>BNJS01002674.1_pt1 | contig 2408755 bp, 2674 predicted proteins | sample 8540461 | NCBI WGS metagenome assembly BNJS01 (sample SAMD00202454, study PRJDB9452) | human saliva metagenome | isolation source: human saliva | place: Japan | reverse complement strand
TTACATTGTGACCTTTTGTATCATATCCTGCATTAAATGTAACTCCGAATCTAGTGTTGTCTACACCAATATTCAGGTCAAATTTTCCACTTCCTCTTCTATCTTCTTTTTCACTTCTTAAGTCATACCAGTCTGCTGAAGTAAATCTTACTCTCGCTTTATTTGTATTATTTACTTTTCCTAATTCATTTTCATAAGCTGCCGATAATCCAACAGATAGCTGAGTTTTTACTGCTAATGGCTGAACATATTTAAATTCTATTCCTACTTCAGGTTTTACTGAGAAGTAGTCATTTCCTTCCACTTCTAATCTGATTTGTCCATTGTCTTCTTTGATGTCATTAAATCTTCCATATTCCATTTTTAATGCTCCATATGGTCTCAAATGTGTTCTTTCAGATAATCTTACATCATATCCTAAATTTGTCTTGAAAGCCACTCCATATGAAGAATAATCTGATTTTGCATCAAATATTTCATCTACAATCCAGAATTTACGTTTCATTTCATTTCTACTTATGAATACATCTCCTGCTACTGTCCATTGCAGTGAACCATTGTGATCTGTCACTGGTGATATTGTCTTGAAGATTCCCAGTTTTAACATAGTCTGGTTTTCTGTTGATTTTCCTATGTCTTTAAACTTAAATCTGTTTGTTACTGCTCCTGCATACCATCCTGAACTGTTTCCAAGTTTTACTGTTTCATTTTCATGGACATAGGCTACTCCGTAAGCATTACTTACATAATCAATAACTCCTGCTGTATCTGTATTATATTCCCCTCTATTTCCAAATACTTTTATTTTATTTGAATCTTTTGTTGAATTGGACCAGCTGTTTCTTAGATAATCAAATTCTTTATTAAGAACATTTCCTGTTGCCTGTATTCTTTGCTGAACATTAGAATATTGATGACCTTTCATTTGGTCTACTGCCTGAGCAAATAGTACAGCTTCTCCTTTTCCTATTCCATTTAATTTATCAAATAGGGCTTTTTCTCTTGTTCCTATTCCTTCTACACCATATCTCTGTTCTAAACCATCCAGGAATTTATTTGTATTACTTTCACTGGAGAAAGATGTATATGGTATCTTTGATAAATATAAAAGATTTTTAATGTATCATCAGTATTTTTGAGTAGCTGTAGCTATCCAAGTCAAGCTACCTGAGGCAAACGAGAATTTTATCGAAGTTCCGCTACTTAATGTAGAAATTACATCATTATATGGTTTTTAATATTTTTTTCCTACTTCTATATCTTTTTTTCATTTTGTATATTTACTTGCTTCTGTACCAAAGAATAAATCTACTTTTTGTAATCCTGTTAGTTTGTTCAATCCCTGGATAGGGTTAGTATAATTTACTCTGACGTATCTACATACATTCCTATAGATGAAGCCTGACCTAAAGAAGGTGTTGCTAAATCTACAGCTGTTAAGCTTATAGGAGTTGTTCCTACATTTACAGTTGCAGGTTTAGGAGTAGCTCTATTAGTATCAACCGCTACAGGTATTACCTGTGCACCATCTCTATAAATTGTTGCTGTTCCATTTCCTGGAGCAACTATATTTATTCCTGCTACTGTTTTTCCTGTTGCAGACTGTTTCTTTACTTCTATTGGACCGTTTAGAACTCCAGTTCCTCCACCAGGTATTTGATCATCATAATTATTTTCTTTAGTTCCTTTATTTATAAATACACCTGTTAAGTTTGATCCGTCAACTATATTTATTGTTCCATAGTTTTTAATTATTGCACCATTAGAAGCAACTACACCTGTTATTCCATCATTTGTCGGGTTAGGAACTGTTGTTATTGTTCCATAGTTATATCCGACAGCGTTATTATCCAGATACATTCCTGTTGTCTTTTTTTCCACTTAATTGAATTGTTCCGTAGTTTGTTGCTGTTGAACCTGAACCAGTAGCAAACATTCCTATACCATTGTCTTTTTCAACTTTAATAGTTCCATGGTTTACAACATTTCCTGTGCTTACTAATGTACCTGCGTTATTTACATAACCTGCAGCCATACCTATTCCATATAGTTTATTTATTGTGTCACTTCCACTTACAGTTATTGTCGGATGAACTGTAGCTGAACCGTTTGTTGCAGTTCCTCCGCCTATACTGTACATTCCAACGTTTCCTACTCCTGTTCCAAAATTAATATTAGCTAGGTTAGTTACAGTACCAGCTGCATATATTCCATAGTTCTTACTTCCTGTCGCAGTTAACTCAGTATTATTTCTTATATTTCCTGTTGTATCTGATGAATATACGTATACTGCATCATTTCCTAATGTAACTCCGCTTGCTACATTTGTATCCAATTGTGTTCCAGTTCCTTTTATAACATAACCGTATGAACCGTCACCAATTTGCATATCTGCATCTCCACCTATTATTTGGTTCGTTCCAGTTGTAAATACTCCTACTGATTGGTTATTTCCCACTTCTATTTTTGAACCAGAATCTAAATGTACTGTTGAACCTAATAATCCTGCCGCATGTTGACCATTCGAGTAGATACCAACTGAATTATCTCCAACTTTTATCTTTCCAGTTGCATTTAAGTCTACTTTTTTACCATAAATACCATAAGTATTATTTCCACCTATGATGTCTTTATCATTTATTATTTTTGTATTGTCATCACTTGTATACATACCGATATTAGGGTCATCTCCTGAAAGTCCATCTACTAAATTAATAATTCCGCTATTTTTTAATTCAGAAGAATTTTTTGCAAACATTCCCACAGATTTCTGACCATTAATATTTATAGTTCCTTTATTTTCTAAAGTTGCCTTGTCTCCTGACATTCCTGTTGAAGATACACCTGACATTGTTATAACTCCAGTTGTATCATTTGTTCCTGTAGCTGTTGTTCTTGTTGCAGTAGAGTTATTATTTTTCACATAAATACCAATTGCATTAGCTCCATCTAAGCTAATTTGTCCTTTATTTAAAATAGTAGCCGTTCCTTGACCAGCTGCAGCTGTTCCAAATTCATTTATTATTGGGTTGTTTGTTGCTGAATCTATTCTATATGCCACTCCTAAAATACCTATGGAACTTTGACCACCAACATTAACCTTACCTTCATTTGTAACTTCAGAACCATTTACTGAATAAATACCCACTGCTGAATCGTTGGCAGAATTTGAAGTTTCTTTTTCAACATTTATAGTTGAAGAAGCATCTGTATTAATTTTTCCGTAATTTATATACAGACCTACTGCCCCGTTTCCTGCAGTTGTTCTGTCAGCAGTTACAGTTGTATTTGCTTCTAAATTTATTCCAGCTTCTGCATTAGAAGTTGCATAACTACTAGAATTCATGGACAATCCTACGACTGATGCTTCTCCTATATTACTTAAATCTGCTGTACTTAAAATTGCTTTAACATTTTTTTCCTGCTTTTAAATTAACTATACCTCTTTGAACAGCCACTCTTCTAGTGAATACATAATCATTTGTTGAGGCATTTGCATCATCTGTTGCTATACTCTTATCTAAATCAGTATCAATATTATATGCACTTAATCCATCTACTGCTGCTGTTTTATACTTGTTATAAACTTCTCCAGTCACTGGATCTGTTCCTGCACTATGACTAACTCCTCCAGTATAAGTTTGTAAATTAGTATTTAAAGTAGATAAATTTAAAGTTGGTACATTTTTTAAGTTCATTATTGTTACATCATTAGAGTAAGCAGTTATAGTTGCACTATTAGATCCAGTTGTAAAGTTATTGGACTTGTCGCTACTGCAACATCTCTTTCAAAACCTGTTGCATTTCCTCTTAAAGATATTTTAGAACCAGTTACATCTATCTTACCACTATTGCTTGTATATAGAGCATATCCTTCTCCTGAATAATCTATATTAGAAAATTTAGCACTTACATTTGAATTTGTTCCATCTGAAGCAATAGCTGCAGCTCCTTTTGTTACTGTTATTTGAAGTCCACCATTTGTAGCTGTACTATCAGCAACTATTTTTCCTCCTGCACCACTATATAGAGCGGTTCCTTTGTTTGTAGTTCCTCCATCTATATTTATCTTAGAACCATCTCCTAAAATAGTTACAGTTTTTCCAGCAGCTCCAGTTCCAGGTCCTTTTGAATATATTCCAACATTTTGTCCAGTAGTTCCTGCTTCAAATTTCATGTCTACTGCTTGAGTTACATTGATATCTGAATTATCAGCATATATTCCTGTTCCATCTTTTACTGCTCCGCTATTGTTATATGTTTTTAGCTTTCCTCTTAAATCTATTTTTTTTCCATTTGTTGCATATAGTCCAATATTTCCACTTCCAGCTTCATCTCCACCTACTGTAGCTAAAGCTGAACCTCCCATAGTAATATCTCCAGTGTAATCGATGTTCCCACCTTTAGCATATAATCCAACATTACTTGTTCCACCGTTTATTTTTATATTTCCTGATGTTATAGTAGCTTTTCCACTGTTAACAAATACTCCTACCGCTCCTTTTGCATATTTTTCAATATCTAATTGTGGTAATTTTATTTTTAATTCAGCACTAGAATTATCTACATATATTCCTACTGCTCCTTCTGTTAAATCTTCATCTCCTCCAGTTTTATTGCTATTTGCAGGCTTTACATTATCTTTTTCTATTAAACTGTTACTTGGGTATAAGTTAAACCTTTTATACTTTTTATCACCAATTACAAATTTTGCTTGATTTTTTTATCATTTTTTTACTCCATCTCCACTATTCAAAAACATAAAGACCTACAGAATCATCTCCATAAATATTTATAGGATTATTTAAAAATAAAACTTGATGGAGCCGTAAGTTTTTCCATATGTATCTTCATTTATTGCGACACCTGTACTACTTCTTCCATATAAATTTACAATTCCATTATTTATAAAAGAAACATCTCCTTGTTCTAAATATTTACTTGTAGTATTAAATGAAGTATATAGAGTAACAACTCCTTTTTTTCTCCATAAGAACTAATTTCTGCATCTCTTTGCATTTACATATATATGTTGAGCACCAGTTATTGTGAAGTCGGGAGAATGATAAAATATAATATTTTTGAGTTGTTGTATATTTTCCACTTTCATTATAGTTCATGCTAACAATTTTTTTCTATTTTCTACAACATTGACTCTATTATCTCCACCATTATATGTTGTTTGAACATATCTTGCTCCATTTCCACCAATTTCAACTATTCCTTTATTCACATGATATAACTGTCCATTTGTGTTATTATTTAAACTTGTTGATGTTGTATAAGTATTCAAATCAGAAAGTACAGAATCGTCAATTTTTTTCCTAAATCTTTTAAATCTTGAAAAAGTTTTTATTTGGACTACCTTCAGTTTCTAAATTTATAACAGTTCCTTTATGATTCCTGAATTATCTGGACTTAAAATAGCAATTTTTGAATTTTTCACCAAAAATATGAATAAGGAGCTTGTAATAAAGTCATAAAAAAATGGTACATTTTTCCGAAATATCTGTTCCATTTAATGGTGCTCCACTACCTTCTGTTTTATCATAAGGACTTGTTGAGTCAGTTTGCTAACAATCCATTTCAGTATGATAATCTTTTAATGAAATCTTAGAGTAACATTTACACTGTAAGAACCTGTTGTATTTAAACTTATATATTTCTTTAATACCTCTCCACTTTCTACAGATGTCTCTGAAATATTTCCTTGGTTACTATTAACTTTGGTAGTATTCCAATAAGAATAATATGGTGCACTTGGATTTGCTCCTGTACCAGGAAACAATAAGGAATCTGGTTGATTAGGAGTAAATGTATTCACTACTGGTCTTTCTGGCGGTGTTATTATCTTAGGCGTAAAAGGTGGTAAAGATCCTGAAGGCTCAGACGGCACAAAAGTTGGTGCCTGTTTATCTACTTCTTTTGGTCTTATTCCTGCACTTACTTCCACTTCCCTTGGTGGTTCATAAACTAAATCTAAGCTTGTTGTTCCATAAGATGCTGACATTTGAGATGAAAATTTAAATCTTTCTAATGGATCTGTTTTTCTCGCTAAATTTAAATTTTCTTTAGATTTATCTCCTCTACCTTTATAAGTTCCTCTCCAATCATTATACATATAATTCATTCCATACTGCCATGAACTCCATGGTGATTTTCACTACGTGGTCTCCCTGTTCCATCAATTGTATTAATTCAAGGTTTGAACCTTTCATTAATTTATTATTTTTCCTGTTTTGCTTCCTTAAACAGCTTCTTCATATCTGTTATTGATGTATTCAAGTCCTCTTTCTTGCTGTTTCTACATCATCTGTCCAGTAGCTGACAGAGATAACGATCCTGTTACTAAGAAATACAAATAACAATGCTCTGTGTATTTTTATATCTTTTGCATCTCTTTTGCAAAATGCTCTCAGACTCTTTTTGCTAATTCTTTTTGTCAAATTATTACTCATCAGATACCCTTCTTTCCTCTAATTTTCGTTTTTTTGTTTTTACTCCATTTCTTCCTTTCTAGTAGCTTCCCTTCTTGAAAGTTTAAATTCTATTCTTCTATTTTTGTGCTCTTCCTTCATCTGTTGTGTTTTGTTTGCTACCGGTTCTTCTTCTCCTTTTTGATACTGTTCCCTACTATTCTGCTTGGATCCATTCCAAATTCCAGTAACTTAGCCTTTACGCTTTGTGCCCTTCTCATTCCAAGTGCCATGTTGTAGGCATTTGTTCCCTTAGAATCTGTATGTCCTTCTATTACTACTTCATAGTCATTGTAGTTTACATATTCTATAAACTTATGTAACATCTCAAAGTACTGCTGTTTTACTACTGATTTGTCAAAATCAAAGTTCAATGCCCTTTCATCCATTACTACTATCTGCTGATCCGGTCCCTTATCTTCAGGGATTATATCTGTTATATCTATTCTTTCTATTTCAAGGGCGTTTATTCTTATTGTATTTTCCCTTATCTGTGTTGTAGTCAGCTTTCTCGCTGCAGACGATAATGAAGATACTGCCAACAGCATTGCTATTCCTGCTATTATTGTTGATCTTCTAGCCATGCGTCTGCCTCCTTCTCAAGTGATCTGTATTCTTTTGAATAATCGATTTTTCCTTCTTCTTTTAATTTTTCCACGTTTTCTGATGGTTTTACAAATTTGTTTTCCCTCAGATAATCTTCAATATTATCTAATCTGTCTGTGTTATACTGAACCAATTTTGCATTAGTACATGACATCATTAATGCTCCAAGTCCCTATTACTATTAATCCTTTTTTCATATTTCTACTCTCCTGTCTTATTATTTTTTTTCTCTTATATTTTTCCTATTTTAACTTAGTTTCAATTCCTTCTAATCTCTGTTCCATTTTATCAAGCATTTCATTTTGTCTTATGGAATGTTTCGATATTACTGTTTATTTCATCTACTCTTTTTTTAATTCTCTGAATTTCAACATCCATTTTTTCGCTTTCGCTCATGTTTTTGTATTTTGCCTTCATTGCCTTAGCTTCAGCTTTCTGCTTTCTTGCTTCTGCTTCCTTGTTTCTCTTTGCTTCAAGCTTTTCGTTCGTTTTTGGTCTTTGCTACTGTTGCAGGACTGTTTCCCCTTCTTCTGTTACTGAGTTTAAAAAGTTCCTGCTTTTCTTGCTTCCTTTTCTTCAGCCACTTTCTTCTGTTTTGCTATCTTTAAAAAGTCTTTCTATATTCAGGTCTGTCTTTTCTGCCATTGATACCTGTCCCTATTGCAAACGCCAGTAATGCTATTCCCCATTATCTTTTTAGCTTTCATATCTTCTTCCTTTCGTATTAGTTTCTATAATTCCATGTTTTCTTTTTCCTATTTTTTCTTTGTTTTTGCTGGTTTTTCTGCTTTCTGCTGTTTCACTTTGGCAGGTTTCTTTTTACCTAATACTTCATTGTATCCGTCAAGTTCCTTTTCTTCCCTTGCTACACTTCTTACTACTCTTTCATAGAAGTCCACTTTTATTGCCGCCTTGTTTGCATTGTATTCAAGTTTTTCCATCGGTGTTCTTGGTTTTACTTCCTCTTCAACTACTTCTTCCTCAACTTCTACAACTTCAACCGGTGCTGTTTTTTCAGCTTTTACCTTTTCAGCTTTTTCTACCTTCTTAGGTGTTCTTGCAGCTTTCTTTTCCACTTCCTGCTGTTTATAGTAGTCATCCCTTGCTTTCTTCAGTATATCCTGTGCACTGTCTGCCATTGCTATGCTTGACATTGCCAGAAGAAGTCCTGCCAATATTATCTTTTTCATATAATTCTTCCTTTCATTATCTTTATTCTTGCGGTTTAATAAAATATTGAAAATATCAGAAAAAAACTATTTTGTATGAATCCATTCTTAATTTTTTTCAGCCTGAAACAGTTTGTGAATTATAGAAAAAAATCATTGTCTGAGCCATTGGCGAGTTTATGATTTTTCTTAATGAACTGCTGTTTCATGCAAAGTAAAATTAAGCAGAATGAATAAAACGTTTTTTTGCTATATCTTAACATTTTTCTTGACTAATTTCCCATTATTGCGAGTATTTGTTCCAACTCAGCTATTTTCTGTTCTTTTTTTCCTTTATTAACTTTTGCTAAATTTTTATAATATGTATCATAATTGTTCAAAAACTTTGTTTATATTTGTCTCTATACCATCTGACTTCAGAATCTTTCTTTAATTTTTCGAAAAGTTTTTCCTTTTCCTTCTTCCTTTTGCTTTAAGGTCTGCCACTTCTGTTTCCAGTTGAGCCTTTCTGTGCTTCAAATTCTCTTTTTCTTCTGTGCTTCCTTTTCAAAGCAGGTCATTAAACTTATTTTCTATAGAGTTTAAACTTGCTTCTAAACTTTGTTTTTCTGCTGAATAACTTACTGTTGCCATTACTAATAAAGCTGATAGCAAAAAGCATTTTTCTTTTTCATATATTTCCTCCTTAATATAACATTACTTTGAATAGCATTATCTATTTTATTTAATATTGTTATTTATAATTAAATGATTTTTTTATTAATTAAGCTTTTTATTTATTCATTTATGTTTATTTTTTTATTTATTCATTTTTTTGTTTAATTATGTTTTTTTATTATATATACCTATGGTTTCCCATTTATTTAATTGATTATACCACATTTTTTTTGTGATTTTCTAATCTAAGTTGAAATATACTATATATTCTAATTATAGTAATCCAGTATAAAAGTATATTAAACAGATTATTAAAATTAGACAGCTTTATTAATATAAAATTTTTTTCTCCCCATACATATTAATAGAATCTAAATAAAAAAAGAAGCTTTTTGTAAGCTTCCTATTTCTATTTTAAAAACTTTGACCCTAGTATTGTAAAAAAATTGTAAATTTCTGGCTTTTTTTATTTTCCGCAAACATAACTTTAAGTTCCTATTTTTCGGATTATGTTGAATAAAAATCCGAAACATTTATACAATATTCTGTATTTTTTTACCCTTTTTATTCATCTCATTTATTTTATTTAAAAATTTTATTTTTTTATACTTTGAGGGTATATTTCTGTTCGTTAATTTTTGTAATATCTACTTGTGCATCTAATTGAATTTTGTATGATTTACTGCAATCTATAAAGGATGTCATTTTTAAAGAACAGTCTATCTGTTCTTGTTCTTTCTATCAGGTAATATTCCTCTTTTTAAGACATTATTATTATCAAATACCCTCTTTTCTTTCCCTAATACTGATGAAATAGAATATAAAAATTATAGTATTTACCGAATAAAAACCCTACAAAATGTTGATGTGCATTAACATTATATGTAGGGTCATTAGGATAGTTAAGTCTGCAAATTATTATGTCCATTATGAAAATACCACCTCTCCGTCAATTAATTCTATAAATTGAGGGTAAGGCATTTTTCCAGCATCTCTAATTCTTTCAATAACTTTTCTGTCATTTTTAAATTTCTTTTTATCATAATAAAAATTTATTTCCATTTATCTTTTCAACTTTTATATTATCAAAATCAAAATTTTCATATAACTTATAATAATTTAACATTTGTTTTCTTAAACTTTCAGAAATATTTTTTTAAATTCCATTTTTGAATTTTTTTGAAGTTTCTAACCAAATGTTATGAGTATGTGTCTCTTCTGATAATTCACTTGCAGTTTTATCTGCATATATTAAATTTATAATATTTAATATTCTCTCTATTTCTTTATTTTTCTATTTTTGGAAGTTTTAAACTTTTTGTTCTCCTAATCTGTTATATCTATAATCCTTATACAGACTTTTCAACACCGATCCTCTATCCCATCGTTCAAACTTTTCATCCAGCAGTTCTTTTCCAAATTTTTGAAAAAAATACAGCAAACTTGAAAAAAATACAGAAGTTTATTTAATCTAGTATTTTTCATCTATGTATCCGTTACACAAGGACTTATCTTTATTCAGAAACCATATTGCGACTTCATTTCACTTTCATAAAAATCACCTCATTAACATTTTATAACCTTACTTTTTTTACTTGTCAAGTGTTTTTTTACATTTTTTTAAAAATTATTTCTCAAACTTTTCAGCTCTCTCAGTTTCGTTAGCATTCTTCTTCTTTTTTTAATCAAGATAAAACTACTTTTTCTTATAATTCCTGCAGAATTGAAGGAATTAAATTTTTTTACAGATTAAACCAAAATGGAACATGCAAAAACACCGCCAAAGTAATATTGACGGTGTTCTTGTTTTCTTTTCCAATTTCTGAATTAAAGGTTACGTTTCAACAAAAAGCCTTTTTTTGGCTAAAAAGTTATTAGTAAATAACTCTGAATCCTAATCCTCCTCTTACATTGCTTCCTTTTGTATCGTATCCTGCATTAAATGTAACTCCGAATCTAGTGTTGTCAAATCCGATATTAAGGTCAACCTTACCATTTCCTTTTCTATCTTCTTTGTCTCCTCTCAATTCATAGTAATCAGCTGTAGTACCTTTTAATCTAGCTTTGTTTCTAACATCGTTTACTTTTCCTAATTCATTTGTATACGCTGCTGTCAAGCTGGCTGTGAATTGACTCTTTACTCCTACAGGCTGAGTATAGTTGAATGATACTCCTAATTCCGGCTGTACTGAGAAGTAATCATTTCCTTGTAATTCCAATGCCATCGGTCCTTTTTCCTTGATGTTGGAATATCTTCCATATTCCATACTCAATGCTCCGTATGGTCTTATGCTTGTTCTTGCACTTGTTCTGAAATCTTTTCCTATTTCATTTTTCAAGGCAACTCCGTATGTACTGTAGTCTGATTTTGCTTCAAATGTTTCATCCACAATCCAGTATCTACGTTTCATATTATTGATACTTGCAAATGCTTCTCCTGCAATTGTCCAAGTCAATGAACCGTTATGATCATTAGAAGGTGAAATTGTCTTAAATAATCCGGCTTTTACCATAGTTTGAGTTTCTCTGGATTTTCCTAAATCTTTAAAATCAAATCTATTAGTTACTGCTCCTGCATACCATCCTGAACTGTTACCAAGTTTTACTGTTTCATTTTCATGGACATAGGCCACTCCATATGCATTATTTCTGTAATCCACTACACCCGCTGTATCTGTATTATACTCTCCTCCATGACCGAATACTTTAATCTTGTTATTATCTTTACTAGGATTTCTCCATTCTTTCTGCAGGTAATTAAACTCTTTGCTCAAGATATCTCCTGTTACTTTAGTTCTTTGCTGGATACTTGAGTATTGGTGACCTTTCATTTCATCAAATGCCTGAGCTAAAATGTGTCCTTCTCCTCCATTTAAGTTACTTATTTTATCCAATACTGATTTTTCTTTTGTTCCTAATCCTTCTGCCCCGTATTTTTGTTCTAGACCAGTCAGGAAGTTCAATGTCTGTGTATCACCTTTTTTTGCAAACATTGTGTAAGGAACTTTAACTAAGTATACTTTGTCAAGAAGTCCTGTTGCGGCATTCTTAGTAGGCTGTGCCATCCAAGTCAGACTTGCCGATGTTACATTCAATGTAGTTCCTGCCGTTACAACTCCACTTAATGCGTCATTATAAGGTTTCAGGATATTGTCTCCTACTTCGATTGCTTTTGCAGTTGTATATCTTGATGCTTCTGTTCCAAAGAATAGGTTAATGTCAGTCAATCCTGTCAAGTTGTTTATTCCCTGAATAGGATTTGTGTAATTAACTCCTGATGTATCCACATACATTCCTAAGCTTGTAGCTTCCGAAGCTGATGGGAAGTTCATAAAGTCGCTTGTTGGAAGATTTATTGATGTAATTCCTGTTGGTGATGTTACAGTAACCATTGCTGGTGCTGGTATTGCATTATCTGTATCTACTTTGAATATAGGTATTTCACTTCCATTTACATCAGTTACTATAGGTGCTGTAACTCTAGGCGGAACTTTTATTGTTCTTCCTCCCATATCTTTCATGTCAGAAGCTGTAGCCACTTTCATTGCCGGTGTTAAAGTTCCTGTCTGATTAACTCCTGTTACAGGATTTACTCCGTTTGCTTTATCTTCAGCATGTTCTGCTTTATCTGTCCAGATTCCTGCACTTTTTAAATCAGAAGCCGCAATATTTATTATTCCGTAGTTTTTAATATAACCTCCATTAGCAACGTAAACACCTTTTACTGATTTAAGTCCACCAGCAGTTGTTTGGATAGTTCCCCAGTTTTCTCCTACTGCTCCTCTGTCAATGTACATTCCAACTGTTTCATTTCCTGAAAGGTTAATATTTCCATAGTTTACAGCTTTAGAACCTGCCCCTACTGCGTACATACCCATTGTATTTGGTTTACTTACTTCAATTGTTCCACGGTTTATAACTGTTCCTTGATTTGAAACAGTATCTGTTGTTTCGTTGTAATATCCTGTTGCCATACCTACACCAAATTCTTTAGCAGCAGTATTAGAAGCCCCTACTTTAATAGTTCCAAAGTTAGTTCCGATTCCACCTGTAGTTGCATACATTCCTACGTTTCCATTACCTGTTGAGAAATCAATTACTCCAGCATTATTCATAGTACCGTTTCCGTAGAGTCCATAATTTCTGTCTCCTGTTGATATTAATGGAGTACTGCTGTTCACAGTTCCTGTATTATCGTTCTGATAAATATAGACTGCATCTCTTCTAAGACTTACAGAATTTGCTGTATTTGATGTCACAGTATTTCCTGAACCAACATTTACAATTCCAAATGAATTATTTCCAATAGTCATTCCAGAACCTGTGTTTGTATTAATTTGTTGATTAGAACCAACTGCGTAAACACCTACAGCCTGATTGTTACCTATTGTAAGTGCAGAACCTGAATTTAAGTTAACTGTTGTTCCTGTTCCCTGAGTATAAATGGCAACCCCATTATCTCCGGCTTTTATGCCTGAAGTATTATTAACATTATATCCGTAAACACCTATCGCATTATCTCCAACAGTAACTGTTCCATTATTTGTTATTATATTATTAGCTTTTGCATAAATACCAACATTGGCTTTTTTCTGAGTTGTTGCGTTTCCTAATGTTATATTTCCTGCATTAACTACATTTACTCCATCTGATACAATACCAAATTCAAGTGCTGATGATGAACCAGTAATATCTCCATTATTTGTAAATGTTCCAGATGTTGCCGTTGCGTAAACTCCTATCATTCCACCTGTTGTATTTGTGGCATTCGTAAGTTTTACATTTGCATTATTTGTAACTGCTGAATCGTAGACAATACCCATTCCAGTTCCTGTTGTACTTCCGTTGTATTTGTATTTAAGAGTTCCATTTACATTTGTACTTCCTGAAGCAAATATTCCGATACCTTTTTCAGGTGTTTCAATTACATAGTCTCCACCTATTAAATTAATATCAGAGTTTTGAGCATAAATACCTTTTCCATTTACCCCTGTTATAATGTCAGAACCTGTTCCTGTTGCAGTTACTCTAATTGTACCACCTTGGTTAGTTGAATCATGAGTTACTGCAGATGCTCCCGTTGGTAAAGTTGGAGCAACTGGTGTACTTGCCATTACCGCTATACCTATTCCCTCATCTCCAACTGTTAATGCAGAAGTATTATTTACAGTAACATTAGTTCTTGGTGCTCTTGTATTATTTCAGCATAAATTGCTATTGAGCCATCTCCTGTTAAATTTATTGTTCCATTGTTAATAATTTCTACTGTTTTTTTATTTCCTAATGTTAAACTTGTAAGAGTATCTGTTCCATAATTCTGTTTAATATTCGGATCTGTACCTTTTCCAACTATTCCATATCCTTTAGTTGTTATATTTATTGTTCCTTCATTTTTTAATTTACTTCCATTTGTTCCATAAATTCCTACACCTTCATCTACTGAAATCATTCCTGTAGATTTATTTTCAATTGTTCCATAACTTACATTTAATCCAACAGCAGTATTTACAGCTGATGCTCCACCTGTTATGTTTATTGTCCCTTCATTAAAATAACCTGAATCTGCATTAGAAGTAGCTGTATTATTAGAAGGCATTGCTAGACCTTTTCCTGTTGTAGAATTTAAAGTAACATTTTGTCCTATGTTAACAATTTCTCTTTCCATAGTAATGTTGTTAAATTCAATCTCATTTGAGCCAGTTCCACCTACAGTTAAATTCCCTGCAGTTCCACTTACAACCAATCCTGAAGTTGAACTATTATCTAGATTTATTGTATTAGTACCCGTCATATTAAATATCCCGTTTGTATAATAGGATTTATAAGATTTGCCATTGAAATCAAATGCTCCTAATTTCATCCCACTTGCTCCAATAACATCTGTCAAATAACTACTTGTATTTGTCCAGTTTGTCGTTGCACCATCAACTATATTAAATACAACATCATCTCCTGTTAATTTAACTTTTACATTTTTCATACCGTTATATTTTGTACCTGTAGCTTGAGTATAAGTTGTCCCTACTAATGTTGGAGCAGTTGCATTATTAGCTGTATAATCTCCATCTGCACCTTCTTTTAATATTCCTGTAGCCATTTCTATTGTTGTATTTGGTGTTGTTCCAGCATTTGTAAAATCAATTATACCTCCACCTGTTGCATAGAAAGGAGTAGTATTATTACGTTTAAGAACTTTTGTTTCTGTTGCCCCTGTTATTGGATTTATCAATGATGAGGTTGTAAAATCTTCATTTACTATTTTCCCTCCATTAAATGAAACATACCCTCTATTTAAAGCTGCTAAAGCTCCCGAGCTAGAGGTATTAATATTATTATTTGTTCCTTTTAAATGAACTTCTGCTCCGCTTCCATCAGCAATGGCACCTAAACCATTAATTGTAGCATTTCCATTAATTGTAACTACAGATGGAGTTATATTTGGAATTACTCCACTAGTTGGATCCTTTATACCAGAGCCAGATCCTTTTGAATATCCAGCTATGTTACTATACAAATATTCTGAATTTCCAGAACTAACTTTTGCCCATTCGTCTTTTGCCGTAACATCTCCACCCATAGTGATATTACCACCATTTGAAGCATATCCTAAGACTGATTTATATCCATATGCCGTTGTTGTTTTTTCAGACAATATTCTACCACCATCTGCTACGTAAGCAATCGGATAATATTCTTTATTATTTTCTTTTTGATATCTAGCTGATAATTCCACCTTAGCTCCTATGTTTATCTCTGAAGGTAAATCTCCTAAAGAAGTTTTTTTGTATTACTAGACATTTGTGTATTTGTAGCACTATTAGTTTCCACATCTGTTCCCCATTTTCCTTGAGATAATGCTACAATTGTTCCCGTTGCTGCTTCATTAATTCCTAACGTTCCTATTTTATCAATATCTGATACAATAATTCCAGCATTTTCATAATCTTTTACAACTGAACCATTTGTTATTTTATTATTATTTGGATTTGTAGGTGTAGCTGCTCTTGGAATCGTATTTGTATTAGAAACATCAATTACAGTACCATTTTGTGAAGCAATCATTACACCATTTCTAGAATATTTACCAAAAGTTACATCAATATTAGCAACTTTTAAATTGTGTACTTTATCTTTATCAAAAAATGTAAAATCTTTTCCTCCTATATTTTCAGCTCCTAAATCTTCTGAAGGAGTTATAGTTCTAGTAATAGTTGCTGTCTTTCCTCTTTGTCCTGATTGTGCAAGTATTCCAACACTTTTTTCAGTATATTGATCTGAACCACCAGCCATATTTCCTTTTGCAGTTTGTTGAGTTGCAGTCGGAGAAATTGCTAATTTTTTACCTATCCTAGCTGAAGCACTTATCTCACCCTGATATATACCTAATGTTGTCTTATTCCAGTGATTGTCTGAACTTCCTTGACTACTATTGTATATTTTAATATTAGAATTATCTATCATTTTACTAAAATATAAAGCAATATTCTCATCACCATATAACTCTGGTGCTTTTGTGAATTTTATACTCGGTATCAATCCTGTTCCTACAATATCACTTATTGGACCTGCAAAATAAGTATTACCTAATCCTTCTCCCTTTAATTTACTATAATCTGGAGAATATCCCATACCAGCGTAAATAATATTTCCTGATCCTTCTGCTTGATAATTCCCATTACTATTTATATCAAAACTTCTACTTAACCCCATTACACCGTAGACAATATTTTTTTGTTTGATTTAATATCAGCATTAAGTTTACCAATTATTCCACCTTCTTGATTAAAATTAGATCTTCCTATATATTCATATTGTGATGGATATATATAAAATAACATGTTTTCATCTGAATTTCCATCTATACTTACAAGATTGTCAGGTCCTTTAAAATTTACTATTCCTGCATGCCAAGTCTCTATTGAAAGAAAATTAGTTCTTCCGTATAAATATGCCTGTGTATTTTCTATAGTACCATTCCAAACTGTATGTAACATAATTAATCCATCTAATAATCCACTAGCATTACCTGCCCTTCCTGATCCACCTACATTCCCTGATCCGTATAATTTTAAATCTTTTAGTAAAAACCCATGAACATTTCCAGCATCTATTTCTGCAGCAGTAGGTCTACTATCATATTGATTGTTAATATATATCATATTTGCTGGTCTTTGACCTGAACCTGCTACATTATTATTATTATTTTCAATTTTTCCAAAACCTATTATGTGTCCATTATTATATCCATTGTACCAAGTTTTACCATTTGCATTCGAAGCTCCCGAATTTGCTGTAGCTATTTGATTACCATTTTGAAACGAATATCCTGTAAATGGTGTTGTATTTGGTTTTGGTAAATCTAAAGTAATTCCAGGAGGTGTAACACTTATCGCTGATACCCCTGAAACACTTTTTGCATTTACAGTTACAACAGGTGCTGTAGGTGCTCCAATTTGTGGTAAATTAATATTTAAAGCTTCTTTTTGGATATCCTTTGGTTTAACAGCCGCATCTACAGGAACTGCTGAAATAGGCTCTATAACTTTACTGTTTAAATCTGTAGTTCCATATTTCCCGCCTGAATAAGCTGCAAACTTACTGCTTGAAAATCTTTCATATTTTTGATTAGGAGTTTTATCTCCTCTTCCTTTATAAGTTCCTGTCCAGCTATTATAGAAATAGTTCATTCCATATTGCCAAGAAAGCCAAGGTGTTTTCACTACATGGTCTCCCTGTTCCATTAACTGTATTAATTCAAGGTTTGACCCTTTCATTAATTTGTTATTTTCCTGTTTTGCTTCCTTAAACAGTTTTTTCATATCTGTTATTGATGTATTCAGATCTTTTCTTGCTGTTTCTACGTTATCTGCAGGTGCAGCTAGTGACAATAAACCTGTTAAAAGAAATACAAATAACAGTATTTGAGTGTATTTTATATCTTTGCATCTTTTTGCAAATGCTCTCAAATCTTTTGCTAACTTTTGTAAATTATTACTCATCAGATACCCTTCTTTCCTGTAATTTAGTTTTTTTGTTTACTATTTCTTCCTTCTAGTAGCTTCCCCTTCTTGAAAGTTTAAATTCTATTCTTCTGTTTTGTGCTCTTCCCTCATCTGTTGTATTTGTTGCTACCGGTTCTTCTTCCCCTTTTGATACTGTTCCTACTATTCTGCCTGGATCCATTCCAAATTCCAGTAACTTAGCTTTTACGCTTTGTGCCCTTCTCATTCCAAGTGCCATGTTGTAGGCATTTGTTCCCTTAGAATCTGTATGTCCTTCTATTACTACTTCGTAGTCATTGAAGTTTACATATTCAACAAATTTATGTAACATTTCAAAGTATTGTGGTTTTACTACTGATTTGTCAAAATCAAAGTTCAATGCTCTTTCATCCATTACTACTATCTGTTGATCTGGTCCCTTATCTTCAGGAATTATATCTGTTATATCTATTCTTTCTATTTCCAATGCATTTATTCTTATTGTATTTTCCCTTATCTGTGTTGTAGTCAGCTTTCTCGCTGCAGACGATAATGAAGATACTGCCAACAACATCGCTATCCCTGCTATTATTGTTGATCTTCTAGCCATGCGTCTGCCTCCTTCTCAAGTGATCTGTATTCTTTTGAATAATCGATTTTTCCTTCTTCTTTTAATTTTTCCACATTTTCTGATGGTTTTATGAATTTATTTTCTCTTAAATAATCTTCAATATTATCTAATCTGTCTGTGTTGTATTGAACCAATTTTGCATTAGTACATGACATCATTAATGCTCCAAGCCCTATTGTTATTAATCCTTTTTTTCATATTTTTTTATTCTCCTTTTCTATTTTTTTCTTCTTTCTATAATCCAATCAATATGTATTACGATAATATTTTTTTACACCAAAAATTAAAATTTTAATATCCTAGTTCAGCTTACTTTCAATTCCTTCTAATCTCTGTTCCATTTTATCAAGCATTTCATTTGTCTTATGGAATGTTTCTATGTTACTATTTATTTCATTTACTCTTTTTTTAATTCTTTGAATTTCAACATCCATTTTTTCGCTTTCACTCATGTTTTTGTATTTTGCCTTCATTGCCTTTGCTTCAGCCTTCTGCTTTCTTGCTTCCGCTTCCTTGTTTCTCTTTGCTTCTAGCTTTTCATTTGTTTTTGGTGCATTTTTACTTGGGTCGCAACTGTTGCAGGCACTGTTTCCCCTTCTTCTGTTACTGAGTTTAAAAGTTCCTGTTTTCTTGCTTCCTTTTCTTCTGCAGCTTTCTTCTGTTTTGCTATCTTTAAAAGTCTTTCTATATTTGGATCTGTCTTTTCTGCCATTGATACTTGCCCTATTGCAAACGCCAGTAACGCTATTCCCATTATCTTTTTAGCTTTCATATCTTCTTCCTTTCGTGTAAGTTTCTTTTATTCTATGGTTTTTTAGTTTCTTTCTTCCTATTTTTTCTTTGTTTTTGCTGGTTTTTCTGCTTTCTGCTGTTTCACTTTGGCAGGTTTCTTTTTACCTAATACTTCATTGTATCCGTCAAGTTCCTTTTCTTCCCTTGCTACACTTCTTACTACTCTTTCATAGAAGTCCACTTTTATTGCAGCCTTGTTTGCATTGTATTCAAGTTTTTCCATCGGTGTTCTTGGTTTTACTTCCTCTTCAGCAACTTCTTCCTCAACTTCTACAACTTCAACCGGTGCTGTTTTTTCAGCTTTTACCTTTTCAGCTTTCTCTACCTTCTTAGGTGTTCTTGCAGCTTTCTTTTCCACTTCCTGCTGTTTATAGTAGTCATCCCTTGCTTTCTTCAGTATATCCTGTGCACTGTCTGCCATTGCTATGCTTGACATTGCCAGAAGAAGTCCTGCCAATATTATCTTTTTCATATTATTCTTCCTTTCATCGTATAAATATTGAAATACAAAAAACTGTTTTATGAATCCATTCTTAATTTTTCAGCCTGAAACAGTTTGTGAATTTAGAAAAAATCATTGTCTGAGCCATTGGCGAGTTTATGATTTTTTCTTAATGAACTGCTGTTTCATGCCAGTAAAATTAAGTAGAATGAATAAAACGTTTTTTGGAATTTAAGTTTTAATTTCCCATTATTGCGAGTATTTGTTCCAGCTCAGCTATTTTCTGTTCTTTTTCTCTTATTAATTTTTGCTAAATTTTTTTATAATATGTGTCATAGTTATTTAAAAACTTGTTTATATTTGTCTCTATACCATCTGACTTCAGAGTCTTTCTTTAATTTTTCGAAAAGTTTTTCCTTTCCTTCTTCCTTTGCTTTAAGGTCTGCCACTTCTGTTTCCAGTTGAGCCTTCTGTGCTTCAAACTCTCTTTTTTTCTGTGCTTCCTTTTCAAGCAGATCATTGAATTTGTTTTCTATCGAGTTCAGACTTGCCTCCAGACTTTGTTTTTTTCTGCCGAATAGCTTACTGTCGCCATTATAAATAAAGCTGATAGCAAAAAGTATTTTTCCTTTTCATAGTTTTTCCTCCTATAGTTTTTTTAATTAAATAGAAATACTTTCACTTTAATTAATTTGTATTTTTCAAAGGATATATAAAATTATTTTCATCATATAATATTTATTATATATCTCTTTGATTTTGTATTTACTCATTATAGCACATTTTACTATTTAATTGTTAATTTATTATCATTTTCATTATATATTTTTATATATCGTTTTTATACTAATTTTACACCATGATATTATTGTTAACTCTCTTGAAATATTTTTCATAAAACTATATTTAAATAAATGTAATTTCCCATGTTATATTACTACCAATTACTATTGTATAATCTTTTTCATTTTTATTTTTGATATTCAAATTTTAATTATACTTTTTTTGAAAGATGAAAAAAAGTATAATTAAATCTATCTATCAATCCTACATTTCGTTAATACATAATCATATTCATATTTCTTTTTATATAAATTAAATTTATGCTTTATAAACGAAAAACTGTTTTAAAAAAAATAACCAAAATCAATATTATGGTTTAAATAAATGGTACACCCTAGGGGGATCGAACCCCTGTTGCCGGGATGAAAACCCGATGTCCTAACCACTAGACGAAGGGTGCACATGGTGGATCTAGCTGGACTTGAACCAGCGACCACCCGGTTATGAGCCGGGGGCTCTAACCAACTGAGCTATAGATCCATATGGCGTGCCTGAAGAGATTCGAACTCCTGGCCCACGGCTTAGAAGGCCGTTGCTCTATCCAACTGAGCTACAGGCACATATGGTTTTGTTATGTTGACTAGTGGTGAGCCATACTGGAATCGAACCAGTGACACCATGATTAAAAGTCATGTGCTCTACCGACTGAGCTAATGGCTCATATAGTGGAGCGGGAGACGAGGGTCGAACTCGCGACATTCAGCTTGGAAGGCTGACGCTCTACCAACTGAGCTACTCCCGCATAATTTCTGGTGCCTCGGGCCGGACTTGAACCGGCACGGGATAAATTCCCACAGGATTTTAAGTCCTGTGCGTCTACCGATTTCGCCACCAAGGCATATCTAAAATCCTATTTTCGTTTATCTCTGACAACTTAGTCAGTATAACATAAACTTATTCATTTGTCAACACTTTTTTTTACTGATTAAGTACTTTTTTTTATTTTACTCTTCCTCTCAAGTACTTAATCAGTATACAAAAATTTTACATAAAAATGTCAAATTAAAAATTCAATTAATTCTAAAACTTTTTTTGAAACCCTTATTTTACTTGCCTTCCACATAGTCTTTTATTATCTTTCTGGCCTTCTCTACTATTTCATCATATGTACCTTCCGGCTTAAATTTTTCCAGAACAGCAACTTCTATTTTTCTAGGTTTTGGAAATTTCATATGTCTTGAATATGCTTCAAAGGCACCTTTTATTCCCAGACACTGGACATCTACATTCAGTTCCTTAGCAATTATAGCAAAATACTTTCTTAAATTCTGCCACTTTTCCGTCTTTACTTCTTGCACCTTCAGGGAAAATAAGCACATTTTTCCCGGCTTTAACATTTCCGCTATTTCTTCGACACTTTTCTTAATATTTTTATTTATATCTATCAATACAACATTTCCATGACTGACAAGCAGTTTCATCAATCCTTTTTTAAAATACCAGTCTATCGCAAGAAAAATTGTATTATAAAGTATTCCTGCAGGTAGAAAGACTTCCAAGTACTAACGGATCTATGAAAACTCTGATGATTCGCCACAAATATCTCTTTGCGGTTTATCACTCAGTTTATCCCTATTGACCCTTTTTCAATCTAAAATATACTTTTTATTATTAAATCAAGCAGTGGTCTCAACACTTTTGTTGCCCATCTGTTTTTTTCTTCAACAGGTGGTGCTGCTTCTATTATTTTTTTCCAGTCAACTTCTCCACTTTCTATTTTTGTAGCCTTTTCATTAATATATTCAGATAATGCCTTCAAGTTTGATATTTCTGAAAAATTTTTTTCTTCATCAAGATGAATTCCAAAACTGTTTTTTTCCACATAAGCAAAAAAATTCAACAATATCCAGTGAATCCATTCCTATTTCCAGCTCAAGGTTTTCTTCAGGCTGAGCTTCTATTCCCTTTAATTTCTTTATGTAATCCTTCAGCATTCTGTAAACTTCATTATCAGGTTCTTCCACCTGTTTCTTTTTGACATTTGTCTTCAGATAAAGTTCAGGAAGCATAAACCTTCTTACTTTTCCCACCCTTGTTTTAGGAAGTTCCTCTTCATACAATTTATAATCCAATATTTTTTTCATAATTATGAACTGTAAGGTTGTAATCTTCCACAATATTCTTTTACATAGGCTTTTTATATTAGTTATTCCCTGTTTTCTACATTCCAGCAAATCCGGAACAATTATTGCCACAAGTTTGTCATTATGCTAAACACTCCCAGTTCCTTTATAAGTTTTTTTACTTTTTTTCAATTACTTTATTTTTCAAGTTTTTCAGGATCGATATTTTTTTCCCATTTGAAAGTACTATCATGCTGCTTCTTCTTCCACGTATAGTTACATATCCTTCTTCATCAATGGAAGCCAGATCACCTGTCTTGAACCATCCATCTTCAGTTATTACTTCAGCGGTCTTTTCAGGCTTATTATAATATCCTTTCATGACAATAGGACCTCTTACCCATAGTTCTTCATCTACTATCTTTGCTTCTATATTATCAAGTTTTTTACCAACTGTTCCTATTCTACGGTCTTTTTTTGTATTAACTGCTATTACAGGCGATGTTTCAGTAAGTCCATATCCTTCCTGAACGTATATTCCCAATGTTTCATAAAATTCTCCTATTTCAGGATCAAGTTTTGCTCCCCCTGAAACTATAAACGTCAGTTCTCCACCAAATTTTTCATGAACTTTTGCAAAAACCTTTCTTCTTATCTTAAAGGATTTTACTTTTGTCATAAGTTTATATATTGTTCTTGTAATGAACTTTGAATCAATCTGCTGTTTTATTCCGTCATAGAACAATTTAAATACCCTTGGAACTCCAACCAGTGCAGTAACATTATTTTTATCAAGTGCTTCTAAAATTTCCTTACTTGCTATTTTCTTTACAAATACCATCGATGCCTGATGCTGCAATATTATCAGCACTGTTGCCGTAAGCGGTAAAACATGGTGGAAAGGAAGCAAGGCAAGTATCTGGTCAGTCGGCTCAAGAAGATCTTTTTTTTCTAGTCCTTCCAGTTCTGAACTCAAGTTATTGAAAGTCAGCATAACTCCCTTTGGAGAACCGGTTGTTCCGGAAGTATATAACATTGTGGCTATACTGTCCCCTTCAGGATTTTCAAGCTCAAAGTTACTGTTTCTTATTACTTCCAGTTTATTTTCATCAATTGGGTGATTGTCCACATTAATTACTGTTATTTCACCCTTTTCATACATTGAAACTGCTTCCCTGACATTTTTCTCACTCTCATTCGAACATATTATAAACTTAGGATCTGAATCTCCAAGAACATATAAAATTTCCTTACTGCTGCTTGTAGAGTCCAGTGCAATTGGAATTGCCTTTCTATCCCACAAAGCAAAGTAAGTATAAATCCATTCCGGTCTGTTTTCCATCAGAATCAGGCCAAAATCTTCCTTTTCAGCAGGTATTACATTTTCTGAAAAAAATATCTTACATTATTAACTAACTCAGTATAATTTATTTTTCCTGTCTTCAAAAATCAACTATTGCAAAGCCTGTCGCCTCTATTTAAGAACATAATTCCTCCATTTCAAATGTTAAAAAAATATAAATTTAATTAAGTATACCATACTTTCATGAATAATAAAATAAAAAAATGAGGATATATCAAAAAAATAAAAAAATATGAAAGAAGTTGCCTCAAAACAATAAAAACCATAAGTATAATACATAAAAAAACTATATTTTTTTCATTTTACTAAAATTTTATTCATATAAAACAGTCATTCATTAAGAAAAAAAGTCAAAAACTTGCCTTTTGGCTCAAACAGTTGACTTTTTCTAAATTCACTTCCTATTTTACATTGTAAAATTCTAAATAATTCAAAAAAATATAGTTTTTTTACATTATTTTTTTGTTTTCTTTTTTTAGACAAACCCTTTTACATTATTTTTTTCAATTTTTTTAAATACCCTCATTACAAAAAAATAATTTTTTTATTACTATAATAAATTTATTCCATTTTTTTTCACATTCAGCTATTATTTCATCAGACCATAATGATGCCTGAACTTCGCCAATATGTGCCCTTTGAAGCAGGAACATACATATTCTTGATTGTCCAATTCCTCCACCTATTGTAAGTGGTAGCTCATTATTTAAAAGCATTTTATGGTATTCAAGTTCTTTTCTTTCTTCCAGATTAAGTTCCTTAAGCTGTCTTGCCAGTGATTCACTGTCTACTCTTATTCCCATTGATGAAAGTTCCAGAGCACTGTCAAGTACAGGATTCCACATTATAAGATCTCCATTTAATTCCCAATCATCATAATCCGGAGCCCTTCCATCATGTCTTTCTTTAGATTCCAGCATTTTTCCTATCTGCATTATAAATATTGCCCCATGTTCCTTTGCAAATATATTTTCTCTTTCTCCTGAAGAAATCTCAGGATATAAGTTTTTCCAGTTCCTGTGAAGTTATAAAAAGTAACTTTTTCAGGTAAAAAAACTTAGTATAGTTTTCATACTTTTTGAGCCAGCATTTCTTCTGTCTTTTTAAATACTGAATATATTTTATTTACAATTTCCTTTAAGAAATCTATATTTCTATCTTCTCTGTCTATAACTCTTTCCCAATCCCACTGATCTACATATATTGAATGTGTATTATCCAAATCTTCATCTCTTCTTATGGCATTCATGTCAGTATAAATTCCTTCACCTGAATTTACACCATATCTTTTTAATGCAAGCCTCTTCCACTTAGCAAGCGAATGAACTATTTCGATAATTTCCCCTTCTGCTTCCTTCATTTCAAATGAAACAGGTCTTTCAACTCCATTAAGGTTATCATTTAACCCTGTCGTCTTTTTTACAAACAGAGGTGCCGATATTCTTGTTAAATTTAATTCTTTAGAAAGTTCCCTTTCAAAAAAATCCTTAATCAGTTTTATAGCAATTTCTGTTTCCATTATATTCTGTCTGGAAGTGTATCCTTCCGGTATTATAATACTTCCCATGTTTCTACTCCTAACTACAAATCTACAAAAAAATTTACCAATTAAAATGGCGCACCCAGCAGGAGTTGAACCCACAACCTTCTGATCCGTAGTCAGACGCTCTATCCAATTGAGCTATGGATGCACATTAAGTGTATATTTAAAAAAAAATGGCGGAGAAGGAGGGATTTGAACCCTCGATCCAAGTTTTAGCCCGGATACTCCCTTAGCAGGGGAGCGCATTCGGCCTCTCTGCCACTTCTCCACGTATATAAAAAATAAATGGCGGGTGAACAGGGATTCGAACCCTGAGAGCTTTCGCCTTGCCGGTTTTCAAGACCGGTCCCTTAGCCGTTCGGACATTCACCCACACTTACTCAATTACTATATCATATTCTCGTATATCTTGTCAACACTTTTTTTCATTTTTTTATGACACTTTTTTTATAGATATACATTTTTTTATCCTTTATTTTTAAAAGGCTTTTAACTATTTCCATTTTTTTAATCTCATACCAAATTACAGAACTCTTTTTTTGAACTTTTTTTAAACTTTTTACAATATAAAACAATAAATAAATTTAGGAAAAAGTCATCTTCTCCGTCTTTTTAGGTAAGTTATTGACTTTTCCTTAATAAATAACTATTTCATATGAGTAAAATTCCAGTAAATGAAAAATTACAGTTTTTCATTGCCTTTAAATAGTTTATACTATTCTTTAAATTTACTGACTATTCTTCACCATTTTCAAAAAAATTCTCCCATATTTCTAAATTTTTTTCATATCTTTTTTTCTAATAACTCTTCTATTGAAAAACTTATCAATTCTTTTAAATTCTTTCAAGACAGCAGACTTAAGATTTTTAGCAGTTTTTTCTAAATTTCTATGTGCACCTCCAAGAGGTTCTTCTATTATATCATCAATAACTCCAAGTGATTTTAGATTTATTGCATCCATTTTCAGGCTTTTTGCCGCTTCCGCAGCCTTAGTTGAGTCATTAAAAAGTATTGATGCACATCCTTCTGGTGAGATTACTGAATACACACTGTTTTCAAGCATAAGGACTGAGTCAGCAACTCCTATTCCTAATGCTCCTCCACTTCCACCTTCTCCTATTATTACAGAAACAATCGGTACTTTTAGGCCAAACATTTCAGCCAGGTTTTTAGCAATGGCTTCCCCTTGGCCTTTTTCTTCAGCTTCTATTCCAGGATATGCTCCTGCAGTGTCTATCAAAGTTAATATAGGTAATTCAAATCTTTCCGCCATTCTCATCAGCCTCAATGCTTTTTCTATATCCCTCAGGACTTGCCATTCCAAAAATTTCTGAACATATTTGAATCAAGGTCTCTTCCCTTCTGATGACCTATTATCATTATTTTATAACCGTCAATAGATGCCAATCCACCTATTATTGCATGATCATCTTTTTGAAAGTCTGTCTCCATGCGACTCAACAAAAATCCTCTGTCAATGTATTTATATAATCAAGCGTATAAGGTCTTTTTAGGATTTCTGGAAATTTGTATTCTTTCCCATGAATCCAGTTCATTTTCATTGAAATCCTTATATTTTTTTTCAAGTTCCTTTTTCAAGTTCCCCTATCTGTTTTGAAAAAAATCTATATTTTTTTCTTTGGAAAAATTCTTTTTAATTCTTCAATTTTATTTTTCCAATTCCTTAATTTCATCTTTCAGGCTCATATTTCCTCCAATTTATATAAGTTTTTCCAGTATACGATAAATCGTTGTTTTCAATTCTTTTCTTTCAGCAATTACATCAACCATTCCATGTTCAAGCAAAAATTCCGCCTTCTGGAATCCTTTCGGTAATTTCTGGTTTACTGTCTGTTCAATAACTCTCAGCTATGCAAAAACCTATCAATGCACCAGGTTCTGTGACTATTATATCTCCCAGCATAGCAAAAGAAGCTGTAACTCCTCCAGTTGTAGGATCTACCGGCACTGATATAAAAGGAATCCCTGCTTCATTCAATCTTTTTACTGCTCCTGACGTTTTAGCCATCTGCATCAGTGATAAAATTCCTTCCTGCATTCTTGCTCCACCTGAACTCGAAACAATAACAACAGGAATATTTTTTTCAAGTCCCCTTTCAAGAGTTCTAGTTATTTTTTCTCCAACAACAGAACCCATACTTCCACCCATAAAACTAAATTCCATTACTGCTATACTTACGTCTATTCCATTTATTTTCCCTATTCCACTTATTACTCCGTCAAGCATTCTGCTCTTTTCCTGAGAGCTTTCCAGCTTTTCCTGATATCCCGGAAAGTTAAGGAAATCTTTTGAAGTAAGTGTTATGTCCTCTTCAATGAAACTTCCTTCATCTGTTAACAGCTCTATTCTTTCAAATGCTGTAAGCCTGAAATAATGCCCGCATTTTGGACAGATATTCAGGTTATTCTTTAAATCCTCATTATATATAATTTCATTACATCTGCTGCATTTCTTCCATTTATTGTCATCAACTATGTCCATGCTCAGTTTTGATTTTGATGTGAGTGTAACATATTTATTTTTCGATTTTTTGCTCGAAAATAATCCCATTCTATTCACCTCTCTATGTAAATTTGCTTTAAATCCCTTGAAATAACTTGTGTTATCTTAAAGATTAAACATATACTTTATGTAAAAAAATATCATTTTCCAGTACTAATTTTACCACATAAATTGATTATTTAAAAAAACTTTTTTTCAATTTCATATTCAAATTCATCAAAAAAGCAACATAATAACAGCATAAATGCAGGATATCACTTTTATCATTTTTTTCCCATATTTTCTGTCACCGACTATCGGATATCCATAATTTGAAATTTGTGCCCTTATCTGATGCTTTCTCCCTGTCACAAGATTAATATCAAGTGCTGTTTTTCCAACATTTCCAATATTTTTTTAACATTTGTTTCCCTGGATTTTTTTCTGCCTATACATCTAAATTCTGTTATACTTTTCTTTCCTTCAGTTTCATTTTTCAGTTACAGAAACTCCATTTTCTTCCACTAGAAGATAATTTTCTATTGTAAATTTTTTTCTTCCTCTATAATTCCATGAACAACAGCAATATTTTTTTACGGACTTCATTATTTCTTATTTTTTTCTGAAATATACCGTAAAAAAACTTCAACGTCTTGCATCCGATTACCAGACCGGAAGTTTCATAATCCAGCCTATTTGCAAAATTTATATTTTTCACTGTTATAAATTTCCTTGAATATTTCTGAAAGGCCATACTTGTGTCCTGTACCTTTATGCATCGGAATATTTCCTTCCTTATTTACAATGAAAAAAATCTTCATTTTCAAATATTACAGATTTTTTTATATTTATCGAGTACTTTTTCTATTTTATTTTTTTATAATTTTTTTATTCTCATTGGAAACTGTTTCAGCTTTCAAATATTTTACAGATATTCTTTCATTTTAGGGAAAGTCTATAATTTTTCCTTTACCTTTTTTTCCTCCAACTTTCACATCACCTTTTCTTAAAAGCCTGGAAAAATCTTGCTCAGAGGTTCATTCTTAAATGTTTTCTTTAAATATCTGTCTATTCTCATTCCTTCTGTTTCACTGTCTACGACATATTCAAAAAAATTTCCATTATGATTCCTCATTTTTTTATTTTTTTATTCTATGTGGATTTTTATACTTTCCACTATTCCTATCATAATAAATGAAGAAAGGAATGAACTCCCACCGTAACTAAGGAAAAGCAGAGGTTTCCCAGTTACAGGAACAAGACCAATTGTCATTCCAACATTTACTATTACATGCATAAAAAAATATCCCACATATTCCATAAAGAATAAGCTTTCCAAAGTTATCATGAACCATCCTGCTTATCCGCATAATATCAAATATCAGGAAAAAATAGAGAAACAGAACTAATGCTGATCCTACAAATCCCATTTCTTCTGATATTACAGAAAAAATAAAATCTGTCTGTGCTTCAGGCAAAAATTCCAGTCTGCTCTGACTTCCCTGTAATACTCCTTTTCCAAAAGGTACCTCCCGATCCTATCGAGATTTTTTTGACTGAGTTACGTGCCATCCACTTCCCTTTACATCTTTTTTTCAGGATTCAGGAAGTTTTCCACTCTCGTTCTCTGATAATCCTTCAGGACATATTTATACACAGGATAAACTGACAGTAAAATTACAAATCCTATAATCCATATAGGCTTCATATTTGCACCATACAGAAATATCATGAATACAAAGGAAGTTAATGTTATAAGTGTAGTTCCAAGATCAGGCTGTGTCAGTATCAGTATAATTAATGGTACTACAGGAAGAATTGCTCCTATTATATCCTTAAGATTATTTATACCATTTTTGTACTTTTCAACAATCCAGAATGCAATTATCACTATTATTGCTATTTTTTTACAAATTCTGACGGCTGAAGCTGGAAAGGTCCCTATTTTTTTAACCATCTCTGTGCTCCAAGTGTCTTTTTTTCCTGCAATTCTTACCAATATAAGCAATACAGCAGAAAGTCCATATATTCTCCATATATGATCTTTATATTCCTTATAATCTATAAATGATATAAGAAACATTATAACTGTTCCCAATCCTATCCATATTAAATTCTGCATCACAAATTTCTGAGATCTTGTCGCACTGTATACAAAAAAATTGTACTTATTGTTACAAGTGAATAAACAAAAAAATAATATCATCTTATCCATTAATACCATATTTGTTTTTATTTTTTTCCATCAATCTCTGATTTTGAAACATTTCTACCCCCTATACATTACCTAAAAATTGTTATATTTTCTACTGTAAACATATTTTTTTAGAAATTCATTTATTTTTTTCCACTTCTACACTTTTTACTTCATTTTCAAATTCTTTTCCATCAAAAAGTTTACCTTTTTTTATAAAATGATTTCCAAAAAAATATACATACAGGGAATTTGGATTTTCCATTGAGAATGCCATTCTGCTCAACTGTTTATTTTTCGCCTTCTGAAGCTCATTTTCTGTAATTCCTTCTTCCCTAAGTTTCTTAAACTCCTTTAAAGTTATTTCTATTGCTTCTTCATAACTTTCCTTATTTGTTCCTATATAAGTTGAAAGTACTCCACCTTCAGAAAAAAATTCTGATTATATGTATAGACTGAATAGGCAAGTCCCTTTTTCTCCCTTATTTCCTGAAATAATCTGGAACTCATTGAACCACCTATTACTCCTGAGGCGATATTCACATATATCTTATCCTCATCAAAAATCGATAATCCCTTATGACTTATACATATATTTACCTGATTTATATCTTTTGTATATGAGTTTCTTCCTGCATTAAAATCAAAATCTGCACTTTTTCTTCTGTCTGTCTTTACTTCATCAAGTTTTCCCCAAAATACTCTTCAACTTTTGCTATTATCTGTTCCTTATTAAATTTTCCTGAAACTGAAATAGCAATATTATCTTTTGTGTATCTTTCCTTATAATATTTTTTTATCATTTCAGGAGTAAAGCTTCTGACACTTTCCTCAGTTCCTATTATTGGTTTACCATACTGACCTGAAACAGCATCAGAAACATTCAGTTCAGATACAAGGTCATCCGGACTATCCTTGTACATTCTTATTTCTTCAATTATTACATCCTTTTCCTTTTCAAGCTCATCTTTATCTATCGTAGAGTTAACCACAATATCAAAAAGAATATCCAGTGTTTCATTTAAATATTCACTTAATGCATTAATATAAAAAACTGTCTGTTCCTTTGTAGTATGTGCATTAATGCTTGAACCAAGATAATCTGTTTCTTCAGATATCTGAAAATAATTTCTTGAAGGTGTTCCCTTAAATACCATATGTTCCAGCACATGTGATATTCCTGCTTCATCATCAGCTTCATCTTTCGATCCTGTTTTTACAAATACCCCCACTGAACACGTAGAAATATTCTCTAATTCATCAAATATTATGTTTATTCCTGATTTAGTCTTAACTACTTCTGTCATTTTTATTCCTTCCTGATTTTTTTATATCTTAAAGATTTATAAATTATTCTCAGTAAAAAGTTAAAATTTTAATACTCTGCATTCATAAACAGTTTTATTCCCACTGCCATATAGATTAGTAGTGGTAAGAAACACGCCAGATATATAGGCATTGTTCCTGAAGAAGCCAAAGATTTCAATATCGTACTCAATCCATAATAAGAATACCCTATTATTACTGATAGTCCAATATTTACAGCAGCTCCTCCCCTCACATATCTACTTCCGAGGGACAACCCTATAAAACACATTATGAAAGAAGACAGTGCAAAGGATATTCTGTAATAAAAATCTATCCTCATCCCTGTTGAATCTGCTCCAACCCTTGTAAAATAAACTATTTTTTCCCTCAGTTCAGGCATTGTAAGGTTCTTTGACGCTACAGCCTCAGCAAGTATATCATCCATAGGAAGTTTAAACTTAAAAATTATTTGTATCTATTGATTGTGTGGAATTTGTTTCTCCATCATGTTCCTTAAGATTTTCAAATGTCCACTCATTTGTTTTTGGATTTATTTTCCCTGAAGTAGCGGTATATATTTTGCTTATTCCTTTAAATCCATCTTTCATTTTTATTATTTCTATTTGTTTCATTATTCCTTCTTTTTTATTTGCATACCCTGCATATAGGATTGTATCCCTTTTTTCCCTTACCATTATAAATTCTTTTTCAACCTTTACCGGCTCAGAATTTTCTATTTTCAATATTTTCATATTGTTTTTCTTGGTATTTGACTTACCTAATGTATCATAATTTATCCAAAGTACAGCTGTACTGACTAAAAAAGAAAAAATTATTGGATACATTGCTACTCTCAGGAAACTTATACCACTTGTTTTCATGGCAGTAATTTCAAGCTGTTTTGCCATTTTACTGATGCATAGCAGACTTCCCAGCAGTACCCCAAGAGGAGCTGTATTTGTAACAATTTCCGGAATTCCATAACCCAGATATTTTAATGCTTCTCCCGGTGTAAATTTCCCATCCATTATCCAACCTGTAAGATTTATACTTTCTGCAAGTAAGAAAATAAGAAAGAACATCATCATTCCTAGAAAGAAACTTTTTACATAATTTATGATTATATATCTATCTAATTTATTCATTTAATTAATTTCTCCTGTATTTTTTTATTGAAAAAAATAAACACATAAAATAAAAAAAGTATTGTATTTGGTACCCACATTGCAATATTGGCAGGTATGTTATTTTTCAGTACCATTATCTTAGCATAGTTTACAACAGCAATATATGCGAATATTACAATAAGACTTATTCCAAAACTTATTCCTCTTCCACTTCTCCTATGGCCTACTGAAAGCAATACTCCAAGCCAGCATAAAAGAGTACTTGCAAGCGGCCCTATTAGCCTCTGATATATTTCTATAAGGGCTTTCAATGCAGCTTCCCTCATTTCAGGTATTTTTATATTCTGATCATGAAACTGTTTCAGCTCCTTTATGTTCATTTCACTACGGCTTTTCTTATATTCCTTATTCTTATCCTTGAAGAATGTTGAAATAGGAATTTCCTGCTCCTTATATTCTGCGGCAACCTGACTGTTACCTTCCTTGTCAAATGAATATCCCTTTACATTTTTTAAAACTATCACTCCAGGATCAAATGTTGCACTTTCCGCAAGAAAGATTACAGGATAAGGATTTTCTCCCTGTTTATTCAATATAAGGAAGTTTTTTGCATTTGCCTTTTCATTGTCAACTTCATCTATATAAAATCCAAATCCACTTTCAGCGTTTGTAAGAAATATTTTTTCTTCAGTCAGTGAACTTGGCTTTGTAGCCAGCATTGCTTTCGTCTGGGCATTTATATTTTCCAGTGCCCTTGGATTTACGTATATTTCCAGCCCCAATCCTATCAATGTAAGTATAATCCCAAATATGAAGGCAGGTCTTATTATCCTGAAAAGGCCTATTCCCGATCCTTCCATTGCTATAAGTTCATTTGTTTCTGATAATCCCCCATAAACAAGCATTACTCCAAGAAATGCCCCCATCGGTATTGTCTGGACAAGTATTCCAGGAACCGCATACAGGAAGTAATCTATTATGGATATAAATGGCAGGTCACTTGCAAACAACCTTTCCATTACCTCCATAACTACATTTAGCATCAATATAAATGTAAATATGCTTATTCCAAATATAGATGGTAATATTAGCGAACTATAAATGTATCTGTCAATTATTTTTTTATTTTCATTCTCATATTCCTTTTTATTATTTAAGATTTTTTTATTTAATATTATTTTGTTTTTTTACCTTCTTTCAATTCTTTTAAAAACATTCTTTTTTTATTTCTTTTTCTTTAACTTTTTTTCTATAGGAATTTACATCCTTCTGAATAAATTCGGGAAATCCTTGCGAATACCCATAAATATATTCTGTTATTTTTTTGAAACAAGAATACTTTCATCCCTTATTTCCTTAAGCCTTTTTACTGTACGATGAACCTACCAGCACTACTATGTATATAATAAAAAAATTATAAAAAGTTGTCTTCAGTACTCCCAGCACTCCTCCAAGAAATTCATTATAATTGCTTAATTTTATACTTTTCAAAAAAATTTTCTGGCAAACAGCAGTATAACAGACAACAATAAATATAATATAATAAATACTATGAAAAAAAGTATTTGTTTCATTCTTTTGAAATATTGTCATCCAGCTTTTAACATAACTTTTATAGCACCGTATAAATACTTCATAAGAAACATTAATAGAATATACTTGAAACAGCAGAAAAAAATTCATACATAAATCCTCTTTTTGTTCCTAGCATAAAAAAATATAGTTATAAGTCTGCTGATAGAATCTCAAAAAAACATACTGTCCACCTCCTTATAAAAAAATTTCTGTCTGAATATCTATTTGTAAATTCTTGGAACTCTGTTACTTATTCCACATAAAAATCTCATAGGATATTGTATTACATAGATTTGCAACTTCCACCACATTAATATTTTTTCCAAAAAATTCTACAACATCCCCTTTTTTTGCACTATCTGCCAATTCTTCCGGAATCAGAATCATAAGCTGATCCATGCACACTCTTCCTATTATGCTGCATCTATGACCTTTATAATATACATAACCTTTATTTGATAAATCCCTTCTTACTCCATCTGCATAGCCTATTGATACAGTTGCTACTACATCTCCCTTTTTCGCCATATAAGTATTTCCATAGCTGATAAAACCGTCTTTGTGCATTTTCTTTATATGACTTATTTTTGCATACAGTGACATTACAGGCTTAAATTTATACGGAGCTGTTTCTTTATCTGTAACTCCTCCATATAGAATTATTCCCATTCTTACAAAATCATATTCACTGTCATGATACTTCAGGCTTCCAAAACTGTTAAGCAAATGTCTGTACTTTACAGAATGTACTTCCTTCATTATATTTTCACTCATTTCCTTAAATCTTTTTTCCTGTAATTTTGTATATTCTTCATCAGAATCTGAAGATGAAAAAAATGGGAAAAATACTCCTACTGCATTTACATATTTACAGTTTTTAAGTTTTTTTCTATTAATTCTGAAATTTCATCTTCCTGAAAAACCTACCCTTCCCATTCCAGTGTCAAGTTTCAGAAAAAAATATTTACATTAATTCTATTTTTCAATATACTCTATTTCCTCAAAATCCGTTATCATGAAATAAATATTACTATCAGAAACTTTACTCATACACTCATTTTCAATAGGATCTAAAATAAGTATTCCAACTTCATTATTTGTTTCCCTTATTTTCAATGCCTCCTCAACTGTAGCCACTGCAAATTTCTTTATTCCTGTTTTTTTATAAGAGCTTCACATATATTCATCATTCCATGACCATATGCATCAGCTTTTATAACTGCCATTATTTTCTCTTTCAATGTTATTTTTTTCAAGTTCCCTTATATTATCATATAAATTTTTAATATTTATTTCTGCCCAGCAACGCATTTTTTTCACCTTCTGAATTTTATAATTTCAATTTTTTTAAACTAAAGAATCCAACAATTCCCAAGTCAATAACTGAACTGTCTCAAAACTTTAAAGTGGTAAAAAAACTATATTTTTTTGATTATTTAAAATTTTTACAATGTAAAACAGAAAATAAATTTAGAAAAAGTCAACTGTTTGAGCCTAAAGGCGAGTTTTGACTTTTTCTTAATGAATGACTGTTTTACATGAGTAAAATTTTAGTAAATGAATAAAAATATAGTTTTTTTATCCTGTCAATATTTTTTTGAGACAGTGTCAATTATGCTACACTAATACTTTTTTTCCTCTGCATCATAACCATTTACAGTTTTTCCCTGATTTTTTTCTTTTCATCGTTTTTTTATTATTTTTTTCTTTTTAACTTTTTCTGAATTTTCTCATCAGATAAACTAATGGACTTGCTACAAATAATGAAGAATATGTTCCAAAAAAATCATTCCAATGAACAGAGTCATATTAAATGTTCTCAGGGATTCTCCTCCAAATATCAGCAATATTACAACTGAGAATAATGTTGTAATTGATGTATATAGTGATCTCATGCAAACCTGGTTTACACTCATCTCTATAATTTCTTCAAAAGTTTTCTTATTATGTTTTTCTTTTTCGTTTCTCTTGTCATTTTCCCTTATTCTGTCAAATATTACAATTGTGTCGTTTATTGAATAACCTAGTATAGTCAGTATTGCCGCTATGAAAGGAGTATCAACTTCATATCTAAGTAAAGCAATAAGCCCAATACAGATCAGTACATCATGTAATAGTGCAATTATTCCTGCTATTGCATAAACAAACTCAAATCTTATAGTTACATAAATGACAATAAGTATACTTCCGATTACTAGAGCCCAAACTGCATTTCTTGTAAGTTCTTTTCCGATTGTAGCTCCTACAGTATCATATCTTATAATTTCATATTTTCCTGTTTTTTCTGTTAATTTACCTAACAGATTGCTTTTCTGTGCTTCAGAAAGCTGCCCTGTTCTAAGAATCATTGTATTATCATCACTTGAAATCTGTACTTTTTTTGCTCCAAGTTCCGGTATATCCTTTGTTAATTCATTCAATGATTTATTTATCACATCTTTATTTACAGGTTTTTCATATTTTACCTGTAACAGATCTCCACCTTTAAAATCAATTCCAAGATTCAATCCTATTGTAAGGAAGAATATCAGTGACAGAGTTACCATCAAAGCTGAAAAATCCTATGTAAAATTTTCTATAACGTATCACTTTCAAATTTAGCATCATTTATCCCTCCCCAAAATAGTTTTTCTTTTTTAATATGAAAAGTGCTTATTACAAAACGCATAAACAGTTTTGTTATAAATATTGCTGTAAGCATTGTTATCATTACCCCTAAAGATAATGTCACTGCAAATCCCCTTACAGGACCTGTTCCAAATGAGAACAGAACGGCAGCTATTAATAATGTAGTAAGGTTTCCGTCAATTATTGCAGGAAGCCCATTTTCAAATCCTTTTTCCACTGAATCATCAATGCTGTATCCTTTACTCATTTCTTCCTTAATTCTTTCAAACGTAATAACATTCGCATCAACAGCCATTCCTAATGTCAGTATGAATCCTGCTATTCCAGGCAATGTCAAAGTAGATCCTACAAGGCTTAATGATGCCAATACTAAAAATCCATATATTACAAGTACAACATCTGCAATAAGTCCAGGAATTTTATATATTGCAAACATGAATAATGATATTGCTATCATTGCTAGAATCCCTGCAAACTGTGTCTGCTTTTATGGATTCAACTCCAAGAGTTGCTCCTACTGTTCTAACTTCAAGTATTTTTATGCTTACAGGTAATGCCCCTGATTTCAGAAGATTTGTAATTTTCTGTGCATCTTCACGGCTATTTGTAGTAATCTGACCTGTTCCTCTAGATATTTCAGAGTTTATTACCGGTGCAGACTGTTCCTTACCGTCAAGCATTATTGCAAGAGGTTTTCCTATATTTTCCCTTGTAATTTTTGCAAAAATTTCTGCTCCTTTACCATCAAGTGTAAAGTCAACTGCAGGACGTCCAAATTCTCCCTGAGAAAGTACTGCTGTTTTTATAGCTGAACCTCCAAGTAAAGTAGGCCCGTATGTTCCGTCCTGATTTTTTATCTTGAATTCAAGTTTTGCCGTTGTTCCTATAAGTTCTACAGCCTTCTGTGAATCCTTTATTCCGGCAAGTTCCACTATTAATCTGTCATTTCCACTTATCTGAATTACAGGTTCTGTTACTCCAAGACCATCTACCCTTCTTTCAATTATGTCCCTTACTTTGTCCATTGTGTCTGATTCTATTTTCCCTTGTGCCTGAAGCACTACTGATGTTCCACCTCTTAAGTCCAGCCCTAACTTTATTTTATTAAAATAAAGTATTACAGCAGGAACTACGAGTATGACTAAAAGCCATAAGTACTGTGTCTTTTTGTTCTTCATTCTCTTCCTTTCCCAAATTTATATTTGTTTTATATAATAATTTATTAAATTATTTCAATGTATCAAGATATTTCTGAAGTATTATTGAAGCTGCAACCATATCCACTACTTTTCTTCTTTCCTTACCATTTTTTTTCGAATAGTTTTTCAGATAATGCTCAGCTTCTGTTGTTGTATATCTTTCATCTACAGTAATTACTTCAATTCTTTCTATTTTTTTCCTTCATTTCAGAAATGAATTTTTTTCCACCTTTTTCAGCTTGGATATTTTTTTAGTTCCATCCAGACTTTTCGGCATTCCTACTACAATTTTCCTAGTTCCTTCATCAGAAAGTATTTCCTTTATTCTTTCTATAGGATCTGTAGCATTCCTGTCAATTACTTCAAGGGCTGTTGCAAGAATTCCCAGGGGATCGCATTTAGCAACTCCTATTCTGACATCTCCGACATCAAGCCCTATAAATTTTTTCATTATAAATATCCTCTCATTTTCCTCTAATGATATAAATAAATTAAGATAACTGTGAAGTTATGTATTCAAAGGCTTTTTCGACTGCCTGTTCTACAGCATTTCCGTCTTTTCCACCTGCCTGTGCAAAATCAGGTCTTCCTCCACCGTTTCCGCCTGTAACCTGTGCGGCAACTTTTACAATATCTCCTGCTTTTACTTTAGAAACAAGGTCTTTAGTCACTCCGGCTACAAATATGGCTTTTTCATTGTTTGAACCAAGTACGATTATTCCACTTTGAAGTTTTTCTTTTCCTCTGTCCACTATTTCCTTAAGTTCATCTATGCTCTTATCTTTAAATGAAACCTTTAATACTTTGATTCCGTTGACAGTATCAATATTTTCAAACAGTTCATTTATTTCATATTTTACAAGTTTTGTCTGCAGCTGCTCATATGACTTAATAATAGCCTTCGCATCTGAAATATATTTTTCTACAATATCCACTACATTTTTTTCATCAGTTTTAAGCATACCTGCTATTCTGTCCAGTTTTCCTTCCAGCTTATTTACATATTCTAAGCTTTTATGCCCAGTAGTTGCAGTTATTCTACGTGTTCCTGAAGCTATTCCACTTTCTGATTCAATATTGAAAAGTCCAATTTCTCCAGTTGATTTCACGTGTGCTCCTCCACATAGCTCTATTGAAAACTCAGGAATTTCAACTACCCTTACAACATCTCCATATTTATCTGAGAACAGAGCCATTGCTCCTCTGTTTTTTGCATCCTGAATATTTTCATAATCTATTTTCACTGGAATATTTGCAAGAATTATATTATTTGCTTCTTTTTCAATTTCTTCCAGTATTTCCTTTGAAATAGGCTCATAATGTGAAAAGTCAAATCTTAATCTTTCATTGTCTACAAGAGATCCTGACTGTTCTACGTGTGTTCCCAGTTTTTCCCTTAAAACTTTATGTAATATATGTGTTGCAGTGTGGTTTCTCTGGATATCTTTTCTTCTTAAAACATCTATTTCCAGTTTCACTTCTCTTCCAACTTCAGGTACAATGCCTTTTTCCACTTCAACCTGGTGTACAAATACATCTTTTTTCTTTGCAACTCCAACTACTTTTCCAGTAAATTCTCCAGATATTACTGTTCCTGTATCAGAAACCTGTCCTCCAGACTCAGCATAAAATGGAGTTCTGTCAAATATCATTTCATATCCGCTAATTCCGTCACTTTTTGAGGCATATAGGACTTTTCCTGTATCTTCAAATTTTTCATAACCTACAAACTCTGTCTTACCATTTTTTTCAAAGAATTCATCAATAAATTCATCCTTTATCATATCTGAAATTGTAGTTCTGCTATCTTTTGATCTCTGAACCTGCCCGGCAAGCTTTTTCTCAAACTCTTCTTCTGATACTTCCATTCCCTGTGTTTCAACAATCAGTTTTGTCAATTCAAATGGGAATCCAAACGTATCATACAATTTAAATGAAACATCTGATGAAAGCTCCTTTTTATTCTCATCTTTAAGTTTAACAATTTCACTTTCAAGCAGTTCTGTTCCATTTTTCAATGTATTTGAGAATCTTTCTTCTTCTATTTTTACTACTTTTTCTATGTATTCTGCCTTTTCAACAAGTTCAGGATAACCTTCCTTCATTGTTTCCACAACATATGAAACCAGCTTATGAAGGAATATATCTTCCTTTTCGAAAACCTTTCCTTTAGCCGCACTTCCTGCACCAAAGGCTCTTCTTATTATTTTTCTCAGTATATATCCTCTTCCTTCATTTGAAGGCAGAACTCCGTCACTTATAAGGAATACCGAAGCTCTTATATGATCTGCTATTATTTTTACTGTTTCATCAAAATCTTCTTTTTTTATTTCAAGTATTTTTTCAATTCCCTGTATTATCGGCATAAACAAATCTGTTTCAAAATTTGTCTTCTTATTCTGAATAACTGAAGCTATTCTTTCAATCCCTGCCCCTGTATCTATATTTTTTTCAGGAAGTGGTACAAGTGTACCGTCTTCAAGCCTGTTCCATTCTGTAAACACAAGGTTCCATATTTCAAGGAATCTGTCCCCTTCATCTCCAGGCTTTGAGTTTATTTCTTCATTATTTTTTCCCATATTCTGAGTGTCATAATATATTTCACTACATGGACCGCATGATCCGACAGGCCCTGCCGCCCACCAGTTATCATCTTCACCAAGTCTCACAAGTCTTTCCTTAGGTACTCCTATTTCTTCATTCCATATTCTGTACGCTTCATCATCTGTTTCAAAAACAGAAACCCATAGTCTTTCTTTGTCCAGTTTAAGTACTTCTGTTATATATTCCCACGACCATTCTATCGCTTCTTTTTTAAAGTAATCTCCAAATGAGAAATTTCCAAGCATTTCAAAAAATGTATGGTGTCTAGGTGTTCTCCCTACATTTTCAAGATCATTTGTTCTTATACATTTCTGATAAGTTGTAATTCTCTTAAAAGGTGCTTCCTTTTCTCCTAGAAAAAACGGTTTAAAAGGAACCATTCCTGCAACTGTAAGCAATAAACTTTTATCATCAGGTATAAGTGATGCACTTTCAAAATGTTTATGTTCTTTAGATTTAAAGAAATCTACAAAAACTTTTTCTTAATTCATTTCCTGTCATTTCATTTCCTCTTTTTAATTATAATTTTCTATAATTTATTTTTATTATTTTTTTATATTTCAATATAGATAAAATAAAAACTGATTACTATTCCAGTTCAAACTTATTAAAAAAACTTCATTAAACTTTTTCCAGTACAACATAAAAAAATTTGTACAGTTAAAACTGTTGTTGATTTTTTTCTTCCAATATAAGATATTTTTTTCATGTATCTTTTTAGATTGCTTTTATCGCTCTTTCTTTATCTTCACAGGAAAATTTTTATTCCCTCATTTTTTTATATTTTCTATTTAGTTTTTTTAGTAAGAATGTTTTCATAATTTTTTTGACTACATTTACCTATTTTAATATCTTCATAATGATATAAAAAGCCAAACTTCGAAAGAACAATTTGAAAAAAATCAGCTTATAGTTATTTTTTTATACATTCTTTATTAATTTGATCCAAATCATTTCCATCTTTATCTAACACACACCAAATTTCTATATTTTTCATCATTTATATTTCTTTTCTCCTTATTTATTTCTTTTTCTATATTTTTTTCCAGCTTCCATCTCCACAAGAAATAAATTTGAACCCTATATCTACTGCTCTATCCTGAAATTGATTATAATACTCTCTTATATACTTATCCTCACTACAATTTTTTTAGAACCTTCCATAAAAAAAGTAAATATATTTCTTCTTTAAGTTTCTATTTTTATTATTTATTCCCTTTTTCCTAGCCATAAATCTATCCCAAATTCTTTTTAATTTAGGTATCCCCCAAAATTTCCATTTAAGTAATCTCTCAATAAATAACTATTTTTTTCATAGCCTTCTATATCTGACAGCGAATAAAGTTCCGTTCCTGTTGCAACATCATTATTTTCTAAAAACCATATCTGATCTTCCCTAAATAAATTGTAGTCCAGTAATAGCAAATTGTGTGTAGTGAATATAAGCTGAGCATTCTTTTTTTATTGTATTCTACAGAATTAAACATTTTTTTATTATTTCCTTAATTAAACTATAGTGTAAAGTCATGTCTAATTCATCTATTATCATTACTCCCCCATTATTTAATATATTATATACTGGAAAAAAACATTGATAATATTTTCTGTGTTCCTGCAGATTGCTCATAATAATCTAATTTATATTTTTTTCTTTATTGTCATAAATAAAAATGAACTCTATAATTATAAAGTATTTGAGATAATATTTTTTTCCTGCTCTTTTTCACTGAGTATTTGAAATTCCTTGTTTTCTCTTATATTTTTTAAAAAAATTTCATTTTTTTCTCTAAATACCTCAATATCATTCACAATAATTCCAATTTTTTTAAAAAATTCTATTACTAATCTTTTATTATTCTCATTTTCATATATATATTTCCCCAAATCATCACTACAATTATTAATTTTCATTTTTATCAATATAAAGTATATACTTTTCTATCAATTCAGGTACTTTCCAATCAATAATTCTAGATATTACACTATCATTACCTGTCAATGTTTCATTTATAAAACTTATAGTTACTTCGTATTCTGAAAAATATTTCTGTATCATATTCTATAATTCTATTATTTTCTCTTTTTGAAAACAAGCTTTTTCTTCAGTAGCCGTATATAATTCTTCTTTTTATAACTTTTCTGGCATTAAAATTTATTTCCAATATATATTCATAAATTTGATTTTTCTATTACATTTCTTACTTTTTATTATTGAATTTTTTTGTCTTCTTCTCCAAATCTAAAACCTTCTTTGTTATACTTTTCTATTCCTTTATTAAATAAATAGTGCCTAAATATATCTAATATTGAAATAAAATTTGATTTTCCACTGGCATTTCCTCCAAATAGTACAGAAGTTTTTTTAATAACTTCATTTTTTTATTTCCTATTATAATCTCAAAAAGCATTCCTATCTTCTTCATTATCTTCAGCTTCCATTGAAAAAAACAGTTTCTTCTTTAAAAGATTTCAAATTTTTTTACTTCTATATCCAATAACATCCTTAACCTCCTTTTCCTATTTATTCTCATGTAGTACATTCAATTTTTATTTAATCAAGCTTGAAATTATCCCCTAAATAAACTTTTCTTGCAGTTTCATTATTTGCAATTTCCTGGCCTGTACCTGCAATCAGTATAGTACCTTCAGCCATGATGTAGGCTCTTTCAGTTATTCTCAGAGTTTCCCTTACGTTATGGTCTGTTATGAGTATTCCAAGGCCTCTTTCCTTTAGCTGCATGATTATATTCTGAATATCCTCAACTGCAATAGGGTCAACCCCTGCAAAAGGTTCATCCAGAAGGATAAAATCAGGATTAGTGGAAATCGTTCTGGCAATTTCCACCCTTCTTCTTTCCCCTCCTGAAAGGGCATATCCTAAACTTTTTGCCACATGGGAAAGTTTAAATTCTTCTATAAGATTATTCATTGTTTCTATTCTTTCCTTTTTAGGAATTCCACGCATTTCCAAAACTGAAACTATATTTTCCTCAACAGTAAGATTTCTGAACACTGAAGCTTCCTGAGGAAGATACCCCAGTCCAAGTCTAGCCCTCTTGTACATTGGAAAATTCGTAATATCTTCTCCATTGTATAGTACTCTTCCGTTGTTTGGCTTTACAATTCCGGTTATCATGTAAAAATGTCGTTGTTTTTTTCCTGCACCGTTTGGTCAAGAAGTCCCTACAACTTCACCTTTTTTTCCATGCTTAAGCTGACACTTTTAACAACTTCCCTGTTTTTTTATATTTTTCTTCAAACTGTCAGCCTCTATATTAATTTTTTTCTACTCATTGTAATATAACAGCTCCTAATTATTTATTTTTAATTTCCCACAGCTAATTAATACTGTTTTTTGTATTCTGTACCCTTATAATTCAGGATAGCAGTCAGTCCTTTTGCTCCCGTTGCATTTTGTACCCTGTTTCCACCTGACATCCATACTATCGGCACGTCAATTGTTCCTTTTCCTATATCCACCCTTACAGAAGAAGGAAGATTTTTACCTGTTTCAGGTACGTAAATGTTTCTGGCCGCCCTTTCCAGCATTTCCCTGGTTGTTTCCACAGGAATAGTCACATTGAAACTTTTCTCCCTGGAATCATTTCCTGCTTTAGCCACAGCCTTTAATACAACTGACTTGTTACCTCCACCTAAAAACTGTTTGTTTATTTTTCCAGTTACTGCCAGAAATGATGGATTTGAAGTTGTCCATCTCACTGTAACAGGAACTCCGTTTGACGCAGTCATTGTCTTAGGAAGATGTATTTTGCCATTGCTATTTACTTCGTTCTGTGAAACAGAAAGCTTATTTATAACTTCTTCTACAGCCGCTACATTTTTAGGGTCTGATTTTCCTTGAGGCGAACTATTATTTCCATCCGGCACATGATACTGCATTTTTATATTTCCGCTATTTTCAAGCACTTTTCTATCAATATCATACATTGCATTATTAGAAGAAATCTTTGTTTTTCCCTGATAAGTAATAACTTTACCATTCAGGTTTATCTTTTTTTCCTTCATGTAAACTGTTGCTTTATCTGCACTTGTATTCAAATTTGCAAATTGTGGCAACTTACTTACAATTTTTACATTTTTCTCAGCATGTCCTTCTTCTTTATTTAAATCCAGATACAGAAAATTCGAAGTCATTTGTGTATCATTTCTGAAGTCAAGTTTAACTCCGTCTCTTGCAAGAACCAGATTTTTTCCGGTATCAATTTCATTATATTGGGAAGTCAAGTTTACTTCCTTGTATCTCATATGTACATTTTCCTTAATTTCACTTCTTGTAACACTCATATCTTTATTATTGTGAGAAATGAAAATATTTTTTTGCAGTATTTCCTCTAAAGTGAACAGCTTCAGATTCAACAAGCTTTGTAGGATTCGTTGCAAAATTCTTTACATTTCCTCTTATTTTACCATTTACATTTCCATCAAATCTGAATTCCTTCTTTTCAAAACTTCCTTCTCCGGTATCAGATGTTATTTTATCCCCCTGTACACTTGTCATAACCATTTTATTTGAAAAATATTTTTTTAGCTATGGTATTCATATGACCGTTATCCCCGGCAACTGTAAAGTTCTGTTTTGTTACAGCAAATTTACTGTTAAAAGTGGCATCTCCTGTTTTAAACAGATACACAAGGCTTGTACCTTCCATATGATAGTCTTCATAATTCATTGTATAGAATTCATTTGTAGTCAATGTTTCATTTGCCAAATCATAGACCCCACTTCTAAATGTACCTGTAGTCGATCTTGGAAGGTAATTGAACCTACCATTTCCATCGGCATTTACTATTTTTTTAACTTCATCATAAAATACATGGTTTGCAGAAACTTTAAGATCCTTTCCTGAGTAGTTTACATTTCCTGTTGCATCAACCTGTTTCTGCTTTACAAAATATTTTGCACTGTTTCCTGTAATTGCTGCGTTCTTACCTACATAATGTACATTCCCGTCAGCATGTATTTCTTCAGGCTTCATAAAATACTTTGCCTTGTCTGCACTTATGTTACTTTCAGCATCATTATATTTTACATTTCCTTCAGCGTGTATTTCTTCAGGCTGCATATAATACGTTGCCTTATTTGCCGTAATAGTCACCTTATCATCTTTGTAGCTTACATTTCCTTCACCTGTGGCAACTTTATTCACATCATTATAAGTTACCTTATCTGATTTAAGTTCCCTTTTCTTTTCAGTTTCCTTATAGATTACATTTCCTGTTGCAGTCAGTTCCTGAAACGCCGTTGTTGTTTCAAGCTTATCAGATTCCATTTCAGTCTTATCAACATTATTTAGTATCTTTGTCCTTGTTTCAGAGATTATCTTATCCCCTTCTTTTTTGTAATCCACCTTTTCAGTATACAAATTCCATTTGTTATCCTTTGTACTTCCTACAACTTTTCCAGTTAATGTTATATCTGAAGTTTCAGTGTTTATTTCCCCTTCTTTCCAGATATAAGCATTTCCTTCTTAATCAGGTCAACAATAACATTTTTAAATTTTATTATTTTATCGCCATCGGAACCTATCTGTTCATCTGCGTAAATAATCGCATCATCCTTCAGTTTGTACACTACTTTTTTTGCCTTCATCTCTTTTTTCATCTGATCTGCAGGCGAATCTATTTTCTTAAAAAATACAGCATAAAGAAAATATATCAGGACAGCCAGCAGACCTCCATAGGCTATTTTTTTCCACATTATTTTTTCTCCTCTAATTTAGCTTTTATTTCAGATAAAAATTTTAATGCTTCCATAGGAGTAATATTATTTATATCTTTATTTTCAATATCAAATATTACTTCATCTATTTTCTCATCACTTTCATTTTTGAACCACATCTATCGTTTTTTTCTTCATACTCCCTGTCAATTTCGGCAATCTGACCAAAAAAAGAAAAGCTGTTTTACATTTATAGTCTTTTCAATCAGTTCCTTACGCTGTTCCAATCTATGCAGTATTTCCCTGCTTTCCTTCAATATTTCCTTAGGCAGTCCCGCCAGTTTCGCCACTTCTATACCATAAGACCTATCAGCTCCACCTTTTATAATATTTCTCAGGAACATTACTTTTCCATTTTTTTCCTTTACTTCAATCCGGTAATTCACAATATTTTCAAACTTATTTTCCAGATCAGTCAGTTCATGATAATGGGTTGCAAATATTGTCTTTGCCTTTATTTTTTCATGCAGATATTCAGAAATGGCAGTTGCTATTGAAACTCCGTCAAATGTAGAAGTTCCTCTTCCTACCTCATCCAGTATAATCAAGCTTTTTTCAGTGGCATTGTTTATAATGTTGGAAACTTCACTCATTTCCACCATAAATGTACTCTGCCCTGAAAGTATGTCATCTGATGCTCCTATTCTTGTGAGATATTTATCCACAACCGAAAGTTTCGCTTCCTTTGCAGGAACATATGAGCCAATCTGAGCCATTATTGAAATAAGCGCAACCTGTTTCATATAAGTGGATTTCCCCGACATATTCGGTCCCGTCAGAACTACAAATCTTTCTTTTTCTGAAAGTACAGTATCATTTGATACAAAATCTCCTCTTCCAATGAGTTTTTCCACCACCGGATGTCTTCCTTCGATTATTTTCATATCAAATCCATTGTTTATTTCAGGTCTGACATATCCATTTTCTATTGCTGCAGTAGCAAAGGAAATCATCACATCGAGATAGGCAAGTTTCTCAGCCAGCCTTATCAGAAGGGACTTATGTTCCTTTATTTTCCCACTTATTTCCTTGAAAAGATAATATTCCATATCTTCAATTTTAGCCTTGGAATTTATAATTGTATCTTCATATTTCTTCAGCTCGGGAGTTACAAATCTCTCAGCATTCGACAGAGTCTGCTTTCTTATATACGTTTCAGGCACCATGTCCAGATTGGACTTAGTAATTTCAATAAAAATAGCCAAATACTTTGTTGTACTTTTATCTTCATATTTTTTTAATTCCGGTAGCTTCCCTTTCCCTTCCTTCTATTTCCAGAAGAAAATCCTTACCTGAATTCATAATATGATAGATTTCATCCAATTCACTGCTGTAACCTCTTTTTATCATTCCACCTTCCCTTACTGAAAAAGGTGCGTCCTCAACTATTCCTGTATCAATAAGTTTATATATATCAATCAAAACCTGAATTTCTATATCTTTGAAAAAAATTCAGTGTTTCTAAAGTATGTCCATTATTTCAATTGCTGATTTCACAGTATTTTTTTAAGTGCTGTCAAGTCTTTCCCATTTTCATTTCCAAAAACTATTTTCCCTGAAAGTCTTTCCAGATCGTAAACATTTTCAAGTTTTTCCTTTATATCTTCCCGTATAAGTATGTTGTCAATAAAATACTGCACATCCTGCTGTCTTTTTAAAATTTTCTCTACATCCAGCAGAGGATTGTTTATATATTTTTTGAGAAGTCTTGTCCCCATGGAAGACTTACATCTGTCAAGAACCCATAAAAGCGATCCAAATACAGTTTTTTCACGCTGGTTTTTAGTAAGCTCCAGATTTCTCGCTGTAATGGAATTAATCTCAGCATAGTTTGATACATTCAGATATTCTATTTTTTCCACTGTAAGTTCATTTTCAATCTGCATTGTCAGTATGTAGTCAAGCGCCATTGCTCCTGCTTCAATTACTGCTTTTCTATTTTTTATCCCATAGCTTTCAAGCGAAACTACCCCAAAATAGTCTGTCAGAAACTTTTCTGAATCCCTGACTTTATTTACACATGTAACTGTTGCATTATTTTTTCTTGCATAATCCTCCAGTATTCCTTTTGCTGTTTCATAAAAAGAAGATGTCACAAGTATTTCCTTAGGTTCTATTTTATTAAGTTCGTTTATCATTCCCGAACATTCTTTTGTCATTTCCTACTTCTGTTACTTTAAATTCCCCTGTTGTAATATCTATGTATGCTATTCCTGTTTTTTCTTCTGCAATTCTTATACTCATCAGATAATTATTACTCTTTGAATCAAGCGTATCCACATCAATAACTGTTCCAGGAGTTATTATCTTTGTAACTTCCCTTTTAACAATCCCTTTAGCAGTCTTTGGATCTTCCACCTGTTCGCATATTGCTATTTTATATCCCTTTGAAACTAATTTTGATATATACGAGTTTGCAGAGTGATATGGAACTCCCGCAAGAGGCACATCCACATCCTTTTCCTTATTTCTGGAAGTAAGCGTCAATCCAAGTTCTTTTGAAGCTTTTACTGCATCATCAAAAAACATTTCATAGAAATCTCCTAACCTGAAAAATAATATGGAGTCCTCATGCTCTGACTTTATTTCCTTATATTGCTTCATTAACGGTGTTTCCGCCATTTATTTATACCTCTGTTTCTAATTAGTCTTTTACAGATAAGTATATCACAATTTCTATGTTTTTTTCAATTTGAGAAAGATTTTTTTCTTACTTTTTATTTATGTGTTTTTTTGGATATTTATTATCTTTTTTTATTTCATATATTCCGTATAGTAAGAAAGTCTGTCTCAAAAAAATTAGTAAGTAATAAAAAAACTATATTTCAAATTATTTGAAATTTTTACAATGCAAAACAGAATATGAATTTAGGAAAAAAATCAATAGCCTTTAGGCGAATTTTTGATTTTTTTCCTTAATGAATAAATGTTTTGTATGAGTAAAATTTTAGCAAATGAAGAAATATAGTTTTTCATATTAACATTAATTTTTAATTTTTTTTAAGACAGGCTATTCAGCACTCACATAAGAATCTTTTACTTTACATGATTTCACATCACCTGAATTTATAACTGCCCTGAACTCCCATTTCTTATTTTTTTCAAGGGAATCTATTGTATCGACAGCCTCTCCGATTTTATCTCCCTTTTTATCAAAGCATGGAACTTCCAGTTTTACATTTTTTTTGTGCTTCCGTTATGCGAAAGAACTCCGGTTACAATTGTAGTATTTCCATTATTTTCAACCTTTGCCTTGGCAAATTTATATTTTACACCTTTGGCATTGATTTCCCCTTCATTTCCACCATTTATTCCACCTATAATATTTCCTGTTGTTTTAATTGCCGCTCCTGCAACATTTCCAGCAGCTTTTATTGTCTCACCTGCTATGCTTCCTGCCGCTTCAATTACTGAGCATGAAGAAAGAATCAGGGCAGAACTTAATATTATTATTAATTTTTTTCATATTTTTTTCAAGTCCTTTCCATTTATTTTTTTGAAAAATATTCTATTGTAATTACTACATATTTTCATTTTTTTCCAATAAGTAAAACTTAAATACATATTACTGTCTTATTATTACTATTCTAGAATTTCATAATTTTTTTAATGCCCTGTTTTTTATTTTATTCAACAGTTCCTTTTCTTTTACTAAATACCTTTTATCCTCCATGCTTTCAGGATATATTCCTTTTCTATTCAACTCTTCTATAAGAGCTTTCATTATAGATTCAGGATTTTTGAAATACCTGCTTCCTCTTATTCTTATAAACTCCCATCCACAACGTTCTAAAAACATTCTGACGTTCCATATCTTCCCTTATCCGTTCTTCAGTACTATGCCATTTTTCGCCATCACATTCTATCGCCACTTTTTTATCCTGAAAAAGTGCAACCATATCTATTTTGTACAACCCTGCTTCCCATTGCTGTTCTATATGGTATCCCTCCGATATTAAGTATTTTGCTATTTTTTCTTCAAAAACCGATTCTGAATTTTTTTCTATTTCTTCAGTTAAAAGCATTTCCTTAGGACTGCTGACATATTCCAAAAATTCTTTTCTAATATCTCCTGTTTTTTTAAATCATTATCAACATCCAGGGAATTAACTACCCACATCTGATTTTTAGCCCTGCTCGTCGCAACATTGTATCTTTTCTTTCTTGCTGATTCTGTTCCATCAGTCATTACTCTTAAAGGCACTTCTCCTGAATTACTGTCAACCATTGTAAGGAATATGACATCTCTTTCATCTCCTTGAAAATGACTTGAATTTCCACATAGAATATCGTGTTTTTCTATATCTGTCACATCTATTTTTTCCACTATCATTTTCTGAATGAGATCAGACTGTTCATCACCCAAAAGAGAAATTACTCCAAAAGAACTGTCAGCATATTCTTTCATTTCCATACATGCTTTAATTAAAGATACAACTGTTTTAGCTTCGAGTTCATTTATTTTCCTTTTCTCATCCCTCATCCCTGGAACTTTATAATTTATGACTGCCGGTTTCAAATCCGATGATCCCGATTCTCTCAAAGGCTTTATTTTCAAATCATAGGAAGTTTTATTGCTATATCCTATTATTTCAGGAACACATCTGAAATGTTCCTTCAGCATTAGTGGACGGTATGTTGTTGCAGCCACTGAGTAAAGCGAAGAATTTAATCCATATAAATCATCATTGATGATTTTTCCTTTTATATATTTCTCTCTTAATGAATTTACTTTTTCAACGCTTACTCCTATATCCAATGGACTTACCTGCTTATCATCTCCCACAATAATAACCTTTTTTGCCATATATAGAAGCACTAATGAACTTATATCTGACTGGCTGGCCTCGTCTATAATTATAACATCAAATTTATTTTCTGCAGGATTCAAAGTATCAATTACTTTATTCATTGGCATAATCCAGGCTGGAACGGCTTTCTGACAGATATTCATTTTTTCTTTTGCCTGTTTTCTATATAATGAGGCGTTTTTTCCTGTACCTTTTCCTATTTTCTGTATTGTCTGTTCCCAACCTCTTAATGCCTGACTTACCATTAAATTTTCTTTTTTTCAATAAAAATCGACTATGATACCATGATTTCTTTTCAACTAGTTCCAGCGTCGCCTTTTTTATATTTTCCCTTTTTTCAAGAGCTTTCTTTTCCAAATCTTCATATGGCTCTTTTTCCAGCTTTTCCAATTCCTGTGAAAGCTGTTTCCATTTCCATACTTCACATATATCTTCGATTTCTTCAATTTTACCATTCTTTAATTCTTCATACCATTTTGAAAGCAGTTTTATTTATTCTTTCCAGTATATCTTCCTTTTTCTTGTAATATTCCTGCTTAGCTGATAATATTTCCAGCTGTTTCAAATTTTTTTGAATATTCTTTTTATTTCTTCATCGACTACTGCATTTTTTTTATTTTTTTCATCAAGTATAGAGTCTTTTTTTTGTTATATTTTTTTATTTTTTTCAGTATACAGCGAATATTTTTTTCTTCCTTTTCCGATAATTTTTAAGGCCTTACTTCCAATTTCCATTACTTTTTCGATATTTTTTTGCAGAATTTAATATATCCTTTATTTCCTCCATAGAAATATTTGTTTTCTTAAAAAGACAGTTTCTATTTATTCCAAGATTTTTCAATATTTTTTTAAGAGTTGAGCTTTTTCCTTATAATTCCAGTTAAGAAAAATATTCTATTTCCTTTATAGACTCAAAAGCGTAATCAATAAAACTTCCACCTAAAGAATCTGCTGAAATTCCTCCATTATTTTCTATAAGCTCCTTCCAGCTTTCTTTAAGTTCCTTTTTCCTGAATAAGTAAATTAAAAATATTCTAAAAGCAGATTACATTCTGCAGTATCTTTTACTGTTTCTTCATTTAAAGTTATTCTGCTTCCAATTCTATTTTTTTCTTTTTTTACATTTAAACCAAACATAAAACCAGGATTATTAAAAAGCATTTTTTTAAGTTCCTGAATCATTTTTACAGCATCAGGAAGAGCTATTCCTGAAAAAAATCAATTCTTTTCTTAAATAACTTTGGTCTCAGATTATTTAAATATTCATGCAATTCTTTTTATATCCTCAATAAAAATTTTTGCCAGTTTATTTTATTTCCGTTATCTGTTCCTCCTGATATAGTAGCATCTACTTTCCATTTTTTTCCATATCTTCTGTCAGTTCTTTTTGGAATAGTCTGTCTTTACATCATAATTTTTCCTTAAACTTTTTTTAAATCTATTATTTCTTTTCCATTTACATATAAAAATATTACTGTCAATATTAAAACTGTTATCATTTAAAAAGTTTTTTTCCAGTTCTTTCCATGTATGTTTCTTGTCATTGACCAATTCTTCAAATTCACTAACATCCAGGTAATCAGAAATGTTATTTAAACCTGAAACTATTTCCTTTTCTTCATTTTCAGATACCTGTTGTCTATATTTTTGTTTTAAGGAAAGAAAAATTCATCATTTGTAATGGGACAAGGTACCAGTTCCGAGATTTTTTTCAGGTATTTTTTTCCAGCAATTTCAGGATTTTTCCTCAAATATTTTGCTATATCTTTTTATAAAAAAAGTTTCTCCATTAAAATCTATGGATTTGCTTTCCCTATATCTTATCCCACACATTTGATCAGTTATATTTTTCTAAATCATTACATTCTTTTTATCCTTATTTTTTCCAGTTCCTCTACTTCTTTTTTTAATTTTTCTGAAGTAAAGTTACCCAATTTTTCTGAAATAGTTTCAACTGATTTTCTCATATCACTATTATCATCATCTAAAATTGAAATACATAGTCCTTGTATGCTTTTCGGAATTTTTTCCTTTAATACTCTCAATGCTTTTTTAGTCTGACTTGTTACAAGGACATTTTTCCCCTGTGCCAGAAAATGACCTAACAGGTTGGCAATAGTATGGGTCTTTCCGGTTCCTGGCGATTCCCTGAACTACAACTGCATTATTTTTTTCTATTTGTTTTGCTATATTAACCTGTTCAGTGTTTGCATCCTTTACAAATAAAATTTCCTCTTCCCTGAAATCTTTTTCTGTATTTTCATTTTCTTCTTCACTAGCTACCCCAACTAATTCATAAAGATGAGCAGGAATTTCTCCGGAATTTTCTATTTTCTCTGTTATATTCTCTATTGCCTTTACTATTCCCGTTTCTTTTTTTCTTATAAAAAAATCAGAGGATTATCTTCTATAAATATATCCCCATATTCCTTTAAATCTTCTATATCGCCATCTTCGATAAAAAAACCTCTATTAGTTAAACTATGAATAAACTTTTTTTAAAAAAGTCTACTGTTTCTTTTCTATTTAATGGATGTAAATTTCTTTCTTTTACTTCTTTTTCAAGTTCAAAAATATTTTTCCAGATGAATATCATCTATTTCATTTAAAAAAATTTGTATATAAATTTGGAGAAAAAAACTTTCATTTGTATGAGGATCTGACAAAATTAAAAATATTATCTTTGGCATTAAAATCTATTTTTTTATCTTTTTTTTAACAAAACAGGATAATAAACATTTTTGTTCTTTTTATTCTCACTACTCCATTTCCAATTACAAGTTCCAATGTTTCAGTTTCTTTGTTGAGTTCCAGATATTTGATATAAAAGAGTATCAAAAAAATTTCTTGCTTCTTCTATAGCCAGCTGTTTTTTTCTACCCATAGCTCTCTTTTCTCAAGTTCTTCCTGTATTTTTTTCCCTCTATTTCAGGTGTTATATCAACTATTTCTCCTGAACCATTTTCAGTATTTTTCAACAAATATCTTTTCATTAACTCCCAAAAGTCTGCTCTGTAATCTTTCCAGTCTCCCTCAATCCATTCCAGCAGATATTCATCTATATATAACGGCTTTAAAAAAATTTGGTTTTCTTATTTCTAAAAAGCTTACCTTCTTCCTTTTCAAAAATATTTTTTTCATCTAAATTCTTATATTCAAAAAAATAATATCCTTATGTTTAGGAAAAATTTTCTAAAAAAATCAAACCATTTTTTTCTTCTGCAATATTTGTTTTTTTGTATTTTTTTAGATTTTTTTAGATATTTCTGAAATGTAATTGAATAATGCCAGTACTTTATCTTTATCCTTCATCTTCTCCTCCTTTTTTTATAACATTTTTTTACTTTAAAAAAACATCATAAGTACAGGTATGACAACCACAAATAAAATCGTACTTGTAGTAACTACATTTGTAGCATACTCTATATCCCCTTCTGTCTGATTTGTTAAAATTGGCAATGCCGCAAATACAGGAGCAGCCGACTGTATAACAAATGTTTTAATCTCCAATGAATCCAGCTGCATAAACTGACCTGCAACTTTCAGTAATGCAACCATAACAATTGAAGAAAATACAAATCTTCCCAGTAAAGCTAAAATCGTATCCAAATCAAAGTTTATGCTGTGAAGTCCTGCATCAGCAAGAACAATCCCGATATAAAGCAGTGCAAGAGGAGTAACAATATTACCAAGATACTTTGTAGTTTCCACCAGAGGCTTAGGGATACTTATTCCCAGAACTAAAACTATAAATGCAGCTACAAAAGCTATAAGTGGCGGCGAAAACAGTTTTTTAGGATTAAATCCTCCTTTACTTTCCTTCTCTTCTGTAGAATCATTTTCCAGAAGTATGTATCCTAATGTCCAGATTGATATTGTATTTGTTATGTAATACATTAAATAATATTTGGAAGCTTCTTCCCCAAAAAGTGCCATATTTAAAGGAAGTCCAATAAATATTGTATTTGCATTTACTACTGCATTATAAAATACCCCTCGACGACCTCTTTCTTATCTTGAATATTTTTTTATTACAATGTAAGCTGTAACATAACCTATAATAACTGAAGCAAATGTAAAAAAATTAGACGATTTAGATAATTCTTTCAGTACGTTCATGTCTAAATATTTTAATACAGAATAAAAATATTGAACATGGTAATGCGACATTTGTTATAAGTTTCGATACATTTTCACTGAATGTATGGTGAAACCAGTGTCTCTTTCTTAAAATATAACCTATTGCTATCATTACAATAATGGGAAATATACTCCCCAGTGACGTTAAAAAAATCATCTTTCCTAATTCTCCTTCTCTCTTAAATACATTATATTATACTAAAAAAAGACTGGAAAAAAAGTCCAGTCCAATATTTTATTTGTAATTCTAAATTGTCTATTAGTAATATCTGTCTTGCTTTTTAAAGATAATATATCCTCTTTTCAAGCGACAGAACTTCCTTCTTCTAATTCATTATTACTATCATTATCAATATAATTATTTTTTTCTCTTCTATTGTTTCAAAAAAATTACTGCATCTAATATTACAATCTATGATTTTGAAATAATCTATTCCCTTTAAATCCTTATTTAAAAACAACCTTCACTTCTTTTCCATAAAATGCAATTCCAATTTTCAATATATTCTTTATTCCTCTTGCCTTAAGCTTTGTATCATATTTCTTTCTCATCAATCTGTTTCAATGCCTTCTCTGCACTTTCTTCCATTCCCTTTTTTGTCTTCGATATTTTAAATTCCATAAGATAAGCTTTCTCGTTACTTTTTATTGGAATCATTGCAAGGTCATATCTTCCATATCCGCTTTCATCATTTGAAATAATCTCATATTTCCCCATCAGAAAATCCAACAAGCCCTATCATAAACACCTGATATATCTTCTCCATTTCCTTGTCCAAGTCAAAATGGCTCAGCATATTTATCATTATTTCTCCCAATGTCTTCCTCAAATTTCTTAATATCTCCACCTTCAAGTGCTTTTATCAGAATGTTGGTCTTCACTTCTGTTCCAAAAAATCTGTTTAAAAACATATTTCCAAAATATTTTCGTATTTCCTTGTTTGGTATCTTTAAATTATAAACATCTGTATCAGATTCTGATTACATCTATTTCCTTCTGCTTTTCATCTTTTGTTAAATATCCACTGTATAAAAAGTAATTGCCATATCTCATCATCATTGCTTAAAAGACTTTTTATTGTTGTTCCATCTGAAATATTTTTTTCAATACTTTCTCCGTCAGTAAACCGTTTTAAATCTTCATAAACACTTTCTCCAGCATGATTAAGCATATTTTCCAAAAGAGTATTTCCTGAAACATTTGCCCAATATGCCTTGATTTCTCTATTATCAATATAATTCACAATAGACCACGGATTGTATACTTCTCTTTCTCCAAAAAAATATCCATTATACCATTCTTTTTACTTCTTCAATTTTATATTTTATACCAAAGTAATCAAGCATTTCAACCACTTCACTTTCAAGAAGGCCAAAAATATTCTGAATATTTTTTTATTCAATATAGTATCTACTTTTAGATTATTTAAGCCTGAAAAATATTCCTTCCTTTATAATTCTTGTTATTCCTGTCAAAATACCATATTTCAAGGAATTATTAGTCTTCAATGCTGAACTGTAAAATGTTTGAAAAAAAGTTTATTGCTTCATTGTAGTATCCTTTATCAAAAGCATTTATTATTGGAGCATCGTATTCATCAATTAAAATTATGGCTTTTTCTCCATAATATTTGTTTAAATAATTTGATAAATCTAGGAGTGAAGTTTTTTTAAATTTCTCTCATTTCCTGTTATTTCCCAAATTTTGTCAAATTGTCTTTTTTTCAACAACATTTAATTCTTCTCTTAAAAAAGCTGTACTCATTAAAAAAATTTTTATGCATAATATCCTTAATACTTTCAATACATTCTTCCCAAGTATCTTCTTTCAAATCCTTCAGTGAAATAAAAAAATTACAGGATATTTCCCTGTTCACTCATATATTCACTATTAGATATTTTCAAATTTTCAAAAAGTTTTTTTATTTTCTTCTTTATTTTTTTTACATCAAAAAAAGTATTTAATCATTGACATATTCAACGTTTTTTTCCAAATCGTCGAGGTCTTGTAAAAAGGGTTACAGGAGCTCTGTTTATTAATAATTCCTCTATCAGTTTGCGTTTTTATCTACATAATAATAATCTTCCCTTACTATTCTTTCAAAGTCTTCAATCCCCACAGGAACAGCTTTCTTTCTCATAAAATTCACTCCCTCTTTTATTTTCCTATAAATAATTTCAATATATGTTAATTATACCACAATCTGATATTTAAAATAAAGCCATTAAAAAATTCGACAACCTCAAAAAGCTTATTCAGCTTGAAATTCTAAGGTTATCGAACTTTTTTACTCCTGTCTCTGACAAAGAGTCACTATTTTTTAATCCATGACATAAGTTTTCTTAATTCAGCTCCCACTTTTTCAACTTCATGTTTTGCAAATTCTTCTCTTTTAGCTTTCAGGAATGGTTGTCCTGCTTTTGAATCAGCTAAGAAGTCATCAGCAAATTTTCCTGATTGGATATCTGCCAGAACTCCCTGCATTGCTTTTTTAGTTTCAGGTGTGATTATTTTTGGTCCTGTAATATAATCTCCATATTCTGCTGTGTTTGAAATTGAATTTCTCATTGTTGCAAGTCCACCTTCATAAATCAGGTCTACAATCAGTTTCATTTCGTGAAGACATTCAAAATAAGCATTTACAGGATCATATCCAGCTTCCACAAGCACTTCAAATCCAGTTTTCATAAGTTCTACAACTCCACCACATAAAACTGCCTGTTCTCCAAATAAATCTGTTTCTGTTTCCTGTTTGTAAGTTGTTTCAAGTATTCCTGATCTTCCTCCACCAATACCTGATGCCCATGCAAGAGCCACTTCCTTAGTATCTCCGCTAGGATCTTTTTCCACTGCTATAAGACAAGGAACTCCGCTTCCTTCCTGGAAAGTTCTTCTTACAAGATGGCCAGGCCCTTTTGGTGCAACCATAAATACATTTATATCTTCCCTAGGATTTATTTTCTTGAAATGAATGTTAAATCCATGGCCAAATCCTAAGTATGCTCCCTCTTTCAAGTTAGGTGCAACATCTGCCGCATATGTATCTGCCTGTAATTCATCAGGAATTAGAATCATAACTATATCTGCACCTTTTACTGCATCAGCTGTTTCTTTAACTGTAAATCCTGCTTCTTCAGCCTGTCCCCATGATTTTGAACCTTTTCTAAGCCCCACTGTTACATCCATTCCACTTTCCTTTAAGTTCAATGCATGAGCATGCCCCTGCGATCCATACCCCAGTATTGTTATTTTCTTTCCTGTCAATTTGTCCAAGTTACAATCTGCATCATAATAAACTGTTGTTCCTAAAATATTTCCTGCCATTTTTTTTATCCTCCCAAATTTATATTTTAATAATTTCATACTTAAATAAATTTTATTCAAGTCTGTTTTACGACTTTTACATCAACTTAAACATTATATATTTTATAATAAAAATTGTCAATAATCTAATTCATATATGTTTTTTTACTGTTTAGTATAAACAATATATATCATTTGCTATCAGATATGATATTTTATATTTTCTTTTCCATTTAATTAAAATTCTGCACTATTTCACAATCAGCCATGGTCTGCCACTTTCCCAGACAATTTTTACTGACATTTCAAACATTTCTGACAAAATTTCATCTGTTAAAATATCTTTTTTATTGCCCTTTGCAAAAACTTTTCCATCTTTTAAAAGAGTCACATGAGTAATTGAAGGTATTATTTCTTCAATTTGATGTGTCACATAAATAAACGGTACTGCATTTTCATTTTTAGAATTTTTTTCCAAAACTGAGAGCAGATATTCTCTTGATTTTACATCCAATCCTGAACAGGGCTCATCCAAAATCAGTAAATCCGGTTCATTCATAAATGTCCTTGCAAGTAATGTCCGTCTTTGCTCACCTTGTGACAATGTTGAAAAATATTTATCCTTGATGTATGTTATTCCAAAATCTTCAATTATTTTTTCAGCTTTTTTTCTATCTTCCTCCGTTACTTCCTGATAAATTCCAATCGAACTGAATTTCCCCGAAATTACAACATCTTCTAATTTCTGGGAATTCAATGTACTCAAAAAATTATTTAAAGTAGAGCTCACAAAACCTACTCTGTCACGAATTTTTGTCCATACATAATTTCCAAATTTATTCCCAAAAACCCGTACTTCTCCTGAAGTTGGAAAAGTATAAGCTGGAATCATTCCCAAAAGAGTGGATTTACCGGAGCCGTTCAGCCCCAGTAAAGCCCAATTTTCTCCTTCATTTATGTGCCAATCTATCCCCTTTAAAATTTCCCTGCCTTCTCTTCTAAATGTAACATTTTCATAATGAAGTATTTCTTTCATAATATATTCCTTTTTTTATATTCTTCCTGCTATTTCTGTTCCCATTTCAGCTGTTCCGACTTTTTTCATTCCTTCAGTATAAATATCAGCTGTTCTATATCCTTCTTCCAATGTTTTTTCCACTGCCTTTTCTATTGCATCAGCTTCAGCAGATAAATCAAATGAATATCTTAGCATCATTGCGGCAGAAAGTATTGTTGCAATAGGATTTGCCACATTCTGTCCAGCTATATCAGGGGCAGAACCATGACTTGGCTCATAAAGCCCTTTCTTTCCGTCACCTAAACTTGCAGATGCCAGCATTCCAAGTGATCCTGTAAGCATTGAAGCCTCATCAGATAAAATATCTCCAAACATATTCTCAGTTAAAATTACATCAAACTGGCCAGGATTTGAAATCAGCTGCATTGCCGCATTATCCACATACATGTGTGAAACTTCCACTTCAGGATAATCCTTTGCTATTTCCTCAACAATTTTTCTCCAAAGTTTTGAAGTGTCAAGAACATTGTGCTTATCAACACTTGTCAGCTTTTTATTTCTAAGTTTTGCTATTTCAAATGCTTTTTTAGCAATTCTTTCAATTTCAGGTCTTGTGTATGAAAGTGTGTCATATGCCTTTTCTTCTGAATATTCCCTATGACCGAAGTAAAGTCCACCTGTAAGTTCCCTTACTATCATTATGTCAAGTCCTTCACCGATTATTTCCTCTTTTAAAGGACTCGCACTTTTCAATGGTTTAAATAATGTTGCAGGTCTTAAGTTAGTATATACCCCAAGTTCCTTTCTTATTGCAAGAAGTCCTCTTTCCGGTCTCTTCTGTGGGTCAATATTGTCCCATTTTGGCCTTCCAATTGCTCCAAGTAAAATTGCATCACTTTCCCTGCACACTTGAACTGTTTCGTCAGACAAAGGAATACCATACTTATCAATAGACTCTCCACCTAAATACCCCTGAACATATTCAAACTTATGACCAAATTTCTCTCCAACCTTATCCAGAACTTTTACTGCTTCATCGACTATTTCCGGACCAATTCCATCCCCTTTTAACAATGCAATGTTATAATTCATTTTATATACCCCTTTCTATTTTCTACATTTATAGAATATCTACATTAATTACTTCTCACAGTTTTGTTTCTGTATTTTTCAAGCTTTGGCATGAATTTATCTTTTATACTGTCATATTCCCCTTTGTACTCTAATCTTCCATTTTCATCATAAAATTCAAATTCTCCAATGCTGCTTCCGTCTTTTGTATTCCCTTTTAACATTACTTTCCCATTTTCATAATAATAAACTATCTCTCCATTATGCTTATTACTTATAAAATTACTCTTCATGTAAATTCTTCCATTAGGATAATATATGATATATTTTTCCTTCAAGCTGATTATTTATATAATTTCCTTCGTTCTGAACTCTTCCTGAAACATAATATTCCTTTTTCTTTTTCCATTTTTTTATTCCCTGAACATAGTTACTCGTTCTATTTATTTTTCCACTTTTAAAAAATTCAGTTGTCATTCCATCATAAAGACCATTTCTATAAGTGACTTTTCTTTCAAGTTTACCGTCTTCTGTATAAAATTCCCACACTCTATCCTTTTTTTATCATCTTTATAATTTCCTTTTTGCCATAGTATTCCCATTTTTATAATAAAAATACAGCGGCACCGTCCCTTTTTTTCCATTTTTATACTCCACTTCAAGGAAACTTCTTCCTGTTTCTATATACGTACCTGTAAATTTAAATGATTTTTTTCCTTGTCCTGATGCTGAAATTGAAGCTTCCTTTGCCGCTTCATTGAATGAAACATTATCAAGTTCCTGCTCAAAAGATAAATCTGCAAAAAGTGTCTGCATACTTAACAGCATTACTAAAAAAAGTATTTTTTTAACATTTTTTTACCTCCTATTGAATATTTTTTTAATTTAATAAATTTCTTCTATCCACTTTTTTTCCTTCAATCTATCAAAATATCCACTTTCAATCAGATTATTTCTATTCTGTAGCCACCATGCTTTTCCATTAATTTTAATGAAATTTATTATTTCTTTTTTTACTTTTCCATCAGTTTCCACTTTTTATTATTAGACTATAACTTAGAAGTCCTTTTTTTCAGTACAATACTCTTGATATCTTCCACTTTCATGATGAAAGATAATTCCTTAATTCCACCCAGTACTTTCATTTTAAAGAATAATATTTCATCTTCCCTAAAAAAAGAATGTAATAAGGCTGTGCTGATTTAAATAGCAATCCAGAGAGTCCCAATAACCAAAATGAATTTAAATTTCTCTCCTGCCTAGTGGCATAAATATAGTTTCCATTATGAACTATATTATTTTCCTCAAAAATACTCTTCAACTCTTAGCTGTTCTTTTGATTTTTTTTCCATGTCTAATTCTCCTTCTTAAAAAATTTAATCCATATAATATTCATCTATTTCACCATTAAAAATTACAGCACGCATAGAACATCTTATCAACAAAAAATAATTTTTCATTTTTACTCCTTATGACTTTCCTCATATTTTCTAATCTCATCTTCATGCTGTAAAGTCAATCCAATTGAATCAAGCCCTTTTAATAATCTTTGTTTCCAGCTTTCTTCCAACTCAAAAACATATTCTTTCCCATTCGCAATCAATTTATTATTTTCCAAGTCAACTGTAACCTTCGCATCTCCAGGCAATTTTGATAATTCGATTCTATCTGCTTCTGGCAATGTTATTGGCAAATGTCCGTTATTTAACCAATTCATGTAAAAAATTCCCGAATATCCTCCCGCTACGATTACATGAAACCCATAATCCTGCAATGCCCAAGCCGCATGTTCCCTACTAGAACCGCAACCAAAATTATCTCCTGTAATTAAAATTGTCCCTGTTTTGTATTCAGGTTTATTTAAATTAAAATCCATATTGTCAGTTCTATCTTCGTTGTATCTCCATTCATCAAATACATATTGCCCAAAACCTGTTTTTTCAATACTTTTCAAATATTGCTTTGGAATCAGCTGGTCTGTATCAATATTATCATTCATTATAGGAACTATTGTTCCTTCATATTTTTAGTAAATGGTTTCATATTTTTTTCTCCTTCATTTTTTTGTATAAAAAAATCCTATTTTTTTAGCTACTTTTTTTAAAAAGGATTTTTTTCAATTTGTCTTTTTATCCCTTTTTGATTAAATTAAGAACACAATCAAAAATATTGTTTTGCTTCAGTTTCATCAATATTTAACTCTTTTTACATAACGACTTACAATTTGATCTTTCCCTTTTTTCCCTATTTCTGAGCAACTCTCAAAAAAATATTGATAACTTTCTGAGAAAAAAATTTTCATCACATCCAAGTTGTTGTTGCACTTCCTTAATCATTTTATTTTTTTATTCATTCTATTTATCTCCTTCTATTTTGTATAAATTATTTCACTTCATCCAATTCCCTTACATCCACAAATTTCCCATAAATTGCGGCAGCCGCTGCCATTGCTGGACTTACTAAGTGAGTTCTTGCTCCTTTTCCTTGACGTCCTTCAAAGTTTCTATTGGAAGTTGATGCACAATGTTCTCCAGCCGGTATCAAGTCAGGGTTCATTCCAAGACAAGTGGAACATCCTGCTTCTCTCCATTCAAAGCCTGCATCTTTTAATATTTGTGCTATTCCATTTTCTTCAGCCATTTTTTTAACAATTTGTGATCCTGGAACTACAACTGCTGTAATATTTGGCGCAACTTTCTTACCTTTTACAATTTTTGCGGCAATTTCCAAATCGCTCAGTCTTCCATTTGTACACGAACCAATAAATACATGTTTTAAAGGTATATCAAATGGAGTCTGCCCCGGTTTTAATCCCATATATTCATATGCCTTTTCATCATTGTGATCTTTAACTTCAGGGAAAGTTTCTGTAACATTGATTCCCATTTCAGGATTTGTTCCCCAAGTAACTTGAGGTTCAAGGTCTGAAACATCAATTTTTATATGTTTATCAAAGGCTTCCACTGAATCTGTGTATAATTCCTTCCATTCAGCCACCTTTTTCTCAAATTCCTCACCTTCCGGTGCAAATCTTCTTCCTCTTACATATTCAAAAGTAGTTTCATCAGGAGCAATAATTCCTGATTTTCCTCCACCTTCAATCGCCATATTGCAAATTGTCATTCTTTCTTCCATCGAAAGCCCTCTTATCGTATCTCCAAAAAATTCGAAGGCATATCCATTTCCAAGCCCAATTCCATAAGTTTTAATTATATGTAAAATTATATCCTTTGCATAAACTCCCTTTTGTAGTTTTCCTGTTATTTCAATCCCCATTGTTTTAGGTTTTTTCTGCCAGATTGTCTGTGTTGCAAGCACGTGTTCAACTTCACTTGTCCCAATTCCAAATGCAATTGCTCCAAATGCTCCGTGTGTTGCAGTATGGCTATCTCCACAAACTACTGTTTTTCCTGGCTGTGTAAGTCCCTGCTCAGGCCCTACCATATGCACGATTCCATTACTTTCGTTAAACATATCAACCAGTTCTATTCCAAATTCCTTACAGTTTGTTGCAAGTGCATCCAACTGTGCTTTTGATATTTTATCTTTAATATCCAGCCTTTGCGACATTATTGTTGGAGTATTATGATCCATTGTCCCAAATGTCAAATCAGGTCTTCTGACTTTTCTCCCCGCAATTCTTAATCCTGAAAATGCCTGTGGTGAAGTAACTTCATGGATTAAGTGTAAGTCTATATAAAGCAGCTGTGCTTCCCCTGGTTCCCCTGTTATTACATGTTTTTCCCAAACTTTATCAAATAAAGTTTTTGGTTTTTTAATTTCATTTTTTGTTTCTGACATTTTTCTCCTCCAATTCTTTCTACAAGTTTTTTTCTATATTTTTTTATTAATTATTTTTAAAATTGTGTCAATCTATTGTCTTCAAATTTCTGTAATTCTTTTACCCTTTCAAAAATAATCTCCACATTCTGTTCCCTTAGATAAGTCATATACAAAGCTCTATCACTTTTTTCAATCACAAATGGACTCATTTTTTCCTGAAAACATAAATATAACATAATTAATCTTCCTGTCCGCCCATTTCCATCACTAAAGGGATGTATTCTCTCAAATTCTATATGAGAGTGTAGTATTTCTAACAACTTTCCATCATTATTTTTGCACAGTTCCAGCCGATAATTTAAATTTTCAATCCAATTTTTTGTAAGAACTGGTGCCTGACTTGGCGTAGAAGTTTCAAAATCTGCACTGATTATTGCATTACTGCTATTTTTAAAATTTCCCGCATTGTCATTCAGCCTGTCTAAAATTTCCTTATTTATATTTTTAATCATATAAATATCTAATTTTTTCTCATTTTCAAGTTCACTTATCATATAATCAATTGCTTTCTTATGATTTAAAACTTCAAAAACTTCACGTACACTCTTGCTTCCAGGTATTGTACTATCCAAAAATAATTGTAGCTGTTTCATTTTAGTGTCAATGTATTTCCTTCAATAGCATTCGAGTGATGTGTCATTCTTACTGATAAATCTAAAAAAATATTCATAATTTATAGTTTTTTTATATCCATTTTCCCAACTTTCTATTCTTATAAAAATCAATAACAATCCCAATTGTAGAAAACATCTGAAAAAGTCCCTATTTTTTTAATTTTTTTCACGATTAATAAAGAAATTCATCACTCCACAATCTCCAATCATTATTATTTCTTTTCCACTATTAATTTGAAATAATAAAGTATCGTATTCATTCATTTCCTCACCTTTTTCTTGGTTCAGATTGTGTGAAAAAAATGGAAATCCATTACATTTTGTGCCAATATTTTTCTTCATAAAATTCATATCCATAAATTTCTTCCACTTCTTCAGACAATTTATCTTTTTCATCAAATTTAAAATTTTCTTCTTCCCATACTTTTTTTCAAATAAAAATATCTAAAAAAATCATAGTCTAAATTCTCTTTTTGTTTTCCCAAAAGAAAATTCCATTTTGCAAGGATGATGTGCTATCAAAAAAATCCCATGCTGGGTCATATTTGTAAGGATTATACATTTTCTTAAACTCATCTTCAGAAAAATATTCTCCTATTTTTTCATAATAAATTACATCAAAACCAGTTCGATTTGTACTGTTGTCAAAATCTAATCCCATCAAGTCATCTCCCAAAACCCAAAATTGCAAAATTCCTTCTTTTGGAAAATCTTCTAGACCTTTTAAGTCAGCACAATTTATCTGTGCAAGAAACATAAACTGTTTACCTTCTGAATTTGTTGGAATTTTACTCCCTTTTGGAATATATGGAATTCCTTCAATTTTACTGTCTGTTATTTTTATTTCCTTTGAAGTATTAACTGAAGCATTTGCAACAATCATTTCTTTTGCTGTTTCATAATACTTTTTTTAATTTTTTTCAAAAAAATATCTTTTTGCCAACTTCTTTAATTCTTTATCTTCCATATCACACCACTTCCAAATTTTAATTAATTCTCTTCAACTCAAAAAAATCACAATTTCAGGCTGTGTAAAAAAATACTGCTAAAGTTATAAAAAAACTGATAATATTATTTTTTTCTATTTATTATTTTTTTACCTCTTAATTTACATTTTCAAAAAAACGTACAACTTTTTTTATTTCCCAATACTATTTTTTTATGAATTTCATCATACATTTTTTTGCAAGCTGTATCGCTCTTTCCTTTGTTCTTTCCATTCTTGTTCCCGCTTCAATTGGAACAACTACTGTTCCGCAAGTCATTCTTTTTCCTTTTTCATCAAGACCACATTCTTCATCCAGAATTTTTTTCTATTTCTTTTTTTCTATATTTTTTTATCCATTCCTTCTCACTGTTTTTGAAGTTTTGCCTTCTGTTCACCTGAAATTTCCGACATTAGAAGCTTATAAACTTTATTTAGTTCATCATCCCATGCTTTACGGGCTTTTTCTGCCTGTTCTGCTATTTCTGCCGTACTTCCTTCAAAATCAGTGTCCTTTACAGAAGACATTCTTTTCATCAGTTCCTCTTCATAATTTGTTTGCTGAGGCACAGCATTGGCAACTGTTTCCTCAATTTTTTTGAATATCCTTCTGCAGATTTTTGCTGTGCTTCTGCCTGTTTCTGCTCATTTTCCTTTGCCTGTTTTTCCATTTTTGCCTTTTCTTCCTGTAGCTTTAATTCTGCCTGAAGACGTTGCATTTTTGAATATGAACTATATATTAAAAAAACTCCAATAAGAATTATTACTGCAAAAACTGAAGTAATAATAGATTTCTTATTTTCTTCCCTTTTTTTCTGTTTTTCTTTGCTTTTTTTTATTTTTCTCCGTTCATTTTACTTTCCTTCTCTCTTTATGTTTTAAATTTTTCCAATTCAATTATAGCTTTTTTTCTTAAAATTTAAAATAAATTTTTACACTCTCATCAGTAATATATTCGTTGTAAGCCCAGCTGCAGTTCCAATAAGAAGTATTATATCTCCACTCTTTATTTTACCACTTTCCAGCCCATGGGCCAGTGCAAGCGGAACAGAAGCAGAAACCATATTTCCAAATTCTTTTACCTCATTTATAAATTTATCTTTAGGTACACCCAGTTTCTCCATTACGATTGGCATGGCCACACTTGCCTGATGCGGTACTACCATATCAATATCTGATATTTTCATTCCATTATTTTCCATAAATTCCTTCATCATTTCAGGAATTTTTTTCATAGATAGTGACAGTATAGTTTTTCCATTCATATCAAACATAAATTCTTCTTTTGTTTCTTCAGAATAATTTTTAGGATGTAAATTACTTAAACCACCCCTAATTTCAGTGGAATGTGCTCCTTCAGACCAAGTTTTCTGCATAGCATCTATAACCCCTGTTTCTTTTTCCGTTTTTTCTATAATAAAAGCTGCAGCACCGTCACTGAAAAGCCTGAAACTCTCCTTCTGTTTAGGATTTAAGGCTATTGATGCGACATCACAGGAAACAATCAGCACTCTTTTATATCTTCCTGCTTCTATTAAATAGGACATTGTATCCATAGCTGTCATGAAACTTGTGCATGTTGTATTTATATCTAATGCCGGAATCGAAGTTCCTTTTGCAATTCTTTCATGAATCAATGCCGCCGTGCAAGGTATTGGCTGTATTCCAACTGCACTTGCTGAAACTATGCAATCTATATCATCAATCTTAATTCCCGTATTTTCGAGTGCTTTTTCACATGCTGAAACAGCAAGGGAAATCTGATTTTCTTCTCCACTTATTCTATAACGGGTCTGACCATTAAAACTGACTGTATTTTCCGGTAGTTCCACTCCATATCCTATAATCTGTATTTTTCTCATTTTATTACCTTTCTTATTATTCTTTTCAACTTCACTGTTTTATCTACTTCATAATCTATAAATTGTATTTTTTTACATTTTCTATATCCAGAGAAGCAAATAAATTTTTCAAATTCTTTTTTTATTAACTTCTTCTGCTCCTCATTTTATATTTAAAAACAGCTATTTCCAGTAAGTTTTCATTTATTTGGAAAAACCTGATATTCTCTTATATTTTCAACAAAAAAAGTATTGTTCTTCTGATAAAATCTGGAAAAAAACCACAATTTCCTTACCAGTTTTATTTGTAAATTTAAAAAAATATCATCTGAACGTCCTTCTATTTTTTTCAATTCTTTTGCAGAACTGAACCGCATTCACAAACTTCTTCCGATTCAACCAGAATATCGTTTTAAATAATATTTTACAAAGGGCTGGCTTGTTCTCCTGAAATCTGTAATTATTGGATAAAAATCTTTTTTTCATCTATATATTCCCTGTCAAATTTTATCAAGTCCTCATTTAAATGTAAATGCCCAAATTCACATGTACAGGCTAAAAAAAGCCTTCTGTTGCCTGATAAATCTGATGTATTATTTTCTGTTTAAACTGAATTTTTATATATTCTTCATCGGGTTTCTCTAAAATTTCTGCAACAGAAATAATTCTTTTTACAGAAATCTTCAATTTTCCTTCTTCAATTTTCTTAGCAAGTACCAGAAGCAATGAAGGAGGAGCAACTATCATTGTCGGCTGATATTTATTCAATCTTTCAATATGCCCATCAATATCTTTAAAAGTATCGAAATATTCCAGACTTATTAAAAATGAATTTACAGTTTTGTAAAGATCATTATCTGCTCTTAGGAAAAAAGCTATTTTATGACCAAAAATATCTTTCTTTGGTAACATTTTAGCTAATATTGTTCCTGCCCATATTCCCTGTTCTTCAGGAGTTGTTAAAAACATTCCCCTATGACCTGATGTTCCTGAGGAAAGTCCCACTGAAATATCCTTATATTTTTGATTGAAATTTCTTGTTTTTTCACTGTTCAAAGCTATTTCCATAGCCTCATCCCTTTTTACCCCTAATGTATTCAATTCATCAAAGTTTTCCATCATAAAAGCCTTATCCATTGTAAAATCTTCTGTAATATTATGATTTTTAAAATATGGTGATTTTTCCTTTAAAAACTTCAAATGTTTCTTTACCTGCTTTTCCTGATACTCCAGAAGTTCATTTCTTGAAGTCCATTTATTAAAATACCTTACTTTTATGAAAGTTGACATAATTTTAAATATTTTTCTCATTTAGTATCCTTTTTATTTTTTCTTTATTATCGTGACTTACAATAACAGAAATATCATTTTTCATAACTTTTTTCAGCAAATCGCTTCCTTGCTTATAATCTTCAAAATTATTCTGTATTTTTCTCGCAAGCCACTTCATTTTATCTGTCAGGGGCAAATATTCAGTTCCCCAGCATACATCAGCTGCAATAAGGAGATTTTTCTCAGGCAGAAATAAACATCCCTGTCCCTTTGCATGCCCGTCTACCTCTATCATCAGCATAGATGAATCAGAAAATAAATCGAAACTTTCCTTATATGGAAATAGCTTATTCTCTTTATAGTCTTTTATCAATATCAATCTATTTTCAAAGTCATCTGGAAACAGTTCGTTGAAAATAAGAAGATTATCTTTTCCTGACTTAAGGTTATTATAACAAGTTTCAGTTAATATTAAATTAGAATTCGGGAAAAATTTTAAACCTCCAATATGATCAGGATGCAGGTGAGAAATAATTATGTATTTTATTTCTTTTCTGTCTATTTCCTTTTCCTTAAGCTGATAGTCAATCATATCTTCCCTTTTTAAAGTAATAGGATTAGCAAACCTATAAAAAAATATTTAGGATTATTTTTCAAATTTCCATGGAATAACCTGTATCATAAAGAATATATCCCATTTTTTTCTATGCTTAATCAAAAAAACTCCTGCATAAAAATCAACTATCGTTTTCTCAAAATTTTTTTAAAAAAACCTTTTTTTAAATCATTTGTACAATATCCACAACCAAAATAATCAACTTTTTCTATCATTTTTTTCTGCTGTGTTCAACATATTTTTTTACTCCTTCAATTACAGATATCTTCGGATAATATCCTAATTCCTTCTTAGCCTTGTCTATATTCAAAGTCTGGCTATATTTCATTAAATATAGTGTATATTTTTTGTAAGAGGAGGCTCTTTTTCAATTCTAAAAAAACTTGTAGAATTTTTTTCCATAAATGAAACCAGAGGTAAAATTAAATTATAATTCCATTTTAAATATTTTCCTTCTGTGCCGATTTCATTAAAAAATAAAGTTAATATTTCCTTGAACTCTATCGGCTCATCATTTGTAATGTTGTATATTCCCCTTAAATATTCATTGTTTTCCAATGCCAGCCTTAAAGAATAAGCAACATTCTCAACACAAGTTATATCAACTTTCTGCTTTCCATCAGCAAAAAGAGGAATTCCCAGTTTTTTATTTAATTCCAGAAGTCTTGGTATTATACTCGTATCTCCAACACCAAACAGCCCACGAGGTCGAATTATCATATAGTTCAGACTTGAAGATTTTATTATATTTTCTGCCATAATTTTACTTTTTATATAAAAGTTAAGGTTATTTTCTTCAGGTGCTTCATCTTCTTTAACGTCTAACTGATCCTTTGCACCTGCATATATACTTGGTGAAGAAACAAAAACCAGTTTCAATTTCTTTTCTTCACACAGTTGAACAATATTTTTTGTTCCCAACACATTTATATTATAGAAATTTTCCCATTTCCCCCATACAGTAGAAAGTGCCGCCGCATGAATAACAGCTGAACAGCCTTCAGATGCTTTAAATAAATCATCTAAATCTCCTATATTGCCTTTATAAAATTCGACTTTTTCATCAACCAGTGTTTCTCCAATTTTTTCATTTCTTCCAAAAGCAACTACTTTATAATTATTATTTTTCAGTTCTTCAATTACATATTTTCCTAAAAAACCTGTCGCCCCTGTAAGCAAAACTTTCATTACTTTCCTCCCTTTAATAACCTGTCAATTTCCTTTTTCAATACTTCACTTGGCAAATATTTATTAAAATCCTTTGACATTTTTTCCAGATTATTCCATTCTTTTCTTTGCAGCATTTTCTCAAAAGCTTTTAATATATTTTTTCTTGATTTCAACTTAGCTACAATTCCAATTTCTGCTAAATCAGCTCTCACAGCATAGTCAAACTGATCATAGTCATGAGGTATGACAACAGCAGGTTTATTATATTTTATGCAGGAATAAAGTATTCCTGTCCCACCATGATGAACAGCATAATCAATTTTAGGTATAACTTCATCATAATCTAAATAATGATAAATATGTAAATTATTCTCCTTTAAAACTTCCTTATCCCTTTCCGGATAACTTCCCAATGACACTACAAATAAAAAAATTCGGGATATAATTTTTGAAAGTTCCTTTGCTACATCAATCATAATATTTTTTTAGCCCATTTTAAATGAGTTCCATTTGTTAAAAAAATATAGTTTTTTCATATTCTTTATCCTTTACAAATTTTACACTGTTTTTAAAAAGAGAGGAACAGCATGCTCCTGCCCATATAAACTGTTCTGGAAAATCATCCCTGAATTCAAATTCCTTCATTCCTAAAGCCAGTATAGAATAAGGGGAGTATATGTTTTCTTCACCTTTTTCATTATAAAGAGTAAAGTTTAATTCCTTAATCTGCTTTCTTAAAATAAAACATAATAGCCTTTTATAATTTCTAATGAAACTTCTTGCTAGCTTATCTCTCAACTTAAAGAAAAATCCGTCTTTTGGATATAGTCCACCAGCATAAGCAGGCGGTGTTGTTCTAGATTCGATTGCAAAAGGGGTTGGAATACTTGTAACCCATGGAAGGCCTAATTTTTCACACGCAATTCCTACAGGAACAGCAGCAAAATCTACCAATACTATATCAGGCTTTCTTTCAGAAAAAAACTTTTCTATTTCCCCTATAACTTCCGGCATAAGTTTCAAATTTTCCTTAAATTGCCTATATGCAATTACAGGTCCAGTTTTTTTATCTGTATCAGATATTTTTTCAAAAACATCAGGCTTATTTTCAAGTAAAACTTTTACAGGAAATCCTAATTTTTTAACTACTTCTTCCTTATGAAATCCAGTATAAACACATATATCATATTTATCTTTTTCTTCCAGTAGAGGCAGTACCAGTTCTAAAATTGGATAAAGATGGCCACTGAATGGTGGAGCAACAACGGCAATTTTAATTTTCTCCTTGTAAATATTCATAAATTATTTTCTTTACCTTTCTGTTACTAAAATATTCCAGATGCCCACAATCTACAACTTTATCAGTCTTATGAAAATCTAAAATCCAGCTGTAAATATCATAAATTCCTTTAAAAACTATTGTGTTTTTCACTTTGCCAAATCCTTTTCCAACAGGCCCTCAAGGCAAACATTTTTTTATATTTTTCATTTTTTTATAGGATGATAAGTCCATAAACCTTTCCCATACATTTAAACCTGAACTTTGAGAAATTACTATAACATTCTTCAAAAAAATTGTAAAGGAGACAGATGCCTTAAAAATTTCCTTTTCAAATCTTTTTATCAAAAAGAGTATGATTATAATAAACAATATTTGACAAACTTGCCTTTAAAAATATTAATATCCTCAAATTCCTTATAATTAAAAATCTTCATTATATGGAAAATTTGAATTTATGATTTTGTAACCAAACTCTTTAAAAAAATATTCAGCATTTCAAATCTGTCGGGTTTTTAATGCGGCAGTTTCGAGTTACTGCTTCCACTTATGACAAGAACAATCCTGTCTTCTTTTTAAAAGAGTTCTTGAAACATCAAGACTTTCCAGTTTTTTTCTAAATATTCCTTAAAGTTCATAGTGTATTTTCCCATCTTTAACTCTAATTTTTTTATTTCTCCATATAATTACAGGTGGAGTCAAAAGAGTATAAAAAGCATAAAAGGAAGTATAAATTCACTAATTAATTCATACAGTAATTCCATAATTTGAGTAAAAAGGAATTTTTTTCCCTACTTTCTGTTTTCACTCTATAAATAAATAATCTTATAATGGAAAAACAGCACAACCTTACCTATGAATAAATAAAAATACTGTCAGCAAATAATTTATACCTAAAAAAAGAAACTTAAAAAAATAATAATATTGTCGGCAATATAGTTGGAAGTAATATCATAAATAAAAAGTTTGCAGAAAAAAAGCATTCTTCATGTATACATTTCCGAATAATAGCCACCTCTTCATAAGAAGTATATTTTTCTAAAATTTGGAACAGTATTTCTCACATTACAGAAAAACAGTTGTCTGTATAATTTTTACCTTTTTTTGAAAGTAAATAGGTGCAAGGGTAAAATCATCACAAAAGCCAGTATTTTATTTCTTCAAAAAGCATTGTATTTTTTTAAGATATCAGTCCTTAAAATATAAAACATTCCGTTAATAGTTCTATTTTCCTTCAAAAAAGACATAGAAAAAAATATGAAAAAAATAGAATTGGAATTTATAAAAGCTGAAATTAACTTGGAACAAAATCCATTAACATTGTAATTAAATGGAATTCCTGTTGCTATCCATTCTGATTTATCTTTTTCATAAATACTTAATTCATTTAATCTTTTTCTATCCATAACAGAATCATCATCTAAAATTATGGTATATTCTGTTTCTATTTTATCCACAATTTGAGCCAGCTTAAATATTTTAGGATTTACTTCCTGTGGAACGTCATCTAATTCATAAACTTCAACTCTACCAGAATATTTCCCATTTTTTTAAAAATTTTTTTCAGCTGTTCTTATTGCAGTACTGTCACTTTTTATCCACAAGCCAGATAAACTTCATATTTTCTGTATTTACCAAATTAGCTGTCAAATCTTCTTCCAGTCTTATATCACCGGACAAAAATAGGCTGAATTACTGTATAATCACTTTCATTTATTTCTGTTTTTTTCCAAATTATTTATTTTTTTGAAAATAAATAAAAGAAAAATAATGACTTCGAAATAAGTAAAGTTATAGTCAGTCCCAGTAAAAAATTAAATAACATTATCATTTAATCACCTTTTTTAAAATTAATCCTGTAAATTTTAGCTGCAGTGAAACTGGCAATAAATTTATTAAAAACATAGACAGTTTATTTCTAAATCCAATTATGGAAAAATCTCTTTTTCTTTTCAATCATTTTTTTATAATTTTTTTAGCCACATCTTCTGAAGTCATCATAAATTTTTGTGAATTTCCAAATTTTTTTCCTGTGTATTCTTATCAAAAAAGTTACTTGCTGTTGGACCTGGACAAACTGACAGAATCCTCACATTTTTATTTTTATGTGACAATTCCTCATCTAGTGCCAGAGAATAATGCAGCAGTGCAGATTTTACTGAACTATATATTGCCATATACGGATGCTGATATAAAGCGGCAGTTGAACAGACATTTAATATTGTTCCTTTTTCCCGCCTGTAAAAATTTTTTTCCGAAAATTTTTTTAGTTAAAAATTAAAGGGGAAATAAAATTCACATTTACTGTATTTAAATCTTCCTCATCACTTAATTTCAGAAAATCAGTAATTTTCCCTGTACCTGCACAGTTAATGACCAAACCCACATCACAGTTTTCAGTGATACTTTCCAAATTTACAGTATCAGTTAAATCATATTTTATACAGATACACTCAAGCAAAGAATTCTTTTCTTCCAATTCTTTTTTCAGTAAATTCAGTTTGTCTTCAGACCTTGCCAGCAGATACATTTTTCTGCCTCTGCATGCCAGATTTCTTGCCAATTCTTTTCCAATTCCTGAACTTGCACCTGTTATTAAAATTTTTTCCATTACTTCTACATCCTTACTTTTTTACTTGGATAACTCATCTCTTACTTCCATTAATGCAAATCCTAAAAGATTTTCACCTTTCCACCTTGTAGGATTTTCCACAAATTCATCATCTGCAGACATACCAATTCCCCAGATTTTATCATAAGGACTTGCTTCCACTATTATATCATTTTTAGTTGAAAGCAGAAAGTCTTTCATCTTTTCATCCTGAGAAAATTTCAGTAGATTTCCGGCAAATACAATCGAATATTTTACTTCATTCCATTTTTTCTCATTAAAATTTTTAACTTTTCTTCCTAAAGCTTTTATTTTTTTAGGATCTGCTGTTTCCATTATTTCTTCTAAAATTTCATCATCTTCAAATAATTCAGCTTTTTTTGCCATCATATACTGTTCCATACAGCAATATTTTCTGCCATTTTCAATGAAAACTGATTTCCACCATTGGCTAAAACATGTTTTTTTATTATGCTCCCATCTTTTGATGGCTGATGTCCCCAGAAAAAAAGAAATTTCTGCTTTTTTTCCCTTTTTAAATAATTTTTTTCTTCAATTCCTTTATATTGTATTTTGCATTTCTTATTTCTAAATTTTTTATTCCCATTTTTTCCACCTTTTTTATTTCCTGAAAGTTTTAAATTCTTTTTAACTCAAAAATTACAATCTCAGGCTGTGCAAAAAACCTGATAAACATCTCCAGGGCAGCTCCTCCAATTCCTGAAGTAATGTAGAGTTTATGACCACCATAATTTTTCATTCCGTATCCATATTTCTCTTTATTTTTTACCGCTGACATAACAATTTTTCCAAAAAATGTCACCTGTCCACCGTGAGTATGTCCTGCCAGAATCATATCAGTTTTTTCTTTCTCAGCCTCTGTCATATCCTCAAAATATTCAGGATTATGAGTTAAAAACAATACAAAATCCTCTTTTTTTATACCTTCAAGTGCCTTTTCCGCATCAGGATTTCCATGCCATAAGTCTGTCACTCCTGCAATATATATACTTTCATTGTTAATTGTTATTTTTCTATTTTCATTTACTAAAAGATTAAAGCCAAGTTTTTTCATATTTTCAGCTGTTTCTTCTTCTCCTGGATATTCATGATTCCCATAAATCGCATACACTCCAAGTTCAGGAATCTTTATATCTTTAGCATCTTCATAAAACTTAGGAATATTTTTCTCCCAAGTTGCATAATCTCCCCCCAGCAGTACCATATCCTTCTTTTGTGCATTAATCAGCTCAATCGCCTTTTTCTGCTGTTTTCTATTATATCTTGACATTGTATCATATTGAAAATCTGCAACAAATAATATTCTCTTCCCATTAAATTCTTCCGGTATATCTTTTGACTGTATTTCAATTGTCCTTACTTTTATATGTCTGTATTCATAATGTGAATACAGTAGAAATATCACAATCAGCCCTAAAAAACTCCATAAAATCTTAAAAATCAAGCTTTTCACTTTCACTTTTTTCTCCTTCTTATTTATTTACAAATTTCCCAACTTTTTCAAGAAATTTCTTCCTATCTTCGTCTTTTCCTTTTGCTCTTAAACTATAATGGATCCATTTTGTGTTTTTTATTCCGACTCCACCAAGATTAGCTTTTCTCATCGTCATTCCAAACCCCATTATATTTAATAAAATCTTTGGTGCTTCAGCCGTTGTAATCATCTTTGCCGATTTTATTGGTAAAAGTCCTTTTATTCCATATTTCCCACTTTCATAAGCAAAGCCTCTCAACATAACTTTATCAAAAAATCCTTTTAATATCGCAGGTAACGACATCCACCAAATTGGAAAAATCAATATTAGCTCATCTGTATTTTTCAAAATTTCCTGATATTTCAGAACTAAAGAATCAGTACTTTTTCCTTGTGAATATAAGCTCAGTTCTTTTTCAGTCATCACAGGATTGAATCCATCTTTATTTAAATCAATAACCGTGTATTTTTCTTTCATTTCTTCCAGACTTTTCAATACTTTATCTAAAATTGCCTTATTGAAACTTCCATTCCATGGGTGTGAAAAAAATTATTGTTTTCATTTTAAAAATCTCCTCTTTACTATTTATTTTTAAATAGCACTTTCTGCCTTTCTATTTCATTTATTAATTCCTCTTCACTAGGCAGATAATTTATATATTTACTTGCAAAAAGATTTTTTTATTATCATTCAAAAACCGAATATTTTATAATAGTTCCATCTGTTTCCGTACAAAGAAGAAGTCCTATTGTTGGATTATCATTTTCCTGTTTTTTTAAGTCATCATACATTCTTACATACATATCAAGTTGTCCAATATCCTGATGTGTTAATTTTTCTGTCTTTAATTCTACTATAATAAAACATTTTTAAAAATATAATTGTAAAAATACCAAATCAATGTAAAAATCTGAATTTTTCAGTACGGATATGCTGCTGTCTTTCAACAAATGCAAAACCTTTTCCAAGTTCCATCATAAATTTTTTTGAATATCATCTATTAGTGCTTTTTTTCCAATTCATTTTCTGTATAAGACATGCTTGTTGGCAAATCTAGAAACTCTAAAACTACTGGATTTTTTATAAATTCTTTTGCTTGTAGTTTTTTTGTCTTATCTTGCATTTCATTTTCGACAATTTTTTTATCAATACTTGCAACAATACGATTATAATAAAGTGTAGATATATTTCGATCTAATGTTCTTACAGACCACATATTTTCAGCTGCTTCTGTCAGATAAAATATTCTGGCCTTCTCATCGGAAACTCTTAAAACTTTTTGAATGTGTGTCCAAGTTAATTTGGAAATCAGTGATTTCCATTTTTCATAATCTGAAAATAGTACATAAAACTGTCTAATATTCCGAATATTTCTTTCTCCAAAACCTTTTCCAAATTCTTCCGTCAATTCCTTAGATAAATTTTTTAATATTTCTTTCCCGTATTCAGCTCTTTCTTTCCCATTCTGTTCTTCTTCTACAATTCGTCTACCAATTTTCCAATACGCTTCCACCATTACTGAATTTATAGTATTGTATGCTTTTTGTCTAGCACTTTTTAAGTATTTTCTTTATTTCATTAATGTAATTATTTGATATTTCCATCAAAATCCCTCCCTTTTAAAATTACTTATTATAAAGTCTATTTATTCGATTTTTTTATAGTCCTCTAATCCATTTTTCTACATGATCAGCTACAATATCATTATTTAAATTTTTGAAATATAAAGTGATCATTTCCAAAAAAATACCTTCTTTTGGAAGTTCAAATAAAACTGAATTTCCACCTTCATCGTTGTAATTTTTTTACAAAAATTTTTTTACATTTTTCCAATCTTTCTTTCCAAATTGAAGTTGACAAAATTTTTAGGATCTCCATCTTCAATGTAATCACCAAAAATAAAATGCTATAGATATTTTTTTTGTGATAATAATTCTTTGTATTCTATACTATTTTCTGCCGCAGGTCCACCAGGTTCAATTGCAACTATTGCTTTTATATTTTTGATATAAACAGGTGCTAACCAACCTGGAGATCCTCCTTGAGAACGGCTAATAAGTATAGATTTTTTTATCTGTTCTCTTGTATACTTCATCAATAATGGCAACAAGAGCCTTAGCAACAACTTCTTTATCAAAATCAAGCCCTCTGTCAGATTTCATTTCTGTATCAGGAGTCATTTGTCTAAAAAATTGGTCAATTGAGTACTCGTCGTCTGAAAATTGCGAGTTTTTGTTTAAAACTACCTTATATAAATCAATTTTTTTATTTACTCTTTTTACTTTCAAAACTAAAGGATTTCCAAAAAAACAAAATATAGATTCATCACTATAACAAATAAAAATCATATATAAAAAAACCTTTACTAGCTTCTATTTTTTTTATTTTTTTATTTTCAAGAAAGCTCCAAGTAATGAAATTACAACTAAACATACAAAAAAAGTAAATATACTTTATAATTTTTGTTTTTATTTCAATTTCTGTAACTTCTTTTTCAATATTTATTTTTTTGTTCAGAACTTTTTAAAAATACAAAGTTCGTACTTTTAATTGTATGTTCTCCATAATCTACATTTTCAATTTCTTTTTTTATTTTTCTTTAAATTTTATAACTTCATCATCCAGAAAAAAATTCATTGAAGTATTTTTTTACCTGATTTATCATTTATAACTAATTTAGGCATAATTTTTTTCACCTTTCCAAAAAAACTACTTATTATAAAGTCTATTTATCCCATTAATATAAGCCTTTATACTTGCTTCCACAACATCTGTACTTTGTCCTCTACCAATAAATCTATTTCCATTTTTCTCGATAATTACAACTACTTGTGCCTGTGCATCAGTATCTCCAGTTATTGCCTCCAGCTTGTATTCTTCTAAAACAAAAGTATCACTTACCGCTAGATTAACCGCATTATAAGCTGCATCAACAGGTCCATCTCCAAGAGCTTCTTTAACCAGTTTTTCTCCATCCAGTTCAATTGTAACTGTCGCTTTTGGCTTTTTCCCTTCCTGTCTTGAAATTTCAAAGTGGGCCAGTTTTATTCTTCCTTCTATTTTTGCTGCTTCTCCAGCAACTAATGCGATAATGTCTTCATCTAAAACATATTTTTTCTTGTCTGCCAATTTTTTAAATTGTACAAATAATTCTTCCACTCTGTCACTTCCAACATGGTCAAATCCTAAAGATTCCAACTTTTGTATAAAAGCGTGTTTTCCTGAATGTTTTCCAAGTACCAAGCTGTCTGGATTTCTTCCTACAGATTCTGGACTCATAATTTCGTAAGTTTCAGGATTTGCTAAAACTCCGTGCTGATGGATTCCTGATTCGTGAGCAAATGCGTTCGCTCCAACGATTGCTTTATTTGGCTGTGTAGTAACCCCTGTCAAAAGACTTACTAATTTACTTGTTGGATAAATTTGTTTTGAGTCAATGTTTGTGTAATATTCTTCAAATAAGTCTTTTCTTGTTTTCAAGATCATCGCAATTTCCTCAAGTGAAGTATTTCCAGCTCTTTCGCCAAGTCCATTTATCGTACATTCAATCTGTGTCGCTCCAGCTTGAATCGCTGCAACCGAATTTGCAACCGAAAGTCCCAAGTCATCATGGCAATGCACAGAAATATCCACATTTTCAATCCCTTTAACATTTTTTTTCAAATAAGTTATAAGTTCAAACATTTCATTTGGAGTTCTATAACCTACTGTATCAGGTACATTTAGTGTAGTGGCTCCAGCTTTTATAGCTGTTTCATATACTTCCACCAAAAATTCCTTTTCAGTTCTAGTCGCATCTTCCGAAGAAAATTCAATATCGTCAATAAACGATTTTGCATAAGACACCATTTCCTTTACTCTGTCTAAAATCTGCTCTTTTGTCATTTTTAGCTTGTATTCCCTATGAATCGGAGAAGTTGCAATAAATGTATGTATTCTTGGTTTTTTCGCATTTTTCACTGCCTCTGCCGCTACTTCAATATCTTTTTTCACAGCTCTCGCCAAACTTGTAACTGTAGATTTCTCAATATTTTCAGCAATTAATTTAACTGATTCAAAATCTCCTGGAGATGCCACCGCAAATCCAGCTTCTATCACATCCACCCCAAGACTTTCAAGCTGTTTTGCAATTCTCAATTTTTCCTGTGTATTAAGATTGACACGTGGTGTCTGTTCTCCATCTCTTAGCGTTGTATCGAATATTTTAATATGTTTTTTCATTGTCTCCTCCTTATTAGGTAATACTTTTCATTTTATTTTTATTTTATAGAATACATTGCCGCCTGCTCTGCGTGAATAATCGCTGTATCAAATAATGGAACATCAGTATCCGCATTTTTTATAAGAAGCCCTATTTCAGTACACCCTAATATTATACCTTCTGCTCCTTTACTTCTTAACTTATCAACAATTTCTAAAAAAATTTCTTTTTTTAGAATTAGACTTTATGATTCCAAGACAAAGTTCGTCATATATTACTTCATTTATAGTTTCTATGTCATTCTTATCAGGAATTATAACATTTATACCCTTTTCAATAAGTTTTGATTTGTAAAAATCCTGTTCCATCGTATATTTTGTTCCAAGCAATGCTATATTTTTTAATCCTTTTTCTAATATTTTCTCTGCTGTCATTTCAGCAATATGCAATATTGGAACGGAAATTTTTTTCTTTAATCTGGTTAACAACCTTGTGCATTGTATTTGTGCAGATAACTATGAAATCTGCTCCCGCTTTTTCCAAATTATATGCAGCTTCTCCCAAGATTTCTCCACTTTTTTCCCAGTTGCCATTTGCCTGACATTCTTCTATTTCCTGGAAATCCACACTATATAATATACATTTAGCCGAATGAAGTCTACCAAGCTTTTCTTTCACAGTTTCATTTATTATTTTATAATAAGTTACAGTGCTTTCCCAGCTCATTCCTCCTATTAGTCCTATTGTTTTCAAATTCATCTCTCTTTCAAAATAAATATTTTCTATTCTTTTACAGCCTCAAATCTCAATCTCACATAATCAGCTATAATCTGACCTTTTTCATTTTTTTCCAGTTCTTTTTCCAGTTTTTCAGTCATTTCATCTATCAGTTTTTCATGTAATTCAGTTGGAGCATTTTCAAGTGCAGGAACAGAGAAAGTCTTAAGCCATTCCTTTATTCCTGTTGGAAGTATAGTCGGACGCAAAAATTTTGTCATTCTTTTTACTTTTAATCCATATTTTTCGAGTAACACTCTTTCGTCTTCTTCACTCGGAAAAAACCATATTTTTTTAGCTTTAAAGCCAAATTTCCCTGCAATTTCAAAAATAGCATTTTCTATTTTTTCTATATTTCCTTTACCACCCATTTCAACTACAAAACGTCCGCCTTTTTTCAAGGCTCTAGATACTCCTTCCATTACTTTCTCCGGATTAGTCATCCAATGTAGTGCCGCATTGGAAAAAATTGCATCAAACTCATTTTCAAATTTCATATTCTGTGCATCTCCCTGTATGGTCTCAATCCCAATTTTTCTTGCTGCCTCAACAAATTTCTGACTTCCATCAAGTCCTAAAACTTTGCACCCATATTCGGTAATTTTCTTAGTCAATACTCCATCTCCACAGCCTAAATCCAAGATATACTCATCTTTTTGAGGATTTAACCATTCAATCAGCTTTTCTCCGTAAACTGATACAAAACGTGCATTTTTCTCATATTTTTCCTTTTCCCAATGCTGACTTACTTTCATTTTACTCAATTCCTTTCAGTTTTTAAACTAGTAATTTTCTTTAGTAATACCTGAAATTATCCTTAATTTTTGAAAGAAACTTCAATTACATTTTTTCCCCTCTGCTCATTGCAGTGACTCCTGTTTTTGCCATTTCCAGTATTCCATAATTTTTCATTATTTCCACAAATCCCCTCAGCTTCTGCACATCTCCTGTAAGCTCTATTATTAGGGAAGTTGGAGATACATCAAGTACCTTTCCTCTATAAATATCAGCTATCTGAACAATCTGAGCCCTTGTTTCATTGTCAGATTTCACCTTTATAAGCATAAGTTCCCTTCTTATTACACCTTCTGAAGGAAATACCTTTACTTTTACTACATCAACTATTTTATACACCTGTTTCTGTATCTGGTCAAGCGATTTTGAATCTCCATCTACAGTAAGTGTCAATCTTGCATATCCAGGTTTATTTGTAACTCCTGCTGTCATTTTATTTACAAAATATCCTCTTCTGTTAAATAATGACATTATTCTGGCAACTATTCCGTTAGTATTTTTTGCAATTATAAGAATTTCGTGTTCCTTATTCATTTTCAAGCACCCCTCTCTTACCTACCATCTGAGCTACACTTGTTCCCGCCGGTATCATTGGATATACATTTTCTTCCTTTTCAACTATGCAGTTTATCAATACTCCCTCATCACTCTCTATAAGCTCTTTAAGTTTATTTTTTAAGTCTTCCTTTGTTCTCAATGTTACTGACTTAATTCCGTATGCTTCACCAATTTTTATAAAATCAGGATTATAGTCAAGATTAACAAATGAATATCTCTTGTCATTGAATATTTCCTGCCATTGTCTTACCATTCCAAGGAATGAATTGTTTATAAGCAGCACTTTTACCGGAAGATTATACTGTTTTATCATCATAAGCTCCTGAAATGTCATCTGGAATCCTCCGTCACCCACAACAAGCACTACTTTTGTACCAGGCTTTGCCACCTGGGCACCTATTGCTGCAGGAAGTCCAAATCCCATAGTTCCAGCTCCTCCTGATGTCACAATCGAATCAGGGTTTGTATAAGTCATGTACTGTGCTGTCCACATCTGATGCTGTCCAACATCTGTTACAACTATTCCATCTCCCTTAAGGATATTATTCAGTTCTGAAAGAACTTCCTGAGGAATAAGCTTGTCATCATCCACTTTTCTATAAACAAGAGGATATTCCTTTTTCCAGCCTTTAACTTTTTCCAGCCATTCATCATGTTTTAACTGTGTCAGTTCTTTATTCAGTTCAGTTAAAACATTTTTCAGGTCTCCTACTATTGGTACATCTACCTTTTTATTTTTTTCTATTTCAGCAGGATCAATGTCTATATGCAGTATTTTTGCTTTTGGACAGAATTTGTCAGGATTTCCTGTAATCCTGTCATCAAATCTTATCCCTGCCGCAATTATAAGATCTGCTTCATCTGTTGCATAATTTGCATAAACTGTTCCATGCATTCCAAGCATTCCCAATGACAGTTCATGATTTCCTGGAAATCCTCCAAGTCCAAGTAATGTCATTGTTACAGGAGCATCTATCTTTTCAGCAAATTCCTTCAGGCATCCCGATGCCTTTGATTTTAAAATTCCTGCTCCTGCTATAATTAAAGGTTTTTTTGCTTCCTTTATTAGTCTTACAGCTCTTTTTATCTGACCTGGATGTCCCTTATATGTAGGATCATACCCTTCCAGTCTGAATTCTTTTTCATATAATTTTTCAAAGTCCTGATATGTTATTTTCTGTAATTGAACATCTCTAGGAATATCAACAAGAACCGGCCCTGGTCTACCTGTTGAAGATATATAGTAAGCTTCCTTTAAAATTCTTGGCAAGTCTTCTATATTCTGTACGAGATAATTCATTTTTGTAATAGGCAATGTTATTCCCACTATGTCACTTTCCTGAAATGCATCTTTTCCCAATAACGAGCTGCTTACCTGCCCAGTTATTGCAAGTACGGGAACAGAATCCATATGTGCCGTCATTATTCCCGTAACAAGATTTGTCGCTCCCGGCCCTGAAGTGGCAAGGCATACTCCTACTTTTCCGGATACTCTTGCATATCCGTCAGCTTCATGGGCAGCCCCTTGCTCATGTCTTGCAAAATAATGTTTTATTTGTCAAATTTGTAAATTTCATCATAAATAGGTATTACTGCACCTCCCGGATATCCAAATATATCCTCTACACCTAGTCTGTGCAGACATTCCAATACTACTCTGGCTCCATTAATCATTTCACTGCTCATTTTCCAACCGCCTTTCTTCTTTCATTTTTTATTCTATTTCCTGAGAATTCAGTCTTTTAACAACATATCCCTTCTTATTAAATTCCTCTATTATTTTCTGAATATGTTCTTCACCATTTGTTTCAACTGTTACCTGCAGTTCCACATCGTGAAATCTGTTAAGATTTTTAAACTGGTTATGGTCAAGTCTTATAACGTTGGCATTATTTTCAGAAAGAATTTGCGATACAGCAACCAGCTGTCCCGGCTTATCCGGTAAGTCAACTGAGAATCTGAATATTCTTCCTCTAACAACAAGCCCTTTATTTATCATGGAAGAAATAGTCAGCACATCTATATTCCCTCCACTCAGGACTGAAACAATCTTTTTCCCTTTTTCATTAATTTTTCTAAGTGCCGCAACTGAAAGAACTCCTGCATTTTCTGCAACAATTTTATGTTTTTCAACTAACAGAAGGAAAGATTCCATAAGTTCATAGTCAGAAACTGTAATTATATCATCCACATAATTTTTTATGTAATCATAGTTTAAATCCCCTATTCTTCTGACAGCTGTACCATCTGCTATTGTATTTACTTCAGGCAGTTCCACAACTTCCCCATTTTTTAAAGCTGCTGTTGCTGAAGCCGCCCCTTCAGGTTCTACTCCAATTATTTTTATTATTGGATTTTTAAGTTTTGCCGCAAGTGCAATTCCTGAAATAAGTCCTCCCCCTCCAAGAGGAACAAGAATTATATCAGTATCCGGTAATTCCTCCAATACTTCAAGCGCAATAGTCCCCTGCCCTTCCACAACATCATCATCATTAAAGGGATGAATAAACACATATCCTTCCTTTTCCTGCAATTTTTTAGCATAGTTATATGCATCATCATATGCTTCTCCGGACAGAATAACTTCAGCACCGTACTGACGGGTTGCTTCCACCTTTATAAGCGGTGTGTATTTAGGCATTACGATAACTGCCTTAATACCAAGTTTCTGTGCGGCAAGTGCCACTCCCTGAGCATGGTTTCCTGCAGAAGAAGCTATAACCCCCTTCTTTTTTTCTTCTTCTGTAAGTTTTGCTATTTTGTTATAGGCCCCTCTTAACTTAAACGAACCTGTTCTCTGTAAATTTTCAGGTTTAATATAGACATCATTCCCCGTTTCTTTTGAAAAAACTGAACTGTGAATTAATTTTGTCTTGGTAATTACAGTATTCAGTCTTTCCCTTGCTTCCATAAAATCATAAAGTTTATGCAATTCTTTCACCTTCTTTTTCTTTTTCTTTTTCTTTTTCTTTTTTCAGTTTCCTAATTTAAAAATTCATCATACATTAATCTAATATTTCAATTGCACCTTCTGCAGCAGAAGATACATGTATCGCATATTTTTTCAGATATCCTTTTACTTCAATTTTAAATGGTTCCAATTTAGCTTTTCTAGCTTCAATTTCTTCATCTGAAATCTTTATATTAATTTTTCTGTTTGGAATATCAATTTCAACAATATCTCCATCCTGAACTATTGCAATATTTCCACCTGAAGCGGCTTCCGGTGAAACATGACCGATTGAAGCCCCTCTTGTTGCTCCTGAAAATCTTCCATCAGTAATCAATGCAACATCCTTATCAAGTCCCATTCCTGCAATCATTGCTGTCGGTGATAACATTTCCCTCATTCCAGGTCCACCTTTTGGTCCTTCATATCTAATAACTACCACATCTCCAGCTATAATTTTTCCACCAACAATGGCATCTACCGCTTCTTCTTCGCTATTAAATACTTTCGCAGGTCCTGAATGCTGCAGCATATCCGGTGCAACAGCTCCTTCTTTTACAACGCATCCGTCCGGTGCCAGATTTCCTTTTAATACAGCAATTCCTCCAGTTTGATACGCCGGCTTGTCCCAAGGCTTGATTACATCATCATCGTTAATGTACGCTTCCCTTGCCAGTTCCCCTTGAGTCTGAAGTGCCACTGTCTTGGCATTTTCATGTAATCTTCCATTTTCAAGCATTCTTTTCATAACTCCAGTAACTCCTCCGGCTCTGTATAAATCTTCTATAAAATGCTCTCCGGAAGGTGATAACTTACAAATTTGACGTGTTTTCTGAGCTATTTCATTGAAGTCATCTAAAGTCAACTTAATTCCGGCTTCATGTGCTATTGCAGGTAAATGTAACGCCGTATTTGATGATCCACCTAATGCCATGTCTACTGCAACTGCATTTTCAAATGCTTCCCTTGTTAAAATATCACTTGGTCTCAAATCTGCTTTTAAAACTTCCATAATTTGCATCCCTGCTTTTTTAGCAAGTCTTGCCCTTTCTGAAAATACTGCAGGAACCGTTCCATTTCCAGGAAGTCCCATTCCAAGTGCTTCTGTAAGACAGTTCATTGTATTTGCTGTATACATTCCTGCACATGAACCGCATGTAGGACACGCCATTTCTTCAACTGAATTCAATTCTTTTTTAGTAATTTTCCCAGTATTATATGAACCAACCGCTTCAAATACATTACTTAGCCCTATTTTCTTACCTTTGTAAACTCCTGCAAGCATTGCCCCCCCGCTTATAAATATTGCAGGAATATTCAATCTTGCCGCGGCAATCAGCATTCCAGGTACCACTTTATCGCAGCTTGGCATAAATACAATCGCATCAAACGGAGTTGCCATGGCAACTGCTTCAATCGAATCTGCAACTATATTTCTTGTTACCAGTGAATATTTCATCCCAATATGGTTCATTGCAAGTCCGTCACAAATTCCAATTGTATTAAATTCCATTGGAACTCCTCCAGCCATTCTGATTCCATCTTTTACCGATTGAACCAGATCCTTCAGATGAACATGGCCAGGTATTATTTCATTAAATGAATTTGCAATCCCAATTATCGGTTTATCCATTTCCTCATTTACAAACCCCAATCCCTTTAACAGTGATCTATGCGGTGCCCTCGCCGCACCTTTTGTCAAGTTGTTACTTCTTTCTTTTCCTTTTGCTGTCATCGATTTCACTCTCCTAATTTTATTTAATCCTTAATTTTTTAACAGAATATTTTCTAAAATAAAAGGCGATCTGTTCAAATCGCCTTAAAAAAAGTCTATAATTAAGATTTATATTTCCTAAGATTTTTTTGGAATAACTGCAATTCATGATTTTCTGTTACGAATACATATTAACAATTTTTAATAATAGTCTTTTCTCATTATTACTGATTCCATTTCAAAAATCATTCCTGGAAACTTTCAAGGCTGAAAAATTGTAATTTTTTTCACGACTATGAGTCCTAGAATTTGAATATTAATTATGAGTAATAATATGACTAAAATTAATGTTAATGACATTTTTTTCCTCCTTCATTTCATGAATTTTTCAAATTATTTACTAGATTATTGTATCAAAAAAATAACTATTAATGTAAAAATATAGGTTTTTTATATCATTAATATATCTCATAAATTATTGTATTCCTTATTTTTCTAGACTTCTAAAACATAAAACTACCTGAAAATATTTTCCAGGTAGTCTCGGTATACTATTATTGTTCTCTAGCTACTACTTTTATTTCAACTCTTCTGTTTTGTGCTCTTCCAGCTTCTGTAGAGTTACTTGCTATTGGCTGTCTGCTTCCATATCCAACAGAAGTTATTCTTGAACTTTTTACTCCTTTTGAGATTAAGTAAGATGATACAGAAGAAGCTCTGTTTCTTGAAAGAGGTTCATTTATTGAATCATTCCCAGTACTGTCAGTATGTCCTGATACAATTATATCACTGTCAGTGTATTTCTGTAATACTTCAGATACTCTGTCAAGCAGATCTTCAAATTTTGGCTTTATTATACTGCTATTTGTATCAAATGTGATATTTTCAGGAGCTACAAGTCTTATTTCCCCTTGACCTGTTCTTTCAACTTCTACGCCTGAGCCTTTTAATTTAGTTTTCAACTCTTTCTCCTGTCTGTCAAATATATTTCCTATAGCCGCTCCTACCGCTGCCCCTCCAGCTGTTCCTATAACTGTTCCTTTTGTATCTTTTCCTATTGCTTGGCCTATTACAGCACCTGCTGCAGCTCCTATTCCGGCACCTACTCCTGTCTTACTTACTTTTGTTGTTCCGTCACTTGCTGTTGTACAAGATACTACAAGTAACATTGATAACATAAATATTGTTAATAACTTTTTCATTTTTATCCCTCCTAATGTTTACCATTTTGATTTGAAGAAAGTATATTCTACAAACACATCCTTTTCTGTTTGTTTTAACTTTGAAATGAATTTGTTGTTGTAATTCCCTTTAAACGTGATATAATAATGGCTACATTACTATAAGATGTAATTGTAAAATTAAAGGAGAAAAACTTTCATGAAAATATATATTGCACCAATGGCAGGAATTACTGACTATTCCTTTAGAAAAATACTGGAAAAGTTTAGTCCTGACCTTCTTTTTACTGAAATGGTAAATGCACACCTTCTTGCCACCAATGATAAAACCACAGAAAAAGAACTTTTGAAATGTGATAATTTTCAAAATACAGGAACACAGGTTTTCGGAAGTGATGAAGAAGAAATTGTATATTCATTTCAGAAACTCGAAAAAATGGGCTTTAAAAAAATCAATCTCAATATGGGATGTCCCCAGCCAAAAATCATAAAAAATGGTTCAGGTTCTGCACTGCTTCCCAATACTGAATTTGTTGAGAAAATTTTATACAGATTGAAAAATATTCTATCAGACAGTACAAGAATTTCAATAAAAATACGTATAGGATATAAGGATTTTTCTGATCCTGAATTTTATTTAAATCTTGCAAATAAATACTCTCTTGATTTCATCTGTGTTCATGGGCGTACACAGGAACAAATTTATGGTGGAAGTGCCAACTGGGATATTGTCAGTCAGCTTTCTTTTCTTCCAAGAAATACTGATTTTATTGGAAATGGAGATTTATTTGAACCGCATGATATCATTCAGAAAATAAAAAATTCAAACTTGGATGGAATTATGCTTGCACGTGGTGTTATTGGAAATCCATGGCTTGTTTCTCAAACAAGGGAACTTATTCAACAGGGAAAAATTTCATCTGTTCCTGATTTTTTTGAAGTAAAGTCCACTCTTTTAGAACATCTGGAACTTTTATTAGAAAATAAGGGGGCAATAACTGCATCCATGGAAATAAATAAATTTATAAAACCTTATTTTAAGCCTTTTCACAATGAAAAAAACTAGCTGAAAAGCTTAATAAAATCATCGTTGAAAAAAATCTTGAAAATAAAATTGAGTTAATCTCCTCATTATAAAAAAAGTTATATTCATTTTGTATTTTATTCAGATTTTTCTTTTATAAATCCTGTATATTAAAAACTTTGAAAAAGCAAATAAATATTGACTTTTTTTCTACTATTTACTTTTTTTAAAAAAATAAGATATACTAATACTAGACTATATTAGGAGGTTAACATTATGGACAGGGAAAACTCATCTACAAATAATAACAGCGGCAGAATAAGGGAGCTTATTTCCCGTCTTGATGCGGAACATCGTTTAACTGTTTCTGAATATGAGGAAGTTTTAAAAAACCGTACAGAAGAAGATGAAAAATTTGCACAGGAGCTGGCTTTAAAGTGGAGAAAAAAAATTTATGGAAATGGAGTTTACATAAGAGGGCTCATAGAATTCACAAATTATTGTAAAAATAATTGCCATTACTGCGGTATTCAAAGCTCAAATCGTGAAGTGGAACGTTACCGTCTTACTAAGGAAGATATTCTTTCCTGCTGTGAAGAGGGATATAAGCTGGGATTTCGTACTTTTGTACTGCAAGGTGGGGAAGATCCCTATTTTACAGATGAAAGAATGGTGGATATAATTAAATCCATGCGTGAAAATTATCCTGACTGTGCTATTACAATATCTATTGGAGAAAGAACAAAAGAATCTTACAAAGCTTTTTTTGATGCAGGTGCAAATAGATATCTGCTCCGCCATGAAACAGCAGACAGGGAACATTATAGTATTTTACATCCTAAGGAACTTTCATTTGATAAACGTAGAGAATGCCTAGGATATCTAAAGGACATAGGATTTCAGGTAGGTTGTGGATTCATGGTAGGTTCCCCTGGACAGACTTACCATACTCTTGCTGAAGATTTATACTTTATACAGGAATTTCAGCCTGAAATGTGTGGTATCGGACCTTTTATTCCACAGCATTCCACAATTTTTGCAGATAAAAAACAGGGTAAACTGTCAGAAACGCTTTTTCTTCTTTCACTTTTAAGATTGATTAAGCCAAACTTGCTCATTCCATCTACTACCGCCCTTGGAACTATTCATCAAAATGGACGTGAAATGGGAATTGAAGCAGGTGCAAATGTTGTCATGCCAAATTTATCTCCTGTTTCAGTCAGAAAAAAATATTCACTCTATGATAACAAAATATGTACAGGAGATGAAGCTGCCCAGTCAGTGAAATCTCTCAATCAACGTATGTCTTCTATTGGATATGAACTTGTTACTAATCGTGGAGATATAAAAAAATAAATTTAAAAATTGTACTGCACCCAAAATCTTTGATACAAGATTAGAGGTGCAGTTTTTTATGAGCAAATTAACAGTTTTCTATTTTACCAGTTTTAATTCAATATAAAAAAAGAACATATACTTATCCAATAAACTTATCTATATCGAATTAAGCATATGTTCCATAAAAATAATTTCTATTTAACTTTTATTTGACTATTTAGGCGATACTAAAATCTTAACTTGACTTTTCTCTTTTACAAGAGCTTCGAATCCTTCTTCAACTATATCATCTAATTTAATTCTCTTAGTTACAAGAAGATCTTTCGAGAAGTATCCTTGTCCCATTAATTCAAGAACTTTAGGGAATACATCACGGTAAGCAATAACTCCTTTCATTGTTTTTTCCTGAATTACTATTTCATTTGGATGAATTGTTGCAGGTTTTTCCCAAATACTTACAACTACAAGTTCTCCTCCTTTTTCTGCAACTTCAAGAGATTGCGGAAGTACTACTGGAACTCCTGTTACTTCAAATGATACATTAACTCCTCCATTAGTTTGTCTTCTAATTGATTCTACAGCATCTTCTTTTGCAGGATCTACTATTATTGCTCCTAATTCTTTTGCTTTTGCTTGACGTTCAGGCGATAATTCTACTGCATATATTCTTGATGCCCCTGCCGCTCTTAATGCATCTATAACTAATAATCCTATAGGACCGCAACCAAATACTGCTGCTGTATCCCCGGCTTTTATTCTACTTTGTCTTACTGCATATAATCCAACTGCTGCTGGTTCTGTTAAAGCTCCTTGTTCAAAATCTACATTTTCCGGTAATTTGTGAGCCTGATCCTCATTTACAACAACGTATTCAGAGAATCCTCCTCCTCCACCAGCTAATCCTATGAAGTTTAAGTTAGGATCTAAGTTGTATTTCCCTTTTAATCCATCTTTTGCGTGGATGGGTTCTACAGTAACTCTATCTCCAACTTTAAATTTAGTTATTTCAGGACCAACTTCTACAACTTCTCCTGAAAATTCGTGTCCCATAACTAAAGGCGCTTTTTCTCCTGTATATGGATGTGGTTTATCTACTGGAATAAAAATAGGTCCTCCCAAATATTCATGCAAATCACTTCCACAGATTCCGCAATATTTTACTTCAATCTTAATTTGATTTGCTTTTGGTTGAGGTATTTCCAGTTCTTCAACCCTTACATCATTTCTGTTGTGCCATCTAGCCGCTTTCATTTTTGCCATTTACATCGCCTCCTATATTCTTCTCCATATATTATACCTCTATTTCTATTTATTTCAATAGCAAAATTTTAAATTTCCAAAGTTATTTTTTTCGTTAATTCAAACATTTGATTTTTAACCTAAAAAAACTGTATTTTCCTTTTTCTGAGAAAAATACAGTTTAATATTATTTAAAAATTCATCTAACACTTTTTTTCTGTTCCTCTGTAAGAACACTTCTAATTTTTTTCATTTCTTTCTGCCCTAAGTCCTTCGAATTCTCTTGAAAAAAATCTTCTTCCGATAGGAATTTTTTTCCTTAAGTTTTTCTTACTTCCCTCTTAAAAATCCCTGTCATATTTCAAAAATATCTGCCTTCTGCTCATTCTTTAATTCTAAATTATCCAGCAAGTTTTTGATTTTTATCATTTTTTTCTTCAAATTCGATTTTTTTACTGTTTATATAGTCATTATACAGTAAAAGCTGGTCATATGATAAAATTTTTGCTATTTCTTCATATCTTTTGCTTTCTATTTCTGATAATTTTTCTTTTTTCGTTTCATACTTTTTTTAAGCATTCCGTTTACACCTTCTGCTCTTTTCTGATATCTGTCAAACACTTTTGAGAGCTGTTTCTGCTGCTGTGAAGTTGCATTAACAGCCTTATAGATTTCAGCCTTTGAGATTTTCACAGTATAAACTTTCTGGTAGTAGTCTTCATATGAATATAGAAAACTGTTTATGCTCAACATTAATGCACATAAAAATAATATTTTTTTCATATATCGCCTCATTTATAATAATTTTTTTATTATTATAACATTTTTTTCAATTATTTTGTAGAGTTATAATTTGGAGCTTCTTTTGTTATTATAACATCATGCGGATGACTTTCCTTCAATCCTGCATTTGTTATTCTTACAAATTTTCCATTTTCTTTTAACTCTTTAATCGTAGGTGTTCCGCAATACCCCATTCCAGATCTTAATCCACCGCACATTTGATATACTGTATCCTTCAATGCCCCTTTAAATGGAACCATTGATTCTATTCCTTCAGGAACTAATTTTTCTGTTGCAGATTCAAGCTGGAAGTATCTGTCGCTGCTTCCTCTCTTCATTGCAGCAAGTGATCCCATTCCTGCATATGTTTTGTATTTTCTTCCGTTATAAAGAATTTCTTCTCCAGGCGCTTCCTGAGTACCTGCCAGAATTCCTCCAAGCATTACACAATCTGCTCCTGCCGCTATTGCCTTCACTATATCCCCTGAAAGTTTTATTCCACCATCGGCGATTACTCCTACACCTTTTTCCTTACATACATCTGCTACTTCCATTACAGCCGTAATTTGTGGAACTCCAACTCCTGCAACAACTCTCGTAGTACAGATTGATCCAGGTCCAACTCCTACTTTTACTGCATTTACTCCGGCATCTATAAGTGCAAGCGCAGCTTCCTTAGTAACTATATTTCCTCCAATCAGGTCAAGATCAGGAAATGTTTTTCTTATTTCCCTTATTCTTTCTACTACTCCTCTTGAATGGCCATGAGCTGAATCCACTGTTACTATGTCAACTCCGGCATCTACAAGAGCCTGTATTCTTTTAATTGTATCGCTTCCGATTCCTACAGCCGCTCCGACTCTCAATCTTCCATGGGAGTCTTTACATGCGTTAGGATAATTTATTATGTTATCAATATCCTTTATTGTAATTAAACCTTTCAGTTTATTCCCCTCTACAATTGGAAGTTTTTCTATTCTATGTTCAAGAAGAATTGATTTTGCTTCTTCAAGAGTAGTTCCTACAGGTGCTGTTACAAGATTTTCCTTTGTCATTATATCTGTAACTTTTACTGATAAATCTTCTCTGTACTTTAAATCTCTGTTTGTAATTATTCCCTTTAAATTACCTTCTTTATCTACAATAGGTAATCCTGAAATTTTGTATTCCTTCATCAGATTATTTGCTTCCTGCAATATTGCATCTTCCCTTAAAGTTATCGGATTAGTAATCATACCGCTTTCATATCTCTTTACCTTTTGAACTTCCTCAGCCTGTCTTTCAATAGTCATATTCTTATGAATAAAACCTATTCCACCTTCCCTTGCTATTGCTATGGCAAGAACAGCTTCAGTTACCGTATCCATAGCCGCACTCATAATAGGGATGTTCAGTTCCAGTTTTTCTGTAACCTTTGTTTTTAGTGACACTTCGTGAGGTAATACTTCAGATGCCTGAGGAATTAACAATACATCATCAAATGTAAGACCTTCAGAAATTACAATTTTGTCTTTTTGACTCATTTCAAAATCCTCCTTCTTATTTTCTCTGTTTTCAGTTGATAAATATTTTTTTAATATGAATAAAAAAATATATTGATATGTTAATAAAATTATATTATTCTATCACAAATTTATCAATAATTTCAATTATTTTTTTCCAATATTTCCTATTCATTTTTTTATACTTTTCCCATAATATTTTTTTACCAAAGTTATAATTAAAAAAATTTATCTTGACATCAATAACACAAATCATTATAATAGAGCAGAATAATTTTATAGAAATAGGAGATTTGAGAAGAAAATGAAATACAACGTTATAAAAACTACAAAAGAATATGCGGTTATTACACTTGGAGTATTTATATTATCAGTCGGGCTGCAATTTTTCTTTTTCCCGAATAAGATAGCCAGCGGAGGAATTACAGGGTTTGCCCTAATTATGACCCACATGTTTAACATACCCAGCAGTATTATTGTTACAATCGGTAACGTCATATTATTTTCCATGGCATTTGTAATGATAAGCGGACAATTTGGAATTAAAAGCATTTATGCAACTATACTTTTATCACTTTTTTTAGGACTATTTGAAAAATTTGCTCCTAATCATGCTTTTACAGACGACTTAATATTAGCAACTATATTTGGAAGTGTTTTTGCAGCTATTGGAACTTCAATGCTTTACATGTATGAAGCCTCTACTGGAGGAACTTCAATAATTGGAAAAATTATCCAGAAGTATTTACACATAGGATATGGAATGTCTAATTTTATGGTAGACGCCACTGTTACAATTCTTGCCATGTTCTCTTTTGGTATTGAATTGGCGCTTGTAGGTTTGCTAAGTGTCTACTTTACAGGTTTTCTAACTGATAAACTAATTGACGGATTTTACTCAAGTAAACAGGTTATGGTAATAACATCGCAGAAAGACCTTGTTATAAACTACATTCTGAAGGACTTTGACAGAGGATGTACAATCCTTAAAGCAGTTGGAGGATATTCAGGGGCTGAAAGAGATATTCTTCTTGTTATACTTGATAGAAGACAGTTTATTGCATTAAGAAAATTTTTAAAGGAAAATGATCCACGTGCCTTCGTAACAGTTACAGAAACTTCGAAAGTTTTTGGGGAAGGATTTAATCAGCTGCATTAAAAATTAATAATATTAAATAAAAGGGGCTGTCTCAAAATAGTAAAAATATAATGATAAAAAAACTATATTTTATTCATTTACTAAAACTTTACTCATATAAAACAGTCATTCATTAAGGAAAAGTCAAAAAAACTCGCCTAAAAGGCTCAGACAGATGACTTTTTCCTAATTTTTATTTCCTGTTTTTATATTGTAAAAATTTTAAATAATTCAAAAAAATATAGTTTTCACATTGTTTTTTTAAATTTTTTTGAGACAACCCTTTTATTTTACATTATCACCTTGTAATTAGGGACAAGGAATTATCCTTTTTTTCTCATTTAATTTTATTATTTCTATAATTGTATCTGTTGCCTGTACCATGCTTTCAAGTGCAACAAATTCATATTTTCCATGGAAATTTTCTCCACCAGCAAATATATTTGGTGTAGGAAGTCCCATAAATGAAATTTTTGAACCGTCAGTACCACCACGAATAGCTTTTATAATAGGTTTGATTCCAAGATTTTCCATAGCTTCTCTTGCAATTTCCACTACATTCATGTGATTTTTTATAACTTCCCCCATATTGTAATACTGATCCTTCAAGCTTACTTTTACTGTTCCTTCTCCATATTTTTCATTTATTTTTTTAGCGACATCTTCTGCAAATTTTTTCTTTGCAAGGAATTTTTCCTTATCATGATCTCTTAGAATATATGTCAGTTCAGCGTCTTCAATTGTTGTTTTCATTCTTTCAAGCAGATAGAACCCTTCATATCCTTCTGTTTTTTCAGGAACTTCATCTGCCGGGAACAATGAAGCCAGTTCAACTGCAATTGTATTTGCATTTACCATTTTACCTTTTGCAGTTCCCGGATGTACACTTTTCCCCTTTATTGTAAAAATTGCTTCTGCCGCATTGAAACTTTCATATTCCAGTTCCCCTACAGGTCCTCCGTCCATTGTGTAGGCAAAGTCTGCATTAAATTCTTTTACATTAAAGTTGTCTGCTCCTCTTCCTATTTCTTCATCAGGTCCAAAAGCTACCCTTACATCTCCATGTTTAATTTCAGGATGATTTTTAAGATATTTTACAGCTTCTATAATTTCCACTATTCCTGATTTGTCATCTGCACCAAGAAGTGTAGTTCCGTCTGTAGTAATAAGTGTTTTTCCTACATAATTTTTCAAATTTGGAAATTCATCCACATGCATTGTTATTCCTAAATCCTTATTTAGCACTATGTCTTTTCCGTCATAGTTTTCAATTATCTGAGGATTTATATTTACAGCATTAAAATCTGCTGTATCCATATGGGCAATAAATCCTATTACAGGAACTTTTTTATCTGTATTTGATGGTAATGTACCATTTACAAAGCAAGCATCATTTATAAATACATTTTCAAGCCCTATTTCCTCCAGTTCAGCCTTCAGCATTTTTGCAAATTCTACCTGTGTCTGCGTTGTTGGTATTGTTTCACTTTCATCATTTGATCTTGTTTCAATTTTTACATACTTCAAAAATCTTTCTTTTAATGTATCATACATTTCAATTTCCTGCCTTTCTTTATTTAAATGTTAGTTTTATCCTTTTTTTAGTATACCCTATTATACTAATTATTTCAAATTTATATTTTTATCATAAAAAAATGTACCTCCAACCCTTGTTAAGTTTTTTTGGTACATTTTCTATTTTTTTAGTTATTTTTTTATATTATAATAAAAAAACTATAATAATATTTTGATACTCTCGGTGCCTTATGTTCTTCTCCTGTAACTGAAATTTCTATTACCTTCACTTTATATTTTACTTTTTCATTTTCTCCTGTGAACTCTAGAATATTTTCAGGTACTACAGAATCTTTTATCTCATCTTTACGTTTATTAATTCTTTGCTGTATTTCAGGATTTTTTTAATAATTTTTGTCAACAATTTCCGGCATATTGACTTTTTATAAGTTCTTTATTATCTTCAATTTTTTTCCGTCATAAACAGCAATTCCTTCCTGTGAAAGTTTTACAGGGTACTTTCCAAAAAAATTCTTTTTACATTGTTATTATCTGTAAAATAGCTTTCCAGATTAGTAATTGCATAATCATATTCCTTCACTTCTTCTATACCGTTATACTGACTAACTAAAACATTTTCATTTATTCCGAATGTTACAAAATAGCTGTCTCCTATTGATCCAAAATCAGAATATTGATACCATGCAGTGTCTATCCCAAGGCTTTTCTCAAATTCTTCCCTGTCTTTATAAGGTTTTCCATCTGCTTTTCCAAAAGGCTTAAGATTTTCTATATCATTTCTTCTATCATTAATTCCTAAAATATAGTTTAGCACATCTGTAACTTCATACTTCTTTTCTTTGGCCAATTCAGGTTTTTTTACAAGTTTTCCATCCTTTAGAAGACCATGTTTAACAAGTATTTTTTCAAACCTTTTATTTTGACTCATAAGAGTAATTCTTCTATTGTTTACAGGAGTGAAAACACTAATATACACAACTGTAATAAGGGAAATCAGTATGACACTCAGCCTTGCCTTGAAAATACTGCTTACCATACAGAATATAAGCCAAATTGCCAATAAAACTACAAAATATCTTGAAGGTGTCACTCCATACTGGGAAATTCTTTTTGATATTGAAACTATTGAAAGTACCAGTAGCGGAAGCGAAGCAAAAGGAAAATACTTTTTAAATACTCTTGCCACCGAATCTTTTTTCGCCATAGGAGTTACCATTATCATTATAAACAGGCTGAAAATTGTATACCATAGAATCAGGTGGGATACAAGTCCCTGTGGCCAGCTTCTAGTTATAAGCATTTTACCAAAATATACATATAAAATACCTGTATATGTTGTTATTAACGGTATTACAATAAAAATATATCAGAAATTTGAAAATTTTATGAATTTCATAATTTTCTAAACTTTCATCAACTTTTTTAAGTTTTGAAAGAAAAAAATATTACTGAAAAATACAAATACTACAAATAGCCATGTTTCAATGTATATGTTGCTATCCAATTTTATTAGTGAAAGTCCATCAATTGTAGCAAATACGGCAATTAGTCCTAAGAATAAAACTACTGAAAATAATATAGTGACTGTTTTATCAACAATAACACTCTGAAAATATTTTTCTTCCTCATCTTTTTTTCCTATAACTGGTACAAGCAGGAAACAAAGGAAAAATATTATCCCTGTTGCCATCAATTGCTCCAAACTATCTAAAGTAGAGCTGCTATTTTTACCGGATAAATAATAAAATCTGTAGAAAATTATGAAAACAAGTGTAATCAGTGCATTTACAGATCTTATTACCCATCTATTTTTCCCTGAAAGATATTTTTCCCTTGACAGTTCCAATGCTAAAGTTAAAGGAATACTCATTCCTAGCAGAATTACCATTTTATGCAGTTCATTTAGCAGATTTTCATTTTTTAACTCAGGATTTTCTACAAGATAAACTGAAAGTATAAAAAAACCACTACACTGCAAAAAAACTGTCAATGGAAACCTTTCAATTGCTTTTTTTCATATCAGGTAAAAAAACTTTTTTTATTTTTTTTCTTTTTATTTTAGACATAGAAATTTCTCCCTTCTATTTATTTTTTTCTATTTTACTACTTTAAGCTTAAAGAAAAAAATGAAAATTTCAAAAATTTTTTTATAATATAAATAAAAAGGAGAAATCATACTAAAATATACCTTTATACTTTTCAGTATTTATTTTCTGTATCCTTCATTTTATAAAAAGCATCTATTTTTTCAGTTTTTTTATTTCAATTTCCAGTTTATCAAGCAGAAGATCAAACTGTTTTGCAACTTCTTCTATTGCAGTTTTTTTAGATAAATCAACTCCCGCTTTTTTAAGCTGGTTCATTGGGAAGTCACTTCCTCCTGAAGAAAGAAGGCCTATATATTTTTTCAATGCCGCATTTCTTTTCTTTTCATCCTTTTCTTTGATTATCTTATCGTAAAGTATTGCCGATGATGCAAAACAAGTTGCATACTGGTATACATAGAAAGGAGAGTTAAAGAAGTGTGGAATTCTTGCCCACAGCACATATAGCAGTTCTTCCTTTTCAACATTTTTTCCATAATATTCATCAAATAATTTTTCTATAATTCCTGTTAAAACTTCAGCAGTTACAGGCTCACCTTTTTCCACCAGCTCATGTGCCTGATATTCATAGTCTGCAAGAAGTGCCTGAAAATAGAATGTTCCTACTATATTTCCTATTTCCTGTTCAAGCAGTGCTATTTTTTCAACAGGATCTTCAGTATTTTCAAGCATGTAGTCAAGTAGAAGTTTTTCATTAAATGTTGAAGCTACTTCAGCCACAAATATTGTATAATCAGAAGTTGAAAATGGCTGATTTTCATCAGAATAAAGTGTATGTAAAGTATGACCAAGCTCATGTGCCAAAGTAAATACACTGTCCAATGTTTTATTATAATTTAAAAGCATGTAAGGGTGTACACCGTAAACTCCGGCTGAATATGCTCCACTTCTTTTACCTTTTGCTTCAAAAACATCAAGCCAGCCTTCACTTATCGCCTTTTTCATTTTTTCCGTATATTCTTCTCCAAGAGGAGCTACTGATTTTAACACTATTTCTTTAGCATCATCATATTCATAGTCCTTGTCAAATTCAACAAGATTTATCGAACCGTCATAATTATGATATTTTTTCAGACCTAATATTTTTTTTCTTAACTTCAGGTATCTCTTTAAAGGTTCCGTATTTTTTTTCGCAGTATTTATAAGATTTAAATAAACCTTTTCAGGAATATTGTTTCCTTCCAGAAAACTTGATAAAAAAGTTTCATAATTATGGGATTTCATTGCCGCTATATCCCTCTGTAAAAGTGAATTATACACTGCCGCAATTGTATTTTCCCTTTTCCTGTATAATCCATAATAATTTTCAAACATCAGTTTTCTATCTTCCTGGTTTCTATTTTTAGTCAATACTTTTCCATAATTTGCAGGCGTTGCCTCAACTTCTTCACCTGTACTTAATTTTATTGTTGGCCATTCCACATCAGTTACAGTTATTTCAGAATATATCGTTCTCGGTGCTGACATATATGAACTGTAAAATGAAAGAAGTTTACTTTCATTTTCCTTCAGTATATGTTCCTGAAGCCTGAATAGGTTTTCCACTCCAAATCTGTAATCTGAAAATTCCTTTTTAACTATCCATTTTTCTATTTTTTTTCCCTATTATTTATAAGTTCAGAATTTATCCATGACAGTTCTGTATTTATTTTTGCAAATAGAAACTGTACCTTCTGAAAATTTTCCACAGCATCCTTATCAAGTGAATTTAAATCCCTTGCCAATTGTGGATAACGATACAATTTGTAAGAAATTTTATCCATTTCCTCCTGTTTCTTAAAAAATTCAAGTAAAGCTTTTTCCTCCCCTAGTTTTCCTTTGTATGAAACCAGCTCTTCAGCCTGTTTTTCGACTTTTTTATAATCTTTTCCCCATTCTTTATAATCTTTATAGATATCACTCAAGTTCCATTTATATTCTTTACCTATTTCCTGTTCTTTTTTCTTAGTTACCTTTACTGTTCCTTTTTCCTTCACTGTTTTTTTACATGTACTTTTTTTCATATTATCTCTTTCCTCCAAACTTCATATACAAAAAAATATTACCAATGCAATTGGTATAACATATATAACTACTGATAAAAAAAGCATTAAGTGCAACTTTTAGAAATGCTATTATAACAACTATTATCAGTGCATAAATTAAGCTCTGTGTTAACATCTGCATATTGTTTTTTGGTGTTACATCTCTCATTTTTATATACCTCCCACCATATTAATTTTTTTATATTTATTTTGTAGCCCTTATTTAAATATACTTCTTTATTAAAAGCCTTTCCTTCCCTTTTTTTGTTTCCCCTCTGTCTGAAAAGAGCCTATATTTTCCATATCCTCTTATTGTTATAACAGAATCCATTTCAAGCATTTTCGACTTATCCTTTTCAGGCGAATAATCTACGAGAACTTTCCCCTTTTCAATCGGTTCTATAACCTTTGTCCTTGATAAATTTGTTATTGCAGACACTATACTGTCCAGCCTTTTAGAAGGAACTGTAATTATTTTATCATCAAATTTATATTTTGGAAGATTTTCCTTATCATCAAGGGAAATTTTCCTCACTTTACATGGAGCCTTTCCTATCTGTTTCAGTTCGCTTAATATATGGCCTGATATCTTTTCTGAAACAGGAATATATCCTCTGTCATCTTCAAGTATCAGGTCCCCCATAAGTTCCCTTTTTATATTAAGCCCCATAAGGCTTCCAAGAAAATCCTTATGCTCATATTCCCTAAATTTTGAATTTATTTCTATTTCAAGTAGTGTACATGGAAACTCGGCATTTCCTTCATCAATATCAAATCCGGCAGGAATGAATCCTATCTGCCTTCTATCGCTGTCTTGAAATATTCCAGCTGTTACAACTTTAACTCCATCAAATTTTTCTGTCAGTTTTTTTCCAAAAAGTTTGGTGTATAAAATTCCTCAGTAAAACTTACTATTTCATATTTTTTTGCAATTTCAAAAGTATTGTAAAGCTTACTCGCTTCATACTCCATCTCCTGCGGAAACTGTTTTAAAAAAATATTTCTTTCTTCATTTTATTTCCTCATTTAAACATTTTTATTTTTCCTATCCCTATTTTAACATAAACCATTAAAAAAATAGTATAGAATATTCTTTTTATTCAGAATGGTGGATATTAATTCCTGTATTCTCAATCTGAATAGTCATATGAAAAAAATATTATGCACTGCCAGTTTTTCCTTTATTTCATTTATTATCCTGTAATTATTATATTTTTCATAATTATTCAGCAGAATATGGGCTGTTAATGAAATTTCCTCATTGTCATTTTTTTCCAGACATGAAGTTCATGTATATTTTTCAATTCCATCTATACTTAAGATTTCATTTTTTTAATATTTCTAAACTAACTTCTGACGGAACAGCTTCCATTAATATGAAAAAAAGCTTCCTTTGCTATTCTGTAACCTCCTATGAATATTATAACTGAAATTACAACACTCATAATTATGTCAATATATACAAAATCTGTAAAATATATAATTATACTTGAAATAATTACACCTACTGAATTTAGTAAATCCCCAAGAAAATGAAGCATTGCCGACTTTATGTTTATATTATTTTCCTCTTTTGTTGAAGAAAATAAAATCCATGTTATAACTATGTTAAATATAAGTCCAATTAATGCTATAAAAAACATGCTTCCAAAGTCTATTTCCCTTGGATTAAAAAATCTTATTACAGATTCATATATCATTCCAACAGCAATAAGCATAAGAACTATTCCATTCAGAAAAGCCACAACCACTTCAAGCCTTAAAAATCCGTAAGTAAATTTTTCAGTAGGCTTTTTCGTTTCAAAGTATATGGCAACCATGCTTGCTCCCAATGCCAGAACATCAGAAAACATATGAAATGAATCTCCCACAAGGGAAAGTGAATTTGAAAACAGACCTCCGAAAAGCTCCATCAAGGCAAAAAATAATGTCAGGAATAATGTAACATACAGTGTCTTTTTTGATTTTTTCTGAATCTTAAAATGATTTTTATGATGAAAGCTGCTACTCACTATTTTCTGTATCGCCATTTTTCCCACCTCCGTAAAATTGAATTTTTTCTATAAATCAATTATATCATTGATTGATTATAAAAAAACAGAAATAAAATTACAACTATTATAAAACCTTTTTCCAAGTCTAAATATTTTATATTTTTATTAAGTATTTTAAAAACAGCCCCTTTCGGAGCTGTCATATATTTTAAATTTATTATTCTCATCATTTATAAAAATTGATAACTGATATTATGCAAAGAACATTTTCAGGTCATCTTCAACATTTGTTATGCTTCCTAATCCAAATTGCTCATTTAGAAGTTTTGCAACATTTGGTGAAATAAATGCAGGTAAAGTTGGTCCTACATGTATATTCTTAATTCCAAGATACAGTAATGCAAGAAGTACTATTACAGCCTTCTGTTCATACCATGCAATGTTGAACTCTATTGGAAGGTCATTTATATCATTTGCATTGAAGATTTCTTTAAGCTTTAATGCCACTACAGCCCATGAATAAGAATCGTTACATTGTCCTGCATCAAGAACTCTAGGTATTCCGTTAATATCTCCTAAACCAAGTTTATTATATCTGAATTTTGCACATCCTGAAGTCAGTATAACTGTATCTTTTGGTAATTTTTCTGCAAATTCTGTATAATAAGATCTTCTAGCCATTCTGGCATCGCAACCGCTCATTACGATAAATTTCTTAATAGCTCCTGATTTTACTGCTTCTACAACTTTATCAGCTACTGCAAATACCTGACCGTGTGCAAATCCTCCAACAATAGTTCCAGTTTCAATTTCTTTAGGAGCTTCACATTTTTTAGCAAGTTCGATAACTTCTGTATAGTCTATCTTACCATTTTCATCAGCTTTAAGCTTTTTCCATCCAGGATATCCTGCAGCATTCAATGTAAATATTCTGTCATTATAAGTTGAATTCGGTCTTGGAGGAACTATACAGTTTGTAGTAAATACAACCGGTCCGTTGAATGTTTCAAATTCAGTTACCTGATGATACCATGCATTTCCGTAGTTTCCTACAAGGTGTTTATATTTCTTTAATTCAGGATAATAGTGGGCAGGAAGCATTTCTGAGTGAGTATAAACATCTACTCCAGTTCCTTCTGTCTGTTCAAGTAATTCTTTTATATCCTTCAAATCGTGTCCAGAAATTAATATTCCAGGATTTTTTCCAACTCCAATGTTTACTTCTGTTGCAACAGGTGTTCCATATGCAGAAGTGTTTGCTCCGTCAAGTAAAGCCATTACTTTTACTCCATATTCTCCTGTTTCAAATACTAAAGCTGTTAATTCTTCAGCTGAAAGACTGTCATCTACTGTTGCAAGTAATGCTTTTTCATAGAATTTGTAAATATCATTGTCTGTTGAACCTAAATTGTAGGCATGGAATCCGTATGCAGCCATTCCTTTTAATCCGTAAAGTACCATTTCTCTTAATGATCTTACATCTATATTTTCAGTTCTTAATACTCCCACTTTTTTAGCAAGTTCAACTAAATCATCATTTTCACTGTACTCATAAGTTGTCAGGAAAGTATTTTCAAATTTTGGTTCTAAAGCAATTCCTTCTTTTTCAAGTTCTGATTTAAGGAAGTTTCTTAAGTTTACACCTTCCTTAATTGCTTCTATTATTTCATCACCGTCAAAGTTTGCATTTGTTATAGAAATAAACAGCGATCTGTATAAGTACTCATCAACCTTGTCATATCTTTTTCCAGCATTTCTCAACTGACTTGAATATGCGGCAACTCCTTTTGCAGCAAATACAAGAACATCCTGCAGATTTGACACTTCATCAGTTTTTCCACATACACCTTTTACTGTACATCCTTCATTTTTAGCCGTTTCCTGGCATTGAAAACAAAACATACTCATTTTACTACCTCCAAAAAAAATTTATTCTATCGTTAAAATAACACCGGCAATTATTAATTTTTTATCCACAAATAATCTACCAGCTTTAAGTAATATTTTTGTATGAAGTCATTATAATATTTTTTTTCACAAAAAAACGTAATGCATGTTACGTTTTTCATAAATCTTAAAAAATAAATTTTATTTTAACATTCCTTTATTTTTCTTTGCCTTCAACTTCTTCGATAATGTTAATGGTTTTGTTCATCCATATAATGTCATGCCATTCTCCCATTTTGCATCCAATATTTGGAAAATGACCAATTTTTATAAAACCATTTTTCTCATGAAACTTAAGACTTTTTTCATTTTTACCTGTTATTGCTGACACTACCTGCACTATTCCCATTTTCTTCATTCTTTTTTCCAGTTCATCATAAAGTTTCTGACCTATTCCCCTTGACTGAACCTCCATATCAAGATAAATACTTATTGTAAAGGAATATCTGTAGGCTTCCCTTTTACCGAACCTATCAGCATAAGCATATCCGACAACTGTTCCGTTTTCATTTTCGGCAACTATATATGGAAATCCATTTGACAGGGTCTTTTCTATTCTAATTTGCATTTCTGATTTATCAGGAACCGTGATTTCAAAGGATATTGTTGTGTCTGCAACATACGGAGAATATATTTCCTGTATTCTTTCTGCATCTTCAGGAAGGACATCCCTTATTTTTATACTTTCAGTTCTTGTATCTTTGAAATTTTGTGTTTTATTATATTCATAATTTTCTTCTTTTGACATTTTCCACCTTTCATATATACCTTCTGTATTCAGAATAATTTATACTATAGTTGAAAAAAATCAGGACTAGGCCAAATATTGCATAACTTACAAAAATATAATATTTTTTTCAGTTTTTCATTATCACTAAACTTAAATTTTTCCATCTAAAATAGTAATTATTACCGTTGCTAAAAAAGGCTATTATATTGAATTTAATGTAATTAATAAATATGGCATAATTTTCCCCTATTTTCATATGATTGAAAAAAATTTCTCATAGCTAATAAGAAGTAAATTAGCCAATACCAGAGTCTCTACATATTGATTGAAAATAAATTTTTTTCATAAGTTTATCTATCTCCCTAATTGAATTTTTTTACTATCTGCCCATTATTTTTTTATATTTTAAAAATCCTAACATAAATATAATACTAATAAATGGATAAAAATTTTAATAATATTAAAAAAATCTGCTATAAATCCAACATATCTCAAAAAAATTTTTTTGCAGAATAGAGCTAATTTCTTATTTTCCATTTTTTTCATCTATAAATTTATAAGACATACTTATTACTACAAATATTATAAATTTAGTAACTAAATTTATAACCAGAAAGATGGCAAACACAATGAAAAATAATTAGCAACCATCCAAGATGATAAAAAAATTCCCTCTGATTATAAAAAAATCAAAACATAGGCTAATACCAAAAAAATTGTTTAATAGTAGTGTTCTCAATAATTTTTTTCTCATCATCATTTAATTTTTTTCCAATATTTTTATCATTTTTCCTCATTTCTACAATTATATTATTTAATAGTAATTATGGATATTTTTTTATTTATTTTATTTATATTCTTTTATTTTTAAGAAATTTCTGTATATTTACCTATAATTTTCTTTTTCTTTTATGATATAATCTTTTTTTGAAAAATAGTATCTGAAAGGAAAAAAATATGGGAATTATTACAGATTTCATTGCCATTCTGGCAGGAAGCATATTTGGTCTTATTATAGGAAATAAAGTAAAAAGAAAGTATGAGAAATATTATAATGGACAGTATTGGTCTTTTTCATAATAATTTCAGGTGTGAAAAAGTACCCTTGAATCAAACAGGGACATCACAGTTCTTATATATCTCATAATTGGTGTCATTATTGGGCAGGGTTCTCGATATAGATTTACAAATAAAAAAATTAAGTGTTTTTCATTGAAAACAGATTTTCAAGAATTTTATCAATTTCATATAGAAATAAAAAAATTCTTTAAATTCTGTTGAAAGTGAAGAAAAAGGAATTTAACTTTGCAAAAGGATTTTCTGTTACGACTATTCTTTACTGTATAGGAGCTATGGCAATAATGGGTTCTATAAACAGCGGTCTTACAGGAGATGACAAGATTTTAAATATAAAAGCCGTGCTGGATGGTGCTACAGCTATTGTATTTGCTTCCATCTATGGAATTGGAACTATTTTCTCGGCTTTTTCAGCGCTTATCTATCAAGGACTCTTTTTTCTTTTTGCCAGACAGATAAAAGATTTCCTTACTCCAAATGCCATAACGGATTTAAATTTTTTAGGTGGTATAATGATTTGCGGTCTAGGAATAAATGTTGTCCTCAAAAAAAATATAAAAGTGGCCAATATGCTTCCTTCAATATTTATACCGATTATTGTAGAAATATTCATCCACTTTTTTGGCCACTTATTTTAAAATCAATTTCTGAAACTAAGTCAAAGCAAGCTTTAATACAAAGAGTATAGCCAATATGTACATTATTGGCTTTATTTCTTTCCATCTTCCTGTTGCAAGCTTTAAAACCACATAACTTATTACTGCTCCCGCCACTCCTTCAGCAACACTCATTGTGAAAGGCATCAGGGTAATTGCGAAAAATGCCGGCGCTCCTTCTGTCAAATCATGGAAATTAATCTTTGTAACAACACCAAGCATAAGAACTCCTACAACTATCAATGCAGGGGAAGTCGCTGCTCCGGGGATAATACTCACTATTCCTGACAGAAAAAAGGAAAGTCCAAACAATATGGAAGTAGAAAATGCCGCAAGACCTGTTCTTCCACCTTCTGCTATACCAGCTGTACACTCCAGATATGTTGAAGTCGTTGTTGCTCCAAAGAAAGAACTTATTACAGTTGTAGAAGATTCACAAAGCAATGCCCTCTTCATATTTCTAACTTCACCTTTTTCATTGTAAAGATTTCCTTTACTTGCAATTGCGAGCAAAGTTCCTATTTTATCAAAAAAATCCACCATACTTATAGTAAGGACTATCATTACCATATTTATAAGACCTGAAAATATATCTTTTTTCCCTATCAGACCCTCAAAATCCTGTTTAAAGAATAAGTCACCTACACCACCCGGAAGAACAAAACCATGCCATTTACTTAAATCCGTCACTCCCATAGGTATTCCAAGCAGAGTTGTTGCAATTATTGATATTATTAGTGCTCCTTTTACATTTTTTGCCATTAAAATAAGCATCAGCAGCAACCCAAACACACTCAGAAGTACAGAATTGTCCTTAAAGTTTCCTAAAAATAATCCTGTTTCTGTAGCTACTATTATTCCTGAACTTTTTAATCCAATCAAGGCTATAAAAAGTCCGACTCCTGCTGTAATTGCAGTTTTTATATTTTCAGGCAGTCCATCCAGTACAATTTTTCTGACTGAAGACCCTGTCACAAGTATAAGTACAACACCTGAAACAGTTACTGCCGCAAGGCCCTGCTGCCATGTATAGCCCATTCTTCCAACAACTGTTGACACAAAAAACACTGTAAGTCCCAGTCCAGGAGCTGTTGCTACCGGAAGTTTTGAAAATAATGCATGCATCAATGTTCCAATCATCGCCACCAGACAGACTGACGTATACAGTCCACCTTCCGGAATTCCGGCTTCCCTTAAAAATCTCGGGATTACCACAAGCACATATGCCATTGTCAGAAATGTCGTCATTCCTGCTATTATTTCTGTTTTTATATCTGTTCCATTTTTTGAAAGTTCATAATAATTTTCCAGAAATTCATGAAATCTTCTTTTTTTTCCATGCCTTTCCTGTTCCATTTGTTTTCCTCCTTAAATTAATTCAAATATTTATATTTATCTCATATACATGTAACTTTATTATTTTCAGTGATTTTCCATTTTTACTACACTTTTTGCTGTTGTAAAAATTTTTATCAGAATATTAATTATAACATATTTTTTTCAAAAAGTTTCTAAAATTTTTTTTATTTTATTGACTTAAATGTTTTTTTCTGCTTAAATATAATATATAAATTTTGATAATCAAAAATAATTTAAAATGGAGATGATTCACATGGATACAAAATTCAAAAATGTTTCAGAAACTCTTCTAATTACATTAAATGCAAGAGGAAAAGATGCAAACAGTCCTAATCCTGTACTTAATGATAAAAAATCTGCTGAAATAATGTCCAAAATTGACTATGACTTCAGTAAATTTGATAAGGGACAGATGTCATACCATGGAATTCTAGCAAGAGCAAAAATCATGGATCAGGAAATAAAAAAATTTATTGATAAATATCCTGACTGTGTTATTGTTTCAATCGGTGCAGGACTTGATACAAGATTCAGCAGAATTGATAATGGAAAAATAACATGGTATAATCTCGATTTACCTGAAGTTATAGAACAGAGAAAAATATTTTTTGAAGAAAATCCAAGAGTCAGAAATATTCCAAAATCAGCTTTTGACTCCAGCTGGACTGAATATGTAGAGACTCATGGAAAGGAGCTACTTATTATTTCTGAAGGTGTTCTCATGTATTTTGATGAAAATGAAGTGAAAAATTTTCTTAATATACTGACTGACCGATTTGACAAGTTTACACTTTATCTGGATCTACTTTCTAAAAAACTTGTAAAGCAGGCAAAAAGACACGATACTTTAAAAACGATAAAAATGCCGAATTTAAGTGGGGAGTAAAAGATGGAAGCGAAGTCGTTAAACTTAATCCGAAATTAAAACAGACAGGACTTATTAACTTCACTGACGGATTAAGACACCTGTTCCATGGATTCAGAAAGATTTTTATTCCTATTGTCTATATTATGAATAACCGTCTTGGAATGTATGAATATAAAAAAATAATAACTTTTTTTAAATAGAAAAAGTCGCCTCAAAATAAAAATAAATATAAACTTACTTTATATTACTATTTTTTTAGGCAGTTTATTATTTTATCACCATATTTTTTTCTAAAGTTAAAAAAATTAATTATCTATGCTAACATTATTAAAAATTGAAAACCAAGTTGCCTTTCCTAATATTCCTGTAACTATCATACAGAAAATTTTATTTTTTTATCCTTGTTACATGAAACTGTTATTATCCAATATATATAATTACATTTGAGAATATTACCAATGAATATATTGAAGTTTCTCCTCCACTTACAAAAATCTGCTATTGAATGTAATGATATGTATATATAACATAAGGATAAAAATATGATCTATACCTGTTACAAGTATTTCATATTTTCCTACTCCTATTATCAAAAAGTATAAGTATAATAATTTCTGGAATTATAAACAACCATGACATAGATAAACCTAGCATTAATAGCCAAAATTTCATCTGGCTCATTAGATTCTATTAATATTCTCCAGTTTTTCTTTAGCTTCCTGCACTATATAAAGCTTATTCCCATTTTCAGCAACTTCTTTATATAATTCTATTGCTTCTTCTATTTTCCCTGCTTTCTCCTTATATGCTGCAAGCAGATGCTTAAGTCCCAAATTTTGACGTTTTGTTTTTGTTTTTTTCAATGCCTCATTTAAAATCTCAATCATTTTTTCATTGTCATTTTCATGAAACAGCATTCCTTCCAGAGCTTTTACAAGATTATATATTTCACTGTCTTCTTTTCTTTTTCCAATTTTTTCTATCTCTTCTGATAGTTCTTTATTGTAAATTTCTGTTGCCTCTTCCTTTTTACCAAGAACATTGAGAATTAAAGCCTCATTATAATAGTATAAAAATTTTTATTCCGTTCCCTGTATAATTTTTTTGGATAAATCCACTTCTTTTAATTTTTTTCATATGCCGTTTCTATTTTTCCCTGCTGAAGAATATCCTGCAGATAAATTTAATTTCATATAGTTTCTATATTTTTTTTGTTCTTATTTTTTTATTATACTCATTTTCGGTAAGTTCTATAAATTTTTTTCCGGATCCAGTTCGTTATCCAGAACATTCATATAATTACTGTATAAATACATCCATAATCCGGTATTTACCATAAGTAATACTAAAAAAATATTATAGGATACACTAAATAATTAAAAAGAAAAATTTTTCAGATTTCAATGAAAAAAATACCAACAATGAACACTATTAAAAAAATCAATCAAAAGCAGATAACAGCAAATATTTTTTTCTTATAGTCATACTTCCCTTTCATAAAAGCCATTTTAATTTAGGCTTTCTTCCTTATTAAATATTGTAAGTACCCATTCAATCTTCTTATCCTTAACTCTTTTAGGCTTAAATGAAATTCCATTAATTATGATAGGTGCTATATCCTCATCATCTTCAGGAATATATCCCATATGCTCAATAAGAAGTCCACTCAAGGTATCATAATGCTTGGATTCCAGTTCAATATGGAAATAATCATTTAAATCATTTAATGAAAGTTCTCCATTTATCAGATATTTATTTATAGCAAGTTTCTTAATGGAAGAATCGTCTGCATCAAATTCATCAGCAATATTTCCCATTACTTCCTCAATCAGATCCTCCAATGTTACAATCCCTGAAAATCCACCATATTCATCTATCAGTATGGCAATATGTTTCTTTTCAGCCTGCATTTCATTAAAAAGTTCATTGACATTTTTTGTTTCCGGAACAAAATAAGCTTCCTGCATAATTTCTGTTAATTTAACATTCTGGAATCCCTTTCTATAAGCTTCTATCATAAGATCCTTCATAAACAGTATTCCTACAATATTATCTGCTTCATCTTCATATACAGGTATTCTCGAGTATACTTCCACTTCCTTTTTTTCAAACAGTTCATCTACTGAAATATTTTTATCAATAAGAAATACCTTTGTTCTGGGAATCATTATTTCCCTTGCAACCTTTTCATCAAATTCAATAATATTTTCTATCATTTCCTTTTCAACTTCGTTAATAATTCCATGTTCCCTTCCTACTTCAACAAGTGAACGTAATTCTTCCTTTGACACCTTTTCTTCAATATTATCTTCCTTCATTTTTAACACTGTCAATATTACATTCGTTGAAAATGTCAGAAACTTGACAAAAGGCGAGAATATTTTTGAAACCATAACAATTATTCCCACCGATGCAAGAGCTGTCTTTTCAGACGATCTCAATGCTATTCTTTTGGGAATAAGCTCACCAAAAACTAAAGTTATATACGATAACAAAAAAGTTATTAAAATCATTGAAATATGACTACTATAAGGGATTTTTAACTTCCCAAGATATATTGACAGATATTGTGAAAGTCCTGTTGCCGCTGAAGCCGAAGCAAAAAAACCTGCAAGAGTTATCCCAACTTGAATTGTTGATAAAAACTTACTTGGCTCCTTCATTAGATTTTCCAGCATTATCGCCTTCTTATTTCCTTCTTCCACCAATATTTTCAGTTTATTTCTATTTATTGAAACTATTGCCATTTCGGCACTCGAAAAAAAGGCATTTATTCCTGTTAACACTGCTATTACAATAAACTGTAAAATCAGGCTGCCCCCGGTTATTGTTTCCACTTTAAATTATTCCTCCTAATTGTGTGTTATTTTATTATTATACCACTTATTATATCACACTTTTTCTTTTGTTTTCTTAGAGCCTGAACACTAATCGGTTCAGGCATCTAAAATTTAAATTATTTCATCATTCCAAGATATGCGGCACCTAAAATACCTGCATCATTTCCAAGCTGAGCCTGAACTATCTTTAAATTTTCCAGGCATGAAGGCAATGAATACTGCTTAAGTTTTTCATTTATTGCATTGAAAAGGATATCCCCTGCAAGTGCAACTCCTCCTCCAACTACGATTATTTCAGGATCAAGGACATTTAACAGATTTCCCATTCCAAGTGCAACATACTCAGCTTCATAGTCAACCAGCTTAAGTGCAAATTCGTCTCCTTCCTTCGCTACATCAAAAATATCCTTTGCTTCTATTTCTCTTCCTTTAACTCTTTCATAAAGTTTATTTGTTTTATTTACAGCAAGTCTGCTCTGTGCTTCCCTTATTAATCCAGTAGCTGAAGCGTATGCTTCCCAGCATCCGTCCTGACCGCATCCACAAAGTTTTCCATTTCTTTCAACTTTTGTATGCCCGACTTCTCCGCCTCCACCGTTTTTACCGCTTACAAGCTTTCCATCTACTATTATTCCGCCACCAATTCCTGTTCCAATTGCAAGACCAAGAACATTTTTGTATCCTTGTGCGGCACCTTTCCACATTTCTCCAAGTGTTATGACATTTACATCATTATCTACCTTTACCTGCTTGTTTAGATGCTTTTCAAATTCTCCTGCCAGGTCAGCTTCCTTAGGCCATGGGAAATTAGCCCAGAATTTTACTATTCTTTCGTTTACTACAGGTCCTGGAACTCCTATTCCTACTCCTTTTACATCTGCTTCAAAATTGATGTTGCTTCCTTTTACCTGTTCCAATAAAATTTTAGACAATCTTTCAACTGTTTTTTCAAACCCTTCCATTGAATCTGTCTTTACTATTGTTGTAAAAATAATATTTCCTGCCTCATCAACAAGCCCTATCTTAGTATTTGTTCCCCCTAAGTCTATCCCTACATAATAATTCATACTTTTCCTCCTATTAATATTTATTTATAATATTTTTCTTTTTTTATTATTTAGTTTACCCTATTTATTGTAATTTTTTTCAATATTATATTTTTTTATTCTGTTTATTTTCAGACTTTCCAAAAAGAGATTTGCATAAAAATATAATAATCTGATATAATAGAATTACCTTAAGGTAGACCCCAAAAGGGTACTTATAAATGGTTAAATAAAATTTGGGATAAAAAAAGACTGGATTACTTCAGTCTTTTTGTTATAATTTTTTTCAAGCGAGTTTCCCAAAACTCGCAACCATTTATAAGGAGGTGTACTATGCGTACTTTTCTTATTGTTTTAGTAGTTTTTCCTACTGATTCAAAGAATTCTGTACTAATTAGTACCCTCATACCTTTAGGGGTATTAATAGGCTTTTATCGAGTCTATTTTTTTCCCATTAATTATTGCCTTTTTAAGTACTATATTTAGAATATTTTCCATAATTTTTATCAATTATTTTTTTAATTTTATTTTTACCAATTTTTATAATATTTCACAATATTTTTTTCTCATTATTTTTTTATTAACATACTTTTTTTGAGTTTGATAAAACTTCCAAAGTTTTAAAATGTACTAAATATATATCACCTTTATTTCTCTTATTCGATTTTTCAAATACAGCATTTGTTTTTTTCCCTATTCAAAAATATTTTTAATTATAAGCTATAATTAAAAAAGTATATTAAGGATTTTTTTCACTTCGAAATCACTAATGGAAGGAGGAAACAAATGAATACAAATTTAGACAAAGAAATGGCGAAAGTTGTAAAAGAAAACAGTGTTCGTAAAAAACCTTTTAAATCTCAAATCCCACATGCGTTAGTTTTAATCGCTCTATTAGTTGGACTCGGTTTCTATTTAAATGATGCAAAATTAGTAAAATACTTGATATTCGGTGTTGCTTTTGGAATGATTCTGCAACGTTCAAGATTCTGTTTTACTGCCGCATTCAGAGACCCTGTTATTACAGGAAGTTCTTCTCTTACAAGAGCCGCATTTTTAGCTGTTGCAGTTGGAACTATCGGATTCTCAGCTTTAAGCCTTTACTCTATCTCAACTGGTGGAAAACCTATGGGAACTGATTCTGTTGCACCTTTATCAATACTGACTATTATCGGTGGTGTTATGTTTGGTATCGGTATGGTTACAGCTGGTGGATGTGCTTCAGGAACTTTAATGAGAGTTGGGGAAGGGTTCCAATTACAATGGGTCGCTCTATTGTGCTTCATGTTGGGATCGGTAGCCGGAGCTTGGGCAATGGGATTCCTAGCACCACTTGGTAAAGCAAATATTAAAGTTTATCTTCCTGATCATCTTGGATGGGCAGGTGCATTAATATTCCAATTTGCATTAATAGCAATAGTATACGTTCTTGCCATTAAATGGCAAAAGAAAAAATTTAGTTAAACATATTTTTTGAAGAAAATTCTTAAATAAATTTTTAGGAGGAAAACTAATGAAAGAATACAAATTAGATTGTATAGGAGAAGCTTGTCCAGTACCTTTAATAAAAGCTCAAAATAAAATGGAAACTATGGAAGTAGGAGATATAGTTATAATAAATGTAGACCATTCATGTGCTATAAAAAATATTCCTGAATGGGCAGATCAGACAGGATATGCCTGCAGGGTTGAAGAAATTGATGATGGAGAATGGAATATCATAGTTGAAAAAAGTAAATAATATTGTAGGAATATCTCGACAGAGATATAAATAAGTTAATTCTTTGGGGATAAATTAACTTATTTGAAAAATATGCTGTAAAAAGGAGAACAGTAATGGAATTTTTTTAACAAATTAAGCCAGAACGAAACATATAAAAAAATAATGAAAAAAACCTTTATCGTATAATACAGGAGCTGTATTGCTTGGTATTACGGCAACTATTTATCTGGCAGTCTTTAAAAAGGCATGGAGTGTTTCAGGACCTATCACCGTATGGGGAGCTAAAATATTTCAGGTAGCAGGACTTAATCCTGTTGCATGGCCTTATTTTATAAAGAGTTCCGGATTAAAAAAGGCAATCATGATACCTGTTTTATCAAATAGTGGTTCCATATGTAATATAGGAATTATTCTTGGTGCCACATTGGCAACTTTACTTGCTTCAGAATTTAAAATCAAAAAAATAAAAGGAAAAAAACAGCTTTTTGGTGCTGTCCTTGGGGGATTTTTAATGGGAGCGGGAGCAAGACTTGCTTCAGGATGTAATATTGCAGCTTTCTTTTCTGCACTGTCAGCATTGTCATTGACAGGGTGGTTTTACGGGTTATCTGCCTTTGCAGGTGCCTTTATAGGAAGTAAAATACTTTTAAATTATATTATAAAGGAATAATTTTGATATAATTATTCTTACAGAGGGAGAGAACTTAAATGAATTTTAGAAATAAACTTTTTTCAGTAATGATTATTGCTATTTTAGGATTGATTATATCATGCGGAAAAAAATGCAATCAAAGAAATCAAAACTGAAGAATTATTAAAAAAATATTGATAATTCCAGCTATGTTATTATAGACACTAGAAGAGATAGTCTTTATAACGGGTTTAAGGATAAGAATGCTAAACGTGGAGGGCATATTAAAAATGCAATCCAGTTTACTGCAGCATGGTTAAACTATATAGAAGATGCTAAATTTGAAACTTATGCAGCCGGTAAAGGAATTACAAAAGACAAAACTCTTGTTATATACGACACAGATAACGAAAGTTTAAACAGTGTTGCTGGAGAATTTGCCGCAAGAGGATATAAAGTAAGAACTTATAAAGATTTTGTAAATTATGCAAATGATGAGAAAAATCCAATGGAGTCTTTTCCAAACTTCCAGTACAGCGTTTCACCTCAATGGGTAAATTCTGTTTTAAAGGGAGAAAAGCCTGAAACTTATACAAATGATAAATTTATGATATTTGAAGTCTCATGGGGACCATTGGAAAAAAGTAAAGGTTATGCTCAACATATAACTGGTGCTTACCACTTTGATACTGACTGGATTGAAAATGGACCGGTATGGAATCTAAGCGATCCAAAAGTTATTGAAGCTAATCTGTTGAAACGGTATTACCAAAGATAAAACCATCATTCTTTACTCTGCTGAAAACCAGCTTGCCGCATATCGTGTATTCTGGGCATTAAAATGGGCAGGAGTAACAGATGTAAGAGTTCTTGACGGTAACCTGGCTACATGGATGGATGCCGGATTCCATACAGAAACTAAGGTAAATACACCTACACCTGAAACTAATTTTGGTGGTACTATACCTGGAGATACCAGCATTACTATATCAACTCCTGAGGAAGCAATGGAAATGCAGAAAAATGGATTAAAACTTATAAGTAACCGTTCATGGGATGAATATACTGGAAAAGTAAGTGGATACGACTACATTCCTGGTAAAGGGGAACCTCAAGGTGCGATCTGGGGATTTGCCGGAACTGATTCATCAAATGTGGCGGATTACTATGATCCGGATGGAACTTTACGTAACCCAAATGAAATATTTGCATTGTGGAAAACTCAGAATATTAACGAAGGAGACAAACTTGCATTCTACTGCGGAACAGGATGGCGTGCAACTGTACCTTGGTTCATGACTATAGTGGCAGGGTGGAAAGATACTTACATATATGACGGTGGATGGAATGCATGGCAAATGGATTCTAAATTCCCTGTACAAAAAGGAGCACCAAACAATATGCAGAAACCTGATTCTAAAAATGATTATGGAGCAGGTGTAAAGAAAAAAGGAGCTTCATGTAAAGCTTAATATTTTAATTTTAACCCTAACTTTTAATTTAGAATATTTTAGGCTTATATATAATTAAGTAAATAAAATAGACTATTTCAAATTTATATAGTATAATACACGTATAAATTTAGAAATAGTCTTTTTAATTTATTTTTAGAAAGGAAAAGTTATGATTAAAATAGATTGCCTTGGATACAGCTGTCCTATTCCTGTAATAAAATTAAAGCAGAAACATTCCCTCATTATGGAAGGAGAGGAAATTCTTCTTGTTACAGACCACAACCTTGCCGTAGAAAATATTGAATATTACTGTAATTTAAATAAATTTAAATGCTCTTCAGAAGAAGTTATAGATGGTGTGTGGGAAATCACCATTAGCAAATAATTTTCTTTATATTTTTTTCCATATAGGAAATTACCCTTTTCACTCCACTTGTATGGGAATTTCTTTTTATCATGCTTATATTCTGAGTTATCGAGATTTTCTCAACATCTACGATTTTTTTACTTCCTTATGGTAAAGTTCTTTTTTTATTGTAGAATAAGGCAGAAATGCCATCCCATATCCGTTAATGATGCAGGATTTTATTGCATCCACACTTTCCAGGTTATATGTAAATTTATAATTTTTCAAAAATTATTGATAAATTTTTGTTACAACTTTTTACGACCTCATTTTCTCCTGACATTCTTATAAGATCATATTTATTTAGATCCTTTACTTTTATTGAATCAGGAAATGAACCCAAAATATTTGATGCAACGAGCACAATTTTTTCTTCAAATATTTTTTTCCCTGATAAAGCTTCGTTGCTATTAATATTTTCCGTTACAAAACCTATATCACATCTTTCCCTTAGAAGTTCTTCCTCTATGACAGAACTGCTTTCCCTGCTGTTCAGTTCCACCGAAACATTGGGATAATGCTTTTTCAAATGATAAACGACACATGGAAGGGAATAATTACATATTGTAGATACTGCAGATATTTTGATTTTCATCGAATTATTTTTTGCATCTTCTATTTCTTCCCTCATTTCATCCAGACATTCCTCAAACATTGAAAAATACTTATATACGATTTTTCCTTCTTTTGTCAGTTCAATACCTTTGTTGCTTCGAGTAAACAACTTTGCATTAAACTCTTTTTCAAGCTTCTTCAGCTGCTGAGATAACGCTGGCTGAGAAATGAATAATTCATTTGCAGCCTTTGAGATACTACCTGTTTCAACTACTTTTAAAAACAGGTTATAAACATCATTTATCATAGTTAACTCCCTTTCGCACACTTTATTTTGTAATCAGAATTTTTACTAAAAAATCCTATTATTTTTCGTTTATATGATTAGTTATTTATATTATAAACCAAAAAAATAATTTTTTTACAATATCAGATTTTTTTATAATTTCCGTTATTATATTTGATAAATCGTATATAATATGTTATTATTTACCTATCAATATTTACAATAAACAAGGAGGTTTTAATGAGAAGTTTATCAGGTATTCAGCCTAGCGGTATCCTACATATAGGAAATTATTTTGGAGCAATAAAACAGTTTGTGGAACTTCAGGATCAGTATGAAGGTTTCTATTTTCTTGCTAATTATCATGCTCTTACATCTTCTCCTAACGGTGAAAATTTAAAACAAAATACAATAGAAGTTATATTAGATTATCTTGCTCTGGGTCTTGATCCGGAAAAATCTACACTGTTCCTGCAGTCAGATGTGCCTGAACATACAGAACTGGCATGGATTTTAGCAAATGTTACCCCAATGGGTCTGATTGAAAGGGCTCATTCATATAAAGACAAGATTGCAAAGGGAATTAAGCCTAACATGGGATTATTCACATATCCTATATTAATGGCTGCAGATATACTTATGTACGATCCTGATATAGTGCCTGTTGGAAAAGATCAGAAACAGCACGTGGAAATTACAAGGGATATTGCAATTAAATTTAACGAAACATATGGAAAGGAAGTCTTCAAGCTTCCAAAGGAAAAATTGTGGAAAGTGTTGCTGTCGTTCCTGGAACTGACGGAGATAAAATGAGTAAGTCATATGGAAATGTTATAAATATGTTCTTTTCTAAAAAGGAACTTAAAAAACAGATTATGAGTATTGTTACTGATTCTACTCCTCTTGAAGAGCCTAAAAATCCAGACAATAACATTACAAAACTGTATTCTCTTTTTGCTACTGAAGCTGAAACTGAAGAGCTTAAACAGAAATTCCTGGCTGGAAATTTTGGTTATGGACACGCAAAAACTGAATTACTTGATAAATTTATGGATTATTTTGCTCCATTTAGGGAAAAACGTGAAGAACTTGTAAATAATATGGACTATGTATATGAAATTCTTCAGAAGGGTGCTGAAAAAGCCCGTTCAATCGCCACTGCAAAAATGGATGAAGTTAGAAGCGTAGTGGGATTACTGGATAAGAATTATTAGGATTTAGATTTGAATAAATGATAGAAAAACAGCTCCAATTAATAGATTAGGGCTGTTTTTTGTATGTTCTTCTGCTATTGACTCAAACTAAGCTAAATACTATCCAGTATTTCATTTACAAATTTACATTTTATTTTAAATTCTTTTTATTTTCTCAATATCCATATTTGACAATACTTTAAGTTCTTTTTCCTATTTTTTTTCATATATTTTTTTAATACCAAATTTTCTTCAAGATTATCTTCCAGTCTTCTAAAAATTTGCCATAACTTCCCAACCTAATTCTTTTTGTTATTTCTTGTTCCAGTGTTATTTCATGATTTTTTTATCCATATTTTTTTCTCCCTTTTTACCTAATAAATTTTTTTGGTAAAGATTCCTATATTTTTTTCATATAAAACCTAAATATATGCTATAATAATTAAATAATATCAATTTTTTTATGGAGGAATGACAATGAGAAAAATTAAATCCAGAAATAGAAAAAAAGATTAAGTAGTGCAATATATAACGTTGAACTTGCATGTGGGAAATGTTCTGTAGAAGAAATTGAAATTTTAAGAAAAAAAGTGTGTATGGTGAAATTTCAGATAAAGAATTTAAAAAAACAAATATTATTACTTGCAAAAAAATAGAATTTTTTTGATTCTCATCACTGAAATATGCTAGATTCACTTCGAAACATAATTACTCTTAATGGTGTGAAATTTCTTTATGGAATTCTATTTCTTTTTCTGATATTACTGCCATTCTTTCTCACTCTCTTTTTAGTTTTTTTATTTGCTTTTTCCAAACTCAAAGTTATCGTATATTTACTTCAAGAATTAGCAATCATTTTAGATATCCGTGTTTGACAATAGCTTAAAAGTTTTCTTTAAAACTAATATCTTTTACTGATTTTTTTATACGAAGCATTTTAAAAAAATAATAAAAAAATTATTGAGAATATTGTAATTAAAGGACTTACAGCAAGCATGAATATTAAAAAAATATTGATAATAAAAACCAAAGTTGGAAAAAGAGATTATAATTCCTAATACTATAATTATTACAATTTCTAATGGATTATAATGTTTTTTTCATTATTAAATTTTATAGTTTTTCATCAATCTCAACTCCTATTGTGAATTGTGTTTTATATATTATACCACTTAGCTGGAAAAAAAGAAAAATAATATAAAAATTAGAATAAAAAGTGTTTATGTTTACAATACATTTTTAATTTACATTACTCTCAAACATTAATTCTGGACTAATTCATAAAATCATGGTTTGAATACTATCTGAATTTACATTACTCTCAAACTGTGATGTATTCTCAAATATTCACGAAAAACGTTTGAATACTATCTGAATTTACATTACTCTCAAACTAAGCTAATGCAAATAACAATGCAATAACTGTTTGAATACTATCTGAATTTACATTACTCTCAAACGTATAAACTGATTATTAAACACCTTTCTAGTTTGAATACTATCTGAATTTACATTACTCTCAAACGATAATCTACTTGGATTTTTAAGGCATGGCTGTTTGAATACTATCTGAATTTACATTACTCTCAAACTAACAAGGGTATGAATAATTTGATGGAGAAGTTTGAATACTATCTGAATTTACATTACTCTCAAACATATAGCACAAAGTTTTTTTCATACTCAATGTTTGAATACTATCTGAATTTACATTACTCTCAAACTAAAAAAATTAGCTGAAACAGTAACAAAATCGTTTGAATACTATCTGAATTTACATTACTCTCAAACAGCAATTTAAATGGAATGCCTTTATTTAAAGTTTGAATACTATCTGAATTTACATTACTCTCAAACTCCATCATAGTTTTTTTATATTATACAATGACGTTTTGAATACTATCTGAATTTACATTACTCTCAAACCAGTTTGCCTTGACTGGGTATAAGTTAAATGTTTGAATACTATCTGAATTTACATTACTCTCAAACTGATAAAGTTTTTAAAAATTTAATAGCGATAAGTTTGAATACTATCTGAATTTACATTACTCTCAAACACTATCACAAATGATAAGAAAAAAATTTTTCAAGTTTGAATACTATCTGAATTTACATTACTCTCAAACTACAAATTTGGAAAGTAACTGGTAAATTTAGTTTGAATACTATCTGAATTTACATTACTCTCAAACCCCTAGTTAGTCCGTCCAGACTTAGTTTTTGTTTGAATACTATCTGAATTTACATTACTCTCAAACATAAAAATATTATAATGAATTAGATGGCTTAGTTTGAATACTATCTGAATTTACATTACTCTCAAACTCAGTGCTATAAAATTGTCAAAGCTAGTGGTTTGAATACTATCTGAATTTACATTACTCTCAAACCCAACCATTCTGTAATACATATCTTTAATTGTTTGAATACTATCTGAATTTACATTACTCTCAAACATAAGCTATAAAAATATTTACAAGTTTGTAAGTTTGAATACTATCTGAATTTACATTACTCTCAAACATAAGCTATAAAAATATTTACAAGTTTGTAAGTTTGAATACTATCTGAATTTACATTACTCTCAAACATTGTGTATCTATTGTATCATAGATAAGTGGTTTGAATACTATCTGAATTTACATTACTCTCAAACAAGTCGCATTCAGTCCGTACTGTGCCGTTGGTTTTGAATACTATCTGAATTTACATTACTCTCAAACTCTTATGACAACAACTTGAGTTTTCAAGCATGTTTGAATACTATCTGAATTTACATTACTCTCAAACTGGTCGGCAAGCCGAAAAAGGAAAGCAAGAGTTTGAATACTATCTGAATTTACATTACTCTCAAACGGAGCTTGAGAAAAAGAACAGCAATCTTAAGTTTGAATACTATCTGAATTTACATTACTCTCAAACAGTTGTACTGCTATGTCCATGATGTTTTTCGTTTGAATACTATCTGAATTTACATTACTCTCAAACATGTTTTTTTAGTGCTACATCTTTATTATAGTTTGAATACTATCTGAATTTACATTACTCTCAAACTCTTTCAAGTTCAGTTTCAATGTTTGCCCTGTTTGAATACTATCTGAATTTACATTACTCTCAAACAAAGATGGAAGTTTTTGCTGTTGATCAGACAGTTTGAATACTATCTGAATTTACATTACTCTCAAACCTCAAATTTATTTTTTTGAGGGAGAGTAATTTTCGTCATTACGTAACGCTGAAATCCAAATAATATCTGACTTATGAAAGATTTATCTCACATAAATCTTTATCTATAATAAATAATTTTTTTCTTCATTATTTATTATATCAGGTTTTTGATTTTCTACAAATAATAATTTTATTTTTTTATAAAAAAACATTCTCTATATAATGCTACAATATCTTTCTTTTCCAAAAAAATATGAAAAATTAATTAGTATAAAAAAATTTCTTTTTTTGAAAAATTTTTTTGATACTAAATCTATATACTCTAAAAATCTCTTCTATTTTATTTGAAAAAAACATAGAGATAACTTTACAGAGAATAGCTTAAAAAAATTTCTTTTTAAATCTATTTCTTCTATTATTTCTAAAGGGTAGTCATAATTTTCTATTAAATAATAAATATATTTCAACAAATTATTTTTCCATACTTTTCGTTTCTATTAAAAAAATTCAGCATCTACAGATAATTTTTTTCCAATTCATGATAAATTTTATTCAATACTTTTTTTTATTATTTAAATTTAAATCAAATATATCTTTGATTATATCAATTTTTATCAGTAATTTTTCAATTCAGTATTTTCTTCAAACAAAGAAAATTTTTCCATATTCTCCATCAATTTGTTTAATAATTTCTTGAATAAATTCTACAAATTTCTCTTTATTTTCCAATATTAATAAATTTACTTTATTTTCTTCAAAAACTATTTCATTATTTAAATCTTCATGTATCAATTTCATAAAAAAATACCAGTCTTTCAGTTGAATTTAAAACTTCACTTTTATTTTCACCTAGCAACATATACATTTTAGAATACTGTTTTTTTCAGTTACTAACAACACTTGGACTAACCCGTCTGCAGGCTTATTTTTTTCTCTAAATTATTCATTAATGTATTTGTTGTTGTGGCATTTAAAGCTAATTTTACATAAACAGATTCCTGTAGCATCATAAATCCTGTCTTTATTAAAAAAATTTTCTAAATCTTGTATATTCTTTTCTATTTTTTTCTGTAAGAGTAGGTAAATCAAAAAAAGAACTATTCTCATAAATCTATAACTCATCTTTAGGAAACCTAATTAAAGATATATCATTTTCATTCAATGAATCAAATACACTCTTACAGAAAAATTTTTTTATTGCATTTGTCATATGCTGTTGTTTACCTTCTAATATGACTTCTTTATTTAATATATCCAGTATTTTCGTTTTTTTCTTCTTTTTTTCAAATTTTTTTCTAATTTCATTTCATAAATTAATCTATCAACAAAAAGGTCTGAAAGGTTCCATAAAAATCACAGGATAAATTGAACTGATTAAAAAAATATTATCATGAAAAAAATTCCTAACGTAGTCAAATATCCATTTGAAACAATTTCTTTATTAAAACACGATAATATTAGAGAATATCCATAATTTAAGCCATGGTTTATTGAAATATCTAAACTTCTTGAAAATTCCATTCCAAATAAAAGAATTAAAATATACTTTTTGACGATGTCCTTCTCTATTGCTTATATCATTTATTTCCACTTGTGAAATATATTCATCTAATAATTTGAAGTTCTTACATTTAAATCTTTTCAAATTATCTCTTTGATTTCTTATTTTTTTCCTTCACTATTTCCTGCCATAACTCCCTCATGTAAGCTTTTCTCCATTTTATTTGTGATCTTATTTTTAGAACTTGTATCATGACTACCATAATAAGGTAATAATTCTGAACTTGGATTTCTTCTTTCATCACAAAAGATAATTTTAATTTTTTTCTTTTTACCATTTCATTAGGAGAGCTGCTGTCAATGAGACAGCAGTTGATTCAATAACTAAAGTATGTATTTCTCCTAAATGAACTTTTGTAGTTTTTCATTTCTAATAACTAAATATCCTAATTTTAAATCAAGCTTCGATGTACTTGATATGACCACTACTCTCCAACTCACTTTAAAAACTCCCTTACTTATTTATCCAAAGATACTTTCTTTTCAAATAATCCTGTTGGTGATTGATTTATAATATAAAAAAATCATTTTCAAGAATTTTTTTGATTTACTTAATTTCATATTATAGTTTTTTTACTATACTTATCATGTGTATATTTCATATCAAATTCACCCTCTGAGAATTCAAACATTTTAATATTTCTTGAATAAATCTACTTTTAGCATAATTATTTAATGTTATAAAAATCTTTTAATTTGTTGCAAGCTTCTATATAAATAGGTAAAGTGCTTTTTAAACTTTGAAAAAAATTCCTGTTTCTATTTTTTTCAATAATTTCTTTATACAATTTTCCAATCTTTTTCTGATATTTCATTTTCATTTAAATCTCTATCATTTTTTTATTCTTTTTGAGTATCTTTGGAAGTTTTTTTCTAAAAAAACTTTTTCTTCTATTAATTCTTCATTTTTTTATAAATTAATTTTTAAATATTCTAAATTCTTGTATATTTTTTTCTGTAAGTTTCATAATTTTTCTTTTTGTTAAAAATAATTTGAATTCCATTTTGAGTAGTTATACTATCTGCTGTTCTAGAATTTAAATAATACTCGTATCCATTACTATGTACTAATGATTTATAATTTAACTTGCTTATTAAAACTTTCGGTTCTTGTAACTTCAGTTCTTCTTTACAGTATTTTTTTCTAAATCTTCTTTTTGTTGAAATAGATTTTCTTATATAAATAGGCAGAGTTTCTATACTTCTAATTCTTTTCTTTTTTTCTCTGTGTATTCAACTATGAAAAAAAGTAACAGTTTTTTTATTTTTATCATAACCACCGTATTTTTATATTACTCAATACACCTGATGACTTCAATGGACGTAATTTATCTTTCTCAGAAGATATATTCTGATCACTAAATCCTCCTTTTTTTGCTCATATGAAGCCCTTGTAAATAAAGGTCTTATTTTATAGATATATCTTTCTATTTTTTTGAAAGCATTACATCAGGATTCCATACATCATTTTTCTCTCAAAAAAACTTTATTCAAATTATATGTTCTATTATCTTTTTTTCTATCTTTTATAAAATTATAAGGATTGTCAGTAAATAAAGTATTATATATATTTCCTGTTACAATATTCAAATATCCGTCATGAGCATGATGATAATCATTTAATTCCCTAAATTTGTAAATACCAAATTTTTGTCTGAAATCAGATGTAAGTCCTGCTTTTACATAAATTACCCTTGTATCACTTCCGAATATTACTTTTAATAAATCAGCCAGAACTTTTTGTAGCCTGTCTAGTTTCAACTATTTGTCTACTTATAAATCCTGCCAATTCATCATCTGAAAAATCCTTCTGTTCTTGTTAATCTTTCGTATTTAGTATTACTCATCAGTCCTCTTTCTTTTTAAAAGAAGTCCAGAAAGCTTTACATTTATTTTTGTATACTCTTATCTATAGGATATTCATTTGTCTTGTCAGCATTTATCTGTTTTTACTAAAACTGTATTATCAAAGCTATCATCCTTTATTTTTAGATTGGGGATATATATGATCGATATCATATAAATTATCATTCATCAAATCTTCTAATCTAATAACTTCGCCACTATACATACATCTTCCAAGCTGTAAATAATATAGATAAAGTTTTTTTAGACTTCAAATCATCATTAGTCTTATCTTTTAAATTTTTTTCTAATTCTTTAATAGAATCATCATTTTTTTATATTTTTTTATAATTCTAATAGCTTATCTTTTTCTTTTTTTCAGTTCTTTTTTTCTCAGTTTGAGTATCTCTCGCCATTTCAATAAATACTTTTTTTAGGAGATTTATTCGTTACTTTTTTTATTTCTTTCACTATTACTAAAGCTCTCCAAATCATTTTCTTTACACTAGGAGATACTTGTAAATCTTTTTACTAAATCTTCATAAGTTATATTTTTTTCTTCTTCATTTATTCCATTATATTCCTTAATTCTATCTAAATATTCATATTTATAGCTCAATAATTCCATTATATTTTCATTTTTTTCTCCATAGCATTTCAATTATACTTATGAGTTCTCCCGTTTCTTCATCCATTGTTTCAATTTCTGTTAAAAAAATTCTTTAGACAATCTTGACCAGTCTCTATACTTTAATTTTTAAAAATTAATTTCATCTCTTCAGGTGTAACTTTTTCTGGATATTTCTCCTCTATTTTTTTGATTTTATTAATTTTTTTCTTCACCATATAATGTTATCCATAAAATGATATCTTCTATCATTTTCTTATAACTATCTTTTACTATTTTTTTCTTCCCCAAATATTTTTTTCATATCTATATAAGAACCTAAAGAAGTATTAAATGTTCCGTCAATTCCTGTTATTTCTGCTTTAGTTACAACTATATTCTGACTTTTTTTAAAAAATTCAATCAGAGTTTTTCATTCCTATTTTTTTATTTTTTTGAAATAATTCTGTATATATTTTTTTGTTTTAACTCTACTTTTATTTTCTCTCCTCTTATTTTTTTAAATTATTCAATTCATTTAACACCATGTATTTTTGTATAAAGTAGAGAATTTTTTTAGGTATAACATCTTTTTTTCAGGCAAATATGTGCACTTATTTGTCATTCTTTTTTTATAAACTTTTTCTGCAGTTTTTAGACATATCTACCATGTTTTCAAAAATTCCAGGGCAATATTTTTCCCATATTCTTTTCTTTCTATCCATGCAAAAGGACTTTTTGAATTTAAAGATTCAACGTAATAAGGAATTTTAAATTTAAATATTTTTGATTATTTTTTTTCTGATACTGATAAGCCTGTTTCATCTTTTTCAGCAAACCATGTAAAATATTTCTCAGCATTTTTTTAATATTGTCTCTAATTCTTTCTGATGTATTTGTCTTGGTATTACTCCATTATCCTTTATTTTTTTTGTTTTGGAAGAAAACTATCCAGCTCTATTTTATTCAAGATATTTTTTTTACAATTTCATCAGTATTTTCATCATTAAAATATGATTTTATTTTTTTATAAAGTTCTTCTTTTTCCATTCTTTTTTTACATAATTTTTCGTACAACCCGTTTTCTAAAAAAATTTCTTTATATGCCTTTTTTTATCTAATCTTTTCAATACCTCTTTTAATATTTTCAAATCATTTTTTTATGTTCATCATAAAGTTTAACTTTTTGAATAGGATAAATATTTATCTTCTTTCAAAATATTCTGTAATAACATCCAGTCATAAATAGCTTTTTGCTTTTTGAACAAATAATATTTTTTTCTCCTAAAAATACTTTCATATTCTTCTTCTTTCTCATCATAATTTCCTTTTTGAGAAAGCTATTTTTGCCTCTTCATACTCCTTATCATCAAAAAAATAGTGGATATTTTTTTGCTTCATTCCCAACAAGTAATTTCCATATTTCCTGATATATTTTATTTTTTTCTTCTTCCAGTAATTCACTTAATTTTTTTCTTTCTTTTTTTGTTCTATTTAACATTTTATCTGTTAAAATTTCTTTTTATTGCTTGTAATGAAACATCTGATTTTATTTTAAAATCTATATTTAATTCTTCATTTAAATATTTTACAAATTCATTAAAAAAATATCATCGAAATCTAAATTGTCTGATAATTCACCTTCGAATAAAAAAATGTCCTCTATGCGATAATATATGGGATATTGCTAAATATAATTTTCTTATTTCAAAAGCACTTTCTTCATTATCAATTAAAAGCTTTTCTTAAATGATAAATTGTAGGATATTCCATGTGATAATCTTGATCTGTATAATTTTTGTCCATAAAAAAAGTGTTTTTTTATTTTTTTGACAGTTTTATCTTCAATAAAATACTGGCTCTCTTTCAATCTCTGAAAAAAATCCAAAAATCTTTTTTTGATATTTCTGCACTAAATAAAGTCTGTAATAATTCTATTCTACTTTTTTTCCTCTTCAATCTTCTTCTTGATGTTCTGAAAAATTCTTCTTTCTCTGCTGTATTTCCCATATCAAATAAATGTGTTCCCCACATAAATTTTTTTATTGAATCTTAAAATATCATATTTTTTTCATTTGTAACTGCCCAACCAATAGAACTTGTTCCTAAATCCAAACCTAAATAGTAATCTTCAAATTTTTTTCATTTTTTTCCTCCTAAATTATTGACTTTCTGAAATTTATATGTTATAAATTAGTAAATCAGAATACTATCTGAATTTACATTACGAGTTCAAATAAAAAAATTTTTTTGAAATCGTCATTATGACTCTGCGAGTGCAGATTTTAAAAGCCTATGTTAAAGGCTTTTTTTATTTTTTTATAAGATTTTTTTCTTATAAAAAGATTTGTTTTCACTTTAAGTTTAACACATTTTTTTGTAAAAAGTCTATACCTAATATGTTTTTTTATTTCACATTTTGCTACTATTAATACCTTCGGGAGCGATTTGGCGGAATGTTTTTAAACGACATTTACATTACACTTTGCTACTATTAATACTTTGATATAGGGTGTACATATTACAAGCTTACTATATTTACATTACACTTTGCTACTATTAATACAACGTAACTTATGGACAGAACAGACTGCTTGTAGTGATTTACATTACACTTTGCTACTATTAATACATTTAATTTTTCTGAAACTTGTCTGGCTTTGAATACATTTACATTACACTTTGCTACTATTAATACTTTAGGCCGTTCAACCAAATTTACGGCACAGGAAGATTTACATTACACTTTGCTACTATTAATACTACTTCAAAACTGTCACTGCTAAAAACTGGTAATAAATTTACATTACACTTTGCTACTATTAATACGTTTTCCTTTGGACTGTATTCAAATATTTTAGTTCCATTTACATTACACTTTGCTACTATTAATACATCCGTACTTGACAATCCTAAGCCCCCTTTTGCGGTATTTACATTACACTTTGCTACTATTAATACCTTATTCTCAATAACATTAATTCCTCCATCATCGTAATTTACATTACACTTTGCTACTATTAATACTTTTATATCAATGTTCATTTTTTTACAAATAGTGTAATTTACATTACACTTTGCTACTATTAATACTTGTTACAAAAGAAAATGCTTCTGAAATGAAAACGCATTTACATTACACTTTGCTACTATTAATACTGTAGAAATTTGATTTGGAATATCTGAAGGATCTAAATTTACATTACACTTTGCTACTATTAATACTACTTCAAAACTGTCACTGCTAAAAACTGGTAATAAATTTACATTACACTTTGCTACTATTAATACTATTGCTTTCATGCAACCACCTATTTCTTTTTTTAACATTTACATTACACTTTGCTACTATTAATACATATTTTTTTGTTATATATATATTCTGCCATTTCAATATTTACATTACACTTTGCTACTATTAATACCTTCCGTGTTCCCAGAAATACTTCCCAGGAAACTGTCATTTACATTACACTTTGCTACTATTAATACAATAGTAGATGGTCTAGGTCATTATATTTTTGATTATTTACATTACACTTTGCTACTATTAATACCCTGATTATGTTTCAGTTAGTCGCTTTGAATAATAATTTACATTACACTTTGCTACTATTAATACCTAAACTTTCGGATAAAGCATTCCAACTTGGCAAAATTTACATTACACTTTGCTACTATTAATACTTTTGATTTGAGCTACAACAGCGATGACAATCACCATTTACATTACACTTTGCTACTATTAATACTTTTGATTTGAGCTACAACAGCGATGACAATCACCATTTACATTACACTTTGCTACTATTAATACATAAGATACAAGAAATACAGCATTTACAATTTTTAAATTTACATTACACTTTGCTACTATTAATACATAAAGGCGGGTTTACCAAAAACATGGCGTCACGTATTTACATTACACTTTGCTACTATTAATACCATGCAGGAAGAAATAGGAAAAGTGGCAATTCAAATATTTACATTACACTTTGCTACTATTAATACAAAACCACGATATACTTTAAAGCCTTTATCCTTCAATTTACATTACACTTTGCTACTATTAATACGTCACATCTTCCCTGACATGCGTTTAACTGTTTTTGATTTACATTACACTTTGCTACTATTAATACTAACTATTGTTTGCATTCTTTTTTCCAAGTCAAATATTTACATTACACTTTGCTACTATTAATACTATTCGATTTGTTTTATAACTGCTGTCTTATCAGCATTTACATTACACTTTGCCACTATTAATACTGACAAAATTAGTACATTCGCTGGCAAGTAACATTGATTTACATTACACTTTGCTACTATTAATACCTTTGCATTTTCTTCAAGCCTGTCCCACAAACATTTATTTACATTACACTTTGCTACTATTAATACTTTGCTGGAAAAACAGCATTTAATAGATTATGCATCATTTACATTACACTTTGCTACTATTAATACTTTATCTCTATATTTTCAGGAATATCTACAGCAGTATTTACATTACACTTTGCTACTATTAATACCTGTTTCCAATCTGGCACATCGGAACGTGTAAAATATTTACATTACACTTTGCTACTATTAATACAGAAAAATTAATGAAAAGAAAAGGTCTCATAAAAAAATTTACATTACACTTTGCTACTATTAATACATTCTAATTTCAGAAATAACCAATGTCCCATTATTTAATTTACATTACACTTTGCTACTATTAATACGAAATGTTTAAAAATAAAATTTGATACAGAAAGTTACATTTACATTACACTTTTGCTACTATTAATACAAACTACATTCAAACTTAGTAAAAATGGGAGCTTTATTTACATTACACTTTGCTACTATTAATACCATATGACAGAGATATTTTTAGGTCTTTGGGTAGCACATTTACATTACACTTTGCTACTATTAATACCTCACTTATTCCGTATTTAATTGCGTCAAATGTATGCATTTACATTACACTTTGCTACTATTAATACGATTTGATAAAATAAATTAGGTATTTTTAAAATGTCTATTTACATTACACTTTGCTACTATTAATACATATCTAAAAAAAGGGGAGGGGTATTTTAGATGTAATTTACATTACACTTTGCTACTATTAATACGATCCTGACGAACAATTATTTATAAGTGAGTTAGCAATTTACATTACACTTTGCTACTATTAATACTTATATCTTACTTTTTGTATCTTGTTTTTTTAAATCTCTATTTACATTACACTTTGCTACTATTAATACAAATCCTGTGAAAGACTTGATTTCACGGACATATAGATTTACATTACACTTTGCTACTATTAATACAATTTCATAATTCTATCATATTCAGCTAATTCTTCATTTACATTACACTTTGCTACTATTAATACTTTTCCTTTTTTGACATTTTTACCCCCTTTTTTTGATTTACATTACACTTTGCTACTATTAATACGGCTATTTCCTGAAATACGAGAAGGCTGGAAAGTAGAATTTACATTACACTTTGCTACTATTAATACTCAATGAGAACGGAGATACGAAAGAAGTAGATTTCATTTACATTACACTTTGCTACTATTAATACTCAACAGCAGAGACAACGAGAGGAATGCTTGAAGAATTTACATTACACTTTGCTACTATTAATACAGCTTCTTTGTTAAGTGCATTTCCATTATCATCTGATTTACATTACACTTTGCTACTATTAATACAAAGTACGACCATCACACAATGTATCTTCAAAATGTATTTACATTACACTTTGCTACTATTAATACTGCAGTTAATGGAACAACTGTTGGAATAGGAGAGCTATTTACATTACACTTTGCTACTATTAATACTAAATTAATAACAAACATTTCAACAAATGGATAATTATTTACATTACACTTTGCTACTATTAATACAAACATCTGACCTATATTTGAAATTGCGTCTATATTATTTACATTACACTTTGCTACTATTAATACCGCCAACCGATTTGAAATTGAGCTTCTTTACCATAATTTACATTACACTTTGCTACTATTAATACAGGAATGTTCAATTCAGAAGACCAGTTTTAAATATCATTTACATTACACTTTGCTACTATTAATACTTCAATTTGATTTCTTTTTTTCATTTTTGTGATATAATATTTACATTACACTTTGCTACTATTAATACGTTTTGGAATAGTGTAACTTCCTATTTCTTGTTCAATTTACATTACACTTTGCTACTATTAATACATTATCTTGGTGAAGAAACAAAAAAATTGAAATAGATATTTACATTACACTTTTGCTACTATTAATACTTTTTGTTGAAACAGAATATTCAGAAAAATTATGGTTCATTTACATTACACTTTGCTACTATTAATACTATTTTTAGGAGAAGAAAAAAACAGCAATAGGAATATATTTACATTACACTTTGCTACTATTAATACGAACCTATCACGTATTGCTACGCAACAGATCCGCTATTTACATTACACTTTGCTACTATTAATACACACTTCCCATTTCCATCCAATGATATACTTTTACTATTTACATTACACTTTGCTACTATTAATACCATTATGCAGTTTGTGTAGAAAGTTTTTTTCCAGTACCATTTACATTACACTTTGCTACTATTAATACCATTAAAAAAAGCGACTATCCTTTCACAATTTTTTTATTTACATTACACTTTGCTACTATTAATACTATGTTGTTACCATCAAATATAGTAACATTGTATCTATTTACATTACACTTTGCTACTATTAATACGATATAAGAGAAAGATAAAAATAGCTTGACTTTGATATTTACATTACACTTTGCTACTATTAATACATTTTTTTCATAGTAAAACAACTATATATAATTATCGATTTACATTACACTTTGCTACTATTAATACATAATCTTTATAGTAACTGCTATCATATACAATAAATTTACATTACACTTTGCTACTATTAATACTATAAACTGTGAGTTTACTTCCGTATCATTTTCACTATTTACATTACACTTTGCTACTATTAATACATTTTTTTAGGGGTATTTTTAAAAAGTTGACTTGATGAATTTACATTACACTTTGCTACTATTAATACTCTTTGATATTATGATTTTCTAAAAATATCAATTAATATTTACATTACACTTTGCTACTATTAATACGGGTATTAATACTGGTTTCAATAAAAGAGTAAAAATATTTACATTACACTTTTGCTACTATTAATACTACATTATTATCAAATATATTTAAAAACAATATCATAATTTACATTACACTTTGCTACTATTAATACTTTTCTTCAAATTCAGTCAACGGCTCTTTTCCCTGATTTACATTACACTTTGCTACTATTAATACTTGTCCACTTTACTTATCATTCTTATCATGTCTTCAATTTACATTACACTTTGCTACTATTAATACTTGTAACTTTCAGATCAGGTTTAGTTCTTCCTTGCATTTACATTACACTTTGCTACTATTAATACCATAATAGGAGATATACAAGGGGCTATAACAAAAAAATATTTACATTACACTTTGCTACTATTAATACTTCTGGTCATATAACCCTATAAATTCTATTACTGCATTTACATTACACTTTGCTACTATTAATACGAACGTAAAATGGGATCATCAGCTCCACAGATGTTATTTACATTACACTTTGCTACTATTAATACATAAATTAATATTGTCGACTGATAAAAATCTATGATAATTTACATTACACTTTGCTACTATTAATACCGTCTGTAAACTGTATAGTAAAAAAATTACAGATAATTATTTACATTACACTTTGCTACTATTAATACTAATTTTATATTAAAAATCTTTTTTTATTCACTATTAAAAATTTACATTACACTTTGCTACTATTAATACTAAAGAATTAATTCTATATTACAATGATACTTCTTGATTTACATTACACTTTTGCTACTATTAATACACTTGTCAACTATTTTTTTTACTGCCAATAATTCATATTTACATTACACTTTGCTACTATTAATACAATTGAATTTTTTTGATGCTAAAATCCTAGTTTTATTAATTTACATTACACTTTGCTACTATTAATACTATGTAATTTGTCAACTTAAAAATTTCATTAAAATGTATTTACATTACACTTTGCTACTATTAATACAGTTACTCATTTTGCTCAATGCTTATAATATCATATTTCTCTTTTTTTGTCGAACTCTAATTTTTTTTATAAAAAAATAATGATATTCTCTAAATATTATTTTTTTCTAATTATACACTTAAACCCTATATTGACAATATTTTTAAAAATTTCTGTCAATACCATATAGTTTTTTTCCATTATTAAAGGTCGACAGATTAAAAAAATTTTTTTCATTAAAAAAATTAGAAGTCTTGTCATCTTCCATTCCCCAAAAATTCTTTTTTTCAAGCCATTTTTTTCTTGTCTTGTTTTTAAATAATAAAACTGAATCCTTTATCTTCCCTAATATATTTTTTTAACTCTAAATAAAGTTTTTCTCAGCAATACCAGGGGTTATTTCTCCTTCAAATACTGACTTTTTGAACATGTGTCAAATATTTTTTTTACATATTTTTAAAAAAATATTACGGGAAATCCTTGCTCCATTATCATCTGTTGAAATATCATACACTAATATAACATACATATTACCACCATATTTTAAATCCTTCATATTTTTTTATCTTCCATTAAATGTTTCACTATCTTATATGCTTCCAATCTCATAAGGTGTCTATATGATACACTTCGTCCTAAATCTCTATGTTTTATAGTAGTTTCAAGTCTTTCATTAAAAGTTTTTAAAAATTAATTTTTGTGCTTTTTCTTTCATATAAAAAAATAATTTGAATCTTTTTGCAAAAATCTTTTTCTGTTATCATCTTTTTTTATTCAGTAAAGAAAAAAATAACTCTATCAGCAAGTAAAGGCTTAAAAAATTTCAGCAAGATCAAGTGACAAAGAAAAATCTCCTATCTCCTACACTATGTAAATAGCTTATTGTAGGATTCAGTTGACTGACATATATTTCAGACAGACAAGCAGTATAAACTAGTGTATTTAAGAAGGAAATCATAGTATTTATCATATTATCAGGCGGTCTTTTTACTCTTTTTTCAAAATCAATTTCCTGATTTATAATAACATTCCAGCTATCATAATAAATTTTTCTTATACTCCCTTCAACTCCCATAAGTTCCTCAACATTTTGTGTTCTAAAAATCCCTTTTCTCAAAGCTTTTATCTGCTCTATAATTTCTTCAAGTTCTTTTCCTCTTTCCTGATAATATCTAAGATTTCTCAATATGTTTGCACTTGCCGCATCAATTATCAGCTGTGCCAGTTCTGTTCTTTTATCATTATCTGTATAATTTTCAACCTGTTTAACAAATAATTTTCCTGAAACATTCGTTTCCTTAGGATAAAAAGTTCCTGTATAAAAATCCGTAATAATTAAACACATGTACAGGTATTTTTTTAAAGTTGCAAGATAATTCAAACATTTTGTATTAAGGGAAACTTCACCAAATAAATATATGTCCCTTGTCATTTCTACTTTTATATCCTTAAATCTTCCATCCAATGCTGTTATTCTTACAACATTGTCTTTCCTCTTTAATTCTCCACTTGAAAATATAAAAATAACTTTCAGACATTTTAATCATCTCCTGTTTTTCCTAAAGTACATAATATTTAAATTACTCATCAATTACAAAGATAAAAATAGATAAGTATTTATTTAAAAATTAAATATAACAATATTCATAATAGGCACATTTTTTTACATTGCTTACCATTTTATAACTTCAGGAGAACTTTCATTTTTACATATTTCTTCTATTTCTTTTAAAATTTTTTTCTAAACGGATTTCATCTTCTTCAGATAAGATAATTTCTTTTCTTTCCCTTATTTCAGGATAATCAATTATTCCCTTTTCTATTTCAATTCCTCTTTTTTTAGAAAATAGATATAATATTTTACCTGCCATATTGCAGCTTCTTCTATGGCTTTACTCTTTTTTTATTTCATGAACAACTTTCCAGTTTCTTATAAAAATCAATATTTACAGTTTCTTCTATAGCTATCTGTTTTTGTTTCAAAGGAATATCTGCTTTCATCAATCAATTTTTCCCATTTTTTTACATTTTCATTAGTTTCTTCAAAATTTAAATTCCTTGAGAAACACCATAATTTCCTTTTTGCATACAAAAATAATAGTTCATCATTAAGCCACTTATTCTCATAACAAACTCCCTATCTGAGTATTATCAGATTAAAAAAATGAATCTTCAGAATCTTTATTTTTTTCTTCCTTTAATACTTCCGCACCTTTTGTCATATGAATAATCACAATCTAAAAATAATTAATGTTTCATAATCATTTATTTCTATTTTTTTACTTTTTTTCAAGAGAAATATTATCAAATTCATATTCAGGAATTGCTACTTTAAATTGATTTATTTCTCGTCTTGCTTCTATTTTTTTTCACTTCTTAAATCTTTTCGCTCTTCTTCATCCAATCCCTTTGCTTTTTTTCTTCAGGATTTCAATATTTTTTTCACTATTTCTTCTTCATTTTCCTGATAAATAATTTTTGGAATTACATCTTTCGAAGCAATATTTCTAAAAATTCTTTGTACTTCTGATTTTGTTTTTTTCATATTCCACTATATAATTTTTTTCAAAGCATAAATATTTTTTTACTAATTTCCCATAATACTCTGTATCTTTTTAAACTTTCAGTTGAATAAACTTCTTCTATTAATTCTAATTTTTTTCTGTTCTGTTAACAATCCGTCAACTTCTAATAATACTTCTTTAGATTTATTATGAATTTCTCTATCTATAACCGCTTTAGAACCCTTTATTCCGGAACATTCTTCTGTGAAAACATAACAGTTATATTTTTCATCTAAAACTTCTCTATTTCTGTAACATCTTCCCATTCTCTGAAAAAGTCCATTCAAATCTGATAATTCTGTAATGAGAATATCAAAAATCTAAATCAAGAGATGCTTCGACTACCTGTGTACCAATCCAGATTCCATTTTCAGAAATATTTTTTTAATTTCCGTTCTCTTTTTACACTTTCCTTAAATCTTTTAGGATTGGCAAATTCAGAAATTTCTTTTTCTTTTTTAGCTCTATCTTTTTTTATAAATCGGCTATGAAGTAAATTTAGCTCTTTGGATTCTATCCCTAATTTTTTTCAATTCTCCATATATTTGTTTAGATTTTTTTTAACAGTGTTACAGACAACCAGAATTTTTATTATTTTTTTGTAATTTTCTTTTTATAAATTCAGCATTAATAGTATTTTTTTAATACTTTTTATATTATGTCTTTTTTTATCATTTATAAAAAGGTTCTGTAGTTACAAATTCTATTTCCTCCTCTTTTTAATAAATCTGGAATAATTCCTGGTAAAGTCGCAGTCATTATAGCAAATTTCCCACCAAAATCTGTAATATATTTCAGTCCGTATATCAAATAAGCTAATAAATCTGTTGAATACATCTGAATTTCATCAATAACCACTTTAGAATAAGACAGTGTAGCAACTTTTAATTCAAATCCTGGTGCCCTAAAAACAAAATCAAAAAGCTGGTCTATTGTGCAGACTGTCAATGGCAGGGAGAGCTGCTTTGTTTTGTCCATATACATAAACAGCTCATCATTATCCATTTTTTCCAGATTATTTTTTTCCTTCTTTTTTTCATCTTCTACATACATCTCCCTAAAATCTGAATGTAGCAGCCCTATTCTATTTTCTGTTTTTTCAATTACAATCTGATTTTTGACCCTATTAAAAATGGAATTAATTGCTACTCTTAACGGCAATGTGAAAAATCCCTTATTATTGCCTATCCAAAGTAATCCTGCTTCGGTCTTTCCATATCCTGTCTGTGCTACCACTACAACATTTTCATTTTGATTATGAATCATAAACTTCTGCAACTCGTTCCAGCCATTTTTAGGATTATCCTTTTTCAGTACATTTTTTAAAAAAGCATCCATTTTTTCTTCAAGAAAATCATTTTTTTCCTCAACTGGAATATAAGAACTTGCAGCATAGTCTATTTTATTCAGTAATCCTTTTAACATCACATATTTTTGAAAAGTTTCAAAGGTTTCCTTTTCTGATAAGATAAAAATCTTGAGAATAGATTCTTCCATTTAATTTATAATATTTTTTTACTCAATTTCTTTAATTTTATTTTTTTCATTCTCGATTCTAAAAAAATAGAATACTTTAAATTTTCTCCTATATTCTCATTTATATAATCAAAAATATATTTTGTAACTTTTTCTAAATATTTTAGAAAAATAATTTGCTTCAATATTCATTAATTCTATTTCTTTCGAAAAAAATCTTCTTCCGAAATTTCTGAAAGATTTCTTTCATGATGTAATGCAACAGAATAAGACAAAAACTTTAATATCACTTTTATCAAAACCATTTTCACTTAAACTTTTTGCTATCCATAAAAGAAGTACTTAATAACCCGTGAGGAAGTTCTCCATTTTGCTTTTTGACCAGATAACTTACTTTGAAATTTTTTTATTTATTTTTCCCAAGATCATGATAAATGCAGGCAAGTAACAATAATTTTTTTGACCACATTTACATCAGAATATATTGTAAAAAAATTTTTTTAAAGTTATTAATCAGATTTTCAGTATGTTCCATAATTGTTTCACCATTAGATTTTGCTAAAAACTCATTTTTCATAATTAATTTCTCCTATAAACTATAACTCACAAAAAAACAATTTCATTATCCTCATCAATTGGAACTATTTCATCTTCCAATGCTGTTATATTTGAAGAATACAGTACTTCTTCCTTTTTCCATTCCCTTATAAATTTGGGCTTTGCTTTCGTACCAATATTTTTGAGTTCATAATTTTTTGTCAATTCATATCTCGTACCACAAACATGAATACCTGAAGTTGAATTACCAAATTCAACTTTTTCATCATATACAAAACTTAAAGGAATATATGCAAATACTTCTTCTCCATTTTCTAAATCTTCTTCAATTTTTTTCTTTTCCACGTCTACAATCCTAACATCCTTAATTAGCACAATATCCTCTCTTCTCCCTAAACTCGGGTATTCTATTGGGTATTTAAATGCTTCAAAAATCGTATTTAAAAATTCTTCTGACTGGTCTTCCGGTATAATATGAATTGTCAAGTTTACATCAACCAGCAGTTCAGCAGTTGCAACTCCTCTATTAATACCGTAACCATTTACATTTAATTGGTGCCTTCCCATTTCAAAAGGATTTCCATTTTTAAATTCATATCTTGTGTATAAGTCATTAACCTTAGAAAAGTAACTTCCACTGATACTTATTTTCATCGGTTTATATTCCTTAAAGTCACAGAGGGAATGAACCATTCCAATTACTGTTGAGTATGGTGGCAAAGGATAACTCTCTTTTAGCTGGAAACTTGTTGGAACTTTATAATTCACCATATTTTGATACAATTTCAATTTAATTGCCTTCATAATTATCCATCAACTTTCTCTGTATAATAATTATCAACCTTTTCTTTTTAACTGTTTGAAAAAAATTCAGGAACATTCAGCACATTTATATTTTTTTCTTTCAATTTTTTTCTTCAATCTCTGTATCATTTTTAAACTGTTCTTTTTACAATTCCAGAGATTGTATCTTCCTCTATATAATCATAAATTCCGCTACATAATTTATCAACTAGAATTTTTGTTATTCTTGACATCCACTATATTTTTCAAAAAAATGGATTTTTTTTATGTCGTACACTCCACCTATTATAAATAAAGGTTTTTAAATCTTCCCTTCTTCCTTTAATATCCCTATAGAGTAATGAAATTGTATCTAGAAGTTTTCTCACTCTTCTTGATTTCTCTTCATTTGAAACTTCAATTTTATCTAATTCATCTATTCCAATTCTATCTAAATCTATAGCAACTGTATATTTATAGTAAGATTTATGTATTTCAGCCTGTGCAATATTTGGAAATTCTCCAATTCTATCAGCTAAGCCTTTATTTGTTAAAAATTCCAGATCCCCTTTAAATGTTTCCAATGAAATAGCATTTGACAGTCTTACTATTGCAGAACGGTTCTTAGAATTTTCACCTTTTATTGTTTTCATATATCCAAAAAAATCAAGTTCAGGATAATCTTTAATTGTCGTATCTGCTGAAAATTGAACTACTTTCTTGTCTCCACTTCCTTCCGCTTTTACTGGTGACTTTTCTTCTCCTAGCTGTTCTATAATATTATATCTTATTGCCTGTCTGGAAATATATGTGTATTGTTCCCCTTTATTTCTTGATAATTTCTTTAATGCTGCAACATTTCCTATTCCTTCTCCATAGTTAGCACTTTGTGCCAAAAATATTGCTGTAAAAGTTAAACCTTTGTTCTTCATAATTATTCATTCCCTTCTTTTTTATCTGTTTTATTTTCATTCTTACTTTTATCTTCACCTAACAAACCTAATAAAAATCCATGCCCCAATGTCTGAAAATTTTCATCATTTAAAAGTGCTTTAGCAAAAAGTGAGCTAATATTTTTTCCTGCATAAGCATGAGCTGAAATCAGTGCATCCATAAACATATCAACATTATTAATTCTCAAAGCGTTCTGAAGTCTATATAGCAGACTTCCTATCTTTTTATCATTTCCACTTTTTTTTATGTACTCTTCCCTGAAAATCATTGCGTCCCTTCTTATATAGAAAATATCTTTTTCCGTTAATTCTTCTGACGTTTTCTTACTTTCCTCTTTTTCAACTATTCCTTGATTATCCATTTTTATTCAACCTCCTGATATAATCCAAATTTATTTTTTTAGTAAATCTTCTATATTTTTTTAATTTACAATACAATTTTATTTTTTTGAAATCTTATAATAACATAATTTGTTTATTAGCGAAAATAAATTTTTGGTTATTTAATAATTCTGTTATTGTTGTATCATAAAGATAAAAAAATACCTTCTGTCAATTAAATACCATTTATCTAATAAATCATCTAATTTTTTTCTTTGTTTTTCAGATAAAAAGTTTTTAAAATACCACGTGATAATAAAAGTAAACTTATAATGTCCTTCCTCTAACTTCACAATCTGAATATCTGATAATTCATATTTTTGTATTGTCTTTTTCTTTCTTGATTTCCTTCAATAAATTTTTTTATATAAGTTTATATTTTTTTCTTCTGACTTATCTTCTAAAATATTATATGCAATTCCATTATTTATTTTACACAATTGATCTATATTATGGTTTGCATTCACAAATATACCTTTATCAGCTCCATATATAAATCCAGCTGGAACACAGGAATATATCAATGTAACCAAAGGAGTTACTGCAATATCATTTACAAAATTCCAGACATGTGATGGTTTTCTACTCACATCAAATCCTGTATCATTTAAAAAAACCTAATGTATTTTTTTATAATCTTTCATTGGCATATTTGATATTGTACATTTATATTTAAATTTAGACTTGTCAGCATTAATATATTCTAATGCAGGTTCTACAAAAATATGATTTATATTCTTCATAAATATCTTTAGCAGAATTTGCCCTATTTAAAAAAACGATACATTGCTCCAGGCATTATTTATTATTACATAAGCTACATTTTTTTAGCGACAAGATAATTTTTTTGCATTTCCTTCCTTATCAGTTATTTTCTTTTTAAAAAATCAATAATCTCCTTCATAATCTTAAGATTATTTTTTTACATCATCATCTGAAATTTCATTCACATTTTCTTTAGGTTCTTTTTATTTTTCTTTAATTCTTTTTCCATTTCCAAAAATTTTTGTTAGTTCCATTTTTTTCTATAAAAATCATATGCCTTTTTGTAACTTTCCGACTTGATTTTAGCTTTAAAGAATGTAATTTTATCATTTATCATTTTTAATTCATTAATACTTTTTAATTTTTTTCTCCATTTTCCTCAAATTCATCAATATTTTTTTCAAATTCAAGAATCTTACCATAAGTCAGTGTTTTTCCCGTATCTTTTTTTATAAAAAAATCAAAAATATTTATACTCGAAAATTTTCCAGAACTTTTTGAGAAAAATCTTATTAAACGATTTTTTTATTATCAATTTCTAACTCGCCATTGTTCTTTGTTTCTTCTCCAAGGATATTTATAAATCCTAACAATCCAGCATTAAACAAATAATCCTTCAATTTCAATTCTATTTTTTTCATCCATTTTTCCTCCTTTTTCTATCTTTCTATCCTAAATCATTTCCAGCAGACCGTATCCTGAACCTGTCAAACTACCCATTCCTCTATTGTAAATATAATCCAGTAAATATGACTTTCCTGTAAAACTTATTATTCCAATTGAAGCATTTATAGTTTTATTATAAAATTTTACTACTATCTTTTTTTAGCTTTTTCACTATTAATAGTTAAATTTTCTATATCTTTCTGTATGTAGTCTCCATACTCTTCTCTTAATTCAGAATATAAATTTCTTTTTATTATTTCTATAAACTCATCATTTTCACCTGTATAATAAATATCTTCTCCTGTATCTTTATTATGATCTCGGCAAACTATTGGTGACATTGTTTTTAGCAATTAATCTATTGGTGTCTATATTTGAATGTGGGAGTTTATTTACTCCTGTTACTTTGACTACCAATCCTTCTGAAATTTTAATTTCTTTATATTTAATAGATATAAATGCATTAAATATGTTGATACTATCACTATTATTCAAAAACAGAAAAAAATTAATAACAAATTCCTTTTTTTTCATCTCGCAGATATATTCTACCCTTTTTCAAATTTTGAATTTTTTTAAAATAAACACTCCATGAATACTTCTTTGTTTTATTAGAATTGAAAAAAATCATCAAATATGGATTCGTATTTTGCAAAGTCCTGTTTTGAAAAAGTTTTTAATATAGATCTTCTATAATCCTGCGAAAAAAACTGTTACCTTCTACAATCTCACATGTAATTTTTAAATCGCATTTCTTCATCTCTCCTCTCTTACTTGTTATTTTTAATAATAACTTGTAAAAACTCACTATTAGTATATCTCATTTTTTTCTAAAAAAAGTAAATAGTCTTTAAAAAAATACTTTTTTTATCCTATTATAGTTTGTTATAATATAAAAATATTTTTTTTAATTTGTCAAGATAAATTTTATTGCAACTTTTATTACAATTTTTTTCCTTTTATTGACTTATATTCATATTTAATGTATTATATACTAACGAAGAAATTAATAGGAGCATTTTGTAATGTAAAGATTATTGTTTGTTATTATTTTCTATTTTAATAGTGCATTTTGTAAAATACATTTCCAACAAAAAAAGAGACCCCTCAAAGAAAAAAATCCACAAATAATATGGAAAATTATATTTATAAATTATTTATAATTTTATATACCCTATTTCTGGTTTTTCGCTTAGTCTCTTTTTTATATTATATTATTTTTTTATCTGTTCTTCAAAACAAGTTCAGCAATATCCTTTGCTCTTAAGTTATAGTTGTTAAGCATTGTTTCTCCATCAGCACTTTGACCAAACACATCATAAATTCCATGTTTTACAACTTTTGTAGGGTGTACTTCTGACAAGTACTCTGAAACAGCACTTCCAAGTCCTCCTACTACTGAATGTTCTTCACTTGTTACGATAAATTTACATTCTTTTGCAGCTTTCAACACTGTCTCTTCATCCAGAGGTTTTATAGTAGACATATTTATTACTCTTGCTTTTATTCCTTCTTTTTCAAGTAATTTAGCAGCTTCCGTCGCTTCATAAACCATAAGTCCTGTAGCGATTATGGCAACGTCATTTCCTTCAGTAAGAGTATGAGCTTTTCCTATTTCAAACTTATAGTTTTCATCAAATAATACAGGAATGTTCAATCTTCCCAATCTTACATAAACAGGCCCTTCATATTCTGCAACTGCAAAAATCATTTTTTCAGTTTCAACAGCATCAGCAGGAGATAATACAACCATTCCAGGTAATGATCTCATTAAAGCCATATCTTCCACTGACTGATGAGATCCTCCATCTTCTCCTAATGAAACTCCTGCGTGAGTAGGACATATTTTAACATTTAATTTAGGATAAGCAACACTGTTTCTTATCTGGTCAAATGCTCTTCCTGCAGCAAAATGTGCAAATGTTGATGCAAAAGGAATTTTTCCTGTTGATGCTATTCCAGCTGCAGTTCCTATCATATCAGCTTCTGCTATACCTACGTTTATATGTCTTTCAGGGAATTCTTTTTTGAAAAATACTGTCATTGTTGATTTTGATAAATCCGCTTCCAATACTACTACATCTTTATTTTCTCTTCCTAATTTAGCTAATGCTTCTCCATATGCCTGTCTAGTTGATTTCTTTTCCATTATCCATACCTCCTATTGTAATTCTTCCATAGCTTTTTTATACTCTTCATCATTTGGAGCAGCTCCGTGGAATCCTGCATTATTTTCCATGAAAGAAACTCCCTTACCTTTTACAGTATTAGCAACTATTACTGTTGGTTTTCCCTTTACAGTTCTGGCTTCAGCAAAAGCTTTTATTATTTCATCATAGTTGTGCCCGTCTATTTCAATTACGTGCCAGTTAAATGCTTTAAATTTATCTGCAACTGGAGAAACATCCATTACATCAGATACTTTTCCGTCAATTTGAAGATTGTTGTAATCTACGATTGCAACTAGGTTATCAAGTTTGTAGTGAGCCGCTGTCATTACCGCTTCCCATATTTGACCTTCCTGTAGTTCTCCGTCTCCTAATATTGCATACACTCTGTAGTCATTATCGTAAATTTTTGCACTTATAGCCATTCCGTTTGCCGCTGAAAGCCCTTGTCCCAGAGATCCTGTCGACATTTCAACTCCTGGAAGTTTTTTCATGTCAGGATGCCCCTGCAATGGTGAATGCCATCTTCTTAAAGTAGGTATCAGATCCTTGCTTGCATATCCTTTTTCTATCAATGATGCATAAAGTGCTGGTGCAGCATGCCCCTTACTTAATACAAATCTGTCCCTGTTTTCCATTTTTGGATTTGCAGGATCCACATTCATTTCATTCCAGTATAGCACAGCCATAATATCAGCTATTGATAATGATCCTCCAGGATGTCCTGATTTAGCTCTGTAAATCATTTCAATGATGTCTCTTCTTAAGTCTTTTGCAATTTTCTGCAACTCTTTAATTTCCATAAAAACCTCCATTATTATTATTTTCTAGTTTATATAATCACAATATATATAATTCCCATAATTACAGTCCCTGCATCCTTATTTACTTAAAGTACAGGTTATTTTATCCGGAACAGCTTCAATTATTGAAAATCAATATATCAAAAACTTGTTCATTTACGTCTAGTCTTCTTTCTTCAAATTATAGAAGAACAGTGATGCGGCAAACAGTACCAGTGCCACAACAAGTGTCACTTTAACTCCAAGTTCTGTTGCACCTTTTACGCCTTCGGTATTATTGTTTCCAACAACAAGTAAAGTTGACTGTACAACCTGCTGTACCAGAAACGCAAGTTTTAGGAACATTCCCTGTATACCAAACATGAATCCTTCCAAGCTCACTTTTTTAGTTTCCGACAGCTTTGCAGAAATTTCACTTAACATAGCCTGAGGAAAAATAAATGCGGCCCCGCTCAATCCTGTTCCACAGATTATGAAAAATACGTAGGCAAAGATTGAAGTATTTTTATTTATAAATAACAGTCCAAAAGTTCCGGCTATTAAAAGCAGCATATCTGCTATCAGTACCTTCTTATATGAATATTTTTTCCCGAATTTATTTGTAATCGGGAAAAACATTCCTGCCATTCCAAACAGTATAACCGATATCACTGTAAGAAATTTTATATCCTTCTGCATTACTGCACTCAGATAATATGTCAAATCTCCACGAAGTATGTTAAATCCGCAGAAGAAAAAGAAATATCCTAAAAAATACAGTATAATTTCCTTATCTTTCAAATGCGAAACAGATTTCATAAATCTAAGTGATTCGCTTTTAGGACGGTTCTGTGTCAGCTGTTTCTCCTTCAAGAAGAAACACATGCATAAATTCCAAGTACTGACAGTATCGTAATCAGAATAACTGTTTTACGTATTCCAACTTCTGTATTCATGACTCCGTTTACCATACCAAATTTTGATATAAGAATTCCCGGAAGGACCATTGCCACTCCGGTAAATATCAGCCTGAAGGTTGACTGCATTGTAGACAGGTTCAACCTTTCTTCCTTATTGGTAGCCAAATCAGGAATTAAGGCATTGTAAGGTGCGGCAACAAGAGTATATGCCGTAAAATAAAGTCCTCCAACAATTGACAGATAAATCAGCGTTGCCATTTGTGAACTTTTTACAGGATAAAAATACATGATTGTAAGAAGTCCAAGCGGCAATCCTCCTATTAACATGAATATTGACCTTTTACCAAAACGTGATTTTGAATTGTCAGATAAATATCCCACAACAGGATCTGACACTGCATCAATAATTCTGGCAAAAATAAATGCCAGGACAAGATACTGAGGTTTCAGTAACGGAACAAGATTCTTTTCTGTTTCAGGTGGCAAATAATAATACGAAAGCCACTGGTTATAAATCTGGTCTATCATAAAATATGAAACCCCAAGACCATAAATAATATATTTACCTTTTGTCATTTTAGACATATTTTTCTCCATTTTCTAAAGTATTTATTTCAAACACTTTTTCTCTTTAATCAGCTTTTTTATTTTATTCATTATCATCAAAATCAAAGTCAGAAAATTTTTCATAGTATTCTGAACCTTTATCATTGGCATTTTCATCCGCTTCCACTTTTACAGTTTCTACTTCCTGCCCAGTTTTCTTATCAGTCTCTTCCTGAGCACTGTTTACTCCTTTATCTTTAAGGAAATTTGCAACTGCTTCAGTATATTCTTCCTTATAATCCTGTTCTGCATATATTCTAGTATGTGAACCTCTTTCAAAAACCTTCAGCTGAACATTCTTATTCTGGGCTATTTCGTTATATTCTTCCATAAGCATACCATAAGTTGTAGCCTTGTCACTCTTAGTCTGTATTATAAGGGTAGGTATTCTTCTCAGCAGATATGAAAGTCTTAATTTATCCAGCTTGTTTCCAACCCTCAAATTAAACACTCTGACAACAACACTTACAATAAACTTTGGAACTCTTCTTTTTTTAGCATCTTCCTTTACTTTTTTTCTTATATTTGAAATGGAACTGTCGAGTATCATCTTATCCACTTTTATACCTTTTTTTCTAAGTCCGTTGTTGAATACCTTTGCCGCAATTGCAGACCCCATTCCACCTTGCGAAAATCCATAAAGAACAAAATTATTTTTTCCAAATTTTTCATTCAGCATAAGCATTGTATTGTAAATATCCTGGCCAAAACAGTATCCCATTTTAGTTCTTGAAATGTCTGACTTCCCGGAATTTCTCAAGTCCGGAATAAAGAAACTGTATTCCTTGTCAAGAGAAGTATCTTTGAATATTTGCAGATATTGTAACGCAGCAAGCCTGTTAACTCCCCTTCCATGAGAAATTATCATAGTCTTATCTGCATCCTTATTTTCCAACAGCCATCCATGAAGCTGTATTTTCCCTGATTTATAAGGTATTTCCTTGTAGTTATACCCGTAATCCATTGGATTTACCTTATCCTCTATGTTATATTTCATCCGAAGTTTCTTACTGTTGTAAACTTCTTCCAAAGTTATTCTCGGATATTTTTCAATCTGATTTATAAAATATCTTATTGACATATATGCCAGTACAAAGAAAAATATCATAAACAGTACATTTATCGTAATTAATACTCCCATTATTACTCCTCCTATTTAAACTTTCTCTGATTCATAATTAGAGGGTTCAGTTTTTCCTTTTCATTTAAAAACAGTTCCTTTAGCAGAAACCCATTTTTTTCTATTTTAACTTTTTCTGAATGTACATTTTTTTCAATATTCTTCCAGTTTACAAAAAAATTTTTTTCATCATTATTTTTTTCTTTTCATACTTTTCTGTTTCTTCTTTCACATCTGACTTTTCATTGTAAACCTTCTTTTTCTTAAGTCGCCTGAGATATTCCTGCCCTCTCTGATTAAATCCCAGAACCCTTATATAGGCCAGTTCAAAATCAACTGCTTCCTTTGTTATATTAAGCAGAATATTCAGTACTATTCTTTCTATTCTTTTTATTGAAAAATTTCTTGATTTTACTTCCTTCAGAAAAAAACTTCATATGTATTCGATTTACTAACACCTCTGTATATTCTAGCATACATTTCGTTGTTCATATCATATTTTTTTATTATTTCTTTCTTTGTTTCCATTAACAATTTATATTTTAAGAATTTAAACATGCTTTCCCTTAAATTTTTCCATTTAAGCCCTTCATTTTCCTTTTTTTCTAAGCCATAGTTTTTTTGTAGAAGTTCATATGTTTTTTCAGGAATAAAATCCCTTACATTTTTAGGATTTCCATCTTTTTCCATCAGAACTTTTCTTATAAATGTTGCACTCGCAATACTTTTTCTGGCTTTTTCTATTTCCATTTCGTTGTAATCTGAAATTTCCCTTTGGATAATGTAAGGTTTTATATTAAGATTTTCCTTTTTCATTGTTCTCATATACTCAAGGGCAAGTATATTATTTGATTTTACAGTATCGCCATAACCATATTCTGACAATGCCAGTTTCTGGGAAGTGCTGTAACTGTTCCCCTTCTTCATAAGTTCCATCAGGTTCTTTTTATAGTCTTCCCTCTCCTGCAGTTCAATTATCCTGGCCAGCACTTCAATATCTTTTTCCTCAGCTCCAAAAACCTGAAAATCCATTTCAAGATAATCCAGTATTTTTGTAGACATTTTAGAAAAAATTTCAGCATTCTGGACAGAATAGTACAACGGCAGTTCCACTACCATATCAACCCCATGATTTAATGCCACTTCTGTCTTCTGCCATTTATCAAAATATGAGAAATCCCCTCTCTGAACAAAATCTCCACTTACAACTGCCACTATCAGCGTATCTTTTTCCATTCTTCTCTTTATTTCTTCTATCTGGTACAGATGGCCATTATGAAAAGGATTGTACTCTGCAACTATGCCTATTTTTTTAGCAATTTTATTCTCCTAAATTTTATTTTTCATATTTTATTTATTATACCATAATCAGTGATGTTTTTTTATAAAGTTTTTTTAATTTATTTTTTTGATGAAATTATGTTGACATTTTTATTTAAATGTTGCTATACTACAAAAAAATGAAACGTTTCATTTTATAGAAAATGAACGTTAAAAATAAATTTTTAGGAGGATTTTTATGGCAGATAAGAATTATGAAAAAACTGCGAAAGAAATATTGGATGCAATTGGTGGGAAAGAAAATGTTGTAAGTGGGGCTCACTGTGCCACTAGACTTAGGCTTGTACTAAAAGATGATTCAAAAATAGATAAAAATAAACTTGATAATATTGAACTGGTAAAAGGTTCATTCAACAACGCAGGACAATTTCAGATAATACTTGGAACAGGAATAGTAAATGAAGTATTTAAGTTTTTCAGTCAGGCTGCCGAATTGTCTGCAGTTGGAAAAGAAGAATTAAAAGATATTGCAGCTAAAAAAGGGAATGTATTTCAACGTATGTTAAAATCCCTTGCCGATGTATTTGTTCCAATCTTACCGGCTCTAGTCGCTTCAGGATTATTAATGGGAATAAATAACGTGTTGACATCAAAAGGACTTTTCGTTCCTGGAAAAACATTGATTGAAGTATTTCCTCAATTTACAGATTTGGCAAATATGATTAATTTATTTTCAAATGCGGCCTTTGTGTTCCTGCCAGTGTTAATAGGATTCCATGCAGCTAAAAACTTCGGTGGGACACCCGTATTAGGGGCTGTAATAGGGGCTATAATGATCCATCCGGATTTATTAAATGGTTACGGTTATGGTGAAGCTCTTGCAAAGCATGCAATTCCATATTGGAATATCTTCGGATTAAATATTGCTCAGGTTGGATATCAGGGAACAGTTTTACCGATAATAGCTTCTTCATTTATTTTAGCAAAAATTGAAACTTTTACAAGAAAACATGTTCCAGCAATACTTGATATGATAATAACTCCTCTGGTTTCAGTTCTTTTAACTGCATTTATAACTTTTACAGTAATCGGACCAGTTATGAGAGTTATTGGTGACAGCATGACTAACGGTGTTTTATGGTTATTCTTTGATTTAGGACCTCTTGGTGGTGCAATTTATGGTGTTGTTTATCCGTTACTTGTAATAACAGGAATGCACCATAGTATGGCCGCTTCTGAAATGCAGATACTTGCTAATATTGCAAAACTTGGAGGTTCACCTACATTTGCAGTTGTATCAGCTTCCAATGTTGCACAAGGTGCCGTCGCTTTAGCCTGTTTCTTCTTTATGAAAAAGAATAAAAAAATTCAAAGTATTGCATCAGCTGCTGGAATATCTGCTCTTTTAGGTATTACAGAACCTGCTGTATTTGGAGTGAATTTAACTCTTAAATTTCCATTTTTAGCGGCATTAATAGGTTCTGCCGTAGGTTCTGCCTATGCTGTGTGGATGAAAGTCCTTTCAGTTTCTCAAGGTCCTGCCGGTATTCCTGGAGTTATTGTAATGCGTCCTCAGTCAATGTTACAATTTCTAGTGGCAATTACAATTTCATTCGTTGTGACATTTATCGTAACATTCTTATTTATAAAAATTTTTAATAGAAAAGAGGTCGAAAATAATGGAGTGGCCTAGAGAAAAAAGATATGAACGTTTGGAAAATTTACCAAAAGAAAAATACAATGAATTAAAGGAAAAAGTAGAAAATTCACCATATAGACAGAAATTTCATGTCCAACCTGATACAGGATTATTAAATGATCCAAATGGATTCAGTTACTTCAATGGAAAATATCATTTATTTTATCAATGGTTTCCATTAGGTCCGGTACATGGTGTCAAATACTGGTATCATCTTTCTTCAACAGATTTAGTAACTTTTACAGATGAAGGAATTGCAATGAAGCCGGATACTGTTTATGATAGCCACGGTGTTTTTTCAGGAACTGGCCTTCCGTCAGAAGATAAACTGTTTTTATTCTATACAGGGAATACAAGAGATGAAAACTGGATTAGAAATCCGTATCAATGTATTGCAGTAATGGATAAGGACGGAAAAATCACAAAAAATGATAAACCGTTTATAAATAAAGTTCCGGATGGGTATACAGACAACTTCAGGGATCCGAAAGTTTTTGAAAAAAATGGAAAATATTATTGCTTAGTGGGAGCTGAAACCGTTGATAATAAGGGGGCTATCGTTTATTACAGTTCAAATGATTTGAAAGAATGGGAATTTCGTGGAAATTTAAAGACTGATTTCAGTGAAAATAGTGGATTTATGTGGGAATGTCCTGATTATTTCGAATTTGAGAATAAAGCTGTTTTAATGTTTTCTCCACAAGGAATGGAAGCTGAAGGAGAAAAATATAATAATATTTTTCAGTCAGGATATTTAATTGGAGAAAAAATTGATTTTGAAAAGGGCGAATTTAAACATCAGGAATTTAAAGAATTTGACAGAGGATTTGAATTTTATGCACCACAAACTATGGAAGATAATAAAGGTAGAAGAATATTAATTGGATGGTTTGGTCTTCCGGGAACTGACAGTGTAACTGATAAATATGACTGGGCTCATTGTCTGACAATTCCTAGAGTGCTTGAACTGAAGAATAATGTTTTATATCAGAAACCTTTACCTGAACTTGTTAAACTTAGAAAATCAGAAGAGGAATTTTCATTTAAACTGAATAACAATCCTGTCAATTTAAAAAAATGGGAAAAAGAACTTATGAACTGGATATAAATTTTTGAAAAATATAAAAAGCAGAGAAAGTTGGAATAAAAATTTAGAGTTGGAAATAACGAAGAAACTGTCTTCTTCTACGATTTGAAAAAAATAACGAACTTGTATTTGACAGAACTCATTCCGGTGAATTAACAGAAAATTTTTGAAGGAGGAGACATCAGAAAATGCAAATTTGAAGAAAAAAATCTAAAATTACATTTATTTTTAGATGAATCCTCAGCTGAAATTTTTTTGTAAACGACGGAATTGAAGTTTTTAGCACCAGATTATATAATAGCATTGAAAAATAATGAAATTTTTCTTTTTTTACAGATGGAGAAGCTGATATAAAAAGGTAAAATATGGGAAATTTAATTTAATATGTTAAGGGAGAAAAAAATATGCCAACTATGAAAGATGTTGCAAAATTAGCAGACGTTTCTGTTGGAAGTGTATCCAAATATTTTTAATGGGATTGCTTTTAAAGGAAAAAAACTAAACTTGCAATTGAAAAAAAGCAGTAAATGAATTAAATTATGAACCAAATATATATGCAAAAGGACTAAAAAAATTAATAGGATCAATACCGTTGTCCTCATAATTCCCAGCATTTGGAATCCCTTTTTTTAGTGAATTAACTTTTCACATTGAAAAAGAATTACGTAAACATGAAATAAAAACTGATTTTATATAACTCAGAAAAATAGTATTGAAAATGAAATTCAATTTATAACAATGTCAAGACAGAATAAAGTAGACGGGATAATAGCTGTGGCATATAGCAATATAGATGAATATATATCAGAAGATCTTCCATTTGTAAGTATAGACAGATTTTTTTCACACAAAACTAATTTTGTAAGCAGTGATAATTATTCAGGTGGAAGATTAGCTACAGAAATGTTAATAAAACATGGAAGTAAAAATTTAGCCTATGTTGGTCATGGCTCAAAATATTCAAATGACACTGTTTCAAGATTAAACGGTTTCAAGGACTATTGCAGTGAACATAATATTTTCAATCAAATATGCTACAATACTGGAACAAGGGAAGAATTTGAAGCAGAAGTAGATGATTTTATAAAAAAATTTATTATAACTAAAAAAATTGACGGTATTTTTTTCTTCAACAGATGCACACGCTTTCTACATTTTAGAAAAACTGGAAAATCTAAATATTTCTGTACCTGAAGATATCCAAATAATAGGATTTGATGGGGCAAAAGCTTCAAAAAGGGAAAAAAATTATTTATCCACAATTAGACAGGATATTGAGGAAATTGCTGTACAATCTGTTAAAATATTAGTTGATACAATAGAAAAATAAGGAAAAATATGGAAAAATAAAATAAATGTAAAAAAATTCCTGTGACATTTTTTTATCCGGAAAAAAACAACTAAACCTATAAAGAATTTGTAAGTAAATATATAATTTTTCTAAACATAAGTGGTATAATATTTTTTTGAAATAACATAATTAATAAATTAAAAAAATCAAATTTCACACAAAATAGGGAGGTTTAGTGATGCAGCCTACAAAAGAATGGTTAGAAAATTGGGAAAAGGTTAAAGATAAGTTACAGCCTAACAGTAATCTTGAAGAATACTTCACTTCAAAAAAAATTGCTGGAAAAGAATTAGATGTTATGGACATTGGACCATGTTCCATTCCTACCGGAGAATTTCTAGTTGCGGATCCTCTTGTTTATTTAGTTGACAGGGATGAAAAAACATATTTCAGAAGGATTCCCACTGGAGAATTCAGGACAGAAGTATGTGTTATGAAAGCTGATGATACAGATTGTGACAGATATGCTGCCGTCCGTTTAAAATTCAACGATAATGAAATCAGTTATTTTGAAGAAGCTTTGGCAGGATACGAAAATTTAGAAAATGTAGAAGAAGGAGACTTTTTTGGATTTTATGTTGATGCAGGACTTGGATGTATCTGTGATAAAAAATTACATGATTTATATTGTGATTTTAATGAAAAGTGGTTAAAAGAAAATCCTGACGGAAATCTTTATGATAACTATTTTGCAGATTTATTTCAAAAAAGTTATGAAAATAATCCTAAATATCAGAGAGATGGTGGAGATTGGATAAACTGGACAATACCTGGAACAGATTATCACCTGCCTATTTTTCAGACAGGAATTGGAGATGGAATTTATCCTGTGTATTTGGCTTATGACAAAGACAATAATGTCTGCCAGCTTATCATTGAATTTATTGATATTGAACTGGCCTATTCAGAAACTGTTGAAGAAGATGAAGACGAAGAATAGAAATATCTCTTTATCTGAAGGCATAAAAATAATAGTTTTTAACGGAGCAAAGTCTTCAAAAAGAGAAAAAAATTATTTATCTACAATTAGCCAGGACACTGAAAAAATTGCTGTACAATCTGCTAAAAATACTAGTTAACACAATAAAAAAATAAAGAAATTTAGGAGACCAATTATGAAAAAAACTTGAAACTTATCAGCAAATACTTAATAAAAATAAAAAGAAGAAAAAAATATTTTTTTATTATATGTTTCAATGAATACTTGCAATGTCTGTCATTCTGATATGCCAAAAGTTGAGAAAAATTGTTAATGAAAAAAATTTTTACCGCTTATCATATCGAAGCATCTGAAATTCCTGAAGCTGTTGGACAATTAAGCCTATTTTTCAGTCCCAGTAGTTATTCTATTCTATGAAGGCAGGGAGATACATAGACAGGCTAAAAATCATTGACTTTGAGGAATTAAATTATAGAATGGAACAGATACGTGAAAATAAATAAATCAAAAGAAAACGGGTATGTAATATTTGAGATTTACACAATTTATTACATGCCCGTTATACTTTTTAAACAAACATTTTATCCATTCTTTTCTTTTGCTAAACTATATCATTCTATTGTGCCATATTTGTGTCTATTTTATTTGAATTGCCTTTGTTTTATTTTTCCAACAGTTTCAGTCCATATGATTTAAAAATTCCTTCAGCCTTTTCCACTTCTTCCCTTGTAGGAGTTTTTACATCTTTCAGTTTATAGTCTTTTCCAAGATTTTCCCACTTGTAGGTACCCATCTGATGAAATGGCAGAACATCCACTCTTTCTATATTTTTGAACTGTGACACAAACTTAGCCCATTCATGCAGATCTTCTTCATTGTCTGAATATCCTGGAACAAGTACATATCTCACCCATACAGGCTTATTTATGCTTGAAAGGTATTCTGCAAATTTTAATGTGTGCTCCAGACTCACAGAAGTCAGTATCTTGTATTTCATGGGATTAATATGCTTTATATCAAGAAGTACCATATCAACATATTCCAGTACTTCTTTAGCTTTTTCATCAAAAATGTATCCTGAAGTATCTAGTGCTGTGTGAATTCCACTTTCCTTACACAGTTTAAACAGCTCTATGAGAAACTCAGGTTGCAGCAGAGGTTCCCCTCCTGAAACAGTAACTCCCCCACTTCTTATAAATCCTTTAACTTTGAGAATTTCCTTCATAACTTCTTCCGGTGTCATCATGTATTTCTTGTCCTTCATATTCCACGTATCAACATTATGACAGTAAAGACATCTCAGAGGGCACCCCTGCAGGAATAGGACAAATCTTATTCCAGGCTCGTCTTTTGTTCCGAAAGATTCAAAAGAGTGTATATATCCCTCCATAATTCATTCTTCCTTATTTTCTTCTGATTTATTTGTTAATTTTTACCTCATAGTAAATAATGCCGCCAACTATCATTTAAGATAGCCATGCGACATTATTATATAATATTCTGTAATTCTTTTCAATTAGAATTTGCTTGATATAGTTCTGTTAATTACATCCAGCTGCTGTTCCTTAGTAAGTTTTACAAAGTTTACTGCATATCCGGAAACTCTTATTGTAAGCTGTGGATAATTTTCAGGTCTTTCCATAGCATCTTCAAGAAGTTCTCTTCCGAATACGTTTACATTTAAGTGGTGTCCTGTCTGATTGAAGTATCCGTCTAACAGTCCTACCAAGTTCCCTTTTTTCTCATTTTCATTTTTACCTAATGTTTCAGGTGTTATTGCAAATGTATATGAAATTCCGTCATTAGCATCTTCAAATGGTAATTTTGCTACTGATGCAAGTGATGCCACTGCCCCTCTTGTATCTCTTCCATGCATAGGGTTTGCTCCAGGTCCGAATGGCTCCCCTGCTCTTCTTCCGTCAGGAGTGTTTCCTGTCTTTTTACCGTATACAACGTTTGAAGTTATTGTCAATACTGACTGAGTAGGTATTGCATCTCTGTACATTTTATGACTTCTTATTTTGTTCATGAAGATTTTAACTACATCTACTGCAAACTGGTCTGTTGCATCATCGTTGTTACCAAATGGAACATATTCCTTTTCAACAACGTAGTCAACTGCATCTCCTTCTTCATCTCTTACAACTCTTACTTTTCCATACTTGATGGCAGCAAGTGAATCTGCAATTATTGAAATTCCTGCGATTCCAAACGCTTCAGTTCTCTTGATGTCAACATCGTGTAATGCCATTTCAAGAGCTTCATAAGAATATTTATCATGCATGTAGTGGATAATGTTCAATGCTTTTACATAAGTTTCAGCAAGCCAGTCTAATAATTTATCAAATTTTTCCCATACTTCATCAAATTCAAGATATTCTCCTTCAACTTTCTGGAACTGTCCTTCAGGAGTAACCTGTAATTTAGATTTTTCATCTTTTCCACCATTTATAGCATAAAGTAATGCCTTAGGCAAGTTTACCCTTGCTCCAAAGAACTGCATCTGCTGTCCTATTGCCATAGGTGAAACGCAACAGGCTATTCCATAGTTATCTCCAAACTGAGGTCTCATTATATCATCATTTTCATACTGAACTGATGAAGTATCTATAGATACTTTTGCACAGTATTTTTTCCAGTTTTCAGGTAATTTTTCACTCCATAATACTGTCAAGTTAGGTTCAGGTGATGTCCCCATGTTATAAAGTGTGTGCAGAACTCTGAAACTGTTCTTAGTTACAAGAGATCTTCCGTCAAGTCCCATTCCACCAATTGATTCAGTAACCCATACAGGATCTCCTGAGAATAATGCATCATATTCAGGAGTTCTTAAGAATCTGATAAGTCTCAGTTTCATTACAAAGTGATCCATAAATTCCTGAGCTTCTTTTTCAGTAATTCTTCCTTCCTGTAAATCTCTTTCTATATAAATATCAAGGAATGTAGAAGTTCTTCCTATACTCATTGCCGCACCATTCTGATCTTTAGTTGCCGCAAGGTATGCGAAATAAGTCCACTGGATAGCTTCCTGTGCTGTTGAAGCAGGTTGTGAAATATCATATCCATAAGCTTCTGCCATTCTCTTTAGAGCTTTTTAATGCTTTAATCTGTTCGAAAAAGTTCTTCTCTCAATCTTATTTTATCTTCAGTCATTTCAGCCGGATCACATTCCTTAAATCTAGTTTCACGTTCCTCTATAAGTCTGTCAACTCCGTAAAGTGCAACCCTTCTGTAATCCCCTATTATTCTTCCTCTTCCATAAGCATCAGGTAATCCTGTAATAATTCCTGTATGTCTTGCTTTTTTTATACTGTCAGTATAAGCTGAGAATACTCCGTCATTATGTGTTTTTCTATATTTGCTGAATATTTCCTCAGTTTGTGGATCTAATTTATATCCAAAAAGCTTCTAGACTGTTTTTTTAACCATTCTTAATCCACCATTAGGGAAAAATTGCTCTTTTTAATGGTGCATCAGTCTGAAGTCCTACGATTTTTTCCAAATCCTTATTAATATAACCAGGACCATATGCATCTATTTGAGATGGTATTTTAGTTTCAGCATCATAAATACCTTTTTCTCTTTCTACTTTAAATTTTTCCATAAGGGATTTCCACATAGCAGTTGTAGCTTCTGTCGGCCCTTCCAAGAAACTTTCATCCCCTTGATATTCTGTGTAGTTTCTTCTGATAAAATCTGTTACGTCAACTTCTTTACTCCAATTACCTTCTTTAAAACCTCTCCATGCGTCCATTATTATGTAACACATCCTTTCTATATTAAGTATTTTCATTTGTGTAACTATTATAACTTATTTCGCTTTGAAAAATCAAAGCTTTTTTTAAATTTTTTTCTATACAGATGTGACTTTTTTTGTTTTTTTATTGATTTTTTTACACGTTTATTTTTTTATAAAAATTTTATTTTTTTTACATATTTAACAATCTATTTTCGACTGAAAAAAACGTTAATTTTGTTGTATGTGCAAATTGACAAAAAAATAAGGTAAAATTTCATATATAATTTTCATATCTGTTATATTAATTTTTGAAAAAAATAATTAAAAAAATTACTTTGAAAGGAGAAATAATTTTATGCAAAAAAATAAGGAGACAAGTTTAACTCTCTTATCAGTCTTAATTGGTATTGCCGGTGCTATTCCAGTTGCGGCAAGTTCATTTTACATAGTTCTGAAATTTGGTGCATTACCCTGGCCCACAATAATGGTGACATTAATTTCAATATCACTGCTTAAGCTTTTTAAAAGAAACAATATGAAGGAAATCACTGTTACACACACTATAATGAGTGCAGGTTCAATGGTTGCAGGAGGTGTTGCATTTACCCTGCCTGGATATCTGCTTTCAGGAGGAGATTTAAAGGATATTGATAAAATGCTTCTTTTCTTTACAATATTAACTGGAAGCATTCTGGGAGCCTTCCTCTCGTATATTTTCAGAAAAAAACTTATTGAGGAGGAAGGACTTGAATTTCCAATTGGGGAAGCCGCCTATACGCTTGTAACTTCAGGAAAAAATAAGAACAGCATGAAAATTGTAGGAATTGGAACCCTTATAAGTTCTGTCGTATCTATTTTCAGGGATTTCAGTTTCTTTAAAGGAAAAGCACCTTTTATTCCCACTGTCTATACATTAAAAAATGGATTATTAAGTTTCTATGTTTCGCCACTTTTACTTGGAATCGGATACATTCTTGGATTTACAAATACATTTATATGGTTTCTTGGAGGAGCTTTTATTCATTTTATAGCCTCCCCTATTGCCAAGTTTAAAAACATTGCCGACTTTGATATTATGAAAAACAGTTTTGGAATGGGATTTATGATAGGTATAGGAATTTCGATAATTATAAAGATTCTATTATCGAAAAAACAGGAAATAAAAAAAGGGAAGGATACTAAATCATCAAAAATATCTTCCATGAATTCTGCTCCTGTTTTAGGAATTCTTATGATTTTTGCATTTGTTATGATTTCAATGATTTACAAAATTTCTATATTCCTGTCACTTGTTGTAATTATAATATGTATTCTATGTGCGGCAATTGCTGGATATTCCACAGGAAAAACAGGTATAAATCCAATGGAAATTTATGCAGTAATTTCAATACTTGCAATTGCTTTTTTAAACAGACTTCTTAACGGCCTGAAAATAGGAAACTCAACTTTTTCAACAAACATAACGCTTCTTTCGTTATTCTTTATTGCCTGCATTGTTGCAGTGGCATGCGGACTTGCAGGAGATATACTTAATGACTTTAAGTCGGGATTTAACATGAAGGTGCCTCCATTTGACCAGTTTATTGGAGAAATAATTGGTGCAACTGTAAGTTCAGCTGTTATAACATTCCTGTTTTTTATATTCTTTAATATATATAAGAACATAGGACCTAAAGAAAATAGTGATTTAATTGTTCTTCAGGCTTCAATAGTAGCTTCTGTAATAAAAGGAATTCCATTCATACATTTATTCTGGACAGGACTTCTGGCAGGGCTTATACTGAATATGCTAAATATTCCTGTACTTACTTTTGGAATAGGAATTTATCTTCCCTTTTATCTTACATTACCTGTTTTCATTGGAGGACTTCTTAATTCTGTTGCAAAAAAGATTTCAGAAAAGTTTTCTTCAGATGCTCTTCTCTTTGCAAACGGACTGATGTCCGGAGAAGCAATTACAGGAGTTATTTTATCCATAATTGCTTATGTAAAGCTGTTTATTTAAACTGGACTGCTTACAATAAATTTCATTATAATGGATAAATCTAATAATAAAATTTTATAGGAGGTATTTATGCTTTTAGGATTTGATATAGGAAATACCCACATTGTTCCTATTTTCTATGATGATAACGGAGAAATCACAGCATCTTTCCGTATACCGACTGATTTGAAGTTTACTGAAGATACTTTGTTCATTATGCTAAAAAATCTTGCTGAAACTAAAAAAATTAATATTTCTGATGTTACAGACATTGTTGTTTCATCTGTTGTACCACATATTAATGAAGTATTTGAATATCTTGGAAGAAAATTTTTCAGAACAGAGCCTGTTTTTATTTCTCTGGATAATATTAATGATGAAATAAAAATTCTGGAAGGAATGGAAAGAGGACTGGGAGCCGACAGGATTGTCGACATATTAGCGGCAAAAAGGATATATCCTGATAGAAGTCTTTTAATTATTGATTTTGGAACTGCAACTACCTTTGACATGATTAAAAACTCCACCTACATGGGAGGGTGCATTATTCCAGGTGTAAATTTATCAATAAATGCACTTTTTAACAATACTGCAAAACTGCCTAAAATTAAATTTGAAAAGCCTTCCACCGTTCTCGGAATAAATACTGTCACTCAAATAAATTCAGGAATATTTTACAGTAATGTCGGAGCTATAAAGGAACTCATTGCTAAATACAAAGAGGAAATACCGGAATCATATGTTATATCTACTGGAGGACAAGGTAAAGAAATATCAGATTTTATCCCTTCTGTAGATGAATATATTCCAAATCTTGGTGAGAAGGGAATATTTGAATTTTATAAACTTCAAAAAAACAAATAAAGGATTTAATATGAAATTTAATTTTTAAAAAAACTGACTATTGCCGTTATTATTCTCATAATAATAACTTTTACAGCATTAAAGATAACAAAAAGACTTCTTTATCATCCATATAATGTTTCAAAATTTGGAACTTTTGATAAAAATAAGGATGTAGTTATTGTTTTTCATGGAATATACGGAAAAGCAAAAACTTTAAATGCTATTACAGACACACTTGAAAAGGAAGGATATTACGGAATTAATATACAATACCCTACAACTGAAGACACTGTTGAGGAAATTACTGAAAAATACATTGCTCCAAATGTTGATTCTGTAGTAAAAACCGTGGAGGAAGAAAATATTCTAAGAAGAAAACAGGGACTTCCTGAAATCAAAATAAACTTCATTGTACATTCGATGGGAACTGGAGTTTTAAGATACTATCTGAAAACTCATAAACTGAATAATCTTGGAAAAGTTGTATTTATTTCACCACCGTCGCATGGAAGCCAGCTGTCAGACAATCCAATATCTGATGTTATTAAAGACACTCTGGGGGACGCTGTCAAACAGTTCAAGACTTCCAGTAACAGTTTTGTAAATTCACTTGGTGAGCCTGATTACCAATGTTATGTAATGATAGGAAATAAATCCGGTAATTTTCTATACTCCATTCTGATTCCTGGAATTGATGATGGAATGGTTCCTTTTAAAACTTCAAGACTTAACAACTGTAATTACAAGGTTATTGAAAATGCCACACATACAAGTATTTTAAAGGATAAAAGAACTTTAAATGAAATAGCGGATTACTTGAAAAAATTAAATATAAAAGAGATGTTTAATCGAATAAAATGCCCTTAAAAAAACTGAGAAACAGTCTTTTTTTATGACAATACTTAATTTTTCCTAAACATCTCTTTTTTTATTTTCATTTATTCCGGTGTATATTATGTATTTATATTCCCACTGGATCAATTAATTTTCTGCTGTTATTTCCCATTTTCCGTTTATTTTTATCCAGTTCAAGCTCTATTTTGTCTACTCTATATGTTTTTACTCTATCTATTTCTTCTAAAATAACTTCTACCAAGTGTGGCAAAAAAAATTTTTTATAACTATTTCTTCCGCTTCTGTTTCATCCATCTGAAATATCTCTTCCATTTCCTCTTCGTTCAGATTTGAAAAAAAGTTCTTTTATAAGTTTATTATCTACATTTTTTTCATCTAATATTTTTTTCAACATCAAGATTTTTCAAAATCTATACCTTTTTAACTCTGTAATAACATTTGCTTTTTTTATCTGAAAGATAATTTATTTCATTTATTTTATATTCCATTTCAGATATATATTTATCTACAAGACTGGAATACGCTTTTCTCAGTTCCTCATACCCTTCTGTCCTTTTTGCAAGCTCATCCTTGATAACTTCAATATAATCTTCAGTAAAAAAATCTTTTTATCTCTTTTTTTCAATTTCTGAATTATTTGTCTTCAATTCCTTCTGAGTTAAGTTATTTCCTGTAACTTTATAATTTGCTCCAAAAATTTGTAATGACATTACAGTTAAAAAAATAATATTATAATTTTTTTCATTCTAATTTTTTCCCTTTCTCTCTATATTAAGTTTTAAAAAGTTATCTGATTTTTTTGACTTTCCATTAATCTATCTAAGATTACAATTGCAGTCGCACATTCCAATACAACTATTGCCCTTGGAACAATTACCGGATCATGTCTGCCTTTCACTTCCAGAATATCTGATTTTTTAGTTTCCAGATTTACTGTCTTTTGAGCCTTTGATATTGAAGCTGTCGGTTTTATTGCAACTTTAAAGCTTATGGGCATTCCTGTTGAAATTCCCCCAATAATTCCACCATTATTATTCGTATATGATTTAACATTTCCATTTTCATCAAAATACATCTCATCATTTGCTTCATATCCTGTCATTCTCGTAATTCCAAATCCTGCTCCAAATTCAATACCTTTAGTAGATGGAATTGAAAATATCATTCTTGAAATTTCACTTTCAATTGATTCAAAAAACGGATCTCCAATTCCAGGCTTCAATCCTGTAATCATGAGTTCCACAATTCCACCCAGGGAGTTTTCCTCTTCTCTTGCTTTCATTATGGCTTCTTCCATTTTTTGTGCCACTCCGTCTTCCAAAGTAGGTAAAATCATTCCTCGCAGTTTATTAATATTTTCTTCAGTAATATCACCTTCTGCAAAATCCCTTTCTTCTATATCATAAAGTGACTTTATATGTGCTCCAACCAGTATTCCCTGGTTTTTCAGAAGCTGCTTTGCAATTGCACCCGCAAATACAATCGAAGTTGTTATTCTTCCTGAAAAATGTCCACTTCCACGAATATCATTAAATCCGTCATATCTGTTCATTCCTGACCAGTCGGCGTGACCAGGTCTTGGTTTTATTTTAAGTTCACTATAATCCTTAGATCTCTGATCTTTGTTTCTCACAATCATTGCAAGGGGAGTTCCTGTTGTCTTTCCTTCAAAAAATCCACTCAAAATCTCAAATTCATCCTTCTCAACTCTAGGTGTTGTCAATTTTGACCTTCCCGGTGCCCTTCTTTTCATTTCTTCAGCAATAAATTCCAAATCCAGTTCTGTTCCAGCCGGAATTCCGTCAATATTTACTCCCAATGCTGTTCCATGCGATTCCCCAAACAATGAAATTTTATAATTTTTCCCAAAATTTGCTCCCATTTTTGCTCCTTACAATTTTAATTCTACTTCTCAATAACTTCAATCTCTCCACCCATTTTCACAAAGTCATCCCAGAAATGTGGATAAGATTTTCTGACACTTTCAGCCTCTTCTAAAATTATTTCCTCTTCACATTTTGTTGAAGCAACTGCCAAAGACATTGCTATTCTGTGGTCATTCCATGCATTTACTGTAACTCCGCCTCTAAATCCTTCTACACCTTGGATAATTAAGCTGTCACCTTCCTCAGAAACATTGGCTCCAAGTTTATTAAGCTCAGTTTTTATAGAAGTTATTCTATCCGATTCTTTTATTCTCAATCTCTCTCCATTAATAATACGAGTTTCCCCTTCGCTCAAGGCAGCCAGTACAGTTAGAACAGGCCCAATATCAGGACATTGAGAAATATCAATTACTGTTCCTTTAGTTTTAGAAGGCTTTACAATCACATAATCATCAAAAATTTCAAGATTTGCTCCCATTCTAGTCACAATCTCAATAATTTCCCTATCTCCCTGCAGCGAATTCTTATTCACATAAAGGCATTTCACTTCATTATCCCTGTTTGCCGAAATTATTCCGGCCACAATCCAGAATGCCACTTGTGAGTAATCTCCTTCAACAGTGTAGTTAAAAGGCTTATAAGTCTGATTTCCCCTTATATCAAAACTCTTATAATCATTATTCACAATCTCAATCCCAGCCAGTTTCAATATTTCCAAAGTCAAATCAACATACCCTTTTGACTCCAGATTTTTATTAATAATCAGATTTGAATCCCCCTCCAGAAGTGGCAGGGCATACAAAAGTCCAGTAATAAACTGCGAGCTTATATTCCCGTCAATTTCATAATTCCCTGGCTTCAGCTTTCCATTTACTGTAAGCGGCAATTTCCCACCTATTGTTTCATATTTTAATCCCTGTTCTTTAAAAATCTTGTAATATGAATCAAGCGGTCTATCCACAAGTTTTCCTTTCCCGTCAAAAACCAGTTCATTTTCACTTGTAATTCCAACAGGTATTAAAAACCTTATTGTTGATCCTGATTCATTGCATTGCACGTACTTATCCCTTGGAGCAACTTTCCACCATTTCCAATAATCTCAAGAGCACTTTCAAAACGCTCTATTTCTGCTCCCCAGTTTTCCATAATATCCGTAGTTGTTGTAATATCTACCGAAAACTTCAAATTATCAATTTTTGATTTTTTTCCATTTTCAGCCAATGCCGCCGCAATTACTGCCCTGTGGGAATAGCTTTTTGATGGTGGGATTTCTATTGTTCCCTTTAAATGACCTGGTTTTATTTTTATTTTCATAAGTTACTTTTCTCCTGTTCATGTCTACTTTTTCTTTTTCATTTTTGATCTAAATGAAGTTTTTAAATTAAAACCTTTACTTTATCTGATCCAAAATAAATGGATCTTTTATTTTAGTATCTTCTGCAAATAAAATAATTTTACTCATAATTTCAGCTGTTTTTGGATCTTCATCAACAAATGGCAGGAAAATTCTTCCCCTATGCTGTGAATGTACCGGTAATACATTTATTTCAGCCCCCGCTTTCTGATGAACAACCCCACTTCCCAGATGAACTGTATATTCTGCCCGTTTTCCTTTTATTATAGCATGTCTTTCTGTAAACGTAACATTTGAAAGTTTAAATAGTTTAAGGTTAAATTCAACGATTGCCTTTCTCATTTCAACAGTAGAATGGCTGGCTTCAGGATCAACTCCACCAACGTGAGCCACACTTACAGCCAAATCCACATCCCTCATTACCTCTGTAAAGATTAAATCAGGAATATCATCTATCAGCATCGGTTTAAATGTCTTTCTGTCGTAAAAACAAACCCATTCAAGTGTCGGTGCTTCAATGTCAGAAGGAGAAAACCAGTCTGCCATTGCATAAATTTTTGCTATAATATTGTTTTTATAGTATATTTTTTGCAACCCTTCCTCATAATCGGCAACCCATCTTCTATTTTTCAATACAGCAACTGTTTTATGTGGCTGAATCTGATGCCCGGCATATCTTAAAGAATTGGCCTTACCTTTTTCATCAGCAGTTTTTACATAAATTTCCCTAAATACCTGTTTAAAAGGCTGTTTTATTTCTTTTTCAAATAAATCCTGCTGATATTCACTCCATTTTCCACTATTGTATAAATCAAGAGCATGGGCAATTTTTAACATCTGATTTTCTTCAAGCTCAATAATTTCACCATTCACAGTTACAAGACTACCATCACTGTAATAACCAAGATTATTTTCAGATTTAAAGACAAGCGTGTCAAGTAACGGTGAAATTACAGGATTTTCCATCAGATTTTTTATTTCATAATTATAAAATTCCGTTCCGTCTTCCATTGCCTCTTCCAGCATTTTTTTAGAACGTCTGTACTGTTCTGTCAGATTTTTATTTACTTCCTTGATTTCCTCAATATATTTATTTTTCTTCAGTTTAGCCGGCATCGTTTTTAACACTTTTCCATTTTTCTCAAAAACTATTTTAGTTTTCCCAAATTCATCAATTTTTATAAATACCGTAGTTTCTTCTATTACCTTCGGCTCAAAATACTGTTTTATTTCATTAATTAAAGCTGTTTCCATACTCCAGACTAAACGGATTACATCAGAATATCCGGCATTTCTTGATAAATTTTCAAGTGATATTTCAAATGCCTTTGCCTCACTTGCCCTACGCTGAGCCCCAAACTGCTTACTTTCCTTCATGAATTTCTGTAAAAATTTATATCTCTGAAGTAAATCCTTATCCCTGTCCTTTTTAAGTGGAATTAACGAATAACTTGCAACTAAATCCTTATTTCTCTTATCCTGAATTTTTTCTTCGGTTTCCTTTAATTTAAGTTTTCCCTGTGCTGCATCTGCAAACATCCTTGCCCTCGAATGTTTTGCCCCGTCTGACACATATTTTGCAGCTTCATAAAGCATCTCAAATCTTTTTGCTCCCAATTCCTTATGGGCTGATTTAAACCAGTCTATATCAAAAGCCCCTATTGCCAGATCCTCAACAGAAATCGGAGTATATTTTGCAAATAAGCTTTCCATATTTTTAGAAACATCACTTATATGTGCATGGAAATAATAACATGCACTTTCCAGCCCTTCCCAACCTAAATATTCCTGAATAAGCGGAGTCCAGCGTGGTGCATACATTGCCACTTCTATAAGCCGTTGCTGGCTAATTTTGCTTCCTTTTATTTTCTTGGCAAAAAGCTTGCTCGTATCATCCTTATCAGGCTGACTTTTTTTCAAAAGGTGACTCAAATTAGATTTTTTAGAATCCTCACTGTAATAATCAGAATAATATCCCCCTCTTTCCAGCTTTTCATTTCCCAATGCCATTAAAATCTTAATGAGATTGTCAATCCCTTTTACAACTGGAATCTGATGGATTGTATTTGAATATTCTACAGGAGTTTCCCCTCTTTTAAACTCTATTTCCAAAATATAGTCAATTACCTTTTGTCCTTCTTTTTTCAAAAATTCCATAACTTTTGGATTAGTTTCTTTTTTATCGGAAGTTTTATTACCATAAATAATATCGCATAGTGCTTTTTACTTTAGATTTTGTATTTTTCACGATTGAGGATTTCAATGTAAAACTCATCTTTTTTTCAATAATTCCCTTTGTTACAGCAAGAGCAAATTCATCAATTGAAATCAGTTCTCCTCTTAATTTACCATCTTCCTTTTCTACATAATTATACAGTTTTTTTATAAATTTTATATTTCAAAATAAACTGTTCGATAAATTCCTTGTCATCTGGATAATTTTTTTATACCATTTTTTTAGCTGACCGGAAAAATTGTATTATTTTTCAAAAAAATACTCAAATATACATCCTTGTCATTTATATTTCTTATATAATTTCTTAATTCTTTTTCTCAAAAGTTCACTTTCATTCAGATTATTGTAAACATAGGAGAAAAATCATTTTTCCCAAACTTATAGGAATAGTCCCTGTCTTGATCTTCATATTCATTTACAAGTATATTTATAACTTGATTGATTTTCCCAATCGAAGAATATTTCCTGTTTACATCAAAATATTTTAATCCACCTGTTTCCTTTTGCTCAGCCTCTATTTTTTCAATTAGCTCATTTGGATTAAATCCAAGCATTTCTTCTGTATAATTCAAATATTCCTTATCTGAAAACTTTGTCTTTGAGAAAAAGTAAAGCTGATACAACGTTTCAAAATCTTTAATTTCTGTTTTGTAAAATTCCCTCCAAACTTCCTCAAGCGGATAATCCTTCAATTTCTGATTCCTATAATCATACTGGCCATTTAAAGGGTAAATTGGAGAAAATGAATTAGACAGCAGCAGAGCAGTTGTCCCATAAGCTGTCTTATACTCATAATTTTCGTGTTCTGTATATAAGTCATTCAGTTTTTTTATAATTTCCAGAAGTTCATCTGTTGATTTTGTAAATACTTGGCTCATATCCGGTTTTTTTTCTAAAAATTCAGTATTTTCAAAGCTTGGTTCATAATTAATATCATATCCTAGTTTTTCATTGGCAACCTTTTTCTCTTCCTTATTAACTTCATCAATTAGTACAATTTCACTAGAAGTAGGCTCTTTCACAAGTTTTACATATTTCTTCAATGTTTTCAAATCATACTTTTTCTCATTTTTAGCCTTTAAAAGCAGGTCAAATGCAGCTAACCGTTTATTTACATCCTTTGTTGTAATAAGATTTTCAACAGTTTCATAAAAAGCATCTTTTTCCTGCATATAAAGTAAACTAATCAGATTCTTACGTACATTTGATGTTTTTAACTTTAACATTCCTTCTATTTCTTTACGGTATTTTGGAACTAAATTATATTTTTGAACGGTTTCAAAGGCCTTGTCTGTTATTCCCACATCCTTCAATCCGGCAATCACATATTTTTCATAATTTTTCATTTTCAAGTTTTTTTGAGATACAAGTTTAAAAAATATCCTCTTTCACATAGTAACTAAAAAAATTTTTGAATACTCAAAAACCTTTTCAACATATTCACCTTTTTAAAAAGAGGGCGATTATTGCCATTTTATCAGCAATTTCCGCTTTATGGAGTGAAACTGCATACCACGGGAAAATACAAGGCGAAAAATCCTTTTTGGCTTTTTTCATTTCCTTAAGAAATTTCTCAAGTATTCCAAAAAATTCTTTTGCTTCATTTTCATCCTCAAAGAAATCAGTCAATTTAAATTGGCTAGTATCTATTTTATTATAAATTTCATAACTAGTTCCCGTTTTCATAAAGTTATCTAAATAGCATGCAAAAATTTCCAAATCATCTGGATACTGATAAATAACTTTTTTTGCAATTTTTCCAGCTAATCCTATATTTTGAATAAACTGAATATAGTATGAAGCAAGCAGTATACTGTGACGTTTTCCACTAAATAAAATTTCTTCAATTGCATTTATAGCTGTTGAAATATCTTCTCTTCCCTTCTGCCAAAGGCCTAGTAGTACTTCCACATTGTCATCACTTTTCAGAAGTTCATCAGCATATTCTGGATTTTCCACAAGTTTCTTAATAATTCCAATTTCCTTTTTGCTGATTCTATCTGCATACATTTCCCCAATTCCAGTCCATGTTGCCAAAGCCCTTTTCACCGATGAAAATCTTAATAAATCATTGTCATACACAATTTTGAACATATAGTTAAAGTTTTCCACCGTTCCGCCATCTATAGTTTCACAAATAGCCTGTCTCAGCCCTTCCTGAAGCTTTGCAGCCAGCAGTAATTTTCCAACAAGTTCCACAAGTTCCCGGTTATCTGAAGCAAAAATTGCCCTGAAAGTAGTATAATCCAGCAAAAATGTATTATTTTCACTTAAAATCAAATCTTTTAAAAATTCTATAACTTCCTTATTTCCTCTATCAATTTCACACCATAGGTAATGTAACACAAAAGAATAGACTCCGGGATATTTTTCCTTATCATATTCACCTTTCAATATTTTCATAATATCCAGATCTAAAATATGTAATGTAACCAGATTAGACAGAATATTCCACATGTTTATCAAATGATCCGCATAATTTGAACTAAGTATCATTTTTTTCTGTAATACCATCTTGTATAAGGCATTTTTTTACAATTTTTTTGACAAATTTCAATAAATATTTCCCTAAATTTTTTTCCTATCATTAAATCCAGAGCAGGATAAATTTCTTTAGGATAAATTTCTTCAAAAAGTAACATTTTCAATATTTTTTTAATTTTTCTTTTTCATTTCTAGAATTATAAAGGTTTCGTGCTCATATATTCCAGTTTTGACATTTTCCTTCAGCACATCTTCAATAAATTTTTTTGGCTTTCAGGATTTAATTTTTTTCCTTTTCCTTTGATAATTTTTTTCCTTGTAACTTTTTTTCAATTCATCAGGAATCCTGTAATCTAGTACCATAATTTTATCTCCTTATAAATTATTTTTAAATTTATCCGTTACCACATTCTCCCGGCCAGCATCGTAAGTCTGACAAATGTCAGCTCATCATTCTCCTGTAAATCTAACTTGTTGTTTATTTCACCAATCTCCTCATCATTTACAAAAACCCTGTAAATCCCATCTTCATAACTTTGCAGTGCATTTTCAATAGCCTTTTCCAAATCCTGCTTTTTTCCATTGTAGTCCACTCCAAATGAAATCTTTCCTGCATCTGACAAATCATTAATTTTTTCATCAGTCAGATACGGAACTACATCATTTTCTGTAAGCCCTTCATTAAATTCTTTTACATTTATCATAACAAATTCTATCAAAAGGTCTTTTTACTGTTTCTATTTTACCTTTAATTTCATATTCCTTCTTATCAATTTTATTTTTTTCTTTTTCCCAATCTGTTTTTATATTCACATAAATTTTCATTTTTTTCACCTTCACTATTTTTTTCTTCTTCATATTAGGTCTAAATGAAGATTTTAGATCAAAACCCTTACTTAGAATTTTTATTTTTCATTAGAAACTTCAGGAGAAATTTCTTTTTCACTTCTCTTATTAGATAAAAAAATTCAACTAGACTTTTGCCAGACAAAATCTGCATCAATGTATACTCCCATTTTGAGATAAATTTGGGTTGTAAATAAATTTATACAAAGGACGGTGATATTTTTAAATTTTTTTATTATAAGACTTACCAAAATATTCAATTAAAATCATAGGTTCATTAAAAAAATAATATCACTTTTATCTATTCTCATAGAAGGAAACAATTTTTTTCTATCATAAGAAAATAGTTTATGCCATCCAAAAATCTGTGGTAATCTCAAAAATTTCTTCCATCATTAAAAAGTAATTTCTTTTTGAACAGTAACTTTGATATGTTCCTTTTTGAAACATCAAGTTTCTTTGCATCAAAATGAGTATATACACCATTTTCAGTAAAAAAATAAATGTATTAATTTCTCTCCAAGAATAAGTATTTTATGAAAATTAATTCCCTTAAAATATTCAAAGTTCTCTTTTAAATTTTTTTATTAAAAATTTTCTTCTGAAATTCTATCATCTGAAGCTGTATAAACATCTATAACAAGACTTTCGAAGTACTCACAATAAGTTTTTTTCTAGTATAAACTAATTTCTCATCCATTCCATATTTTTGCAACTTTATAATCATAAAAAAATCTTTAAATTTACTAATTATCTTCATATATCCCCCTTATGTTTCTTTTTTTCATATTAGGTCTAAATGAAGTCTTTAAATCAAAACCTTTACTAAGTATTTTTATTTTTCATTAGAAACTTCAGGGAAATTTCTTTTCACTTCTCTTATTAGATAAAAAAATTCAACTAGACTTTGCCAGATGAAATCTTCATCAATGTATACTCCTAATTTTGATAAAACAGGGTTGTAAGTAAATTTATAAATAAAAAAATACGATCGCTAGAATTTTTTTCTTGTTAAAAACTTCACCTAAACATTCAATTAAAAATCATTGGTTCATTAAAAAGGATATCATCTTTTGAAATATTAACACGTGGTAAAAAAATCTTTTTCCTATCATAAGAAAAATAGTTCATCCCAAACATATTTAAAAGAACTATAAATATCAAACTTTTTTTCATCATTAAAAAGTAATTTCTCTTACTTCAGTGTAATAAGAATAATAGCCATATTTTTTTCTTTATATCCTCAGGATTTTTTTATATCAAAAATGAGTATATACTCCATTTTCAGTAAAAAAATAAGTGTATTAATTTTTTTCTCCAAGAATAAGTATCTTATGGCAATTATTTCTTTTTAAAATATTCAACTTCTTCTTTTAAATTTTTTTATTAAAAATTTTCTTCTAAAAATCCTATCATCTGAACTTGTATAAATACTTATAAAAATTTGTTTCATAATATTCACAATAAGTCTTTCTAGTATAGACTAATTTTTCATCTACTCCATATTTTTGCAACTTTGTAATCATAAAAAAATCTCTAAATTTACTAATTATCTTCATATATCCCCCTTATGCTTCTTCTTCATATTAGGTCTAAATGAAGTCTTTAAATCAAAAACCTTTACTCTGTATCTTGTTTTCATTAGAAACTTCAGGAATAATTTCTTTCTCACTTCTTTTATTAGATAAAAAAATTCAACTAGACTTTGCCAGATAAAAATCTTCATCAATGTATATTCCCAGCTGTGATAGATTTGGATTATAAGTAAATTTATATACTGAATTATCGTATCTTGCAATTTTTTTCTATCAATACCACCAATATATTCTACTAAAAATAATTGGTTCATTAAAAAGAACTTCCTCTTTTTGAAATATTTAGATATGATAGAAATCTTTTTCTATCATAATTAAAAAAATCATCCCATAATTCGTTAAAAAGTTATATGAATCTCAATTTTTCCATCATTAAAAAGTAATTTCTTTTTGTACCACCATAATAAGCCCAATATCTATATATAGTTTCTTCACCTATATCTTTAGGATTTTTTTATGTCAAAATGAGTATATACACCATTTTCAGTAAAAAAATAAATGTACTATTTTTTTTCTCCAACAATAAGTATCTTGTTGTGATTAATTTTTATCAAAGAATTTAATATGTTCTTTTAAATTATTATCAAAATCCTCTATTGAAACTTTTTTTCAGGCACATTTTTATGTAGATTTAGGTACTGAAATCGCATCTTATAGTAGTCACAACAAGTTTTTTTCTATTGTAAATTAATTTTTTTCATCTACTCCATATTTTTGCTACTTTGTAATCGTAAAAAAATCTTTAAATTTGCTAATTATTTTCATTTTTCTCCTTTAATTTATAGGAGACTTCAGTATGAAATTTCTATTTTCAAAAATATTTAAATTTTTTTATTTTACTTTTATCTCCTAATTTTTTTCTCTAATCTAAAATTTCTTTCCTTTATATTTTTTTAATATTTTTTTGTATAATTCATTTTCATCACTCCTATTCTTTATTTTTTTAGTATATATAATTTTTTTACAAAAAAATTTTTACTAATTATATTTCATTATTTTCCTACATAAAAAAATATTAGTCTTCTTCGAGAATTTTTAATTAATTCTTCTTTACTTGGCAAAATTGTCTTATATGTACTTGCAAAAAAATCCTCTCATTATCTTCTGGTAGTGTGTATTCCACCAAAGACTGATTTTTTTCCTGACACAGTACTATTCCAATTGTTTTATTTTCATCATCTAATTTCATTTCTCTGTCATAATAATTTACATACATCTGCATTTGCCCTATATCCTGATGTTTTAATTTCCCAATTTTCAAGTCAATTAGGACAAAGCATTTTAAAAATCTGTTATAAAAAACTAAATCAATGTAAAAATGCTGTTCATCAAAAGATATTCGTTTTTGTCTACCTACAAATGTAAAGCCATTCCCAAGTTCCAATAAAAAATTTTCTAATTTACTTATTAATTTTTCTTCCAGTTCATTTTCTGAATAGCTAGACTGTTCTGGCAATCCAATAAATTCAAGTATATATGGATCCTTTACCAAATCCTGTGGCTTTTCTATAATCTGTCCTTTTTGTGATAATTCCAGAACTTTATCTTTATCTCTACTTAAACTCAATCTCGTATACAACGCACTATCAAACTGTCTTTCCAGTTCTCTTAAACTCCAATTATTTTTAACAGCCTCAATTTCATAAAATTTCCTTTCATCAGGGTTTGAAATTCTACTTAATTTCACGTAATGCGACCAGCTTAGTTTGAATTGGTCAGACACTGTCTGACCTTTTTCAGAATAAACTAAATAAAAACTCCTTATTTGCTTCAAATTTGTTAATGAAAATCCTTTTTTGTATTTTTCAGTCAACTTTTTAGATAATATTTTTAAAATTTTCTTTCCATATTCTGCCCTATTTTCACCTTTCTGCTCTTCCTCAACTATCATTCTTCCTATCTCAAAATACGTCAAAACCATTGTCTGATTAACAGTCATTACAACTTTTTTCCTTGTGTTTTCCAACAAATCAATTACATTTTTTACAATTTCCATATTTTCAATTTCTCTCTTTTTCATTATTTCTCCCCCTTTTATAAATCCCTTTTTTTATTCATCAGACACTGTCTTACTAAATTTCCGAGAAACTGTCTCAAAAATCTCGCTTTCTAGTTAATTCTCCTTACTCATCTGCTCCTTTTTCTCACCTTTTATGAAAAGAACAGTAAATATAACTGCAGCTATAATTACCCAACCCCAGTCTATATATATTTCTTTACTTATTTTAAAAAAACTTCCGTCCATGAATATGCCAATCCATTTAAAAAAATTCAACACCCTGCTCTTTTTTTCAAATAATAAGCCAATAAAATCACATCAACAAAGTATACTGCAATTATAGAGAAAAATTGTAATTACAGGAATTCCTTTTTATAATATCTTTCATTGGTAAAAGCTTCATATTTTTGGATTTAGCATATTTTCATTTTTTTAGCATTTGCTCCAAATTTACTTTTGACGCACAGGTTCAGTAATATTTTTTTACTTTCTATCTCTGTTTTTTTATTTTAATTCCGAATAACCATCCAAAAAAACTATAAAAAAATATTATTACAGTAATTATTTTATATCCTAAAAAAAGCATCGAAAAAAACCCAAGCAAATCATAGTTGCAATAATGGAGCTCAACCCCGCAAATAAAAATTCCGTTTAAATATCTCTTCATATTCATACTCCTTTTCATCTAATTTTTATTCAGTTTTCCTATTAAAAAAGACTAGCAGATTTTCACAGAAAATCTCCATTTCATTTCAAAAAGCTAAAAATAATATTATCATTTAAATCCTTTACAAATATCACTCCGTCTGTTACACCAATTATATATTCTTCCCAGTTATATATTTCATCATCAAATATAATATTTTCTTTTTGAAACTTTTATTTTCTTTAAATTATCAAGATTTTTCAATTTGTTTCTTGTCTGAGAAAAAGACTGAAACTCAATTTATGTGATTTTCTAAATGAAAAATTCCTCATTTCCTCCATTTTCAATATTTTCTAATGCTTTCAAATAATTCTGTTTCACAAAAATCTTCCTGAAATAAGTCAAAAGAATCTTTCTTATACCCACCTGCATTAATTTTTTTTCCCATTTTCCTTCATTAGATTTGAAAAAAATGGCTGTAAATGTATTTCCCACCATATATACTTCCTTTGAAAGAAAAATATTGTAAATTTTTTTATAATAATTTTTTTCATTTTTTTCCTACGCTGAAACCATCATCATAAAAAAATAAATATTTGGATATTTCTTTTTATAATATGAAAACACAAAGAAATCTGCGATACCTAATATAATTAATAAAACTATAAAAAAATCACTATGGTAGAGACATAAAAAAATTTCTGCTGATCTCAACAGTAAATAATAAAACTACTCCTATGTTTAATACCAGCAAAGAAATTAAAAAAATCTTGCCGAATTAAAAAAATTATTTTTTTAACCAGTTCGCCTTTTTCCACTTTTTTTAAAAATTTTTCCTGTAACATATTTTTATCACTCCCTCATTATTTCAAATAATTCATACAATATCTGAACTTTTTTTAATTTCATTTTTCTGACTACTTTCATTCTTACAACTAAAATTTACTCAAAAATCTCTTCTGCCCCAATCTTCATAATTTCAACTTCCCCAATTTCCTTCAGAATTACAAAATTAATTCCATCACTTGTACTTTTCTTATCCCTTTTCATAATTTCAGAAATTTCATCTTCCGGATATTCAATCTCAGTCGGTAAATTCAATGCTTTTAGTAATTTTTCTATTTTCACAAATTCACCTTTTTTAGTAAATCCTTTTTTCTCCCCAATTTTTGTAATGTCCACCATTCCAGCAGAAACCGCTTCTCCATGGCAATATTTCTCATAATTTGTAAACTGTTCTATCGCATGTCCAATAGTATGCCCAAAATTCAATATCATTCTCAGATTACTTTCTTTCTCATCCTGTTCCACAACTTCTTTTTTAATCTCACATGAACGGTAAACAAGCTCATTTACATACTTCATTAAATACTTACGTAATTGCTGTCTATAATTTTCATCATCTTGTGAAACTCCAACTTTTTCCACTATTTCCACAAGTCTGTCAAAAAATTTCTTATCATAAATACATCCATATTTCACAATTTCTGCAAATCCATCATAAAAATATCTGTCTGTCAGTGTATTCAGAAAATAATTATCGATTAAAACAAGTTTAGGCTGATGAAATGCCCCAACAAGATTTTTTCCCTCAGGCAAGTCAACACCGACTTTTCCTCCGACACTGCTGTCAACTTGCGAAACAATTGTTGTAGGAATCTGTATAAATCCAATCCCACGCATATAACTGGCAGCCGCAAATCCGGCAATATCTCCAACAACTCCTCCACCAAATGCAACAACAATATCCTTTCTCGTAAGTCCTGTATTTACCATAGCTGAATAAATTTCAGGCATTATCCCAATATGTTTATGTTTTTCCCCAGCCTGCAGTACAAATACCTTGTAATCAAAACCTTCAAACATCTTTTCATATTCTTTTTTATAAATCCTGTCTACATTAGAATCAGTAATTACAAATAATTTCTTTCCATTATAAACTTCTCCAATATATTCAGAAAAATTTCTCAAAAATAATTTTCTCCAATTAGAATATCATAAGAATTTTTTTCCCCAATCCAACATATAATTTTTTTCCATAATTTATCCATCCTTTTTTTACATATCATTATAATACAATTTTTTTCACAATAAAAAAACAATATATATTAAAATATAGTAAAATCATCAAATTTAGGAATTTAAAATGATTTTTACTATAAAAAAAGCTATTTTTAAATTATATCTTTCAAGTTTAATTCCACAGTGTAAGCAGATACTCCTTAATCAATTTTTTCCCTACGTCTCGTAGACATTATGAATTTTTCCTTCAATGTTCCCAAATCATTATTATTCAAGGCATCTTTAATTATATCAAGTTCCTTTTCAAACTGCTGTATCATTTTTAAAAGATTTTTCTTATTCCCCATAAAAAGCTCTGCCCACAAATCTTCATTTATTTTGGCAATTCTTGTCAAATCACGATAGGAATCTCCAATAAAACGGTTAGTATCATACTTTTCACTGTCACTATTCACAAGCGAAACTGCAATTGCATGAGTAAGCTGACTCGTAAACGCAATAATTTCATCATGCTCCTGTGCAGTAAGAAAACTGACCTTCTTAAATCCCATCAGCTTTACAATTTCTGACAGTAATTCCAAATTTTCCCTTTTATTTTCTTCATCCTTGATTATTATATAATTTGCATTCTTAAAAACTTTGCTATCTGCAAAGTCAATTCCCCGTTTTTCACGCCCTGCCATAGGATGTCCAAAAATAAAATCAATATTCTTTCCACTCTGTATTCTAATTTTCTCCATAATCGGATTAATATCCCCAATAATTTTCTCTTTAATTCCCACAACATCAGTAATTATAGCATTTTTCTTTAAAATTATCAATATTATTCACAAAAAAATGATTTCATTAAGTTAGGATAAAGAGTAATCACTACAAAATCAGATTTTTTTCTAAAAGGTTCCTTTTGTCTCAATAAATCCTTTATTTATAATATTTTTTTCTCTTCAGCCTTCTTTAAAGTTTCCTCATCAATATCAATACCATAAATTGTTTTAATACCAATCTCACTAAAACTCTCTGCAAAAGCTGCTCCAATTACTCCAAGCCCTACTATCGTCACTGTTAATTCTTTTATTTTTTCAATCATAATCTTATCTCATTTCGCTATTTCACTCTAAATAATACTTTCTAATATTTCCAAAAAGAAAACTATTTTGTCTTAAAAGTTTTTCCCAATACATTTGCAATTTTTTCCACATCTTGCATCAAATCTACAAACACTTCAAATTTTAATGATTGTGGTCCATCTGACAATGCCTTATCTGGCTCCGGATGTACTTCAACCATAAGTCCGTCTGCTCCTGCTGCTATTCCTGCCATTCCAAGCGGTTTTACCATCCAGTGCTTTCCTGTTGCATGTGCAGAATCCACAATTATTGGTAAATGAGTTAATTTCTTAATCATAGGTACAGCATTCAAATCCAATACATTTCTATAAGCAGTTTCATAAGTTCTGATTCCTCTTTCACAAAGAACAACATTTTCATTTCCACCTGCCAAAATATACTCAGCTGACATTAGCCATTCTTCAATTGTCGCACTTAATCCTCTTTTTAAAAGTACTGGAATATTAGTTTTTCCAACTTCCTTCAATAAATCAAAATTCTGCATATTTCTTGCACCCAATTGAATCATATCCAAATGTGGTCCAAATTCATGTAACTGTGCAATTGACATAACTTCACAGACAATTGGTAAGCCAGTTTCCTCTTTAGCTTTTTTCATAAGCTTTATTCCTTCCATTCCTAATCCCTGGAATGCATAAGGAGATGTTCTCGGTTTAACTACTCCACCTCTTAACATTGTTGCTCCAGCAGCTTTCACTGCTTTTGCAGTATCAATAATTTGTTTTTCATTCTCAACAGAACAAGGTCCTGCCATCATAACTAAATTATTTCCACCTATTTCAACATTTCCTATTTTTATAATTGAATCTTCCGGCTTAAATTTTCTACTTGCCCTCTTATATGGCTCCTGTATTCTTTGAACATCTAAAACATAATCCAATGACTGTATATGCTTTATATCTATTGTACTTATATCTCCAACAAGTCCTAAAATTGTATAATCTTCCCCTATTATTGGTTTTACACTAACTTTATTTTCAGTTTCAAGTCTGGCAATTATTTCTTTAAGTGTGTCGTGATCAACACTTCCATCAATTTTTATAATCATACATCTTCCTTTCTTTTTCAAATCTATAATAAATGATAACAAATATAGTAATTTATGTCAAATATATAATACTTCTTGCTATCATTAAAAATAAAAAAGCAACATACAATCAATGAACTTAAAATTCAAACAATTACATGCTGCCTGCTTTTCTAATCTAATAATTTATAACTATGACATAATAAAAAAATTTATATAAAAAAAAATGGCGTCCCCGGTTGGACTCGAACCAACGACCCTCTGGTTAACAGCCAGATGCTCTAACCGACTGAGCCACGGAGACACAATTTGAAAAGTTTGGCGACGGCCGATTTTCCCTGGAACCTAATCCAAGTATCTTAGGCGCAGGCAGACTTAACTTCCGGGTTCGGAATGTGACCGGGTATATCCCTGCCGCTATAATCACCAAACATTCTTGTATTGCCATTCAAGTAAAAGGGCAATGAGAAATAAATAGTATAAGTAAAAGAGTCTTGAAGTAAGCCTACGCATTATTAGTACCGGTCAGCTGAACATGTCGCCATGCTTGCACCCCCGGCCTATCACCGCCTGTTCTCGGCGGATGCTTGGAAGAACATTCATCTCAGGGTGGGCTTCCCGCTTAGATGCTTTCAGCGGTTATCCCTTCCGGACGTGACTACCCGGCCGTGCCACTGGCGTGACAACCGGTACATCAGTGGTCCGTCCATCCCGGTCCTCTCGTACTAAGGACAGATCCCTTCAATATTCTGACGCCTGCAGTGGATAGGGACCGAACTGTCTCACGACGTTCTGAACCCAGCTCGCGTGCCTCTTTAATGGGCGAACAGCCCAACCCTTGGGGACCTTCTCCAGCCCCAGGATGAGACGAGCCGACATCGAGGTGCCAAACACTTCCGTCGATATGGACTCTTGGGAAGTATCAGCCTGTTATCCCCGGGGTAGCTTTTATCCGTTGAGCGACGGCCTTTCCATTCAGAACCGCCGGATCACTAACTCCCACTTTCGTGCCTGCTCGACCCGTCAGTCTCGCAGTCAAGCTCCCTTATGCGTTTGCACTCTCCGGCTGATTTCCATCCAGCCTGAGGGAACCTTTTGAACGCCTCCGTTACTCTTTTTGGAGGCGACCGCCCCAGTCAAACTGCCCACCTAGCACTGTCTCCCATCTCTTGAGATTAGAATCCCAACAATGCGTGGCTGGTATTCCAACAGCGGCTCCGATACAGCTGACGCCATATCTTCTAAGCCTCCCAGCTATCCTATACACACATTGCCGAAACCCAATGCCAGGCTGCAGTAAAGCTCCACGGGGTCTTTCCGTCCTACTGCAGGTAACCGGTATCTTCACCGGCATTACAACTTCACCAGGTCTCCGGCCAAGACAGCTCCCAAATCATTTCACCATTCGTGCAGGTCGGAACTTACCCGACAAGGAATTTCGCTACCTTAGGACCGTTATAGTTACGGCCGCCGTTCACCGGGGCTTCAATTCGGATCTCTCAATCCTCCTCTTAACCTTCCGGCACTGGGCAGGTGTCAGCCCATATACGTCGCCTTCCGGCTTAGCATAGACCTGTGTTTTTGGTAAACAGTTGCTTGGGACTCTTCACTGCGACTGATTCCCTCCGGGTGTCTCCCCTTCAGGTACCGCGGGCACCCCTTCTCCCTAAGTTACAGGGCATTTTGCAGAGTTCCTTAGCCAGAGTTGTCCTGTCGGCCTTAAGTTTCTCACTCTGTCCACCTGTGTCGGTTTACAGTACGGGCGCTGTTTCCCTAAATAGAAGTTTTTCCCGGCAGTGTAGGATCTGCGGCTTATACCCTAAGGTACTTACCCGTCAGGCCTCACGTCTAGACATACGGATTTGCCTGTATGTCCACGCTTCACCCTTAGAAAGGCTATTCCGTCAGCCTTCCCGCATACCTTCCTGCGTCACTCCGTCTCTCAGTCAGTACACAGCGGTACAGGAATATTAACCTGTTTTCCATTCGCCTTCGCAGCTCTGCTTATGCTTAGGTCCGACTCCCCCAGGGCGGACAAACCTTCCCCTGGAAACCTTGGACTTCCGGCCGGAGGGATTCTCGCCCTCCTTCTCGCTACTCATTCCTGCATTCTCACTTCTGATACCTCCAGCATCCCTTTCAGGACACCTTCCACGGCCTACAGAACGCTCTCCTACCAAACGTGCATACACACGCTTCCGCGGCTTCGGTTCATGTCTTAGCCCCGTTATATCTTCGGCGCAGATACTCTCGACCAGTGAGCTATTACGCACTCTTTCAAGGTATGGCTGCTTCTAAGCCAACCTCCTGGTTGTCTGTGAATATCCACCTCCTTTCCCACTTAGACATGATTTGGGACCTTAGCCGGCGGTCCGGGCTGTTCCCCTCTCGTCCACGGACCTTGTCATCCGTAGACTCACTCCCGGTAAACAATATACGGTATTCGCAGTTTGCTTGACTTCGGTAAGCTATACGCCCCCTAGGCCATACAGTGCTCTACCCCCGCATATCTTCAACCGAGGCTGCACCTAAATGCATTTCGGAGAGAACGAGCTATCTCCTAGTTCGATTGGCTTTTCACCCCTAGACCTATCTCATCTCCCAACTTTTCAACGGCGGTGAGTTCGGCCCTCCACTGAGTCTTACCTCAGCTTCAGCCTGGACAGGCCTAGATCACTAGGTTTCGCGTCTATGACATGCGACTTGCGCCCTATTAAGACTCGGTTTCCCTTCGGCTCCGCTTGCACTTAACCTCGCCACACATCATAACTCGCAGGATGATTAACCAAAATCCACGCAGTCACCCATACGGGCTCCTACCGCTTGTAGGCACACGGTTTCAAATTCTCTTTCACTCCCTTGCTCAGGGTTCTTTTCACCTTTCCCTCACGGTACTCTCCTCTATCGGTCGGCGGAAGTATTTAGCCTTACGTGATATGGTCCACGCTGATTCACACCGGATTCCTCGTGTCCGATGCTACTCGGGATCTCATACAGGCTGTCATGACTTTACGCTCTACAGGACTCTCACCTCCTACGGTCCGGCTTTCCAGCCGCGTTCCGCTTACATCATGACCAGCCCGGCCTCATGGCTTCGGCCCGGTATGCTCCCTCTACCCCGTATATGCAACGCCGCCAGCTTTAACACATATACGGTTTAGGCTCCTCCCCGTTCGCTCGCCGCTACTCAGGGAATCGTTTTTACTTTCTTCTCCTCCGGCTACTTAGATGTTTCAGTTCGCCGGCTTACCTCTCTCGCGCATACCCTCCAGGTATGCAGGTTCTCCCATTCGGACATCCCGGCATCACAGGTCCTGTGCACCTCCTCCGGGCTTTTCGCAGCTTAGCACGTCCTTCTTCGGCTCCCGCCGCCTAGGCATCCTCCGTGTGCCCTTTTTCAGCTTCTCTTCTTCAACTTAAGTTTCCTTCAGTTGTAACTCTTTTACCTACTATTCATTTCCCATTGTCCTTCTTTTTAAATAATTAATTGGTGGAGATAAGCGGGTTCGAACCGCTGACCTCTGCCTTGCAAGGGCAGCGCTCTCCCAACTGAGCTATATCCCCATAAAAAGACTTCCTAGTCATCACTTCCTGGTGGGCATGACTGGACTCGAACCAGTGACCCCTGCGTTATCAGCACAGTGCTCTAACCACCTGAGCTACACGCCCTCAGACTTAGACATATAGAGGAAGATCCGACACGCATCCGTCTCTCCCTAGAAAGGAGGTGATCCATCCGCACCTTCCGGTACGGATACCTTGTTACGACTTCACCCCAATCACTATCCACACCTTAGGTACCTTCCTCCAAAGTTAGACCAGTAACTTCAGGTGCAGACAACTCTCGTGGTGTGACGGGCGGTGTGTACAAGACCCGAGAACGTATTCACCGCGGCATTGCTGATCCGCGATTACTAGCGATTCCAACTTCATGAAGTCGAGTTGCAGACTTCAATCCGAACTTCGAACTGCTTTCAAGATTCGCTCCGCGTCACCGCCTCGCTCCTCTCTGTACAGCCCATTGTAGCACGTGTGTAGCCCAGATCATAAGGGGCATGATGACTTGACGTCATCCCCACCTTCCTCCTGCTCTTCGCAGGCAGTCTTGCCAGAGTCCCCAACTTAATGATGGTAACTAGCAACAGGGGTTGCGCTCGTTGCGGGACTTAACCCAACATCTCACGACACGAGCTGTCGACAGCCATGCACCACCTGTCTCCGCGTTCCCGAAGGCACCGCCCATCCTCATGGGCGTTCGCGGGATGTCAAGATCTGGTAAGGTTCCTCGCGTTGCGTCGAATTAAACCACATGCTCCACCGCTTGTGCGGGTCCCCGTCAATTCCTTTGAGTTTCAGCCTTGCGGCCGTACTCCCCAGGCGGATTACTTATCGCATTCGCTTCGGCACAGACAGTCTTCCTGCCCACACCCAGTAATCATCGTTTACGGCCGGGACTACCAGGGTATCTAATCCTGTTCGCTCCCCCGGCTTTCGCACTTCAGCGTCAGTTACCGTCCAGTGAACTATCTTCATCATCGGCATTCCTGCACATATCTACGAATTTCACCTCTACTCGTGCAGTTCCGTCCACCTCTCCGGTACTCCAGCCTGTCAGTTTCAAAGGCAGGCCTGCGGTTGAGCCGCAGGTTTTCACCCCTGACTTGTCAGGCCGCCTAGATGCCCTTTATGCCCAATAATTCCGGATAACGCTCGCGACATACGTATTACCGCGGCTGCTGGCACGTATTTAGCCGTCGCTTCTTCTGCAGGTACCGTCACTTACTTCTTCCCTGCTGAAAGCACTTTTACAATCCGAAAACCGTCTTCGTGCACACAGAATTGCTGGATCAGGGTTGCCCCCATTGTCCAATATTCCCCACTGCCGCCTCCCGTAGGAGTAAGGTAGTATCTCAGTCCCCTTGTGGCCGTCCACCCTCTCAGGCCGGCTACCTATCTTCGCCTTGGTGGTGTTACCCCCCAACTAGCTAATAGGACGCAAGGCTCTCCGCAGGCGTCTCCTTTCATCATGTAACCATGCGGCTCCATGACCTTATCCGGTCTTGTCAGCAGTTTCCTGCTGTTATCCCGGTCCCGCGGGCAAGTCCCTTACGCGTTACTCACCCGTCCGCCATGGTTACCATGGTGCAAGCACCACTTCCCCATCGACTTGCATGTGTTAAGCATTCTGTCAGCGTTCATCCTGAGCCAGGATCAAACTCTTCATTCAACTATTTCTTTTCACCTTGTTAATTATCTTTTTCTTCTTCGATGCTTTTCCGTCTTATTTTTCTTCCTCTATTTATTCATGTCTTCCATTGTCCTCTCAACCACTCCCGCAGTTGACAAAAATTATTCTATCAAATTTTAATGCCTTTGTCAACAGGTTTTTTATTAATTTTCGATTAATTTAAATTTCAGTGTTTGACATTTAGTTTCGTCAGCGTCTCCTTTACCAATAATTAATAGTTTTCCAGCTCTATTCACTCTTGAAAGTCTGTATTCTTTTTCTGTATATTTCCCATTTTTTTCTATTTTTTTATTTTTTTATCTTTTTAAATAATTATCATTATTTAAAATTAATAAAAATTTCTTCCCATTCCTTTTACAAGAAGTTTAACTTTTTTTCAAACAGTAATATAATTTTTTTCAATGATTTCTTCTATTGGATATTTTTCGATTAAAAAATTTTTTTGACAAAGATGTAGCTTTTTGCATCTATCTTTTCTACATCATTGTTCACATTTATTCTGATTCCTATTATTATTCTATCTCTAACTTTATCACAAAAAAACACTACTTATTTTTTTCATCTTTATAATAAATATCATTTTGGCCATTTAAATTTGAGATGCTCTCTTTCATCCTCAGAAGTTTTTTCAGAACTTTCTTTAATGTATTCCTTTAATACTTCAGAAATAACATAACAACTGAACATCTCAATTTTGTCCTGTAATTCATATTTATCTTCAGTCCAAAATGAAAAGAAGGCCCCTCCTTTATCTGAAATCCACAGATTCCCTCTTTTCACTCTGTCATTAGTCTGCTTTTCAGCTACAACTGCTTCAAATTCTTTAACTCTTAAGTCTCTTCTTACATATTCATTTGTTGAACCTATTTCTTTAAAATTTATAAATTTCAAGGCTTTTCCTCACTTATTATTTTATAAACTACTACAATATTAACTTAGTTTCGGGAACATGAAAACACCATAGACAGGTCCGGTATGACAACCTATTACCGCTCCTATTTGTCTGTTTAATATTGCAAATGTGATTTTTGAGCTCTCTCCTATTTCTGAATGCATTTTTGAAATATTTTCCAGTTCTTCAGGTCCTCCACCCCAACATGTACATACTACAAGACTTTGTTTTCTACTTTCATCTTTTACATATTTTTCTATATACTTCTGTGCGTTTCTTTCTCCAATTGCTTTCTTTTCAATTGTAACTTCTCCCTGACTTACTGTAAGAATCGGTTTAAGTTGTATCATTCCAGCTATTGCTGAGCCTGCTTTACCAATTCTTCCACCTTTTTCAAGATATTTTAAATCTGGAACAATCATTAGAAGTTTACCTTTGTTTTTATATGAATTTATCCAGTTTATTATTTCTCCGAAACTTTCTTTCTTTACTGCTTTTTTTGCCGCTTCCAGTACTAAGATTCCCTGTAATAGAGATCCTCCCATACTGTCTACCAATTCAATATCATCTTCCCTGTTAGTCAACGTTCTTCCTACTCTTGCAGCCTGTGCTGTTCCACTTAATTTAGAAGATGGATGTACTGAAATTATTTTTTTGTATCCTTTTTCAAATAATTTATTATAGGCATTCAGAAAATCCTGTGGAGATGGCTGTGAAGTCTTTAATTTTAAATCCTCTTCATCTCTTGAATTAACTATTTTCTGCCAGAATTCATCTTTTGACATTTCAACACCATCTTTTAATAACTCTCCATTTAAATCTATTTTTAAAGGAACAATTTTTATCGGTAACCCTATTATGTCTTCAGGTATTAAGTCTGATACTGAGTCTGTCAGTAGTGCTATTTCCGGCATATTAGGATCTTTATTTTCAATATATATATAGTAATTATAATTATCCTGCTCACCATTTATATATGTAGTTTTTATTTTTATTCAATTTTTTTCTTTTTATTAGATTTTTTTAGTTTCTTCATTCTTGTCTTTTCCTTCAGAAACCACTGCCGTAATTGTATTAACAGTAACAAGTTTATTCAGCATTTCTTCAATAAGTTCTTTTTAAAGTTGATGCCGTGTATTTTATTTTTTTCCATTTACAAGTCCTATATAGTTATCTTTTTGTAATTACCAGTTCATCAACTTTTTGTATCTCTCACAGCTCTTGTTATTTCAATTGAATAATTTCTTTTTTTCAGTATTTTTTTAATTCTTCTATATCTTCTTCCCTGTTTTTTTAAGCAGTAATACCCTTCAAGCATAGTTTTTTTGTACCATAAACTATTATATTTTTTTGTCTGATTTTTTTCTGATGCAAGTTTTGCAGTAGCTATTACGTTTTTATTGTTAGGAAAAATGTATATATTTTTCTTATCAACTTTCTCTATTGCCGAATATACTTCCTGAACACTAGGGTTTTTACTTTGACCACCTAATATAACAACATCTGCCCCTTCTTTCAGAAATTCATCCTTCATATTTTCAGAATCAGCAAGTACTATATACCCTGAATCAGTTTTATTAATATTTTTATTTACGAATAATTTTGCTTCATCTTTTTCACTGAAAATTTGCAGATTATCATGCTGAAGTTTCATGTTTTCAACTTTCATTTTTTCCAGTGGACCATATTCCAATGCAATTTCCATTGCTTTTCCAGGATGATTCGTGTGTATGTGTGTTTTAAATTTCTTTGAAGTTTGTGCAAATACTGCTGAATCTCCTAATTCAAGAACTCTCTTTTTATATTCTTCTGTATCAAAATCACCATTTAAAATTATATATTCAGTACAATACTGGAATTTTATACTTTCCGGATCATGATCTATATTTGCAATTGTCTTATCAAATTCATTTTCCTTTACTTGTGACTTTTGCAACTCAGCAATTAAATTTAATTCAGTTGCAATTTTGTAAAATCCTTCAAATAGGAAAAATAAACCTTTTCCTCCTGCATCTACAACTCCTGCTTCCTTTAACTTAGGCAGTAATTCAGGTGTTTCTTCTACAGCTTTGTTAGCAGCTTCCATCAGTTCTTTCAGGAACACGACTAAATCTTCCATTTTTGATGCACATTCATCTGCCTTTTCAGATACTCTTCTTATAACTGTGAGCATAGTTCCTTCCACTGGTTCACTTACAGCATTATATGCCGTTTCTTTTGCACTTGAAAGTGCCTGTGCAACATCAACTGATAAAAGTTTTGTTTTTTCTCCTATACCTTTTAAAAATCCTGTGATTACTTGGGAAAGTATTGTTCCGGAATTTCCTCTTGCTCCCATTAAAACAGCTTCTTCAACTGTTTCTATAAAATCTTTCATTGAAGTTTTTTCATTAGTTTTTCCTTCTATGTCAGTTATCATAGAATTTAAAGTCATTGCCATGTTGCTTCCTGTATCACCGTCAGGAACTGGATAAACATTCAGTTCATTTAATAATTCCTCATGTTTTATAACCCATTTTCCTCCATTACTAAATAATACTCTTAGCCTCTTGGCATCCAAATACTTTATCGCCATTATTCCTCCTAAATACTAATAATCATACTACTTTTAATTTATTATTTTACATTTTTTAAAAAAATTTCCCATTTTCCTTCTTTTTTCAGTATATATTCAACGAATTCCCTCACTGCTCCTGAACCACCATTTTTTTCTGAAACAAAATCTGCAATTTGAATCACTTCATCTGCCGCATCTTTTGGAGTGCCTGTCAATCCTGACTGTTTCATTATAAGAATATCATTCAGGTCATCTCCCATATAGGCTATTTCTTCTTTTTTCAGTCCAGTTTTCTGCATTATTTCTTCTAAAATAACAGTTTTTTCAGAAATTCCCTGATACAGATATTTTATTTTCAGCTCATTTGATCTTATTTCAACGAGTTCTGATTTCTTCCTGTAATTATTCCAAATTCTATACCAAGTTTCTGTGCATTAACAATGGCATATCCATCTTTAACATTAAATCTTTTGAGCTCTTCTCCATTATTGCCTCTATATATTCCGCCATCAGTTAATGTTCCGTCTACATCTAGTAAAACTAATTTTATCATATACACTCCCTAATTATAGATTATATAATTATATCATAAGATAATACAAATATCCAAATTATTTTACAATATTTTATTTTTTTCTTTAAAGATAATACAAAGCAAATTCATAAGGCTATTTAATTTTAATTTCTTAAACTACTTCTATACTGACATAATCAGTATAGTAACGTTATTTTGAAGGGAGATTTATTTATGAAAAGGAGAAAAATATTCACTTTATTGTCATTATTATTTATTGCTATGAGCTGTTCCAAGCCTCTTGACAATGTAAAAAACAACGAGGAGAAAAAAGAACAGAAGGAACAGACTCAGCAAATGTCACAGGAAGAATTAAAAAAACACACTAAAAATGCGGTAGAAACTCAGGATGCATTTGTACAGGTTTACAAAAATACTAAAGATTCAATAGTTAATATCAGAACTAAAAAAACTGTCACAGTTAATACCTACAATCCGCTTGAAGAATTACTTTTCGGACGTTCCGGGGGAGTGGAAAAACGTGAATCAGGGGCATTGGGTTCAGGATTTGTGGTATCTGAAGATGGTTATATTGTTACAAATAATCACGTTGTAAGCAATGCAGATGAAATCTTTGTAAAATTTTCAGATGGAAGGGAATATAAAACAAAACTGATAGGAACTTCTCCTGAAGTTGATATTGCTGTTCTTAAAATTGAAGCTAATGAGAAGTTTAAACCTCTTGAATTTAGTGATTCTGATAAAATTGAAATTGGCCAATGGTCCATCGCATTTGGTAATCCCATGGGATTAAACGATTCCATGACAGTGGGAGTTATAAGTGCATCAGGAAGAAGTTCACTCGGAATAGAAGAAATCGAAAACTTTATTCAGACAGATGCAGCTATTAATCAGGGAAACAGTGGAGGTCCTCTAATTGATATTAATGGTAAAGTAATAGGAGTTAACACTGCCATCCTTTCAACATCTGGAGGAAGTGTCGGACTTGGATTTGCAATACCATCAAACTTAGCTTCTGTAGTTAAGGATTCAATTATTGCAACAGGAAAATTTGAAAAACCATATATTGGAGTTTATTTAAATAATCTGGATTCTGAAAAGATAAAGGCTCTTAATATTAAATCAACAAATGGAGTTCTTATTGCAAAAGTTGTTGCAGATGGTCCTGCTGCAAGAGCTGGTATTCAGGCAAACGATGTTATTGTTGCAGTTAATGGAAAAGCTGTTAATTCTGCAGGAGCCTTCATAGGTGAACTGGCTGCCAAAAAAGTCGGAGAATCTGTCGAATTAAGTGTAATAAGAAATTCTCAAACTGTAAAAATACGTGTAGCATTGGAAGAAACTCCTAAAATGCTTCATCAGCAATAAATATTGATATAAAGTGAAATATACTAAAAAAGGCTATCTTATAATTTGAAAAATATGAAAACCATATTTATTCATTTACCAAAAATTTCACTTATACAAAACAGTCATTTATAAAGAAAAAGTCAAAAATTCACCTGAAAAATTCAGGTTGTTGACTTTTTCTAAATTCATTTTCTGTTTTGGATTGTGAAATTATAAATAATTCATAAATATGGTTTTTACATTATTTTTTTCAATTTTCTGAAATAGCCTTTTTTTATATTAATGTTTTTATTACTTCCAGCGCTTTACTGTAATCAGGTTCTGTAGCAACTTCAGGTACATATTCAACATATTGTACAGTACCTTCCTTATCAACAATTACTGTTCCTCTTGTTAATAATCTTAATTCCTTTATAACAAATCCATATTTTAGACCAAAATCAAGTTCTTTATGGTCTGAAGCAGTTAATGCGTTTTCAATTCCTTTATCAGCACAGTATCTTCCTAAAGCAAACGGTAAATCTGCTGAAATTGTTAAAAGCTGAACATCCTTATCAAAATTTGCCGCTTCCTGGTTAAATCTGGTTAGCTGCAATGCGCAAACTCCTGTATCTACTGATGGAAATACAGAAATTACAACTACTTTCCCTGCATAGTCACTTAGTTTTACTTCACTAAGATCTGTTCCTAAAACTGTAAAGTCTTTAGCTTTATCTCCTTTTTTTACTTCTTCTCCTAATAATGTTATAGGATTTCCCTTAAATGTTACCACACCTTTTCTTTCTGACATGGCTTTCTCCTTTCATTTTATAAATATTTTCTTTTGTATATACTAATGATAGTATTATTTTAATATAATTTTTGCTTATTGTCAATTATATTTATCATTTATAATAAAAAGAGCTGTTTCAAAAAGTAAAAAAATATGAAAACCATATTTACTCATTTACTAGAATTCATAAATATGGTCTTTACTTTTTGAGACAGCCTCTAATTTATTTTCTATTTCTTATTTTTTTCCTGATTAGTATTTTTCATGAGATTCTAAAGAATTATCCCATGACCATGCTCCATAATAGTAGTAGTTATCTCCATCAGCATTTTTATGTAATTTTTCTTCATCTTTTAAATGAAGATAGGAATATTTCTTTATGTAGTCGTTTGTTGCATTAAGATCCGTTACTATAATTCCAATTTCAAGATTTTCCTTTTTTCCACCTTTAATCATGCAATATTTAAATTTTATATTTGCTCTGTATTCTCCCTTGTCATTCAGCTGATAAAACTGATGTTTGCCTATAGGAGTGCTGCAGTAAGTTTTCACCTCATTATTTACAGCTGTTTTTGTATCTTTTACCGGTGCAGTATTTTCCTGTTTCACGTTTGTACTTGTAACTGGAGCTGTTTTTTCTGCAGTTGCCTTAGTTTCTGTATTTTTCACATCAGCCGCTTTTGCTTCAGTTTTCTTTTCTGTATCAGTTTTTCCTGATGATTTGGCATTTTTTACAGTAGAAGCAGCTTTTTTTACTGCTGTAACTGCATTATTTTTTGCATTTGATATTTTCTGTGTTACCTTTGTCTTTGTTTCATTTAATTTCTTAGTCTTATTATTTTTTGTCGTAGCTGTAGTCACATGTTTAACTTCTGTATTCTTTGATGTTTTTTCTACATTGGTATTTGTGGCTTTACTTCCAAATAAGATACCTGATATTAAAAATTAATAAAATACATTTTTTTCATACATATTCCTCCTGATAGTTTTTGAAACAGACTCAATAAATATAAAGAATATTTAAATTCTTGCTTATACTATAGCACAATTAACAGGTATTTCCAATATATTTATTTACTTTGTTCTGCTCTTTTTAGGGGTATATAAAAACACATCTGTATTTTCAATACTTACAACCTACTATTTATTTTCTTCAGCTTTAATTTTATCAGAAATTTTTTCTATTATTTCTTCAACTGGGAATCCTCCACGCATAGCAATCATATCAAGAGTTGCTACTTTTGACATTATCATATATTGAACAGGATCCATCAGCTTTTTATACGTAGGAGATAATGTTGGCATAAATTCTTTTATGTATGGATATTTATCAACTATTTCTCCTATTACTGTATTTTCAGTCAATCCATATGGATTATCCTTTTGTTCCGTTTTCTTAGTTTCTTCTGCTTTTATATCTGATTTTTTAGGTCTTTCCCATGTCACCAATGTTCTTTTTCCTTCAAGACTTCTTATTCTTGTAACATCCTGCATCATTTCAAGAACACCCTTGAATTTTCCATTTTCATCTCTTACTGCCACATAATGTATGTAAATAAACTTTCCATTCATTTCAAGCCAAAAATCCACTTCATCCTGCTCTCCGCTTCTAAATGCTTCAATTATTTCAAGAACAGATGATACACTTTCCCTAGGATGACAATTTTTTACATCTCTTCCTATTACTCCTGCACTTCTAGGAAATATTCTGTGTTTTGTGTCAGTGTAAAACTTAACAATCTCATTTTCATCAACAAACGAAAGATCTACCGGCATATGCTGAAAAATCAGGTTTATCTGTTCTAAAGTAAGTTTTCCCTGTTTCACATCAAGTATATCAGATTTTTCTGAATTTCCGTTCATATTATATTTTGCAAGAAGTCCTGCCAGATCATTCATGAAATTTCCATTCTTTACAGTATCAATATTTTCAGGTTTTTCTATTTTTCCATCTTTCTTTTCAGGTAGGAACCCTTCAGGTTTTTCTATTAGGAAATATCCTATTTCATCATCACCGCTTCTCATATTTCTAAATTCCTCATCCGTAATCATTTTTAATGAAGTCGGATACAGGATTTCTTCTTCCTTGTGCATTATATCAAGTGTAAGTTCCCATACAATTTCCTGTTTTTTCAGAAATTCATCTATTTTATCTTCCTGAAGAAGTTTTCTCGCTTCACTTATATTATCCCTCACTGCATTATCAAAAGACCACATTATTCTTGACGGTCTGTCAAAACCTTTTGTTTCAAGTATTGAAAATAACTGATGCTGCTTTCTTGCAAGGTGTGTAAGGTTGAAAGTATAAAGCTTGTCATAATATTCAAGCCATTTATTTTTTATAAATTTCTTATTTACTTCTTCCTTCATTTCTGCAATCAGTTTTCTTCCTGCTTCATTTTCCTTCAAATAAGTTTTTATTGGATGTCCTTCAGGTAAATCCGATTCTTCTCTTATTATAATCTCATCAAATAAATCCAGCACATCATTCATTTTATCGTGAACTGTAGCATCATCAAATCCCAGATCTTTTATTTTCTGTTCCGAATATGCAAATTCTGCAGGAGTTATCTTTTTCCCCTTAAAAGTTTCCCTTATAAGATTTCTTGTTGTTTCAACATCTGCCGTTCCTTCTATGTAATCTTTTTTTATTTCTGTCATTTTGTCAATCAGTTCAAAATTTATGTTTAAATAGTCCTTCATATTTACTTTTTCCATAAAAAAACACCACCTTATATTATTTTTTTATCAAATCTAATATTCTTTTTATAATAAAAAAATATTTGATTTATAAAATTTATTTTCTAAATATTATCACATTTTTTTTCCAATGATAGTGTAACTTATGATACATATTATAAATAAAAAAACTATATTTAATTTAATTAACCAAATCTTACAATTTAGATAATTTATAAATATAGTTTTTCAATATTATGTTTAAAGTTATAAAAGATTTTCTTCAAAAAAAATATTTTTATTTATTATTTTTCCAATTACAAGCTTATATTTGCTTCTGTTTCAACATCAAATATGTGAGCCTTGCTTGTGTCAAATCTGAATACTCTTTGTCCTTTCTTACCTACAGAATCACTTACTCCCTCTACATTTATTCTGCATGTCATCTGGTGACCGTTCAATGTGAAGTATATATATTCTTCATTTCCCATTTGTTCTACTACACTTACTTCACCAACTTTTGAAATATTGTCTTCTTCTGCTACTACGCTTATGCTTTCAGGTCTTATTCCAAATGTTACTTTCTTTCCAACATGGTCTTTTACTTTTTCACCTTTCTCTCCAAGTATTTCTATTTCTGCTCCGTTGATATCTACAAATACTTTTCCTTCCTTTTCAACAAGTGTTCCTTCTATCAGGTTCATTGTAGGCGATCCTATAAATCCTGCCACGAATTTATTTGCCGGATAGTGGTAAAGATTAAGCGGTGTATCAACCTGCATTATTCTTCCTGATTTCATTACTGTAATTCTGTCTCCCATTGTCATTGCTTCAACCTGGTCATGTGTTACATATATCATTGTTGTTTTCAGTTCCTGATGCAGCTGTGTTATTCTTACACGCATTGATACCCTTAGTTTAGCATCAAGGTTTGATAAAGGTTCATCAAAAAGGAAAACTTCAGGTTTTCTTACTATTGCCCTTCCTAGTGCAACCCTTTGTCTCTGTCCTCCTGACATTTCCTTAGGCTTTCTATCTAAAAGCTCTGTAATTTCAAGCTTTTCTGCAGCTTCCCTTACCCTTTTATCTATTTCATCTTTTGGAGTTTTCTTAAGTTTTAATCCAAATGCCATATTTTCATAAACTGTCATATGAGGATACAGTGCGTAGTTCTGGAACACCATTGCTATTCCTCTGTCCTTTGGTGGCACATCATTTACAAGCTTATCTCCTATATAAACTTCTCCTCCTGTTATTTCTTCAAGCCCTGCAATCATTCTTAAAGTAGTAGATTTTGCACATCCTGAAGGTCCTACAAACACCATGAATTCCCCGTCTTTTATATCAAGATCTATTCCGTGTACTGCTTTAAAACCATTTGGATATTGTTTTTCCACTCCTTTTAATACTACTTTTGACATCTCTGTTCCTCCTTGATTATATTATATCTTAATGTATATTGAATTTTATATGTTATTATCTATTCTAAGTATACTTTGATTTTTGATTTTGTCAATATATTTTTTTGAAAAAAATTTCATATTTTTTTAAAAAAATAGGGTGTCTAAAATTAAAAAAACAACTTTATTTTTAATTTTAAAACAACCCTATAACTTCAATAAAAATTCCTATATACTTATATTTTTTTAATTTTCAAACTTTTTTTAAAAAAATTTTTTTAATTTTTTTCCATAAAAAGAATGTGATTCCTTATAATTTTTCTTTCCTAAAGATTCATCAAATTCTTCAAGTATTTTTTTCTGCTTGTCAGTAAGATTTGTAGGAGTTTCCACTTTTATAGTTATTATTTCGGAACCTCTTCTTCCTGAATGAGTTATCCCTTTTTCCCTTAATCTGAATACTTTACCATTTTGTGTACCCTCTGGTATTTTTATTTTTGATTTTCCGTCAATTGTAGGAACCTCCACTTCTCCACCTAAAACAGCTGTTGTCATTCCTATTGGAACTTCACAGTAAATGTCGTTCCCATTTCTTTTAAATATTTCATGTTCCTTGACAGTTATAAATATATATAAATCACCGTATACTCCATCATTTTTTCCAGCTTCTCCACCATCTCTTACAATCAATCTCTGACCTGTTTCAACACCTGATGGTATTCTTATTTTTCTTGTAACTGTTTCCTTTTCCACTCCTGTTCCGTGGCATGTATTACATGCCTTTTCAGGAATTTTTCCTGTTCCATGACACTGATCACATTCATGCATTACAGTCTGTACTCCAAAAATTGATCTCTGCTGTGTTCTTATATGTCCGGAACCATTACATTTATCGCACGTTTTCATATTGTGCCCTGGTTCAGCTCCTGAACCGTGACATGTATGACATTTCCCATTTCTTTTATACTTTATTTCCTTTTCTACTCCGAATGCCACTTCTTCAAGTGTAAGTTCCAAATTATATCTCAAATCAGAACCTTGATGTACCTTTGGTCCCTGATTACGACGACTTCTGCCACCACCAAAGATATCTCCAAAGATATCTCCTAAATCAACATCACCAAAATCAAAGCCACCAAAACCTCCACCTTGACCGAATCCGCCAAAGCCACCTGCTCCTCCAGGTCCTCCTGGTTCAAATGCGGCATGACCATACTGATCATATGCAGCTTTTTTCTGAGGATCAGACAATATTTCATAAGCTTCGTTAATTTCCTTAAATTTATCTTCAGCATCTTTTTTTTCAGCTTCTGATGAATTAGCAAACTTATCAGGATGATATTTCATGGCAGCTTTTCTATATGCCTTTTTTATATCTGATTCACTTGCGTCTTTTGGCACTCCAAGTACTTCATAATAATCTCTTTTTGCCATTTCCATTTATAGAACTGTTTCAAAAATTTACAACAATTCTATTTCTCCTTTCCTTCCTTTTATTCCACGTTACAATTTCCCATTAATGATTATTTTTGCAGTAAAAACATCATTTTCCTTCAATTTCAAAATCCCCTTCTTTCTTCCAGTTTCCCTGTGCAGTTTGCAAAATCTGAAATTCCAAACCATGGCTCGATACACACAAATGGAGCTTTTGATTTACTCCAGAAGGCAATAAATGGAAACTGGCTGTAATCCATTGACAGTTCACGTGTACTTTTACTGCATTTTAATGTTACCTTTGCAGAATTCAGATTTTCAAATATTATAGCATCATTATCAAATATAGTGCCACTTAATTTTATTATTTTTTCATTTTGTAAATAATCTTTTTTCTCTTCCAGTATTAACGCATCGCTTCTAAGCTGATAAATCTGTGCAGTTTCATTTTTTTCAAATTCCAGATAATAATCTTCCAGTTTTATTTCATCATTCAGCTCCAATGCAAATGCAGGATGTGCTCCCAATGAAAAATACATGTCACCTTCAGTTTTTATTCAATACTTCATACTTTTATTTCAAGACTGTTATCAATTATTGTGTATATAAGAAAAAAATCAAATTCAAAAGGATATTTTCCCAATGTTTCCTCATTTGAAGAAAATTTAAATTTCAGAAAATTTTCTCCCTTTTCAACTAAATCAAAATCGTTATTTCTTGCAAAACCATGTCTTGTAGTTATTTCATAGTCTTTTCCTTCAAAAACATACTTTCCATCTTTTATTAATCCAACAAATGGAAAAAGTACCGGTGAACTGGCAGCCCAAAATTCAGCCTGTCTATCCCACATAAATTCCTTTCCGTCCACTTTGTAGCTTGAAAGTTCTGCCCCTTTTGAAAGTACTCCTATCTCAACATTTCCATATTTTAAAGTATTTAGTGCATTTTCCATTTTAACACGTCCTTTATCATTAACATCTGAATTTTTTTAAATAACTTCAATTTCAAAACCAATAATTTCAGATACCCTTCTTAATAAATCCTCAGGTAACTTTTCTATATATTTATATCCTCTTTCATAAATATCCATCGCCCGGACATGCTCACATAGTATTGCTCCCGTTGTTTCTACTCTATTATCTAATTCTATATGTAAAGGAAATCCTTTTGTTGTATTTGTTATCGGACATACAATTGCCATTTTAGTTTGATTATTATATATATTGTTACTAACAACTAGAGCTGGTCTGTATCCTGCCTGTTCATGACCTTTATTTGGATTAAAAATTTATTTTTTTATTATATCCCCCTGTTTTACCATACTTCCTTACCAACCTCATCATCCCAGTCTAAATCTATTTTTTTCATATTCACCATCATAATTTAAAAAAATAATTTCTCAATATTGCTTAATTCTGTTTCTATTTTTATTTTCAAACAATCTTCTTCTTCTTCAATTGAAATACTGTCATTTACTTTTTAAATTTAATGTTTCTAACATTTTTTTAGGTATTCTTATTCCCTGACTGTTTCCCCATTTTTGTATTTTTTTGAAACCTCCATCATAATAATCTCTCCTTTTTAAAAGTATATCCGTAGTATATACTTTTTTTACAGAAAAATCAATTATTTTCTACAAAAGAAGGAGAAATAGCTCCTCCTCCTTTGTATTTTAATTCCTTAAAACTTTTGCCAATTATTAATCCACAACTTCTGCATCCTGAACATCATCATTCGCTGAATTTCCTTGAGCTGAATCTCCACCTTGTGCCTGCTGAGCCTGTGCCTGAGCTTGTGCATCCTGATACAATCTTGTTGCAAATCCTTGAGATACTTTAGATAATTCTTCGATACCTTTTCTGATTTCTTCTATATTATCTCCATCTTTAACTTTTTTCAGTTCTTCGATTGCCTTTTCAATATCAGCTTTTTCAGTTCCCTGAAGTTTATCCTCATTTTCCTTTATAGTTTTTTCAGTAGCTAATACTAACTGGTCAGCCTGGTTTCTAACTTCAACCAATTCCTGGAATTTTTTGTCTTCAGCTTCATGAGCTTCTGCATCTTTTTTCATTTTTTCTATGTCATCTTTAGATAAGTTAGATGAACCTGAAATTGTTACCTGATTTTCTTTTCCAGTTCCTAAGTCTTTTGCAGAAACGTGTACAATTCCATTCGCATCAATATCAAATGTTACTTCTATCTGAGGTATTCCTCTTGGTGCAGCAGGAATTCCTTCCAAGTTGAAATCACCTAATTTATGGTTATCTGCAGCTCTTGCTCTTTCACCTTGTAATACAACTATTGTAACAGCTGTCTGGTTATCTGCATATGTTGAGAACACCTGAGATTTCTTTACTGGGATTGTAGTATTTCTTTCAATCATTTTTGTGAATACTCCACCTGCTGTTTCTATTCCTAATGATAATGGAGTTACATCTAATAACAATACATCTTTTACATCTCCCATCAATACTCCACCTTGAATTGCCGCTCCTGCCGCAACAACTTCATCAGGATTTATTGATTTATTAGGTTCTTTTCCTAAGTAAGATTTTACCCATTCCTGAACTGCAGGTATTCTTGTAGATCCTCCTACCAGTAATACTTCATCTATTTCACTTGGACTTAAGTTTGCATCTTCCAATGCTTGTTTAACCGGTCCTTTAGTTGCTTCTACTAAATCTTTTGTTAATTCATCAAATGCCGCTCTTGTAAGTTTTTTCTCCAAGTGTTTAGGTCCTGTAGCATCCATTGTGATGAATGGTAATGAAATTTGTGTTTCCAATGTTGTTGATAATTTTTTCTTAGCATCTTCTGCAGCATCTTTCAATCTCTGGATTGCCATTTTATCATTTCTTAAATCTATTCCTGTTTCTTTTTTGAACTCTTCTGCTAACCAGTCAATAATTTTCTGGTCAAAGTTGTCTCCTCCTAAGTGGTTGTTTCCTGAAGTTGATATAACTTCCACTACTCCGTCACCGATTTCAAGTACAGATACGTCAAATGTTCCTCCACCTAAGTCAAATACTAATACTTTTTCTTCCTTTTTCTTATCTAATCCATAAGACAATGCAGTCGCTGTAGGTTCATTTATAATTCTTTTTACTGTAAGTCCTGCAATTTCTCCTGCATCTTTTGTAGCCTGTCTTTGTGCATCAGTAAAGTAAGCCGGTACTGTAATAACTGCTTCTGTTACAGTTTCCCCAAGGTAAGCTTCAGCATCCTTTTTCAATTTTTTCAGTATCATTGCTGAAATTTCCTGTGGTGTGTAATCTTTTCCATGAATATTTACTTTATAATCTGATCCCATTTGTGTTTTTATTGAAATTACTGTTGAATCAGGATTTGTAATTGCCTGTCTTTTAGCAATTTCCCCAACTATTATTTCTCCGTTATCCTTTATATTTACAACTGACGGTGTAGTTCTTCCCCCATCAGAGTTTGGTATTATTGAAAAGTTTCCACCTTCCATTACTGCCACGCAGCTGTTTGTTGTCCCTAAATCTATTCCTATTATTTTACTCATATTTATCACTCCTGTTTTATTTTTTTGAATTTTTTTATTTATATTTTTTTTATAAAGTTAAAAAAACTATTTCTTATTAACCGTTACCATTGCCGGTCTTATAATTTTTCCTTTTAATTTATATCCTTTTTGAAACACCTGAACAATATCGTTGTCCTTCAGTTCTTCCTTGCTTTCAGTCATCATTGCCTGATGTTCGTAAGGGTTAAACTCTACTCCTTCTCCTGCTTCAATTTCTTCAACACCTTCTTCAGATAACATATATTTTAAGTTTCTCAAAATCATGTTTACCCCTTCAACTAAAGCATCAAAGTTTTTAGTTTCAGCAGAAGCATTTTCAGCCCTTTCCAAGTTGTCAATGTTATCCAATACTTTTAAGATAATACCTTCTGAAGCATATTTTTTCATTTCTGAAACTTCCGCTTCCTTCCTTCTAGTGAAGTTTTGAAATTCTGCAAGCTTTCTTGTGTAGGAATTTTTCCACTCCTGAAGTTCAAGTTCAAGCTTTGCAATCTTTTCTTCACATGTTTCTTCTTTATTATCAGAAGCCTCATTTACATCTTCTTTTGTTTCATTTTCCCTGTTTTCCGTTTCAGCATTTTCATTTTCAAGTTCTACCTTTTCATCAAACTCTTTTTCTGCCATTTTTTACCCCTCATCTCCTTCTATTTATTTATTTTTTTGCAATAACTGCTTAACTTCCTCTGAAACATATTCTACAAGTCCTACCGTTTCTGAATACTTCATCCGTTTTGGTCCGATTACTCCCATAATTCCTTTGGCATCTCCCATTGTATAAACAGAAAATACAAACGAGAAATCTTCAAGTCCGGCAATATCCAGATCTTCACCAAAAATGACATTTACTTCTCCATCTTTAAACTGGTCAGTCTGAATAAACTGTAAAAATATCTGTTTCATATCTTCAGGATTGTTAAAAAATCTTACTCTGTCTATTATTTTCATAACATCTGAAGTGTTACTCTCAATTAAATTTGAACCACCTTCAAAAAACAATTTCCCCTCATTTAACATTTTATTCTCTTGGAAATCTTCCGGTACAAATAAATCAGTATTTGTAAGAAACTTTTCTAAATCAGATAAAGTAAAGTTTGGACTTCTGCTTATTTCATCATTTAAAATCATATTTATATTTTGAACTTCCTCTTCATCTACAGGATTTTTCAAGAAATATATTAAGATTTTTTTAGTCAGAAACGAATCCATAATTATGACAGCCATAATATTTGTGTCATTTATATGCACAAGCTGAACTTTTTTTATTCCTTCCTGTCTTATGGCAGGTTCCAGAACTACTCCTGCATATTTACTTATCTTAGACAGTAATCTTGATGTTTCTTCAAATATCATGTCTATTTGGTTCATTTTTTTATTATATGCTTCAACTACCTTAGCTTTAGCTTCTGTAGATATATCCCTTATCTTAATAAGTTCCTCCACATATAATTTATATCCTTCACTTGTCGGAATTCTTCCGGAAGATGTGTGTGTCTTAGCAATCAGTCCTTTATCTTCAAGATCTGCCATCGTATTTCTTATTGTGGCTGAAGAAACTCCAATACTATATTTCTTTTCCAGAGTTCTCGATCCTACACTTTCACCAAATTCGAGATAATGCTTGATGATTGCCTTTAATATTAATTGCTCTCTATCATTCATATCCGCACCTTCCTTTTTGTTAGCACTCATTATTGAAGAGTGCTAATTACAGATATATAATATTATATTTTTGCATTAATGTCAAGCACTTTTTTTTAAAAATTTTTTTCTATTTTTTTATACATTGAAAAATACTGGGTTTAAACATATAATTTATTCTCTACTTCAAAAAAATTTTTGCTTTTTTTATTTTTTTATATTTTTTTAAAAATTCCCATTTTATAATACATGATATATGAACAGAAAAATTATTATAATAATCTACACAAATAGTAAAAATAATTTTTCATGTATGTGGTATAATTATTGTAAATAAATTATCTAAAAACCAGTCAGATAATGAATATAAAGGCAAATTTCCTGAGTGGAATATTTAGAAATAAAAAAATAGAAATATTCTGATAGGAAATGAAAAAAATTATCAGAAGCAAACCTGTACTTTCATTAAAAAAATCTTTTTAAAAAAGAAAAAAATCCGATAATTCTGAAAAAAATAACGCTATTGAAAAAAATTGCTCATTAGTAGTAGAATAACTAAATACAAATACTTTTAATTTAATAATAAAAAAACACTGTAAAGGGGTGCTGATAAATGATATTTCCTGAACCATTGAAAAAAGGAGATAATGTATTCTTATTCTGTCCTTCTTCACCTATAATTCCTGAAGAAGATATTGAAAAATGTAAGAAAATTATAATAGATTTGGGATTCAATCCTGTTATTGGGAAAAGTTTGTACGAAAACTACGGAGGATATATGGCTGGAAAGGCTGAAATCCGTATTGAAGATTTGCATGAAGCTTTTTCACGGAAGGATATTAAAGGAATATTCTGTGTAAAGGGCGGTTATTCAGCTTCACAGCTTTTAGACAAAATCGACTATGAGCTGATAAAAAATAATCCTAAAGTTTTTGTAGGATACAGTGATGTTACAAACCTTCACATTGTCTTCAATCAGAAATGTAACCTTGGAACTTACCATGGACCAATGGTAAAATCAAATATGATAAATGATTTCAATGACTATACAAAAACTTCTTTCTTTGAAGCTATAGAAAAGAATGAGACAAAGTACGAAGAACCTGAAAATATGCCACTTTCTATCCTTACAGAAGGAAATGCACCTTCAGAGAACATAAGTGGTGTTCTTACAGGAGGAAATATGGCAATTATAGTAACTACTATGGGAACTCAATACGAAATAGATACTAAAGGTAAAATACTGTTTCTGGAAGATGTTGATGAAGAAATAGGATCTCTGAACAGAATGCTTACTCATTTGAAATATGCAGGAAAATTCAGCGATTGCAAAGCTGTTATTTTTGGAAATTTTGTGGCGTGTAAAAATACATATACTAAAGAAAATCAGCATTATGAACTATTGGAGCTTTTAAAGGATTTCTTTGCTGACTATGATAAACCTGTTATTTACGGAATGGAATCAGGTCACAAAAAGCCGTATATGTTTACATTGCCTTTAGGTGCAAAGTGCAGCATAAACCTTCAGAACAAAGAAATACTTTTTGAAAAGTAGAATTTATTTTAGATAAAGTAATATTTACAGATACGGAAGGAGAAAATAATGTTTTTTGACATGCATGCAGATTTGTGGACAGATAATCTGTGGGAATATGAAAAGGGAAAAAATGATGTTATTAGAAGAAAATATAAGGATAGATTTATAGAAGGAGGCGTTTTTGGAGGGATTTTTGTAATATATTTGAATGCTTTTAAGGATCCGAAGCCTGAAGAAACTTTCTTCAGAAGCCTTCGTGCAATGAGTGAGGAGCTTTATCATGCAAGGGATCTGGTTCATATTATAAAAGAGCCTGAAGACTTTGAAAAGGCAAAATCCCAAAATAAATTTTCGACACTTTTAGGTATCGAAGGGCTTCCTGGAATTGGAACAAACCTTGACTATATTTATCTTCTTGAAAGAATGGGGATAAGACACATAGGACTTACATGGAATGAACAGAATGTTTTTGCAACAGGTCAGAGAGGGGATAAAGACAGGGGACTGACTGATTTAGGTGTAAAAGCTGTTGAAATCATTGAAAATCTAGGAATTCTTCTTGATCTTTCCCATGCAAATGACAAAACCTTCTGGGATGTTGCAAAATACGCTAAAAAACCTTTTTTTGCTTCACATTCCAACTCCAGAACTCTTTGCCCGGCAATGAGAAACCTTACTGATGACCAGATACTTTGTATAGGCGAAAGAAATGGAATGGTGGGAATGAACAGCTATCATGGATTTGTAAGTGACAAGGAAGATGAAAAAAATCTGGATACATTGCTGAACCATATGGAATATGTTGCAGAAAAAATAGGAATTGACAAAGTTGGATTTGGATTTGATTTTGCTGAATACTACAACGTGCCCGGAGTAGATGAAGATGAAGGTTTAAAAGGCGTTTATGATATTACAGAAGTTAAAAATGTAGCATCAGCCTTGAAAAAACGTGGATATTCAGATGAAGACATTGAAAAGGTATCATATAAAAACTTCATTTCTTTCTTTGAAAGAATAAGAAATGGTATAAAAATAGAAAAATTATATAAATTAAAAATAAATTATAAAAAAATAAAATACATATACATGAAAGGATATAAATTATGAGAAAACCACTTATAGGAATAACTTCTTCCCATGAACATAACCCAGAATCAGAAAATGCTTACAAAACGAGCGTTTCTATAGATTATAGCCGTGCAATTATGGAAGCGGGAGGTATTCCTGTTGTTCTGCCGGTTCACGATAATATTGAAGTTATAAGGGAGCAGATTTCACATCTGGACGGACTTCTTCTATCAGGAGGAGTTGATTCTGACCCTGCTTTATATGGAGAAGACAGCTTACAGGAAATTGGAGTTGTTTCACCTGAAAGGGATAAATTTGAAATAATGCTGCTGGAAGAGTATTTAAAAACTAATAAGCCAATTTTAGCAATATGCCGTGGATTACAACTTACAAATATATATTTTGGCGGTACACTTTACCAGGATATAAAATATGTGGATACACAGATTCAGCATAGACAGAAATGGCATCTTTATTTGCCTACCCACAATATTGACATTCTTGGAAAAGATAATATTTTATATGAAATTTTTGGAGAAAAAACAAGGGTAAATTCCTTCCATCATCAAATGATAAAGGATTTAGCCGAAGGTCTTACTCCTATTGCAAAATCTTCTGACGGTGTTATCGAAGCCCTTCAGAAAAAAGATCACCCTTTCTTCTATGCGACTCAATGGCATCCTGAAATGATGTCTGTAAGAGGAAATGAAGGAATGAAGAAAATTTTTGATAAGTTTGTAGAGGCTTGTAAATAAAAATTTAAAAATTAATAAAAAAATAGGCTGTCTTAAAAATTTAAAAAAATATGAAAAACTATATTTATTCATTTGCTAAAATTTCACTTATACAAAAACAGTCATTCATAAAGAAAAAAATCAAAAATTCGCCTAAGGGCTGTTGATTTTTTTCTAAATTCATTTCCTGTTTTTGCATTGTGAAATTCTAAATAATTCATAAATATAGTTTTTCATTATTTTTTTATTTTCTTTTTGAGATAGCTCCTTTTTTTAAATATCTCGACGTTACTATTTAAATGATTTCTATTTTTTTCTTTATAATAATTATAAATTCCTTCAAATATCAGTTTACCAACATAAGAACCACCATCTACATGTCCTATTGTTTTTTCTCCATGATAAGCCGCTCTTCCATGAACTGCCATCATATTTTTTGTTGCTTCACTTCCTTTTAACGCAGCTTCATATGTTTCTTTTAAAATTTCTGATATTGTTTTCTCCTCATCTACATTTTTTTCTCAAAAAAACTTTTTGTAGCAGGAGATAATGAATCTAAAATTGTTTTTTTCATTCTCCTTTGAATTTGCTCTTTCTTTTAACTTACTAATTCCATTTTCCAATGCTATTTTCATATCATTTTTATCAGCATTCTCTTTTCCTTTCAAACTTCCACCTATTCCTAATAACCAAAATGAAATAATTGTTCCTAATGAAGAAGGAGCAGACTCATTAAAAAAACCATTCCCATCTTAAAAAAATAATTTTCCTAAATCTTTCTCTTCAGAAATTTCTAAATAATCTTTTAATCCAGAAAAATCCTTGAACCATTGATATACCTAGATCTCCATCTCCAAATTGGCTATCTAAATCAAGTAAATAGTTTTTATTTTCTTTTTACTAACTTGAATATATTTTTCTGTAATTAATTTAATATCATTTGTATCCATAACTGCTTATCCTTCCTGAAATTACTTATTTACATTCGTATAAAAATGGTGTAATTGCTTCTTTCAATAATAATCTTTTAGTTTCCTCATTCAATTTAAAAAAATTGTTATTGATAATCCCGCCATTTCCATAGAAGTAGCAAATTCTCCTATATGTGGTTTTATTATTTTTTTACATTTTTTTCTTTTTAAAAATTTTATAAATTCTGTTATATACAATGTAAAGTTCCTCTAAAGGAGTTGCACCTAATCCGTTTACAGTTACGGAAACTTCATCTTCTGATTTCAGTGCCAATTCTTCATCTATCTTGGAAAATATTAAATCTGCTATTTCATCTGCTTTTAGCATATCTCTTACTTCAATTCCTTGTTCTCCATGTATTCCCATACCTATCTCTATTTTATTTTCTTCTATACTAAAAGTAGGTTTTCCAACTTCAGGAACAATACATGGCGACAAAGCTACTCCCATTGTTTTTATATTTTCCAAAGCATGCTGAGTGATTTCAGCAACTTCTGACAACTCGAACCCCTCATCTGCAGCTGCTCCTGCAATTTTATAGGCATACAACATTCCTGCTACGCCTCGTCTTGTATCTTTTTTTTCATACGATGCTGAAGCAACATCATCTTTAACTAATACACTAGCAGTTTTTATATCCTCAAAATCAGCTAATTCACATGCCATATTAAAATTCATCTTATCTCCACCATAATTTCCGTAAAGACATAAAACTCCTTTTCCAAAATCACACGCTTTTATCATATCAAACATTTTCTGGGATGAGGGTGAAGCAAATACATTTCCTATTGCACATCCATCAAGCATTCCTTCTCCTACATATCCTAAAAACGTTGGAAGATGTCCACTTCCTCCTGCAGTAACAATTCCCACTTTATTTCTTTTAGGATTATCCTTTCTTACCATTACCCTGATATCGTCATTCAGCAACTGTATTTTATCACTATGAGCAGCTACTATTCCTTCTATCATTTCTTTTACAAAATTTTCAGGTTCATTTATTATTTTCTTCATAATACAATCACCTTCTCTAGTTCTTTTCTAATTTTTCCGGATATTTCCAACTTTCCAGTTCTTCTGGAGAAAAACTATCCGGTTCATTGCCTTTATTTATTAATAAAGTATAATAGTAAACTTCTGCCAGTTCTTCTACATACTGTGCTCTCAAAAAAGCTTCGTACATATCTACACCACAAGCTACAACTCCATGTTTTTCAAGTAAAAATATATCTGCTCTTTTTACAGGTTCTATTACACTTTTAGCTAATTCTACAGTTCCAGGTCTCGCATATGGTGCTACCGGTACAACAGCATCCTTTAACCCAAATGTTGCAACCTCATATATAATTGCCGGTATAGGTTTATTTAATACTGCAAAGGAAGTTGCCATTTTTGAATGAGTATGAACAATTGCCATTATATCTTCCCTTGTTTTATAAACTTCTAAATGCATCATTGTTTCACTTGATGGTTTTCTGTTATTTTTTACTTCTATTAATTCACCATCTACCGTTAATACACATATATCATCTACCGTTAATTCTTCTCTATTTACACCTGATGGAGTAACTACTACATATCCTGTTTCTTTATCCCTTATACTAAAATTTCCTGATTTATGTTTGCATAAGTCTAGTCTTTGCCCATCCTGTGCTGCTTTTATAACTTCTTTTTTTAAAATTTCCAACATTTATATCACCTTCTATTAAAATTTATTATTGATTTTGTTTTTTCATATTTCTCACAAATATATAGAACAATCCAAAAAATAATACTAATGCTATAATTCCTGGTATTTTAGCTGCTAGCCCATTTGCTACTGCCCATCTGAAAAACGGAGCCTCTACGCCAAAATATGTTATCATTTGTCCAGCTGGTATTTCTATTGCTTTTGTTGTTTTTGCAAGCTCAGTTGCATATGGAGCGAAACTACTGGAAACCAGTAAATAAATTGGAGTATACAAAATACTTAAAATTAACATTTTTAATAGATTCTTTTTTGAAACAATCATTGCTGGTACTACAACAACTACATTTACTATTCCTGCCAATGGTAATACATTACTTATTCCCATTTTTGAAAGTACAACAGCTAAAAGCAATTCTATAGGAACTAATAATATCGCAACAACCCATAATTCAGATTGTCCTGCCATAAATGGCCAATCTAATCCAATATAGATTTCTCTATCTTTAAATTTATTTTTCATAAATTCTGATGCGGCATCTGCAATTGGAGCCAGAGCTTGCATAAATAATTTAGCTACCATAGGAAATAATACTAGAGCTGTTCCTACTTTTATAGCCACATTTAATGTATCTTTTACAGAATAACCTGCAAGAATTGCTATAAGGCCACCTATAATAAATCCCATAACGCTATTTTCACCGAAAATTCCTATTTTATCTTTTAATTTATCTGCATTTGCATTTTCTTTTTTAAATAAAGGAATATAGTCTAATAACTTGTTAACCGGTTCCATTATTACACATTGGAGTGTCATATAATGAGTACAAGTAACCCCTGGTATTCCTGTTATTTCCTGAGTTCTTTTTTGAGTAGCTTCTCCTATTTTTAATTCAACTATAACTTGAATTGCTGCTGCAACAAAACCTAACATAATATTTCCTGTGATTGCTGCCACCATTGTTGCAGTAAAAATTTTCCCCCATACATTCCATAAATCTACATTTAATATATCTGTTTGTTTAAAAAAAAGCATCAGAAGATTAATTCCTATCTGTAAAGGAAACATAAATAAAGCATAAGGCCATGCCCAAGCAATTGCTGACATTGGTGACCATCCTACATCAATTATATTTAATTGAATTCCTGTCTTTTCTACAAAAGCTGAAGCAACAGGGCTTATAGTATCAAACATAAAACCTAACACTACATTCATTCCAGTAAAAGCAACTCCCAATGTAAGTCCTGAAATTAATGCTCTTTTAAATTTCATTTTTATTATTAATCCTATTATTATCATTATTATAGGTAAAAAGATTGCTGCTCCTAATCCTAAAATATAGTTTAAAAATATTTCCAAACATTTTATTACCTCCTAAAATCATTTATAATATCTATTTTAATAATTCTTTTAATTTTTCAAATTCTTCTGCCATTCCCATTCCTGTCAAAAAAATTTAATTCCATTTATCATTGGTTTTGTCAAAAGTTTGAGAACCTGGAACGATTGTTACATATACATCAACTTGGTCTATTATGCTTTCAAGAGATTTTATATCAACTGCTTCAACTGTTGCTTTTATCCCTTCATCTTCCAACATACTGTTAATTTTTGAAGCAACTGTTTGTGATGTTGCTACCCCTGATCCACATGCTACAACTATTCTTTTCATATAAATTCCTCCTAATTTTATTATTTTTTTATTCTCCAAAAATTTGAATAAAATAGCTCTTCCAGCTCTTTTAATACTTCATTTTCATCTTCTCCATCTATTTCTATTTCAACTTTTGTACCGTATTTTGCTCCAAGTTTTAAAAATCCTAAAACACTTTTATTCTCTACTTTATTGTCACCTACTTTTAAATATAGTTTTTGATTTATACTTTGATATTACTTTTTATTATTTGTGAAATTGGTCTTGCATGTAATCCTGTTTTTATTCTTAACTTCTAAAAATTTTTACTTATCATCGTAATCACCTTGTTTAAAAAAATTTTTTACTCAATATTCTTAATATTTCTTCTTTATCTGATGTATTTTTTTAATAGTGTTATAAACTTCTTTCTGTTCCAGTAAAGACATTAATTTTGTTAATAGATTTACCTGTTCTTCCCCTTTGTGTACCAGTAACACAAATATTACTGATACTTCTAAATCATTTTCATCTAACCCCATATCCCTAAAAAAATTATCGGTTTTTTTAACTTAACTGTTATAATTCCTTCCTCATTAACATACTCTGGATTTGTGTGAGGAATCGCAATTTTATATTCTCCAAAATCTAAACCTGTAGGATATTGTTCTTCTCGTTCAATAATTGAATCATCAAATCCCTCCTTTACATATTTTTTTCAAATAATATCTTAGATATCTTAGAAAGAAAAATCCTTTCTATCATTTGCATCAAAAATCTAAAAAAATATTTTCTCTTTTAAAAATAATTTTTCCATACCTTATTCCTTTCTACATATTGTCATTTTTTTGAAAAAGTACTCTACTATTTTATTTTTTTATCTCTTGTTTTCATTACTTTATTCATTTTATCTTTAAAAAAATTTTTATTTATAATTTTGCTTACTTTATTAAGTTCTTTTTCTTTATCCTTTATAGCAAAAAGTAAAAAAATATTTTATTTTATTTCCATTAAGTTCAATACTTTTCTTCAATTCAAGTAAAAATTCCTGAAGTTTTTAAACACATTGTCATCATTTTTTTGCATGTGGTAAAATTATACCATTATGTATTATCATATAAGATGTATGATTCTTTAGTATATCTAGGATACTATCAGTATATGAACTAGCTATATACTTTTTTTTCTCCAGAATATTACATGTATACTTTTATTGCTTCTTCAATGCTTTTTAACTTCATAATCAAAAAAATAATATTTTCAGCTCTAATTATATTTTTTTATCTTCATTATCTTCTACAGTATCATTAATAATTCTTTTCTTTCATTTTGTTTTCAAGTTTTTTTCAATTAATTTTTTTCTATTTTTTTATTACTGTTTCTTCTTCAATAATTTGAATCAATTCAGTCATTAAAAATCTTTTTTTATTATTAGGAGTAAAACCAACATCCAACATTTTTTTCTTATCATCCGTTGTAAATATTGGATTAACTTTTTAGCACTGGAATATTGTCTGAAATTTTATCCTCTATATCCACTGTAGTAATTATATAATTTATATTTTTTTATTCTTCTGCAAAGTATCTTTGATTTTAAAAATAGGGTGTTACCGAAACTATTTCTACATTAAACATTGAAGAGATATTATCTACTAACATTTGCGAAATTCCATAACCTAATGTACTCACCACTACCACTCTTTTTTTACTTTTTATATCATTACTTATAACTCTTTCCATTGAAGCTTGAAAATGAAGCATTAATAAAAAAATATTTCTTCATCTGGAATATCCTTTTTAATATATTAATTAAAAATATCTAGTGATTCTTTTTATTAAATAAAAACAGATGATTTTTAGTAAATTTTAAGTCCTGTATAAATTTTTTTCATTTAAAAGCATAACCATTTTTTTACTCTATAAAAATAAAGGTTTTAAGTGTTGCCTTAAATATTCAAATAACAGTTCATCCTTTTGATATATTCACATTCAATTTACTATTTATGTTTTCAATCAAATTTTTTTAGCTAGAATGTCTATATCTATCCAATTTTTCATAAAAATTGGGAAACTTTATTATAAGAAGTTATCCCAACTATCAAATCAGTTATAATAAAAAAATATCCTGCTCATTAAATATTTCATCCAATTTTTTTGTTTTTTTGATTTCTTCTTTTATTATCCTGTATTCATCCCAATCCTTTATTATTGATCCATCAACGCAGATAAAATTATTAATTTCATCATGAAAAGTTTTGGATTGTAATAAAATAATATATGAAATTAATGTTTTATAATTCTCATCTGTTGCTGAAAATTTTAAATCAGTTAAGATTTTTTTCTAATAAATTACTTAAAAAAAGTCTATTTTTTTCTTATATTTAAATTTTTCTTCAAAAAAATTTCTTCTATTTTTAATCTATAATTTGTTTTATTTTTCTTTTTTTAATTCTTTTTAAGCACTCAGATACTGTCTCAACTCTATATTTTATTAAGTCTGATATCTTTCCTTCAAGTATTATTCCTTTTTTTAGTATTTAAAAAAATTCCTTTTCCTTCAAATTCCTTTTTTTATAATATTTAGATCATTGTTAATAGTATTTCTTGATGTATCAAATTTATCCATTAAATTTGATACATTAGTTTTTGCAGATGTAATTAACAGTAATTTTATGAGTTTTTTTCTTTTTTTCAATATCTATAGGTTCTGCCTCTTTGACCATAACCTTGATTTTTGTTTATCTTATTATTACTATCTAACTTAAATGTCCCTGATTTATTTCTATATATGGGTTTAATGTTAAATATTGATAAAAACAAAATTGATTTTTGTCAATATCATATCTTACCATTCTTTCAGAGATATCAAATTTTTTTCTTTTAATTTCTTAATAGATACTTCTTCTCCAGAAGAAAAAAATATCCAACATTTTTTTATTTCTCTGTTATTTAACATAAAATCTCCTTAATTAAGGTTCTACTTAATATATAACCTATGATTTTAAGTATTTCAATATTAAGCTTCTGAAACTTTTATTGAAAAAAATATAGCAAATTGAAAAACTTATCTTTCACTTGCTTTTTCAATTATTAGAAATATTTTTGTCAAAAAAAGTGAAATATTCTTTATCGTTAAATTTTTTTAATGCATATTCTTGAACATAAAAATTTTTATTCTGATATACTAAAAAAATATAATTATTTAATAATGGGGGATAAAAAAATGAAAGATAAAAAAAGAAAAAAATACATAAAACAAATGCTCTTAGACAGTTGGATAAAAATAAGATTCCGTATATTATTCATACTTATGAATGGAGTGAAAATAAAAGTGGAGGACTTGGGGTTGCTGAACATTTTCCTGAACTTGCAGAAAGAATTTTTAAGACTATTGTGTTAAAGGGAAAAAGCAAGTCGCTGTATGTCTGTGTAATTCATGGAGAAGCTCATCTTGACCTGAAAAAAGTTGCAAAAGCATGTGGTGAAAAGAATATTGACCTTCTTCCCCTTTCAGAACTTGAAAAGGAAACTGGATATATTCGTGGGGGATGTTCTCCTGTCGGAATGAAAAAATTATATGATACATTTTTTGATGTGGAAGCAGAAAAATTTGATAGAATAATAGTTTCAGCAGGAAAAAGAGGTTTACAGATGGAAGTTGAAACTGAAAAACTAATTCATATAATAAACGGGAATGTCACTGAACTGAAACTTGAGGAAGAGGATATCTAAAAAGAGAGAATAGAAAGATACAGAAAAAACTATGAGAGTGTTTAGAATTTTGTGTAAACTCAAAATATAATATATGTACAGGATGGTAAATTTTATCATCCTGTTTTTTTTAAATTCTTTCAGTATTTCAATAACAGCATCATTCCCTGTTTTTTTCTTCTGATATTTATAATTTCCAATATTTACATTAATTTTTTTCTTAACAAATTCTGATTTTAACTTCATCGCTCCAAATCCATCTATTTTACAGTCAATATTGTGGATTCCGTCATCTATCAATCTTATGTTTTTTACTTTTGTACCTCTTTTTAAATCATTTGATGCACCTTTTTACTTTTTAAATCCTTAATTATTGTAACGCTGTCTCCATTTTGCAATATATTCCCATTTGCATCCTTTACAATATTTTCTTCATTTTCGCTATTGTCTTCAAATGTCCATTCATGAAAACATTCAGGGCAGACTAGCATATTTCCATCTTCATATGTATATTCAGAACCACATTTTTGGGCATTTTGGTAAACTCATTTATTACTTCCTTTCATTTTTTTTAATATTTGCTGTTAATTATAACATTTTTTTGCTTGATTTTTTTCTATTTGTTAATTGTACTCAGATGTGTTAATATAATTATAGTAGCTGTTAATGACAGGAGAATGATATAATGAATTCAAGTAAAATTTTTGAAAAATATGTACTGAATAATGGGATAGAAATTAAAAATAGGCTTGCAGTAGCTCCTATGACACTATTTGTTGCCAATGAAGATGGTACTTTTTCAGATGAAGATTTTAAATTTATGGGTAAACGTGGAGAAAATATAGGAATGTTCATAGTGGAAGCAACTCTGGTTGCTGATGGGGGAAAAGCATTCACAAGACAGCCTGAAGCCATTAATGAAACACATTTACCGGCTTTAAGAAAAGCGGCAGAAATTCTGCAGAAACAGGGAACAAAAGCTATCCTTCAGATACATCATGGAGGAAGACTGGCAATTCCAGCAGTAAATACCAATGATATAATAGCTCCAAGCTATGATGAAGAAACGGGAGCAAGGGAAATAACAGTACGGGAAATCCATAATCTTATAAAAGCATTCGGAAATGCTGCAGATTTAGCTATTCAGGCAGGATTTGACGGTGTGGAAATCCATGGTGCAAACAGATATCTTATACAGCAGTTTTATTCAGGAATAACTAACAGAAGAACTGACGAATGGGGCGGAAGTATAGAAAAAAGAATGAAATTTCCTTTAGCAGTTATAGACGAAGTCAACGAAGTTAAAAATAAACATAACGCCGATAAATTTATAATAGGATACCGTTTCACCTGAAGAACCAGGAGAAAATGGTCTGACAATGATTGAAACTTTTGCATTAATTGATGAACTTGTAAAAAAACCGCTACAATATCTGCATGTTTCGTTGCCAGATTTCTATATAAATGCTTATCGTGGTGGAGATATTGAAAAGCCTGCTATAAAGCAGATTCATGATAGGATAAATGGAAAACTTCCTTTAATTGGAGTGGGAAACATCTATACTGCTGACCAGATAAATAAAGCTTTAAATACTGGATGGTCAGAATTCGTTGCTTTAGGAAAAACCGCTATTATAAATCCTAATATTGGAAGTTTAATACTTGAAAATAGGGAAAATGAAATCGAAACTGAACTGGATCTGGACAGAAAAGATAAATATGATTTAGGTGAGTTTTTATGGAATCTTGCTAATGAAGGGAATCAGTTACTGCCACCATTGAAGAAAAAATAACACAGTACAAATAAAACAAGCATTAAATAATGTTATATTCAATAAAAAAATTTAAATTTTATGGATTTTATTTAAAAAAATATCAACAAAAATAAAAAGGACAAATTCTTTTACTTATCTCAACGTAGATTTAAGTATAGTTTATGCCCTTTTTTTACTTTTTTTGTCAATTTTAACAGATAAATAATGGATATCCTTAATATCTAAATGTTCCATTTAGGACTTTTTAAAGGCTATCCTCTATTTTTTTGTATTTCCTTCAAAACTTCTCCAATATCTCCATCTATACAAATACTTCTTTCCTCAAGTTCATTTTGGACAAAAATGCTTCCTGATAATTTACACATGCATAAACAGCTTTCTTATTTTTCCATTACCATATACCAGAAGGGGTACTGAATACTCCATTTTTTTATCCTTCACAAATCCTTAAGAAATTTTTTTATTTATAAATTCTCTGAATTTATTTGTTGTAACTTTTGTTATTACATCTAATAATCAATATTACCACACTTTTTGATGTAATATTAATAGTTACAACTTCTTTTTTTATTACTTTTATTGAAAAATTCTTAATAAAAAAATAGGCACTATTATTAAATCATTCATTCCCTTTCTCCTTATTTAGATTACTCCCGTCTTTTTCCAACAATATAAAAAGTTTTAAGTGAAAAATTCAAGTATATTGAATAAATTAGTCATTATCAATGTTGAATATGTATATTTATTTAATCTGTTATCATCTTTTACAAAAATTTTGCAATTATAAAAAAATCGGTATTTGTAAAATTACAATTCCATAAAATTGTATATTTCCATGATAAATCAATCCTAATAAATCAATAAAAAAACTAAAGAAAAAAAGCAACATAAGACAAGAACTTGTTATTCTTTCTTTTCATTATCATAAACAATAGAACAACCAAAAATACATACTATTACGTGTAAGCCTTGGTTTTTGTGAAAAAAATCCTTACCCAAAAACTTCTATGCACAAAAAAACAAATATACTATTCCAAAAAAACTAAATCACCCCATAAAAAAATTTCTTAATTTCTTTTTTTCTGAAAAAAACTTTTTATAAAAACAAAAAAAGCAATCTAAATGAGCTATAAAACATCAATAAAGTTAAAAATATAAGCATAATCAATTCTTCCAATTATTTCACGCTCCCAAATAAATCATTCAAAGTCTCACTCATTGTCGGATGGGTAAATATCATATCTTTTAAGTCAGTTTTTACTCCTGCCACTTCCAAGACTTTCCAGCGTATACTTTCTCATCTCATTTTCCATAGCCTTCTGTATTGTTTCCAGCTTACTATCAAGCAATTTATGAATATTTTTCCCCACAGGACATTCTGGATTCGGATTTATACTTCCAGCAAGAAAATCGCTTGTAATCCTATACTCATCTCCAAATACCTCTACACATGCAAAAATATGTAGTGCTATCGTAAATCTACTTGATATCTGCATAATTTCATTCTCCTTTTTTTATATTTTCTATTGGTTTTTCTATTTTTAAAACTTCAAAATTAACTCTAATATTCTATAAAAACTTCTAACTTTTTAAGATGTAATAATGATAGTTATATCTTATAAAAATTATAATATAATATCTTTGATATAATATTAATAGTTACAACAGAAAAATTATAAATAAAAAAACTTCTTTAATTAAGATTTTTTTCTTAAATTTAAAGAAGGTTTTACAACTTTAGTATTCATAATGATTTGCACAGGCAATAACTACTATACTTGTTTCTGTCAGTTTATATATAAACCTGTGCTTATCTGTAATTCTTCTGCTCCAGTATCCACTCAGTTCATGCTTTAAAGGCTCAGGCTTCCCTATCCCTTCATTGCCATTCCTTTTGATGTCTTTTATTATTTCATTTATTTTTTTGACCATTTTTTTATCCTGTTTCTGCCATTCTTCATATTGCCCCCATGCAATATCTGTCCATGTCAAATTCATTATTCCACCTCAATTATATCATGTATCTGTACATTCCCCGCTTCTGCTTCCGCTTTACTTTTTAACAACTGATTATAATATTTCTTATTTGACATGATGTAAAGATTTTCCATCAAATTGTTATACTCCTCTTCACTCATCAGTACCACATTTTTTTCGTTTTTTTCTTGTTATAATGACTGTTTCATAATCATCAGTTGCCTTATCACAATATTTTTTTTAAATTGTTTCTTACATTTGAATAATTTGTAGCTATCATTTAAATCACCTCTTTTTTATTGTACAATATTTTTGACAAATTTTCAATTATAATTTCTCTTTTTGTAATGAAAAAAGACATAATTTTTTTCATAACAGGACAGCTCCATTTCTATTCCTCTTCAGGATAGGTCATTCCCCAGTCCTTACGTAATTTTGTCATAATATCCATAACATCTATTGTATATTCCAGCTTCATTTTGTTAATTCCTGTTCTTACAGATTCTTCCATATTCTGAAGCTCATACTGAAGTGCATTGGCTGTCATTCCTGCTGTAATTTCCTCAACTTCCCCTGTTTCAGTATAAACTATTTTAGCCTTATCTGCCCTTGGGTATTCTATAATTTCAATATATGCCTTCTCACATGCAATTACAACTCTTTTTGGCTGTTTTGAATGAAGTGTAAGTGCTATTGTTGACATCTGCTGTTCCTTATTCATCATGATTATCCCCACCTGCTCATCTACTCCTGTCGGTGCATATTTTACTTGCGAAAGCACATTGTCAGGTTTTGAAGACATAAACAGTCTTGTAATTGAAATAGCATAAACTCCTATATCAAGCAATGCCCCTCCTGCCAGATTTCTGTTGAAAAATCTGTTACTCATGTCATATTCCTTGTAACTTCCAAAATTAACCTGTATTATTTTCACATCACCCAGTTTACCTGAGTTTACAATTTCTGAAAGTTCAGTATAAAGTGGCATATTGAAAATTGTCATTGCTTCTCCGAGAATAAGATTCTTTTCCTTTGCAATTTTTACTGCTTCTTCAAGCTCTTCGCTATTTAGTGTAATTGATTTTTCACATAATACATGTTTCCCATTTTTAAGTGCTTCAATCATAAATTTTATATGTGTATTATGGGGTGTTGTAATGTAAATTATATCAGTTTCTTCATCTGTAAACATATCTTCTATGTTATCATAAACTTTTTGAACTCCGTATTTTTTGGCGAATTCCACAGCCTTGCTATGTGTCCTGTTTGCTACCGAATAAAGTTTCTTCCCCATTTTTTTTCAAGTGCCTGTGCCATTTCATTTGCGATTATTCCTGTTCCAAGAACAGCCCATTTTAATTCTTTTTTTCTATTTTTTTCTTCCATACTTATCCTCCTCATAATAAATTTATTATTCCACCTCAATTATATCATGTATTTATATATTTTCTATTTGACATTCAATATAATTATCACTTTTGAAACACAAAGCTTTTTCATTCCATTTTTTTATATGTCGTAATATATTATATAATTTGTGTATAGAGCTATTTTTAAAATTTATCCTATCATTTTTCCTCTATATTTCCACAATTTATACCAAAAGGTAACTATATAACAAAAAAGTGCATTCTTGCCATTTGTTTCATTATGTTATAAAATAAACACATAAAAGAAAAGGAGGAATCATATATGAAAAATTATTCAATAGGAATTGCGGATGGAGCAAGAACAGAATTCCATCAAACATTAGGATTAACAGGAGCGGAAGTAAGTTTTAACAGTTTACCTGCAGGTGTAAGCGTACCATTTGTTCATTCGCATAAAGAAAATGAGGAAATATATATAATTACAGAGGGTAAAGGTACTCTGACAATTGATGGTGAAGTTGTTAAAATAAAAAAAGGAAATGTAATTAAAATATCCCCTAATGGTAAAAGACAATTTGCTGCCGCAGATGATGAAGGTATCAGCTATGTATGTGTTCAAGTAAAAGAAAATTCATTAACTTCATATACTGAAAATGATGGCATTATATATTAATAGGGTTTGTCTCAAAAAAGAAAAATTTAAAAAAATAATGTGGGAGCTGTATTTTTTTGAATTATTTAAAAATTTTAAAAATTTTTGAGACAGCTCTTTTTGTACTTACTTAAAGTATCATATGATGATATAATGAATACAAGAGGTGATTTTTATGAGAAAAAAATATACAGAATGTCCAGTTGAATATACTGCTTCATTAATAGCTAATAAATGGAAAAATACTAATATTGAGGGATTTATTAACTGGTACAAAAAAAGATATAATGAATTAACAAAATCTATAGTCGGAATCAGTGCAAAAGTTTTAACTGAAAAATTTAAGACAACTTGAAAGTGATGGAATAGTTGTAAGAAAAAGTATATCCAGTTGTTCCACCAAAAAGTAGAATATTCTCTTACAAAGAAAGGTAGTGAACTAAAACCCATTTTTTTGATTTAATGAACGAATATGGAAATAAATATAAGAAAAAAATAAGTATACTGCACCAAAAAAATTTTGTACACACCCTATAAAGTGATATTACAAATTTTTAAGCTAATATCACTTTTTATTTTAAACTTATAACCTATTTCCTAAAAAAATTCAATTTAAATCTCCTAATCTCTTTATCTTCTTCTCTCATCTGTGAATCATTTTCGTGAATATTTCCTTTATAGTAATAGCTGACTTCTCCTATAGCTCCATCATCTACTTCTTCTTTACATACTAGCAGTTTCTCCTTATCCGTTTTTATCCTTTTCATTCATTATTTTTTTCATAACAGGACAGCTCCATTTCTATTCCTCTCATCCGAATTCATTATTCTACTTCAATTATACCATGCATTTGTATATTCCCCGCTTTCTCTTTTCTTTTTTTAACAGTTTATTGCAGTATTTCTTATTTGACATGATGTAAAGATTTTACATTAAATTATTATATTCATCTTCACTCATTAGTACTACATTTTTTTCGTTTTTTTCTTGTTATGATTATTGTTTCACAATTATCAATAATCTTGTCACAATATTTTTTTTCAAATCTTTTCTCACACTCGAATAATTTGTAGCTATCATTAAAACCACCTCTATATTATAGTATAGTCTTTTTGAAAAAAATCAATACGATTTATACTTCTGCAACGAAAAAAATAATTTTCTCTTATTTCTTTAATTGATATTTTTACTGAACGTCCTTTCCCCACCTGCTCAACAATACTTTTTTTCAATTAAACCATTTATCGATCTTATGACTTTTTGATTTATTATATTCACTTAATTCTTCGATTTCTTTTCTACTTAATTTTTTTCACGCTTCTTAAGAATTTCAAAAAAACTTTTACTTCCCCATTGACTAAATTACTTGGAACTGTTTCAATTATTGGTAAAGTTATTCTTATGCTATTTTCATATATCTCAAAAGACGGTTTTACAAAATTTTCCCTGTATTCATATTTTTATTCTTTTTATTCCTGTTCCAAATTTTTTTCAATTATTCCTAGTCTATAAAAAAATATTTGCTATTATAGGATTTCTCAAGATCGAAACATAGCCTCTCATATATTCATCTTCTGACATTCCTGGAGGTAAACTTCCTGGCGATATAATCTCAATTTTATCATTTGACATTACTATTTTTTTATATTCGCATTTATATCCCACAATCTATGAACTATTGCATTTTGCAACAGATTCCCTGAAAGCTTCTTTTTGAAATTTTTTTCTTTTGTTACACGCTCAGCTCCCACTATTTCTTCATATTCATAATATCTTTCAAATGTACTGATTGCGTCAGAATATTGTTCAAGTATGGATTTTCTTTCAATATTTTCCCTAAATAATATTTTTATTTATATTTTCACCTAAAACTACTATATCAATTCCAGAAAAATTTTCTATTATTATTGTCTGCAAAAAGTTCAGCAGACTATATTAAATTTTTTTATTTTCATATAAATTCAATGTTTTTTTAGTATATCTAAATTTAGTTCTTTTATTCCTACTACTTCTTTCATTTTCTTTTCTAAAAAAATTTAAATTCTAATTTCTCATTTTCTATTTTAATTGCTTCATAATCTAGATTACTTCCCTGTAATATCATCCTGTTCAATTCAACTATGTCTACTTCAACTGTTGATGTATCATTTCTTTTATAGGCTTTACCATTGTAATAATATGGCGGAAAAATCCCTTTTTTTCACATTTAAGACAATACAACTTTTTTTCCTTCTATTTTTTTCAATATCCAATGTATATTCCGGCTTAGGGTTTTATACTGTCGTTAATGGTGTTTTCTATATTAAGTTTATTTTTCTGTCACTTTTTCCAGCCCTATAATGTCTCCATTATCGTTTATCCCAAAAAAATTATTTTTGCCATCTTTATAATTAGAATAAGCAGAAACTGTTTTTCAAATAACTTTTTACTTATTTTTTTCCTTAAATTCTATTTCTTTTGCTCTCTTTTCTCATATAAACCCTCCATTTATATAATCTACTTAAAACAATATTTTTTTACAAATTAATTATACTTCATTTTTTTATCACTTTTTGCAACGAAAAGATTTTTCGTTCCATTTTTTTCGTTTCATTTTTGCAACGAAAAAAATACGCCAAATTTATGACGTATTTTAATATTTATTCTTTTTTTCTTTTCTATACTGCAATACTGTTTTCCCTATCCATTTTTTAAACGCCCGATAAAACGATGAAAGTTCCGTATATCCAACCAGATAGGCTATTTCATCAATTGAAAGTTCCTTTGCTTCTTTTTATTGCCTTATACTGTTCCGGAAATGCAATTCCAAATAAAGTAATATAAACACTTATCATCATTGCAGGCGGATAAAATATACACGATATTATTAACCCAATTATTTTTTTATACTTATATCAACTTTTATCCATCTTATCATTGTTTTTTTAATGATTCCTGCAATTCTTTATCATGTTTATTCACCTTTTCTATCAGATACAACGAGATTATATTGCAGAATGTAACAGCCAGAACTATTACCCCATAAAATCCTTGCGCTACACTACTGTTATAATATGAAGTGACAAAAGAAGTCACATATGGAAAAAATGAGGAAAAGAAAAGTAGTACTACATTTACCCAGACAATTAACGGTGTAATATATTTTTATTTTATGCCATTCATTATGCAGATTTACCCACATTGTTCCAATCCAGAAAAATGAAAGCGTGTATGCAAAAAAATCTACTCTCAGATTCCAAAGTGCTTTTAAAGTTGCTGTTTCAGGTTTTTTCAGTTCTAATATAAGAATTGTCATAATAATTGCAAGTACAGCATCCATAAAAGTCGCCAATCTTTCTTTATTCATAGTTAAACTCCATTCCATGATTTTTATAATAATACAATTATATCATAAATCAGTAAGGAATTTAAATTTTTAGTTTTTTTCATATATAATCTCCTTCATTTTTCTTATTTTTTTATTTCCTTATCTTCATGTAGTTATAATACTAAAAATTTAAGATAAAAAGTACAATACCGTTTAGAAAAATGTGCTATAATTAAAAATGCATACTAGAAATAAAAAAATTATATGAGGGTGATTTATATAATAGAATTGGAACAACTTAAACAGCTTATTGCGTTTTGCAACATATGGAACATTATCAAAAAGTCGCTGAAGAATTGTATATTTCACAGCCTGCCCTTTTCCCGTTCGATACAAAAAGCTGGAAAAAAACTTTAGGGGTTGAACTTTTTGACAGGAAAAAAATAAGATGGAATTAAATGAAAATGGAAAAAAACTGTTATCCAGTACGCAGAAAAAAATATTGAATCTTGTAGATGAAATGGAAGAAAAAAAGTTAATAAAAAAATAATCAGGTTCTAAATAATTTTTTTCAATTGGTTCATGTGCTCCGGCTCCATTGTGGGATATGATTTCATTATTTGGAAGATTTTATCCTGAAAAATATATTCTTCATAAAAATAGAAAAATAATCTTCAGTTATTTGAAAAAAACTTAAAAATGGCAGTTATCAGATGATCATACTTTCTGAACCTATTGATAATTCTGAATTTTTTTCTGCATAAAAATACAAAACTGAACAATTATTTTTTTATCAGTTCCTTTACGAGCATCCGCTGGCTAAAAAAAGGAAAATACATTTTTCAGATATTACAGATGACAGAATGCTCTTATTCAATCCAATCGGAATATGGAAGGATGTAGTTTTTAGAAAAAAATGCCTAATATGAACTTCCTTATCCAAAGTGACAGGATTATTTATCAGGAATTAGCTGAAATGCAAAATTTACTGCATTTCCGTTCAAATTTCACACTTGAACGTGAAGATAATTTTTAAAAAAATAATATTTCAATTCCGATTATTGATAAAGAAGCAAAAATGACATTTTACTGTATTTGTAAGAAAAAAATATAAAAAAATGAAATAAAAAAATATTTGATAGTTTTAGTAAAGATTCTTAAAAAAATAAGAGGGAAGATATCTCTCTTATTTTTTTATTATTTCCTTCCATTAAGCCATTTTTACTATTTCCACATCATCATGATTTAAGAATAGACTTTCCTTTTTATCAAGTTCAGATATTTTCTCCATATCCTCACTGTTCAATTCAAAATCAAATACATTAAAATTTTCTTCAATTCTTTCTTTTCTGACTGATTTTGGTATTACAACTACATCTCTTTGAATTAGCCATCTTAAAATTACCTGAGCCACAGATTTATTGTATTTTTTACCAATTTCAGATAAAATTTCATTTGTAAATATTCCATTTTTTCCTTCTGCAAAAGGTCCCCATGATTCTATTTGAACCCCATATTCCTTCATTATTTCATTTGCTTTAACCTGCTGATTGAAAGGATGTGTTTCCACCTGATTTACAGCTGGCACTACTTCATTATTCATAATAAAATCAACCAGTCTGTCAGGATAGAAGTTACTTACACCAATTGCTTTTATTTTCCCTTTCTTGTATAATTCCGTCATTGCTCTCCAAGCTCCATAAACATCATTAAATGGCTGATGTATCAGATATAAATCAATATATTCCAAATTCAATTTTTTTAAAGATGTCTCAAATGCTAATTTTGCCTTTTCATAATTTACATCACTTACCCATAATTTTGTTGTAACAAAAATTTCTTCTCTAGGTATACCACTTCTTTTTATAGCTCTTCCCACAGCTTCTTCGTTTCTGTAGGACGCAGCTGTATCAATTAATCTATATCCTGCTTTTAACGCATTGTAAACCGCTTCTTCACATTCTTTCATATCATCAATTTGAAATACTCCAAATCCCAATATAGGCATTTTTACTCCATTGTTTAAAGTTACGTATTTCATAATATTTCCTCCTAATTTTTATATGTCATTTTTTTAATTACAGTTACACTACCGATCTTCTTGAACATATTTTACAAAAAAATTTTTCCTAAAGTACAATATCAATTTTGTAATCCACTATAACCAAAATGCATAGCTTTTAGTTATTTTTTTATTTCAATTAAATACTATTTATTACTTCCTGATGATAACCAACTGTAACAAATAGTCGCTAAAAGCTCCACCAATAACAAAATTTGCAGTAAATATCAAAACATTTATATTTCTATTTTTTTCCCAGTAGGAATCTATAATTTTCAAAAATAGGATCATTTATATCTTCATTTTGAACTATATAATCAATAAAAAAACTTGTTCAATTTCAGGATTATCTTTTATCTTGACTAAAAACTCATACATTAATACTTTCAATGCATTAGATATTTTATGCTTTAAAGAAGCTCTGGCATACTTAATTATAAATTCCTGAGCTTTTTTTTCTTATCTGAAAAATTCTAAGTTATGTATAATTATCCGTACTTTTCTTTGACTTTCCCTGTCAAATTTTTTTCAAATAATATTCCATTAAATCATCTGTTATTTCCATTTTTTTCATAAACCAAGTCATTTACTATAGTTGCATATTTTATTAAATCAGGAAATTTCTTTACTGATTCGATATACTCCTCTTCCCATTCTCTTTTATTCACACAGCCTTCTTCTATATCTACACTTTTTAGCAGGATTGTTTCTTTCAAATTTTGCCAATTTTTCTATATTTATCAGAAATTTTATCTCCTTCAATTTCTCTTCCTAAAAATCTTAAATAATTCTTTTTATAATAATCTCTGTAGCTTTCTCCTTTTTATAATCAATAAACATTTTTAGAGGTTTCCCGAGCAAAGCAGATGCACATGCTTTATGATGACCATCAATTACAAAATTTATAAATTCACCAAAATTATATACAATTGCTCTTGGTTCATCATTGTCACTGTTTTTAAATTTTTTTCAATATAATAATCTACTCCACAATGTTTTTTTGACCCGTAAATCAATTTATTCTTATTTTTTTTATAATACTCATAACTATCCCTCTAATATCTAATTTTTTTCCCCCTTGTAAATATCATTCTTCCACAACATCCCCTATCTTTTTGCAATTGCTGTAAAAGTAAATTCATCAGGATGATAAGTTATTGTTTCATATTGAAAAAAAGATTTCCATTAGATAAATAGGCATGTGTATCTATAACAACAACTCTGTCGATATTTTCAAGATTTATATAATTCTTCTCTTCATCTGTACTTTTTTTCTGAATTTTATTTCTCTTTTGGGAATAGGATATTTTTTTAATTTTTAATTCCTTTTCCATATATTCATATATAGATTTTTTTGCAATTTCTTCACTTAAAAAAAGGTACTATTCTTCTATCAAAATACGAAGTTGCCAGCTGTACAACCTTGCCATTTAAGGAATATGTACGTACAACTTTATAAAAATCCGCTTCCTTTGAAACATGAAATTTCTCCATGAGTTCTTCCATTCCCTGAACTATATATAGACTTATCAGATTTGTTTTAACATCTATATTCTTAATTTTATTAAGTTCCTGAAAAGTCTGTATTGATGTCAGGGAAATATTTTTCAAATCTCCTTTCTCTAAAACAAATGACCTTTTTCCTTTTTATTTTTTTGAATATATCCTTCATTTTTCAAGCATTGACAGGGCTTTTTCTTACAGTAAGCACCGAACAGGAATAGTCATTGGCTAAATCAGCTTCTTTTTTTCAAATAATTTCCTGGCTTAATTTCTTCATTTTTTTATAAGTTCTTTTATACTTTGATAAACTTCTTTGTATTTATTCATATTTATACCTTTCATAAATAATTTTATATATTATACCTTAAAATATTAATAATAACAATTCATTTTTAATCTATCTATCTTTTTTTATTTTTTTTAATAGATATATATAGATGTTATTGACTTTTAAAAAAGATATGCTATAATATAGTACAAAATTTTTTTAATAGGAGATGATTTAAAATGGCTATAAAAAATAAGGTTGTTATAATTACAGGAGCTTCTTCAGGAATAGGAAAAGCTACCGCTCTGTTACTTGCCGAAAGCGGTGCAAAAGTTGTACTTGCCGCAAGAAATCAGGAAAAATTAGAGAAAGCGGTAAATGAAATAAAAGAAAGAAATGGAGAAGCTGTCTATAAAGTAACAGATGTATCAAAAAGAGAAGAGGTAAAATCATTAATTGATTTCACTATTTCAAAATACGGCAAAATTGATGTTATATTTAATAATGCAGGATTAATGCCTAATTCACCTTTATCTGAATTTAGGACAGATGAATGGGATGAAATGATTGATGTTAATTTAAAAGGTGTTGTAAATGGTATTGAGGCTGTACTTCCACATTTTATAGAACAGAAATCTGGTCATGTTATCAGTACTTCATCAGTCGCAGGATTAAATACATATTTGGGAGCAGGTATTTATTGCGCAACAAAACATGGTGTTAAAGCTTTAATGGAAGTTCTCAGAAAAGAAAGTGCCAACGAAAAAAGAAATATCCGTACAACTACTCTTTATCTTGGAGCATTTAAGACAGAACTTGCAGAACGTATTACAAATAAGGCAATTAAAGAAAGAATCGAATTCCTCTATGATACGATTGGAGCAGACCCGATAATTGTTGCGGAAGCTGTGAAATTTGCCATTGACTTGCCTGAAGAAGTAAGTATAAACGAAATGACACTGTATCCAACGGCACAATTATAATTTTCTACATATTAACAAAAAAGTATACTGCGCCCAAAATCTTGAACACAAGATTAAAAGTGCAGTACAGTTTTTTATTTCCCCATAACCTTCAATATTTTTTCCACTATCTGTTCCTTTGTAAGATTATTTCTTCTCAGAATTTCTTTAGATGGAACCCTATCGGTAAATTCTTTTTTTGCTCCAAAATTTATTACTTTCATATTTGATGTTCCATAAAATCTTGTTACCTTTTCACCAAATCCTCCATCAAGCACAGCACTTTCAAGGGTTATTACAAGGCCATGGTTTTCTTTCAGTTTTTCCAGCACTTCTTCATCTATTCCTGTAATAAATCTTGGATTGATTAACGTTGCATCTATACCATTTTCCTTCAGAAGTTCTTTTACTTCCTTTCCTAAATGGTAGAAATCTCCCAGCCCAATAATTGCAATATCGCTCCCGGCTTCCTTTATTACATATTTGTTAAGTTCGCTGAAATCAGGTTTTATTTCTTCCTGTAAGTATTTTATGTGGATAACACTGGTGCGAAACGTCAAATACAAATTTATCCTTTGGTGAATTAAATACATAATGTAAAGCTATTGTAACTTCAACCATTCCAAAATTAGGCCCTATATGACCACCAATTCTTGTAAGTCTGCTAAGTAATGCCTCCCTCACATCATCTGCCAGTACTTTTAACTCATCTTTTGACAATCTCTTTACATCTTCAGGAGAATTTATCTTTTCTAACGCCATTCTTTCATACCTCCATATTTTCAAACTATTTTAAAACAAGTATACCATGTGGAGTTAACTCTAAAGCAAGTATTTTTCTTTTTCATTAATTACTCATCTTCTTTGATTTTTCAACACATGCCCTTACAGCATTTATTACAGTTCCTCTAAAATTCCCGTTTTCTAATGTATTAACCGCTTCGATAGTAGTCCCTGCAGGAGAAGTAACTTCATCCTTCAGCACTCCTGGATGTTTTCCTGTTTTTAGAAGCATTTCTGCAGAGCCTTTTACTGTCTGGGCTACTATTTCATATGCCTTGTCCCTTGGCATTCCCTCCAGAACCCCACCGTCTGCAAGTGCTTCTATAAACATATAGACATAGGCTGGAAGTGAACCTGCTATTCCCGTGAAGGTATGTATAAGCTTCTCCTCTATTTCAATACTTTTTCCAAAACTGTCAAGAATCTTGAAAACATCCTTCTTTTCTTCTTCACTTATATTTTTATTAAAAACAACCGCTGTCATTCCTTCCAGTACCTGTGCAGGTGTATTTGGCATTGTCCTTACTACTTTTTTATCTTTACCTATAATATTTTCAATTTTCTCAATGCTGACTCCTGCAGCAATTGCAAGTATTATCTTATTTTCACCTATTCTATCCTTTATTTTTTCTAAAACATAACTGTAAATATTTGGCTTTACAGATAAAACTACAATATCGCTGTTATCAACCACTTCAACTTCATTCTGTAAAGGTTTCACATTATATTTTTCAGAAAGTTCTCTTGACTTTTTCCATATTTACATCAAATACATTTATATCATTTCCTGAAACAGCTTCTGATGTAACAATTCCTTTTATCATGGCACTTCCCATATTTCCAGTACCTATAAATCCTATTTTCATTTTTCACCTTCATATTAATTTATCTGTTATTTTATCTTATTCCCTAATCTGCCCATTTCCTCTGATAATATACTTTGTAGTCGTAAGTTCCCTTACTCCCATAGGCCCTCTTGCGTGAAGTTTCTGAGTGGAAATTCCAATTTCCCCTCCATAACCAAATTCTCCACCATCTGAAAATCTTGTTGATGCATTCAGGTAAACTGCGGCCGAATCCACTTCATTCAGGAATTTCTCAGCATTATCTATCGATTCTGTTATTATTGAATCAGAATGCTGTGTGCTATGTTCATTTATATATTCTATTGCTTCATCTACATTTTCCACAAGTTTCAGTGACATTATCATATCAAGGTATTCCGCTCCAAAATCTTCTTCATTTGCCGGCTTTACATCATTTCTGTTTACAATATCAAGCGCTTCCCTGCTATATCTAAGTTCTACACCACTTTTTATAAGCATATCTGTCACTTCAGGCAGTATCTTTTCAGCAATATTTTTATGAACCAGTACAGTTTCTATTGAGTTACATGTACTTGGTCTTTGTGTTTTTGCATTTTTTATAATTGGCAGAATATTATCTATTTTTGCACTTTCATCCACAAATACATGGCACACTCCTGCACCTGTTTCAATTACAGGAATTGTAGCATTTTCAATTATAAACTTCTTCAGTCCCTTTCCTCCTCTGGGTATGAGGACATCAATATACTGATTCATTTTTACCATTTCATTTACAAGTGCCCTATCAGTATTTTCTATAAGCTGAACTGAATTTTCAGGTAATCCTGCCTTGACTCCTGTTTCGTTAAAAAGCCTGCTTAAGTAAATATTTGAGTTTATTGCATTTGCCGATCCCCTTAAAATTACCGCATTAGATGATTTTATTGCAAGTCCTGCTGAATCTACAGTTACATTTGGCCTTGATTCGTATATGATTCCAAGTACACCTAATGGTACCCTTTTTTTCTCGATAGTCATTCCATTCTTATGTCTCCAGCCTGAAAGTATTTCCCCGATAGGATCAGTAAAGGCAGCTATTTCCATTAATCCCTGTGACATAGCTTCAATCCTTTTATCTGTAAGTTCCAGCCTGTCCAGAAGTGCAAAGGAAAGCCCTTCCTTCTTACCATTTTCAAGATCCAGCCTATTTGCTTCCTTTATTTTTTCCTTTTTATTAATCAGCTCTTCTGCAATCATTATAAGAGCTTTATTTTTTGTCCTTGTATCCAGAGTAAGAAGTTTTTTCGACGCTTCCTTTGCCTTCTTTCCCATTTCTTCAATATATCCGTTAACCATTTTCTTCCTTTCATTCTTTAGCATAGAGTTTCCATTTCCCAAGAAATCTACCCCCACAAGTATTATCCCTTTGTAATTACCATATTGTCTATATGCACTACAACATCATCATACTTATGACCAAGTATATTTTCTATATCTTCACTTCTGTGCCCCATAATAAGTTCTATTTCATCTGAAGAGTAGTTTGAAATACCGGTTGCTATATTTTCATTTTTCATATTCATGATTTTTACTACCGTTCCCTTCTCAAAGTTACCTTCAAATGACTTTATTCCCACCGGAAGAAGACTTTTCCCTTTGAATAATGCCTTTTCAGCACCTTCATCTATTGTCACTACTCCCTTTTTATTTGTTCCATATGCAAGCCAGTATTTTTTAGAACTTATTTTTTTATTTTTCTTGGTAAATAGTGTTCCGATATTTTCCTTTTCCACTATTCTTGATATGTTCTTTGGATCCTCCCCGCTTGCAATTACCATATTTGTACCTATTTTAGTTGCCATTTCCGCAGCAATTATTTTAGTAATCATTCCACCTGTCCCAAATTTTGAACCTTCTCCACCTGCGGTTTTTTTAATATCATCATCTATTTTCCCAACGATTTCTATCAGATTGGCATCTTCATATTTCTGAGGATTTTTATTATAGAGTCCCTTTACATCAGAAAGTATAATCAGAAGGTCTGCATCTATAAGTCCTGAAACTAATGCTGAAAGGGTGTCGTTATCTCCTACCTTCAGCTCATTTGAAACTATTGCATCATTTTCATTTATTACAGGTATTATTTTATTTTTCAGAAGGGTGTTGCAGACATTTCTCGCATTAAGATATCTTCTCCTGTCTGAAAAATCCCCTCTTGTAAGCAGAAGCTGACCAATTATTTTCCCATATTCCTGAAAAAGCAGCTGATACAAATGAGTCAGTGCCACCTGTCCCACTGATGCCAATGCCTGTTTTTCTGACAATGTTTGGCCGTTCCGTTAATCCCAGCTTTCCCATTCCGGCTCCTACTGCTCCCGATGTTACCAGTACCACATCATAACCTTTATTAGATAAATTGCTCAGTTCTACAACTATTTTCTTTATTTTTTCTATATTCAGGTTTCCATCTTCCTTTGTAAGCGTCGATGTTCCCACCTTTACTACTATTTTTTTGAATATTTTCCAATATTTCTTCTCTTCTGTTTGTCTGTCTTTTCATATTCTCACTTGCTTTCTGTAATTATTTTTTTCTATTATTTTTTTCTTCAGGAATCCAGACATAAATTTTCCCCTTTCATAACTTACATTTTTATAATGTTATTCCTTTTTCCTTAACATATTTTATAACTTCCGCCAAATCTTCTTTCGTATCTACTCCTATTACTTCAGAATCTGTTTCCAGCACTTTTATTTTATAGCCGTTTTCTATAAATCTAAGCTGTTCCAGAGATTCTATCTTTTCCAGTACCCCTTCTTTAAGATTTTTAAGCTCATTTAAGAAATTTGAAGTGTATCCATATATTCCAATATGTTTGTAATACTTATAATCTCCAATTGGATTTCTTTCATAAGGAATTACCGATCTGCTGAAATAGATGGCATTACAGTTGAAATCAGTTATTACTTTCACTGTATTAGGATTGCTCACATCTTCATCCTTCCTGAATGCCTTCTTCAGAGTCACAATTTCAGACTTTGCTTCCCTGTAGTTATTTGCCAGAAGATTAATAGACTTTATATCTATAAGAGGTTCATCCCCCTGTATGTTTATAACAAAATCAAAATCACTGTATTCCGGGTTATTTATTACTTCTATTATTCTTGAAGTTCCATTTTCATGTTCTTTAGATGTCATAACAGCATTTCCACCAAAATTTTTCACAGCATCGTATATTCTCTGATCGTCAGTTGCCACAACAAGTTTATCAACAGCTGCATTTTCAGCCCTTTTATATACCCATTCAATCATAGGATGGCCATTTATATCTTTTAAAGGTTTTCCTTCAAACCTTGTTGATGCATATCTTGCAGGAATTACTCCAAGTATTTTCATAAACTCATCTCCTTAAAGGTAAATTTTATAGATAATTATATCATTTATCCGACTATATTGAAACAGATATTTTATCTGTAATTTAAATATCTATACCATATACATCTGCTATATATAATTTATATTTTTATTTTACCTGCAAATGATATATTATAGAACCATAACACTAAAAAAGGATGTGGTAAATGTGGAACACAATTTATGGAAATTACTGGAAACTCTGAAAGAAAATAAATGGATTGATTTAACTCATGAACTTACAAATGACAGTCCTTACTGGGGAGGAATGCCTGACGGAGTTCTGGAACTTAATAAGACAATTATTGATTTCCCTGAAATGAATCTTAACATACAGACACACAAATTCCCAGGGCAGTTTGGTACACATATAGATTATCCTGGCCACTTTGTGCAAAATGCACGTCTGGCAGGAGGTTTTAAAGTTGAAGATACTGTTTTACCTCTAGTTGTCATTGATTTGAGTAAAAAAGTTCAGGAAAATAACGACTATGAAATAACTATAGATGATATTCTGGAATTTGAAAAAGAGCATGGTACTATACCTGAAAATTCATTTGTTGTTTTCAGATCTGACTGGAGCAAGAGATGGCCTGATATGAAAGCACTTACAAATGCTGATAATGAAGGAAATGCCCATACACCAGGATGGCCAATTCCTACACTTGAATTTCTGTTTGATAAGAGAAATGCTGCAGGAGTGGGACATGAAACTCTTGATACGGATGCAGCTGTAACTTGTGCAAAAAATGGAGATCTTGTAGGTGAAAGATACATTCTTCAAAAAGACAAGTTTCAGGTGGAAGCAATGGCAAACCTTGACAAACTTCCTCCAGTAGGAGCTGTTATATTTGTCGCCGCCCCTAGAATTATTTCTGCAAACGGACTGCCTGTAAGGGCATGGGCTGTTATTCCTGAAAAGAAATAATAAATTTAGGATAAAATAAAATAGAGCTATAAAGTACAGTTTAAATACATGTTGCCTTTATAACTCTATTTTTTTATTTTATATTACTTTTAGTTGTTATTTTCTCTGTGATACTCCCATTTTAACTAAATAAAACCGAAGCTTATCATTCTCAAAATTTTTCCAAACCATGAAAGAGGTGCAGTATCTTCTCCTGCGACTATCTCTATTTTTGAAACAATATTTCCATCATCAAGCACTTCAAGCATTGCTATTTTTTCTCCCTTTTCTATTCCTTTTTGGTCGGCATCTACATTCAAATCATTTATTCTGAAAGTGTAGTTTGAATTATCTATCTGATAGACGTTATCTGATATAACTCCCTTCAGCTCTTTCTTTTTACCATTTTCCACCTTAAATTTTCCCATTTCCTTGCCTACTGTATAAATTGCCTTAAGCCTGTCTTCTATTCTGGTAAATTCAACCTTCTGGTCATTATTTCTTTCTATATCTGTTCTATTTCCCAATGTAACTGATACAATTTCAAGATTTCCAAGTCTACTCGTAAGTATCAGATTATATCCTGCATCTGCATGGAATCCCGTCTTCAGTCCATATATCCCATATCTGTATAACAGGGCATTCCTATTTTTGTAAATTACCTGATCTCCATTCGGGTTAAGTAATTCAAGTTGTAACTGACTGGACCATTCTTTTATTCTGTCATCTTCAGAAGCTTTTCTTCCCATAAGATACAGATCGTAGGCTGTGGAAATATCCATAGGCTTACCTGTCATGGAAGTAGGTAATCCTGCAGGAGTATAAAATACAGTATCTGTCATTCCTAATTCCTGAGCCTTTTCATTCATAAGAGCTACAAAATTTTCTATATTTCCCTTACCTATATGTTTTGCCACAAGATAGGCGGCATTGTTTGCCGAATATATTATTTCTGCTTTCAGAAGAGTTTCCAATGTAAAACAGTCTCCGTGCCTTACATTTAACCAGCTTCCTTTAAGATATGCAGTATCAGGTGTAAAGCATACTTCATCATCTAAACTTGCATTTCCTTTATCTATCTCGTCAAGTGCAACAATTATATTCATTACCTTTGCCAATGAAGCTGTAGGATGCTTTTCTTTTTCTCCCTCGGCTTTCAGTACTTTTCCTTCTCTTGTTGCTATAAATTTATGTACCGGACCACCATATTTTGAAATTCCTTCAATTTCTTTATCTTCAGCTTCTATTACTTTTTTTTCTTTATCTGTTTTATCTTTTTTCTTTTTTTTATTCTGATCTTTATTATCTAATTTTTTTCATTTGGAGTTACTTCATTTTCCCCATTTTTTTATATTTTTTTACATTATTTAGATTATTTGCATCCACATTTTGCAGATTTTCATTCCCATTACTGAGATTTGTTTCATCTGTTTCTGTTGACTGACCTTTATTATTTTTTTCAGTTCTTTTTTTCAATATTTTTTTCTTATTTTTTTAAAAGAGTGTTTCTTTTTATCTGCATTTTCTTCAGCATCTTCGTATTTTCCGCTCTTATTTTTTTTGATTTTATAATTACCGGATTTACAGGTGCTGTTTCATTTTGTGAATTCCGGTTTTTAACTCCTGTTCCAAAAGTTAAAACTGTTATAAAAAAATTATAAATACCATTATGCTTTTTTTGTCCTGTTTATCATTTTCACCATTCCTCATTTTTTTCTTTTTCTTCATAATCTTCTATTTACTACACTTATTTTTTTAACTTTCTTAGTTTTTTTAGCCTTTACTTTTTTTCTTTTTTTCCTTTTCCTTCTTTTTTTGGCTTCCTTTAATAAATTTTCATAATATTTGCAGTATTCCTTTATTTCACATACTTCACATTGAGGCCTTCTTGCCTTGCATTTATCCCTTCCTTGTAAAATCAGATAATGCGAATACTCAAACCAGCTTTTTTTAGGAATAAATTTTATCAGTTCCCTTTCTATAATTTCAGGATTTTCACTTTTCACAAACCCAATATGGTTGGAAAGCCTTTTCACATGAGTATCCACTACAATTCCTTCCCTTATATCCCATATTTCCCCTAAAACTACATTTGCTGTTTTCCGTCCAACTCCTGCAAGCTCCACAAGTTCTTCCATTTTATCAGGAATAACATCATTATATTTTTCCAGCATTGCTTCTGCATTTAATTTTATATTTTTAGCCTTATTTTTATAAAATCCTGTTGATTTTATATATCTTTCCAGCACTTTTATATCCATATTACGTATATCCTGTGGTTCCCTAACTACTTTAAACAGTTCCTTTGTCACTATATTTACTCTTTTCATCTGTACACTGTGCCGACAATATGACAGCAACCATCAGCTGATACGGAGTTTCATAATCCAGGGCACACTTTTGGTTTTACCAAATTTATTTTCAAGTATTGGAAATATTTTTATTAAACCTTTCCTTTTTTTCGTCATTTTCTCTCCTAAAATTTTTTTCTTTAAAAAATTAATCCTGTTAAAACTTATCAATTATATATTTCATCCCTTCCAGAACTAAAAAGTGGGCAGGATAAAAAAACATAAAAAAATACTTCATATTTTTTTCCCTTTTTTTTCCATTATATGAAAAATATAGGTATTAATGAAAACATAGAATATATCTGAACCTTTGCTAAATCAAAAAAATATCAGGATACAATACAAGAAGGATATTCAATGCCAGAAATGCACAGAATATAAGAAATTTTTTTCTCCTTAAAATACCAAACAGGGCTATTGTCAATATCCCATAAACTCCATAATCAAAAATCATATTTTTTTGCTACATAAACAAGTCCACCGATTAAAATAACCTTTATTAAAAAAAGGAAGCTTTCTTGAATAAAAATATCTTCATTATTACAAGCCCTAACAACAAGGTAAAAAAATATTCAGTGGATAATCAAGTTTAAAAAAATATGCAGGAATTTGGGAAATAATGGCAAAAAAATAATCTTCCAAAAATATTTTTTTAAAAATTTCCCGTATGGAAATATCCTTCTCCAAGCGAAAAGGAAAATATTGGAAATGCCATTCTTCCTATAATATTTAAAATTTCAGGTCCACCTATTATGTAATGATAGTGATCAATAAACATTGACAGGATACCTATAATTTTTAGAACAAATAAACTCATAATTATTTAGCCTTTATGAAGTCATATTTTCCATTTTCAAATTTTTTTACTACATAGCTGCATACCGGTACTATTTTATAACCATTCTTTTCAGCATATTCCACACCTGCATCAAGAAGCTTTTCAGCAATTCCCTGACCTCTCATTAATCTTGAAACATATGTATGGTCGAAATATAGCTTGTTTCCTTCCTTTTTATAAGTCAGCTCAGCAATTACTTCTCCTTTTTCATCACTAATGAAAAAGCCTTTATCTTCAATATGTTTTATCTCCATTAAATCAACCTCCGGATTTTATTTGAAATTCTATTGTCCTTCAATTTTTTTATTTGTTTTTTTAATTATATCATAAAAATCATTTTTTTAGAAAAAAATGATTTTTTTCTTTTTAACGTTTTATGCACTTAATTTCATTTGGAAGTACTATAATTTTTTTCACAAAAAAAGACTACATAACTTTCGTCATCTAATCTTTTTTTCAATTTAAACTATTCAAGCTTCTATTTTTTTACAAGCGTCACATTAACTTCCGAATCTTCAAGAGCAGTTCCTTTTATAAAATTCACTCCATCAAAATTCAGTACATCTCCTGGTACAAGAACATGTTTTTTTCAGTATCATTAAGATATATTTCCATTTTTTTCCTTTTTAAAACTGAAAATATAATTTCTTCATTTTCATGATTATGTGAAGGAATAACTTCACCTGATTTCAATACCTTTTTTTACAACTTTAAAAATTATTTCCGCTGAAAAAGCATTCCACCTTCATTTTTTTACTGTACCAAACATCTATATCATCTCCTGTTATTCATTATTTATATTTTTAGTTTATTATACAGTATTTCAGGAAAAAAATTTGTAATCTATGTTACATATTTTCTATTTGCATATTTTCTTTTATACTATTTTATAAATCTTTTCACTTCTATAATCCACTAGTTTTCATCAACTTCTATACCGTATACTTCCATAAGCTTTTTGGCTACACCGTTTCTTGAATTACTTGTTACAATTTCCAGATCAGGCAGAGCCTCCTTTAAAGTATAGTGGGCATTTTTCATAATACATCCTTTTTTAGCTTCCTTCAGCATTTCATAGTCATTAAATCCATCTCCAAATGCAATGACATCATCTAAAGTAAATCCTTCCATATCGCAAAGTTTTTTTACGGCTATTGCTTTATTTACATTCATATCGAATATTTCAAGGCACTCAGGATGTGTAAATGCAACGTTTACCTTTCCTTCTGTTTTTTCAAGTATAATTTTTTCAAGCTTCAGAAGTTCTTTTCTTGGGCCTATATAATAAATTTTTGTTATACTTCTTTTTCTAAGTTCTTCAATAGGCTTTATTTCAGATGTGAAGTGAGGCTCTTCCTTAAACGGATTGACTTTTCTTTCTTCTGTTGTCAGAAACCATCTGTTGTCACTATATACATTTATATGTATTAAATCTGATACTGCCATATAATCTATATCAAGAACTATATTTTTTGACTCTTCATCTAAATCGTCCCTATATATTTCATTTCCGTCAACATCGTTTATAACTCCTCCATTTGCTGAAATAAGAGGGATTTTTATGCCTATCGACTCCATAATTCTTTTTGCATCAGGATATGCCCTCCCTGTAGCAATATAAAATTTTATTCCTCTATCTCGTAATTCCCTTATAACTTTTTTTGATAATTCAGACACTTCCTGATCTGAGTTAAGTAATGTACCGTCAAGATCACTTACTACAACTTTATACATTTCTTTTTGTATGTGGCTCAATCTCTATTAATTTTCACTATTTTGAGATGTTCCCATACATCCTCCTTTCCACTTAATACTAATCCATTTTATATATATTATCTTAAATATTTCCTACAAAGTCAATACTAAACTTTTCCTCATTTTTCTTAAGTTTAACAAAGTAAATGTAAACATAATTCCAAATGACTTATAAGTCATTTAGTGTAAAATCCAGTTATATTTGAAATGGAAGTTAATTTCGTATTTCAAATAAATTCAAAAAAGGAAGTTACACTTAAAAGGATAGGTGAGTTATTATGAAAAAAACATTATTAGGATTATTTTTAGTATTAGGAGCAGCTTCATTCTCTAACAATAAAATAGAAGTAAAAGGAGCTTACGATTTAGGAGGAAAATATCATTTTGAAAATTCTTCTGCTAAAGGTAAGGCAAATGCAGTGGAAGCTGGAGCTGAATACAGATATGAAGTTACTCCTGGATTAGAACTTGGTGGAGGGGTAGCATATCAGGCACACAAAAATTTAAAAGAATATAAAGCAGATATGTATAATTCTGTTCCAGTTTATACAACTGCAAAATATACTTTTGATACAGAAGCTCCTGTAAAACCTTATGTAAAAGGAGATCTTGGATACTCAATCAATACTGATAAAGCAAAGGACGGAGTATACTATGGTGTAGGTGCAGGACTTAACATAAGCGACAACTTTAACGTTGATGTAATGTATAAAGAAAACAAAGGTAAATATGAAGTAGGAACGACAGATTATAAAGCAGACTACAGAAGAGTTGCTCTTGGTGTAGGTTATAATTTCAATTTAGGTAAATAATATTAGAAATATGTTTTAAATTTTTTTATTCAAAAATTTTAACAGCTAATCAATTCTAATAGTTTATAATTTTTTTGAAGGAATGTCTTCGTGGCATTCCTTTTTAACATATAAATACAGTTTAAGACAAAAATGTCAAAACCTCCTATATTTATTCTGTTTATATTTCAAAAAAATATATTTCCATTCCATTTCAAATATATACCTAATTTATCTTATTATTTATAATACATATTTTATTTTAATTTTTAAATGTGCTATAATTGGTATCACGATAATTCTTGTAAATGAAAAATATGTTTAATTTCTATCATTTTACTCAGAATTATAAAATCTCATTATAAAAAAATTTTTTTATTTAATAAAGGAAAGGATGAAAAGATGAAAAAAATTCTATTATGTGTCGCAATGCTGGCTATGTTTGTTGTCAGTTGTGGTGGCGGAAAAAGTACTAAAGACAAGGACGTTATAAAGGTTGGGGTTATTGGACCATTAACTGGAAATCTTGCTCAATATGGGACAAGTTCTATTAACGGATTCAAACTTAAAGTTAAGGAAATAAACGAAGCCGGAGGAATTAACGGTAAAAAGATTGAAGTTGTAGAAGCAGACAGTAAAGGGGATGTACAGGAAGCAATTAACGCTTTTAAAAAGATGGTATCTCAGGATAAAATTGATATTTTCGTAGGAGAAGTTACATCAGGACCATCTCTTGCAATTGCACCATTAGCTCAACAGGCTAAAATACCTATGATTACTTCAACTAGTACTGCGTTTGATGTTACAAAGGATAAGGATTTCGTATTCAGAACAACATTTACAGATCCTTACCAGGGAGTTGTTGCTGCAAAATATGCAAAGACTAAAAACTTTAAAAACGTTACAATTTTAACTAATACAGGTAGTGACTATTCTGTTGGATTGGCAAATGCCTTCAAAGAACAGGCTGCTAAAGAAGGAATTCAAGTTAAGGAAGAACAATATACTGCTGATGACAAAGACTTTAGAGCTCTTCTTACTAAAATAAAAGGTTCTAATCCTGAAGTAATTTTTGTACCTGATTATTACAATACTATCGGATTAATTTTAACACAAGCTAAAGAATTAGGAATAACTGCTCAATTCTTAGGTGGAGATGGATGGGATGGAATTCAGAAAGATTTTGGACAAGTTGCAAATGGTGCTCTTTTTGCCAGCCAGTTTGCTCCGGATGATTCTTCTGAAACTGTTCAGAAATTCATAGCCGCTTATAAAAAAGAATACAAAATAGATCCTATAATTTTTGCAGCTTTAGGATATGATACAGGAACTATTTTAGAAACAGCACTGAAAGGTGTTTCTGATTTATCTTCAAAAGAAGCTATAAGAGATGCTATTAAAAACTTCAGTGGAGATAATCTTGTTACAGGTTCATTGAAATTTGACGAAAATAGAAACCCTGAAAAGAAAGTAACTTTCATTGAAGTAAAAGATGGAAAAACTTACATTAAAAGAAAAAAATTCTAGAAAAATAAATTATTTCAAATTACAGCTGTTAGGGGAAATATTCTTCTAGCAGCTTTTGAACTTTTTATCTTTTTAAAAATAAATTAGAATTTAAACATATATAATATAAAGTGATATGAGGAGTTTTAAATATGTTAAAGAGTTTTATAGAACAAACGATTAACGGACTTCAGACCGGTAGTATCTATGCACTTATAGCATTGGGATATACAATGGTCTATGGTATCGTTAAACTTATAAATTTTGCCCACGGTGATATACTGATGGTTGGAGCTTATGCCACACTTATAGCTGTATCACATGGAATGCCTCTAATTGTTGCTATTGTTTTATCAATGGTTTTATGTGCATTTTTGGGAGTAGTAATTGATTTTCTGGCTTACAGACCTATTAGAAAAGCCCCTAAAATTTCAGCATTGATAACTGCTATCGGGATGAGTTTCCTTCTGGAAAGTCTGGCACTTATAATATTTGGTGCAAACCCAAGAGTTATTGATCAGAAGTATATACCTGCTTTTCTGTCAAATAATAATAAGATCAGTATAGGATTTTTAAGTATAAGCATGCTTACAATATTTGTAATAGTTGTTACTTCAATATGTATGATAGCATTAAACCTGTTTATTAAAAATACAAAGCTTGGAAAAGCTACGAGAGCAGTATCTCAGGATACAGGTGCCGCTCAGCTTATGGGTATAAATGTAAACAAAACAATTGCCATAACTTTTGCAATAGGTTCAGGACTTGGAGCTTTAGGTGGAGCTTTATATGCTATTGTCTATCCTCAGATTGAACCTTACATGGGAATGCTTCCAGGACTTAAGGCATTTATAGCCGCAGTATTTGGAGGAATAGGAAGTATCCCTGGTGCAATGGTTGGTGGATACGTATTAGGTCTGCTTGAAGCATATGTAAAAGGATCAGCACTTACAACATGGGCAAACCCAATTGTTTTTGGTGTATTGATTCTAATATTAATTTTCAGACCAAATGGATTATTTGGAAAAAATGTTAAAGAAAAAGTGTAAGGAGGGAAAGGAGGAAATATGGAAAATAACGCTAATAGCAGTAATCAGACTATAAAAACAGAAAATACTGAATATAAATGGCAAAGGCTAAATTATTTTAATAAATTCAAAATTAAAAATTACATACTTACTTTTGTGTCAATAATTGCTTTATATATTGTACTAAGCCTGACATTTGATCCTACCGATCTTTTCAGCTACACAAGTGGAATTTATGTAAACATACTAATTTATATATTATTTGCAGTGAGTCTTAATGTAACTGTTGGACTTATGGGACAGCTAAATCTGGGACAGGCCGGATTTATCGCAATTGGAGGATATTCAGCGGCGTATATTTCAAAAATATTAGTAAACTATAATCTTCCGCCGATAGTACAGTTAGTTCTTGTATCTTTATTTGGTGGATTAGTTGCAGCTTTATTTGGATTCTTAGTTGGTGCAAGTACACTTAGATTAAGAGGTGACTATCTTGCAATTATAACTCTGGCATTTGGAGAAATTGTAAAGTATATTATACAAAATCTTGATTTCTTAGGTGGAGCTACTGGCCTGAATAATATTCCTAGAATTATAGATTTCTCAAATTCTTATTTCATAGTAGTTATTTCAATTATTATAATTGCAATGGCAATGACTTCAAGAAAAGGAAAAGAAATACTTTCAATTAGGGAAAATGAAATTGCGGCAGAAAATATCGGAATGAGATTAAATAGAATAAAACTTTACGGATTTGCATTTTCAGCATTTTTCGCCGGAGTTGGAGGTTCATTATTTGCACATAATATAGGTATTTTAAAACCTGATAAATTTGGATTCCTGTTCTCAATAGAAATTTTAGTTATGGTTGTCCTTGGAGGACTTGGAAGTATTACAGGAGCAATACTTTCAGCTATACTTCTAACTTCATTAAATGAAGTTTTAAGAGATGTTTCACAGTACAGATATTTGATTTATGCAATTATTCTAATTGCCCTGATGATTTTCAGACCTACAGGAATTTTTGGTACAAAGGAATTTACTTTTGCAGGAACTAAACGTCGGTTGAACCGGATACGGAATTACAAAAACAACAAGACTGAAAGCAAAAAAAGCTAAAGTAAAATATAAATGAAGGAAAATAGGAGATTGATATGTCATTATTAAAAACGACAAATTTAGGAATATCTTTTGGCGGACTTCGAGCCGTTGATGATGTAAATATGGAAATTAAAGATGGTGAACTTATTGGTCTTATTGGACCAAACGGTGCCGGAAAAACAACAATCTTTAATTTATTGACAGGGGTTTATAAACCTACAGACGGAGATATTTCCTTAAATGATATTAGTATAAATAAAAAAAATACTCCTCAAATAGTGGCTTTAGGAGTTGCCAGAACATTTCAGAATATAAGGCTGTTTAAAAATTTATCTGTACTTGATAATGTAAAAATGGCATTAAACAGCAGCATGAAGTACAATACTTTTGAAGCAATTTTCAGACTTCCAAGATTCTGGAAGGAAGAGAAGGAAATTACAGATAAAGCATTAGATTTACTGGATATTTTTGATATGGCTGAAATGGCTAATATTATATCAGGAAATCTGTCTTATGGACAGCAGAGAAAACTTGAAATTGCAAGAGCTCTTGCTACAAATCCGAAACTGCTTCTGCTTGATGAGCCTGCGGCCGGAATGAACCCAAATGAGACAAAGGAACTTATGAATACAATAAGTTTTATAAGAAATAAATTTAATATAGCAATTCTTTTAATCGAGCACGATATGGATCTGGTTATGGGAATATGTGAAAGATTGTATGTACTGAATTTTGGAAAGGTTATCGCTTCAGGACTTCCTGATGAAATTCAGAATAACAAGGAAGTTATAGCCGCTTACCTTGGAGAATAAAAAATTAAATAAAAAGGAGAATTTTGTGGATATTCTAGATGTAAATGATTTAAATGTTTACTATGGTGGAATTCATGCCATAAAAAACATTTCATTTAATATAAAAAAAGGGGAAATAGTTTCCCTTATCGGTGCAAATGGTGCCGGAAAAACATCTACATTACATGCTATTTCCGGTCTTGTGCCTATAAAATCAGGAGAAATTTCTCTAAATGGAGAAAATGTAACTAATATTGAAGCACACAAACTTGTCAGCCTTGGAATGGCTCACGTTCCTGAAGGACGTAGAATTTTTACTGAACTGACAGTCCTTGAAAATCTGGAAATGGGTGCCTATACAAGAAACGATACTGAACAGATAAAAGAAGATATTAATCATATGTTTACACTGTTTCCAAGACTTGCTGAACGTAAAAAACAGCTTGCTGGAACAATGAGTGGTGGAGAACAGCAGATGCTTGCAATGGCGAGAGCTTTAATGTCAAGCCCTTCACTGCTTTTACTTGATGAACCTTCAATGGGACTTGCTCCATTGCTTGTTCAGGAAATTTTCAATATTATTGAAAGAGTTAATAAGGAAGAAAATGTAACTGTCCTTCTTGTTGAGCAGAATGCAAATATGGCTTTATCAATAGCAGATAGAGGATATGTCCTTGAAACAGGAAAAATAATTCTTGAAGGAACAGGAAAAGAGCTTCTTTCCAACCCTGAGATTAAGAAAGCTTATTTAGGTGGATAATATTTTTAAAAAAAGGTTATCTCAAAAAAATATAAATATAACGTAAAAAAACTATATTTTTTTGAATTATTTAAAAATTTTTACAATGTAAAACAGGAAATGAATTTAGGAAAAAGTCATCTGTCTAAGCCTTCAGGCGAGTTTTTTTGACTTTTTCCTTAATAAATGACTGTTTTATATGAATAAAATTTTAGTAAATGAAAAAAATATAGTTTTTTTCTATTATATTTACATTTTTTTAATATTTTTGAGACAGCCTTTTTTTATTTTTGATATTTTTTTATTCTCTACTTAACTTCGCTTTCTTTTTATTGATTTTACATTTAAAGTTCTTCCAGTAGTTATTTACAGCTAATTTATATGTTGCCTTAGGATCAATAGGCTTTCCATTTATTGTAGGATTTATAATTCTTTGTCCTGCAGGTTTTGTAGGATCTACTTTATAGTTAACTCCGGCAAACATATCAAAGTTGTACTCTCTTATGTTTTCATTAAAGCTTATTGTTAAATCTCCCGGCTGTAACTGATTATAGAAACTGTAAGACCATTCCATATATTTAAGAAGATTTTTCTCCTGTAATATTTACACCTATTAAAGTATTTGTAAATTTATAGATAAATGCCACATCTTTTCTTTTAAAAGGCCCTTTTACAAGGTTTGAATTAAAGTTAAACAATGCCGCTGCTGAAACATCTGCTTTTGCATAATGTTTCTGTACTGCATTTATAAGCTGTATTATTGGTGTTTCTTTTAATGTAGCTGTAGGCATTGAAGTTATTTTTGAATCTCCTGTTACAAAATCAGGTCTTTCAATGAATGTTTCCGTAACTTCTCCAACAACTTCATTTGCATATTCCTTTGATTTTTTATCTACATAAGCATATTTTTCAGCTATTTCCTTATCTTCAGGAACATCTTTAGTAGAAATATTTTCAGTTGTTACAGTTTTTTTCTTTGTTTCTGTATTATAAGTTACAACTCCTTTTGCCACGTAAACTCCGTAAGCTCCAGGTTCTATTGTTTTTACTACGTTTACATCTGTATTATAAACAGCATGTTCATGGCCAGCAAAAATTATATCAAACTGAGGGAATTTTTTTGCTGCTTCCATTATTCCAACTCCACCTTTTTCATCTTCTCTTCCTAAGTGGAAAGACCCTATAAGAACATCATATTTCCCTTCAAGTTCTTTTAAAGTAGCTGATAATGCTTCTTCAGGACCTAAAAACTTAAGACCTTCAAAATGCTCAGGAGTTGAAGCTTCCCATGTAGGTATATGAGGTACAAGATATCCAACAATGGCAACTCTTACACCATCTATTTTTTTAATTACATATGGCTTTACAAAAGGTTTATTATTACTTTTCTTGATTACGTTTGATGCAAGGACAGTTCCTTTAAATCCTTTTATATTTCTTTCAAGGAAAGATTTTTCAAAATTGAATTCATGATTTCCCAATACAAAGACATCGTATTTCAAATCATTCAATGTTCTCATTAAAGGATGAACAGCTTCATCATTAAATAATTCAGCACTGTTATCCTGCAATAAATCTCCATTGTCTATTACAATTACATTTTTATTTTCTTTTCTCTGCTGCTTAAGAATAGTGGCAACTCTAAATTTTGTTGTTACTAAATATATTTAAATAAACTGATTCTAATATATTATATCATCTGTAGGATATGTATCATTTTCCTCAAACCATTTTCTTATATCATTTTTCATAGCTGTCTTCTTCTAAAAAAAGAAATCATTGCTATAAAAAGAATACCATTCTACTTCCCGTAAATCAAGAACATCCTTTAAAAATCATATATCTGTTCTTTGAATCAGGAAAAATATACGTACATTCTATAATTATAATTTTTTTAGGTGCAAAATCATAATCTCTATCACTTAAATTAATGGGTGCAAGCTTGTCTACATCCTCTTCAAATTGAAGAATATAGTCAAACAGTACTTCATATGTCATCTTTTTTTCTTTTTCTTTTTCATTATAAATCAGGCCAATTTCGAGATTTTCAGAATTCCCATCCTTATTTATCACTTGATAAACCATCTTGTCATTTTCTAAATCACAGTAAATTTTATTTCCCAGTTTTTTTACTTTCTATCAATTCTATCATTTTCTTTTTCATAATAGGTAGGTTTTGTCAGAAATCCATTTACACGTTGCCGAAAAAAATTAATTCCACATACCACCAAACTTAATAAAAAAATATTATTTTTTTTCATAACTTGTCTCCTTTTCTGCTTTTTAATTTAAAAAAATCATCAAAACTAATCATAGCTGTTGCTCTTCCTGATTTTTTTCCTTCCCTTCTATGTGAATAGAATTTTTTTCATCCCACGTATTTTTCCCGTGAAACTACTAAATTTTTCTTCCTTTATTCCTAATTTTAATGCCATTATTCTGTTAAAAAGTGTATTATCAAAATGGTATTTTCCTGTTTTTTCATTAATTTTAAAAGATTCTTTTACAAGTTCACTTTCTTTTCCAAATTTTTCAGCAAAATTTTCATAAAAATCATTACCGACTTCATAGTTTTCCTGCTGTATTCCTATTCCCAATCCCATCAGAACATTTTCAGTTTCTGTTCCAAATGCTTCCTTCATTACTTCAAGACCATTTCTCATTATTTCCTTAAAACTTCCCGGCCATCCGGAATGCCACACACCGATTGCCTTATTTTCCTTATCATACACAAATATAGGCAGACAGTCTGCATAAAAAGTAAATAGCGCTATATCCTTTCTGTCCGTTACAAAACCGTCTATTTCCCTGTATACATACTCTTCCGTATTTTTAGATATAACTTTAACATTATTTGTATGTGTCTGAAACGACATTACAGGAATTCTCCTATTAAGATCCAAATTTTCCAGAAGTCTATTTCTATTCTTTTCCTGTGCCCCTTCCTTCTGTCCTTCCATTCCACAGTAGTCTGACATGTTTCCGGCATTTTTTTTACTGTAAATAGCTTTTATTCCGTAATTTTCAAATTCTTCGATATAAAAATGATCATCTCTTTCCTTAAACATTCAGCCACCCCGTTTTCCAAAATAATCTGTTAAATCCAGCAATATTCTGTTACTGTTAAAATTTTCAATTATTATTTCTTTTGCCTGAGTAATATAATCCTCTAATATTTCCTTTGATTTTTCCAGTCCGAATAGACTGGGATAAGTTGTTTTTTCATTTTTTTCATCATTTGATTCTTTTCCTGTTTCAGAAAAGTCTCCTTCGATATCTAAAATATCATCCTTTATTTGATATGCAATTCCTATAAGTTTTGAATACTGTACTAATTTTTCCTTTTTATCCTCTTCAATATCAAGTGCTATAAGCGGAAGTTCAATAGCGGCAGTTAGCAGTTTCCCTGTTTTATGTGCATGAATATATTTCAATGTTTCAAACGAAACCTTTACATGCTCAGATTTCATATCTGCAAATTGGCCACCTGCCATACCATAAAAACCTGAATATTCTGACAACTTTGCTATAATCTTCACTTTATTTGAATCAGACACAGCCCAAGAATTGGCAACTATATTAAATGCCTCTGTGAGAAGTACATCTCCCACCAGAATTCCTTCAGCTTCTCCATATTTTACATGAGTTGTAAGTTTTCCCCTTCTATACATGTCATTATCCATGGCAGGAAGATCATCATGCACAAGGGAATAGCAATGAATAAATTCCAGTGCGCAGGCAATATCTTCTATGGTTTCATATTTTTTCCCAAACAAATCACACATCATATACATCAGTATAGGACGTAGTCTTTTACCACCATTCATGACTGCATATTTCATTGCTTCCGAATACAGTTCCGGCTTTTCATACCTTTCCAGTATTTTCTGAAGATTCTTTTCAACAAGTTCCTTTTTCTCAGCTAAATATGCTTTTAACATTATTCTACCTCTTCAGTTTCAAGTTTTCCATTTTTTTCAAGAACTTTTAATACTTTTCCTTCCCCTACTTCCAGCAATTTTTCTGAATCCTTTATAAGCTTTATTGCTTTTTCATATTCAGCAATAGAATCATCAAGGGATAATTCTTCATTTTCAAATTTTTTTCCAAAAATTTTATCAATTTCAGAAATGTTTTCCTCATAAGTCTGTTTTTTTACAGCCATTTTTAACCTCCGTATTTCCTTTTATTATTTTTTTGTTCCATTTTAAAAATCTTATTGATGTTCCTGTATTGATGCTTCTACAACGATGACTTATAAAAAGTCACTATTTTTTTATTGTAGTCCCTCTCATCATATTTCACAAGATTTCCAACTGTATCTTTTGATTTTTCATATACACTGTGTTCAGAAATTATAATTCCATCTTCAGCCAGAATTTCACTTTCTGATATTTTTTCAAGCGTTTTTTCAGTAATATTTTCCTTATATGGCGGATCTAGAAATATAACATCAAACTTTTCATTTTTTCTTCCTAATATTTCAACGGCACGAAACACATCATTTTTTTATATGCCCTGCATTTCCCATCTAATTTTAAATCATTTACATTGTCAATGATAATTCTCAACGCTTCCTTATCCTGCTCTATCATGACAGCCCTTCCAGCTCCCCTGCTTAAGGCTTCGATAGCCATATTTCCAGTTCCTGAATATAAATCAAGAAATCTTGCATCTGTTATTTTATCTCCAATTATACTGAAGATTGCTTCTTTTATACGTTCAAGGGTGGGACGTGTTTCCTTCCCTTCCCTTGATTTTTATTTTTTTCTATTTTTTAATGTTCCTGAAGTTATTCTCATTTCAATCCTTTTTATTTTTCTAGTTTTTTTATAATTAATTCTATAAATTATTTTTCAGCTATTTAAAATTTATCACAAGTTTTTCATCTAAATTCACATTTGCAACCAGTAATTCATAATGTTCCTTCTGTGATTTTTTTCCCTGTCAAATTTTTTTAAACTCATAATCCTTATAAACTATACTGTCTATTTTTTTCTTCCAGATTTGTTATACACATTTATATAAAGTATTTCTGCCTTATTCTTTTTCTGAAAAAAATTACTTACAAGGTCAAAACTGTACACAAACTTCTTTGTTTTATTAAATCCTGTATTCTGTAAGTCATAATATACTCCTAATTTCCCAGTTTCCTTAGACGGTATAGTTTGGGAAATTGCAAACCATTCCCTCTGAATATTTCCCACAGACTGGTTTTCATATATATTTTCATCAAATTTTATTACAGCTCTCAAATTTTGAGATTTTTTTGTAATCTGAATAAAATTTTATATTTTTTTATATTTCCCTTGTTGTTTTTTTATTACTGTTATTAGGATCTTTGTTGTCATTTTCCCTGGTCTGATCAAGCCAGAACATAAATGTTGATTTTATATCATATTCTCCAAGATTTGAAAAAAAGTATACATACTTTCAACCTTTATAGTGTTATCTTTTTCTATAGTAATATTTAAATCCTCCCTTTTTTTATTAAAAAGAGGTTCCGGTCTTACTATTTTTTTATATTCCCAACTGCCATAAAATTATCTTCTGCAGTAAGAATAACACTGAACATTAAAAAAATCATTATAAAAAAATCTTTTTAAAAATATTTTTTTCAGCATAAATATCCTTTTCTTAAAAAAATTTAATATATAAACATTGAATCTCCAAAGCTGTAAAACCTGTATTTTTCCCTTATTGCTTCATGATAAGCATTAAATACTGTTTCCTTTCCTCCAAAAGCTGATATTAGCATTATTAAAGTAGATTTTGGTAAATGGAAGTTAGTAATTATCGCATCTACTACTTTAAACTTATAATCACCGTAAATAAATATACTAGTTTCACTTTCTCCTGAAATAAGCTTTCCATCTTCATCAACAGAAGATTCAAGAGTTCTTACAGAAGTAGTTCCCACTGCTATGACTCTGTTTCCTTTTTTCTTCGCATCATTTACAATCTTAACTGTTTCTTCCGGCACCTTATATTTTTCGCTGTGCATTTTATGCTCTAATATATTTTCTGTCTGAACCGGTCTGAATGTTCCAAGTCCCACATCCAGAAATACTTCAGCTATAATTACACCCTTTTCTTTTATTTTTTCAAGCAGTTCTTCTGTAAAATGAAGTCCCGCTGTAGGTGCAGCCACCGATTCCCCTTCTTTGGCGTAAACTGTCTGATATCTGCTCCTGTCCTCCAGTTTTTCTGATATATACGGCGGAACAGGCATTTCTCCCAGTTTATCAAGTATTTCCTCAAAATTTCCCTGAAAACTGAATTTTAAAACTCTATTTCCATCTTCTTTTATTTCAATCAGCTCAGCTTCCAGCAATCCTTCAGAAAATATTATTTTCTGACCCATTTTTAATCTTTTGGCAGGTTTTAATAAAACCTCCCATGTATATAAATCATATCTCTTTAACAGAAAACATTCCAATACTGTTCCGTTTTCCTTATGACCATATAGTCTGGCAGGTATTACTTTTGTCCTGTTTAATACAAGGACATCATCTTTTTTCAAATAATCTATTATATTATAAAATCTTTTATGTTCGATTTCTTTTCTCTCTTTATTTAAAACTAATAATTTTGAATGATCCCGAGGATTTACAGTATGTTGTGCTATTAGCTCCTCGGGTAATTCAAAATCAAATTCCTGAATATTCATCTTACCTCTTTTTCAATTTTTTTATTTTCCGCTTATATCTGCTGTAATAGTTCCACCATTTGCAATTTCAAATGTTTTATAGGTATCAACCCTGTTGTACCATCCCTTCAGCCACTGGCTCTCATCCCTAGGAGCATTCTGAACTCTTCTTGTCAGTACATATTTAGCCGAATTACTAAATTCTACTAAAGCATCACGCCCTATAGATGTTCCCTTCATATTTTCAAGAACCTGTTTCAATCCCCATGCCTGATTATTGTATGCGGCTACTCCTTTAAGCCCTTCACCTTTAAAGTTTACATAATCTATTAGGGCATAAAGTCCATTTGGAGATTTTACCATTCTATAAAACTGATTTCTCAGATTTTCCTTATCACTTGCCACTTCCAACATTTTATCCAGTGACTTCTGCAATCTTTCATAAATGAACATTACCTGAAGATCCCTTGTGCTGTCAAAGAAATTAATCAGTTCGTCAATATCCTTATCTCCTCTTTCTTTCTTTTGCAATCAGTTCTGCTCTGCTTTGCTCCATGGTGAATGTATATTTTCTTCAAGTATTTTTAGGCAATTTAACACCTTTTTGACCTATAGAAGGAAACCATATCTGGAAAAACTTTCTCCAAATACTCCACCACCACTTGCTTTTAAACCAGATGAAATGCCCTATTCCTAAAGAAGGGAAACTTTCTCCTGCATTCCAGTGAACAAGTTTATCCCTTGATCCACCTGTTTCATTTTGGAATATTCTGTCAGCAATTGACATTAGCTGTTCCCTGCTCATATTCAATGCCAAAGTATCTTTACCCATATTTTTTTCATTTTTTTATCCATTTCAAATGACATTTTCTGAGTTTTTCTATTTGCACTGAATTCCTTTTCTGAAGGTCTTGATACAACTCCTTTATTACTGTCCTTCATACTCATCAGATCATAATTCTGATTGTTATACTGCTGTTTTATCAGCTTTTCTATTTCACTGTTTTTATTTCCCGCGGTACTGCTTGCATATCCTGCATATGACAGTACTAAAGCGGAAGCCATCAATACTCCTATTTTTTTCGCTTCTTTTATTATACTCATATTTTTTCTCCTGCTATCTCCTTAAATTTCAAAATAAAGCTTACACTTCATTTTTTACTATTTGTTTTTGTCCTACTATTACTCTATCATTGTTTTTGCATATCTTTTATAATATTTACATTTTTTTAAATCCGGCTTTTTTTACTATTTCTTTTACTGTTTCACCTTGTCTGTAGCCTATTTCAAATAGTAAATATCCGTTATCCTGTAAATAATCCATTCCATTTCTACAAATTTCATAGTAGAAAAACAGTCCGTTATTTTCTGCAAATAATGCCTCATCAGGCTCATGCAATAAAGTATCCTCTGACATAACTCCTATCTCATTATCGGATATATACGGCGGATTAGATATTATCATATCAAATTTTCTGTATTCTATATTTTCAAATAAATCAGATTTGAAAAACTTAACATTCCCTACATTCAGTAACTCCTTATTTTTTTCAGATATCTCAAGTGCTTTCTCAGAAATATCTGTTCCCATAACTTTTGATTCCGGGATTTCCAGAGCCATTGTCAAACCTATGACTCCACTTCCTGTCCCAATGTCAAGGATTTTAGGATTTTGAATTTTATCTTCTTTCAGTATTCTTATTGCCTCCTCAACAAGTACTTCCGTATCCTGTCTTGGAATCAGAACACCTTTATTCACATAAAACTTTCTTCCGTAAAATTCCTGTTCATTTAACAGATACTGGAGGGGAAACTTTTCTTTCCCGATTTTCTGAATATAATTACGTATCTTATCTAATTTATCTTTTTCCACTTCAGTTTTATACAAGGTAAAAAGGAGCATTCTATCAGCATTCAGTACATGGGAAAAAATAATTTCCGTTATTAACTTTGCTTCACTTATATTATTCTTTTCCAAATAAACAATACTTTTGTCTATTAGTGATTTCAAATTGTCATTTCCATTTTCCTTTTCAGAAACATTGAAATCTGTATTCTCACTGTCTCCCTGTATAATACCATTCAGTTTTTCCCTTATTTTCTGCATTTCTTCTTCAGAAAGAATTCTCTCAAAGTTTGCATAAAGCATTATCCTCTGCATATCCAATACTTCTGAAAAAACTTTTTCCGCTGTTATTCTTGCATTTTCTATTTTTTTCTTTTCCAAATAATTAACCGATTTATTCAATATATCGAGCAAATTATTCATTATCACCAACAGCTTTCAGCAATTCAGCCTGATCATAAGCAATCAGTGCATCTATCATTTCATCAAGATCTCCGTCAAGAACTGCATCAAGTCTATGTAATGTCAGCTTGATTCTGTGGTCTGTAACTCTTCCCTGAGGGAAGTTGTATGTTCTTATTTTTTCAGATCTGTCACCGCTTCCAACCTGCGATCTTCTTTCACTTTCAACTTCTCTTCTCTGTTTTTCATATTCCATTTCATATAACTTGGAAGCAAGGACTTTCATAGCCGCTTCCCTGTTTTTTATCTGTGATCTTCCATCCTGTGAAGTAACCACAATCCCAGTAGGCAAGTGTGTTATTCTGACTGCAGAATCTGTAGTATTTACGTGCTGGCCACCTGCACCACTTGATCTGTATGTGTCAATTTTCAAGTCACTTTGATTTATTTCTACTTCACTTACATCTTCTATTTCCGGTAAAACTGCAACAGTTATTGTAGAGGTATGAATTCTTCCTGACGCTTCTGTCGCCGGAACTCTCTGCACCCTATGTACACCACTTTCAAACTTCAGTCTGGAATAAGCTCCGCTTCCTTTTATAAGGAAAGTAACTTCTTTAAGTCCACCGACTCCTATTTCGTTTTTGTCTATTATTTCAGTCTTCCATCTGTTTCTTTCAGCGTATCTTGTGAACATTCTGAATACATCTGCAGCAAATAATGCGGCTTCATCTCCACCTGCTCCTGCTCTTATTTCCATAATAACGTTTTTGTCATCGTTAGGATCTTTTGGTAAAAGCAGAATTTTCAGTTCTTCTTCAAGTACCGGAATTTCTTCATCAATAGTGTGAATTTCCTCCAGCATCATCTCCTTCATTTCAGGATCTTTTTCTGACTTCAGATCCTCCTTTAAAGTTTCAACTTCTTCTTTTTTCGTTTTATAGTATGTATACTTCTTAACAACTTCATCAATGCTGTTCAAAGCCTTATTATACTCCATAATTTTCTTAGGGTCTGAGATTACCTCCGGATCCATAAGTAATTTTGTAAGTTCTTCGTGCTTTAAAACAACATCATCTAATTTCTGAAACATTTATTATTTACACTCCCATTTCTTTTAGTTTTTCTATACATTTTTTTCGTTAATTATTATATCATATTTTTCTCTGTTTTTTTCAAATTTTTTTAAGCAAATTAAAAAGGGATTTCTAAAAAAAGATAAAAAATCAACTCTAACCATTATTTTTTTATTAGGTTTAATCAGTTTATTACTTTCCTTTTTTTAGCATACCCTTTTTCCATTGTAAATTTACAGTAAAATTAGACTTTACACTTCTAATACCCTAAAACTTTATTCCATTCAGCTACCCTATCTTTGTAAGTGTCCAAAATTTCATTTACATTTCCTTCAATTTCAACTTTTTCCATAACATCATTATTTGACAGTAATTTTACAACTTCAATATCAGCATCAGAAACAGCTTCACCAAAAATTGTATGATTACCGTTCAGCCATTCTGTAGGAACAGTAGTTATGAAAAACTGGCTTCCATTTGTTCCAGGCCCTGCATTTGCCATTGCAAGCTTTCCAGGAACAGAAAAATTAAGCCCATTATTAACTTCATCTTCAAATCTGTATCCAGGTCCTCCCATTCCTGTACCTGTAGGATCTCCTCCCTGGGTCATGAAATCTTCAATTACTCTATGAAACTTCAATCCATCATAGTATCCGTGCTTTACAAGGTTTACAAAACTTGCCACTGTTACCGGTGATTTTTCCGGCAACAGGTTTATGTTTATTACTCCTTTATTTGTAGTAAATTTTACTTTCATTTTTCTCCCTTCCTAAAGAAAAACTGTTTTTTCAAAACATTATCCTCAAAAAAACAGTTTCCTATAATTATTTTATTATTATTTAACTATTAATGTTGTTCCATCCATTTCAGCAGGTTTTTCCAATCCTAATAAATCCAACATTGTAGGTGTTATATCTGCTAATTTACCGTCTGTTCTTAATTTTGCATCCTTCATGTCGTTACTTATAAATATAAATGGTACAGGGTTTACAGTATGAGCAGTGTAAGGTGCTTCTGTTTCAGGATCTACAAGCAGGTCAGCATTTCCGTGGTCAGCTGTTATTAATACTGCTCCGTCCATTTCCAATACTTTGTTTACAATCTGTCCTGTACAGTTATCTACAGCTTGGCATGCAGCTATTACCGCATCTACAACTCCAGTATGGCCAACCATGTCAGGGTTTGCAAAGTTCAATATTACAGTGTCAACTCCACCTTTATCTAATTCTTCAAGTAATCTGTCTTTTACTTTATAAGCACTCATTTCAGGCTGTAAATCATATGTTGCCACTTTAGGAGAGTCTGAAAGCAGTCTTATTTCACCTTCATAAGGCTGTTCAACTCCTCCATTAAAGAAGAATGTAACATGGGCATATTTTTCTGTTTCTGCAGTTCTTACCTGTTTCAATCCAGCTTTTGATACAACTTCTCCAAATCCGTTTACTATTTTTTGTGGCGGATAAGCTACCGGTACATCAAATGTTGCATCATACTGTGCCATACATACAAAGTTTACTTTTGGATGTACTTTTCTGCTAAATCCTTTGAAATCTTCTTCAATTATTGCTCTTGTAAGCTGTCTTGCCCTGTCAGGTCTGAAGTTTGCAAATATTACTCCGTCTCCGTCCTTGATTAATCCAATTGGATTTCCACCTTCAGTTACTTTTGTAGGTTTTACAAACTCATCAGTTACTCCTGCCACATAAGATGTTTTTATTGCTTCATCTGATGAAGCTGCAGTTTCTCCAATTCCTGAAAATAATGCATCATAAGCAAGTTCTATTCTATCCCAGTTATTGTCCCTATCCATTCCATAGTATCTTCCTATAACTGAAGCTAATTTTCCTACACCTGTATCAGCCAAAGCTTTTTCCATTTGAGCAAGATAGTTTACTCCGCTTTCAGGTGGAGTATCTCTTCCGTCCATTAATGCATGAACATAAACTTCTGTCAGTCCTTTTTTCTTTGCCATATCAACAAGGCCAATAATGTGATTTATATGTGAATGAACTCCTCCATCAGACATTAATCCCATTATGTGAAGTGCTTTACCGTTATCCTTTGTTTTATTCATTACATCAGAAAGCGGTCCGTTTTCAAGTATAAGTCCTTCCCTTATTTCCTTTGTTATTTTTGGTAACAGCTGATATACTACTCTTCCAGCCCCAATATTTAAGTGTCCTACTTCAGAGTTACCAAACTGGCCTTCAGGCAGTCCTACAAATTCTCCATCTGCTCTCAATTCTGTAAATGGATACTCTTTTCTATATCTTTCAAAATTTACCGGATGTGCCATTCTAACTGCATCCACTTGTTCTGGGTGATGATTCATTCCCCAACCGTCTAAAATGATTAAAACTACAGGTCTCTTTTTCATCTTTTTCATCCTTCCATTATTAAATATGTTTTTCAGATATATTATACTCATTTTTTTGCTTAATTTAGCAAGAAATTTAATAAAGCTTTTATTATAGCTTGCCTTCTAACTTAAAAATTTTTCTTTTTTTCATATTTCATTTTTAGTTCTTTTTCTGTGAAAAGCCAGACCAACATATATAATTTCATTTATTCCCCTATTTTTTTAACTCTACGTCATACTGTTTTTTTCCTTTATCTGATAAAAACCTTCAACAGCATAATTTTTCAAGTTCCTTTTTCATCCTCAGCAACTTTAAATTCAAATATATATGCTGGATTTTCTTTATTTTTAGGTTCCAAAAATAAGATCTGCCCTTCCAGTACCTGTTTCTCTTTCTGAAAGTCTGATGTAATCATTTGAAAGTGTTATAAATATTCCAATTAGAAAAAAATTTTTATAATATTTTTTTCATCCCTGCCTGTATCAAAAATAACTTAATGAGGAAAGTATTTCTTCCTCCAGTCCTTCTGCAAATTCTTCTATTTTCCCATCTTTAAGATTTCTGATAATATGTAAGAATTTATCATAATTACCTATAAATTTTTTTCTATAAATATTTTTTTCTGAAAAAAACTTTGTATTTCTTTGTTTGGCAACCTCAACGGATATTCTTCACCCTGTTTTTTTCTCCAGCTATTGTAAGATATCCGCTATACAAAAAAACAGTTCCCATATATCACTTGAGTCAAATTTATATTCCGTATAATCTCTTACTACCTTATAAATAATCTCTTCATTGAAAAAGTTTTTTTCCAGATTTTCAACAATATGTCTATCACCTTTAGAAAGCAAATCATTTATCATACTGTTTCCTGAAACTCCGATCCAGTACGCTTTCAGTTCTCTTTCATTTAGAAAATTTATAATTGACCATGGGTTGTATACTTCACTTTTTCCAAACTGATATCCGTCATACCATTTTCTTATATCTTGCATTTCATATTCCATATCATAATATTTTACTGCTTCCAGTACTTCCTCTTCAGTAAGGCCATAATATTCTGAATATTTTTTTCACTGAATATTGTATTTACTTTAAGATTATTCAATCCTGAAAATATTCCTTCCTTTGCAATTCTTAATATTCCTGTCATAATTCCAAATTGAAGATATTCGTTATCCTTCATAACATCTCCATAAAAATCTTTTGAAGAAAGAAATCAACTTTTTATAATATTTTTTTCCTGATATGACTGTATTATTGGAGTATCATATTCATCTATCAGTACCACGACTTTTTTTCTGTCATAATATTTGTAAAGATATCTTGTTAAGTTTTTTTAAGTGAGCCCTTCCAGTCTGCTTTTTCCTTTTTCAGCCATATGCTGTCAAATTCTGCCAATTCACTTTGATTTAAAGTTCCCCTCAAAAATTCAAATTCATTATATGTCCTGCTTATAATATTTTTTATTTCAAAATAGTAGTCTTCCCAGTTCTCTTCCTCTATATTCCTGAAACTTATAAATATTACAGGATACTGCCCCTGCTCCTTCATATATTCTTTATTTGAAATAGCTAATCCATCAAATAATTTTTTATTTTCTTCTGTATTTTCTATCCCAAAAAAATACTTCATCATTGACATATTAAGAGTTTTTCCGAATCTTCGTGGCCTTGTAAATAATGTTACCATAGCTCTGTCATCTAAAATATCACCTATCATATCTGTCTTATCAGCATAATAATAATTTTCTTCTATAACTGTCTTAAAATCTGATATACCTATAGGTAGAGGCCTTTTATCTCTCAAATCCATCACCTCTTTTTCTTTCTCAATTTTCATTTCTTTTTTCACTGTTATTTTCATATTTTTTAACATAATCCCACCCCTTATCTGTATTATAAACTAAAACAGACTATTTTACAATTAACTTTAAATATACCAGAATCCATCACCTCTACCAGCTTCCACCGCCTCCTCCACCGGAACCTCCTCCGGAACGGCTTCTACCACTTGAGAATCCACCTCCACTATGACTTCCTGAAGATCTGAAATTTTCCTCTGATATTTTTTCATATGCTCTGTTGTATTCGCTAGATAATGACTTCGTTAAATCAGAATAATAGGAAGGCATATATACTCTGTTACTTACATAATTGCCTGATTCTTCAAAATTATTTAATCTTATTGATTTTTCCATTAATTTTATTGCTTCATTTTTAACTCCAAGTGCTACTGCATATGGCAATATTCCTTTAAAATATTCCACTAATTCATCAACATCATTAAACTTCTGTATTTTTATTTTCTTCAGCAGTTTTTTTATACATTTTCATACCTTTCAGGTATTCTTTTTCCCTAAGCCCTTTATCTGTATATTTTTCCAATCACTATAAAAATACACAATGAATAAAAATCATATAACACAGTGCAAGTATAAACATTTCTGCTCCTAATTTTTATTGAAAGCGAGCAATGTTATTATCATAATTATGAAACACAATATTTTTATTCAAAATAATTATAAGATTTGCCAATGAAAAAAATACTGGAAGAAAAAAATAATATTATTCTATAATCAAAAAAATTTGAAAAAAATATTTATTCGTAGGTGCAAAGGTTACAAATAGCAAAAATTGGCACCGCCAGAAAAAAAGGTATCAGAAACATATAATTTTTTTGATATGTAACTTTACCATATCTGTCACTTAACAAGTTAAGTACTTTACTTCCTGATTTATACAGGTTTCTGCCATCACTGAAAATTCCATCCTGTCCGGAACTTAACGCCTCAAGCACTATTCTTTCCTCTTCGTACAATTTTTCCTTTGCTGTACCGTTTTCAGTTTCTACTTTAGTATATTTAACATTTTTCCCATTTCCTTCTTCATCTTCAGCTTTTATATAGCCTTTTGAAAGTAGTGACATTACTCCAACCGAAAGTATTTCCCTAGGTTCCCTTATTCCGTTTACATATGCCGCATACATGGCGGATATTCCCTTTGGAATGTTAAATTCCGGAATAATTGCCTTTTTAACAGGATCTTTTCCAAAAAATAGCCATGTTACAAAAGAATATATTGTTAAAAATAGTAAAACTAAAGGTCCTGTTATGAAAAAAAGGATTTATTGTAAATAATATTTTTATTCTGTCTAAAAAAAGTTGGCTTTTATTTTATCTGTTTTTAAATTTAAAAAGAAAAAGTCAGCCCTGTATCCGGAGAAAACTCCCTGTTGATTTAATAATTATTTTCCCATTGTCATCATGCATCTCATAATTATTCAACTCTTCTCCATAACTTCCTGTGCTTACCTCTATTTTTTTCAACCTCATCTTTTTTTCAATTTTCTGATTATTTTTCAAAAAGAAATTATTATATCTGCATTTTCAATCGGCACAGTCCAGAACTGCCCTATTGCATTATAATAAATCTGATATATACCTTTTATTTTTTTAGAGATAGCATTATAAACAGTATAATTAAATTCATATCTGCTGTTTTTTTCTACAGAATTGACATAAACACTTTCAGAACCTACCCTATATCTTATTCCTTCAAAAAAACTTCTTTTTTTGTATATTCCTCAGGTTGCCCATTTCTTTTTATAGAATTCATTTTTATAAAGGTTTTTATTCATCTCAAAACCCTAACTTTTTTTATAACTTAGAGGTATATCCCTGTAAATTCCATGTTTAAGTTTTTTTCATCAAATTCATAATCAATTATTTCATTTACTGTCAATGTTCCATTTTTTTATTAATCTGTATTGAAACTTCATAGTTTTTTTATTTTTCTCAGCATATATTGACATAGAACTAAATTGAAACATCAAAAAAAGTATGAAGAATATTTTTAAAAATAATTTATATTTTTTTATTATCTTTTAAATATTTCATTATACCTCCCAATAAGATGTAATTATAATTTTTTGAAAAAAGCCGGTATTTCTACCAGCTTCCTCCGCCTCCTCCACCGGAACCACCGCCGGAGAAGCCTCCACCACTTGAAAAGCCTCCTCCTCCGAAGCCACCAGAGCCTCCGTTTGCACTTTTCATGTCCTTAAATCTATCTTCCATTATTTTTGTTATATGCATTATTGTATCCTCTTGAAATTTCATTTGCCATAAAATGATTGTTGTAGGAATCATAATAAACCCTTCTGTTTATGTCATAATATGTACTTTCATCAAAATTATACAGTTTTATTGCCTTCTGCATAAGTTTTATCGCTTCATTTTTCACTCCAAGAGCTACTGCATAAGGTAAAATCCCTTTAAAATATGCTGCCAGTTCATCTACATCATTAAATTTCATAATCTGATTTGCTTCAGCAGTTTTTATGTACATTTTCATTCCATCAAGATATTCTTTATTTCTTATACCTTCATTTGTATACTTTCCTATAAGTCTTGAATAAATGCTATACATAATGCAAATTACCAGCATAATAACTAGCCCTGCCGTTCCTGTCAAAGCTCCAAAAGCTATAGCCGCTACAAACATTATAAACATTGAAGACAGTGAATTCACTGAAAAAACCTTCTTTAAAACTGAAAACACAACTGTAATCGAACTGAAAAAAATTATTATTATAGGTATGATTAATCCCATGCTGTCCAATATATTTCCAAGTATGTCGTGCATTCCCATTCCTATTATTAAAACCATCATTATTCCTATAGCAAATGGAAATTTAAATAAATTGTTGTCAATATAAATTTTTTTGTTATATCTCGTTTCCAATGTACTAAGAATTTTTTGTGCGGCTGTGTAAAGTCCCTGTTCATTTTTAAATATATTCTTTTCATCATATGAAAGAACAGAAAGCAATGCCATTTCTTCAGATGAAAGTTCAGGATTTCTTTCAGTATCCTTGGCAAGCCTGTACTTTACATTCTTTCCGTTTCCTTCTGTATCTTCTGCAGTCACATAATCTTTTGAAAGAAGTGACAGCATTCCTATTGTCAGCATTTCCTTCGGATCTCTCACTCCTTTAATATATCCTGCATACATAGGCGAAATATTCTTTGGTATATTAAACTCAGGAATAACAGCTTTTCCTGCTGGATCTCTTCCAAATAGGAACCATGTTACAAATCCGTATATAGCCAGCATTAAAATTATTATAGGTCCCGCTACCACAAGAGGATCTGCATAATAAAGAACTTCCAGTTTATCAAGCCATGTAGGACTTATTTTATCTGTTTTTAAATTTAGCCTGAAACTCAGTCCATTACGTGGTTCAAGAACTTCATTAGTCTTTATTTTTATAATACCGCTCTCCTGAACTACAGTATAATTTTTTCCAGTTTCTCCGTATTCACCTGTGTACACTTCCAGCTGCTGAACTTCATTTTCGCCTATAGGTTCATTATTTCAAAACTTATGCTCACATCTGCACTTTCTATGGGAACATTCCAGAACTGACCTATTGGATTGAAATATACCTGATAAATTCCATCCTTTTCAAATACGGCATTATATATTGTGTAATTAAACTCATATTTATTTATGCCTGAATCTACATATCTGTCTTCAGAACCTACCCTGTAACTTACCCCTTCATAGGAAGTATCAGAAGTGTATTCTTCAGGTTCACCATTTCTTTTTACAGAATTCATCTTTACATGGGATTTATAAATATCTGTCCCACTTTTTTGAGAACGCAGAGGAATATCCCTATAAATTCCATGCTTAAGATCATTATCAAATTCATAATCTATTACTTCATTTACTGTCAATGTCCCATTTTTATTAATCTGTATTGAAACATCATATTTTTTTTATTGCCTCAGCTATTAATGAACCGGCATTTAACAAAAAAACATCATAAAGATTACAGATAATGTCATTAAAAAAATTTCTTCTGTCTTTGTTTTTTTCATAAAAAAGTCTCCTTTATCTGGTAGCCTTATAAATATCTGCTAGACTCATAATATATTTTCTCTCCGAATAATTTTTTTAATTTATCATTTTTATATATCGAACCTGATATTTCTTTATCGATATATTCTTTTTTTCTTTTCAAACCCTGATAATTCTATAGTTTTATCCATCATACTGATAGTTTCCTTTTTTTATGCTCAGAGCTTCTGAAAATGGAATTATTTCTTTAAAAATACGTTATCATTTCTTCAATATCATCATATTTCTTTAATTCACCACTTTTTATGTATTTTTTTCAACCCTTCCAGATGTCTCTTTGCCTCAATTCCTTTTTTTGTATATCTTCCTATATTCTTTAAATAAAAAAAGAAATAAAAATAACAGTTGATATTACAAATATTGAAGGAAATCCCAAAACAGCTATCATTGATATTAGAGAAGTACACATAGCTATAGTCATAATCAATAATATAGCAATTGTAACTATCTTAGGAAATATAAGTTTTGTTGGTATGATTCTATAACTAAACCACAAATATGCTACAATGTTTAAACAAAATATAACCAAAAAAACTAATCAGAAATATTGATAATGGTACAATTGCTTTCCCAACCTGCTAATCCAAATAGCAGACAGTTAAAAAAATATCATTATAAATATAAATATTAAAAATAAATTCCTTATTTGGTATAAAAAAAGCTTCTTCACGTTTTTCCCTGATATCTTTTTCTTAACTTCTCTAAAAATTACCGTATTATTTTCAAAAGTATATTCTCTTCCTTTAAATAACTGACCGTCATTATATTCAATCAGTATTTCCAGAAATTCATCTTCCTCTTTAGACAGTACTCTTCCTCTGTATCCATAATCTCCTATTTTTTTCCATATTGAAAAACATACTGGTCTCCGTCTTTTTATAGCCAGGCTCATTAGAAAAAAATTATATCAAATATGGAATCTTCGACTTTTTATAAATCCTTTTTTTCAATTAGGGAAAAGCATACCAATATATACTATTTCCGTTGCATCCTTTATCCCATCTGCCAGGGGTCGCCATCATTGGAGAAATATTTTTTTGGGAATTTCTGACACAGGCTCAATATCTTTAATCCTTCTTTTTCCATACCACTTCCATGTAATGTAACTGTAAAAATACCAGTACACCCATCATAACTGCCAATGTTATTATTCCTTCTGTTTTTTTAAATGATACTTCATACAGTCCTTTCCGTTTTACTATAAAACTTCAAACTGTCCTATTAATTTTCTAAACACTAGAACTTAACTTCAGGTGCTCTTTCTGCTCCTTCTGAAGCATTGAAAAATTCTGCCTTTTTAAATCCTAAAAATCCACCTATTATATTATTTGGAAAAGTTTCAACAAAAGTGTTTCTATCTCTAGCTGTACCATTGTAATATTTTCTTGAACTCTGAATTTCTGTTTCTATTTGAGACAGCTGTGACTGCAGGCTAAGGAAATTTTCATTTGCCTTTAGGTCAGGATAATTTTCCTGAAGCATCATTATTGATCTTAAAGTTTTTGTCATTTCATTTTCTATTTTCTGTATTTTTTCGATATTGTCAATGTCTTTTGTATCTATTGACATCATCTGACTTCTAAGCCTTACTACATTTTCCAATGTTTCCTTTTCATGTGTTGCATACCCTTTTACAGTATTTACAAGGTTAGGAATAAGATCCAGTCTTTTCTGAAGATAAACTTCTATTCCGCTCCATCCTTCTTCATTAAGATTTTTCAATTTCACATATTTGTTATAAATTCCTATTGCCATTAAAACTAAAAACTGCTAAAAATTCCTAAAATAATTACAAACATAATAACATCTCCTTCTCTTTTTTTATTTAAATATATTAATTTTTTTATTCTGAATCCTTTGTGTATTCTTCCCATCTTTCAAAAATAAAGTCCACTAATTCTTCTTTTCCGAAATTTTTTAAAGCTGATGTGAAAAATACATCTTCATTATCAAATTGCAACTTTTTCTTTATTTCTTTAAGCTGCTTAAATTTTTCATTGTTTGAAAGCTTGTCTGCCTTTGTAAAAACAATATAATACTCAACATCATAATGTTCCAGCCATTGAAGCATTTCAAGGTCATCCTTTGTCGGAACCCTACGTAAATCAAGCAGTAAAAATACCACCTTTTCCCTGTCTGACTTTAAATATGTTTCTATTGTTTTCCCCCAGTTTCTTTTAACTGCGTCAGGTACCTTCGCAAAACCATATCCCGGAAGATCCACAAAATGAATTTCATTATCAATCATAAAATAGTTTATAAGCTGTGTTCTTCCTGGAGTTTTACTAGTTCTTGCCAAACTTCTCCTATTTGTCAGCGAGTTTATAAGTGAGGATTTCCCAACATTTGATCTTCCTATAAAAGAAAATTCAATTCCATTAAACTCAGGATAGTCCTTTTCCAGAACTGCCGACTTTACAAATTCCGCTTTTTTTATTTCCAAGTTTATCTCCTTTTATTTTATTTTTTATTAAAACCATACTTTAAATTCTTTTCTCGCATCATTCAATGAAGCTTCCTCAGGTATGAAATACCATATTCCCTTTATCATTTTTCCATCACCTTTTATTTCGTGCTGTTCAAAATTAGTTTTATTAATCAGGATAGCCGGTAATGCTGAAATTCCTTTAATCGGATTAAATGATATATCCATTTTTTCCTGCATGTAGGAGTATACTCCCGGAACATATCCCCATCCTGCCGGAGATACTAATTTCTTTGCTATGCTCTGCATTACCTGTCTCTGTCTTTCATCACGCTTGAAGGCGCTGTCTGTCTTTCTATGTCTTGTATATGCCAGTGCTCTTGCACCCTTTATATTATATTTTTCTCCCTCTTTAAATGTTTCATTATCCTGTGTAAATGAATGATTTGCAACTATATCGACACCACCCATTATATCAGTCAGTGTAATAACATCATCAAATCTGAATACAACACTGTAATTTATTTTTGTATCAAGGAGTTCTTCCACTGCCTTTATTGTACATTCCTTTCCTCCAAAAGCATACGAGTGGTTTATTTTATCCACTTTTCCACCTTTTTCACAAGGAACATCTGTATAAGTATCCCTTGGTATTGAAATCATTTTTATTTTTGCAAGAAGCGGTATAACCTTAATAACTATTATGGCGTCACTTCTTGACCCCTTTATCTGCTGCCATGGCCTTGCATCACTTCCCAGTACAAGAACATTAAAAGGTACACTCAGCCATGCCAGTAATGCAAAAAGTAGAAGTAATATAATATTTTTTATTGTTTTCATGATTTTCTCCTTTTTTTAAGGATGTTTTTCATCCCATTTATCTTTTTATTGTCTTTTTTGTTACTTGATTTTTCTTCCAGATTGTTTTCAGTCACTTGTAAATTTCCAAATAACTTCTTAAATTTCTAATTTTTTTATAAATTTTTTTCAATTTCCAGATCCAGCATTTCAGAATTTCCGTTATTTTCTATTATATAGTTGGAAAGTTTATGTTTTTCATCCATATTCATCTGGGCATTTATTATTTCCTGAACTTCCCCTTCACTCCTTCCGTCCCTTTTTAAAACCCTTTCCATCTGTGTTTTCCTATCGGCATAGACAAGCACTGTCATGTCAAATTCCTTCTCCAGCTTTACTTCAAAAAGAAGCTGAACTTCCACAAATACAGTCTTATGTTTTTGCCTCAATTCCTTTATCTGCCTTCTCATCTCTTCAATAATGGGAGGGTGCATAATAGAGTTTAATACAGCCACCTTTTTTTCATCTTTGAATACTGTTTGCCGTAATTTATTCCTTGAAATATTTTTTTTACCTGAAACTTCATTCTGTTCTTCCAGGATTTCACTTCCAAAATTTCTGACAAGTTCATCAATTACTTCTGGATATGTTATAACTTCCCTTGATATTATATCAAGATCTATTACAGGATATCCTCTTTCCCTCAGTTTTCTGCTAACTGTACTTTTCCCTGTTCCAATGCCTCCTGTCAATCCTATTACCATAAAAATCCTCTTTTCAGTTCGGTCATTTCAACACAGTATATTTTATATCTTTTCTCTAATCTTTGCAATATTTTTTTGATTTCTTACTTTTTATTTCCTGCATTTAATCTGCCAGTAAAAATAAAAAAAGGGTACTTTTCATAAGAAAAGTAAAACATAATTTCAATTTCCTGATTTATCAGCTGTAAATTATATTCTCATCGATTCCTACTTAAATATCCCTTTTTTGATTTTTACTATTTTTCCGAATTTTTTTACATTTCCTTCATTTCCAGAGCCCTAAGCAGTTTCTTGTTATTAAATGCTTTTCCACCACCTATAACTACTGATTCCAGAGGATTAGTCGCTCTCTTAATCGTGATTTTAACTTCATCTTCTATAAGTTTATCAAGATTTTTTATTAGGGAACCTCCACCAGTAAGGATAATCCCGTTGTCAATTACATCTGCCGATAATTCTGGCGGACATTTTTCAAGGACTTCCTTTAAAGCTGATAAAATTTCATTTATAGAATCTTTTATAGCTTCGTAAACCTGATTTGATGTTATTTCAACATTCTTCGGTATTCCAGTTACCAAGTCTCTTCCTTTTATACTTGAAATTTCATTTTCTGTTTCAGGAACTTTTATTGCTGTTCCCAGTTCAATTTTTACTTCTTCTGCAGTTTTATCCCCTATAAGAAGATTAAATTCCTTTTTTACATATTTTATTATATCATTATCAAATTTGTTACTTGCGACCCTTATAGATTTACTTGAAATTATTTCATCCATTGAAAGAATTGCAATGTCAGTAGATCCTCCACCGATATCAATAACTGTATTTCCTTCCGGCAGTGAAATGTTTACTCCTGATCCGACAACAGCTGCTTTCCCTTCTTCAATCAGATAAATCTTTTTTGCTCCTATGGCAGCATCAAAAATAGCCTTTTTTTCAATACTTGTCATTTCAATTGGAACACATACCATAAGTTCCGGTCTGAATGGAGAACCTCCGTATATCTGTCTAATAAAGGCGCTAAGCATTTCCCTAGTTGCATCAATATCAGAAATTACTCCTTCAGTCAAAGGTCTTATAACCACAGTACTTTCTGCTGTTTTTCCTTCCATTTCCTTAGCTTCTTTACCAACTGCAACTAATTCACCGGTTTTTCTATTTTTTACAATTACTGACGGCTCGTTTAATACTATTTTATTTTTCTGTTTGTCATAAATCAAAACATTTGATGTCCCCAGATCTATTGCAATACTTTTATTTACCCTGAAAAAATTCAGAAATCTTGTTAATCTTGACATAGCTTTCTCCTTTTATTTACGCAATTATACTTTTAGAAGTTCTTTTTCCTTCTTAGCTAAAGCTTCATCTACCGCCGCAACAAATTTATCAGTCATTTTTTGAACTTTTTCTTCACTTGATTTAAGTTCATCTTCTGTTATTTCGCTGTCTTTTTCAAGTTTTCTCAGCTTATTATTAATATCTTTTCTGACATTTCTAATTGCGATTTTTCCTTCTTCAGCTTCTTTTTTTACAAGTTTTACATATTCTTTTCTACGGTCTTCTGTCAATTCAGGTACTGCAAGTCTTATTACCTTACCATCATTTGAAGGGTTGAATCCTAAATTAGCCTGTAATATAGATTTTTCAATTGCAGGTATCAATGATTTATCCCAAGGATCAATTATAAGCAGTCTAGCTTCAGGCGCAGAAACTGTCCCTACCTGATTTAAAGGCGTTGGTGAACCATATGCTTCTACAGTGACACCATCAAGCATAGAAACACTTGCTCTTCCTGCTCTAACATGGGAAAATTTTTCTTTTGTACTTTCTAATGATTTTTCCATTCTATTTTGTACTTCCGTTAAAATTGCTTCTAACATTCTACACCACCTTAATTTTATATTCTTTTTTTATTTTAAAAATTTAAATTTTTTTCATTCTTTACATTATATTTACTATTTTTTCACAACTACTGTTCCTATATTTTCACCTTGAACCATTTTTAATATATTTCCTTCCTCAAGGGCATTAAAAACAATTATAGGCATATCATTTTCACGGCATAAAGATAAAGCTGTAGTGTCCATTACACCAAGATTTTTATTTATCGCTTCATCAAATGTTACAGTATCGTATCTTACTGCATCATCAAATTTCATTGGATCCTTATCATAAATTCCGTCTACTTTTGTTCCTTTTGCAAGTACATCAGCATGGATTTCCACCGCTCTCAATGCTCCACATGAATCAGTTGTGAAATAAGGATTTCCTGTACCACCTGCAAAAATAACTACTCTTTTCTTTTCCAGATGTCTTATAGCCCTTCTTCTTATAAAAGGTTCTGCAACCTGAGGCATCTGAATGGCAGTCAATACTCTTGTAGGAATATCAAGTCTTTCTATTGCATCCTGTAATGCAAGTCCATTCATAATAGTAGCAAGCATTCCCATTGTATCACCAGTTACCCTGTCAAATCCTTCCTGCATTCCGCTGACTCCACGGAAGATATTTCCTCCACCGATTACTATGGCAACTTCTACACCCTTGTCATGAACTTCCTTTACCTGTCTTGCAAAACTTTGTAAAACATCACTTGAAAATCCGAATTCCTTGTTTCCTGCAAGTGCTTCACCACTTAATTTCAATAATATTCTATTATATTTGAGCATAGGTATTCTCCTTCAATATTTTTAAAAAATAAAGGGGTATATCCCCCTTATTTTAATTTCCTGCCATTGCAGCAACTTCTGCAGCGAAGTCTGCTTCTTCTTTTTCTATTCCTTCTCCAACTTTAAATCTGTCGAATGATATTATTGAACTAGGGGCTATGAATTTTTCAATAGTCACGCTGTCATCTCTAACATATTTCTGATTAACAAGACAATTTTCTTCATAGAATTTTCTCATTTTTCCTTCAAGAATTTTTTCGATTATATTTTCAGGTTTTCCTTCCTGCTGTAATTGATGTCTTGCAATTTCTTTTTCTCTTTCAAGGTCATCTGCTGTAACTTGTTCTGAATTCAAATATTTAGGATCCATAGCTGCTACATGCATAGCAACTCCTTTTGCTTTTTCTACGTTTTCAGGTGTTGCTTCTCCTGAAACATTCAATAATACTCCTATTTTTCCACCTAGGTGAATATATGTTTCTATAAATCCATCAGTTGAAACAAGTTTCAATCTTCTGATGTTCATATTTTCCCCTATTTTAGCTATTAATTCTGTTAAGTTATCTTCTACTTTTTTACCTTCTAATTCAAATGCTTTTAATTCATCTTCACTTGTCAGGTCATGTTCCAATGATAACTGAACTAATTTTTCTCCGAAAGTTTTAAATTCGTCATTTTTAGCAACGAAATCTGTTTCAGAGTTGAATTCTAATATTGCACCTTTTTTTCTGTCAGCTGAAACTGCTGCAAATACTAATCCTTCTGCTGCTACTCTTCCAGATTTTTTAGCTGCTTTAGCAATTCCTTTTTCTCTTAGCCAGTCAATTGCTTTTTCTATGTCTCCGCCATTTTCTTCCAAAGCTTTTTTACAGTCAAGCATTCCTGCTCCTGTTCTTTCTCTTAATTCTTTAATAAGTGCTGTAGTAATTGCCACTTTATTTCCCTCCTAATTCATATTTATTTTTCTATTTTTACAAGAACAGGGGAATGGCTTTATTCCCCTATTATTTTATTATATTTGTTATTATGCTTCTGTTGTTTCTTCAGCAACTTCTTCAATAACTACTTCTTCTACAACTTCTCCGTCTTCAGAAACTTCTGCTTCTACTTCTTCAGAAACAAATCCTTCTACTCCACCGTTTCCTTCAACAACTGCATTTGCAATAACTTGTGAGAATAATTTTATTGATCTGATTGCATCATCGTTTGCAGGTATTTTGTAAGTTACTAATTCAGGATCAACGTTTGTATCGATTAAAGCGATTACAGGAATTCCTAATTTTTTAGCCTCTTCAAGTGCAAGGAATTCTTTTTTAATATCTACAACAAATAATGCTGCAGGTAATTTTTTCATTTCTTTAATTCCACCAATATTTTTTGACAATTTTGCCATTTCTTTTCTTAATAATCCTGCTTCTTTTTTAGTATATGCTGTATCTAAAGTTCCGTCAGCTTCCATTTCTTCAAGTTCTTTTAATCTTTTTACTCTTGTTTTGATTGTGTTTAAGTTAGTTAAAAGTCCACCAAGCCATCTGTGGTTTACATAGAATCCTCCAGCTCTTTCAGCTTCTTCCCTAACTGCATCCTGAGCTTGTTTTTTAGTTCCTACGAATAATACTTTTCCACCTTCTGAAGAGATTTCTCTTACAAATTCATAAGCCTTTTCTGTTGCTGATAATGTTTGGTGTAAATCAAGTATGTGAATACCATTTCTTTCTGTAAAGATATAAGGTTTCATTTTAGGGTTCCATCTTTTTGCCTGATGCCCAAAATGTGCTCCTACTTCTAATAATTGTTTCATTGTGATTACTGCCATTGTTTTCCTCCTAATTTTTTTTTGGTTTTTTTCTCCCACTTATCTCTGAAAACAGATTATCTTTATTCTTTTTTAGATAACACCCTACTTCCAGATAAAACAAAGTGTGATTAATAATCAATGTATTTTTATCATTTTTTTACACTACTTGTCAATATTTGTAAAAGTATTTATTATAGTTTCCCTGTTTATAGTATTTATCCTAAAAATTAGTTTTATTTTTTTCAACAAAAAGAGAGAAATTTCTTTCTCTCTTTTACTTTATTTAAAAACTATTTAACTGATAATCCAACAGCTAATCCAGCTCTTAATTCATTTGTTTCTTTAGTTGTTTTTACTACTTTATTAGTGCTTTCTTCTCTAGCTTTTACAGTATATTTTTGTACTGGTCTATATTTCACAAATGGATTTACTGTAACAGTTCCTACTGGAGTTTCAAATCCAGCTTTATATCCTGCATTAGTCCATACATAGAATTCATTTTCATATCCTTTTTTAGCAGTATGTTTCATCCATTCATTTCCAACCTGAAGTTCTCCATAGAATCCTGCAAATGAAGGAGTAGTATAAGCAGCTTCAACAGTATAATCTAAGTAAACACTTGACTTAGCTTCTTTATCAGTTTTTACTAATTTTCCTCTACCATCTCTTAAGTGGTGATTTAATCCTACAGAGTATCCTAATTTCCCTGCACTACCTTCAAAGATTTTTCCATCAGTTGAGAAATCAGCATTAATTCCATATCCTTCAGTTTTATTTCTTTTAAAAGCTTCTCCTGCGTAAACATAATCAGCATCTTTTCCACCATTAGTGTCAAAGTAAACTGCTTGTAATGTAGTAGAAATATTTTGTCCCAATACATTTATTCCAAAAGTTGGCCCAAAGTAAATCACATTTGATTGTCCTGTTGTATGTTTCTTTGCTCTTGATGAATCATGATCCCATCCTAAAGCTGTAGTAGTTTCAAAAGGTCCTATTTTTACAGGTTTTGCTAATTCAATGTTAGTTGACCATCCTTCGCTTTTTTCTTTTGAACTATTTACTCTATCGTTGTCATGTTGAACTTTAAAACTAGCATCTAAATCCCATTCATCTACTAATTTCAATTCTCCCTTTACAACATTTCTCCATCTAGTTTTTGTTTTGTTGTCTTTTTTGAAACCTTCGTTTCCTAGTTTATTTCCTTTTCCTTTTGATGTACCACTTTTATCAGTCCATCCTTGTCTTATTTCAGTAGTTGCTTTAATGCTTTTCAAAACATCCTGATCAGCAGAAGCAACAGCAGAAACAGCAACTGTTAATGCTAATAATCCTAACAATTTTTTCATAACTTTTCCTCCTAAAATTTCTTTTTTTAATTTTTTTATTCTAACAACCTATGTATATTCTAACACAATATAAAACTTTTTGTAAAGTCTTTTAATTAAAACTTAACTTATATGTTTTAAGTTGCCAAAATTATTGTTTTTTTACACTTTAATTATACTACACTTTTCAAAAAAATAAAAGACTATTTTTTTCACTTTTTCTATATATTTTTTTATCATCCAGAGGTATAACATATAATTTTTTTATATTATACCGTAGATTTTTTTATGTCTTTCATTTCTATTTCCCTGGAACTTTCAACGTAGTTCCAACTCCTACACTCACTGGACCTATTGGAATTCCCACTCCAATTCCGATTCCTGTGCAGGATGATAAAGTAAAAATCATAAGAATAGTTAAAATTATCCTCTTTAATCTATTCAAAACTTCTCCTTCGAAAATAATAATGTGATTATAACTAAATTATGGAACTTTAATTATAATCAACACTATTTTTTATCATATTTAGTTTTTATCACTACTTAACGATAGTTGCAACAACTCCAGAAGCTACCGTTCTTCCACCTTCTCTTATCGCAAATCTTAATCCTTCTTCCATTGCGATTGGGTGAATTAATTGTACTGACATTTCTATGTTATCTCCAGGCATTACCATTTCTACACCTTCTGGTAAGTTTACTTCTCCAGTTATGTCAGTTGTTCTGAAATAGAACTGTGGCTTATATCCTGTAAAGAATGGTGTATGTCTTCCTCCTTCATCCTTTGTCAGTACGTATACTTCTGACTTGAATGATGTATGTGGACTTACTGATCCTGGTTTAGCCAATACTTGTCCTCTTTCCACTTCTTCTTTCTTAGTTCCTCTTAATAATGCTCCTATGTTATCTCCAGCCTGTCCTGAATCAAGAAGCTTTCTGAACATTTCTACTCCTGTTACTGTTGTTTTTGCTGTAGGTCTGATTCCAACTATTTCTACTTCTTCTCCTACTTTTACGATTCCTCTTTCTACTCTTCCTGTTACAACTGTTCCTCTTCCTGTTATTGTGAACACGTCTTCAATTGGCATCAGGAAAGCCTGGTCTACCGGTCTTTCAGGTGTTGGGATGTAGCTGTCTACTGAATCCATTAATTCCATGATTCTGTCTTCCCATTGTGCTTCTCCGTTTAATGCTCCTAAAGCCGATCCTTTTATTATAGGTATGTCGTCTCCTGGGAATGAGTATTCTGTAAGAAGTTCCCTTACTTCCATTTCTACTAGTTCTAATAATTCTTCATCGTCAACCATGTCAACTTTGTTCAAGAATACTACGATGTAAGGAACTCCAACCTGTCTTGCAAGCAGGATGTGTTCTCTTGTTTGTGGCATTGGCCCGTCAGCCGCTGATACTACTAGGATTGCTCCATCCATCTGAGCCGCTCCTGTAATCATGTTCTTTACGTAATCCGCGTGGCCTGGACAGTCAACGTGAGCATAGTGTCTGTTTGCTGTCTGGTACTCAATGTGGGCAGTGTTGATTGTTATCCCTCTTTCTCTTTCTTCAGGCGCCTGATCTATGTTTTCAAAATCTACTTTTTCTGCCAGACCTCTGTCTGAAAGCACTTTTGATATAGCCGCAGTAAGTGTTGTCTTACCATGGTCTACGTGTCCTATTGTTCCAATGTTTACGTGTGGTTTACTTCTCTCAAATTTAGCTTTTGCCATTTTCTACCTTACCTCCAAATAATTTAATTTTATATTTATTTTCATTTGATTATAGCACATTTGGTATAAGAATGCAACTATAAGATTTTTTTCTTGTGTTAAAGGAATTTTTATATTTTTTTTAATACATAAATAAAAAAATGACAGATATATTTATAATCTGCCATTTATTTATCTCATTTAATAATATTCATTTTTAGTGGTGCCGCTTGTCGGACTCGAACCAACCACCTGCTGATTACAAGTCAGCTGCTCTACCAGATGAGCTAAAGCGGCAACGTGACTATTATATAAACTTTTTATTTATTTGTCAAGTTATTTTCAAAAAAATTCTCTCACTTAATTACATCAGTTTTTATTTTATCCATATTTTTTTCAAACACTTTCTTATTATTATAAAAATCATTTTTATTCGCCTTTGCCAACTCTGATTTTATATACCAGTTCTGATGTCTATTGTAATACAATATTTCTTCGCTCGGCTTATTTTTACCTTCAAAATTTTCATAATAAAAGTCAATTGCATCCTGTGTCCTATTTTCATTCAGATAATAACTTATTGCAAACCATCCCATTGTTAATTTATATGCCCATGCATGCTCATCAGAAATACGTGATTCCTCTGTTTTTACCTTATCATCACACATCTTCATAATGGAATTTAAAGTTGCAAGTGCGACTTTTTCATCATTTTCCATAACATTCCAGATTGCATCTCTTCCTATCACATATGTTACAGCAATTCTTGTAATTAAATAATCAGGATACTTCTCTTTAAGTTTTTTTCATAGTTTTTTTATCAAAAGATTCCATATCTCCTTTATTGGAATAATACATATTTGAAAAAAATAACTTTGAAACTTCATGAGGATTATATTTTTTTCATAACGTTTCAGATTATTTAATTTTTCGGCATCACTTTTTCCAAGTGCATTATAAATATTTATCAAATTTTCTGATAGTACAAAATTTTTCTCATTCTTTTTTAGCAGTTTTTCACTTTCTGATACCACATTTCCTACTTTTTTTCCATATCAGGCTCAGTTTGCTACATTAGTCATTTCCCTGTCCAATTCTATTGTTTTTTTGCTATTATTTCCTGTGAAATTCCTAATTTCGACAAATCTTCCCTTATCATTTCACTTCGGCTTTTTGCACTCACATTCATTGCAGCAAGAATTCCCAGTAATAATATTATTTTTTTCATAAGCACCTCTTTCATTTAATAGTTTGGAATATTTTTTTCTTTTGATATAACACCACTTTATTTTACAATTTTTTTGTCAGATTATTTTATTATTTCTTCAAGATATGTTTCAAGCTGACTATAATTTTTTTCATTTTTGAAACTTTATCTATAAACTCATACTTTGTTATAAGTTCAAAAAGATCATTCATTATATCTATGTTGTCATTTTTATTTTTTGCCGCAAAACTTAAAAATATATTGGCATTTCTTCCTTCAGGCAATGAAACCTTTTCATTAACTACAAGCAGTGATATTCCTGTTTCAAGGACATTTTCAGATATTCCTGCATGTGGCATGGCAATCCCTTCTTCCAATACAATATAAGGTCCATGCTTTTCAACAAGTTCTATCATTTCCTGCACATATTCTGAAGTGACTTTTTTATTTGATACAAGTAAATCTCCAGATTGGAATATTGCTTCCTTCCAGTTTTCTGCCTCATCTATGAATTTCACATTTTCTTTTTTCAGTAATTTTTTCAATGTATATCCTGTCTTCTGAATATCATTTATAATTCTGTCTTCAAATTCATTTTTCAAACTGTCAATAAGTTTCTGCCTGTCTTTAATTTCTGTATTATTTTCTATTATGGAAATTAATTTTTTTAAGAGATACGCTCGTTTTTATTTTTTTTCTATACCGTATTCTGCAAGCTTTTCAAAGTCTTCCTTCTGCATTACAGGATTAATTTTTATAATCGGAATTCCATAGGAAACTTCAAACTGTCTATGGATTTCTATCGTTGATAATATAAAATCAACTTCCTTATATGCCGGTATAAGATCATCTGCAAGATAATATGGAATTACATCAACTATATCCAGTTCATAGTTTTCCTTCAGGCTTTCTTCCAGTATTTTTGAACTTCCATATCCTAATCCGCAAATTAGCAGAACTTTCTTTATATTATTTCTCTTTGTTCTTTTAATTGAAGCCCTTACCAAATAAGCCATGGCAGCTAGTTCATATTCAGTAAAAATTTATTTTAAATTCCTTTTCAGTTTCTTCCACTGCCTTTTTTTTACAATTTCAATATTTTTTTATCCTTATTTAGTATAAGATCCTTAAATACTGAATTTATTATCTGAATATCATTTTTTTATTCTATATATTGAAAACTTCAGGTTATCAATAAGTCCTGTAATGAGTATTTTATCTTCCCTCAGGTTAAGATTTATCATATTACTGACTTTATCCGTAATTTCTTCTGCAACAGCTTCCTCATTTATCCATTTATAAAATATATCATCCTTCAGTCCACTGATATTTATCCCCATGATCAAATCAGTAATCAAAAGAAGTTTAGCTTCCTTTGGACTTTCTTTCCTGTCATTTTCTTTAAACAGTTTCCCTAAAATACGTTCAACAGCAAGATATTCTGGAGTATGAAAAAGAAAGTTTCTCGACAGCAGTTCTTCCTTATTGTCATAAAGTTCATCAAAATTAATAAGCATTAAAATATAGGAAAATACTCTGTTATAATTTTCTTCGTCTATTTCTAAGCCAAGTTCCTTCCCGATAAGTTCCAGAAAATCTCTTGTTATTTCCAGATTTTCATATTTTATATATCCGTAAAAATATTCCTCACTATGCCATGTTCCAGAATCTCCACTATTGAAGAAATCTCCTGTTTCCTTTAGTTCCCTGATAATGTCTTCTATTATTTCAAGTCTTTTTACAAGAAGATTTCCTTTATTTCCTGTTAGTTTATATCCCTTATAATTTTCATAAATCAGTTTTATCCCGTCTTTTTTCAATTCTTCCGATATAATCTCCAGATCTTTTCTCACATCCGCTTTGGGTATTTCCATAGTTCCTGCAATATCCGACAGTTTCAGACCGCTTTCATCAAAAATACAGAATCATTTTCAATATATTTAATCTTTCATTTAACGACAGTTTTTCACAATTCATTTTTTTCACCTTTCATTTTTGTACCGTAATTTAATCCAATAAAAATATTACCACTTAAATGAAAAAAAGCAAATTCTTTTTTTATGATTTCTCTTTATAAATTTTTTTCACAGATTAAAAAGTAATCTTCGTATAATTTTCTTTTTCTCTTAAATTATTTTTCTTATTTCTGATTTTTACACAGCACATTTTTTATATCTTTTATTTTAGCTTTCCATGATTTTGTGTGAATTTTTTCGAGCAAATCCTTGTCTATCTCCCTATTTTTCCTTGTACGTTCTATCATTTTTTCTATTTTATCTGCCAGTCTTAGTACAAATGCAGGCTTTTCCTCTTCCACAGCCTTATCTGTATCGTAAATTGTAGGCATATCAACATATTCTATAATTTCATCCACATTCAGTTCTTTTCCCAGAAGTTCAATCAGACCATCTATTTTTGTAGCCACTACCCTAAGACCACTTCCAAGCGCTTCAACAGCTATAAGGCCAAGTCCTTCAAAGTATGAAGGCAGTATAAATATATCTTTTGTTCTCATTATATCTGCCAGCTCTTTCTGGGATACAGCATTGTAAACTTTAATATTTTGGGAGTTTCCTGTTGCTTTTTCTATTCTTTCCCTGTTCTGGTCATTTATATTTCCTATCAGATCTATAGTTATTCTGCTATCTGTTTCCTCCAGTTTTCTAAATGCCTTAATTAATTCATAAAATCCTTTGGAATCATCAAATTTCCCTGCGTATACTAATTCCACCTTTTCCTTTTTTGGATATTCTTCCAGAGGATAGAAAATTTTCTCATTGTATCCTGCACCGATATCTATTATTTTTTTACTATCTATTCCAAAAACTTCTTCAATATCTTTAAATTGCATATTACTTAATGCCAGGACATTGTCCACATCCTTCAGGTAGTGTATGTGCTTATCTTTCAAATGTGCATTTTGTCTAGCCTGTCTTATATCTGTATTATGACACACTGCAATTACTCTTTTATCTGCAAACACTTCCCTCACCATTGAGGAAAGTATCCATAAATGGTGTGTCAGCACCACATCAGGATTGAATTTTTCCTTTGCCAGATTCAGCTGTTTCAGAAATTCATTTTTCCACTGAACAAACATCTCATCAGTCATATCATGATAAAGTGTGTTTGGATAAGGCATGATATCACTCATTCCTACTATTGAAAAAGGAATGTTTTCACTTTCAAAAACTACTTCAAACTGTTTTTCCTTGTCTAATATATTTATATCATACTCATTTGTAACACCATAAATACACGCCTGTTCTATATCCCCATATTCTTTCAGTCCTTCAATGACATTTGTAAAATAAACTCCACTTCCTGTTTTTACAGGTAATTGTGCCAGTACATGCAATACTTTCATTTCTTTTTATCCTCCGTTCTTTTTTTATTATATCAATTTTTTTCAAATTTATTCTTTTTAAACTCTTTACTTTAATTATAACATATATATAAAAGAAAACAGGGATTTTTTTAGAATAAAAATCTATTTTAATCCCGTTTCTTATTTTTTTAAGTATTAATTTTATTTATAACTAACTAGAAACTAAATCTCAGACCAGTTGTAAATACGTTGTTTCTTCCTTTTTTCTCTATCTTTCCATCATAATTTACATACCATGCAAATCCTGGATTTACTTCTGTAAGAACTCCTGCCCCTACCCATGTCTGGTTCTTTGACAGTCCTATTCCTTTTACTGTAAACTTGGCATTTGACAGTCCTGTGTATGCCGCTTCAAAGCTCAAATCCTGTTCCTTGAATGCTCTCTGATGTGTCACATACGCCTGGAATGTACTCTTGCTTCCATTGCTCCAGTTTACTCCCTGACCTACTCTTACTCCAACCAGTCCTGCTGTCTGACTGTATGTCTTCTTACCTGCTGTCAGTCCAAACTGGCTGTTTTCTTCTGTAAAGCTTCCTCTTCTCACTGTATCATGTGCCAATCCCACATATGGTGTCAATGTGAAGTTTCCTTTCTTTACATCGTATCCTGTTTCAAGATATCCTGAATATACTGTGTCATTGTGGTTTATCTTTGCCCTGCTTACATCACTTGTTCCAAGTATTATGTCCCTTTCAACATTACTGTCTACAAATCCTACTCCTGCTCTTCCTTGCAGATAGTAAGGTACTTCCTTGTTTCCAAGTCTTCCATATAATGAAATCCCAACATTGTCTGCATCTGATTTTCCACCATGTCTGTCAAAGTTTACCTTTGATGTTGAGTATGAAATTGCTGTCCCCAGTATCAGATTCTTTCCAAACTGTTTATCTATTCCGGCCTGTCCTCCGTATACCTTAGTTTTTCCTTCTCCGAATCCTTCCTGTTTAAGCTTTCCATTTGCCGCTATTCCTGTTACCCATACTCCTGCATTTTCTCCTGCATTTTCAAGAGTTCCCAGCATTACAAGTCTGTTTGAAAGATCCTTGTTTACTGTCTGTGAATGCTGGAATGTAAGTGCCTGTGCCGATGCATATATCTGTCCTGACAGGCTGTCAAGTATTGCTGTCCTTGTAGGCAGTGACATTGCCTGTACCTGAGCCGCTCCCATTGCAAATCTTTCAACTGCACTGTTACCATTTTCTATTTCTTCATCAAGCTTTTTGAATGATGCTTCAAGATTTTCTGCAACATCTTTTCTCATTGCGTCTGATTCAGAAAGTTCTGATACATACTCTTCTACATTTTTTCTGCTTAAAGTTGCATTTATACCATTTTCTGTTGCTTCAACATCTCCTTTAAGCATTTCTGCTGTTTCAACATTTGCAACATTTCCTTCTATTTCATTGTCAGAAGTTATTTTTGCTTCTGTTCCTTTAGCAGTAACATATTGAGCCACTCCGTCCTTTCTGACTTAAGTTCGATTGTAGAACCACCTAATGCCACTTTTCCTTTTACATGCACACTTGCATTGGAATTTAAAGTAGTTTTAGCATTTTCAGAAGCAGTATAGTTTCCTCCTACTGTTACGTTGCTTCCTTCCACTTCAAAGTTTCCACCTTCATTTTGTACATCATTTTGAATATTAACATTTGAAGCTGCTATAAGATTTCCATTAACTATTCTTGTAGAAGCTGCACCATAATTAACTCCTTTAATTGCAAAACCACCATTATTTATTATAGTATTTCCTGTGTAAGTAAGTTTACCATCAAATTTTATATTTCCAGAACCATTTTTTATAACTCCGGCGTCTCCTGATATATCATTTCCAAAAACATATGTTCCAGATGTTACATCTAACACCACATTATCTCCAAGTGCAAGTCTCTTATCAAATAGTGCAGGACCATTTAATGCTTTTCCAATATTTAAAAGTCCCCAACCAAAATCTTCATCTACTCCTAGTTTTCCTATATCTGTTGCTGTAGATAAAATTGTCTGTCTTATGAGATCTCCTGTCATCCATGGATATTTTTCCTTTATAAGTGCCGCAGTTCCTGCCACTATCGGTGCCGCAAATGAAGAACCGTTCATAACATAAGTTCCCCTTACACCTTTATCCTTTGATTGTACTGTTATTCCTGAAACTGCTGTTACTGTCCAGTTTTTAGCAACTCCTGCTCCATTTAATCTTTGCTGATCTACCCATCTAGTACTTCCAGGGTCTGATTTATCGTTCTTTGCCAGTCCAACAACGTTAATCCAACCTTTTTCCAGTTCATTATATAAATAAGGTAGACCTCCTTCCAGTGTAGGATTCAACTTGGAACCGTCATTTCCTGCTGACCATATAAACAAAGCTCCATTGCTTACAGCTGTCTGATAAAACCCTAAAATATCTTCAGTATTACCATTATTTATCTGATATTTTGCTGAACTTCTATTGTGATCTGTTATAAGTTCTTTAACTCCAAAAGACTGGTTAAATATTCTTACACCTTTAGTATTGTATAAATAATTATAAGATGCAAGGCTGGGATCCGGGCGCATTGATCTATTACCTTCGATAACAGTTTCCTTTGTTATATCCACCCCTATAATTTTAGCCCCTTTAGCTGTCCCTGATACTGAACTTCCTGCAATCTGTGCAACTGTTATTCCGTGAAACTCGTCACTTGTTGCACGTCCGTAAGTTGTTACTTTTTCAAGCCTTGACCCAAATTCTGATGTCATTATTCCCTGCATATCACTGTCAGTTGTTGCAAATCCCATATCAAGAACCCCGATACTTACACCTGAACCTGTCTGTGTAACTGATGAAGTTTTATTATGCGGATTCGCACTGTTGTATGAAAAGTAGGATCATTCCATTTTATATGTCCGTTTGAATCTAATGCAGAGTCTATCGGCGTTGTTGCAGTAGGTGTCGTAGGTGTTGATGTTGATGTTGTGGATCCTCCACCACCTCCACCACCGCCTCCACAGCTAAGCGACGTTGAAAAATAATGCTACCAGAAAAAAATATTCTGTTTCTTTGTTTTTTTCATAATTTTTTTCGCTTCCTTTCAGAATTACTTTAAAAAAATTTCCATTAAACTATTCTTCTGTATTATCATTATAGGATATTTCCATTGTTGCCTTCTTCAATTTCTTATTTCCTTCAAATATTCCACCTTCCTGTATTACAAATACAGTAGAAAATATGTTTGCAAAAACTTTACCTTTTTCTCCAATTTCAACTTTATCAGCCACAATTTCTCCGGATACCTCTCCATCAATAAAAACTGTTTTAGCTTCAATATTTCCAGAAATTTTTCCAGTTTCAGTAATATGAACCAGATCCTGTGCCCTTATATCGCCTTCCAGCACTCCTTCAATCTGGATCATATAGGCAGCTTCAATAATTCCTTTTATGTATGTTTCAGGTGCAATTACATTTACACTGTCTGCTGATGATACAGTTTTTAATTCTTTCCCATTACTGTTAGAAAATATTCCCATTGAACACTCCTTTCTTTTTCAAATAATATATTAAATTGTTTCTCATTCCAGTCAATAAAATTTTTTGGATCTATTGGCGTACCATTATATCTTATTTCATAATGAAGATGCGGTCCCCGTTGAACTTCCTGAATTTCCACCTTCTGCCAGAAGTTTTCCTTTTCCTACAATTTCTCCAGCCTGAACATGTAATTTGCTTAAATGTCCATAAAGTGTCTGAAATCCATACATATGGTCAACAATAACTGTATTCCCGTAGCCACCTCTTACTCCTGCAAAACTTACCCTTCCTATTGCAGGAGAAAATACTCCGTCACCAATGGCTACTCTCAAGTCTATTCCATGATGTTCTTTTTTTGCACCGCTTATCGGATGTACTCTTACTCCAAAAGGGCTTGTCACATAAAGCTCCCTTTTTAAAGGACTTCCACTTGGAATTATACTCAGCATAAGTTTTTTCTTATCATCAGGTAAATCATTAATATTTGCCAAAGTAAGATTTTTAAGGTCTTTTACTTCAGCCGCTTTTCTTTTCTGCTCTTCCTCATATTTTTTACCTAAATTTATGATGTCCTTATTTTTGCTGAGATATACTTGAAATTCCTTGTATTTGAAGGATAGGAAAACTATGACTAGTGACATTACTGTGAATATTGCAAATAAAAAATTTATACTTTTTTTCTTTTTCTTTTTTTCTGTTCTCACTTTCTTTGGTGTGAACTACCAATTCTTTAAGGTTTCTGTTTATTTTTTTCTTTTTTTCGTTTACAGATTTGCCCTTATCTCTTTTTTTCTGTAATTCCAAAAATTTTCTGTTGCTTCAAATTAGAAAAAAATCTTTATTTTTTTATTTTCATTTTTTTCCATAATTCAAATTTAACTAAACAGCTAACTCCTTTGCTAATTTATTTTATTATACTACATTTCTTATTAATAATCCATATCTTTTTATATGAAAAACATATATATTATTTTTAAATTATTTAATAATTTTCATTTTATCCTTTATTATCAATTACCCTAATAAAAAAACACTTGTTTTTTTAAGTTTGACTTTTAATGCTTTTTTTGGTTATACTTATACTGTATATATTGCTTACACAAATTAATCAGGAGGTATAAAATGAATCAGAATTTATTGATTAACAATTTAATCAAAGTTGAAAACAAAAATCAGGAACTGTTAAAAAATATTCTGCTTGTACTAAGTGGAACTATATTTTTAGCTCTAATGTCTCAACTGTCTATTACATTACCATTTACGCCTGTACCTATAACAGGACAGACATTTGCAGTAATGTTTATTGGACTTGTTTACGGTAGAAAACTAGGTTCTTCCACTGTTCTTTCATACATTGCGGCAGGTTCTGCAGGACTTCCAGTTTTTGCTGGATTCTCAGGAGGATTAACATTCTTCACTCCATCAGGAGGATATATAATAGGATTCTTCTTTGCAGTACTTGTTTGTGGATATTTTGCAGACAAAGGATGGACAAAATCTCCAGTTAAGTTAATTTCTTTACTGATAGCGGCTCATGCTGTGCTGTATTTCTTTGGACTTTTACAGCTTAGTGTATTCCTTCCAAATAAAAACGTATTTGCAATAGGTTTATATCCTTTTATTGCTGGTGATGTTATTAAAATGATGATTCTTGCAGCACTATTACCTACAGCTTGGAAATTTTTTAAAAAATAATACTAGAAAATAGACAAAATGGGGTATCTCAAAAAAATTGAAGACTAATCTAAAAGAGACCATCTCAAAAAAATAATGCAAAAAGAGGCTGTCTCAAAAAGAAAATAAAAAAATAATGTAAAAAATGTACTGACCCCAAAAAGTTGGACAAATTAAATTAACTTGCCAATAAGGATTGACTTCTGTAAGAAGCAGGAGTTAATCCTTTTAATTTTTCCTTTATTCTTTTGTTATTGTAATAATATATGTAATCTTCTATTGCTTCTTTCAATTCATCTAATGTCCTGTACGCTGCTTCCTGTCCATAAAACATCTCTGATTTTAACAGACTAAAGAAACATTCCATTAATCCATTGTCTAAACTGTTTCCTTTTCTTGACATACTTTGCGTTATCTTCTTTTCTTTTAGCCTTTCCTGATATAAATTATGCTGATACTGCCAGCCTTGATCACTATGAAATATTAAATCCTCATAATTCTCATTTTCTTTAAATGCCAAATTTAACATATGATTTATCTGATCCAAGTTAGCATTTTTCGAAATATCATATGAAACTATATATCTTCCATAAGCATCCAATATTGGAGATAAGTATAACTTTTCCCCTCTTAGATTAAATTCTGTTACATCTGTAAACCATTTCTGATTTGGAGCTGCTGCTTCAAAATCTCTCTTGATATGGTTATCAGCTATCTTTCCTATTTGACCTTTGTATGAAGAATATTTTCTCTTTTTACGGATAATACTTTGCAGATTAAATTTTTTCATAAGTCTCTGTACTTTTTTATGATTAATATTTATCCCTTGATTCTTTAATTCCAATGTTATTCTTCGATAACCATATCTTCCTTTATTTGCATAGTAAATTTCTTTGATTTTTTCAATGACATTTTTATTCTTCTTTGCTGATATAGTAGTAATATACTGATCTTGATATTCCGGCAATCTTTAGCAGCATTTTGAAAGGGTATTTAACTCTAAGTTCGGCTATTACTCTTACTTTTTCTTCTCTTTTAGCTCCCTTTCCTGAACTAGAGCTCTCAATTTTTTTAAGTATTCGTTCTCAGCTTTAAGATAAAGTATTTCATCTTCTAATTGTTTAATCTTATCCTTTTCAGATAGAACTTTCTCATTTTTTTCTTGGGTTTAGTCATAGATTTAGGTTTCCTTCCTCTTTTCTTCTCTATAACATTATACCCGTTTTCTTTAAATTTTGAAAGCCAATTATGTAAAAGACCGGAAGAAGCTAAACCGACATCAATGGCGACAGAAGTAATAGATTCATTATTAACTAGAATTCTATTAATTATCTGTAACTTAAATTCTTTAGAATAGTGTTTATTTTTCACCATTTCCTATAATATCATATCCATGTTTTTCTAATCAATCTGATTAAATAATGAAGAACAATCTTGTTAACATTAAAAAGCTTTTGGCTAACGAAGCAATAGTTTCACCGTTTTTTTATTTCTTTCATATATTTCAATTTTATCTTCTCTTGTTAATTTACTCATAAAAACTGCACCTCCAATCTTGTGTCCAAGATTTTGGGTGCAGTACAAAAACTATATTTTTGAATTATTTAAAAATTTTTACAATGTAAAACAGGAAATAAATTTAGGAAAAAGTCATCTGTTCGAGCCTTTAGGCGAGTTTTTTTGACTTTTCCTTAATAAATGACTGTTTTATATGAGTAAAATTTTAGCAAATGAAAAAAATATAGTTTTTATATATTATATTTAATTTTTACTATTTTGAGACAATCTCTTTTTATATTTGTGACAGTCTCTTTTTTAATATTCTTCCCAATTTTTAGCCTTTTCAACAGCTTTATGCCATCCTTTAAAATATTTTTCACGCAGGCTTTCTTCAAGTTCTGAATGAAATTCCCTATTTAATTTCCAGTTTTTCTTTATATCTTCCCTATTTTCCCAAAATCCTGTTGCAAGGCCAGCAAGATATGCGGCTCCCAAAGCTGTCGTTTCTATAATTTCAGGTCTTAATACATTTTTATCTAGTATATCCGCCTGAAACTGCATTAAAAAATTATTTGCAGAAGCTCCACCATCCACCTTTAGAGATTTTATCTGAATCCCTGAATCTTCCTCCATTGCCTTTATCAAATCCTTCGACTGATAGGCAATCGATTCAAGTGCAGCCCTTATAATATGGTTTCTGTTAGCTCCTCTTGTAAGTCCTGTTATAGTCCCTCTGGCATACATATCCCAGTAAGGTGACCCTAGTCCTGTAAAAGCCGGAACAAGATAAACTCCACCATTATCCTCTACTTTCCCTGCAAAATATTCTGTGTCTGCAGCATCTGAAAACAGTTTCATTTCATCCCTTAGCCATTGAACTACAGCTCCTCCAACAAATATACTTCCTTCCAGTGCATATTCAATTTTTCCGTCTATTCCTATGGCAATTGTAGTCAGAAGACCATTATTTGATTTAATGAACCTGTCTCCTATATTCATTAACATAAAACAGCCTGTACCGTATGTATTTTTTATCTCTCCGCTGTTAAAACAGGCCTGACCAAACAATGCAGCCTGCTGATCTCCGGCAATTCCTGAAATAGGAACCTTCGTTCCTTCCTCTTCTCCCATTGTCACTCCCATTTTTGTTTCACCGTAAATTTCACTTGAATTTTTTACAGCTGGAAGCATGCCTTCAGGAATACCGAGTAAATCCAATATTTTTTTATCCCACTCCAAAGTTTTTATATTATACATCATTGTCCGTGAAGCGTTTGTATAGTCAGTCACATGTACCTTTCCGGCTGTTAATTTCCATACAAGCCATGTGTCAACTGTTCCAAATAACAGTTCACCTTTTTCAGCCTTTTCTCTTGCACCTTCAACATTGTCAAGTATCCATTTTATCTTAGTGGCAGAAAAATATGCATCTATTATGAGACCTGTATTTTCCTTTATATATTCTTCAAACCCTTTAGTTTTAAGTTCTTCACATATTTCAGCTGTTCTTCTGCACTGCCAGACAATTGCATTGTATACAGGTTCTCCTGTATTTTTGTCCCATACTATCGTTGTTTCCCTCTGATTTGTAATTCCTATAGCTGCAACATTTTTAAGGGAAATCCCTGATCTTGCAATAACTTCTGTAAGAACTGATCTCTGACTGGACCATATTTCTAACGGATTATGTTCCACCCATCCAGGTTTTGGATATATTTGAGAAAGTTCTTTCTGGGCAGTTGAAACAATATTCATATTTTTATCAAAAATAATAGCTCTCGAACTTGTTGTTCCCTGATCCAGTGCTATGATATATTTTTTATCTTTTATCATTTCTGCCTCCTGATATATTTATATATTGTTTAATATAACTTTATATTCATATTTATCCCCTCTGGCATAGGAAACTGTATATTCTATTATTTTACTTTTTTTCATATGTCAACCGTTTTATAAGCATACATACCGCTTTATTTTTTTATATCCCAAATAATTTAAAAATTTTTTTATTCTCTACAAGTACAGGTGAGAAAAGATTCCATCGCTTTTTCAAAAGATACATTATACACTTCCCTAAATATTGAATACATCGGCTTTTCATTTAACATTTCAGCATCAAAGCCTTCAAATCTGTTTAAGGGAATAAATGTATCTTCATATATTGCAGGCACATTATCAATCAGTCTCAGCCTTTTTATGTGGAGTATATTTACTGATGATGGAATTTTTAAAAATTTCTATCATTTCTTCATCTGCATTTATTATATCATATCCCAGAACTTTTGATGATGGTATCTTTCCTGTTTTTACAGTTTCTTCATAAAAACTGTAAAAATTTGTCAAATCCTGCTGAATAATTTTATTTGATACAAACGTTCCATTTCCATGTATTCTATATATGTAATTTTCTTCCTCCAGTTTTTTCAATGCCTGTCTAATTGTTTCCCTACTCACTTCAAAAATTTTAGCTAAATCTCTTTCAGGAGGCAGTCCTTCTCCTTCCTTTAGTTCTCCAGCACTAATCCTATTTTTAAAATGATCATATATCTGATAATACAAAGGTATTTTTGTTTTATTAACGTTCATATCCATTTACCTACATCCTTTTCTTAAAATTTGAAATTAATACTCAGTCAAATTACCTTTGGCAACAGTTCCTTTTACTTTATAGTCCTTATCAAAATATGTCAAATCAGCTATATATCCTTCTCTTATATATCCGTATCTATCATTTACAGATACTGCCTTTGCAGGATATGAAGTAGCCATTCTTAAAGCTTCTTCCAGAGATACATTTACATGTTCTACAAGATTTTTTACACCTTCACTCATTACTAATGCTGATCCTCCCAATGTTCCTGAAGGTGAAATACATTTACCATTTTCATATAACACACGATTTCCTTCAAACATGAACTCCTTCATATCTGTTGTTCCTGCCGGACTTACTGCATCTGTTACTAGATACAGTCTTTCCTTTAATATTTTCTTTGCTATTTCTACTGCAGGAAATTCCATGTGGAATCCGTCAACTATAATTCCACAGTTTGTAGTATCATTGTTGAAAAGGAATCCTATTACACCAGGTTTTCTCGATTCCAATGGACTCATTGCATTATATAAATGTGTTGCACAGTTAAAATACTCTTTCTTTTCCATACATTCTTCATAAGTGGCATTTGAATGTCCTATAGCTATGTTAATTCCTGCACTTTTCAAAGTTTTCAAATGCTTAACTTCAGCCTTTTCAGGTGCTATTGTTATTATTTTAGTTACTTCAGGTCCTGCATCTGCTATCTTTTGTACTATTTCATCAGAAAGCACCCTTATATATTCAGGACGGTGTATCCCCTTTTTTTCCACACTTATATAAGGTCCTTCAATATGAAGTCCTAGAACTCCTATTTCTTCCTTATCCCTGTTAGCTTTTATTAATTCAAGAGCCTTTTCTATTTTTTCGTCAGGAGATGTTATAAGTGTTGGTAAAAACGAAGTACATCCAAACTTTTTATTTGTTTCATTCATTATTTTAAGTGCTTCCATTGAAATATCATCATTGAAAAGCACCCCTCCGCAGCCATTTATCTGAAGATCAATAAACCCTGGAGACAATACCATTCCATTTATATCTATAACTTCATTTCCATTGATTTCATCCTGTGTAAGTTCACTGGCCTTCAATACTTTTTTTATTAATTTTCCCTCAGTAATCACTGCATTTTCTTCAATAAACTTTTCACCGTCGAAAATTTTTGCATTTTTTATAATCATTTTTCTAACCTCTCTATTGTTTATTTTTTTAAATCCATTAATTTTTTTCTATACTCATCCAAGTCAAGATTTTTCAGCTTCTATTTCCTTAAAATATCTGTATGTTTTAACTTTTATGTCTGAAACTGCTGTTTCATCAATTACGAGAAGTGCCCTTCTATGAAGCTGCAATGCAGAAACTGTCCACAGATGATTTACCCCACCTTCTATTGCATGATATACAGCTCTTGCTTTCTTATATCCCTCAGCGAGTATCATAATTTCTTTTGAATCCATCAGCGTTCCTACCCCAATAGTAAGTGCAAGTTTCGGAACCTTGTTTATATCATTGTCGAAAAATCTTGAATTTGCTAAAATCGTGTCATAAGTCAGTTCTTTATCTCTTGTTCTCGAAGCTAATGAAGATCCTGGCTCATTAAAAGCAATGTGACCATCTTCACCTATTCCACCTAAAAATAAGTCTATTCCACCAACAGCTTTTATTTTATCCTCGTATCTCTGACATTCTGCTTCAATATCTTCTGCAAGCCCGTCAAGTATATTTATATTTTCCGCTTTAATATCTATATGTTTAAAGAAATTTTCATGCATAAAATAGTGATAACTCTGTTCATGTTCAGGTGCCAGTCCTACATATTCATCCATATTAAATGTTATTACATTTTCAAATGAAATTACTCCTTCCTTATTAAGATTAATAAGCTCCTTATATGTTTCAACCGGTGTAGATCCTGTTGGTAGCCCCAATACAAAAGGTTTATCAGGTGTAGGATTAAACCTCAATATTTTTTTTGCTATCTGATAAGCACTCCATTTTCCTATTTCCTTTTTATCCTTTAAAATTATTACTCTCACTTTTTTTCTACCTCCTGATTTTTTTATTATTTTTTTAAACAATTTAATGTTGGTTTAGGATGTTTTCCTATTACAAGTCTTCCATTTTCGACGTACTTTTCTTCCCTTCCAGTAAGACTTTCTATAAGATATCTTCTTAATTCCTGAATAATTTCCGAATATTCTTTTTCATTAATTAAATCTTTTCTCTCATCAGGATCCTTCTTCAGATTGAAAAGCTGTTCTTCTCCCGTCTGGGAATACCATATATATTTCCATTCCTTCGTAAGTATAAACTGTGTTGAATATTCTCCCATTTCATGTTCTCCATGGAGAAAATTATGGATTTTACCTTTACTGGCTATCTTTTGATTATCTAAACTTTCATTTTCAGTATCCATTAAATCTGCAAAAGATTTTCCGTCAGTTCTGTTTTCAATTTCTCCAGTTCCCAGTTCAACAAGAGTTGGCAATATATCCCTGATTTCAATAATTTCATCTATTGACTCTTTCTGTAAGATGTCCTTTTTCCCTTTTTCATAAACAATCAGAGGAATATGTATACTTCCCTGATAAGGATAAGCTTTCCTGAATAAATTATGTTCTCCCAGCTGATCTCCATGATCTGACATAAATACTATAACTGTATTTTCAAAAAGATCATGTTCTTCCAGTCCTATCAGAAGTCTTCCTATCTGATGATCTATGTGAGTTATAGAACCATAATATGCCGCTATCGCTCTTTTCAGCTCGTGTTCAGGAATAATACCTTTTTTAGCAATTATGGAATTTGTTTTTTCTGAATATCCTGTTGCTTTCTCCCAGTTTCCCGATATTACTTCAGGAAATTTATCTGCCTGCTTCATATACATATTAAAGTAATATTCTGGTGGATCCAGCGGTGAATGCGGTCTCACAAAAGAAAGTTTTAAAAAGAAAGGCATTGTCATGTCCCTTTTTCTTAAAAATTCCAGTCCTTTAGTTACAACCCAGTTTGTAGGATGATACTTCTCCTCATATTGCCATGGTCTTGCCACCCATGAATTACAGTCAAGTCCCAAATCGGTAAGATCTACATCATTTCCTAATTTTTCCTGTACCCATTCCAGATAATCGTCTGTCTGTGAAAACTGTTCTCCATATTTCTTTTTAAATTTTCTATTTGAATGTAAATATCCGTCATGCAGATCTATATGATGAAAACCGCACAGTTTTCTCGCAGGATATACATGCATTTTTCCTACACACTTTGTATAATAACCCCTTTCTGAAAATACTGTTGCCAATGTTAAAGGATAATTCCATTCAACTTCATCTTCATAACCCACTCTGCCATGATTTTCCGCCTTAAGTCCTGTTATCAGGCTGGCTCTTGCAGGAAGACATGACGGAATAGTAGAATAAGCATTTGAAAAATTGTACCCTTCTGATGCCAGATAATTTAAATTTGGTGTTGAAATTATGTTATTTCCATTTATTCCCATACAGTCATATCTCATCTGATCCACTACAATCAGAATTACATTTTTTTTCTCTTTCATATTTATTTATCTCCTCTATTCTATTTATGATTTTTATTATATATCCATAATAGAACTATCAGTCCTGCCAAGCCTGCAAACATACGAAAGAGATAACTTAGAGTCTGCTCTTTCAGACCTGTTATAATTAATGCTACGAATATCAGAAACAATATAATATAGACACTTCTTCTTAAAACTGTATTCATTGCAGTTCCTCCCATATTATTTCTCCTGGATTTAATTTTATACTTTTTGAAGTACCTCTTTTATCATAAACTTCTGTAACCTGTTCTTCTGTAGAGTTATTTATATAGGCAATTTTATTTTTCTCAGGATATACATGCACTTCACAATGAATATTTGTACAGTTCCATTTATTAAATTCATTTTCCTTATGTGCCTCATAATGTAAAGCTCTCCATAGCAATCTTGTATTTTCATCACTGTAAGGTAATCCTGCTATATATATTCCCCTTCCTTTTCCAAAATCATGTGATGAAAGATGAATTTCACCATTAGAAAATTCAAGAATTTCAGTATTTTCATATAAAGCGTATATATTTTTCATACTTTCTCCAAAAAATATATCTTTTCTGTTTTCTGAATTCTTTCTTACATCCTCTGTTATGAAATGCTGTTCTTTTTCCTTTGTAATGTATTTATCAGTGGAAAGACTGAATCCTAGTTCCTTATCTACACCTAATATCTGTGCCAGCTGGAAAAATCTTCCTCCATGTTCATAAGCAGAAGGTTCTCCTATACCTATAAATCCACCTCCATTGTAAACCCATTTTCTAATTTTTGCAACTAGAGTTTCATTTTTCCAGATTTCTCCCCCAGAAAAAGCTGTTCCTGCATCTCCTGCGTTTATTATAACATCAAATTTATCAAGTATATCAGAGTGAATAACATCATTAAAACTTATAAATGACACATCTACCGCCATACCTGAAAGGGATTCCAGCACTCCAAGATAAGAATATATCTGCTTATAATGCAGGGCATGTGCCACCATATGAGTCTGCCATGTTCTCAGTTTTCCCCACGAATTTAATATTGCAACCTTCATTTTACAGTAGGGATTTCCACCCTTAACAATATCATATATTTCCCTGAATTCATCAGCTATCTTTTCTACACAATCTATAAATTTAGGAAACTTGTAAGCCAGACTCAGATATCCTCCATAACCTATACGGTCTACAGGATTTCTCAAAATAGCCCTTCTCGCAGTTATCCAGTTCTGTATTGTTTCAGGTAAAGGATCATTTCCTTCATAAAATGTATCAGGGAAAAAATAAGGTAGAAATCTTCCTTCGGTATATTTCACATGAGGAATATCAGCTATCATTCTAAGAGTCGCTCCTCCTCCCACAGAACCTGCAACTGCATCAAGTCCTATCTGCTTAAAATATTTTCCATAAGGTTCCGTACCTATCCAGTTATCTCCCAGAAACATCATTGCTTCTCTTCCGTCTTCATGAACTATATCTACAAGTTTTTTCGCTTCCTTTGCTACAAATTCCTGAATAAAATCTATATAATCAAGATACTGTTTTGTAGGAACTCTGAAAGCTGTATTATAATATCCCTTGTCTATAATGTCTTCTGCCCTTAGCCTGTATCCTCTCGATTCTGCAAATGCTTCCAATGCTGCAACGGAAACACTAGCTCCATAACCAAACCATTCAACAAATTTTTCTTTTCCAAGATTATTAAATACCAGTGTAAAATGATAAAAAAACGTTGTAAATCTTACTACGTCAGTATCAGGATTTTCTTTCAGCCATTTTTTCAGATAATCACTCATAAAAACATTTGAAGCAGGCTGTCTTACATCAAAAGGAATGTCATGAGGTTTGTCCCCCCAGTTATTTGTAATATGGTTATACATTTGAGTGGGATCCCAAATCATATAAGCTAAAAATGAAACTGTGTATTCATGAAAAGGTTTTACATTTTTTACATGAACACAATTCTTTTCCTTGTCCAGTTCCCATTCTGAGACAGGTACAATTTCATCTAATGTTCTGTCTATTACTTCCCAGTAAACTTTTTCATCATGTACATAGTCCGGTTTAATCTGTTCCAGGAAATACCCTTCCAGAAAATCTATATAAAGTTCATTTTTTTCCGCCATATTAAATTTTGACATTAGATAAAGCTGCTGACACTCTTCCATATGCTTTTCAGCAAATTCATTATGTGCTCTTGCAACAAAATAAGTTGTATATATCTTAGTGTCAAGTTTCTTTATTTCATCATCAAGTTTTGTTCCATCACTATCACGTATGGCATCTGCTCCCCACTTTTCCATAATTTCTTTTATTTCATCAAAAAAATTACTTTCTCCAGGTAATGTGAATCTTCCTTTTCTTTTCATTTCATTCCTCCTGTATTTTTCTTACTATTCTTTTGAGCCTCCTAAAGTCATCCCTTGAGTCAATTTATGCTGTACTAGAATATAAAGAACTAGTGTAGGTAGCATTACAATTACCATTCCTGCATAAAGAACCCCATATTGTGCCGCACCTTTACTTGCCGCCATCAGGCTCATTAAACCGACAGGTAAAGTCTTCTTAGGCCCTGGAAGCAATGTCAAAGCTATAATATATTCATTCCAAAATGCCAAAAAATTAAATAAAATGACAGTAATTATACTTGGTCTTGCCATGGGAGCCATTACTTTTACCATAGTTGTAAAATAATCTGCACCATCAATAGCTGCAGCTTCCTCAAATGTAGACGGTAAAGACTGAAAAAAGTTTGACAACAAATAAATTGTAAATGGAAGTGCCGTCGTCATATAAATAATGGCAAGTACGAATAAATTATCTAGAAAAAAACTTTTTTCTATAATTTTTGACTGCCTCAATATTTTATCTCCACCTAATAACATTAAAAATATAGGAATTACAATATAGTTTACATTTATGAATAATCCTGCTTTCATAAATGAATTCCAAAATTTCTTCCCTCTAAACTCAAATCTTGCTAATACATATGAAGCCGGTAAAGCCACTATAATAAGCAGAATTAGTGCAAGAGATGTCACAAATACTGAATTAAAGAGGCTTTCTCCCATTTTTGCCTTCTGAAATGCATCTACAAAGTTTTGAATATAAAATCCTTTAGGTAACTTCCAAGGACTTCCTACAAATTCTGAATTTTCTTTTAACGAAGCAATAAAAACCCAGGAAACTGGAACAATTATTGAAATTGCAAATGTTATTAACGCAGTATAAACAAATATTTTATATAACCTATTATCACTTTTACTTTTGCTTTCCATGTCGCCCTCCTAGTATTCTAATATTTCACGATTTGTTACTGCACTTATTATACCCGATAAAGCAAAAGAGAAAAGAAATACCATAACACCTATTGCCATTCCGTATCCATAACTCTGATTTGTATAAGCCTGTTTGTACATATAACTTAAAAAGACTTCAGTTGCTCCGTCAGGTCCTCCATCTGTTAAGGGAACTACAAGCAAAAAACTCAAATTAATTGTGCTTATTATGAAAAAAAGACAATGTTGCCCTTATATTAAGCCATACAAGTGGTAAAGTTATAGTAAAGAATTTATTTATTTTCCCTGCCCCATCAAGTTCCGCAGCTTCATAAAGGCTATCCGGTATATTAGCCATTCCAGCCATATACATTACCATATAATAACCTACTGCCTGCCATATCAAAGCCATGGCAATTGAATAGATGACTATGTTCTGATCCCCAAGCCACCCTGCTTTTGGTCCTTTCAATCCAACTATATGCAACATACTGTCAACCAATCCTCTTCCCGGATCATATATTGCTGAAAAAATACCTGAAACAACTACTATGGATAATATATTTGGAATATAAAAAAATTATTCTAAAAAAATTACTTCCTCTTATTTTTTTCAGTTGTAAGAATTGCGACAAAAAAACACTGCTAAAAATAAGAGTTACAATTGTAACAACAACAATCAGAAGTATAGTATTCTGAAAAAGATCTGATAAATGCCTTGTCCTGAAAAAAAGACTTATAAAGTTATCAAACCCTACAAATTTCTCCTTTTTAGATAATGCACTCGTTTTTAAAAAGCGACATTCTGAATACCTGAAAAGTTGGAATAATTCTAAATAAAAATATATAAAAATCATAGCAGGTGCCAGTGAAAAAAATATAAATAAACTTTTTGAATATTTTTTTACTTTTCATAATTTTCCCACCTTAAAATTTTTTTATTAAAAAAAGCTGTCTGCAAAAAAAGAATTGAAAAAAATAGCTTAAAAAAATTATATCCACTTTGTGTTTAATACATATTTTTTTCCTTTTTGAAACAGCTTATTGATTTTTAGATTGGAAAAAGGCTGTTTTAAAAATTAAGAACTATTGTTATTCCTTCTAATTTTTTTAAACAGCCATTTTCATCTACAATATTTTATATTAATTCATTAAGTTAACTCTCAGTTTTTCCATCATTTCATTAACTTCCTTTTGCCATTGTTCAGGCGTTTTTGTACCGTTAACAACAGAATTGAAAGTTCCATACAATGTTCCTTTAAAATCAATACCTTCAACAGGTTTTGTAGTCGCAAATCCACCAACAAGTGCTTTTGCTCCATTTTTATAGATATCATAGAATATTCTGTTTTCTTCACTCAATTTGTCATATGGATAATTGCTTATAGGTTGTACTGCATTATATTTTGCAAAAATTTCTGCTGCTTTGTCAGAATACAGAAAAGCTATAAATTCTTGTGCTTCTTTTACATTTTTAGCCGCTTTTGGAACCCATATCTGTTCAAAATAGCTTAATGCATATTTGTCTCCACCTTGTGCAAATGCAGGATAAGGTGCCATTCCCCATTTAAAATCTTTAGGTGTTGTTTCAGCCATTTCTCCTACTATCCAGCTTCCATTAGGCATAAATAACGCTTTATCATCAAGTACAAGCTGCTGATTCTTTTTAAATCCTTCATTAGTAGCATTTGCAACAGTTGTAGGCTCTACATATTTAGCAATTTTTCCAAGTGTAGCAAAAACTTCTGTCATTTCAGGAGAATTCCATATTCCCTCTTTAAAGTTCATTGTATCTTTAAACAGCTGTTCTCCACCTTTTCCAGCTATAACTGAAGGTAAGAATGAATCCAGATATCCTGTTGTCGGATATGTAAATAATGAAATTTTCTTTTCCTTAGCTTTTTCAGCTAATGCAAACATTTCATCCCATGTTGCAGGAACCTGCCATCCATTTTTTTCAAACAGCGCCTTATTATAGAACAATCCTGTAGGACTATAGAACATAGGCATTAAATATACTTTACCATCTGAATATGGATTTGTAATTGTATTTCCTGTAAATCCATCCAATAATTTTTCTTTTACAGTTTTTTCTTCTCCTGGAACTTTCATGTCCATTACAGAAGTTAAATCTGCAAGTTCTTTTTCCTTGACAAAGTTTTCAGGAATTCCGTCTTTTCTTCCTGTTGCAAGCATAATTACATCAGGATAGTCTTCTGCCTGAAATTTTGCCGGAAGACTTGCTTCGATGTCCTTAGCCTGTGTAAGCTCAATTTTTACATTTGGATTTACTTTTTTGTATTCCTCAATTATTTCAGGCCACATTTTATCTCCATAACCTGATTCAAGAGCCGACATTTTTAATACAACTTCTTTTCCTCCTGAAGATGCTTCCTCTTTTTTTTCTTCTTTCTTCTCACCACATGCCATTAAAACGATTATACTCACTAATGACAGTAACAACAATTTGATTTTCATTGTTTTCCTCCTAATAATGAAATTTTTTTTCATTCTATATTTAAATTATAACTTATTTTTTTTCAAAAAAACAAGAGGTAAAATAAGAATGATATTAATTTTTTTAAAAATTTTAATATTTATTTTCACTCATGCACATCTTTATTTTTTCTATTACTACCTTTTTCATTTCTTCCTTAGCTTTTGCCATATATTTTCTAGGGTCATTTGCTTCAGGATGTTCTATGAGATATTTTCTGAGCTCATCTGAAAATGGTATTTTTAATTCTGTTGCTATATTTACTTTTGTTATTCCCAAACTGATACATCTTCTTACGTCATCAAAACTGACTCCTGAAGCCCCGTGCAACACTAACGGTACTGATACTTTGCTTCTTATTTCTGCAAGTCTTTCAAAATCCAGTTTTGGTTCACTTTTATATAAACCATGTGCTGTTCCTATTGCAACTGCCAATGAATCTATTCCTGTTCTTTCCACATATTCAACTGCCGCATCAGGATTTGTATAGAAAGAGTCCTTTTCATCGACTACAAGATCATCCTCCTGTCCACCAAGTCTTCCTAACTCCGCTTCAACTGTTGCATCAAATCTGTGAGCGTATTCCACCACTTTTTTTACCAGTTCTATATTTTCCTCAAAAGGATGATGGGAAGCATCTATCATAACTGATTTTGTTCCCAGATCCACAGATTCTTTTATACTTTCAAATGTTTCATGATGATCCAGATGTATTGCAATCGGAATATTATATCTCTTTGAAGCTGTTTCCACTATAGCCTGTAAATAATCCCTCCCTCCATATTCAAAGGTTCCCGGTGTTCCTGCCAGTATGACAGGAGACCTCATTTCTGCAGCTCCTTCGACAATTGTCTGAATAGTTTCCAAATTGTGAAAATTAAATGCCGGAACTGCAAATTTTTCTTTCTGTGCCCTTAAAAGCATTTCTCTAGTACTTACTATCATCACTTTTAATTATAGACAAAATTACACTGCATAATTTGTCAATAATACCTCCTATCCTAATATGTTTTTATTATTTAAATGTATATTTATTTTTAAAAATCTATGAACCTTAAATTTTTTTAACCACTCTATTTACTTCTCCACTTGGAAAAGGATTATCTGTCGTATTTCCCAAGTACTGTGATTTAAAGAAAGCATATGTCTGACCATAAATTAAGTAAATGAATAAGCTTGCAAGTTCTCTATTTTTAATTTTTCCCCTGTCTGATTCATCAGGTTTAATAACTTTATAGGTACTTTCTTCTATTGAATTATTATTGCTGATATTATAGGCTATCAATTTATCGGCTGACTTATCCTCCGACATTTCTTCCAGCAGCCCTTCATCGTATTTCATTGCATATTCATCCTGATTTACCAGCTCAAAAACTATTGTCTCTTCATTTACAATGGCTTTCGGTCCATGCCTGAATCCTAATGTTGTATTGTTTACAGAAACTACTTTTCCTGCACTAAGTTCCATAATTTTCAACGACAGTTCTTCTGCCAGTCCCTTCAAAATTCCACTTCCTAATACTACAATTCTTTTATGGTCTTCTTCTGCCAGTTTTTTTATTTCAGTATATTTCTCATTAAGTTCCTTTTCTGCTATAGAAATTATTTTTTCCATTTCGTTAATTACTTCACCATTATTTTTACTGAATGATAATATTCCTGCCAGCAGCATACAGCTGAAACTGTTTATCATTGCAAATCCTTTATCATTTGATTTTTCAGGCATTAGAAGAAGAAATATTTTTTCATTTCCTTCCGCCCTTTTTGCAAGAGCACCGTCCTTATTACATGTGATAAATAAATGATAGACTTCATCTATAATTTTATCCGCTATATCTATAACTCCTGCACTTTCCGGTGAATCTCCCGATCTGGCAAAAGATACAACTAATGTCTTCTTATTTTTTTTCATATAACTTAAAGGATTATTCAGAATATCTGTAGTTGCAATTGATTTAAATTCACCTGTTTCATTTTTATTAAGTAACGGCTCTAATATATTTCCTACATATTCAGATGTTCCTGCTCCTGTAAAAATAATTCTGTATTCTTCATTTAACCCTATTTTTGCTAAAAAAATCCGATAACTTTTTTTCCGAATCTTTAAATATAGTCAATGTTTCCTTCCATAATTCCGGTCTCTGCAATATCTCTTTTTGCTGTGTTAAATGACTTCTTTTTCCTCTAATGTTTCCTTATCTATTCCAAAAAAATTTTTTTCATATCCTTCCTCTTTTTCAATTTTCATATTGGTACATACCATTTTTTTATATTATAATTATAATATGATTTTTTTATTTTGTCAATAACCTTTTTTTAAAAAAATTTTTATATTAATTTGTAAATAAAAAAACACATACAATCATTTAATCTTTTGATTATATGTGCTTTTTTATTTATACCATCCAATTTAATTTCCTATTATTAGTGCTGCTGCACCTTTTATTCCTGCACTTTCTTTTAATTCACTATATGTAAATTTCAAATTCTCAAGAGTCATCTGTAGGGCATATTCAGGTAAATATTTTTTTATTCCCTCCAGCATTATATTCCCGGCTTTTGAAACTCCTCCACCAAATATAATTATTTCAGGATTGACAATATTAAGCAGAGTTCCTATTCCATGAGCCAGATTTTCACAAAATTCATCAACTATTCTTAATGCCACTTTATCTCCTTTTTCAGCCTCCTGAAATATATGGTAGGATTCCAGATTATCTAAATTATTATTTACCACTTCATACAGGGAACTCTCTCCATTATTTTCAAGAATTATTTTTGCTTCTCTCACTATACCTGTAGCAGAACAGTATGTTTCCAGGCAGCCTTCCAATCCGCATCCGCATTTGTGTCCTTTTCTCTTTATAACAATATGCCCAAATTCCCCTGCCGCTCCAGCCGCACCTGAGAGAATTTTTCCATCAATTATTATTCCTGCTGCAATACCTGTCCCTATGGCAATGGTAATACTGTTTTTATACCCTTTTCCTGCTCCATACAGCTGCTCTCCTAAAGCTATAACTTTTACATCATTACCTATTTTTACTTTCTTTCCTGTTATTTCAGAAAATATCTTCTTAGCAGGAAAATCATTTCCCCATGAAAAATTTGCCGCTATCTTTACAGTTGACTCATCCACAACAGGACCAGGTATTCCCACTCCTATACCTTCTATTTCTTCCGGTTTAACTTCTATTACCTCAGATATTTTTTTTATAGTTTCCCAAATCCTCTTAATAGTAGTTTCAGCACCTTTTTCTGAATCAGTTTTTATACTTTCCTGTACTAAAATATCTGCATTTTCATTTAAAATACCAATTTTTGTATTAGTTCCGCCAACGTCAACCCCGGCAAAATATCTCATTTACTATTCCTCCTAAGAAAACTTTCAAAATATAAATTATAACCTTAAAATGCCCAGTTTCCTTTTCTAAATACAGGCTCCCTAGTTCCATCTTCATTTATTCCGTCTATATCCATTTCAGCATCCCCAATCATAAAGTCCACATGAGAAATTGAGCTGTTTACATGTGCCTTGTCAAGCTCTTCTTCACTCATATTTGAACCATTTACAACATTTGTAGGATACGCTGCTCCTAAAGCCAGATGGTTTGCAGCATTTTCATCAAATAAAGTTTCATAATAAAGCAGCCCTGAATTTGATATTGGTGAATCATTTGGAACAAGTGCAACTTCTCCTATTCTTCCTGATCCTTCATCTGTTTCAATCAGCTGTTTTAATATATCGTAACCTTTTTCTGCTTCAAAATCTACAACTTTTCCGTCTTTAAAAGTAAGTTTGAACCCATCAATTATATTTCCCTGATAAGACAGAGGCTTTTTATTGGAAACATATCCGTCCACTCTGTATTTATCTCCTGCAGTAAATATTTCCTCTGTCGGCATGTTAGGCATAAAATCTGCACCTTTTTCATTTTTACTTCCTGCAGCTATCCATACGTGATTTTCAGGAAGACCTACAACAAGGTCTGTCCCTTCCGCCTTGTAGTGAAGTGCCTTATAGGCTTTCTTATTAAGGTAATCTGCCTTTTCAGTTAATCTTCTGCTATGTTCCTTCCATGCTGCCACCGGATCTTTTTCATTAACTCTTATTGTTTCCAGTATTGCATCAAGAAGTTTTGCCTGTGCTTTTTCAACATCGCTTTCTTCAGGGAATACAAGTTTTGCCCATTCAGGTGAAGGATAACTTACAATAGTCCATGAATTTATGTCATTCATTACACGTGAACGGTAATATTTCAAAGCTTCTCCTCTATTTTTAGCATATGCTCCAAGTTTTTCCGCATCAATTCCTGAAAATAATTCAGGAGAACTGCTTAAAATATGGATAAAAACTACATTATTATCTAAATAATCATTCATTTCATCTACAGTCCATTTCGGAATAGTTGAATATTCTTCAGTTGACTGGTATTCTGCATGCATACGTCTTAATTTATCATCAGCAAGTTTTACATTTACATTACTTGCTCCCGCTTTATATGCCTTTTCTGTTACTTTATAAACAAGTGGCAATGAATCTGTTGTACAGTTTATCCAGACTTTCTGCCCCTTCTGAACATTCGCTCCTATTTTTATAATTACTTCAGCAAATTTATCCAGTTTTTCTTCAAAATTTTCTACATATTTCATTTGTTTTCCTACCTCTCCTGTTTTATTATAAAAATAGTATAGCACAAATTATAAAAGATTTACATCTATTTTAAATACTACTTTTTTTGCAGGTTCAGATTTTTCAACCTGTAATCCCGGCATGTGTACATCTTCAGGATAGAATACAAGTACATCTCCTGCCTTTAATAGTACTCTGAATAGTTCAGGATCTTCATGTTTAAGAAAGTCATTTTCTATAATTCTTTCTGTTTCTTTAAGATTATGAATATTATTAAATGCAATATATTCCTGTCCTTCAAGCATTATCTGAACATCAAGGTATTTAAGATGGCTTTCCCATCCTCCCTGTTCTTCTGGTTTAGTATTATAATGATCTATATTCATTTTTATTTCTGTTCCTGGAATCTCGTATTTCCCAGGTTCATATGACTTCAAATCATTTTCTTTTTGTAAATTTTATACATTCATATATTTTTTTGCAAGACTTTTATTTTGTAAATCATCATTTAAATTTGTAAAAATCATATTTTTCCTCTCTCTGTATCCATTTCTCATGCTATACAATATATTTAAATTTTATTATTTCATTCCATTGACAAATCTCTGGGCAATTTCAAGAGGTCTTGTTATTGCACCACCTACTACTACTGCATAAGCTCCTAATTCAAGCATTTTTTTAGCCTGCTTAGGTTCATGTATTTTCCCTTCAGCTATTACAGGGATAGATAAATTTTTTACTAATTTTTCCACAAGAGCGAAATCAGGTCCATCAGATTTTTCACTGTATGGAGTATATCCGCTAAGAGTTGTTCCTACAAAGTCAACTCCTGCCTTTTCGGCATTTACTCCTTCTTCAAATGTTGAAATATCTGCCATAAGTAAAATTTCCGGATATTTTTCCTTTATCTGCTTAATAAATTCATTTATTGTTTTGCCGTCCACTCTTTCCCTTAAAGTACAGTCTAGAGCCACTATATCTGCTCCTGCTTCCATAAGTTCATCTATTTCCTTCATGGTAACAGTTATATGCTGTGGAAATCCTTCGTATACTTTTTTTATAAGTCCTATTACAGGTAAATTAACCTTTTCCTTTATTCCTTTTACATCAAGCACACCATTTGTTCTTATTCCTGCTGCTCCCGCCTGTTCGGCAGCTAAAGCCATAAGTGGCATAAAACTTCCATTTTCTATATACAGAGGTTCTCCAGGTAATGCCTGGCAGGAAACTATCAATTTCCCTTTTATTTTTTTCAGTATTTCTTCTTTGTTCATTTCTATCCCCTTCACCTAGTAGTTTTTATTTCCTATTTAACCCCGCTATTTTTCCTTACTACAGCTTCTGCCGTATTATGTTTCATCTTCAGTGATTCATCTTTATTCTGGAGTGCATATCCTGTACACAGCACATCTATTATATATAACTGGGACATTTTTGCAATCAGTGATCCACCATCAATAAGAGTTTCCCTTCCGGCAGTCAGAAGAACATGGTTTGCCATCTGTGCCGCAGCTGATAAAATATGATTTGTAATTACTATTATTTTACTTTTATTCTTTTTAGCCACTGTTAATGTTTCCAAAATATCAGGTGTCTCTCCTGAAAGAGTTACTGCTATTACTACATCATTTTTCCCTGTAACTGCGGCACTCATTACCTGAAAATGGGTATCTGTATATAACAGTGCTATTTTTCCAAATCTTAGAAGCTTATTCTGAAGCTCCTGTACAGCCAATCCCGAAGATCCTACTCCGTACAGAAACAGTCTTTCTGCCTTTGCAATCAGATTTATTGATTTATCAAGCTGTTTCCTGTCAATAAGCAGCTTCGTATTTGCAATTGTATTGTTTATATTTGCCTCGATATTGTCTATGTAATCTTCATAAGTAGTTTCAATCATAGGAAAATCTTCCTTGGCAATATTTATTTTTAAATCCTGAAATCCATTAAATCCTATCTTTTTTACAAATCTTACTATGGTTGCTTCACCTACGTTGATTTTTCTTCCTATTTCCTGAAGTGACTGATAACTTATTTTCCCCTTTTCTTCAAGTATATAGTCAGCCACCTTCTTTTCCTGTTTGCTCAAAGAGGGATAAAATGACTCTATAATATTAATATATTTCATATAGTGTCCTCCTTCATAAATTTAGTTATATCCCTGTTTTCCTCAAATTATTCATTTTATAAATGGAACATGAGGGCATGACAATAAGCCCCCATTAACCATTTATTCTTATTTTACCTTTTCAATAAGATCTTCTATTGTCTTATTTAATTTTTGAAGTTTTTCTTTTACTGCTTCATCAGTTATAGGAAGCATAGGCAATCTTGGAACTCCTGTTTCAACCCCTCTTAAATGGAGGATATACTTACACGCTCCATACAATGATCCTACAGAAAGTAGACCTTTTATAATTTCATTTACTTCATTTTGTAATTCTCTTGCTTTATCAATTTCCTGGTTATTCATGTATTCGTTAAGTTTCATAAACAGTTCAGGCATAACTCCATATGTTCCACCAATTCCAGCATCTGCTCCTATAGCTCTTCCTGCTACAAACTGTTCATCCGGACCGTTGAATACTAGGAAGTCTTTTCCTCCCACTGCTTTAAACTGCTGTAATTCAAATGTGCTTTCTGATGAACATTTTATACCTATTACTTTTTCCTGTTTTGCCATTTCCTCAAATAAACTTATTGGCAAGTTAAATCCTGTTGTCTGTGGAATATGATATATTATGAACGGTAAATCTGTACTGTCTATCATTGCCTGCCAGTGTGCCTTTACTGATGCAGGTGATAATCTATAATATACTGCAGGTATTGATGATACTGCATCTGCTCCCATTTTTGCCGCATGCTGTGCCAATCTTACACTTTCAGGTGTAGAATTTGCTCCAACATGAACAATAATTGTAAGTTCTTTTCCCACTTCTTCCATTACAGCTTCAACTACCTGTTTTCTTTCTTCTTCACTCTGAAGGACACCTTCTCCGGAACTTCCTCCAACATACAGTCCTTTTACTTTTTTATCTGCATAGTATCTTGCAAGTTTTTTTACTCTTTCCTTGTCTACATTTCCATTGTCATCATAGGCTGAATACATTGCCATAAAAATTCCTTTAAATTTTTCCAGATCTACTCTCATAATTCTGTCCTTTCATTTATTAGTCTATATTTAGTTTTATTTTTTATATTATCATATATTTTTTATTTTATCCATTTTTATTTAAAAAATTATACAATGCACCGAGAAGTCCTGCCTGATTTCCCTGCTGTGCCAGTTCTATACGGGTTTTTCTGAACATATCGCTTATCATGCCGTCATTTACTTCTTTTCTTATTTTTTCTTCAAGATACTCCTTCTGAGCCGTTATTCCTCCTCCGATAACAATAACTTCAGGATTAAGAAGATACATTATATTTCTTATTCCCGCAGAAAGATTTGATATTATTTCATTTATTGCCGCTATACAGATTTCATCTCCTTTTTTTGCAAGCTCAAATATATCAACTCCTGTTATTGCATCAGTTATTCCTTCTTTTTTCTCTTTTTTCCTTCTGAACCTTTTCCACAAGATACTTGCTCGAAGCTATATTCTGAATGTGGTTTCCATTTACATCCATATATCCTATTTCTCCTGCAGTATATCCAATTCCATTCAGAAGTTTCCCATCTAAAATTACGGAACCACCTATTCCTGTTCCTATTGTCAGGCATACCATGGATTTAGAACCTTTTCCGGCACCTCTCCAGTATTCTCCAAGTCCTGCGCAATTTACATCATTTTCAACCTCGCATGGAAGTGAGAATTCCTTTTCCAGTTCCTTTTTTATTTCGGTTCCTGTATATTTTGGAATCGTAGGACCTGCAAAAGCTATTTTTCCTTTTTCAGGGTTAACTACACCTGCGGTTGATACACAAATTCCTTTTATTTCATATCTTTTATATTCATCAAGAATACTTCTCACAAGCTTTTTCACATCTGAAAGTATAAAATTTTCTTTTTCAGTAACTTTAGTCGGAACTGTTCCATCTATGAATATTTCTCCCGTTTCACTTAGAACACCATATTTTATTGAAGTTCCTCCTATATCTACGCAGATATAATACATCATTTCACTTCCAATCTCTTTTTCAACTTTCTTATGATAAAAATTATAAAATTATACATTACACTTGCAAATACCACCGGCATATAATTAAAATACATTGCATATCCCATATTAGGAAGGCCTAGTTTAAAGCCTACTAAAAGAATCATAACACTGACTGCATTAACTATAAGTGGCGGAATATAAAGTTTTGTAAACACTCTATTTAAGAGGGAGGTTACTATTACAGAACCTGCCATAAACAAAATTCCGTAATAAAACCATCCTATCATCATTACCTTAATATTTTCCAGCATGATTCTATCCTTTCACTGCTCCCATTGTTACACCTTGAGTAAAGTAATTCTGGAACATCAGGAATACTAATATCATAGGTAGTGAAGCCAGTAATGCCCCTGCCATAAGCAGTCCATAGTTCAATGAAATTCAGCACTCTGAGCCATTGCCGCAACTCCTAAAGGTAAAGTTTTCATTGCTTCACTATTTGTAAATATCAACTGTGAAAAATAATCATTCCAGCTGGCAATAAATGTGAAAATTGCCAATGCACCTATACCAGGTTTTATAATAGGAAGTACTATGCTTATGAATGTTTTCAGTTCATTACATCCATCTATTCTTGCTGACTCCAGAAGTTCATTCGGAACAGAATGTGAAAACTGTTTCATCAGAAATACTCCAAAAGGCCATCCAACAGCTGGCAATACAAGAGCTTTGTAACTATCTATCCATCCCAGTTCTGTAATAAATTTTAAAAGCGGTATAAGTATAACCTGTTTTGGCAGTGCCATTGCCGCAACAAATACTATAAATATAATTCCTGCACCTGGAAATTTTTTCTTTGCCAGAGCATAACCTGCCAGTGATGCTGTAGTACACACTAATATAGTTGTTGAAAGAGCTATTATCACTGAGTTAAGGAACCATCTTAAAGTTAATGGTACTAACAGTTTGTCAAAGTTTTCCAATGTAGGTTTTAACGGGAACCATTCAGGCGGTATGCTTATTGCAACTTCCTGTATTTTAAATGCCCCTGTCGCAATCCAGTAAAAAGGAAATATAAAAAATATTGTCAATATTATTAATATAGTCATTGAAACAATTGAAAACACCGATATCTTTTTCTTATTTTTCATTTTTCCTCCTCCTAGTCTATGTCTTTCGATAAAAATTTAAACTGTAATATTGAAATTATTCCGATTATTATTGCAAGGATAATTCCCATTGCCGATGATACTCCAAATCTTCCTTCTGATATCGCAGTCTGATAAACAAGATACATTACAGTGGAAGTTGTGTAGTTTGGTCCCCCATGAGTAAGAAGCTGTATCAGTGCGAAAATCTGGAAACTGTTTATTGTTGTAACAACTACTATATATAGCGTTGTAGGCATTATTAGAGGCCATGTTACATTTTTAAATGCCTGCCACTTATTTGCACCATCTATTTCAGAAGCTTCTATAAGATCCTTTGGTACATTTCCTAAAGCTGCAACATACAATATAATTGGCTGTCCTACACTTGTAGTTATAAGAATTGCTATAATTGCAAATATTGCTGTTTTAGGATTCCCAAGCCAGTCAACAGGGCCTGATATAACATGCATTTTCTGGAAAACATAATTTAATATCCCAAATTTTGGATGGTAAATCCAGTTCCATACAACTGTTATGGAAACTACTGAAGATATTGCCGGGATATAGAAAATTCCTCTAAAAAATGATCTTACAACAGCATTTTTCTCATATATGACATATGCTACAAATATTGAAAATACAACCACTATCGGTAATGCAACAAATGTTATGAACACTGTATTCCATGCAGATTTTAGAAATATATCATTTTGAAATAAATTTATATAATGTTTAAAACCTACAAAACTTATATGACGTCCCCTGAATCTGTAGAGGGACAGATGTATACCCTTTAACATGGGATATAAAACAAAACTTAAAAAAAAGACCATTACAGGCAATATGAACAAGTATGCGCTGTAATCTACTTTTTTCCAGTTCCATTTATACTTATCAATGGCTTTTTCCTTCATAGCCGTTTTCCTCCATCTCTTTCTCAATCTTTCAAAATCCATCTAATTTTTCATATTTTCTAAAATACTTCAATTGAAATGAGGGCTTTTAACAGCCCTCATCTTTCCATTTCAATTTCTTCAAATATGTTATTGTTATTTCAAAAATATTCTTTTATTTAAAATGAAGTCTGAAAATAAATTTCTATTTAATTATTTAGCATCCTGTATTGTTTTGTTTGCATCAGTAACAAATTTATCTAATCCTTCTTTAGGTTGAACTTGTCCGTTAAGAATAGATTGAACCATGTTAAACCATAATGGTCTCATTTGGATAAATCCGTCTATTGTGTTGTAGTATGGTCCATAGAATCCTACTAATGATTCAAGATATTTTATTTCAGCATCATCACCATATAATCCTGTTTTTCCTGTAGGTGAGAAGTTATTTGTTGCTTTTAATGATCTTTCTCCCCATACTGGGTCATTAACTATGAAATCTACAAATTTTTGTGCCGCTGCAACTTTTGCCGGGTCACCGTTATCAAATACTGCCGCACCTGCAAGAAGGAATTCAAATTTAGCTTGTCCTGATTCGTTAGGGAATGGTAAGTATATTGGTTCTACGTCACCTTTTTCAATAGCTTCCTTATCTTGCCCTTTTAATCCTGGTGAATAAAGTATTGTCATTACAGATTTTCCAGTTCTGAATGCTTCAAGCGCATCTTTTGCTTCAGCTGAAACACCTTTTCCTAATAATCCTTCGTCATATGCTTTTTTAATCCAAGTTAAGCTTTTTACACCATTTTCATCGTTAATTGTATATTTTGTTATTCCTTCGTCAGTTATCCATGAATTATAAAGGTTTGAAACAAATGCTCTTGGTCCTTGGTCTCCTGCCTGACTCTTTGTATAGAATAATACAGGGTCGATAGAAGGATCTTTAGCTTTTGCCGCTTTTAAGAATTTTTCGAATTCTTCTACTGTCCAGTTTCTTCCTGGTTTGTTTAAAGGTAATAAATCAGTTATTCCCATTTTGTCAGTAAGTTTTTTGTTAACTGCCATTACAAATGGAGCAGTTCCTAATGGATATAAGTAAACTTTATTATCAAAACTACTTGCTGATAGTATTTCTTTTGAATATTTTGAAGTATCTATATCATTGAATGGTGCGAGAACTCCATTTTTTGCCCATGCAATAATTCTTCCTGGTGCATCTATTACTACGTCAGGGTTTGATTTTGCCTGAATAGCTGTTTCTATTTTAGCAGGTCCATCAGTAAACTCAATTTTTTGATATTCAACCTTGATGTTTGGGTTTTTTTCCTCAAATGCTTTAATTAATGCCTGATCGTATTCTTCAGGTGTTTTGAATTCACTATCGGAGGTAAAGTTTGGGAAAGACCAGTATTTTATTGTAACCTTTTGATTAGGATCCAATTTTGCCGCTTCTTTCTTCTCTCCTCCTCCACCACATGCTGTCAAACCGAAAGCTAGTAATGTTCCGATTAAAATTTTTTTCATAATTTTTTTACTCATTGCAATACCTCCAAAAAATTTTTATAATTATTCTCCGTTTTATGTTTAATATATTATACCCTATTTTTTTCGTTTTGTAAATACATTTTTTTGAAAAATCGTTTTTATTTTTTTGAAAAATTCATAATATAAAAAAATAAAAATAAGGTTTCCTTATAAATACTATATTATATGGAACCTTATTTAAAAAAATTTATTAATTATTTTTTTTATTATATTACGAGTGTTTTTTTCCTAATTTTTGAAAAAAACCTTTATTATAAATATTTATTTACCTTCTGAATAATTTCATCCTTTGTCATAAACCCTGTCAATCTATCTTCCAGTTTACCATTTTTAAACACAATTATTGTAGGAACACTTCTTATTTCATATTCCACTGCAAGATCACCTGACTGATCCACATCCACTTTGATTACTTTATAATCTGTTGTTTTTGCCACTTCTTCCAGAACCGGTTTCAGCATCTGACATGGACCGCACCATATAGCTGAAAAATCTACCAGTGTTATCCTATCTTCCGCCAGCATTTCATTCAGAAAATCTTCACCGTTATAATTTATCAGTTCACCCATTTCCAATCTTCCTCCTATAAATTTCTCAACAAATTCTGTAAAACAGTAAATTCATAGAAATACTGCCTTTATAAGCAAATTTATTTAAATACTTCTCCTGCTTCCTTGTACCATAGCACTAAATCCAGTGCATCCATTCCTATACCTGAAAACTCCGAGTATTCCTTCATTTTTTCTTCTATTTCATAATATTTTTTTACTGTCATCGACTTTGGAACCTCATCTATCACATTCAATTCAGCCAGATTTCTTAAAATATGTCTGTCAAGTATTGCTATTTCTTCTCCAAATCCTAAATTTCTCAGTACATGATTTGCTTCCTTCATTCCCATACCTTTTATATTTTTAAGAATCCATTCCCTCTTTTCAAATGTATTTCCCTGTCTTGAAAGAATTTTTCTAGGCTGAAGTTCTCCATCTTCAGTCATAAGTTCCCTCAATTCCACAAGATATCTTGATTTATTATTCTTGAATCTTACAATATTCAGATGTTCTGCAATTTCTTCCGCTTCCCCGCTGAAAAGCAGTCCATTTTCTACAAGCACAGTAATTGCCTGCCATGCATTTTTCGCCTTTGACTGGGGTGTCAGTATACAGAATGCCACTTCTGCAAAAACTTCCCTCTCACTTCCCTTCCACGCTTTTTTGTACCCTTTTATTGCCTTTTCAACATCTTTTTTTATATTTTTTTATGTATTTTTTTACTATCTTATCATGTAATTCTTTATTTATTCTTTTTTCTAATTTATTTCCTTTTTTCAAAATATTTCCTCCCATTTTTCTTCAGCATTTGGAATTTTAAGATATTAAAAGTTTTTATTCCAGATAAAATTTTCCTATGGCATCCAGTGCCTCGTCAGTTTCCTTCAGAGGAGCCAAAATCCAGTCATGGCATAAATTTTCACCTATATACAGCTCCATTCTTGTTCCTATTGCAATATCAAACATATCACTTAATTTCATGCAGTCAGGATAAAAAACTTCGTTCGTTCCAAAAAGGAGCATTATATCCCCCAGATTATCCATATTTCCATAGACAGGAGAAACAAGAGGTGATTTTAAATCTAAATTTCCGGCATATTGCTTTCCAGCTTTTATAAGACTTTGTACAGGAAGTAACGGATCTTTTTCCTCAAAATCCTTTATTTCTTCATTTGTCATTGAAATATCAGGCCATGGAGACATCAGAACAGTCTTTTTAGGAAATGGTGTTACATGATTATCCCTTGCTTCCTGAAGAAATGCCAATGCTAATCCTCCACCTGCGGAATCTCCAAAAAAGTAAAATTCATCTCCTATGTTTTTTTCAGTAACAGATTTATATGCCTTCATTAATACCTCATGAGTTTTATCAGCAGTATATTCAGGTGCTAGAGGATAATCTACAAAAGTTACTTTCAAGTTATACTTTTTTACCATTCTTTCAACTATATTCTTATGGCTTCTTACGGCTCTTAAGACATAACCTCCACCATGAAGAAAAATCACATGCCTATTTAAAGATTCTTCAGTCTTTACAGTTATTACCTGAAAGCTGTCTATAAATTCTTCTTCTGTAATGAATTCCTTCCTGAAATTTTTTCTGTTAAAAAAATCCGTATCTCTTCTTGGATTTTCCATGGCTTTTTCATTTCCCCTTTTTGCATTTACCAGCTTTGCCACAGGTACTGCCATATCTGATAATAAACTCATCCCTACACAGTTACTGAATTTGCAACTGCTCTCCTTTCACTATTCTATCTTTAGTATTATACCACATTTTATAAAAAACCTTCAATTTAATATTTCTTTCTATAATTTAATGCTTCCAGTAAATGTTCTGTCTTTATATTTTTAGAACCTTCAAGATCTGCTATTGTCCTCGATACTTTTAAAATCTTATCATAAGCTCTTACTGATAATTTCAGTTCATCAATTGCCCTCTCGAGGACTTTTTTTGTTTCACTGTCTATTTTACAGTACTCTGATATTTGTTTCCTGCTCATTTTCCCGTTCAGAAAATCTTCATTAAATCTTTTTTTCTGAATTTCTCTCGCCTTTATAACCCTCTCCTTAACTGTTTCTGATGATTCTGATTCACATTCACTGAAAATCTCTTCCTTTTTCAATCTTCTCATTTCCACATATAAATCTATCCTGTCCAGCAGAGGCCCTGAAAACTTTTTCTGGTAATTTTTTATATCCCTTAAACTGTCCTTGCACTGGGGATCATCCTGAAAAAAACCTCCAGGGGTGGGATTTGATGCTGCAATCATTATATTATTTACCGGATAGTTTACTATGAGATTTGCCCTTGAAATAGTTACACTCCCATCTTCCAGAGGCTGTCGCAACGTCTCAAGGGTTCTCGTTCCAAATTCTCCAAGCTCATCCATAAAAAATACACCGTTTAATGCTAATGTTATTTCTCCAGCTCTTATAGCTCCTCCAACAAGTGCAGTCTGGGTTGCAGAATGATGTGGAGCCCTGAAAGGTCTTTCAGTAATTACAGGTTTATCAGGTGACAGCATTCCTGAAATACTGTATATTTTAGTAGTTTCTATTATTTCCTTTTCACTCATTTCAGGCAGTATCGTCACAAATCTTTTTGCCAGCATCGATTTTCCAGAACCTGGATCCCCCATCAGAAATATGTTATGACCTCCTGCCGCAGCTATTTCCATTGCCCTTTTAGCTAAAAACTGCCCCTTCACATCAGAAAAATCAACTCCATTTTTTTCTTCTTTATTTCTTTTACTTTTCCCATTCTTTTTTAAATTCATTTTTTCCTTCATACTTTTATGTAATTCATCTAAACTGATTTTTCCATTTAAAAAACTTACTGCTTCTTCTATTTTCGACACAGGAATTATTTCCACCCCTGAAATAAGGCACGCTTCATCATAATTTTCATATGGAATTATTACTCCTCTTATTCCTTTTTCTTTTGCAAGGATTGTTGCATTTATAGCACCTTTTACAGACTTAACCTCTCCATTTAGTGATATTTCCCCCAATATCAGATAATTTTTAAAGTTTTCTATATTTCTTATTTTCCCTATATTTGACAATATTCCTAAAAAAATTCCCAAATCAAAGCTGCTTCCTTTTTTCTTTATATCAGCAGGTGACAGATTGACAAGAACTCTTTTCACCGGAAAGTCAAGTCCTATATTCTTAAAACAGCTTCTTATTCTCTCTTTACTTTCAAGTATTGCAAGGTCTCCCATTCCTACAATATTAAAAACTGGTAATCCATTTGAAATATCTGTTTCTATTTCCACAATATATGATTCTATCCCCAAATAACCGCAACTATATACACTTATAGCCATATTTTCCCCCATTCATTTTTCATTTTAATTTTGTATTAATTATTATACTGTAACATTTTTTTAACTATCTTTTTTTCAACTGTTTTTTTATTCAATTAAAAGTAACCACAAAGTAGTTTTTAAGTTTGAAATGATATATTCTTATTGAAGAAAAAAACTAAGGAAGAGAGATGAGAAAAAATGAAAGCATTAAAAAAATCTATGTTAATTTTATCTGTAATGACAGTGATAGGAGGGTTAGGATTTTCTGCAACAGCTAAAAACACAGGAAAAAGAGTTGTAAAAAAACCTGTTGTGAAAAAAGTTGTAACTGAAAGTTATACTTGTGGTGCTGATACTATAAAAGTTTCATATCCTACAACTAAAACTGCTAGAGTTGTTGACGGTTCAGGTAAAGTATACAACTTAAGAGCAGCAAAATCTGCAAGTGGTGCTAGATATACATCAAAAGGAGGCGACATAGAATTTTTTACAAGTGGAAATGATGCCCTATTTACAGGACCTTCAGGTATCGAAACTTCATGTGTAAAAAAATAGGTGAAACGAACTCTAAATAGTTTAATAATAAAATAATCTCTAAAATTTATCATATATCAGAATTTCTGTTTCCAGAGTAAAAAAATATTTCTGGAAACAGATTTTTTTATATACTAAAAGAAAAAAACATGACTAAAAAAACTATTAAAGTCTTTAAAGTCATGCTTTTTTTATTAAATATTCAGTTATTGTCAGCTATTTTCCTATTCTTCATCCTCATCATCAAAATCAGAATTTTTATCCACTTTCACTGGTCTTATGCTTCCAATAATAAAGATAAGGCTAAGTATCCATTGGACTATAGTTCCTGCCATAAATCCAAACAGATCGTAAACCCATGAAATAATTCTGGGAACTGTTATACTTCCTGATAATGTTCCACTCTGATAAGAAATAAAATAAAATGTTGTTACTGCAAACCACACTATTCCAATTAATAAGCTTTGCCAAGATATATGAAGTTTCTTCATTTAAAATTTTCTCCTTTCAATTTTGTCTTTAACACTAGGCATTATTTTGTTTTACAAGCTTTGCCAATATTCCATTTAAAAATTCTTTTGTATCATCGTAAGAATATTTTTTAGCCAGCTCAACGGCTTCATTTATAGCTATTTCATATCCTACTTTTTTTATTATAATTTCATAAAAGGATATTTTCAGAAGAACTTTTTCAAGTGTTCCCAGTCTTTCATATGTCCATCCGTCAAGTATTTCCTTTATTTTTTTTCCACAAGAATATCTTCATTTTGCAATTATATCATTAACGTAAGATGTTAAAAAAATTCAATATGTTCTTCCTTTTTTTATCTTATTTTTCCTTAATTGTTTCTTCTATTCTCTTTTCTACATTATTATCAGTCAGTTCCTTTTCAAAGAGAAGTTTAAAAATTTCTTCCCGAATTTCTCTACGTGTCATTAATTTTCTCCTTCTTCTTGAACGGAATTTTTTTCCTCTAAAACTGTTTCAGAAACATTTTCCTTAACATTTACAGGCTCTTCAATTATTTTTTTCTCAACAATTGTTTCACCTAATACTTTTTTTCAGATTTACCTTGCTTTTTCTTAACAGTAATTCCTGTAGAATTAAATACATGCTCAGAAAGCTTTTCCTGTATTTTTGTCAACTTATCCTTTAAATTATCCACACTGTATGTATCAACAACTGCTTCAATAACTACTGCTTTTCCACTAGGATAAGATTTTATCTTGGAATTTTTTATAATTTCCTGTGAAGCAAGAAAAATCTTTTGCAACTTCATTTATTGTTTTTATAGTAACTTCTATTTCTCCACTTTTATTTTTAACTTTTCTGTTATTAGAATATTTAGTAAGTTTATGTATGTAGGATAGAAGAAATATTACAAGATAGATAATTGCCAGAAGTCCAAGAACTATTTTTACTTTTGTACTTCCAAGGTCAACCATGCTATCCACCATTGTTAAATAATTTGTTCTCATTAGCAAGTCTGATATACTGGCAAAAGCCACTCCGGCAAATCCAAGTATAACAGACAATCTAGCGAGAAGACCTAATAAAGCTATCATAAATCACTCCTCTTATTTTTCTTCAGCAACATTATTGTTTTCAGGTAATTTTTTAGGCTGTGTTTCCTGTTCAGGTACATCTTTTACAACCTTCTGGATAAATACATTTACCTCCTGAACTTTTAATCCTGTCATTTCAGTTATTGCTTTAACTACTTTTGTCTGTATTTCACCTGCCAGGGTCGGAAGCTGATATCCCAATTTTGCAATAATGTATAAATCAAGTGTGCATTCTGTTTCTCCAACTTCTACTTCTATTCCTTTTCCTCCACCTGAAGATACACTTTGAAAAAATTTAGTTATTTCATTTTTTGAAGAACTTCCAACTAAACTGTGTACCCCGTCAATTTCAGTTATTACAGATTCTGCAATTGTTGCTACAACTTCCTGTGATATACTTACATTTCCTAATTCATTCATGCTGTTACCTCCTAATTTGCTTTCTTATTTTTATTTATTTAAAGTATCCTTAAAATGTGTTTCTATAAAGTTTGTGTAAATTGTTCCTTTTTTAAAATCTTCATTGTCAAGAACTCTTAAATGGAAAGGAATTGTTGTATCTACCCCTTCAATCAGAAATTCCTTTAAAGCCCTTTTCATTCTCTGAATAGCTTCTTCCCTTGTTTTTCCCTTTACTATAAGCTTAGCTATCATTGAGTCGTAGTATGGCGGAATATCATAATTCTGGTAAGAATGTGAATCCACTCTTACTCCTATTCCTCCTGCCGGTATATATTTCTCTAGAGTTCCACTTGAAGGAAGGAATCCATTTTCTGAATCTTCAGCATTTATTCTGCATTCAATTGCATGGCCTGTTATATTTATATCCTTCTGAGAAAAACTCAATTTTTCCCCGGCAGCTACTTTTATCTGCTCTTTTATAAGATCTACTCCTGTTATTTCTTCACTTATTGTATGCTCAACCTGTATTCTTGTATTCATTTCCATGAAATAGAAATTCATATTCTTATCAACAAGGAATTCCAAAGTTCCAACACTGTCGTATCCTATTCCCTTTGTAAGTTTTGCCGCAAATTTCCCCATTTTTTCTCTTGTTTTTGCATCTATTCCTGCTGATGGAGCTTCTTCTATCAATTTCTGATGTCTTCTCTGAATGGAACAGTCTCTTTCCCCAAGGTGAACTGCATTTCCAAACTTATCTCCTATAACCTGTATTTCAACGTGTCTAGGTTCTTCAACATATTTTTCAATATATACGTCAGGATTTCCAAAAGCCGCTTTTGCTTCATTCTGTGCCGCAATATAGTTTTCTACAAGTTCTTTTTCATCGTGGGCAATTCTCATTCCTTTTCCACCACCACCGGCAGTAGCTTTTATCATAACAGGATAAGTTATCCACTTTGCAACCTTCTTAGCTTCTTCAACATTAGGAACTATACCATCTGATCCTTTTGTTATAGGTACTTTATGCTTGATTGCAGTTTCCCTTGCTGTTGCCTTGTCTCCCATCATATTTATAAGCTCAGGACTAGGCCCTATAAATACTATATTATTTTGTGCACATATTTTTGCAAATGATGCATTTTCTGCTAAAAATCCATATCCTGGATGTATAGCTTCACTTTTTGTAATAAGTGCCGCTGAAATTATATTAGGTATTTTCAAATATGAGTCTGCACTGCTTGCAGAACCTATACAGATTGCTTCATCTGCCAATGTTACATGTAAGGAATCCTTATCAGCTTCTGAATAGACAGCAACTGTTGCTATTCCAAGTTCCCTTGCCGCCCTTATAATTCTTACTGCTATTTCCCCTCTATTTGCTATTAATATTTTTTTAAACATGAATCCTCCCAAACTTTTCTTCATCTTTTAAAATAATTTATATTTTTACATTTTGATTTAAATTTTTTACAGTACTTCAATTATAAATAAAGGCTTTGCAAAGTCAACCGCCGCCTGATCTGACACTAAAATTTCCTTTAAAACACCATTTACAGGTGATTTGACATCTGTTTCCACACCTATTGTTGTTATTTTACCTAATTTCATTCCTTTCTGCACCGGCATACCTTTTTTTCAAGATTTTGCAAGTTTTATTTCACCAACATTCTGTGATTTTACAACTTCTTCTTTTACAGTATCAATTTTTTGCTCTTCTTTTTTTTCAGCTTTAATTTCTGTCCTTATATTTTCTACATGAGGTTCTTCAGAATTTTTTATAGTAAGCTTTACTTTCCCATATCTTACTTTTATTTCATGCATTTCTTCCTTTTTCAACACTTTCATTAATTCTTTAATATCTCTAAGTTCCATCTGTCCTCCTTCGAGTTTCATTAATCTTTTATTCTATTAATTTTACCACATAGAAGACTTTTTCAATCTAACGAATCTTTATTTTTTTTATACCTACCAGACCCGCTAATTTCCTCATAAATTTTCTGGATAAATTCACATTGTATTTACTGCTCAGCTTTATAATTTCTTTTTTTTTCTTCTGTGACCATTGCAAGTAAAACTTTATTTTTCTCCCCTGTTTTTCCAGAATGAGTTTTTTTAGCTCAACTATATTTTCCCTGCTTTCATCATCAATTAAAACATATAAATTCAGAAATTTATTTTCATCTAATTCATCAAGGGCATTTATATGGCTCAGTACTACCGAATATCTGTTTCCTTCCTGATTCAGATGCCCCTCCACCATAGCTATTCCATCTTCAAATATTTTATATCCAAATTTTATGAAATCCCTAGGAAAAACATATAATTTCCACTGTTCCTGTAAAATCTTCCAGTTCAAATTTCACCATAGGTTCTCCGGAATTTTTTTGCTACAAGTTTATTTAAATTTTTTTCATAATTCCGATTAACCGTATTTTTGTGAATTTTCCTATTTTTCTTCTATTTCTTGATCTTTCAAGGTCAGAAATCTTCATATGTTCTATCATTTCCAGAAGTGCCTTTTTTGAAGACAGAGGATGTGCAGAAACATATATGCCCAAATATTCTTTTTCGTATTTCAGCATTAAATTCTGCGGAAATTCTTCTGTTTTCGTCAAACTGAATTCCCTTATCCTTTCACTTTTCCCTCCAAAAAGAATTAATTGAAGATCCTCCTCGGCTTCATATTTTTTTGTAGCCCATTCTAAAGTTTTGTCAATTGACAGAAATTTTTCCTGCCTGTTACCTGGAAATTTATCCAGACTTCCTGAAAGTACAAGAGATTCAAGCTGTTTCCTATTTAGCCCATACTGCTTCATTCTATACACAAAATCTTCATAGGATACAAAAGGTTCCCTTCTTTCCTCCATAATATCCATGACAAAATTTCTTCCTATTCCTTTAATTGCCGTCAGACCAAATCTTATGCCGTTTCCTTCCACTTTAAATTCTGCGTCAGAAAGACTTACGTCCGGTACCAGAATCTCAATATCCTTTTCCCTCGCTTCATTTATAAAGAGGGAAAGCCTGTCAATATTATACATTTCAGTAGACATGACTGCCGCCATAAATTCTACCGGATAATTTGCCTTAAAATAAGCAGTCCAGTAAACTATAAGTGCATATGCCGCTGAATGCGACTTGTTAAATCCATATCCACCAAATTTATCAATTAAATCATAAATTTCATTTGCCTTTTTTTCAGCAATTCCTTTTTCTACAGATTTTTTTACAAACTTTTCCCTGTTCTGTTCTATTATTTGAGGAATTTTTTTCCCAATTGCCCTTCTCAGTTCATCAGCTTCCCCTAAGGAATAGTCTGCCATTTTACTCACTATTTTCATTACCTGTTCCTGATAGAGTATAACCCCATAAGTTTCTTCCAGAATCTCCTTCAGGGAATCATGTGGATATTTTATTTCCTTATCCTTATTTTTTGAAGCTATAAAATCATCCACCATTCCACTTTGAAGAGGCCCTGGACGATAAAGGGAAAGTAATGCAGTTATATCATCAAACTTTTCTATTTTTAACCTCTTCATAAGCTGTCTTATTCCATGCGACTCGCATTGAAATATTCCCAGGGTATCTGCCTTTGAAAGAAGCTTGTAAGCCTTTTCATTATCAAGCTCTATGGATCCGAGGTTTATTCTTTTGTTTGTAGTTTTTTCAATATTTTCTACTGTTTTCCTCAAAATTGTAAGGTTTTTCAGCCCAAGAAAATCAATCTTTAAAATACCAAGATCTTCAAGCTCCTTCATTTGATACTGGGTAGAAGGAACCGCTGTCTTTCCGTCAGAATAAGTTGGTATTTCATCATCCAGTATTTCTTTTGAAATTACCATTCCGGCGGCGTGTACCGAAGCATGACGTACCCTTCCCTCAATTTTCCTGGAATAGTCTATCATCGTTTTTACTTCATTGTCTTCATTGTAAAGATTTCTCAAAACTTCAATATTGTTAAGGGAATCTCCTAACTCCATGTTAAATGGTATATTTTTTGCCACCACATCCACTTTTTTCAGGTTTATATTAAGAACCCTTCCGACATCTCTTATTGCAGCCCTCGCCTTCAGTGTACCAAAGGTTATTATATGTGCCACATGCTGTGAACCGTACTTTTTAAGAACATATTCAATGACAATTTCCCTCTGTTCCTGATCAAAATCTATATCTATATCCGGCATTGAAATTCTTTCAGGATTTAAAAATCTTTCAAAAATCAGATTATACTTCAAGGGATCTATTTCTGTTATATCAAGAACATAAGAAACAAGACTTCCAGCGGCAGAACCCCTTCCAGGACCTACAAATACTCCAGCATTTTTCGCAAATCTTATAAAATCCCAGACAATTATAAAATAACCGTTATATCCCATATTATTTATTATCTGAAGTTCATATTCCAGTCTTTCGATTACCTGTTTAAAGCCATTATCTTCCAGTTCTTTCTTTATCTTTTTTTCATTTTCCTCTGTTACATTGTCAGCATTTTCTTCAATATGTTTTCCCATATACTTTAAAGCTGCACCTTCATATACCAGCTTTCTTATATACTGTTCCTCACTTGTTCCTTCTGGAAGTTCATATTTTGGAAACTTAAAATTATTAAACTCAAAATCAGCATTACAATTTTTCTACAACATAATTAATATTTTTCAATTCCTTTATCAAATAACTCATCTTCAAAATTTAAAAAAATTTTTGTTTCATCTGATTATAGGATTTCAAATACAGATCATCATACAGTATTTCATAACGGCCTGCTTCTATCCTGTTTCCTTCCTTTATGGAAGAAAGTATTTTCTGAAGTATTGCTTCTCCGTTTTCAGGATAATAGACGTCGTTATTTATTATATAATTTATTCCTGTTTCCCTTATCATTTCAAATAGTGATTTTCTTACTGTTTCAAGCCTCATGGCAGCAGGCACTTCAATATAAAAATTTTCCATGAAATCCTTATACAGTTTCATTGCAACTTTTTTTGCTTCAGGATATTTATACCGGCTTAACCCATCAACAATTTCACCGTGTATTCCTCCCGATAAAATAAATAAATCTGAACTGTATTCCAGCAGTTCTTCATATTTTATTTTATTTCTTCTTCTGTTAAAACGGCTGTATGAAATTGAAGAAAGCTTACATAAATTCCTGTATCCATTTTTATTTTTTGCCAGAAGGGTCAGCGAATACTCACCTTCCGATACTATTCCATCTAGAAATACTTCCAGCCCGATAATAGGTTTTATTCCGAATTTCTTACACTTTTTATAAAATTCTATTACTCCAAACATTGCAGTATCCGTTATTGCAAGAGTGTCTATGCCCAGCTTTCCGGCTTTTTCTATGTATTCTTCTATTTTCCCTACTCCTTCAAGAAGGGAATATTCCGTATGCAGCTTTAAGTGTGCTATTTTCTTTTCCATTGCACCACCTGTTTTTTATAAAATGTCTTTTATTATATGATAGATTCCTTCATCATCGTTTGATAAAGTTATCCTGTCTTCCGTAAATTCCTTTTTTAAATCTTCTGAAGCATTTCCCATAAGATATCCGTATTTTACCAGTTTGAGCATATCAAAATCATTCCACTGGTCTCCAAAGGTCATAACTTCATCTTCTGAAAATCCGTATTTATTCATTAGTTCCTTTACAGCTTTTCCTTTACTTACACCTCTGTTCAGCACTTCCAGATATGTAGGCTGTGAAAAGACAAAAATTGACTGAGGTAACTCCCTTTCAAGTTCTTCCTTCAATTTTACAAGCTTTTCATTTTCTCCAAGAAAAAGTGCCTTTGTCGAAGTTTTTCCAATAAATTCATCAAAATTAACAAGAACATATTTCAGTCCTGTTTTCTCAGCATATGCCTTTCCTTCCGGAGTTTCATTTTCCACATAAAGCTTATCATCTGAGTAAAGATTTAAGTGTATTCCTGTTTCCCTTGACACTTCAATTACCCTTTTTACTGTTTCAGCTGTAACAGGATTTTCATAAAGTGTTTCCGATGTGGAAGGATCCACAATTTTTCCTCCATTGTATGTTATAACAGGAGTTGTTATCCCCAGCTGTTTCAGGTATGGAAGTGCCGCGGCGTACATTCTACCCGTTGAAATAAATATTTTCACTCCATTTTTATCAAGTTCTATTAATTTTTCCTTTAATTTATCTGACATTGTATGGTCACTTTTCAAAAGAGTTCCATCCATATCCATAAATATAGCTTTTATTTTCATTCCGGCCATCCTTCCATTTAAATTTCTCCTAAATTTTTCATTATGAAAAAATCAATAAATCCATATTCGTATCTTTCCTGCGAATTTTTTTCGTAACTATTTTTTTCAGAATTGTATTTCTTTCCATGTGCATTACTTCCTGAGTTTTATATTCATTTATAATTTCATCAAAACTGTAAAATTCTTCTAAATCCTTTTTCAATACCAGTTATAAACTTCTTTTTCTCCATAGTTGTCAAGCATTATAAAAAAATCAGTATATGTTTCATATCTTTTTATTTCTCCATATTTTTTTCAAGTAATTTTTTTAAATTTTTTTCAGCATCTTCCAAATTCTTTAAAAAATTCTTTTTCCTTTTCCTTCACAAGAAATTTTTTTAACTCCATAAAAGCATATCCATGTTTTTTTAGTATTAACAGCAATTTTTTTATATTTTCTGCCATTATATTTTCATATTTTTGCACTTTTTTTCCTTCTGATAAAAGAATCTTTTTTTAATCTTAACAAATGGAAAAAAATTCATTCTGAAGATTTCCGTACTCTCTTGGAGAAAAATATATTTTTCTTCATTTATCCACATTAAAAATTTCTGTAATTGGTAAAAAAATATTTCAAGAATATAGTTTAATACTGATATTTTCTTTTCTGCATGAAAATCAGTACTTTCCGTTTTATCTTCTAGTTCCTGCTGTCCACTTCCTGTATTTAATATTTCCAGTTTTTTTCCCTTATTTAAAAATTTTCATATATTCTAAAAATATATTCTGTAAAAAAATATCTTCCTGATTACCTGTTCCAGATAAATATTCTGAATATCTTACAGGAAGTTTTTTTCCAGAGCTTCAGAAAAAAATATTCTGATATTTCCTTCTTTAAAAGTTCCTTTTTTTCTTTTTTTCTGCTGAAATTCCGGATCTATCAGTTCTTCATCCAGTACCGCCAGTTTTATATACTTATCAATGGCTTCCTGCGTTTCAATTTTACATATGTCGTACAAATTTCTATTATCATTTGTTTTCACAAGATTTATAAAATCTATTGTACTGTAAAGATACCCTTTATTTTTTTCCTTCATTTTTACTCAAGTAATATTTATGATCCAGTAAAAACATAAAAAAATATCATTTATATTCTTTTTTTCTGGCTTTCTTCAATGTTATTTTCTTCCAGTAAAACTTTTTATTGGCAAAAAAATACTTCCTTATACCACTTTTGCTGCACCTTCTTTTTAAAGTAAATTCCTTATTTCTTCTTTTTACTTAAAAGATTAGTATAACTTTCTATTTCTTCACGTAAATACTTATATTTTATTGGTTCTGACAATATTATCCCTTCAATTCCTGTTTCCTTTTCAAAAAACATATGTTCACGGTAAATTACTTTTATCCTTTGTATCTTTAGTAGGTAAAAATTCTTCAACTTCAGCTTCAATTGAGGCAAAAATTTAAAAAAATTTAGCTACAGAAACTCTATGATTTCCATCATAAACATAATAATCATCTTTTATTTTGTAGAGAATAACAGGTGGAAGCATTGTTTCCGCCATGTATGCTGTGTAAATACTTATCCATCTTTGTTTTACAATATTATTTTTAGGAACAAAATTTTTATCAAAAATACGAATATTTTTCAACACTTCCAACTATTTTCCCTAATGGAATTTCCTTTATCCCCAAATTTACGCTGTTATAGGCATTTTCTTCCTTCTGTACTTCAGCAAAGGATTTCAGATTTTCCTGTTTTTTTAAATTCAATCCCAGAATTCCTCTGGATGATTTCAAAAATTTTTTATAAGCAGACTGTGCCTCTGAAAAATATATTAAATTCCTGCTATCCATTTTTCCTCCAATTATTTATTTTTTTCAATCGTAAATATTCTATATCCGAAAGTGTTGGATACAATAGTTTCTCCTACTTCCGTATCCTGATAATTCATGAAATTCGATAAATGGATATGACCATGTATCCAAAGTTTAGGCTTAAAATATTTTATAACTTCATGAAATACCTTAAATCCATTATGGACTCCATCGTTTACATCATGAATCCCTTCAACAGGTGCATGAGTTAAAACTATGTCCACTCCCTTTATAAGAAAAAATATGTTCTTTAATATTTTTAATTTCATCTGTTTTTCTGTATACTGATGTTCCTTAAATGAATAAACCTTACATCCATCAAGCCCAAGTATTCTCAAGCCTTTGTATTTTATACATTTTCCATCTATAACCTTTGCAAACTCTATTGGATAATCCCTATTGTAAACATGGTTTCCATTTACACATATAAGATCCTTATTCAGTGTAGAAACCAGATAATCAAGATAATAGTTTGAAACATCTCCTGCAGACATGATAAAATCAATATCTTCAAACTTTTCCTTAAGAAATTTTTCCTCCATATTTCTTAAGATTTCAATATCACTTACACATAGAAATTTATATTTCCTTTTTTCATTATGCATCTATCTTCCCTATTTCCAATTAATTAAAAATTTCCTGTATATAATTTTGCTAAATTAATTTTGTGTTGTCAGATACGCCTCAACTATATATTTTTTTTACGTTCCAGACTATATACCTCTTTCTATTTTTGCAATTTCCTTCAAATTATCTATAAAATAGTCAATTTCTTCAATTGTAGTATCCTTTCCAATACTCACTCTAAAAGAACTTTTCAATTCCTCACTGTTTAATCCCATTTCCTTTAAAACATGAGAATCTTCATGTGCTCCAGACATGCATGCCGAACCGCCGCTCACACATATTCCCCTTAAATCAAGTGCAATTAAAAGAGTCTGTATGTCACAGCCCTTCAGACATAAATTTGTAATCGTTTTTAATCTTGGCGATTTTTCTCCATTAATTTTTATATCTTCTATTTCATTTTTAAGACGTCTTTCCAGATATTCGTGTATCTCTTCTTCCATTGCCTCTATTCTCTCCATATTTTCATATGCTTCTTCCATTGCAGTTCCCAGTCCTAAAATTCCCTGAAGATTTTCTGTTCCAGCCCGTCGGTTTCTTTCCTGAGATCCTCCCCATATTTCCTTTTCAACCTGAAACTTATTATCAAGATAGACAAATCCCGCTCCCTTCGGCTCATAAAATTTATGTGCTGTCACAGTCATCGCACCTATTTTCAAATCCTTTGGAAATATCTTTTCCTTACACATTGCCTGAACTACATCTGTATGAAATATTATATCTGTGTTTTCCAGTATTTGTCCTATTTCTTCTATTGGCTGTTTCACTCCTGTTTCATTATTTGCATACATTATTGACACAATTACAGTGTCTTTTCTTATTGAATTTTTCAGCTGTTCAAGGTTTATAACACCATTTTCATCAACATCTATATATGTCACTTCATATCCTTCATTTTCAAGCTGCTGACACGTCTTTAAAACAGTTGAGTGTTCTATCTTTGAAGTTATAATATGCTTTCCCTTGGAACTATAAGCATTTAATGCTCCCCTTATTACAAGGTTATTTCCTTCAGCCCCTCCCGATGTAAATATAATTTCCTTGCTTTCCACTCCAATATATCCTGCAATCATACTTCTAGCAGTTTCTATTGCCGCCCTTGCTTTTTGACCAAGTTTATGGGTTGAAGATGGATTACCATAATTTTCACTATATGATTCCATCATCTTTTCCAAAACACCTGAAGATATCTTTGTGGATGCCGCATTATCCAGATAAACTAATTTCAATATTCTTCTCCTTTAAAAAAAGTTGCCTCAAATGAGATTATCTCATTGAGACAACCTATTGTAAATACTAAATTACTCTTATAACGGATATTTCTGTCATTTTAAACAGAAATACTATTATAAATCAATAACTATAGATTTAATCTTAGTCATACTCTCAATACTGTATTTTATACCTTGTACTCCTACTCCTGAACCTTTTATTCCTAAAAATGGAAAATTATCAGGACCTCTTTGAGTTTTATTATTTATTTGAACTGTTCCAACTTCCAGTTTCCCTGCTATATCAAAAGCCTGAACTATATTTTTAGTAAATACCGATGTCTGTAGCCCATATTCGGAACCGTTACATATTTCAATAGCTTCATCCAGAGATTTTATTCTTATTAATGGTAAAACTGGGTCAAAAGGTTCTTCCCATGCTATTCTCATATCAAGTGTCACATGATCAAACAGCACAGGCCATAGAAGATTTTTTTCCCTCTTTATTTGAGTTAATGCTTTTGCACCTTTTTCCTGTGCATCTTCTATAAGTCCTTCTATAAAATCTGCTGCCCTGTTATCAATTAATGGAGTAATGTCAGCATTTTCAAACGGATCTCCTACAGTAAGCTTTTCAACTTCAGCTTTTATTAGTCCAGCCAGCTTATCTGCAACACTTTCCATTACAAGAACTCTCTTTATTGCAGTACATCTCTGTCCTGAATAGCTGAATGCTCCACTTACTATATCCTTTGCCGCCTTTTCAAGATCAGCATCATCTGAAACTATTGCTCCGTCTTTTCCTCCCAATTCAAGCAATATAGGACGCATTCCCGCAAGCTCTCCTATTCTCTTTCCAACTGGAGTACTTCCTGTAAAGTTTATAAAATCAACTAATGGATGGGCAATCAGATAATCTCCTATTTCAGAACCTTTTCCTGTTACTGTATTTATAACTCCTGCAGGTATACCCGCCTCATGAAACGCCTTTACAAGTAACAGCCCACTAATAGCTCCCTGTGTAGGTGGCTTAAATAAAACTACATTCCCTCCTATCAATGCCGGAGCTATTTTTGATGCAGAAAGGTTTACCGGATAGTTGAAAGGTGCTATTGCAAGTACAAGTCCCATAGGTTCCTTTCTCACCATTGCCACTTTTCTTTTACTTGCGGCTTCAAAACTTCCACCTTCTACAATTTCTCCCACAGATCTAAGTCCTTCTTCAGCTGAATATCTTATAAGATCTGCTGTTCTTACAACTTCACTAATTGCAGCCTTTATTCCTTTTGAAACTTCTTTTGCAAGTACAGTTCCTATTATTTCCTTGTCTCTTTCTAAAATTTCTGCAGCTTTATATAAATATTTTGCTCTTTCAACTACAGCCAGGCTTCTCCAATCACCAAGGGCAATTTTAGCTGTTTCCATTGCATAGTCAACTTCTTCCCTTGTCATTGACGGAACACTTCCAAGCTCTTCATCATTGATTGGTGAATATATTTTTATTTCTTTTTCTGATTCCTTCCATTCCCCATTTACTAAATTTTTATATTTCATATAATTTCCTCCTATTACATCTTTTCCAGCGTTAGTTTCTATTTCTCTCTTTCATTTAACCATTTCAGTATTTCATCATAAATTTCGTACTTATTGATTTCATTTAATGACTCATGTCTCCCATTTTTATTTTCCAGCACATTTATACGTCTTTTCTTTTTCTTCAAAATTTCAAGTATTTTAGTAACATACTCTGCATTTACGGCTTTTATCTTCTGTTCCGTAAATTACCAGCATGTTCGCATCTTTTCGTACTTTTTTATAACTTCTGTTAATAAATCCCATCATTCCCAAAATCCCATTAAATACTCCTGGCGATATGGGATATCCACAAAACTCACTTTCTACATATTTATTTACTTCATTTTCATCCCTTGTAAGCCAGTCGAATTTTGTCTGATTAGGTTTAAAATAATCATTATATTTCTTAAATTCCTTATTCATAAAGGACTTTTTCTTAAAAAATAAAAGTTTTTCCAGTCCTGTTAACATTTTTCCCAAGAAAACTGATAACTTTTTCTGAAGAGGAAATCCTGATAAAATAAAATACTTGTAATTATTTTCAATAACCCATTTCATTGCTATCAATGACCCCATACTATGTCCAAATATAGTAGTATTTTTCCGCTTTTTATTCCTTTAGGCATAAGTTCATTTTTTTGAAAAAGATTTATATCCTCAAAAAAACTGCTTTTATTCCCTTTTTACCAAATTCACATACTTCTGAAGTTTTCAGTTCCCCATGACCTCTAATTTCAGGTACAAAAACATTGTATCCATTTGCAGATAGAAATTTCCCAAATTCTTCGTATCTGTCTATCGGCTCAGTTACTCCATGAAATATTATAATATTATTTTTTTAAATTTTTTTCTCCACGTTCAGATTCAAAAAAATAGATAAGGTACTTTCAGTCCTTCAAATCCTTCAAAATATTTTCTTTCCATCATTTTTTTCCTTATATATTAATTTACGTTTTTATATTTTTTTCGGGATAACGCATTCTCCCTTTTTTTATTTTTCCCACACACGAGGTGGATAATCTATCAATTAAATTAATTTCTTTCTACTTTTTTTAAATTCTTTTATAAACTCCTCTATTGAAAGAACATCTCCTTCCATTGACAGTTCTTTAGCCAGCTCACTTATGTATGGCTGTTTTATCTTACTTTTTTTAAGTACTTCTTCATTCCAGAAAATTTTCCTTTTGTTTCCATCTTCTATTATTTTTTTATTCGCCATAACTACAACTCTGTCAAAATTATTAACAACAAACTCCATGTCATGTGTAATTGTAATTATTGTTTTTCCTCTTTCTGAAAGTTTCTCTATCAAATTTTTTAAGATTTTCATTCCTTTCATATCCTGGCCTGCAGTTGGTTCATCCATAATGATGACATCTGTATCCATAGCTATAATTGCGGCAATAGTGACAAATTTTCTTATTGAATATGGAAGATTATAAGGATTTTCCTTTGAAAATGCACTTAATTCTGTCAGTTCCAGAGCAGTTTCAATTAAATTTTTTCTTTCATTTTCAGAATATCCTATTTTTTTCGGTCCAAATTCTATTTCATCATATACATTATTATGAAAAATCTGATCCATAGGATTCTGAAACACATATCCTACTTTACTGCTCATTTTAGCAACAGTGTAGTCCTTTGTATTCCATCCATCAATGACAATTTCCCCTGAAGTAGGCTTCAAAAGTCCATTTAACATTTTTACAGCCGTTGTTTTTCCTGCACCATTCTGACCTACTATTGCTACTCTTTCCCCTTTTTCTATATTAAGGGAAATATTATCAATGGCAACAGTTCCATCAGGATAAGCAAAACTCACATCATTTATATTTACAAAACTCATTTTTCCTCCTCCTGACAGGTATTTTCTTCTATTTTAGAATCTTCTGCCAAAAAATTTTTGTGTGCAAAAACTTCCACTGCCTTTTCTTTTGTTATTGGAATTTCTTCAAACTGAACTTTACCTTCCTCCATTAATCTATAAGCAAGAGCTGCATATTGTGGAATTCCAATTTCCTTTTCCATCAATATCTTATTTTTTAGTACATCTTCTGTATTTCCTGATAAAATCATTTCTCCTTCATCAAGCACCATAACTTTTTCAGCATACTCAGCTATCAGTTCCAGTTTATGTTCCACAAGTATAATAGTTTTTCCTTCTTTTTTAAGTATATCTATTATTTCAAATATTTCCTCTGTTCCTTTTGGATCCAGCTGCGATGTGGGCTCATCAATTACCATAATTTCCGGATCCATGGCAATTATTGAAGCAAGTGCAACCTTCTGTCCTTGGCCACCAGAAAGTTCATAAGGATTTTTATTCCTTAATTCCTCTATATGAAGCAATTTAAGAGTTTCCTCAACTCTTTTTCTTATATATTCTGCATCTAAAGCAAGGTTTTCAAGTCCAAAAGCAATCTCTTCAAAAACTGTTTCCTTTACACCACTTATCTGTGTAAAAGGATTCTGAAAAACAAACCCTACCTTCTGTACAATCTCCTTTGCAGAATAATCTTTCAATTCCTTGCCTTCCAAAGTTATTCTCCCTTTGAGTTCCCCCTTATAAAAATCAGGAACAAATCTTCTTAATACATTGCAAAGAGTTGTTTTTCCACTACCATTTTTTCCAATAACAGCCCAAAATTCACCCTTTTTTATATCCAGATTTATATTTTTTAATATTTCCCTATCTTCCAGCGGATATTTATAACTTACGTCTTCCAATTTAAAATAACACATAAACCCTCCAGATAATACATAGAATTAAGAAAATCACAAGAAGAATCTTTATCTTTTTATCATTTTCAGTTTCTTTTATGTCATCCAATATTGTTCTTTTCTCTCCAATTGAAAATCCTCTAGCTTCCAGCGTGATAGCTTTTTCTTCAGTATTGACTATTGAAGACAGTACCAACGGTATAAACTGGAATTAATGCCTTCGCCCTCACCAGAATATTCCCTTCTGTTTCAACTCCTCTGGCTTTTTGTGAGTTCATTATTACATTGGCCTGTTTTGTCATTTCAGGTATCATTTGTAATGACAATAATAGGATGAATGCCACTTTTGGATTAAATCCCTTTTTTTCCAGTGCAATAGTAAAATCTTTAGCAGGAGTTATTAATATCAGCAAAGTTAATATTGATACAAATGCTGCTATTCTTGAAGTTAAAACTACTGCTTTAAAAAGTCCTTCCTTATAAACTGAAATAAATCCAATTTTAAATAAAACTTCTCCTGAAGGTAAAAATATACTTTGAATAATAAAAATAGCCAGTAAAAGCCAAAACAGACTAAAAAAATAGTCTTTTTACATAAGTTTTCAAACTAACTCCAAAAACAAACTGCAATTACTCCACAAATAATGGCCATACAATAATTATAAATATAATTTGAAACTATAAATAAAGACAAAAAGCAAAGCCAGACTTATAAATAATTTTGTTATTGGATAAAGTTTTTTTCATATCATTTTTTTGTCATATGATTAATTCTCCTGTTTTTTTGCAAGATACTTGTATAATATTACAATACTGATATGAAATAATCACTCAGTATTGTAATATTATATTTTTCAGAATTAAAATTAACAATATTAACTTTCTCTATTAAAAGTCGCCATATTAAATATTCCTAATTTAAATATTTTTTTATCAGATTTTTATATAGTTTTTCCCCATACTTAAATTTAATTAAATATCTAGCTGACATAGCTTTTATTATAGCCATAGCAACTATAGCCGTTATAATTTTATCTGTTGTTTCAGTAATAAGATTTGTGCTGAAGACTGCATTCCATATATTACTTCCTGTTGCAAGGAAAAAGGCTGTTATTCCAGCTGTAGCATTTCCAGTATTTCCACCATAAACATATACTATTATAGGTGCAGATACTAATATCGCAATTGCTACAAGAGAAAATGCACACAAAATAGTCTTAATAATTATATTCTTAAATTTAAATCTTGCAAGAATACCCATACAAAGAGCCATAATTATGGAAACTGGCATAAATGCAAAATATTCAGGCGAAAAACTTCCCGTAATCAAACTAGTTATAACTGCTGTTGTTATCCCAATCCATGGACCCGCAATTAAACTGATAAAAACAGTTCCAATAGAATCTAAAAATATTGGGAGCTGTAATACTTTCACAATACCAAATCCTGTAAAATTTATAGCAACTGCCACCGGTATTAGTAGAATTGCCATCAAAGAAAAATCTTCCTTAATACTTTTCATTACTGAACCTCCTAAAAAAATTATTATATATTAATAAGTAAAAACTACTTAATAATATTCTAACATAAATCCACTTTATTATATCATTTTTTTATACAATTTTATAGATAATATTTAAAAAAATTTATTTTTTTAATATCTAAATTAAATGTTGTAAAAAGACATAATAATTAACTAATTATACCAAATAAGGAAGAAAAAATGAAGGGGTAAATTGAAGAGAAAATGTATTCATATACGAACAGTTTCACTAATCATATATCCTGTCACTGCATATAAAAAACCACCGTATAAAAAAAAATGGCGTCCCCGGTTGGACTCGAACCAACGACCCTCTGGTTAACAGCCAGATGCTCTAACCGACTGAGCCACGGAGACACAATTTGAAAAGTTTGGCGACGGCCGATTTTCCCTGGAACCTAATCCAAGTATCTTAGGCGCAGGCAGACTTAACTTCCGGGTTCGGAATGTGACCGGGTATATCCCTGCCGCTATAATCACCAAACATTCTTGTATTGCCATTCAAGTAAAAGGGCAATGAGAAATAAATAGTATAAGTAAAAGAGTCTTGAAGTAAGCCTACGCATTATTAGTACCGGTCAGCTGAACATGTCGCCATGCTTGCACCCCCGGCCTATCACCGCCTGTTCTCGGCGGATGCTTGGAAGAACATTCATCTCAGGGTGGGCTTCCCGCTTAGATGCTTTCAGCGGTTATCCCTTCCGGACGTGACTACCCGGCCGTGCCACTGGCGTGACAACCGGTACATCAGTGGTCCGTCCATCCCGGTCCTCTCGTACTAAGGACAGATCCCTTCAATATTCTGACGCCTGCAGTGGATAGGGACCGAACTGTCTCACGACGTTCTGAACCCAGCTCGCGTGCCTCTTTAATGGGCGAACAGCCCAACCCTTGGGACCTTCTCCAGCCCCAGGATGAGACGAGCCGACATCGAGGTGCCAAACACTTCCGTCGATATGGACTCTTGGGAAGTATCAGCCTGTTATCCCCGGGGTAGCTTTTATCCGTTGAGCGACGGCCTTTCCATTCAGAACCGCCGGATCACTAACTCCCACTTTCGTGCCTGCTCGACCCGTCAGTCTCGCAGTCAAGCTCCCTTATGCGTTTGCACTCTCCGGCTGATTTCCATCCAGCCTGAGGGAACCTTTGAACGCCTCCGTTACTCTTTTGGAGGCGACCGCCCCAGTCAAACTGCCCACCTAGCACTGTCTCCCATCTCTTGAGATTAGAATCCCAACAATGCGTGGCTGGTATTCCAACAGCGGCTCCGATACAGCTGACGCCATATCTTCTAAGCCTCCCAGCTATCCTATACACACATTGCCGAAACCCAATGCCAGGCTAGCAGTAAAGCTCCACGGGGTCTTTCCGTCCTACTGCAGGTAACCGGTATCTTCACCGGCATTACAACTTCACCAGGTCTCCGGCCAAGACAGCTCCCAAATCATTTCACCATTCGTGCAGGTCGGAACTTACCCGACAAGGAATTTCGCTACCTTAGGATGAGTATAGTTACGGTAGCCGTTCACCGGGGCTTCAATTCGGATCTCTCAATCCTCCTCTTAACCTTCCGGCACTGGGCAGGTGTCAGCCCATATACGTCGCCTTCCGGCTTAGCATAGACCTGTGTTTTTTTGGTAAACAGTTGCTTGGGACTCTTCACTGCGACTGATTCCCCTCCAGGGTGTCTCCCCTTCAGGTACCGCGGGCACCCCTTCTCCCTAAGTTACGGGGCCATTTTGCAGAGTTCCTTAGCCAGAGTTGTCCTGTCGGCCTTAAGTTTCTCACTCTGTCCACCTGTGTCGGTTTACAGTACGGGCGCTGTTTCCCTAAATAGAAGTTTTTCCCGGCAGTGTAGGATCTGCGGCTTATACCCTAAGGTACTTACCCGTCAGGCCTCACGTCTAGACATACGGATTTGCCTGTATGTCCACGCTTCACCCTTAGAAAGGCTATTCCGTCAGCCTTCCCGCATACCTTCCTGCGTCACTCCGTCTCTCAGTCAGTACACAGCGGTACAGGAATATTAACCTGTTTTCCATTCGCCTTCGCAGCTCTGCTTATGCTTAGGTCCCGACTCCCCCAGGGCGGACAAACCTTCCCCTGGAAACCTTGGACTTCCGGCCGGAGGGATTCTCGCCCTCCTTCTCGCTACTCATTCCTGCATTCTCACTTCTGATACCTCCAGCATCCCTTTCAGGACACCTTCCACGGCCTACAGAACGCTCTCCTACCAAACGTGCATACACACGCTTCCGCGGCTTCGGTTCATGTCTTAGCCCCGTTATATCTTCGGCGCAGATACTCTCGACCAGTGAGCTATTACGCACTCTTTCAAGGTATGGCTGCTTCTAAGCCAACCTCCTGGTTGTCTGTGAATATCCACCTCCTTTCCCACTTAGACATGATTTGGGACCTTAGCCGGCGGTCCGGGCTGTTCCCCTCTCGTCCACGGACCTTGTCATCCGTAGACTCACTCCCGGTAAACAATATACGGTATTCGCAGTTTGCTTGACTTCGGTAAGCTATACGCCCCCTAGGCCATACAGTGCTCTACCCCCGCATATCTTCAACCGAGGCTGCACCTAAATGCATTTCGGAGAGAACGAGCTATCTCCTAGTTCGATTGGCTTTTCACCCCTAGACCTATCTCATCTCCCAACTTTTCAACGGCGGTGAGTTCGGCCCTCCACTGAGTCTTACCTCAGCTTCAGCCTGGACAGGCCTAGATCACTAGGTTTCGCGTCTATGACATGCGACTTGCGCCCTATTAAGACTCGGTTTCCCTTCGGCTCCGCTTGCACTTAACCTCGCCACACATCATAACTCGCAGGATGATTAACCAAAATCCACGCAGTCACCCATACGGGCTCCTACCGCTTGTAGGCACACGGTTTCAAATTCTCTTTCACTCCCTTGCTCAGGGTTCTTTTCACCTTTCCCTCACGGTACTCTCCTCTATCGGTCGGCGGAAGTATTTAGCCTTACGTGATATGGTCCACGCTGATTCACACCGGATTCCTCGTGTCCGATGCTACTCGGGATCTCATACAGGCTGTCATGACTTTACGCTCTACAGGACTCTCACCTCCTACGGTCCGGCTTTCCAGCCGCGTTCCGCTTACATCATGACCAGCCCGGCCTCATGGCTTCGGCCCGGTATGCTCCCTCTACCCCGTATATGCAACGCCGCCAGCTTTAACACATATACGGTTTAGGCTCCTCCCCGTTCGCTCGCCGCTACTCAGGGAATCGTTTTTACTTTCTTCTCCTCCGGCTACTTAGATGTTTCAGTTCGCCGGCTTACCTCTCTCGCGCATACCCTCCAGGTATGCAGGTTCTCCCATTCGGACATCCCGGCATCACAGGTCCTGTGCACCTCCTCCGGGCTTTTCGCAGCTTAGCACGTCCTTCTTCGGCTCCCGCCGCCTAGGCATCCTCCGTGTGCCCTTTTTCAGCTTCTCTTCTTCAACTTAAGTTTCCTTCAGTTGTAACTCTTTTACCTACTATTCATTTCCCATTGTCCTTCTTTTTAAATAATTAATTGGTGGAGATAAGCGGGTTCGAACCGCTGACCTCTGCCTTGCAAGGGCAGCGCTCTCCCAACTGAGCTATATCCCCATAAAAAGACTTCCTAGTCATCACTTCCTGGTGGGCATGACTGGACTCGAACCAGTGACCCCTGCGTTATCAGCACAGTGCTCTAACCACCTGAGCTACACGCCCTCAGACTTAGACATATAGAGGAAGATCCGACACGCATCCGTCTCTCCCTAGAAAGGAGGTGATCCATCCGCACCTTCCGGTACGGATACCTTGTTACGACTTCACCCCAATCACTATCCACACCTTAGGTACCTTCCTCCAAAGTTAGACCAGTAACTTCAGGTGCAGACAACTCTCGTGGTGTGACGGGCGGTGTGTACAAGACCCGAGAACGTATTCACCGCGGCATTGCTGATCCGCGATTACTAGCGATTCCAACTTCATGAAGTCGAGTTGCAGACTTCAATCCGAACTTCGAACTGCTTTCAAGATTCGCTCCGCGTCACCGCCTCGCTCCTCTCTGTACAGCCCATTGTAGCACGTGTGTAGCCCAGATCATAAGGGGCATGATGACTTGACGTCATCCCCACCTTCCTCCTGCTCTTCGCAGGCAGTCTTGCCAGAGTCCCCAACTTAATGATGGTAACTAGCAACAGGGGTTGCGCTCGTTGCGGGACTTAACCCAACATCTCACGACACGAGCTGTCGACAGCCATGCACCACCTGTCTCCGCGTTCCCGAAGGCACCGCCCATCCTCATGGGCGTTCGCGGGATGTCAAGATCTGGTAAGGTTCCTCGCGTTGCGTCGAATTAAACCACATGCTCCACCGCTTGTGCGGGTCCCCGTCAATTCCTTTGAGTTTCAGCCTTGCGGCCGTACTCCCCAGGCGGATTACTTATCGCATTCGCTTCGGCACAGACAGTCTTCCTGCCCACACCCAGTAATCATCGTTTACGGCCGGGACTACCAGGGTATCTAATCCTGTTCGCTCCCCCGGCTTTCGCACTTCAGCGTCAGTTACCGTCCAGTGAACTATCTTCATCATCGGCATTCCTGCACATATCTACGAATTTCACCTCTACTCGTGCAGTTCCGTCCACCTCTCCGGTACTCCAGCCTGTCAGTTTCAAAAGGCAGGCCTGCGGTTGATGCGCAGGTTTTCACCCTGACTTGTCAGGCCGCCTAGATGCCCTTTATGCCCAATAATTCCGGATAACGCTCGCGACATACGTATTACCGCGGCTGCTGGCACGTATTTAGCCGTCGCTTCTTCTGCAGGTACCGTCACTTACTTCTTCCCTGCTGAAAGCACTTTACAATCCGAAAACCGTCTTCGTGCACACAGAATTGCTGGATCAGGGTTGCCCCCATTGTCCAATATTCCCCACTGCTGCCTCCCGTAGGAGTAAGGGACGTATCTCAGTCCCCTTGTGGCCGTCCACCCTCTCAGGCCGGCTACCTATCTTCGCCTTGGTGGGCCGTTACCCCCCCAACTAGCTAATAGGACGCAAGGCTCTCCGCAGGCGTCTCCTTTCATCATGTAACCATGCGGCTCCATGACCTTATCCGGTCTTGTCAGCAGTTTCCTGCTGTTATCCCGGTCCCGCGGGCAAGTCCCTTACGCGTTACTCACCCGTCCGCCATGGTTACCATGGTGCAAGCACCACTTCCCCATCGACTTGCATGTGTTAAGCATTCTGTCAGCGTTCATCCTGAGCCAGGATCAAACTCTTCATTCAACTATTTCTTTTCACCTTGTTAATTATCTTTTTCTTCTTCGATGCTTTTCCGTCTTATTTTTCTTCCTCTATTTATTCATGTCTTCCATTGTCCTCTCAACCACTCCCGCAGTTGACAAAAATTATTCTATCAAATTTTACCCCCTCTTGTCAATAACTTTTTTCAATTTTTTTTATAAATAACATCTAACGTCATTTGAATCTCATTATTTTAAATAGATAGAGTGTCGTTAAATAATTTTAAATCGTTACATTTTTATTGAAGTACTACTTAGTCACTCTCCTTTTGTTGAAATAGCATCTACCTTGTAGTTATCTTCTGTATTATCTAAATACATCCCTTTATTTTTCAGTTCATAATATGCTGCACAACCTATCATTGCTGCATTATCTGTACAATATTCCAATTTTGGGAAGATAATTTTTACATTTTCTTTTTCAGATATTTCCTTGAATCTCTCCCTTAATCTTCCATTTGCAGAAACTCCTCCGGAAACTAATACTGTATTAACTTTCATATTTTTCATTACTTTTAGTACTTTTTCACTTAATACTTCTGATACTGTTTCCTGAAGCGATTTAGCCACATTTTCTTTCGATATTGTATTACCTTTCATCTTTTCATTATTTACATAATTTGTTATATAGGTTTTTATCCCGCTGAAACTGAAATTATATTCTTCAACTTTAGGCTTTTTTATTTGCAGTATATCTTTTCCATTCTTGGAAAGCCTGTCTATTTCTGGTCCTCCTGGATATGGCAACCCGAGAACACGTGCTATTTTATCATATGTTTCCCCTACTGCATCGTCTAAAGTTTCTCCTAACAACGTTATTTTTATTTCTTTGTCAATTTCATCTATATAGTATAAGTTTGTATGTCCCCCTGAAACAACAAGAGAAACTGCCGGCAATTCTACATCATTTTCAATAAAAGTTGAAAATATGTGACCATTTATATGATTTATCGGCAATAAAGGAATTTTATTTGCCCAGCCGAGGGATTTTGCAAACATTAATCCTACAAGTAAAGAACCTATCAGTCCAGGAGTATTTGTAACCGCTATATAATCAATATCATCTAAACTGCATTTTGCTTGTTTCATAGCTTCTGTAAAAACAGGCATTATATTTTCTATATGATGTCTGGAGGCTATTTCAGGAACTACCCCTCCATATTCCCTATGTATATCAATTTGTGTAGAAATAACATTACTTAATACATTTTTCCCATTTTCAACTACTGCCACTGAAGTTTCATCACATGAAGTTTCAAATGCCAGTATTTTTATGCTTTCCATATTTTTCTCCTTACTTATTATTTTCCGTATTTTTCCATAATTCTGTCAAATACATAATCCACACTTATATTTTTCATGCAATCTTCATATTTTTGTGGAAATTTATCATCTCCGTATAATGAATGCGGTGGACAATCAGGATTATTCAGCAAATGTGTCTTTTTTTCAAAAGAGAATAATTTAGGATCAGTAGGTCCGAAAAATACAAATGTTTCACTTCCAACAGCTCTTGCTATGTGAAAAGGTCCCGAGTCATTAACTATAGCTATTTTAGAATATTTTAGAATTATACCGCTTTCCTTGAAGGATATTTTCCCACATAAATCTGTTATTCTACCTTCTCCATCGGCTTTCACAACTCCAAAATCTTCTTTTCCTCCTATTACAAATATTTTACTATTTGTATTTTGAAGTATTTTTTTAGACAGTTCATCATAAAAAGGCCATTTTTTAGTAAACTTTGATGCTCCAGGAGCCAATACAAAATAATCTACATTTTTTAAATCGTATTTTTTTACAAATTCCTCTTCTTTTCCTTTGTCTATGTAAAATTCTAAAGCGTCACCTTTTCCTGATTCTATATTGTTTCTATCAAAGTACAGGTTAAGTTTTTTCAGTGCAGTAAAATAGCTTTCTACAATAGTGCAATCTGCATTATATGTTATCATCCTAGCTTTTACAAGTAATGTCTTCCACCATTTTCTTTTTGTTATATCTTAAATATTCCGTCTTACTTTCTGATAAACTTTTTCCTATTATTCTTGATAAAAATTTTTGGAATGAAGATCTATAACAAAAATCATATTTTTTTCTTTTTTTCAAATTTTCTATTACTTCATTTATATTTTTTTATCCTTGCTCTTTTTTTTCTGTCAAATAATATTAAATTTCTAATTTCCGGATTTAGCGAAACCGCTTCTGAAAAAAACCTTCATAAACTATAAAATCTATTTCTGAATCCGGATATTTTTTTCTTTTATTTTTTTCTTATTACAGGAGTTGTTAAAAGAACATCTCCAAAAGAACTAAACCTAATTATCAATATTTTCATTTATTTTTCCTCGTCAATTAATTTTTTTCAAACTTAATTTATAAAACTATAATTTACAAAAAAATTTCCTCTATCCTTTATCTTTTATTTCCTTAAGTTTTATTTTTGCATCCATTCTACCATTTTTAAGTGCCCTTAAATACCATTTTTGAGCTAATCCCATATCATTGAAATCCTGCTGATATAATTGGGCTAAAAGATACATTGCTCTGCTTTCATTTAAATTTGCCGCCTTTTCATACCATTCTGCCGCTTTTTCTTTGTCTTTTCCACCTTTTATTTTATCATAAAAAATTCCTAAATTTAACATGGATTCTACGTTTCCCTGATTTGCTCCAATTAAGTACCATTTCTCTGCTTCTTCATAATTCTTTTTATATTCTTCTGCTTTTCCAATTAGGTTTATTCTGTCAACAGCACCTAATTCATAAAGTTTTTTATCAATTTTTTCTGCTTCTTCATAATTCTTTTCGTTATGATATTTTTCTGATAAACTCAGCATTCCAAAAAAATCATTCTTTTCAGAAAGTTTAATCAGTAATTTTTCACTTTCCTCTGAATTTCCTTCTCTCTCATATAGCAGGGTCAAACTTTTTATGGCTCCTCTATTATCATTTTGAACACCTTTTTTATACCATTTTTCCGCTTCTTTATAATCCCCTTTTTTTTCGTAAATATTTCCAAGTCTTGATAAAGGAATCATATAATTTTTTCCCAATGCTTTTTTATACCATTTTTCTGCTTCTTCATAATCTTTTTCTTCTTCATAAAGTTGCCCTAAATCATACATTGAAGAAACTTCTCCACGTTCAGTCGCATTTTCCAGCCACTTTTTTGTATTTTCAGCATCAAATTTATCCATATAATATTCAGCAAGATAAGCTGCCGCCAGTCTTTTATGTTTTTCTATTTTTTCCAGATACGCCTTTGCTTTTTCAGGATTTGAAAATAACATTTTCTGAGCTTCACTAAAAATCATTTCTACATCAGATTTTTCAAGATTTTTATCCTGTTCCAGCATTTTTTTATCTGCCAGCTCTGCTTTACTTTCATTCTTTAAAATTTCCTTAATATCTGATAATCTATCTGCCGCTTTTATTATCCCATAATCCTTAAGTTTTGTAAACAGTTCTTCAGCCTTTACATATTCTCCTTTTTTTATATATAGTTTTCCCAGTTCATACATATAAGCTGTTCTTTTCTGATTTGAAAGTACCAGAAGTTTTCCCTCTCTTTTCGCATCATTCCTTTCAATATTGTAAATTTCTGTCAATCTTTCTGTAGCCTGTATTTCTCCCTGTTTTTCTGATTGAAGAAACCATTTTTCCGCTTCACTGTAATTCTTTTTTAACATGTAAATTTTACCTAGTTCATATATCGCCTTTGTAAATCCCAGCTTTACAGCCTTCTGCATTTTTTCAAGTGCCATATCTGTTTTTCCTTCAACAAGATCACCCATACCAAGATAATAAGCAGCTTCACCTCTATAATCCTGAATTCTTTCAAACAACGGCTTTGCCTGTGCATAGGAATCTTTCGTTTTCTCTTTTGCCTCCAGCAAAATTTTATCTATTTCCGTATCACTTAGTTTTTCTTCCTCTATTTTTGTAATTTCATCCTCAACCTTCGGTTCTTTTACAACTTTCTGTACTTTTTTAACCTGCTTCTTTTCTATCTCTTTGTAAACTATCGTCCCCACAAGAAAGATGAAACTGGCTACAACCAGAGAAGTTGCTATAAATGTATCCCTTTTCCTATCCCATTCTCTTTTATTTTTTTCTGTTTCAGACATTTGCCTCAATCCTTTTCATTAGCATTATTTATTTAGTCTTTTTTCATATTCAACATTAAATTTTCATAATCTTTTGAAACCTGTGTTTTTGCTATTTATTTTTTTCCTGTAAAATTTATATTTTTAAACATATATATTAATTTATATCCTAAAAGCACACTCTAAGTCAAGTATTTTTTTACTTAAAAAAATTATTATTAAAAAAACTGCCTTCAAACAGATATAATCTGAAAAAAATTTACTTTCAACTTTTTTTAATGATTATATACTGTTAAAGACAGGTTTATTACAGTAATATTAAACTATATTATTAAATGTTTCGATAGTTGGAGCTTTTTCACATAATTCAACCAACATTGGAACGATTTTAGTAAAATGTTCTGTAGCATTGTGGATTTCAATAGCTTTTTCTGATTTCCAATGCTCAACAAAAACCAAATGATTATTTTTTTCTCTGTTTTGCTGTAAATTATAGGAAATACATCCTTCTTCCTGACGGCTTTCTTTTACAAGTTCTTTACATAATTCAATAAATTCAGGTACTTTGTCTTCCTTAACAGAAAACTGTGCTAATATGTGAATCATAACTCAACTTCCTTTCTTTTTCATAAAATAAAATATATTCACTATTGAAACAACCGTGAATACATCTTTAATAATTTATTTAGATGGTGCCTAGAAAAGGATTCGAACCTTCGACCCTGCGGGTATGAACCGCATGCTCTAGCCAACTGAGCTATCTAGGCATTTGGTGGCGGGAGCCGGATTTGAACCAACGACCTTCGGGTTATGAGCCCGACGAGCTACCAGACTGCTCTATCCCGCGACAATATTTTTTCAGATAATAGTTTCAAGTGGTGCCTCGGGCCGGACTTGAACCGGCACGGAAAAAAATTCCACAGGATTTTAAGTCCTGTGCGTCTACCGATTTCGCCACCAAGGCACAAAAACTTATTATCTTTAACACGAATTAGATTATATAACAATCAGTCTCATTTGTCAAGTATTTTTTCAAGTTTTTTTAAACTGATTTATTTTCAGTCCTATATATTTCTTTTTCTCTGCTTCTTCTAAAGACTTATATCCCTTATGTTTCACTATATTTTTCAAGATTTTTTTCTGCCAGATTTTTTTATTTTTCAATTTTACAGTTTTTTTACATAATCATAGTAAAGCTGTAAAGTTTTTTTCTGAATATGAAAGAAGCTCTCCCCTCAAATATGTTTCTATTGAAGTATATTCAGGTGTATCAGATTCAGAATATAATTTTCTCCCTTTATTTGTAATTCCAGGGTATTTTTCCATCGTTTCAATTTCCCATTCTAAATAAATTTTTTTATAATTTTTTTCAGCAATTTCTCCTTTTTGTTCAGATATTGCAGGCAAAAATCTTTTTATATCTTCATATTCTTCAGGTGCACTATATTTCATCATATAGGCATATTTTTCCATAATAGGATTTCTATCTCTGTGCCCTGCCAAAATCAAATCATCAAGATAACTGCGCAATACCGGTAAAGAAAATATTTCCCACTGACTGCTTCTCATAATATTAAATTCTTCATAATTATCCTGACACGATGCTCTTCCACCTGTATTGTGTACAGACTGAAAAAATTCCCATTCCCTTACTATAATTTGACGGATTATATTCTGTTTAATTTCTTTTTCTTCATCTTCAAAGTTTTCTCCCATTCAGCTTACCTCCTAATCGAGCCATGGGCTCCAGTTTCTAAGTTTTTCATCTTTTATACTTGCCTGTATTTCCGGACCATAATTAAGTAAAAAATCACTTTTTATAACTTCTATAATTCCCTGTTTTTTCATTTCTGTAATTATATTTGCACATATTTTTTCGATTATTTCTACTTTCCTGTATGTTTCATCAAAGGGAAGTTTTACAAGCTTCCCTATCATTACATGTGTTTCTTCCCCTAAAACTGGTAGTTCTTTCAGCCTTCTATGAAACCATTTATAGAAAGGTTTATATTCCCTGTTCAGTAAATAAATCATATGTACAGCTTCATCTATAAATTCTGTTTCAGCCATTCTTGCCGCAACAATTTCATCCCTTTTCATGCATCTTGGTAAGTTATATTGTCCTGACTGTGCAATTTTCATACATCTTGTAGCTATTTTATTCAATCGTATGTCTTCAGGAAAATATTCAGATAATTTATTTCTTATTTCAGTAAATTCTCCCAGATTGTCAACAAATACTTTCCCATTAGTTACCGCAGCAAGGGCTGTTTCAGGTATAAGTCTCCAGTCATAAAGGTTTGAAGGGTATGTCTCCATTCCTAAAAATTTATAATACCAGTCATTCATATTTAAAACTCCACGCCTGTCATCTCCCCAATCACTTACATTCAAAGCCCTGAATCCCATAAATTCCTTTGGAAGCGATTCCAGTACATCAGATAGCTTTCTTCCATATTTTTCATAATCTTCCTGTGTCAGCCATATACAGCATGAAGGCCCAAAATCATGATCCTGTGATATTTCGTCATCATATCCAAAACATTCAGATCCTTCGCCTGCAAGACCTACTGCCGTTCTTTCATATAAATCTAAAAAATCCTTTTCCAGAACTGGTAAATATACATTTTTAAAATATAATTCTGACAGTTCCATACCTTTTTATTTCATTATTCATTTTTTCCCAATCTTTCCTTTACAATTTCTATATTCTGTAATAAACTCTTATAGTTTCCGCTATTTTCTCCAAATGATTTTTTACATATTTCAGCACTTTCTTCAAAATATTTAAGAGCCTTTTCAAATTCTCCCTCATTATAATACTGAATTGCCATATTATTCAGTGATGCAGAATAAAGACTATGTTCTTTACCAACAGTATTTTCTATTAACTTCAATGATTTATCTAACACATCTTCAGACTTTTCCTTTTCTCCTGTTTTTAAATACGGAAGTACCATATTGCTGAGGGTTGTAGCATACTGAAGTTTATATTCAGGCAATTTTTCCAGTATTTCCAGACTTTTCTTATGCAAATCAAGGGCATCCTGAAATCTTCCTGTATCCTGATAAAACAGGCCAAGATTATTACATACACTTGCATAAAGATAGTCATTCTGCAGATTATTCTTCTGGTATACCTCCATTGTTTCCAGATAAAGTTCCTCAATTTCATCAAACTTTTTCATAAATCTGTAAACTTCAGCAAGATTTAAGTTGCATGTGGCGTAAGGAACTACATCCTTTCCATATTTTTTGCCTATTATATTTTTTGCCTTTATTATTGTATTAACAGCTGTTTCAAATTCACCTGTGTATTTCAAAGTCCCACCAAGTTCATTTAAAATTTGTATATTTTCATTACTTTCTTCTCCATAAACTTCTTCAGTAAGTTCTGCAAGTTCCTTTAAAACTTTCACTTCTTCAAGTGTTTTTCCCTGCTGCATATAATCATTTCTCTGTTTTTGTCAGTTCATAAATTCTATCTTTATTTTTTTATCATCAGCCATATTTTTTTCCCCAATCATTAGTAATTTGTATAGAAAATCATAACATTTTTAATATTTATTGTCAAAAAAAGAATATCCCAGCGTTCTATTTCTTCTGAGACATTCTCACTCCTGATATAATATCCTGTAAAACTTCTATTTACAGTATCTTTCCCTTAAAATATGTGAAGCTTCCACCATCGAAGACATTTTTTGCTTTATTATTTCATATGAATTTAGAGGTCTTTTAGAAAATGTTGCAAAACCGCAGTCAGGATTTAGCCATATTTTTTCAGGCGGAAGAAAATCCAGAACCTTTTCAGTTGCTTTTACTATCTGTTCAGGAGTTTCCACAATTGTATTTCTAGGATTTAGACATCCAAATCCAAGCATTATCTTTTTATCCAGAAAATTATTTGAAAAAAGCTGTTTTACTTCACCTGCACGGGATGTTGAAAATTCAAGTGCCAGCATATCCACATCCAGCGAATCAAAAAACTGCCCAAGCCTGTCATAGGCTCCTTCCAGCAACACAGTTTCATCGCAAGTCCAGTTTCCACGGCATACATGCATTGCCCCCAGTACATTTTCATGTTTACGGAGCTCTGCAAATACAGGAGCAAGCAACTCATTTACAAATTTAAGTTCTCGATCAACCTTGATCTTCTCTGACAGGGCACCTCAGTAAAACGAATTATCTCCTTTTTTCCTTGTAAAAACAACTTCCGATAAAATCGGCTCATCAATCTGAATAATACCTGCTCCCATCTCAACTAGCCGTCTTATTTCATTAATTAGAAGCTTTACTACATCATTTCCAAGCTCTTTACGGTCACTATATACTCTCCCTGTAATTTCCTTCATCCACATGGAACGTGTTAACAGATACGGACTTGGCAACGTCATTTTAAAAGGTTTTTTTGAAAATTTTTTTATCATATCAACTTCTTCTGTATTGAGCTCTATATCTGTAGAAATTCTGTCTACACACACAGGACTGTTCATTGTATTGTCTGCCGCATCCATTTCCTCAAGACTTTTATTGAATTCTTCCGTATTTCCTGTAATTTCCTTTATATCTTCCATTGTCATAAGCTTCACTCCAGGAACGTGTTCTGCAATATAACTCATATAGTTATCTCTCGCCAATTCCCCACTTACAACCACATCAATTCCTACTTCTTCAGACATTTGAATAATCTTTTCTGTTTCTGAATATACTTTTTCCTTATATTCCTCAGCATATTTATCATCTTTTATGCTTTTTTCTTTTAAATCAAGTAATTCTTTACTTCTTGGCATACTTCCCATTAAAGTGGTTGAAATGGCTTAAATCTGTTATTATTCATGTCAGCCTCCTTTACTGATTTCATTTTATATAAATCTATCTTAATTTTACTACATCTTATATTTAAATTCAAAATTATATTTAATTTTTTCAATTTCTTTATATTTTTAAATAACAATAAGCAGACATCAACTATCCATGCCTGCTTATATTTTTCAGTTATATTATTTTAAGGTTCGACAATTAAATTACTGTTAGTCAATATTTCAACAACTTCTGCCATTGTAGTTGTTCCACCTACTTCAAGGTGAGCAGTAAGTTCATAATAATCAACACAGATACCACATGAAAGTATTTTTACACCTTTTTTCTCAAGTTCCTTTAAGTCTTCAAGACAAGGTGACCCTTTAGTAGTAAGTTTAGCTCCTTCTCCATAAAAAATAATATGAGCAGGTAAATTTTCCCTTTGAGCAAGAGTATGAATAAATCCATTCATAAGATTATCAATCAGAGCCTGCTCTCCAATTCCCATTCCAGTTCCTTTAATTACAACATCATAAGTTTGTGCCATAATATATTCCTCCTATTTAAAATATATGTTATCAACTATTTTATAATTAAAAATTTATTATATTAATTTTTATTTTTAAAGATAATTATTAACTGGTATAATTCATTTCATTTTAGGTATAACACATAAAAACTTTGATTGTCAAATTAGTATTGAAAAATTCAAATATTGAATTAGTTTTTTTATATGGCAGAAATCATTTCAATTATTGCATCTCCTAATTTTTTTCAGTTATTCCAGCTATTTTTCTATTTTTTTGTATTCTTTTTACGTAGTAAGACCTCAAATAAATTTTTCTTCATTACTTTTTTTCCTCCTATTTTTTTATGTAAATATGATTACTCATATTCCAAAGATGTAGCATACTCCTTCATTATAAAATCACTCTATTTTGAAGTTTTATTTTTCCTGTTTTTTTGAGAAAAAAAGTGATTTTTTTAACATATTTTTTTAAATATGGAGTTTTTCTCCAACAAATAAATAGTACATCTAATTTTTTTAGCTTTTTGTTAAGTTATTTTTTTTCTCTATTTTTATATATATTGGGGTATTTTTTTAAATCTTAAAAATTTTTAAAAAAATACCATTCCTAAAAATTATCAATTGCAACATTAGTGTTATTCTGATAAAAATAAAAAAATCAATAAATTTAAAGGAGTTCCATACTTATGACAAAAAAAGAAATTCGACAAAATATGATTTTACAGAGAAATCAGCTTTCAAAGGAAACTGTTCAAGAAAATAGTAATTCTATTATTGAAAATCTCCAGCCTTATGTTCAGAAAGCTGAAAAATATAATGATTTTTTTATGAATATGGGAAATGAAGTTGAAGTCTCAAATCTGATTACTCTTTATTCTGATAAGAAGTTCTATATTCCAAAAAAACTTTTTCCTGAAAGAAATATGAAAATCAATCTTTACAATAAAAAAATGAGCTAGTTTTACATAAATTTGGATATTATGAATCTTCATCTGATATTTTTTTATGATGAAAAAAATTCTTGATTTAATTATTGTTCCTGCAGTTGCTTTTTGATTACTCAAAAAAATCGTATCGGATTTGGCGGAGGGTATTATGATACTTTTTTAAGCAGAATTCTTTTAAATGACCAAAATAATGGAAAAAATCGCAACAAGCCCCTAGTTATAGGAGTGTGTTACGATTTCCAACTAATTGATTATATTCCTTCAGAAGTCCACGATATAAAAATGGACTGTATCATTACTGAAAAGAATATTGTTATTTAAGTTTTATTATTTTACTGATTTTTCTATAATTATTTCATTTTTATATGTATCTATTTTAGCGTTGGCACCAATCGGAACTGTAATGAAAGGTCTTACATGCCCTGACTTGAACCCTTTTATTATTGGAATTTTCATATCTCCAAAGTTATCTATAAAAACATCTTCTAAAGACATATCGTCAAGTTCTGATCTCTTGGCACCCTTAAAGTCTCCTAAAATAATACCTTTTATATTTTTCAGCTTTCCGGCAAGTTTTAACTGCTTAAGCATTCTGTCCACCCTGTAGGTAGCCTCATTTACTTCTTCTATAAACAGTATTTTCCCGTCTGTATTTATTTCATACTCTGTTCCAAGGGAAGCAACTACAAGCGAAAGATTTCCACCTGTTATTCTTCCTTCTCCTCTACCACTTTTCATTATGGAATAACTGTCATCAAATTCAAGCAAATTGTAGGATTGTTTGTCTGTAAACGCTTTGTTAAACCCATTTTCAGTAGTTTCAGGAATTTTATCAAAATTCGAGCTCATAGGTCCATGGAAGGTAACAAGACCTGTCTTTTCATTTATGGCAAGCAATAACGTTGTCAAATCACTGAATCCTGAAAATATTTTAGGATTTTTTCTTATCAGGTCATAATCAAGCTTATCTACAATTCTTATAGTTCCATATCCTCCTCTTATGGAGAAAATGGCTTTTATATTTATTCGCAAACATATCATTTATATCTTTAGCCCTTATGTAGTCAGTTCCTCCAAATCCATACCATCTTGAATCATAGGAACGTCCATATACAACATTAAAACCTCTGCTAAGAAGGTATTCTACTTCTGCATCTGCTGAAGTTCCCTTATAGTTTGCAGGAGCGATAAGACCAATTGTATCTCCAGGTTTTAACCCCTCAGGAATAATAATTTCAGGAGTTTCAGCCTGTAATGTTAAACCTGATATCAATACAAAAACAAATATCAGTAATATTTTTTTTATACTTGAAACTTTTCCGGCAATATCAATTAAATTTTTCATTTTAAAAATTCCTCCAGTTTCTGCTTAAGTTCAGTATAATCAGGAAGATGTATTCCTCTTATTCCTTCTTTTTCGCAGGCGTCGATATTCACTTTTGTGTCATCAATAAAAACTGTTTCTTCAGGAATAAGGTTAAATTTCTCTATAAGAGTGTCATAAATTTCCTTTTCAGGCTTTAAAAGATAGTAGTAGCATGAAACTGTATGCCCGTCAAACAACCTGAAAAAATCATACTTTTTAAAAATATGCTCAAAGGCAGGCTGATGAAAATTTGATAAAATATACAGATTATATTTTCCCTTCAGTTCCGGCAATAATCTAACATTTTCTTCTATTGGCTGTAATATTTCAAAAAGATCCACATCAAAAAGTCTGTCAATCTGCTCGTCTACTCCGGGAATTCTTTCCTTAAATATCTTTTTCGCATCTTCATAAGAAAGAGTTCCTCTGTCCAGCATCTGCCATTCATCACTACCGAATACTCCATTATAAAAGGCTTCCCTTTTTTCCTCAGGAATATTTTGTTCTGTATATTCCTTAGGCTCAAACTTTATGAGAACTCTTCCAAGATCAAATACTATATTTTTATTGACATTGCTTTCTCCATTCTTTATAGTTAAGATTCTCTTTAACATCTGTAATAATAACATACTGTTTTCTGAACTTTATAATATCACACTTTTTCCATGTTTCTGCATATTTTTTAAGATTTTCTTCTGCTTCAGGATACTCTTCCCCATTAATTCTGCAATCTGCCCTCAAATCTCCATTGACATCTTTTAAGGCAAACAATCTTATTGCATAATTTTTCCCTGTATTATTCATCTGCTTAGAAAAAGATTCTATTGATTTAGTAAACAGACAGCATGGACAAAATTCATCAACATACTGTTCTGCATCAATTCCCTTTTTTTTAGCATCTTCTTCACTAATATTTGGATAGACAATAACATTTCCAAAAAATAGATGTCTTTTTACAGGTGGCTTGTCGTCAAAAGTCATTTCTACTATCTGATTCATATTTTTGGCATTTTCAGGATTAGAGGCATCTACAAGAGTTTCCCAGTCTAAAATTACCCAGCTCTTGAAAGCACTCTTAATAGCTTTAGCAAGACCATCGCAAAACTCACCATACTGATATTCAAAAATACCATTTGGAAAAAGTTCCTTATGATGAATCTGAATTGTTGCAGCTACCTGAAGTAATCCTTCATGACTTTCCTGATCTACCCAGTTCAGTAATGGAAGAAGATAATAGCCAGTTTCAGGAACATACAGCCATTTCATTCCTTCCTCATCATTTATCATGTGGACTTTCCAGCCTTTTTCCGTCAGTAAATCATACAGAAAGTCTACTATAATAATATCATGATTCTTTCCGGAAGGACTTTGAAACATACTTACTTTTGAGGGATTATCAGGCAATATTCCCCAGTTAAGTTTTTCTGTATACTCGATTCTATCCGTACTGCTATCATGCTCTACTTCTTTATTTTTAGATTTGAACAGCTTTTTTAATTTGTCAAACATTATAATTTTCTCCTTTAATTACATAAAGATTTTTTCTAGTCTTTCATAAAATCCTTTACAAACTGTAATACGTCTTCTGCTTTGACTTCTGTACTTTCTCCTGTTCTTCTATCTTTAATTTCAACTTTACCTTCAGCCGCACTTTTTCCAGCAACTATTTTCAAAGGGAATCCAATAAGATCGGCATCTTTAAACTTAAATCCTGCTCTTTCATTTCTATCATCTAAAACTACTTCTATTCCATTGGCAAGCAGCTCTTCGTATATTTTTTCTCCTAACACTGACTGTGCTTCATCCTTAACATTGGCAATTATTACATCAACTAAGTAAGGGGCAATATTTTTTGGCCAGATAATACCAAACTCATCATTATTCTGCTCTATCGCCGCTGCCATAACCCTTGAAATTCCAATACCGTAGCATCCCATTTTCATTATCTGCTGTTTTCCATTTTCATCAAGAACTGCAGCATTTAATGCTTTTGAATATTTATCCCCTAATTTGAATATATGTCCTACTTCTATACCTTTTGCAAGTTTCAAAGTTCCCTTTCCATCAGGTGCAGTATCTCCCTCTCTTGCATTTCTTATATCTGAAACCATATCGTAAACTATATCTTCAAGATTTACATTTATATAATGGTGTTCTTCCTTGTTTGCACCTAATGCAAAGTTTCTTACATATTTAACTGTTTCATCTATTACTACTTTCAGACCTTCTTTTTTCTCATAGGAACCTGCATATCCAGGAACTATTCCAAATTTTTCACAATCTTCAGCCGTCATCATTTCAAGCTCGGTTTTTGCATCAATTGCATTTTTAAGTTTTACAGAGTTTACATCTAAATCCCCTCTTATTAATGCCATTACAAAATTTTCCCCATCTTCTGTAATTTCCTTCAGCATTACTGCTTTTACTGTTTTTTCTTTTGGAATATTTAAGAAATTTGCTACATCTTCTATTGTTTTTGCATGCGGAGTTTTTACCAGTTCCTTAGGTAATTTTTCTTCATCGCTTTCCTTCAGCTCAATAATACTCTGAGCTTTTTCAATATTTGCGGCATAATTTGAAGAGTCATCATACAGGATGTCATCTTCTCCACTTTCTGCAAGCACCATAAATTCATTTGAAGAGTCTCCTCCTATTGAACCTGAATCTGCCTCTACTGCCCTGAAATTAAGTCCACATCTTGTGAATATTCTTTCGTATGCAGATTTCATATTCTGATATTCTTCATCAAGGGATTCCTGATTAATATGGAAACTGTAGGCATCCTTCATTACAAATTCCCTTCCCCTCATAAGTCCAAATCTAGGTCTTATTTCATCCCTGAATTTTGTCTGAATCTGATAAAGGTTAAAAGGTAAATCCTTGTATGAAGATACCATATTTCTTACTATATCTGTTACAACTTCTTCATGAGTAGGCCCTAAAGCAAACTCTCTTTCATTTCTGTCCTTAATTCTCATAAGTTCCGGATCATAAGCAAACCATCTTCCTGATTCTTCCCAAAGTGAAGCAGGCTGTAATACAGGCATATGTATTTCCTGAGCTCCTGCTCTGTTCATTTCTTCCCTTGTAATGTTTTCTATTTTTCTTAAAACTCTGTATCCTAAAGGCAGGTAGCTGTATACTCCTCTTGTAAGCTGTTTTATCATGGATGTTCTCAGCATTAGCTGATGACTTGCCAGTTCGGCCTCCTTAGGAGACTCCTTGTACGTTTTTAAAAATGCTTTTGATAATCTCATATCTATTTCCTTTCATTTTTTTGATTTTTAATTTATACAAATTATTTTTTTCATATTTTCATAAATTCCAAATTAGGAATTTTTTTGAGTTTTTTTATAATAATTCAATTTATATTATACAAAAAAAGACTGAAACTAGTCCAGTCTTTTTAAAAATATTTATTTGAAATTTTATAATTCAACTCTCACTTTCAATTTCTAATTTAAAAATTTTTTTCTGTATTAACTTTTTTTCTATTTTTTTATTATTTTCAAGTAAATTATACAATTTTTATTAAATCCTCGTTCAAAGAATAGTAATAAGTATCTAGAAACCAATCTTCAAAAATATACTTCTTTAGAAAAAAATTTAAATATTCGCTTAAATCTGAATAAATCCTAAAATTAGAATTGAAATTAATTATAGTTTTATATTCTTCTTTCTTAGAATAAATATATTCTGCTACTTTTTTTCTATTTTTTTTAATTTATCTTGAAAAATCATCTATTTTTTTTCCATCTTTTTCATTTTTTTCATATTCATGCAAATCTAAATAATAATTAAAAATCTTTTTGATAAATATATTATTACTTCTGAATCAATTATCTTTTCATAAAAAAATGTTGTTTCAGAAAAAAATCAATATTTCCAATTGGAATAACTGATATACCCTTTGATAAATACATTTTTTTCTAATTGTTTTACTAAATTTTTTTATTTCATCACTATAATTTTTTTAATTCATCTTCTTTTTATAGTAAATTCTTTTTATTTTATCTTTATCTATCAAAAGGGAGCAACTTGAAACCAAAAAAATTTGATAAATTATATTCTTTAGGACATAAAGATAATTTTTTTGTTTTGTTTTTAATATTTTTTTATTTTTTTCATCTTTCTCTATTTCCATATTTAACCAATTTTTATCATCTCTTATATTATTATTTATTCTAGCTATTTCTTTTACAATTTACACTGATACCAATCAGAAAAAAATAATTATTTTTTTTAGATAGTTCATTAGTATACACCTCTTTTTTTAAATTCTCTTTACCATGATTTATCATAGTTTTAACTTCAGTAGAGTTTGGAGTGGATGATTTTTCATATTTACTACCTTTTTATTCCCGTTGTGTTAATCTCTTCTTTATTAGTTGGATAATCAAAAAAACGGAATATTCAAATTCACAGTAGTTTGTGAATTTTTTTGCTTTATTCATTTTTTTCTTCAAGTTCAATTCTAAAAAAAGAAGCTATTCTTTTCTTTAGAACCGATTGTATTAAAAGTTACTGTTTGCCATACTGATATTCCTTTCTTTTTTTATTATTTTAGCATTAATTATTTAGAATGTATGAAGTACGAGAGAGAAATTGCACTTCTTATCTTGTTTGTATCCAAAATTTTTAAGTACAGTATATTTTTATAAAGAAAAAAATATTTGTAGAACTCTATTTTAAATAATTTTTTTAAATTACTGACAAGTTCTTTTTCTGTTCTCTGAAGTAAAAAAATTAAATCTTCATGAATTATTTTTATTGGGAGTATAAATTGTATATACTTCAAAATATATTGGAACACGATAAAATCCTTTTTGTTCTTGTTCATTATCAATTTCTTTTTATAAGTTTTTTTCTAATTTTTATCGATTTTTTTACAAATTTTTTTCTTTATTATTTTTTTTCTTCATCATTGATACTATATAATTCTAATTTTACACTATTATCTTCAATAGTATATTTTCCAAATAAAAAAATCTTTTTACCATTTTTTTTAGCCTTCTTAAATTTTCGACATTTCTACTACAAAGTTTATTAGAATAATATTTTTTTCAATATATAATAATAATCGTTATAATAGCGTCCACCATCGTAATATTTATAAAATTTATGTAAATCTGAAAAAAATCATCAGGATTTCTAATTATTTGATATTCTTTTACAGGGAATTCCTTTCTAATATTTTTGTCTATGATTATCCATTCTAGTTAACAACATGATAAATGAAAAAAATTCAAATAAATTATAAACAGATAGTACTTTTTTTATTTACTTTTTTTTACCACCTCCATAATTGACATTACAATTATAATTCTTTTTACTTCTCCAAAAAAATTAAAAAAATTTATTCTCCTTAACCTCTCCTCTTTTTATTTTAACATACAGAAATTCAATATGAAAGAAAAAAATAATTATTAATTTTTTTAGCATTTGTTTTTATTTTTAAATTTTGAAAAAAATTTCATCTTTTTTTCTATTAATTTCTCATAATTGCAAACCTCATTATATTTTTTTTATACCAATCTTTTACCTCTTCTTCCACTGTATTCCCAATATAATTATATTTGGTTTTTAAAAATTTTTTTGAAATATTATTTAGTGTATTTATATTTCCAAATAAGGCATAATCCTTAATTTTTCAAAAAAATATAAATTTTTCATAGTTAAAATTTATATCATTACAATTTATTTTTTTCTTCGTTCTGGAAACATATTATAAAAAAAGTCCTGAAAATTTTTATTATAGGATTCGTTTGTCTCATGATGTTCATAACTTATGAAAATTTCAGGCAAAAAAATTAGATTCACGTTCAATATAGTTATTATAGGGATTACTTTTCTGACTAACCTTATTTGTGTTTTGCAACTTCCTTTGAGGTCGCATTTTTCAATTTTTTTCCAGCTTATTTACTATATTATCAATAGATTTATCTTGGTTAGTTATTAGGATGTAAGGATTTATAGAATTATAGTAAATTTTATATATTGTTGGATTTTCAATTTTTTTCATTATTATACAATACAAAAAAATTTTTGAATTATTTTCTCTTTTTTTCAGTAATTTCATCTAATGAATTTTTTTGTACGAATACTCTAAGTTCTTTTTTTTGATACTTTATTCAAATCTTGAAAAAAATTCTATTTCAAAAATAATTACTTAAATCATCTCCTAATTTATATCTCTCTTCTTTCAAATTTAACTGATTTATCATTTCAGTTTTTTTCAAAACTTTCTTTTATTACTTCCCTGTTATCTAGTAAAGTATATTTTTGAATAATCGTAGTGAGAACTATCTAAAAAAATTTTTATTTTTTTTCAATCTGAACATGCGGTATAATCTTTTTTTCACTAGAAACCTTTAATGGAATTTTTTTATTTCCTTTTTCATTATACAAAAATAAATAACGGTTTTGATATTATTTCTATTAATTTTTTTAATCTCACTATCTTCATAACTATCTTTAAAATTTGAAATCATAAAGACTTTATCTTTATATTTAATTTCATAAAAATATACATTATTTTCTAAAAAAAGAAAGTTCTTTACTTTCAACTAGTTGAGTATAGTTTATGTTCATTTTTTTCTTTGTTAAATACTGCTGTGTTTTCTATATTTCCATAGTATTCTTTTTCTTGATAACCTTTGATTTCAAATTTATCTTTCTTACCTAATTTCAGTTCTATATTTTTTTATAATTTTTGAATATATTCGATTTTATCATTTCCAACACTATTTATAGCTTTTAAGGAAATATTATTTAAGAAATCTATATCTTTTTTTACATTAATCTTAAATTTTTTTCAATAAAAAAAGTCCCATCGTCTTCAAATGAAATATCTTCAATCTCTCCGTTGTCATAGAAATAAATTCTTCTTCTTTCTCCAATTCCGTTTATATCAATTTTTTTACCTCTATTATTTTATTTTTTTGTAAATTTTTTTCATAATCCAAGATTATATCATTATTTTGAATTGGAAACACCAATTTCAAAAATTAACAAATTAATAAATAGTAATATCTTTTTTTATTTCCCAGCATTTTTTTATTCATCAACTCCTGAAAAAGACTTGTTCATATCCATATTTTTTTCTTATATGGTACTGTCATCTGATTTTTCTTTTAACAAACTTTCTTCATTATACAATGCTCTAACAGGTCGATTCATTCTTTTCTGTAACTGACTTTCCACAGTCACTGTATTAAATTCGTCCTTTCTTATTCCAAAAAATATAACCAGTTCATTTCTTTCATCTACCCAATAATTATCTGAAGAATAGATCATTCCATTTTTTTCAAATGTTTCTGTAATAGAATTTTTTTCAAAATTTTCATTTTACCTTCATTCAATCTTGTACTCTTGTCATTTGAATGTTGTGTTTCGTGTCTTACTGTTGCTGTCATTGTATCATAATTTTGGATATCTTTTCCAACATAACTGTCAATCCTGAATGTAGAGTTCCCTTCCTTGCCTATTACAGCTCCAGTATTTTCAACTCTTCCAACATGAAGGTTGCTTCCTTCTCCAACAACGAATGTACTTTGATTATCTACAAATGCCCTGTTTCCATTTGTTCTGCTCGCATTTATGTTTACTGAACTTGGTACTCCGTTTGCACTTATTCCAAGATTCACTCCTTTACTGCTTCCAGTAGTTGTGCTTGTGTTCTGTCTACTTTCCACAACCAGATTACCAATGTTTCCTGTTACTTTTCCACCCTCCTGATTAAAATTACTGATTATTATCAAACCTATGTCTTTATTATCTCCATTTAAAGCATAAATAAAGGTCAAATATCATCTTTAATGTAAAGTAGGAGTCTCAGCACCTTGTAGAGTTAGAGCAGGACACTCTTTTGAAGATTGGTCTTGACTGAATTTTGTAATTGTAATTTATGTAATACAAAAATCTGATCACAATTTAGAACATAATTCAATTGTAAAGTTAATTTGTACTAAACTTCTACAGGTTGACTCACTTTTTTTCAAAAATTATTTTTTTACACTCAAGGATTTAATTTATAAGTTCAAAATCCGGTTTTCGTATATAATGAATAACTGATGGTAATTTATCTGAAAAAAATTTCTATCACTTTTTTTCATATAGTTCTTTATAATTACCTGAAATTCCTCTATCTGAACCAAAAATATTTTATCTTTCTTGTTATAATTGTAATAATTTCTTTAGGTACTGTTGTAAGTTTTATTTTTTTGGAACAGGATATTTTTTTCTTCATTGATTTTTTTCTACAATTTTTTTTCAACTGCATTTATTTTATCTCTATTCATTTCTCTAAATATTTTTTTACTTTAAGATCATTAGTTTTTTTCATCTATGTAATATAACCTTAAAGTCAATAATTCTCTTCCAAGACTTACTTTCCCATATAGAAAGTATATGTCTTTATCTTCATAAATAGCAGGTACATAATGATCCAAGAAATAATCAATTAAACTCTCTTCCTTCATAAATTGTTCATATATTTCTACTGTTGTAAGTTTTTTTCACTAATATTATTAAATAAATCCTGTCTAAAAATAAACAAATAAATTTCCGCTAAAAATATAAAAATCATTTTTTTGAAGACATTCCATCATTTGGTGATTCAAACAATATTTCTAAGTCGTCACCTGAACGCATATATTTATCATAAACAGAAGGAACATGTTCTTTTTGAAAAATATAATTATACTTAAAAAAATAATAAACACATTACAATAATTTTTTTCATCTATTTTTCCTTTCCCCATTTCTTTTATTATTTTTTTATTCTCTCCTCTTCTTTTTTTTACTTCATCTTCAGATAAATTATTAAACATTATACTATTATAAGTTGCTTACCATCACTATCCATACTTATTAGTATCAATCTTCCCGCCAGACTTGTACGTCATATTCTGATTGCTTCCCTTGTACTCTTCCTTGAAGTAGATATTTGCAGTTCTTCTTGTGCTTTTCAAACCCTTTTTTTCATTGCTGTTCCCACCTTGATTTTTATCTCAGGAGTATCTTCAATAGCTTTTTTTATTATCTATTTAAAAAGAGAATAATTTTTTTTATTCTTAAAAATTTCTATTTCAGAAATTTCGATTCTTATTTTTTTCAATAAAATGGTAATTTTTCATTTAATGTATTTAATTCTAAAAATTCTATTGTTCAATATTTTTTTCAATAATTCCTACTTTAGTTTCAGAAAAATTTTTTTATTATCTATAAAAAAATTATAAATTTAAAATTCAAACAAATTTCAAGAAGAAATAATAATGTAATATCTTTTTATATCTTGAATATATTTATTTATACTATTGTGTTTTTATATTTTCTTCTTTGTATAATTCGGATATTTCTTCAATATCTTCTTTTTAATATCAATATTCGACTATTTTTCCGAAAAATTCTACAATTTCTTTAAAAAAATAATTATTTCTTTCCTATCAAACAATATATTACCAATATATATATTATTCGAATATAATTTAATTATATTTAATGGAACATTTTTATTAATTTTATCATTAGTATCTATTTGTATTTCTTCTATATAATGTTCATCAAAAAAATTTCAGTAGATATTATTTTAAGTTCATCATTTAATATTTCAAAACAGTAATATTTTTTTCAATCTTTTTTTGTTAAATATCCTTTTTCTATATCATCATTTTTTTCAATTTTAATGTCACTATACACTTTTTTTCTATTATTTTTTTGACATACATCATTAAAAAGAATTTATTTTATTATCTTTTAAAAAAAGAAAAAGATTCTATATAATTTTTTTATTTTCTAATTTTTTTCAATATAATCGCTTTTTTTAAAAATAACTCTTTTTTTATTTCACTTATTAAAAAAACTTTTATACCTTCTTTTTTTATTATTTGAATCATAAGAATCCAAAAAAATAAGTAATTACCTGAAATTTTTAATATTTTTTTCCAATTGAAATTGCATCATCCTCCAAATGATAAATTCCAATTTTACTTTTTTTATATTTTTTTAAAAAAATTCAATCATTCTTTTTTTCTTACCCTCTCTTCTGTATACTTTATTTTGTATGGTTATTCTATAGTTTCTTTTTAAGTTTTGTCAAGTTTCATTTCCCCACTCGGTAAATTGTAATTTGCCTCTGTTTCCATTTGATAATTTTTATTTTTTTATATTATAATTTTTTTACAAATAAATTCAGGAAATAATAACAGGAGGAAGCGAATAATGGTAGAATTACTATTCAAAGAATTATCTGAACTAAAGGAAGTTGAAGCAATAGCTCTTGGTGGATCAAGAGCAGGAGAAAATTATGATGAAAAAAATCAGATTACGATGTATATGTATATATAAATTCGCCTGTCGATGAAAAAAATAGAAAAAAATATTTTAAATAAATTTTGTAAATATATGGAAATAGGAAATCATTTTTTTGGGAATATGAAGACAATTGTATTTTTGAATAACGGAATAGAAATTGATATTCTTTATAGAAATATGAAAGATTTTTATGCAGGATATTGAAAATGTAGCTATAAAATGTCAAGCCAGAAATTCATATACTACATGCATGTGGCATAATTTACGTACATGCAGGATTTTATACGATAAAAATGGAAATCTGACAAAATACAAGGAAAAGTATTCATTTGATTACCCTGAACAGTTGAAGAAAAACATTATAAATCATCAGCTGAAGCTTATTGATTCATCATTACCTTCATACCCTAATCAGATAAAGAAAGCTATAGCAAGAGGGGATTCAGTAAGTATTAATCATAGAATTTCAGAATTTCTTGCTTCATATTTTGATATGATTTTTGCCATAAACAGTCTTACTCATCCGGGAGAAAAAAGATTGATACAGCTTTGTAAGAAACAATGTAAAATTTTACCTGAAAATTTTGAAGAAAATCTCGAATTTCTATTTTCACACATGTTTTCAAAGAAGAATCACTTACAATGTATTGAAGATATTGAAAACATTGTAAGAAATGTAAAAAGATTATCTAAAAAAACATATACAAAGTGTAAAAAAATATATTTATGAATTATTTATAATTTCACAATGTAAAACAAAAAATGAATTTAGAAAAAATCAATGTCTGAGTCTTTAGGCGAGTTTTTGATTTTTTCTTAATGAATGACTGTTTTTATATAAGTGAAATTTTAATAAATGAATAATGTACTGACCCCAAAAAGTTGGACAAATTAAATTAACTTGCCAATAAGGATTGACTTCTGTAAGAAGCAGGAGTTAATCCTTTTTAATTTTTTTCCTTTATTCTTTTGTTATTGTAATAATATATGTAATCTTCTATTGCTTCTTTCAATTCATCTAATGTCCTGTACGTCGCTTCCTGTCCATAAAACATCTCTGATTTTAACAGACTAAAGAAACATTCCATTAATCCATTGTCTAAACTGTTTCCTTTTTCTTGACATACTTTTGCGTTATCTTCTTTTCTTTTTAGCCTTTCCTGATATAAATTATGCTGATACTGCCAGCCTTGATCACTATGAAATATTAAATCCTCATAATTCTCATTTTCTTTAAATGCCAAATTTAACATATGATTTATCTGATCCAAGTTAGCATTTTTTTCGAAATATCATATGAAACTATATATCTTCCATAAGCATCCAATATTGGAGATAAGTATAACTTTTTCCCTCTTAGATTAAATTCTGTTACATCTGTAAACCATTTCTGATTTGGAGTCTGCTTCAAAAATCTCTCTTGATATGGTTATCAGCTATCTTTCCTATTTGACCTTTGTATGAAGAATATTTTTCTCTTTTTTACGGATAATACTTTTGCAGATTAAATTTTTTTCATAAGTCTCTGTACTTTTTTTATGATTAATATTTATCCCTTGATTCTTTAATTCCAATGTTATTCTTCGATAACCATATCTTCCTTTATTTGCATAGTAAATTTCTTTGATTTTTTTCAATGACATTTTTTTATTCTTCTTTGCTGATATAGTAGTAATATACTGATCTTGATATTCCGGCAATCTTTAGCAGCATTTTGAAAGGGTATTTAACTCTAAGTTCGGCTATTACTCTTACTTTTTCTTCTCTTTTAGCTCCCTTTCCTGAACCAGAGCTCTCAATTTTTTTAAGTATTCGTTCTCAGCTTTGAGATACATATTTTCTTCTTCTAATTGTTTAATCTTATCCTTTTCAGATAGAACTTTCTCATTTTTTTTCTTGGGTTTAGTCATAGATTTAGGTTTCCTTCCTCTTTTCTTCTCTATAACATTATACCCGTTTTCTTTAAATTTTGAAAGCCAATTATGTAAAAGACCGGAAGAAGCTAAACCGACATCAATGGCGACAGAAGTAATAGATTCATTATTAACTAGAATTCTATTAATTATCTGTAACTTAAATTCTTTAGAATAGTGTTTATTTTCACCATTTCCTATAATATCATATCCATGTTTTCTAATCAATCTGATTAAATAATGAAGAACAATCTTGTTAACATTAAAAGCTTTGGCTAACGAAGCAATAGTTTCACCGTTTTTTTATTTCTTTCATATATTTCAATTTTATCTTCTCTTGTTAATTTACTCATAAAAACTGCACCTCCAATCTTGTGTCCAAGATTTTGGGTGCAGTACATAAATATTTTTTTATTTTATGTCTATTATTTATATTTTTTTCTTTTGAGACAACTTTTTTTATCTTTTTTTATTATATTTTTTTCCATCTCTTAGGTATTCCCATTTTTTTTAATATTTTTTTTGATGATGATTTGGCAAATGAATTATTAAAGTATCCATTAAATTATCTATCTCTCTTGTCATTTTTTTGAAATTCTCTTTGGATAAAAAAATATTTTTTTAGTGACATTATTAATGAAAAAAACATTATTGTTAAAACTTAAATTTTTCTTCTTTAAAGATAAAAAGGATTTGGAGAACTTCCAGAAGCAAATTTATGACGATGTGAAAAATGTTCTCTCATCATGTGCACATTTATTTCTAAAATCACATATAAAAAAATAATATTTCAGATGTCTCAGTTGGATTAAGAATACTTTTCCTTATATAATTGTATTCTTCTGTATAGTCAGTATAAATTTCATGTGCTATCACATTTTGATCTTCCGTCTTTAAACAATTAAAGAAATGTGCTATAGTTCCAAAAATTTAACTTTTTCTGCTAAAAACCCATAGAGGTACTCTTTTATATTTTCTTTTATAATGATTTGCTCATTTGAATGTTTTTCTAATAGTTTTTTTGCATATCATGAAGTAATCTTGGAATTTTTAAAAATTTTTTTATTATTATTCTTCACATCAAAATTATTTATTTGTAAATAATCATCACTGTATTTAAGAGAAAAAAATAATATGATATTTTTTTGTTTTTTTATTGTTCTTTCAACAATTAGAATATATTTCAATAAAAATCATTCTTAATTCTCTATCAAAAATCAAACAACAAAAAGATATCTTCAAAACTGATATTATCCTGAAAAAAACTTCTGGATTAGAACTTTTTAAAAAAAGTTCTTTATAGCCATTTATAAGAGCATAATAATTCTCCACAGATAAAATCTTTTTTTGGCTCGTTTTTTTCATCTAATATTTTTTTAGATTCCTTTTTTTTAATATTTCTAATTGTTCTTCATAAGTTTTAGGGGTTTTATTAGACATTTTTTTCCTTTTTTTAATTTTTTTAGTTTTTTTGTGTATTGCTTTTTATAAAAAAACATAGTATAATTAATTCATAGTGAGCGAGATAAGTCTCTACGGAGTTCTTATCAGGTTACTTTTCTACGGAAAAGTAACCATTTTTTATTTAGTCCCTCTCTGCAATTTCTTTATTTATAAAATTCTTCCATCTGTTATTAATTCAATTGCTTTGACTAGCTTTTTTTACATTTCCTTAAATCCAAAATGCATATAATCCTTCTTCCTAAACTTTTCACCCCATACCCAGCCTCTTTTTCTGAATGCCTTTACAACATCGCCATTAGGCTTTATGGAATAAGGATTCCCATGTGGATCCCATTTTTTACCTACAAGCACCCTTCCATCAATATCCATTTGAGGATTTTCTTCAGGATTTATATCTATGGCACGCCCTGTATTATGAAAGCTTCTTAAATTTCCACCTCTCCATGTATAGCCAATAAGACGTTTTATAGGAAACTTCTCATGGCCATTATATATTTCCCTGAATATCTCCTTTACATCAGATGCCAATACATTTAATACCTGTATTCTTTCCGTATCAGAAACCTTTTTCCCATCCTGTAATCTCCACACGGGCACTTCCACCCATACCATATGTCTTTCAGCTTCTTCTTTTGAAGGACTTGCAAAATAATCTGCCAGTTCTTCCCTAATTTTATTCTGAAGTCTCTCCTGATGACCTACATCTATACTTCTGTCATTATCATCTGGCGAAGCATCAGGCTGAGGCTCCTTAGACTTTGGCTTGAAAACCGATCTGATAAGATTATATGAATATAAATCTTCTTCATCCTGATTATTTTTTGACTGTGCTTCAATATTTTTAGAATTTTCTTTAGACTTTTGAACACTTTCAGACATTGAAATATTTGCTAACGATATAATTCCCAGCATAATAAGTATAAAATTTCTTTTGTATTTCCATAAATTTCCTACACTATTTTTTTTCCCTGTTTTTTTCTGACATTTTTTTCTAAATTAACCGGCATTCTCATCACCTCTCATATAATATAACAGTATAGTGTAGCTTTTTATCATTTTTTTAATTTCATTTTTATTTTTCATGTGAAATCCATATCAGACATTTACATCATTTCTTTTTTTGAAGCTTGGCTTTTCTTTTTTTCCTGTATTTTCTTCTGTTCAGCCATTACAGTATAGCTTTTTTTCATATACATAATAATTGTAACTAGAATAATATAATAAACTGCAACAGACCATATATCCACCTTTCCCTTTATATCAACCTGTAGAAGCGGAATTTTGTTTCCAAGTAAAATAAATCCTTCAAAACCGTTATAAAGAATCTGTGCCAGCGGGACAAATAGAATATTCAGTATCTTTAAATAGAGAATATTACATAACGTAATAAAAAATAATACTTCTATCAGAATAGTTCCAAGAGGTACTCCTACTATGTTAAGTAAAAAGGAAAATAACGGAAGTTTATCAAAATAATAGAGGAAAAGAGGGATACTTGTAACCTGTATGGCTAAGCTCAGCAGCAGAAGTTTTACAGTATCTTTGAAAATTCCTGCCTTCATTTTTCCTAAAAACTTTATTTCACACAGTTTTTCTACTGGCGGATAAACAAATATTATCGCAATTACTGCCATGTAGGACAGCTGCATAGATATATCAAATATTGCATATGGATTTAGCACAAGTATGACAACTAGTGAAACAAACAGTGACTTTTTACTGTCTTCCTGCTCAAAAAATATTCTTGCACATATCATCATTGCCCCCATTATATACGCCCTAAGTATTCCAGGCGACATTCCTACAAGGGTACAGTAAAGAGAAAGTGCCACAAGGGCGACTATATACTTTATTCTATATTTAATATTCAACGTGTCGAGTATTTTCACAATTCCCATTATTACAAGGCCAATATGTGAGCCTGAAATAACAATAAGGTGTGCAAGTCCTGTATATTTAAACCTGTCCTTCATATCCTTCCCCACTTCCGACTTTTCACCTAAAATTGCCGCACGTGAAAAGGCATACAGATTATCCTCTGTAATAAAAAGCTCATCAAATATATTTAAAATAAATTTTCTCATTCCATTGAGTTTTGACCCCTTATACCCCACTATTTTCCCTTCAATTGTGAGGGAACCATTTTTTTCAGTAACTTTCCTTATTTTATATTTTATAAGGTAAAATCCATAATCAAAGTTTTTACTATTTTTTATGGAAGCCTGCTGTTTCAGGTATTTGTTATTTACCTTGAGCACAGAGCCTGTCTTTCCATCCATTTTTACGTAAAGTACCTGTTCGCCTGAAAGTTCTCCCTTATAAGTTACAAAGTTAATGTAAAATATAAAGAAAACTATGCCTGCCACTATTATTGCAGATGTTTTAAAAATATTGCTTATTGCAGTTTTATCTGACAGGAGAATATTCATTATTCCAGAATCCTTTTTCATTTACAGCTCTTCCTCCCATAATTGTGATTTTGTATAATCATCATTTATATTTATAGGTTTTTTTGCCCTGTAAATGCTTATTATGGGATATTTTGCGCATTTATTGTATTTGTTGAAATACGGTAATAAATTCTGTCTCCCTTTTTATTTAAAAGATAGACAGAAAAACCCCTTTCAAAATTACCTTCATCTGTTGTCCTTCTCACAAAATCAGCATTCTTATCAGTATTATTTGTCATATATGAAATATCTCCTGAAATAGCCATTTTATCAATTATATCCTTTTTCCCGGCTGTTTCTTCCATAAAAAATGCAGTATTTTTAGATATCTGGAAATCCAGTATATATTCCTTCCTGTTCTGCTGTGCATGCTGCTGAATTTTTCTTATGAACATACTTATATTTCTTTTTTCCACTGCAAAGTTCTGTTTCATTTTATGGTTTTGCACGCTTATAGAAACAATTGTAAAAAGAACTGCTACAACTGACATATAAACTAAAACTTCAATAAGTGTAAAACCTTTAACCTTTTTAATTTTTTTCACCTTATTAACCCCCTATATTTTTTTAATAATTTTTTTAATCTATTATTTATTTATTATATTATATTTTAATATTTTTTTAACAAGACTTTATTAAAAAAATTTATTTTTTTAGTAAATTTGATTATTCCTTGTTTTTTTAATATTAAAAAAAGATTTTTTTGACTTTACCTATTTCTTTTTATATTAATAATATGTTAAAAATAAATATGAAATGATATTTTTAAAATCTAGGAGTTAATATGCGAAATACAAAATGGAATATAAAAAAATATTCCAAAAAGATAAAGATATAAAAAAATAAATAATATTCCTGTTGATAAAGATATATTGAAAATACTATTTTCCAGAGGAATAAAATCTCCTGGAGAAATAAGGGATTTTTTAAATCCTAAACTGGAAAATCTTCAGAATCCTAATAAGCTTTATGATGTGGAAATAGCTGTCAAAATTATAAGAGAAGCTATCCAGAAAAACATAAATATATGGATATATGGCGACTATGATGTTGACGGAATCACTTCTACTGCCGTATTGTATCTGGCACTTAAGGAACTGGGGGCAGAAAATGTCAGCTACTACATACCTATTAGGGACGAAGGGTATGGCCTGAATAATGATGCACTTAAAAAAATCAAGGATTCAGGTGGAGAACTTGTCATTACTGTTGACTGTGGAATTACAGCTTTTGAAGAAATAAAATTTGCAAATTCCATAAATCTTCCAGTTATAATAACAGACCACCATAATCTTCAAGGAAAAAAAGTTCCTGAAGCACTGGCAGTCATTAATCCTAAAAGGATTGAAAATGAATATACATTTGAATCCCTTGCAGGTGTAGGAACTGTATTCATGCTTGTCCTGTCACTTTTTGAAAGCTATGGCAAAAAAGAGGAAGCCTTTGAATATCTGGATCTTGTATCCATAGGAACTATCGCCGACATTGTTCCACTTCTGTCAGAAAACCGTATTCTTACAAAATTTGGACTGGAAAAACTTCCCTTTACTAAAAATAGGGGACTTGCTTTTTTGCTTTATAAACTATTCAATAGCGGTGAAAATAAAGGGAATAATCCAAAGTCAGAATATTCAACTTATGATGTAGGTTTTATAATTGCACCTGTATTTAATGCCGCCGGAAGGCTTAAGGATGCAAAAATGGTAGTAAAACTGCTGACTTCTGACAATAACCGTGAAATCGAAATTATAGTAAAGGAACTGATTAATAAAAACTTTGAAAGAAAAGAACTTCAGAACAGAATTGTGGAAATGATTGAAAAAAATATTGAGAAAAATAAAATCAATGAAGACTTTGTAATCATTGACTATTCGCCTGAATATCATCATGGAATCATAGGAATTGCAGCTTCCAAAATAGTAGATACATACTATAAGCCTGTCATTATTATGGAAGTAAAAGAAGACGAAGGAATTGCAGTCGGATCATGCAGAAGTATTGAAGGTTTCAATATTCTAAATGCTCTGCAGAGTATGCCTGAATTATTTGTTAAGTTCGGTGGCCATTCAGGAGCGGCCGGATTTACAATTCCAATAAAAAATATTGAACTGTTTAAAAGAAAAATTAACGAATATGCAAAAAAGATCCTAAAAGATGATGATTTTATTAAAATTATAAATATTGATAAGCAGATTCCAATGCAAAAAATGTCATATGAATTTTTCAAGACAATAGAACTTCTGAAGCCATTTGGTTTTGGAAATCCAATGCCTACTTTTCAGACTAAGAATGTGCTTCTGGAAAATATAAAGTTTATAGGGGAAAATAAAAATCATATAATGTTCGACCTGAAACAGAAGGGATTTGTAATTAAAAATGCTGTATGGTTTGGATCAGGGGAATATTTTAAGGAACTTAATGAAAATCTGTTTTATGACATTGTATACAAACTGAAAATAGAGGAATTTCAGGACAGATACTATACAAAAGCCTATATAGAAGATATGAAGGCTTCTGAACTGAAGGATGACACGCTTTTATACTATCATTCCCTCTACAATACTTCCTTCCCTATTAAATCAATATTTTACACGCATCTTGACCTTGATGCGGAAAATCCCCTCAGCATGAAAAACGAATTTGACCAGATTTCCCTTTTTCAGGGGAGAAAATTTGTAGGAAGATTGGATTACAATATTTCCAATTTACTTATTCAGCTAAAAAGATATTTTAACTGGAACTTTACTGTCAAAGTTGAAAATATTACAAAATCTTCTACTCACAATATTGTAGATATATTGATTAAAAGGGATTTCTCATTTGAATGTTACGACTATACTGATATTGGAATTTTTTTAAGAGAATAAAGGATTTTCTCATAGGAAATATGGAATATGACAGTTTTACAAAAAAATCTGCTTTTCACTGTTTTTTTCAGACAGAATAAGGATTTGATACTTTCATTTGAAAATAAATCTTCAGAAAATTTTAAAAAAATAACCCGGAAAAAGTATATAAAAACCTGAAAAATCTGATAAATTTTCTTTTTGACTGTGGGAATATTTTTTTATGAAAAAAACAGGGAAAAAAAGAGCCTTATTATTGTAAAAAAATAGTAAAAAAATTCCATATATAACATTCCTTTTTATAAAAAAACATATTTTTGACATTGCTGTAAAAATATGAAAATGAGCAGGAAGAAAACTATCCTTTTATACTGTTTTTATAATACAGCATTTAAACAGGCTATGAAAAAAATATCTCCTGAAGATTTTATTCTTACGAAAAATAAAAAGACATTGAAGTGAAAGAAGATAACAATGAATTTACAGAAACAGAAAAAAATTCTTTAAATACAGACAATAAAATTGGTACAAGATTTTGTTTTTTTACCGATGCTGAAACAAAAGAAAAAAATTTATTTCAGATCTTTTTTTGAAAACAGTAAAAATAGAAAACGAAGAAAAAAATCTGAAATCAGTAACACCTTTAATCTGCAGACAGAATTTATTAAAAAAATAATATTTCAATACCTGAAAAATATTACTTTTTTTAAACACTTTGAAAAAGAAGGATTTAAAGGAACTGAAAAACATATATGTCGAGTATCTTCCTCTTGAAAAATAAAATAAAGCTTAAAGAAAAAGCTGGCTAATGGGGAACCAGTATATTCTGATTACTCTGTTGTAGAAATAATATAAGAAAAAAGTTTCATCTCTAAATACTATAAACATTAGAAATGAAACTTTTTTTATATACGGCTATTAGCTAACTATTGCTTTTCCATATTCTTTACATTTTTCGATTTTTTCATCATCATCTGGAGCAAGATTTATGATACATCCTTCTCCAACAACAGATACATCTGCGTTGTCTAATTCCTGTATCCACATACTCATGAAATCTCCTTCTCCCCAGTCATTTGACCCGAAAAGTCCTACTCTTTTTCCAGCTAATTTTTCTTTTACTCCTTCAATATAGTCAACTATTTCAGGTGCAACTTCTTCTGATCCTGTTGCAGGTGATCCAAATGCAACGAAATCAGCATCTACTGAACTTTCGTCAGCTGAATCTACTGAGATTATTTCTACTTCTGCTCCTGCAGCTTTTGCTCCTTCTTCTATGAATGATGCTATTTGTTCAGTATTTCCTGTACCACTAAAATAAATTATATTCAATTTAGCCATGTTTTTCCTCCTAAAGTTTTTATCTTTTTATAATTTTATAATTACTCTATTAATTATATATTCTTTTTTTATTTGTATGTCAACATATTATTTTAGTAAATTACTCTAATTCCTATTCCACCTCTTATGTTCTGACCTTTTGTGTCATATCCTGCATTCAGTGTAAATCCTACTTTACACCTTCCATCCATGCCTCAGTTTCTTTTTTTCAAGAGATCTGTATTCTTTTGAAAAGTCTATTTTACCTTCTTCTTTCAATTTCTCAACATTTTTCTGATGGTTTTATAAACTTATTTTCTCTTAAATACTCCTCAATATTATCCAATCTTTCTGTGTTATACTGTATAACCCTTGCATTTGTACAAGATAATAAAAACTATTCCCATTATTATTGCCACTATTGATTGTCTCATAATTCATTTTCTCCTGTTCTGATATTTTTTTGTTATTAATCTAAATTATTATTGCCTCATATGTTTTTTTATCAAAAATAAAATATATTTATTATTTTGTTTATTTTTTTCATTTGAATTTCATTTGATATATAGCTATAATAACATATTTTTTTATAAATTTGTATACAATTTAACACTCTTTTTTTCATTTTTTTACTTTATTTAATAACACAAATAGAAACAAAAAAAGAAAGTTAATGTAAAACTCTACACTAACTTTCTCTTTTTCTATTTCAAATAATATTTCTTATTAACTTCCAGTTTTAGAAACTAAATCTCAGACCAGTTGTAAATACGTTGTTTCTTCCTTTTTTCTCTATCTTTCCATCGTAGTTTACATACCATGCAAAACCTGGATTTACTTCTGTAAGAACTCCTGCCCCTACCCATGTCTGGTTCTTTGACAGTCCTATTCCTTTTACTGTAAACTTGGCATTTGACAGTCCTGTGTATGCCGCTTCAAAGCTCAAATCCTGTTCCTTGAATGCTCTCTGATGTGTCACATACGCCTGGAATGTACTCTTGCTTCCATTGTTCCAGTTTACTCCCTGGCCTACTCTTACTCCAACCAGTCCTGCTGTCTGACTGTATGTCTTCTTATCTGCTGTCAGTCCAAACTGGCTGTTTTCCTCTGTAAAGCTTCCTCTTCTCACTGTATCATGTGCCAATCCCACATATGGTGTCAATGTGAAGTTTCCTTTCTTTACATCGTATCCTGTTTCAAGATATCCTGAATATACTGTGTCATTGTGGTTTATCTTTGCCCTGCTTACATCACTTGTTCCAAGTATTATGTCCCTTTCAACATTACTGTCTACAAATCCTACTCCTGCTCTTCCTTGCAGATAGTAAGGTACTTCCTTGTTTCCAAGTCTTCCATATAATGAAATCCCAACATTGTCTGCATCTGATTTTCCACCATGTCTGTCAAAGTTTACCTTTGATGTTGAGTATGAAATTGCTGTCCCCAGTATCAGATTCTTTCCAAACTGCTTATCTATTCCGGTCTGTCCTCCGTATACCTTAGTTTTTCCTTCTCCGAATCCTTCCTGTTTAAGCTTTCCATTTGCCGCTATTCCTGTTACCCATACTCCCGCATTCTCTCCTACGTTTTCAAGAGTTCCTAACATTACAAGTCTGTTTGAAAGATCCTTGTTTACTGTCTGTGAATGCTGGAATGTAAGTGCCTGTGCCGATGCATATATCTGTCCTGATAGGCTGTCAAGTATTGCTGTCCTTGTAGGCAGTGACATTGCCTGTACCTGTGCCGCTCCCATTGCAAATCTTTCAACTGCACTGTTACCATTTTCTATTTCTTCATCAAGCTTTTTGAATGATGCTTCAAGATTTTCTGCAACATCTTTTCTCATTGTGTCTGATTCAGATAGTTCTGATACATAGTCTTCTACATTTTTTCTGCTTGCAATAACATCTATCTTTTTCTCATCTGATTTTACTGAAGCTTCTATCATTTCAGGTGCTTCCACTTTAGCAAACTGTCCGTTTACTCCACCTTCTGCTTCAATTACTGTTGCACTCATTCCTTTTGCAGTAATGTATCTGTTACCCATAGCCTGTTCCAGTACAGTATCTCCATTCAGATTAACTGTTCCTCTTACAGTAAGCTTTGTTCCTATTTCAGCCTTTGTAACTGCTCCATTTCCTGCAGTGTAATCTCCTGTTATAACTGCTCCTGAACCTTTATTTTCAAGAATTCCACCATTATTATTTACATTTCTCTGATCATTTATTATAGCTGTTGGATAAGTTACCAATATTCCTTGCTGATTTATTGTTATATCAGAAGTATTATTTCCATATATTTCTAATTTTCCTTCATCTATTGTAGTATTTCCCATATAGCTGTTATTTCCTGTTAATATCAGTGTTCCATTACCAGATTTTTAGAAGTCCTGCATCTCCACTGATATCATTTTCCAAAAAAATTGTTGTTACGGAATTTCCGATATTAGCATTAAATTGTCCTTTTTAATCCGGCATTTGAAGCTCTTTCCCCTACAATAAGGATACTGTTGAACTGAGCAGGCCTCTTAATGCTTTTTGTTTCATCAAGAAGTCCCCATCCAAATATAGTATCTACTCCCGGTTGTCCTAAATCCTTTGCAGTTGTCAGCAGTGTCTGTTTTTAATTCGTGTCCTGTCATCCATGGAAATTTTTTTCCTGTACCTTAGCTGCCGTGCTGTTACTCTTGGTGCTGCAAATGATGACCCATAAGAAGAACACATTTCCAATTCACAATTTCCATTTGCAGAAATTGACCACCACATAGCTGCTCCTGCTCTTGCAAGGTGTGGATTATATTCTGTTCCATCAGGTTTTACTCCTACTACTGTAATCCATCCTTTGTGAAGTTCAGAAATATATGCTGGCATTCCAGCCTGAATTGTCGGTGCATTATATGTTTTTCTTCCACCACCTTCAATAGCAGTTGTATTTCCTGCAGCCCATACAAATAACGAACCATTGCTTACTGCCATTTTATAAAAATTATTCAGTTCATCTATTCTTCTATCAAGAACATCTGTAGTACTTTCTCTTTCCCTTAATACACCTGGTCTTAAAGGCTGTTTGTAATTTGTTGAATTATAGTCAGAAAACTCAACCGCTGTCCCAAAAGATTGATTAAATATTCTTACTCCACTATTATAAAGTTCCTCATATTTACTTTTATCCGCTACTATTTTCTTTCCTGATTCTCCAAAACTTACACCGTAAACTAAAGCTCCTTTTGCACCATTCCCATTTCTTCCTGCTAAAATTGTTGCAACTATAAGCCCATGATCACTTTGATTTAAGATGCTATTAGGTCCCAAAACCTTATTTACAGCAGTTAATCTATTTCCAAATTCTTCATTAATTACCTGAGAAAAAGTATCTCCTTGATAATTCCGCCTTGTATGAAAATCCTTGGTTTCAGCATCATCTCCACTCAAAAAATCACTATCCAGAACTCCTACCTTAACTCCTTGACCTGTAGTTTCTCTTGAATCAACAGGTTTAGCAAAACGGTTGTCAACTGTAGGCCCCTGAGGTGCTGCTGGTACAGGTGCTGGATTCTGTGGTTGTGCAACCTGTCCGTTATTGTTCCCATTATTTGTTCCATTTATATTTCCATTGCCAGTATTTGTACTTCCTGGTGTAGGCATTACCGGAGTTGCTGATGTTGTCTGTGGAGCAGAACCGCCACCGCCACCACAGCTGGCCAGTACTGATATTAAACTTATTAACAATATTATTTTCTTCATTTCTTCCTCATTTCGTATTCTTTTTTTGCTCTTCATATTTTTACTGTGTAATTTTAGCATAAAATATTTTTAAATGTCATTTTATTATAAACATTTTTTTATCACTTTTTTTCATATTTTTGATAAAAAATCTTCCTTTATTAAAACTCTCGTTTTTTTTAAAGGAAGATTCATTTATTTCAATTTAATTTTTTTTCCTAAACTAATATTATTCTTAAAAAGTTAGAATTTTATTTATTTTTTTCTGGACTTTTAGAATATAGATCTTCCAGCAGTTCTTCGTTGTTTTTGTAACTTCTTATAAGTTCAATAAGTCTTTTTAACCCTTCAACTTCTGACATCTGATTAAGTTCCCTTCTAAGACGCCATATTTTTTCAAGCTTATCTTTAGGAATTAAAAGTTCTTCCCTTCTTGTTCCACTTTTCAGTACATCCATTGCCGGGAATATTCTAAGCTGTTCCAATGCCCTGCTTAAAATAATTTCCATATTTCCTGTTCCTTTAAATTCCTCAAAAATTACATCATCCATTTTACTTCCAGTTTCAATAAGTGCTGTGGCAATTATAGTCAAACTTCCACCATTCTTTATGTTTCTCGCTGCCCCTAAAAATCTTTTTGGATAATATAAAGCATTCGGATCTATTCCTCCTGATATCAGCTTACCGCTTGAAGGGATTGTAATGTTATAGGATCTGGCAAGTCTGGTAAGACTATCCATCAGAATTAATATATCCTTCCCACGTTCCACTTCCCTTTTTGCCATTTCCAGTACATTTTCTGTAACTTGGGTGTGGACATTGGGATTTTCATCGAATGTTGCGGCATAAACTTCCGCTTCCTTTACATTTTCCTTTATATCAGTAACTTCTTCCGGTCTTTCATCTATAAGTAAAATCCACACATCAATTTCAGGATTGTATTTTATTATGTCATTTGCCAGAGTTGACAGAAGTACTGTTTTTCCTGCTTTAGGCGGAGCAACAATAAGTCCTCTCTGTCCTTTCCCTATTGGCGAAATAAGGTCTATTATTCTTGATGAGATTTCTCCGCTTCCAAGATTTATTTTCTTATCAGGATATGAAGGAATCAAATCATCAAAGAATGGACGTTCCAATGATTTATCAGGTAAATCCCCATTTACAAGCAATACTTTTAATATACCGTAGTTTCTTTCTGTCCCTATTGGAACCCTCAGTTCCCCAAATACTACATCTTCATTTCTAAGGAAAAATCTCTTTATCTGTGATATTGAAACATATACATCCGGTCCAATAGTTGTTTCCCTAAGGAATCCAAAGCTTCCTTCTCCCATTATGTCAAGCTTTCCATATCCGTAAGTTTTTCCAATTTCCTTACCTTTCTCAATAAGCACCGCATTTACAAGGTCATACTTTGTCATTACGGAGAAGTTAGGAATATTGTACTCCTTAGCCATTTTTTTCAGATTTGTGACATTTGTATTCAGTATTTCTTTTATAAGTTTCTCTTCATTTTGCTGACTTTCATCAGTATATTTCTCATTTTTTTCATAATTTTCTGTTTTTTCAGAAATTCTTTCATTTTTTTCCACTTTTTCTATTTCTTTTACTTCTTTTTTTATAATTCCCTCTCCTTCTTTTTCTTCTTTACCTTTTCTTTCCATCTGCTTCTCATCTATGTCATTTAAATTTTCCAGTTCTTCCTGCTTTTCAGTCTTTGGCTTTCTTCCTCTCTTTTTAACTTCCTTTATTTCCACAGTAGGAGTTTCTTTTTTTACATTTTCTGTTTCTTTAGTATTTTCCTCAGTTTTTTTCTTTCTTCCACGTTTTTTTACTTCTTTTACATTCTCACTCATTTATTCCTCCAATTCTCCGTATAGTGTCCATGTTTTTGCTTCATATATTCTTGTATGCACGAATTTCCCTTTTAAATCTGTTCTGTCGCTTTTAAACAGTACGATTTTATGAGTTGACGTTCTTCCAGTCAGCATTTCAGGGTTTTTTCTGCTTGGCCCCTCTACAAGTACTTTTACCGTCTTCCCTAAATATTTCTGGCTTTCCTCCTTTGCCTTATAATTTTGAAGACGCATTAACTGCTGAAGCCTTTCATTTTTCACCTGCTCATCCACCTGTTCTTCCATTGTAGCAGCCGGAGTACCGCTTCTCTTGGAATACATAAACATAAAAGCATTCTCAAAACCAACTTCATTTACTACATCCATTGTATCCTGAAAATCCTCATCTGTTTCTCCTGGAAATCCTACAATTATATCAGTTGTCAGACCTATATCGGGTATTTTTTCTTTAATTTTCTTTGCCAGAGTTATGAATTCTTCCTTTGTGTAACCTCTGTTCATTGCATTCAATATTTTAGTCGAACCTGATTGAAGTGGTAAGTGTAACATTCTTGCTATTTTAGAATTGTCTGCTATTGCTTCTATTACTTCATCTGTGAAATCTTTAGGATGTGGCGAAACATATTTTATCCAGAAATCTCCTTCTATTTTGGCACTCTCCCTAAGCAGTTTTGCAAAATTATCTGTTTCATCTGCCAGGTCGTCGCCATATGAGTTGACATTCTGTCCTAAAAACAGTATTTCCTTGTATCCCTTTTCCGTATATTTCTTTACATCCTGAACTATCTCATGTAACGGAACAGATCTTTCCATTCCCCTTACATAAGGTACTATGCAGAAGGTACAGTAATTATTACATCCATATGTTATTGAAATTGAAGCTACTATATCATCACCAAAATCAGCATCTACCCTCTGAGGTAATTCATCTTCATCTTCAACCATAACTACGTGTACATCTTCACCTTTTTCAAGCCTTTCAATTATATCCGGTATTCTTCCTATATTCTGATTACCAAGGACTAAATCGACATAAGGAGTTTTCTTTATAAACTCGTCTCTTACTTCCTGGGCAAGACAACCTGTTACACCGATAATCATCTTACCATTCTTTTTTTCCTTAAGCCTTTTAAGATCCCCCAGTTTCCCGTATACTTTTACAGCTGCTCCTTCCCTTACTGTACATGTATTCAGGAATACAAGATCGGAATCATCTATGTCATCTACTATTTCGTAACCCATTGTCTGCAGAATCTGTTTCATTTTAGCACTTTCATTAACATTCATCTGACATCCATAAGTTATAACTGTTGCTTTTTTACTCACTTAATCTCTCCTTTTTCATATCTTGCTTTTTACTCGTATGTTGCATTATAGCACAATTTTCTGAATAATAAAAGACTAGAGTTTATATCCTCTAGTCTATAATATTATACAGATATTTTTTTATTTGTATATACTTAATTTTTACATATCATTTCATGATTTGAAAAATTAATTTCAAGTTCAAAAAGTATTTACAGGAAGTTTATATTCAGGAATTCTATAATTAATTATTCTGTCAACTGTCAAAAATTCCATTAGACACTCTTCCTGAAACAGTTAATGTAATTATATCTTCATCTGTCACTCCGTAATTTTTGTCCTATTGAATTGTAAACAAGATCCAATGTTCCAGAATTATCATTCAGCTGGTAATATAAAATTTTATCTTTAAAAACCAGATTGTCTTTTTTATACGTGAATGTGTTTGTAGATTTAACATATTCTCCCGTATAAACTTTACTTGTAATTTTTGTCTTTTTTGCTGAGTAGCTTACAAACGCCATTGTCATTATTAGCAAAAATAATACCATTTTTTTCATTTAAAAAACCTCCATTTTTATTTATGAAATCCTAAATCTGCCGGATTTACATCTCCTGAAATTTTTTTTACTGTTCCACCATTTTTTTCAAATTCTGTTCTAAGCAGAGTCACTTTTTTTATCAGCTCCACCGTATCCTTTTCCAGTCCGTCTGAATTATATCTTCCTCTTGACCAGTATTCTATGACAAGGTTGCTGTCTCCACAAATGACCTTTATATTATTTTTTTTTGCATATTTCAATGCCGCAAACAATCCAGTGAGCTCACCAAAATTATTTGTTCTTCCGTCAGATAACTTGTAGTTACCATATTCATTTATTTTTGAAGTTTCAAGTATTTCATATAATAATGAATTACCATCATAATCTGTCAGCCTTACTTCAACTCCTTCACCTCTTCCGGTTCCGGCGTCAAAGTAAATACCATCCTTTTCAAGCTCTAAAAATAAGTTTTCGTTTTTCTTTTCTTTTTTTTCATATTCCGCACCTGACTTCAGCCATTCCTGAGCTTCCTTCTCACTCTTAAACGACTTGTATCTGGCTTTTTTTCCTTTTACCTTCTGTTCACATTCATTCCATGTATAAAATATACCGCTTTCCTGATTATCCAAAAGATAATAGGCATATATCTTGCTTTTTTTTAATCCTGACATAATTTTCTAAATTTATAAAATTATAAATTTAATCCTCCGTCTACTCTTAATACCTGACCTGTTATAAATTTAGACATATCACTTGCAAGGAATAATGCCGCATCAGCTACATCTTCCGCATCTCCCATTTTCTTAAGAGGTGTGTTTTCTAAAACAGATTCCACAAGCTTTTCAGGTAGTACATGTGTCATATCAGTTTTAATAAATCCAGGTGCTATTGCATTGGCTCTCAGATTCTTTTTTCCAAATTCCTTTGCCCATGTTTTAGCCATTGCTATAACTCCACCTTTTGAAGCTGCATAGTTTGTCTGTCCTGCATTACCGTCAACTCCTACAACTGAAGCCATGTTAATCACACTTGCCCCTTTACTTTTAAGCAGTAAAGAAACAAAACCCTGCATCATATTGTAAACACCTTTTAAATTTATATCAATTAATAAATCCCAGTCATCTTCCTTCATTCTTTGAAGTAAAGAATCTCTTGTGATTCCTGCGTTGTTTACTAATATGTCAAGTCTTCCATATTTTTCTTTTACCATTGTGGCAAGTTCCTTTATATTTTCCCTATCAGTTACATTCAGTTTTACGTGTGTAACATTTTCATGAGTATAATCAGCATCTATTAAGTCTCCTGAAATAACTGTAGCTCCGTTTTCAGCATACTTTAAAACTATTTCTTTTCCAATTCCTCTTGCCCCACCTGTTACCAAAGCTATTTTTCCTTTTAACATACTGTCCGCCTTTCAATAATTATTTTATATCAATTACAACAGATATAATTTCAATTTATTTTTATTATATTATTTTGCAACTTCCAGTTTTACTCTTGTAACACCTTTGCTTATACTTGCTATTCTTGAAAATGCCGCCTTACTTAAGTCTATTACCCTTCCTTTTGAATAAGGTCCTCTGTTGTTGATTCTTACTACAACTGATTTACCGTTATCGAGATTAGTAACTTTTACCCTTGTTCCGAAAGGTAATGTCTTATGTGCCGCAGTCAGACTGTTTTCATTGAAGATTTCACCATTTGCAGTTTTCTTCCCATGCCAGCTTCCTCCATAATATGAAGCCATTCCAGTCTGAAAATGCGTATATTGTGAACGTTCTTCAATTTCCTTTTCAAATGTATTCGCCACTTCTTTATTTCTTGGGGTTACATTTATGTTTTCATCCTTGTTCTGATACATTGTATTCAAGTTTGTTATCATAACAGAACCTTGATTTGCCACTTCTCTTTCTACGCTCACTTCTGTAGCATTTCCTGTTTCTTCCCATGAAGATGACGCTACTACACTGGCAGTTCTTTTTGGTTTAGCTGTTTCAGTTTTTCTGCTTCTAGCAGTTGCTGTTTTTGTTTCCTTTGTAGTTTTAGTGCTCTTTGTACTTACTGTACTTTTTTTAGTTTCTTTACTTGATGTATCTTTATTTTTTGTAGTGTTACTTTTAGAATTTTTACTATTGACTGTACCTTTTTTTGATTCTGTTTTAGAACCTGTATTTTTTTTATTTTCGGTATTTTTCTTATCCTTCGTTTCCTTTTTAGCATTCGCATTTTTTGAAGTTGAAGCAGACTTTTTTGTAGAAGCTGTTTTTGTAACAGTTGTCTTCGCCTTCGATGTTTTTTTAGTGTTTGAACTTGTTGCTGCGAATAAAGAAGCAGATATTGTCAGTCCTATGCAAAAAAACACTGTTTTTTTCATATAAATATCCTCCATCCTTAAAATCTGTAATATTATATCACAAGTGTTTCGTTTGCATACTTAGACTAAACTTAGTTAACTGATTCAGGCTGTTTCACATGCTGGAATTTCGGACTGTCTACTGTCAATGTTTCAAAGACATATCCTTTAGCCTTATAGGCATCTATTATTTGCTGTAATGCTTCAACTGTTGTTGTTTTTGCGTAAGCATCATGCATAAGAAGGTTTACTTCCCTTACATTACATACTCCATTTTTAACCAGTTTCTCTACAGGAACTTTGTTTCCTGATGCATCTGTACTGTCACAGTTCCAATCCTGATAAACGTATCCTTCTTTTGTAAGTCTGTTTATAATGCCCTGTTTTATAGGTTTTGATACTCTTGTAGTACTTGATCCTCCAGGGAATCTTGTAACTTTAGGGTCAACACCTGTTTTTTCCTTAATAAGATCTCTCAATTTATACAAATCATCAAAGAATGCATCTACAGAAGCATATACCTGTTTATATTCATGGGAATATGTATGAATTGCAATAGCATGCCCTTCATCTACAATACGTTTATATAAATCAGGATTCTGTCCTATAACAAAGAAAGTTCCCTTTATATTATTTTTCTTTAATATATCAAGTATTCTTGGTGTGTTGTTAGGAGTAGGTCCATCATCAAATGTGAGATATACAACCTTTATTCCTCTCTGCTCCCTTAACTGATTATATTCCTTTTTTTAAGCTTATTATTTTTTTCAGTTACATCTTTTAAAGATGCTTCTGTTTTTAACTTTTTTTATCTTTCAATTCAGTAATCTGCTTGTTTAATGATTTTTTCTCAAGGGCACCTTTTGCTGCACCATAAATTGTAAATCCTGAATATCCAAGTCCCGCAAGACTTAAAATTAATGCTATTCCACCTATAACTTTTTTCATTATTCCAGTTCCTCTCTCTAATTGTTTTCAGTATTATTTCTTTTTTTATATATCCGATAAGCGCTTGTCTAAAAATTTTCAGATGATACTTAACAGATTTTTTTATTTCCATTCCTAGTTCCTGTTTTTAACTTTTTATTTTTTTATTCTGATTTAATTTTTTTCCATTATATCATTATAGCTTTTTTTAACTTCAGCATCTCTTTTTCAAGCTGACCCACTTCTGAAGCAAGAGTTTCTTTTTCAGCCTTCAGTTCCTTCACTTCTCCTGATAATTTTTTTATTTACATCTTCCAAGTAAAATTTTTGAAAGTGCAGTAAGCCCTGCGACTAATATAAATAAAAAAATATTATCAATTTAGCCATTGCTGACATTTTCTTATCTTCATAGTGATTATGATAATGATTTCTATGATTTGACATTTGTATCCTCCTAGTCTAATTTTAATGTTTTTTTCAAATGCATATCTATATTTGAGGTTTATAAAAAGTAAAAGACCTCTTAAAAAGAGGTCTTATAAAAAGGGGGTTAATTGAGGTTTCAGATCTTTTTGATCTGAATTCATTATACACTATATAAATTAAATCCCAATTAACATTTGATTGTTTTTTTATAATAAATCTTTTTTTATAGATACGATTTTTATATTCTGATCTTAATATAGTATATAATAATTTCCATAAAATTTAAAGTCTTATTTCGTAGTTTTTATATTTGTATTGCCATTTTACTGGCATAGAAACTATTTTTTTATAACATAATTAGAGATTTCAGCCAAAAATTCCAACAAAAAAATACAAATAAAAAGCAATTAAAGTCTTCAAATTTGTAGCAATTTATTATATAATATAAAAATAAATTATAAGGAAAGGAGACATATGTTTTTATTTGGTAAAAACTATTTCCCTAAAAAAATTATCAAATTCAAAAACATATAACTGGAAAGATGGAATTACTTACTATTCAATTGAAGGAACTCTTCAAAAAAATATAAACCGTATTTTTAACAGTGATTTCTCAGATAAAATCGATATCCAAAATTCTACGAAAAAAGAATTTGGTGATTTTCAGACAAATTTTGCCATGATAACTTCAAAAATCATAGGTAAAAATCCAAGAGAAATAGCCAATGAAATCATAGAAAAGTTTGAAGCTGATGACATCATCGAAAAACTTGAAGTAGCAGGACCTGGATTTATAAACATCTATCTGAAAAAAATAACTTTATTAATAATGAAATTAAAAAAATAGGGGAAGAAAAATATGATTTTTCATTCCTTAATACAGACAGAACTGTTGTAATTGACTATTCTTCTCCAAACATTGCAAAGCGTATGCACGTTGGGCACTTAAGAAGTACAATTATTGGAGAATCTATAAAAAGAATTATGCAGTTCCTAGGATTTAAAGTTTTCGGAGATAACCACATAGGAGACTGGGGAACTCAGTTTGGAAAACTTATTGTTGCTTACGAACGTTGGATTGACAAGGAAGCTTATGAAAATGATCCGATAGAAGAACTTGAAAGAATATATGTACTTTTCTCTGATAAAGCAAAAGAAGATCCTTCCCTAAACGACATTGCAAGGGAAGAACTTAGAAAACTTCAGGCGGGAGACGAAAAAAACAACGCCCTTTGGAAGGAATTTATTAATATTTCAATAAATGAATACAATAAAATTTACAAAAGATTTGATATTAAATTTGACTTCTACAATGGTGAATCATTCTATAATGATATGATGCCTGACGTACTTGAAGATTTAAAAGCAAGAAACATTGCAAGGGAAGATGACGATGCACTTGTTGTTTTCTTTGATGAAGAAACAAAACTTCACCCATGTATAGTTCAGAAAAAGGATGGAAGTTTCCTTTATTCAACTTCTGACCTTGCGACTATTAAATATAGAAAAGATGAATTAAACGCTGATATGGGGCTATATGTTGTTGATGAAAGACAGCAGGAACACTTTAAGCAGGTATTTGAAATTGCAAAAATGACCGGAGCACCTTATGATTATGAAAAAGTTCATATTCAATTTGGGATTATGAGATTTGCAAATGGAGTTATTTTATCTACAAGAGGTGGAAATGTAATTAGACTTATCGACCTTCTGAATAAAGCACAGGAAGAAGTAAGAAAAGTTATAGATGAAAAGAATCCTGATTTACCTGAAGCTGAAAAGGATATTATTTCAGATATAGTCGGAACAGGAGCAATAAAATACTTTGACCTGAGCCAGAACAGAACTTCACCTATATTATTTGACTGGGATAAAGTACTAAGCTTTGAAGGAAATACAGGACCATACTTACAATACACTTATGTAAGAATAATGTCCCTTCTGAGAAAAATGGAATCTGAAAATATTTCAGTTGACAAGAGCAAGGATATTATCCTTGATGACATGAATGACATTGAAAGAGACCTTGCAGTTATGCTGTTAAGATTCCCTCAAGTTGTAGTAAAAGCGTATGAAGGATTTAAACCTAACCTGATTGCAGATTATTTATTTGATCTGGCTAAAACTTACAATAACTTCTACAACTCAAAATCTATACTGAAGGAAGAAAACAAGGATGTAATGCAGGCAAGAATATTACTTTCAATAAAGGCTGCAGACATACTGAAACAGGGATTATCATTACTGTCAATACAAACAGTAGAGAGAATGTAATAGTAGAATAGACAATCCACATAAAATTTTTAAAAAAATATGAAAGATTATATTTATGAATTATTTAAAATTTTTACAATGTAAAAACAAAAAAATGAATTTAGAAAAAGTCATCAGCCTGATTTTTTTCAGGCGAATTTTGACTTTTTCTTAATGAATAATTGTTTTACATAAGTAAAATTTCTGATAAATGAATAAATATATCTTTCATATTTTTATCCTCTGCTTATTTTTCTGTAAATATGCGGAGAAACCCTGAAATATTTCTTAAAAATTTTCGTGAAATAGTTGGCATCTTCAATTCCTACGTGTCTACACACTTCTGATATCCTGTCGTCTGTCTCAAGAATTCTTCTTGCGGCAACTGTCATTTTAATTTCCATAAAAAATTTATTTGGTGATTTCCCTGTATGCTTTTTAAACAGTCTTCTGAAAGACGCCTCACTTATATCAGACAATCTGCAGTAGAATTCTGTTGAAAATTCCCTAAAGGGATTATTTATCATATCATTTACAATTGCCTGTACCCTGCTGTCTATTTCCCTGTTGTAATACTGAATTTTACATGTTCTGCTTTCCCCTTTTTCCTTTGAAATATTTATTAAATAGCCTACTATTATTTCCAGATATCCCCTCAAAACAAAGGAAGTCCCCGATCTATTGGCATTTTTTTCCTTTATCATTGAATAAAAACAGTCAATAATAAATTTATCTTCACATTTAATCTGCGTATCAAAATCCATTATTTCAGACCATATTTTTAGTCCATGTATAGAATAGGAAGCAGTAAATCTGATACTTATAAAGGAAAAATGATTTGAAACAGACATACACTGAAGGTTACAGCTTTCAGGTATATAAATAATATCATTTTTACCCACATCATATACATTGTCATCTATTATAAATTTTGCATTCCCCTCCACTATAAACCTTATCATTGAGTAAGGTACCTTTTCTTCCTGAAATTTCCAGTCCTTATTGAAGGTATATGTATCAACATAAAGAAAAGCCAGATGGAATGCCTTCATTAATGAGTTGTTTTCCATAATTTGTAACTCCTGCTGTCATTTTTACTTTAATTATACCTCATAATATTTATAAAACAATTTTTTTATGTACAATTTTTTTAAAAAAATTATATCTATTTAATCGTTTTTTTACTATAATTAATCGTTTTAGATATCTTGTTTTATTAAAAAAATGAAGGTATACTCTTAATAATCAAAGGAAAAAAACTGACGTCAATTATTTTCACACAGGTACTATATACTTAAAATAGTATATTTCACTTATTTTACAACACTTAATATCTAACATTGAAAGGATGGAACAATTATGAAAAAGAAGATTATTCTGTTACTTATCTCAGTATTATTTCTTATTATTTCCTGCGGAGGTTCAAAACAGTCAAATGAAACAGGAGAACTTGAAGGAGAAATAGTATTCTGGCATTCATTTACTCAAGGACCTAGAAACGAGTTCATGAAACAGGCTGCTGAAGAATTTATGAAAAAACATCCGAAAGTAAAAATTAAAATTGAAACATTTGCATGGCCTGAATTTTACACTAAATGGACAACAGGATTACAGGCCGGACAAGTTCCTGATGTAAGTACAGCTTTACCTAACCATGTTGTAGAACTGTTACAGGCAGATGCTTTAGTTCCTATTGATGATGTAATTGATCATATTGGAAAAGATAGATTTTACGCTGCTCCTCTTACAGAAGGGGAAATGAATGGAAAACATTATTCCATACCTCTATATTCACACGCTCAGGTAATGTGGTACAGAAAAGATTTATTACAGGCTGCAGGACTTGAAGTTCCAAAAACATGGGCAGAATTATTTGAAGCTGCTAAAAAATTAAATAATCCTCCTCAAGTTTACGGATTATCAGTTCCTATGGGACTTGGAGATATGATGGCAACTAGATTCCTTAACTTCTATGTTCGTTCAGCAGGAGAAACTTTAATAACTAAAGACGGAAAAGCAAACCTTACAAGCAAGGCTGCCATAGATGGGATAAATTACTGGGTAAATATGTATAAAGCAGTATCCCCAAAAGGTTCTGTAAACTTTAAAGTATTGGATCAGGCTACACTTTATTATCAAGGTAAAACAGCTTTTGACTTTAACAGTGGATTCCAAATTGGAGGAGTTAAACAGAACTCGCCTGATTTACTGGACAAAATAGCTGCCGCACCAATACCTAAAGTAAATGCAGCAGATCCTGAACGGGGAATAGAAACTTCAAATATACCTGTAATCGTATGGAAAAATAGTAAACACCCTGAAATTGCAAAAGCTTTTGTTGAAAGTTTATATGAAAAAGAAAAATACATTAAATTCTTACATTCTGTTCCAGGTGGTATGTTACCAGCCTTAAAGGATATTTCAAATGATCCTGCATACCTGGATAATCCAATAATCAAACAGTTCCAGGATACAATCACAGTTATTAACAATGCTGTTGATAAAGGTACTGCAATTGGAATGGAATTTGGTCCAAAACCTGAAGCCGGAATAATTACAAGCCAAGGTGTAATTGAAAAGATGTTCCAGGAAATTATACTTAAAAATGTTCCCGTGGAAGAAGCTGCAAAAAAAGCTGAAAAGGAACTGAACGACTTATTTGCCACGGCAAAATAACCAGCTAACCACGTGACAGGAAAGGAATACTCATGAAAAAGAATAAAATGAAAATCGATAAGATAAATCTGGTGTTTGTTTTACCAGCCATGTTAATAGTTTTTCTTCTGCTGGTTTATCCTATAATTTCCAGTGTATATTTCAGCTTTACATCGAAAAACTTAATTAGACCATATTACAAGTGGATCTGGTTTGACAACTTCAAATTTGTCCTTACTAACCCTGAATTTTATCATGCATTCCTGACTTCAATAAAATGGACTGTTTTATCAATTACAGGACAGCTTCTGGTAGGATTTATAGCTGCTCTTTCCTTAAACAGAATTCCAAAATTTTCGGGATTTTATAGAACTTTACTTATTATCCCATGGGCGTTTCCTGCTATCGTTATAGCATTTTCATGGAAATGGATTTTAAACGATGTTTATGGATTTATACCGAATTTACTTACACAACTGCATATTACGAAGGAAAACATAAACTTTCTGGCAGATCCGAAAACCGCCTTCTGGATAGTACTGTTTATAAATATATGGTTTGGAGCACCTCTGTTTATGGTAAATATTCTGGCAGCCTTAAAAACTATCCCACGTGAACAGTATGAAGCGGCTATTGTTGACGGTGCGTCTTCTTTTCAGGTATTCCGTTACATAACAATAAGACATATACGTGGAGTTATAGGATTACTGGTTGTTTTAAGAACAATATGGGTTTTCAATAACTTTGACCTGCTTTATCTGCTAACTGGAGGAGGGCCTTCAGACTTGACTACTACATTACCAATATATGCATACAAGACAGGATGGAATTTAAAAAGACTAGGAACAGCATCTGCAGTCACTATTCTACTGCTTCTGTTTCTGATGACTGTGTGTTTTGGATATTTCAAACTGCTTAACAGATGGGAAAGAGAGGATGATAAATAATGAAATACAGTTATAAAAATAATATCTATACTGGATTAATCTATTTACTTTTAACTGTTATGGCAATAATCGCTGTTTTCCCTCTAATATGGATTATTCTTTCTTCCATAAAGCCTTCAAGCGAAATGTCCAACAATCCATTGGCTTTTATTCCTAAAAAAATTACATTCGATTATTATAGACAGGTTCTGTTCAGTCTGAATTTTATAAGAAATATAAAAAACAGTTTAGTTATATCATTTACAGCCACTGTAATAACTATAATTGTATCAGCCCTTGGAGCTTACGGAATTGTAAGATTTTTCCCTAAAGTAGGTAAAAAAATGACAAAAATGCTTATTACTACATATATGTTTCCTACTATCCTGCTGGCTGTCCCATACGTTACAGTTATGGCAAAATTAGGATTAATTAATACATGGATTGGTGTAGTTATTACTTATCTGTCGTTTTCCATACCATATGCGATATGGATGCTGATAGGATTTTTCCAAACTGTTCCTATTGGAATTGAGGAAGCCGCAAAGGTTGACGGAGTAGGAAAATTCGGGATATTTTTCCAGATTGTACTTCCAATAGTGTCTCCAGGAATTGTTTCAACTGCCATTTATACATTTATCAATACATGGAATGAATTTCTGTATGCACTGTTATTAATAAATAACTCTGAAAAAATGCCTCTGTCAATAGCCCTCTACTCTTTAACAGGTTCAGAAATACTGGACTGGGGACAGATGATGGCTGCATCAGTAATTGTAATCCTGCCTTCAGTAGTATTCTTTATGATTATACAGAACAAGATTGCAGGAGGATTATCGGATGGGTCAGTTAAGTAAACATATTAGGACAAAATTATATACATAATTTGAAGAAAGGAGAGTATGATTTTATTTTATACTATCATACATTACAGAAATGAAAAATATAAATTACGGAATAATAGGAACTGGATATTTTGGAGCACATTTAGGAAGAATACTTAATAAAATTGAAGGAGCAAAAGTTGTTGCCATTTACGATCCGGAAAATACAAAAAATATTTCTGAAGAACTTGGATGTGAAGTTTCAGAAAACATTCAGGAATTATGTGCAAGAGAGGATATTGACGCAATAATAGTTGCATCGCCAAATGGAGCACATAAGGAAGCCGTTTTAGAAGCTGCTAAAAATAAGAAACATGTATTCTGTGAAAAGCCTATCGCACTTTCATACAAGGAATGTTCTGAAATGATAGAAGCTACAAAAAAGAATGGCGTAATCTTCATGGCTGGCCATGTAATGAACTTCATGAATGGTGTAAGAAAAATAAAACAGTTAATAAATGATGGTGTTATTGGAGAAGTTTTACATTGCCATTCTATGAGAAATGGATGGGAAAAGGAACAAAAGGAAATTAGCTGGAAAAAAATAAAGGAACTTTCAGGAGGCCACCTGTATCATCATATACATGAACTGGACTTTATACAGTTTATAATGGGAGTGCCTGAAAAAGTAACAATGGTTGGAGGAAATATCGCCCATCAGGGAGAAAAATTTGGTGATGAAGATGATGCTCTTTTCATAACACTTGAATTTCCAAATAAAAGATTTGCAACTTTACAGTATGGATCTGCATTCAGATGGCCTGATCATTCTGTAAAAATTCAAGGAACTAAAGGAGCTATCCTACTAGATCTTCAAGATGTAGGAGTTACTTTAAAAATTGATGATAAAGAAGAAAAATTCCTGCTTCATCGTACTAAAGAAGAAGATGATGACAGAACAAGAATATATAAAGGACTGGAAATGGACGGTGCAATAATGTACGGTAAACCTGATAGAATCCCTCCTTTATGGCTGCATGGAATTATGGAAATGGAAATGGAATTCTTACATAATGTTCTTCAGGGAGCTGAAGTTGATAAAGAATTTATTCCATTACTGGACGGTACTGCCGCAAGAGATTCCATTCTGACAGCAGATGCCCTTACTAAGTCTTTGGAAGAAGACAGAAAAGTAAAAATTTCCGAACTTTTGTAAACTCCGTTTTGTTTCATTGCAATATAAAAAAAGTTGTCAATTTCTGGCAACTTCTTTTTATTTTACAATTTTATTTTTATTCTATTAATTTATAGATATTAGATATTTACATAATAAAATTTTTAATTTTTTCCCTTATTTGAATTACCTCTTTTTTTTATAACAACCCTTCCTACAATACCGACAATAGTTCCTATAAATGCAGCTGTAAATATTCCTGCTATCCAACCGTAATTATTTATAACTTGTCCTCCAAGAATTGCAGAAGATACTGATGCTATTATGATTATAATATTTCTGTATTTTTTTTATTCATTAATCGACATCTCCTTCAGATTTACTATTCTCTTTTTAATTTTTTTGAAATATTTTTTTCCCTATCAAGACAATACTTAATATTATTACACCAACTATTAAAAACAGCTATCCAGCTACTTCTATCCCAAACCTTATTTAGGAATATTACTAAAAAAATTATTACAAGTATAGGAATCCGTTGCTTAATTTTTATTATTCATATATTAGCCTCCTACATTATTTTTTTAATTATTATACCTCAAAAAAATTAGTTATTAGCAATTTGAATAAGATTATTTTCATAAAATTTCCAATTAAAAAAATCCAACCAAAAATTCCTCTCTAAATTCAAAGAAATTCCAGCTGGATATTTTTCTAAATTTATTTTTCAACTCATATTTTCTGAAATACTCTTAAAGCATTAGTTTGCCAGTTTTTATTTCATTCCATATTTTATCCTGTTTTTCTTTTGCTTCATCTGATAATGCTCCAGGAAGTTTAGCATTTTCAACAACCTGAGCTCTATTTACAGTTGGTTTTACCTTTGATTTTTCTTCAACACCTTTTATAACGGAAGGAGTCTTAAAGAATTCATATACTTTTATGAAGTTTTCAGGTCTGTATATAAATTCTAAGAATTTATAGGCATTTTCCTTATTAGGTGAATTTTTTACAATAGCCATGCTATCTATATACATCATTGCATCTTTAGGTATAAAGAAATCAAAATTTCCGTATTCAGATTCTTCCAGTTCACCATAGACATTTTCAGCATATCCGTGGACAGCATAGAATTCTCCAGTAGCCACACCCTTAGCAAAAGATGTTGCATCAAATTTTGCAAGATTTTTCTTCCATTCAAGAATTTTATTTTTAGCTTCCTGTAACTGCTTGTCATCTGCTGAATCTGAAGGATAACCTAAAGACTGAAGAGCTGCTCCTATTACTTCTCTTCCATCATCCAGCATTGTCATTTTCCCTTTATATTTTTCCTGTAGGAAAATATCAAAAGATCGAGGGTAATCTTTCATAAATTTTTTATTTACCGCTATTCCTGTTGCAAAATATGCATAAGGTATTGAGTAATCTAAGCCTGGATCATATATTTTTGAAAGTTCCTCAAGCTTAAGTCCATCCTTATCAAGGTTGTTAAAAGTTTCTCCCAGTTTCTTCTTATCCAATTTTTCTATAAGCCCACTTTTTCTAAGAACATCAACATAATCTGTAGATGGTGAAACTATGTCAAATCCCTTTGCTCCTGACATTAATTTTGCTAGCATAACATCATTATTATCATAATAGCTTAAGTTTACCTTTATTCCAGTTTCCTTCTGAAAATTGTCTATTATTTCCTGCGGTATAAAATACGTCCATGTATAAATATTCAGCTCCTTACTTCCTGAATCTCCACTTCCACTGCTTTTACCTCCACAGGCAACCATCAACAACATCATTCCAAACAATAAAACAATCTTTTTCAATTCTGACATCACTCCCTTGAATTTATATTTTAGTTACAGCTTTGAGTATATCAAAAAAAACAAATTATATCAAATGTTTTTTTACAGTTTCCCTATCATCAAAATGTCTTTTTTCCTTTCCTATAATCTGATAAGTTTCATGCCCTTTCCCTGCTATAAGAAGACTGTCCCCTTCCCTGATTATTTCCTGAACCGCATATTTTATAGCCTGTTCCCTGTCTTCAATAATTATATACTTTTCCTTAGGAAAATTTATTTCAGTAAGACCTGTTTCAACTTCCTTCAGTATCACCATAGGATCTTCCGTTCTCGGATTATCTGAAGTCAATATTATATAATCACTAAATTCTGCGGCAGCCTTTGCCATTTTAGGTCTTTTCTTATTATCCCTGTCTCCACCTGCACCAAATATAGTGACAACCCTATTTTCTGTTATTTTCTTCAATGTAGTCCCTACATTCATAAGTCCGTCATCTGTATGGGCATAATCCACTACAATTCTTACATTCATATTATTTTTTACAGTTTCAAATCTTCCCGGTACTGAAGGCATCTTTTCAAGCTTTTCTACAATCTTGGCCATTCCTGTTCCCAATGACAGTGCCGAAGCCACGCATCCAAGAATATTATGCAAATTGTATTCTCCTACAAGATTTACATCCAGAATGTATTCATCATTTCCATACATGATTTTTATTTTCATGCCGTCATTAGTGTATTTTACTATTTCTCCATATAAATCTGCTGTTTTATCTTTTACACTTATTGAAAAATATTTATTTTCCTTCTTATCTCCTGTATCACTTTGTACACCACTTTGGTCATTAACAGGCTTTTCAGAAACTATTTTTTTACCATACTCATCATCTATGTTTATAATTCCTGTACCATTTTTTCTGAGCATTGAAAACATTTTTCTTTTTGCATTGAAGTAATTTTCCATTGTACCATGAAAATCAAGATGATCCTGAGTAAGATTTGTAAATATTGCAGAATCAAATTCCAGCATATTTACACGGCCTATTTCAAGTGCATGTGAGCTGACTTCCATTATAAAATACTCTACTCCTCTTTTTACACTTTCATTTATCAGTTTTATAAGTTCAAGAGATTCAGGCGTTGTATTTACTGTCTCAAATTCCTCATCGAGTATTCTGTTTCCTGTAGTTCCAATCCTTGCTGTTTTTTCCAGTATATTTTCAAGGATGTAACTTGATGTAGTCTTTCCGTTTGTCCCTGTTATCCCTACTATTTTCAATTTATTCTGCGGGTAGTTATAGTAATTTGAAGCTATTATTCCCAAACTTTTCCTTACATTTTCTATAAGTATAAAGGAAACTTTTTCATAATTGCTATATCCGGATACATTGACTCTTTTTTCAGCAACTATCATTTTAGCACCACTATCAATGGCCTTCTGAATAAAGTCATGCCCGTCAACATTATTTCCTGTCATTGCTATAAAAACAAAGTTTTCCCTTATTTTTCTGGAATCATACTCAATTCCTGCTATTTCAAATTTTTTTCTCCTTCATTTAAAAATTTCATAGGAGATATTATCAAATATTCTGTACATTTTCCTACCACCTTAAATTATATTTCATAAAATTTACTGTTTTTGTCTTTAATTTGATTATAACAAAAAAAGCTGGAATTATCCAGCTTAATTTATTAATATCTGTTATTTGAAATATAAATTTGAAAAAAACAGTTTTACAGTCTCCCATTAATTTACATAAGTAATTTATTTATGTACTAGTTAGTTGCCTTTATAGGCTCTTCTGCCGTAAGTTCCCATTGCTGTATTCCCTTACCTTTAAGGTCTGAATCACGGCCAATGTAATAATTTTTTACCCTTTTGTTTACAGGAACAATTTCATATCTGAAAGTCAGAGGTACTTCTACTGCTTGATCTATGTAATATTCCTGCCATTTTTTATAAGCTTCTGCCTTATAATTAGGGTCTTCCAATGTCTTAGGACTTGAAGTTTCTGCCATCAGCTTATCATTTTCTTCTGAAATAAATCTTGTATAGTTGAATGCGGCCTTTCTTCCGGCAGATTCAAATGGATTCAGGTTTGTTCCTACTCCCCATGCGGCAAAGTATACATCTATTTCAGGATCATAAGGATATCCTTTTATATCTTTTGAATAATATTTCTTAAATGCTGGCGGCACTGACATTGTTGCTCTTTCTCTCAGACCATAGTAGAACGCTTTTGTCATCTGGTCAACATCAAGCCCATAAGCAAGAGCCTGTCTCAAGTTTTTGTCTGCCATTTTTGCATTAGGATCCATAATATTTTCCCCTTTTGCCTTATCAAAATGACCTACCTTGAATCCCATATAAGAATAGTATAATTCCTGTCTTCCAAGCAATTCCAGGTTATCTAAATTACTGTATGTTTTATAAAGATCTGTCGGAATACGTAATGCCAAATCATATTTACCTGCCTTCAATGCAGAAACTATAGTATTTGAGTTTACTACTTCCACTGTAACTTTTTCAATTTTCGGTTTACCTTTAAAGTAATATGGATTTGCCTTCAGTTCCAGACTTTCTCCCTGTACATTACTTACTATTGTATAAGCTCCCAAAGTTAATACTTTACTTCTTACTTTTTCAGATTTTTCAAGGTCTTTTATAGGTATATCCTTCAAATAATGTTTAGGTAACACTGATCCTATCAGACCATTTTACACCATCTTTTATTTTTATCGTAGCCTTTTTGTTTGGAATATCAACATTAAGTGTTGATAACCCAGTATCTGTAATTTCAAAGTTTTCATCCGTATCAAATATCTGGTTATTAAAGAATAATGATATCAAATCTCCGTCATAACCATCTCCCTACAAAATATACTTATATTAGTTTTACTATTTTTTTCACAATATTACAATACCTTTTTTCAAAATATAAAAAAAATGCTCTAAACCACAAGGTATAAGCAATATCGTTTATTAGTTTATAATTGAGTGGTGCCCAGACGCGGAATCGAACCACGGACACAGGGATTTTCAGTCCCTTGCTCTACCGACTGAGCTATCTGGGCATAAATGGCGGAAGTGACGAGACTCGAACTCGCGACATCTTGCGTGACAGGCAAGCACTCTAACCAACTGAGCTACACCTCCATAAATGGTGGTCACAATTGGGCTCGAACCAATGACCCCCTGCTTGTAAGGCAGGTGCTCTCCCAACTGAGCTATGCGACCATTTCTCATGACTTAATTAGTATACTATATTTTTCGAATTATTTCAACTATTTTTTTCAATTTTTTTGATTTTTTTTATTCAAATATTATATAACCTAGTATTTTAAGTATCTAGAGAGATTATTAAATTATTTTTAAAATAAGGATTTTTAGGCAAAATACAAAAAAATACTAAAAAAAGCATAACTTTAAAAACTTTTTTTAATTTCCATCAATTCATTTTTTTAGCTATGCTTTTTTTATGTATCAGGACGGATTTTTATCTTTTCTTACATTACTATTTAACAATACTGTCTATCCATGTAAATAATTCATCCAAGTCATAATCTCCTGAATGAGGAGTTTCCCATGGTGAAGCAAAATCCACCTTTTTACCTGTATTTTCAAGTTTCAGTGCCAGTATGGCAGGTATTGCAAGAGAAGTATCCTTATCCACTGCTCCATGTCTTATTCTCCAGTATTTAGGTAAAGTTACTCCATTTGTACCGATGTAGTTCATAGGATTCATTAATTTCACTATATTTTTATCAGCCATCTGGCCGTTTACTGTGCTGTGTTCCTTCATATATTTTGTAAAATGTTTGTTATCAGTAGTTTTATCTCCAAAAAGGTTATTTTCTCCTGTAGATAAATCAACATTATCAAATGCTCCCGGTGTTTTCTGTCTTCCCATGTAAGCTATATACTTGTCATAATCTAAATCTATAACTTTTTCATCTTGAATTGTAAGGAATTCAAATGAAGATAAATCTGTTCCGTTAGCCAGTGCTTTATTTGCCGAATCAATATAATATCTTTTTATTTCTTCCTTGAAACTTCCATTTCCATCCTTATCCAGTGTAAGAACTTTTCCATTTTTATCCTTCAGTTTCAAACTGTTTACATATGAAGGGAACATTTTCTTTAAATCATTCGAACGTGATACTTCATCTTCAGTAAGTGCTCCTTCTGTATACTTTCTTTCTACATTGTAATCAAGCATTGATATTTCAATCTTTTTATAAGTTTTCACATCATTGAACATCCATTCATAAGCTTCGTTGGCATGATCAAGGTTTGTAATCGGACAGTATGCCGACACTGCAAAAATATCATCTTTTGCATCTGCAGCTCCAAGTGCCTTCAAATAAGGCTCATAATCCTTACTGTTTCCAGTTGCTCCTAACAATGCAGACAACGCTCCACCTGCACTAGTTCCGTTTGATATGATTTTCTTTGCATTCCCAGGCATATTTTTATCATTATAATGAAGATAACGTACAGCAGCCTTTAAATCAACAATTGCAGCAGGTGCCTTTCCTGTATAATTTCCCTGGTCATCCTTAAGGGTTCTTCCTCTTGCTCCAGGTGTGGCAACTATATATCCTCTTGATAGTGCTACAAGTGATGCATTTTCCTTCCCTGTCCTTTTATCAATTTCAGGCTTTCCTGCCGCCCCAGGCATATATCCACCTACACTGTTTGGAAAAAATATAGGTGCTGTTTTTTCATTGTATTTTCCAATACTCTGACCATTAAAATACTCTGTAGGGATATAAATATTTATAGTCTGATAATTTATATCCACAGGATTTTTTACATAGACTATATTTTCATATGCCCTGTAAGTTATAGTTTTTCCATTTACTTCTGCAGTTTTTACAGTATAATTTTCATTTACATCAAATTTTAGGTTATATCCTTCTGACGTTTTATTACTTGGTTCAATTTTCATTTCCTTTTTCATCTCCATTGGCGGTTGTGCCGGTTTTTCAGATTTATTTACATCATTTTCTGCCGCCGTCGCTAAAACTGACACCCCCAACATAAGCAGAAACCATTTTGATTTTCCTACTTTCATACTTTTTTTACCTTCCTCTCAATATCGTATTTTCATATTATTTGTGTGATTATACACTTTTTAATCCCAACATTTTATTTTAATTACCTTATTTTTTTGCGTGACATAAACTGAAGACAATCTTCTTCTCAAATATGTATTTTTAATAACTGCAGAAACAAAATAAAAAGACATGAACGTACTGCATCCCAAATCTTATATGCAAAATTTGAAACACAGTACAGAACTGTCTCAAAGGTCATAGACCCAAACAGTATTTCATGCCTTCCTATTTTATTTTATGGTTAAATGTTATTGCAATATTACATCAAGTTTTGACCAGTGATAATTTTTCCAACCCAGTTACGCAGTACATCTACACTTGGGAACATTACAGGTGCAGCAAGTGCATCACGCATCAGTCTTGATAAAGGCCCTTTGCTGTTATATGCAGCTCCACCACCTATTCTCATTCCAAGGTTAGCTGAATCAACACAGTTTAATGAAGCTGTCACCCTTGCAGTCATTATTTTTTCAAATGCATCAGGTTCTTCGTTTGCCATAGCTTCTGTTGCGGCATTAAGAGCACTTTCCGCCACAAACGCGTTATTAAACAGGTGCGATATATGAAGCAGTACAGTTTCAATATTTGCCAATGTCTTATCTCCAGGGTATTTTCTGTTTAAAGCATGAGCTTTTGCTGCTTCATATATAGTTTTTCCTAATCCAGTGTAAACTGCAGTCAGTCCTGCCATAAAGTATATAACATCTATATTTACAGGATATTTCTGGTTAGCTTTTTGTCTATCTATGTAAATAGCATACTTATTATCCAGTTTCATATCTTTCATGTGCATAGGACATGAGTTGTTTCCCCTCATTCCCAGTCCATTCCAGTCACTTTCGCTAAATTCAAGCCCTTCAGTTCCATAAGGTACAAGCCAGTTTACAGGCCCTCTTTTTTCATCAGCCGGAACTGAAATCAGGTAATATGAAGCATAGTTAGCAGAAGTGATCATACTTTTCGATCCGTTCATAATACTGTAATCTTCGTGATTTTCAACTTGCATTTGGGAGTTGAACACATGTACTCCTGTACCAAATTCACTTCTTGCAAGTGACATAAATCTGTTATTTTCCATTATGTCCTTTACAACTTGCTGCTTTATTTCATCACGTCCGAAAGTTAACGTAAATTTCAATGCAACATTACTCATTGTATAACAAAGTCCTGCAGTTGCAGTCCCTTCAGCAAATGCCTGTGTTACTTGAGCATGTTCTTTTATTCCTGCCCCTTCTCCACCGAATTCTTTTGGAACAAGAATTTTAAAAAATCCTTCCTCTGCAATTTTGTCAAAAATTTCTTTTGGGAATTTTCCTTCCCTGTCTATTTCATCAGCATAAGGTGCTATGTGTTTATCTGAAAATTCCTTTGCCCATCTGTAATAATCTTTCATTTTTTTCCTCCTGTGTATTTTTTCTTAAATAATATGTATAACATTATTATTTAGCACATTTATATAAGCCCCTAATCTCTTAACTCATTCTTCTTACGTTGTACATACAAATTATAACATAATAATTAAACTTATTCTACTTTTTTATACTCGATATTTTTCTTTTTTGGATTTAGTACTAAAATTTCATCAGAAAGATATTTTAGAACATTCATGTCGTGGCTTATGAATATAATCGTAACATCTTTAATTTCTTTTAATATATCTAAAATTTTCTTCTGATTTTCCACATCAAGAGCCGATGTCGGCTCATCAAGAATAAATACTTCCGGATTTCCTGCCAGTGCTCTCGCTATTGAGAGTCTCTGCAATTCCCCACCTGACAGTTCTGACGGATATTTATCCATAAATTCAGGATTTATTCCTACTTTTTCAGCCAGCTCATCTAATTTGTAATTTGTGTTGTTAAGCCTTATAATTTCAGATATTGAAAATCCTATACTCCTTTTAGGATCAAATGAATTAAAAGGATTCTGAAAAACCACCTGAAATCTCCTTCTTACATCCAAAAGCTTTCCATTCAGCAAGATTTCCCCTTCATATTTTATAAGTCCTAAAACTGCCTTTATAAAGGTTGTTTTTCCTGAACCTGTCATTCCCATCAGTCCATATATTTTTTTGTCTAATTTCAAATTTACATTTTCCAGTATTGTTTTTTTATATTTTACTGTCAAATTTTTTATTTCCAGCATTTAATCTCCTAACTTAAAAAGTTTCAGTAATTTTCTGCTATACTCATCTTTTTGGATTATTTATAACTTCTGATGCTTTCCCTTTTTCTACAATTTTTCCACTTTTTCATTACTATCAGTTCATCTGATATATCTTCTATCATATCCAGATCATGGGATATAAATATTATTGAAAAATTTTTTTCTTCCTTTTTGCGACTTTTTTTCAGAAGTTTAATTATACTTTTTTTCCTGTATTAACATCAAGAGATGTTGTAGGTTCATCACATATTAAAACTTCAGGATTCAGCAAAAGTGCTGTGACAATAACCATTCTCTGAAGTTCTCCGCCTGACATTTCATGAGGATATTTCTTAAGATAACTCTCATTTAGGGAAACTTTTTCAAGCAGATACTTTATCTTTATATCATCTCTCTTAAGTTTTTTTATTTTATAAATTCTGTCCAATTGCTTATTTATCTTTTCCACTGGAGAAAATGTATTAAAAGGATTCTGATAAACTATTGCTATATCTGAAAGCCTTATTAATGCAGTTTCCTTTTCACTCAGTTCTAAAATTTCCTTTCCCATAAATTTTATACTTCCGGAAACTTCATATATGTTTCTGTCAAGAAGTCCCATTACGGAAAGTACTGTAAGAGTTTTTCCTGACCCCGATTGTCCAATTATCCCCAGTGTTTCATTTCTATTAAGTTTAAAACTCACATTGTCAACTAGAATTTTATCATTTGCAGATATTTTTAAATTATTTACTTCCAGCATCCTTAAGCCCCTCCCCTATTAGATTTATTGAGAAAACTAGAAGTAAAACAGATACTCCTGCAGGTAACCATAACCACCATTTCTTCTGTATATTTAAAATATTCAATGTTACAGAAAGCATCGATCCCCAGCTGGCTTGTGGCTCCTGAACTCCCATTCCTAAAAAAGATAAGGAAGATTCCATAAGTATAGCCTGTGCAACTGAAGTTGTAAAAATTACAAAAATTGTATTTTTTAAATTAGGAATTATATGATTTATTAATATTCTTCCTGTCCTTTCATTATTTATTTTTAAAATCTGGATAAATTCCTTATCCTTTAATGTCTTTATTTCAGTTCTTATTAGTCTCGTAGGAACTGAAAATGTAAAAAATACTATAATTATTATCAAATTCTTAATGGAAGGCTCAACAAATGCCGCAACTGAAATTGCAAGTATGTAAAACGGAAAGCACATAAATACGTCACATATTCTCATTATTGAGGAATCCAATTTTTCAAAAAATGCAGAAATAAATCCTAGAAATAAGGAAACCATCATTTTTACTGCTGTTGCCAGGATTCCAACTGTCAGCGACACTTTACCACCTGCCATTAGTCTTGCCAATATATCCCTTCCAGTAGCATCTGTTCCCAGTAGAAATTTTCCATTTGGTTTAATTTCAATTTTCATCACATCAGTAGTATTTGGATTTACTTTATAAATAAGAGGCCCAATAAAAATAAACAGAACTATCACTGAAAATACTATACTTCCTAATATTAACTTATAATTCTTTTTTTTCATCCCTACACTCCTATCCTTTTATCCAGATAATAATTTAAAAGATCGGATAAAAAATTAGAAGTCAGGACAGTAAATGCAATTATTATTATAATTCCCATAATTAGAGGATAATCCCTGTAGGATACTGCATCATAGTTAAGTTTCCCTAATCCAGGCCAAACAAATACAGTTTCTGTTATTAGGGCTCCTGCAATAAGGTTAGGGATTTCCATAAAAATCATTGTAAAAATCTGAGGAAGTATATTTCTAAATCCTATTATTTTATAAGCCTGATACCTTGTCATTCCAAATCCCTGATAAGTTCTTATGTATTCAGCATTTTTCACTGACTGCATATATCCCTTTATATATCTTACAAAATATGAAAACTGGATAAATGTTAGAACCATAACAGGTAGAATTGCATGATGAATTTTTGTAAAAATAGTATCAATTGTAATTGTTTCCGAAAGAACTCCTGTCCCTGAAACAGGAAACAGGAGATAATCAAATGCCAGCCATTTTATAAGTAATATTGCAAAAAGAAATGTTGGCATTGAAATTCCTATACTGCTCAATATATCAACTATTCTGTTTAAAAGTCCATCATAATATGCAATGTATCTTCCTATTACTATTGCAATATAAAGTCCTATTATCAAGGCTGGTAGAGTCAGAAAAAGGGTGTTAGGAATTTTTTCCATAATTAACGATATTACTGACTGTCCATATTTCATGGAATATCCCAAATCAAATCTTAAAACGGAAGAAAACCATTTTAAAAATTTTATAGGAAGCATGTCATAATAACCCTTTTTCTGTAGCATCATTTCAATCTGCTCAGGAGTCATTCCAGGTTTCATTGAATCAATGTAGGGATTTCCTGGTGCAATCTGAAGTAATGCAAATACAAAAATACAGATTCCTAATAATATTATAATAGATGTTATTATTCTTTTTAGTTATGTATTTTTTTCATTTTTTTCTTCTTCCATGTCCTTAAAGTTTAAAAATTTTTTTATTTACCAAATTCCCATTTTTCAACATTATAGAAACCTGCAAATGTATTTGGTGTATAATTTTTCAAATTTTTGTTATATGCTTTAACTATGTCTGAAGCATATAATGGTACCCATGGTAATTCTTTATTTAAAAGTTTACCGAAATCATTTAATATTTTTGCTCTTTCTTCAAGAACTGTTGCCTTTCTGTTTAAATCCATCAGATTGTCAGCTTCCTTAGATTTAAATCCTGCAATATTCCATCCAAAAACACCTTTTTCATCAGTAGCCTGTGTAGAATACCAGTTTGGTGTAGGATCCGGATCTGCTTCAAGAGTATTTCCCATCAGATACATTTCAAATTCATGATCTCCTACAACTTTTTGCATTACAGCCTTAAATTCCATTGCTTCTATATTTACTTTAATTCCTATTTTGCTTAAATTATCCTGAATTATAGTTCCTGTTTTTTCTCTTATTGTATCTCCTGTAGGAACAGTAAGTGTAAGTTCAAGGTCTTTTCCTCCCTTGTCTACTATTCCATTTCCATTTGTATCTTCATATCCTGCTTCCTTAAGAAGAGCTTTTGCTTTTTCTACATCAAATTTATACTCAACAAGTCCTTCTTTAGGATATGACCACAATGATGGAACCATAGGTGTATTTATTACTACCCCATTCCCTTCAAGTAACCCATTTACAAGAGCTTCCCTGTCTATTCCATAAGCAACTGCTGTTCTTAATTTTACATCCTGTAAAGTTTTGTTTCTCAAATTGAATCCCATGTACTGTATTTTTGAGTTCGGATATTTTAATACTTCTATTCCTTTTTCATTTAGAGTCTTTGCATCGTCTGCTTTTATATTTGAAAGTTCCACTAAATCAATACTTCCATTTATAAGTTCAGCACTTGAAGTTTCTTCGTTTACAACCTTAAATACAAAATTCTTTATTTTCGGAGCTCCGTTATGATATTCTTCATTGGCAACTAATTTCGCAAATTCTCCAACTTTAAATGAATCAAATTTATAAGGTCCTGAACCTACCGGCTTAGCAATAGCTTCATTATTTTCTCCCCATTTTTCAATATCAATTTTTCCCCATATATGAGCAGGTAAAATTCCTAGAGTTCCTATATTGATTAATGCAGGTGAATAAGGAGTATCAAAATTTATTTCCACTGTATTGTCATCAGGACATACTACTCCTTTTAATTCAGCAGCTTTTCCTTCATGGAATTCCTTGAATCCTGTTATAGATTGTACATAACTTGCTAAATCCCCTTCATATTTAGGGTTAGCTAAAGATTCCAGAGTAAACTTCACATCTTTTGAAGTTACAGGATTTCCATCGTGGAATTTAATTCCTGACTTCAATTTAAAAACTAATTTTTTCCCTTCATCAGTAATTTCATATTTTTCAGCCATTGAAGGTTCAAGTTCAATTTTTGAATTTAATTTCAAAAGAGAATCATATACTAGAGTATTAACATATCCGTCATACTGAGTATTTGAAACTAATGGATTAAATTTCCCTTCAGGTGAAACTGAAATTCCATAGTTTAAAGTATCTTTAACCTTTTCACTTTTTTCAGTCGGTGCTGTTGCATCGTTTGACTGTTTTGAACAGTTTAGTAAAAATAAACATAAAACAACTTGAAGCAATATAAACAATATTTTTCTTTTCATAAATCACAGGAGCACTCTTTCCCCAATAAGAGCAGTCCCTTCTCCTCTCTAATTTTTTTATTTTTACTTATTTTCTGAAAGCATAAACATAATATGTCTTATCACAACATATATTATTATTACAGTTGCAACTATTTCCGCCAGACTTACTAATTTAGCAAGCATTGCCACATTTGCTCCTGATTCCTTAAGGAATTTTGTTGCCAGTTTTAATCCAAGAGCACTTATTGCAGTAGGGAATGTAAATGCTGAATAACTTGGATAAAATGGTAATCTTAACAATTTAGGCAATGAAACTAAAACCATTACGTATAATAAGATTGTTAAAAATAATAAGAAATAAACTATCATAAGATTTTTTTCAGGGAAAGTTTTAGCCATATATCCTGCAAGTAACAGTGCCGCAGGTGCAGCGAATACTGCAAATGTAGGTTGTGCAGGCTCAGGAATATTTTTTACCTTTACCACTCTGTAAAAAACAAATGGCAGTAAAATCATATAAGTCACAAATCCAAACCAGAAAGACGCCTGACCTATTTGAGGCATTTTATAAGCTGGTGCTGTTACTGTAGCTGTTACTATTCCAACATATACGATAAACCATGTAGTAAATACAGTTGCTATATTTTTCTTTACTGCAAATTTCAATGTAAACCATATAATAAGCAGTACATGAATTGCAATTCCTACATACCACGCAATATTAGCCACCGGCTTAAATGGTGATTTAGGTGTAATGTATGCCGACAAAACAATTATTGCCATTGAATATGTTGCAAAACTTCCTGAAATAACAGGATTTTCCATAGCTTTTTTAAATCCTTCAATATTCGAAAGAATTTTAATTGTCAGGATTACCATCATTATAAGCGCTATCCATCCAGATACCACCTTGTAACCTGCCCCATAGTTGTTCAGTAAGTTTCCCAAAGTTGCTATACCCAATGCCAATCCTGATATAGGAAGAGGGTATTTTTCCAAAAATTTCTTCATCTGATTTCTCCATTCTTAATTTAATTTTTTAAATAATATATGTAAATTTATTATTTAACTATGTTTATGTACCTCTATTTATCCAATTTTAAAAACTGTCTTATTTTTTCATTCTTAGGATTTATAAGGACTTCCTTGGTTTCAGCAAATTCCATAATGCCTCCATCATACATAAAAATCACTTTATCTGCAACATTTTTTGCAAACTCTATTTCATGAGTTACTATTAACATTGTAATGTTCAATTCTGAAAGTGATTTTATAGTATTCAGTACTTCATCCACAAGTTCCGGATCCAGAGCTGATGTCGGTTCATCAAATAATATGATATCCGGATTTACTGCCAATGCCCTTGCTATTCCCACCCTCTGCTGCTGTCCACCAGAAAGTCTTGAAGGATATTCGTCCTTTTTATCCAGCATAGAAACCTTCTTGAGTAATCCTTCAGAAAGTTTTATTGCTTCTTCCTTAGGCATTTTTTTTACATGAAGCAGAGGTTCCAGTAAATTTTCAATCACAGTCTTATTTTTAAAAAGGTTATACTGCTGAAAAACCATACAGGAATGTCTTCGCAAACTGTAGATTTCTTTCTTACTTATATTTGAAAAATCCACATTGAAATCTCCAATTTCTATTTTTCCGCTATCAGGTTTTTCCAAATAATTCATGCATCTTAATAAAGTTGATTTTCCTGTACCGGATGGCCCTATTACAGCAATGATTTCACCTTTTGAGACTTCAAAAGATATATTTTTTAATACATTCAGATTTCCAAAACTTTTGTTAAGATTACTGATTTTTATCATAAGTTCCTCCTAATAAGCAACATTTATTTTTTTCTCAAGCCATTTCTGTCCTCTTTCAAGAACTGCAATTAATACCCAGTATATGACTAAAGCAGCCATATATGCTTCCATTATTCTATAATTTTTACTTGAAAGAAGTTTAGCTTCTGCCATAATTTCAACTACACCTATTGTAAAACCTAACGATGTTCCCTTTATCGTTCCAATAAAGGAATTTGATAATCCAGGTATAGCTACTCTTATAGCCTGAGGAAGAACTATTCTTTTCATAGCTTGTAATTCTGTCATTCCTGTAACTAAAGCCGCCTCATACTGCCCTTTATCCACCGAACTCAATGCTCCTCTTATTGTTTCAGCCATAAAAGCTGCTTCATTCATTCCAAGTACAAGAATGATTGAAATTGTTGGTGGAGCTGTTTTTAAAAACGGTATCATTGGAGTTACACCAAAATAAAAGAAAAACAACTGTGAAATCATTGGTGTACTTCTAAAAAATGAAATATACACTTTTATTACTTGAATCAAAACAGGTACTCTATATTCTACAATCACTGCTAAAATAACAGACAACATTAAAGCGAGCGTAAAAGCAATCAATGCTAGAATCAAAGTTGTCCATATAAATGGTATTATATCAGGAAATGCCTCTATAAAAATATCAAATTTAAAGTTCACAGAATTACCTCCGTTATTTTATCTCTCCTGGCTTAGATAAATCAATTCCAAAATGTTCCATGTATATTTTCTGCAAAGTTCCATCTTCTATCATTGACTTTATAGCATTATTAAATTTTTCCAGTAATTCCTTATCTACATCTTTTCTGAACGGATAGGCATTATTTTCTTCATACATTATATCTCCTACCAATTTTATAGGCAGTCCACTTTCCTTTTTCATAGCATCAAAAGCTGAAACTGGATAAAGTGTTGCATCAGCTTTTCCCTGAACTATAAGTTCTCTTCCACTGATATCACTTATTAAAACTTTTATTTTGTCTTCAGGATCATTTTTCTTTTTATAAGCTTCTATATATTCGAGTTCAGCTCCTGCAGGATTTACTGCAAAAATTTTCCCTTTCAAATCTTCTAATTTTGTTATAGAATTATCATTTTCTCCTACTAACAACTTATAAGGATTATAGGCATATATTTCCGAAAATATATATTTTTCTTTTCTTTTATCTGTTATTGTTATCTGTTGTGCCACAGTATCGACTTTTCCTGTATCAAGCAGACCAAACATTCCTTCAAATGAAGCTAACTCCAGCTCTACTTTATATCCACCCATTCTTTTTGCAGCTTCATTCAGAATGTCAATATCAATTCCCACTATTTTATCTCCATCCTTGTAACACCATGGTTTATGCTCTGCCGCAACACCTACTCTTAAAACCTTTTCCTTTTCTGATTTCCCTTCCTGCTTTGCATCTGCATTTTCCTGTTTACTTCCACAGGAAGTTAAAAATAATAAACACATAGCTAAAAATCCTAATAAAAATTTTACTCTTGATTTCATAAAAAATTCCTCCTTAAGTTTATTTTTTAATATAATTTTTTTAACTTTTTAGTCTCCACTATATGTACCTATTTCAATATCATGAAAATTAAAATTTTAATCTTATTCTACTATTTCATAAGAATTATTAAATGAATAACTTCTTAAACTCAAATTTATTTTAATGATCTAAGGCTCAAGAATGATTTTCTGTTTTGAAATCCCTGTCAGTGCTGCTCCTATTGCTCCTGCATATCTTGACAGTGGGTGAGTTTTTATATCCCTGTTCAATTTTTTTGACAGTACTTCTATAAAATAAGGCATCCCACTAAGTCCACCTGTAAGAAAAACTTCATTTCCTACTCCATGTCTTTTACAAAGATTTGCCACCCTTTCAGCAACTGAAGATATTACTCCTGAAGCTATATCCTCCCTTTTTTCTCCTGCACCAATATGGCTTATAACTTCAGATTCAGCAAAGACTGTACACATTGAACTTATGGAAAGGGGATTTCCCTTCTTGGCAATGTCATACAGTTCATCAAAAGTTGCTCCAAGCCTATTTGCCATAATTTCTATGAATTTCCCTGTCCCTGCTGCACACTTATCATTCATCAGAAAATCTATGACCTGACCATTTTCCAGAGTTATTATCTTTGTATCCTGGCCACCTACATCTATAACTGTGCAGTCCTTTTCAAACAAGGCATAGGCTCCTCTTCCGTGACAAGTTATCTCTGTAACAACTTTATCAGCATAATCTACACAAATTCTACCGTACCCGGTTGCCACACATCTCATATTTTCAGTAAATGATTTTTCCTTAAGTCTTCTATATATTTCATTTGCAGTTTCCTTGCTGTTCCATCCTGTAGGAAAATTAAAATAATAAACAAGTGACTTTCCATCAACAACTGCAACTTTTGACCCGGTAGAACCTATATCAATGCCAACATAATAATCATAATCCATCTTAATGCTCTCCCCATTATATATTTCATTTATTTATTTTCTTTTTTATTTATCTATCGTTTCAAGGAACGCTTCAAGCCTTGTAGTAATCTGACCGATATCAGCCATTGAATAATCCGTTTCTATATTAATGTAGGACTTTCCTTTTTCAATTACAGCTTTTTTTACGTTATGGGCTTCAATTGCAAATGTATGACATGCCTGTAATACAATTTCCAATACTCCGTCCACTTCATATTCATCTATCATATCTCTTATATAGTCCAGTCTTTTAGTATTTGGACTCATAACAGAACAGTTTATATTCAGATATTTTTCTGCCAGTGCTCTATACACAGGTAAATCCGTCTTAACTTTATCTATTTTTTCCCTTGTGGCATTACATGTGTCAAATACCACTGCATCTGCCCCAAGTTCTTCTATTATCTTTACAGTTTTATCCCTTACTCCTCCGTTAGGACATCCTGTAACAAGTATTCTAGGTTTTCTTGATGGTTTCCCCTTATAATTTTCTTCCCAGTCTTTTAGTACTTCTTCCGTTCTTTTTTCAATTAAAGCTATTCTTTCTTCCATATTTGGCATAAAACTCAGTGCATCCAGTTTTGTACTCAATTCATAACCTGATATTGGAGAAGGATTTAATCTTCCCAGTTCAAGAAATTTAAGTACTGCTTCCCTTTCCTTATTTTTTAGTTCAATAGCTTTTTTAATATCTTCTTCCGTTATTTCAACATTATAAAAATCTTCCAGTTTTTCCTGAAATCTTTTCATTTCATATTCCCATGAATTTAAAGCTGCCTCATTCCTTGAAGAAGGAAGCTGCATTACATAGGTATCCTTGATGTCATTCATCAATTCAAACATTTTTCTTTTCCCATCACAAGTTGTTTCCCCTACTATGAAATCTGAAAAATAAAAGTAAGGACATGTATCTGTAAGTGCAAATCCATAACTTGCCTTTATAAGTGGACATAAGTTTCTTGGAAGATGTGTTTCTGCCGCACTTATTGGCTCCTCACTTGTTGCACAAAGTGATACAGGAGCAGCTCCTGCCGCCATAATCAGTTCCGTAGGTACAAATGTGCAGTAAGTTCCTACTATTTTCCCTCCTTTTTCTTTCAGTTCCTTCATTTTAAGGAATCCTGCCTGTCTTGCTTCAGAATAGCTTTCAAAATTTTCAGGTAATCTTAACATTTGATTTTCCTCCTTTGATATTACTTTAGATTTATTTTAAAATTTCCACATTTTAAACAAAGTAATTGCTACTATTTTCACGAATATTAGGAACTGTTTCCAGAAAATATAAATAAATATCAGGAAATTGTATTTATACATTTACTAAAATTTCACTTATATAAAACAGTCATTCACTAAGAAAAAGTCAAAAATTCGCCTAAAGTTTCCAGGCTGATGACTTTTTCTAAATTCATCTCCTGTTTTTATATTGTGAAATTTTAAATAATTAATAAATACAATTTTTCCATATTAACTTCTAATTTTTCTTGAGACTTTCCACTACTAAGTTAAATTCCTGTTCCCTTAATGTTCTCATATCAAAAATAATACTGTTTTCTTTAATTCTTGTAATAATTGGAATATCAGCTTCAAGTAAAATTCCTTCTATTTCTGTTGCAGTCCTTGTATTATGTGTCAGTTTTACTGATACACTGTCAAGATACACACCGGGGTAACTTCCTCCGCCAATTTCTGCCTTATCTTCCATTATTTCAGATGTAAAAGCTGTTTCCTTAACCTTTTCAGTAAATTTTTCGGCTTTTTCCTTTAATTCTTCCATTGACATGGAAATCATATTCAATGTAGGAATTTCCTTCAATGCCTTTTCTTCATCAAGATAAAGCCTGAATGTAGCCTCCAGTGCCGCTATCGTCATTTTATCCACACGCAATGCACGTGTAAGCTGATTTTTCTTCATGGCTTCTATATATTTTTTCTTTCCTACAATTATTCCTGCCTGAGGCCCTCCCAGAAGTTTGTCCCCGCTAAATGTAACTACATCTATTCCACTGTCCAGTACTTCCTTTACTGTAGGCTCATATGTAAGACCGTAAGAAGTAAAGTCCACAAACTGGCCACTTCCTAAATCATTTACAGCTACAAGGCCTTTTTCATGGGCTAAATCTGCAAGTTCCTTATACGTCACTTCCTTTGTAAATCCTACTATTTTATAGTTACTCGTATGGACTTTCAGCAGTATTCCTGTATTTTCATTAATTGCATTTACATAGTCCTTCAGGTGAGTTTTATTTGTTGTTCCCACTTCCTGAATAGTTCCTCCGCTCAGCTTGATTATTTCAGGTATTCTGAAAGCTCCTCCGATTTCCACAAGCTCCCCACGGGATACTACTATTTCCTTATCCTTTGCCAATGTACTCAGAGTAAGCATTACAGCATCGGCATTATTATTCACCACAAGAACATCTTCTGCTCCTGTAAGACGTTTAATAATATCTATCAGATGCACATATCTGCTTCCCCTCTGTTTTTCAGCAAGATTAAATTCCAGATTGGAATAGTTGAATGCAACATCTATAAGGTTTTCCTTTATGCTTTCACTGAGGATACTTCTTCCAAGATTAGTATGAAGTATTGTTCCTGTTGCATTTATAACTCTTCTTAGCGAGTATTTATAATTTTTCTTAACTGAATAATTAATCTTTTCTATAATTTCTTCCATTGAAGGTACTTCATTCAGACTATTATTCAATATTTCACTTTTTATATTTTCTGTTTCCTTTTTTACAATATCCTTTACAAAAACTTCAGGATATTCCTCCAGTAGCTGTTTTACTTCTTCCGTCATAAGTATTTTATTAATTGCCGGAATTTTTGATAATAAATGCTTCATGTTTTACACCTCATTTCCCTTTACTCTGTAATCTTCGACTCTCTTTGTTACACCGGCCTTATCCATGTATTCCAATATTGGCAGGGCATACTTTCTAGTTGAACCTGTCATATCCCTAAATTCTGAAAGCAGTAATTTCTTATTTCCTTCAAAATGTTTCAGAACTTTATTTTTTGCCTCATCAAATGTATGGACATGGATAACAATATCCTCATTCAGCCTGATTACAGTATCTCCTAACAGTGAGTCAAGAACTTCATTGGCTACTTTGTTACCTTTTGTAAGTTCCTTTATTGTTGGAGGGGTAAATGCACTTTCCAGAAGGTTTTTCTCAATACGTTTCTTTTCCTGCATCTGCTTATCATCGTATTTTACAGAAAAATCAAAAATCGAAACGAAATTTCCTTCTATTTTTAAAACTTTATTTACAGAAAGAAGTTCAACCATGGCTGCAAATTCCTTCTGGTTCATTTTAAATTTTGAAATAAGTTCAGCCTTTGACATTCCCTTTTTCAGCTTGAATTTCTTATGATAATCTGAAATAACAGCTGCAATTCTTTCACTTACATCTTCATATTTTTTCGAATGTATATAACCTTCCTTTGTTCCATATACAGTCTTTTCCTCCAGAAGTTCCTCCAGATCCTTCAATACTTCTTCAGAAGATTTTTCAAGTGCCTTTGCAATCTTATCTGCTGTAACCAGATACTGCTGGTTAAGTAGAATATAGTTTGCTATAAGATCCTTGCTGCTTCCTTTAGACTGTATCTTAAGTTTATTTAAGATTTCCTCATTGAACCTGTTATGTTTTTTAGGATTGCAGTCCAGTATTATTCCTCCACCTATTGTTATCATAGGAGAATAAGTTCTTATAATAAATTTATCATAATTTTTTACAGCTATTTCTTCCTCAAGACGGAGCTGTGCAAACCCTTTGCTTCCTTCTTCAAGAACATCTCCTCCAAGCGGAACAAATCTCGCCATTACTTCAGAAGTTCCAGTATAAACCCTTATCCTGTCCCAAAGTTCAAGGTTTATTCCGGAATTTTTTATCATCTGAACTTCCGTATCCAGCATATATGTTTTTGTTAATGTCCCAGGAGTTGCGAGCGAGCATCCCCTTCCTATATCTTCAACTTTTATATTAGTAAGATTTATGGCTGTTCTCTGTCCTGCATAGGCTGTTTTTACATCTTTCTTATGAACCTGAATATTTCTTACCTTTGTCTTTATATCGTGAGGATAAACTTCCAGTTCATCTCCTACAGAAATCTTTCCTTCAGTTAAAGTTCCAGTTATTACCGTTCCAAAACCTTTTACCTGAAATGCCCTGTCTATATTAAGACGTACATTTCCAGAATTTTTTAGTTCCGCTATGTCATCTGTCTTTTTGTCGATTACATGTAAAAGTTCATCTATTCCCTTACGTGAAACAGAATCCACTTCCACAATAGGACTTCCTTCAAGCGGAGTTCCTTTTATGAAACTTTCTATATCTTCCCTTACAAGAGTTCTGTAATCCTCATCTGCAAGGTCTATTTTTGTCATTACTATTATGAAATTTTCCACTCCTAATAATGACAGTATGTCGGCATGCTCCTTTGTCTGTGGCATTATCCCTTCCCTTGCATCTACCAGAAGTAGCACAAGGTTTATCCCGACAGCCCCTACAAGCATATTTTTTATAAATTTTTCGTGTCCGGGAACATCCACAACCCCGCATCTTTTCCCACTTGGCAAGTCAAAGTAGGCAAATCCAAGGTTTATAGATATTCCCCCTCTCCTTCTCTTCCGTCATTGTATCTGTTTCTATACCGCTTAGAGCCTTTATCAGTGTTGTCTTTCCATGATCTATATGCCCTGCAGTTCCTATTATTACATTACTCATTAAATATCTCTCTTTCATTATTTATTTCTGGAATGTCATTGTCCTCGTAAAGCAGTTCCACTTCTCTTTTTATACCTGTTTTCCTTGAATAATATAATGCCTTGTATCTCACATTTTCCTTTTCCAGCAGCTCTATCAGATGACTGAAATTATTCCATGAAATTTTCAGCATGAAACCGCATCCAAGGGAAATTGAAGGATGAACCGGAACCAGTCCCGCATCAATCTTTTCAGTATCACATATGTTATCTGCTTTTATTGCATCGTGAGTGTTATGAAACACCACTATTCCTTCATCTATTATTTTAGTCATATAATAACACCTACGGTCTGACTACTCTGTTTGCTGTACGCATATCTTCAACTATGAAATACATGTTTGATGAATTTCCTATTGCAAGATCAACTTTGTGGTAATCTATACATGCTCCGCAACACATAATTTCTACGCCGTTATCTTCAAGTTCTTTCAGTTCTTTCAGTACATGGCTACGATTTTTGTCTACCAGTAAGGCTCCTCCATTGTAAAATAATATTTTTTTAGGAAGCACTTCCTGCTCTGTCAGAGTGTACAGAAATGCCTTCATCAGTTTTTCCCAAGTTCTTCACTTCCATGCCCCATTATCTGTTTATTTATAACTACTACATAACTGTCATCCTTAATTTGTAAGAACTGTTCTTTTTCTTTTGTAGCTTCTTTTTCCAGAATTACCTTATATACTCCGCTTTCAGTAACTTCACTTACAAATTTACAGTTATTTCCAGTAGCAAAGTCATGAATTTTTTTTACGTTTTCTTCATCATTTACAAGCAGTTCTACAAGACTGTCTTTTTCCAGTGCACGTTTTGCCTGAATCACAGGAAGTACACATCTGTCTTCAGAGGTATCTATGAATTTTGCTTTTTTCTCTTCCTTACCTGCTGCAGGATTTGACACTGTAACTACATATTCTTCATCACTTACTTTTTTCACGTCAATATTATAATTAAGCTGTTCAGCAAGTTTTGTAAGGTTTTCAGTTGCTATAAAGTTATCTACCGTTGTTTCTACCACATCATATTCTGCTAATAATTTTTTTGTTTGAACTACTGGTAACGGACAAGCCATTCCTTTAGCGTTAAATTCATGTTTTTTCATTTCTATCATTCCCTTCGCTACAAATTTCATTTTAATTTTTTAATATATATGTTATCTTTTCAAATTATAAAATTACTACATCTTTTTCCTGTCTTTTTACAACTTTTCCCACTATTGCACTTTTTATTTCCAGTTTATTTAACTTTTCCAGCAGTTCTTCCCCATATTTTTCAGGCAGACTTATAAGAAGTCCTCCCGATGTCTGAGGATCAAACATTATTTCCTCCATTGGAAAATCATTAACCTTAAATTCTACCTTATCCTTAAGATAGTTTCTGTTTAACTGTCCTCCTGCTGTAATTATAAACTCGCTTGCACAGTGGTATGCTTCAGGAAGTACAGGAATATTTTCAGAGAAAATTTCAGCTGAATATTTTCCATCCAGCATTTCCACAAGATGGCCTAAAAATCCAAAACCTGTTATATCTGTACAACTGTTTACAGGATACTCTTCCATAACTTCAGCCGCATATTTGTTCAATGTTGTCATTTGTCTGACACATGTGGCAAAAGCTTCTTCCGAACATTCTTTTATCATATGTGCAGAATTTATAATACTTACACCTAAAGGTTTTGTCACTATGAGCACATCTCCTTCTTTACAGTTGTTGTTTACCAGTATTTTATCAGGGTGTACAACTCCTGTAACTGATAGTCCGTATTTCGGCGTAGAATCGTGTATTGAATGTCCTCCGGCAAGAACTCCTCCTGCTTCGTGAACTTTTTCAGCACCACCTTTAATATCTGCTTCAATATTTCCATATCCATTTTCTCAGGGAAGGCAACTATATTTAAAGCTGTTATTACCTTACCTCCCATTGCATAAACATCACTCAGTGCATTTGTTGCAGCTATCTGTCCATATAAATATGGGTCATTTATCATAGTTGTGAAGAAATCCAATGTCTGAATAATCGCCTTATCTTCAGATATTTTATAAACCGCCGCGTCATCAGATGACTCGTAACCTACTATAAGGTTTTCATCCTTCTTTTTAGGTAAATCATCCAATAGACCTGATAGAGCTCCCGGCCCTATTTTTGAGTTTCAGCCTCCACAAACTATCATACTTAATTTTTTCCCGTCCATTTATCTCTCCTTTAACTTTTTTATTTCTATTATATCATTCTATATTAAAAAAACCAAAAATAAGATAAAAAAATGCAGTATTATTTTTTTATTATATTCATATAATAAAAAAATATCACCTATGGAATAATTAAATTTCTACTAAGTGATACTGCCTATTTTATAATTTATTCTTATCATACTGGCGGGAATGTGTGGGAATCGAACCCACCTGAGAGGCTCCTAACCCCTCACGCCGGTTTTGAAGACCGGAGAGAACACCAGAACTCATCCACTCCCATTCCAATATAATAATTATACTACATAAATTATATAAAAATCAATATCAAATTTAAATAATAGGTAGAAATTTAATATCCATATTTATAGATTTTTTTACCGTGTTATAGATATAACAATACTTTTAAAGTCTTTTTCACAAAACTTTATAATTTCTTCATCGTCAAGTTCCGAATAAATATACATTATAATGGAACATTCTGATATTACAGGTTCTTCTTCATAACCCTTCACCCCTAATAAAGTGAGGGGATTTTTCAGTTTAATTTTTATTTTTCCTTCTATTTCACCTAAGAAAATTCCACTTCTTTTACCTGTATTCTTAAGACTGTGAATTATCCCGCCCACTATGGAGCTTGCAAAATAATTTAGGGAACTGTACTGGCTTTTCTCTGAATCAAATTCCACTTCGCTTGTAACTTCTATAAAATCCTTTTCAGTAAAAACTTTTACAGTTTTCTTATTTGTCAATATTGCCCTGTAAGACACATCATAATTTCTTGATTCATAAAGATTACTCATATTTTTCCCTCAGATATTTTTTTGCCTTGTCAAGCTGAATGAGTTTTTTCTCTATTATTTCCATTGTATTTACAGGTCTGTTTGCAAATGTAGCAAATCCGCAGTCAGGATTTAGCCACACTTTTTCCTTCGGAAGCCATTTCAATGCTTCCTCCGCTCTTCCAACTATTTCCTCAGAAGTTTCAATATTATCTGTTCTGGGATTAATAACACCCAGACCTAAAATACAGTTTTTTCTTATAATTTCACTCTCCAGCAGGGAACTGAGCTCTCCTGCACGCGGAGTTGAAAATTCAAGAGTCAGTATATCAGGTTTCACTTCTTCAAAAAGCGGCAGAAGAGGAGTATAAGGCCCGCTTAACAGCGTACTTTCATTTTTACTCCAGTTTCCACGGCACACATGAAGGGAAACAGCAATATTTTTTCCTTTAGCATACTCTACAATTTCTTTTATTAATCCTGTGGCAAATTTCAGTTCTTCTTTCGGATCCTTCTTTTCAGAAAGGGCGGCACACATGAAGGAACGTGTATGTCCTTCTGAAAATACAACTTCTGTAAGTACAGGCTCATCAAACTGTACTACATCCGTTTTTATAATCGCCAGCCTGTCGATTTCCTGTTTCAGTACTTTTATTATATCCTGCCCCAGTTCTTCCTTATTTTTATAATATTTCTTTGATAGGGCAGGAAGCCACATAGACCTTGTCATTAGATAAGGTCCGGGCAAAGTGGCTTTAACAGGGGCATCTGTTATTTTCTTTAATTCTGCCATTTCATCTGCAACAAGTTCCTTATCGTATTCCACTTTCCCTGTACAGATTGCATTTTTTATACTTACAGCCGGAACATCCAGTATTTCCAGAATCTGCTCAAATGCCTTCTTATCTTCAATATATTCGAGCATATCTCCCATGTTCATCATTGTAACACCTTTCAATTTATCCGATACAAATGAAACATAGTTATCCCTGCTTAATTCTCCATTGGTAATAATATCAACATTACACTGTTTCTGCATTTCAACGATTTTCAACGTTTCTTCTGCCACCAGGCTGTCAAGTTCATCTGATAAAATTTCACCCGACTGGACTTTTCTTCTGTACTGCATTATTTTCTTGCTTCTAGGCATGCTACCTAGAAGGGAAGTTGTAAAAGGTAAGTATTTTCTCATATTTTACCTCTAATCTTCCTTAAAATAATTTAAATATCTATTTGCATTCAGAAGCTGATTAAATCCTTCCGTTCTTCCCGGAACCCATTCTTTAAGCCCTTCCATATCCATCATTTCTTTATGTTTAGGATTGTTATAATCCATTTTATGAAGTACTTCAAAGAATTGATTAAATTTCTCCTTATCCATGTCAGGTCTTCCTGAAAATATGCAATGATCAAAATTTGGTGTTTTATACAGTATTTTCACCTGATTTTCATCAAGCGTACCATCTTTATCCATGCATCATAGTTAAAGTCAAGCATCCATGTTGCCGCAACTTCTCCTGAAAGCATTGCTTTTGCAGAATCAAGTTCCCCACCTATATGGTCTCCCTGAAGTCCTACTTCTAAGTCAAATCTTTTTTCTTCATAGTCTTTTCCATATTCAAGACCTTTTTGATGAAGATTATATATAGGAATCAGACGGGCCTGTGGTGAATCTATGGCACCAAAACCTATTGTTTTTCCTTTTAAATCTTCTATATTTTCTATTCCACTATCTTTTCTTACTACAAGATAAGTCTGTCTATCCCTGTCAGTATCACGCATTGATCCATCAAGAGCTTTTCCTTTAGTTCTGATATAAGCATCCACCCATGCCAGTGGAGAATTCCATGCAATATCAATTTCCCCGTTCATTAATCCATCTATTTGACTTACGTAATCTTTATAGAAAACCGGTTCAACAGGAAATCCTTCTTCCTTAAAAAAGTCTGCAATTATTCCCCATATTACTGTTACTTTTGGAGCATAAATTACTGCTCCTATTTTTACATTACTCATTTTTTATCATTCCTTCCAAAATATTTTAACCTATACAAGAGGTTGTCCTGTTATTGCTCTTCCAAGCCAGATTGTAAGAACGTCAACACTTGGAGCCATTATTTGTCCTGCATATGAATCACGAAGCAGTCTTTCCATATTTCCTGCTTTGTTATAGGCTTTTCCTCCACCTATTCTCATTCCAATACGTGCAAGTTCGATTGCCGCTTCACTTGCAAATATTCTTGCGGCAAGTATTTTCGCCAATGCATCTTCTTTACCTTCCACAGCAGCCCTTGCAGCTTCTTCTGTTGATAAGATAGCGGCATTTGTCTGAGCGTAGATTTTTGCCAGATGTATTTGAACTGTTTCTATTTCGCTTAATGATTTACCAGTAGGGTATTTTCTATTTGTTGAATGTTCTACAGCTTCTGCCAGTATAGCCTGACATACACCTGTATAAACAGCGGCAAGTCCTGTTACAAAGTAAGGTGCAACAACATTAAATACCTGTTCCACTCCTGTTCCTTCTTCACCTATACGGTAACTCTTGTCAAGTACTACATCGTTAAGTTCCATTTGGCATGAAACATTTCCACGCATTCCAAGTCCATGCCATGTATTAGTTTTGAAATTCAATCCTTCTGATTCCAATGGGAATACCCAGTTATCAACAGCTCCTTCTTTTTGAGATGGTGCAAGAACCAGATAATAAGATGCATGAGTCGCTGAAGTTACCATACTTTTCAGTCCATTGAATTTTACTGTGCTGTCACTAACTTCTGTTTTTATATCTGAAATATAAAAATGTGTTCCTGTTCCAAGTTCACTGTATGCCAGTGCTAAAAATTTATTATTTTCTACAACATCTTTAAATATTCTACTTTTTAATTCTTCACTTCCATTTACTAAAATAATCATAACTGCCACATTATGCATCATATAGCAAAGAGCTGCAGTAGCACTTTCTTTTGAGAAAGCACGGCAAATCGCCGCATGATCTTCCAGTGTTCCACCTTGGCCTCCATATTCTTTAGGTATCATCACTTTAAAATACCCTGCTTTTCCCATTTCCTCAAATGATTTTACAGGAAATTCCTGTTTTTCATCAATTTCCTTACTGTAAGGTAAAATGTGATTTTTTGCAAATTCACTTGCTTCATTGTAATAGTTTGACATAACTATTCCTCCTAAAATTCGTAATTTTTATATATTAAAGAACTACAAAAATAGAATTCCGGAAAAATAACAGAACAAATATTCAAAATATCATTATTAAATTAAAATACATTGGTTTGATTTTATTTTCAAAGAAAAAAATAGCCCTTTTTTTGATTAAATAGCCATTAGATAAGAATTTATATGCTTTTGATTGAAAGTCTTACAACTTTTTGGATTTTTATTTTTTTTATATTAAAAAAATAGAAAGAAATAACAAACAATATAAATTTCCTATCACATGTCCAGCATAAAGAACAACCTGCTCTTTTTAACTGTTTCAATGTTCAAGAGCACAGATTCATCGTATTTTGTAATTTCTTAATGTGTGATATTTTTGAAATTATAATTGTTCATGTCAGTTCTTCCTCCTTTTTCTCAGTTCTATATCTTTAATACATTTATATATATTTTACCTTATAATCTTAAATAATGCAACATTTTCGAATAGTCTTTTTTAAATTATTTATTACTAAAAAAATATGACCTCCAACTTTTCTATGTTTTATGAGGTTTTTCTGGCCATATTTGTTATTTAACATTTCCTATATTTCTGATTCTTACTGCTTGGTTTATTAGGAATTGTTCTTTCAATCACTTTCAGCTCAAGTGCAGAATTTAGATAATTTTTTCTGAAGGTAGGCTTATGTACTAAATCCAATCTTTCCATAATCTCTTTTGCTGATAAAACATCATCCCCCAATACATGAAGTAACTTCTCTACCGATTTTTTATCTTGGTCGCTATCCTGATCGGTTATACCTTCTGAGTTTCTAATTTATTATGATTACATCATAAAAACATTCAAAAAAATCCTATAAAAATCTTTTTAGAATTCACTTTTCTGATTCCACTTTCTTTGATTTGTATGTGAAAAATTTTATAAATCAAATTAAAAAAATATTTTTGACTTTTTCAATTTTAGGTAGTATAATTAAATTGAAAATTACAAATTTTAGGAGGCTAACATGAAAAAAACATTCACATTTTTAATGGCAATAATTTTTATGACAATTATTGCAAGCTGTGGAAACAAAGACACTAAAGGCGGGGAATCGGCAGGAGCAAAATCTGACGTTAATGCCCAGATAAGCTTCAGTGGGTCATCAACACTGGCTCCGGTAATAAGTAAAATCTCAACTACATTCATTGAAAAATATGAAACATGGGATAAGGTAGATCCGTCACTTCCGGCTGAAAATATTACAATATATGTTTCATCAGGTGGATCAGGTGCAGGAGTAAAGGCTGTTCTTGACAATGTAGCAAACTTTGGAATGCTTGCACGTGGAATAAAAGATAGCGAAAAAGAAAAAGTTAAAGATTTGAAGGCATTTACATTGGGACTTGATGCACTAACTATTTCAGTAAACCCTGAAAATCCATTTATTAAATTAAAAGGTGGAAATATTACAAAAGATGAAATTATAAAAATATTCTCAGGAGAATACAAAAAATGGAGCGATTTGGATAAATCCCTTCCTAACGAAGATATCGTAGTAGTAACACGTGATCTTAGTGGTGGAGCTCATGAAGTTTTCCAGAAAAACGTAATGAAGGATGTAAACGTTAGACAGGATGCTATTCAGGCACCTACAATGGGAGCCCTTGTTGCAAAAATTATTGAAAATAAAAATGCTATTGGATATGCTTCTTTCGGAATAACAAATCAGAACAAAGGAAAACTTATTCCTCTGAAAGTGGATAATATCGAACCAAGCGAAGAAAATATCCTAAATAAATCCTACTATATTTCAAGACCTTTAATAATAATGAAAAGTGGAGAATTGACAAAAACTGAAAAAATATTTGTTGACCTGCTTAAATCTGAAGAAGGGAAAAAAGTTATAAAAGACATGGGATTCATTCCTGTATCAGAATAAAAAGTGTAAATCAGTAAATTTAAATAACAGTGAGGTAAAAAAAGTGAAAAAAATATTTTCAGACATTCAATATATCTGCTCACAGTATTATCCATGCTTATATTAATAACAATGCTGATGTATTTATTTATAGAAGCCTACCCATTTTTCAAGGGACAGAAGTTAAGTGACTTTATTTTGGGAAATACATGGAGGGCAAGCGAACCTCATCAGAGCTTTCAAATATTTAATATTCTATATGCAGGGTTTTATATTTCCATTTTGGCATGCTTAATATCATTTCCTGTTTCATACGGAATTTCAATGTTTATATGCTTTTATTCTAAAAATGCAATAAAAAGAGTAATTATATGGACGGTAAATATCCTTTCGGGGATACCGTCCATAGTATATGGTTTTTTTGGAATGATAGTCATACTGAAACTTCTGGAAAATTCATTTTCCCTATCCACAGGAGAATCAGTTTTAGCAGGGAGCCTTATTTTGTCAATAATGATAATCCCTTTTTTTGTTGGGAGCTGTATTGAAAAAATAGAAGCAGTTAAGGAAAAATTTGAAAAGGATTCTGATGCCCTAGGTGTCACAAAGGAATATTTTATAAGGAAAGTTGTTTTCAGTGAAACAAAATTTGCAATAGTTACAGCCTTTCTTCTGGCTTTTGCGAGGGCAACAGGGGAAACAATGGCAGTCATGATGGTCATAGGTAATTCACCTCAATTTCCTCATATACTTACAAAGGCTGAAACTGTTCCTGCACTGATAGCTCTGGAAATTGGAATGAGTGAAGTAGGAAGCAGACATTATTCCGCACTGTTTGCATCGGCTTTTGTCCTGCTCATTGCAGTACTGATTATTAACATAATATTTTTTATTTTAAATGGAATAAGGAGAGCATATATTGAAAATTAAGGATTTTATTATAAAAATATGGATTTATCTGTCGACAGTTACTGTATTTTTTATTATTTTCAGTATAATTTATTTTGTAGTATCCAAAGGAATTAAAGAAATAAACCTTTCTTTTCTGACAGAAAATCCTAAAGGAATGCCTCTTGGAAGTGAAGGAGGCATAAAAAATGCCATTATGGGATCTATTTTTTTAATGTTTCTGGCCATTGTCTTTTCCATCATACTCGGAACAGGATGTGCCATTTACAGCACAGTTTACTGTAATTCAAAAAAGATTAATATGGCAATCAGGCTTGTAATACAGTGTATCTCATCTGTCCCTTCCATAATTATAGGCTTATTTGTATACGGTTTTTTCATAGTGACGCTAAATGTTCCAAGAAGTATGCTGACTGCAGGAATTTCACTTGGAATTATGGTTTTTCCATTTGTGGAAATAAGGATTGAAAAAAGTATCATGAATATAGACAAAAAAATCATAAGGGAAAGTTTTTCTCTAGGAGTTGGAAAAGACTACATGTGTAAAAAACTTGTATTGCCAATAATCAGAAAGGAAATAATATCTACAGGCATACTTGCAGGAAGTTATGCAATGGGGGCAACAGCACCTCTACTGCTAACAGGTGCTGTTTTCATAGGTGGTTCATCAAATAAACTATTAAGACCTGTCATGGCATTACCTTTTCATCTGCATATGCTATTAGGACAGACAGCACTGTATGAAAAAGCTTATGCCACTGCTTTTGTGCTGATTTGCATTCTCATAATTATGCATATTCTATCAGAAGTTATAATGCTTGGAACGGGAGGAATGTTAGTTGAATATATTAGAAATAAAAAATGTTAATATATATTACGGTGGTAAAGAAATTTTAAAAGATATAAATATCGATATTAAAAAAAATGAAATTCTTTGCATAATGGGACCTTCAGGATGTGGAAAATCAACATTATTATCTCTAATTAATGGCTTTCTTACTGAAAATGGTGGGGAATACACTGGAGATGTCATTCTGAAAGGGGAAAATATAAAGGCTATGAAACCGATTCAGCTGAGAAGAAGTATTTCTACATTATTTCAGGATTCAAAACCTTTTCCATTATCCATAGAAAATAATATTCTATATCCGATAGAATTTTACGAAGGAAAAGTAAAAAATAAAAAAGAGAGAATTTCCAGCTATCTGAAAGATGTAAACCTTTATAATGAAGTAAAGGATGATCTTAAAATGTCAGCACTGAAATTGTCAGGTGGTCAGAAGCAGAGACTATGTATTGCAAGAATGCTGACAACAGACCCTGATATTCTTATCTTTGATGAGCCATGTTCTTCTCTTGATATGGAAAATACCCTCATTATAGAAAAACTTATAAAAAGACTGTCTGAAAAATATACGGTAATTCTAACTACACATAATGAAGAACAAGCTAAAAGAATTGCAGACAGAACTATTTTAATTGGTAAAAATATAAACTGATTACAAATTTTTCCACAAGATTAGCATTAATGCTGATTAGTTTTCTCCAATAGTTCCCTTTCTCATTATTTTTGGTCAAAAAAGGGAAGTATCGGCTATTTGCTTTTACTTCCCCATAATAATTTCTTATTTTTCGTATTTTGTCACAAAAACCAGCTCGTAAATACAAAGCTCTTTATCACTTATCAATTTAAAACTATTTCGAACTGCCAGTTTAATTGTCTTATTTTGTCTTGGATCACATTCAATAATTAGTGAATGAATCAATTTCTTTCTTGCAAAATCTATAAGTGATTTAGTAATTTCATCAGCTATCCCCTGATTCCAATACTCTTCACTTATTATCCACCCAATTTCATATCTTTTACTGTCATATTCGTGAAAAAAATAACATGTCCAATTAATTTATTATTATTTTTTTGTATTCCAATGCATATACTAGGGGAGAAGAAATTAAAGCATTATTTTTCTATAAAAAAATTTTTTTGTCTTCTCCTCTGTAAATGGTGGTTCAATATATTCCATTACTTTTTGGACTGCTTAAAATACAGTACAATGCATAAACATCACTTTCATTAAAAATTTCTAATAAGGCATCTTTGAGTTTCTATTCTCATAAGCTCCTCCTTAAGTAAAGTCATTTATGTAATTATTTACTCGCTATCCATAAACTCTAAATTTACCGTTCTAATATGCACTTTTATATTTCATCAGAAGTTAATTTTATTATCTTTCATTATATTCATCAGGCATAGAATCTGCCAATTTTACTATATTTTTCATCCATTCCTTTTTTATTTCCCACAGATTAGCCTGTACTTCTAAAGAATTCCATTTTGGTATGTCAAATACTCTTGACCATCTTTCTTTTATTCCGTTTTATTTATTTACTTAAATTATTATATTCCCTCACAACTTCATTAAATACACGATTTACATTTTCAGGTGTTCCCTCACTTACTTCGGCATAAAAGCTATTTCTAATTTCTCCACTTTCTCCTTTTCTCTTTGTTTCCATTCTGTTAATCAGACTTGCTGTTGACCCCTTAAATTCTGTCATTTTTCTTTTAAATGATGCTATTGCCACACTGTTTGTATAACCTTCTTTTTTCAGTTCTTCTCCATTTGCCAGAATTTTTTCAGTCTCTTCGTACTGTTTTGAAATTTTATCTCTTAATTCCTTAAATTTTTCAACATTTCCATTAGTAAAATTAGATATATCCAATTTCTGATTATCTATTTCAGCAAGAAAATCTTCGTTTACTTTCATCTGAAGTGCCAGGTTATATCTCACCGTTTCTCCATTTTTCTTAAATTCTTCAATCGCCTGTACCTGATTTTCCCTGTCCTTTTTCTCCATAGCCTTTTTAAAAGCTGATGTAGTTTCACTGTATTTTTTCACTGCGGCAAGGAATTTTGTGTGCATTTCCTGTGCCTTGGCATAATTATCAGAAACAAAATCCTTTCCTTCATAGTAGCTTTCCATAGCTTCTGCCAGTGTTTTAAGTTCCTCTATATATGGAAGCATATCTTTTGCGGCTTTATCCAGTTCATCCATTTTTACTTTTGAGGAAAGGTTTTGCTTTACATTATCAATTGTACTTTGATTCACATGCATTACCGGAAATGATCCTTTAACTTTACGAACTTTTTCTTCATTTCCTGCTTCTTCAAAATATCTTATAATTCTTCTATCAATATTTCCTAGATTATTATAGACTTCCACATATCTGTTATATTTTTTTCTATTTCTTCCTTCTTTTTCTCAATCTCATTCATTACATCCTGTTCATCTTTTTGTTGCAACATTTTTTTCTTTCTTTATTTTTATCATTATTCCCACTTTTTTTCCACAGGAAAAAAATTACAAACAATAACAATAAAAAATGCCCCTATTTTTTTCTCATTATTTCCTCCTAATTTTTTTGTAACAGAATTTTTTTCTAACTTATAAGCATTTTTAGGGAAAAGAAGTTTTTATATTTCTTTCCCTATTCTTTTATTATATTTTCTTTTCCATAACAATGACTTCTTTTTTTCAGAATTTCCAAACTTCAAAACTTTTCTTTCAATTTCTTTAAAAATTTTGTTTTTTTCCAAAAAAAGAAAATCCTATTTCATTATCAGTAATTACTCCCAGTCTTATTTTTTTAAAAAAATCCCTCACTTTTTAAACAAATCCTCTAAGTAATTAAATATTTTTCTGCCAAAACCTTGTCTATGTTTGTTATTTTTTTAATTATAAAAAGACCTATAAAAAAACAGTATTTCTTTCAGGATAGCCAGTTATATAATCAACTGCACCTAAAATTTCATCATTAAAAAGAAACTAATCTGTAATTTTTTTCTGACTTTTTTTGAACTCCATCAGGAATATTTGTAATATCTTGTTCAACATTGGTTATACTTTGAGGAATATTCAATATTTTTATTAAAATAATAGTCATTACCAATATAAATATCCAGTACTTCCTGTTTCAATCTGTCATTATTTACAGATATTAATTTAATCAAGTGAAATCACCAATGTTTTCAGAAATTCCCATATTCTTCCTACAGACTCTATATTCAGACGCTCATTTACAGTATGAATTGCCTGCATATCCGGTCCGAATGTAATCATATCTGTATTTGGTAAAGGTATTTTCAATATACCGCATTCCAGTCCACAGTGCATTGTTTTTACACTTGGCTCTTTCCCAAACTGTTTCTTATACACTTCTATTGCCTTCACCCGCAATGCAGAATCAGGATCATATTGCCAGCCAGGATATCCTCCGTTATCTGACATTTCAAATCCATTTGAAGTTACAATCAGTTCAAAACGTCTTTTAACTTCAATTTCCCTTGCTTTGTTTGAAGAACGCAACAATGTTGTCAGGTATAATTTACCATCCTTCTGTTCCAGTACACCGTTAGAAAGACTTGTTTCAACAAGTCCGTCCAGCACAGGATCCATATAGCATACTCCATCAGGCACAGCTATTAATGTTTCAACAACTGCCTTCAAAGTTTCACATGGCCATACTTTTTCTCCTGAGTCTATTGAAGTGAACACAATTTTCATATCAGGATCGGAAATTTTATAATTTTTCTTAAGTTCCTCCGCCTTCTTTTTAAGTTCTTCAACAGCTTCATTATCTGCAAACAGTTCAACAACTGCCGTTGTAGGAACTGCATTATGCTTTGATCCTCCGCTCAGTGAAACAAGTTCTATTTTGCCTGAAACTCTATCAAGAAGCTGTGCCGCGATTTTAATTGAATTTGCACGTGACTTATGTATTTCCTGTCCGGAATGCCCTCCTGTCAGCTCTTCAATTTCAATCTTATAGGCATCCTTCAAAGTAGGCTCTACAGTTTTAAGTTCCTTTACTGAAGTAATCGTTACTCCTCCGGCACATCCTACAAGAAGTTCATTTTCAACTTCTCCATCTATGTTAAAAAGATATTTTCCAGTTAAATGTTCTCCTGTCACTGCAAGAGCACCTTCCATTCCAAGTTCTTCCTGAGTTGTAATTAATACCTCAAGATTAGGATGCGGATAATTCCCGTCAAGAAAAGCCAGAGCATAAGCCACAGCTATTCCGTCATCTCCTCCAAGAGTAGTTCCTTCTGCACTTATCCATCCGTCTTTTGCCTGCAGTTTTAAAGAATCTTCACAGAAATTATGACTTGAACCCTTTACTTTCTCACAAACCATATCCATATGTCCCTGCATAATAATTGTAGGCTTTGATTCGTATCCCGGAGTTGCAGGTTTCTTTATAATTACATTATTTTCATGATCCTGATAAACTTCAAGATTTCTCTTTTTTGCAAAATCTACAAGAAAATCACTTACTTTCTTTTCCTGTCTTGAACAACGGGGAATTTTAGATAATTCCTCAAACCAGTAAAATACATCTTTTGGTTCAAAATTTTCTAACATTTAAAATACCTCCTAATGTAATGTCTAGTGTAACATCCATCCTGTAAAGATACCATAATAGTTACCGATAACATATCCTAAAGTTCCTATTAAAAGTGCAGGTACTATAAGTTCTGTCCAACCTTTTGAAACTGCCATTGCAGCTGCTGAAGTTGGTCCTCCCACATTGGCATTTGACGCAACAATAATTTCTTCAATACTGAATTTAAACATTTTTCCAAGTACCAGTGAGAATATCAGGTTAACAAGAATTATAATGAAGGCAAATACAAACAGCAACGGAGATTCCTTAAGAATTAAACCAATTGAAGCAGGTGCTCCTATTACTGCAAAGAACAGATAAATAAGGAATGTTCCTATTTCCTGACTTCCTCTTATTGAACCTACCTGTTTCGGGAACGCCGAAGCTACTATTATTGTCAATGTTGTCATTAACAGATATTTATTTCCTAATAATCCTCCTAAAATAGCATCTACCAGTCCTTTTCCTGAGAATGTAGAAGACAGTAATTTAGATAATGTATCAGAAATAGTAACTATAACCAAGGATAAAGCTACTGTTATTGCTATATCCTTTAATGAAATTTCTTTTGCTCCCCAGTATTTTGCTACTAATGTTTCATTTTTACTTTTATCTTCTTCTGTAAGATTTTCCAATTTATCTATATAAGGGTGTGTAAATTTTTTCTTTATAATATTTAACGTTGGTAAAGCTATCAGTACAAAAAAATAAAGTGCCATTAGAAGATTATCTGCAACTAGTGCTACAGACACTGTTTTCCCAGGTACTTTATATAGAGTAGACATTGCCACAAAATTAACAGCTCCTCCTGTATATGTTCCTGTAAACATAGGTACTATATCATTTAACTGAGGAATAACTCCTCTCATAATATAATAAGCAATAAAACCACCTATAACTGTTCCAAAACTGCTTAATATAAACATAAAAACCATACGACCTGACTCTCTTCCTATTTTTTTAATGTCTGCATTAAACAGCAACATAGGAATAGCAAGTGGAACTATATATCCCCACACATGATCGTAAACAGGTGCTTCTGTTGGTATTATATTGAAATTTGATAAAATCATTACAAATGATAATGCTAAAATACATCCTGTAACTTTACTTGCCCAATCATATTTTTGTTCCAAATATATTGCCGTTGCGGCACAAACTGCCAAAATACACCATAAAGCCCATGTATTATCTGCACTTATAAGACTGTTCATCTTTCTCCTCCTTTTAATTATAAGAGATTTCTCCATTATTTTAAATACAGTGCTGAATACAAGATCTGAAATCTGAAACAGCACTGCATTTATTATTTTTTTATTTATTTAGTATTTTCTGTGTTATAATAACACTATTTTATTCTTCCTTATAGTCGTAATGAACATTACCTTCTGCAAATTTCTTATTGTAATCTTGAAGAAGATTTTTAACTTCAAATGATAGCCATACGATGGCAATCAAGTTCGGTATAACCATTAAACTGTTAAAGATATCTGCCAATGACCATACTATTTCAACTTCCTGTAATGATCCAACTATTATACAGATAATTACTATTATTCTGTAAGGTAATAATCCTTTTTCACCAAATAAATATTTAATATTTGATTCTCCAAAGTAGTACCATCCTATTATAGTAGTGAAGGCAAAGAATGCAAGACATACAGCCAGCAAAATTGCTCCAAATTCACCAAAAGAAAGTTTAAATGCACCTTGTGTAAGCTGAGCTCCTACAAGATATTTACCATTTGCACCTTGTACTTTATATGCACCAGTTACTAAAATAGACAATGCTGTTGCAGTACATACTAATATAGTGTCTATAAATACTCCAACCATTGCAGTTAATCCCTGTTCTGCCGGGTGTTTTACGTGTGCAACTGCGTGTGCGTGTGGAGTTGAACCCATTCCTGCTTCATTTGAGAACAGTCCTCTTGCAACTCCTTTTTGCACTGCCACTTTAACTACAGATCCTGCAATACCTCCTGCTACTGCATTTCCTGTAAATGCACTTTCAAATATCCATCCAATTGTAGGAATTACTTCTTTATGGAATATAATTAATATAACAATACTTCCTAATATATAAACTGCTGCCATGATAGGAACTACGAGTTCAGCAAATTTTGCTATTCTTCCCATTCCTCCCATAAATATTAAAGCTGCCAATATTGCAACAACAACACCAACTATACCAGGGTTGATACCTTCTAAACCACTTATACCTTTAATTCCTGCAGCAATTGAGTTTGATTGAACGGCATTTCCCATAAATCCTAATGCAAGGATAATAGTAACTGCAAAGAATCCTGCTAATCCTTTAGCAAGTCCACCTGTTTTTTTCAAACCTTCAGAAATATAGTAAGCAGGTCCTCCTACTAATTCTCCGTTTACTCTTCTTCTATATTTTTGTGCAAGACATGCTTCTGTGAAAATTGTTCCCATACCTAAAAATGCAGAAACCCACATCCAGAATACAGCTCCTGGTCCTCCTGCAGTTATTGCTGTTGCAACCCCTGCCACGTTACCAGTACCCACTTGTGCTGCAACTGCTGTTGCAAGTGCCTGAAATGATGACATTGATCCTTCCTGAGAATCTTTCTTCTTAAATAAATCTCCAAATACCATTCCAAATGCTCTTGGCATCTTAGCTATCTGAGGAAATCCCAAAATAATACTTAAGAAAGCCCCTGCTCCAAGTAATCCCCACATAAGAATATTACTTGTAAGGAAATTATTTAAATTATTTATAATATCTACTAAACCCATAGTTCTCACTCCTTGTGTGATTATTTTTGATGTACAGAAATAAAGTGTTATATTAAAATTATGGCAGTAAATTTTTTTCTTTTTAACTTCAAATAACCACTTATAACTAGCTATTAATTTATAACCACTATATGTCTGCACTGAAATAACATATGTTCGTTATTTTTTTTAACAAATAGTTGCTAGAATAATACTCATATATCATAATTTTTTTAAGAAAAATGAAGCCTATAAATATTCCGTATAAAAATTATAGGCTTTTATTTCTGGAATAATTATTTATTTGAATAAATTATGATAATAATCCTTCTGCTCTTAAAATTTCTTTTGCTTTATCTTTATTAACCTTATTTACAAGAATAATTGGTCCTGTACATCCCATTCCATTTTCAGCATATATACCATGTTTCCAAAGAACTTTAGTTGCATCTTCAAGATCCATAATATCTACACCAGCTATTTGAGATGTTACAACTTCTTTTTCAGGAGCCTTTATTTCTTCTGAAGGTTTGCTATCCTGTTTTTTATTTTTTAATTCAGCAAAGATTTTATCCAATCCTGCTGCTTGTGCCTTTTTATATTCATCCCGAGCTACTTCGTTAACTTTTCCTGCAGCTACTTCATAAGCATATTTTAATGCTTTAGCAACAACAGGTGATCCTGATGCTCTTGAAAGTATCAATACTCTTCTGTCATAATTGTCTCCTACCCCAGGACCGTATCCGTATCCTTCGGCTTCGTAATCTCCACCTGTAGTATATGATGAGAATATTTTCATAAATAAATTTCCTGTTAATGAATCTGTTACCATGACATCAGGCGTACCCATCAACAAGTCATTTCCTCTCATTACTGCACCACCATCAGCTCTTTGAGATTCAGTGAATTCAAAGTCATATCCATTTTTTTGAAGTTCAGACAGTAACTTTTCAGTTTGTCTTGCCCCTTCTATATTTATTATACCTACTGTAGGTTTTTTAATTCCTACTGATTTAGCTGTAGCTATACCATATATCGCATTTCTTACCATTGCTTCTACTCTGTCAGTAGCAGATGTTCCGGTAGTTGTTGCTATAAACATTTCATTTCCTCTTCCAGGAGTTATTACTCTACCTACTGTTGAAACTCCTATTGGGAAATTATAGTGCATTGTAACGCAAGAAGCTATTTCTCCACTGTCAAGCAGCTCTTCCATTTTTTTATGCACTTCTTCTTCAGTTTCAACTTCATAGCTTTCAAAATCTTCGTGACCTTTTCCTATAAGAACTATGTCAAACAAATCATTCTTAGCCAGTTGTGCACCTTTTATAATATTTTCAGGTCCATGTTCACTTCCTAATGTTGTTACTCCTACTTTTACTTTTTTCCCAAAATTTCCTGTTTCAATAGCTTCAGCTACTTCAAGCAGTACTTGAGAAATTATTTTTTTACTCATTATAGCATACACCTCCCTACTCTTCTGTATCTGCGATATTTTGAGCAAGTTTTTTAATTGATTCTGCTATTATTTTTCTTATTTCCTCTTTAGAAACTGCTCCTTCTTCAGATTTTACTCCAGTATTTCTTTCAGCAATAAATGAAACACCATCAAATAAGTTAGTCATTCTTCCTAAGAATAAGCTTCCTTTTCCTACTATCATTGCTCTGTTTTTGTTTCCTGTAGTCAGATCATCACGTAAGAATCCTACATAAGGTACTCCTGATGGAATATGTCCTTGTGTTGGAGCCCATCCTGGTAATCCTTTTGTTTCTATGAATGATTTAAGATCTTTTTTCTCAATGTCTCCACGCATTACAGCCAATGCACCTATCATTTTATAGTTTGCTTCAGGTACATTTCCTGCTCCTGCTGCTTTTGTTATGTCAGGGTTTTGCATTTCAACTGAGAATACATCTACATCAGTTATTTTTAAGTTTGCTTTTTCTAATCCAGGTGTTACAAGTGCTGAGATAACAGCTTGAGGTGAAGAACCTGTTCCAACATTGTGTTTTCCAATTAAGTCAGTTCTTATTATTGGGTTTACACCGTCGTTTTCAGAAACAAGTACCGCAAATCCACCTAAAACATCTTCCAATACTGGAATTCCTTTTTTAACGTGATCTTTTGCGTTCATTCCTAATTTTGCTGTTGCTCCTCCTGCAACTACCATTACATTTTTATAAATTCCTGCTTTTACATATGAAGCTGCACTTATTAATGCATGTGTAGGTGCCGCACAGAATCCACGTAAATCTGAACCTGTTGCATTTACTAATCCTGCTATTTCAGCTATTGATTTTGCAAAGTTTCCTCCACCACGTTGGTTTATGTCTCCACACGCTTCTTCAGAACATTCTATTACATAATCAATTTCTTTAGGATCTATTTTTGAATCTCTTAACATTTCAAGTGCTGAAATTACTCCTGATGCTTTAACTACAAGGTTTTCAGCCATTACATGTGAATTTAAGTTTGGATCCACATCATGTGCTCTTTTTACATATCCTACAACTTTTCCTTCGTGAGTCAGTGTATAATCTTTAGGATCTATTTCACTAATGTCATCGCTTTTAAGTTGGCCAAAGAAAGGTTCCAATTCTTTGAAATTTTCTTCTATTTTTGGACGTACTGCAGATATGAATTCTTCTGATAAGTGTACTAAATCAAATGCATCTACTATTTTCAGTAATGCAATAAATTCGTCCTGAGGAACTATTTGTCCAAATTTTCCATGACGATCACCTTTCTGATCTTTTATATCATACCAAGGCATAGGGAATGTATTTAACTCTTCTGGAGTTTTTCTTCCTATATAAACTTGGTTTGGAAGGTAATCTACAACTTCTTCGTAACTTCTTATGTGGTTTTTTATTTCTTTTAGAAATTCTGAGTCAGGGTTAGTTTCTCTTTCTATTGTACATGTTGATCCATGTTCAATCATGTCAGGTGTATGAACAAGAACATAACCTGCTCCTCTAAATACTGGATAATTCATATCTTTATTTGGAGCCGTCTTAAAAGGACTGTTTTCCAATTAAGACAGGCTCCGTCTCCTTTCTGAATTACTTTAAGTTAATTATTCAAATACTGTTTGACCGTCTACTTCAGTTGTTAAAGCATTTAATGCTTTTTCAACTAATTTTCTTCTTATTTTTCTTTCTTCTTCTATACTATCTAATTTTGGATTACCTAATGGGTGAGGTATCGCTATAGTTGGAACGATTCTATTTGCTCCAACTGTTAGTGATATAGGTACTACTGTACACATATGTACTACAGGTATACCGTATTTTTCTATTCCTTTTACCATCGTTGCACCGCAACGAGTACAAGTTCCTCAAGTAGATGTAAGGATAACTGCATCTACCCCATCAGCCACTAATTTTTTTCCAATTTCTTCTGCAAATGCTTTTGCACTTGCTACTGCTGTACCATTTCCTACAGTAGTAGAAAATTCTTCGTACAATTTTCCAATTTTTCCTGCTTTTTCAAATTCTCTTAATACATCCACAGGTAACACACGGTCAGCATCTTCATTTGCATATACAGGATCGTATCCTCCATGAGCTGTTTCATATGTTTCAGCTGTTAAGTCTTCAACACCTGCTATGCTATATGTTCCGTATTTTGAAGCTGAAGATGATTCAATGTGATCAGGGTTTCCTTTTGGAACGATTCCTCCAGATGTAACTAGAGCGATTTTTGCTTTAGATAGATCTTTAATAGCCGCAGCTGGTTCAACACGGTCAAAATTTGGCATTGGATATTCTGTTTCAAAAGCTTCACCTTTGATTTTTTTGATCAGCATATCTACTGCACGTTTTGATCCTCTATCTTCGTGGAAGTAGTTAACCCTTACTCCTTTAGCTATATATCCGTCTTCAGCTGGTGAAAGTATTTCTTCACCTTTTGCTAATTTTGCTGCTAACTTTGCTAATTTAGGTAAAACCTTTCTCATTCCTGCAGCACTGTCAGTTGCTTCTACGATATATACATCTTTTCTGTACATATCTACTCCAGGGTTTTCAATATACATTGCTGTTACAGCAGGTATATGTAATTCATCCTGGATTAATTTTGTAATTGTTCCTGCAGCAACCCCGTAACGTCCTGCGTTAAATGCTGGTCCTGCAATGAATAATTGTGGGTTTTCCCCTTTAATCATTTCTAATAAAGTTGCTTGCGCTTTTTCTAAATTTTCGTTGAAATAGCTATCTCCACATACTACTGTAGCTACTATTTCAAATTCTTCACCCAGTTTTGCTTGTAATTGCTGTGATATTGGGGGTAATTCTTTACGCAATTCAGGCTCTATGTGAGCTTGTTCTTCTCCTCCAACCCCAGCAAAGAACTGGTTAATGTAGTGTACTACTCTAATCTTTGACATTTTTTACCTCCTCATTGTGTTGTTGGATTATTCACCACGTACGTCTTTCATTTCTTCTGAAATTGCGTCGACATCCAATACCATTTCCATCATTCCAACTTGTTCTTCGTAAACAGCTGGATCAATTTGTGATTTTACTTCTTCTTCTACTATGTGGTAAACTGCAAGATGTAATTCTACTCCTGCCAACGGCCCTGCAAAAGTTGGATCTCCTACAGTTACTGTTTCAGCTGCTAGACCAGCAGCTTCGGCTTCTGACGCACCTAATAGAACCGCAACGTTTTCGTTACCGAATTTTTCGGCAGCTTCCTTAACACGTTTTTGGTTTTCTAAGTCCATCGCACCCGCAGCCGTTCAGACAAAGCATTCAGTAGATGAAAATACTATCTCTACTCCTTCTATAGTTTTTACACATTCTTCGATAGCTAGACCAGGTATACCGTCTCTATCTCCGATAATGATAACTTTTTTATTTTTTAAACTACTCATTATCTTTCCTCCAATTTCTTTTTTTCATTTGATAATTAACTTAAATTTTTTTCTTTTTGATTTTATTATTTTTTTCTAAATTTTTATTTGGCTGTTTGTTTAATTCTAGTAAGTCTTAGCTGTTAAATATCCAAATCCTGTTTCATTTGTTGCACCAGTAATTGCTTGAATTTCAACTTCGATTGTTCCATCTTCTTTTAATGAATCGTGGTTTCCTCCTGCAATTACGTTAACTACATCAATATGTCCAATTATTTTGTCTAATTTAGGTAATACGATTAATTGGTTTGCGTTTCCTCCAGTTACAACTGCGTTAGCTTTTGGATCTGCATCGGCCAAGCTTTGGCTCGCTCCGTTTTGTCCTGCATATTCATCAGTAACGATAACTGTTTTTACACCTTCAGTTTCAATTTTCTTACAGTTCATTATCAAGTCAGTATCCGGGTTTCCAAATCCTTCCTGAGAAACGATAGCTGCATCAAGTCCTAAGTACTTAGTGAACTTAGCTGTCCAGTTAGATGATCTTTCTTTATCAGCTAGGTATACGTTTTCATTAGTTATGATAACACCAAGGAAGTTGATTTCCTTTCCATGTTTTTCATAAAGTTCTTCTATTACACCGTTATTTAAGTGTACATAAGTAGGGTTTTTATCACATGCAGACACGCAGTTTCCACTTACGATTGCTCCATCCATTATTTCTGTTGGATAAAGAATTGTAGGAACTATTTGTTTTGCATCTACTCCGTATACATAAGTATCGTGTAATAATCCTTGAGTTTGTAGCATGTATACATATCCTACTTTTGGTAAATCAGGATATTGCGCTATTTGTTCAAGTAATGGTTTTGTTTCGTATACTTTTGTTTCTTCAGGCTGTAAGTTTCTTGCCAATTCTCCTAAATATTTAGCAGCTTTGAATCCAATGTAACGTACTGCTTTTTCATGCTCATGCTGTTTGATTCCTTCAGCAGGTTCAGCAATGATTACCAAGTTGTTCAGTTTTGAGAAAGGTGTGTACTCAGCACCTGGTCCAGTCATATCTACGATACCTTCCTGGAATCCAACGATTTTTCCTGTAGTTACTACTGCCATACCTTTTAAAGCTATAGTTTTTCCTTCTCCTACAGTGTCAACCTTTGATAAAACTCCTGGGAAAATTCCACCTCTTCCTTCAACCTTTACACGAGGCTCGATTACATCTTTTACTGGTGTAATACGAACGCTCTCTCCTGGCTTTGCTATGTCAAACTCTACTGATACTATTGCTTCGTCGTCCCATATTGCCTTTCTTAATTCATCCTTATTAACGTACAATACGTTATTTTCGATTTTAGATTCTGAAGCAAATTGAATGTCCTTTATGAAAATCTTGCCTAACTCAAGACGCATAATGACTCCTCCTTTACTATTAGATATATTTTTTGATTAATGCTTCTACGTTTTCAATAGTTGCATCATCTTTTGTTACTTCATCAATTTTTTCACCATCTTTGTAGACAGCTAATGTAGGTAATCCTAAAACTCTTTGTTTAATAGCTAAACGTCTTGCTGATGTAGTATCCAGAGCAGCAAATTTCATTTTACCTTCATATTTTTCAGCAAGTTTATGAACTTCTGGCATTAATGCCTTACAAGGTTCACATCCTTGACTCCAGAAATCTACAAATACATATCCTTCAGCTTGTAACACTTCAGCTTCAAAGTTGTCTTTTGTTAATTCTAACATCTTATTCACACCTCTCTCTTCTTAATTTTAAATAATATATATAAAATTATTATTTAACCAATTTAATTATGATTTATAAATCACTATTCAAATTCTTTACTTATATATTTTTCAGCCATAATTGCCGCTACTGCACCATCTGCCGCAGCTGTAACAACTTGACGAACTTCCTTAACTCTGCAGTCTCCTGCTACGAATACACCTGGCACACTTGTTTCAGTGCTTTCTCCAGCTACAATGTATCCATACTGATCTATATCAACTTTTCCTTTGAACAGTTCAGTTTGTGGTTGATATCCTATGAATATGAATAATCCCATTGTTCCGTCTTCTTCGTCAGCTTCAACTTCGTATACTTCATCTGTATCAAGATTTTTAAATACTATTGATTCAAGTATTCCGTCACCTTTTACTTCTTGAACTACAGTTCTTATTCTGATGTCAAGGTTAGGTACTGCTTTAGCTTTTTCTAAAGTGATGCTTTCACATTGGAAATGATCTAACATGTGAACAATGTGAACCTGTCTTGCGAATTTTGTAAGGTAGATAGCTTCTTCAACTGCACTGTTTCCTCCACCTACTACATATACTTCAAGATCTCTAAAGAAGTCTGCATCACATGTTGCACAGTATGAAATTCCCTTTCCTGAAAGTTCTCTGATTCCTGGTGCATCCAATTTTCTTGGAGTTGCTCCTGTAGCAATAACTACAGCTTTTGCAGTATATTCTGCATCTTTACATTTAACTATTTTTTCTTTTCCTGTAAAGTCTACATCCACTACTTCTTCTTTTCTCACTTCTGCTCCAAAGTTTTTCGCCTGTTCTAACATTCTGTGAGTTAATTTAGGACCTGTTGGATCTTCAATTGACCCTGGATAGTTTTCTATCAGGTGGGTAATCGCCGCCTGCCCTCCGTTCTGTCCTTTTTCAAGAACTAATGTCCTCATTCTTCCTCTTGCCGCATATAGAGCTGCTGCCAATCCTCCTGGTCCTGACCCTATAATAATTAAGTCAAAATGCTCTGCCATGTATTATCCTCCTTAATTTTTTTAGTATACTATTTTATAATTCTTTCAATCGCATTTGTTATCAGGTCATAGTCTATAACACTGAAATCTTCCTTGACCCTCTCTATCCATGCCGGTGTTTTTCTGTTTCCTTTGAACTTTTCAAAAGTTTCTATAGCTGAAGCCAGTAAAACAACCGAATCTGTGTCAGTCAAATCTCCCTCAACTAAAACTACAGATCTATAAACAGTTTCGTTCGGTTTTACACTTCCATAAAGAGGATGTGTAAGTATTCTATAATTTTCATGTACGTAGTCTCGTGCTATTTTTAATATTCCCAGATAATCCGTATCCCTGTAGTCCACTTCTATATTTTTTTTATCATAGTTTAAAAATGCAGGATTGTTAGTTAATAATTTCACTTCGCCCTCCCTTAAGTATATCTAAAATGCATTTGTCTCTACAAACTAAAAAGAAAATGCCTTAGCATTTCCCTGTCAAAATTTTCAGAGTTTGTCCAAGTATAGTCCTTTTACCTGAGAATTTCATTAATAATTGCAAATTATTAACTTGTACCTTCGGTGCTCTATAAGAGTCTCTCCTATACTCTTCATCCATAATTTAGTTATCATTGTAATATTTTTGCCATCTAAAAATGATTATACCTCATATTTTTCAACTTAGTCAAGTTTTTCCTTATATTTTTTTAAAAAAACATTTGTAAAGCTAAACGTTGTACGGCTTACAATATAGTTTTTTTATTTAACCTTTTATTTTTATAAAAATCACTCTTCGTAAATATCATTGTAATCAGATAAAAAAAGCCTTATAATCAAAAATAATACAATAAATTTTCATAATCCTTATTATCAAAAAAACTGATCAACCGTTTCCATAAAACTAAAATTTATTCCTTGTTTTTGTACGTGTGTGTGATTCTGGATTATGAAAAAAATATTTCAGTTTCATTCTTTTCAGAGTCATATTTAAGAAGTCTAACTGGATATCCATAAATTATTTTTTTCGTTAAAATCCACTTCTTCAATTCCTGAAATAAAAATCATTATGATAAATCGTAACATTCTTTAAGACTTTTTTTCTCCTGCTTTATTTCCCTTTTTCATCAATTAAAGATATACGACATAATCCAGCCTTAAACTTGTAGGATAGATATTCATTTTTTTCATTTTCTGCAACATTTTTTTGATTTTCAGGCAGTAAAAAGAACCTCCTTCTACTGAAAAAAAGAAGCAAATCCCATTATATTGAAAAGCATAATTCCTAATATAATTATTTTTCTCATTTATAATATGACTCCTTTGTTTTTTTATATTTTATATTATACTAATATTATACTAAAAATTTTTTTGTGAAATTTCTAGCTTAATTTTAAATTATTTTTTTATAAAAAAATAATTATACAAAAAAAGCCGACGCTGTGGATACGCCGACTTATTTGCTTTTTTTGGAGAAAAATCAACTCGTGAAAATTGATTTATTTTAGTTATATATAATATAGCTAAAAATCATATTTCTATATGTTTCCCGTCTTTAAATAGACTTATTTATAATAAATATCTTACATTCTATTTAATAAATATTCATTTCATCTTTTTTTCGTACTTTTCAATAGCTAAACATGCATTTTTGAATTTCAAATATCTCTTAGTTTGTTTCAACGGATCATATCCCAAAAGAATTCCAAGTATAAAATCTTCTTCCGGTGTATATTTGTTAAGAGCTTTGTTTTTAAACTTTTTAATTGTTTCCACACATTCTCTTTCACCGAAAAACAAATTAATTTTACCACAACTCAATTCCTGAATATGAAATGGCACATCATTCTTTTTTAGCTTTCTTATCATGTCATCTACAACCTCAATAGGTGCAGTATGTAATACTAAATGTCTCAAACCTTTGTCAAGTTCATACAGGTGATGTGCAAAAAGTTCATAATTATATTTTATAAAACTTTTTTTAACTCCGTCGTCCATGCTTCTATCCTTTCATCAGTCAAATCTGATTGATTAACTTCATCAATAGCTAATCCTAAGAATTCTGAATCTACTACTGCTTTAGATTCACTGAAATCATAACCGTCTGTACTTGTATGTCCTACAACTGTTGCTCCTGTTTTTTCAATTTCATCATTAAGTAATGCAATACCATCTACAAATGTATCACCGAAACTTGATTGGTCACCAGTTCCAAAGTATGCAACTTTTTTTACCGTTTAAATCAAGGCTACCTAAAGCATCTACTGAATCTATCCAGTCTGCTTGCAGTTCTCCAAATCCCCAAGTTGAAGTACCTAGAATTAAAACATCGTAATCTCCAAGTTTGTCTTCGTTACCTGCGATGTTATACACATCAGCATCTCCTAGCTGTTCTGCAATTTTATTCGCAACGTCTTCACATACTCCCGTTGTCGATCCGTAAAAAATTCCAATTTTTGCCATGTTCCATTCCTCCAATGATATAGTTTCAAGTTTACTAATAGAATATACCACATTTTATTTTTGATTGTCAAATATTTGACGATGAAATTTTTTTATTATTTAATTTTTTTATTTTTTTGTGATTTCATATTTTTTTCTCACTAATAAAAATATCTTCAGAATTTTTTTAAAGTTTAAAATTTGTTTTTTTATTAATTCTATTTTTTTTGAAAGGAAAAATCCTATATCCCCCATCAATTGTAACTGTATCACAGTTTCCAAATATTTCCACTAATTTTTTTCTGGGTACTCTTGGCTCCATGTTTTGTCTGTATTACACAGTAAAATTCTCCATCTTTATTTAAATGTTCATAGGCTTCCGTATAAATTTTTAAAGATAGTATCTTTTCCTGCCCTTATTGGAGGATTTGACAAAATCATATCAAATTTCCCTTCAATTTTCTCAAATGCATTTGATTTTATTATCTCATAACCATTTATATTATATTTCTTCAAATTTTCCTCACTTAATTCAAGTGCTCTCTCGTTAACATCGGATAAAGTCACTGAAGCTTCAGGATAAAAAGGATTTAAGTATTACAGAAACAACACCGTAACCACAGCCTATATCTAAAAATTTTAATTCCTTCAGATTTCAAGTTCCTATTTTTTTCTTTAAAAAAATTCATTTTAGCATCAAATCAGTTCCAAAAATCAACCTTTGATTTTTGAAAATACTCCATTATCTGTTATAAATTCAAATTTTTTTATTCTGTATTGTATACTTTATTATTCTTTTTTTCAGATTTTATTTCAGGCTTTTTCTGAAAAAAATAATGATTCATTTTTATCCACCTTCTTTTTCAAAAATATTAATCTATTATACATTTTATGCAGTTGTTTGTAAATAGAACTGCACTCTAATATTTTCCTCTTGACAATGTCACTAGTTAGTGATATATTTGTATATATAAATTATTATAGGAGATGATTTAGTATGAAAAAAATTGTTGGAATTGAGGGAATGAGCTGTTCACACTGTGCAAAAAGTGGAGGATGCCTTATACGGACTTCCTGAAACTGAAGATGTAAAAAGTAAATCTTGACAATAAGAATGCAGAAATTGAATTTTCTTCAGAAGTAGATGATAAAATTATTTCAGATTTAATAAAAATCTGTAGGATTCACTGCTACAACTGTAGAGAATGTATAAATAGAAAAAGGGGTTATCTCAAAAATAGTAAAAAAATTAAATATAATATACGAAAAACTATATTTATTCATTTACTAAAATTTTTACTCATATAAAACAGTCATTCATTAAGGAAAAGTCAAAAAAACTCGCCTGAAGGCTTGAACAGATGACTTTTCCTAAATTCATTTTCTGTTTTACATTGTAAAATTTTAAATAATTCAAAAATATAGTTTTGTACTGACCCCAAAAAGTTGGACAAATTAAATTAACTTGCCAATAAGGATTGACTTCTGTAAGAAGCAGGAGTTAATCCTTTTTAATTTTTCCTTTATTCTTTTTGTTATTGTAATAATATATGTAATCTTCTATTGCTTCTTTCAATTCATCTAATGTCCTGTACGTCGCTTCCTGTCCATAAAACATCTCTGATTTTAACAGACTAAAGAAACATTCCATTAATCCATTGTCTAAACTGTTTCCTTTTTCTTGACATACTTTTGCGTTATCTTCTTTTCTTTTTAGCCTTTCCTGATATAAATTATGCTGATACTGCCAGCCTTGATCACTATGAAATATTAAATCCTCATAATTCTCATTTTCTTTAAATGCCAAATTTAACATATGATTTATCTGATCCAAGTTAGCATTTTTTTCGAAATATCATATGAAACTATATATCTTCCATAAGCATCCAATATTGGAGATAAGTATAACTTTTTCCCCTCTTAGATTAAATTCTGTTACATCTGTAAACCATTTCTGATTTGGAGCTGCTGCTTCAAAAATCTCTCTTGATATGGTTATCAGCTATCTTTCCTATTTGACCTTTGTATGAAGAATATTTTTCTCTTTTTTTACGGATAATACTTTTGCAGATTAAATTTTTTTTCATAAGTCTCTGTACTTTTTTTATGATTAATATTTATCCCTTGATTCTTTAATTCCAATGTTATTCTTCGATAACCATATCTTCCTTTATTTGCATAGTAAATTTCTTTGATTTTTTTTCAATGACATTTTTTTATTCTTCTTTGCTGATATAGTAGTAATATACTGATCTTGATATTCCGGCAATCTTTAGCGACATTTTGAAAGGGTATTTAACTCTAAGTTCGGCTATTACTCTTACTTTTTCTTCTCTTTTAGCTCCCTTTCCTGAACTAGAGCTCTCAATTTTTTTAAGTATTCGTTCTCAGCTTTAAGATAAAGTATTTCATCTTCTAATTGTTTAATCTTATCCTTTTCAGATAGAACTTTCTCATTTTTTTCTTGGGTTTAGTCATAGATTTAGGTTTCCTTCCTCTTTTCTTCTCTATAACATTATACCCGTTTTCTTTAAATTTTGAAAGCCAATTATGTAAAAGACCGGAAGAAGCTAAACCGACATCAATGGCGACAGAAGTAATAGATTCATTATTAACTAGAATTCTATTAATTATCTGTAACTTAAATTCTTTAGAATAGTGTTTATTTTTCACCATTTCCTATAATATCATATCCATGTTTTTCTAATCAATCTGATTAAATAATGAAGAACAATCTTGTTAACATTAAAAAGCTTTTGGCTAACGAAGCAATAGTTTCACCGTTTTTTTATTTCTTTCATATATTTCAATTTTATCTTCTCTTGTTAATTTACTCATAAAAACTGCACCTCCAATCTTGTGTCCAAGATTTTGGGTGCAGTACATTTTTCACATTATTTTTTTATTTTTTTGAGATAGCTCTTTCTAATTTTATATTCCTTTCTACTTTTTTTATTTAATTTATCGTATCTTCTTGCTAACTCAAGAGTTCTATTTTTTTATAAATTTCCGTTGTTGCATTCAGAAGTTCTATAAATGCTCCATTTCCAAAAACCTTTTTGATTTTTTTATTTTTTTATCAACTACTGTAATCAGAAATACTTTATGAATAGGAAAAAAAGTACAAAAACATTAAAAAAATTGAAAGAAACAATAGAAAACTGCATATACAATAACAAAAGAATAAAGTGAAAATTAAAAAGGATTAATTCCTGCTTTTTACAGAAATCAATCCTTATTGGTTGGTTAAATTAATTTGTCAGACTTTTTTTGGATCAGTATATATTTCCCTATCATTCCCCTATTGTTTATTTTTATTATACTTCCAGTTACTCCATTCAGCTTGATAACATGCTCATTTCCGTTATAATTTACCTTTCCTGAATAAATAAACCTGTCGTTTTCATATTTTATTACAAAGCCTTGTTATATCTGAATCTGTTGCTCCAGAAATATTATGAAGTATTATTTCTCTTGCTTCTTCCTCTGAAATTAAATTAACTTTGGTATAATTTCTGTTATTTACTTTTTTTACTATTCATAACAGGATTAGATATAGCAGCTTCCCTGTTAGAGAATCCTAAATTTGCTCCAAAGTTATCCTTAGAATTTTCTTTCTCCTGAATTTTTGCCCGTTTTCCAGTTTCTGCTATAGGAGCTGGAGCAACAGGTATTTCAGATCTGGAAGCAGCTGTATTTTCTGACAGTACATAATCCCTGTCCTTTTTGGCTATAATTCAATATTTGTCCTGTATTTGCATCTATTCCGTATCTATATTTTTTTATTTAGCGTAGTAAACTCAACTTCATATACAAGTTTTTTATTTTCTTTTCCAAGTATAAGTTTTGTAATTTTTGCCGAAGTTTTTGATACTTTAGAATGATTAAGTGCAAGATTTTTTGCTTCTTCGCTTGTAATCTTTGCATTGTAGTTATTCACTCTGACAGAAATTTTACTACTTTTTTCAGCATGTGCTCCAAATGTTAAAAATAGTATTCCTAATATTATTAAAAGCTTTATTTTTTTCATTTATTTTTTTCTCCTGTTTATACAATTTCCTTCTTTTTAGTTATTAGAATTTTCACTCTTTAAAGGAAACTCAAATGTGAAAGCAGTTCCTTTTCCCAGCTCACTTTCCACATTTATCGTACCTTTATGAGCATCTATTATCCATTTTACAAGTGAAAGTCCAAGACCTGAATTATCCCCCGAACGCGATGAATCAACCTGATAAAAACGGTTCCATATTTTTCCCATATGTTCCTTTGCTATTCCAATACCGTCATCTTCAACTTTACATACAATCCTGTCCTTATTCTGAAAAACTTTTATCAATATTTTCCCATTTTCTTTTCCATAAGTTATTGCATTATCTATAAGGTTTATGAAAACCCGTGTTATCATTGATTTATCAACATCAGCATATAAATTTTCTTTAATATTGCTTTCTATTGTTATATTCTTTTCTTCAGCCTTTTCCATCTTCATTTCTACAACAATTTCAACAACTTCACTGAAATCAGTATTTTCAATGGTCAGTTTCTGGCTTCCTTTATCCATTCTTGAAAGCATCAGCAGTTTTGAAATAAGATTTGTCATTTTTTTTGATTCATCCAGTATATTTTCAAATATTTCCCTTGTTTCATCATTTATTTCAACGTATTTAAGGCCATACTGACTTTGTGAACTTATAACAGATATTGGCGTCCTCAATTCATGCGATACATCTGAAGTGAACTGGGTTTCCCTGTCAAAGGAACTCTGCAGCCTGTCAAACATTTTGTCAAATGTGTGTGCCAGAACAGAGATTTCATCCTTCCCTTTTCCTATATCAATTCTTTTTGTCAGATCATTTCCTTCGTTAATTTTTTCAGCAGTTTCCCTTATTTTTTCTATTGGCTCAAAGGCCTTCTTTGTTATAAGATATCCTCCCAAAGCAGAAACTACAAGTAAAAATGGAAATACTACAAAAAATATATTCATAATAGATTCAAGATTTTTTTCAATCCCTGATGCCGGAGTTATCCCTCTTACATAAATAACTCCGTAGTCTTCTATTACTTTTTTAATTTCATAGACATACCATTTTGAACTTTCGTACTGAACGGTTCTTACTACTGACTTTCCATTTGAAAAGGCATCTGCAAATTCAAAATCCAGATGGGAATCACCATAAATAAATTCCTTGTCTGAGTCATATATGGAAATAAAAATTTCATTAACTGTGGCTTCCAGATTATTATCAAGTATAATCTGACCATCTACAAATTCCATATTTTCAACAGTTCTTTCAACTGTCTTTTTCAATCTGTTATTAACAGAATTTCTAACTACATAGTCATTTATATAGAACATTGTTCCAAAAAATAAAACCGCAATCCCAATTATAAGTCCCGTATACCAGAAAGTTATTCTAAGTTTTATTGAAAGTGTTTCTGGAGATGTCGTCGCTTTCCTGATTTCTCCTAATTTTTTATTTTTTTCTGATATTTCAATTTTTTTCAGTTTCATTTTTTAAGTTATGTTCATTCTGATTTTCATATATTTTACTCATTTTCCACCTTTAAAAATATACCCGACTCTTCTTATTGTATGAATTAATTTCGGAGAAAAATCGTTATCCACTTTCTTTCTCAAAAACTTTATATATACTTCCACTATGTTGCTTCCACCTTCATAATCAAAATCCCATACATGTTCTTCTATTTTTTCCTTTGAAACTACTCTTCCTTTATTTCTCATCATATATTCCAGTATTGAAAATTCCTTTGCTGAAAGTTTTATGGATACATCATCCCTAAATACTTCATGTTTATTGCAGTCTAATGTGAGATTGGCTATTTTCAGGACGTTTCCACTGTCTTCTCCTGAGATGGAATTTTTCCTCAGAACAACCCTTATACGTGCGAGAAGTTCTTCAAAGGCAAAAGGTTTTACAAGATAGTCATCTGCACCAAGATCCAGTCCTCTTACCCTGTCTTCAATCTGATCCCTTGCAGTCAGAAAAAGCACTGGAGTCTTTATTCCCTTTTTCCTCATGGATTTCAGCACTTCAAAACCATCTTTTTTAGGCAACATTATATCAAGAAGAATAATGTCATACTCAACTGAAAATATATAATCCAGAGCTTCTTCACCGTCAAAACAGCTATCCACTCCGTATTTTTCCTTTTTCAGTGTTTTCACTATTACATCATTTATTTTTTTTTCATCTTCCACTACTAAAATACGCATTTTTCCTCCTGACAGGATATTTTATAATCGTAAGTAAATGTTTCCAACCTTATTATATAGACTTAAATAGACTTTGGTTTTATCCATTCACTTTCTTTTCCCATATTGTAATTTTTCTCAAATTCCTCTTTAAATTCCTTAAATCTCTGTTCAATTATAGCCTGCCTTGCATCATTCATAAGTTTCAGTAAAAAATGCAGATTATGGTATGTTGCCAATCTCTGACCCAGTATTTCCTCAGCTTTGAATAAATGTCTTATGTATGCTCTCGTATAGTTTTTACATACATAACAGTCACATTCATCTAAAGGTCTGTCATCCCTTGAATATGAAGCATTTTTTATTACAAGTCTTCCATATTTAGTAAATACAGTTCCATGTCTTCCTATTCTTGTAGGCTGTACACAGTCCATCATATCTATTCCGTCTTCCACTGCTTCAAGCATATCAAGTGGCTCTCCAACTCCCATAAGGTATCTAGGCTTGTTTTCAGGCAGCTTTGGAGTGATATATTCAAGTATTCTATACATATCTTCCCTAGGTTCTCCTACTGCAAGTCCTCCAACGGCATATCCGGCAAATCCTTCATCCATTTCCACAAGCTCATTCATGCTTTTATCTCTTAAATCCTCATAAATTCCACCTTGCACAATTGCAAAAAGTCCTTGTCTATCCTTGTTTCTATTCGCCTCAATACATCTTTTTGCCCATCTTGTTGTTCTTTCAATTGACGGAAGTAAATATTCCCTAGTGGATAATCCTGGTGGGCACTCATCCAGCACCATCATTATGTCACTTCCAAGGTTATTCTGTATTTCAATAGATTTTTCCGGAGACAGAAAATGTTTTGAACCGTCAAGATGCGATCTGAAATACACCCCTTCTTCCTTTATTTTTCTCAAATCTCCAAGACTGAATACCTGAAATCCTCCACTGTCAGTAAGTATAGGTCTTTCCCAGTTCATAAATTTATGAAGTCCCCCAAAATCATTTACTAATTTATCACCCGGTCTTAAATAAAGGTGATAAGTATTCCCTAAAATAATTTGAGAATTTATTTCTTCAAGTTCTTCCCTTGTCATGGCTTTTACTGTCGCCTGTGTCCCCACCGGCATAAATACAGGAGTTTTTATTTTCCCATGAGGCGTTTCTATTTCTCCTGCCCTTGCATTTCCATCCTTTACTTCAACCCTATATCTTACAGGATTTTCCGTCATTTCTATATTTTTATTACACATCTTCTTTATTGTATTGAAGCTATTTCAAAAATAAAATAATATAAAAAATATTTATGAATTCATTCAAAATTTTTATAATTCAAAACAGGAAGGTGATACATAGAAAAAATTATTGTCTGAACCACCTGGTGAGTTTATAATTTTTTCTTGTAGAACTTCTGTTTTGAATGAATAAAATTTTGTAGTATGAATAAATATTTTTTATATATTTTATTTAAATTTGAAATAGCTTCATCTCCTTTCTATTTTTTTATTACTTCAATTACATCCCTCATTGAATTTAGATTATTTGCAAGTCTGTCAAAATCTTCCCTTTTCTTAATCATTATTCCAAAATGAAGGAGTCCGTAGACATTTCCATTTTCCTTAATATAGTTTGTGTTTACATTGACAAGTTCCATCTTATATTCGTTAAGAATTCTTATAATATCCAGAAGCAAACCATTTCTGTCAATTGTTTTCAGGCTGAAATTATACTGATATTTTGTATTGCTTGAATTAACCGCTTCCTCATCCCAGAAAACTTCTACTTCCCTGTCAGGATCATGTTCCATAAGCTGTTTCAGGTTGTCACAGTCTGCCCTATGAATTGCAATTCCACGACCTCTAGTTACATATCCCTTTATATCATCTCCAGGCAGAGGGCTGCAGCATTTTGCAAAACGGTACATTGTATTTTCTGTTCCTGAAATTTTTACTCCGCCTTCACTTTTACGTTTTTTTCTGTTTCCTTTTTCTGTTTCTTCTTCCAGAACCTGTGTTATATCTTTCTCTTCCTTTACTTCGAATTTTTTCATAAATCCATCAAGAGAAAGATCGCCAATTGCAAATTTATAACATAAAAGATCTATAGTTGCCACATTAAATTTTTTCATATAAAGGAAAACTCTTTCATCTTCTTCAAAATCCCTGAATTTCAGGCCAAGTTTTTCAAATTCCCTTTCCAGAATCTGTTCCCCTTCTTTTGTTTTTTCCTCAAATTCCTTGTCTTTAAACCATTTTCTTATTTTTACTTTGGAACTGTTGTTATTAACCATATTTATCCAGTCTTTTCCAGGTCCTTTAGTATTTCTTGAAGTCATTATTTCAACTTTATCTGCATTTTCAAGCACCTGATCAAGCTGTACTATCCTCTCGTTAACTTTTGCCCCAATTGTACGATATCCAATCTGTGTATGTACCTGAAATGCAAAATCAAGAGCTGTAGAACCGTTAGCAAGTTCTATTACATCCCCTTTTGGAGTAAATACAAATATTGTCTGGTTAAGCACATTATCAGTTACCTTCTGTGCAAATTTTTCAGGATTTTCAGTATTTGCCTTTATTATATGTTTTACTGCTGCATAATATTTGTCATTTTTTGTTTTAGATTTCTTTTCCTTGTATTTCCAGTGGGCAGCAACCCCATCTTCAGCAATTCTATGCATTTCATGAGTTCTTATCTGAATTTCAACCTTCTGTTCATCAGGCCCGATGACAGTAGTGTGAATTGACTGGTATCCATTTGTTTTTCGGCACAGCAATATAATCCTTGAACCTTCCCGTAACTGGAATAAAAAGGTTGTGAATTATTCCAAGTATATTATAACATTCCTCTTCCTTATCCACAATTATACGCATTGCTATAAGATCATATAAATCAGTAAATTTTTTTACCCTTTTCATGTATCTTTTTATATATACTGTAAAGATGTTTCGGCCTTCCTGTTACTTCTCCGTTTACATTATGTTTCTTCAGTTCCTCTTCTATTCTCTTTATAACTTTTTCCTGTGTATTCTTCCCTTTCTTTCCTTTTTGAACTCACAAGTTCGCTTATTTCTTTATAATCTTCAGGATATAAATATCTGAAACTTATATCTTCCAGTTCCCATTTTATTTTTGCCATCCCTATTCTATGGGCAATGGGAGCATAAACTTCTATTGTTTCCTTGGACTTTATCTGCTTTGCTTTTCAGGTGTCATATATTTTTAAAAGTACGCATATTATGAAGTCTGTCTGCAAGTTTAATAATTACGACTCTTATGTCTTCCGCCATTGCAACAACCATTTTTCTTATATTTTCTATTTTTTTGCTGTCTGTTCTAGGAAGATTTCTCAGTTTTGTAACTCCATCCACAAGTTTACTTACATCTTTTCCAAATGTATATTCTATATCAGGCAATGTTATCAATGTATCTTCTACAACGTCATGTAAAATTCCCGCAACAAGCGTATCTGTATCCATACGCATGTCTGCCAGTATTTCTGCCACTTCAACAGGATGAAGAATGTAGTTTTCTCCACTTCTCCTTTTTTGGCCTATATGGGATTCATTTGCCAGGGTAAAAGCTTCCTTTATCTTTTCAGTATCCACTTCCAGATGATTTTCTTCTATTCTTTTCATTAACTGGCTTAAAAGTTCTTCACCTGTCTTATTTATTATTTCAGGCTTTTTCTGCTTTTTTTCCACATCAGCATTTTCTGTTGGCATATTTTTTTGGGTTATGTTCTTTTCTTCCATCTTTCCTTCATTATCTTTCATTGTATTTCCCTCCATACTAGCCTTCGTCAGTATCCGTTTCTGAGAAAGCAGTTTCAGTGTACACAGCCACATTAATCCTGTTAAAAAATATTTCCGGTCAAATTTCATTTACTGTATCAAAATATTTTTTTAGAACTGTCTGTTAAAAATTCTTTTTTTATTTATTTTTACTATACATTCAGAAAAAAATCTATCTTTAAGAAGAACATTTTTGATTAATTTTTTTCATTTATATTATTAACAAAAATTTAATTTTATAATATATTACAAAGTTAAAACTAATCAAAAAAAGATGTAGAATAAAAAAATAATTTAAGGAGGTCATGAAATGGCAAAATGGCAATGCACTGCATGTGGAAGAACTTGGCAATCTGGCGGAAGACCATCAAATACAGCTGGTGGAAAATGTCCAGACACATCAAGCGGAAATCATATGTGGTCTCAGATAGGTTAAGATTCATATGATATATTTAAAAATATGGAAAAAAATTTTTAAATACAACACCTTATCTTTACGGTATAAAGGATTGTTCCCATGGAAAAAAATAATTTTTTTGAATCTTCAAGCTTTGAAGAAGTCAAAAGAAAAGTAAGAAATTTAATTAAAAGAAAAATAGGTTATATCATAATTATAATATAACTTCAGGTATAATCGTGAAACATTTTTTTATTAGTTCTTTAATTTGTTAGAGGATATTTATCTATATCCTCTACTTTTTATATTCTATAAAAAAACTGCCTCAAAAAAATAAGAAAAATAATATGAAAATTTACATTTATAAATATTTGTAATTCCTCATTTATTTCATTTTTTTATTTCAAGACAGCCTCTATTATAAAATTAAATTAATATTTCAACTGTGAATAAACATCATATCCTTTTAAAACTTCTCTTCCCTTTAAATCTTCAAGTTCTATAAGGAAAGCCAGTTCGTAAACTTCAGCTCCCAGCTTGTTTGTCAATTCAACCATAGCTTTTGCAGTTCCACCTGTTGCAAGCAGATCGTCCACTATCAGTACTTTTGAACCTTTTTCAAAAGCATCTTTATGTACTTCTATACTATTTTTCCCATATTCCAGTTCATATTCCACTTTTTCAGTTTCAGCAGGTAATTTCCCAGGCTTTCTTGCAGGAATAAATCCGGCACCTATATTATATGCAATAGCTGCTCCAAAGATAAATCCTCTGGCATCTGCTCCCATAACATAGTCTATTCCCTTGTCCTTATATCTTTCTGTAAAATCCTTAATTATAATCTGAAGTCCTTCCTTATCCTTCAGAATAGTAGTAATATCTCTAAATATAATCCCAGGTGCAGGAAAATCTTTAATGGATCTCATCAATCCTTCCACCTTTTTTATTTCTTCATTTGTCATTTTATCCTCCTATTTATCCCATAACAGACCTAAATAAGGTTCTATAGTTTCCTTATTCAGCAGTTTTATCAGTTTTTTTCTTTTATATTTGGGTATAATTTTATATTCTGTATTTCATCCTTTGGAACAAACCTCAAATCAGTAAGCATATCCTCATCTCCCAGTTTCATTTCATTTGAGGAATTTTCTGCCTTTTTTATCTTAAAATATAAATTTATAACATGTTTCTGTTTATCAGGTGCTATTGTTTCTGAAATAAACAGAAATTTTTCCACTTCTATATCCAGATTAGTTTCTTCCTTAAATTCTCTGGCAAGAGCTTCTGCCGCACTTTCTCCCCAGTCTACTCCCCCACCTGGCACAAGCCAGTATTTCTTATCATTTTTTGTATGCTCTATTAAGAGTATCCTGTCATCTTCTATGAGTATCCCTGCAACTCTCACCCTAGGCCTAGTCTTCTCTGTCATTAACACTCTCCTCACCACTGTTTTCAGTAATGATTATTCTGATTTTTTCTATTCTCTTATTATCAACTTCCATTACCTTCAAAATATACCCGTCAGCTTTAACCTGGTTTCCTGTCTCTGCAACTTTTCCCAGCTCATCCTGGACATATCCTGCAACTGTGTCGTATTCTTCTGAAACTGGTATATTTATTTCAAGTTCATCATTTATTTCTTCTATAAGAGTATCACCTTTTATGTCGTATATTTTTTCCCTGATCTGCTGTATACTTTCTTCCTCCTGGTCAAATTCATCCCTTATTTCTCCAACAATTTCTTCCAGCAAGTCTTCAATTGTTACAATACCAAGCGTTCCCCCATATTCATCTATTATTATTGCCATATGGGACTGTTTTCTTTTAAATTCCTCCAGAAGTTCAGTCAAAGTCTTAGTTGCCGGAACATAATATGCTTCCTTCATAAGTTCCTTCATTTTCAGTGAAGAATTCTGCTCCTTATTATACTTCAGCAAATCTTTTATATGTACGATTCCTTCTATTTTATCTATATTTTCATTGTATACAGGAATTCTTGAAAATCCCTGCTCAACTATTTCATCCCACACTTCTCCCAGTGTTTTTTCAGAATCCAGTGCAAAAACACTTGTCCTAGGTGTTAATATTTCCTTCACAGTAGTATCTGAAAATTCAAATATGCTGTGAATCATTTCTTCCTCTTCCTCTTCGATTATTCCTTCCTCTGTTCCCGCCTTGACAAAAGTCTTTATATCCTCTTCCGTCATTTCAAATATTCTTTCTTCGAGTTTTACCTTAAATAATCCAAGGATAAATTTTTGATATTTGTATAAAAAAATTAATATAAATGGCCGTAGTATAATTCTCGCCGTATCAAGTGGAACTATAATAGCTTTTGAAATTTTATAGACATTGCTCTTTGCATAAATTATAGGTATCATTTCAACAAAAATAAGCACAAAAATACTCATAATTACAAAAACTATAATGTCATAAGCCGCAAAGCCTACTGACAATTCAAAAATTTTATAGTAATCTTTAAACAGCAGTATGGACATTCCTATCAGAAATATATATGCTACCGTTTTCCCGAATAGAAGAGTAGTCAAAAGTTCATTCGGATTTTTCAGCCAAAGTCTGAGCAGCTGTTCCTCCTTTGAATCTTTCTTATTATTCTCTCCTCCCACGTGTATTCTTCTCAGCGAAGATAATGCTGTCACCGCCGCTGAAAAAAATGCCGATAAAAATAAAACTGCAACCAGCAATATTACCTTTATCCAAATCCTCTGTCCTTCCAATTTTTATTACACCTTCCTTTAGAACTTTACTGAAGTTATGACATTCTAACGTAATATTTTAATCTGTCACAAAATTCAGTCTATTATAATTCCTATTCTATTATAATAAGGTCCTGTCCTTTCTTTATTGCTTCCCCGTCTTTTACAAGTATTTTCTTTACTTTTCCTGAAACTGATGATTTTACTTCGTTCATAAGTTTCATTGCTTCTACGATACACAATGTCTGTCCTTCACTTACACTGTCTCCTTCCTTAATGAAAGGAGCTGATGTTGGTGACGGTGCACTGTAATATGTTCCAACCATTGGAGAAGTTATTTTTGTTCCTGAAATTTCTTCAACCTGTGCTGTTTCCTGTACAGGAGTTTCAGATTCTACAGCTCCCACTGTTACTGCAGGCTGTTCTGCCGCTACAGCTGTAGGTACTCCACCATAAGAAAATACTTTTCTTTCCTTTTCTTTTTTTGTTATCTGAATTTCAAAATCATTTTCTTCATACTTTACTGTGTCAATCTTGTTTGCATTCATACTTTCAGCAAGTTCTTTAATAAATTTTATTTTATCCCTCATTTAAAAATTTCCTCCTAATTTCGACTTATTTCAATTATTCGTATTTTTAAATCCCATTTTTATAAATAATTAAAAACTACTTCTATTTTTATCATATTATTTATATTTTATCTTCATATTTTTATTATTTTATTCTTTTTTTCTATTTCAGACTGTTTTTGTAAGATTTAAAAGTATTTTTTATGAGACTTGCTATTGTCATAGGCCCTACACCGCCTGGAACAGGAGTTATATAGGAAGCTCTTTCTGCCACTTCCTCATAATCCACATCACCGCAGATTTTACCATCAACTCTGTTTATTCCTACATCTATGACTACAGCCCCTTCTTTCACATCTTCTTTTTTCAGAAGCTTCGGTACTCCGGCTGCAACTATTATAATGTCAGCATCATTAAGTTTTTTTCTTAAATCCTTTGTACGTGAGTTGCACACCTGTACAGTGGCACCTTTCTGTATAAGCATTAGTGCCATGGGTTTCCCGACAATATTGCTTCTTCCTATTATGACTGCATCTTTCCCTGCAATTTCTATTTTATATTCTTCCAGCAGCTGCATTATTCCGTAAGGAGTACAGGAAAGAAATCCTGTTTCATCCCCAATTACCATTTTCCCAATGTTTGCAACATGAAATCCATCCACATCCTTTTCAGGAGAAATACTGTCAATTATTTTCAGTTCATTTATATGTGAAGGTAAAGGCAGCTGTACCAGTATTCCATTTATTCTGTCATTTTTATTCAGCTTGTCAATTTCCTGCAGAAGTTCCTCTTCGCTTATATTTTCATCAAGCTCAATGTTTTCAGAATAGAATCCTACATTTTCACAAGCCTTCATTTTATTTCTCACATACACCTGTGAAGCAGGATTATTCCCAACTATTACTACTGCAAGCCCCGCCTGTTTCCCGTACTTTTCTTTTAACTGATTATGTTCTTCCCTTATCTTTTCAAGAATTACCTGCGAGAAAGCCTTCCCGTCTATTTTTACCATTTACTGCTCCTCTCCATTTTCTTTAAGATTTATACGCCAGAAATTAAGTTCCTGAAGTTTAGCAGAAATATCCATATTTACTACCACTATATTTTTTGGCAGTTCCAGTTTATAAGTTGTCATATTCAGTATAGCTTTAATCCCATTTTTCACCAGCTTTTCAGCAGCTGTCTGAGCCTGTTCCTTCACAACCGAAAGAATTGCAGTCTCTACTTTGTTTGATGAATTTTTTATAAAATCTTCAACTTCATCAACATTCTGTATTTTTAGATTTCCTGGAATTTCCTGATCTATTTTCTGAGGATCATTGTCAAATACACCGACTATTCTAAATCCTTTTCCCATAACCTTGCTGTTTGATGTTATCATTTCCCCCATTTTCCCATATCCTACAACTATCAGGTCATTTACTTTGTTTATTCCCAATATATCTTCAATTATTTCTATAAGTTTATCTATATCGTATCCTTTTCCTCTGACTCCAAATTCTCCAAATGTAGACAAGTCTTTTCTAACCTGTGCTGAAGTAGTGTCCATTATTTTAGAAAGCTCTATGGAATTTATTCCATCTTCATATTTACGGACTTCCTTTAAAATTGACAAATATTCTGTAAGCCGTTGGACTACTCTATCTGATATTTCCATTTTCTTTAATTTCATATTTCCTCCTAAAAATATTCAACTGTTGAACTTAAAAATATGTTTTTTTCAATTTTTTTGAAAACTATAATTTTTTTAAAAAGTATTTTCATCAGTTCAATCTAGTTTTTAAATTTATTTCCGACTGTCAGTTTTCTTCCATTTATTATGTCTGTTCCACTTTGAAGCTTTTTCCCTTCAAATTTTACCTCCAGCAGTATTATTCCTCCATTTGAGGTTTTTACTACAGGGCCTTTTTTATTTATTATTTCAACTATGGCTCCATTTTCCCCTTCGTATTCCTTGTCTATTTTTTCACTTTTATATATTTTTACATTTTCTCCTGTTTCAGTGAAGGTATGCGCACCAGGGAAAGGATTTAAACCTCTTATCTGATTGTATATAACTTCTTTTGCATCATCCCAGTTTATTCTTGTCTGTTCCTTTGTTATTGGCTTTACAAAAGAAACCTTTGTTTCATCCTGCTTTTCAGCCTGAACTTTTTCCTCCTCAATGAGTTTAAGAGCTTTTCCAAGTCCAATAGCCCCTAGCTCCTTCAGTCTGTCATGCAGGGTTCCCAATGTATCTTCTTCACTTATTTCACAATATTCCTTTAGTATTACATCTCCCGCATCAAGTTCCTCTTCAATGTACATTATGCTCACACCTGTTTCTGTGTCACCGTTTAAAATGGCAGAATGTATAGGTGAAGCTCCTCTGTACTTTGGAAGCAGGGAAGAATGCACATTTATAATTCCGTATTTTGGAATATCTATTATTTCCCTAGGAATTATTTTACCATATGCAACTACAACTATTAAATCAGGATTGACTTCCTTTATTTTGCTTATAACTTCCTCATCCTTCATTTTCTTTGGCTGTATTATTTCTATATCATTATCCAGGCCAAACTGCTTAACAGGAGAATATATTATTTTATTTCCCCTCGCATTCCGTTTGTCCTCCTTTGTAAAAATCAGCTTTAAATCTGTATTTTTATATACTGTCTCCAGACTTGGTATTGCAAATTCGGGAGTCCCCATAAATATTGTTTTCACAAAAACTTCCTCCTATCTGAATATTTTACCTCTACATAAGATTTTACCCCGAAATTCTAAAAAGTCTAGATGTCTTCCCTATATATTTTCCCTTTATTGTAATCTTTTTTCAAAATTTCCAGTTTTTTTGCCACCAGACGCTTATTCAGTACGGAAATTCTGTCTGTAAACAGTATCCCATCCAGATGATCCAGTTCGTGCTGGAATGCCCTTGACCACATTTCAGTAAGTTCTTCTACTTTTTCTTCACCGTTTTCATCAAGATATTTTACCTTTATTTTCTCAGGTCTTGTAACCTTCTTGTAAACTCCGGGAATACTTAGGCATCCTTCTTCAAATTCTACCATTTCTTCTCCTGATTCAATTATTTCAGGATTAACTACCTTCTTTACATTTCCTTCCACTTCAAGAACAAAAAATCTTTTCGGTATGTCCACCTGATTTGCAGCCAATCCAACTCCATTTGCACTTCTCATCAGTTCAACCATTTCATCCAGAGTTTTTCTCAGGTCATCATCTACTTTGTCAACTTCTGCTGATTTTACCCTCAAAGTAGGATTCCCATATAATACTATTTTCATTTTCATTTCCTTTCCAATATTTACATTCTGTACTCACTATTATCAATATTTTTCATTATCTCCATGTATAAATCCGACTTTACAGTCTTCTTCAGTTTACCTTTATTTTACCATACACCCATTATTTTAGCAAGATTAGTTTAATCCCTTTTGAACTTTGCAATAAACTTTGTCCCTTCATTCAGAACACTCTCAACATCAATAGTCCCGCCATGCTGTTCAATTATTTTTGAAACAAGGAAAAGACCAAGTCCAAACCTTTATTTATTTTTTTATTTCTCGAATCATTTACCTGATAAAATCTCTTCCATATAAGCTCCTTATCCTGTTCAGAAATTCCGATACCGTTATCTTCCACTTCCAGCACACATTTTTCATTTTCAGTATACAGTCTGACATTTATTTTATCCTTCGTAAATTTCATGGCATTGTTTAAAAGGTTGTCAAACAATCTTTCTATCATTATCTTATCCCCTGTTATAGAAATATTTTCTTCAATTTCCTTTGTCATTTCTATATTTTTTTCAACAAAAAGATTTTTATAATCTCCCAGTATTTTCTCAACCGTTTCTGAAAGATTTATTTTATCAGACGGAGTGCCTGTCTTCTTTTCAATTTTTGAAAGCTCCATAATCTGATTTATCAGTTCAGACATTCTTTTTGCCTGCCTCTGAATAACGGAAAAAGAATCCTTCGCCTCTTCCATAGTATCTGCATAATCAAGGGAATACTGGCTCTCTGTCAATATTACACTTACAGGGGTTCTAAGCTCATGGGAAACGTCTGAACTGAACTGTTTTTCACGCAGATAAAAATTTTCCAGTGAATTAAGCATTTCATTGAAGGCATTTGCCATTTTATGTACTTCATCCTGCCCGTCATCTATTTCAATTCTTTTTGAAAAATCTCCATTTTTCTGTATCTCCGTTGCTGTATCAGATATTTTTGCCACAGGCCTCAATGCCTTTTTTATAATCTTATACCCACCATAAATTATAATAATTAGAAGCAGCGGACTTAAAATCAGTATTGTGAGAAGCATCCTGTTTACTTCTTCTGAGAGCTTATTTACAGGTACAATTCCTCTTACCCACTCTCCGTCACTTCCATCAATTTTTTTATCATAATAATAATACTTTTCCCCATTTTTCATGTAGATGCTTACTGTATTCTCAGACTGTTTAAGAGCCAGGTCAAATCCCCTGGGAGACATTCCCCCTGTTTCTATTCCTTCGTTATTGTATCTGACAAAATAAATTCCGTCATCAAATTCATCAAATTCATCAGGATCAGAAACCATATCAGATGCCATTTCATTTACAATGCCTGTCAGCTCCCTCTGGTTTACATCTCCCGTCATCTTGTCTGCAATGGCAAAGGATGCTGTCAACAGGACAAATATCAGTGCCACTGTAAAAAATGTATACCAGAGCGTGACCTTTACAGTTATGGGAAAGTTCTCCCAAATGCTATTTATTTTATTTTTCAATATTCCCTACCATTCCTTCCATATGAAGTATTTCTTATAAACTGTAAACTCATTCTTTACAATATAGACATATTTTATTATTCTAAAACCACGATTTCCACTTTTTATTAATCTTCTTCCTTTACAACGTACCCAAGTCCTCTCTTTGTATAAATTATCTGTTTCCCATTTTCCACATCTATTTTTTTTCTAATATTTTTTATAAGTACATCTATTATATTTGAATCTCCTTCATAATCATAGTCCCAGACATGCTCCTTTATCTGATCCCTGCTAAGTATCCTGTTTTTACTTTGTACAAGATATTCCAGAACTTCGTATTCCTTCCCTGTCAAATCAATCTTTTTTCCTGCCCTTGTCACTGATTTTTCTGATGTGTCTAAAATTAAATCCCCTATTATAAGCTTATTTGAACTGTTTCCATATTTTCTTCTTACTACAGCCCTTATCCTCGCTGAAAGCTCGTTAAAATCAAAAGGTTTCACAAGATAATCATCAGCCCCCAGGTCAAGTCCCTTCACCTTGTCATCTGCACTGTCCCTTGCTGTCAGCATTAAAACTGATGTATGATTTCCTTTATTTCTCAGCTCCTTTATAACTTCAAAACCATTTACTTTGGGCATCATAACATCTAGAATAACAAGGTCATATTCCCCATATTCCAAATAATCAAGTGCCTCTTCTCCATCAAAAACACTGTCTACACTATATCCGTTCTTTTTAAGATATTTAGTGACAATGTTGTTCAAATCTATCTCATCTTCCACAAGTAAAATTTTCATATTAATTTCCTTTTCGCTTTAGTCAGATACATAAATATATCATAAAAATATTAAAAAAATATAAAAGGTAACTAGCCCAAAAATTTAAAAAAATATGAAAGTTGCTGTCTCAAAAATAGTAAAAAAATATAATAATAAAAAAACTATATTTTTTTCATCTACTAAAACTTTACTCATATAAAACAGTCATTCATTAAGAAAAAATCATAAACTCGCCTAAAAGGCTCAAACAGATGATTTTTTTCCTAAATTCATTTTTCTGTTTTCCATTGTAAAATTTTTAAATAATTCAAAATGTACTGACCCCAAAAAAAGTTGGACAAATTAAATTAACTTGCCAATAAGGATTGACTTCTGTAAGAAGCAGGAGTTAATCCTTTTTAATTTTTTTCCTTTATTCTTTTTGTTATTGTAATAATATATGTAATCTTCTATTGCTTCTTTCAATTCATCTAATGTCCTGTACGCGCTTCCTGTCCATAAAACATCTCTGATTTTAACAGACTAAAGAAACATTCCATTAATCCATTGTCTAAACTGTTTCCTTTTTCTTGACATACTTTTGCGTTATCTTCTTTTCTTTTAGCCTTTCCTGATATAAATTATGCTGATACTGCCAGCCTTGATCACTATGAAATATTAAATCCTCATAATTCTCATTTTCTTTAAATGCCAAATTTAACATATGATTTATCTGATCCAAGTTAGCATTTTTTTCGAAATATCATATGAAACTATATATCTTCCATAAGCATCCAATATTGGAGATAAGTATAACTTTTTCCCCTCTTAGATTAAATTCTGTTACATCTGTAAACCATTTCTGATTTGGAGCTGCGCTTCAAAAATCTCTCTTGATATGGTTATCAGCTATCTTTCCTATTTGACCTTTGTATGAAGAATATTTTTCTCTTTTTACGGATAATACTTTTGCAGATTAAATTTTTTTTCATAAGCCTCTGTACTTTTTTTATGATTAATATTTATCCCTTGATTCTTTAATTCCAATGTTATTCTTCGATAACCATATCTTCCTTTATTTGCATAGTAAATTTCTTTGATTTTTTTCAATGACATCTTTATTCTTCTCATCAATATCTTTCTTGCTGATATAGTAGTAATATACTGATCTTGATATTCCGGCAATCTTTAGCGACATTTTTGAAAGGGTATTTAACTCTAAGTTCGGCTATTACTCTTACTTTTTCTTCTCTTTTAGCTCCCTTTCCTGAACTAGAGCTCTCAATTTTTTTAAGTATTCGTTCTCAGCTTTAAGATAAAAGTATTTCATCTTCTAATTGTTTAATCTTATCTTTTTCAGATAATGCTTTATCATTTTTTTCTTGGGTTTAGTCATAGATTTAGGGTTTCCTTCCTCTTTTTCTTCTCTATAACATTATACCCGTTTTCTTTTAAATTTTTGAAAGCCAATTATGTAAAAAGACCGGAAGAAGCTAAACCGACATCAATGGCGACAGAATTAATAGATTCATTATTAACTAGAATTCTATTAATTATCTGTAACTTAAATTCTTTAGAATAGTGTTTATTTTCACCATTTCCTATAATATCATATCCATGTTTTTCTAATTAATCTGATTAAATAATGAAGAACAATCTTGTTAACATTAAAAAGCTTTGGCTAACGAAGCAATAGTTTCACCGTTTTTATTTCTTTCATATATTTCAATTTTATCTTCTCTTGTTAATTTACTCATAAAAACTGCACCTCAATCTTGTGTCCAAGATTTTTGGGTGCAGTACAAAAAATATAGTTTTCATATTACTTTTAAATTTTCTTTTTAAGGCATCCTTTTTTACATTATTTTATTTTTTTGAGATAACCTTTAAATATATATCTATTTATTATCTATAAAATGGGCTAGTCCCTCTCTGATTTCCATTTCACAATTTCTCCTGTTACTGCATCTATGTCAAACTCATATTCCCAACCATTGTAGTAGATTTCCCCTTCGTATACCATTCTTCCATTTTCCCTGTCAAGATGAACATCATACACATGAGACTGGTTTGCTCCTGGAACCTTCTTCAATGCTATTGCTATTGCCTTGTTTACTCCTATATAACTGTTATTCTTTGATGAACCTGCTGTACCATAATATTTATTCTTTTTCCCTGCATTTGCTGTCCCTGATACTCCTAAAACCATAATTCCTAATAATACCATACTTAATATTTTTCTTTTCATATTTAAATCCTCCTAGTTTTTAATTATTTTATCTATGTCAATTTTTTTAATAGTTTCTTTTTTTCTATTTAATTCCAGTTATTATATTTTTTTACTTTTGATCCCACAATCTCTCCAGTTACTGCATCTATGTCATATTCATATTTTGAATTGTTATAAAAAATTTCTATTTCATATTCCATTCTTCCGTGTTCCCTGTCTAAATCTATTTCTCCAAGGTGACTTTCATTTGCTCCTGGAACTTGTGCCAATGCTATAGATTTTGCCTTTTCCACACTTATCAGCTGCACATTATCTGAAGTATTTGCCCTACTCTCCAATGAATATTCTGAAATATATTCGTTTCCATTTAAGTTTCTTGTTTTACTCGCTCCATAAGCTATTCCAAGTATCCCAAGTAATCCTATTCCAAATACTGTAAGTTTTAAAATTCTGTTTTTCATTTTATCTTATCTCCTTCTCTATTTTATTTTTTTATTGTTCTCTCTCTTAACTTGAACACATTATAAAAATAGTTTTATGAATTTAAAAATGAATACAAAAAAATTTTTTTTTATTCAATAGTAGAATCACATTCAATTGTCCCATATTTTGATACATAATAACCAGGAGCTTTAAACTCTATTTTATTCTTTATTCTTTTTTTTAATTCTTCTTCAGATAGACCAAAAGTAGCTTCTTTTTCATTTATTATAAAATATCCATGTGTTTCTCCAATCTTTTTTTCTGATGCCCTGAAAAAACCTTCATCTTCCTCAGAGAAACCAACCATATAATACTTTATTTCCTCCTTACTTTCATCACGGATGAAACCTATCCAACTGTTTTCATTTTTGACAAGTTTTGTCACTAATCCATAGTCATTGTTAAGATAATCTTTTTCATTGAAAAAATATGGATATTCTGGGTCATGTAGTACTGTGTAATTTTTAAAAACCACAGTCTGTTATACTATAACTTTCTGAAAAACTTTAAATTTTTTTATGATTTATATTATACTCCGTTTTTAACGTTAGCAAATTAAATGATAGAGGTAAAATTCCAAACATGAAAAAAACCTACATACCTTATAAAAAACTAATAAAAGAGCTACTATAAGAAGTTGTAATAATTTTTTTCTCATTTCTAATGTTTTCCTTTCATAAAAATCCAGGTGTTCCGATCACTAAACTTTTTTTATAAAACAGACAGCCTGGAATTTTTCCAGACTGTCTGATATCAAGTTTTCTTTTTTTAATTTATTCTATGTCTTAAATTCTTTATAAATAATATTTATTCCTGTGACATGTATCACTTAAGATTACTCATTTGTTAGATTATATTTCCTAATATAGTCCTCTATATATTTTACTCCTATGTATCTTCCTGCTTTTTTTGCAAAGTCTAACAATGTCAGTTCCCATTTATCTTTTTACTAATAATTTTTAATCCAGGCTGTGCAAAAAATCAGTTCATACAACGGCATCATTTCTATTTCCGGAACATTATCATAATTAAATATTTTTTTAAACATTACTGTTTTATGTGGCTTATATAATGGTGTTATATCTGCTCCTTTTTTTCTAAAAAAATTTTTGCATAATTCTGTTGTTCCTGTTATATCATTTCCCCCACCTTGAAATAAAGGAAAAAAATAAAGTAGTTCCTTCTTTTTGTTACACTTTTTAATATTAACTCCTTCAGCTATTAAAAAAATTTTTGCTATTTTATAACGTGCTTCGTCATTATTATTTCTTAAGGCGTCATACAAAAATATTACTTTTTTTAAAACACTTTCTTTATCTTCATATCCTTTTTCAAATAATTCTAAAAAAATCTTCGTATGTTCCTAACATTGCTACAGCAGATACTGCTCTATATTCTGACATTTTCCTTTCCTTTCTTTGCATATAAATAACTATTCAAATTTACGTCCTTGATTATTAATAGGCACTTCAAATTGATAATTTTGTGGATCATTATACCAATCTCTTAATTGTTGTGGTGTCCATTTTTCAGGCAAATATTCTTGATAAAAAATATCTGAATATTTTCTATCAGGTTTATGTCCAAAATCTACAATACCTTTTTTTGGTTCTTCTGGTTTCCAATTTATTATTTTTTTGTATTCGGATCCTGTACAATTCCATTATAAGTATTAGTAATTTTTTTGACAGTTCATAATCTGTTCTGAATATATTTTATCAGGAGTTTTCTCATATTTGAGATTTTTTTGTAATAAATGTGTTTGAATTATTTATACTTGCAGATACGTTTACAATCGTACCTTTTCGCCTTTTCATCTAAACCGAATATAACTTCTTTTCTATTTCTAGTTTTAATTCAGATAAAATTTTTTTCTATAACCCTTCATTACTTTATCTTCTGTCAAAAACTGAGTTCCCTTTAATTTATTATGTTCTTTCGATATAATTTCATTTTTTTACTTATATCATTATTTTGTATTATTTTTTTAATTTCTTTTTTTAAAAATTTTTTTCCATATTTTTTTATTATCATGAATCATTTCCAATATCATGTTAATTGAAAATATATCTAGATATTTTAAATCTTTTTTTCAAACGCACTTATTGTTTCATCTAAAAGATGATTATCTTCTAAAGTTTCAGTTAATATATATAGAATATTCCAGTATTTATCATATTTTTAAGTTTATATTCTTCACTTCACTTATTGTTGATAGTATTTTCTCTACTTTTTCTTTTAACCATTTTCTTTCTTCTTTTTTTGAAATATTAAATTTCATATATTGATCAAGATACTCCTCTCTTTGCATATGAAAAATAACTTCCATTATAATGTAAAAATATTTTTTTTTGCTTCACTATAGTCTTTTATAATCATTATTGTTTCACCGCTTTCCAGAATTCTCCATCTTTTATAAATTTAAAACCATTATCTTTTAAAAAAATTTACTTCTTTTTGAAAATATCCACTTGCTTTCATAGGATCATGCGAGAGATAAAAACTTTTTCCTTGCTGTAATTGTCGTTCTAAAAAAATTTCTTATTTATTTCCCACATATTCGATTCCCCAACTTTATTTAATGCTTCATTCCATCCTTTATCTCCTAAATTAAAATATGTATGTTCATTACCAGCAGCCTCTATATAAGAAATTCCATCTTGATTGTATTTTCCTAACATCACACTTGTACTATTAGCATTTTTAGTTGCTTTTTCTGCATAAGTCTGGTAAAGCGTATTACCTTGACTTGTTCCTCCCTTTTTACCCAGATCTACATCTTTACTTATCTTATTAACCTGGTTTAGCACATAACTACTGACTACTATATCCGTCGGCAGCTTTACTAATAAATTTTCAGTCTTTTGACGTCGGTTAACTTCTTCTGCTGTACCATACTGTATCTCTCCAGGAGTATATCTGTCTGCAAAATCTCCTAAAAAACTTCCTATACCCAGTTTTACTAATGTATTTTTTTTATAAAAATAATTATTAATAAAAGATGTCAGTTATTACTCATTATAAGCAACTGAAATTTCTTTTTTTATTGTAGCTATTTTGCCTTCATTTTCTATTACAAACTCTAAATCAAATCCTTTTTCCATATAGATAGATGTGGTAATTTCATATTTTTTTCGTTTTTTTGAACCTAAAATGTCAGTTATTTCTTTATCTATTGAATAAATAAATTCTTTTTTTATCAACATCAATATATTTGGCATCTTTTTAAACTATCAATTCCCAATCTTTCATTTACAATAATTTCACCAATTTTTTTATCTTTATAATATACTATTATTTTTTTCAATTCCATTTTTGTTGTATATTTTTTTAATTTTATAATAATATTTTTTTAAAAATAATCAATTTCAATATCTTCAACTTCAAAAAAATCTTTTTCTTTATTGTCAGAATAAAAAAACGAAACTGAATAAAATCCTTCTTTTTTTATTTTTTTGAATTATTAAAATAAAGAAATACGGCTAACATAATTAAGAATGCTATTATTTTTTTCATTTTATCTCCTAATATTCATTTGAGGTATTACTGCTTCAAAATTTAATTTCAATAAATTATTTAATTGTTCTTTAAAAATTATCTAAATAGTGACGGTCAGATGCATACTCCATTGCTTCTTTTAAACCTATAGAATTATACCCTCTTGATCTTTGCCCAAATTTTTTTATATCTCCATAATTATCAGATACCACTTTTCCTACTAAAGATAATTCTATTCTTTTTTTAATACACTACTTTTTATCATCTGATCCTGTTCCCCAATTTAACCAATAAATTATATCTTTCCCATGTTTAGTTTTATCCGGATCTTTATCATTCATATAAGTAACTGTATTAAAACTTCCTCTATTATAATAATCATTCACAAGGTTTTCTCTAGAATCTAAAACTATTTCCTTTCCATTATTATTGTTTACGTATTTTACATTTACATCTTCCCCAATATAAATTTTTCCCATTTCTAATATTATGCAAAAACCGCTTCACTGTCTTTAATTCTTGTATAATTTTTTTATTCATTTTAAATTCTTCTAAGGTCACATGATTGTTAGCCTGCATATAATAATAATTCATTTTTTTGATACATATTCACTTGCATAAGGTGATGTCAAATTAATCTCGTTATATTTTTTTAAATCGAAATTAGCGTATTTTTTACCAAATACTTTAGCAAAAGCTTCATTAACCTTTTTTTCATCTTTTATAGTTCTATCTTTGATATATCTTTCAGGTACAATGATCTTATCACTCGTAACCTCACTATTAACATCCATTACGGCATCTGCAAACCTGTCTGTGCTTATGCTCTCTGTCTTACCTTCACGTCCCCGCTTCATCATGTCATCATAAGCCAGTTCTCCTGCTACCGTCGCTTTTAGTCTGCCTTCTTCATTCGGCTTACCTTTCTCGTCCTTAAGGTCTTCCGATATCTTCCATTCCCTTGCTATACCTGCACGTATTTCTAAGTCATTTTCCATTCCCTTATACACAAATATCTTGTTTGTAGTCTTGTCATAAAATACTCCAGGAATTTTTCCATCCTTAAGTGTCTTTTCCACTCTCTGTCTTACTTTTATCGGAAGATTAGGGTCATACGGGTCATATTTTTCTATCGCAGCTATATCAAGTTCCTTAAGTACATCAGGTGAGTTAAGGTCTTCCGCTTTCGCTATACTTTCCATCTGAGGTGCCGTCTTTACCCTTATCACAGCTTCCTTGATTTCATTTATTGCTCTTCTTTCAGGGTCTCCAATATCTTCTTTCCAACCATTTACAATATTCTCTATGGATTTTAATACTGTTTCCCCTGTTGCTTTTCCTTCAAGTATCGCTACTTCCAGATCTTCCTTGAACTTTGCCGGGTTTGAAATATATTCTATAACCTGTGGCTCTACATTGATATTTGTGCTGCTATGAGTGTCCTTCGTTACTTCATTGGCTTTTCCTAAGTCCCTGTTTATTGAACTTCCTTCAGCTTCTGTTATCTCAACATCTCCGACTACTGTATTTCTTGTAATACCCTGCTTATCTCTGCTGTCCTGATTAAAGCCAACGTTAGTAATTTTTGGTTTTCCTCCAAGTGAAACTCCTATTGAGCCTCCTGTTGTTGTCATTGTATCATAATTTTGGATATCTTTTCCAGCATAAGTGTCAATCTTGAATGTAGAGTTCCCTTCCTTACCTATTACAGCTCCAGTATTCTCAACTGTTCCAACATGAAGATTGCTTCCTTCTCCAACAACGAATGTACTTTGATTATCTACAAATGCTCTGTTTCCATTTGTTCTGCTCGCATTTACATTTACAGAACTTGGCATTCCATTTGCACTTATTCCAAGGTTTACTCCTTTACTGCTTCCAGTTGTTGTGCTTGTATTCTGTCTTGAAATAACTTCAACTTTTCCAATGTTTCCTGTTACTTTTCCACCTTCCTGATTAAAGCCTGAAAGTGTCATTGTTCCAGTATTATTGTGAACTTCATTTACATTACTGAAGTTTCCATTTGCATGAATCGTTTCATCTATATTCTGGTTGCTTCTATTTGCAGAAATATTCCCACTGATACCGTTTGACTTTATCTGTCCATTTGAGCCTATTCCGGCACTTACCCAAAAACTTTTTGAACTGCTTCTGTAGGAGTTATGATGTTCTACCGATTCCTTTGTTATGTTCTTTACGTCATTGTATACAAACTTCGTATCCTTTGCCTGTGTTTCCTCTAAGCAATAATAGAGGGACAATCCACCTATTATTATCTTACCTTTCTTTTTTTATTTCCTAAGTTCAAACTTTTTTTGTATTATTTTAATATAGCAGTTCTTTATTTTTTTCACTAAACTATCACTCAGAAATGAAGAAAACTTTATCATATATTTATAATATCTCCAGATACTGAAACATCTTTTTAACTCTTCAAGCTCCGGATTATATCTTTTTAATTAAATCTGCAACATATTCACTGAAATTCATTCCTGTTTCCTTTAACTCTTTTTTTCTGTATTGTAGTAATACACTTTCAGATTGTTATTTTTTTGTTATAATAAAGAAATACTCTATATTATTTCTTATTGAAATTATAAAAAAATCTTTATTCGCCACTTCATATAATTTTTTTCTTCTGCCAGCATTTCTTTTTAATATATATTTAAATAATACTTTTTTTTCTTACACTCCAATTACTATACAGTATCAGTTCTTCTTCTCCTAATAATCCTCCCAAACTTTTCCCTGCTATACTTAAATATTCCCTGAAGTCTCCCTTCACTTCTATATTATATAGTTCCTCTATTCCCCTTATCTCATCATCATTGTATCCTATAAACTCCTTCTTGCTCTTTTCAAGATATCTTTCAAGAAGAATAAAAAAAGTTCAGAGTGTTCTTTTCTTTCTGAAGATATATATTTCCTTATTTCCTTTAATCCTATTATTCTTTTTTTCAGATGTATCACACTGTACCAGAAGCTCTCCTATAGTCGAAAAATCTAGTGTAGGTTTTAATTCAGGATTGTATCTTTCTACTAAATCAACCATGTATTCATTAAAATCCATTCCAGTATCCTTTATCTTTTCTTCATTCTCATCAAAAACAGTATATCTTTAAGTCTTCATCTACTGTCCTTATAAAAAAATAATAGTTTTTCCATTTCTATTGAAAAATATGAATGGCTTTTTTTGATTTCTTCATGTAATATTTTGAAATTTTCATCTATAAAATAAGAATAATTCATTCTTAAGTAAATCTTCATATCCCAAGTTTGCCTATATAAAAATAATAGGATCATCTCCCAGTAAATCTCCATCACATCTTCCCGCATATTTTAAGAACTCCCTGAAATCTCCTTTTGCTTCTATATCATATAGCTTTTCAATTTTAGTTATTTCTTCTTCACTGTATCCTATTGCCTTTTCTTTCATTTTTCTTTAGATATTCTTTTAGTATATCCATGTATCTTTTATCCATACCTTCTCCTTTTTTTATGAGCTTCAAGTTAGACTTATTTAAGTCCAGCTTGTTTTTAAAAATTTAATTATTTCCCTTGAAGCCATAAAATTTTTCTTATTTCAATATATTTATACTTAATATTATGTATAAAGTCAATAAAAAAGACTATCTTAAAAAAATATAAATTAATATAAAGAAGTGTCCCAAGCTAGAAAAAAATTATAAATATAATTTTTTTACATCATTTTTTTATTTTTTTAAGACAGCTTCCTAGATATCAGATTTTTTTATTTTCAGATAGTCTTTTTTTAGTTATGAAATTTATTATTTTTCCGATAATTCCAGTGCCATATTCAGAACCTTTTCCCCATTCATCATTCCATAGTCCATCATATCTATGACACCTATTTTATTTCCTGCCTGGTCAGTAAGTTTTTTTATTTCAGGCAGTGCAAACTTAATTTGAGGCCCTAATAAAACAACATCAGCTTTTGGAACTTCAGAAGATGCCTTGTCCATGGGTTCAGCCCATATTTCCACTTCAATTCCCTTATCAGCCGCAGCCTTTTGCATCTTATTAACCATAAGGCTTGTAGACATTCCAGCCGAACAGCATAGTAATATTTTTTTCATAAATTATCCATCCTTTAAAATATATTTACGTTTTTAAGGAAACGCATATCCTTTTTGTCCCCATAGTTTTTACGTTACTTTGTTATTACATATCCCATCCTTCTATTTCATTGCTTTCAGAAACTTCTTTTATCCAGTGTCCTGACTTTTTAATTGTCTTTATCTGTGTAGGTAAATCCACTGAAATATATCCGTATCTATTTTTATAGGCATTAGTCCAAGACCAGCAGTCTATCGGAGTCCAAGTATGATATCCGAAACAGTTTGCACCTTCTGTAATTGCCTTATGAAGATGAGTCAGATGTTCCCTGTAGAATTCTATTCTATAGTCATCTTCTATTACTCCCTCTGCGTTTTTAAATCTTTCTTCCCCTTCTACACCCATTCCGTTTTCTGAAATAAACCATTTTATATTCCCGTAGTTTTCCTGAATATTCTTTGCTATATCATAAATAGCTTTAGGATATATTTCCCAACCTCTGTAAATATTCATTCTCTTACCAGGCATATCATAGTTTTCAAAGTATTTGTCAGGCAGCCATCCTGAAGACATGTCAAATTCTGTTTCCCTTGCCTTTATTCTTCTTGGCTGGTAATAGTTCACTCCAAGATAGTCCACTGTATTTTTCTTTATTATATCAAGCTCTTCCTGAGTACTTTCCCATAAAACACCGTCTTTTTCAAGTATATCAGTCAGCAATTTTGGAAATTCCCCTTTAATTGCAGGGTCAAGAAAGGAATTGTTGAAAACTGCATCAGAAATTTCTGCTGCCTTTACATCTTCTTCATTTTCACTTCTCGGATATGAAGGTGTAAGATTCAGTATAATTCCTATTTCTCCATTATTTCCTGTTCTCTTTTTGTACTCTCCGTAAGCTTCTATCGCCTTCGCTGAAGCAAGTGCAGTATTGTAAAGTACCTGCATGGCCTTTTTTCCATCCACTACTAATGGATAGTGAAATTTGTACATATACTGTGCTTCTACAGGAACTATCGGCTCATTGAAGGTCATCCAGTATTTTACCCTGTCACCAAACAGCTCAAAAGCCTTTTTTGCATATTTCACAAACAGCTCCACAACATGCTTTGACTCCCAACCACCATATTTTTCCTGAAGCTCTATCGGCATATCAAAATGATAAAGATTTATTACGAGTGTCAATCCCTGTTTTATAAATTCATCAATCACTTCATTATAAAATCTTACTCCGTCTTCATCAACTTCACCAGTTTCAAAATCTTTAATCAGCCTTGTCCACTGTATTGACGTTCTTAGTGAATTTAATCCAATTTTCTTATAAAGTGCTATATCTTCCCTGAAACTGTTGTAGAAATTTGATGCAACATCAGGTCCCACTTCATTAAAAAACACCTTTTTATCTGTGTCATACCAGTAATCAAATATATTTCTGTTTCTCTTGTTAAATCTTCCTTCGCTCTGAGGTCCCGAAGTTGCTGACCCCCACCAGAAGTTTTCAGGAAATTTTAACTTTGCCATACTGTTACCTCCTCACTGTTTTACAATAAATTTTTGTTTTATATCTGTATTTTACATAATTTTTTTACTATTTACAACATTTTTTTGACTGTCATTTTCTTTTTCTTCTTTCTTAATATATGATATAATAACCATAAAAAAAGAAAGGAGCTGAAATTGTGTTGAAAAATTAAAAAAACAATATTTATGAAATTCTTCAATAATTTTACAATTTAAAATAGGAAGTGAATTATAGAAAAAAATTATTGTCTGAGCTTTGTGAGTTTATGATTTTTTTCTTAATGAATGACTGTTTTTAAATAAGTAAAATTTTGATAAATGAATAAATATATTTTTAAATACTTTAATATAATTTCACAGAAACATGTTTGATTTTATACAAAATATTGATATATCAATTATAGAAAAAAATATACAGATTCCAGCATAATTTAAATTCTGAATTGTTTAATAAGATTATGATATTTTTTACAATTCTGGGAGATAATGGAATAATATGGATTGCCATCGCACTGATACTGTTTCTAAACAGAAAATATCGAAAAATTGGGTTATTTTCCATTATTTCACTTATTATATGTGCACTGGCTGTAAATGTTATTTTAAAGCCTCTTATACACAGGCCAAGACCATTTTCCGAACTGACTGATATTACACTGTTAATCAAAGCGCCTAAAGATTATTCATTCCCGTCGGGACATACAGCAGCTTCCTTTGTAATGGTATATATTTTCTTCAGGCATATAAAGAAATATTTTATACCTGTACTCATTACAGGAATACTCATTGCTTTTTCGAGAATGTATCTAAGTGTGCATTTTCCCAGCGATATTATTGCAGGAATTATAATAGGTATATTTTCAGGATATGCAGGAGAAAAACTTGCAGACGGGTTTTACAGAAAAAAGATTGACTGATGAAAAAAATAGGTATATAATATAATTAATGTACTTTTTTTATAAAAGTTGTCAAAATTATTACTGTTAATTAATTTTTAAATAATAGAAGTTAAAAATGAAGGGAGAAATTGTATGTTATATCCAATGAAATTTAAAAAGGTTTTTATTGAAAAAGTATGGGGTGGAAGGGAATTTGAAACAAAACTGAATATGACTTTGCCTGAAAATAAGAATATTGGTGAATCATGGGAAGTTTCTGCACATCCTAACGGAATGAGTATAGTTGAAAATGGACCTCTTACAGGAAAAACTTTGCAGGAAGTTTACGATGAATACAAAGGGGAACTTGTAGGTGAAAAAGTTTATAATGAATATGGACAAAGATTTCCTCTACTTATTAAATACCTTGATGTAAACGACAGACTTTCCATACAGGTACATCCTGATGATGAAGTTGCCAACAGAAAACACAACGAACTTGGAAAAAGTGAATCATGGTTTATTATGGAAGCAAGCGATGATGCGGTTCTTATAATGGGTATGAAACCTGGAATTACAAAGGAAATATTTATAGAAAAAGCTAAAAATAATGATTTTTCGGGAATGTTTGAAGAAATATCTGTAAAAAAAGGAGATCTGATAGACATAACTCCTGGAATGGTGCATGCTTCACTTAAAGGAAGTGTTCTTTTTGCAGAAATACAGGAAAATTCTGACATAACATATAGAATTTACGATTTTGACCGTATTGAAAACGGTAAGAAAAGGGAACTTCACATTGATGATGCAGCTGAAGTGATAGACTTTGGAAAAAAGGCGGATATCACAAAAACTGAATTTGAAAATGGGGAAACAAGAAAAAATATAATAAAGAAAAAATATTACAGCATTGATAAGGTAAAAGTTGAAGAAAATTTTGAAGATACTAATGAAGAAAGTATGATTATCTACTCAATACTTGAAGGAAAAGGAAGTATTGAAAGCAGTAATTCTACCCTTGATATTCAGAAGGGAGAATCTGTTCTTGTACCTCCTCACATAAAGGTTACTTTAAAAGGAAATTTTGAAATATTGAGAACAACTATATAAAAAGCGAAAGGATAACTTTAATGAAATATAATTTTGATGAAATAATAGACAGAAAAAATAACCATTCTACAAAATACAATGAATTAATAAAAAAATTCGGAGTGGACGATGTAATTCCATTATGGATTGCCGATATGGATTTCAAAACTGCCGAACCTGTAATCAATGCTGTAAAAAAGAAGGCTGAACACGGTGTTTTTGGATATGTATACCGTCCTGATGAATATTTTGAGTCTTTCGTAAACTGGCAGAAAAAAAGATTTGGCTGGGAACCAAAAAAAGAACTTCTAAGCTTTAGCATCGGTATTGTTCCCGCTTTAGGTGCTTTAGTGAGACAATTTTCTGAAAAAGGGGATAAAATTCTTATTCAGACACCTGTATATTCTGAGTTTTATGACATCAACCTTGATAATGAAAGAATTGTCATTGAAAATAGATTCATTGAAAAAGATGGGGAATATTCCCTTGACTTGAAGGATCTTGAAGAAAAGCTGAAGGAACAGCCGAAACTTCTTATTTTCTGTAATCCGCAAAATCCAATTGGCCATGTTTGGACTTATGAGGAACTTAAAGCAATTGGAGATTTATGCGTTAAATACAACGTGCCTGTTATTTCAGATGAAATTCATGCAGACCTTACTTTATGGGATAATAAACATATTCCAATGGCAAGCGTGTCAGAAGAAATAAGAAAAAATACTATTACGTGCACTTCTACGGGAAAAGCCTTCAATGTGGCAGGACTTCAATGTGCAACTATTGTTTTCAATAATCTTGAAGAAAAAAATAAATTTGATAAATTCTGGAAGGATCTGGAAGTTCATAGAAACAATCCTTTCAATCTAGTTGCAACAATTGCGGCATACACTGAAGGAGAGGAATACCTTGTTCAGCTGAAGAAATATCTTGAAGATAATATTATGTTTGTCTACAACTATTGTAAGGATAATATTCCACAAATTAAGCCGAATATCCCGCAGGCAACATATCTTGTATGGGTTGACTGCAGACAGCTGTGTAAAGATTTTGGATTCAGTCAGGCTGATCTTGAAGAATTTATGCTGAAAAAGGCAAAACTGGGACTTAATCCAGGAAGATCCTTCCAGAAAGATTTAGAAGGTTTCATGAGAATAAACACTGCCTGTCCACGTTCAGTGCTTGAAAAAGCTTTAAAACAACTGGAAAATGCAGTAAAAGAACTTTCAAAATAAAATTTAAAACTATATTTTATATTACTGTTGACAATCCTTTTTAAAAGTAGTATTATATTTTTATATACAAATATAGTAAGGAGGAGTAATATGACTGACAATAACAATGTTAAATATTCCGTATTAAATCTGGTTCCTAAATTCCAGAATGATACTGATATTGATGCAATAAACAGAGCTACAGAGCTTATTAAAATAGTGGAAAAATTAGGCTATCACCGTTACTGGGTGGCTGAACATCATAATTTCAGGGGAGTATTAAGTTCCGCTACAGCCCTAATCATACAGCATTTACTTGCAAACTCAGAAAAAATAAGGGTAGGAGCAGGAGGAGTAATGCTACCTAACCATACTGCTCTGCAGGTATCAGAAACATACGGAACCCTTGAAACTCTTTATCCAGGAAGAGTTGACCTTGGTATAGGGCGTGCTCCTGGAACTGATTCTGATACGGCAGCACTCATTTACAGAACTCAATATGTAAGAACTAGTAAATTTGTGGAAGCTATTAAAGATATACAGAGATTTATGGGAAGTGAAGAAGAACAAGGAATTGTTTCAGCTTATCCGGGAATAAATACAAATGTACCTATTTTCATGCTTGGAAGCTCCATACACTCTGCTTCTGTTTCGGGAGAACTTGGATTGCCCTATTCCTTTGCAGGCCATTTTTCTCCCGATGCCGCAGAAGAAGCAATAAAAATTTACAGGGATAGCTTTGTCCCTTCAAAATATTTGGAAAAACCTTATGTAATTCTTGGAGTTCTTGCTCATGGTGCAGATTCCAATGAAGAAGCTGAAAGACTCTATACTGCCACTCAGCAGGCAATGCTTAATCTGACCAGAGGAGAAAAAGGACTTTATCCCTTACCTGATGAAAACTTTTCAGATAAACTGACTTCAGCAGAAAAAATATTCCTGCAGTCAAAAATGGGAATAAATCTGATGGGAACAAAAGAAATGATAAAAAGAAAATGGGATGAAATAAACAGTAAATACCAGCCTGATGAAATAATGGCTGTAAGTTACATGTCAGAAATAAATCAGCTTGAAACTTCTTACAGAATACTGGCTGAAGCTTTAAAATCTCAATAATCTGAAAAGAGAAACAGAAAGGAAAATAAAATGGAAGATTCAACTACAAAAAATATAAAGGAAATTTATCTTGCAGGAGGATGTTTCTGGGGAATTGAAGCATATGCCAAAAAAATTTATGGTGTTATCGAAACAACTGCAGGATATGCAAACGGGAAAACAGAAAATACAACTTACAGGGAACTTCACAGTACAGACCATGCAGAAACTGTACATATAAAATATGATGCTGATAAACTTTCACTGAAAAAATTACTGAAATTCTATTTTCAGGTAATAGATCCGACAAGTATAAATAAACAGGGAAATGATAGGGGAAGACAATATCGTACAGGAATTTATTATACAGATTCTAAAGACCTGGAAACTATTCTTCAGGAAATTGTAGAACAGCAGAAAAAGTACGAAAATAAAATTCAGGTAGAAGTGGAACCACTGAAAAACTTCATCCCTGCAGAAGAATATCATCAGGACTATCTGGATAAAAATCCCGGAGGATACTGCCATATAAACCTTAATGCTGTCAATACCTTCCTCATTGACCCTGAAGAATATGTAAAACCTGATGATGATGAACTGAAAAGCAAATTATCCAACCTTCAGTATAATGTAACTCAAAACAAATACACTGAACATCCTTTTGAAAATGAATACTGGGATAATGAAGAAAAAGGTATATATGTGGATATTACAACAGGAGAACCTTTATTCCTCTCCACAAACAAATATAATTCAGGTTGTGGATGGCCAAGCTTTACAAAGCCTATCCAAAAGGAAGTTGTAAACTATGCAGAAGATACAAGCCTTAGCAGAGTCAGAACTGAAGTTTTGAGCAGAAGCGGTAATGCCCACCTTGGTCATGTTTTTCCTGACGGACCTGTTGACAAGGGTGGACTTAGATACTGTATAAACAGTGCTGCACTAAGATTTATACCTTTAAAGGACATGGAAAAGGAAAATTATGGATATCTGATTCCATTACTTGAAAAAGAACTTGGAGAAAAATTCTAATACTTTAAATAAATAGCCTTTTCAATATTGAATAAAAAAAGCTGTCTAAAAAAATTTGAAAAATGATGTAAAAACTATATTTATGAATTATTTATAATTTCACAATTCAAAAACAGGAAATGAATTTAGAAAAAAAGTCAACAACCTGATTTTTTTCAGGTGAATTTTGACTTTTTCTTTATGAATGACTGTTTTGTATAAGTGAAATTTTAGTAAATGAATAAATATAATTTTCATATTTTTAAAAATTTTTTTAGACAGCTTTTTATTCAAAAATTCTAACTTCGAATTTATCTGCAATTTTTTTCATTTCTTATAAAAATTATAGAAAAAAATATTATAATATTCTATTCCTTTTTTTGTATTATTTCGGGATATAATATCTTTGTAAGTACAAAAAAATACTTTAATATAAATTCAGGAGGTGGTATTATGAAATACAAAGGTTTATTATTATTTCTGATTTTATCTTTAACAGTATTTTCTGCCATATTGCTCAGTAAAAATGGAAATACTGTAAAAAAAATAAAATCCGAAAACAAAACAGAAAAGGAAATGTCAATGCAATCAGGAGCAAAGGAAAGCATTAAGGAAATATACCTTGCAGGAGGATGTTTCTGGGGAATTGAAGCATATATGGAAAGGATATCTGGAGTTAAGGATGCCACAGTCGGCTATGCAAATGGTAAAACTGATAAAACCAGCTATAATATCGTTGCTTCAACTGACCACGCAGAAACTGTCTATGTAAAATACGATTCAAATAAAATTTCACTTAGCAGGCTGCTTAAATATTACTTTCAGGTAATAGATCCCACCAGTATAAACCAGCAGGGAAATGACAGGGGAAGACAGTACCGTACAGGAATTTACTACACAAATCCCAAGGATAGGGAAATTATCCTGCAGGAAATTTCAGAACAGCAGAAAAAATTTACAGATAAAATTCAGGTGGAAGTTGAACCCCTTAAAAATTATATTCTTGCTGAGGACTATCATCAGGACTATCTGAAAAAAAAATCCAAACGGATACTGCCATATAAATCTTGATATGGCTGATGAAGTTATCATAGATCCTAAAGACTATCCGAAACCAAGTGATGAAGAACTGAAAAAACGTCTGACTCCATTACAGTACAGCGTTACACAGAAAAAAGATACTGAACATTCCTTTACTAATGAATACTGGGATAATCATGAACCAGGAATATATGTGGATATTACAACAGGAGAACCTTTATTTTCTTCAAAAGATAAATATGATTCAGGTTGTGGATGGCCAAGCTTTACAAAACCCATTGCAAAAGATGTTGTCACTTACGAAAATGATACAAGTTTCAATATGATAAGAACTGAAGTCCTTAGCCGAAGCGGAAAAGCCCATCTTGGTCATGTTTTCGATGACGGACCTAAAGACAGGGGAGGACTTAGATACTGTATAAACAGTGCCTCAATCAAATTTATTCCTTTAAGGGATATGGAAAAAGAAAATTATGGATATTTAATAAATTTAGTTAAATAAAAGAATAGGAGAAAAATAATGATTAATCAACATCTTTTAATAGGAAGTGTCTTTCTTGGAGGAGTGGCAAGTTTTCTCTCTCCCTGCATACTTCCAATCGTCCCTGTATATCTGGGAATTTTGAGTAAAGGAAAAAAAACTATACTCAATACATTTCTTTTCATCTTAGGACTTTCACTTACTTTTGTCAGTATAGGTTTTAGCTTCAGCATACTTACAGGGTTATTTTTCAATGACACTATAAAAATTATAGCAGGTATTATTGTAATAATACTTGGTTTTCATCAGACAGGTATATTAAAATTTGATTTTCTGGAAAAGAATAAAGCCTTAAAATTTAATCTTATAGGAAAAAATTCTTCCTTGCAGGCTTTTCTCCTAGGGCTGACATTCAGTCTGGGATGGACACCATGCATAGGCCCTATTCTTGCCTCAGTGCTGGCTTTAGCCGGAAATGAAGGCTCTGCAATATATGGTGGTTTAATGATGTTTGTCTATGTTTTAGGACTTTCAACTCCATTTGTGCTTTTTTCCTTTTTCTCTCAGGAATTACTGAAAAAAGTACGTGTACTAAATAAATATACAGGATATTTTTAAAAATCTTTGGCGGATTTCTTATTATTTTCATGGGAATTCTGCTCATTCTTGGAAAATTTTAACCGCTTCTATCAGATAGATTATGGAAGCAATAAATAACTTATCAAAGAAAGGATGTATTTTTATGAAAAAATTAATCACTATACTTACAATTATGTTAGGATTCAGTATGACTTCTTTTGGAAGTGGTACACTTCAGGGAGTTCAGTTAAAAGATATAAATAATAAAACTGTTTCCCTTGACAAATATAAGGGAAAAAAAGTATATATTAAGATGTGGGCCTCATGGTGTCCAATTTGTCTTTCAGGTTTAAATGAAATAAATTCTTTAAGTGCAGACAAAAACAAAAATTTTACAGTTATAACTATTGTTTCTCCCGGGCTTAAAGGTGAGAAACCAACTGATAAATTTATTCAATGGTATAAAGGGCTTAACTACAGAAATATCACAGTTCTTCTAGATGAAAAGGGAACTGTCATAAAAAGGGCAAAAATCCTGGGATATCCTTCAAATATTATTCTTGACAGTAATCTGAATATTATCAGTACCTCCCAGGGGCATATGAATATAGAACAGATTAAAGGAGCCGTTAAATAGATGTACAGCATTCTAATAGTTGATGATGAACCTATAATAAGAAGAGGAATAAAAACCTTCATTGATTTTGAAAAATATAAAATAAATGACATATATGAGGCAGAAGATGGTAATTCTGCCTTTAAGACTTTTTCCGATGTGCTGCCTGATCTGGTCTTACTTGATATAAATATTCCTTTTAAAGATGGACTTACTCTGGCTCAGGAAATGAAAGAAATAAAACACGATGTAAAAATAGCCATCATATCAGGATATGATTATTTTGAATATGCTCAGAAAGCCTTAAAAATAGGTGTCGAAGATTACATCTTAAAACCTGTTTCTAAATCTGATATAAACGAAATAATTTCAAAGCTGATTTACAGTCTTGAAGAAGATAAAAAAATACAATGAAGCCAGAAAAAAATTATTGATAAGATTAATCATTCAGAAGATTCTGATAAAGATGTTTCAAATAAGAAATATAAAGATATGATAATTAAAAAAATGGAAGAAAAATATAGTGAAGTCTCCTTCAGCTTAAGTTCACTTGCTGATGAAATGGACTTATCTTCAGGATATTTAAGTTCCCTGTTTAAAAATTTGTTTGGTATTCCTTTTCAGGACTATCTGAACAACATACGAATGGAAAAGGCAAAACTTCTTCTTCTGACAACTGGTTTGAAAAAAACTATGAAATTGCAGAACTTGTCGGAATTGAAAATTTTAACTACTTTAATTCAAAATTCAAGAAAACTTTTGGAATGACACCTAAAGAATTCAAAAAAAGTGTATTGGAGAAATTATGAAATTCAAAAAATCAATGAAAAATTCAATGCTGCTGCAAATAATTTTTTATTATCTGATTGGAAATTTTCTGTTTGTCCTTTTTCTGAGCAGTATTTTTTTACTATACTTCAAAAATATATTATAATGAATAAGGAAATAGAATATACTAATGAAAATGTAATTACTACAACCCGTTATATTGCATTGTACGTAGATAAACTAAAAAAATATAATTAATCTCCTATCAGTAGACACTGATATTAAAAGTTTTCTTACAACAGGAAATGAAAAATTCCCGACAAAGTGTTGAAAAAAATGGTTTCTTTTTATTTTAGATAATAATAAAGGAATTAAAAAAATATTACCGTTATAGGAAAAAAACGGCAACATTGTGTCCAGTGATAAAACAAATAATATGAACATATCTACTGATATGATGAAGGAACCATGGTATATTGATGCTATAAATAATTCTGACATACCTGTATTTAACCCTATAAGAAAGAATCCTGCAACTATGAATTCAGCTCTCTGGTTTTTTTATCAATAAGTCGGGATATTAAAAATAGAAATGGAGAAAATCTTGGAGTTATAGTTTTTGACATAAAATATGAAATACTGGAAAAATACCTGAATTCTCTTGCTTTTGGAAAACAGAGTGACAGCATTATAGTTGATGAAAGAGACAATATTATATATTATAGGGATGTTAACTGTTTTTATAAACAAAAAAATGTCTTGAGAAGTTTTCAGAAAAAAATATAAAATCAAAGGATACATATTTATATAAAATAAATATAGAAAACACAAACTGGAGTTTGAAAAGCCTGGCTAATATGAATGATCTGATTACTTTAAAAAGAAATTTTTTTCTCATATTGTCCTTGCCATTTTTTTAGTTTCTCTGATTTTTTTCCTCAGTTATTACATTCATGGCAATAACAAAAATTTTTAAGACCATTAATAAAGCTGGAAAAAAACATATGCAAAAATTTGAAAAATACTTTAAGTGAATTTCATCTTAAGGAAGATACAGGCTATGAAATAAATAATCTGATTGAGCACTTTAATACAATGATTAAAAAAATCAAATATTTAAGGGAATACGAAATAAAAGCCCTTCATAGCCAGATTAATCCACATTTTTTATACAATACACTTGATACTATTATCTGGATGGCAGAATTTGAAGATAAGAAAAAAGTCATTGCCATTACAAAAGCGCTGGCAAACTTCTTCAGGATTTCCCTTAGCAATGGAAATGAAATGATTTTTTTAAAAGATGAAATAAAAGCATGTTCAGGAATATTTATTCATACAAAAACAGAGATATGAAGATAAACTTTCATATTTTTTCAATGTAGATGAAACGCTTCTTTCAGTTGAAGTTCCTAAAATTATTATTCAGCCTATTGTGGAAAATTCCATCTATCATGGGATAAAAAAATATTTCAGAAAAATGGAATTATTAAAATCAATGTGTATAAAAAAAGATAACTCAATCAATATTTCAATTAAAGATAACGGAATAGGATTTAAAAAAATCTAAAAACTTCAAAAAAAGTAAGACAGGCGGTGTCGGTATTAAAAAAATGTTGCTAAAAAGAATTAAATTTTTATTATGGAAAAAGAATATGGAATATTTATTCCTTCTACTGATAAAGGTTCAGAAGTAATTATAAAAAAATTCCATTAAATAAATAGATATTATATATAAACAGGGCGTCCTCAATGGACGTCCTGTTTATGAATAATAAATGAGAAATATTATCTATAATAATTTATAGATAATTTAGAAATACTGCATATATTATACTACAAATTTTTTTATATTTTTGCTACCTTTATTTTCAAAATATTTCATTTTTAAATTTTTTTATTTTGTTCCAAAAATTCTATCTCCTGCATCTCCTAAACCTGGATAAATATAGGCATTTTCATTAAGTCCGTCATCAATTGCAGCAATATACAGATCCACATCAGGATGTTTTTCAAGAACTTTTTTAATTCCTTCAGGTGCTCCTATTATACATAGCATTGTAATATTTTTTACGCCTTTATCCTTTAAATAATTAAGTGTGTAAATCATTGAACCACCTGTTGCAAGCATCGGATCAACTACAAACACTTGACTTTCAGCAACATTTGCAGGCATTTTTGCATAATAATATACAGGTTCCAGAGTTTCTTCATTTCTATATACTCCAAGATGGCCTACCTTTGCATTTGGTAGAAGCTGTAATATTCCGTCTATCATTCCCAATCCTGCCCTAAGGATAGGAACAAGTGTTACAGGCTCATCAAGAACTTTTGTTCTAGTTTTTTGAATAGGAGTTTCTGTTTCAATTTCCTTCAATGGTAAATGTTTTGTTGCCTCATACACCATTAAACCTGCTATTTCATTAAGACTTTCCCTGAAAAGCTTAGTATCTGTATTTTTGTTTCTTAAGTTTGTAAGTTTATGCTCTATTAGCGGATGCTTTAATTCAAAAACTGCCATTGATAATCACTCCGTTCATTATTAGTTTATATATTATTTTTTGTTACTCATTAATATTATTTTTATCATTAATTTACTTTTCCTGTTTCCCCATAAATACACAGTATATATATATATTATTTTATAATTCTTTTTTTCTCAAAAAAACAGAGATTACTACTATTAAAAAAATAGCAACTCTGTTTTTTTATTAATATTATAAGTTATATTTTTTTCTTAAATTTATCAACTCTTCCTGTTTCATCAACAAATTTAGATTTACCTGTATAGAACGGGTGTGATGTTGAACTTGTAGCAACTTTTATTACAGGATATTCCTGTCCTTCAAAAAGTTGTCGTTTCTTTTAGAATACTTTGTTGATTTTCCTAAAAACTTTTCACCATTACTTGTATCTTCGAATACTACAAACTTATATTCAGGATGTATATTTTTTTTCATTACGGACTCCTTTCTATCTATCAATTTTACCGATAATAATTTTTTTGTCGTTTTTAAATAATGATATCATATTTTTTTATAGTATTTTCAAGTAATATGTTAAAGTTTTTTTATTACAATCTGTTTTTTTAGTTTTTAGAGGTATTAATCCTTATTAAAACTACTTTGTAAGTCTATAAGTATCTCTTGCAATTACAAGTTCTTCATTAGTTTCAACTTTATATACTTTTACTTTTGAACCAGGTTTTGATAATTCAACTGTTCCTGAAACTCTTTCTTTGTTCTTTTCTGCGTCAAATTCCACTCCAAGATATCCTAATCCTTCACAAATAGACTGTCTAGGGTCACTACCATTTTCTCCTATTCCTCCTGTAAAGGCTATGGCATCTACTCCGTCCATTGCGGCAGCATATGCACCTATGTATATTTTAACTCTGTAGCAGAACATATCGTAAGCAAGTTTAGCTCTTTCATTTCCAGCTTCCATTGCTGTTTCAAGATCTCTGAAGTCTGAACTTTCTCCAAAGATTCCTAAAATTCCTGATTTTTTATTCATTCTTGTATCTATTTCCTTTAAAGAAAGACCTCTTTTTTCCATTACATAAAGAGCAGCGGCAGGATCAGCGTCTCCTGTTCTTGTTCCCATCATAACTCCTGCAAGAGGTGTCAATCCCATTGAAGTATCTACAACTTTTCCATTTTTTACTGCTGATATACTTGCTCCATTTCCTAAATGGCAAACGATTATTTTGCTATCTTCTTTTCCTAAAACTTCTCTTACTAATTCACTTACATATTTGTGAGAAGTTCCGTGGAATCCATATTTTCTTACTTTCAATTCAGTATAGTCTTCGTATGGGAATGCATACATGTATGCTTCAGGAAGCATAGACTGATGGAAAGCTGTGTCAAATACTACAACATTTTTCTTATCTGGAAGAAGTTCCTTCATAACTTTTATTCCCATTATGTTTGCCGGATTATGAAGTGGGGCAAGTGCTGACACCTCTTCAAGATTTTTTATAACTTCATCATCTACAACTACTGAATCATCATAATATTCTCCACCATGAACGACTCTGTGTCCTATTGCATCAATTTCATCAACATTTGCTATTACACCATGTTCTTTGTCCTGTAATGTTTTCAGAACAAGGTCTATCGCAATAGAATGATTTTCCATAGGAGCTTCCTGTTTATCAATTTTTGTTCCTTTTACTAAATTTTTGTATGTAAAGATAGGGTTAGCTATACCCACTCTTTCACAAATCCCTTTAGCAAGTGTCTTTTCGTTTGTCATGTCAATAAGTTCAAATTTTAAAGATGAACTTCCGCTGTTAATTACCAGTATTTTCATTTTTCCTCCTTAGTTTGTATGTTTTCTATTTTAATTTATTTTTGCTCTGATTCTACAGCTGTTATAGCAACAACTTCAACTATATCTTCTACACTACATCCTCTTGAAAGATCGTGAACAGGACTTGCCAACCCTTGAATTAAAGGTCCTAACGCCTTAGCTCCTGCCAATCTCTGAGTCAGCTTGTATCCAATATTTCCTGAATTTAAATCAGGGAATATAAGAACATTTGCATGTCCTGCAACTTTTGATTCAGGAGCTTTAGATTTTGCTACTTCTGGAACAATTGCCGCATCAAGCTGGAATTCTCCGTCAAATTCAAAATCTACATTTCTTTCTTTTAAGATTTCTATAGCTTCCCTAACTTTTGTTACAGATTCTCCATCTGCACTTCCCTTTGTAGAGAATGAAAGGAATGCTACTTTCGGTTCTTTCATTCCAACTGTTTTTCTTGCCTTTTCAGCACTTGAAATTGCTATATCTGCAAGCTGCATAGCAGTAGGATTAGGTATAACTCCTCCATCTGCATATATAAATGTTCCATTATCTCCAAATTCAGGAGTTTTTGTTACCATTATAAACGAGCTTGATACTGTTTTCAATCCAGGTTTAGGCCCTATTGTCAATATTGCAGATCTTAAAACATGAGCTGTAGGTGAATTTGACCCTGCGACCATTCCGTCTACTCTTCCTTGGTAGACTAGCATTGCTCCAAAAAATCTTGGATCTGAAAGTAATGTTGCCTTTGCAGTTTCAAATGTCATTCCTTTTTTCTCTCTTTTTTGTCTTAAAATTTCTGCCATTTCATCTATTGTAGCGCAGTTTTCAGGATCGTATATAATTGCTCCTTCCAAAGAAACTCCCAGTTTTTCTGCATCTTCCTTAATCTTTTTTTCGTTTCCTACAAGTGCCACTTTGGCAATTCCTTCAGCTAAAACTTTTTCAGCTGCCCTAAGAACCCTTTCATCTTCTGTTTCGGGTAGGATAATTGTCTTCCCTAATTTTTTCGCTCTTTCTTTCAATTCTTCCGTTAAGTTTGCCACTAAAATTCACTCCGTTTCTAAATATCAAATTTTTACTTTTTTAAAACAAATCTTTTGTGGGATTTTTCCCTCCATATAAAGCAGATACTCCGTAAATTATTTATATTAATCAAACATTGCTTCCACAAATTCTTTTACATTGAATTCCTTCAAATCCTCTATTCCTTCACCAACTCCTATAAACTTAATTGGTTTCTGCAGTTCTTCAGATATTGGGAATATAATCCCCCTCTTTGCAGTTCCATCAAATTTTGTAAGGATTATCCCTGTCAGTTCCACAATTTCGTTAAATACCCTTGCCTGCTCTAATCCATTTTGACCAGTTGTACTGTCTATAACAAGCAATGTCTCAATTTTTTCCTGACCTGACTGCTGTCTTATTATTTTATTTATTTTTTCAAGTTCCTTCATCAGATCTTTTTTATTATGCAGTCTTCCTGCTGTATCAAGTATTACAACATCAAAATTTCTGTTTTTAGCAGTGCTCACAGCATCAAATATTACTGCTGCCGGATCACTTCCCTGAGCCTGTTTTACAACTTCAATACCTGTCCTTTTTCCCCATTCCTCAATCTGCTCTATCGCAGCTGCCCTGAATGTATCTCCAGCTCCTATTATAACCTTTTTCCCTTGATTTTTAAGCTGATTAGCTATTTTCCCTATGGAAGTTGTTTTTCCAACACCATTTACTCCCACAACAAGGATTATATTAAGTTCACCGTCTTTTATCTTTACTCCTGAACTTTCATCTGAGGAATTGTTGCTTATAAGTTTTTCCTTCAGCAGTTCCTTTAGCTGGTCATACACAGCTTCAGATGTTTTCAGTTTCTTTTTGCTCACTTGTTTTTCCAGCTCTTCCACAAGCTGCATAGTCATTTTCATTCCTATATCAGACTGGATTAACAGTTCTTCCAGTTCTTCATACAGATCATCATCAATAGCCTTCCCTAAAAGCACTTCCTTAAGTTTCCCAAAAAATCCTTTTTTAGGTGCTGCAAGTCTATCTTTTAAACCCATTATTTTTTATCCCTTTCCGCCTGAGATTTTTCCAAGTAGTCAGGCTTTAACTGAAAAATATCACTTTTTTCCAATACATTATTTAAAAACATTTGTACAAACGTTGCAGTTGATATTCTCATTCTGTCATCTGTCAGGAACAATACTTTATTCTTTAGTGTTCCTGTAATTTTTTCCTTGTAATTGATCCCTGCATCTCCAGCAATTACTATCTTTTTATCTTTATTATCCAGCTTTTCCAGTAATTTTTCAAGCTTAATCACTTCATAATCTTCAACCTGTCTGAGTTTTTCTTCTGAAGCTTCTGCCTCATAAGCTGCACAATATATTTTTTCCTTCCCTGAATCTATCATGGAATATATTTCTATTTTACTATTTTCTTCACTTCCACTATTCTGTGATAAAAAATTACTGTCTAAACTGTAAAATGCCTGATAAGCCAGTGCATCCAGTTCATTCACCTGATAAAAATTTACATTTCTTCCATAAAACATTCCTTTTACTACTGATATTGCTATCCTAACTCCTGTAAAGGAACCTGGCCCTATTGAAACCAGAACATTTCCTACATTATCCAATTTTTCTCCTGTCCATGCAAACAGGCCCTCTATCTGGTCAAGTATAGTCGTAGAATGGGTTCTGGAAACTTCGATTTTAATTTCTCCCAGTATTTTATTATCCTTGTGGAGGGAAATCCCTGCCAGTTTAGTTGTTGTTGTTATTGCAAAAGTCAACATATTCTTTTTCTCCGTTTTTTAATTTATACATGGATATTTTTCTACTTGTTTCATCATTATAGGATATCTCAATATATACTGTATGTTCAGGCATCTCGTCTATTATATTGTCTGCCCATTCAACTATTACAACTGTATTTTCTTCACCTATATAATCTTCAAATCCTATTTCATATATTTCTTCAGAATTTATTATTCTGTACGCATCAAAAATGATATACTGTCACATCACCTGAAGTATATTCTATAACATATGTAAATGTAGGGCTCTTTATATTCTCGTGAATATTATATTCCTTACATATTCTTTTTGTAAAGGTAGTTTTTTTCCAGTACCCAGATCCCCTATGAGCCCCAGACAGCCTCCATTTTTTTCATTTTTTTCCAGCTATTTTAACTGCTAGCCTGTCTATTTCCTCAAATGTTAATATTTTTTTCCTTCATTTTTTTCCCATTTCTAATTTTTTTAAAAATTTCTATTATTTATTTTTTTCAGAATATACATTTATTATTTTTTTTATAATTTCTGTTGTGGATATATTATCAACAAAGGAAAGTATCTTCACTTCTCCACCATTTTTTTCCACAATTTCTGTTTCTGGCAAATCTTCCTTCCTGTAATCTCCACCCTTTACATGAATATCCGGTTTCAATAAATCCAGAAGATTTTCCGGTGTCTTTTCATCAAATATTACAGTAAAATCAACAAATTTTAATCCAAGAAGCATCTGTGCTCTAAACTTCTCAGGATTTATAGGCCTTTTATCCCCTTTGTTTGTTTTTACAGATCTGTCACTATTTACTCCAACTACGAGAATATCTCCCAAGTCTCTTGCTTCCTCAAGATACGTGAGATGGCCAACATGAAGTATATCAAACACTCCATTTGTAAAAACTACTTTTTTCCCACTTTCCTGCAATTCCTTTATTTTTTTCTGCATCTCCTCTTGAGAAAGAAGATTCTGCTTAAAATTTCCGGCAATTTTTGTCATTCCATATCTCCAATTTTATTTTCAATAATTTTTTTCATTATTATAAATTATAGCACATTTTTTTCAATTATGAGATATTTTTTTTACTAATTATTTAAAAATATATTCACAATTTTTTTCCTATTTCAGTTATTTTTCAAAAAAATAGGAGCAGTAGCTGTCCCACAAGAAAAAAACTTAAAAAGTTGATATGAAAATTTTTATTTATAAATTATTTTTTTCATACATTCTGTTTTTTTCCTGTCTTGAGACAGTTTTCTGCTCCCCATTTTAATTTTTTTATTTTAATACTTAATTTTACTAATATCTTTAAAAATTTATTTTGTACTTAAAAATTTTCCTTTCATAACTCTCATGGCATTTAAAATTGCAATCAGAGCAACGCCAACATCTGCAAAAACTGCCTCCCACATTGTTGCATGCCCTCCAATTCCAAGTGCAAGTACTATAAACTTAACTCCTAACGCAATTATTATATTCTGCCACACTATTGTACGCGTTCTTTTTGCTATTTTCATTGCAGTTACTATTTTAGAAGGTTCATCATTCATTATTACCACATCTGCAGCTTCTATCGCCGCATCACTTCCGACTCCTCCCATGGCAACCCCTATATCAGCTCTCGCCAGGACAGGTGCGTCATTTATTCCGTCACCTACAAACATAATTTTTTCATTATCTAATTTTTGCATAAAAAGTTCTTCAAGCTTTTGTACCTTCTGATCAGGAAGTAATTCTGTAAAGACTTTGTCTATATGCAGTTTTTCTGCTATACTTTCTCCAATTTTTTTTGTATCCCCTGTCAACATTACAACTTCTTTTACTCCATTTTTCTTCATTTCTTCCACTGCCTTCACGGAATCTTCCTTTATCTCATCAGCAATCAGTATATTTCCAACATATTTTCCGTCAGCTGCAACATAAATAACAGTACCTGCTTTCTCACTTTCTGTAAAACTGATATTTTCAGAGTTCATCAGCTTTGCATTTCCAGCTGTTATTTTTCTATCATCTGCAGTGACTTTTATTCCATATCCTGAAATTTCCTCAAAATCAGAGATTAAAGCCTTATTTATTTTTTCATGATTTCTTTCATATTCTTCAACTATTGAGCATGCAATAGGGTGATTTGAAAAGCTTTCTGCATAAGCTGTATACTTCAGAAGCTCATCCTCTGACCATTCAGAGTCACTTACATTAATTTCTGTAACCTTAAAAATTCCTTTAGTCAGTGTCCCTGTTTTGTCCATAACTACTGTATGCACCTTATTCAACGCTTCCAGATAATTTCCACCTTTGATTAATATTCCATGTTTTGAAGCTCCTCCAATTCCCCCAAAGAAACCTAACGGTATGGAAATTACAAGGGCACATGGACATGATAAAACTAAAAATACAAGACCTTTATATATCCATTCTGAATAATCGGCAAAAACTGCACCTCTTATAAATAATGGTGGTACAATAGAAATCAATACAGCAATGATAACTACTGCCGGAGTATAGTAACCTGCAAATTTTGTTATAAAATTTTCTGTTTTGGATTTTTTACTGCTTGCATTCTGAACCAGATCCAATATTTTAGAAACTGTTGATTCAGCAAATATCTTAGTCACTTTTACATTAATAAGACCTGTTTTATTAATATATCCACTCAAAATCTGGCTTCCTTCTCCCATTTCACATGGAAGTGATTCACCTGTCAGGGCAGATGTATCAAAAGCAGAATATCCGCTTACAATTTCCCCATCCAGTGGAACTTTTTCTCCCGGTTTTACAATTATAATATCTCCTGGTTTTACATCCTCAGGTGAAACCTTTTCTATTTTGTCTCCTATTTTCAAATTTGCAAAATCAGGCCTTATGTCCATCAGGTCAGAAATTGACTTTCTCGATCTGTTTACTGCTATTCCCTGAAACATTTCTCCCAGCTGGTAAAAAAGCATTACCGCCACAGCTTCAGGATACTCTCCCACAACAAATGCACCTATTGTAGCAATACTCATTAAAAAGTTTTCGTCAAAAATTCTTCCTCTTTTTATATTTTTAAAAGCCTTTAAAAGTACATCTCCTCCAACTATTATATAGCTCAGAAGATATAATCTCATTCTTACTCCCCTGTATTTAAAAGGTAAAGGCAACATAAGGGCAAGGCAGAAAAATATTCCACCAACTATAAGTAGTTTTATTATTCTTGCAACTTCCCCACCATGATTATTAGAATGTCCATGTGCATCTGCATCTCCATGAACCTCTTTGTTATCAGCTTTCCTTCTTGAAGAAACAGTTACTCCATCTTCAATACTGTCTGCTATTTTCTGAATCGTGTCTATTAATTTAATTTCATTTGTTTCACTTGTCTTAAGAAGTATTTTTTCACCAATAAAGTCGAGATTTGCCTCTTCTATTTCATTAATATCATTTATTTTTTTCTCTATTTTGGCTGCACAGTTTGCACACTGCAGACCTTTTATAGATAAAATTATCTGGTTACTTTCGCTTTTCATTTTTATCCCCTTCGACATAAATACATAATTCCTAAATACATAATAATTCTAATCCATGATAAAAGCCATATAAATTCTACAATTTTATTAATTTAACTGATTATCTCTTTTCAGATATATGAGTTAGCCCCTGATCTACAATGTGCTTAATATGGTCATCATCTAACGAGTAATAGACAACCTTTCCTTCTTTTCTATGTTTTACAAGCCTTCCCTGTTTAAGTACCCTCAACTGATGAGAAATAGCCGATTGTGTCATTCCAAGTAAAGCTGCTATATCACACACGCACATTTCAGACTGGAATAAAGCACTTAGTATTTTGATTCTTGTACTATCCCCTAATATTTTAAAGAAATCACCTAAATCATATAAAAGTTCTTCCTCAGGCAATTTTATTTTATCAATTACCTCCTGATGTATAACAGTACATTCGCAAACTAGTGTTTCTTTTTTCATTTTTCACCTCTCTGTTTTATATTATAGTTTTTACAACATATGAATGGTCGTTCATATGTTAATTATATAGAATTATGTATTTTTTTGTCAACTGGTTTTATTAATTTTTCAAACAAATTAATGTCATTTTTTTATTATTTGTTATTACTAATAATATATTTCCCTTTTTCTATTACAGTTTCAGAATTAGGACTTATATTCATATGTTCTTTTCCCTGTTTTATTCCTATGATATTCATTTCATATTTGTTACGTAAATCCAGTTCCTTCAAATTTTTTCCTATAAATTCTTCCGGAACCTCAAATTCAAAAATATTGTATTCTTCAGAAAATTTAAAATAATCTGTCAGTTTAGGATTCATAATTTTCTTTGCTAAAGTTTCCCCCATTTCCCTTTCCGGGTAAACAACCATATCTGCACCTATTTTTTCTAAAACCTTTCCCTGCTTTTCAGTTCTGGCTTTACATATAATTTTTTTTATGCCCAGTTCTTTTAAAGTGACAGTTATTAAAATACTTGACTGTATATCTGTCCCAATACACACAAAAGCCGTATCAAAATCATTATTAATCACTTTTTTCAGGGCATTTTCATCAGTTGCATTTAAAACAACGGCATTGCCTACAATCTGATTATCAATAATCTGCTGTATAACTTCCTCATTTTCATCAATTGCTAAAACTGTTTTGTTATTTTCATACAGTGTTCTTGCTACACTTTTTCCAAAACGTCCTATACCGATAACAAGATATCCTTCCATTTTTTATATTTCCTTTCTAAAATTATCCTATTAGTATATTTTCTTCAGGATACTTATATTTTCCTGATTTTATCTTTTTCAACGATAATGCTGACACTATTGTCAAGGGACCGACCCTACCAATAAACATAGTAATTATTAGTAAAATTTTCGACATATCCCCAAGATAAGGAGTCAAGTTTCTTGTCACTCCTGCTGTTCCAAACGCTGAAACTAGTTCAAATAACAGATTTATGACATTTACATCCGGTTCTAACAGTATAAGTAAAAATAAAATAACCATTATATAACAGATTGATATAAAAACTATTGAAACTGCCCTGTTAAAGTTGGTCCAGCTTATTTTCCTTCCGTTATATTCTATGTATTCCTTATTCTTAATTATTGTTATCACTCCTAAAACAATTAGGCCAAATGTAGTTGTTTTTACTCCTCCTCCTGTTGATCCGGGAGAAGCTCCGACAAACATTAAAAAAACAAACAAAAGTGCTGTTATTTCCTTCATTCCTGCAAGTGACATAGTATTAAATCCTGCTGTTCTGGCAGTTACACTTTGAAAAAATGCCACTCCAATTTTTTCTATAAATGTATAATTTCCCATTGTTTTAATATTGGCATATTCAAAAATAAATATAAAAAATGCTCCAAAAATAACAAATCCCGCAGTTACCTTTAATGCTATCTTTGAAGTGGTAGTAATTCTCTTATCTTCTTTTCTTAAATATCTATAAACATTAATTATAGTGGAAAAACCCAGTCCTCCAACTATTATAAGTATAGGAACTGCTGTATTTATTATCATACTTCCCTTAAAGGACTCCAAATTATCTGAAAATAAAGAAAAGCCTGCATTACAAAAATGCTGAAACCGAATGAAATATAGAATAATAAATTGCTTCTGAAATTTTAAATTTTTTTGATAAATTCAAAAAAACAATATGACTGCCCCTATTAATTCTATCAATAAAACTGTAATAATTACCTTTTTTTATATTTCTGTATATTAAATACTGTTTCAGCGTTTATATCTTCCTGCACGACTTTCTTAGTATAATAGCTGATTTCCTTTGAAACCAGTAATATTAAAAGGGAGGAAAATGTAATAAGACCTATTCCTCCTAATTGAATTAAAATCAGTATTATCGTTTTACCAATTAAATTATAAGTAGTGCTTACATCATTTACTGTAAGCCCTGTTACACAAACTGCCGAAGTTGCAGTAAATATTCCTTCTATTAATTTTGTCCCTTTTCCACTTATTGTAACAAAAGGTAAAGAAAGAATTCCACCTCCTATTAATATTACTATAAAAAAGGACATTAAAATCGTTATATAAGGTGAAAAATATACTTTCTTTTTTAACATCTGTCTCTTCCTTCTAAAAATTATAAATTCTTCTGATTTTCTTCCATTAACTCTGCAAATTCTGTAATAACTTTTGCCACATTATTCATGTATTCTTTTTCTCCTGCCATTGATTCAACTTTCTTGAAAATATCTCCCCAGCAGGCATACACTTCAGGCATAATTTTCTTACCTTCTTTTGTTATTTTAGTAAATGACTGTTTTCCAACTTTTATCCTCTCCACATATCCCTTTGATACAAGTTTGTCAACAAATCTCGTAACAGTAGAAGGCGCTATTGTAAGTGTTTCTGATATTTTATTAACTGACAGCCCTTCTTCATCTTCCTGTAATAATACCATCAGAAAACCATGTGTAGGACATATGTCCATTTTACTGAAAGATTCCTCAGCAACTTTATTTACTATTCTGAATAACTTTGATATTGTAAATAAAGACATCCTTTTACTTCCGCTTCTCCCTTGCCGCAATTGTTCATGAATTTCTCCTCTCCAAAATACTTATACAGATACCTTTATTTTTTTAACTTTTAAAAATCTGATATTTGTATAACGTTATGTTCTTTTTTTATTTATACCACATTTTTTTAAGATTTTTCAACATTTGTAAATTTTTTTATATTATAAATTGACTCTTCATTTTCTTTATTTCAATTGTTTCAATTCTGAAAAATATTTGTTCTCACAAAATATCCACACCGATTTCAGAATTATATATATAGGAATTGCAATAAATGCTCCTCCTATCCCAAACAATGCTCCTCCTATAAGAACTACAAGCAATGTCGTTATCGGATGAATTTTAAGTGAGGCTCTTGTAAGCCATGGTTTTATTATATTTGCTTCTATAGTCTGAAGTATAGTTATGCACACTATTATCATTATTGTAAGTCTAAAAGATTTTGTCATGGCATACATTATTACCGGTATCAGTCCTATAAACGGTCCTATAAACGGAATAACGTTTCCTATTCCTATTATAAGTGCAAATAATGAACTATACTCAAGTTTCAAAAAGAAAAATATTATGTAGGAACATATACCTACAATCATACTGTCCTTCATTGTTACTATTATATAGTCACCTATTGACTTATCCATATCCTTTATTAATCCTATCCAGTCTTTAAGTCCATATTCTGTAAGTTTTTCTTCAACCTTTTTTTCAATACTGTCATAACTGAATATAAGCATTATTGTAAAAATAGGTGTCATAAAAAGTAAACTGAACATACTGTTTAACACTGAAAAACTTGAATTTAAAACCTTCAACGTATTGTTTATTATTACTTCCTTGGAATTTATTATAGTATCCCTTAAATCAATGTTATTTGATTCCAGAAAAACAAACATATCCTTCTGCATTTTATCCTGATTTTTCAGAAAAAACTCAATCAGGCTCGATAACTGTTTCGCAACTATTGGAATAAATGCAAGAACAATATATAAAAAAATTGAAAAAAATATTACCAGAACTATTAAAAATAGCAAGATTTCTATTCAATTTTTTTACTTTTTTTTCCCATTCACTGTGAGTGAGGGATTTTTTTGCTTTTTCACTTAGCATATCTATAAAAGGCATAAGTGAATAAACTATAACAAACGAAAGTATAAACGGGAAAAATTGTACTTATTACTAATTTTAGCGGTTTTACAAAATAACTGTAAACCTGGAAAAAAATAAAAAGTATGGAAATTAGGGGCTAAAAACATTTACAATTAGTATATTTCTTATCTTTTTTTATCTTTTTCTTCATTATAAATTTTCATAACTGCTCCTACAATTAATAGCCTTCATTTTTTTCTTATTAAACACTATATCTATCGGACATCCTTCAAATCCAAAATATTCCCTCAGCTTATTTTCAATATATCTCTGATATGAAAAGTGTATCAGTTCCGGATTATTTGAGAAGAATACAAATCTTGGAGGAGCTTCACCTACCTGTGTTGCATAATTTATTTTTACAGCTCTTCCCTTTCTTGTTGGAACAGGATTCTGAGCTATCATTTCTGATAAAATCTGATTCAGAAGTCCTGTTGTAATTTTCTTATGATATTCTTCATTTATAAATTTAGCCTGTTCCAGTATATTTATAGTTCTTTTCCCTGTTAATGCTGAAATAGTTATTACCGGAGCATAACTCAGGAATGGAAGGTCAGCCTTCACAAGTTCAGTAAATTTCTTTACGCTTGTATTATCTTTTTCTATAAGATCCCATTTATTTATAGCAATTATAACAGGCTTTCTTTCGTCATATATTAATCCTGCCACCCTCTTATCCTGTTCAGTTAAAAGCTCAGTCGCATCAAGCATAAGTACACATACATCTGCTCTTTTTATTGATTTTACTGCCCTTAATACACTGTAATATTCTATTGAATCTTCTATTTTTGACTGTTTTCTTATTCCTGCTGTATCTATCAGAGTGTAAGTTTCCCCATCATATTTAAGTGAAGAATCTATAGAATCCCTTGTTGTTCCCGCAATATCACTTACAATGGATCTTTCTTCATTTAAAAGTTTATTTACAAGTGAAGATTTACCTGCGTTCGGTCTTCCAAGTACAGCTATTTTCAATCCTTCTTCCCTGCTTTTTTCCTTTTTCCTGTCAAATTTTGAAATTACAGCATCAAGTAAATCACCCAGATTTATCTTATGTTCTCCTGAAATTCCTATTACGTCCTCAAATCCTAAAGCATAAAATTCCAGTATATTTTCCTGATCCCTCATATAATTATCAATTTTGTTGACAGCCACTACTACTTTTTTCTCTTTTTTTCTAAGTACAGTTGCAACATCTTCATCAAGTCCTGTTATTCCTGATTTTCCATCTACCAGAAATATTACAACATCTGCTTCATCTATTGCCACCTGTGCCTGTTCCTTTATTTTATTCATCATAAAATCATCTGTTTTAGGCTCAAGTCCTCCTGTATCCACTAACAGGAACTCTTTTCCTGACCATTCCATTTCACGGTAAAGTCTGTCCCTTGTAACTCCAGGTTCATTTTTTACTATGGAAAGTCTGTCACCTATTAATTTATTAAACAGTGTTGATTTCCCGACATTAGGTCTTCCAACAATTGCCACTACCTGTTTCATTTTTCCTCCTTATTTTTCATAATTCAATATTTTCCTGTACTGTTATAATTTTATTACAATCAGTTTATTCATTTCATTCAATTTTTCTTCAATTTCACTATCCGCCTTTATTTTAACCGTTACCCTGCTGGAATAGTTTTTTTCAACAATTTCAATTTCAAATTCCTTTTTATACATATTCAGAAAGCTTTCAACTTCTCCAGTATATTCATAATCATAATCGATTATAAATAAGGATTTTTCCTTATACTCAACTATCCCTGCTTCATTTACTGCAATTTTTGCTGTCTTTGCATAATTTCTTATAAGGCCACCTGCTCCAAGTTTAATACCTCCAAAGTATCTCGTAGCCACAATTGCCACATTATACACATCAAGAATATTAAGTATTTCAGCCATCGGTTTTCCTGCTGTATTTGTCGGTTCACCATCATCGTTATATTTAAATACTCCTGACCTTCTTCTACAACCCTGTAAAGAGGAACATTATGTGTTGCATTTGGATGTATTTCCCTTATTGAGGCTATAAACTTTTCAGCTTCTTCCACAGTGGAAACAGGTTTTATATATCCTATAAATTTTGATTTTTTTTCTTCAAATTCAATAACTGTTTCTTTTTCTACTGTTTTTCAATATTTATTTACCCTTTTTTTCTTAGAATCCTTTTTTTTTTTTCCTTTTTGAGGTATTTTCCGGAGTTTTTTTACTTTCCTCTTTTCCATAATACTTTTGCAATATCTTCATATTTCTTGTATTTTCCAGCTGCTTAGAGTACTTATCTATTTTCTTTTCATCTCCTGTCATTGAAAGCAGATACATTGCTGAAAAATATAATGATTCTTCATCATCCTTATTAAAACGTATCGCATCTTCAGTAGCTGTATCACTTACTACATTTTCCAGATAATATTGAACTGCCTTTTCAGCTCCTTCATTTATCCCTATATCTGACATTTCCTGTGTACGGAATTGCAGTTCAAATCCTCTGACAATATCATCGCTTATATTAAATTCCCTCTGTTTTTCATCGTTACTAAAATAAGCGACTATTCCTTTCATTTTTTCAATTTCTTCTTTCTGCTTTTTCGTTCTTTCAACTGATATTTTAGTCAATTCCTTTATCATTTTTTTATATTCTTCATAATCTTCCTTGTCATCTTCAGGATCTTTTTCAGAAATTTTTGAAACATTATCCAGAGGATGATCGCTGACTACAGGATTTTCAATAGGATTATTCAGATAAAAATTATTTTCAAGAAAATTTTCATCCATTACTGAAAGACTGTCATCCTCATCATCACCAGCCATAGCTTCTAGGAAAATATCAGCTAAATCTATAAGAGGCTTTATCCTTAAATTCCTTTCTAAGTTTATTATAAATTTTTTTCAGCCTCTTTCTTTTTCCTATTTTTCCTATTATACACTATATTATTAAAAATAAGAACTGAACTTGTCATTATACTTATCACTTTTTTTCAAGATATTGTTTTTGCCTTTTCATAATCCTTCTTTTCTTCACTTAAAAATATATTGTAAAAAGCTCATCATTAAGATCGAAATTTCTGTCATCCTTTTCTAAAATTTCTTCCATCATTTTTATTCTGGCATCTAATTCATCCTCATCCATACTAAAAATCGATTTTCCTGCAAATTTTTCATCTAGTTTTATTGTTTCATCAATTATTTCCTGTTTTATACCTATCTTTGAAAGTACTTCCTGTGTCAGTTCCTTCCTCGTAACAGCTTCCGCTTCTAAACATACTACCAAAAACAAAATTATAGACAATATTCTTTTTTTCATTTCCCTCAACTCCTATTTCTTATTTTATAATCCAAGTCCTATATCTATCCCTGTCAGACTTAAAAAGAATGAAAGTACTACCGAAAGATAGTCTGACACAAATCCTATATATGCTAAAAACAGAATTATTGCAATCCCATATTTTTCAATCTGATTATAGAAATTCCTTACCTTTGTTCCAGCTATCGAATAAATAATTCTTCCTCCGTCAAGAGGTGTTACAGGAATAAGGTTGAATAATCCTAACGCCAGATTTATAATATATACACTCAGCAGTGCTGTCATTACCAGTCCATTAATATCAAAGTTTCTTCCAAATACTCTTATAATTATCAGTGCTATGGCTGCAAATATGAAATTTACTGTAATCCCTGCTATTGAAACACAGAATAATCCAAGTCTGTTAGGTTTTAATCTTGAAAAATTCACGGGTACCGGTTTTGCCCAACCTATTAAAAAGCCTGAGCCACTTAACAGCAGCATAATCGGAAGTATCATTCCTGTCAAATCCAAATGCTTCAAAGGATTTAAAGTTATCCTTCCTTCCCTTTTTGCCGTATCATCTCCAAACTTATAGGCAGTATAACCGTGTGCCACCTCATGACAAGTCATTGAAAATATAAGCACAGCTAATGAAATAACAAGTTCCCATGAAAATTCAAATTCATGTATTCCTCTGAATAAAAATAATCCTATCATCAAAATAATTACCAGTAATTTTATTTCCGTATTTTTTTAGGATTTAAACTCCTAAATTTTTTTCATAATACTTACTTATTATATCCATTTTATTCCTTTCTTCTATTCATTGCTAACTACCACATTATTATATCACATTAATGGAAAAATTTATGTTTATTTTTTTTATTTGATATACAGAAAAAAATATCAAAAAAATTATTTCAAAAAAATTCCCTTTTTAAATCACAGGTCTTTCAAACCGCTCTTCTCAAGGGAATAAATATATTTCAAAAATTTAAAGTCTGGATTATACTCCATATTTTTTTCATTAATTCTTCCATTTCTTTACTTTCTTCTATTTCCTGTATCTTCTTAACTGAAAAGAATTATTGATTTTTTTCTTTTTCATTCAATTCTGTTACTATTGCTTCCACTTCATCTCCTACAGAAAACTTCTCTGAAATATCCTTTAAAAAAATTCTTCTGTAAGTTCTTTTTTTCGGTATTATTCCATCAAATCTGTCTGTTAATTTTACTAAAAGCAAAGTTTTCCTGAATACTTGTTATAGGTACAACAACTTTATTTCCTACTTTATATTGCTCAGTCGCTTCCTTCCAAGGAGAAATTGTCAATTGTTTTATACTTCCTCCTATTTTCTTTCCAGCTTTATCAACATGTATTATTTTAAACTCTACTTCATCACCTAACTTATATTCCAAATGTTCATTCTTATCCCATGAAAATTCATTTTTATGTATAAATACTTCAATTCCTTCCTGAATTTCAACAAAAATTCCATATTCCTGAACATTTATAACTTTACCTTTTACTACATCACCAACATTATAGCTTTCTTCAATCTTTTCCCATACGTCATCCAATAAAGCCTTTGCACTTAAAGACAATCTGCTTTTTTCATTATTAAAGTCAATAACTTTAAATTTAATAATTTCTCCAACGTTATATCTTGAAGCTAAGTTAGTAACTCTTCTATAGGAAATATCAGAAATGTGAAGTAATCCTTCTACATCCTTTTCAAGTTCTACAAGCAGTCCAAATTCAAAAATTTCAGCAATTGGTCTTTCAAGTATATCTCCTATGTTATATTTTTCTTTTACTGAATCCCAAGGATTTTCTGTCAACTGCTTTACACTTAACTTAATATTTTTCTTTTCATCATCAATATTTATAATTTTAGCTTCAATAACATCGCCTTCTTTAAATTCCTTCAATACTTTAGCCGCATTATTCCATGCAAGTTCTGAAATATGAACAAAACCTTTATTTCTTGAAAGGTCAACTACAAGTCCAAAATCAAGTACTTCTTTTACTGTTCCCTTAATTACATCTCCAACATTATGTGTATTTTTAAATTCAACCCATGGATCTACTTCAAGCTGCTTCAAGCTTAGTTTTATTTTTCTCTTTTCTTCATCTTTTTCTATAACTTTAGCTTTAACAACATCATTTATTCCAAATTTTTCAATTAAATCAGAAACTTGATCCCACGATACTTCAGAAATATGGATAAATCCTGTAGTAGGTCCTAATTCAAGTATTACACCAAAATCAAGTACTTCCTTAACTTTTCCCTCTACAATATCTCCAACATTTACAGAACTGAAATAATCTAATTCTTCTTTTTTTACTAAGTCAGTTCTAGAAACTGTAAGGTTGTTTCTTCCTTTTTCTTTAATTAAAAACTTGAATTTTTCTCCAGTATAATCCTTGTCTCTTTCTAAACTTGCAAGAGAAAATGGTAAAAATGCCTCATTTTTTCCAACTCTTACTGAGTATCCACCTCTTACTTTCTTTAATATTGTTCCAGATACAATTTCATCAACTTCATAAGATGAAAATTCTTTAGCTTTGTCAAGCAAGAATTTAGATACAATTACAAATTCCTCATCACTTCTTAATACTTTAACCTCTATTGTGTCACCTACGTTAAAATCCTCAACTTCACGGATAAGAATTCTACCTTCCTGTTTTCCTGATAAATCCAAATAAGCAAAATCCATATCTTTTCTAGTAATTATTCCGCTAATTACATCTCCGGATTTCTTTTCCTCAGGCAGATAATCATTTAGCATTTCCTCAAATAAATCATTGTTCAAATCACTCATAGCCATATCTCCTCACTCACAATATAGTATATCCCAAATTTTTTTATAAACTTTAATTTTTTTATAATTTATAAGCAAATTTTAGTAATTATTCCAAAAATTGCTGTAAATCCGTTTTTTTCCTATGCTTTTAATCTTCTCCAAATTTTTTTCCACTTCAATAAGTTTTTTTCAAATCATTCAATAATAAAAACTTCATCTTTTCCTTCTGCAATTAAAAAAATAATTTAGTTCCTAATCCGGCACTAAATCTAATAAATCAAAGACACGCTTAACTTCCAGCATTTCTTCCATATTATCAGTTTCGCCAATCCACAATTTAGAATCATAACTATTTAAAGTTTTAAATATTAAAGTGGCAGGCCTTAAATGAAGACCTTGTTTATTTTTTATCTCAATTAGCAGTTTCTCCATAAAGAAACACACCTCCGTTAGTATATTATAGTAAATATAATATATTTTTCATAATATACAAAAAAATAATTACACATTATTTCCAATTATAATATATATTATAGCAAATAAGCAAGAAAAAATGAAGAGGTAAATTGAGTTGAAAAATATAGTCTGTCATAAGCTGTCCTAATATTTTCAGATACTATGACATAATAAAAAAATTCATATAAAAAAAAATGGCGTCCCCGGTTGGACTCGAACCAACGACCCTCTGGTTAACAGCCAGATGCTCTAACCGACTGAGCCACGGAGACACAATTTGAAAAGTTTGGCGACGGCCGATTTTCCCTGGAACCTAATCCAAGTATCTTAGGCGCAGGCAGACTTAACTTCCGGGTTCGGAATGTGACCGGGTATATCCCTGCCGCTATAATCACCAAACATTCTTGTATTGCCATTCAAGTAAAAGGGCAATGAGAAATAAATAGTATAAGTAAAAGAGTCTTGAAGTAAGCCTACGCATTATTAGTACCGGTCAGCTGAACATGTCGCCATGCTTGCACCCCCGGCCTATCACCGCCTGTTCTCGGCGGATGCTTGGAAGAACATTCATCTCAGGGTAGGCTTCCCGCTTAGATGCTTTCAGCGGTTATCCCTTCCGGACGTGACTACCCGGCCGTGCCACTGGCGTGACAACCGGTACATCAGTGGTCCGTCCATCCCGGTCCTCTCGTACTAAGGACAGATCCCTTCAATATTCTGACGCCTGCAGTGGATAGGGACCGAACTGTCTCACGACGTTCTGAACCCAGCTCGCGTGCCTCTTTAATGGGCGAACAGCCCAACCCTTGGGACCTTCTCCAGCCCCAGGATGAGACGAGCCGACATCGAGGTGCCAAACACTTCCGTCGATATGGACTCTTGGGAAGTATCAGCCTGTTATCCCCGGGGTAGCTTTTATCCGTTGAGCGACGGCCTTTCCATTCAGAACCGCCGGATCACTAACTCCCACTTTCGTGCCTGCTCGACCCGTCAGTCTCGCAGTCAAGCTCCCTTATGCGTTTGCACTCTCCGGCTGATTTCCATCCAGCCTGAGGGAACCTTTGAACGCCTCCGTTACTCTTTTGGAGGCGACCGCCCCAGTCAAACTGCCCACCTAGCACTGTCTCCCATCTCTTGAGATTAGAATCCCAACAATGCGTGGCTGGTATTCCAACAGCGGCTCCGATACAGCTGACGCCATATCTTCTAAGCCTCCCAGCTATCCTATACACACATTGCCGAAACCCAATGCCAGGGTCGCAGTAAAAGCTCCACGGGGTCTTTCCGTCCTACTGCAGGTAACCGGTATCTTCACCGGCATTACAACTTCACCAGGTCTCCGGCCAAGACAGCTCCCAAATCATTTCACCATTCGTGCAGGTCGGAACTTACCCGACAAGGAATTTCGCTACCTTAGGACTGGTTATAGTTACGGTCGCCGTTCACCGGGGCTTCAATTCGGATCTCTCAATCCTCCTCTTAACCTTCCGGCACTGGGCAGGTGTCAGCCCATATACGTCGCCTTCCGGCTTAGCATAGACCTGTGTTTTTGGTAAACAGTTGCTTGGGACTCTTCACTGCGGCCCGATTCCCCTCCGGGTGTCTCCCCCTTCAGGTACCGCGGGCACCCCTTCTCCCTAAGTTACGGGGCCATTTTGCAGAGTTCCTTAGCCAGAGTTGTCCTGTCGGCCTTAAGTTTCTCACTCTGTCCACCTGTGTCGGTTTACAGTACGGGCGCTGTTTCCCTAAATAGAAGTTTTTCCCGGCAGTGTAGGATCTGCGACTTATACCCTAAGGTACTTTACCCGTCAGGCCTCACGTCTAGACATACGGATTTGCCTGTATGTCCACGCTTCACCCTTAGAAAGGCTATTCCGTCAGCCTTCCCGCATACCTTCCTGCGTCACTCCGTCTCTCAGTCAGTACACAGCGGTACAGGAATATTAACCTGTTTTCCATTCGCCTTCGCAGCTCTGCTTATGCTTAGGTCCCGACTCCCCCAGGGCGGACAAACCTTCCCCTGGAAACCTTGGACTTCCGGCCGGAGGGATTCTCGCCCTCCTTCTCGCTACTCATTCCTGCATTCTCACTTCTGATACCTCCAGCATCCCTTTCAGGACACCTTCCACGGCCTACAGAACGCTCTCCTACCAAACGTGCATACACACGCTTCCCGTGACTTCGGTTCATGTCTTAGCCCCGTTATATCTTCGGCGCAGATACTCTCGACCAGTGAGCTATTACGCACTCTTTCAAGGTATGGCTGCTTCTAAGCCAACCTCCTGGTTGTCTGTGAATATCCACCTCCTTTCCCACTTAGACATGATTTGGGACCTTAGCCGGCGGTCGGGCTGTTCCCCTCTCGTCCACGGGACCTTGTCATCCGTAGACTCACTCCCGGTAAACAATATACGGTATTCGCAGTTTGCTTTGACTTCGGTAAGCTATACGCCCCCTAGGCCATACAGTGCTCTACCCCGCATATCTTCAACCGAGGTCGCACCTAAATGCATTTCGGAGAGAACGAGCTATCTCCTAGTTCGATTGGCTTTTTCACCCCTAGACCTATCTCATCTCCCAACTTTTTCAACGGCGGTGAGTTCGGCCCTCCACTGAGTCTTACCTCAGCTTCAGCCTGGACAGGCCTAGATCACTAGGTTTCGCGTCTATGACATGCGACTTGCGCCCTATTAAGACTCGGTTTCCCTTCGGCTCCGCTTGCACTTAACCTCGCCACACATCATAACTCGCAGGATGATTAACCAAAAATCCACGCAGTCACCCATACGGGCTCCTACCGCTTGTAGGCACACGGTTTCAAATTCTCTTTCACTCCCTTGCTCAGGGTTCTTTTCACCTTTCCCTCACGGTACTCTCCTCTATCGGTCGGCGGAAGTATTTAGCCTTACGTGATATGGTCCACGCTGATTCACACCGGATTCCTCGTGTCCGATGCTACTCGGGATCTCATACAGGCTGTCATGACTTTACGCTCTACAGGACTCTCACCTCCTACGGTCCGGCTTTCCAGCCGCGTTCCGCTTACATCATGACCAGCCCGGCCTCATGGCTTCGGCCCGGTATGCTCCCTCTACCCCGTATATGCAACGCCGCCAGCTTTAACACATATACGGTTTAGGCTCCTCCCCGTTCGCTCGCCGCTACTCAGGGAATCGTTTTTACTTTCTTCTCCTCCGGCTACTTAGATGTTTCAGTTCGCCGGCTTACCTCTCTCGCGCATACCCTCCAGGTATGCAGGTTCTCCCATTCGGACATCCCGGCATCACAGGTCCTGTGCACCTCCTCCGGGCTTTTCGCAGCTTAGCACGTCCTTCTTCGGCTCCCGCCGCCTAGGCATCCTCCGTGTGCCCTTACTCAGCTTCTCTTCTTCTTAAACTTAAAGTTTCCTTCAGTTGTAACTCTTTTACCTACTATTCATTTCCCATTGTCCTTTTTAAACAATTTTAGACATATAGAGGAAGCTTCCGACTCGCATCCTTCTTCTCCCTAGAAAGGAGGTGATCCATCCGCACCTTCCGGTACGGATACCTTGTTACGACTTCACCCCAATCACTATCCACACCTTAGGTACCTTCCTCCAAAGTTAGACCAGTAACTTCAGGTGCAGACAACTCTCGTGGTGTGACGGGCGGTGTGTACAAGACCCGAGAACGTATTCACCGCGGCATTGCTGATCCGCGATTACTAGCGATTCCAACTTCATGAAGTCGAGTTGCAGACTTCAATCCGAACTTCGAACTGCTTTCAAGATTCGCTCCGCGTCACCGCCTCGCTCCTCTCTGTACAGCCCATTGTAGCACGTGTGTAGCCCAGATCATAAGGGGCATGATGACTTGACGTCATCCCCACCTTCCTCCTGCTCTTCGCAGGCAGTCTTGCTAGAGTCCCCAACTTAATGATGGTAACTAGCAACAGGGGTTGCGCTCGTTGCGGGACTTAACCCAACATCTCACGACACGAGCTGTCGACAGCCATGCACCACCTGTCTCCGCGTTCCCGAAGGCACCGCCCATCCTCATGGGCGTTCGCGGGATGTCAAGATCTGGTAAGGTTCCTCGCGTTGCGTCGAATTAAACCACATGCTCCACCGCTTGTGCGGGTCCCCGTCAATTCCTTTGAGTTTCAGCCTTGCGGACCCGTACTCCCCAGGCGGATTACTTATCGCATTCGCTTCGGCACAGACAGTCTTCCTGCCCACACCCAGTAATCATCGTTTACGGCCGGGACTACCAGGGTATCTAATCCTGTTCGCTCCCCCGGCTTTCGCACTTCAGCGTCAGTTACCGTCCAGTGAACTATCTTCATCATCGGCATTCCTGCACATATCTACGAATTTCACCTCTACTCGTGCAGTTCCGTCCACCTCTCCGGTACTCCAGCCTGTCAGTTTCAAAGGCAGGCCTGCGGTTGAGCCGCAGGTTTTCACCCCTGACTTGTCAGGCCGCCTAGATGCCCTTTATGCCCAATAATTCCGGATAACGCTCGCGACATACGTATTACCGCGGCTGCTGGCACGTATTTAGCCGTCGCTTCTTCTGCAGGTACCGTCACTTACTTCTTCCCTGCTGAAAGCACTTTACAATCCGAAAACCGTCTTCGTGCACACAGAATTGCTGGATCAGGGTTGCCCCCATTGTCCAATATTCCCCACTGCTGCCTCCCGTAGGAGTAAGGGCCGTATCTCAGTCCCCTTGTGGCCGTCCACCCTCTCAGGCCGGCTACCTATCTTCGCCTTGGTGGTCCGTTACCCCCCCAACTAGCTAATAGGACGCAAGGCTCTCCGCAGGCGTCTCCTTTCATCATGTAACCATGCGGCTCCATGACCTTATCCGGTCTTGTCAGCAGTTTCCTGCTGTTATCCCGGTCCCGCGGGCAAGTCCCTTACGCGTTACTCACCCGTCCGCCATGGTTACCATGGTGCAAGCACCACTTCCCCATCGACTTGCATGTGTTAAGCATTCTGTCAGCGTTCATCCTGAGCCAGGATCAAACTCTTCATTCAACTATTTCTTTTCACCTTGTTAATTATCTTTTTCTTCTTCGATGCTTTTCCGTCTTATTTTTCTTCCTCTATTTATTCATGTCTTCCATTGTCCTCTCAACCACTCCCGCAGTTGACAAAAATTATTCTATCAAATTTCTCCACCTTTGTCAACAGATTTTTTCCATTTTTTTGAATTTTTTTTCTTTTTATTTTTTACCACAGTTTTTTCAACATTTAAAAACTCAAAAATTTCACTGTAATTACTAATCTTAAACATATTTATATATAATTTTCAACATTTCCACATGTGAATAACTTTTTTTAAATTTTTAAATGGCAACTCCTCTTTTTTTCTTTTTTTAAATACTATATTTTATAATTAAATTTAAAAAAATTATAGATATTTTTTTCATTATTTTCTTTATATCTGGTGGAAAATAGTTTGGTCCTTTTATTACTTTTCCATCTTCTCTATATATAGGATTACCGTTTTCATCCAGTTTACTTAAATTACTTCTATGTATTTCATCAAACACTTCTTCAATTATGTGCTGCATTCCATGTTCGATTATTGTTCCGCAAAGAATATACATCATATCTCCCAGAGCATCTGCAACTTCTACTATATCACCATTTTTTGCCGCTTCAAGATATTCTTCATTTTCTTCCTTCATTAAATCAAATCTTAAATTTTCTTTTTGATTTTCAAGTTTCCCTATTGGTTTTTCTGAATTTCCTAACTTATATATTCTATGAAATTCCTCAACACATTTTATTTGCTTGTTCACTTTTCCTCCTTATTTATACTATATAAATTGTATATTGTTTTTTTACATAATATTTCTATAAAACTATTTATTAAGAAAGGGACTGCCTCAAAAAACTGAAAAAAATAATGCATAAACCATATTTATGAATTATTTATAATTTTCATATTTTTTTTAATCTTTGAGATAGCCCCATTTCTAATCAATTTATTATTTTCTTCTTCCAAGTATTCTTAATATATATAAGAATAAATTTACAAAAATCCAAATATAATGATAATGCTCCATGTATCTCGATTTTATCAAGTATACCTGCATCTTCATGAAGTGCATATGATATTACATTATTTTTTATTCTGTTTACATCATATGCAATAAATACTATAAATACTGCAACTCCTAACATTGAAGATATCCACATCAATCCATCACTCTGAAGGAAAATATTAATTCCTCCCATTATTATTAATGCTATTAAACCTACTATTAATATGGAACGGTATTTGCTTAAATCTTCTTTAGTTACATATCCATATATTGCAAGTACAGTAAACAGGACAACTGTCCCTGTAAATGCCGCAATAATTGCATATGGATCATAAATAGCTCCTATTGCTGAAAGTGTAATTCCAGTAAGTACTGAATAAACAAGGAATATCATTTTCAATACACTTGCACTTGCCTTATAAGTTAAAGCAGTAAATGCTATTACAGCTACAAATTCCAGCACAAATGCAACCGGCACTACAAGAAAAGGAACTGTTCCATTTGAAAGTCCTATTAAAGTAAAGTATCCTGTCAATCCTGATATTAAAAGTCCTAAAACCATCCATAATATACTTCCTCTTACTTTTGATGCTGCCACTTTTTCAATTTCTTCATAAGTAAAATATCTGTTTTCAGAATGGCCATAATTATTTAATTCGTCAAAATCATTATAATCATCGTAATTCATGAAATATCACCTCGTTTTTTATATATATTTTTTACATTTAGAAATACTACGACTTATTTTTTACTAAAACATTAGTTATTACTATTTTTTAAAAGGAACTTTTGATTCTTCAAGTAAAGTTTTTACTATTTCATCAACAGTCATATTTAAACTTTCCTGGGAACCAAATCTTCTTACATTTACTTCATTCTTTTCAACTTCATTTTTTCCTATGATAAGCTGTACAGGAATCTTCTGATCTCCGTTTGCTTCTCTTATTTTATATCCTATTTTTTCATCTCTTGTATCTATTTCTGCTCTTATTCCTTCATTTTGAAGTCTTTCGTAAAGTTTTTCCGCAAAAGGAACCTGTTCTTTAGAAATTGTAAGAATTCTTACTTGTACAGGTGCAAGCCATGTTGGGAAAGATCCTGCGTAATGTTCTATAAGTATTCCTATAAATCTTTCCAAACTTCCATACATTGCCCTGTGAATCATAACAGGCTCATGTTTTTCTCCGTCTGCACCAATATAACTCATTTCAAATCTTGTAGGAAGATTAAAATCCAGCTGAATTGTTCCACATTGCCATATTCTTCCGATTGAATCCTTCATTTTGAAATCAATTTTAGGTCCATAGAATGCTCCGTCACCAGGATTCAGTTTATATTCAATTCCTTTGTGTTCCAAAGCCGACTTAAGATTAGATTCCGCCATTTCCCATATTTCATCTGAACCTATTGCCTTATCAGGTTTTGTAGATAATTCAATATGATATTCAAATCCAAATAAAGTATAGAATTTATCATATAAATCAATAATTTCAATAATCTGTTCTTCAATCTGTTCCTTTGTACAGAAAACGTGGGCATCATCCTGAGTAAATGCTCTAACCCTCATAAGTCCATGTAAAGCTCCACTGAATTCATGTCTATGTACAAGTCCCATTTCTCCATATTTCAATGGTAAATCTTTATATGAATGTAAGTTATTCTTATAAGCGATTATTGAACCAGGACAGTTCATTGGTTTTATTGCATATTCTTTTTCATCAATAGTTGATGTATACATATTTTCACGGTAGTTGAACCAGTGACCTGAAATTTCCCATAATTCCTTGTCTAACATTATTGGAGTTTTTATTTCCTGATATCTTCTTTTCTTATGTTCTATTCTCCAGATTTCCTGAAGTTTATTAAATAATTCCACACCTTTTGGCATGAAGAAAGGGAATCCGGGACCATGTTCATCAACAAAGAATAAATCAAGCTGTTTTCCTAACTTTCTATGATTTCTTTTTTCAGCTTCTTCCATCATTTTCAGATATTCATCAAGCTCTTTTTTAGTTGCAAAAGCCACTCCGTAAATTCTTTGAAGCATTTTTTTATTTGAATCACCACGCCAGTACGCCCCTGCAGTAGACATAAGCTTAAAAGCCTTAAGATATCCTGTAGACGGTATATGAGTCCCTCTACACAAATCTACAAATTCTCCCTGCTGATAAATACTTACTTTATCTACTCCTAAATCATCGATTATTTCAATTTTATAGTCTTCTCCCATTTCAGCAAACATTTTCTTTGCATCTTCTGCAGTCATTTCACTTCTTTTAAATTCATAGTTTTCCTTTACAATTTTTTCCATTTCCTTTTCAATTTTATCTAAATCTTCTTCAGTAAAAGGTTTTTCAGGATCAAAATCATAGAAAAATCCATTTTCAATTACAGGTCCTATTGTAACTTTTGTTCCTGGAAAAAGTCTCTGCACTGCCTGGGCCATAATATGAGCGGCACTATGTCTTGTTATTTCCAGACCTTTTTCACTTGTCGCTGTTATTATTTCAATTGTTCCAGGCTTCTCAATCAAATATGACGGATCAACCTGTACTCCATCTATCACTGCACCGACAGTAGCTTTTCCCAGACTTGAACCTATTGTTTTTGCAAATTCCACAACTGTCATTGGGTTTTCAAGTTTTCTGACACTTCCGTCAGGTAATATCATTTCTATCATCTTTCTAACTCCTTAAATTAATTTATTATTTTATTATAATCCTGCTCCAAACGATGGACTTCCTCCACTGTAATTAAACTGTATATTCTTTTCAGGGAAAGGTGTTATTCCAAATTTCAAGGTAATAACAGGATAGTATCCCAATTTTTTATTATCAGGCTTGTCCCATTTTACTCCTGCTCCTATTTCCCATTCAACATTTTCAAATCTATGACTTAACGTGGCAAGTCCCAGTGTTATTTTATTTACTCTTGTTGCGGCAGAAGAACTTTCGAATATTTCAGGGTCAGAAGAGCTTGGTGCACCATCTTTTACATACTGCACTTTTCCTCCAATCCACCAAGGTTTATCTGGATCTTCTCCAAACATGTACTTTGTTTCAAATTCATGTTTTCTAAAATTATACTCACTTTTACGTCCTGGCAGATTTCTATAAATTCTGTCAGGTTTTTCCATTATATATCTATAGGCTACAAAGAATTTCTCCAGATATCCTGCTTCCATTTTAAAAGTAAGATCATTTAGTCTGTTCATTCCTTTTAAGCTTGTTGAATACAGTGAATTTGAACCATCAATTTCTAAATCCAGACCAACTTGGAAATATTTCTTTCCTTTTCTTAATTCCTGAAGTTTTGAATTAAAATCATTTAGAGTAAATTTATTCTGTCTGTAGTTTTCCTCTTCAACGTAGCTTTTATAGGCCTGTTCCTCTTCATTGCTCAGGAACAATCTGTCATCACTGTTTATTTCTATATTATCCAGCACAGTTTTGCTTGAATCAGAAATAGAAAATCTTTGTGTATTTGAATCTTTTACAATGTCCTTTTCTCTTGAAGCAGAAACACTTTCAGAACTTTCATTTTCTCTTTTCAAATCCTTTTCATATTTAGGTTGGCATTATTCTCGTATCTATATAGAAGACTTATTGTTGTATAGTCACTTCCATAAGAATATACATCATCAGAATCTACTAAAGGAGTATTATTTAATCCTCTGTATGTTTTTTTACCGAATCCGTAATTTACTCTGAAATAGTGGTCTGATTCAAATTTCTTGTTTTTCATTTTTTTAGTATCGTAAACAAAACCTATTTTATGTGTTTCTGTGCTTAATTTTAAATTAGGTGTTCCAAATGATGCACTTGTTCCAAAAATATCATTTCTTTTAGTTCTTAAGTTTGTATACTCTATTCCCCATTCATTGAAATTCATGGAAAAAGTTCTTTCCCTTTCTAATTCCTTGTATGTATTCTGATCCCACCCCATTGTTATATCAAAAGGGTAAATCTCTTTTTTTCTATCTCTGTATCTATATAGGAAATTATCTTCATTATTTGATGTAAACCCATACTGTGCTTCCCTGTTAAGATTTCTTGAAGATTTAAAATTCTTAAATTCATATTCTTCATTATTTTCAAAATCAAAGCTTACAAATCTTCTATTAGCAATATCTGCTTTAAAATAATTTCTGACATATCTGTTTTTCAGCCAGTTATCACTGAAATGCCTGTCATCCCTTCCTGTAAAAATATAATTAAAGTTTACATTTCCTACATGAACATTGAAGTTATTTTTTAATCCAAATGCATTGGAAGGTATCTCAATAATATCAAAGCCATTGTACATTGCTCCATTTGCATCGGTTTTCTGAAATGAAACATCTGCTTCATTTGTAACCCTTACATCATATTTATTATCCGTCCGTGCCGTATTATCAAACATTGTCGTAAACAGTTTTGCATCCAATGTTGCTATATTCATAGAAGGTTTCTGCTTAATTTCTTCACCTGAGGCATTTTTTGCTATTTTATAGCCTGTTCTTGAAGATATATCTTCAATTTTTCTTCCTCGATAAAATTCAGGTACATGAACATCTGAATAATCCCTATTTTCGAATCCAAAATTGAAGGCAACATAAGAATTTCTAAGAGGTAAATCAATTTTATCATTTCCTACGTTTATCTTTTGTGATCTGTATTTTTCGTAAACTATTTTCTTTGCTCTTTTTATAATATCCGCATCTTCGTATACTTTATAAATTCTGCTGTTATCATCGGTAACAGAATTTAGGAACATACTGTTAAAGTTAGGATTATCTCTTGTAAAATCATACTCATATTCTTTTTTTCTAATATTAACCTGCTTTGTAGCAGCACCAAAATAGAAATTATTTGTCAGATATTGCGGCAAAGTCTTAGGCTCATATCCAAAAAATTCACTCTGTCTGAAAGGATAGTAATTACCAAAAGTTAATCCCCATTCCTTTCTCTTGTCATAAGCTACTGTCTGTACCCATCTGTTTGAGCTTTCCAACGAATGGAAATCAGCATCATCTCTTTCACGGAGATTTAGTATTTCTCCATATTCATCTTTATCTGAATCAACATAATCAAACTTAATTTTAGGTCCTCTAAGATCTATCGAATAACTTTCCTTTTTCCTGTAAGAATTCAAATCTCCAATATATCCAGGATTGATATCAATAAATTCTTCATTGTCAACTTTTATTGCAACATCACTGTTTCCATTTGTATATTTCAAACTTTTATACAAATCGACATCAGTTTTTCTAGGATCAATTTCATCCCTGTCAACAATATAATCATTTATTTTTGTGAGATCTCTTAGAGCTTCCCTGTCACGTGTCCAGTAATAATCCAGATTAAATTCACCATTTTTACCAAGTTCCTGATTAATAGTAAAATCATAGAATCCTATCTTTTTATATGAATTTACATAAGCACTGTAATCATCCTTAAGAAGAACTCCATCTGCTGCCCTCATTAAGTTTGTTGTCATATTTTTATAAGTAAGATTCCATATACCGTATCCTAAATTATAGAAACTTCTTTCACTTTTTTCTACCTTAGGGGTATTTACAACATTATGAGTCCATCTGAAATCCCATTCCCTCTGTTTATTTCCAAGTGGAACAACTACCCTGTTAACAAATATGTTACCGCTGTTATTTGCTCCAAATCTGTAATCATTTGAAAATTTCAATGCAAGTTTTTTCTTGGTACTTATTTCAAAATCGACAAATCCCTGTGCTAAAGGTCCTCTGTCATAGTCAAATCCCCATATACCAAAAAGTCCTCTGTCACTGTCTGAACCAATATAAGGAAACAAAGTGGCCCCTCTGGCTTTCAGGCTTTAAAGATACCACATAATATGGAAATTTAAACCATGTTTTCCCTCCGGCAACTACACTTATATCTTTAGCAACAACTTTTCTGTTTGGATAAATTTTCAGTTCCCTTGTATTTACTTTATAGTTTGGATTCTCATACGGGCTCGTTGTGAACCATCCATTTTTTATTGTTATTTTACTAGGATACTCACTGAGGGTCTCTTCTCCTCCGTAACGTAGTTTCAAATCACTGTCGTAGCTTTCTGAACCTAATATCTTAGCTTTTTTTGTATCCATGTCAAAAATAACTTCATTTGCTTTTATTATCTGTGTACCTTGATTAAAAAGGACATTTCCATATGCAAAAAGAACATTTCTTTTTGCAAGTTTTTTCAGATTATCTGATTTTATTGAAATATCTCCATATTTCAGAAGTACTCCATCAGCTGCAGAAATAGATTCATTTTCTATGTCTATTACTGATTTTTCTGTTTCAAGATTTATAATCTCTTCCGTTCTGCTTTCCTTTACATTTGCAAAAAAAAGTACACAGAATAAAAAAGTGAATAATATTTTATATTTTATTTTCATATTTTTCAACCCTTATTTAAAGTTTTTATACGTAGAATTATAGCATAATTTTTCTTTGCTATGACAATGTGAAAAAGACTTTTTTTATTTATTAATGCCTTTATTGTATCTTTACTAAAATTAAAAAAAGCATAATTAAATAATGTTTCTTATTAATTTTTATTATATTTCTGTTATATATATTATGAATAAACTAAGAAATTTATTGCCTAAAACACTGGTTTTTAGTATAATTTAATTAAATACTGGAAATTTCAAATCAAAAACGAAAGGAGACATAGTTGCTATATTTTAGTAAACTATAAAAAAGAATTATGAAAAATTCATTTTTTAAAAGAGCAGTAATAATTGCCCTTTCAGTAATTGTGTTAAATGTACCTTCAAAACTTAATGCCGAAACTACAGGTTCCGGAAACAGAAAAGTATGTATCGATCCAGGGACATCAGCTTAAAGGAAATAAAGGTCTCGAAGAAGTTGCTCCAGGTTCTTCAACAAAAAAAATAAAGGTTGCAGACGGAACAGCGGGAGTAGCTACAAAGAAACCTGAATATCAGCTTACACTTGAAGTTGGGCTTAAATTGAGAGATAGATTAAAAAGTAAGGGATACCCTGTATTTATGATAAGGGAAACAAATAATGTCAATATTAGTAACAAGGAAAGAGCCCTTATGACAAACAAGGCAGGATGTGCCGTATACATAAGACTGCATGCAGACGGTTCTACAAACAGAAGTCTTACAGGAGTATCTGTTCTGACTTCATCTTCTAAAAATCCTTATACTAAAAGTGTTCAGAAGTCAAGTGATAAATTTTCTAGAGATGTGCTGTCTGAATTTGTAAAGGCAACAGGAGCAAAAAACAGAGGAGTTTCGTATCGTGATGACCTGACTGGTACAAACTGGTCTACAGTTACAAATACTCTTATTGAAATGGGATTCATGTCAAATCCTGAAGAAGATAGAAAAATGTCTACAAATGATTATCAGAATAAAATGGTTACAGGAATCGTAAACGGAATTGAAAAATATTTCAGGGAAAGATAAGGGAATTAAGAGGTTAGTACAAAACTATATTTTTTATCCTATTCAATTTTTACTATTTTGAGACATCCCCTTTTTTATCTTTTCATATTTTATAAATATTGTTTTTCCGTCATTATGAGGTATAATGTTAATGACAAAAAAATTTTTAGGAGGTTTAACAATGAAATTAAAAAAATCTTTTTTTCTCAATTTTTTTGATATTCTGTTTTAACATTTTTTCCAATGTAAATTACAATGTATTTGTAATTATGGATAACAGTGCAAAACAAAATGTTGAAAGTATTTCAAAAGGACTTAAGGAAGTTGGCATCGACAGCCTTTATTCAAAAGGGTATGCAATCCACATGACTCTTTACCTTACAGAATACAAGCCTGAAGCATTGAAAACAATAAAGGAAACTGTCAATAAAATTGCAAAAAATACTAAGCCTTTTGAGGTAAATTTCTACAGATTAAGAAAAACTGGTGGAAACTGGTTTATGCTTGATGCTGAAAACAATGCAATAATACAGGGACTGGCAGATGAAATGACTGTAAGTCTTAACAAATATCGTGCAACTGATGCTAAAGTTCCTGACTGGGCAAAATCTATTCCTGAAAAGGTAAAATCATTTAATTTGTATGGTTCTCCAAATGTGTTTATGAACTTTGATCCGCATATAACATTACTTACTCCAGAAGATCCGGCTAAAATAGATGAATTTACTGGAAAATATGATTTTAAACCTTTCAAGTCAAAAGTTATTGGAATCGGAATTGCACAAGTTGACGATTTAGGTCAGGCAAAAGATATAATTTATACTGTTAAATTTAAAAACTAATATTTTTCAAAATAAAAAAACTGTCTCAAAATTTAGAAAAATATAAAAACCATATTTATTCATTTACTAGAATTTCACTTATATAAAACAGTCATTCATAAATATAGTTTTTACATTATTTTTCATTTTTTTGAGACAGTTTTTTTATTTCAAACTTTTTAATTGGAATCATCATTATGTATAAATTCAAACTTTTTACTATACTGATATAATCCAGTAATTCAATATCTTTTTTTCAACAATTTTAGATACAATACTTCTTTTTTTCATCCGTACCAAGATTCTTTAAGGCTATTTCCAGCTCTCCCTCATATCTCAAATACTTGCTGTTACTTACAAGAACATCACCTTTTTTTATAGGAATATCTGATGAAATTTTTTCTATATCAATATTATCTTCTGCAAGTTCCTTTTTTATATATTCACAGAAATCCTTTCTAGTTTCTCCCAGATTTCCTCCTGCAGCAGCTCTTACAACATATTCAGAGGAATCTCTCCTGTCCTGAAAAACCTTATCTGTAAGTATATTATGTTCATTTTTTAAAGGAATTATACCTTTACTGAAATAACTGAATTCCTTCCAGTTTTCATCTGATAAATCTACATCTCCTATTAAAATCACATCCGTGTTTAAAGCCAGTAAATCAAGGCATGAAGTCAGAAATCTCATATTACGATGTTCCTCCACTGTGGGAAGTCCTTCATATACAGGCCCTCTCAACTCATCCCCTTTTACAAATGCCATTGTTCTTATCCCGTATTTTTTGTATTTCAAGTTCTGTTCCAGTAAATATTTTTTTGAAATACCTGTAAATCTTTTCGGATAAAAATTATGCAGGCTTAACATATTGGAAAAATTTGCATTCTTCAGTTTCATATATTCAAGTTCTTCCTCTGTTACTGTACTGGCGTTAAGAACAACTTTATTTTTCCCTGAAAGATTTAAAATTTCATCAACAGTAAATCCGTCATCAATACGGAGATATACATTTTCTGAATTTATATCTGCAATATTTTTAGTTGCTCCGTTTATATCAACTATAAGATTTAAATTGTGTTCAGTGCAGAGCCTGATTGTATTTTCAAGCTCTGACTGTTTATCAACTTGTTCTTCAGATATATTAAGGGAAGTAAAAACATATCTGGCACCTGCTTTTACAGCTTTTCCTATAATTTCTCCATTTTTTTCTTTTCCTGTGCTTAAATAAACTGAAAACCCTGTTTCAAATTTTTTTATCATATTTTCTTTCCTATCCTGCCTATATTAACGGTTTCAATTTTTCTTTATAATTCCCCGTTAATTTTTTTAATTTTATTTTTTTCTGAACTGATTTTCTCCAAGTCTTCCTTCATCTGAATATATTCAGGAGTTAACTTTCCTGTTCTTCTGTTTAAAAAGATTTATAAGTTCAACTGTATCCCTTATATCTGCAGAAATTTTTTTATAATCAGAATCTGTTTTTTTATAAGGTTATATTTCCCTTTTATCATATCTTCAAGAGCACTGTTCATTCTCAAATTTGTATCTTTTTTATCATTCTTATTTGAAAAAGCATCTATTATTATGGAACTTATTACACCATAATTAGTCGTATAATAATGGTTACCATAAAAATCATTAGGCTTTTTCGCTGGATCTATAACTCTTGAATTCTTTGCATTTGTCAAAAGAACAATAACCAGATTCTGTGAAGGTTCTATAACAGTCAGTGTTCCTGTCCATCCTGTATGTCCTACTGTTTCTCTTGAAGCCAGTCCTGAAAATGCCCATCTGTAAATAAAATCTCCCTGTCTTCTCCATCCTAGACCATAACTGGCATTTATATCTTTAGGTTTTATAAAATTATCCAGTGTTGTCTTATCAAAAAATTTAACGTTATCATATCCACCTTCATTTATAATTACCTGTGCCAGTTTTGCCACTTCATAGGCATTTCGAGAAACAATCCTGCATGACCTGATACTCCCTTCATTGAATAATAGGCCTTTTCATCGTGAACTTCTCCCTGAACTGTATATTTTCTTGCATTTATAAAGTCTATTGTATTATCTCTGGTATTACCATTTAATTCAGTTGCGGCTGTTTCATTTTTGCTGATACCATTTTGCAAAGGATTGAATGTAGTTCTTTTTAAATTCAATTTATCATAGAAATTTTCCTTCAGATAAGTGTCCAGATCCTGTGAAGAAACCTTTTCCACTATCAGTCCCAAAAGCATATAATCTACATCTGAATATTTTGTAGAAGTTTTAGGCTCATATGCCAAAGGAGTTTTCATAATGGCATCCTTCACTTTTTCCTTACCTATTGCATATAAGTCATTTTTCCCGTTAGGAATTCCATCATCCTTGTCATATTTATCATTAAAATATTGCGGATCAGGCGGGAATCCTCCCTGGTGTTTTAAAAGATCGCTTACTTGAACTTTTTCCTTGTTGTTTCCTTTAAATTCAGGATAAATCTTGTCTACATAGTCATCCAGATTTAATTTCTTTTCTGATACAAGTTTCATTATTGCATAATTTGTCGCATACATTTTTGTATTGCTGGCTAAATCGTATACAGTATTATTAGTGACCTTCACTTTATCCTTTAGCTCTGTACCGTCCTGATTATAATTATTTACATACCCATAGCTTGAAAGCAGTTCAAGATTTCCGTCCTTTATTACTGCTATCTGAGCTGATGGAAGTCCGGCTTTTATTTCCGCCTTTATAAATTCATCAAGAAATTTGATTGTTTCCTCATTATAGCTTTTTTCCTTTTTATTTTCAGTAACTACAGGATAAGGAATTTTCACATTTACTTTTCCTTCCAGATTACTAATCTGAAAAATATTCTTATCATTTTTTGTTGCTTTTGATATGTCTATCTTTTTAGTCCCTTTTCCCTTAAGATCATCAGTTTTCAATTTGATTCCATTTATATAAATTTCTGCATTCTTAAATTCATCATATTCCAGAACAATATATCCCTGATTTTTAAAAGCCTTGAATTCAAACATTTCATTTGTAAGTATGGAATCATCAAAATTTTCCTTGCTTACCGGAAACGATTTTTCTATCTGGTAGGAGTATATATTCAGAAATACAAGTATATTTAACAGAATAAGTAATATTTTTTTCATAAGATGCGCCTCCTGATTTATGAATTACTTCTGATTAAACATTTGATTGAAAAAATAAGTCTGACTTTTTATGGAATTATCCCAATAATCCCAGCTGTGAGTTCCTGGTCTTTCTGTATACTCGTGTTTTATATTCAGATCAAGAAGTTTCTTATGAAGTTCCCTGTTAGGTTCTATAAAGAAATCATCTACACCACAGTCTATTATTAGATTGGATTTTGTTCCTATCAGTTTATGAGCTATATCTTTTATATTATATTCATTCCAGTCAGAATTAATAACCTTTTCTATCCCCCAGTTTCCTTTATACTGTTCAGGGTTCATTCCACCGCTCATGCTTCCGATATTCCCAAACACATCCTGATTTTTAATACCTATATAAAAGGCACCGAAGCCTCCCATACTTAAACCAGTTATTGCCCTATGTTCCTTAGCCTTGTAAGTGGAAAAATTTGAATCAACATAATCAACTAATTCCTTTGATACGAAAGTATAATATTTTGATTCCTTTTTTAAATTACTGTCAACATACCAGCTGTCATAATTTCCATCTGGAGAAACATAAATAATACCATACTGATCTGACAATTTTTTTATTGATGTTTTTTCAGGATAGTTCTTGTTACTTCCTGACCATCCATGTAAAACGTAAATTGTATTATAACTTTTATCTTTAGAATATCCATCCGGCAGGATTACTGTCACTGGAATATCTTTTTTCATTGACTTGCTGTAAACTTTAACTTCCTTCTCAGCAAAGGAAAATCCTAAAAATGAACATAGTAACAATAAAATTGCTAATATTTTTTTCATTTGTATCACTCTCCGTATATGTCTTCTATTCTGTCATCATCTACTCCAAATAAATAAGTTAAAACAAATCCTCCTGCATATGCTCCAAGCATTGCTATTATAAAGTACAGCCATGTACCTGGAACTACTATAAGTAATCCGAATAATCCTGAAACTCCCTGAGAAATAGTTCCCAAATGGAATAAAGTTGCCAGTAATCCTCCGAACCCTGAACCAAGACATGCTGTAATAAATGGTTTTCCTAAAGGAAGAGTTACCGCATACATCAGAGGTTCTCCTATTCCCAATACACCTACTGGAAGTGCATCCCTTACCATTGTTTTCAGTTTTTTGCTCTTAGTTTTCACATAAATTGCAATTCCGGCACCAACCTGTCCTCCACCTGCCATCATAAGTATTGGAAGCAGATAGTTAATTCCCTTTGTAGGTCCTGTCGGGTCATTAAGCAGTACGTGAATAGGTGTTAATGCCTGGTGAAGCCCTACTGAAACTAGAGGAAGGAATCCTGCCGCCAGTATATATCCTCCGAGTATTCCCAATTTATTATACGCAAAGTCAAGAATATTAAATATTCCAGTTGTTACAGCTGTTCCTAAAGGCTGGATTATTACAAGGGCTATAAACACACCTATTATTAAAGTTAAAAGTGGAGTAAGGAAAGTATCCAGTATTACGGGAACCAGTTTTCTTACCTTTTTTTCCAGATATGCCACTATTATACCCATAAATAATGATGCAAGCAGCCCTCCCATTCCAGGTGCAAAAGGCTTACCTGTGAAAGGCAGTATAACTGCACTTTTATCTTCAACTTTAAGAAGAAGAGGAAGTGCAGGATTCGCAACAAAAATTGATCCCATAATTCCACCAAGTACTGCAGTTCCGCCAAATTCCTTTGCAGCGTTCATTCCTACGTATATTGCAAGATATCCAAACATAACAAATCCAATACTTCTTATAGCGGCAAACCACCATATTGTACTGTAAGCATTTTTCGTCATTACATTCACAACATTTGTAAGTCCCATTACAAGCCCTGCCGCTATAATTCCAGGTAACAATGGAACAAATATATTTGCTATTTTCTGAAGAAATCTCTGAACAGGCCCGTTATGTTTCTGCTTATTGGCTTTTTTATTTTCCTTCGCCACATCTTCTACATTATTGTCTGAAAATCCTAAAGGCATTCCTGTAAGCTTTGAAAATTCTTCACCTACTGAATTTACCTTTCCAGGTCCCAAAACAATCTGAAGCGTTTCAGCTTCCACAACATTAAGCACTCCGTCAACCTTTTTCAGTTTTTCCACATCTGCATCTTCTCTGACTTTAACTCTAAGTCTTGTCATGCATACTGCATTTGAAATGATATTCTCTTTTCCGCCAAGAATATCATAGATTTCTTTTGCTGTTCTTTTTGCGTCCATAATTCCGTCTCCTTCTATATATTATTATTTTGTATCCATATATAAGCGAAAAAGAGTGATTAAATCCTGACCAAAATCGTAATCCATCACTCTTTATTTCTATTTTTTTACAAAAGAAAATTTTTGCCAAGGTTTAATATAGTCTATTAAAAATATTTCTTCTTCCGAAATTCTTCCTACAACATTTGATTTCCCTGTATTTCTCATTTCATTTTTAGCTATCATCAGTTCTCCGGCATAATGTCCGAACTCACTGCTTTCTATAATTATGTCACCTTTTCTTATTATTTCAGGAGCATTGAAAAGTTTAAATTCATGCCCTTTATATTTTACCCTGCTGTTTGATGAACGGATTAAGTTTTCAGGAGCATCTCCCCTGCTGTAATGAAATTCATCCAGAACAATTTTTTTCTCTGTTTCCGGAATATTTTCTTCAAGAATTACTGAAAAACTTACCATGTCCTTACGGACTTTTTTAAACTCTTCGAGTTCTTCATCAGTTGGATAGCAGTTGGAAATAATAATGTCATCTATCATTTCCAGAGCTATAAAATGCTTAAACTGAACTATCATCGGTAAATTACGGTGCATTTCCAGTGTTGGCAATCCCTGGGTTACCGGCCATGGTCCAAAAGTGTTTTCAGCCTGCGAAGTTATAAATGCCGCCGTTCTTAATCCATGTTTTGCAAAGTTTTCAGTACATTTCTTAAAAAAGTCCAATCCCAATCCTGTATAAATATGCGGATAAAAATTATGACACCCTATCAGATTATCTTTATTAGGACGATAATCCATAATTGTATCAATATAATGAGTAATATTGCTCATATTTATTTCTATTTTCAGATTTTCCTTATTAAACGTCATGATACTTTCCTGTAAACCTGTAAATCCAATATCCAGTCTGATTCCATCAGCGTTCATTTCCTTGAAAAAAGACAAGTCATCATAACTGATACCCAAGTCATTGAAAACTTTAGGATTCACATCGAGAATAATTTCAAATCCTTTTTCTTTTGCATGCTGATTTGTCCTTCTGAATTTTTCCAGAATAACTTCCTTGCTTTCATTTACAGACAGCAGGCAGCTGAATATACGGCTGAATCCAGCTTTCCCTGCTTTATCAATATAATCTATTACTTCCTTTTCCGTTGTTTTTTCAGGATAGATTGAAATTCCTAACTTTCCCATATTATACTACTTCTCCTTCTTTTGCTTCAGCACTTTCTTCTATATATTTTCTTCAGAATCACTCAATTTTATTTATTTTCGTCTTAATTATCCTGTCAGAAACATAATCATAATTTTTATTATAATATGTAAAATATATTACATCTATCAAGTTCAGCATGGAAATTCTCGAATAAATTGCCGCACTTCTTACAAGAGCTTCCCTTGAAGTTACATAGAGATTATATTTACATTTTTTTACAAGCTTATTATTTCCATATCCTGTGATTGAAACAGTATCAATTTCCTTATCCTGAAGTATTTCAGCAATATCTATTATTTCCTTTGTCAGTCCAGAATAGGATACCAGTATTGCCAAATGACTCCTGTCACTGTTTATAGCCTGTACATGCTGCAGGTCAGGCCCTTCAAAAGCATTTACAGTTTTTCCTGCCCTCATGAACTTATACTGGGCATCAAGACACACAATATGTGAAGCTCCTATCCCATAAAAATCCAGCACGTCACTTTTCGTTATTAAATCTGCTACAATATTAATCATTTCAGTTTCCTGTAAAAGTTTTGTCTCCTTCAGTGCACTTATACTAAGTTTTGTCAGTTTTTCAATGACAGTTTTTGTATCATCCCTTTTATCAATATCTCCAGTATCAAAATTAATTTCTTCCTTTTCCATATTGATAACTTCTTCCAGCATTTTCATTTTAAATTCCTGAAATCCGCTGAATCCTATTTTCTGGCACATTCTTGTAACACTTGCATTGCTTGTATATGTTTTTGCAGAAATAATATTTGTATCCAGTTCCCTTATATTTCTGAAATTTTTTATTATATACTTGGCGATGTATTCTTCATTTTCAGTAAAATCCTTATTTTCCCTAAGTTTTATCAGAATACTCATGAATTAACCTCGCTACATTGTTGTCATATTTTTCAAGTTTTTCCGTTGCTGTTTCCTTGTCAATATTTAACAGGATCATTGCTATTGCAGCTTTTACATCATTTGAAGCTTTTTCCAGTACTTCTGATGTTTTTTCATAATCACTGTTTGTCGTTTTCATAATGATTCTTTTTGCTCTTTCTATTAATTTCTGATTTGAAGTTTTAACATCTACCATATATCCTGAAAATACTTTTCCTATTTTTATCATAACAGCTGTTGAAATCATATTAAGTATCATTTTCTGTGCTGTTCCTGCTTTCATTCTTGTGGATCCTGTAACAATTTCAGGGACTACTATAACTTCTATCGGATATTGGCTAACTTTTGATAAGTCAGAATTTTTTGAACATGTTATACTCCCTGTAACTGCCCCTATGCTGTTTGCATATTCTACAGCCCCCATAACATAAGGAGTTCTTCCTGATGCGGCAAGCCCTATAACCACATCATTTTTAGTAAGATTTATATTTATCAGGTCTTCTTTTCCTAATTCCGTGCTGTCTTCTGCATTTTCCTTTGCCCTGAATATTGCCTCATTTCCTCCGGCTATTATCCCCTGTACCTTTTCATGGGAAACCCCGTATGTCGGAGGACATTCTGAAGCATCCAGTATTCCAAGTCTTCCTGATGTTCCAGCTCCTATATATATTATTCTTGTTTCCTTTGTATAATTTGACAATATGGCATCTATAAGGCTGGAAATGCTTTTCAGTTCTTTTTCTACACAGAATGCAACCTTTTTATCTTCTTCATTTATCCTTTTTATAATTTCAAAACTATCCTGCAGTTCAATATCTTTGCTGTTTGGATTATTTTCTTCCGTAGAAAGTTTATTGAGATCAATCATTACTTATCACTCCTCTCTACATAATTATAACCCGCTTTTCGCTAAAAGGGAATATATGTGAAAATGATTTTCAGAAACTGAAAAATATTTTCCAAATAAAAAACACACTTGATTTGGGATATATATTCCTGTCAGGTGTGTGTTTATGATGCAATAACTATATTTTCATCCTGTTTATAATCATTGTATTAAATATTAATTTTTCCAGTTATTAATAAATTTTACTGTCAATAAATATAAGAATATTGTAAAAATATTATCCACAATATATCTGTAATCAACAATAAATTTATTTCTTTTTTTACTTTTTGTCAAATTTATTATTCTTTTTATAATTAGATAAAATTTATATATTCCTAAAAGACTTACTATTAAACATATTAACAGAATCAATAATTTGAAAAATATTGAAATCGTTTTCAAATTTCAAAAATAAAAACTGATAATGGAAATAATAGAAATTTGTAAAATGTCACGATAATATCAACCACATATACACAAGCTAATATTTTTTTCTATTTTCTACTTTATAATATAAACAACCTTTCAAAAATATTAAAAGATAAATTATTGTAAACAACACATATTCCATAAATTATCACCTCAAACTTTAAGCTATAATCAACTCCATAAGACTGGTGTTTTTTTAAAAAAGGTACCAACAACCAAAAAAATTATTATATATATTGGAAATATAAAAAAACTTAATAGTATTCAAATTAGGATAAATGATACTTGACAACATCAACGAAGCAAGTAATAAAAAAACTGATAAAACTCCTATACAATATAAAAATAAAAATACTTATTATAATTTAAACTTAAATATACTTCTTCGTTATCTGAAAATTCTAAAAAAATTTTTTTTGCTTTTTTTGAAAAAAATAATGAATATTCCACAGAAAATTTATTACTGAAAACTTCAATAGAAATTTCTGATTTCGGTTTTTAAATGATATTCTTCTTCATGATTTCTTATATTTTTTTCTACTACTAATGTAATACGTCCAAGACCACTTTTTAGAATTTAACATAACTCTGACTCCACCATCTACATTTCCAAATATATCATAATATTCACCTGTCACTTCTTCAAGATAATATATCTTACCACTTTCGCTTTCAGAAAAATAAAGGCAATGAAAAACACTAAAAAAACTACCAGTATTAATTTATATTTTTCCATATTGCTTATACTGTTCAGTCCCTTATCATCATATCTTCCATTCTCATAGTTATTTATCATTCTGCTCCTGTTTAATCTTATGTCAATAAAAAGGAGAAGTTAAACTGCACTGCATCTTCAATCTTGAGTTTTGGTTCATAAATCATTGTTTTCAAAGTGCCATATTTATATTTAAAAAAATAATTCTAATCTTAATCTCTTATCTGATGCTATTGTATCTATTATTTTCCCACATTTAAAAAAATATCTTCATTTTCTAATTTTTATTCCATCATTAAAATAGTGATATTCTAAATTTTCTTTCTTAAACTCTTCCTTTTCTGTTTTCAATATATATGCTATGAAGTATTTAAAAATTTTATGGACGAATAACATCAGATTTTGTTGAGTAGCGTGGAACCTCCCTCTTCCTTATCTCAAAGTATTCTTCTGGTATCTCATCTTTGAACAGGTCGAACAAAAAATTATATAAGTTTTCTACGCTTTCAGGCCACAAATCTCTCTGAAGAAATAATTTCTTATTTTCAGTGATTAGAGTTATTCCTTCCCACATTAGTGGTGCCATAAAATACCCCTCTACTGCATTCTTATTTATTTCATCTAGATATTCATAACTTTTATCAGGTACATCTCTTGGAACAGATTTTTGATAAATTTTTGTTTTCTTCTCATTATTCTTATCAATAAAGTGTAGTTCCAGCACAAAAATAGAATGATTACCTGTCCTATATATTCTTCCATATAAAAATTTATCTCCATTCTTTAAGGGAATATGACTATTTGAATAATATTTCTCAAGAAAATTTCGGTTAAATATCTGCTCAAATCCCTCTCGTGTCTTATCAGTCTCATCCATAAACTGACGTGGCATTCTGTACACTTTAAAATATAGCTCAAAATCCTCCTTCACATAGCTTTTAGAATTTAATATAACTCTGACTCCACCATCTACATTTCCAAATATATCATAATATTCACCTGTCACTTTTTCAAAATAATGTATCTTACCACTTTCGTTTTCAGAAAATAAAAGGCAATGAAAACACTAAAAAAACTACCAGTATTAATTTATATTTTCTCATTTTATTTTTTTCCCTCCTATTTCTAACCTTATTTTTTTACTCTTTCCTCTATTTTTTTAATTTCTTCCATTTTTTTCCTATGTTCCCTCTCTTTTTCTTTTTCATAACGTTTATCTCTTCTTTCACTTGCTTTTCTGAGAACATCTGAACAGACTCCTCCTGCTGTATCTGATAAAAACGCAATACAGTTCACAAGAACTAGCCAAAAAACATTATTGACAAAATAATATTATTATCTTTACTCTAATTAGATATTTCATTTCTCAACCACCTCAAATAAGTATTTATTTTTGGGGAACTGATGTTTTTACTCTTTCAATATGTTCCAAATTTATGTTTCCCATATTGCTTATATTATTCAGTCTCTATAACTACCATATTCCATACGGATCATTAGCTTCTCTATTATAACCTGTCAAAATTATTATAACTTCTTCCTGATTATAATATTTTTTTATTTTATCTCTTATTTTTTTCCCAAATCTCGTTTTTCTGAATTTGTACTGACCCCAAAATCTTGGACACAAGATTGGAGGTGCAATACATAGCAGTTAATTTTTTTCAAATTGTACTTTTTTTATAAAAAAATATTTTTATAAAAATGCTCTGTATAAAAATTAAAAATAACCTTCTTTTTCATTTGCTTTTTTTATAAACCTTAAATTGCAATATTAATTGCGACATTTTATCAAATTTTTTTATAGCAATTATAGTTTTAAATTTAGTCTTTGTATCTATTTCTTTTTTTCAAAAAAATTCTTCAGGTATTTCGTCCTTAAACAGTTCCAAAAAAATTTTTCATACATCTCTTTTTTTCTGCACCTAGTAAAAATAATGTCCTTTTTATAAATAATTTTATCTTTTGTTATTATTGTTACTTTTTTTCTCCATACGGAGGTATCCCATAATATCCTTCTGTAGTGTCACTATTTATTTTATCTAAAAGATTAAAGATATTAAAAATTCATTTTTTTATAAAAAAACTTTTTTTCTTTGACTCATTGTTACTATCTATGTAATATAATTCTAATTTCGCTTTTTAAATTATGAAAATCAAGAACAATTCTACCATACAGAAACTTCTCCCCATTCTTCAATTCAATGAAAGTTGAAGAATAATGAATATCTAGGCTATCAATATTAAAAAAACTTCAGTACATCATTCCTGTCATCAGAATTTTTGAAGAGATTGATTCAAATATTGATTCCCACCTCCATACACTTTGAAATACATAAGCAACTTATAAGGATTCTTATTGTTTTATAATATAGTCCTTCCCTCCATAACCATCCATATAGTCTCTTTCATAGTTTTTTTGGATATCCTTCTAAAACTTTAAAACCATTATCCGTCATTTTGATTTGTAAATGAGATGACTGATAATAATAAAAAAATAAAATAATCTTTTTTTGTATTCACACTTATCCTCCTGTTTATTTTTTTAAGTATATATTTTTCTTTATATCTTCTCATAATTTTTAAATTTTACCTTTCAATCCTTTTTCATTTATTTTTAATTTAATTATACCTTATATTTTTTTAATATTTTTCCATTTGTTTTTATTTTCATAAACACTATAAATTTTCTCTCTTTAGTATATCCCTTTTATATTCTCACCATTTACAATTTATTATGTAATAAAAAAAGCTATCTCAAAAAAACTTAAAAAAACAATGTAAAAAAACTATATTTTTCAAATTTTGAGATAGTCTATTTCAAAACTGTTTATTTTAAAAAGATACAATATTACCAATTTACTATATTACCCTGCTGCTCCTCTTTGTAAAACTTCCACAATATTCATATTTTTATCAAGTATAACTATTGTATTATGTTTCTTATCAAATCCAAAATACAATTTTGTATGTTTTTTCCCTTGTAAATCAACATAATTATTTACATAATATATCCCTTTTTTATTGTCACGATATACTTTATATGTTCCAAAAACAGTAGGAATTGTTCCTGTAGCAGGGTCATCAAGATAAGTTTCTGATATTTTCCCTCCAGCTTTTTCCTTACTTTCATAGCTTTGAATAAGCGAAATTTCCTTTGCATTGTCAGTAACTATGAAAAATGAATATCTGTCAGCCTCGCCTTCTTCATTATACCAGAAATATCCTGCCGGCGACTGTTCTTCCGCATTCTCCTTTAAAGATATTTCCAATCTTTTATTTGGACTTGTAAATTTTTCTGCAAATGTAAGCATTCCTAATACCAGCATTGACACTAAAATTAATTTTTTCATAATTCGTTTCCTCCCTGTGTAATTAAACTCTATTTCTATATATTTCTTTTACTTTATAATTTATTCTAACATCTTAAACTGAAAATAAACTGAAAAAAATAATTTTATTTTGTATTATAAAAAAACATGTGCCTTCAACCCTTTAGTTTTACCTCCAAGGTTTCTGGCACATGTCCCTTTTCAATATTCTATTCTATTTCTGATTACAGTTCTATATCTTCTTTTCTTAATGTAGGGAACAATATTACATCTCTTATAGATGCTGAATTAGTCTGCAGCATTACTAATCTGTCTATTCCTATCCCAAGTCCTCCTGCAGGCGGCATTCCGTATTCCAGAGCTCTTATATAATCCAAGTCCATATTCTGAGCCTCGTCATCTCCTGCTTCCTTCATTTTAACCTGCTCTTCAAATCTTTCCTGCTGATCTCTAGGATCATTTAATTCAGAATAAGCATTTGCAAATTCTCTTCCTGAAATGAACAGTTCAAATCTGTCCACCCAGTCAGCTTCCCCTTTTTTGTTTTTTGAAAGAGGAGAAATTTCCTTCGGATATTCTATAATGAAAGTAGGATTTATAAGTGTTTCTTCTACTTTTTCTTCAAAAATAAGATTCAGTATTCCATATTTTGTGTAAGTTTTGTCTTTTTCCAAAGGTATTCCAAGTTCTTTTGCCTTATTAACAGCATCTTCATCGCTTGTAACAGCATCAAAATCAAATCCGGCAACTTCCTTTACTATATCCTTCATTTTTACCCTTCTCCAAGGAGTTGTCAAATCAATTTTCTTACCTTCATATTCTATTTCATAAGTTCCGTGCAGTTCATATGTCAGCTTTGAAATAAGATCCTCTGTAATATTCATCATATCCACATAATCAGCATAAGCCTGATACAGTTCCATCATTGTAAATTCAGGGTTATGTTTACTGAAATTCCTTCATTTCTGAAACTTCTGTTAATTTCAAATACTTTATCAAATCCTCCAACAAGAAGTCTTTTCAGATAAAGTTCAGGAGCAACCCTTAAAAATAATTCCATATCCAGTGCATTGTGATGAGTAGTAAATGGTCTTGCAGTAGCTCCTCCTGCAATTGGGTGCATCATTGGAGTTTCAACTTCTGTAAATCCTTTTTCCTCAAGATATTTTCTGAAAAATCTTACAATCTGGAATCTTTTTTTCATAGTTTCCATAACTTCCCTGTTCATTACAAGGTCAACGTATCTCTGTCTGTATCTTGTTTCAACATTTGTCAGCCCATGGAATTTTTCAGGAAGAGGTCTTATATTTTTAGACTGCACTTCAAAAGAACTCACCCTCAAAGTAAGCTCACCTGTCTTAGTTCTGAACAGTACACCTTCTATTCCTATAAAATCTCCTATTCCCAGTTTTTTATAGATTTCGTACTGTTCCTCCCCAACTTCATCCTGTTTTACATAATATTGCAGTTTCCCTGTGGAATCCTGAATATGGCCAAATCCATTTTTCCCCATTCTTCTGTATGCAATTATTCTTCCTGCTGTTTTAAATACTTTACCACATGTTTCATCATATTTGTTAATTTCTTCAATATCATTTATTTTTTCATATTTTCTTCCGTAAGGTTCTATTCCTATTTCTTTCAGTTCTTCAACTTTTTTTAAGTTTTTTTCACTTATAATTTTACTTTCATTTGTCTGATTACTCATTATTTTTTTCCTTTCAAGTTTCTATATTTTTATTTTTTTGGTAAAAGGTATAATTTCTAGACTTATACTGTTTACTGTTTCATTTCTATCTATTATATCATACTCCATTATTATTTTTTTCCATTATTTAATAATATTTTTTTGTGAAAATTTCATATTTCGCTTTAAATTCTTTAGTCATATAAGTAAAAGACGTTACTTTCCCCATCTTGAAAACCTGTTTTGAATTTATACTTCCCCTACGGTATATTTCAACTGTGTTTTCCGCTTCTATTATCCTGCATTTACCAAATTCATCTTCATAATGGTATTCCCTTTTATCCGGTAAATTCAAAACTTTTATTATTTCAAAGCTTTTATTATATTTTTCACCGTAAAAATCATTACTCTTTATAGTTATTTCCATTGTCACCTACTCATCAAGAAACTCGTCAAGAAATTCATCAATGTCTTCTTCATCATCGTATCCTGTAAGGATATCGTCATCCTCGTCTTCTTCCATTTCTTCAATATCATCAAAATCCTGCTCTTCATCCTTCACTTCATCATATTCACCGAATTCTTCATTCCAGTACATATAATCCTTATCCCTGTCATAATATTCTTCTTCCCATATTTCAAGGACTTCATCTTCTTCATCTTCTTCAAGGAGAACAAGATCTTCTTCATTAGTGTCATAAAAGAAAACTTTCTTTATTCCGGATTCATTTTCACAAATTAAATATTCCTTCTCGTCAACAGTTATATTTGCAAGACAAGTAAAATATTCTTCATCTCCATTGATTACTTTTTCAAATTCTTCACCTGCAGAGTACATAACTCTCTCCCTCCATTTATTTATGATATTTTATATTTTTAGTTATAGAAATCCATCTATATATCTGCTCCATCAGAATCAGTCTCATCAGCTGATGCGGAAATGTAAAATAAGAAAAAGCCAATCTGAAATCAACCAGTTTTCTTAATTCATCATCAACTCCATTTGATCCGCCTATTATAAAATTAATTTCACTATGCTGTAAAGATATATTTTCAATCTCTTCAGCCATTTCTTCAGATGATTTCAGTTTTCCCTTCAAATCAAGCAGTATACTGTAAGAACGGTTTCTCTTATTTAATGCATCGATTATTCTTTCTGTTTCTTTTGTTATAGCCGTTCCAATTCCCTTATTTTCATCTTCTTCAGGCAGCTCAATAATATTAAGGTTTGCATATCTTGAAAGCCTTTTGGAAAACTCTGAAATTCCATCTCTTATATATTTGTCTTTTATCTTACCGATACATATTATATTAATCTTTACCATATTTTTTTCCTATTGTCAAAATTTTTTTTATTTTTTTCTTCCAAACATTTTGTCCAGATCATTTTTTGTAAGCTTTACAATAATAGGTCTTCCATGCGGGCATGTATATTTTCCAACTTCATGGAGTCTTCTCACCATATTCTGCATTTCTCCCATATCAAGTTTCTGACCTGCCTTGACAGCTCCCTTACATGACATTGAGATTATTATACTTTCCCTCAGATCCTTTATTTCGTTTTCATCCTTCAGGTCCTCAAGAAGCTTATGAAAAACATTTTTCACATCTTCCCTGAAATCAAATGCCGGAACAGCCCTCAACAGCATTTCATTATCAGAAAACTGATCTATGTCAAAGCCAAATTCACTGAATGTTTCCTGATTTTCCAGAATAATACTTTTTTCAACTGCTGACACTTCAATCTTCTGAGGTATAAGAAGCTGCTGGGAATCAAGTTTTTTACTGTAAAATTTATCCTTCAGTTCCTCATACAGTATTCTTTCATGAATAATATGCTGATCATAAATTTCCAGTTCATCATTTTTTCTCACAAGAATATACGTATCAAAAATTTGTCCCAGTATATTATAATCAAACTGTCTTCCTTCATGTTTTTCGAATGTTCCTACCTTGTATCCTTCATTTGATTTTTCTATATTGCTATATTTTTCTTCTTTTTCTGTCTGTGAAATGTATTCTTCCCTTACTTCAGGCACACCTGAATACTGATTTTCATTTTCTCTTTCGTTATAAGATACTGAAAAATCTATATTCTCTCTATTTCCAAGTTTCATTTCTTCAGGTATAACTTTTTCTTCAGTAATTGCAGATTTAGCAACTTCCGGATTTACATCCTGACTTTTTTCCACACTGTAATTTTTTTCTGTTTCAGCTTCTATCACAACACTTGCTTCATCTTTATTTACATCACTGTTGACTCCACTGAAGTTTCCGTCATGAGTTTCAAAACTGAAAAATTTCTGGCTGTCAGTTTTTACTATTTCATCAGAAAATAAACTGCTTATTTTTTCATCCTTATTTTCCACATTTATATTCTGCTTCAGAAGGTCAATGTTAGGTTGCCAGTTTTCCCTGTCATTGTGATAGAAAAATTCATCTATCGAATCCTTCAGCTGTCTGTATATCGCCTTATCATTGGAAAACTTGACAATTTTCTTTGAAGGGTGTACATTTACATCTATTTCTGCAGGGTCTATATCAAAAAATATTATTGTAAAAGGATATTTCCCCTTCATCAGTTTTGTATAATATCCGTCTATTACAGCCCTTTCTATTGTTGCAGATTTTACATATCGTTTATTTATGTATGTAAATATATAATCCTTGCTGCTTCTCAATATTTCCACATTCCCCAGATATCCGTATTCAAACTTATTCAGATTTCTCAGGACAGATTTCCCAAACAGCTCAAGTATAGTGTTGTCTGTTCCCCTACCGCTTGTATTTATAGCGGCTTTCCCGTCCAGTTCAAGTATAAATGCAACTTCAGTATTGGCAAGGGCTTCCTTTAAAACTATATCCCTTATTTTATTGTATTCTGTTGATTCTTTCCTCAAAAATTTCTTCCTAGCCGGAGTATTGTAGAACAAATCCCTTACTTCTATTTCTGTTCCCGGATTTCTTGAAATTTCCTCAAATTTCCTTACAACTCCTCCATAGCTTCCTATTCTGTATCCTGTATTACTTGCAGCCGTTCTTGTGGTAATAGTCAGTTTTGAGACTGCCGCTATTGACGCAAGGGCTTCTCCCCTGAATCCATACGTCTGAAGGTTGAAAACATCATCCTTTGTGGAAATTTTTGAAGTGGCATGTCTTTCAATGGAAAGAAGTGTATCTTCCTTATCCATCCCTATACCATTATCATTTATTTTTACTTCTGTTCCTCCCTTGAAAACCTCAATCTTAATAACTGTCGCCTTTGCATCAAGGGAATTTTCAATCATTTCCTTAATCATTGAGGCGGGATTTTCCACTACTTCCCCTGCCGCAATTATATTGGATACGCTTTCATCCAATATTTTTATATATCCCATTCCTATTCCTTTCAAAATTAAATTTGGTTCTATTTTTTCTGATTCATTTTCACATTTCCAATACATTTTACCTTATTATTATCTATATTGCAATAATTCCAATTAACAATTCTGTCATATGCACAAATTTTCTTTTTTTATTTGACTTTACTTCTTAAAATTACTATAATGGCCATAACAAGTAATTATAGAAAGGAGAAACACCTATTATTTTACATTTCTGTAACTTAATGTGTGACGATTTTATGAAGAGGAAAAAAATTATATTATTTTTTTTATTATTTTTTTATACTGATATTCTCATGTGGAAAAAATAAGGAAAAAAAAGAAAAGGAAAAAAACGATGTAAATATTGCAAGAGAAAACGAAAAACTGGAAGCGGAAAAATACAATGGCTATGTCCAGTTTTACAATCACCTTTTACAAATAGACGAATACATAGGATATTATTTTGAAGTGGCAGGAACAGATCAAAAAATGAAAAAGCCTAAAGAAAAAATAAATATTCCTACAATTGACCAGTCAATTATCGATGCAGCTAAGGAAAATATTGCAAAAGTACCTGAAATGAAAGAGCTTGATAACGCTTCAAGAGAGCTGCTGCCACTCCTGTCAGAAATGAAGACCTTGACGGATCAGATGACAGCTTACTATGGGGATGGGAATTATTTCAAAAATAAGACTTTAAGGGAAGAAATGCATGTCAATTTTTTAGAAACAGCTAAAAAATACCGTATTCTTTCAAAAAAATTTAAGGAGACTTTTGGCAACCGTTCCAAAGAGCAGAAGAGAAAAATTGCTGAAAAAATTAAAAAAGAAGGAAAACTTATAGAATATGATTTAATGACATTTATAGATTCATGCGAAGAAATACTGGATGAAATCCAGAGGGAAAAAATATCTGCTGAAAATCTTACAGATGCAGATCTTACTAAATTTAAGGAACTTGAAGCAAAAATGACTGCTTCCATGGATAGACTTAAAAATTCTGCTGAAAACCAGGAAATGTTAAAAAAGGAACACTATCATAGCAGTGATTTCACATCTTTTCTACTTTATACTGAAAGATTTAAGGAAGCTATGGCAAAATTCATAAGCAGGGTTGAAAAGAAGGAAAAGTTAAATCCAAAACTTCTCAAAAATAATCCTTCCCTGAAAAATGAATCCGGAACTCCTGAAAATATATTCCATGAATATAATGAACTGATAAAGGAATATAATAAAATTGCTAAATAGAAAGAGATTTTTTTAATATATCAGTTAAAAAGTTTAAAAAAAGTAAGATAATAAAAAGGGAAATTTATAAAAAATATTTCAATAATGTGGTACAATAAAGTAAATTTTATGGAAATGAGGGCGATATATGAAGTTTGAAACAAAAGCAATACACGGATTAAAAGATATTGAGAAGGGAAGTTGTGAATGGAATAATACCATTAATATGGCTTCCGCATATAAAACTAAGAGTTTTGGAGAACCTCAGGATTTCGAATATGGGAGAGTTTCCAATCCAACTAGAAGTGAACTTGAAAAATTAATGGCTATTCTGGAAAATGGAAAACATGGATACGCCTTCTCTTCAGGAATGGCGGCTATTACATCTGTATTCACAAGATTTAAGGCTGGAGATCACATAATACTTGGAACTGACATTTATGGAGGAACATACAGAATCACAACTGATATATTTGGAAAATTTAATCTTAAATATACATTTGTCGATGCTACAAATCTTGATGAAATAAAAAATGCCGTAAGACCTGAAACAGTGGCTATATTTATAGAAACACCTTCCAATCCGCTACTTGATATAACAGATATCAGAGGAGTTGTTAAAATAGCAAAGGAACATGGCCTTCTTACAATAGCAGATAACACGTTTCTTACTCCGTATTTACAGAGACCTCTTGAATTAGGTATTGACATAGTGGTTCACAGTGCCACAAAATTTTTGAGCGGACATCATGATATCATTGCGGGAATTGTAGTTGTTAATGATGATAAACTTGCAGAAGATGTATGGTTTGCACAGAAGGCAATAGGAGCTATCCTTCCGCCTTTTGACAGCTGGCTTTTAATGAGAAGTTTGAAAACTTTAAAGATAAGAGTGGATACAGCTCAAAATAACACTTTGAAGCTTCTGGAATTTTTCAGAAATCATCCGGCAGTGAAAAAAGTATATTCTCCTATTGAAGATGATAATAAAGGAAAAGAGATACATAAAACTCAGGCTTCAGGTATAGGGGCAGTGTTCTCATTTATATTAAAGGATGAAAAAAAGGTAAAAACTTTTTTTGAAAATATAAAAATAGCAACACTGGCTCCAAGTCTTGGAGGGCCTGAAACTCTTGTAACACACCCAAGCACAGTAACTCACGCTGAAATGCCTGAAGAAGAAAAAAATGCAAGAGGAATAACTAATTCAATGGTCAGAATTGCAGTTGGGCTTGAAAAATATAGATGATTTAATTGAAGACTTTAAAAAAATGCCCTGGAAAAAAATAGAAAAGTTATTTTGTAAATAAATTTAAAAAAATACTCGCTATAAAAAATAAAAATATGATTTCAGTACTTACTAAAAAAATATAAAAATACTGAAATCATATTTTTATATTAACTCAATTTATTTTAATTATCTTTCTTCTTGTTATGTATATATAAATAAATCGCTGTACTGATAATTATAAATCCACCTATAAAACTGAACAAATCTGGAATTGTACTAAATAAAATATAATCCATCAACATGCTTGTTATTATGATAACATAGTTATAAATTGAAACTTCTGATGCCGGTGCAAAAGTATAGGCATAAGTAAGTCCAAATTGCCCTATTGCAGCAGAAATTCCTATTCCTCCTAAAAGAATAAAAAACTCGCTTAAAGTCGGCTTTACAAAATTCATCATCATAAGCGGGAAAGTGCAGACAACAGATAAAAGTGAAAAGTAGAGTACATTAATTTCCGACTTTACCTTTCCATTCAAATATCTAATTATTGTATAAGAGAATCCTGCAAGTACAGCTGAGAAAAGCCCTGCTAAACTTGGAATAATCTCTGGTGAAAAACTTGGTTTTATTACAAACACAACTGCCAAAAGCATTAAAATTATTCCTATAACCTGCTTTTTATCCACTCTTTCTTTCAAAAATATACAAGCACAGATTGTTACAAATACAGGTGAAAGTTTATTTAGCATATTGGCTTCTGCCATAGTTAAATACTCCAGTGCATAAAAGTTTGCCACCATTCCAACAAAGCCAAAGAATGATCTTCCAAAAACAAAGGGAATGTTTTCTTTTTCAACTTTTATGGATTCTTTCTGTTTAAACAAAATAAATGCAGAAAGCATAAGGCTCACTGAATTTCTAAAAAATACCTTCTCGTAAGTGGGTATTCTCGGTAAATACTTTATTGCTATACCCATAAAAGTAAAACCTAATACGGATACCAGCATCCAAAATACACCCTTAGTTTTATTACTTATCATCACTTCTAATCATCCTCATCATCATCGTCTAGGCCAGGAAAAAGCCCGTCTATAAAATCTTTAAAATTATCTGCTAAATATGTTATCTCATAACCACCTTCCTGATTGATATGAACTACACAAGGTTCTCCTTCTGGCCCACAATCTGAGTAATCAAGAAAAATCATATCATGGCCTCCACTTGAAGTTCCACAAATAGCAATTCCTATATTAGGATATTTCCATTTCTCTATCCAAAATTTAGACCCAAACTCTCCACAAAGTGAGTATCTTCTGAAAGAATCTACACCATATAAACCTATAGCATCAAAACTTCTACTGGCCCAATTTCTTTTAAAAGGTCCTTCAAAATTATTTTTTCTCAGTTCTCCTCCATTTTGAATTCTCATTAATGCCTTGTATGATTCCGGCAAACGATATCCCAATTCCTTTTCAACTTTTTCAAAATCTTCATCCGTTGCAGGTTTTCCTAAATATTCTCTTAAAGAAAATTCATCATGATACCATAAGCCTTTTAGTACTTCTTCATCAAAATTTATATTTTGCATAGGTTTTTTATCTCTTTTTTCTCTTAGCTCTTTTTGAAATTTATTTTTTTCTATCCTTCTAGGTGCCCAAACTTCAGCTCTTTTTATCCAGTCATCAACACTTTTAGGATAATATCTGCCCGATGTTTCATCAATCTCTTTTATTCCTTTTTCTTTAGCTTTTTTAAACCATTCAAGAGCTTCATCTTCTCTATTGGAATTATATAAAGCCATTGCATAACGAATACAGAATTCCCCACTTTCAGAATAGTCATTTCTTATACTTTCTAAAAATTTCTAAAAGCTTCTTTATATTCAGCCATATTTATAAAAAGCCTGTGAAGAAAAAAACAGACCATATCATAATTTTTTTCATTTTTAAACTTCTTGATAATTTCATTAATTTCTTGAAATTTTTTTCTTTTTCTTATAAAAATTACTTAGTTTCTCTATAAGTTCATTTTTTTCCATAAGGCATCCTCCTTTTTTTAGAATGTACTGACAAAAAAATTGGCTAAATTAATTTAACTAATCAATAAGGATAAGCTTCTATAAGAAGAAGCAGTTAATCTTTTTATTTGCTATAACATTATACCTGTTTTTCTTTAAATTTTTGAAAGCTAATTATTTAAAAAAACTTTACTTCCTACTCTGTATACTAGATTTTTGGAGACAATACATTTTTATTATTTTTCTTTTTTTATTTTTTTATTTTCTCTTAGATTTTTTTCTTATTGACAATGACCGTTATTTATGGTAAATTAAGATATAATATTAATCAAGATTTCTTCTGAAAAATTGATTTTTATTAGAAAAAAATTGATATAATAAATGGAATTGAATAATAAATGAAGGGACATGAAATATATGAAAAAAATAGGAGTATTAATGGTATTGATGCTTGTCGTAATAGTTTTCTGCGGCAAGAAAAATGAAATAGATAAAATCTTACCTACTGGTGGAAAAAATGCTGCACAAGCTAAGGAAGTTATTCAGCAAAATTCAGACAGCTACAACAAAAATATTAAAATATACAATAGAATACTGGAACTTGACAAGGAACTTCTGTATTACTTTGAAGATACAGGAACTGAAGAGACATTCAAAAAACCTGTACAGGAAATGACTGTCAACATTCCGTTAAATCAAGCTCTTATTGACAGAATAAAGGAAGTTGCAAAATCTAAAAAACCTACAGAACTTGATAAAAAAGCAGGTGGAATGATACCAGTTCTGGAAGAAATGCTTCCTGTTATTACACAGATGAACGGTTATTATGCAGGAAAACTTTATCAGAAGGATAATTACAAAAAAGCACAGGAACTACATAGCCAAATATTAAAACTGACTGAAAAATACAACACGGTTGCACATGAATATGAAGAGGCTTTCCAGGCTAATGCAAGAGAAGTTAGAGAAAATAAAATGCAGGATTTTGTTAAAAATAAGGAATTTACTTACTATAACCAGTTTATCTTTATTAGAAACAGTGAAGATTTTGTAAAGGAAATCAGCAGACAGAATCTTGATGCAAGTAACTTTACAGACGGAAATGCAAAAGAATTTAAAATTCTTCAGGAAAAAGTTAATAAATCTCTTGATGTTTTCAGAAAAACATTGAAAAATAATAAACAGCTGAAAAAAGAAGGATTTGAAAAGGAAGATTTTGATCCATTTATAACAAAAGCTTCAGCATTTAAGAGAACTGTTGATGAATTTGTAAGAAAAATGGAGAAAAAGGAAAAAGCTTCCCATTCTGCTTCAACTGACAGCTACTATGCCCAGTCAGAAGAAGGAACTCCTGAGAACATACTTAAATCATACAATGAACTTGTTGCAGAACGCAATAAAATTTTAGAGAAAAAAATCTAAGAAAAAAATAAGAATAAGAAACAATAAAAAGAAAAGGTTTCAGGTAACGAAAAGTTGCCTAAAACCTTTTTGTAAATTCTTCTAATTTTTTTAATACTTCCAGATTTTATTTTCTTTTTATTTGACTCTACTCAAAAAAATTTCTTTAATACATTACTTGTGGTGGAAAAATACTGATAAACCCTTTTTATCCTTTGATTTTACCTGTCTTTTAATATTTTTCAAACTGAAATTTCTGCATTTCATTTATTTTTTTCAGAATTATTCTCTTCAATATCAGAAAGAATCTTATCTGCATACACTAAAAGCCTGTTGAAGATCCTTTTGCAGTAGAAATTTTCTTTTCATTGTAAACATTTTCCAAATACATTTCAGGTTCATCCATGTAAAAAGATTTATTGATTTCCAGAACTTTTTATCAGCTTTTTTTCCATATAACTTATCCCCTTCTGTAACGCTTCCTTCTTTATCTCTGTATTTTCTGAATAATAATGATATGAAGTAAAATAAGTTTTACCTATTTCTTTGTCGGAAATTCCTCCCAATATTTCATAAAAATCTTGCCAGATAATAATATTTATTTGAGTTTCCGGGTATTTCACGATATTCTTTACTGTTAATAATTTTTTTCATATTTTTTTAAGTTCCTCTTCAGTAAAAATCATTCTATTTAATTTCAATTTTCTTTTGCATTTTTTTATCCTCCAGATATTAGTACAATGAGTATATTTTATCAGATTTAGCTTAAAGGAAACTGAAAATTGGAGATATTCTTAATTGATACAATGAAATTAAGAGAGGAAAAATAAATCATAGTAAGTACATTGTAAGTACATTCTAGATAAAATGAAATTTAAAAAGAAAGGAGAGTATGACGCTTGGAACTTTTAAAGAAATACAATACATGGCTTAAACGATAGTTTAAATAACATGATATTTTAATCATTTCTAAAAAAATGCTCCTAAAAGCATACATACGCCAATAAATACCGAAGATATAAAAAATTATTTTTCCCAATAAATCCCAATCCTAAACAAATGACAAATAATATTGCTAAAAAAATAATCCAGGGAAGTGCTGTGACTAAAGCAATAACTAGACTAGGAATAGAAGCAATTAAAATTATTAATATAATTAATACCTTTGAAATTATTTCTTTTATTTTATTTTTTTCCATAATAACTCACCTCTTGTAATTATTATATCTCTTAAAAAAACGCCCCTAAGGGTATGAGGGGTACTAATTAGTACAGTATCCTTTGAATCAGTAGGAAAGCTACCAAAACAAAAAACAGTATACGCATAGTACACCTCCTTATTATGATATTACGAGTTGGTGAACTCGCAGAATTATTATAACAAAAAAGGCTGGAAATTTCCAACCTAATTTGTCACCAATTTGTTTAATATCATAATAAGTACCCTTTGAGGGCCTACCTTAAGGTAATTTTATTATATCAAAATATTGTATTTTATGCAAATCTATTTTTCACCAGATTATATCAGTTAAATTTATCTATCACCTAAAAAGATATTTAATTTGAGATTAATATCAATATATAAACCCCTTTTTTTATTCCTTCCATATAATTCTTCAAATGTTCCTTATATTTACTCGGCATAAATTCTTCAAATTTTTTTATTAGTTTCAATTGATTTAATTAATATTCTTCTCAAATCTTCTAATGTAAAAATCTTCCGGTATCCAATCTTCAGGAATAAAAAGTTCTGCATCCTCTATTTTATATCTGTATTTCTGTACTTCTTTTTCTATACCCTTCAAGTCTAACATTTTATGAAACATTTCTGCCTCCTGTTTTATAGTTTTTTTCTAAAAAAATTTGAACATTCTTGATACATTGTATTGTAACATATAATGATAATTTAATATAATAGCCCAGTCCAAAAATGGCTTTGACCAATGGCAATAAAAAATAGGCTCGATAAAAGCCTATTGATACCCCTAAGGGTAGAGGTCTGAATGATTAAAACAAATTATAGCTGATTAAAATGAAAATCAGTACAACTATTATTTTAAGCATAGCAGTACCTCCTTATATTAGAGTTACAAGTTTTGTGAAACTTGCGAAATTATTACAGCAAAAAAGACTGGATTATTCCAGTCTCAATTGCCACAAATTTTATTTAACTCTAATATAAGTACCCTTTTGGGGTCTACCTTAAGGTAATTTTATTATATCAAAATATTGTATTTTATGCAAATTCATTTTTTTCGGGTACATTTTTATACTGGGACATCCATATATAAATGTGTCAACTATTCAAGAGGCAGAAATACAGTATTTGAGAAATAAAAAAGGGTATCGTATTTCAGGAGGTAACCGTAAATACTGGGTACTTCATTATGAAGAACGGTATAGAATTTGAATGAGCCTTAAGGGATGTCCATCTGATGGACTATCTGACTAAAAAAAGGACTGCTAATTTTTCAGCAATCCCTTTAATTAAAAAAGTATAAATATTGTATCAGATTATCAGAAAAAACGGAACATAAAAAAATAGTCCATTGCTGTGGACTATTTGGTAACCAACTATGTGGATATTTATTTTTAAAAATTTATTATTATATTATTGGAATTGATAATATTAATAATTGAGTTACTGAAATAAAGCAATTAAGAGACTCTGCCGAGTCTCTTTTTTGTTTAAATTTCTTATGTACAAGAAAACAATTCAAGCCCAATCCTTAAATAGCAGTTATTATACCTAATTAGTGATATTGTCCTTTAATATGATCCGAAATAAAAAAATATGCTACAACTAATTTGAATGAGTTAGATAATAATACATCAGGAACAGAAAAAAATTAAAAATAGATATAATTATAGTTAATATTATCCTTAAGGATATTAATTATATATCAGAACTTAAAAAGGTACTTTGAAACCTTTTTTTTGAAGTCTGAGGGTCTGGCGAAGCCCGGAAAAACATCCGGATATGAATTTTTTTTAAATTTCAGTTCCGTTCCATTTTTTTCAGATTGAATATTATTAGATTAACTCTATCAAAAAAATAAAAAAACGGACTAGTAATATTCTTACGAGTAAATAAATTGAAAAAAACGCTTTTAAATACTCCTGGAATCAATTTAAAAATAATTAGACATTATAAAAAAATACCAAAAAAATAGAAACAAATCAAAAATTTGGGGCAATTATGAGCTTCAGAATTAAAAATGAAATGGATAATTTAATATAGTAGCCTAGTCATCGGCTAATGACAATAAAAAATAGGCCCTATAAAAGCCTATTGATACCCCTAAGGGTTGAGGTCTGAATGATTAAAACAAATTGTAACTGATTAAAATAAAAATCAGTACAACTATTACTTTAAGCATAGCAGTACCTCCTTTGACAATAAGATACGAGTCGTTGACACTCGCAGAATCATTATAACAAAAAAGACTGGAAATTTCCAGTCTAATTTGCCAACGTTTTATTTATCTTATTATCAAAGTTACCCTTTGAGGGTCTACCTTAAGGTGATTTCATTATATCAGATTATCATATTTTATGCAAATCTATTTTTATCCGAACACATTTTTGTGTTGGGGTTATTATTATACTTTGGTTTCACTAAAATGTGAGACCAATAAGTTAATGACCTCATTACTAATGATACCAGCGGAAAGTTCCGTCGGTTGTTTTTGTATTAGTTACTCAAAGAAAAGTAACTAATAAGCTAAAGTAATGACTTCTAAAACTGAGTGGAAAAATTCCACTCAGCTCATTTTTGAGCTGATACATCGGTATATAAATGTTTCAATTATTCAAGAAGCTGAAATAAGGTATGAAAATAGTAAGGAATAAAAAAAGCCGAATTTGAAATTCAGCTGATTTTTTGTATGATATATTTATGGCTAACAAATATATCATACAAAATAGACTGAAGTATATCTTCAGTAATAACAACATTCTACTAAATTCTATTGATTTTTGCAAGAAAAATAATATTGAGAAAAATCATCTTAAATACATTATATACTCTGTCGATAAGTTCATCGCCTGCAGAGATATGTCCAAAGGCTTTATTAAATTTAAATGTCCTCTCTGTCCTATTATTCACAAGTTCCCTCTTACTTGTAAGTCTAAGCTTTGTCCTTCATGTGGTTTCAAATATTCCAGAATTTGGTCTTTCAATATTATGAAACATATTTTGAATATTGAACATCGGCATGTACTCTTTACTATACCTAAAGAATGTAGACAATTTTTCTTCTATGACAGAAAGCTGCTCTCAAAGCTTTCTGACACCGTTAATGAAATCTTTAAGTTCTGCTTCCATAATATCTCCAGAAAGAAACTGAGAAAAAATAAAATATCAAAATTTTCCAGAAAATATTTCACTGACTCCGACATCGTACACCACGGGCTCATTCAATTATACATACTTTTAGAAGGGATCTTAAATGGAATCCGCATATCCATGCCATTGTTTCTCTAGGAGGATTTACTAAAAATTTTGACTTCAGGAAAATGAAACATTTTAATGTGGATACTATTGCCGGTCAATGGAAGTACCATGTCCTCAAAATTATTCAGAACGGAGAATATCATGACAGTAAAATTAAAAAAAAGGCCTTGGACACTGTTTCCAAACTTTACAGGGAAGACAAAAGATTCTTCTTTAATGTCGGTGACGGTGACATCAACAGCACAGAGGGTATTATCAGATATCTCGGAAGATACCTCGCACGTTCACCTGTTGCAGAATACAAGATTACCGAAATTGATGATGATAATGTTACCTTCTTTTTCAATGATTTAGCTAACAATAAAAAGAAAACTTACATTACTATGCCTGCTGAAAAATTTATCTCACAGATACTCATTCACCTGCCTCCTAAAAACTTTAAAATGGTAAACAGGTACGGTTTCTATTCAAGACATATTTCTGATGAACTTAAAAAGGCTATGGAGCCTTTCAGGAAAAATATTGCCGTATCTAAATATTCATTTTATCAGAGACAGATGTACATAACTTTTGGAATGAATCCCTTTTTCTGTCCTGAATGTAAAATCAGGATGATTGTCTGGGAATTCTATCATTATCTTTATCCGCTACTTAAAAAGTATTATTAATATTTTTTTAATCCAATCTGGTTGGATATTTTGTAATACAATTTTTTTTATAACTATAAATAGAGGAGGCGATTGCCTCCTCTAAAAAAAGTCATTCTATATGTTCATAAGTATCTATTTTTGATTATTAAAAAAATAAATTTACTTTACTTATAAATAAAAAAAGAAACGGGCTGAAGATACCCGTTCCTTAAAAGGAGTTTATGAAGAAAAAAAGTTTTTCACTTTTTCTATTGGTCAAGATAAGTATACAAAATTAATATTAGAAACTACTTTTTCTGTATCTTTTTTTCAATTTGAGAGCATCAAGTCAATTTTTTTACAAATAAAAAAACTAATACAAATATGTTAATATTTCTTGAAATAGATAAATATATTAAAGGTAGGGAAAATAGAAAATGAAAGGTAAAGTAAATATTAAAAAAACACTGCTAGTGTTATGTTTTTTTATAATTTCGGTTTTCACATTTGCAGAAGGTGAAAATTATTATGATTATCAGGCACTTCTGGTAGGAGATTCAAAAGGAAATATTTTTAAGAAAGACAATGTAAACGCAGTCAGGCCACTGGCTTCAGTGACAAAAGTAATGACATCCATGCTTACACTTGAAAAAATAAGAAGTGGTGCCATTTCAATGAATGACAAGGTCACTATTTCAGATACGGCATCTGTAATACCATACGGTATAAAGCTGGTTGCTGGAAAACAATATACAGTAGAAGACTTATTAAAGGCAACTATCATAAGATCTTCAAACAATGCTGCATATGCACTTGCTGAATATGTTTCAGGTGGTGATGTTCCCAGCTTTGTAGATTCTATGAACAGTAAAGCGAAACAGCTTGGATTAAACTCACTAAGATTCTGTACTCCTCATGGTCTGCCACCTGGTGACACAGGAACATGTATGGATCAGGGAAATGCAAAAGATTTATACGGACTGGCACTAAAAGCTATTGAATACAAGGAATATTTAAATATTTCAAGAAATGCAATAGATTATATAGACGGTGGAGAAATACAATTAAAATCTACAAATGCCCTTTTAGGTAAAGTCGGAGGAGTTGACGGACTGAAGACAGGATATCATAAAGCTGCAGGTTCCAATATAATCCTTACTGCTCAAAGGGGAAATGACAGGGTTATTGTAGTAATTTTAGGTTCCAATAAGGCAAAAAATAGAAATGCCATAGGTGCTGAAGAAATAAATAATTATTTTGCCCTTGGTGGAAGATTGGAAACTTCCAAAAAAGGAAAAGATGGAAATTTTTTTAAAAATCTATGGACAGGTTTAACAAAAAAATCTTCAAACGAACGTAAAAAAGATATGGGAAATGGTAAAACAAAGGTAATAGATAAAAATGAAGTTGTCAAAACTGTAAAAATAGGAAACGAAAAGTATAATCTGTATCCTGCTGAAGATATACTTGTTTCAGGGGAAACAGGAAATAAAAAGAATAAATTATAAAGTAAAAACTGAACAGTGATCTTTCAAGTAAAGATAGAGGAAAAATCGTAGGGCAATATTATGCAGATGACGGAGTTAATGAATTTACAGGTTCCCTTATAATGAGATAATTGCTTTAGTTTTACATTAAAACTCTTATAAATCAGGAAAGGAGTTGCAATATTTTTATATAATATTGCAGATGAAAAATGTCTATTGGTATTTTTGATTCAGGGGTTGGAGGATTAACTGTTTTAAAGGAAGTAAGAAAAGTCCTTCCAAATGAAAAAATCATTTATCTCGGGGATACTGCCAGAGTGCCCTATGGAGAAAAAACACAAGATCTGATTATCAGATATTCCAAACAAATCGTAGATTTTTTAATAGAAAAGAAAGTCAATGCAATTGTAGTAGCTTGTAATACAGCTACTTCTCTTGCTTTAGATGAACTGAATAAAACATTTAAAACTCCCATTATAGGAGTTATAGAAGCAGGTGTAAGAACAGCTCTCTATACTACAAAAAATAACAAAATAGGAGTTATCGGTACAAAAGCTACCATCAATTCAAAAAAATATGAAACTGAAATAAAAAAAAGAAATCCTGAAATAGAAGTGTATTCAAAATCATGCCCTCTTTTTGCTCCTGCAATTGAAGAAGGAATAATTAAAGGAAAGCTTATAAATCAAATGGTACAAATGTATCTTGATGATTTTAAGGATAAAATTGATTCCCTGATTTTGGGATGCACGCATTATCCTCTGCTGAAGGAAACTATAAGCAGCATTTATCCCAATATTAAGATTGTCGACCCTGCAAAAGAAACAGCTCAGGACTTAAAGGAGATTCTTATAAAAGAAAATCTATTGAAAAATGATGCTGAAAAAGGACATGAAGTTGAATATTTTGTAACTGATGGCCAGGATAAATTCAAGGAAATAGGGATAATGTTCCTAAACGAAAACATTGACCATGTAAACCTTATAAAACTTTAAGCTTTACAAAAAATTCTTTTAAATATCAGAATGAAAGGAGAAGTGTAAATTTACACTTAATTTATAATAATGTTTGAATATATTTTTGGAGAACTGACAATAAAAAAGATTGATTATGTGGCAATTGATATAAATGGACTGGCGTATAAAATATTTATTTCCTTGAAGACATTTGAAACACTTAAGGAAATAGGAGAAGATGAAAAACTTTTCATTCATACTCATGTCAAGGAAGATGATATTTCATTTTATGGATTTAAGACTGAAAATGAAAGGGAACTTTTCAGGGAATTGATAAAAATAAGCGGTGTAGGACCTAAACTTACTCTTGCCATTTTATCCACCTACAATGTAAAAGATGTCATAAATATTGTGCTTGATAATAATTCAAAGCTATTTACAAAAGTGCCGGGACTTGGAGAAAAGAAGGCACAGAAAATAATACTGGATTTGAAGGACAAGGTTAAAAAGCTTAATATAATTGAGATTCAGAATGAAAATGAAAAATATTTCAAATGGAAAAAATATTATTTCAGATACTTCAAATACAAAACTACTTCTCATGAAGGAAGATATAAAACTGGCTCTGGAAAGCCTGGGATATGTCAATGCCGATGTTTCCAAATGGATAAAGGATGAGGAACTTGCTGACATAAATGATATTGGTGATGCAATTAAAACTATTTTACAAAAAATTCAGAATAAGAAATAATAATAGCATATTTTGGAGGTAAATTTCGTGGCGGGACACAGTAAATGGGTAAATATAAAACAGCGAAAAGGACGACAGGATAAAATAAGAGGGAAGGCCTTTACAAGATTAGGTAAGGAAATTATGATTGCTGCAAAAATAGGTGGTGGAAATGTTGACTTTAACCCAAGACTAAGACTTGCAATAGATAAGGCAAAAGCTGCAAACATGGCAAAAGATACTATTGAAAGAGCCGTTAAAAAAGGGACAGGAGAACTTGAAGGTGTAGAATACATTGAAATAAGATATGAAGGATATGGACCTGGAGGAGTGGCATTTTTAGTAGACGTAGTTACAGATAATAAAAACCGTTCTGCTTCCACAGTCAGAATGAATTTTTCAAGAAATGAAGGGAATCTTGGAGAAACAGGATCTGTTTCGTTTATGTTTGACAGAAAAGGTATTCTTGAATTTGATAAGAAAAAAATCAATGAGGACAAACTTATGGAAACTGCACTGGAAGCAGGTGCAGAAGATATTGTTGACAGGGAACATTTTTCAGTGGTAATAACTGATCCAAATGATTTTGAAAATGTGAAAAAAGTTTTGGATGAAAAAAGGTTAAAGAGTGAAAATGCTGAAATAACAATGTATCCACAAAATGAAATAGAGATAACTGACATTGAAACTGCAGCAAAAATATTGAAACTGTATGATGATCTTGAAGACAATGAAGACGTACAGGAAATATATGCAAACTTTAATATAAGTGATAAAAATACTGGAAAAGATTGGAGAATAAATTAAAATATGTGCCAGAAAAACTTGATAGTTAAAAATTCTAAAGTTTAAAAAGCACATATTTTTTTTATTTATAAAGGATTTTTTTCTCCTAATACTTGAAAAGAATAACTTTTATTCGATTCTAATACTCAAAAGCCTGACAAGTTTTCACTTCACTAATATTAATTTCCTTTTTTTATCAAAACTAAATTCAACATTATCCATAACTGTTTCTTCATCAAATTTTACTAAAGATGTATTTTTTTATATCATCGTGATATATAATGTCAAAAATAAGTAGGCTTTTTTTATCATCAGGATTATATACTCTAATGATTAATTCATCATCTTTTTCTGCTTTTTTTACAGTGCTGAGAATACAGTTCCTATTTTCTGAAGAAAATATTGAATAATCAAATGGAATATCCTGAATTTCAGGTTTATTCATTAAAAAGAAAATATCTACATTTTTAAATTCCGCAGCCTGATAATAATAGAAAGGAGTTAAGTATTCCTTAGATATATTCGAAATTTTTGAAATTGAATATTCATTCTTTCCAATAGAAACAGCAAAATTAAACTTCAGATTTTTCAGCAGATTTGCATCAGGTGTTTCCCAGTTAGCCATTCCTGAAGCTCTTCCAGGTCTATCTTTAAGCTCTGCTTTTCCCATTTCCGGTGTTGATCTGAATAAAGTAAGGGCTATTGTATCAAATTTTTCACCTGTAATCTGATATTCCCTTACACAATCTGTTATAATGCTTACGTTTTCATGGTCATTAGCAAGAGATACAAAAGATTGCATCGGTTCTATTGTTCTAGGTTTTTCATTCCAGCCATTTTCCCGCCAGTTTTCAACTTCAGAAAGATAAACAGGCCTTCTAATCGTTCCAAATTGCTGGTCAGCAATAGACTCAGTACTCTCTATTCCTGTTTTAAACAGTACACGTACACGATGTTCTATTGCTTTATTTTCCACTTCTACATCTACTTTTACAAGAGAACTGTCTTTTTCCAGTGATAAAGTTACAAAAAATTCTATCTGGATATTATCCTGTTTCTGTTCTCTTGATGTCAGATTATAAGGAATATTCATTTTTACAGAATATTTTATTTTTATTTAACAGAGAATTTTTTTCTGTTTCCAATATTTCAATTTCAGAATTTTCATTTGTTAAAATCCTATCGCTATAAGGTTCCGAATAATCATAAGTATCTCCTTCATCTCCGGAATCTTCAAAAAAATCAGAAAAACCTTCTTTTTTTCTAAATTATTCTTTTTTTATCTTTTATGATAATTGAACCATTTTTCTGTATTCTTATATTTAGTAAGTCATTTTCAATTTCATTCACTTCAGTACTGCATTCATAAACTTTATCAGCAGATTCTTTTTTTCTCATAAACAGCGTTCTGTATCCTAAAGGCAATGTATCTTTCAAGTAAATCAGCAATTCAGTTTTATATATTTCTGAATTTTCCTTTATCCAACGTGGATTATCATTTGTATTGAATCCCACTTCAGATTTCATTTTATTTTTTATTCTTTCCTCAAGCTTTTCACTTTTTAAAACTTTGCTTTCATATACAGTGCCATCTGTATCATAAATTTCTATATCAGTAAAAGGAGTAAAAATTTCAGCCTTTAAAACTCCACTTCTTTTATACGGTAAAAAATTATACACCTGAAACTGAAAAATATCCTTTTCGGGAATAGCTGATCCTATTTCCCTCATCTTTAAGTCATTCAGATTATCCATTAGGGATTTTACTGTATCATTTCTATATTCAATACTGTTATTAGTTTCATCAGAGTTACACATACCAATACTGTCATGAGCGGCATTTTCCGCCATAAGCTTCCACGCCTGTTCAAAAACTCTATTTTCGTATTCAAAACCTGATTTATATGCTATTGAACTTAAAGGCTCCGATATATTCACTATAAGATTTTCATTTTTATTATTTTTTATCTTCAAATCAGCTCTTGTAGAATAAATGGATTTATGAACTCTGCTAAATTGTCCCGATGTCATTTCCCCTTTTACAGTATCATAGTGAAATCCGTTATTTTCAGCTTTTTCCATTACATTATCAATAGTTGATATATAAAAGTTACTGTCAGGATTAAGCTCATTAAGTTTTTCTACAATTTCAGGAAGATTTTTTCTAATTGGTCTCTGATCTTCACCGTTGTATAATGTCAATGTTCCTATTAGAGATCTTCTGTCAGTTTCTTCCTTCAATTTTGCCATCAAATTATTCAGACTATCTGCTTCAGACGTAAAATAAACAAAATTTCCATATCTGTCCAGATACATGTTAAAAACTCTGCTTCCATCAGGAGATTCCCAGTAAAACTCATTTTTAGGATAGTGACTGTCTCCCAGACCTCTTTTAAATGTATTGTATTTTATGTTAAAACCATTGAGCAGCTGAGGCATCTGAGCTGACTGACCAAAAGAGTCAGGCATATATCCTGTTTTCATATATGCCCCGAAATCTTTTGCCCTTTCTATTCCATAATACAGATTTCTTATAATGGATTCTCCGCTTATTACCATCTGATCTGTCTGCGTATACCATGGTCCTATTATCAGCTTGCCTTCTGTAACAAGTTTTTTTATTCTATTTTCATCATACGGATGAAACTCAAGATAATCATCTATAATGGACAGCTGTGCATCTAGAAGAAAATGACTGAAGTTTTTATTATTTTCCAGAACATCAAATATTTCCTTAAAATGATTCAGGGAGTATATTTTAGAACGGGAAGTTGTGAAGTACCATTCCCTGTCCCAATGTGTATGGGGAATAATCGGAAAATCATATTTCTTATTCATATTAATACTCATCCACTTCCAGCTTACCTTCTTTTATAAGCTTGTTTCTATATAGAACATTACATACAGCAATTATTACTGAACCTACAGCTATTCCTAACATGTATGCAGGAAGATTTTTTACTAGAGGCCATGCCCACACTGCTGATTCAGGGAACCATTGTACTGCTCCCAGAGCTATTCCTGAAAATGCTCCTATTATTGAAGAAATTACATACAAAGGAATTGTGAATCCAGGATTTTCAAGTGCAAAAGGTATTGCTCCTTCAGAAATTCCCATGAAAGCAAGGAATATAGATGTTTTTCCTGCATCGTAAAATTCACTGTTATAAACTCTTCTTCCAACTAATTTTTTATCTATTAAAGTTGAAAGCCCTAGTCCTATTGATGGAGTAACAATTGCTATTGTTCTTGCTGTAATTGGAAGAACTTTTTCAGTAGTAAATCCTAAAGCTACAAATCCTGCCGCTTTGTTTACAGGTCCACCTAAATCAAAAGCTGTAGTTGCTGAAAGCACAAGAGCGTAAGCAAACTGTCCTGCCGCCCCTGCCGCTTCAAGAAGTGCTCTAATTTGAAGATTTATCCATCCTCCAACAGGAGTTATTACAAATACCATTACAAACATACAGAAAAGTGAAGAAAGTAAAGGTATTAAAAAAGTAGATTTAAATGCAAGCCAGTTTTTTGGCAAATTAATATTTTTATTTAAATATTTTACAAAATACCCTATTATCATTGCTATAATAAAAGCTCCTAAAAATCCTGAAGGAACTGGAGTAACTTTATCTAAAACTCCATCTACCATTCCTATAGTAGCCACAGGTTTATTTGCAACATAACCACCAATAAATCCTGCCGCAAGGGCTGTCTTACCACCTATTGAATTTGCCACAAATGCCGCAAACATTGGAATTGCAAAACCAAATAATGTAAATCCGAAACTTTCCATTAATGAAGCCAATTTTAATAGCTGTAAACTCATTCCTGTGTACTGGCCTGTTTTTATAGCATCTAAAATTGATATACTTGGATCAATTTTAAATATTACATATGGAATCACCTGAGAAAATGCACCAATAAGTCCTCCCATTATAAGTACCGGTATCATATAGGATATACCTGTCATAAGATGTTTATAAAATTCCTGCCAAAAACTGTTTTTTCTTTTTCTTTTTAATTGAGCCATTTTAAATACCTCCATAATTTTTAATTTTATTCTGCTTTATTTATACCATTTTCTATTAAATTACCCTATTTCCTCAACTATTTCTTCTAAAATCTCTTTTCCTTCCCTAATTGCCTCCTTCAAGGTAATTTCATAAGGATCATACCCTTCAAAACGTTCCATTCCCTGTGGAGTAATTGCCAATGCTAAAATAATTGCATCTGATTCTTCTATATCTTTTCTGGTAAGCTCATTCTGAATTCCATCTGCTCCCTGTGTTTCTATTTTAATCTCAACTCCCAGTTCCTTTGCCGCCTTTTCTAAAGAATCTGCCGCCATAAATGTATGTGCCAATCCCATCGGGCATGCACAAACTGCTACAATTTTTTTCATAATAATTCTTCTCCTTATATTAATTTATTTTATTTATTCAGTAATAATTTTTTTAACAATTCTCCCTTATCATCTGTCATTTCCAACTTTTCCCTAAACTTTTCATCAAGTATTTTTTTTGACAGATTCATTAAAAATTTTTATATGCTCCCCTGCTGAAACCGTAGGAACTCCAAGAAGAAATATGTATTTTACCTTTTCATCAGGATCTCCCCAGAAAATTTCCTCTTTTAATTTTTGCAAATACTATCTGTGGTGAATTTATAAATTCTGATTTTCCATGAGGAATTGCCACTTTAAACCCTACAACAGTATTTTCCATTTCTTCCCTTTTTAAAGACATCCTCAATAAATTTCTCCTTATTAAGTAATTTTTTTCTTCAGATATTGTTTCTGTCATTTTATTAATTATTTCTCTTTTTATCTTCTGTTTCCAGATTTAAAATGATATTATTCTCATTGATAAAATTTTCCATTTTTTTCTATCTCCTGTATTTAATAAATTTAGTCAGCTCCATTTTTTTCAGAAATAACTTCTATAAAAATTCAAATATCAGCCATTTCTAAAAAAATTTTTAAATAATCTGTCAATTCTTCGGAATTTTTCTTTATTTAACAGTTCATTTTTCAAAAATCAGGATTTTTTTAAATATCTATTCAGTTCGAGTATCGCCCTCAAATGTTCATCTTTATTTCTTGAAGCAAGACAAATAACTATTTTTATCTCACTTCCAAAAAAATCTATTCCCTTTTTTAATGTTATTAATGAAAATCCTGTTTCCCTAACATTTTTTAAAAGCTGACCATGAGGTAAAAATCGTTTTGTCCCCAACCAGAATATATTTTCCATACTGTATAATCTGATTTTTCAGTTCATCTGTGTATTCCTCTTTTACAAGGCCTGAATCTATCATTGTCTGACCTGTAATTTCTATTACTTCATCAAGATTATTTGCAGCAACATTCAGCTTGATACTTTTTTCAGAAAGTAATTCTACAAAACTTTTACCAGTTTCTGATTTTTCTCCCATATCATCATAAATATTTTCTCCGAAATTTCTCATCAGCTGTTTTTTTAACTCTGTTTCATCTGATACTTTCCTTATAATGCTTAATAACTCTGACAATTTTATTTTTGATTTCTTTTCAGGCAATCCATAATTTTTTTAACTTCAGAATATCCTTTTCATTCATAACAGCATTAACTGTTATCACATCCATACCGTCCAGTTTAAAATCCAATGTTGATATAATAATATCGGCTTTTTTCAGATAATTATAATTTTCCAGCTGATTAAAAGGTATTATATCAATTATATTTACCTGAAACCTGTTATTAATATTCTCATACAGAAATCTTGAACTGCTATACCCTAGTCCGCATACAATTAATATATTAGGATCTTTCTTCAATAGTGTAGAGGGATTATTTCTCATTATGGCTCTTTGAATCATAACAGTGATGAATCTGCTTCATCTTCATCAAATGATAAATCTATAAAATCAGAAATTATCTTCAAACTTGATTTTTGTCTTTATAAAAAGTTCCATATACTGTTTTTTTTGACTTCGCTTAAAAATACTTTCTGTCAGTTTAAATTTATTTTTTTCATTCGATAAATCGCCGGTTTTATATGATTAAGCAATTCTTTCCTTAAAATCTTATCCTCTGTAAGATTTACTTTCAATTTATCACTCAACAATTTTATAAACTGGTCTATCAGGCTTTCTATCAGAATCCAGTTTAAAAAAATAGGAATATTCAAGTTATATGAATACGAACCTAGAAAAAAATCAACAAAAATAATGGACATCTTTTTCTTTAATATTTTCAATTTTTTTCCAATATTTCCCTAATTTTACTAAATTCCATAGTTTTTTTGAAAGAAATATTTCATTCTCAACATCTTCTTCTATTTCATGGCCATTTTTATTTCTTATCACTGAAATAAATAAAAAAATAGCTGTAATGTTTCAAATGCCTCATCGCTAATTGTCTTTCTCGTATAATCCAGTATTTTATTAATTGTATTTTTAGATTCTTCTATTCTGCTCTTTTTTTATAAAAATTTCTGTATTATTTTTTTAAAGGGATCATATTCTATTTTCTTTTTCCTTTGTGTTCTTTATATACTCCCTCAATATATTAATAATATATTTTTCTTATATTTATTTCACTTCCAATAATCTTATATCCTCTATTGTTGTTCATATCGATTACAAGTCCATATTCACTAATAATTTTGTTCAATTCTTTTTAATGAATATCTTACGGTTGTTTTACTTAAGTTATATTTTTTTCCGTGAAATACTGCAGTATAAATTCATTTTTAGAAAGAAATATTTCATAAGATAATATGTTTACCCTTTCGTTTTTCTGACAAAAAAATATTCCTTTTCTTTAATATTTTTCCACAATATCTTCTATTTCATTTTCTGAATATAAAAATTTTTTTAATCTATTGTTGTTTATTTCAATGATATCTTTATTATTCTTTTTCCTGAAAAAAATACATTTAACTCATCAATATCATAACGGATACTTCTTTCAGTTATATTGTATAAGTTTGAAATATCTTTTACCGTAATTTCATCATTTGAATTTATTACTAGGTTAATAATTTCAAAAATACCTTTTTTTACCATTTCATCTCCTTATACTAATAATATATACTGATTTCCATATTTTTTTCAAGATTTTTTTATTTTTTTCAAATTTTATTGAAAAAAATTTTTTTCACAACTTTATAATTTTATCTATGTATTTGTATTATTCTGATTTTTTTATGATTTGTATTTGAAAAAGTGACTAATTCCTTTAATCTTAAGTATTATTAGATTTTTATTCTAAAAATAAGGAGAAAAATCTTTTTACAATCATTATTTTCCCCTTTTTTTATTATTTCAATATTCATGATAACCCTTTAAAAATTTACTCTATAATAATCCTTACATTATTTTTTTGAATTTACACTGTTATCCCAGAAATCCCTATATAATTCTAAAGAAGCAGATATATCTAAAAAAACAACTTTTCATTTCTTTCCTTTAAGAATTTTAAATTTTTTTAAAAAAATAATAATAATCTCATCTTCTTCTATCCAGCTTAAATCTCTCATACAGTCATTTAGGGAATCATATGAGTTTTTTTCTGAAATACGGAGGAAAAATCAAAAAAATATTATCCATTTCTTTAATGAAATTGTTTTTCATTCTTTACATTTTTTTCAAATCAATTTCAACTTCAAATATTTTATTTTTTTCAGATATCCCTTGATTTTTGCCATTATTCATTTAAATTTCTCCTTATAGATTTTCAGTTGCTGTCTTTTTTTCATCAATTTTATATTCAATATATTCAAAAATTTTTTTCTTTCATTTTTTTATTCTTTATAGATAATAACAGTAGAAACGGCATATTCCCTGCTATGTGAAATACTTATCTGTATTTTAAGGTCTTCTGCATGATTTAGAAGATTATTATAAAGGGTAACAGTGGGCTTCCCCAGCTCATCATTAAGTATTTCCACATCATTTAAAGAAAAGCCCCTCACACCTGTTCCAAGTGCTTTTGAAACTGCCTCTTTTGCGGCAAATCTTCCGGCATAACTGGCATAGGGCTCCTTCTTCTTTTCTATGTATTCTATTTCCTTTTCAGTATAAACTTTCCTTTTAAATGATGAAGTTCTGTTAATAGCTTCCCTTATCCTGCTTATTTCAATGATATCAGTTCCTATTCCGTATATTTCCATCATTTCTCCTTCAATCTACAGATTATATATTTTCTTGGCATTTTCAGTCGTAACTTTTATTACTTCCTCTACAGAAATTCCCTTTATTGTCGCTATTTCTTCAGCAACATACTTTGTATAGACAGGCTGATTTCTCTTTCCTCTAAAAGGTACAGGAGTCAAATAAGGGCAGTCTGTCTCAAGGACTATCCTATCGAGAGGCAATTCTTTTACCAGTTCCTTAGTTTTTCTATTATTTTTGAAAGTAACTGTCCCACCTACTCCTATATAGTATCTGTCAAGAAAAGGCTTTGCCGCCTGAAAAGATCCAGGATAGCAGTGAAGTATTCCTCCTACATTTGGATATTCCTTTAAAATATCAAGTGTATCCTGTAATGCTTCCCTTGTATGAATAACTATCGGTAATTTTACTCTTTCAGCAAGTTCTATCTGTCTTCTGAATCCTTCCTTCTGCACTTCTTCCGGATCTTCCATCCAATGATAGTCAAGTCCTATTTCCCCTATTGCAACAACCTTTTTTTCACTCAGTGCCAATCTTTCCAGTTCCTTGTCGACTTCAGCGTTATATTTTTTAATATCTACAGGATGTATTCCAATCACTGCATGAATAAAATCATATTTATTTGCAAGTTCTATACTTTTCAATGAGCTTTCCATATCAAAGCCAATACTTACAATTCCTTCCATCTGTTCCTCTATATTTTTCATGACATCGTCAAAATCTTCCTGAAACTGCTCATCATAAATATGTGTATGAGTGTCTATTATTTTGGACATTTTCAATCCTTCCTTTACTGATAAACTATATAATTTTTAAATTCATATAATTATTAAATATATCTTTTTTTAATTTTTTTGTTATAATATCCCATTTCCCATTGATTTTTTTCCTGTTCACCATTAAGAATATCATTATCAAATTTTGGAATTTTCAAATTAATTGTTAAATTTGCTTTTTGAACTGGAAGTATACTCAATTTTTTTATTTCATATTTCATATTCTTCAAGTAACCTTTTGAAATTTCTCCAAAAAAATTTTTAATCCTACAGCTTCTTTTTTTCACTATTAATCTGCTGATCGATTTCCTTTTATTCCATTAGAAATTTCTTTTTTTGTCATCTCAGTAAATCTCTTTTTCAATTTCTAAATTATTCTGCTCTAGTTCTATTTTTCTGAATTTTTTTACATTTGGCTTAACTTCTACTTTATAATTTGCCGAAAAACCCTAAACTTCTCTGCTATTAAAAAAATAAAATTAATATTTTTTTCATAAGACTCCTTCTTCATAAACTTTATTATATGTAGATTTATTTTAATTTCTCATATCTTTTGGATAATTCGACAGCTCTCTCTTTTGTTGTTGCTATTAAAGATTCTGTATATGCCAGACCATAACCTGTTCCACAAAGTCTTTCTCCATTTACAGTATCACAGAATTTATTTGCTTCAGCTTTTGCCACTTTATCTCTTTTTTTAATCCATGCTCTTTCTTCATCTCTAAGTTTCAACTGTTCATTTTTTGATAATTTTGCCATTAACAGTTTATAGACTTCATTTAATTCCTCATCCCAACCTTCATAAATAGCTGCTGCAGCATTTTTCATTTCTGCATTACTTCCTCCAAATGATTTTTCCACACTCTTCTCTTTAATTTCCATTCTAATCATCATATCATCTTTATAACCTGCAAAACTGCTGATTGAAACTATTAAACTCACAGCTAAAATCATGATTTTTTTCATATAAATCACTCCCTAATATTGTTTAATCATTTTAAATTTGTGCTATTCAAAGTTTCTACCCCTTTTGTAGTCCATTGGTTATTAATTTTTTCCAGGACTACCTTCTGACTATTGAGCTTATATTTCAAGTTATTTGACTCCAGACTTTTTAAAATTTCATCTAAAGTAAGATAAAAAAATATTTCATGTACTTTTGCCTTTATCGTATTCAGAAAGCTGTGCATAAACTCCATTTTCACTATATATTTTTAATCCAGTCTCCTGTTCCAGCCTTTTCTTTATAAGTTCATTAAAAATCATTTGTAGTTATCAGAGAAACTATGTCAGGTGTTTTTTTCATCATAAAACGCTTCTATCTTATCTAATGATAAAAAAATTAATTCTCTTTATTGTTACTGAAGATTTTTTTCCTTTATTTTTTTATTTATAACTTCATTTGTTGAAATTACACCTTGATCATCTCCATAATTTAATTCAAACTTATTTTTATAATCCATGTCAATTACTTGATTTACAAGGCCTATTATATCATTTTTCCTGTTTTCCATTTCTATTTTGGAAATATTCACACCTTTTTCCTTTGTAATTTTTGTAGAAAAAGACATTGCCGAAATTACAAGAAATAAAATTAGTATTTTTTTCATTCTCTATTATCTGATACATTTATTAAATGTACCTATTCTCCTTTCAAATTTTACTATTCCGGATAATTTAAATTTTCCTCTCCCAAATTTTCCAGAGTTTCTTCCAGATACTTCTTAGCTTCATAATTAGCCATTGGTAAGTTCTGATCCAGATAATTTCCACATTCTATAGCTGTTGCACCAGGAATGTCCCCTTTAAATTCAGCCATAAATTTGTAAAGTTCCTTCATAAGTTCAACTATATCCTTTGATTCAAGTTTTCCTTTAAGTATAAGGTAAAAACCTGTTCTACATCCCATAGGCCCAAAATATACTATTTGCTCTTTCCATACAGGATGATTTCTTAAAAATGTTGCTCCCATGTGTTCCATTGTATGCAATTCTGCAATATTTATTACCGGCTCCCTGTTTGGAAGTTTCATTCTTATGTCAAAACTTGTAAGATAATTTCCATTTATTTCATCAATTCTTGATACATAAAGTCCTCTGTTAAGTCTCACATGGTCAACTTGAAAACTTGCTATTCTTTCCATAACGGATTCTCCCTTCGTATATAGCCCTGCTTCTGTACAGTTCTATTCCCTATATTTTTTAATCTGTTCTATCTTTTTATATTTCTCGAAGCTTCTATAAGTAAATCCAGTGTTTCCACATAGCTGTATCCTTTTGAAGCCGTACTTTTTGGTAAAAGGCTGGCAGCTGTCATACCTGGCAACGTATTAACCTCCATAAAATATGGTTTATCTCCCACTACCATAAAATCCACCCTTGCAAATCCTTCGCATTTCAATGCATAGTAACTGTCATAAGCAAACTTGTCTATTTCCTTCTGTATTTCTTCAGGAAACTCAAATACAAATTCCCTTGCTCCACCATCTGCATATTTAGATTCATAATCAAAATACTCCCCTGCAACAGCTTCTATTTTAAGTGTAGGAAATACTTTCCCATTAATTACAGGTACACTTATCTCAGTTCCTGGCAGTACTTCCTCCACCAGAGCAGTCTTATCCATTGTATAAACTAATTCAAGCGCTTTTTTAAACTCTTCTTCTGCTTCTACAAAACTTACTCCTATACTTGATCCTCCTGAGTTAGGCTTTACTATAATTCTATTTCCAAGTTTTTCCTTTATTTCCTGAAAGTTATATCCTTCCCCTCTTCTTATAGCTACACCCTTTGCTGTTCTTACTCCATAAGTTTCCACAATTTTCTTTGTGAGTTCCTTATCTATGCAAAGTGCACTTGACATAACTCCAGAACCTCCATAAGCTATTCCAAGGCTTTCCAGAATCGCCTGTACTCTTCCGTCTTCTCCAAATATTCCATGTAACGCTATATATACAAAATCCAGGTCAAGATTTTCAAGTTTTTCAAATACTTCCCTTTCTGAATTTATAACAATATCAAAAACTTCATACTTATCTCTATTAAGATTTTTAATAATTTCACTTCCTGTATTCATTGAAACTTCTTTTTCAGTGGAAACTCCTCCTCTGATTACTCCTACTTTTAATAATTTTGACATTTTAAACATCCTCTCATTATATTATCATATTAAAATTATTTTTTTCTGTTTACAAAACTTTTTCAGTTGACAGTTTTTACTTTACATCCTTAAAATCTTCTTCTGTAAATATATATCTCTTTCCACAGAAATGACATTCTGCTTCTATTTTCCCTTCTTCTTTAAGTATATGATCTATTTCCTCTTTACCTAAAGTCAGAATTCCTTTATAATATTTTTCCCTTGTGCAGTTGCATTTATATTCAATTTCAGATTCTTCAAGAATTTCATAATCTTCAACATATTTTTTTACATGAGCTCCTGACATTTCAGCCTCTTCTTCAACTGCAGAAATATCTTCATACAGAAGTTCTATAATCCTTTCAGGAGTAAATCCGCCTGAAAGAAGTTCCGTTATGCTTCTTATCTGTCTCAGTTTATCTTCAAGTTTGTCTATAAAACTGTCTTCAACTCCCGGAAGTAGCTGTATTATATATCCTCCTGCCTTCTCCACTTCATTTCCATCTTCTGAAAGCTTAACTCCTAAAGCAACTACAGACTTTATCTGCTCTGAAATCAGAAAATAATGAGCCATTGTATCTGCTATGTCTTCTCCTGCAATATGTGTAAGTCCGACAAAAGGTTCCTTCAGTCCCATATCCCTGATTACCTGTAATGTCCCGTCTCCTATGAATCTTATCTGACCTTGTTCATTTGTTATAAATTCACCATTTTCATTTATCAGTCCATTTATTTTTTCTTCCTCAATGGCTCCAACATATCCCTTTACTTCGCCTTTTTTATTTCCTGTAGCAAGCATATTTCCATATGGACCGTCTCCATTTGTCTTTAACGTAATAAGGTCGTTTTCCCCCTTTAAATCCTTTCCCATCATTGCAGTCACTGTTAACAGCTTCCCAAACAATGTTGTTGCAACCGGATCGGTATCATGTATCTTTTTTGCTTCCTTTACAAGTTCTGTAGAATCACATACAAAAAATCTTGCACATTTACTTGTTCCTCTTATCAGTTTTGATTTATTTCCCATTTTTCCATTTCCTTTTCTATTTTATATATTTTCAATTAAAAATATCGCCCACTTTCATCGCCTATGCGACTTAGAGTTGGGCGATACACCTCTTTATTTACAATTTATTTACCATTATTTTCTATTTTTGGTTCATTTGGTTTCTGTGTATCTCCTGCATTTGGCCCGTTTTCAGACACTCCTGTCTGCTGTTCCTGCTCATCATCATCTAAATTACCAGGATTTTGCAATGTTGTTATTAATTTTCCAAGTAAAACATCCATATTTTCAGGTGTTATTTCTATTTTATTTCCATTTTCTGTTTTTTTAAAACTACAAAATCTGTAGTGTATGTAGATTTTTGGAACATTTTTTTGATTCAATAATACTTTTAAACTCATCTTCAGATGACGTACTGTTGTTATTTCCATTAGAAAATGTATCTTGCGACATTTTTTTCAAACATTTTTCTTAAATACTTTTTTTACATCAATATTTTTTTATTTCCACTGTTACAACTGAAGTATTTGCATCCTGTTTTTTTCTGTTTTTTTACTATTTTGTATTCCAGATTTTTCAAACAACTTTTTCAAAAAAAGTAGGCTGCTGTGTTTTTATTATTGTACTCAGATGCATATTTTCTTCAGCATCCTGATTTACAACATAATCCTTAAATGCTTTTTCAATTTTCTTTTCTTTAACATTATCTATAAATTTTTGATACAACTGTTTCGGGCTTACTGCCACAGCTTACAGTCAATATAAGTAACAAAATTCCTATTAGTAATTTCTTCATTTATTACTCCCTCTTCTTTCATTTATTTAATCCATTTTACATTATTTAAAATAACAAGTCAAGTAAAGAATTTAAATAAACTTTAGCCTTTGAGGTTTTCCAGTTCCTTTTCCAGTTTTTTAAATTTTTTAACCAGCTCAGGAACTTTACCCATAGACATTTTTATTCTTAAATCCTCCATATGTTCCCTTAAAGGATATCCTGACATTTTGCTTCCATCAGGAACATCGTTTGTAACTCCTGATCTTGCGGCAATTATTACATTATTTCCTATTTTAAGATGCCCTGCAACTCCCACCTGACCTGCAAGTGTTGTATTATCGCCTACTTCAACACTTCCTGAAATTCCTGTCTGAGCCACTATAAAGCAGTTTTCTCCAATAATATCATTGTGAGCTATATGTACAAGGTTATCTATCTTTGTCCCTTTTTTTATAATTGTATCTCCTATTGTACCCCTGTCTACACAGGTATTTGCTCCTATTTCAACTTCCCCCCTTCAATAATAACATTTCCAATCTGTTCAATTTTTATATTATTTCCATTAACTTTTACAAATCCAAATCCATCAGATCCTATAACTGCTCCCGGCTGAATTATAGATCCCTTTCCAATTTTAGTAAATTCCCTTACCGTAACATTGGAATAGATAATACAGTTGTCTTCTATTACAGTTCCTTCAAATATTGAAACATTAGGATAAATGACAACATTTTTCCCTATTTTTACATTATGCCCGATATATGTGTTTATAGGGGAAACAGTAGCAGTTTCATCTATTACTGCCGAATCTTCCCTCTGTTTCTGGAATGGCTGAATTTTTGGCTTAAAGTAATTCAGAAGAATAGGCATCAGTTCCCTTGGATTACTGCTTACAGTAATATAAGTCCTGTCAGTAGGCAGTCCTTCCATAAGGGGAACAATGATTGCTCCTGCATTACATTTGTCAATATTTTTCAGCATTTTCTCATCAGCTGCGAAAGTAATCTCATCTTCTGTGGCATGAAAAAAAGGTGATAATCTAAGAAAACTTAGATTATCATTTCCTTTTATCTCACCTTTTATTAATTTCGCTATTTCTTTTATATTATACATTTGAAACAACTCCTTTAATATTAGAATGTCTGTCCAAAACTGAAGTAGAATTTTCCTCCTGTTTTTTGTCCGCCTTTTTCTTCCGGATCAAGTGGCCAACCATAGTCAAATCTTAATGGTCCAATTGGTGTATTAAGTCTTATTCCTACTCCTACACCTTTTTTAAGATCTGCAAACTTACTTGCATTATGTCTGTCAGGTGTATTTATCTTTCTACCTCCAACTACTGTAGATTTCTGCCAGGCATTTCCTATATCAAAGAAAGTAACAAATTGTAATGTTTTATTTATTTGTGTTCTATTTTCAACTGTTGCATGGAATTTATTAAATCCTTCAAATTTCCATATTCGTATCCTCTTAATGTTTCTGCTCCACCTATACTGAATCTTAATGCATCCGGTGTTCCACTTCCTGTAGACCCCCATACAACTCTGTAGGCCATAACGTTTTTATCTTTAAAGAAAGTATGATGGTAAGCTCTTAAATCTGCTTCAAACTGATCATATTTTCTCTTATCTTTTATAAGGTCTCCCTTTTCATAAGTTAATGTAGAGTAAATTCCTTTTGTTGGTGCAAAAGAATTATCTCTTGAATCATAAATTAAGCTTGGAGTAAGTGCAATAAGATTGTATGTATCATTTATCTGTTTTGATCCTAAAATTTCCTTATAATGATCATATCTTGCAGACAATCTTACATATATCTTATCATTTAATCCTTTTCCTATTGTCCATCTAGTCCCTATTTTTCTTACTTTTTCAACATCTAACGGACCGGCATTGTCATCTACTGACTCTCTCCAGTAAATAGCTCCTCCAGCCTGTACTCTCTCAGTATTTCTCAGCCATGGATCAAACCAGTTAATGTCTAATGTTTTATCCCCTTTATTTGATGCTTCTATGTTAATAGAAGCTTCCTGTCCTCTTCCAAGGAAGTTTGTATCTGCCAGCTTAAGTCCTCCTACTAATCCTACTGATGTACCGTATGAAATACTTCCATTTATTGTAGTTGTAGGTCTTTCTTCTACAAGGAATTCTACAGATCTTGCGTTAGGATCCGTTTCACTACCGCTTACAACAGGTTCTATTGAAGTAAATATACCTGTTCTATATAAATCTCTTATTGTTGCTTCTACATTTTTAGCTTCAAGTATTTCTCCAGGTTTTACTGACTGAGATCTTTCAAATATATAAGGTTTTGTTCTTAATTTTGCTTTGTATTCTGTTGATCTTTCATTTTCCCTTTTAGAATTTACCTTTTTAAATACAACAGAATCAACCATTCCTTCTGTAAGTCCTATTTTGATGTCTCCTTCTTTAGAAACATTGATTGTTTCTATTCTGGCAGTTGTATATCCACCTTTATTATAAAGCTTTACAATTCCATTATTATCAGGATTTAAAAGGTTTCCATTTAACATTTCCCCTTTTTTTATTCCCAATGCCTGCTCAAGCTGAGCCTCAGTAAATAAAGTATTTCCTGATATTTCAATATCCTTTACTATTGGGTTTTCTTCTACAATATAAGTAATAGCTACAGTATTGTTAGCTTCTCTGTCTACTGAAGGTTCTACTGAAGTGAAAAGTCCTGTCTGGAATATTTTCTGAGCACCATCTATTGCTTCCTGAGGTACAAACTGATCCCCTTCTTTTACCTTAACATTTTTTAAAACTTCTTCCTTACTTATTTTTTCAATTCCTTTTACATCTACTTTCGATACTACGAATTCTGTTTTTTGAGTTAAGTCCTGAGCTGTTTCTGCTCTTTGTGCCGCTTCAAGTGCATTTGCAGTTTCATCAACTTCCACTACAAGATTTACAGTATCCCCTTCCTGTTGTGGATATACATTGACATTTGAAATATAATTCAATCTTTAATGCAAGATATATTTCACTTAAACTTTTATTAGAATAAGTGTCCCCTTCTTTAACAGGAATTTTTTTCCCTCAAAAAAATTCTTCAGGAATTTCTTTCAATTGTGAAAACTGAATAGTTCCAACTTTTAAATTTTTCCTTTTCAGTCGCTTTTTGTTATTCCGTTCATTGATAAAAAAATAATGTAACCGTTATAATGAAAGCGTAAATTTTTGTTTCTCATGTCTCCTCCTAATTATTTAGATAAAGTCTCTAATTTTTTTCTATGAAATAATTTTTTTCCATAAATCTCCGAAAGAATCTGCTTTTTGTTGAAAAAAATCAACTCCAAAATAATAATTTAAATCATTTTTTGGTTTGAAATTCGTGCTTTCATCCCTCTTTGTTATGGTTTCTCCACCAATTTTAAGTTCCAATCCTTCAAATACGTTATAGTTTATCCAGGCATTATATCCAACTGGATTGGATGTGTTCCCATTTTCCGTCTTTGTCTGGAACGGGAATTTAAATTGTAAATTCCAGAACCATTTGTCCTTGTAAAGGTTGTCCTGAATGTATAAAGTAGTGGCTCCGCTGTATTCTCCCGTCTTTTCAGATTTCTTAAAATCAGTTGAAACAGATACGTTACTTAATCCAAATGTCTCCCCAATTTTACCAGTTACTGGCGAAAAAATCAACTCATTTAATGCAGTATTTAATACAGAGCCTATTACCACTGTTCCGTCCTGACTTGTATCAGCTGTTTTATTGTCCTGATTATTGTTTCCTTTTGATGCTGAATTAAATGCCAGCAGTGAAATTATCTGTTCCTTAGAAAGTCCCGAATCAGAAGAGAATTCTATAACAGGATTACTTGATTTTCCTGTAACTGATACTTCGATTCTTTCCTTCCCAACTTTTGTGCTTGCATTAAATATTATAAATGGGTCTATCTGAAGCGAATTTTCTGATGACTGTTCAGGAAATCTTATTTCTGCCTGATTAATTTTAAACTGTTTATTATTCAGTAAAAAAGATCCCTGTTTTATTATAAATTCTCCTGTCAGTCCTACTTCACCATTTTCGTACAATACCTTACTTTCTCCTGAAATACCTCCTTTAATATTTTTTACAAGAGTCATGCTAGGAATATTAATTTTTACATCCTTGTTTGCCCTCATATTTATATCTACTGTATATTGTTTCAATATTTTATCTATTACTTCCTCAACAATACCTTCGACTATAGTTTTGTTTTTCAGAGTTTTTTCCTCTTCTTCTGTGGATTTGGCTTTTTTTTCTTCCCCTCCAAAACTAGGAATCGCCCTTATTTCACCAGATTCTGCAGTTATATTACCAAACAGGTGATTTTCTGTAAATATTATATCTCCTGTTAAAACCGCATCTATATCCTCACCGTATCTCACTTTTACACTATTAAGCGAGGTATTTAGTTCAAATTTCCCAAGTTCCAGTCTTTTAGTCCGCATGAAATCTTCCGGAATTACAGGAACATCAAGATTCCCATCAACTGTAAATGTTCCTCCGTTATAACCACCATCAAGCCTGTTTACATTCAGCTTTCTGTTATCAACACTTATATCAGCATTTACATTATCGACTAAAGTTATTCCATCTTTTGTTTTATAGTTAAAGTTATTTAACAAAACTGTTCCTACTGTCTGCTCCGGTGAAAACACAATATCTATATCTGCTATTCCACTTGCCTCTTTTATATTCTTATCAAGACCAAGAAAATCAAGATTAAATTTTTTAGCAAGTACTGATACATTATAATTTACAGGAGAAAAATTAAAATATCCGTTTAAAAGCAATGGATTTTTTTCATATTCCAGATAAAACTGACCTATATTTATTCCCTTATTATCGGCACCAACATCTACATCAAGGTGTTCCACAGGGAATCCACTTAATGTTACTTTATCAGAATTAATTGTTATTCCCGTTGAAAAAATTTCAGGCTTTCCGTTAAAGAAAAAGTCAAGAGTTATATCTCCACTATATCCTTTATCCTTCAAATCCTGCACTGAATCCAGAGAGAATTTCTGATTTTCAAGTTTATAGTCAATATCTATATTTTCCAGATCAAATTTTGTATTTGTCCTGAAAAGTTCTTCACCGTTATCCCCTTTGACAATAAAATCCTTAATATTAAAAGTTCCATATTTAAAGAGCTTATCTACATTTCCATCTGAATATTCCAGTTCTGCATTTAATGAAGGCACTTTGTAGCCTTTATAACTTATATTACCGAAATTTACATTTCCTGACAGATTAAACTTATTTAAATCCCCTTTAAGAGATAATTCAGAAAATGTTCCGAATGTCAAGTCATTAAATTTAAACAGTTTTGGAATATCAGGTTCTGTCAGACTTAGTTTTAAATCTGCAAGACCCGTTTTCATATCATAGGTTCCGGCTATTTGATTTTCCCTCAAGCTGAACTTCCTAAAATTCAGTACACTTTTATTTATATCTATTATCCCTTCCGTATCTCCTATATAAGTTGAATCTATTGTTGTTTTAGAAGGATGTAGAATTATGCTTCCGGACATATTTTCCAGAGAACCGTCTACATTCATTGTTGCATCCTTAATATAGAGATTTACTTCTGGTTTAATATTATTGTATACTACATAGTCCTTTAATTCAGAATTTATTCTTATATTTCCATTTTTCATATTAAATGAACCATTTGCCTGTAGCTTATCATTGCTTATATTTGAAATATGAACAACGTTATTTTTTATGTTTAAATTCCCCGAAACATTTTTCAGTCTCTGGTATCCTACCCATAATTCAGACATTTTAGCATTTATATCTAAATTTAGGCTTAGCAAATCATTGATTTTACCCTTAGCGTGGAGCTGTTCATATTCTACAATGTACTCTCCATAAGGGCTGTAAAGCTCATAATTACCTGACAGCTTGTCACCATTTCCTGAAATATTCGCTGTTATCGTCATAGGCAATTTAGCTTTGTCTAGACCTTTCAGATTAAATCCATAGGCCCTTAGAAGTTTTGCAACATCAATTCTTCCCTTTTCAGTTGTTTTAATTTTATATGAATGTTTCATATCTGCAGTTGTTGTTCCTGAAACTCTTAAATTCTGTCCTTTTGCATTTACATCTGCATTTACATTGTAGGAACCGTTTTTTACATTTACATCTGCATTTATCAAATTAAAATATTTATTATCCCTGCTCTTTAATTTTGCCTGTATGTTTCCTGACTGTAAAATATTTATTATTAAATTTAAGAACAAGATTATTTACCTTAGGATTTACATCGTAGGAATTTCCTCCATAATTTACCGTCAGATAATCCCTTCCAGCTGCATTTATATTCATCTGCTGATCTTGTACATTTATAACATAATTTCCTGAAACTTCATTTGAGTTGAAGTTTCCTGTTATTATATTTTCTTTATTTATTGATGCTTCTCCTGTTATCCGGGCTACACTGTAATCAGATCCCCTATTTGTTAAGATGTAATTTCCATTACCTTGTTTTTCTTTTACATTGTAAGTAAACTTTGGTACAAGAACATCATTTTTTACTTTAAATCCATTTATTGCTTCATCAAAGTGGAATGTTGTATTTTCCAGTGTCAGAATCTGCTCCTTAGACATTTTCAGCGATGTTTTCAAATCTCTGAACCTGTAATTTGCAAGTGTTATCTGAGGAGAAGAAAATTTACCGTCCAGTGTAAACTCCTTCGACTGTACATTTACAGCTGCATCAAGTTCCCCAGTTACATTTCCGCTGGCATTGACATTGAAATCCTTTATAACCTTATATCTCGCAATTTCCTTAAATGGGAGATTGTCAGTTGTCAATTTTATGTTAATATCCTGCTTTGGCATATTGTAACCTAATTTAAATGTTACAGGATTATTTTCTATGGATGTTTTTGCATCAACAGTAATATCATCATTTTTCATATCTATTACTGCATCAACATTTTCAATATCTCCATCAAAATCATCATATTGAATTGTCCCATTTTTTACATCTAATTTACCTTTTACCTTCATTACATTTTCTTTATGTTTCTGGGTTAACTCCAGATTTCCTGTAAGTACACCTTTTTTCGCCTTTATCATATCCAGTGGAACATACTGTCCCAGGCTTTCTGTCACATTGACATTTTTAAATTCAAACCCCAGATGAAATTCCTTCTTTTTAGGATCCGTATTTTTAGTCCTGTCAAACATTGATTTGAAAGACTGTAATGTATTTATCTTTTGATCAAGAAATACTTTTATACTTTCATCCCCGTCACTTCCTTTGCCTCAAGTGAAAATCCTCTTGACTTGGAAACTTCCAGATATCCATTTACATTTTTTAGGGTTTTGGCTATTTTCTTCTCGTAACTTGTATCAGTATAATTCAACACAGAATTATAGAAATAAAGTTTTCCCAGCCTGTTTGTATTATCATAAGTAATCTTCTTCTTATCGTCAGGCTTCAATATATTAAATACATTAAACTTATTCTGTGGATACCTGTCAAGATTGACTGTCGCATCAGAAACCTCTATTTTGGATAATCTTGAAGGAAGCATGAGATTTATTTTTGCAGTGGCTTTTTTAGCATCTATGACTAAGTTTCCCGACTGATCCTTTACTTTCAAATCATCTATTCTTAATTTTCCAAATCCTTCAAGTTCCACTTTCTTAAATTCAACATTTAAACCTGAAGTTTTCAGTATGTAACCAAGCATTCCCTTAAAATTATTTGTGGAGATATATCCTCTGATTATAAACAGAGATAACAAAAGAGGGATAAATGCAATTAAAGTTTTTCTTATATATTTCATTTTTACCTCCTTCTTTTTTATCTCATTTTTATATTTATTTTATCTTATTATATTATACATTACTTATATCACACTTAGCATTTTTCCTGTATTGTTTTTTTAATCAAAATTAATATCCAGCAATCCTATTATTCTTTCCAGTTCCTCATAATCATGAAACTTTATTTCTATTTTACCATTTCCATGTAAATTTCCCTTTATTTCTACACTGCTTTCAAAAAAATTCCCTCAATTTACCTTCCAGAAATAATTTTTTTCACCATCTTTTTCTTCGTAACCTTCTTCATATCCATTATATTCTTTTTCAGAAAAATCATTATTTTCCTTATCATTCAGATTTTTATTCTGTGATTCATTTTCTGATTCTTTTCCTCTGCTATCTAAACTACCAGATAAGATATCTGAAGAATTCCCTTTATTTATAAGAACTTTTACTCTTCTTTCTGTTTCCCTGACAGAATATCCCTTATTTATTATTTCTTTTGCCGCCTCTTCTATTTTCTTTTCATCAGACAGGCTTAAAAGGGTTCTTGCATGGCCATAGGATATTTCCCCTTTTTTTACCATTTCCTTTACACTTGCAGGAAGTTTTAAAATCCTCATTTTATTTGAAACTGAAGACCTTGTCTTACCCAGTTTTTCCGAAAGCTTTTCCTGAGTATATCCATAAACCTCCATGAGCATCAGATAGGATTCTGCTTCTTCTATCGGATTCAGATTTTCACGCTGAATATTTTCCAGAACAGAAAGCTCATATCCTCTGGCATCACCCACATTCATTTCTATAACAGGTATACTTTCCATTCCAAGTTCCCTGCATGCACGGTAACGTCTTTCTCCTGCTACAATTTCATATTTCCCGTTTGAAATTTTTCTTACTGTAATCGGCTGAAGTAACCCACTATTTTTTATTGAATCCTTCAGTTCGGACATTTTCCCATTATCAAAATATTTTCTCGGCTGATTACTGTTTGTAACAATTTTATCTATTTTTAAATTCAGAAGTTTCATAATCCCTCTTTTTTCCATTTTTCATATTTTAAATCTTATCGACATTATTTATTACACTTAAACCTTTACAAACTTAATTCCTGCTTACAGAATAAATTGCCTTTGAGTCCCTTGAAGCCGCCCTTGCTGATAATATTCCTACAATTACTGTAATAAGCAGGGCAATCAGAAAGTAAGGGCTAAACCACACACTTCCCCTGACATCCGGATTTAGGCTCATATAAGTTGAAAGCTGTTCCGTCGCTTCAAAAAAACTTGAAGAAATTCCTTCAGCCCTAAGTCCGTCCCTGAAGTGAAAAACAACAGTTATAAAGTGCGATGTGGCAATTACAATACTTGAAGCCAGCACAAACAACGCCGACCCTACTGCTCCCATTTTCTTTGTGAAAAAAGTATATCCGGCTATTCCACCAAACAGAATTACTACTACAGCAACTGCACCAAGATAGCCTAACGCTCCTATAATAACCCATAAAATCCCACCGACAGAAGCTCCTAAAAGACTTCCTATAAATCCTAGAATATGATTTTCCTTTGTTGAAGTCATTTCTTCCTTATTTTTTTCAAGCTCTGCCAGCCTTGTCTGATGGCAATTTTCACATATATAATCTATTTCAGACTCATTTTTTATAACCTGTGTTGCCTTTATATCCGCTTCTTCAGGTGAAACACCACAGAAGGCACAGCAGCTGACTGTTTCTTCCTTTTCCAGAAAATCTGTTATTCTATTTAAGATATTTTCAATATCTTCATATAATTTTTTTGTCTTTCCTTCATCTACGATAACTTCTATATAATTTTTTTTGACCTCTGCTTCTTTTTATTCCGGAAATTTCTTTTTTTAATTCATCCAGTAGGTTATTAATCTTACTTCTGTCTGTTTTTTTGTCTATATTTACCTTTATAATATAGTCTCTCAAATCCACTAAAAACATTAACATAGTAATCTTTTTATTTTTACCCTTTACAGCTTCCATTGTTTCTAAAAAAACTTAGCTGTTCATCTATAAGTTCCAAATCATAATTTCCTGCCAATGTCTTCAAAAATCTTCATTTTTTTATCCCCTTCATATTTTTTTACAGAAAGTATACTTCCTGTAATTTTTTTCATTTTTAATTTACTACTCTGCTACAAAGGTTTTTTTGATGGAATTCCTGTTTTTTTCTTGGATATTTTCCATCTGTTTTCTTTAATTTTCTTATTTCGAACACTATTCTTTCATCTCCACTTTCAGGAAGATTAAACTTATGTATATTTTCTACTGATGCATTTAATTTCTTTAAAGCATTTCCCGATTCTTCCAGCTCGTTAAGATTCAGTTTCTGAGGTAAAAATCTTCCATTCACTTTTAAGAAGGGGATCATATACTCCAGTATTATTCTTAAATTTGCCACTCCTCTGCAAAGGACCGCATCAAAGCTTTCCCTTTTGTTCTTTATAAGCTCTTCAGCCCTTTCAGAACTAGTTTTTACATTTTTAATATTTAATTTTTCTATGACTTCGTTTATAAAATCAATCTTTTTCCTTACTGAATCCACAAGTAAAAATTCCTTTTCAGGATAATATATTGCAAGGACAAGTCCAGGAAATCCTGCTCCTGTTCCCACATCTATTAATTTCTGTTCTTCCTTTTGTATCACTTCAGTCAGAAACAGACTGTCAATAAAATGTTTCTCTGTCATTCCTTTTTTATCCCTTATTGCAGTAAGGTTCATTATTTTATTTTTTTCATACATAAGTTCAAGGAACTCAAGCATTTTTTCCTTTTTTTCCTCATCAACTGAAATTCCTGATTTCAAAAGAAGTTCATCGAAATAGTTTCTTATTTCATTGTCAATTTCTATATTATTATTTTCCATAATTTCCCATACTTTCAATAATTATTTGTATTACATGCTTAAAATAGAGCCTGTTTCATATTTTACAGAAATTCCTATTACCAATGATACTACTGTTTCAGCACTCCCTCAAGATACATAAGCAGTACAGATATGTCTGCAGGAGTAACTCCTGATATTCTTGAAGCCTGACCTACATTATATGGGGCTTTTTCCTTTAATCTCTGCTTTGCTTCAAGCGTTATCCCCCTTCATTCCGTCATAATCAAAATCTTTAGGAATTTTCTTGTCATCCAGCTTTTTCTGTCTGTCCATTATCTGCTTTGCCTTTGCAATATACCCTTCATACTTTACCTGTACTTCTATCTGGTATTCTGTATCTTCATCAAAGCTGAGGTTAGGAATATTTTCCATAATTTCTGCAATATATTTTATATCATCATAGGTAACCTTCGGACGTCTCAGAATTTCCTTCAATGTTGTTCCACTTTTTAGGGATTCATCATATCTGTCAAGTATTTCTGCAAGCCTTTTATTACTTATCCCTAACTTTATATTTTCAAGATTTTCTATTGTTTCTGCGACATTTTTCTTTTTTTCCTCTATCCTGTCATAATATTTCTTTTCAAGTAATCCTATTTTATAGGCTTTTTCAGATAATCTGATGTCAGCGTTATCTTCCCTTAAAATAAGCCTAAATTCTGATCTTGCTGTAAACATTCTATATGGCTCAAAAAGTTCCTTATTTATAAGGTCGTCTATCATTGTTCCTATGTAAGAACTTTCCCTATCCAGAATAAAAGGTTCTTCTCCTTTAATTTTAAGAGCCGCATTTATTCCTGCTACAATTCCCTGAGCCGCAGCTTCCTCATAACCGCTCGTTCCATTTATCTGCCCTGCAAGATACAGCCCCTTAACTCTTTTTGTTTCAAGCGTGTAGTCAAGCTCCTGAGGATTTACAATATCATACTCCACCGCATATCCGTATCTCATTATATGGGCATTTTCAAGACCTGCTATTGTATTTACTATCTTCTGCTGGTATTCTGCAGGATAGCTTGTAGACAGTCCACTTATATAAACCTCTGATGTGTCAAAACCTTCAGGTTCCAGAAACAGATGATGACTATCCTTTCATGAAATTTCACAACCTTGTCTTCAATTGACGGACAGTATCTCGGTCCCGTACTCTGTATGCTTCCGTTGTACATTGGTGCCTTGTCCAGATTATCCAGTATTATTTTATGCGCTTCAAGGTTAGTTCTTGTCAGATAGCATGAAAGCTGTGGTTTTTCAAGTACTTCCTCATCAGGAGTTCTCATTGAAAATTTTAATGCCGCTCCAACTTCTCCCGGCTGTACTTCAAGTTTTGAAGTATCAAGTGTTCTTATATCTATTCTTGGTGGAGTCCCTGTTTTGAACCTGGCCATTTTAAAGCCTAACGCCTTCAATGAATCAGTAAGTTCTTCAGAAGAAAGTTCTCCCATTCTTCCACCTTTTATTCTTTTTTCTCCAATATACATAAGTCCTCTTAAGAATGTCCCAGTTGCTACAATTACGGCTTTAGCTCTAAAATCAAGTCCTGTTTTAGTTTTTATCCCTCTGATTTCACCATTTTCAACAACAAGTTCAGTTACAATATCCTGAACTGTATCAAGATTTTCCTGATTTTCAAGAGTTTTTTTCATTTCCCTTGCATATATTTTCCTGTCAGACTGTGCTCTTAAAGATCTTACTGCAGGTCCTTTTTTTGTATTTAATATTCTCATCTGGACAAAACTTTTGTCCATATTTCTTCCCATTTCTCCGCCTAATGCGTCAACTTCCTTTACTAGATGGCTTTTTGCAGGCCCTCCTACAGAAGGATTGCATGACATTACACCTATATTATCAAGAGTTATTGTAAAAACTGCAGTTTTCATGCCTAACCTTGCACAAGCCAGTGAAGCCTCTATTCCTGCATGACCTGCCCCTATTACAATAACATCATATTCTCTCATTCTGATTTGTTCTCCTTATTTCCTATTTAAAATTTATTTATTTCCGTAATTTATTTCAATATTTTCCATAATTTTCTGTACTTTATATTATACAGTATTAATCTCTTTTTTTCAAATAAAAATAGGGAAATGCAGTCATTATTTTTAAATTGCACTTCCCTATTATATTAATTATTCTAAATTACTGATTTATTCAATTATTTCAAATACTTCAGAAAGATTCTGTCTTGTTTTAACAGGCTGTTCTTCATCACGGTAACCAAAACCTGCCATATATGAAATTCCGTATTCATTAAGATCCAATATTCCTCTGTCACTTAAATATTTCTCAGTCGCTTCCCTTTCAAATCCTTCTATCGCACAGCTGTCTATTCCCAGATAAGCTGCCGTTGTCATCATATTCCCAAGAACAATGTATGTCTGCTTTGATGCCCAGTCAAAAAGACTTCTTTCGCTTTCAAGCAGTTTGAAATGTTTTTCCTGAAATCCTCCAAATTTTTCTTTTATTACAGCTTTCATTTCTTCAGGAACTTTTTTCACATCCTCAAGCATATGTTCCATATGTTTACTGTCTGCCGTAACTCCTTTTCGTGCAAGAACTATTACAATATGACTGGCTCCGTTAATGCTGTTTATTGCTCCCCACGCAAACTCCCTGAAATCTTCCTTCATTTTTTCATTTTTCAGAAGCAGGAATTTCCATGGCTCAAGTCCGAATGAACTTGGTGAAAGTCTTGCAGATTCCATAATTGTATTAAAATCTTCATCGCTGACTTTTCTATTTTTGTCAAATTTCTTACACGCATATCTGTAATTAAATACATCTATTATTTCCTGATTTTTCGATTTCATAAAATCTCACTCCTATTTTCCCATGTACATATCTCTTAAGAAATATTCTCCTCCAATTGAAAGGAATGTAATATCTTTTACTTCAGGATTTACCAGATATCTTTTCTGTCTTTGGAACAGAACTGCTACCGGTACTTCTTCAGAAATAATTTTTTCCATTTCTATCATTGCAGGAACTCTCACTTTAGGATCAGCTGTACTCTTTGCAATTTTTACAAGTTCATCATATTTTGCATTTTTATAATCTCCACGGTTGTTTGCATTTTTAGAATCAAACAAGTCAAGATATGTTATAGGATCAAGGAAATCCCCAGTCCAGTTATGTAATGTTACCTGATAGTTTCTCTGTTTAGTCTTCTGAACTCTTTCCTTACCTTTTACAACGCTTAATTTCAAGTCGATTCCCAGATTATTTTTCAAGCTTGCCTGAATAAATTCAGATATAACCTTTGTATTTGCCCCTTCCCCAAAAACTAATTCTATAGATGGGAACTGCTGCATTCCTTCTTCTTTAAGTCCTTCAGCAAGTAATTTCTTAGCTTCTTCAGGATTGTATCCAGGTAATGAAGTAGGCACTTCTTCAGCGAAGTCCTTTTCAAGTCCTTTTATTCCAATTCCTGAAGGAACAAATGATTTTACATTCTTTTCTGAATTATCCAGTGTTTTTTGAACAAGTTCTTCCTTGTTTATAGCCATTGATATCGCTTTTCTTACTTTTGCATTATTTAAAGGTTTTACGTTAGTGTTAAACAGAAGATACCACATTCCTCCATCATTTGCCTGTACCAGTTCAGGTTTTCCTTTAAATTCTTTGACTGTTCAAAGTTTACTGCCGTAACATCAACTTCACCATTTTTAAAGTTACTTGCGGCTACGTCTGAATCAATAAGCTTCAACACAATTTTTTCTGTCTTAACATTTTGTGCATCCCAGTAATCAGGATTTTTTTCAAAAACGAATTTTGAGTTATGAAGCCATTCTTTTAATAAATAAGGCCCTGAAGATATTGTCTTATCAGCTTCCATGAAATACTTGTCCTTAACTTCTCCGTAGAATTTTTCATTTAATGGCATATATGCCTTAAATGTTACCAAATCATCAAAGTATGGAGTTGGTGCTTCCAACGTAACTTCAAGTGTTTTATCATCTACAACTTTAATTCCAACTTCATCTGCACTAACTTTCTTTGAGTTGAAAGCTTCCCCATTTTTTATCGGGAATAACAGATTTGCATTTCCCGAACCTGTTGCAGGATCAAGCGCTCTTAACCATCCTGCCCTGAAATCCTTTGCAGTAATAGGATCTCCATTTGACCATTTAAGTCCGTCTCTAAGATGGAATGTCCATTTTAGCCCATCAGGTGTAGATTCCCATTTTTCAGCAAGTCCTGCTACCGACTTCCCATTTTTGTCCTTTCTTAAAAGTCCTTCCATTACAAGTTCATCTACTGTTCCTCCTGCTACATCCGTAGTTATCTGCGGATCAATTGATGAAGGTTCCGTTCTCAGGTTTATTGTAACTTCCCCACCTTTAGAACCTCCTCCACAGGCAACCATGAATACCATCATTGATAATAATAATAAAAATTTTTTCATGTTCCCTCCTTAATTTTTTCACTTTCATTTTTATAATATTTTCTATTATACATTATAATTTAATATTTTTCTATAAATATATCATTCATTATATATTTATATATTTCCATTTATAAAAATAATAATATCCTGTATCATTATATCAGTTTATGCTCCAACAAAAATGAAGTTTCCACAAAATGCCCGGGCTTATACTCTGTAAGTTCGGATTCTTCAGGTATAAAGTTTATTTCAGATACATCACCAACAGGGCTTCTCAGATACGTTTCCTCCATTTCCACTTTTTCATGCCTTGTAAAATCCGGATCTGCTACCGGAACGGCGGAAATCAGTGATTTTGTATAACTGTGGACAGGATTGTTATATACATCTTCAGGTTTTCCAAGCTCTACAACTTTTCCCCTGTACATTACTGCCACCCTGTCTGAAATATATTTTACCATCGATAAATCATGGGCAATAAAAAGAAGTGTCAGATTACGCTGTTTCTGTAAATCCTTCAGAAGGTTTACAACCTGTGCCTGTATGGAAACATCAAGGGCAGAAATAGGTTCATCGCATACAAGGATTTCAGGATCTACTCCCAAGGCCCTTGCAATTCCTATCCTCTGTCTCTGTCCTCCTGAAAATTCATGTGGAAATCTGCTGGCATGCTCCCTGTTAAGTCCCACAATTTCAAGAAGGCTGTATACTTTTTCCATTCTTTCCTTTTTCGAACTTGCCAGTTTATGAATATCTATCCCTTCTGCAACAATATCTCCCACTGTCATTCTTGGATTTAGTGAAGCCTGGGGATCCTGAAATATCATCTGTATTTTCTTGGTAAATTCCTTTATACTGTAACTTTCTGCAGGTTTTCCATCAACTAAAATATCTCCTGCCGTTTTCGGATAAAGTCTGCTTACAGTACGTCCAAGGGTTGTCTTTCCTGAACCTGATTCTCCTACAAGACTTAAAACTTCCCCCCTGTAAATATCCATTGTCACATTATCTACAGCTTTCAGAACCTGTTTTTTCTTCATTGGAAAATACTTCTTCAGATTTTTCATTTCTATAATTTTTTCTTTTCCATTTGTTTCAGACATTACTTTTCTCCCCCTTCCCCATTATTTTCAAAAGGATTTTTCACTTCCGGTGCTCCTTTTACATAAAGCCATGACTTTACAAAATGACCATTTCCTAAATCTATCATAGGCGGTTTCTTTTCATAGTCAATTTTCATTGCATATTCCGATCTTGGAGCAAAAGGGTCTCCTACAGGTGGTTTCAGTAAGTCAGGTGGTGTTCCAGGTATTGACTCAAGTTTTTCTCCACTTGACATGTCAAGTCTTGGCAGCGACTTAAGAAGTCCCCATGTATATGGATGTTTAGGATGTTTAAACAGTTCCCTTACAGGAGCTTCTTCAAGCTTTTCCCCTGCATACATGACTATTACCCTGTCAGCTGTTTCAGCAACAACTCCTAAATCATGGGTTATCAGTATTACACCTATATTAAGTTCTTTTTTCAGGCTGTTTATCAGATCAAGTATCTGTGCCTGTATTGTAACATCAAGTGCTGTTGTAGGCTCATCACATATTAGCAGTTCGGGTTCGCATGACAGTGCAATGGCAATAACCGCCCTCTGTCTCATTCCTCCTGAAAATTCATGCGGATACTGGTTAAATCTTTCTTCAGGTTTTGGTATCCCTACTTTTCTCAGCATTTCAACAGCCTGTTTTTTTGCTTCTTCCTTTGTTACTTTTTTATGTATCAGAATTCCTTCCATTATCTGTTTTCCTACTTTTATTGTAGGGTTCAGGGAAGTCATCGGATCCTGAAATATCATTCCAATTTTTCCACCTCTGAACTGTCTCATTCTTTCGTCAGAAACCTTTATAAGATCTTCTCCCTGAAACAGTATTTCTCCACCTTTTATTTCCCCAGGCGGCATAGGTATCAGCTTCATGACAGTCTGAACTGTAACTGATTTTCCTGAACCTGATTCACCCACTATTGCAAGCGTTTCCCCCTTGTTTACATGAAAGCTTATATCCCTCAGTGCCTTCACTTCACCGGCATAGGTATTAAAGGAAACACTTAAATTTTTTACTTCCAATATTTTTTCATTCATTTATTTATCTCCTGATTCTATTCTTTTATCATAAACTGCATTTTATTTCATCCTGTATATGGAACGATTCTCATCATTCACCTGATACCAACCGCTTTTTATAATTACGATCTCAGTTTAGGATTCAATGCATCATTCAGTGCATCCCCTACTATGTTAAACGCCAGCGTTATCAATGAAAGGACTGTCGCCGGTATAATAAACAGATACGGGTATGTTGACATTCCTGCAAGTCCGTCAGACACAAGATTTCCTAGGGAAGCCTGCGGAAGCGGCACTCCAAGTCCTATATAACTTAAAAAGGCTTCTGTAAAGACTATACTCGGTATATCTGTCGTAAGCCTTATTATAATTACATTTAATGTGTTAGGAATCAGATGCTTTATCGTAATCCAGAAAAAATTACCTCCTAAAGATTTCGAAGCAAGTACAAATTCATTTTCCTTTATTTTAAGAACTTCACCCCTTACAAGCAGTGAATAGTTCAGCCATCTTGTCAATGACATTGCAATAATTATAGTTTTTATGCTGTTTCCCATTACTACCATTAAAAGTATAATATAAATCATGGAAGGAATTATCATTAAAATTTCAACTATTCTTGTCATTATCGTATCAACAATTCCACCAAAATATGCCGAAACCGCTCCATAAATAGTTCCAAAAACTACACATGCCGCCGCAGTTACTATCGACAGCTGCATTGATATTCTTATCCCTTGGGAAAGTCTTGCAAATAAATCCCTTCCCAGTATATCTGTCCCAAGATAATGACCTTTTGAAAATCCCTTTAACGGATTCAGATATTCTTCATTCGTATTTACATCACTGAAGGAATATTTTGTCAAACTTTGACCAAAAAGTGCAAGGAATACAAATACACATAACAGCCCCAGAAAAAACAGCGCCAGCTTATTTTTCTTAAATCTTCTCCATCCGTCCTGCCAGAAAGTCAGACTCGGTCTATATATTACTTCACTTTGGGCTGTATCAGGTCCCACCAGTGAAAATTCATCAGCTGTTGGAACATACTCAAAGTTCTGTATGTCTTCTCCCTGAATTTTTTCTTTTATTTCATTTCCGTTTATTCCTTCTGCTATTTTCTCATGTAATGTTTCTTTTTCTGATATGTTCCCCATTCTACACTTCATCTCCTTTCCCCAGTTTAATTTTCGGATCAACAAGTGCATACATCAGATCCATAACAATCATCATTACAATCAGAAATATAGCATAAAAGACTGTCACTCCCAGAACCATTGTATAATCCCTGTTTGTTATGCTGTCAATATAATATTTCCCGAGTCCCGGTATTGTAAATGCCTTCTCTATTACAAACGAACCTGTCAGAACTGCCGCAATTGTAGGACCCATAATAGTAACTATCGGAAGTATGGCATTTCTTAAGGCATGCTTCCATATGATATCTACCGGCTTCACACCTTTTGCCACAGCAAGCCTTATATAATCCTGTCCCATAACTTCTATCATTTTCCCTCTTAAAAGTCTTGCTATCAGTGCAACTGTATAAAGTCCCAATGCAATTGGAGGAAGTATTTTCTTGTCAAATGAATCCCATCCTGATATACGTATTCTGAACATTCTGGGAAGGCCAAGCTGCTTTATGAAAAAGCCGTTATGAATATCCACTACATATTTATGCATAAGTCCAGCTATTACAAAACTTGGAACAGATATTCCAATAATTGCTATTACCATGGCTATCTTATCCTGATATTTTCCTCTTTTTAAAGCCGCTGTAATTCCAAGCGGTATTCCCACAATTAAAGCAAATATTATAGCTCTTATTCCTAAATCAGCAGAACTTTTAAATCCTTCCTTTATAGTATCGTTAACCGTTCTCCCTCTATCCCTCATTGACTCTCCGAGGTCACCTTTTGCAATATTCCCAAGATAGTACAGGTACTGTACTCCTAAAGGTTTATCCAAATGATATTTTTGCATAAGATTGGCTTTTATCTGAGGTGGCAGCTCCTTCTCGTCCTGAAACGGATCTCCCGGCGCATGTGTAACAAAAAGAATGTAATAGTTATTACCATCCAGAGTGTTACAAGCCCCAGTGCTATTCTTTTTCAATATAAATTTCAGAATATTCTTCATTATTTATTCAGCATCCTTTCTTTAAAACCTATTTCAAATATTTATATTATATTACAATACGTGCCCCTTTGCAATATATTACTCTTTTTCAGGCAGAAATAAAGTATATATTTTTTTTATTTATTTATATACGAATTATATTTTTTTAAATGGATAAATTTCACATTGTAATATGCTTTTTAAATTATGTATAATGTAAGTAAATAAACTGTAGAAAGGAGACGGAACTGTTTAAATACAGTCCCTATTATACTATGAATTTTAATGATTACAAATACGAAAGAATTGACATTGATGCAGTAAAAAAACAGTTTGAAGAACTTATCGACAGCTTCAAAAAAGCTGATAACGCTGAAAAGCAGTACGAAATTATGGATAAAGTTATCAATTTGAGAAATTACATTGATACTATGACTACCCTTGTTTCTATTAGACACAGCATTAACACTGCTGATGACTTCTATGATAAGGAAAATGACTACTGTGATGAAATCAGCCCTTTACTTTACGGATTTACAACTGATTTCTATGAAGCTTTAGTTACTTCAAAATTCAGAAAAGAACTGGAAGATAAATATGGAAAATTCCTTTTCGACCAGGCAGAATGCTCCTTAAAAACATTCAGCGAGGAAGTTATCCCTCAATTACAGGAAGAAAACAAACTGTCAAGTAAATATGACAAGTTAATCGCCAGTGCAAAAATTCCTTTTGACGGTGAAGAAAGAACTTTATCACAGATGGTTCCTTATACTCAGTCAAAAGACAGAAACATAAGAAAAGATGCCGCTAAAAAAGTTGCTGAATTCTTTTCTGCAAATAAACATGAATTTGATGAAATTTATGACAAACTTGTAAAAGTAAGAACTGAAATTGCACACAAATTAGGATTTAAAAACTATGTGGAATTGGCTTATGCAAGACTTAGAAGACTTGATTACAATGCACAGGATGTTGCAGGTTACAGAAAACAGGTGCTTGAAAACATCGTTCCTTTACATTCTGAACTGAGGGAAAGACAGGCTAAAAGACTTGGTATTGACAAACTGAAATTTTACGATGAACCTATAAAATTCAATTCAGGAAATGCTGATCCTCACGGAGATCCCGAATGGATTTTAAATCATGGAAAAACAATGTACCGTGAACTTTCCAAGGAAACTGATGAATTCTTTACATTCATGACTGAAAACAACCTGCTTGACCTTCTTTCTAAAAAAGGAAAAAATAGCGGTGGATACTGTACTTATATCCCTGACTATAAATCTCCTTTCATTTTTGCAAACTTCAATGGTACTGCCCATGACATAGATGTACTTACTCACGAAGCAGGGCACGCCTTCCAGGTTTATGAAAGCAGAGGATACGAAGTACCTGAATATTTATGGCCTAGCTATGAAGCATGTGAAATCCACTCAATGAGTATGGAATTTTTAACATGGCCATGGATGGGACTTTACTTTGAAAACGATGAAGATAAATACAAATTTATCCATCTTTCTGAAGCACTTTTATTCATTCCTTACGGAGTTACAGTTGATGAATTCCAGCACTGGGTTTATGAAAATCCTGAAGCAACTCCTGAAGAAAGAAGAAATAAATGGCTTGAAACAGAAAGAAAATATCTGCCTACAAGAGATTACGGAGAAATTGATGAACTGAAGGAAGGAATTTTCTGGTTCAGACAGGGACATATTTTTGGAACTCCATTCTACTATATAGACTATACATTGGCTCAGGTGTGTGCCTTCCAATTCTGGATTAAATCAAGAGAAAACAGGGAAAAAGCATGGGAAGAATATCTGAACTTATGTAGACTTGGAGGAAGTAAGCCTTTCTTTGAATTAATGAAGGCAGCTAACCTGAAAAATCCTTTCACTGAAGGAACAATTGCTTCAGTTATTCCTAAAATAAGGGAATTCCTTGACAGCATAGACGATATGAAAATGTAATACATTAGGGCGTGTCTTAAAACTCAAAATAGGCAATATTTTTAATAATTATGAAAGTATATACTAAGAGATTGAAAGATAGTCATCATTTTGTTACAATAGAAGAAAAACACAGGAGGTTTTCATTATGCAGAGAAGATATGAAATATCAGATGAACAGTGGGAAAGAATAAAAGAGATGTTTCCCAGAACTAAGACAGGACGTCCAGGTAAGGATTCACGCCTGATATTTAATGCCATTCTCTGGATTGTATGCAGTGGAGCACCCTGGAGGGATCTTCCAGAGCGTTTTGGTTCATGGAAGACAGTTTATTCCCGTTTCTGCAAATGGCGTGATGAAGGCACACTTTTTAGGGTATTTGAAGATTTGAAAAAAGATTCTGATTATGAAAATCTCAGCATTGATTCTACGACAGTAAAGGCTCATCAGAGCAGTGCGGGAGCAAAAAGGGGGCAAAAGGTTCCGAAGTAGGACAGCATATAGGGAAAAGTTCAGGTGGAAGGACAACCAAGATACATGCGGTTGTAGATGGACTTGGTAATCCTCTGTATATAGGCTTGACTGCGGGTCAGGTTCATGACAGCAGGAAGGCTGTTGAAATATTGTCACAACTTAATATACAGGGGAGTAATATTTTAGCAGACAAGGCATATGGAACGAGGGAGATAAGGGAATATATAGAAGGAGAGGGAGGCAGATATACAATATCTCCGAAATCCAATACGAAAGAAAAATGGGAATGTGATTATCATACATATAAGGAAAGACATCTTGTGGAATGCTTTTTCAATAAGCTCAAAAGATTCCGAAGGCTAGGTACACGTTATGATAAACTGGCAGATTCATTTATCAACTTTATCTACTTAGGATGTATAATAATTCTACTAAAATAAAACTAGCTAGTTATTAAAAATATTGCCTATTTTGATTTTAAGACACGCCCTAATCGAAGTCTCTTCATGTGTTAAAATCTTGACTTTTAAAATTATCAAGGTAAAATAATACTGACAAATTTTTTAGAGAGAAGGAGAGAATATGAAAAAAAGAATTCTGTTACTATTAGTAACTTTAGTATTTTTAACTTTGGCAGCTTGCGGAAAAAAAGCTGAAATCAGAAGTAGGACAGCATATAGGGAAAAGTTCATGTGGAAGGACAACCAAGATACATGCGGTTGTAGATGGGCTTGGTAATGCTTGACTGCGGGTCAGGTTCATGACAGCAGGAAGGCTGTTGAAATATTATCACAACTTAATATACAGGGGAGTAATATTTTAGCAGACAAGGCATATGGAACGAGGGAAATAAGAGAATATATAGAAGGAGAGGAAGGTATATATACAATACCTCCGAAATCCAATACGAAAGAAAAATGGGAATGTGATTATCATACATATAAGGAAAGACATCTTGTGGAATGCTTTTTCAATAAGCTCAAAAGGTTTCGCAGGCTAGGTACACGTTATGATAAACTGGCAGCTTCATTTATCAACTTTATCTACTTAGGATGTATAATAATTCTACTAAAATAAAATTAGCTAGTTATTAAAAATATTGCCTATTTTGATTTTAAGACACGCCCTAATAAAAGAATTATAAAAAAATGGAAGCCGCAAAGAATGTATATCACTAAACTTTAAAGTTTAAAATATGCCATTCTGAAAAGGCTTCCTTTTATATTATTCCTTATATCACTTTATTTATATTGTTTTGTTTATATCATTTCAAATTATTTTCTGCATTAAATATGCCACATAAAGTAGTCTTCCGAACCTTTCTGTATTATTCTGGCTGGAATTCCTACCGCAGCCGCATCATCCGGAACATCTTTTAAAACAACAGCGTTAGCTCCTATTCTCGCATTGCTTCCCACTGTTATGTTTCCTAAAATTTTAGCTCCTGCACCAACTGTAACGTTATCCTTTAAAGTTGGATGTCTCTTCCCTTTGGAAGAACTCACTCCTCCTAATGTAACTCCATGGTAAATTACACAGTCATCTCCTACAACTGCTGTTTCCCCAATTACAATCCCCATTCCATGATCGAAAAAAATTCTTTTCCCAAGTGTCGCTCCCGGATGTATTTCTATACCTGTAAACATTCGTGAAAGCTGGGAAAAAAACCGTGCCAGAAAGAAAAATTTTCTTTTATATAGAAAATGATTGAAATGGTGATTGATAACCGCATGAAACGAAGGATAAAGAAAAACTTCTATCCTATTTCTTACAGCCGGATCCTTCTGGGCTATATTCTCTATTTCCTCCTTAAGCCATTTAAAAATTTTACTCACCCCTTATTAATTAAAATTATTAGTATTATTATCTGCTAGAACCTTATCTCCTGAGGCCCTCCCAAACAATAAAAATTTTACTCTGCCTATCATCTTTAAAATAAACAGAGTAATTGTCCTTTTTTATTATTTATTCCATTATTTGTATGCTGCTACCGAAAGATATTTTTCTCCTCCGTCCGGAGCTATAGCCAGCACTTTTTTACCTTTTCCAAGTTTTTTTGCAAGCTGATATGCAGCGGCAATTGCCGCTCCTGAAGAAATTCCAACAAAAAGTCCATTTTCCTTGGAAGCCTTTAGTCCATAAGCCAGTGCATCTTCATCAGTAACCTGTATTATCTCATCAACAACGTTTCCGTCATAGTTACCTGGAATAAATCCTGCTCCAATTCCTTGAATAACGTGTTTTCCAGGCTGTCCACCAGAAACAACTGCTGATTTTATAGGTTCAACTCCAATCACTTTAGTTTCAGGTCTTTCTTCCTTAAGCTTTCTTCCTACTCCTACAAGAGTCCCTGCAGTACCTATTCCAGCAACAAAAGCATCTAAAACTGGAAAATCATTTAATATTTCAACTGCAGTAGTTTCATAGTGTTTCTGTGGGTTTGCAGGATTTTCAAACTGCTGCGGCAGAAAATATCCAGGATTTTCAGCAACTATTTTTTCTGCTTCAGCAATGGCACCTTTCATTCCTTTTGCCCCTTCAGTCAATATAAGTTCCGCTCCAAAAGCTTTTATAAAATCCCTTCTTTCAACACTCGCTGTATCAGGCATTATTATTATGACTTTATATCCTTTAAGTTTTCCGATTAATGATAACGCAATCCCGGTATTTCCTGAAGTAGGTTCAACTATTGTTCCTCCAGGCTGTAATTTCCCTTCCTTTTCTGCAGCTTCTATCATCCCCAGAGCCGCACGGTCTTTTACACTTCCACCAAGATTGTACTTTTCAAGTTTCACATACACATCGGCGATGTTTTCATCCTTTTCAAGATTGAGTTTTACAACCGGTGTATTTCCAATTAATTCTAAAATGTTTTCGTAAATCATTCCATTACCTCCTAGTAAAATTATTATCTATATTAACTTATTACGAACTGTTTCATTCGCAAATTGTAGCACTAAAAAAACTAAAATACAAGCATTATAAATATACAAAATATAAATATAAATCATTAATCATATTAATTTTATATGTATAAGTATATTATTGAATTCTAGTAAATGTTTGTGCTGTCCCTTTATATATTTGAGTATACAAAAATTTTTTTCAAGTATCCCAAATGAAATTATAATACTCTAACTTTTTTTAGAAATTTAAAAAAACGGTATTTAAAAAAATTTAACTAATTTAATAAATACCGTTTCCCCATTTTTAATATCTCTTAAAAAAATGCTCTTTATATAAAAGGCTTTTTCATTATTATAAGGATCATACATTAATACCTGGATATTTTCAACTAAAGGATTATCATTTTTTACTTTATTTGAAACTTCCCTGGCAATTGCACTGAATTCGTCCTTTGTCATAAATTCCCTCGAATAAATCATTATATCTGTTCCTTTTGCGTATGTTGCCGCATCAATATTCTTTATTTTCGGATTATTTTTTTTGACTTCATTCAGAACATCATAATATTCCCTTATAAGATTATCTACTATCTCAACAGTTTTTTCCTCTTCGTTCGCCCTTACAAACAGAGTGTAGGTAACTCTATTTTTTTCCGCTTCAATTTCCTTTATATCTTCTTCCATTGTCTGGTCGGTAGTTTTTCTTATGTCTGATTTTGGAGTATAGCCTTCATTCTTAATATAATTCAAAATCTCAGTCTGTTCATCATACACAGGTTTTGAAGGTGTTTTTCCAAATTCAGGCAAAGGTGGAAACTTTGTTGTCTTTGCAGAAAATCCAACAGTTGCTAAAACTGTCAGCAATAAAATTATACCCAATTTTCTTTTCATTTATAAACTCTCCTTTTTTCTGTCTAAATATGGGTTTTCTTCAGTTTTCCCATAAACCTCTATCCGGTATGGATAATCGCTGTATTCTATTTAGTATTTTTTTCATACTCTTTTCTTGCCTCTTCAAGAGAAAAAAACTTCTTTCATATTTTTTTCTTTGTTTATTTTGTCTTTAATATGAAAAAAATTTCCTCCAGGTCAATATTATAATCATTTGCAATAGCAATTATATAATAGAATATGTCAAAAAGTTCCTCCTCTATTGTTCCTTTTTATATTTTTCACCATTGTATCTCAGATTTTTTTCCTTATATTTTCAGCCAGTTCTCCAAACTCTTCAATCAGTTTCAACACAAGTCTCCGGGAATTTTTCCTTTTTTTCTTCTTCACTACGGTTATCTTCTGTATCCTTAAGGCTTCCCTTCTCAATATGTTTTATAAGAAACTGTATCTCTTTTAATGTCATGTCTTTATTATTTTCAGCCAAGTTACTCCTCCTTATAAATAATACATAACAATACTACCTTAACCTTTTTATTTTCTTAAGTTTTGCATTTTTTAGAATTTGAATTTTACATTTGAAGATTCAGGTCTTCCAACTGCTTTTTTCTCTTTAACATAGTTTATGAATGAAGTTTCAACACCTAAATGTGTATTTACTCCTTCTCTTCCAGGAGTTGAAGTAATTTTACCGAAAGTTGTATATCCGTCTTTTCCTGCTGCAACATATGAATTTGTTCCTACAGTATAAGTTTTTGTTTCATCTATTGGAACCCATTTATTTGTTTTTACATCAAGTACTTCTACTTTTTTTACTCTCGTTCCATGAGTTCCTTCCTTAGTTGCTTCATATCTTACTGCCGCTCCATATGGGAATGCTCCTGAAGATCCACCGTCAAGTGAAAAATGCAACGCATCTTCTATAACCTGTTTAATTTCTGCTCCATTCATTTTCAGTATATAGATTGTGTTTGAAGTAAATGGAAGTAATGTATAGGCATCATCGTATGAAATTTTTCCAGGCACAAGTGAAATTCTAGTTCCTCCTGAGTTCATTATTACCATGTCAACATTACCTGTTCCCATATTTTTAAGCATATGTAAAACTGCTTCAGATACAAGCGTTGTAGCTAGCGATCCTTCCGGATTTTTTTCATTAGGTATTCTGTTTGCTGATCCACCTGGTATTTCTTCTGTTATATTACCGATTTCTTTTTTACCAAGTTCATTTTTTTCCTTTTTATATCCTTCAAGAATTTTCTGAGCTGTTGGATCTTCTTTTACAAATTTTAAATCTTTACGGCTGTTTATAAATTTAATAACATCTTCTTTTTCTTTTCCTTCAAGCTGACTCTTTTCACCTTTTTCGTTTTTCACTTCAAATAAGCTATCTCCAAGAACTATTGTAGGTTCTGCCTTTAATTCAGTTATTACACCTTTATCATTAAATTTAACCTTCATATTTCCTACCAGATGAGAGTAGCTCCATGCTTCTGCAACATATACAGGTTCCCCTGCTGGAGACATTATTTTCTTAGGATATTCAGCAACCGGTTTCAATCCGTATTCTTTGAATCCTTCTCCTAGAAGATAGTGAGTATCCCCTGTTATAATAAGGTCTATTCCTGAAACTTTTTCAGCTATTTCAAGGTTTTTCTCATATCCTGCGTGTGAAAGGAAGATTATTTTGTTAATTCCTTTTGCCTGAAGTTCTTCTACCATTTTCTTAGCTGTTTCAACTTCATCATAGAATTTTATATCTTTTCCCGGACTTGAAGATTCAACTGTTTTTCCTACTACATCCAGTCCTACAATGGCAACATCCTGCCCCTGTATTTTCTTTATCATATAAGGAGTCCATTTTCCTTCCAGTATACTTCCTTTATCAGGAACAACATTTGCTGAAACTACCGGTATTTTTAAATCATCAAGGAAGTTTTTCAGAACTAGGTTTCCATCATCAAATTCATGGTTTCCTAGAGCAAATAAATCAAAATGCCCAACATTCATAAGAGCGGCATCAGCTTTTCCTTTAAATAATGTATAGTAAAGAGTACCTGAAAGGGCATCTCCGGCATGTAATACAAGATTATTCTTATTTGTTTTCTTTAAATCAGATATTCTTTGAATCATTCTTGGCATTCCACCAACATTAACAGTAACTTTTTTACCGTTAAGAACCAGTTCCATTTTTTCTTCTTCAAGATGTGAATGGTGATCATTGATATGGATAACATTCAGTTCCAATGTTTTTGGTGAAAGAGCTTTTTTTGAAGGCGCTTTCTTTTTAGTAGCTCCCATAGCTGAAATACTTAAAGCTGCAGCCAGTCCTAATAAAATTAATTTTTTCATATTTCCTCCTATAAATTTTTTATTTTTATTCTCAATATAATTATATCCTAATTTTCTTAAAAAAATCAAAACTATATTATTTCAATGATTCCGTGCCACGCTTATTTACGGGGATATTTTTCCTTTATTGAATTAAAGTATTTACTTAATGCCGGAGATTCAAAAGAATCAAGCCATTTTTCCTCTGGAATTGTACAATATTTGGCATAATACTGTGTTGTAACTTCTACAGGATCCTTTTCATTTAAAAATAATCCTTCCTCCTGTATTATTCTTCCATAAGTAGTCAGGGATGAATTAAAAGCATCCATCATTTCTGTATTTTTATGGTCTTCATGAAATGAACGTAACAAGACCTGTTTTATGATAAATCTGCAACGGAAGTCTCCTGGAAATATTTCCTTTATATTTTTATATGCTGAATCAAATTTTTCATCCTTAAAGGGATCCTTTAGATTACCTAAAGAAACCATACTTATTAAAAAGAAATAAATATACTGCAATTTTTTTCATTATTAAACCATCCTTTCTTAATTTTAAATATCTTTATCATAAATATTATATCCTGATTTTTTTAAAAAAATGCACACTTATTTTTTTATCAATATTTTTCACTAATACTCTATATTATTTTTTTATCCAGATATTCTTCATAAGATTCGTATTCATCCCTATTACCTAAAAAAATCAAACCAGGCATTATAGTAAATTCTGCATTCTTCTATATATTCTTCATTATCTTTTTCCCAATTTTTTTCGGATATTTTGGAAAAATTTATCTAAGTTATTTAACATTTCTAATTTTGTATCTTTTTTTCTGCACAGGAATTTCCATCTAAAAATTCCCCACGGCAATTCATGTATAGAAAAAAATTTATATAATTTGATAGAAATCTGTATTTCTGCTTTAATGCCGGCAAATAATCCGGTTCTTTTTTTCTAAAATTTTATCAGCAAAGGTATAAACATTGTCAATTCCAAATTCATCATATACAGATTGTGCAAATTGCAAGGTATAATCATTTTCTTCTTCATCTCCAATTAAAAAAATTTTAAAAGCCTCTACTCCTCCATTATTTATATTTTCTTTTTAAAAACTTCTGAAAAAAAGCTGATATAAATTGGGGAAATATTTTAATTTCCTCCTCATATTTATTAATAAAATCCTGAAATTCATCAATATTTACTTCATCATTATAATTTCTTCTTTTTATATTCCTGTAATAAATTATATCTTTCTTTTCTTTCTTTTGTCGTCAGATATTCATTTTTTTGGATATTTCAGAAAAAAATATCCAAGTAATCTTTAAAAAAATCGTTTTCATTTATAAATTCTCCTTTTTAAATATAAAAAAATAGCTAACTTCCTAATTTCTCTGACATAAATTCTAAAAATATTCCTGTGTATTCAGAACATTCACTCTCTAATTAAAATCAAAAATTTATTTTTCCAACTTAATTATATCCTTTTTCTATAATATACTCTATTTATTTTTTTCCTTTGCTATAAATTCTATAAAACAGATATCCTATAAACCACCTGCCAAATACTGATTAACTAAATTTTATAAATTAAATAATATAAAAATTCACCTGTAAGATTTGCTCTTCAAAAGAATTGACTTATTTGAAAAAAAATGGTATATTCAAATTATCAATTAGTTATACAAAAATAATAAATTTAAGGAGAGATGATATAATGGCAATAAGTTTAAACAATGATACTTTTGAAAAACAAATATCTAACGGAGTTACTCTTGTAGATTTCTGGGCTGAATGGTGTTCACCATGCAGATTTCAGCTTCCTATTTTAGAAGAAGTTGCAGAAGAAATTGGAACTAAAGCGGTTGTTGCTAAAGTCAACGTAGATGAAGAACTTGAACTTGCTCAGCAGTTTGGTGTACAAAGCATCCCTACACTGATTCTATTTAAGGACGGAGCGCCTATTGACATAATGGTGGGAGTTCAGGACAAGGAAACTCTTGTGGAGAAAATTACTAAAGCACTTTAAAGACAATAATTTTTCTGAAATTTTCATTATCAGAAGTAATAAAGCTGCAAAAATTAAGGGGGTTGTCTCAAAAAGAAAATTTTAGTAAATGAATAAAATATAGTTTTTATATATTATATTTATAGTTTTACTATTTTGAGATAGTCTCTTTTGGATGCAGCTTTTTCTAATTTAAAATTATAAAAAAGGAGGCGTACTGCCTAAAAAAAGCACAGGCAGAACGGTAAAAATATGTACGATTCAGTAATTATAGGTTCAGGTCCTGCAGGGCTGACTGCGGCTATTTATTTAAGCAGGGCAGGACTGAAAAATGTTATTATAAGTGGAACTCTTCCAGGTGGCCAACTTACATCCACAACAGATGTTGAAAACTTCCCAGGTTTCCCAAAAGGGATTTCAGGTTTCCAGCTTATGGAAGACATAGCACTTCAGGCTGCAAATTTCGGTACAGAAACATTGAAGACAACTGTTACATCAATTGATTTTGACAGCAGACCTTTTAAAATACATCTAAAAAACAAGAATGTACTTGAAGCAAGATCAATAATCCTCTCAACAGGTTCATCTGCAAAATACCTTGGAATTGAAAATGAAACCGAAAGTATTGGAAACGGTGTAAGTGCATGTGCTACTTGTGACGGATTTTTCTACAGGGGAAAAGAAGTTGTTGTTGTAGGTGGTGGAGATACTGCCATGGAAGAAGCTACTTACCTTACAAAACTTGCAAGTAAAGTAACACTTGTTCACAGAAGAAATGAACTTAGAGCTTCTGCAATAATGCAGGAAAGAGCACGTAAAAATGAAAAAATCGAATGGAAGTTAAACTATACACCTGTAAAGGTTATTACTAATGAATTGGGAAAAGTTTCTGGTATAGAATTACGTAACAATGAAACAAATGAAGTAGAAACACTTAATACTGATGCTATTTTTGTTGCCATTGGCCATAAACCAAATACTGATTTTTTAGAAGGAAAAATTGAACTGGATTCAAGCGGTTATATTATAACTGAAGGAAAATCTTCAAAAACAAATATTCCAGGGGTCTTTGCCGCAGGAGATGTACAGGATAATAAATATCAGCAGGCAGTAACAGCTGCTGGAAGTGGTGCAATTGCCGCTCTTGATGTGGAAGAATATTTAAATGAAAATGAATAAAACTGAGACTTTTATATAGAAAAATGTATGGAGGTTTTTAAATGTCTGATGGACACAAAACTCCACCGGAATTGGTGGATTATATTATTAAAGTGGGAATAGATAAAGCAACTAAACCCTTATTTAAACTTATGCTTCTTGGAATTTTCGGAGGAGCTTTTATAGCCCTTGGAGGAGCTGGAAATATTATTTCATCTTCTACTCTGGTGAAAACTGATCCGGGACTTGCCAAATTTTTAGGAGCGTCTATTTTTCCAGTAGGACTGATTTTAGTTGTAACACTTGGGGCTGAACTATTTACAAGTAACTGTCTGTTATCTCTTGCATATGTAAATAAAAAAATTACTTCAATGCAAATGATTAGAAATCTTGTAATTGTTTATCTTTTTAACTATGTTGGAAGCTTTATAGTTGCTTATATTACAGTAAAAGGTGGAAGTTTTAATCCAGATTCACTTAGTTATTTGCAGGATATGGCCATTCATAAAGTACATGCTTCTGCTTATTCACTTTTTATCAAAGGTATACTATGTAATGTTCTAGTATGCGGAGCTGTCATCCAAAGCTATACTTCAAGAGATACTATTGGTAAATTAGTAGGAGCCTGGTTACCTATTATGCTATTTGTTCTTATTGGTTATGACCACTCAATAGCAAATATGTTCTATTTAACTGCCGCTAAATTAGTAAATCCAAGTTTATTTGGAATTTCTTCTATATTGTACAATCTATTTTACGTTACAATTGGAAATATTTTAGGAGGATTAGCAATAGGATTACCTCTATATTTTTTTCATATTATAAAAAAATTAGATAATTAAGACTTTAAAAAAAGCTGTCTCAAAATTTAAATTTATGAATTTTGAGACAGCTCATTTATTATTGTTTTATAAATTTCCTTCGACTACTATAATAGTTGTGTGTTTTTAAAAGCTTCTTTTTAACCAGTCAGTAAAAATCTCTTAAAAAAACTTTCTTTCTAAGTCAGATATATGTTCTAAGTTATTTTCTATTTCATTTATAATTTTTTTAACCAATCATTTTTTTCTATCCAATTGTCAAAGCAGACATCAAGTTCTTGCCTAAGGCTTCCATTAGAAGCATCTACAAATGGATATATTATTTTTAAAAATAAGGAAGTAAAATTTCATAATCCTGAAGATAAACCCTTAATGGATTATTATAGCAGTGCCAATCTTTCCACTTTGCTTCCCAATTGGAAGTATTAGAAGTTTTAAGAGGATTAAAGTCTAATAATATTCTTTCACCTTTAGGTGCATTAAGTCTTAATTCTAAATATTTTTTTGTTTTTTTCATTAGCTGATGAATTTAACCATACCATTTTTTTAATTTCACCTCTATAAAAAAATTATAAAATAAAAATTCAATATTTTAAAAAGTTTTTTTAGTATCAATACTAAAAAAATAATTTTTTTAAAAAGTTTTTTTTAATATCAATACTAAAAAAATTATAAATTAATAAATAAAAAAACTAGACTATCTCAAAAATTACAAATTAATACAGGAACTATATTTTTTTCATTTTGAGATAGTCTTATTTTTTTAATTATTATTTTATTAATAGATTGCTCTGAATCCTATTCCACCTCTCACATTGTGGCCTTTTGTGTCATAGCCTGCATTTACTGTTACTCCAAATCTTGTGTTGTCTATTCCGATATTAAGGTCAAATTTTCCATTTCCTCTTCTATCTTCCTTTTCCTTTTCAAGATTATACCAGTCTGCTGATGTATAACCTACCCTTGCCCTGTTGCCAGTTTGCAGTCTTCCCAGCTCGTTTTCATATGCCACACTTAATCCTACTGATAACTGGGTTTTTACTGCCAAAGGCTGTACATACTTGAATTCCAGTCCTACTTCCGGTTTTACTGAGAAATAGTCATTTCCTTCAACTTCTAATCTCATCTGCCCTGTTTCTTCCTTTATGTCACTAAATCTTCCATATTCCATCTTTAATGAGCCATATGGTCTTAAATGGATTCTTTCGCTCATTCTTATGTCATATCCTAACTCATTTTTCAAGGATACTCCATATGTATTGTATGTTGATTTCGCTTCAAATATATCATCAACTACAAGGAATTTACGTTTCATGCTGTTTATTCCTGCAAACACATCTCCACCAATTGTCCATTGCAGACTTCCATCATGGTCTGTCATTGGGGACATCGTCTTGAAGATTCCCGCCTTTAACATTGTCTGTTCTTCTCTTGATTTTCCTATATCCTTAAACTTGAATCTGTTTGTTACTGCTCCTGCATACCATCCACTTGAGTTTCCTAACTTAACAGTTTCATTTTCATGAACATAGGCTGCTCCGTATGCATTACTTGTGTAATCGATAACCCCTGCTGTGTCTGTATTGTATTCATCCCTCATTCCAAAGGCTTTTATCTTATTGGAGTTTTTAGTTGTATTTCTCCATTCGTTTCTTAAATAGTCAAATTCCTTATCAAGTGCTCTTCCTGTTGCATTTACCCTCTGCTGAACGTTTGAGTACTGGTGTCCCTTCATCTGATCAACTGCTTGAGCAAATAACTGAGGTTCTCCTTTTCCTATTGCATTTAACTTATCAAATAGAGCTTTTTCTCTAGAATTTACTCCTTCAACTCCATATCTCTGTTCTAAACCGTCCATGAAGTTATATGTGTCCTTATCTTTTGCAAATGCTGTATAAGGTATTTTAGATAAATATACTGCATTGAAAGTATTATCATTTGGATTTTGAGTTCCAGTTGCTATCCAAGTTAAACTTCCTGAGGTGATATAGAAGTTCTTTCCACTACCACTAGTAGTTAATGTAGCTATTTCATCGTTATATGGCTTTAATATATTTTCTCCAATTTGTATATCTTTACTAGTTGTATATCTTGAAGCTTCAGTACCAAAAATTAAATTAATATTTTTTAAATTAGTCAAATGTTGTAACCCTTGGATAGGATTTGTATAGTTAATTCCTGATGTATCAACATACATTCCTATTTCTGATGCCATTCCAACAGAAGGAATCTCTCCTAATTTACTAGAAGTTAAATCTAATTCCGTTGCTCCAACTGTTACTCTTGAAGCTGTCGGCACCGCAACTGCTGTATTTACAAAAGTTGGTGTTACAGGATTTCCTTGTCTTGTAACTTCAACAGGTTTACCAGGTTTTGCTTTAATTTCAATACCTGCTACTTGCTTAGTAGGATCAGATTGAGCTTCAGATCTAGTTTTAATATCTACTGCCCCATTTGTTGCAATAGGCATATTAATTGGAGGAATAGGAGAAGAAGCAGGAATAGTCTTTCCTTCCACTTGTCCATCTTTTGAAATATAGATACCTGTATTATTATTTCCGTCTATTATTATGTTACCATAGTTTTTAATTACAGCATGATTTTGTACATAAACTCCTACTATTCCATCATTTGTTGGATTAGGGACTGTTTTAATAGTACCATAGTTTTCTCCAACAGCATAATTATCTAGGTACATTCCTGTAGTACTTTTTCCACTTAATTCAATAGTTCCATGGTTTATTGCCTTTGAACCGCTTCCAGTAGCGTACATTCCTATACCATTATCTTTTTCAACTTTTATAGTACCATAGTTTTCAATATGACCTGTTTGCTCTAATACTCCATCGTCATCTGTGTAACCTGCAGCCATTCCAATAGAGTAGTTTTTATTACGAATATCACTTCTTCCAACTGTTATAGTTGGATAAATACCCAGTGCAGGATCTCCATTTATTGCTTTTGAAGTAGTATTTCCTATATCCCTTACATTTAATATTCCTATATTTCCAACTCCAGAACTAAAGTCCATATCTGCTAGGTTAGTAACATTACCAGTTGCATAGATTCCATAGTTTTTATCACCAGTTGTTTTTAGAGGAGTATTATTAGTGATAGTTGCAGTTTTATCACTAGAGTAAATATATATGCTATTATTTTTTAATTTAGTTTCTGAAGCATAGTTACTTTCAAAAGTAGTTGCCATTGTTGGAGATTCCTTAGTTTCTAATACAAAACCAAAAGAATTATCTCCCATAGATATTTTAGCTGAACTTGTTACATAAGAAGCATTATTTCCTGAAATTAAAGCAACTTTTTGAATTATCTCCTATTTCTATTTCACCATCTATTATAACATAAGTATCAGTTAAATTAGTGTTAGAGAAAGCTCCTACACTGTTATTTCCTAATTTAATTTTACTAGCAGCATCTTGCCATATAATACCTGCTCCATACATAGCATAGTTATTATCTCCACCAATAATAGTTCCGAAATTATCTAAGCTAGTACTTGGTTCATTTGTAAACATCCCTATATTTGGTTTATCTTTGGATACAGAGCTTTTTAATTTTATAATCCCTGTAGCACTATTTGTTACCTCTGCGGTATAATCACTAATACTAGACATTCCAATTCCTTCTTGGTCAGAATTGATATTTATATTTTTATGATTTTCCATCCAAGTATTTCTTCCAGACATTCCTATGGCTTTATTACCTGACATATTTATATCACCATAGTTTCTCATTAAATAATGAACAGCAAAGCTATGTGGAAAACTTCTTGGTTTATTATTATTAAGTAGCATTCCAATAGCTGCTTCACCATCCATATTAATAACTCCAGTACTTTCATTCTCTGGAAATATTGTTCCATCGCCAAAACCATCAGTAGTAATAGGATTCCCAGCACTATCTGTTCTATATGCCATTCCTAATAGACCTATAGAAGCTTTTCCGCTGACATTAACAGTTCCATTATTATGTATTTCTGAGCCATTTACTGCATATATACCAACTGCATTGCTGTTAGCAACAGAATCTTTTTCAACATTAATAGTTCCATCATTTTTAGCAACTCCATAGTTGATGAAAACTCCTATTCCACCCTTATCAGTTCCATCAGTTCTTGCAACATCAACAACTTTTCCAGCAGCAATGTTTACTTGAGTTTCAGTATTACTTGTTGCCTTGTCACTTGAGTTAGCTTCAAGACCAACAACTTGAGCATTGTAGAATTCATTTGCAGTAGCAGAACTTAGTCTAGCAGTTAAGTTTTCATTTACATTTAGTTTTAATCTTTGACCTAAAACCTTTTTAAAGAAGAATCCACCAGGAGTTGAATCTCCTTCATTTTTATCTGTTGCAACATCAAAATTAATTATACCATCATCTATTGCAAGCTCTTTAAATTTATTGAAAGTTTGGCCACTCTCTGTTCCCGGGTTAAGAACAACTCCCAATGAATTTTTTATTGCACTTAAATTAGAAACATTTTGAGTTCCCAGATTATTTATATTTATTCCTACAACATCATTTGAAAATACTGTTACATTAGTTGAAGATGTTTTTATAGCTCTATTTGCTGGAAGTACATTTAAATCAACATTCATTAATGTTGAACGTCCTCTTAATTCTATATCAGCATTATTTAAAATAATTTCACCATTTCCATCAGAATATGCAGCATAACCATTTCCATCATATTTTAACTTTGCACCTGTTAAATCAATTTTAGTATTAACATCATATGCAGCTACTCCTGCTGATCCACCAACTACATTGATATTAGCATTATGTAAAGTGATTTCTCCTTCATCTTCAGCATAAACAGCAAGCCCTTCTTTAATTGTTCCTGCTTCAACAGTTACATTTAACTTATTTCCAGCATTAGAAGTTATTGTACTTCCTGTTCCTTTGCTGTATAGAGCTGTTGCTCCATTTGTTGCCTTAATATTTGTTTTATCTGTAGCATTAGATCCTACTTCTATTGTAGTTGTTCCTGTGTTATATATTCCAGAAGATTTTTTACCATTAACTTCAAGATCCCCTAAGAAAGTAAACTTCCCTTTATTAGAAATTCCAATATTTTCTGCATCTCCTATATTACCACTTGGATCTGTATCTCCGACTGCTAATAATTTAATTGAACCTGTATTTACCTTGGCTAAATTTATCAGTATACATACCTATACTTTGTTTACCTTGTAAATCTATAGTACCTTCATTTACAATGTTATCTATCGTAGATGCCCCAGTTCCTGTAGCCGCCATACCAACAGTTTTAGTAAATCCCTTTCCAACTGTTATGGTATTATAGTTATGGATATGTTGAGCTTGACCATTTGAGTGTAAAACTGTATTTCCACTTCCTGTATAGTCGTTTCCGTCATCATCTTTTCCAGTAGCACTAATATCTTTTTTTACTTGAATACCATATTTATCTGTTCTGATTAAAGTACTATCTTTAGCTCCATTTCCAAAAGTAAATGTTCCCATTGTAGTGTCATCAAATATCATATCTCCTGAGTTGTTTGCATAAGTTTTATGTCTTAAGAAACCTAGGTTCTTTTCTCCAGCTACTTCTATATTTAAACCTTCTGTTATACCTGCAATAGGATTAGAATCTTTTGCTGAAGATAAGAATTTAGCTATAGATACTCCAACGTTTTCTGTTCCTTTAACTAAAATCTTTTTGTCTGCTCCACCAGATTTTATAGTAACCCCTTTATCAAAGAAATCTGGATTAGATGGATAAATATTTGACATTCTTAAACCATAGTTTTTCTTTCCACCAATAATAACATTACCTACTGTTAATTCTGATTTGAAAACCCAAGTTTCATATTCTCCATAGTCAATAGCTATACTATTTTCAGCATTTTCTATTTCGATTTTTCCACTATTTATTGTTTTATGAGCAGAAGCATTATCACCAGAATAGTTTCTTTCTATATCTATCAATATTCCTACTAAGTTATTTCCAGAAGCTAAGGTAATATTTCCAGTATTATTAAATTGAATAAACATCATGTTTTGTATTTGTCCAGTGTTGATGTTCAACTCCTACTGTAACATCACTATGAGCACCTGTTCCAGTATAGGCTGTTGGTGTACCATGTAATGTTAGGTTACCATCAAAAGTAGCAGTTCTTATAATTGAACGATTTAAACCATCATAACCAGCACTCCCTAAAGAAGCAGGGTTATGGCTTAAAAATATTCTATTACCACCATTATTTTCTCCACCTCTATTAGTAAGTACATAATTTCCAGAGATAGTAGCATCATGGTCTCTTAGCTCATTGATAAAAGCATTCATTCCTCTAGTAGTGACTTCTCCATCATCTAACCAATGTGTACCTGGTGCACCTGGATTTTGCCCTCCTACAGTTACTCCTGGAGTTGCAACATTAGGTACATTAGTTACACCTTTCATTTGAATGTCTGGATTAGCTGTTCCATCTAAGTTTGCACCCCACCATCTAACTCTAGCTCCTCCAGAAAGTCTTCCAACTTCTATATTAAATATTCCCTTTGTTGTTCCATCAGTTTTACTAACTGTATCGTAAGTATCATAGTTTTGGATTACTACATTATGACCTGCTAGTTTAGGCATTCCAACTTGTGACCATTGGTGAAATCCAGAACCTTTATATTTGATATCAGGTGGATCAAAAGTTGTAGGTGTTAATTCTGCTGGTGCAGATGGTTTAACTGGCGATAAAATATATCTAGGATCAAAAGTTGGATATGTTACTTCTGGTGTAGACGCACTATAACTTGGAACATTTCTTTCTATAATTTTAGGATTTATTAGAGCACTCATTTTAATTATTGCAGGAGGTTCATGAACTATTCCTAAATTTGTTGATCCATATGAAGTTGAATTTAAGCCAGTTTCTAAAAATTTATTTAAATTCCCGGTTGTATCTCTTGTTAAAACTTCATCTTTTATTTTATTTCCTCTACCTTTATATGTACCATTCCAGTTATTGTACATGTAATTAGTTCCTGTTTGCCATGAAGCCCAAGGTGATTTTACAACATGGTCTCCCTGTTCCATAAGCTTAACAAGTTCAAAATTTGTCTTCTTTATCAGTTTGTTGTTTTCTTTTCTAGTTTCCTTAACTAGAATATTAAAATCCTTTATATCTGTAGAAATTATTTTTTTCTGACTTTCAATCTTTGCTGTCATTTTCAGCAGAGAAAACATTATTTGAAATGCTTATCCCTCCTGTAATTAAAAATGTAATCAATGCAGAATCTGTATACTTAAAACCTTTACATTTTTTTGCAAATGCACACAATCCTTTCCTTATTCCTCTTAAATTATTCATCATTAGTATTTCTCCTTTTATAGTCTTTCATATTTTTAAATTTATATAACTTCAATTACTCCGAAAGATTATAATTTTGTTATCTCTCATAATTTTATTAATAGATTACCCTGAATCCTATTCCACCTCTTACATTGTGGCCTTTTGTGTCATAGCCTGCATTTACTGTTACTCCAAATCTTGTGTTGTCTATTCCGATATTAAGGTCAAATTTTCCATTTCCTCTTCTATCTTCCTTTTCCTTTTCAAGATTATACCAGTCTGCTGATGTATAACCTACCCTTGCCCTGTTACCAGTTTGCAGTCTTCCCAGCTCGTTTTCATATGCCGCACTTAATCCTACTGATAACTGGGTTTTTACTGCTAAAGGCTGTACATACTTGAATTCTAATCCAACTTCAGGTTTTACTGAGAAATAGTCATTTCCTTCAACTTCTAATCTCATCTGCCCTGTTTCTTCCTTTATGTCATTAAATCTTCCATATTCCAGCTTTAATGATCCATATGGTCTTAAATGGGTTCTCTCGCTCATTCTTATGTCATAACCTAACTCATTTTTTAGGGATACTCCATATGTACTATACGTAGATTTCGCTTCAAATATATCATCAACTACAAGGAATTTACGTTTCATGCTGTTTATACCTGCAAATACATCTCCTCCAATTGTCCATTGCAGACTTCCATTATGGTCTGTCATTGGTGACATTGTCTTAAAGATTCCTGCCTTTAACATTGTCTGGCTTTCTCTTGATTTTCCTATATCCTTAAACTTGAATCTGTTCGTTACTGCTCCCGCATACCATCCACTTGAGTTCCCTAACTTAACAGTTTCATTTTCATGAACATAGGCTGCTCCGTATGCATTACTTGTGTAGTCGATAACCCCTGCTGTATCTGTATTGTACTCATCCCTCATTCCAAAGGTTTTTATCTTATTGGAATTCTTTGTTGTATTTCTCCATTCGTTTCTTAAATAGTCAAATTCCTTATCAAGTGCTCTTCCTGTTGCATTTACCCTCTGCTGAACGTTTGAGTACTGGTGTCCCTTCATCTGATCCACTGCTTGAGCAAATAACTGAGGTTCTCCTTTTCCTATTGCATTTAACTTATCAAATAAGGCTTTTTCTCTAGAGTTCACACCTTCAACTCCATATCTCTGTTCTAAACCGTCCATAAAGTTATATGTATCCTGGTCTTTTGCAAAAGACGTATAAGGTATCTTAGATAGATATACAGCATTAAATTTACCTGAAGCATCTTGAGTTCCAGTAGCTATCCAAGTTAAACTTCCAGAATTTAAGTTAAATTTAGTTTTTCCATTTCTAGAAAGTGTTGAAATCACTCTGTTATATGGTTCTAAAATATTTTCTCCAACTTTTATATCTCTACTATCTGTATAGTTTGTAGCTTCTATTCCAAAGATTAAATTAATATTTTTTAAATTAGTCAAATGTTGTAAACCTTGTATAGGATTTGTAAATTGTCTTCCAGAAGTATCAACATACATACCTAGTGAACTAGCTCTTGTCAATGAAGGAGCCTCTGCTAAGACAGTATTTCTTAAGTCTAAAGTTGTGGCACCAGCTGTTATTTCATTTGGTTTTGCCGGAATAGTATCAACAAGAGTTGGAACTACAGGCTTTCCATTTCTTTTAATTGTAGCTGTTCCATTTCCTGGAGCAACTATTTCAACTCCATTGATTTTTTTACCAGTTGGTTCTATTCTCTTTCTAACTACTCCTTCAGCTCCATCTAAGTTAACTGGATCATTTCCTTCGTTATCTCCACCATTAGCTAGAAGAATTCCTGTGTTTCCTTCACCTTTTATTTCAATAGTTCCATAGTTTTTAATAACAGCATTATTGTTTGCTACTACTCCAACTATACCATCTTTTGTATTATTTGGAGCTGTTCTTATAGTTCCATAGTTTTCTCCAATGGCACTGTCTGTTAAGTACATACCAATAGAGTCTTGACCACTTAAATTAATTTCTGCTCCTACATGGTTTATAGCCATTGAACCACTTCCAGCAGCATACATTCCTATACCGCCTTCTCCAACTACATCTATTTTTCCATAATTTTCAACGTGACCTGTTTGTTTTAGTACTCCATCTTTATCTAAATAACCTGCAGCCATTCCTATGGAATAATTTTCATTAGATGCATCACTTTTTCCAACTGTTATAGTCGGTTGACTAGCAGCCCCTAGTTGACCATTTACAGCTTTTGATGTAGTACTACCTATATCTCTTACATTTAATATTCCTACATTTCCAACTCCAGAGCTAAAGTCCATATCTGCTAGGTTAGTTATTTCTCCACTAGCATAGATACCATAGTTTTTATTACCAGTTGTTCTCAATGGAGTATTATTAGTAATAATCGCAGTTTTATCACTAGAGTAAATAAATGTGCTATTATTTCCTAATTTAGTTTCATCAGTAGAATTACTTTCTAAAACACTCTGAACAACAGGAGTTCCAGCAACTGGATCAGCAGGAATTTCTTTTGTTTCTAATACATAAGCAAAAGAATTGTCGCCTATAGTCATTTTAGCACCATTTATTACATTGGCAGCAGCACTTCCTGAAACAAAGATTCCCTTTGAATTATTTCCAACTTCTATTTCCCCATCTGTCACATTAACTTCACTAGGACTATCTACAACATTGGCTAATCCAAAAATTCCTACACTATTATTTCCTAACTTAATTTTACCAGTATCGTGCCAAATATATACTCCATATATACCATAGTTATTATCTCCACCAATAATATCTCCTGAATTAGATAAGTTGGAACCATAACCATCTTTTGAAATTTCTGAAAAAATTCCTATATTTGGATTATCTTTAGACACAGAACTTTTTAAATTTATTACTGCTCCAATATCACTTCCAATATCTGAACTATGAGGGGTATCATCTGTTCCAGCTGTAGCATATATTCCAATTCCTCCTTGATCAGAGTTGATATTTATAGTATTCATATTGTATACTTGACCACCAGTTGATAACATTCCTATAGCATTATTTCCTGACATATTTATAACACCGTAATTATGACCCCTATTAACAGGGTTAGAGCTGTATGAATGGTTATTAAGGAAATACATCCCAATAGCTGATTCACCATCCATATTAATAACACCAGTACTTTCATTTCTAAGAAATAGTGTAGAACCACCAGGGAGAGGATTACCATCAGCATCTATTCTACGTGTTATTGATAGGATTCCTATAGAACCCTTTCCACCCACATTAACAGTTCCGGCATTTGAAACTGCTGCACCATTTGAAGCATAAATACCGACGGAACTACCATTTACAAAGTTATTTCTTTTTCAACATTAATAGTTGCACCTGAAGCAACATTAACTCTCCCACCATCTGCAAATAGACCTACAGAACCAACACCTACTGCACCACTAGCTTTATCAGTTCTATCAACATTTACACTTGTATTAGTTTCTAAATTAATTTCATTTCCAACATAGTTTGCTAAACCTACTGCTGTCTGTTCTCCAAGGTCATCTATATCACTGCTACTTAATATAGCTCTGACATTATTTCCTGATTTTAAATTTATTTTAGCTCTTTGCATTAAAAGGTGTCTTGTTAAGACATAGTCATTAGTCCCTTCATTAGCAGGATCAAGAGCTCTACTCTTATCATAGTCACTGTCTATATTAAATGCACCTATACCATCTATAGTTGCTATCTTATAGTTTTTAGCTCCACTTGCACCATGTACTTCTGCTCCACCAAGATAACCACTGAAAAATGTTCCTGCTAAAGTAGAAAAATTTAAAGATGGAATATTTTTTAAGCTCATAATAGAAACATCATTTGAATGAGCATAGAACTTAGCATCTGTTAAATTCATAGTGAATGGATCTGTTAAATCTCCACTTCTTTCAAATCCAGTTGATTTACCATATAGATTAATCTTTGCATTTCTTACATCTATGTTTCCATTATTTTTTGTATATAGAGCATAGCCATTGCCATCATAGTCAATAGTTGAGTATTTAGCCTGTACATTACTAGTAGCACCATCAGAAACAATAGCTGAGCCTCCATTTGTAACTTTCATATAAAGACCATCTGATAATGAAGTTCCATTTGCAACTATTTGTCCACCTTGTTCTGCATAAAGTGCTAAACCTTGATTTGTAATAGTACCATCATCTTTTTTACCATCTATTTCTATTTTAGATTGGTTAGTTTGTACTGTTACAGGGCTTGTAGCACTACTATTTTTAGCATAGATTGCTATATTTTTTCCTGTTGATTCAGGCTTTAATTTTATATCAAGTTTTCCATTTAAATCCACTTTTGTATTATCAGAGTAAATAGCTACTGTATCTCTTGTATCCATAGTTATATTACCATTTACTTTGACATAATTATTTGGAGAAGCAGCAAAGACTGCCATATTTCCAGTGCCATTTGTATTTCCTTTATCTCCTGCCAGTGTTGATTTGTTTACAGTAATGTTACCTGTATAATCAATTTTTCCACCATTAGCATAAAGAGCTATATTATCTTCTCCACCTTTTAGTTCTATATTTCCATCAGTAGCTTTAACTTCCCCATCTTTTGAAAAAATTCCTATAGACTTTTTAGAAAATTTTTCAATTTCTAGTTGTGGAACTTTTACATGTAACTCAGCATCTAGATTATTTAAATATATACCAACTATTTCTTCAGCTAAGTTTTCATCTCCACCAGCTTTATTGTGGTTAGCTTCTTTACTATTTGCCACATTAAGAAGAGAGTTTTCAGGAACATAAGCTGGTATTGCAGCATTATCTTTAGCTCCTATTACAAATCTAGCAGTATTTCTATCATTTTTTATTCCATCCCCGCTGTTTTCTATATAAAGCCCAGTAGTATTATCACCTTGAAGATTTATAGGTTTATTCATAATAAAATTAGACTTTTGAGATAGTTTTCCACGGGCATCTTTTGTTATAAATAGACCAACACTGTTTCTACCATATAGATTAGCTTCTCCATCATTTATAAAAGATACATCTCCACGAGCTAGTGTAGAACTTGCAGTGAAAACAGCAAGATATCCTTTTTCTCCATACATACTTATTTTACCAGTTTTATTATTAGCGTATATATGTTGAGTACCTGTGTAACCAGTTCCTGTATCTGGTTCATAAAGGAAAATAGCATTTGAATGAGTCTTAGTATTTCCTTCTTCATAGTTCATACTAATAATATTTCCACGATTTTCTACAAGGTTAACTCTTCTTCCCATATTTCCAGCAAAAGTTGTTTGAACATATCTGATACCTGTACCACCTAGTTCAACTGTACCTCTATTTACATGATATAGCTCTCCACCTTGGTCATTTTTGAAATCAGTATCATCAGTATATTTTCTTATTTCATTGAATTCTTCTGTTGATATATGTCCATCTGTTTTTAATTTATCAAATTTATCTGTTGTATTACCTTCTGTTTCAAAGTGTATAAATATTTGCCCATCTATATTATTATTTTCATTTATCAAAGATAATTTTGAATTTTTCCCAAAATATGAATAGGGAATATCTTCAAGTGACATAAAGAATGTAGGCACATCACCAGCAAGGTCAATATTTTCAGGAGGTTCAACTCCCACATCAACATTTACAGGTCTTACTTGTATCTGCCCTTTTTGATAGTTTTTAAGTTGGATTCTGTTTACAGTTCCACCTCTTCTCTTTAGCACTTCTCCTTTTTCTACAGAAGTTTGATATAGGTTACCATCAGTATTTCCTATACTATTGTTTGTATGCCAGTATGAATACCTACCAGCTACCCCATTGATCCATCTTCCAGGGAAGTCAGCAAAACCGCTTACAGTTATATTTGGAGCGTTAACAGTTGGAATAGAAGGAGTTCCTATTTCTCTAGCTTCAAAATAAGGTAATCTAAAAACATATGGTTCCTGACTCTTTCTGGCAGTACCTTTATCTATAATAACTGGGGCAATTCTAGTAGTTACAGAAACTGAAGCATTTGGTTCTTCTACAATGTTTAAGTCTGTACTTCCATAACGAGTACTCTTTAAATTTGGAACTGCTATATTTTTAGCTAGAGGATCAAGAGAGTTAGCCGCTCTGTTTGTTATAGCTCCTTCTGATACTTTGTCCCCTCTTCCTTTATATACTCCATTCCAATTATTGTACATATAGTTAGCACCAAATTGCCATGAAGCCCAAGGCGATTTTATGACATGATCTCCCTGTTCCATTAATTGAACTAATTCGAAACTACTCTTTTTAATTAACTTATCATTTTCTTTTTTTGCTTCCCTGAATACCTGTTTCATCTCATCTATTGAATTATTTAAATTCAATCTTGCCTGTTTTGCAGGGTCACTTTCCTTACCGCTAAAATTTTCTTCATTTCCATACGAAAATGCTCCCGTTACAAGAAAACTAAGTAATAAAGACTTACTATATTTTTATATTCTTATATCTCTTAGCAATATTTCTAAGTTCCTTTTCTATTCTTCTTAAAGTTCCATTCATATTTTTACTCCTTTTTTTCTCATTTATTATATTTCAGAAAGATTTACCTGTTTTTTTCTTATAATATCCTTTTAACTAGAAGTATATCAAAAAAACAAAAAAATATAATCAATCTTTTTATAAGCAAATACGATAAACATATGAAAAAAATATGATTAAAGATTAAAAAAATATAAATTTTAAAAAAACAAAAAAAGGCTTCCTCATAATGTAATACAAAAAGATCACATTATGAAAGAAACCTTTTTATTTATATTTTAGAATAATATTTTACTATTTATCAATTTGCATAAATCAAATCAATTCTAGTGAGAACATCCGCATCCACATTCTTTTTCAGCGATTGCTTCCACACCTGGTAATGGTTTACCTTCAAGATATTCAAGTGAAGCTCCTCCACCTGTTGAAATGTGAGAGAATTTATCAGCAAATCCTAATTGGATAGCCGCAGCGGCTGAATCTCCTCCACCGATAATTGTTGTAGCTCCTGCTAATTCAGCAATTGCTTTACATACTCCTATTGTTCCTTTTGCGAAGTTTTCCATTTCAAATACTCCCATTGGTCCGTTCCATACTACTGTTTTTGCACCAACTAAAGCATCTGCGAATAATTTGATAGATGCTTCCCCTATGTCAAGTCCCATCCATCCGTCTTCGATACCGTCTACAGAAACTGTTTTGAATTCTGTATCATTTTTAAATTCTTTAGCTACTACTGTATCTACAGGTAAGATTAATTCTACACCTTTTGCAGCAGCTTTTTCAATTAATGATTTTGCAAGTTCAACTTTATCTTCTTCAAGTAATGAAGAACCTGTATTTTTTCCTTGAGCTTTAAGGAAAGTAAACATCATTCCTCCACCGATTATTACTTTATCAGCTTTATCTAAAAGATTTTCGATTACTCCTATTTTATCAGAAACTTTTGCTCCTCCTAAGATAGCAACTAAAGGTCTTGCAGGATTGTCTACTGCTCCTCCTATAAAGTTTATTTCTTTTTCCACAAGGAATCCTACTGCTGATTCTTTAATGTTTGAAGCAATTCCAACATTTGAAGCATGTGCTCTGTGTGCAGTTCCAAATGCATCATTTACAAAGACATCTCCTAATGAAGCCCAGTATTTTCCTAATTCAGGATCATTTTTAGATTCTTTTTTACCATCAAGATCTTCAAATCTTGTGTTTTCGAACATCAAAATTTCTCCTTCTTTTAATTCTGCTATTGCAACTTCTAATTCTGCACCTCTTGTTTCAGGTACAAATTTAACAGGTTTTCCTAATACTTCAGACAATCTTTTTGCAACAGGTGCTAAAGTTTTAGAAGCTTTATCTTCTTCTGCCTTAACTTTTCCTAAATGTGAAAATGCTATAACTTTTCCACCATTTTCCAGAATATACTTTAATGTAGGCAATGCTGCAACTATTCTGTTATCATCTGTAATTACCCCATCTTTTATAGGCACGTTGAAATCCACTCTTACAAGTACTTTTTTCCCTTTTACATCCAAATCTTTTAATGTCTTCTTAGCCATACTTCCTCCTATAATAAATTAATTTTTTCTTTATTTGTTAAATTATAGCACTGTTTAACTGTATTTTCAAGAATTATTTATTATAAAAGAGACTCTAAAAAGAAGTTATAAAAGTTAAAAAACCAAGTATAACCCCAGTTACATTGGGTATAATTAGTATATAATCTTTTTTCGGCTCTTTTGTCCAACCATAAATAACCCATATCAAACATGAAAAAGAGGCAAATAACGGTTGCCAAGGCTGTGATTTAGTCCCTGACAGATTAGCCATAATTTGCGGGATATATGCTATAAAGACAAAAACTCCTATAAATGCTCCAATCGAACCAACTATTTTATTAATTTTACTCATTTTACTCATTTTATTACTCCTTCCTTTTTTCCTTTTGTTTTAATTAGTTAACCTTATCCTATTAAATGTATACACTTTTTTGAATTTCTTTGGTATCTATTAAATACCAAAAGAAATATGATTTTCCACCCTCATTTATTTTTTTATCTGTAGTACTTGTAAGTCTACAGACAATATATTATAATACATTATACAAAAAAAAGGAAGTACTTACTTTTTGTAGTATACTAACTAAAAGGAGAGTAATAAGTTATGGAAAATATATTACATACAGAACAAATCCCTTTTTTAAAAACTCTTTCTATTGTTGAAGGGAAATGGAAGCTAAGAATATTATATGAACTCGCCTATAATCCTACTTTACGTTATAGTGAATTGAGAAGAAATTTAACACCAATTACACATAAAATGCTTTCCACTCAATTAAAAGGTCTTGAAATGGACAATATGATTATTCGGAAAGAATACCCTCAGATTCCGCCTAAAGTTGAGTATTCATTATCTGAAAAGAGGAGAAGTTTTCTTCCTGTTATGAAACTGATGTGTGAATGGGGACGTAACTATGTTGTCTCAGATGAAAATGAAGTAATGTCTGAATAAAATTCGTTAAAATCTTATAAATAAAATAAAAATACATCTATTAATTTAAAATATACTTTTATTCTGTTATCAGATATACCTTAAATAATAAATGTATTTTTTATTTATTTCAATATTATTTTACTATGCTTCTATTACTCTTTCACTTTTCAGTACACTCTCATTGAAGCTTCCCATTTCCTTGTCCACTACAGTTGAAATTACCATTGCTCCATTTACATTTACTGCTGTACGTCCCATATCTATTATTGAATCTATCGGGAATACAATCGCTACCGGATCAAATGGCAGCCCCATTCCTCCAAGTACAACTGTTGCCGCTATATAGGCTGTTCCTGGAACTCCTGCCATTCCAAATGAACCTAATGCTATTACTGTTATAAGGCTTATAAGGAATACAGGTGTAATCGCAATTCCATTCATGTTTGCTATCATTATTGCAATAACTGCAGGGAATACTCCGGCACATCCGTTCATACCTATAGTTGTTCCCAATGTTGCTGTAAAGTTTGCTGTTGGAGAACTTACTCCCACTTCCTTTTCCAATGTTTCAATAGTTACAGGCAATGTTCCCATGCTTGAAGTTGTTGTCAGTGCAAGAATTAATGGTGCCATTGCTTTTTTATAATATGTAAAAGGATTTATTCCATGTATTGCAAGATTTATAGACTGCATTACAACTACCAGTGCCAGTGATATAAACATTACAATCAGATAAGTCACCAGATTTTTAAATACTTCCAGTCCATAAGAAGCTGTCAAATCAAACATTAATGCGGCAACTCCATAAGGAATTATTTTTATAATAGTTGTTGTGACACTTGTCATTACTGCAAATAGTGCTGATGTTACATCTTTTAACGGTTGTATCTTTTCAGGATTTTTCAGGCTCATTCTATTTGTTGCAAATCCTAGGAATGCAGCAAATATAACTACTCCTATTACGCTTGTTTCAGACATTGCCTTAAATATATTTGAAGGGATAAATGAAACTACTACATCAACAAGACCTTTATATTCACCTTTTCCTGTCCATGCTTCCATTCCTTCAGGCAATTTCATACCTACTCCCAGATTAAACAGCATTGCAACTGAAATTCCTATAATTGCTGAAATTGCAACAGTTACTGTATAATAAACAACTGATTTCCCAGTTAATTTTTTCAAATTTTCATTATTTTTTGAATTTATTATTGAATTATAAACTGACAATCCAACCAATGGAATAACAACCATTTTAAGAAGACTTGTAAATCCTCTTCCCACCAGTGAAGCTGCAGTTGTCACATTTTTTATAACATCAGGTACCTGTTCTGCCCCTACCATACCTAAAGTTGATTGAAATACAATTCCCGCAGCAAACCCCAATACTGTTGAAATAATTACCCTTGTAGAAAATTTAAATTTTTTTCTTCAAATTTACGTTTATATGGACTAATAAAAAAAGAATAATAAAATTAATATTCCTATCCATATACTTGAAAAATAATAATGTTGACATTTCTTTCCTCCTCTTCTGCTAATTTTTTTAGCTCAATATGTTTTCATATACAAATATATCATTTGTACCTAATTATGTCAAGAAATTTTTTTATTTCCTGATTTTAAAAGGTACTTCTATTTTATAATATTTTTATCAGTAATTTAGTCATATTATTTTTTTTAATATTAAATTCAAATTTTCAATAGAACAAAAAAAGGATATCTCAAAAGAAATTTAAAAAAAATAATGGGACTGTCTCAAAAAAATTAAAAAAATACTGTAAAAACTATATTTATGAATTATTTAGAATTTCACAATGCAAAACTGGAAATGAATTTAGAAAAAAAGTCAACAACCTGATTTTTTTCAGGTGTATTTTTGACTTTTTCTTTATGAATGACTGTTTTGTATAAGTGAAATTCTAGTAAATGAATAAATATGTTTTTTTGTATTTTTTTCAATTTTGAGACAGTCCCTATTTTGAGACATCCTCTTTTTACTTGAGATTATAATATTTTTTTTATTAATATCTAAACATTCTGATATTATCAGGCCTTTTTTTCATTTACCCAACGTTTCAATATCATTCCCTGTTTTGCTTTCAGAGATAGCTTTATCTTCCCTTTTCCGTCTATTTTAACAATAGTTCCCTTTATAAGATCTATATATTTTTCATTTGGATGGGAAGTTATAAATTCAATATTATCAACATCTTTAAAAGAATTATTTATAATGGTGATCAGGGATCTACCTTCATTTGTACGCTCATAGGCAATTACATCATTTACATTATCAGCAAGCAGTTCCTTAAATTTTCCATATACAAGAACTCTGTTTTCCCTTCTTATTTTTATAAGTTTTTTATACCATTTAAATAAATCCTTATCCGGATATTGTTCATATTCTTCATTTCTATTTACTTTGGAAGGATTTTTTTCCAGATCGTAAATAAATTCATCCCAGAGCATAGGCTTTCTGCAGTAAGGATCTGTAGCTCCCCACATACCTACTTCATCTCCATGGAATAACATTGGAGCTCCTATATATGTCATCTGGAAAATTGAAATAAGTTTCAATATATCCTTTGGCTTTATATTACTGTTAATCCAGTCTATTGTCGTATTTGGATGATAATTTGAAGCTAAATCAGGTCTTATTCCATTATATCCCTTTTCAAGCTGTTTGCCTTCCTCCAGATTTCTTCCTACCTTGTCATTTACAATTCTTGAATAAAGCCTGTCTGTATCATGCGAACCGTTCAAATTCTGTGAAGCCTGCAACGCCTGAAACGGATACCATGTTCTCTTTTCCCTCAGTTCATTAAAAAAATCCTGTGCAGTAAGTTTGTAAGTTTCTCCGCCTTCTTTTCCCTGATTTACAAAGTATCCTATTACTGTTTTCAACCATTCGTAATTCATGACAGTATCAAATTTATTACCGTCATTTATATCTCCTGAAGCATTTCCCCACAGCTCGGCAGTTATATAGGAATCTTCTTTTACATCCTTTACAACTTCACGCCATTCATGCCAGAATTTCTGATTTTCCAGACAGTTTGGAACATCAAGTCTCCATCCGTCTATTCCGTCATCTTCCTGCCAGTTATCAGAAACTTTTCCGTCAGGTCCATACATCCATTTTCTTGTAATATTAAAAATATACTCCTTATAGTGTTCATTGAATGTGTTGAATTCAGGCAACGAATTAAATCCTGCCCACGCATTGTAAATTACCCTTTCTTTATTTGCATTTACAGTAAGGTAGGCATCTTCATCAGAAAAATAATCTTCTACCGGTATATGCTTTTCAAAGTCTGTAAATTTATACCAGTCCTTGTATACAGATTTTTCTCCGTCAGCCATTACCATATTAAATGGCCAGTGCCTGTCGCTACTGTGATTAAACACACCGTCAAATATGACTCTTATTCCGTTCTTATGTAATTCCTTTATTAAATCAGCCATTATAAGATCAGATTCTGTCCATACCCATGTTGCCGGATCTTCTGTTTCTCCATATCCGTTCTTTCCTTTATTTTCACCCTTCAGATTTACTTCCAGAAGTTTCAGTTCACTGTTATTAACTGCATTTTTCCCGAGAACATCAATATATGTCCTGTTTCCATAGCTATTGCTTTCAGATACATCAACATTGTGTTTCTTACCGCTTGTTCTTATTGTTCCAAAATCCGGAGAAATGTGTCTGAAGTCATTTGCTCCATACTTATGGTTCTGATATGAGAAAAACACCGGATTTAGCCAGACAGCATTTATTCCCAGTTCCTTCATATAAGGAATCTTCTCTTTAATTCCCTGCAGGTCTCCACCATACATTCTTGCATATTTTAAGCTGTAATTTATATTTTTTTCCTTTTCCTTTTCCCATGAAACCTGCTGATTAAAATCGGAAGTCCATCTATTTCTGTCAAATTTCTCTTCATTTTTATTTTTAGACCATTTATATTTTTCTATAAAATTCTGTTCATGAAGCTCATTCGCTTTAAATGCCTCCGGACCAAATTCATTGAAAATAGGGTCATTATAGTTATTTCCATTATAAAATCTGTCAGGAAATATATTATACCAGATTGCTTCCTTGGACCAGTTAGGTATTTTAAAAATCTGAATATCTTCCGATGAAGTTTTTACAGAAAGTCTCTTTGGTTTTTTCTCGTATAACAAATCTTTTCCGTCAAAGTATGCCTTAACTCCACCATCTTCCAGAACGAAGAAATAAAGAATCTTTTCAACTTCCTTTCCAAAGTCGATTATTCTTTCAAAATAGTCAAAACCATTGTTCTGTCCCTAAATCTTTCCAGCTCATAAATCATTTCATAATTGTCTTCTTCATTAAGAACCACACTTATATAAGCTCTTTCCACATCATTCATCTGGGTTCTTATTTTAAACTCATATTCCCTGTCTGAAAGCTTATTAAAATATTTCAGGCTTTCATAATTATGAACTATCGCTTTAAGGTTAGTTTTTCTATCTATGGCTTCAAATACAAATTTTCCTGTACCAATATCCCCCTGTGGAAACAACGCTCCATTTTCTCCAATTATAAGCTTCAGATTTTCATTTTTCGGATACCATTCATTATCAATCAGATATTTATATTCATAAGTTCCTTCAGATAATACCAGTTCAACTTCATAAAGAGTATCTTCTATATGATGGACAGGCTCATCATCTGCAGTCCATCCATTAAAAATTCCTGATATTTTTATTTCACCAGCTTTTTCAAGATTAAAATCCTTTATATCCAGTTTCATTCTATGAAATTTTGTTTTTGAAAATAAAACCTTGTTTTTTTCAGCATCATAAGTTATCAGAATATCCAGTCCCTTCTGGAATCCTGTTATTGGTTTCGGAGGAGTATTCTTTTCTGCCTTTGCTTCAAAATCAGTTGCAAAGGGAGCTGTATGATTATAAGTAACTCCCTCCAGATTTCCATTTTCATCTTCCAGCGAAAAAGAATAGCTTCCCGGTTCTATATTTGACCATTTGCATATGTATATTCCGTCGTTTCTTTTTTTCAGCTCTATTTTTTTGTATAATTCGTTGTTTCTGAATATTAATACTCTGCTTTTCATTTCTATCCCAATTCCTTTATATATAAACTTCTTATCCTCTGTTTTCCAGATATGGAAATCTATATTTCAAAAAATACTTTATACGCTCTGTATGTTTCATACAAGTCAGCCTTAGAGGATATTTCAAACAGTGAATGCATCGATAAAAGTGCCGGTCCTGCGTCTATTGTTCTTATTCCATAGTAGGCAAGGAATTTTGCAACTGTTCCTCCTCCACCTTCGTCAACTTTTCCAAATCCTCCAAATTGATATTTTATATCATTTTTATTAAATATCTGTCTTATTTCCTGAATAAATTCAGCATCTGCATCATTTGCCGATACTTTTCCTCTGCTTCCTGTATATTTTGCAAATGCCAGTCCATAAGAAAGTCTTGCAACATTTTCAGGATCGTGAACAGATTTAAATACAGGATTCATTGCGGCAGTAACATCTGATGACAATGCCTTTGAATTCCATAGAGTTTCCCTCAGAATCTGATCATTGTAGTTTTCTTCAGTCATTGAAAGAAGTTTTCCTACAATTAATTCAGGTAATGTTGTCTTCAAGCTTGTAGAACCTTCACTTCCTATTTCTTCCTTATCTGTAAGATATACCATTACAGTCTTTTCAGGATTTTCCACTTCATAAAGGGCTCTCAATGAAGTATACGCACATATTCTGTCATCCTGGCCATATCCTCCTATCATGCTCTGGTCAATTCCAACATCTCTTAATTTCCCTGCCGGAACAACTTCAAGTTCTGCAGTAATAAAGTCGTCTTCCTCTATTCCGTATTCTTCCTTAAGCTTATTAAGTACAAGCTGTTTTGTCTGTTTCTTTACATTTTCATCATTTACAGGCATATTTCCGAATAAAAGTTTCAGTTCCTCACCTTTGATGACTTCCCTTGTATTTCTATCATCCTGAACTTTATATGACAGATGTGGAAGTATATCAGGCACACTGAATACAGGGTCTGTATCCTTTTCACCTATTGAAAGTGTAACCTTTTTCCCATCAGCAAGGAATACTACTCCATGCAGTGCTAAAGGTGTAGCTGCCCACTGATATTTCTTTATTCCACCATAATAATGTGTATTTAAAAGGGCAAATTCCTCTTCTTCCTTTATTGGATTAGGTTTTAAATCAAGTCTTGGAGAATCAATATGTGAAACTATCATGTTAATTCCACTTTTAATATCTTTTCCCACTATTACTGCAATAAGGTTTTTGTCTCTATTATTAAAGTAAACCTTATCTCCTGTTTTCAATTCTGTCTTTTCGTTTATATTCACAAACCCATTTTTCTTAAGTTCTTCTTCCGTAACAGTTACAAATTCCCTTTCTGTCTTTGCAGAATCAAGGTATGCCTTATACTCTTCCGAAAAATTCAAAAAAATTCTTTTTTTCTCATCTTCAGTATAATTTTTTTCCATAAATTTTTCCCTGTTCATATATATACCTCCTATTTTTAACTTTATAATCCTATTTTTGAATAGTAAATTGTACCATTTTTTTATAGGTTTTAGTCTATACAAAATTTTTTTAAGTACAACAACCCATAAAAATAATACAGATATAAATTTATTTAAAAAAATATTATAGTAAAAAAATAAAACGGATATCTGAAAAATTCTTTCCGAACCAGTGAATAAGTCCATTTCATTTCCAACAAATATCCGTTCTATACAATTAAATTTTTATAAAATAAACAGTAAACATTTTTTATTCCCGTATAGTGCCTTTTATGGCTCTGTCAAGTATGCCCGTCAGATAGGCAAGTGTCACTCCATAATTTGTTATAGGAACTCCTTTTTCTTCTGCTATCCGTATACGGTTTAACATATTCTTCCTAGTTATCATACATGAACCGCAATGAATAATGAGGTCCACATTTTCCATGTGAAACTCCTTCTCTTTAAAAGTTGCACCATTCTGAAAAATAATCTTCAGATTGGGGTTTATTTTTTTCTTTAGAAGATCGGGTATTTTTACAGTTCCTATATCTTCATGTGAAGTTGTATGAGTACAGCTTTCTGCAATCAGGACAGTTCCTTCCTTCTTATTTTTCAGTTCTTCCAGTGCCCCAATTCCTTTGATGAATTCCCTTATATCTCCCTTCTGTCTGGCAAACAGCATTGAAAAACTGGTTAGAGGTATATGGGCAGGAACTATTTTATCCACTATTTTGAACACCTGCGAATCTGTAATTACAAGGTCGATTTTCTGAATTTCCTTTATTGTTTCCTCAAGTTCAGTCTCTCTCACCACCACTGTTTTTATTCCGTTATCAAGGCATTCCCTTATTACCTGAACCTGTGGCAGTATAAGTCTTCCCTTCGGAGCTTCCGAATCAATTGGCACTACAAGCACAACTATCGAGCCATAGGCAGCCAGATCTCCTATTAATGGCGGATCTTCTTCCTGTTCTTTCAGATTTTTCAGTATTATTTCCAATAAGTTTTCCCTTTTTAAGTTTATATTTTCATCTAAAAAACTGTCTCCTGAATTTTCCTTCCTTAATTTTTTTCTTTCTTCCTCCTTCAGCTGATCAAGTTTATTCCAGACAAAAACATAAGGTATCCTGAATCTCTGAAAAAACAGCTTCGCTTCCTTTTTTTCCTCCTTGTCTATTTTTTCGGCATTCAGAACATATATTGCTAAATCTGTCTTCTGCAAAATTTCTTCTGTCTTTTCAACTCTCATTCTTCCTAAACTTCCAACATCATCCAGCCCTGCCGTATCTATAATCCTGACAGGTCCGTAGCCTATCAGCTCCATAGACTTGTAGACTGGATCCGTAGTTGTTCCGGGAACATCTGAAACCAGTGAAATTTCCTGATTTAGCAGAAGATTAAAAATACTCGACTTTCCAGCATTCCTTCTTCCAAAAAAGGCTATGTGCTTTCTGTTTGAGTCAGGCGTATTTAATCTTTCCATCATAGATACAGATCCCTTTCTCCTGCCTTCAGTTTATCTATATTTTTCAGAACAAACTGTTCCAGTTTTTTATTTTCAATTGTTGCCGCCTGTTCCTTCACAAATTTTTCCACTTTTGCAAGTAATTCCTTATCTCCATAATCTACCGCATATTCCACAAGTGTTGTCAGGGCATTTGGTTTACACAAATTATGAATCTTTTCAGATTTTGCTATTTCCATGAATTTTTCTCCGACTCTTCCTGTTCTGTAGCATGAAGTACAGTAGCTAGGAATATATCCTGCCGCCATAAGATCTTCGATTACCTGTTTTGGACTTCTTTCATCGGCAGTGGCAAACTGATTTACATTTCTTCCCTTTATGTGCTCTTCATATCCTCCAACTCCTGTACATGAACCTGCACTTACCTGAGAAATTCCGTGCTGTAGAAGTATTTCCCTCATTTCAGCTGTTTCCCTTGTTGACAGTATCATACCGGTATATGGAACTGCTATTCTTATAATTGTAACGATTTTCTTAAATGTTTCGTCATCCAGCAGATAAGGGAATGTTTCCAGGTTTACTCCTTCTGCAGGTCTTAATCTTGGAACTGAAATCGTGTGGAATCCTACTCCAAATCTTTTTTCCAGATGCTCATTATGCATCATAAGTCCTAATACTTCAAATTTAGGATCTGCCAGTCCAAACAGCACTCCTGCACCCACATCTTCTATTCCTGCTTCCATTGCCCTGTCAAAAGATGTTGTATGGTAGTCATAGTTTCCCTTTAGGCATTTAGGGTGAACTTTTTTATAAACTTCTTCATCATAAGTTTCCTGGAACAAAATGTAAGTTCCTATTCCCTTTTCATTTAATCTTCTGTAATTTTCAACTGTTGTTGCAGCTATATTTACATTTATTCTTCTTATTTTACCATTTTTATTATAAGTGTCGTAAATTGTATCTATTGCTTCTAGTATATATTCTATATCACAGTTTACAGGGTCTTCCCCTGCTTCCAGAGCAAGCCTCTTATGTCCCATTTCTTCAAGAATCATAACTTCCTTTTTTATTTCTTCCATTGTAAGTCTTCTACGATGAAATTTGTTTTCCCTCTTGTATCCACAGTAAACACAGTTATTCACACAAAAATCACTTATGTAAAGCGGTGCAAACAGAACCACCCTGTTACCATATACATCTTTTTTTATTTTTCCGGCTATCTGAAACATTTTTTCAACCAGATCGGCATCCTCGATATGTAAAAGCTTTGCTATGTCCAGATGTGTTATTTTTTCCTTGTTTTCTGCTTTTCTAAGTATTTCCAGTATGTCTTCCCTTGAAGGATTTTTTCCTTCTTCCAGTAATTGAAATATTTTCTCTCTGTCAATTTTTACATGTTCCTTGAATCTTTCCATTAATTTCATCTCCTTTTGGATCAGAAAGCTTTGAAATTGTCATTTCAAGCTTCTTTTCCATTAGCATATAGTATTTTAAACCTCAACTATCATCTCGCCTTATAAGCTCTTTAAAAATCAATTTTCATGAATTTCCAGTATTTCTAAATGTTTTAATCCATTTCTTTTTAGAAACTGTAGTTTTCACCTGTATTTCAGGGATGCTTCCTAATTTTCCTGTAAATGCATTTATTTCATCCATTGTTCCAAGCATTATTATTGAAACTACTGATATACCTTCATTATGAAAAGGAAGGCCCATTCTTCCGTAAATATGCTGCTGAAAGCTTGCCACGATGTTGTTAAATTCATTCTGATGCTCTTTAGCATTTTCCATCATAACACTTATTACTGCTATTCTTTTTTTCATAATTCCATTCCTTTCAAGTCAAATTTTTAGAAAAATAACATTCCCTATCTAATTTTATTATATCTTTAAAAATTGCTTAAGTCAATAAATTGAAAAAAGATTATTTTTTTCATTTGAAAAATCAAATAGTTTTAATAGCAAAAAGGAGACCGGCTCAAAATTTAAAGAACATGAAAACTATATTTTTTCATTCACTAAAATTTTCTGAGACAGTCTCCTCAAATATTTTATATTCAGTTTTATTTCATTTCGCTTAATTTTGCTTCAAGCTTTTTACCTTCTTCTTCATATCCAGGTTTTCCAAGCAGTGCAAACATATTTTTCTTATACGCTTCAACTCCCGGCTGGTCAAACGGATTCACTCCAAGAAGATATCCGCTTACTCCACATGCTTTTTCAAAGAAGTAGAAAACGTATCCTAAGTGATAAGGAGTAACTTCAGGTATATTTACACCAAGATTAGGAACTCCTCCGTCAATATGTGCCAATATAACTCCGTCAGTAGCTTTTTTATTTACATAATCTAAAGTTTTTCCAGCTATGAAGTTAAGTCCGTCAAGATTTTCCGCATCTTTTTCAATTACATATTCAGATTCAGGTTTTTCTACTGAAACTACTGTTTCAAAGAACATTCTCTGTCCTTCCTGAATGTACTGGCCAAGAGAATGCAGGTCAGCTGAGAAATCTACAGAAGATGGGTAAAGTCCTTTTCCATCCTTTCCTTCAGATTCTCCAAACAGCTGTTTCCACCATTCAGCAAAATAGTGAAGTCTTGGCTCATAATTTACCATTATTTCTATATTTTTTCCTTTTCTAAGAAGAATGTTTCTTACTGCCGCATATTGTAAAGTCTGGTTATCTTCAAGTGTTTTTCCACTGTAGTCTTTTACAGCATCTGCAGCACCCTTCATTAAATCATCGATATCTATTCCTGCAGCTGCAATTGGCAATAATCCAACTGCCGTCAGCACTGAAAATCTTCCTCCAACATTGTCAGGTACAACAAATGTTTCATATCCTTCTGCATCAGCCAATGTTTTCAATGCTCCTCTAGCCTTATCTGTTGTAGCGTATATTCTTTTTCCTGCTTCTTCCTTGCCATATTTATCTTCAAGCATTTTCTTGAACACTCTGAAGGCTATTGCAGGTTCAGTTGTAGTTCCGGATTTTGAAATTACATTTACTGAAAAATCCCTGTCTCCTACTAAATCTATCAGATGATTCAAGTAAACCCCACTCATATTTGTTCCTGCAAAATAAATTTCAGGCCCTTTTCTTTTTTCCTTAGGCAGATTGTTGTAAAAACTGTGTGATAAAAATTCAATTGCCGCTTTTGCCCCAAGATATGATCCCCCTATTCCTATTACAATAAGAACTTCCGAATCAGATTTTATTTTTTCTGCAGCCTTTTTTATTCTTGCAAATTCTTCCTTATCATAATCTTCCGGTAATGTCAGCCATCCAAGGAAGTCATTTCCTGCCCCACTTTTAGATGTCAGAACTTCATTTGCCAGTTCAACATATGGTTTTATCTGTTTTATTTCTTCATCACTAACAAAATTTTTTGCAAATTGATAGCTAAAATTTAATTTCATCTTTTCTACATCCTTTCCATATTTTACATATAATCTATATTTTTTTTGTTCTAATTTCCATAAAATTTTTAGAAAATATTATAAACAAAAAAATTTTTATATCATACATATTTTATAAATTTAATTATCTTTTTTTATAAAGTATAACAAAAAAAGTGCAGTTTTTTTCAAGACAGGGGCTAAATAAAAAGTCACATACCGGAATTATTCTGTATATGTACATAATCCCGATAGTGACTTCATAATTTTTTTCTAAACTATTTCCCATTCTTTGGCAAATAATTCAACATAATTTGGAATCCAAGGTACTCTGCCGAATCTGCTTTCTACATATAAGTAAGGGTGTGTGTTACATAAAGTTCCATCAAGGTTTTGAACCTTTACTCTGACATCGTTATTCCATTTAGGCAATCTCATTGCTTTTGCACCATCTTCTCTTATTACTGTAAATGCTTCTGAAAAGGTCATAATACCAGCTCCTTCAAATAAATTATTTATATATTTTCATATAAAAATCAGAGTTTCCCAAAAATTACCTGCTATATCTGGTTATATTTCTAATTCATTTAATTCTTTACACTATAATTATAATACAAAAACAATAAAAAGCAAGATGCCTTTCCTATTTATTTTACATTTTTAAATATTAATTTTTAGCATTGTTCTGCCGGCATTTCAAAAAGATAGCTGATTGGCTCATCCTTTGCTATTCTTTTTATTGTTTCAGCAAATATTTCACTTGCTGACAGTACTCTAAGCTTATCAAATCTCTGTTCTTCTGACAGATAAATACTGTCTGTTACAACAACTTTTGTAAATACTGATTCCTTCAATCTTTCTATTGCAGGACCTGAAAACACAGCATGTGTCGCACATGCATATACTTTTACTGCACCTCTTTCTATAAGGGCTTTTGCAGCATTGCATATAGTTCCTGCAGTATCTATCATATCATCTACAAGAATTACTTTTTTTCCGTCCACATCTCCAATTATATTCATTACTTCACATTCATTTGCCTTCTGTCTTCTTTTATCTATTATTGCTAAAGGAGTATGAAGCCATTTTGCCAGTCCTCTTGCTCTTTTAACTCCTCCCACATCTGGTGACACTACAACTGTGTCTTCCGGGCCGAATCCCTGTTTTATAAAATGTTTTGCCAGAATTGGTAATGCTTCCATATGATCTACAGGAATATCAAAAAATCCCTGTGCCTGTCTTGCATGTAAATCCATAGTCACTACTCTTGTAGCCCCTGCTTCTGCCAGTAGATTTGCAACTAATTTGGCTGTTATCGGCTCTCTAGGACTTGCAGTTCTATCCTGTCTTGCATAGCCATAGTAAGGAATTATAGCTATTATCTCCTCTGCTGAAGCTCTTCTTAACGCATCAATGAAAACCAGAAGTTCCATAAGACTTTCATTTACCGGATTTGAAGTTGACTGAATAACAAATACTTTACAGCCTCTTACACTTTCTTCAGGTTTTATAAAAACTTCACCATCTGCGAACCGGTTCATTTTTACTAAATTCAAACTCATTCCCAGGTTTTCTGAAACTTTTTTTGCTAAATCTTCACTTGAAGGTCCTGCAAAAATTTTAATTTTCTTCTTATCTTCCTCACTTAAAACTAGCATCTGATATTTTCCTTTCTTGCGAATTGATTATCCTTTTTAAATTTATGATATATCTATTATACCATAATTTTTACTTTAGAAAATTTTTTTTCTTTTTTTATGTCTTTCCTTGTCAAAAAAACCATCCCCATTTATTAAAATATTTTATCGCTGATTGTGAATGGATTATCATCATTTTACGGGATTTATACGATGCTTTCCCATGTTCATGTATAATTTCAGCTTCAGGATAATATACAACCTTGAATTTTTCTCCTATTCTTCTGCATAAGTCGTAGTCTTCCATATACATAAAGTATCTCTCATCAAATTTTCCTACTTCTTCAAAAACTTTAAACGGCACAAAAATAAAACATCCTGAAACAATAGGAACTTCCATAATATGATTGTAGTCGTATTTCCTCATTTCATATTCATAATCCATTTTTGCAATCATTTTCTTAAATGGAAGAAATCTCCTGAAGATTAGATTAAAAGGTGTAGGCAGTAATCTGCATGAGTAGTTCACTTTACCATCTGGATCCTTTATTTTTGGACCTATCTGCCCAATTTCAGGGTGCTGTTCCATATAGTCATATATTTTTTCAACTGTACCTTCTTCAAAAACTATATCAGGGTTTATTATAAGATGATATTTTGTTATATTTTTTCCTTTATCTTTCTTCTCCTTCAGAAGTTTTTCTATTACAATATTATGTCCTGCTCCAAAACCGTTATTGGAATTATTAAATATATACTCTATCCTATCATCACTGAATTTCTTTATAAATTCTTCCAGTCCGTTCTTTTTCTGAATTGTCTGAAATAAATAATTTAAAGTTCAGTTTTAATTTCTGAAAACAGCTGATTATTTTTTTCCAAGGACTTCTTCATCAGTGTTATAAGTTACCATACATGCCGTTAAATCATACATAATTTTTTTAGCCTTTCTTCCTATTTTTACTAAAACAAGGCTATCTCAAAATTTAAAAAAATAATGTAAATCTATATTTATGAATTATTTATAAATATAATTTTAATATTATCCAAATTTTGAGACAGCCTCCTATTTTATTTATTCAAAATAATTCTTATCAGGATTAAATTCCTGCTGTTTCTGATCCTTGTCAGAAATTGTAAGTTCTTCCGGATTTATTCCAAATTCCTCAAATTTCCAGTCTATATTTAATGTTTTATCACTCCATAAAATACCGCTGTCATATTCAGGAGAATATAAATCTGTACATCTGTATACAAATTCTGTTTCATCGTCCAATGTCAGGAATCCATGTGCAAAACCTTCAGGAACATAAAACATAAGTTTATTTTCTTCTGAAAGTTCTATTCCATACCATTGACCAAAAGTTTCACTTCCTTTTCTCAAATCTACTGCAACATCATAAACACGTCCTTTTATAACTCTTACCAGTTTTCCCTGAGTGTGCTTTGTCTGAAAATGAAGTCCTCTTAATACACCTTTTTTAGATTTAGAGTGATTATCCTGAACAAAATTCATTGTAAGTCCTAATTCTTCAAAAGATGCCTGGTTATATGTTTCCATGAAAAAACCTCTTGAATCTCCAAAAACTTTTGTTTCAATTATTACAAGATCTTTAATTGGTGTCTTTTTCACAGTAAAATTATTCATTCTATTTACCTCCATACATTTCATCATAATATTTCTGATAATCTCCTGAAACTACTTCATTTACCCATTCCTGATTTTCAAGATACCATTTTACAGTTTTTCTTATTCCTGTTTCAAAATCAGTTTCAGGATACCATCCTAATTCCCTTGCAATTTTTGAAGGATCAATTGCATATCTCATATCGTGGCCTAATCTGTCCTGGACATAAGTTATCAGGTCATAATTTATATTTGATAAATCTGTCTTCAGCACTTTTTATACTCATCATTTGCAGTAATTTCATCCTTTAAGATATCAATTACTAATTTTACAATATTTATATTCTGCTCTTCATTAAATCCACCAATATTGTAAACTTCTCCTAATTTTCCATTTCTAACTACTAAATCAATTCCTTTACAGTGATCTTCCACATATAGCCAATCCCTTACATTGTCACCTTTCCCATAAACAGGCAATTTCTTCCCTTCAAGCACATTTTTTATCATTAAAGGAATTAATTTTTCCGGAAAATGATATGGACCGTAATTATTAGAACATCTTGTAATATTTATTGGCATTTTATAAGTTTCCCCATATGCAATTACAATATGGTCAGCTCCTGTTTTCGATGCAGAATAAGGACTTCTTGGATCAAGCGGTGTTTTTTCTGTAAAAAAATTGTCTCCATAAGTTTTTAAATTAGTTCTGTTTTTTACAACTTTTTTCACTTCTTCATCTTCAATTACCAAATCAATCGCTGTTTCATAATCTTTGGATAAACTTCCGTAAACTTCATCTGTAGATACTTGTAAATATTTTACGCCATCTCTATAGATAGGATATCCATTTTCATCTTTAGAAACTGTCCAGGCCTTTTTAGCATTTTCAAGCAGATTCTGAGTTCCTAGAATATTTGTTTCAAGAAATATCTGAGGATTTTCAATAGATCTGTCTACATGTGACTCTGCAGCAAAATTCACTACATAATCAACATCATTTTCAGAAAATATTCTTTCTATTTCTTTTCTGTCCCTAATGTCAACCTTCTCAAACTTTACTCCGGAATTTTTAATTCTTCCCTTATAGTTCCTAAATTTCCTGCATAAGTTAAAGCATCCACAACTATTACTTTAATATCTTCCTTATCTGCATATTTTTTCAAGATATACTTCAAATAATTTGCACCTATAAATCCAGCGGCTCCTGTTACTAAATATGTTTTTCATCTAAAATCCTCCTAAAAATTCTTATTTATATTTATATATTTTTTTCTATCTAGTTTTTTTACTTCTTTTTTTATAAACTCTTACATAGTCAACTTTCATTTCTGTAGGAAATTTAATATCCCCGTCTTCACCTGTTTTATTCTGTAATGCAACATTAATCATTAGGAAATGCGGTAACTTAAATGTATTTTCACTTGATTTTGCCACTTTTTTCATGGATAATTTTTTATACACTCTTCCATTAAACAGCCATTTTATTTCTTTCTCATCCCATTCTACTGCATATGTGTTAAATCTTGTTAAATCTTCATTTTTCTTAATTTTCAGATCATTACCTATAAATGATGCATAAGTGTTGTCAGCTTTTAATGCATGAGCTGTTCCTGTAACCTTCTGTAAGTTCTCTCCGTATATTTCAAATATATCTATTTCTTCTCTTGCTGGAATAGGACTTGTTGCCTGTAAATATCCCTCCGGCCATGTCCAGAATGCAGGCCATGTACCTGCTCCTTCAGGCATTGCTGCCCTCATTTCTATCTTTCCTTCATGAACTGCAAATTTATCCTTTGTATGCACTGCACCTGAACTGTATAAAATTTTTCTATCTTTTCCATCTATTTTTACTGTCTTATTATCTTCCTTCTTTACTGTTATTACAAGGTAACCATTTTCTAATTTCACATTATCCCTTAAATAATACTGCTTTACCTTAAATCCATACTGATCTACTAATTCTCCATTTTCATCCAGGTAATTTCCTGAATTCCATGGATTCCCATTTTCCCAGTAACTCCATTTTGAAGTATCCAGTTTATTTTCATCAAACTCGTCCCTCCAGACAAGTTCCCATTCCACTTTCTTTTTTTTAAAAGGATTTGATAATTTCTTTTTTTTCGCTTCTTTTTCTTCCTTTGCTTCTTCAGCTTTATCTACACTTGTTTCACTTTCTATCTTTTCTGCATTCTGCTTTACTTTTGTTATTACTTCTCCTGTTTCTCCGGCTGCTAATGAAATTCTGCTAAATCCTATTATTCCCAGGCACAAAACTAAAAATATTTTTTTCATTCTGTTTCTCCTTGTTCTTTTATTTCCCAACATTTTTTAAATCTTAACCCATTATATCAAAAAAGACTGAAATAAGTCCAGTCTTTCATATTATTTTACATAAAAAAAGCTTCCCTGATAATATTTATAAAAAAATTATTTTGATTTTTTTATACATTTCCTGAAATTTCTTACCTTTTCATCCAGTTCAGCTACTCCCCATTTTTCCATTATCCTTTTTCAAGATAAATTGTTCCTTTCATGGAAGTATAACCTTCTATATTTTTTTAAAGGATTTTGTCATATTATCAAACATTTTTTTTCTATTATTATATCCTCAAATTCTTCTTTAGGTAATTTTTGACAATTCTGCAAGTTTTCTTTCATTAAAAAAATATCATCTTCAGACATTAGTCGCATATAGTTATCAAAACTTTTTGTTATATCAGGAATTGATATTTCTGCTGTCACTTCTACAATATCGTTTGCCGCATATCTTATTTTTATAATTTTTGTTTTATATTTACTTAATAAATCATCAAATAAACCTATAGTATATTCCTCCATTTTCTTCATTACTTTCCTGGAAGTCTTGCTGTCCGTTGCAGGTAAATTTAACTGACTTTCCATCATTCGGGAAGCCATTGCTTTCCCTCCTTCAAATGTTGCCGCTGTAAGAAGGCTGTAATCCCTTTTGAAGGCTACTTCTATTTCCTTATTATTCTTATTTATCTCCTGCTGTGACAGTGTAACCCCTTTTTTAAGGACTACTTTGTAATCTTCTGAAAATAGCTGTAAAGATAATACCATTAAAACTATTAAAAGTAATTTTTTCATAAATCTGCTCCTCCATTTTTAAATATTTGTACTATATTGTAACATATTTTTTTCTAATTTTAAATATATATTCCAGAAAAAAAGAACTGTCTCAAAAAAATTGAAAAAAATATTGTAAAAACTGTATTTATAAATTATTTATAGTTTTCATATTTCCTAAATTTTGAAACAGTCCTTTCATATCTTATAAATTCTATCCTCTATTTAAAAGGCCTATATACTCTTTCACCAGAAAGACCTTTTCCGGTTCCATTTTCATGAGTTCCTCCAAAATCTTTCCTATCTCTATATTCGAGATTTCCTCTATCAGCTCAGACATTATTTCCTTTTTTAAATCTGACATATCCTTATCTGTATAACCTATTATCTTAAACAGCTTCAGATGATCGACATTTAAAATTTTAGAAATCTTCTTCAGCAAAAGAGGATTTGTCATACTGTGCTTTCCTGATTCCAAATTAGATAAATAAGCAGGACTTATATGCAGCAATTCTGCCATTTCCCTTAGGCCGATATTCTTCTGTAAACGCTTATTTCTAATGTAATAACCCAAGGCTATAACAAGATTGGGATTTGCTTTTATATCTTGCTTTTCGTCCATTTTATCCACCTTTCAATAATATAACTGACTAATGTCATGTAACTTAAAAATTTTCCAAGTCTATTCTATCATTTCTTAATTTATTTTACCACAAAAAAATTATTTTTTATAACAAAATTATCTATTTTTTCTTTTGGCCATAATAGGCATTTTCTCCATGCTTTCTCAGGAAATGTTTGTCAAGCAGCTCCTGCTGCATAGGTTTTACATCTTTATTTACCTGTTCTGTAAATGTTGCCATTTTTGCAAGTTCTTCAAGAACAACTGAATTATACACTGCTTCAGCCGCATTTTTTCCCCATGTGAAAGGCCCGTGGCTATGAACTATTACTGCAGGAACAAATTTAGGATTTATTTCCCTTTTTTCAAAAGTTTCTATTATTACTGTTCCTGTTTCCTTTTCATATTCCCCGGCAATTTCTTCTGGAGTCATTTTTCTCGTACATGGAACAGGTCCGTAAAAATAGTCTCCGTGAGTTGTTCCATAAGCTGGAATATCTCTTCCGCTCTGTGCCCATATTGTTGCATTTGTTGAATGTGTATGTACTATTCCGCCTATTTCAGGAAATTTTTTATACAGCTCAATATGTGTAGGTGTATCAGAAGAAGGATTCAGGTTTCCTTCCACTACTTTTCCATCCAGATCGACAACTACCATATCTTCAACCTTCATTTTATCATATTCCACTCCACTAGGTTTTATAACTACAAGTCCTTTTTCCCTGTCTATGGCACTCACATTTCCCCATGTGAAAAGGACAAGCCCCTTTGCAGGCAATTCAAGATTCGCCTTATATACTTCCTCTTTTAATTTTTCAAGCATTAAATAAATCCTCCTTCTCTCATTTTTCCAAGCATCCATTCTTTAGCTTTTTTTCACTTCTTCAATTGGATTATCAGACTTTTCTGTCCACATTTCTATCAGGAATGGACCTTTATAGTTCAGTTCCTTTAATTTAGCAAAAACACTTTTTGGAAAATCTACATCCTTCTCCAAAAAGGAACTTCCTTAAATTTTTCCCGGAAAAACTGTCTGTTACTGCCAATGTATCCTTCAGATGAATTCCTGTTATTTCACCATTTTTTTTATTCCAAGTTCCAGTTCCTTCAATGTATCATTTTTCAGGCCATGCAGTAAGGTTACCCACATCAGGATAAACTTTTTAGCCATGGTGATCTTATTATTTCTGCATATTCCATATATTTTTGTAATTGAGTTTATAAATGGATGATCCATTATTTCTATCGACAATGTGATATTATACGAAGATGCCCATTCTACAGCTTTTTTTCAAATTTTTCTATAAAAATATTTCTTTGTCTGTTCGCTTCCATCTTCATAATAAACGTCATATCCGGCCATCTGAATTGTTCTTATTCCCATCTTATCTGCAAAAATTATTGCCTTCTGCATTAATTCCATTGCTTTTTCCCTTGTTTTTTCATCCATGCTTCCCATAGGAAATCTTCTATGGCCGCTAAAACACATTGATGGAATTCTAACTCCTGTATTTACAAGCTCAGCATGTATTCTGTTAATTTCCTCATCAGACCAGTCAAGTCTTGCAAGCCTTTCATCTGTTTCATCTATTGATATTTCAACGAAATCGTATCCACATTCCTTTACAAGATGTATTCTTTCAATCCAGTCAATATCTTTAGGAAGGGCCTTTTCATATATTCCCAAATTAAGTCTATTTAAATCTCTCATTATTAACCTCTTCTATTAAAATTTATTCTGAACCGTTTTTCCCGTGAAATTCAAACTTTCACATAACCTGTTTCCGTCATAAAAGAAAGAACTTTATTATTCAGCCCAGTATTTAGCTATTTCTTCCTTGAATTCCCTTGCAGCCTGTGCAGGATTTTCAGCTTCAGTTATTCCACGTCCTGCAATGAATGTAAATACATCTACTCCTTTAAACAGTTTAAGTGTTTCAGTACTTAATCCACCTGTTACTGATACTCTGAATCCCATTTCGATAAGTTTCTTAACCTTGTTCAGATCTTTTTCTCCCCAAGTTTCTCCGGCAAGTAATGCATCACGGCTCTGATGATATATAGCCTGGCTTATTCCGGCATCAAGCCATTGCTGAGCCTGTTCATAAGTCCAGTCACCATAAAGTTCCACCTGTATTTCCCCTTTATCTCCACGTACTTCCTTTATTGCTTTTAAAGCGGCTTTCATTGTTGGGATTGTTGCTGAACAGATACATGTCATCCAGTCGGCACCCCTTACTGCATTATTTTTTGCCACTGTTCCACCTGCATCTGCACATTTAGTGTCTGCTACTATTGTCTTTTCAGGAAAAAGGCTTCTTAAAACTTCTACAAGTTCACTCCCCACCTGTAACAGACAAACTGTTCCTGCTTCTATAACATCTACTTCATGTCCTACTGATACTGCGGCTTTTATTGCCCCCTGTAAATCTGAATGATCTAATGCTACCTGTAATAAAGGTCTTGCCATATCTATATCCTCCTATTTTTTATTAGTAAAATATGCCGACTTTTAACTTGCCGGCATATTTCTGATTGCAATTTTTAATTTAATTTATCCGGCAACTGCATCACTGATTATTTTATAAATATCTTCCGGAACTGCAGCCGCTCTTATTTTATCAAATACGTCTTCATCTTCAAAAAGCATTACTATCTGAGGGATAGCTTCTCCATTGTGTACATCTGCATTAACTGCCGCTAGACCTATCAGTATATCTACTTCCTGTCCATCAGGAAATGCAACTGGCTGATCAAGTGTTACAAAACTGAAGGAATTTTTATTTACTCCCATTTCCGGTCTTTCATGAGGCATTGCAAGCCCTGGAGCAAGCACGTAAAATGGTCCCAGTTCCTTAGTTCTTTCAATTATTGCATCAACATAGCTTCTTTCCACAGCATTTTTTTCCACTAAAGGTTTCATGCACGCTTCTATTGCTTCTTCCCAAGTTGATGCACGCTGCTTTAACACTACGGAATTATTTTCCTTTAACGAATCCATTAAATTCATTCTATATCCTCCAAATTTTATCTCTACCTTGTCATAAAATTACTTAAATTAACCGATTCCAACTTCTTTCAACTTTGTTTCAAGCTCATTTGCATCAAGCAGATTTAAAAGTCCTATCATTTTAGTGTTTGGTCCACCTTTTAAATCATTTATTATATGAGTTGAAGCTAAAACTAAATCATAGTTTGCAAGCCCTGATTTTGCTTCTCCCAGACTGCATGAATTTACATCTGCGTCAACATCCAGCTTTTTCAGCACTTGAGCCACTTTCATTTTCATAATCATACTTGTTCCCATTCCACTTCCACATACTGCAAGTACTTTCATCATTATTACCACTTCTCTCTTTCTTTTCTATATTTTAATTTTCTCCTAAATCCACTGTTCCTTCAAAATATTGTTCCTTATTTTTGGATTTCATATATTGTAACTGAGGAATTATCAGCATTGCTACAATTACCAGCGCATATCCTACTATTCCTAAATACTTCATTACAAATCCCTGAGCAAGCCATACTGTACTCTGGTCGATATTTCCATGCCATCCACCTTTTAACTGGAATAAAGCAACAGCAACTGCTCCACATAATACCTGTAATACTCCTGACAATGCTGACAGTATTAATGCAGCCCTTGCTCCACCACGTTTATCAGCATACACTGCAATAGTGGCATTATCAAAGAATACCGGAACGAATCCTGTTATTATGAATACAGGCGATTTGAATATAAGTAATCCTGCTATTGATATAAACTGAGCTATTGTCCCAACTAAGAATCCAAATAATACTGCACTTGGTGATCCAAATCCGTAAGAAGCCGCACAGTCAACTGCCGGTAATGAACCTGGCAATATTTTATTTGAAATTCCCTGGAATGATAATGTCAGTTCAGATACGAACATTCTAACACCAGTTTTTAATATTGTCAAATATACTGCAAACAGTAATGTAGTTGATACAACATAAGTTCCAAATGAAAGTTTTTTAGGATTAAATGCTCCTGCAGCCACTCCATTAGGGTTTATAACTGGACAAGTCTGTACTCCATTTGCAATTGTACATTTTCCGAATTTTGCAGTGAAGAATTCAGGTCCTAATACTAACATTATTACTCCGAAGAATATTATCATTATAAGTCCTGTTGCAATAATATCGTCGTGTAACATTGTCAACCATTTAGGTAATTTCAGGTCATCAAGTTTCTTTTTAGGATTTCCTATTTTAGGAGCTAATTTGTCAGCAGCCCAGATTGCAAACATCTGTTGGTGTCCTATTGCAAATCCTGCATTTTCAGTCAATCTTTGAGTTGGTTCAACTGAAAGGTTTGATCCTACTGCCCAGTATACTCCTGAAAATAAACCTATAAGAACGATTCCCCATATGTTACGGAACTGAGGGAACAGGAAGAAAATCATCCATGAAGCTGTTGAAGCCTGCTGCTGCATAATGTGCCCTGTTATGAACAATGTTCTTACTTTAGTAATTTTTCTGAATAAAACTAATACTATATTTACAATAAATCCGATTAATAATGCCATCATAACTGATGCGGCAAGACTTGCTTTTGAAGGATCCTGCTCTATCATTCCTTTAATCGCATCATCAACAGCCTGCAGTCCAAAATATGGATCTATAACTGCCGCATTCAATTCAAATTTAGTCTTTAATGCTGCCAGAATCGGTCTGAATGTTGTTACCAGTCCACCTGCACCTACGTTTAATATCATGTATCCTACAGTTGCCTTAATAAATCCACCAACTGCTTCATATATTTTCTTACCTAAGAATAAATAACCTACGAAAACTAAAAGACCTACAAAAAATTCCGGTTTAGTTAATATATTTTGTCCAAACCATGTCCCTATTGCCATTAAAAAATTCATTTTTTTCTCCTTTTTAAATTATTTTTATTTTTGATACCTACATCTATTTCAATATACCTTTTTCAAAATATATCGTCTTTTTCCTATAAGAATGATTTGAATGGTAAATCCGGTTCGATAGTAAACGCATCTTCAAATCCTCTTGGATACATATATTCCATATCATCTTTATTATCAGGGAATACAAATTTTCCTCCCGGTTGCCATATATATGGTTTAAATTTGTATTTCATTCTGTCTTTTCTATAATTCCACAATAAAGTAATTTCTTTCGGATCAGCCATAAAGTTAGACCATATATCGTGGTGTATTGGTATTACAACTTGAGTTTTTAATTCCTCAGCTACTCTCAGTACATCTGAAGAAGTTAATTTATCTGTCATTCCTCTTGGATTTTCTCCAAATCCTACAAATGCCACATCAACTTTATTTTCATTTCCATGTTTTACAAAGTAGTTTGAGTGGTGTGAATCTCCTGCATTATATATGTTACCTGCTTCTGTTTCAATCAGGTAGTTAACTGCCATGTCATCCATATCAGGTGGAAGTTTGTCTTTTAAAACAACATCTTCAGCTACTGTAAGAAGCATTGTTCTGTCGAAAGATTCAAGAGCTCTTATTTTTGCATCCTTAACTGTTACTACATCCCCAGGTCTTACAGTTACAAGTTTTTCTTCAGGTACACCCCATTTTCTCCATATATCTGTACAAGTTTTAGGTCCTATGAATTTTGCTTCAGGACAGTTCTGAAGAACTGCAGCCGCTACATTCTGGTCTATATGGTCACTGTGTGAGTGAGTAGCCATAAGAGCATCAAGTTCCTTTATAGCAAAAGGATCTATAACGCAAGGAGTAGTTCTCAAGTTTGGTTGTAATGCCACACATCCTACTGCTCTCTGATGCTGATGTTTAGGTTTCATTAATTTGTTTTTACCTGTTCTTTTTCCTGTTGCAACCCAAAGATCCATACAGATATTTGCATTTCCTTCAGTTTTTACCCAAAGTCCCATATTTCCAAGCCACCACATGGCAACTTTTCCAGGCTCAACCTTTGTTTCTTCGATTTCTTCATTTAACCAAGTTCCCCACTCAGGAAAAGTACTTAAAATCCAAGATTCTCTTGTTATTTCGTCTAACTTAGCCATTTCTTTCCTCCTAAAATTTTATTGATTTTTGTTAGTAATCTATTTTTATGTGTTCATTATTTGTTAACAATGTTATACCCTGATTTTTTTTAAAGTCAATAGCTATCCTTCATTTCTTTTATTTATGATTATTATTTCATCCATATATTCTATAACTTTTTGTATTTAAAATATTTTTTTAAATACAAAAAAATGAGCAGTCTCAAAAAAATGAATAAATATGGTTTTCATATTTTTTTAAATTTTGAGATAGCTCATCTCCAATTTATTTATATTGTTTTTATTTTAACTTGAATGTATTACAGGATAAGAAAATGAATTTAAAATGAATGGAATATTGATAAATTTTTTTATTCCTTATCTAAAATAAAACATCATTATACTTAATATACATGCTATTAGGCTTAATATTCTTGCTAGAGTGTATTTCTTCTGTCCTATAAAAGCAAAATATCCATTTGCCAATGCAAGTACTAACCATAAATTATTATCTATCATTTTTTATAAAAAGTTATAATTAAGTCTGCTCTTAAAATAAAAAGTATTTTCCTCTACTTTTTTTCGTCGCGACTTAATTCCTTTTTACTAGCCACCACCTTTCTATCTCTACTTATACAATAATATCATATTTTTATGAAAAATAATTAAGAAAAAAGTAATAAAAAAAATGGTGCCCGAGGCCGGAGTCGAACCGGCACGATATCACTATCGACGGATTTTGAGTCCGTTGCGTCTACCAATTTCACCACTCGGGCATAACACCATTATCTAATATTTTTTTAATACTTATATATTCTAATAGATTTTTGAGAGATATGTCAACTATTTTTTTCTAATTTCAATAAGAGGGTAAATTGCAATGGTAAATGTCACTTCTAAAATTTATCCCCTTCTTTTTCATATCTCCCAAAAATCTTTAATTTTATATGTTTTTTTATTCTATTCAGCGATTACAGTCAATTTTATTCCATTTGGAAGCTCAATAACTGCTTTATTTCCATTTTTTTCTGAAAAAAATATTTTTTTAAATTTTTTTCCTTATCCATTGTTGTATAAATTTCTTCAACTCCGGTAGAATTTATCTTTTTAGGGATTTTTTTCTCATTCCATTCCACTGATTCATTCCAAAATGGTGATGATATCCATCTACAGAAAGAAAATAAGCCTTTGGCATTTCTGAAACTATATTAAGACCTAATTTTTCAACATAGAAATTTTTATCATTTTCAATATCTGAAGATTCCATATGAATATGACCTATTTTTGTTCCCTCAGGAATTGAAAATTCCGGCATATTGTCAGAAATTCTGAGCAGGTCTTCAACATCCACCTGTTCTGTCCCCATAACAACACGGCCATTTTCCCATTTCCAGTTACGGTAATCCCTGTCAGCATAAACTTCAATACCATTTCCTTCAGGGTCTGTCAGATAAATAGCTTCACTTACATCATGATCCCCTACTCCATCAAGTTTTATCTGCTCCTTCACACAGTTTCTCAAAAAGTTTCCTAAATCCTCCCTTTCAGGTAATAAATACGCAATATGATACACATTTGTCTCTTCATATCCTTTTATTTCTTCATTTCCATAGGAAATAAGCCTTATTATTTCTTTTGTTTCAGTTCCTAGTGAAATTTCCCTTTTATCAGCATTTTTTTCTCATCCTTCAGAATTTTCATTTTTAATAACTTAACATAGAAATCCTTCATTTTTTTCAATATCTTTTACTCTTAGGATTATAAAATCAAAAATTTAATCCATATCTTTTTTTATTACTCATAGCATTCACTTCCCATTTTTAAAAATAATATTTTTTTTATTTCATATATTGTATATCAATATTTGTATAAAAAAATATAATAACATTCTAAAATGGAAAAAGTCAATATTTTTTTACCCTTTACTCACTATATTTTATTCTCTTCTCAACTTCCTCATATCTTTCACTTCCAATAATCTTTTCAAGATCAATATTGGAACGGATATTTCCATTTTTTATTTCCGGCATGAGTTTTGTTATTTCCTTTTTTGTAAATCCCAGCATTTTCAATGTATCCTCATCAATGCTGCTGATATTGTATTTCCTGATTTTTTTTCCTTTGTAGTTTTTTTCAGAATTTTTTATTTTTTCCGTATCAACATAAAGATACTTTTTTGCCTGTTTCACTCCTGCATCACCAAAACGTGGAATATATTTCATTTCCTTTATATCTGAAATAATTCCCATTTCATCCCGGAATTCAATTATCTTTTCAGCCTTTGATTTCTGAAATCCCAGTTTCAGCAATTCATCATAGGTGACGCTGTTCACATCAAACTTTTTATCTGTCTTTGACAGATTATTTTCCTTTTTAGCCTTATCCTTCTTATAGGAAGCTTCCTCACTAATTTCTATATCAGGAATGTTTTTATCCTCAATATAGAGCCTTAAAAAGTTTCCAGCAGTTAAAAGTATTACAAAAATAACAACATGTTTTATTTTCATGTTTTCTACCCCCTCAATTAATTTCCCTTTTATTTTAATTTTTTACCAACCCTTTTATATTACCTAGATTTTTCATCTGTTTTTTCAAGCAATTTCCTTAACGCCTGCTTTTTCTCCTCCAGCCTTATAGGCAGTTCATTTATCCATACCAGCGGATCTTTGGGATTTACAAGCCTTTTTATACTGTTTCTCTTTTCTGTTCCATTATAATGTATAAGTTTTGTTATTGCTCCTGCTCCTATTCCAATAACAGTCTTGTTTTCCTCTATCATTTCAATATTATAGACAGATTCTTCCCCTTCCAGGGAGTATCCAAGGTTTTCTCCCCACTGGAAGCTGTTTTTCTGCCTGTACATATAATAGGGATTCAGCTTCTTATCTTCTGTTACTTCATTTATCTTATTAAATATTTTTTCATAATCAAGTTCAATATAGTGTCTATAATTTTCCTTATTCAGCCTGCTTGCATTTTTTATGGCAAGATTGTGAATTGTAAGGTTTTCAGGATTGTACTTTTTCACTTCCTCCAATGTATGTAAAATATCTTCAGTAGTTTCGCCAGGAAGACCCAGAATTAAATCCATATTGATTTTAAGCCCTATTTCCTTGGCTATACTGTAAATATTGTCAAATTCTTCCCTGTTGTGATACCTGTTTACAAGCTTTAAAGTTTTTTCATTAAAACTCTGTGGATTTATACTTATTTTATCCACACCATGTTTTTTCAGTATTTCAAGTTTTTCCCTGTCTAAAGTGTCAATTCTGCCTGCTTCAAAGGTAAATTCCCTGAGACTTTGTAAATCATAGTTTTCCTTTACAGTCAGAAGCAGTTTTTCAATTTCTTCAGCAGAAAGTATTGACGGGGTTCCCCCGCCAATGTATATTGTATTTATTTTTAGTTTTTCTTCCTTTGAAAATTTTCCTATTTCAGCTGTTTCATTGTAAAGTGACTCAATGTATTCATTATATCTTTCTGCATACTTTCCCTTCAGAAGATATGCAGGAAATGAACAGTAGGTACATTTTGTCGGGCAGAAGGCCACACCGATGTAAACTCCTATTGTTTTCCTGTCGAGATATTTTTCCTGTCTTTTTACTATACCGAGAAGCAGCTTTATCTTTTCATCACTCACAAAGTATATATTTTTAAGTATTTCTTCAATTTTTTCATAGGAAAGGCCCATATTTAAAAATCTTCCGGCAATTTTAGTAGGTCTTACCCCAATAAGCGCTCCCCACTTATACTCCTTCTCCTTCCCAAAGCTTCAGAAGGGAGGTTTTTGCCATAACTTCTGCCTGATCAAAATAGTCATGCCCTATTTTTTCGTAAGAAAGTTCTGTTTCCTTTACAGTTTTATCTCCAATAATAACAGAAGATTTCACTGTTATTAACTGTAAAGTTTCATTTACAGTTATACATATGTTTTTTCTGTATTTTCAGATAAAATTTCATAGTATTCAGGAAGAAGAACTCTTACAAATTCTTCCAGTTTATTCTTATTTATATCTATATTTGCAGTTATCATCTTTTACTTTACAACTCCTGTAAGGAATAAAATCAGAATAAGTATCCCTACTATGATACGGTAATATCCGAATATTTTGAAATCATGTTTTTTAATATAATTCATAAATACTTTTATTACTCCATACGCAAATATGAAAGATAAAACAAATCCCAAAGCTATAAGAAACCATTCGTAGCCACTTAGGCTCGATCCCATTTTAACTACTTTTAAAAGGGTTGCCCCCAGCATTGTAGGAATCGCCAGGAAGAAAGAAAATTCAGTTGCAAGAACCCTGTTAAGTCCAAGAAGGACTCCTCCAATAATAGTTGCTGCCGATCTTGATGTCCCCGGTACCATTGCCAGGCATTGGAAAATTCCTATTTCTACAGCTGTTAAGATTGGAAGTTCAGATATAGTTTTATACTTTTCCTTCCTTTTTTTCCCTGATTCCAACCATATAAGTAAAATTCCATATACTACAAGCATTACTGAAACTGTCATTGGATTAAACAGATGCTCGTCTATGACATCATCAAAGAGCAGTCCTAAAACCACTGCCGGCAGCACTGCTGCTATAATTTTCATCCACATGATCACTATTTCTTTTCTCTTCTGTGGTGACAGTTTTGGCGAAAAAGGCCATATTTTATGCCAGTAATACACAACTACTGAAAGTATTGCCCCCAGCTGTATTATTATTTCAAAGGCATTTACAAACTGCTTGTTTTCCGACAGCTTTAAAAACTGTTCTACAATTATCATATGTCCTGTACTGCTTACAGGTATAAATTCCGTCAACCCTTCCACTAGGCTCAGCAAAACAACTTTTACAATATCTAGAATCATGATTTTCTCCTTCTTTACATTCGTATCTAACCTTGAACTGATGTCAAGAACCACTGATACAATTATCTGATTTTTATATGTTTTACTTCCTTCATATCCTTAAACCTGTTAAATCCTACAATTCCTGCAAGAATTATTATACCTCCAATAATTGTAGCCGGTGTCAGCTTCTCATCCAGAAAAACTATTCCTGCAATTGCAGCAATAAAAGGCATAAGAAACATAAAATTTACAATTTCGCTTGTCGTTTCAGCAAGAGAAAGAGACTTTGTCCAGAAAAGTGAAGCAAGAACGCTTGCCATCAGTGACAGACAAAAAATTATGAAAAAACTCTCAAAATTCATTTTAGGAATTTCCAGCAATGACTTCGGAGAATACAATACTATAAGTATTGTCCCTGCCAAAAGACTGAAAGTCGTAGCTTCTGTTGCTGAATATCTCTCAACGAATTTCTTCTGTATAATATTATATATAGCCAAAGCCGTTGATGCAAAAAGCATCCAAAATACCCCTGCATTAAATGAAAGAACTCCTTCCCACAGCGTCAGCACCAGAATTCCTGTAAAAGAAATAAAAATTGAAATCCAGCAGTAGATATTAATTCTTTCCTTCAAAAATATCCATGATAGCAATGCTGTAATAATTGGACTACATGCCAGAAGTATGCTTGCAGTTGCCGAGCTCAATGTACTTACAGCCTTATTAAAAGCTATCATATATACTGTAAATCCTGAAAATCCCGATATAAAAAACATCAGGCTGTCTTTCACATGAGGAAACTTTATCTTTTTTATAAAAATAAACACAATTAAAGTAAAAAAAGAAAAAACATACCTCAGAACTGCCAATGTGACAGGATCCTTAAAATATTTAAAACCCATCTTTGTAAAAAGAAAGGATATTCCCCAAAAAAACACTGACATAAAAGCTAAAATTTTTTTGAAGCACCGCTTTTATGACTTTCCATATAAAATCTTATTTTTTTCATGATGACTCCTTTTCCGTATACTATCCTTCAGATACTATCTTCCAAAAATCTTTCTGCACTTTTTTTCATATCTCTTTCCTGATCTTTTTCTTTTAAGGGCTTCCCTCTTATCATGCAGTTTTTTTCCCTTTTGCAAGCCCTATCTCCATTTTTACAAGTCTCTGTTTCGTATAGACAGACAAAGGAATTATCGTATATCCCTGCTCCTTTATCTTGGCTGCCCATTTTTCTATTTCCTTCCTGTTAAGGAGAAGTTTTCTTACCCTAGATTCGGAAAGATTGTTTATATTTCCAAATTCATACGGTGTTATGTGCATATTCATTATGAAGATCTCATTTTTTATAATTCTTATGAAGCTTTCCTTTATACTCACTTTCCCTGCCTTCACAGATTTAACTTCTGTTCCCACAAGTTCCATTCCGGCTTCCAGCTTATCTTCAATGAAATAATCATGAAATGCCTTCTTATTTCTTGCCAGTACCATTTCTAATTCCCCTCATCTTCTGTTTCAATATTTTCCAAATCTATCTGTTCTTCACTGAAAGGTACAACTTCTATTTCCATTCTATCGTATGAAGCTCCTGTAACTATTACTTTTAAAGTATCTCCCATTGTGTATGAGATATTGTTTTTCCTGTCAGTAATTTTATAGTTTTCTTCATCATAGACAAAATTGTCCCTTACAGTATTTACATTATAAACAACTTCTATATGGTTTTCAAGCTCCATAAATATCTTGTTTCTGTTCATTCCGCTAAGCCTTGCAATATAAGTCTTTCCAATCTTATCCTGCATATACTCAATCAGCTTTATTTTCACACTGTCTTCTTCAAGCTTGTCGGCTATTCTCTCTGTTCTGGAAATAGCCGTTGAAATTACTTCAAAGCTGGACATATACTTAGCCTTTTCCTTTTCCTTCATAAATCTTTCTATTGATCTTCCAAGCATTCTATGAACTACAAGATCCGAATATCTTCTAATAGGCGAAGTAAAATGCAGATAATATTTTGAAGCCAGTCCAAAATGGCCCAGATTTTTATTTGCGTATCTTGCCCTCTGCATTGCCCTTAAAATAAGCTTATGTATAAGATATCCTTCCGGAAGTCCTGTCGTCTTTTCAATAATTGTCTGGAATTTTCCAGGATGAAGGTCGTCTAGATTTTTTATATAATACCCAAATTTTGCCAGCGATTCATTCAGGACAGATATTTTCGCCTTGTCAGGATCCTCATGCACCCTGTATATGGCGGGTATTTCTTCCCAGAAAAGCTTTTCAGCCACAACTTCATTCGCCGCAACCATAAAGTCCTCTATCAGCTTTTCAGCTTCCCCTCTTTCCCTTACTTCTATCTTTTTAACAAGTTTGTTTTCATCAAGTACAACCTTTATTTCAGGCAGTTCAAAATCTATACTTCCCCTACGCTTCTTTGTATTTCTTATTATGTGGGAAAGTTCAAGCATTTCAGTAAACATTTTATGGACAGGACTGTATTTTTCAATCAGTTCTTCATCCCCTTCAAATATTTTATTTACATCTGTATAGGTCATTCTGTATTTAGATTTTATAACAGATTTATAGAAATCATTTCCTATTACTTTTCCTCTGGCATCAAAATCTATTTCCACAGTAAATGTCAGCTTGTCCTCATGTGGATTCAATGAACACAGGTTATTTGAAAGTTTTCTTGGGAGCATAGGTATAACCCTGTCAACAAGGTAAATCGAGTTTCCTCTTTTCAGTGCTTCCGTATCAAGTTCCGTTCCTTCTTTTACGTAATAGGAAACATCTGCAATACTTACATACAGCTTGTATCCAAGGTCTGTTTTCTCAACATATACAGCATCATCCAGATCCTTTGCATCTGCCCCGTCAATAGTGACAATGTTAAGATGTCTCAAGTCTTTCCTATTTTCAAGTTCTTCAGAGAAATCCTCTTCTATCCTGTCGACTTCCTTTATTACTTCACTGGAAAATTTTTCCTGTATTCCGTTATCTATCAGAAGAGCCGAAATCAATGTCTGGGTATCCTGAGGATTTCCGATTATACTTACTACTTCACCTTCAGGCTTTTTCTCCCTGTCTCCCCAGAAATATATCTTTACTGCAACCAGATCTCCTGTTTTTGCACCTTTTGTCTTCTTCTTTGAAATATATATGTCCCTTGGAGCATTTTTCGGTCTTACAAACCCGAAATTCATGCTTTTCTCAAATACTCCGACAATAATATCCCTGTCCCTTTTTACAATCTTGTAGACTTCCCCTTCCCTGCTTTTATCAGGAGATTTGCTGTCCTTAAGTATTCTTATAAGGACTGTGTCTCCATTCATTGCAGTATTCAAATAATTTCCAGGTATAAAAACACTTTTTTCCCCCGGAATATCAAGAAATCCAAAGTTTCCGTTACCAATTGAAATTTCTCCTCTAAGAAATCCTTCCTTTTCAGGCAGTGTATACTTTCCATTTCTTTTCAGATAAATTTCTCCATCTTCTTCCCAGCTGTTTACAATCTGTTTATATAGCTTTCTTTTTTTCTGGCTCCAATCAAGGAGCTGTAAAATTTCCTGAAAGGTAAATTCATACTCTTCCAGCACCTGTCTCAGGTATTTCAGTTCTTTTTCCAAATTTTTCATTTCTCACCTTATTTATTTTTATTTTTTATATATCAGAGAATTTCTGAACAGAATGATGTTCGGATGAATTATATTATTTTTTGAAAGCAGATATTCAAGTTTTGTATCTATTTCATATTTTACTGCTTCATCCAGATTTTCTTTGGCAAGTTCCCTTGCCTTTTCTACACCTTCCCAAGTCCTTCCATCCTCTATCGCATCTGCGAGATACACTATTTTAGACAAAGTAGACATATTCTTACTTCCTATGGTGTGATATCTTACTCCATCGAGTATATCTTCGTTATCTACACCATAAATATCATAATTATTCTTTACAAATTCTGCTCCTGCAAAACCATGTAATACTGCTGTTGAATGTGACATTTCATCTTCAACTTCAGGATATTTCCCCTTCACCAGGTCAATCATACGTGAAAGTTCAAAAAATTTCGCTATATCATGCAGATAGGCAGATACTTCCACATTTTCTTCATTTTCACCATAAATTTTTGCCAGCCTTTTTGCACACTCGGCAACTCTTTCAACGTGTGCATACCTCTTTTCATCAAGATGTCCCCTTACATTTATTTTAATTTTCTCCAAGTTCATTTCTGCCTCCTTATATGAAAAGCAGGCAATTATTGAATAATTGCCTCTCCATCTATCTGTATATTTATCCCCTGTATATTAGGAAAATTGTTTGAAATCGTCCTTGCTACCGACTGTGTAAACCCGTCAAACATCTCCTTATTTTTTCTCAATCCTGAAAATGCTTCATTTAATTTTATTATAACTGTATTTTTCCCGTCAACCTTTACATTATACGCACTCAGAAACTTCATATCCTTTGTCAGGAAAGGAGAATCTTTTATAACTTCATTTATGTAGTCTCCTTCTATAAGGTTCTGCTGCTTTTCAATAACCGCTTCCTTTTCTTCAACCTGTTTTGTCTGGGGATTATAAACAAATATGGATAATTTTTCAAGCGACTGCTGATTTTCTGCAGGTGTTTTAGTCAGATTTGAATCAACAACCACATTTATTGTTTCATTATTTTTCTTATCGTATTCATTTACTGCTATTGCACCGCCAGACAGAAGGATAAGCAATATTACAATGAAATTACTTTTGAAAAAGTTTTTTTCCTTTTTTTTGACTGCTGTTTCCTTTTCTTTACCTGTATCCTTGTTATTCCCCTCCATAGTTTACTCCTATCAATCTTTCATTATTTTAAATACTTCTATTTCATAAAGTGTCTTCTTATTGCATCAGCTATGGCTTTTGCGGCTCTTTCCTGATCAAAATCATTTACAAATTGGGATACATCTGAATAATTAGTCACAAATCCAAGTTCTATAAGTATTGAAGGAGAATTACTTCCTCTCAGTACTGCAAAGTTTGCACTCTTTACTCCTCTGTCCTTCGTTGCAAAGTTACTTAAAAGTCCATTTAATACATCCTGTGCCAGTGCCGAACTTCTTGTCTGGTTCATTCTGTAATTAATATCCTTTAAAGCGTAATCTGACATTGCGACTCCGCTGTCTACCGTGTTATTGAACTTTGCCACATCTCTGCTGTAATTATCTGCATCCTTCTTTGCATAATAATATACTTCAGTTCCGCTTGCAGAAGAATTTCCACCTGAATTCAGGTGAACACTTACAAACAGGTCAGCAGATCTTACATTTCCTATTTCAGGTCTTTCCTGCAATGTTTTAAATATATCTGTTGTTCTTGTCATTATTACGTTATAGTCTTTTCCCAGTTCTTTTCCTAATTTCAATCCTACCTGCAGTGCAAGGTCTTTTTCCCTGTAACCGTTTCCTACAGCTCCTGAATCGTGTCCTCCATGACCCGGATCTACAACTATCGTGTATGTTCCTTTTCTATTTGAAGTTGGTCTTCTTTCTGTTGTGTCAGTCGTTCTTGAAGGCTCATTTATTCTATTATCCACTACTTTGTTATTTATTTTTTCTCTTCCGTCATCTGAAGAAAGTGCATTCGGATTATTAAATTTTACCTGAAATTCCTTCTTTGAGTTCAGTACTGTGTAGTCTGTTCCGTCTTTAAGGAAAAAGTATATTTTCACTCCATCTCCCTGTTCTGTTATACTTACCGAATCCAAATAAGAATCTTCTAAAATTCTAGGATCTGCCGCATTATTTTTTACATTTGGCAATTCCAGTATAAGTACTGATCCTGTTTCTGTCCTACCTTTTATTGCCTGTATGTTAACCTTCTTATTTTCTTTTAATGTTCCTGTAAATACTCCGCTTCTATAGTCTATTCTTCCCAAAGTTTCTGAAAATACAACTGTACTCATTAAAAGTAGCAGAAGTACAAATAATTTTTTCATTTTTTCCTCCTGATTTCCATTATGGTTTTAAATTTATCTGAAAATACACGATTAATGAAGATTCAAAATAATAAAACCTGATTATTTCACAACTCTTGAAACTGCACTTTTTGAAATAGTCATTTTTACATTCTTATCAATTGTAATTTCTACAGTTGTTTCAGAAACAGCCGCAATTTTTCCATATATTCCACCAATTGTAACTATTTCATCTCCTATTTTTAAGCTATCCAGCATTGTTTCCTGTGTTTTTTTTCTTTTTCTTCCTGCAAGTATCTGTGGTAAAAATAAAACTACCATAAACACTACATATATCAGTATCCATTGACCTGTTCCCATTGTTCCGCTCCTTAATCTGTAATTTATTATTTTTCTATAAAATTATACCATAATCATGGTTCTTTTTCAATTTTTTATTTCTTTTCCTGAAAAAGAACAGACTTTTCCATAATTCCTACATTTTTTTCAAAATATATATTCTTATCCTCATATTTTAAAAGTATTGGATATATTTCCACCCCTTTTTCCATTGCTTCATAAAAAGTTTCAGAAAACTCCCTGTCTATGTTATGTTCAGGAGCAAATATTTCCGACCTCCTGAATATGAGGATTATTACTGCAGCCCTGAATCCTTCCTCCTTAAGTTCCATAAGTTCACGTAGATGCTTTACAGCCCTCACTGAAGGTGCTCCGGGAAACTTTGCAGTATTATCCTCCACAAGTGTACATCCCTTTGTCTCAATATATATCTTGTCTTTTTCCGTTTCCATGTAAAAATCCATCTTGCTGTTATTATACTTCATCTCAGGCTTTATATATGAAGGTTTTTCAAATGGCGAAACTTTTTCATTATTAAATATTGATTCTGCAATATATCTATGAAATGCTGTATTTATAAGGACTGTTTCATTGTTAATTTTTACAGCGATAACATCCCATTTTGTCTTCCTTTCCTTCTTATCAACCTTTTTTATAAGCAGCTCTGCTCCGTCAACAAGGAGTTCCTTCAGCCTTCCTGTATCATGAAGATGGGCAAAATCTTCACCTTTTTCTTTTTCTTTCCCTTTAAATTCAAATCTTACTGTAAATCTTGTAACTCTTTCCTTAAAAATTACAGTTTTGTCATAATCTATTCTGTAAATGCTTTCTTTATTATCTTTCTTCTGTTTTTTCATTTATTTTTTCCCTTACTGTTTTCATTTTTATAATTCTCTGATTACTGCTTCCCCTGAATTTAAGCCGGGGAGAATAAAGCTCCTTAACAAAAAGGCCGTCTACCAGTACATCTATATACTTAAGACAGGCTTTTCTTTCCTTATTTTCCAATATGGCTTCTATTGTATATCCTGTATAGAGCCATATGTTTTTCCCGGTTTTTTCCTTTAAAAATTTTAATACTTTAAACATCTCGACGGGATTAAATAAGGGATCACCTCCGCTTACTGTAATTCCGTCGAGCAGTTCGTTACTATTTATTTCTTCCGCTATTTTCTCAAGCCTTTCATATGTAAGAATTTCTCCGTTGCACGGATTCCATGACTCCCGGTTATGACATCCGGGGCAGGCGTGTGAACAACCTGAAAAGTAAATGGAATACCTCAGCCCTTCCCCGTCTACTATCGTTTCCCTATATATTCCAAGAATCCTTAACGTAAATTCTTCCTGTCTTTTTTCGGTTTCCATGGCATCACTTCATCCCGTGTTTCACTCTGTCTTTTTCTTCAGCTTTCTTTGCACTGTTCCAGCTGTCCAGATCTCCTGTCAGATATCCGGTTATTCTTCTTATTTTGGATATATTATGACTTCCGCATATAGGGCATTCATCTCCGATTATTGTTTCTGTACCGCAGTCCCTGCATTTGTCAATCGGATGATTTATTGAACCGTATCCGATACCTGTATCTTTCATCGCCTTCACGATTTTCAGTATTACCCTTACATTCTTTCTTGCTTCCCCGTCAAGTTCCACATATGTAATGTGACCTCCTGTAGTCAGCTTATGGAAAGGCGCTTCTTTTCTTATCTTTTCAAATATTCCTATATTTTCCTTCACATCAATGTGGAAGGAATTTACATAATAATCCCTGTCTGTAACGTTAGTTATTTCTCCAAATTTTTCCCTGTCAATTCTTAAATCTTCCCGCCAGACTTTCTGCAGGCGTTGCCAGTATGGAATAATTCAATCCACACTTCTCTTTCAGTTCAGCTGCAATGCCATCCATCATTTTTACAGTGTCATAAAGAGTATTATATGCCAGTTCACTGCTTCCATGATCCGCATCAAATAGGGCATACATGGCATTTGAACCTCCTACAAATCCTATCCCCAGCGTACCTGACAGAAGTGCATCCCCAAGCTCGCTGTTAGGACTTGCATTAATCATTCCCTTCCATAAATTGTTTGCCCTCATGAAAGGAAACTGCTTTGCCAGTGCCGTTCTCTGAAAACTGTATCTCTCATGCAGCTGTTTCGCAGTAAAATATGTCATTTCCTTAACTTTTTCCTGAAATCCCTTTACGAGAAGTTCACATTTTTTATTTATTTCTTCCTGTTCATCTGAAAATTTTCCTGCCTGTTTCATTTCCTCTATTTCTTTTTCAACCTTTTTTCTCACTTCAATGGCAATTCTTGGGAAATTAATACTTGTAAAGGATAGATTTCCTCTTCCAAGGCTCGTCTTTTCCCCGTGCAGATTTTCAAAAACCCTTGTTCTGCAACCCATTGTCGCCACTTCATATCTATATTTTAAAGGATCGTTTATATCCCATTTTTCGTGTCTGTTAAATTCAGTATCCAGGAATACAAAGTTTGGAAAAAGACGTCTGCTTGTTGTATGGCATGCTAGCAGAAGCAAATCAAAATTAGGTGCTTTAAATTTTTTCCTGTTTTCCATGTGGGAATCTGTATTTTCAATATCCCCATTCAGTTCTTCCGCTGCCTGGTTCATTACTTCCTCAAAGTTTTCCATTGCATATCCATAATCTTCTTCAGTATAGTTGAGCCCTTCCTTAACCTTGAAAATCTGGATAGGAAATATTGGTGTTTCCCTCTTTCCAAGGCCATCTTCTGTAGCCTTCAGAAGTTCCCTTATTACCATTCTTCCTTCTTCGGAAGTGTCTGTCCCATAATTTATTGAAGAAAATACAACCTGGTTTCCTCCACGAGAATGCATCGTATTAAGATTGTGCAGGAACCCTTCCATTGCCTGATATGTTTCAAGCCTTGTATCATCATAGGCAATTTCCATAAGTCTTTTTATCTGATCCCCAGGTATTTTAAAATGTTCTGCCGTTTCTGTAATTGTTGCATCATCAGGTAATATTGTATGTATATTTTCATTTATGAAGGATTTTACTTCCTTATTTGTCTCATCAACATAGTCTAATGACAGGAAGCTCAATATTCTGTATCTGAAATGTCTACGGAATGATTTCAGCACTCCCTTTGCCATATAAAAATCAAATGCCGGAATTGATTGGCCACCATGCTGTTCATTCTGGTTTGTCTGAAAAATAATTGTAGCCAGTGTGGCATAAGTTGTTATACTTTTTGCTTCCCTTATAAATCCATGTTTTGTCTGAAATCCATGCTCAAACATATCTGCCAGGTCATATTGAAGACATGTTGTTGTCTTGCTTGGGTAATAATCCAGATCATGAATATGAATTTCTCCGTTGTTGTGGGCTTCCTTAAATTCAGGGGAAACCAGGTTTTCTAAAGTATACATTTTCGATACTTCACTTGCAAACCTCATCATCTGACCCGCCGGTGTCATCGAAGACATATTTGCATTTTCATTATTTATATCGTTTTTTTCAACGTCTACAATTCCTGAAATTATTTTTTCCAAGTCTTCTCCCAGTTGATTGTGCATTTTCATTACCCGCCTTTCAAAATTATTTACTTTCGTTTAACTAGACCTGAATTCCCCTGTGAATTTTTTCCGTTTTCCCCCGTTATATTTCAATTTCAAACAACAATCTAAAACCACCCTTTTTTTCTTCTATATATTGTTTATTTTTTTTATAGTACCACAATATTTAGTAACTTTCAATAGGCCATATATTTTTTTATATAATTACCTCCATATCATTCATAGCGTAAAAAAACCAAAAAAATCCGAAACAATAAAAATACCGAAATCATTACCTTTTTTTGTTTTAATAAAGATTAAATTATATATCTGATTTATAAATTAAATTTTTAATGTAACTATCTAAAAAAAGAAAAACTTAACAATGGGGCTATCTCAAAATTGAAAAAAATACACAAAACATATTTATTCATTTACTAGAATTTTCACTTATACAAAACAGTCATTCATAAAGAAAAAGTCAAAAATACACCTGAAAAAAATCAGGTTGTTGACTTTTTCTAAATTCATTTCCAGTTTTGCATTGTGAAATTCTAAATAATTCATAAATATAGTTTTTACAGTATTTTTTTCAATTTTGAGACAACCCCTATGTATATTTTTACTATTTTTTTAGACACTTCCTTCTATTTATAACATTGTTTTCATTTGATAATCTTGACTTTTAAAATTATCAAGGTAAAATAATACTGACAAATTTTTTAGAGAGAAGGAGAGAATATGAAAAAGAGAATTCTGTTACTATTACTGACTTTAGTACTTTTAACTTTAACAGCTTGCGGAAGCAAAGGGGAATCAGGTTCTTCTGATGGAAAAAATGCTGAAATAAAAGGAAAGATTGTTATTTACACTTCAATGTACGAAGATATTATTGACAATGTAAAGGAAAAACTTAAACAGGAATTTCCTAATCTGGAAGTTGAATTCTTCCAAGGTGGAACAGGAACACTTCAATCAAAAATCGTTGCAGAAATGCAGGCAAATAAATTAGGGGCAGACATGCTTATGGTTGCTGAACCTTCTTATTCACTGGAATTAAAAGAAAAAGGTGTATTACACGCTTATGTTTCAAAAAATGCTGAAAATCTTGCATTAGACTATGACAAGGAAGGATACTGGTATCCTGTACGTATTTTAAATATGGTTTTAGCGTATAATCCTGACAAATTTAAGAAGGAAGACCTTGCACAATCTTTTGATGAATTTGCAAAAAAACCAAACTTAGCAGGAAAAATTTCTATTCCTGATCCATTAAAATCAGGAACAGCTTTAGCGGCAGTATCTGCATTAACTGATAAATACGGTGAAGGATACTTTGAAAGCCTTGCAAAACAGAAAGCAGTTGTAGAATCAGGATCAGTTGCAGTTACAAAACTTGAAACAGGTGAAGCTGCACAAATTATGATACTTGAAGAATCAATCCTTAAGAAAAGACAGGAAGAAAATTCAAAACTTGAAGTTATCTATCCTACTGACGGAATTATCGCAATTCCTAGTACAATCATGACTGTAAAAGAAGAAATGTCACCTAACAAAAATATAAAAGCGGCAGAAGCTTTAACTGACTGGTTCCTATCTCCTGCAGGACAGGAAGCTATCGTTGACGGATGGATGCACTCAGTACTTAAAAATCCTGCAAAAGCACCTTTCGATGCAAAAGCTACTGCAGAAATACTTGCAGCTGCAATGCCTATTAACTGGGATAAAACTTACCACGACAGAGATAAATTACGTGAAATTTTTGAAAAATACATAACAAAAGCTGCAAAATAGTTTGTAAATTTTAATTTTGAAAAGAGGAAAAAATGGCAAAAAAATATAACATAGATATAAAGTGGATAGTCATACTTATTGTTGTAGCTTTCCTTGTAATATTTGAAGTTATCCCTTTATCTTATTTATTAATCCGTTCACTGTTTCCAAAGGGAAGTTTTTCTCTGGAATCCTTTAAGAGGGTATATACTTATGATCTGAACTGGACAGCGTTAATAAATACATTAGTGATTTCAGGATTAACTACATTATTTGGAGTTATACTTGCTTTCCCGCTGGCATTTCTTGTAGGAAGAACAGACATGTACGGTAAAAAGTTCTTCAGAACCCTGTTTGTCACAACATATATGGTACCTCCATATGTGGGTGCGATGGCATGGCTGAGACTTCTGAACCCAAATGCAGGAGTTTTAAATAAATTTCTTATGCAGATTTTTAATCTGCCAAAGGCTCCCTTCAATATATATACAGTGGGGGGAATAGTATGGGTACTTACGTGCTTCTACTATCCTTATGCTTTTATAACAATATCAAGAGCGATGGAAAAAATGGATCCGTCATTGGAAGAAGCTTCAAAAATATCAGGGGCTTCGCCTCTTAAGACTCTGATGACTATTACTATTCCAATGATGACTCCGAGCATAATAGCTGCAGGACTTCTCGTATTCGTTGCTTCTGCATCGGCATTCGGTATACCTTCAATTATCGGAGCACCAGGACAGATATATACTGTAACTACACGTATCATTGACTTTGTTCACATAGGTTCTGATGAAGGGCTTAATGACGCAATGGTACTGGCAGTATTCCTTATGGTAATAGCAAACATCGTTTTATACATTACAACTTTCGTAATTGGAAAAAGACAGTACATAACAATGAGTGGAAAATCTACAAGACCGAACATAGTGGAATTGGGAAAATGGAGAATGCCAATAACAGTTATTATTTCAATTTTCTCATTCTTTGTAGTAATTTTGCCTTTTGTTACTGTGGCACTTACTTCCTTTACTGTAAATATGGGAAAACCTATAAGCCTTTCAAATATGTCCATGAGTGCATGGAATAAGGTCTTCTCAAGGGCTTCCATATTAAGTTCCACTAAAAACAGTATAATTGCAGGACTTGCGGCGGCATTCTTCGGAATTATGATTTCATGTATAATGGCATACCTGCTGCAGAGAACTAACGTAAAAGGAAAAAGAATTCCTGACTTCCTTATAACTTTAGGTTCAGGAACTCCAAGTGTTACAATCGCCCTGGCATTAATAATATCCATGAGCGGAAAATTTAAAATTAACATCTACAATACTTTGACAATAATGATTATAGCCTATATGATAAAATACATGCTTATGGGAATGAGAACCGTCGTTTCTGCAATGAGCCAGGTTCACCCTTCACTGGAGGAGGCGGCACAGATTTCAGGTGCCAACTGGCTGCGTATGCTTAAAGATGTAACTCTTCCGTTAATTGGAGCAAGTATCGTTGCAGGATTCTTCCTGATATTCATGCCGTCATTCTATGAACTGACAATGTCAACGCTACTTTATTCATCCAATACAAAAACAATAGGGTATGAGCTGTATATTTACCAGACTTACCACAGTCAGCAGGTGGCAAGTGCCCTTGCAACGGCTATCTTATTATTTGTAATTATAGTAAACTATCTTTTAAATAAATTGACAAAAGGACAATTTTCAATATAGAGCAGGAGGAAAAATATGGCTTCGGTAACAATAACAGGGGTAACAAAATCATTTGGAGACGTTCAAGTCTTACAGGAATTCAGCCAGAAATTTGAAGACGGGGAATTCATAACACTGCTAGGTCCTTCAGGTTGTGGAAAAACTACTATGCTAAGACTGATAGCAGGTTTTGAAAAGCCCACAAGCGGAGAAATCTATATAGGCGACAGACCTGTATCAGGAAAAGATAATTTTGTATCTCCTGAAAAAAGGGAAATAGGAATGGTATTCCAGTCATATGCTGTATGGCCTCACATGAATGTGTACGATAATATTGCATACCCTTTAAAAATTAAGAAAACTAGCAAAAAAGAAATAGATGAAAGAGTCACTCAGGCTCTTAAAACTGTCCATCTAGAACAGTATAAGGACAGATTTCCTTCAGAACTGTCAGGAGGACAGCAGCAGAGGGTTGCTTTAGGAAGAGCTCTTGTAGCACATCCTGAAATACTTCTTCTGGATGAACCTTTATCAAACCTTGATGCAAAACTTAGGGAAGAAATGAGATATGAAATCAAGGAAATAACTAAAAAACTTAAAATTACAGTTATTTATGTAACCCACGACCAGATAGAAGCAATGACAATGAGTGACAGAATAGTGCTTATTAACAAAGGGGAAGTTCAACAGGTGGGAACTCCTCAGGAAATCTATTCACGTCCTAAAAATGTGTTTGTTGCAAACTTTGTAGGAAAGGTGGATTTCATAAAGGGAAAAGTTGAAAATGGAAATATTCTCTTAAACAACAGTAACGGTCAGACTCTTCCTAATACAAGTCCTTTCACGAAGGATGTCATAGTGGCAATCAGACCTGAAAATGTGATGCTTGCTGAAGACGGAGAACTGACAGGAAAAGTATTTTCAAAATTCTACCTTGGAGACTGCAATGACCTGAGGGTTGAAGTTGGAAATGGAAATATTTTAAGGGTTACTGCAAGAGCTTCCACTTACGATACTCTGAAGATAGGGGAAGAAGTAAGACTTAAAGTTCTTGAATATTTTGTGTTTGAGGATGATGGAAAAGACCAGACTAAAATAATGACATAATCAATGATAATAAAAGAAAAAAGGCTGTCTTAAAAATAGAAAAAAATAAAGGATACAGCAAAAAAATATTTATTCATTTATAAAAATTTTTACTCATAAAAAAATAATCATTTGCTTTTAGAAAAAAATGAAAACTCGCCGATGGCTCAGACAATTCATTTTTTTCTATTGCTCATTTCATATTTTTTTATTGTAAAATTTTAAAGAATCGTAAATATCATTTTTTTGCACACATTTCTTATAAATTTTTCTATTTTAAGGCAGTTCTTTCTTTTTATTATTATTGATTTCTAACATGAAATAATATATAATTTATTAGTAATTAATAAAAAAATTATAGATAGAGGTGAAATTGTGAAAGAGAAAATCATAATTGTCGACTTCGGTTCACAGTACAGCCAGCTTATTGCCAGAAGAATAAGGGAAATGGAAGTTTACTGTGAAATCGTACCTATGGTTGACATTGAACAGATTAAGAATGGAGAAGATAAAATCAAAGGGATAATCTTTTCAGGAGGTCCCGCCTCAGTTTATGAAAAAGATTCGCCTACTGCAGATAAGGCAGTTTTTGATTTAGGAATTCCTATATTGGGAATATGTTATGGAATGCAGCTTATTACACATCTTAACGGTGGAAAAGTTGAAAAGGCTGAATCAAGGGAATTTGGAAAGGCAATCTTGGAAGTACTGGATGACAAGAATCCGCTTCTTTCGGATATTCCAAAAACTTCAAGCATATGGATGAGCCACAATGACCATATTACTGTACTTCCTGAAGGTTTTGAAATTATTGCCAGAACAGATTCATCAATTGCGGCCATTACAAACAATAATGGTATTTATGCACTGCAATTTCACCCGGAAGTAGTTCATTCTGAATGCGGAACTGAAATAATTTCAAACTTTATTTTCAATATATGTAAATGTGAGAAAAACTGGAAAATTAAAAACTTTATACAGGAAAAAACAGAAGCAATAAAGGAAACTGTAGGAGACGAGCATGTACTTCTTGCACTTTCAGGAGGGGTGGACTCTTCTGTGGCTGCCGTTCTGATTAACAATGCAATAGGAAAACAGCTTACATGTATGTTTGTGGATACAGGGCTTCTGAGAAAGGATGAAGGTAAAAAAGTCCTTGAATATTATAAGGAGCATTTTGACCTTAATATTGTGTTCGTTGATGCTAAAGACAGATTCCTTAATAAGCTTAAAGGTGTGGATGAGCCTGAAGCCAAAAGAAAGATTATTGGAAATGAATTTATCGAAGTATTTAACGAAGAAATTAGAAAACTTAAAGGACAGGAAGGGGCAAAATTCCTTGCACAGGGAACAATCTACCCTGATGTTATTGAATCACAGTCTATAAAAGGCCCTTCACATACTATAAAATCTCACCATAATGTAGGTGGCCTGCCTGAAGACCTTAAATTTGAACTTCTTGAGCCTTTAAAGGAGCTGTTTAAGGATGAAGTAAGAAAAGTGGGACATGAATTAGGACTGCCTGACACAATTATAAACAGACACCCATTCCCGGGACCGGGACTTGGAATAAGAGTTATCGGAGAAGTTACGCCTGACAAGGTAAAAATACTTCAGGAAGCTGATGACATCTTTATTAATGAGCTTATGGCAAAAGGTCTTTATGGAAAGGTGGATCAGGCATTTGTAACATTGCTTCCTGTGAAAACTGTAGGAGTGATGGGCGACCAGAGAACATACGAATATGTGGCTGCAATCCGTTCAGTAAATACTATCGACTTTATGACTGCCACATGGTCAAAACTGCCTTATGAATTCCTTGAGGAAGTGTCAAATAAGATTATAAACAAAGTAAACGGAATAAACAGAATTGTGTATGATATTTCTTCCAAGCCACCGGGAACTATTGAGTGGGAGTAGCCTAAGCGCTCATCGGAATCGTTGATATTACGGATCATTCTAAGGTTTCAAGTGGTTAGCTGAAGTATTTTTGAAGTACTTTTTCATAAAAAAAGCCGAATTTGAAATTCGGCTGATTTTTTGTATAATATATTCATGACCAACAAATATATCATCCAAAAATAAACTGAAATATATCTTCAGTAATAACAACATTCTACTAAATTCTATAGATTTTTGCAAGAAAAATAATATTGAGAAAAATCATCTTAAATACATTATATACTCTGTCGATAAGTTCATCGCCTGCAGAGATATGTCCAAAGGCTTTATTAAATTTAAATGTCCTCTCTGTCCTATTATTCACAAGTTCCCTCTTACTTGTAAGTCTAAGCTTTGTCCTTCATGTGGTTTCAAATATTCCAGAATTTGGTCTTTCAATATTATGAAACATATTTTGAATATTGAACATCGGCATGTACTCTTTACTATACCTAAAGAATGTAGACAATTTTTCTTCTATGACAGAAAGCTGCTCTCAAAGCTTTCTGACACCGTTAATGAAATCTTTAAGTTCTGCTTCCATAATATCTCCAGAAAGAAACTGAGAAAAAATAAAATATCAAAATTTTCCAGAAAATATTTCGCTGACTCCGACATCGTACACCACGGGCTCATTTCAATTATACATACTTTTGGAAGGGATCTTAAATGGAATCCGCATATCCATGCCATTGTTTCTCTGGGAGGATTTACTAAAAATTTTGACTTCAGGAAAATGAGACATTTTAATGTGGATACTATTGCCGGTCAATGGAAGCACCATGTCCTCAAAATTATTCAGAATGGAGAATATCATGACAGTAAAATTAAAATGAAGGCCTTGGACACTGTTTCCAAACTTTACAAAGAAAACAAAAGATTCTTCTTTAATGTCGGTGACGGTGACATCAACAGCACAAAGCGTATTATCAGATATCTCGGAAGATATCTCGCACGTTCTCCTATTGCTGAATACAAGATTACTGAAATTGATGATGATAAAGTTACTTTCTTTTTCAATGATTTAGCTAACAATAAAAAGAAAACTTTCATTACAATGTCTGCTGAAAAATTTATTTCACAGATTCTTATTCATCTCCCTCCTAAAAACTTTAAAATGGTAAACAGGTACGGCTTTTATTCAAGACATATTTCCAATAAACTTAAAAAGGCTATGCAGCCTTTTAAGAAAAATATTGCCGTATCAAAATATTCATTTTATCAGAGACAGATGTACATAACTTTTGGAATGAATCCCTTTTTCTGTCCTGAATGTAAAATCAGAATGATTGTCTGGGAATTCTATCATTATCTTTATCCGCCACTTAAAAAGTATCATTAATATTCTTTTAATCCAACATGGTTGGATATTTTGTAATACAATTTCTTTAATAACTATAAATAGAGGAGGCGATTGCCTCCTCTAAAAAAGTCATTCAATATATTCATAAGTATATCTTTTTGATTATTAAAAAAATAAATTTACTTTACTTATAAAAAAATAAAAAAAGCACCTAAGCTGTTACACTTGAGTGCCGATTAATGCGTAAAACAAAGGGTATTGACTATTGTCAGTTGATATTTTTTCTTAACTATTTTTGCTTGTGTTGCTTATAGTCAGTTGTCTTATATACATATAATTAGTATAATTTAGATTTAAGGAGGTAAACTATGAAAAACGATTACCTTGAAGCTTTTGGGCTTAGAGTAAAAGAATTACGCTTGCGTACTGGCCTCAGTCAAGAGAAATTTGCATTAAAGATTGGAATGGATCGAACCTACTTTTCTTCTGTTGAAGCAGGCAAGAGAAACATCGCCCTGATAAATATAAAGAAAATTGCAGATGGATTAGATGTTTCGATTTCAGTACTTTTTGAAAACTTGTAAAGGAGAAGACTATGAACAATTATTATAGAAACTTAATCGCAGATGAATTCCGCAACTGTGTAAATGACACAATCGAACGTGTTATGGGAACAGAACAGACTTATCGCCCATTTCATATGGCCTTACTTTCTGAAGATGTTGTATTCTGGAGTGCGTTTGAGAGATCATTCAGCACTTCGTTTGGACAGCGTGTTATTGAAGAAATCGCCCGCTTAGTCGCTCTATCAAACGGCGCAACTAATGCAAGGCGTCAGGTTAAAACAATTGTACACATTGATGCTGCATATGAAAATGCAATCCGCGAAGAGATGCGCCTGTTAAGAAGAAGAAATCGTATGCCTGAATGTGCATGGCATCCCACTTTGCAGCGAGTTTTACAAGCTCATCCATCCGGTCGAGATGTTGATATCAGAGTTATATCTGATTTGTGGTGGAACAAAGATGGTGTTGATAACTACATCAGCTTAAAAACTGTTAAGCCGAACATTGATCAAACTACGGTTGCAAAAGAAGATTGTTTATACTTAGCGGTTAATAATCCGAATTGTAACGTTTACTTTGGTCTTCCATACAATCCATATGGTGAATGCAAAGAGGACTATGCTCACAATCCCCCTATGGGAATCTTTGATTTCCGTCATGATCCAGTTGTCCTTATTGGGAAAGAAATGTGGGATACCATTGGCGGATATGGCTGCTATGAAGAGTTATTAGATATAGCTGCCGAAGTTGGTGAAGAAACCAGAAGATGTATAATGGAGAGATTGAGACGATAACCATGTACATGTAACTACTCTTGAAGAACTGCGGGTGTCATTAATAGGTGAAGGAAAAAGTAATTGAACCAAGAAGTTAACCTTACAATCAATTTGGTAATCTACACATTCATGCCTGTCTATCAAAAAATTCCTGCAAATGAACAAATGTCAAAAGAGCTTACATGTTAGTTAAAAGGTTCCTTACACTGTGGCATAATTTTCACCAAGTGCACTCTTTCTGATTGTGTGCTTATCACAGAAGAATATGCACAATCATAGAGAGCAACCTCAAATGCTCTCTATGTGGAAATTACACTTCGGGACGATACGCTAGAGTTCTAATAGACATCCAGTTAATCACTCCAATCGAGAAGACGGAAAAACTTGGTATATTGTACTGTGACGAAGCAGATACTTAATCTAATATGAGAGAAAGCTAACCATTCTCTTCTTGAGTTTGGGTGGCTCTTTCTTTTTCAAGAGCTTTATCCATTGCAAGTCGCCAAGTGATATCGCTTGTTTTTTTGTATCTTGAATATGCAAAGCCGGTGTATTGAGGTAGCTTTTCACCCTTCATATCGGCAATAATAGTTTTCGCTATTGCCTCGCCAAGTTTAATCGGAACAGCATTACCAATTTGTCTATACTGTTCATTAATTGAGCCACAAATTTTCCATTCATCAGGAAACTCTTGGATTCGACTGTATTCTTCAACACTAAGAGGACGATCCTTTATTGGATGACATAAATCTGTTGCCGGCATTGTCGGATCAGTAACCAGTGTAGGAGATGGACGTTTGAAATTTAATCTTCTATAAAAACCTGTCTTTCCACCACCAAGCTGTAATTTGGATCCCATTGCTTCAACTTGTATTTCAGAAGGAAGATCTTTCCAATATTGTCCCTCTTTCAGCATTCTATAAAACTTGAGTCGTTTTTTGGGAAATTCGACATAGTGTTGGGATTCTTCATTAAGGTCAGAAATAGCCTCGTGTAAGGTTCGCCACGTAAGTAGCCCAAACTCTCCATTCTCAGAATGAGAAGGAGACAAATATGGTACTTTCTCGTCACCGAGTTTTCCGATTATTACAACACGCTCTCTAATCTGAGGAGTACCAAAATTGGCAGCATTGTACAGTTCAAATGAGATTGTATATCCCGCTTCTTTCAGTTTATCCAGGATCACACAAAGAGCACCACCTTTAATTGGCTCTTTTATATCGGCATACGGATAAGGAGCAGATAGTAATCCTCTCACATTTTCAATTACAACATATGTCGGACGTATCTTTTCAACTACTTCAATGTATCGAAGAAATACATTTCCTCGTTCATCTCTCAAGGCTCGACGTGCCCCCACAGTGCTGAATGCCTGACAGGGAGGACCACCAAAAATTACATCTACTTTTCGCCCTTTTGGAACTTTCGCTAAGCGTAATATTTCTTCTGGATCATATTTGTTGATATCTCCTATAAGAGCCATTTGAGGCTCATTTTGTGCGATAGTCATCCTACAAAACTTGTTGAATTCGCAGGCAAGCAAGGCACGAATTCCACCGTTTGCCATTCCTATATCCAATCCCATTGCTCCTGAGAAGAAACTAAGTGCTACAATTTCAGGCAACTCATCAGAAGTACGTTCATGATCGTCTGGTTCAATCATTACTTCGTTATCTCGAATATATGAACGCAGATCTTCAGGCCTTATCACCCATTGGCCGCCAATTCTTGTGGCAATAAGTTTTTCCTCTTTTATCATTTTTCTTACATACTGAGGCGTTACTTTGAGTTGATTTGCGACCTCTTGTACGGTAAGTAATTCACTAATGGTTTCCATGGTCTTTTTTCCTTTCTTTGACGAAACTATCTACCGTCCTTATTATAACAACTAGTGCATTAGAAATCAAGTATCTTATTTTAACATTGCGCTATCTTTTACAAATATTTTAATCCGCAGTGATGGCAATTCTAATATAATATGAGCATCGATATTTGAAAAGGGAAGAACGGATACAAGAAAAGAATACTACAGTTTATTATCACTATTCGTACTAATATTATACTAAAAAAATTCGAAATTAGAATTTATTGTCAAATAAAGTATCAGGATCTTGGTATAGATCTCAATTCTAATTTTAGAAAGGACTTTACGATTAAATTTATAATAAGATGGAAGTGTCAAAAATAGTTTATTATGAGAACATAGTACTTGAGGATACATTCATGACGGGCTGTGGATGGGAAATTATATTAAGAAGTTGTAATGTGCAGATAAAATATAAGTATAGATAATATTAAGTTACTCTATGAAGTACTTTTTGAAGTATTTTGCTTAAAAAAAGCACCTATAAAAAAACGATGAAAAGATATAATAGACACAAATAAAAAGCTTTGCAAATACTCATTCTGTAATATATAACAGTATTTATATGAAGAGTTGGAGTAATCGAAAACAGTAGAATGTACTGCACCCAAAATCTTGGACACAAGATTGGAGGTGCAGTATATTTTTACCTTATAAAACATATCTTTTTAAAAATTTCTATTCGTAATATATTGCTATGGGATGAATAATTTTAATTTCATTTTTATTTATAATTTTAGAAAGAATAGCTGAGTTTATTTGATTTATTACTCCAGCAAAAAAATTGGTAAATTTGGATTAGTATTTTTTTATTAATAATGTTTGTTATATAACCAAATACCTTTTATTTTTTTCCACCGTATTTAAATGATGACATCTGTATATCATCTCGAATAAATTCATCTGATAAAGTAACAATACAATCGCCTATACAAAGAATCCTTTGATAAGGTATTATTTTTTTGTTATAATTTCAATTATTTTTTTAGTGTATTCATATATTCTGATATTTGTTTTTTTCTAATCGTTGCAATATTATTGTCTATGTCTTTGATTATTTGCTTTTTACCTGATGTTCCAGTCGTTAATTTTGCTTTTTTTATTTTCAGCTTCTTTAATTATATTTTTCCATGGCTGAATCAACAATAAAATTTATAAAATTTTCATCACTAAATAATTCTTTTGTAATACAAGAAATCAAGAATATAAAAATGAATCGAATATTTCTATAAAGTTTCCTATATATTCTCCTTTGAAACCTGTATATTCATTTATGTGACTAATTAATAAGTCAAAAAGCATTATCGTGCAATAATTTTTGTTTCAACTTTGTTGACAAATGCACTTTTCTTTATCTGCTTTCAAACTTTTAAATATATATTCTATTTTACCTTCTATTCCTTTATTGAAAAACTTTAAAGTCAATGTTTGCATTAGGACTAACCGAATGTGAAAAATTCTTTATTAATTTCATTAGTATACTGTTTATTTTTCTTCATTACTTGTTATTAACCCATCGTATATCTGAGCAATATACGAATTAAGTGTTTCTGTATCAAGATAAATAAATCTTCTCATATTTCCTCCTTTTTTTACCATTCCAAAAAAATTCATAATAACATTAATCATGATTTCTTTTTCTTCTGGTCTTGATTCTGCCAACAGTAAGGTGATCGCTACCAATGTACTGTCAGAAATTATTTTTTTTATTATTTTTGAACAACAAATTATTTTTTTGTTTAAAAAAATATAGAAATATACTTCGACAATTCTTTTACACCCATCAATAAAAGGATGGTCTTTAACAATAAAATAAAGTAAATTTGCCGCTTTTTCCTGAACAGATGGATACACATCTTCTCCAAATGCAGTTTGATAAACTGAACCTATTATACCTTCTAATGCCCCTTTAGTTTTTTCTTTCCCAAAAATAGTTGAAGATTTACTGAATGTCATATTTTCAATTAATTGCTTACATTCATTAAAAAGTTAACTTATAAGCCTTTTTCATTAGAAATTTTAGGTTTTTGAACAATCTGATGATCATAATCATCTAATAATTCAAGTGCTTGAGTATATTTTTGAATAACATCAAAAACTTCTCTGGAATCAAGTTCAAGAACATCGGCAATTATATTTGACTGAATTTCTACAACCTTGTTTAATACATTTAATCTTTTTGCATTAACAGCATAACCCTGTACAATATACTCTTTCAAGATAGATGTAGCCCATTTTCTAAAAGCAATACCTCTTGGAGATTTTACTCTATATCCAACAGAGATAATCATGTCAAGATTATAGTAATTAAAAGTTCTTTCGATAGACCTGTCACCTTCATTTTGAACTTGTGCAAATTTTGCACAAGTTGAGCTTTCTTCCAATTCATTTTCCTTAAATATATTTCTGATATGTCTCTGTATTACAGAACGGTCTCTATCAAAAAGCTTTGCCATTTCTTCTACTTTTAACCACACAGTTTCCTTGTCAGGAGCTACTTCCACCGGAAGTTCCAGTTCACCATCTTTATAAAGAAAACTTCATTATTCATAAAATCTTTCCCCCCTAATTCTATAATTTAGTTCTTCTCGTATACACTAATTATAAAAAAATTTGATTTATTTCCTATTATAAATAAAGATTAACACAAAGTATAAAAAAATGCAACGAACAAAACAATGATAGTTATTCTCTTTATATCAATAATAAAGTTATCATAAATCTCCAGCGATTTAAAATTGAAAAAAGTCTCTTTTTCTGATAAAATTAAAGTATATTCTAGTAACACCAACAAAAACCCAGGAGGTCCTAAAATGTCATCAACAAAAACACATGTAGGAAAGTATGAATTTGAAAATTGTCTTATGAATGCCGCAGGAGTGTGCTGCTATGACCGTAATGAGCTGGAGAAAATGATTCACTCTGAAGCGGGAACTTTTGTAACAAAAAGTGCCACATTAAATCCTAGAGAAGGTAATCCTCAGCCACGTTATTATGACACCGAACTTGGATGTATAAACTCCATGGGACTGCCGAATCTCGGAATTGACTACTATCTTGAATATCTTCTGGAATTGCAGGAAAGACTTTCTGAGCGTACATTCTTTCTGTCGATGACAGGACTGTCTTCCGAAGAAATTCATATATTAATGAAAAAAGTCCTTAATAGCGGATTTAAAGGTCCGACAGAACTGAACCTGTCCTGTCCGAATGTGCCTGGAAAACCTCAGCTGGCATATGATCTGCAGACTACTGAACAGATTCTCTCGGAAGTGTTTGAATATTTTGACAGACCTCTGGGAATAAAGTTGCCACCATATTTTGATATTGTACATTTTGATCAGGCGGCCGCTGTTTTCAATAAATTTCCTCTCACATTTGTAAACTGTGTGAACAGTATCGGAAATGGACTTGTAATCAACGATGAAAGCACCGTAATTAAGCCTAAAAACGGTTTTGGAGGAATCGGAGGGCAATATATAAAGCCTACTGCATTGGCAAACGTACACGCCTTCTATCAGCGTTTAAATCCATCTATACAGATTATCGGTACAGGAGGAGTTCTTACGGGCCGTGATGCATTCGAGCATATCCTGTGCGGAGCGAGCATGATTCAGATTGGAACTTCGCTTGAAAAGGAAGGAACTGAAGTATTTTCCAGAGTTACCCGTGAACTGAAGGAAATAATGAATGAAAAAGGTTACAGAACATTGGAAGATTTTAAAGGAAAACTGAAATATCTGTAATTAAATACGTACAATTACAAAATGGACTATTAAATATTTATAACTGAACAATACTTCTAATTAGTTTTATCTGCTGTGAACACCTTATGAAAATCACAGCTTATATAGGAGAAAAATATGAATGAAATAGAAAAACTTCAGGAAATAATTGACAACAGTAATAAAATTGTATTTTTCGGAGGGGCAGGAGTATCTACGGAATCTGGAATTCCTGACTTCAGAAGTGCCGATGGGCTGTACAGCATCAAACTTGACAGGCATTTCTCGCCGGAAGAACTTGTTTCCCATACGATGTATCTTAAATATCCTGAAGAATTTTATGGTTTTTACAAAAAACACCTGATTTATCCTGATGCAGAGCCAAATCCTGCCCACTACTATCTGGCAGAACTTGAAAAGAAGGGAAAACTGACTGCTGTAATCACCCAGAATATTGACAGCCTTCATGAAATGGCCGGAAGCAGGAAGGTACTTAAATTACATGGCTCCGTTGCCAAGAATACATGTATGTCATGTGGTAAAAAGTATGAACTTAAAGAGTTTTTAAAACTTTGTAATCCTGTTCCACACTGTCCTGAATGCGACGGAATTATTAAACCTGATGTTACGCTGTATGAAGAAAGCCTTGATATGACAATCTTTGAGGAAGCCATTTATTGTCTGACACAGGCAGATACCCTTATTATTGGCGGAACTTCCCTCGTTGTATATCCTGCAGCTTCACTGATTCAGTACTTCAGAGGAAAAAATCTTGTCCTTATTAATAAATCAGTTACGTCCCAGGACGATTATGCAAACCTTGTTATTCATGACAGTATTGGAAAAGTATTCGGTAAGCTGAAATAAGTGTTTGTGGGAAAAGATTATAAAATGATAATTAGAAGTAATAAAAATAAATAACACAATAAAATTTTCCAGAAATGAAAGGAGTTGAATAATGGTACAGGTACTATTTGTCTGTCTTGGAAACATATGCCGTTCACCAATGGCTGAAGCTGTTTTCAGAAAAATGGTTGATAATGAAGGATTAAATCAGCAGATTTATATTGATTCAGCAGCTACAAGTTCATGGGAACACGGAAATCCTGTCCACAGAGGCACAAGGGAGCGTCTTGCAAAGGAAGGGATAAGCACTGTTGGAATGTATTCCCGTATTTTAAATGATGATGACCTGTCAGCAGACTATATTATAGGAATGGATGAAAGCAATATTATGAATATTGAGAAATTTCTACGTAACAGACATTCAGGAAAGGTAAACCGTCTTCTTGAATATGCGGGGGAGGACAGGGATATTCTTGATCCATGGTATACTGATGATTTTGACACAACTTACAATGATGTGGTCAAAGGGTGTAAGGCTCTGCTGGAATTCATAAAGAAATATGATTTTAGTATGTAATAAAAAAATACTACCTTTTCTGCAAAACTTCTGATTTTGCTGAGACAGGTAGTATTTTTTTATTATATCCATATAACTAACTTTAATTAGTTTTTCCATGAAAAGCAATTCCTACAAGGGTAATCTGCTTAATTCCTTTTTCTTTTTAAATTAATATCATACTTTTTTTATTTATTATCTGTTCAATTGTTTCTTTAGAAACATTTTTCTAAATCTTTTTTTATTTTTTTAACAACCTTGAATTCCAGGATAAAACCTCTTTCTTCTTTATTTTTCGGTTCTAACAGTAAATCGTATCTTCCCAGTCCTGCTTCTTTGTTAGAAGTTATATAATACTGACTATCCAAGTAAAGACTCATCCCTAATATCAAACCATGATAGAAATCTTCCGTTTTCATATCCATGTAGCTGGAAGATGTCAATAAAATTTCCTGTAAATTTTTCTCAAAATTGCAAATGTCACTCTTTTTTAATGCCTCCATTGTTTTTTTAAACTGGCTCGTACCAAAAGAAGTATCTATAAATTCATCCTTAAAAAACTCCTTTACTTCCTTATTGGGCAACCGTAAGGAATAAAAATTTCTTTCTATTTTCCTTTCAATAGTCAGATAACCACTAAATAAAAGAAGTTCCCATATCTCATGATGATCTAATAGAGATGATAAATCTGAATTTTCTGAAATTACTTCCTCCAGCTTTTCTCCATTAAACAATGTTTCCAGAGATTTATTCAGTTCTGAATTTGCATCCGTCAAAATTTTCTTAATTAAAAAATTTTCCGAAGTTCCTACCCAGTATGCTTCCAGTTCCTTATTCTGTAAAAATTTTAAAATACTCCATGGATTATATATTTCTGAATTTCCAAATTTATAGCCGTCATACCATAATTTTACCTCCGGAATTTCGTATGCCATATCAAAACTTTCAAGTGCTTTCTCAACTTCACTATGGGTAAATCCAAAATAATCTGAATATTGCTTATCTAAAAATAGAATAAATACTCAAATTATTGAGATCAGAAAAATATACCTGCTTTAATAACTCTGATAATTCCTGTCATTACACCTATTTTTAAATATGGATTTGTCTTTAATGCTTCTCCATAAAACATCTTAAAAAAAGTAACAGCTTCGTCATAATAGTGATATTCATATGCCGTAATCAAAGGACTGTCATATTCATCTATTAACAGTACTGCTTCTTTTTTATAATACTTGTACAGATAAGCTGTTAAATCTCTTAATGAATTTTCATAATCTCCTCCTGCTTTCTGTAACCATATTCTATCAAAACTGTCTCTCTCACTTTCATTTAAGACACATCTGATATACTCAAATTCATTATATAGCCTTTTGATAAGGCTTTTCAGTTTAGATAGGTATTCTTCCCAGGTATTTGTCTTTATACCCTTTAAGGAAATGAAAATAACCGGATACTGTCCCTGTTCTAATATATATGAAGATTTTTCGATATTTAATCCTTTTAAATAATTGTCTATTTTCCTCTGCATTCTTCATATCAAAAAAATATTTTAAAGTTGACATATTCAGTGTCTTTCCAAACCTTCTAGGTCTTGTAAAAAGTTTCACCTTGGAGCCATCATTTAAAAATCTCTTCAATATGCTGAGTCTTATCAATATAATAAAAGTTATCCCTTATTATTTCCTTAAAAATCTTCTACTCCTATTGGAATTTTTTTCATAACAGCTCCTTTCATAAAATATATTGATAGTATGTTTATTCTTTAAACCTTTATATTATTATACAAAAAAGACTGAAATAAGTCCAGTCTTTAAGTTTTTACTTTATTCTAATTCTCCATTTTCCTTCATTTCTGAAAGAAACCTGTCAATTCCACTTTGCCATGTTGGAATTTTTTCTCCAAGAAAGTTTTCAACCTTGGCTGAGGATAATTTGGAATACTCCGGTCTCTTGGCTGGAAGGTTAAAATCTGCTGTTTTTGCCCTATTTAATTTTCCTTCCCATCCTATTTTTTCTAATACATACTTTGCCTGGTCATATTTGCTTGCTTCTCCATTATTTGTAATATGATAAAGACCGTATTTTTCTGTCTGTATGAGTTTCCATGAAAACTCAGCTAAATCTACAGAATATGTTGGTGCTGAAACCTGATCATCGACTATATTTAAGGTATCTCTTGATTTGCTCCAACTTATTACCTGCTTATTGAAATTATTTCCTCCTATTCCAAATAACCATGAAGTTCTTATGATAAAGGATTTATTATATATTTTCAATACCTTGTTCTCTCCTTCATATTTTGATTTACCATAAACAGATAATGGATTAGGAACATCTTCTTCCATATATGGTTTTATTTTATGACCATCAAATACAAAATCAGTTGAATATGTTACAAATACAGCTCCCATTTTTTTAGCATATCTGGCGATAATTAAAGGAGCTTCCTCATTTACTTTAATACACTGCTCAATCTCATTTTCTGCCTTATCTACATCATTATATGCTGCACAGTTTATAATATGAGTAAAATTACTATTTTTATCAAAAAAACTGTTCCATCGCTTCATCATCCGTTATATCCATTTCCTGATAATCTGTTGCAATATATTCTATTTTTTTAAACTATCAAACAATTTTTTTTAAAATTATATCCTAACTGACCCTTAAATCCTGTTAAGAGTATTTTTCATATTACTTATCTCCCTCTTTATCTATCCTAGATAATATAATTTAACAAATTTAAAAATAAAAACAGAAGTTATGATAATTTTTTTGTTAAAAATCCTAGTAACCACAAATCTACTTTTTCTATTTCTATTTTTTTTAATTCTGAAATCTGAATCTTTCTTAAATCAAAAGGATATAAATATTTATAGTATATATCATCAATGTTTATCACAATAAAAATAATTCTCTATAATTTTATATAGCATTTTAATATATCATTATTACTATACTTTATATTTTTTTAAATATTTCATTTTATTCTGCTAACACATCTTTCTTTCTATTAATTTTTTTAATAATTAGTTCGTTTTTTTATTTCCCTAAATCTTTTAACTAATTCTTTTTAATATAATGTATCTTCCTATTATTTTTTTGTTTTTTTATACTTCTCTTACTTTTTATTAATTGTTGTCATATTACTTGAATGACGTCTGAAATATAATAACTTTTTCATTTATAAATTTTACTTTATAGTATTTTTTTCTGAAATTAATCCTATCCATAAATCATGACCTATTTCCTTATTTTTCCGGGATAGGCAGAACTTTATCTAAAAATTCTTTTTTTAAAAAAAGCATACAACAGCCATAATAAGTATTTTTTTTATTATATTCTTTACTATTCCATTTCTAGAATTTACAACAGAAAAATAATGATTCGTACTGTAATTCGAGATCTTCATTTGTTATAATAGCATCACTTATTATTAAATCAGAATTCTCAATATATTTCATCATTATTTCTATTTTATCTTTTTTTCCAGACATCATCCTGATCAGAAAAACATTATAAATTCACTACTAGAATTATGTAATAATTCTTCAAAGTTCTTTACTGTTCCTAAATTTCCCTTATTATCTTTTAATTATTTTTTTATTCTACTATCTTTTTTTCATATTCTGAAAGAATTGTATAAGTATCATCAGAAGAACCATCATCTCTTACCAGCAAATTCCACTCCGTATATGTCTGGGAAATTATAGATTCTATCTGTTCAGATAAATACTTTTCACCATTATAGGTTGCCATTAAAATATCAATCTTTTTTTATTTTTTTTGTCATTTAATTCACCCTTTTTTTATTTTTTTATAGAGATTTTTTTATCCAAACGTATGTTATGATTTCTTTATAATGTACAATACTTTCTTATATAATTATAATTTAAAAATCAAAGTTTTTCATAAAAAAAGATGTTTTTTTACTTCACAACTCCTACTATTTTTTTATATCGTCACACTCACGTTACATATCTTTAATAAAAAGATAAATAATTGCTATTATAAAAAAAGAAAAAGTGACCATCTAAATAATATATATTTATTATAACATATTTTTGAATTTATTATAATTTCTTCTGAAATATCTATGATATAATTATTTTCTAATATTTTATCTAAATCTATATTTGAAAAAAATATTTTTAATTGTACAGCACTCAAATAATCTTTTTTTCATTTTTTTAAAAATTAATAATATCTGTATAAAAAAACATAAATTGTTTTCATTTTTTTATTGTTAATAATTTTAAAAAAATAGGGATATTTTTAATTAGTGGAAAGAAAGAAAAATAATGATACTGACAAAGATAAAGTTAATATAACCAATACTATTTTTAAAAATTTTTTTAATGTCTATTATATCTTTTAAAGTCGAAATAAACACCATTATTATTCCAATTAAAACTGCATGTTTTGCTTCAGCAAATAGCAACCAACTATTCACATTTTCAAATATTTTTTTCTAGTCTATTTATCAATTCTTCATTCACTATATACTTTTCCTTTCTTTTTTTATAATCAAATCCTTTTTGTAATGAATTCCTGAAATCTTTAACTGTATCTCCATTTATCAGATTTATATCATTTTCTTTTAATAAATTTTTACTTCAGAAAAACTTTTAGTTTATTAGGCCGTAATTTTTTTCATCATTTTTTTATTTTTTTGCTATAAAAAAATTATTCCTTGGTGGTAATCTCCATTTTTATTTACTGTATACATCAAAAAGTGGTTTAGGTTGATTATCTTCTCTATCTGATTCTATTTCCAATTCTATTTTTAATTAAAGTCTTTCTCATATTCATCTCTAATTTTATCAATTAATTTATTTTTTTAGTATCTGCTTTAGCACATCCAAATTCCCATTTTTTTCAGGTTCATATTTTTCTATTTTCACTTCTTTTTGCTATTAAAAATTTCAGGCTCTTTTTTTCATTCTTATAACAAAGAACAGCACAATGTAACTCCAACTTTGTTGAAATATTAATTAATTCTTTTTTTGAATATCTACTATATTATTTTCTATTTCTGTTATTTTTTTGATTAAATTATTATCTTCTATTATTTTTTTCAAAAAAATAATTATTAATTATAAACATTTCTTTTTTTATTCCATTTATAATTTTAGACTTTTCTAATTTTTTTCTCTATTATCTATAAATTCTTTTTACTATTTCACTATTCAAATAATCATTATAATCGAAACTTTCTTCTAATTCCTTCGTTTCTCCTTTATAATACCAAATTACTGGATATAATTTTTCATCCCAAATACCTTTGAACTTTTTATATGTAATTATATGCATCAAATTATTATTTTCTTTAATTGTATCTTTTTCTAATTCTTGTTTATTATTATTTTTCATATACTTATATAGAAAAATAAGCAAGTTCAAAAACTTATAACTAAATTTTTGTGATATCACTGCTTTAGATAATCTAAAGCCTGCATCAATATCATTACCTAAAAAAATTCATAAATTGGATATCTATCTTCTATATTTCTACTTTTATAAATTATTTCAATATTACCATAAGGATGAGAAAGATAATTATCTTTCTCAGTTTGATCAGTAACTAAACCTATCCAAGCTGCTGATTTTAAGGAAAGAATATTATTTAAATGCATAGATTTTTTTAAATTCTCATTATCTATTGTAATTAATTCCTTTTCAAAAAAACTTCCTTCTTTTTAAAGATTTTACAATAAGATTTTTTTATATCATTTATTATTTTTATATCATTCCATAATTCTTTTAAATCACTTATTTGTTTTATAAAAAAACTATCTCATCCCCTAAAAATTCGCCATAACTGATATTTTTTTCTATTTGTTTTGATATTTCTCTTTCTATAAATTTGAAAAAGTTGATTAATTATTATTGGCCAATATAGATAATTTACAGTTTTATATTTTTGAAGAATTTGTAATATCAAATGAAAAAAATAAAAACAACACTTTGTTGATTATTTTCCATTTCTTTTTTTACTTTTTTTACTTTAAATATATTTATTAATTCTTTTTATCTTTTTTTCTATTATTAATCTTTCTTTCTTTTTCTTCTACCATTTTAAATACCCTAACCATTTTTCCTCTAGTTGAAGCAACTTCTCTTGAAACTTCAAAAAAATTGGCAATTATATTAATATCAACTGTATTGTTATCTATTGCTTTTTTTCATATAAAACTCTTTTTATATTCTTCTTTTTGGCATCAAAAAAAGCGGTGCAAATTGGTTAGCTTCCATCTCTATTTCATCATAATCTACATTTCTATAAAAAAATTTTTCCCATCTGGGACATTTCTCCATTTTTCAGTCCCAAACTCCATATGTAAAAAAATAAATGACCTAGTTCGTGAGCTATTGTAAAATTTTTCTCTTTCTAATGTTGCATTGCCATTATAAAGTAATATTTTAAAAATTACTATTTGGTAATTTTTTTCAATTGAACCATCTGATAATTCAGATATACTATTTATATCTAAAATTTCTCCACCAATACTATCTATCAAATTTCTCATTGTTATCTTTTTTTTCTATCTGGTCTAATTTGATTCGCAATCGCTTCCGCTATATCCCATATTAATTCTTTTCCCATAAAATCTCCTATCCAAAATAAAATTTTTACTTATATTTATTTACAATATGTGTTATTCGATATCATTTATTCTCTCTTAAACCTATATCATATTATACACGAATCTTTTTTTCATTTTTTTAATTTTTTTATAAATTTATTTTTTTCTATAAACAAATTTAAAAAAACTTTTTTTATTTTGATGCATTCTTCGGATACTTCATTTTTTTCTTAAACTTTTTTTATAAATAATTTTTCAACTCTTGTATCTAACTGATATTAATTTTAAACTATCACTCATATTATTTTTTTCATTTTTTTCCTATTTCAATAAAAATAATTATATATTCTTATCAAATTGTAATTATAAATTTTATTTTTTTCTTAAATACCCAATATTTATTCAATAAATAGTTAATTGGCGTTGTTATAAAAAAACATTTATAACTGGTGCTATTTTATCTGAAATTTCTAATTTTTTTCTACCCAAATATATAGTAATAACGCACTTAACAACCAAGTGCTCAAATATGTTAAATAAAAATTTTATTATGGAAGTCATATCTCTTTTTGAATTTTTTTAAATACCCATATTTTATTCCAAACATATCCATTTAAACTTCCTGTTACAAAAGCCACCTATATTTGCAATTTGATAATTTATAGAAAAAAATATAAGAATATAATAAGTTATTAAAGATACAAATAAATTTCCAAAACCAACTATTGTAAATTTTATAAAAATCTTTATATTTGAAAAACTAATTCTTTTATTTTGTTCATTATTTTATTTCCTCATCAAAATTTATTCTTTCTTCTTCAACAACTAATGGTCTTTTTTTAAAACTTTTTGTATTTATATTCATAATGTATTCTCCCAAAATCCCTATAAAGAATAATTGTAAGCTTCCCAAAAAAACATTCCAATTAATATTGGAGCAGTTCCTGCAGGAAAAAGAATTCCAGTACATCAATTTCAAAAATCAAATATATTATAGATAATAACAAACTACCTATTCCTACAAAAAAAGCCTATAAATGTTGCTAATCTTAATATAATTTTTTTGTATAGGATGTGATTCCTAACATTCCTACATCATACAATGAAAAGAAATTATTTTTTTGTTTTACCAAATTTTTCTCTGTGGTTGTTCATAACTTATTTCTTTTCTTGTAAAAACCTAACTCAGCAACAATACCTCTTAAATAAGGTGTTGGGTCATCTAATTTTCTCAGCACATCAATAAAAATTTTTTTATCATATAATCCAAAAACCTGTAAAATGCTCTATGTGTTCTATATTAGCCATTTTATCAATCATTTTATAATACATTGTTCTAATCAGGTACATAATTTTACTTTCTTTACTCTTATTTTTTTTATTCCTATAACAATTTTATAACCATTTTCCCATTCTTTTTACAAAAATCTAAAAATCATTTTTAGGTGGATCTTGAAAAATCAGCACACATTAAAAATTACTACATCACCTGTTATTTGAGTCATTCCATAAAAAGGTGAATTTAATTGACCAAAGTTTTTTTAGCATTTAAAATTCCCTTTACATTCTTATTCAATACACATAATTTTCTTATCTCATCTCTTGTCCCATCAGTCGAATAATTATCTATAACTATTATTTCATAACTATAATTTATTAATTCTTTCTCTAGTATTCCTGTTAATTCTGAAACTAAAAGACTTATATTATCAATTTCATTGTATGTAGGAATTACAATACTTATTTTTTTCATATTAAACTCCTTCTTATCTTTTGCAATTCTATTATTTTATTTATCACACTTTCCTTGTCTATTCCAAAATATTTTTCTTATGTTATTTTGGTCTCCTACATGATGTGAAAATTTATCGTTAATTGCAATAGGTAAAATTTTTCTTTATAGAATAATCGCTTATTATACCTTTTTCCATATTCTTCCATAACTGCTCCATACAATCCACCTATAATATTATGCTCTTCCATTGTTACCACATATTTATAATTTTTTTAAATATTTTATCTAAAGTTTCTTTATCTATAGGTTTTATTGTATGAAAAACTATAAAGTGAATTTTTAATTCCCAAATTATCTAATTCATCTGATACTTCTAAAAGCTTGTTTTAACATATTGCTTGTTGCTATTATTGCAATATTTTCTGATTTTTTCATGCAGATTGATTTTCCTATTTTAAAGTCTTCATCTTTTAAAGTTTTATGTAAAAAAGGGTCTTTATTTTTAGACAATCTTATATATGTAGGCTTTTTATTTAAATATGATTTAGCTACTGCATTTTTTGCTTCATAAGGATCTCCAGGTGCAATTATTTCCATATTAGGAAGACCTCTCATTAAATTTATATCCTCTGTTGCATGATGAGTTGCACCTAGATGACCATAGGATACTCCTCCTCCTGAGCCTATAAATTTAACATCCAATTCATGATAACAAACATCTACTCTTACTTGTTCATAACTTCTCATTATCAAAAAAGGAATAATAGAATAAACATATGGTTTTTTCCCACGTAATGCAAGACCAGCAGCCATTCCTACCATGTTTTGTTCTGCTATCCCTGCATTGTAATATCTTTCAGGAAATCTTTCTTTAAATTCCTCAAACATTGAGAATCCCATGTCTCCTGTTATTAATACTATTCTTTCATCTTTTTCTGCTAATTTTATTAATTCATTTACAAAAGTTGTTCTCATCCTATTTCTCCCTCCAATTCCTTTAATCCTGCTTTCAATTCTTCCAAATTAGGAGATTTATAATGCCACTCTAGCCTATCTTCCATAAATGAAACTCCCTTACCTTTTATAGTTTTAGCTAAGATTACAATAGGCTTATCACTTTTATGTCTATAAGCTTTTTCAATTTCTTCAAAATTATGACCATCAATTTCAATTACTTCAAATTCAAGAGATTTCCACATGTTTCTATTTTTTTTCAAATTTAAATATATCTTCTGTTCTATCATATCCTTGCAATCCATTACAATCAATAAAAAAATCAAAAATATTTTTTTAAATTTTCTTTAGAAATAAACATTGCGACTTCCCAGACACTACCTTCGTTAATTTCTCCATCACCCATAATAACAACTATTCTGTTATTTACCTTATCTATTTTTCATTGCTAAAGCCATACCTGTAGCAACTGATAATCCATGTCCTAGTGAACCTGTACTTAAATCTAAAGAGTTTGAAACTGTCATATCAATATGTCCTGGCAGTTCTCCATCATTACAGTAATATTTTTTTCTAATTTTTTTCTTCTTCCAAAAAAACCTCTTAATGATAAAGTAGTATATATAGCAGACACTTGCATGTCCTTTTACTTAAAAATTAATCTGTCTCTTTTATTATCATCTAAATTTTCTTTTGTTATATTTAAACCTTTAAAAATAAGAATAAACTAAAATATCAAGTACAGAAAATGCGACTCCTATATGAGAACTTTTTGAATAATATTTCATATTCATTATTTTTTTCTAGCTTCATTTGAAATAACTTTCAAGTCTTTCATTTTAATTTTCCTCCTCATATAAATCTATATTTTCTTTAAACCATTGAGAAGCTTTTTTTAATCCTTCTTCTAGTGATAAAGGTTCCCAGCCATAATCCTTTCTAAATAAACTATTATTTCCAACCCATACTTTAGTATCAAAACTTCTACCTGCTAAAGTTGAAAAAAATTTAATTTTTTTCTGAATTCAATATTAATTTTATTTTTTTTCTGCCATTTCTTTAACACTTGTTTGTTTATTCGAACATATATTATATATTTCCCCCTTTAGTTTTTTTGAGGATTTTTCTAAAAATCAATTTATAAGCATTAACTACATCTTCAACATACACAAAAATCTCTAACAGCATTAGGATTCCCTAATTTTACATCTTTTTGATTTATTAAATCTGTAAATAAAGTCGTCACTAATCTCCCTTTTTTTCTTCATAATCTCCATAAATTGAGAAAAAGTCTTAATGTTCCTATATTTTTTTATTTTCAGAATTTGCTATATAATTACAATACATTGTTGATGCTGTTTTTTTGCTACACCATATACTGTATTTGGTTCACATACATCAGATTCCTTCATAGGCTCTTTCTTTTCTCCATATTCTGATGAACTTCCTGTATTAATAAAGCAATCATATTCTATACCATTTAAAAGCATCTAAAAGATTTACTGTTCCTATAAAAATTTGTATCTATTATTTTTTTATCATCCTTTTGAAACGGATAACCACCATATATTGCTAGATGACAAATTTTCTTAGGATTTATTTCTTTTATAATTTCAGACAATTTTTTTATCTAAAAATATCTACTTTATGATCTATAATTTTTAGAGTAAATATCTTTCAATCTCCATAAATTGCTACTTTCACGTGTCAATATATGTATTTCATATTTGTTTTCTTTCAAAAGACCTCTAACTAAATTTGCACCAACAAATCCTGCCGCTCCAGTTACCAGTACTCTTTCTTTCATGTTATTCTCCTATAAATTCATTTATTTGCTTTACACACAACTTATAAACATCTTCATTACTATATCTTTTATACCATTCAACTGTCTTCTCTATTGTCTTGTCTATATTCCATCTAGATGCCCAGTTTAATCTAAATTTAGCTTTAGTAACATCCAAAGCAAGAAGCTGAGCTTCGTGAACTTCATTTGGATTCGAAATATCTTTTAATAAACCTTTTCCATAATTTGCTATTATTTTTTCTCCTATCTCCCAAACTGAAACAATCCCTTCTATATTTGGACCAAAATTCCATGCTTCTGAATATTTATTTGGTTCTTCATACATTTTTTGTCCTAATAACAAATAACCATTCAATGGCTCTAGAACATGTTCCCATGGTCTTATAGCTTTAGGATTTCTTATATTTATTGGTTCATCTTTTTCAAGAGCTCTTATACAGTCAGGGATTATACGATCTAAGGACCAGTCTCCGCCCCCAATAACATTCCCTGCCCTGACACTTGCGATAGACTTTCCATGTTTATCATAATCTTTTGGATTAAAATATGAACTTCTCCAGGAATTTATTGCTATTTCAGCTGCACCTTTTGAAGATGAATAAGGGTCATATCCACCTAAAGAATCTGTTTCTCTATATCCCCATATCTGTTCTTTATTTTCATAACATTTATCAGTCGTTATCATTATTCCTATTTTAGTTTCAGGAATTTCTCTTATACATTCCAGTAAATTTATAGTTCCCATCACATTTGTTTCATATGTTTCAATAGGATTGTCATAAGATAACCTTACTAACGGCTGTGCAGCTAGATGAAATACAAATTCTGGTTTGTATTTATCAAAAACTTCTTTTAAATGTTTTTTATCTCTTATATCTCCTCTAATGTCAACTATTTTATTTTCTAAACCCGAAAGAACAAAGTTATCTTTTTGAGTATATGGATCCAACGCATACCCAATAACATTTGCTCCTAATTCTCTTAACCATATTGATAACCAGGAACCTTTAAAGCCTGTATGCCCTGTTACTAAAACTGTTTTCCCACTATAGATTCCATTAAAATATTCCATATTTCCTCCTAAAATTATTCCCATACTTTCCAAGGAGCTTCATTTTTATGCCACATAGCATTTAGCTCTTTATTATCTCTTAATATATCCATAGGTTTCCAAAATCCTGTATGCTTAAATGCATTCATATTTCCATTTTTAGCTAATTCTTCAAGAGGAGTTTTTTCAAAAACAGTCTGATCACCATCTTTTATGTAGTCAAATACTTCAGGTTGACATACAAAATATCCTGCATTTATCCACATATTGTCTCCAGCAGGTTTTTCAAGAAAACTTTTTACATTATTTAAATCATCTAAATCTAATGAACCAAATCTTCCTTGAGGCTTATAAGCTGTTACTGTTAGTAATTTTCCTGTTCTTTTATGAAATTTTACTAGTTCTTCTATATTTACATCTGATACACCATCACCATATGTTAGTAAAAATGACTCATTTCCAATATTTTTTTGAATTCTTTTTATACGTCCGCCCGTCATTGTTTCTAATCCTGTATCAACAAGTGTTATTTTTCCATGGTTCAGAATTTGTATTATGAACTTCAATATTATTGTTTTTTTATATCTATTGTAACATCACTGGCATGTAAAAAAAGTAATTAGCAAAAATATTCCTTAATTACATATCCTTTATATCCACAACAAATTATAAATTCGTTAAATCCATAATGGGAATATATTTTCATTATATGCCATAATACAGGTTTCCCCCTATTTCCAACATTGGTTTTGGAATTGCATGAGTTTCCTCACTTAATCTAGTTCCAAATCCTCCTGCAAGTAAAAACAACTTTCATTTTTGTAACCTCCTGAATTTTTAAATTATAAAAATTTTACTATTTCTTATTTTTTTATATTTTTTTAACTTTTTTTAAATGTTACCTTTATAATCTAATAATTAATAAAAAAATAATACGAACTTATAATAAAAAAATATTATAATGAACGTTATAACAAATTTTAAATATGAATCCTTTTTTTGAAATTTTTTTGTCTCTTAAAAAAATCAAATATTTTAAATGCAAATACATAATATATTATCAAATACAACAATATATAATAGCGCCATTCTACATGTAAAATAGTTTGTGGCAATACAAATAAAAAGAAACAAAAAAAGTTCCTAATAGTAATTCTTTTCTAGTAAAAAAATTTCTTTCTAATTCTCTTATTTTTGAATCAAGTAAATAGCAGTAGATATTATAAAAATAATTAACAAAACTAAATAAATAAAAAAATTTGTGTGTACTTTATATCTATACCATGGATAAATTTCTGGTGTTTTTATATCTAAAGATAAAAAAATAATTTTTTTTATAATTAATATCATTGTATCAAATGGATAACTTATAAAGGCTGTTAATCCCTGTTTAAAAGATATTCTAGTGTCTTTTTCCTTCACAAAAATTATTTAAAATTCTTTTGTGCTGTTACATCTGATGTAGAATAAGGCCATGTAACTAATTCATTTCTTAATGTATGATTTATTATTTCATCTTTTTAAGCTTTCATTTTCTTTAGACCAGCTTCCTTTTTTTATCATATGAAAACAATCCTATATGTCCATTTCCATAATTTAATTTAATCTGTGGTATGCATATTACAAACATTCCTATAAAAAAAGAAAAAGAAAAAAATTATTTTTTTTATTCTATATTTGTTATATTTGTTATATTTATTAATTTTAATTATTTTTAAAAAAATATTATTAAAAAAATAAACCAAAAATAATACAAAATAAATTCCTAATACGTAATTACCTCTATTTAAAGCACTTATAGCTGAACATGCACCTGAAAAAGAATGCAAATTTTTTTCTTTTTTTCTATATATTCTAAAAACAAATAAAATTGCCCATAATAAAAAAATGTTACTCCCATCATATCGGCCAGAACAGAATAATACATTCCTTTCCAAAAAAATAGAAAAATATTATAAATAATGAAAATATTTTATAATTCTCTAGTTTCTTATTCCATAATTTAACATACAGTTGTGGAATTATATATCCTAATAATAAACATATAAAAAAAGTTATTTATCATATAACATAGCCAATATGCATTTATTTTTAGTGTATTTACTTATTAATAGTGCTATTGAGGGAACTACAGAAACAAAATATCCTCTGAAAGAAATTATATCTTTCTGCAATAATCCAAAAATTAAAATCTTTAATCAAAGTTGCTATTTTCCAATAATAACCTTGATCTCCAAATAATTGGTTTAAATATAAATCTTTATAAAAATAAAGTCACAGGTAAAGTATGTCTTAAAAATTTTTTTAAAGTTACATATATTGAAATCAAAAAAATATATTATGAATGTCATTTTTATCGGATTATAATCTTTTTAGAAATTTATTTACTTGAATTTTCTTTATATTAAAGAAGATAAATTTAGCTACTATAAAAATTATAAAACCTAAAACTAAATATATACTCGAAGAATAGATAAGAAATAATTTACTTGCTTTTAAATGGAAAAATAATCTATTCTCTCACCTTTGTTATTTTTTTACTTATATCTATAATTCTTGTATTTTTTTGAAATTTCTATTTTGATTTTTTTCACTGATTCCCACATTATAAAAACAGATTTTTAAATTAGGAATTTTTTTAGCTTTTTATCTTAACTTTATTTTTTTTGAACTATTTATGTGAATTGCATTTACACTATAACCGTAATCACCTTTTTTTATATAGTTTAATCCCTCTAAATTTTCATTTAATTCTTTACTTTTCAAAAAAACTTCTCTTATATCATAATACCTTTTTTTGTATCTTCATCCTCAAGTAATGTTATATGATTTACATTTTTTTATTGTTTCTTCTAATGAAGATATCGTTATCTCAACTTCAGGTAATACTGTATAAACAAATTCATTTACATATGAAAACATACAAAAATGCTAAAAAAATAGGACAATATCAATAAATATACATTTTTTTATCTTTTTAAAAAAATCTTCACATTTATTTTTTTAAATAATTAGTAATTATTTTTCACTCTCTTATGTGAACTTATATTTTTCTAATATAAGTAAGCACAATATTTTATAGATTATCGCTATCAAAATTGCATAGAATAATATTGAATAAATAAAAAAATTATCTTACTTTTTTTTGAAATGGATAATATTCTACTAATTCTCCTTTTGATTTATCTCCCAAATTTATAATTTCTTTAGATTTATTTGAACTTATTTCAATTTTTATCTGTTCCAATATTATAAAAAGAAATTTTTAGAAGAAGGAGATTTTTTTCATTTCTATTTCTAATTTTTGCTGTTCTATCTTTTTAACCACAACGCTTCTTGACTATATCCATACTGTCCTTTCGAAATAATTTCTATATTACTGTTATTTTTTTATCAAATTTAAAAGTCTAAACCATTTTGTAAATACTATAAGATCCTTTTTTTATTTTTCATCTATATTTTTTTATCTCTAATTTTACCTTTGGAACTATATTTTCTAAAAAAATTTTTGTTGTTTTTTTCCTTTTATAAAAAAATAAAACGAACAACACGGATAATCCAATTAAATAAATATTTATTTTTTTCATTTTTAACCTCATCTAAATTAATCCTATCTTTCTAATATCATCATTTATCTCCAAAGTAATTCCTTTATAAATCTCTATTATTTTTTTAGTTTCTTTATTCTAAATCCTTCGCCATCTATGTCTATTTCTTTTTACCTCTTCAGGTACTGTTAATAAAAAGCATATTATCTACTTGAAAAATTATTAATTGCCATTCTTTTCCCCTGATCTAAATTTATTTTTAATTTTATCTAATTTAGAATCTATTTCAAATTCTATTATAAACAACTTACTCCCTCTAGGAATTGCATATACTTTATGAAATCCATAATATTTAGAGAAATAAGAATTAGTAAATACTTCTGGATACAGAAATAACATTTCATATGCCCTGTGTGAAGAATCCATTTTATTTAAAAATGCTATCATTTTCATAAAAAAACTACTTCCTTTAAATTGTTATCAATATAATATTTAGTCATCTTTTTGTCTCTCGTTATCCAATCTCCTTACTGTTAAAAAAATAATAAGGAACTATATTACATAACGATACAAATAACATTATATATATTGAAATTTTAGAAAAAAATAAAGGAAATATTTGTTGTCTGTATACAACAATTTTAAAAAAATAAAAAAATAGATAATATAAAAAAATAAAAGGGAGCTAAATATGCACGCGGTTCATTTCTTGGCATTATAATAATCATTAAAAAGTAATGTTATTCCAGAAGTTATAATCATATCTAATGGAATGTACTTCTTTTTCTTTTCATATAAATAATATTTAATAATAAATAGTAATAACAAAAAAATATTAAAATTTTTAAGATTAATATTGTATGTGTCATTTTAAAAATTGTGAATATCGTTCAAATAAAGTTGTAATATTTTTCTGAGTTTCTGAATTAAACTTTCTAGCAAAAATTTCCTGGTGAAAAAAATTTCAATTGCTGATCCTATCCACAAGCTAAGCAAAAATTTTTATAATTTATTTTCTTATATTGTAATATTTTTAAATAATACAAAAATATTAATAAAAAAATTATGATAACTTCATTTGTTAAACCTATTAAAAAAACCATAGATTATTATTTGATTTGAAACTTTTTCTTTATCAAAAATATGACTCTAAATAATTCATATATAAAATTAAAAAAAGCACAAAAGGCCAAGAATAACTTATACTTGATGCTAGCCCTATATAATCTTGCGTAAATACAGGAATTAAAAAAACCAATTTAATGAAAAATAAAATTAAGTAATCAAAATTAGAAACTTTTTATTTTTTTAGTATATTTTTTTCTAATAATGAAAGTGATTGCCTTATTATTGTAACAAATATTAGAGCATTAACAATAGAGTAAAGGGATTTTTTTCCAAATAGTAAAAAAATAAATTTTTGTAAAAAAATTTGGGATTATTCTTCCACTCCAATTCATATACATATTATACGTAGAATATATTATATCAATAATATTTTTTTGTTCTTTTCTCTGTTTTAAATACAAAAACTATATACGTATTCATCTCCATATCTAGGTAATATAAAAGCTAATAGAAACATTAAAAGAAAAAAATAGCTATTAAAGCATATTTTTTTCTTTCAATACTTTCATAAATTTATTTATTAACAAACTCTATCACCTTATTTGCAATATGTTTAACATCTTCTTTTTGTTAACCATAAATGTAGAGGTAATGTTAAGATTCTTTCAGATATTCTATGAGCATTAGGACATTTTCCTTTATCATAAGAATACATTGCATATTCTGTATTATCTCTATAATGAACTCCTGGATAGATATCATTTTTGTTGTAAGTATTCTAATAATCCATCTCTATCATCTACTTCTATTTCATATATATGGAAAGAACATTCATCTGCATTAGGTGCATTTATTATATTTATTTTATCATTTCCTTCAAAAGAATTTGTTGTATTCTTTTACTAATTCTCTTCTATAAGCATTTGTTTCATCTAAGTATTTCAACTCAACTAATCCAATTCTTTTGCCATTATAGAGTTCCCATGGTCTTTATATCCTAAATATTCTACATCATATTTCCATTTATATGTTCCTTTATCTCCACTTCTTGCATAAGTATCTTTATTTATACCTAACCAAGTTAATTTTCTACATATTTTGTCATATTCTTCTTCTTTAAAACAAATCATACCACTGTCTGCTGTTGGTAAGTTTTTAACAGCCTGGTAAGAATAAACTGTAACATCTATACCATCCCATGTTCCTGGAACAACTCCATCTACTCTAGTTCCTGACATATGTGCAGCATCTAATATAAGTTTTAAATTATTTTCCTGACATATTTTTATTATTTCTTTTAATTTTCCTACTCTTCCTCCATAACCTACAAACATAACTGCTTTAGTTTTATTGTTTATCTTTCTTTTAACATCTTCAGGATCTAAACATAAATATTCATCAACATCTGCAAATCTCGGAACTAATTTTTCATATAATATAGCATGGTTTGTTGAAACAAAAGTTATAGGAGTTGTTATTATTTCATCTCCTTCTTGCCAACCATTTTCTTTCTTTAAAATTTCCACTGCAAGGTGCAATCCAACAGTTGCTGAATTTAAGAAATGTGCATTCTTATGTCCTGTATATTCCTTCCACTTATTTTCAAATTCAACTGTCTTGAATCCCATTCCTGTCCATCCAATTTCTAGACACTCTCTAATTTCATTTAAGCACTCTTCCACATGATATTTTGGTTTTAATACTTGTATTGCCATTTTTTTCCTCCCAAATTTCTTATTTATTTTATTTTTTTGCTAACTTATTTACATAATTCCATATAAATTATTTCTCTATCTTCCTTTTTTTATATCTATTTTTTTCAACAAATCCTACTTTTAAATAGGTTTTTTTAATGCCGGAATATTATCAGAAAAAAACTTCCAGATATATCATATCTAATCCTAAATCTTGAAAAACCTATATCGCATAAACTTTTTTTGTTATCTGATAACCAATTCCTTTTTTTTGTAACTTTACTTTTATCAACTATTATTCTCCCAAATTCGCATTTTTTTACTATTTTTTTATCAATATCATAAAGAGTCGCAAACCCTACGGGATATTCTTCATTTTCTTTTTAGAAACGCAGAAAACATGATATCTTCTTCTTTTTCTGAATACTTCTTATACCAGTTTTTCCTGTTCTTCTTTTTGTTATTTCTTTCTGATATATAAAAACATTTTCTGTTTTCTTCCTTATTTCTTAAGTTTCTTAAATCTTCTATATTTTTTTTGTTCTAAAGGCTTTTAAAACAATATCTTCAAATTCATTTTTGAAAATTATGTGTCATGAACTTTTCCTTTCTTAATGATTTAATAATTTATTTATAATCTACATACAAGACATCTAATCCTTTTTATAGGATACTTTAATTTATTTAGTAGTTTATATTTAAAAGTTCTCTTTTCTGCATCTTCAAATACTCCCATCAGTACTGAACCTTTTTTTCATAGAAAAAAATTCAAACTCAATTGTAAATATTTTTGTTTAGACTATTATTTATTGTATTAAAAATCTATATATGTCCAGTTATCTATTACAAAAATCTCCCATATTTAAAGATATTTCTCTTAATATTTCTACTTTTTCTTTTTATTCTAATAATAATATAACCTTTTTGAGTCCCATAAGAAGCAAACAATATTCCTAGTGATTTAAATTCTTTTTTTATCACATTTTACTTTATATGACTTTTTTTATTTTTTTATAAGCCCTGAAAAAAATTTAATACTATATCTGCTAACGATTTAGGTAAGTCAGCTTTAAATTTCAAAAATTTCATTATTTATTTCAAAAGTTTTTCTATACCTTTTTAATAAAATTTATACCACTAACGGAATCATAATCTAATAAAGTCTTTTTCTAAAAATCTCTTTTTCATATTCTCCATTGTAATTTTTTTCTTACAATATTCAAATGCTATATTATAAATTTCTTCTCTTTTTTTCTTTTTTTGCTCGGATAAAGTTTTTTTAAAGTTATATACCAATCATTTATTTCATTTGTCACTCTCACATATTCTTTTTCACTAGGAAAAAAATTGATTTATAAGGTTCTATATTACTAGTAACAAGTATGGCTCCCAATTGAACTGCATTCAATAAAGAATTTTCAGTTTTATAAATTCCATTATTTATTTCTTCACCACAATGTATAAGTATATCTATTCCATTTTTACCAAATTTTCTTAAAAGCTTTCTGCAATGAACATGTTCTTTCTATAGGAATAAATTTCAAATTTTTTTATTGTTATTATAAATTTTTCAGATTATCTTTTTTTCTGACTTTTTGTCTTTTGGATAATAAAAATTTACTTTTATATCTTTTGATAATTTCACAACAGCGGGTAAGATTATTTTTTTAAAAATTTCATTTCTAAAATTTCCACCCATAAATGCAAGAGAAACAGAATCTTCCTTTTATTCTATATTCAAAAAAATATTTTTCAAAAATCAACTATTGGTTTTAAAACTTCTATATCATGATGTAAATTTTTTTGTAAAATATTCTTTTTAACTTTTTCTGTACTGCAAAAATATTTTTTTAAAAATCATAAGTTGCTAGTTTTTCAGTATCTTTAGCAAATTTTTCCTATTTGATTTTTTTCCTTCTAAAAGAAACATTTATTCGTTTTTTTCTTCAATATCTTTCATTAAAGTTATAAAATTATCATCTATATAATAATAATAAGGTATTTCTAATATATCACAGACATTTTTTTTATTTTTTTGAAAAAAATCCTAAATCTCTCATAAATATTATTGCATCTACTAGAATTAAATTCTCTTTCTTTAAAGTCTGTTCATTTTCAAAAATAGAAAATTAAATTTTCGTATGCCTCATTATATCTTAAAAAAAGAAACATTTGCCGTTGCATCTAACAATGGAGATATAACTAGAATTCTTTTTTTATAATTCCTGTCTTTTAAGCTTTTTTTACTTTTAAAAATTTTTTTGTTTTTATTTTATCAATATCCTTAAACCAATATTTGTCCTTACATTTTTTTACTTCTTCTAATAAAGCATCTAAAAAGAAATCTGTATTTCTTTCATTTATAGAAAAAAATATCATATTCTAAAAAAATTTTTCAGGTTTTAATAATTCATTTCTTTTTATTTGACATTTGTTCAAGTCCAATCCATAAATCTAAATTTTCTATATTCCTCAATGAACTATTTAAAAACTACTCCATATTCTTTACTTGCATCTATTCCTGTAAATTCAAAAATCATATTTTTTTGAATTATTCTTCTCCATAAATCCCAATCACATATTCTTTTTTTAACAAAAATATGTGGATCATATAATCCTACATTTTTCTATTACATTTCTATGTAAAACTACTCCTGATTTTCCGATAAAATTTGTATTATATATTGAATTTATTTCCGAAGGATATTTTTTTAAGATTCCCTAATTCAACATAATTTTTCTTCTTTATTGCTAAAAATAAGATTTTACATTTCCAAATGATGCCTCTATTTTTTTTCTCTAATCATAAAAAGGTATTGTTTTCGATATATAATCTTTTTTTCCCATTCATTATCATCAAATATAAAAAGCTATATATTCTCCTCTTGCTTTCATATACCCTTCATATTCACTTATTACCGTTAATCCAATATTTTGTTTATGTCTTATACACTGAACTCTTGAATCTATTTTCATAAAATATTCTATTAAATCTTTTTGTCTCGTCTGTTGATCCATCATCTATAATGATTAATTCCAAATTCTTAAATGTTTGATTTAAAAACAGAATGAACGGCTCTTTCAAAATATCCATTTTCTGCTCTTCTAAAAAGTTGGAAGTAAAACTGATACTATAGGTTTTTCTTCTAAATAATTTTTCCTTGTATCCATTCTGAATTATCTTGTAATATATCTCTTACTTTCATTTTTACTCCCTCATATTTTTTAAATACTCTTCTATAACTTCATCCGGTTTTCCATCCATCATAATTTCACCTTTTTCGAACCACAGGCATCTATTAGTTAAATCTTTGGCTGTACCCATTGAATGTGTAACTAATACCATTATTTTAGCAATATCTATCATTTCATTCATTCTTTTTTCTGCTTTTTTTAAAAATGATGCATCCCCTGCTGCAACGACTTCATCCAATAATAGTATATCAGGTCTTATTGCTGTTGAAACCGAAAAAGCCAGACGCACAAACATTCCTGAAGAGTAATATTTTACAGGCATGTCCAAAAAATCTCCCAATTCTGAAAATTCAGCTATTTCTTTCATTTTTTCTTTTATACTATTAGGAGTTTCCCCCAGCATTAATCCTCTTAAATATATATTATCCCACCCAGATGATTCCATTTCAAAACCTGTAGCCAATTCGAACATACTTGATATTTTTCCTGAAACATCCAATGTCCCATTTGTTGGAGGATATATTCCTGAAACCATTTTTAAAAATGTACTTTTTCCAGCTCCATTATGTCCTATTATGGAAACTCTCTCTCCTTCTTTTATCTCTAGATTCATCTTTTTTTATTGCATGAACTGTGCCATCTTCTGAAAAATTTATTAAACTTGTTACTTCCTGTTATTAAAAAAATCTTTTTATTCTTTTTTTGCTCTTTTTTTGTTTTAAAGTATAAATCTACATCTTTTAAAAATTATATGACTCATTTATGACTTCCTCTCTAAAAATTATAATCTAAACGCTATATTTTTTTCTTTTTCTTTCATTACTAAAAAATATACTAAAAAAGAAAAACAAACTACTGATATCGCAATTGCAATCAGATAGACATCCATTGAAGGAAGTTTTTCCCCTAATAATGGTGTTTTTTTATTACTTCTATCATATAGTAAAATGGATTAATTCTGTAAAGAAATTCAAAACCTTTTTTTCTTTTTAAGATTTTTTTGCTGGAAAAAAATTATTGGTGTTGCATAAAAATAATCCTTGATAAAATAATGATTGAAGAGGTTGGAAATCTCTAATTTTTTTAAATTTATTACTCTTTGCTATATTTGATGAAGCTATCGCAAATATAAGATTTATCATTAAACCTACTATTGCCATTAACATTCCAAAATTAAACATATTGGGCTTTAAAAAAATATATATTATAAAGAAAGCTAGCACACTATATAGTAAATTTATAAAAATTTACTAATACATTTCTTATTGGAAATATCTGAGCATTTGTCGCTGTCTGTTTTAAATATCCTTCTGCTCCTATAAATGCCATTGTTCCACCATCAGCAGAAGTACTTAAAAAAATATCCATGGATTCAATCCTGTAAAAAAAGTCCAGGTATAAAATCCTCAATTTTTGTATTAAAAAAATAATAGAATATACAATTCCTATTATAACAACTAAACCTAAAAGGAGTTAAAATTGACCATGCCACACCTAGTATAGATTTTTTTATATTTCATATTTAAATCTGTTCTTACTAAAGCTTGACAATATAAATCTATCTCTCCATAATCCAACAAAAATAATCTTTCATTTTTATTTTCTCCTAATTATTTATAATTTTTTTAATACTTTATAAGGTATTATAAATATTAATTTTTATCCCATATATCCTTATTAGTAACTTTATTCTTTCCAAATAAAAATATCAACTTTATATTTTTCTAACTTTATTTTTTTTTATATTTTTTTCTTTTTGCCTTGTACTGTATTAACTCTGGTATTAAAGTTAATATTTCATTACTTACCGTCTCAACATTATAATCTTCTCTTATCTGTCTTTGTGCATTTTCTAAAAACTTTTAATATTTCAGAAGGATTTTTCTATTATTTCTTTTTATTTTCAGATACCACTTTTTCCGGATCATTTTCACATAAAAAATCCATTAATTCCATCTCTTATTATTAAGTTATATGGCTCTGTATCTGTATAAATTCCCACGACCCCAATTGAAGTATACTCTAAAAAAATTTATTATAGTATTTTTGATTTATAAAAATTCTGCTGTTTCTATGGGGGCAAGACCTACATCGAATTTTCCTTCTATTACAAACTTTTTTTATAGGATTCGTAATCTTGAAAAATAATTATAATGTTTTTGTTTTTTTCAATTTTTAGGGTTAGCCCCAATAAAAAGTAAATGTTATTTTATTATTTATAATTTCATTAAACTTTGTTATAACCGGTTTTATTATCTTTTTGTAAAGTTTGTTTTATGATCTAGTGAACCCGCATATAAAACTTTCACCGGTTCTGACCATTCTTTTTTTCTATTTCTATTTTCATAGGAACTTTTGCCAAAAATTCCTTTTTTTCTAATTGTATATTTAGAGTATTTTTTTCTATTATTCTTGGATTTACAGCCCATAATATTTGACATTTTGATAAAATTTCCAATATAAATTTCTTTATTTTTTTATCATTATAATACTTTGTAGAAGGCAAATTCAATGGAATATTTATCAAATCATCATCCAGAAACATTATTGTATATCTCCCAGCCTTATTTGCTGATTCTATTATTTTTTTAATGAAGCTCTTTCACAACCTCTTACAGAAATCACAACATCAGACCATAAAAATATCATATTTTGTTATAATATTTGTCCTTTTAAATTTTACATTACATTCTTCTCGGTTTTCTAATAAATTTAAAACTCCAACTTTTTACAGAAGAGGTTAATTCAGGACATTCAACAAGTATATTTGTCTTCATTATTTTACATCCTTTTATTTTTTATTTACACAAGTTATAAGTAAAAATTAAATCTGCACTCTTGTTTTCATATTTCCTCCTCTTTCTAGAGAGCTTCCAAATACTTTCCATACTCGGTTTTCATCATTGGTTCTGCAAGTTTTAACAATTGTTCCTTATTTATCCATCCCTTTGCATAAGCAATCTCCTCTATACAGGCAATATAAAAACCTTGTCTTTTTTGCACAGTCTGCACAAAATTTGCAGCTTCAAGTAAGGCATCGTGAGTTCCTGTGTCAAGCCAGGCTACTCCTCTTCCTAAATTTTTTACATTTAATTTCCCTTCAGAAAGGTACATTTCATTAACCGTTGTTATTTCTATTTCCCCTCTTGCTGAAGGTTTTACATTTTTAGCCTTTTCCACAACTGTATTGTCATAGAAATATAATCCCGGTATTGCGTAATTTGATTTAGGATTTGCAGGTTTTTCTTCTAATGAAATTGCTTTTCCAGTTTCATCAAATTCAACAACTCCATAAGCCCTCGGATCTTTTACTGGATATCCAAATACTATTGCTCCTTTTTCAAGTTTTGCGGCTTCTTCTACCAATCCCCTAAATCCACTACCATAGAATATATTATCTCCGAGTATAAGGGCTACGTTGTCATCTCCTATAAATTCTTCTCCTATTATGAAGGCTTCTGCAAGACCATTTGGTTTTTCCTGAACTTTATACTCCAATTTTAATCCAAGTTCGCTGCCATCCTTTAGCAATTCCTTAAAAACCGGTAAATCTCTTTCTGTTGAAATTATAAGTATTTCCTTTATATTTGCCAGCATAAGTACTGATAAAGGATAATAAATCATCGGTTTATCATAAATTGGCATAATCTGTTTTGATATTGATTTTGTTAAAGGATAAAGTCTTGTACCACTTCCTCCTGCAAGGATAATTCCTTTCATAATTCCTCCCATTTTTTTATTTTTTTATTTTCTTACAATTATTTATTATTTATTAAAGTTCTATTTTCCCTTACCAAAGATAACTGTTTTGGCAGTTTTCATTATAGTCAATACATCCAGTATTAAATCCTGATGTTTTAAATAGTACAGGTCATACTCCAGTTTTCTTTTTGCATCTTCCACACTCTCACCATAGGGATACATAACTTGTGCCCATCCTGTTATTCCTGGTTTTATCATATGTCTGAGGTTATAGTAGGGTATCTTTTCCTTGTATTCCTCTACAAGAAGCTCCCATTCAGGTCTTGGACCGACAAAGCTCATTGTCCCCTTCATGATGCAGAAAAGCTGAGGAAGTTCATCAATTCTTGTTTTTCTCATAATTTTCCCAAATCTTGTTATTCTGTCATCATTGTCTAAAGTGTATTTAGGATACTTTTTTTCATCATGTATTTTCATACTTCTGAATTTATATATTTTAAATTTCTTACCATTTTCTCCTATACGTACCTGTTTAAATATGATAGGACCTTTAGACTCAATTTTTATTATTATTGCCGCAATTAACGCAATAGGACTGGCAAGAACCATCAGTATAGCCGCAATTATTAAATCAAGTCCTCTTTTTATATTCCGCTGGCTTTCATTATTCAATATATCAAAACCGTTTGATTCAAGCAGCCATTCTTCATTAATCTGGTCGATATCTATTTTTTTCTGGATACTTTCGTTAAATTCCTTGTAACTTAATACCTTCAATCCGTTTATTTTTAAATCAAAAAGTCTTTTTAAATAAATTTTTAAAAGAGGGATCTTTTATATCTTTAACTATTACCAGCATATTTACTTTTTTCCTCTATAATTCTTTCCATTTCATCATATCTGCCAAGAAGATATTTAGTTGCCCTACTTCTATTGTTGGAAATATACCCAACATAGTTATAGTCCAGATTATTAATTAAGTCTTCCTGAACATTGTTCACAATGTGATTTGAACCAAATATGAGGACATTATTTTTTTCTTTACATATTTCAAACACGTTAGCCTTCTAAATATAGTCTGAAATAAAAAGATTACTGAAAAAAATTAAAAATATATCCCAGTCCTTCAAAAAAACAGAAATATTACAGCTGAAAAAAACAAAATCTATCCCAAAATTTATAAATACATCCTTTAGTCTAAATCTTTCCGCATAAAAAAATCCAGTTAGCTAAAAAAACAAAATTTACAAATATAAAAAAATAATGAATAAGAAGTTCGTTAAATACTTTATCGTATAGTCATATTTTTTTAGCAGAAAACTATACAGTACAAATAAAATCAATATATAAAAATATCTTTATTCCATTCTTTTTATTTAATCTCATAAACGCCTCTTTTTCAAAAAGAAACTATTCTAAATTATAATTATTTTTATTATACCATTTTTTTATGTTATTTACAACTCTATTGAAAATCAAAATATTACATTTGTTTTAATAAAGAACGTGTCTTCAGATACCACTCCTACATTTTTTCAATTAATTTTTTCAAATATTCCTTTGCCTTATCCTTTAACTCAGGATGTCTCAGTCCAAATTCCACATTTGCTATAAACATTCCTAATTTATCTCCTGTATCATATCTCAATCCGTCAAAATTGTATGCATACAGTTTCTTCCCTGAATTTTTCATTTTAAGTATTGCATCTGTAAGCTGTATTTCTCCACCTTTTCCAGGTTTTGTTTCCTTCAGATATCCAAATATTTCAGGTTCCAGCACATATCTTCCAAGTGCGGCAAGTCTGCTTGGAGCTTCTTCCACTGACGGTTTTTCCACAAAATCATCCACTTCTACAGTTTTATCATCTACTTTATTTAAAGGATCGATTATTCCGTATTTATCCACATCTCTTTCAGGAACTTCCTGCACTCCCAGTATTGTTCCACCATTCAGTTCATTGTATTTATTGATAAGCTGTTTTGTTACAGGTATTTCCCCTTTTGTTTCATCTGTATAGATAATATCATCTCCTAAGAGCACTACAAAAGGTTCATCCCCTACAAATGCCTCTGCACATCCTATTGCATGGCCTAATCCAAGAGGATTTTTCTGTCTCACATAATATATATTTGATAATTTAGATATGTTATTTACTACCTTCAGTAACTCAATTTTCCCTTTTTCTTCCAAAGTTTTTTCAAGTTCATATGAATAATCAAAATGATTTTCTATCGATTCCTTGTTTCTCCCCGTTACAATAAGTATTTCTTCAATTTCAGATTCTACAAGCTCTTCAACCAGATACTGTAATGCAGGCTTGTCTACTATAACAAGCATTTCCTTAGGCTGCGCCTTTGTTGCAGGTAAAACTCTTGTCCCTAATCCCGTCGCCGGAATTACAGCTTTTCTGATTCTTTTCCTATTCATAGTCTGTCCTCCTGATTTTTACTTTAATATTTTTTTAAAATTATTTTTATTTTTTTCTTCTATTTTTTTATACTATATTATACACGATAGAAGTATTTTTTTACAAATTACATTTTATTTTTTTGTTCTTTATTTTTTTATCTAAATTAGATGTATAAATCTCGAGGAATCATAATTGTTTTTTTAATTGGCAAAATGCTATAATATGAAAAAAATTTATTTATGGAGGTATATTTTGGAACCGGGAGCTGTGAAATTTTATTATTTTAGCCAAATTCACATACATACTTTTTATTGTATCAATATTATTCAGTATTTTTTTCTACTATTAATTCCAAAACTGTTCAAAAAAATTAATTTAAGGAATTATGGAACATTTTTAGGATTTTTTTATTTTAGGATTTAAAATACTTGATTCTGTATACAGGGTTACACAGGAACATGAACCTATTTACAATGTAACTCCGGTACATTTATGTAATTTTGCTGCAATTGCCGCAGGACTTTACTTAATATTCAAAACCCGTTTTTTATTTAACCTGACTTATTTTTTAAGTTTTTGGTGCGACATTTGCACTTATTTTACCTGGAGTAGTTGTATATTATCATTCATTTTATGTGTATATATTCATGATTATGCATGCACTGGAATTTGTAGCAGTTTTTTATGGATTTATTTATTTGAAGGATAAAATAGATTTTAAAAACTATATATTATCCTGCATAACCTTAATTCTGCTGTTTGTCTATGCCGCAATATACAATACAATTTTTCCTGTAAATGCAATGTTCCTGAAAGCATACATAGCTGATTTGGTCAGTTTTATAAAGCCGTTTGAACTTTATATTGTCATACTGATATCTTCAATGCTGTTTATAATGTTTCTGATGTATCTGCCATTCAGAAAACGAAAAAAATATCCTAAAATTATTACAGATAAGAAGATTATTATAAGTGATTTATAACTAGTTAAATATTTAACAAAAAAAAGGACTATTCCAAATGGATAAATTACTATCTATTATGAAAAGTCCTTTTTTTAAATAGCAAATAAAATTTATTAGATTTTATTTATTCGGCTACAACATTTTCTTTTTCATATGCTTCCAGTATCTCTTTTGTTAGTTCTGATCTGAGTTCAGGAGTGATCGGATGAGCGATATCTTTAAATTCGCCATTAGGCATTCTTCTTGATGGCATGGCAACAAATAGTCCATTTTGTCCTTCAATGACTTTTAAACCATGAATGACAAAACTGTCATCAAACGTAATGTCTACATATGCTTTTAGCTTTCCGCCTTCTTCTGAGCCTTTTCCGAGTCTTAGTCTAATGTCTGTTATTTTCATACGCTTCTCCTTACATATATAGTCTACTGTTCTATTATCATTATACCTTATTTATTTTAAAAAACAAGAGAGAAAAACGTTTTTTTCCATTTTTCTCTCTTTATTTATTTAAAAACATATTAATTATTTTTAAAAAAACATTATACTTAATCGTTTGAAAAAAATAACACCAATTATCTCTTTATGAAAATTAGCTTCAAATTAAAAAAATTTGCCTTTTTTTAATTTATAATTTCAATATACTCATCAATAAAATCTTTTTTTAAAGTTTCTGGCGGAAGTTCCTTAACTTTCACCTTTATATTTTTTTGTTAAAATACTTTATATCCAGAACATCCCCCTTCTTTACACTGTAGGAAGATTTCTTTTCTTCGCCGTTTATTGATATGTTTCCATTATCTGCCAGTTCCTTGGCAACTGTTCTTCTTTTTATTATTCTTGTAATTTTTAAAAATTTGTCAAGTCTCATATTGTAACCTTCTATTTCTTATTATCTTTTTTATCGAACATTTCCTTTAATTTCCCTGCCGCATCATTTATAGCATTTTTACCGCTGTCCTGCTGCTGATTATTTGGCTGGGCATTATTGCTGTCACTATTATTATTTGTCTGAGTTCCTGAATTGTTTCCATTTCCCTCATTATTTGCAGGATTAGCCGGATTTACTATGTTTTCTCCAGTGGCATTTCCCGTCTGGGCAGGAACTTCAGGCAGATTTATTATTGTATTCAAGGAAATCATTTCCCTCTGAATCTGATCCAGCTTGCTTTTCTTCTCATAAACTGCTGTTATAAGAGTATCGATGCTTTTTATCTGCTCATCATATTTTGTCATTATTTCCTGATAACGTGTCTGCTGTAAATTATTTATCTTTTCAGTAAGTAAAGTTTTTTCCTCATCTGAAAGAACTGTTTCATTTATATTCTGGAAATTATTATTTTCTGAAGTTAATCTTGAAACTAGTTTTATTACTTTACCTTCAAGTATGTCATCTTTTAGATACTCTATGACAGAAACTATATTTTTACCAAATAATGTCTGCATCGTAAACTTATCACCTTTGTAAATCATATCATAGCCGTCCTGTGCTGATTTTACAGTTACTTTTTCAGGAATACCTTCAAGCTTCATTTCACCTGAAACTGTATCTTTACCATCAAGCCCATTAAATACAAGTGTTCCGTTATTTATATCCACATTTGAAATCTGTAACGGTAAACTTCTTATTTCCTTAATAAGATTAACTGCTTTTAAAGCTTTATTCAGTGATGCTGTTATCTTTTTCCCCTTATCCATGAAAATATATGAATTCATATTTTTTATGTCATTCAGGGAAACTATTTTTTCCAGCTTGTTCAGTTCCTGTGATATATTTTCAAGCATTAAGCTTTTTTCAGTTTCTATTTTGGATATTGAATTTTCAATATCCTGTTTTTCAGTATTTATCATCTTTGTCACAGGTTTTATTTCCTTGTCAAGTTCAGTTATTTTCTGTGCCTTGCTTTTCAAATCTGTAATACTGTTATAATCTGTCTTAATTTTGTTTGTATTCAGGATATTTTCCCTGATTTCTGTATTAATGAAGTTGTCAATTCCTGTACTTACATTTTCCAGTTCCTTTGTCGTTTCCTTTACAAATTCCTCAGTTGTTTTCTTTATTGCCTCACTGTTTGCAGGGATTTCTATTTTTTCCACAAAGGAATCTATCTGGTTGTCAGGAGTGTCATAAATTTTTTTCAGGTCAACATCTTCAAGTTTCATGTCAGATAGTGCCGATTTTAAATTTAATCCAAGAAAACCGCTTCTTACAAAGGAAATCTTAGCCTTTCCCTTCCCAAGATCCTTTCCATTTAATACAAAATTGTCAAATATTATTTCGCTGCTCTTTATTGAATATCTCAGATTTTCAAATTCAGAACTCTTTGTTTTAGTCATGTTATAGACTATTTTATTGGAGAAAATTACCCCACCTGTTGCCGCAACAAGCAACAGTAAAAATAAAACCAATAAAAATTTTAAAAACTTCATACAGGCCTCCTGTAACAGTAATTTTATTTATTCCCTTTAATAATTAAAGTTGAATCTTCCGACATTTTTGCTGTATGCCGGCAACAGAAATATGAGGACTGTAATGGGTCCTCATAAATATTAATTATTTTATGTTGTATTTGTCAGCAATTTCCTGAACGTATTTCTGATTTGCTTCCTGTCTTTTCTGTATTTTCAACTGGTTCTTTATCATATCTTTTACTTTGTCATATGCTACAAGTCCTTTAGGTGCCTTGTCAAGAACTTTAACAATATACCATTCATTATTTACTTTTATAACACTGTTTATAACCTGCCCTTTTTGAGCGGCTTTTACTGCTTCAGCTACCGGAGCATGTGTTTTTGCAAGTTCAGTTAAAGGAAGGTCGTTTGTTTCCCCTGTTCCTGCATTCGGTATTTCTGAATATTTTTTTACAGCTTCAGCAAAGTTGTTTGGATTTGCTGTAGCTTCCTTCAATGCCGCATCAGCTTTTGCCTGGTCTCCTGAAGTTATTCCAATCAACTGAAGTTTTACAACATCATCTGGTCTTGTAAATGCCGCAGGATTTGCATCATAATATTTTTTAGCTTCTTCATCTGTTACGTTTACTTTGTTTACCTGATCGGCAACATTAAGTGTGGCAAGTATGTTATCTTTTGCCATTTCTATACTTTCTGTATATTTTTTGTCACTGTCAAGTTTTTTTGCCTTACCTTCCAGTGCCATTGCCTTTGTGATAGCTATACTCTGGATTATGTTTTTTCTTGTTGCTTCAAGCTGATCTTTTGGTATGTCTGATTCTTTTAACCCTTGAGAAAACAGATTTTTCTGTATTTCATTGTTTACTTCTGATTCATATACTTTTACTTTCTTATCAGGTGATTCAAAAAGAACCTTTCCTGATGGTTTTGATCCTCCACCACAAGCTAATGCAAGTGTGCACATTACTGCTATTATTCCTAATTTAATTTTATTTTTCATTATATCCTCCATTTTCTTTTCTGTACATCTGTATTTTATCATATTTTTTATATTTTAGTAACAGATTTTTCAGATTATTTTTTTAATTATTTCATACATTTTATAATTTTACCATACTTAACATATATTATTCTTCTATATTTCTAATATATTTCTGTAATTCTTCTTTGGCCACTTCCTTTACAGTAAACTGTTCTGAAATCTTTGTCTTTTCCTTAATAAGAAGACTGTCATACTTTTCTGAAATATCTCTCCATCTGAAAATTTTAGACATTTCAGATATCAGTTCTCCTGTACCTTCCTTTTCAAAGTAAACTTCAAATGTTTCTGGTTTTTCCTCTATTTTATGGATGTGATTAAGTTCAGCAAAAATTTTGAACTTTACACTGAGGATAAACTTCACTGTTTCCTCCGGTATTTTTCCAAATCTGTCCTTCACTTCCTTTACAAGTTCAGACAGTTCAGAATAGGTTTCTGCCATTGCAAACCTTTTGTAGATATTAAGCCTTTCCTCCCTCTGGATATATTTTTCAGGAATATATCCCTTTTCATCCAGAATAATTTCCACATTTTCAATTTTTTCCTTATATTCACCCTTCTGTTTACGTATTTCCTCATTAAGCATTTTTATGTAAAGGTCATATCCGAAGGTTTCTATCGTTCCATGCTGTCTATCTCCCAGTATTTCCCCGGCTCCTCTTATTTTCATATCCTCCAGTGAAATCTGAAATCCTCCCGACTTGATTCCTTCCACCTTATACATGCTTTCTTCCTTCTTTTTACCCTTGCTTGTTATGCTTCCTGTTTTCAGAAGGTAGCAGTATCCCTGCCTATCACTTCTTCCTACACGTCCCCTCAGCTGGTACACCTGTGAAAGTCCAAGCCCTGTAAAGTTTTCTATTAATATCGTGTTGGCATTTGCAACATCAATACCATTTTCAATTATAGTTGAAGCCATAAGAATGTCAAATTCCCCCTGCTCAAACCTCTTCAGTTTGTCCTTTATTTCCTTTGGAGGCAGCTGGCCATGTATAAATTCCATCTTTACAAAATCAGGAAGTATTTTTTTCAATTCTTCCAGCTTATACTTCATATTCTTTACTTCATTGTAAATGTAAAACACCTGGCCATCTCTTGACAGTTCCTTCAGAATGGCTATTTTTATTTCATCATCTGTTCCATTTATTACTTCTGTTATAATTGGAAGCCTGTTAACAGGTGGTGTGTCTATTATTGAAATTTCCCTTATTCCAAGCAGTGCAAGATTTAATGTTCTCGGAATAGGAGTTGCTGTAAGTGTCAGAACATCCAGCTTCTGTCTCTTCTTCTTTAAGGTTTCCTTTGCCTTCACACCAAATTTCTGCTCTTCATCTATTATAAGTAACCCAATATTGTTAAATTCCACATCATCGCTTAACAGCCTATGTGTACCGATAACCATATCAGTTGTCCCTTTTTTAAGGTTTTTCAGTATTTCCTTTGATTTTCCCTGAGTCAGCCTTGAAAGATTTTCTATTGTTATGGGATATCCTGAAAATCTTTGACAGAACCTCTTATAATGCTGTTCCGCAAGTACAGTTGTAGGTGCTATAAGTGCCACCTGCTTATTATTTTCTATTGCCTTGAAGGCCGCCCTCATTGCAACTTCAGTTTTTCCGTATCCTACATCACCGCAGACAATCCTGTCCATAATTCTAGGGCTTTCCATATCTTCCTTGACATCCCTGATTGCCTTTTTCTGATCTTCAGTTTCCTCAAATGGAAACAGTGCCTCAAATTCTTCCTGCCACACTGTATCCTTCTGATATACAAATCCGTTCTGGCTCTGTCTCTGAGCCTGTATTTTAATAAGTTCTGCAGCAAATTTTTCAATATCTTCAGCCAGTTTCTTCCTTTTCCTTTTAAATCCTCTCGTTCCAAGTTTATAAAGCTTCGGCTCCTCCCCATAAGATACATATTTTTCAAGCCTGTTCAGTTTTTCAACAGGAATATAGAGAATATCCTCATCAGCATACTTTATTTTCAGGTAATCTGTCCCGTCCATAGTCTGTATTCCCTTGTAAATTCCCACTCCATACTGGACATGGATAACATAGTCATCTTCAAGTATCTGATTTGCCTTCTTGTATTTTATGCCTTTATTTACTTTTCTTTTCTTCTCATAAATATACCCGTCAAGTTCCCTGTCAGTAAGGACAAAGGTATCTTTGACGATAAATCCTTCAAACAGCTCATAATTTACAATATCTATCTGCTTTTTATTATATATTTCCCTGTAATCTTCCAGTTTTTTTGCATAAGTTTTAGTGTAAAGCTGAACTTTTTTAGTTTTTGACAGTTTATTCAGCTTTTCCTTATCCTTAAAGGTTTCCATCTGTTCTTCAGTAAAGTTTACAGTTTCAATAATGGAACCCTTCTTTTTCAGATTTTCAAATCTTTTTCTATATACATCTTCCTTTTCCCTGTTGATTAAAATATATTCCTCCATCTTATAGTTGAGAAGTTCCTCATTTTCAAGGACAATAATCACATCATCCCCCCTCAGTTCTTCTATAAGTTCAACAAGTTCATAGTTATTTCCTGACAGGATATTTCCAAAAATTTTTATTTCCTCAAGTCTGCTGAGGGATCTCTGACTGGCCACATCAAATTCCCTTATGCTTTCCAGTTCTTCATCAAAAAACTCAAATCTTATAGGATTTTCCATATTGGGCGGGAAAATATCAAGAATATCCCCTCTTCTGCTGAATTCACCCTTCTTTTCAACCATATAGGACTGTTCATAGCCATTTTCCACTAAAAAATCTGCTATTTCTGAAAATTTATATTCACTTCCTGTTTTAAAATTGAGAAAATTTACCTTTTCAAAAAATATGTCAAGTGTAATCTGTAAATTTAGAAATAGAATGAAATTAGATCTGTTTTTTTAATATATCAAGAATTTCTATGTTTATTCCTGTTAAATCTTCCTTATTTGAAGATATGTTTTCAAAAATTGAAAGATCTTTTTCCATGTCTCCTGAGTAGCCTTCCAGCATACTGTAATAATTTTCAAGGTTTCTGTTGGAGGTAGAAACGTATACGATTTTTTTTTCATCCGAACATAACAAAAACCAAGGAATTGCTCCCCGGTATATTTTGCTTTCAAGTTTTTAAAAGCATTTCTGTCTATCTTATCCAAAAAAACTTTAAACTTTGCATTTTTTTCTCCTTACTTTTCCTTTTTTTCCGGCATTCAAAAATTTTATGAAAAAAATATGAAATTATGCCTTTATAAAAAAATGGTTGTCCGAATGAAAATGAGTTTACCATTTTTATAGGCATAATAATTATTTTTGAATATAAAAATTTTGTAGCCGGAAGCCAGAGTTTGAGAGCGGCGTCTGAGCTCTCATAAAATTTACTTAATCTCTTTTGAGCGTATTAACATTACTGTTGTATAAATTATATAAATGAACACAAGATATTTTACCAGTCCAAAGTGATGAATAAGTGAGAACAGTATAGTAACTCCAATTATTGCAAAAGCATATACTACTCCTCTTCCTATCTTTTCTCCCTGAACCTCTTCTGCATCTTCTCCAAACAGTAACGGTGTAAAAGTATCATTTATTATAGGTACAAATCCATTTAGCACAAGTATTGCATATGAAAGGGCTTCATTTCTGATTTTAAATAGCCAGAATACAAAAACTACTATTCCCATCATAATTCCATAATAAATTTTTCCATGCGGAGTTGACGAGCTTGTAGGCATATCTGTTGCCATGTATATTCCGCAAAGCATAAGGCCACCTAATGAAATACCTGCATTTATACCTGTAAATCTTGAAATCATCATTCCTACAAAAACTGTAATAAATAAAGTTACAGGAATGTGCCAGGAAATTCTGTCCCTATAGATAAGGTATACTCCTCCAAGAACTAGAAGAAGGACTGAATATTCCCCAATTGCACCTGATGATTTTAATATAAGCGAATCAAGGTTATTAAAAAATGAAAAATTTCCTAAAAATCCAAACAGCTTTACTCCTGTTACCTGCATCGCTTCCTCGTTATACCATATTGTACCTGAAGCCATCGCTGTACTGAAAAATACAGTCATGAATTCCCTTCCAACTATGGCAGGGTTAAATCTGTTTCTTCCAAGTCCGCTGTATATAAGCTTTCCAAATATTATAGCCATCGCACCACCAAATGCAGCCACATAAAGAGGTGTGAAAGGTGCCAGAGTCAGTGCAAGCAGTATTCCTGTCACTACTGCCGATAAATTTAATATTGAGTCGTATTTCTTAAAAAATATTGCAGAAAATAGAAACTCTGTTACTACGGCTGAAACTACTGATGTTAAAATAACAAGCAGAGGATAAAGACCATAAACTGCCCCACTTGCAAGTATAGCAGGCAGCAATGCTATTATTACATCTCCCATTACCTTAGGAACACTGTCCTTTACCCTGATATTAGGAGTGTAACGTTTTATTATTGTATTCTCCATTGTTTTTTCCATTATTTCATTTCCCCCGTTTCTCTAAGCTTTTCTTTTCCTTCCTTTATACTCTTTATTAAAGGTACTCTTGACGGACACACATACTCACAGGCACCGCATTCTATACAGTTATCCAGATGATATACGGTAACAAGTTTTTCATACTGTTCCTTTCTGTAACTTTCTGCAAATTTCATAGGCATCAGTCCCATTGGACACACATCTACGCAATATCCGCATGAAATACAGTTTTCCCTCTTTACTGAATCAATATCCTTAGAAAGAAATAAAATTCCTGATGTTCCCTTTACAACAGGAGTTGATGTTTCAGTAACTTCTTCCCCCATCATTGGATCACCAAATACAATTTTTGCATTGTCTTCAGGGTTTAGCTGCTCTATTATATGACTTAAAGGCGTTCCTACTTTTAAAAGATAGTTTCCTTTTGTCTTCACTTTTTCCCCTGATACAGTTACAACTCTTTCAACCAGAGGTTTTCCTTCTGTAAAGGCATCATACATTGATTTTACTGTTCCGACATTACTTACTATTACGCCGTGATTTCCAGGAATTTCACCTTTTTTTATTTCCTTTCCTGTAACACTTCTTATAAGCTGAAGCTCACTTCCCTGAGGATATGCCGTCGGTAATACCTGAATCTTTACATTAAACAGTCTGCTCTGCTTAATAATAACTTCAATATGTTCTGCAATATCTATATTTTCCTCTTCTATACCTATTACAACTTCCCTAGGTCTTAAAAGCTTTTCAGCAATTTTTATTCCTCCCAGCAAATCTTCCACATAATTTGACATTATTGTGTAGTCTGCTGTAAGATATGGCTCACATTCAGCTCCGTTTACTATAAATGTATCTATCTTTTTATATCCTATATCATATTTTACATGTGTAGGAAACTGGGCTCCACCTTCTCCTACAATACCTGCTTCCTTTATAATTTCAAGTATTTCATCTCTTCTGAATGTTCCGACTTCCTCTATTCTTCTTTTTTCAGTTTCGATTTCCTTGTACTTAAAATCATTTTTAATTACTACTGTTTTTACTTTTTTTCCATTAGCAGCAGGATTTTCTATGATTTCTGTAACCTTTCCGGAAACAGGTGAATGCACCATTGAAGAAACTTTTCCTGAAACTTCACCTATTTTTTCATAACGGTGTACATAATCACCTATTTTTACTGTTTCCTTCGCCACCTGACCAATATGCTGGGATAACGGAACATAAAAAAACTCAGGATCCTTCATTGTTGTGAGTCCTGTTTTTTTGGTAACATGTTTCACTGATTCGATTTTCATTTTTTTCGCTTATTATATTTTTCATTTTACTAATTCCTTTTCTCTCCGTTTTATATTCTATTATTCATTTAATATATTTTTCAAAAATCCTTCTGAATAATGAATTTTTCCATTTTCATCTATCATGTATCCTTCTACCTTTATTTCCCTGTTCAGTTTATCCAGTATTTCAAAAAACTTTTCAGGGCTCTGATTATAAAGTCCTGTAGAAACTACATCTCCTATAAAAGCTTCCTTCGTAACTATCCCTATCTGTTTATTTCTCCCTGGATAACCTGTCTTAGGGCTCAATATATGGCCATATTTCTGATTGTCTATTTCTACAAAGGTATTTCCCTGATTTGAAGTGGAATAGGATTCGTCTGAAATTTTTATATCAAATAAATCTTCATCATTTTTTTCTTTATAGCTGTCTAATAATATCTGAGTTACATAACCTTCTTTATTTTTTTCTGATATTTTTTCCTTTTCAGGATTTTCAACGCCAACTATCCATGCATCTTCTTCCAGTTTGTTAACTGCCACTATGCTGCTTCCTCCTGCATTTATAATTGCATCATCTATTCCTCTTCTTTTCATTTCCTTTACCAGTTTATCTACGGCATAGGATTTGATGAAAGAGCCGGTTATGATTTCCTGGCCGGCATCTATTTTCACCCTTTTTCTTTCCCTATCAATTACTATTTTTTTATAATCAATCAGTTTACCTGTTTCTTCGATTTCTTCCTTTTCAGGTATTCTAATATCTGATTTCTTATAAAAGCCCCAAAGTTTTATTAACGGCATTATTGTAATGTCATACTCACCATTCATCATATCTGAAAAAAATGAACAACCCTTTCAAGAATTTCAATTATTTCTTCATTTACTTCTACAAAATTTCCGCTATTTTTATTTATCCTGTCAATAAAAGAATTTTCAGAGTAGGAATTGTATTTTTCATTTACATCTTCAAGTATGCCATACAGCTCATCAAAAACTGTTTCTGAATAATATTCTTCAGGTATTTTTATTTTTATGTTTGTATGAAATAAAAATCTGGTCTGAACTTTGTAATTTCTACTCATTTTCCCTCACCTAGTTATTATTGCTACTTGATGAAGATTTTTCTTTTGCCTCAGGCTCTGATTTTGTTTCAACCTTTTTAGGAGCTTCCACTTTTGTTTCTGTCTTAGGTGTTTCCTTTACTGGAGCTACTTCTGCAGGAGCATTCTCCTTAACCTGAGAATTTGACTGTACTGCTTTCTGAGTCTTTTTACTCTTCTTTTGAGACTGCTTGCTGTTATTACGTGCATTTGGATCTGCAGCAGGCTGCCCCTGTGCCGCACCTTCAACAGGTGGTGTAACCACTACCGGCTGAGTTTGCGGTGTATTTTGTGCCTGTCCGTTATTTTCCACTGCCACTGCCACTGCATCAGCTTTTTTATTTTCCTTTTTATCAGCTTCTGTTTCTTTGCTTTCAGCAACTGTACTTTTATTTGACTTATTTCCTGTCATGTTAAAACTTCCAAATGCAACCAGTGAGATTGCCCCTAGAAATAATAATATTTTTTTTGCATTTTTCATCTATTTTCCTCCTGAATTTTTAATTTTTTAAACTTTTATTGTATAACGATTTGTATATACCATCTTTATCAAGTAACTCTTCGTGGCTTCCCACTTCCTTAATTTCCCCCTGCTGAATAACAACTATCTTGTCACTGTTTATTATTGTAGAAAGTCTGTGTGCAATAACAAAAGTTGTTTTTCCCTTCATAAGTTCTTCCAGTGCATCCTGAACAAGCTGTTCCGATTTATTATCAAGGGCACTTGTCGCCTCATCCAGAATAAGTATCTGAGGATTTTTAAGTATTGCTCTTGCTATTGATATTCTCTGTTTCTGTCCACCTGACAGTTTTACTCCTCTTTCCCCAATTTCAGTTTCATATCCCTGTTCAAGTTTTTCTATAAATTCATGTGCATTTGCTAATTTTGCGGCTTGAATAACTTCTTCATCGGTCACATTCTGTCTTCCATATTTAATATTACTAAAAATTGTTCCACTAAACAAAAATGTTTCCTGTGGCACAATTCCAATACTTTTTCTCAAACTTTTTATTTCAAAATCCTTCAAATCAGTACCATCAATCGTAATACTACCACCTGTAACATCAAAAAATCTTGGAATCAAATTCACTATTGTAGACTTTCCTCCACCAGAATTTCCAACTAAAGCAACTGTTTCTCCTTTTTTTATCCTAAGGTTAATTCCCTTTAATATTTTCTCTTTATTATCTTGATAAGAAAATTCCACATCATTAAATGCTATTTCATCATTAAATTCTCTAAATTTTATACAATTTTTCTTTGTTGATAATTTGAGGATTTATTTCTAAAAATCTCATATACTCTATCAATTGAAGCTATATTTGAATTTATTGTATTGTAAATTGTTGTACTTCTTCTTACTGGTGTATACACAGAAGCTATAGCTCCCACAACCGTTAAGAAATCACCTGTTGTAAAATTATGTCCTCTAATAATTCGATATCCTCCAAACAATAATAATATCGCAACCATTATATAATTCAATGCTTCTGAAACAGCCATTGATTTTGCATTATAACTAACACTTTTCAATACAACTTTTTTTAAATTCAAACTTTTTCTTTTAAAATCTCTTATTTCAACACCCTCTGTAGTAAATGCCTTTATTACTCTAATCCCAGAAATCGTTTCCTGCAATTTAGAATTCAAGATCCCTGTTGCTTCTTGTCTTTCTTTCCCAGTACTTTTTAATTTTCTTGAATATTTTTTTACCATTACCATTAATACCGGTGCTACAATCAACACTCCTAAAGTTAATTTCCAATCTACATACAATGCAATTCCCAAGTACAATATCGCAGTAAAAACATATTTTATCAACTCAAATAAATCCAAAATCAATGAATTTACATTCGCTGGATCATTTAAAAACCTTCGTCATCATTTCTCCAACTTTTGTTTTAGAAAAAAATATTCTATATCCAATGACTGTAATTTCAAATATAAATCATCTATTATATTTTTATAAATTGATGACGAAACTTTTTCCCGAAAAGAAGCGTATTCCAATACATTATAAATGCACCAACTACAGATAAAAAGTATCATTCCACCTGCTCGCATAAAGTATATCTTTCTCATTTTTTTCCCAATAATACCTTGATCTATCAATCGCTTCAATAAAAGCAATCGGAGCTACTGAAGAAGCAGATGAGATCATTGCTAAAAATCATATTTAAAATTATTAAAATATAATATTTTTTTATATTTTTTTAATTTTTTTATTGAAACTAAATTTTTTTACTTCTCATTTTATTTAAACTTTTTCTCCTTTTTTTATATTTTTTTAATTTTATAAACCAATAAACTTCATAAATTTGTTTTTCCTATAACTTCCCTAATTTTTTTCTCTAATTTTTTTATTTATTTGCGAACCATAAAAAAATCCACTTTTTTTCACATTTTTTTAACAGTTAACGAAGCAGTTGAAGCCACTGTTGCCAATACATCGAACTGAACTCCTACAAAATCAAATAATTCAAAAGGAACTATTTTATCAAATACCAATATATCAGGAAAAATATTTACTGTAATCTTTTTCTATCTCTTGGATGCGTTTTTTTATCATTATTTCTTCTCTTTTATAATTTTTTTAAAAAAATTTCTTCATAAATCGAAATTTCTTCCTCTAAAGTCAAAAATTCCATCTTGAGAAAAAAAGGTTGTGTCAAAAAAATTACTCTTTTTTTATTTTTTTATTTTTTTCTATATCTTCTGTATTCAACGTGAAAAAAATCTAAAAATTTCTTTTTTTATCTACATCATCCTTTTCTTCATAAACTTTTTTTAAATCTAAAATTTCTGATTTCTTTACCAACTCTTGTGGAATTTCTTTTTATCCCACTAAATATCACTTTTTTTACCTTTGGAGATAAACCCTAATTTCAAATTTTTTTCTTTGACTTAAATTTATTTCTTCTCGATTTTCTATAAAGTTTTTTTGATCATAATAACTCGCTATCCCGTCTTCTATCATAGTAAACTCATCTATCTTATCCCAAATAACTCTTGCTGTTAATATATGATCATTCCCAATATATTGTATTTTTTTATTTTTTTAGTTCTCTTTTTCAATTTCTGATAACAAAAATCTTTCTTAATTTTTTTCTAAAAAAAGAATTTTTTTATCCCTTTTAGTATTCTTAATTTTATTGACAAAAATCTTATTATACTCATCTTTATCAATATAAACTGTATCTAGTTTAAAAATTACTTTTCTCAAAAATAATTCAATAATGTTTTATCAGAAAAGATATAAGTTTTTATTTTTTTGTGTAATTCTTTTTGTTAAAAGCATATACAATAACAAAGTATATCCGCTATCAACTAAGACTATATCGTGTTCTTCCATTTCTGACCTTTCATTTTTTATTTAAAAATTTTCCGATAAATTGCAGTCGTTCCATTATTTAATTCTTTTTTGAAATCTTCTATACTGTAATCATCAGCACTCAATCTATAAATCCAATTTTTTTATTTATTTTTCAGAGAATTTGCACCTTTTTCTTGTCGTTATAAAAAAATATCAACACCCAATTTTCTCAAATCCTCTCTACTCCCTTTGTATCTGTGTCCCCACGGATAAGCCAAACAATCTGGCGTTTTATTCAATTTTTCTTGAATTATTCTTTTATTTTCCAATATCTCAAATTCCACTGTTTTCTTAAATTCCTCTTCACTAACCTCATAAAAAAATTCATTCTGTTTTTCCTTAAATAATTTCGTCAAAAACTCTTTTCTCTCTTTCAAAGATTTTTTCTTAAATTCTTCACTTTTTTCTATCTTTCTGTACTTCTCAACAAAATCTTTTTTAGGTTTATGTCCAGGAATCGAAATCTGACTCACTGACTTACAAATCGGCAATCCATCCATTTTTTTCCCACTAACGTTTTCCTCATAAAAATCATCAAAAAACATACTGTAACTTTCTCTTCTAAAATATGGCGAACTTTCATTATCATAAAACCCAGTTACTTTCAAATGTTTAAGCGTTATAGCATGAGAATGCGTATGCATCTGAAAATCAACTAATCCACTATCATACATCTCTCTAACTTGATCCCAATTCAAGTAAAAATCATTCTTCCCAATATACTTCGTGTTCAAAAAAATTGTTGCCTTAATGCCATATTTTTTTAAAATTGGAAACGCTTCAACATAATTATTCTTATATCCATCATCAAACGTAATCAAAACTGAATTTTTAGGTAATTTATATCCTAATCCTTTCAACTCTTCCATTTTAAAAGTTTTCTTATTTTTAATCACTTTCATTTGCTCTTCAAATTCTGTCGTTGAAATAATTCCTGGAATTCCTACCTTATAAACACTGTGATACATCAAACAAGTAAAAAAATTTTTTTTCTACTTTTTATTATAAATAATATATCCCAATACCAATAATACTAGCAATATCAATACTTGCCTCAGCAAAAAAATTAACATTCCTCTCTCCTTCCTTTTCTATTTTTTTCCTTTTTTTCAATTAAATTTCAAAGATCTTAAATCTTTCCTCTAAATTTTAGCCATTTAGCTCTTATTTTTTTATCAATCTGTCAATTTTAAAATTCAAAACCGTATTTTTTTCGTTTTATTACTAAAAATGTACATGCCTTTTTATTCCAAATATGTCTAACAAACGGCTCCTTGAAAAAAATATCGTTTTTAAACCCTTTTTCCTTGTAAAAATCTGATAAAACTTCCTCATATCTTTGATTTTCCAATTTTTCATGTAAACCAAATAAATACATATCTTTTTTACGTCTTAAACCTGGATTATACGTAAAAATCTCACCTTTCACTTTATAAAATTTCTCACCAGATTTAGAAACATAATCTTCACTCTCATCAAAAAAGAAACCCTCCAAGTAATCTTTCTTTGCTCTTCCACCAACAATCAAGATTTTCTCATCTTCCTTTAGCAACTCAATTGATTTCTCAATAAATCCCTCTCGAAAAAATTCCCAATCATCTTCACAATGAAATACATACTCAGTATCGACTTCCTTATAAGCCTTATCAATTGATTTTAATTAACTCAAACGAGTTTCATTTACAATCAACTGAAAATTCTGATTCTCATATTTAGAAACTAATTTTTTTAATTTGTTCCCTTCCGTGCTATCTTCTGTAATTATAATTTTCTTAATCGACTAAGTATTATACTTAAAAAAACTATCCAAAGTTTCTTCCAGCAAATCAAACCGACCACAACTTGTTATGACCAAACTAACTTCATCATTCATATTGATTTAACCCTTTCTCTGCTCTCATTTTACCATCTTTTATAACATTTGCTAAAAATTCATCATTCTCCTTTAACTTACTTCTATCATTTTTCTTTATGATAAATATGATAAACCAAAGCCTTAAATTTCAATCTTTTCTTACCAATCCCATTATTGTAAAGTCTAACAGCAATTTCACTATCTTCTCGTCCCCAACCTTGTATTTTTTTTCTTCAAATCCATTTACCTTTTGTAAATCTTCTTTAAAAAAACGCCATATTGCAACCACGAATTCCACTCAATTTCTTATCCCTTTTTTTATAAACATTTTTTTGATAAAATTCCACATCTTATCATATTTGCTTTATTTTTAAAACCTTTTTCAAATAATCTAAAAAAATAAAATTCGGCATTTGATTTTTTTCAAAAGATTTTTTTCGAATTTTTTTTCATCCACAATCACACGAGAACCTTGTACAAAATACCCTTTTTCCATATTCTCAATATGATCTTGAATAAAATGCTTTTCAAGTATCAAATCTCCATCAATTATTATTAAATATTTTCCACTCGCACAATTTATTGCCTTATTTCTTGACATTGAAAGCCTAAATCCATCATCTTCTTGCCAAGAATGAATAATATTCAACCACGGATAACTTTGCTGAAAATCCTTCACCAAATCAATCGTTTCTTGCCTAGATCCGTCATCCGCAATTATTACCTCCCGTGGCTTTACTGTCTGAGCTAAAACACTATTCAAACAAGCCTTCAACGCCTCGGGCCAATTATAAGTAGTTATCACAAGTGAAGTATCTTTCCCCAAAGTATTGTAATACGCCTCTCTTAATTTTGTATATTTTGTCATCGTATAAATCGAACTATACTTAGCCAGCAAATATCCCTCATATCCATCCAACAAACCAAGTTGCAAAATATACATTTTTACAAATCGAAACAACATTTTTGAATAAATTTTCAAAAAACTTGCACTTTTTTTATGCTTAATATATTCAGTCGCACTCTGTGAAGTATATCTATTCAATTTCTCTAAAAATTCCTCAATACTGTCATAAGTATAATGAATTATTTTCTCATTAATTTTTTCAATTTTACTCTCAGTTTGATATTGTTCATGAACCTCACGATTACTTATTTTAACCTTCTCATTCTTCCAAAGCCTAATTACATAATCATCCCATCCACCAAACTTAATCTCCTTCCCAAACGCAATATTTCTAAGTTTTATTTTATAAACATCACTTGAAGGTTTTTTATCATTTATAATACTTCTTATTTTTTCTCTCAATTCAGGCGATACAACTTCATCCGCATCTAACAACAATACCCATTCTCCCTGACATTTCTCCAAAACAGAATTCTTCTGAGGACCATACCCTTTCCATTTCTCAACAAAAACTTTCGCTCCTTTAAACTCAGATATTTCTACCGTCCTATCTTTGCTCTCACTGTCCACAATTATAATTTCATCCGCTATATCCTTTATAGCATCAATAGTTTTCCCTATTCTATTTTCTTCATTAAATGTTATTAAACCAACTGATAGTTTCATTTTAAATCCTTTCAGTTTTTATTTATTTTTTACAGTTTTTTCTATTAATTCTTTTAATTTTTCTTTGTTTTTCTCCATTGTAAAAATCTTTTTACTCTTTCCTCTATTTTTTTGATTTATATTCATCGTATTTCTCCTCATTATTTAACAATTCAAAAGTTTTCTCAACTATCGTTCTTCTATCATTTAACGGAGATAAAGCACCATATTCATCATTTTCTCCTAACAATTCTTTTACTCCAGTCGGACAAGAATATGCTGATACAACCGTATCCAAAGCCATACTTTCTATTAATACAGTTGGAATCCCTTCATGTTTTGCAGTATGTAAAAACAATTTAGCATTTTTAAAAAATGGATATGGATTTAACTGCTGTCCTAACAAAATTATATCATTCTCTAAATTATATTTTTTTATTTTTTTTCTTGCACTTCAGAATAACTTTTTCCCATTTCCAACATAATACAATTTTTTTCTTTTTATCCCTCTTTTTTTCAATTCCCTGTAAACCTCTATTAATTCTTCCGGCTGTTTTTTTGCGGAACCATTCTTGAAACTTGCAATATGTAATCTTCCTTTAGATATTTCTCTAATTCATCATTCTTTTTCTTCAGATTTTTTTCTTTATTTTCTCTATATCTATCGCATTATAAATCATTTCAACTTTATTGGCTTCTATCCCTAATTCATTTACAAACTCATCTCTCATTTCCTCACAAATTGCTATTACTTTATCATATTTTTTTTATACTTTTGCCCTTCTCTAATATCTTTTTTTCAATATTATTATCTTCATGTGAAATTGCTCCAAAAATGTGCCCATCCTATTACAGGAACATCAAATTTTATTTTTATAATTAAATAAATTATATGAAAAAAATCTATAACTACATCATAATTTTTTTATTTTTTTCAAAAAAAATTTTTTTCAATTTTTATTGGGTAAAAAAATCTTTTTATCTCTTTTTTTATCTCTTTTTTTATTCTATTTTTTTTCCACTATATGCTTCAAATAAAAAAATGAATTTTTTTACATTTTTAGGAATTTCATCTAAAAAAATAAATTCTGTTCTTTGTAATCATCCTTCAAAAACCAAATCTATATCATCATATAATTCTGATAAATTCTTTAAAGTTTCCAATAAAAACTTTTTCAATTCCACCCATCATTAAACACTTATTTAAAAATTAATATTTTCATTTATATTCCTTTCTTTATATATTATCTAACACATCTTTTTCCAATAATTTCTACTGTTTTTTTCAATTTTATTTTCTAATATAAATTCTTTATCTTTAACCATATAATTTATCATACAAACCAACATCGTAAAAAGCAATTATCATTGATTGATTATTCAAATTTATTTCTGTAATTCCTTGAATTAAATAACAAAAAAATACAGAAGCTTTTTAATGCAATTTCAAACGCAACATATTTTTGAAAAATTTAGAATCATTTATTTTTTTGTTTTGTAAAACGACATCTTCATCAATCTACTTGGAATTATTATAAAAAAACAATAATATTAATGAAAGAAAAACCAATACCAAAATAAGCAAAAATATTGTAAATACATATTATGAATATCAAGTCCATTTCTCATTCTCTCAAAAATTTGGATAAAAACTGAATTACATATTCATAAACACCTTTTTGCTTATAATATTCTCTTGTAAAATCCAATCTTTCTTTTTGATTGCATTCCTATTATTGGACTTTTTTTATCACTTTTATTGCACCATCCCAAAAAAATTAGTCTTAAATTACTGGAGGGATCTTGTTTGAATTTTTATTATGTATTGTAATCTATCAGATATAGCTTTTGGCAATATAAAAATACGTACCAAAAACACATTGCTAAAAAAATGACAAAATGTATTTTTTTTATTTTTCCATAATATATATATAATTGTAGGAATCAAACAAATATAAACCATTTTAGAACGATTTACTAATAAAAATAAAAAAATATCTAATATTGCCAAACTAGATAAAAAGTATTTTTTTATTTTTTTAAATTTTTTTATTTTTTTATCTTCTATTTTATAAAAAAACATATAAAAGATATTAAAAAAATAATAGTATCATGCTCATAATGTTCGCAAAAATCTTGCGTTGGTAATTCAAAATATATCCGATCGTATTGAAAAACCTATTGGATTTTTTTCCAAGTATCGTAATTTTTTTACAAATATTCCTAATGTTATCAGTAAAGAAATTCCAGCTCCAACCAATAAAGTTTTTTTAAAAAAATTCGAAAAATCTTTTTCCTTCGAATTCAAAAAAATACCAATGGAAAAAAACAGCAAAAAAATTTTTATATAATCATCCATATCAAGCCGAGCTGGTATTCCTCCATCCATTATTGCTATGATATAAGGTGTTCCAACAAATATTAATATTCCATATAATATTTGTTTATCTAAAATTTTCTTTAAATTTAATCTATTACTTCTAAAAAAATCATTGCTATTAAAAAAAGAGTAAAGAAACCCATATTCCTAAAAATTTTTTTGAAATTGTATTGATAAAAAGAATGCCAATGCTAGAAAAAAATACAGCTATAATAACCTATTACATTTATTTTTTTCAAAGTTTTTTTCATATTTTTTTAAATTGTTCTTTATGCTTTCTATAAGCGATCCATTTCATTTTTTTCTCCCTATTCAATATTTTTCATTTATACTTTTTTTATTAATTCTCTCAATTTCAATTTATTACTTTCCATTGAAAAAAATCACTTGCTCTCATAAGTGACTGTTTCTTATAATTTTCATATTTTGTATTATTATTCATTAGTTCATAAACTTTTTTTAACAAATGTATCTTTATCATTTAATGGAATCAGCTCTCCGTATTCGCTATTTTTTTCCTAATATATCCTTTGGCCCTCGTAGGACAATCATAAGCTACAACAGGTACTCCAAAAGTAAGGCTTTCAAGTAGTACCGTTGGGAGTCCCTCATATTTTTGCAGTATGAAAGAATAATTTTGCATTTTTTTAAAAAAAGTATATGGATTTTTCAATTTGTCCTAATAGAATTACATCATTTTTCCAATTTATATTCTTTAATTTTTTTGTTTAATTAATTCTATTTTTTTACCATTTCCAATAAAATAAAGTTTTTTTCTTTTATTCCTAGTTGCTTTTAATTTATAATAAATATCAACTAGATGTTCAGGCTGTTTTTTTTGGTGTGTCAGGCGTGATACTTGCAAAAAAATAATCCTCTTTTAAATAGTTTTTCATACTTTGGATTTACATTTTCTGATTTTTTTGGATTATTTCAAGGTTTATCGGATTGTAAACTAATTCCACTTTGTTTTTTTATCCATTCCTAGAATTTCAATAAATTCGTCTCTCATTGTATCACATATTGCCAGTATTTTTATCATATTTTTTTTATATTGTTTTTTTATATTTTTTTCTACTTTTTTTCTATATTTAATTTTTTTCTCCAAAAAGTAAGTGAAAAAAATGAACCCAGGAGAAAACAGGAATTGCTATATCAAAAATCTCTATATTTCAATAAATTTGAAGAGTAGTCTATAACAATATCATAATTTTTTTCTTTTTATTCGCTTTTTCCACTTTTTTTCAAATAATTTATTTTCTCCATAATCCCAAGTTATAAGTAAATCAACATTATAATTCATTCTACCAAATTTTTTTAAAACATTTAGTAAAAATTCTTTCTTCTCCTCCCATACTCAAATGACCATGTAATACTAATATTTTTCATTTTTACCATCCTTTTTTTATCAAATTTATTTTTGTTCTATTCCGCTCTAGACACTTTCCCATATATTTTTTTCCACGTTATATACAAGTATGATTATACTTAACTTTAAAAGCCAACATTTTTCATCTTCTTTATTTTTTTCAATTTGTTTTTATATATTATATCATAAAAATCAAATAAATATTCCAAAAAAATATCTTTTATATTATAAAAATTTATAATCTTACTTGATTCAGGGACTGACAGAATATAATCTTAACAAAAAAACCAATGATTTTTCACCCTTGCAATAATACTTGCAATACTGAACTTTATGTATAAAAAAAGTGAAAAAAATAATATTAAAAAGCACATCTGACAGAATTTTTTTTCTGAAACAGATGTGTTTTTTTGTCACTATCCCTTTAATTTATATGATTTTTTTATACCCCCATTTTTACGGGAAGCAAAAAAACTCTATTGCTACTACCATAGATATTTTTCTATATATTCTTTTTCATTTTATTCCACCCCATACTATTTATTTTTTTCTGCCAGTTTTATTGTTTTTTTACAGCAAAAAAACCATATTAGAAAAAAAGATAAAAAAATACTGAAATAATAATGATAGCTATACTTTTGAATATTAATTCCAAATAATCCTGGAATAACTAGCATAGTTATAATACCTATAAATAAATTCAGTAAATTTAATACAAGACTTTTTTTCATGTCCGGTTTCAATTCCAGAAATATTCTATTTTTTTCTGAACAGTTTATAATCATTTTTCCTACTTTTTAGAAAAAAATAATGAAATCACTATTTCTTCTTCTTTTTTTGTGATGTAAGAAACGTAAATTCTGAATTAGGTTTTTAAATGATACTCCTTACCCGTGCCCAGACTGTAATATAGTCATAATGACCTAAAAAAATACTTATTTTTTTATAGTTACTTCTGTCATTTTTCTGCTCCTATTATCCCTTTCTTTAATAGTATATACCTTTATTCAAAAATACCCGCTATAAAAAAATATTCTTAAATAAAAATAAAAATTATATTTAAAAAAATAGCACTTTCATAAATAACTTCCTGTCCTTATTTTTTTCCTTCCATAGAGAAAAAAACAGATACCGTAAAAAAATACTATACTATAGAGTATAATCAGAATTATAAACCATTTTACTCCGGAACCTATAATATAATATTTTTTTCATTAATATCCTGCCTTCTATAGAAACTTAAAAAAATGTTCCCCATACCATATAGGAAAAATATTTCAGTTATATAAAAAGGTCTCAGTATTTTTGCTTTTTTTGTTTCCTTATCTGCGAATAATCTCATACAGAATACATTCAGCCATCTCTTATATCTTAATTTTTTTAGGGTTTATGAACAAGTATATATAACAGTAGTACCATAATATATGTTATCGATATTCCTGCTAATGAAATTACTATAATCTTAAGATTAATTTTCATTGATAATACAATCAATCCTGTAAGTATTAAACTGTAAAAAAATATCCACCAGGTGGATCAGATTATTTTAAGACTTTCTTCTTTATACAAGAATTTAAATATTTTCTTTATTATTTTTTTGACATTTCTGCTCCTATCCATTCACAAAACTCTGTACATATCTAACTTTTTTTGAAATGACTAAAATCCTTATTTTTTTCAACAGTACAGCCCCAGCCATCATAATATCCGTTTAAGGATTCAGCAATTTCCACAAGTTCCCATACAACTTCGTTTATATGATTAAATATTACATTATCCATTCTTGAAATATTAATCTGATAAGTATCTGCTTCATTTTCCATCTTTCTGCTTGAAAGAATTTTATATCCCAGTTCTTCTAATTTTTTTGTAGCCAAATTTAGGCTTTCTTCCGAATAAAAATAAAGCCAGTGGTCTATTTCACGTTCTTTTTCGAGATTATCCCCCTGTTTCATTAAATTTTCTATAACACTTCTATTCATCATTGTTTTATAGGAATATATATCAGGATAAAGAAAATTAAAATAAATGTCCCATTCTACATCTTCAGTTATTGAACAGTTCCACTGATAATCCGGGAATTTTTTTAATGCTTCTTTACAAAGCTCTTCACTTTTTTCAGGATTTTTAGTAAAAACGTGAAGTTCGAGTCTGCCCTGTGATTTTACAGTTCCGGCAAATATATCTTCCAAAGTTTCCAGTCTGTTTATCACTTCATCTTCAATATCACATAAAACCGGGTATTCTTCATTAGATGAAAGTCCATTTTCAGTAGGATTATTCATCTTTATGAATATACTGATTCTATGATTATAATCCTCAACAGGTGCTATATCATATAAAGCCAAGTTAAGGCGGATAGATGCCGGATTATCATCTACACGGCACATATAAAAGTTCCAGTTTTGTCTGATTTCATTAAAATTTTGTTTCAATTTTTTCACTTTCCTTTCTATATTTAAACTTTCTAACCCGCTATATCCGCATTTGTAAACTCTAACTTCTGATTGACAGTAACTTCAATAGTATGTCCCCAGAACAAATCATCATCGTCAAAATAGAAATCAGCCGATTCACTGAATATATGAAGCCCTGTAAATCTCATTCTTTCTTTAAACTCTTTTTCTGTAACTTCCTTTTCATCTTCTTCCAACCAGGAATCATTTTTTAATTCAAGCAGTTTATAAGCTGAATATTCCTTGGCTTTTTTTATAAAGTCTGTAAGTTCTATATTTGAAAAAATATTTTTCACTTTTTTAAGTTCTTCCTTATTTTCAGCATTAAAATAATACTCAATGCCTTCCTTAACTAATTTATAGAGATTCAGTTCCTCTTTATTTGTAAATTTCCCAAAATTTTTAATAGTAACAGTTTTAGGCATTTTTTCTTTCGTTATTTCCTCTAAAACAGTGTCAGGAGCTGACCTGAAAGCACCAGACAGCTCTTCCATAGTAAAATTTCTCCATATATTCTGCAAAGCCTTATTGAACTGTTTTAATGTAGCTTCTATTTTTTCACCTTCTGTATCCACTAAAGAAAGTCTGTCACCTTCAAATTTCATTTCCTTCACAGAGAAATCATCTGGCACAGGTGTTCCTCCTATACCATAGCTTCCTTCATTTCTACGCCCCCATATAAGACAATATATTGAATCATTTTCATTGCTTTCTGAGTTTGGGAAAAAATACTTTATACGGTTTTCTTCTTTTACAATCCTTCCCTTTCTTAAAACTACAAAATCTTCCTTATTTTCAGAAAGACAGTAAGGTAAAGGAAAATCTTTTAATATTTCCATATTTCCTTCTAATATTTCTTCATGAATTTTTTTGAAGTTTTTCCATTGTATAAAAAATTTTAATCACTCTCCTATATTTTTTCTAATCCTTTCTCCCATAGGTCTTGAAATAAGGGGTTCTGAAAGTGTTCAGCTCCCATCATCTTCGTGATAGGTATTTGATACTACTGTTCCTTAGTTTTCTCTCCTAAAATATATTTATTTATATTAATATATTATAATATTTTTTTTATTTACTTCAACATATTTAATTTTTTTAAAAATTGTAGTAGAATAAAAAAATAAAATGTATTATAAAAAGCCTTGTTCATTTTAACAGACAAAATCTATCATCCAAGGAGGAAAAGGAAATGTTTAGAAAGAAAAAGGAAGTTTTTCATGTTGGAAAAGTTGAAATTATTATTAATGAATCAACCCTTGATGTATTTAGAAATACAATCTATTATGTAGATGTGCAGAATGCCCTGTGTATTAAAGGTGTTCCGTTTATTACCTGCGATATTTACGAAGATGAATTTTCTGACCACTTAATTGCTCAGGTGGGACTGGAAGATGATGAAGAAAATGATATATTACCAAGTGCAGAGGAGCTGAAAAATAAAAAAATTGTTTGCTTTATTCAGTTAGATGAGCATATAATGAGATAAAACTATAAAAAAGGAGAATAAAAAATTGGAAAATAGAAATTTATCTATATACGAATTAATAAAATCTTCCATTCAATCTGATGGAAATTTACTAGAAACTTTTAGCTTGCCTCAAGAAGAAACAGATGAAATTCCTTGGGCAGATGGTGCTATGGACGGAGTTTTTTTATACCATACAGCCAGAAATGAAGACAGTATAGAACATTTAAAAGATATCATATTTCAAATTTCAGAAGAGAAGTTTGAAGAAGCTGATAATAATTTAAACAATTCAAATTTTTTTCAATGGTTTCAATAAGGATTCCGCTATTAAAAATGGATTTTTTTCAGGAAAGAGAAAAAAATAAATGCTAATAATTTGTATAAATTTGTCACTTCTCAGTTAACTATTTCCAAAAAAATAAGGAATGTATAAAAATTTTCTTTATCTGTATTGTCATTAATGGGGGTTGAGAATGATGCTGAAACACTGGAAAAAAATAAAAAGTTTTAGCTCTTTCAGATGAATTTACCATATATTGTTTAAATATAATAGAATATTCGGAAAAATGCAAATGATGAAATTTTTTTGAAATTGCTAAAAAGGTTAAAGGATGGGGAAGAGTACATGCTATTCCATATTTAGAAGTTACTAATAATGAAATAAAAAGAATGGATATTGGAGGAAGGGTGTCATAATAGGGTAGTTCCGTCATATACTGCATTAACTTGTGCAGAAAAAAATAAATTTACTGGAAATATTAAATGAAGAAAATATCTCCAGTAAAAGATTTAATGATATTTCATATTTAGTTGATGCTTTATTAGATGAAGGATATGTTATTGGAATTTCCGCTTTAGAAAAATAAAGAAATGCTAATTGAAAAAAATATTTAGAAAAAGGCAAAATATTTATCTTCATCTGAAAATGATTATCGTACTATCATGATGATGAAAGAATATATAGAGGATAGAGAGGATATCAATAACGATTTTATAAAAAAATCTGTAATGAAATCCTGACTTCTGAAAAAAAGCTAAAAAAATAATATAAAGGAATTAATGAAAAAAAGGATGTGCATACGATATAGCAAAAATACATAAAAAAATTGATACTGATGAATATGCTTTGGAATATCTGCAAAAATAATCTTCTACAAAAATCCATATATAATGAATTATGTTTCAAAAAAAGAAAAATATGGAAAAAGATTGTCTTATCTCTAGAAAAAAACTTTATCATTGGAAAAAAATGAAAGGATTTCCTACTGATAAAATTAATTTTATAAATGAAGAATTTACAACTTTAAATGTTGCAGTTAGGGCTCTAGAAAACTTTAAAGGAATAGGAGAAAAATTTAATTATATGTGCTCTAATTTCTCCTTATGTAAATGTGAGACATGGAGCAGTTAATACATTGGAAAAAGTGGAAAGAAAAAAAGGATATTTTTTTCCTAATGAATTAATAGAAAATATAAAAAAACTTAGAAAAAAATTGAAGTTGATACAGATTTAAAAAGAAAAAAATTAGAAAAAAATTATTAAAAATAATTCAAAAAAATAGGATTGTCTCAAAAAAATTTAAAAAACTGTTATAATTATTAACAGAAACATTTGGAGGCTAAAATGAAATTAATGTTTATAGAATTTTTTTATAGTTATATCCTTTATTTTTTTCTATTGTTTATTATTTTTATAATCAGAAAAAGATTAATAAAAAAAGTTATGTTTTTAGAAATTGATGAAGATTTAAAAAAACTTAGCACCTGAAGAATTTTTTTCTAAACATATTTAAGAGGGAAAAAAATTTTTCAAAAAAATAGTCAACTATGCTGGATTTTTTTCTTATTTTTTTATTATTTACTTTCTTCATTGTATTTCTAGGATATCAGGAATATAAAGATTATTCAGATTTTTTTCAATTAGTCCTATTATACCAATATTTATATGGTTTTGTTATCTCTGCTAATTTACTGCTTGCTTTACTGATAAAAAAAGAAAAAACAAGAGAATTTCTGAAATGTTGGATAATTTAGAAAAAAATCTAAACTTTTTAAAAATGTGCAAAAAGCGGATTTTATACTCTCAAATAAAATAGTTGAAACTGGATTATTAGGAAATGATATAAAAATTTGGAAGTAAATTTTTTTATTTGTTATTTATCCAGGCTATATAATTCCTTATTATTGGCTTGATGATGTAAAAGTTGAAGAAATTTTTTTGGTAGATATGGAAGTAAATCCTATTATGTAAATGTTATATTAAAAAGCACCTTTTTAAACCTATAAATATAACTTTTTGCCAAAAAGAAGTTTTGTGAAAAAAATAAGATATATTCTTTTTAAAAAGGAAATATAAGGCACAAAAAAATAAACAAAACATATAAAAAAATAGATATACTGCACCTCCAATACTGTGTCTAACTTTTTGGGGGCAGTACACTATCTCAAAAAAATTGAAAAAAAGTGTTATAATTACTAATAGGAAAAACACGGAGGTTAAAATGAAATTGATATTTGAACTGACTAATGAACAAAGAAAAATATTTAGGACTTATTCCTGTGGAAGAACATTGGGAACTTGTAAAGTTTGACAATGGTATCTATTATTATTTTGAAGATGACACTATAAAAAAAGAAATAAAAAGTCAGCAAAAAAATTATTATCATGAATCTGAATTAAATGTAAAGACATCAGAAAAATCGTACAATGATACTTCCAAAAAAACTAAAAAGGGGAAAAAAATTAAAAAAAGTTTAATTATACGGCAACTCAATCTTTTTCACCTTTTTGGAACTTATTTTACTTTTTTTCAGTTGATGGAGTGATTATTGCAAATTATACTTCGCAAAGAACTTATTATTCAGAAACATTTACTGAAAAGGAAAAGATATCTCTTGATGATTTAAAAAAATGGTTGGATAAATGGATGAAAGAAACTACCGAAGAAGATTTAGAAGAAATAGAAGAATTTAAAAAAACGCTAAAAAGAAAGCATTGTAAATTTAATGAAGGTGATTTCTTTTGCTTTCAAACTCTCAAGAAGAGAATGGTGTTTTGGTAGAATTTTTAATGGATGTTTCTAAACTAAGAAAAAGATGAAAAATTTTTGAAAAGAATAAAAACTATGGTTTAGCTCATCTTATGGGAAAACCTTTAATAATAAAAAGTCTATCATAAAATAAGTGATAATAAAAAAATATTGATTTGAAAGAATTATCTGAGTGTCTGGCATTGCCTTCACAACCTATTATGGATAATATTTTTTTATTATGGAGAAGCTGTTATTTTTGGGTAATTTACCTTTAAAAACCTGAAGAAAAATGATATGTTTATTTCAGTTAGTGAAAGTATAAGTGGTATAGATAAAAAAATATCGCATACCTGCAATATGGACTTATATATAGGGAAATTCCTCTTTCTGATTATGAAAAAAACTTATTAAAGAATTAAAAAAATTGGTGCTCAAACTCTTAGAAGAGAAGGAATAGGTTTTTGTAATAGATACCTATAAATTAAAGGAATGTATAGAAGCAAAGTCTAATTCTCCTTTCTGGGAAAAAAATATAAAAAAAGCGTAATATACCTGATTTGAAAAAAATCCAGATTATATAGAACTGAAAAAGAAAAAAATTTTTTTAAAAGCCTTTGGCCTTGATGCAGATAAAAACTTATGAGGAGAATTTAAAAAAATGGTGGAGGTTAAATAATGTTTTTTTCTTAGGATATTTAGTTTTTTTATTCTGCATTATCACTTTTAATAGATACATCAATATTTTTTTCAATACTTTCCTTTATATTAGGAGGAACACTATATTTTTAATAGCGACTTTTTCCTTACAAGGAATAGCAATTTGTGCTTTTTGGACTGTTAAATCTAATTTCAAGCCTATGTTATCATAGTAAAAAAATGCATACTGGAGGCAGTTCATTTATTAATTACAATACAAGCTATAATTTTCTTTCAATCTCCATAGCAACAGTTATCTTTGCTATTCCTGTTTGGTATATTATTATTAAAACAGACATAATAGAAATAGGAGGTTCACCTTTATATTTTTTTATCCCAAGTCTTCTTATATCCTGGGCTATACTTTTTAAAAATAGCGGATAGAATTTTTATACACAATAGAAAAAAACTCAGGAAGTAGTTTTTAGGAGATTATTTTACTATTCACAGAAGTAGAAGAGATCTTACACATGTCTATATTTTTTTAAATTTAAAAGATTCTCCAGATTTATATTCGACTGGAATGTTTAGACAGAGAATTTTTTTATAAATAAGATTGGTTCTAAATTTTTCCTGCACTTTTTGGAAAAAGGAATTTTTTTGGGACAAATTATATAACAAGTATAAAAATTAATTGAAGATGCAGGAGTAAATGCTCCTATTAGAAAAATAAAAATCCGGAGGATATTATAATGGAAAAAAATCGTAAATGGGGATATGTTTTTGATGAAAAAAATTAAATATGTATATTCCTGACTTACCAAGACAAAGAAAAAAATTGCAAAAAGTCTTTGCTAGTTTTATCAGCAATCTCTTTTATTGCAGCTTCAGTACAGGGATTTTTCTTAGATAAAAACTTCTTATGAACAGATATCGTTTCTAATTTACAGCATAGTAGCAATATTCTTCTTTTTTTATCTTTATATGCCGTCATAAAAAAATAAATATACGCCTTATCGAAAAAAAGATTAAAATTAATTGGAGAAGTCAAAAAAATAGATTCATCTGAAAAAAATTCGAAGTTCGGCCTTTAAGAAAAAAATAGATATCTTTTTTTTCTGTATAATTGCCTTTATCATGATGATTTTTTTGCATTATCTTTTCAGATAAATAAATTATTAGAAGATTTTTTTCATTTGAATTTATCATTTATCTCCTTTTTATTATTGGAATAATGATATTCAGCTATATTAATTTTCTGAAGGAGCTTAAAAAAATAGAAAAATATTCCCTGCTTATAGACAGACAAATTATAAAAAAATATACTATGAAAATGATGAAATGGAATATATAAAAACAAATAATATAGACTATGTCAGATTTTTATTCAATCAGACATGGAAGGAAAGCAAGAAGGGAAAAAAATATCCTACTTTACAAATTTTTTTGACATTGAAGAAAAAACTTGCTGAAATGACTATAAATTTAAATGATTACTATTTACTAAAAGAAATATTTTTGCAGAAAACAACGTGGCAATAAATGACCAGTATGAAGATTTTTTTAACAGGAAAAGGTGAAGAACTGTGGAGTTATCAGAAAAAGATAAAGAATATGTTATTTCCTTACTCAAGCAAGGAAATAAAGTGGAGGCTATTGCCTTTGTTAAAAGATAAAACAGGAATGACTTTAAAAAGAGGCTAAAGATTATATTGATAAAAAAACGATAATGAATATTATGATAAAAAAACATGTCTATTTCTGAAGAAGATGAGAAATATATATCTTCTCTGATTAATGAAAAATAAAGAACTGGAGGCAGTTACTTTTTCTTCATAAAAAAATAAGGATATGTCTTTATTGGAAGCAAAAAAATTATACAGATAGGTTAATTTTTAAATAAAAAAATATTGAAACTAAGAAGGAAAAATAGCCGTAAATGGAACAGTGTTTATGATGAAAAAAATTGAATACTTTTTGTTCCTAATTTAGCTAGACAAAAAGAAAGCACTAAAAAAATAATGAAAGTTGTTTTTCCTGATACTTCTGCTTATTTCTTTAGTTCAGCTGATTTTTTTGGATAGAAGCTCAGATATAAAAAAATGATAATTTTTTTAGCTTTTCTATCTTAGGTATTCTAGTTTTGATGATAACTTTACCTTTAGGTAGCTTAAGTATCCACTATATAGAGAATAAATTGAAAAAAACTTGAAAATTTAGAAGTTTCAAATCAATTTGAAGTCAAAGCTTTCATCAGTAATTTTGATTTGTTTTTACAAGTCCTGGGAATTCTTATATTTATTATTATAATCCCTATTCTTTTTTTATTAAAAAAACTATAAGGAAGTAGACTATAAAAAAACTACAAGGAAATTTTTTTATTTCTTTTGGGTTGATTGCAATCACAGTCGCCGGTATTTATGAACTTTTAAAAAAATGTTAAAGAATAAAAAAATATTTTTTTAAATATAGACAGCAGGGAAATTACTCTGTTATACAATAAAAAAATGAAATGAAATCTATAAAAAAATTGAAAAAAATAAATTTTTATCAAATTTTATGATAAAAAAAGTTAAGAGGGGGTAAGGACTAATATTCCCATCATAGAAATTTTTTTGATATGGAAAAAAATGTATTTACTAAAATGGAAGTAAAAAAATAAGTGACTATATCCTGTTAAAAAAAGTATTTTTGAAAGACATAAAAATAATGGTGGATGATAATTTTAAAATGCTTTTAATTCAGAGAAATTAAAAATGGCTACTTATGAAGCTTTTTATGAAAAATAAAAAAATAATAAGGAAGGTTTAAAAAGGAGGAAAAAAATTAATGATTATTATGATGATGTTTCTTAATATGTTAATACTTGTTATATGCGGTGTAACTCTCATATATTTAATAAGCAGAAAAAAACAATGGAATGTTTTTTTATGTAGAAGAGGAAAAACTTATATCTTAATTCCTTACCTGCAGTAAAAAAATTCCACTTTCTGATATTGATTATGTGGAATTTTACTATACCCGTATCCGTATCTCTTACAGGGGGCAAATAAAAAGTTCATAAGAAAAAAATGGAAAAAGTGGTTAAACGTTTTTTTCAGACAAGTAAAATTTCACTCTCTGTTACTGAGCAGATGATTTTTAGATGAAATAGATAAATTAACACCATTTTTTTAAGAAATATTACATACCTTATACTATTCAAGATAATTAAAGAATAAAAAAATCTATGAATATGAAATTATTGCAGAAACAGATATTTTTTTACTGGAAAGGAAGTGTTTTAAATGGAAGATTTTGCCCAGATGATGTTTATCCCTGTTACCTTTATTGTATTAATATTTATTGCCATAATCACAAAAAGAGGGATGGAAAAAAATTGTATTTTTTTAGAAAGTAATGATAAACTTGAAGATTTAAATCCCAGGGATTTTTCTATAATATTTTAAAAAAATGGAGAGGGGATCAAAAAAATAATTTACTGGACAGAAATTATTTTACTAATTGTGGATACTGCATATATTTTTAGTTGGTGGATATCTTCAATATCTTAAGGAAATGGAATTTTTTTAAAAAAGAATTTCCCGATTTTCCTATAAGCCCTATTTCATCCCTATTTGTAAAAATTCTTTATTCCTATTTTCATGTGGTTTGTTCTAGTTTTTTTCTATTGGTATTTGCTTATTTTATGCAAAAGAAGGAAAACAAAAAGAATTAATGAAATGTTGGATAATTTAGATAATCATAACCTTTTAACTTATGCAAAAGAAGATTTTTTTAAATCTGACAGAATAGTTGACACAGGAATAATAGCACAAAGCGATTTAAAACTTGGGGACGAATATTTATTCTGTATTTATCCGGCATATATAATCCCCTATTCATGGATTAGTGATATAAAAAGTTGATAAAAATTTATAGTCGTGGAGGAAACTGTTATTTTTTTAAATTTTACCCTTAAAAAAACTCTTCTAATTTTATCAAGATATTTTTTTCTAAAGAGAGTGCGACTGAAAAAAAGTTAGGGAGCTTATCTTAAAGGATAAACAGGAACTATACGGAAGGGAAGGATTTTTAAATGGCAATGTCTGGAATAATCAGGGGATATTCTCTTTATTCCCTCACTCTTTATTTTATCTATGTTTCTTGCTTTTTTTCTTTAGAAAAAGAATAGTCAGAAAAAAATTTTTATTTTTTTAGAATTTGATGAAAATGTAAAGAACTTAGCTCCCAGAGATTTTTTTTACAGTATTTTTAAAAAAATGGAAAAAAATCAATAAAAATCTTTTTATTTGGCAGAAGTTTTATTTTTTTGCTGGCAGATATCTTATTTATCCTATTTGGTGGATATGCAATGTATCTTGAAAGACTGGAATTTTTCAAAAGAAATATTCATATCTTCTCATAAGTCCTGCCTCATTCGTACTAGATCATTTAACACTACCAATTATTTTTATGGGTTATTATGTTTTTTTCTTATTACTGCTTACATTATTTATGATAAAAAAAGAAAAGAAAAGAATTTCTGACATGCTGGATTATTTAAATAAATACAATATTTTTAAATAATGCAAAAAAATAGATTTCTTTAACTCAGATAAAAATAATTAAAAAGTGAAGTAATATTACAAAGTGATATAAAACTTGGAGATAAATATTTATTTTCCATCTATACTGCATATATACTCCCCTACTCATGGATTAAAGATGTGAAAAATTGAGAAAGTTCATGGTCGTGGTGGTAATGGAGGTTTTTATTATTTAAATTTCACTTTAAATAAATCTTTTAACCCTGTGAGAATATTTTTTGCTAAAAAGGAAACTGCCGAACAAGTTAAGAAATTTCTTTTGAAAAAGCTTTTTATTAAAAAAATGCCTCAAAAACTCTTTACAACAAGATGTGGGGCATTTTATTTTATAATTTATCAATTTAAAAATTATTTGGCTTAATCAAAATAGATCCTTTATTCTTTCAAATAGGCTTACCTTCGCAGTTTCATCATATTTTCTGAAAAGATGGAACCATCTGTCCTTTCCAAGATAGTTCAACCTAAACAGCTCAGATCTTTTAAATATACTCATCATATAAAGTCCCTGATCATCATCAATAATATTTTCCTTTAAAAGCTCATTCTGATTATTTCTTAACAGCTTGTAAAATTCCTTCCATTTTTTAGGACTTCCTACAATCGAGCCTCCAATAATATATACGGCATTATTAAAAATCGCACTATATACATCTTCCATACTGTTAAGAGGATGTTTTTTCCTTATTGTAAATAAGTGTATCTTTTCCTTGTCAAAGTCGTATTTCCAGCATTTGATACCATTAAGCGTCTCCATATCCCTTATATATCCAAAATCAACCCATGCTACAAGTTCTCCAGATACAAGTTTTTTTCTTATTGCATAATTGACAAAATAGGTTTTCAGATTATTTATAAGCACATATTCCGGAGACCAGTATTCTATATTTACAAGCATATCCTTATTTACCCTGCTCCTGAATTCTTCACTTTTCTGTACTTTTTCTATTGCTTTTATCTGTCTTCTAAATTTCTTCTTAAGCTCTATTATAATTATTTTTGTAGGCTTTCCTTCCCTCAGTTTCACAATTCTTTCTCTATGCTCTTCAGAAGTGAATACAACCATTTCATTTTCCAGTACAGCAAGCCTTGAAAAGTGTTCAAAATACGTGTCATTTGTCCTTCTCAGGTAGTCAGGATATCCTTCCCCTATCTCTCCTCTGCCTATATCAAAAAACGCAGTAACTATACTCATTGGCTTTGTTTTTTCACTTACCATTTTCATCTCCCGTTTTTATACATCAAATTTTTTATTAAAATAATCATAAAACGAATCAGGAATACAATTTCCCTTTGATATTCCCTTCTGTGTTAATTTATGAACGTTTGTTTTTTCTGTAATTCTGTTAAGTTCCATTTCAGAAAATCTTTCATTCCATCTGCTGAAAAGAATATGAGGCAATGTATCGTCTACAACTTCACATTTTTCTTCAGTCATATATTTTCCTGCCAGTTCATTATAAAGTATCTGAAAAAAGAAATAATGTGGTATTTCGCTTTCATTTTTCCAGAAAGTAAGCATTAACTCCAGTAGATAATGTATTACCTTATTATTTTTTTCTGAAAAAATAACGCTGTTCAAAACTCCAACTTTATTTCTTTTATCCCAGGAAAAATAATCACTGTTCAGCTTTTCCCAGAATTCTTTATTTTCAGTACTGTCTGAACGCTGAAACATGAAATATCCTTTATTTTCAATTCCAGCAGAAGCAGAATACTCAGATAATAAACCTGTCATTAAAATTGAAGCATCCAGCCATACACCACCATAAGAATCAAGTAAAGCCAGCCTTAGTAAGTCACTGAAATGAGTATATCCCATGCTTCCATTTTCAATCTTTTCCATAACAAATTCAGGAAATTCAATATATTCCTTCATATTTTCATTATCAAGTCTTATAATCTCATAATTTCCTTTATATTTATCAGCCGACTTATAACACAGTTTCACAATATCAGGCAGTTTTCCGTATTCCCATCCTGTTCCCCAGTACTGCCATATTATTTTTCTTCCAGCAAGATTTTTTTTTGGAAAAACTTCAATTTTCTCAGTTTTTCCCTCAAAATATGCTTCTATTATCCTGTCCCAGCTTTCAGCCACTGCCTCCTGCTGTGAAAAGTCCACTTTTCTCTGTATACTCTTATAAAAAAATTTTGGCAGCAGTTCCTTGTATATATACTTCCATGGCTTTTTATTCAGTATTCTATTTATTTCGTAAAATTTTGAATTTGAAAACTTTATTCTATTATTTTCCATTTTTCTCTTCCAATCTCTTTACTACTTCTCCATACACCCTGTCAACTGTTATTCCCGGTATTCCTTTATAATATTCCTTTGAGTATGCATGCTGCTTCTCAGGAATGGCAGTAATGCTGTTTTCGTAAAATTCATTGTCTTCTATTACATTACTTTTTTCTGTCCATGGGAAAAATCCTAATCCTCTTTTTCCCGGTCCAAAAATCCCTATGACAAAAGGCTTTTCAAATGCACTTCCTATATGAATAGGGGCACTGTCATTGCTTATTACTATATCTGATTTTGAAAGCAATGCCGCAAATTCAAGCAGTGAAATCTCTCCCCTCAAATCTATTACATTTTCAGCGTTTATAGAATCTAACTTCAAACTTTTTTCAGCTTTTCCACCTGTTACTGCAATCAGATTTTCCTTATTTTCAGTAAGTCTCTTTATCAGTTCATCATATTTTTCCATTGGCCATATTTTTTCAGGTCTCTGGCTTCCAGGGGCAACTGTTATCAGATTCCGGTATTGCCTTCCGTTTAATATTTCATTTATTTTCTTATAGTCTTCTTCTGAAGGATATATTCCTAAAGGTACTCTTTCCCCATTATAATCAACAAGGTCAAGCAGCCTTTCCACTTCATGCTTTTTCATGTCATAGTGTCTCACATCAGTCAGAAGAAAAGATCCTGTTGCCACATCAAACCCAATTATTTTCTTTATTCCTGCCATTTTTGCAAGCATTATCGATCTTATAAATCTGTGGGGAATAATTGCCAAATCATATTTATTATTTTTCACAATTTTCAGAAGTCTGAAAAATCCCTTTATTCCCTTATCTGTTCCCTTTTTGTCATAAAGTATTATGTCCCTTAGATTTGGATTGTTACTTATAATACTTTTATTTCCCGGCAATGTAAGATAATCTATCTCAGACTCAGGATAAATATCCCTTATTTTCTGTATTAACGGCGTTGACAGGACAATATCCCCTATAAATGCCGTATGAATTATTAATATTCTCATTTCGTTTCCTCTACTTGTTATTTAATTTTTTTATTTTCATTTTAAAATATTATACCACAATTCATATTTTCATTAAAATGAAAAAAATTTCTTTTCCATGATTTCCTTTATCTGAAAAATTCTCCCATAAAATAGCCCTCAACTGTTTTTTTCCTTTATTTTTTTACTATTATATTGTATAATTAGAAATGTTAAAACTGTATTTAAAGGAGGAAACATGGAAGAAATTTTAAATGAAAATATGGGGAATGTTGCATCAAACAAAACTGGATATGTTTTTGAGTGTAGAAATTTGTCAAAAAGTTATGGATATGAAACTGCCCTCAACAGCATCAATCTTTCTCTTGAAAGAGGAAAAATCATAGGGCTTCTTGGACCAAACGGAAGTGGAAAAACAACTCTTATAAAACTTGCAAATAACCTTCTGATGCCTTCTTCAGGACTTGTTCTTATAAATGGGAATAAACCTGGAGTGGAAACAAAAAAAGTTGTTTCGTATCTGCCTGACAAAAATTATCTTGATGATTCACAGAACATCAATTCAATATTGAGACTTTTTAAGGATTTTTATGCAGATTTCAACGAAGAGAAAGCTCTCTCAATGCTTTCGGACCTTAAAATCGACCCTAGAAGAAGATTCAAATACCTTTCAAAAGGAAATAAGGAAAAGGTTCAGCTTATTCTAGTAATGAGCAGGGATGCCGATCTTTATCTTCTGGATGAACCTATTGCAGGAGTCGATCCGGTTGCAAGGGAATATATACTTGACACTATAATTAAAAATTACAACAGAAGAGGAACTATAATAATTTCAACACACTTGATTGCAGATGTTGAAAGGGTTCTGGATGAAGTTATTTTTATTAATAAGGGAGACATTCTCCTGCATGAAAGTGCAGAGCACATTAAATCTGCTCACAATAAAAGCATCGATGAATATTTCAGGGAGGTTTTCAAATGATACTAAAATTATTTAAATACGATTTTATGAATATAGGAAAAAAATTAATACCTTTTTATATTGCGGCTCTTGTCATTGGAATTATTAACAGATTTCTTCTTCTTACAACGGATATTTCACGTATGGAAAGGGAAAATAATTTCTTAGCAATGTTCGGATCTCCGCTTTTATATTTTGCATACTTCGCTGTAGTTTTCGGAATTTTCTGTATGACAGTATTTGTCATAATCACAAGGTACAGCTCTTCAATATATGGAAATGAAGGATATCTTACAAATACTCTCCCATTAAAAACCATCACAGATAATATTGGCAAAACTGATAAATTTTTCTTATATGGATATTTATAAGTTACTTTGTTATATTTGTTTCACTATTTATCCTTTTTTTCCATTTGAATTTTTTTATAAGAAATATTATTAAGGATTCTGAATTTTATCAGGACTTGAATACTATAGTTAAAGAATTTTTTTAATTCTAAATATTTTTTTATATCTATTTTTACAGCTTATTTATAATTTCTTTGCACACGTACAGAGTATTCTTATTATATTTTTTTAAGTATTGCGATAGCGAATTTGTTTAAAAAGCTATAAAGTGGTTGTAGGAGTTATTGCTTTCTTTATAATTTCAATTATTTTTTTCATTTATCAGTGCATCAGTTACTTATTCTGCAATGAGAAATTTAGACGTACCTGTAATGTATGGTGATATTGACCCGATTATCTTCACTTCTTTAAGAAATGGAACTATAACTTCAATATTGTATTCTCTTATTTCTTCAGTGTTACTATTTTTTTCGGGGTACATTATTTACACACACATAATCTGAATCTTGAGTAGATGACATGTTCGTAGTATGGCGAACAGGATAATCAAAAAAACGTACAATGAGATGAAAATTTATACAGAAGCTATTTTTGAAATGAAAGTTTTAAAAAAATAGCTTCTTTTTATTTTTTTTCCTATTATATTTAATTTATATTTACTTGACTTTAATTTTTTTAAAACCCCTTCTATTCCAGCAAATAAGATTTTATGTAATTCTAGTTGTCTTCAATATTTTCACGCAGAATTAGGTATAAAAATAATTTGAAATAAGCAAAAATGTCCTATTTCCAAGACATTCATTAATATATTATTTAAAAAAATGTGGCTGGGCTGAATGGATTCGAACCATTGCATGCTGGAGTCAAAGTCCAGTGCCTTACCGCTTGGCGACAGCCCAATCTAAATCTTAATTACTTAAGACAATAAATATTATATATAATTTTTTTATATTTTGTCAACTACTTTTTTTACAATTTTTTTATATTTTTTTCTGATAAAAAATTTTTTTCGAGGTATTTTTCCTGACTTCCAACCTTCATTTAAATACCTCTATTTTTTTAAGCCTTTATAACCTTTTTTTAAATATTTTTTTATTTCTTGTTATATTTATTCATTAATTTTGAAATGTCCATATCATTTTTTATGTCATCTATAAGATTAAACATTTTTTCAAGTGATTCTTTTATTGTTTCCTTTTCTTCAGGAGAAAATTTTCCAAGAACATGCCCTACTGTCTCTTCCTTTGATTTTGCCTTTCCTATTCCATATTTTATCCTTACGAATTCTTCCCCCACATGCTGTATTATCGATTTAATTCCATTATGGCCTGCAGATCTCCCGTCCTTTCTGATTTTTATCTTTCCAAACTCCATATCCATGTCATCGTATATTACAAAAAGGTCAGTAGCAGGATCCATCTTAAAAAACCTTATTGCCTGCCCTACTGCTTCACCACTTAAATTCATGAAAGTCAGGGGTTTCTGGTAAAAAACCTTTTCCCCCCTGTAATCAGTCTGGACAAACTCTGATTTATACTTTTCCCTTATATCAGTTATATTATTTTTTCTGAGATATTCATCTATAAATATAAAACCTACATTATGTCTTGTAAGCTTATACTGTTCTCCCGGATTACCAAGTCCTACAATTAACTTCATCTGTTTCCTTTTTTCCTTCCTTTTAGTTATAAATCCTGTCTTTATTTATGATTTTCCTTTATCACTGCTATAAGAAGGGCAATATCATTATAAGTAACTCCGCTTATTCTGCTTGCCTGTCCTATTGTTGCAGGATTTCCGTACATAAGTCCTGAAATGGCTATATTACTTAATCCCTGTATTTTTTCATAGTCAATATTTTCAGGTATTTCCATTTTTTCAAGCTTTTCAAATTTTTCAATCTGTGCCTTCTCCCTTTCAATAAACACATTATATTTTGCATTTATTTCAACCTGTTCCTTTGCCAGAGGGGAAAGAGCCACAGTTTCCACAAATTCTGAAAGGTTGTCGTAGCTTATTTCCTTTCTCGCCAGAAATTCAAAAGCTGAAACAGGATTATTTGCACTTTTTGTGGAAATATCCTCACTTCCATTTTTTATGTTAAACTCTTTTCCTATTCTTTCAAGTTTCTCGTTTGTTTCCTTTGTTGGATAAACAGTTATTCCCTTCAATCTTTCTATTTCTGCTTCTATTTCATTTCTGACATTTTCAAGTTCCTTAAGCTTTTCACCATTTAAAAGACCTATCTCCTTAGATTTTTCAAGCAGCCTTATAAATATGTTGTCCTGTCTCAGTGTAAGCCTGTATTCAGCCCTTGACGGCAGTACCCTGTATGGCTCAGGGGTCTTCTTGTTTATTATGTCATCTATAAGGACTCCTATATAGCCCTCACTTCTTTCAATTATTATTTCCTTTTTTCCAAGTATTTTCCTTGTGGCATTTACTCCTGCAATAAATCCCTGACATGCAGCTTCCTCATAACCGCTTGTACCATTTATCGTTCCTGCAGTGTAAAGTCCCTTAACTACTTTTGTTTCCAGTGTCAGATTTAGCTGATATGCAGGAATAAAGTCATATTCCACAGCATATCCATATCTTACTATTTTGGCATTTTCAAGCCCTGCAATTGTTTTAAGCATTGCTTCCTGTGCAAATGGAGGCATTGCTGTCGTAAATCCGTTTATATATATTTCATTTGATTCTACAGATTCCTGCTCCAGAAAAATCTGATGATTTGTCTTTTCCGGAAAGTTCATTATTTTCCTATCCAGCGAAGGACAGTGTCTCGGTCCCTTTGTACTCACAACTCCTGTCACAATTGGAGAATATTTAAGCATTTCCTTTCCTGTTTCTATCGTTTTTTCAGTTGTAAATGTAAGCCATGTTGGAAGCACCTGATTATATTCCTTTTCTGTTTCATATGAAAAATATCTTGGCTTGTCTTCCCCCTTCAGTTCTTCCATTTTTGAAAAATCAATACTCTTTCTGTCCACTCTCGGAGGAGTTGCAGTCTGATATCTGTCAAGTTCAAATCCATATTTTATAAGATTGTCAGGTAGTTCATCACTTGAAGGCTCTCCCTGTCTTCCTGCAGAATATTTTACATCCCCCATTATGAACTGACCTTTTAAAAATGTTCCTGTACAAAGTACAACAGCCTTTGCAGAATACTCCACCCCCAGATTGTCTATTACACCCTTTACACTTCCATCTTCAACAATAAGATCATTTACAATTCCCTGAACTATATACAGATTTTCTTCAGTTTCAACTATTTCCCTCATTTTTACCCTGTACCAGTATTTGTCAGCCTGTGCCCTCGTTATTCTTGAAGCAAGCCCCTTTGTATGATTCAGATTTTTCAGCTGAAGGTTGTAGTTGTCTATATGTCTTGCCATTTCTCCGCCAAGCATTCCAAGCTCTGATACAAGATGGCTTTTTCCAGGTCCTCCCACTGAAGGATTACACGACATCATGGCTATACTGTCTAAATATATTGTAAACAGTGCCGTTTTCAGTCCCATTCTAGCTGATGCAAGGGCGGCTTCCACTCCTGCATGTCCTGCCCCTACAACAATTATATCGTAATTTTTATTCATTTCTTTTTTCCCTTTCATTTCCCTTTACTTCAGAACTATCTTTTCTTTCTTTTAAAGAAATATCTGAAGGTTCTTGTGTTGTCCTTTACTGCAACATAAATTTTATGCCTGTTTATATAACCGTAAAGTTTGTCATATACTTCATTGTAAGATTTTTTATAAAGTTCTGAATAATATTTTGAAAATATTTCCACATATTCCTTATCTTCCATCATTCTTGATACATTTTTCATTCTCGCATTAAAATCAAGACTTTTACGGAATGTCATTCTGTTAAGATCTATCAGATAAAATCCATATCTATCAGAATCTTCCTTTCTTATAAGAACATTTCCAGGCGAATAATCATCAAATTCAACCCCTTTTTCATGCAAATCAAAGGTAAATTCTGCAAACTGGGCTATTATCTTTTCCCTGTCCCTGTCAAATATTTCCTTTACTTCAGGCTTTAATTTTTCCCGCCATAAAAGCTCCCTGCATGTAAACTGGTACTTTAAATCCTCACTTATGTAAAAGTGTCTCTTTTCTCCTGCAGCTTCATCATAATATTCATCAAAATACGCTATTGGCTCAGGTGTATTTATACCAAGTTCCACAAGCCTTCTTCCATACAGATATGATCTTTTCCCTTTTGAACCTTTAAAATATTTGTATACAAACTGTATAAGCAGGCTTTTTTTGCTGAAACATTTTACGTTTATTTCCTTTTCCTTGCCATTATGTTCTATTTTAAATCTCTTTATCCTGTTTCTTTCCTCATTTACTGATTCCCCTGTTTTATCAAAGTTTCTTAAAACTTCCAGAAGAACCTCCTTGTTATAACCTTCCGTTATTTCATAATTTATTTTTTCAGACATATAATCCTCTTTATTTTTTTATTTATAAAATTCACTCTTTAAATTTTATCATAATTTTTTTCTTTTTAATCAAACAGGCATCAGTATCTTAAGCATATTTTCCTGGATTATTTTCCATTATTCTTAAGATATTTTTCCTTCGCCTTTTTTATTCTCTTTCTTGCTTCTTTTAGAACTTCCTTGTCACTTATATACTTTTCCGCTTTTTTTATAAATTCAAGCGCCTCATCAAATTTATTCCGCATTTCTGCAATATATGCCGAATTAAAATAATGAAGCGGATTATCAGGCTCAAGCATAAGCAGTTTATCGCACACCTTCTTTGCCCTCTCAAAATCCTTTATTGCAGAAGCATACCTTCCTTCCATGTTAAGTACCTTTTCCCTTGGATGACCGCTATTTGCAAAGTTTATAAGAAGAAGTTCTATCTCTTCATATTTTTCAGCCTTAATTAGCATCTCATAAAAATTTTCAAAGACGAAGTCCTCAGCTTTACTGAAATTTATGGCAATATTATAATATTTTATTGCCTCATCAATATTTCCGGCCGCATTTTTCAGGTCTCCCATCCTCATGTAAATATAATATTCCTCTACGTTATTTTCCTTATCTGCAAGCCTTTCCTCATATATCTGCATTGCCCTGTCAAACTGGTTCATTCTTATCAGGCATTCAGCCTTATCCATGTATCCTTCAGTATTTGAAGGTTCTTTTTTGATTGCCTTTTCCAGCATTTCAAGAGCCTTTCTGTAATACTTCAGTTCCATGTAGCAGAGTCCCATATTAAGCATGACATGGTAATTGCTTTCTGTTTCAGAATATTTCTCATAATAGGAAAGCGCCTTCTTATATTTTCCTATTGCTTGACTGAGATATCCCATGTTAAATATCACTTCAGGATTGTCACTATATTTTTTATATGCTATTTCACTGTATTTTATAGCTTCCTTATAAAAGCCTGTATCCACGTATATTTTTGAAATCATTTTCAATGCCTGGTAATTTCCCTCTTCCATTTCAAGCACCGTTTCCAGATAGATTAGAGCGTCGTAAGCTTTACCTTCTGTATAAGATTCAAAAGCTTCCTTTAATAATTCCTCTACATTCATTTTTTAAATCTCCTGTCGTTATTCAGCTTTTTTAACAATTTTTTCCTTTCCTTTGAAAAAATTTCCATATTATCCGTACCTATTTTCAAATCTATATAGTTTTTTACGTAAATTTCAAAATCCACAATTGTTTCTTTTCTTATTTCGTCCCTCCATTCTTCATTTCCCTGTATCTGAAGTTTCTTTTCCATACAGAAATAAAATAAATCGCTGTAAACCCTCTGGGCCAGCATATCCCTCACCTTATAATAGGTGTACGCATCTGTTCCTGTCCTTCTAACTGCATCCCTTTCCCCAATAAGAGGCATTTCAGTAAGCAGCTTTGCCATTGCCTCTATTTTTCCGCTTTCTTTCCTGTCATAGCAGTTAAAACATATTTTTTCATTTCCTCCAGGATAAAATATCTTTCCACATTCACTGCACTGGATAAAACCGCTGCTTAAAAGGTATTTTTCCCTTTTCCTGTTATTTTCCGCTATTTCCTTAAGCCTTATGGCAAAATTTTCATATTTTTTATCTATTTTATCAATATTTTCCTTTATTTTTTCCTTTTCTTCGGTAGACAGTTCCATATCCTTTTCCTGAAGATAATTTTTTTTCTCAGCTGTTTCAATTGTTTTCAACGTATTTTCAGTTTTTTCCTGCTTCCTTAAATCCAGTATATTTCTTTTGGAATTTCTATTTATTTTCCTAACCTCAAGTTTTTTTCCACAACATTTCCCTGAAAAAAACTCATTAATTTTTTTTCATTATTATGGAAGAATATGAAATAATGCTATGATGAATAACAGGATCATGTACGTTTATTGTCAGTTCCCTCATATAAAGGTTTTTAGGCTCAGATTTTTCAGCAATTATATTTCCTGCAATAAGTTCCCAGTTTTTTCTCAGTTTCCATAGGGTATAGCCTTCACCTTTAAAAGCCGAACATTTAAGCTCAAATATGTTTTTATCCAGTTTCTTTATTTCCTTACTCATAGACCTTCACTTTCCCTTTTTCCACAATAAATCTTTTCCCTTTTATATTTAAATCTTCAGTTGAAGTTATAAAACATTGGATCTTCTTATTTACAAAATACTCAAGTATACTCTTTTTTCTTACTTCATCAAAGTATGAGGCAATGTCATCCATTATAAATACAGGATATTCATTTTTTTCCTTCACAAGCATGTCTATTTCAGAAATTTTCAGGGAAAATATAATTGACTTTTTTTCCCCCTGGGATGAAAAGGATTTTGCATTTTTGCCATTCAGTTCAAATACAAAGTCATCCTTCTGAGGTCCGATAAGGCTATATCCAAGGAATCTCTCCCTTTCTGCTTTCCTTATGCATAGCTCCCTGAACTTTTCAGTAAGTTCCTCCCTCGACTTTTTTTCAGTTTCTCCTAAAAAACATTCATATTTCAGCTTCAGTTCAGATTTTTCATCAAAAAGTTTTCTATAGTTCAGGTTCAGAAGAATAGAAATATTCCTTATAAATTCCCTTCTGTGAACTATTATATTCACCCCTTCTTCTATAAACCTGTCATTGTATATCCTGTATATTTCTTCACCTGTCTTCTTTTCCTTTATCAGCCTGTTACGTACCTTCAGTATTTTTTCAAAGTCTACAATTGACTTCAGATAATCTTTTCTTGCCTGGGATATTTCATAATTAAAGAAATTTCTTCTTACTGAAGGATTTCCTATAATTATTTCAATATCTTCTGGTATAAACGATATTATATTTAAAATTCCCACATAGTCTATATATTTATTCTTATTCCTGTTAATGTAGAAATCCTTCCTGTCTTCGTTTACATCGATAGCCATTGTATTTTCTTCATTATTTTTTCCTGTATATTTTCCAAAAACTATTACCCTGTTCCTGTTGTATCTGAAAAGTTCCTTCAGTTTCTTTGTCCTGAAGCTTTTCCCAGTTGCTAAAAAATGAACAGCCTCTATGAAAGAAGTTTTTCCCTGTCCATTTTTCCCATATATTAAGTTGAAATTCCTGTCCAGGTCTATTTTTCCATCTTCAAGACAGCGAAAATTGCTATAGCTTATCTGGTTCAGATACATATGTTATCCCCTCTGTGTTTTTCTATATTTTTAGACGGTTATTCTGTAGGAGGCTTAGGAGCCTTAACTTTTATCTTTTCCCCATTAAATTCCACAACATATCCGTCGTATATTTTCTTTCCCCTTCTTGTTTCAACTTCTCCGTTTACCTTCACTTCCCCATTCAGTATGAACATCTTTGATTCAACTCCTGAAGCAGTGAAGTTTGCCCATTTTAAAAGCTGGTCAAGCTTTATAAATTCTGTATTTATTTCTACAGTTTCTATTTCATCATTTTTATTTTTCATTTTTCTTCCTTTCTGTCAGTTTACCAGTCCACTAATATTTTAAGGTTTTCAGCTTCCTGACTTCTTTATCCACTATTTTGAAATATTCTGTTTCAGCCTGTCTATTTCCCCTTTAAATACCTTGCTTTCTTCCATTTTACCTTCAACTTTTCTTATGCTGCTTATAACAGTGCTGTGATCTTTTCCTCCAAAAAGCCCTCCAATAGTAGTCAGATTAAGGTCAAGCCTGTTCTTCAGAAGAAACATCGCAATCTGTCTTGCATTTACTATTTTTTTCTGTCTTTTCTTTGATTTCATATCTGTCACAGGTACATCATATTCCACAGATACTGTTTCTATTATTTTTTCAGCAGTTATTTCAGCCCTCTGTCTTCTTATCCTGTTGGCCAGCTCATCCTGCACCTGCTGTAAAGTTATCTTTTCGTTAAGAAGTTTTGATCTGGCACTCATTGAAGTTAGCATTCCTTCCATTTCCCTTACATTCGTATCAACAGTGTCAGCTATATATTCAAGTATATTATCATCAATTTCAATATTTCTTCCAACTGCGTATCTTTTTAGAATAGCCACCCTCGTTTCAAACCCCGGCTGCTGTATTTCCACAGAAAGCCCCGACAGAAATCTTGATTCCATTCTTTTTGAAAGATTCTTTATGTCTTTAGGATATCTGTCACTTATCATTATTATCTGTTTTCCAAGTTCCTGCAATTTATTAAATGTATGAAAAAATTCCTCCTCGATAGTTCCTCCACCTTTTCCGAAAACCTTCTCGAAAAACTGTATATCATCCAGAAGAAGTACATCAAGGCTTCTGAAGGTATCCCTGAATTCCTGTATTTCCCCCTTCTGAAGCATCTGGAAAAAAGTGTTTGAAAACTCTTCCGAAGTTGAATAAAAAACCTTCTTGTATGGATATTTTTCAACGATGGCATTTCCTGTAGCCTGAATCAGATGGGTTTTTCCAAGACCTGAACCACCGTATATAAGGAGTGGATTATAAACAGGCATTTCATTTTCCACAACCGCCTGGCATGCATTATATGCAAGCCTGCTGTTGTCACCTACTACAAAATTGTCAATATTGTTCTTTTCATTAAGACCTGTATTTATTCTGCCGTTTCTTTCATCCCTGTTTTCTGAAAATCTGTAGCTGCTGCTCTGTACAGGTTCCTGAACCTTCACTTCAAAAACCGCCTTCATTTCTTCGTCAGTAATTATTTCAATTATTTCCTCTATCTGTTCCTTATATTTCTCCATGTTCTTTTTTACAAGATTTGTGCTGCAAATCAGCTTTAATGTGTCATCAGATATTTCTTCCGCCTCTACGTTTTTAAAAAAAGTATTGAATTCCACTTCATTCACTCTCTTTTTTATAATTTTTAAAATTTTTTCCCATAGCTTTGAGGCACTCATTTCCATATATTTACAACTCCTTTTACGTTATTTCATATTGAATATAACATAAAAAAATATAATTAATCAAGGAAGGTGCTTTTCAACTTTCCAACAGTAATATCAACATTTTTTTATAGATTTTTTTAAAGGACTTTTTCACTTTCCCACATTTTAACATATTTTTCCACACTATCTTAGAGTACTGTTTTTTTAGAAACTAACTTTTTTTACACAATAAAAAAATTTTTTTATTTTTTTCAAGATTTTATGTTAAAAAAACCTGTTAAAAAAATTGTGTTATAATTTTTTTATTAACAATTTCCACTTTTCTTTTCAACATATTTTCCATTAAAAACCGTCCCTATTTTCCTGGCTTCCAACAAATCCATACTCCTATAATAATACTAATATAAAAAGAATATATATATATTTAATATTATAGCAAAGTGGAAAAAAAGTTTTTTTCAGATTTTTTTGAAACAGTAAAAAAATTCCCTTATATTATATCAGAAAAAAACGTTATTTATTAATAAAAAAAGAAAAATTAATACAAATATTCCTTGACTTTTTTTCGTAAAATTTGTTTATCATAATATGTAAACTACTTGAAAAAAAGACTTACACTTAAATAACTCAGAAAGGAAAGAAAATGACTAAAAGAACATACCAACCAAATAAAAGAAAAAGAAAAAAAGATCATGGATTCAGAAAAAGAATGCAGACTAAAAGCGGTAGAAATGTTTTAAAAAGAAGAAGAAATAAAGGAAGAGCAAAACTATCAGCATAACCCGGTGACTTTAAAACAACACCGGGTTTTTAACAAAATATCAGAAAGTTTATAAAAATGATTGATAAATTAAAAAGAAGCAAGGACTTCACGACAATTTACAACAAATCCAGGAAGGTGTACACTAGGTATGCCATTGTTTTTGTGTCTGAAAATAAAAATAATATGCAGCGTTTTGGATTTGTGGCAAGTAAAAAGACAGGAAACGCAGTTCAGAGAAACAGGATAAAAAGACTTTTTAGGGAATTTGTAAAAAACAACAAGGAAAAATTTAAAGAAGGTACAGACTATATTTTTGTAGGAAAGGCAGTTCTGAAGGAAAAACTGGCTACCTTAAAATATGAAGATATTGAAAAGGATATGTTAAAGGTGGTAAAAAAATGAAACATATGCTTCTATTTTTGATAAAAATATATCAGAAATTTTTTTCAGGTGCATTTGGAAGAAGATGCAGGTTTTATCCCACATGTTCAGAATATTCAAGACAGGCCATTACAAAATATGGTGCCATAAAGGGAGCGTACCTCAGTATAAAAAGGATTTTAAAATGTCATCCCTTCAATAAGGGAGGATATGACCCGTTAAAATAAAAAATAATATAATGGAGGAAAAAGATAAATGTTCAGAATAAAAATACTTGAAGAAGCCGTTGTTTTTCTTTTTGAAAAAATAGCGGAAGCAGTAGGTCATCTGGGAATACCAGGTAAATTTGGTATAGCAATAATAATAATAACAATTTTAATGAGAATAATAGTTTTCCCGTTGACATTGAAACAGGAAAAATCAATGAAAAAAATGAGGGAATTACAGCCTGAACTGGATAAAATAAAGGAAAAATACAAGGACGATCCGCAGGAATATCAAAAAAGAACAGCTGAAATATACAAAGCAAACAATGTAAATCCTTTAGGGGGATGTTTACCTCTTTTAATTCAGCTGCCGGTTTTCGTAGCACTATATTATGCATTCAGCGGAAAGACAATTCCAAATGATGCGACATTCCTATGGTTTAACTTGAAGCAGCCTGACAGACTGTTTATGTTTGGAAATTTTGCATTTAACCTGCTTCCTATTTTAAATACAGGAGTAACTTACCTGCAGCAGAAAATTATGTCTGGAGCTACTAAAGGACAGGATGGAAATAACCAGCTTCAGTCAATGATGTATACAATGCCTCTTATGATGCTGTTCCTTTTCTACAGAATGCCTTCAGGAGTAACATTATATTATTTAGTTTCAGGAGCTCTTTCGCTTGCACAACAGTATATCATTATGAAAGGAAGAAGTGATGATGGAAAAGATAGTATTAAAAGCTAAAAATAGAGAAGAATTGGACAATATGGTAAAAAGAAGCCTTACACTAGGTGAGGATGAAGAATTCAGGATAACAGTCCTGAAGGAACCTAAAAAAATACTTTTTTTCAATATAAACGGTGAATATGAAATAGAAATTGTAAAAAAAGGTGAAAAAAAGAGAAAAATACAAGGGTAAAAACCAGCTGAAAAACAGAACAGGTTCGTGGAAAAAAATGAAGTAAAAACCTGAAAAATAGGAAAAAAATGAATTTAGAAATTCAGGAAATAACCATAAAGAAAAATAGAAAAAAATGACGGAAAAAAAATAAAAAAAGAAAAATGTAAAAACAGGGAAGAAAAAAACTGGAATGACCAAAAATTCCGATAACAGGGAAAAAAATATCAGAAAAAAATGAACGTTTAAACAATGAAAATACAAGAGTTCAGAAGGAAGAAAAACAAAAAAAGTGGAAGTTGAAGCTGAAAAATTCAGATGATCCTAATTTTTGGCAGAATAAGAAGTTTCATGAAGGAATTTATTGTAAATTCAAAACTTAGCCTAAAAAAATAGTAGATATATCAAAAGAAGGCGAAAAGATATGTTGTAAATGTTGACGGTAAGGATATAAGATATCTTATAGGGGAAAAAAAGGAAGTGCATTAAATGCCATTGAATACCTTCTTACTTCTGTAAAAAACTTTAAAAAAATATAAAAAGTTGTTATAGATTCAAACAATTACAAAGATAAAAAGGGAAGAAGCATTGAGGGATCTTGCAAGAAAAAAAGGGAAAAAAAGTTCTTGATTCAGGAAGAAATGTAAAACTTAATCCTATGTCTGCAAGGGAAAGAAAAAAATTATACACGAAGAAATTTCATTTATAAAAGGGCTTAAGACAGAAAGTGTAGGAGAAGAACCTAAGAGATATCTTGTTATAAAAAGAACAAAAGACTAGTAAAAAAATGAGGTATAAAAATGTTATTTGATACAATAGCTGCAATTTCAACTCCAAGAGGTGAAGGCGGAATAGGAATAATAAGAATATCAGGGGATAAATCATTTGAAATACTGGATAGAATATTTAATACTAAAAACCCAAACAGAGATTTGGGTTTTTATAAGTTTAATTACGGATTTATTCACGATAATGGAAAAATAGTAGATGAAGTAATGGTTGTAAGAATGAAGGCACCTAAAACATACACTTGTGAAGATGTTGTTGAGATAAACTGCCACGGTGGTCATCTGATAAGTGAAAAGGTTCTGGAGCTTGTCCTGAAAAATGGTGCCAGACATGCTGAGCAGGGAGAATTTACAAAAAGGGCATTTATGAACGGAAGAATAGATCTCTCTCAGGCAGAGGCGGTAATGGACATCATTCATGGAAAGACTGAAAAAAGTATCTCGCTCTCACTGGAACAGCTTAGAGGAGATTTAAGGGACAAAATAGCCAGTTTCAAGAAGGCTCTGCTTGATGTAACGGCACATGTAAATGTTGTGCTTGACTATCCTGAAGAGGGGATAGACGATCCGCTTCCTTCAAATCTGAGGGAAAATCTTGAAAATGTATATGCAGAGGCAGACAGACTTATATCCTCCTACGACAAGGGGAAAAAAATAAAGGAAGGTATAAAAACTGTAATTGCCGGAAAGCCTAATGTGGGAAAATCAACCCTTCTGAATTCACTTTTAAAGGAAGAAAGGGCAATAGTCACACATATTCCGGGTACAACAAGGGATGTAATAGAGGAAATAATTAATATAAAAGGGATTCCGCTGGTACTGACAGATACGGCGGGAATAAGAAAGACAGAAGATATTGTTGAAAATATTGGAGTGGAAAAATCAAAGAAATTTATTGAAAATGCGGATCTTGTACTGCTTGTGCTGGATGCTTCAAGGGAGCTTGAAAGCGAAGACAGGGAAGTAATTGAGGAAATCCAGAATCATAACAAAAAGACAATAGTACTTTTAAACAAGATAGATCTTGAAAGAAAAATAGAGCTTGAGGAATTCAATCTTGAAAATATTCTGGAAATATCTGCAAAGGATAATATAGGTATTGAAGATATGGAAGAAAGAATATATTCCTATATAGTTGAGGAAAATGTTGAAGATTCATCTGAAAAGCTTATAATTACCAATATAAGACACAAGACTGCACTTGAAAAGACAAAGGATGCAATAAGAAACATTTTTGAAACGATAGATGCAGGAATGCCTATGGATTTAATTTCTGTGGATTTGAAGGAAGCGCTTGATTCACTTTCGGAAATAACAGGGGAAATATCATCGGAAGATATTCTAGATCACGTATTTGGAAACTTCTGTGTAGGAAAATAGTTACATATATATTTATAAAAATAAAATACTAGTAACACAAACGTTAAACTAAAATATATATTGTATAATAATAGGAATAGGGAAAAACGAAATAAGATATAAACGGAGGAAAAAATGTCTAATAATTATGGAGCCGAGGATATAAGGGTACTGGAAGGACTGGAAGCCGTAAGGGTAAGACCGGGAATGTATATAGGATCAACTTCTTCAAAAGGACTTCATCACCTTGTATGGGAGGTAGTGGATAACAGTGTCGATGAGGCTCTGGCAGGAATATGTGATAACATATCTGTAAAAATATTACCTGATAATGTAATAGAAGTGGTGGATAACGGAAGAGGAATCCCGATAGGAATGCACGAAACAGGAAAGTCTACACTTGAAGTTGTAATGACTGTGCTTCATGCGGGAGGAAAATTTGATAATGACAACTATAAAGTATCAGGAGGGCTTCACGGAGTAGGAATTTCAGTTGTAAATGCCCTTTCTGAATGGGTAGAGGCTACAGTTACAAGGGATGGAAAAACAGTAAGACAGACTTTTAAAAGAGGAATTCCTGTAAGCGACCCTGTCCAGATAGCAGAAGCTCCTGAAGATAAACATGGAACTACAATAAGATTTAAGGCAGATGCTGAAATATTTGAAACAACAGTTTATGACTATTCTGTACTTGAATCAAGACTGAAAGAACTTGCTTATCTTAACAAAGGACTTAAAATAGATCTTGCTGATGAAAGGGATAGTGAAAAGATAAAATCTGAAGAATTTCTGTTTGAGGGAGGAATAAAGGACTTCCTTAATGAAATAACAGATGAGGAAAAAATTTCTGATGATATAATATACATGAGCGACACATATAAAGTTCAGGAAGAGGAAGATATTGAAACAACTGATGCAGAGGGAAATGTTGTAAAAAAACATAAATCAGCTAAATTTGTTGAAGTGGAAATTGCAATGACATATACAGTATCCCAGAAGGAAAATGTATATTCATTTGTAAATAATATAAATACATACGAAGGTGGAACACACGTAAGCGGATTCAGAACGGCACTTACAAGAACAATAAATGATATAGCTAAACAGATGAATATCATAAAGGAAAAAGACGGATCATTCCAGGGATCGGATGTAAGGGAAGGGCTTTTCTGCGTAATAAGCGTGAAAATTCCTGAACCGCAGTTTGAGGGGCAGACAAAAACCAAACTTGGAAACAGTGAAGTAACAGGAATAGTTTCAAATATTGTGGGAAATAACCTTAAATTCTACTTGGAGGATCATCCAAAGGAAGCGGAAAAAATAATTGAAAAAATGTCAATGTCAAAAAAGGCAAGGGAAGCGGCAAAAAAAGCAAGGGAACTTGTACTTAGAAAAAACAGCCTTGAAGTAGGATCGTTACCTGGAAAACTTGCAGACTGTTCTTCAAAGGATCCTTCTGAATCTGAAATATTCATAGTCGAAGGAAACTCTGCGGGAGGTTCGGCAAAACAGGGAAGAGACAGAAGATTCCAGGCAATACTGCCTTTAAGAGGGAAAATACTGAATGTTGAGAAATCAGGAATAAACAAGGCTCTGGAAATGCAGAAATAAGAGCAATGATAACAGCATTTGGAGCAGGGTTTGGAGAAGAAATGGATCTTTCAAAGCTGAGATATCATAAAATAGTAATTATGACAGATGCCGATGTGGATGGAGCACACATAAGAACCCTTATGCTGACATTCTTCTACAGACATCTGAGAGAACTTATAAATGAAGGATACATATATATAGCACAGCCGCCTTTATACAAAATTCAGGCTGGAAAAGCAATAAAGTATGCGTATTCTGATGACCAGCTGAGACAGGTTACAAAAACTCTTGAAAATGAAAATAGAAAATATACAATACAGAGATATAAAGGGCTGGGAGAAATGAATCCGGAACAGCTATGGGAAACTACACTTGATCCTGAAGTGAGAACACTTCTTAAGGTTTCGATGGAAGATGCATCATATGCTGACAAAATGTTCAATATACTTATGGGGGACAAGGTGGAACCTAGAAGAAGGTTTATTGAAGAAAATGCAAATTATGTAAGAAACCTTGATATATAATGGAAAATAAAACGAAAGGAGAAGTATAACCTGAAAAGAAATAATCGTGAAGGAATATTCATGATTTTCTGGAGTTATACGGAATGATATAATGTCGGATAATTTTTATGATGATGACGAAAGAGAAGATGAAATAGAGGATGTCACTGATGAAGCAGATGAAAATGATGACAGGGAAATAGTTGTCGAAGGAATGACAAAGGCTACTGATCTTTCCAATGAAAGTAACGTATATATAGAAGATGAAATAAAATCAGCATATCTGGATTATTCAATGAGCGTTATTGTGAGCAGGGCGCTTCCTGATGTACGTGACGGGCTTAAGCCGGTACACAGAAGAATTCTGTATGCAATGAATGACATGGGAATGACTCACAAGGCTCCATTTAAAAAGTCTGCCAGAATCGTCGGAGACGTTCTTGGTAAGTACCACCCTCATGGAGACAGTGCCGTATACGGTGCAATGGTAAGAATGGCACAGGATTTTAACATGAGATACGAACTTGTTGACGGGCATGGAAACTTTGGATCTGTCGATGGGGATGAAGCCGCGGCAATGAGATATACTGAAGCAAGAATGGCAAAAATAACAGATGAATTACTTGCAGATATAAACAAGGACACTATTGATTACAGAAAAAACTTTGATGAAAGTCTGGATGAGCCAACAGTACTTCCTGCAAAGCTGCCTAACCTTCTTTTAAACGGGGCAACGGGAATTGCAGTAGGAATGGCGACAAATATACCTCCGCATAACCTGAATGAAGTATGTGACGGAATAATATCCATGGTTGATAATCCTGAAATAACTATAGATGAACTGATGACTCACATAAAAGGTCCTGATTTTCCTACAGGAGCAATAATAAATGGAAGACAGGGAATAATAGATGCTTACAAAACAGGAAGAGGAAAAATAAAAGTTGCTGCAAAAATTGATGTTGAAACATCAAAAACTGGAAAAGAGTCAATCATCGTTTCAGAACTTCCTTATCAGGTAAATAAGGCAAGACTTATAGAAAAAATTGCCGACCTTGTAAGACAGAAAAAACTTACAGGAATTTCTGACTTAAGGGATGAATCAGACAGGGAAGGAATAAGGGTTGTTATTGAGCTTAAGAGAGGCGAAGAAAGTGAACTTGTATTAAACAGCCTTTACAAGTACACTGATTTACAGAATACATTCGGTGTAATAATGCTTGCACTGGTGGATAATACCCCAAGAATATTAAATTTAAAACAAATACTTGAAAATTATTTAAAACATAGATATACTGTAATTACAAGAAGAGTTCAATTTGAACTGAAAAAAGCTGAAGCAAGGGCACATATATTGGAAGGGTTCAGAATAGCTCTTGATAATATAGATGAAGTAATTAGAATAATAAGGGCTTCAAGAGATGCAAATATTGCAAGGGAAGAGTTAATAAAAAGTTTTGGATTTACGGAAATTCAGGCAAGGGCAATACTGGATATGAGACTGCAGAGGCTGACAGGACTTGAAAGAGATAAGATAGATCAGGAATATAATGAACTTATGCTTTTAATTGCAGACCTGAAGGCAATACTGGCTGACGATGCGAGAAATATCAGATAATAAGAGAAGAGACAATGAAACTGAAGGAAGATTTTGGAGACAAGAGAAGAACTGAAATAAGAAAACAGAGAGTTGAAATTGGAATTGAAGATCTGATAAAGGATGAAGATGTTGTAGTTACATTGACTGAAAAGGGATATGTAAAGAGAGTGGCAACTGATACTTATCATTCACAGAGAAGAGGTGGAGTAGGAGTAAATGCTACAAACACTGTGGAAGATGATGTTATAAAAGACATGTACATTGCTAAAAATCTAGATACATTGCTTATATTTACAACAAAAGGAAAAGTATTCAGCATGAAGGTATATGAAATACCTGAATCAGGAAAGCAGGCAAGAGGTAAGCTGATAGGCAACCTTATCAAGCTTTCTAATGATGAAAAGGTAAGTACTGTAATAAAAGTGCGTGAATTTGAAGAAAATAGAAAACTGTTCTTCATTACAAGAGACGGAAAAGTTAAGAAAACTGACCTGACACTGTTTGCAAACATAAACAAGGCAGGAATAAGAGCACTTACATTAAATGGAGAAGATGAGCTTACTTACATAGGTCTTACAAGCGGAAATCATAAAAATGAAATCTTTATAGCTACAAGAAACGGAGTTGCAATAAGATTCTCTGAAGAAGATGTAAGAAGCATGGGAAGAACTGCTGCAGGAGTGAAGGGAATAGATCTTAGAAAAGATGATATTGTAGTTGCGGCCGCAATTATTGATCCGGCAATAGGTGAAGAAGAATTCAATAAACTGAGTGTTCTGACAGTAACTGAAGAAGGATATGGAAAAAGAACTAAACTTGGTGAGTACAGAGTTCAGTCAAGAGGCGGAAAAGGAATAATCAACCTGAAAATGAATGAAAAAACAGGAAAAATAGTTGATGTAAAAATAGTAGACAATGAAACAGAAGTAATGCTTATTACATCGGAAGGAACTCTTATAAGAACAAGGGTAGATTCAATATCAGTAATTGGAAGATCAACTTCAGGAGTAAGAATTATGAAGGTAAGAAACAATGAAAAAGTTGCTTCAACTGTAAAAATTACTTCTGAAAGCGAACTGGAAGAAAACAGTAAGTAAACCGGAAAAATAAAATAGAATAGCAGAATTAATGTAAATCAGTATTTTTAAATAAGTCTTTTAAAAGCAGGATTCAGGAAAATAATATTATAAAAATATATATTATGAAAAAGAACAGAAGGAGTGATTCAGATGTTATTGAAAAGGGCGTTATTTTTAGTATCAGCAGAAAATGAAGTTGAACCTTTGGTGGAGTTTGCCAAGGTGTTTAAGAAAAGATACAATGTAAAAGTGGATGCTATTTATGTGAAAGATATTCTTAAATATGATGTTTTCCCTGTAACTGTGGAAGGAATAGGGATAAATCTGGGAACAAATTTTGCATATAAGGAATTCAGGGACATTGAAAACAAGACTTTTGAAAAGATAAAGGAACCTCTGGAAAAGGAATTTTCAAGAGTTTATACTAAAGAAGGGGAATCAGCTGAAATTGCTTTAGAAGAACTTAAAAAATATGATTTAATAGTAACTGTAAAAAATGAAAAAATAAGTCCGTATATGAAGGAACTTCTGAGAAGTATCTACAAACCTGTTATAGTGCTTCCAAACAGAAAAGATTTTAAACTTGATAATCTTCTTCTGCTTGATGATGGAGCCTACAATGCAAACAAGACATTATTTACATTCTTCTACATGTTTGATGAACAGAAGGTTGATGTATTAAGGGTAAATGTTGAGGAAGATGAGTCAAATCAGAAATTAAGTGAAAGATTTGGAGATAACTATAACCTGATTTTAAGGGAAGGGGATACCTTCAAAACAATAATGGCAGAGTCAAAAAACTATGACTTTGTTTTAATGGGAGATTTGAGATATACAGTAATGGTGGAAAGAATTACAGGAAAACTTGGAATAAGATTGCTGGAAAATCTTGATGTACCAATATTCCTAGTATAAAATTATGCCATGTTTAAAATATGGAAATAAGTTTTTTTACAATGCAGGGAGGAAATAAATGAAAGTTCTGATTTGTTCAGACAGTCATACAAGACTTGATTATTTTCAGAAGGTAATGAATCTGGAAGAACCTGAAATGGTAATCTTTGCAGGGGATCACAGTACAGATGCCATGGATATGGCGTTAATCTACAGTGAAATTCCTTTTAAGATAGTGAAGGGAAATACTGACTATTACGATTACGATACAAAAAAATACTGAAATATTTGAATTAAATGGTAAAAAAGTATTTCTTACACATGGGCATCTTTACGGCGTAAAGAGTACTATGAGGGAAATAGAGGCAAAAGCTGAAGAAGTGGAAGCTGATATATGCATTTTTGGCCACACTCACAGGGAATATATGAATGAAAAAAACAATATCATATATTTAAATCCAGGAGCATTGCAGGATAAGAAATATGTAATTTATAACGGAAAAAAAGTTTGAGCAGAAAAAAATTAAAAATAATTTACAGTAGAATTTTTATTTTTAATAAAGAAATGTATTGAAAAAGAATAAACAAAAAAAGAACTATATCAGATATGGGAATTATTCCTCGTATATGAATAGTTCTTTTTTTATAATTTAGAGAATTCTATCTTTTTGAAACTGAATTATCGACTCCAGTAGTTGAAATAGATGGTTTTCCTGATTTTGTAGGGCTTGTTTTGTAGTAAACTTTATTATCTACCCCTGATACTGTAACTTGAGAAACTGAATCAACATATACTTTATTATCAGAACCTGAAACAGTTATCGATGTTGCATTTCCTTTGATAGTTATATTATTATCAGTTCCTGATACATAAACGTTTCCTCCGTTTGCAGTTATAGTTTTTGTCTGTGAAGTACCACTTACTGAAATACTTTTTCCACTTTTAGATGCAGCCCCATTTCCATTTTTAGTTCCTGAACTTACTTTTACTGTGTTCACCTTTACATTTCCATTTTTTGAAACATTTACAGAAGTTGATCCAGGTGCAGTTACTTTTATATTATTTCCTACCTTTACTGTAGTTGCATTTAAAACTCCTGCAATTGTAAGAGATAATATTGATAATGTAATAATTTTTTTCATAAGAGACCTCCTGAATTTATTTTTTGTATATTATATCACTGTAATCTTGAAGAAATATGAGAATAACCATATTTTTATAACATATTCAAAAAAGTGGGAATAAAAAAGAAGATAAAGCTATCCCTTCTACTCGCTAAAAAGAGGTTCATTAAAAATGAATTTTTTTTCAGAGTGTCTATATTCAACATTTATTCCATAAGGAAGAATACAACGTGGGTAGGCATGGCCAAAGTTTACATTGTAAACTATCGGAATGTCGGGATTATTTACAACTTTACATAGGATTTTCTTATATTCTTCGTAGTAAACTTCATTCTGAGGTTTTCCGACAATAATACCGCCTAAGGAATCAAAAATGACTTTTTCTTTAAGTGTATTAAGCATCTTTTCATATTCTTCAGGAGAAGATTTTCCTTCAGAAGTTTCAATAAACAGTATTTTATCCTTCCATTCTTCAGCTGAAGGGAAAATATTATACTTTTCACATATTTCCTTCTGTTCACTAAATCTGTCCCCTGATATTATGCTATAAAGTGATTCTATACATCCTCCTAGCAGTTTTCCACTAAAATTTTCATTTCCCTGAAGCAGTTCAAATCCTTTAGTTTCTTTATGGGATATTCTAGGTACACCTATAGATTTTTCTGAAAATTCAGTTCTTTCTTCATACCATATGTCGCTTGAAGTTATTTCGTTTAAAGTGCTGCCTGTATAAATATTCCAGTATTTTTCCGTATAGGGAAGCATTTCATTATCAAGTTCTGCAATGTCAGTCAGAAATGAAGGACCGTAAAAAGTCTGAAGCCCCAGCCGATGAAACATCATATGATGTACGGAAGTATCAGAAAATCCGGTAAAGATTTTTGGATTTTCCAGTGCTATTTTTTTAAATTCCTCATCTTCCATTAGGTAAGGAAAAATTTTAAATCCGTCAATTCCGCCAATGGCACATAATATTCCATTAATGTCAGGATTTTTAAAAGCTTCTTTTAAATCCTGTGCCCTTTTTTCAGGATGTTTTTCCGTATATTTTATACCTTTTAGGGAATTAGGCATAAAAATTACATTGAGTCCCATTTTTTTAAGTCTTTCAGTTCCAATTTTTACCTGATGTTTACAAAAATCTTCCCCCAATACCCCTCTTGAAAGACTGACAACAGCTATAGTGTCCCCTTTTTTCAGTTTTTTTGGTTTAACCATGGTTTTCTCCTTCCTGTCATATGCTTACAAGTTTTAAGATGCAGTTTGACATTTTCACGTTCCGTTTTATTTAGGATTTTTGTACATTATAGCATATGAATATAAGAAAAAGGAAATATAGTTAATGAAACAGGAAAATTATGGTATAATACAAAGAAAAAGATAGAGGTAGAAAAACTTATGAGTAGAGAGACAGAAAAAATGAACAAGGCACTTCAAAAATTTTTGGAAGCAAATACAACGGAACAAACGACAGAAGATGAAATGGAAGGTTCGATTGGCTAGTTTTTAATAAGACCCTAGAAATGTTGTTAAATCAATATTTCTAGAGTTGTTCTTTTTGTGTGTTTTTGTAAAAGTACCAGAGAATGTTAAAAATTGACATATTTAGCAAAAATTAGAATCGGAAAAAGTTATCTTATAAGAAATTTGTCATTTTCGATATCCATGAAGAATTTATCCAAGATTTTTGGGTGCAGTACATTCAGATAGTTTTTTTTATTGAATTTCTTTAAAATTAATTTATTCCCATAAACTTTCAATCTATCTAAACCACTTACTACATGCAAAAACACTTATTTTGCAGGCATAGTCGAAGCAGAAAGTATTACATCATTGTTGAAAGGGATTGACAATAATTTATCTGTTAACTCTATACTAAATAATTCTGGATTAAGATTTGGATTATTTTTTTGATTCTAAAAATTAATGGTGTGAAGTAATCAATAATGAAATTTTTTTCCAAATTTCACAATTTCACGATCACATTTTTTTGTGAATCAGTAAGTAACGATTCAGTTTTAATTTTAAAAAGTAAATCTTCTATATGCATATAAAAATACCTCTCTTCTCAAGACTAATTATAGTTTTGAAAAAAAGATTACAACAATATGAAAAAAACATTGAAATTAACACTATATAAAAGAAAAAGAATAAGTTGAATCCAAGAATCGAAAGGGACATAGAAGCACTTAGAATCGTTTTTTTATGTCTTCTTTTTTTATCTTAATCAAGTTATGATAGATAGGAAATAAATAGTGATATTATGAATATAAAAAAATTATGAAAAAAATATGGTATAATAGACAAAGTAATGATAATAATCATGAAAAACAATAAATTAATAGTTATTAAATTTGGAGGGAAATAAATGGATACAGAAAAATAAGTATTTTAAAAAAATACAAAAATCAAAAAGATAATGTCATACTATATTGATTTAGATGAAAAATGCGGAAATAGATAAGAATTTTCCCACGGATAATTTACTAGCACTAAATGATATGTCTGTCATATATATATACTGTAATAAAAACACAATACTATATTGGACAAACTAATTCTTTGATTAGAAGGCATGAAGAACATCTACGCGAGAAAGAAGATTCCAAATTAACGTATAAAGAAAAATTTTGGGAATGGAACTTTAGTAGTTTTCTATGGAGATAAAAATTTCAAGTAATTTAAATTATATTGAGATGAGTTTAATAAAAAAATATTTAAAGAATTTTTCAACATTAGGAAAAAAATTAAAAATTTTAAATTCTCCGGTTGGTAATCGATCAGATTTATTTCAGATTAAACGAGAAATGGTGGATTCTGAAGTTGTAAAATTGATTCTTCAGTCGTTAGTAAATAATAATAAATTAAGGGAAGATTTTCATTTTAATTTAACTAGTTTGAAAAGCAATTCTATATAGAGATTCTCCGTTTTTTTGAGTTAGATGAAAATCAAAAAAAGAAATTTCAGAAAAAAATCATTAATCTAGAGGAACAATATGATATTTTTTTATTGTTCGAGATTTGCAGGAACTGGGAAGACGGTATTGTTAAATACTACCATTGCAAAGTTACTGGGGAAAAAAATATTCAATTGCATAAAGAGAAAAAAATACAATGCTAAAAAAATTGGTGTTTGCTTTAAGACAAATTTGAAAAAAACATATTCAAAGAATTTTTTTAAATCTATTGAGAAAGATTATGAAAACTACGAATTACAAATTGGGACTTGGAGGAATTTGATAGATATTTACAATGCAAAAAAATGATGAAAATAAGTATGATTATATTTTTTTGTTGATGAAGCACAAAGATTATTAAAAAAAGTCAAAAAAATATTTTTTTCCTATTGGTGATAGAAAGTTCATTGAAAAATAGTGGAGAAGAGGATGTACTCAGCTGGTTAACTAAAAATTAGCAAAAAAATTATTCTATTTTATGATGAAAATCAAACTATAAGGCCTACAGACATTAATGATATCGGTAATAAGAACGCTTATTCTACAAATTATACTTTTTTTAAATAAAAAGAATTATTGATAAGAAATTAAATTCTCAACATAGAATTAAAAATCACAAAAGATGGTAAATCAAATGTACAGGTGGCAAATAGTTACGTTGAATATATAAAAATACATGTTGGGTATTGAGAAGGATAATAAACCAACTAAGCTAGATTTTTTAGATCTAGATTTTTTAGATTATGATTATTTTAGTTTGTGTAATGATATTAAGGAAATTAAACTGTATGTGAAAGAGAAAAATCAACAATTCCCATATAAAAAAGCAAGGGTACTAGCAGGATTTACAAGACCACATCATAAAAGAGTAAAAGGTATCAAATCAAAGCCTGAATTCAAAGAAATAGGTATGTTTTGGAATCATGACTATAAAAATTGGGCAATCTCTGATAAAACTGAAAAAGAAGTGGGTGCTATTCATTCTGCTCAAGGATATGATTTTGATTTTATAGGATTAATTATAGGCAGAGATTTGGAATATAAAAATGGAAGAGTAGTAGTGAATGAAAAAAATTATAAGGATATTAACGGTAAAAAAGGAATGAAAGATCATCCTGATTTACTAGAAAAATATATTAAGAATGTTTACTACACTTTATTAACAAGAGGTATTTACGGGACAAAGGTGTACATTGAAGATGATGCATTAAGAGAATATTGGATAAAAAGAGACAGAGAAATTAAAAGCAAAAATAGAGCTAAAAATACACAAAGATAAAAACCACTTTATCCTACAGATGAAGTGTTAATGAAATCAGTATATTTAAGCTTGAAGGAAGCAACAAAGAAATGGACTGGAAGGATGTCAGGCTGGGGAGAAATATACTCCCAGTTAAGTATTTATTTTGAAGGAAGAATTAAAAAAAACAGGATGATAAAACTACCATCCTATACCATATTATATTTTGAGTTTACACAAAATTCTAAACACTCTCCACCCTCTTTTCAGAAACTGCCTTATTTATATATTTTTCTATATTTCATATGTTTCTATTTAAGCCTCACTGCTTTGAATATACCGCTTTTCAGCTCATATTTAATATTTTTGATGCACATCTGGCCGGCAAAGGTTTCCTTGCCCACAAGAAATGCACACGCATCACTGTATCTCATGGAAGATGGAAGTTCCACATCAGTAAATTCAGCTTTTTCAGTACCAAGAAGTGCAAATGTTGTTTTAGGACATAGAAGAACCAGAGCTTTATCCTGAACTAAATCCTGCATTTTCTTCAAGTATTCATAAGTAAAATCTTCCACAACCTGTTCTGCCATTTTTGGGCCGAGAATATTTACACCTCCTGACGAGTCTGCATAGCTTATCATGGTAACTCCGCGTTTTATAGCTTCTTCAATATACTTTAATACATCATTTCCTAATCTCCAGAAGACTTCCTTCATAAGTTCAGGCTTTTTTCTCATTGCCTTGAAAATGTGTACAGGATCAATAAGAACATTCATGACAGTAAAAGGTCCTGCCACATCAAGAACTACATTTTCACCTTTTTCCACAAGGATTCTGCAGGCTTCCAGAACTTCATAAATCCTTCCGGTTGAAAAGTCTATTTCTTTTAGTTCAAGTATTTCTTCAGGTTTCGTGCATATATATTCCTTTGCCCTCGGTCCTGCCTTTTCATCACCATAATTTACAAGTCCGCCAATTGACTCTGCTTCAACCGTATGACAGAAAGGGAGTTCACAGAATGTAGCTCCGTCATATTCTTTAATTGCAAGTGCTATTTCAGCCATTGTTTCCCTTTTCATATATGCATCAGGAAATTTTAAATCAAGTTTTTTTGTCACATTTTCGTTTATTCCGGCAGAATATTGAAAAGTACAGTTAAAATCAATAATTTTAGCCATTGTTTCTCTCCTTTCAAAAAAATTTATAGACACTGTACTGGAATTAATCTTTTATTTCAGGAAATATGAGGCAATCTGAAAAAAGCCTTTCATAGTCTTCAATAGCGCCGAGTTCCATATAATCCATATTTACAGCAAGTTCTTCCATTTCCTTCTTTACATTGGAAGACATTAATGCCATATAGGCTCCTGCCTTTGAAGAATTTCCTACATATTCCAGTTTATCTCCAACTTCTTCAGGAAGAATGCCCGTACCTGTCAGGCTGTCAGCCGGAAGATGTGCTCCAAACTGGCCTGCAATCATTATCTTATCAAGTTCTGACATACTTATTCCCGCTTTTCTCAGAAGTGCAAGAAATCCTGAAAGAATAGCTCCTTTTGCAAGCTGTACCTGTCTTATGTCTCCCTGGGTAATAAGAATTTTCTCGTTTTCGTGATTATTTTGCTCAGATGTTAACTTATCACATACTATAAATTCCCTTTTTTTACCGTTCAGCTGGATTAAGTCATATCTGGAATCTGTTTCAGGAAGTTTGTCTTTTTTAATAAAAGCTCCTTCTTTTTTTATAATTCCTGATTTAACCAGTTCCCTCACTGCAGCAAGAATTCCGCTTCCGCAAATTCCTACAGGTTCTTTGTTACCGATAGTTTTTATATTTACAGAACCATTTATTATTTCAATATCTTCAATAGCCCCTTCAGAAGCTCTCATTCCCGAGCTTATATTCATTCCTTCAAGAGCCGGACCTGCGGCACAGGAACAGCTTAAAAGTTTTCCTGCTTTTGAAAGTACTATTTCTCCATTTGTTCCAATGTCTATAAATAGTACATTTTCCTTTTTATGCTGTAAATCACAGACATAAGCACCTGCAACAATGTCTGCTCCTATGTAGGAAGATACTGAAGGAAGACAGTATAAACGTCCTTTTTTTGAGATTTTTATTCCTATTTCGCTGGCTAAAATATTTCTTGAGCCTGTAAAAATAGGTGCATATGGAGATTTTCCGATAGTTTTTGCACTGATTCCAAGAAGCATGTGCATCATAGTGCAGTTTGCCCCGACTGAAACTTCATAAATATATTTTTTTTCTATTCCTGTTTGGCAACATACATCTTCTATCATGTCATTTATTGAATTCACAATGGCAGTCTGAAGTTTATTTATTCCATCTTCAGGATTTTCTATCTCATAAGTTATTCTGGTAAGGACATCCAGCCCAAAATGCTTCTGTGCATTTATCATGGATGAATTTGCAAGCTGTTTTCCTGTATTCATATCAACCAGTTCACATACAACAGTTGTAGTTCCTATGTCAATTGCCACTCCGAAAATTTTATCTGTGGTATTTCCATTTTCTATACTAATAATTTCTTCATCATATATTACTGCTGTATATTCTCCTTCAGAATATTCAATATCAAGTAAATTATCAAGACTGATACTTTTTTTTATTCCTGTAGCTTTTTTAAACTGCTCTTCAAAGGGAGTCTGACTTTTAAGGGAAGGTTTTTCAATATATACAGGGATTTTTTTTACATTTATGTTAAAGTCAAATTTAGGAGTGTATCCTGCTGTAAGAACTTTGTGAGCCCCTTCCTTCTGAAAAAGTTCAACAGAAATATCTGCATCAGGTTTTACAAGACAGGAAAGCCTTATTCCATTTTTCAGTTTATTTTCACTTATAAGTTTTTTTTCAGTAACTGTAGGCTCTTCAATATTACCTTCTATAATTTTTAGACGGCATTTTCCACATGTTCCCTTTCCGTTGCATGGATTGTCAATAAAAAAGCCTTCCCTTAATAGAATTTCCAGTAGAGTTTCTCCATTGCTGTATAAAATTTCCTTATCATTTCCAATAATTTTTATTTTAGGCATTTATTTCACCTCTTACTCTATTTCCTGTTTTACAGCCTTTAGGATAGACTGTATATTTGCAATTGGGGATTTAGTTCCAAGTCCACAGGCAGGGGAAATAATATCTGAACCGCTTTTAATACATGTTTTAGCCATTGCTTCAACCTGGCTTTCTGAAGCAAATTCAAGGACATATGTACTGACGTTTCCCATTATTACCCTGTTTCCCAGATGTTCTTTTGCCTTTTTTATTGATACAATTGAATCAAAACTGAGGGCGTCACTCTTCACCTTTGCAACTTCATTATATACATTCTTCATCTGACCGCAGATATGGACAATTGTTCCAACACTTTATCTTTTATTCCGTCAAGGAGCATATTTATGTATTTTACTACAAATTCTTCAAAAAATTTTGGTCCTAAAATCTCCCCTGTTCCGCTTGGATCAGAGATAACTATCGTATCTGCCCCTGCCTCAATCTGTGCATTTGCAAATTCTATAATTTCTTCTGTTATAAATTTCATATATTCATGGACAGTTTCGTTGTTTTTTCTCATGCTTTTATAAAAATTTGAAGGTTCAATTACTGAACTTGCAACACTTATAGGACCTGTAATATTCCCAATAATAGGTGCATTGAGATTTTTTGATTTTATAATTTTTATGGCATCAAGTACAACTTTTGCCCTTCCCTTTGTTAAATCAAGTTTATGCAGTTTTTTCCAGTCCTTTACCGAATCAAATGCATATCCTGTAACATGAGGTTCAAAAATTTTACTTCCCATAGTAACCTGGGCTCCCATTGCTTCTGCTTCTATTGTCATGCAGAAGGGAACTCCAACATTTTCAAAACATTTATTTTCATAACTGGCAATTGCAAGATTTGCCATCATTTCAGGATTTAAATGAGCTTCAGGCCATGTTATTCCTGCCACATCCATTAATTCGGCAGTAACCATGTTCATCATACCGCCGGGACATATACATGGAGGTCTGTCTACCTTCTCATTTTTCAATGCCTTTGCCAGTCTTTCCTTTTCATTGAGCATAATATCAATCCTCTTTTTATATAATATTTAACTTATCCCTGCCAGTCTTTTTGCAAGTTTTACTGCTCCAACCGCATTGGCAGAATATCCGTCTGCTCCAATTTCGTTTGCATATTTCTGGGATATAGGGCTTCCTCCGACCATAACCTTTACATTGTTTCTTATACCTTTTTCCTTTAATTTTTCTATAACTATACGCATTCCGTCCATAGTTGTAGTCATAAGTGTTGACATGCATATTAATGATGCCCCCACTTCAATAGCCTTGTCCACAAAGTTATCAAGAGGAACATCCCTTCCAAGATCGTACATTTCAAATCCGGCAGTATCAAGCATTATTTTAACAAGGTTTTTCCCTATGTCGTGAGTATCCCCTTCAACAACTCCTATAACTATTTTCGGTTTTTCCCCTTTATTTTCTTCCACAGGAAGATGAGGTTTTAATATATCGATACCTGAATACATTGCATCTGAGCAAAGAAGAAGATCTGTAACGAAGTATTCTTCCTCATCGTATAAGTCACTTGCTTTATTCATTCCATCTACAAGTCCTTCCATTATACCGTCAAGTGCAGGATATCCAGCTTCCACATATTCATTTGCCGCATCTACAACTTCTTCATCTTCCATTTCAACAACGCATTCTGATAATTTTTCCAGCAATTCTTCTTTTGATTTAGCCATTTTAATTCCTCCCTGTTTTTTTAGTAAATGTCTCTAATTTCAGTTAAATATCAGCAGTTTAAACTTATTTTTATTATTTGATTATTTTAAATTATTCCCAGTTTGATGAACTTATAGGGAATTTTCCATATTTTCTGGTGGCATTCATAAATGCATCAAGATTTTCCAGAGGAATATTTCCGTTTAAATCACATCCTGTACATAGGATATATCCGTTTTTGCTGTCATAAGCTTCTTTGATACAGTGTTTTACAGCCTTATCAACATCTTCAGGAGTTCCAAGTATCATAGTTTCCACAGGATCCACATTTCCTACAAGAGGCATGTAAGGTTGAATAAGTTCCTTTGCAAATCCTATCGGTACCCTGTTATCTATACTTATCATGTCAGGTTTAGTTTTCAGCATTTCAGGAATAATTTTCTTAGTGTCCCCGCAAATGTGGTAACATACCATTCCTTTGTGGTCATGTATGTTTTCCATAAGCTCTATTGTATATGGAAGTACAAATTCCCTGTAATCTTTAGGTGAAATTATAGATCCTGAAGCTATCGGTTCACAAAATAAGATCATGGAGCCTACATTGACAAATTCATTATGGACTTCCTTCAATGCATCAGTACATAGACGCATAAGTTTATGTATATCTTCCCCTCTTTTTCTGAGAGCCTTTAAAAGCTTTTCTACGGGATATATACTGGCAACTGCAGTAAGCGGACCTGATATAAGGGTTCCGGTAGGAACTTCTTTTCCCATTCTCTCGATTAGAATTTTTGCACATTCGAGATGCAGCTGGAAATCCTTGCTGTTTTTCAGTTTTACCCTTTCAAAATCAAGCTGGTCAATATCTGCCAAATCCTTTAGAACATGGTCTATTATTGCAGGAACTGCATCTTCCGGATCACTCATTTTACTTCCAAGGCTTTTTCCTACAGTATGAAGACCATATTCAGCAATAAGGACATCATTCTCGAATCGGTTGTATGCTTCAATCTGGCATTTAGCCTCATTTTCTGCAGTTGATCTCTTTTCCTTGTGAGTCATTCCTGCACATTTTCCTGACATTGAGCAGATAAGTGGCATTGCAAGTATTCTGTCCATATCACCTCCGGTCAGAAAACCTCCAAGTCTTTCCATCGGTGTCATTTGATCATTTCTGTTCATGTAAAATCCCTCCTATAATAAGTTGTAATATCAAATTTTATAATTTTTATTATTATTTACTGTCCTTCTGCCTGCAAGATGAAATTTCTGAAATATTATGATTAAATAATAAAAAAATGGACAAAAAAATAGACAGTTAATTAAAAATCTATTTTTTTCCCCACCGAAAAAAATTTGTATTAAATTATATAGCAGGTCTCCTGACTTAACTTCTTCCTCAAATCTCACCTTCCCCGGAAAGAGTGGCTATTGAGATTTTCGTCCATAATACAGTAGAGTGAGCTGTTCCGGATTCAAACCGGATTCCCTTTTCAATATTGTAAAAAAATATCACTATAAAAAAATATGAAATTGTAGCTGTTATTACTTTTAAAAAAATATTTTTTTCTATCTTGTTTCTTTTTAAGGTTGCTTCCTATTAATATTACATTTCCTGATTTATCATCTGAATCAAAGTTTGGTAAATTTTCGATTTTTCATCTTATTGAAATTAAATGAAGACAGATTACTGTCAAAATGCCAGTATTTAAAGTTTTTCTGAGCTTTCTTCAGAATCTGAAGGGATAATTCCCTTTGCCCTTATAACTTTTACCAAAAATATCCTTCAGCAATTTTTTTCCTTTAATTCTTCCATATCTTTTTTTCAGAAAAAAATTCTTTATATTACTGAAAGATACAGATTCAAAAATATTGTCTGCAGGATGATGATGATGTTCTTCTGAAGAGTGTATTTTATCAGAAGTATCAGCTTCTTTTGCGTTTTTTATATTTTTTCTGGATTCTTCGAGTATTGCTTCTATTTCTTCACTTGTGATTTTTCTCCAGTCTTCCTTGAAAATAGATGCTTCCGGATTTATCTCCCTCATTTTCATTAGAATTCTTTCAATATCTCTGTTTTCCACTTTTTCAATATTACTGAACATTATAACGCTTGCATTTTCAATCTGGTCAACATAAAAGTTTCCAAAATCTTCAAGACAGTCTTCAAAACTTTCAATATCAACTATCACTATTTTATCTGATATTTCAATGCCATATTCCCTGTTAAAGAAATTACATACCTTCAAAATATCTGACAGCTGTGCAACTCCTGAAGGTTCTATAATTATCCTTTCGGGTGAAAATTCATCCATAATTGCTCTGATTGATTCCCTGAAATCAGTAACGAGGCTGCAGCATATACATCCTGAATTTATTTCCCTGACAGGAATATTTCCCTGTATCAGTTTCTTATCGAGTCCTATTTTTCCAAATTCATTTTCGATAATAACGGTTTTTCCTTTATTTCCTGATATATATTTATTTATGAATGTAGTTTTTCCTGCTCCAAGAAATCCTGAAATTATTTGTATTATCATTAGTCCGGTTTTCCTCTCTTTATAATAAATTAAGTTATAAAAAAATAGCCTATAAACTTAAATTAATTAATATTATTTACTTTAAAATGCAGGAATTAACGTACCACCTGTTGATTCAAAATATTTTTTTAAAGATTCATTTCTTGCCGCATTATTTAAATCCTTTAACCATTTTGCATCCTTGTCTTTACTTCTTACAACAAATCCTAAACTGTATTCAGGACCATCTTTTGATTTTTCAATATATTTTGTAGCATCAAGCCCTGCATTTTTCATATGCATTCCTGCAAGGACAATGGCATCTACATCTTTTAGTGATTGTGGAAGTACACTCATTTCAGCTTCGATAAATTTTAAATTTTTAGGATTTTTTGAAATATCAAGCAAAGTTGGAGATGTAACTCCTTCAGTAAGTTCAATAAGACCATAATCTCTGAGCATTTTAAGTCCTCTTGCCTGATTTGCGGCATCATTGCACACTCCTATTGTAGCTCCATCAGGTATTTCACTGATTTTTTTATGTTTGTTGGAATACATCGCAAACAGAGGATAATGTGTATAAGGTTTTGCCATTACAAAGTCTGTACCGTTGGATTTATTGTAGTTTTCAAGATATGGAATATGTTGGAACCAGTTTACATCAACAGAACCTTCCCCTAAAGCCACATTTGGCTGAATACTGTCATCAAATGTTTTTATTTCCAGTTCATATCCTGCCTTTTTTACATCTTCCCTTATTGCTTCAGCCATGTCGATACCATCAGCTCTGACAGCTAAAACAATTTTAGTTTTTTCCTTTTCATTTGATTCCTGTTTTTTTCCTTCTTCAGCTGAATTATTTTTTCCACATCCTATCAACATTATAAGAACCATGCAGAAAAAAGTTTTTAAAAATAGATTTTTCATACTTCCACCATTCCTTTCATTTCATAATATTTTTATTTTAATTTTTTGTAAAGCCAGTCACCGGTAAACTGTATGAGTATAACTAGTAAAATTAATATTACAACAATGGTATACATAATTTTATAGTTAAAATTTTGATATCCGTAAGTCAATGCAGTTGCACCAAGACCACCTGCACCAATTGCACCGGCCATAGCAGTTGCTCCAAGTAGATTTATTATTCCTAGGCTTATACCTGAAATTATGGAAGGAATAGCCTCAACGAGCATCACTTTTAAAATAATCTGAGTATTGCTTGCTCCAAAAGATTTTGTGGCTTCGATTAATTCAGGATCAACTTCTTTCAGTGATGATTGAAAAATTCTTGCCATAAAAGGTGTTGCGGCTACTGTTAAAGGAACAAGTGCAGCCATTTCCCCAATTGATGAACCTGTCAGCAGTCTTGTCAAAGGTATTATTGATATCATCAGTATTATAAATGGAAATGAACGTACTATATTTACTATGATATCAAGTATCTGATATATAATTTTATTTGGCTTTAATCCGCCCTTATCAGTAACAACAAGTACTACTCCAACAAAAAATCCAAAAAAAACAGATAGTATACCGGATATTATTAGCATTTTTAATGTTGCCATGAGTGACGGGAAAATTAAGGCAGTAAATATTTTTCCAAAAGTAAATTGCTGTATTGTCATAACTAAATTCCTTCCTTTACATGAAATCTTTTTACTTCCTGAGTACCGAGAAGGCGTTTTAACTGAGGTGGGTCAGCCTTGAAGATTTCTTCAACATTACCTTTTATTTCTGCAGTACCATTTTCAATTATAGCCATATTTCTGCAAATTCTTCTGACAACATCCATCTGGTGGGTAACCATTACGATAGTAATACCCATTTCCTGATTTATTTTATATAAGAGTTCAAGTATAGCATTAGTTGTATTTGGATCAAGTGCTGAAGTAGCTTCATCACAAAGCAGAATATCAGGTTTCATTGCTAAAGCTCTTGCAATTGCTACACGCTGCTTTTGTCCTCCGCTTAACTGTCTTGGTCTTACATCTGATTTTTCTTCAAGACCTACCAGATTTAATAAGTTCATAACTCTTTCACGAATTTTCTTTTCTTTATAACCCCAGCATTCCATGGGTATTGCAATATTGTGATATACACTTCTTCTTTCAATCAGTGAAAAATGCTGAAAAATCATCCCAATTTTTTTTCTGAATTCACGTAATTCCTTTTCAGAAAAAAGGTTTATCTCCTTATCGTATACTTTTAAACTTCCAGTATCATAGCTTATAAGACCATTTATGCAGCGAAGTAATGTAGATTTTCCAGCTCCGCTTCTTCCTACTAAACCGTAAATATCACCTTTTTCTATATTAAAATTTACATTTTTTAGAACTTCAACGTTTTCATCGAATATTTTTCCAATATTCGTTCCTGTTATTATGTTTTCCATATTCCTCCAATTTTAAGCTTTTATTCTTCTTCCTGTATTCCTTTAGGCATCTGCCCCAGTTTTGCCCCTCTTCCGTATTTTCTTGCGGCATATATGAATGCATCTACATTTTCTTCAGGAGTTCCGATAGGCAGCTGGCAGCCTGTGGCCAGAATAAATCCCTTTGGACTGTCTGCACATTTTTTTATGCATTCTTTACATGAATTAATTACATCATCAATTGTTCCGTAAAGCATAACATCTACAGGAGGAACATTTCCTGCTATCTGCATCCTGTCTCCAACTGTAAGTTTTACTTCGTGCAGGTCTTCACAGTTATCCACACTGAAGAAAAAAAGTCCTGCATCAGCTAAATCAGTCCATATTTTATTAGTTTTTCCACAAATATGGGAACCTGGCTTCCTTCCCATAATTTTGTAAATTCCTTCTATCATTTTTTTAATATATGGTAAGGAAAATTCATCAAACTGGGATTTGCTTATAACATCCATACATGACACAGGATCAGAAAAACTGGTTCCTACAGCACCTAGTTCCTCCTTGAATACTTCAAACCATCTCAATGAATTTCTAGTGCAGAATTCCAATAATCTGTGAAGATTTTCAGGATCTTTTCTTGTATCTTTAAGTAAAGATTCAATAGGCCTTATAGATACTGCAGTAGAAATAGGACCTGCAGACCGTGTTGTTATATTCATATCCGGAAACTTATCCTTCAGCCTTTTTGCAGTTTCCAGAATAGATGAAAGAGTCTTATCCTTTCGAGGATCAATTTCTTTAAGACTGGCCATATCTTTATAATCCTTCAGAATATGATCTTCCACATAATCAATACCGTTTTTAGGAAAGTGAAGCTTAGAACCTACAGTAGCACCAAGAGTTCTCAGACTAAGACCGATAGATAGGTTGTCTATTCCAAATCTTGTACGCATTGTTTCAATGATTTTGATTCTTGTCTCAAAGTCACTGTTGTAGTCTGTGCTGGTATAGCCAAAAATATTTGCCATTGCATAATCAGGGGCATGTAACATAAATGGAAGATAGTCCACCTCCTGTCCTGCATTATAGGCTTTTGTCCTTTCAAGAGTTGTCATTTCATCCTTCTGATTTTTCATTAATTTTTTTAACTCAGCATAATCCATAACTTATCACCTGTCTTTAATAGTTATTTAAGTATCACAAGTTAAAAATTTATTTTGTCATATTTGTATTTTATCACGATTTTTCCAAAGTATGTCATAGTATTTTTTTATGCTTAATTCAAATTTTCAATACACAGAATTTTTTATTCTGCATAAGTATTACATCTGTTAAACCATCCCTGAAGCCATTTTTTCTCATTTTTCGAAGGGTCTGAGTTATTTACTCTACGTTGAAGCACAAATTTTGCAGAATTGGAAAATTCAGTCAGGGCGGCTTTTCCTGTTTCAGTTCCTTTCATATTTTCCAATACTTGCAGCAGTCCCCATCCTTGGCCGTTATATCTTTCCTTTGGATTAGTTCCTTCCCCTTTAAAGTTGACATAATCAATTAGCGGATAAAGTCCATTTGGTGAATTAGCCACCCTGTAAAACTGTTTTTTTACATTTTCCTTGTTATCAGAGGTTTCAAGCATTTTTTCAAGGGAAGCTTCAAGTCTCTTGAAGATAAACATAACTTGTAAATCCTTATTGCTATACAGAAAATTTGTCAGCTCCTCAATATCAGCATTTTTACTGTTTTTTAAATTATTTAATTCCTGTCTGCTTTTCCATGGCGAATACTTATTTTTCACCATTATTTTTCGGTAATTTGACATTTTTAGATTTCAGGTATTCAACTAACCGAGGAAAACTTTCTTCAAATATTCCTACTTCTCCTTCCTTATACCATATGAAATGACCTATTCCAAGTGAAGGAAAGTTTTCACCTTCATTCCAGTAAACAAGATTACTTTTTACCCCTCCTGCTTCATTTTTGAAGATTTTTTCTCCTATTGCATCCAGCTCAGACTTACTGATATTTCTAAAAACATCCTTATTTTCTGAAGTTTTGGATATCTCTGCAGGTTTTGATGTTTTCTTTGAATTTGGAGAAGATAAATTTGCCGATGAACTGTTTAATGAGCAGAAAATAAGAACAGCTGCCAATAATAATTTTGATTTTTTCATGTTGAGTACCTCCTATGGTTTTATTTCTAATTTTACCACAGTAAAAATAGAAAATTCTGTGTATGAAAAATATAAAGTAGAATATAAATAAATAAAAAAATAATTGTTTAAATGAACGAATGATATATTAAAAAAATATAGCTTTATCTTTTTCTATAAAAAAATATATAAGATGATGAAAACAACTAGATACAATAATCTTAAAATATGCTATAATATACTATAATTAAAAAGAAATATATAATAAAAAAACAGAAATAACAAATTACTCATATAGAAATATAATAAAAAAACTTAATTAATAAATATTATTTTATTATCATAAATAACAATATTAAATAAAAATAAATAATGTTATGTGAAGTAATGCTATATCAAAGGAGGAAAATTATGAAAAGGAAAATGCTTTTGCTGTCAGCTTTATTTATAATGGCGACAGTAAGCTATTCAGCAGAAAAACAAAGTCTGGAGGCAAGTCTGAACTCGATAGAAAACAAATTCAATGATTTGCTTGAAAAGGAAGCACAAAAGAAAAGAGAGTTTGAAGTACAAAAGGCTCAATTAGAAACTGAAGTTGCAGACCTTAAAGCAAAGGAGGAAGGAAAGGAAAAATTGTTTGAAAAATTGAAGAAAGACTCTGAAGTCAGATGGCACAGAGATAAATATAAGCAAATTTTGAACAACTATGATACATATTACAAAAATTTAGCAAAATTAATAAGAGAAAAAGAGCAGAAGATATCTGAGTTGGAACAAATACTGGCAATAATGGGAAATTAGTCAAGTAAAATGTTGAAGGATATAACAAAATATTTTTTTATTCATTCTGCTTAATTTTATTTGCATGAAACAGCAGTTCATTAAGAAAAAAATCATAAACTCGCCAATGGCTCAGACAATGAATTTTTTTCTAAATTCACAAACTGTTTCAGGATGAAAAATTAAGAATGAATTCATACAAAAATATTTTCTAATATTTTCAATATTTTATTAACACCGCAAGAATAAAGATAATGAAAGGAAGAATAATATGAAAAAGATAATATTGGCAGGACTTCTTCTGGCAATGTCAAGCATAGCAATGGCAGACAGTGCACAGGATATACTGAAGAAAGCAAGGGATGACTACTATAAACAGCAGGAAGCGGAAAAGAAAAGTTGCAAGAACACCTAAGAAGGTAGAAAAAGCTGAAAAGGTAAAAGCTGAAAAACCAGCACCGGTTGAAGTTATAGAAGTTGAGGAAGAAGTTGTTGAAGAGGAAGTAAAACCAAGAACACCGATGGAAAAACTTGAATACAATGCAAACAAGTCGGCAATAAAAGTGGACTTCTATGAAAGAGTAGTAAGAAGTGTAGCAAGGGAAGAAAAGGAACTTGACGGATACAATGAAGTATTAGGTAAAAAGAAACCAGCTAAAGTGAAACAGCAGAAAGCAGAAAAACCAGCAAAAACAAAGAAAAAATAGGAAGATAGAAAATATAGAAAATATAGAAACTTACACGAAAGGAAGAGAATATGAAAGCTAAAAAGATAATGGGAATAGCATTACTGGCATTTGCAATAGGGCAAGTATCAATGGCAGAAAAGACAGACCCGAATATAGAAAGACTTTTAAAGATAGCAAAACAGAAGAAAGCAGCTGAAGAAAAGGAAGCAAGAAAACAGGAACTTTTAAACTCAGTAACAGAAGAAGGGGAAACAGTGCCTGCAACAGTAACAGCACCAAAAACGAACGAAAAGCTTGAAGCAAAGAGAAACAAGGAAGCAGAAGCAAGAAAGCAGAAAGCTGAAGCTAAGGCAATGAAGGCAAAATACAAAAACATGAGCGAAAGCGAAAAAATGGATGTTGAAATTCAAAGAATTAAAAAGAGAGTAAATGAAATAAACAGTAATATCGAAACATTCCATAAAACAAATGAAATGCTTGATAAAATGGAACAGAGATTAGAAGGAATTGAAACTAAGTTAAAATAGGAAAATATAATAGAAAAAAATAATAAGACAGGAGAGTAGAAATATGAAAAAAGGATTAATAACAATAGGACTTGGAGCATTAATGATGTCATGTACTAACGCAAAATTAGTTCAGTACAACACAGACAGATTAGATAATATCGAAGAATATCTGAGAGAAAATAAATTCATAAAACCGTCAGAAAACGTGGAAAAATTAAAAGAAGAAGGAAAAATCGATTACTCAAAAGAATACAGATCACTTGAGAAGGAGGCAGACGCATGGCTAGAAGATCAACAATAATAGCAGGGATAGCGATGTTGTTGGCAGTATCTTCATTATCGTCTGCAGCAAGAAAACTGACTACAACACAGATAAGAGAAAATACAATAAGAATAAATGCCCTTGAAATAGAAAGAATAGATATAACAGACATAATTCCTGAAGATAAGGGGCCGGATCAGCAGATAGTGGTAATGGATGAAAGAGCATTGAACTTTGATTTTGACAAATCAGTAGTAAAACCACAATATTTTGAAATGTTACATAAGTTCATAGAATATGTAAACTACAATGACTATGAAGTAGTAATAGAAGGACATACAGATTCTAAGGGAACAAATGCCTACAACATGGCACTTGGAATGAGAAGGGCACAAAGCGTAAAAGCTAAGTTACTGGAATTTGGAATGGATCCAGGCAGAATAGTAGGAACAGTATCAAAAGGAGAAGAAGAACCGGTAGCAACAAATACAACAGACGAAGGAAGAGCACAAAACAGAAGGATAGAATTTAAACTTTCAAGAAGGGGAATTTATTAAGAAAGATAAAAAATAGAATTTTTAGAAAGTGAGAGACAGTATGAATAACAATTTGAAAAGAATTGAAAAAGAGTTAAGATCATTTGTAAAGAGATGTAAAGATATAAAATACAATACAGCATTGCTATTTTCATTTCTAGTTACAGGATCATTATCTCTTTCAGCTAATGGGAAAGATGATGTAGAAACAGCAAAAAGAGGACTTCAGACATCAATAACAGACATGAAGAAGTTATTTAAGGAAGCAAAAATTGAAAATAACAAGCTTATGAGAGCATCAAACCTTGAATTAGTGCAGTTAATGGAACAGGGAGACCATGTAGTAAAATCACCATGGAGTTCATGGCAGTTTGGAGCAAATGGGTTTTATAACAACTGGAGGGGAACTTATAAAGGTAGAGGAGATAAGAAAGAGAAATATCCATATGAGGGGATATTTGAAAGGGATAGTGATGTATTAAACAGATACATATCTTCAAATAGTAGCATGTATCAGTATTTACCACAATCATCGAATCCAACATCAGCTTCGACAACTTCAAGATCAGGATTGTTAAATACTTATGGTTTAGTTAAAACTGGTGAAGTAGATAAACCAGTTGTGGATATGGAATTAAATGCGTCTATTAGACCAAGATCAATTGCTAAGGCTTCTCCAGCTAGTATGCCACAAGCACCTTCAATTGTTTTACCAGATTATGAACCAAGATTAATTCCTGCACCAGTAGAACCTGATGCACCAACATTGCCTAATATCAATCCTCCTGAATTGTCATTAAAAGTTGCTTCAAATGGAAATGGAAATAGTTATGTTGCTTTTGGAAATGGAAATAATGCGGCAATTGAAAGTGTTGTATTGACAGGTGGAGATATAAAAGTGGTTAGAAGAGGAGATACTTGGGACTATGATTATAGTAACTATTCTGGGAAAACACCATGGGGAGCAATTGCAGCTTCTAATGCTTTTGGTACAGCTTTATCTGTGAATGGAGTGTGGACAGGAAAATCAGGGACAGGAACAACAACTGGGACTAAAAAAGGATTTTTAAGTACAATTAGTGGAGCACCTATAGATAATAGAGCTGATATTTTGTATACTCAGGCACTAGAAAGTGCTACAACAAATATAGGAGAACTTTATCACTTGGATGTTCACGACTATCGTGATAATACGAATACATCAACAACTGCTCCAGGGATAATTGAAGGATTAACAGCAGCAAATTCAACTAATGAATTAGCAGCTTTTAGTGATGTTCAAGCTAACATAAATGTTACTTCTACACAAAAGGGGTCTGTTTCATTTACTAAAACGGCAACACATGCCTCGTTTAATGATGGAAACATAGTAATTGAAGGTGGAAATAATTCATTTACAAATACCTATACACATACAGGTGGAGGACAAGATCAATTAACGGCCAATACAGGTAAGATAATTTTTCAACCATATGAAGATACTTCAGGGAATAGATATGGAGCATATACAGCTGGGTTTGTAGTTTCAAATGATGGGGGAGCTTCTCATAATATAATGTATAACTCAGGAAGTATTCAAAACTGGACACGAAATGCCTCAATTTTTGGATATGATGGTAATAGTGGTGGACAAAAAGCAATGACAGTTGTGAATAGAAATACAGGAACTTTGAAAATGTATGGAGAAAATTCAGCAGGTATTTATTTATCTAGAAAAGCTGCATTAAATATGATATTAGATAATCCTATGGAGTTCTACGGAGATAATAACGTAGGTCTTTACATTCCACAAACAGCAAGTACTTCTACAGTTGAAGGAGATTTTAAAGCAAATTTTGGAGCTGCAGGAGTAGGAAACCAAAAATTTACAACTACAGCAGTTAGTAATAAAACAGCAGGTAATAACATTACAAACATGGATATAAACCCTGGTGGTAGTTCAGAACTTATTGAAGGTGGATTTGGAATTTACTCTTTTGCCCCAACAACTCTAACAAAACATACTATAAATGTATTTGATCAAACTGAAGGCGTAGTTGGAGTTATGCCAGGAGCAGATGTGTTACTGAATATAGGTACAGGAAAAATAACTTTAGATGGTGGAACAACTTCTAAAAATAATATTGCTATCTATACTAATAATAAAGGAGCAGTAAAATCTACTGGAGATATAGAATTAAAAGATGGTAAAGGAAACTTGGCAATTGTAGCAAAAGGTTCTACAAGAGCTGGTCAAACAAATAATGTGGAAGTTGGAAAAATAACTTCAACTGATACAAAAAACTCTATTGCAATTTATGCTTCAGCAGGAGCAAAAGTAGCAGCAACTGAATTAAATATATCAGGTGCTTCTGTTGAAAATGATGCAAGTACAGTGAATAAGAAGAATTCGGGAGCAGTATACGCAACAGGAACAGGAACAGAAGTTACTATAAATAGAGCTGCAGCCCCAACAGGTGATAATATATCTATACAAGGTGTTAAATTAACAGATGCTGACAGATATGTAGGATTTGGTCTTATGGCAGCAGACCATGCTAAAATTAAAGCACAAAATAATAAAATAAAAGTAACAGATGGATCAACAGGAATAGCTTCTGTAGGAGGAGCAGAGGTTAATTTATCAAACGGTTCATTAGATTATTCTGGAAATGGATACGCACTTTATGTTGACAATGGTGGAGAGATAAAAATGAATAATGCAACTCTTACACTAAGAGGAAACTCAGTTGGATATGTAAAAGACTTGGCAGCAGGAACACAGCCTATAGATACAACAGGTATGCATTTTAATATTTACTCAAATGATGCAACTGCAGTAATATTGAGAAATGCAACTTCATTAAATGTTACAGGATTACCAGCAAATGTAACAGGAATAGCAGGATTACCAGCAATAGGAACAACAGATCCAGCTACAGGAACTACTTACAATAACTTTACACTTGCTGCAATAGATGGATTAGGAGCTTATAATATTGATAAAGATATTGATAAATCATTAGCAGTAGCTGGTGGAGTAGATACTGATGTAGATGCATTTGTTAAAAATTTAATTGTACAAAGAGCAAAAATGAATTTAGGTGCAGGAAAAAAAGTAACAGCACATCTTAATTCAAGTGATTTAACTGCAATAAAAGAATCAGCTGTTATCGGACTCGCTATGAACTCAAGTAAATTAGCAGCTTCAAATACTGAAACACAAATAAATCTTGCTGGAGGTTCAACAGTTTCAGCAGATAGAACTGACGCAGGAACAGGAGCAGTTGGATTATTTATAAACTATGGACAAGCAAATATTAACAGTGGTGCTAAAGTTGAAGTTGAAAAAACAGCAATTAATGCAGCAAATAGTAACGCAGTTGGGGTTTATGCTGTAAATGGTTCTGATGTAGTAAATGATGGTTCAATCAGTGTTGGAGGAGATAGTTCAATAGGAGTTTTAGGACTTTCTTCAAGAGTTAAACCAGCAACAGGAGCATTAGTTGGAGATGAATTTTCAAAAGGTGCCGGAGTATATGGTAAAATTTCCGTTACAAATAACAATGCTATGGATTTAGATGGAAAAGGATCTTATGGTATTTACGTTGAAGATAATGACACAGCAAATGTTGCTACTAACTTAGTAAATGCAACTAATGGAGTAAGTGGTGTTATTACTATGAATGGTGAAAAGGCAGTTGGAATGGGAGGAAAGAACTTCGGAGTATTGAAAAATGATGGACAAATTATTATAAATGCTGATGAAGGAGTTGGAATGTTTGGACAATCCAGCGGTTCTGTTATAAATAATAATATTATTACAATAGGAAATTCAAGTAGTGATAATAAACTAAGAGTAGGAATGTTTACTAATGATCAGGGAGTAACTTTAACAAATAACGGTACAATAAACGGTGGAACATACTCATATAATATTTATGGTAAAAATGTAACATTAGGTGGAACATCTGTTCTTAATATAGGAGATAAAGGAGTAGGAGTATTCAGTACTGCTGATGTAAATGCTTCCCCTAATATAGATATCCAAGCTGGAGCTACATTTAATGTTGGAAACAATGAAGCTGTAGGAGTATTTGTTGAAAATACACCTAACGGAATAACAATAAACGATGCTGGAAGTACAATGACAGTAGGAAATAATTCGTTTGGTTATGTGTTAAAAGGAACAAATACAACATTCAATAATACAGCAACTTCAACAGTAGCATTAGGAGATAGTGCAGTATACTTATATTCAAATGATGCAGCGGCTAATATCACAAGTAGAGCTAACTTGACTTCAAGTGGTGATTCAACTTATGGTATTTATTCAGCAGGAACAGTTAATAGTTATGGAAATATGAATTTTGCAACAGGTATTGGAAATGTAGGAATATACAGTACAAATGGAGGAAATGCAACTAACCATGGAACAATCACAGTAGGTGCTACAGATGAATCTACAGAAAGATATGCAATAGGTATGGCTGCAGGATTTAATGGTAATGCAACAACACCAGCGTTTACAGGAAAAGTTGTAAATGAAGGAACTATTAATGTAAAAGGTTCTGCTAGTATTGGAATGTACGGAACAGGGCAAGGAACAGAAGTTTATAACGGTACTTCAGCTGGGTCAACTGCGACAATAAATCTTGATTCAGATGGTGCTATAGGTATGTATCTGGATAAAAAAGCAAAAGGATATAACTATGGAACAATCACAACAATTGGAAATCCTTCAGGAGTTGTAGGAATAGCAACAAAGAGTAATGCAGAATTTACAAACTATGGAACAATAACTATTAACTCAGCAGATGGAGTAGCAGCATTTAATGATGGTGGAAAAGTAATTTTACGTAACTACGGAACAGTTAATTTATCAGGTGGAGCAACTGAAGTTGGAAGTCCAGTAAGTAAACCAACATCAACAGGAGCGAAAGATGTAAGTATAGATGTTCCAGCTGGTGCTACTGTAGGAACAATTTATAAAAAAATGGAATAGTAGTAACTCCAGATTCAGTAAATACACCTCAAGGTTCAAGACCAATTACTAGTTCAGGTTTAGGAATGTATATGGATACTTTAGCAGGAACAAATCCTATTAATGGATTAAGATCATTAGCATTGACAGAAATGGATCTAGTTATAGGGGCTGAAGCTGCGAAAGCAACAAATTCAAAAATATATTGAAGTTAGTGGAAATATATTAGATCCTTATCGTCAAACAATGTTAAATAATCCACAAATTTCAAAATGGAATATGTATTCAGGTTCTTTAACTTGGTTGGCAACAGCTAGTGCTGGTCTTCAAAATGTATATTTAGCAAAATTATCATATACAAACTGGGCAGATGACCAAGATACATATAACTTTGCTGATGGATTGGAGCAAAGATATGGTGTTGAAGAATTATCATCAAGAGAAAAAGAGTTATTTAATAAATTAAGTTCAATTGGAAACAATGAAGAAATATTATTATATCAAGCTTATGATGAAATGATGGGACACCAGTATGCAAATGTACAACAAAGAACACAAGGAACTGGAAGATTAATAGATAAGGAAATAACTCATCTGTCTAAAGAGTGGGATACTAAGTCTAAACAGTCTAATAAAATAAAAGTATTCGGAATGAAAGATGAATACAGTACAGATACAGCTGGAATAATCGACTATACAAGCAATGCATATGGATTTGCATACTTACATGAAAATGAAACAGTAAAACTTGGAAACAGTTCAGGATGGTATGCAGGAGCGGTACATAACAGATTCAAGTTTAAAGACATAGGAGGATCAAAAGAAAATCAGACTATGTTAAAACTGGGAATCTTCAAGACAATGTCACCGGTAACAGACCATAACGGAAGTTTACAGTGGACAATCTCAGGAGAAGGATATGTATCAAGAAACGATATGCATAGAAAATATCTTGTAGTGGATGAAATCTTCAATGCAAAATCTGATTATACAACATATGGTGTAGCATTAAAGAATGAGTTAGGATACAACATAAGAACAAGTGAAAGAACAAGCATCAGACCATATGGAAGCTTAAAACTTGAATACGGAAGATTTGGAAGCATTAAGGAAAAATCAGGAGAAATGAGACTGGAAGTAGAAGGAAATGACTACTATTCAGTAAAACCTGAAGTGGGAATAGAATTCAAGTATAAACAGCCAATGGCAGTAAAGACAACATTTGTAACTACTTTAGGGTTAGGATATGAAAATGAACTGGGAAAAGTAGGAGATGTTAAGAATAAAGCAAGAGTAGCCTATACTAATGCAGACTGGTTCAACATCAGAGGAGAAAAGGATGACAGAAAAGGAAACTTCAAGGCTGATTTGAATATAGGAATAGAAAATCAGAGATTCGGAGTAACATTTAATGCCGGATATGATACAAAAGGTCACAATGTAAGAGGAGGACTAGGATTCAGAGTTATTTACTAATAGCTTTTTATCTGAAGGAAAAAGTTTCTGTTTAAAATATAACCTTTAATTCAGAAATTGAAAAGAAGATAAAAAACACCGTCAATATTATTATGGCGGTGTTTTTTTGTATTTCTAATATTAAAAAAATTATCTAACGACTTTCATTTTTTTTCTTCAAAAAAACTTCTCCGACAGAAAAAAAGTATGTATTTTTATCATCAATAAGTATTTCAAGTTCTCCATTATGGTTTATATTTTTTTACAATCCCTGAAAAAAATAAGCCCTGTTTATTTTAAGATGAACCTTTTTCTCCTTCAGGTAGCTAAGTTCATTAATTTCAAGAAGGATTTCCTCCCATTTTCCATTTAGAAATGTTTCAAATAGAATTTTAAACTCTTCAATAACTGAAGTAATAATTTCTTTAATATCATAGTGTTTTCCAGTTATTTCAGAAATGGAACTGGCTGTTTCTGAAAGCTCCTCAGGCAGTGAGTTATTTATATTTATTCCAATTCCGACAAAAAAAGTTATTTTCAACTCTTTTCCACAAGGATACCTGTTATTTTTTTTCCATAAAGATAAACATCGTTAGTCCATTTAAACATATAGTCAAGATTTTCTACTTTTTCTAAGTCCCCTTTATAACGGAAAGTCCTGCAATTAAAGGCAATTTTAGATATTCAGAATCATCAATATTGTTATTTTCATCTTTTTTTCACAAGGAATGTAAAAAGAGCCATTCCCTTTTGAGAAACCCATGTATTTCCCTTCTTGCCTTACCGAGAGTCTGAGTTTTCAGCAGTAACTACATCATATTCTTCAAATTTTGAAATATTATTTTTTTCATGAAATTCATTAGTTGAATCAAGAGTTTCATAACTGTATATTTTTCATTTTTTTCAGCTCCTGTCCTGTTTTTCTATAATTATATCACAAAAAAATATGGTAAAAATATAAAAATATTAAAGATTGAATAAAAATATAAATTCTGTACAGCTTTTATAGGGAAATAATATATGGGAACTGTTATAATAGAATTGAAAGGAGGAAAATCAAATGAGAATGATTGAAGGATTTAATAAAACCATTGATTATATTGAAAGTGTCATGAAAGATGAAATCGATGAAAAGAGGATTATGGAGCTGTCAGACTACTCATATGCTATGTTCCGCAGGATATTTTCAATTCTGACTGAAACAACTTTATCCGAGTATATAAGGGCAAGGAAGCTGACTGAAGCTGCAAAGCGAATTCGTGAAACAGATGAGAAAATAATAGAAATTGCATTTGAATATGGCTATGATTTACCTGATTCATTTGGACTGGCTTTTAAGAATTTTCATGGGTATACTCCTTCAGAAGTAAGAAAAGGGAAGCCTTTCCGTGTAGTTTCACGAGTAAGGCTCATGTTAACAGTCAAAGGAGGAAATAATATGAATATTACCATTCAGAAAAAGGAAGCATTTAAAGTTGCAGGAATAAATGCTAAGAATATAGAGCCGTCATCATGTCCCAAAGTGTGGGATGAGCTGTTTTCAAAATACTCCCCTGAGAAACTGGAAAAGCTTGGAAATGGTCAAAGCTATGGAATATGTCATGATATGGAAAATACGAAAAAAATTAACTATATGGCGTGTTATGATGTAAGGGATATAGAAAAGGCAGGGAAAATGGGTCTTGAAATTGTGGAAGTAGGTGCGGCTGAATACGCAGTTGTGGAACTTATAGGAAAAATACCTGATTCAATCCATGCAGGCTGGAAGTATCTTTTTGAAGTGTTTTTTCCTGAACAGGGATACAGGCATTCAGGAAAACCTGATTTTGAAGTCTACTCAGAAGGGGATATGTACAGTGAAACATATAAAATGGAACTCTGGGTTCCTATCGTGAAAGAACTATAGAAAAAAAATGAGAGATACATAGGTTGAAGAAGAAATTATTGTTTTTTTTAAAAATTTTATTCATATAATTGTCTAGTTTACTAATCTTTCACTTGACAAGGTAAAAAAAGGAAGTATAATTAGACATATCAAGTCCCCTACAAATCATTAATTGATTCTTGTAGGGCTTTTTAAATTATTTGGAGATATTTATGGAAAAGGAATATTTGAGTATTAAAGAACAGATAGAGTTGTTAAAAAAAGAGGAATGATTTTAAAACAAAACCCAAAAATTTTTAAATGAATGGAAAAAAATAAATTGTATATAAATGAAAGCTTAAAACTAACTGGTAGAATAGCAAATACTATTTTTAATAATGGAACATTTAATAGTTGCAATAAATGATAAGTTTCTAGGAAACGCAATAAAAAAATGTCTGTTAAGACTTTATAATAAAGATATCAATATTGTAAAAACAAATAGGATTTAGAAATTTAGATAAAATAAAAAGAATTAAAAAAATATAAATGGAAATGTACTTAAAAAAACTAAGCAGTGAATATTAGTTTAAAGGTACATTTTTATATTTATTTGTTTATTTTAAAGCTATTTTTCTATTCCTAAGAAAAATTTTTCTTTAAATAAAATTTGATTTTTAGGAAAAATAGAGGTAAACTATGAATATAGAAATAATATTACAAAAAAATCCTACTTTTCATGGAAACAGTTACAGACAATTAAATATAGTACATAACAACTAAAGCAGAAATAAGTATTTTAATAATTAAATATATAAATAACAAAAATAATATTTTACTGGAGGTTAGTTATGAAAAAGATGAAAACATTTGGCTTAAAAAAACTGGGACTTTTCAATCCAAAAGAAGTTTATAGAAACCTTACTCCTACAAAACTTATAGAAATGGCTATTCAAAGAGGTGAGGGAGTATTATCAAGTACAGGTGCATTATCTGTAACAACTGGAAAATATACAGGACGTTCCCCTGAAGATAAATTTGTTGTTGATACTCCTGATATTCATAATAAGATAGCGTGGGGAAGTGTGAACAGACCTATTGAAAAGGAAAAATTTGATCTCATATATGGAAAACTTATTTCCTATCTGCAAAATAGGGAAATATTTATTTTTGATGGTTTGGCAGGAGCAGATCCTACATGCAGAAAAAAATTCAGGATAGTAAATGAAATGGCAAGTCAGAACCTATTTATACACCAGCTTTTAATAAGACCTACAGAAGATGAACTGAACAACTATGGAAAGGAAGATTTTACAATTATTGCCGCACCTGGATTCCAATGTAATCCGGAACTGGATGGAACACATTCTGAAGCTGCAATTATTATTAACTTTGAGAAAAAAATAGGAATTATATGCGGTTCAAGATATTCAGGAGAAATTAAGAAAATGGTATTCTGTGTAATGAATCTCTTGATGCCTGATTTAGATGTACTTCCTATGCACTGTTCCGCAAACATAGATCCTGTATCTGGTGAAACTGCTGTATTCTTTGGACTTTCAGGGACAGGAAAAACAACACTTTCAACAGATCCAAACAGAAAACTGATAGGTGATGATGAGCATGGATGGTCTGATCATGGAATATTCAATTTTGAAGGAGGATGTTATGCAAAATGTATAAACCTCAAGGAAAAATACGAACCTGAAATCTATCATGCAATAAAATTTGGAAGCCTTGTGGAAAATGTGGTAATGGATCCGAAGACACAGGAATTTGATTTTAAGGATAAGAGCCTGACTGAAAATACAAGGGTGGGATATCCTATCAACTATATTTCAAATGCACAGATTCCTGGAGTTGGTGGAATACCGTCAGTTGTAATATTCCTGACAGCTGATGCATTTGGAGTTCTGCCACCAATATCAAGACTGGATAAAAATGCTGCAATGTATCATTTCATAACAGGATTTACATCAAAGCTTGCAGGAACAGAAAGAGGAGTTACAGAGCCTCAGCCAACATTCTCAACTTGCTTTGGAGAACCTTTTATGCCTTTAAATCCAGCTGTTTATGCAGAAATGTTCGGTAAGAAGATTGAAAAATACAATACAAAAGTATTCCTAATAAATACAGGATGGTCTGGCGGTCCTTACGGAATAGGAAGCAGAATAGATTTGAAAAATACAAGGGCAATGGTAACAGCGGCATTAAATGGAGAACTTGATAATGTAGAATACAGACATAATGAAATCTTTAATGTGGATGTTCCTCAATACTGCCCAAATGTTCCATGTGAAATATTGAATCCTTCTGACACATGGGATAACAAGGAAGCTTATGATTCCTATGCAAGAAAGCTGGCAAAAATGTTCCAGGAAAATTTTGCAAAGAAATATCCTAATATGCCGGTACATATTGCAGAAGCAGGACCAAAAGCTGAGTAAATGTAAAAAGGATGAGAATTTTTTAAGGGTATTTTATTATAATTCTTGACAAATTTTTAAAATCATATATAATATTGTTAAGATGATATGCTCGTAGTATAGCGAGCAGGATAAAAAAAAGAAGTATGCAAAAGGATGATATGCTCGTAGTATAGCGAGCAGGATAAAAAAAAGAAGTATACAAAAGGATGAGCCTCTTATTTTTTTAAGAGGCTTTTAAATTTATATTAAAAAGTGATATAATAGACTAAGAGATAATTATTGTAACTTAGAAATTTAAAAGAGGGGAAATAACATGCAAAAATAAAAAGTATGGCATTTTTTTATTTAACGCCTGAATTTTTATGAAAGGTATAAAAATTGTAAAGAAATACTACAGAAACAGAAAAGACCTTATGCAGTTCACTTGATAAGGTATAATAACTTAACATTCGCCATACCTGTCAGAAGTAACATTAATCACAATTTTTTTCTTATAAAAACAATAGGAAGTAAAGGATTAGATTTTACAAAAAAACAGTCATTATTACAGATGAAAAAAATATCTATCTGATAATAAAGCTGTCATAAATCATGAAGAATATCTAAAATTAGATAAAAAAATAGAAAATTTATAGAAAAAAGATGCTATCTTATCTGAAAATATAAAAAAAGCTTTAAAAAAACTCCTGATACTAATAAAAATAAAACAATTCTATCAAAAAAAGTGCATTACAGTATTTTCATAAGGAATTGGGAATTTAATTTAAATACTTTGTAACAAAAATAGCTGAAAAAAACGAAAAATTTACTATATTAATAGACTGCAATAGCAGAAATATATATAGTTGCTTTTTAGAAAAATGATAGTATAATTATATAAAAGACATATCATGTACAAATACAGTTAATTAGCATAATAAACAACAATTAAAATAGAGTATCTATTGAAAATGAAGGAGGAAGTAACTTTGAGCAGAGTGAAAATAACAGAAACTTCATTAAGGGACGGTCATCAGTCTTTAATGGCGACAAGGCTTACAACAGCTGAAATCTTACCAATAATAGAAAAAATGGATCGTGCAGGATATTATTCCCTCGAAGTATGGGGAGGAGCAACTTTTGATTCGGCAATCAGATTTTTAAATGAAGATCCATGGGAAAGATTACGGGAAATAAGGAAAAGGGTAAAAAATACAAAACTTCAGATGCTTCTGAGGGGACAGAATCTTTTGGGATACAGACATTATGCAGATGACATAGTAGACAAATTCGTTGAAAAATCAATAAAAAATGGAATAGATATAATAAGAACTTTTGATGCCTTAAACGATGTAAGAAATATACGTCAGGCATCGGAAAGTACTAAAAAATATGGAGGACACAGCCAGCTTGCAATATGTTACACAATAAGTCCTGTCCACACAATAGAATATTATAAGAATCTTGCACTGGAAATGCAGAATATGGGAGCAGATTCCATAGCAATAAAGGATATGGCAGGAATACTTCTTCCATATAGAGCCTATGAACTTGTAACTGAACTGAAAAAAGTAATAAGTGTTCCGATAGAGGTGCATACCCACAATACTGCAGGGCTCGGAGCAATGACAAATCTTAAATCGGTAGAGGCGGGAATAGATATAGTGGATACAGCAATTTCTCCCCTTTCAGGAGGAACTTCACAGCCAACTACGGAATCCCTTGTGAGAACCCTTCAGGGAACAGGACATGATACAGGAATTGATCTTAGTCTGTTAAAGGAAATTGCAGAATATTTTAAACCGATAAGAAAAAAATATCTTGATAAAGGAACATTAAATCCTCAGGCATTGTGTACAGAACCAAATATAGTGGAATATCAGCTTCCAGGTGGAATGCTTTCAAATATGCTTTCACAGCTAAAGGCACAGAAGGCGGAAAACAGATATGAAGATGTACTGAAGGAAATACCAAAAGTAAGGGAAGATCTTGGATATCCGCCATTAGTAACTCCTATGAGCCAAATGATTGGAACTCAGTCGGTATTCAATGTCCTGACAGGAGAAAGATACAAGATGATACCTAAGGAAATAAAAGATTATGTAAGGGGAATGTACGGAAAATCACCTGTCCCTATTTCAGAAGAAATGAAGAAAAAAATAATAGGAGATGAGGAAGTATTTACTGGAAGACCTGCAGATCTTTTAACTAATGAATATGATGAAATAAAAAAAGAAGTGGGAAATCTTGCCAGAAACGAAGAGGATGTACTGACTTACGCAATGTTCCCTCAGGTGGCACAGACATATTTTGAAAAGCGTAATAATCCTGAAGAAGAAATAAAAGTGCAGACTATAAATGTAGTGTTTTAAGTGAAAGGAGAAATGAATGAAAATAATATATGGAGATGCTCCGATAACGTTTGGAGACTCGCTAGTTATAACAGTAGTGAGTATGCTGACAGTATTTTTAGTTTTGATTCTGATTTCTTTTATACTATCCCTTTTAAAATATCTTCCTTCTGAAAAGAAAGTAACTGAAAATAAAAAAGTTACAGTTAAACCGTTAGCAGATGCATTTTCTGTTTCATCAGAAAATTCTGTATCAGAAGGAAAGAAAATAGGACCGGAAGATATAAAGGATGAGAAAATGCTCGCAGCTGTTGCAGCCGCAGTTATAGATGCAGCCGGAGAAATTGACAATGCCTATATAAAGGTACGATCAATAAGGGAAGTAAATCAGTAAACAGGTAAAACATAAAAAAAGGATTATACGTTATCCTGAACGAACGTAAATATAACCTGCAGGGAGATTGTTATGATAAAATTATATAAAATAAAAATTGGAGATAAAGTTTATGAAGTAGAACTGGAAGCAGTAAGTGAAAAGGAAGGAAAAATTGAAGCTGCAAAGCCTGAGACTATAAAAGAAGAAAAGCCGGGAAAACCAGAGGATAAGATAACAGAACAAAAGATGGGAAATATAAAAGTTGAAGCACCTATGCAAGGACTTGTAGTAGGTGTAAATGTTTCTACAGGGCAGAAGGTGAAGGCAGGAGAAACATTGATAGTACTTGAGGCAATGAAAATGGAAAATCCTATAGCTGCCCCTGTAGATGCTACTGTGGAAGGAATACATATATCTAAAGGAGATACTGTGGAAACTGGGGCATTACTTGTCAGTTTGTCATAGTTACGAAAGGAGAAGGAAATGGAGTTACTGAAAACACTTTATAGTACAACAGGACTGGCCATGCTGACGTGGCAGCAGTTTATAATGATAATAGTTGCACTTATTTTACTGTATCTTGCAATAAGAAAAAAATATGAGCCATATTTACTGTTACCCATATCTTTCGGAATGCTTCTTGTGAACCTGCCAGGAGTACCAAATGAAGGAATGATGGAACCTGGAGGATTATTGTATTATCTGTACCAGGGAGTAAAACTTGGTATATATCCGCCATTGATATTTTTGGCAATAGGTGCAAGTACTGATTTTGGGCCACTGATTGCCAATCCTAAAAGTCTTTTACTAGGAGCGGCAGCGAAGCTGGGAATATTTATCGCATTTATAGGTGCAATATTGCTAGGTCTTACAGGAAGGGAAGCTGCTTCCATAGGAATAATAGGAGGGGCTGACGGACCTACAGCAATTTATACAACAACAAAACTGGCGCCTGCCCTGCTTGGTCCAATAGCAGTTGCGGCGTATTCCTACATGGCATTAGTGCCTATAATACAGCCGCCAATAATAAAACTGCTTACAACAAAAAAGGAAAGACAGATAAAAATGGTACAGCTGAGGGAAGTAAGTAAAGGTGAAAAAATTTTATTTCCTATAGCAGTAACAATAATAGTTACACTTCTTATACCTTCTGAGGCTCCTCTTATAGGAATGCTTATGCTGGGAAATCTTATAAAGGAATCTGGAGTAGTCGGAAACCTTGTTGAACATGTAAAAGGTGCAATGCTCTACTGTATAACAATTGTACTTGGAGTAACAGTAGGAGCTACAGCAAATGCCCATACATTCCTGAATGTTACAACGTTGAAAATATTGGCGTTAGGATTGTTTGCCTTTGCATTTGGAACTGTGGGGGGAGTACTGTTTGGGAAAATAATGTGTAAACTGAGTGGTGGAAAAGTTAATCCTATGATAGGAGCGGCAGGAGTTTCTGCTGTGCCTATGGCAGCGAGGGTTGTACAGAAAATAGGTCAGGAGGAAAATCCAAGCAACTTTCTTCTTATGCATGCAATGGGACCTAATGTTGCCGGAGTAATAGGATCTGCAGTTGCGGCAGGAGTTCTGCTTATTATATTTAAATAGAAGATATATTATGGAGCCTGAAACTGGATTTTTGAAGTGATTACAGAAATTATTTAATGGTAATCGCCTAAAAATGTGATGAAATTAGGAAAACAATAGGAAATAATTTTTTTAAATTTAGAACAGGAAGTAATGTTGAAAAATGTAAGAATGCCAAAGATAAGGATATTTCTTTAAATAAAATCAAATAATTCTGTCATACCATTGACTTTTAAGTATAAGTTTAGTATAATGACTTCTGTAAGTAATTTTGCGGAAGTATCGCCTAATGGTAGAGGCGAGACTTGGAAAGCTGTGGGCGGTTAAACGTCTTGTGGGTTCGAGTCCCTCTACTTCCGCCATTTTTTTAAAAAAATAAAAATATATTATATAGAAAAAAACTATCTCATAAAAAGGCGTAAGAGTCATTTCTGAGATAGTTTTCATTTTATTTACAAATTTTTTTATAGAATTGTTTTTTTCACCTTTGAAAAAAATTTTTATACTAAAAAAATTATTATTCGGGTTTATTTATAATTTCACTTAATCCTACTAGCATTTTTTTACACCTGTAATTTCATATTTTCTAGGTTTAGGTTCTGAAATACCTAAAATAATAGTTCCACCAATAGTATTAGCAAATGCGCTGTATGTTTCCCAAATATCATTTGGAATTTTATTCAAACTAGCTTTGTATTCCCTTTTTTTCTATCTTCATTTTCCAATATCATGCTATTTTGCAAGTAAATAACAATATTTACTTGTCGTCCTCCTTTTAATAATCTCACGAATAATCTCACGAATAATTTGTATTATATAAAGTTATAAAATCTAGATTTTAAGAGTATTTTTTTATAAAAAAATTCTGTTATATCTCACGAATAATCTCACGAATAAATTATTGTGATTTCAAAGATTGATTCATAAAAATAATATTACTTATCCAGTTTTGAAGTTTTTTTATACAGAATATAAAAATAGTAATACTTAAATATTACAACTAGAATAAGTGCTAACCGTAAATAGTTATTTTTTACAAAAAAAATTGGAAAAGCAATCATCGTACTCGATAGGCACAATAATCCTATTTTTGCTTTTAGGGTCATACTTCTATTTTTTTCAAAATCTTCCAGATAATTCTTATATATCTTTGTTTGAGTAAACCACCTATGAAATCTTTCAGAACCTCTCGCAAAAAAGAAACTGGCCAGAAGAAGAAAAGGTACTGTAGGAAGTCCAGGCAGAAAAGAGCCGGCAATTCCCAGTCCCATGGAAACAAATCCAAATATAACGTATATTATTTTCATATTGTCCTTTCTGAATATGACTTTCTCTCCCATCTGATAATAACATTAATATAAAACTTTTTCAATTAATAATTCTCTTAAAGGTACAAATTAGTTATAAATTGTGATATAATCTAAGTTAAATATAAAATGAAAATAATATATATAAAACGGAAGTATAAATGTTTAGTATAAGTTAAGGAGGAAATATGTTGGAAAAACTGTCCCGTTTAAGAGAGGACGTGCTGGAAAAACTTAATAATGTAGGAAATCTTGATGAGCTGAATGACCTGAAGGTAAAGGTTTTAGGTAAAAAGGGAGAATTTACAGCTATAATGAAGGGAATGGCAGAAATTGCAGCTGAAAAAAGGGCTGAATTTGGTAAAGTGACAAATGAATTAAAAGTTGTTCTGCAGGACAGATTTGATGAAAAACTTAATACATTAAAGGAAATGGCAAAACAGGAAAGACTGAAAAATGAAACTATAGATATTACATTGCCAGGAAGAAAAGCAAATGAAGGATCCCTTCATCCATTGACAAAAACGGTTGCTGAAATAAAGGAAATAGTTTCTGATATGGGGTTTGACATTGTTGACGGACCTGAAATTGAATATGTAAAATACAATTTTGATGCACTGAATATCCCAAAAACACATCCTTCAAGGGAAGTATCAGATACTTTCTATATTCAGGATGATGTAGTGCTTAGAACACAGACTTCAGGAATGCAGATAAGATACATGCTTGATAGAAAACCTCCTTTTAGAATGGTGTCTATTGGAAAGGTTTACAGACCTGATTATGACGTATCCCACACTCCTATGTTCCACCAGATGGAAGGACTTATGATAGGGGAAGATGTTTCTTTTGCAAACTTTAAGGCAATACTTGAAAATGTTGTAAAGAAAATATTCGGAAAAGAAAGAAATGTAAGATTCAGACCTCACTTTTTCCCATTTACAGAACCTTCGGCAGAAATGGATGTTGAATGTGGTGTATGTAAAGGAAAAGGATGTAGAGTTTGTAAAGGTACAGGATGGCTTGAAATTCTTGGAAGCGGAATGGTAAATCCGAAAGTTCTTGAAGGTGTAGGAATAGACCCTAAGAAATATCAGGGATTTGCATTTGGACTTGGCCTTGAAAGAATTACAATGCTAAAATATGGAATTGATGATTTAAGGGCATTTTATGATAATGATATAAGATTTTTAGATCAGTTCTAATATTAAATAGGAATTTATAAATCTGTATTTCGATATTGGTAAGATTATTTTAAATTCCCAAAAGATGGAAAGAACGTACTGTAATGGTACCAGAAAATGAAAATTAAGGAGGAAAAATGCTGATTTCTTTAAATTGGTTAAAGCAATATATAGATTTAGACGGAATAGAAATAAATGAAATGGAAAATGCCCTGACTATGATAGGACAGGAAGTTGAAAAATTGATATAGTGGGTGGAAATCTTGATAAGGTTGTTGTTGCACATCTTGAGGAAGTAAAAAAACATCCAAATGCTGATAGTCTGACTTTATGTAAGGTAAATAACGGAAAAGAAATTCTTCAAATTGTCTGTGGTGCCACAAATCATAAAACAGGAGATAAAGTTGCACTGGCACAGGTGGGAGCAAGACTTAAAGAAGACTTTACAATTAAAAAAGGTAAAATAAGGGGGGAAGAATCAAATGGAATGTTATGTTCTGAAGATGAACTGGGAATAGGAAGTGACAAGGATGGAATTATAATCCTTCCTGAAGATGCACCTGTAGGTGTGCCATTTAAGGATTATCTTGGAATAAACGATACTGTATTTGAACTGGAAATAACTCCAAACAGGCCTGACTGCCTTTCACATATAGGTATTGCAAGGGAGCTTTCAGCATACTACGGTAAAGAACTGAAATATCCTGAAACTGAAATAAAAAGTGAAATTTCAGAAAAAACATCAGATAATGTAAAAGTAAGCATAGAAGACAGCAATCTTTCCAGAAGATATGTGACAAGAATACTGAAAAATGTGACAGTAAAGGAAAGTCCAAAATGGCTTAAGGAAAGAATAGAGGCTGTTGGGCTTAGAAGTATCAACAACATAGTTGATGTATCCAACTTTATTCTTATGGAAATGAATCACCCTAACCATGTTTTTGACCTTGATAAAATCGAGGGAAATGAAATAAAAGTAAAATCAGCGGTAAATGGGGATAAACTTGTAACTCTTGATGAGCAGGAAAGAGAACTTGAAGATGGTGACATTGTAATATGTGACAGTAAGAAGATACTTGCCCTTGGTGGTGTTATGGGAGGACTTGATTCGGAAGTTACAGATAATACGAAAAATATTCTTCTGGAAGTTGCACAGTTTAATCCTCAGAATGTAAGAAAAACTTCAAGAAGACTGACTTTATCAAGTGATTCTTCATACAGATTTGAAAGAGGAATTGATGTAGAAGATTCAATAAAAGTAATAAACAGACTTGCAAATCTTATACAGGAAGTGGCAGGAGGGGAAATTCTAAACGGTTATGTGGATGTTTATCCTGTTCCGCATGAAAATAAAGTAGCAGAACTTAATTTTGAAAGACTTAACAGATTTGTCGGAAAAGTTATTCCTAGGGAAAAAGTAATAGAAATTTTGAGAAATCTTGAGATAGATGTTAAAGATAATGGTGAAACGCTTACTCTTACAGCTCCTTCATACAGAGGAGACCTGGAACTTGAACAGGATTATTTTGAAGAAGTAATAAGAATGTACGGTTTTGATAATATAGAAAATATTCTTCCAAGAGTGGATATAAACAAAAATTCAACACTTGATACTACAAAACTTACTGACAGGGTAAAAACTATATGTGCAAGCGTAGGATTGAAGGAAGTTATAAACTACAGCTTTATTCCTAAAGATGCATTGCAGAAACTGAAGTTCACAGGAGTTTCAGAAGATAAACTGATTGATATTTCAAATCCGATAACAGAGGACTTTGTTACAATGAGACCTACATTACTGTACAGCCTTATAAAAAATGCCAAGGATAATATGAACAGAAATGTCTCAAATATAAGATTCTTTGAAGTAAGCAGAACGTTTGAAAAAGCTGAAGAACTTGCAAAAGAAGATATAAAAGTGGGAATTATTCTGGCAGGTGAAAATGACAAGACTTTATGGAATCCAAAACCTGTTCACTATGACTTTTATGATTTAAAAGGAATTGTGGAAGAAATTTTTTCAAAGCTGAAATTTCAGAATTTTTCATTGAAAAGATCTGTACAGACTGAATTCCATCCAGGAAGATCAGCTGATGTGTTTGTTGGAAAAGAATACATAGGAAGTTTTGGGGAAATACATCCTGATGTTCTTGAAAATTTTGGATTGAATAAAAAGACTGTACTAGTTGCAGAATTTAATATTGAGCTAATTAAAAAGTACATAAATAAACCATTTGTTTATCAGGGAATTGTTAAATATCCTGCAGTTCCAAGAGACCTTGCCCTTGTAATGAATGAAAATATACTGGTTGGGGATGTTCTGAAAACAATTGAAAGAATAGACAAAAAGGTTGAAAAAGTGGAATTGTTTGATATTTATCAGGGAATAGGAGTAGAACCTGGTAAAAAGAGTGTGGCGATAAGTATTCTGTTAAGAGATGACTCTAAAACTCTTGAAGAAAAGGAAATAAATGACATTATTGACAAGATTCTGGCTAAAATGAAAAAGGATTATATGGCAGAATTGAGACAGTAGTACTATTTTTGTAAATATCTTATAAAAAAACTTTAAAATATAAAATAAGAGGTGAATATAGACGTGACCTATGAAAATTAAAAAAATGTAGAATATAAGAATTTTTCAGGGGTCATGTTTTTTTATGAAATCAATTAGTAAAAAAAATTACAGAGAAAAATACAGACATATATTTTATAAAAAAAGGATGATGACATGAAGGCAGTTGTATTTTTTTTAAATGGAGAATATAAATATTCGCAGGAATTTATAGACAGCCTGTTTGATGAGGAGACAGTTCTTTTATGTGCAGACGGAGGAGCTAATTATGCGTATAAATACAGTAAAAGACCATCTTATATAATAGGTGATCTAGATTCCATTGATAATCCTGTTCTGGAATACTTCAAAAACACAGGGGATAAATATAGTGAAATATAATCCTGAAAAAGATTATACTGATTTTGAATTAATTCTGCAAAAAAATAGATGAACTGGAAAAAGAAAAAAATGGCTTTTAAATATAAATCTATTAATATTTTGGGTGCTTTAGGAAAAAGAATAGATTTGACATTAAGTAATTTATTTCTTATGGAAAAATTATCCTAATATTACAATTTTATCAGAAGATGAAGAAATTTTTTTATAAAGATGAATCTTTTTCGATAAATAACAGGAAAGATTATGGATTCTCAATAATTCCATTAGATGAAATAATAGAAAAAAACTGACATTAAAAAGGATTTAAATATGAAACTTTCAACTTTTTATGCAGAAAGAAAAAAATTTCCCGCCTTGTCAGTAACATAATAACTTCTGATGAATGTAAAGTAACATTTAAAAAAAGGTAAGATGTTAGTTATTTTGAGGAAACATTAAATACAGAGGAGCTGATTAAGTTAGAAAAAAATCATGAATTAATCACATAAAAAAATTATATTTATTCATATCCTGTTTTACATTGTAAAAATTTTAAATAATTCAAAAAAATATAATTTTTTTATGTGAAAAATTCCTTTTTCTTCTAAATAGCTCTTTTTTTATTGATTTTCTTAAAAATAACTAACATTATACATTTCCATATTTACTTTAAAAAAATAGATTATTAAGGTATAATATAATTAAATGAAAAATATTATCGCACGCGTGCGACAATATAAAAATATAAAAAAATGGAGGAAAAAAATGAAAATAATTTCTGTTGTTAATCCGAAAGGTGGAGCAGGAAAGACAGTAACGGCGGTAAATATCTCATATGCTTTGCATAATAGAGGTAAAAAAGTTCTGTTAATTGATGCTGATGCAAGAGGAGCGGTTTCAGTATATCTGGGATTGAAAAATGAAAATACATTGTTTCATTTAATAAAAAGAACAGTATGAAAAAAATTAAATGTATTTGATTTAAAAAAATATATAATAGAAAAAAATGGGATTGATATAATAATTTCAGATGCTGAATTAAATAAAATGGACAGCTATTTTATAGTTGAAAATCAGGATGCACAGTCTCAAATTGACAGTATTGTAAATATACTTTACCTGTTTGAAGACTATGATTATGTTATATTTGATACAGAGGGGACGGTAAATAACCTTACAAAAGCAGTTTTAAAGGCAACTGATTATATTTTTGCCCCTTCTAAAAGTTCAGCTATAGATATAAATGGACTGGCAGATTTACTTAATATGTATGATATTTCAAGGGTAATTAATCCAAAACTTGAAATAAGAAAGATATTCCTTGTGCAGACAAAACAGAATACAGTAGTCTACAAGGAAACAAAAGATGAACTTATGAAATATTTTTCCAATAATGAATTTTCTGAAATTTCAGTGAGGGAAGATCAGAATATACTAAATTCAATGAAACAGCAGAAGGATATATTTTCCTATAGAAGTTATTCCAATGCGGCGATAGATTATAAAAATCTTGTTGACGAATTTTTAGAGGAGGAGGAAGAAAGTGAGTATTAACAGTATTTTAGAAAAAAGAAATAAATTTCAGCAGACAGTGGAAACTACAAGTAACTTTGATTTTTGAATTTTATGGAATTGAAGATGATTTTTACAAAAAAAGCGAGCTTCTAAAAAAAGAAGAAACAGCTAAAAGAAATATAATGCAGATACAGAGAAATACAATAGAACTAGGAAAAATACTATTTGAAACTCAGGAACTTCTGGCAAATAATAAAAATGGTGCATTTAATGGTTGGTTTCTCAATCTAGGGCTAAAAAAAGATTTTTGTTTATAGGGAAATACAGAGATATAAAAATATTTTTTTAAAAATATCATAACGATAAAATTAAAGAATTATCTGTGCGAACAATAAAATATATAAGCAAAGAATGAAATTCCTGAAGAACAGGTAATTGAAATTATTGAAGCTGAAGAGCCTTCAAAGAAAAATAGATGAAATTGAAAAAAGCTTAAAAAATGAGCTTACAACAGAAGAAAAAATAAAGGTTCTTGAAGTCAAAATAATACAGGCAAAGAAAAAAATTGCAAAATGGGAGCAGGAAATAGTAAATTTAAAAAGGATAACTTAATAGAAGACTTTTAACTGGAAAAAAATTGTCTTAACTTAAAAGAAAGAAATTATAAATTATGAGGTAGTATAAAAAAATGAAAAAATTTAGACTGGAAAAGGAATACCAGAGAATGAAAATATCCCAGTATCTGAGGGAAGTTCAGAATTATTCAGGGAGAAGTCTTAGAAATGTGGAGGTATTCCTAAATGGGAAAAAAGTAAGGACTACAAAAAAACTGCCTTCAAGCGGTATACTGAGGGTAATTGAAAAGGAAAAGGGGACAGATATAAAGCCAATAAAACTTAATCTTGATATAGTATTTGAAGATGAAGACATAATGATAGTAAACAAGGAGCCTTTTCTTCTGACTCATCCTACACAAAAAAAGGCTGATTTTACCCTTGCAAACGGAATAGTATATTATTTTAAGGAAAAATACGGCAAGGAAATGGTACCGAGATTTTACAACAGGCTTGATATGAACACATCAGGACTTATAATAATAACAAAAAACAGCTTTGCCCAGGCTTTTTTACAGAATTTTTCAATATTTGAAAAGAAATATATGGCGATAGTTGACGGAATTATTGATTCTGATGAGGAAATTGTTATAGAAAAGCCTATCTACAGGGACGGAGATAATTTACAGAGGATTATAGATGAAAGAGGGCAGTATGCAAAAACTGTAGTAAAACCTATAAAAAAATTTAAAGATAAGAATGTGACACTTGTAGAATGTGAGCTTTTTACAGGAAGAACGCATCAGATAAGGGTGCATTTAAAGTCCATAGGCCATACAATTACAGGTGATGAACTTTATGGAAATGGGCTGAATCCTGAAAAAGGAATAAAAAGACAGTTTTTACATGCCTACAGGGTAAAGTTCACTCATCCTGCAGCAAAGAAGGAAATGGAAATAGAAATATCATTACCTGAAGATATGAAGGAGTTTCTTGAAAAATAAGTTTTGATTTCATCTTTGAAAGGGGACAGAAGAATGAAATATATCTATAATATTGAAAAAACAAAAGATTATACTGAAAAAATTGATTTTGAAGAAAAAATAGGAAAAAAGGCACAGAATTTACTTGAACTGGCAGTTCAGGGATTTAATGTGCCTAAATTTTCAGTAGTTACAAATAAATATTTCAGGGAAGTAATACTAGATGAGATAAAAAGAATATAACAGAAAAGAAGGAAATGAAGATGAAATAAGTGACTGGAACAGCATATTTGATAAAAAAATACAGAAAGAAAGATAGAAAAATATAATAAAAAGTCATAAAAAGAGCATAAAAATTAAGGAAGAATTTTTTTGGCAGAAATAGAAAAACATAGCAGAAAAACAATAGCTATTATGCAGTAAGATCTTCTTCAATAGAGGAAGACAGCAGCAATTTTTCATTTGCAGGTCAGTTTGAAACATATCTATATATAAAAAAGGAAAATATAATTGAAAAAGTGAAGGAAGTATGGATTTCTTCCTTTTTCCTCACATGTCATGAAATATAGGAAAGAAGGAAAAAAATAAACAATGAAATAAATGTTCCGGCAGTAATAATTCAGGAAATGGTAAATTCTGAAAAGGCCGGAGTCGGATTCAGCGTAAATCCCGTAAATGGAAATTATGATGAAATTGTAATTTCAGGAACTTATGGCCTGGGAACAAGTATAGTTGATGGTGATGAAAATGGAGATCTGTTTATATATAATAAAAAAACAAAGGAAATAAAAAAGGAAATAAGAACAAAAAAAATAAGACAGGTTTTAGATTTTGAAAATAAGAAAATAAAGGCAGAAGAAATAAACATTGAAGATGAAGTGCTAAATGACAGTGAAGTACAGGAGCTTGGAGAAAATATTATAAATATTGAAAAATATTATGGAAAACCTCAGGATATGGAATGGGCATTTGAAAAGGGGAAACTTTACATATTGCAGTCAAGGCCGATAACAACATTAAAAAAAGCAAATAAAAAAACAGCAAATACAATAATATGGGACAATAGCAATATTGTAGAAAGCTATCCTGAAATTACGCTTCCTCTTACCTTCAGCTTTATAAGAAAAGCCTATTCCGATGTATATAAAAGATTTTCTGAAATTACAGGAGTGCCACCGAAGGTTGTTGAAAGCTATCAGGTTGTATATGACAACATGCTTGGATTATTGAAGGGAAGGGTTTACTATAATCTGATAAACTGGTACAAACTTCTCATGCTGTTTCCTAATTCACGTAATAACAGCAAATTTATGGAGCAGATGATGGGAGTGAAAAAGGAACTGTCTGAAGAGGATATAAATGAAAACCTTCTGGAAGCGGAAGGAAAAATGTCTTCGTGGGAAAAATTCAGAAACAGGATTGAAAAGCTGAAGGCAGGGACAATATTATTCCTAAATATGTTTCTGATTGAGAATAAGGCTAAAAAGTTTTATAAACTTATAGATGAAAATCTTAATGGAAAAAATAGCAGGCTGGAAGAAAAAAGTGTAAAGGACTTGAAAAAATATTATAAATTTCTTGAAAATAAATTTTTAAAAAAACTGGGAAATTCCTATTATAAATGATTTTCTTGTAATGGTATGGTTTGGCCTTTCAAAAAAAGCAGCCGAAAAATATATAAAGGAAAATTTTGAGGAAGTGCATAATATTCTTATTGCTCAGGAAGGCAGTGACATGATAAGTGTTGAGCCTTCAAAATATATTATGAAAATGAGCAATATAATAAAAAAGGATAAGGATTTACAAAATGAAATAAAAGGGATAATTGAAAAAGACTGCAACAGACATTAATATTGAAAATTTAACTAGGAATAAAGAATTTAACTCATTACTGGAAGAATATATGCAAAAATTTGGTGACAGGACGGTGCATGAGCTGAAGCTTGAAGCATTGACATTGAGGGAAGATCCGTTATTTCTGATTAGAATGGTATATTCGATTTCAATGACAAAGGAAGTAACGGAACATAGTAAAAGGAACATTTCAGAGGAACAGAACAAAATATATGAAAATCTTAAAATCAGTCCATTGAAAAAGTTTATACTGAAAAAAACAGTATCCTATGCAAAAAAATTTATCCGATTAAGGGAAAATCTACGATATGAAAGGACAAAGGTTTTTGGCATGGTCAGAAAAATTATGAAAAAAATGGGAACTTACCTGAAGGAAGAAAATATAATAGTTCATGAAAGGGATGTATTTTATCTGACAATTGACGAAATTTTTGGGCTGATAGACGGGGCATTAATTGATACAGATTTGAAAAAGCTGATAGATTTAAGAAAGGAAAAATATAAGGAATATGAAGAGGAAGCTGCCCTTCCTGACAGATTTTTAACGAGGGGATTTTTAGGAGAAAACTTCCATTATGAAGATTTGACAGGAAATGAACAGGGAGATAAAAATATTCTTAAGGGAACAGGATGTAGCAAGGGAGTAGTTAAAGGAAAAGTAAAAATTGTACTAAATCCTATGAATACTGAAGTTGAAGACGGAGATATTGTTGTTACAAAATCTACGGATCCAAGCTGGGTTATGGTTTTTCCTTTATTAAAGGGGCTTATAGTGGAAAAGGGAAGTCTTTTATCACATAGTGCAATTATTTCACGTGAAATGAATATACCTGCCATAGTTGGAGTGCAGGGAGCAACAACAGCCTTAAAAACAGGAGATTTTGTCCAGTTTGACGGAAGTACGGGAATAATAAAAAAGTTAGATGAAATATAAAATCAATAAAAAAGACAGATTAGAAAATGTATACAGATAAATTTGGAGGAAGTTATAGATGAAAAGTGAAGTAAAAGAAAACAGGGTCGATTTTTCTTTGATAAGGTATTCCCAATGCTGGGAAGATACGGAGGTTTTACTCGAAAGTCTTAATATACAGGAAAATGATATATGCTTTGGGATACTGTCTGCGGGAGACAATGTATTTTCCATGCTTGCAGAAAATCCGGAGAAGGTGGTTGCACTTGATATAAGTTTTCCTCAGATAGCACTTGCAAAGCTGAAAAAGGAAGTTTTTAATAGTTTTTCCTATGATGAAATGCTGGAATTTATGGGGGTTACAAAATCTGACAGAAGAATTGAAATGTATGACAGAATAAAAGAAAATCTTGATAAAGAAGTGAAGGAATACTGGGACTTTAACAGGGAAGCAATTGAAAATGGAATAATCCATACAGGAAAATTTGAGAAGTTTTTTAAAATTTTCAGGGAAAAAATACTTCCTTTTGTGCATAATAGAAAAAGAGTGGAAAAACTTCTTGAAGATAAACCAGAGCAGGAAAGAGTGGACTATTATGATAAATACTGGAATAATTTCAGATGGAAACTGATGTTTAAGCTGTTCTTTTCAAAATATATAGTTGGAAAACTGGGAAGGGATAAGGAATTTTTCAGATATGCAGAAAAAAATATTTCTGAGGAAATGAAGGAAAGAAGCAGATACGCCCTCTGCGAGCTAAGTCCGCATGAAAATCCTTATATTAACTATATTCTGATGGGAAATTACCGTAAGGACTGTCTTCCTTATTTTCTGAGAAAGGAAAATTTTGATAAAATCAGAAAAAATCTTCATAAGGTGGAAATTATACAAAGTTCAGTTGAAGAGTATCTGGACAATATTGATTATAAAAATAAATAAATTTAATTTAAGTGACATATTTGAGTATATGTCAGTTGAAAATTACAGCAAATTAATGGAAAAAATTTACGACAATGCTAATGAGGATGCTTTGCTGGCATATTGGAACCTAATAGTTGAAAGAAATTCAGAAAAACTTGATTATAAAAAGACGGATAGCGAAATAGCAGTTAATGGAAAAGAAAAAAATGTAGACGGGAAAAAATTCGAAAGGATGAAGGAGATTGATAGTAGACTTCACAAAAGGGATATGACATTTTTCTATACAGATTTTGTAGTGGAAAAGGTGATAAAAAATGGAAATAGTTAAAATGATATTTGTTCTGGCGGCTTTTATACTGTTTTTTCTTCTGCTTAATAAACTTGAAAAAAGCGGAAAATTTAATTCAGAATTTGTAAGGAAGATTTTACACATAGGTTCAGGAATTGGAGGACTGGCACTTCCTTTTATCTTTGAAAGAAAAAGTTCAGTTGTAATACTTGGGATTGTGTTTCTTGTATTGCTTGTTTCCATAAGAATTATGAAGCATAAGGTGACAGGATTTAAAAAGGTGCTGGAAACAAAAAATAGAAAAACTTTTGGAGATATATATTTTATTATGACAATTCTTGGACTATGGATTGTTTCAAGTGACAATAAGGTAACGTATACCCTCCCCATTATAATTTTAATGTTTTCTGATGCCTTTGCGGCTCTTATAGGTGAGTTTTACAGCAAGTATAAATTTAATACAGGATTTGGTACGAAATCAATAGAAGGTTCAGTAGCATTTTTTCTTACAACATACTTCATATGTATAAACTTTTTTCTGTTTTTCAGTGATATCGGGAATATAAATATTGTATTAGTTTCCCTATTGTTAAGCATTCTTACGATGATTCTTGAAGTAATTTCATGGAATGGTCTGGACAATCTTTTTGTACCGTTCTTTGTATATATGTTTCTGAGGCTGAACCTTTACCTCACTGAAAAGGAACTTATGTACAAATTCTGGATAATGGTGATACTGTTTGTCATTATAATATTAAACAGGAAAAAGACAACTCTCACAAGAACTGCACAGACTGCAAGCCTATTCTTTCTTTATATAATCATGATAATGGGAGGAATAAGCTGGCTGATACCACCTCTTATTATGTATCTAGGATATTACCATATTACTCCTAAGGTTGAAGGCCAGGTCAAAGATTCATTGAAGGGGCTTCTGGCTATTGCCTTTACTACATCCATATGGCTTGCATTAAGTATAGTAATGGATAAGGATAAATTATTCCTAATTTATATATTTTCCTTTTCACTGCATTTTGGAATTATAAATTTAATAAGAGACAATGCAGGAAATATAAACAGGGAAACATTCAGGATGAAATTTCTGATGGGAAGTATAGGAAAGGCTCTGATTTTCTTTATAATAAATCATATTATTTTATCAGGAATTATGGATTTTAAAATGCTGGCAGGAGTAATAGTTCTAATATTTGCAGGAATATTTACATACGAAACAGTTATGAAAATATATTATATGGTTGAAAAGGAAAAGGAACTTAGCGGAGAAACAAAAGTATTTATAAATTCCGGGATAGTTTTCTTCTACTCATTGATGCTGCTTGGGATAGGAATGCTATAGGCAGAGGATAATACAAATATGAAAGAGTAGAAATTGTAATAAAAAAATTGGGAAAGTTCAAAAAAATGAGATTAGAAACATTGAAAAATTATAAATTATATTTTAAAATGAGTTTCACAAAAAAACTTAACAGAAAGCAGACTGATAATATATGAAAATGAAAAAGATATAAAAAAATTCAGGAATATATTAGGGAAAAATAATATCTCTCAGGAAGAAACGCAGAAAATAATGATAGAACGTCCATCAGAAATAATAGTTATGCATGATAAAAATAATGAAACAGCAGGAACTTTACATTTATGGCATAACCGGCCAGACTTCAATGGGAAAAAAACATCATATATAGGAAATGTAAATATATTTGAAAAATATAGAAAAGATGAAGAAAAATATTTTCAATGAAATATTTGAAAGCCTTAAAAAAAGAAGGGATAGAAACAATAATAGGGCCTTTAAATGGGACTACATGGAATACATACAGATATGTAACTGAAAAAGGAAATAGAAAAAGATTTTTACTTGAACCATGGAATGAAGACTACTATGTATCATTGTTTGAAAAAATTGGGTTTAAACATTTGGCAGGATATATTTCTACTATAATGGAAGGCATGAATTCTGAGGGAAGAAAAAATATAGATAAAAAAATGGAAAGGCTGAAAAAATTTTCCTACTATAAGGATATAAGGGTGGAATCAGCTGAAGATAAGGATTTACTTACAGTTCTGAATGATGTTTATAATTTGACAGTGGAATCCTTTAAAAATAACTTTTTATACTCTGAACTGGAGAGGGAAATATTTTTTTAAAAGATGTACATGAGTTATGAGGATAAAATTTTAAAAAAATTTTTTTAAAATGCTTTATCTTAAAGGTGAACTTATAGGATATGTATTTGGAATACCTGATTATACAGAACTTGGATATAAAGGAAAAATAGAGACAATGATTCTTAAAACAATAGCCGTTTCTCCTGTATATAATGGAAAAGGAATGGGGTATATTCTTATAAACTCTCTTGTTGAAGAGGCAGAAAAAGGAAGGATATGAAAATGTCATATATGCATTGATGCATGAAAGTAATATCTCTAAAAATATAGGACTGCAGCTGGGAAATATTTTAAGAAGATATACCTTGTTTATAAAAGAATTATAAAATATCAGAATTTTTTGAAAGGTGAGATATGACAATAATAAGTAAAATGAATGAACTGAAGGACAAATATCCTGAAAGGATTGCACTGATAGATGCAAAAACAGGTAGTAAGATTACCTTCAGGGAATTTGATGCTAAATCTGACAGGATATGTTCCTATTTAAAGGGGAAAAAATTCAGAAAGGGAGATAAAGTTGTAGTTTTTGTTCCCATTGGAATAGAATTTTATCTTATTCTGACAGCTATATTTAAAATGGGCCTTCAGGCTGTGTTTATCGATCCATATGCAGGTATTGAACATATAAACAGATGCTGTGAAATGATTTCACCTGAAGGAATAATTGGAAGTGGAAAAACTCTTTTAAAGGGATTTTTTCTAAAAAGTATAAGAAAAATCGGTAAAAAAATCAATTATGAGAAAATAATGAAGGAAGCTGAAACAACATCCCTTACAAATAGTGTGGAGGATAAGGGAATCAATGAAAATACACCTGCCCTCATTAGTTTTACGAGTGGAAGCACAGGTTTTCCTAAAATTATAATGAGAACGCATGGATTTTTAATTGGCCAGCACAATGTACTTGAAAAGAATCTGAAATTTCAGGAAGGAACAGCGGTGTATTCGTCATTTCCAATATTTCTACTTTCCCATATGGCTGCGGGAGCAACAGTATTTATCCCTGACATAAACTGGCAGAAACCTTCTGAATCAAAATTTCAGGATATTGTACAGTGTATAAGAAAAAATAATATAGAAAATATTATTCTTCCTCCTATAATTTTTGAAAATATTACCGAGTGCTGTAAAAAAGATGGGATACAGCTAAATAATGTTCAGACAGTGTACACAGGGGGAGCACCTGTCTTTCCATGGCTTATGGAGAAAATCAGAAAAACATTTATAAATGCTGAGATTAGCGCATTATATGGAGCTTCAGAAGCAGAACCAATATCAAGGCTGAATTTTGAAGATATAACAGAAGATGATATAAAAAATATGAAAAATGGAGATGGACTTCTTGCAGGAAAGATAGTTGAAGGATTGGAACTTAAAATAGAAAAAATACAGGAAAAGGAACCAGATAGAAATTTTGCAGAAGAAAATAACAATGTAGAAATTAATTCAGAAGTTAGAGGAGAAATACTTGTAAAGGGTGAAAATGTAGTAAATGGATATTTAAACGTTCAAAAAAATCCTGATGAAAAATGGCATAGAACAGGAGATATGGGGTATATTAACAGTAATGGCCAGTTAGTATTACTAGGAAGAGTTAAAGGGAGAATACAGATTGGAGAAAAGATTTACTATCCCTTTGCAGTGGAAACCGCATTTTCCTTTTGTAAAATTCTCAAAAAATCAGTACTGACTTCAAAAAATGAAAAGCTTTATCTTCTTGTTGAAAGAAATTCCGAATATAAAGGAAATTTATCTGAAAATATTGAAATTATGGAACTGAAGAAAAAGTTTGGGATATATGAAATAGTTGAAACTGAAATTCCTATGGATAAGAGGCATAACAGCAAGACGGACTATAAGAAGCTGGAAGAGATAGTTAAAAAAATATAGAAAGGAAAAGGAAATTTTATGAATAAAGAAGCAAAAGAATTAATTCAGGAGGGGTTAAAGTTGTTTTCATTATATGACAGAAGAGCTTTGAAAAGATTTTATCTTTCAGCAGAAAAGGGTGAGGCAGACTTGTCATATCTCGATGAAAAGTATCAGACTCATATGCGTTCTAAAGCAAGAGGACTGTTTTTTGATTTTTTAGGAGGAATTATAGAAGGCATTGCAAGCTCAGGAAGTCCGTTTAGTCATTCTTTGGATAGAGCGATGACCATTGAAAAGCGAGAACAGTATAATGAAAAGAAATTAATCCTAAGGTATAAAATTAAAGATTTTATTGAAAGTACACCAGTAGACAGTAATACAGGATATTTACTTTCCATGATTGACTTCTATTGTCAGTAAAATCTATTTATATACAATATTCTAAGAGGAGAAAAATAAAAATGAACGAAAGTAATATAAATTCAAAAAAATCAATAATTCAAAAATATAAAAAAATTTTTAAAAATATATCTGAATGAGCGGTTTCCATTAGGAAAAAAATTCGTTTTTGTACTGATTTTTTTACTTTGTCAGGATATATTTACACAGGATTACTATATAATTCAAAAAAATTATAAAAGCCAATTTTGTCAAAAAGAAGTAAATAGAGTCGCACTACTCTGGGATAAAAGAAATATATAAAGTACCGATAATCTGGTATAAATTGCTTTCCTTATTTATCATAATATTCATGTTTTTTTCTTTCAGCTGAGAATCACAGATGAATTTAAGGATTACGAAGAAGATTTAAAATATAGGCCTTACAGACCTGTTCAAAGAGGAATAATTTCCTTAAAAGCATTAGGGAAAATTGGAATTGCAACTATTATAATACAAATAATTCTTGCACACGTTATAAATCCTAAACTAATTTATTTCATGCTATTGGTGTGGGTTTATATGTTTCTAATGACAAAGGAATTCTTTATAAAGAACTGGCTAACAGAAAGAATTTTAATCTATGCCCTTTCCCATGTTGTAATAATGATATTTATTACCCTTGTTATTGTAAAAGGAACAGGATATATTCTGGAGTCTCATTTTTTAGAAACTTTGTACTTATCAGTAGAAAAATACGGAAAAAATATTTTTATAGGACTAATTCCTCTTTTTGCATTAAATTATTTAAATGGAATTGTCCTGGAAATTGGAAGGAAGACTAGAAAGAGTGATGAAGAAGAACACGGAGTACAGACATATAGCAAACTTTGGGGGAGAAAAAAAGCAGTACTTATTTTATGTATTCTTTATACGATAGAATATGGTTTTGTTCTTCTTGGACTTTCCAATATAAATAAGGAATATTTTTCTAGTAGGGCAACTTATATTAACTGTAACATTAGCATTGTCAGTGTACTTTATGATAAAATTTTTAAAAAAAGATTTAACAGGGAAAATGACCGAAAATATATCAGGATTATGGATACTGTTGTCCAGCATGAATTTGGGACTGATTCAATATGTAGTTTTTTTATGTGTTAAATCTATTGAAAAGTTAGAAGAATTATGATATACTCAACTTGTGATAAAATATATTAATTATTAATATATAAATTTTTTAGGAGGTAATAGGAATATGGCAGTTAAAGTAGCAATTAATGGATTTGGAAGAATAGGAAGATTGGCATTAAGATTAATGGCAAACGATCCAGAATTTGATGTAGTTGCAATTAACGACTTGACAGATGCGGCAATGTTAGCACACCTGTTTAAATATGACACAGCACAAGGAAGATTCAATGGGGAAATCGAAGTTAAAGAAAACGCTTTCGTAGTAAATGGAAAAGAAATCAAAACTTTTGCAGATGCAGACCCTGAAAACTTACCATGGGGACAATTAGGAGTAGATGTAGTTCTTGAATGTACAGGATTCTTCACTTCTAAAGAAAAAGCTGAAAAACATATTAAAGCAGGAGCTAAAAAAGTAGTTATATCAGCACCTGGATCAGGAGATATGAAAACAGTAGTATTTAATGTAAACAATGAAATTCTTGATGGAACAGAAACTGTATTATCAGCAGCTTCTTGTACAACTAACTGTTTAGCACCAATGGCTAAAGTATTACAAGATAACTTTGGAATTGAAGCAGGATCAATGACAACTATCCACGCTTATACAGGAGACCAAAATACATTAGATGCACCACATAGAAAAGGTGACTTCAGAAGAGCAAGAGCAGCAGCTGCAAATATAGTTCCTAACACAACTGGAGCAGCAAAGGCTATTGGATTAGTAATACCTGAATTAGCAGGAAAACTTGATGGGGCAGCTCAAAGAGTACCAGTTCCTACAGGATCATTAACTGAATTAATCTCAGTTTTAGGTAAAAAAGTTACTAAAGAAGAAGTTAACGCAGCTATGAAAGCAGCTTCAAATGAATCATTCGGATATACTGAAGAACCATTAGTATCTTCTGATATAGTTGGAATTCACTACGGATCATTATTTGATGCAACTCAGACAAAAGTAATCGAAAGTGGAGACAAACAATTAGTTAAAACAGTTTCTTGGTATGACAATGAAATGTCTTACACAGCTCAATTAGTAAGAACATTGAAATACTTTGTTGAACTTGCAAAATAGTAAATAAAAGTTATTAAATATAGTAGCTGTTCTAAAAATATTAGGACAGCTATTTTCTTTTTATACATTATAATAAGCAATAAAAAGTAATTAATTGAAATATAGAAAAAAAGTAATTATAAAAAAATTCAAATTATTTAACAATATTCTATCTATTTAAAAATAATGAGATTCAAATGACGTTAGATGTTATTTATAAAAAAATTGAAAAAAAGTTATTGACAAGAGGGGGTAAAATTTGATAGAATAATTTTTTTGTCAACTGCGGGAGTGGTTGAGAGGACAATGGAAGACATGAATAAATAGAGGAAGAAAAAAATAAGACGGAAAAAGCATCGAAGAAGAAAAAAAGATAATTAACAAGGTGAAAAAGAAATAGTTGAATGAAGAGTTTGATCCTGGCTCAGGATGAACGCTGACAGAATGCTTAACACATGCAAGTCGATGGGGAAGTGGTGCTTGCACCATGGTAACCATGGCGGACGGGTGAGTAACGCGTAAGGGACTTGCCCGCGGGACTGGGATAACAGCAGGAAACTGCTGACAAGACCGGATAAGGTCATGGAGCCGCATGGTTACATGATGAAAGGAGACGCCTGCGGAGAGCCTTGCGTCCTATTAGCTAGTTGGGGGGTAACTACCACCAAGGCGAAGATAGGTAGCCGGCCTGAGAGGGTGGACGGCCACAAGGGGACTGAGATACTACCTTTACTCCTACGGGAGGCGCAGTGGGGAATATTGGACAATGGGGGCAACCCTGATCCAGCAATTCTGTGTGCACGAAGACGGTTTTCGGATTGTAAAAGTGCTTTCAGCAGGGAAGAAGTAAGTGACGGTACCTGCAGAAGAAGCGACGGCTAAATACGTGCCAGCAGTACCATGGTAATACGTATGTCGCGAGCGTTATCCGGAATTATTGGGCATAAAGGGCATCTAGGCGACCTGACAAGTCAGGGGTGAAAACCTGCGACTCAACCGCAGGCCTGCCTTTGAAACTGACAGGCTGGAGTACCGGAGAGGTGGACGGAACTGCACGAGTAGAGGTGAAATTCGTAGATATGTGCAGGAATGCCGATGATGAAGATAGTTCACTGGACGGTAACTGACGCTGAAGTGCGAAAGCCGGGGGAGCGAACAGGATTAGATACCCTGGTAGTCCCGGCCGTAAACGATGATTACTGGGTGTGGGCAGGAAGACTGTCTGTGCCGAAGCGAATGCGATAAGTAATCCGCCTGGGGAGTACGGTCGCAAGGCTGAAACTCAAAAGGAATTGACGGGGACCCGCACAAGCGGTGGAGCATGTGGTTTAATTCGACGCAACGCGAGGAACCTTACCAGATCTTGACATCCCGCGAACGCCCATGAGGATGGGCGGTGCCTTCGGGAACGCGGAGACAGGTGGTGCATGGCTGTCGACAGCTCGTGTCGTGAGATGTTGGGTTAAGTCCCGCAACGAGCGCAACCCCTGTTGCTAGTTACCATCATTAAGTTGGGGACTCTAGCAAGACTGCCTGCGAAGAGCAGGAGGAAGGTGGGGATGACGTCAAGTCATCATGCCCCTTATGATCTGGGCTACACACGTGCTACAATGGGCTGTACAGAGAGGAGCGAGGCGGTGACGCGGAGCGAATCTTGAAAGCAGTTCGAAGTTCGGATTGAAGTCTGCAACTCGACTTCATGAAGTTGGAATCGCTAGTAATCGCGGATCAGCAATGCCGCGGTGAATACGTTCTCGGGTCTTGTACACACCGCCCGTCACACCACGAGAGTTGTCTGCACCTGAAGTTACTGGTCTAACTTTGGAGGAAGGTACCTAAGGTGTGGATAGTGATTGGGGTGAAGTCGTAACAAGGTATCCGTACCGGAAGGTGCGGATGGATCACCTCCTTTCTAGGGAGAAGAAGGATGCGAGTCGGAAGCTTCCTCTTTTATGTCTAAAAATGTTCGAGAGAAGGACAATGGGAAATGAATAGTAGGTAAAAGAGTTACAACTGAAGGAAACTTTAAGTTTAAGAAGAAGAGAAGCTGAGTAAGGGCACACGGAGGATGCCTAGCGGCATGGGAGCCGAAGAAGGACGTGCTAAGTCGCGAAAAGCCCGGAGGAGGTGCACAGGACCCTGTGATGCCGGGATGTCCGAATGGGAGAACCTGCATACCTGGAGGGTATGCGCGAGAGAGGTAAGCCGGCGAACTGAAACATCTAAGTAGCCGGAGGAGAAGAAAGTAAAAAAACGATTCCCTGAGTAGCGGCGAGCGAACGGGGAGGAGCCTAAACCGTATATGTGTTAAAGCTGGCGGCGTTGCATATACGGGGTAGAGGGAGCATACCGGGCCGAAGCCATGAGGCCGGGCTGGTCATGATGTAAGCGGAACGCGGCTGGAAAGCCGGACCGTAGGAGGTGAGAGTCCTGTAGAGCGTAAAGTCATGACAGCCTGTATGAGATCCCGAGTAGCATCGGACACGAGGAATCCGGTGTGAATCAGCGTGGACCATATCACGTAAGGCTAAATACTTCCGCCGACCGATAGAGGAGAGTACCGTGAGGGAAAGGTGAAAAGAACCCTGAGCAAGGGAGTGAAAGAGAATTTGAAACCGTGTGCCTACAAGCGGTAGGAGCCCGTATGGGTGACTGCGTGGATTTTGGTTAATCATCCTGCGAGTTATGATGTGTGGCGAGGTTAAGTGCAAGCGGAGCCGAAGGGAAACCGAGTCTTAATAGGGCGCAAGTCGCATGTCATAGACGCGAAACCTAGTGATCTAGGCCTGTCCAGGCTGAAGCTGAGGTAAGACTCAGTGGAGGGCCGAACTCACCGCCGTTGAAAAGTTGGGAGATGAGATAGGTCTAGGGGTGAAAAGCCAATCGAACTAGGAGATAGCTCGTTCTCTCCGAAATGCATTTAGGTGCAGCCTCGGTTGAAGATATGCGGGGGTAGAGCACTGTATGGCCTAGGGGGCGTATAGCTTACCGAAGTCAAGCAAACTGCGAATACCGTATATTGTTTACCGGGAGTGAGTCTACGGATGACAAGGTCCGTGGACGAGAGGGGAACAGCCCGGACCGCCGGCTAAGGTCCCCAAATCATGTCTAAGTGGGAAAGGAGGTGGATATTCACAGACAACCAGGAGGTTGGCTTAGAAGCAGCCATACCTTGAAAGAGTGCGTAATAGCTCACTGGTCGAGAGTATCTGCGCCGAAGATATAACGGGGCTAAGACATGAACCGAAGCCGCGGAAGCGTGTGTATGCACGTTTGGTAGGAGAGCGTTCTGTAGGCCGTGGAAGGTGTCCTGAAAGGGATGCTGGAGGTATCAGAAGTGAGAATGCAGGAATGAGTAGCGAGAAGGAGGGCGAGAATCCCTCCGGCCGGAAGTCCAAGGTTTCCAGGGGAAGGTTTGTCCGCCCTGGGGAGTCGGACCCTAAGCATAAGCAGAGTTGCGAAGGCGAATGGAAAACAGGTTAATATTCCTGTACCGCTGTGTACTGACTGAGAGACGGAGTGACGCAGGAAGGTATGCGGGAAGGCTGACGGAATAGCCTTTCTAAGGGTGAAGCGTGGACATACAGGCAAATCCGTATGTCTAGACGTGAGGCCTGACGGGTAAGTACCTTAGGGTATAAGCCGCAGATCCTACACTGCCGGGAAAAACTTCTATTTAGGGAAACAGCGCCCGTACTGTAAACCGACACAGGTGGACAGAGTGAGAAACTTAAGGCCGACAGGACAACTCTGGCTAAGGAACTCTGCAAAATGGCCCCGTAACTTAGGGAGAAGGGGTGCCCGCGGTACCTGAAGGGGGAGACACCCGGAGGGGAATCGGGCCGCAGTGAAGAGTCCCAAGCAACTGTTTACCAAAAACACAGGTCTATGCTAAGCCGGAAGGCGACGTATATGGGCTGACACCTGCCCAGTGCCGGAAGGTTAAGAGGAGGATTGAGAGATCCGAATTGAAGCCCCGGTGAACGGCGGCCGTAACTATAACGGTCCTAAGGTAGCGAAATTCCTTGTCGGGTAAGTTCCGACCTGCACGAATGGTGAAATGATTTGGGAGCTGTCTTGGCCGGAGACCTGGTGAAGTTGTAATGCCGGTGAAGATACCGGTTACCTGCAGTAGGACGGAAAGACCCCGTGGAGCTTTACTGCAGCCTGGCATTGGGTTTCGGCAATGTGTGTATAGGATAGCTGGGAGGCTTAGAAGATATGGCGTCAGCTGTATCGGAGCCGCTGTTGGAATACCAGCCACGCATTGTTGGGATTCTAATCTCAAGAGATGGGAGACAGTGCTAGGTGGGCAGTTTGACTGGGGCGGTCGCCTCCAAAAGAGTAACGGAGGCGTTCAAAGGTTCCCTCAGGCTGGATGGAAATCAGCCGGAGAGTGCAAACGCATAAGGGAGCTTGACTGCGAGACTGACGGGTCGAGCAGGCACGAAAGTGGGAGTTAGTGATCCGGCGGTTCTGAATGGAAAGGCCGTCGCTCAACGGATAAAAAGCTACCCTGGGGATAACAGGCTGATACTTCCCAAGAGTCCATATCGACGGAAGTGTTTGGCACCTCGATGTCGGCTCGTCTCATCCTGGGGCTGGAGAAGGTCCCAAGGGTTGGGCTGTTCGCCCATTAAAGAGGCACGCGAGCTGGGTTCAGAACGTCGTGAGACAGTTCGGTCCCTATCCACTGCAGGCGTCAGAATATTGAAGGGATCTGTCCTTAGTACGAGAGGACCGGGATGGACGGACCACTGATGTACCGGTTGTCACGCCAGTGGCACGGCCGGGTAGTCACGTCCGGAAGGGATAACCGCTGAAAGCATCTAAGCGGGAAGCCTACCCTGAGATGAATGTTCTTCCAAGCATCCGCCGAGAACAGGCGGTGATAGGCCGGGGGTGCAAGCATGGCGACATGTTCAGCTGACCGGTACTAATAATGCGTAGGCTTACTTCAAGACTCTTTTACTTATACTATTTATTTCTCATTGCCCTTTTACTTGAATGGCAATACAAGAATGTTTGGTGATTATAGCGGCAGGGATATACCCGGTCACATTCCGAACCCGGAAGTTAAGTCTGCCTGCGCCTAAGATACTTGGATTAGGTTCCAGGGAAAATCGGCCGTCGCCAAACTTTTTTTGTTTTAAATTTAATATTTAGTTTTATCTTTATTTTTGAGTGTTCACCACTCTTTTTTTATTATTTTCTTTATTTTGTTACCTTTTTTTGATATACTGAATACATATGGTGGAGCTTAATTGCAAGTTTTAAACAAAGAATTTAGATAATAGCTAAATTGGAACGGAATAGACATGGAATATAATACTACATACTTTTTTTAGGATGTTGAAGGAAACTCATATGTTTTCTTTTTGAATCTAAGAGTTTGAAAAAAATTCTAAAATGGATTGGAATTATACAGGAACTGGAAAAAAACAAAAAGTAATTACAGAAATATTTTTCTGATGAATGTAAAATTTATTATGATGATGAGATTTTTATTGAAAAATAGTTGTGATAAAAAGTATAAATTTTATTATTAAAGATAAAAAAAGATGTGGTGTATTAACAGAAATGTATTAGAGTTTTTATCATTTTAGAAATAATGAGTATGAGAGAATTTTTAAAATTTGTATTTATTAATGACAAGTTTGTATTAAGAAATAGTTACGAATGTGAGCCTGATATTTATTCCGGGGATATACAGTTTTTTTGATTATGGTTTTTTTCTTTTTCTATTAGAATAAAAGGGAAAAAGGAAAAATGAATTAATAGAATATACGTATTATTTGGATAATTATTAAGAGAGGAATAAAATTGATCTGATAGTTTATAGTGTGGTATTCACATTATAATCAAGATATTTCAGATTTAAAAATTTTATATTATGATAGGTGTGCTTATGGAAGAGAATAAATTTATTTTATTTGACAGGGATGGGGTAATTAATATTGAAAAATCTTATCTTTACAAGATTGAGGATTTTGAATATGAAACTGGTGTAATTGAAGGTTTAAAAAAGTTGAAAAAGTTAGGGTATAAGTTTCTGATTATAACAAATCAGGCAGGCATTGCAAGAGGATATTATACGGAAGAAGATTACCTGAAGCTGGAAAAATTTATTATGGATGATTTAGAAAATAGAGGAATAAAAATAGAAAAAACATATTACTGTCCACATCATCCTGAAGGTAAAGGAATATACCGTAAAGAATGTGAGTGTAGAAAACCAGATATAGGGAACTTTTTAAAGGCAATAAATGAATTTTCTATTGATGTAGGGAAATCCTTTATGGTGGGGGATAGAATAACAGATTTAATTCCTGCTGAAAAATTAGGATTTAAGACGGTGATGGTCAAAACAGGATATGGTCTGGAAAATATTTCTAAATTAGCAGATTATGGTCTGAACTCCTTGGTTGTAGAAAATATTAATGAATTTGCAGATTTATTAATGAAAAAATAATTTATTGCTTAGGTATATGTGTGATAAGATTAAGTAAGATTAGTTAAGAATGTATTGGTTATTTAAGTATGAATATTGTTATTTGAGTAGTTCTTCCGAGTAGTTCAAAATTTTTTATAAAAAATATTCCAAATATATTGAAAAGAATTAAATGTTATAACCTTATAATATAACAATGTATTTATTGAGATAATTTATGACAGGAAAAGACATATTTTGTGAAATTGTAAAGTGTGAATATGGATAAAAATTTATAAATATAAAAAGAATTATAATGAATTCTAAAGAAGTTGAAAAGATGATTTGTTTGTAGCAATAAGAGGGGGAAAGCCAGTTTGCGGGGAAGCTCTTGAAAAAGGGGTATGTGTTTACGATAATAAAGAGCTTCAAACAGAAGAAAAGTTTAAAAGAAAAGCTTTTATGTAAGTGATAGTAGAATTTTACAGAAATTTGCAGAAAAAGTGGCGTAAAAATCTTAACATAAAGGTAATTGGGATAACAGTAGCAACGGAAAACAACAGTAAAGATATGATATATCATCTTTATCTGTAAACATAAAGGTAAAACAGAAGGGAATTATAATAACTATTGATTACCCTCACTTTGTTGCGCAGAAAAAGGCAGATGATTTGTATTATACCTGGAAATGGGTATGAGCGGTTTTGGAGAAATAGACCCTTCTTGGAAAATTTTCACCTGATATAAGTGTAATAACAAATATTGAGAATCTCATTTGGAGTTTCTGAAAACAAAGAAAATGTATTTAAGGCAAAAACAGCATAATTTCACATAAGGGAAATGTTATCATAAATGGAGATGACGAATATCTTAAAGAGATTGATGAAATAGCCTAAAGGAAAAAAGGATTAAAAACAGTAAAATTTTAAATATGGGAAATAATAAAAAATTATATGGAAAATATTGAGAAGTCAGTTGAATCAAATAACGATTTTTATTATGGAAATATTGATTTTAACAAGTGGAGACAAAGTTTACGTTGAAATATTTTGATGAAAACTGCAAAATGGACTCATAAATTTTATACGAATGCATTAGAGAACATAATATTTTTAAATTTAACTATATAGCTGTTTCTGTAGCAAAAGATGATGGCTTTAGAGATGAAGAAATAGAAAGCTGTAAAAGATATAGTTTTAACAAATATGAGATTTCAAATTATTTACAAAAAGGAAACAATATATATAAATGATGGATATAATGCAAGTCCTATGTCTATGAAGAAATCTTTAGAGACATTTTCAAAAATATACAATGATATGGAAAAGATAGCAGTAATTGGCGATATGCTTGAACTTGGTGAGCAGGAAGGGGAATTACATGCTTCAATTTTTTTGATGTAATAGTAAATACTAATTTAAATAAACTTTATCTGTATGATCTGAGAATGAGATTTCTATATGATAGAATAAGGGAAAAATTCTGATAATGAAAATATTAAAAAAATTGAAATAGAATATTTTGAAAGTAAAGAACAGATAAAGGAAAAAAACTGGAAGGGATAAAAGAGGAAAAGGTAGTATTGATTAAGGCTTCAAGAGGAATGAAACTGGAAGAGGTTATGGAATAGAAATATATAATTATTAAATAAACTATGGAAAGGAGCTGTGTGGAATCGTAGACAAATTTGGATTATCACACAAGATGAGATGTTATATTTATTACAATCATTATTTATAAATAATTGGGGAGTTTTAAGAATATTTAAGTCAATAACAATAAGAGCGTCAATAGCTTTTATAATAGCATTTGTATTTATGCTTATTTTTTTGGAAAGCCTTTTATTAAATGGCTGAAGAAGAAAAAATATGGGGATACTGCAAGGGAAGAAGGACCCCAGTCGCATTTCAGTAAATCTGGAACACCGACAATGGGAGGACTTTTAATAATAGGTGCAATAATTTTTTCTACATTGATAGCAGGTAATTTTACAAATAAATTTATTATTTTTTTCTATTTATTATAACAATTTTGTTTACTACAATAGGATTTTATGACGATTATTTGAAACTTACGAAACATAAGAATGGACTTTCAGGAAAGAAAAAAATATTAGGCCAGTTTATAATTACAGGACTTACTTTTTGCATTTATCTGTAAGTATGGGGTAATAAATAAGACATTGGATTTTTCAATAGTAAACCCTATTATAAAAGGATCATTCCTATATATAACACCGGTATTATTCTTTGTATTTATGCTTTTTGTTATAATAGGATCTTCAAATGCAGTAAATCTTACAGATGGTCTTGACGGACTTGTAAGTGGACCAATTATAGTAGTAAGTGTTACATTACTTATAATAACTTACTTGACAGGGCATTATGAATATGCAAAATACTTAAATTTGTATTATGTAAGGGAAAGTGCTGAAATTACCGTATATCTTGCTTCAGTTATAGGAGCATTAATTGGATTTTTATGGTATAATTTCTATCCTGCACAAATGTTCATGGGAGATACAGGCTCTCTTACATTAGGTGGAATATTGGGAATAATAGTTATATTCCTGAAACAGGAACTGCTACTGCCGATAGCAGGATTTATATTTATTATGGAAGCACTTTCAGTAATGATACAGGTTTGGCATTATAAAACATTTAAAAAGAGAGTATTCAGAATGGCACCTATACATCACCATTTTGAAATGCTGGGAATACCTGAAACAAAAGTTACTATCAGATTCTGGATTGTAACTATTATGACGTGTCTTCTGACATTTGTAATATTGAAATTAAGATAGGAATGTAAATTTTATAATATAAAAACTTTATAATTATGACAGAAACCGCAACAACAAAGTCATATAATATTCAGATTAGTTTAAATCATGGGGAAAAAGACTGTATAACGAAAAGAGGAAAGTAAAAATGGAAAAGGCGGTAGTATTTGGTGCAGGACTGAGTGGACTTGGAGCCAAAGAATTATTAGAAAAAAAAGGTTATGAAGTATATCTGGTAGATGATAAAAATGGAATGCCTTCAAGTGAGGCAATGGAACTTTTAGATAAGGAAAAGATAGAATTTATCGTAAAAAGTCCTGGAATTCCATGGAAGGTGGAATTACTTGTAAAGGCTAAAGATAAAAATATAAAGATAATTTCAGAAATAGATCTGGCGTATAAGTATATGGATAAAAACATAAAGATCATTTCTTTTACAGGAACAAATGGTAAAACAACGACAGCTACTAAAATGTATGAACTGCTGGAATATGCAGGAAAAAAGGTTAGACTTGCAGGAAATGCGGGGTTTTCATTTGCAAAGCTTGTAGCTGATGAAGAAGACCTTGAATATATTGTTCTGGAATTAAGCAGCTATCAGCTTGAAAACAACCCGCAGATACATTCCTACATAGCTGGAATAATAAACCTTACTCCGGATCATCTTGCAAGGTATGATTCTGTTGAAGATTATTACATTACAAAATTCAATATTTTTTCCAGACAGACAGAACAGGATTTGCACTTATTAATCTGGATGATGAAGTTTTTAAGAAGTTATATGATGAAAAAGAATTATGGAAAAATATAAAATCGGAAAAAATTTATTTAAGCAAAGAAAAAAAGGGTAATGTATTTGTTATGGATGGAATAGTCTATACAATGAAAAATCTTGAAAAAAAAGTGGATGAAGTGAAAGGTGAAGATATTTATGAATATGCAGAAGCCCTTATATCTGTTAGGGAACTTTCGTTAAAAGGAAGCCATAATCTTGAAAATATGCTGTTTTTAATAGGAGCGGCTAAGATACTAGGAATACCTGATGAAAAGACGGCTGAATTTTTGAAAACAACAAAGGCTCTGGAACATCGTCTTGAAAACTTTTTCATCAAAGAAAAAACAGTTTTTATAAATGATTCAAAAGGAACTAATGTTGAGTCAACATTAAAGGCGATAGATTCTTTTGATGATTCCATTGTGTTAATTTTAGGAGGAGATGATAAGAAAATATCCAACAGGGAACTGGTTGAAAGAATAAAGGAAAGAGTTGACAGTGTCTATCTGATAGGAGATAACGCACCTCTTCTTATAAAGGATATGGAAGAAGTGGGGTATAAAAATTATAGAAATATGGAAACTTTAGAAAATATACTTGATTATTTTAAGAAAAATATGGATTTTTCTAAGGAGCAGACAGTATTGTTTTCACCGGCAACGTCAAGTTTCTGTCAGTTTAAAAATTTTGAGCATCGGGGAAATGTCTTTAAGGAACTGACAGTGAAGGTTTTGGGATAATAATAGCTTTTATGATAATAATGAATAATAATAGGAGAAAAAATTGAAAAATAAGAGAATGTTAGGAACTACCCTTATAATTGTAATGATAATTTTAATGGGGCTGAGTATCGCCATGATAGCAAGTGTGAGTTTTCCAAAAGGATATAAGGACTACAAAAACAATTATTATTTTGTAACAAAGCAGTTTATTTGGTTTGGATTTGGAACATTGTCTTTCTGGATTACGTCAAAATTTAAGTATACATGGTATAAAAAAATAAAGCTGTATCTATATGTAATTGGTCTTGTACTTCTTGTAACAGTTCTTTTTTCAAAGGAAGTAAATGGAGCTACGAGATGGTTTACATTGGGAGGATTCAGAATGCAGCCCTCAGAACTGGCAAAGTTGATAATAATAATATATCTGGCAGGAATAGTAGATTATTGCGAAAGAAAAAAAATGAATCCTCAAAAACTTAAATTTTTTCTTAGACAGTTAATTCCTCTAATGATATATATAGCTCTTATTATAGCTGAAAAAGCTTTCAGTAGCACGGTTCAGATAGCTTTTATAGGTATGGCAATGATATTTGTTTCAGGAGTAAATATGGGGCAATTTATTACAGCATTTTTAGGAGCCGGATTTGCCGGAATGATAAGTATAATGAGTACGCCATACAGAATGAAAAGATTTATAGGATTTAAAAATCCTGAGTTAAATTATCAGGCTCAGCAATCACTTATAGCAATAGGAAGTGGAAAACTTATTGGTAAATTTTATGGAAATGGACTGCAGAAGTTTTTTTATCTTCCGGAAATTCATACAGACTATATATTTGCAGGATATGCAGAAGAAATGGGATTTGTAGGGTCGGTAGTTCTTCTTCTGATTTACATTGTTCTACTGTCTGTAATTTTAATAACGTTAATTGAAAAAAAGGATAAATATGCTAAATATATTCTGACAGGAATATTTGTGATGTTTTCTTCCCAAATATTGGGAAATATAGCTGTTGTATCAAATATAGTGCCTTCAACCGGTATACCTTTACCACTTTTAAGTTATGGAGGAAGTACTACAATAGTAACAATGGCCGCACTGGGAATAGTGTATAATATTATAAAGTCATTATATATAGAAAAAGAACAAGAAAGAATACAGGAAGAAAATCAGGAAGCTTAAATTTTAAATCCTAAAAAAGAAAGAAGTGGAGAAATAATATGAAAAAAGTAGTATTTACAACAGGAGGAACAGGAGGGCATATATATCCTGCCCTATCTATTGCAAGAAAATTAAGGGAAAAAAATACGGAAGTATTATTTATAGGAACAAAGCATAGAATGGAAAAGGAACTTGTACCAAATGAAAACTTTAAATTTATAGGACTCGATGTACTACCTTTAAGATCCATAATTTCTTTTTTTAAAATGGCAGGTGCCATATTTAAGGCGATAGGAATACTGAGAAAGGAAAAACCTACAGAAATAATAGGTTTTGGAAATTATATAACAATACCTGTTCTTGTGGCGGCAATAGTATTAAGAATACCTTATTATCTACAGGAACAGAACTGTACAATGGGTCAGGCAAATAAATATTTTTACAAATGGGCCAGCAAAGTATTTGTGGCTTTTGAAAATACTCTGGATCACATACCTGAAAAGTATAAATCAAAATTTGTTGTAACTGGGAACCCATTAAGAGAAGAATTTTATACTAAAGACAGGAATGAAGAAAGAAAAAATCTTGAAATAGAAGAAGATGAAAAGGTTATTCTTGTAATTGGAGGTAGTCTGGGAGCTAAAAGTATAAATGAAGCAGTTGTAAAAAATTGGGATAAAATAATATCGGATGAAAAAATAAAATTATTCTGGGGAACAGGAAAGGATAATTTTGAAGAAGATACATACAGAATGAAAAATTTTGGTAATTCAATAGTTAAACCTTATTTTAATAATGTTGCAGATATAATGTCTGCATCTGATTTAGTAATATGCAGGGCAGGAGCTTCAACTATTTCTGAACTTATTCAGCTGGAAAAACCGTCAATACTTATTCCTTATGATTTTGTTGGTCAGAAGGAAAATGCTGATGTTCTTGAATATGTAAATGGAGCAAAAATATTTACAAATGAAACTGCGGATAGGGCAGTTGAAGAAGCGATGACTCTTGTAAAACAGGATGAAATGCTGGAATTTATGAAGGAAAATATAAGAAAACTTAAAAAAGGTAATGCGGCTGATACAATAATACAGGAAATGGGACTATAATAATATAAAATAGAGGAAGAGAGGCAGAGATGTTAACGAATGTCAGAAATGTTTATTTCAGTGGAATAAACGGTATAGGAATGAGTGGACTTGCGAAAATTCTTGTAAAAGAAGGATACAATGTGGCAGGTTCTGATCTTGAAAGAAAAGCCATAACTCAGGAAATGGAAGAAATGGGAATTAAAATATATATAGGTCAGGTAGAAGAAAATGTTAAGGATAAAGGAATAGACTTATTTGTTTATTCTACTGCAATAAGGGAAACAAATCCTGAATATAAATATGTTGTGGAAAATAATATAAAAAAAATAAAAAGAGGCCAGCTTCTTGCAGAAATAATGAATAAATTTGAAGGAATTGCCGTTGCAGGAACTCATGGAAAAACTACTACAAGCTCAATGATGAGTGTAGCTTTTCTGGAAAAGGATCCTTTTATCGTTGTAGGTGGTATAATTCCTGAAATTAACAGTAACAGTAAAATTGGGAATTCAGAATATTTTATTGCTGAAGCTGACGAAAGTGATAATTCATTCCTTTATATAAAGCCTAAGTACTCTGTTGTTACAAATGTGGAACCGGATCATCTTGAACATCATGGAACTTATGAAAATATAAAGAGATCCTTTGAAAAATTTATTGACAGTACTGAAAAATTAGCTCTTCTTTGTAAAGACTGCACTGAAATACCTGAACTTAACATAAAAAATAAAAATATAATATGGTACAGTGTAAAAAGGGAAGATGCACATATTTTTGCAACAAACATAAGAGTTGTTGATGGACATACAAAATATGAAGTAATAAAAAATGGTAAGAATTTAGGGGAATTTGAACTTTCCATTCCTGGAGAGCATAATGTTTCAAATTCACTTCCGGTTATATATCTTGCCCATGAAATGAACTGTAATATGGAAACTGTTAAGGAAAGATTGCTTAATTTCAAGGGAGCAAACAGAAGATATCAGGTAATTTATGATAATAATATAAGAATAATAGATGATTATGCACATCATCCGACAGAAATAAAAGTAACTATTGATGCGGCACAGGAAACAGAAAAAGGGAAAATAACATTGATTTTCCAGCCACACAGATATAGCAGAACAAAATTTTTCTTTGATGATTTTGCAAAAGCATTAGGAAGAATTGATAATCTGATTTTACTACCAATTTATGCGGCAAGTGAAGATAACACATATGGTGTCACTTCTGAATCTCTTGCTGAAAAAATAGGTAACGGGGCAAGAGTATGCAGTGAAGCTGAAATAGAAGAAATGATAAGAAATAACAGGGGAACTGATGATACGTATATATTTATGGGAGCAGGAAGTATTTCTAAATTGGCCCATGATATAATAGACAGATTAAAATAAGGAGATTTTAGTTAAATGAGAATTCTTAAAGACGTTGAAATGAAAGAATATTCACACATGAAAGTCGGGGGGACAGCCAAGGAATTAATATTTATCGAAGATAGAAATGAATTTAAGGAAGTTTTATCCACAAGGGACAGAGTATATTTTTTAGGAAATGGAACAAATACTTTAATTGATGATGGATACTTGGCCATAAGTTTTATATCTCTTAAAGACTTTCAGAATATAACAGTTGAGGAAAAAACAGATGAATATGACTTAGTCAGAGTGGAAGCAGGTCTTGATCTTGATGATCTGATAGACTATATGGAAAAAAATGACTATACAGGTTTGGAAAATATAACAGGAATTCCTGGTTCAGTGGGAGGACTTGTAAATATGAATGGAGGGGCTTACGGTACTGAAATTTTTGATTGTATTGAGGAAGTTGAAATATGTGACTCTGAAGGGGAAATTAGAAAATTAAAAAAATCAGAACTGACATTTAAATATAGAACTACAGAAATAAAAGAAAAAAAATGGATTGTAGTTTCTGCATTATTTAAATTTAAAAGAGGATTTGATAGGGAATGTGCAGAGGATAAAAGAAATCAGAGAGAAACTAAACATCCTCTTGATTATCCAAATTTAGGAAGCACATTTAAAAATCCTGAAGGAACTTTTGCGGCACAGCTTATATCTGATGCAGGACTGAAGGAGTTCAGAGTAGGTGATGCTCAGGTAGCCTTTAAACACCCAAACTTTATAATTAATCTGGGAAATGCTAAATTTTCCGATGTAATGGAAGTTATAGCCCATGTAAAAAAAGTAGTTTTTTTGAAAAAAATTTAATGTTAATCTGAAACAGAGATAATTATTTTGAAAAAAATAATTAAATCCAAAAATATAAATTTTATAAAAAAATTAACTATTTTTTTATAAAAATAATTGAATAATGTTGAAAAAAAGTGTATAATAAAAAAATAATGTTGTGGAGTAAATTATGAAAAAAACAATAAAAAAACTTTGGCTGTATTTGGTTTAATTATGAGTGGAATTTATTTTGGTAAGTGGTTTATCCAGACTGATTATTTTAAAATTAGGGAAATTCCAGTCAGTGGAGATAACGCACTGCTGAAAAGAGATATTGTAAGTAAACTTGAGAAGCTGAAAGGTGAAAACATCGTCTATATCGATACTAAAAAACTTGAAAAGATGATAAAGGAAGATGCAAGAGTAAAAAATGTTACGATTCAAAAAATATTTCCAAGTAAACTTAAGATAAATGTAGAAGAACGAAAGCTTTATGTGTATGTATACAAAGGAAGTGATAGATTTTTAGCCGATAGTGACTTAAATCTCTTTGGGTATTCACAGGAAAGGGTATTTCAAAATATTCCAACTGTAATTTATACAGATGACGAATCCTTGAAAGATATGAAAATCATAATTTCTAAAAATAAAAAAATAAAGATTTGTATGATATGATATCAGAAATAAGAAAAATCAGATGATCAGAAGGAAAAATAAGTATGAATTAGTACTTACAGATAAAGTAAGAATTATAACAGACACATTAGTAAATGAAAAAAAGTATGAAGAAATATATAAATCCTACAAAAAAATAAAAAAAGTGATCAGACAATCCAGTACATAGATATAAGATTTAAATATTTTAATGTAAAATAATTCAGGAGGATAACAGAATGGAGAATTCTATTAACAATATCAATATATTAGAAGGAATGGAAGAAGTAACATCTAACGTTGCACAGCTGAAGGTAGTAGGAGTAGGTGGAGCTGGTGGCAATGCAGTAAATGATATGCTAGAAAGTGGAATTACCGGAGTAGAATTCATAGCTATAAATACAGACCTGCAAGACTTGAACAGATCTAAAACTCAGACAAAAGTATTGTTAGGAAAAGGAACAGGGGCAGGAGCTATACCTGAAAAAGGACGTATTGCAGCAAAAGAATCAGAAGAAAAAATAAAACAGGTTCTGGAAGGAACAGATATGTTATTTATCACAGCAGGAATGGGTGGAGGAACAGGAACAGGTGCATCTCCAGTTGTTGCTGAAATAGCTAAGAGTATGGGAATACTTACTGTAGCTGTAGTTACTAAACCTTTTGATTTTGAAGGGCCTTTTAAGAGAAAGAATGCTGATGAAGGAGTAGAAAATCTGAAGAAATTTGTAGACACTCTAATTGTGATACCTAACCAGCAGTTGTATAAATTACCAAAAATAAATATTTCACTGAAAAATGCCTTTAAGGAAGCAAATAATGTTTTGAGAATAGGGATAAAAGGAATATCAGACCTTATAACAAAACAGGGGTTTGTAAACCTTGACTTTGCTGATGTAAAGACAGTAATGAAAGATTCAGGAATTGCAATGCTTGGATTTGGGGAAGCAAGTGGGGATGGAAGGGCAAAAGCGGCTACTGAGCAGGCTTTAAATAGTCCATTGCTTGAAAAATCAATAGAAGGTGCAAGAAAAATATTGTTAAATATAACATCTGGTGAAGATATGGGACTTGATGAAGTAACAGAAGTATCAGAAACAATATATAAGAAAACAGGAAATGCAGAAGCAACTCTTATCTGGGGAGCAATACTTGAAAAAGATGAAAATGAGACAGAGGAAAGTCAGGCTAATTTTGACAAACCTAAAGGATATTTCAGAGTATCATTGATAGCAACAGATTTTCAGGAAAATGAAGCTCCAAAGGAAAAGTTAGAAAAAGAAGAGACTTCTGAAAATAATGATGGACAGAATAACAATGAACTTGAAAATGTAGGAAAAGCAGAAACAAATCATGAAGATAAAAAGAGATCAGGACAGGGAGAGTACATTGTACCGTCATTCTTTGAGCAGAATTTAGAATAAAAAAATATAGAAAAAAAGGTAAAAAAATAAGCAAAAATTTAAATTCACATATGGTGAATAAAAATATTATCTTGATTTTATTCAATATTTTTGATAAAATAAAAAGACCTGCTCTATTTTAGATAGGGCTAAAAAGCCGAAGGAAAGGAGAAAGAAATGAGAAATTACGAAATTATGTTTATACTTTCTACACAGTTAACTGATGAAGAAAAACAAGCTGGAGTAAAATTAGTTGAAGATACTTTAGCTAAAGCAGGAGCTGTAGAAATTAAAACAGAAGTTTGGGGAGAAAGAAAATTAGCTTATCCTATAAAGAAAAAAGAAAATGGGTACTATGTTCTTACTTTATTCCAAATGGATGGAACAGGATTAACTGAAGTAGAAGCTAAATTAAACATTACAGAATCAATATTAAAATATATGATAGTTAAAAATGACTAATCATAAATAGACGGGGGTTATAATTTAATTTATAATAAATTAAAATTTTCGAGGGGGTAAAATTATGAACCATGTTACATTAATGGGAAGATTAACAAGAGATCCTGAAATGAGTTACTTACAATCAGGAAAGGCTTTCAGTAAATTTACTGTAGCTGTAAGTAGAGAATTTAACAGAGAGGAAGCAGATTTTATTAACTGTACTGCCTGGGGAAAAACTGCTGAGACAATAGCTGAGTACCTGAGAAAAGGTAGAAGAATCGCTCTTCAGGGAAGATTAAGTGTCAACAGTTATGAAAAAAATGGTGAAACAAGATGGTCAACAGAAGTAATTGTAGACAAGTTCGAGTTTGTAGATACTGTAAATTCTACAGGAGGACAAAGTTCTTATACGCAGCCAAAAAAATCTGAAAACTCATTTGCAAATAATGATAATAACGACAATGACGAAATAATGGATGATGATGATTTTCCATTTTAATCAGGAAAAAAACAGGAGGTGACAACGGTATGAAACCGGCTACTGAATTTAAAAGAAGAAAAAGAAGACCAAAAGTAAAATTTAAAGTAGAAGATATAAATTATAAAAAATGTAGATTTATTGAAAAAAATTTTATGAATGATAAAGGTAAGATTTCGCCAGCAAGAGTAACAGGTCTGGAAGCTAAAATTCAAAGAAAAATAGCAAAAGCTATAAAGAGATCAAGACAAATAGCTTTAATGCCTTATACAAGAATAGAAAAAAATAAAATTTTATGGACTATTGAAAGAATGAGAAAATTTACTTTTAATAGTCTTTTTATTATATAAATATCAGAATTAGAAAACGGAAGAAGTCTTATAATAGAACATCATATAAAGAAAAAGATAGATTTTTAAAGGATAACTATGCTGAATTTATTTTTTTCGGTTTATAGTCAATTATAAGAAAAAAATCATATGAAAAAAATAATCTTTCTTTTTTTGTTTTAATATAGTATAATTACACTACAAATATAGATAAAAACGGATGGGTGGTAAAATGAAAAAGCAAAAAAATGGCTTATAGCGTTTTTTTTAATGTTGATTCTTCTTTCGTGCGGAAAAAAAGAAAAAACAAAGGAAGTAACGTAGAAAAATAAAAAGTAATACAGAACAGTCTGAGGATCAGCTGGTAACTTTTTAAAGATAAGTCAATAGAGAGAGTAATAAGTGATTTTGAAATAATTTCTAAAGAAAAATAAAAATTAAACTTGATAAATTTGAAAAATCTGAAATATGAAAATCAGAATTTTTTTATATGGCTGAAATTCCTTCAAAAAGCAGACAGTAATTATACAATATCCTATCAGGGAATAGATATAAAAGGCCTTGTATTAAAGGTTGGAGTTGTAAATAATTCAGATCTTGCCATGATTGAAGATATGGTTGTAAATCTGATTGAAGTTTCAGATAAAAAGAATAGTAGAAGATGAAGCAAGGGCAATATATGCAGGGCTTTTATCTGATATAAAGGAAGATAAGCTTTCAAATTCTGCAAAATATAAAAATGGTATTACATATTCTGTTAAAATAGAAAAAACAGGAGCACTTATATTTTCTGCACAGTAATATAATAAAATTAGACGGAAAGGATAAAATATGAATTTAGAAGCATTATTAGGACTGCTGCAAGGGCAGGATTTAGGTCAGCTTGCAGAACAGGTTGGAGGAAATGAAGGACAGGTAAAAAATGGAGTAATGGCCGCATTACCGGCAATGCTGACAGCATTAAGTAAAAATACAGGAACAGAAAAAGGTGCTCAGGAATTAAATAATGCACTGGAAACAAAGCACGACGGTTCGATTCTTAATAATTTGTCAGGATATTTAAGTAATCCTGATTTAAAAGATGGAGCAGGTATATTAAATCATTTATTTGGAAGCCAGACATCAAATGTTGCAAATGCAGTTTCACAGTCAAGCGGACTGGATTCAAATGGAAGCATGAAAATGCTGCAGATGCTTGCACCGGTTCTTATGGGAATGCTGGGACAGCAAAAAAAGCAAAATAATCTGGATGCAGAAGGAATAGGAAACCTTACTTCCATGCTTGCATCAAATTTTGGCTCAGAAGCAGGAGCTTCAGGAATTATGGAAGCAGTTACTAATCTTCTGGATGCAAATAAAGATGGAAATGTAATGGACGATATAATGGGAATGGTTGGAAAATTATTTAGTGGAAATAAATAGGTAAGTAAAATGGGAATACTTATAAATCGGAAAGATAAGAGTACTCCCATTTTTTTATTTAACAAGTTATTTGTGAGAAATAAAAATTAAAAAAATTGAAAAAGTTACATGAAAAATATTATATAATAACTTTGCGAAGATAAAAAAACATAAGGGAAGAAAGAACTTGAAAGGACATCAAAATGGACAGTCAGAAAAATGAGCAAAATGAAAAAAAGTGCCAAGATAAGACTTATGGCGCTGATGTTTATTTTTGGGACAATTGGAATAGAAGAAATATATTATTTGAGAAAAAAATGGTTAAAGACAGGAGATATAGGTTATTTTAATGAAAAAGAAAGATTTGATATTATTAGGAAGAAAAAAATAATATTATAAAAAAATAGAGGATTTCAAATGTGTCCAGAAGAAATTGAAAGTTATTTAAAAAGATAAGTATCATTTAAATTCTTTATTAATTAAAAAGAATTAATATTAATAATAGAAGGGGATGGAAATAATATAAGAAAAGATAGAGTTTTAAATGATTTAAAAAAATTAAATTTTCTAGTTACAAGATACCAGACAAAAATAGAAATTATAAAAAAAGATTTGAAAAGAACGGTCACTGGCAAAAATTAAAAAGAAAGGTATAAATGAAATGAAAAAGAATATATTAAAAAAATACTGAAAAAAACAAAAATAAAAAGATGAGGAAGAAAAATATTATAGTAGATTCATTAGAATTTATAAGATTAATAGTAGATTTAGAAGAAAGTTATAAAATAAAAATTTGATGATGAAGATTTAATTTTTGAAAATTTTTTTCTTCAATAAATCGAATTATTGAAATAATAAAAAAAGGAAGTTATTAAATTATAAAAAAATTATCTAAATCAAAAAAATAAAAAGTGAAAGTAGATAGAAAAATTAGGAGATAAACATCCGGAATACGAGTATATTTATTCTTTAAATTATGGTTATATTCCTAATACTGAAAGTGAAGACGGTGAAGAAATAGATGTTTATATTTTTAGGGGAGTTTGATCCATTAGAAGAATTTGAAGGAGTATGTCGGGCGATAATTTACAGAGTAGATGATATAGAAAAATAAATTAATTGTTACTGCAGAGGATAAAAAAATATTCAATTGATCAAATAAAAAGCTCTTGTAGAGTTTCAAGAAAGATTTTTTTAAGACAGAAATAATAATGGAGAAATAATATGGAAATAATAATTTTTTTAACTGTATCACCAAAAAAAGGCATGGAACAGCAGAAGAAAAATTTAGGAATTGAATATTTAGCATCAAATTAAAAAAACGGCTCTATAATATATATGGGGGTGGAAAAAGAAATAAAAAAATACTATAAAAATATTATATAATAACTTTGTGAAATGAAAAAACAAAGGAAGATAGAATATGAAAGGACATCATCATGGAAAGACAGGATAATGGACAAAATGAAAAAAAAGCTAAGATAAGACTTATGGCGGCAATGTTTATTTTTGGAACAATTGGAATATTTGTAAGGAATATTCCGCTGCCATCAAGTGTAATAGCACTTGCAAGGGGAATTATCGGTACATTGTTTCTGATAATTTTTACGGGAATTAAGAAAATAAAGATTTCATTAGATGAGATAAAAAATAATCTGATAATTTTATGTCTATCAGGAATGCTTATCGGAATACACTGGATTTTCCTATTTGAAGCATATCATCATACAACAGTTGCAATAGCGACTTTATGTTATTATCTGGCACCTGTTTTTGTCATTATTGCATCTCCATTTGTACTGAAGGAAAAGTTATCTTTGAAACAGGTCGTATGTGTAGCGGTAGCTCTTGTGGGAATGATTTTTGTCTCGGGAGTTCTTAAAAAAGGGGGACTGGAAAATCTTCAGATGACAGGGATAATGTTCGGGATAGGAGCCGCGTCAATATATGCAACAGTGGTTATTCTGAATAAACATCTGAAACAGATATCTTCCTATGCAATGACTGTCATGCAGCTAGGAATGGCGGTAATGGTACTGGCACCCTATACATTCCTGACTCAGGATGTGGGGAAACTGACTTTCAGTTTTATGACAATTATATTGCTGGGAGTTGTAGGGATTGTAAATACAGGAATAACATATGGACTTTATTTTTCAGGGATAAAGGAGCTTAAGGCACATACAATAGCTATTTTCAGCTATATAGACCCAATTGTTGCTATTTTTCTTTCAATAATAGTTTTAAGGGAAAAACCTGATATATTTACAATTATTGGAGGAGCACTTATTCTAGGCTCAACATTGGTAAGCGAACTGTCATCACATGGGAAGTAGATAAATACAGGAAACATTTTTAATAAAAAGATTTTAATAGATTAAATATAAATGGATAACTGAAGGGAGAAAAAGTATTATGAAACTTTATATTAAGCAGAAGGTATTTACAATTAAGGACAAATTTACAGTAAAGGATGAAGCGGGAAATGACAAGTACTTTGTTGAAGGAAAGTTACTTTCACTTGGTAAAAAAATTTTATATATATAATATGGAGAAAGAGGAAGTTGCATATATAGAACAGAAGCTGATGAATCTTATGCCTAAATTTTTTGTATATGTAAAGGGAGAAAAAATAGCTGAAATTCATAAAAAATTCAGTTTCCTGAAACCAAAATATGAAATAGTAGGGAAAAACTGGGTAACAAATGGAGATTTGTGGGCACATGAATATAATATAACAGACATGGACAGCGGAAATCAGATTGCAAGTATGCATAAGGAATGGATGACATGGGGAGATTCATATATGCTTGATATAGTAGATGAAAAGCATGAAATTTCCATAATGGCATTGATTCTTGCAATTGACGCTGTCATGGCAACAAAAAACTAGAGGAGATGAAATGAGTTTAGTACAGTTTAATAAGGTATACAAGCAGTTTGCAGGAGATTTTATACTGAAGGACATAAGTTTTTCCATAGAGGAAAAGGATAAAATAGGACTTGTGGGACTTAATGGTGTCGGGAAATCTACCATTATAAGAATGTTGCTTGGGAAAGAAAGAGTTGACGGAGCTGAAAATAATCCAAATGAAGTTGGAGAAATAATAAAAAGTCCATCAATGAAAATAGGATATTTATCCCAGAATCATGAATTTTCAGACGAGAGAAATACAATATATGAAGAAATGATGTCTGTTTTTTCTGAAGAAAGGGAAATATGGAATAAATTACAGAAGGTAAATATGCTTCTGGGAACTGCTGAAGGGGAAGAACTGGAAAATCTTATAAACCAATCTGCAGAGTTGTCTTCCCTTTATGAGGCGAAAAACGGTTATGAAATAGAGTATAAGATAAAGCAGATACTTACAGGGCTTGAACTGACAGATGAATACTATAATCTTTATCTGAAGGATTTAAGCGGTGGAGAACGTACAAGAGTGTCATTGGCAAAACTTCTTCTGATTGAACCGGATCTGCTTATACTTGATGAGCCGACAAACCATCTGGATCTTGTTTCTATAGAATGGCTGGAGGACTATCTGAAAAGGTATAACAAGGCATTCCTTCTTGTTTCGCATGACAGGATTTTTCTTGATAATGTATGTAATAAAATATACGAGATAGAAAATAGGAAATTATATAAATATGACGGAAATTTTTCTTCTTTCATACTGCAGAAGGAAATGATTTTAAAAGGTGAAATAAAAAGGTATGAAAAAGAGCAGGAAAAAATTAGGAAAATGGAGGAGTATATTGATAGATTCCGTGCGGGAATAAAAGCAAGACAGGCAAAAGGGAGACAGAAAATACTCGACAGAATAGAAAGAATGGATGATCCTGTTTTTAATCCCCAGAGAATGAAGCTGAAGTTTGAAACAGACGGTATAAGCGGAGATAATGTACTCAAGGTGGAGGGGATTGAAAAGACTTTTGGAGATAAAAAAGTCTTAAATAATATAAGTTTTAAGCTTTACAAGGGAGAAAGAGTAGGGATTATAGGAAAAAATGGTATTGGGAAATCCACTCTTCTTAAGATAATTGCCGGAAAGCTGGAAAAGGATGCAGGAGAAGTTGAATTTGGTGCGAGAGTAAAAATGGGATACTATGATCAGGATCACCAGGATTTAACATCTGCAAACAATATACTGCAGGAAATAAACGTATCCCTTAATCTGACGGAAGAATATTTAAGAAATCTTGCAGGAGGATTCCTTTTTTCAGGAGAAGATGTTTTAAAGAAAATTGAAAAATTAAGCGGTGGAGAGAAAGTAAGGGTATCTTTTCTGAAACTTTACATGAAAAGGGCAAACTTTCTTATACTTGATGAGCCGACAAACCACCTTGACATTTATTCCATAGAAGTACTTGAAGATGCACTTGAAAATTTTGACGGAACAATGCTTGTAGTTTCCCATAACAGACATTTTCTGGATAGCGTATGTAATACGATTTACTACCTTGATGAAAATGGGCTTACAAAATTTAAGGGAAATTATGAAGATTACAAGGAAAGCCTCAAGAATGCAAAAATTTCATCCCAGACAGCTGAAGAAATCGAAATAAAGGAAGAGCGTAAGCTTTCCTATCAGGAGCAGAAGGAGCTGAACAAAAAGATTTCTAAACTGAAAAGGGATGTAGCGAAACTGGAAGATGAAATGGAAAAAATTACAGTGAAGAGGGAAGAACTGAATATAGAATATGAAGCTGCAGGGAAACGTAATGACCTCGGAAAACTAATGGAAATACAGGAACAGTTTGATAAACTCGAAGAGGAAGAAATGTCAAAAATGGAAGAGTGGGATGAAAAGTCTGAGGAATTAAAGAAATATATGTAGTAAAAAAGAAAAACTTTCTTACAACTAGATAAAATAATTAATATGATAAAACTACGGAAGAAAGTTATAAAATAAAAACAGTCAAGCGAAGAATTTGAAATAAAATCTTGTTTGACTGTTTTTCTATTTATTTAGTTATTTATTTTGCAACGTTTAATTGTTCAGCTTTTGGAGTACTATTTAACTTACGTTTGTAATTAAATAATAATACTGTACAGATGGCAGTGACTACAGCTGCAATTATTACTCCGTAAAGTTCAATAGTATGAACAGGTACATCTTTAAAGAATCTTACGAAACCTTCCGGAGCTATTATAATATAAGTTGTAACAACCATTGTCATGAACATTGAAGGAATTAATGCAAATACAAATGGTTTTCCTTTTTTAACAAGCCATACTGTTGCAGTCCATAATGAAACAGCAGCCAGAGTTTGGTTTGCCCATGCAAAGTATCTCCAGATAATGTTGAAATCAATAGTTGTTAAATATATACCAATAGCAAACAAAGGTATTGCGATGAAGAATCTGTTTTTTATTGGGGCCTGTTTAATTTTGAAAATATCGGCAATAATTAATCTTGATCCTCTGAAAGCAGTGTCTCCTGAAGTAATAGGACAAGCAACAACTCCAAGCACTGCCAGGAATGCTCCAAAGACACCAAGTAACTGAACAGAGGCTTTATTTACTACAACTGCAGGTGAACCAGCAGCGGCTAATTCTTTTATTCCACCAAATACAGTCATGGCGTCGGCAGCCCATATCAATGCAACAACACCTTCAGCAATCATTGCACCATAGAATACTCTTCTTCCTTCAGTTTCATTTTTTATACAACGGGCAACCATTGGAGATTGAGTAGCGTGGAAACCACTTACTGCACCACATGCTATTGAAATAAATAGGTAAGGAAAAATTGAAATACCTTTAGGATGCAAATTTCCTTTAAAAACTTCAGTAACTTCAGGAATTACGAAAGCCCCTGTAAATTGACCGTAAACTAACATAGTTCCGATACCAACTGCCATAAATAGCAATGCAAAACCGAAAATTGGATAGATTTTAGCAATAATTTTATCAAGTGGAAGAACTGTTGCTAAAATATAGTAAGCAATGATAATAATTGTAAAAGTCATAGCACTGACACCTGGAATTAAATTATGAAGAATGTCAGCAGGTGATTTTATAAACACAACTCCAACAAGTAATAATAGAACGATTGAGAAAACCCTCATAACTTGCTGCATTACAACACCTAAATTTTTTCCAACAATTTCCCCGATACTGCTTCCTTTATCCCTAAGAGAAAGCATACCAATTAAGTAGTCATGAACTGCTCCCCCAAAAATACATCCGAAGACAATCCATAAGAATGCTGCCGGTCCCCACAAAGCCCCTGCAATAGCCCCAAAAATTGGTCCTGTTCCTGCAATGTTAAGAAATTGAATAAGGAATGCTTTTGGCGTACTAACTTCCACATAATCCACACCATCGTAACATTCTACCGCAGGTGTAGTTCTGTCCGGCTCAATTCCAAAGACTTTTTCTACGAATTTTCCGTAAATTACGTAGCCTAAAATAAGAGCGATAATCGCTAAAATAAAAGAAATCATAAAAAACCTCCAAAAAATAAAATATTAATTTTCATATATGTATATAAAAATTAGTTAACTGCTCTGTTCTAATATGATAACTTGATTTTCCAAAAAAAGCAAGAGCATCGTCAGAGATTTAATTAAAAATATAATTGTTAATTATAAGGCTGTATGATAAACTTAATACTGAAAAAAGGGCTGGAGAAAAAAACATTTTTTTATAATAAATATTTGATAGATAAAGAAATTTGACATATTAAATATACTAGGCTAAAAATTAAAATGAAAAAAATAGTAAAAATATATTTTCAAAATAGAAAGGAAGTCATTAAAATGAAAAAGAAATTATTAATGTTATTGGTAATTCTAAGTACTATGAGTATTTTGGAAGGGAAGGCAAATAATAAGAAAGATTGTTATATTCCAAAAGGAGAGCTGGGATGTGTAACAGATATGTCCACACCGGAGGGAATGAAAAAAGCTATGGAAATTAGAACAAGAAAGGATGAAGTATATAAAGCGGCACAGGTATATTTTAATAAAGGACGTTTTGGTAATGAACAAGTAGGATTTATAGCTTATCCAAAAGGAAACTGGGCTCTTTTTTATGATCCTGATGCTTCACTTTCAGCATTTCAGATAGCAAATGGAACGGATATTTATACACTTGATGCCCTTGGGATAGTAAGTAAACAGGGAAAGACGGATTCCCAGATTGCAGCTGAAATTATTAATAATTTATATGCTGGATACAAAGGGGCAGGACATCCTGAATCGGGGCTTGTAAGAAAAAGTGTTGTAATAAACGGATACAAAGGGGAACAGCTTACAGTTAAAAATATTTCTGGAATTTCTCTTGTATCAAATGTAATAGTTACAGGAAATAAAATATATTTCATTTCTGTTGAAGGAATTCCTTCACATGTTGGAGAGATGATGAAATGGGTAATTAATTCATGGAATCCCTACAAATAAGAAAAAAATATTTTATTTATCATAGGATATAAAAAAATATAAAAAAATATAATTCTATTTTACGGTAAATACGATAAAAATCCTTGACATAAGGGCTTAAATATTATAAAAATAGACAAGTTATAACTCATAAACTAAGTGCAGAAAAATATGTAACATTGTTACATATTTTTTAGAGTGAATTTAGAGTAAGCCGTTATATCTGCATAGATATACAGTGTGTCTGAATTCGGGATACAGGCTGAAGCAAATGAGCTTTTTAAAAGTTTTAGTTTATAAAAATAACACAGAAAATCATAATACGAAAAATTGGAAGGAGGAAATATGCCTACTATTAATCAGCTAGTAAGATTTGGTAGAAGCACATCTGAAAAAAAGAAAAAATCACCTGCATTGAAAGGTAACCCACAAAAAAGAGGAGTATGTGTAAGAGTATACACTACTACACCTAAGAAACCAAACTCAGCCTTAAGAAAGGTGGCAAGGGTTAAACTGGTAAATGGAATCGAAGTTACAGCTTACATTCCTGGAATCGGGCACAACTTACAAGAACACAGTATCGTTCTTATAAGAGGAGGAAGAACAAAAGATTTGCCTGGGGTTAGATATAAAATAATCAGAGGAGCTCTAGATACAGCTGGAGTTGTTAACAGAAAACAAGGTAGATCAAGATACGGAACTAAAAAACCTGCGGCAGCAAGTGCAAACTAAAATTTTTAAAAAGTAAGGAGGACAAATAGTGTCAAGAAGAAGAAAAGCAGAGAAAAGAGATGTTTTACCTGATTCTCAATATAATGATAAAGTAGTAACTAAATTCATAAATGGATTAATGATAGACGGAAAGAAATCAATAGCTGAAAATATTTTCTATACAGCATTGAATCAAATCAAGGAAGAAACTCAAGAAGAAGGGATCGAAGTTTTCAGAAGAGCAATGGAAAATGTAAGACCTCAGCTTGAAGTTAGATCAAGAAGAATCGGAGGAGCTACTTACCAAGTACCGGTTGAAGTAAGAAAAGAAAGACAACAGGCATTGGCTATAAGATGGCTTGTAAGATACACAAGAGAAAGAAAAGAATACGGAATGATAAACAAATTGAAAAAAGAACTGATTGCTGCGGCAAACAATGAAGGTGGATCAGTTAAGAAGAAAGACGATACATATAAAATGGCAGAAGCTAACAGAGCGTTTGCACATTACAAATGGTAATTTATTAGCATTGACAGTAAGTTTTTGAGTTAAGAAGGAGGAAAAAAAGGAATGTCAAGAAAAGTTGCTTTGAAAGATACTAGAAACATCGGTATCATGGCACATATAGATGCTGGAAAAACAACAACTACTGAAAGAATATTATTCTATACAGGAGTAAATCATAAAATCGGAGAGGTTCACGAAGGAGCCGCTACGATGGATTACATGGAACAGGAACAGGAAAGAGGAATTACTATTACATCTGCGGCTACAACTGCATTTTGGAATGGTAACAGAATAAATATAATAGATACACCAGGGCACGTTGACTTCACAGTTGAAGTTGAAAGATCGTTAAGAGTACTGGATGGAGCGGTTGCTGTATTTTCGGCAGTTGACGGAGTTCAGCCTCAATCAGAAACAGTTTGGAGACAGGCTGATAAATATGAAGTACCAAGAATGGCGTTTTTAAATAAAATGGACAGAGTCGGAGCAGACTTTAATATGTGTGTAAATGATATTAAAGAAAAATTGGGAGGGAACGGAGTTCCTATACAATTACCTATAGGTGCTGAAGATTCGTTCGAAGGTATTATAGATTTGATAACAATGAAGGAATACCTGTTTAAAGATGACACAATGGGAGCATCTTATGACATAGCAGACGTAAGAGCTGAACTTCTTGAAGAAGCTCAGGCTGCAAGAGAACATATGCTTGAATCTGTTGTTGAAACTGATGACGAATTAATGGAAAAATACTTCGGTGGAGAAGAAATCACAGAAGAAGAAATAAAGAAAGCTATAAGAATTGCTACAATAAGTGGAGTAATAGTACCTGTGTTATGTGGTACAGCATTTAAAAATAAAGGAATTCAACCTTTACTTGATGCAGTTGTTGCATACATGCCTTCACCTTTAGATGTAGGTTCAGTAAAAGGAATAGATCCTAAAACTGAAGCACCAATGGAAAGACAGCCTTCAGATGAAGAAGCGTTCTCAGCATTGGCGTTCAAAATCTTAACAGATCCATTTGTAGGAAGATTATCATTCTTCAGAGTTTACTCAGGAGTTTTAAATAAAGGTTCATATGTATTAAACTCTACAAAAGGTAAAAAAGAAAGAATGGGAAGATTACTTCAAATGCATGCTAACAAAAGAGAAGAACTTGATGTAGTTTATTCAGGAGATATCGCGGCGTCGGTAGGATTGAAAGAAACAACTACCGGAGATACTCTTTGTGATGAAAATAAACCAATAATACTTGAAAAAATGGAATTCCCTGATACAGTTATTCAAATAGCTGTTGAACCAAAAACAAAAGCGGATCAGGAAAAAATGGGAACAGCATTAGCAAAACTTGCTGAAGAAGATCCAACATTTAAAGTAACTTCTAACCAGGAAACTGGACAAACTTTAATTTCAGGAATGGGAGAATTACACCTGGAAATCATAGTAGACAGAATGAAGAGAGAGTTTAAAGTTGAAGCAAACGTAGGTAAACCTCAAGTTGCATACAGAGAAACAATCAACGGTGCAGCAGATGTTGAAGAAAAATATGCAAAACAATCTGGAGGTAGAGGACAATACGGACACGTTAAGATTAAAGTTGAAGCAAACCCTGATAAAGGATATGAATTTATCAACCAAATTACAGGAGGGGCAATTCCTAGAGAATATATACCTGCTGTAGATAAAGGAATTCAGGAAGCATTAGAAGCAGGAGTTGTTGCAGGATATCCTGTACAGGATGTAAAAGTGACACTTTATGATGGATCTTACCACGAAGTCGATTCATCAGAAATGGCGTTTAAAATAGCTGGATCAATGGCAATTAAAAAAGCCATGAGAGCTGCAAATCCAATATTGCTTGAACCAATCTTCAAAGTAGAAGTAACTACACCTGAAGAATACATGGGAGACGTTATTGGAGATTTGAACTCAAGAAGAGGACAAGTTTCAGGAATGACAGACAGAAACAATGCAAAAATAATAAACGCTCAAGTACCTTTAGCACAAATGTTCGGTTATGCAACTGACTTGAGATCAAAAACTCAAGGAAGAGCATCATATTCAATGGAATTTGAAAAATATGTACAAGTTCCAAATAATATAGCTCAACAAGTAATAGCTGAAAGACAAGGTAAATAATAATTTAAAATTTCGAAGACAGACAAAATATATAATTATGGAGGAAGAAAGAAATGGCAAAAGCTAAATTTGAGAGAAGTAAACCACACGTAAACATTGGAACAATAGGACACGTAGACCATGGTAAGACAACACTTACTGCGGCTATATCAAAAGTACTTTCAGACAGAGGTCTGGCAGAAAAAGTAGATTTTGAAAACATAGATCAGGCACCAGAAGAAAGAGAAAGAGGGATAACAATCAACACTGCCCACATTGAGTACCAGACAGCAAGCAGACACTATGCTCACGTTGACTGTCCAGGCCACGCGGATTACGTAAAGAACATGATTACAGGAGCGGCTCAGATGGATGGAGCAATCCTAGTAGTATCAGCGGCTGACGGGCCAATGCCACAAACAAGAGAACACATCCTACTTGCAAGACAGGTTGGAGTTCCTTACATCGTAGTATTCTTGAACAAAGTTGACATGGTTGACGATGAAGAATTATTAGAACTAGTAGAAATGGAAGTAAGGGAGCTTCTTACAGAATACTCATTCCCAGGAGACGACATACCTATAATAAAAGGATCGGCTTTAGGAGCATTAAACGGAGAAGCACAATGGGAAGACAGAATCATGGAATTAATGGATTCAGTAGACAGCTACATCCCAACACCTGAAAGACCAGTAGACCAGGCTTTCCTAATGCCAATTGAAGACGTGTTCACAATAACAGGAAGAGGAACAGTTGTAACAGGAAGAGTAGAAAGAGGAATCGTAAAAGTAGGAGAAGAAGTAGAAATAGTTGGAATCAGACCTACAGCAAAAACAACAGTAACAGGAGTAGAAATGTTCAGAAAGCTTCTTGATTCAGGACAAGCTGGAGATAATATAGGAGCATTATTAAGAGGAACTAAGAAAGAAGAAGTAGAAAGAGGACAAGTATTGGCAAAACCAGGATCAGTAAGTCCACATACATCATTCAAGTCAGAAGTATACGTATTGACAAAGGATGAAGGAGGAAGACATACACCATTCTTTACAGGATATAAGCCACAGTTCTATTTCAGAACAACTGACATAACTGGGGAAGTAAACTTACCAGAAGGTGTAGAAATGGTAATGCCTGGAGATAACATAGAAATGTCAGTACAATTAATTCACCCAATCGCAATGGAAGAAGGATTAAGATTTGCGATAAGAGAAGGTGGAAGAACGGTAGCTTCTGGAGTTGTTGCAACTATCGTTAAGTAGTAGATGAAATAAAAATAGGAGGAAATACTTTGGATAAAATAAGAATATATCTTCAATCTTACGATCATAAATTATTAGATCAGTCTGCAAAAAAAATAGCTGAAGTGGTAAAGAAGAATGGTTCAGAAGTAGCAGGACCGCTTCCATTACCAACTAAAACTAAAAAATATACTGTTCTAAGATCTGTACACGTAAATAAAGATTCAAGAGAACAATTTGAAATGAGAATACATAGAAGATTTGTTGAAATTAAAAATTCTAGTCAGCAAATCATAGGAGCGTTAAGCTCATTAAGCTTACCATCAGGTGTAGGAATAGAAATTAAGCAATTATAGGCTTAATACATGTTAGTACAATCTTTCAATGATTTTTCATTGAAATGATTGTATTAACCAATATATTAAGGAGGATAAATAAATGATATTAGGTAAAAAAATCGGAATGACTCAAATATTTGAGGATGAAAAATTAGTACCAGTTACAGTTATTGAAGCTGGACCGAACTTCGTTGTTCAAAAAAAATCAGATGATAAAGATGGTTATAATGCTATAACTTTAGCATATGACGATAAGAAAGAAAAAAATACAATAAAACCGGAAATGGGATTATTTAAAAAAGCAGGAGTAACTCCTAAAAGATTCTTAAAAGAATTTAAAGTAGAAGACTTAGCTGCATTTGAATTAGGACAGGAAATTAACGTTGATGTATTTGAAGGTATTGAATTTGTTGATATTTCAGGAACATCAAAAGGAAAAGGAACAGCAGGAGTTATGAAAAGACATAACTTCGGAGGAAACAGAGCATCTCACGGGGTTTCAAGAAACCACAGACTTGGAGGATCTAACGCAGGAGGTGCCGCATCAAACAGTAACGTACCAAAAGGTAAGAAAATGGCAGGAAGACTTGGAAACGAACAAGTAACTGTTCAAAACCTTAAATTAGTTAAATATGATGCAGAAAATAACCTTTTATTAGTAAAAGGTGCAGTTCCAGGACCTAAAAACGGGTATCTAATCATTAAAAATCGGTTAAGAAATACTAGTAGGAAAGAGAGGAGGATAAAATGCCAGTTTTAAATATATATAAATTAGACGGTTCACAAGCAGGAACTGTTGAAGTAAATAATGAAATATTTGGAATTGAACCAAATAAGACTGTAATGCACGAAGTTTTAGTTGCTGAGTTAGCAGAATTAAGACAAGGTACAGCATCTACTAAAACAAGAGCTGAAGTGAGAGGTGGAGGAAGAAAACCTTTCAGACAAAAAGGAACAGGAAGAGCAAGACAAGGATCTACAAGAGCACCACACATGGTAGGTGGAGGAGTAGTTCATAGTCCTAAACCAAGAGATTATGTTAAAAAAGTAAATAAAAAAGTTAGAAAATTAGCTTTAAGATCTGCATTAGCAACTAAAATAAATGAAGGAAACTTAATAGTTCTAGATGATTTCGCATTAGAAACACCTAAAACAAAAACTTTTGTTAACTTCGCAAAAACTTTAGACTTTGCAGGACAAAAACAATTATTTGTTGTAAATGATTTCACTGAAGATAGAGATTATAACTTATACATGTCAGTAAGAAATATTGAAAAAACATTTGTTTTAGACTCAAGAGAACTGAGAATCTTCTGGCTGATAAAACAGGATAAAGTAATCCTTACTAAAGAAGCTCTTGCAGCGATTGAGGAGGTGCTGGCATAATGCATATTACAGATATAATTAAAAGACCAGTTGCTACTGAAAAAGCAAGAAACCTGGCTAATGAAAATAATGAATACGTTTTTATCGTAGATAGAAGAGCAAACAAGATTCAAATAAGAGAAGCAGTTGAAAAATTATTTAACGTAAAAGTTGAAAGCGTTAATACTCTGAACATAAAGCCTAAAGCAAAAAGATTCAGAATGTCAATGTATAAAACATCTGCATTGAAAAAAGCTATGGTAAAATTAAAAGATGGAGAAAAAATAGCAGCATACGAAGGGTAATAGATAAAGCTGTTAATCATAAAAAAAATATATAATAAAAGAAATTTTTATGCATGATTTGTATAGGAATTATCATTAAAAAATGATATAATATACGAACGTGATTAAAAAAAGAATAAACAGAAGTGGAGGTAAAAAAGTTATGCCAATTAAAAAATTAAAACCGATAACTAGTGGGACAAGGCATATGTCGATATTAGTTAATACTGAATTAGATAAAGTTAGACCTGAAAAATCTCTAACTGAACCTCTTGGATCAGCTTACGGAATTGACAACTATGGACACAGAACAGGAAGAAACAGACATAAAGGTCATAAAAGATTATATAGAGTAATCGACTGGAAGAGAAATAAGATAGGTGTTCCTGCAAAAGTTGCAACTCTTGAATATGATCCTAACAGAACAGCTAATATCGCATTATTACATTATGTTGATGGAGAAAAAAGATATATTTTAGCACCAAACGGACTAAAAAAAGGTGATGTAGTTTTAGCAGGAGATACTGCTGAAATCAAACCTGGAAATGCTTTAAAATTAAAAGATTTACCAATAGGTACAGTTATACATAACGTAGAGCTTATGCCTGGTAAAGGTGGACAGCTGGCAAGATCAGCAGGAACATCTGCAAGACTTGTTGCAAAAGAAGGAACTTACTGTCACGTTGAACTTCCTTCAGGAGAATTAAGACTTATACATAGAGAATGTATGGCAACTGTAGGAACAGTAGGAAATTCTGAACATTCACTTGTATCATTAGGTAAAGCTGGAAGAAATAGACATTTAGGTAGAAAACCTCACGTAAGAGGATCTGTAATGAACCCTGTGGATCACCCACACGGAGGAGGAGAAGGAAGATCGCCTATAGGAAGAAAATCACCAGTTACTCCTTGGGGTAAACCTACTCTTGGTAAAAAGACTAGAGGTAAAAAACTTAGTGACAAATTCATTGTCAGAAAAAGAAAGAAATAGTTTAAAGACTAAAGAAATATATGGATATAGTAATGTTGCTTGACACATCTTTAATAGCGATATTAAGATGTGTAAGGCAGACATGAACTCAATCAATTAATGTAAATAAGGAGGAAAGAATGGCTCGTTCATTAAAAAAAGGACCTTTTGTTGATGCACATTTAATGAAAAAAGTTGAAACAATGGGAGAAAAAAAGCAAGTAATCAAAACTTGGTCTAGAAGATCTACTATATTCCCTCAATTTATCGGACATACTTTTGCAGTATATAACGGTAAAAAACATATACCTGTATATGTAACTGAGGAAATGGTTGGACACAAGTTGGGAGAATTTGCTCCAACAAGAACTTTCTATGGACATGGAAAAGATGCTAAAAAAGATGCAAAAAGAAAATAATAGATATTATTCATAAATTTCGGGAAATGCCCGATATAATATGTAAGTGAAAGGAGAGCTTTAATGGCAGTTGTAGCTAAATTACGTTATCAAAGATTAAGTCCTCAAAAAGCAAGACTTGTAGCTGATGTAGTTAGAGGGAAAAATGCTTTACAGGCCTTAAATATATTAAGATTTACAAATAAAAAAGCAGCAAAATTTATAGAAAAAACATTAAGATCAGCAATTGCAAATGCTGAACATAATAACAATATGGATCCTGATAAACTATTCATTTCAAAGATATTAATAGATAAAGGACCGGTGCTTAAAAGAATAAGTCCAAGAGCAATGGGAAGAGCGGATGTAATAAGAAAACCGACAGCTCACATCACTATAGAAGTTGATGAAAGAAACTAATAATAAAGTATAAGGAGGTAAGTCTGTGGGACAAAAAGTCGATCCTAGAGGTATTAGAATCGGAATTACTAAATCATGGGATTCAAAATGGTTCGCCGAAGGAAAAGAATACTTAAATAATTTTCATGAAGATATAAAAATAAAAGAATACATTAAGAAAAACTATTATCATGCAGGAGTTTCAACTATTCAAATTGAAAGAACATCTCCTACTGATGTAACTATTATAATAGAAACTGGTAAAGCAGGAATCTTAATAGGGAGAAAAGGTCAAGAAATAGAAGCTTTAAAAGCGAATCTTGAAAAATTAACAAACAAAAAAATACAAGTTAAAGTACAGGAAATTAAAAATCCTAATAAAGATGCTCAGTTAGTTGCTGAAAGCATTGCAACAGCTATTGAAAAAAGGGTTGCTTATAAAAGAGCAGTTCAACAGGCTATTCAAAGAGCTGAAAAAGCTGGAGTAAAAGGAATTAAAGTAATGGTATCGGGAAGATTAAACGGTGCCGAAATAGCAAGAAGTGAATGGACACTTTCAGGAAGAGTACCATTACATACTTTAAGAGCAGATGTTGACTATGCAACTGCAACTGCATTCACTACATATGGTGCATTAGGATTAAAGGTATGGATATTCAATGGTGAAGTTCTTTCTAATAAAAAGGAAGGAGGAAATGAGTAATGTTAATACCTAAAAGAACGAAATACAGAAAACAGTTCAGAGGAAAAATGGGTGGTATAGCTACAAAAGGAAACAAAGTAGATTTTGGTGAATTTGGACTTGCCGCTAAAGAATTTGGATGGATAACATCAAGACAAATAGAAGCATGCAGAATTACAATAAATAGAACATTTAAAAGGGAAGGAAAAATCTGGATCAGAATATTCCCTGATAAACCTTATACAAAAAGACCTGAAGGAACAAGAATGGGTAAAGGTAAAGGTAATGCTGAAGGTTGGGTAGCAGTAGTTAAAAAAGGAAAAATAATGTTTGAAGTTGGCGGAGTATCGGAAGAAAAAGCTAAAGAAGCATTAAGAAAAGCTGGACATAAACTACCTATCAAAGTCAGATTTGTAAAAAGAGAAGAAGTGGGTGGTGATAAGTAATGACAGCAAATGAAATTAGAGAATTATCATTAGAAGAGTTAGATGCAAAAGTTAAAGAATTAAAGCAGGAATTATTCAATTTGAAATTTCAGAATCTAGCAAAATTACAGGACACTCCTATAAACACTGCAAAAATAAGAGAAGTGAAAAGAGATGTTGCTAGAATAAAAACAATTATAACTGAGAAAACAAAGACTGTAAAATAGGAGGATTCGTCAGTGGAAAATAAAAGAAACGAAAGAAAAGTAAGAGAAGGAATCGTTGTTTCTGATAAAATGGATAAGACTGTAGTTGTTCTTGAAGAAACAATGAAACTGCATAAACTTTATAAGAAAAGAGTAAAAACTTCAAAAAAATATAAAGCTCATGATGAAAAGAATGAATGCGGTGTTGGAGATAGAGTTCAAATAATGGAAACAAGACCGTTAAGTAGAGAAAAAAGATGGAGAGTTGTAACTATTTTAGAAAAAGCGAAATAGTTTTCAGTAAATTTGAGAGGAGGAAATTTTAAATGGTTCAACAACAGACTATACTTAATGTTGCTGATAATACCGGAGCAAAGAAAATAATGGTTATCAGAGTATTAGGTGGATCAAGAAGAAGATTCGGAAAAATCGGAGATATAGTAGTAGCATCTGTTAAAGAAGCTATACCGAACGGAAACGTAAAAAAAGGTGACGTTGTTAAAGCTGTAGTAGTAAGAACTAGAAAAGAATTAAAAAGAGCAGACGGATCATATATAAAATTTGATGATAATGCGGCAGTAATATTAAACTCAGCATTAGAAGTAAGAGGTACGAGAATTTTTGGACCTGTAGCAAGAGAATTGAGGGCAAAAAACTTTATGAAAATAGTATCTCTAGCACCAGAAGTATTATAGTTATTATAGGAAGGAGGGTTTACGCGTGGCTAAACCAAGAGTTAAATCAGTACCTAACAAATTACATGTAAAAACTGGAGATACAGTTGTTGTAATTAGCGGTAGATCAAAGGATTTGTCAAGAAATGATAAAGGTGAAGGACAAACAGGAGATAAAGGAAAAGTCGGAAAAGTGTTAAAAGTATTCCCTAAGACAGGAAAAATCATAGTTGAAGGTGTAAATATACAAAAAAGACATGTTAAACCTAATGCAATGAACCCACAAGGCGAAGTTGTAGAGAAAGAAATGCCAATTTTCTCTTCTAAAGTTATGCTTTGGGATGAAAGCGCAAAAAAGGGAACAAGAGTAAGATATGAAATAAAAGATAATAAAAAGGTAAGAATATCGGTAGTATCCGGTAATGAAATATAGGATTTAGAGAGGAGGAGAACTTAAGTGGCTGAAAAATATATTCCAAGATTACAAAAATTATATAAGGAAGAATTAGTTTCTGCATTGATGAAAGAATTAAATATTTCTAATATCATGCAAGTACCTAAATTAGATAAAATTGTAGTAAACATGGGGATTGGAGAAGCGGTAAGCAATCCTAAGTTAATTGAAACTGCAATGAAGGAATTAGCACAAATTACAGGACAACAGCCTGTACCAAGAGCTGCAAGAAAATCTGAAGCAGGATTTAAATTAAGAGAAGGACAAAAAATCGGAGCAAAAGTTACTTTAAGAAAAGAAAAAATGTATGAGTTCCTTGATAGACTGATAAGCATTACTTTACCAAGAGTAAGAGACTTTGAAGGAGTATCTCCAAAAGGATTTGATGGTAGAGGTAACTATACACTTGGATTAAAAGAGCAAATCGTGTTTCCTGAAATCGAAATCGATAAAGTTGATAAAACATTAGGATTAGGTATCACTATAGTTTCAACTGCACAGAACGATGAAGAAGGAAGAGCGTTATTAAAAGCATTCGGAATGCCGTTTGCAAAATAGGTTGTATTTTGAAGGAGGTGTAACTTAATAAATGGCTAAAAAAGCAATGGTTGAAAGAAACTTAAAAAGAGAACAATTAGTTGATAAATATGCAGCAAAAAGAGCTGAATTAAAGGCAAGAGCTAAAGCAGGTGATAGAGAAGCAATCGTAGAATTATCTAAATTACCAAGAAATGCATCGCCTACAAGACTTAGAAACAGATGTCAGTTAAATGGAAGACCTAGAGGATTCATGAGAGAATTCGGGATTTCAAGAGTAATGTTCAGAAAATTAGCAGGAGAGGGAGTTATCCCTGGAGTAAAGAAATCAAGTTGGTAATTTTGAGAGGAGGAGAAATAAATGCATTTAACAGATCCTATTGCTGATATGCTTACTAGAATTAGAAACGGAAACATGGCTAGACATACAGAAGTTAAAGTACCGTTTTCTAGAATAAAAGAAAGCATGGCTAGCATATTAAAAAATGAAGGATATATAGCCGGTTATGAAATAAAAGAAGAAGGAAATATAAGAGATATAGTAATAACTTTAAAATATATGGATGGAGATGCTGTAATCAAAGGATTGAAGAGAATTTCAAAACCTGGAAGAAGAGTATACACATCTGTTGAAAATTTACCTAAAGTATTAGGTGGATTAGGAATTGCCATTGTCTCAACACCTAAAGGTGTTATTACAGACAAGGAATGCAGAAAGCATAGCGTTGGTGGAGAAGTACTTTGCTACGTGTGGTAATTTACGCATTTTATAAAATAGGAGGAAAGTTATGTCAAGAATAGGTAAAAAACCTATAACTATACCTGCAGGTGTAGAAATTAAACAAGATGGAAACAAGTTTACTGTTAAAGGACCTAAGGGGCAGCTTGAAAGAGAATTAAACAGTGAAATAAAAGTAAATATAGATGGCAGCGAAATAACTTTTGAAAGACCTAATGATTTACCAAATACAAGAGCTATTCATGGAACAACAAGAGCTAATGTAAACAACATGGTAACAGGAGTAAGTCAAGGTTTTGAAATTAAATTGGAATTAGTAGGGGTTGGATACAGAGTACAAGCTAGTGGTAAAGGACTTACTTTGGCTCTAGGATATTCACATCCTGTAGAAATAGAACCTGTTGAAGGAATTACTTTCAAAGTTGAAGGAAACACTAAAATAACTGTTGAAGGAATTGATAAACAATTAGTTGGACAAGTTGCTGCGAACATAAGAGCAAAAAGACCACCTGAACCTTACAAAGGAAAAGGAGTTAAGTATGCTGATGAAGTAATCAGAAGAAAAGAAGGTAAGAAAGGATAGGAGGTAGATTTTAGTGATTAAAAAACTTGATAGAAATAAATTAAGAGAGAAAAAACATAGAAGTATAAGAAGAAAAATCGTTGGAACTGCTGAAAGACCTAGACTTTCTGTGTATAGAAGTTTGAAGAATATATTTGTTCAAATTATCGATGACAGTACAGGAACAACATTAGTTTCAGCATCAACAATTGAAAAAGGTGCAAAAGCTCAATCAGGTGGAAATGTTGAAGCAGCTAAAAAAGTTGGAGAAGCAATAGCAAAGAAAGCATTGGAAAAAGGTATAAGCAATGTGGTATTTGATAGAGGCGGATATATTTACACAGGAAGAGTAAAAGCATTAGCAGATGCTGCAAGAGAAGCAGGATTAAAATTCTAGAGAGAAGGAGGATTTATTTTGGCCAGAGAAATTAAAGATAGAGAAGCAAAAGCGAGTGAATATAAAGAAAGTCTTTTAAGAATAAGCAGAGTTTCTAAAACTGTTAAAGGAGGAAGAAGAATATCTTTCTCAGTATTAGCAGCTGTTGGAGATGAAAAAGGAAAAGTTGGTATAGGATTAGGAAAAGCAAATGGTGTACCTGATGCTATAAGAAAAGCAGTAGCAAACGCTAAGAAAAATATGATTACAGTATCTTTAAAAGGCGGAACTTTACCGCATGATCAAATTGGTAAATACAATGCTACAAGCGTATTGTTAAGACCAGCTTCAAAAGGTACGGGAGTTATCGCAGGTTCTGCAACAAGAGAACTTCTTGAATTAGCCGGAGTTACTGACGTACTTACAAAAATAAGAGGATCAAAAAATAAAGATAACGTTGCAAGAGCAACTTTGGACGGATTAAAAAAATTAAGATCAGTTGAAGAAGTTGCTAGACTTAGAGGAAAATCAGTTGAAGAAATTTTAGGATAATAGGTTAGGAGGTAAAATTAATGTCTAAAGTAAAAGTAACACTTATTAAAGGAATTAATGGAAGAAAGCCTAATCATGTCGCTACTGTTAAATCACTTGGATTAAGAAAAATTAGCCAAAGTGTTGTTCATAATAAAACAGCAGATATAGAAGGAAAAATAAAATTAGTTTCTTATTTACTTAAAGTAGAGGAGGTTTAGAATAAATGAATCTTAATGAATTAAGACCTGCTGAAGGCTCTAAAAGAGAAAGAAGAAGAGTAGGAAGAGGTCATGGTACAGGATGGGGAAAGACTGCAGGAAAAGGTCATAACGGTCAGAAACAAAGATCTGGTACTTATGTTTCACCTATATTTGAAGGTGGACAGATGCCAATCGTAAGAAGAGTTCCTAAAAGAGGATTCTCAAATTCTCCATTTAAAAAAGATATGGTAGTTATTGCATTATCTGATATCGTTGAAAAATTCAATGATGGAGATGTAGTAAGCTTACAAACGTTAGTAGAAAATGGAATAATTAAAAACCCTAAATTCATAGTTAAATATTCAGATGAAGCATTGAGAAATGTAAAAGGGAAAAAAGCTGTAAAAGAATATTTAGAAACAAATGTTGAATCATATGTTAAGGAAAAAGATTTTACAAGCTTACTGAAAATAATTGGAAATGCTGAAGTTACAAAGAAATTGACTGTAAAAGCACATGGAATTTCAAAAACAGCTAAAGAATCTGTTGAAAAAGCAGGTGGAAGCGTAGAAATTCTTGAAGTTAAGTCATATTCAACTAAAGCAGGAAATAATAAAAAAGAAAATGAGGATAAGTAAGATTCACATCTTGCTTTTTCTCATATATAAGGAGTAGTGGTAAGAGTGACTTTAACTGAAGCAATAGCAAGTAGGATAAAAGCAATATTTAAAATACCCGAATTGGAAAAAAAAGTATCTTTTACCTTGATTATGATTATCATTGCAAGAATTGGAATACATATCCAAGTTCCTGGAATTAATATGGATCTTTTTAAGGAATTTCAGAACAATGCATTAGCTGGATTCCTGAACCTGTTTTCAGGAGGAGCAGTTGAAAGGGCTTCCATTTTTTCACTGGGAATAGTTCCTTACATTAATGCCTCAATCGTGTTTCAGCTTTTAGGAGTTATTTTTCCTAAAATAGACGAAATGCAGAAAGAAGGGGGTAAGGAAAGAGATAAGATTACCCAATGGACAAGATACGTAACTATTCTTCTTGCAATGGGACAATCATTTGGAATATCAATAGCGTTAATGAAAAGTGGAATGGTTATCGAGCCAGGAATAAAATTCATCATAGCTTCTATTGCATTGATGACAGGTGGTACAGCATTCCTGATGTGGATTTCAGAAAGAATCTCAATAAGAGGTATTGGAAATGGTACATCTATGCTAATTTTTCTGAATATCGTTGCAGGGTTACCAAGTGTATTGCATAACATGTGGGCGAGTCTTAGCAAGGACAGTACAGGAATCGTAATGTTTACATTATCTTTAGTACTGTTTGTAGTAATTATAGCTTTAATGGTAATAGTACAGCTTGCTGAAAGAAGAATCCCTATACAGTATGCAGGAAAAGGTAGTTTAGGATTTGGTGGAGGACAGAGTGCAGTTGGAAGAAGAACTTACCTGCCTTTAAAAATAAATATGTCTGGAGTAATGCCGATAATCTTTGCATCAGTACTTATGGCGGCACCGCCGTTTATGGTTTCATTGATGAAGGATAGTAAATTAAAAACTTTTTTAACAGCTCAGTTTTCTCCTAAAGGAGTTATGTATCTGCTGTTATTCGCAATACTGATTACAATATTTTCCTTCTTTTATACTTTGACAATAGCATTTGACCCTGATAAGGTGGCAGATGATTTAAAACAAAGCGGAGGAACAATACCAACAGTAAGAGCAGGGGCGGAAACAGCTGATTATCTGGAAGGAGTAGCTACAAGAGTAACTTTTGGAAGCGCTATATTCCTGTCATTATTAGGAATATTCCCTAACATATGGTTTGGATATTTTCTTAATATAAATGTATTAATCGGAGGAACAAGTCTTCTGATCCTTGTAGGGACAGCAGTGGAACTGCTTCAGCAGATAGATTCATATCTGGCTGTTAAGAAGATGAAAGGTTTTATAAAAAAAGATAGAAAAAATAGAAGATGAAGCTAACAGTTTCATCTTTTTTTTCAGATAGTAGAATGCAGTTCTGATTATTTATAAGATAACAGGATTAAAAAGTTAAATCAAAGTTAGTGAGGGTATAATTTAACATTACAGTTTGTGATATAATAAAGTAAAAATATAGTTTTTTTGTTTGACATATATTTTTAAAATAATTAGGAAAAAGAGGGATTATTGTGAAGAAAAAAATTTTTAGAAGTATTTCTTATCATGTTTTTTTAACAGTAAATATAGTTCCTGCTTATGCAAAACAGGCATTAAAAATAGATAAGGAGACATTCCAGGAAATAAGTGCCGTATATTCAAAAGATAAAAATGGAGTTTATGTCATAGAAAATAGAGGGTGGAAAAAAATTAGAAGGGCTGGATCCGGTTACTTTTGAAATTATAAATATTAATGGAAGTGCACGTCAATATCTAAAAAGATAAAAAAATGGAGTTTACAGTATAGATGGAGATAGTGATAATTTGGTACTGGAAAAATTGCCGTATGATCCCCAGACGTATGAAGTGATAAATCAGTTATATTCAAGAGATAAAAAAATAATATTTACTATGATAATAAAAAAATAGAAGGAGCAGATTTACCTACATTTCAAAGAATAGATGAGTACATATATTCAAAAAGATAAGAATAATATTTATTTTAGAGGAAAGAAAAATATCAGGTGTTGATAAAGAAACTTTTGAAAAAAATAGATAAATATAACTACTCAAAGGATAAAAAAATAATATTTATTATGATGATAAAAAAATAGAGGGAGTAGATAAAAAATACATTTGAATTAACGTATGATTTTGGATCTGTGGTAAAATGAGTATTATTCAAAAGATAAAAAAACAATGTTTATTATGAAAAATAAAAAAATTGAAAAGGTATAGATGTAAAAACATTTAGGAAAAATAAATAGATTAGTTGACAATTTTTCTTATAGAAGATAAAAAAATGGATTTTATATTGTTGAAAAAGGATGGAAATGTAACTCCGATAGATAGTAAGGAAGTTGATATTGAAAAATCTTTCACAGTTAGCCATCAAAAACTAACTTGTATCACGATAATAACAGCATGTATTTTGTAAGAAATCATAAACTTGTAAAAATAAAAAGACGCTCCTAAGGTTGATCCGTATAATTTATGGACATATAATGAAAAAAATATAAATAAAAAATGATATAGTTTATTACTTGGATACAGATGAAGAAACATTCAAGAAACTCGAAAAAGCAGAAAACCATGAGTTTCGTGTATATGGAAATACAGAGTATGCAAAAAGGTAAGAAAAATGTCTATTTTAGAGGTAAAATTTTATCAGGAGCTGACTATACAAGTTTTGATATGAAATACAATCAAGAAAAAAAGATGTATACGAAATAAGAGATAAAAAAATAAAGTTTATGAAATATTGGATATAAATTAGATTAGTAAATATTTTAAGTATGTTATGACAATAGTTAAATTATAAAAAAATTTAAAAAAATTCTCATTTCTTATTAATAAAACTGTGATATATTGGTAACAAGAAAAAAATTTAAAAAAATAATAAATGGAGGGAAACTAAAATGAAAAAAATTATTATGTTGTTATTGTTACTACTGGGAGTTATCAGCTTTTTCAGAAGAGGAAGAATTTAGTTATAAAGGTTATGATTTACCTTTTACAAGTGATGGAAAACTTCATGAAGAAATACTATTGAAAGAAACTATAGCAGCTGATGATGTCTTCATAGAAATTAAAAAGCTGAAAAATGGGAAATATCAGTTCCTGGATTACGCTGAGGAAAATGAACAGCCATAAGTTACAAAATGCCATTTTAGAAAAAAATGTGCTTTGTGATGAGTATATATGTGTAGGTTATGATATAAAATTAAAAAGCTCCTGTAATTTTAAATACTGACACTAAAAGAATAATTACTATAGTACGTCCAGATAATTATAATAAAATTGATGATCCTAAACATCTGGAAGAATTTCCTGACGATAATCCTGAAATGTACAAATTATATCGTGATTATTACAAAATTTACAGTAAATAGAAAAAAACATTTAAATTGCTAGAACAATTGTTTTTACTAGGATTAATACATATAAGAGCTACTGAATTTACAAAAAAATTATAAAAATTAAAAAAACTCTCATTTTTTTCTTTAATGTAAATGTGTTAGAATACATATAATGATAAATGAGAGATAGAGATTGCTTTTATATTACAGCTATTGTAATTGCCATCTTAATATTAAGCAGATATGAGTTATTAGAAGAAAAACTGAGAAAAAAATCGGACGAAAATTTTTAAAAGTTTTTCGTCTTTTTTGCAATGAAAAAAAGTGAAAAAAATCGGCAAATAAAAAAATAGAATAGTTTTTAATACTGACTTTTATGATATAATAATTTGAAAATTAGAAAAATAAAAGAAAGGAGAAAACTGCTGTAGTAAATCAGCATTATTTTCAGCAGTTAACAATTAGGATATGAAAAGAGTAGCCCAGTCAATAGTGGCATTTATTATAAGCATATTTGGAGCAAATGCGGGAAAGGTGATAGGAATATTTTTAATTTCCCTGCTTCCGGTTATAGAGCTTAGAGGAAGTATTCCCGTAGGATATTATCAGGGGCTTCCATGGTATACAAACATGATAACTTCAATAATAGGAAATCTTCTGCCTGTACCATTTATACTTTTATTTGTTGTAAAAGTGTTTGAGTTTATGAAAAAAAGAAATATAATGGTAGGCTTTATTGAAAAAATAGAAAAAAGGGCAATGAGCAGAAGTGACAGTATTGCAAATAAGGAATTTATTGGACTTATGCTATTTGTGGCAATTCCTCTTCCAGGGACAGGAGCATGGACAGGAGCACTGATTGCCGCATTGCTTCAATTTAACAGAAAAAAATCTTTTATGTATATTTGTATCGGAGTGCTGATTGCCGCATCACTGGTTACTTTGGGAGTATACGGAGTTATAGGGTCTTTTATATAATACTTAAATAAGTTTGCAGTAAAACACCTGAAATTAATACTTTTCAAAAGAAGGGAAATGTGTTATAATCAAAGTACAATAGAATAAGGGAATGTTTTGGTTTCGACAGGATAGGAAGCTTATTATCAGCAAGTAAGCGGGAGCTTTAAAATCCAACTTAAATATAATCGGAAACGATAATTACGCATTAGCTGCCTAAGTCGCAGCTCGTCACTTTAAGAAATCGCCATTTTTCTTTAAGATGACGTCACTTTAATGGCTTACTTGGATGTATGATTATGTCATCTGAGGACATCTTATAATCTCGCCGTTAGACTTTTGTCTGTTTAATATCTTTTCGGTTAAAGCGATAAATAGACTAAACTTGTAGATGATAGTGAGAACTTTTTATTTTGGACACGGGTTCGATTCCCGTCATTTCCACCAAAACAAGAAAACAAAAAATAATAGATAAAATTTAAAACTGCCTTGAGGGGCAGTTTTTTTGTTGATAATTTAATTGAGCGAGTATATCAGAGCTTGTAAAACATAAGATACTCGCTATGTGGATACGAAAACGTAAGTTTAAAAACAGAAATATCTTTTCTTTAGATTTTCTATTTTATATACTATATATGGTGCTACACTATAAAAATATTTATCAGGTCAAATTTTTTTATATTTTTCTTTTTAAAACAAATTCAAATATAAGTTCAATAAATACGTTATTCTAGCATTAAAAAAACATAAGATATGCTTTTTTTTGTTTTCTTCTATTTTGTATGGTATAATAACATCACAAATAAAGTGAATTTTTTTCAGGTAAAGATATGTATGTCTATAATTATTATCATAGAAAGAAATATATACGGTAGAATTATTTGGATTAATTAGGAGAATATTGGAACTAGAAATTTTAATAAAAAAATAATATAATAATATAAAAAAATCTATGAAAGGAATGATAAATATGAAAAAAATATTAATATTAGCCATAATGGTTTTAGGATTAAATACAAATGTATTTGCCTGGTATGATATGCTTGAGGCTAGTGAAGCTTCAAGAATTGCTCATTCAAAAAAACCGAGTGAAATGACAAAAAAAGATAAGAAACTTCTTAAAAAAATATGGATATGATCTTAACTATGATTACTCTGCTATTTTAGAAGATAAAAAAAGATGACAATATAGAAAAAAACAAAGGATGAAAAATAAAAAAAGCTGACTGTTCAGAAGGGAAGTTAAAAAAATGAATGAAAAAAAGATGAAATAATCTAAATTTATGAAAGGAATGATAAATATGAAAAAAATATTAATATTAGCCATAATGGTTTTAGGATTAAATACAAAAGTATTTGCTGGATATAATATGATAGAGGCTATAAAAAGTTCATGAAATCGCTTGTTTGAAAAAAATCCAAAAAGAAATAACAAAAAAAGAAATGAAACTTATTAAGAAATATGGATTAGAGTATTGTTATGAGATAAATATAGAAAAATAATAAACATCTAAATGAAAAAAATGATAGCTTAGAAAATAATAAGGATTTAGATAAGAAAAAAAGATGGCTTGGAAAGTGACAAACATTTGGATGAACAGGAGAAAACTAAAAATTCTAAGTAAAAATTTATGAAAGGAATGATAAATATGAAAAAAATGCTAATATTAGCCATAATGGTTTTAGGATTAAATACAAATGTATTTGCCTGGTATAATATGCTTGAGGCTGCTCAAGCTGGTGAACTTGCTTATTCAAAAAAACCGAATGAAATGACAAAAAAAGAGAAAAAACTTCTTAAAAAATATGGATATGACCTTGATTTTGATTACTCTGCTATTCGGAATAAAAAAGAGGATAATGTAGACAAAACAAAGGATGAAAATAAAAAAGCTGACTGTTCAGAAGGGAAGTTAAAAAATAAATAAAAAGGACAGCAATTTTGATGGATTTTCGGAAATACTGGCAGCAAGAGAATTAAAAGACAGCTATAAACGTAAATATGAAGAAAAGCCAAATAGGGAAAAATTTAAAATTAAAAAAGTAGATGAGCCAAAATCTGCCAGACTGATAAATGTAGGCTTTGCTCTTGGAAAAGACAGGGGAGACTATAACAGATTAAGCAGCCAGTTAAAAAGAGGTTTTGCTTTGGATGATAAAAAAGCTGATGCAAAATTTATTAGGGATTTTGAAAGTGAGTCTATTTTTCTAAAAATTGATAATACTTTAAAAAAATTTTTTTCAGAAGAAGAAATTCTAGCTAAGACGGAAGTTATAACACAATTTACAAATCAAAAATAGAACTTATAGTTTTATAGAATTTATAAAAGATACTGAAGGAATTAAATCAAGTCTTGAAATTTCAAAAAAAGGCTTTTAGAAAAAAATTAAATTTAAGTACTAAAATATTAAAAAAATAATGAAAAATATACAAGAATTGAAAAATTCAAAAAGATGATATAAAAAAAGAAGAAAGTAGTAAAAGTTTTTATGAAAGTGTATTAAAATTTTCAGAAAAAAATATGAAATACTTGAACCGATGAAAATAGATAAGAAAACAAAAATGTCCTATACAGTTATTGGAAACAAGGAAAATGGAACTGTAGAAATTATTTTTGGAGGAAGCAATTCAAATTTTAAAAACAACTACAAATATAGTTGCTGTTCCAGCTCAAAATGTGATAAGAAATAAGCATACAACTTTTGATGCAGACCATTATGCTAGTGGAAAATCTGCTGTTGAAAAATTTCAAAATTGCTAAAGAAAGCATTAAAGAGAAAGTTTCAAAAACAGAAAAGACTCCAAATTTTTCTGGAAAATATGTAATGAATTTAGCTGAAAGGGTAGCAGCAGCTAAAATTTCTAATAAAAAAGAAAATGAGAAAAATACTAAAAATGAACAGAAAAATGATTACCAGAGATAACAATACTGTAATGTTTAGAATATTAAAGTTTAATAAGGCTAAAAAATTTTTTAGCCTTATTTTCTTTATATTTAATGGTTAAATTGATTGAGTACACAAAAAACTATGTTCTTAAAAGGAGTTAAAAAATTCTATTTCTCACTCTGTCTTATAAGGACAGCTTATCAGATGATCATCAATAATTCCTATAGCCTGTAAGAAAGAGTAAATAATCGTGGAACCGATAAACTTGAATCCCCTTTTTTTAAGGTCTTTGCTTATCTTATCTGACAGTTCGCTTGTGGCAGGTACTTCAGAAAGCTCCTTCCATTTATTTATAATTCTTTTGTTATCAGTAAAACTCCATATGTATTCTGCAAAGGAGCCAAATTCTTCCTGTACTTTCATGAATGCTTTGGCATTTGTAACAGTAGAATTTATTTTTAGTTTATTACGTATAATTCCTTCATTTTTTAAAAGTTCAGACAGTTTTGTTGCATCATATTCTGCAATTTTTTTGTAGTCAAAATTGTGAAATGCTTCCCTGAAATTTTCCCTTTTCTGTAGAATATTATTCCAGCTCAGTCCAGCCTGGAAGCCTTCCAGTATGAGCATTTCAAAGATGTATCCATCATCGTGGGAAGGAACTCCCCATTCAGTGTCGTGATATAAGATATCCTTTTCCCCCTTTGCCCATCCGCAACGGTTACTATTATTCATATTTTATGACTCCCTTCTTTTCAAGTTTTTTATATGATATCAGAATGTATTGGCCAGTGTCAATTTTCTTTGTGGGAATACCTCAGAATACAGCTATAAAAAATTAATGTGAAAAACTATATTTTGAAATTATTTAAAAATAAGAGAAAAAAACAGTAATGAAAAAGTATAGAAAAAAATGAAAAAAATTGATATAATATGTCGATAATAAAGAAAAAAAGAAAGAATAGAAATTTAAAATAAAGGAGATGGAAATGAAAAAAAATATTCTGAAAATAGTTTTGATTATATTGCTCTCATTGGTGTTACTAAGCTGTGGAAAAAAGGAAGATAAAATAAAAATAGTATTTCTGCCAAATGAATCAAATGATTCCTTGAAAAATTCAAGGGAAGAATTTGCAAAGGTTATAGAAAAGGCAACTGGAAAAAAAGTTGAAATAATAACAACGACAGATTACAACATTGCGGTGGAGAATATAATTTCAGGCCAGGCTCAGATTGCATATATCGGTGCGGAAGCTCTACTTAGTGCAAGGGAAAGAAGTAAGGATGTGGAAGCGGTATTGACAAATTCAGGAGCAAGCGGAACATTGGATGATGCATTTTATTACAGTTTTATAGCTGTGCGTGAGGAAGATGCTCCACAATATAAGTCTGGAGACGGATATGACCTTAAAAAGATGCAGGGGAAATCAATAACATTTGTTACAAACAGTTCGACATCAGGATTTAAAATACCGGCACATGAAATTGTAAAGATATTTAACCTGAAGGATAACGATGAAGTAATACAGGAAGGAAAAGTTTTCTCAAAAGTAATATTTGGAGGATCTCATCCGGGAGCACAGGTAAATCTGTTTAAAAAGGATTCTGATATTGCAACATTTGCCATTCCGAAGTCATTTACAATATATGAACTGACTTCAGGACAGGAAAATAAAGCAGGAGCCACTTATAAGGTAAAACAGGGGGCAGTTGCACCGTTTGGAGATTATGCGGGAAAAAGCTTCACTGTAATAAAATCAATACCTGTATTTAATGGACCGATAGTATTCAATGTGAAAAAGCTTTCCAAGGAAGATCAGGATAAAATTAAGAAAGCCCTTATGTCAAAGGAAACAACAGACAATCCTGCAATCTTCAGTGATAAGAAAAGTAAAATAAGAGGACTGTTCCTGAAGGAAAATCCAAATGTCGGATTCCTTGAAACAGATTCAAAATGGTATGAACAGGCAAAGGAATAAACTGGATATAAAAAGTCATAGAAAATGAAAACTACTATTATGAGAATAGAATAAATACTAGGAATAAAATCGGAAGGCTGGAGGGAATCCGGCCTTTTTAATTAATATTGGTAAAATAAATAAAGATAAAAGAAAGGGGTTGAAAATGCTGCTATCAGTAAATAATATTACAAAAAAATATAAAAATGGGATAACAGCCCTGAAAAATGTTTCACTGACAGCTGAAAAGGGTGAATTTATTTCAGTTATAGGACCTTCAGGATCAGGAAAGTCAACTTTGCTGAGAACAATAAACAGAATGATTGATATAGATGAGGGAACCATACTTTTCAATGATGTTCAGATAGAGAAACTTAAAGGAAAGGAAATAAATAAATTCAGAAGACAGATAGGAATGATATTCCAGAGCTATAACCTTGTTGAAAGGCTGACAGTTATTGAAAATGTCCTTCATGGAAGATTGGGGTACAAGTCTGTTCTGGCAGGCTCTCTGGGACTGTATACTGAAGAGGAGAAACAGGAAGCCTTCAGTATACTTGAAAAAGTTGACATGATGAAATATGCATATCAGAGATGCAGCGAGTTAAGTGGTGGTCAGAAACAGAGAGTTGGAATTGCAAGGGCTTTAATGCAGAATCCGGTACTTCTTCTATGTGATGAGCCAATTGCATCACTTGATCCAAAAAGTTCAGAAAGAGTAATGGACTATCTGAGAAAGATTACTGATAAAATGGGAATAACATGTATTGTAAATTTACATCAGGTTGATATTGCAACAAAGTATTCTGATAGAATTATCGGGCTAAATGAAGGGCATAAAGTATTTGATGATGCTGTAAGAAACTTGACAAAGGAAAAGGTGGAGGAAATTTACTCAGGTAAGGGAGAAAAGGATTAAGTTTGTCAGAAAAAATTATCAGAAAATAAATTAATAGGATTTGGAAAGGTAATTTAATGAAGTTAACTAATAAAGATATATTTAAGAGGAGAATGCAGTCAAAAATAATATTTCTGCTTTCTGTTATAGTGCTATATACTGTGTCATCTCTAATTTCAGGATTTGAAAATGGACTGGCTTTCTTATCAGTTCCAAAAGGGGTATTATGGCTGTTCCAGAAATTTATTCCTAACGGGAAAACACTACAGTATCTGCCTAAAATTATGAAGCCTGCCATTGAAACAATTCTGTTGGCACTGACTTCAACCTTGATTTCATCAATGTTTGCACTTGTAATGGCAGTAATTGGTTCAGAAACATTAGGAGTAAGTAAAATAGCTGAATTTACTGTAAAACTTATAGCCTCATTTTTTAGAAATATGCCGGTTGTTGCATGGTCGCTGCTACTGTTATTTTCCTTTAAACAGAGCCAGTTTACAGGGCTTCTGTCACTGACATTTATAACATTCGGATATTTGACAAGATCCTTTATGGAGACAATTGATGATGTTGCAGGAGATGTAGTGGAGGCGTTACAGGCTACAGGCGCTTCATGGTGGCAGATTGTATTTCAGGGGGTAATTCCAAGTGTTTCTTCACAGCTTGTTTCGTGGGTTCTGTACTATACAGAAAATAATGTGAGGGAGGCTACTCTTGTAGGAATACTTACAGGAACAGGAATAGGATTTATATTTAATCTGTATTACAGAAGTTTCAGGTATGATGCGGCAGGCCTTGTTATTCTCATTGTGGCATTGATAGTTCTAATAATAGAGCTTGTGTCAAATAAAATAAGAAAGGAACTGCTCTAGTATAGAAAGGGAGGTGAAGGAATGGCAGTAGAAAGCTACATGGAAAAAAATAGAAATGGAAAAATAATAATAAAAAAGTTTACAAAGTCAAGGGCTTATTTATCAGTTACATTATCAGTTTTCTGTCTAACAGGATTGTATACAATATTTACAATAGATGCAGGAGATGTAAAAATAGCCGTTGCTTTAAAGGAATTTGTTAAAAATTTGCAGGAAATGTTTTTAAGGGCAAGGCTTTCAGACAGATACAGTTTTCCGGAAATATTTCAAAGTCTGGGAGTCAGCCTGTCCCTTGCAATGATGTCAACTCTTATAGGAGGATTTATTGCATTGTTTCTGGCATTTTTTGCGGCTGAAAATCTTTCAGGCAGAAGGACTTCAAGAATAATAAGGGTTACAGTATCTTTTATAAGATCAATTCCTACGATACTGTGGGTTATGGTATATTCAGTTGTGGCAAATATAGGGGTGGAAGCTGCAGTTATTGGAATTTCCTTTCATACAGTAGCCTTTCTTGTAAAGGCATATTCTGAAAGCATTGAGGAACTAGACAGGGAAACAATCGAAGCACTGAAGGCAAGCGGGGCTTCGTGGTGGCAAATTATATTTCAGGCAGTAATTCCTTCATCAATAGCATCAATACTGTCATGGACATTTGTACGTTTTGAAATGAACTTTACAAATGCAGTCGTCGTTGGAGCGGCTTCAGGAGCCGGAGGGATAGGATATGAAATGTTTATGGCAGGAACAATGTATCATGATTTGAGGGAAGTAGGAGTTTTCGCTTATATGATTTTATTTACTGCTATAATTCTCGAAGCAGTTTCCTATGGGCTTAGAAAGAAATATATTAACAAAAAATAAATTTATGGATAAAAACAAGTGAGAAAAATTAGATGTTGTTGTCTATAAGTTAAAAAAATACAATGAAAAAAATAAAATGTTAAAAAAATTATAATAAAAAAATGACAAAAATAGAAAAAAATAATGTATAATGTATATAGTTTTACACAATAATAAATTAATAAAAAAATATTCATAGGTCATAAAAAAAGGAAGGAATTGAAATGAATAAAAAAAGTTAAAGGAATTTCCTTCATTGTTCTGGGAATGTTCCTTACGTATCTTCTGGTCAATAGAAGAGGGATAGAAGCCTCTAATAATTCTGAAGGGAATTTTCTGTTTTTATTTTTGAATTTTTTTACTTTACTTACAGGTAAAATGGCATGGATTATAATTGGTCTGATATTTGTGGCAGGACTTGCTTATCTTATAAAAAAAGAAGTAAAGATAAGCAGAAAGAAAGAACTGACAGGAGCAATCTGCCTTCTGGCAATTTCATTACTGTTTATAAGGGAAGACATTGTGACACCTTTACCTGATTCATTTACAGATGCCGGAAGAATAATTCTGGAGCTGGGATTTGGAAGAGAAAGTGGAGGAATTGTAGGAAGTTTGGTTGCAATGCCTTTATATAAAATAATAGCAACAACTGTAATGGGAATTTTCCTTTGGGCAGTTGTAGGACTGAGTATTATATATTTACTGTCTGCACCACTGGAATATATTTACGAATGGATAAAGGGAGTAAGACAATATTACAGAAGTGATGAATACAAGGAAAAGGCAACGCTTCTTAAAGCTAAGAAAATGTCTGAGAAGCTTAAACGTACTGATTATAAGAAATATCAGAAGGAAGAAATGAAAAAACGTATAATAGAGTCAAGAAATCAGAAATTGAGCTTTGAGCTGGCTAAAAAGCCGAAGGACAGTTTTTTAGATAAGACGGAAGTTTATTCAGATGCGGAACTGGCCAAGAAAGAAAAGGAATGGACAGAATTTTCTAAAAAAATGGAAAATGATAAAATTTCTGCTGAAAAAGAGAAAACTGAAGTAAAATCTGAAAGAAAACCTGAAAATTCCAAAGTTGAAGAGAAAAAGCCAGAAGTAAAGAAACAGGAAGAACAACAGCTAAAAACTGCTGAAAGACCTGAACTGCAAAAAACTATGACTGAAAATACAAAAGTTTCTCAGGAAAATAATACTCCGGAAGTAAAAACTCCTGAAAATAAAGAAACTGTTCAAAACAGTCAGGTTAATGTAAAACCTTCTGCTGAAAAGGAACTTCAGAAGGAAGTAAAAACAGCAGTATCAGAAGAAATAAAACCTGTAGAAGATAAAACAGTTAAAAAAGAAAATAGAAAAGTGGAAAATCATCATGAAGAAATGGTTATTCCTAAAATAGAAGCATTTGAAGATGTGGAGGCCATAAAAAGACAGAAGGAACTGGAAGAAAATCTTAAAAAGGCTGAAGCGGCAAGACTTAATACAGATAAAGGGTATAATGAGCTTCTAAAAAAATCCATAGAAGAAATATTTAAGATTAAGCCTATGGATATGGAAAAGAAATTTGAAATTGAAAAAAGTATTATTGACAATGTCAATCATCTGGAAAATGTACTTAAACAGTTTGGAATAGATGCAAAGGTTGTAAATTATGAATACGGACCGACGATTACAAGATATGAGATTACAATTCCTGCCGGAGTGAAGGTTAGTAAAGTTACTTCCCTTTCAGATGACATTGCAATGAATCTTGCAGCTGAAAGCATAAGAATAGAAGCGCCTATTCCGGGGAAAAATACAATCGGTATAGAAACTCCTAATAAAATAAAGGAACCTGTACATTTCTCCAATATAATACAGAATAAGGAACTGGAAAAGGGAGAACTGAATGTAATTTTAGGTAAGGACATTGTCGGAAGAGACAAAATAATAGATATTACTAAAATGCCGCATCTGCTTATAGCCGGGCAGACCGGTTCAGGTAAATCAGTGGCAGTAAATACTTTGATAGCAACACTGATATCAAAGAAATCTGAAAAAGAAGTAAAGTTTATTATGGTGGATCCGAAGATGGTGGAACTTATGCCTTACAATGACATACCTCACCTGCTTGTCCCTGTCATAATCGACCCTCAGCAAGCTGCAATAGCCTTGAAATGGGCAGTAAATGAAATGGAAAACAGATACAAGCAGCTTATGGAAAATGGAGTTAGAAACATTAAGAGCTACAATTCCTTGAAGTATGTTGAAAAAATGCCTTATATTGTTATAATAATAGATGAGCTGGCAGACCTTATGATGGTTGCTTCAGGAAGTGTGGAGGAATCCATTGCGAGAATTGCCCAGAAGGCAAGAGCGGTAGGAATTCACCTTGTGGTGGCTACTCAGCGTCCGTCAACAGATGTTATAACAGGTATGATAAAGGCAAATCTTCCAAGCAGAATTTCATTTGCACTGAGATCCCAGATAGATTCAAGAACTATACTGGATTCTGCAGGAGCGGAAAAACTGCTAGGTCAGGGAGATATGCTTCTGCTTGAAAATGGTTCTTCAAAACTTGAAAGAATACAGGGAGCATTTATTTCAGATGAAGAAGTTACAAACCTTACTTCTACGCTGAAATCAAGCAGAAAGGTAAAATATAGGGATGAAATTCTTGTGGAAACACAGGAAAATGATGTTAATGTAGATCCTTACTTTGAAAATGCGATAGAGATAATAAAACAGGAGAAAAAAGTTTCCATATCCCTGCTGCAGCGTGAATTGAGAATAGGATTCAACAGGGCATCAAGAATTTATGACCAGTTAAAGGAAAAAGGAATTATAAGTTACGATAATCAGATACTGATTGATGATGATTTAGAAAATGAAATAAAAAAATAGAATAAAAAAAGAAATAAAAATGAAGGAGATATTTATATGAAATTTTTTGATGTGTTCAAAATTAGTACAAAACCGACAAAGGACGTGGCAATTGACCTGGGAACGGCAAATACAGTAGTTTATGTAAAAGGTGAAGGAATACAGATTGATGAGCCTACTTATGTTGCGTTAAACATAAAAACAGAAGAAGTGGAATATATCGGAGAAAAAGCTAAGGAAATAATCGGAAGAACAGCAAAACACACTGAAATAGTAAGACCTCTTAAAAATGGAGTTATTTCAGATTATGAAATTACTGAAAAAATGTTGACAGAATTTTTAAAAAGAATAAGAAAAGATAAAGTTCAAAGCGCAAGAGTTATAATATGTGTACCAAGTGGAGTAACTCAAGTTGAAAGAAGAGCAGTGGTGGAAGTTGTAAAAGATGCAGGGGCGAAAGAAGTATATCTTATGGAAGAACCTGTTGCGTCGGCAATCGGAGCAGGAATAGATTTATTCCAGCCTAAAGGACATTTAATTGTTGATATAGGAGGAGGAACTACTGAAATAGCGTTTATCGTATCAGGAGGGGCGGCTGTATCAAAATCAGTTAAAATTGCCGGAGATCACCTGAATGAGGATATAATGGAATATGTTAAGGAAAAACATAACCTTCTAATCGGAGAAAAAACGGCTGAAGATTTAAAAGTAAATACAATCAGCATGCCTGATAAAAATGCAACATTTGAAATAAGAGGTAGGGAATTAGGTGTAGGACTTCCTAAGAGTATCAAAATAGTAGCTCAGGAAATAGATTCAGCTATTGATAAGAATATAGATCTTATAATAGATGAAATTAAACTGACAATGGAAGAAATAGAACCTGAAGTGGCTGCAGATATATATGAAACTGGTATTTATCTGTCAGGTGGAGGAGCTGGAATAAGAATATTAAAGGAAAAAATTGAAAAACAGCTGAAACTGAAAGTAACTGTAAGTGATGATGCTATCCACTCAGTTGTAAATGGAATAGCAGTAGTGCTGGATGACTTCGACAGATATAAAAATATAATAATTTCACCTACTATGGAATATTAATTTATATATTTGAAATAATAGGGAAATATTATGGAAAAAATAGAAAATATTGAAAATAAAATGGAAACGCTTATATTTCTTTCTAAAGATCCATTAACAGTGGAGGAATTGGCAAAATTTTACGGTTTATCGTTGGATGGAACGCAGGAAATATTGTCGATGCTTAAGGAAAAAAGAAAAGAAAGCGGTATAAATATAAGGATTGAAAATGGGGCAGTGTTTCTTGTTTCCAATCCTTTATATGGTGAAGATGTAAAAAAATTTTTTAATCCCGAACTTAAAATAAAGAAATTGACAAAACCTACAATGGAAACCTTGGCAATCATTGCTTATAAAGGGCCTGTTACTAAAGGGGAAATTGAACAGATAAAAGGTGTCAGTGTAGAAAAAACAATGGCAAATTTACTGGAAAAAAATCTTATTTACATCTCAGGAAAAAAGAAGGCGATAGGAACTCCTAATCTTTATGAAGTTACAGAAGATTTTTACAGTTATCTGAATATTAGTGAAAAATCAGAACTTCCAGGATATAGCCAGTATGAAAAAATAGAACTGCTTTATAAGGAAAATGAAGGGAAGAATTCTGAAAAGCCGGGTATAATAGAAGAAATTAAGGAAAAAACAGATAAAAAAGAAAATATAGAGGTAGAAAATGAGATTGAATAAATTTATAGCTGACGCCGGAGTATGTTCGAGAAGAAAAGCTGATGAAATGATTAAGGAAGGAAGAGTTACTGTAAATAAGCAGGAAGCAGTAATAGGAATGGAAGTTTCTTCCGGAGATGTTGTAAGGGTTGACGGAGAAAAGGTAAAAATTAATACAAATTATGAATATTACATGTTAAATAAGCCTAAAAGGGTAATCTGTTCAAGTGAGGATAAGTTCGGAAGAAAACTTGCAATAGACTACATAAAGTCTAAAAAGCGTCTGTATACGTACGGAAGGCTTGATTATATGACAGAAGGGCTTATAATAATAAGCAATGACGGAGATATTTATAATCATGTGATGCATCCGAGTAAAAAACTTTATAAGAGCTATATTGCAAAACTGGACAAGGATATTACAGAGGATCATCTGGAAGCGTTGAAGCATGGAGTTGTAATAGACGGAAGAAGAACAGCACCTGCAAAGGTGAAAATAGTCAGCAAAAGAGAAATAAGAATAGCAATTTTTGAAGGAAGAAACAGACAGATAAGAAAAATGCTGGAAACATTGGGATATGAAATTAAATCTCTGAAAAGAGTAAAAGTAGGGGAACTTACTCTTGGAAGTTTGGAAGTGGGGCATTACAGACCTCTGACAGAAGATGAAATTAAGTATTTAAAGAATCTTTAGGAACTTTAAATCTGACAGGAATGTTGGAAATAAATTTTGGAGAAAATGAATGACAGAAAATAGAAGTATATTTTTAATAGATTTCGATGTTACCATAAGTAGAAAAGATTCAACAGATACATTGCTCGAAACTCATAATCCCGAGTATAAAAAAATTATAAGGGAAAAGTACAAAAATGGTGATATAACCATGAGGGAGTTTGTCATATTTGGACTTGAGTCATTAAATATAACTAGGGAAGAATATATAGCAACCCTTGATAAGAATGTTACTATTGATGAGAGTTTCAAGGATTTTGTCGAAAGTGGTACGGAATTTAAAATAGTGAGTGCAGGAACGAGGCTTAATATACAAGGCTCGCTTTTGAAGTATAATATAAATTTGACAGATGATGACATTATTTCTAATGACATCAGTTTTGAAGGAAATAAAATAAAGATTACAAATCCATTTCTGGATAAGGAAATGTATTATGGAGTGGATAAGAAGGAAGCTGTGGAAAGCTATCAGAAAAAGGGATACAAAGTAATTTTTGTAGGAGACGGCCCATCTGATTACAGGGCGATGGAAACAGCTGATTTTGTTTTTGTAAGAAAGGGAACAAGAGCTGTCAAATTCTGTTTGGAAGAAAATATTGATTTTCTTGAGTTTGATAACTTTAATGAGATATTGGAGTGGAGAGAAAATCAGAAATAAATTGATGAAGAAGGAGAAAAAATGCTAAGCAAAGAAGATGTTTTAAAAATAGCAAAATTGTCAAAGCTGGAATTTTCAGAAAATGAGATTGAAAAATTTAGAACAGATCTGAATAAAATTTTTGACCACATGGAAGAATTGAACAGCGTTGATACAAGCGATGTTGAGCCATTATTTAATGTGCTGGATTTAAAAGATGTGTTGAGAAAAGATGTTGTCAAGGATAGCGGAATTAAAAAGGATATCCTGAAAAATGCACCAAATAGTGATGATGAATTTATAATTGTACCAAAAGTTGTTGGAGAAAATGCTGATAATTAGTTTCTTTGAAGGAGAGGAAAATATTGGAAAATATAGATTTACTTGCAGAAAAAATAAAATGTGACTATGAAAAAATTAGTGAAGACAGCGAAATAACAGAAGTTGCAGAAAGATACTTTGAGTTGTTGGAAGAAGGGAAAAAACAAGGTTTTATTCCTGTGTTTGTTGAAGTAAAAGATTATTTCAATGAAGAGTTTCCTGATTTTGAGGAATATGAAAGAGCAAGGGATGAAATTTTAGAAAATTATAAAAAAATAGATTGTAATCAGTGGTTTAAAGAAAGAAAACAGGAATATGTAGAAAATGAGTACCTGAATGAGGAATATGAATTTTCTGATGACAGTGACTACCTAGATTATTTTAAAAATTTCAATGAAGATGAGACTTTCTATTTAAACTCAATATTTGATGGAGAAACTGGAAAAGTAAGGGAAAATGTAGGACTATTTAAGATTCCGGCAAATAAAGCTTATGAAATTCCAGGATGGTTTTTATTCGGTGGATTTAACGAATGTCCTTTGCCTGAAGAAATTATAGCTATCAGTAAATATTGGTATGAAAAATATGATGCAAGAATTGCTGCAATAACTGACTCTGAAATAGAATTTTATTTGGAAAAATTTCCTGAAACACAGGAAGAGGCAGAAAAATTGGCAGTAGAGCAGTTTTTAGTCAGTGAGGATTTAGTTTTCCAAATTTATGATGAACTGGAAGAACTTTCAAAGGGATTGTATAAATCAAGAAATTGGTATTTTTGGTGGGATTAGGAAAAGAAAGGTGGAAAAATGAGCTTATACAGAAAAACAGCCAGTGAAATAGCTGAAATGATAAAAAATAAAGAAGTTACATCTGAAGAAGTAACGAAGGAATTTTTACAGAGAATTGATTCACTGGAAGATAAAGTAGGGGCATTCTCAAGTGTTTTAAAAGAAAAGTCACTGGAAAGTGCCAAAAAATACGATAATGACAATAATGAAAATAATAGAAAAGAATATGACAATACACTTTTATTTGGAGTTCCTGTGGCATTGAAGGATAACATTCTTTCAAAAGGTGATTTAACTACGGCTTCATCACAGATTCTTAAAAATTATGAAGGAGTATATGATGCGACAGTAGTGGAAAAACTTAAAAAGGCAGGAGTTCCAATAATAGGAAAAGCGAACATGGATGAATTTGCAATGGGGTCATCAAATGAAAATTCATCAATAAAGCCTGCTTCAAATCCATGGGCATTGGATAGAGTGCCGGGAGGAAGCAGCGGAGGATCGGCTGCGGCAGTAGCTGCACAGATGGTACCGATAGCACTGGGAACTGACACAGGAGGAAGTATAAGACAGCCTGCGAGCCTTACAGGAACAGTAGGAATAAAGCCAACATATGGAAGAGTGTCAAGATATGGTCTTATGGCATTCGGTTCTTCCCTTGACCAGATAGGAGCATTGGCAAAATCAACTGAAGACTTGGCAAGAATTATGCAGATAATATCAGGTCATGATGAAAAAGACCCGACAACAGCAGAAGTTGAAGTGCCTGACTACCTGAAAAGTCTTAATAATGACTTGAAAGGCTTAAAAGTAGGGCTTCCTAAAGAATATTTCACAGAAAATCTGGATAAGGATATAAAAGAAGTGGTGGATAAAGCCGTGGCACAGCTGAAGGAGCTTGGAGCAGAGGTAAAGAAAGTATCATTGCCTTACACAAAATATGCAATATCAACTTATTATATAATTTCATCAGCAGAAGCTGCATCAAACCTTTCAAGATATGACGGTGTAAGATACGGTGTAAGAAAAAGTGATGAAAATATAGAAGAAATGTATGTGAAATCAAGAAGTGAAGGATTTGGACCTGAAGTAAAGAGAAGAATAATGATAGGAAACTATGTATTAAGTTCAGGATTCTATGATGCATACTATAAAAAAGCCTCACAGGTGAGAAGACTTATAAAAGAGGACTTTGAAAAGGCGTTAAATGAAGTTGACATTATATTGACTCCTGTTTCGCCTACAACAGCCTTTAAAAAAGGGGAAAAGAATACAGATCCTGTGCAGATGTATCTTGCAGATATTTACACTGTTTCAATAAATATGGCAGGAGTTCCTGCAATTTCAGTTCCTGCAGGATTTGTAAATGGCCTTCCTGTAGGAATACAGCTGATTGGAAATTATTTCAGGGAAGATTTACTGTTCAATGTTTCCCATAAATTTGAGGAAGCAAGAGGGAAAATAGAATATCCAGAGTTGTAAAGTAAAGGGGGAAGAGAATGGACAATTAGATTTTGGAGATATCACAGAAGAGAGTATTTAAAAATACTATAGGGGAAAAATATTTTTTTAAATTTTAAAGTAATGGAAACTTTGTAATAAAAATAGATGAATTAATTTGCTTAAATAGTATTTTTTTTAATTATTTTGAGTATATTTAGAAGTGCGGGAAAAAAAGGAGAAAAAAATGTATAAATGTTTTTTGTGACGAGTTATTAAATGAAAAAAATACATCGGTTGAACATATAATTCCTAACTCTATTGGTGGAAGATTAAAAATCAAAAAAAGATATTATGTAAAAAGGTGTAACTCAAAAATTAGGAGAAAAAAATTTGATAGTGAAATTTCTAAAATGTTTAATTTGACGATGTTGATTAATAATATAAAAACGAGATGATGGAAAAAAACTCCAAGAAAAAGAAAAAAATCTATATTGTACAAGGAGAAAATAAAATTCCTATTTCGTTTGAGAGAGAAAAAAAGGGATTAAGTATTAATTTTTAATCAAATAGAAAAAAAGAGGAGATAGTATTTTTTTAGGTGGTTCTGAAGAATTTGTAAAAAAAGAAAAAGATAAAAATTCTTAAGAGTGGGAGAAATAAGATAGAGAATGAAGAAATATCAAGTTATCTTGAAATTAAGTCAAAAAAAGAAATTAGAGTTAATAATGAGAAATTATTTAAATCTCTTTTAAAAAACGGGAATAGGTTTTTATTTAGAAAAAGGAAATAATATAGAAAAAAATAAAGGATGTTATAAAAAAATTTTTATCTCAAGAAAATAATTTTAATGAATTAAAAAAATATAATTGAAGTTAAAGAAATGGTACGAAAAAAACAAATATTAATTATCATAGCTTATTATTGTTTGAAAAATCCTATAACTTCAAAAAAATAAATTGTTATATCTTATATTTTTAGTAGCTGTTTTAATGAATATTTTAAAATTGAATTGTCGAAAGATTATCAAGATGAAAAAAATTTAAATTTATTTTTTTATTTATACAATTTAATAAATTCTACAGAAAAATGGAAGTTTCAAAATGTATTCAATCCACTATAGAAGAAATTTTTGAATAAAGAATTAAAAAAATGTTGAGAAAAAAATAATTCAAAAAGAATTAGAGAAAATGGGAAAAAAATTATTGAGGAAAAAAATGGTAAATATAATTATTAATATATTATGAAAAAGTGAAAATGAAAAATGATTACAAAAATCGGAATAAAAATTAATATAAAACTATTTTTAGAGAAGATTTATTATTTAATATCTTTCATAAATTTTAAAAAAATAATAAACAATTATCAATAATTGAATTTTTCTCCTAAAAAAAGTAAATAAAAAAAGAAAGAAGAAGATAAAAAGGCATTGAAATTATTTTTAAATTTTTAATAGTGTAAAACAAAAAATTTTATGAAAGAAAGGAAAAACAGAAAATGAGCATGGAATATGAAACAGTCATTGGACTGGAAGTGCATTGCCAGTTAAAAACAAAAACAAAAGTATGGTGTTCATGTAATGCCGATTATGATAATGAAGTGCCTAATGTTTCCACGTGTCCCATTTGTACAGGACAGCCCGGAGCATTGCCAAAGCTGAATGAAGAAGTGCTGAATTATGCCATAAAGGCGGCACTTGCACTGGATTGCAAAATCAATGGGGAAAGCCAGTTTGACAGAAAGAATTACTTCTATCCAGATTCACCAAAAAACTATCAGATAACACAGTATTTTAAGCCATATGCTGAAAATGGTAAACTGCATATTGTGACAAATAGCGGGAAGGAATCAGAAGTAGGGATAGAAAGAATTCAGATTGAAGAAGATACTGCAAAAAGTATACATACAACATCAGAAAGCCTTTTAAACTACAACAGGGCTTCAGTACCTCTGATTGAGATAATTTCAAAGCCTGAAATAAAGAATGCCGAGGAAGCGTATGCTTATCTGAATACGTTGAAGGACAGGCTGAAATATACAAAAGTAAGTGATGTAAGCATGGAACTTGGATCACTTAGATGTGATGCCAATGTATCAGTAAAAAAGAAAGGGGACCCAGTTTTAGGAACAAGAACTGAAACTAAGAACCTGAACTCCTTCAAGGCTGTTGTAAGGGCAATAGAATATGAAACAAGCAGACAGATTGAAGTTATTGAAAATGGTGGAAGAGTTGTGCAGGAAACAAGGTTATGGGATGAAGAACAGGGTGTTACAAGACCTATGAGAAGTAAAGAGGAAGCAATGGATTACAGATACTTTCCTGAACCTGACCTGCCAAAAGTCATCATATCTGATGAAAGGCTTGAAAAAGTAAAAAGGGAAATGCCTGAATTTGCAGATGAAAAAGCAAAAAGATTTGTAGGGGAATATAAGCTGAATGAAAAAGAGGCGGCAACTCTTGCAGGAGAACCTGAACTTGCCGAATACTATGAAACTATGGTAAAGGAATCAGGAGAACCTAAACTGTCTGCAAACTGGATGCTGACAGAAGTTTTAAGGGTGCTGAAGGAAAAAAATATTGGAATTGAGAAATTTTCAGTTTCTTCTGGAAACATTGCAAAGCTTATAACCCTGATAAAAACAAATGTAATAAGCTCAAAAATAGCAAAGGAAGTTTTTGAACTGCTGTTATCAGAAGACAAGGATCCTGAAATTATAGTAAAAGAAAAGGGATTAATTCAGATAACTGACAACAGTGAAATTGAGAAAATAGTTGAGCAGGTGCTGGAAGAAAATCAGCAGTCTGTGGAAGATTATAAGGCGGGTAAAAGTAATGCCCTTAAATATTTAGTGGGACAGGCTATGAGACTTTCCAAAGGGAAAGCCAACCCTCAAATGATAAATGAATTGATTTTGAAAAAACTGGATTAGTTTAGGAGAAATATGGAAAAGAGATCTGGGATAAAAAAAGGAAAAAAAGTAAGAATAAGTGCTTTTAAACTACGTATGGCAATAATATCAGCAGGAGTAGTACTTGCGTTTTTTGGTATTTTCTTAAGATTATTCTTTCTTCAGGTTGTAAAAGGTGAAGAATATAAAAAGACCGGGGAAGAACAATATAGAAGTAATTATACTATACCTGCTAAAAGAGGAAGAATAATTTCAAATGACGGAGAAATTCTTGCATTTGATGGAGAAGACTATGTGATAACCTTAGATCCTACCTTGGTAAAGGATGAAAACATTGACAAGCTGATGGATCTTTTTAAGAAAAATCTTCCTGATCTTGATACAGATAAGGTGAAAAGGGATATTATTTTAAAGAAAAACAGTAAATCAAAATATTTAAAAGTAAACTATAAACTTGGATACAATGAAAGAAAAGCCATAGAAGATGAAATGGCTGCTGCCAAATATCTTAGTTCAGGAGTATTTTTTAAACCATCATTCAGCAGAAACTATATAAAGAATGAAATTTTTCAGGAAATGATAGGTTTTCTGGACAGTGAAGGTAAAGGAGCTTATGGTATTGAAAAATTCTATGATGAAGCACTTACAGGAACAGACGGGGTAGTGGAAGGGATGAGAAATCCCGGAAACTTCTTAACAGTGGACGCAATAAAAAATAAAAAAAGTGTTTCAGTTCAGAATGGAAATAACATCATACTAACAATAGACAGTATACTGCAGGATACAATGGATGCAGAACTGAAAAGAGCTTTTGAAAAATATTCTGCAGCATCTACAATGGGAATACTTATGGAAGTGGAAACAGGAAGAATACTTGCAATGTCTTCCTATCCGAAGGCAAGTAATAATGCTGAAGTAAAGAATAGGCCAATAACAGATATGTTTGAGCCGGGATCGATTTTTAAACCTGTGACAGTTGCAATGGGATTAGACACAGGAGTAATAACTCCTAATTCTACACTATATTCAGCAGGACATATAAAAGTATATGACAGGATAATTAAGGACAGCAGTGAAGCACCGAAAGGAACTAAAACAATAGAAGATTTAGTGGCATATTCAGGAAATGTAGGAATGGTTGTAATAGGTTCAAGAATTGATGCAAAAGTCTTTCATAACTACCTGGATAGAGTAGGAATGGGTAAAAAGACAGGAATAGACACATTTGCTGAGATGTCTCCAAAACTGCTGTCATTGAAGGATCTGACAGCTGTAAGAAAGTCGAATGTCTCTTTTGGTCAGGGAATTGCCATGACACAGATACAGATGATAACATCAATTAATGCAGTAGTAAATAATGGAAAGCTTATGAAACCTTATCTTGTTGACAGGCTGGAAGATGACAGGGGAAATATCATTAAACAGAATAGTCCGGTTGTAGTGAGAAAAGTATTTGAAGATGATACTTCCAGACGTGTCAGACAATATATGGAAGCAGTTGTTACAAAGGGAACAGGAAAAGGTGCCCAGATTAAAGGATATAGAATTGGTGGAAACAGGAACTGCACAGAAATCAGGTTTAAAAGGATACGATAATAGAAAATACTTCAGTTCATTTATAGCATTTTTTCCTGTGGATAATCCAAAATATATTATCCTAATTTCCATAAATGAACCTAAAGTAGGTGGAAAGCATCATGGATCAGAGGTTGCACTTCCATCTGTAAGAAATGTTTTAGAAAAACTGATAAAATACATGGGAATAAGTCCGGAAGGTAATATTGAAGAAAGCAGAAAGGAAAAAGCAGTTGAACAGAAGCCAATGAAGGATCTGAAAAAATTGCTGAATGAGTTTAATAATAATAAAATGCCTGACTTGACAGGATTAAGCTTAAGGGAAATAATTTCAATATACCCTCAGATTAAATTTCCAAAATATAAGATAACAGGAAATGGAAGTGTTGTAGAACAGTATCCATCTCCAGGAACAAAACTGGATAAAAATTCAGAAGTAAGGATAATATTGAATTAAGCAGTAAAATAACATAAAAAAATAGGGGTAACTATGTATTATTATGAAATATATGTCGAAAATAATGTAAATATATATACCTACAAATCAACGGAGAAATATGAGCCCGGAGAATGGTGTATTGTAAACTTTGTAAATAGAAATAAGACAGGACTGATTATTTCTGAAACAAAAGAGGAAGATATATCGATAGATGTTTCAAAAATAAAATTTATCATAGATAGAGCCCCTATTTTATCTATTCCGGAAAATATAATGAAGCTGATAAGATGGATAAAGGACTACTATATAAGTGATTATTACAATGTCATAAGGACAGTATATCCAGGGACTTTGAAGCTGAATTATTCGAAAAAGGCAATATATGTGAAAAATCTGGAAGATAAAGAACCCAAAACAGAAAACATGTATCTTTTTGAAGAAAATAAAGAAAAAATAAGTGAAACTGAAAAATTCAACAGGTATATGCAAAAAAAGAAGGAAGTAACAACAGCAACACTTGATAAAAATTTTTCTCCTGATATAATAAAAAGGGCTTTGAAGGAAGAAGCCATAAAGATTGAAAAGAAGCTGATAGTAAACAGTAAAAAAATGTCAGACGGAAAAATTGAAGGTAAAATAACCGATGATGATGTTGTCCTGAATGAAGAACAGCAGAAGGTTGCAGATACGATAAAAAATGGCGGAAAGAAGTTTTACCTGTTAAAAGGAGTTACTGGATCAGGTAAAACTGAAATATATATAAATCTTATAAAAGAAGCAATAAAAAATGGTTACGGAAGTCTATTCCTCGTACCTGAAATTTCTCTTACCGCCCAGATGACAGAGAGGTTGCAAAAGCAGTTTTCAGATTCTGTGGCCATACTTCACAGTAAGCTGACAGATGCAGAGAAGAGGAAAGAATGGATTTACATAAGAACAGGGGAGAAAAAGATAGTTATTGGAGCCAGATCGGCGATATTTGCTCCTGTACAGAACCTGAAATATATAATAATAGATGAAGAACATGAAAATACATATAAACAGGATAACAATCCTAGATATCACACAAAAAATGTGGCAATAAAAAGGGCCTTGATTGAGGGGAATGTTAAGGTGATTTTTGGATCGGCAACACCTTCATTTGAGTCATATTATCAGGCTGAAAAAAATGACATTGAGCTTGTAGAACTGAAGGAAAGATTTAACAATGCAAAAATGCCTACGTATGAAATAGTTGATTTAAATAATACACCTGAAAATTTCTCGGAAGAACTGTTGAAGGAAATGTCAGGAGCACTGGGAAGAAAAGAGCAGGTAATACTTATCTTAAACAGGAAAGCGTTTGCAAATCTTCTGAAATGCAAAGATTGTGGGCATATTCCTGTATGTCCTAACTGCAGTATATCTTTAAGCTATTATAAATACGAAAATAAGCTGAAATGTAACTACTGCAGCTATGAAAAGTATTTTAACGGGAAGTGCGATGCGTGTGGCAGTGAAAAAGTCATGCAGATTGGTACAGGAACAGAAAAGATAGAGGAAGAGATTAAGTCATATTTTCCTGAAAGCAGGACTGTAAGGGTGGACTCTGAAACAGTGAAGACAAAAAAGGATTATGAAGATATATACAATGACTTTAAAAATCATAAATATGACATAATGCTTGGAACTCAAATTATTGCAAAGGGATTTCACTTTCCTGATGTTACGCTTGTAGGGATTATCAATTCTGATATAATACTTAATTTTCCGGATTTCCGGGCAGGAGAAAAGACTTTCCAGCTGCTGACCCAGTCATCAGGAAGGGCAGGACGTGGCAGTAAGGATGGAAAAGTGATAATCCAGACATTTAATGAGGAAAATGAAGTCATACAGAATACAGTTACGGGAAATTATGAAGGATATTACAGGAAGGAAATGGAGTTAAGGAAAATATTGAATTATCCGCCTTTCGGAAGACTCATAATTATAGTGGTGTCTTCAGAAGAAGAGGAAGGACTGGAAAAAAAGGCAAAAAAATTCTACAATATTCTTATGGCAGGCCTGAACATTGGAACAAATCCCGGTGGAAATGAATTTGTATCAGAGCCATTTAAGGCTCCGATTTATAAAATAAACGGAAGATACAGATACCAGATATTTATAAAATTTAACAGGGAGAATATTACAAAGGTAAAAAATGTAATAAGAAAAGCAATGAATGAATACAAGGAAAAAAAGATAAGAATAAGCGTAGATGTAGATCCTGTTTCCATGTTATAGGATAAAATTGACAATATGCAGAAATAACTATATAATAAAGATTATGGATAAATTAGATGATTTTTTACGATATTCGACACTTTTTCTGTATTATGGGGAACTATTTTCTAAAAAGCAGAAACAGTATCTTGAACTTTATCTCGAAGAGGACAGGTCTCTGAGTGAGATTTCAGAAGAGTATGGGATTACCAGACAGGCAGTATTTGACAATATAAAAAGAGGATTCAGACAGCTTGATGAATATGAGCGGAAGCTTAAAATATTTGAAAAGGAAAAGGAATTAAAGAAAAAACTTGAAAATTTGAAGGAGAATTTTACAAAGGAAAATTTGGAAAAAAATAATAGAAGATTTTGATTATAATGAGGTGTTTTAATGTTTAATAATTTGGGAGACAGGTTTAAGGATATATTTAAAAAGGTAAGCGGACAGGGAAAGTTAACGGAAGCGAATATGAAGGATGCCTTGAGGGAAGTAAGGCTGGCACTTCTTGAAGCGGATGTAAACTATGGAGTGGCGAAAAATTTTGTTTCAAAAATAAGGGAAAAGGCTTTAGGGGAAGAAGTAATATCAGGAGTAAATCCTACTCAGCAGTTTGTAAAAATAGTGCATGATGAGCTTGTGGAAGTTCTTGGTGGAACAAATGTACAGATAGCAAAATCTCCTAAAAACCCTACTATTATAATGCTTTCAGGATTACAGGGGGCAGGAAAGACAACCTTTGCGGGAAAATTGGCTAAACATCTCCGTTCAAAAGGAGAAACTCCACTACTTATTGGAGCTGATGTATACAGACCTGCAGCGAAGAAACAGCTGAAAGTATTGGCAGAGCAGGTAAAGGTTTCTTCATTTACAATTGATGAAAGTACAGATGTAAATGAAATATGCAGAAAAGGGCTGGAAGAAGCAGGGAAAATACATGCAACATATGTAATAATAGATACTGCAGGACGTCTGCACATAGATGAACAGCTTATGGGTGAACTGCAGGGAATAAAAGATAATTTTAAACCACATGAAATACTGCTTGTAGTAGACGGAATGACAGGACAGGATGCAGTAAATGTGGCTAAGACCTTCAATGAGCAGCTTGACATCACAGGAGTAGTTCTGACAAAGCTGGACGGAGATACACGTGGGGGAGCCGCCCTTTCAGTAAAGGAAGTGGCAGGAAAGCCTATAAAGTTTATCAGTGAAGGGGAAAAACTGGATGATATAGCACCTTTCCATCCTGACAGGCTTGCATCGAGAATACTGGGAATGGGAGATGTTGTTTCACTTGTTGAAAAGGCTCAGGAAGCAATTGACGAAAAGGAAGCCAAGAAAATGGAAGAAAAATTCAGAAAAAATCAGTTTGATTTTGAAGATTTTCTGAAACAGTTTAAAATGATAAGAAAAATGGGTTCCATTGCAGGAATTATGAAAATGATACCCGGAGTGGATACAAGTGCAATAGATATGGCAATGGCAGAAAAGGAAATGAAAAGAGTGGAAGCGATAATTTTTTCGATGACAGTACAGGAGAGAAGGGATCCGAAACTTCTGAAAAGTGGAAGCCGTAAAGCAAGAATAGCTAAAGGAAGCGGAGTTCAGGTAACGGACGTAAATAAACTTATCAAACAGTTTGAACAGATGAAACAGATGATGAAAATGTTCAACAGCGGAGCAATTCCTGGACTTGGTGGAGGAATGATGAGAGGAAAGGGAAAACGTAAGAAATAATATTTATTGATATAGCAGGGAAGAATAAAAGCATATGTTAGGTTCTCCCTGTTTTTTAGAATACATGAATTTTCCAAAATATGAAAGTTAAGAGGGAAGTAGTATGAAAAAAATTGTTTTACTGATAATAACCTTGTTGATATTATTTGGATGTGGTTTCAGGAGTAAAGAATTAAATGAAGAAACTAAACAGAAAATACAGCAGGAAATATCAAAAATAAATGACAAAATGAGTCAGGATGAACTTGAAAATATGATGTCAGTAGCTAAGTTGAATTATGATGTTAATCCTGAAATAGGAAAGATGTATTTTGAGAAATTAGTAAAATATAAGCCTGAAGCTTCGATATATTTATCTGACTATTATTATGAAAAAAAAGATGAAGTGAATTATGAAAAATGGACAAAGTATGGTGCAGAAAGAGATGTTTTGGATATGATTTATAATTTAGCTGTATTTTATAATGAAAAAAACAGGTTGTCAGAAGCGGAATATTGGTATCAGAAGGCAGCTAATAAAGGAGATGGAGATGCAGAATATAATTTGGCAATTGTGTACGGAAAGGAAGAAAAATATTCAGAAGCTGAAAAAATATGGCATAAACAAGGGCGAGATGGAAGCGGAAGATACAATATGGCAATCTATTATGAAACTCATAATCAGCCTTACAAGGCAGAACAATTGTATAAAGAAATGATAAAAATGGGTGATGTTGATGGTTATTATGGATTGGGAAACATGTATAGAAAGTTAAAAAAAATTGACGAGGCAGAAAAAATATTAAAAATAGGAGTAGAAAAAAAAGAATTTAAAGCAATATACTCGCTGGCTAACTTATATTTAGATAAACTAGATTATCCCAATGCTAGAAAATATTTTTTGATAAATGCTTCCAAACAAGCTAATTCTGCATATCATGTAGGAGTGACATATGAAATGGAAGAAAAATTATACAGAAGCAAGGAAATGGTATCAAAAAGCACTATCAATGGGAATGAATGAATCAGAAGAAAGATTAAAAGAGATTAGAAATAAAAAAAGATAAAAATTAAATATAAATATACAGAAGGAGATAAAATAAGAGAAGATGAAAGCGGTAAAGTACCAGGGACAGAATCATATTATTAAAATTTAACTGAAGGGAGATTACTGCAGGTAGCATGACAGATACAAAACTGGGAAATTTGCAATAAATACGACAATAAACTTAAAAACAACTCTTTGTTAAGAGAGGGATGGAAAAAGTTCGATAACCTCAAGAGATTCTAAGCTGAATAAGCTTTTTAAGGTTGTCGGTTTTTTTTATCCTATAAGATAGCCTTTTTATTACTTTTATTTTGTTATTTTTTCCACCTCACATATATTATAAAGCCTAGAATTTAAGGCGTAAAAGAACAAATCAGATATAATATTACTGACATATAGTGTAAAAAAATTAAGGAGTGAATATATTATGGACAAAGAAGTTCTGTTAATAATATTCTTTAATACATCCTAGAATTAATTTGATAAATTTATACCAAAAAAATTAAAATGAATCAAAAATTTGAGGTAATTATGAGCTTTTAGAATTGAAATGGAATGAATAATTTATTATCAGATGTTAGCTCAGTCCAAAAAAATACTTTGGTTAATGGTAATAAAAAAATAGACCCGATAAAAGCCTATTGATACCCCTAAGGGTAGAGGTCTGATGATTAAAAACAAATTGTAACTGATTAAAAATAAAAAAATCAGTACAACTATTATTTTAAGCATAGCAGTACCTCCTGAAATATAGTTTAGGTTATTGGGTAACCCTAAAAAATTATAACAAAAAGACTGAAATAATCCAGCCTTTTTTTATCCCAATTTATTTAACTATATTTCAGTTTACCCTTTTAGGGTCTACCTTAAGGTATTTTCATTATATCAAATTATTATAGTTTATGCAAATCTATTTTTTTATCCCATAAGATAGCCTTTTTTTATGATATATGATTTTTGCCAAAGGAAAAAAACAAATGGCATATATTATTAAAAACAAGGTATAATTAAAAATAAAAATAAAGAGTAAAATAAAGAAACGGAGTTGGATTAAGATGATAAGAAGGCTAATGACAATAGGGATGCTGCTGCTGATATTAACTTCTTGCTATTATTTCAATCAGGTTGTGGATGATATAAAGGAATCGAATACAATGACAAGAGCAAGAAAAAAAGATGGTGGCAATGCATATCAGAATGATAAATATAAGGAAGGAACATATGAAGCTATAAAAGATGTTTCAAAGAGACCTGTAAATAAAAAAATTCAATTTGAAGGGATGGAACTGATTATATCAGAAAATACATATATAAATGATAAATCTGGGAATATGGTGGATTTAAAAACAGGTTATGGACTTCCGATAACATTTCTAAATAAAAGTGCATGTACCAAAAAAAAGGTAAGAGAAAATGTCTATTATGGAATTCTTTATAATGAAAAAATACCAGGAGTTGAAGAACTAGCACAAAAAAATAATAAAAAAGCAAATGGTTTTGTAAATACATGTAAATAAAAGAACCAAAATAAAAGCACATCTGATGGAAGATATTCCAAGTCAAATGTGCTTTTGAATTAATAACTCTCTTTTTTAGAATGACTTTTTCCATGTGAAACTGATAAATCCTAATTCCTATCTATGTCTTTTAATATTTCTCTTCATGATTTCGTTATTATACAGTTTCTTAAAATAAATAACTGTCAGTATTCCACCAACAACTTCTGCTATTGGGAAAGATAACCAGACACCGTTTATTCCAATTATTCCTGCGAGAAGATATGACAGCGGAAGTATAACAACCATCTGACGTATAAGGGATATAATAAGGCTGAACATACCTTTTCCTAAAGCCTGGAAGGTTCCACTTGAAACAATGGAAAAAGGGGCAAGAAGGAATGCAAAACTTATTATTCTGAGGGCAGAAGTTCCGATTGCAACCATATTATCCGAAGCATCAAATATTTTAAGTATTTCAGCAGGTAATGTCTGACAAAGTATAAATCCGATGAACATAATGCTGAAGGCATATACATTTGCCAGTTTTACAGTTTGAAGCAGCCTTTTTATCTTTCCTGCACCATAATTATATGAAACAATGGATACAACTGAATTATTTAATCCATAGACAGGCAGGACAACAAAACTCTGCAGTTTAAAGTATACTCCCAGAACAGCTGTTGCCGTTGTAGAGAATGAAGCCAGAAGGTTGTTCAGCTGGAATATCAGGAATGAAGCTGCCGACTGCATAATTATTGATGGAAATCCGATTTCATATATATTCATAATAGTTTTAAGATTTACTGCAAAATTCTTTATTGCAAAACGTACTTCCTGATTTTTCTTAATATTGAAGTATAATGCCATAAACATTGAAACTGTCTGTCCTAAAATAGTTGCAACAGCGGCTCCGACTATTCCCATTTTTGGAAAATCCTAGAAGTCCAAAAAAATAAAAAAATTGGATCAAATATAATATTTATAATAGCTCCAGTGCTTTGTGTAATCATGGTGTAAACGGTTTTTCCTGATGCTATAAGCATTCTTTCAAATGTAATTTCCATAATAATTGAAAAAGCGAAGATGGAGCACAGACTTAAATATTGTATTCCATATTCTTCAATAATTCCTGAAGCCTTCTGGAATTGAAAATAGAATTTTGTAAAAAATAGTCCAAAAATAACAAACAGGATAGAGTTTAAAATTCCAAGAAATATACCATTGTGCACTACTCTTGTTACCCCTTTTTCATTTTTTGCCCCTAGATATCTTGCAATCAGTGCAGCAATCCCCACTCCTACACCTGTACCTGCTGAAATCATAAGATTCTGTGCAGGAAAAGACATTGAAACGGCTGTAAGCGCTTCTTCATTTATTCTTGATACGAAAAGACTGTCCACTATATTGTAAAAAGCCTGTACAAACATTGATGTAATAAGGGGCAGTGACATATTGATTATAAGTTTGTTAATGGGCATGGTTCCCATTTTGTTTTCTTTTATAACTGTTTCTTTTTTTCTTTATTCATTACCAATTTTTCCTTTCTTTTTCTATTTAAAATAAAAAAATAATACGGCACAAGGCTGTATTATCTCTTCAGTATAAATATTATAGCAGAATTTATCCTATTTTTTTAAAGAAAAGAATTTTTTTAAAAAGAAAATTATTATTGCATTTACAGTTATAATGAAAGTATAATGTAGTTAATTGTAAATAAAACTTGCAGGGAGATGATTTTATGAAAAAAATAAATGAAAATGAGCTTAGTATGAGAAAATTCTATGACACAATAGCAGATAAATATGATTATATATTTCCTTTATCTCCTATGCAGAAAAAATTTCTGGATGAGGAAATAAAAGGAAAAAATATACTCGATGTGGGAGCTTCCACAGGAAAAGTTACCGAATACCTTTCAGGAAAAGGCTTTCAGGTACATTCGATTGATATTAATGAAAGGCTTATAAATAAAGCTGCCCAGAAAGGTATTTCCGTTGTAAATATGAATATGCTGGCCATTGATATGCTGGAAAAGTTTGATACGATAATAAACATTGGGAATACACTTCCCCACTTAAACAATAATGGAGAAATATATGAGTTTCTGGAGAAGTCCTGTCATCAGCTTAATAATGGAGGAAAAATTATTATTCAGCTTATAAATTTTTTTCTAAATTTTTAAAACAGAAGGATGAAAAATAATTTTCTGGGGACACTTCCTCTGATAGAAAATGAAAATGTAAAATTTGAGAGATTTTTATTACCTGAATGAAGAAGGAAATATTATTTTTTTAAAAACAATTTTAGACAATGAAATAGAAAAATGAGGAAGTTCTTTTAAATATTAATTATAATGAGTTAAAAGGTTATTTTGAAAAAATAGGATTTAAAAATATAAAGACATATGGTGGGTTTGATAAATCGGTATTTGATATTGATAAATCAACTCCGCTTGTAATGACGGGGGAGAAATAAAAACTATTAGGAGAAAGAAATGACACTACAGCAGTTAAGATATGTGGTTACAGTCGCAGAAAAAGGAACTTTGAGTGATGCGGCAAAGGAGCTGTTTATTTCACAGCCGGCATTGACTAAGGCAATAAAGGAACTGGAAGATGAAATGAATATATCAATTTTCAACAGGACAAATAAAGGAGTAATTGTTTCCCATGAAGGTGACAGGTTTCTCGGGTATGCAAGACAGGTTCTGGAGCAGACAGATTTGCTGGAGGAGCAGTACAAAAAAGGAAACAATATAACAAGAAGATTTTCTGTATCTACCCAGCATTATTCCTTTGCTGTAAATGCCTTTGTAGATGTAATCAAGAAGTTTGGGGAAAACAAATACGATTTTACATTGCGGGAAACCCAGACAAATGAAATTATAGAAGATGTAAGTAAAAGAAAAAGCGAAATAGGAATCCTGTACACTTCGGGAGCAAATAAAATTGTAATTGAGAAGATGATAAAGAGAAATGATTTGAAATTTACAGAATTATTTACAGCAAAACCTCATGTATTCATTAGTTCCAATCATCCTCTTGCAAAGAAAAAGATTATAAATCTGGAAGATTTGAAAGACTATCCTTATCTGTCTTTTGAGCAGGGAGATTATAATTCCTTCTATTTTTCAGAGGAAATATTAAGTACAATTGACAGGGATAAAAACATAAAGGTGCGGGACAGGGCGACATTGTTTAATCTGGCCATTGGACTCGATGGATATACAGTAAGTACTGGAATAATCAATAAGGAGCTGAACGGGGAAAATATTATTGCCAGACATCTTAACGTAGATGAGTATATAAAAGTCGGAATTATAACACAGAAAAATATTGAACTGAGTATATATGCAAAGGTTTATGTGGAAGCTTTGAAGAAGCATTTGAAATATACGGAAATACTGTAATTTAATATTTCCAGTATTTTTGATTAATTTTTTGAGTTTAATATTATAAAATAATTTTAGGAATAGAAATATGGGAGCTGACAACAGTGAAAAAAATGGTTATATTTTTAATGCTGATATTTGGTATGAATGTAATGGCTCTTTTTGTACCTTGTGCAAAAGGAGATACAAAGTGTGTAATTCGAGGTTTTAAAATAAATGGAGAAGTGATTAATAAAGATGGAAGCCAAGATATAGAATACATTGTATATTTTATTAATAATTTTGCAGAAAGTGGATCAATTGAAATTATTGGACATGCAGATTCTAGTGGAACAAAAAAAGGCATAATTTGAAATTATCAATAATAAGGGCGCAAAAATACTGCAAAAAAATATTAAGAGAGTTTGGATTAAATGAAAAAAATTTATAATTAGTAAAAATTACAGGAGAAGGAGAAAAATTTTTCCGATAGATACTAATGCGACAGTTAATGGAAGATATAATAATAGGAGAGTTGAAATTTTTATTGAAAAACATTAAATTTAAGGAACAGGTAAAAATAGTTAACAGGAGTACATTAATCTATATTCAAAAATTTTTTTATGCTTATGGATATAAATAAAAGTTATAGCAAACTAAAAAAATAAAATGTATTTTACAGAAAACATATATTTGTATATAATTGCTTCATAAAAATAAATAGAAAAATAAGGGAGATAAATTATGAAAAACAGCAATTATAGGATATCCAAGGATCGGGGAAAAATAGGGAATTAAAATTTGCTATAGAGAAGTATTGGAAAAAAATGAAATTACAGAAAATGAACTTCTGAAAAATAGCTGAGGAGATTAGAAGAAATCAATGGTTAAAGCAGAAGAAGGAAAAAAATTTCATTTATTCCGGGAAATACATTTTCATTTTATGACGGAATACTGGATACAATAATCCTGTTAAATGCAATTCCAAAGCATTATAGAGATTTAGGATTAAATGAACTGAATACATATTTTGCAATTGCGAGAGGTTATCAGGGGGAAAAAGGGGATGTAAAAGCTCTTTCAATGAGAAAATGGTATAATACAAACTATCATTATATTGTGCCTGAATTAGATGATTATGCAAAAATTAAATTAAATGCAGATAAGATATTTAGTGAGCTCGAGGAAGCTGAAAAAAATTAGGAGTAAACACTCATCCGTCAGTGATTGAACCATTTACATTTTATAAATTGGCTAAAAACAACGGGAAATAAAGATAAAAGAGAATATTTAGGTAATATTATAAATGTCTATATAGAATTATTGGAAAAAAATGTAATGAAAAAAATATAGAATGGGTTCAAATTGAAGAGTCGCAGTTGGTAACAGATCAGACAGAGGAAGATATAAAGCTGTTTGAAGAAGTTTATACAGAAATTTTAAAAAAATAAGAAAGATGTAAAAAGTTCTGCTTCAGACATATTTCGGAGATGTGAGGGATTGCTATGGAACAATAATAGAACTCGATTTTTGATGGAATAGGGCTTGATTTTACTGAAGGAAGAAAAAACAGAAAAATTAATAGCTGAAAAACGGATTTCAAAAAGATAAAGTTTTATTTGCAGGAGTTGTAAATGGGAAAAAAATATTTGGAAATGTGATTACAGAAAAGTTTTAAATATTCTGAATAACTTAAAGGGAAAAGCTGAAAACATAGTAGTGACAACTTCCTGTTCATTGCTTCATGTACCTTATACTTTAAGAAATGAAGAGAAATTATCAGAAAATATACTGAAACATTTTTCTTTTGCTGAAGAAAAATTAGGAGAATTGAGGGAATTAGGTGAATTAAGTCAAATTTTGTCAGAAAATTCTCTGGAAAAGACACAGGAAAATGAATTTTATATAAAAAATCAGGAAATCATAACTTCTAAAAGGGGCATGGAAGACAAGGAAGTCAGAGATAAAGTTGAAAAATTGACAGATAATGATTTTGTAAGAAAAGGTACAAGAAAGGAAAGACAGAGAATACAAAGAGAAAAGCTGAATATTCCTTTGCTTGCAACAACGACAATAGGTTCTTTCCCTCAGACAAAGGAAGTGAAACTGAATAGAAGTAAGTTTAGAAAAAATGAAATTAACAAGGAAGAATATGATAAAAATGTATTTAACTTCATAAAAGAATGTGTTAAGTTACAGGAAAAAATTGGACTGGATGTACTTGTACATGGAGAATATGAAAGAAATGACATGGTTGAATTTTTCGGAGAAAATTTGGCAGGATATGTATTTACAGAAAAAGCCTGGGTTCAGTCTTATGGAACAAGATGTGTAAAACCGCCAATAATTTTTGGAGATGTAAAAAGAACAAAACCAATTTCAGTCTTGTATTCTGAATATGCCCAGAAATTAACTGAAAAGCCTGTTAAAGGGATGCTTACAGGGCCTGTAACGATACTGAACTGGTCATTCCCAAGGGAGGATGTGTCATTAAGCGAGATGGCATTCCAGATTGGACTTGCTATACGTGAAGAAGTACTTGATCTGGAAAAGGCAGGAATAAGAATAATACAGATTGATGAAGCTGCACTCAGGGAAAAGCTTCCTTTAAGAAAGGAAGACTGGCATAAGGAATATCTTGACTGGGGATTAAAGGCATTCAGGCTTTGTCACAGTGGAGTAAAGGTAGATACACAGATTCATACACATATGTGTTATAGCCAGTTTGAGGATATAATAAAAGATATCGATAATATGGATGCTGATGTTATAACATTTGAAGCTTCAAGATCAAAACTGACAATTCTTGATTTCTTAAAAGAAAATAATTTTGAAACAGAAGTAGGTCCTGGAGTTTATGATATTCATTCTCCTAGAGTACCTTCAGTTGAAGAGATTGTAACAGCTTTAGACAGAATGATTGAAAAAATTGGAAAAGATAAATTGTGGGTAAATCCAGACTGTGGATTAAAGACAAGAGGAATTGTAGAAACTATAAAAAGTCTGGAAAATCTTGTGAAAGCTACAGAAATTGTGAAAAAGTAGATTATAGAAATATTATTAAAAAAAGTAAAAAAATGTAAAAAAAATATAATAAATTTATAAATAAAGGAGTTGATAAATATGTGCACAGTAAATGCACCACATAGACATGATACGGTAGGAAGCTTTTTGAGGACTGAAAGACTGAAAAAAGCAAGAAAAGATTTTGAAGAAGGAAATATAAATGGGGAAGAATTAACAAAAATTGAAGATGAGGAAATAAAGAAAATTGTAGATAAACAGATTGAACTTGGGTATACGAGTGTAACTGATGGGGAATTCAGACGTAGTTACTGGCATCTGGATTTTTTCTGGGGATTTAATGGAATAGGTCATGTTCATGCTGACAAAGGATATGAATTTAATGGAGTAATTACTCGTGATGATACAGCAATTGTTACAGGGAAAATCAGTGGTGAAAATCATCCGTTTGTAAAGCATTATATATTTTTAAGGGATCTAGTAAAAGATAAAGAAAATGTTGAAGCAAGACTTACAATACCTGCTCCTGCCCAGTTTTATGCTGAGCTTGTAAGAGAAGATAAACATGTGGAAGCATTGCTGAAGGTTTATCCGGATTTTAAAGGACTGGAAGATGATATTGTAAATGCCTATAAGACTGTTATAAATGATTTATATAAAGAAGGTCTTAGAACATTACAGATTGATGACTGTACATGGGGATGTCTTGTAGATGATAACTTTATTGAGTCATTTATTGAAAAAAGTGACAGGGATAAGGAAGTAATCAGACGTGAATTTGCAGAAAAATTTTTAAATATAAACAACAGGGTATTTCAGGATAATCAGGAAGATTTAGTGATAAATACACATGTATGTCGTGGTAATTACGATTCAACATGGTTTGGTCAAGGAGGATACGACAAGATTGCCGATGAGCTTTTTGGTAAAGAAGATGTAAATGCCTATTATTTGGAATTTGATACAGAAAGAGCAGGAACTTTTGAATCGCTGGCAAAGGTATCAGGAGACAAGAAAGTTGTTCTGGGGCTTATAACTTCCAAAAATCCAACATTGGAAGAAAAGGAGACAGTAATTTCACGTATAAAGGAAGCTTCAAAATATATTCCGCTGGACAGATTATATCTAAGTCCTCAATGTGGATTTGCCTCAACTGAAGAAGGAAACAGACTTACTGAAGAACAACAATGGGCAAAACTTAGATTCATTAAGGAAATCGCAGATGAAGTATGGGGAAGCTAGTAAAAAATAACTGACATATAAAAAGGAAGAGTAGAAAAATTGTTTTCTGCCCTTCCTTTTATTGTAAAATTTAAGTTAATGTGAGATTACTCAACGTGACATAGAATTACTCAACGCATTAAAGAAAAGCTAAAAATTTAATGTGTAATGCTGAGTCCGATCATTCATTGATGTACCGTGCCATTTTTTACCTCTCTTAATAAACATTGCTTTTTAAAAATATGTAGGGTATACTATTTACGTAGTTTTATTAAAGAAATAAATAATGGAGAAGAGATATGGCTAAAGACACGATACAGGAGCTGAAAAATATACAGCAGCTGAAAACAAGAAAAAGAAATATATTTTTAATTTTCTTATGTCTATTAACGGGAATGATAGCAGGAGGGATTGTTGTCCTTTATACAGTGCTGCTTGAAAAATCTTCACATCTGAGAAATTCATTTTTTACAGAAATAACCCCTTTAAAAATGATAGCAGGACTGGCAATTTTTATACTTCTGGGACTGGCAGTGGAATTTATGCTGGCAAAGTATCCGTTAATCGGTGGAAGTGGAATACCTCAAGTAAGCGGACTTTTACAGAAAAAGATACAGTTTAACTGGTTTCCTGAACTGTTAACTAAATTTTTTGGAGGAGTTCTGGCAATAGGAACCGGAATGTCAATGGGAAGGGAAGGGCCTTCCATTCATCTTGGAGCCCTAGTAGGAGAAGGGATAAGAAAAATTTTTAAAGTATCAGAAGTGGAGGAAAAATACCTTGTTACATGTGGTGCAAGTGCAGGAATATCAGCCGCATTTAATGCTCCGCTCGCAGGAACGGTATTTGCACTGGAGGAGCTGCACAAATTCTTTTCACCGTTACTTCTGATTTGTGTACTGGTGGCAAGTGGAGGAGCTAACTATGTTTTAAGGCTTATTCTAGGTTCAGAAACAACCTTTCAGTATAATTTTATTCTGCCTAAAACAGCCTCTCCGATATTTACATTAATAATAACAGTGGTATTTGCACTGGTTATAACAATTTCAGGAAAAGCATTTTCATTTTTTCTTGTATTTTTTCAGAAAAAATATAAGAATATAAAGATAAACAGATATTTAAGAGTATCAATTTTTATGGTTATACCATTTCTTATAGCGGTATTTTTTAAAGATGTAACTGGTGGAGGGCATCTGCTCATAGTCCGTATGTTCAAGGAAAGTGCCCCTTTGAAAATACTTGTACTGATACTGTTCCTTAAGTTTTTTTACACAATGTTATGCTACGGAACAGGATTTCCGGGAGGAATATTTTTTCCGATGCTTGTTATTGGAGCATTAGTAGGAAAAATATACGGAGAGGTACTACATACATATTTTTCATTACCTGAGGAGTTTATAGTACATTTTATGCTGCTCGGAATGGCTGCATACTTTACTGCAGTAGTAAGGGCGCCAATAACGGGAATTATTCTTATTCTGGAAATGACAGGGAATTTCTCCTATCTGTTTATGCTGATTATCGTAGTTACAATGACTTATGTTTTAACGGAATTGTTTAAAATGGAACCAATTTATGAAACATTATTTGAAAATATGTTTGCGGATAAAAAAGCCAAGACAGAAAATTCCGGAGAAGAAAGCAGAATTGTGACACTGCTTATCCATGTAGGAATGAATTCGGAATTTGAAAACAAGAAAATAAAGGAATTGAAACTGCCAAAAACATTGCTTATTGTAAGTGTGAGGGCTAATGGAAAGGAAACTATTCCTGATGGGGAAACAGTTCTTAAGAGTGGAAATCAGCTCGTAATAATAACAACATACAAGACGGCAAGTGAGTACGCATCAAAGCTGAAGGATGATGCGGCAAGGATAGTTTAAAAAATTTTGGAGAGAAAATATGATTTGGGAAAATAACTAAAAAATTATGTCAGGAGAAAAATGATAAAGAAACGGAAAACTTTTTTAGTGAAGGGGTTATCCCCTCATATTTTGGATAATATTGTGGCAGATTATTGCCGGTAAAATAAATCAGGAGCTGCTTCTGGCATCTCCTCTGGCTGTACTGAAGCAGACTGTGGTATCTGCTTTTGAACGGAACTTCTGGGAAAGGGTATTTTTTTCCTATTTTCACATAATGGCAGGTTTTTTCATTGCAATATTTACAGGAATTGTACTTGCAGTACTGTCATATAATTTTAAAGCAGTGAAGATACTTCTTCATCCGCTTATTGCTTCCATAAGGTCAGTACCTACTGCAGCTGTGATAATACTGTTTCTCATATGGACAGATGTTAAAAATCTTTCCATCCTGGTTTCGGTATTTATGACACTTCCGATAATTTATGTGAGCATTCTCAAGGGATTGGAAGAAGTGGATAAAAATCTTCTTGAAATGGCAAAGGTTTTCAGGATAACGGCATTAAAAAAGATAATTTACATTTATATATCCCAGATATTACCCTATTTTGAATCAGGAGGACTCAATGCCCTCGGAATAGCATGGAAATCAGGGATTGCGGCGGAAGTAATAGGAATTCCGACAGGTTCAATAGGAGAAGTACTATACGAGTCAAAAGTCTATCTGAATACAGTAAACCTCTTTTCATGGGCGATTGTGATTATTATACTGGGATTTATAAGCGAAAAGGTTTTTGTTTATCTTATAAAACTTTGCGTAAGAAAGATAGAGGGAAGATAGTATGATTAGAATAAGAAATCTTTCAAAGAAATATGGAGAAAATGTAATTTTTAAAGACAGGTCATTTGACCTTGAGGAAAGAAAAACAACGGCAATTATGGGAAAATCAGGACTTGGAAAAACAACTCTTCTGAGAATACTGATGAGTCTTGAAAAGTATGATGCAGGCAGTATTGAAGGACTGGAAAACAAGAAAATAAGTGCAGTCTTTCAGGAAGACAGGCTCTGCGAAAATCTGCCGGCAGTGACAAATGTTGCTATCGTATGTGAAAAGAATGTTACTTTGCAGGAAATACGAAAGGAACTGGAAAATATAGGACTTTCAGGGAGTACAGAAAAGCCTGTTAAGGAACTGAGCGGTGGAATGAAAAGACGGGTGGCAATAATAAGGAGCATTATGGCTGATTCGGATATTGTAATATTTGATGAGCCTTTTAAGGGACTGGATGTGGAAACCAGAAAAACTGTCATTGAGTATCTGAAGGAAAAATTAAAGGACAGAACAGTAATAATGGTTACACATGATATAGATGAAGCGTTGGCATTAAACTGCAAAATAATAAACTTAAAATAAGGAAGGTGTGATGTAGATGAAAAAGAGATTTTTCAATGTTTTTGCACTTATAATGGTGCTTATATTCACAGTTATCAGCTGTGGGGAAAAGAAAGAGGAGAAAAAACAGGATACACAGGTAACACAGGAAGTGAAAAAAGAAGACGGTGTTATTAGAGTTGCTGCAATAAAGGGACCTCCTGCAATGGGATTTGTGAAACTTTTTGCTGACAATGAAGAAGGAAAGACTTTAAACAAGTATGACACTAAAATAGTGAGTACACCTGATGAAATGGTTGCAATGATAGGAAAAGGTGAAGTTGATATTGCTTCAATACCGTCAAATCTGGCTTCAGTTCTTTACAATAAGACAGAAGGGAAAATTCAGGTGGCATCAATTATAGCTTTTGGAATACTTTATGTTGTTGAAAATGGTGGAGAAACAGTTAAAAGTGTGAAGGATTTGAAAGGAAAAACATTATATCTAAATGGGAAGGGAGCAACTCCTGAAATAGTGCTTAATTACGTGCTTAAAGGAAATGGTCTTGAGCCTGGAAAAGATGTCAAGCTTGAATTCAAATCAGAAGCTGCGGAAGTAGTAAGTGCACTGGCAAACGATCCTAAAGGTATAGCACTTCTTAATCAGCCTTTTGTAACAGTTGCACAGGCTAAAAATCCTAATTTGAAGGTGGCATTTGCATTGGCTGACGAATGGGATAAAGTTCCAGGAACTAAAAAAGGTTCGCAAGTATCAGGAGTAATAGTATTTAATAAGGAATTTGCAGAAAAGAATCCTGAAAAAGTGGCAAATTTCCTGAAAGAATATGAACAATCAGTAAAATATCTTAATGAAAATATAGATGAAGGAGCAAAACTTATTGGAAAATACAATATAATTCCTGAACCTATAGCTAAAAAAGCAATACCTAATACTAATATTACTTTTGTTGCCGGAGAAGAAATGAAGGAAAAAATTTCTGAATACTTAAGAATATTACACGAAGGAAATCCAAAAATAATTGGTGGAAAAGTTCCTGGCGATGACTTCTATTATATTCAGAAAAAAATAACATTTAAAAATAGCAGAATATTCATTGAATGAATTAAAAAAATATTTAGGAAATCAAAAAGAAAAAAACGATATTTATAAAAACTTATGTTAAATAAATATCGTTTTTTTCTATATTTTAGGCGAGGTAATTAACTAGTATATCAATAAATTTGTATTTTATAGGATATCAGTACTAAATCTTATTCTTTTCAAAATAATGTGTATGAAGCAGTTCATGAGCATTATGGCTCATAGGTTTATCAAAATATGCTTCGTATAAACGCTTGATGTAAGGGTTTTCATGAGATTTTCTCAATGTTTTAGAAGTATCTTCCGAATTGATTACAGATATTCTCTTTTTAAGAATTTCAGTATCTCCATGATGATAAGGCTGTCCACCTCCACCGATACATCCACCTTTACATGCCATAATTTCTATTGCATGATACTGGGATTTTCCTGCCCTTATTTCATTAAGAAGCTTTCTTGCTTCACCAAGACCATGGGCAATTCCTATTTTTAAATCAAGGTCTCCCACTTTAACATCTGCACTTCTTACACCTTCAAGTCCTCTTACTTCTTTATAATCAATCTTTTCAAGGCTTTCTCCAGTGTACCAGTCAGCAGCAGTTCTCAAGGCGGCTTCCTATAACTCCTCCAGTTCTTCCAAATATTACTCCTGCTCCTGTAGATTCACCAAGAGGCTTATCGAAGTCTTCATCTTCAAGTGCATGGAAGTTTATATTTGCATATTTTATAAGTCTTGCCAATTCTCTTGTAGTTATAACAATATCTGTGTCGTAATTTCCATCTTTTGAGAATTCTTCCCTGTCAGCTTCATATTTTTTTGCAAGACATGGCATTACAGAAACTACAACAAGATCTTTTCTGTCAACTCCTAATTCCTTTGTGTATATATTCTTTGCAACAGCAGAGAACATTTGCATTGGTGATTTTGCAGAAGAAGGAATATCTAGAAGATCAGGGAAATTATGTTCAAAGAAATTTACCCATGCTGGACAGCAGGAAGTAAGCAGAGGTAATTTTACAGTTTTATCTCCGGCTTTATATCTTGTAAGTCTGTCAAGTAATTCTGAAGCTTCTTCCATTATAGTTAAATCTGCTGCGAAATCTGTATCAAATACTTTGTTGAATCCAAGTTTTCTAAGTGCAGCAGCCAATTTTCCAGTAACCCCTGTACCTGCAGGATATCCAAATTCTTCTCCTAAAGCAGTTCTTACTGCAGGGGCAGTCTGAACAATAACTGTTTCTTAGGGTTTGCAAGTGCAGCAAGGACATCCCATGTTGCATCTCTTTCAACAAGGGCTCCTGTAGGACATACAGCAACACATTGGCCACAGAAAGTACATACTGAATCTTTAAGATCCATTTCAAGGGCTGTAGAAACAACAGCATTGAATCCTCTGTCAATTGCTGAAAGAACACCGACAGTCTGTACTTCATTACACATAGTTTCACAACGTCTGCACATTATACATTTATCCCTGTCACGTATAATTGATTTTGTAGCATCTTTTCTGTAAGTAGATTCTTTACCTTTATATTTTATTTCTCTTATACCAAAAGATATTGCAAGATCCTGAAGTTCGCATTCTCCTGATTTCTGACAAGTCAGACAGTCTTTAGGGTGATCTGAAAGCATAAGTTCCAGAACTGTTTTTCTGGAATTCAGTACCCTTATAGAGTTAGTACAAACTTTCATTCCTTCAAATACAGGAGTTGAACATGCTGGTGCAAGATTTCCTTTTCCTTCTACTTCAACAACGCAGACTCTGCACGAAGCAACCTTGTTTACACATCCAAAATCCTTTAAATTTAGGTAGCATAGAGTAGGAATATTGATTCCTACCTCTTTTGCGGCTGTATGTATCGTAGTTCCTGCCGGAACCTGTATATGCTTATCATCTATAATAACATTTACCATTTTTTTATCATCCATAATATATCTGCTCCTTTACTAAGCTCTATCTATTGCGCTGAACTTGCATGCGTTATAACAAGCTCCACATTTTATACAAGCATTCTGATTTATTTCATGTTTAACTTTTACTTGTCCACTTATACAGCTTACAGGACATACTCTTGAACATGCTGTACATCCTATACATTTTTCATTAATCATGTATCTTACTAAAGCAGTACATTTACCTGAAGGACATTTTTTGTCTCTAACGTGAGCGACATATTCATCCCAGAAATTATGCATAGTCGACAATATAGGGTTTGGAGCAGTCTGTCCTAATCCACAGAGTGAAGTATCTTTAATTACATGAGATAATTCCTGAAGTTTATCTAAATCTTCTTCAGTTCCATTTCCGGAAGTTATTTTTTCAAGAAGTTCAAGCAATCTTAAGTTACCTACTCTACAAGGAGTACATTTTCCGCATGATTCATCAACTGTAAAGTCAAGATAGAATTTAGATACGGAAACCATACAGTCATCTTCATCCATAACTATCATTCCACCTGATCCCATCATGGATCCTTTTTCCTTTAAAGTGTCAAAATCAATAGGAGTATCAAGATCTTTTGCAGTCAGACAACCTCCTGAAGGTCCTCCTGTCTGAACAGCTTTAAAGGCTTTACCACCTTTAATTCCTCCTCCAATTTCATATATAACTTCCCTAAGTGTAGTTCCCATAGGGATTTCTATCAATCCTATGTTGTTTATTTTTCCTGCAAGGGCAAAAACTTTTGTTCCTGGTGAACTTTTTGTTCCCATGTTTTTAAATACGCCTTCTTCATCATTTATAATAAATGGAATATTGGCAAATGTTTCAACATTGTTTACGTTTGTAGGTTTTCCCCAGTAACCACTTTCAGCAGGGAATGGTGGTTTTGTAGTAGGTTCTCCCCTTTTACCTTCCATAGAGTGTATAAGTGCAGTTTCTTCCCCACAGACAAATGCTCCTGCACCATATTTTATTTCTATGTCAAAGTCGAATCCTGAATCAAATATATTTTTTCCAAGAAGTCCTCTTTCCTTTGCAGCTTTTATTGCCATTTGAAGAATTTTTACAGCAAGAGGATATTCGGCTCTTATGTATACAAGCCCTTTGTTTGCACCTATGGCGTATCCACAAATTGCCATAGCTTCAACTACTGAATGCGGATCTCCTTCCAGAATTGCCCTGTCCATGAAAGCTCCCGGATCTCCTTCATCTGCGTTACAAACAACATATTTCTGGTCAGATTTGTTGTTTAATGCAAATTGCCATTTCAATCCTGTAGAGAATCCACCTCCACCACGACCTCTAAGTCCTGAATCCTTTATAATATCTACTACTTCCTGGCTTGTCATTCTTACAGCCTTTTCAAGAGCTTTATATCCTTGATGACAGATATAATCGTTTATGTCTTCAGGATTAATTACACCACAGTTACGCAAAGCTATTTTTCTCTGTTTTTTGTAAAAATTAAGCTGATCTGAATTCTGGATAACTTCTTTTGTATCCGGATCCTTATATAAAAGTTTTTTAACTGTCTCATTTGCAATCAGGTCTTTTGCCACTATTTCATCCACATCGTCAGGCTTAACTTCTGCGTAAAATGTATTGTCAGGCATTATCTTAACGATAGGTCCTTTTTCACAGAAACCGACACATCCTGTTTTAACGATTCTTATTTCATTTTCTAAACCAAGTTCTTTTACTTTATTTTGCAGATTTTCCAATATCTTATCATTTCCAGAAGACATACATCCTGTCCCACCACATACTATAACTTCTTTTCGATAAGTTCTGCTATTCTCCACATCTGTTATGATCTTGTTTAAATCATTTTCAGAAGTAATTCGTAACATAAAATTTCCCTCCATCTTTACAGCGATTTAAAGTATAGTTATTAATTCTAATATTCTGCTAAATCTTTGCTACATCTCCAGGTTTCACTTTCTGATAAACCTTGTCTCCGACAAGAACAACAGGAGCTATTGCACATGCACCTACACATCTTAGTGCATCCATTGAAAATTTTCCATCATATGTTGTTTCACCAGGTTTTATCTTCAGCTGTTTTTCAAATTCTTCCAGCACTTTATCTGCCCCTTTGACATAACAAGCTGTTCCCATACATACTGAAATAGGATGTTCTCCTTTTGGAATCATGGTAAAGTAAGAATAAAAACTGACTACACCGTAAACATGGGCTAAAGACTCATCCAGCTCTTCAGCGATAAACGCCTGTACGTCTGAAGGCAAGTATCCGAATATACTTTGAGCCTTATGCAAAACAGAAATTAAAGCACCTTCCTTTGTGTCCAATGAATCAATAAAATCTTTCAGTTCTTTGAAGCCCTGATCCTTTATTTTATTAGTACAGTTACACATTTTCGTCCTCCTTGTTTTTTAAAGTGTTTCCTATATTTTAATTATACCTCGCTTTTATCGGTAGTCAATAAATTATAAAAATCACTTGTTTTTTGTAAGTGCAATTATTCCAAGTTTTTGTTGAATATAAAGGATTTGAAGGTGTTATTTTTTTAAAAAGGAATTATTTTTTTCAATTGATTATCAAATATTTTTGTTTTTTTATCTATTTTTTTAAATAAAAAGGATATGAAAGGTTTATAGAAATAATTATATTACATATGTTATTATATAAACAAAAAAATAAAAATTATATAAAAATAATAGAAATAAGAAAAAGCCATTTTTTTAATAAATTTATAAAAAAATAATTTTATAAAAAAATATTTGATAAGATGTCATTATAATTAATATTAATAAAAAAATACAATTTATAATTTGATTTTTTTCATTTTTTTCAGAATATAATTATAGGGAGAGAAAAAATAATGCTTTGATTAAATGGAAGGAGGTTATAGCCATTTATTTTGGAGTAAACGAGAAAAATATTAAAGAAAAAACGGAATTGACATAGAAAAAGAGAGAGTTAAGAGTACAGAATTATAGAAGGAGAGCATAAATGATAGGACTGGAAATATTGGATGAATTTTTAAAAAATGGATTTGCAGAAAGCCTTACGGTAAAGGTAGTATCCTTAAGACTGGTACTGGCAGTGATTTTTGGAGGAATGGTAGGATACACAAGGGAAAGAAATAATAAACCTGCAGGGTTTAGAACACATATACTGGTATGTTTTGGTGCCGCTATAATATCGATGGTACAGGATCAGCTGAGATTGAATATTATGGAACTGGCAAGAGCAAATGTTGAAATAGCGTCAGTTGTAAAGACGGATTTAGGAAGACTTGGAGCACAGGTTGTAAGTGGAATAGGATTTTTAGGGGCAGGAAGTATAATGAAGGAAAAAGGTGAAACTGTCGGTGGAATGACCACTGCCGCAGGAATATGGGCAACAGGCTGTGCAGGGCTGGGAATAGGATGGGGATTTTATAATCTTGCTATTCCGGCAATAGTATTCATGCTTCTTATACTGGTTCTTTTCAAGAAATTTGAATCTAAAATTGAAAAAAAAATTATAGCATTGAATTTTGAAATAAAATTTTTAAGTGAAAAGGATTATGAAAAAGGAATCATCGATGTATTTGAAGTACTTAGTAAAAAGCTTATAAGAATAATACAGATAAATAAGCATCGGGTTGACGATACAGTTTTTCTTACAGTAAATATAGAAGAAAGCATAATAAATATATCTGATATAGTTACTGCCCTTACGGCATTGAAAACTGTGGAACAGGTTAAAAACAGCCAGGTAGGGCTTGATATAGGGAAATATTAAAAAGACCTTGGAGAGGATCGGAAAAAACTACTACTTTTATAATATAAGGATGGTTTTTATGAAAAAAATTTTAATTTTACTGTTTACGATTTTTAGTGCTGTGTCGTTTTCTGAAAATGTGGATATTGTTATAAAAAATGCCACTGTTCTGACAATGGATGCTAAAAAAACTGTTATTGAAAATGGAGTTGTCGCTATAAAAAATAATGCGATTGTGGAAGTGGGAAACGGGGAGCTTCTGTCAAAATATAAAGGTAAAAAGACAATAGATGCAGAGAATGACATAGTAATGCCTGGATTTATAAATACACACACTCATGTGTCAATGGTAGCTTTCAGATCTTTGGCTGATGATGTTCCTGACAGATTGAGCAGATATATATTCCCGCTTGAAAATAAACTTGTCAGCAGAGATTTAGTTTATAAAGGTGCAGTATATGGAATACTTGAAATGGTAAGTACAGGAACAACAACATTTGCTGATATGTATTATTTTGAGGATGAAGTGGCAAAGGCTGCTGAACTTATAGGAGTACGTGGAGTTTTAGGGGAAACAGTTATTAAAAATCCTGTTGCTGATGCAAAGGAACCTTATGGTGGAATAGAATATGCAGAAAAATTTATTAAACAGTATAAAAATAGTGAATTAGTAACTCCTGCATTTGCACCACACGCACCATACACAGTGGATGAGGAACACCTAAAAAAAGTTACTGAACTTTCTCAAAAATATAATGTCCCTGTACTTATGCACGTTGCCGAAACAGAAAATGAAGTTAAGCAGATAAAGGAAAAATATAATATGACAGTTGTGGAATACTTAAATTCAATAGGATTCTTAACAGATAAAGTAGTTGCAGCTCATGTTATTTTTGCAGATGACAATGATATAAAAATTTTAAAGGAAACTAATACAGGAATTGCACATAATATGGTTGCAAATATAAAGTCTGCAAAAGGAGTATCTCCTGCACTGAAAATGTATGATGACGGATTAAGAATAGGGTTAGGTACAGACGGACCTATGAGTGGAAATACACTGGATCTTGTGAGCCAGTTTGGATATGTTGCAAAGGTGCACAAGCTTGCAAATAAAAACAGAGCGGCAATGCCTCCTTATAAAGTAGTGGAAATGGCAACAATGGGAGGAGCAAGAGCCCTTCATATGGAAGATAAAATAGGTTCATTGGAAAAAGGAAAACTGGCAGATATCATAATTATTGATACAAAATCACTGAATATGCAGCCAATTTATGACCCTTACTCTGCAATAGTTTACTCCATGCTTCCTACAGATGTAAAAACAACTATTATAAATGGTAAGATTATAATGGAAAACAAGAAAATAAAAACTTATGATGTGAAAAAGGCGAGAGAGGCTTTAAAGGGGCTTGAAGAAACTGTAAAAAGGGAAGCAAGTAAGTTATAAAAATATTTTTATTATAATTAGATTTATCATAAAAATAAAAATAGGGAGAAAAAAATATGGCTTCTAATAAAGAATATCTGGATTTTTATACTGGAACAGCTGACTGGAATAGAAGATATAAGTTACAGGGCAATGATGGGTGAATACATACTGTACTATAAAAAAATAAAGTTATTGGAGGGTTATATGATAACCGATTTCTCTTGAAAATAACAGAATCATCGGAAAAAAATTATGCCAAATGCTAAAATAGAAATACCGTATGAAGGGGCAAAAGGGATGTTATTAGTCGATGATTCTGAAAGTAAAGAACTTCTAGCGGATCTGTTTGAAAAAAATGTATGAGGAACTGCCGATGCCTAAAAATAAAAAAAGAAGAAATAAAAAAAGACAGTAAGTAAAACAGAAACTAAAAAAGAAAAAAATTTAGAAATACAAATAAAACAAATAATTGAATTTGTTGAAAAAAATAATGAAATTACAAGGATAGATTTAGAAAAATATGTTAAATGTAAAAAGAAAAGCCGTGCGAGAGAATTATTAAGATATTCAGTAGAAAAATAACATATTGGAAAAAAATTAGGGAAAAACTAGAAATATAAAAATATGTAAAAAAATAGAACTGTCGGAAAAAACTAAGCAACGATTTCTTAATGATTTCGTTGCTTAAAAAAATTATTGATAGATTATGTACTGCACCCAAAAATCTTGGACACAAGATTGGAGGTGCAGTTTTTATGAGTAAATTAACAAGAGAAGATAAAATTGAAATATATGAAAGAAATAAAAACGGTGAAACTATTGCTTCGTTAGCCAAAAGCTTTTTAATGTTAACAAGATTGTTCTTCATTATTTAATCAGATTGATTAGAAAAACATGGATATGATATTATAGGAAATGGTGAAAATAAACACTATTCTAAAGAATTTAAGTTACAGATAATTAATAGAATTCTAGTTAATAATGAATCTATTACTTCTGTCGCCATTGATGTCGGTTTAGCTTCTTCCGGTCTTTTACATAATTGGCTTTCAAAATTTAAAGAAAACGGGTATAATGTTATAGAGAAGAAAAGAGGAAGGAAACCTGAAGCTATGACTAAACCCAAGAAAAAAAATGATAAAGCATTATCTGAAAAAGATAAGATTAAACAATTAGAAGATGAAATACTTTATCTTAAAGCTGAGAACGAATACTTAAAAAAATTGAGAGCTCTAGTTCAGGAAAGGGAGCTAAAAGAGAAGAAAAAGTAAGAGTAATAGCCGAACTTAGAGTTAAATACCCTTTCAAAATGCTGCTAAAGATTGCCGGAATATCAAGATCAGTATATTACTACTATATCAGCAAGAAAGATATTGATGAGAAGAATAAAGATGTCATTGAAAAAATCAAAGAAATTTACTATGCAAATAAAGGAAGATATGGTTATCGAAGAATAACATTGGAATTAAAGAATCAAGGGATAAATATTAATCATAAAAAAAGTACAGAGACTTATGAAAAAAATTTAATCTGCAAAAGTATTATCCGTAAAAAAGAGAAAAATATTCTTCATACAAAGGTCAAATAGGAAAGATAGCTGATAACCATATCAAGAGAGATTTTGAAGCAGCAGCTCCAAATCAGAAATGGTTTACAGATGTAACAGAATTTAATCTAAGAGGGGAAAAAGTTATACTTATCTCCAATATTGGATGCTTATGGAAGATATATAGTTTCATATGATATTTCGAAAAAAATGCTAACTTGGATCAGATAAATCATATGTTAAATTTGGCATTTAAAGAAAAATGAGAATTATGAGGATTTAATATTTCATAGTGATCAAGGCTGGCAGTATCAGCATAATTTATATCAGGAAAGGCTAAAAAGAAAAGAAGATAACGCAAAGTATGTCAAGAAAAAGGAAACAGTTTAGACAATGGATTAATGGAATGTTTCTTTAGTCTGTTAAAATCAGAGATGTTTTATGGACAGGAAGCAGACGTACAGGACATTAGATGAATTGAAAGAAGCAATAGAAGATTACATATATTATTACAATAACAAAAGAATAAAGGAAAAAAATTAAAAGGATTAACTCCTGCTTCTTACAGAAGTCAATCCTTATTGGCAAGTTAATTTAATTTGTCCAACTTTTTTTGGGGGTCAGTACATTTTTTTATGTTTTTTTGATAATTTAATTTGCTATAAGACTGCAAAGTTTCTTGTTATCTGAAATACGATATAAATCCATTTTAGGTCTATTCTTTTTATCAAATGAATAAGACAATCTGTAATTGGAAAAAAATCTTTTAGTTTTTTTCATTCAAATTTGTAAAAATAGATGGATTTTTTTCATCTTCTTTCACTTCATAATCCAATTGTGAAAGTTCAAGGGTAACTGTTCCTGTTTTTAATGTCTGCACGGTTATCCAGTATACTAAATGTAATAGAAGGGTTACCATTCTCATTTAGAAATTTTTACATTACTTTTGGAAGTAAATGTATTTTTGAAAAAAATTTTATGAATAGAATGATAAAAGAAAGAATAAAAAAATTTGACAAATTATAAAAAAATATGTAAATATAGACGCTGAAAAAAATAGTAAAAAAATATTTACAAAAATCGTGATGATAAAATTGAGATTTATGAGAATTTCTTTTGAAGATAATAGAAATTAGAAGGAGAAAAAAATGATTGAAAGAAATGAAAAATAAATTTATGTCAAAAAGTAAAAAGGCTTTTTAATATTAGTTTTATTTACAGTAATTTACTTTTTCTTTCAGGAAACAATATATCCAGTATTAGGACTTTTTGTTCTGGTTGGTTTTTGCAATGTCATCAGGAGGAATTATTCTTAATGCTCTGGAATTTTTTTAAATTTTTCCGCAAGAGGTTATAAGCATTGTTGCTATTGTGATTTCAGGAATTGCTTTGATAATGGTACTTATGCTTGTATTTTTACTTGGGATATTTGTGCAGTAAATTTCTGAAAAAAATTAATAAAACTGTATTAGGTGGTGTAATGATAGCAATTTTTAATCTATTTTTCTGTATAAAAATTTTTTTACAGAAACTGATGAAAAATACAACAATGTTTGCACCGACACGGCGTGAAGTCTATATTTTCTGTATAGCCTCACATATTTTTTTATACAATTGGAGCATTTTATAGCGACAAAGTTAAAAAAATACTAGACAGCATAAAATTTAAAAAGAAAAAAAGTAATATTTTTTTTATAAATCCAATTTGTTTATGGCATTTTTTTATCTGTTATAATTATTCTAGTGGAAACAGATAAATTGTTTATAAATAGGTTGGAATTTTTTTATAAATTAAAAATAGGAGTAGGATTTATGAAAAGAAATCATAAAAATATAATGCTGCTTGGAACAGGATCGAATGTGGGAAAAAGTATAATTGCAGCAGGACTTTGCAGAGTATTTTATCAGGACGGGTACAGTGTTGCTCCTTTTAAATCACAAAATATGGCACTAAATTCATATATTACAAAAGATGGAAAGGAAATGGGAAGGGCACAGGTGGTACAGGCTGAAGCAGCTAATATTGAGCCGGAAGCATTTATGAATCCTATCTTGCTGAAACCTACAACAGACAGGAAATCCCAGGTTATTGTAAATGGGAAAGTATATAAAAATATGGATGCAAGGGAGTATTTTGCCTACAAGCATAATCTGAAAAAGGATATAATGGAAGCATACAATCACATAAGGGAAAACTTTGATATATGTGTCCTTGAGGGTGCAGGAAGCCCGGCAGAAATTAACCTGAAGGAAGATGATATAGTAAATACAGGAATGGCAGAAATGGCAGATTCACCAGTACTTCTAGTTGCGGATATAGACAGGGGCGGAGTATTTGCCGCCATATATGGAACGGTTATGCTCCTTGAGGAAAATGAAAGAAAACGTATAAAAGGTGTAATTATAAACAAATTCAGGGGAGATAAGAGTCTTTTAACTTCCGGAATTGAAATGATAGAAAAGCTGACAGATATTCCAGTACTTGGAGTTGTACCTTTTGTTCCTCTGGGAATCGAAGAGGAGGACAGTCTCGGAATAGACAAGTACAACGAAAAGAAAGAAGGGAAAATAAGGATATCGGTTATAAAGCTAAAACATATATCAAATTTTACTGATATAGATGCACTCAGCCATTATAATGATGTTTCATTGAAGTATGTAACAAAAAGTTCTGAATTGGGAAATGAAGATATTATTATAATTCCAGGTTCTAAAAATACGATAGAAGATATGAAAGACCTGATTGAAAAGAATATAGGCAGGGAAATAGTAAGGATTGCCAAAAAAGGAACTCCAGTTTTTGGAATTTGTGGAGGATTTCAGATGATGGGTCAGAAAATAATGGATCCGGAGAAAATAGAGTCAGACTTGAATGAAATTTCAGGATTGGGACTGCTGGATATTGAAACTGTGATGAAGTCAGATAAAACAACAACCCAGTATAAAAATACAGTAAAGAATGTATCAGGAATACTGGCAGGAACTGAAGGAATGGAAATAAAGGGATATGAAATACACCAGGGATACAGTTATCCTGTAAATGAAAAAAATGAAGAAAACAATAATTCAGAAAATATATTAAAAAATGATACAGGCTGTCTTTTTGGTGATGAAAATCTAAAAGGAACAGTAAAAGACAATGTTGCAGGGACATACATTCATGGAATATTTGATAATTCAGAGTTTACTAATCATTTTCTTAATGAAGTCAGAAAATTTAAGGGGCTTGACAGGATAGATGAAAATTTCAGTTACAGTGACTACAAGAACAGGGAATATGACAAACTGGCAGAGGTTCTGAGGGAAAATATTGATATTAAGAAAATATATGAAATAATGGGATGTGAATAAATTGATACTTGTAATGAAAATATGGATTGCCTATGTGCTTGACCTGATATTTGGCGATCCCCAGAATATTATTCATCCTGTTCAGGTTATAGGAAAAATGATAAGTTCAGGAGAAAAGTTTTTATTAGGGGAAAATAGCAGCTTAAGTAGAAGATATAAATTTTTTGCAGGAATGATACTTAATATTACTGTAATTTCAGTGACTTATGCAGTGACTTACCTGATTTACAAATATTCAGAAAATTCAATAATATTTACGGTTGCTGAAATTTATCTGATGTATACAATATTTTCAATAAATTCACTTGCCAGGGAAGGAAACAGGGTTTACAATATACTGAAGGAAGGGAATATAGAGAGGGCGAGAAGAGAATTGTCATATCTTGTGTCCAGAGATACGGAAGCAATGGATGAAAAAATGATTATAAGAAGTACAATGGAAACAATTTCTGAAAATACAGTGGACGGAATAGTTGCACCTATGTTTTACATGTTTCTTGGAGGTTTGCCGTTATCAATGGCATATAAGGCTATAAATACACTGGATTCAATGGTGGGATACAAAAATGAGAAGTATATTGATTTTGGGAAATTTTCTGCAAAAGTTGATGACGTGGCGAATTTTATCCCTGCAAGAATTACAGGAATTTTTATAATTTTAGCAAGTATGATTTTGGGATATAATGGCAAGGAAGCATGGAGAATATTTTTCAGGGACAGGAAAAACCACAGCAGCCCTAATTCTGCCCATTCTGAAGCGAGTGTAGCGGGGGCTTTGGGAGTGCAGTTTGGAGGAAGAGTTTCCTATTTTGGAAAAGAAGTCAATAAACCTACAATAGGAGATAAGAAAAAGGAATTTGAAATAGAGGATATAAAGAAAAATATAAAAATAATGTATGCTGCAAGTTTTTTGAGTTTGGTAGTATTTTCAGCAATATTTGTGGGGATTTATTTCTTACTTTCAGGAAAATAAAACTGGGAAATATACCCACATTGCAGGCAGAGTTTGAGTAAAATAAATGATTACAAAAAAGGAGACAGAAATGGATTTTCATGGTGGAAATATTTACAAAGTGTTCAGGGAAAAGAATCTAAAGGAAATACTGGATTACAGTTCCAATATAAATCCGTACGGGATACCTGAAAGTTTAAAGAAAAGAATAACTGAAAATCTTGAAATTCTTGAGAGATATCCGGATCCTGATTATGTTGAGCTGAGGGAAAAGCTGGCTCATCTAAATAAAGTTGATATGTCGGATATTGTACTGGGAAATGGGGCAACTGAAATTATATTTTTATTTATGAAGGTAATAAATCCGAAAAAAATATTAATAGTATCACCTACATTTGGAGAGTATAAGAGGGCAGTAAAGGCAACAGAAATACCTGGAGATATAGTTAGTTTGAGCTATTCTAATGGCGATAATAAAAAAATATTGAAAAATAAAAAAATTGAAATAGAATATTTTTGAACTTAAGGAAAGTGATGATTTTAAGCTGAATATAGGCAATCTGAAAAAAATGAACTTGAGAAGAAATATGATTTATTAATAATATGTAATCCTAATAATCCTACAGGAAAGTTTTTTTAAAAACTTGCTCAAACAGAAGAAATATTGAAGGAATGTAATAAATACGATACGAAATTGTTTATAGATGAAGCCTTTATTGAATTTTTTTGGCAGATGGAATGAAGGAAAGTATTATTAATACTGAGGAAAAATAAAAAGAATTTATTTGTAACAAGGCCTTTACAAAGTTTTTTTTGCTATTCCTGGTTTAAGATTGGGATATGGAATGTATTTTGATAAGGAACTTGAAAAGAAAAATATCTGAAAAAAAGAGCCGTGGAGTGTAAATAATATTGCAGAAATGGCAGGTCTTACAGTGCTTGATGATACAGAATATATAGAAAAAAACATTAAAATGGATAGTAGAAGAAAAAAATATATATGTATGAAAAACTGAATGAAATTTCAGGAATAAAGAGTTATGAAACAGAAGTAAATTTTATTACCGGAAAAATAGATGAAAAGCTGTTTTTCAGAAGGACTGAATGTAAAGGTACTGAGGGAAAAAATGCTTGAACAGGGAATACTTATAAGGGATGCTTCAAATTTTAAATTTCTGGATGAAAGATTTTTCAGGCTGGCAATAAAGGATAGAGAAAGTAATAAGAGAGTTATTGAGGCAATAAAGGAGATTTTTAGAGGGGAAGAGGTAGAAAATGGATAATAGTATAAGTAAAAAAATGAGATAGAGAAAGTATTAGAATATTTAAGAATTAGAAATAGTGAATGCACTTGGATAGAAGTGAAAGAAGAACAGATTAACGAAGATAAATTGGGGAAACAATTTCTGCTATAGCTAATAGTTGTTTATTAGAAGGAAAAGAATACGGATATATTTTTGATTGGAGTGAAAGATAGAGTTTGGGAAGTAGTTGGGACAAGTAAAAAAACTTTCAAATTTTTCATGTAAAAAGGTGGACAAGATATTGAGTTATATTTAAAAAAACAATGTTAACTCCAGAAATAAATTTTTTTATTTTTTTGATGAAATAAATATTGAAAAATAAAAAAATTAGTATTGTAAAAAAATTGAAAGTGCTAGTCATACTCCGATAGCATATAAAAAAAGAAACTTATGTCCGAATTGGTTCAAATAATAAAAATTAAAGGAATTTCCTGAAACTGCTAGGAAATTATGGATTAAAGTGAGTGGATTCAATTATGAAGACACCATTATTAAAAAAAGATAATGAGGTAGAAGATATATTAAAAACTTTTTAGATTATGAGGAATATTATAGGTTATTAAAAAAAGAATTCTCGAAATAGAAACTATTATAAACGAATTTATTAAAGAGAAATATATTGTAAAAAAATCAGAAGTATGATATAACTGCTTTTAGGAGGATTATTACTTGCAAAATGATCTGAATGATTTCAGTTTAACAAGAAAAAGGAATAAGAGTAATTTTTTTATAAAGGTGTCACGAAAACTGAAATTTTAGAACAAAAAAATGGGGAAATAGAGGATATGCTAATGGTTTCACCAATCTAATGAAATATATAAGAACAAAAAAATTCTTAAAGAAGAAAAAAATAAATAATTTAGGATTTAGAGAGACTTATTATCAATATTCTAATTTAGTAATAAGGGAATTGATTGCAAATGCAATAATACATCAAGATTTAAGTATATTGGGAAATCAGATAAAAAAATAGAATTTTTATGAGAATAGGATTGAAATATCTAATCCAGGAACACCAATAATAGATGTTTGGAGATTTTATGATACCAATAGAACAAGAAATTTAAAAATTAGCTAGTAATATGAATAAATTTGGAATATGTGAAGAATTAGGAAGCGGAATTGATAAAAATTGTAGAAATTTCTGAAATTGAAAAAAAGATTTACACCCCAATATATAATTTATGATGGACAATATACAACTGTAAAAATTGTTTAGAAATAGGGAATTTGAAAAATATGAGTGAAGATGAAAAAAATTAAATATTTTGTATTATCATTGCTGTTATAGTTATACTCTAGAAAAAAATATGACAAATTCTAGTCTTAGAGAAAGATTTATGCTTAATAATACAAATGCTGATAGTAAAAAAATAACAAGATTGATAAACAAAGCATTAAGTTATAATCTAATTAAACAGGGAGTTAATAAAACATATATTCCATTCTGGGGATACTGTTAAAAAGTTCAGTCACGAAAAAGTCATTTTATAGAAAAAAACTAAAAAAAGCTAATATTTACGCTAAAAAAATCAGTCACAGAAAGTCGTTTTTTTCTTATAAAGTTCTTAGAGGTGGTATTTTGAAAAAAAGAAAATGAATTAAATTTTGTAAAAAAATCATAATCTTATAGTAATCTTTAGGAGAAAAAGGAGTGGAAAAGTTTTAATGAATAATTTATTTAATCAGAAAATACTGGCTAAAAAAGTTGAAGAAGAAGTGGATTTGAGCAAACATAATTTATCTGAAAGAAGAAAAGCATTGGATAAGTGGATAAGTAACCTTGAAAATGGTGTTCTTGATAATTCCAAGGAAGAGGAATTTCAAGGAGAATTTTTGTATGATATATTTACAACTGTTTTAAGAGCTGTGAATAAGTCGGATGGTGAAAAAGAGTGGAATCTTGAGAGGGAAACAAAAACTAAAATGGATGGGCAGAAGGCTGATGGAGTTTTAGGATTTTTTGATGTGGACGGAAAGGAAGATGTAAGGGCTGTAATTGAACTGAAAGGGGCAAAAATTTCCCTTGATGTAAGGCAGAAAAGAGCTGGAGATACTAGAAGTCCTGTTGAACAGGCATTTGGGTATACACCAAAATATGGGAAAAACTGCCAATGGGTAATAGTTTCAAATTACAAGGAAATAAGACTTTACAGACAAAATGAAATGAACGAGTATCAGGTATTTTTCCTTGAAAATTTAAAGGATGACCTGGAATTTAAAAAATTTATTTATGTGCTTTCATTTTATTCTCTGGTCGGTACTGAAAATAAAAAGGTGAAAACAATGGAACTTTCTGAAGAATATCAGAAAAAAATCAGGCTGAAATTGAAAAAAAGTTTTTATAACGAATATAAAAAAATATAAGAATGCATATTTTTTTGAGAATATGAGAAAGAATAATTCTCAGATAAATGAGCATATTCTGATTGAAAAAAAGTACAGAAATTGCTGGATAGATTTTTTTATTTATCTGTTTCTGTGAGGATAAAGGTCTTCTTCCACATAACAGTTATGACAAAATTGTTCAACGTGGAGAAGTAATAGATGATATATTTGAAAGTTTTAAAAATGCTTTGTAACTGGATAAACATTGGAAATATGAAAAAAATGGAATCAATAAATTTAATGGGGGACTGTTTAAAAAAATGATGATATTTTTAGATAGTCTTTATGTTGATAATGAAGTTTTTGAAGAAATGAAAAAAATTTCTGAATATGATTTTGATTCTGAATTGAATGAGAATATATTGGGACATATTTTTTTGAGCAGTCTGTAAGTGATATAGAGGAATTGAAAAAAATCTGTATCAGGAGAAGAATTTGACAGCAAGAAGAGTAAAAGGAAAAAAAGACGGAATTTTTTTACACACCAAAAGTATATAACAAAAATATATTGTAGAAAATTCTATAAAAAAACTGGCTTGATGATAAGAAAAAAAGAACTTGGGGAAGATGAACTTCCTGAACTTACTGAAAAAAAGATTTTTGAAATAAGTTATGCAAGTAAAAAAAGAGTGATAAAAAGAATTTATAGTGAGAATTTAAAAAAATATATAGATTTCTGGACAAAAATACAGGGAAACTGTAAAAAAATATAAAAAAATTGTCGACCCTGCCTGTGGAAGTGGAACATTTTTAATTACAGCTTTTGAATATCTGTTAAATTATAATAATTATCTGGATGACAAAATTTTTGATTTAACAGGGGTAAAGGATTTATTTTCAGACACAACAAAGGAAATTTTTGCAGAATAATATATTTGGTGTGGATTTGAATAAGGAAAGTGTGGAAATTCATTAATAGATGACCCTGAAATAGCGGGAGAAATGGCATTTAACTGGGAAAAAGGAGTTCCCGGAAATATTTGCAAATGGAGGATTTGATATTGTTGTGGGAAATCCGCCGTATGTTGATATAAAGTCATTAAATCCAGTAGAAGTAAAAATATTATTTTAAAAAGATTTTTTTGACAACAGAAAAATAGAGTAAATCTTTATTCTATTTTTATAGAAAAAAAGGAATAGAAATATTATCAAAAAAATGGTATTTTATCTTTCATAAATCCTAATTCTATGTTAGTAAATGATTCCTACGCTAAATTAAGAGATTTAATATTTTCTAAAATAACTCATATAGTAAAACTGCCAAATAATATATTTGAAGAAGCAAAAAGTAGAAACAATAATTTTTTTGAAATAAAAAAATTCTGAAAAATAAAATAAATGTAGTTAATGTAATAAAAATACAATAAAAAGTGAAAAAATTGTGAGTATAGATGAAAAATAAGATAATAAAAAAATTTATAAAAAGTGATTGGGATACAGAGAAAAAACATTTTTAATATATATATTTCAAAAAAAGAAAAAAAGAAATATTAAATAAAATTGAAAAATGAGAATTTAAAAATTGGAAGATATAGCGGATTTTACATTAGGAATAACACCTTATGACAAGTATAGAGGACATGATGAAGAAACAATAAAGAAAAGATTATTTCATTCTGATACAAAAAAATAGATTCTACTTGTAAACCTTTAATAACAGGTGAGAATATTCAAAGATATTTTATTGATAATAAAAATAAAAAGAATATATAAAAATATGGTGAGTGGTTGGGTGCTAAAAAGAGAAGAACGTTTTTTTAATGAACCTAGAATATTAATAAGACAAATAATTTCAGGTAAACCACCAAGAATTTATGCAGGTTATACTGAAGAGAGTCTTTATTTTACTCAAATAGGATTTGGAATAATTTCTAAAAAAATGAAGGTATTAATAATAAATATATTCTTGTTATATTAAATTCGTTAATAATGAATTTTTTTATCATAAGTACATGTATTTAGATTTAGAAAAAGATTTATTCCAAAAAAATTTTTAATAGCTAATTGTAAAAATTGCCAATAAAAGAAATCTCGCTTGAAGCACAACAGCCTTTTTATCGAAAAAAAGCTGATAAAAATGCTATCTCTAGATAAAGAGTTACAGGAAAAGGTTTCGTCATTCCAAAGATTATTAATTAGAAAAATTTAAACTGGAAAAAAATTATCAACAAAAATTACAGGACTGGTATTTACTTGACTTTTTCAGAATTTACAAAAAGAATTGAAAAAAATCGAAAAATAAAATTATCTTTAAAAAGAAGAGATAGAATGGGAAGAAATATTTATAGAGAAAAAAAGAAGAAGTTGAAAAAAAGTAAAAAAATGAAATTGAAATTACAGATAAAGAAATTGATGGGATGGTTTTATGAGTTGTATGGATTGAGTGAGGAGGAGATTAGGATTGTTGAAAGCTAAAAAAGAAGAAAATCGAGTTACAAGAACTACAAATCAATTACATTTTGAAGATTTAGATCCAATAAGATTTGAAGAATTGATACTAGCAATGGCATATAAATGGAGAAGATGGGAATCAATAAATCATTTTGGAAAATTAGGAAGTGATGATGGAATTGATATAGAAGCAACTGAAAATATTGTTTGGGATAAATCGATTTTTAGAAACAATGTTATACACAGATTATCAAAAATCTATTATTTGCATATTTTTGGAATTAATTTAATCAAAGAATACAATAATAAAATAAAAAAACAATTAGACGAAATATAGCTTTGAAAAAAAGGATGCATTTAGATTTTTTTGAATAATAATAGTATAGGTAATTATAGTGTAACAGAACAATTAAAAAAAGCCATTTTTTTAAAAATTTGGATTTACTAAAAATGATTATACATTCAATTTATGATAAAAAAATTATCCTTATGAAAAATACCTTGTTGAATAATGACTATACGGGATATTTCAGAGTAGATATATATGATTTTTTTATTTTAATGGTTTAATGGTAACAGATGGATTTGTTGGAGTAAAAATTAACACAGTTAAAAAAATGGTAAAAAAATTAGTCATAATATGAAAGCATTGAGACTTGGATATATACCTTTTTGAAAAATATCATAGAGTACGATATGGAAGGAGATGAATTTTATAGTAATCCTCATTTATATTGTGAATTTATAAATGTGTGTGATCCATTTGAAAAAAATAGGCTACGCAGTTTTAATATCAGATGATGAATACCAGATATTTGATGAAAGTGAAACATTAAAAAAATAGAGGAAATTAAATTTGAGAAAAAAAGGAAAAAATAGAGATGGAAGAATTATATATTTTTAGGAAATGGATTTGATTTATATTTAGGATTGAAAAACAAAGTATTCGGATTATTTTTAAAAAAATAGAAAAAAATTAGTGAAGAATTTTTTTGAAAAAAATAAAATTAATTTTCAAAAAAATTCAATAGGAAGTTATAATTATGATGCAAGAGGTAAAGTTTATGCCGTATTTAATTATGATGAAGCTCTATTAAATATGCAAATAATCCAACTGTATAAAGATATAGAAAAAAATTTATTTTATTTATATTTAATATTCTTAAAAAAATGTGATTTGAATTGGAATGAGGTTGAAAGTAACATACTTCCTTTTATAAGAGATACATCTAAAAATTTTTTTGAACTTAAAAATGGAAACAATATTAGGAAATATAGAAAAAAATGAAATGTATAAATATTTATTAATAGCTAAAGTTATTATTAAAGATAGAAAAAAATTTAAATTTTTTTAGATTTTTATGATGGAGCAATTAAACCTATTTGAAAAAAAGATTTTTGGGAATTATATAGGAAGTTTAGAATTAAAAAGAAAAAAATGAAAAATAGACTAATAAATATTTTTTTAGAACAACTTGTCGAAAAAAATTATAAATTTTAATTATAGTATATTTTTACAAGATTTAATAGATAGATACAAAGATATAGCTTTTTCAGAAATAGAAATTGCTAGGAGAATAAAGTCAATAGAAAGTATAGTAAATATACACGGTGATTTTAAAAAAATCCAATTTTTGGAATAGATAGCCATAATTCAGAAGAACAATTTCAAAAATTTTACTAAAACATCAAGAATTTTAAATAATGATACAGTAGGAAATTTTTGAATTACCAAAAGCCTGAAAAAAATTAGGAACAATTAATTTTTTTGGACATTCTTTGTCAGAAGCAGATTATTCATATTTTTCAAAGTTTATTTGATTATTATGATATTTATTCTTCAAATATAAAAATTAAACTTTATGTATTCTGAATACGATAAAAAAATGATTTAACGAGAGCAAAAAGAGAAACACATAATAATGTTGTAAAAATTAATGAACAATTATGGAGAAAAAAATTAGAAAAATAAAGATAAAGGAAAAAAATTTATTACATAAATTATTAATTGAGAATAGAATTAAACTGATAAATGTTGATAAAGAAAGTAAAATTACTGATAATGCTAATTATAGTTTTATATAGTTATGAAGTATAATATTTTTGAAGAAAAAAATATAATAAAAAAATATAATAACTTGAAAAATACATTAACAAAAACTTCTGTCACAAAAATATGGTATTTTTTTAAACTTTGTTTCTTTCAGTAGGACAGAATTTTTAAATTTATGATGCCATATTTTTTTAATTAATAAAACGTTTTTTTAATTCACAAAAGCAAAATCCATCTATTCTTTTTAAAATAACACTTAATATATATGAAAAAAATATTGAATATTTTTTTGTTATTTAATATTCGAATTAGAGCAAAAAAATATGATATAATAACAGGGTATAATCTAAAAAAATTAGTTGCCCATATAGGAATAATTCACATCTTACCAGGATATTATTTATTTGAAAAATTTTTTTGGTTATTTGAAATTTTAAGTAGATAATAAATAACAAAAAAATGAAAAATTATGACTGATGGGTATATTTATTTTGATTATATTAATTTGATATAAATTAAGTAAGGAGTTTAACAAACATGTTTACAGATAAAAAAACTGAAGTAGTAATCTCAGGAGCTGATACTATAGAAGTCAGATTTGGGGATGACATGGAATTTGACGATTTTGAGCAGGAAGAGCCACGTGTACTGTATGAAAATGAAATATATGAGGGGGATTTAGAATTTTCTGAAGAGCTCTACGAAGATTATGATGAGGATGAAACAGAAAAACAGCTTTATAAAGTTCATAATCCCTATTCTGCAAAAGATATAAAATACAATGACATCTGGATGGATAATGGAATGGTTTCGGATTTTGATGGGGAAATGGTAAATTGGAATATAATTCCATGTTTAAATTATTTTTCTAAATTTTTGGAAGAAGATTTTTCCATTATTAACAGAATATCAGACAACATTCTGTCTGTTATGAAATCTGCAGGTCTGGAAGTTTATGAAGATGATATTCAAAACAATGGTAAAAAAATATTTGAAATATTACCAATAGTTGATTATAACAGTAGTTTAAAAAAATAAGTAATTAAAAATTTTTGGAGGAATAAAAAATGAGAATGAGAAAAAAATGTATTTAATGATGATGCTTTTTAATGGCAGTATCTTTTCTAAATTTTGGAAAAAGTTATAGGAGACAACGAAGATGAATACCAGTGGGGGAAAACTTTCATTGTTCATGATGTAAATTTTGAGATTAGGGATGATGACACACTGAGAATAACAGGAACTCTTGAAAAAAATAAAAGAGGATCATAAGTATAAGAAGATTTATATAGAATTTCCATGTTACGGAAGATATGAAGATTATGATGGGAAAAAAATATAAGAAATAGATACAGAATATCAATACCGGGAAAAATTAAAAGTTGGAGAAAAAAATGGATTTTGACAGTACAGTTGATATAAGTGACATGAGAAGAAAAAAATATTCCTAAGGATGGAGAATTTCAAAGATTGACACACTGTCTTCTAGATCTTTCAAGTAATATATATTAATTATTTATAGAGATAGAAATAAAAAAAGTTCGATAACCCAAGAAATGCTAAATTAATTAGCTTTCTCAGGATATCGAATTTTTTTATCCAATAATGTATTTTATTATTTTTGGCAAGAAAAGGGGGGAAGCCCTTTTTTTAGCTTCCCTGAATATTTTTATTAATCCCATCCTTTCATAAATCCAAGTGAGAATCCTAATTCACTGTTTGAGTTCACACTTCCACTTATTTTAAGTACTGCCCTTCCATTTTTAGAGGCTCTTGTATAACCTACTGCAACCGCTGTCTGCTGTTTATAAGCACTTATTGAAGCTCCTATTGCATTTTCACCAGGGTTTATTACCTGAGGTATACCTGCCATTGCCATAGCTGAAGCTGTACCTGCATCAGCACCTCTTTTAAATCCTCTAAGTTTATTATCAATATCTTTAGTTCCCGCTACTTCGTTTCTTACAGCTGCAAGCTGTGCTTCAGTAGCTACTCTTCCAACAGTTCCATCTTCATCTAAATTATCAAGAGTAACATTTGATGCTCCTGTAATTGTTCCAGTATTCGCATCATTTATGTTTACTGTACCGAATGAAGGTGTTTCAGACATAGCAACTTGAATATTATTACCGCTTATAGAAGTAGTAATATTTTTATTATCTCCAGTTATGCTAACTCTGCTTCCAAGAGTAGCCGCATGATCAGTTCCTGTATCAGCTCCAAATGTAATTGGAGAATTCTTAACTGCATCAAGCTGTGCCACATTTACTGCATCATTCGGATTTACTCCTGCTCCAAGGTTACTTATAGTTTTTCCACCTGCATTGATTCCGTTAGAATTCATGCTAGGTCCGTTGTTAGCAACGCTTACGCTGTCTACAACAATATCTCTCTTAGTAGCTACTGTATATTCATTTCCACCAGTAGCATTTGTAGATACTGTAACATCAATATTGTCTCCTGCTATAACTGTAGTTCTTTGGTTTGCGGCGTTATTTATTGAAGCTATTGCATCGTGGATATTATTTTGTCCTGTTCCACCGATATTATTTGTAGTAATTGTTCCATCCGGATTCAGTATAGTATTTCCACCAATTGAGTTTTTAATACTGTCAGCAACACCATGAAGCTGACTTCCATTTACAGCATCTTTACTAGTAGCTGTTATATCTCCGTTTGCAACATTTGTTACTTTTTTATTTCCTGCGTCTATTCCTGCTTTAGTTACTGAAGGTCCACCATTGATAGTAAGCCCGTTATCATCGATCTTAGTGTCTCCCGTTTTAACGCTTCCGTTAGTTCCTAAATCAATATTTTCAGCAAGTTTTACATTTAGAGTATTCGTAGCACTGTCTGCTTCCACTCCAATATTTCCACTTGTAAGGTTTCCAGTTGCTCCACCTTTTATATTCAGAGTTTCTCCAAGTTTTCTATCAATGTTGTTACCGCTATCTCCTGTAAATGTTATAGGATTATTAACAGCAGTATTCAGATTGTTAATTGCATTTGTATTGTTTGCAATATTCTGAGCATTATTATTTATAGAAGTTTGAAGGTTAGTCTGAACATCATGAAGTTGGCCACCATTTATAGCATCTTTACTTCCAGCACCAATAGTTCCGTCTGCAACATTTGTTATTTTCTTGTTACCGGCATCTACTCCGGCAGATGTTATACTAGGTCCGTTTACAATAGTTAATCCACCATTGTTCAGTAAAGCATCTCCAATTCTTAAGCTTCCTGCAGGTCCAAGATTCAAGTTAGGTGACAAGTTGTAAGTAAACTTGTTTCCAGTTGCATCGTAGCTTATTGCTATATTTCCGTCAGCATTTTCAAAGTCAATGTTTTCATCTTTTGCAATTCTATCTTTTGCTCCTCCGTTTGCACTTACAGTAAATGCTCCGGCGTTTATAGTATTTTGAACATTGTGAAGCTGGCCACCATTAACTGCCTCTTTGCTTCCTGGTGCAATAGTTCCATCAGCAACATCAGTAATTTTATTGTTACCAGCATTAATTCCTGAGTTATTTATGACTACGTTTCCTGTTGGAACTGTTACGCTGTCAAAATTAACATTTCTCTTAGTTGCGAAAGTAAAGTCTTTTCCATTTGTGTAATTTCGATATTATCTCCATCTTTAAATTTAACTGTATTTCCACCTTCAACTTTTTCTGCAGTCCCACTGTTAGCAACAACATTCCAAGCTGCTGTATCTTTAATCTTCTGTATTCCTGCTGGATCTAAGTTATCCAGCTTATTAGTAGCCGCATTGTTTATCTTATTTTTTGTAGCTTGTGTGAAGTCTAAGGTTACATCATCATTTGTTGCATTTGATGTTAAGTATGTTCCATCACCTTTAACATTGAACTTGATACCGCCAGTTTTATCTAAAGCCTGAGTATTAGTAGTTCCAGTATCTCCACCAAGTGAAACAGTGTTACTTGAAAGAGTGGCTACCTTATTTATCTTAGCCTTAGCATCCGGTGTTAAATCTAATGTAATGTCAGTTCCTGTGGCAGTAGAAGTCAGGTAATGAGTATCTCCACTCTTGACACCGAATTCAATACCCCCATTTTTGTCAAGACGTTCAGCAGTAGTGGAAGTAGAATCCCCTGATAACTTAATAGTGTTGCTTTTTAAGTTGTTCAATGCAGTAGTGTTGTTAGTTACACTAGTCTTAACATCGTGGAGCTGTCCACCGTTAACAGCATCAGTACTTCCTGCACCGACAGTACCGTCAGCAACGTTAGTAATTTTGTTTCCTCCGGCATTAATTCCTGAGTTATTTATGACTACGTTTCCTGTTGGAATTGTCACGCTGTCAAAAGTAACATCTCTCTTAGTGGCTATAGTGAAGTCTTTTCCAGCCTGAGTGATTTGGATATTATCCCCATTAAGGAATTTAACAGTATCCCCACCTTCAACTTTTTGAGCAGTCCCACTGTTAGCAACAACGTTCCAAGCTGCGGCATCCTTAGCTATATTCTGCACAGCAGTTTTAGAAACAGTTACTTCGTATGTAGCATTCTTATCTCCCAGGTTTTGTCCAGTAGAAGGGGCAACAGTGGCAATGTTGTCAGCAGCTGTCGAAGCGACAACTTTTTCAGTTGATGTAGCTGTTGCAGTTGCATTATTTATTGCATTGTTTAACTGACCTAAGTTAACTGCATGGTCATTAGCAGTACCGTCGGCAACGTTAGATATTGTCTTACCACCGGCATTGATACCACCAGTTTTTGTTATAGACGGTCCGCCAGTTATTGTCAGTCCACTATTATTTAATGTAGAATCTCCAATTTTAACACTTCCGTTTGTTCCAAGATTAACATTTTCAGCCAGCTTGATGTTCAATGTATCATTTCCGTTAGCTTCTACCGCGATATTGTTACTTGTAAGGTTTCCGGTTGCCCCACCTTTAATATTTAACTTTTCTCCCAGTTTTCTATCTACATCAGTTCCGCTATCTCCACCAAATGTCATAGGACTATTTTTAACAGCATTTAATTGCCCTAGATTAACCGCATCGTCATTATCAGTACCGTCATCAACATTAGTAATTTTGTTTCCTCCGGCATTAATTCCTGAGTTGTTTATGACTACGTTTCCTGCTCCAGCTGGGACTGTTACGCTGTTAAAATTAACATCTCTCTTAGTAGCTATAGTGAAGTCTTTTCCGGCCTGAGTGATTTGGATATTATCTCCATCAATGAATTTAACAGTATCCCCACCTTCAACTTTTTGAGCTGTCCCACTGTTAGCAACAACATTCCAAGCTGCGGCATCCTTAGCTATATTCTGCACAGCAGTTTTAGAAACAGTTACTTCGTATGTAGCATTCTTATCTCCCAGGTTTTGTCCAGTAGAAGGGGCAACAGTGGCAATGTTGTCAGCAGCTGTCGAAGCGACAACTTTTTCAGTTGATGTAGCTGTTGCAGTTGCATTATTTATTGCATTGTTTAACTGACCTAAGTTAACTGCATGGTCATTAGCAGTACCGTCGGCAACGTTAGATATTGTCTTACCACCGGCATTGATACCACCAGTTTTTGTTATAGACGGTCCGCCAGTTATTGTCAGTCCATTATTATTTAATGTAGAATCTCCAATTTTAACACTTCCGTTTGTTCCAAGATTAACATTTTCAGCCAGCTTGATGTTCAATGTGTCATTTCCGTTAGCTTCTACCGCGATATTGTTACTTGTAAGGTTTCCGGTTGCCCCACCTTTAACATTGAACTTGATACCGCCAGTTTTATCTAAAGCCTGAGTATTAGTAGTTCCAGTATCTCCACCAAGTGAAACAGTGTTACTTGAAAAGAGTGGCTACCTTATTTATCTTAGCCTTAGCATCCGGTGTTAAATCTAATGTAATGTCAGTTCCTGTGGCAGTAGAAGTCAGGTAATGAGTATCTCCACTCTTGACACCGAATTCAATACCCCCATTTTTTTGTCAAGACGTTCAGCAGTAGTGGAAGTAGAATCCCTGATAACTTAATAGTGTTGCTTTTTTTAAGTTGTTCAATGCAGTAGTGTTGTTAGTTACACTAGTCTTAACATCGTGGAGCTGTCCACCGTTAACAGCATCAGTACTTCCTGCACCGACAGTACCGTCAGCAACGTTAGTAATTTTGTTTCCTCCGGCATTAATTCCTGAGTTATTTATGACTACGTTTCCTGTTGGAATTGTCACGCTGTCAAAAGTAACATCTCTCTTAGTGGCTATAGTGAAGTCTTTTTCCAGCCTGAGTGATTTGGATATTATCCCCATTAAGGAATTTAACAGTATCCCCACCTTCAACTTTTTTTGAGCAGTCCCACTGTTAGCAACAACGTTCCAAGCTGCGGCATCCTTAGCTATATTCTGCACAGCAGTTTTAGAAACAGTTACTTCGTATGTAGCATTCTTATCTCCCAGGTTTTGTCCAGTAGAAGGGGCAACAGTGGCAATGTTGTCAGCAGCTGTCGAAGCGACAACTTTTTCAGTTGATGTAGCTGTTGCAGTTGCATTATTTATTGCATTGTTTAACTGACCTAAGTTAACTGCATGGTCATTAGCAGTACCGTCGGCAACGTTAGATATTGTCTTACCACCGGCATTGATACCACCAGTTTTTGTTATAGACGGTCCGCCAGTTATTGTCAGTCCATTATTATTTAATGTAGAATCTCCAATTTTAACACTTCCGTTTGTTCCAAGATTAACATTTTCAGCCAGCTTGATGTTCAATGTGTCATTTCCGTTAGCTTCTACCGCGATATTGTTACTTGTAAGGTTTCCGGTTGCCCCACCTTTAACATTGAACTTGATACCGCCAGTTTTATCTAAAGCCTGAGTATTAGTAGTTCCAGTATCTCCACCAAGTGAAACAGTGTTACTTGAAAGAGTGGCTACCTTATTTATCTTAGCCTTAGCATCCGGTGTTAAATCTAATGTAATGTCAGTTCCTGTGGCAGTAGAAGTCAGGTAATGAGTATCTCCACTCTTGACACCGAATTCAATACCCCCATTTTTGTCAAGACGTTCAGCAGTAGTGGAAGTAGAATCCCCTGATAACTTAATAGTGTTGCTTTTTAAGTTGTTCAATGCAGTAGTGTTGTTAGTTACACTAGTCTTAACATCGTGGAGCTGTCCACCGTTAACAGCATCAGTACTTCCTGCACCGACAGTACCGTCAGCAACGTTAGTAATTTTGTTTCCTCCGGCATTAATTCCTGAGTTATTTATGACTACGTTTCCTGTTGGAATTGTCACGCTGTCAAAAGTAACATCTCTCTTAGTGGCTATAGTGAAGTCTTTTCCAGCCTGAGTGATTTGGATATTATCCCCATTAAGGAATTTAACAGTATCCCCACCTTCAACTTTTTGAGCTGTCCCACTGTTAGCAACAACATTCCAAGCTGCGGCATCCTTAGCTATATTCTGCACAGCAGTTTTAGAAACAGTTACTTCGTATGTAGCATTCTTATCTCCCAGGTTTTGTCCAGTAGAAGGGGCAACAGTGGCAATGTTGTCAGCAGCTGTCGAAGCGACAACTTTTTCAGTTGATGTAGCTGTTGCAGTTGCATTATTTATTGCATTGTTTAACTGACCTAAGTTAACTGCATGGTCATTAGCAGTACCGTCGGCAACGTTAGATATTGTCTTACCACCGGCATTGATACCACCAGTTTTTGTTATAGACGGTCCGCCAGTTATTGTCAGTCCATTATTATTTAATGTAGAATCTCCAATTTTAACACTTCCGTTTGTTCCAAGATTAACATTTTCAGCCAGCTTGATGTTCAATGTATCATTTCCGTTAGCTTCTACCGCGATATTGTTACTTGTAAGGTTTCCGGTTGCCCCACCTTTAATATTTAACTTTTCTCCCAGTTTTCTATCTACATCAGTTCCGCTATCTCCACCAAATGTCATAGGACTATTTTTAACAGCATTTAATTGCCCTAGATTAACCGCATCGTCATTATCAGTACCGTCATCAACATTAGTAATTTTGTTTCCTCCGGCATTAATTCCTGAGTTGTTTATGACTACGTTTCCTGTTGGAATTGTCACGCTGTCAAAAGTAACATCTCTCTTAGTGGCTATAGTGAAGTCTTTTCCAGCCTGAGTGATTTGGATATTATCCCCATTAAGGAATTTAACAGTATCCCCACCTTCAACTTTTTGAGCAGTCCCACTGTTAGCAACAACATTCCAAGCTGCGGCATCCTTAGCTATATTCTGCACAGCAGTTTTAGAAACAGTTACTTCGTATGTAGCATTCTTATCTCCCAGGTTTTGTCCAGTAGAAGGGGCAACAGTGGCAATGTTGTCAGCAGCTGTCGAAGCGACAACTTTTTCAGTTGATGTAGCTGTTGCAGTTGCATTATTTATTGCATTGTTTAACTGACCTAAGTTAACTGCATGGTCATTAGCAGTACCGTCGGCAACGTTAGATATTGTCTTACCACCGGCATTGATACCACCAGTTTTTTTGTTATAGACGATCTGCCAGTTATTGTCAGTCCATTATTATTTAATGTAGAATCTCCAATTTTAACACTTCCGTTTGTTCCAAGATTAACATTTTCAGCCAGCTTGATGTTCAATGTGTCATTTCCGTTAGCTTCTACCGCGATATTGTTACTTGTAAGGTTTCCGGTTGCCCCACCTTTAACATTGAACTTGATACCGCCAGTTTTATCTAAAGCCTGAGTATTAGTAGTTCCAGTATCTCCACCAAGTGAAACAGTGTTACTTGAAAGAGTGGCTACCTTATTTATCTTAGCCTTAGCATCCGGTGTTAAATCTAATGTAATGTCAGTTCCTGTGGCAGTAGAAGTCAGGTAATGAGTATCTCCACTCTTGACACCGAATTCAATACCCCCATTTTTGTCAAGACGTTCAGCAGTAGTGGAAGTAGAATCCCCTGATAACTTAATAGTGTTGCTTTTTAAGTTGTTCAATGCAGTAGTGTTGTTAGTTACACTAGTCTTAACATCGTGGAGCTGTCCACCGTTAACAGCATCAGTACTTCCTGCACCGACAGTACCGTCAGCAACGTTAGTAATTTTGTTTCCTCCGGCATTGATACCACCAGTTTTTGTTATAGACGGTCCGCCAGTTATTGTCAGTCCATTATTATTTAATGTAGAATCTCCAATTTTAACGCTTCCGTTTGTTCCAAGATTAACATTTTCAGCCAGCTTGATGTTCAATGTGTCATTTCCGTCAGCTTCTACCGCGATATTGTTACTTGTAAGGTTTCCGGTTGCCCCACCTTTAACATTTAACTTTTCTCCCAGTTTTCTATCTACATCAGTTCCGCTATCTCCACCAAATGTCATAGGACTATTTTTAACAGCATTTAACTGACCTAAGTTAACTGCATGGTCATTATCAGTACCGTTGGCAACGTTAGATATTGTCTTACCACCGGCATTAATTCCTGAGTTATTTATGACTACGTTTCCTGTTGGAATTGTCACGCTGTCAAAAGTAACGTCTTTCTTAGTGGCTATAGTGAAATCTTTTCCAGCCTGAGTGATTTGGATATTATCCCCATTAAGGAATTTAACAGTGTCCCCACCTTCAACTTTTTGAGCTGTCCCACTGTTAGCAACAACGTTCCAAGCTGCAGTATCTTTAATCTTCTGTACTCCGGCAGGATCCAGATTATCTAATTTTTTTGTTGCAGCATTATTTATTTTATCCTTAACATCTTGCTTAAGTTCCATTGTAATTGTATTTCCTGCAGCAGTTGATGTTAAGTATGTTCCATCACCTTTTACAGTAAGTGTCTGGTCATGAAGACGTACGTCTGCTCCTCCAGAAGTAGTATTTCCTGCTATTTTAAGGTTTGTAGACTTTAACTGCGCTACGTTTACTGCGTCAGTATCTTCCTTACCTGCGGCAACTCCTGTAATTTGACGGGTTTTATTTGCACCGTCTCCCACAGATACTGCTGCCATATTAGCAGTTTTAGCGGTTCCTGCAAGTCCTGAGTAAACATTTGAACGGCCGTCAGCCATATCAAATCCTGTTACACCTGCAGCTGTAGTTGCTTTAGATTCACTTCCAAGAGCAACTCCGTTTGCTATAGTTGCACTTGAATCCTTACCGATAGCTACTGCATTAGTTCCTGCTGAACCTACATTTGCTTTTGTACCAAATGCGACAGAACTTTCAGCCTGTGCTTTTGCGTTTGCACCTATTGCTGTAGCTCTAGCCGCTGTTGCCTGAGTATTATCTCCTCTTCCTTGTTCCAATGTAGCTGTGTTGGCATTTGTAATACCCCCGATTGCGATAGCCTGTTCGTGAGTAGCGTCAGAAGCCGCTCCGACTGCGATACTTCCTCCTAATCCACCATCAGCTGTAGAACCACCTCTTGCTGCAACCCCTAAAGCAACTGATCCTGTTGATATTGTGGAAGATTGTCTACCACTACTTATAGAGTTAGCTCCTTTTGCATATGCTCCTACCCCTGTTGCGATAGATGAAGTTCCTTCAGCATTAGAAAAATAACCTAAAGCAAGACTCAGGTTTTTAGAACGTGCTCCTACCCCCATACTCATTCCCTGATAATCAGAGTATGAATTTGCCCCTATTGCAATACCTTGTGTTCCGACATAACTTGGATCAGCGTAGATATTGTTTTGTGCAAGGCTGGTACCCATGTATGTACTGTTATCATCATTTTTATAACGCCCGATTGTTGAACCGGAATTACCTGTTGTATTATCAACTTTAGCTTCGTGCCCTATTGCTACTGAACCTTCTGAATTAGTAGTTGCTTTATTACCAATTACAACACTGTTTTTACCAGTTTTTGTCCATTGAGTAGGTGCTCCAGGATTCATAACCTGTTCTGTGGTTTTTGCCCCGTTACCTACAACAACGGCATTTTCTGCTGTAACAGTTGCACTGGCGTTTGGTCCTATAGCTATTGAGTTTGTAGCTAAAGCTCCTTTATTATCTGCGTTTCCTGTTTCTGTAGAATTTATAGATACGTATTTAAATCTGTCCTGTAAAGTTTGGGCTACTGAATATAACTGCGATCCGTTTACCGCATCAGTAGATGTTGCACTGATGTTACCTGCCGCAACATTTTTAATTTGACGGTTAAATGTACCGTTTTTACCTATGGAAACAACGTCTCCAACTTTGGTACCGCTTCCACCGGCAAAGTTGCTGTATGTGACACCGTTTATTGTTGCAGAAGTTTCCTGAGTACCTGCGGCATTAACTGTAGTTGCACCTCCTCCAATAGCTACAGAGTTGTCAAGGTCAGCCACTGCACCTGTTCCTACGGCAGTTGCATTTACTTTATTAGCCTTGGACATAGTACCGATAGCAAGTGATAAATCCCCTGATATTGATTTAACACCAAGGGCTACTGCACCACTTCCTGATTTTGTTGCATTAAAACTTGTAATATCCCCAGGTGCCACTCCAGCCAGATCACTCATTGCTGTTGAAAGGCTAGCGGTTTTCGAACCTGAACCTAATGTATACGTTACTGATTTAGTAGCAGCTTTTTGAAGATCGTCTCCCCCTATTGCTATGGATGAATGTCCTTCAGCTATAGTATCTCCCCCTATTGCTATAGATTGATCCCCCTTTGCCCAAGCTCCTCCGGAATCATTATTTTTAGAGGTTCCTGTTCTTGTTGATCCACTTCCTCCTATTGCTATTCCTTGAGATGTATGAACTAAGGTATTATTATCATCTCCAACCATGGCATTTGCACCTATGATTACATTATAACCTCTTGTTTTACTAGTAGTGTTAGGTAGTGTTTTGGCATTTAGTCCTTGATTGTATAAACCTGCCCCTGCTCCGATGGCAACATCAGACTCTCTGAGAGCTGTAGCATTTTCTCCTATTGCTACAGCTTTGTTATAACCTGTAAAAGAACCTTTACCTGTTGCGATAGCACTCATACCATTTGCAATGGCACCATCACCACAGGCTATTGCGTCACTACCTGGTGCACTTCCTAGAGTTGTAGGATTTCCTGTAGTTACCCCGGTAACTCTAACTGTACAAACATTTCCTCCATACAGTTTCTTATCTTCTGTTGTTATTGTCCCTGCAGCTACTGCAGCTGCCAGGAAACATAATTTATTTTTAAGTTTTCCCTTTTGCGTTTTTCTTCCTTCTTCCTTCTTTCTACTCATTATATCTCCTTATTCTCAATTATTTTTCGTTTTATTGTACATTGTATCAAATAAGTTACAAAAATACAAGCAATTTCTTAAGTTATTCTTTGCACAAAATTTTTGATGTTTGAATTTTATACTTATAAACTTCCTTTAACCTAGTAATCAAGACAATTAAGAAAAAAACAGCGTTTGACATTACGAATGTTTTTTTATTATGGTTGTGTAACTTTAGAAAAAAATAAAAATGCTTTGTTATTTTTTTCATCTGAACGGAGTATTTTTTTATTATTGATAAATTGAAGAAAAACCATAATATATCGAGATATATTATGGTTGTTTTAAAAAAGTATAGTATGAAAGAATAATTTTTTTATTTTTAAAAAAATGATGTTATTAGTTAATATATAATTAACGAATGTTAACAAATTGTAGAAAAAAATCTTTGCAAAAGCATTATAATACAAGTGAAAAAGTTGTCTCATGAGCAGGAACATATTTACTGACATAAATAACAAATCTTAAAAAAATTCTTTCTTATCTGTTAAGATATGAAATGTCTATAAATAGTGAAAAATTCCTGCCTTGTGAGACAACTCCCATAATTTATGTTTTATACGGGTAAAAATTTAGTAAATGAAAGGATATATTGTATCCATATTTTCATTATTTTTTTAGATAGTTTTCTGATTTTTAAAAATAATTCAGGTGCAGAAACTATTTCAAGCTTTTCATTAATTTCAAAAATTAAAGGCTTTCCTGTAGGAAGATTTAATTCCAGTATTTTTTTATTGTCAATTTTCAGTAGATACTGGATTAAAGCCCTTAAACTGTTTCCATGAGCGGCTACAATTACATTTTTCCCTTTTTCTATTTCCTTTGAGATATGTGAATCCCAATATGGCAGTACTCTGTGAATTGTATCTTTCAGGCTTTCCCCTCTAGGACATTCATCAGCTGGGATGTCTTTATATCTTTTCTGAAATAGTGGATAGTTTTCCTTGTCATCGGTGCTTATCTGTGGAGGAGCCACATCAAAACTTCTTCTCCATATGTGAACCTGTTCATCGCCATATTTTTTAGCAGTTTCAGCCTTGTTCAGCCCCTGCAGTGCCCCGTAATGTCTTTCATTAAGTCTCCAAGTCTTATAAACAGGGATATATAGCTGGTCAATTTCTTCAAGTATGTAGTTCAAGGTTTTGATAGCCCTCTTCTGAAAGGATGTAAAGGCAACATCAAAAACATATCCGAGTTCCTTTAAAGATTTTCCTGCGGCTTTTGCTTCATTTATCCCTTTTTCAGTCAGGTCAACATCAACCCATCCGGTAAATCTGTTCTGAAGATTCCATTCGCTTTCTCCATGTCTTACAAGTACTAATTTCATAAAATTACCTCCTGTGTGTAAAAATTAATTGTAACAGATATTCTCCATACAATTTTATTATATACCTATCAGATAAAAAAATAAAGGAATAAGGTAAAAATCTCAAATAAATATGGTATAATGCTTAAAGCATCAGTTATTTCGGAAGGAAAGACTTAGAATGGATAAAAATCTGTAATAACTGTCATATAGAAAAATTACTGAAGGAATTGGAAGAAGGCAGATGAAAACAAATGAAATAGTAATAGGAACAAGAGGGAGCATTCTGGCCCTCGTACAGGCAGAAAAAGTACAGAAAATGCTGACTGAAAAATATGAAGAATTAAGAAAAAAAGATGATTTTAAAGGGATAAAAGGATTTGACAGGGATTTACCGTTAAATGTAAGTCTTGAAGTTATAACCACAACAGGAGATAAGAATCTGAAAAACTTTTCTGAAATGAAAAAGGCGGTACAGAAGGAACTTTTTGTAAAAGAAATAGAAAAGGAAATGATCGAAGGGAAGGTAGATCTGGCGGTGCACTCCTTAAAGGATATGCCACTTCGTACTCCTGAAGGCCTTTTAAATGCATGTTTTCCTTTGAGGGAAGATAACAGGGATGTGCTTATTTCAAGAAATGGATTAAAGTTAAGTGAGTTGCCTAAAAATTCCGTAGTTGGAACTGGAAGTGCAAGGAGAGAAAAGGAAATACTGAATTTAAGAAAGGATGTCCAGGTAAAACCTATCCGTGGAAATATTCATACAAGACTGAAAAAACTTGACGATGGTGAGTATGATGCAATAGTTCTTGCGGCCGCAGGGATGAAAAGGGCAAAACTTGAAGACAGAATAACAGAATATTTTGATGTTGATACATTTATGCCTGCACCTGGTCAGGGAATACTGTGCATACAGTGCAGGGAAAATGATGAAAGGATAAGGGCTCTGCTTGAAATAATAAATGATAGCGAAGTTACCCTCATGTGTCAGGCTGAAAGGGAATTTTCCAGAATATTCAATGGAGGATGCCACACACCGATAGGATGTTCTTCTGTCATTGAAGGAAGTACATTGAAGCTGAAGGGCATGTACAGTAAAGATGGAAAAAGAATATTTAAGCAGGTGGAAGGTGACAAAAATAAGGCAGGGGAACTTGCAGAAAAATTAGCCAGGGAGATAAGAAATGAATAATAAAGGGAAAGTTTACATTGCCGGAGCAGGATGTGGAAATGAAGGGCTTATAACAGTGAAGCTTAAAAGTGTAATGGAAAAGGCTGAATGCATAATTTACGACAGGCTTGTAAATGAAAGCATACTGCAATATATGAAACCTGATGCGGAGCTTATTTACATGGGAAAGGAAAATGTAGAAGGTGGAGAACTTCAGAAAAAGATAAATGAAATGATAGTCAGAAAAAGCAAGGAAGGACTGACTGTATTAAGGCTTAAAGGTGGAGATCCCTTTGTGTTTGGGCGTGGTGGGGAAGAAATAGAAGCCCTTATACCAGAAAATATAGATTTTGAAGTAATTCCCGGAATAAGTTCGGCAATTGCTGTTCCTACCTATGCTGGAATACCTGTAACACACAGGGGGATAAACACTTCCTTTCATGTATTTACAGGGCATATGAAAAAAGATGGAATTGAGCATGATTACGGAACTGTTGCAAAACTGGAAGGAACTCTGGTTTTTCTAATGGGACTTGGCAATCTTGAAAAAATCACGGAAAATCTTATAAAACATGGAAAAATGCCTGAAACTCCGGTGGCAGTTATAAAAAATGGAACAACTGCAAAACAGGAAACATACACGGGAACATTGGGAACAATAGCAGGGATTGTAAGAGAAAATAATGTTAAAGCGCCGGTTATAATAATAATTGGTGAAGTGGTAAATTTAAGGGAAAAAATGAAATGGTTTGAAAATATGCCGTTATTTGGTAAAAATATACTGGTTACGAGAAATAGGGATAAACAGGAGGAAATTACAAGTAAAATAATTGAGTTTGGAGGTCAGGCCATAAATATTCCTTTTATAAATATAGAATATCTTGATTTTGAAATGCCGGATCTTTCAAAATACAGCACACTTTTGTTTAACAGCCTGAATTCAGTAATTGGATTTATGAGGAAAATAAAGGATATGAGGGTGCTGGGGCACTTAAAAATAGGTGTTGTAGGGAAAAAAACAGATGAGGAAATGAAAAAATACAGGATAATTCCGGATTTCTATCCAAAAGAATATACAGTGGAAAAACTTGCCGCTGAAAGTGTAAACTTTACAGAAGAAGGAGAGAATATATTGTTTATAGTATCTGATCTGTCTCCTGTAAATGAAGAAAAATATACGGAATTATACAATAGAAATTATGACAAACTTGTGGTGTATAATACGCATAAACTGAAAATTGACAGGGAAAAAGCAAAAAAATATGCGAAGGAAAGCGATATACTGATGTTTCTGAGTTCGTCAACTTTCGAGTCTTTTGCTGACAGTATTAATTTAAGTGAAAATAGTGAAATGAAGGAAATGCTAAGTGGGAAAACACTCGCTTCAATAGGCCCTGTTACAACAAAAACAATAGAAAAGTATGGACTGAAAGTAGGAATAGAAGCAGAAGAATATACTGAAAAGGGACTTCTTAAGGCAATTCTTGATAAAACTGCTTCGGAAAAATAAAATATATGAAAATTTTCAGTTTGTTTTCATTTTAAAATGGTATATAATGTATACACAAAATAAAGAAGGAAGAAGGAACAACAGATGAGAAAAGTACTTTTAGTAACAGCAATATTAGCAGTATCAGTTTTAGGAATGTCAGCAACAACATCAGCCGGATATGTAAATAAGGCAGCAGGAAAAGCATCAGTTGCAACAGGGAAAATATCAGAAAAAACAGCTGAGGCAACAGCTTTAAATTTTATTAATATTTATTACAGTAATTTACGAAATCAAATAGATGACAGTAAATGGTTTGAAGCACAGCCACTTACCAATAATTTTAAAAAAAGTATAAAAAAATCAGGAAAGAGCTATAGAAATATCGGAGCAGATTTTATCTGGGGAAAAAAAGTAAGTAAAAGCAGACCAGGAATTTTTCCAGAAAAATATTCAGTAGACTATACTCCAATATTTGGTGCAAGAATATTTTATTTAGATGAAAAATTCGGTTTTTTTGCAGTAAAAATCATATGATAAGAAAAACAGGAATTGTTACTCTGAAGGATGAAAAAAACAGAAATAGAACTACCTGTAAAAAGTAGTGAATGTTAAAGGAAAATGGTTAATAGAAGGAGCAGGGACTGTAAATATTTCCGAATAGAAAAAATAGAATAAATATAATGGTATGAGAGCTTGAAATTGCTCTCATATTTAGTTACAATATAAATTAAATAGAGTATTAGAGGAAGAAGGGATTTCTTTGCGTTATTCAAAAATTCTGGATGAAACAATAAAAAATATAGTGCCTGCCAGCAGGGAAAGAATGGCAGAAAAGGAAAGGGAACTGAATTCTCTCCTGAAGACACCGAAAGGCCTTGGAAAGCTTGAAGATCTGGCAATACAGCTTGAAGGAATAAAGAAGGATTACAGGCCTGAAAAGAAAATAGTCGTTGTAATGGCTGCAGATAATGGAGTGGAAAGGGAAAAAGTCAGCAAATCAAAGAGAATCATTACCCAGTATGTGGTGGAAGCCATGCTGCAGGGGAAATCCTCCATAAATGCCCTTGGAAAGACATTTGGAGCAGATATTGAGGTAGTTGACCTTGGAATAGATGAAGCTGCTGACCCGGAAGGGAAAATAAGTCTCGAAGGAATTATAAAAAGGAAACTTATGGAGACAGGAACTCATAATATAGCCGAAGGACCAGCAATGGCTTATGATACAGCTGTAAAGGCTATTGAAACAGGAATAGAAATAGCCGATATTTTTGCTGAAAAGGGATATAACCTTTTTGCCACAGGAGAAATGGGAATAGGAAATACCACTACAAGCAGTGCAGTACTGAGGGTTCTTACTGATTTGCCACTGGATGATATTACAGGATACGGGAGCGGAATAGATGACAGAACTCTTGAGCATAAAAAAAATGTTATAAGGAAAGCGATTGATGTGAATAATGGTAAAGAAAAAATAGATGTTTCTGATGTGGCTGATGTACTGTCAAAGGTTGGAGGACTTGATATTGCAGGAATGGCAGGGGTATACCTTGGATGTGCCAAAAATGGCATTCCAGTTGTAATAGACGGATTTATTTCATCGGTGGCGGCACTATGTGCATACAGGCTGTGTGAGAATGTAAAAGACTATATGATTCCTTCACATATGAGTGAAGAGCCTGGAATGAAGTACATTATAAAGGAACTTGGAATGGAGCTATTTCTTGCTATGAATATGAAACTGGGGGAAGGAACAGGAGCTGTAATGATGTTTCCTGTAATAGAAGCGGCATGTAATATAACCCGTACAGTTAGAAAATATCCTGAAGTATAAAAGGAAAGGGGATTAAGGAAATGATAGGAACTTGTAATGATAAAAATGATAAAGTACTGAAATTATACATTGTAAGGCATGGAGAAACAGAATGGAATGTAATTAAAAGGTTTCAGGGGCAGCTGAATACACCATTAACGGAAAAGGGAATGGAGAAATTAAGGAAAACAGGGAAAAAGCTGGAGAATGTTTTATTTGATGAGGTTTATACAAGTGAACTGGGAAGAACTGTAGCATCTGCCGAAATAATTTTAAATGAAAACAGAGGATATAAGAATAAAAAACGGGAACTGAAAAAACTTGCCGAATTAAATGAAGTTTATTTTGGAGTATGGCAGGGATTGACTTATGAGGAAGTTTTCCTGAAATATCCTGAAGAAGGGAACAATTATTTCTATAATGTGAAAAATTATAAGGCTGAAAATGTGGAGGCTGAAAAGCTGGAGGATGCTCTGGAGAGATTTTTAAAAGGGATAAATAAAATACTTGATAGCCATGAATCAGGAAATATACTTGTAGTAACTCACGGAACAGTATTTGAGATGTTTATGAATTATGTGGCAAATGACAGTATATTTGATATTGATGAAAGAACTCTTATGGGTAACGGAGATTATAAGGTTTTCAGTTATAAAGATGGAAAATTTCAGGAGGAAATGGATAAATGATATGGATAGTCGGAGGAACAAAGGATTCAAGGGAAATATTTGAAAAACTAGCAGAAGAAACGGGCATAAGCATACTTGTCAGTACAGCAACAGAATATGGCGGAAAACTTCTTGAAGAATATATTGAAAAAAATAGAAATGACAAAAGGGAACTGAAGGTAATGTCTGAAAGACTTAATGAAGGACAGATGAAGGAGCTTATCCTGAAGGAAAAATATAAGTCTTATTGTGGATGCCAGTCATCCTTATGCTGTAAATGTGAGCAATTCTGTAATAAAAAGTGACAGATGAAATGAATGTGGGATATATAAGATTTGAGAGGAAAATGCTTGATTATGGCAGTGAAAAATGTGAAAAAAAGTTTGATTCTGTCGTTGATGTTACTGAATTTGTAAGAAAAAAATGGAAGGTAAAAATATACTGAGCACCCTCGGTTCAAACAATCTGGAAGAAATAAAGCCAATGGGAGAAAAAAATAATCTTTATGTGAGAATACTTCCTACGGTGGATTCTGTAAAAAAAGCAGAAGATTTGAGATATCTCCCCTCAAAAATAATAGCAATACAGGGGCCTGTGAGTAAAGTGCTTAACAAGGCAATGCTCGAGTCCTATAAAATAGATTACCTTATAACAAAGGAAAGTGGAGCAACAGGGGGAGAAATTGAAAAGATAGAAGCCTGCAGGGAATACGGGACAAGAGTTCTTGTAGTAAAAAGACCCTATGTCAATTATGGAAAAGTTTACAATGAAATTAATGAACTAGTAGAAGATGTGAAAAATAAAGTATTGTAACAGAAAATGTAAGTGAATACAGGATAATATAAAATACAGAATGAGGTTACTTATGGACAGATTTTTTAAATTTCTAAATTCAGACAGGTATCAGTATGCTGAAAGTGAAATATACCTGAAAAACAATATGCATAATCAGACTGCTGTTTTCGATGTATTTTTACGTACCAAAAATGAAAATGACTGTGCCGTAGTTTATGGGATATCTGATGTGCTGGAACTCATAGAAATACTGAATGAAACATCTTACAAAAATAGAAAAAAATATTTGTCAGAATTATCGGATAATGAAGATTTTATAGAATATATGGCCAATATGAAGTTTACAGGTTCAATCAGGGGAGTGAGGGAAGGGGAAATTGTTTTTTCAAACGAACCTGTTCTTACAATTACAGCACCTCTGATTCAGGGAAAAATACTGGAAACGCCAATCCTGAATGTGCTGAACTATCAGATTCTTACAGCAACGGTAACATCAAAAATTGTACAGGCGGCAGGTGGCAGGGATGTACTGTTTTTCGGAACAAGGAGAGTGCCGGGCTTTGAAGCTGCAATGTCTATGACGAAGGCCTGTTACATGACAGGATGCATATCCCATTCAAATATTATGGGGGAATACTTCTATAATTTAAAAAGCACTGGAACTATGACACATGGATTTATTCAAAGTTTTGGTATGGGTGAAGATTCAGAATACAGGGCATTTGACCAGTTTATAAAAACATATAGAAATAAAAAATATCCTTTAGTAATGCTAGTTGATACATATGATACAATGAAAAGTGGTATAACAGCCACAATAAGGGCGTTTAAGGATAATGGAATAAATGACGGATATGAAGGAATGTATGGAATCAGGATAGATTCAGGAAATCTGGGGGAATTATCAAAAAAATGCAGGAAAATTTTAAATGAAAATGGATTTTTCAAGGCAAAAATAATTCTAACAGGAGGGCTTGATGAAAAAAGAATAAAAGAACTTATAGAAAACAGAGCAGAAGTTGATGTATTTGGCGTAGGAGATGCCATTGCACTGCCTGAAAAGGAAATAAGCACTGTATATAAAATGTCTAAAATTGGTGAAGCTGATGTAATGAAAATTTCTGATGAAGAGCAGAAAACTTCATTGCCTGGAAGCAAGGTACTGTACAGAATTTATGAAAATAATGATTTTACGGATGTTATAATGCTTGAAAAAGAAACACCGGAAGGGAAAAATGTAAAAAAACTTACAGTTGACTACATAAAAAATGGAGAAAAAATCGAAGAAAACAACCGATTATTAGGATTGGAGGAAGCTAAAAAGTACTATGAAGATAATTTGCTATACCTTCAAAAAAATATATAGTGAAAAAAAGAAAAAAAGAAACAGGATAAATCTTTCAGAAAATTTAAAGAATCTGAAGGAAAAACCTTATAAAAAGAAAAAAAGTTGATATTTAACTGATATGTTTTTTTATAATATAGAAAGAATACGTTAGAAGGAAAGTAAAATGATAAAAAGGATTTATAATTTTATTACAGTTTATGACAAGGATTCCTGTTCCCGTGAAAGTCGAATATGATGAGGAAAAATTGGGAAAAGCAATAAAGTTTTTTCCTCTGGTGGGATTGATAATAGGTTTTTTTCTGTTTACAGTAAATTTTTTTGCCGGAAAGGTTACAGATAACAGGCAGATTACCGCAGTAATTATAATAATGGCAGAAATACTGGTAACAGGCCTTATACATATTGACGGACTGGCAGATACTGCCGATGGGCTTTTCAGCTATGTAGACAAGGAAAGAATGCTTGAAATAATGAAGGATTCAAGAATAGGAACAAATGGAACGGTGGCACTTATACTGTATTTTCTGGCAAAGGCCGTGTTTCTTGCGGCAGTGAAGCCGGAATACATTCTCCTTTACCCAATAATTTCAAGAATGGCCACATCGATAAATGCAGGACTGGGGGAATACGCCAGAAAAAAGGGTATGAGTAACGGGATAATTGAGAAAAATGGGAAAACGGATGCGGCTATTTCTATTCTTATAACAGCAGTACTATCTTTTATAATATTGGGATTGAAGGGACTGATTGTTTTAGCATTGGCAATACTGTTCATACTTTTTTTCATGGAAAATGTAAAAAGAAAAATAGGTGGAATAACAGGGGATACTATGGGAGCATCCCTTGAACTTACTGCAATATTAGTTCTGTTTGCAGGAATAATATTGAAATAATATAAAAAAATAAAAAATTAGGAGAAGGAGAGGATTATGTTTTTTCCATTATTTGTAAATGTTGAAAATAAAGAAGTATTAATTATTGGTGGAGGAAAAATAGGTGGAAGGAAAGCACAGACTTTAAGGGAATACGGGGCAAATGTTACTGTGTATTCTGAAAAAGTTACAGAAGAAACAATACTGGCAGATGAAAATATAAAAGTAGTAAATAAAAATGTATCAAATGATGAAGCAGAAATAAGAGAACTTGTAAAAAAATATTTTCTTGTGGTGGCTGCTACAGATGATATGGAATTAAACGATAAGATATCACATGTGTGCATGAATGAAAATATTCTTGTAAACAATGTTTCTTCAAAGACTGAAATGAATGCCATGTTTACGGCAGTTGTGAAAAATGATGAATTTCAGATAGGGATAGGATCTTATGGTAAAAGCTGTAGAAGGTCGAAGGCATTAAAGGGAAAAGTGCAGGGGCTTATAGACGAAATTTCAAAAACAGAAAAAGAGGTTAAAAATGTATAAAAGACACAGAAAATTGAGAAACAGCAGTGCAATAAGAAATTTAGTCAAAAATATTTATCTTGAAAAGGGAGATCTGATATATCCTATTTTTATTGAAGAAGGGGAAAATGTAAAAAGGGAAATTAATTCAATGCCCGGAATTTTTAGATATTCAATCGACAGGCTTGATGAAGAGATGGAAGAACTGAAAAAACTTGGAATAAGTTCCATATTGCTGTTTGGGATACCTTTACATAAGGATGAGTGTGCTACGGAAGGGTATAATGAAAATGGGGTCATTCAGAATGCGATAAGATATATAAAGAAAAAATATCCTGAATTTTTAGTCATTGGAGATGTATGCTGCTGTGAATATACAAGTCATGGCCATTGCGGAATACTTGATGAAAAAGGAAATGTGAAAAATGATGAAACTCTGGAAGTGCTGTCAAAAATAGCATTGTCCTATGCAAAGGCAGGTGTGGATATAGTTGCACCTTCAGATATGATGGACGGAAGAGTGAGAAAAATATCGGAAGTTCTTTCAGAAAATGGATTTAACAATATTCCGATTATGTGTTATTCCGTAAAATATTCATCTTCATTTTATGGGCCTTTCAGGGAAGCGGCAGGTTCAGCACCAAAATTTGGAGACAGAAAATCCTATCAGATGGATTTCAGATATTCAGGAGATGCACTGAGTGAAGTGGAAGCTGATCTCATACAGGGGGCTGACATGGTAATAATAAAGCCTGCAATGGCTTATCTGGATATACTTTATAAAATTAAGGAAAATTTTGGAGTTCCTGTTATAGCCTACAGTGTTTCAGGAGAATATTCCATGATAAAGGCTGCGGCAATTAATGGCTGGATAGATGAAAAAAGTATAGTCATGGAACAGATGTACGCTTTTAAAAGGGCAGGAGCAAATGCGGTGATAACTTATTTTGCAAAGGATGTGGCACGATATATTGATGAGGGATAATTTTTAAAAATCAATATATAGGAGATGAAAAAACTATATTTATTTCATTTATTATAATTTTACTTATATAAAACAGTCATTCATTAAGAAAAAATCAAAAACTCGCCAAAGGCTCAGACATTGATTTTTTCTAAATTCATTTCCTGTTTTATATTGTAAAAATTCTAAATAATTCATAAATATAGTTTTTTTCTTTATATAGATTTTTAGAATTATAGCAATGTGAAAAATTAAAGAAGAGTAGTTTTTTTAATTGTTATTTTTTTTATTCCTCTATAATCATTTTATTTATAATTTTTTTATTAGTTTTTTTACTTAGTAGATTTCTCCTGTAAGCCCTTCTATAACTATCAAAAAAATATAATAATATATAGGGAAAAATATAAAAAAATACCCAAGTATATCTTAATAGCTTCTTCATTAAGGTGAAACCCATTATCATTGAAACTTTTATCTATCACGTTAATGAAACAGAATATAAAAAGAAGAAGTTATTGCTTGTCCAGGAGTAAGATCAAGAATAGAAATTTTCTTGATTTTATTCTCTAAATATTCTTCAAAAATTTGTCAAATTTTTCTATTTTGTTTTTTTCCTTTAAATATTTTATTTGCCTTTCCTTTTTAAAGCATTTTTTTAAGTGAGTCTTCATATAGAAGATAGAAAACTACATAGCAAGCAAAAAGATAAGATAATATATATTATAGCGAAAAAAATATATTTTAACAAAAAAATAGTAATACTGAAAGAACAAAAAAATATAATTACAAATAGAGCAATAATTTTATTTTGCTTATTATTAAGTTTTTTTAAATTCAGAACGGTACTCTTTTTCCAGTTCAAAAATACTTTTTTTCGTTATCATTCATGTTAAACACCTCTTTCATTTTTTTTATATAATCATTATAGCATATATTAATATATATCCTAAATTAAGTATTTTTAGAAAATAAATAGTACTTGTATATGCTTCAAAAAAATAAAAATATAATAAAATTAAAAATAATATCTGAAAGGAGGCTGCACGGTAATTTGTGCAGGAAAAAAATATGGGAAAAGCAATTCTTGTAACGAGTTTTGGGACTTCACATAAAGATACGAGGGAAAAATGCCTTGATGTGATAGAAAATAAAGTAAAAGAAAAATATGGGCAGGAAAAGGTTGAAAGGGCCTACACTTCAGGGATTATAAGAAGGATAATAGAAAAAAGGGAAGGAATTCATATATATGATCAGAAGGAAGGTCTGGAAGCTTTGAAAAACAAGGGATATAATGAGATAATAACAATGTCTCTGCATATTCTTGGAGGAATTGAATATTCCAAACTGGATGACAGCTATGGGAAAGTAACAGAACCTCTTTTAAAGGCAGAAGAAGATTATCTGAAGATTGTAAATAATGAGGAATTCAACAATTTAGAAGGAAACGACGCAATCGTATTTATGGGACATGGAACAGAAAGTGCCGCAGACAGTACATATCAGAAATTGCAGGAGGAATATATAAAAGCTGGGAAAAATAATATTTTTGTGGCAACAGTTGAAGGTGAAGTAACTATTGAAGACATTATTGAAAAGCTGAAAAAAACAGATTATAAAAAAATATTATTAAAACCTTTTATGATAGTGGCAGGCGATCACGCTAAAAATGACATGGCTTCAGATGAGGAAGATTCATGGAAAACAGTGCTTACAAATGAAGGTTATGAAGTGACAGCACTGTTAAAGGGAATGGGTGAGTATGAGTTTATTCAGGATATGTTCATGGATAAACTGGAAAAAAAGTATAAAAAAATAAAAAAATAGACAGATTTAAAAATAAGTTACAAATTTATTTTTTTAATTTATTTTTACTGGTATTTTTTTCTGGATTGAGTACTTATATATTAAAAAAATATTACTCTTGACAAATTTAAAAAAAGTATTATACGATTAATGAAATTATAGGTGTTTTTAAAAACTTAATAAGGAAATCGGTTAAAAATCCGGTACAGCCCCCACTACTGTGAAACAGACGAAAGTACAAAAAAACCACTGAAACATTGAGTATGTTTTTGGGAAGGGTACGAGTAGGATGAAGTTAGTCAGGAGAATTGCCTAATAATTTTTTTATATGAAATTTTCTGGGAAGGGAAGATTTAATATACATCAATAAAAAAATAAATCAGCAGTGATTTATTCCATGGGATAATATTATTATGTAATGCTAAATAATAATATGGATTTTGACGTGTATTGAATTCGGCTTTGGCTGATTTTTTTTTAAAATTCATCTAAAATTAAATAAACCATGGAAGGAGAAAAAATGAAAAAGAAAACATTACTATTTTTAGTTTTAACAGGAATGCTGTTAATAGGGGTAAATGGTTATTCAATGCACATTATGGAAGGTTTTTTGCCTTTAAACTGGGTTCTGATATGGTTTGCTGTGTGTATTCCATTCTGGATTATAGGGATAAAGAAACTTCAGTCTGTTTCTAAAGGGAGTGTACAGGATAAAATGACACTTGCATTGGCAGGAGCATTTATATTTGTACTGTCTGCATTAAAAATCCCGTCAGTTACAGGAAGTTCATCACATCCAACAGGAGTAGGACTTTCAGCTATACTATACGGACCTTTTGTAACATCGATTCTAGGAACAATTGTATTAATATTTCAGGCGGGACTGCTTGCGCATGGAGGGTTTACAACTCTTGGAGCAAATGCATTTTCAATGGCGGTAGCAGGACCTGTTGTATCATATTTAATTTATAAGGCACTTGCTAAAAAGAATAGGGCAGCTGCAATATTCCTTGCCGCGGCAATAGGAGATCTTGCCACATATGTAGTTACATCTTTTCAGCTGGCATTTGCATATCCTTCACCTGAAGGTGGAGTAATCGCTTCATTTATTAAATTTGGAACAGTGTTTGCAGTAACTCAGATTCCTCTGGCTGTAATCGAAGGGCTGCTTACAAATGTAGTAATGAACATACTTGAAAAATACAATGTAAAAGGGGTGGAAGCATAATGTCGGAAAACAAAAATAAAAGTGTATTTAAAAAGAATCTTATTTTAATGCTTGTAATATTTTTAATAGGAGTTGCTCCTTTACTTTTTATAAAATCTGAATTCGGTGGATCTGACGGTGAAGGGGAAGAAGTGATAAAAACAATAAAACCTGATTATGAGCCATGGGCCAACAGTTTAATAGAACTGCCTGGAAGTGAAACTGAAAGTCTACTGTTTGCATTGCAGGCGGCAATAGGTGCAGGAGTTATAGGATATGTGTTAGGTTATTTCAAAGGTGAAAGAAAAAATGCTGATAGATAAAATATCCTACACAAATCCCTTAAAAGATATAAATCCCGGAATAAAAATTTATATTATCAATAACAACATTAATATTTTTTTACTCTATACTGGAAGTAAAACAGTATTTATTTTTTTAATTTAGTACTGTTTAATTTACTTCTCTTGTTTGCTGTGAAGGTGAAAATAGGTGATTTGTTAAAGCTGAATTTTATTCCGGCTTTATTTATTTTAACAACTGTAGTTTCACTACTGCTGATAAAGGCAGACATATGGACGTTTTTACTGCGTTCATTCTCCTCAATAGCAGTAGTGTATTTTCTAATCTGTTCCACACCTGTCATAGATTTGGACTATATATTTGAAAAACTGAAGTTTCCAAAAAAATATTCAGGGAAATGTTTTTTTATTGATTTACAGATATATATTTCTATTATTTGACAATAAGGAAAAACTACAGAATGCACAGGAAGTAAGGCTTGGATACAGCAATTTTAAAAATGGCATGAAGTCATTTCCAATGCTTGTAGTTGCCATATTGAAGAAAACATACTATTACAATATGAATTCTATAAAAAGCTGTGGAATCAAGAATGGGAAAGGAATTTATCTTTTCCCGCCGGAAATATAAAAAAATTGGGTTTGAAGTAATTTTAGTAATAATAATATTTGCAATAAACTTATATCTGGTGGTAAAATATAATGCTTAGACTTGAAAATATAACCTTTTCATATGATGAAGAAACAGAAGCTCTGAAGGATGTTACTTTGAATATAGAAAAAGGTAAGAAAACATTATTTCTTGGGGAAAATGGCTCAGGAAAATCAACGTTATTTTTAATAATGAACGGACTTTTAAAGGCACAGAAAGGAAATGTGTATTTTGAGGGCGAGAAAATAAAACATAAGAAAAAAGAACTGGAAGAATTAAGAAGAAAAGTGGGGATAATTTTTCAGGATCCTGAAATACAGATATTTGCCCCTTTAGTTTTTCAGGAAGTGTCATACGGGCCTGAAAATCTTGGGTATTCTCCAGAAAAGGTGGAAGAAAGTGTAAACAGGGCAATGAAGGAAATAAATATAGAAGATTTGAAGGACAGGCCTTGCCATCATTTGAGCTATGGACAGAAAAAAAGAGTTTCAATAGCTGCAATTACTGCAATGGAACCTGAGCTGCTTATTCTTGATGAGCCTACTGCATGGCTTGATTCTAAAAATACAAAAAGAGTATCAGAAATTCTGGATAATTTTTCTAAATCAGGGAAAACTATGGTAGTATCAACGCATGATACGGATTTTGCCTATGAATTTGCTGATTATATCTATGTCCTTGATAAAGGAAAAATTGTCAGGCAAGGAAATAGGGACGAAGTTTTTTTGAGGATTTTTGAATTTTTAAAAAAATTAAATTTAAATATTCCAAATATACTGAAAAATAAAAAAAGTTACCTCAAGTATAAAAATCTTGACGAAAACGAATATTATAAATTTCTGGAGGAAAAAAACTTGTTATGAAAAAAATACTCATATCAGGAACAATGAGCGGTAGCGGAAAAACCACAGTAAGCAGTATACTAATGTCAGCTTTTGAAAATGTAGCCCCCTTTAAAGTGGGGCCTGACTATATAGATCCTGGATATCATGAACTTTTTACAGGAAATAAGTCTCATAATCTGGATGCCTTCATGTTTGATGAAAGTACATTAAAGCATGTATTTGAAACAGGAGCAGATGGCAAAAATATAGCAATAGTTGAGGGAGTTATGGGGCTTTATGACGGAATTGGCCATGAAAAGGACAATTTCAGTACTGCCCATCTGTCAAGAATTCTTGAGATTCCGGTAATTCTTGTGGTCAATGCAAAGGGAATTTCTACAAGTATTGCGGCAGAAATTCTCGGATTTAAATTATTTGATGAAAATGTTAAAATAAAGGGAGTTATTTTAAATAATGTTTCTTCTGAAAAACTGTATTTAAACTTGAAGGAAGCGGTAGAAAAATACACAGGAATTGAATGTGTGGGATATCTGCCAAGAAATGAAAAACTTTCTGTGGAAAGCAGACATTTGGGATTAAAGCAGGCTTTTGAACTGAAGGGATCAAAAGAACTTGAAGAAAAGAAACAGCTTTTTAAGGAAATTGCAGAAAAGTGTCTGGATTTGAAAAGAATATATGAAATAGCTGAAGATTTTGAACCTGAAGGAGAAATGGACAGCTTTGAACCGATAAAGGATTTAAAGGATAAATATAAGGGAAAACGAGTAGGAATTGCTAAGGATGGGGCATTTTCATTTTATTATGAGTCCAATCTGGAATTGATGAAATTTTCAGGCTTGGAATTAGTGGAATTTAGTCCAACAGAAGATGAAAAAATACCGGAAAATCTTGATATGATTTATCTTGGTGGAGGCTATCCTGAACTTTACTGGAAAGAGCTGTCTGAAAATATTTCCATGAAGGAAAGTATAAGACAGGCTTATGAAAATGGAATAAAGATTTATGCAGAATGTGGAGGATTTATTTATCTGGCAGACAGGCTGAATTTACTTGACGGAAACAGTGGAGATTTTTGTGGACTCATAGATGTGGAAATTTCAATGAGAAACAGGCTTAACATTGGAAGATTCGGATATATAAATATAGAAACTGGAAATGGAATTTACACGAAGGGGCATGAATTTCATTATTCAGAAATTTCTGAAGATAATGAAAAAGATAAATTTTACAAAATAGAAAAAAACAATGGAAGAAAATGGAGCTGTGGATACAGGAAAAAAAGCCTGCTGGCAGGGTATCCACATATTTCTTTCTATTCAAATATAGAATTCTTCAAATATTTAATAGAGGAATTGTAATAAAAAAATTATTAAGAATATAAAAAAATGATATTTATTCACTTTTACAAAAATTTTTACTTATTTAAAAACAGTCATTTGTTAAGAAAAAAATCATAAACTCGCCTAAAGGTTCAGACAATGATTTTTTTCTAATATTCATTTCCTGTTTTATCATTGTAAAAATTTTGAATAAATTCATAGATATCATTTTCTATATTATAATAAATTTTCTTAAATATAAATAACAGGAGGAATATAAGAAATTATGTCATACATTAAGGATCCTAAGGGTATAGAAGTAAGAAGTTTTGAAATAATAACAGAAGGACTGGGAAACAGGGCAGATCATTTTGCTGAAAATGAAAGACCTATTGTAAAAAGGCTTGTACATACAACAGGAGATTTTGGATATGCTGATATTACGGAATTTCATAATGATGCAGTAAATTCTGCCATGAAGGCCATAAAATCAGGATGTAAAATATACTGTGATACAAATATGATTGTAACAGGACTTAATAAAATGGGGCTTGCAAAATTCGGATGTTCAGCATACTGCCTTGTAAATGATGAGGAAGTGGCTAAAGAAGCAAAAGAAAGAGGAATTACAAGATCTATGGTTGGAATAGAGAAAGCTGTAAAAGATAAGGATACGAAAATATTTCTGATAGGAAATGCACCGACAGCACTATTTAAACTCCTTGAAGAAATAAGTAAGGAAGGGGCAGAAAAACCTGAACTGATTGCTGGAGTGCCTGTGGGATTTGTCGGGTGTCCTGAATCGAAGGTGGCACTTTCAGACTATGATGTTCCCTTTATAAGAACCAACGGGACAAAAGGTGGAAGTACAGTGGCTGTGGCGGTACTGCATGGAATACTGTACCAGATGTTTGAAAGGGAGAGATATTAGAAACGAGATATAGAAAGGGAAGGATGAATTAAATGGAAGAATATCTCTATTTTCGTGGTAAAAAGCTAAGATACGGCTATACTACGGGAAGCTCTGCAACGGCGGCCACAAAGGCGGCACTGATGTATCTTCTAGATGACAGTAAACACGATATACCTGAAGTGACAATTAAACTTCCCTCAGGAAATCCCCTTACAATTAGTGTAAATTCATTGGAAAAAAAGGAAAACAGCGTGCTGGCGTCTGTTATAAAAGATGGAGGTGATGATCCGGATGTTACCCACGGTCTTGAAATTTTTTCAAAGGTGAGCTTACGCAATGATTCAAAAATAAATATCTTTGGTGGAATAGGAGTGGGAAAAGTTACTAAAAAAGGGCTGCCTGTTGTACCGGGAAATTCAGCAATAAATCCTGTTCCTCTAAAAATGATAAGGGAAACAGTGGAAGAGATGCTACCTGAAGGATTGGGGGCAGATGTGGAAATATTTGTGCCTAAGGGGGAAGAAACAGCAAAAAAGACATTAAATGCGAAACTGGGAATTATCGGAGGGATATCAATATTGGGAACAACTGGAATAGTGAAGCCCATGTCGGAAGAATCGTGGAAGGCTTCCCTTGCAATAGAACTTAAAATGGCACTTGAAAACGCTGGAAACGGTGAAGCGATATTTCTTTTTGGAAACAGGGGGAAACAGTATCTCAGTGATAATTTTGAAGGCAATACGTCGCAGGCAATTGTAATAAGTAATTTTGTCGGCTATATGTTTGACAGGGCGTGTGAATTTGAAGCAAAGAAAATCTATTTTATTGGGGAACTGGGAAAGTTTGTAAAAGTTGCAGGAGGGATATTTCATACACACAGCAGGGTTTCCGATGCAAAAATGGAAATACTTACGGCAAATGCACTGCTTGTAGGGGAAAGTACAGAAAACATGAAGAAAATAATGGCTTCAAATACGACTGAGGAAGCTACAAAATATATTGAAAAAACAGAAGTCTACAACCTGCTGGCTGAAAAAGCAAAACAGAAATGCGAGGAATACTGCAGGAGAAATGGATGGGAGCTGGAAGTTGAAACACTTATTATTTCTGCTGAAAAGGAAGTTCTTGGCAATAGCAGGTATTTTTTTGATAATTTTAAAAGAAAACAGAAATAACAAAAAATAAAGAAAAACAGGTGAATCATGAAAATAAATGTAGTAGGTCTAGGCCCTGGGAATATAAAATATATTTCTGCCGCTGGAATTGATTGTATAAAGGAAGCTGAAATTTTAGTTGGAAGTACGAGACAGCTTTCAGATCTGAAAAGTATTATTTTAGAAAAACAGGAAATATATATTTTAGGCAAGCTAGGGGAACTTGTAACTTATTTGAAGGAAAATATTGGGAAGAAAATAACAGTTATTGTGTCGGGGGATACAGGATATTACAGTTTAGTACCTTATCTTTCAAAAAATTTATCTAAGGATATTCTGAACATTATTCCTAATATATCATCCTACCAGTACCTATTTTCCAGACTGGGAGAAAACTGGCAGAATTTCAGGTTGGCAAGTGTACATGGCAGGGAATTTGATTATGTTAAAAATATAAATGATAAGGACTTTGCAGGACTGGTACTGCTTACAGATGATATCCGGAATCCTTATGAGATAGCAAAAAAATTATATGATAGCGGAATACGTGGCGTAACAGTAATAGTGGGAGAGAATTTATCCTATGATGATGAAAAGATAACTATACTGGAAATAGAAGATTATGAAAAATTAAACAGGAAATTTGATATGAATGTCCTTGTTTTAAAGAAAGGTGAAAATTATGCACATATATGATAAGGAATTTACACAGATAGAATTACCGATGACAAAACAGGAGATAAGGGCGGTTTCCATTGCGAAACTCATGCTGAAGCCTGATTCTGTCCTGATTGATGTGGGGGCGGGAACAGGAACGATAGGAATAGAAGCTGCAACTTATATGTCACAGGGAAAAGTTTATGCAATAGAAAAGGAGGGAAAGGGATTAAATACAATAAAACTGAATGCAGAAAAGTTTAATCTTACTAACTTTGAGTTAATTCATGGAAAGGCACCTGATGCCATTCCGGATATTCCTTATGACAGAATGTTTATCGGCGGGTCAACTGGGGGAATAGAGGAAATTATAAATCACTTTTTAACTTATGCGAAAGATAAAGCCATACTTGTTATTAACTGCATTACACTTGAAACACAGGCTAAATCTCTGGAAATTTTGAAGGAAAAAGGCTTTGAGGATATAGAAGTTGTTACAGTTACTGTCGGCAGGGCAAAAAAAGTAGGACCATATACAATGATGTATGGAGAAAATCCTATCTGTATAATTAAGGTTGTAAAGAAATAAGAGATGGTAAGACCTCGTTTATGATTTTTTTAAAAATTACAGACTATATTCCTTAAAAAAAGTTTAAAAAAATTAAAATTATAGGAATATATTCCTGAAATTATAAATTTTATAAAAAAACAGGATTATATTCCGTAAAATTTGATTTTTTTAAATAAAAAAAGGGTATAATTTAAAAAGGAAATGAGGTGTTAAAATGATAAGAATAGATCGAAAAAGAATATTTAGATTTTTTTAGTAAAAATCAAAAAGACAGACAGATAATAAAAGGTTGTGTCTGGTGTAAGAAGATGTGGAAAAATCCACTCTCTTTGAGATATATAAAAGATTTTCTGCTTGAAAATGGAGTTGAAAAAAATCAGATTATATCTATAAACTTTGAAGATATGGACTATGAAGAGCTTACAGATTATAAAAAAACTTTATGAATATATAAAAATCTAAAATGATTGGAGATAAAAAAATTACATATTTTTTTAGATGAAATTCAGCATGTGGATAAATTTGAAAAAAAGTTGTAGACAGCCTTTTTATAAAAAGAAAAATACAGATTTATACATAACAGGCTCTAATGCCTATTTTATGTCAAGCGAGCTGGCAACCCTTTTAAGTGGGCGTTATATAGAACTGAAAATGTTACCTTTATCATTTAAGGAGTATTATCAGGCTAAATTAGAATATGAAAAAAATGGAGCAACAGGAAAAATAGGACGTTAAAAAAACACTTATACAATATTATAATGAATATATAGTAAACAGTTCATTTCCTTATACTTTACAGTTAGACAGTGATTTGAAAAATATACATGAATATTTAAGTGGAATATATAACTCAGTGCTTTTGAAAGATATAGTTGCAAGATTGAAAATTTCAGATGTAATGAGACTTGAAAGTGTTGTTAAGTATATATTTGATAATATCGGTAATTTGACTTCGCTTTCAAAAATAGCGAATACCTTAACTTCAATGGGAAGAAAAACGGATGCAAAAACCATTGAAAAGTATATTAGAGGGCTTACTGACAGTTTACTTGTGCATGAAGTTAGCAGATACAATATAAAAGGGAAAGAATTCCTATCCACATTATCAAAATATTATGTTGCAGATTTAGGACTCAGACAGATGATTTTAGGTAACAGAAATATAGATATGGGACATATACTGGAAAATGTAATTTATCTTGAACTGCTCAGAAGAAAAGGCAATGTATATGTCGGGCAGTTTGATAAAAATGAAATTGATTTTGTTGTTATTAATTCAAATGAAATTGAATATTATCAGGTCGCTTTGACTGTCTTAGATGAAAATACTTTAAAAAGGGAACTGGATGCCTTTAAAAATATTAAGGATAACTATCCGAAGTATCTTATAACTTTAGATGATGTAATGGTGAATACCGACTATGACGGAATAAAGGTTGTAAATGCTCTGGAGTGGTTGTTGGAAGGGAAAAAGTAATGACTAACAAATTTTACGGAATAGGTGTCGGAGTGGGAGATCCTGAGGAGATAACTTTGAAAGCGATAAACACCTTAAAAAAATTAGATGTGGTGATATTGCCTGAAGCTAAAAAGGATGATGGCAGTGTGGCCTATGAAATAGCGAAACAGTATATGAAGGAAGATGTGGAAAAGATTTTTGTAGAATTTCCCATGTTAAAATCACTTGAAGAAAGGGAAAATGCAAGAAAAAAGAATGCAAAAACAGTTCAGGATTTACTAGATGAAGGAAAGACTGTAGGATTCTTAACTATTGGCGATACAATGACATATAGCACTTATGTGTATATTTTAGAGCATTTGCCAAAGAAATATTCAGTTGAGACTGTTCCAGGGGTTTCATCATTTGTTGATATGGCATCGAGGTTTAATTTTCCTCTTATGATAGGAGATGAAACTTTAAAGGTTGTATCACTTAATAGGAAAACTGACATTGAATTTGAACTGGAAAATAATGACAACATAGTTTTTATGAAAGTCAGCAGAAATTTTGAAAAATTGAAACAGGCACTTGTAAAAACGGGGACAATAGATAAAATCATTATGGTTTCAAACTGCGGTAAGGAAAATCAGAAGGTTTATTATGATATAAAAGATTTAGTTGAGGATGATATTCCATATTTTACAACGATGATTGTTAAAAAGGGCGGATTTGAAAAGTGGCGGAGAGATTAGGAAACAAATTATTTATTTAATAGGAGAAGAGGGATGAAAATGAAAAAAATACTGGCTACATTATTTTTAGCTATTCTGTTTCAAGGAGTTGCAGAAACAGTAGTTAAAGGAACTTATGATACAAAGAAGAAAAAGATACACAGAATTGAGTCAAACTTTTGAAAAAGGAAATAAATTTGAGTTATGTATTGCCAAATGATAAAAAAAGATACAGTAACGTATAAAAACTGAAAAATTATGATATTTTTAGTGAGAAAAAAAGCGATTTATTGGAATTATACAACAGAAAAAAAGGGAGAAAAAAAGAGAATAATATAAAAGATAATATTTCTGATAAGGATAAAAAATTGGATTATGTCCGTAATTATATTGCCGAATTAGTGGAGAGCAACAGGGCAGTTATTTATGAAAGAAAAACAAAAAAAGAAATAAAAAATATTGTAAAAGTAAAATACAATAACGATATTTACTATGATGCGGGAAGAGGTTCAAATTACGATGGTTATAAATTTTATACAGATAAAAAGTTTGTCACAGGAAATCATGAAATTTGATATTATAACACAATTTGGAATTGCTCTTCACAGCAGTTTGGGAGATAATCCATATAATAGGGAATTGACGGAAAAAGAGAAAGAATACAGAGAAAAAAATGGAAATCATTTTGAAGAATTAAAGGCACTGTATAAGAAAGCTGTTCAAAATCCGAATGTTGAACAAAAAATTAGTTATTAGTAAAAAATATTTGACAAGTTATTTTTTTGAAATTAATATAAATGGGGGAAAAAAATGAGTAAAATTGAAAAAAAGGAATTGAGAGTAGTATGGGAAAAAGCTTTTAAAAGAATTGTCAAAAAAATTGACAAAAGAGTACGGAAAGGGCTTTTCAAGATCTAATTTACAAAATATGAGACAATTTTATTTGAAGTATCCAATTTGCCAGACACTGTCTGGCAAATTGAGCTGGTCCCATTATTGTGAGATTTTGAGTATATCCGATGATAAAGAAAGAGCATTTTATGAAAGAGAATGTGAAAATTCAAGATGGTCTGCTCGGGAATTAAAAAGGCAACTTTCAACATCATTATATCAGAAATTACTGCTTTCTTCTGGAGAAATAAATAAGAAAAAAGTTTTGGAATTGTCAAAAGTAGGAAATGTTATTCAAAAACCTCAGCTATGGGTCAGATGAATATGTACTTAAACTATTTTAAGGCAGAAGTAAATGATAAGTTTGACAATGAGCCAGTTGGAATAATTTTGTGCACAGATAAAGAAAATGGTATTTAGTCTGAATATGCACTAGGTGGACTTTCTAATCAGATTTTTGCTTCAAAATACACGTTGTATATTCCTAATAAGGAAGTGCTTGAAAATGAGGTGGAAAAGGTTTTGAGGGAGTATGATAAAAAAATAAAATTAAAAAAAGAGGTAATTTTATGGAAAAAGTTTACTTCATAGGAGCAGGTCCCGGGGATCCGGAACTGATAACTGTAAAAGGAGAAAGAATAGTGAAAGAGGCAGATGTAATTATTTATGCAGGTTCATTAGTTCCGAAAGAAGTTATAAATTGTCATAAGGATGGAGCTGAAATTTATAATTCTGCTTCCATGTCATTGGATGAAGTTATAGACGTTACAGTAAAAGCGGTAAAAGCTGGGAAAAAAGTTGCCAGAGTCCATACGGGAGACCCTGCAATTTATGGGGCTCACAGGGAACAGATGGATATGCTTGATGAATATGGAATAGAGTATGAAGTTATTCCGGGAGTGAGTTCATTTTTAGCAGCAGCTGCGGCAATAAAAAAGGAATTCACATTGCCTAATGTTTCACAGACTGTCATCTGTACAAGAATAGAAGGAAAGACTGCTGTTCCTGAAAAGGAAAGTCTGGAAAGTCTGGCTGAACATAGGGCTTCCATGGCAATATTTTTATCAGTTCAGATGATAGATAAAGTTGTAAAAACATTGTCAACTTCCTATCCATTGACAACACCTGTGGCAGTTGTCCAGAAGGCAAGCTGGCCAGACCAGAAAATAGTTTTTGGAACGCTTGAAACAATAGAAGAGAAAGTAAAAGAGGCTGAAATACATAAAACCGCTCAGATACTTGTCGGAGATTTTTTAGGGAATGAATATGAAAAATCAAAATTATATGATAAATATTTTTCTCATGAGTATAGAGAGGGAATAAAAAAATAAAAATCGACTATATTGATTTTAGAATACTATTAGAGAGTTTAAAAAAAGAATTGGGAGATTTATAAGTAAAAAAAGAAAGGGAATGATATGAAAAAAATTTGTATGTATTTAATGAATGGAATGGCAGATCATGAACATGGTTATTTATTAACAGCACTATCGTCACAAATAAAAACCTAAATATGAATTCTGTACAGTTGCCTTATCAAAAAGAATCTATTATTACAATGGGAGGATTAAAAAAATTACTCCAAATTATGCATTAAAATGAAATAAATAAAGAGGATATTATAGCCTTAATATTAATAGGAGCAGATATGCAATTATGGCTAAATAGTGAGCAAGAACCTATTTTAAATTTAGCTATTGAGTTGTTGAAAAAGAAATATTTTTAGTTGCTGGTATATGTGGAGCAACATTAGGATTGGCTAGCAAAGGACTTTTTAGATGAGAGAGTTCATACAAGTAATATAGAATTTTTTTATTAACAAATTTTGTTAAAGGTTATAAAGGAATAAAAAAACTATAAAAAAATAATGTTGTGGCTGTCTATGATAAAAAAATTTAATTACTGCAAGTTCAGCTGGTTCTTTATTATGGGCTAAATATATTTTAGAAAAATTTAGAGATTTTTTTCTAAATCTGCAATAGAAAGTTGGTACAAATATTATGATTTAGGAATCTCTGAATACTATATTGAATTTATGCAAAAAAATCGAAAAAAAGAGAAGGAATTATAAATAATCAAATTATTAAAAAAAGAAAAATTAATAAAATTACATCGCATTTTTTTACGATGTAAATCAGACATAAAAAAATTTACGTCGCATTTACGACTGATTTCAAAAAGGACAAACAAACTGAACAGACTATTAAAAAGTTTAATTCAGAAAAATTATATTGCTGTTACAGGAAAAGGCAGGGGAACTAAGTATTTTAAGAGATAAAAGCTATGCTGGTGTCAGATAAAGAACTCAGATAGAAAGGAAAATTGATGAAATTAGCATTTTGGACTGTAACCAGAGGTGCGGGAAATATTGCAGGAGAATATAAGGAAAAGTTACAGGGGCATTTAAAAGGCTATGATATAGATATTTTTACATTGAAAAAATATGATGTAGAAAATACAATTCAGATAGAGGATTTCACTGCCAATATAAATGAAAAATTTTCCCGGTATGACGGACATATTTTTATAATGGCGAGTGGAATTGTAATTAGAAAGATAGCGGGACTGATTGGAACAAAGGATAAGGATCCTGCTGTACTTTTAATAGATGAGGGAAAACATTTTGTAATTTCCCTTTTGTCTGGGCATTTAGGTAGAGCAAATGAGCTGACGTATTTACTTGCGGAGACTCTAAATCTTATTCCTGTTATTACGACGAGTTCAGATGTTACAGGGAAAATAGCAGTGGATACTATATCCCAGAAATTAAATGCAGAGCTTGAGGATTTAAAATCAGCAAAGGATGTGACTTCTCTTATTGTCAATGGACAGAGGGTTAATATACTTTTGCCTAAAAACGTTAAGGTGAATTGCAAAAACTCAGCAGACGGCTTTATTTTAGTTTCAAATAGGAAAAATATTGAATATACCAGAATTTATCCTAAAAACTTAATTTTGGGTATCGGGGTGTAAGAAGGATACAAAAGCGGAGGATATTTTATCTGCCATTGAAGACTGCCTAAATAAAAATAATTTAGATATAAAATCAGTTAAAAAAATTGCGACTGTTGATGTAAAGGAAAATGAAAAGGGATTGATTGATGCCGCTAAATCTTTAAATTTAGACTTAGAAATAATCTCAAGGGAAGAAATTAAAAAAGTACAGGATCAGTTTGAAGGTTCGGATTTTGTAGAAAAAAATATTGGAGTGAGGGCGGTATCAGAACCTGTTGCACTTCTATCTTCATCACAGGAAGGGCATTTTATTGAGATGAAGGCAAGATACAACGGAATAACAGTTTCAATTTATGAAGAGGAGTTAAAAATATATGAGTAATGGAAAAATTTATGTGGTGGGCATAGGGCCTGGAAAAAAGGAAAATATGACATTCAGAGCATATGAAGCAATGGAAAACAGTGATATAATAGTAGGGTATAAGACTTATGTGGATTTAGTGAAGGAATATTATCCTGGAAAAGAGATGAAAAGCTCCGCAATGACAAAGGAAGTGGACAGGTGTACAGAAGTGCTGGAACTGGCAAGACAGGGAAAAACAGTCAGCCTTATAAGCAGCGGTGATGCGGGAGTTTATGGTATGGCAGGAATTATGCTGGAAATTGCCGATGAAGACATGGAAGTTGAGGTAATACCTGGAATAACTGCCACTAATGCTGCTGCAGCTATTGCAGGAGCACCGATAATGCACGACTATGCTACAATAAGTCTGAGCGATCTGCTGACTGACTGGGAGCTGATAAAGAAAAGGCTTGAACTTGCTGCGCAGGGAGATTTTGTTGTGAGTATTTATAATCCTAAAAGCAGGGGAAGGGTTACACAGATAGAGGAAGCAAGGGAAATAATGATGAAATATAAGCCTAAGTCAACTCCTGTGGCAATAGTAAGAAATGCAGGAAGGGAAGATGAGAGATATATTGTGACTACTCTCGATGAAATGCTCAATCACGAGATAGACATGCTTACAATAGTGTTAATTGGTAACTCAAATACATTTGTAAAGAACGGGAAAATAATAACTCCGAGAGGATATGAGGGGAAATATAACTATTAAAATAAAATATACGATTTAAACGAATCATTGACATAAATTTACTGTATGAGGGAAACTATGAATAAACCTATAGATGAGAAACTAAGAATACTTAGTGATGCTGCAAAATACGATGTTTCATGTTCTTCCAGTGGAAGCAGCAGAAAAAATGCAAGTAATGGCTTGGGAAATGCCGCTTATAGTGGAATATGCCATTCATGGTCGGCAGACGGGCGATGTGTTTCCCTGCTTAAAATACTTATGACTAATCATTGCATATACGACTGTAAATACTGTATTAACCGTAAAAGCAATGATATCGAAAGGGCAATACTTACTCCTGATGAAATTGTAAGGCTGACTATAAATTTTTACAGGAGAAATTATATAGAAGGGCTGTTTTTAAGCTCAGGAGTAATAAAAAATGCTGATTATACAATGGAGCAGATGATTGCTGTGGCTAAAAAGCTCAGGCTGGAAGAAAACTTCAACGGATATATTCATATGAAGGTAATTCCGGGAGCAAGCCGGGAACTCATCCATGAAGTAGGACTGTATGTAGACAGGGTTTCAGTAAATATTGAACTTGCTGAAAATAAGGCACTCAAACTTCTGGCACCTGATAAGAAACCCACTGATATTTCAACATCAATGGGACTTATACGTAAAAATCAGATACAGAATACAGAAGAAAAGAAGCTGTTTAAAAGCACTCCTTCTTTCATTCCGGCAGGGCAGACAACCCAGATGATAATAGGTGCAGGTGGGGAAAGTGATTTTGCCATACTGAACAGGAGCGAAAATCTTTATAAAAATTTTGGATTGAAAAGAGTGTATTATTCTGCCTATGTTCCTGTAAATAAGTCGGGAATTCTGGCAAATACAAATGCTGTACCTATGTTGAGGGAACATAGGATTTATCAGGCTGACTGGCTTTTAAGATTTTATAATTTTAAGGCTGAAGAAATACTTGATGAGAAAAATCCTTTTATTGACCCGCTTCTTGACCCGAAGGCAAACTGGGCTGTACAGAATTGGCATCTTTTTCCTATGGAAATAAACAGGGCATCCTACAAAGACCTTATCAGAATTCCTGGAATAGGAGTAACTTCAGCAAAACGTATAGTTATGGTAAGAAGACATAATGTAATAAAATATGAGCATCTTAAAAAGTTAGGAGTAGTAATAAAAAGGGCAAAATACTTTATTACTGTAAATGGTGAATTTATGGGATTCAGGAAGGAAAGTCCTGAACTTATAAGAAATGCCCTGATGGAAAAGGAAAAAGTGGAAATGCAGCAGCTGAAGCTTTTTAATATATAGCCGGTTTTATTTGAGAGAAAGGAGAATGTGGAGGAACTGTCTGAAAAATTACAAAAATGAGGAAACCTTTATTTTAGACAATCCTGTACAGGAAAAATGCCAAATTATTATTATGATGGAAGTTTTGATGGACTGCTGACAGTTATTTACATGGCTTACGGAGATAAAAATAATGGGCTTAGGGTAACTGCTGAAAAGGAACAGTTCACTCTGGGACTTGATGATATTCATGTTGTGACTGATTTTTCAAAAGCCGGACGTGTGGAAAAAAATATATGCGAGAAGATATCCAGGGAATTTTTAAATAAAATGCGTACATGTTTTCTGTCATGTGATAAAAATAAGGACACAACAATAGTTCACACAACGTACAAGGCAATAAAGCAGGGGGAAGAAATTCTGAATTCCCTTGATGAGCATGCCTTCCACATGAATAAACTGATAAAACAGGTTCTGAGTGAACGTCATAAATATCTGGGAGTCCTGAGATTTAAGGAAATGAAGGACGGAACAATGTTTGCGACAATAGAGCCGAAAAATAATGTTCTTCCTGCCTTGATTTCCCACTTCAGAAACAGGATGAAAAGGGAAAGATTTGCAATTTTTGATAAGGAAAGGGAAATGATAGCTTATTATGATACGAAAAAAGTCGAAATTTTCTTTGTGAAATCTCCTGAAATTGAGTGGAGTGATGAAGAAATGGAATATTCTGAACTTTGGAAAACCTTCCATAAGAGCATTTCCATAAAGGAGAGGGAAAACAGGAAACTTCAGCAGAGCAATCTTCCAAAATATTACTGGAAACACCTTGTGGAGGATATGTAGGAAATTTAAAATAATGTATATTTTTAGCTATTACCTTTAGAAATATACAGCTAAAGAGACAGGTGAATAAAAATTTACAAGGGAGAAAAAAATGAGATATGTACTACTGCTTCGTGGAATAAATGTTGGTGGGAAAAATAAAGTATCAATGAACGATTTAAAAATGAATATAGGCGAACTGGGATATCAAAAATGTAGTTACATATATTAATAGCGGAAATATAATATTTGATACAGATGATAACATAGAAACTGTCAAAATTAAAATAGCAGAAATGTTAAAAAATGTTTTCTTTCCTGTTCAACATGTTATAATAACAAAGGAAGAGTATCTGGAAGAAGTTTCGAATCTTCCGGAATGGTGGAATGAAACACTTGCAAGAAAAGATGTTCTTTTTTATAGTGATGAGGTTGACTATGAAAAATTAAAAACTCGAATAAAAGAAATGCCTCTTCATGATGAAATTGTATATTTTGGCAGAAAAGCTGTATTTTGGGGAAAATATACAGAAAAGGAATATTTACGCACTTCGTATCATAAGTTACTTATGAAAGAAAAGTTTTATCCTATGCTTACGATACGTAATGAACGAACATTTAAGAAATTAGGAGAAATGCTAGGGTAACTCCCATTATTATAATTGAAATGTATTTTCAGTTCTACCTTTCATCTAAGAATAGATAATTCAAAGATGAATGTAAAAATATAGGGAGAATATTATCAGAATAAATAGTAAAGAAATTGAAATGAAATCAAAAAAATATATTAGAACTTAAAGAGGTGAAAAATATGCTTCATATAGAAAAGATAAATGGGAAAAATGTATGGGAGATACTTAAATTACATGTATCAGAATCACAAAAAGAGTTTGTCGCAGCAAATGATGTCAGTATTATTGAAGCATATGCTACTATCACAGCAAATGGATTTGCATTTCCGTTTGGTATTTATGATGGCAAAACTCCAGTTGGGTTTATGATGATTGGTTATGATTCGGCTGATTATTGGGAGGAAGTACCAGATATAGCAAGAGGAAACTATAGTCTCTGGCGATTGATGATTGATGAAAATTATCAGAAAAAAGGATTTGGAAGGGAAGCAGTTGCTCTTGGACTGGATTTTATCAAATCATTTCCTTGTGGTAAGTCTGAGTATTGCTGGCTTTCTTATGAACCGGAGAATGAAGTTGCCCGTCAGCTATATCGTTCGTTTGGATTTGTTGAAACTGGCGATATGGTTAGCGGAGAAATTATTGCTGTATTGAAACTTTAAAATAGATGAAAATTCAATAGTTATTTAGGAAAAATAATTTTTCAATAAAATTTAAAAATGAATATAGATTAAAAATAATGGAAAGAGGTGCTTATTTATGGGAATACTAAAAAAATTATGGGATATGCTGCCGGAAGGACGTCCTGTTTGAGTACCACAACCTGCGGAGTGGGGGAATAAAAAGAAGAAATTATGGAAAAAAATGAAGATGAAAAAAAGCTGAAAGTGAAAAAAACTGAAGAAAAAAACAGTCGGAAAAATAAATAGAATTTCTAGGAAGGATTATGGCTATGGAATTTATAATAAAGGAAATAATTGACAAAAGGGAAAAGGAAAAAATATCCAGAGATATTTTAAATGATCTTCCTGAATGGTTTGGTATGCCTGACAGTACAGAGGAATATATTAAAGATTCTCAGGATAAATCATTCCTGGCATGTTTTTGTAATGGAGAAGCAATTGGATTTGTTGTGCTAAATGCCACAAGTAAAGACTGTGCAGATATTTTTGTAATGGGAATTAAGAAAAAATATCATCGCATGGGTGTGGGCAGAAAATTGAATGATGCCTATGAAGAAATGGCGAAAAAACTTGGATATACATATTCGCAGGTGAAGACAGTTAAAATGGGTCACTACAAGGAATATGATATTACTAATCATTTCTACATATCTATGGGATATAAGGAACTGGAGTGTTTTCCAACCTTGTGGGATGAGTGGAATCCTTGCCAGATTTATATAAAATATATTGGTGAAAAATAAAATGATAATTTGCGAGTGAGGTGAGTCCATTTGAAAGAGTATATTACAAGTTTAGAAAAGGAATTTTCTTTAATTGAAAATGGCTTCAAAGAGGAAGAAAAAAGAGCCTTAGCTGATTATAAATCCAATGATAGAGAATATATTAAAAAATTGGCATTCTTAGCGTACAAATCAGCTGCTTATCAAGTAAGAATGTATGGAGTGTTTCTGTTTGGATATCTATCAGAAGAAGGAGATATTTTAGCATTTATGAGGGATGAAGTTTCCAAAGATGATAATTGGAGAGTTCAGGAAGTACTGGCAAAGGCATTTGATGAATTTTGTAAAAAAACAGGATATGAAAAAGCACTTCCAGTTATTGATGAATGGTTAAGAAGTAATAATCCTAATACGAGAAGAGCAGTTATAGAGGGTTTAAGAATATGGACAAGCAGATCGTATTTTAAAGATAATCCAAATGAAGCTATTAGGAGAATTTCTGACTTGAAGGAAGATACGAGTGATTATGTCAGAAAATCTGTAGGAAATGCTTTAAGGGATATAAGTAAAAAGTTTCCGGAATTGATTAAAATGGAACTCAGTAGCTGGAAATTAGAGAGCAAAGAAATCAAACAGGTGTACAAGTTGGCTAGTAAATTTATTAGCTGATAATCTTAGTTTTTAAATAGTCAGAAAAATTAAGAACTCATAGAGGTAAAAATTATGGAAATGATTAATAAAATTAAAGAAATAGAACAATATGTGTGCAGTAACTTTGAAGAACTGGATTTGGATGATCCTATCGAAGAAGGTTATTTTGAAGAGTATGAAAATATATCGGGAGCTTGTCAAAATGAAATTACACTATTTGAGGGGAAATTTGATATTGTATTGCCTGCTGATTTCAAAGAGCTCTACAAATACAAAAATGGAAGCAAATTTTTTTCTGTGTTGCCTTCTGTCATTGATGAAAGGGAAATGGCATTTTGTCTAATGAGTTTACAGGAAATAGAAAATTCAAAAAAATATTTTCAGAATAGAAATGCCTTGTTATCTGAGTTTCCTGAACACTTTACTGCTCAGGATATTGAAAAGATGAAAGACAGCAGAATAAAGCCTTATCTTTTTAACAGAAAATGGTTTCCATTTGCACAATATTGCGACAGCTGTTATCTTATGCTGGATTTAGACCCTGATAAAGAAGGAGAAAAAGGACAGATTATATGCTACATTCATGATCCAGATGAAGTAGTTTACGTGGCACCTAATATTACTGAACTGGTATCTGGAATATTTGAGGAAATTATTCGGGCGTAGTTCTATAGAAAAGTATAATATGAAAAAATGTTACAAAATGTAAATTTTGAATAGAGAGTATCTGTATAAATAAAATTAAAAAAAGTTTTTTTAATTGTTGAAAAAAATTTGCTATAATTGAGATATACAAATTAAGGGGGAATTAATATGGCTACTAAAAAGCTTTTACTCAATGATGTCACTTTTTGAACCAAAAAGATGTTGATAATTTAATAAAAGCTCTAGAAACAGATAAAAAAACCTAATCCTATTAAAAAGTATTAAAGTAAAAACAATAACAGAACCTTCAGAAATACTAAAAATTAGTAGGATTAAAGAGAGATGAAGTTTAGAAAGATTTCTTTACAAAGTCTTTTTAAAACAAACAAAAAGACACGGAAAAGATAAAAAGAAAAATTATGAAAAGTTATTGAAAAAAAGCAACAGAAAAAAATTAAGTTTTAATGGTCGGAAATTAGAAAATGGTGATTACATAGTCAATAGTTTTTTTATTAGGACAATTAGGAAAAAAATTTTTAACAAAAAAATATTTTTAGAGGAAGATAAAAATAAAAAGGAGTTGAACTTTTGACAATCGCCTATAATCTCTTGATTGAAATTAAAAAAATTTGATTAATGTGAAATATCTCTGGATAGAGTGTGAGGATAATAAAAAAATTGTTGGATTTTTTTATTCTAATTTTTGGATTTAAATTGATAGAAAAATTATGTTTCAAATAATGGTTTGAAAGTTATGATATTAAAATTAGAAAAATTAAAGATATTACAAAAAAATGTATCGAAAAACTTAATGTTAAAAATTAAAAGATTGGAGATACATTTTTTTAATCCCTATACTTGCTAAAAAAACCATAATAAAAGAAAGTATATTCTATTAGCTATAATTTATAAATGATTGATACCAGGAAAAAAATCTATCTATTCATTTTTACTTATACACCATAATAAATTCAAATTGGACTAAAAATAAAAAAACTGAATTATAATATAAATAATAGGATTTGTTTTAGTTTGTAATGCAAAAATATTGTTGTGTATATACACATAATGAGATGGGATAGCAATTTTATTTTTAAAAACATAAACTAAAAATAAATTAAATAGTAAAAAAACTAGAAATAAATCAAGGAGGAGAACAGAATGAGTAGAACATTAAAAAGAGTAATGTTATTAGTTTTACTAGCAATTGGACTTTTGACGGGATGTCAAAAAGGTGCTGAAACAAAGGAAGAAAAGAAAGAAAGTGCAGATGGTGGAAAAGGAACTTTAAAAGTTATAGCCGCTTATGATGCAAAAGACAAAGTTTTTGAAGAATTTACAAAGAAAACAGGAATAAAAGTAGAATTCTTAGATATTTCTTCAGGAGAAGTTTTATCAAAGTTAAGTGCACAAAATGGTAAAATAGGTGCAGACGTTTGGTTCGGTGGTGGAGCAGACAGCTTTATCGTAGCAGGAGAAAAAGGATATCTTGAAAATTATGTATCACCTGAAGAAAAAGAAATGGATCAGAGATTTATTGGAAATGACTTCTGGACAGGTGTTTCTATCGTAACAGCAGGATTCTTAGTAAATACTGATGTGTTGGAAAAAAAGGGATTGCCTGAACCGACATCATGGGCAGATTTAAAAAATCCTAAATATAAAGATGAATTAATTATGGCTGACCCTGCAATTTCAGGGACAAACTATGCAGTTGTATACAATCTGCTACAGTCAATGGGAGAAGAAGCAGGATGGGCTTATCTTGAATCAATAAAAGGAAATATTCCTTTCTATGCACAACGTGGATCAGAACCTACATCAAAAGTTAAAAATGGAGAAATGGCAGTAGGAATAATCCCTCTAGGTGGAGACACTTACAAAATGGAAAAAGAATTTAAAGTTAAAAATGTAATCCCTTCAGACGGACTTCCATGGGTTCCAGCAGGAATGGCTATATTCAAGGAAGCTGAAAACAAAGATGCTGCAAAAGCATTTGTTGACTGGGCATTATCAAAAGAAGGTCAGGAATTCCTGAAAACAGTTGCTCCACGTATGATGGTAAGAAAAGATGTTACTCCTCCGGAAGAATTAAAAGGAATGACTGTTGATAAACTTATGAAAATGGATATCGCAGGAATGGGAACAAGAAGAGAAGAAATCTTGAAATTATGGAAAGAAAAAATGGGGAAATAGATTATGAATTTATTCCGAAAAAATATTAGTGAAAGAGCCCAAAAGAAACATTTTGGGCGTTCTTTCTTTTATATGGAAATTACAGATAAGATATTTTATCTGCTTGCAGTTGTGCCGATAATGGTGTTTATATTATGGCCTATAATTGCATTGTTTATAAGAAGTGTTACTCCTGGAGGGAAATTTACATTGGAAATGTACAACTCACTTTTCAGGGAACATTTTACTGTAATAACTGACAGTTTATGGGTATGCCTGTTATCTACAACCTTATCAGTGATAATAGGTACTGTTATAGCAGTTTACATAACTTATGCACCAAAATTAATAAAAGGAATGCTGATGCTCCTCCTTATGCTTACAATGATATCACCGCCTTTCCTGTCTTCGCTTTCATATATACTGCTGTTTGGGAAAAGAGGAATAATAACGGCTGATTTACTGCATCTGAATTTTAATCCTTACGGATGGCATGGAATAGTAATAATGCAGACCTTCAGTGAAATTTCGCTGGCTGCCCTTATTATAATTGGAGGACTTACGACAATACCTTCTTCCGTTCTGGAAGCAGGAAAAGATTTAGGTTCCAAATCAGGAGCCATACTTTTTAGAATAATACTTCCAATGCTTAAATCTTCAATAGTTGCAGTTTATTTTTTAATATTTGTAAAAAATATTGCGGATTTCGGTACACCTATTATTGTTGGAGGGAATTTTAAGATGCTTGCCACAGAGGCATATAAAGGAGTAATTTCATATGGAGAAATAGAACAGGCGGCAGCTATTAGTTTTCTTATATTTCTTCCAATTGTATTTATTTTTCTTATATATAGGCATCAGCTTACAGCATCTAATGTTATGGGAAGTTTCTCAGAAAAATCAGGTCAGGGTGAAGAAAAAAGATATCAGCTGTCATTATATCTGAAAATGATTTTTGGATTTGTGACATTATGTTTTGCAATATATATGCTGCTGCAGTATATTTCTATATTTGTTTCAGCAGTATCAAGTAACAGTGGCGGGAAATTCCACTGGACAATGGAATTTATACAGTCATTTTCACTTACTAAAATTCCAAGTATGGTAAGAAGTGTGGTTTATTCCCTGATAGCAGGAGTTACTGCAAGTTTTTTAGGAGTTCTTTTTGCATATTATATAGACCGTAGAAAAGTAAAATTTTCTAAAAGCTTTGACTTTATTGCCGCATTGCCTTATATTCTGCCTGGACCATTTTTTGGAATAGCCTATCTTCTGGCTTTTCAAAATCCACCGTTACTTTTGACAGGAACAGGGGCGATAGTGGTGCTAAACTGTATTTTCAGACAGATGCCTGTAACAACAAGGGCGGCAAGTGCCAACCTCAGCCAGATAAGTTCATTGACGGAAGATGCAGCGAGAGACCTTGGAACACCTGGAATAGCAGTGTTTTTCAGAATAGTGCTTCCACAGCTGAAACCGGCATTTAGTAGGATTTATAAATACTTTTACAACAACAATGACAACAGTAGGTGCAATTATATTTCTAATTACCCCTTCTGCAAAGGTTGCCACAGTTGAACTGTTTAATGAAATTCGTGACGGAGACTACAGAATGGCATCGGTTATTGCAAGTTTGCTGATTTTAGTGATATTACTTGTAAATATTTTATTTTCAATATTCATATTAAGAAAAAAGAAGGAGGGAAAGCATGTATCTTCAGTTAAAAAATCTGTATAAGAAGTATCAGGATAATACTGTAGTGAGTAATTTTAATATAGATGTGGAAAAAGGGGAACTGATAAGTATTCTCGGGCCGAGCGGATGCGGAAAGACAACAACATTGAGAATGATAGCAGGATTTATAACTCCCACATCAGGAGATATCTTTCTTTCAGGAGAAAAAATAACTGATTATCCGCCTGAAACACGTCCTGTGAGTACAGTTTTTCAAAATTATGCACTGTTTCCTCATCTGACTGTTTATGAAAATATTGAATATGGCCTTAGATATCCTTTAAAAGTTGGAAAAAAACTTGATAAGAAGGAAAAAAAGGAAAGAACAGAAAGAATAATAAATCTTGTAAATCTTAAAGGGCTTGAAAAAAGAAGAATAGACCAGCTAAGTGGTGGTCAGCAGCAGAGGGTAGCCTTGGCAAGATCTCTTGTGCTTGAGCCAAAGGTTCTTTTACTCGACGAACCTTTATCAAATATTGATACAAAATTAAGGGAAACTGTAAGAAATGAAATAAGAAAAATACAGAAGGAACTAGGAATAACAATGATTTGTTACTCACGATCAGGAAGAGGCAATGAGCATTTCAGACAGGATTGTTGTTATGAATGGGGGGAATATTGAGCAGATAGGAACTCCACGTGAAATTTATACATTTCCTGAAACTGTTTTTGTTGCAGAATTTATAGGAAAGGCAAATATTATAAAAAGGGATAAAAAAAGCTTTATAATTCGTCCTGAAAATGTTAATATATCCTATAATGAAATAAATGAAGGAAATACGGATGAAATAATTTCAGAAAAAAAGGAAAAAAATTATCAGTAAGGAATATCATGGAGCACTTATTTCCTATGAAATTGAAGTTATGAATGAACTGTCAGGCTTGAAAAGACTGAATGCTGTTATGATTTCCGGAAAAAAAGGAATATGAAATAGGAGAAATAGTGAGATATTCTATAAATAAACAGGATTTGTATGAGATAAAAATCATAAAATTTGAAAATAATTAAGAGGATAAATTATAAAAATAGAAAATGGGGGAAATATGGCACTGATTTATGTAACAGGAGGAGCTAAGAGCGGGAAAAGCAAGTTTGCTGAAAATCTTCTGCTTGGAATGAATAACGGGAATCAGAAAAATATTTATCTGGCAACTTCTCTTGCATTTGATGAAGAGATGAAGGTAAAAGTGGCTCTTCATAAGGAAAGAAGGCAGGATAAATGGCTTACAGTGGAAGGTTATAAAAATTTTAGTGAAACTCTGAAAGATGTACTTTCAGATGAAACAAAAGATAATATGCTTGTTGACTGCCTTACAAATATGATAAGCAATATTATTTTTGAGGAACATGACATCAACTGGGACAAACCTTCAGAAAAAGATTTTGAAAAATGCAACATTTCAGTGGAAAAACAGGTAAATGAACTGATAAATATTGTAAATAGATTTGAAAATGTTATCATTGTTTCAAATGAATTGGGAATGGGTATCGTTCCTAGCTATCCTCTTGGAAGATATTTCAGGGAAATAGCCGGGAAAATGAATCAGAAAATTGCAGAAATTGCTGATGAAGTATATTTTTGTAGTATCAGGAATACCTATGAAAAATAAAAATAGAAATAGGGGGATTTTTATGCTGAGAAAAGTGATTTTAATTTTATTTTTTTAATATTATTTTTTTCAGTTGCAATGATAAAAAAATCTGGAAAGAGATTTTAATAGTTTTAAGTATACAGAAAGATTAACAAGTGATGCTACAGGTCGAGTTGAGATATGGGAGCTAAACTGCGAGAAATTAGAATGCAGACTTTCATATTTTTATTGGTGATGATAAGAAAGAACTTTTTTTCAAAGAAAAATTGTTTTAAAAAGATACTGGTGAAATGAAGAAAATGGTAAAAAAATTTTTTTAAAGGTATGAAAAAAACAAAAAATCCTGAAAGCCATCCAGATTTTTTTATCCTGAAAAATAGTCTTGTATTGGATAATAAGGAAGTATTTTCAACATATAGAATGAATACAGGATTTTATAAATTATTGGATAAACTTTTAAATGAGAAACATTATGATTTTGAAGATAGAATTGTTGAAGAATTTCAGAGAAAATCAGAAAATGAAAGAAGAGTTAAAAATAAAAAAACTAGAATTATCGGATTATTAGAAAATATAAAGGAATCTGAATATAAAAAAATTTTTCAATACGAAGAAAAATATAAATTTAAATGAAATTTGGGATTTAGAATGTAAAAAAATCTTGATTGCGAAATTAAATATAGAAGAAATATACATGAAGAGCCTTTATTTTATAAAAAAATAACTCTGAAAAAGCAATAAAGATAAGGAAAGAATTATAAAGAAGATATTAAAAAGGTATTATGAATATTAATCTAGAAAAAAAGAAGACAATTCTTTAGAAGTTCAAAAATTATTTATATTTAAATGATAAATCTGAAGATATATTTACTGTAATTAATTCTGAATTTCATGAAGTATTGACAGAATTATTGGGAGAGAACTATAAAAAAATATTGAAAAAAAGATTAATTGCGGAAGAACAGAAAAAAATAAGGAGAAAAATTAAATTAGTAATATCTGGGATAAACTAAATAATTTATAATATTGTATGACAGATACAATTAAATTTTCTGTAGGAATATTTTTTTTACATGAAAGGAGTTTTATAAATAATGAATATTGACATTATAAGAATATTTGCTTTTTGCTTTTTATTGTGATGTTACATACTTTGAACAGGCAATATGGACTTACTGTATGGATGAGCGGATATGCAGTTATTTCAATAGGAGTGAATCTTTTTATTATGATAAGTGGATATCTCCTTTTGGATAAGGCAGAATCAGTAAAGGATTTTTTTAAGAAAAAGATTTTTTTAGTATACTGCCTTTTGTTTGTAGCTTTTTAATATAGTCTATATTTATTTTTTTACAATCATTCCTTCATAGCAGTAAAAAAATATCAGCACCTCATTTCTGGTATATTTATATGATTTTTAGGACTGTATTTGCTGACTCCATGGCTGAGAAAGGTTTTACAGTATGCAGAAAAATGAAACTTTTTATGTAGTTGTATTATGGTTTTTTTGTGTAATATACTTAATCCATATTTACAGTTTTTTTCAGATTACCTAAGATACCATTTTTCCCATTTTCCAATAACTGGCTTTTATCGGATATTATGTATTAGGATATTATTTGAAAAAAATATAGAGATAAATTAGGAAAAAAATACCTTTCATCTATGTAATAGCAGTTTATATGGCAGGATTTTTTTATAAGTGTTTTTGTCTACAAGATACGTTCTAATTACAACAGGAAACAGAATATCGGATTTTTTTGATAAAAAAATTCACTGGGAACATTTTTTTCATGACGGTTTCATTTTTTTTATTTTCTGGATGAAGTTCAATTTTTAATAGTAGAAACAGTATTGTGAGAATGATTTCAGATTCAACGTATTTTTGCATATTTGATTCATATAATAATTTTACATTATGTTATTAAAATAAGCGATGAAATGATTTTTAAATCAGTTGCAACCATTGTAGTAAGTATTATTACCGGGATTCTTTACAACTATGCAAAAAAATGTTTGATGGATTTTGCAAAAGATATGAAAAAAAGACAATAAAAATAACAGATAATTTATAATTAGATTTCATGAGAAGAAAGACAGTTCTTCTCTTTTTTTATATTAATCCCCGTAGACCCACCCTCGATATTATTAAAACAGTGTGTGGTAGTAACATTAAATCTATTGAAAGATATATAACTGTACACATGTGACAATACTGAGGATAAAAGTAAAAAAGTTTAAATCTCCTCCTGATTCTCATAAGCGTGACAGGCTTGATTAAAATTCCGGAGAATTTTAGCTGCACTCGCTTTTAACAATATCTACACCAAATATAAAACTGTATAGTAAAATTTTCAGCTGATTAGAAATATTAGTTTTCAATCAGTTCAATCAGCCAGTTTGCCTGCTGAAGTTCAGTATCAGTTTCCCTGATTTTCTTTGAAAGCAAATCAAGCTCCTTCTGTAAAACAGGAACATCTACTGTACTCATTATTTTTATTTCTGTAGTTGAATACAGGTTTACTCTCTGACCTGCGATATTTAAAAATCCTCTTAAAATATTTGATTTTAAAGTAAGAGTATCTCTTTCTGCAATCAGATCTGCAAGAGTCTGACCATTTGAAACAGTGACACAGTTAGTTTTATTAATCTGCTTAATAAGAATTTTCAGCTGATTAATGTTGTTATCAAGTTCATTCAGAAGTTCTTCAGGGTTTTCTGAAGGTTCGTCATTTTCCTGAACTTTTGCATTATTATTAAGTCTTACCCTTAACTGATCTATTCTTTTCTGTAAATCTGCCCTTAAAATAAGAGCCTCGGCAAGTTTCATATATAACCTCCATTTTATTTTTATATATTAAATTTATATAACTGAATTATAACTAAAAAAATTTTTTTATGTCAATATTGTTGACAAAAAAATAAAAAAAGGAGTATGATGAATTTATAAAACAATTAAACTTCAGGGCAGGGTGAAATTCCCGACCGGTGGTATATAAGTCCACGCGATTGAAAAATCAAGAACCGGTGTGATTCCGGTACCGATAGTATAGTCTAGATGAAAGAAGTTGAAATATAGTAATAATCGTATTTAAAGTGTATATAAGTTAATATGCTGATGTTGTTGCAGTTTTTTTATACAGCTTAGCTTTTTGATAAACAAAAAAATATTTATGATATTGGATATTGAAAGTAAATAAAAAAATTATTACAGATATTTAGTCCCGGGGTTTTAATTAATCCTGTTTTTTTATTACCTGAAAAATTGTTTTAAATAAAATTATTTTAGGAGGAAAAATGAAAAAATTTGAAGGGAAATTTAATGGAAAAGGAATAAAAATCGGTATTGTAGCAGGGAGATTTAATGAGTTCATTACATCAAAATTAGTAGGCGGAGCAGTAGATGTGCTGAAAAGAAATGATGTAAATGATGAGGATATAGATATTGCCTGGGTTCCAGGTGCATTTGAAATACCATTGATTACTAAAAAAATGGCTGAATCAAAAAAATATGATGCAATAATAACGCTGGGAGCAGTTATAAAAGGTTCTACACCACATTTTGACTATGTATGTGCAGAAGTTTCCAAAGGAGTGGCTCAGATTTCATTGCAGACAGGTTTGCCTATAATGTTTGGGGTGCTGACTACTAATAATATAGAAGAGGCAATAGAAAGAGCTGGAACAAAGGCAGGAAATAAAGGTTCTGATGTTGCATTTGGCGCATTGGAAATGATAGATTTGATAAAAAATATTGGATAAAGTTAAGGAAAATAATATGGAAGAAAATATTAATGAAAAATATATGCGGATGGCAATTGAACTGGCTAAAAAAGGTGCGGGTGGTGTAAATCCTAATCCAATGGTTGGAGCTGTTGTAGTGAAAAATGGCGAAGTAATTGGGAGAGGATACCATAAGTTTTTTGGCGGACCCCATGCGGAAGTTTATGCATTGGAAGAGGCTGGCAAAGAAGCTGAAGGTGCTACTATTTATGTAACTTTGGAGCCATGTTCCCATTATGGAAAAACACCGCCTTGTGCAAAAAAAATAATAGATATGGGAATAAAGAAGTGTTTTATCGGCTCAAGTGACCCCAATCCGAAAGTAGCAGGTAGAGGTGTGGCAATGCTGAAGGAGGCAGGAATTGAAGTTGTTGAAAATGTATTAAAAGAGGAATGTGATGAGGTAAATCAGGTTTTCTTCAAATATATAAAAACTAAGATTCCTTATCTATTTGTAAAATGTGGAATAACATTGGACGGGAAATAGCCTTGTCAAATGGGATTTCAAAGTGGATAACAAATAGTATCGCCAGAGAGAAGGTACAGTATTACAGAAATAAATTTATGGGAATAATGGTCGGGATAAATACAGTTCTTACTGACAATCCAAGTTTGACAACGAGAATTGAAAATGGTGTAAATCCCTTCAGAATCATTGTTGATCCGAATCTGCAAATTGATGAAAACTGTAAAGTTGTAAAAAATAATGAAGATGAAAAAACCGTGATTATTACTTCACAAAAAAATCTATTTGCTGAAGATGCTGAAAATACTGAAATCCAAATTAAGCAAAAAAGATTAGCTGAAGAAAATAAAGTAAAATTTATTTTTATTGATGGTGAAAAATTTTCTTTTAAAAAAATGCTTGAAGAAATTGGAAAAACAGGAATTGACAGTGTTCTGCTGGAAGGTGGAGAAACCCTTATTTCTCTTGCGTTTGAAGAAAATGCAATTGATGGCGGAGAAATTTTTATTGCAAACAAGATTTTAGGTGATAGCAGTGCAAAACCTTTTATTTCAGGATTTGTAAGGGAGAAAATGGAAGAGGCTGTTCAATTAACCAATGTGAGAAATAATATTTATGGCGAAAATGTAGGAATGGAGTTCTATTTTAAAAAATACAATGAAATGGAACAGGATTAGGAGAAAATATGTTTACAGGTTTAGTCGAAGAAATGGGAAAAGTAGTGAATATTTCTAAAAAGGTGACAGGTTTAGGAATAACAATAAAAGGCGATAGGGTCGTTGAAAAGGTAAAAATTGGAGACAGCATAGCAGTAAATGGAGTCTGTCTGACAGTCACGGAATTTAGCGGAAATACTTTTACAGCAGATGTGATGTATGAAACGATTGAAAGAAGCGGACTGAAGCGGATAACTGCCGGAGAAACTGTAAATCTTGAAAAATCGTTGACTTTAACTACATTTTTAGGAGGGCATCTTGTAATGGGAGATGTTGACAGTGAGGCAGAAATTATTTCAATTGTTCCAAAAGGGATTGCTAAACTGTATAAATTTCAGCTGGAAGAAAAACATAGGCATAATATGAAATATGTAGTTGAAAAAGGCCGTGTGACAATAGACGGATCAAGCCTTACAGTCATTGATACAGATGATGATGCAGGAACTTTTTCTGTGTCGCTTATTCCACATACTTTGGAAAATATAACGCTCGGAAAAAAGAAAGTCGGAGATTTTGTTAATATAGAAACAGATTTATTTGGGAAATATGTGGAGAAGATTCTGAAATTTAATAATGCAGAAACTGAAAAAAAGGAAAAATCAGGCATTACGATGGATTTTTTACAAAAAAATGGGTTTTAAGGTATAAATATATCTGAAAAGAGGTAGGAAAATGGAAAGAAAATTTAATACAATAGAAGAAGCAATAGAAGAAATAAGAAATGGAAAACCGATAGTTATAGTAGATGATGAAGACAGGGAAAATGAAGGGGATTTATTTTTACCTGCAGAAGTGGCAACATACGAAACAATAAATTTCATGATAAATAATGCAAGGGGGCTGATGTGTGTTCCATTAACTGAGGAAAGGGCTGAGGAACTGAAACTTGCATTTATGACAGAACATAATACAGATAATCATGGGACAGCATTTACCGTGTCAGTTGATGCGGCAGAAGGGACAACTACGGGAATATCTACTGGAGATAGGCTTAAAACAATAAAAGATCTTGTAGATCCTTCAAAAAAGGCGGAAGATTTTAGAAGACCTGGGCATATGTTCCCACTTGTTGCAAAAAAAGGCGGAGTTATAGAAAGAAAAGGCCATACAGAAGCAGCTGTTGATTTAGCTGGAATTGCAGGATTTTCAAAAGTTGGAGTAATAATGGAAATTTTAAATGAAGACGGAACGATGGCAAGAAGGGATCAGCTGTTTGAATTCTGTAAAAAAAATAATCTTAAGATAATAACTATTGAAGACTTAATTATATACAGAAAAAAACACGAAAAGCTTGTAAAAATGGAAGCTGAAGTGAAAATTGCAACTAAATTTGGAAATTTTAATTTTGCGGGATATAGTGACAAAATTGAAAATAAGGAATATATAGCCATTATAAAAGGTGATATACGTAACAAGGAAAATGTCAGTGTAAGATTGCATTCAGAATGTCTGACAGGAGATGTTTTCGGCTCTAAACGTTGTGACTGCCAGGATCAGCTTCACAGGGCACTGAGTGAAATAGAGGAAAAAGGTGAAGGACTTCTGATTTATTCAAGACAGGAAGGCAGAGGAATAGGAATACTTAACAAACTGAAGGCGTACAAGCTGCAGGATGAAGGGTATGACACAGTTGAAGCAAATCATCAGCTTGGATTCGAAGATGATTTGAGGGATTATGCAATAGCGGCACAGATTATAAAAGACCTTGGAGTAAAATCGGTTTCCTTGAAAACAAATAATCCTCTGAAAATAAAAGGATTGGAACAATATGGTATAAATGTTGCCTCAAGAGAGGAAATTGAGATAAAAGTTAATTCCTACGATAAGAAATATCTGAAAACAAAGAAGGAAAAAATGGGGCATATATTGAGACAGGAATTATAAAATAATATTCTTAAAAAAACTCAGTTTTTACAGAAAAATTTAATAATATGAAATAGATTATCTTGAAATAGAAAAAAATAGAAATAGAATGTATAGAAACTATATTTATGAGTTATTTAAAAATTTCACCATAAAAAAACAGAAAATGAATTTAGAAAAAGTCATCAGCCCTAATTTTTTTAGGCGAATTTTGACTTTTTCTTAATGAATGACTGTTTTGTATAAGTGAAATTTTAGTAAACGAACAAATATAGTTTTTTTATCATTTTAAAAAAATTTTTCTTTTAAGTAAACTATTTATCTTATTTTATTTTCTAAAAACTGAGTTTTTAAGAATGTTGTTTATATACAAGGCTATTATTTCTCATATTTTTCAGTAATAACTCTTAGTGAATGCCAGCTGAGAGTGGCACATTTTACCCTTGCAGGCATATTTGCAACATATTCCATAAGAACTGCATCTCCAAGTTTTTTACTTTCTTCAGAAGTAAGTTTTTCTTCCTGCTTCATCATTTTAAAGAACAGATTTACCTTTTCTTCAGCTTCAGCCATTGTTTTTCCTTTTATAAGGTCGATAAGCATTGCTGTAGAGGCACTTGAAATGGCACATCCGCTTCCAAGGAAAGCCGCATCTTCAATAACGTCACCATTTAACTTAACTTCAAGTGTAAGGTCATCCCCACAGTTTGGATTGTGGCCTCTTTCAATATATGTAGGTTCTTCAATTTCCTTTTTAAGTTCTCTTCTGTTACTGTATTCCAGTATTGTCTGCTGATATATTTTTTCTAAATTCATATTTTAAACACTTCCTTTATTTTTAAAAGTCCTTCAACTAGTTTTTCTATATCTTTCTCATCGTTGTAGATGCTGAAACTTGCACGGCAGCATGATGGAACTCCCAGATATTTCATAAGAGGCTGGGCACAATGATGGCCAGATCTTACTGCCACATGATAGGAATCCAAAATGAAGGCCACATCGTGGGAATGTACTCCCTTTACATTGAAGGCAATAACTCCTGTTCTGGCAACATTTTCTGTGCAGTATGTTTCTATAAATCCTAATTTTTTCATTTCTTCCAATGCTTTTGATGCTAAACTATCTTCAATTTCAGTAATTTTATCATAACCTATTTCTTCAATATATTCGATGGCCGCCTTCAATGTAACAGCACCTTCCACATTCTGCGTTCCACCTTCAAATTTATTTGGCAGAGGGGCAAATGTAGAATCTTCCTCGGTTACAAACTCTATCATATCTCCACCGTACAGGAATGGAGGCATTTTGTCAAGCAGTTCCTTTTTTCCATACAGTACTCCTATTCCCATAGGAGAAAAAAGTTTATGTCCTGAAAACACGAGGAAATCAGCATCCATTTTTTGTACATCATGTTTATAATGAAGTATAGACTGGGCTGCATCAATTACAGCCGATGCTCCGTATTCATGAGCAAGTTTTACAATTTCTTCAACAGGCTGAATTACTCCGGTAACATTTACCACAGCTGAAACAGCTACTATTTTTGTTTTGTCTGACAGTTTGTTTTTAAAGTCGTTAATATCAAACTGACCATTTTCATCAAGGTAGACAAACTTTATTACAGCTTTGTTCTTTTTAGCAATAAACTGCCATGGAACAATATTTGCATGGTGGTTTGATATTCCAAGTATAATTTCATCCCCTTCATTTATAAATTCCAGGCCATAGGAATATGCAATGAGGTTGATTGATTCGGTAGTATTTTTAGTAAAAATAACTTCTTCAAATTTTTCCGCATTAATAAAGTTTTTTACTTTTTCCCTTGCATCTGAAAGCAGGCCTGCAGCTTCCATTGACAAGGCATGGGAACCTCTGCCTGGGTTTCCGTTATATTTTTCATAGTATTCCATAATTTTATCAAGCACTATTTTTGGTTTTTGCGAAGTAGCCGCTGTATCTAAATAATGATTTGTAATATTTTGAAATATAGGAAAATCTTTTTTATAGTCCATGTTGACTCCTTTTCACTTTTTTTGTATCCTCTAAATCTTATAGTAAAGGCTTTTTCCTTTACAAATATTATACTTTTTATTTACTGTAATTTCAAGTGGTTTTTTTAAATACAATTATAATGCTATAAATATAATGTATAGAAACTATATTTTATTCATTCACTAAAAATTTTCAAAGATTAAATAAATAGTAAATTAATTTCCATATGCTTTAATGTTACATATGTGTTTTATAAAATTCAGATAATTATGGAGGGTGTATAAAAAAGAGAAATTTGATAATTGTAATAGGAATTCTGGCTTGTATAAATTCATGTTCAAAGAAAAATGATAATAATAGTGACAATACTCAAGTAGCAGGAAAAAATGAAAATACAAAAGCTGACAACAGTGAAATGACAGTAGCAGGTTACGCTCTGGGGAAAATTCCACCTATTCCAATACCTGATATGCCAAATCTTTCTGTAACGGAAAATCCGGGAGCAAAAATTACTTTGGATATGACAAAAAAAATATCATCAGTTCCGGGAATTGTAATAACACCTGTAAAAGTTGAAAACAGTACTATTGTTGGTGGAAATTACACTATGCAGGTTGGGAAAAACGGAGAAGGTCAGCTGAGCGATGGAAGTAAGGCTGTCCAAACTGATGGAAACGGAGCTGGTCAATATATTGATGATAAAGTCACTATCCAGAGGGATGAAGATGGATCCGGTCAATATATAAATAATGTTACAGGAGTTACTCTTCAAGTTGATTCTGATGGGGCAGGTCAATATTTAGATGAGAAAAATGGAATTTCTTTACAGGTAAGTGCTGATGGAACAGGAATGTACAAAAATACTAATAGTGGAATAACTATAATGGCAAGTGAAGAAAATACAAATTATAATGATGGAAATATAACAATTGAGAATAATAATGACGGTAGTGGAAAATATCACGACAAGTCTAAAAATCTTTTAATTGAAAATAATGGAAAAGGAAAAGCAACTGTAACATATAACGGAAAAACTGTTGAAGTAGATGCAAAAGCGATAGAACAGGCAAAATTTTCAAAATTGAAAATGGTTCCGGCAGTTCCGGCTATAGAAGCAAACAGTCTTTTAATAACTTTAGATTCAGGAGTTCTCTTTGATGTAGATAAATACAATCTCCGTCCTGAAGCTCAGGAAGTTCTTAAAAATCTTGCTGTTGTATTAAAGGAAGCAGGTATAAAATCTTTTGAAATTGACGGGCATACAGATTCTGATGCAAGTGATGAACATAATAAGACACTTTCAGACAACCGTGCTAAATCTGTCAAAGAATTTTTAGCATCTCAAGGAGTGACAGCAAATATTACAACAAATGGTTATGGAGAAAGCAGACCGATAGCTTCAAATGACACACCGGAAGGCAAACAGAAAAACCGTCGGGTTGAAATCATTATTCCTACAATGTAATTGTTATTCTGATTTATTAATTTTTTGATATATCTATTCTTTTTATTATAAATAAAAAAATGTTAAATAAATCAAAGTATTCCTTATTGTGTTATCATAAATCTTTATTAAATAAAAACAGAAATAAACAAAGAACTAATAATAAAAAAAGTTTTATCAAAGGAAAAAAATAAATAACTAACGTTATATTTAAAAAAATAACTTAAATTTGTAATTAAGGTGTGTAATTTCTAGTAATTTTATTAAAAAATTAATATAAAGGCAGGTTGAAGAAGTATGAAATTAAAAATGACTTTGTTAATAATCGCAATAATGGTAATGGCTACAAGTTGTGTATATACTCCTGGTGGTGGTAGAAAGAATAAAAATTGTCTTAGTTAAACTAGACAATTTTTAAAGAAGGGGAAAAATTTCTTATAATTTTAATTATCGAGAAAAAATATACTGTAAAAAGAGACTGGTTCATGAATATGAGCAGTCTCTTTTTTTGTATAATTTTTTTACTTCTAATTTGAATTTTTTTCGTAAAAATACTTGACAATATAAAAAAATATCTATAAAATGTCAATAGAAAAAAATTTCACAAATAAGGGAAATATTGTGATTAAAAATTATAAGTCTTGAAAAAGACAGCTAAAAAAACAAAGTAAGTAATTAAAAAATAATATAAAGGAGAGAAACGGCTATGAAATTTGGAACAAAAATTATACATGGGTATAATATGATTGATGAGTCAACAGGAGCTTCTTCCATATCGATATGTCAGGCATCAACATTTCATCAGAATGATATAGATGATGATCAGAAATATACATATTCGAGATTTGGGAACCCTACAAGGGAAGCACTTGAAGAAGCAATTGCCAGTCTTGAAAAAGGGAAATACGGACTTGCCTTCTCATCTGGGATGGCAGCAATAACAGCCGTTCTGCTTTCTTTTTCACAGGGGGATCATCTTGTAATGTGTAAAGATGTATATGGAGGGGCTTTCCAGCTTGTAATGGAGGTTTTTCCACGTTTTGGAATTGAAGTAAGTTTTGTCGATGAAACAGATGTTTCAGAATGGGAAAACGCAATAAAGGAAAATACAAAAGCCTTTTACATGGAAACACCATCTAATCCATTATTAAAAATAACAGATATAGAAGCTGTAGTAAGTATTGCGAAAAAACATAATCTGAAAACAATAATAGACAATACCTTCATGACACCCCAATATCAGAATCCGATTCCTATGGGAGTGGACATTGTTATTCACAGTGCGACAAAATTCCTTAATGGTCACAGTGATGTAGTATTAGGAATGATAGTCACTGATGATGAAGATTTATATAAGGAAATGAAAAAGCAGCAGATAATTTTAGGAGCTTTACCTGGAGTTGAAGAATGCTGGCTGGTTTTACGTGGAATGAAAACAATGGAAATAAGAATGAAAAAAAGTTCGGAAACAGCTTTAAAAATAGCCGAATATCTTGAAAAGCACCCTAAAATTGAAAGAGTATATTATCCTGGCCTGAAAAATCACAAAGGATATGAAATCAATCAAAAACAGGCTTCAGGTGGTGGAGCTGTATTGTCTTTTGATTTAGGATGCTGTGAAAAAGTAAGAAGATTCTTTAAACTTATAAAATATCCTATTGTTGCAGTGAGTTTGGGAGGGGTTGAATCAATACTGTCATACCCTTATAAAATGTCTCATGCATGTGTACCTGAAGAAGAAAGAATTAAAATGGGAGTAACTTCCGGACTTATAAGACTTTCTGTCGGAATAGAAGATAGTGAAGATTTAATAAATGACATAGAAAATGCACTGGATAAAATGGATGAAGAATAAAGGAAGAATATAGATAGTGAAAATATAATACAGAGGAGGAAAATTATGTTAAAAAAACCTGTTATAGGTATATCTTCAAGTGTAATAACTGACCAGGGAGGTATGTTTCCAGGATATAAAAGAACTTATGTAAATAAAGATTACGCAGATGCTGTTATAAAAAACGGAGGCCTTCCAATAATACTTCCCTTCAATGAAGATGAAGAAATTATTAAGCAACTTGTTTCCTGTATAGATGGGCTTATTCTGTCAGGAGGACACGATGTGGCACCTTTTAATTATGGGGAAGAACCAGAACAAAAATTAGGGGAAATATTTCCTGAAAGAGATAAATTTGATTTCACGCTTTTATCTGAAGCAAAAAAGAAAGGAATCCCTATTTTAGGAATATGCAGAGGGTTTCAAATAATAAATGCATATGAAGGGGGAACGCTTTACCAGGATCTTTCGTATATTGATTCTGTTCCGGTGTATAAACATTCTCAAGGGCATAGTCCTGAATTAAGGACACATTCCATAGAAATTGATGAAAATTCTATTTTACATGAAATATTTGGGGTTAAAGAAATGAAAGTAAATTCATTTCATCATCAGGCTCTAAAAAAAGTGGCAGAAGGATATAGAGTTTCTGCAAAGGCAAAGGATGGAGTTGTAGAAGCGATTGAAGCAGAAAACTATCCATTCCTGGTGGGAGTGCAATGGCACCCTGAAATGTTGGTTAAAATGTATGAAGATATGAATAAGCTGTTCACAGTACTGGTGAATAAAGCAGAAGAAAGGATGGGATAAAATGGCAGAAAAGCAAAAAATGAAGTTCTGGTCAATAGTATTACTTACAATAAACTCAATAATAGGAACAGGGATATTCCTGTCTCCCGGAAGTGTGGCAAAATTATCGGGAAGTTTAGCTCCTTGGATTTATCTATGTGCGTCGGTATTTGCATCTGTATTGGCAATAACTTTTGCATCGGCGGCAAAATACGTTACAAAAAATGGAGCGGCATACGCCTATTCAAAAGCGGCATTTGGAGAAAATGTTGGGTTATATGTAGGAATTACAAGATTCGTGGCGGCAAGTATTGCATGGGGAGTTATGGCTACAGGAGTAGTAAAAACAACTCTTTCTATATTTGGTTATGACAGTAATAACACTTTATATATAACAATTGGATTTCTTGTTTTAATGTTAATTCTTATGGTTATAAACTTAACAGGAACTGGGATACTTACATTTGTAAGTGACCTTTCTACAATAGGAAAACTTTTAGCTCTTGGAATTACTATTATTGCAGGTATTGTTATTTTACTTCAGACAGGGCACACTAATCTTTCTGAAATAAAATTACTTAAAGATGCTTCAGGGGAAAATTTAATCCCGGCTATAACAGTTACAGGTTTTGTTACAGCAGTAATATCAGCATTCTATGCATTTACAGGATTTGAAAGTATCGGAAGTGGTGCAAGTGACATGGAAAACCCTGAAAAGAACCTGCCACGTGCAATCCCTCTGGCTATAGGAATTGTAGCGGCTATATACTTTGGAATAGTTCTTGTTTCAATGTTTATAGATCCTAAAGCTCTTATTACTTCTAAAGAAGTTGTTGTTCTGGCTTCAGTTTTCAAAAGTAAGCTTATTTCAAATATAATAGTATATGGAGCACTTGTTTCAATGTTTGGTATAAACGTAGCGGCATCATTCCATACTCCAAGAATATTTGAAGCAATGGCAAAGGAAAAACAGATTCCTGCATATTTTGATAAGCGTACAAGTAACGGAGTGCCTATGAGAGCCTTCTGTATAACAGCATTGCTGGCGATAGTAATACCGATGGCATTTGGTTATAACATGATGGGAATAATGATAATCAGCTCAATTTCAAGATTTATCCAGTTTATAATAGTTCCACTTGGAGTAGTTTTATTCTTCTATGGAAAAAACAGGGAAGAAGTACTTGATGCGAAAAAGAATTTTGTTATGGATGTATTCTTCCCACTATTATCAGTAGTTTTAACAGTGTTCCTACTAGTTAAGTTTAACTGGACGGCACAATTCTCCTTAAAAACAGATTCAGGAGAAATGGTTACTAACTGGTATGCAATCTCAGCAATGGTAATTGGATATGTAGTTCTACCTCTAGTTATGTTCATGTTCAAAAAAAATGAAAAATAATTAAAATATAGTATTATAAAGAGACTATCTTAAAAATAGTAAAAAAATATAAATATAATAATAGGGACTGTCTCAAAATTGAAAAAAATACAAAAAAACATATTTATTCATTTACTAGAATTTTCACTTATACAAAACAGTCATTCATAAAGAAAAAGACAAAAATACACCTGAAAAAAATCAGGTTGTTGACTTTTTCTAAATTCATTTCCAGTTTTGCATTGTGAAATTCTAAATAATTCATAAATATAGTTTTTTTACAGTATTTCTTAATTTTGAGACAGTCCCTTTACATTAATTTTTAAGTTTTCTTTTTGAGACAGTCTTTTTTTATTATTTTTTTCAATTTTTAGAGATAGTCTCTATGTTTATTATATTCTCTTTTCCAGTTCATTAAATAAGTGTTCTTTTATTGCTTCATCATCAATATTATCAAGTATAGGTCTGAAAGATGATTCAACTATAAGTTTTTTAGCTCTGCTTTCAGAAAGTCCTCTACTCATCAAGTAGAAAAGCTTTGCTTCATCAACTTTTCCTACAGAAGCGGCATGTTCTCCTATTACATCATCTTCATTACAGAATAATGTTGGAATAGAGTGAGCCTTTACATTTTTATCAAGAAGTATTGCAAATTCCCCTTCTCTTCCTTCAGATTTTGAAGCTCCTCTTTCAAAATATAGATTTCCTCTGAAAACCTTCTGAGCTGTATCTTTAACTGCTCCTCTTCCTTGAATTTCACCTATTGATTTTCTACCTTTAAATACGATTGAATATTCAAGATCAAGTTTTCTATTAAAATCAGCAAGGTATGCAGGTTTAATATATATTTCTGCAGCATCTTCCTCAAGATATGATTTATGACTTATTCCATTTACTTTAGCACCAAGTTCTACACTGTAATATTCAACTTTTCCTTGCCCAAGAGCTTCTATTTTTGAAGATTCAAAGTTTTCAGACTCAGTGTTTAATGTTTGTATTTTTATTATCTTAACTTCGGAATTTCTTCCGGCTACAACTCTTATTATTCCATTACGGTAGGCTTTTGCTTCATCTTCAGAATTGTAAATCATTATAACAGTGGCTTTTGCAAAATCTTCAACTTCAATAATATTGTAGTCTATAAGAAGATTATTTTCCTTGTTAAAGTTATAATTTATATAAATTGGTTTATCTACTTTTTTTCTTTCACTTATTTTTATATATTTTCCTTCATTGTAAAATGTATAATTCTGCAGCTTGAAAAAATCTCCAAGCCCATATTCATTATCATTTGAAAGTCTTTCAAGATCTTTCAGGGAATCATTTAATTCCTTTATGGATACACCATCCTGATCATCATTTTTTACAACAGTGCTATTGAAAGGTTTAAATTCTTCAGGTTCGCTATATTTATATCCGACTCTTTTCCAGTTAGGCTTTTCAAGGGAAGCATATTTTTTAAAACTTTCTTTTCTATAACTGTTGTTATCAAGATTTTGTAAACTTGCTTCATTTAGCATTATATATTCCTCCTAAAATTACTTCTATATTTCTTATCCGATTGTTCCTTCAAGTTCAAGTTCAATCAGCTTATTTAATTCTACTGCATATTCAAGTGGCAATTCCTTTGAAATAGGTTCAACGAATCCTCTTACTATCATGGCTTTTGCCTCATCCTTGCTTATACCTCTTGACATCAGATAAAATATTGCTTCATCGCTTATTCTTCCTATCTTAGCTTCGTGCCCTATATCTACACTGTCGTTATTTATTTCAATTATAGGAATCGTGTCTGATCTTGATTCATTATCAAGCATCAATGATTCACATTCAACTGTAGCCTTTGATCCCACTGCATTTGAATTAACTTTTAGTAGTCCTCTGTAGAAAGATGTTCCTCCATTTTTAGAGATTGACTTAGAATGTACTGTTGAAGATGTATTTGGTGCGGCATGAACAATTTTACATCCTGTATCCAGGTATTGTCCTGCTGCGGCAAATGTAACTCCTGTAAATTCACATCTTGAACCTTCTCCTTTTAGGACAGTCATAGGGTAAAGCATTGAAACTCTTGATCCGAATGATCCTGATACCCATTCCATTACACCGCCTTCATCAACGATTGCTCTTTTTGTATTAAGGTTATACATATTTCTTGACCAGTTTTCGATTGTAGAATATCTCATTCTGGCTCCTTTTTTTACAATCAGTTCAACTGCTCCGGCGTGTAATACGTTCTTTTTGTACTTTGGTGCTGAACATCCTTCGATAAAGTGAAGGTCTGCCCCTTCTTCAACTATTATTAATGTATGCTCAAACTGCCCTGCTTCTGCCGCGTTAAGTCTGAAATAAGATTGCAGAGGCATGTTAACTTTTACCCCTTTAGGAACATATACAAATGATCCTCCTGACCATACAGCTCCATGTAATGCCGCAAATTTATGGTCATGCATAGTTATAACTTTCATAAAGTGTTCTTTTACAAGGTCTTCGTGTTCTCTTATGGCAGTTTCTATATCTGTGTATATTACTCCCTGATCTGTAAGTTCCTTATGAACACTGTGGTAAACAACTTCCGAGTCATACTGGGCTCCCACTCCTGCAAGCGATTGTCTTTCAGCTTCAGGTATTCCAAGTCTGTCAAAAGTTGATTTAATATAATCAGGTACGTCATCCCAGTTGTCACTCATTACTTTTGCATCAGGTTCAAGATAATGCACTATGTCATTTATATCCAAGTCTGATAAATCAGGACCCCATGTAGGAACAGGCTTTGAATTGAACACTTCCAGAGCTTTAAGCCTGTATTCAAGCATCCATTGAGGTTCATTTTTCTTTTCAGAAATTTTTCTTACGATTTCTTCTGTCAAACCTTTACCTGTTGTAAATTTATGATGCATTTCATCCTTGATGTCATAGACACCTCTTTCAATGTCTGCAATGTAGGTTTTTTTTCTACTATCTTCCATTTTTATTATTCTCCTCTTTAAATTCTCTAAATCTTAGAAAGATTGGGTTATACAAATATTATAATCCAAGTTCTTCCTTCATTTTTCCATATCCGTCTTTTTCTATGGCTTCCACTATTTCAATTCCACCACTCTTAACTATTTTTCCATTCATCAGGACATGTACAAAATCAGGTTTCAGATATTCAAGCACTTTATCATAGTGAGTTATAATAAGTAGAGCTGTATCCTTTGTTTTTAATTTCTGTACCCCTTCAAAAACAATTTTTGTAGCATCGATATCAAGTCCGGAATCTGTTTCATCAAGAATTGCTAATTTAGGTTCAAGCACAGCCATCTGTAAAATTTCATTTTTCTTTTTTTCTCCTCCTGAGAATCCAACATTTAAATGTCTTTCAGCATATTCAGGATTAATATGTAATTTTTCCATTTTTTCTACTAATTCGTTATGGAATTGCATTATATACTGTTTTTCACCTGTAACAGCTTCTTTAGCAGTTCTTAGGAAATCTTCCACAGTAAGTCCCGGAATTTCTTCAGGATACTGGAATGACAGGAATATCCCCTTCTGTGCTCTTTCATCAACTTCAAGCTCAGTGATGTCTTCACCATCAAGTAAAATTTGGCCACTGACAACTTCATGTTTAGGATGCCCAACAAGAATACTTGCCAAAGTAGATTTTCCGGCACCGTTAGGTCCCATAATCACGTGAACTTCTCCTTTATTAATCGTTAAATCCAATCCTTTTAATATTTCTTTTCCTTCTACTTCAGATTTAACATTTTTTAATTCTAACAAACTCATTTCTATTTACCTCCAAAATTTATATTAAAACATTCTTTAATAAGTTTACTCCTATATTTTACAAAAAAATTGTAATAAAGTCAAATTTAAAAAAAGTTATATTTTTAGGTTACAGGAGCATATATTCATATATGTTTTATATTATCCAATATATTGAATGAATTTTACAATTAATTGAATTTATAGTAAACTTAATCATAGTAATATTTTATTTAATGATATATAAAAATAAGATATGTGGGGATGTCGTTATTTTATATGATTGATTACATATTTGATTTATTTAAAAAAATTACTGGTTATTGTGCTGTTTATGTGTGAAAGATGATTTCGGAACCTATTAAAACGGGTTCTTTTTTTAGTAAACTAAATTTATTTTTTTAATAATCAAAAAGATTACTTATGAATATATTGAACGACTTTTTAGAGGAGGCGATTGCCTCCTCTATTTATAGTTATTAAAAAAATTGTATTACAAAAATATCCAATCAGATTAGATTAAAAGAATATTAATTCTAAATATATTTTTTTGTACAGATTTGACTTTTTTTATTATTTATGTTAGTATATTTTAATCTTTTATTAAAAAAAGGAGGTAGTTTTTTTGGGATATAAGAAAATAATAATTTTTAGTACATTTTTACTTGCAAATCTTGTCTTTCCAGCTCCAGTCAATGAGGCTAACAGAATCATTGATATCCAGCAGAGACAGCTTGAACAGGAGAGAATAAGGCAGCAGCAGGAGAAAATGCAGAAGGAGTTTGAGAATACAAAGTTTGACAGCTCTAAGCCTCAGATTGATAAGGATATTGAAAGTAGTAACTTGAATTCTAATAAATTCTTAATTAAATCAGTCAATATAAAAGACAATGACAGGCTGTTGTCTCAAAGGGAAAAAAATAAAATTATTGGAAAGTATGTCTTTCTTGAACTTAGTTCCAATGACATCCAAGGTCTTCTTACAGATCTTACAAACAAGTTAATTTCTAAAGGATATACTACATCTGTTGTAAACTTTGACAGGAATAATGATCTGACTACTGAAACTTTAAATCTGGAAATTGTTGCAGGAAGAATCGAGGATATTAAAATTAATTCGGGCAATGGACTTGATAAGTACAAAGAATTTTTTATGTTCCCTAAAAATAAAGGGAAAATCCTTAATATCAGGGACATTGACATGGCAACTGACAACTTTAATTCAATCAATGCAAACAATATGACTATGGAAGTTCTTCCTGGAAGAAAGGAAAACTATTCAAGAATTGAAGTAAAAAATAGATTAAAGAATAAATATACTGTCGGAATCTTAGCTAACAACTATGGGGACAGCAAGCAGAATGGAATATGGAGGAGAGGTATCAACCTTAATATTGACAGCCCTCTTGGAATTGGGGACAACTTCTATTTCACATATATGACCGTTCCTAAAAAAGACCCCAACAGAAGCTGGAAAAAGACTGTTGAACAGTTACAGCCGGGAGAAATTTTACCAATCGGGCCGACTGGATATGATCCTTTAAAAGGGGACACATTGCCATATAAAAGACGGCTTGACATGTTTAATTTCGGATATACAATGAAATTCAGGACATATACTTTGAAACTTAATTCAAGTAAAAGTATTCAGGAAAGCAGCTTCTATTCAGCAAATACAGTATATGACATGTATTCAGGCAGCCATACGTTGTCTGCCAATCTGGAAAAAATACTGTTCAGGAATCAGAAAAGCAAGGTCAGTCTTGATTTAGGGATTAAAAGAAAGCATAACCAGAGCTATCTTGAAAAGTCGGCACTGTCTGACAGGAAGCTTGCTATAGGTACTTTAAGCCTTAATGCCACAACTTCACTTTTCGGAGGAATTTTTGGAAGCTCTTTCGGATATGAGAGAGGGCTTAAAATATTTCATGCCGAAAGGGACAGCGGAAAGATAGATACTACGCCAAAGGCGCAGTTCCATAAATACAGTATGAACCTTAGCTACTACAAGCCCATAACGAACAAGCTTGTATACAGGGCAAATGTTATCGGGAGCTACTCAAACGACGTCCTGTACGGAAGTGAAAGACAGACAATAGGCGGTGTCGGAAGTGTAGGGGGCTACCATACAAGGGAGTCCATTCAGGGAGATAAGGCTATAGAAATCAGCAATGAGATTGCATACAATATTCCAGTTAAGAAATTTGCGGTTGTTTCCCCATATGTTAATTATGGATACGGGGCTACAAAGTATAACAGGGATAAATCTAAATACAGAACTGGATATGTAACTGGAATGACGGCTGGAATCAGATTTGATACAAAAATCTTTGACTTCGACTTCGGATATGCAAGGTCTATGTCGCATTCAGACTATTTAAGCCCTAAGAAGCAGGAAATGTATTTTAGCGGTTCCTTGAAAGTAAGTTTTTAGATAATAACTCAAAATAGAAATAATAAAAAATTTCAAATTTTAATCAGTAAAAATATCGAAAGGAGATGAATGGATGAAAGAAAAAAGTAAGATATTACGTAAATTAACTGCGGCACTTCTTCTAAACGTGTTCAGTTTCAACATTCTTGCCGACGGACTTCAGATTGATCCTAATTCAAGGTACAACACAAGCCTTGACAGGGCTCAGAATGGCGTTCCTGTCGTTAATATTTCCACTCCGAATGGCCGTGGTGTGAGTATTAACGAGTTTTTAGAGTACAATGTGGGACGTGAGGGGCAGGTTCTTAACAATGCCGACAACATTGGAAGAAGCCATCTCGCAGGAATTATCAATGCAAATCCAAATCTTGGGCCAAATCAGGCCGCAAATCTTATCCTGCTTCAGGTAAATGGAGCAAATAGATCGCAAATTGAGGGATATATCGAGGCTCTCAGCAGACAGAAAGTGAATGTAATTTTAAGCAATGAAAATGGAATATATTTAAACGGTGCAGGAACAATCAACATAAAAAACTTTATCCCTACAACTGGAAAAGTTAAGCTGAAGGACGGGGATGTAATCGGAATTGATGTAGAAAAGGGAAGGGTCATTATCGGGGCAGGCGGCTTTGATGCGACCAATACAGACTATGTGAACGTTATTGCAAAGGCTATGGAATTACAGGGAAATCTTGTTGGAAACAAGGTTGACATAACTTTAGGGGAAAATGCTGTTGACTCCAATGGAACTGTAACTTCAAAAAACGGAATAAATTCAGTTGCAATTGACGCAAGCAACCTTGGATCGATGTATGCCGGGCAGATAAAGATAGTCAGCACGGACAAGGGGGCAGGGGTAAACTCAAATGGACTTATCTACTCAAGGGACACAAAGCTTGAGATTACAGCTGACGGGAAAATCAATGTCGCAAAGATTAAAGGAGACGGCATTGAAATAAACGGGACTGAATATGCCCAAAGCGAGCTTGCAAGCTCTGACAAAGGTATTAATATTAATGCGGCTAAAATAAAGCTGGATGGGCAGACTCAGGCGAATGAGGACATTAACCTTAATGGAAATGTTGAGAACAAGTCAAACATATACGCAGGCGGAAACCTGAATACACTTGACATGATAAATTCAGGAAATATTAACGCTTCAGGGAACATAACGGCAAAGGATTTCAGGAATTCTCTTGCAACAGTTCTTTCCGGAGGGAACTTTAATGTAAAAAACTTGGAAAATTCAGGAAATATACAGGTTTCAGGAATTACTGATATTAACGGGAAATTTGACAATACAGGAGCATTGACTTCTGTTAAGCGTATCTCGGTCTTAGGAAACGTAAGCAGTGCAGGAAATATTTTGACAAATGAGGATTTAACGGCTAAAAATACAGTAACATCAGGAGCAATTGTAGCTAAAAATTTAAGAGTGGATAACCTGGCTAATGATGGGAAAATAAGCACAAATGGCGAATTAACTGCAAAAGATGTGAAAAATACTGGAGAGATTTTATCATCAGGAAAAATTTCAGGAAATAGTTTTGTTACTTCAGGAAAAGTTCAGACAAATGAAACTCTTGATATTAATGGGTTTCTTGACAACAACGGAACAGTCGGGGCTTCAAAGGATATATCAGTTGCCGGAAATGTATTAAATTCAGGAGAAATCCTTACTAATGGAGATTTTACTTCAAAGAATATGGATACTTCAGGAACTGTAGTTTCAAATAACTTAAGAACAGGGAATCTTCAGAATGATGGTAAAATCATTGCAAATGGGGACTTAAAGGCAAAAAAAGTTAAGAATACTAAAGATATTACAGCTGTTGGGACAGTCTCATCTGATGACCTGGTAACGTCAGGGAATGTAAGGGCAAACGGAAAAATCACAGTTTCAGGAAAACTCGAGAACAGCGGGACTGTTGAAACTTCCAAGAACATATCAGTTGCAGGAAACATCAAAAATGATGGAAGAATTGCGGCAAATGATGACCTTGCAGGGAAGAATACTGAAAACAATGGAAATATCTATGTCAAGAATCTGGAAGTTAATAACTTAAAGAATACTGGAAAAGTTGAAGGCATGAACCTGAAGACTGACGATATTACAAACAGCGGAGATATTACAGCGATTGGCAAGATTTCAAGTGGAAACATTGACAATTCAGGAAAACTGCTTGCCAATGATACAATTAGTGCCAAGAATATAAAAAATGCCACTAGTTCCAGCAAAATTGCGGCTGGAAAAGGTGTTACAGGAGAGAGAGTTGAAAACTCTGGAACATTTGCCACAAATGGGGATATTAAGGCCACAAGCTCGCTTGTGAACAGCGGCACAGTTGACGGTAAGGGAATTGATATTGCAGGAGCTGACTTTGTAAATTCAGGAAAGATAAATGCCGACAATATCAAGGCTAATGTAGCCAATACAAGAAATGACGGATTTATCTATTCAGGAAATGATGTTGACCTGACTACAGGCACTTTAATCAACACTAAGGAAATTACTGCAGTCAATAATGTAAACGCCACAAATGCGAATGTTACAAATAGCGGAAAGATTGCCTCAAATAATAGAGTTCTGCTTGACAATTCAGCGATTACAAATACTGGGGAAATTCTGTCAGGCGAAATATTTATGAGGAATGCTCAAAGATTTAATAATACTGGAACAGTCAAGGGGAACAATGTTGAGCTTGGCATTAATCAGGATATTAACCTTACGGGAAATCTTCACGGACAGCATAGGCTTAAGATTTCAGCAAACAACATTACAAACAATGGAAACACTACTGGAACAGGATTAATTGAGATTAACTCAAATGACTTTACGAACAACAGGGAACTTGCTTCCGATACAGTTGTCGTAAACGGACGTGGGGAAATAGTCAACAACAGCATGATTACTGGAAATAACGGAAAAGTTTCAGGAAGAAATATCACAAATAACGATTTAGTTGCATTTGAGAACTCTCTTGAAATGAACGCGCAGGGCAAGGTTCAGAACAACAAGGGGAAAGTCATCTATGGCGGGCAGGCTTTTGTCATAAGGGCAAATGAGATAATGAATGACGAGGCCGAAATACTTGGCGGAAACATGGATCTTAATGCCACAAAGATTACGAACAATGTGGGGACAATCCAGTCGACAGGAAATATTACAATTACTTCCAGCGATTTTCAGAACATTGGTAGAGTTTCTAACTTAGGGAATTATGAAAAGTATTTTGAAACTTGGGATAATAGAAGATTGTCCGAAACTGAAGTTCTGAATGGATGGGTTTATCATCATGGAGATGACTGGGATAAAAGTTCTAATGGAAGCCGTACAAGAAAAGCCCGTTACGAGCAGAGAGAGTGGCTTGAAACGTTCATAAGGGATGCTGGTGGAAATTCATTGTTGCTGACAAAATATCAGAATGATGCCAGAAATGCATTAAATAACGGATACCAAAGGCTTGAAAGTGAATCTGCAAGACATCCGGAGGTAGCTCTGAAAGGGAAAATAGAAAGCAGGGCAACGACAGAGTATGGCAAGGTTTAGCAAGTGGAAATATCACAATAAATTCAGCTAATTTCAAGAACAGGGACAGCATAATTTCAGGCGGAGGCCTAGTCAATATTACTGCAACTAATTTTGAAAATTCAGTAACAACTGGTAATCCTGTCCAACTGCAGAAAGGTAAGGAAAAATTAGAATTAGAGATAAGACGGTATACAAAAAGAAAAAGACCTAGAGTAAAAATGGTGGCTTATTTCCATAAGGAACTGACTGCAGGAGATATTGGCTATGAGTCAGGACAGTCAAGCGTAATTGAAGGGCAGCAGGTTGTCGTAAGTGCTCCGAATATTATACAAAACCCTATCGAAGCAGGAAATGGTAAAGTATTGAATAATGGTGGAGCAATAGGAAGAACTTTACTGTCTTCAACTTCAGTTGGAATGAATAAAGGGACAAGTTCTGCCAACGGGCAGGTTCAGGCAGCAGGAAATACCTTGCTATCTAAAGTAAACAGCACATTTAACAGGGCTGTTCAGATTGCAGGTAACAATTCAGGGATTAAGGATATTAAGAATACTGGTATCATAAGTGTCAATCCAATACTTTCAAGTGCAATGTTTACAACGAACATTAACCCAAGTTCCAAATACCTGATGGAAACAAGAAGCAAATACATCAGTCTTGGCCAATATTTTGGAAGCGACTATTTCACTTCAAGAGTTGGCTATTCCGAAATATGGGACAGAACCAGACGTCTTGGAGATGCGTATTATGAAAACCAGTTATTAACTAGAGCATTGGCCGAAAAATTAGGAACATCCTTCATAAATGGAAAATCTAACCAGGAATTAATAAAAGCAATGATGGACAACGCCTCAGCTGAAGGTACAAGGCTTGGGCTTACAGTAGGGCAGGAACTGACTCAGGATCAGATAAATAGTCTGAATGAGGATATTGTCTGGTACGTAACAAAAAATGTAAACGGTATTGAAGTTCTTGCTCCGCAAGTCTATTTAAGTAAAAATACACGTTCAATAATTAATGATGATACAAGAAACAGGGTTGGCGGAATAAACGGAACATACATCCAAACTAATAATTTAGTCAACAATGGTACAAAATATGGTAACGGCGGAATCACAGTCGTTAATGCTAATACGGTAAGAAATGAAACAGCTACAAATCTTCTTTCAGAAATTTCAGGAGACAGAACTTACATAAATGCGGCCGGAAATATCGAAAATATTGGCGGACTGATAGGTGGAAGAGATTTAGTTTCTGTAGTTTCTCAAAATGGAGATGTAATTAACAGAACTACGACCAGGGAAGTTGGATATAACAATGGGGAATTTGACAGGACAAGATTTACTGATGTTGTATCTGTAGCTGAAATATCTTCCAAAAATGGACCAACATTTATTCAAGGTAAAAATTATACTTCAACAGGAGCTGTAACAGCAGGGAATACAGTAAGAATAGATACAAGTGAAAACGTGAACATCAACGCTTTAAAATTAACTGGGGAGCAGAAGTTTGGAAGAAACGGTGATAATTATGGAAGCTATGGATTTGTAAATCATCTGCAGTCAGCTGTAAATGGAACTGACGGAGTTATGATAACGTCAGGAAAAGATACAAATATTTCAGGAAGCCAGGTGGCTTCGCTTGGAAATGTGAATATTAATGCACAGAATATTAATATTACAAATGTTGTTAATAATGAGTCAATAGAATCAAAACGTGTCAATTCAGGATTTATAAGCACTGAAACAAAAACTAATAGTGCTTACATTGAAAGTAATCAAGGCTCTCGAATCTTTGGAAACAATGTAATATTGGACTCTAAGAAAGATACTAATGTTATCGCCTCAGATATAACGGCAAGCAAGGATGAGCTTGGAAATGGCGGAAACATACTGATAACCGCAGGAAATAACGTGAATATTTTAAGCGACACGACTTCACAGTCAAGCAGCTCAACGACATCAAAGAATAAAAGCATAGGCTCACTTAACGTAGGAAGCAAGGGAAGAGCTGATGGAATGGCACAAGTTATTCAAAATTCATCGCACCTTTCTGCAAATGGTGGGAATATAGTTGTTAAGTCAGGAAAAGATACCTTAATTGGTGCAAGTGAGCTGCAGTCAACTGAAAGTATAGGGCTGGTAGCTGGAGGAAACGTTGTAGTTACAGGACTTGATGAAAAATATGGGGAAAGTTCTTCCAAGTCTAAGGGCGGAATGTTCAGAGGAGGACATCTCTATAAAGGTAATTCGGAAAGTGAAAAAAATCAGAGCATTACAAACAAGGAAAGTGTAATAAGGGCTGGAAAGGACATAGTTGTCAAGGGAGAAAACGTTGGAATTCTTGGTTCAGACTTTGATGCGGGACAGGATATAAATGTGGATGCTAAGAATGGAATTATTGTGAAATCAAGAAATGAAGTCTACAGCAGCGAAAATCAGAAAAATGAAACAAAAGTAGGATTTTTCGCCAAAGGGCATAACTTATCATTTGAAGCTGGGATAGAAGCAAAATCAAAATCAGACGCTTCAGCAACTAAGCAGATAAGACCTGATGAAAGCACATTAGTTGCAAATGGAAATATCAATCTGAAAAGTGGGGAAAACATCTACTTTGAAGGGGATGCCGCAAGCGGACAGGACATCAACCTTGACTCCAAGAACATATTTATTGCGGACTCTGAAGGAAGAGTTGAATATATGAATAAAAGTAAGGAAGCAAGAGTTTCATTTGGAGTGGATATGAACTTTAATAATTTAAGTGATACATTTACTTCAATAGGAAGAATGTATTTTAAAGCTGGAGCTCTTGAATATTTGAAAAATCCTAAAAAAGAGGTGCTTGCACATAATTTTGGATATATGAAATCAATTTTACATCTGAGTGATTTAACATCATTTGCGGGAGATTTGTTATCTGGAAAAAGTTTGCTTGAAAGCCTTGATGGAAGAGAAGATACAATCAATGGAATAAATAGTTATTTTGCAGGTATGAAGGAAGGAAGCGGAAAAGCTGGAATTTATGCAAAGGCTTCAATAAGTGCCTCAGAAAATAAAGGAAGCAATGAAACTATTGAAAGAACTAGCCTTACAGCAGGTGGAAACATAAATCTGAAAGGTGATAACAGTATAACAATCAGAGGGACTGATATTAAAGGATTTAATGATGTCAACATTGAAACAAAGAATCTTGACATTCAGGCTTCCAAATCATCTATGAACAGTAAAAATTCTTCCTTTGGATTATCAGGAGAAATCAATGTGCTTGATCCAAGTTTATCTCTTTCAGGAAATATAAGCAGAGGAAAAACTGAAGGATATACGTATAACAATACAACCATTGACGCAGGAAATAAATTGTATATTAACATAGAAAATGGAGCGATAAAAGGTGCAAATATTTCTGGAAACGATGTAGATGTAAATGTTAAAGGAAATTTAGAGATTGCAAGTTTACAGGATTATGAGAAGATAAGCCAAAGAAGCGTTGGCGGAACAGTCGGAAACGTAACTGGAAATGCAAGATCCTATAGCGGACAAGTCGGAGTAACCAATGGAACTAAGAACTGGGTAGAGGAGCAGACTTCAATCATTGGAAGAAACAGCATAAGAGTAGATGTCGGAAATAAATTGACATTAACGGGAGCAAAAATTTCAAACGAGGAAAATGGAATTGATAAAGGAAATCTTTTAGTAAGATCCAAGGAAATAGAGGCAAGGGATATTGAAGGGCATGATGATTTAATGTCTGTTAATGTTGAGGGAAGTCTTGCAAGAAGGGATATAGAGCACAATCAAAAGAATGGAAAAAAAGCTCATGAAAAATATGAAAACGATGGAGCAGTAACAGTGGAAGGCCACGAGAGAGAACAGATTGCAAGAGCAACAATAGGAAACGGGACAATCGAAGGAAATGTGTCTGGTGGAATCCACAGGGACATTAAGACATCCAGCGAAATAACAAAAGGTGTTGAAGTGAAACCTGTAAGAGTGGAATACAATGACGAACGGACAGACTGGGGTTCAACTAACAAGATACTGACTCAAAATGCAGGAACTATAGGTAAATTTTTAGATGATATAGGAGTTCCTAAGTTAGATAAAGGAATAACACCAGCTGGGGAAAAAAAACCTGAAGAGTTAAGAAAATCTAACGAAGAATTTTTCAAGGAAATAACATATACAAATGTACTAAAAGTTGAAGATGGAATTAACAAAGTAACAGGAAATTATATTCATGGACTAATACCAACTTCAGGAGTACATGGTGGATTATTGGAACAAATCCCTAAATTTGTTATTGAAGATGAAAATAAAATATACAGAGTTATTACAAGAGTTAGAAATGGACAGCAATTCTATGAAATTAAAGAAGTGGATAGACTCGATGCAGAAGAGTTAAAAAGATATGACAGGGAAAATAAATTATTTAATAATGGTATGAATGAATCTCTTGAAAAAGCTGCTGCTAATTCTACAAGACAATATTTAAATACTTCAAATGGGCAATCTGTACCTAATGGAACTTATGAAACTATCTTAATTTATAATCCTACTAGAGGACTTCTTCCAGATATAGCAGAAACAGGATTAGGAAAGTCTTTAATGGAAGATGGAGTTCAGGAGGACTGAATCTTGGAGTGATGAGAGGACTAGAAACAGCAATAAGAACTAACGATCCAAATCAGCAATATGAATTACGTTCATACAGTCAAGGAAATATTAATACAGATGGAATGTTAAATAATATGGTAAGAAAAGGGGACTATCAAAATCTGACTAATTTCACACTAAGCCATACAGGAACTCCAATGGCAAATAAAAGATATGAAGGTTCAGATACACAAAAAAGACTGGGATACCAAAACGAAGGTTCAGTAGGAAATCTGGGAGATTGGGTTCCAAGTGAATCAACAGGAGTGGCAGGACCTATTACCAAAGGTTTAGCCTCAGAAATAATACAAATTAACCTTGATCCTGATAAATATGAAGAAGAAAAGAAAAAATTTGACAACAAAAAGAAAGGGAAGTATTTCCATGGAAACTTTGAAGGAATTCCAGGTTTAGGTAAAGCAATAGGAGTCGGAGAAGAATATCCGTTATTAATAGCTCCTAAATTTAATATTCCAGAAGATAAAGAAAAATCATTTGAAAATCAGGGCTATATGATTATATCAGACGAAGATGTTGAAAAAAATTTATAACAAGCAGTTCCCAGATAGAAAAAAATGAAAAAAATATAATACAAAAAAGAAAAATTCCTAGATAAGGAATTAAGTCAACACAGATTATATTTTTGATGGAGATTTTGCAGTAGTAAAAACAGCTAGTAGAAAAAGAACGGCAAAAAGAGAAAGCATTAGAAAAAAAGGTAGTAAGGAAGATTATATAAGATTAATTGGAGAACAAAAACAAATCCAAAAAAAGACAGACAGGAAAAATGTAAAAAAATATTCTTTTAAATATTTATATACTAAAAACCTGATGATTTTAAAAAAATCAAGAGATAATGTTGGGCTTTCTGAAGCTGTTGAAGAAATGCAAAAAAATAACTCGTATAAAGGATTCCAAATAGAAGATTTTCAAAACCCTGGAATACCTAAAAAGGGAAATGACAATCCAAAAGAATTGAATGATATTTTAAATAATTTGAGAAATAGGGTAGGTAATTAAAATGAAAAAATTAAGATTAGCATTGTTAGGAATAGTTTCAATATTTTGCCTAAATTCTTGTGTAACTACTGCATTATCAACATTGGCTGGTGTAGCAGTTGCCGTTTGTGGTGAAAATGGATGTAATGACTTAGGAGATTCTAAAAAAAGTAATTTTGGTGGTATTTATGTTTTACGTAGAGAAAATGAGATGAAAGCTAGAGAATATGTAAAAGCGTTATTATTAAGACCAAAAAGAAAAATTTAGAAATAGAAAAAAAGGAGTATTTGTAAATGTTCCAAAAGGTTTTATTATAAAAAATGGTAAAGGATATAAATATTTTTTTATGATAAAAATAAACAATATTGGTTTTTCCTTTTTATTATGATGATGACAGTTCAACAAAAATCAATATACAATAACAATAATTTAGATTTAAATACTGAATTAATTTCTACAAATAAAGGTGTTAACACTTATAAAGTTAGAGATAAATATAAATCTAAAACTTTAGATTCAGTTTTATTAAAAAAACTTTCTAATGATAAATATATATATATATATATATATAGAACGTGATAAAAGCGTCTCTGAATTTATGGAATTTTATAAAGATTTTATGGAAAAATTTGTAGGAAATATGTGGGAACTACCTGAGTTATACTTGGGTAGTTTTCATAATTTTTCAAGATGGAGTTATGGTAACTTCAGGAACAGATTTAAGTAAAAAAAGAAAAATAGAAAAAAATTTTATGAGGGATACAAATATGTAGATAACCCCGATATAGAAATAATTTATGAAATGCAATTTCCAGATGGAAAGGCAAAAAAATATAAATGATGAAGAGAAGAGAATCAAGCAAATGCGAAAGGAAATAGACAAGCAATTTAGTCAACATAGAATGTATTTTTAATGACGACTTTGAAATAGAAAAAGCAATTAAGGGAACAGGAAAAATATTAAAAAAACAGGGCATTATTAACAGGAAATCAGGAAATGTACAATAAAGCAATTGATAAACAAGATACTTTGCAAAAAGAAAGAGAAGATTACATTATTAATATTTTTAAAAACTACTCGTTTGGTACAACCAGAAGATAAAAAAATGTAAGAGAAATGATACATAATGCAGTAAAACTAGAACCTTATCTTGAAAGAAACAATAGATTCAATCTTCCTGATACACCAAAAAGAAAAATATTAATAAATTGGAAATAGAAAAAAAGGTTCAAATCAAAATGTAAATGAAACATTAAAAAAATTAAGAGAAAGAGTGGGTAATTAAGATGAAAAAAATAAAATTGTTGATGTTATGTTTATTAAGTATTTTTTTTGTTTGAGTTCTTGTTTAACAACTGGATTTTTTTCTTGGGTTCAATTCTTGATGAGTATGGATCCAGTGGTGGAAATAATAGCAAAAATGTCAAAACTTTACTATGATAAATCAAAAATTTACTGAATATGTAAATTCTTTAAAAAAATAGAGAAAAAAAGATATAATAGAAATAACAAAAAGGAGTTTTTTTATTAAAGTTCCGAAAAAAATATAATTATAAAAAAAGATGGAGATATTAAATATTTTTTTATGATAAAGAAAAAAAGATGGGAATCGATATATTTGTAAAATTTCCTTTTTTTCTGGTAGTAGTTATATTATTGAAAAACTATGATGAAGATAAGAATATAATAAAAAAATAAAGAAAGTAAAAAAATATTATCTGCATATGGTAATAAATATATCGTTACTAAAAATAGAAGATGGATATATTTATTCTAACTACGAAGACACACCTAGTAAAAAAAGAATATTATGATTTTAAAAATAGATTTTTCTAAACAATATTGAAGAAGTCAAGTAAATCTATATAAACAAAAAAATATAGATATGAAGAAAACAGAAGTAGAAAAAAACTTTGAATCAAAAATATTAACGAACAGCTACAATTATAGGTTCAATGCAGGGGGATGGTTTATTATCCCTCCTAAACCTCAATATAATACTTAAAAAAAGGAAATATTAATAAATTGGAAATAGAAAAAAAGGTTCAAATCAAAAATGTAAATGAAACGTTAAAAAAAGTTAAGAGAAAAAAAGTGGGATTAGGAATCTCAATATACTATGAAGAATCAAATAATTATTTGAAAGAAAATGATACAATAAAAAAACAGTTGGAAAAAGTTGAAATAATGAAAAGTAAATTAGGAAATAATAAATCTCTATTTTATAAAAATTTCAGATAATATTTATTTGAGAACATTTTTTTATGAAGATTCCTCTAATATTAAAAGAATACTATGATTTTATTATTAATTTCATAAACAACCTTGAAAAAAAGTAAAATAATAATTAATGGGAATAGAATAATAAAAAAAGAAGTTAATAACGAAATGTAAAAAAATATTCTTTTAAATATCTATATACCGAAACCTGATGATTTCAAAAAAATCAAGAGATAATGTTGGGCTTTCTGAAGCTGTTGAAGAAATGCAAAAAAATAACTCGTATAAAGGATTCCAAATAGAAAAATTTTCAAAAACCCTGGAATACTTAAAAAGGGAAATGACAATCCAAAAAGAATTGAATGATATTTTTAAATAATTTGAGAAATAGGGTAGGTAATTAAAATGAAAAAAATTAAGATTAGCATTGTTAGGAATAGTTTCAATATTTTGCCTAAATTCTTGTATAACTTCTGCACTGATAGGGACAGCGGTTGCTCTTTGTGGAGAAAAATGGATGTAATAACATAAGAGAAACTAAAGATAAAGAGTTTGGAATAAAAAAATTTACGAAGAAAAAAAGAACTAAATAAATTTAAAGAATATATTAATTTGTTAAATTTAAGAAAAAAATACAAACTTGAAATCCAAAAAAAGGGGTATTTGTAAGTGTTCCTGATGGATTTATTTTAAAAAAATATAGTAATTATAGATATTTTTTTATGATAAAATAAATAACATTGGGTTTCCTATTTATGTTGATAATGATTATGACATAAAAGCAAGTCTATAACGGAAAAAGAAAGTCAAAGATATATTAGTGAACGAATATCAACAAATAACGGTGTTTCGACTTATAAAGTAAAAAAATAAAAAAATCTGAGGAATTGCTGTTAATAAAGAAAAATATCTGAAGATATGTATATATATGTATCTGTTGAAGATGATGATTCTCCTATTTTGGAAAAAAATTTTTATAAAGATTTTTATGGAAAAATTTGTAGGAAATATCTGAGTTATACTCGGGTAGTTTTCATAGTTTTTTTTAAGATGGAGTTATGGTAACTTCAGGAAAGGATAAAAAAATATGAAAAAAATAAACTTTATATTAGTAATATTGATTGTTGTATTCAGTATAAATTTATCTTAGGATCAATAGGAAGCCTAGAGGATGGAGTAACAAGTGAAAAAACGGGAATGTTCTTTGGAAAATTAACGGCTGGACTTGCTTCGGAAATGATAGATGTAAATTATGATCCTGATAAATTTGATAGCGAAAGAAAAGCATTGTTAAACGGAACAAAAGGACATTATACTCATGAATTTACAAAAAAATTCCAGGACTAGGAGAAGCAATGGGAAATATAGAGCAGACACCTCAGGTAAAAGCACCTTTATTTTTATTGGATAAAAAAGACTCAAAAAAATATAAAAAAATGATAAATTCAGGATATGTGTATATTGCAGATGATGATATAAAAAGATATATATAGAGAACAATATCCTAGTGATACTAAAACTGTAGATGTGAATAAAAATGAGAAAAAAATATTGAATAAGGAATTTAGCAGACACAGATTATATTTTGATGGAGATTTTTGCAGTAGTAAAAACAGCTAGTAGAAAAAGAACGGCAAAAAAGAAGAAGCATTAGAAAAAAAGGTAGTAAGGGAGATTATATAAGATTAATAGGAGAACAAAAAAACAAATCCAAAAAAAGACAGACAGGAAAATGTAAAAAAATATTCTTTTTAAATATCTATATACCGAAACCTGATGATTTCAAAAAAATCAAGAGATAATGTTGGGCTTTCTGAAGCTATGGACGAAAATGCAAAAAAATAACTCATATAAAGGTTTCCAAATAGAAGAATTTCAAAAATCCTGTAATACCTAAAAAGGGAAATGACAATCCAAAAAGAATTGAAAGATATTTTTAAATAACTTAAGAAATAGGGTAGGTAATTAAGATGAGAAAAATTAAGATTAGCATTGTTAGGAATAGTTTCAATATTTTGTCTAAATTCTTGTATAACTTCTGCATTATCAACATTGGCTGGTGTAGCAGTTGCCGTTTGTGGAGAAAAATGGATGTAATGATGTGGGAAAAAGATAAAAAAAGTGGTTTTGGAGGCATTTATGTTTTAAAGAAAGAAAATGATTTAAAAAGCCAGAGAATATGTAAAAATCTTTATTATTAAGACCTAAGGAAAAAAATTAGAAATAGATAAAGGAGTATTTGTAAATGTTCCTAAAGGGTTTATTTTAAAAAAATACAGTAATTACAAATATTTTTTTATGATAAAATAAATAATATTGGTTTTCCTTTTTATTATAAGGGAGATAATTGGATAAAATCAATATATGATAATGATAATTTGGATTTAAAAAAACGAAATTGTTTTTCTACAAGTAAAGGTGTTAATATTTATAAAGTCACAGATAAATATAGATCTAAAACACTAGATTCAGTTTTTAGTAAAAAAATTTCCAAATGAAATATATATATATATATTGAAATAGAGCAAGATAAAAAAATGTTCCAGAATTTATGGAGTTTTATACAGATTTTTATGGAAAAATTTGTAGAAAAATATGCGGGAAACTACCTAAATATAACTCAGGTAGTTTTCATAATTTTTTTCAAGATGGAGTTATGGTAACTTCAGGAAAGGGCAAAAATATGAAAAAAATAAACTTTATATTAGTAACATTGATTGCTGTATTCAGCTGAAAAAAATTATTTACAAAAAGGAAAAAGAATAGTGAATACAAATATACTTTTAGAAAAAAATTATCAAATTTTGATAACGATAAAAAAATTTAAAAAGTATTTGTAAATGGAACTGAAGATAATTTAGACAGTGCAGTAAAAAAAGCCATAAATCAAAAATATGACATCATCAGACAAGAAAAAAAGTTGATAATGGTGGAACTTTTTGAAACTATTTTAATTTTTTTTCAGAATAGAATAAAAAAATTAAATTTTAAAATAATCGTTGTTGTAAAAAGACAGCGGTTATTTTTTTATTTATTAAATAAGCTCATATTAGCCCCATAACGAAAAAAATTTGCATCAGACAAGGATTTGTACCAAAAATCAATTTAATAAACGTTATGAGCTTAATATGACGCGATATGAACTTTAATTTTCCTCATCATCTACATTTTCATCTTCAAAAAATTCATCAGTCATAATTGAAATTCCAACTATCTTTAGTTTTTAATCAAGATAGCTGTTCCTATAATATTTATAATACGAGGATCTGCTTATCTGCATAAACCTGCAGAAAGTTTTTACGCTTATTTCCTTTTTTCTTACTCGCTTTAGCATATCCTGCTCCTCTTTTGAAAGATTTAAGACTTTAACTGGTCGTCCAATTACATTTCCAGTTTTCCTACTGTATCTTTTCCCAGATTTTTCAAGCGGCATATTTTTAATTCCGTCATTTATTCTTTCAATTAAAATGCTTCGTTCCCTTTCAGCTAAATATATTAGAAGAGGAATTACAACAACATTTACAATTTCATCCTTTTTGTCATTCACATTATGATTTAAAAGTTCCTGATTAATTACAGCAATATTAACTTTCATATCCTTAAGCTTTGTATAAAGCTCAGTAACTTCTGTAAAATTACGCCCAAGCCTGTCAATGTCTGTAACAACAAATGTGTCATTTTCACGAATCTTTGATAAAATTTTCTGCAGTTCAGATCTCTTCATGTTTTTTCCGCTCTGTATATCACAAAAAACTTCATCACGGCCAGTATTTTCAAGCGATGCTATCTGCCTTGTCAAATCCTGCTTTGCCGTGCCTACTCTCGCATATCCGAATTTCATTTAGACAACTCCTTTATAAAAATGTCTACTAAAATATATTTTAATTTACTCATGATTTACTTTACAAGTTGGTTATCTTATAGTAGAATACGGGTATAAAAATAACATTTAAAGAAAGGATCAGCAATTAAATGAAAATAAAAGAAATATTTGAAGAAAAGGAACATGTAATTTCATTTGAAATTTTTCCCCCAAATAAAAACTTTTCAGAAGAAAGACTGAAGGAAGTTACTGGAGAGCTTGTAAAACATAAGCCGGACTTTATAAGTGTAACTTATGGAGCAGGAGGTACAACAAAATCAGGAACTATTGAAATGGCTTCCCATATAAAGAATAACTTGGGTTCTGAAGTTTTAGCCCATCTGACATGTGTAGGAAGTAAAAAAACAGAGATTGACAGTTTTCTTGAAGAGGCAAAAAAGCATAATATAAAGAATATAATGGCATTAAGAGGAGATATACCTCAGGGGGAAGATGAATCTATCTATGAGAGAGGAGATTACAGATATGCTTCAGACCTTGTAAGAGGAATAAGGGAATCTCATAAGGATATTTCCATAGGAGCGGCCTTCTATCCTGAAACTCATTATGAAAGCAATGATCTTGCAGATTTGGTTCATTTAAAGAAAAAAGTGGATGAGGGAGTTGATTTTCTAATTTCCCAAGTATGTTTTGATAACAGAATGTTTGTAGATTTTAGGGAAAAGGCAGAAAAGCTGGATATTAAAGTTCCTCTAGTAGCAGGTATTATGCCTATTACAAATGCAGCTCAGATTAAAAGGATAGTTCAGCTATGCAAAAGCAGTATTCCTTCAGGACTTGAAAAAATACTGGATAAATATGGAAGCAATCCTGAATCTATGAAAAAAGCAGGAATTATCTATGCAACTGAGCAGATAATAGAACTTCTTTCATATGGAATAAGAGGAATTCACTTATATACAATGAATAAAACTGATACAACGGAAGAAATAATGAATAATATTTCATTTACAAGATAATCTGGAAGGAATTTTTTTAGATTTTTTTAAGTAATTCTATTTTCTAAATTAATGAAAAAAATAAATTGCTTTGACTAACATAATAATTGACAAGCTAAGAAATAAAATGTAAAATAATAAGAGAACATAATTTTATAGGAGGTCATAGTAACATGAAAATGGAAAAAACATTGAAAAAAGGATTATTTGTAGCGGCAAGTGCTGTATTAATGGGAATGACTCTGTTTGCAGGAGAAACAAAAACATATCCTAAAGACGGAAAAGGGGATCAGGTTTTAGGATATAAAAATTTAGCTAATTCTTATGGGATTTCAACAAGCTTTGAAGGGAATACAGTTTATGTAAATAGAGGTGGAGCTCCTCTTGAACGTGTATTCGGAGCAGTTGAAGGTGAAAATCAGAAAGCTGAAGTAATGAAAAATAACAAGGTAATTATAAATGGAGGAGTTCTGGCTACAAACGGAGTTTGGGAAAAGGATAAATCCATAAGAGGTGGAAGTGCTTATGGAGCGGCAGGTCAGTCAGCAGTGGTAAGTGATAATGAAGTAATAATAAGAGGAAATTCCAACGTACAGGGAAATGTTTATGGTGGATACAGCCATAGAGGTTCTGTAATAAATAATAAAGTAATAATTGAAGGAACTCCAAAATTTGGTGCAGAAACTGTACTATTTGGAGGAAGAGGAAGCCGTAATGTAAATCTTAAGGATGGAAAAGTTGCTCCATTTGATGTTGTTACAGGGAATACTCTTGAAGTAAAAACTAAAAAAATGTAGTTGTAAAAGATGTTAAAAAAACTTTGAAAAAAACTTGTATTTAATGTAGCTGTGAATCAGATAAAATCAAATGATAAATTGTTAGTTCTTACAAGTACTGAAGGTGTAGAATTACAAAAAGCCTGAAATTGTAAAAAGTTTCTGGAAAAGCTCAAATATCTGAAGAAGAAAAAGAACAGATATTAAAAAGAAAAAAATAAAGATATAAATGTAAATATTGATGTTGTTCTTCAAGGGAAACCTTCAAAAAAATATAAAAAAATTTAAAAAGTAGTCCTTGTAAATGCTGAGGGTGGGCTTAAACTGGATAAGTTGCCTGAAAAATATAAGTAGAACAGAAAAAAAGGTTATAAATATGAAGTTAAATTCCAGCAGGATGCAAAAAAATCTATATGCTGTAATAAATGCACAGCTTGTAAAAATAGCCTAATAACTAACAATTATACATAACAAAAAAAGAGAGATTTCTTATTAGAGTCTCTCTTTTTGTTATGCAAAAGTTAACATAAATCTTAAATATAATAATCAATTTAATAATGGTTTTACATTTCAAAATTAAACTTTAAAAATAACTATTTAAAAAAATATTATTTAAGAAGGCCAATCAAATCAGTTAGAATGAAAGGAATAAATAGCTGTTTATCACCAAAATCAGTTGCTTCATTTTGATTGAAAATAAATACTATTGCATCATCTTCCAAATAGAATTTCTGTTTTTTGTCAACACCTTCAAATTTTCTTTTCTTTTCATCTAAAGTAGTTATACCGAACTGTTTTACTCTGTCATTAACAGCTGCATTTAAGGCATTGTCATAGTTCTGAACAAATATGTCCTTCATTAACAACGGCTTTCCGTTTTTTGCATTGAATGAAATAGCATCATTGTAAGTAACTGTTTCGTTTGTAGTTTTGTTTTTACGTTCTATATTGAAAAGTACACTTACAAAATAAGCATTATTCCCTGTAACAGAATAAGTCACTTTGTAGACGTAATTTTTAGTTTCCTTGAAATCATCAATGAATTTTCCCATTTCCTTATTCATTACAGTAACAATTTGATTGTTTCCTGAAAAAGAAGGATACTCAATACGTGATAACCCTAAAGTTTTTGTTCTGGAAACTTCGTTTACTGCATCAGGTGAAGTAGGAACAAAGTTCAGGAAAGTAAATGTTGTATCAACCTTTTCCTTTTTTGCCGCAAATGTTGTGTTGAATGCTACTAATGTCATTAAAACAAGTAAAAATTTTTTCATTTATAAATCACCTCAAAAGTTTATTAGTTTATGTTACTTAGTTATTATATACTAAAATTGGTAAATAAGCAAACTGCTAATTGCAAAAAATGTATAGTTTATATATTTTTTATAATTAAATGGTATAATCATAATTTAAATATATGATATTTTGCAAAAAAACAAAAATGAAAAAAATACTTTTGAAATTTAAAAATAATTTTAGAGAAAAAAATGTCTAAAATAAGAGTAATTATGAAATAATTACAAAATAAAATATACTTTGATATACAAACTATATACTTTTCAAACTAAATAAAAAAACCTTCAAAGCTAATAAAACACTTGACTAGAGAGCTTTAAAATTGTATCATTGTATAGATAAATAAAGATAATTTATATAAATAATTTTTTAGGAGGAACAATGGCTAAAGTGATGAAAACGATGGACGGAAGTCAGGCGGCAGCTCATGCGGCATATGCATTTACAGAAGTTGCTGGAATATATCCTATTACTCCTTCATCAAATATGGCAGAATTCGTAGATCAGTGGGCTGCTTATGGTAAGACAAACTTATTCGGAACACCGGTAAAAGTGGTGGAAATGCAATCGGAAGCAGGTGCGTCGGGAACAGTTCACGGATCATTACAAGCGGGAGCTTTAACAACAACATTTACTGCATCACAGGGATTGTTGCTTAAAATACCTAATATGTATAAAATCGCAGGGGAATTATTACCAGGGGTTATACATGTATCTGCGAGAGCGATATCAGCACAGGCATTATCAATTTTCGGAGATCACCAGGATATTTATGCAGCAAGAATGACTGGATGGACAATGCTGGCAACAGGATCAGTACAGGAAGTAATGGATTTGGCAGGGGTTGCACATTTGGCGGCAATCAAATCAAGAGTACCTGTAATGCACTTCTTTGATGGATTCAGAACTTCACACGAAATAAACAAAGTAGAAGTAATGGATTATGAAGTATATGACAGATTATTAGACAGAAAAGCAGTTCAGGAATTCAGGGAAAGAGCAGTAAACCCTGAAAAACCGGTAACAAGAGGAACAGCACAAAATGATGATATTTACTTCCAGGCAAGAGAAGCACAAAATAAATTCTACGAGGCAGTACCTGATATAGTAAATGACTACATGAAAGAAATAAACAAAGTAACTGGAAGACACTATGCACCATTTGTATATTACGGAGCAGAAGATGCTGAAAGAGTAATCGTAGCAATGGGATCAGTTACTGAAACAATTAAGGAAACAGTAGATTTCTTAGCTAGACAGGGAGTAAAAGTAGGACTTTTATCTGTTCACTTATACAGACCGTTCTCTGAAAAGTACTTCTTTGATGCAATGCCTAAAACTGTAAAGAAAATAGCAGTATTAGATAGAACAAAAGAACCTGGAGCTTTAGGAGATCCTTTATATCTTGATGTAAAAGCACTTTATTACGGAAAAGAAAATGCACCTGTTATAGTTGCAGGAAGATATGGATTATCTTCAAAAGATACTACTCCTGAACAAATGATAGCAGTTTATAAAAACTTGGCTCAACCTGAACCAAAAGACCACTTTACAGTAGGTATCGTAGATGACGTTACATTCACATCATTACCTCTTGAAGAAGAAATCTTCGCAGGAAATGAAGATTCAAAAGAATGTCTATTCTTCGGACTTGGATCTGACGGAACAGTAGGAGCAAATAAAAACTCAATAAAAATAATTGGAGATAAAACGAATTTATATGCTCAAGGATATTTTGCATATGACTCAAAGAAATCTGGAGGGGTAACAAGATCACACCTTAGATTTAGTAAACATCCAATAAGATCTACTTACCTTGTTACAAAACCTAACTTTGTTGCATGTTCAGTTCCTGCATATATGGGAAAATATGATATGATTTCAGGATTGAGGGAAGGTGGAACATTCCTTCTTAACACAATCTGGGATAAAGATAGAGTTGTTGAAACTATACCAAATGAAATAAAAAGAGAACTTGCAAGAAAGAAAGCCAGATTCTTTATTATAAATGCAACAGAACTTGCAAAAGAAGTTGGCCTTGGAAACAGAACAAATACAATAATGCAGTCAGCATTCTTCTATTTGACACAGGTAATACCTTATGAAGAAGCTAAGGATTACATGAAAGACTATGCTGAAAAGACTTATGGAAGAAAAGGTCATGACGTAGTTGAGAAAAACTGAGCTGCAGTAGATAAAGGAACTGAAGGACTTGAAGAAATTCCAGTAGATCCTTCATGGGCAGATTTACCAGTAAATGAAGAAATTATAGAATCTAACAAACCGGAATTTGTAAAAAGAATAGCAGATCCTGTTAATGCAATAAAAGGAAATGATTTACCTGTATCAGCATTTATAGGATATGAAGACGGTACATTTGAAAATGGTACAACACACTATGAAAAAAGAGGAATTGCAGTTGACGTACCTGAATGGCAACCTGATATGTGTATCCAATGTAACCAATGTGCTTACGTATGTCCTCATGCGGTAATAAGACCATTCTTAATAGATGAAAAAGAAATGGCTGCAGCACCTGAAGGAATGCCTACAATAAAAGCTATTGGAAAAGGATTTGAAAATCTACAGTTTAAAATACAGGTTTCACCTTTAGACTGTACAGGATGTGGATCATGTGTTAACGTGTGTCCGGCACCAAAAGGAAAAGCAATTGTAATGAAACCTATTGATTCACAATTAGAAAGAAAAGAAGATGTAAATACAGATTACCTGTTTAACAATGTTACATATAAAGATAAAATAATGGGTAAAGCAACTGTAAAAGGATCGCAGTTTGCAAAACCATTGTTTGAATTCTCTGGAGCATGTGCAGGATGTGGAGAAACACCTTACGTTAAACTTGTAACTCAGTTGTTTGGAGAAAGAATGATGATTGCAAACGCAACAGGATGTTCTTCAATTTACGGAGGTTCAGCACCATCTACTCCATATACTAAAAATTCATGTGGAGAAGGTCCGGCATGGGCATCTTCATTATTTGAAGATAACGCAGAATACGGATATGGAATGTTCCAAGCTGTAAATACTGTAAGACATAGAATAGCTAAATTAATGACTGAGTGTGAAAGTGAAGTAGCACCAGAATTAGCCGACTTATTTGTTGAATGGAGAGAAAACATTAATGACGGTGATAAAACAACTGAATTAAGAGATAAAATGATTCCTTTACTTGAAAAAGAAATAGGAGCAAAAGCAAAAGAAATTCTTGAGCTTAAACAGTATCTTGTTAAAAAATCAATATGGATGTTCGGAGGAGACGGATGGGCATACGATATTGGTTATGGAGGACTTGATCACGTATTGGCATCAGGAGACGATGTAAATATACTTGTACTTGATACGGAAGTTTACTCAAATACAGGTGGACAAGCATCTAAATCTTCACCAGCAGGATCAGTTGCAAAATTTGCTTCTGCCGGAAAACCAGTTAAGAAAAAAGACTTGGCAGCAATTTCTATGACATATGGAAACATTTATGTTGCAAGAATTTCAATGGGAGCTAACCAGAACCAGGCATTGAAGGCAATAAGAGAAGCTGAAGCTTATCCAGGACCTTCAATAATAATAGCTTACTCACCATGTATAGCACATGGATTGAAAGAAGGTATGGGAAAATCTCAAACTGAAGAAAAACTTGCTACTGAAGTTGGATACTGGCCAATCTTAAGATTCGATCCAAGATTAGCTGAAAAAGGAAAAAATCCTTTACAGTTAGATTCAAAATCTCCTGCATGGGATAAATATGAAGAATTCCTGAAGAGAGAAAGAAGATATACTACATTACTTGCAGAGTTCCCTGATCATGCAAAAGTATTGTTTGAAATGAACCTTAAAAATGCAAAAGATACATGGAACTACTATAAGAGAATGGCAGCAATGGATTACTCAACAGAAGAATAATTACATAATGTATTAAGATTTTCAGAATAAATAGCCTGCATTGAAATCGTTCACGGTTTTGATGTGGGCTTTTATATCATGGCTATAGCTTTGTCAATACTTCCAATAATTACATTTATATGGAGCTGGAAAAAACTTGGAAGAACTCTTTACAAGCTATAAAAAATCTCTAAAAGACAGGGTATTAGTATTGACAAATGACATAAATAAAGGTATCATTTGGGAGAGAGAAAATGTGGAGTAGACATATAACCTGAAATGATATAATTACTGAAATTTATTTTTTTATAAGTAAAATACATTATAAAATAGATATTTAATGAAGATATGGTTTACATTCCAAGAAGAAATGTAAGCCATATTTTGATTTTAGAAATATTGAAAAAAGGGAGGGAAAATATGCTTACAACATTGTGTTATCTTGAAAAGGATAATAAATATCTGATGTTACATAGAAATAAAAAGGAAATAGATATAAATAAAGGGAAATGGCTTGGTGTAGGCGGAAAACTGGAAAATGGGGAAACTCCTGAAGAATGTCTGAGAAGGGAAGTCAGGGAAGAAACAGGATATGAACTGAACAGTTTTGAGAACAGGGGACTTGTGATTTTCAACTACAATGCTGATGAGCCACTGTTTATGTATCTTTATACGAGTTCTGATTTTAGTGGGATACAGAAGGAATGTGACGAAGGGGATTTAAAATGGATTTCAAAAGATGAAGTTCTTGAGCTTAAGCTATGGGAAGGGGATAAGATTTTCCTGAAACTGCTATTTGAAAACTCTCCATTCTTTTATCTGACTTTAGATTATGAAAATGATGATTTAATAGGGTCAAAATTGGAATTTAAGCAGGAATACAGTTCTTTTGAGGTTTTTGTTCCAGAAAAATACGTAGAAAAAATTGTGGAGAATCTGCAAAGATATTCCCTGCTGACAGAAGGATTTTACGCTGATGTCTACTCCACATCTGACACTGTGGGGCATTGGAAAACTCTGGAAGGAGGAAGTCCATTTGATGGAGAAGTGGGGAAATCCAGTGTTGCAGATGAAAAAATAATGAAGTTCAGGGTAAAAAGAGAATTTGAGGAGCTGGCATATTATCTGGTAAAAGAGGCTCATCCTTATGAAACTGCGGTTATTAATGTATTCAGGATGGAAGTTTAGAAAATTTTAAGAAGAGGTGTAAAAAAATATGAAAAAGAATTTTATTAAAAATATTTTTTTACTAATATTTTTTTAATTAGCAATCTGATTTTTTTCAGAAAAATAAAAAAATTAAATGAAAAATTTTAGAATAGAAGATGGAGAAGTTTATTACATAAATAGAAAAAAATTGAGGGAGCTGATGCAAAGACTTTTTGAAGTTTTTTTGAAGATGATGAATATGCAAAAGATAAGAAAAAAATATTTATTATGGAGACAAAGTTCTTAATGAAGCAGATCCTAAAAGTTTTAAATCGTTATCAAAAAAATTAGTTCTGGATTGGGGAAAAGATAAAAAAATAATCTTTATTTTTTTATGAGGACAAGGTAAATAATATAGATATAAAAAAACTCTTGAGATAATGGCAGATGAATTCTTGATTTATTTAAAGGACAAAAAAATGGAGTATATATTTTATTGCCAACTGGTGGAGGATTTCTGACGATTTAGATAATAGGATAATATCTCCAAAAAAATTTTTAAAAAAATGTTGACAAACAAACTTTTTCAACTAATTGGTGGAAGGTATTCAAAAAGATAAAAAAATAGTGTCTATTATATTGGTAAAAAAATAGCGGAAGTAAATCCCAAAAAAACTTTAAAGTTTTAAAAAGATTATATTTTTTTACAGATGAAAAAAATGTATATCTTTATGGAGAAAAAAAGAAGAAATAGATTTACAGACATTAAAAATTTTTTTGATGATGATTCCAGTTATTTTTTTGACAAAAAAATAATATTTATTTTCAAGGAGATAAACTGGAAAAATGCTGATTTTGAAAGTTTTAAAAATAATGGAATCAAATTTTTTTCAAAAAGATAAAAAAATAATGTTTATGAAGGAAATGAAAAAAATAGATGGAGCAGACGCAAAAAAACTTTTTGAAGTAATTGATGCTTATGCAGGATTTGCGAGAGACAAAAAAATTATTTGTATCATTCAAAATGAAAGAATAAAAAAATTCCGATCCGTATACTTTTGAAAGAGTAAATGAACATTTAGTAAGAGATAAAAATCAATTTTATTCTAATGACGGAACAGTTTTAAATGTGGATGGAAAAAAGTTTTCAAATAGTAAAAAGATTATGAAAAAGATTATTTTATGTATGCAAAAGATAAAAAAATAAAGCATATTACATAAATTTTATGGATGGAAAAAGATGAAATGGTAAAAAGAGCTGAAAGGATTAAATCCTAAAAAAATTTTAAAGTGCTAAATCCTTATTATACAAAAAGACGATAAAAAAAGTTTATTTTAGTAAAGAATATGCAGATATACAAGAAGTTCAAAATGCAGATGTGAAATCATTTGAAGCGTTGCATTTTGAAAAATATAGAGAATAAAGATGATTTTGGAAAAAGATAAAAAAATAAAGTTTATTTGTTTGGTCTTGAATTAAAAAGATGTAAAAACCTGAAAAAAATTTCAAGTTGTGAAAGAGCCAATAACGGAAAAAAATTATATATGTTCGAGATGAAAAATAATTTATTTGTAATTTTTTTATGATTATTTTTTTCAGGATTTAATTTTGTAAAGACTAAAAAAATTGAAAATATAGATTTTAAAAACACTCAAGTGGAAATCAGCAAGAGAAATGGAAGATAAAAAAATGGAAAAATATATTGTGAACGGCAGCGTAATTGATGAAGATAAAATAGGAATTGAATTTATAAAAAAATAGAAAAATAGGAGAAAAAAATGAAAAAAATATTTTTTTATTACTGACATTATTATGTATTATAAATTTAAATTTAAATGCTTTTAACAATGAAAGAAAAAAATTCAGCAGGATTTATCAAAAGTTGGAGTGAAACAGGAAATTATTGATGAAACTGTGAAATTGGATAAAAAAATTTTGCAGAAGGATTTGTAAAAGAGGATGATAAAGATGAGAAGGCAACTGAAAGTAAGGATGCATGGGAAAAAAACTTTATCAGAAAGATAAAAAGAAATTATGTTGCCTTGAAAGATTAATAGAATCATATTTTTTTTGACTGAAATACCAAACGATTCTCAGAAGAAAAAAATATGTTTCAGAATATTTAAAAATGGATATTCCTGAAGATAGAAAAAAATTTCGTTTTGGGAAGAGACTTCTGGAATTATTCTGAAAAACAAAGAGATAAAAAAATGAGTATTTTGAAAAAGTTAAGAAAAATTAGCGATAATCAGTATTATTTGAAAACAATAGATTTTTTTGAATATATATTAAAAAGAAACGGAAAAATATAAAAAGAAAATGGGAATCCTAAGTTAATGAAACAGAAAAATAGATGAAATCACAAAAAAATGGATGAAATTGATAAAATACTTGATAATAAAAAAATTTACTAGAAAAAAATATAGAATTTCTGATGAAGAAGCTTATTCTGCTCAATTAACTTTTTTTATGGTTGGCGGTATTCTAAAAAGCGGTTACAGGTGATACTGAAGAAATGGTCAATGATTTTATAAAAAAATTGCAAATAAGCAGATTTCTAAAGAAGTGGCTGAGTATAATCAAAAATAAAGAAATAATTATTGATTTGTTAATTAAAGTGGTACTGGCTTTTAAAGAATTTTTCTGGAGAGGTACCGAAAGAAGGAAAAAAACTTTGAAAAACTTATGAAAAGACTGCAAGAAACTGAAATGTATAAAAGAATTATGGAAAAATTCTGAAAAAGAGAAAACTATTGGAAGCGATTAAAAAAATATAAAAAAACTCAAATAAATAAGTGAAAAAAATAGGAGAAAAAAATGAAAAAGAATACTTTTTATTACTGACATTATTATGTATTATAAATTTAAATTTAAATGCTTTTAACAATGAAGGAAAAAAATTCAGCAGGATTTATCTAAAGTTGGTGTGAAGCAGGAAATTATTGATGAAACTATTACTTTTGATAGACTTTTATGCAATGGATGATTCTGATTTACCACTTGATATAGGAGAAATAATAGGTATTTTTTTGAAAGAATTTATGAAAAAGATGAAAGAAATTATGTGGTCGCTAAAAAGGTTTTTACAATTTTATGGGAGAGGTATCAGTTATAGTATAAGAGAAGATTATGATGAAAAAAATAAAAAAATTCCGAAAAATGAAGAAGAAAAAAAGCTGTATGAAGAAGAAGGGAAACATTGAAAAAAAGATCTTGCTATCTACAAAAAAATATTATGATGCATTTATGAAATATAATCCATATGAACACGAAAAAAATTATTGACTTCATACGAATATTACACAATTATAAATAATGAGAAAAAAAGCTGAAGAAATCAAGAAAAATTGTAAAAGAAAAAAATATAAAAAAACACGATAATTGATAAAAATGCTTCCTAATGATGAATTGAGAGATGGAATAACGAAATACTATAATTTAGGTAAATTGGTTGAAAAAAAGGTAAATGAGGAATTAAAATTTATTGAAAATGACACAACAAAAGAAAAAAATATCGAATATCAGATGAAGAAATTTATAACTTGCAGTTACAGTATTATATGGCAAAAATCTGGACTTATTTATATTCTGTCGATAGGGAAAAAGGGATTGAAATTGCGATTAATGAACTCGACGGAATAAAGGCAGATGAAAATGCTAAAGAGTATAATTTTAGGCTTGAAAATGGAATAATGCACTGGCTTTTTAATTATAAGCAGTGGCGATAAAAATTACGTAAAAAAACTTTTAAGTATGAAAATAGAAAAAAGGGCAAATAAAATGTATAAATGGGCTAATAATGAAGAAGATAGACTAAGAGAAAAATATCCTGAATTATTTAAAAACAGAAAAGGAGGATGGAGACAATGCCGAATGGGAGGAGAAAATTGAAAAATTAAAAAAATTTTTTTTTGTTAAATATTGTAACGGTATTATTTCTTTTAATAAGTTTTAGTGTAAATGCCTTGACTATGAGGGAAAAAAATTCAGCAGGATTTATCAAAAAAATAGGACTAAATGACAAAATTATTTTTAGAAACAGAGGATTTGTATATTGAATATTTTGAATCAGATTTTTAGTATTTTTAGATGAAGAAGTAAAAAGATAAAAATAGAAAAAAATTGCTGAAAAGAGATGAGAGAAATTTTTTTATTTATCAGAAATTTTTACTTAACCATTATTCAATGTCAAAAAGAACTTTCAGAAGATAAAAAAATAGTAAAAAGAAATATTCAAAAAAATATTTTTGACTTATAAAAAAATATAGCTTCTATGATTATCTAAAAATATTATTATGAAAAATCTTTCTCCAAGTTATAATAAAAAGTATTTATCAAAAAAATGAAGCAGGAATATTCAGGAACAATTTTTGAAAAAAATTGCTAGAATTTGGGAAAAATCAGCGGAAAAAAAGAAATTGAAAAGACGGGACTAACAGAAGAAGAAAGCAGATTAATTGAAGAAATTTTTTTGTTGAAATTGATAAAAAAAGGAAATTCAGGAGCAATTTAGATTATCAGAAGAAGAAATTTTCAATTTAAAAACTAGAAATACAGCTGGTAAAAATTGAAAATTATTTTTACAAAAAAAGAATATGAAAAAGGAATTGACTACTATTTGAGCATAGCAAATGTGGAAAAGGAAAAATTTAAAAAAAGTATGCTTTGCTTAACCAGGAAGTGATGTGGTTAGTTGTGGCTTCAAATGTTGGAAATCTGGAAACATTTGAAAAGGCAAAAAGAAAAAAATAAATAAACTTGAAGCATTGGAAATATATAGAAAAAAATTAAATATTAACAGATAACATGGTAATATAAAAGTAGTAATTTCAATTATTAAAAATAAAATGGAAGTGTGAAATGGCAACATATAATTTATTATTTAAAAAAATTTGGAAGAATTAAAAAAATAAAAAGGTGTCGGAAAAAAACAAATATAAGTAAATTTAATAAACTTGGGGTATTCACTTTGCATGATTTACTCTATTTTTTTCCGAGAGCCTACGAAGACAGGACAAATAGCAAAAATATTGTAAATCTCCTGCAGGATGAGTTTGCTGCAGTAAGGGGAGTTATTATAAATGTCACAACTCAGTATATAAAAGCAGGAAGAACAATGTTTAAAGCTATATTGAAGGATGATACAGGAATTATGGAATTAGTCTGGTTTAATAACAGATATATAAAAAGCTATATAAAAATAGGAGATGAGCTTCTTGTGTATGGAAAGGTAAAAAAATCAGCAAAATTTCAGATGGTAAATCCTGAGTATAAAAGACTGGATGAAAACGGTCTTGTAAAGGGGAAAAGCGGTGAACAGATATTGCCCATTTATCCTTCTACAGCTTCATTGAGGCAGGAATCAATAAGAAAAATAATAAATGATGTACTGCTTGATTATGGATACCTACTGGAGGAAAATATTCCTGAAGAACTTTTAAAAAAGGGAAAACTGCTTCCAAGAAAGGAAGCTATACTAAATGTGCATTTTCCTGAAAGTTTTGAAAAGAAGGAGGAAGCAAAGAGAAGATTCATGCTGGAGGAAATTCTCCTTCTGGAAATGGGGATACTGCAGAACAGGTTTGAAACTGATAAGGCAAATAACAATATTTATGAAATAGAAGATAACAAAAAGCTTGTCAGTAAATTTATAGACAGTCTTGAATACGAACTTACAAAGGCACAGAAACACGTAATTGCTGAGATTTATAAGGAACTGAAGGCAGGAAAAATAGTAAACAGGCTTATACAGGGGGATGTAGGTTCAGGAAAAACAATAGTTTCATTGATTATGTTACTGTATATGGCAGAAAACAGTTATCAGGGAGTCATAATGGCACCTACGGAAATTCTTGCCACCCAGCATTACCTTGGAATTGTGGATGAATTTATGAATCTTGATGTGAGGGTGGAACTGCTGACAGGAAGTGTAAAAGGGAAAAAAAGGGAAAAACTTCTGGCAGAGATAGAAAATGGACTTGTGGACATTGTCATAGGAACACACGCCCTCATTGAAAATGATGTAGTATTTAAAAATCTTGGATTAATTATAATAGATGAGCAGCACAGGTTTGGAGTCACCCAGAGAAAGCTTCTCAGGGAAAAGGGAAGCCTTGCCAACCTTATTGTAATGAGTGCAACTCCGATTCCACGTTCGCTGGCACTTACAATATATGGAGATCTGGATGTTTCAATTATTGATGAACTGCCTGCCGGAAGAATGCCTATAAAGACAAAGTGGATTAAGGATGAAGCTGAAAGGCAGAAAATGTACAACTTCATTGCAAAAAAAATTAAGGAAGGCAGACAGGTATATGTTGTTTCTCCACTTATTGAAGAAAGTGAAACATTAAATGTGAAATCGGCTCAGGAAACATTTGAAGAATACAGCGGGATATTTCCTGACAGAAGAATTGGGCTAATTCATGGGAAACAGAATTATAAGGAAAAACAGGAAGTTATGAGTAAGTTTAAAAAACATGAACTTGACATACTGGTTTCCACGACGGTAATCGAGGTGGGAGTCAATGTTCCAAATGCTTCAATAATGGTAATACGTGACGCCCAGAGATTTGGTCTTTCATCTCTTCATCAGCTGCGTGGAAGAGTAGGGAGAGGTCAGTATCAGTCATACTGTTTTCTGGAGTCAGAAACTGATAATGAACTTTCTGCAAGACGTCTGGAAGTTATGGAAAAAACCACTGATGGATTTAAAATAGCTGAGGAAGATTTGAAATTGAGAAATTCAGGAGAAATAATGGGAACACGTCAAAGTGGAGTATCAGACATGGTACTGACGGATATTGTTAAAAATGTAAAGGAAATAAAGTATGTTCGTGATTATGTAATAAAATATCTTGAACGGAATAACGGAAAAGTGGAAAATGAATATTTGAGACTTGATATATATGAGAAGTTTCATAAAAATGAAAAGATAGAAAATTAAAAAAATTATTTTAAAAACTGGTACTTCTAATAATCTATACTGAAAAGATTAAATAATTTTTATTTAAACGGAAAGGATTTCAATAAATGAAAAAATTAGTAAAAAGATATATTGCAGAATCGGGGCTGCTTTTAATAGGAATTCTCTGGGGAATGGGATTTGTTACTGTAAAGATTGGACTGAATGCAGGAATGAACACATTTTATCTTATGTGGCTCAGATTTCTGGGAAGTTTTGTGCTACTGTCCATATTATTCAGGAAAAAAATAAAGAAAGTTTCAAAGGATGATTTGAAGGCTGGAGTAATACTGGGAATTATACAGTATTTTGGTTATGTGTTCCAGACATATGGAGCGGCAAATACAACCGTAGGAAAAAATGCCTTTTTTACAGCAATTAATGTAATAATCGTACCTTATATATTTTGGATATTAAATAAGAAAAGGCCTGATATATTTTCTTTTTCTGCTTCAATTATTTGTATGATTGGAGTAGGAATAATGAGCCTTGATGGTAACTTAAGTTTTACTCATCTCAATAAAGGGGATGTAATGACAATAATATCGGCATTTTTCTTTGCATTGCAGGTGGCTTATACAGGATATTTTGGAAGAAAAGTTCATCCGATGAATTTAGTGCTTCTTCAGATGCTTGTAGGAGGTCTGCTGTTTGCAGGAACACAGTTTGCAACTTCAGGATTAAGGGAAGTTATACCGCTTCATGGAGAAACTTTGATGGCAATTATTTATGCAGTAGTATTTTCAACAGCAATCCCTATGCTGCTTCAAATATACTGTCAAAGACTGACAACTGCTACAAGGGCATCTATACTGATGTCAACTGAATCAATGTTTGCACCTATATTTGCTTTCTTCGTCTTAGGAGAAATAATGACGTTACGTGTTGCATTGGGAGCTGTTTTTATACTATTTTCAGTAGTTGTTTCTGAAACAAAGCTGGGAATGGTAAAGGAAACCGATTTATAAACATTTAAATAAATAGATTAAAAAAAGAACATGATTTACAAAAAAACTTCTGATTTTATAAGTTTTTCCAATCATGTTCTTTTTATTGATTCTTTTTATTCAAAATAGATTTTCTAATCCATTATCAGTAGAAGATTATCTATTTTTTTCTGTAATTTTTTTCCTTAAGTTCATTTTTCCTCAAAAATAATCAAGAAGATATGTTCCCCTAAAAATATTGAGGTATATGATAATCTCATTAAATAATTTTGTCTTTATTCTCACTCCATTTTTTTCAAAATCATAAACGGCAGATAAAAAAGCTTTTGTAACAGTAGGACTGCTACTGAAACTGCTTGAAAAAAGATACAGAAGTTTTGTTCTGAAATCTGTTTTAAAAACATTAAGCAGCTCAAATGGATCAGCATGTGTTCCATCATAAACAAGATGCCCTGTCCACCATAATCTTGCTAAAGGATGCATAATAAGGGACTTTCTTTTTCCATGTGAAAAGAAAAAAGTATTTTTTATCAAATTTTCAGTTATTTCTTTTTTATCGAAGGAATTTCTATATTTCACATAATCCCAGAAATCACTATGTGCCATTCCAGCCCATAAATTTTCATTTGATGCCTCTACAACTGATAAATTTTTCATTGCAGAATAAAGAATTTTTACATTTTCCAAATCAGTTTTTTCAGGCTCTTCAGAAGATATATCCAGATTAAATTGAGGAACTTCCTTTTTAAATTCGAGGAAAGGTGAGTTATCGTCAAAAAACTTGAAAATCCAGTCGTTTGTACTTGATTTATAGTTTTCAAGATTAATTTCAACGTTTTTTCTCAATGTTTCAAGAGAAATTTCCTTTAAAAAATTCAGTATCATACTATTTCCTCCTCGCTCTGTTCAAGTTCCATCATTGCATTAAAACTTCTGCTTACAGGGAAATTTATTATTTTCTGTGCCAGGTCATAGGAAAACTCCCTTTCAAGTGTTTCCCTGTTCAGTTCAATATTCATATTTGACAGCACTTTTTTAATTGTCTTAAACCAGCTGTATTCTTCAAAAGTTTCCAAATCAGAATTTTTTAGATTTTCAAAGACATAAATCAATGTCGGGAAAATAACTGAGGAATGAAGCAGTGGCTGAAAAATTCCCTTTGACAATATTGAATACTGTTCATATTCTGTTTTATAAAGTGAAATTCCAATTCTGTCATTCATCATATCAATTTCCATTCCGCTTTTATCTTCAGAATTCTTTTTCAGTATTAAAAATATTGAAGGCATCTGAACAAGATTATCCTTTTCCTTTTCAATTTCAATGTTGAAAGGCTTAGCAATTGCAAGAATGTTAGCTTTTTCGAGATTAAATGTAACATCTTTATAGTCATCATTGAAATTATTATTTGTATAGTTGTCAATCTGCGTTTTTGCTATAATGAAAAAACAGATATTTATCTTATTGTTAAGCAGGGATTCGTGTATGGAAATATTTTCAAATCCAAGTTTTGATTTTATTATAGTTCTGTAAGAAGTAGAAGGACATTCTATGTGGAATACAAATTCCGCATACTCCTCTTCTATAAGTTTTAATAACTTTTCATCATCTGTATTTGCAGTCAGATGGAAAATTATTTCATCACCCTTTCTTCCAACTTTCAGGTTTGACGTGAAGGAAGAATTTACATAGTCATCTGAAAAGTAAGTAAGTACAGGGTAAGGATAAAGTCTATACTCTATATTCATATAATTCCACCTCCATCGAACATTCATCGGAATAATTTAAAATAAAGGTCATAACAAATTTTTCATCTTTTTTTAAATTTTCAATGTATATTTTATCCTGGTTCAGAAGAAGGGAATTGTCAATGCTGTCATCCTTGTATGCATTTCTTATTCTTGACTTAAGGTTATTCTGTTCTCCTGAAAGGCTTATACGTACACAGGCTTTTTCAATATCCCGCTGAGGAGATATTACAAGTCTGTATTTTTTCATTTTCTTATTTAGTAATATTAAACGTAGACCTGCATCTTCAACACGATTTATTTCCTGTATTTCAGTAACATTGTTATCAGAATTTAATATGGAAAATTCATTTTTCAGATATTTTTCCTCTTCAGTTATATTTGCCACATTTCCAAATACTAAATCAGCAACTTCCATAACTTCGTCATTAAAGTCATCTGTAATGTTCATTCTAGGATTGTTGAAATCATCGCTGGTTTTAGGTACGGTTTTTATATTTCTCTTTTTAGGGTTTTCAGTAATCTGCTCAGCGGAAACTTTTCTTGTTTCATCGCTTATCTTATCAATTTTCCTGTTTTCAACACTTGCATCAAGAAGTAGAAGATTATCAGGAAGGAATTTTCCTATTCCTTCAACTTCCATATGTTCATCAACATTGCTTCTTCCAAGTTCTATAATCTTGTTTATAATAAGCTGTTTCAATTCCCTTAAAACATTTTTCGCATTTTTGTCGGGATGTCTGTCAGGTTCCCAGCTGTCATGCTGAGGAGCTTCCATCTGCTTGAAATAACTGTTAAGATTATCTCCGCTTAAAATAAAGATGGCAGAGAATCTTATATTTGATGGCAATCTGTCCAGATCAAATATTTTCATTCCATTTGCACGTGAAATGAGAACTTTTCTGTTTAAGTTGTCATATAAGATTTTCAGTTCAAAAGGTCCTAAATCCCTGAAAGTGTCTCCAAGGAAGAAGCTGTTAGGATGTTCTCCAGGATTATCAGTGGATGTAAGTACCTGATAGTAACTCCATATAGACTGATATTTTTTGTCTTCGTTTATTTTGAAACTTTCAATTATATTTTTCAGAGTATTTTCTGAAATTGTTATATCGCCAATTTTAACAACAAGATTTTTATTGTATATCGCCACAAGGAAGTTATCCAGTATAGCTATTACAAGTTCTTCCTGCCAGTTGTCGGCATTCAGGAAACCTGCTATGTAAAGGTCGGTTCCGGTAGTACCGTTTCTCTTGAAGGAAGAATCAAGGTTAAGTTCTTCAAATAGCGGAGTATTTTTTTCTGTTTCTCCGTAGTATCCTATTCCCTGAGTAAATTTTTCAGTAGTTCCCACCTTCCATTTTGGAGGGCCTGACATTGAAATCTGATATCCTATTCCCTGAGTATTTTTATTATCTTCTATCGGGAAGGAAATAAGTCTTGAAACACCTTGTGAAGCAAGAATTCCGTCTGTATCAAAACTTGTATAGAAGACAGTTCTTATATCCGAGCACGCAAAAGGAGCGGATTTACCGATACCGTAACTTCCACCTGTTGCACCATGCTTATCAGAAATACCTGAAGATTTTATCAGACTATGCCATGGATTTACTTTGTATGGTTCCTTTGAACCTGTCAGCCCTGTAGTGTTAAAATCGCTGATTCTTAAAATATCTATGCTTTTTTCATTCATTCTGGCACAGGCTTTTTCAAAGAAAATCTTTGATTTCTGATCTGTTTCAAAATGAAGACATGTGTTTAGAGCTTCATCTAATTTTGCATAACCCGGCAGATTTTTTGTTTTTATCTGGAATTTCGAAAATTCCACAGTTACCGGTACTGAAGCGTCAAGACGTGCGTCCAGCGAGTTCTGGCATACCTCCTTTGCCAGAGAAGAAAACAGAGTTCCTCTGTAAGTTTCGATTCCTGCTTCGCTTATTCCGTGCCTTTGGGCATAATTGCTTTCAGGAAAATTCCAATTTATATTGCTCATATATTATAAAAACTGAAATTTCTATAACTTTCAGTTTACACCCTCCTTTAAAATTATATATTATTATACTTTAAATCTATCATAAATAATTTACAATAGTCAATAGTTTTTAAAAAAATATTTGAAAAAAACTAGTCATTTTATTCAAATTATGTTAAAATACTAAATAGATTATAAAAATAAAAAAACATAAAAACAGACAGAAATTTTAAAGAATAGTTGGAGGAAAAATCTTGGAAATCTTAAGTAGTGTGGCAAAGGAATTAAACCTAAAATTGTCACAGGTTGAAAACACTGTAAACCTCTTTGATGAAGGTGCGACAGTTCCCTTTATAGCACGTTACAGAAAAGAAGTTACGGGTAATCTGGATGAAGAGCAGATAAGGGAAGTAATTGAAAAAGTTACATACTACAGAAATCTTGAAAAAAGAAAAGAAGAAGTTATAAGGCTTATAGAAGAGCAGGGAAAACTTACTGAAGAGCTGAAAGCAAGCATAACAAACGCTTTAAAGCTGCAGGAAGTGGAAGATCTGTATCTGCCTTATAAGAAAAAGAAAAAGACAAAAGCCGATATTGCAAAGGATCAGGGACTGGAGCCGCTATCAATATTCGCTTTATTGCCGAAAACAACTATGGATTCCTTAAAAACTGAAGCAGAAAAATATATTACAGAAGAAGTTCCTACAGTGGAAGCTGCAATTGAAGGAGTACATCTGATTATTGCACAGAATTTATCTGAAGATATAAAAATAAGGGAATTTTTGAGGGAAAGAATTGCAAAATATGGAATACTGACTTCAAAAGTAATTGAAAAAAATAAAGGTGAAGATGAAAAAGGTGTATATCAGGATTATTATGAGTATTCAGAGCCCATTGAAAAGGCCGCATCAAATAGAATTCTGGCATTAAACAGAGGAGAAAAGGAAAAAATTCTGAAGGTTGACATAGAAACAGATGAAAAAACTGAAGAATTTATAATGAACTTCATACTGAAATCCTTTGGAAATAAAAATCTGACTGATTTTTACAGGGAAATTATAAGGGATTCCCTTGACAGACTTGCATATCCGTCAATAAAAAATGAAGTGAGAAATATATATACTGAAAAAGCCGAAGAGGAAGCAATAAATATATTTTCAGAAAATCTGGAAAAACTGCTGCTTCAGCCGCCATTATCTAAAAAAACACTTATGGGTCTTGATCCGGGATACAGGACAGGATGTAAAATGGTTGTTATAAATAAGGACGGATTCTATGAAACAAACGATGTGCTTTATCTTGTTGAAGAAATGCACAATCCGAGACAGCTTGCAGAGGCTAAAAAGAAAATATTAAACTACATTGATAAATATGGTGTGGATATAATAGCAATAGGAAATGGTACAGCATCGAGGGAAACCGAAAGCTTTGTAGCCAAAATAATAAAGGAAGCCAACAGACAGGTGTCATATCTGATAGTAAGTGAAGCAGGAGCATCAGTGTATTCAGCTTCAAAACTTGCGATAGAGGAGTTTCCTGATCTGGATGTTACTGCAAGGGGAGCAATATCAATTGCCAGAAGAATACAGGATCCTATGGCTGAGCTTGTAAAGATAGATCCGAAGTCAATAGGGGTTGGAATGTACCAGCATGATGTAAATCAGAAAAAATTAAATGAAACATTGGAACAGACGATAGAACACGTGGTAAATAATGTTGGAGTAAATATTAATACTGCGTCATGGGCACTTCTTAGTTTTGTATCAGGAATTAAGAAAAATGTGGCTAAAAATCTTGTGGATTACAGACATGAAAATGGGGACTTTAAAGACAGGAAACAGCTTAAGAAGGTAAAAGGTCTTGGAGACAAGGCGTTTGAGCAGATGGCAGGGTTCGTAGTGGTGCCTGATAGTGAAAATCCTCTTGACAATACAATAATTCACCCTGAATCCTATCATATTGCAGAAACAATACTGAAGGAAGCGGGATGTAAAGTTTCTGACCTGAAGGAAAATCTGGATGAAGTAAGACAGAAGCTGAAAACAGTTAATCTGGATAAAATTATAAAAGAAAATGACTTCGGGCCTCAGACTGCAAAAGACGTATATGAAGCACTGCTGAAGGATAGAAGGGATCCAAGGGATGAATTTGAAAAGCCTTTATTAAGATCTGATATATTGAATATGGATGACCTTAAGGAAGGAATGGTTCTTGAAGGGACTGTTAGAAATGTCGCGAAATTTGGGGTTTTTGTAGATATAGGATTAAAAAATGATGCATTGATTCACATATCCCAAATATCGGATAAATTTGTATCAGATCCTACAAAAGTACTGTCAGTAGGACAAATAATAAAAGTTAAAATCCTGTCACTTGACAAGGAAAGAGGAAGAGTGGGGCTTACAAGAAAAGGTATCTAATATTTTAAGTAATTAAATTATGAATAGAGAAAGAAGGTAAAGAGAGATGAGTTTATTTTTAATTGGGCTTGTGCCTATAATTTTGTTTTTGGTTTTATTGGCAGGATTAAAAAAATCTGCAATGTTCAGTGCATATACCAGTTTGCTGACTGCTATTGTTTTAACATTTGCTGTCCCAGCGTGGAGAATGCCGGTACAGGGGATACTTGCTTCCATACTGGAAGGATTTGCAGTGGCATGGATGCCAATAGGATTTGTAGTTATTGCGGCGTTGTTTGCGTATGATCTGTCAGTAAAAACAGGAAAAATTGAAACAGTAAAAAAGATGCTGGGAAATATTACAACAGATAAAGAGCACAGGCGTTAGTACTGGCATGGGGATTTGGAGGATTCATAGAAGGTATAGCAGGATATGGAACAGCAGTTGCAATTCCTGCGGCAATAATGGTGTCATTAGGATTTAATCCATTAAATGCGGCGTTGATATGCCTTATAGCAAACTCTACACCTACAGCATTTGGTACAGTGGGACTGCCTGTTACAACAATGGTTTCAAAACTGGGACTTGACAAGGCAGGGAACTTTACACCTCTGTTTACATCACTGTTATTACTTGTATTAACATGCCTGATTCCATTTATTATTGTTCAAATGGCAAATAAGGAAATAGAAGGTGGAAAAAATCCTGCATTTGGAAAAGGAATAATTCCAGTAATTGTAGCTTCAGTATTGGGATATCTTATACAGCCTATAATAGCATTCACAATGGGAGCAGAGCTGACAACAATATTATCAAGCTTACTTGCAATGATATTAATGATAGTATCTATAAAAATGTTTGTTAAAAATGATGAGGGATTTGAAAAGGCTCATGTTACAGGACAGGAAGCTATTCTTGCGTGGCTGCCTTATATCCTGATGATAGTACTTATAGTGGGAACAAGTCCGGTTGTGGAACATATCCATACAATGCTGGAACCTACTACTACTAAATTTAACTTTGCTTTAGGAAATCAGGAAGCATGGTTTAATGACGGAGGAGACCCAAGCGTAACATTTAAATGGTTATTAGCTCCTGCAGCGCCATTATTTTTAGCAACAGTAATTGCAGGATTTATACAAAGAGCTAAAATAAAAGACATGGGGGAAGTGCTATGGCATACGACAGTTCACAAAATTCCTTCATTAACAGTAATTATGGGAATAGTTGCATTATCAGTAGTTATGAAACATAGTGGAATGATACAAAGTATAGCTGACGGATTTGTAAGCCTTACAGGAAAAGGATTTCCACTGATTTCACCATTCCTTGGAACAATAGGAACATTTGTTACAGGAAGTGACCTGTCATCAAACTTGCTGTTTGGAGATCTTCAACACAGTGTTGCTGAAGGACTGAAGCCAGGAAGTGACATGCTGAAATCATTGTTTATAGCTGCAAATACAGCAGGAGCAACAGGAGGAAAAATGATATCGCCTCAAAATATTGCAATAGCGGCTTCTACTGTTGGACTTGTAGGACAGGAAGGGGATATGCTGAAATTTACTATTAAATACTCAATAGTTTATGCAATAATTTTAGGTATACTCGTATTTTTAGGAAGCGGAATGATAGCTTAATTATAAAAAAATGGTAAAATGGAGTATGAGGGCGGCGATGAGCCCTCATATAAACAACAAAAAATTTGGAGGAGAAATGTCAGAAGAACAGAATGTTGAAAAGGTAGATTATGCGGGAACGTTAAATTTACCGAAAACAAGCTTTAAAATGAAAGCAAATCTGGCTCAGAAGGAGCCAATCACTCTAAGGGACTGGAATAAGGCAAATATTTATGAAAAATCCCTGAAGGAAGACAAAGGGTATTTCATATTGCATGATGGACCACCATATGCAAATGGTAATATTCATATAGGGCATGCCTTAAATAAAGTTCTGAAGGATATAATTTTAAAATATAAAAGACTGAGAGGGTACAATGCTCCATATATTCCTGGATGGGATACACATGGACTGCCGATAGAATGGAAAATCATGGAGGAACTTGGAGAAAAGGCTAAAAGCATGACTCCACTTCAAATAAGACAGGAATGTAAGAAATATGCACTTAAATGGGTAGAAAAACAGAAACAGAATTTATAAGACTGGGAGTTCTAGGAAACTGGGATGATCCTTATGTTACATTAAAACCTGAATATGAAGCTGAACAGCTGAAAGTATTTAAGGAAATATATGAAAATGGATATGTATATAAAGGTTTAAAACCTGTATACTGGTCACCGACTACAGAAACTGCACTTGCTGAAGCGGAAATTGAATATAAGGATGTTGAATCACATTCAATTTATGTAAAATTTGAAGCAGAGCAGGATTTACTTGATAAACTTGGAGTAAATGAAGCAAGTATCCTAATATGGACAACTACTCCATGGACATTGCCGGCAAACTTGGGAGTATTCCTGCATCCTGAATTTGATTATGGACTTTATAAAACAGAAAAAGGAAACCTGATTTTAGCAAAAAGCCTTGCTGAAACAGTATTTGCAACACTTGGACTGTCTTATGAACTGTTAAAGGAATTTAAAGGTACAGAATTGGAAAAAACCCATTACAGACATCCATTCTTAGAAAGAGATGGATTAGTAATGATAGGAGATTATGTAACTGCAGATGCCGGAACAGGAGCAGTCCACTCTGCACCTGGGCATGGGGTGGACGACTATAACTATGCATTAAAATATAACATAGGAATATTATCTCCTGTTGATGATAGGGGACACATGACAAAAGAAGCAGGTAAATACGAAGGTATGTTCTATGCAAAGGCAAGTAATGCAATAGTGGAAGACCTTACTGAAAGTGGTCATCTGCTTCACCACAGTAAATTTACCCACTCATATCCTCACGACTGGAGAAGTAAAAAGCCTGTAATTTTCAGGGCAACTGAACAGTGGTTTATAAGTGTTGATGAAAGCGATATCAGACAGAATGCACTAGATACATTAAAGGATGTTGAATTTGTTCCTGAATGGGGGAAAAACAGAATCAATGCAATGCTTGAAACAAGACCTGACTGGACAATTTCAAGACAGAGAGTATGGGGAGTACCGATACCTATATTTTATAACAGGGAAACAAATGAAGTTATATATGAGCCTGAAATAATGGATAAAGTTATTGAGTTAGTAAAAAAAGAAGGAACTGACATATGGTGGAAATATGAAGCTGAAGAAATCATAGGAGAAGAACTGCTTGAAAAATATAATCTGAAAGATACTCCATTAAGAAAAGAAAGAAGTATAATGGACGTATGGTTTGATTCAGGAGTTTCACACAGAGGAGTTCTTGTGCCAAGGGAATTGCCAAGACCTGCAGACCTTTACCTTGAAGGAAGTGACCAGCATAGAGGATGGTTCCAGTCATCATTGCTGACATCAATAGCAAGTACAAAGGATGCACCATACAGAAGAATACTTACTCACGGATTTGTAATGGATGGCCAAGGTAGAAAAATGTCCAAGTCATTGGGAAATACAATACTTCCTAAAGATATTACTGAAAAATATGGAGCTGACATTCTAAGACTTTGGGTATCTTCAGTAGATTACAGGGAAGATGTAAGAATTTCTGAAATATACTTCAGCAAATGTCTGACGCATATAGAAGAATAAGAAATACTGCAAGATTCCTTATGGGGAATTTAAGTGATTTCAACTATTCAGAAGACAAGGTTGAATATAATGAAATGTTTGAAATTGATAAATGGGCTATGCACAAGCTTGAAGAATTAAAGGAAAAGACTACAAAATATTATGATAAATATGAATTTTACAGTTTATTCCAGGAAATAACATATTTCTGTTCAATTGAAATGTCTTCTTTCTATCTGGATATAGTAAAAGACAGACTTTACTGTGAAAATAAGAAATCTCTTGAAAGAAGAAGTGCACAAACTGTACTGACAGAAGTGTTAAGAGTTCTTGTAAGGGTAATTTCTCCTGTGCTGTCATTTACGGCAGAAGAAATCTGGGAAAGAATACCTGAAAGTATAAAAGAGGAAGAAAGTGTTCATTTAACTTCATGGATTGAAGTAAATCCTGAATATAAAAATGAAGAACTTGCTAAAAAATGGGAAAAGATATATCATTTAAGAAAAGAAGTTAATAAAAAGCTTGAAGCTGAAAGACAGGCCGGAATGATAGGGCACTCACTTGATGCAAGAGTTCTTCTTAATATATCAAATGATGAATATGCATTCCTGAAGGAATATACAGAAGCTGAAGTTTCTGACCTGTTTATTGTTTCGCAAGTTAAGTTTGTAAATGACAGATTAAATGAAAGTGAAATAGATGGAATCACCATCGCTGTAGAAAAAGCATCTGGAGAAAAATGTGAAAGATGCTGGAAATATGATGAGGAAGTTGGGCATGACCACGAACATACAGATGTATGTCCAAGATGTGCCAAAGTTCTTAATTCTTTGGAAAAATAGCAATTAAAAAGAGGGTGTCTCAAACTTTTGAGACAGCCTCAGCAAATAAATTTATTTTTTCAAAAATAGGGAAAAAGGAAGGAAATATGCTTTATATAATAATTATTACAGTCCTTACACTGATTGATCAGTTTACAAAATCTGAGATGCTGTCTGTGGCAGATGGAAGTATTGGATATTCGATACCGGTTATACCAGGATTTTTTCACTTTACCTATGTGGAAAACCATGGAGGAATTTTTGGACTGTTTCAGGGGAAAATAGGGGTATTTACAGTTGTCAGCTTACTTTTATTAGGGTATATAGTATTTACAGAGTATAAAAACTTTAAAAACTATACAAAATGGACAAAAATAGGAGTTTCCATAATAGCTGCAGGAGCCATGGGAAATATGATTGACAGAATATTCAGAGGGTTTGTTGTGGATATGATAGACTTTAACGGATTATGGCATTTTGTATTTAATGTTGCAGATATGTACGTGCATATAGGTATTTATATTATTGTAATCGACTATCTGGTAAGAAAAACATATGGAAAAAGAATAGAAAAATAGTCCATGTGGATGTCTCAAAAATAGTAAAAATATAATAAATAAAACTTTTAAATAATTCAAAATATAGTTTTAAAGTTATTTTTTTAAGTTTTCTTTTTGAAACACCCTCATGCTGATTTTTAACTGATATATATTTAAAATATTTAAATAAAAAAATAAGGAAAGGATGGAGACAAATGACTTTTCAGGAAATAATACTTACGTTGCAGAAATTCTGGGGAGAAAAAGGTTGTGTAATCGGGAATCCTTATGATGTGGAAACAGGAGCAGGAACATTTAACCCTGACACATTTTTAATGTCCTTAGGGCCTGAACCTTGGAAGGTTGCATATGTTGAACCGTCAAGAAGACCAAAAGATGGAAGATATGGAGAAAATCCAAACAGAGTTTACCAGCACCACCAATTTCAGGTAATCATGAAACCGTCACCTGAAAATATCCAGGAGCTTTATCTTGAAAGCATGGTAGCTTTGGGAATAGATCCGAAAAAGCATGATATAAGATTTGTTGAAGATAACTGGGAAAGTCCTACGCTTGGAGCATGGGGGCTAGGATGGGAAGTATGGCTTGACGGAATGGAAATTACGCAGTTTACTTATTTTCAACAGGTAGGTGGACTTGAAGTGGAAATAACTCCGGCTGAATTGACTTACGGACTAGAAAGAATAGCTCTTTATCTTCAGGACAAGGAAAATGTGTATGACCTTGAATGGACAAAAGGAGTAAAATACGGAGAAAGACGTTTCCAGTATGAATATGAAATGTCCAAATACAGTTTTGAAGTGGCTGATGTACCTATGAATTTCCAGCTGTTTGACATGTATGAAAAGGAAGCATTGAACTGCCTTGAACATAAGCTTGTATTACCGGCATATGATTATGTTCTGAAATGTTCCCATACATTTAACAATCTTGATGCAAGGGGAGCCATCAGTACAACTGAAAGAATGTCGTATATTCTTAGAGTCAGAGATTTAGCAAAAAGATGTGCAGAACAATTTGTAGAAGTTAGAAAAGGATTGGGATATCCTTTATTAAAAAAATAATTTTTATTGATAAAAGGGGGAGTTTTATGAAAGGAGGGTTAGTAAAATAAAGTTAACAGTAAAAAATATTGGCAAATTAAAAAATGCTGAAGTCGAAATAAATGGTATAACTGTAATTACTGGTGAGAATAATACAGGAAAAAAAGTACAGTTGGCAAAAGTTTTTGTGGAGTATATTTAGTAGTTTTTATAAAAATTAATGAACAAATAGCTATAGAAAAAAACAAGAAAGTATTGAAAAAAATAATATTTAATAATTTTTTTAGATTCAATGTATCAATATAATATGGGATATCTAGATCCTTTTTTTACAATGAAGAGGAAGAGAAAAAAATATTAAGAAAAATATCAAAAAAATGGTAAATGGCTTAGAAACTATAAAAAAATGATACTATAGTATTGAAAAAAATTATATATTAGATTTATTAAAAACAAATTATTTTTTTCTAATGCAGATGGTTCAAATTATAAAAACAGATGAGATAATGGAAATACTACAATTATCAAATGAAAGAATTAGTAAAATTGCATTTCAAAGAGATTATTAAAGGAATTTAATAATCAAATAAATAATATCTATTCAGAATCAGAAGCAGAAATGGAATTAATAATAAAAAGATAAATCCTTAAAAAAATTGTAATTGAAGATAATAAAAATTAAAGATTTAAAAGAAAAATGTATATGTAAATACAGAAGTTTTTTTATATAGATGATCCGCATATTGTAGATGAATTGGAAGAAATTTCATTAGAAAAAAATTAAATTTTCTCATAGAGAGCAACTTATAAAAAAATTGTTAAATATAAAGGAAGAAAGTGTAATTAATGAATTATTAGCTGAAGATAGATGGGAAAAAGATAAATAATAGACTAAATAGTATTATTAGAGGGAAGTTTACAAAAAAAGGAAAAATGGAAAAAAAGTTTTTTTATGAAGAAATAAATGTAAAAAAATTTATCAATGGGTTTAAAGGTATTTGCCATTATAAAACTGTTGATTCAGAATAATTCTTTAAAAAGAAAATGGCACAGTAATTCTTGATGAACCGGAAATACATTTGCATCCAGAGTGGCAATTATTATTCGCTGAATTGATAGTTTTATTGCAGAAAGAATTTGGAATGCATATACTTTTAACCACTCATAGTCCTTATTTTTTTAAATGCAATTGAAGTTTATTCTGAAAAAAATATAAAATTAATGAGAAATGTAAGTATTATATTGCTGAAAAATACTACAAATGGTAGTATTATAAAAAGATATGACAGGAAATACAAGGAATATCTATAGAAAAATTAGCTAGACCTATTCAGGAGTTAGAAAAATATTAGATACAGTGATTTAAATGATTAAAAAAATGGATTTAAAAAAATTTATAATACTTCAACATTAAAAGCAAACTTCAAAAGATGATAATAATGAGGAATATATGACAGAGAGTACAATCAAAGTGATCAATTTTGATAGTGTTGGTGGAGATAAATATAGTAAGAACAATAGATTGAACATCCAACTAAAAACAAATGATGTTTTATTTTTTTACATAATAATAAAAAAATATACTTTTATTGAATTTAAAAATGGAAAAATTACTTGATAAAACTAATAAAATTGATATTAAAAAAATTAAAAAGATATAGAGCTGAAAAATTTTAACAGTTTATTTGTTTTAGGGATATTGAAGAAAAAAATCTTTAAGTAGTTTAAAAAGAAATAACAGATTATGTCCTAGTTTACAATGAAGAAAAAAATACACCAAATGAAAGGAACTCTATTTCTGAAATAGGAAATTATTTTATAAATCAAGGAGATATTTCCAGTGAGAAAAACTAAAACAGAAAAAAAGAAGAAATAATTTGCTTTGGACTAGAGAAATTTAAAGGATATTGTTTTAAGAATGTCCATACATATTCTAAAGAGGAATTTGAAGAAAAAAATTTGTGAAAAAAATATGAGGCAAGATAAAAAGCTTTGAAGTAACTATTATTGAAAAATAATAAAAATAACTTTGATCAAAGGAGGAGATTATATGGATTTTCTTTTTGAAATAGGACTGGAAGAGCTTCCTTCCAGATATGTAGATGAAACTGAAGCAAATTTGAAAAAGATAATGACAGAAAAATTGACAGACGAAAGAATTTCATTCTCTGATATCGAATCCTTCAGTACACCGAGAAGGGTTGCTGTTATTGTGAAGGATATTGCTGAAAAACAGCAGGATCTGGATAAAAAAAGTGTGGGACCGTCAATAGAAATTGCTTACAAGGACGGAAAACTTACAAAAGCAGGAGAAGGATTTATAAAATCCCAGAATGCGTCTGAAAGCGATGTTAAAATTGTAGAAAATGAAAAGGGAAAATATATTTCAGTTGAGACATTCATTGCAGGAAAAACAACTGAAGAAGTACTGCCGGAAATTCTGGACAGTGTTGTAAGAAAAATAGAATTTGAAAAATCTATGAAATGGAGCGACAGGACATTCAGATTTGCAAGACCTATAAAATGGTTTGTAACACTTTTAGGAGACAAGGTGCTGCCTTTTGAATTTGAAGGGATAACAGGAAGCAATAAAACAAGAGGTATGAGATATTTTGCATCTCAGGATGCTGAAATACCTGCTCCGGCACAATATGAAGAAGTACTGGAGAAGAACTGTGTCATAGCTAAAAAAGATAAAAGGAAAGAAGCAATTCTTAAAAGTATAAAAGAAAACTGCGAAAACGACGGAGACGTTGCAGTAGTAAACAACTATCTTCTGGAAGAAGTTATAAACCTTGTGGAATATCCGTATGCAATTAAAGGGGAATACAACAAGGATTATTTATTGCTGCCTGAAGATATTACAACTATTACAATGGAAACACACCAGAGATATTTTCCTGTAAGGGATAAAGATGGAAAACTGACAAACAAGTTTATCCTTATAAGAAATGCTCCTGAATATTCTGAAACTGTAAAGAAGGGTAATGAAAAGGTTATAGAGCCAAGACTTGCAGATGCAAAATTCTTCTTTGATGAGGATTTAAAAGGTAAATTTTCAGATAATGTGGAGAAATTGAAGGAAGTTACATTCCAGAAGGATATGGGAAGTATCTATGACAAGGTGGAAAGAAGTAAAAAAATAGCGGAATACCTTGTAAATGAACTTAATCTTCAGAATAAAAAGGAAAATATACTGAGAACAGTTGAGCTTGCAAAAGCAGATTTAGTATCAAATGTAATAGCAGAAAAGGAATTTACAAAACTTCAGGGATTCATGGGTTCAATTTATGCTGAAAAGCAAGGAGAAAACAAGGATGTTGCGGCAGGTATTTTTGAACATTACTTGCCAAGATATCAGGGAGATATATTGCCTGCCACAATAGAAGGAGCAATCGCAGGAATAGCTGATAAAATTGATACGGTTACCGGATGCTTTTCTGTTGGATTAAAGCCTACAAGTTCAAAGGATCCATATGCATTGAGACGTGCAATACAGGGAATAGTGTATGTCACACTAAATTCTAAGCTTGACTTTAATTATAAAAAGCTGATTGAAAAATCATATGAAATTTTCTCAGCAGATAAAAAAGTTCTTTCTGAAAATGTAGTTCAGGATATTACAGAGTTCTTTAAACAGAGGGTTGTAAATGTTCTTTCTGAAAAATATAGCAAGGATTTAATTTCATATGAAATTGACCTTGAAGACAGTGTTGTAAAACTGGATGAAAGACTGGCAGTCCTTTCTGAACTGTCAAATACAGAGCATTTTAAAACACTGATAAATCTTCTGAAACGTGTAAAAAATATAGTTAAGGAAGAAAAAGACAATAATACATTGCTTGATGAGTCGTTATTTGAAAAAGAAGAGGAAAAAAACCTTTACAAATTCAGTAATGAGCTTGAAGCACTTGAAAATCAGGAATTTTCAGTTTATATAAAAGACATTGCTTGAAAAAAATCTGATATAATAGATGAATACTTTGATAATGTAATCATTAATACAGAAAACAGTAAAATAAAAAAATAATAGGATTGCACTGATGAAAAAAATAGAAAAATTCTATCGAAAAAAATAATGATTATATAAGGAAAGATTGAAAAAAATATTAAAAAGTGAAAAAAATAGTTAAATTCCTTAATTTTTAAAGGGATTGAAAAAAAGTAAAAATAAAAAAATTAAAAAAACAAAAAAAGAGTTGATTTTTTTAGCAACTTATAGTATAATCTTAGAAGAAAGTTAGGGAAACTATGAAATTAAATGATTTGAAATATCAAGGAGGAAATTAAATGAAAAAGTTAGTTATTTTAGGGACAGCTTTATTAGCATTAAATGCTATAGCGTCTGAAGGACAATTGAAATTCGGATACGATTTCAGTAGAGATGCAAAACGTGGTAATGGAGAAAATCTTAGATTTAAAAAAGGACCAGTTCTTGGTGCAGAATACATCTTCGATAACCAAGGAGAATTTGAATGGGGAGTTGGAGCTGAATACAAATTATCTTCAAACTCAGGAAAATTAAAAACTAGAGAAGATAATGAAAAATATTTCAGAAGTGCACCTGTGTATGCATTAGGAAAATTCAACCTAGTTACTACACAATCAGGAAATGATGCTTTATACGTATTAGGAAGAGCAGGATATAACTTCGCTAACGAAACTAGAGAACTAGGAGGAAAGAAAGATATCTCTGGTGGATTATATGCAGCAGTTGGATTAGGAACTGAATTTGGGCCAGTTTCATTAGAAGCTTTATATGAAAAAGCAGGATACGCAGTAAAAGAAAACGGAACTAAAGAAAGAGATTCATTAGACACATTTGGAGTAAGACTTGGATATAGATTCGGGCAATTGAAAAATGACAGAGGACCAAAAATAGTTAAAGAAGTTGTTACTGTTGAAAAACCAGTAGAAGTTGTAAAAACAGCTCCACAACCAAAAGTAATTGGTGCTAAAACTGTTGAATTACCATTCAGCTGTTCAGCAAGCGAAAAGAAATGTGTAATCAGAGGATTTAAAGTTGACGGAAGAGTACCTAACGAAGCTGAAGCTAGAGATTTAGGAACTATTGCAAACGTAATCAACCAATTCGCTGAAGGTGGATCAATCGATTTCGTTGGACATACAGACTCTACAGGATCAGATGCTTACAACCAAAAATTATCAGTAGCAAGAGCACAAAACGTTGCTAGATTATTGAAAGAATACGGATTGAAAAACACAGTTTCTTACGGAACTATCACAGGAAGAGGAGAATCTCAACCAGTTGATACTAACAACACAGTTCAAGGAAGATACAATAACAGAAGAGTTGAATTATTCTTCCAAAATGTAGATTTCGAAAACGTAAGATTTGTTGATGGAAACTAATTTTAAATAATATAAAATTGCCTTGAAGTTTTACTTCAGGGCTTTTTTTTGTTTTATTTATTCAATTTTTTCAAAAAATGTGGTAAAATAAATAACAGATAGGAAAACTACTAATATAGAAAGGAGTGCACGGTTAAGTAACATATATCGTGTGAAAAAAATATGAACATAGTATTATTTGGAGCTCCAGGAGCAGGAAAAGGAACTCAGGCGAAAGAACTTATAAAAAAATATGAAATACCTCAAATTTCTACAGGAGATATTTTAAGAGCGGCAATAGCAAATAAAACTCCGTTAGGATTAGAAGCAAAAAAACTTATGGATGAAGGTAAACTTGTATCTGATGAAATAGTAAACGGACTTGTGGAAGCAAGACTTCAGGAAGATGACTGCAAGAAAGGGTTTATTCTTGACGGATTTCCTAGAACTGTTGCTCAGGCTGAGGAATTAGATAAAATATTGGAAAAATCCAACAGGGAAATTGAAAAGGTAATTGCCCTTGATGTAAGTGATGATGAAATAATAGAAAGAATTACAGGAAGAAGAGTATCTAAAAAGACAGGAAAAATATATCATATAAAATATAATCCACCTGTTGATGAAAATCCGGAAGACCTTGAACAGAGAGCTGACGACAATGAAGAAACAGTGAAAAAAAGACTGGCAGTTTACAATGAACAGACAGCTCCGGTTTTAGATTTCTATAAAAAACAGAACAAGGTTTATTCTGTGGATGGAGCAAAAAAACTGGATGAAATAACAAAGGATATAATTGAAATATTGGAGAAATAGTAAAATAAAGTGATTATATTTATCAGAATCTGAAATAAAGTTTCTGATAAAATTTTTAAAGAAAAAAAGCCCATTTTTAACAGGAATTATTTTTAAATAACTAAAAATGGCAGAAAGAGTAAGTACAATGATAATTTATAAAACAATGGATGAAATAAAAAAAATAAAAAAAGCAAATGAAATTATAGCGAGACTGTTTGAAGATGTACTGCCTCAGTATATTAAGCCGGGAATAAGTACACATGAACTGGATCAGATAGCAGAAGACTACATGAGATCTCAGGGGGCAATTCCAGGGACAAAAGGATATGACATAGGAAGACCTTATCCTCCGTATCCGGCAGCTACATGTATTTCTGTAAATGAAGTTGTAGTACATGGAATTCCAAGTAAAAAGCAGATCCTGAAAGAGGGAGACATACTGACAGTTGATACAGTTACGGTGCTTGACGGATATTTTGGAGATGCTGCGATAACTTATGCTGTAGGAGAAATAGACGAAGAAGCAAAAAAACTTATGGAAGTTACTAAAAAGGCCAGAGATATTGGAATTGAAGCGGCACGTGCCGGAAATAGAATAGGTGACATAGGTCATACTATTCAGGAGTATGTGGAAAGTTTTGGATTTTCTCTTGTAAGAGATTTTGCAGGACATGGGGTTGGAAAAGAAATGCATGAAGACCCAATAATTCCAAACTATGGAAAAGCTGGAACTGGTGCAAAAATTGAAGATGGAATGGTAATTACTGTTGAGCCTATGGTAAATGTAGGGACTTACAAGGTAAAAATACTTCAGGATATGTGGACAGCTGTCACAAAAGACGGTAAAAGATCTGCCCAGTATGAACACAGTCTTGCAATTGTAGATGGAAAACCTTTAATATTAAGTGTAAAGGACTAGAGAGTGTTATACTGGAATAGCCGTTTACAGAAAGTTTAATATATTGGAGGTTGAAATTGGGTATTATTGCTGGATTGTTAATATTGCTTGTAGCGGTGGAACATATCTATATTCTGATTATAGAAATGTTCTTCAGTGAAAGTAAAGTTGCCCAGAGAAGTTTTGGGCTTGAAAAAGAGTTTCTTAAAGATGAAAGAGTAAAAATAATGATGGCTAACCAAGGGCTATATAATGGATTTCTGGCGACGGGATTAATATGGAGCATATTTGAAACAGGTGTGTTTCAGGTTCAGCTTGCCATATTTTTTCTGTCATGTGTTGTATGTGCGGCAATATATGGTGCTGTAACAGTTTCATACAGAATTCTTCTTATGCAGGGAGTTCCTGCTATTCTGGCTTTGTTGGCTATATTTGCTATATAAAATAAAGGAGAAGTTATACTATGGAAACAGTTTTGGTAACAGGAGGAGCAGGATATATCGGCTCCCATACAGTGCTGGATTTAATAAAAAAAGGTTTTGATGTTATTATTGCTGATGATTTCAGTAATTCAAGTAAAAAAGTTATAAGTATTCTGGAAAGACTGGCAGACAGAAAAATAAAATATTATGAACTGGATATACGTAACAAGGAAGGCTTAAGGGAAGTTTTCAAGGAAAATAAAATTGATGCTGTCATTAACTTTGCCGGATATAAGGCGGTAGGTGAATCAGTTGAAAAACCTCTTATGTATTATGATAACAACCTGATAGGAATGATAGTTCTTCTTGAAGTTATGCAGGAATTTTCAGTAAAAAAACTTGTGTTCAGCTCTTCAGCTACGGTTTACGGTATTCCAAAGGCAATGCCATTAGTGGAAGACAATGACATGGGAGCTACAAATCCTTACGGAAGAACAAAACTTATGATAGAACATATTCTTGTGGATCTGGCCGCTTCAGATGATTCATGGGAAATAATAGCATTAAGATATTTCAATCCTCTGGGAGCACATGAAAGTGGAGATATAGGGGAAGACCCTAATGGAATTCCTAACAACCTTGCACCTTACATCACTCAGGTGGCAGTAGGAAAACTTGAAAAATTAAGCGTATTCGGAGATGACTATGATACCCCTGACGGAACATGTATAAGGGACTTTATCCATATAAATGACCTGGCGGCAGGGCATTCAGCTTCAATTAAATACCTTGTTTCAGGAAAAGGTAAAGGGTTTGAAGCGATTAATCTTGGAAGCGGAAAAGGATACAGTGTCCTTGAAATAGTTGAAAATTTTGAAAAAGCGGTAGGAAAGAAAATACCTTATGTCATAGCAGGACGTCGTGCAGGGGATATTCCAGTATCTTATGCACGTATAGATAAGGCTAAAAATCTGTTAGGTTGGGAACCTACATATACAATAGAGCAGATGTGTGCAGATTCATGGAACTGGCAGAAAAAGAATCCTAATGGATATAAGGATTAGTGTATAAATATTTTTAAATTTATTTGATAAGAAGAATGGAACTGTAAAAAATGGGGAGATAAAAATAAGTCTGTAAAGGTGATTTTAGTGTATTTTCTTGTTTGTTCAGTTCCATTTTTACAATATTTAGAAAATATTATGAGGGAAAAGAGGAGAGAGACATGCTGTATTTTGCAAATGATTACACAGAAGGAGCCTGCAAGGAAATACTGGATGCATTTATAAGGACAAATGATGAGAAGCTTCCAGGATATGGAACTGACAAGTATACTTTAAGTGCGAAGGAGAAAATAAAGAAGGCGTGTAAAAATGATAATGCAGATGTATACCTTTTAACAGGAGGAACCCAGACAAATGCAGTTGTAATAGATGCCCTGCTGGAATCTTATGAAGGAGCTGTTGCAGCTGAAACAGGCCATATAAACGTACATGAATCAGGAGCGATAGAATTCACAGGCCATAAGGTGATGCCGCTACCTCAGCATGAAGGGAAAATAAATGCTGTAGAATTAAGAAAATTCATTGAGACATTTTACAATGATCAGAACCATCAGCATATGGTCTATCCTGGAATGGTTTATATTTCCCACCCTACAGAATACGGAACCCTTTATACAAAAGAAGATTTAACGGAACTTAGTAAAGTCTGCAGAGATTATGGAATACCTCTGTTTGTGGACGGAGCCAGACTGGGATATGGCCTTATGGCTAAAAATACTGATGTTACACTGGAAGTTTTGTGTGAACTGTGTGATGTATTTTACATTGGTGGAACAAAAATAGGAGCATTATCCGGAGAAGCGATTGTTTTTACGCATAACAATGCACCAAAAAATTTTGTTACATTTATAAAACAGCATGGAGCATTGCTTGCAAAGGGAAGACTTCTGGGAGTGCAGTTTGACACGCTGTTTACAGATAATCTGTACTTCAGGATAAGTAAACATGCCATAGAAATGTCGGAAATATTAAAAAGGGAACTGACTGAAAAAGGATACAGATTCTACTTTGAATCACCTACAAATCAGCAGTTTGTAATAGTTGAAAACAGTAAAATAGAAGAGCTTTCAAAACGTGTTGTATTCAGCTTCTGGGAAAAATATGATGAAAACCATACAGTTATAAGATTTGCCACAAGCTGGGCAACGAAAAAGGAAGATGTGATAAAACTTATGGAATTGTTATAAATAAAGCTTTTCTGTGATTACAATACTGAACTGGAAAATATTAAATTTAGTCGATATAATGAAAGAAATCTAAAAATGGAGGAAAAGAATGGAGTATAAACTGATTGCTACTGATATGGATGGAACATTATTAAATGATGAACATTTCACTTCAGCAGGGAATATTGAAGCAATAAAGGAAATTCAGAAAAAAGGGGTGAAGTTTGTTCTGGCAAGCGGAAGACCAAGTTTTGCAATGTTTGAATATGCAAAGGAACTGGAAATGGATAAACTCGGAGGGTATGTACTGGCATTTAACGGTGGTCAGCTTATAGATATGATTGACGGGAAAATGATTTTTCATGAAGGGCTTGATTGGGAAGATATAAGAAAAATATACGAACTTTCATGTGAAATTGAAATTCCGATGGTTTTATATGGAGATGATACTGTTTATGCAAGCAAGGATACTGAAAATACAAGATTTGAAGCAAAACTGTGCGGAATGAAGTTTACAGAGTTTGGAAGTCTTGAGGAACTTAAAGGCTACGGAATTGACAAAACTACAAAATCCATGCTTATAAGCGATCCTGAAACAGTAAAAAAAGCTGAAGCGTACATGAAGTCAAAATATGGAAATGACTATTTTATAGCAATATCCAAACCTATCTTTCTTGAGATTGCAAATAAGAATATAAATAAGGGTAAAACATTAAGAAAGCTGGGAGAGTTAACAGGTATAAAAATGGAAGAAATGATAGCTGTAGGAGACAGTTATAATGATATTCCGCTTCTTGAGGTGGTAGGTATGCCTGTTGCAGTTGCCAATGCGAATGACGAAATAAAAGCAATGTCAAAGTTTGAAAGTACTTCAAATAATGACGATGCGTTAAAGACAGTTATTGAAAAGTTTTTTTAGTAACAAATAAAGATAGACAAAACAGAAAAAAAATCGTATAATATTACGATTACACTAATCAATTAGAGTAATTCAAAAAAATTGTTCAGAATATGAAAAAAAGCTGGACATTTTTTTGGAGTTTTGATATAATTGAAAGGATCCGAGGTGAGTTTTATGGCAAAACAAGATGTACTTGAGTTAGAGGGTGAAATTTTAGAAGCTCTACCAAATGCCATGTTCCAAATAAGATTAGAAAATGGACATGAAGTATTGGGACATATCTCAGGTAAAATGAGGATGAACTATATTAAGATTTTGCCTGGAGACAAGGTAACGGTTGAAGTTTCACCGTATGATCTGTCAAGAGGAAGAATCGTGTATAGGAAAAAATAACATTTTTATTGGAAGGAGGGTTTTTAATGAAAGTGAAAGCTTCAGTAAAGCCTATCTGTGACAAATGTAAAATCATCAAGCGTCACGGAAAAGTAAGAGTAATATGCGAAAACCCTAAACATAAGCAAATACAAGGATAAGAAAGACAAATAAGCAATCTGAAAAAATTTTTATTTAAATTATATATAATTCGAGAGAGATATGATATAAAATAAAAATTGTAAAGATATGTTTGGCTGTAGGGCTTATTCCTTATATTTTTTATGTAAGGGCATATTGAAGAAGGTTAAAAATATCAAAAACAGAGGAGGAAAAAAATTTGGCTAGAATAGCGGGAGTAGACATTCCAAGAAATAAAAGAGTTGAAATTTCATTAACTTATATCTTTGGAATAGGTAGAAGCACTTCAAACGAGATTTTAGAAAAAGCAGGTGTTGACAAGGACATTAAAGTAAAAGATTTAACTGAAGAACAAGTAGGGAAAATCAGAACAATAGTTGAAGAGTACAAAATCGAAGGGGAACTTAGAAAAGAAATCAGACTTAATATCAAGAGATTATTGGATATTAAGAGTTACAGAGGATTAAGACACAGAAACGGACTACCTGTAAGAGGACAAAAAACTAAGACAAACGCAAGAACTAGAAAAGGTCCAGTTAAAATGGCAATAGCTAAGAAAAAATAATTAAGTTAAGGAGGAAACCATAAGTGGCTAAAAGACCAGCAGTTTCAAAAAAGAAAAAATTAAAAAATATTCCTAATGGGATAGCATATATACATTCTACTTTTAATAATACTGTTGTAACTATAACAGATTCTGAAGGAAAAGTAGTAATCTGGAAATCAGGAGGAACTTCAGGGTTCAAAGGAACAAAAAAAAGGAACTCCGTTCGCAGCTCAAATAGCGGCAGAACAAGCAGCACAAGTTGCAATTGAAAACGGAATGAAACAGATAGAGATTAAAATAAAAGGACCGGGATCAGGAAGGGAAGCTTCTATAAGATCAATTCAGGCTACAGGTCTGGAAGTAACAAGAATAGTTGATATAACTCCGGTACCTCACAATGGTGCAAGACCACCTAAAAAGAGAAGACCGTAAATTTATTAAATAAGGAGGAAATAGATAAATGGCAAGAGATAGACAGCCGGTGTTAAAAAAATGTAGAAATCTTGGTTTAGATCCAAGCGTTCTAGGTGTAAATAAAAAGTCAAACAGAAATATAAGACCAAATGCAAATAGAAAATTAACAGAATACGGAACACAGATGAGAGAAAAACAGAAAGCTAGATTTGTATATGGAGTAATGGAAAAACAATTCTATAAATTATACGAAGAAGCAACAAGAAAAGAAGGAGTAACAGGGGAATTACTACTTCAATACTTGGAAAGAAGATTAGATAATGTTGTATACAGATTAGGATTTGGAACAACAAGAAGACAGGCAAGACAGATTGTCAGCCATGGTCACGTATTAATAAACGGAAAAAGAGTTAATATAGCTTCTTACAGAGTAAAACAGGGAGATGTAATTTCTGTTAAAGAAGATTCTAAAGAAATTTCAATCATCAAAGAATCAGTAGGACAGAAATCAGTTCCAGGATGGTTGTCATTAGAAGAATCTACATTAACAGCTAAAGTACTTGAAAATCCTGGAAGAGATGCAGTTGATTTCGATGTAAATGAATCAATGATTATCGAGTTCTACTCTAGATAATAATATTATAATCCAAGGAGATGATTTAGCTTGTTGAATATAGAAAAAATAGCTAAATATAAAGTTAACTGAAGAAAAAGAAGGAAGACATTCCGCTAAATATATACTGGAACCTCTTTACAGAGGGTACGGAAATACTATAGGAAATGCTTTAAGAAGAATATTATTATCATCAATACCTGGATCTGCAATAAAAGGACTTAGAATAGACGGAGTATTAAACGAATTTTCTACAATACCTGGAGTAAAGGAAGCTGTTACTGACATTATATTAAATGTTAAGGAAATAGTTGTTGAACTTGATGAACCAGGAGAAAAGAAAATGTTCTTATCTGTTAAAGGTCCTAAAGTTATTACAGCAGCTGATATAAAAGTTGAGGCCGGTATAAAGATTATAAATCCTGAGCAAGTTATTGCAACTGTTACAACTGATAAGGAAATAAATATGGAATTTTTAGTTGATTCAGGGGAAGGGTTTGTAGTTTCAGATGAAATAGATACTGAAGGTTGGCCTATAGGATATTTAGCAGTAGATGCAATATATACACCGATTAAAAAGGTAAATTATAGAGTAGAGGATACTATGGTTGGTAGGGTTACAAACTATGACAAATTAGTCCTGGAAATTGCTACTGATGGAAGTATTGAAATACAGGATGCACTTTCTTATGCTGTAGAATTACTGAAAATACATGTTAATCCATTTACTAATATTGGAAATAACATGAGTAAATTCAGAGGCAGTGAAGATGAAGCAGCAGCAACAAATACTGAAACTGAAAATAATATAGAAGACATGAAGATAGAAGAACTTGACTTCACAGTAAGATCTTACAACTGTCTGAAAAAAGCAGGAGTAAACACTATATCTGATCTTACTTCAATGTCATATATTGAATTATTAAAGATTAAAAAAACTTAGGTAGAAAAATCTTTAAATGAAATAATAGATAAAAATGAAAGAACTTGGCTATGATTTAAGTGAAGAAGCCGGTAATTAATAAAAATAGTATCAAGGAGGGAAGAAGTAGATGAATCATAATAAATCATATAGAAAAATTAGGTAGAAGAAGTGATCATAGATTAGCAATGATGAAAAATATGACTATTTCTTTAGTAAATGCCGAAAGAATCGAAACGACAGTTACAAGAGCGAAAAGAATTAAGAAAAATTTGTTGAAAAAAGTGATAACATTAGGAAAAAAATACAATAATTTCAATCTTGAAAAATAATGATGAAAGAGCAAAAAGCTATTCACTTGAGAAGACAGGCATTCGCATTTTTAAGAAATGAAGAAGCTGTTGCTAAAGTTTTCAAGGAAATTGCACCTAAATACATGGATAGAAATGGTGGATATACAAGAATTATTAAAACTGATGTAAGAAGAGGAGACTCTGCTGAATTAGCAATAATAGAATTAGTGTAGTTTAAATAAAAAAATTTTTTGAAAAGTCGATATTTTTTTAGGGGTATCGGCTTTTTTTATTGTAAAAAAATATCAAATATATCGGAAAGGAATATACAGATTTTATACTGTATAATTAAATAAAAGATGAAGAAAAAAAGAATTATTAATGATTGGATTAATGGTATTTTCTGTATTTTTTGGAGCTGGAAATCTTATTTTTCCTCCAATTATTGGAAAACAGGCAGGAACAAATGTAGTCACTACAATGCTATTTTTTAGTATAACAGCTATTATATTTCCCATTCTTGGAGTAGTAGCAGTTGCAAAATCTAATGGACTTAGAAACCTTGCTAATAGAGTAGATCCTATATTTTCAATTATATTCACTATTGCGGCATATTTGGCTATAGGGCCTGCACTTGCAATGCCTAGAGCAGGTACTTTGCCTTTTGAAATTGCAATATCACCATATATACCGGCAAATGTTCCAAAAGGCCTTATACTGTTTATTTATACGACAGTATTTTTCGGAGTAGTATACTGGCTAAGCTTAAGTCCTAACAAACTCCTGGAAAGAATAAGCAAAATTACATCACCTATATTTCTTGTGCTAATACTTATGCTTTTTGTAGGTACTTTCTTAAAGCCAATGGGAGAATATATGCCACCTGAACCTTTATATGCAAAGAATATGGGATTACAGGGTTTCCTAGATGGTTATCTTACTTTAGATGCACTGGCAGGGCTAAATTATGGTCTGGTTGTAGTATATGTTATTAAACAGAAGAATGTACTGGAAGAATCTAAAATAGCAAAGATTGTAATTTCAACAGGAATATTTGCAGGAATTTTACTTTTTGTTGTGTATATGATGCTTGCACATGTAGGGGCATCAAGCATTTCAAAGTTTCCAAATACGAGTAATGGGGCAGAAATATTGGCAGATGTAATGAAATACCTATATGGAAATTTTGGAGCGGTACTTCTGGCATGTATGTTTACAGTTGCATGTCTTAATATAGGAGTTGGACTGACAACTTCATTAAGTCAGTATTTTCATTCTATGGTAAGAAGAGTACCTTATAAAGTTTGGGCTACAATATGGGTATTATGGAGTTATATGCTGGCAAATCTTGGACTGAACAAGATAATGGAATATAGTGTTCCGGTACTTCTGGCAATTTATCCGGCTTCGTTAGTTCTTATTGTGCTTGCACTGCTAGACAAGTATATAAAGGGAAGTTCGACTGTGTATAGATTTGCGATATATCCTACTGTTGTAATAAGTATTATACACACACTTGATAAAATAAATATAGAAATACCTCTGGCATCTTCACTGGTAAAAAAATTGCCTTTGCAAAGTGCGGATTTGGGATGGCTTTCTGCAGCTGGAATTTGTTTTGTAATAGGATTTATTATATCTAAAGTGACAGAAAAAAATACTGTTAATGAAGCGGTTAATTAAAAAAATAATAATTAATAAATTTTGAAAAATTGAAATTTTATGTAAAAATTTTTGATATGATTTAATGTAAATAGTAAAGGGACTGTTTTTTAACAGTCCCTTTTTAAGGAGTTGTTTGTAAATTAAGAATATTACCATGCAGAATTTATTACTACTTCTTCTCCATATCCACCATTAAGTTTTTGAGGGTTAGTAGAGTTGTACGCTCTTTGTACACGGATTCCTCTGATTCCTAACTCTCTTACGGCAAGAATATCATCATCACTGTCTCCATAGTGGATAGATACATTATGTTTTTTAATGTAGTATGATTTATCATATTTGTATCCTCCTGTAGGAGTGTCAGCAGTATATTCTACGTAAACTTCTTTAGGCAGTTCAAAGTATCTCTGTAATGTTTTAGAAAGTTTAGTAGAAGTATAGTTCTTATCTTTTGAGTGTTTAGTTCTTCCAGTTATAAAGAATACATTATCTCCTCTTTCAAGGTGCATTTTTATAAGATCTTTTGCAGATTGTTTAGGAATTGAATGTTCATCTCCATTTTCAGCAACATAATCCCAGAACTTCTGATTGTAAAGATAACTTATTGGTCCTCTTTTATCTCCAGGAATTTGGTAGTAGTGCTGTCCATAGATGAAATATCCACTTGAATGAAGTAATGTGTCATCAATATCAAAACTTACGTTGATAGGCCCTTTTCCTTCAAGACTTTTCTTAATATCTTCCACAGATACAAAATGTACTGCTTTCTGAACTTTATCAGTTGAGTAGAACCCTTCGTGAGTATAAGGAACTTTTGGTCCTGCAGCAAATGCAGAAGTAGCTGACAAAACTGCCAGAGCTAATAATAATTTTTTCATTATATCCTCCTAAAAATTAATTTACATTATATTATACCCTATTTTAAAATTTTAACATTAAAATAGAATTATTATTTTATTGATTTTTTTATTGTAAAAAAAGAAAAAAATATGGGGTATAATTTAGGTAAGTAAGAAATAGAAATTATTTTTTTATGTATATTAATTTTGATTGGTAAAGTAATAAATCCACAGTTGAAAATTTAGGTTCTGGAATAGGTAACTCGACAAAGGGAAATGCAAAGAATATTGGTGTTTATGGAGACTATAATAAGGTTGATGATATAACTAAAAATGATTTAAGAAAAAGAACATGGATTACCATTAAGAATGAGATATGTTGCTGATGAATAAAAAAATTATTAGGAGGAAAAAAATCAATATGAAAAAAAGCTATTTTTTTATTTATGATTATTGTGTTGTTAAATATAGTATGTTTTGGAGAAAAATGAAAAAAATTGAAGGATTTAGAGTTGTATGAATTTCGTTCAGGTGGAGTAGTAGGAGAAGGATATGGAGGAATAGATTATATACTTAATGCTAAAAAAATAGCAGGGAAATGCTTATGTATTTTTAAATTAAATGATTATTCGAAAAAAATAGCGTAAGAGTTCCTTATTATGAAGGAATAAATCAAGAAAAATAAAGACTTGTTATTATCAGAATTTTTTTGACAAAAAAACTTAGATTTATATTATTCTAGAGATTTTGTTCAATTAAAAAGATGGAAGAAAATTTTTTTGTATGGTAAATTTATATCTGATAGTTATAGGATGAATCATTTACAGTTAGAATTATATTTTTTTAGATAAAAAAATAACGAAGAAAAAGAAAAAAAGTATTTTTTTAAGGAGTTCAACAAAAAAAGGTGTATTCTATTTTAGAAAAAGATAAATGAAAATAAAATTGAAGGATACTATAATCTACCTTTCTTTAGAGAAGAAATAACATTATTTACAAGCGATAAAAATAATTCATAAGAAAGTAAAAATTTTTCTTCCAGAAATGAGACGTTGCTATCTGAAAGTGAAAAAGAACTGTATAATTATTTATTAGATTTATTTAAGGAAGAGATACCTGAAGAATTTTTTTTGAAATAAGAAATAAGAAATAAAAAAATTAAAAAAAGGGAAAAATAGTATGAAAAGATTATTTCTAGTTATAATTATATTGTTAAGCATAATATGTTTCAGAGAAAATGAAAAGTTAAATGATTTGAAACTGTATAAATTTAGTATAGGAGTAGGAGTAGGAAAAGAATAAGGAGGTATAGATTATATACTTAATGCTAAAATAGTGAGGGAATACTTCTGTATTTTAAAGTATATTCTTTAGCCTTTCCAATGTATGAAGGAGGAAACTGATGAAAGTGAAATTTTTTTATAAATTAACTAAAACTGGAAAATTATGGAATCCAGACTGTGAGGTTATAGATGATGAAAAATATAATGTTAATTACTCACGTTATTTAGCTGGAGCTGTATGGGAGATGAGATATGTCTCAGATGTAGATCGTGAACTGGATGAAATAGAAAGAGTGGAAAGTGAAGAAATAGAGTGCTTTGAAACAGGAACAGAGATATTTTTCACTTCCGTATATAAAGACAGGGTAGAGTTTGAATCCGACTTCTACGACTGGCCGGACTGGAGCTGTACTTTGGATGAGTACAAAAGAGTATTGTTAGGGAAAAAGACATTTTTAATGCTACCTAAAGAAATAGAAAGTTATTTGGAAATAAAGATAAATGACATTGAGAAATAGATGTAGAGTTAAACTCTAAAAAGATTTCTATTATTTAAACAAGACAGTAATCGGAGTATTTCTACTGCTTTTGTCTATCCTGTGGAAATAAATAGTTAAAAAAATGTATCAAGTAAAAAAAGTTGAAAAAAACAATTAATCAAGAATATTAAGGATTATCATAACCAGAATGGGGGAATAACAATGATGACACTAGATTTTTTTACATTCAGCAAATAGTAGTTATTTTTTTCTTGTTTTAAATTTAAAAAAATTATTGTTATTTTTAAATTTCGTGATACTATTCTTCTATGCATAGATGCTATTATGGATTTAATATATACAATAGTTATTTATATCGTATATGGATTTGGAAATGACAATTTTAACTTTTTATAACGGAATAGGCATAGAAACAATATTCTATACTGTTATTTTTTTGTGTTTGGTATAGTAAAAAAATATTTCAAATAATATTTATTTTTAAAAAAATAAGAAAATTAATAAAAAAATGATAAAAAAATAACTTGGATTATTGAGATAATAATATTTATTATCTGGCTTATTCTTAATCGGTAGCAATTCAAGAAGGAAGGAATATAATGAAAAAAATATTGTTTATATTACTGATATTTTTTTATCCTGCAATAATACAAACAGTGATAGCAGGGAAAAAGAATATTTTTATAAACTTCAGGAAATGTATGTTAAATCAGATGGAGAGGAAGGATTTTCAGGACTGATGGATTTTTATAATGTCTATAAACAGAAGGAAATTAAGGAAGCAAAAGAAAAGCTTGAAGAGTTCTATAGACAGAATAAGGATATGGATGCACTGCAATATATGCTGAAAAATAGGGATATAACAGACAACAGTTATTATCTGGCAACTATTTATGAAGATTGTGAAAATTCCAAATGTCTTGAAAGGCTGTTAAAGTTTTATAATTCTGCATATGAGCTGACAAAAGATATCGAAAGATTTTCTTCTGTCCTAGATTTCGGAAGTGAAGTTCTTGGAAAGGAAAAATATGAGTCGCTGGAAAAATTTTCGATTGATAATAACTCATTATATGCCATAAATATTAAGAAAACAAGGGAAAATATGATTGAAGAAGAATATGAAAACCCAAAAATAAGGATAAAGAATAAGCAATATATTATCTTACAGGAAAAAGGAAATAAATTTAGTAAAAAGAAAAATCAGAAGATAAAAATTTTTTTCTTATAAGCAGTACTGTTGAAGGTGGAGGGATTGAATCCTATCTGTATTTCAAAAATAAAGGAAGGGAATATCTGACAAAACTTGAAATACATACAGTAGGGTCTCCATATAATATTGAGCTGAAAGATTTGAATGGAGACGGTCAGGAAGAAATAATAATTGAAAAATTTAGAAGATGGAATATTTATGTCTTTAAATAAACTCTATGTATTTAAAGTTACTGAAAAATGGTATGGAAAAAAACTGAACACGTATGACATAGACTTAAAGAAATATTTTTGATTATAAAAATGAATATTAAGAATATGGTAATTACTGTGAAGGATGACTTTGGATACAGGAAAGATACAGAGTATAAATTACCTGATAGAATAGAGACAAGATTTTTTTGGAGCTTTTGATGGAGTAATACAAGGAGTAGTTAAAGATAAAAATTATAATGAGAGTAATTAATTTTCAAAAATTATGAAATAGTTTTTTTGACAAGAATCTGAATTATAAGCTGAAGGCCATCACTCCAGAAAAATAATCCGCTTAACCTATCGGTAAATTACGGACTTTATGAGCAGGCAAAATAATAAAAATATAATAATTCAAATTATTTAAAGTAATCATAAATAAAAAAACACATCTGCCTCAAGATATATACCTTATCAGATGTGTTTTTATTTTCCACAATTTATATTTTTAAGTTTATTTTAAATATTTTCAGCTAGCTATTCTGAATCCTTTGCTAAAATTTTGTTATCGTTTATAAGCTGTTCAGCAACCCATTCAGCAACTTTTCCTGTAATTTCAACACAGTGACGTTTTCTTTCAGGACTTTTAAAGTCATCGCCTCTCCATTTTCTTGTCATTACACGGCAGCAGCATGATCCATATTCTTTTATAGTGTGGTCATGAAGACCTTTTGACATTTCAAACATTTTTTCCTGCATTGCTTCTCCCTGAGTTCTTCCGTAAACAATTCCTAGTGCCATTTGTCCTCCGGATACAGATCCACAAAGACATCCTGCTTTTCCCATTCCTATAGGGAATCCACTTGCCATTTTAACAACTTCAGGTTGATATGGCTGGCCAAGATAGTTGTTTATAACTGTAACAACTGCTTCACTACAGAAAAAAGTTCCGTTATCGTAAAGTTCTTCAGCATCCCCCTTAATTTTTGCAATAAGTTCTTCTTTTGTGTATTGTGTTGTATCAATTTTATCCATTGTTCTCTCCTCCAACATGATATAATTAAAAAAATAATTTTTTTCTCTTTATAATATAGCATATAAAAATAAAAATTATGGAATAATCAAAAAAACAAATACAGCATTCAAAATTTGAATATACACAACAGATGTTATTGAAAAATATGATAAGTATTGTGGAAAAGTATTGTTTAAAAGGTTTTACAGGATATTAAACAATAAATTTACAGATTTATAAAAAAACTCGATAAAAGTTGTAAAATAGCGATAAATATGATACCATAGAATGTACAATTGGGAATTGGAAATGTTATGAAAATGTTGGAGGAAAAAATTTGAAGAATCTTGTGATACAGTTTCTAATAATGGTATCTGTGGGAACGTTAATTGGATGGTTTACAAACTATTTAGCCATAAAGCTGTTATTTAGACCTTATAAGGAAGTGAACCTGCTGTTTTTCAAAATACAGGGACTTATACCAAAAAGAAGGGATGAAATAGCTGAAAATATATCGGAAGTTGTTGAAAAGGAGCTTATATCCCTTGATGATATAGCCGAAAAGTTTCAGAACAGTGAATTTAATGAAGAAATGATTGATGAACTGCTTGATAAAATAATCGGGGAAAAACTGCAGAGAAGTATTTTAGAGAAAAATCCGCTGCTGAAAATGTTAATTAATGATTCAATGATAGAAAAAATAAAGAAGTACTTTAAAAATGCAATACTTGAAAATAAAGAAGAAATAATCTCTGAAATAATTAAAATTGCAAAAAGATAAAATAGACTTCAAGGAAATAATGCTTTCAAAAATGCAGAATTTTTCACTGGAGGAAACGGAAGAGATAATACTGAGAATTTCTAAAAATGAATTAAAGCATATAGAAATAATAGGAGGAATATTAGGCGGAGTTATTGCAGTGTTCCAGTTTTTTATAATGCTGTTTGTAAGACAAATATAAAAGCGGTAGGTAGATATGATGGATGATGAAAGAATATTGGCACCAAAGGAACTTAGTGAAGACAATATTCAAAAATCTTTACGTCCGAAAATTTTTGAGGAATATATAGGACAGGAAGATTTAAAGGAAAAAATGAATATTTTTATAAAAGCTGCAAAAATGAGAAATGAGGCAATGGATCACATACTTCTTTATGGACCGCCGGGGCTTGGGAAAACCACACTTGCAGGAGTTATTGCAACAGAAATGGGAGTGAACCTAAAAGTCACTACCGGACCTGTTCTGGAAAAGGCGGGAGATTTAGCGGCAATTTTGACGTCTCTTGAAGAAAACGATATTCTGTTTATAGATGAAATTCATAGACTTAATACATCGGTGGAGGAAATACTTTATCCGGCTATGGAAGACGGGGAACTGGATATTCTTATTGGAAAAGGACCGGCTGCAAGAAGTATAAGAATAGAACTTCCTAAGTTTACCCTGATTGGAGCTACAACAAGGGCAGGACAGCTGAGTACTCCCTTGAGGGACAGATTTGGAGTAACTCACCGTATGGAATACTACAAGCTGGAAGAACTGAAGGAAATTATAAGAAGAGGAACGAGTATACTTAATGTAAAGTACGATGAAGACGGAATAGAGGAAATTGCAAGAAGAAGCAGGGGGACCCCCAGAATAGCCAATAGGCTTTTAAAAAGGGCAAGGGATTACGCCCTTGTTACAGGAAACGGAGTTCTTGATAAGGAAAGCGTAAATGGAATATTAAAACTGCTTGGAGTAGATGAAAATGGACTTGATGAACTTGACAGGAATATACTGAAGTCGATTATAACTGTTTATAACGGAGGGCCTGTGGGAATTGAGACATTGTCACTGCTTCTGGGTGAGGATAAGAGGACGATAGAAGAAGTTTATGAGCCTTACCTTGTAAAAATAGGCTTCATTAAAAGAACTCAGAGGGGAAGAATTGTTACAGAACATGGATACAGACATCTTGGGCTTGAAAAGGCGTTATCAGGTAAGGAAGATGTTGAAAATGACTATGAAAATAAATTATTTTAAAGAGTTTGTCCTAATTGGAAAGCAGAATATATTCAAAGTATAATAAATGTTGAGGTGTATTTAATTGTTGACAGTCATAGCAGATAAGAAGAATATTAATGGAAATGAAATTCTCATAAATGACAGGGGAGACTGTAACCACATACAGAATGTCTACCGTTTAAATGTGGGGGACAGCTTAAGGGTTATTGATGGTGAATATGAATATGCCACTGAAATTACCGGCATGGGCAAAAAAAGAAATAAAACTAAAAAAATAATAGAGAAAAAAACTGATAATTATTCGCTGAATATTAATATAGATGTTGCACTCGGAATATTGAAAAATGACAAGATGAATTTGGCAATTCAGAAACTTACAGAAATTGGAATAAATAAAATAATACCTTTAAAAACTGAGAGGGTTGTTGTAAAGATTAATGAAAAAAAAGAAAAATGGGAAACAGTGGTAAGAGAATCCCTTAAGCAGTGTAAAGGTGTAAAGTTTACAGAAATTGATGAAGTGACAGGGCTACAAAGCATAAACTATGAATTATATGATAAAATCATATATGCTTACGAGAATAGCTGTGAATCGGAAATTTTATTTAATTTAATTGACAATAAGGATAAAAATATTTTATATATTGTTGGGCCTGAAGGGGGTATAACTGAAGAGGAAGTTATGTTTCTGAAAAGTAAGGGCGGAATTGAAGTAAGTCTTGGAAAGAGAATATTGAGGGCAGAAACGGCGGCAATTGTCATAGGAGGTATACTGGCAAATGTCTATAAGTAACAAAAATATGGAAAGAGTAACAGAAGATAAAAAACAGAAGGAAAAAACGGTGGCATTTTACACGTTGGGATGTAAAGTGAACCAGTATGAAACGGAAATTATAAAAAAGGATTTCCTTGATAATAACTATAAGGAAGTGGATTTTGAAGAAAAGGCGGATGTATATGTTGTAAATACGTGTACAGTTACAAATGTTGCTGACAGGAAAAATAGGAAAATGCTGCGACGCGCAAAAAATACAAATCCTGATTCAGTTGTAGTGGCAACAGGCTGCTATGCACAGACGAATCTTGATGATCTGAAGGAAATGAAGGAAATAGATTTTATTATAGGAAATTCAAAAAAGGAAAATGTATTCAGCATAGTTGACAAGAATGTTTCGCATTACCAGGTGGACAACATATTTGATGAGAAGGAATACAGCTCTAAAAAATACACGGTGCTGAGGGAAAAGGCAAGGGCATTTGTAAAGATACAGGATGGATGTACAAAGTTCTGTTCCTACTGCAAAATCCCTTATGCAAGGGGACTGAGCAGGTCAAGGGATGTTGAAAGTGTTCTTGAAGAAATAACTTATCTTGGAAAACAGGGATACAAGGAAGTTGTCCTTACAGGGATAAACCTTAGTGAATATGGACTTGACCTTGAACCAAAAACTGATTTTGATACTGTACTTGAAAAGATACTTGAAATAGACAATATTGAAAGAGTGAGGGTGAGTTCAGCATATCCGGATACAATAACGGATAAGTTTTTGTATATGCTTAAAAATAATCCAAAGCTGATGCCGCATCTGCATGTGTCAATTCAGACAATGGATGATAAAATACTACATCTCATGAAAAGGGAATATGAAGCAAAGTTTGTAGTTGATATACTTCAGAAGGTTCAGAAGGAAGTTCCTGAAATTTCCCTGACAGCTGATGTTATAGTCGGATTTCCTCAGGAAGAGGAGGAAAATTTCAGTAATACTATGAAAAATCTTGAACTGATAGGATTTTCAGATTTACACGTATTTCCTTATTCTGACAGGGAAAAAACTACAGCGGCAAAGCTTGAGGGGAAAGTTGACTCGCAAGTAAAAAAAATGCGTGTAAAAATGGTGGAAGAGCTGAATAAAAGAAAATATGCAGAGTTTCGAAAAAATATGGTTGGAAGTGAACAGAAAATCTACATAGAAGAGATTACTGAAGATATAGCTTACGGCTATACAGAAAATTACATAAAAGTCTTTATGAAACTGAAAAAAGAAAATGAAAATAATCTCGATGTAAAGGTATCAGATATGGTTGATGTAGTTATAACAGAGTTTGATGGTACTTTGCTTGAGGGAAATATAATAAAAAAATATTAGGTTGAAAAAAATTAAATGAAAAGGAAGTGTAGAATGAACGTAAAAAATGATTTGGAACTGGAAAAGGAAATTGCTTCAATAGTTAATATTATTGAAGATAAAAAAGGACAGGATGTCAAAGTGTATGACATGAGAGGAAGATCGCCATTTTTTGATTATTCCATATTATGTACAGGAAGTTCTTCAAGAAATATTGAAGCGATAGCGTCAGATATAAAGAAAAGTCTGACAACTATTAGAAATGTGGAAGGGCTTGAAGAATGCAACTGGGTTCTGATAGATGCAGGGGATATTATTGTAAGCGTATTTAGTAAGGATGCAAGGGAATACTACCAGCTGGATGCATTTTATTCAGGAGTCAGCGGAAATCAGACAGAAGAAGAGATAGATTAATAAAACATACAGAAGTGCATATTTGAAGGAGTAGAATATATGAGAGAACTGGATAAGGAGGGAAGAAGTCCTAGGTACGTTGCTTTTCTCTCTCTAGTAACACTTGTTTTTTTAATCTTCATAGGAAGATTGTTTTCAATACAGATAATGGATGCCTCAAAGTATGAAGAGAGAGCATTCCAGAATAGGGTTAGGACAAATATCATAAAAGCTACAAGAGGGGAAATATACGACAGGAATGGAAAACTTCTGGCGAAAAATATTACAGGATATATGCTGGTTCATTACACTACAAAGCAGATAGATGCTACAGATACGAAAATTCTGAGGGAAATACAGAATTTGAATATGGATCAGATAAAGGAAAGATTGTCAACTGAGAAAAAATCAAGACAGGAAAAGCTTCTGGAAACAATAACAGATGTAAAGAAAATAAGTGAGCTGACAGGATTTACAACAGATTATATTATTACAAGATTTTTTAAACAGCCACGTGTAGGAACTGATAAATCTATAATTGTTATAGAAGACCTGGATAAAAATATAGCCTTGAAGGCAATAGAAAAAATTGATAGCGACAGGATAGATATCGTAGAGTATAATAAAAGACTTTATCCTGAAGATGACATTGCTTCGCATGTAATAGGAAATGTAAAACCTATTGATGAGAAGGAATATGAAAAACTGAAGGATGAGGGATATCAGAATACGGATCTTATAGGGAAAAAAGGTGTTGAAAAATATTATGATAAGGAAATGAAAGGTCAGGATGGGGTAGAAAATGTCGAAGTTGATGCAAAAGGGAATACGATAAGACGTCTTGAAAATACTGACAGTATCGCAGGAAAGAGCTTATATCTTTCAATAGACCTTGAACTTCAGAAATTTATGACAAAAGCTTTTGAAGGGAAAAGCGGAGCATTTATTGCAATGGAAGCAAAAACAGGAAAAATCATCACTTTTGTGAGTTATCCTGAAATAAGCTTGAATCTGCTGAGCTCAAGAATTCCTGATGAACAGTGGAATGCACTGGTAAATTCAAATCAAAACCACTTGTAAATAAAGGAATTGCAGGATTATATCCTCCAGGATCGACTTTTAAGGCGGTAACAGGAGCCGCTATCCTCGAATCGGGAATTTCTCCTTATGAAACTGTAGTGTCAACAGGACAGTACAGATATAAGGGACTAATATTCAGGGATTCCAGTAAATCAGGAAGTGGAGTTACGAATTTTAATAAATCAATAGAGCATTCGGTAAATACGTATTATTATGTATTTTCACAGAAGGCAGGACTGGATAATATCTTAAAATATGCCAAGGAATTTGGGATAGGTGAAAAAACAGGGATAGATATTCCTGGAGAATTGCCTGGAACATTACCTACACCTGAATGGAAAAAGAGAAGATTTAAAAATTCTAAGAATCCTGGTGACAGGACATGGCTTCCAGGAGATCTTATAAATATGTCCATCGGACAGGGATATGTGCTTACAACGCCTCTGCAAATGGCATCTGTTTATCAGATTATAGCTAATAACGGTGTAATGATGAGACCTACAGTTGTGGACAAATTTATGCTGTATGACGGCAAGATGGAAATTAATAAGCCACAGGTAGTAAAAAAAGTAAATATAAGCGATAAAACTCTTAAATTACTTCAGAATGCATTGAGATTGCCTGTTGCGGGAGCAGGGGGAACTGCCAAAATTTTAAGATTTAATGATTTTCCTGTATCGGCAAAAACAGGAACAGCACAGAATACAGGATTTAAGGACCACCACTCATGGATTGCAGGATATTTTCCGTCAAATGATCCTGAGATTGTTTTTGTATCAATTGTAGAAGGTGGAGGTTATGGAGGTACAGCTTCAGGAAACATGGCAAGAATCTTCATTGAAAAATATAGGGAACTTGACAGGGCAAGAAAAAGTGCCACAGCGGCTGAAGAAGCAGAAAAGCAGCAGCAGAATAACCAAAATAACCAGAATCCACAAAATAACGTAGCTGTTCAAAATAATGGTCAGAGAAAAAGAAGAGGAAAGAGAAGATAAATAAAGAAAAGGAGGTAATTAGATGTCGGAAAAAGTCGGGAAAAAAGGAAATGAAAAAGCAGATTATCCTTTTAAAAGAAATTTTTCTAAAAATGCTAATATAACCAGAATAAAATCGAATGTTCAGAATACTGCATTTTACAGTGATGATGAATATTTGAATGAAACGGCAGGTTCGAAATTTATACCTGAAAAAACAGATCCTGCCAATTTAAAAAATGAAAATAGAAAAAAAGAGGAAAAGGTATATGTTATTCCTCTTGGGGGAATTGAAGAAATTGGAAAGAATATGACTGCATTTCAGTACAAAGATGAAATTATAATTGTAGATGCAGGACTTACATTTCCTGAGGATGAACATTTGGGAATAGATGTCATAATCCCTGATTTTTCATATCTGGAAAGTAACAGGGACAAAGTAAAGGCATTGCTTTTAACACACGGTCACGAGGATCATATAGGGGCAATACCTTATTTATATCAGAAATTGGGATCAGAAGATATTCCAATGTATGGAGGAAGGCTGACACTGGAGCTTGCAAAGGCAAAATTTGAGAGAAGGGACACAAAGCTTCCTAAAGAAAAAATTATAAAGGGAAGAAGCATACTTAAAATTTCAAAATATTTCACAGTGGAATTTATAAGTGTTACCCACAGTATAGCTGACTGTTATGCAATATGTATAAACACCTGCAGGAACAATTCTTCATACGGGAGATTTCAAGGTGGATTTAACACCTGTTGATGGTGAAGGATTTGATTTTGGAAGACTTGCACAGCTTGGAGAAGAAGGGGTAGACCTTTTACTTTCAGACAGTACGAATGCACAGATACCAGGATTCACACCTTCAGAAAGAACAGTTGGGGAAAGTCTGAAGGATGAATTTTCTAAAGCTCAGGGAAGAATAATACTGGCTGCATTCGCTTCACATGTGCATAGATTACAGCAGATAATTTATATAGCTGAAAATTATGGAAGAAAAATAGCCATAGATGGAAGAAGTATGGTTAAAATATTTGAAATATGTTCAAACCTTGGATATTTAAAAATTCCAAAAGGGATAATGGTGGAAATAGATAAAGTTGAAACATTACCGGCAAGCCAGGTGCTAATATTGTGTACAGGAACGCAGGGGGAACCTCTGGCCGCACTGTCTAGAATAGCGAATGGAAGTCATAAGTATATTTCATTGAGGGAAGGGGATACAGTAGTAATTTCGGCAACTCCTATTCCCGGAAATGAAAAGGCTGCCTATAAGAATATAAATCAGCTTATGAAAAGACATGCAAATGTTGTTTTTGAAAAGGGAGTTGGAATACACGTTTCAGGCCATGGCTGCCAGGAAGAACAGAAACTGATGCTGAATCTTATAAAGCCTAAATTTTTCATGCCGGTGCATGGGGAATATGTAATGCTTAAAAAACATAAGGAACTGGCAGAAGCTGTAGGAATTCCTTCAGAAAATATAATACTGGCTGAAAATGGTATGAAGCTGGAACTTACAAAGTCAAACTTCAAATCTGTAGGAAAAGTTCCAAGCGGAGTGACACTGATAGACGGATTTGGAATAGGAGATATTGGAAATGCAGTATTAAAGGACAGACAGAACCTTGCTGATGACGGTATCGTAATAATTTCAATTTCACAGTATAAGACAGGTAAGTTTAGTAAACAGATAGAGCTTGTAACTAGGGGATTTGTGTATAATAAAGATGCAGAAAGCCTGCTGACAGAAACAAAAGAGCTTATAAGACTTGAACTGGAAAATATGGAAACACAGGATGTAAAGGAAATTGGAAAAATAAAACAGAGATTAAAATTGAAAGTAGGAGAATTCCTGAATAAGAAAACTGACAGGGAACCAATAATTCTACCTATAATAATGGAGGTTTAAAATGAATCTTTCGAGTAAAGAAAGAGCTTTCCTGAAAAAATTGGCACATGATCTTGAGCCTGTTGTGAGAATAGGAAAGGGCGGTATAGATGACGATGTTATTGAAAGTATCGCAAATGTGGTGAAAAAAAGGGAACTGATAAAAGTGAAAATATTGCAGAATTCCTCAGTGGAACTGGAAAGAGAACTAGGAAATGAAATAGCTGCAAAAACAGATTCAGTGTATGTGGACAGTATTGGAAAAGTACTGATATTCTTTAAGGCTGATAATAAAAAAGGAAAAATAACAAAGGAATTTAATGACTTTAAAAGGAAAGGGAAGAAAGCAGAAAATGAGTAGTGGAATATTGTTTGGGAACAGGCTGCTGGATGTAGCTGCAATTTCCTGTTTTGCCGCACAGTTCTATAAAGTATTTTCCCCACTTCTTAAGAAGGAAAAAATACAGTGGAGAAGACTGTTTCAGACTGGTGGAATGCCAAGTTCCCATGCATCAACAGTTGTTTCTCTTGCTACAGGAGTTTATATTCTTAAGGGAGCAACTTCAATAGAATTTGCAATATCAATGGTTTTCATGGGAATAGTTCTGTATGATGCCACTGGTATAAGAAGACAGGCTGGAAAACATGCGAAAGCTTTAAATACGCTTGTGGATAATATAGAAAAAAGAGAAGGTATAGAAATAATAAGTGAAGAGTTCAAGGAATTTCTTGGTCATACACCTTTCGAAGTTGTTATAGGAAGCATTCTTGGAATAGTTTTAGGATTTTTATTTAAGGGGTACATTTTAGGATAAAGTGTACCAGTATTGGTTTAAATAATAAAAAATAAATGAAAAAATAAGAAAAGTATTTTATTATTTAGGAGTTAGTAAAAAGGCATGAAAAAAAGACTTGATTTAATTCTTGTGGAGCGAGGGCTGTTTGATACAAGGGAGAAGGCTAAAAGGGAGATTATGGCTGGAAACGTAATTGTAAACGAACAGGCAGTAACAAAAGCAGGAACGAATTTTAAAGACACTGATGAACTATCAATAAGAATAAAGGATAGATTGAAATATGTGAGCCGGGGTGGCTTGAAGCTGGAAAAGGCAATAAAAATATGGAATCTTGATTTTAAGGATAAAATCATACTGGATATAGGAGCATCTACAGGAGGTTTTACAGACTGTGCATTGCAGAATGGAGCCAAGAGAGTTTATGGTGTGGATGTTGGAACAAATCAGCTTGACTGGAGGCTGAAAAACGATGAAAGAGTAGTTTCCATAGAAGAAACTCATATAAAGGATCTGACACCTGAAGATGTGGAAAACAGTAAGGTTGATTTTATAGTTATTGATGTTTCATTTATTTCGCTGACGAAAGTTATTCCTTATCTTGAAAAGTTTCTGAGTGAAAATGGGCAGGTTGTAATGCTCATAAAACCCCAGTTTGAAGTTGGAAGGGAAAAAATTGGGAAAAATGGTGTAGTCATTGATGAAAACTACCATGATGAAGCAATAAAAAAAATAATTGCATTTTCAGAGGAAAGCGGCTATGAACTGGTGGGAGTGGAAGATTCTCCCATAAAAGGAACTAAAGGGAACAAGGAATTTCTGATACTGATTAATTTTAATAAGCAAAATAAATAGGAGGAAAAATGAAAAAAAATAAGTTACTTCGTGCAATTTTTGGACTTATACTGGTAAGTGTACCTTTGTTTTGTGCTACAACTATAATAAAAACTGCCAGAAACGACAAAAATGAAAGTGCAGGATATACAAAAGACATGACAGAGCTAAATAGGATAGTGGATGTCATTAACATAATTGAGAACAGATATGTAGGTAAGGAGGAAACTCCAAGCAAGGAAGAGCTTTATAAAGGAGCTGTTGCAGGAGTTATAAATAAATTAAATGATCCTTATTCAGAATATCTGTCAAAGGAAGATCTTGAGCATTTTGCTGAAGATATGGATGGAGAATATGTAGGAGTGGGAATGACTATAAATAAGAAAAAAGGGGAAGCACTGGAAGTTGTTTCACCATTTATAGGAAGTCCTGCGGAAAAAGTTGGAATAAAAATTGGAGACAGAATAACAAAAGTCGACGATAAGGATATACTTCCACTGACAGCTGCAGATACTGTAAAACTGTTAAAGGGAAAAGAAGGAACAAAAGTAAATGTTGAAGTTGTCAGAAGCGGGAAAAAGGAACCGTTGAAGTTTACTATGACAAGGGCAAAAATAAAGCTTGAAATGGTTGAAAGTAAAATGCTTGATAACAATATAGGATATGTGAGTCTTCTAAGATTTGGAAACCATGTCGGAGAAGAAGTGCAGAAAGCTATAAAAGATTTACAGGCTAAAGGAATGAAAGGATTAATCCTTGACTTGAGACTTAATCCAGGAGGTTCATTACAGGAAGCACAGGATATATCGTCTCTTCTTGTAAAGGAAAACTTAATCGTTTCCCTGAAATATAAGAACGGCCAGGAAAGAAAATATAACAGAACATTGAGCTACATGGGAGATTTCCCGTTAGTAGTGCTTATAAATAAAGGAAGTGCTTCGGCTTCAGAAATCGTTACAGGAGCAATAAAAGATTACAAAAGAGGGACAATTATAGGAGAAAAGACATTTGGAAAAGGAATAGTTCAGCAGATAATACCTCTGAAAACAAATGATGCTATAAAACTGACAATAGCACAGTACTTTACCCCAAAAGGTAACTATATACATGAAAAAGGTATTGAACCTGATATAAAGGTTGAAATGGAAGAGCTTCTTGCATTAAAAGGGTATGCAAATGACTCTGAAGAAGCAAGAAAAAACAGGGAAAAAGAAGTAGAAGAAATACTTATTAAAGATAAAGGTGCAGAAGAAGCGAAAAAAATAATTACAGCAGGAGATGTACAGTTAAAAAGAGCAATTGAAGAAATGAATAAAAAACTGAAAACGGTAAAAAAATAGGAGAAATTATGTTTTATGTAGTTGGTACACCGATAGGAAATCTGGAAGATATAACTTTCAGGGCTATCAGAATTTTAAAGGAAGTAGATTATATATTTGCTGAAGATACAAGGGTAACAAAAAGGCTGCTTGATCACTATGAAATTGAAAAGAGGGTGTATCAGTATCATGAGCATAATAAATTACATCAGATAGAGAATATCCTGAGTCTGCTGGAAGATGATAAAAATATAGCACTGGTAACAGATGCAGGAACTCCCTGTATTTCAGATCCGGGATTTGAACTGGTAAATGAAATACTGAAAAGGGATATTAAAGTAGCTGGTATTCCGGGGGCTTCCTCCATTGTTACAGGAGCAAGCATTTCAGGACTTGATATGAGAAGAATGGCATACGAAGGCTTTCTTCCAAAAAAGAAAGGGAGACAGACACTGTTTAATAAACTTCAGTCTGAAGAAAGAACTATAGTCATTCTGGAGTCTCCTAACAGAATTTTAAAGACATTGAAGGATATAAGGGAATATCTCGGAGAAAGATATGTTGTCATAACAAGGGAGCTGACTAAAATATATGAAGAAATAATAAGAGGAGATGTTTCTGAAATAATTGAAAAGCTTGAAAAAGAAGCCTATAAAAGGCGAAATAGTTTTATTTATAAGGTCAAAAGATGATGACGGAATATATTTAAAAAAATAAAAAAGGGAGAAGTAGAATGAATATAAACTGGTATCCCGGCCATATGAAAAAAACAAAGGAACTGATAACTGAAAATTTAAAAATAATAGACCTGGTAATAGAAATACTGGATGCCAGAATACCCTTTTCAAGTAAAAATCCTGATATTTCAAAGCTGGCTAAGAACAAGCAGAAAATAACAGTTTTAAATAAAGTGGATTTGGTAGACAGCAAAGAGCTGAAAAAGTGGCAGGACTATTTTCTTGAAAATAATATTTCAGATTATTTTGTTGCCTTGAGTGTTGAAAAAGGAACAAATTTTAATGAATTAAGAAAAATAACTGATAAAATATACTCCGATAAGCTGGAGAAAATGAAGAAGAAAGGCTTAAGGAAAACAGAAGTAAGGGCAATGATAGTTGGAATTCCAAATGTTGGAAAATCCAAGTTTATAAATAAGTTTGTAAACAAGAATAAAGCCAGAGTTGGAAATACACCAGGGTTTACAAAAGGAAAACAATGGATAAAAATAGATGACAAACTGGAACTGCTCGATACTCCAGGAGTATTATGGCCAAAATTTGAAGATGACTATGTAGCATACAATCTTGCTATAACAGGCTCTATAAAGGATAATGTCCTGCCTCTTGAAGAAGTGGCGGTAAAATTCCTTGAAAAGCTGAAAAGTCTGGATAAAATTGAAGAAATTATTAGGGCATATAATCTGGAAGAATGTACAACTAAAGAAGAAATATACAATATGGAAAATCATAAAATTCTGGAAATTCTGGAAAAAAGGCTTGGAGTTTCAAAAAATGATGAACATAACTATGAAGTGATTTCCAGAAGAATTTTAAAAGATTACAGAATTGGGAAAATAGGGAAATTTTTTCTGGAATTTCCTGAAACCGAGTAAAATAAATAGAGCTGTCTAATTAAGAAGACATGAGGAGCTTCTGTTTATGGCAGCTCTTCATTTAAAAGGAGAAAAAGAATGAGAGTTGGAATATTTACAGATACTTATAGACCGCAGGTAAATGGGGTTGTCAGTTCTATAAGTACACTTGAAAGGGAATTGCGTAAAAAAGGTCATAAAGTCTATATTATAACTACGACTGATCCTGATGCTCCTGCAGTGGAACCTAATGTGCTGAGAATACCAAGCATGGAGTTTAAGCCTTTACCCCAGTATAGATTAGGACTTCTTTATTCACCAAAAATAATAAAAAAAATAAATAAGCTTAATCTTGATATAATACATTCACAGACAGAATGGGGAGTTGGAACATTTGCCAGATTTGCTGCAGTAAATCTTGAAATTCCTCTGGTTCATACATACCATACACTTTATGAATATTATACACATTATATTACAAAAGGGCATTTTACAGTACCTGCCAAAAAAATTGCAGCAGGAATAAGTAAATTTTACTGTGAAAAATGTGATGCACTGATAGTGCCTACAAGAAAAGTTGAAGATATACTATACTCCTACGATGTTGATAAAGTGATGAACATAATTCCAACAGGACTTGATTTGGACAGATTTTACCGTGAAAACTATACAGATGAAGAAATAAACTTCATGAGGGAAAGCTTTGGAGTCGAAGATGATGAGTTTCTATGTGTCTATATTGGACGGATAGCACAGGAAAAAAGTATAGATGTCCTTATTGACATGTTCTCAAAAATTGAAGATGAAAAATTTAAGTTTATGATAGTGGGAAGAGGACCTATAACAGATGATTTGAAAAAACAGGCTGAAAATCTTGGAATATCAGATAGAGTTATATTTGCAGGGGAAGTTCCACACGATAAGGTAGCTATTTATTACCAGATGGGAGATGTATTCCTGAATGCAAGTATTTCTGAAACACAGGGGCTTACCTTTGTGGAAGCAATGGCAGCTGAAACACCGGTAAATGCCAGATACGACTTAAATCTTGAGGATCTTCTGGTAAAGAATGAAGCGGGACTTGTTTATCGTAATGAAGAAGAATTTGTAAATAATATAATGCTTCTGAAAAATGATAAGGAATTCAGGGATCAGATAGTTAAAAATGCCTTTAATGTTTCTCAGGACTATACTGCAGAAAAATTTGGGGAAAGAGTGGAGGCAGTCTATAAAAAAACAATAGAGGAGTATGATGTACATGAAAGTTTTACTATTTTCAGAGGGGAAAAATACATTCAGCAGATCAGGCGTTGGGCAAGCATTAAATCATCAGGTAGAAGCCCTTGGAGCAAATAATGTTGATTTCACTCTTGAACCTGAAGATGACTATGATTTGGTGCATATAAATACAATTGGGCTTAAATCATGGAGAGTTTTAAAAGATGCAAAGAAAAAGGGTAAACCTGTTATTTATCATACCCATACAACATATGAGGATTTCAAAGGGAGTGTAAAATTCAGTAACCAGCTGGCACCGTTAATAAAATTCTGGGCTAAAAAACTTTATAACAGTGCTGATTACCTTATATCTCCCACAGAGTACACTAAAAATCTTATAAAGGAAAAATATTTAATATCTCCGAAAGAAATAAGGGTTATTTCAAATGGAGTAGATACTCAGAAGTTTTCCAAGAGGGAAGAACTTGAAAAGAGATTCAGGGAAGAATATAAAATCAATAAGCCATTTATAATAACGGCAGGTCTGCCATTTGAAAGAAAAGGTATTATGGATTTTGTAAAAATAGTTGAAAAATGTAAGGACTATCAGTTTTTCTGGTTTGGTTCCTCCAGCATAAAACCTATGCTTCCTAAAAAAATACAGAATATAATTGAAAATCCCCCTAAAAATCTGATTTTTCCAGGATATGTAGATAAGGAAATATTGATAGGGGCATTTAGTGGAGCAAAAGCTTTTCTTTTTATGACTTATGAAGAAAATGAAGGAATTGTAGTACTTGAAGCGCTTTCATCGAAACTGCCTGTTGTTGTGAGGGATATTCCTGTGTATGAAAAACTGGCTGGAGGATGGAAAAAAATTGTTTTCAAGGCCAGAAATAATGAAGAGTTTTATGAAAAAAATAATAAATATCGCAGAAGATAAAGTTGAAAAATTTAAATGAAATAGTAGAAAATGCCTATAAATTAGCTGAAGAAAGAGATCTTAAAAAAATATAGGAAAAAAATACAGGGATTACTATGAATATATATTAAATAATATAAAAAAATAGAATTAGGGACATGAACCATAAAAATTTAGAAATTTAAGGTCATGTCTTTTTTTATTTCTGGAAAAAAATTGCATAAATTGAAAAAAATTATCTAATAAGTTTATGGAAATATTTTTAATTGTTAGAACAAAAAAATAAAGATATAAAAAGCATATGGATTTATCATCTAGTAATTCTATTAATTTTTTTAAGATTATAATTTATAAACATAATTTGTGAAAAAAATATTGTTTATACTCTTAATAAAAACATTTGTTTTGATAAATATAAAGAATGTTTTACAGTATTGATTATGTAATTTAAATATTGAAAAATTATAGTAATTTTGTTATACTTAAAAATCATAAAACAAAAATAAATTTATAGAGTGACAGTGAAGAAGGAAGGGAATGAAACATTTATGAATATTGAAAGAACAGCTTTTTTTGAAAAAAAGTTTCCATGAAAATGAGATCTTTTTTTAGAAAAGAACAATTCTGAGCTTGGAGAAACTATTTCATTAGGTGATATTTTTAAAAATGTGTTGTGGAAAGTATTGTCTATACATTAGTTATAATCCTTATTTTTTTATTTTTTTACCATATACAAGAAAAAAACTTTTCTGGAGCTTAACTTACACCCTTTGGCAGTTATGGTAGCCTTTTATGGCTCTCAGATACGGGACATATCTTGGTTTTATTAATGCATTGATTGCTACACTTGGTTATCTTTATGTATATATGGATTCAGGAAATGACATGATATTGTTTTTTTATTAAAGTTTCAACATTATAAGTTTTTTTCTAATGTTTTTTTGTTTATAGCAATGTTTTTAGGAAGATTTCAGTCAAATTATAAAAACAAGGGAAGAAGAATTGAAACGTGAAAAAAATAGAGCTGAAGAACTTCTGGAAGTTGAAAAAAAGAAAAAAATAGTGAAGTCATGGATATAAATGTTGCATTGAAAAATCAGATTATAAACAGCAAAGGAAGTATAATTGCTTTTCATAGTATTAGGAAAGAACTTTTTAACTTAAAAAAACAAAAGAAGATGTATATAAAAAAATATTATCTTATTTAGGCCAAATAGTAGATTATGAAAATGGAAGTGTTTTTGTAAAAGAAGGAAATAACCTACTGCAAGTAGATAAAAAAGGAAATGGCAACCTAAAAGAAATTATTCAAATTAATTCAGGAGAAGATGAAAGATTTATGGAGGCTCTTCAGAAAAAGGTTCCAATGGAATTTCCAATAGATCTTGACGGGAAAAAGCCTATATTTGCTGCACCTTTATTTTATGGAGATGATATTAGCGGTTTTATTGAAGTGTCACGTTTATCATATAGTACTTCCAAAAGTTATAATTTTGAAATATTTAAAGTTATATCTGAAGAAATTAACTATACACTACAAAGAATATACAAAAAAATCAGAAAAACACATAATGAAAATTATGTCGGAGAACATTTATATACGGAAGAATACAGTCAGAATTAAATAACTTCCAAGAAAATGAATATAAATATGAAAAGAAAAATACGAAAGAAAGATGATGATATGAAATTTAGATATTTTTTTATTATAATTCTAGTTATAGAATTATTTTTTTACAAATAAACAGGATAGTAAATAAAGGAAACTACTTTTTCTGTAAAAACAGGAAATATCCTTTGAAAAAGCTGCTGCAAAATCTTCAAAAGTTAAATTTGAACATCCCCAGAAGATTTTAGTTTATCAAAATACAGCATCGGAACAGTCACAGAGAATTACTAAAAAAATCTGGAAGAAGCATTTAAATATAATAAAAATAAACTATAAGCTGGTAGATATAGGTGAAGTTGTCCCTACAGCTGAATATGATGTTTTTGTTTTTGCAACAGATACTTTTATAGGATTTCATAGGGAAATGTTTGATGGAATTCTGAAGGAAGTTTCAGAAAATGGGAAAGGTCTTGTATTTTTAAATAATACCCCTTATAATCCTTTTAATGAAGCAGCAGGAATAATAAAAACCGGGAAAATAATAGAAAGATCAACAGGAATAAAATTTTCTGAGCACCTTTTTCCTGGGCTTGATGCACATGAGCCAAGTGAAAATCTGATTGTATATCCGACAATGGAAGTTGAAACAGAAAAGGACATAAAGGTATTTGCAAAAAATAAGGAAGGAATACCTCTTTTATGGGAAAGAAAGTATAACAAAGGAAGAATACTCTATACTAATGCGTCGTTTTTTGCTGATAAAACAGCAAGAGGGCTGATGAATCAGTGGATTGCTTATGGAAGTGACTGGTATATAACTCCTATTATGAATGCCAGGCTGATGCATATTGATGACTTTCCGGCACCTATTCCTAGAGGGGCGGATTCAGTTATTAATACCCACTACCATGTTGGAACGAGGGATTTTTACAGACAGATATGGTGGAAGGACATGCTGGAAATAGGGAACAGAAGAAATATAATTTATTCAGGATTTATAATAATAGACTACAATCATGCAGTAAGAAAAGGGCTTATGAACAGAATATCTGATTTAACTCTGAAGGATCTGAGCCTGAACGGAAGGGAACTTTTTTTAGATGAAGGTGAAATGGGAGTTCATGGATATAACCATAATCCACTGCTTTATGATAGCAAAGATGTAGATTTTGCAGCCCTTAATTACAAGCCATGGGCAACTCAGGAGGATATGGCGGCAGGAATAGACCAGGTTAATAAATATGTTGAGGAACTGTTTGGGAAAAATGTAAAACTGTATACATATGTTCCGCCTAGTAATATGCTAAGAAAAGAAGGTCTGGAAATGCTTGTTAAACATTATCCTGACTTAAAGGCAATTTCATCATTATTTTATGGAACTGATTCGGGAGGAGTGTACATTCAGGAAATTGGAAGAAATAAAGACTTTCCTAGTGTATATAATCTTCCAAGATTTTCTTCAGGATTTTACTATGATGAAGATGAAATGTGGGATATATTCAATGCTTTTGCAGTATATGGATACTGGTCACATTTCATACATCCCGACGATTTGATTTCAAAGGATAGAAGCAGAAACAAGTCATGGGTTGAACTGAAGGAAGAATTTGAAAAGGTAATTGTGAGTGTTGAAGATAAACTTCCTTTCCTTGAGCCAATGCGTGCAATGGATATGACTAAGAGATACATAAATATAGAGGATTTAAAGATTCAGTCTGAAAAAAGAGGAAGTGACATCCATATAGCATTGACAGACTATAGGGAGCCTTTTAAAGCCTTAATAAGAATAAATGGTAAGAAAATAAAGGGTATTTCTTCCGGTTCATTTGAGGAAGTTTATACAGCTGGAAACAGTAAAATTTATCTTCTTTCTATTGAAAAGGAAGATATAACAATACAATTAGGTGATTAAAAATGATGAAAAACAGGAAAATATTTTTATTTATATTGACAATCTTTTTGCTTATTGCTGAAATAGTAATAGTAAAAAGCTTTTATACGCCGGAGGTGCTTTTAAATTTTAGAAGTACCTTCTGGCTTTTGCATGAAGGGGCAGTCCTTATATTTCTAGGATTATGTTATTATGTTATTAAAGAGGGAATAGGATATTTTGATATTTTTATTCTTTTATTTCCAGTATTTGGAGCGGTACTTCTTATGATTGAGGAAATTTTTTCCTTCTGGAAAGTTTCCCAGTCTATTGTGGAAGAAGTATTATTTTCAGAAGTAGCTGATATAAGTGAGAGGGAAGAGGATTATTCAGCTGTTAATTTTGACATAATGAGTTCGTATGATTTGTTCCTTTCAGATAATTATGAAAAAAAGAAGAAATTTCTTTTTTCTTATAATCCATCTGATATTTCAGTTAAAACAGAAATACTTCAAAGGGCTCTGCTTGATGAAAATATTGATGTAATACATTATGCAGCAACAGAACTGAATAAAAATAGATACAGAAATTCAGGCAAAAAAATTAATAGTGCTGAAAAAAATGGAAAAAAAGTAAAGAAAATGATTTAAAAAAATATAAACTTTACAAAGAGTACAATAAATCCGGGCTTCTTTTTTTGGAGCAATTTCAGATTTTTACAGAAAAAAATGTTTGAGTCGCTGGATAATTTAAAAAAATGAGTCAGAATGAAAAAGGAAAAAGAGCTTATTGACATATATGAAAAAAACTGGAGTACAGGAAAGAATATGAAATTTTATTGAAAAAAGTATATAAAAAAAGTCATATGATAAAGAAATTATTTTAAAATATTTCAAATTTTTTTATAGGGAAAAACAGATTTCATGAACTGATTTCTGAATATGAAAAAAATTTGGAAAAAAATAGTGAAGATATAGAAATTCCTGAATTTTTAAAAAGAATATATAACGATATTAAAGGAGAAAAAAATGGCAGTAATTTGCTTTTATATGTGAAGGAGCTTACCCCTATATTGTAGGTGGGGTTTCTTCGTGGATACATGAACTGATTTCATCCAATCCACAGCATTTTTTTAAGGTGCTGTGTATCATACCTAATAAGGAATTTGCAAAAGTTAAGTACAAAATACCTAGAAACGTTGTTGAAATAAAAAAATATATATGGATCCCTATTTGAACTTTTCCTATTTAAAGGTTTTAAAGGGAAACATGCAGAAAAATGAAGAAAAAGAAAAAAGTATCGAAGAGCTGCTTCTTTTTCAGATGAATAAAGATAAGGAAAAGCTTGATAAAGTTGAAGATGCCTTTTCTAAAAAAATGGGGACTCCTCTGGAAATAATATTAAGCAAGGAATATTGGGGAATTTTGCTGAAATATTATAATGAACATTATTCTAAAGGGAATTTCAGTACATATTACTGGACATATAGAAATATAATATTAAATCTTCTGAAAATAGGACAGGAAAGTATTCCAAAAGCTACGATTTACCATAGTGTAGCAACAGGATATGCAGGTTTTCTGGGGGCGATAATTGCACATCAGAAAAAAGGTAAGTTTTTATTGACTGAACATGGAATATATCCACGTGAAAGGGAAGAGGAGGTACTGGCTTCTTCATGGATAGATGCAGATTTTAAAAGTATCTGGATAGACTATTTCTATTATCTGTCAAAGCTTGCGTATCAATATTGCGATAAAATTATTTCCCTTTTTGAATATAATAGAAGTATTCAGCTAGAATACGGTGCTCCTGAGGAAAAGACAATAGTTATTCCAAACGGGGTTGATGAAAAGAAATATGGTTCAATAGTCAGAAGTAAAAGGGAAGGCTTTCATGTGGGGTCCATTCTGAGAGTTGTACCGATAAAAGATGTTAAAATGATGATAAAAGGCTTTAAAATAGCATCAGATCAGATTTCTGACATGACTTTGTGGCTGATAGGGCCTACTGATGAAGATGATGAATATTACGAAGAATGTCTGCAGCTTGTTGAAAACCTTGGATTAAAGGAGAAAGTTATTTTTACAGGAAGGGCAGATGTGACAGAATACTATTCCTTCCTTGATCTTCTTCTTTTAACTTCCATATCGGAGGGGCAGCCTCTGAGTATTCTGGAAGGTCTTGCTTCAGGAATTCCTTTTATTGCAACAGATGTGGGAAACTGCAGGGAAATACTTATAGGAAAAACAGATATAGGGGAAGCAGGAATAGTAATACCTCCTACATCTTATGTGGATTTATCAAAGGCTCTGATTGAACTGTACAACAGCCCTGAAAAATTGGAAGAATTTTCTGTCAATGGAAAGAAAATAGTTGGTAAATATTATTCAAAGGCTGCATTTATAGAACATTACCGTAAAATTTACGATGAGCTGGGAGGTTAGAGATGGCAGGAATTGGTTTTGAATTAAGAAAATTATTTATAGAGGAAAAGGAACAGCCATTTGGAAATATAAAGGCATTAGTCTTTTCAGCGGCAATAAGTGTAGGACCATGGCTTATCACTTCGACATCGCTGAACCTTCTTATTTTAATTGCAGGAAGTGTAAAGGTTTCGAGAATTAATCAGATTATATTTATGAGCAGTATTTTCTATACTTTTATATTTTCACAGATTTTGACAAGTACTTTTCAGTATCTTATTACAAGATACGTGTCAGACTGTATTTTTCAAAGAAAGACCGGTAAAATAAGGGGAACTTTTATAGGAAGCATGAAACTTATATCGGTTCTGGCATTTTTTGTCAGCTATCTGTTCATAAGAAATGGAACCCTATCTGTGGGATTTAAAGCGGTATTTATACTTTTATTTATAAGTATGTGCCTTTCATGGATTACAATGATTTTTGTTTCTCTACTGAAGAAATATCATTTTATACTTTTCAGCTTTTTTCTAGGAAATACAGTTTCTGTAATACTGGGATATTATTTTTTGAAATATCCTGTAACATTTATAAAGGAAACTCCAATTTTCTGGATGATGCTGTCTTATTGTGTAGGAATATTCCTGAATTTTCTTCTGACATCAATGTATGTTTTGAGGCATTCCGTGGAAGCAGAAGAAATCAGTTTGAATTTCTTACATATTTGAGGGGATATTTCAGCCTTGTTGTGATAGGAGCTATTTATATATTAGGAGTCTGGGCACATGTGTTTGTAAACTGGCTTGTAGGGGATTCATATGTAGTTGCCAACACTTTTATTATATCGCCTTTATATGAAGTGGCAGTATTTTATTCTTACTGTACTGCAATACCGAGCATTATTTACTTTACAATATTTCTGGAGACAAAGTTTTTGCCTTTATATAAGGAATATTACAAAAAGATAAGCAGAACGGGTACTTATGAAGAAATACAGAATGCGCTTAAAGTTATGAAACAGACATTATATAGGGAAATTTTATATTGTATGGAACTGCAGTTCCTGATTTCACTGACATGCATACTTTTATCAAATGTTGTATTCAGCCAGTTTGATATGGATGTACGTCTGCTGGAGCTATTCAGAATGACGGTTTTTGGTTCATTCTGTGCAATATTTATTTCAATTTTAATAACATTGTTTTTATATTTTGATTTAAGATTGCAGTCAATAATTTTATCATTTACTTTATTGATAAGCAATGTGACTTTTTCATATATGTTTGGACAAGCTGGGACAGGCTTTACAGGAACAGGATTTTTTCTTGCTTCTTTTTTGACTTTCGGTGTAGCGGTATACATGTTCCCGAAAATATTTGATACATTAAACTATACAACAATGTTCAGGCAAAATTTTAATCAGAAGACAGGAGGAGCCACTTTGAAAAAAGTTAGCCTATGGCTTGATAAAAAAGTATATATTTTAATAATATTAGCTCTTTTATTTATTTTAGGGGGAAAGGCACATGCGGCATATGATAAGAGGGGATTTAATCCGGTAACTGGAAATAACATACACACAATGAGTCCTTTTGATAAGGAAGGTTACGATATTGAAGGATATACAAAGGATGGAATAAATAAAAGGGGATTTAACCGTTCAAACTGGAATGAACTGACTAACAGTCTGTATGACTATGGAGGATTCGACTATAAGGAAATTCATAAGGATACGAAAAAAAAAATTATGATGTAAGAGGATTTAATGTAAATCAGTATAATGTACTGACAGATTCCTACTACGATAAAAGAGGATTTAATTATCAGGGAATCCATAAAGATACAAAGAGGGAATATGATGTGGATGGATGGAACTATTACGGACTGCATGAAGTGACAAAAGATTACTATAATCCTGAAGGGTGGAGCAGGGAAGGAATAAATAAAAGAGGTTTCAATAGGGAAGGAATAAATGTTGAAACAAAAACAAGATATGACAATATGGGCTTTGACATAAACGGAATTCATAAGGACACAAAAAAGAATTATGATGAAAGAGGATTCGATGTTAATCTTCGAAATGTAAAAACAGATTCCCTGTATGATGAAAGGGGATTCGATTATGCAGGAATTCATAAGGATACAAAAAGGGAATATGATGAGAATGGCTGGAACTATTATGGTCTGCATGAAATAACAAAAGATTATTACAATCCTGAAGGTTTGACTTGGGAGGGTATAGATAAAAAAGGTTTTGACAGAAAAGGCTGGAATACATTTACAAAAAGTAAATATGACTATGCAGGATTTGATATAAAAGGGATTCATAAAAATACAAAAAAGAAATATGATGAAAGAGGATTTGACAACAATCAGTTTAATGTCCAGACAAAATCAAAATATGATAAATATGGATTCGATTACGAAGGAATTCACAAGGATACAGGTAGAAAATATGATAAAAACGGATGGAATTTCTATGGTCTAAATGAGAAAACCCGGACATTTTATAATACTCAGGGATACACAAGAGAAGGATTGGACAAATATGGATATAAAAAAGGTCAGAGACCTGCCAATTTTGATGACGGAGTATATGACAAAAATGGATTTAATAAAAAAGGAATATACATGAAGGGGTACTAGTAATGAAAAAATTAAAAGTATTTATTATGCTGGGATTCGGCACACTCACTTACAGTGCCGGAATCATAAATAACAAAGGGGAGAAAAAGTTTTCTGAGCCTGATATAACAAAGTTGGAAGATATAGAAGAAGAGGAAAAAGTTAAAATAGCAGATAAGGTAAACGAGATAGATCAGACAGATGCTGATCATATTTCGATAGAACCATTTGAAAAAGCTGAAGAATCAAAAAATGGCCTGAAAAATATCTCAAAAATGAAAAAGGCTCCTGCAAAGGAAAGAGGAATAGACAGAATGAATTTCTATATTCCTGTAAAGGAAAATAACAGGTTTACAACATTTGGAGAATTTGACTACCGTTCCAATAAAAATATTTATCAGTGGACACTGGGGGAAGGATATCTCAATATCAATGATTCATGGGATTTTAATTACAGGATTGAAAGGGAGTATCATGTAGGAAAGAAGGGAGCTAACTCAAAATCTTACGTATGGGATAACGAAATATCATTTGTCAGATTAAATAAAGGGTTTAAAATTGGAAATCAGTCAGTAAGCTCCAGAAGTATACTTGGAGTAAAGCACAGTGAGACAGATACTAAACTGTTAAAGCAAATACAGATTATAAATTTTATGTGGGACAGAGATTATCCGCTTTTTTTGGAAATATTGGAATGGGTGGAACATATGGAGAAATGGAACTATCCCTTAATGGAGTGAAGGGGAGCATGAGAAACGGCTATTCTGTTCTGACTTCATTAAAATCAAGCAGTACCTTAGGATATGGATTCCAATGGAGCAATACTTTTGAAAATGAATATATGGATTATAATAACTATAAAGGAGCAATTAGAAGTAAGGTGGAAAGCCTATTCCGTTGGACATATGAATTGGGAAGAAACTGGGCATTTTCTCCTGAAATTAGTGTTAAAGGAGAAAAATATTTTTCAATCAATGAAAAAAATTATACTTTTGAGGCTGTTGTCGCCCCTTATATTATGTATTCCCAAAATGTTACAGATAAATTCAGGGTTTATGCTAAAGCAGGGCCTGCATATAGAGTTGATAAAAGCAGATATGGAGAAGCTTCAGAAAGCAGATCTAAGTTTGCAGGATATGCTAAATTAGGGATAGAATATATTTTCTAAGGCTTTTAAGATAAAGGACAAAGCAGTCTGTGATAAAATTTTCAGACTATATGATAATTATTGAAAGGATTTAATATGAAAAAAATATGGATTGCTGTTATTTCTTATACTTTCAATTTCATGTTTTTTTCAGAAAATAAGAAATCTCAACAGTTACAAAAAAAGATACTGTAAAAAGTTAAAAATTACTGAAGAAAAAAATATTTCTGAAGAAAAATACAAATGAAATTTATAAGGATAGAATGAAAAATTTTATTCGTGAAATAAGAAATGATGCAGGAAAAAATAAATATATCATAACCCAAAATGGAAATGAACTGTATTTCCGTGATGGAAAACTGGATAGAGACTTTTTTCCGGTAACTGACGGCACAACTCAGGAATCGCTTTATTATGGAGATGTCCTCAAATACAATGCAGTTACTAAAAAGGAATCAAAGGATTATATGCTGAGCCTTTTAAATCCTGTCAGAAAAGAGGGGAAACCGGTATTTGTAATTAATTATGCAAAGGGAAATGAAAAAAAGGATTTTCTGCTTAAGGAAGATGCTAAAACAGGATTTGTAAGTGAACTTCTTCCAGAATTTGAAGCAAGGGCAATATACAATCCTATACAGGGATTTAACTCAGAAAATATAACAAATTTAAAGCAGGTAAAAAATTACCTTCTTTTATTGAATCCTGAAAAATTCAGTGATATAAATCAATATTTTGAATATTTAAAAAATACTGATTTCGATCTGCTGCTTATAGAACCTTCACATAATGGTGTTTTTCTTACGAAAAGTCAGGTTGAACAGCTGAAAACCAAGAAAAATGGTGGGAAAAGAATTGTAATTTCTTACTTGAGCATAGGAGAAGCTGAAGATTACAGAGGTTACTGGAAAAAAGAATGGAGTAAAAAATGGCCAAAATGGATAGTTAAGGAAAATCCAGACTGGAAAGGCAACTATATTGTAAAATACTGGAACAGTGAATGGAAGAATGTAATAAAGGAATACAGGGAAAAACTTGGATCGATAGGTGTAGATGGATATTTACTTGATACAGTGGATTCTTATTATTATTTTCAGGAAAAAATGGAAAATGGGAATAAAAATTCCGGATTAATTCAGAAAAATATTGAAATTAACTTTTCATAAAAATTGAAGTTATCTAAAAAAATAAAAAAATATAAATAAAGATATGTGTAGACTATATTTCTTCAACTATTAAAAATTTCATATAAATTAGAAATATAGTTTTCACATCAATATTTATTTTTGAGATAATTTTGATATTTGTTAAATTTTTTTTAATATATGTAAAATAAGATTATTTTTTTGATACTTGCAAGCCTTATTTTACGCTTGTTTAAAATTTTTTCTACAAAAAATAAAAAAAACTGTTGACAAAAAGAAATAAAAATGATAATATATTATCTGTCCGAAAGGAACGGAACAAAAAATAAACGTAACGGTGTATAGCGCAGTTCGGTAGCGCACCTGCCTTGGGAGCAGGGGGTCGCAGGTTCAAATCCTGCTACACCGACCATTACAAATAATGCGGGAGTAGCTCAGTTGGTAGAGCGTCAGCCTTCCAAGCTGAATGTCGCGAGTTCGACCCTCGTCTCCCGCTCCATTTTTTTGAAAAATAAGTGAGAATAGTAATAAACTTTATAATAATGGTGACTGTAGTTCAGTTGGTAGAGCGCCAGTTTGTGGCACTGGTTGTCGCGGGTTCAAGTCCCGTCAGTCACCCCATATTATGAGCCATTAGCTCAGTCGGTAGAGCACATGACTTTTAATCATGGTGTCACTGGTTCGATTCCAGTATGGCTCACCATTTAAATAAAAAATGCGAGAGTGGCGAAATTGGTATACGCACTAGACTTAGGATCTAGCGTCTTCGACATGTGGGTTCGAGTCCCACCTTTCGCACCATTTTTTATAAATAATTTTAGAAAATATATAGATAAACAATACATTTCTGATATTACTGTTTAATAGCTGAATACCTAACAATCGTGTCCCATTTACGATATTTCATAGCAATTTAAATACCTAATTACAAGAGCATATCTTTCGATGAAATGCTCTTTTTTTGTAAATTCTGGTAATATCTGTATTGTATGAATTTTAATAAATCTTGAGGAGGAAGAAAATGGAATACCTAAAACAGAAAATACTTAAAGAAGGAATAATAAGAGAAGGTCGTATTTTAAAAGTTGATTCTTTTCTGAATCACCAGATAGATGTGGAATTTTTGAATGAAGTAGGGAAGGAATTCCAAAGAAGATTTTCTGACAGGGAAGTTACAAAAATATTGACCGTGGAGGCTTCAGGAATTGCAATAGCAGTAATAGTGGCGCAGTATTTCAATGTTCCTGTGTTATTTGCTAAAAAAATGGAAAGCAGTAATATGGATGAAAGCACTTATGAAAGTGAAGTATATTCCTATACAAGAGGAAAAACTTACAAGATAAGAATCTCAAGAAATTATTTGAAAAAGGATGATAAAGTACTGGTTATAGATGATTTTCTGGCAAATGGTTCTGCGGCGTTAGGTCTTGTGAATTTAGTTGAAAGTGCAGGAGCTGAGCTTTCTGGAATAGGTATTGTCATTGAAAAAAGTTTTCAGGATGGTGGGAAAAAGCTAAGGGAAAAAGGAATAAATCTCCATTCTCTTGCTAGAGTTGAGTTTGACAGTGAAAATAATATAGTTTTTAAATAATAAATAAGATAACGGCTTCTACGAAAATGACAGTTGCATTTTCGGAAGCCATTAACTATAGTCCTGTTAGTTAAAGTAGAAAAAGACTTCACATTACGCAAAGTCTTTTTCCTAAGGAAGTTATTTGAAGAAAAAAAGTTATTTATTTTTTTATGTTTTTTTATTCTAATCATATAATAAAGGACTAAGCTTAGAAAAATGTTTAGAATTCTATATTAAAAAAAGATAGAGTGAGAGTGAAAAATGAAAAAAATATAAAAAAATTGTATATCAATATGATGGAAGTAAGTTTGAAGGCTTTCAAAGACAAAAATAAAGGAAAAAAACAGTTCAAGGGGAAATAGAAAAGATACTTCTTCAAAAACTTTTCTGAGAAGGTAAATATGATTTCATCAGGAAGGACAGATAAAGGAGTTCATGCAACAGGACAAGTCTCCAATTTTTCTAATTGAGAAAAATATTCCTGTCGAAGCAATTAAAAAGTCAGATAAATAAAAATCTTTATGGAGAAGTAAAAATTCTTGAAACAGAAGAAGTGGAAGAAAATTTTAATTCCAGATTTGATGCAAAAAAAAGGATATATCTGTATATTGTGAAAAAAAAGGAGGAAATCACTCCTTTTGAAGCAAGTTATATCGCAGGGATAAAAGATAGGGTAGATGGAAAAATACTGGAAAAAATAATGAAAGTATATATCGGAAAGCATGATTTCAGCAGTTTTATGAAAAAAGATAAGGCATTGAGGAATACAATAAGGGAAATTTATGATGTAAAGTGTATGTCTGATGAAAATACAGGAGAAATAAAAATTGAAATTTCAGGAAGTTCGTTTCTGAAAACTATGGTAAGAATAATGATAGGCTCTGCTCTGGCGGTATATTTTAAAGAAAAAGAGGAAGATTACATAATAAAAAAACTTGAGACACCTGATGCAGACGGAGGGAAAATATTGGCACCTGCAGAAGGACTTTATCTTTACAGGGTAGATTATTAAGAAATTATAGAAAAGGGGATTAAATATGGAAATAATAGATAACTATATCTTAAATGGAGAAAGTTTTTATATTAGGGAACTTTCCCATGATAAAGATAATAAGCTTTTCGATGAAATAGTTGAACATGAAGATAAAGTTTTTGGAGAAGGTTCTGTAGGAAAATGGAATATAAAGCCTTTTGCAAAATATGGTAAAGTATTTACAGTTTTAAAAAAGGAAAGAAATTACTTTACTGGAGAAAATTGTGAAGAAAATGGATCTGGTGGAAAATTAGACGTATCAAAAGAAGATAATGTCAAAGAAGAATTTATTTCAGAGGAACTTATTTCAGTAATAGAAGTTCTTAGGGGCTTTGACATGAGAACTGCATATCTTTACGGAGTTTCAACAGTACCGGAATATGAAAGACAGGGACATGCCGGGAAGTTACTTGCTTATGTTATGGATTATCTAATAAGACATGATATTTCCACTGTTGAACTTACTGTAGGAATAGATAATGAAGCTGCAAAAAATCTCTATAAGAAGGCTGGTTTTGTAATAGCTGAAAAGCTTGAAAATGAATATGGAGAAAATATTGACAGATATTTAATGAGATATTCTAACTGCTAACATTTTGTATATAAAAATGAAAAAAGTATTTTGACTGTTAAATGAAAAAAATAATTGACATTATATAAAAAAACATTATAAAAATTATAACAGATACAAAAAAAGGATATATATGTTATCCGAAAAACTTAATTTATATGTATACATAAAAAAATTAAGGAAGGAGAAAAAAATATGCTTAATGTAGGTGAATATCTGAAGGAAAATGGTATAAAGCCATCAATTCAGAGAATAAAAAAATATTTCAATATTTATTAGATCATCATACACACCCTACAGTTGATGACATATTTCGAAATCTTTCAACAGAAATTCCAACGTTATCTAAAACAACAGTTTACAATACGCTTAATATATTTGTAGACAGCCGTATTGTAAATGAAGTAATTATAGAAGATAATGAAGTCAGATATGATGTTGTAATGGATACGCATGGACATTTTAAATGTACAGTGTGTGGAAAAATAATAGATTTTGACATAGATTTATCAAAATTAGATTTAATGAAGCTGGGAAATGTTGAAGTTGAAGAAACGCACTTTTACTTAAAAGGAAAGTGTTCAGAGTGTTTAAAAAAACAATAAAAGAAAATTAATTAAAAAAATTAAAGAATGGAGATGGTATAAAATGAAATTATCAAAAGATTTAGAAAAAGAATTAAACAGACAATTAAACATGGAATTGGCAGCGGCTTATCAATATCAGGCAATGGCAGCACACTTTGAATATATTGGATTAGACGGATTTGCTAAATGGATGAATGGTCATGCAGCTGAAGAAAGAGGACATGCACAAAAATTCTATGATTATATCTTATTAAGAGGTGGAAAAGTTACATTGGAAGCACTTGATGCACCTAAAGGAACTTTTGCTACAATTTTAGAAGTATTTAATGATGCTATGGATCATGAAAAAGCAGTAACTGCTTCAATCGAAGGAATCTATGCTTTAGCAAGAAGCTTAAATGATTTTGGAGCTGAAAACTTCCTTAACTGGTTTGTAACTGAACAGGAAGAAGAAGAAGACTTATTCGATACAATCATAACTAAGTTAAATCTGTTTAAAGTTGATGAAAATACAGCAGCATTATATGAATTTGATGAAGCATTAGGAAAAGCTGAATAAGATGGAAAAATATGTTTGTACAGACTGTGGATATATTTATGATTTTAAAATAGGAGATCCTGACAATAAAATAAAATCAGGAACTGCTTTTGAAAATATTACTGAAAAATGGGTATGCCCATTATGTGCAAAAGAAAAAAAGAGCAATTTAAAAAAATTAAAATAATAAATAGGTATAAGAGATAATTTAGTTTTCTAATATAAATTATCTCTTTTTTTCTGTATACTCAGGCATAAAATATATAAATTGATATAATTTTTATTTGAATTTGCTTTTTTTGTAAAATGAAATATTTATAGTAGATTTTTAAAGGAATTACTGATATAATTAAAAATACTTGTAAAAAAATAGGAGGAGATATGGGAATTAGAAATCATAAAGGGACAATTAAAATAGTTTCTATCATTTTAATACTCGGTTTTGCTTTATCTATGATAATAAGTGGAATTCTGTTTTTGAAAAATAGTGTTGTAAACCATGATTCACATAGACAAGTGATAGCAAAAGTCGATGGGAAAAAAATCTACAGGGATGAATTTGAAAGAGAGCTGTACCATTTGAAAAACAATATGTCAGCACTTAATTCACAAAAAAAACAACAGCTTGCTCAAATGGGTGTAGCTACAGACACAATGCAGGAATTGCCTGAAAATATACTAAAGGAATACATTTTTCAGACTATGATTGATAGGGAAGTATTACTGGCCGGAGCAAAAAAATTAAAAATAAAGGCTGATGAAAGTGCTATAAATAAAATTATAGAAGATGCTCAGAAACAGGCAGGAGGGAAAGCTAATCTTATACAGGCTTTGACTCAGAGCGGATATAACTTGACAACTTACAAGGAAGTTTTAAGGGAACAGGAAGTAGCTAAAAAGGTTCAGGAAAAAGTACTTGCATCTTCTAAAGTAAGTGAAGAAGAAGTGAAGAAAATGTACGAAAGACTTAGATATAGCAGTCTTTCAGAAAGAACTTTTGAAGAATCAAAAAAAGAAATAGAAGATTCTTTAAATGGTGAAATGGCAGATGCCCTTATTAATTCGTTTATCGAAAAGGAAAAAGCTAAAACAAAAATAGAAATAGTAAGCCCTGAATTTAAAAAACTTTACGAAGATTCAAATAAAGTAGTAATTGAAAAAGATGGATATAAATATACAAATGCTTCTGTAAATGAACAGCTTATGTCTTTATATATGTCAACACCTCAGGGATATTCACAGGAAATGGTTGATACGATAAAAAATGGGCTTAAATCCAGTTTGGAAAGACTTCTGAAAATTAAGGCTAAAGCAAAAGAAGCAGGAATTAAAGTTTCTCCTGAACTGACAGGATTGAGTGAATTAAGCAGTTATTCAAAGAAATACTATAATCATTTAATTGATACTTATAAACCGTCTGAAGCGGCAATGCAGGAAAGATTTAACTCTAAAAAAGAATTGTACAATACTCAGAACACTATTTCAGGATATGTAATTGGAGATGAGTATACTGCTTCAAGTAAGGATATTGAAGCTGCAAAAAAACAGGCAGAAGATATAATGAAATCATTAACAGTTGAAAATTTTGCCGAAAAAGCAAAACAATTCAGTAAAGATCCAGGTTCTGCACAAAATGGCGGAAGTCTTGGTGGTGAAATTGATTTAACACAGCTTGTACCTGAATTTGCTGAAGCTGTAAAAAAAGCTGAAAAGGGTAAAATTGTAGGACCTGTAAAAACACAGTTTGGATATCACATAATATATGTACAGGATAAAAATGCCAACAATGCCAACCTTGCAAAAGTAAGCCATATATTAATAATGCCAACAATATCACAGGAAACAAAAGATGCACTTGTAAAAAGATTAAATGATGTTAAAGCGGAAATTGATTCTAAGAAAGTAACTTGGGAACAAGTTGAATCACAAGGTAAATACAACTTCTCAGTAAAAGAGAAATTTAAAACATTGGCAAAAAATGACAGTATTCCAGGAATTGGTAAAAATGATCCTGCACTGATGGATAAACTATTTGGTTCAAAAACTGGAGAAGTATTAACTCAGCAGGAAGAATTTGGATATTTCCTACTGGGGAAAACTGGTGAAGTACCATTTAAAGAAGCAACTTTTGCAGATGTAAAAGAAAGAATAAGATTGGAATTTGCAATAGAATATGCAAATAACGAACTTGAAAATATAAAATAAATTTTAATAATTTAAAATTAAGGAAAATTTACGGTAAACGTAAAAAATTGTTTTGAAAATAAACATACATTGTGATATAATCAAGATGTAAACTAAATAAATTTAATGGAGGTAATTACAAATGACTAGAATTGAAGATATCTATGCAAGAGAGATACTTGATTCAAGAGGAAATCCAACTGTTGAAGTGGAAGTATTTTTAGAAGGCGGAGCAATGGGAAGAGCATCTGTACCGTCAGGGGCATCTACTGGAGAACACGAAGCAGTTGAATTAAGAGACGGTGACAAATCCAGATACTTAGGAAAAGGTGTATTAAAAGCAGTTGAAAATGTAAATACAGTTTTAGCTGAAAACTTAATTGGAATGGACGCTTTGGATCAAGTTGCTATTGATAAAGCAATGATAGCTCTAGATGGAACACCTAATAAAGGGAAATTAGGGGCAAATGCAATACTTGGAGTTTCATTGGCAGTAGCTAAAGCAGCTGCAAATCAATTGGGAATACCTTTATATAGATATTTAGGAGGAGTTAATGCAAAAGAATTACCTGTTCCTATGATGAACATTTTAAATGGAGGATCTCACGCTGATTCTGCAGTTGACGTTCAAGAATTCATGGTACAGCCTGTTGGAGCAAAAACTTACAAAGAAGCTTTAAGAATGGGTGCTGAAATATTCCATCACCTTGGAAAACTTTTAAAAGCTAACGGAGATTCAACAAACGTAGGAAATGAAGGAGGATATGCACCAGCTAACATTAATGGTACTGAAGGAGCATTAGACATCATTTCTAAAGCGGTTGAAGCTGCAGGATATAAATTAGGTGAAGAAATTACATTTGCAATGGATGCTGCTTCATCTGAATTTGCTAAAAAAGAAGGAGACAAATACGTTTACACGTTCACAAGAGAAGGTGGAGTAGTAAGATCTTCTGAAGAAATGGTAGAATGGTATGCAGGATTATGCGAAAAATACCCTATTGTATCAATCGAAGATGGTCTAGCTGAAGATGACTGGGCAGGATTCAAATTATTAACTGAAAAATTAGGTAAAAAGTTCAATTAGTAGGAGACGATTTATTCGTTACAAATACTGAAAGACTTGAAAGAGGAATTAAAGAAGGAATCGCAAACTCAATATTAATAAAAGTTAACCAAATCGGTACATTAACTGAAACATTAGATGCTATCGAAATGGCTAAAAAAGCAGGATATACAGCAGTGGTATCTCACAGATCAGGAGAAACTGAAGATGATACAATAGCTGATATAGCTGTTGCAACAAACGCAGGACAAATTAAAACAGGATCTGCTTCAAGAACAGACAGAATGGCTAAATACAACCAATTATTAAGAATTGAAGATGATTTAGCAGATGAAGCTGTTTACGAAGGTAAAAAAGCATTCTACAATATAAATATTTGCAGTTGCGGAAAATAATAGTATAAAATAAAAAACTGCTCTGAAGGAATTTCCTTCAAAGCAGTTTTTAATGATAAAATATAATCAGATTCCGGTACAGGTGTCTACTACTGGTAATTTTTACATATTGATTAATTATCAATAAATAAAAAAATTGACAATAAAAAGATAAATAATATATAATATATAAAAAGCTTTAAATGTAATCAGAACAAATGGTACATGTATAGGAGGATAATATGAAAAAATTAGGAGCTTTATTTTTAATTCTAAGTGCTGTTTCTTTTGCAGGTTATCAGGAAATAAATGCAAAATATAACCAATTGGAATCTCAGTTTACACACTTAGTAAATCTTGAAAACCAAGAGTATGCAAAATTAAGAGCAAATGCAGAAGTTGCATCAAGAAAATTAGATGAAAGACAACGTTTAAAAGCTGCTCTTGAAGACAGAATCGCAAAAATCGAAGGTTCTGCAGGAGCAAAATTCTTTAAGGGAGAATATGGAGATCTTGTTAAAGAATATAAAAACGTATTAAAAGCATTAGATGAAGAAATTAAATCTTTATCTAGAACAGTGGAAAATTATCAAGCAGTTGAATCACTAAAAGGAGGAAATTAGTAATGAAAAAGAAATTAGCAGTTTTATTAGGAGTATTAGTATTAAGTAGTGTTGGGTTTTCAGCAGCTAAAAAAGCGCCAGCAAGCGGATCTTCACTTGAAAGCAGCTTAAGCAACTTAGAAGCTCAATTACAAAAATTAGAACAAATGGAAGAAAACAAATTCAGAGAACAGGAAGCAGTTGCAAATGCAGCACAACAAAGATTAGACAACTATTTAAAAATGGATGCGGCAATCGATCAAAGAATAGCTGATATCGAAGCTAATGCTGATACAAGCATTTTTGGAAAAGAATTCAAACAAAAAGCAGCTGAATACAAAAAATTAAAAGAAGAATTAGCTAAAGAAATCAAAAAAGAACAACAAATCTTAGAAAACTTTGAATTATTGAAATCTTTAAGAAACTAATCACAGTAATAAAAATTCATAATCGGTAGGATAGCAAGATTGTTACTCTATCGATTATTTTATATGTATCTGTAGCTCAACTGGATAGAGCGTCTGACTTCGGATCAGAAGGCTTGGGGTTCGATTCCTCACAGGTACGCCATTTTTAAATTGATTAAGAGGAAACCATTTAAAAGGGGATGGAATTACAGGGGATATATATAATTGGGGGATAAATGAAAAATAATGAGGGACATAGGGGAAGACTGAGAAACAGATTTTTAATGTCAGGGTTGTCAGGATTTCAGGATTATGAAATTTTAGAATTACTTCTGACTTATGTTATTGTAAGAAAAGACTGTAAGGTAATGGCAAAGGAATTACTTGAAAAATATGGGGATTTGTACACGTTATTAAAACAATCTCCTGAAGAACTGGAAAAAAATAAATATATAACTGAAAGAACGGCAATATTTTTTAAAATGCTGTTTTCCATAATTGAAAGGCAGTTATATCTAAAAATACACAATGAGAAAATTACTATTTCAAGTAATGTTCAGTTACTGGATTATTTGAAATTTTCTCTGTTAAACAGGGAAATTGAAGTATTTAAAGTACTGTTTTTAAATACTCAGAATGAACTTCTGAAGGAAGAGGAACTGTTTAAAGGGACAATTGACAGAAGCACTGTCTACATAAGGGAACTAATAAAAAAAATACTGAATTACAATGCAAAATCAGTCATTCTGGTACATAATCATCCGGCAGGTTCATTAAAGCCGTCACAGGCTGATATTGCACTGACTAGAAAAATTAAGGAAATATTTGAAGGAATAGAGATACGCTTACTGGATCATATAATAATAAGTGAGAAAGGATATTTCAGTTTCTTAGAAGGTGGAATTTTATGAAAGTATTAAATATAAAATTTAGGAAAACAAAAAAAGTTTATCCGTTTTTAATAAATGAATTTCAAAATTTTCAAAAGGGAGACCATGTAATTGTTGACACAATAAGAGGTGAACAGATAGGAATAGTTTTGGGAGTGGCAAATAAGCTAGGAATGGAACTTGAAGAAAATGATGAAGTAAAAATAAGGGAAGTAAAGAGAAAATTAACAGAAAAGGAAGTTGAAAAGCTTAAGGAATTAGATGTTAAAGCTGATGAAGCTTATTTTAAATGTAAAAAAATAGTAAAGGATATTTTGCCTGAAATGAATCTGGTAATTGGAGAGTACACTTTTGATGAAAATAAATTAATTTTTTATTTTACTGCTGAAACTAGACTTGATTTCAGGGAACTTGTAAAAGAGGTAAATAGGACATTCAGAAAGAGGGTAGAATTTTACCAGATAAAGCAAAATGATGAAGGGAGAATTTTAAGTGCATTTGGAAAGTACGGAAAGGAAATATACTGGTAACAATATCTGCAGTATAGAAAATGAAGAAAACGGTTTAGATCAGGTAATAGACGTATATTTTGATGCGTTTCAAAAAAGGTATTATTTTCTTAATAATCCTAAGTTTTCAGTGGAAATAAATGACCAGGTAATTGTAGAAACACAGATGGGATTAGCAATAGGAAAGGTAATATCTCTAAAAAAAGCCGCTATAAAAAGTAATGGGGAAGCTCTTAAAACGATTATAAGAGTTGCTACAAAGAAGGATATTGAGAAAAATAACGAATTAAAAACGGAAGCGATAAAAGCGGGATATATATTTAAAAACAAACTTAGGAAATACAATCTTAACCTTAAACTGGTTTCTACAGAATACACCTTTGACAAGAAAAAGTTAATTTTTTATTTTGCTTCAGAAGACAGAGTTGATTTTAGGGAACTTGTAAAGGAATTAGCTTCTATTTTCAGGGTTAGAATAGAACTTAGACAAATTGGGGTAAGAGATTATGCCAAAATGGTGGGTGACTGTGGAAACTGTGGAAAAACATTATGCTGTAAATCAATAATTAATAAATTTGATTCAGTTTCGATAAAAATGGCAAGGGAACAGGGAGTATCAGTAGCTCCTTCAAAAATTTCAGGAGTGTGCGGAAGACTGAAATGTTGCATGGGATTTGAAAATGCCCAGTATCTGGAAGTAAAGGAAGATTTTCCGGCTATCGGCCAGTCTGTTATGACTGCTGAAGGAAAAGGAAATGTAGTAAGCATGAATATGCTGAATGATATTATTTTTGTAAATATTGAAGGAAAAGGTCTGCAGAGATACAGTCTGTCAGAAATAAAATTTAATAAAAAAGAAAAAATAGAAATTGAAAAAAACACAGGTTTGCTGTTATGAAGAAAGTAACTAATGATTTTTTTATATTGAAAAAAATTTGAAAGTGTAGATAAAAAAATTATAGTAAAAAGATGAAGGGCTGAAAAATTACAGAAGATGCCCTTCTTTTGTCAAATTTTGTAAAAAGAAAACTGGATACCTGCAGTAAAGAAGATACTGGGAAAAATACCAGTATCTTACTGGAAATAGGAGCAGGACAAGGCACGATATCCCTGCTTTTTATCTGAAATTAAAAACAATAGAAAAAAATTTATGCTGTAGAACTTCAGGAAAGTATTTTTAAGCATCTGAATGAAAAATATAAAAAAATAAATCAGCTGGAAGATAAAATTATTGGGATAAACGAAGACATAAAAGATATACGGGGGAATATGGGTATATTGTTTCAAATCCTCCCTATAGGAAAGTTAGCTCAGGAAGATTGCCTGAAAATGAATCTGAAAGAATAAGTAAATATGAAGTAACTCTTACTTTAGAAGAATTATTTATGCAAATAAGACGACTTCTCAAAAAAACTATGGAGAATTCTTTTGTGATTGTTCCAGATGAAAGGTTAAATGACTGTTTTTTTCATATATTTATAAAAAAATAATATGAATATACTGAAACTGGAAATAAATAAATATCGAAAAAGAAATTTGATAATAATACACGGAAAAAAAGGTGGAAATCAAAAATTCGGGAATTAATATAGAAACTGTACAGCAACATTCAGAAAAGTAAAAAAACAGCATTTATAAATCACAAAAACAGATGAAGATTTATAGATGCTGTTTTTTTTATGAAATTTTATTTGAAAAAAATTATAGGAAACTAAATATGAAACTAATTCTTCTTCAATTTCTTTATTGAACTTTCCAGTTCTGAAGTTATATTTTTATTTCATCAAACTGTTCAGGATTTTCAGACATATGTTTCTGAACAACTTTAGGAAATTCAGTTAAAAATACTTCCGATTTATTTCCATTGTCTGCAAACAGTGTTGGAATTCTTGCTACTCCGGTAGCTTTCAGAAGTAGTTCATGAGCTTCTTCCCTTGTGCTGTATTCTATTTTTATTTTATCATTCAGTTCAGCAAATTTTTCCAGAAAGGAAACGACTGCACGGCAGTCAGGACAGTAAATCTCAGCAACTGCAAGAATTTTTAATTTCTTTTGTTTATATTTTTTATTTTTTGCACTGATTCATCAGATAAAAATAATTTTATTTATTATTTTAAGCTGTCTTTCCTTATTCTCTGTATCTCCTTCAGAATTAAGGTATTTTTTTCGAATGTGGCCATTTTTAATCACTCCCTGTTTCTTTTTATATATTCAATTATAAAGCAAAATGAAAAAAAAATAAAGTAATTTATTTTTTTAACCTGAAATATGGTAAAATCTTTTGATAGACAGGAGGTATATTTAATGTATAAAGCGGTGGTAAGTGATCTGGATGGGACATTACTTAATGGAAGTCATGAAATAGATGACTTTACGAAGGAAACAGTCTCGGCAGTAATCAATAAAGGAATAAAATTCTATATAGCGACGGGAAGAAGCTATTCAGGGGCAAAAGCCATAATGGACAAGTTAGGTCTGAAAATACCTCTGATAACTTCCAATGGAGCAAGGATAATGGATGAAGAAGGGAAGGAAATATATATTAATAATCTGGAAAAGAAGTATTCTGATTCAATACTGGATATAGATTATAAGAAAAAGGGAGAAAGCATAGTTTTAAATGTTTATTCCGGAAATGACTGGTATGTAACGGAAGACAGAAGAGAATTTTATATGAAAATAAATCCTAAAAGAACTTTTTTTCCGGAAGTTACTACACTGGAAGACCTTAAAACAAAGGAATTTACTAAAATATTTTTCCTGGGAGAACATGATGAGCTGCTGGAGCTGGAAAAGGAAATAGAAGAGGTTACAAAAGGGGAAGTAAATATTGCCTTTGTACTGGAACACTGTCTGGAAATTTTCAGTAAGGAAAGTGACAAGGCAAATGCGGCAAAGTTTCTGCTTGAAAAGGATGGTCTGACATTGGAGGACAGTGTAGCCTTTGGAGATGGATGTAATGACTATGATCTCTTAAAAAAAGCGGGAAAAGGTTTTGTAATGGGGAATGCATTTTACAGGTTGAAGGAATCTCTTCCTGAAAATGAAACTGTCGAGTCAAATGCAGATAACGGAGTGGCAAAAAAATTAGTCGAATTGTTTTTATAAAAATGTAGAAAACGTTAAAATAAGTTAATTTATATAAAAATCTGAAAGGAGACAGAATTATGAAAAAAACAGCATTAGTTGTGGATGATACACCATATATAAGAGCGGATATAAAGGAAATACTGACAGAACAGGGATATGAAGTATATGAAGCAGGGGATGGTCTGGAGGCTATAGAAATGTATAAAAAAATTAAGCCTGTGATAGTGACGATGGATGTTAATATGCCAAGACTTCATGGAATAAAAGCGGCACAAGTAATAATGGATTATGATCCTGAAGCTAAAATTATGCTCTGCAGTACAATGATAACTTTTCAGAATTATGTAAGAATGGGGAAAGAAGCCGGAGTAAAGGGATTTTTATCAAAACCGTTTACTGAAGAGGAATTTATGGAAGAACTGGCAAAATTATTTGCTTAAAAGAAAATAGGAGGAATATATGTATAAGGCAGTAATAAGTGACCTGGACGGGACATTGCTGAATGATAGGAGTAAGATATCAGACTTTACAAGGGAAACAGTGAGGGAATTAATAGATAGAGGAGTAAAGTTCTATATAGCGACAGGAAGAAACTATGGACTTGCAAAAGCTGTAATGGATGAACTTGGAATAACAATACCGCTTATTTCTGCAAATGGTGCAAGGATAAATGATGAAAATGGGAAAGTTATATTCGAAGATTTACTTGGAAAGGAAGAAGCGGAGAAGATTCTGGAAGTAGATTACAGAAAATATGGAGGAAATATTTTTATGAACGTATTTTCAGGAGAAGACTGGCTTGTACCAATAGGAGCAACAGAGCATATATCTGAAGAAGAAAGAAAAGCTTTTCCTGCACTGCCTGAGGAGGTTGAGGAAGAGGAATTAAAGGGGCTGGATATACAGAAGATATTTTTTATAGGGGAACATGAAGCTCTAGTTGAACTTGAAAAGGAAATCATTGAAAAAACGGGAGGAAAAGTAACAATAGCCTTTGCAAATGAAACATGTGTGGAATTTTTTTCAGAAACTGCAAATAAGGCAAATGCGGCGAAATTTCTTCTGAAAAGGGATGGTATAGATATAAAGGATGCTGTCAGCTTCGGTGACGGTGAAAATGATTATGAAATGCTCATGATGGCTGGAAAAGGTTTTATAATGGGAAATGCCCTATACAGACTGAAGAATATGATGCCTGAAGATTTTGAAATAATAGGAACAAATAATGAAGATGGTGAAGCAAAAAAACTTGTAGAGATATTTTAAATATTTGCTTACTTTTGTTCTTTATAAGTAATATAAATTATATACTATAATAGTAAAAAAAGGTGTTAATATATATTCAAAAAGGAATTTTTTTATATCTTGACAAACAAGATAATACTTGGTAGAATTGTAATATAAATATTACAATTGGAGGGATAAAAAAATGCCTACACTATCATTGAGAATGGAAAAAAAGAAGATTTAGAATTTTTTTAAAAAGAATATTCCAATATAAATAATATTAATATGTCGTCTTTTGTTCGTAACTTAATTTTAGACAAAAATATATGATGAAATAACTGAAGAAGATGAAAAAAAGAATACTGAAAAAGATGGGAAAAATTCAAAAATCTGAAAAAAACTGCTTCTGCTGAAGAGGTCTTTAAGAGGTTAGAATTATAATGGAAAAGAAAGTTTTATGGAGTAAAGTTTACTGAGTCTGCAGAAAAAGATCTTAAAAAAATAAATAAATCAAATAAAAGCAATTGCAAAAACTTCTTAAAAAAATGGATTTCAGAAAAATTTAATAGGCACACAAAATCCAAAAACAAAGAGGAAAAAGCACTAACGGGAAATTTGAAAGGATTATGGAGATATAGAGTAGGCTCTTATAGAATTATAGCTGAAATAAAAAAATGATATTTTGTTAATATTAATTATAGAAATTTCAGATAGAAAAAGAAACTTATAAAGATAAAAAAAGAGAAAAAAACATATAAAGATGAAAAAAATAAAAATAAATATACAGGATAGAGAAAGATATATACAAATAAAAAAAGGACATATATCTTTTTTATTTGTATACTATAAACTTTTATTATATATTATAATTGAGTATTAAAATTCCAGTTTATATGGTAAATAATACATTGGTTTGTTCTGATTATCTTCAATTAGTTTATATTCATCGAAAAGTTTTGCACTTTTTGGAAGTTTTGCTTCCAGCTGTGAAGTCAGACTGATTTTTTCAAAAATAAATGAAGATAATAGTTTCAATGTTCTTTCAAAGTTCATTTCAGTGTAGATATTTTCTACGTGATAATCTTCTTCTAATTTAAGGTCTTTAGCCATTGCTTTTATTGTATCTTCAAGACCACCAATTTCATCAACAAGTTTAATATTTTTAGCCTCATCCCCTAGCCAGATTTTTCCCTGCGCATAATTTTCAAGTGTAGCATCATCTATTTTTCTGCTGGCAGTAACTCTTGATTTAAATTCCTTGTAAGTAGAAAGCATTGATTCAGAAATCTTAGCTTTACTTTCCTCAGTTAAAGGAGTAAACGGATTATACATATCAGAGTATTTTCCTTTAGAAATAGTATTTGCTGTAACTCCGTATTTATTCTGGGCATTGTAGAATTTTGGCATCATTGATACAACTCCTATTGAACCTGTAATTGTAGCATTGTCTGCAAAAATTTTCTTACCTGCCATTGAAATATAATAACCACCCGATGCGGCAGTTTCAGACATTGAAACATATATAGGAACATTGGCTTTTGATAAAGCCTGATATATTACTTCTGATGCAAGGGCAGATCCGCCAGGAGAATTTACCCTTAATACAATTCCCTTTAGATTTTCAGTTCCGAGGGCTTTTTCAAGCTTTTCAGAAATATTGTCAGGGGAAATAGATATAGTTCTGTCATTACCGGCTGAACTGTCTATAATTGATCCTTCAGCGTAAATTACTGCAATAGTGTCGTTACCTCTATTTTTATTTTCTATTTCGCTGCTATGATCGTGGTAATAATCATATATATCCACCATTTTTTCTTCTGTTATTCCAAGTCTATGCGTCAAATCCTGAAGTCCTTCAAGTTTATCCACAAGTTTTTTATCCCTTGCAACAAATGGAGTAAGGGAAGTGTTGTTACCATTTACTATATCGTTATCAAGAGTATTTTTATCAATTTTACGTGCTTTTGCAATATTATCAACAAATTTATCATATCTGTTGTCAAAAATTCTTGTCAGTTCGGCTTTCAATCCATCTGACATTTTATCTCCTACATAATTTTCCCCATAGGATTTATAATCTCCTATCCTTACAACTTCCATATTTACACCTAAATTATCCAGTAATTTCTTATAGTATAAATTTGTATAATTATAACCGGTTAATGAAACATTTGCAGAGGCTGATGGCGACATGATAATTTCATCGGCTACAGTTGCCAGAGGATAGTTTTTTTGTTATCAAGATAAGTTCCATAAGCATAAATCTTTTTCTTATTCTTTTTTTAAGTTCTGCAAATTTTTTTGTTAAGCTCTTCAACTTTGGCAGAAGAAAGATCCACCTGATCTAAAGCAATTACCACACCTTTTATATCTTTATTTTCTTTGATACTGTCAAGACTGTTTAATATATCTGTGAAAGAAATATTATATTTTTTTCAGAACCTGCAAATAATCCGGTTCTTATTATTTTATCTTCAGTTATTTCTGAAGCATTAAAAAAATTACATAGTCATAATTTTTTTAGGTTTATGGCTGTCCTTGCTTTTTAAAATGTAAAAGTAAGTCACCATAGAAGTAATAAAAAATGAAAAAAACTAAAAAAATAGTAAAGACAATTTTAGAAAAAAAGAATATACTTCTTTTTAGTGTGAACATAAAAAAATCGTTTTATATAATCAAAAAAATTTTCATATTTTCCTCCTTCAGTTAATATGCTGAATTATAACATTTTAAAGGATAAATAGCAAATAAATAAAAAAAAGCAAAAAAAAGCAAAAAAAAGTGTTGACATAATTTCTGAATTATGATAATATAGTTCTTGTCTGTGAGAGAAAAAGACAGATAAGAAAAAATGTGCACCCTTCGTCTAGTGGTTAGGACATCGGGTTTTCATCCCGGCAACAGGGGTTCGATCCCCCTAGGGTGTACCAAAATTTAATAATAGCAATATAAGTTGGATAATGAGACGGTCGCATAGCTCAGTTGGGAGAGCACCTGCCTTACAAGCAGGGGGTCATTGGTTCGAGCCCAATTGTGACCACCATTGATTTGGAGGTGTAGCTCAGTTGGTTAGAGTGCTTGCCTGTCACGCAAGATGTCGCGAGTTCGAGTCTCGTCACTTCCGCCATTAATTCGACTTGCCTGTAAAGGTGAATATTGTGCCGCTTTAGCTCATCTGGTAGAGCAGCTGACTTGTAATCAGCAGGTGGTTGGTTCGAGTCCGACAAGCGGCACCACTCAAAAGAATGTGGTGAGGTTCCCGAGCGGCCAAAGGGAGCAGACTGTAAATCTGCCGGCTCAGCCTTCGAAGGTTCGAATCCTTCCCTCACCACCATTTTTTATTAATAAGAAAAAATAAATGTGATAATAAAATTTCTTTATAATTCATAGGAGGAATTACAATATGGTTAGAAAGTTAAAGGGAGCTAGTACTTCTAAAGGGGGAAATCAACAAGATATAATCAGACAAGCTCAGGCTATGCAGCAGGAAATGCTGAAAATACAGGATGGATTGAAGGACAAATTTGTTGAAACTTCAGTTGCCGGTGGAGGAATAACTGTTAAAGCTAATGGACAGAAACAGCTGGTTGACCTGTCAATTTCAATGGATGTATTAAAAGATGCAGTTGAAGAAGGAGATACTTCAATAGTTTCAGATTTAATAATAAACGCAGTAAATGAAATTTTAGAAAAAGCTGAAGAAATGGCTGAAAAAGAAATGGAAGTAGTAACTGGTGGAGTAAGTATCCCAGGATTATTCTAAGATTAATTAAAAAAATATAAAGTATAAAAACCAGATTTTTTTCTGGTTTTTCTATCTATAATATTTGTATATAAAAATGTTGTAATAAAAAGGGTAGTTTTAAAAAAATTATTTGGAAGTTTAGTGAAAGGAAAAATAGAAAAAAATGAATAAATACACCTTGAGGGAAAAAATAGAAAAGAATTTGGAGATTCTTAACAATGGTCTTGTTGGGAAAGAAAAAGTTATGAAACTGGGTCTTCTCAGTATACTTTCAGGAGAAAATATGATTCTTGTAGGACCTCCTGGAACAGCCAAAAGTGAAATTTCAAGAAGGCTGAGGGAAATACTCGCTGACACTGACAGTGAAACTTATTTTGAATATCTCTTTACAAAGTTCACTACACCTGAAGAGATATTTGGACCTTTATCAATAAAACAGCTCCAGAATGATAAATTTGAAAGGAACACTGAAGGGTATATGCCTTCCAGCAGAATTGTTTTTTTAGATGAGATTTTTAAGGCAAATTCCTCTATACTTAATACACTTCTTACAATATTAAATGAAAGGGTTTTCCATAATGGTCTAAAAAGGGAAAAAACACCTCTAATTTCGCTTATAGGGGCATCTAACGAACTTCCATTCGAAAATGATGAACTGACAGCCTTATACGACAGATTTTTAATAAGGGCGGTAGTTGGTTATGTAAGTGATGACGAGATAGAAGAACTTCTGGATATAAAAGAAACAGATATGGAAATACCTGCTGAAATAAAATTTACAGAGTCTGATTTAAATGAAATAAAAAATGAATCAGAAAAAGTAAGAGTTACTTCCGGGATAAAAAGAACAATTATGCAGATAAGGCAGGAGTATAATAAAATTTTTGCTGAAGATAATCATGAAATAATTTCTGACAGGAAGCTTGTGAAGATGGTAAAACTACTTAAAATCTCTGCATATTTAAATGGAAGGGATAAGGTGGATTTTTCAGATTTAATGCTTCTGACAAACTGTCTTTGGAATAATCCTGAAAATATTGAAAAGGTTACAAAGCTTGTTTTAGAAGCGGTAAAAAGAAATATTGCAAAGGATGAGGAGTAATCTGGAAGTTAATCTGGATTGGAAAGATTGGAAGCTGGTAAGATAAGAGGACAGACCGGGAAAATGCGGAGACATAAAGTAAAGGTATAAAATATAGAAAGAGTTGAAAAAATACAGCAAGAGTCAAAAGAAAGGAGAGATACAGACAGAGAAAAAGTTTTAGACTGTCTGTAAAAAGATACATGACAATAGATGAAATAAAAGGTGTTACTGAAGAGGAAATAAATCTTGAAATATTAGGAATACTGAATGAAGAAAAGGAAATAAACCTTCTTGAAATGACGAGGGAATGTGAAAAGGCTGACAGGAAGCAGTTTATGAACTTTGTTTTTAAAGAACTGATAGATATGGAAGATAATGATATTGACAGAAATATAGAAGATTTCTATCGTGACAGGAAACTGAAGATTATTTACATGGACAGACTTTATATCCAGTCAAATATTATAATATTATTTAATACAAAGGATTCAGGGCTTTTCTTTGCAAATGAATTCTGGGCATATAACAACAAAGGAGTGAACAAGAGGGATCTGACAATTGAGACAGTTCAGAAGATAGTGAGAAAAATGTCAGAAATAATTTTAAAGGAAAAAAATACAAGGAAAAGAAATTGAAAAATTTTCTGGAAAAACAATAGAACAGGCTCAGAAGAAAGAATAATGAATGAGCTTCTGCTGAAGCAGATTAATGATAATATATGGCTGTAAAAAGAGAAAGGAAATAGAACATTGAAAATAGAAGTTTCATTGACATCGCATCTTGTAAAGCCAATAAAATACTATATAAACAGTATCTACAGAAAAAAGGTTGTTCCTAAGGAAGGAAGCATAATATACAGTGATTTTAGTTCTGCTGGAGTTTATATTGGTGATGACAGGATAGTGACTATAAATGAAAATGGATTGTCAGCTGAAGATGATGAAGTGAAATGCATGACAATGGAGGAATTTATAAAAAATTCCCATTTTCCCGAAAGTCTGTATATTTCATCAAATGAAGAAGGGGCAATTGAAAATAGAAAGGTTGCAGAAGCCGCAGAAAGATATATTGGAGAAAAGAATAAATATAGGCTTGTATTTAAAGATAGTGCCAGTTTTGTAAAGAAATGCCTGGATTATTCGGAAGAGAATTTTTTTGGGCAGTCAGAGGATATTACTGAAAGTAACATGAGTGAAATAGGACTTTTAAAGCAGAAGGCAAAAAATAAGGTGGGTGCTGTAAAATGGTTTTTACAGGATTTAAGGGATTATAATTTTGCATATGATGAAATATCTGATGAAACGGTACATGAGAAGAATTTTTCCATAAATGAAGTTTCAGACAGTGAAAAGGAAGAATTTAGAAAGCTGAATGTAGGAAAGATTATAAAAAATTATGAGGAAGTTCCGCTGAATGATGATATAATGAAGCATCTTAACAGGGAATACAGGGAAATGCTGGATTTTTTCAGGGAAATAAATAGCGAGAAAATACCTGATCCTGTCATAAAAATTGTAATAAAAATTATTAAAGTGCTTGAAGAGATAATAGTTGGATATGAGCAGAATGAAAATTCAGTAAAAGGTCTTGGAGGAGATTTTACTTTTAAGCAGCTTAAGGAAATGGGAGATGAGTTTAGGCATCTTGTACAGGAAATGAATAGAAACAGGCATATAAGGGATGTACTGAAAAGGCTTGGAAAAGGAAAAATATCTGTTGAAAAGAAGGATAAAAGTAAAGTTGCAAAAATAAAAAAGGATGAGCTGTTCGGAATAAATAAAAGTGGAAATATATCAAGAATGCTGCCTTCAGAACTTCTAAACCTTGAGGATGAGAATCTGAAGTATCTTTTTTATGCAAAATATCTTGAAAACAGTCTTTTAACCTATGAAATTAAGGGGAAAGACGAAGTTGAAAAAAATGAGGTGGAAGAAAAAATAAGTAATAAAGGCCCGATTGTAGTATGTCTTGATACTTCAGGAAGTATGAAGGGAACCCCTCTTTTAAGGGCAAAAGCACTGGTGCTTTCAATTATAAAAATATTAAGGGATGAAAATAGGGAATTATATGTTATACTATTTGGAGCGAAGGTCAGTTTCAGGAAATTTCACTGGAGGGTGAAGAAGATATTACTAAGGCGGTAAAATTTCTTAAAAAGAGCTATGAAGGAGGAACTGATTTTGAGACTCCTCTAAGACGGGGAATAGAAATAATTTCTGAAAAAGAAATTTATAAGAAGGCTGACATATTGATGGTAACAGATGGTTCCTGCCGTATATCCTATCAGTTTAAAAGAATATTGAAGGAAGAGAAGGAAAGACTGGATTTTAAAATATATACTGTTATATGTGAAGCTGACAGGGTGGAAAAGGACTTCAGTGACGGAGTCATAGTTATTTAACTTACAAAAAGAGGAAAGGAAGGAAAATGGAGAGAAAAAATATAAATAAAATGATATTTTTAATGTTTTTATGTATTATTGTATATAATTTGGCACATCCGGCAACTCCAGGGCTTATAGAACTGAGGAACTGGAAAAAAAGTATTTCGGGAGAATTTCTGGCGGTAATGAGTACGGCAATGTTTATTTCATCACCGTATTTAGGGGCATTGGCTGATAATATAGGAATGAAAAGGATATTTGTCTTTATGCCACTTATGTATGGAACGGCACAGGTATTTTTTGGATTTGTAAACTATTTACCGGTAATTTTTCTGGCAAGGGCTTTTTCAGGATTTGCTTCAGGTGGTACATATGCAGTAGCTTTTGGATATGTGAGCCATCTGTCATCGAAAGAAACGAAAAGTAAGAATATAGCAAAAGTCAGTTCGGCTGCAGTAATTGGAGGGGCGATAGGTCAGAAAATAGGAGGAATGGTCGCAAAAATAGATACAAGATATCCTTTTGGACTGCAATTTATATGTGGATGTACAGTTTCGCTGCTTATATTTTTAATTTTAAAGGAAATTAAGGATAAAAAGGATAATGAAGGGGAATCAAAGGAAAAGAAAAATCTTAATCCTTTTGCAACATTCAGATATATATTTGAACTTGATAACTATTCAAAAATTTTTTTCTGTTTTATAATATTCCTATCAAGTATTGGAATATATTCGTATGCAAGTGCCCTGAACTATTTTCTGAAATTTCAGATTAAGGTAACTTCAGATACAATTGGAACATTTGTCATGTTTTCTTCGCTTCTTGCATTTTTGGGAACGAGTGTCATTTTAGTAAGACTTATTACAAAATATGACGAAAAATTGATACATAGAATTATGATTTTCATTGGGATTATACTGATGTCAATTATATTGTACAGACTTAATCTTGGAACAGTTTCATATGTACTGATGGCAGTGTATACAATGACTTACGAAATAGTCAGATCTCTTGGAAACAGTATTATTGCACATAGATATAAAAATGAACAGGGGAAAATACTGGGAGTAGCTTCTGCCGTAGGATTTTTAGGAAATGCAATAGGTTCGCTGCTGTCAGGATATCTGCTTAATGCAAATTCACGACTGCCTTTTATAGTAAATATTTCCATAATGTCTGTTGTACTTGTCTTCTTACTTGTTCAGGGAGTAACAGCAAAAAAATAGTTGTAGATGTGGTAACAGTTTTTTTAAGAGTATATTTAGATTGATTAAATAAAAAACTCCCAAAAAGTCTTTTGTTTTAGAATTTGGGAGTTTTTATTAAATTTTTCTATGAACCGCTTTCTATTTTTTTGTTAATTTAACTTCATTATTCTCTTTTTTTCAATTTTATAAAAAGCTGTTTGCTTCCAATCCTTCTTTTAAATATTCCAGAATATTTTTTTGAAAAAAATTCTCATCAAAAATCTTTTTACATAAAGATAATCATAGTTTTTTTAAAGTTTCAAATAAATTTTCATTATCAGTATAATAAAAAGTCCTGTATTTTTTTAGAGGAGTAGCTTCGTATTTAAATATCCAGTAATAGTATCCTTCATCCTTGTTCATATTTGAAACAAAAATAAATTTTGTTATTATAATTTTTTTCTTTATTTCTTCTGGTATTGATTTTTATTTCCTGTCTTTCTTTTTTTAACTTTTTTTAATGTATTTAATTTTTCTTTATTGTTAGTTTTGTAAGACGATTATTTAGGAAAAAAATAGAAGCAGGAATAACACTATTAGAATTTTTTTCTGTATTTCAAAAATTTTTTTCATTATTAGCAAGCAATATTATATTTAAGATGATTAAAAAAATATTATAATAGTTGACAAATACCTGTTAAATGAAGCTAAATTTACAGCTTCTTCCGGTGAAAAATATAAAGATATACATAATTAATAATGAAATTGGATAAATTATAATAATCAAGATATTAAAAAAATTAATATCTTCAAATTTTTTTATTATCTTTTTTTCTTTAAATAGATAAATGTCAAGATTCCAATTGTTAAGATTAAAAAAATATTATATACGGAAAAGAAACCAATTTGTGTTCTTGCTAATGATTTAAAAAAATTATTTATAGTTTGATATTGATAATCTAATCCTTTTCCATTTAAAAATATTTAATATATTTCCAAATGTTATTTTTTTCAGTTTTCCATATTATGTCAGCATTTGTTTTTATGAATGTAATGTCCCCAAGATTTTTTTCCTATGAAAAAAAGAAATCAAAAATACTTGTTATTATTTGTAAATTAAATTTATAATTTTTTTCATAAGAACTAAATCTAGAAAGATATAAATCAAACAAAATACTATTATTGCACTTCCTGTTGATTTTATCAGAACTAAAAAAATAAAGTAGCAAGTAACACATCTATAAATACAAATTTTTTTATCAATTTTTTTGAACTTTTGCGTACTCATAATAAGCTAATAAGTAAACTCCCATTATTGCAAGTATTACATCTACATATAAACTGAGATATATTTCAGAATTAAATATCGCAGGAATTAGAAATAATATTGGATATAAAAATTCTTTTTTTGTTTTATTGTTTAATTGTGTCATATTAGTTATAGCTAATAATACTATTGATATAAAAATAATTTGTTACAAATTGGCTGTTGTATTCCAAATTTATATTTTTTTAAATAAAAATATTTTCAACAAAAATTATAAAAAAATACTGAATTATTGCTGTAGCAGGGGGATACGTTTTAAAAAATTGTAGAATTTTTCGTTGTTTGATAATTCATTAAATAGAAACATGTTTTTAACTGTCAAAAATCCAATGGCTGAAGTCATCCCAAATTTTAGATTTAAAAACCAATAAGTAATAATGCCATTAAAAATATATAAAACTATTAAAATTTGAAATTCTTTTCAAAAATACTAAGCCAGTTCATTTTTTTGCTTTTAAACATATTATAAACCAAATATACTGATGCTCCAATTGATAATAAAATTATAAGCATATTTCCATAAATAAAATTTGAAAATATTAATCCACTAAAAATACAATACCATCATTATAAAAAAAGAAAACTGTAGGTGCAACAATTTCCACTTTTTCTTTTTGAAATTTTTCCCATACAAAAAAATACTAAACTTAAAAAAATTAATAAAAAAATATCATTTCTCTCCTTTTTAAATACCCATTCTCGTTGAATATAGTAATTTACAGCAAAAAAATTACCAAGTCAATTACTATTTTTTTAAAAAAATATTATATTTTTTTATTAACAAATATCCTATGTAAAAAAATTTTTACTGAATATCCTGAGATAAACATCTGTATTATTACTAAAAATATAATATTTTATTAAACTTTTTTTGTTAAATGATTTAAAAAAACTTTATTTTTTTATTTAATGAATAATTTACTATTGAAGAAAGTATTCGTGCAAATACAGTTGCATTTATAATTGTAAATTTAAAAGATTTAAAAAAATTCCAAATAATGAGATGTCTAATATAAAAAGACAATAATGAGGCGGCAATATATTTAAAAAAATAGTAGATATATTGTAATGGAATCACGAATCGGATTAAAATGTGATGATTCATTATTTTTTTTATAAACAGTATTTATTGGAACTTCTTTAAATTTATATCCTAAATTTTTTTATTATCAATTAACATATTTGTTTCATATTCAAATCTTTCACCTTTAACTGTTAAAAAAATCTTTTACCTGTTCTTTACTAAAAGCTCTAAGACCAGTTTGAGTATCAGATATTTTTTTAATCCTAATAGATATTTGAAAACTAAACTTGTTGCTATATTACCTACTTTACTTCTAAAAAGGTATCTTATTTTTTTTCTTTAAGATTTTTTTAGAAGTCATAAAAATTTCTTGTCCCTAAAATTAGTGTATTCTGATTTTCATTTGAACATTTTAAACACAAAATTATGTCTTCTATCAGATGCTGACCATCAGAATCAGCAGTAACTACACTTTTTAAATTTTTTTGCTTCATTTAATATGTAGTTAAATGCTGTTTTTAAAAGCACGCCCTTTTCCTAAATTTACAGAGTGTTGTAAAAACCGTTATATCTTTATTCTTGATTTCTTCAAATAAATTATTAAAAATTTTTTTGGAACTTCCGTCATTAACAATAACTATACTCATATTGATTTTTTTCTTGAGCAATTTTATTTTTTTAAATTCTTCCAATAAATTCAAAAAAATTCTCATCTGGATCTAAACTAGGAATTACTAGTACATTTTTCCTCCATTCATACTCCTTTCTTTTTTTATTAATAGTTATAAAATTTTTATATATAAATTTATTTTCATTTTCTATAAATTATTTTTTTTGCTTATAAGAAATTTAAATTGAGTATATTATACTATTATTTTATGAATTTTTACAAATATGAGTTTTTAGAAGTTTTAAATATAAATAATTTATAATATAAAAAAATGATGTTTTGAATTAGTTTCTCAACATCATTTTTTTATTTTCTATCTACCTGGAACAAATACATCTAATATTTGTTTAGAGAAATTTTTTTAGTCTTTTTATATCTTATATTTGAAGTTATTATCATTTTTATAAATAAAATTATATTTAAAAAAATATACTGTTGAAAAAAATAATTGTATTTCATCTACTTCATTTACTGTAAAAAGCATTATTATAAAAAAAGAAGTTAATAATTAAAAAAATATAATTTGATATCGTAGCTTTACTGCTCCATCTAAAAATCTTTTTCTAATAGGATATTTACAAAAATCAAATAGTGAAATAAAAAAATAGTGGAAATTTTTAAAAAAACTCCCATGAATTATCAACTGATCTGACTAAAAAAATTTAGAAACTAGTATAAGTAAAAAAATCCTGTCCATAAAAAAAGATAATAATTCGGTACTTATTTCTGAAAAAAATAATTAACTTTTTTTGATTCTATATTAAAAAAATATGACTTAATTCATTAATAAATTTAAAAATCTTTTTCTTATTTCACATTTTATGAATTTAATAATTCTAAAAAAAGAATTCCTGTTTTCTTTTTTTGCTATTTTTTTGAAATAACATGATATTTATTCCGAAAAGCTTAAAAACTGTAATATTTAAATAGTCTTCAATAAATTTTATGTATCCATTTTCAACTTCTTTTTTTATTATTACTTTTTAAGTTTATCTTTTATTTTTATTTAAATTTTTCAGTTTGAATATTTTCCGGAAGTTCTTCAAGTATATCTGTTATTTTTTTCCAGATTACCCAGATTATAGTTCAGAAATATCTGTTCAAGCTCTGTTATTTTAATATTTTTTTATTAAGTACATTATATTCTCTTAAAATTTCTAAAAATTTCTTCTTTTTCAGATTTCTCAAATATATTAAAAATTTTTTTAAAAAAAGTTTTTGATATTTTTTTCCAACGGACGAATTTTTATTTCTAATAATTAATTCAAGGTTTTTTTATCCAATTAAATATTTTTTTTCTTTTTTTGGATTATCTGAATAAAAAAATATTCCGAAAAAAATAGTTCTCTTTTTCTTCTTCTTTATCTTTTTTTCATTATAGCTATAATAGTTATTATTATTATTATTATTATTATAAGGATCAAACATAAAATTAAATTTTCTATCATTAAAGCTCCAACCCTTATATTCTAGGGCAACAACATATGCTTCATTAATTTTTTTGGAAATATTTCTTCGTATTTTTTTCTGGATGATTTTTTTATGATACCATTTTTAGTAGTTCAGAGTATGCTTTTTTTATTTTTTTTGTTTATCGTTTGTTGGCTTTATATTCAATATTTTAAATGCCTCAATAAAAATTATTATTTGATTTTTCCAAATAATTCTATATATTCAAGAATATTCATATCATCAAACATAGTTTTATATTTTTTTTTCTTTGCTGTAAGTACTTTCCTTATTATGATTTTCCTGAAATGTTTGAGAATTTTCATTAAATTCACTATCATTTTTCAAAAAAATATCTTCAAAAATATTTATCTTTTGTTTCTTCAATATTTTCAAAAATTATTGTAATCATTTTTTTATTTTCAGTTCTATATCTACTGGAATAGTTTTTCAGCATACTCCAGAGTCTTTTTTTATAAAGCTTCATTAATTTGAATAAATAAATCAGGAAATTCTTCAGGATGATATTTTTTTCAGAATTCTGGAATATCTGACTTTTATGGTCTTCTTATTTGTTGTCAAATCTATTTCCAATATTTTAAAAAGCTTCATTCAAATTCAAATTTATCACTCCTTATATATTAAACTTATCCTTTTTAGTCAAAAATTCTTTTTGCTCTATATATTTTTATTCTTATTTTATATTCCATTATCATTTTTATTATAATATTTATCAAGTATTTTTTTATGTCTACTTCCTTCTCGTTAAATTTCCTTTGTTTTTAAATAAAAACGGCATAAGCAGTCTGAAACCTTTTAAAAATTCCTGCGTTAAATCTTCAAGTGTTTTAAATTTACTGATTTCTTCCACATCATATTTAACCAGAACTTTTCTTATGAGTCCATTTTCCATATCTCTAAGGAGTATTTCCCTGTTTGTACTGTTTCCTTCTATTCTTTGGAGCTTACAGTCATCTTTACTGTTTTTATACTGAACAAAGTAATATAAAGGTGGCTCAATCGCCAAATCTAACACTTTATTCTGCCTTTCAAGGGTATTTTTTCCAATTTTTCTTTCTATGAAGCCGATCTCAAGTGAGATACCAACTTTCTTAGTTCTCTCATTTTTAAAAACTCTAAGCGCAAATTCAGGTTCTTCCACACTTTCGTCTTCCCTTTTGAAAAATACCCACAGAAAAGGTCTTGCAATCTGTGCTTGATTCATCCAGCTGCTGACTTTCTGCACATGAAAATTATCCAGTTTTTCTTCCAGAGATTTGGCAATCTGTGTGAAAATTTTTCTTGCTTCCTGTCCATTTTCACGGAAAAGCTCCATATCTTCTTTCAGGTCTCCTGCCTTTTCAGGTTTTATATATTTCTTTTCAGCATAATCTGTGTATCTGATAAGTGGTGTATAATCAAATTTCTTATTCATTTTATTTATCCTTTTTCAATTTTATTTTTTTAGATTATAGCATATTTTTTTGAACATTTTATTTCTTTAATTTTTTTATAATATTTAGTATAAAAATAAATATTCATATGTAAAAAAACTATCTAAATATGGCTTAAAGATATCTTAATCCATAAATTAGATAGTTTTCAATTAGATATGTTAGATAAATTTTTAAGAAAAACAGCTTAAGAAAAGTGCTGCAGATTTTTAAACTTCAAATAGCTTATTTATTTCATTAACAGTAAATTCAACATTTCCTGAAGAAGTTAGCTCAACAATATTCGTTCCTATAATGACTCCGTCGACATATTGTCTCATTTTTTTTACATCTTCATTATTTCTTATTCCAAATCCTAAAGAAACAGGAAGTTCAGAAACATTTTTAATTTCTGAGATGAAATTTTTTAGTCTTTCCAAGTCGACCTGCTTTGTACCTGTAACTCCTAGAGAACCGATTGCATATATGAAACCATCTCCCAGTGATGCAATTTTTGAAATTCGTTCTTCAGAAGTAACACTTACAAGAGGAATAAATGATATATTATTCTTTTTCAGTTTTTTTGAGATTTCATGTGCTTCTTCAAAAGGAAGATCAGGAATAATAATTCCTTTAATACCTGATTTTACGCATTTTTCAATAAAATTATCAATTCCATAAGCAAAAACAAGGTTGTAGTATATTAGAAAAACTAGAGGTTTTGTAATTTTATCCTTTACTGAAGTCAAAAGTTCAAAAACAGTATCAGTAGTAATTCCTGTTTCCGAGGCTATAAATGAAGCATTTGAAATAAGTTTTCCATCAGCAAGCGGGTCAGAATAGGGAATTCCTATTTCCAGAATATCTATTGAAGTTTTGTCCAGATTAAGTAAAAACTCCTTAGTAAAATCAATGCCAGGATAACCGGCTACAATATAGCCTATATTAACTTTTTCCTTTTCTTTAAATACATCAGAAACATTTTTATTCATTTACATTTTCTCCCTTTAGTATGGAAAATACAGTATGCATATCCTTGTCTCCTCTTCCTGAAACGTTTACGATTATAGTTTCGCTTCTGTCTTTTGACAGTGTAGGACACAGTTTTTCAAGGTATGCAAGTGCATGGGCACTTTCAATGGCAGGAATAATTCCTTCCTTTCTTGTAGTAAGAATAAGTGCATCCAGAGCTTCCTTATCGGTAGCAGGGGCATAGGAAACTCTTCCTGTTTCACATAGGTAAGCATGTTCAGGTCCAACACCAGGATAATCAAGTCCTGCAGAAATGGAATAAACAGGACTCACTTCACCATTTTCGTCTTGCAGTACATATGTATTCATCCCATGGATAATCCCTTCTTTACCTAAAGTCAGGGTAGCTGCATGCATATCTGTGTCAATACCGTGACCAGCTGCTTCTATTCCGTAAAGTTTTGTAGTTTCATCATCAAGAAATCCTGAAAAAATTCCTATGGCATTACTTCCTCCGCCAACACAGGCAATAACATGGTCAGCATGTTTTCCAAGACTTTCTATCTGCTGTTTTGCTTCAGTTCCAATAACAGATTGAAAATCTCTTACCATTTTAGGATAAGGATGAGGGACTACTGCAGAACCTAAAACATAGAAAACATTTTCTATTTCTTTAATCCATGCCTGTATAGCCGCATCTACAGCTTCATTAAGAGTTTTCAATCCGTCTTCAACTGAAACAACCCTTGCTCCAAGAAGTTCCATACGGAATACGTTAAGTTTCTGTCTTTCTATGTCTACAGCTCCCATATATATATCACATTCGAGTCCCATAAGTGCGTCGGCAGTAGCGGTGGCAACACCATGCTGTCCTGCACCTGTTTCAGCTATGATTTTCTTTTTTCCCATTCTTTTTGCAAGCAGTACCTGTCCAAGAGCATTATTTATTTTGTGAGCTCCAGTATGGTTTAAATCTTCCCTTTTCAAGTAAATGTCATGCCCATAGTGGTCACTTAAATTTTTTGCATAAAATAATGGAGTTTCACGCCCTACATAATTTTTAAGCAGATATTTAAGTTCTTCCTGAAATTCCTTGTCATTTTTTACTTTTTCATATTCCTCTTCAAGTTCCCTTAGAGCAGGTATTGCATTTTCAGGGACATACTGTCCTCCAAATTTTCCAAAATAAGCCTTTTCATTAAAATTATTGTTTTCCATTTTTGATCCTCCTAATATTTGATTTAGTAAAAAAGAAAGTCCTCCGTAAATAGAGGACTTATAAATAAAGAAAAAGCATCACATTTATACACCGATGCCTTTGCTTATATTTATTATAACAGATAGACTATATAAAATCCTAAATTGCCGGTGAAATATTATTAAACTGTATTTAATATGTTCCACCATAACCAATTTAGTCTTTTTCATTTTAATCTCTCCAATCTTTTTTTAATTTATTTTATGAAATAAGTATACAACGAAACTATATATTTGTAAAATATTATTTTTTTAAATATCAGATATATATATTGTGAATGATTACGAATTATCGATTGTTTTTAAAATTGACTTCTTTCAAGGCATATGATATAAAAAGGTAAGAACAAAATTAAAAATCAGGAGGAAATAACATGGAAGAAAAATTAGACTTGGAAATGATTGCAATGACACTTATAGGACGTGCAGGAGAAAGTAAGAGTCTTGCATATCAGGCACTTGCTGCGGCAAAGGAAGGTAAATTTGAAGAAGCTGAAGAATTTATGAAAAAAGCAAGCGATGAAATGATAAAGGCACATGAAATACAGACTGACTTAATAGTAAAGGAAGCAGGTGGAGAAAAAATAGATGTAGGTCTTATAATGGTTCATTCTCAGGATCACCTGATGGGAGCAATTTTATTTAAGGATCTTGTAAGGGAATTTATAGACCTTTATAAAAAGCTGAATGAGAAAAAATAAGGGAGGATTTTCTTGTTATGGTTCTGCATAAAAAAAAGCTATTGGAATACATTATAATAGCTGGATTTATTGGTTTACAGGGATCCTGTGGCGGAAATCCTAAAAATGGGAATTCAGAAACTTCTAAATCAGATAATACTAAAAGTGTGAACAGCGTGACAGGGAAAACTGGAAATAATTCTAAAACGGTAAATTCAACACAGACTGTAAATCCCGATGGAATGACAATAGAAACAAGATACAATGTTCCTGCAGGCTATAAAAGGGTTGCCATTGAAAAAGGAAGCTTTGGATATTTCCTGAGAAATCAGAAACTTAAGCCCTACGGAGAAAAGGCACTGTACTATAACGGACAGGCAAAAAGAAGTGAAGGAATATATGACAGTGTAATTGATGTGGAAATAGGCGACAGAGATTTGCATCAGTGTGCAGATGCCATAATGCTCATAAGGGCAGAATATTTTTATCAGAAGAAGGAGTATGATAAAATTAATTTTAACTTTGTTTCGGGATTTAATGCCCAGTACAGTAAATGGATGCAGGGATACAGAATAAATCCAAATGGGAAAGGCTCCTACTATAAGAAGGCTTCCCCATCAAATACTTATAAGGATTTCAGAAGTTTCATGAATATTGTATTTGGATACGCGGGAACATTGTCCATGGAAAAGGAAATGAAACCGCAGTCTCTGGAAAACATGAAAATAGGGGATGTATTCATTATGGGAGGAAGTCCCGGACATGCTGTAATTATTGTAGATATGGCTGAAAACGACAAAGGGGAAAAGATATTCATGCTTGCCCAGTCATATATGCCAGCACAGCAGACACAGATTCTGATTAATCCTGCAGATAGAAATATGGGAGTATGGTATTCCCTGAAGGGAAAAACTGTACTTGAAACTCCTGAATGGAGATTTCCGTTAGAAAAATTAAGAAAATTTTGAGGTGAAACTTTGAAAATAGCAGTAATGGCAGGCACTCCCATAGATACAAATATGGGAGCTGTTCTTCTTGAAAAAAATGGGTTTTCTGAAGATGAAATAATAAAAATACCAGTATCTGAAAATCCTGTAAAACAGACAATATTTCAGACTTCAGAAACAGAGTACAAGGAAAAAATAATAAACAGTCACATAGATAACATAAAAAATGAAGATTGCAATGTACTTTTTGTATACTGCAATTCATTAAGTGGAGCAGTGGATTTTGAAAAACTGGGAAAGAAAAATAATATAAAAATAGTCACTCCAATGCAGATTTATAGGGAAATAGCAAGTAAATATGAAAAGATAGCTGTATTTGTCGCAAATGCACAAGGTCTTGCTGGGATAGAAAATGCCATGTTTAAAGGTAATAGCGAAATTAACATTACAGGTATGACGTTTCTTGAAATAGTGAAGGAAATAGAAAAGGGCACTTTGCCTGAGGTAATTGCAGAGAAATTTCATTTTGACAAACTTACAGAATATCTTAAGAACTTAGGGAATGAAGCGATTCTTCTTGGATGTACGCATTTTCCCTATATTGAAAATGAAATTAGGAAAAGATCTGATATGGAAGTGATAAATCCTTCGCAGGAAATGTTGGAAAAAATAAAGTAGAAGTCACAAAACGAAAGGACTTATCAGACAGCAGTCAGAATATCAGGAGTTTGTAACGGTTGACATATTATTAATATGAGGAGGAAACGGTATGGGATTCAGAAAGGATTTTCTATGGGGTGGAGCTACAGCCGCTAATCAGCTGGAAGGAGCATATAATGAAGATGGAAGAGGCCTTGCAAATGTTGATTTATCTCCAGTGGGAGAAGCAAGGATATCAGTAATTACAGGTGAAAGAAAAATGCTTGATTTTGAAGATGGATATTTTTATCCGGCAAAGGGAGCGATAGACTTTTATCACAGATATAAGGAAGATATTGCACTGTTTGCAGAAATGGGCTTTAAAACCTATAGAATGTCCATCGCATGGACAAGGATATTTCCTAAAGGAGATGAAGAAACACCAAATGAAAAAGGTTTGCAGTTTTATGAAAATGTCTTTAAGGAATGCCGTAAATACGGAATAGAGCCTCTGGTAACAATAACTCACTTTGATTTTCCGATACATCTCATAAAGGAATACGGTGGCTGGAGAAACCGTAAAATAATTGATTTTTATAAGAAGTTATGTGAAGTGATATTCACAAGATATAAAGGTCTTGTAAAATACTGGCTCACATTCAATGAAATAAATATCCTTCTGCATGCTCCGTTTATGGGTGCCGGAATTGTTTTTGAAGAAGGTGAGGACAGAAAGCAGGTTTTATATACTGCAGCACATAATGAACTTGTGGCAAGTGCATGGGCTACAAAAATCGCTCACGAAATTGATCCTGAAAATAAAATAGGGTGTATGCTTGCGGCAGGAAAATTCTATCCTCTCGCTGCAAAGCCGGAAGATGTATGGACTGCGTTGGAAAAGGACAGGGAAAATTATTTTTTCATTGATGTACAGGTAAGGGGATATTATCCATCCTATGCCCTTAAATTTCTTGAAAGAAATAACCTGAAAATAGATATAACAGAAGAAGATAAAAAAATATTAAAAGAAAATACAGTAGATTTTGTAAGTTTTTCATACTATACAACACGTTGTATTTCTGCCGAAGCTGATAAACTTGGAGAAGGAAATCTTCTGGAATCAATGAGAAATCCATATATTGAAGTGACTGACTGGGGCTGGGGACTGGATCCACTAGGTTTTAGGACTACAATAAATGAAATCTATGACAGATACCAGAAACCTCTGTTTGTTGTGGAAAATGGCCTTGGAGCAGTTGATATACCTGATGAAAATGGATATGTTGAAGATGACTACAGGATAGATTACCTGAGGGCACATATAAAGGCAATGAGGGATGCAGTTGTCCTTGATGGGGTAGATTTACTCGGATATACAACATGGGGGCCTATCGACCTTGTAAGTGCAGGAACAGGTGAAATGAAAAAACGTTACGGATTTATTTATGTGGACAGGGATAATGCTGGGAACGGAACTTTAAAAAGAAGTAAAAAGAAAAGTTTTGACTGGTATAAAAAAGTAATAGCAAGTAACGGGGAAGACCTCGAATAATCAGTATCCTTATAATCTCCTAAAATAAAGATGGCTTATGATAATAAACTGAAAGGAATTAACATAGAATGGATAAAAATAATGGGAAACTGGATAAAATACGTATATTTTCAGGTGCACAGTTAAAATATATTGCCTTTTTATCAATGCTTGTAGATCACATAAATAAAGCACTGATATACCCTTTTCTGAGTGGAGAAGGGATACTGCAGCATATAAGTGATGCATTTGATATTTTTGGAAGAATAGCATTTCCGCTTTTTGCCTTTTTCCTTGTGGAAGGTTTTTTTAAAACAGGAAATAGGAAAAAATATCTTGCTTCCCTTGTAATTTTTGGTGTTTTTTCAGAAATTCCATTTGATATGGCCTTGTCAGGTGTATTTTTTGAGCCAAATTCCAATAATATAATGTTTACTCTGGCTTTAATGCTGGTAATAATATGGATTATAGACACTTTAAAAGAAAAGATGCAGAAATTTCCAAAATATATCTGGTATCTGGTTTCATTTGTAATCGTGGGAATAATCTGTATTATTTCAATGGTTGCAGGACTGGATTATGAGTATCATGCCATTATGATTGGCTATTTCTTTTATATTTTTCATGATAAACCTGTATTTGCAATGTTTTCAGGATATCTTGCAATTTTTAAGGAAGTCTGGTCATTGCTTGGTTTTGGTCTTATACTTACATATAATGGAAAACGTGGGAAACAGAATAAATTATTCAATTACTGTTTTTATCCGGTTCATCTTTTAATTCTTGGAATATTGAGAATATTTTTTTAAAAAAATATAAATAAATTTAAAATAAAAAAATTAAAAATTAATTTTAAAAATAAATAAAAATATGGTATAATATCTTATCCTCTCGCTGCAAAACCGGAAGATGTATGGACTGCGTTGGAAAAGGACAGGGAAAATTATTTTTTCATTGATGTACAGGTAAGGGGATATTATCCATCCTATGCCCTTAAATTTCTTGAAAGAAATAACCTAAAAATAGATATAACAGAAGAAGATAAAAAAATATTAAAAGAAAATACAGTAGATTTTGTAAGTTTTTCATATTATACAACACGTTGTATTTCTGCCGAAGCTGATAAACTTGGAGAAGGAAATCTTCTGGAATCAATGAGAAATCCATATATTGAAGTGACTGACTGGGGCTGGGGACTGGATCCACTAGGTTTTAGGACTACAATAAATGAAATCTATGACAGATACCAGAAACCTCTGTTTGTTGTGGAAAATGGCCTTGGAGCAGTTGATATACCTGATGAAAATGGATATGTTGAAGATGACTACAGGATAGATTACCTGAGGGCACATATAAAGGCAATGAGGGATGCAGTTGTCCTTGATGGGGTAGATTTACTCGGATATACAACATGGGGGACTATCGATTTGGAGCAGTTCCAAGTGGGACAAGGAAAAAAACAAGGACTATCTCAATAAATACTAACGTAAGCACAAGTATAAAATAGGCTAAAGTGACTTATCAGTCTATTTATGATATAATATATCTTAACAATAAAACGGATAAGGGGTAATAATATGGCAATTTGTTATAAACCATTATGGCACTTATTGGTAGAAAGAGAAATGAACAAAGAAGACTTAAAAAGAGCTGCAAACATAACAAGCAACATAGTTTCAAGAATGAGCAAAAATTCTTATGTGAACTTAGAGTCATTAGAAAAGATTTGCTTGGCATTGGATTGCAGAATTGAAGATGTTATAGAAATTCATAGAAACGACGTGGAATAAAATTGGGCAATCTATCTCAAATCAGAAGAGCTGAAATGCCTGAATATCTTAGTAGAGAAAAGGGTAAAATTTAATTAGATAAATAGTAAGTAAATTATATGGAGTAACTTACTTTTTTAGGAGGAAGTGACAATTTGAAATACAAGCAAATATTTAACTCTGGAGTTACTTTTCAACAATTTTACGATACTGCTCAGGATAGATATAAGAATTATGCTAATAATGCGATAAGAAATTATTTAAATTTAGAGAGATTTAGAAAAGGTTAGTAGTATAACAAGCAAATTTAATATACTTGCGATTAGAGAAAAACTGGTGTATTGACTCTATAATTAATATTCCTGTAGTTTATTGGTTAGAAAAAAATAATGAAAAATAAAAAAACTTAAAGTAATAGATACAGATAGTTACAGTAAGTTTATGCCTAATGAAAAAGTTATTACACCAACATTTATTATTATGAATCAAGAATATCAGGAGATAGGGAAATGGGTTCAATATCCTAAAAGAATAATAGATGTGGTTGAATCTAAGAATCAGTTCGAGTTATAGTAGAGAAAAGGAGATACCGACAGGGAGAATATGTTGTAGATATATTGAAAGAGGTATTAGATATCCTGATTAACTATAGAGATAATATTTATTTAGACAGGAGGAAATAAAGTGAGTCAAGAAAAATAAGATAAATCAATCTTGCTGAGTTTCAACACAAAAAAACCATTGGTACAATGGAAGAAAAAGAATATTGCCCCAAATGTCACGAAATAGGAGAAAAAGGTTAAGAATATAACTGTAAAAGCATATGGTATCAGAAAAACCTTATGGGAAAGGTTGTAGATGAAGAAACTTACTATTTATGTATGAATGAAGATTGTGATGCCGTGTATTATAACTTAAACAATGAAAAAGTTTTTTTATAAGGAAGACGTAAAAAGTTCCTATATGGTTAAAAAAAGAATGCAAATCCCAAATATATATGCTATTGCAACCAAGTTACAGAACAACAAATTATAAACGCTGTTTTATATGATGGTGCAAAAGGATATTAAAGATATTATTAGACTTACAGGGGCAATGAAAAAAATGGAAAGTGCGAAATTAACAATCCTTTTGGGTAAATGCTGTAGTCCTTTTTATTCAAGAAACCATCAATAAAAGCATTAAATAGCAAAAAAATAGTTTGCGACAAATAATTTATAAAGTACGTCATAACAGTAATAAAATTAAAAATAATAAAAAAACTATATAATTAAAAATTTTAGCGGTTCAGATGTAAAAAGTCTGAGTAGCTTTTTTTATTTTCCCCGGAAAGGAGGTCACCTATATGGTAAATGATGAAGTTAATAATAAGGCTATAAATATTGAGATAAAAAGTGGCTCAGTATTCAGCAAAGGCTATTTTTAAAAAGCTATGAAAAAAAGATTATAGAATATGCCTATGAAAAAAAGCCAACAACTAGCAGATTATATTATTGAATAAAGAAAAAAACTAATTCAAGGAAACTTAAGGATATGGTAAAGAAAGGTCAGCTGGAAAAATATTGATAAGCAAATCGAAAAATAAATTCTATGCTTTTTAAGGATTATGCAGATAGGCGTAAAAATAAATTGGGGGTTGTTAGAGATAAAGATACAAGACTTTATATTAACAATACAAACTACACAAAAAGAAATGAATAATGAAAAACTGTAAAAGGCTGGAAGATTTATTTTAATGCGTTGTTGGATGACAAGAAATTTAATAATGAAACTTTTTAAAGAGATAGCATAAATGTTAACTCTTTTTTTATTACAAGAAAGGAGTTTTGCATGAAAAAAATTAAAAACAGATAAGACAGAAGTCAAAAAGAAATAAAAAAATAAAAATAGACCATACAGAAGAAAGATTAAGGCAACTAAAAAAATCAAGAACAAAAAGATATTAAAACAAGACATAATAAAAAAAGAAGAAAAAGAAAGAACTCATAGGCTCATAACAAGAGGAGCAATCTTAGAAAAGCCTTATAGAAAATGCAGAAGAACTAACAGATGAAGAAATAAAAAAATCCTACTAAAAAGAAGCAATAAAAAAACAAAAAGAATTTAAAGAAACACTAAAAAAATAATGGGAGAAAAATTAGAAAAAAATAAAAATAATTAAATCTCCCTTAGATTTTCTAAGGGCGCAATTATACACCCTAAAGGGTGATTGCGTGCCTTTAGAGCCAAACCCTTGCAGGGAGCAACAACCATTCGCTTTTTAAAAGTCAAGGGTAAATAAACTCGCTAAGGCTCGCCCTTGACTTTTAAAATTTGAAATGAACAAAACAATTAAGCCGACATACTGAAACAACAAAAATTAATTCAGTAGTCGGCTTTTTCTATTCTATCATTTCAAAACGCTCATTCACAAAGTGGATATAGAAAATCTTCTAAGCCTCCGCCTAAAACAACAAAAAAAGAAGGAAGTGATAAAAATGGCAGACAGTTTTCATTTTTCAGTAAACATAATATCAAGAGGAAAAGGCAAAAGTGCAGTAGCAAGTGCAGCATATATAAGTGGAGAAAAAATAAAAAATGAATGGGACGGAGTAACCCATGACTATACAAGAAAACAAGGAGTAATTAGCAAAGAAATATTTTTACCAGATCACGCACCAAAAGAATATAAAGACCGAAAAACCTTGTGGAACTCGGTAGAACTATTTGAGAAAAACTCTAATGCCCAACTTGCAAGAAACTTTATCATATCTCTACCAAAAGAATTAAGCATAGAAGAAAATAAAAAGATGATAGAGGAATATATACAAACCAACTTTGTAAAAGAGGGAATGATAGTAGACCTAGCAATTCATGATGAAAGTAGAGAGGGAAATCAAAACATTCACGCTCATATAATGACCATAGTAAGACCAATAAATGAAGATGGAACATGGGGGCAAAAAAGTAAAAAAGAATATATCCTAGATGAAAAAGGGGAGAAGATTTTAAACAAAAATGGAAAACCTAAGACAAGAAAAGTAGAACTAACAACCTGGAACGATAAGGTCAATGTAGAAAAATGGAGAGAAAATTTTTCAGACCTTTGTAACAAATATTTAGAAAGAGCAGGAGCAGAAAAAAGAGTAGACCATAGGAGTTTTAAAAGACAAGGCATAAAACAAATACCAACAATACATCTAGGAGCAAGTGCTAGTGCAATGGAAAGAAAAGGGATAAGAACAGAAAAAGGAGATATAAATCGTGAAATAAAAAAACAGAATGAACTATTAAAAAACATAGGCAATGAAATAAAGAAAATAACATCATGGTTAGTAGGCTTTAAAGATAAACTCAAAGAATCATACAAGGAATATAAAGACCAAAGTAAAAAGCAAATCGAAAATGAATCAGGACTCTTTAACCTCTATGAATATTTAAGCTTCTATCAAGAAATGCAAGAAAAATAATAGAGCTGAATTATCATTTTATGGGAAAAAGAAATAAGGCAATCTATAATCTAAAAAAAGATATGCAAGTGGAATAAATTATTTAAGAGAAAAATAAAAATAAAAAAACCATATCAGACCTACAAGGACATATAAATACCCTAAGAAGTAAAAAAATTCTGAAATATATAAGACCATAAAAGAAAAACAGTCAAAAGATAGAAGACCTTAATAAGTGTTTAGCCTATGCAAAGACTGTAAGAAAAACAAAAGCAACCTACCAAGAATATGAAAGCAAGAAAATATTCAAAGAAAGCTTCTACAAGAATAATCAAAAGGAAATAGACCAACATATAAGGGCAAGAAACTTAATTGAAAAAAATCAGTGGAAAGAAAAAAATTTAAGGGAAAAAAAGAATGGTTAGGAGAAATTAAAAACTTAGAAGATGAAATCAGTAAATTAAATACAGAGTCAGAAAAAGATAAGGGAAAGATACAAGGAAATAAATCATATTAAATATGCAGTAGAAGCAGTGAATAAAGAATATGGTATCGACCTATCCATAGAAATTGACAAGGCAATCAAGAGAGGAGAAAAAGAAAGTATCATAGAAAAGATAAAAGAATATAAGCAAGACAGTGATAGTTTTAATAAAAAAAGACAAATGACTAAAGACTATTACAAAAAAATCAAGAAAGATAAGACCTGGTAAAAATATCTTATCCAAGCTATAATATGACCAAGAAAATAAAGACCGTTCTAGGAGGTAATAGAGATGAATAAAAGGCAAGAGCTAATAGATGAACTCATAAAAGCAGATCAAGATGGAACATACAAAACATATAGAAGCACAGAAGAAATTAAAGCAATGAACAATGAAGAAATACAGATTATATATTCCAACATGAAAAACTATCTATCAGACAAAAGAACACACATAAACTACTAAAGGTGGAAAGGCAATGTAAGCCATTTAAAAGTATAAAAGGTACAAAGACCTAAGAAATATATAAAAACATCAAAATAAAGCATTCCACCACCAAGAACAACCAAATAAAAACAATCAAAGGGAAGTATAGAAAAATTAAAGCCTATACTTCCCTTTTTTTAATTCAAACAAAGGAGATAAAACATGATAAACGAAGAAATAAGCAAAGAAGCAGGTCAAGCAGCACAAACCATAATATCATACACAATAAAAGCAGCAAAAGAATCAATCAACTTAGACAAAGAAATAAGAAAGAAGATAAATGATACCTTAGAAAAAGCAAACGGAAATCTAAAAAGCCTTATGGGAGATGAAATGAAAATAAAAGACCTCTACAAGAAAGGGCAACTAGAAAATATAACCATAGATCAAAGCGACCTCAAAGACTTAAAAAAAGAACTAAACAAACTTGGAGTAAGTTTCTCAGTAATGAAAAACAAAGAAAGCCAAAATTATGAAATATTCTTCCAAGCCAAAGACATAAAAGTAATGGAATATGCCTTTAAGCAAGTCATAGCCAAGGAAAATAAAAAAGAAAAAGAAAGTATCCTAAAACAAATAAAGAAATACAAAGACCTATTTAAGAACAAGGATAAGACAAAAGAAAAAGTCAAAAGAAAAGTAAAAGAAAAAGTAAAACCAAGTAAAAAAGATATGACCAGAGAAATCTAAGGGAGTAACGAAAAGTTACACCCTTAAATAACCATAATAACAAGACTTCTGAAAAGCAGAAGTCCAGAATTCCGAAAATCGGAAATCAAGAATTTCGATTATCGAAAATCAAGAAAGGAGCAGATATGGCAACAAACAAAAGATATTATTGGATAAAATTAAAAGAAGAATTTTTTACGGACAAAAGAATAAAAAGACTAAGGAGAATATCGGGAGGAGATACCTACACGATAATCTACCTTAAACTTCTACTACTAAGCCTAAAAGATGAGGGCAAACTCTATTATGACGGAGTAGAAAGTGATTTTATAAAAGAGTTAGCACTAACCATAGATGAAACAGACGATGATGTAATGGTCACAGTTAATTATTTAATCAATCAAGGCTTACTAGAAGTTGTAACAGAAAACGATGAATACTATTTAACTGAAATACCAAACTTAATCGGATCAGAAACAGCATGGGCAGAGAAAAAAAGAAGATACAGACAAATAAACAGAGGACATTGTCCTTAATGAGTCCAACCCATGTCCGACAAGAGATAGCGATAGAGAAAGATATAGAGATAGATAAAGAGAGAGAGGGAGAGATAGAAAAAGATAAAAAGTCCACCCCCATCTTTTATGGACAATACAAAAATGTAAGGTTAAGCAAAGAAGAATATCATAAGTTAAAGGATAAGCTGCAAAGTCATACAGATACAATGATTGAAAAGCTATCAAGATGTATCAAAAGCTCTGGGAAATACTATAAGGACCATTATGTAACAATCCTTAATTGGTATGAAGAAGATAAAGACAAACTAAGACATCAAGGTGGAAATAAAAAAATGAACTATGATGTAGGAGAATCTTTATAGGTAAAAAGAGGTGGAAAGCCACTATTAAAGACTTTAAGTCTAAAAAGGTATAAAAGTATGCCAGAGGTAATAAAAATGTAAATATGACACTTAAAAGGCGATTAGAAAATTAAAAATCTAATCGCCTTTTTTTATTGCAACAAAATGGAGGAATTACATGGAATTAAAAAAGAAAAAACGAAGTAGAAAAATCAACTATGAAATAAAGCGAGTATATGTAGGGAAAAAGCCGATTGAAGAAGTATTTGAAGATATTATTGAGCATGTAGTCGAAAGAAACTTAGAAAAAGATAGAGAAAATAAACAAACGCAAGCGTAAGTATTGATTGACTAAACGGGAGTATTTTAGTATAATTAAATTATTGAGATAGTCCTGTTTAGGGAAAGGAGATTGAAATTGAGCAGGACTAAAAAATATGTAGCAGGACTTTATTGTAGACTATCAAAAGACGATGGAAACTCAGTTGAGAGTATGAGTATATGGTCACAAAAAGTAATGTTAAAACAATTTGCAGAAAGTAACAGTATCGCTATTTATGATTATTATGTAGATGATGGTTATTCGGGAACAAATTTTGAAAGACCATCATTTAAGAAGATGATTACTGATATTGAAAACGGAAAAATAAATTGTGTTATCACAAAAGACTTATCAAGGTTAGGAAGAAACTATCTTCAAAGTGGAGCATATATCGAAATGTATTTTCCACAAAAGAACATAAGATATATTGCAATAACAGATGGTATAGACACATTAAATAGCAATCAAAATGATATTATGCCATTTAAAAACATTCTCAATGAAATGTACGCAAAGGATACTTCCAAAAAAGTTAAAAGTGCAATTCAAAGTAGAATGAGAGAGGGAACATATATAGGCTCTAAAGCTCCATTTGGTTATCTAAAAGACCCTGATAATAAACGTAGATTAATCATTGATGAGAAAACTAAACCTATAATAGAACTCATTTATAAACTGTGTTTAGAGGGTAAGGGGACTCAACTTATTAGCCAGGAGTTGATGAAGAGAAAAATTCCAAGACCAAGTGCTTTTGTTGAAAATGCTGAAAAGCTTTATGGACTAACAGAAGAAAATAAATATCAATGGTCACATAGAATGGTGTTAAATGTTTTACGAGATCCAGTTTATTGTGGAAATATGGCAAGAAATAAAAGACCTACCTTATCATTTAAGAACTCAAAAAGAATGTATATTCCTAAAAGTGACTATATTTATGCTAAAGATACCCACGAAGGAATAGTTAGTGAGGAAATATGGGAACAAGTTCAAACAATGATTGATAAGAGAAAGTGTAACAATAAAAAGGGACTTTATTATGACAACATTTTTCAAGGACTTGTAAGATGTCCTAAATGTGGTTATGCATTGACACCAAAAACTGATTATAGGCTTAAAAAGAAAGAACTCATAGACTTTGTTCACTTTTCTTGCTCCACATATAAAAAATATGGAGTAAATGCTTGTTCATCTCACAGAATTGAAGCTAGAGATCTATATAATATTGTTCTTGAAGATATACAATATCATGGAAATATGGCACTATCTGCCAAAGAAGACTTTGTAGAAAAGATAATAGAAAAGATTGAAGTAGAAAAAATTGACGAGGGAAAAGAACTATCTAATAAGCTGGAGCTTAAAAAGAACCAGTTAGCAGAATTAGATAGAAGTTATGAACAGTTATATGAAGATAGGTTAGAGGGAAATATAACCGAAAGAAATTTCAATCTAATGAATGTGAGCATATCTAAAAAACAAGACAAGTTAATCGAGGAAATCAAGGTCTTAGAGGGCGATATAGAAGTATCTTTTGAAACTGAAGATAACTACAAGAAATTCATGAATAATATTAGCAAGTACGCTAAGATAAAATCGCTAAACAGATATATTTTAAATCAAATAATAGATAAGATATATGTCTATGACAAGGAAGAAATAGACGGTCAAATAAGCCAAAAGGTTGAAATTCACTACAAGTTTATAGGTAAATTAAATTGACCACTTCAGACTACTCACCAGACCTTGTAAGTGCAGGAACAGGAGAAATGAAAAAGCGTTATGGATTTATCTATGTGGACAGGGATAATGCCGGGAACGGAACTTTAAAAAGAAGTAAAAAGAAAAGTTTTGACTGGTATAAAAAAGTAATAGCAAGCAATGGGGAAGATTTGGAATAATCTATATCCTGATAATCTTTTAAAATCTATACGTTCTCTAATAAACTGAAAGGAATTAACAGATAATGGATAAAAATAATGGAAAACTGGATAAATTGCGTATATTTTCAGGGGCACAGTTAAAATACATTGCCTTTTTATCAATGCTTGCGGATCACGTGAATAAAGCACTGATATACCCTTTTCTGAGTGGAGAAGGGATACTGCAGCGTATAAGTGATGCATTTGATATTTTGGGAAGGATAGCATTTCCGCTTTTTGCCTTCTTTCTTGTGGAAGGGTTCTTTAAAACTGGAAACAGGAAAAAATATCTTGTTTCCCTTCTAATTTTTGGTATTATTTCGGAAATTCCGTTTGATATGGCCTTATCAGGTGTATTTTTTGAGCCGAATTCCAATAATATAATGTTTACTTTGGCTTTAATGCTGATAACAATATGGATTATAGATATTTTAAAAGAAAAGATGCAAAATATGTCTAAATATATCTGGTATCCAGTTTCATTTGTAATTGTTGGAATAATGTGCATTATATCAATGGTTACAGGACTGGACTATGAGTATCATGCCATTATGATTGGATATTTATTTTATATTTTTCTATAATAAGCGTGTATTTGCAATATTTTTTTAGGATATCTTGCAATTTTTTTAAGGAAGTATGGTCATTGCTTGGTTTTTAGCCTGATACTTACATATAACGGGAAACGTGGAAAAACAGAATAAATTATTCAATTACTGTTTTTTTATCCGGTTCATCTTTTTAATTCTTGGAATATTGAGAATATTTTTTTAAAAAAATATAAAAATAAAAAAATTAAAAACTAGTTTTAAAAAAATAAATAAAAATATGATATAATATCTCATCCTCTAATGATTGGAGGTGAGAATATGATTCCAGAGGAAGAAATTCTGAAAAATATTTTTTTACTGCTTTTTATTGGAATTAATACAAATTCTAATTGAAAAAGTATATGTAAAAATGAAAAAAAGAGTGCAAGCCCACTCTTTTTTTTTAGTATATGACTCCATCGGAATTTACAAGATTATTATAACACATATTTAATTTTTTTATCAACTTTTAATATTTAAGAAAAATCAGCAAACTTAAAAAAATTATGTTATAAAAAGAACAGATTATGATGGAATATTTCAATTTTTTTAGGTATAATAAGAAAAAAAGATAAAGAAAGGAGAAAAATATGCTTGCTGATTATCATATCCACTGCAAATATAGTGACGATTCTGAAGAAAAACCTGAAAAAATTATAAAAACTGCCATTGATAAGAGTATTAATGAAATATGCTTCACTGATCACGTAGATTATGGGATAAAACTGGATAAGGAAGTTTTTGAAAAAAATGAGTGAAAATGAGAAGAGAAGTTGGAAAGAAAAAAACTGGAAGAATTGATTTGAATGTAGATTATTCCAATTATTTTGAAGAAATTCAGGAATTAAAGAAAGAATATAGAGACAAAATTACAATAAAAACAGGGACTGGAATTTGGAATGCAGACACACACAGTAGAGGATTTCCAGAAACTGTTTGATAGTTATAAATCAAAATTAGATTTTATCATACTTTCCTGTCATCAAATTGAAGATAAGGAATTCTGGACAAAGGAATTTCAGAAAGGAAAAATGCCTGATGAATATAATACCGAATACTATGAAGAAATCTATAAAGTAGTGAGTCAATATAGTAATTATAGTATTTTAGGACATCTCGACCATATACAGCGATACAATGAAACAATACATCCATTTGAAAAGTCCCGGGAAATTATAACAAAAATTCTTAAAAAGGTAATAGAGGATAATAAAGGTATTGAAGTAAATACATCAAGTTTTAGATATGGCTTGAAAGATCTAACTCCTGAACGGAATATACTGAAACTTTATCATGAACTGGGAGGAAAAATAATAACAATAGGTTCAGATGCTCATAAGGCAGAAAATGTAGGTACGTATATTCCTTATATTCAGGAAGAATTGAAGAAAATAGGATTTAATTATATCTGTACTTTTGAAAAGATGGAGCCTATATTTCATAAATTATAAAAAAAGTAGGAGGAATAAATATGAAAATAAATCATGTGGCAATTTATGTAAACAATTTGGAAAAAACGAAGGAATTTTATGTGAAATATTTCCAGGCAAAGGCAAATGAGAAATATCATAATAAAAAAACAGGATTACAGACATATTTTTTAAGTTTTCCAGACAGTGGGACAAGGCTGGAAATAATGACACGTCCTGGGCTTTCAGTAAGAGAAGATAAGTCAATGAATGAAGGTTTCATTCATCTGGCTTTCAGCGTTGGAAGTAAAGAAAAAGTAGATGAACTGACAGAGAGACTTGTAAAAGATGGATTTAGATGTTTAAGCGGTCCTAGAACAACAGGTGACGGTTATTATGAAAGTGTTGTAGAAGACTGTGAAGGAAATTTAATTGAAATAACAGAATAGGAAGTGATATTGATAATAAAAAACTGGAGTAGCCTATTTTTGAATACTCCAGTTTTAAATTAATTCTTTATCTGCAAATTGTATTATTAAATACAAATATTATACAAAAGAGTCAGCAATTTCCTGCAGATTATCCTTTCCAGCCAAGTAGGCCTTTATAATTTCCTGGCATGCAAGATATCTCTGTTCATAATCAGATGATTTTACAATGATGTAAGGGATATTGTATTCTTTGTACAGTTCCTTCAGAAGTTTCTGAAATTTTTCCCGTCTGTCAGTTTCTCCTATTGAACGGAGGCCGTCATTTACCCATTTTACATTGTTTTCAAGAAGTATTGTCAAATCAAATTTATAATTACGGACAAACTCCCTTATGATAGGGTTGTCACGCTTTTCATAAGTAAGGCAGAATGCCAGTGTAGTTATATAATCTGTATCTATCAAAGCAAATTTATTGGCATTTCTTGCGGCATACAGTACATTTGACTGATGTCCAAATACAATTTTTTCATAGTCGGAATACTGTAAGGAATCTTCATCGCCACCAAGTTTTTCAAAAACATATTCACGTCCGTATTCCCATGCGGAAGAAGTGTTGAAAACATTTGCCAGTTTATCTATCATTATACTTTTTCCACTGCTTTCCCCACCACAGATTGTAATAATAGGAATCAGGTGTTCCCTAACTTCACGGGGAAGATATTCCCAGTATTTACTTGGATTTTCCCTTATTTCCCATGAATTTACAGGATATTCGTGATACTCAGGATCAATGGACTTTGTCTGGGATCCGAAGAATTTTAAATTGTATTTAGCATCATCTTTTCTGTTACTTATAAATAAAACATCATTTTCCCAATCTAAATCCGGTTCCCTTTTTTCCATTTCTTCTTTAAGAAGGGCTGACCATTTTTCCCAACCTTCAGGAAATGGTGGGCAGCTACTTTCATCAAATAGGAAAGATGAAATATTATTCTGATTTTTAAAAGTCTGCTTTACAAACCTTAATCTGTCCTTTGCGGTAATTTCCTTTATAAAACGTGAGTTGGATATCATTTCTGTATCCCCTTCATCTGAATAGGAAACTACAACATAAACTTTATCAACTAATCCGCTTGCCCTCTGTATTAAATTAACATGGCCTATATGTAAAGGTATAAATCTCCCTACAACAATTCCAATCTTCATCTGTATTCACATCCTTTGCATTGTAAAGATTAAATTTATTTTTTATCTTAACTTCCAAGTATCTATTTTGAAGCAGCTTTTTTACACATATCAACAAAAAATTTATGAACCTGCAAATCATCATTCAGTTCAGGATGGTATGAAGTGACAAGGATGTTGTTTTCCCTTGCCGCAACTATATTTCCGTCAACTGTCGAGAGAACTTCTACATTTTCTCCTATTTCTGTAATATAAGGTGCACGGATAAATGTCATTGGAACTTTTCCTACATGTTTAAATTCATTTTCAGTAAAAAAACTTCCAAGCTGGCGTCCATAGGCATTTCTTTTTACTTTTATGTCCATAAGACCAAGATGTACACGGTCATCGTTTTCAATTTTTTTTGCCAGAAGAATAAGTCCAGCACATGTTCCAAAGGTTGGCAGGCCATCTGAAATAACTTTTCTGATATCCTCAAATAAATCAAGGTCATGGAGAAGTTTCCCTATTGCTGTACTTTCCCCACCTGGAATAACAAGCCCGTTAATACTGTTATTTGAGATAGCACTGGCCAAATCGGATTTTTTTCTGATTTCAAATGTTTCTACACCAATTTTTTCAAGTATTTTTTCATGCTCAATAAAGGCTCCCTGCAGAGCTAGAACTCCTATTTTCATTATTTACCTCTTTCAGCCATCAATAACTGAATTTCACTTTCATTAATTCCAACCATGGCTTCTCCTAAATCTTCGGAAATTTCAGCCAATATTTTTGGATCATTGTAGTTAGTAACTGCTTTTACTATTGCCTGGGCTCTTTTTACAGGATCTCCTGATTTGAAAATTCCTGATCCGACAAAGACACCTTCTGCACCAAGCTGCATCATAAGAGCGGCATCAGCAGGAGTGGCAACCCCACCTGCAGCAAAGTTTACAACCGGTAGTTTTCCATTTTCATGAACAAATTTTACTAAATCAAATGGAACCTGTAATTCTTTTGCTGTAAAATAAAGTTCATCTTCCCTCATGTTCTGAATTCTTCTTATTTCCTGATTCATCATTCTCATATGTCTTACAGCCTGTACAATATCTCCAGTTCCAGGTTCACCTTTTGTTCTTATCATTGAAGCTCCTTCAGCAATTCTTCTAAGAGCCTCTCCTAAATCTTTTGCACCGCAGACAAAAGGTACCTTAAATTTTTTCTTGTCTACATGAAATTTGTCATCAGCAGGTGACAGAACTTCACTTTCATCTATATAATCAATTTCTATTGCTTCTAAAATCTGCGCTTCAACAAAATGTCCTATTCTGACTTTTGCCATTACAGGAATTGAAACAACTTCCTGAATGCTTTTAATCATTTTAGGATCGCTCATCCTTGATACTCCTCCTACGGCTCTTATATCAGCAGGAATTCTTTCAAGAGCCATGACAGCGTCGGCACCTGCGGCCTCAGCTATTCTTGCCTGTTCAGGAGTGGAAACATCCATTATTACCCCACCTTTAAGCATTTGAGCCAGATTTTTGTTTAATTCATATCTTTCCATAAATTACCCGTCCTTTCATTTTTGAAATTTTGTCTTTACTACAATTATAGTCCTACTTGGCAGTTTTTTCAAATATAAATTTTGAATATCGAATTATATAATTTATATTATTATTTTATATATCAGTATATAGCTATATTTTAGGGGATATTTTGATTTCATAGAGTTTTACAAATGGAAAAAAATCAAAGAAAAATGTGCTATAATATTATAGGTAAATTATAATAGAAATCAAATACTAGGAGGAGATTTTTTTATGAAAAAGGGATTATTAGTATTATTTATGGCTTCTATGCTGGTTTTTGCTGAAAATCAGAATGTTGCTAAAAAACATGACAAAACTGCAAAATTAGAAAAGGATTCTTACTGCACTGTACCAAAAAGTCATAGCGATTTTAAAAAAATAAATACAAAGGACTACAGAGTTGACATAGAATTTGAAAAATGTGTATTTGACTCAGAAACTTATGAAAATGTAAAAGTTGGAGTTCTAATTCAGGATGTTGAAAAAACTGAAAAATATCTGGGAAAATATAAATACATGCACTTAAAGGCAGGAAAAAATCTAGTTTACAATTCATCAGATAATAGCTACTATTACAACGGTTCTTGGGCTTTCAATAACGACAAGGCATATCCAACAGTATTTGACGGAAAATAAAATTAGATATGGGAAAAACTGTCTCAAAATAGTAAAAACATTAAATATAATACAAAACTATATTTTTTTCATTTACTAAAATTTTACTTATATAAAACAGTCATTCATTAAGGAAAAGTCAAAAAAACTCGCCTGAAGGCTCAAACAGATGACTTTTCCTAAATTCATGTTCTGTTTTACATTGTAAAATTTCTAGATAATTTAAAAAAATATAGTTTTCACATTTATTTTTTTAAGTTTTCTTTTTGAGACGGTTTTTTTATTGTATATTGATTTTAAGATAAGGTAATGTTAAAAATTGTTCTATAAAAATTAATAGAAGAATAGGTGATAATTATCATAGAGTGATAACAAGGAGGAAAATGGATGGGAATAAAGGAAAATTCTGAAAATGAGAAAATAAGAAAAAGTGTAGATGAATTTTATAGAAAAATTTCAAAGGATGAGTACAGGACAGAGGTTTCTCCCGAAGAAGTGAGTGAGTCTCTTGGATATAGCAGGGAAATGATGTCTCAACTGCCAAAAGGGGTGGATCTTGGACTTTCGTGTGGAAATCCTCTTGAAAACTTTGAACTGGGAAATGGGGAAACACTGATAGATTTAGGAAGTGGGACAGGAAAGGATATATTTCTTACAAGGATAAAGTACCCTGATTCAGGAACTCTTTATGGAATGGACAGAGTAGCAGAAATGATAGCAAAGGCTGAAAAAACAAGAGATATGAAGAAGTTTGAAAATATTGAATTTAGGCAGGGAACACTGACAGCAATGCCTTTTGATTCAGAAAGTATGGATAAGGCAATAAGCAACTGCGTGATAAACCTTGAGCCAGAAAAGCAGGATGTATACAATGAGCTTTACAGAATATTGAAAAAAGGAGGGAAGTTCTATATTTCAGATATTATGCTTAAAAAGGAACTGCCGGAAGAATGGAGAAAATCCGAAAAAATGCATAATACATGAGTTGGAGGGGCACTTCTGGAGGAAGAACTGGAAAAAATAATAGAAAAGGCAGGGTTTAAAAATATACTTATTATAAAAGATGAAGTAACAGATGCCTATGCTGAAAAATGGGGATATGGATTGAAAATAAAGGAATATATTCAAAGAGGAATGATTATGGGTGAAAAATAACCTAATGACATACAATGGGAGGAACTATAAAATATGAAAAAGAATGAAATGATGATTTGTGGGAAAAAATGTATCCTGTATTTAAACGAAGATACTGAATATATACTGATACAGCCTGTGGATGAAAATGATATAAGTGTGCTGGATAATGAAGTGAAGCACATAGAAGAAAATACAGACAGAAATTTCAGCCTTGTGGCATTTAAGATAGAAGACTGGAATAGCGAACTTACTCCATGGGAAATGCCGCTTCTTAGAGGAAAAGGAAATTTTGGAGACGGTGCAACCAGAACATTGGAATTTATAAAAAATGAACTGATACCAGCTTTGTCAGAATATACAAATACTGAAAATAAAGAGATAAAGTATATTTTAGGAGGTTATTCGCTGGCAGGACTGTTTTCATTATGGAGCGGATATCAGACAGATATTTTTGAAGGAATAGCGTCGGTTTCTCCATCAGTCTGGTATAAAAAGTGGATAGAATATGTGGAAACTGAAAAAACTTTATCAGAAAAAATTTATCTGAGCCTGGGAGATACAGAAGAAAAAACAAAACATCAGATTTTGTCTAAAATAGGCGATAATATAAGAAAACAGCATGAAATTCTTGAAAATTCAGGAAATGTGAAGACAGTTCTTGAATGGAATGAAGGAAATCACTTTAAAAATCCTGATATAAGAACTGCAATGGGATTTTTATGGGTGATGAATAAGTAGGGATTTGAATACGGAAAGCCTTATAATTTAATGGGACCTTCAAAAACAGATACGGTGTTAAGAAAAACTTTTAATTCAAATGATGAATACTTAAAATTTTTGAAAGATTATAATATAGAAGAAAAATTCTAAAAAGAGGTAATGTTATGAAAAAAATATTATTTTGTTTTTTTGACATTTTTAGGAATTTTTATAGTAAGAAATACATATTATCATATAGTTAAACCTGTTTTTCAATTATAACTTATGATAATCCTTCCCCTAAATTTTATTTAGATTTAACTTCGAAATATAAGTTAATCAATTCTTTGGAAACAATAGTTACTTCAGATTATATATTGAATGAAAATCATAGTAAATTGTATATAAAAGAAAAATAAAAAAATTAACTTACTATGGCGAAATTTCAGAATTAAAAAAATAAGAAATTATTGGGTTTGTTACGGGAAAAATTGGTAATAATGATAAAAATTTATTTTATTATAAATCAAAAAAATGAAATAGAAGTTTTAGGAACAACAAAAGAAGAATTGAATAGAAAAAAATTAAGAAAAAAATTAATTTTCATGATCCAAGATTTTATATGGTTCGTTTTGGTGGAATTATAGTAGAAGATTAAAAAAATTATAAGTAAAGTAAAAAAATTAAAGGAAGTGATAAATGAAAATGTTGAATAAAAATATTTTTTTTATTTTTTTTATAAATTGTATATTTGTTTTTTTCCAGTTGAAAGTAATAAGAAACTAGGGGAAAAAATATTATATTAGAAGTACGAGAAATTAGTTTAAATGGTGGAGAAAGAAGGAAAAATTTATTTTTTTCTAAAAAAACGGAGAGATAGAAGATATTTTTTTTGACGAATGGAATAGTAATATTTATGTTGAAAAATTTTGTTATAACTGATAAAAAAATTTGATTGATTTTATAAATAATTTCTCATTAGAAGCTATAAATAGCGTTAAGAATGACAGTATTATTTATGAACAAAATTATAAAAAAACAAAAAAATTTGATTTATATAAAGGAAAAAAATATCATTTGATTATGTTGGAAAAATTTTTTTGGAAGAAATGAAGGAGAAATATTGTTTAATGGGAAAAAAATAAAAATAATAAATTACAGAAAAAGTTTATAACTTTTCAAATGATATTTTAGAAATTCCTAAAAAAATAATGTAAAAATTATATGAGGTAATATATAAAAAAATAAGTGTTTTTTTATAATTGATGATAAAAGTGAGTATACTAATAAAGAAATTAGAATTTTAATTGATTTAATTAGTTTTCCTTTGTTTTCACGAAAAGAAATAAAAAAAGAATCAAAAAAATATAGATGAAAAAAATCTTTAAATATTGAGATAGAAAAAAAGTAAAATTATTAAATAATTCCAATAATGGTTACATTTCTTATAAAAATAACTGATGAAAAATAAAAATAGAAAAGAATTAGTTATAATAAAAACCGCTTTTTCTAATCAATTTGATGTAGAAAAAGAAATGATTCTGGATGAAAAAAATAATACAAAAATTTAAAAAAAGATATTGAAAAAAATTAAAATTAAATAATCAGAATTTAGAAAGTAAAAAAATAGTATGATTTATAAAAATTTACGATGAAATTCTTAATTTATATTATATTTCAAGTAATAAAAAAATATTTTTTTGAAAAAAATAGAGAACGAATTTAAAAAAATAAAAAAATAAAATAACCATCGAAAAGATTAACTCTGTTTCAAATAACAGTATTAAAAATCTACAGGAAAAAAATATTGTTATACTTGATATGACTGTGCATAAAGAAAAATGATGCTGATTATTATTTGAGATTCAATGGAAAGAAAAACTAGAATATTATTAAAAAGACTATAGCATAGAAACTAAAAAAATGAAGATGAAATGGAAATGCTTGTAAAAAAGATTAAGAGATAACTGGGATTACAAAGGAATGACGCCGGATGAGAATATTGATGATTTATTGAAAAACTTTTAAAGAATTCCGTGAATTTAATAAAAAAATCAAAAAAATGAATATCCAGAATCTGATTTAAGACAACATGTTGAATCTTTTTATAAGACGTATGATCATGAAAAACTAAAATTGTTTATCTATATTTATAATCAGAAAAATTTTTAAATAATCGTTATTGTAAAAAGACAGCGATTATGAATGAAATAGACATTGTGTATGATTATAAAAAAATTTATACGGTTATGACTGGTATTCCTTTAGGGATGCTGTAATAGAGCTGGAAATGATAAGAGAAAAAGAAATTCAAAGGAAGCAAAAACAGATGTCATAATAGTTTATGATAATCCAAGATTAAAAGTAGTCTAATTTTGAACCTCCAAGAAAGGATGAAAAAAAATAATCCTAAAAAAATATGTATCTAGAATATTAGATGAAAAAAATATGGGAAAGGAAATTGGAAAAAGGAAGCAGATAGTGAATATAATAAAATTTTAAAAGCTGTTACAAGAGGAGGACACAAAGCATGGAACTCAGTAAAAATAAAAAAATATATATGTTATATCACAGAAGCGAAACAGGAGATAATAAATTAATTGGTTTTTCAACAAAACAAAAAAAGCTGTTGAAATTATGAATAATAGAAAAAAAGATAAAGGATTTAATGATTTTCCTGAAGGTTTTAAGATAAAGACAATGATTATTGGCAAGATTATTACACTAAAGGTTTTAAATCCAAATGTTTGAAATAAAAAAATTATAAAAATAATGATATTTTTTTATAAGGAGTTAATAAATGGAAGTATTTATTTTATCACATGGATATGATTATGGTGATATTTTTTTGATAAATATAAATGGAACGAAGAAAGTCGGGTTTTAGGAGTATATTATACCAAAAAGAGAAGCCCTGAAAGCACTGTCAAAATATCAAAAAAATAAAAGGTTTTTTTCTTCTCATTTAGATGGTTTTTTTGGTTAGAAAAAAATATGAACTTGATAAAGATTTAGGTTGGGAAGGTGGTTATACTACTTATTTTTAAATTATATGATGAAATAAAAGAGGAACCTAAATCAAAAGAGAAAAACTTTATATTTATTGTCTCATTTTTTTCTATATTGGTTATGAAAAAAAGAAAAAAACATAGGATTTTTATCTGTTTGTTTATCAAAAATCAGAAGCTCAAAAATAAAGGAATATCAAAAAAATAAAAGGTTTTTTTCTTCTCATATTTCTAACTTTTTATATAGAAAAATATATTTTGGATGAAATGTACTGACCTCAAAAAAACTTGGACACAAGATTAGAGGTTCAGTATAAGAACAGGTAAATTATTATTATTTTCAAGCAAGATACTCATTAAGAGTGAAATCTGTTGATAAGATTGAAGGAAGTTATGTAACAATAACACAAAAATAATGGGGAAAAAAATGGTATTAAAAAAAGTTCCGGCTAATCAATCTATATATCATAACATGGAATATAAAAAAACGGAACAGCATATTTTTTTATTTTGATGATAGGTATAAAAAAATATGTACAAGTTGACGGATATGAATTAATTCTTGATAAAAAAATAATAAACCTGTTTATAATCCGGCGATAACAGGAACATATAATTTTTATACATATGACAATGTTATCAGTCTTGATGCCTGGGATCACCTAAAAGACATAGAATTGTGGAGAAAATATGGGATAGGACCTACAGATAAAACTACAATAGAGATGAGAACTAAAGTTGGAGATTTATCATTTGGTAAATTTTACAAGAGAATTTTTGATAAATTACAGACATTGGCAACTAGAATGAAAAAAAGAAAAATTTTTTTCTTATGAAGAATTAGAAAAAAATAAGGGAAAAAGGGATTGATAATTATGGTAAGTAAAACTATGAGATTTTGCTTAATTACAACGATAATTAGTAATATAATATTTTTTTTACTTTTGCTTTATTTTTTTACGAATATTACCTTATTACTATTATGACTATATTATGACAACAAATAATCTAATGTATAGTATTTTTTTAATACATTTTGAAAAAAAGGTATTTTTTTTCTATAATATGTTAATTTTTACAAAAAGTAGACGGGTATATTTTTTTATAAAAATTTACTTAACACTTTGTATAGTAGTTAATATTTTATTTTTTTAGATATTATTATGAAAAATACAGTACATGGATATATTTTTTTTATATAATGACTAGTATTTCGTTGTTATTACCTGTTTATTTAAATATTTTTTTGGTGTAGTAATATATCGTTATACGTTTGAAATTCTAGATTATTTACAAATTCTAAATATTATTTTTTTTATGAAATAATAATAGATAATTTTTTTACCATATTATATTTTTTTTAGAAATTATACTTCCCATAGTTTATTTTTAAAAATTACAAATAGTTAGAATTTGAATTTTAAAAAAATTTTAGTTATACTAAATTTGCCCATATAACCCCTACAACCCAAAAATTTTTTTATTTAAGGTATGTTTTTTTATACCAAAAAAATTGATTTTTTTGAGCTATATGGATGTTATATAGGCTTTTTTTAGATGATATTTTTTTAAAAAGCTCTTTATAAGTGATGGGGATGAAAAAAGAGCCAATTACAACAAAAAAGGCTGGTAAATTCCAGCCTAATTTGTCACAAAATTTAATTTATTATCAAGTTACCCTTTACGGGGTCTACCTTAAGGTAAATTCATTATATCAGATTACATTATTTTATGCGATATTATATTGCTTATGCGTTTACTGCTTTTTCACAGTATATGTCAACTTTTCTCCGTCGCTGTCTATTAGTATTGTACTATTTTCAGGTATTTCATTAGACAGTATCATTTTTGATAAGTTAGTTTCTATATCCTTCTGTACAAACCTTTTCAGCGGTCTTGCTCCGTAAGCAGGATCATAGGCTTCATTTACAATGAAATCAAGAGCATTGTCAGTGAATTCCACTTTTATGAACTGTTCCTTAAGCTTATGGTTGATGTCTTCCAGAATAAGTTTGATAATATTTTTAACACTGTCTTTTCCAAGTGATTTGAATATAATAATATCATCTATTCTGTTCAGGAATTCAGGCTTGAATCTATGTTTCATTTCATCAAGTACCGCTTCCTTCGTAGTATCTGAAAGCTGAGGATCTTCAAGTATTATTTCACTTCCAATATTTGAAGTCATTATAACGATAGTGTTTTTAAAGTCTACAACTTTTCCTTTTCCGTCAGTAAGACGTCCGTCATCAAGCAGCTGTAACAAGACATTGAATACATCCGGGTGTGCTTTTTCAATTTCATCAAACAGGATTACGGAATAAGGTTTTCTTCTTACTGCTTCAGTAAGCTGGCCACCTTCTTCATATCCTACATACCCTGGAGGCGCTCCTATAAGTCTAGTGACGCTGAATTTATCCATGTACTCACTCATATCAATTCTTACAATATTGTTTTCATCATCAAACAGGTTAAGAGAAAGAGTTTTTGTCAGGTAAGTCTTACCTACTCCGGTAGGACCTAGGAATATGAATGAACCAATAGGTCTGTTAGGATCCTTCAGTCCTGCACGTGATCTTATAATAGTGTCGCTGATTGTTTCGATAGCGTCATCCTGGCCTATAACACGTTCCTTCATATATTTAGCCAGATTCAATATTTTTTCCTTTTCTCCCTGCATAAGTTTTGATACAGGTATTCCTGTCCATTTTCCAACAATTTCAGCAATTTCCTCACTGTCTATTTCCTGTTTTAACAGTTTGTTATTGTCGTGTTCCTTAGCTTTTTCCTGTAATTCTGTTCTATCCTTTTCAAGCTGAGGTAATACTCCATATTGTAATTCTGCAAGTTTATTGTAGTCGTTCTTTCTCTGTGCAGCTTCAATTTCAAGTCTTACTTTTTCAATTTCTTCATTAAGTTTCTTAATTTTTTCAACTTCCTGTTTTTCATTTTCCCATTGAGACTGGAATGCCGCTTTCTTTTCATTCAGTTCAGCCAGTTCCTTTTCAAGATTTTCAAGTCTGTCCTTTGAAGCCTGATCCTTTTCTTTTTCAAGGGCAACTTTTTCAATTTCCAGCTGCATTACACGTCTTGTAACTTCGTCAAGCTCTGTCGGCATTGAATTAATTTCAGTTTTTACCTTTGCGGCAGCTTCATCAATAAGGTCAATAGCCTTATCAGGCAGAAATCTGTCATTTATATATCTGTCACTCATTGTTGCGGCAGTAACAAGGGCATTGTCTGTAATTCTTATTCCATGGAATATTTCAAATTTTTCCTTCAGTCCACGAAGTATTGAAATTGTATCTTCTACAGAAGGTTCATTTACAAGTATTGGCTGGAATCTTCTTTCAAGGGCGGCATCCTTTTCTATATATTTTCTGTATTCATCAATAGTCGTAGCACCAATTACTTTAATTTCCCCACGTGCAAGCATTGGTTTTAAAAGGTTTCCTGCATCCATTGAACCTTCAGTTTTTCCGGCACCTACAATGTTATGAACTTCATCTATAAATAATATTATTCTTCCGTCACTGTTTTCAAGCTCATCAAGTACTGCTTTAAGTCTTTCTTCAAATTCTCCCCTATATTTTGCACCTGATATAAGGGCTCCCATATCAAGTGAGAATATTGTTTTATCCTTTAGATTTTCAGGGACGTCACCATTAAGTATTCTCTGTGCGATTCCTTCTGCAATGGCTGTCTTACCGACTCCAGGTTCTCCTATCAGTATAGGATTGTTTTTATTTCTTCTTGATAAATCTGAATGGCACGTCTTATTTCATTATCCCTTCCTATTATCGGGTCAATTTTACCTTTTCTTGCCAGTTCAACAAGATCTTTACCATATTTATCAAGAGCTTCATATGTATTTTCAGGGTTGTCTGTCATAATTTTCTTACCTCCTCTTACTCCTTCCAGAGCATTTTCAAATTGTTTTTTCACAACACCATTTTCCTTAAGAAAACTGTTATTATCATAGCTTGCCAGAAACAGATGTTCTGTACTTATATATGCATCTTCCATTTTTTTAGCATAATCTTCTGCACCTACTAAAACTCTGTTCATTTCTGCATTTGGCCTCGGATCTGAAACTCCGCCTTCAATTTTCGGCATCCGGTCCAGTTTTTCCTCCAGTTTTTTCATGAGGTCAACTGTATCTATCCCCATTTTCTTCAGAAGGTTGGGTATAAGTCCGTTCATCTGTCCTATCAATGCAAGAAGCAGATGCTCAACCTTCATATCGGAATGTTTATATCTAATCGCAAAGTTATGGGCTTCCGAAATAGCTTCCATGCTTTTCTGCGTAAAATTGTTTTCCATATGTATCATTCTCCTTTTTTACTATATATTGAAAAAAGCCTTTTATTTCCTGGCTTCTCTATTTATTAGCACTCTACATCCTTGAGTGCTAACAACAATATATCACAATTAAATTTATATGTCAATACTTTTTTTCAAAAAAATTTTTTTATTTTTTTCTATTCTATATAGTAAAAATATATCTAAAATACAGAAAAAAATAGATAAAAATTTTTCTTTAGGCGGATAAACTATGAATAAATTTAAAGAAAAACGTTAAAAATTTGTATAATTGAATAAATGTGGTAAAATTAATAGTAGACAAAAAATTGGGAGGATATCGTTATGGATTTTATGAAAAAATATGAGTACTGGCTAAATTCTGATTCAATTGATGAAAAGGATAAAGAAGAATTGAGAGGCCTAAAAGATAATTTGAAAGAAGTCGAAGACAGATTTTTTAAAGATCTGAGCTTTGGTACAGGGGGAATAAGAGGGGTAAGAGGAATAGGAACAAACAGAATTAATAAATATGTAATAAGAAAAGCAACTCAAGGGCTTGCTAACTACATGCTTAAATACAATGAAAAAGAAGCAAAGGAAAGAGGAATAATAATTGCTCACGACTGTAGAATAGGATCAAGGGAATATGCCCTTAATACAGCGAGAGTAATGGCTGCAAACGGAATAAAGGCGTATATTTATCCTGATTTAAGATCTACTCCTGAATTGTCGTTTGGTGTGAGATATAAAGGATGTCTTGCAGGAATAGTTGTAACTGCGAGCCACAATCCTGTGGAATATAACGGATATAAAGTTTACTGGGAAGACGGGGCACAAGTTGTAGATCCACATGCACCTTCAATAGTTGCTGAAGTAAATAATATTGCAACACTTGAAGAAATAAAAGTTGTATCTGAAGAAGAAGGAAGAAAAGCAGGGCTTATAATCGAGCTTGACAGTCAGATTGATGATGACTACATTGCAGAAATAAAGAAACAGACATTAAAAACAGACATTCCTGGAAAGGAAAACTTCAAAATAGTGTATACTCCGCTTCATGGAACTGGTGGAAGACCTATGAAGAGAATACTGTCTGATTTTGGATACAGTTTTGAAGTTGTAAAGGAACAGATAGAGCCTGACGGAAACTTCCCTACAGTAGTTTATGCAAATCCTGAAGAAGTTGCCGCATTTAAGCTTGGAACGGCTTTAGCTGATGAAACTGGAGCAAAAATCGTTATGGCTAATGATCCGGATGCAGACAGAATAGGAATAGCTGTAAAGGATGACAATGATGAATGGTACTATCCTAACGGGAACCAGGTAGGACTGCTATTATTACAGTATCTTCTAAACAACAAGAAGGATATTCCTGCAAATGCACAGGTAATAACTACAATAGTTTCAACACCTATGATAGATGTAATAGCACCTGCAAAGAATGTAGGAGTTATGAAAACTCTTACAGGATTTAAATATATTGGAGAAAAAATAAGACAGTTTGAAAATAAAGAACTTGACGGAAGCTATTTATTTGGATTTGAAGAAAGCTACGGATACCTTATAGGAACTCATGCAAGAGATAAGGATGCCCTTGTAACATCAATGATCATAGCAGAAATGGCATCATACTATAATTCTATCGGAAGCTCAATCTACAAGGAACTTCAAAAACTTTACAAGGAATTTGGATTCTATCTGGAAGGAATAAAATCTGTTACATTAAAAGGAAAAGATGGAATTGAAAAAATGGCAGGATTAATGGCTGGTCTAAGGGAAAATGTAAAGGATACACTGATAGGTAAGAAAATAAAAATAAAGAGAGATTTTGATTCGCATAAGGAATATAATCTTGAAACAGGGGAAGAAAAAGAAATACATCTTCCAAAAGAAAACGTACTTCAGTTTGTTCTTGAAGACGATACATATATAACAGCAAGACCTTCAGGAACTGAACCTAAGATTAAATTCTATTTCAGTGTAAATTCAGATTCAAATGAAAATGTTAAGGAAAAACTTGCAAAAACAATGGAAGAATTTGAAAAATTCCTGAATTTATAAAATAAATCGAAAAAAATTATATGAAGAGGGTAAAAAGTAAGGTAGATGAAAGACACAGGAAACAGGAAAAATAGAAAAAAATGTAGATGCGCTTTATATACATATTCCTTTTTGTGAAAAAAAATGTGAATATTGTGATTTCTGCACATTTATAAATATGAGCCGTGAATATGAGAAATATACGGAAGCACTGGTGAAGGAACTCAAAATGTATCCTGAATATGAATATGATACGGTATATTTTGGAGGAGGGACTCCGTCTCTTCTGCCTATTGAACTGCTCTCATATATAATGGAAAATATAAAATATAAAAAAGAGGGAGAAATAACATTGGAACTTAATCCAAATGATATGTCTCCCGAAAAGCTCATAAAATTAAGAAAATTAGGGATAAATAGGCTCAGTATAGGAATACAGAGTTTTCAGGATCATGTACTAAAATTTTTAGGAAGACTGCATAGCGGCGAGGATGCCATAAGGGTTTTCAGGGATGCCAGAAATGCAGGATTTGAAAATATTTCCATTGATCTGATGTTCGGTATTCCCAACCAGAGCCTTGAAGACTTGAAAAAAGATTTGGAAACAATAATTCAGCTTTCTCCTGAAAATGTGTCAATATATTCACTTATCTGGGAGGAAGGGACAGTCTTCTGGAGTAAGCTCCAGAAAGGGATTTTATCTGAAATGGATCAGGATCTGGAAGCTGAAATGTATGAAGAAATAATTGATTTCCTGAAAAAAAATGGATATGTCCATTATGAAATATCCAATTTTTCAAAAAAAGGAATGGGTGGAGTGCATAACCTGAAATACTGGAGAAATAAGGAATTTATAGGAGCAGGGTTAAGTGCGGCCACATACTGTAAAGGAAAAAGATATAGCAATGTGAGATCTTTCAGTAAATATTACAGATGTATTGAGGAAAATATTTTTCCTGTAGATGATAAAAGCATAGAAATAGTTGACAAAGAAGAAGAGAAAAAACTCAAAAATATGCTCGGATTAAGACTTACAGAAGAAGGAACAGAATATTTTGAAGCTGAAGAAGTAAAAAAACTTTTGGATAATGGACTGCTTGAAAGATTTGACGGTGATAAAAGAATGAGACTGACTAAAAAGGGAATTCTTCTTGCAAATGATGTATTTGTTGAATTTATTTAAAAAAACAGGTATAATATATAAAAGATTTAAAGCAAGGAGAAATTATGGAACTTAACAGTGGAAAAATATCTCAGAATTATGAAGGTATTCTTCAGGATATAAAAAAATATTCACCTTATCCTGAAAAAGGTAAAAAAATATTATTTGTAAGTAAGTATCTGGGGATTGAAGAACAGGAAGCCTTGATAAATATGGGGTACAACTATTTCGGAGAAAACAGGGCACAAGTTTACAGAGACAAATTGGAAAGATTTTCCGGTGAAAAAAATATGAGAATTTAGTTTGGGATTTTATTGGAAGGTTGCAAAAAAACAAAAATAAAGTATATAATAACAAATGTAAATTTGATACATTCAATAGATTCTTTTCGACTTATTATCGGAAATTAATAAAAAAAGCAATTGAAAAATAACAGAGTTGTTAATGGTCTAATACAAATTAATGTTTCAAAGGAAGAATCCAAAAACAGGAATTTATATAGAAGATTTTCAGAAGGAATCAGAAAAAAATATTTTTTTCTATGAGCAATGTTAAAAATTAAAGGGTTTATGACAATGGCACCTTTAGATGCAGAAATTGAAGAAATAGATGGATATTTTTCCAAGATGTACAATTTAAAAAAAGAGTACGAAAAAAAATATAATTATTGTAGTGAGCTTTCTATGGGAATGTCGAATGACTATATAGAAGCATTGAAAAACGGTGCTACTATACTTAGAATAGGAAGCAAATTATACTGGTAATAGGAGGTTAGAGCTTTGGGATTAAAACAGAAATTTTTGGAATTTTTCGGCGAAGTTGATGAAGACGATGAAGTAGTGGAAAATAAAAAAGTTGAAGAAGAAGTTGAAGTGACACAACAATCAAAACAGCAGGTTAAGACTTACAGTCATGTGGAGTTTGATCATCCTGAAGAAAAGGAAAAGAAAGGTATGAATATTTTTGGCGGAGGAAAGAAGGAGGAAATAGGAAAGATGAAAGTAAGCTATGTCTCAATAATTAGACCGAAAGTCTTTGAAGATTCCAGATTAATAGCAGACTCAATAAAAGAAAAGAAAGTTGTAACATTCAGTTTAGAGTTTTTAGAATTTGAAGTAGGACAGAGAGTAATAGATTTTGTTAGTGGAGCGGCTTATGCAATGGATGCACATCTTTCAAAAGTTACAGATAAAGTTCTTACATCTATTCCAAATGGAGTTGGATACGAAGACATCGATACTTCATTGGAAGAAGAAAAAGACGGAAGTAAATTATTATAATTAAAATTAAAAAAATATGCCTTAGTTATTATGGATTATAATAATTTAAGGTATATTTTTATTATATTGAAAAAGTTTAAATAAATTTTGGCCTGTTAGGGGAAATGTATGATAATAATGCAAAGTTACGAAAAAATAACGGAAAAAATAAAAAAAGGAAAAAACCTTTTGTTTATTGATGTAAGAAGTCCCTCAGAATATAGGGAGGCAAGAATACCAGGAGCGGTAAATATTCCTGTATTTTCAGATAAGGAAAGGGAATATATAGGAACTCTTTATAAAGCTGAAGGGAAAAAGAATGCAATAAGGGAAGCTGTAGGAATTGTAGGAAAAAAAGTACAGGATATTTACATTGAATTTGAAAAATATGTTGAAAAGGACAGGGAACTGATAGTTTACTGTGCAAGGGGCGGTATGCGTTCCTCAACAGTTACTTCCCTGTTTAAGGAATTTTCATTACCTGTTATAAAGCTGGAAAATGGTTACAAGGGATACAGGCAGTATTTAAATGAGAATCTTCCCAAAATGATTAAAGAAAAGGAACTGATTGCCCTATATGGAAAAACTGGCTCCGGAAAAACAAATATACTGCAGGAAATAAAACAGAAAGGTTATGATGTACTGGATTTGGAAAAATGTGCAAATCATAGGGGATCACTACTGGGAGGAATAGGTCTTGGTGGAGATGCAACCCAGAAAAATTTCGAAGCTTATGTAATGGCCAGTATATTAAAATCCAAGTCAGATATAATATTTACAGAAGGGGAAAGTAAGAGAATAGGTAGTGTTGTTATGCCAAACTATTTATTCGAAGAAGTTTTTAATGCAAGAAAATTTTTCATAGAAACAGATATGGATAAGAGAGTTGAAATAATTAGAAAGGAATATCTGAAGGAAAGCTATGATGAAAATGAAATTTTTGAAGCACTTGAAAAACTTGGTAGATATATTGGTGAAAAAAGAAAAAATGAATATATTGAAGAGCTGAAAAATAAAGAGTTTGACAAAGTCATAAAAGATTTGATGGAAAACTACTATGATAATGCATACAAGACAAAAAAAGCCATACTTTTTGAAAGAACATTTCACAATGCAGATGAGAAAAAAAGTGTGCTGAGGATATAATAAAAATATGTATTTGGAATATAAAAAAATTAAATGAGGCTGTCTCAAAATTTAGAAAAATCATGAAAAACTATATTTAATCATTTACTAAAATTTCACTTATACCAAACAGTCATTCATAAAGAAAAAAAGTCAAAATTCACCTGAAAAAAATCAGGTTGTTGACTTTTTTTCTAAATTCATTTCCTGTTTTATATTGTGAAATTATAAATAATTCATAAATATAGTTTTTCATATTATGTTTTAATTTTTTTGAGATAGCCCATTTAAATTTCTAGACAATATAAATTTTATTAAATATCAGCCTCTTCTATCTTATCAATACCTTCTATGTCAACTTTGACTTTTCCTAAATTCAGATACAGTATGGAAGTAATCAGAACAACTGCAGCAACAAGCTGTACAGGAGATAAAAATCTTTTATAAACAATAGCTTCTGTAACGACTGAAGTTAGCGGGAATGCCAGCTCACAGAAAGTCGAAATGGAAGCAGTTACACTTTTCAGCCCGTTATAATAAATAAGGATAGCTATCAGTCCAAATATAGCAATAAACATTGAAAGGGATATTAAACCTCCGTTACTGAAGTAAAGGCCAAGACTTTTTTCCGTATTTCCTGAAAATAGTACAAAAAACAGAGTTACTACTGTAGTAAAGAAAAATCTGTAAAATGTACTTGTCAGGAAGGAAAATTTATATACAACCTTTTTTCCAAATACAGTTGCACTCCCAAAGGAAAAAGCCGCAAGCAGTGAGTACATGGCAGCAAGAATATTATTTTTTGGTAAAAGTGCCGGACTTTTAAATTCAAATGTCAAAAGATATATTGCAATTAGCGAAATAGCAGCAATTATATAAAATCTTTTTGAAGGTCTTTCCTTTAAAATAAAGAAAGCAAGCAAGACTGCGAATATAGGCTGTGCCTTCTGGATAAGTATTACAATACTGAATTTGCTGAATTCACTTAGCTGAAGGGCTTTTACAATGGAAAGAGTTCCCAAAGTACCTCCAAATAATGCAATCAGTATAAAAAATATATAGTCATTTTTAGTGAAGTTTTTTAGTTCCTTATACTGATTGAAAAAAAGAACCGATAAAATAAGAGTTGGTATTGCATGGGCAATAAAAAAACAATAAAATTGACATCATAAAAAATGAAATTTTTGAAAAAAATATGCAGGAGTAAGCAGAACTCCATCCAGCCCCCACATGACAGTCGCAATTACAATTAAAGAAGCTCCTAAAAAGAGTGTTGTTTTTTTCTTCATCATTTTTTTCCTTTCCATATATAACATATTAAAAATATAGGTTGAAATATGCTATAATTAAATATTATTTCAGATTATAACATAAAAATGAATGAAAAATAAAAAAACATGAAAGGAAAGTAAATGAGTATAATTTTAGCAATAATAATACTTGGAATTATTATTTTTTTTACATGAACTTGGTCATTTTATGACAGCAAAGTATTATAAAATGCCAGTTTTGGAATTTGCAATAGGAATGGGTCCAAAGTTATTTACAAAAAGGATAGGTGAAACAGATTATTCTATAAGAATGTTGCCATTAGGAGGATTTGTAAATATTGCAGGTATGCAGCCGGAAGAAAATCCTGAAGATGAAGTTCCGGGAGGTTTTCATACAAAACCTGCATTTAGCAGATTTGTTGTACTGATTGCCGGTGTAATGATGAATTTTCTGACATCTCTCATGGCAATATTTATTTTGATTTCAATGACAGGAGCGGTATCGTCAAAGTATATAGAGCCTGTTATTGGAACGATTCAGGAAAGTTCAAGAGCTAAGGAATTCTTACAGCCTGGAGATAGAATTACAGAAATAAATGGAGAAAAAGTTTCTAACTGGAATGATTTACAGGAGGAAATTTTAAAAATTAATGGAACTGAAAAAAAGTATAATGATGAAGATATTCCTGTTAAAAATATCCAGAAATGGAAAAAGAAATATCAGGCAATGTAAAATTAACATATAATAAAGATACAGAATCTTATATTTTAGGAATTCAGGTACAATCTCCGAAACTTTCATTCTTAAAGAAAATAAAAATTTCTGTGTATTCCTTTTCAGAATACTTTAAAATGATGCTGGAAGGTCTGAAAATGCTTATAACTGGAAAAGTCTCAGCAAAAGAAATAACAGGGCCTGTAGGATTACCTAAATTTGTAGGGGAAGCCTATAAAACTGGAGGAGGACTGGCTCTTATAAATATTTTCATAATATTATCAATAAATATAGGTCTTATGAACCTTCTTCCTATACCTGCACTTGATGGTGGAAGACTTTTATTCGTAATACCTGAATTTGTAGGAATAAAGGTAAATAAAAAAATAGAGGAAAAAATCCACATGGTAGGAATGCTACTGCTATTGCTTTTAATGGCCTTCATCATATTCAATGATGTGACAAAAATACTTTTTAATGATTAGTTAGGAAAAAAATACTAAATATAACAAAAAACTATATTTCATTGTTTATTAAATTTTTACTCATTCAAAACAGTTATTTATTAAGGAAAAATCAAAATTCGCCTAAAGGCTGTTGATTTTTCCTTAATTCATATCCTGTTTTGCATTGTAAAATTTCAGATAACTCGAAATATAGTTTTTATATTGATTATTATTTTTTCCTAACCAACCTAATTAAAGTCTCTTCTGCAGAAGGAATATGGATGAAAAAACCATTAAAAACCCTAGCAGTTCAACAGGTGAAAAGGTCATTTTGAAGATTATTATCGACAGTATTGCAGCTAGAATCGGTTCAAAAGCTGTAAGTATACCGGCTAGAGATGATGAAATATAGTTAAGGCTTGCAATATATATAAGATACGCAATGGCAGTACCTAAAATTACTACTATTATAACCTGAATAACAGATTCAAAATTAATATCCCCTTCAACTTTCCAGAAGGGATGAATCACATTTGCTATAATGCTTCCAACGAACATTCCCCAACCGACAACTGTAATACTTCCATATCTTTTTAAAAGCTGTTTTGGCTGAATGGAATAAAATGCAATCATAATGGCTGATACTACTCCTATTAAAAGTGCTTCTCTTGATCCTGTCAAATTTGAAAAATTCCCTTTTGTCGCAATGAATACAACTCCTAAAATAGTCATAAACAGTAACACGACAGTTGATATAGATGGAACTTTTTTATTTTTAACTGATTCATAAATGAAAATAAAAAAGGGTGCTGTAAACTGTAAAATTGTTGCAAATGATACGTTGCTTAATTCGATTGTTCTAAAGTAGGTGAACTGTACAAAGTATATTCCGGCAATTCCAAACAGGAGAATTCCTATAATATCTTCTACTCTTTTAAATGGTTTGAATATGGATTTCTTTTCAATAAAAACAACTGCTATGAGAAGTAGTATCCCAGAAACAGCAGTTCTTACAGATACAAGCCAATCTGCTGAAAAATGGAATTCTTTAAATAATATTTCTCCTGAAATTCCTGAAATAGACCATAGACTGGCGGCAAGGCTGGCAAGCAGCATTCCACGTAATCGGGCTTTTGTCTTCATTTTTTAACCTCATTTTCTTTTTGTTATTTATACGCAATTAAATTTAAAAACTATACGCATCTACAAATTAGTATATCACAGGAACTGGAAAAAAATAAAAGTTAATATACAAAAACCATATTTATGAATTATTTATAATTTTACAAGATAGAATAAATTATGAATCTAAAAAAAGTATTTTTGGATTGGCTAGAAATAAGATTTAATAATCAATAAAAAAACTATATTTCAAGTTATTTGAAATTTTACAATACAAAAACAAGAAATGAACTTAGGAAAAAAATCAACAGCCTTTAGGCGAATTTTTGATTTTTTTCCTTAGTGAATAAATATTTTGTATGAGTAAAAATTTTTAGAAAACGAAGAAATATAGTTCTTATATGCTATATTTAATATCAGTTTTGAATTTTACCTTTTTTTCTTAATAAATAACTATTTTATATCAGTAAAAATTTCAAAAAAACGAAGAAATATAGTTTTTACGTATCATATTTTATTATTTATCTTATTTTTTTAAAAAGTTAAATTTTTTTCCATTTCCAGTAGTTAATACTAAAAGTATTTTTTTATCAAGTAATCTAATTTTTTTAACATTTTGAATATATTGTGAGAAATCTCTTTCAAGTTTCATAAGGTTGTCTGATCCGGCCATTCTTGTAGAAGATAAAACTCCTATTGTTATATTGTTATCCTTAATTTTATAGCTAGAAAAATAGTTGTTTACTCCTGAATTTCCATTTACACCATCTTCTGTAAAGGCAATTGTAACATCTTCATGATTTTTTAAAGTTCTTCCTGCCATATCCACAAGTTTCCATTCAGTGTTTAAAATTTCCTTATTTAATGGAAGAGCAGAATTTTGTTCCTTATTTTCAGATGTTTTCAAGCTTCTAAAAGTCAGAGTATCACCTTTCGAATTTTCCAATGTTAAAGTATCTTTGTCCTGTTTTACTTTTTTGGCAGAACCTAGAATTCTTAAGAATCTATCTTCCACATCCATTGCACTTCTAGATCCTAACATAAGACTTACACTTAATTTTGAGATAGAAATAGAATCATTACTTACTTTATAATCTCCTGAGTATCTATTTACTCCTGAAAAACCGCTGATACGATTATTTGTAAAGCTTACAGAAATTTTAGAATTATCATCAACTGTTATTGAACCTACATTTTTTTCCTTAAGAGTGACAAGTTGCCATGATGTATCTTTTTAAATTATTAACGCTTGAAGTTTTCTTTTTCCAAGGATAAGCGTTTGAAATAACACAGCTAAAAAAATTAAAAATAACAAAAAAATTCCAATTAAAAAAAGTCTTTTTTTCATTTTTTTAAATACCTCTTTTCTATTTTTTTGGTAATTTAATAATAACACAATCTTATTAAAGAAAAAAATGAGAAAAATTTTTTTCTAAAATGATTTTATATAATTTTTTTAAAAAAATTACAGTTGACAAAAAGCCTAAAAAAAGTAATATTATATCAAATGACTGATAGGTCATTTTAAAGTAAAAAAATATTAATATAGGAGTTTTACAATGGGAAGACTTAGTGTTGAAAAAAAGGAAGCTAAAAAGGAAAGAATTATAGAAAAAAATCAATGGAACTGTTCAAGGAAAAACGGCTATCATGCGACAAAAAGTTGAAGCGATTACAAAAAGCACTTGGAATATCAAAGGGAAATTTCTACACTTATTTCAATTCAAAAAGAAGAAGTTCTATATGAAATACTGGATATAATGAAAGAACAGAGAATAGATCTTTTTGCATGAAATGGATGTGGATAAGGATCCGAAGGAAGTTCTCAGGGATTTTGCAGAAAGTCATAGACATTTCTTTTTTTAAAAATATTTAAAAAAAGAGTCAATTTACAAAAATATAGAAGCTTTCCTGAAGGATGAAAAAAATAATACTTCATATAGAAGAAATTCAGGATATTTTAATAGAATTTATTCAGAAAAAAATATTGTGGAAAGAATGGAAGGAAGTAAAAAAATAAAGGTTATAACCTTAGATTCATTGCAGAATTTATATTTATATCAATAGAAGGACTTTTTCTGGGGACATGTCTGACAGAGGAACTAGAGCTGAAAAAGAAATATGAAATAACAACGGAAGAAAAGATTAATCAGATAACAGAGTTCATAAATAACGCATTAAAATAAAAAGAAAGGAGAAGTTTGATTTGTAAATTTTATAAGTCATACAAAGCTGAATATGAAAAGAATTGAGAAGAAATTGTTTGTTTTGCTTACACTATTTGCAATGCCTCTTTTTGGGGAAAAAATAACAATTCAGAATGCTACCGAGATGGCTATCAAAAATAACAGGGACATAAAAAAAGGTATGCTTGAAATTGAAAAAAGTAGACTGGATGTAAACAAAGCTTGGAAAAGTGCCTACTTTAAGGTAACTTATAATGTTTCTGCAAATAAGTACTTTAAGGAAATAAAATCTATGGCAGGAAGTTATGACCAGACATATGGTCACAATGTAACATTGACACAGCCAATTTATACTGGAGGAGCAATTAAAACGGGGATAGAAATTGGAAAGGAAGCATTATCATTAAATGAGCTTAATCTTGATAAAATAAAGAAGGATACGATACTGAGTACAGTACAGGCATATATAGATGTGTATGATGCCCAGAGTGCTTTGAGGGTTCTGGAAAAATCAAGGGAAGCTTTATCTAAAAACTATGAAATTCAGAAGGAAAAATACAGTTTAAGAATGGTTACAAAGCCTGAATTTATAGAAGCTGAAAGAAGTCTGAAAGCAATAGAGGCATCAATAATAGAACAGAAATCAAATATAGAAATTGCAAAGGAAGCCCTTGGGATACTTATAGGATATTCAGACAGCCCAAATATAGAAATTGTACCATTCAGTGTGGAAGAAAATTTCACTAAGAAGGTTGTTTTAAAGGATGATCTAGCAAAATTGACAAGCCAGAATACAGAATATCAGATGGCTCTTAAACAAAAAGAAATTTCAGGAAAAACAATAAATCTGAAAAGGGCAGATTTAAAGCCTACAGTTGCAGGAGTTGTAACATACGGAGCTTCAAATAAGACAAAAATATCTGATCTTGCAAAGGAAAAAAGTTATAACGGAACAGTGGGTCTGAACATGTCATGGGATATATTTGACTGGGGAGCAAAAAAATATGAAGTGCAGAAGGCACAGAAAGAATATGAGATAAAGGAAATAGAAGTTGAGCAGGCACTGGACAGCCTGAAGGTAAATATGAAAAAAGTATACTATCAGCTGCAGGCACTGGAAAAAAGTCTGGAAGCAAAGAGAATAGCTGTGGAAAAAGCGGAAGAAGTATATGAACTTGAACAGGAAAGATACAATTATAATTTAATAACTATGAAAAATCTGCTTGATGCAGAAACAAATTTAAGACAGAGCAGAACAGAGTATGAAAGTACGAGATTGAAATACTACTATCTTATTTCAAGATATGGTGCATTCCTGGATTAGAAGTTAAAAAAATAAAATTATGTAAAGGAGTAATATAAAATGATAAATAACAATTTATCTGCTAAAAGAATATATAAGAATACGTTAAAGACAATGGCTATAATTATGATGACTGCGGCTTTTACTGTTTCCTGCGGGAAAAAGAAGGAAAAGGTTGCAGAAGAAAATCTTAGACCTGTAAAGGTACAGTCAATAGGTCAAAATACAATTTCATTGGGATATACAGTCAGCGGAACTATAAAGGGGAAGGAAGAAATCCCTTATGTGGCCACATCAAGTGGAGAAGTAACTGTGGTAAATGCTAAAAATGGAGATTATGTTCATGCAGGACAGGTTATAATAGCCATTGACAATCAGGCTGCAAGATCAAATGTGATTTCAGCTTCTTCAAATTATGAGACTGCGAGAATAAATTACGAAAAATATAGAGTTCTTTATAACAAAAGACTTGTAACAGAAACTGAGTATCTGAATGCAAAGACAAACTATGACAGTGCAAGGGCAAATTTACAGACTGCAAATGATGTAAACAGCAAGTCGGTAATAAGAACTGATGTAAATGGAGTTTTAGCAAACCTTAATATAGAAAGACATCAGCAGGTTTCTGCGGGGCAGGCATTGTTCACCCTTGTAAATGAATCTGAAATGATACTGCAGGTTGGAGTTTCTCCACAAATAGTAGGGAAAATACAGGTAGGTACAACTGCTAAAGTAAAGATAGATGAACTTGGTAAGGAAGTTGACGGAGAAGTGTATGAAATATCAGGGGCGGCACAAAATGCGACAAGACAGTTTTTAGTAAAAATAAAAATGCAGAATCCTGACAGGGAACTTAAAAGTGGAATGTACGGAACAGCAAGTATTGATACAGGAGCTGAAGAAGGAATTGTAATTCCTAAAACATCAATAGTTGTAAGAGGAGTGGAACAGGTTGTATATATAGTAAAAGAGGGAAAAGCTGTAGCAATACCAATAAAAATAGTTAATCAGAATGAAACATATGCGGCTGTAACAGGAGATGGACTTACAGTCGGTTCAGAACTTGTTGTTGAAGGGCAGAATGTTGTACAGAACGGAGAAAAAGTAAAAAAAGTTAATTAAGAAAACCGGAAGAAAGGAGAAAGAAAATGACAATAGCGGAGTTCGCAACCAAAAGAGTCGTTGCTACAACGATGATAATATTATTCATGGTTTTTTCCGGTTATACTGCGATTAAGAACATGAAACAGGAATTAATGCCGGATTTCAACTTTCCATTTGTTGTTATTCAGACAAAATGGACCGGAGCAGTATCTGAAGATGTGGATACACAGATTACTAAAAAAGTGGAAGAAGCGGCACTGAATGTAGACGGAATAAAAAATATAACTACAACTTCCGCATACGGAACATCAGTAGTAGTAGTACAGTTTAACTTCGGAGCAGACAGTGATATAAAGAAAGTACAGGTACAGTCAGAAATAGATAAGATAAAAAATAATCTGCCAAAAGATGCGGATTCACCGGTAGTATCAGGAGCGGGAAGTGCTGCGGGAGTAAGTAATTCAATGGCATTATTTATAACTTTAAAGGGAGCTGATGAAGCTACTCTTACTTCGTTTGTAAACGAGACAATGAAACCAAGGTTGCAGAGAAACAGAGGGATAGGAGATATATCAATAACTGGAGGAACTGAAAGGGAATTAAAGGTTGAGCTTGATCCATATAAATTAAGGCCTTCAATCTTTCGGCTCCGGAAATATATTCTAAAAATACAGGCGAAATACAATAACGCCTGCGGGAACTGTAACTGATGGAGGGAAAAAAAGTTCATACTAATGGTTTCAGGGGAAATAAAGTCTCTTGAACAGGTGGAAAAATATAATCCTTTCAAATAACAATGGTCAGACTCTGAGACTTGGAGATATAGCCAAAGTAAGTTATGGAACTAAAGACAGGGAAACTTACACAAGGGTAAATGGTAAAGAGGCAATTGGGGTAATAATAGAAAAAACCAAAAAGATGGAAATATAGTTGAAATTGCAAATACTGCAAAAAAACAGCTTGAAGAAATGAAACCGTTATTTCCTCAAGGGGCAAGTTATGACATTATTACAGATAACAGTGAAATGGTAAAAGATGCAATATCGAATGTTACAAGCAGTGGATTACAGGCGTTGGTAATTGCGGCAATAGTCCTGCTGGTATTCCTGAAGGATATAAGGGCATCAATATTTATATCCCTTTCAATACCGATTTCAGCAATGTTCACATTATTCCTTTTAAATACTCAGGGAATATCACTGAACATGGTTTCACTTATGGGACTAGCTCTTGCAGTAGGATCTTTGGTGGATAACTCAGTCGTTACGCTGGATAATATATTTGATCATATGCAGGAATATAGGGAACCGCCAAAATGTAGCGGCAATACGTGGAACAAAATGAAGTAATACTGCCGATGATAGCTTCTACAATGACATCAGTCTGTGTTTTCCTTCCAATAGTTATATATGAAGGATTTACAAAGGAAGTGTTTAAAGGGATAGCATTATCAATAATGTTTGCACTTGGAGCTTCGATAATTGTGGCAATGCTGTTTATCCCTATGGTTTCAAGTAGATTCCTGAATCTGCAGAAAATAGTTGATAATAAGGATAAGGCTAAATACTTTAATGAATTTAAGGAAAAAAATATAAGGGAGTAATAGCACGCCTTAATAATAAAATGGAAGGTTGTTATTGGAACAATTATAGGGTTTATAGGAACTATGGTGATTTTTGGTCCATTGATGAAGACTACATTCTTCCCTACAATTGATAATAAAAAAATATTCAGTAGTTGCATCACTTGCAACAGGACTTGATCTGGAAAAAAATCATATGAAATAACTAAACAGATTGAGGAAGTTGTAAAAAAATGATAAAAAAATACAAAGGAATTCTATTCAATTTCAAGGACAGATGCTCGCAATAGTCAATGTGGATGTTAAGAAGGATACATTTAAGGCTATGGAAAGAGTAAGACAGAAACTGAAGGATATGCCTGATGTAAATCTTACAGTGGCAGCCAGTGAAGCAACAAGTTCAAGAGCAAATAAAGACTATTCCTTCCAGATAGAAGGTGACAATGCGGAAGAGCTTAACAGAATTGCAAATTCTATTATTAGCGATATAAAAAAAGAAAGCTGGATGAAGGATGTAAAATCTTCAACTGAAGGTGGATATCCTCAGGCAAAGCTTGAAGTGAACAGGGTAAAAGCTGAAAGTTATGGGATAAAATGTAACAAACCTGACAACAATGCTTAATATGACAGTACTGGGTGTAGCACCTATAGAAGTTTCAGAAGGGACTGAAAGACTTGATGTAACTTTACAGTTTGAGGAACAGTATAGAAACTCGCTCGAAAAAAATACTGAATCTGGAAGTGAAAAAGTTCCAGTGGAGCTTATGTAAGAATAGGAGATATAGCTACACTTTCAAATGTGGAAGGTACTTCATCAATAACAAAAATATAATGGTTCAAGAACTGTTACGGTAGGTCTGAACCTTGACAGTTCAAAAAGGATTTAACGATGCGGCAAAAATTTATAAAGGCATCATTTGAAAAGACAAATCCTGGAGAAGGATACAAGCTTGCCGCCGCAGGTTCTGCAAAAAATCAGCAGGATATGGGTGGAGAACTGTCACAGGCTCTGGGACTTTCAGTTATACTTATATATGTAGTTCTGGCAATACAGCTTGAATCGTTCATATTACCTCTGGTAATAATGACATCGTTACCGCTTTCCATAATAGGAGTTGTAATTGGAATGGTTATAACACGTGTACAGCTGAGCATGTTTGTCATGATAGGTATAATAATGCTTATGGGAATGGTTGTTAACAATGCCATTGTACTTCTTGACTTCGTTGCAAGTATGCGTCAGAAAGGGGTTCCACTGAGGGAAGCACTTATAGAAGCAGGTGGTTCAAGACTGCGTCCTATACTTATGACAACACTTACAACTGTACTTGGTTGGATACCGATGGCACTTGCAATTGGCGGAGGAAGTGCAGGATATTATCAGGGAATGGCCATTGCCGTAATGTTTGGACTGTCATTTTCTACATTGCTGACACTTATATTTATTCCGGTGCTTTATCTGATAGTTGAAGAAGCTAAGGAAAAAAGAGCTGAAAAAAGAGTGGAAAAGAAAAATCTCAAACAGTATAAAATGAGGTATAATATAGTGAAATAATTTTTAGGAGGATGGTAGGTATGAAGAGGCTTGAAGTATACTTTGACTCATTTTTTCTGGAGAAGGTAAAAGAAGAGTTAAATGAATATGGGTTAGAAAAATATGTATTGATTCCGGAGGTCTTCAGTGACTGGGGAAAACATCTGAAACATTTTAACAGTCATCTCTGGCCAGGGACAGACAGTATTTTGATAGCCTATCTTGAAGATAATCAGGCAGAAGAGATTATGAGGGTCATAAAAAAAATAAAAATAGATGTAGGCCATATGATATCTATGGGAGCAGTACTTATACCGATAGATGATATGCTGCTGTAATTATAAAAAAATAAAATGATAAGGGAAATATTTCTATCTTTAAAAGGGATAAAAAAATATTTTCCTTATTTTTTTCAAAATGGAGAAAAAAACATCAAAAAAATATTTTTTTTAAATAAGTTAAAAAAAGATTAATCGTTAAAAAAAGTTGTAAATAAAAAAAGGTAAAAATGATATAATTAAATAAGTTAAAAAAAGTTGCTAAAAAAACGAAAACTTTTTTTTGAAAAGTTAAAAAAAGTTGGGTATATTATTGGTAACAGAAAGAAGAGAACCTAAAAAGAGGAATGTGAAAATGCAGAAACTAAATACGACAGATTATAAAGTCATGGAAAAAATAATGAAAAATTCCAAAATATCCAGAACAGATTTGGCAAAATATTTGGAACTGACACCTGCGGCAATTTCCAAAATAATAAAAAAGTTACTCTCCTATAATCTCATAATTGAAAAAAATACGCTTTTTTCAACAGGTGGCCGGCCTAGAGTAACCCTGGCAATTAACAAAAACTATAAAAAAATAATAGGTGTTAATTTGGGAGCGGGGTTTATAAACATTGTTGAAAGTAATCTGAACGGAGAAATAATAGGGATAACTGAAAGGAAATTTGCATTTAAGGGACAAGAAAAGGTTCTTGAGCTACTGGATGAGGAGCTTACAAAAGCCCTCAGTAAATATGATATGAAATCTGTAATCGGAATAGGTCTTGCAACTCATGGAGTTGTTGACAGGAAAAAAGGTACAGTAATAGTTTCCCCTCATTTCAAGTGGAGAAAGCTGGAATTGAGAAAGGAACTTGAAAAAAAGTACAATCTTCCTGTAATAGTTGAAAATGATGTGAGATCGATGCTGATTGCCGAACATAATTATGGCCATGCCAAAGATATGAAAGACTTCATATTCCTGTATATTAAAAATGGAATAGGAGCGGCAATTTTCCTAAATGGAAGAATCTTTGAAGGAAGTAATTATGGAGCTGGAGAAATAGGCCATTTCATAGTAAATGAACATTCAAATATACAGTGCCGTTGCGGAAAATATGGATGCCTTGAAACTGAATACTCAGAACAGGTGCTCGTAAATAAAGTAAAATGGAAGCTGGAAGAGGATGAAAAAAAGGAAATGGATAAAAATCTGGATATATCAACTGTTTACAGTAAAGCCAAGGAGAAAGAGGAACCTTACTATTCCATTATTAAAGATGCTATATACCATACAGGAAAAGTAATGGGGAATGTACTTAATATGCTTGATGTCAATAACATTATAGTAGCTGGAGACATTACAACAACGGGAGATCTCTTCATAAGGAATTTTAAAAAGGGAATAGATACCATGCTTCTTGAAGAATTCAACAAAAAAATAAAGGTAAGTACAACAAAACTTGATAATATGATAGGAGTTTACGGTGCTGTTTCACTTATAACAAGTAATTTATTTGAAGGGGAAAAATTGATTAAGATAAAGTAGTTAATAAAGCAGTTAATGATGTTTCAGGTAATTTATGATACTTTAGGGAACCTAGTTAGGTAATAAAAAAAATTATATAGAGGTGAAGAAATGAAAAAGATTTTATGGTTAATGTTAGCAATGGTAATGTTGCTATCATGTGGTGGAGAAAAGAAAGCTGATGGAGCAGCGGCAGGAGGAGACAAACCTGCAGAAGGTAAAAAAGTTAAAATTGGAGTTACTATCTACAAATACGATGATAACTTCATGGCAACATTGAGAAAAGATCTTGAAGCGTTTGCTAAGGAAGATGCAAACATTGAACTGATTATGAACGATTCTCAAAACAGTCAGGCAACACAAAATGAACAGGTAGATGCACTTCTTTCAAAAGGTGTAAACGTATTGGCAATCAACTTAGTTGACCCAGCAGCAGGCCAAACAATTATTGACAAAGCAAAAGCTGCAAATGTACCAGTAGTATTCTTTAACAAAGATCCAGGAGCAGAAGCATTAAAAACTTATGACAAAGCTTACTATGTTGGAACAAAACCTGAAGAATCAGGAATAATTCAAGGACAATTAATTGAAAAAGTATGGAAAGCACATCCAGAATTAGACTTAAACAAAGACGGTGTTATTCAATACGTTATGCTTAAAGGGGAACCTGGACACCCTGATGCAGAAGCAAGAACAGCTTATTCAATAAAAGAATTGAATGACAAAGGTATTAAAACAGAAAAATTACAAGAAGATACAGGAATGTGGGATGCAGCTCAGGCAAAAGATAAAATGGATGCATGGCTTGCCGGACCTACTGGATCTAAAATAGAAGTTGTAATTTCAAACAATGACGGTATGGCATTAGGTGCTTTAGAAGCTTTAAAAGCTCACCAGAAAAAATTACCTGTATTTGGAGTAGATGCATTGCAGGAAGCTTTAACATTAATCGAATCAGGAGAATTAGCAGGAACAGTATTGAATGACGGAACAAACCAGGCAAAAGCAGTTCTGGAACTTTCAAGAAACTTAGCTAATGGAAAAGATCCTGTTGAAGGTACATCATGGAAATTAGAAGAAAAAGCAGTTAGAGTTCCTTATGTAGGTGTAGATAAAGAAAATTTGGCACAATTTAAAAAATAATTGAATAATTAATAGTTGAATTGTATACCGTAAATAAAAGACTTTATCGAATTTTATTTACGGTATCTTTATTTCGGAAGAGGTGAACAGATGGAAAATTCTCAAAATAGACATGAATATGTATTGGAAATGGAAGGAATCAGTAAGGAATTTCCTGGGGTAAAAGCACTTGATAATGTTACATTGAAGATACGTCCCAACAGTGTTCATGCACTTATGGGAGAAAATGGTGCAGGAAAATCTACACTGATGAAATGTCTTTTCGGAATATATAAGAAAGATACAGGAGAAATATCCCTGGAAGGACAGAAAATAGAATTTAAAAATTCAAAGGATGCACTTGAAAGAGGAGTTTCAATGGTGCATCAGGAGTTAAATCAGGTTACACAGAGAAATGTAATGGATAATATATGGCTTGGAAGATATCCTAAAAAAGGTTTATTTATAGATGAAGATAAGATGTATAAAGATACAAAGGAAATATTTGCAAAACTGGATATAGATATAGATCCCAGAACGAAAGTAAGCAGACTTTCTGTTTCACAGATGCAAATGCTAGAAATTGCAAAGGCGGTTTCATATGACTCAAAAGTATTGATTTTAGATGAACCTACTTCATCCCTGACAGAAAATGAAGTAAAACATCTTTTCAAGATAATAAGAAAACTTCAGGGAAATGGTATAGGAATAGTGTATATTTCACATAAAATGGAAGAAATAACAGAAATATGCGATGAAATTACAATACTTAGAGATGGAAAATGGGTTACTACAGAAAAAGTAAAAGATCTTACAACAGATCAGATAATAAACCTTATGGTGGGAAGGGATCTGACAAACAGATTCCCTGATAAAACAAATAAGCCGGGAGAAGTTATATTGGAAGTTGAACATCTGACGGCAAAAAGACCTAAGTCAATAGAAGATGTATCCTTTACATTGAGAAAAGGAGAAATATTAGGAATTGCAGGACTTGTAGGTTCAAAGAGAACTGATATAGTGGAAACGTTATTTGGAGTTATTGAGAAGAAATCAGGAACAGTAAAAATAGATGGTAAGGAAGTAAATATAAGAAATCCTAAGGAAGCTACTAAAAATGGATTAGCACTTATAACTGAAGAAAGACGTGCTACGGGAATTTATTCAATGCTGGATATAAAATTTAATTCAATTATTTCCAATACTAGAAATTATAAGGCGTTATTGGGACTTTTGGATAACAGTAAAATAGAAAAAGATACAAAATGGGTTATTGACAGCATGCATGTAAAGACACCGTCACAAAAGACACATATAGGAAGCCTTTCAGGAGGAAATCAGCAGAAAGTAATAATAGGAAGATGGCTGCTTACAGCACCTGAAATACTTCTTATGGATGAGCCTACGAGGGGAATAGACGTAGGTGCAAAATTTGAAATATACCAGTTAATGATAAATCTGGCCGAAAAAGAAAAGGGTATTATTATGATTTCTTCAGAAATGCCTGAACTGCTGGGAGTAACAGACAGAATACTAGTCATGAGTAATGGTAGAGTGGCAGGTATAGTAAATACCGCCGAAACTTCTCAGGAAGAAATATTAAAATTAACGGCTAAATATTTATAGGGAGGCAAAAATGGCAGAGAAAGTTGTAAAAGAAAATAAGAAATCTTTTGATTTAAAAAATCTGATATTAAATGGAGGAATTTATCTGGTACTTCTATTACTGTTAGTTCTAATAGTAATGAAGGATCCTACATTTTTAAGCTTATTAAATATACAGAACATTCTGACACAGTCATCAGTAAGAATAATAATAGCTCTTGGAGTTGCAGGACTTATCGTAACTCAGGGGACAGATTTGTCAGTAGGAAGACAGGTTGGTATGGCGGCACTTGTATCGGCAACATTGCTTCAGGCTATGACAAACGTAAATAAAGTTTTTAAAGGATTACCGACATTACCTATACCTGTAGTTCTGCTTCTTGTAGTAGTTATTGGTGCCTTAATAGGGTTAATAACAGGACTTATAGTTGCAAAACTGAATGTTGTGCCTTTCGTTGCAACAATGGGAACAATGGTAATAGTTTACGGAATAAACTCATTATATTTTGACTTTGTAGGAGCATCACCGGTAGCAGGATTTGACAGAAAATATTCGCAGGTAGCTCAGGGGGCATTATTCCAGATTGGCCAGCTTAGACTTTCTTATCTGATAATATATGCTGTAATTGCAATTGTATTTATGTGGACATTGTGGAATAAAACAGTATTTGGTAAAAACCTGTTTGCTGTAGGAGGAAATCCTGAAGCGGCAAGAGTATCAGGAGTTAACGTTGCAAAAACAATACTTATCGTATATATGTTATCAGGAGTAATGTATGCAATAGGAGGATTCCTTGAAGCGGCACGTATAGGATCTGCAACAAACAACCTTGGATTCATGTATGAAATGGATGCCATTGCGGCATGTGTTGTTGGAGGAGTTTCATTCAGTGGAGGAGTAGGTAAGATTTCAGGAGTAGTTGCAGGAGTTATAATCTTTACATTGATTAACTACGGACTTACTTATATAGGAATAAGCCCTTACTGGCAGTATATTATAAAAGGTATCATCATAATAACAGCAGTTGCTATAGATGTACTGAAATATAGAAAAAATAAATAGAGATTCCATATCTGGTTTATATATTATTTAAAGAGGATAAAATGATTTAATAAAAAAAGGATTTTATCCTTTTTATTATGAGTTTATTTAATAGTGAAAAAAAGATAATTTTGAATAAATATAAAAAAACTGAATTATTTGAAAATAAATAGTTTTTACATAGATAGTTACAGTTGTTTTTTTGAATTTTATTTGATATACTATATACAAACTAATATTAAATTAGGAGGAAAAAAATGGAAAAAAACAAATATTGGAAGTCAGGTAAAAATAAATATAAATATAAATATAATATAGATACAGTAAATTAGATAATAAAAATAAATATAATAGATAAGGAGAAGAAATGACTAATAATTTGAAGAAACTCGAACGAGATTTAAGAGCATTGGCAAAAAGATGCAAGAATATCAGTTATACAAAAGAATTGCTTTTAAGCTTTTTAATGCTGGGATTGCTATCATTTTCAGAAGGATTGACATCGCCTGAAATAAAAAATGCTGAAACCTCAATAAATCAGGCAAGAAAAGAATTGAATACTTCAATTAGTGACATGAAAACACTTTTCAGGGAAGCTAAAAGAGAAAATGATAAGCTTCTGAAGGGATCTAATCTGGAATTGATTCAACTGATGGAACAGGGAGATCAGGTTGTAAAATCACCTTGGAGTTCATGGCAATATGGAATGAACTATTTTTATAGTAACTGGAGAGGAACATATAAAGGAAAAGGTGATAAAAAGGAAAAATATCCTTATGAAGGAATATACAGAAGAAGTAATGATTTATTCCTGAGATCGATATCTCCTAACAGTAGAAACTACAGCAGATACGTTACAAGAGTATATGACGATCCATTCCATTCGGCAACTACGTCAACAACAGGATTATCAAATGCATCATGGGGGATAGAATCATCTGAATTTGATCAGGAACCTGTGACTACATTGAACCTGCTTGCAACAGTAAGACCTAAGAACGTAGGTAAACAGGCACCGGTAGTAAATCTTGGAACAATAGAAGGACCTGAGGAAATTAATTTTTCTATAAATCCGCCTTCAGTAGAAATAAATCCACCATCTATAGGAACAACAGACTTTGCACCAACGAAACCTGTTACAACTACTTTACCAGGATTGTCAACTTCTAATATAAAAATAAGTTCATATAAAAATGCTGGAGATACAGGAGCATATGATTCTTACAACAATCCTGATAATTTATCTAAAAATAGTGCAACTTTAGGAGCAACGACATCACTCGCAAATACAGGATTGACACCTGGAGCAACAGCTAAATCTGTTGTTCAGAATCCTGCTATAATGTATACAAATCAAGGTGGTGCATTATTTAAAACGTATATGGAATTTTCACCAGGAAATGGAAGAACAATTACTAATACAACAAGTGTTGTAATAGATTCTATAAGAGGAGGTATTGGAGGGACAACTCCTAATGATCAAAAGTTTTTAGTAGGTGGTTCAAGATTTGGAACACTTGATAATGGTTCTGGAACTTTAGCGAATGGAGCTAATACAACCATTGACCTTGCAGGAGTTTTAGTAGTAGGACTTCAGTCTGAAACAAATACTGGAACAGGTGGAGATAGGGTATTATTAAATTCCGGAACGATAACTGATGAAGTTGAAACAACCCATTATCAGAACTCTGACGGACTTGGTGGACTTCTTGTGCCTGTAACTGCAACGAATTTAAATGGAAGCTCAAGGAATAGATATTCTGATGGAACTCTGAATAACGATTCTGGTGCAAAAGCTCAAACAAGTTTGCTGATGACAGGGTATTCTGAAATGGGAACAATAAACATAGCAAGAACTTCAGGAACAGGAGTCTGGGATGTAGCAAATAATAGATGGCAAAGCAGAAGTGGCGGAGGATATGTAGGTTACAAAATAGGACTTTTATTAAGTCATGAAGATAATGATTCTTCTAATGATTATCTTCTGCAAAATGCAGGAAAAATAAGTTTTGGAGGAACAAATTCAATAGGTATTCAGATAGAGGCAGATGGTTCTCCTGATACAAAAGTCCAGGCTTCAAATAGTAATGAAATAACGTTAGGCGGTGCCAATAGTTATGGAATAAAGCTGTCTTCAAGAGTTGCTAATCTTACTGGTACTCAAAAGATAGTAAATAATACAGGAACTATTACTATAGGAGGAGGAAGTAGTGCCGGAATAGCAGTTATAGAAGAAGCACAAAATGGTACTGATAGAGATGCTCCTGGTAAGTTAATAAGAGCATACACAGATAAAGTTGTGAATTCAGGAAAAATAGACGTAAATGGAAGCGACAGTTCAGGAATGCTTTTAAAAATTAATGCTCCTGATAATATAGTAAACGAAGCTGGAGGAATTATAAATGTAAATGGGCATCATAATATTGGAATGAGAGTTGACAAAGGAAGTGTAGCAACAGATGCAATTGGAGATCCTTCTGCTATAAATACAGGAACTATAACTGTAACAGGAACAGCAAATATTGGAATGGTTTCCAATGGAGCAAGTAAAGCTCAAAATACAGGAGGTACAATAACTTTAACTGGAACAACAGGAAACAGTGCCGGAATGTATGCAACAGGCGGAGGAACTGTAGAAAATACAGGTACTATTACAGGAAGTGGATTAACAAAAACAACAGGAATATCAGTTGATACAGGATCTACAGGAACAAGTTCAGGAAATATTACGTTGAAAGGAACTACAATAGCAGGTGCATATAATCAGGGAACAGGAAAATTTCAGATGACAAGTGGAATTATCACTGTAGAAGGAACAGGTGCAGGTGTTTTTGCAAAAAATAATACAAGTACAACTGAAATAGATGGAAAAGTAGTGGCAAGTAAAGGGGCAGTAGGTCTTTATGTTGCAGATACAGCAAAAATAGATTTAGGTAAGAACGGAACACCAAGTCTGGAAATAGGTTCAGATGGATTAATGTTCTATAATAATACAACAGGACCTTCAGCCAATGATGGTACATTTAAGTTACACAAAAATATATCAGGAACTGTAAAGAGTGGCGGAAAAGCATTTCTCCTTTCAGGTGTCAAGACAATGGGAGAAATTGCAAGTGCCTTGGATGCAATGTTTGCAAATTCAGGCACAAATAAAGTAAGTTTAACTATGAAATCAGGAAGTTCATTATTTACAATAGAGAATACAAGTATTGCTTCTGGAAGTGACGAGATAAGATTAAGTGATTTTGATGATCCATGGGCAACAACTCCTATCGGAAATAATGTTGAATTAAATACTGCTTCAAATAATGATTTCAAGATAATTACTATGAAGGGTGGAAATCTTAAGATAAATAGAATTGTAAATTTGGATACACCTACTAATTTATATAATAGAGTTAGCTTCTATTCATCAAATGTAACAGTGGACAATACAATAACAGGAAGTCAGACTGGACAAGTAGCAGTAGGACAAAGAAATGAAATTATCACAGGAACTACTCCTGTTGCTGCTGATATGACTGTGAAAAATAATAGTACTATAACTATGTCGGGTCAAGGGTCAACAGCATTAGCTGTTGAGTCAGGAACGGTAATAAATGCAGGTAATATAAAAATGACAGGGAAATCAGGTATAGGATTATATGGAGCAGATGGTTCTGTAATAACAAATGATACAAGTGGTGACATTGAAATAGGAAATGCCTCAGGAACAGAAAGTGCAGGAATATTTGCACAAAATAATTTGGATGGTCCTGAATACCTTGGAAAAATTGATATAACAAATAAGGGAAATATAAAAGCAAATACAGGTTCACAAAAAGTTATAGGAATATTTGCAGAAAATAAGACAAAACCGATTAATGATTCAAAAGTTCTTCATGATACAAATGCAACGATAGATTTATCCGATACGGCATCGACTAGTGTTCTATCAACTAATGGAAGTTTAGGAATATATGCTGAAAATTCAAAACTTGAATCAAAAGGAGATATCAATATTGGGGATGAAAATGCAGGAATAATGGCGACAAAATCTAATGTAGATATAAACGGTGGAAATTATACATTAGGAAAGAATTCTATTGGTTTCATTTTAAAGGACTTAAATAATACACAAGGTTACTTCAATGGTGCTTCTGGAACAATAAATGTAAATGGAAAAGGAACAGCATTATATTATATGGATGGAGCAACTTTATCTACTTCTGTTCCAGCCAGTTCAGCAGGAAAATTTAATGACAGTCTAACTGTAAATGATGCAGGAATTACAGTTTCTCCTACAGACAGTGTAGCATATACATATATATATGCTAAAAATAGTAATCTGACTTATGATAAAGCATCACCTGCAGGAATAACAAAAGATAAAGTTATATTCATAAATGGAACAGATACAGAGACAACACCTGTAACTAAGATAACTTTAGGAACTTCTAGTGCAATTAATATGGCAGGAAATAATTCGCTGGCAGTATATCTGAAAAAAGGAATTTCTGCTACAAACAACGGTTCCATCGACCTTTCAGGAGACAAAGCGGTTGCATTGTACGGAGAAGCTGGAGGAGCCCTTGTAAATAACCATATTATAAAAGTAGGAACAAACGGTGTCGGAATTTACAATAAAGTAGCAACTACAGGAGAAAATGGTGCAAATGGAGTAATCACCCTTAATGGGGATTATGGAATAGGAATGCGTTCTGAAAATGCTACTGGAAGTATTGAAAATAAAGGTAAAATAGAAAGCTCAAAATTGAGGGCAGTAGGAATGTCAGCAAGCGATGGTTCAAATGCCGTGACAAACAGTAGTATTATAGAACTTTCAGGACAGGAATCAATAGGACTTCATACTGATAATAATGGAACAGCAGGGCATGCAGTAACAAATACCGGAACAATAACTCTTGTGGATGCAAATGACAAGGATAAACCTAATATTGGTATATATTCAGAACACTCAAGTGATGTAATAGTAAACAACGGAAAAATAGAAGCAGGAAAGAATACTTTAGGAATTTACGGAAAAGCCGGTGGAAACATAACTCTTGGTGCTTCTTCTGAAACAAAGGTTGGAGATAATGGAGTTGCTGTATTCTCAACAGGTGGAGATATTACTATTGCAAATGGAGCAAAACTTGAAACAGGAGCAAACAACGGAGTAGGAGTATATTACTCAGGAAGCAATGGAACAATTACAAATGATACTGATAAAATTACAATAGGAGATAAATCGTTTGGATTTGTAATAAAAGGTGGAACAAACAATAAATTCTTCAGTAACAGTACAGGAACTGTAGACTTGCCTGATAATTCAGTATACTTATACTCAGCTGATACTACAGGAACTGCTTCAACTGTAAAAAATTATACTAACCTTAGAACTACAGGTGGAGAACTTGCTTATGGAATCTACACTAATGGTGGAGGAGAAAACCATGGTAATATGGATATGACTCAAGGAAAAGGACATATAGGAATATACAGCTACCTGCCACATCCTACAGGAGCGATTCCTGCTACAGTAACTCCTAATGTGTTTGTAAATCATGAAAGAATAGATGTTTCAGCTTCAGACCTGACAGTGGCTACTAACCAGAAAAATGGAATTGGAATGGCTGCAGGATATGTAAAACAGAGAACACGGCTTGAAAATGTACTTGATGCCAGTGGAAATGTTGTAATAGATCCACTTACAGGAGCTCCTAAAACAGAAACAAAAATATATAGAGATGTAATAGGGCTTGGAAATATTGAAAACCGTGGAGTAATATCAGTAACAACACCTAACAGTATAGGAATGTATGCAGGAGGAAAAGGTTCAATAGCTAAGAACTACGGAAGAATAGAATTAAGTGGAACAGATCTTAATGTGGGTATGTTCCTTGAAGATGGAGCTGAAGGATATAACTATGGAACTATAACAACAGTAGGAACAGGAAATGTTGAGCAAGTTGGAGTTGCAGTTCTGAGAGAAGCTAAATTCCATAACTATGGAACAGTAAATATTGATGCAGAAGATGGAATAGGAATAGCAATCGGAGGTAAACTGACACTTGTAAACAGAGGAGAATTTACAATATCCGCTAACAAGAAAACTGCTGCAATGCATAACAGAACAGGAAATGTAACTGCTTCAGGAGAAGGAGCTGTGGCAATTGCAACAATATCTGATGATTCAAAAATAATGGGAGTACTTCCTGTAAATCAGGTAGGAATAGTACCTAAAGAAGGAACATATGATGCAGTTGTTACTTATAACGGAGTTGAAGTTCCTAATGTTCAGACAGTTGATGTAATACCTGAACTTGCACGTGGAAAAACTACAATTCCTACAGCACCTATAGGAATATATGTGGATACAACAGGAGTAAATGCAACAAGACCTGTAAATAATTTAGGATTACTGTCTACAACCGGTATAAAATATGCAGATTTAATTATAGGAACTGAAGCTGCAGAACAGACAAATGAAAAATACTTGAAATTAAGTAAAGATCTTATAGCACCTTACAATGACATGATATTAGAGGCTCAAAGACAGGGATTAAGAAGATGGCAGATATATTCAAGTTCATTGACATGGATGGCTAAAGCAGTACAGAACAAGAATACCCAAGTAATAGAAAATCTATATCTAGTTAAAGTTCCTTATACTGTATGGGTAGGACAGCAATCTACACCGATAAATTCAACTGATACGTTTAACTTTGCAGAAGGACTTGATCAGAGATATGGTGTGGAAGCACTTGGAACAAGAGAAAGAAAACTGTTTGAAACTGAATTCAATAGGAAATAATGAACATATACTTCTGTCACAGGCATTTGATGAAATGATGGGACATCAGTATGGAAATACACAACAGAGAATGCAGGCTACAGGAAGTATTCTTGACAAGGAATTTACTCACTTGAAAAACGAATGGGATAATAAATCAAAACAATCCAATAAAATAAAAACATTCGGATCAAGAGGAGAATATAAAACTGATACAGCAGGAATAATCGATTACACAAATGATGCTTATGGAGTGGCTTATGTTCACGAAGATGAAACGATAAAACTTGGAAATAGTTCAGGATGGTATGCAGGAGCAGTACATAATAGATTTAAGCTAAAAGATATAGGAAAATCAAAAGAAAATACAACAATGCTGAAACTTGGAATGTTCAAAACAATGTCGCCTTCATCAGACCACAATGGAAGCCTACAGTGGACAATATCAGGAGAAGGATATGCTTCTATAAGTGATATGCATAGAAGATATCTTGTTGTAGATGATATATTTAGTGCAAAATCTACATACTATACTTATGGAGTGGCACTGAAAAATGAACTTTCCAAAGAATTCAGAACAAGTGAAAGAACAAGTATTAAACCATACGGAAGCTTGAAACTTGAATATGGAAGATTTAATGGAATAAAGGAAAAAACAGGAGAAATCAGACTTGAAATTCAAAGTAATGACTATCATTCAATCAAACCTGAATTAGGAATAGAATTTAAGTATAAACAACCTATGGCAGTAAAAACAACATTTGTAACTACGTTAGGACTGGCTTATGAAAATGAGCTTGGAAAAGTAGGAGATGTAAACAACAAAGGAAGAGTAAGATTTACAACAGCTGACTGGTTTGGTATAAGAGGAGAAAAGGATGACAGAAAAGGAAACTTTAAGGCAGACTTGAACCTTGGAATAGAAAATCAAAGAGTAGGATTTACATTGAATGCAGGATATGATACAAAAGGACACAATGTAAGAGGAGGAATAGGATTTAGAGCGATTTTCTAGGAACTGATAAAGTTTAACAGTGAAATTTCTGAAGATTATTCACATAGTCAGATAATTTGAGTATTATACAGTAATAATATTAATGAAATAAAAAATGCAACGGAAATACTAAGAAAATGTATTCTCAGCCGTTGCATTTTTTTCTATTAAAAATGACTATATACAAATTTTATGAAATGTATTACATTAATTGGGGAAAAATATGATATACTATAGAATAAAAAGAATAAACTAATGAAATTATATAAAAAATAAAATGAACATAAAAGGAGATAACATGAATAGCAACTTAAAGAGGATTGAGAAGGAACTTCGCAGTTTTGCCAAAAGGTGTAAAGAAATAAAATATACACGTGCAATGCTTTTTGCATTTCTGTTGACAGGACTGAAAACATTTACAGCAAAGAGTGACAGTGTAGAAAGTGCTAAAAAAGATATTGAAACTTCAATAAAAGACATGAAGGAACTTTTCAAGGATGCAAAAAGGGAAAATAACAAATTAATGAAAACGTCCAACCTTGAATTAATACAACTTATGGAACAGGGAGATCATGTAGTGAAATCTCCATGGAGTTCATGGCAATATGGAATGAATTATTTTTATAGTAACTGGAGAGGAACATATAATGGAAGAGGAGATAAAAAAAGCAGATATCCTTACGAAGGAATATTTACGAGAAGTGAAGATGCATTTGAAAAATATGTTTCTCCATTAAGTGATAAGTATAAGGAATTAAACGTTGGTTCAAATCCCTATTCAGCTTCTTCAAATACAAGAGCAGGATTAAACAGTTCATATGGTCTGACAAATACTTTACATACTCAGGAACCGTTAGTGACGATAGAAATAAATGCTTCAATCAAACCAAAAAGTATACAGAAAAACCCAATAACATTAAGCGTACCGGGAATATCAGCTCCGGCACTGCCACCTGTAAGTATAAGTCAGGCAGTTCCACCTAGTTTAAGCTTACCGGAGCCAAAAGCTCCTAGTAAAGAGATAAGTATTGTAAAACCAAATGCAAATCCTTTTACTGGTTTTTTCTTTAATTCTAGTAATAGTGCAATAGGAGTAGGAAGTGCGAATATGGTACTTTATTCGGGAGTAAATCCTGATGATATAAGAGCAGGTAAAGTAGGAGAACAGGTAAGTCCAGCTTTAAAAACAGGTGCTTTAGATAAAAATAATAATTTAGCAATACTCGATAGTAACAATCAACGTCCTACAAATATCTTGTATAGAAGTAGTCCTAATTTAAGCAATCTAACTTTTCATATAAGAGGATATTTTGGAGATGGTTCTGATGGATATGTAGATGCAGGTAGTGGAGCCGCCGGTGGATCTGATACAACTGGAGGACCAACATTAGGAACAATAGGAGTCCATACATTATTAAATGGAACAGTTAATAATGTAACTGCTAACCTATATGGAAGAGCAGGTTTCTTAACATCAGAAACTTGGAGACATGGGAAAGTTACTATGCATAATACAAATGTAAATGTATATGGAAAAGACAATGCAGTTTACTATATAATGCCGGCAGCTTTTAAAACTATTTCCAAGTATACAGATAGTAATTATCACCTTGGAGCTATACAAGGGGAAACAAATGTAAAAATGTATGGAACAGGAAACACTGTATATCTGTCATCAGGAATTTCTGCGGCAAGATTAATAAAAAATACTGGAAAAATGGAGTTAGAAGGAGCTTCAAATATTGTTTACTCAAGTTTTTCCTATGCTCCAACCTGGGAAGTGGGAGTTTATGGTGGAAAAGCAGGAAAAATGAACTCGTTAATTCAATTTTCACAGGATGTAGAACTTTATGGAGATGAAAACGTAGTTTTATTCTTTGGAAGTAAAATAGGAGGAACTCCAAAATCTTGGGAAGCAACTGATAGAGATGCTGAGTCAAATGCCGGTTATTTAAGAAAAGCTTCATATATAGGAATATATCAAGGTGAGATAGATGTAAAAGCTAGAGTAGGAGGACAGTTAGCTATAACCCCTACTGCTACAAGTCAAACAGCGAGCGGTCAGTTAGTTGAAGACCTTACAAATCCAGCTGCACCTAAATATAAAGGGTATACAGATAAAACAGTTGATGGTGGAGTAGGATTATATGTAACATCTGGACAAAGAAAAGGAATAGATGTACTTAAAGATATGGGAGTTCCTGTATCAGTTACTCCGACTTTAGATGATTTAAAACTTGATCCTATCCATAACTTAGAAGTTGGAAAAATGGATATCAATTTTGGAAAATATTCTAAAAATGGTTTCATGATGATAGCAAAAGAAGGAAGTGTTATTGATGTTGGAAAAGCTACTCATAAATATTATGTAACTAATCTTAGTACATCAATTACAGATGGTGTAAATGGAGATGCAACAACAGAAGCTGATGCATCAACAGGAACAACAATAGCTTACGCTGAAGGAACTTGGGATCAGGCTAAACATCAACTAGGTTCTAAACAAGCAGATCTTACTCAAAATAATACAGATGCGGCAGCTGTAAATGCAGGAGCTGCAAGAAAGCCGCTAACAGATACAACTGTTTCAACAGCAGCTAAACTGCAGGGATTAGGTTCTGAAATAAATGTTGATACTGATGTAGTATTAGCTTCAAAAGAAGGTATAGCATACATGGGAGATAACCAAGGTATAGTTAATGCTAAGAAAAACACGGAAGCTGTTAACTATGGTGCAATAATTGCTTATGGTAAAAATAAAGGACAAGTTACTGTAGATGGTACAGTAAAAGCAATAGATAAAAATACAACTTTAGAAGATAATAAATATAAAAATATAGGAGCATTTGCAGAATCTGCCGGACAAGTTAACATCAATGGAAAAGTAACTATTAATGGAATAGGGGCATTTGCAAAAGGGACAGATTCAAAGGCTCAGTTATTAAGTGGAATAGATGAAATTAATGCAGGAACTGTTGGAGGAATGGTTGCCACAGAAGGTGGATATGCTAGACTGGATGGAGGAACTATCAATATTACAAAAGATAATTCCAGACTTTTCTATGCAGATGCAACAGGAAAAGTTGATTTTACAAGAGCTACTGCTATTAATATGTCAAAAGGTATAATACTTCCTCAGGAAGAAAATAATACTGCTTTCTACAGTAGTAAAGCTACAACAGAAGCAGGAGCAGTTCCAACAAAATATAATGGAATGAGAAATGTGACTATAAATCTTCTTTCAGATGACGTAGTTTTAAAAACAGTGGATAACCACGCTCTTGAAACATGGAACGGAAGTACAAACTTTGAAAGTGGAATTCAAAGTATAATGAAATATGCAGCCTTAAATAAAAATGGTCATACGTATAAAGTTTACTATACTAATGGAGACTTTAAAATTGCTGCAAATGTTGATCTTGATGATACAAATGATGTATTTAACAGTATCATAATGGCAAATGAAAAAGTTACTATTGATAATGGAGTTTCAATAACTTCAACTACTGGAAAAGGACTTGTTCAGGGATCTCTAAAAAATACTGTTGATAACAGTAAAACAGCCTATATTAACAATGGAACAGTAAATATAACAGGTGGAAACTCAAGTTCAATAGGAATAAGAGTTAATCACGGGACAATGGAAAATAACAGTTTACTTCAAATGAATGACGGAATAGGTTTATATGGAAGTAACGGAAGTAAAATTACTAATAGTACAAACGGAGTTATTAAAATAACAGCTCCTTCTGCTTATGGAGTTGGAATGGCCGGATTCCTTTCGGGAACTGCTCCACAGGAATATGGGACAGATAAACTGATTACTGCCTTAATAACATCAGGTGGAGGAAATCTTCCGTCAGCAGTAAAGACAATCGATATAACAAATGAAGGAAATATAGATATTACTGGAAAAGCAATAGGAATTTATGCTGACAATACAAGTACAATAGCAGGCTTTGACACTCATGTTACAAAGGAAAATGCAGTTGTAAATAATAGGGCTTCGATGAATTTTGGAGATGACAGTATTGGAATTTTTGCAAAAAAATCAACAATAAATCTTACAGGAACAGGTTCAGATGATATTTCAACAGGCAATAATGGACTGGGAGTATACGCAAAAGATTCTACTATAAATCTGCTGACAAACTATGGATTTAAAATTAAGGCCAATGGAGTAGGAATGTATCTTGAAGATACAGATACTTCAACAGGAAATGTAGAAGTTAAGTATGCAGGAGCAAATACAGCAAGAGGAACAGGAATTTATTTAAGTGGAACATCGCCTATGACAAACAGACTGAATGTAAATGTTAAAAATACTACAGGAAGTAATGGAGGTATGATAGGAATTTATGCATCAGGAGCAGATTTAACTAATGAAGGAGATGTAAAAATAGAAAATACTGATACATTAGGATTCGGTATTATAGCTTCAGGTTCTGATGTGGTAAATAAAGGAAATATTACCCTTGAGGATTCAATTAATCCAAATACTCCAAATATAGGTATGTATACAGCAGGTTCAGATGTTTTAACAAATCTTGGAAGCATAAAGATTGGAAAAAACGGAATAGGAATTTATGGAAAGAATTTTTCTAATGGGGATTCTATAACTCAACCAAACAGTACAATAGAAGTAGGGGAAAATGGAATAACTGTTTACACAGAAGGTGGAAACGGATATCTTGAATCTGGAAATATAAAAACAGGAAAAGATGGAGTTGGAGTGTACATTGCCGGAAACGGTGGAAGTATAACTGCAAGTAATCCATTTACAATGACTCTTGGAGACGGTTCGAGCGGAAATGACAAAGGATCTTTTGGTTTTGTTAATGTAGGTTCAAATAATAAGATTTACAGTAATATATCAAATGTAGCTCTGCAAAATAATTCTGTATACATTTATTCAAAAGATACAGGCGGAACTGCGGCAAGTCCTCAGATTGAAACAACAACTGATATTACAGGATCCGGAAATAACAACTATGGAGTATATTCTGCAGGATATGCCGTTAATACAGGAAGCATGAATTTAAGTGCAGGAACAGGAAATATAGGAGCTTACAGTGTTAAAGGCGGTACAATAGAAAATAGAAAAAGAGCTGACGGAACAGGTGGAATTATTACAGTGGGAGGTTCAGTACCAGGAGAAGATGAATACGGAGTTGGAATGGCAGCAGGTTACAGCTGGACTCAAAAAGATCTCGAAAAACCTTTGGCACAGAGACCTGATCAGACAACAGGAAATATAATCAACAGAGGAATTATAAATGTAAATGGTCAATACAGTATAGGAATGTACGGAAGTGGAACAGGAACTACAGTAGAAAACCATGGAGATATCAACCTGAATGCAAGTAATACAACAGGAATATACCTGAATGAAGGAGCTGTAGGTCATAACTATGGTCTGATAACAAATGCGGCAGGTGTTAAAAATGTTACCGGAGTTGTTGTTAAAAATGGTGCGAGACTTGTAAATGAACCTTCAGGAAGAATAATACTGGATGCAGACAGTGCATTAGGAGCTTTAGTATCAAGAGATAATGATACTAAAAGTATGGGAATATTTGAAAACTATGGTACGTTTGATATCAGAGGAAATGAATCACAGGAAATAAAACAGCCTGCAGGGCCTCAGGAACTTAATAAGTCTGTTGGAAAAGGTAAAGATAAGATTTCAATTAATGTTGCGGCAGGAGCATCAACAGGAACAATAAAAGTTGGAGATGAAATTAAGGTTCCGGAACTTGTAGATACTAAGAAAGTTACATTGGAAGAAACTAAAGTATCTTCAATAGGAATGTATATTAATACATCTGGAACTAAATTTACAAATCCAATTAGAGGATTAAGCGCTTTAAGTTACTTGAAAAAAGCTGATCTGATTATAGGGGCTGAAGCTGCTGAATCTACAAACAGTAAATATATACAGGTAGGTTCAAATATATTGAAACCTTACAATGACTCTATTTTAAATAACCCTCAGATAGAAAAATGGCACATTTATTCAGGGTCACTGACATGGATGGCGAATATAGCACAGAGTCAGACAAACGGTACAATAGAAACTGCTTATTTGGCTAAGATTCCATATACTAACTGGGCTGGAAATGAAGCATTGCCGGTAGATAAAACTGATGCATACAACTTCCTGGATGGGCTTGAACAGAGATATGGTGTTGAAGAATTAGGAACTAGGGAAAATCAGTTATTCCAGAAACTAAATAAAATTGGAAACAATGAAGAAGTTCTATTCTATCAGGCTACAGACGAAATGATGGGACACCAGTATGCAAATGTACAGCAGAGAACATATGGAACTGGAAGACTGATAGATAAAGAACTGGCTCATCTATCTAAAGAATGGGATACTAAGTCTAAACAGTCTAATAAAATAAAAGTATTCGGAATGAAAGATGAATACAGTACAGATACTGCAGGAATTATCGACTATACAAGCAATGCATATGGATTTGCATACCTGCATGAAGATGAAACTGTTAAGTTAGGAAACTCAAGTGGATGGTATGCAGGAGCGGTACATAACAGATTCAAGTTTAAAGATATAGGAAGATCAAGTGAAAATCAGACTATGTTGAAACTGGGAATCTTCAAGACAATGTCACCGGTAACAGACCATAACGGAAGTTTACAGTGGACAATCTCAGGAGAAGGATATGTATCAAGAAATGATATGCATAGAAAATATCTTGTAGTGGATGACATATTCAATGCTAAGTCAAGCTATACAACATATGGAGCGGCATTAAAGAATGAATTAGGATACAACATAAGAACAAGTGAAAGAACAAGCATCAGACCATATGGAAGCTTAAAACTTGAATACGGAAGATTTGGAAGCATCAAGGAAAAATCAGGAGAAATGAGACTGGAAGTGAAAGGAAATGACTACTATTCAGTAAAACCTGAAGTGGGAATAGAATTCAGGTATAAACAGCCGATGGCAGTAAAAACGACATTTGTAACTAGTTTAGGATTAGGATATGAAAACGAACTAGGAAAAGTGGGAGACGTAAAGAACAAAGCAAGAGTAGCCTATACTAATGCAGACTGGTTCAACATCAGAGGAGAAAAGGACGACAGAAAAGGAAACTTCAAGGCTGATTTGAATATAGGAGTAGAAAATCAAAGATTTGGAGTTACATTTAATGCTGGATATGATACAAAAGGTAAAAATGTAAGAGGTGGAATTGGATTTAGAGCTATTTACTAGTTTAGTTTAGGAAAAAGCATGAGACAATCTTAAAAAGAAAGAGTGCAGGAACTATATTTTGTTATTTAAAGTATAGTTCCTGCATTTATTTATGTGTTTATTACTAGATAATATAGTTTTTTTAATAAAAAGTAAAACTTTAAAGAAAAATGATTGAAAAAAATTTTCATTTTTTTAAGATATAATTATAACGAAAAATAAATGAGTAAACTAAGGAAATTTTAAAAATTATATTTAGTACATAATATGAAGGATAACAGTATAAAAGGAAGTTATCAGAGCCACTTAAGTTATATAAGTTTAAATATTCTAAGGTCTATGAAAAGGAGAGAAATTGAAGATGACAAATAATTTAAGAGGAATAAGGAAAGGGTTGTGTGCATTTGCAAAGAAATGCAAAGGATTTAAATACACAGATTCAGCATTGATTACATTTCTAATTACAGGTGCAGTAAGTGTTTCAAGTAATCTGTTTTCAGCTGAAAAAGATGGAAATATAGAAAAGCAGAAGCAGATACTTTCCACAGATATAAAGGATTTTAATGTTCTTATAAAGGAAGCTAGAAAAGAAAATAATAAACTGCTGAAAAATACAAATCTTGAACTTGTTAAGCTTATGGAACAAGGAGACCATGTAGTAAAAGCTCCTTGGAGCAGCTGGCAATTTGGGACTAATTATATGTACAGCAAATGGAATGGTACATATAAAGGGAAAGGAGATAAAGCTGAAAAATATTCTTATGAAGGTATATTTGCTAGGAGTTTAAATTCATTTGAAAGAGTTGTTTCTCCTTTAAGTGAAAAATATGAAAAATTGAGTTTTTCTACAAATCCACATTCAGCTTTAACAAGTTCTAGAAGAGGACTAGCTTCAGGTTATGGATTAACAGCTGTAGAAAGAAAACAGGAACCACTAGTTTCAATAGAAATTAATGCGGCAGTTAAGCCTAAGACTATACAAAAGACTCCACTTGCATTGAGCATACCTGGAATAAATGCACCTAATGTACCTATACCAACTATCAATCCAAGTGCACCAATAAACTTGGAATTACCAGAACCTAATACACCTAGCAAAGTGGTTGTTATTGCAAAACCTAATGCAGAACCATTTACAGGATTTTATTTTGATGGGACTACAGCACGTAGTCCATTACAAGAATATTTCAATTTATTCAGGGATAGATCCTACTTCTTTAATAGGAAATATAGATAATAGAAATCCAACTCCAGCAGCAATGGATGGAGCATATAATGGTAGAGCATTTGAAGGAACACGTATAAGAAATGTTAATGATAGATTTACAAATTATACTATATAGGCAATCAAACTGGTGCAGATAAAATGACAAATAATACTTTCTATTTGAGAGGGCATTATCCTACTGATACCTATGATGACAGTAATACTAGAGCCCATCTGGGAATATCTAATAATGGACAAAGAGCATATAATGACGGGCATGGACATGGTATTCCAGATGAAGGTATCGTTGGAGTTCATGCATTAAATAATTTAAAATTTAAAAATTTAGTATTTAACCTATATGGAAGAGCAGGGGCAATGACCAATGAAACATGGAGACATGGAATACTAGATTTAGATAATGTAACTGTAAATATGTATAATAGTGATAATATGGGATTCTATAATATGCCAGTTGCTAGATACACATATAAGTATTGGATTATAGGAGATGATGGAGTTAGAAGAGAATGGCGTGTTTTAGCTGGAGGATTTTCTGGAAAAGCTAATGTAAATATGTATGGAAGAAATAACTCTGTTTATCTAACAACAGGAATGTCATATATGAAACATTGGCAAAATGAAGGTTTGATACAATCGGATGGAGCTTCAAATATAGTATATTCAAGTTTTTTTCTTATGCTCCAACTTTATCAAAAACTTATAAGTCCAACAGATCCAGGATATCTTCACAATACAAATATGATAAAATTATCAAATATTAAACTATATGGGGATGAAAATATAGGTATGTATTTTGGTAGTAGAATCAAAGGAAATGCTGCTAAAGTACATATGGAAGGTGCCAATGAACTAGAAAGTGTATATGGATATAACAATAAGGCAGCTCATATAGGACTATACCAAGGTGAAATAGATTTTTCTGCAAAAATTGGAGAAAAATTAACAATAGATAATCAAAATCAACAGACAGCTGAAGGAAATTTAAATAATACAGGCTATACTGATAAAACAGTTGATGGAGCTGTAGGAATTTTCTCAGAAAGTGGTCAAAGAGTTGGAATAGTTGCAAGAGGAGATGTAATGGAGGGAGTCCCACCAACTGCAGCTGAAATAAATGCTCATAGAACTGATCCTGCTTGGGATAGATGGTTTTTGTATAAATGGAATAATACAACACAAAGATTGGAAGTAGATAAGAATAATATTGGACCAGGATATGGTTTCCCAATGGGTAATGATTTTTCAAAAGATCCTATACATAATTTAGAAGTTGCTAAACTTGATATTAGATTTGGGAAATATTCTAAAAATGGAATTATGGTTTTGGCAAAACAAGGAACTGTAATTGATGTAGGAAAGAATACTTCTAACTATCATATTACTGGAGTAAGTTCAGATATTACTGATGGTATCAATGGTGCTAATACTCTTGAAGCAGATGCTTCAACTGGAACTATAGTAGCTTATGCAGAAGGAACTTGGGATCAATTAAAACATAGATATGGAAGTGAAGATGCAAGAATTGCTCAAAATGATGCAGATGCAGTCGCTATAAATAATGGAGGAGCTAGAAAGGCATTGACAGATGCAACTGCTACAACAGCTGCTAAACTACAAGGTCTAGGATCTGAAATAAATATTAATCCTAATGTAGTGCTAGCTTCAAAAGAAGGTATAGCATATATGGGAGATAACCAAGGTATAGTTAATGCAATGGGAACAACAGAAGCTGTTAACTATGGTTCAATAATTGCTTATGGTAAAAATAAGGGAATTGTTACTGTAAATGGAGCAGTAAAAGCTGAAGATAAAAATACAGTTTCTGAAGCTAATAAATTTAAGAATATAGGAGCTTTCGCAGAAGCTGGAGGAAGAGCTGAACTAAAAGGGGCAGTCACTATCAATGGAATAGGAGCTTTTGCTAAGGGAGCGGGTTCAGAAGCAATATTATCTTCAACAAATAATGATGTAACAATAAATGCTGGTACTGTTGGAGGTATGGTTGCAACAGATAATGGATATGCTAAGTTAAATGGTGGAACTATCAATGTAACAAAAGATAATTCTAGACTTTTCTATGCAGATACAACAGGGAAAATTGACTTTACTGGAGCTACAAATATAAATGTTTCAAAAGGAATAGTACTTCCTCATGAAGAAAGCAATCCAGCTTTCTATAATAGTAACGTTTCAACAGCAGCAGGAGTAACTCCTACAAAATATAATGGTATGGGAAATGTAACTATAAATCTTCTAAGTGATGATGTAGTTTTAAGAACTGTTGACAACCATGCACCTGAAACTTGGACTGGTGGAGCAAATTTTGAAACTAATGTTAAGAATATAATGAAATATTCAGCTTTAAATAAGAATGGACATACATATAAGGCTTACTATACTAATGGAAAATTTAAAATTGCAGTAAACATTAATCGTGATGATGCAACTGATATTTTTAATGGTATAGTTATGGGAAATGAAGAAGTTACAATTGATAATGGAATTTCTATTACATCTAATACAGGAAAAGGTTTAGCACAAGCAGCTTTAAAAAATACTGTAGATAATAGTAAGACTGCATATATCAATAATGGAACTGTAAATATAACAGGAGCAAACAGTGGAAGTATAGGACTTAAAGTTGACCATGGAACTATTGAAAATAATAGTTTAGTTAGTATGAATGATGGAATAGGTCTATATGGAAGCAGTGGAAGTAAAATTTCAAACAATGCAAATGGAAAAATTAGTATAAGTTCTCCAAGTCAACATGGAATAGGAATAGCAGGTTTCCTTACAGGAACTGCTGCTCAGGAATATGGAACAGATAAACTGATTAGCAACCTAATAGCAACAAGTGGAGGAAATCTCCCTAATACTATAAAAACAATAGATATTACTAATGATGGAGAAATTGAAATTTCAGGAAAAGCTGTAGGGATCTATGCTGACAATACAAGTACGATAGCTGGATTTAATAATCATGTTACAAAAGAAAATGCAGTTGTAAATAATAACGCTTCTTTAAGCTTTGGAGATGACAGTGTAGGAATTTATGCTAAAAAAGCAATAGTTAATTTAAGAGGAACAGGAACAAATGATATCTCTGTTGGTAAAAATGGAATAGGAGTTGCTGCAGAAGATTCAACTGTAAATCTCTTGACAGACTATGGTTTCCAAATAAAAGACAATGGTGTAGGACTTTATGCTAAAAATACAGATACATCTACTGGAACTATGAATGTAAAATATACAGGAGCAAATGCAGCAGGTGTAGTAGGAACAGGGGCATATTTTGAAATGACAGGAAGTCCTATAACTAATAAATTAAATATCAATGTAGAAAATGTTCCAAATGCTACAGAAGGAATGATAGGAATCTATACTAAAAATGGTAATTTTACTAATGAAGGAAATGTAAAAATAACTAATACAAATACCTTAGGTTTTGGTATTATATCTTCAGGAACAGATGTAACAAATAAAGGAGATATTACTTTAGAAGATTCTTTAAATCCGACTAAACCCAATATTGGAATGTATACAGCAGGGTCATCTTCTTTAAGAAATATGGGAAAAATTACTGTTGGTAAAAATGGAATAGGAATTTATGCTAAGAATTTCTCTAATGGAGATTCTGCAACTTTACCAAACAGTACAATAGAAGTTGGAGAAAATGGAATAGGAGTTTACACAGAAAGTGGAAATGGTCATCTTGAATCTGGAAGTATAAAAGCAGGAAAAGATGGAGTTGGAGTATATGTTGCAGGAAATGGTGGAACTATAACAGCAGCAAATACATTTAATATGACTCTTGGAGATGGTTCAAGTGATGCAGATAAGGGAGCTTTTGGTTTTGTTAACGTAGGATCAAATAATAAGATTTACAGTGATATATTAAATGTTAGTCTGCAAAATAACTCTATATATATCTACTCAAAAGATACAAGTGGAACTTCAGCAAATCCACAAATTATAAATAATACTAATATCACTGCTACTGGAAAGAATAACTATGGAATCTATTCAGCAGGTTATACTGTTAATAATGGAAATATGAATCTGTCAGCAGGAACTGGAAATGTAGGAGTATATAGTGTTAATGGAGGAACTATAGAAAATAGAAGTGGAGTAATTACAGTAGGAGGTTCTGTTCCTGTAAATGATGAGTATGGAATAGCTATGGCGGCAGGTTATACTTGGACAAAGAAAGATTTACTAAAACCTGTTTCCCAAAGACCTGTCCAAACTACTGGAAATATAATTAATAGAGGAACTATTAATGTAAATGGCCAATACAGTCTAGGAATGTATGCCAGTGGAAATGGTTCTACTGCTAAGAACTATGGAACTATTAACTTAAATGCAAATAATACAACAGGAATGTATCTAACTGATAAAGCAGTTGGTCATAACTATGGAACAATAACAAATGCTGCAGGAGTAAAAGATGTTACAGGAGTTGTTGTAAAAAATGGAGCTAAATTTATAAATGAAGCTACAGGGGTAGTAAGCTTAAATGCTACCAATGCCCTAGGTGTTTTAAGAACTAAAGATGAAGGAGAAACTTTAGGAGTTATTGAAAACTATGGAACTTTTAATATCACAGGAGATGGTTCAGAGGTAGAAAAAGTTTCTGAATCTAAAGATTTAAATAAGAGTCTAGGAAAAGGCAAGGATAAAATTTCTATAGATGTACCAGCAGGAGCAACAACAGGAACTATTAAATTAGGAGATATAGTTCAAAGTCCAGAAATTGTAGAAACAAAGAAATTGGAATTAGAAGAAACACAAGTATCTACAATAGGTATGTATATAAATACATCAGGAGTTAAATTTACAAAACCTATAACAGGTCTAAGTGAACTAAGTCAATTAAGAAAAGCTGACTTAATTATAGGAGCTGAAGCTGCTCAAAGCACAACAGCTAAATATATACAAGTTGGTAAAACTATACTAGATCCATATAATGATACTATATTGAATAATCCACAAATAAATAAATGGAGTATTTACTCAGGTTCATTGACATGGATGGCTAATATAGGACAAAACCAAGTTAATGGAACTATAGAAAATGCTTACTTAGCTAAGATACCTTATCCTGTATTTGCAAAAGATAAAAATACTTATAACTTTACAGATGGACTGGAACAGAGATATGGAGTTGAAGCACTTGGAAGCAGGGAAAATCAATTGTTCCAAATTAAACAGCATTGGAAATAATGAAGAAGTGTTGTTGTATCAGGCCTTTGATGAAATGATGGGACACCAGTATGCGAATGTACAGCAGAGAATCAATGAAACAGGAAATACTTTAGATAAAGAGTTTAAATATCTTAAAAACGAGTGGAGAAATCCATCAAAAGATAACAATAAAATCAAAGTATTTGGTATGAAAAACGAATACAGAACAGATACAGCAGGAATAATAGACTATACAAGTGATGCTTACGGAGTAGCTTATGTTCATGAAAATGAAGCAGTAAAACTTGGAAACAGCTCAGGATGGTATGCAGGGGCAGTAACGAACAGATTCAAGTTTAAGGATATAGGAAAATCAAAAGAAAATCAGACTATGTTAAAGGCAGGAATCTTTAAAACAATGTCACCAATGACAGACCATAACGGTTCATTAAGATGGACAGTTGCAGGGGATATATTTGTAGGAAGAAATGAAATGAAACGTAAATTCTTAGTGGTAGATGAAGTATTTAATGCCAAATCAGATTATACATCATATGGAGCGGCATTTAAGACAGATTTAGGATATGACATAAGAATGAGCGAAAGAACTCATTTAAGACCATATGGATCATTGAAGCTGGAATATGGAAGATTTAATGATATAAGGGAAGATGATGGAGAAATAAGACTGGAAGTTGAAGGAAACGACTACTTCTCGGTAAAACCTGAAGTTGGATTGGAATTTAAATATGTACAGCCTTTAGCAGTAAAAACCCAGTTATCAGTGGGATTGACAGCAGCATATGAAAACGAACTTGGAAAAGTAGGAGATGTAAATAACAGTGCAAAAGTAAGATTTACAGATGCTGAAAAATTTGGAATAAGAGGAGAAAAGGAAGATAGAAGAGGAAACGGAAAATTTGACCTTAATATCGGAATAGACAACACAAGATTTGGAGTAACAGTAAATGCAGGTTATGACACAAAAGGCCGCAATGTAAGAGGTGGAATAGGATTCAGGGCTATCTACTAGTTTAGGAAAAAGAATGAAATTATCTTAAAATGAAAAATACAGGAACTATATTTTTGAATGAATTAAAAATATAGTTCCTGTATTAATTTACAATTTTTTTGTAGACTATTTAATTATAATCCAGCTACCATTCCGCTTTGTTCCAGTGCTTTCTATTGTTTATTGGTCAGTAACTTATTTTTGATATATAATATAAATATTTTTCAATTTCAAAAACTTCTGTACCGTACTTTTGTTGCGATGTCTAAGTGTTTTTCAAAGAAAAAAAGTTAATTTTTTTTAATGAAACGATTGAAAAAAATTTCATTTTTGAGATATAATTATAACGGAATTAAATGACTAAACTAAGGAAACTTTAAAAATTATATTTAGTACATAATATGAAGGTAACAGTAGGAAAAAGTAGTTATCATAGCCACTTAAGTTATATAAGTTTAAATATTCTAAGGTCTATGAAAAGGAGAGAGATTGAAGATGACAAACAATTTAAGAGGAATAAGAAAGGGTTTATGTGCATTTGCAAAAAAATGCAAAGGATTTAAATACACAGATTCAGCATTGATTACATTTTTAATTACAGGTGCAGTAAGTGTTTCAAGTAATCTGTTTTCAGCTGAAAAAGATGGAAATATAGAAAATCAGAAGCAGATACTTTCCACAGATATAAAGGATTTTAATGTTCTTATAAAGGAAGCAAGAAAAGAAAATAATAAACTACTGAAGAATACAAATCTTGAACTAGTTAAGCTCATGGAGCAGGGAGACCATGTAGTGAAATCCCCTTGGAGCAGCTGGCAATTTGGGATTAACTATATGTACAATAACTGGAATGAAGGGTATAAAGGGAAAAGGGATAAAGAAACTCTGTTTATATACTATAAGAGGGATACAAATAGCAGATATGCAGGATATACAAATGGAAAGTACAATATAACTTCTTTAAAAAAAGTGATAGAACCAGTTTCTGCGATACCGATAGATGCGGCGGTTAGACCTAAGAATATTCAGAAAACAGCATCAGCATTTACAATTTCAAGACCAACAGGAGCATTGCCGACTTTTAATACAAGAACAGTTGATGCACCGGCTCCACCATCAGACATTGAAGTTGATGCACCGGCAATTGTTGATGCAACTATGCCATCTTTTAAAGGAGGAGGATTTTGGCAAAATGCTTATGTAATTTTACATCCTGCAGACAATCATCATACCGTACCTGCCATAGATAACGAAGGAAGAACATTTGTAGCAAATTTTGATACATATAATACTGAAGGAGGACGTGTTAAAATAAACGTTTCTGGCGACACAATGACACTTCCACAAGGTAGTGGCAAATTAAAAGTAACTACAAGTGTTGCTTCTGGCTTCAACCCAAGTGGAATACAAAATAGGGAACTTGATCCTACTTCTGGAGAGATTAGTTATACTGTAACTTATGGATGGCATGGATCTAAAAATTATGGGCCTGCAGGATTAGCATTCATTAATGATCTTAGGGATAGAAACTCTACTTATAATGGGCAATATGAAATGACTGCCACAGAAGATAATGGACCAGATACAAAAATATTTTTAAGCTATAATTCTGTTGCAGGAGCTAATGCAGGTTATTATAATGCTTTAGGAGATCACACTAGTAAGACAGCATTAATGAAACCAGGTTTTAAACTTTATCTGAATGGAGTTCCGGTAACATCTTCATCAAATAAAGTTCTAGTTGGACTTGAGCACCAGGCAACCAAAAGTAGTTCGATGAATCCAAATGCTGCTTCAATTTTAGATAATCAGGGTGAAATAATTTTAAACAGTGGTAAAAATATTGTTGGTATTATGATAGATCAGGAAATTGGTAACATGAATAACAACAATCGTACACCGGATGTAACAAAAAATAATGGGAAAATTATAATAAATAGTGAAAAAAGTATAGGAATAGACTATGGGGAATATTGGGATACCAGATTAGTTAATGAGTTACAATTAGGGAATATTGAAGTAAATGGTAAAGGTAATGTTGGGTTTAGAATGTTCGATGTTGCACCTAAACTTGTTGGAAGTGCTGTTTCATCTACTTCACAGCGTTATAATGATTATTATGACTATGTTAAGGTAGACAGTGGTGGAGCTAATAAAAAGATTTTAGTAGGTGGACAAAATAACATTGGAATCGCAATTGTTAAAAGTTTATCAGTTGCTAAAAATAGCAATCCAATAGCCAATCTGACAAACTTGAATGTTACTGTCGATGGTGGAACTGATGCGGCAGGTAATGCAATTTCTGAAAATGTTGGTTTCCTAAGACATAAAGACTATTCTTCCAATAATAACAAAGCAATGATTTTTAATACCTCTACAATGGGAGAGTTTAAGTTTGGAAGCAATGCTTTTAAAAGTACATTAATTCGTAGTGATAAATATGATATTGAGCTTCAGAAGGATATTACAATCAATGTAGGGCATGCAAATGGAGAAAATACAATTGGATTTGCAAACGATGACACAGTAAGAAGTACAGTGCCGAATACACCTTTACAGACTAAGATTATTAATAAGGCAAAACTTTCAGCGGCTAACCAGAAGAAATTTAGAGGGCTGGTTGCCAATGGTAAAAATGCAGCTGTAGAAAATGTACGTACTTTAGATAGTAACAATACAGTTATTGGAGGAATAATAAGTATTACCGGTGATAAGGATGAAAGTATTGGAATAGCGGCTATTAAAGGTGCTAATTTAAAAACAGACGGAATAATTCAAGTAACTGGTACAGGTATTAAAAAGGTTGGAGTGTACAATGATGGAGATACAGCGGAAATAGGTGATGGAAGTGAAATTACAGTACATGGTTCAGAATCAGCGGCTGTTTATAACAAAAAAACTACAAATATTACAGGAAATACAACGATTAATGCAAAAAATGGAACAATCGGAATTTTTAGTACAGGAACAGGAAAGAACGTAACTTTTACTTCCACAACTCCGAGTCATAAAGTAGCTATAAATGTTGATGATTCCAATATAGGTACAGGATTGACTCGTGGACTGGCTGTATATGCTACTGATAATTCGGCTGTAAAAATTGAAAAAGCTGAAATAGATGTTAAAGATGGAAGTGCAGGATTAGTTGCAACTGAAGGAGCTTCAATAAACATTGAAGGTGGAAAATTGAAATACAAGGGTGACGGTTTTGCAATGTATACTGGTGAAAGCGGAGCTACTGGTACAATCAATGCAAAACACACAACGGTAACACTGGAAGGAAAAGCAGTAGGATTTGAAGTGACAGGAAATACTTCGCATGTTGATTTGACAGGAGCAACAGTAAATATAAATTCAGATGATGTTATTTTAATGAATGTTTCCAATCCTTCTACATTGCAATTGACTAATTTTGACACGACATTAAATACAATATCAGGATTAACAAATCCTATTGGAGGAACTTCAACAAAATATAAATTAGCTGTTATTACAGGTTTAAATGGTGGAAATTCATTTAAGATTAATGCATTAATGGATAAAAATGATGCAATAAGCAATACAGCTTCACAAACATATAAATTTGTAAGAAATATTCTGATTCAAAAAAGTATTTTGGATGTAGACAGTGATGTGAAGTCAGTTCTGACTTCAGCAAATGCCATAGCAATAGATGAACCTGCAGTTTATGGACTTGCAATAAGTTCAACAAAAGGAGCAGTAACTAATGCAGAAACAGGAATTAATGTAAATGGAAACTGTAACTGCTGACAGAACAGATTCAGGTGATGGAGCTATTGGACTATACACAAACTTTGGAAAGATAAATATAAATACAGGTGGAAAAGTTGAAGTGGAGACAGATACCACAAACGTTGTCAATAAAAGAGCAGTAGGCGTTTATGCAGTAAACGGTTCAGAAGTTAATAACAATGGGAATATTGATGTTGGTGGAGAAGAATCAATTGGAATTTTGGGATTAGCTTATAGACAGAATCAGTCAGGAACTGTCATAGGTAATGAATTTGATTCGGTAAATGAAGGTAAAGTAACTATAAATAATTATAAAAATATTGTTATGGATTCAGCAAATGCTAAAGGAATTTATATAAGAAATAATACTCCTGATGCAGTAAATCTCTCTCATTCCGGAACATCATCAGAGGCAGACAATGTAGCAATAAATCAATCGGGCGGAGTAATAACGATGAAAGCAAACGGAGTATCAGGAAATGCTTCGGTAGCAATGTTTGCTGAAGGAGCCACAGTTATAAACGATGCTGGTGCAGAAATTGATTTGCAAGGGACAGGTTCACAGATAGGAATGTACGGAATGACAAATGGTACAGATAATTCTGTACTTATTAACAGGGGAACCATTACAGTAGGGGCTTCATCAGGAACAAATCCAAATGTAGCGATGTATTCAGATAATGTTAATATAGTTCCTGAACATGCCGGTGGAATAATAGATATTAAAGATAACTCCTATGGAATTTATGGAAAATCAGTAAATGACAGGTGGTACAATTAAGACAGCAAATAATGGTGTTGGAATATTTGCAACAGGTCCGTCAATTAACTTGGTTTCAGGAACGATTAATGTAGGTAATAATCAATCTGTGGGTGTGTTTGCAGGTGATGATGCTACAAGTCCTGTTACAACAACTGTTACAGGTAATGTGAATATGACAATTGGGGATGATTCATTTGGATATGTAGTTACATCAACAACTCCTGGAAGCCAATTAACAACAGGGAATACAACAACTGCAACGGTAAATAAAGATTCTGTATATATTTATTCGGCAAATCCAGTTGGAAAAGTTGTAAATGGAACGAATGTAACATCATCAAGCGACAACAACTATGCACTGTATGGAAATGGATTAATGGAAAATTACGGAGCAATTGATTTCAGTACAGGAACAGGAAATGTTGCTGTTTATTCGGCTGGCGGAACTGCTGTAAACTTCGGAACAGTTAAAATTGGTGCTTCAGATTTGATAAATAAAAAGTTTGGAATAGGAATGGCAACAGGATATTATGATGAAACAACTGACACAGTTTCAAATGAAGGAACAGTAATAAATAGAGGAACTATAGAAGTCAGTGCATCTAATTCCATGGGAATGTATGCAGTAGGGAAAAATTCTAAAGCAATAAACTATGGAACAATAAACCTTTCCAGTGAAAAAACGGTTGGAATGTATCTTGACCATGGAGCTGTAGGGGAAAACTGGGGAACAATCCAGACAACAGCAGGTGGATTGAAGTCAGTTAAGGGAGTTTATCTTGCAAATGGAAGTTATATAAAGAACTACGGGACAATAAATATTACTTCAACAGATTCAAGAAGTGCTGGAATCTGGACAGATAAAGCTGAAAATGCAGAAGAAAATGCAGAAGGAATAAATCCGTTGACAGGAACAAATCAGATGGGAACTTCAACACCTGTAATGAGAGTTGCAGCGGCAGATGACATGAAGGAAGTAGGAGGAGTTACGGTAAAAGTACCACCAAGAACATCAGTAGCAACTGTAACAGATGTAAATGGCAATACAGTACCGATAGTAAGTGTAGATACTGCAACAGTTTCATCGGCTACACAGTCACCAATAACAGTGACAGCACCGTCAGGAGTAACAACGTTAGATCTAGATGCATTGGGATATAGCGGTTTCGGTTCATCTTCAGAAGTGACAAGTTTTGGAATGTATGTTGATACTTCGGGAATACGTCATACAAATCCTGTTCAGGGACTTAGCAATCTTGCAGGACTTGAAGATATTAATCTGTATTTTGGAAGTGAAGCGACAAGATATACGACAGCAAAAGCAATAGAAGTGGGAAATAATATAATTTCACCATATAATGATGCACTGTCTACAGTAGTAACAGCAGGAACAACATTAAATGTAACATCGGCAAATCTTACATGGCTTGCACAACCTACTAAGAATGCGATAACAGGACTTCTAGATAAGTTATACCTTGTAAAGGTTCCATATATAGCATTTGCTAAAATAGGGGATACACAGACATATAATTTCTTAACCGGTCTTGAAGAGAGATATGGAGTTGAAGGTCTGGGAACAAGAGAAAAGCTGCTTTTTGATAAATTAAATGGAATAACAAAAGGAGAAGGAGATTTGTTTGCACAGGCAGTAGATGAAATGAAAGGTCATCAGTATTCAAATGTACAGCAAAGGGTAAATGCAACAGGAAAAGCGCTTGATAAGGAATTTGATTATTTAAGAAACGAATGGAGAAACACAACAAAGAATTCCAATAAGATAAAAGCCTTCGGAATGAGGGATGAATACAATACAGATACAGCAGGAGTAATTGACTACACAAGTAATGCTTACGGAGTAGCCTATGTTCATGAAAATGAAACTGTTAAGTTAGGGAACAGTTCAGGCTGGTATGCAGGAGCAGTAACAAACAGATTCAAGTTTAAGGATATAGGAAAATCAAGAGAAGAACAGACAATGTTAAAGGCGGGAATCTTCAAGACGATGTCCCCAATGACAGACCATAACGGTTCATTAAGATGGACAGTTGCAGGGGATGTATTTGTTGGAAGAAATGAAATGAAACGTAAATTCCTTGTAGTTGATGATATATTTGAAGCGAAATCTACGTATAATACATATGGAGTATCCCTAAAAAATGAGTTAGGATATGACATAAGAATGAGTGAGAGAACTCATTTAAGACCATATGGATCATTAAAGCTGGAATATGGAAGATTTAATGACATAAAGGAAGAAACAGGACAGATGAGATTAGAAGTTGAAGGGAATGACTATTTCTCAGTAAAACCTGAAGTTGGAGTAGAATTCAAATATGTACAGCCTTTAGCAGTAAAAACCCAGTTATCAGTAGGAGTGTCAGCAGCATATGAAAACGAGCTGGGAAGACTGCAAACAGGTAACAGGGCAAGAGTAGGTTATACATCAGCAGACTGGTATAATCTTGAAAAGGAAAAGGAAGATAGAAGAGGAAACGGAAAATTTGACCTTAATATCGGAATTGACAACACAAGATTTGGAGTAACATTAAATGCAGGCTATGATACGAAAGGCCACAATGTAAGAGGTGGAATAGGGTTCAGGGCTATCTACTAGTTTAGGAAAAAAATGAGACAATCTTAAAAGAAAGAGTATAGTACAGAACTATATTTTTGAATTATTTAGAATTTTAAAATGTAAAACAGAAAATGAATTTAGGAAAAGTCATCTGTTCGAGCCTTTAGGCGAGTTTTTGACTTTTCCTTAATGAATGACTGTTTTATATGAGTAAAATTTTAATAAATGAAAAAAATATAGTTTTTGTATTAATTTACAATTTTTGTGATTGTCTTGTTTTTTTATTCCTCATATTTTTTTAATTGCTAAAAATATAAAAGAAATGCTTGAAAAAAACTGTAAAAATATGTTAAAATGTATAAAAAGTGTAACTAAAGCATTTTAAGTTTTTATTTCATTGAAAGGGCTGTAGAATATGGAATTGAAGATACCGAAGCATATTGCAATAATAATGGACGGAAACGGACGATGGGCAAAGAATAAGGGAAAAATAAGACTTGAAGGACATAGGGCAGGAGCCGCAAACCTTGAAAGAATATTGGAAGAATCAATAAAACTGGGAGTAAAATATTTGACGGTCTACGCTTTTTCAACTGAAAACTGGAAAAGACCTGAAATGGAAGTGAAAGGACTTATGGAACTGTTTTCAGGATTTCTCAGCAGCAAGAAAAAAATGATGAAAAAGCAGGGGATTAAGCTGCTGGTGACAGGCTCTAAGGAAGGAGTGTCAGCTTCTTTGCTGAAAAAAATAGAAGAAACTGAAAAATATCTTGAAAATGAAAACAATATAGTATTTAATATAGCTTTTAATTATGGTGGAAGAAAAGAAATAACAGATGCCATTAATAAAATATTGGCAGATGAAAAAAGGGAGCCAGGGAAACCTGTTACAGAAGAAGAGGTTGCAAAATATATGTACAGACCTGATATACCTGATCCTGAACTTGTTATAAGAACAAGCGGGGAATTTAGAATAAGTAATTTTCTTTTATGGGAAATCGCATATTCAGAATTTTATGTAACAGATGTTTATTGGCCTGACTTTAATGAAGAAGAATACAATAAAGCAATTTTATCTTTTAATAGGAGAGATAGAAGATATGGAGGATTAAATGCTGAGTAGACTTTTTATTATTTTACTGTTTGTACCTCTGCTTCTCTGGATTTTTTTAAAGGGAGATATACTGTTCCTTCTTTTTACGCTAGTAATAATAGGAGTTTCCCTTCATGAATTTTATAAGATGCTCAAGGAGAAGGGATATGAGGTTGCAAGCAGGATAGGAATGGGACTGGGGTTATTTTTACCTGTGGCAATATATTTCCAGGAAAACTCAAAAAATATATTTTCAGTATTGAGATTAGCATTTTTTAAACAGATTAATTATGATATGGGTGGATTTATAGTATTTGCACTTATGCTGCTCTCAATAAGACAGATTCTGAAGGAAAAAATAAATGGTGCAATGGCTGAAATATCCTATACTTTATTTGGAATAATATACGTGGCATATTTATTTTCATATATTCTACTTATAAGATATGAATTTCCAAACGGAAATGTTCTTGTACTGATGACATTCATACTTATATGGGCTTGTGATATTTCTGCGTACTTGGTAGGAAAAACAATAGGTGGAAAAATTTTCAAAAGAAGACTTTCTCCAAAAATCAGTCCGAATAAATCAATAGAAGGTGCAATTGGAGGAATAGCAGGAGTGTTTTTAGTAATATTATTCTTCGATCAGATATATTTAATTATTGCAAATTTTGTATGCGGAATTTCCTTTATATCAAAAAATTGCAGTCTGACTTATCTGAAGGTAGGAATTAAAGGAGTTCATGCATTTATTCTGGCACTTGGTCTTGGAGTGTTTGCTGAGCTTGGGGATCTTGTGGAATCAAAAATAAAGAGGGAACTTGGAATAAAGGATTCGGGAAATATCCTTCTTGGGCATGGAGGTTTCTTAGACAGATTTGACAGTGCATTATTTGTTCTGCCGGTAGTTTACTACTTTATGAAGTATGTTGTACATATGTAAAAAGTGTCTAATTAAATTTACAGAAATTTTAAGAGAATAGTTTATGGGAAAAAAATTATATAATGAAAAAAATTAGGAGGATTAAATAAAATGAGTTTTAAAAATGAACAGGAAATAAAAAAATGAAGTTGAAAGACAATATAATATATTAAAAAGAGGATGCGACGAAATAATAAATGAACACGAATTTAAGAAAAAACTTGAAAAATCAATTTCTACAAATACTCCTTTAAGAGTAAAACTGGGGATAGATCCTACAGGTTCAGAACTGCATTTAGGCCATGCCGTTCCTTTAAGAAAATTGAAGCAGTTTCAGGATTTAGGGCATGAAGTGTTATTCCTTATTGGAACTTTCACAGGAAGAATAGGAGATCCTACAGGGAAATCTGAAACTAGAAAAATGCTATCAGAAGAACAGGTAAAGGAAAATATAAAAACATATCTGGATCAGGTAAAATTAATATTAGACCTGGATAAGATAAAAGTTGTATATAATGCTGACTGGCTGGAAAAATTATCATTATCAGATGCACTGAATCTGTTATCTCAGTTCACTGTATCTCAAATGATTTCGAGAGAGGATTTTTCAAAAAGATTGGCAGAAAATAAACCTGTTTCACTGATAGAGTTTATGTACCCAATTTTACAGGGATATGATTCTGTTGAATTGAGGGCAGATATTGAATTAGGGGCAACTGAACAGAAATTTAACCTTTTAAGAGGAAGAGATTTACAGAAAAACTTTGGTCAGGAGCAGCAGGTCTGTATGATAATGCCAATCCTTGTTGGCCTTGACGGAGTGGAAAAAATGTCTAAATCTTTAGGAAACTACATTGGTGTAAAAGATACTCCAAATGATATGTTTGGTAAGGTAATGTCAATTTCAGATGAACTTATGGAAAACTACTATACAATGATAACAGATGTTCCTTCTGAAAGAATTGCAGAAATTAAGGCACAGATAGCAGACGGAAGTTTACATCCAATGGAAGCTAAAAAACAGCTGGGAGCAGAAGTTGTAAAAATTTACTATGGTGAAGAAGCTGCTAAAGAAGCTAGAGACTGGTTTGAAAATGTATTCAGCAAAAGAAACCTTGATGTAGATTTACCTGAAGTAGAAGTTGAATACAAGGAAATAGGAATAATAGACCTTCTTGTAAAGGAAACAAAGCTTATGAATTCCACAAGTGAAGCAAGACGTCTTATTGAACAGGGTGGATTTAAAATAAATGATGAAGCTGTAAAAGATGTGAAGGCAACTATTACACCTGAAAGTGGAATGATTATAAGGGCAGGAAAAAAGAAGATAGTTAAAGTAAAATAGAACTGGAAATCTGATGGAGGAATGAAAATCTATCATGGAAAAATAATTTATCAGATAAAAAAATGAAAAATAAAGATAGAAAAGGGAGGGGTGTTTCCCACAGTAAAATAATTCTGATGGGAGAACATTCTGTAGTATATGGATATCCTGCAATTGCCATTCCGTTAAAAAATATACGGATGGAATGCATTGTGGAAAGGGCAATGGTTCCCTTTGTACACAACAAAAAGGATACTCTATCTACGGCAATTTATACAGCGTTAAATTATCTAAATAGAAAAAATGAAAATATAAAATATAAAGTAATATCTGATATTCCTCCGAAAAGGGGAATGGGATCTTCTTCGGCGGTGAGCATTGCCGCAATTAGGGGAGTACTTGATTATTTTAATACAGAAGTAGATAACCTGACGTTGGAAAAACTTGTAAATGAAGCTGAAATAATAGCTCATAATACTCCAAGCGGACTGGATGCCAAAACATGTATCAGCGACAGTGCCATAAAATTCATAAAAAATAAGGGATTTAAAAATCTTGAAATGAATCTGGGGGCATATTTATTAATTGCAGATACTGGAATACATGGGCATACAAGGGATGCAATAATGAATATAAAAAACATGGGGGGCAGAGCTCTACCTATGTTGGAAAAGCTTGGAAAACTGACGGAAGAAACAGAAAAATTTATTGAAGAAAAAGATGTTATTAATATTGGAAAAAATATGATTTCAGCACACGGGGAACTGAAAAAACTTGGTGTAAGTATTGAAAAATCTGATGTTCTTGTAAAAACAGCCATTGATGAGAGGGCGTATGGTGCCAAAATGTCCGGAGGAGGACTTGGAGGCTGTATTATTGCCCTTATGGAAAGTAGGGAGAAAGCTGAAATAACTGGGAAAAAACTGATGGAAAAGGGAGCTGTAAATATATGGATAGAAGCATTGTAAAATCTTATGCCAATATAGCAATTATAAAATACTGGGGGAAGAAGGATCCTATAAAAATGATACCTGCCACAAGCAGTATTTCCCTTACGTTGGAAAATCTGTTTACTGAAACGGAAATCAGTTTTATTACTAGGGAAGAAGCTATTGAGAAAACTGGTCAGGCAAGTGACCTTCTTTACATAAATGGAGAACTGCAAAATGAAGAACAGATAAAGAAAATAGCAAAAGTTGTAAATCTTTTCAGAGATGATAGAAATCAGCTTGTAAAAATAGATACAACAAATAATATGCCGACAGAAGCTGGACTTTCTTCAAGCTCAAGTGGGCTTTCAGCGGCGATAAAAGCATGTAACAGGCTATTTGATAAGAATTTAAGCAGGGAAGAACTTGCACAAATATCGAAGTTTGCTTCAGGATCATCATCGAGAAGTTTTTTTGGACCTGTTGGAATGTGGGATAAAAACACAGGAGAGGTTTCAGAAGTTAAAACTGATTTAAAGCTTGCCATGATTGTACTTGTACTAAATGAAGAAAAGAAGATCATTTCAAGCAGAAAAGGAATGGCTCTATGCATGGAAACTTCAACTTCATTTGATGAGTGGATAAGACAGTCGGAAATAGATTTTGAAAATATGAAAAAGTACTTAAGTGAAGGAGATTTTTCGAAAGTAGGGGAGCTTACAGAAGAAAATGCACTGAGAATGCACGAAACTACTAAAAATGCAAATCCTCCCTTTACATATTTGACAGAAAAATCCTTTGATGCAATGGAATATGTGAAAGAATTACGTAAACAGGGAGAAATGTTACTTTACAATGGATGCAGGGCCTAATGTGAAGGTTCTCTGTCTGGAAGAGGATTTTGAGAGATTAAAGGATATATTTGGGAAAAAATACAAGATAATTGCATCAAAATGTAAGGTAATCAGTGATAACGATGATTAGAGAAAAGGAAAATGGAGAAACAGAAATAAAGGAATCTAAAACAAATATAGTAAAAACAGGTGGAAAAACTTTATATTGCAGGAGAATATTCTGTTCTGACTCCAAATCAAAGTGCAATTATAAAAAAATATAGATATTTTTTTATGCAGGCTGAAATAAAATTTTCAGAAAAAAATACAGTATTTACTCGGATATGTATGATTATTCGGTTACATTGGAAGAAGATGATGGAAATTATTCACTGATTACAGAAACTGTAAAAACTGTAAATGAATATTTACAATTAAAAGGGGTGGATATACAGCCTTTTGATATGAAAATTACTGGGAAAATGGAGAAAAATGGTAAGAAATATGGGATTGGATCTAGTGGAAGTGTAACAGTGCTTACTGTAAAGGCAATGTCAAAACTTTACAGTTATGATATTTCTTCTGAGGAGCTTTTCAAACTGTCTGCCTATGTACTTCTAAAAAGGGGAGATAATGGTTCAATGGGGGATATAGCCTGTATTTCCTATGAAAATCTTGTGATGTACACTTCATTTGACAGAAATTTAATAAAAGAAAAAATGAAAAACAGTTCCCTTGCAGAAATGATAAATCTGGAATGGGGGTATAAAATAGAAAAAATATACTGTCCGGAAAAAAACTTGAATTTTTTTAGTTGGTTGGACTGGAATACCGTCTATTTCAGGAAAGATGATAGTTGAAGTTAAAAAAATTCAATAAATAAAGAATTTCTTGAAAAGTCTGAAGAAATTATCAGAAATCTGAAAAAAATGGAATAGAACAGGGAAATAAGAAAAATAATATCAGAAAATGTTGAAGAAAATAGCAAATTACTTAAAATGCTGCATGAAAAAATTTATAGCCGGAAACTTCTGGAGCTTGTAGAATCTGCAGAAGGACTTGATATATGTGCTAAAAGCAGTGGAGCAGGTGGAGGAGATTGTGGAATAGCCATATCCTTCAATAGAAATGATACGGAAAAATTATTGGAAAGATGGGAAAGTAGAGGTATAGAGCTACTTTATAAATCAGAGCTGTAAAAATAACCGGCTGGGAGGAGTTTTCGAATGAACAGGAAGGATGAGCATATAAAATATGCATTAAAATATGAAAGTGCAGATAACAGTTTCGATGATATGGAACTGGTACAGTGCTCCATACCGGAATATAATCTGGATGAAATAGATTTATCTGTCAATTTTGCAGAGAATACATTCGAATATCCTTTTTTTATAAATGCAATGACAGGTGGAAGTAAAAAAGGAAAAGAAATAAACAGGAAACTTGCAAAGGTAGCAAAAGAATGTAATATCCTTTTTGTTACAGGCTCATACAGTGCTGCCTTGAAAAATCCTGATGATGACTCATTTGAAGTGGTAAGGAAAGAAAACGAAGGACTTCTTCTTGGAACAAATATTGGAGCAGATAAAAACTATACGGCAGGAATGAAGGCTGTGGAAGATTTGAATCCGTTATTTTTACAGATACATGTTAATCTAATGCAGGAGCTTATAATGCCTGAAGGAAGTAGAAACTTCAATGAATGGGAGAAAAATATATCAAATTTTGTAAAAAATATAAAAGTTCCACTGATTTTAAAGGAAGTAGGCTTTGGAATGAGTCCTGAAACAGTAAAAAAAGGTATGGAGCTTGGAATAAAAACATTTGATATAAGCGGAAGAGGAGGGACAAGCTTTGCCTATATTGAAAATATGAGGGGGGAAAATAGATTTTCCTACCTTAATGAATGGGGACAGAGTACAGTATCGTGTCTTCTTGGATTAAAAGATTATATCGATAAGGCTGAAATAATAGCAAGTGGAGGGGTAAGGCATCCTCTTGACATTATAAAGGCTCTTGTACTGGGAGCAAAGGCAGCAGGGCTTTCAGGAACAATGCTTCGTCTTGCAGAAAATAATTCCACTGAAGAAATAATAGAAATAGTAAACAGCTGGAAAGAAGAATGCAGAATGATAATGTGTGCCTTAAATGCTAAAAATGTAAAGGAACTTCAGAATGTAAAGTATGTTCTGTATGGTAAGACAAAGGAGTTTTATTTAAAATAAAAAAGTCACCGATGATTGGAATGTCAAATCCAGCATCAGTTTATTGTGTGGAGCAAGGTGGAGAGTCAATTCTTGTAAGAAGTAAAAAGGGAGATTTTGGAATTTGTAAGCTGAAAGATGGAACAGCAGTGGAAGAATGGGAATATTACAGAGAAAATAACAAATAAGGAATAGAAAAAAATAATATAAAAAAATAGAGTGTAGAAATACGAATCAGTTGCTATGTATTTTATAACTCTATTTTTTTTATTATAATGAAAAATAGTTTATTATTTAACCTAAATTCCCAAAAAAATTATACATATGAAACATACTAACTTAGTAAAATTAAATCTTTCAGAGATTTCTGCAAAAAAATAAAATATGTATAATTAAACATAACATCAATTTTTTTAGATGGCTTGTAAATTAAGACTTTGAGGTATCCTATGTATAAAAAAATCTGGGAATTTAGGATTAAATTACCCTAATTGAAAAAAATCCGACTAATTTATTTTTATAAATTTATGAATCTATCTGCAACTTTCTTATTAAATAATTCATCATGTTCAACAAACAATAATGTCGGTCTGTAATTTAATATCAATTCTTCTATTTGTATTCTACTCATAATATCTATAAAGTTCAAAGGTTCATCCCAAATATACAAATGTGCCTTTTCACAGAGACTTGCTGTTATTAAAATTTTCTTTTTCTGACCTTCACTGTAATCTGAGATATCCTTTTTCAAACTGTAAGCTGTTAAAACCCATTTTACTCAGTATTGATAGAAATAATGTTTTATCTATCTGTTTTTTTCTTCAATGTATTCAAACAAATTCCCTTTTTAAATCGGAAGTATCCTGAGAAACATAAGAAATTTTTAAATTTTTTTGCACAATAAATATTTCCTGTGTATTTAACATTTTTTTCCTATTATCAATTTCAAAATTGTTGATTTTTCCGGATCCGTTTTTTTCCTGTCAGAGAAATAATTTCTCCCTGATTAATTTTAAAATTTATATCTCTACAGATTAATCTGTTATTGTAAAATAATGAGACGTTTTTTTAAATTCAATTAATCTTTTGCTGTGAAATATTAAGGGACTTAACTTCAATTTTTTTCATCTATGTCAATATTTTTAAGTAATTGGGATTTTTCTTCTATTAATCTATCACTTCTTTTTTCTATTGATTTTGCTCTTTTCATCATTTTGGCAGCCATATGTCCGATATATCCTTTATCTCCCATTCCGAGATTTTTTGTTTTTTCTACCTTATCAGATCAGACAGCAACTCTTTTTGAGGATTTTTACAAGACGTTTTATCTCCTTTTTCAGTTTCCTATTCTGATATATTTCCAGTTCATCCTGTTGCCGTTTATTTTTTTCCCATGTTGAAAAAAATTCCCTTTTTTTGAATTTCAATATTTGTTTTATTAATTGAAAGTATATGATCAATACAGCTGTCTAAAAGATTTCTGTCATGTGAAACGAGAATAAAGCTTTTCTTTCCCTTCAAGTATCTGCTCACAATTTTTCTTGCATTTATATCAAGATGATTTGTAGGTTCATCTATTAGTAAAAAAATTATTCTCTTTTTAAAAAAATAAAAGTCGCCAATAGTACTTTTGTCTTTTCTCCGCTTGATAAAAAGAAAAAAATTGATGATTAATTATGTCTTCCTCTATTTCTAAAAAGTGAAAAATTCTTTCAAAAAAATTTCCATTCTTCACAATCAGGGCAAATTTCCCTTAAAAATTTCCATAGTGCTAAGTTTTTTTCATTTTTTTACTTCATAAGGAAAAATATTCAAATGTAACATTTGATGAAACAGTCCCTCTATAATTATATTTCCCCATTAAAAATATTCAGAAAAAGTTGTTTTTTTCCTTTTCCGTTTCTTCCTATAAATCCTAATTTCCAATCCGTATCTATTTGAAAGCTGACATTTTCAAAAATCATTTCATAATTATTATCATAGGAAAAAAGATAAATTTGATATATTAATTAATGACATATTTTTTTCCTTTCTTTTTATTTAAAAACTTATTTATATTACATATTTAATTTATTTTTTTAATTTTCATATTTACCATAACTATAAACTATTTCGTATACTCTTCTTTAAAAATAATCCTCTATTTTATAAAAGCTCATCAAAAACTTCCTTTTTACTTCTATTTTTTTCCTTCCTTAAGAATTATAATTTTAGAGGCATATGGAAGTATTTCACGACTGTGTGTGCTCATTAATATAGTTTTATTTTTCATTTTTTTTAATTCTTCCATTATTTTTCTCTCATTTTTCCTATCCAATGAGGACGTTATTTCATCAAAAAGAAATACACATGTATCTTTTAGCCAATGCTCTTGCAATACATATTCTTTGTATCTGTCCTCCTGATAAAGCCGTTCCTTCTTCTCCGATTACTGTTTTTATCCCGTTACATAACTCTTCAACTTCTTTATGCATATTTACTTTTTTTAGAATTCTGCCTATTTCATCATTTGAAATATCACTTTTTCCGATTCTTATATTATCCTCTATACTGAAATCAAACAAAACTTCATTTTGAGATACGTAAGATACATTATCTCTAATAAAACTTTCGGAAACATCTTTAACTACTTCCTTTCCCAAAAGAAAATATTTTCCGTCATAATTTTCCATAAATCCGGAAAGAATTTTGAGTAATGTACTCTTTCCACTTCCACTTTTTCCTATTATGGCTACAGTTTCTCCTTCCAAAACGGAAAATGAAATATCGTCAAGCACCTTATTTTTCCCATAAAAAGCCGTTAAATTTTTAATTTCCAATGCTATTTTACTATTTGTTATTTCCACATTCTCTTTGCTCTGATCTTTTTTCACTTTCAAACTTTCTGTATTTAATAAATCACTTATTTTATTTACTTCATTTTTTGATGACTTTATTTTGCAATATGACTCGCTAAACTCTGTCATAAATACAATCATGCTTTGAGTGAACTGTATTAAAAATGCAGTTTTTTTCCGATTTCCGAAGAAACTGTCGAAACTAATATTAATCCTATATAAATAGGAATTATCTCACACAAGTAGCACAATAAATTATTAAAAAAATTTCATGTTCCATAAAAAGTTTTTTTCATATTTCAACTGATTTTTTTACTATTCCATCGTTAAATTCCAGAACATTTCGAATATACATTTCTTCTAGACCGAAACTTCTGATTTCTCTTATTCCTGAAATAGCCTGACTCAAATAAGAATTGCTTTTTATTTGTTATTTCTAAAAAAAGCCGTTTTTCCATACCCATTTTTTTGAATAAAAAAATATATGAGTAATTGCCGATACCAAAACTGTTAATGTGTATAATATTCCTATTATGATATCTACATTAGAAATTACTACTAAAAAAAGTAAAAAGTAATATAAAAAGAAGAAAAAAATTATAAATCCATCTTGATAAAAATTTCCGTAACAATTTCCACATTTTGCAAAAATATTTGACAGATATTCCGAAATATTTCCTTGAATTTTTCTTTTGAATTGTGTAGTGCTTCATTTACTTTTAACATATAAATCCGATTTTATAAGCATTTCTAAATTAGGTATAAAAATATAATTCCATTAAATTTATTATAAATTTAAAAAAATTAAAACTGAAATCAGATATAATACAGGAAAAAGCAAAAAGAATTTAAGCTTTTTTTGCCATATTTACATAAAATTTCTCCAGTAAAAGAGCAGATAAATAATAACCTGAAAAACACAAAAAAATTGTTAACAACAACTGCATTTTTTTAACATTTTTTTCTACTTGGCAACTTATTTATTATACCTAAAAACTTTTTAATAACATCATATTTTTTTCATTTTAATGGTAACTCCTTGTTTACTTTATTTAAAAAAATTTGAAAAATAATATCTTTTATACCATTTATTATATATACTTCAAAGAATCTTCTTCTTCAATTTTATCTTTATTTTATAATAAATAGTTTATCAGCTCTCTCAATAAAAAGATAAACTGTGTGATGATATGATAAATGTTGTATTTTTTTCTCATTTTTTTTCCACTATATCAATAATCTGTTTCATGATCAAGAGAAGACGTAGGTTCATCCAGAAAAAAAGGATTTCAGGTTTTTCTTAAACAGGCTCTTGCAATAGAAAGCCTCCTGATTTCTCCTCCAGACAATGAATGTGTATTTTTTTCTCCAATTACTGTTTCATAACCTTTGTCCAGTTTCATTATCGAATTATGAATATCAAATAATTTACATATTTCAACTACTTTTTCGATATCTATTTCTTTTTGAACCTAAAGTCAAATTATTTAATATTGTATCTATAAATAGAAAAATCATGTTGTCCTACATATAAAAATTTTTATCTTTAAAATTGTTTTTTTATATACATTTTTCATCTTTATTTAAATAGTATATAACCTCACCTTTTTTTCAACCGGGTATATTCCCGATAGCAAATGCAGTAATGTAGTTTTACCACTACCGCTTTTTTTCCTGTTATTACATTTATTTTTTTGTTATAAATATTTATATTTATATTATTTAGAAAAAAATTTTTTTTTCTTTCGAATAAGAAAAAGAAATATTCTTTCCTGATATTATAATATCTTTATCATCCTGTAATTCAATTTTTTTTCAATTTTATAAAACATTTATTTTCATTAAGATTTATCAACTCATTTAATCTTTTTTTACCGAAGCTTTCATCTCATGATACTTCAATATAAAAATTAGGAAAATAATCTAAAAAAATTTGAAACATAACTTCTGAATAAACCGAATGTTACAAATGTACCTAATGTTATGTTTTTTTATTATAGATTAATATTACTCCGACTATATAATGTATAATAACAGGAAGATAATTAATCACTGTCAGAAAAATTCACTTTTTTTATTATTATTCTGTTATTCTTTTTTTATTTTCTGAATATATATCTTTTTAGCGAATTTTCAAAGCGTTTCTTTATAAAAAAATCTGCTTTTGTATATTTTTTTATTGTCTGCATTAACCTCAAAAATATTTTTCCAGTATATTTGCTATTTTTTTCCATAATATTCGTCCATTAAATAAAAAAATTCTTTTCCATAGAATCATTTATTTTTACATTTATCATAATTATAAACGGAAGTAAAAAAATTCTAAAACAGCTAATTCTCTGCTTATTATAAATGCAGTTAAAACTGCACTTACTCCAATAACCATTCTCCGAAAAAAATATACAGTATGTCCGAAAAATAATTTATATTATTCAAATTTTTTTGTTAATCTTAAATGTATATCTCCTGTTTCAAATCTGTCTATATCTGGCACAGAAGCATTTTAAAAACAGATTTTACTATTTCTTCTCTGAGAATTTCTATTCTTTTTAATGAAAAATTATTCTTTGAAAATATGGAGCAAAAAAACACTACTTAACCATTGTACTGTAAAACATAAAGCTATTGTAATAGCAAGTTTATTTACCATTATTTTTATTAGAAGAGCCTATTGTTATTACATCTATAGCTTTCCCTTCATAAAATGCAAGACCTGTTGAAGAAAGACCTTCAAAAAAATTATCAGGATAACTGTAAAAAAATTATTGAATATGTCGATGGAATAAGTATTTTTTTGTATTTTTTTATTCATTTAATTTAAAACTCCTAAGTTATATAAATTTCTTGAATTCTGCTATACGGATCTCCGTAAGAGACTCTCAAATGATTCTGTCCTTTTTTTATTTATTTTTTTGGAGAATAATCAACAACTATTTATTTCATTCTATCAGTTTATAAATAGAAATACAATAATTAATTTTTATTTGAATTTTTAAAGTATAAAATACTCAAATGAAAAAAATAAAAATGCAATCAAATTCTTTTTTTTCTTATTTTTCCTTTTTGCTACATTTTTCTTTTCTATTTGTGCTGAAGTTTAAATAATTTATTATATTTTTAAAAATTTATAATTCTTTATATTTTTTTCTGTCGATTTATTTTTTTAAAGTAAAAAAATTCTGTCTTATATTTCTATTCTTTTAAAAAAATATGATTAATATTAAGTCCATCTTTTTTTCAATACAGCCTTTATCCAACCTGTAAATAACGGATGAGGTTTTGTCGGTCTGCTTTTAAATTCAGGATGATACTGGACTGCAAGAAAATAAGGATGTTCTTTAATTTCAATTACTTCCACATAATTTCCGTCAGGCGATAATCCTACTATGTCCATTCCCGCCTGTTCAAATTCATTTTTATAGGCTCTATAAATATATATGGGGGTGGAAAAAAAGAAATAAAAAAACTATATTTCAAATTATCTAAATTGCAAAAATTTAAATAAATTAGGAAATATAGTTTTTTTGTTCCACTTTGTATGGTTTAACTCAAATTATATTAGATTTCTTTAAGGTAAGCATTTAACATCCACAGATTTTTTTCATAGTTAGATATGTATTCATCTACCATTGCTGATGTCCCGTAGTCATTTTCTTCATCTGCAGCTGCTTTAATTTCTTTTACAAGATTTAACATTCCTTCAAATTCAGCCTTTACAGAAACTAAAACTTCATGTACCCCAATTTCTTTGTTTTCAGCTTCTTTAATTGTAGTTAATTCTAAATAATCCTTTAACGTACCGTATGGTCTTCCTCCGATTGAAAGTATTCTTTCAGCTACATCATCTATCTGTCCGTTAAGGTCGTTATAGAATTCTTCCAATTTACTGTGGATAGTAAAGAATCCTTTACCTGCTACGTTCCAGTGATAATTTTGTACCTTTCTGTATAACACATTCAGATTTACCAGATATAAGTTTAATTTTTCTACTGTTTTGCTCATTGTAATTACCTCCTAAATAAAATTATTTTAATTTTTGCAATCTCTACAACTAATTACTAATTTGTATTGATTACAAATTTATTATAATACAAAAATATAAAAGATGTCAATACTTTTTGCAAAAAAATGAAAAAAAGTTTTACTATGACCAGTAAAATAGTCAATGAAACAATAATCGAAGTATCCTGATGGAATATTGAAGATGTATGAAAAAAATATAGTCCAAAAAGAATCCCAAGGAAGGAAAAAAATACAGATAAAAAAACAGTATTGATGAATATCTTCTTGCAATAATCGAAGCAGTAGCCTGAGGTATTGTAAGAATTGAGATTATCAGTATGATTCCTATTGTTTTTATATTTATGATAATGGCAGAAGAAACAAGTATAATCATAAAGTAATTTATGAAGGTAACAGGTATGCCATATATTCTATAAAAAAATTTTTCATCAAAGCTTGAATAAACTATACCTTTATAAAATACAATGAAAAAAATTATCGTTATGCTGTTCAGACCAACCAATAAAATTATATTCAGTTTATTTGATAAAAGTATATTTCCAAAAAGGTAGGTAGACATATCAGCCTGATATCCAGGAGTCATAAAGGAAAAAAATAATTCCCACTGCCATTCCAAGAGACATCATAATACCAATACCAAGGTCACTGTCTACATTAAAAAAATCCTTTAAAAACAAGTATTAGTATACCTGAAAAGATTGAAAATATCAGTCCAAAAATTAATGGATCCTTAACTTCCAATCTAAAAAAGTAAATTAAAAATATTCCAATTCCAATTCCTCCATAAGAAGCATGACTGATGCTTGATGATATAAACACCATTTTTTTTATTAACAATGTATGTTCCGATTATACCGCAGACATATACTTGAGAGTAAGCCGACAATCAGTGCATTCTGCATGAAGGAATATTTAAAAATTTCCAGAAAGTTCATTTTTCCCCCTTTTAATGTTTATGTGTATGTTTTACATAGTATTCTTCCTTATTTTTAAAAATTTTTATATTATTTTCCACAATAAATATAGTATCAATATAGTTATATATCTTCTCCATTTCGTGAGAAATGATAACAAGCGTAGAATCAGAAAGCCGTTTTATCTTTTCAAACAGCTGATATTCAAATTTCTGGTCAAGAAAAGATTCAGGCTCATCCAGAAAAATAATATCAGGGGAAGAAATAAGAGCCCTTGCAATTAAAGCCCTCTGCAGCTGACCTCCTGAAACTTCGCTTATGAGTTTATTTTTCAAGTTATCAATTCCAAATTCCTTTAAAAGAGCTTCGGTTTTTTCCTTTTCCTCCTTGTTAAATCTCCGGAAAAGATTCTTTCTGCTTGCCAGTCCGGATATTACAAGGTCGAATATATTAATAGGAAAGGAAGCATCAAATTCTCTTATTTGAGGAAGATAACCTATTTTATTTTTATTAATAAAGAATTCCACACTGCCTGAATTTTTCTTTAAAAATCCAAGTATCACTTTAACAAGTGTAGATTTTTCCACCGCCATTTCTACCTAAAAATGGCTACATTTTCTCCTTTTTATAATATCAAAAATTAATATCAGAGAGAATGATTTCCTTATTATATTTAAAATTTAAGTTTCTTACGCTAATCAGTTTTTTTCCTGGGAATTATTCATTTGCATCCTTTCCGTTATAATAGTGTCAGTTATTTCTGTTTCTGAAGTTTTTAGTCAAGATAATCTACAAATTGATTTAAGTTTTCAAATACATTTTCCTTGTCAACGTTAAATTCCACAATTTTAGCATTTGGAATTTCTTTAGCTATTATTTCTATACTTTGTTTAGGGAACTGTGGCTGAACAAGTATTGTAGTTATATTGTGCTCCTTAGCTTCATCTATTATTTCTTTAATTTGCTGTGCTGTTGGTTCTTTTCCTTCATATTCCACTGAAACTTCTTCCACATTGTAATCTTTTATAAAGTAGTTCAGTGCAGGGTGGTAAATCATGTAGGCTTTTTTTGTTTTAGAAGCCATTTTCTTATCAAGATCTTCTTTTACTTTTGCAAGTTCTTCTAAAAAGGCGTTGTAATTTTTTTCAAAAACATCTTTTTTATCAGGATAAGCCTGAACCAGTTTATTTTTAATTTCAAGAGCGGCTGAAGGCATTAATTTTAATGAGAACCATACATGCGGATCAATTTCCCCATGTTCGTCATGTTCGTCATGTTCATCGTGCTTATCATGGTCATCATGTTTATCCTTGTCTTCGTGGTGGTCATTCCCTTCCTTTTCATCTTCGTGATGGTGGTCATGCCCTTTAAGAAGCAATGCAGGATCGGCAGAACTTAGGACATTTACAACTTTATCTGAATTATTAAGACTTTCAGCTATCTTTTTTTCGAATCCCAGCAGATTATATGTGAAAAACAGTTTTGAATTTTCCAGTTTTTTCAAATCGTCAGGTTTTGGCTCAAAAAGTTCATGGTTTGCATTAGGTGGAACAATTGCAATTACATTGTAGTCCTCACCGGCAATTTTCTCAACAAGCCATTTAAGCGGTGCTGTACTTGCTACAATAGTTTCCTTGTTTTCAGTGGCAGCTTCAGTTTTTCCATTTTCTTTTGGAGCTTTTTCTTCTTCCTTTTTTCCACATGATAGGAAAAGTAATCCTAAAAGTAGAACAGTTAGCAGTTTTTTCATGTTTCCTCCTTAAATAAGTGTATTTGTTTTATAGTATTATGAAATCTTTACTATATATGATAAAAATTTTTATAATAAAAAAAGTAATAATTGTCAACGAAAAATATTAAACTATTATAAAAAAACATATGATTAATCAAACATATATTATACTATTAAACAAAAAAAGGAAACTTGTTTTGCAAAAAAATAGACTATAATAAAAAAATAAAGATATAGAATTTTTAAAAATACTGAAAAACTTTTTGCTCCTTTGAAAAAAAGGCAAGATTTAGTTGAATTATACACCATTTGGAATAATTTTAAAAAAGAAAAAAAGAAAGATAAAATTTTAACAGCAAAAAAACATATAATATGTATTAGAATTAATGTGAAAAATATGCTATAATAAAAAAATAAAAAGAAAATATACAAATAAAAGGATTTAATATATCTGGCGTTTTCAAGTGATTGAGAAAGTAGCGTATATAAAAAAATAAAAAAATGGAGAATAAAAACATATGTGGAAAAAAATACAGAAGTGATTTTTTTATAAGGCATGGAGAAACAGATTTTAATAAAGCAAAACTTTATTTTGGCCATTCAGATCCTGATTTAAATGCAACAGGAATGGAACAGCTTAGAAATACAAGGTTTTTACTTGAAAAAAGGGAAAAAACTCCGGATATTGTATTTTCAAGTGATTTAAAGAGATGCAGTCAGAGTATGGAAATACTTGGGATAGATAAAAAAGTTGAAAAAATTCTTACTGAAGAGCTTAGGGAATTGAATTTTGGAATATTTGAAGGGAAAACTTATGAAGAAATAAAAAATGAATATCCGGATAAAGTGGAAGAAATGAGGAACGACTGGAGAAACTTTAAGGTGGATAAAGGGGAAAGCATCAATGAAATGATGCTGAGAACTGCTAAAAAAATGGATGAAATAATAAGTGGACATAAAGATAAGAAAATTCTTGTTGTGGCTCATGCAGGGGTTATTCAGGCTCTGATAAGTTACTATCTTTTCGGAAATCTTGACGGATATTGGAAATTCAGAATAGATAATGGCTCAATGACAAAAATGCACATTATGGAAGATGGATACACTTATTTTTGAATATATTAATTTAACACAATAGAAATTTGCAAATTTTGAAAAGAATATGGTAGAATAAAAGTTAAGAAGTAAAATAAATTTTGAAAAAAGATAACGTTAAAAGAAGGAAGGGAAAATGAAAATAGTAATAGTTGGTGCAGGAGTTGTTGGAGAGGCACTATGCAGTGAATTATCAGAAATAAACAACGATGTCATTCTTATAGAAAAGGAAGAGGATATTTTAAATAAGGTTATCGAAAAGAATGATATAACAGGATTGGCAGGAAATGGAGCTTCCTATGAAAATCTTCTGGAAGCGGGAGTTGATACTGCTGATATTTTTATTGCAGTGACTGAAGCTGATGAATTAAATATTATTTCATGCATTATGGCAAAAAAACTTGGAGCAAATTATACAATTGCAAGGGTAAGAAACCCGGAATATACTACAAATATGCGTTTTGTAAGGGAAGAACTTGGAATTTCCTTGATGATAAATCCTGAAGAGGAAGCGGCAAGAACAATAATGAATACTCTGAAATTCCCAAATGCAGAAAGCGTGGATACATTTTTTTCAAACAGGGCAAATATGTTGGAACTTTTAATTGAAAAAGGAAGCCAGCTGGCGGGCATGAAACTGAAAAATCTTAACAGCGGATTAAAAGATAAGGTAATAATATGTATTGTGGAAAGAGGAAAAGACATAATGGTGCCTACTGGAGATTTTATACTGGAAGAAGATGATGTCATATACGTAACAGGAACAAATGATGCAGTGGCAAACTTCTATGACAGGATGGGATACAAAAAAAATAAGGATATAAATTCTGTTATGCTGATTGGTGGAGGAACATTGTCACATTATCTCCTTGGAAAGCTTATAAAAAGGAAAAAACAGGTTAAAGTTATAGAAGAAGTTAGGGAAACAGCAAAGAAATTGAGTAATAACTATCTTAATGCCATAGTTGTCAGGGGAGATGAAACAGATCAGGAACTTCTTCTTAATGAAGGAATTGAAAAATACGATGCAGTTATTGCGGCAACTGATAATGATGAAGAAAACATGGTAATATCAATGTTTGCAAAATCTGTGAATTCAGGAAAAATCATAACTCAGATGAACAGAACTCTTTTACTTCCAATTCTTGAGAAGTATGAATTCAGTACACCTATTGTTCCTAAAAAGGTAATTTCAGATATAATTATAAGGGTAGTAAGATCAAAAATGAATGCAAAAGGATCAAAAATGAATACCCTTCATAGATTTGGAGAAAACAGGGTTGAAGCGATGGTTTTTGAAATTAATGAAAAAAGTAAATCAATAGGAGTACCATTAAAAGACCTTCCAATATTATCTGAAGTAATAATAGCCGGAATTCTGAGAAGGGAAGAGCTGACATATCCTGGGGGAAATGACACAATAGAAGTTAATGATAAGGTAATGATAATAACAACTAGAAAAGGAGTAGAAGATTTTGATGATATTTTAGGATAATGGATTTTTTCATGAGTTATCTTAAAACAGAAAAATCAGGAGAATAAAATGAATAAAAGAATGATAGGTTTTGTAATCGGAAGACTTCTTCTACTGGAAGCAATGTTAATGGTACTTCCTTTAGGAGTAAGTTTTATTTATGGAGAATCATTGAAGTATAAAGGAGCTTACTTTGGTGTAATAATGCTGCTTATAGCCATGGGTCTGGCACTGTCCTTTAAAAGTCCTGAAAATATGTCAATACAGGGAAGAGAAGGATTTGTAATAGTTGCGCTTTCATGGATACTTATGTCGGCATTTGGAGCATTACCATTTGTTATAACAAAGGAAATTCCTTCCTTTATAGATGCATTTTTTGAAACAGTTAGCGGATTTACCACAACGGGATCCAGTATTATAACAGATTTGAGCTTAATAAGCCGTTCAAATTTATTCTGGAGAAGTTTTACGCACCTTGTGGGAGGTATGGGAGTACTTGTACTTGTACTGGCAATATTTCCAAAACATTCACCTGGATCAGTCCATGTAATGAAGGCGGAAGTTCCGGGTCCTACATTTGGAAAACTTGTATCTAAACTGTCTACTACAGCGAGAGTTCTTTATAAAATTTATCTTGTAATGACAGGAATAATGATTGTACTTCTTATGCTTGGTGGACTTGACTGGTTTGAATCTTCACTTCTTGCTTTTGGAACAGCAGGGACAGGAGGATTTGGAGCAAGAAATGGAAGTATTCTTCCTTATAACAGTGCATATGTTGATATAGTTCTTGCTGTTGGGATGCTTGTCTTTGGAGTGAATTTCAACATATATTATTTTATACTTATAGGAAAAGTGAAGGAAGCATTAAGCAATGAGGAATTGAAATACTACCTCATAATAGTAGGGGCTGCAGTGGCACTTATATTTATAAATATAAGTACAACCTATAAATCAATGGGGCATGCATTAAGGGATATATTTTTTACAGTTTCATCTATAATTACAACAACAGGTTTCTCAACGGCTGATTTTGGAAAGTGGCCGGTATTTTCACAAACTGTACTTCTTCTGCTTATGTTTTTTGGAGCATGTGCCGGATCAACAGCAGGAGGACTTAAAATTTCCAGAGTCATAATGATGGCTAAAATGTTTGTTGCAGAAATAAAGCAGATGATAAGCCCTAACAGAGTAGTTTCCATAAAATATGAGCATAAACCGCTTGATTCAAAGGTAAAAAAGGGCGTTGCAAACTATTTTATCGTATACATTGGAATATTTACGGTACTTCTTCTAGTAGTTTCAATGACAACAGATGATTTTCTGACAGCTTTCAGTGCAGTTGCGGCAACATTTAATAATATAGGTCCGGGACTTGGAAAAGTTGGGCCTGCATTCAGTTTTGCCGACATGACGGATGTATCAAAAATATTCTTAAGCTTTGGAATGCTTGCAGGAAGGCTTGAACTGTTCCCTATGCTTATACTGTTTGCACCGGAAACATGGAAAATAAAATAATTATAAATATCTTAAAAGACTGTCTGAACTGTATTCAAAATCTTAGAAATAAGATTGGATGCAGTATACGGATAGTCTTTTTTTATGAATTTTATTAAACGAAGAAATATAATTTCTATATATTATGAATATAAAGTAAAAAAAGTATTGTTGTAGAAGTATTGATAAACCTAAGGATTAACATATCTTTTTTTAAAAAAAGTGAAAAAAAGGCTATAAAAAATATAAACTTTTTAACCAAAGTAAAAAAAGTTGGGTATACTTGTATTAATATAAATAGGCGAGGTATGCACATACTTGTAGAAGAATGATAGAAAATTTAGGAGGAAAAGGAAATGAAGGATTTAAAGGAAAAATTCTTAAATTTATTTGGAATAAAGCATGAAAAGGAATTCTTTTCACCAGGAAGAGTAAACTTGATAGGAGAGCATACAGACTACAACGGTGGTAATGTATTTCCATGCGCAATAGATAAAGGAACTTATGCTTTAGTGAAAAAAAGAGATGACAATAGATTCAGAATGTATTCAGAAAATTTTGCTGAATTAGGAATAATGGAATTTACTTTGGATAAACTGGAAAATGAAAAGGAACATGACTGGGCAAATTATCCTAAAGGAGTAATTAAGATGTTCATTGATGCCGGTCAGAAAATAGACAGCGGATTTGATATTGTTTTTTATGGAAATATTCCAAACGGAGCAGGACTTTCATCATCGGCATCAATAGAAATCCTTACAGCAGTAGTTTTAAAGGATCTTTTCAATCTTGATATTGACATGATAGAAATGGTTAAGCTTGGTCAGAAGACAGAAAACCTGTTCATAGGAGTAAACTCTGGAATAATGGATCAGTTTGCAGTGGGAATGGGTAAAAAAGACCATGCCATTCTTCTTGACTGTAATACATTAAAATATGAGTATGTTCCTGTAGTACTGAAGGATGAAGTAATAGTAATATCAAACACAAATAAGAGAAGAGGACTTGCAGATTCTAAATATAATGAAAGAAGAAGCGAGTGTGAAAAGGCTCTGGAAGAACTTCAGTCAAAACTTGATATAAAAGCATTGGGAGAACTTTCCACTGAAGAATTTGAAGCTAATAAGGAACTTATTTCAAATGAAATAAATAGAAAAAGGGCAAAACATGCAGTTTATGAAAATCAGAGAACATTAAAGGCTCAGAAGGAGCTTTCAGAAGGTAATCTGGAAGAATTTGGAAAACTTATGAACCAATCTCACGAATCCTTAAGAGATGACTATGAAGTGACAGGAGTGGAACTTGATACATTGGTGGAACTTGCATGGAAGCAGGAAGGTGTAGTAGGTTCAAGAATGACAGGTGCAGGATTTGGTGGATGTACTGTAAGTATTGTGAAAAAAGATAAAGTTGATGATTTTGTAAAAAATGTTGGAGAAAAATATAGAGATAAAATAGGTTATAATGCTGATTTTTATATAGTTGAAGTCAGTGAAGGAGCAGGAAAACTATAAAAGGGAGTTGTAACCATGATCAATGTAGAAAAAAGCCTTTTTGGAAAATATGAAGACCAGGATGTATATAAATATGAATTGAAAAAATTCCAACGGATTTCAGGTAAATATTCTAAATTTTGGAGGAATAATTACTGAAATATTTGTAAAAAAATAGGGAAGGACAGTTTAAGAACGTAGTGCTTGGATATGAGAATTTTGAGGATTATGTGGGAAATGGCGCATATCCCGGTTCAATTATAGGAAGAACTGCCGGTAGGATAGGAAATGGAATTTTTTCAATTGACGGAATAATCTATGATTTAAATAAAAATAATGGAAACAATTCATTACACGGTGGAAATAAAGGCCTGAATACTAAAATTTTTAATGTCAGGGAACTGGGAAATGGGATAGAACTTTCATATAAAAGCCCTCACATGGAAGAAGGGTATCCGGGAAATGTGGATTTTGAAATATGCTACCTCATAAATGAAAGCAATCACCTGACAATTGAATATAAGGCAGTTTCAGATAGAAAAACTTATATAAACTTAACAAACCATACATATTTTAATCTGTCGGGAGACATGGAAAAAAATGGAGATGAACAGGTTCTTAAGATAGATGCAGATGAAGTATGCGAGATTTCAGAAAATATGATTCCAACAGGGGAATTTATAGATGTTACAGATACTGTGTTTGACCTGAGAAATGGAAAGGTTATAGCAGACGGGATAAAGGAAAAACATCATCAATTTGATATAACAAGGGCCTACGATCATCCTTTTGTACTAAACAGAATTGGAGTGAGGGGAGAGCCTGAAATTGCCCTGCATTCAGAATACAGTGGAATAGAAATGGAAGTCTGTACAACAGAAAGGGTGGCAGTTATCTATACTGGAAATTATCTGGATGATGTTCCTGTTTTTGACAGCGGATACAATAAAATAATCAAAAAGGAAAAGAATGACAGATATCTTGGAGTGGCAATAGAAACACAGGACTTTCCAAATGGAATTAATGAAAGAAAATTTAAAGTAAAATTACTTGAAAAGGATAAGGAATGTATCCAGAAGACAATATTCAAGTTTAATGTAAGATAAAAAAATATTTAATAAATAAAGTAAAAATATTTGATAAAAAAAGATGCAGGGAAGTGATCAGATGGATATATTTTTTTGAAGTTGAAAAAAACTTATTGAATATTCAATAAAAAATGGACTGGTGGAAAGTGAAGATAAACTTCTTGTAACTAATCTTGTACTGGAATGTCTGGAACTGGATACATACAGGGATTTTTCACCATCTGAAGAAGAAAATATAAAAAAAGAGATAGAAAATGCAGCTTATCCTTCAGAGATCCTTGATAATATTGTAGACTGGGCTGCAGAAAATGGAAAAATGAAGGAAACAACAGCTACTTTTAAGGATTTACTGAATTCAAAGATAATGGGAGAGATAGTTCCTAGAACATCACAGGTAAGACGTGAATTCTGGAATGAATATGAAAATAATGGAATTGATAAGTCAACAGAATATTTTTATGGCCTGTCTAAAAAAAGTAACTATATAAGAACAGACAGGATAGCAAAAAAATATACAATGGAATTATGAAAAATAATTATGGAAGTCTTGAAATAACAATAAATCTTTCAAAACCTGAAAAAGATCCGAAGGAAATTGCAATGCAGAAAAATATAGTATCAACAAATTATCCTAAATGTCTTTTATGTAAGGAAAATGAAGGATATATGGGAAGGATAAATCATCCGGGAAGACAGAACCACAGAACGATAAAAATGAATTTGACTAATGAAGAATGGTATTTCCAGTACTCCCCTTATATATATTATAACGAGCATTGCATAGTATTTTCGGGAGAACATCGGCCAATGAAAATAGACAGGGCAGGATTTGAAAGACTGTTTCAGTTTGTTGAGAAATTTCCCCACTATTTTATAGGTTCAAATGCAGATTTACCAATAGTTGGAGGCTCTATTCTATCACATGACCATTTTCAGGGTGGAAGACATGTATTCCCAATGGAAACTGCCAAAATAAAAGAAAAAATAGAATTTAAAGGTTATGAAGATGTGGAAGCGGGAATTGTAAACTGGCCTATGTCAGTAATAAGAATAAGAGGAGAGAAGGACAGACTTGTAGAACTTTCAGAAAAAATTCTTAATAAATGGATAGACTATGATGCGGAAAAGTTTGATATATATTCACATACAAAAGGGGAAAGACATAATACTGTAACACCGATAGCAAGATTTAAAAAGGGAAAATATGAAATGGATCTGGTTTTAAGAAATAATCTTACAAACAGTGTTCATCCTCTGGGAATATTTCATCCACATGAAGAACACCATAATATAAAAAAGGAAAATATAGGACTTATTGAAGTAATGGGACTTGCAGTTCTTCCAGGAAGACTGAAACAGGAAATGTCTGAAATAAGAAATTTGCTGGAGAAGGTTAGGGAAACTCAGGAATTTAAGGAAACAGGAAGCTATGAAAAATGTTACAGTGAAATGGAACATAATGAAGAGCTGAAAAAACATGTGAAATGGCTAAAGTACTATCTGGAAACACATAAACTGAAACAGCTTGCAGAAAGTGATATGGAGTTATTCATAAAAAGTGTCATAGGAGAGACTTTCTCTAAGGTTCTGGAAGATTGTGGAGTATTTAAGAATAACGAAGATGGAGAAAAAGGATTTAGAAAGTTCATAAACAAAGTAAATGAATAATAGGTAATAAGTGTACAGGAAATAAATTTATTTTTCCAAAAACAGTTTCATAAATTTTAAAACAGCCGTTAATTAGGAAAAAAATTAGAAAAAAACTAAAAATATATACTTGCCAAAAAAATTTTTCAAAAAAACAGTTTTTTTCTAAAAAAATAACAGGCTGTTTTTAATATTGTATTTTCAAATATTGTACATTAATCAAGAAAAATTTTTCTTGATTATTTTTTTATTTTACATGTTATATATAAAGAAAAATGAACATTAATTCAAGGAGAATAGAAATGTTGCTGACAAAAAGACAAAATGAAATATTAATGATGATTAAGGAAAAATCACCGATTTCCGGAGATGAAATAGCTAGAAACCTTTCAGTTACAAAGTCTGCACTGAGAACAGATTTTTCAATATTGACAGGTCTGAAATTAATAACTTCAAAGCCAAATAAAGGATATATTTATAATGGATGTACATTAAATGTAGTAAAGAATCATATGAGTCCACAAAATTCAATTGATATAAAAACAAGTGTATATGATGCAGTTATCCACCTTTTCAACTATGATCTGGGAACTCTGATTGTAGTTGAAAATGGTAAACTTGTAGGAATTATATCAAGGAAGGATCTGCTGAAATCAGCCCTACATGGGAAAAATATGGAGAAAATTCCTGTCAGTATGATTATGACAAGAATGCCGAACATAGTGTACTGCTTTGAAAATGACAGCGTACCCGATGCAATAGAAAAAATTATTAAACATGAAATTGATTCACTGCCTGTACTAAGAAAAGAAAATGGAAAACTAATTCTTGTTGGCAGATTTACAAAAACCAATGCTATAAAATTGTACTATCAGGAACTTAAAAATAAAAATATTTAGGAGGAAAGAGCAATGAAGCAGGTTTACGAGTTTAAAGAAGGCGGAAAGGAAATGATTCCAATACTGGGAGGAAAAGGAGGAAATCTTTCTGAAATGGTAAAGATAGGTCTTCCTATACCTTATGGAATTATAGTTTCCACAACAGCATGCAATCAGTTTTTTAAAGACGGTAAAGAACTTTCCGAATCGTTGAAGGAAGAAATTTTGAAAAATATTCAAATTTTGGAAAGCACAACAGGTAAAAAAATTCAGTCTGACAATCCTCTATTAGTATCAGTAAGATCAGGTGCTCCAATTTCAATGCCGGGAATGATGGACACAATACTGAATGTAGGATTTAATGATGATGTTGCACAGAAAATGCTTGATATAACAGGAGACGAAGATTTTGTGTATTCTTCCTATCTGAGATTTGTTCAGATGTTTTCTGAAATAACTGAAGGAATTGAAAGAAAAAGATTTATGGAACTGAAATCTGACAACTATAAGGATCAGATAAAAGAAGGAAAACAGATATATAAAGATGAATGTGGAAAAGAATTTCCTGAAATTTGAAGATCAGATATTCCGTGCAGTAAAAGCTATCTTTAACTCGTGGAATAATGACAGGGCAATATTATACAGAAAACTGAATAATATTGATAATAATATGGGAACAGCTGTCATCATTCAGGAAATGGTATTTGGAAACCTTAATGAAAAATCAGGAACAGGAGTACTGTTTACAAGAAATCCTTCCACAGGAAAAGATGAAATTTTTGGAGAAGTTCTTTTAAATGCACAGGGGGAAGATATTGTTGCAGGAATAAGAACTCCTGACGATATAAACCTTTTAAAAACAACTATGCCTATCATATATGACGAACTTGTAAAAACAACAAAAAAACTTGAAAAACATAATAAAGACATGCAGGATATTGAATTTACGATTGAAAATTCCAAACTGTTTATTTTACAGACAAGAAATGGAAAAAGAACACCGGAAGCTTCCCTGAAAATTGCGATGGACATGGTTAAGGAAAATATTCTGACTAAGGAAGAAGCTATTTTAAAGGTTGAACCTTCTTCAATAAACAAGCTTTTAAATGGAGATTTTGATGAAAAGTTCCTGAAGGAAGCGGTTTTCCTGACAAAAGGGCTTGCAGCATCATCAGGAGTGGCTGTTGGCCGTATAATGTTTGATTCAAAGAAAGTAAAAATAAGGGAAAAAACAATACTTGTAAGGGAAGAAACTTCGCCTGAAGACCTTCAGGGAATGACTCTTGCCCAAGGAATAGTTACACTAAAAGGTGGAGCAACTTCACATGGTGCAGTAGTTGCCAGAGGAATGGGAAAATGCTGTGTAACAGGATGTTCAGAAATAAAAATAGATGAAATAAAAAGAACTATGACAGTAGGAGAACATGTACTGAAGGAAGGGGATTTCATATCTGTCAGCGGACATACCGGGGAAATATTCCTAGGAAAAATACCTTTAAAGGAAAACAGTTTTTCAGATGAACTGAAGGAATTTATATCATGGGCGGCAGATGTAAAGAGAATGGAAGTAAGAATGAATGCCGACACACCTGAAGATGCAAAACAGGGAAAATCCTTCGGAGCTGCAGGAATAGGACTATGCAGAACAGAGCACATGTTCTTTAAGCATGATAAAATATGGGCAATAAGAGATTTTATACTAAGTGACAGAGGAGAAGAAAAGAAAAAATCACTTAAAAAATTATTTGAACTTCAGAAGAAGGATTTCCTTGAAATACTTGAAATACTTGACGGAAGTGAAGTAAATGTAAGACTGCTTGATCCGCCTGTACATGAATTCCTTCCAAAAACAAAGGAAGACAGGGAAAAAATGGCAGAAATTCTTGGAAAGCCTGTTGAAGAAATTGAAATTAGAATACGTAAATTAAAAGATGAAAATCCAATGTTAGGCCATAGAGGATGCCGTCTGGGAGTAAGTTATCCAGAACTTTACAGAATACAGGGGAAAGCAATAATGGAAGCTGCTTATGAATGTTCAAAAAAAGGAATAAAAGTTCATCCTGAAATAATGATACCATTTATAATGGAAGCAAAGGAACTTGCTTATCTTAAAAAGGAAATAGAAGAAGAAATTGAAATTCTGTTTGAAGAAATAGGAGAAAGAGTGGAATATAAGCTTGGAACAATGATAGAAATACCAAGAGCATGCCTGCTTGCTGATGAAATAGCGGAACATGCAGATTTCTTCTCATTCGGTACAAATGACCTTACTCAGATGTCAATGGGACTTTCAAGGGATGACTCAGTGAAATTCCTGGATGATTACAGGGAAAAAGGAATATGGGAAGGAGAGCCTTTCTATTCCATAGATACAAAATCTGTAACTAAACTTGTTAAAATTGCACTGGACAATGCAAAACCTGTTAAACCTGATTTAAAAATAGGAGTATGCGGTGAACATGGAGGAGATCCAAAAAGTATAGAATTTTTTGAAAATAACAACTTTGATTATATAAGCTGTTCACCATTTAGAATACCTACTGCAATACTTGCCGCGGCACAGGCTTATTTGAGAAAAGAAAAATAATAAAACAGCTGTTATAATTTTACTTGACTGAATGGACTGTATGTATTAAAATAACAATATATATTTTTCATATATTGAAATTTTTTTACATGCAGTTTCTTTAATTTATGTATAAAAATTATAAAAAAAGCAATAAAAAAATTTACTTTTAGGAGGTATTAATGGGTAACAATGTGAACATCGACAAATCAAGAGTAAAGAAGGTCATCGAGCCTAGTTTTGACAAAAAGTACAGTGGTGTAATTCTTCCGGTAGTCTTTTTTATTGTGCTGGCTCCACTTATATGGATGACAGTGACAACTCTTTTTGATGCTGAAAATACAAGGGCAAATAAGCCGGCATTAGTTATATTACTATTAGGAATTATAGCATTTCTGGTGGGAATAAGTTTTTTAGGAAGATGGATTACTAAAAAAATTATAAAAGTATACCTTTATGACAAGGGATTCCAGACAAATAAAGACAGTCAGGAAGTTTATTATAAGGGTCTTACATATTTCTATCTTCCTGGTATGAAGTCAAATACTTTTTCAGCAATTCTGTACGGAAATAAGGAGGGTCAGTGGAGTTTTATTCCTGGAGCACCATTTAAAAAGAATGCTTTTTATATATGGCAGGATGACTATATTAAAAATGTATTTCCTGATGCTATTTCCAACATAGAAAATGGAGGAAAAGAAGAATTTTACTTAAAATCTGTAAAGGATCTTCAGAAAGATGCAATGCTAGGAGTAGGTAAGAAAAAAGTAAAACAGATAGGAGAGAGTCTTCCTAAACTTGAAAAAATAACTGTAACGAAGGATTATATTGCCTTTGCGGAAGAAATCTATAACTGGGAAAATTACAAAGTTGAAGTTACTCCGCTTGCTATAAAGATATCAGACCTTAGTGGAAACATAAGAGTAAATTATGGAAAATTTGCCGCTTCAAATCTTGATTTACTGTCAGTTCTAATTAATAGACTTAATAGAAACTAATTTTTTTTCATAATAAATCTTTTTAAAGTAAAAAAATAAAGGAACTATCTGTGAAAAAAACAGATTTTAGTTCCTTATTTTTTTATTAGAAAAATTAATTTATCAGTAATGAAAAATAAATATAAAATGATATATAAATTTAAAAATAAAAAAAGTAAGTTTACTTTTTTTATAAACTTACTTTACAGAAAAACAGTGCTTTTTGCTATTTTTTTGGACTTAAATTTTTCTTTATTTTTCCAATAATATTTTTTTAACCTGATCAACATTTTTTTCCTTTTTAATGTTTTCATAGCTTTAGTACAAACTCTTACCTTTTAGTTCAGAACCGTTAACATTCAATGTCATAACTTGAAGGTTTGGTCTCCATATTCTTTTAGAAGATCTATGAGAGTGGCTCACTGTGTTTCCGTGTCCTGTACTTTTTCCGAAAACTTCACATCTTTGCATAAATGTTCCCTCCTTTACACATATCGAAATTTATTTTATCATATTTTCTAAATTATTACAAGTCTTTTTCATTCTTTTTCTATCCGCTGTTACGAAGTCCAGTTGCAAGTCCATTTATAGATATGTGGATAGCCTTTTTAAGTTCGTCAGATTCATCACCGTTTCTTAATCTTTTCAATAGTTCCACCTGAAGATAGTTCATTGAATCAAAGTAGGCAAGACGGTTTTTAAGGCTGCTTGCAAGTTCAGGGTTGTCAGCAAGAAGAACATCATTTCCAGTAATTTTTTTCAGAACATCTATAGTCAGTTCCCATTCTCTTACAATTTTTTCAAAAATTTCCTGAGCGGTTTTTTGGTCACTTGCAAGTTTTACATATTCTGAAGCAATTGTCATGTCGGATTTTGATAAAACCATGTCTACATTTGAAATAACCGATTTAAAGAAAGGCCATTCCTTGTACATATTCTGAAGAATCGAAAGATTGTCTTCATTATTTTGTATCCATTCTGTAAAGGCTGAACCGACACCGTACCACCCTGGAAGCATTATACGGGCCTGTGACCATGAAAATACCCATGGTATAGCTCTTAAGCTTTCAAGTGACTGAGTCTTCTTACGTGAAGAAGGTCTCGAACCTATGTTTAATCCTGCAATGGCATTAATAGGTGTCACTTCAAAGAAGAAGTTTGAAAATCCTTCTGTATTGTAGACTAAATTACGGTAGACATCATAGCTTAAATCTGAAATTTTTGAAATAATATTTTCATATTTTTCCCAGTTTGCATCTTCTTCAGTTAAGGCAGTAGATTCCAGTGCGGCTGAAACCAGAGCTTCAAGATTTTTCAATCCCAGGTCAGGATTTCCATATTTTGCACCGATAACTTCCCCCTGTTCTGTAAGACGGATAGTTCCGGCAGTGCTTCCTTCAGGCTGTGCAAGAATAGCTTCGTAGCTTGGTCCTCCTCCACGACCTACAGTTCCTCCTCTACCATGGAAGAATGAAATTTGAACATTGAATTTTTTACCTATTTTTGTAAGTTCTTTCTGTGCCTTATATAATGACCAGCTTGAACTTAGATATCCTCCGTCTTTGTTACTATCTGAATATCCAAGCATTACTTCCTGTTTTCTTCCTCTTTTTGCCATCCATTTTTCAACTAATGGCAATGAGAACCATTTTGTCAGTATTTCCGGTGCGGCTTCAAGATCTTCAACTGTTTCAAATAAAGGTACAATTTGAAGATCGCAGAATTCGTTTCCTTCATTTCCTTTTGCGAGGTTAGCTTCCTTCAGTAAAATTGCTACTTCCAGCATGTCAGATACACTTGTTGCATGAGAAATAAGGTTCTTTTCAACAATTTTTTCTCCAAATCTTTTTCTTAATGACTTAACTTTTCTGAATATTGCAAGTTCTCCGGAAAGAAGTTCGCTTTGAGGTATTGTTTCATCACTCAAAATACGTGGATCGTGTTCCAGTTCCCTAAGCAGTACTTCACAACGTGCATCTTCAGAAAGACTTAAGTAGTCGCCTAAAATATTTGCACTTTTCAGAAGTTCAGCCACACAGACTTCGTGTACACCTGAATCCTGTCTCAAGTCAATTGTTGCAAGGTGGAATCCAAAAATTTTAGTTGCACTTATAAGATTCTGAAGACTTCCTTTTACTAAAAATCCGGCATTGTTCTTAACAAGCGAATCAGCTAATATTTCCAAATCCTTGGTAAATTCTTCCGAACAGCTGTAAGGATTGTCAATTACGTTCTTTCTTTTTGGTGGCAGAACTTCCGTATTTTCGCATAAATTATATGCTGTAGCCAGAAGTCTGTCGTTTATTGCAGTCAACGCACGTCTATAAGGCTCGTTTACACGATGCGGAGAAACTTCTCCTGCCATTTCTGACAGTTTTTCCAGGTCTTCTGTTATATTTACCATAGTATTTGACATGGATAAATCACGATATATCAGTTCCACTTCTTCCAAATAATGAAGGAAAAGTCTAAGAGCCTGTGCCTGTGCCGATGTTTCAAGAGTATTTACGGTAACATAAGGATTTCCGTCACGATCTCCTCCAATCCACATTCCCATAGTAAGTGGAATTAGATTTTCTGCAGTTTCATTATCTTCTCCAAGTTTTTTTAGAAATTTCCTGGAATTTATTTATTAAATTTGGAATTTCATTAAAGAAAGTTATATTATAATATCCAAGTACATTGCTTATTTCATCAACGACTCTTAATTTTGAAGTTCTTAACATGGAAGTCTGCCATAAAATCTGCACACCTCTGTTTAGATCATCAATCCACTGTGCTTCATCAATCTGGTGATTTTTTACGCTTTCATGTAAATCCAGGATATTTGTAATTTTTCTTATCATGTCAAGAATACTTTTTCTTTGAACCTGTGTAGGATGTGCCGTTAATACAGGAACAACATCTACACTTTTCATTGCATTTAATATTTTTTCGTTACTTATTCCTTTTTCCTTTAAGTTTTTCAGTGATTTTTCCAATGTACCTATCTGGATTTTATTGGAAAATTTTGCATTTCTATGCTGATGTGTCTGATACACATCTTCTGCAATATTGGCTAAAACAGAAAAGTGACTGAATCCTCTGATTACACGTAGGATTTCGTGGTCGCTCAGCTGGCTGCAGAAAGAGGATAAATTTTTACGGCTTTCCTGATTTTTTGTTTTATAATACTGTATTGAAGCCTCTCTCAGACTTTCGGTAGCCTGATAAATATGTAATCCGGCATAATTAAAAATCGATTCCCCAAGAAGTGCCCCAAAAAGCCTGTTATGTTCAAGAAGTGTCTGCTGCTGTTCATCAAGCTTTACAGCGGGTAAGGGAGTAACAGGTAAATTTTTTAAATCCATGTATGATACCACCTTTTTATTTAATTTATATATGTTATTTAAATTTTGCAATCATATCCAAACGATATAGATTATATCATAAAAATGAGAGTTATTTAAATGAAAAAAAGTAATATAAGTTTTATATAGAGGTAATAAATAACATGAATATTATGCCAAAGAGAAAAACAAATGGAAAAATGTTAAAAAAATAGGATATAATTTAATTGGAGTAATGGTTAATAAAAAAATTTAAAAATAAATAATAAGAAGGAGGAATAAAAAAATGAGAAGAAAGGTTATATTTCTTATTTTGTATTTTTTTCTATAGTGAGTTTTGTCTATTCTAATTATAAAATGAAAGATAATACAATATTTTTTTAATGATATTGCAGTGTATAGAAAAAAATCATTTTTGGAGTTATGGTTCCAGCAGATATTAAAAGTTTTAAGATAATAAATGACCGCTATGCTAAAGATAGATACACAGTATATTTTATGGGAGAAGAAATAAGAGATTCTGATTTGGAAACTTTTGAAGTTGTTGGTCGTGGTATTTCTAAGGATAAGAATAGTGTTTATAAATATTGGACAAAAATTAAACGATTTAGATATTCCATTAGATATTCCAACAGTGAAAGTATTCAATGAAAAAAATATTGATTACTTAAATACATATTTAAAAGATAAGAATGGAATATATTATTCAGGTTCAGAGGCAATGATGACATTCCTGAGGAAATTAGATACTGTTGATGAAAAAAACATTTCAGGAATTAGAAAAGGGATATGCAAAAAGACAAGAGTAGAATATACTATAGAGGGAAAGAAATAAAAAAATGTAGATATGAAAAACATTCAGGATAATGAAAGAAGATGAAAATGGAAATAGATATTATTCAGAAGATAAAAAAATAATATATATTATGAGGGCAGAAAAAAATAGAAAATGCAGATATGAAAAACATTTGAAATATTAAATCCTTACTGGTATTCAAAAGATAAAAAAACAGAGTGTATTATGATGGTAAAGTAATAAAAGATATAGATGTAAACAGCATGGAAATAATTGATAGGGAATACATAAAAGACAAAAAAATAACGTATATCACTATGATAAAAAGACTCGAAGGAAGAGATGTAAAAAAACATTTGAGAAAAAATTAATTCCTATTATACAAAAAGACAGAAATAATGTTTATTATGATAATAAAAAAATAGAGAATGCAGATGTAGAGACATTTGAAATTATAAAGTCTTATTATGCAAAAAGATAAAAAAATAATGTATACTGCAGGATAGAAATTATAGAAGGTGCAGATTCTGATACTTTTTGAAATAGTGGATATTGATAAAGGATTATCGAGAGATAAAAAAATAATAAATATAGTTATTGTAAAAAAACAGAGAATGAAAAAGAGGTAATTTTAATAATATATTATAAAAATAAAAATGCAATAAATTTGAAAAAAATGGGAAAAAAACAAAATTGTTAAAAAGAAATAACCTTAAAAAAAGCACATCTGACAGGAATATTTTTAAGTCAAATGTGCTTTTACTATTGTATTTTTATCCTAATATTTAAAAATCTTATTATTTGTAAAAAGTCTGATTTCGTGTTATAATAATTCTGAATAACGTCAGAGCATATTCCCAGTTTGGAAAAATATGGAAAATGTTATTTAAAAACAAAAAAATAAATGGAATTAGACAGAAAAGAAGGAAGAAAAAAATGGAAAAGAAATATGATGTACTTGAATTTTATAAAATAATAAATGAACTTATAAATCTATCAAAACTTGAAAAAACAAAGGAAAAATTTATAGATACGGATATCATTAAGGATAAGTCGACACTTGACAAGGAACTTATGCTGATGGCGGATCTGATTGATTTTTACAAATTTGATGACGGATTTGAGCTTACAGGACTGTCAAATATACAGAGATACATAAATTCAATTGAGCTGATAGGTTCATATCTGAATGCTGAAGACCTGGCAGATTTAAGGAAAAACCTGTCTGTATTCAGAATTTCCAAGAGCAGGGCAAAAAATGTAAGGGATAAATACAAAACAATATGGGCACTCTTTACAGATGTTGAAGAAGTGAAGGAAATAGAGCAGTTTATAGGAGATGCCATAAATGATGACGGAAATCTGAAGGATGATGCCTCAATTGGACTAAGAGATGTGAGAAGACAGAAACAGAATATAAATGCCAATATAAAAGAAAAATTTGATGACCTTATGAATAATAAGGAAACACAGAGGGCAATTCAGGAAAGAATAATTACTCAAAGAAATGACAGATATGTAATAGCTGTAAAGACAGATTTTAAAGGTCTCATAAAAGGAATAGAGCATGACAGGTCAGCAACTGGAAGTACAGTGTATATAGAACCTTTAAATGTCGTTTCCTTAAATAACAAGCTTAGGGAATATGAAGCACGTGAAAGGGAAGAAATAAGAAAAATACTGTTAAGACTTACAGAACTCATAAGAACTAAGAAGGAAGAAATAATCAGGATTAAGGAAATTCTGGAAAGACTGGATTATTTGAATGCCAAGACAGTATATTCAATAAATAAGAAATGTACAGTGCCTAAAGTTATAAATAAGGAATACTTGAAACTTGTAGAGGCGAGACATCCTCTAATTGACGAAAATACAGTTGTTCCTATAAATTTTGAATTGGGAAACAGTGAAAATATAATGCTTATTACAGGACCGAATACAGGAGGAAAGACAGTTACTCTGAAGGTGGCAGGATTACTCACATTAATGGCATTATCAGGAATTCCGGTACCAGCAAATGAAAAAACAGAAATAGGACATTTTGGAAGTGTCCTTGCAGATATTGGAGATGAACAGAGCATAGAGCAGAACCTGTCTTCATTTTCAGGCCATGTGAAAAAAATAAAGGAATAATGGAAGAGGCAAACAGCAGTTCCCTTGTGCTGATGGATGAGCTTGGAAGTGGTACTGATCCTATGGAGGGTGCGGCATTTGCAATGGCGATAATCGACTATCTGAACGGAAAGAATATAAAATCAATAATTACGACACACTACAGCGAAGTAAAGGCTTATGCCTTCAATACGACAGGCATAAAAAGTGCATCAATGGAATTTAATGTGGAAACGCTTTCACCGACATACAGACTTCTTGAGGGGATTCCTGGAGAAAGTAATGCCCTTATAATAGCAGGAAAATATGGAATAAGTGAGCAGATAATAAATACAGCCAGAAGCTACATAAGCGAAGATAACCAGAAAGTGGAGGAAATGCTTAAGTCCATTAAGGAAAAGAATGATGAGCTTGAAATACTGAAATTTGAGCTGGAAAATACAAGAAGGGAATTTGAAGAACAGAAAAATTCCTATGAACAGAAAATAACTCAGGTTGAAAATGAGAAAAATGAAGTTATAAAGAAAGCATATGAAGAGGTTGACAATTATCTGAAGGAAGTGCAGTCAAAGGCGAAAAATCTCATAGATAAAATAAGTCAGGACGAAGTGAAAAAAGAAGAGGCAAAAAATGCCCAGAGAAGCCTGAATATGCTGAGGGAATCATTTATTGCAGATAAAAAGCAGAATGTAAAGGAAAGAAAAGTAGTTGCTAAAAATATTGATGTTCAGGAAGGGGAAGAAGTCCTTGTGAAAACATTGAACCAGAATGGAAAAGTTTTACGTATAATACCTGAGACAAACAGCGTTCAGGTACAGGCGGGAATATTGAAACTGGTTGTTTCCATGGACGATATTGTAAAAATTGAGAAGAAAAAAGTGAACAAATTTAGAAGCTTTGCTTCCCTTAAGTCAAGTCAGGTAAGAGGAGAAATAGACCTGAGAGGGAAGAATGCCGATGAAGCAATAACAGACCTTGAAGTGTACCTTGACAGGGCAATGCTGACAGGGTATCACGAAGTGTATATTATTCATGGGAAAGGAACAATGGTTCTAAGAAAGAAAATTCAGGAATTTTTGAAAACTTCAAAATATGTGACAGAATTTAAGGATGCCAATCAGAATGAAGGTGGAATCGGCTGTACAGTGGTCACTTTGAAGTAGGACATTTGATTTAAAGGAGAATGGAAATTTATGAAAATTAAAAAAATCTTCATATAAAAAGAATTTAAAGGATTGAGAGATATATTTATAAATTTTTGAAAAAAATGATGAACTGTTAGATTTATTAGTTTTAGCAGGTTCAAATGGAAGTGGAAAAAAACTAGAGTTTTGGAAAGTATTTTAAAAATATTTTCAAGATTATCTTAATTATAAAACAGAATAATATTGAAGTAGGAATATTTTATGAAGAAAAAAAGAAAAAAATTGTACAAGTAATGTTCAAAAATTTTTTTACGGATTAAAAAAATTTTAGTTATCATGAAGTTAATAATCCGTTATATGAACAACATATTGAAATAAAAAAATAAATTAGATATTTTACCTAAAAATAATTTACGTTCCAACAGAAATAAATTTTTCAAAAAAATGAATGCGACTTCGACTACTTTAGTTCAAGAATATGGATTTATTAATATTGTGAATACAAATTTAATAAAAGATATTCCGTCTTACATAGCTACAAAAAATGATTTCAGCAATGCTTAAAAAAATAAAAAAATGAAAAAAAGTTGGAGATGTACAAAAAAAGTTTTTTTAATGAAATAAATGAAATATTTGAAAATTTAAGTATAGATGTAAAAGTTGAAGATATTTCACAAGATGGTAGAAATATTACACTTTTCACAAATTCATCAGGAGATAAGTTTGATATAAATGAATTATCATCAGGGGAAAAGCAATTGTTTTTACGAACTTTGGCTATAAAAATGCTAAATCCAGAAAATTCCATTATCCTAATTGATGAGCCTGAACTTTCATTGCATCCAAAATGGCAACAGAGAATCGTTGATGTTTATAGAAAAATCGGAAAAAACAATCAGATTATTATTGCAACACATTCGCCACATATTTTAGGAAGTGTAAAAAAAGAGAATATTATGTTGCTAGATAAGAATGAGGATGGGAAAATTGTGGTTAGAACTGGGGATGAATTGTATGATTCTTATGGACAGCCAACGGATAGAGTGTTGAAAGATATTATGGGCTTAGAAACTACTAGAAATCCTAAAGTGTTTAAGTTATTGGAAGAGGCTGGGAAGTTAGTGGATAAAAATGAATATGAAAGCGAAGAATTTAAAACTAAATATAAGGAATTACGAGAAATATTAGGTAATAAGGATGAGGATTTGCTCTTAATGGATATGGATATCCAAATTAGAAAAAAACGAGGTTTGAAAAAAATGTTGAAAGTGAATAAAAAAAGATGAACCAGAATTTTTTTTCAGAGTTTAAAAAAAGAAAGAAAAAAACCTAAAGATTGGAAAGACTTAGATTTTGAGATAAAATTAAAAAAATATATGCTGGACAATGAGCAGAGAATAGACAATAAAAAGCTACTGTCCTTATTGCGAAATAATATTATTTTTCTGAAAATATTGATTTAAAAGAAGATAAAAAAATGCCATATAGAACATATAAAAACCTAAAAAGTAAATTTGGAAATCTTACTTTTTGATTACAGGAATTTTTTTAATATCATGTTCAGAAAAATAAAACTTGTGGTCATAGTAAGCAATCAATATGGGATGATAAATTATTTATAAACCCTGTTGAAGAAAAATCCAGAAGAATATTTTTTTCTTATAGTATGAGGACAGGAAAAAAATTATTCCTAAAAAAAGAAAAATGGGTTGGAATATGAAAAAGCAGTAAAAAAACAATTGAAATTTTTAAATCTGAATGAAGATAATTTATGTGAATATAGGAAAAACTTATATGCTTAAGATAATAGATACTATTGGGAACTTAAATGATAATAACAAAATAGAAATTATAAACTATTTTGATGAATTTCCAACACTGAAAAAGTTTTTTTAATAGAAAATATTGAGATTTTTTTATGAAAAGTAACGAAAGGGGAAAATAAAAAAATTGGAAAATAGGGAATTAATAAGAGGAGTTCAAAGAAAATTATTTGATATGAAAAAAAGGAAAGAGTAAAAAAATAATAAACCAATTTCAATAGAACTTTTTGCCGGAGCAGGAGGACTGGCTTTAGGATTGGAAAAAGCAGGTTTTGAGACAATAGGTCTAATCGAAATAAATAAATATGCTTCAGAAACTCTGAAAAAGAACAGACCTGAATGGAATGTAATAAATGAAGATATAGAAAATATATCGTCACTGAATCTGGAAGAGTATTTTAATATAAAAAAAGGAGAACTGGATTTGCTGTCAGGTGGAGCACCATGTCAAAGTTTTTCTTATGCAGGAAAGAGATTAGGTCTTGAAGATGCGAGAGGGACGTTGTTTTATCATTATGCATTATTTTTAGAAAAACTGAAACCAAAAATGTTTTTATTTGAAAATGTCAGAGGACTTTTAACACATGATAAAGGAAGAACATATGAAATAATACTGGATATATTTGAACAGGCCGGATACAGTATACCTGAAAATCAGAAGAAAGTTTTAAATGCCTGGGATTATGGAGTAGCACAAAAAAGGGAAAGGCTTATAACAATTGGAATAAGAAAAGATTTAGTAAACAGTAAAAAATTTGAGTTTCCTGTTCCTCACAAATATAAGCCTGTTTTGAGGGATATTTTACTGGATTGCCCTAAGAGTCCGGGAGGAACTTATCCGGAAAATAAACGGAAAATATTTGAAATGGTTCCACCTGGCGGCTACTGGAGGGATATTCCTGAAAAAATAGCAAAGGAATATATGAAAAGCTGCTGGGATATGGGTGGTGGAAGAACTGGAATACTGAGAAGACTAAGCTTAGACGAACCTTCACTTACAGTTTTAACTTCACCGAGCCAGAAACAGACAGAAAGATGTCATCCTATAGAAGCTAGACCTTTTACAGTCAGAGAAAACGCCAGATGTCAGAGCTTTCCAGATGAATGGGAATTTATGGGGAGTATAGGGGAACAGTATAAACAGGTTGGAAATGCAGTTCCAGTTAATTTGGCTTATGAAATAGGCTTAAAATAAAGGAAATGCTGGAGGATTTATAGTATGTGGGATATAGATTTTATTGATGAAGATAAATTTAGAAAACATGTTAAGGAAACAATAGAAAAAAATATGGTGAAAAAAATTACAGCCTATAGATTTGAAAAAAATTTAATAAAAAAATATAATAGATCCAATAAAAAAATGATATTTGATAAAAAAATATATGGAATTACATGGGAAGAAATGATTGGAAATGAAATTTTCAGACAAAGAGATAAGTCAAATAACAATGCCATTGGATATTTTCACCAGAGAATATTTCAATATATAAAAAGGTTGTAAAGTTCCTGATAATGGTAAAGATGATGGCTGGGATGTTATCTATGTAACTGAAGATGGAATAAAAAAATAGATGATGATACAACAGTTCATAAAAATATATGTTGAAATGAAAAAAATAAACATAATACAATGAATTCTGCAGATCAGGAAAAGACAATGATAAAAAAATGCATCATCAGATAATAGATGATGATGACAGTGTCTGTTTTCTGGTAGAAGCAATCGCCCAAAAATCCCAAAATATAAAATGGGAAGTAACGGTTGACAAGAAAAAAATAAGTAATAAACGAATTAGAAGAGTAAGTATGGATAAATTTTATTCCTTAATTACAGGAGATAAATATGCATTTTATAAAAATTTGTAATGCACTTCCTGTAATGATAAAAGAAATTATGGAAACTCAGGAAGAGTATAAACCATCTAATGACACGGTAATAAGCGAACTGAGAAAAATGTCTGAAAACTTAGGAATAAATACAGAAGAATTAGCCATTCAGACTGCAATTTACATGCTGGGATTTGGAAATTATGACGGATTTGAAGGAAAAATAAAAAAATTTAAAAAAATCTAAAAAAATACCAATCTTACATGTTCTGTATTCTGCTTTTTGTAAGAAAGTAGAATAATGGAGAAAGGAGAAAAATGAGATTTTACAACACAATGTCAAATAAAATTGAAGAATTTGAAACAATAGAAAATGGAAAAGTAAAAATGTATGTCTGCGGGCCTACAGTATACAACTACATTCATTTGGGAAATGCAAGACCTATTATTGTTTTTGATACATTGGCAAGATATTTTAAATATAGGGGCTATGATGTAACTTATATTCAGAATTTTACTGATGTGGATGATAAGATAATAAAAAGAGCAAATGAAGAGGGGATTTCTGTAAAGGAAGTGACAGAAAAATATATAAAAGGTTTTTTTGAAGATATAGAACCTCTGAATATATCAGATGATATAATACGTCCTAAAGGTAACGGAAAACTATGCCTGAAATAATAGAAATTATAAAAGAAAGCTGATTGATGAAGGCTTTGCTTATGAGAAGGACGGAAATGTATTTTTTGAAGTAAAGAAATTTGAGGAATATGGGAGTCTGTCAAATCAGAAGATAGATGAACTGGAAATAGGTGCAAGAGTAGATATAATGGAGGAAAAAAATAATCCGCTTGACTTTTGCATTGTGGAAAAGAAAAAAGGAAGGGGAACCTTACTGGGATTCTCCATGGGGACAGGGACGTCCGGGATGGCATATAGAATGCAGTGCAATGGCAAAAAAATATTTAGGTGATACATTTGACATTCATGGTGGTGGCCAGGATCTTGTTTTTCCTCATCATGAAAATGAAATAGCCCAGAGCAGATGTGCATATCATGGAAACTTTGCAAATTACTGGCTTCATAACGGGTTTATTCAGGTAAATGGAGACAAAATGTCGAAATCACTTGGAAACTTCTTTCTACTAAGGGAAATATTAGGAAAATTTCCTGGAAATGTGGTAAGATTATTTATATTGGGAACTCATTACAGAAAACCGATAAACTTTTCTATGGATAATATGGAAGATAGTAGAAAAACTCTGAAAAATATAGTAACTTCAATGAATAATTTTTCAGAAATAATTGAAAAGTTTTCAGGTAAAGGGTCTCATGAAGGGGAAGTTTCTGATAATACTGGAAATAATAGTATTAACGAATTTAAAGGAAAAAAGTAAATCAACTTGATAAAAAAAGTTTATGGAAGCAATGGATGAGGATATGAATACGCCACAGGCACTGGCAGTAATATTTGATCAGATTAAGGAAACGAAAGAAATTTTTCAGTAAATGTTTCAAATGGAGAAGAAGCTGAAGCTCTGAATTATTCCTATAATTCATTGGGAAAAAAAGCTGGAGGAAGTTTTAGGAATAGAGCTTGTTTTAGAGGAAGAAAAATAAAAAAATTTAAAAAAATAATGACAAATTGACTGGAAATTTGATTGAATTATTGATAAAAATTAAGAGCAGATGCAAGAAAAAGAAAAAGAATTTTAAATTATCTGATGAAATAAGGGATAATCTGAAGGAATTGGGAATAGAAATACAGGATAATAAAGACGGTACAACAGGTTATACGATACAGTCAAATAATAATGAAATATAAAAAAACTAGGAGGAAAAAAATGGGAATATTTAAATTTTTTTAAGAGTATTTAGGGTCAATAAAAGTATATCGATAGATCTTGGAACTGCAAATATATTGATATATGACAAACAAAGAAAAAAAATAGTACTAAATGAACCATCAGTTGTAGCAAGGGACAGAAAAACAAGAAAAATAATAGCTGTAGGAAAAGAAGCCAGGGAAATGCTTGGAAAAACACCTGCAAGCATTGAAGCAATAAAACCTTTGCAGGACGGAGTTATTGCAGATATAGATTCTACAACAGAAATGATAAGCTATTTCATACATAAAATTTATGGGAATTCTTTGTTCAAGCCTGAAGTTATGATCTGTGTTCCAATACAGGTTACAGGAATTGAAAGAAAGGCACTTTTTGATGCAGTAAAGGGAGCTAAGAAAACATATATTATTGAAGAAGGGAAGAGCCGCAATAATAGGTTCAGGAGTGAATATTTCCAAGCCGGAAGGAAGCATGGTAATCGATATAGGTGGAGGTTCTACAGATGTTGCAATACTTTCACTTGATGAAATCATAGCAAGTAAATCAATAAGAATTGCAGGAAACAAATTTGATGATGATATCGTAAAATATATTAAGAAAAAATATAACCTTCTGATAGGTGACAGAACAGCTGAAAAAATAAAGAAAGAACTGGCAACAGCATTGAGAAGTGTTAATCCTGAAATAATGGAAATAAAGGGAAGAGATTTGGAATCAGGAATTCCTAACACAATAGAAGTAAATTCAAATGAAATATGTGAAGCAATTGAGGAATCATTGTATCAGATAGTAAACTCTACTAAGGAAGTACTTGAAAAATGTCCACCTGAACTTGCCGCAGATATACTTGACAACGGTATAGTAATGACTGGTGGAGGTTCACTGATAAAGGATTTCGTAGAACTGATGGAAAAAGAAATAGGAATAAATGTATATTTATCACAGAATCCTTTAGATTCAGTAGTTTTAGGTGGAGGAGCGGCTTTTGATAACAAAAAACTGTTGCAAACACTACAAGTTAGGGAAAATTAGTCTGTCAGTAAATTTATAGGGTGATTTATGAAAAGTAAGGAAGTATTATCGGCATTTGAAAAGGAAGTTAAACAGAATAAAATTTCTGCAAGTTATCTTTTTTATGGAGATAAAAGAGTTGACTTGCTTTTCTATGCTCTTGAATTTTCAAAAATGGTAATGACAAAAGATATAGAAGATGAGGAAGAGAAAAAGAGCATAGAAAAAAGAATAGAAAATCTCCAACATTCTGACATTGAAGTTATAAATAGAAAAAAATGAAAAATATAAAAAAATAGATGAAGTAAGAGAGCTGATTTATGATGCAATTGAATCAGCTTACAGTTCTCCTAAAAAGATTTTTATTCTCTGTGGAATAGAAAACTTAAGGAAAGAGTCTTCGAATGCACTGCTTAAGATTCTGGAAGAACCTCCGAAAGACGTCTATTTTATTTTGCTTGCACGAAGTCTGAATATTATTTCAACAATAAAGTCACGGACTATAAAAATTTCATCTGGAAGGGGCAGGTAATGAAGAACTTGGAGTTAGCAAGGAAATTTACTATTTTTTTGATGGAAATGAAAATAATATAAAAAAATATAAGGAAAACGGAATTCCGCTGGAAGAATATGGAGATAGGATAAATTCATATGAGGATGCATTGTCTAATATAAAGGCAATGAAGGAATATGCAAAAAAATGAAATGGAAAATAATGAAAACAGCAGTTCCGATGATGGTTTTCTGGAAAGTAATAATAAATTATAACAGAAGTATAGAATATATAGTGAAAAAATAAGATTTTTTTCAACATTGAAGAAGTTTATATGCTCGTTAATGAAATAGAAACTGAATTTAAGCAGGAAAGGGAACTTCTTGGAGATTTACTCGGTAAAAATAATAATAGCGGCAAAAAAAGGACAGCAAATGGAGAAAAATCTGAAAAAAATGATAAATATGAAAAAAACAGTCTTAGAAGTAATGTGAATGTGAGAAGTATTTTATTCAATTTTTTTCAACACTTTGCAGGAAATTGTATAATAATCAGATTATAAAAAACTAAATTAGGAGGAGAAGCTATGGATTTGAAACATTTGGTAAGTGGAACGGATATTAGAGGAATTGTTTCAGAAGTTGAAGGAAAAAAAGTAACTCTGACAGAAAAAGAAGTGGAATTTATAGGAAAAGCATTTGGAAACTGGGTTACAAAAAAATACGGAAGAAAATCTGAACTTGAAAACAGAAAAATAAAAGTATCCGTAGGATATGACGCAAGACATACAGGGCCTAAGTTTTCAAAAATTTTGAGGGATGTTCTGAAAAGCATGGAAATAGATGTTTATGACTGCCAGATGGCCATAACTCCTTCACTGTTTATGACTACAATATTTGAAGATTATAAGGCTGACGGAGCTATAATGATAACAGCAAGTCATCTGCCAAGCTGCTACAATGGCCTGAAATTTTTTACGACAGAAGGCGGTCTTGAAAAAACTGATGTAGTTGAAATGCTTGAAATGGGAAATAAAAAGGCATGTCAATGTGAAGCTAATCTTAAGGAAGCCCTTAAAATAGAAGAAAAAAAAGGAAGAAGCTATACAAAAAATCTGGCAGAAGACTATGCCACATATACATGTGAATTTATAAGAAAAGAAACAGGAGAAGAAAAACCGTTAGAAAATCTTAAAATAGTAATTGATGCTGGAAACGGAGCGGCAGGATTTTTTGCTGATAAGGTAATAGAAGAGCTTGGCGGAAATTCAGAAGGAAGTCAGTTTTTAAATCCTGATGGAGATTTCCCAAATCACGTTCCAAATCCTGAAGCTAAGGAAGCAATAGAATCAATAAAAAAAGCAGTTCTGGATAACAATGCAGATTTTGGAATAATATTTGATGCAGATGGAGACAGAAGTGCTTTTATAGATAATAAAGGGCGTGAAATAAACAGAAACAACCTTATAGCACTGTTAAGCGACATACTTTTAAAACAGACGCCTGGAGCAACTATTGTTACTGATTCTGTAACTTCTGCAGGATTGAAAAAATTTATAGAAAATCATGGTGGAAAACATCATAGATTTAAAAGAGGATATAAAAATGTAATAAATGAAGCTAAAAGACTGAATGAAGAGGGAATCTACACTCCTCTTGCAATAGAAACTTCAGGGCATGCAGCTTTTATAAATAACTATTTCCTTGATGATGGTGCATATATGGCTGCCCTTCTTCTTATACAGCTTGTAAAAAGTAAAAAAGAAGGTGTAAATTTCACTGATATACTAAATGAGGTGGAAGAAGCTGCTGAAGAAAAGGAAATAAGATTTACGATAAAGGCTGAAGACTTTAGAAGTGAAGGAAATAAAGTGCTGGAAGCTTTAGGTGAATATGCTGGAAATGTAAAAGGCTGGGAAATAGAAACTCCAAATTATGAAGGTGTGAGAATTATCTGTGACGGAAACAGCTGGTTTTTATTGAGACTGTCTTTACATGAACCTCTGCTTTGCCTAAATATAGAAACAGGAGAAAAGGGGAAAATTGAAGAGATACAGGGACAGATTTATGAATTTTTAAAGGATTTTGATAAGGTGGATATTACACCAATAAAAAAATAAATATTAAGAGGACGGATTGGAAAAGATGAAAAAAGAGAATATCCTGAGAGCGGTCAGAATAATTGTGTTAGTTATTTTTTGTCTATTTGCCGCAAAGGTTTTTATTGGGAAAAATGGAAGTGGCAGCAATGATAGTAATCTGACGGCAGCAACGAAAAATAATAAAGTTTCAGAAAAAAATAGTACAGGTAAAAATTCCGGAAACAGCAGTAAAAATACTTCTAAAAAGAAAAAAGAAAAGGAAAAAACAGAAATTTCGGAGGAAAAATCTGCTAATACGGGGAATAGAAAATACAAAATAGATTATGACCATATAATTGGAGGGGATATTTCTTCCAATGGAGAAAAAGTTACAGGAGGCCATACTCTTTTAAAGGGTGATGTAAGAATTGTGAAGAAAATTGGGGCTCCTTCGAAAAATGGTGTATATAAAGCAAGTGTTGAAATAAGAAGACCTGACGGAACATGGCAGAAAAAAACCAGCAATGGAGGAGTAAATACAATGTTTCCTGAAAGCTGGGATGAAGCAAGGATAATAGATGAAATAAATTCTGCATGGGAAAACAGGAAGGATTTAAAGGGAAGGGATAATAATATGTGGCAAGGAATAAGTAAAAGTGGAGTTGTCATGAGGGGATATAAAAGTCCAAGAATAACAGCCTATCCTGTTTTTGAAGGTGATAGATAATGAAAATTATATTTGGATATTATGATGATGAGGATTTTGGATTGACACCGTACCCTGATATTCTTTATTCAGACAAGAAAAAGTTCGACTCTTCTAAAGAATACAAAAAGGAAGAGGAAAAAACAGAAGAATATAGAAAATTTCTAATAACAGGAATAATGGAAGATTTTCAGTATGTAGAAGTGCTGGAGGATTTTCTGCCGGAAATAAAAAAGGTGGCCACAGGAAAGCTGAAGGAAACAGAATGGGATGGTCAGACATTTCAACATAAGATAAATAGAAAGAAAGTTGAATTTACTCATACTATTTTTGGAGAATGTGAAGAGTATCCAAAATGGAGCTGTAAGTTTGATGAATATAAGAAAGTTCTTTATGGATGGGATAAGTTTCTGAAAATGCCTGAAAGTCTGGAGACAAAATTAGAAATAGAAATTTAAGGAAAAATATGATATAAATACTTTGTTATAAATAAAGTTTATGACAAATATTTTTTTAGAATGGAGGAAGATAAATGGAATTTTACAGTCGAAGTTATCTGGAAAGCTACAGATTAATTGGAAACGGGGTATCCTTAGTATTATTATTCGGGATGATATTGTTTTTTTGGATTTTTTTAATGTTTAGATGGTTTAAAGGAAGTATTTCAGTAAGAGGAAAAACAGCTCAGCCTATTATTTTTTTAATACTTGTATTGTTATTTGGTCTGTTAAAGATAAGTGAATTTCAGGCTCAGAATAATCAGGAAAAAAATAAGTAAAAAAATACATCCAGTGTAATAAAAAGGCCTTTCAGAAAAAAATTTAATGTCAGTGAAGATGAGATATATGTCAATACAAAGGAAATAACAGAACATACAGTTTATAAAAATAAAAGATAAGTTTTATCAGATACACTGGGTAAATAACTCAATATTGGTGGAAGAAATGAAGGTTCCATATGTTGAAGACATAAAAATACTGGATGGAAATGAAGAAAATAAAAAATAAATTTTATATGGAAGGAGAAATATAGAATGGAATTTATAATACAGGTAGCTATAAAATTGACAATAGGCTTTACAGCATTGCTTATATATATGAATATAAATGGAAAAGGACAGCTTGCACCGGTTACGGCAACAGACCAGATAGGGAACTATGTTTTAGGGGGAATAATCGGAGGAGTTATTTATAATCCGAGTATAACAGTTGTACAGTTTCTGATAGTTCTCCTTATATGGATTTCCCTTATGACGGCTATCAACTTTTTGAAAAGTTCAAGTGAAGGTGTAAAAAAAGTATTTGACGGAGAGATGGTATTTCTTGTTAAAGATGGAGAAATAATGAAGGAAAATTTTGCAAAGGTAAATTTATCCCTTGTGGATTTTTATACAAAAATGCGTATGAAGGGTGTAGTCAGAGTTAAAGATATTGATAAAGCATTTGTTGAGTCAAATGGTCAGATTACAATTCTTCAGAAAAATGATAAAAATCTTGCAATACCTTTAGTTGCAGAAGGTAAAATACTTGAAACAGGACTGGAGCATATAGAAAAAGATAGAGAATGGCTAATGGAAAAATTAAAGGAAAAGAATGTTGAAAACCTTGAAGATGTTTTTCTTAGCTGAATGGTCAGGAGACAAATTATTTGTTGTAATGAATTAAAAAGGAAAAATAAACAGATAGAAATTTTAAATATAGATACTGAAAATAAAAAAATAGTTACTTAAATTTAAGATGTATTTTAAATCTTAAAAAAAGAGTAACTATTATTTTTATTTTATGTGATTTTTAAAAAAATTAGTCTTCAACCTTTTCAGCTTCTAAAACTTCTTTTTCTTCTTTATCTTTTTTTCAGTATAGTCTGCCGGTTTATCAGGCATAATGAAAAAACCTAGAATAAAAATAAGGTATAATCCCCATTCCTCCTGGAAGTGCAAGTAGGACAGCACCAATACGTATTATAGTTGAATCCACTTCAAAAATATTCTGCAATTCCTCCACATACACCAAGAATTTTTTTATCAGTTGATGACTTATATAATTTTTCCATCGTAATTCCTCCTTTACAATTCAATTAGAGTATATTACAAAAAAATAAGATAAAGTCAATAAATTACACTCGATTATATAAAAAAATGAAAGTAGAATAAAAAGTCTGGTGAAATAAAAAAATAGAAGTTGGATTTACATAATAAATATAAAAAAATAACATTAATTAATAATACAGTAATATAAAAAAAGCAAAAAAATAAAGTTTACTAAACGAAATATTTATGATAAAATAAATTATAATAAGTCAATTAGGAGTGAACAAAATGTTAGAAACATTGATTTTTAGGGAGATAAGATATAATGGGAACAATGAGAAGTTTCTAAAGGAAATTCAGGGACAAGTAGCAAAAAATCCTGAAGATATTGATGCATTGCAAACTCTGGCATCAACTTATCATGCGTTAAAAGAGAATGAAAAAGCAATAGAAATATATGAAGAACTGGTTAGGTTAAAACCGGAAGATCATGAAATACGTGCATTTTTAGGATATCTTTATTATGAAAATGAAGAACTGGACAAGGCTGAAAAAAATCTTAATAAAGCACTTGAATTAAATGAGTTTGAACCATTTGTACTATTTCTGCTGGGAAATATATATTCCAGAAGGGGTAGAATATCGGACGCGGTTGACTGTTATGAAACTGCTATTTTTCTAGACTTTGATATGTATGTTGCTCATATTGATTTTGCAAGAAAATATGAGCATATGGGTAGACATAAAAAAGCCTTAAGGGAATATAAGGCCGCTCTTGAAATTGATTCTAGGGATGAAGGATTATTAGAAAAAATTAATTATATTGAGAAAAAATGTAAAGCAACAAAAAGCTGCGATTTTGAAAAGGAAGAAAACAGCCAGTTTATGAGTGAAAAATTGGCATTAAATTTATAAACTGGAGAAATCGGATATATAAAGTTGTCTTGTCTATGACAACTTTTTCTATTGCCTGAAAATAGATAAATTAAGAAAATTAATGGAGGAAAAGTGGTAAATTTAGTGTGTGAAGCGATTATTCCTGATGGTCCGATGAAGGAATTGGAAGACATAGAAAACAGCATTAGAACTGTGTATAGAAAACCAATATGGAATAAGTTTATAAAAAGCTATAAATGATTACAATCTTGTAGAAAATGGGGATAAAATTGCCATTGGAATATCTGGAGGAAAAGACAGCCTTCTTCTTGCAAAGCTTTTCAGCGAACTGAAAAAGGATAAAAGTAGAAATTTTGAATTTAAGGCAGTCAGCTTAAACCCAGGGTTTAGACAGTCTGATCTTGATAATTTTAGGAATAATCTTGATAAATTAAATATAGATTGTGAAATAATAGACACAAATATATGGGAAATAGCAAATGAAAAAGGCAAAGGATTATCCATGTTTCCTATGTGCAAAAATGAGGAGGGGAATTCTTTATAAAAAAGTGGAGGAATTTGGGTTCAATAAACTGACATTAGGGCATCATTTTGATGATGTTATTGAAACTACAATGATAAATATGCTTTATGCAGGAACAGTAAAGACAATGACTCCAAAGGTAAAGTCAACGTCAGGTAAACTGGAGCTTATAAGACCTCTTATATATGTAAGGGAAGCTGATATAATAGAATACACAAAGAAAAACGGAATAAGGGCAATGAACTGCGGATGTACAATAGAAGCAGGTAAGACTTCAAGTAAAAGAAAGGAAGTGAAGGATCTTCTGGCTGCACTGGAAGAAAAGGATCCGGGAATAAAACAGAGTATATTTAATTCCATGAAAAATATAAACTTAGACTATGTTTTTGGATATACTCATGGAAATAAAAAAGATAGTCAGATTGAAGATGATGAAAGTTAAAAACTGTAATTAAATAGAAAGCCATCAGAAAAAGAATTGATACATGAATTTAGGTAATAAAAATCTTTTCTGTTGGCTTTTTATTGGAATATTCATATATAAAAACAGATAAATTTTTAAATTTTTTTGTTGCAATATAGAGAAAAAAATAAGGTAAAATTATTTTGTTAATAAAAAAATTTTTTTATATTGGGTTTCAAATTTTTATGGTAGACATAAATTTTGTTGTTATGTTAAAAATAAAAGAAATAAAAATAAAAAAAGGAAAGAGGTGTTTTTATGAATTTATTGATGGCACCAGTTAACATACCGTTAAAAAAATTATAAAGGTAAAAATGGAAGGAAGCCAGGAGAGGCAACTACAGAGCATGGGATTTGTTACTGAAAGTGAAATTATGGTAATAACCGAGAACTCTGGAAATCTTATTGTAAATGTTAAGGACTGCAGAGTAGCAATTGGGAAAAGAAATAGCTCAGAAAATAATAGTTAAAAATAAATCAATAATCTATTTTTAAATTATTTTGACAGATAAAATGAGCGTGTATAAAAAAATGTAATTAATAATAATAATTATTTTAAATTATCTATAGTTCTGTTTTATGTTTGAAGAAGAGTGTAGATATAGAATTTTCAGATAGTTTGAAATAATTTACTATAAATTTTATAGGAGGAAGAGTTTAATATGACGTTAAAAAGAATCTAGAGTAGATCATAGTTATAGAGTAGTGAAGATTCATGGTTCAGGTCCATTTAAAAGAAGAATTATGGATATGGGAATAACAAAGAATGCAGAAATTTACATAAGAAAAGTAGCTCCTTTAGGTGATCCTGTACAGATATCCATAAGAGGATATGAATTAAGTCTTAGAAAAGAAGACGCTGAATGCGTGGAAATAGAGCCTATAAATTCATAAATTTCTGCTAAATAGCAGATATCATTAAAATCATCAGAGGAGAGAAAGGAAAGGAGAAAAGAATGGGCATAACAATAGCTTTAGCAGGAAATCCTAATAGTGGAAAATCAACTTTATTTAACGCTTTGACAGGATCGAATCAGTATGTGGGAAACTGGCCGGGGGTTACGGTAGAAAAGAAAACAGGTGTTTATAAAAAAAATAAGGAAATACAGATTACTGACCTACCAGGAGTATACTCGCTGTCACCGTATACATTGGAAGAAGTGGTGAGTAGGGAATATCTAATAAATGAAAAACCTGATGTAATAGTAAATATAATAGATGCTTCAAATATAGAAAGAAACCTATATCTGTCCACTCAGCTGTCAGAAATTGGTATTCCAATGGTAGTGGCATTGAATATGATGGATGTTGTTGAAAGAAACGGGGATAAGATAGATACTGAAAAATTGAGTAAAAATATTAAACTGTCCAATTATAGAAATTTCAGCATTAAGAAATAAAAATGTAGATAAAGTTATAGAAACTTCCCTTCAGGCAGCTGAAAAAAGAGATTTTTCTTATATAAAATCATTTAATCCTGAAGTGGAAGGTATAATTACAGAGCTGGAGAATGTTCTTTCAGGTGCAGGTGTTTCAGAATATAAAAGATGGTATGCCGTAAAATTACTTGAAAGAGATGAGAAATCTACAGCAATGCTTAAATTATCAGAAACAGATAAAAAGGAAATAGAAAGTATTGTAAAAAAGGCAGAGACTGATTTTGATGATGATGGTGAAGGAATCATTACAGATGCCCGTTATAATTTTATATCAGAAGTTATTAGTCAGACCGTAAAAAAAGGAAGAACAGGACTGACTGCAAGTGACAAGGCAGATAAAATTTTAACAAACCGTATATTGGCGCTTCCTATCTTTGTCGCAATAATGTTTTTAGTTTACTATGTTGCAATAACAATAGTAGGTGGGCCTATTACTGACTGGGTAAATGATACATTCTTTGGAGAAATTATAGGTGGAAATTTAAAAACTTTCCTTGAAGGAATAAATGTAGCTCCTTGGCTTACAAGCCTTATAGTTGACGGTATAGTTGCCGGTGTTGGTGCAGTACTTGGATTCCTTCCAATTATAGCGACACTTTATTTCTTTATGGCAATACTGGAAGATATAGGATATATGTCAAGAATAGCATTTATTTTAGATAGAATTTTCCGTAAATTCGGACTTTCAGGAAAATCATTCATACCAATACTTATAGGTACAGGATGTTCAGTTCCTGGAATTATGGCAACAAGAACTATAGAAAATGAAAATGACAGAAGAATGACTATAATTGTAGCTTCGTTTATGCCATGTGGTGCAAAAACAGAAATTATAGCACTGTTTGCAGCAACTATTTTCATTGGTTCAAAGGGTTGGTGGTTTGCACCGGTATGTTACTTTGCAGGAATTTTAGCAGTAGTAATTTCTGGAATTATGCTTAAAAAGACAAAAAGCTTTTCCGGAGATCCTGCTCCGTTTGTAATGGAATTACCTGAATATCACCTGCCATTACCATCAAACATAATAAGAACAGTATGGGACAGAGTAAAAGCATTTATAATAAAAGCCGGAACAATTATATTACTTGCAACTGTAGTAATATGGTTCCTGCAAAATATATCAACAAAATTTGAATTTGTGGAATTCTCTGAAGACAGCCACTCAATTTTGGAAGCTATGGGAAGAATTATCGCTCCTATATTCAGTCCTTTAGGATTTGGAAACTGGGCTTCTACAGTTGCAACAATAAGTGGACTTGTAGCAAAAGAAGTTGTTGTATCTACATTCGGAGTAGTTGGAGGATTGGGAGATGCCGCTGTTGAAGATGCTTCATGGATAAAATATACAAACGAATTATTTACTTCTGTATCAGCATTGAGTTTTATGCTGTTTAACCAATTATGTATTCCTTGTTTTGCTGCAGTGGGAACAATGAGGGAAGAAATGAACAGTGCGAAATGGTCATGGTTCACAGTAGCTTATCAGTTGGGATTTGCTTATGCGATTTCATTGATTGTATTCCAGTTTGGAAATGTGTTTGTGCTGCATCAGGCACCTACAATATGGACTGCAGCTGCAGGGTTAGTACTGGCATTTATACTTTACATGATGTTCAGAAAACCTAAAGAAGCAAAGGTAGAGGTTAAGTCAGCAGTAACTGCAAAAAGTAATCAATAGTATAAAAAATTAATTTGTTCTGAAAGGGGATGGAAAATATGTCAACAATAATTGTGTTAGCAGTGGTAATTCTTGCAGTCGTATTTGCAATAAAAAGAGTGAAGAAACATGGTGGCTGCAACTGTGGTAAGAAAGATTGCCATTCCTCATGTAGTAAACGTATAAACAAATAACTAGAATATATGCAAGGCCGAGTTATCAAAATCAGCCTTGCATTTTCATTTTTTTCAAAAATAACCGAATATATGGTATAATATGGAAAAGATTTCAGATGAAAGGAGAATGAGTATGAATCTGGAAATTACCACACCTGCAGTTCTTTTCCCGTCAGTTTCACTGCTGCTGCTGGCATATACAAACAGATTTCTTGCATTGGCTTCAATCGTAAGACAGATGGATGTGTGCACAACTGATGAATATCAGATGAATCAGATAAAAAATTTACAGAAGAGGATGCGGTATATAAAAAAGATGCAGTACTTTGGAGTGGCAAGTCTGCTTTTATGTGTTGTTTCAATGTTTTTTCTATTTTTTCAGGTGGATTTACTGGGGATGTTCTTTTTTGTAATAAGTCTCATACTTATGATAATATCCCTTGCATTTTCTTTGCTGGAAATAAAAATATCCCTTGAAGCGCTGGAAATACATCTGAATCATTGCGAGTATAAAAAGGAAGATAAAGAGAAATAAGTAAATAGGGAAGGTTTTTAATATGGAAAATAAAATTTGAAAAATTATAGTGAAGTTTAAAAAAATCTTAACATTGAATAATAGAAAAAAAATTGCTATAATTAAAAATAAGGTTTTAACTAGAATAATTATATTTTTAGGAGGAAAAATGATATCTTTAATCCTGGCAGCCGGAAAAGGTACAAGAATGAAATCGGAAAGGTCAAAAGTTGTACACGAAGTAAATGGAGTTCCGATGGTAAAAATGGTTTCAAAATTATTGAAAAATGCAGGAATTGAAAAAAGCATCTACATTCTGGGACATAGAATGGAAGAAGTGCTGAATACAATCGGAGAAGTCGAATATGTTGAACAGGTTGAACAGCTGGGAACAGGACATGCAGTACTAATTGCAAAGGAAAAAATCGAGGAAAACAAGGATGATGTTCTTATAACATACGGAGATACACCGTTATTAAGGGAAGAAACAATAAACAGAATGAAGGAAAAGTTTCATAATGAAAATCTTGACTGTATCATTCTGTCATGTAATATGAAGGATCCTTTTGCCTACGGAAGAATAATAAAAAAAGATGGAAACGTAGTTGATATTATTGAAGAAAAGGAAGCAACGGAAGAGCAGAAGAAAATAAAGGAAGTAAACACAGGAGTTTATATCTTCAAGTATAAAAGTCTTCTGGAAGCACTTGGAAAAATAAATAATAACAACATAAAGGGAGAATATTATTTAACTGACACAATCAAAATCTTATCTGAAGATGGTTATAAAGTAGGAAGTTATGAGATTGATGATGAAGATGAAGTGCTTGGTGTAAATTCAAAGGCACAGCTTGCTCAGGCAAATAAAATCTTAAGAGATAGAAAAAATCTTCAGTTAATGGATAACGGAGCAATTCTTATAGATCCTGTAACTACCTATATAGAAGAAGATGTTGAAATAGGAGAAGATACGGTTATCTATCCAAATGTAATTATTCAGGGAGATACAAAAATAGGGAAAAATTGTATAATTTTAAGTAATACAAGAATTGAAAATTCAATTATAAAAGATAATGTGAAGATAGAGTCTTCACTTGTGGAAAAGTCAACACTGGAGGAAGGTGTTACTGTAGGGCCGTTTGCCCACCTGAGGCCTAAAGCTCATTTAAAGGAAAATGTTCATGTAGGAAATTTTGTTGAAATAAAAAATGCCGTACTGGAAAAAGGAGTAAAATCCGGGCATCTGACATATATAGGAGATGCCGAAGTAGGAGAAAATACTAATATTGGTGCTGGAACAATTACATGTAATTATGACGGAAAAAATAAGCATAAGACAAAAATAGGAAAAGAATCGTTTATTGGAAGCAATACAATTATGGTGGCTCCTGTTGAAATAGGAGAAGAATCCTTCACAGCGGCAGGATCAGTAATAACAGAAAATGTACCTGACAGTACATTGGCATTTGGAAGAGCTAAACAAATAAATAAAGAAGGGTGGAAAAAATAAAATGACGGCCTTGAGCGAAGAAGATAAGAAGAAAATTAGAATTTTTGCAGGTTCAGCAAGTACAGATCTAGCTGAAAAAATAGCAAAGTATCTTGAAGTGGATTTGGCACCGCTTCAAATGAGAAGATTCTCCGATGGAGAAATATTTATAAAATCAGAAGAAAGTGTGAGAGGATGTAAAGTTTTTGTCATTCAGTCTACTTCACGACCTGTAAACGAAAGTATAATGGAACTGCTTATTTTTATTGATGCTTTAAGAAGGGCATCAGCCGAGGAAATAATAGCTGTAATTCCTTATTATGGATATGCAAGACAAGATAGAAAGGCCAGTCCAAGGGAGCCAATTACTTCGAAACTTGTTGCAAATCTTTTAACTGTTGCAGGAGCAACAAGAGTTGTAACTATGGATTTACACGCTAGACAGATACAGGGATTTTTTGATATACCTGTTGATCATATGGAAGCATTGCCTATTTTGGCGAAACATTTTATAAAATATGGATTTACACCTGAAGATACAGTTGTAGTATCACCTGATGTTGGAGGAGTAAAAAGGGCAAGAGGACTTGCAAACTGGCTTCATACCCCTCTGGCAATTATAGACAAGAGACGTGCAAAAGCAAATGTATCTGAAGTAATGAACATCATCGGGGATGTAAAAGGCAAAAAAGCTATCCTGATAGATGACATGATAGATACAGCAGGAACTATATGTAATGCCGCTCAAGCATTGATTGAAAAAGGAGCTGTGGAGGTTTATGCCTGTGCAACACATGCAGTTTTTTCAGGGCCTGCATTAGAAAGACTTAGAAAGTCAGCTTTTACAAGAGTAGTCATAACAGACAGCATTTACTTACCGGAAGAACAGAGATTTGATAAACTTAGAATACTTTCAACAAGTAAAATGTTTGCAGAAACTATAAAGAGAATAACTACAAGTGAACCGATAAGTAATTTATTTGAAATGCCGGTTGAGGAAAAGAAAAGTGAATAATTTAAAAAATAATGTTAGTGATATAGTTGAAATTTTAAAAAAAGGAGGAGTTGCTATTTTCCCTACAGATACAGTGTATGGAATAGGAGCTCTTCCTGATAAGGAAGCTGTCAGTAGGCTGTACAGAATAAAGAAAAGGGATTTTTCCAAGAAAATAATAGCACTTATTGACAATCCTGATAAGCTGGAGGTTCTCACTTCAGAAACAGGAGACAATATAGACAGGATAAAAAAAGTAATAGAAGAATGCTGGCCTGGAGAGCTGACTATAATATTCAAGGCAAATGAAGAATTTACGGAAAAATTTGATAGCGGATTGAAAACCGTCGGGATAAGGATTCCAAAAAATAGGACTGCCATTGATATTATAAAGAACACAGGAGGTATTGTCTTAACAACAAGTGCAAATATTTCAGGAGAAAAAGCAGTTACAGATATAAAGGATATGAGTGAAGTCCTTTTAAATGAAGTTGATGGGATAATAACTGATAACTCAATACTGACAGGAGTTCCTTCCACAATTATAAAATATGTGGAAGGGGAAATAGAGATACTTAGAGAAGGAAACATAAATATAGAAAAAATAAAACAGTTAATGAAAGGATAATGAAGAAAATGGCAAAAATGGTAAACCCGAATACAGTTACAGACATGGCACTGGTAAATGCAAGAGCCCAGATGAAAACACAGCAGTTACTGCAGAAGGTTGGAAAAGGGAAACGTAAGGTACAGGTAACGTTAAGTAAAAATGTAAGAGGTTATCTGTCAACAATGACTAAGGAAATGAAAAAGCAGATTAAAACACAGCTTGGAAATGAAAAGCAATTGGCGAATCTGTTTCAATTTTTTAATTATTTTGAAAAGGAAACAGAAATAACAAAGGAAAACAAAAAGATTAAGGAGAAAACAATTCTTTTATCTTATGAAGAAATGGATTATCTGAAATTACAGCTTAAGGAAACTGTAAAAAGAGTGGAAGAAGCAAAACAACCATTGAAATGGTATCAATTTCTACAAAAAGTTAAGATTCAACTTTGTTAAAAAAAGCAGAGTGAAATGGCACTGGAAGAGCTGGGGAAATCTACAGTTGTTAAAGAGGGGAAGAAAAAGAAGTAAAATTTTAAAATAAAAGGGAAAAAAGAGGGAAGGTTGAGAGGATGAAAAATAGTCTGGTTTCAAACAGTACTGTTTCATATGTGAATGAAATAATAGAAACAGGAATAAATGAAAGGGCGAGTGATATCCATATAAGTTCTGATGAAACTGATGGAATGGAAATAAAATATAGAATAGACGGTATTTTAAGGGAAAGTGAAAAAAACTGTATTTTAAAAATTGACAGAAAAAAATTTTTGTCAAGGAATATAACAGAAATAATTTCCAGAATAAAAAAATACTGGCTAATATGAATGTAGCTGAAAAGAGAAAACCTCAGGATGGGAGTTTTTCTTTTTTATTAAATAAAAAATATAATATAAGGGCGGCATACGTTCCTACAGTTGAAGGAGAAAGTATTGTACTGAGAATACTGGAAAACTATCTTGAAAATACAGAACTTGAAACATTGGGATTTTCAGGGAAAAGTATAGGGATGCTTGAAAAAGTTCTGGAAAGAAAATTTGGTCTGATACTTGTGAGCGGGCCTACAGGTTCAGGAAAATCAACTACGCTTCTTTCAATAATTGACATTCTGAATGACGGAAAAAGAAAAATAATAACGGTGGAAGATCCTGTGGAAACAAAGGTGAAGGGACTTGTTCAGATTCAGGTGAATGAAGAAATAGGAGTAACTTTTCCGGAAGTTCTGAAAAGTACCTTGAGGAATGACCCTGATATTATTGTAGTTTCTGAAATAAGAGATGAAATAACTGCTGAAATTGCAGTAAGGGCGGCCTTGACAGGGCATCTTGTAATATCCACGATACATACAAATGATGCTGTTTCAACATTAATAAGGTTGACAGATATGGGAATACCTAAGTATCTCATACTGGATTCGCTTGTGGGAGTGATAGCCCAGAGGCTTGTAGGGAAAAAATGCAGTTTCTGTGGTGGAGAAGGATGCGGTGAATGTTCAGGAGGATATAGGGGAAGAATTTCCATAAATGAAGTTCTTATTCTTGGAGATGAAGTAAAAAATATTCTGAAATCAGAAAATTTAGGAAGGAAGTCAAAGGAAGAACTGAAAAGAAATGCAGAAAAATATTTTGTAGATTTTGATGGGGATATAAAGGATAAATTATCTAAAAAAATATGATTTTTTTGAAAAAAAGATGTCTATGAATTTATGGATTAATTTCGGAAGGAATTTATATGAAAAAGAAACTTATTGTGTATGATTTTGATAAAGACAATATACAGCGGTGAATCAGGAACTAATTTTTTTACTTATTATTTAAAGAAATATCCTTTAAAAGCAATTCTTTTTGGATTGACTTATTTAAAGGAAGTACTGCTTTATCTGGTAAAAATTACAGACTTGAAACGTCTTAAGGAAAGATTTTTCATATTTCTGGAGTCCCACAGCAATGAAGAGATAGAAAAAATTGTGGATGGATTCTGGAAGGAATATGGAAAAAAAATGTACAGCTGGACTCAGAAGGAACTTGAGGAAAACAAAAAGGAAGCTGATATGATTATAGTAACTTCGGCAACTCCTTTATTTCTGTTGGAAAGGCTTATTCCTGAAATGGGATATGACATGGTATTCGGAACAGAGTTTCAGGGAGATGGCAAGGAAAAGTTCATTGCAGAAATAAAAGGGGAAAATAACAAAGGTATGGAAAAGGTCAGAAAGCTTAATAAGTGGGCAAAGGGAAAATGATATAGAATATGAAATAATAAAATTTTATTCAGATAGTCTTGCTGACAAACCTCTTTATGATATTGCTGACAAGAAGTACTGGATAAAAAAAGGGAAAAAAATTGGAAGGAATGCCTGGAAAGAAAACGTTACTTGATATATTTTTCTGGGATTAAAATAAATTTAAACTGAATATGGATGTGGGGAAAATGGAAAATAAGGAAAATATGAATGGAAATAAAAATGAAAAGACAGGGATTAGTATTAGAAGGTGGAGGACTGAGAGGTATTTTTACAGCAGGAGTGTTGGACTTTTTTCTGGAAAAAAATATTGAATTTGATGGATGTATAGGAGTTTCTGCCGGTTCGTGCCATGCATGCAGCTATTTATCAAAACAGTATAAAAGAGCCTTCAATGTATCGGTGGATTATCTGGATGATAAGAGATACTGCAGTATGCACAGTCTTATAACAACAGGAGATCTGTTTGGTGTGGATTTTGTATATGGAGAAATTCCTGATAAACTTAATCCTATTGATAATGAAACATTTATGAAAAGTAGGACAAAATTTCAGGCAGTAATCACAAACTGCCGTACAGGTGAAGCAGAATATCCTGAAGTAAAGGATTTCAGAACAGACACTGTTTATATAAGGGCTTCAAGTTCATTGCCTTTCCTTTCAAAAATGGTAAAAATAAACGGAGAGCTTTATCTTGACGGTGGAGTATCAGACTCTATACCAATAAAGAAGTCGATAGAAAAATGGTAATATAAAAAAATGTAATTATAATGACAAGAGATAAAAAAATATAGAAAAAAACAAAGTAAGCTTGGAAAAAAATTTCAGCAATAAGATATAAGAAATATCCTAAATTTGTAGAACTTATGAATACAAGATTCAGCAGATATAATGAAATACTGGAATATATTTATGAACTGGAAAAGACAGGGAAAGGTATTTATAATTCAGCCTGAAACACCGTTAAACCTTGGAAGAATAGAGAAAAATAAGGAAAAAGCTTACAAATGTATATAATATAGGATATGAACAGGCTAAAAAACAATATGATGCACTGATGGAATATCTTTCAAAATAATCATATATTTTAAAAGGAATTTCAGAAGAAAAAAGAGGACTTAAAATGAAAAACCAGAAAATATGGTATAAACTGGATGCTTTTGCAAAAACATATTCTTCAATAATAAGTGAAGGAAGGACAACCTGTTTCAGGCTGTCTGTTTTGCTATATGAGAATATTGAGGTGGAAATACTAAAAAAGGCCGCTGAAGATTTGCAGAAAAAGTATCCTTTTTATAATTCAGAACTAAAAAAGGGAATTTTCTGGAATTACCTGCAGCAGAAAAATACACCTCTCCAGGTAGTGCCTGAGATAGCTTATCCATGTACAGAAATAAAGAAGAAAAATCCTCTGAGAATATTGTATTATAAAAAAATAAGATTTCTGTTGAAATAGCACATTTTCTCACAGATGGAGAAGGAGCAGCGCATTTTTTTCAGGGATCTTATTGAAAAAAATATTTAGATTTAAAAATACTTCAAGTCAGAAAGAAAAAAATTAGAAAAATAAAGAGATAAAAACATATAGAATACACGGATTTGTATACTAAACATATGAGAAAAAGTAAATAAGGAAAAAAACTGTAAAAAGAGCCTTTCATCTTCCGTTAAAAAAATACTGGAAAAAGGGCAGTACCATATAACAACGGGGGAAATATCTGTAGAAGATCTGAAAAGGGAAAGCAGGAAAATATAACACAACAGTTGGGAAATATCTTCTGGCAGTATATTTTAAAGTACTGCTGGAAAAAGTATTCCTATGCAAAAAAAGGAAATAGTTATAGGAGTTCCAGTAGATCTGAGAAGAATTTTTATGGAAGAAACTTATAGAAATTTTTTTATAAATATTACTCCCTTCAATAGATCCAAGTCTCGGTAACTTTTACGCTGGAAGAAATTATAAAATATCTGGATAACTATTTTTAAAATAAAAAAATAACCCAGAAAGAGTTTTATAAAGAGTATCTACAAAGGCAATGAATCCCATAAAGAAAATATGATGATTAAAGTAGTTCCATACATTATAAAAAGAATATTTTTTTCCCATTTATATTTGATTATTATGGGGAAAGGGGATATACTACTGGATTTTCCAATCTTGGAGTATTCCGTCTTGATGAAAAATATGAAGAAACATATAAAAGGATTGAGATTTCTCCCACCACCAAGTAAAAGATGTAAAGTGAAGATTGGCGTAATAAGTGATACTGAAAAGGCATATGTGACCTTTGGAAATCTGACTGCAAATCATGAAATAGAAAGGGACTTTTTTGTGTATTTAAGGAGAAGAGGTATAGAATCAAAAATAATAACAAATTATTAGATTATATAAAAAGTGAGGTGGAATATATATGTATTGTATACGGTGCGGAGTTGAACTTGAGGAAAATGCCGAAAAATGCCCTTTATGTGAAACTCCTGTTCCAAAAATAGAAAATGAAGATGTGGGAATTTATGAGGGGGAATATCCTTTTGTAAATATAAATCTTTATGAACTGAAGATGAAAAAAGTCAAAAAAGCAGTGTTTATGTCGTTTTTTACGATTTCCATAATTTCCATACTGGAGGTATTTTTTCAGAATATAATAGTATATGGGCATATAGGCTGGGCATATTATGTTATTCCATCCATACTGTTATTTGATCTGATGCTGTTTGTAATACTGAATTCACATACAATGAGACAGAATCTATTTTTTAATTTTTTTAGTGGACTGACAGCATTTCTCTTAATAATTGACTATGGAGATAAGAGATTGAGCTGGAGCCTTAGCAGGGGAATACCGATAACGTTGGCATTCTGTTTTATAGGCCTTATATTTTCTTTTGTCTGGGACAAGAATAAGAAGGATAAAATAAAAATATTAAATTTTTTCTTATTTTTTGTGGGAGTTTTCCTTTTAATACTGGAATTTATAATAAGAAAGAAATTTTCCTGGTCGATCTGGGCCTCAATACCTTTTATTTGTATTAAATGTAATGCTAAGATACACATATAAATCATATAAGGAAGAATTTGAAAGAAGATTACATTTGTAAAAAAATAAGAAATAAATTTACAAAGAAAAATAATTTAAAAAATTCATAAATGTTATACAGTAACATATGAAAAAAATAAGCTAGACAAATAATTGCAAATGTTATATAATACTATAAATAAAAATATATGATTGGAGAAGTAAATGGATATACATCATTTAAAAATATTTTTTGAAGCCTGTAACGAAAAAAGCTTTACAAAGGCGGCAAAAAAGTTATTCATAAGTCAATCAGCCGTATCTATACAGATAAAGAAATTAGAATACACATTAGGTTTACAATTAATTGAAAGAAATTCAAAAAATTTTAAGCTGACGTTTGCAGGAAAAGAACTTTTTAAAATGTCTCAGGATGTATTTGAAAAGATTTCCAGAATGGAAAATGAAATGAAGAAAATCCTGCAGTATAAGAAAGGAAAAATTTCAATAGGTGCAACTCATAACATTGGAGAGCCTGTTCTTCCAAAAATAATGGTGGAATTCAGTCAACATAATCCTGAAATTGAATTTGACCTGTACATAAAAACAGGGAATCGCTTGTAAAAGCACCTGAAGGAAGGTACAGTAGATATAGCTCTGATGGAGGAATATTTTATAGAAGACAAGGAAATAAAAGTTATAGAAACAGAAGAATATCCTTTTGTCGTAGTAGCAGGAACTGAAATAACAGACTATAAGGAACTTATAGATGTTCCGTTATTAAAAAGAGATACAATGCTTACAAACAAATATCTGGATCAGTTTGAAAAAATGATAGGATTTAATCTGGATAAAAGAATATCCATAAATGGAAGTATTGAAACAATGAAAAATCTTATTAAAAATGGACTGGGATTTGCAGTGCTTCCTTATTACAGCGTATATGAAGAGGTTATAAAAGGAACTCTGAATGTAATCCATAGCTTTGATAAGTCAGAAGACAGATTCCAGATTGTGCTGATAAGGGAAAATGAAGACAAGGAAGGAATAAGTAAATTTGTAGATTTTTCTAAAAAAATTACAAATTAAACAGGGAACTGTTTTTCAGAGAAAAAAATAAGATAATTATGGTAAAATATACAAAGTAAAAGAGAAACACAATTATATAACGAGGTGATAATTTTGTTGAAAGATCATATTAAATATTCATATTTGGCTGCTTACGAAACTGTAAAAAACTTTGTTGAAAAGGATGAAAATATTGAGAAAACTCTGAAAGTTGCAGAAGAACTGGCTGAAGCCTATAAAAAAGGAAATAAGTCGCTGATAGCTGGAAATGGTGGAAGTAACTGCGATGCAATGCACTTTGCTGAAGAATTTACAGGAAGATTCAGAAAAGACAGAAAGGCGTTACCTTCTTTAAGTATAAGTGATTCATCACATATAACATGTGTTGGAAATGATTATGGATTTAATTTCATATTTTCTAAAGGGAGTGGAAGCTTTTGGAAAGGAAGGAGATTTCTTTTTTGGAATATCAACTTCAGGAAATTCCCAGAATATAATAGAAGCTGTGAAAATGGCAAAGGAAAAAGGAGTTAAGACAGTAGGAATCTTAGGAAAAGATGGTGGTAAATTAAAAGGAATGTGTGATTATGAATTTATCGTTCCAGGAGAAACTACTGACAGAATACAGGAAGTTCATATGATGATTTTACACATAATCATCGAAGGAGTGGAAAGAATTCTATTTCCTGAAAAACTATTAATTAAAAAAATTATAAAAAAATTGGATATAATATTGAAAAAAAGGGGCTAATTCAAAAGTTTTTTTGGGTAGCTTTTTTTAAATTTAGAAATATTTTATATTATTTATCAGAAATTGTATGTACAAAATTATAAAAAAATGTGCTAGAATAAAAAAATGAAAGAAAAAAAGAATTTAAATAGAAATAATTAAATAAGGAGGACCAAAAATGAAAAAAATATGATGCAGTTATTATTGGATTTGGAAAAAGGTGGAAAAAAACTCTTGCAGGATTTCTTGCTGGAAAAAGGACAAAATGTGGCATTAATTGAAAAAGTCTGATAAAATGTATGGTGGAACATGTATAAATGTAGGATGTATTCCATCAAAGAAACTGGTAAATAGTACAAAAAGTACTTAAAGATAAAGGATTAAGCAGCATAGAAGATAAAGAAAAAAATTTTTATGCTGAAAGTATAGAAAATAAAAATACTTTGATTGGAGCATTGAGGGGGAAAAACTATGAAATGCTTGCTTCAAAAGAAAACATTACAGTTTATGACGGAACAGGAAGTTTTGTTTCAAAAAATGTTGTAAATGTAGAAAACAATGGAGAAAATGTTCAGATTGAAGGAGAAAAAGATATTTATAAATACAGGTGCGACTACTATAATTCCTAATATAAAAGGGAGCTTAAAGAAAGTAACTATGTTTATACAAGTACTTCAATTATGGAATTAAAGGAACTTCCTAAAAAACTTTGACTATAATAGGTGCGGGATACATTGGTCTTGAATTTGCTTCAATGTATTCTGAATTTGGTTCAGAAGTTACAGTAATTGACATGGGTGACAGATTAATGCCTAGAGAAGATGAGGAAATTGCTGAAAGAGTAAAAGCTATACTTGAAGCAAAGGGAATAAAATTCCTGCTGAAATCAAAAATAGAAGAAATTTCTGACAGAAATGATAAAGGATACGTGAAAATTTCAGGAGAAAATGGAGAAAGTGAAGTTGAATCAGATGCTATTCTTGTGGCAATTGGAAGAAAGCCTAACACAGAAGGGCTTAACCTTGAAGCTGCAGGAGTGAAAACTGATGAAAGAGGAGCAGTCGTAGTTGATGAAACATTAAAAACAACAGCAGATAATATATGGGCAATGGGAGATGTAAAAGGTGGTCTTCAGTTTACATATATTTCCCTTGATGATTTCAGAATAATAAGAGACAATGTATATGGAAATGGAAATAGAACAATAAATGACAGAAATGTAATACCTTACAGCGTATTTATAAATCCACCTTTATCAAGAGTGGGAATGACTGAAAAGGAAGCTGTTGAAAAAGGATATGAAGTAAAAACAGGAAGATTAGAAGCTATGGCTATTCCAAAAGGGAAAATAGAAGGAGTGACAGACGGTCTTTCTAAAAAAACAGTAGTGGATGCCAAGACAGATAAAGATATCTTGGATGTACTTTACTGTGTAACACTTCCCATGAAATGATAAATGTTGTGGCAGCTGCGATAAAAGCTGAACAGAAATATACATTCCTGAAGGATATGATTTTTACGCATCCTACAATGAGTGAAGCATTGAATGATTTATTTGGTAGTGTGAAGTAGAAATTTTTTCAAATATCCTTGACTTATAGTCAAAATCGCTATATACTGTTATTAGAATAACCGAAGATTAAAATACCGGGGAGCTTACTGCTGAGAGTAGTTGTTGTGGCAACTTAACCCGTCAAACCTGATTCGGATAATACCGACGAAGGGAGTATCTTTTAATAATCGAAATTACACTAATTGGAAATAACTGCTTCGGAAAATTAATATAATTTCGAGCAGTTTTAATTATAAATTTTTCCAATAGAAATAAAAAAATAAATGTAATATAGATGTTAAAATACCTCCTTTGTCAAAAAAGGAGGATTTTTTATGTCAAAAAATGAAATAGATGCAAGTGTTGCAATTCAAGTTTTACCAAATGTTCAGGAAAATGCTGAAATTGTAAGAATTGTAGATGAGGTAATTGCCTACATAAAAAGCAAAAACCTGAATACTCATGTAGGGCCTTTCGAAACAACTATTGAAGGGAAATACGAAGAACTCATGGAAATTGTGAAGGAATGTCAGCTGATAGCTGTAAACGCTGGAGCACCTGGAGTCATGTCCTACGTGAAAATAAATTATAAACCGAAGGGAGATGTACTTACTATTGAGCAGAAAATCTCAAAACATTCTGAATAAATATAATGGATAAATTTGCCCCTTTTATTATAATACTTTCCATTCTTGTTTTATGGGAAATTTTATCAGCAACAGGAGTTGTGCCAAAGTTTATGCTGCCTTCACCTTTTGATGTTGTAAAGGCATTTATTGATGATTTTCCATTACTGATGCATCACACGTGGATAACACTAGTGGAAGCCTTTTTAGGATTGGGACTGGGAATAATACTGGGTTTTCTTATGGCTATTGTAATGGATAGATTTGAATTTGCATATAAGGCAATATATCCAGTACTTGTAATAACTCAGACTGTCCCAACCGTTGCGATTGCACCACTTCTGGTATTATGGCTGGGATATGGAATAATGCCAAAGATAACGCTAATTGTCATAACATCATTTTTTCCTATAACTATTGGCCTACTTGATGGATTCAAGTCAGCAGACAAGGATGCATTTAAACTTTATTGAAAACAATGGGGAGCAACCCCTTTACAGAATTTTATTCATATAAAATTTCCAGGATCCATAGGATATTTTTTTGCAGGTCTTAGAATATCGGTTTCCTATTCCATTATAGGAGCAGTTGTGGCGGAATGGCTCGGGGGATTTGACGGTCTTGGAGTTTATATGACAAGGGTAAGAAAATCATATTCATTTGATAAAATGTTTGCAGTAATATTTTTTATATCGGCAATCAGTTTATTTCTAATGTATCTTGTAAAGAAAAATACAGAAAAAAAGGCAATGCCATGGGACAATAATATTTGATTTAGAAATCTATTTGTATAAAACTAGAATTTATGAATGAACTATATTAAAAACAAAAAAATAAATAATATAAGAAGGAGTGGAACAAATGAAAAAGATTGTAAAAATTATGCTATTTTGTCTCCTAGGAATATTTGCTGTATCATGTGGAAAAAATAGCAGTTCAGACACAACAGTAAGCAAAGAAAAGAAAAGTGGTGAAAGTCCTTCAAAGAAAATAAGTATAGTACTTGACTGGACTCCAAACACTAATCATACAGGATTATTTGTTGCAAAGGAACTTGGATATTTTAAGGAAGAAGGATTAGAAAATATTGAAATAGTCCAGCCACCTGAAGGAAGTACAACAGCATTGATAGGAGCAGGAGGTGCCCAGTTTGGAATAAGCTTTCAGGATACATTGGCAAAATCCTTCTCAAATGACAGTCCTGTACCTGTAACAGCAGTTGCTGCAATTATACAGCACAATACTTCAGGAATAATATCGTTTAAAGGATAAAGGGAATAGACAGCCCGAAAAAACTGGAAGGCCATAAATATGCCACATGGGATGATGAAATAGAAAAAGCAATATTGAAAAAAATCATAACAGATGACGGTGGAGACTTTGGTAAAGTAAAAATGATTCCAAATACAGTAACAGATGTAGTTACAGCACTTAAGACAGATATAGATGCTGTGTGGGTATACTATGCATGGGATGGAGTTGCAACAGAGCTTGCAGGATTACAGACAAATTTCCTGAATTTTGCTGACTATGGAAAGGAACTTGATTATTATAGTCCAGTTATAATTGCAAATAATGACTATTTAAAGAAAAATCCTGAAGAAGCAAAAAAAGTTTTAAGAGCAATTAAAAAAGGGTATGAATATGCTATTGCAAATCCTGAAGAAGCGGCAAAAATATTAGTGAAAAATGCTCCGGAACTGAAACTGGAACTTGTTACAGAAAGTCAGAAATGGCTGGCTTCAAAGTATAAGGCAGATGCGGCAGAATGGGGAGTAATAGACCAGAGCCGTTGGGATTTATTTTATGAGTGGCTATTTAAAAATAGTCTGATTAAAAAAGAAATACCTAAAGGATATGGATTTTCAAATGATTATCTGAAATAGGATTTTCAGCTGGAAAAAGTTATTTAAAGTGAAAGGCAGTATTAAAAAATGACAACATCAATTACAAAAGATAATCGGAAGCTGAAACTGGAAACTAAAAATGTTTCTGTACAGTTTGAAGATAAGAAAATAATAGAGGATATATCTGTCAGGCTTCATGAAAATGAGCTTGTATGTATTCTGGGACTGAGTGGGGTTGGAAAAACTACTCTTTTCAACGTTATTGCAGGGCTGATTTCTCCAAGTGAAGGAACAGTGGAAATGAATGGGACTGATATTACAGGAAAATCAGGAAATATAAGCTATATGCTTCAGAAGGATTTACTTTTACCATTTAAAACGGTAATAGACAATGTTTCCCTTCCCCTTGTAATAAAAGGTGAAAAAAAGAAAGTTGCAAGGGAAAAGGCAGAAAAATATTTTACTCAGTTTGGACTGGAAGGAACAGAAAAAAAATATCCGAATCAGCTTTCAGGTGGAATGAGGCAGAGGGCTGCACTTTTAAGGACATACTTATTTTCAAACGAAACAGCATTGCTGGATGAACCTTTCAGTGCCCTGGATGCCATAACAAAACACAGAATGCACCTCTGGTATCTTGATATAATGAAACAGATAAAAATGTCCACACTGTTTATAACTCATGATATAGATGAAGCCATAATTCTGTCAGACAGAATTTATATACTGTCGGGAAGTCCAGGAAAAATAACGGCAGAAATAGAGGTTGATATAGACAGATGTGGAGATAATGAAGAATTACAGCTGTCAGAAAAGTTTTTGAAATATAAGAAAGAAATATTGGAATATTTAAGATAGATAGATTATAAAAAGGAACTGGCTCAAAAAAATATAAATACAATAAATGGAAAAAAACTATATTTTTAAATAATTCAAAAATATAGCTTTTACATTATTTTTTTCAATTTTTTTGAGGCAGTTCCTTTTTTCAAGATTAAGAAGGAATTCTTTTTATTTCAAGCCCTCCACCATATCCTATAAGTTTTTTGTTGCTTCCTATAACCCTGTGGCATGGAATAAAAATAGAAATTTTATTCCTGTTATTTGCCATGCCTACAGCCCTTACAGCTTTTTCATTGTTAATTGCAACGGCAATATCCTTGTATGAACGGGTTTCTCCATAAGGAATTTTTAAAAGCTCATTCCAGACAGATATCTGAAAATCAGTACCGTCTTTTTAATAAAGGCAGATCAAATTCTTTTCTTTTTTTCCATTCAGATATTCAAATAACTGAGATGAGGCTTTTTTTAATTAAAGGAGTTTCCTTTATAATGTAATTTTTATTCTTTTTAACATTTTCCATTTCATATTCAAAAAATAAATCTGTTATTTTGTCTTCACATGCTCCAATTCCTAATGTTCCTAACTCTTTTATTCCGGTATTGTAAAAAAATATACATATCTCATTTATTTTATCACCTCGTATAATTTTCCTATATCATAGTATAACACAGCTATGTCAAAAGTCATAACTAAAAATAATTTTCAAGATCCTTTATTTTAGTGATTATTAAATTTTTAAGGAAAAAAAGGCTTTTATGGATAAAATATTTTTTTCCATAATTCATAAAAATATTCTGTAATAAAAATTTTCTTCTTCAGCATTATAAAAAAACCACGAATAAAGTATTTCCCATTTTCATGAAAAAAAGTTTCATTGAAGGGTAATTTTCTTTATAAAAAAATATCAGCTCCAGCCTTTGAAATTTCAATTTCAAATTCTATATGTCCTCTCTTTTTAATGAAATATCATATGATGTCATTAATTCTGAAAGAGATTTTTGAAGAATATTCAGTACTTTCCTCCATATTCAGAATTTTTGTCACATCTAAATACTTTGTAATCCTCTGTTTTAAAAATTATATCCTATTGCATACCATTGACCGTATTTTTGAAGAAATATTAAAAAAACTGTATATAATATTGTTCTATTACATTATTCTTTGAATATTTTATTCTGCATATTTTTTTCATTAAGGATAAATTCAAGAATATCCTTTAGAAATTCACAATGATTAACCTGTTTTTACAGCTCCAAAGCTTAAAAACTTTTTTTCTGTTTTATGAATAAGTTCGATTTTATCTGATGGAAGACATCTTTCAAATTTTTTTCCTTTAATTTTTCAATACTTAAGTGAAAGGGAGTAGTTTCATAAGCTTTCAAAAGTAAGCATCGAAAAAAATAGAGGGAAAAATATTTCATCAGTATTAAATACAATGGGAGAAAGTAGTTTATTGGGAAGTATCCTATAGTGGCCATTTCTTCCTGTTTGTGAGTAGATAGGCATTCCTATTTCTTCCAGTGATGAAATATCTCTAAGTGCAGTACTTCTGGATATATTGTATTTTTTTCATAATATCTTTTTAGATTAAATGAACTTCTGTCATTCAGAAATAACATCATATCATTAATTCTTTTCAGATTTATTCATATTGCTCCTTTTTAAAAAAATAATATAAAAACGGTATCATAAATTGACACTTTTTTTTATATTATACTATAAATATAAAAAAATATAAAAATATGAAAAGGAGAATATAAAATGAAAAAAACTTATCAGGGAAAGAAATTGTTCCTATGTTCATCTTTTTGCAGATGTTGCAGGATTACTGAATATATTTGAAAAAAATCTTAAGGGGAAAAATGGTAACTTTTATTCCAACTGCGAGTAAAGTTGAAAAAGATAAATTTTTATGTGAAAGATGCAAAAAAAGAACTTGAAAAAAAGCAGGAATGATAATTGATATTTTAGATATTTCGCAGGCTGAAAAAAAGTGAAATAGTAAAAAAAGATAAAAAAATAATGATTTTATTTATGTGTCAGGAGGAAATATTTTTCTATCTTCTACAGGAAATGAAAAAAACAGGTGCTGATGAAATAATCGTAGAAGAAGTAAATAACGGGAAACTTTATATTGGCGAGTCCGCAGGAGCAATGATTGTTTCTGAGAATATAAAAATATGCAGGACTTATGGATGATGGGACAGAATATATTTCAGAACTGAAAAAAATTTGAATTCACTGAATCTGGTTGATTTTTATACAGTTCCACATTATGGATGTTTTCCCTTTGAAGAGAGTGCAGAAAAAAACAATGAGTGCATATTCTTCATTAAATTTAGTACCAATAACTAATAATCAGGCTATACTGGTTGATGAAGGTAAAAATTGATGTGCTGAAATAAAAAAACAGAAACTATTTTCTAAATAAGAATTGTTATATCAAAAAAACAATAAAAAAATTATATTTATTCGTTTATTGAAAATTTTACTCATCAAAAAAATAGAAATTTTGTTAAGAAAAATCATAAACTCGCTTTTTTTAAAAAGCTCAGACAATGATTTTTTTCTAGCACTCATTAACTATTTTTTTAATTGTAAAATTATTAAATAACTTATAAATATAATTTTTTTACATTGTTTTTTTTATAAATTAGCTATTTAGAATAGTTTCTGTTTTTTTATTTTACATCAGTCATAAGTTCATCAATCAGATCTTTTACATGGACAATTTCCTTAAGCTTGTATCCATTTGCACCTGAGAAAAAGAGTCCTGATTGCAGCCTTCCAAGATATGCATCTCCAAGACTGTCTGCAATACAGTAACCAACCCTTCTTGCCCCTTCTCCTTTATTACAAGGGAAAATACAGTTACTGATACATTTTATCTTTTTTGTATCCGGTTCTAAAGTTTTTATCAAGTTTGTTTTTACTGCCCTTCCAGGATATCCCACTGGAGAGCTTACAATAACAATGTCTTCTTCCTTTGAATCAAGTAAAACCTGTTTAAGTACAGGGCTCGCATCACACTCATAAGTTCCAATAAATCTTGTTCCCATCTGAACTGCATCAGCCCCTAAATCCATTATTTTTTCAATATCATTTCTATCCCATATACCCCCAGCAGCGATTATTGGGAAATCACCCCATTTATCTCTTTCTTCCTTTATAGGAGGTAAAATAGCTTCAAGCTGATGTTCAGGTGCAAACAGTTCATCATATTTTGCACCTTGATGCCCTCCACTTTTAGGTCCTTCCACAATAACAGCTCCAGGAGTTCTTCCGGCAGCCTTCCATTTTTTACATATTATTTTTAATGCCCTTGCAGATGAAACTATAGGCACTATTTCAACATCTGGATAATTTTCAGTAAGCCTTGGAAGTTCAAGAGGCAGTCCGGCACCTGTAACAATAATATTTGCACCTGCTTCAAGAGCGTCATTTACAACTCTTTCATAATCATTTATTGCATGAAGAATGTTGCAGGCAAGAGGTTTGTCACCGCATATCTGTCTCGCATTTTTGAAAATTTCAAATAAAGCTTCCCTGCTGTAAGCATTTTCAGTTCCTAATGGTCTTCCTTCCACTTGTTTTTTAACAAACTTCATATTCTGGTAATATCCTGTACATATTGCACTTATTGTTCCTAATCCCCCATTTTTAGATACATTTCCTGCAAGCTGGTCCCAGCTTATTCCAACTCCCATTCCACCTTGTATAATGGGCTTTTCAATGTAATGTTTTCCTATTTTAATTCCTTTTAATTCTCTCATATTATTTTTCCTCTCTTTATTATTTATTGGGTTAAATGAAACTGCAATAAACAGGAGGAGCCCTCACAATCCGTATATTTGATGAAAAAGAAGTATAATTCAGCATAATGCTTGAAAATGACACATGTATGTAAATCATACCATTTATAAATTTCTTAAAACTTTCGATAACCTTTTTTTCTTATATCATTTGTCATAAAAATTAATATAACTGTTGGCACAAAGCTGTTCAAATTTTTTTGATTAAAAAGTTCGATGTCCATTTTTTTCAAGAAAAAGACAGGTCAAATTCCATATTTGAAATATATCTGTCAAGAAACTGAAAAAAATACATCACTTTTTATTTGATAGAATTTTTCTTATTCTGGTTATAAATTGAACATATTTTTCGAGGTACACAAAATGACCGTTAATGAAAAACAGTTAAAGGATTTTTTTCCGAATAAACGGACTGAAAAATATTTGAAACTATACATTGAATAATTTCAGATAAGATATTTCTTACAGATTTTCCTAACATTGAATTCTCTCCTAAATATATAATAACGTTTGTTATATTATATCAAAAAAAGGGAAGATAAAGTCAATTGATAAAAAGTCAGCCTACAAAAATTCAAGGCTTTGAAGGAATGATTATTTTGTAAAAAGTTATATTTTAAAAAAATAAGATGAAAAAAATTGAAAAAAATTGTAACTGAGGTTACATATTTTTTTCTATTTATATGATATAATTTAACAATCAAAAATATAAGAAAAGAAAAAAATATGACTATAAAAAAAGAGATTAACAGAAGGAGAAAATTATGAATAAATTTTTTAGCTTAACCGATACATTTAGCCAGCTGGTGGAAAAATATCCTGAAGCAATGGACTTCCTGGTGGCAAATGGATTTGAACAGTTTAAGAACAAGCAGATGTTTGATACAATGGGGAAAACAATAAGAATAGATATGGCATTGAAAGTCAAAAAAGATAAATCCAGAACTGTTTGAAGAAAGACTGGTTGCATTTCTGGAAAAAGACAGTGCAATGGATATTTCACTTGCTGAAAGTAAGAAGGATGCGACAGGAGATATTTTAATAGAAGGTGTACTGCCTTGCCCTATAAGAATACCTCTACTGGAAGGAATAAAGGAATGGGTGGATGACCAGAATGCAAAAAATGACTATAAGATAGCATATGAACTTCAGTCAGCAAACTTAGGACTTGACTGGGTAGTTGACAAAGTAAAGACAGGAGATGCGGATAAAGTGTCTGACGTTCTTCTTTCAGCAGGATTTTGAACTGTTTTTCGATAAGGATCTTATGGGCCATTTCATGGATGAGGGAATATTTGAAACATACCTTGATGAAATGAACAAGGATTTCTGTAATGACAGGATTGATTTGAGGGATCCTAAAAAGAGATACGCAATAATGGGAGTTGTACCTGCGGTATTTCTTGTAAATAAAGGGGTTCTTGGAGATAGAAAGGTGCCTGAAACATGGGCTGACATTTTAAGCGAGGAGTTTGAAGATTCGGTAGCATTGCCAATGAATGACCTTGATTTATTTAATGCCCTTGTTATAAACATATACAAGGAATTCGGTTCAGAAGGAATTAAAAATCTGGCAAGATCGTATAAGAAAAATCTTCACCCTGCACAAATGGTAAAGGCAAAAGGAAAAAGCAAGGATGCTCCGGCAGTAAGTATAATTCCTTATTTCTTTACACAGATGCTTATGGGAGCGAGTGACCTTCAGGCGGTATGGCCTAAGGATGGAGCGTTATTAAGTCCAATATTTATGATTACGAAAAAGGCAAAACAGGATAAAATAAAGCCATTTATTGACTTTTTCATGTCAGAAAAAATAGGAACACTGTTTTCAGCAAGTGGAAAATTCCCTTCAACAAATCCTAATGTTGATAATCATCTAGATGAAAACCAGACATTTAAATGGATTGGTTGGGACTTTATCCATAACAATGATGTTGGAGGACTGGTAAGACAGTGCGAAAAAGAATTCAATGATGCAATAATGGAATTATAGAATGTAGATAGAATGTAGATAGAGTATAGATAGAATATAGAATAACAAACTGGGAAGGGATGCCTTCATATTTAAAATAAAAGAGATTTTGAAAGAAGAAGTAACGGAAAGGAAAAATTATGAATTTAGTAGTATTTTCAGGGCCACCATCATCAGGAAAGACAAGTGTTATACTTAAAACTGTTGATGCATTGAAACAGCAGGGAATATCAGTTGGAGTTGTAAAATTTGACTGTCTTTATACAGATGATGATATATTATATGAAAAAGCAGGAATTCCTGTGAAAAAAGGATTATCAGGAGCATTGTGTCCGGATCACTTTTTTGTGTCAAACATTGAAGAGGTTGTACAGTGGGGAAGAAGTCTGGGACTTTCAATGCTTATTACTGAATCGGCAGGACTTTGTAACAGATGTTCGCCATATATTAAGGAAATAAAGGGAGTATGTGTCATAGACAACCTTTCAGGGATAAATACACCTAAAAAAATAGGACCGATGCTTAAGTCTGCGGATATTGTAATTATAACTAAAGGGGATATAGTTTCACAGGCTGAAAGGGAAGTATTTGCCTCAAGGGTAAATTCAGTGAATCCTACAGCTGTAACAATGCATGTGAACGGACTTACAGGACAGGGAGCGTATGAGCTGAGTACACTTCTCTATGAAAAGGAAAAGGAAATTGATACAGTTCAGGGAAAACAGCTTAGATTTCCTATGCCTTCAGCATTATGTTCATATTGCTTAGGAGAAACAAGAATCGGAGAAAAATATCAGATGGGAAATGTCAGAAAAATGAATTTAGGTGGTAACAATAATGAATAAGAATTTAATAGAAGGTATGAAAATAGAAGAACTTTTGGCTAAATATCCTTTTGCGGAAGCTTTTTTCAGTGAAAATGCAATAGAAGTGGCAGGGCATGAAGGTAAAACTTTTGCTGAATTTCTGGATAAATTTACTGAAGAAGAAATTGAAGATATGGCTCTTGATAAGGAGCTTCTGAAAAGGGGGCTTTCAGAATATATAGAACAAATGAAGGCTTTTCTTGGGATGGAAGAGGAGAAAGGTGTAGAAGTATTGACAATACTTGCAGGACATGACAAGTCAGGAAATCCTGAAGGATTTGACAGGCTTGATATAAATAAGTCGGAAATAATTTCAATAGTAGGGCCTACAGGATCAGGAAAATCAAGACTGCTTGCAGATATTGAATGGACAGCACAGAGGGATACACCTACAAAGAGGGAAATACTTATAAATGGAGAACTTCCTGATAAAAAATGGCGTTTTTCCTCAAATAATAAATTGGTTGCCCAGTTATCCCAGAATATGAACTTTGTCATGGATTTATCAGTAAAGGAATTTCTGGAACTGCATGCAAAAAGTAGAATGATTGAAAATATAGAGGAAGTTACAGCTAAAATAATAGCAGAAGCAAATAATCTGGCAGGAGAGCAGTTCAGACTTGATACGCCTGTAACTGCATTAAGTGGAGGACAGTCAAGAGCACTGATGATAGCTGATACAGCTATATTGAGTTCTTCGCCAATCGTTCTGATAGATGAAATAGAAAATGCAGGAATTGACAGGAAAAAAGCACTTGATCTGCTTGTTTCATCTGACAAGATAGTTCTTATGGCAACTCACGATCCTACACTTGCACTGATTGCAAATAAACGTATTATAATAAAAATGGTGGAATTGCTAAAATTATTGAAACAAGTGAGGAAGAGAAAAAAATACTTTCAAAGCTTGAAGAAATGGATAATGTAATTCAGAGAATGAGAACAGATTTGAGATTGGGAAAAATATTGAGTGAATAATAGAAAAATAAAAGCAGAACACACATACTAGAAATGAAAAATAGGAAAAATCCGGTAATCTTTAAATATAAAAGCTTTTATAAGCTATTTGAGATTATTGGATTTTTTTGTTTTTTTTACTTCCACTTCTGACAAAGAGCCTAATTATTTTCAATTTCAAAAACTTCTGTACCGTACTTTTTGTTGCGATGTCTAAGTTTTTTTCAAAGAAAAAAAGTTAATTTTTTTAATGAAATGATTGAAAAAAATTTCATTTTTGAGATATAATTATAACGGAATTAAATGATTAAACTAAGGAAATTTTTAAAATTATATTTAGTACATAAATATGAAGGTAACAGTAGGAAAAAGTAGTTATCATAGCCACTTAAGTTATATAAGTTTAAATATTCTAAGGTCTATGAAAAGGAGAGAAATTGAAGATGACAAACAATTTAAGAGGAATAAGAAAGGGTTTATGTGCATTTGCAAAGAAATGTAAGGGATTTAAATATACAGATTCCGCATTGATTACATTTTTAATTACAGGTGCAGTAAGTGTTTCAAGTAATCTGTTTTCAGCTGAAAAAGATGGAAATATAGAAAATCAGAAGCAGATACTTTCCACAGATATAAAAGACTTTAATGTTTTGTTAAAGGAAGCAAGAAAAGAAAATAATAAACTACTGAAGAATACAAATCTTGAACTAGTTAAGCTCATGGAGCAGGGAGACCATGTAGTAAAAGCTCCTTGGAGCAGCTGGCAATTTGGGACTAACTATATGTATGATGATTGGGGATCTGCATATAAGGGTAGAGGAGATAAGAAAGAAAAATATCCTTTTGAAGGAATACTTACAAGAAGTAATGATAGTTTTGAGAGATATATATCTCCTTTGAGCCCTAATTATTCAAAAGTTCCTCTTACAACTAATCCAAGAGTAGCTTCTACTACAGCAAGAAGTGGAGTTTCATCAAAATACGGATTATCAAATTTAAATATTACACATGAGCCAGTTACATCTGTAGAAAGAAAAGCAACGGTTACTCCAAGAATAATAGAAAAGAATGAAATTAACATTCCCTTAAAAGAAATGAATACACCAGAACTACCTGACTTAATAAAATTTAGACCTATTGAGCCTGATATTGTGATTCCAGCAGAGCCTGCACTTCCTCCAGCACCTGGTTTTCAACTATTTTTAGGAGCAGATTCGAATGGAATAACCAGTCCATGGGCTGGTGCACCAGGAACTAAGATGGGATTTTTTGATGAAAATGGAACGGTAGATGATAGAAGTAAGCAAAATATTCAAACACAATTACGTTATACATTGAATAGTTCTTATACAAATCAGTTTGGATTTCCTGCTACATCTATAGGGGTTGCATTTAAGATGTGGGCAGATGAATATATGGCAATGGGTGGTTATAAATTAATACCAGCTAATATTCCACGTGGATATAATATTAGTGGACTTGTTAGTCTAAATCCAACAACTTGGAGAAATCCACTTGAAGATTTACCGGATCATATTTATTTTAATTCTTATAATTTTTTTCTTTTAATGGTGGTGAAAGTGAATATGGGATTTCAATAAATAATTCTACTGTTTATGGAAATCCTAATGAAATTAACAATCAACGTTTCTTTGTAGGGGGCTCTCGTTTTATTGAAATAGATAACCAAGGAAGAAATACTTTAATGTTTGGTGGAAATTATGTTCCTTCTATTCCTGTTTATATTCCTCAATCTAAAACAGTTCATTTAGCAGGACCACTTACTTTAGGATTAGTGTCTCAAGAAAATGGAATTATTTTTGAAAATAAAGGTAGAATAACTGATGAGGGAGAAAATGAAGAGCAATTTGTAAAAGATACTCCTGATGTATTAACATTAAGAGGTCCTTTAAATGATATTACTGTTAAGAAAAGTAAGGAAGGATTTCTAGGATATAAAGTTGGAATAGTACAGGTTGCTGAAAACTCTGCTCAAAATTTACCAAGTGCAGGAGCTCCATCAGAAATACAACCTATGACTAATAGTGGAATTATAGATTTTAGAGATCCCTAAATCCATTGGGATGTATGTTTACTTGTATAGAACTTCAGATGGAACAGGAACTTTTACTCCAAAAGGAACAAGAGCTCAGTTAACAAATAAAGGTTTAATTTCTCTATCTGGAGAAGAAAGTTATGGAATGAAAGTGGCTGCTTACTCTGAAAGTGATGCTGCTATGCTTAATGATGCGGATGGAACTATTGAATTAAAAATAAATGGTCAAGATAAAGCAAATAATTCTATTGGAATGGCAATTATGAAAGACGATACTATTCAAGATCCTGCTGGAGCAACTTTTCCACTTGGGAAAGCTATCAACAAAGGTACAATTTCTTTAACAGATATCCAAAATTCTGTAGGAGCTTATGTCAATATTGCAAGTAATATTACAAATGATACTGATGGAAAAAAATATTAATAGATTCTCAAATAGAAAAAGTAAGTTCAGGAAAACAAGCTGTTAATATAGGAATGAGAGCCGATGGAGATACTCAAGCTGAAGTTATTAATAAAGGAAGTATTGGCTTATTAGGAAATTACGGAATAGGAATGTTAACTAAAAATACGAATCTTACTAACACAGGAACAATTAATAGTACAAACATAAAAAATGGAATTGGAATTGTAGGGATTGACCATTCTGTGGTTAAAAACAGCGGAACTATTAAACTTTTAGGAACAGGTCAAACTAATAATATTGGAATTTTATTAAAAGATGGATCTAATGGTACTATTGGTGGAGCTTCTTCAACAGGAGTAACACAGTCAGTAGAAGTATCTGGGGATAACTCAACAGGAATTCTAGTATCTGGAGAAAGTTCTTTACAAATGGCAGGAAATGTAGTAGCATCTGGAAATAGTGTAACAGGGATTGTTGCAGATCAATCCGATATTACCTTAAATGGAAATGCAGATATAACGGTAGATAATTCAGGCAATATCTCTGAGCCAATTGGAACAAAGGGAAGCTATGGAATTATTGTAAAAAAAGGAACAAAGGGTAAATTCATAGGAACTGATACAAATGTTAATGTTAAAATTAAAAATCCTGAATCTGTTGGTCTATATTCTGAAGGAGAATTAAAAGTAAAGAATGTAAATGTTATTGCTAATGATGGGGCTATCAATTTCTTTTCAAATAATGGAACAATTTCTGTTAGAGGTGGAAATACAGAGACAGGTCAAAAATCTTTATTATTTTACACGTCTGGAACTAATGCAAAGATATTAATAAATGGTCCTATGACTTCAACAATTAAAGGAGGAACTTCTCCAAGTACTAGAGGAACAGCTTTTTATTATATAGCGACTCCTAGCTCAAGTTATGGAAACTTTAATACAGGAAGTATCCAAAATTATTTTAATACAACTTTTGGAAATGGAACTAATAGTACTCTAACAAATTTAACACTAAGGATGGAAGAAGGTTCTAGATTATTTGTAGCTTCTAATGTACAAATGAATTTATCTGATACTGATGTCTCAACTATTATGAATGGAATTACAGACGCTCCTACTATTCAAAGGTTAGGTAACTATAAGAATTTTATGTTACATTTGAGTAAGTTAAAAATTAATCAAACAGTGAATTTAGATGATACCTCAGATTTTTTCAACCAATTAGAAATTGCAAACTCTTCTATTGAAAAATGAAAAACCTTATGAGAGGTAGTCAAAATAGACAAGTGGCAATGGCACAAGAAAACATAGAAAATGATTACAATGCTGAAAAAATTTCTTTAATAAATAAAGTGGGTGGAGAAATTTCCTTAACTGGAGAAGAAAGTACAGGAATTTATGCTAAAAGGGGAAAAATTATCAATGAGGGTAAAATTAGTGTTGGAAAGAAATCAACTGCAATTTATTTAGTTGAAGATAATAAAAGTCCATTAGGAGCTACTACAGGAGCAACAGTACTTAATGCTTCTAGTGGAGAAATTAGTGTTGGAGAAAATTCAACTGGAGTTTACTATAATGTAAGTAATTCAACTGGAAATACAGTAATTTCTGGTGGTATTCAAAATGAGGGTAAAATAACTTCTTATGCAGATAATGTTCTTGGAATGGTTTTTGATAGTCCTTTATCAAATAAATTATTCAAAAAAATAATATGACTGGAAGTATTGAATTAACTGGAGATAAATCAATAGGAATGTATGCGACAGGGACAGGAAGTTATATTGCATTGAATGAAGGAGCTATACTTTTAGGAAATTCTATAAATCAAAATAATCCAAATGTAGGAATGTATACAGATAAACTTTCAATAACACTAAGAAACAATGGAAAAATCAGTGTTGGAAAAAATGCTATTGGAATGTATGGATATAATTCTATTTTAGGTGGAGCTTCTTCTTTGATAGTGGGAGATGGAGGTATTGGCATCTATTCTCGTGGAGGAGATGTTACATTAAATTTGGGTTCTAAGATAAAAATTGGTAAGAATAAAGCAACGGGTATTTATTATGCTCAAAAGAATGGAAATATTTTAAATGAAGCAAGTTCTTTTGAGATCGGAGAGAGTTCTTATGGAATAGTTGTAGAAAAAGAGTCAGATCCTTTGACTCCACCAGTAACTTTAATAAGTAGAACTCCAAATGTTTCCTTAAGTAATCAAAGTATATTTTTTTGTATTCTAAAGACAAAAATAGAATAGTAACAAATGAAACAGTTTTAACTTCTACTGGGGACGAAAATTATGGAATTTATTCTGCTGGTAAAGTAGAAAATAATGCAGATATTAACTTTGAAAATGGAGTAGGAAATATAGGAGTTATATCTATTGGAAATGGAACTGCTATAAATAAACCAGGAAAAATAATTACTGTTGGACAATCTAATGGAAATGATAGTAAGTATTCAATTGGTATGGTTGCAGGAATTGTTAGAGAAAAGTTAGTAGGAAACAACCTTGTCAAAGAAATCATTGAAGAAGGAAATATTATAAATCAAGGAACTATTCATATAACAGGGAAGGATACAGCAGGAATAAGTGGAAGTATTGGAATGTATGCTGTTGGGGAAAATTCTATTGCAAGAAACCAAGGAACAATAAAGCTTGCTGCAGATGGAGCAACAGGTATGTACTTAGATGAGAAAGCTATAGGCTATAATGATGGCTTAATAACAACAGAAGGAAGCCCAAAGAAAGTAATTGGAGTAGTCGTGCAAAATGGAGCAACTTTATGGAATAATGGAACTATTTATATAGATTCTCCAAATGGCTATGCAATTGTAAGATTAAATGGTGGAATTGTAAGAAACTATGGAACTATTGTTTTAGGTAGTGGAGCAGATAAAGAGCAAACTTTTAAACAACCATCTGGAAAAGCAATAGGTGGAATAGAAATTAAGGAACCAGATAAAGGAGCAACAGAAGCAAAAATTTATGCAAACGGGGTTTTAGTAACGCCAGAAACAATCTCTTCTCCTATAGGATACAATCCAAATTTACAATTTTCTTCTGAAATTGGAATGTATATAGATACTTTAAGAGGAACAAATCCTATAATGGGATTACAAAATGTTACTAACAAAGCAGATTTAATTATAGGAACAGAAGCAACTTCTATAACAAATAGTAAATATATTAAAGTAAATGGAAAAATCTTAGAACCATATAATAATATGATACTAAGAACTCCTCAAGTTACAGATTGGAATATTTATTCAAGTTCTTTAACATGGATAGCAAATGTAACTTTAAATACAACAAATGGTACTATAAAAGATGTATATATGGCAAAACGTCCATATATAGATTTTGCAGGAAACGAAGCATCACCAGTTGAAGTAACAGATACATATAATTTCTTAGATGGATTAGAACAAAGATATGGAGTTGAATCCCTTGGAAGCAGAGAAAATCAATTGTTCCAAAAATTAAACAGCATTGGAAATAATGAAGAAGTGTTGTTGTATCAGGCCTTTGATGAAATGATGGGACACCAGTATGCAAATGTACAGCAGAGAATAAGTGAAACAGGAAATACTTTAGATAAAGAGTTTAAATATCTTAAAAACGAGTGGAGAAATCCAACAAAAGATAATAACAAAATCAAAGTATTCGGAATAAAAAACGAATACAAAACAGATACAGCAGGAATAATAGATTATAGAAGTGATGCTTACGGAGTAGCTTACGTTCATGAAATGAAACAATAAAACTAGGAAACAGCTCAGGATGGTATGCAGGGGCAGTGACAAACAGATTCAAGTTTAAGGATATAGGGAAATCAAAAGAAAATCAGACTATGCTAAAAGCCGGTATCTTTAAAACAATGTCACCAATGACAGACCATAACGGATCATTAAGATGGACAGTTGCAGGGGATGTATTTGTAGGAAGAAATGAAATGAAACGTAAATTCTTAGTGGTAGATGAAGTATTTAATGCCAAATCAGATTATACATCATATGGAGCGGCATTTAAGACAGATTTAGGTTATGACATAAGAATGAGCGAAAGAACCCATTTAAGACCTTATGGATCATTGAAGCTGGAATATGGAAGATTTAATGATATAAGGGAAGATGAGGGAGAAATAAGACTGGAGGTTGAAGGAAACGGCTACTTCTCGGTAAAACCTGAAGTTGGACTGGAATTCAAGTATGTACAGCCTTTAGCAGTAAAGACACAATTATCAGTAGGAGTGTCAGCAGCATATGAAAACGAACTTGGAAAAGTAGGAGATGTAAATAACAGTGCAAAAGTAAGATTTACAGATGCTGGTAAGTTTGGAATAAGAGGAGAAAAGGAAGATAGAAGAGGAAACGGGAAATTTGACCTTAATATCGGAATTGACAACACAAGATTTGGTGTGACAGTAAATGCAGGCTATGATACGAAAGGCCACAATGTAAGAGGTGGAATAGGATTCAGGGCTATCTACTAGTTTAAGAAAAAAATGAGACAATCTTAAAAGAAAGAGTACAGAACTATATTTTTGAATTATTTAGAATTTTACAATGTAAAACAGAAAATGAATTTAGGAAAAGTCATCTGTTAGAGCCTTTAGGCGAGTTTTTGACTTTTCCTTAATGAATGACTGTTTTATATGAGTAAAATTTTAATAAATGAAAAAAATATAGTTTTTGTATTAATTTACAATTTTTGTGATTGTCTTGTTTTTTTGAGACAGCTTTTTGTAGACTATTTAATTACAATCCAGCTACCATTCCGTTTTGTTCCAATTCTTTCTATTATTTTCTTTTTCTTGTAATGATTTAAATGTTCTTTCAATAGTTCTTTTTGTTACACCTATTATTTCTGCAAGATTAGCCGATGTTATACTTGGATTTTCGATTAAATTTTCTATTACCTTCTTTTCAGTTTTATTCAAACCGACATTTAAACCGACATTTAAACCGACATTTCTATTGTTTATTTGGTCAGTAACTTCTTTTTTTCAAAAAGGAATTGTACATCTAATATAATTATTTTCAATTTCAAAAACTCCTGTACCGTACCTTTCTATAATTGTTGGAATACCATGTCCTGTATGTTCGGTAAGCCCCATATTTAAAAATATTCTCATTAATGTAGCATTTCTAGGCTTGCTTATTCCATCAAAAAATTGCTTCTTTGTCATTCCGCTTGGTAGTCCTCCATGTGAAAGTATTTCAAGTCTATACAAAATTATAATTTATACCGACATCAAAATGTCTTATTTTTTTCTTTAGATGTCTTTTTGAGTGGGGAAATTAAATTTCATAGAAAAACATTTGAAAAAAATTTTCATTTTTAAGATATAATTATAACGGAAATAAATGAGAAAACTAAGGAAATTTTAAAATTATATTTAGTACATAATATGAAGGATAACAGTATAAAAGGAAGTTATCAGAGCCACTTAAGTTATATAAGTTTAAATATTCTAAGGTCTATGAAAAGGAGAGAAATTGAAGATGACAAATAATTTAAGAGGAATAAGGAAAGGGTTGTGTGCATTTGCAAAAAAATGTAAAGGATTTAAATATACAGATTCAGCATTGATTACATTTTTGATTACAGGTGCAGTAAGTATTTCCGGTAATCTGTTTTCAGCTGAAAAAGATGGAAATACAGAAAATCAGAAGCAGATACTTTCCACAGATATAAAAGATTTTAATGTTCTTATAAAGGAAGCAAGAAAAGAAAATAACAAACTGATAAAGAAGGCAGATTTTGAACTTGTTAAGCTCATGGAGCAGGGCGATCATGTAGTAAAATCACCTTGGGCTTCATGGCAAACTGGAACTAACTATATGTATAGCAAATGGAATGGAGCATATAAAGGTAGAGGAGATAAAAGTATAAATATAGGAATTATAGAAAGGAATCCGGATATATTAACTAGTTCAGTTTCAAAGTCTAGTAAAAAATATGCTGAGTTAAATCTTAAAAGAACAGAAAATCCTTATAAACTTATAAGTGTGAAAGAGGTAACCCCACCTGTAAAAGATTTTAAATTTAGTCCTGTTTTTAGCTTGAGGGAACCAGCTAAACTGGAAGAATTGAATCTTGATATAGAAACAATTTCTCCAGAAATTCCAGTTGCATTCAGATTTAGTATTAATACACCAGTTATACCAACAATTAATCCAGCACAAGTTAATATTGAAACAGTTGAATTACGTGATTATGGAAATGTTTGGAATATGGGGATTGTTGGAAGACAAGATCCAGAATATCAATATAGTCTTTTTACTCTCCCTAGTGGAACTTATAATCTAAATTCAGATAGTAGAAATGTAGTTGGAACTCATTTGGCTCCAACAATAGTTGATATGTCTATTATTGGACAAAATGTTAAGGTTGAAAATGGAACTATTTTAAATGTGAATAAGGTTGGAGGAAGAGCAGTTTCAATAGATATCAACCCTGGATATTTAGATTGGGCAAACCATCCTGAAACAAGTTCTACATTTACAAATGAGGGTATAATCAATTTAAATGCTAAGAATACAGCAGGTATTGAAGCTCAAACTGAGACAACTCCTGAGCCTTATGGAAATAACCCTGCTACAGGTAGACCATGGGTAGCTAAAAAAGAAATCTATGGTATAAATAGTGGAGAGATTAATGGATTTGATGAAAAGCAAGTAGCAATGACTTTTATAAGAGAACAAGCTCCTAAAATGGAAAAACAATTCTTAACAAATGCGGCAAATGGTACCATAACTATGAATGGACCTAAGTCAATGGCATTTTCATTTAATGTAGATGATCTTTATGCAGAAGCAAAGAATGAAGGAAAAATTGTTTTAAACGGTGTAAATAACTATGGGTTTGCTTTTGGTAAGACAGTTGCAAATAACCATTTAAAAGAAAATTCTATTATAAGTAATGAGGCTACAGGAACAATAGAAGTAAATGGGGATAATTCTGGTGGATTTGCATTACAGGAAATGATAAATGCTAGTGGCAATCCTTATATCAAAAAAATATCAACATTACTAATAAGGGTAAAATTAATATTAATTCTAAAGAATCTTTTGGTATTTATTCAGAACAAAATGACAGCAAAAAAATACTGGTGAAATTAATATAATTGAAAATTCGACTAAATCCATTGGACTATATGCTACAAAGAAAAATACTGTGACTACTGAACTTATTAACGAAGGTAAAGTTAATTTAGAAAGTAAAAATGATTCAAATATTGGTTTATTCACTGACAATGCAAAAGTGATAAATGCTGTAGGTGGAGAAGTAAATGTATTAAAGGGTGAAAATATAGGAACCTTAATATCAGGAACAGGTGTTGGAGAAAACCTAGGAAAAATTTCTGCTGTGGCTGATGGTTCTATCGGAATCTTAACAAAAGATACCGGAAGTTTTATCAATAAAGGTGAAATAACTGTAAATGCTAAGGCTTCTTCTACCAATAAGGGAGCAATTGGAATATTAGCTAATACAGGTTCAAGTTTTACTAACCCAACTGGTAAATTAGATATCAATGTAAGTGGTAGAAACTCTATCGGTATTTATTCTAAGGGTACTGTTAAACTTGGTGAAGCTAGTGTTTCTGCTGCAGATAATGCTATAAACTTCTTTGCTGATACTAATGGAAACATAGAATTTGAAGCTGGTAAAGTTGTGAAATCTACAACAAAATCAGGTGCTTTACTTTTCTATGACGGAAACTCAAATGGGAAAATAAAACTGGCTGGTGATTTAAAGGCTGTTATTGAAGGTGGAAACAGTGCTCCTGAAAGAGGAACTGCTTTCTTCTACAGATCTTCATCAGCTCCTGTAAATGGATCTGTAGCAGGATATAACAATGCTATTTCTTATGGTTCATTTACTCCGGGTGAAGTGCAGACTTTCTTTGATAATTTATTTGGAACAGGTGCTGCTGGAAGTAGTACCCTAAATAAATTGGAATTAACTATGAAAGAAGGTTCAAGATTATTTATTTCACCTAATGTAAAAGCAAAAATAAGTCAACTTGTTACAGATAACTTATTTTCTGGAATAACTGGAGCTCCGGTTATATCTCCTAACAGCAGTGACGACTATATTAGAAATCTATTATTAAAGAGTGAATTAGAAATAGATAGACCTGTTAATCTTGACTCAGCAAGTGAAACCTACAATAAATTAGAAATATCAAATTCTTCTATAATTAACAATAGTACAATAGAAGGAACAAAAGATAAGCAATATGCTATGATTCAAGAAAATGATGATCCAAATAGGGGATATGTAACTCTTTTAAATAATCAAAAATAAAGAAATTAAATTATCTGGTAAGGAATCTCTTGCTATGTATGCTAAAAAAATGGATATATCATAAATAAAGGTCAAATAGAATTAAGTGGAACTGGTTCTACAGCAATATATGGAAGAGATAATACACTTATTGAAAAATACTAATACCAGTAAAATAAAATTGAATGGAGATAAGTCTATAGCTATTTACTATAATAATACTGATACTGCAACTACAGGAGAAAACATAGAAAAATTATGGTGAAATAGAGTTAAATGGAAGTAAAAAAATACGGGTATAGCTTATAATTCAGTCTCTATAGTCTGCAACAAATCCCACTTTAGTAAAGAATTTTGCAGACATAAAGATAAATAACAGTGAATCTATAGGTATTCATAGTGAAGTTACACAAAATAGTCCTTATATTATTGAAAATCAGGGAAATATAACAATAACAGCTCAAACACAGGATAAGAAAAAACCTGCTGTCGGAATACATACAAAAGATGATTTAGCTAAAATTATCAATGGAAATAATGGAAACATAAAAGTTTCAAAAAATAATATAGGTATTATAGGAAATTCTGTGGATAACCAAGGGAATATAGAAGTCGATACAGCCGGTACCGCTATATATTCTAATGGCGGAACTGTAAATCTTCAAAGTGGAGATATCACATTAAAAGGTGGTAGTGCAAATAATGAAACTAAGGGTGTTGTACTAAATGGAAGTAACCAGACATTGAATAGAGCAGGAGGAAACCTGAACTTGGAAGATTATTCTTATGCTTTTGTAAATACCGGTTCAGGAAATACTCTTAACTTAGCTGGTTCTGATGTTGTTCTTAAAAATAATTCTATTTATGCATACTCTAATGATGTAAATTCAAATATATACAACAATGTTAATTTGAAATTTGATGGAACAGAAGGTAGAAATTTAGGAATATATTCAAATGGAATTGTTGAGAACTATGCTAATATAGATTTAACAAAGGGTTATGGAAATATTGGTATATATTCATATGGACAAAAAGCTAAGAATACTGGAATTATTTCAGTTGGAGCTTCTGACACAACGAATGACTTATATAATATAGGAATGGCTTCCGGTTTCACAAACGGCCATTCTCCAATGGATTCTGCAGATACAGTAATAACACCTAAATATATTGGAGAAATAGAAAATGCTGGAACAATTAATGTTGACGGTAAAGCAGGAATAGGACTATTCTCAACAGGTAGAGGAAGTATTGCAAGAAATACAGGAGATATTGTACTGAATAATGATAATACTATTGGAATATACGCTGATGAGGGAGCTACTGTATATAATAGTGGAAATATTAGAACAGGGAGAACTGGTTTAAAGAGGTTCAAGGTGTTGTACTGGGAGTAGGAAGTAAATTACATAATACAGGTAATATTGTCATAGATGCAGATAATGCGGCCGGTGTAAAATTAAAAGGTGGAACAATTATAAATGAAGGTAATATCGTTATATCAGGTGCAGGTTCTGAAAGAATCGGTACTACAACTACTGAAGATATGAGCTTAAATTTCTCTGGTCTTGATATACAACATGATAAAACCACTGGAGATGTAACAATTTACAAAGATAATCAGCAAGTAAAACCAGTAGTAGTAAATTATAATGAAATAGGCCAACAGCCAAGAAACATAGACGCAAATTCTATCGGAATTTACTTTAATACTTCCGGTGAATTTAAACAAAATCCTATAAGAAACTTGGCAGTTTTAACGGATGAAGCAGATTTGATAGTTGGAGTTGAAGCATCAAAGAGAACTACAAGTAAATATATAGAAATAAATGATCCACAAATATTAAAACCATATAGGGAAACAATAATGTATAATTCTGGAATTAGAAAATGAAATACTTATTCAGGTTCTTTAACTTGGATAGCAACTTCTGTTTTAGATAAAGCATTTTCTCTTCCGGAAAAAGTGTATTTGGCTAAAATCCCATATACAACTTTTGCTGGAAATGAAGCTAAACCAGTTGATAAAAAAGATACATATAATTTCCTGGATGGATTGGAACAGAGATATGGAGTGGAAGTACTTGGAAGCAGGGAAAATCAATTATTCCAAAAATTAAACTCTATAGGAAACAATGAAGAAATTCTATTTTATCAAGCGATTGATGAAATGATGGGACACCAGTATGCAAATGTACAGCAGAGAATTAACGAAACAGGAAATAAGCTTGATAAAGAGTTTAAATATCTTAAAAACGAATGGAGAAATCCATCAAAAGATAACAACAAAATCAAAGTATTTGGTATGAAAAACGAATACAGAACAGATACAGCGGGAATAATAGACTATACAAGTGATGCTTACGGAGTAGCCTATGTTCATGAAAATGAAGCAGTAAAACTAGGAAACAGCTCAGGATGGTATGCAGGGGCAGTGACAAACAGATTCAAGTTTAAGGATATAGGAAAATCAAAAGAAAGCCAGACAATGTTAAAGGCAGGAATCTTTAAAACAATGTCACCAATGACAGACCATAACGGTTCATTGAGATGGACAGTTGCAGGGGATGTATTTGTAGGAAGAAATGAAATGAAACGTAAATTCCTGGTGGTAGATGAAGTATTTAATGCCAAATCAGATTATACATCATATGGAGCGGCACTTAAGACAGATTTGGGATATGACATAAGAATGAGCGAAAGAACTCACTTAAGACCATACGGATCATTGAAGCTGGAATATGGAAGATTTAATGATATAAAGGAAGATGAGGGAGAAATAAGACTGGAGGTTGAAGGAAACGACTACTTCTCGGTAAAACCTGAAGTTGGACTGGAATTCAAGTATGTACAGCCTTTAGCAGTAAAAACTCAATTATCAGTAGGACTATCAGCAGCATATGAAAATGAGCTAGGAAAAATAGGAGATGTAACCAACAGGGCAAAAGTAAGATTTACAGATGCTGATAAGTTTGGAATAAGAGGAGAAAAGGAAGATAGAAGAGGAAATGGGAAATTTGACCTTAATATCGGAATAGACAACACAAGATTTGGAGTAACAGTAAATGCAGTCTATGACACAAAAGGCCACAATGTGAGAGGTGGAATAGGATTCAGGGCTATTTATTAATAGAATAACAGTCAAAAACAGAGGGCATTTCGATTCTTCTGTTTTTGTATCGTTATAATTGAAAATGAAAAAAAGTTTTCCCAGATAATTATTCATCCACTCTTTCTATCTTCTTTATTTATTCTTTTGTTATTTCCATCATATCTGTTCCTTTAGGTATAAAACTCTGTCTGATTTTTTTCCACATTTCCCGTTTTACATATATTTATATAGTTTCACATATATTTTTAAAAACAGACATATGTTTAATATGAGATAGTTTTTTTCATATTTTACTGAAAACATACTATGTTTATTACTACATAAAAAATAGAAAGAAAAAGATTTAAAGGAAATATATAGATAAAAAAATAGGAGAATATAAGAAAAACAAATTATATATGATAAAACAAATAAAAAAATCAAAGATATATAAAATAATATCATAAAAAAGTTTATATCTTTAAAAAATAAAAATATTAGAATATTTTTCATAAACTTAAAAATGAGGAGGAAAAATATGAAAAAGAAAAATACTTTTTGCTGTCAGCTTTATTTATAATGGCAACAGTAAGCTATTCAGCAGAAAAGAAACAAAGTCTAGAAGCAAGTCTGAACTCAATAGAAAACAAGTTTAATGATTTGCTTGAAAAAGGAGGCTCAAAAGAAAAAGAGAGTTTGAAGCACAGAAGGCTCAACTAGAAAACGAAGTTGCAGACCTTAAGGCAAAGGAGGAAGGAAAAGAAAAGTTATTTGAAAAATTGAAGAAGGATTCAGAAGTTAGATGGCATAGAGACAAATATAAACAAGTTTTGAACAATTATGATACATATTATAAAAAAATTTAGCAAAATTAATAAGAGAAAAAGAACAGAAAATAGCTGAGTTGGAACAAATACTGGCAATAATGGGAAATTAAAACTTAAACTCCAAAAAAACGTTTTATTCATTCTACTTAATTTTTACTGGCATGAAACAGCAGTTTATTAAGAAAAATCATAAACTCGCCAATGGCTCAGACAATGATTTTTTTCTATAATTCACAAACTGTTTCAAGCTGAAAAAAATTAAGAATGGATTCATAAAACAGTTTTTTTGTATTTCAATATTTATACGATGAAAGGAAGAATTATATGAAAAAGATAATATTGGCAGGACTTCTTCTGGCAATGTCAAGCATAGCAATGGCAGACAGTGCACAGGATATACTGAAGAAAGCAAGGGATGACTACTATAAACAGCAGGAAGCGGAAAAGAAAGCTGCAAGAGCACCTAAGAAGGTAGAGAAAAAGCTGAAAAGGTAAAAAGCTGAAAAAAACAGCACCGGTTGAAGTTATAGAAGTTGAGGAAGAAGTTGTTGAAGAGGAAGTAAAACCAAGAACACCGATGGAAAAACTTGAATACAATGCAAACAAGGCGGCAATAAAAGTGGACTTCTATGAAAGAGTAGTAAGAAGTGTAGCAAGGGAAGAAAAGGAACTTGACGGATACAATGAAGTATTAGGTAAAAAGAAACCTGCTAAAGTGAAACAGCAGAAAGCAGAAAAACCAGCAAAAACAAAGAAAAAATAGGAAGAAAGAAACTAAAAAAACCATAGAATAAAAGAAACTTACACGAAAGGAAGAAGATATGAAAGCTAAAAAAAGATAATGGGAATAGTGTTACTGGCATTTGCAATAGGGCAAGTATCAATGGCAGAAAAGACAGACCCGAAATATAGAAAGACTTTTTAAAGATAGCAAAACAGAAGAAAGTACTGAAGAAAAGGAAGCAAGAAAACAGGAACTTTTAAACTCAGTAACAGAAGAAGGGGAAACAGTGCCTGCAACAGTAGTAGCACCAAAAACAAACGAAAAGCTTGAAGCAAAGAGAAACAAGGAAGCAGAAGCAAGAAAACAGAAAGCTGAAGCTAAGGCAATGAAGGCAAAAATACAAAAAAACATGAGCGAAAGTGAAAAAGATGGATGTTGAAATTCAAAGAATTAAAAAAAGAGTAAATGAAATAAACAGTAATATCGAAACATTCCATAAAACAAATGAAATGCTTGATAAAATGGAACAGAGATTAGAAGGAATTGAAACTAAGTTAAAAATAGGGTAAAGAAATATCGATAAGATGATTAAAAATAAAAAAAGATAGAAAAGGAGAGTAGAGATATGAAAAAAAGGATTAATAACAATAGGGACTTGGAGCATTAATGATGTCATGTACAAATGCAAAATTAGTACAGTACAATACAGACAGATTAGATAACATAGAAGATTATCTGAGAGAAAACAAATTTGTAAAACCATCAGAAAACGTAGAAAAGTTGAAACAGGAAGGAAAAATCGATTATTCAAAAGAATACAGATCACTTGAGAAGGAGGCAGACGCATGGCTAGAAGATCAACAATAATAGCAGGGATAGCAATGCTGTTGGCAGTATCTTCATTATCGTCTGCAGCAAGAAAGCTGACTACAACACAGATAAGAGAAAATACAATAAGAATAAACGCCCTTGAAATAGAAAGAATAGACATAACAGATATAATTCCTGAAGACAAGGGACCGGATCAGCAGATAGTAGTAATGGATGAAAGGGCATTGAACTTTGATTTTGATAAATCAGTAGTAAAACCGCAATACTTTGAAATGTTACATAAATTTGTTGAATATGTAAACTTCAATGACTACGAAGTAGTAATAGAAGGACATACAGATTCTAAAGGAACAAATGCCTACAACATGGCACTTGGAATGAGAAGGGCACAAAGCGTAAAGGCTAAGTTATTAGAATTTGGAATGGATGCAAAGCAGAATAGTAGGAACAGTATCAAAAGGAGAAGAAGAACCAGTAGCAACAAATACAACAGATGAAGGAAGAGCACAAAATAGAAGAATAGAATTTAAGCTTTCAAGAAGAGGAAGTTATTAAGAAAGATAAAATGGAGTTTAAAGAAAGTGAGAGACAGTTATGAATAACAATTTGAAAAGAATTGAAAAAGAGTTAAGAGCTTTTGCAAAGAGATGTAAAGATCTAAAATACAATACAGCGTTATTGTTTTCATTCTTAGTAACAGGATCGTTATCTCTTTCAGCTAATGGGAAAGATGATGTAGAAACAGCAAAAAGAGGACTTCAGACATCAATAACAGATATGAAGAAGTTATTTAAGGAAGCAAAAATTGAAAATAACAAGCTTATGAGAGCATCAAACCTTGAATTAGTGCAGTTAATGGAACAGGGAGACCATGTAGTAAAATCACCATGGAGCTCATGGCAATATGGAATGAATTATATGTATAACAACTGGAGAGGAACTTATAACGGTCATGGAGATAAAACAGGAAGTGTAATTTTTCAAAGAAGTAGTGATTTAAGCAAATACAGTTACCAGACAGAAGGTGTATCAAAATACGGGACAACTTCAATAACTTTAGGAAATGCACTAGAAAAATTAGTAGAAATAGAAGTTGATGCTTCATTAAGAATATTATCAATAGATAAGCAAGCACCTAATTTTGTACCTACGAATCCTAGTGGGGGATTGCCTCCGTTTGAGCCATTAATGGTAACTCCGCCTGTTATTAATCCTAAGAATGTTAATATTAGTCAGGTTCCTTCAGCACCTCCAACAAATGTTGCATATCAAGATGTTCCAAACTGGACATGGGGTTATAATGTAAATAATCCTTTAGAAAATAATGCTTTAATTGCACAAGTAGAAGTGTTGGCAGGAACATTTAATAATTATTTTAGTGGAGTAGGAGATCCTTTTAAATATAATTTTAGCGGTGCTATTGAGAATGGATCATATATTCCTTCAACTAATCCTAGTACAGGATTATCTGCTACACATTTACCAGCTTCTGATGCAGGAGATAGTAATAACACAGCTGCTTTTTATGCTTTAAGTGGAAAAGTGATTACATTGCCCAATACAATGACAGTTAACGTAGTAGGTAATAATAGTAGCGGTGGGGACTTAAATTCAATTTATTATATGGGAAATCCATCAGATTCAGGAAATGCTGAAGCTAAATTAATACATAAAGCAAATACTAATATTTATGGAAATAAAATAGCAGTAGTGAATATAGATAACGTAAATAGTACAGGTGGTATAACTTTTGTTAATAGTGGAAATATAATAGGACATGCACAAAATGGAACGTTTGTTGATGCTTCAGGTACAGTGTTAACTGGAGCAACTCCAGGAAACCATGTATTTGGAGCTTATTCTTATGGAACTTCAGAAAGTGATAAAATAGAAAATGCTTCTGACGGAAGTGTAATTTTTTATGCACCGGAAAGTGTAGGATGGGCATACAGTTCAGGTAATAGGCAAGGAATAACAAGAAGTTCAATTAATAATGGAAAAATGCAATTATTTGGTAAAAATAGTTTGGGGATAGCTACTGATGGTGATACTTCTGGAGAACAAATGGCACATGCAGATATTCAACTTAATACTCCAATCGAAATATATGGAGATGAATCTGTTGGAGCAAGCTTTTTGTCAGAACCGGATACAAGCTCAACTAATTTTCTAAATTCAAAATTTAATATTCAAATTGGAGGTTCTTCTTTAACTTCACAAGATGTCGCTTATGGTGATACAAAAGGAGACTTGACAAAAGTTCAAAAATTCAGTTGGATTAAATTTTGATTTTACAAATTCCAATAATGGATTTACAAATTTAGATATAAATAATTATAATGTGAAATTAGAGAATAATTCTAAGAATTCAATAGCTTTTTAGAGCGGGACAAGCTAAACTTACATTTAATGATTCGGCAAATAGCGGAATAATTCTTGGAGGAGAAGATAATATAGGATATCTTTCAGATGGAAATACAAATAATAATTTAATTTATAATAATACAGCTAATAACTTTAAAGTTAATGGAAATAATGCAATATTATTTGCTTCCAAAAGTGGTGGAACATTGAAAATAAATAATTCATTACCTCTATCTTCAACAACAGTCAGTGGAAATGGATTCACTTTGGCGTATTCTGAAGGAGCTGGTTCGACAGTTACATTGAATCAAGGTGTTACAGGGGAAGTTGCCGGTCCTGATTCAGTACTGTATTATGCGAAAAACAGTGGAAAAATTACTGTAACAGAAGCAGCAGTTACTCAACCATCAATAACTGTTAATTCATCAGGAGTGACAGTTGTAACAGATTCTTCAATAGGAACTCCTAAAGTTACTATTTCTGGAAGTAATGGAGTTGGATTTTATGCTACAAGTGGAGGTCAAATTGAAGCAGAAAACAGTTTTATGAAATTATCTGATGGATTAGTTGGTGTGTACAGTGATGGCTCTACAAGTAATATAAATTTAAAAAATTCAATTTTAGATTATAAAGGAAGTGGTTATTCCATTTATAGTGGAAATAATGGGAAAATAGATTTACAAGGAAGTACAGTTGTTTTAAGAGGAAAAGCAATAGGAGTACAAGGATCTTCTTTAAGTGATATAACAACAAATGCAAATACAAAAAATAGTTGTTATGTCAAATGATGCTATTCCATTTGAATTTAAAGATAAAGGAATAGTAAATTTAACATCTATAGATACAGATTTAGGTATTGCAGCTTCAGGAATTCAAGTTGTAAATGGAGAAGATGGAACAACGGCATATACTAATTATAAAAAAGCATTTATAGATGGAATGTTAAACTATAATATTAATACAGATATTGATAAAAGTTTGGCTACTAATATTGCTAACGAAGCAACAGATTCATTTAAATTTGTTAAAAGATATTTAGTTCAACGTGCAGTTTTAAATTTACAGGCAGGAAAAAATGTAACAGCACATTTAAGTTCTTCAGATTTAACAGCAACAGGTATGAAAGGTGTTGTAGGACTTGATATGAGTTCAAGCAGTTCAGCAGCTTCAAATAATGAGACTCAAATAAATCTTGCAGCCAGGGTCTTCAGTTTCAGCAGACAGAACAGACGCAGGAAGCGGAGCAGTTGGATTATTCATAAACTATGGAAAAGTGAATACAGATGCATCATCTACAATAAATGTTGAGCAGCTAACAACAAATCCTCACAATGACAGTGCAGTAGGAATTTACGCAGTAAACGGTTCTGAAGTAAATAACGAAGGAACTGTAAATGTTGGTGGAAATAGTTCAATTGGGTTATTAGGATTGGCATATAGGGAAGATGCAACTACTGGAGCACCTAAAGTAAATGAATTTGGAGGAAAACCTGGTGAAGGAACAACTAGTATTGTAAATAAAGGAAATGTTACATTAGATGGAACAACTTCGTATGGAATTTATGTAAAAAATAATAATTCAGCAGGGACAAAAGCTGGTGCCATTGGAACAAATACAGGAAACGGAGTGTTGACTTTATCAGGAGATAAATCTATTGGAATGATAGGAGATAAAGCAACGTTAACAAATGATATAAATGCAAAAATCAATATGACAGGACAGGAACAGGTTGGAATGTTTGCTAATAACAGTTCATCATTGATAAATAGAGGGGAAATCAATTTAGCGGCAACAACAGGTTCTGTTCCAAGTGTAGGAATTTATACTAATGATGCGGCAACGGATATAGTAAATGATGGTAAAATTACTGGCGGGAATAAAAACTATGGTATCTTTGGAACAACAGTGACTCATGGAGCAACAGGAGAAATCACAGTTGGAGATGAAGGAGTAGGAATTTATTCAACAGAAGGAAATGTCACATTAAATGCAGGTTCTAAAGTAAGAGTTGGAGCGAATAAAGGAGTTGGAGTATTTACTACTGGAACAGCAGGAAGAACAATAAACTCTGACACTGATATGACAGTTGGAGATTCTTCATTTGGTTATGTAATAAAAAATACAGGAACAACAACATTAACTACAAATGGGACAGTAACATTAGGAAATGAAGCAAATATATTTATTCAAATAATAGTGATATAACAGTAACTAATAATGTTGCATTAACTTCTACAGGAAACAATACTTATGGAATTTACTCTCCAGGAACAGTAGTGAATAATGCAAATATTGATTTTGGAAGAGGAACAGGAAGTGTGGCAATATACGCTATTAATGGTGGAAATGCTACAAATAATGCAGTAATTTCAGTAAGTGGAAGTAATTTATCAGCAACTCCGGTTCCAGAATACGGAATGGGAATGGCAACATCTAACGGAACAATAACAAACAATGGAACGATTAAAGTAGCACTTGATGAAGGAATTGGAATGTTTGCTTCAGGAAGTGGTTCTAGAGCAATAAACAGCAGTACAGGAGTAATAGAATTAAGTGGAAAAAATACAAAAGGAATGTATGTTGATAATAATGCAGTAGGAGAAAACTGGGGAATTATTAAAACAGTTCCAACAGCAAATAATGATGGTATCTTAGGTGTAGTTGCCACAGGTGGTGGAGTAATTAAAAACTATGGACAAATTATTGTAGATGGACCTAATAATAAAGCTGGATATCTTGGTTCTACAGGAACATTTACAAATGAAACTAGTGGAGGTATAACAGGAACTGTTACAAATACTGGTGGAGCAAAAGGAGTTGTAAGAAAATCTGGAAGCCCTACAGGTAAAACAGTAGCAGGAATAGAAATTATAGCACCAGCAGGAGCAACTTCAGCTACAATTAAAATAAATGGTTCAGTTGTTGTACCTACTTATGTTGATACAAATGCAAGAACTGGTACACCAAGTACAGTATCAGTAACTTCTCCAAGTGGGGTTACATCAATAATTGATTTAGGAACAACAGGTTTAGGAAGTATTCCGACAAATGAAAAAGTTGGTTCACTGGGAATGTATATAGATACATCAGGAGTAAATTATACACATCCAATTGTAGGAATTAACAATCTTACTGGTTTATCAAAAATTAACTTGATGTTTGGTAGTGAAGCGGCAAGATATACTGACAGCAAAGTAATAGAAGTAGGTAGTAACATAATTGATCCATATAACACAATGATTTCAAATATGGCAGCTGCAGGAGCAGGAACTAAATTTACATTAGGTGCTGGAAGTTTGACATGGTTTGCAACAGCAACTCAGAATTTATCTGCAGGTACTTTAGGAAAAGTATATTTAGTAAAAATACCTTATACAGCTTTTGCTCAGGATACCAATACATATAACTTCCTGAATGGATTGGAGCAAAGATATGGTGTAGAGGCTGATGGAAGAGAAAAAAATTTATTTAATAAGTTAAATGATTTAGGAAAGGGAGAATCACATATCTTAGCACAGGCAATTGATGAAATGAAGGGACATCAATATGCAAATATTCAGCAAAGAGTTAATGCTACGGGAAATACACTGGATAAAGAATTTAATTACTTACAGAATAATTGGAGAAATACTACTAAAAATAGCAATAAGATTAAAGTATTTGGTATGAGAAATGAATATAACACAGATACAGCAGGAATTATTGATTACACAAGTGATGCATATGGTGTAGCTTATGTTCATGAAAATGAAACAGTGAAAACTTGGAAACAGTTCAGGATGGTATGCAGGAGCAGTTAACAATAGATTTAGATTTAAAGATATTGGAAAAATCCAGAGAAAAATCAGACTATGGTAAAAGCAGGAATCTTCAAGACAATATCACCGGTGACAGATCACAATGGTTCATTACAATGGACAGTAGCAGGAGATGTATTCATAAGTAGAAATGAAATGAAACGTAAAATTCTGGATTGTAGATGAAATATTTGATGCAAAAATCAGATTATTCTTCATATGGAGTGGCTTTCAAGACAAATTTAGGATATGATGTAAGATTATCTGAAAGAACACATTTGAGACCATATGGAGCATTAAAAATGGAATATGGAAGATTTAATGACATCAAAGAAGACAATGGACAAATCAGATTAGAAGTGGAAGGAAATGACTACTTCTCAGTAAAACCTGAAGTAGGGAATAGAATTTAAATATATTCAGCCATTAGCAGTAAAAAAACTCAGCTATCTGTTGGATTACTCTAGGACTGGGATATGAAAATGAATTAGGGAAAAGTAAATGATACAAATAAAGCGAGAGTAAGATTTACTCATGCAGACTGGTATGACTATAAGAGGAGAAAAGAAGATAGAAAGAGGAAAGCTGGAAAAAGGTTTGACTTTGAATATTGGGAGTAGACAAATCACTAGATTCGGAGTTACATTTAATGCAGGGATATGATACAAAAAGGTCACAATGTAAGAGGTGGAATAGGATTTAGAGCTATTTACTAATAAGATAAGAAAAAAAGGCAGTGAAACTTAGGTTTTACTGCTTTTTTTTAATACCTTTATTCTTTTGTCATTGTAATAATATATGTAGTCTTCTATCGCTTCTTTCAATTCTTCTAATATTCTGTACTTTTCTTACTGTTTATAAAAACATATCTGATTTCAATAATTCAAAGAAACATTTCATTAATCTGTTATCTAAACAGTTTTCTTTTTCTTGATAAAAAAACTAAAAAAACTCAACAAAAATTTAATATGTATTATTATAATTCTGTTATAAGTAAATATTATTTATATCTAAAAAAACATATGGGATAATGATAAATACAAGAGAATTTTTATAAAAAAATAAAAAAACATATAAATAGATTAAAATTAATATGTAATCATTTTAATGTTGATTTTTTTATAAAAAAATATAGTATAATCACAAAAAAAGAATATACTTCTTTTAAGAATTTACTATCCAAAAAATAATATTATAGGAGGTTATAAAAAAATATATTTAAAACTAGAATAATAAAGGAGAGAATATGAGTAATAATTTGAGAAATATAGAAAAAAACTTAAGATCATTTATTAAAAAGATGTAAAGAGATAACATATACAAAAAGTTTACTTTTTACTTTTTTAATGACGGGATCATTCGCACAAGTAAATGGTAAAACAAAAAAAGATGAGACAACAGGCAATCAAAGAAAGCAGATAGAAAATTCAATAGGAGATATGAAAAAGCTTTTCAAGGATGCAAGATATGAAAATAATAAACTTTTAAAGTCTTCAAATCTTGAATTAATACAGCTTATGGAACAGGGAGATCATGTGGTAAAATCTCCATGGAGCAGCTGGCAGTATGGAATTAATGGCTTTTCCAGTCATTGGGGAGGTACATATAGAGGTAGAGGGGATAAGTCTGAAAGATACCCTTATAATGGAATTTATGAAAGAAGTACATATAGCTTTGACAGATATACTTCTCCATATAGTGACAGTTACAACTTTTTGCAAAAGTCAAGCAATATAAAATCAGCAACTACTACTGGAAGTGAAGGATACGGATCAAATTATGGATTAACAAGTACAACAAAGAAACAGGAACCTGTAGCAAGTTTAAATTTGGAAGCTGCAATAAAGCCTAAAGAGGTAAGCAAGGCTTCAGTAACTGCACCTAATATAAATGTAGTAGCACCTATTCTGGTTTCACCTGCTATACCTACTGTAATTCCTGAAACTTTAACTATACCTAATCCTAATCCTCCTGTGGTACAAGTAAATCTTCCACAACCTAGTGCAAAACCGTTTGTGGACTTTTCGTTTCAAAATGGTACATTAGGATGGATCACTCCAACTTCTTATGATGAGGATGTAAGATATACAACTTCAAGCTCTAGAATTACCAATGGAGAAGGACACACATTTTGGACAGGATACAACAACAACAACAAAGATAAGCTGGTTAATGCTTCTGGAGTAGATGACAGAACATTGACTAAAGGATACCTTAAAGAAGGTGTTGACAGAGAAGTGAAAAATAGAACAGGAGCATTGCTATACTTTAACAGTAGTTATAGATTAGGAACGAAACCTGCTCCGGAAAATAAATTTCAAGCTCAAAACTTTGATTTATATCTAGCAGGAAATATAGGAAATGCCGGAACAACAGATGGAAATCATGAAGGAGCATTAGGAATACATACAGTTTGGAACGGAAAACTTTCAAATGTTAAAGCTCATTTATATGGAAAAGCTGCTTTCCTTTCGTTAGAAACATGGTGGGCAGGTAAAATGGAGTTTGATAATACCCTTGGAAAAGAAGTTAAAGTAAATATTGAATCAGTTCCAGGAGTAGCAGGAAGTGGAAATGAAAATACAATATTCTTTATTTACCCAGGAAGCTATGGTACAGTAGCATCATACAATAATGGAGCTAAACACCAGCGTGGTGGATTTACCGGTAAAGTAAATGCTGATATAAAAACTGATAAAAATATAGTTTATTCAGTACTAGGAAATCAGGGATCATTTGAGATAGACAGTAATGGAAAAATATAATATAACAGGAAATGAAAAATATAGTTTATTCAGGTTATGGATATGCACCTAACTGGAATAACTTTGTAGGTAAAGGAGTTGTACAAGATAAACATCAGACTGGTATGACACCAACTATAAAACTTACTGAAGCACCTATAATAAATGGTGATAGAAATATCGTACTTCTTTTTAATGATAAAATGGATGATACTTCAGCAGCCAGTATGAACGTATACACTACTAATGATGCAAACTGGAAAAAATCAGTAATTGGTATTTATCAGGGAGAAATTGATGCAAGAGCAAGAATAGGAAATAATGATGCAACAAGAGTGGTTGAAAATAACATAGGAATATATTCAAGATCAGGGCAAAGAGGTCAGGAAACTATAAATGGCCAGGTTGCTAAATTTAATACAAAAACAGATTTAGGAGCTGCCGGATCAAGTATAAATTATGAAGATGATCCTATACATTCTTTACAAGTAAATAATATTGATATAACATTTGGTAAAAATTCTAAAAATGGAGTTATGATAGCCGCTGAAAGAGGGACTGTAATTGATGTGGCTATGCCTAATAATCTTCATAGCACTGTTGTAAAAGATAACAGTGGAAATGCTGTATCAGGAAAAACAGATTCTACAACAGTACCAATTATGACTACGCCTATAAAAGATTATGAAGGAACATCGCCGTTAACAGCTTCTTATGATGATACTGCAAATGAAGTGGCTACAGGTACAGTTATTGCTTATGCATCAGGTGAATGGAAAAATACGGATCATAGAATGACTTCTCCTGAAGTACTGAGATTTGAAGGAAAAGGAAGTCAGATTAATATTGGTCAGGATGTTGTAATGTCTGCCAGATATAAAGATTATACACCGGCAGGAGCTACAACAAAGGTAGAATCATTCCCGGTGGCGTATGTGGCTAAAGACAAAGGGAAAATAACAGCTGAGAAAACTACAGATGCAAAAGGATTTGGATCTATAATCGCTTATGCAGATACAAATTCTAAAATTACTTTGAAGGATAAAGCTACAGCTATAGATGAATGGGCAGCTTCAGATGCGGCAACACAACCTTATTTATATAAAAATATTGGTGGATATGCTAAAGCAGGAAGTACAATTACATTTGAAAAGGATGTCAAAATTCATGGAATGGCAGGATATGCTGACGGTGCAAATTCATTAGTTGAATTTAAAGGAACTGGCAATCTCGTGGAATCAGCGAAAGATGGAGGACTTGTGGCTCAACATGGAGGACAAATCCATTTTGGTGGTGGAGACATTAAAACTGAAAAAAGAAATCCTAACGATAATTATAGCGGAGTAGTTCCATTTCTGGCAGACGCTTCTTCAAATATAAACTTTAAGGGAGCAACAGAAATTTCTATTTCTGACGGTATACTTATGCCAGGAACAGCAACTGATTATGCAGCTGAAGATTCATCAGATCCTGTAAATGCCGCAGCAACAGCAGGTAAAAAATATACAGGAATGCAGAATGTAAAAGTTAATGTTACAGGAAATGGTGTAATATTAAGAGTTACAGAAGGCGGAACTGTAAATGATAACAAATGGACAGGACCTACTGGGCTTATTGAGAGTGTTGAAGATGACATGAAAATAAACAGAGGAAACCTGAGAATAGGACCAAATGCAGATTATAAAGTATATTATAAAAATGGTGAATATTCTATAGAAAGAAATATTGACCTTGATAATGCGCCTATTTTCAACAAGATAAAAATTTGTTAGAGAAAAAAATATTTATTGATCCTGGAATTACAGTAAGTTCGACTACTGGTAAGGGTATGATTGTTGGATCTGATGCTGGTGCAACAAGTAATACACAGACAGGATATGTAAATAAAGGTAATGTTGAAATAACAGGTGGAACTGCTTCAACAATAGGATTAAGTACAAGTTATGGAGAAATTATAAATGAAAATGTTGTTAATGTAGATAATGGACTGGGACTGTATGGAGTAAATGGAAGTAAAATACTGAATGACAGTGCTGGAACAATTACTATAACAGGAAATGGAACTGGAATGGCTGCATTTACATCAGCAACTCAGCTTCAGGACTATGGAACAGATGCTAAAATAAAAGCAGGAACTCTTGGAAATAATGAAAAAACTTTAGAACTGGAAAATAAAGGTACAATTACAATAAATGGAAATGGCGGAATTGGAATGTACGGGGAATTAAGAACATTACCAGGAGCACATTCCAGTATAGAAGTAGGTAAAACAGGAACTTCTCATGGAAGTATAAGAAATGCAGGGAAAATAGTTCTGGCAGGAGATAATTCGGTAGGAGTTGTTTCAAAAGTGTCAGCTCCTGCAGGAGCGGCTTCAGCTCTTGATTTTGGAGGACCTGAAATAAGCCTGAATGGAACAGGATCTTCTGATATAGTTACAGGTAAGGAAGGAATCGGAGTATATGTAGACAATACAAAGGTTACTTTTGAAACTGACTATGGAGTGGAAGTGAAAGATAAAGGAACAGGAGTATTTATAGAAGGAAATAATCCTTCGTTTACAGATAATAAAACTTTTGAATTGAAATATTCAGGAGTTCCAACTAAGTCAGCTGTTGCATTCTTTATGAATAATAAATCAACAGCGTCAGGAGCAGCAATGCTGAACAATATTAACATAAGATTAACTGATACTTCCCAGAATACAGAAGGATTAGTTGGAATATTGGCAAGAGGGACTACAGGAGAGCTGAATAACCAGGGAAATATAACAGCAGATGCAGGATATGGAATTATTTCTGAAGGAGTGGAAGTTAGAAATAGCGGAAATATAACTTTAACTAATCCTGTAAGTGAAACACCTAAAAAGGAAAGTGTAGGAATTTATTCTAAAAATGGAAATAAAGTTACAAACTCAGGAAATATAACAGTTGGAAAATATTCTGTAGGAATTTATGGAAATGAAGTACAGAATAGTGGTAACTTGAATATCGGTAATTCAGGTACAGGAATATTCAGTCAAGGTGGGAATGTAGACTTGACTGGAGGAACAATAACAGTTGGTTCTGATCAGGCGGCTGCAGTTTATGCAAATGGAGATGGTCAGACAGTAACTGCACATGCAGGATCAAATATTTCCATAGGAGACAACTCTTTTGGAATCCTTGTGGAAAAAGGTGCAGGAGCAGCTGGAAATAAAGTTATAAGTAATATTGCGGCAATAAATAATCTTGGAAATGACACTGTATACATATACTCTAACGATAACAGAACAGGAGCCCAAGTTATAAACAATACGGATCTTACAGCGTCAGGATCATTCAACTATGGAATATATTCTGCAGGAGAAGTTATAAACAACGGTAATATAAATTTTGGAGCAGGAGATGGAAATATTGGAATTTACAGTACTCATGGAGGAACAGCTGTTAATAATGCTTCAATTACAGTAGGTGAAAGTTATATGGATCCTATAAATGCATTGAATAACCGTTATGCTATTGGAATGGCTGCTGGATATACTCCGACTGCGACAGAACTTGCAGCAGGAAACAGCCTTATACAGGAAATATTGTAAATAATGGTACAATAAACGTAACTGGAAAAGGAAGTATCGGAATGTACGGAACTGGTGCCGGAACAATAGTCTACAACGGTACTGCATCAAACCGTAATGCTGTAATAAACCTGAATTCAAGTGAAACTACAGGAATTTATCTGGATAACGGAGCTTATGGATATAACTACGGAAAGATAAAATCAAATGGTTCAAATTTAAGTAAAGTTGTCGGAGTTGTTGTAAGAAATGGTTCAACTATTGAAAATCATGGAGAAATAGATATAACTGCCGCAGATGCTGTAGGAATATTAACTAAAGGAGATATGGCAGGTAATAACTTAGGTATAGTAAAGAACTATGGAAGCTTTAATATAAATGGAACAGCAGTACCTGCAGGAACAAGAGCTGAAGATATTTCAGATCCTTCTATAATAGGTGTAAGCAAGGCAAGTGACCTGACTAAGACTGTAGAAGGAGTAAAAATAGAAGTTCCTCGTGGAAGTGTTACAGGAACAATAACTGTAAACGGAACACCAGTTGTACCTGAAGTTGCAACAACATCAGGGGAAGAGTTTAAAACTATGGAAGTATCAAAAATAGGTATGTATATAGATACTTCAAATAGAAATTATACTACTCCTATTACTGGACTGAGTGCCCTCACTAACCTTAAGAAAGCGGATCTGATAATTGGAGCGGGAAGCGGCACAGAATACTAATGGAAAATATATTCAGTTAGATTCGAGAATAACAGATCCTTACAGTGCAATGATAAGAGCAAACCAGCAGATTGAAAAATGGAGTATATATTCAGGTTCTCTGACATGGATGGCGACTGTTTCACAAAATTCAAACGATGGAACTATACAAAATGCCTACCTTGCAAAAATACCTTATACATACTGGGCAGGCAATGAAGCAACACCTGTAAATGTTAGGGATACATACAATTTCTTAGATGGATTGGAACAAAGATATGGAGTGGAAGCACTTGGAAGCAGAGAAAATCAGTTATTCCAAAAACTGAATGGAATAGGTAATAATGAAGCAATACTTTTCTATCAGGCAATGGATGAAATGATGGGACATCAGTATGCAAATACTCAAATGAGAATAAATGCTACTGGAAATATGCTTGACAAGGAATTCAGATATCTGAAGGACGAATGGAGAAATCCTTCTAAACAGAATAATAAGATAAAAGTATTTGGAATGAGGGATGAATACAAGACAGATACAGCAGGAATTATAGACTATACAAGTAATGCTTATGGAGTTGCCTATGTTCATGAAGATGAAACAGTAAAACTTGGTCATAGTTCAGGATGGTATGCAGGAGCTGTTCATAACAGATTCAAATTTAAGGATATAGGAAATTCTAAAGAAATCAGACAATGCTGAAGGCAGGAGTATTTAAAACAATTTCTCCGGCATCAGATCATAATGGAAGTTTAAGATGGACTATATCTGGAGATGTATTTGCAGGAATAAATGAAATGAACCGTAGATTCCTTGTTGTAGATGATATATTCCAGGCAAAAGCTAACTACTATTCATATGGAGCGGCATTGAAAAATGAATTAGGTTATGATATAAGAATGAGTGAAAGAACTCATCTGAAACCATATGGATTGTTAAAAATGGAATATGGAAGATTTACCGGTATAAAGGAAAAATCAGGAGAAATGAGACTTGAAGTGGAAGGAAATGACTATTTCTCTGTAAAACCTGAAGTAGGACTGGAATTCAAGTACATACAGCCACTTGCTGTCAGAACTCAGCTTTCTGTTGGAATTACAGCAGCTTATGAAAATGAACTTGGAAAAGTTGGAGATGTAAACAATAGAGCGAGAGTAAGATATACTACAGCTGACTGGTTTGGAATCAGAGGGGAAAAGGAAGACAGAAGAGGAAACGGTAAATTTGATTTAAATATCGGAATTGATAACACAAGAGTAGGATTTACACTGAATGCAGGCTATGATACAAAAGGTCACAATGTAAGAGGTGGAATAGGATTTAGAGCTATTTACTAATAAGATAAGAAAAAAAGGCAGTGAAACTTAGATTTCACCGCCTTTTTTTAAGAGAAAATCTCAAATTTTGTATAAGTTTAAGACACAGTAAAGGATAATACGGGTGTGTACAAAAATTTTTGTGTATCTATAACTTCTACTTACTGTCATTTTTATTGTCTTTATTTATTTTTTTCCAGTATGGAAGCAAAGCCTAAGGTTAGACCATCAATAAAAATCTTTATTTTTTTAGGATTTTCTTCATCAAATTTCCATTCATTTCCCTCTTTTTAAACACAACTTCTACATTTTTTTCAAAAATATTTTAAATCTTTCGAATTTAGTTTTTCTTCAAAGAATTCTTTTGAAAGGTTTTTTTAATTTTTTTGCTTCTGTATCTTCCTCTTTTCCATTTAACGCAGAAAAAAACTTAATTCCATTGCCTTCTGAAAATATTCAGGAAATAACTTGCTAATTCAGGAATTTTTAAGTCAACATTCATAGTTGTAGTATCTCCTTCAACTTTTGCATTTGTAACTTTATAAGTTAATTTTTTTATATGCATTTGCAAAAAGCTTCAGACATTTCATCGTTAGGATTCGAAAAAAATTCTTAGTATTAGAAATAATTCCTGTTATATTGGTTGTTTCTCCAGATTGTAACGCATTTAAATCCTTTTCAAGGATTTTCTGTGCTTCAGGTTTACCGCAACTAACTGTTAACAATAATGTTAACATAATAATAGTTAATATTTTTCTCATTTAAATCACTCCATTTATTAGTTTTATCATTTTTTTATTTTTCAGTTAAAAAAATCATATATTATCTTTGAACATTACACTGAAGACTACGAATAGCAGTCCACAACATACTAAAAGAGCCTTTTCACCAAGAAGTTCAGAAAAAAATGAACCTGCTATCGCACCTATCATAAAAAAGACTATTAAGCCATAATAAATTAAAAAATTATGTTTGAAGTCCCTATCTTTTGTAGTTAGATAGTGGTATAAGTTTTCCGTTCCGCTTCTGAGGTTTCCGGTGCACATTGTTGTTGCAGAAATATTTCCCCGAATCTTTCTGAAGGCCTGTACCTGAAGGGAACAGACAAAAGAAATCGCAATATTTACATAAACATTAAGTTCATCTTTAGGAACAAAGGAAGAAACAAGAAGAACTACTATTTCCATAAGGATTATAATCTGTCTCCAGTGGATTCTGCTATATTTAAATTTTTCTTTTATGAATTCAGCAATTAAAATACCAAGTCCAAAGGCTGCAATTGGAAGGAAATAAAACAGTGCCTTCATCCATTTCATTTCAATAAGCCTGAGGGCAAAAAATACCATATTTCCTGTCTGGGCATTTGCAAGAACCTTTCCTCTTATAGTAAAAGTATAGGCATCGGTAAAACCGCCTACAAGACACAGCAGCAATCCGAGTCTGAAGGTTTCAGCTATCTTTTTTCTATTTTCTTTTTTATTTTCCATATGAATAATCCCGCATCATTAAAGAATAATTCTTACAAAATCATTTTTTCTAGGTTTAGGAGAAGGAAGCTCACAGTCACGATAGCCTAAAATACAGAATCCTATTCCGGCATATTTATCTTCCACTCCCCATTCACGAGCAAGATTTCTACCTTCTTCAGATTCAAAAATTTGTCTTGCCCTGTGAATCCAGCATGAATCAACTCCTAGAGCATAAGCGGCATTCATAAGATTTCCCATTACAAGACTTCCGTCTTCAACAAATGTATGTGAAGTAGTGTCTCCAAAAACAACAACTACTGTAGGTGCATTATAAAATGGCTTTGCATCCGGATTTCCCATTACTTTTGCATTCATTATTTCCAGAGTTTTTATAAGTTCGGCATTCTGTATGGCAACAATGGATGTTCCCTGAATACCTCTGCCATTTGCGGCATATGTTCCTGCTTCAAGTATTTGATTTAAAAGACCTGTGTCAATCTTATCATTTTTATATTTTTTTATGCTTCTTCTTTCAATCAGATTTTTCAGTGTTTCATTCATAAGATTTCCTCCTGCTGATAAAAATGTTTTTATAATATTATAACAGAAAAATTCTAAATTTTAAAAAGATTGACAATCTGAAATTTAGAGTATATAATGTATATGTAAAAAAATAAGGAAATAATATAAAATTAATATTTCTGGTCTATTTGTTACCGACAATACAATTTTTGGGCTTTACTCTATTATAATGGGGTCATCTCTTTATATGCTGAATCAGGAAAAATCACGGCGGTCAAGACTTAGCACGGATTCTGTACATCATTATAAACATGACTACCACCTGTACACTTTTACAGGCTACCAAAAAAATTAAGTCGAAACGGTAGATCGGATTTTTTATTAAAATTTTTATTGAAAAAAATAACAAAAAATTAATGTTAATATTTTCTTTTTAAAAGTTGAAAAAGAATGAAGATAATAAAAATCCAGTTTTAACAATGGAAAAAAAGATAAGGAAAAAAAGATTTAAAAATAACAGTGAGTTGAAAAAAAGGTAAAAAAATTTTTTTAAGAAGGTATTGCTTTTTATCAAAATCAGGGTATATTTTATTAGTACTTATTTTTTTAAAAAAAGATTTTATCTTTTTTTGTCTTTTCATAGCGTTACTTGAAGAGTGGATCCCTCAACCACTCTTCTTCTTTTTATTCAAACGTTTTTAATTTTTATAGATTTTCACAATTCAATTTATACTTGCCACTTTTGATTTTTGTAAGAATTCCCTTGTCACATAGGGAAGAAATTTCCCTCGATAGGGAAGGACGTGTAACTTCAAATTTTTTTAGCCAGTTCAGAAATATTAGGCTTAAATGAAATATATCCATTTTTGGTTTTCTTTAATATAGCTGAGGACTTTTTCATTTATCGTTTTATTCATAAAATTAAACCATATTCTTTTTGGAAAGAAGCTGTCCCTTTGTTTGAAATTTCATCCAGAAAATTAACAAGAAGCCTTTCATCCTTCTGCATGGCACTTAGAAAAATTATCTTTATTTAAAAAAATAAAAAAATTTTTGAATTTTCTGTAGAAATAAGATCTACAGGGAAAGTTCTATTGCTTCCAAAAAAATAAAGGCGGGAGCAATAAGCTGATACGGAGTAATGTAGTCAATAGTTATAGTATCCCCATTAAATTTCTGCATTTCTCCTCTGGAAGTTCCTGACAGGATAATGATAATCTGTTCAAGGGAATCATCTCTAAAGAAAAACGGTTTCCCCTTTTTGTAATTTTTAATCTGAAAATTCATGGTTTTCAGAATTTCTTCGATTTCTTCTATATTAAAACCTTTAAATAAAAGGTATCTTAGACATTATCTCATAAAGTTCCTGAGGTTTCATAAAGTTATCACTCCCTGCATTGAAATTTATATAAAAATATTTTTTTAGTTATCAGATTATACCATAATATTGTATAAATTTTTACATTTTTAGGAAAAAAATGATTTTTCTATTTAAAAAAAGATACAATGTAGAGTTATAATTACTATGTAAAAATTAAAAAGTAAACCGGAATTTTAAGAATGGAGGAAAGGGAAATGGAGGATGAAAAAGTTCTCATAATAAATACCGGAGGAACAATAAGCATGGTTCATTCAGATAAAAATGATCCTGAAAGTGCCTTAAGACCTTCAAAATCATGGAGTGAAGTTGTGAAAAAACTATCAGTTTCTGGAAAAATCTGAATGTAGGATACGCACAAATAAAGGATGTTATAGATTCTTCAGATATGAATTGTGAAGTATGGAAGGAAATTGCTGAAATAATAGATGAAAATTATTATAAATATAAGGGATTTGTTATTCTGCATGGAACAGACACAATGTCCTATACTGCAGGGATGCTGTCCTTTATGCTGAAAAATTTAGGAAAGACGGTTATTCTTACAGGAGCGCAGAGACCTATTCAGGAAGTTAGAAGTGACGGACTTCAGAATCTCTTAACTTCCATTGAAATAATAGAAAGACAGAATAGAATTCCGGCTGGAAAAAGTGAGTATGGATTACCTGTAATACCTGAAGTATGTGTTTTTTTCAGAGATTATCTTTTTAGGGGGAATAGATCCAGAAAGCTGAATACATCAAACTATTTTGGATTTTCTTCTCCAAATTATCTGTTTCTAGGAGAAGCCGGATCAAAAATAAAAGTATATGAAGACAGGCTTTTAAAAATGCCGGAACCTGAAGAAAAATTTTATGTGGATTATGAAATAGACACTAATGTGATAATTCTTGATATTTTTCCTGGTTTCAATCCGGAAATTCTTCTGAAAATTTTTTCAGGAAATGAAAATATTAAGGGACTTATCCTGAAAACATACGGAAATGGAAATGCTCCGCAAAATAAAGCATTTTTAAAGGCATTAAAATTTGTAATTGATTCAGGAGTAGTAGTGCTGAATGTTACCCAATGCAATGAAGGAAGTGTGGAAATGGGAATTTATGAAGCAAGCTCAGAACTTGTGAAACTTGGTGTGATAAGTGGATATGATATGACTCCTGAAGCTGCCATTACAAAAATTTATGCATATTTTAGGAAATATAATGATGTGGAAATAATAAAAGAAAAGCTGAATGAGAACATTGCAGGGAAATTTCTGGAGTATAAAAATAAAAGAAGTAAAAAAATAAAAATTTCAAAAATTATACTTGTTTAATTAAAAATATGTTAGAATATCACGTACATTAAAAAGGATATTCCGCTTTTATTGTTGCTGCCGAAGAATATCGGTATAGATGAAATGAATATCGCGTAAAGAAGGGAGTGGATTTCTTGAAAGAGAAATTAATCGAATTAGTAGAAAAAGATTATCTTAAATCTGATATTCCTCAATTTAAAGCAGGGGACACAATAGCTGTTCACTACAAAGTAAAAGAAGGAAACAAAGAAAGAATACAGGTTTTTGAAGGTGTAGTTATTAGAGTTTCTGGAGGAAGCGTAGCTAAAAACTTCACTATAAGAAAAGTATCTTCAGGTATAGGTGTTGAAAGAATAATACCTATCAATTCTCCTTTAATCGAAAAAAATAGAAGTTAAGAGAATAGGAAAAAAGTAAGAAGAGCAAGATTATATTATTTAAGAAACTTATCAGGAAAAAAAGTCGCTAGAATTAAAGAAATTAGAAAGTAGCTATAAGCTAGCAATTGCTAGCTTTTTTTCTGTTTATAGGAAAGGAAAAAGATGAATATATTGTTATGGGGAATATTTTATTTAGTGACTGCCATATTTCTTGCATATTTCTTTTTTAAGGAAAAGGAAGTCATAGATTTTATAAAGGTGAAGGAAGATCTTCTGCTAAATAAAATTTCACTGGAGGAAAATGAAAAAAATTTAAAGACAGGGAAATATTATTACTGTAGCAGGACTGATAGTAACTGTTATTTTCTTTTTATTTCAGACAGGACGCCTGATGCCAATGTCGGAATAAAAATAATAGGTGTTTATGCCATGTTTATATTGAATACAGTATTTTTTCTGCTTCGTGCACAGCATGAATGGATATTTATGGGAAATATAGTAATGCTTATACTTGGCCGTCTAATGTTTAATATAATGGATGTTAAATTTTATATTTTTTTAGTAATAAATGCAATATTAGCTTTTAGCTCTAATCTTCCTATTTAGACGTCCTACCAAAGAGGAAATTACAGAGAGAACTCTTCTGGAGGAAATAAAGGGAAGATAAAAATGCTGATAAAAAGATTACAATAGAAAATCTTGAGGAAAAAATAGAAATTGAAAAGAAACGTAGAAGCAGTTTTGGAAAAGCTCTTCACAGGGTTGACATGTCAGTAATGGCAGTAGTACTTGTACTTCTGATACAGACTTTCTATATTGGGAATTATGTAATTCCTACAGGATCAATGGAAGAAACAATAAAGATAAAAGACAGAGTTTTTGCAAATATGGTAAAATATAAATTTACATCTCCAAAGGTAAATGATATCGTGGCATTTAAAGAACCTATGACAAATAAGCTTATGTTCACAAAAAGATTGGTAGGAGTAGCGGGTCAGACTTTACAGATTAAAGATATACAGGCAATGGATTTAACAGACCCTTCAACAGTGGATAATGCAGGAAATGTCAGAGTTTCAAATGTTGACGCAGGAAATATTTATTTAGATGATAAAAAAGCAGAAAAATTGAACAGACCTTACACTAAAGACGGTTTTTTATTAGACAGTAAGATATATATTCCTAAAAAAGGTGATAAAGTAAAAATTGATAAAATAGTTATAATTCCTAAAGGAAAAGCAAGAATAGAAGGAACAGATAATTTTGTTACCGGAACTGACTGGTCAGGGTATAAAGATGGAAATTATAAATTTCTGACTCCGGAAGAATTTTTAGCTAGAATAGGTACAGATAAAGGATTTAAGGATATAGTAGGAAACGAAGACCGTTATGAGGAAGGTAATCCAAAATATGATGTATACTATACATTCTTTCTTAAAGTGGAAGGAAGAGATGAACTTGTACTTCCTATAATGGACTTTAAATATGATGATGCCCTGTTCCTGAAACTGTTAAAGGGAGAAACTTTGACTCTTGATAAGAACTATTATATCGCTATGGGAGATAACACTACAAACAGTCTTGATTCAAGATTTTTTGGATATGTTGCAGAAGACAGGATAAAAGGAAAGTTACTATTAAGATGGTGGCCATTAAACAGACTGGGATTAATATAATAAAAATCGGAGCAGGGATTGAATCTCCTGAAATAGTCGAAAAGCTTACAAAAATTCACAATGAAAATTTTGAAGAAAAGAAAAATGAAAGTTATTTTTTAGAAATTCTGAATAATGACCTGTATGATGTTTATTGTTTATCTGAGGAAAAAACTTCAGAAATATTAGGGTATGCAGTATTTTATGATACCTTTGACAGTACCGATCTTTTTGAAATAGCTGTTTTGAAGAAAAAACAGGGGAAAGGATATGGCAATGCATTGCTGAAGTATACAGCTGATATTTTTTGTAAAAATGGAAGGAAAATATTTCTGGAAGTTAATGAAAACAATGAAAAAAAGCGATAAAACTCTATGAAAAATGGGTTTGAAGAAATATCAGTAAGAAAAAAATTATTATGGAAATAATCAGAATGCAGTAATTATGATGAAAAATGAAGATATATAAAAAGATGTTGTGGTAGAAAATATAATATAAAAAGGATTGAGGTAAGGAATTTTCCGGTATGCGACTAAATTATGGAAAATTCCGGAAATATGAAAAAAGAACTGGATAAAGTTTATTCGCCAACTGAAATTGAAGACAAGTGGTATAAAAACATGGGAAGAAAATGGATACTTTAGTGCACAGCATAATGATGAAAAGCCAGGTTACTCAATAGTAATCCCGCCTCCTAACGTAACAGGGATACTTCACATGGGACATATGCTGGATAACACTATTCAGGATGCAATAATAAGATATAAAAGAATGAGCGGATTTGATACTTTATGGGTTCCCGGAATGGATCACGCAGGAATTGCAACTCAGAATAAAGTTGAGAGAATGCTGAAGGAACAGGGAACTTCAAAGGAAGAAATCGGAAGGGAAGAATTCCTGAAAAAAACATGGGAATGGAAGGAAAAACATGGTGGACTTATAACTAAGCAGTTAAGAAAACTGGGAGTTTCTCCTGACTGGTCGAGAGAAAGATTTACAATGGATGAAGGGCTTTCAAGAGCTGTAAAGGAAGTATTTATAAAACTTTACAATGATGGTCTTATTTATAGAGGAGAATACATTGTAAAACTGGTGTCCACATGATAAAACTGCCCTTGCAGATGACGAAGTAAACCACTTTGAAAAAAATGGAAAAATATGGGAAATAAAATATCCTATAAAAGACAGTGACGGATATGTTGTAATTGCTACAACAAGACCTGAAACAATGCTTGGGGATACAGGAGTAGCTGTAAATCCTAACGATGAAAGATATAAGGATTTAATAGGAAAAAAGGTAATACTGCCATTAATGGACAGGGAAATACCTGTAGTTGCTGATGAATATGTAGATATGGAATTTGGAACAGGAGTAGTTAAAATGACACCTTCCCACGATCCTAACGACTTTGAAGTGGCAAAAAGAACTGGCCTTCCTTTCCTGAATATATTTACAGAAGATGCAAAAGTAAATGAAAATGGTGGAAAATACTGCGGGCTTGAAAGATTTGAAGCAAGAAAGGCTATCCTGAAAGATCTTGAGGAACAGGGATACCTTGTAGGAGTGAAGGAACATAAAAATGCTGTTGGTCACTGTTACAGATGTGACTCAGTAATTGAGCCGAGAGTGTCTACACAATGGTTTGTAAAAATGAAACCTCTTGCTGAAAGAGCTCTGGAAGTAGTAAAAAATGGTAAAATACAGATAACTCCAAAAAGATGGGAAAAAGTGTACTATAACTGGCTTGAAAATATAAGGGACTGGACAATTTCAAGACAGATCTGGTGGGGACACAGAATACCTGCCTATTATGCGGAAGACGGTTCAATATTTGTTGCTAGGGATTTAGAGGAAGCAAAAGCTCAGGCAAGGGAAAAGTTTGGGAAAGATGTTCCTTTAAGGGAAGAGACAGATGTACTTGATACATGGTTTTCATCAGCTTTATGGCCTTTCTCCACAATGGGATGGCCTGATAAAACAAAGGATCTTGAAAAATTCTTCCCGACAAATGTACTTGTAACAGGAGCAGACATACTGTTCTTCTGGGTAGCAAGAATGGTAATGATGAGTTTATATATAAATGATGAGATACCTTTTGATTATGTATATTTACATGGTCTTATAAGAGATGAACAGGGAAGAAAAATGAGTAAATCCCTAGGAAACTCACCTGATCCTCTGGATCTTATAGATAAATATGGAGCTGATGCAATAAGATTCAGTTTCCTTTACAATACATCACAAGGCCAGGATATACATTTTTCAGAAAAACTTCTTGAAATGGGATCAGCTTTTGCAAATAAAGTATGGAATGCATCAAGATTTGTGTTGTCTAATCTTGAAGATTTTGATGACAAAGTGTCTGTAATGGATTTGGAATTTAAGCTGGAAGACAGATGGATACTGTCAAAACTTCAGTCAGCATCAAAAGCTATAAATGAAAGCATGGAAAAATACGAGCTTGACAGTGCGGCAAAAATAGCCTATGAGTTTTTCAGGGGAGATTTCTGTGACTGGTATGTGGAAATTGCTAAAACAAGAGTTTACGGTGGAGAAGGTACAGACAAAGCAACTGCCCAGTGGGTATTGAAACATGTGCTTGATAACGGTCTGAAAATGCTTCATCCATTTATGCCATTTATTACAGAAGAAATATGGCAGAAACTTGAAATAGATGAGCCTACTATAATGCTTTCAGATTTCCCTAAGGAAGACAAGGCTTTAGTAAGTGTTGAATCAGAAAAGGAATTTGACTATTTGAAGGAAGTAGTAACAGCTGTAAGAAACATAAGAGGAGAAAACAATGTTTCCCCTTCAAAGAAAATAGAAGTAATATTCAAGACAGTAAATGAAACTGAAAAGAAAATACTGGAGCACAATCCTAAGATTTTAGATAAGCTTGCGAATGTTGAAAAATATGACTTCACACCTAATGTTGAAATTCCTGAACTTGTAGGATTCAGACTAGTTGAAACTACTGAAATATATGTTCCGCTTGCTGATCTTATAGATAAGGAAAAGGAAATTGCAAAACTTGAAAAGGATATAGAAAAAACTCAGAAGGAACTGGATAAGGTTTTAGGAAAGCTTTCAAATGAAGCATTTTTATCGAAAGCACCTCAGGCTGTTGTTGACAAGGAAAATGCAATTAAGGAAGAACTTGAAACTAAAATTGCAAAATTCAGGGAATCAATAAACCTGTATAAATAATTTGTGTAAAATAATGAAATTCTGATAAAATTTTATATTTCTGCTACTGGATAAAAAAATTTATTAATCTTTAAAAAGTAAAAAATGTAGTATAATATAAAAAAAGAAATTTTTATACATGACATATTAAATGTATAAAAACAAAAAAACTTACGAATGGATTAATTTCCGGGAGGGAGAACTTTAATGGGAGCTATGTTTTGGGCAATTGCTACGGCAGTATTTGCAATACTTGAAATTGTGATACCTGGTCTTGTTACAATATGGCTGGCTCTTGTCGCTCTAATTGTGACGGTATTTGCAGGATTTATAAATAATCCTACTGTGGAATTTGTTATTTTTGCGGTATTTTCATTGATTTTTGTAATATTTACAAGACCTGTTTTGAGAAGATACATTCAAAAGGCAGACAAAAAAATTCAGTCCTCAAATGAAAGGTTCTGAAATAAAAAAATCGAAAAAAGTTGTAAATACTGACAAAACAGAAAAAAAGGAATATGAAGTAAAATTTAAAGGTTCTATATGGACAGGAACTAGTGATGAATTTTTTTAAGGTAGGAGATATTGTCAAAATTAAAAAAATTTTTGAAGGAAATAAAATTATACTTGAAAGAAAATAGTAGTAGAAAAAAATATTTTTAAATAAAACTTAGGAGGAGATTACAATGTTTCTTTTATTACCATTTGGAATAATAATAATAGTAGTCAGCGCTAATAATAATATTTAAATCTATTAAAATTGTTCCTGAATCAAGAGTTTACATTATTGAAAAATTAGGAAAATATGATCAGTCACTGTCATCAGGATTGAATTTCATAAATCCGTTTTTTGACAGGGTTGCAAGGGTTGTTTCATTGAAGGAACAGGTTGTGGATTTTCCACCTCAGCCTGTAATTACAAAAGATAACGCCACTATGCAAATTGACACAATAATATATTTTCAGATAACTGATCCAAAGTTATATACTTATGGAATAGAAAGACCTATATCAGCTATTGAAAATCTTACTGCAACAACATTGAGAAATATAATCGGGGATATGACTGTTGACCAGACATTGACTTCGAGAGATGTAATAAATACAAATATGAGAGTTGAGCTTGATGAAGCTACAGATCCATGGGGAATTAAAGTAAACAGGGTTGAGTTAAAGAGTATAATTCCACCGGCTGATATAAGATCTGCCATGGAAAAGGAAATGAAAGCAGAAAGGGAAAAAAGAGCGAATATCCTTGAAGCACAGGCAAAAAGAGAATCTGCAATATTAGTGGCTGAAGGGGAAAAACAGGCTGCAATATTGAGAGCAGAGGCTAAAAAGGAACAGGCTATAAAGGAAGCTGAAGGGGAAGCAGAAGCTATTCTTTCAATTCAGAAGGCAAAAGCAGAAGCATTGAGACTTCTGAATGAAGCAAAACCTACACCTGAAGTACTTTCATTAAAAGGAATGGAAGCATTTGAAAAAGCTGCTGATGGTAATGCTACAAAAATCATTGTTCCTGCAAATTTCCAAAATCTTGCAAGCACAATAACTGCATTTGCAGAATTAAATGAAAAAACTGAAAACTAATATAGTTCAGAAGTTTATGGAGTACTTTTAAAGCTGATATTTTTTCAGAATGTAGTAATGCTAAATAAATATTATTGTTAAATACAACAAAGTATGCTAAAATATTTAGGAAAAATAAAAATATGGAGGAAGAATAATGAGAAAAGTAATCGTAGCGGGAAACTGGAAAATGAACAAAACTGCAAAAGAGGCAGCAGAATTTTTTGCAGAATTTAAACACTTTAGTTGCAGATGTTAAAAAATGCAGGGATTGTTATAGGGGTACCGTTTACAGCTTTAGAGACAGCAACAAGAGAAACAGCAGGATCAAATATTAAAATAGCTGCTGAAAATATGAATGCAAATGACAGTGGGGCTTATACAGGAGAAGTTTCTCCATTAATGTTAAAGGATTTAGGTGTTGAATATGTTATTTTAGGACACTCGGAAAGAAGAGAATACTATGGGGAAACTGATGCCATAGTTAATGAAAAAGTAAAAGCGGCACTTAAACATGGATTAAAACCAATTTTATGTGTTGGAGAAAAATTGGAAGAAAGAGAAAATGGAACTACTGAAAAAGTAGTTGAAGAACAAGTAGTAGGTGGATTGAAAGATGTATCTGCTGAAGAAATGGCAAATGTAGTAATAGCTTATGAACCTGTATGGGCAATAGGAACAGGTAAAACTGCAACTCCGGAACAGGCTCAGGAAGTTCATGCATTTATAAGAGGATTACTTGGAAAACTTTACAGTGCTGAAGTTGCTGAAAATGTAACAGTTCAGTATGGTGGATCAATGAATGATGCCAATGCGGCTGAGCTTATCGCTCAAAAAGATATAGATGGTGGATTAGTTGGAGGAGCAAGCTTAATTCCTGGAAAAATTCACTGTAATAGTAAAAGCGGGAGATTCTGCAGTTAAGTAGTTAATGTATAATTTGCCGTAAATTCATAGGAGGAATAATGTTAGAAAATTTACTGGTAATAATTTTAGTAGTTTTAGCTATAATCATGATAGCTGTTATCCTGTTACAGCCTGACAGAAGTCAGGGACTTGCTAAAAATGCCAATATAGTAGACGAGGAAAAAGAAGGAATCGAAAAGTTTACTGAATGGATAGCAACAGCATTTCTAGTTGTGGCAGTATTGTTTCAGATAATAAGATAATAAAAATAATCAACTTGGTTTTATAAAGTTCTTTTAGGAATTTAAAAAAACTGAGTTGATTTTTATATAGCCAAAAATCCGGGAAAAATAAAGGAAATAGTGTAAAAGTAAAAAAATATCCACAGCAATTTCAGTTGTAAATAATCATATAAAAGAAGTATAATATATAATATTAGAAAAGGAGTGTGGGAGTTATAATGAAACTAACTTATCTTGGCTTAAAATCTGACTTGAAGGAAATCCTTCCGGAAGAATTTAATAGGAACGAAGAAGTTTTATATGTATTTGAAAATACATCTTCGTTTTTTTGAAATAAAAAGGGAGTACTTACAAACATTTCAGAACATTTTTCAATAATTTTAAAACTGATGAACAGCTATGATTTTTTTATGAGAAACTTTTTGAAACGGATAAAATTGTCATAAAGGAAGAAAAAACAGGCTGTACTATTCTATAATTCATTGGATAAAAAGTATAAAAGAGAGATGAAAATAAAGAATTACTATGATGCAATAGATATTGCATATAATTTTTATACACTTTTTTTCTGAATTACAGGAATATAAAGTGGATTATTCAAATAAAGAGGAATTAGGACTTGAAAAAAATGGCAGGAAAAAAACATTTGATGAGCTTGTTAAGATAAATAAAAAAATGTGGAAAAAAGGTACAGGAAAAAGGACTTATTTTTACCTTATATGCTTAGAAGAAAAAGAAAATATATCAGATGTTTTCATAAAAAATATAAGAAAAATATGTTTTATAAATAAGATTAAATTTACTCCATTTGAGAAAAGAAATGATTGAAATTCTTGAATCAAAGGGAATAGAAATTGAAAAATAAGATTCAGCTTGGGAAAAAGTGATTTTTGATGAGGAAAAAAACTCCAGATAAAAGATAGCTTTTCACTACCTGAAAAAGGAGGAATTTGAGAGGGATTTTTGGTGTAAATATTGAAATTCATGAATATGAAAATAAATTTACACAGCTTCTGGGAATGATAAAAAAAGCTTTCCTCCGGGGATATTTCAGGTGAAGATGTAAAGGAATGTAAAATATATGATTTACAGGGAAGTATTGAAAAATAATGAGGCAGATTATCATCTTCTGAATCAGTCTAAAAATAAAATATAATCTTGAAATAACAATGCAGAAAACAAAAAAATTTATAAGGTTCTGGAACTTTTATACAATATTCTGGAAAATGTAAGGCCAGTTCATTTAAAAAAATGGGGATGTCCATTACATGTTTTAAAGTTAAGGAATTTTTATAATGCGTATAAATCAGATAATTTTTTTAAATACTTTTAATCTTGGAAAAAAACTTATTCCTATTTCCAATCTTTTGCAAGGAGGATTATAAATATATTTCGAAGGAGCAGTTAAGTAATTTTGTCAAAGAAAGTGAAGATGGGGAAAGTTTCCTATATGAAGATGAAGTTAAAAATACTTATGGAATTTATAGGGGAACTGGAAAGAATATTAAATTTTTCCACTTTAAAGGATTTTGAAGATTATCTTTCAGAGCTCTTCAATAAAAATGATATTGAAGGAAGCAATGTCCGTGATAAATATTTTGAAGCACTTTCAGAAATGACAGTTCTGGAAGAATTTGATTTTGATGATTTGTGGGAAGGATTTTTTGGGAAAAATATATCTGCAAGCCTGCTGAAATTATTTTTGAAATATCTGGATAAAAAGGCTATAAGTCTTGATCTTGAAAAAATAAGTGAAGAAGATGTGGAGCAGTACAATATAAATGATTTTTCCTCAATTTCAGAAACTTCTAAAAATCTGATATTTTTTTAAATCTTCAGGATACGTTTCCTGAAGTAAAGGTAAATAATTTCTTTTTCAAAGATACAGAGGGAAAAAAATAGGACTTCCTGTTTCAGAAGAAGAAAAAGGTTGAAAAATTTTAAACTTATTAATAATATTTTGAATGCAGAAAAATGTGTATCTGTCGTATATTAAAAATATAGATGAAAATAAAGACTGCTCAGGAATTGTTGAAGAAATAAGGCTGAAATACGGTAAGGAAGTAATAAAAAAATGAAAATACTGGAAAAGGATGAACTTGAATTTGTAAAAAGATATTTTACAGAAGATAAGTGGAAAAAAGAGAAAAAAATAGGAAATTTATAAAGTCTAAGCTGAAAAAAAGGATCTGGAAAGATTAAAGGATGCAAAATTGAATTTAGGGATATTATTCATTTTGAGAAAAATAGAAAAAGTTTGAATATGGATATTATCTTGAAAAATATGATAGGAAAAAAACTGAAATAGAGGAAATTGATGAAAAGATTAACCCTCTGATGTTCGGTAGCATAATCCATTCTGTTTATGAAAAAATTGTAAAAGGAAAAATAAGGAAAAAGATAGAAAAAGTTTGAATATGATCCAGATATTAATGAAATAAAAGAAAATATTAAATGAAGTACTTGATTCCTATGAATATAAGATGCCACAGGAATTTATTAAATTTTACAGGGAAATATCATTTGAAGAAATTGCAAAAATCAATCAGGAAGTTTTTCTGTCAGCTGAAGGAAGAAATGCTGAATCAATCTAAAAGTAGAGATTTATTCTGAAGAAAAAAAGTAAGATTTGATAAAGAAAAAAATATTTATAAAAAAATGTGTATATAAATGGAAGAATGGATTTATATATAAAGACAGCTATGGAAAAAAATATTTGTGGATTACAAGTCAGGAAAAATTAGATAAAAAAAGGAAAAAAATAGAAAAATGCACAGAGACAGCTTGACTATTATTCAATAATGCTGGAAGAAAAATGATGGCAAAGAGATAAAAAATGGATAGTTGATACATGGAACGGTGAAATAATAAAAAGATGAGAGAGATACTCCTTCTTTAACTGAAGACGATATAAAAAAATGTTTTAGAAAAAAATATTATGGAAAATGAATATTACAGTATTGGGGAAAAAAAGAAACCGAAAAACGTTTAATTATAGAACATATAAAAGATATATGCAGATGGGAGGAAGAAAATGATGGAGAAAAATAAATAGGACAGTACTGAAAGCAAGTGCCGGAACAGGAAAAACGTATAGACTTTCCCTGGAATTTATAGCTAACCTTATAAAAAGGAACAGATTATAGAAATATAGTTGTAATGACTTTTTACAAAAAAAGCAACTGCTGAAATAAAGGAAAGAATCTATGATTTTCTTTATCAGATTGCCTTTGAAGAATATAACTGGCAGGATCTTGAAAAAAACCTTAAAGAAATTTATGGATTAAAGGATTCCCAGATAAATAAGGAAAAAAACTTCAGGAAATATATTTTAATATTATAAGAAATAAGGATGAAAATGCGTATCTATACAATTGACGGTTTTACAAACAGAATATTTAAAAATACGATAGCACCTTTTTTTGGAATATATAATTTTGAAACTCTTGATGAAGAGGATGAAGAATTTTTATGGAAATATTCTTGGCTAAAATTTTTAGAAAAATGAAGAATATTTTTGAAAAAAATTCCTATTTTTTTAGTAGAAGAAAAAGAAAAGAAAAAAAGGAAAATAGGAGTATATATAAATTTTAATAAAAGGATATACTGAATATACAGAATTATTTTTATTTTGTCTGAGGAAAAAAACTGATTTTTGGTGAAAAAAAGGGAAAGATACAAGTTTTGTAAATTACCTTGAAGAAACATTTAAACATATTGAAGCAATAGCAGAAAAGAAAAAAATAAAGGAAATAAAAGGTGACTTTAAACCGGTAACAAATTATATAAACAAGAATTTTCATAGTGTTTATAAAGAATTTAAAAAAATATTGATGAAAAAATAAAGGATAAAATTGAAAAATAAAAGGGAAAAAAATAGATGCAGTAATGCAGAAATGGGACGCTTTTTATGAAGGTGAAGGATTTAAAATAAGAAATGGAAGTACCACAAAGGGCAAAAAGAACTTAAAAATTTTTGTTGAGGAAATAAATAACCTAAAAAGAACCTTTCATGAAAAGTCTATCAAAAAAATATATTTATAAAAAAAGTAATTCCCTCCATGAAAAAAATGACAGAAATGACAGAAATAATTTATGGTATTGCTGAAAATGAAAAGAGAAAATCAAAAAGATTCACTCATAATGATATTTCGGTTTATACATATAAATTCATTTTTAATAAGGAACTTAATTTTATTCAGGAAAATGGGGTTTCAAAGGATTTTTCTTGAACTGATTGGTGGAGAAATAGACACTATAATGATAGATGAGTTTCAGGATACAAGTGTTCTGCAATGGAAAATCCTGAGTTTATTAATGGAAAGTGCAAAAAACATAATTTGCGTTGGAGATGAAAAGCAGAGTATATATGGATGGCGTGGCGGAGAAAAAGAACTGTTTGAAAAACTTGATAAAATAATAGGTGGAAAAGTCGAAAATCTTGATAAATCCTACAGAAGCTATAAACAAGTTATTGAAAATGTAAACAGGATCTATGAAAACTATGGTGAAAACTGGGAATATTCATCTGTAAAATATAGGGATGATGAAGAATATCAGGGAGGATATTTTAGTTACTGTTTAAGAGAGATTCCTGATAAATCTGAAGTTGCCAAAACATACGAAGATATAGTAGACATGATTAAGAAAGGGAAAAATAAAAAAATCTTGGAAAAAAAGCTGTATTTTATGCAGAACAAATCCACAGATACAAAAAAATTGTTGAAAAGACTGAATGAGGAAAAATATTCCTTATACATTAAACAATAATGCATCTATACTGAATCATGAAGCTGTAAAACCCGTTATATAAGCTGATAAAGTATTTTGTATTTCATAACTTTGTATATTTTTCTGGAATTTATGAGATCTGACCTCATAGGCTGTCTAAATGACCATGTGGGATATCTTCTTGAAAAATAAATTAAAAATAGAAGAGTATATGAGGGATGGAAAAAAATGAAACTTTTTCAGAATATGTTAACAGGCAGGAAGAAATTACAGCAGTAAGCCTTAAAAGAAATAGATAAAAATGGAAAGAAATAATCTTCTTTTTTTCAGATGTACTGTATAAAAGTAAAAGGAGTTGAAAAAAAGTTGGCAAAAAAATCTGAACAGTAAATATGAAAAGGAAAAATTTTTTTCTCAAAAAAATAATAGAAAAAATTTCAATGTGATAAATTTCTATTCTACAAACAGCGATATAAAAAAATATTCAATTTCTTCAATATACTTAAGGAAAAATGATAATTTATTTGAATTTATAAGTTTTATGGAAGAAAAAAAGGATAAAAATAACTCAGGTGAGCAGACAGTGACTTGGAAGCAATAAATCTAATGAGTATACATAAATCGAAAAGGACTTGAATTTGATACAATTTTTTTACTATAAAAAGTAAGAAAAACTAAAAAGTGGGCATAATGACTTGGAAATCTATTTTTGAATATGATGAAAAAAATTTACAAAAGTTGAATAAAGTTCTATTAACTTTTTGGAAAGTACAATAAGACCTTTATTGAGGGAGATTATAGTGATATCAAGGAAAATAGGGAATATAAGAAGGAAATGGAAGAAATAAATGCTGATTATGTGGCTTTGACAAGGGCAAAGAAAAATCTGATGCTGTTTTTTGATACAAACAAAACAGTAGAAAAAGGGCTGGCTAAAAGGCTTATAGACGTTTATGGAGAAACAGAAGGATATGAATGTGGAGAAATTACCGAAAGTGAGAAAAAAGTGGTAGATGACTTAACAGGCGATGTACAGCAGACAGATGAAAAGCTTAACAGAATAATGCCATATTTTTCAAACAGTAAAGTAAATTTCCCTGTGAAAGATTTTAAAATAACTCTGAAGGAAGAGTTTAAGAAAAAGAAAGGTCTTGCTATACACTATTATTTTGAACATATTTTAAATAATATTGAAGAAGATAAAAAAGACAGCAAAAATCAGCTCTTTTAAGCAGATATGGAAATATGTTAGGAAAAAAACTATTTTAACAGAAATCATTTCCAGACTGGAAGAGTTTATTTCTAAAAAAATAGGGATATCTACGATAAAAAAATATAAAGTATATACAGAATTTGAAATATATGATTCAGAGGAAATAAGAAAATTATGGACAGAATAAATATTGATGAAGAAAAATAAGAAAATATATATTTTTGACTACAAGACAGGTTATGAACCTTTAGAAAATGAATCATATATTCAGCAGATTGAAAATTACAAGGGAATACTGGATAAAAAAACTTGATGGGGAATATGAAATATATACAAGGATATTAGAAGTGTAAGAAATAAAATAATCGTTACGAATCATATTATGGTTCATAACGATTATTTTTAATTTGCAATTTTTATACAATAAGGAATACAGCAAAGAAATGTGCTATACTTCCCATAATCACAAAAATATGCCATATCATGTGATTGTATTTACAGATTTTCCACATATAGAAAATAGTTCCCAATGAGTAAAGAATTCCTCCTGCAATAAGGAAAACCAATGAAATATTACTTATATTTGCACGTAATTCCCCCCATGAGAACACAATCATCCATCCCATAAATAGGTAAAGCAATGTGGAGAATAGTCTGAACCTTCCTGTAAAAAAGGCTTTAAATGTTATACCAACTATACATATAATCCACTGAATCCAGAGTACAAGCATTCCTGTTGGAGATTTTACAACTAGAATCAGGAAAGGAGTATATGTAGCCGCTATCAGAATATAAATGGCTGAATGGTCCAGTATTTCAAAAACCATTTTTGCAGTTCCAGGCTTTAAACCATGGTAAATAGACGACATAGTGTAAAGTGTTATTAATCCAAGACCAAAAATGGCAAAGGAAATAATGGCTGGAATACTGTTTATCCAGCTAGCCCTTATTATGAGAAGAATAAATCCAAGGATTGAAAGTCCTGCCCCGACAGTGTGACTGACAAAATTGGCAATTTCTTCTTCATGGGAAGTTCCTTTTTCCAGACCCATTTCATTTTTTTGACAGCTTTTCTTTTTTAGATTTATATTATTTGAATTTTTCATTTCAGCTCCTTTCATCAGATATACACATATATCCGAGCTCTTTATCTCTAATATTTTATACCTTTTAAAAAGAAAAAAATCAAATTTAAAAATTAAAAGTTAAACTTTTTCATCAGATGGTTTAAACTGACAAGATCTTCTTTTGTAAAATCAGAAAATATTTCATTAATTTTTTTCTATTTGTAAAGGAAGAATCTGAAAAAAATAGCGTTTCTTCCTTCATCTGTCAATCTTATGTGGGTAATACGTTTTGTCAGTTTCAGATTTATTTCTGCAGATAAAGGCTCCATTTTTTTCAAGTTTGTTTAATATATAGGTAATACTTCCACTTGTAACTAATATCTTTTCCCCTATTTTTCTGGGTTGTCTGCTCACCTTTCTGAAACAGCAGATCAAGGACAGAAAAAAATCAGTCAGATTTAATCCAAATTCTGAAATATTTTTCATTTAGAACTTTTTGTGAAATAGCTGTTTACCTGAGTAAGTGTAATAACGGTATCTAGCGACTCTTTATATTTTAGCATTTACATCACCTTATTATCTTAATTTCAAGATAATATTATCAAATTACATTTTTTGTCAAACTGTCATATATGAGCAAATATATTTGAAATCAGAAAAAAATAGAATGTTGGAAAAAAAGTCAAAAAAATAATTTAGAAAAAAATTAATTTATTTTTATAACAAATAAATTTGACTATTATAAATTTATACGATAGAATATTATTGCTCTCAAAAATAAATTACTTTGAAAGGAAAAAAATAAAAAAATGATAATACACTATTTTTATTGCAGGTGGAATTTTTATGTGGGGAATATTGCTGGCATCAATCTGCGGATTTGCAATAGTCCTCGAGAAATTATAGCTTTTTTTCACAAAGGAAAAAGATTATACAAATGAATACAGAAGACAGCTATTTAAACTACTGCTGACAGAAAGCAAGGATGAAATAGTAAAAGTTACTGAAATAAAAAAGGATTCTGTATCGACGGTTATTACTAAAATAATGAAAAGTATAGATTTAGATTTAGACAAAATGGAAGATGTGGAAAGGGAATATATTGAGGAAATAATACGGGAAGCAGTTCTGGCTCAGACTGGGGAACTGGAAAAGGGAATGTGGCTTCTTGGAGCAGTTGTAAATACAGCTCCACAGTTGGGACTTCTTGGAACGGTTACTGGAATGATTGCTTCATTTTCTGCATTGACGGCAAATAACGCAGACAGTGCAAAAGCTGTTGCGGCTGGAATATCTGAAGCACTTTATACAACTGCTTTTGGACTGATTGTAGCTATACCTTCTCTAGTTTTCTATAACTATTTTAACAGAAGGATAGATGCAATAATTCTTGAAATGGAAAGGGCGGCCTTACATTTCCTTACTAGAATTAAAAAGCATGAAATTGTTTGTAAAGATGCTCAATTAGAGTGTGTCATTAAAGAAAAGAATGTTTCTATTTGTGAAAGGAATTAAAAAATGAAATTTGTAAACCGTAGAAGTAGCAGAATACTGAAATATCAATGTTAAATCTGATAGATGTAATATTCATGCTTCTTATATTCTTTATGATTGCCACTACATTTAATAAATATTCGCAATTTCAGCTGTCAATACCCAAGTCTGATGCGAAATTTGATGAAAAGGAAGAAACCAGGGCAGAAATAGTAGTAGATAGAAATAGGAACTACTACATAAAAATAGGAGATAATGTAAAGCAGATTTCTTTGGAAAGTATTCCGGCTGAACTGGCCAAGCTTCCAAAAGAACTTTTAGGAAATATTACAGTTACTGCAGATGAACATCTGGAGTATGGAATTATAGTGGAAACAATGGCAAAGTTAAAAAAATAATAATATAAAGAATATCAATCTCAATATACAAAAAAATAATAAATAAAATACAACAAATGAAGAAAGGAGAAGTGTGACAAATGTATATTAATGTCACACATAGGGTGAAAACTTATGTTAAAAATTGCAATTTTCAGCTTGATTTTAGTCGCTTTTTCTCTATATGCAGAAGGGGAATATGAAGGAAAACTTCAGGAAACAGTTGTTACAGCGACAGGATTCAGCGATAATATCGAGAATCAGATAAAAAATATTACTGTTATTACATCTGAAGATATTCAGGAAAAAGGGTTATAACAATGTGGAAGAAATTTTAAGAAGGGCACCTGGAGTCAATTTTGTAAATAATAAACTTTGGAAATATAGTAGATATAAGAGGTCAGGGACCTGAAAAAGCAGCAGGGCGTGTTAAGGTGCTTGTGGATGGTGTACCTATGAATATCCTTGATTTATCACATGGCTTAGTACCTATAAATACTGTTGCTGTTGAAAATATTGAGAAAATAGAAATTATTAACGGAGGTGGATCAGTTCTATATGGAAATGGAACAGCAGGTGGAGTAGTTAATATCATCACAAAAAAAGATGGAAAAGAAGGGGTTAGCGGTAAGGCATATTTTCAGAACAGTTCCTATAAAACAAACAAATTAGGATTTAGTACAGGATTAAATATGAATAATAAATTAATTCTTGATTTAGGATATGAAAATATAAATGGTCGTGGTTATAGGGAAAATGATAAAAAATCATCAGAATTTTTAAAAGGTGGATTAATTTATAACATAACTGACAATCAGAGTCTGAAATTCAAGGCAACAAGATATAATGAAGAGTACAGGGAATCAAGCGGAATAACTGCTACTCAGCTTGCTCATAACAGAAAGCAGAGAGGTGAAACTTTGACATTTGGAGATGTTGTCAGAAAAGAGTACTCACTGGAATATAACGTAAAGCCTACTGAAAATTTTGAACTATCAGTTTTAGGTTACAAACAGAAAATGAGAAGGGAATATGATCAGAAAGATTCAAAAATTGATACTGATGGATTGTTCCAGGATAGAAAAACAGGTGTAAGATTAAAAGGAAACTACAACTATGGGTTAGGTAACCTTATATTTGGATATGAATATACTGATAACGATATGTTAAGAAAGGCATTGGATAATAGTTTGAGAGAAATGGGAGGTAGACTTGTCAGAGTGAATACTGATACAAATGTAAATCTCTCCAAGAATACTCATTCATTTTATTTATTAGAAAGACATACTTTTTTTGATAAACTGGAAGGTACATTAGGATATAGATATGAAAATTCAAAAATATAAAAATCGATAGAAATTCTAAAGTAAGTATGATGGGTATGACGATGAATGATTCCATGGTTACAAATAAGAAAGGTCATAACAATGCTTATGAAGTAGGACTTAACTATAAATATTCTGATACTGGAAATGTTTATGCAAAATATGAAAAAGGATACAGATCACCAAGTCCTACAGAAATGGTTGATAAGAGTCCTTTAACTGGATATAGCTTAAATAACATAAAACCTGAAACTTATGATACTTACGAAATAGGATTAAAAGACATGATAGGAAATTCTTTTGTAAGCTTGACAGGATTCTATACAAAAACTAAAGATGAGATATTTATACACTGGGGAGCAGGTGGACATGGAAGAAACTGGACTTATAGAAATGTTCAGGAAACAGAAAGAAAAGGATTTGAAGTATTTGCAGAACAGTATTTAGGAAAATTTAGAATCAATGAATCAGTTTCCTACGTAAATGCAAAAGTAACTAAAGGAAATGAAAAAGGAAAGAAAATCCCTTATGTTCCATCAACAAAAGCAACTTTAGGCGGAGTTTATGATATTACAGACGGTATTGCAGTAAAAGCTGATTTAAACTACTATTCAAGTGCAGAAGATCAGAGTGGATATAAAATAAAATCTTACGCAACTGCAGATTTATCAGCAAGTTACAAGCATAGTAGCGGATTAAAAATAGAAGCAGGAATAAAAAATGTGTTTAACAAAAAATACAATGTATATCAGGATGCAAAAAGTGATGTTTATAAACCTGCAGATGAAAGAACATACTTTATAGGAGCAAGCTATGAATTCTAGCATAAATATGAAAAGAATATATTCAGCATTGTCACTGCTTCTGATTATATTCATATTTATAGCGCTTTCCCTTGGAGATACAAAAATATCAATAAAGGAAATAATGGGTCTTTTGACAGATAAAAATTTCATAGATGAAAGAAATATAAGGTCAATACTTTTTGATGTGAGATTACCTAGAATATTTATGGCAATCTGATAGGAATGCTACTGGCGAGTTCTGGGAACAGTCGTACAGACTGTCTTCCAGAACCCTCTGGCAGATCCTTATATAATTGGGATATCTGCAAGTGCAACTTTTGGTGCGGTAATTGCATACATACTTAATTTACCCGATGCAATGTATGGAGTATTGGGATTTGTAACATCGGTAGTTGTCTCCCTTATTATATTCAGACTTTCAAAATCTAAGACAAAAACTGATATAACAACATTACTTATTGTGGGAATAGCTATTTCTTCATTTCTGGGAGCCTTCACTTCCTTCAGCATGTATATGATAGGCCAGGATTCCTTTAGGATAGTGGCATGGATGATGGGATACGTAGGAGCGGCATCATGGTTGAAAGTTTCTATTCTCATAGTTCCTCTTGTTATATCAATTATGTATTTTTATCTGAAAAGACATGAACTGGATCTTTTACTGAGTGGAGATGAGGAAGCTCATTCCCTGGGACTGAATGTAGGGAAATTAAAGAAAAATATGCTTGTTATTTCATCACTTATTGTAGGATTTTCAGTGGCATTTACTGGAATGATAGGTTTTGTAGGTCTTATTGTGCCTCACACTATAAGGCTGATAGTAAAAAGCGCAGATAATACAAAGCTGATTCCATTATCTACATTGGGTGGAGGACTATTTTTTTACTTGTATGCGATACAATAGGAAGAACGGTGCTGAATCCTGTTGAAATTCCAATAGGAGTTGTAACTGCATTTTTGGAGCTCCTTTTTCTGTATCTTGCAATAAGAAGAAGAGGTGTATAAGAAAAATGAAAAAAAGATATTTCAATAGAAAATACCACTTTCAGTTATGGCTTAAGCGAGGAAAAATCTACTTGACGGGATAAATTTAAATATAGAAAAAAGGAAAATTTATAGGGATTTTAGAGTACTAATGGATGTGGGAAATCAACACTTCTAAAGGTAATATTAAAATATCTGAATCCAAAAGAGGGAATTATTAAAATTGAAAATAAGGAGTTAAAGGAATATACCCAGTCAGAACTTGCTGAAATATTAAGCTTTGTTCCCCAGAAATCTTCCCTTACAATGCCTTTGACAGTAGAAGATGTTGTCTATATGGGAAGAGTTCCTTATATGAAAAATAAGTGGACAGGATTTGACAGGGAAGACAGGGAAAAAGTAGAAAAAATAATGCAGATGCTGAAAATAGATAAATTTAAGAATCGAGTTATTTTTTCACTGTCGGGAGGAGAATTCCAGAGGGTTCTTCTGGCAAGGGCACTTGCCCAGAATACAAATATAATGCTTCTTGATGAACCTACTTCAGCTCTTGATATGAATTATGCACTGGAAATAATGAGACTTACTTCATATTTTGTACAAAATGAAAGTCTTACAGCAGTAATGGTGCTTCATGATCTGAATCTGGCTTCAATGTACTGCGACAGCATAATATTACTGAAGAATGGAAAAATAGCATATGAAGGCACTCCAAAGGAGCTTTTCAGGCCTGAAATTCTGGAAGAGATATACGGATTTAACTGTGAAGTGATAGAAAATAATGGTTTTTCTTATGTAATACCGAATAAGATTTAGGAGGCAAAAAAACAATGGAAAAATATTAAAAATAGAAAAAAATTGGCAAAAATACAGTTTATTTATTTTAGTCTTATTATTTTGCAATTTTTTTCATGCGGTAAAAAGGAAAAATGAAAAAAACCAATGTAAATACTGAAACTAAAGTAAATGATAAAAAGTGGGAAAAAAATATGACAGAATAGTTGTTCTTGATCCGGCAGTTATTGAAATGGTATATCTTCTTGGAGGTGAAGATAAAATTGTTGGAATTGCCAGACTGGAAAAATTCTAAAATCTGGCCTGAAGAAAAACGGAAAAAAACTTGAAAGTGTCAGGGACGTTTATAAATCCGTCACTGGAAAAAAATAATAGCATTGAAACCGGATTTAGTAATTACAGCTTTTCATTCATCAGATGCTATTGATAAAAAAATTTAAATTCCAATAATATTGAAGTTATAAAAAGTACAGGCAAATTCAATAGAGGATATATTTAAGAATTTTCAGAAAATAGCAGAAATTCTTGGAAAAGAAGAAGAGGCGGAAAAAATAATTGCTGAAAAAAGACAGAAAATAGAAGAAATTAAAAAAATGGCCAAAGATGAGCAAAAAGGTCTGTTTATACTGGCACCTACACCAATGAGGGTTTTTGGTAAAGGAACATTGCCTAATGATATTATGGAAATGCTGAAAATTAAAAATATTGCGGCAGGAATGGAAGGGATGAGTCCTACTTTGACACCTGAATACATAATAAAAGAAAATCCTGATATAATTCTGACATTTGTAAAGAATCCGCAGGAAATAGTGAAGGCGAATCCTCAGATAAAGGACATCAATGCAATAAAAAATAGTAAATTTGTTGTTTTGGAAACAGGTCAGATATTAAGGGGATCACCTAGAATGATAGATTATATAGCTGACGTTTATCAAAAAGACGAAATAAATTTTTTTAAAAAGTTGTAAAGAAGGGGAAAAAAATGAAATTTTATATAATTTCAATAATTTTAAATATAATAGCTCTTTTTTTATTCCAGTAGTTTACTATACTTCCGGTGGCGGAGGAAAAGGGAAGGAACAGGATGAAACAGTAACTGTAAATTTAAATGAAAATGTATTTAATGATACTTCCCAAGGAGCAGGGCAGAAAAGCGATGGAGTGGGAATTTCTGCTAAAGGTAATGATAATACAGGAATTCAGCAGACAAGTCCAGTTTCTCAGCCACAGGAAAAAAATAAATACAGTTAGTAGCCAAAATATACAACAAAATAATCAAAAGGAAAATGCATCAGCAGTTTTACAGAATAAGACAGAACAGTTAAAAACTTCCAAATCAGATAATAAAATACCTGTTTCGCAAGGTGGTGCCTCATCAGCAGTTCAACCTTCAGGAAATAACGGGAAAACTGTACAAAGTAGAGGAAATGAATCAGGACATTCAAACAGTTCAGCTTTGGCAAGTGGAAATAAAGCAGGAACAGGTCATTCAGGAGAAGGAAGTGGAAACCACGCAAATGCCGGTAGTGGAAATGGTCACGGCAGTTCAGGTTCCGGAAAAACTTCAGGTGGATCTGGAGGAGGTTCAGGTGGAGGACAAGGAACGGGAACAGGTAATGGAGAAGGTAAAAATACAGATGTATGTAATGAAGGAAAAGACTTTACGGTATCCTATAATCCAAACTTGAAATATCCTATTGCAGCACAAAGACTCGGAAATAAAGGTGTTGTTGTAGTAATGGTAAAATTGCGATTTAATAGAAGCGGTTCAGTCAGTGTGATTTCAGCTTCAGGAGGAAGTAGAGTATTTCAGCAGGAGGCAAAAAGTGCAGCAATCAGAATAAGAGTAAATGTAAAAAATCCTGATACATTAAAATGTACAATATCAAAAGCCGTTTAACTTTGAATTAAAGTAATTGAATATATTAAAAAAATAAAAAAACTAATAAAAATGGAGGAAATAAAAAAATGATGAAAGAAATTTTTAGAACATATGAACCACGAACATAAGGATGTACTTCCATTGTATGTACGTCATTTCAATAATAGAGGAGAAGAAGTTAAGGAAGCGGAGTTACTGGATGTGAATGAAGAGGAAATGACTTTAAAAGTGAATGGAAGTGAAGAAGTAAAAGTAAAGCTTACTAAGAAAACAAAACTTGAAGACTTGCATATGGAGCTTGTAAAAATGGCCAAGATGGCGAGAGAAGCACTGGGAATACCAAGAGAAGTTCCTTGTAAACATGCAGAAGAAAAATAGCAGTATCTGGAGTGGAAAAATGCATCCAGGAGCGGTTAAAAAACAGGAGAGAAAAAAGATGTTGAATAAAATTTTAGATCATATGAATGATGAAAAGGGGCATTCTGAAGAAGAAAGAAATAAGCTTGAAATAAGTGGATTTATTGATAATTTTAGTTCTGTTATATTAGGGACAGTATCTCCGGAAGGAAATCCTATTGTGGGTTATGCACCATTTTTCAGATATCAGGGAGATAACTATATTTTTATCAATGAAACGGAAGAATATTTTACAAGCTTGAAAAATAATGGAAAGGTGACTCTCCTGTTTATAGAGGATGAGTCTTCTGCAGTTATGGTTTCAATGAGAAAAAGATTGACATATAAAGTGAAAATTGAATTTGTGGAAAAAGGTAAAGGATATGAAGAAATTTTAGATAACTTTCAGAAGGTGGATATGGCAATTCAGATGACTAGAAATATACCTGTCTTTCATCTTCTGAAGGTAAAGTTTTTGAACGGAAGATATATAAATGGACCAAGAACAGCCTTTGACATAAGTGAAGACAGAAAAGTTACAGAAGTACAGCTTGGAGCTGTAGGTCATCCCAGTGAAAAACAGGATGAGAATATAACTGAGGATGAAGAAAAAGGGAATTTTACAAAAAGGTTTAAATCCCATGCAGATTCAAGTGGACTAGTTTCAAATCATTTTAGAAAAAACAAAAAAATGATAACAGAAACTGAACTTTTCAAGCTGTTGGAAAATCCTGCCAAAGAAAAGGAAGGAGTAATATATGTACACGTTCCTTATTGTGATAAAATATGTTCCTTCTGCAATCTTAACAGAAAAAAATTAGATAATGACCTGGAAGATTATACAAATTTCCTTGTATCAGAATTTGAAAAGTATGGAAAAACTCCATATATGAAAAGCAAGGAAATAAAAGTAGTATTTTTTGGTGGAGGAACTCCTACAATACTGAAGGAACATCAGCTTGAAAAAAATATTTAAAAAGCATACATGAAAAACTATAATCTGTCAGATGATTGTGAATTTACCCTTGAAACGACCTTACATAATCTGAATTTGAATAAAAATAAAAAAATTCTGGAAAAAAATATGGAGTGAATAGGCTAAGTGTAGGAATACAGTCGTTTGCTGAAAAGGGAAGAAATATGCTGAATAGGACATTTACTAAGGAAGAAGCAATAAGAAGGCTTAAGGAGCTAAAGGAAAACTTCAGTGGAATGGTCTGTACAGATATTATATACAACTATCCTGAAGAAACTGTGGAAGAAGTTATGGAGGATGCAAAAATTGTAGCTGATTTGGAAATAGACAGTACAAGTTTTTATTCACTTATGATTCATGAAGGTTCTAAAATGTCAAAAGATATAAAGGAAAATACATTTGAACTGAACTATCAGCTGGAAACTGACAGAAAACTTCATCATGCTTTCCTTGAAAAATTGCTGGCAACAGGAGAATATGAAGTAATGGAACATACAAAAGTTGTCAGAAAAGGAAAAGACAGGTATAATTATATAAGATTCACACATAAGGGAGCTGACATACTGCCAATAGGAGTTGGAGCCGGTGGAAAGATTGCCGATACTGATATTTTCAGGATAAATAATGAAAAAAAGCATTTTATATGCTGTCAGAAAAATACAGAAGAGGAAAAATAGATTTAAAAAGGATAAGTGGATTATTTCAATATCCCAAAGTATATTTTACAGACTTGAAAAAAATATGTTTCAGAAGAAGTATTTGAAGGGCTTTATAAATTATTTAAAAAAATTTTTGAAGCCAAGGGATATATGAAAGTATATGATACACACACGGAACTCACGACAGAAGGAATTTTCTGGGGAAATAATATAAGTAGTGTTATTTTTGAAAAAAATGTCTGGGAGGAAACAGAAATGAAAAAAAGCTGGTAATATTTTCCACATTGACGGGAAATACAGAAAAAAATAGCTAATGCAATATTTTCAGTAATTGAAGGAGATAAGGAATTACTAAATGTAAAAAGATTCAGATAAAAATAAATCCTGATGATTATGATAAAAATAATAGTTGGATACTGGGTTGACAAAGGTGATGCTGATGAAAAAAATGAAAAGCCTTTATGTCAAAAAAATAAGAAACAAATCAGTGTCGGCATTTGGAACACTTGGAGCAAAATCTGATTCTGAGCATGCAAAAAAATGTATGACTGCAGTGCGGGAATTTCTTGAATCAATGGGAACAAAGTTGAAAGGGAGTTTATTTGCCAAGGTGCTGTTTCTCCGCGACTGATTGAGAAATTTAGAAAAAATGACTAAAGAAGGGATACTTACAGGTCATCATCGCGCAACTCCTGAAACTGAAAAAAAGATGGGCAGAAGTCGCAAAAACACCCTGACGAAACTGATATTGAAAAATGCAAAGAAAAATATTTTTTTAGGGTTTTAATTAATAAATTTTTAAATAAAAAAAGGCTGATTTAAAAATAAAAAAATTTGAGAATAATATTAAAAAAATTATATTTATGAGTTTTCTATAATTTCACAATGCAAAAGCAGGAAATGAATTTAGGAAAAAGTCAACAACCTGATTTTTTTCAGGTGAATTTTGACTTTTTCTTTATGAATGACTGTTTTGTATAAGTTAAATTCTAGTAAATGAAAAAAATCTAGTTTTTATATATTATTATTTATATTTTCACTATTTAAAGACAGCCTTTTTTTAAAAATCTTATGAATTTAGAAGAATGAAAAATTTTTTTCTAGTTGACAATTTCAAATATTAATGGTATACTTTTTAAAAGTAATTTTGGCGACATGGTCGAGGGGCTTAGGCAGAGGTCTGCAAAACCTTGTACACCAGTTCGAATCTGGTTGTCGCCTCCATATTTTTTTTAAGAATGCTAATATTTGATTAGTATTTTTTTATTTATAAATAAAAGTAAATTTATTTTTTTAATAATCAAAAAGATGTACTTATGAGTATATTGAATGACTTTTAGAGGAGGCAACCGACTCCTCTATTTATAGTTATATTTTTTTGTTTTCTATCAAAAATAACTTTTTATCACTATTTCTTCTTAAATTCTTCTTGGAAAGAATTTAAATCTAGTCCTTTTAATACTCTTTCAAGTAAAAGAGGTAATTTTTCAGGATTACAAGCAAAACAAGGAATACCCATTGAAGAGATTTTTCCAGCCATTTGTGCATCATAATAAGGTTGTCCATCACCTGAAATTGCAAGAAGACAAACAACTATCACTCCTGAATCTTTCATTTCTTGTAAATGTCTTAACATTCCACCACGATTTCCACCTTCCATAAGGTCAGAAATTAAGAAAAATATAGTTTTTTTAGGATTTTTCAATATAGTTCATACAATAGGGTGATAGATTTATTGATATCAGTACCACCACCTAATTGGAAACCATACAGTAAATCAACAGGATCATCAGATTTTTCTGTTAAATCCACAATATTAGTATCGAAAGCAACAATACGAGTCTTTAGTGCAGCCATACTTGCTAAGATACAAGCCATTACTGAAGAATATATAACAGATTCTCCCATAGAACCACTTTGGTCTATATCTAAAATAACTGTAAATTTACTTGAAGGACTAGTACTGGCTCTCTCAAAGAAATAGTAATGTTCGGGAATAATTTTTTTCAATTCTTTATTATAATTTTTTATTCCTCTTTGGATAGTTCTCTTAAAGTCAAGTGCTGAGGCTGAAGGAATAGGAGAATGTTGTCTCTTATTAAGTGCGACTCTAACAGCTCTTTTTTTATATCACTTTCTAATAATTTATTGATTTCTTCCACTATTTTTTTGATAAAGGCTCTTACACTTTCTTTACTATGTTTAGGAATTTGATCCTTTAAAAGCATAATTGTAGATGCAAGACTTATATCAGGTTCAACTTGCTCCAATATTTCAGGCTCAAAAATTAATTGCTTTAAACCACATCTATCCATAGCATCAGTTTGAATAATTTTAACTAATTCTTTATCAAATAAATCTCTAACATCTCCAAGCCATTTACTTATTTGAGGGTTAGAAGGTCTCTTCCAGCACCTAAAGGCAAGCATCACCCATAAATTTTCCTGAGGGATTATAAATGGCATCTAAAGCTCTATCCATAAGCCAATCTTCTTCACTAAGAGAAGAAATAGCTTCAGAGTTCATAGAGGAGAAAGTATCTTGAGTATCTTTTCCTAATATTAATCTCCAACGTTTTATATCTTCTTTATAGTCCATCATTCCCCCTAAATATCATCAAAATCAAAGTCATCAAGGCTTGAAATTACTTCAATTTCCTCTTCTTTTAAATCTTTATTCATAGCTTCACTTACAGCAATCTTATTTAAGCCCCATATTTCAGCCATATTTTCAGCTATATCATGTTTTTCATTAGAAGAAAAATCAGCAAAAGCTCTTCTTAAAAATACTAAGGCTCTTTTAAACTCATCTTCATCTAAGGCTGAGATGTAGTCTTGAAGTTTTTCCCAAAGCCCAAGTCTTGCAATTAGAGTATAGTGATTTTTCATTGATAAACCTTCAAACCAACTTGCTCCTAAATCAGCAGGTATAGCTTTTGATAATCTTCTTTCAACCTCTAATCCAAGTTCATCATTAGAAATTTTTCCAGTTTCAAGCAAGATTGCCATAGCAAGCCCTGATATTTTAGTGTTTAAATTATCTCTTTTTGCAACTTCAGTAAGAAGTGCATACCATCTTTCTCTATCTAAAAAGTCATGATTTTCAACCACATTATGTAAGCCTATTATAGCTTCAGCAAGTTCAATAGTCGCATTAGCATCACAGAATGCCTCAGTAGGTAAGATTAAACAAGCTCTTAAAAATAGTTGCTCAAGTATTGGAATAAGTACATCTCTATCTAATTTTCTAATATCTCCATAACGTAACATTATAGAAAGAGTAGTTGAAGTTTTAGAAATCTCATTGATAGGAATATCATCAGCCATACAACTTTGTAAAGCTTGAAATGCTTGTTCTAAACTCTTAGGTAGTCCACAATAAAAAGCATCTTTTACAATTTCTGCAATCATAGATATAGAGCTTGAATTTTTCTATTCTTTGATTTAATTCAAAAAGCTGTTGCAAATTCAATAGTGTCTCCTTTTAAAAATAGCTTCTACTATTTCTATCTCTGCTTCAGGAGTCCATTGTAAAACCCAGTCTTCTGCCCAAGTTTTATTATCTTGTACCTTATCAAGAAAAATTAACAAAAGAAATTTTAAGAACTCTTAATCTATGGAAAAAAATAAGAACGTTCTAAGTCTAAGAAAGCAAGTTTCTCAGATTTTTACTCTTATATTTTCTCTTAAATCCAATCTCAATTCTGTAGCTGTAAGAGTTTGATATTTTTTTCAAGTTTCAATTCTTTTTAATATAGAATAGAAATCAGATTGTATAGAAGTTTGTATAGAGTCTTGTGGTATTTTTTTCCAATCTTCTTTCCAACTTCTGTGTTTGCCATAGCTAAAAACTATTTCTGAGTGGCTACCCTGAGCCATACAAGTTATAGCGACATCTTGCATATCTTTAAGAGTAGGGATTTTTACTATTATGTATATTAGCTAAAGAAATTGCAAGTTGTACTGCCTCAATAATTTGTGCAGATGATACCATATTTCCACTTGTTCTTTGAAAGTCAGCTAATCTACTTAAATATCCATAAACTGCATAATATATATCTTCCTTATTTAAGCCTTGCCATAGAAGTTCATAATAGCCAGGTGCTTTATTTCCAGCTCCATAGTTAGAATAAGTTGATAACTTATAGTAAGAATAAGGCATTAAAAGTCTTTTTTTGTTTCCACTTTTTTTAATAGATTAAACTCTTCATCACTTAGGAAATTTCCTTTTTCTATCCCTTCTATATGGAAAGCTCCAACAACCATAGCTATTTCATTCATCTTAAAGCCTTCTTCACATAGTTCAGCAACTTGCTTACACATATAGGCTTCTCTTATAATATTTTCAGCATCTGATTTAGTATTTGCTAAAGTAAGTTCTCTTAAATTTGTTCCATAATCTCTAGCACCACTACGATATACCTGATAATCGGTCGCCTGTTCCATAACTCTTTCCCAAAAAAACTTCACTGTCACTATCTTCTGAAAAACTCATCAATCTTTCTATGAATATAGCTATTTAAACTTTCTTCAGAAGGATTTTCTCCTTTATTCTGTATAGCTAAGAAAACAGATGAAGGTAGGTCACAAAATCTACATTCAACCTTATTTTCCTTTGCCCATAGAATAGCTTGATATTCAGGTGAGAATTCTGCAAAAGGATATATAATAGTCTGTATAGGTGCTTCCAAAGTATAGGCCATTATAGCAATGGGAGGAACAACTTCTTTAGCTGTGATTTTATCTATTAAATCAGTAAAGTCAGAAGGTGCTTCTATTAAAAACAACTTTGGGTTGCACTTCATCTAGGTATTTTCTTACATAATATGCTCCTGCTGGTGAAAAAAATGCCTAACTCCAAAAAAATATGAGGTTTATTCTCATTTTTGTTTTTTTCATATTTTTTTCCCACCTTTTATTTGCTAGTTTTTATTAAGTTCTTTACATTCTTTGTAAAGGTTTAGCCATTCAGAACCTCTTTTTTTTCATAATATTTTTCTAAATATTCTGTCCAGATTTGTCCATCTTTACTATCTTCTTTAACAATAGCCCCTTGTAGACCAGTCGCTAAATCATAGTCAGATATTTCTCCATCTCCAAAACTTCCAGCTAAGGCCATACTATTTGCAAGTAGAGATATAGCTTCTGCTGTTGAAAGAACATTAGTAGTAGTTTTTATTTTTTGTTTTCCATCTAAAGTAAGCCCTTGTCTAAGTTCTCTAAATACAGTGCAAACTTTTTCTATAACTTCATCTTCTGGTAATTTTGCATTTAAGTCTAGGTTGCTAGCAAGTTGCTCAACTCTTGTTCTAACTATATCTATTTCAGCTTCAAGAGAGTTAGGACTTGGTAAAACTACAATATTAAAACGACGTTTTAAGGCAGCTGACATTTCGTTAACTCCCTTATCTCTTGTGTTAGCAGTTGCAATTATAGAGAAACCTTTTTTAGCAGGAATTTCTAAATTAAGTTCAGGTACAGATAATCTTTTTTCTGATAATAAAGAGATTAAAGCATCTTGTACTTCTGAGGCACAACGAGATATTTCTTCCACTCTTGCAATAGCTCCATCTTCCATAGCTCTATATATAGGACTTGGAATTAAGGCTTCCTTTGTAGGTCCTTCAGCAATAAGCATTGCATAGTTCCAAGAATATCTAATTTGTTCTTCTGTTGTTCCTGCTGTACCTTGAATAACTCTTGTTGAGTTTCCATTTATTGCAGCAGTTAAATGTTCAGATAACCAAGATTTTGCTGTTCCTGGCTCTCCAATTAAAAGTAAGGCTCTATCTGTAACCAAAGTTGAAATAGCTATTTCAACTAATCTTTTATTTCCAATATATTTAGGAACTATAGTCTTTTTACCAACTTTTCCACCACAAATATATGTTAATACCGACTTTGGAGACATCTTCCAACCAGTAGGTATAGGATTTTTTTCTGCCTTGATTAAAGCATCTATTTCTTCTTGGAATAGTTGCTCTGCTGTCAGTCTTTGAACTTCTTCTTTTTTACTCATTTTTATAACTCCTTTACTTTTACTCCACTATTTAATTTATCTAGCCATTCTTGACATAAAGTTATTGTTGATTTTTGAAGAGTTTTTATATTTTTCTAGTAATTCTTCAATCTGAGTTTTTCAAATCTTCTTCTGATATAGGAATTTTTATTTATGAAATCAGAAATAAAAAGATATTCTATAAGATATCAAATATATTTTTTTCCTATATCCATCTTACCTACAAGAAAAATCTTTATAATCTTTCCATTCTAATTTATTTAAAAAAATTCTATATCAGCGAGATAAGGTGTACGAACAAGCGTTATATTATAGTAAAATTCTCCAAACTTTTCTTTTTAATCCCTTTATATTTGGATTGTATAAATATCTAAAAATTTCCATGAGATGAAGCATAATAATCCCGATTTCCTGTTATCTCTGTGCTAGTACCTAAGATAATATCATACCATTTCTTATCAAAACCATCTAACTTTATTTGTATAGGATAACCAACGATAGTATCTGGCCATTCTAAAAATATATTCCTTGTTTTTCTTCATCATAATGCATACGTAAAAATTACTTGGAACATATCTCTAAAAATCTTCTTGTATCTTACGTTCTTCTTTCTTTTTTTAGAGTAATTTCCTCTGATGAAAGTATTAAATAATGCTCTTACTTCTTCTCTTTCTTTTCCTGCTCCTGCATATTTAGAGAAATTTTTTTATAAGTAGTTTCAGCTTTATCTTTAATAAGGGAAATTAAGAATTCTTGTTGTAAAAAAATTCTCCTTCATACTCTTTTTGATAGTTCTTTAATTGTGTCAATTACTTCTTTATCTAAGTCTTTTTGCTATATAGAAATTTAAAAATTCTTTTTTTATCTCGTATTTATTGTAAGGGTATAGCTCTTTACAGAATAATAAACTTTTCTCATTTCTATTTTTTTAGAACAAATGGAGATACTTTAAGAATATCATATTCAACAGTTTTTTTCTTTCTTCAGCTGTCTTTAATGTCTTATTTTTTTGTTTCTGTTACATAATTTTTCTATAAAGTCATTTATGTAATCTAATGCCCATTGTTGATCTGTTCCTCTTAAATATTCAAGATTATCCAAAGTTTTTCTTTTTTTAAAGGAATTTACCCCATTCTTCAGCGACTCTATTATCACTCATATATGAAAGTGCTTCAAAAAGCCTTATTCTTAAGTTTACCTTTTTTTCTGTCTTAGTTAAATCTAAAAAGATAATCAATATTGCTTTGGTCAAAAGCTTAAATATCCTATTGCATCTTCTTTCACTTCTTTAGAACCATTTTCTATACAATATTTATAGAAGTCATTTTCTTCTTCCTTGCAAAGAGAGGCAATAATTTCAAGTCTAGAAAGCATATTTCTTTTACCTTGAGGATCAAAACCATCTTTTAATATAGGGACTATATCTTTTCCTTGTTTTTTAAGCTCGTCTACCATTCTATCAGCAATTTCAGAGTATTTATCAGAAAGCCCGTGTATCATACAAGCTTTTACTCTAAAATCATTCATTATTTCAGGATTACTTTCAATGGTATCCATTATTATATTTAATCTTCCTCCACCTTCTCTATTAAAGGCAGAGACAAGTGGACTTAACTCACTGTAATGAAGTTCCTTGTAGTAATCTTTAGTTTTAGTAATACTTTTTATTTCTTGAGGCTTATCACCTGAATAAGTTGTAGCCTGTGTACAAAGTACAGCATCAAGTAAGGCAAGTAAATCTAAGAATAAATCACATTTATCTTCATCATCTGTGCTTATCAGTTCATTTCCCATATCATATATTTGTTTAAATACCTTGGCAGACAGTACTATATTCTTTAAGTTGTTCAACAGCTCTTTTTTTAGACGGAAGTCATCTTTAGCTAAGTTAATTCCAACAACTGCTACATTTTCAAGTCTATTTTTTTAATTCATATAAAGGTTCAAAAATTCATTTTCTACTCCTCCCTAAAAATCCTAAACGAACAATTTTATCGTCTGTTATGATACTATGTGCTTCTGCATAGATAGTTCTGTCTTTTTGGAATAATTTTACAAACATAACTTGATTTTTCTAAACATTCATTTGGTAAAAAGTTCATAGAAAATTTTTTTGCTAATTCTTTAGAACCATTATTTCTAAGCTCTATCATCTTTTTGATTTTTTTATCCACTAAAATGTATTTTTTTACTTCCTTCTTCTTCTACAAACATAATCTTTTCAAACTCTAAAAGTAAAGCTACATGATTATCTGTTAGAATATTCTTTAATTCATTTTTTTAGCAATCTTTGTCGCTTCTTCTATATTTTTTTAGCATAAGTTTTTTTATTTTCTTAAAAAGAAGTTTTATCTTTTTTTCTTCAAAGTTTGCACTAGCCCATCTTATTCTTTTTATTCAATCCACCTGGATAATAAGTTAAAGTAGGTACTGTAACTAAAGAGAAATTAGAGTCGTCTTGCTTAATATATTTTAAAGCAGAAAAGAGGTCTATAGTTAGCTGTATATGATATTTCTCCACTTTCTATATCTATCCAATATCCATAGTCAGTATAGATTTTTACTAGCCTCATCATAAGTTACTTCAAATGCTAATTGTATAAGTTTTGCATTTTCTTTCTTTAAACCTAAGTCATTTAACTGCTCTAACTTCCATACTCCACCTAAATCTTCATATAGAGTATTGTCACTCATTTCAAGATTTTTCTTTTTTTCAAGCTCCTCTTTTAGATATTCTCTTCCTTTTTTTCTCTATTGCTCTCAATCTTTTCAAGCATTCTAAAAGCTTGTTGATAGTGTACTGTATCTTGGTCTTCCTTATATTCTTGAATTTCCAATATTAATTTTTTTGGAATAGAATTTGTAGACTCAGGTAAATAGTAATCACCTAGTTGTTTAACAACATCTTTATATTCTTTTAAAGAGACAGTTCCTATTGTTGAAAGTCCCAATTTTAAAAAGTTGAGTGCTTATATTTTTTTAATTAAATCTAAACCTTCTATTTGTTTGTTAATTTTCTTCGCTCTAGCGACTTTTTGAAACTTTTTGAAGGTGCTTTCTTTTCTTTTACAGTTCCTTCAGCACTTTCTTTTTCTTTCTTAGCCTTAGTTTTTTTCTTTCTTTTTCTCTTTTTGCTAAAAATATCTTCAGGAATTTCACATTCTTCAAAAAGTTTTTTTCCATCAGCTATTTCAAATAATAAAGGCTAAACCATGCTTACAAGGAAATTGTCTACTTGGACAAGTACATCTCATAACAGGATTTTTCTTCATCTACAAAAATCAGCAGAAACAATGTAATTTGATTTTTCCGCTTCCTTTACATTCTCCCATATAGAAAGTATCATCAGATGAGTGTGCTAATTTTACAAAAAGATCCAGTGCTACAAATTTTCTTTGCATTTTGCAACAGCAGATGAATTAGGTGCAAGTGCAAGAATTTTTTTCTTTATCTAATTTCAAAAATAAGACCTCCTAAATTTCTAAATTTTCTTATTTTTTTATATTAATGTTATTATATTCTAAATAAAAAAAACAATAGCAATAAAAAAATTAATAACATGCTTTAAATTCAGTTTTGGCATTTTTTTATAGAAAAAAATTGAAAAGTTTGGTAAAAATATAAGTTGATAAAGTTTCTAGGGAGAAATTTAATACATGGGAAATATTGATAAAAAAATTAGAAAAAAATTATAAGAAAAAAATAGCATAAATACAGAAAAAAACTGAAAGCAGTTCTACTCACAAGGAAATTATCATATGATTTAATTTTTAGCTATCTGGGCAGGTATAATTGGAATAGGTGGAATCATTGTGTATTTTTTTAAGCCTTTCTGATAAAAAAATTCTGAACAGACGCCTATTCCTGAAGTTGTTTTTGCTGATTTTTATATTATGCACTATAATTTTTTTATTTTTTTAATTTAGTAGTTTTTTTATAGAAAAAAACCGACTGTTTATCTTTATGAAGACGGTTTTATGACAAGCAGGGAAAAAAAGAAAAAAATTTTTGTATAAAAACTTTTTGAGTATCACTATACATCAGGCACATCAGAAGGAAATATCCACAAGTTCTGTTACAGAGGAAAGAATGATGAATGGTTCAGCCTGAGTTTATACATACCGGTAGATATAAGGGGAATGATTGTAAAAGATTATTTGGATATGATTTTACTCCAGAAAAATAGATGAGATTGAAAGAGGATATGAAGAAAAAAATTTATAATAAAAAAAGAAAAAAAGCAGGAAATACTTGAACTTATAACTGGAATTGTCTCAATGATTCCACTTATAGGAGTGGTTTTTGAAAAAAATTATGCCAGAGAATTCTGAAAAAAATATACTTCTTTAAAAAAATGTGAAATACTTTTTGGCAAAAGATTATAAAAAAATAGAAGATAAGATTTACAGTTGTTCAGAAAAACAGAATTTTTTTATAAATAAATATAGAAATCTCATAATTTCTGACTTAAATGACAGAATAGTCGAACAGATATTTCTTAATTCAATTACAAGACCTGATTTATTAGCTGCATTGGTAAATCACTTCTATGTCGAAGAAAAGTAACAAAAATACAGGAAAACAGGTAGGATAAAAATGGGAAAACTTATAATTATTGAGGGTACTGATGGTAGTGGAAAACAGACACAGACAGGACTTTTATATGAAAAATTGTGTGAAATAAAAGGCAGGGAAAAAGTAAAGAAGATATCTTTTCCAAATTATGAAAGTAAAGCTTCTGAACCGGTAAAAATGTATCTTGCAGGAGAATTTGGGGAAAAGGCAGACAGTGTAAATGCCTATGCGGCTTCAGTTCTATTTTCGGTAGACAGATTTGCTTCATTTAAGACGGAATGGGAAGAGTTCTATAGTAATGGAGGTATTGTACTGAGTGACAGATACACTATTTCCAATATGATTCATCAGGCATCTAAAATTAAGGATAGGGAAGAAAGGGAAAAATACCTGGACTGGCTTGTGGATCTGGAATGGAATAAAATAGAAATTCCGGAGCCGGATTTAGTATTTTTTCTGGATATACCTTTTGATGTCAGTCAGAAACTTATGCAAAACAGGAAAAATAAAATAACGGGCGATAAAGTAAAAGATATACATGAGCAGGATGCTGAATATTTAAGAAATGCCTATAATATAGCAAAAGAACTGGCTATGAAGTATAAATGGAATATTGTAGACTGTGTAGAAAATGATAGCCTGAGAAGTATTGAAGAAATAAACGGCAGAATGATGGAAATTATTCTGGAGAAAGGGATATAATATGATAAGTGTGTTAAAGGGAATGAAGGATAGACATTCTGATGATGTGAGAAAATATGATTTTATAGTTGATACAGCGAAAAAAGTGTTTTCAAAATATGGATTTGAGAGAATAATAACTCCAATTCTTGAGGAAACTGAGCTTTTCAGAAGAAGTGTCGGGGATGAAACAGATGTAGTATCAAAGGAAATGTATGAATTTAAGGATAAGGGGAACAGAAGCGTGTCAATGCGTCCAGAGGGGACAGCGGGAGTTGTAAGAGCCTATCTTGAGGCTGGTCTGCACAAATCAGATCCAATTGTAAAATGGTTTTATAACGGGCCTATGTACAGATACGAAGCACCTCAGAAGGGAAGATACAGGGAATTTCATCAAGTAGGAGCAGAAATATTTGGAATAAGAAGTCCTTATCTTGATGCGGAAATAATAAGAATGGGATGTGAATTTCTGGAAAAACTGGGAATAACAGGATTGACAGTTGAAATAAACAGCCTTGGAAATATAGAATCCAGAAAAAAATATATTGAAGATTTGAAGGCTTTCATGGCTGAAAGGCTTGATAAACTTAGTGAAGATTCAAAGAAAAGATACGAAAAAAATCCTCTGAGAGCATTAGATTCGAAGGATAAGGGAGATCAGGAGCAATTTAAGGATGCACCGAAATTGTATGATTATCTGGATGAAGAAAGTAAAAAGTATTTTGAGGATACAAAAAAATATCTTGAACTGCTGAATATAAAATATGTTGAAAATCCTAAACTTGTAAGAGGTCTGGATTACTATTCAGATACTGTATTTGAAATAAAATCTGACAAACTTGGAGCACAGGCGACAGTCCTTGCAGGTGGAAGATATGACAGGCTTCTTGAAATCCTTGATAATGTGAAAATACCTGCAATAGGATTTGCGGCAGGAATGGAAAGAATAGCAATGCTTATGGATGAAAATCTTATTGAAAATAAGGAACATGGAGTATATGTAGTATATTTTGATGATACGAAGGAATATTTTATAAAAACTCTGGAAGAATTAAGAAAAAATGACATTAAAGCAAGTTTTGACTATAATCCGAAAAGCTTCGGAGCCCAGATGAAAAAAGCAAATAAAATCAATGCGGAATATGTGCTGATTTTAGGGGAAGATGAGCAGAAGGAAAATGTTGTCACATTGAAAAAATTTAGTACAGGGGAGCAGGAAAAGTATTCCCTTGATGAGGTGATAGAAATAGTAAAAAGGTTAGAATTATAGAAAAAAATAATATTTTTGAATCTTTTTTTGAAAAAAATTCAATAAAATAGGAAAACAATGGCTTAAAAATTAAGATAGAGGTGAAGAAATGTATAGAAATTATAAACTGAATGAACTGAGAATTGAAAATGTTGGAGAAGAAGTAGTATTGTCAGGATGGATTTCCAAAAATAAGGGATAAAAGGGCATTTTGTATTTATTGATTTGAGGGATAGATACGGAGTTACACAGATATTTGTAAATGAAGAAGTTTCAGGAAAAGAAATGCTTGAAAAAGTAAAAAAATATAAGAATGAATGGGTAATAAAAGTAAAAGGAACTGTTGTGGAAAGAAGCAGCAAGAACCCTAATATTCCTACAGGAGATATAGAAGTACAGCCTAAGGAAATAGAAATTCTGAGTCAGGCAAAGCAGCTTCCGTTTGAAATAGATGAAACTGGGAATCTGAATGAGAATATAAGACTTACTTACAGATACCTTGATATAAGAAGACCAAAAATGCTGAATAACATAATAAAGAGAAACGACATGCTTTTCTCAATAAGAAAATTTATGAATGAAAACGGATTTCTTGATGTAGATACTCCAATACTGGCAAAGGCTACACCTGAAGGAGCAAGAGACTTTGTAGTTCCAAGTAGAACAAATAAGGGGGATTTTTATGCATTGCCTCAGTCACCTCAGCTGTTTAAACAGATTCTGATGGTTGCAGGAATTGATAAATACTACCAGCTTGCAAAATGTTTCAGAGATGAGGATTTGAGGGCAGACAGACAGCCTGAATTTACTCAGCTTGATGTAGAAATGTCTTTTGTGGAGCAGGAAGATGTAATAACAGCAATGGAAGAACTGGCAAAAAGAGTATTCAAGGATGTGACAGGTCATGAAATAACAGAAAAATTTGAAAGAATGTCCTATGATGATGCAATGAATAACTACGGTTCTGACAAACCTGACCTGAGATTTGATATGAAGCTTATTGATTTGTCTGAAGAAACAGCAAATGCAGGATTTTCAGTATTTGAAAATGCAGTAAAAGAAGGTGGGAAAGTAAAAGCTATAGTGGCACCTGAAGGAGAAAAATTTTCAAGAAAGCATATAAAGGATCTGGAAGATTATGTGAAAACATACTTCAAGGCAAAAGGTCTGGCTTATATAAAAATAGATGAAAAGGGAGAAATAAACTCGCCAATAGCTAAATTTTTCAGTGAAGATAAAATGAAAGAGATTATTGAAAAACTTGGTATAAAAAATAATGAAATTGCACTGATTCTGGCAGACAGCTATAAAATTGTACATGACGGGCTGGGAGCATTGAGATTGAAACTTGGAGAAGATCTTGGTCTGATAGATAAAGATGCATTTAAATTTTTATGGGTAGTGGATTTCCCAATGTTTGAATGGAGCGAAGAAGAAAACAGATATAAAGCACAGCACCATCCATTTACTTCCATAAAGGCTGAAGATAGAAAATATCTGGATACAGATGAACTGGAAAAAATAAAGACAGATTCTTATGATATGGTATTAAATGGTTATGAAATCGGTGGAGGAAGTATAAGAATTCACGATGAAAAATTACAGGAAAAGGTATTTGAAAAACTGGGACTTGGTAAAGAGGAACAGCTGGAAAAATTTGGATTCTTTCTTGAAGTGCTGAAATATGGAGTCCCACCTCATGGAGGACTTGCATTCGGTATAGACAGATGGCTTATGGCAATGCTGAAGGAATCTTCTATTAAGGAAGTAATACCGTTCCCTAAAACAAATAAAGGACAGGATCTTATGACAGGGGCACCTGCAGGAATTGAAGAAAAAGTACTTGAAGAAGATTTAAATATAAAAATTAATAAAAAAATAGAATAACAATAAAAAAAGGTAGTTGACAAAATGAAAAATAATTTCGTCTCAAGCTAAAAAAATAATTGAAGAGTTTATTCCTACTGTTAAAAAAATATAATAAAAAGAAAGAAAAAGAAAAAAATATAAAGAAAAATTATGAAGAAGTCGCATTTCAGGTGCTACTTCTATTATTAACAACAGTAACAGTTCTTATAAATGTGACGTATTCAATATTTTTTTGAAATTTAATTTAAATAATGTATTCTCAAAGAATAATTTTTTTGTTATATATTGATTTACTAAAATCGAATATGTTCATTTTTGTTTTTGAGATATATTTCAGATAAAAAAATTTATTTAAGGAAATAATTAATGATTCTGATGAAATAAATTTAAGAATAAAAAAATAGAATAAAAAAACAATTTTTAAGGTGATTATATTTTTATATTATATTTTATAAAGTAATCGAGTTGTTAACTTATCAATTTTTTTCAATGTAAATGATATGAAAATTAATTTTATAGATATGTTTAGAGTAATAATAAGATTTATGATTGAAAAAAATGATTAAAAATACCTACAGTGATATTTATTATAACATTCATAATTTTTTTATATTAAATGACTTGATTTATTTAATAGTCATTAAATTCATAAATAGATTAAAAATGAAATAATATAAAAATGATAGGTTGTAAAAATGAATCCATCGTTCTTAGTTTTATATAATATAATTAGTAATAATTTAAGTAATTAGAATATAAATTTTAAAAAGATTTAACTAGTTTAAACATAGGAGGAAATATGATAATTCTTTTTGGAAGCAAAACAATTTATAAAAATATGGGAACAGTTGGTTCTTATTATTGTGAGAGATGCCATAACACTTCTGACTGGCAGTTTATGCAGCATAGAACATGGTTCACACTGTTTTTTATACCTGTATTTCCTATAAGTGGAAAACATGAATATTTACAATGTCCTATTTGCAGTCAGGCGTATAAAGTTCCGGAAGGGAAATAGACTGCTGACACTTTTTAAAATATAAAAAAGAGGAGCAAAAATGGATAATATTGATATAGCAAGGCGGATAGTGGAGCTTTCAGGCGGAAAGAGAAATATAGTGTCAAATTCCGTCTATAAGACAGAACTTATTATAAAACTGAAAAAGCTTAATAAAGTTGAAATAACCAATTTTATGGAAATAGGGGAAGCTCTTGGGGTTTCTGCTGAAGAAGGAAATATAATTAAGATACTTTTCAGGGCGGACAGAGTAAATCTTATAGGAGAAGAGCTTTCTAAAATAACAAGAACAAAATTGAATGAAGTAACAGAAGAGGAAAGGGAAAGAAGCAGGGAACAGAAGGAATCGCAGGAAATACAGAAAATAAGCTCTGAAATTTCCCAGAAGATTGAAAAAATTGAAAAGGAAAAAATTAAGGAGGAAAAGAGGAGGGAACTGGAAGAACTGAAGAAAATAAGTCCATTTTCCAGATTTCTGAGAAAAATTCTGAATGTATTTCTTCCTCTGCTTCCTGTACTTGTTGCGTCGGGATTTATACAGGGAGTTACAAATATAGCGGATGTTCTGCCTGAAGGGAAATTCTTTATAGGCACATGGTGGTATCAGGTTTTAAAGACAATAGGCTGGATGGCATACGCATATCTTCCAGTTTTCGTATGTATGAATGCCACAAAGGAATTTAAAGGAAATAAGATTTTAGGAGGAGTTATAGGGCTGCTGTTTGTCAGTAATTCAGCTATGCCTTTACTGGGAATGGTTAACAGATTACCGGTAATACTTCCCTTCAGCAATAAGCCTTATTTCCCTGAGATAGGTGGTTTACTGATTGCTTTAGTTGCGGGAATAACGGCAGCTTTTGTAGAAAGAGGGCTACGAAGAATAATACCTGGAATATTGAAGGATTTTTTTGTACCTCTGATGACATTAGTTATTTCAGCATTTGCAGTTATTTTTATTACACAGCCATTTGGAGGACTATTAATAAAACAGATGTATGAAAGTTTAAATGTTTTATTTGAACAGAAGGAAATTTTAGGAGGACTTGTACTGTCTATTCTCTACTTTCCTTTATCGCTGGTTGGTTTACAGGGAGCACTTATTTCAATAAACAGCATATTAAATGATCCTGAAGGGCCTACAAGAGGATTGAACTATATTTTACCTATTCTTATGATGGCATCAGGAGGACAGATAGGTGCGGCATTTGCAATATTTATTAAAACCAAAAATAGAAAAATGAAAAAAATAATAAGAGGAGTTCTTCCGGTCAGTATACTTGGAGTGACAGAACCTCTTATATATACAGTGACATTGCCTTTGATACGGCCATTTATTACGGCATGTATAGGGGCAGGAGCTGGAGGAGCTCTGGCCGCATTTTTTAACCTGAGTACAGAAAAAGCAAGTATATTGGGATTCTTTGGATTTTTAACAGTTGCAAAAGGAACTCACTTCTTTTTTATCACTGCAATGATGGGGGCATATCTGGGAGGATTTATACTGACCTACTTTTTTGGAATAAATGAAAAAAGAATAAATGAGGTTTATGGAAAGTAGAAAAACAATGACGGGGGGAGTATTCCCCCCTATTGTTTTATTTTTTCCCCACTCTTGACAAAGAGCCGTAAAATATAAAACAAATATAACTGTATTAATCCAATATAAAGATACTTTTTGATGATGTGGGTAATGTACTAGCTTCTGGTTCACAAAAATTTCAAAGAAGAGAATGGATTGTTGGAATTCCTTTTTGGAATTGAAACGCGAAAAAAAGAAATCGAGATAAATAAAACTTTAAATTCATTATTAGAGATAGAAAATGAAATAAAAAAATAGCATTACAAAAAAATAATATATGAATTAAATTTATAAAGGATGTCCTATTATGTTAAAAAAATAATAAAAAAACCCTAGAAATAAGATTTTCTATAGAAAAAGAAAAGCTTTCTTGATATATTCTTAAAAAAATAATAAAAAAATATTTTTTTCTATTAGTCATTTTAAAGTTGCTAATAAATAATTTTTTTATGTACCTAAAGAATTTTTACTGGGATAGATTTGATTTTAATTTAAAAAAAGAGAATACTTTTTAGAATGGGAAGACGGATGTAAAATAATAGAAATAGGTAAAAAAAGGTAAATATTATTATGGTAGGGTTATTTCAGGTGGAATAACATTATATAAGCCTGGAGAATATGATTACTCAAAATGTGAAGATGAATATTTTTTTAATAGATGATAGTAATGGTTTAGATAGAAATATCTATTATAAGAACAAAGAAGATATTTTAAAAAGTTATAAAAAAATACAAAACCAAGGAACCATATAAATTTTTTTATGTTTTCAATATTAAGATAGTTGTTTATTTTCATCTGAAACGATACATCGTAATGGAAGTTTCAGCAATGTGGATGAAGTACATAACAACACAGGAACAATGATAATAAGGGGCTTCAACCAGGAAGGTGGAAAAGTAACAGGAAACATTGGAAGATTTGAAGCCACTTCATTACAGAATACGAGTATAACAACAGGAAGCATAAGCACAGACAAGTTTGCAGATGCCGTAATGGATGAAGAAAGTGGAGAAACCGGCTGTTACATTAAAAAAGTCTGAGATAGAAAATGGCTCATTAAACAGACAAAATAAAGTTGTAAATACAATAAGAGTTGGAAGATGGATGAGTAAAGATGAATTAAAGAAATGCCAGAAGTATATAATATTGAAATAAAAGGAGAAAAAAATAAAATGCGAAAGATTGCAAATTTAAAAAGAAAATATTATGAAAAATATTAAAAAAATAAAAGAGAAAAAAATTGAGATTAAATGGTGTAGTGATAGATGTAGTTAAAGACAATGAAGAAGAATACTATATAATTTTTAGAAAAAGAGAAATACTGGGAGTCTATTGTAATAGCTAACCCGTATTGTGCACCATATAAAAAAATGTTTCATTTGAAATATATAGAGTAAGTGATGCAAAAAAATAATTTCTTTCTATTACGATAATGAAAAATACAACTTTTTCAAGAAAAATATAGAAAAAAATAGATGAAATTATGAATTATTTTCTAAATATAAGTTAGAAATATCATGATTTTTTTGTGCATCAAAAAAATATCAAATAATGGAGTTAAATTAGATGTATCTAAAGATTTAAAACCTCAAATTACTGATATAGCAAAAAAAGGGTGATTTTCAAGGATTTAAAACAGAAGATGTTGTAAATGAAATATTAAAAAGAGATCCGAATATTGAAATAATAGAGTGTACTGCACCTCCAATCTTGTGTCCAAGATTTTTGGGTGCAGTACAAAAACGAGAGGAGTAGAAATTAAAAATTATCATTTTGATGTACAAGAATAAACTTATTATTAAGGAGAATATAAAAAAATGGGAATTAAGAAAAATAAAAAGATAATTATTTTGAAAAAAATTAAAAATGAATAAATATGATTTGTTAGTAAATGTAATTAATGAAATAGGTAATTTTCCATATATAATGTCAGATATATATTTGAATAATGAAAAAAATAAGAAGTGGAGAATATCAAGGATTAGGTATAAATATCGGGTGGAATGATGAAGATGAGACAGCATTGTATATTTTTTTGAATATGAAAATGAAATAGAAGATATAGAAAGGGTATATTATACTCATGAAGAGATGTTATGTTATCTTTTAATGTATCACTTGCAACATATGAATGAATATTCTGATATGATAGCTTTTGTAGAGCAGGAATTTTTTTAAATTATGTCAATCATATAGATGAATCAAAAAAATATAAAAATAAATATGGATTTAAATAGTATATTTGAAAGAGACAGATTAAGAAATTTTTTTAATCAATTATACTAAAAAAAGAAAAATCAATACAACATCGGAGCTATAAATTTTCATAAAAAAATATAGGATATTCGGATATAAATATATTAAAGAGATTTCTATCATATTTACTAGGAAAAAAATAGATTAAAAGAGTTTTTATCTAATCCTCAAAAAAATTGGAATAAATCTAAAAAAATTATTTTATTGATGACGGTTATAATGAAATTTATAAGTTAACTACAGACAAATTGAGTATAAATATTGAATATTACTGTAGAGGTATGGAGTTTAATGGAAATTTGTTAGTTGGAGAACATGGAATATTTTTATGGAGATAGAAAAAGTTCTGATAAGTATATCAGTGATTTTTATAACAAAAAAAGAAGCAGAAATATTAATTTCAGAAAAAAATATAAAGAAAGAGAAAAAAGAAAAATGTAGAAATAATTTCTAAAAAAAGATTTTTTTAAAAAGAACTTGAAATTATTGTTAATGCTTATGAAGATATTTATAATGATAATGAAGTTCAAGAAATGTTTGAAAAACTTTAAAGAAAAAATTTTTTTGAAAGTGTCCATAATTTTGAGTAAACTCAAAATATAATATATTGTGCAGGATGGTATTTTTTTATCATCCTGTTTTTTTATACATCATGATTATCAAATTCATCCATATACCTCCTACAAGCCAAAAATTTTTTTATTTAAGGCATATTTTTTTAAGACCAAAGCTTGATTTTTTTAAGCTGTGTGAATGTTACATGGGCTTTTTATTTCAAATATAGTAAAATTATGAATTTTCTTTTAAGTATCTTTTAGATAAATATCTATAAAAACATATTTTTCAATGAATAATTTTTGAAAAAAATAGAAATAACAAATATTATTATGAAAAAATATAAAAAAATGACAGACATTATCAATTTCATAAAAAAATATTTTCTGTATATATGATAAATAGGCACATGAAGAATGTACATTGAGTAACTTAAACTTCCTAGATATACGAAAATTTTATTACTCATAAAAATTACTGAAAAAAATCCTTCATCTAAAAAAACAGGAATGTAATTAGGGGAATGAAAGATACTGATATAACTGTTGAAGAATATAGAATTACTTTGTTATATTGAATGAACAGCATTAAAAAAATGCAAAAATAAAAAAATAATCAAAAAAAGAAAAAAATATTTTTTTGTACTGATATTTTTTTCAGTTTATAAGATAAAAACCATTCCCTAGCAGAAATGATGCAATGTGCATCAAAGGAAAAATAATTAATTAAATGATAGATGTATGAATTATCACTATATTTATTAAAGATTAAGTATGTATAGTAAGTATAAGCTGATAAAAAGTATAGCTGAATATATAGAATATTTAGGAAATTTTTTTAAAAAGTTTTAAAAAAATGGAAAAAAAGTAATATCAGGAAAGCTAAAAACAGAAAGATACCATGCAGAGTAGTTATAATTTTGATCGGTAGCCTTACCCCATATTAGACTTTTGTATCATAAAAAAATACTGTACACCAATTTTTTTCTTTGTACTTTATAGAGTATACAAAAAGAAGAAGTAAAGAAAAAAATATACGTAGGATAAAAATTTAAAAAAAGCCTTATCAAATAAAAATTTTTTTATATTTACTTCTTTATCCGAATAGGAATATGTCAACATAAAAACCCGATAATACAAGAAAGAAATACACCCAGATAGAGCCATTTTTGAAATAAAAATAGGTATTTTATTATAAAAAAACCTGTATTTCTGGCTGTATGAAAAAAATTATGACACTAATTGCACCTATAAATCTAAATATCTCAAATTGATTGTATTTCTTCATGCGTAAACTCCTTTTTTTATTAATATTTTAACAAGAAAAAAATAAAATCAATTAAAAAAATATAAGTCTGATTTTTATAGTAAATGCAGTTAAAGTAATTGTGAAATCAAAAAAATATACAAACTATTTAAAAAAATTAAGATATATATATTAAAAAAATAATTTGACAAATAATAAAAAAATATAGTATAAATAATTAAATAAAAAAATTAATAATAAAAAGGTGGGATTATTATGAAAAGCGAGGTAAAGAAAGAAAAAAACTTTCAGAAGGGCTTTACTCTGGTTGAAGTTATTCTTGTTGTGGCTATAATTACAATAATATCAGCGATAGCAGTGCCACAGGTGGGAAAGTACCTGAATAAGGCAAACAGGAGTAAAATAATAGGAGCAATAGCGGAATTAAACAATTCATCAACATCTTGGAGCATCGATCACGGGGAGATATACCAAATAGCTTACAGGACATATTCAATGAACAGGGAGATTTAAAGAAACTTGGAATAGGAGCAGATAATAGCGGAAATTTCAAGATTGGAAATATTCATGGAAAAATTTTATATAGCAATGGGGAAGTATATGCAAAGACAGATCCTAACAGCAAGGCATTTCCAAATGAGGAAATTAGAAAATAATGTCTGGTTTAAATGCAGTTCATATATTTGAAATTATTGAATATATTACTTTTTTTATATATGTATGACAGATATAAAAAAAGGAAAAATAATACCTGACAGTGGTTTTGTAATACTTATAATTACAGGATTATTAAAAGGTATGGCAAAAGGAAATCTGGAAGGATATTTTTTAGGAATGTGTGTCTATCCGATGCCGTTAATAATTCTGTATATACTGGAAGATTATTTTAAGAAGGAACTGATAGGATTCGGAGATATAAAGCTAATGATGGGAATCGGAGGAAATCTGGGATATAAAAAAATCTTGCAGAAATAGTAAAATTTTATCATGCGGTATATTTTCTTGCTGGAATTATGGCGATTCTATTTATACTTTATCTAAAATATAAAGGGAAAAAAGCTGAGTATATTCCTTTTGCCCCTTTTCTTATTATGGGGGTTATTACAAGGATAATGGATATTCAAATATTATAAGGGGACGGATTTAATCATGAAAAATAAAGGGGAAACGCTGGTTGAAAGTCTTTTATCCATATTTTTTGCTGTTATTGTCCTGACACCTGTTTCAAATCTGATTTTAAAGACTTTCAGAACGGACAGTAAGATTGACAGGAAAAATATTTTTAATATGGAAACAGAAAATATGTCAGAGATATTGAAAACAAAAGATTATGTATTTCTGTACAGTCGTATTGGAAAAACATGCGATACAGAATAAAAATGACTTTTACAGTAAATTTGCAATAGAAGGAAAGTATCAGATACTGAAGGAGAGTGTCAATGGAAAAAGTCGTAATCTGGAAATAAAAGCAACAGAAAACTATTATCTGAATGAAAAAGGGGAAAAGGAATATATACTGGAAATAATTATAGACGGGAAAAAAAGGATTATTATTTTCCTGAAATAAAGTAAAAAAAGGGGGATTATGAAAGGGGATAAGGCGGGGAAAAAACAGGAGGGTATCTGCTTCTTGAAATACTGATATGTATGCTCCTGTTTTCAGTAGTTGTATTTGTAATTTCAGTATTTTTTTAAAAAAGAACTGTAATGATAGAAAAAGAAAAAGTCAAAAAAACTCAGAAATTGGAAGAAAATATCTACTTTCTTACAGATAAAATTTCTGAAGATATATCAAACAGGGACAGGGAAGTTTTTTTGAATATGAAGGAAGCATGGATAATTTTTCATATAAAAAGGAAATTATGTTTTATTTAGAAAGGATAATTTATTTTATAAGCTGGAATATACAAATAAGAAATTATACATATCAGAAGGAATAAATCTGTTAAATCTGGGAAGCAGGACAGCTTTAGGAGAATATGAAAATCTGGAATTTAAAAAAGTGGACAGATTATTTATGATTGTAATGAAAAATGGGAGTAGTGAAGAAGTTAAGGTAATTAATTTAATGTAGAGGGGGAATCTGATGAAGAATAAAAAGAGGGGGGCTAGTCTTGTTTATGTTCTAATAATTTTGTCTGTAATTCTGACTTTTTCAACAGGATTTATCTATTTTGTGCATGAGCGTGGGAAAATAACTGTTCTGAGGGAGAAAAGTGACAGGAGCAGGAAAATATCAAACAGTTATATGGCAAACATGGAAGATAAAACTGCTGAAAGATTGGAAAACAGGGGATTAAGCATTAACGGAAATCAGGAAGTTATAAAGGGGAAAAGTGATTATTTCAATAAGAAGTTCATAATAAGCACATCTGGTCAGAATGAACTGAAAAGACTTCTATTTTCAGGTAATCATGAAGAAAGTATTGGGAACTTTAAAATAAAGGAAATAAAGGATTTTACAGGAAATGAATATTTTCCGCCACTTGAAGAAAATACAGTTTATAATAATCTGAAAATAGTATATTTTTAAGAAGGTTTTAGGGAAAGAAGTCAATTATAGGGAAGAACTGGAATTTAAAAAGGATAGATTCCGTGACTGTGGAAATTCAGGAAAAAGAATGGCGGGTTTGTTTTTAAACTGAAATATAAAAAGGGAAAAAAATTGAGGTGAAAAATGTTTGAAAAAAATAAAAAAATTTATATGAGAAGTAAGGATAAAGTATATATTTACATGAATGAAGAGATTCTGTTTTTTTGAAAAATCAGGAATTATCTTCCATTCTTGAAAAATTTAAGGGAAGAAAGTGAAACAAATGAAGAAATTGCTGTTTCAGTTATTCTGCACTATCCTTATTTTTTTATTTGAAGAAGATTTACAGGATAAAAAAATAATTTTATAAATAAAAAAATATGAAATATATATGTAAAAAAATATTATTTAAATCATATGGAAAAACAGGTATATAAATCTGTATATGGAAAGAAAACAGATAAATGATATAAAAAAACAGTTGCAGACAAGCTGGCTTTTAAGCTTATGGACATAAAAAAACAGATTTTGATATAATTTATGGTTTTTTTCGAAGGAAGAAGATATTGAAATATTACAGGTTGGGGAAATAAACAGTATAAGAATGCTGGTAAAAAAATGAAAAAAATAGAAGAACTTGAAAAAGCCTCGATTTAAAAACTGGAGGATATGGAAGACAGGGAAAAATTTTGATTTTGGGGATATGAAAACTTTCTTTTGTGAAGAAGAGGACATAAGGAATATTTTTTTCAGAATGAAGAACTGGAAAAATAATATAAATTTTCTGAGTAAAAAAATAACCAGCTTGAGCTTGGAGATTTAAAAAAATATAAAATTAAAAGATGTACTGGTTGTTGTTGTTCTGATAGGAATCTATGTATTTTTTTAAATGGAATGATTCCTTTAGGGAAACAGGTTGAAAAAAATAATAATCTGAAGAAACAGGTGAAAAAGCCTGGAATCTGAATATTTAAAGGAGAAGAATGAAAAACTTCCGGATTATTCAGAAGAGCTGTTGAAATTAAATGAAATTGATAATGGAATAAAAAGGAAGGAGTATTATTCATTTATAAAAATTTCTGGTAGATAACAGTATTAACGGAATAGATTATACTAAAGTGAAGTATGAGAATAAAAAAATGGCTGATACAGGGAGAAATAGAAAAATTTTGATAATTTTTGAAAAGTTTGAAAAACAGTGTAAGGGAAAAAAATATGAAAAACAGCGAACTTGGATATATAAAGGACAATGATGAAACAACGGTTTTTGAATATACTGTAAGTGAGAAAGAATAGTGTAGGAAGGTTGAAATGGAAAAGATTAAAATAAAGGGAATTATACTGGTTCTGTTGCTTGTGCTGGGAATATTGGGATTAAATACTAAATATCAGAAATACAGGAATGAAAAAAATAACGAAAAACTGCTGAAGGAAAATAAAAAGGAACTGGAAGTGAAAATAGAAAAATGTTATTTCAGTAAGGGAAGAACGTAGAAAGGAAATACAGTCTGATTATGAACAGATTCAGATAATAACAGGGAAATTAGGATTGCTTTCAATGAAAAAAATGAGTCAGAATTTAAAAAGATGATTTATGTTTTTGCAAGGGAAAGTGGACTAAAAATGAATGAAATATCAAAAGCTGAAACATTGTGGGAGAGAAATGGCTATAAACTGAAATATATTCATTTTACATTGTATGGGTCATTGAATAATTTTGGAAAGTTTCTGTATTTTCTTAATAAAAAGCAGAAAGTTCATAGATACTTCCAGAATGTATATTGACCTTACAGGTGAAGGATTTAAAAATTTCTCTGGGATTTATTGAAAAGGGTAAAAATAGCTGTAAAAAAATTAATTGGGAAGGATAGAAAAAAATGTTGTTTAGAAATAAATGGGATAAAAATGAAGGTTCAAAAAAATGTAGTTATAATTTTTATGCTTTTTTTCTTACAGGAAATAATATTTTTTTCAGAAAAAAATAACAGATTATGTGAATAAAAAAAGATGTACAGAATGTAAATAGAATATTTATTTACAGAGAAGAAAAAAAGGCAGAAAAAAAGAAGAACTGGAAAAAGGAAAGTGTAAAAAAATAAAGCCAAAGAAAAATAATACAAAAAAACAGAAAAAAAGTGAAGAAAAAAATAACAATAAAGAAACTACACCGCAGAAAACAGTTAACGAGAAAATAGGGGAAGTGGAACTTGAATACAGGGATGTAAAGGAAATATCTGAAAAACTGGATGGATTGAGTGGATTTAAAATGGTGGGAATTGATAATAAGGTTATTCTGCATGGAGATGAAAAGAAAATGGAAGAAGTCAGAAGAATAATAAAAGATCTGGACAGACCAAAAGAACAGGTAATAATAAAAGGAAGAATAATTGATACAAGCTCAAACCTTTTTGAAAGGCTTGGAGTTGACTGGAGTGCCAGCACTGATAACCAGACTCCGGCAAAAACTAGTCTTATAGCAAAGTTTCTAAATGGAGAGGTTTCCATCGGGTCAATTTTTTCAAGCGGAGGAAAGTTTCTGGGAGTTGATTTTAACCTTTTAAGAGAAAACGGAGATATAAAAATAGAAGCGATGCCAACTCTTATGATAATGGAAAATGAAGAAGGGGAACTCAAGGTTACAGAAGAAGTGATCGTAGGAGAGAAGAAAATAACAAAAAATAATGAAGATTATATAGAGCCTATATTTTCAGAAGCTGGAATAGTTTTCAGGATACTGCCTGAAATTAAAAAAATAAAAAATGAAAAGAAAATTCTGCTGAAAATAGATACGGAAATAAGTAATTTTAAGCTTACATCTAATTATAGCGCCACATCAGGAGCAAAACAGAAAAATCAGACTAAAACTATTATTAGCCTAGATGACGGAGGGTCAACTTTTATAGGTGGTCTAAAGCAGAATGTAAACAAGGAAACATTGAGAAAAGTTCCTTTTCTGTCGGCAATACCTATAATTGGTCCCCTCTTTAAATACAAAAGGAAAAATCATGAAGTAAGGGATATTTACATTGAAATAGAAGCTATAATCCAGAAGACAGAAAAATAAAATACAGAAAGCCATAATTTTTTTTAATTTCCTCAAAATTATTAATGCAAAATTAATGATATAATCTGAAATATATAGTATAATATAGGAACACAATTTTATAAATGCAAAGAAAAATAATTTTAGATTAAGTTCAGAAAGAGGATAGAGTATGATTTCATTTGAAAGACTGAAGGAAATACTGGAATGTTTCAGTAAGGTTAAAATTGCCGTTGTTGGTGATATGATGCTGGATGAATATTTAATAGGGAAAGTAACCAGAATATCTCCTGAGGCACCGGTTCCGGTGGTAAACATTGAGAAGGAAAGATTTGTTCTCGGAGGAGCTTCGAATGTGGCAAATAACTTGAAAAGCCTGTCAGCACAAGTTTCTGTCTATGGAGTTGTAGGGCAGGACAGCAATGGTGAAAAATTTGTAAAGGAACTTGAGGTTAAGCAGATAGATCCATCAGGAATTGTCATAGATGGAACAAGACCTACAATAATAAAAAGCAGAGTCCTTTCTCAAGGTCAGCAGTTATTGAGGCTGGATTGGGAAAAGGATACAGATATTACTGAAAATATACAATCAAAAATAATAGAAAATGTAGAAAAGGACATTGAAAATACAGATGCAGTACTTCTTTCAGATTATAATAAGGGAGTGCTGACAGAATTTGTTTCCCAGAGCATAATAAAAATAGCTAAAAAATATAACAGAAAAGTTGTTGTGGATCCTAAGCCTAATAATTTTAAAAATTACAAGGGAGCAACTTCAATGACTCCTAACAGGAAAGAAATCCTTGACTATTTTGGAATGAAAAAATTCCAGAGTGAAGAAGAAATAGCTCAAAAAATGTCAGAGCTTAAGGAAGAACTTGAGCTTGATAATGTAGTGCTGACAAGAAGTGAGGAAGGGGTTTCGCTTTTTCAGAATGAACATAAGAGAATACCGACTGTAGCAAGGGAAGTTTATGATGTGACAGGAGCAGGAGATACCTTTATATCAACATTCCTGTTATCAGTATGTGCAGGAGCAGATCTGTTTGAAGCGGGAGCTATTGCAAATATGGCTTCAGGTATTGTGGTTGCTAAAATCGGAACAGCAACAGCTACAAAAGAAGAAATACTGGAATTCTACCATAACGTTATAGAAAATAATTATGAAAAAATATAACATGTTATGTGCTAGTTTCGTGGGATAAAAAATATAAGGTGACGAATTATAGTTTTTAAATAGAATAAAGAAAAGAAGGAAGTGGAATTATGGCGATAATTGCAGCAGTAGAAGCAGGGGGAACAAAATTTATATGTGGTCTCGGGACAGAGGACGGTAAAATAATAGACAGAATAAATATTCCAACAACTACTCCTGAAGAAACAATGTCTAAGGTTATAGAATATTTTAAAGATAAAGAATTTGATGTTATGGGAGTTGGAAGTTTTGGTCCCATTGATCCTGTAAAAGGTTCAGAAACATACGGTTATATAACAAAAACTCCAAAGGCATACTGGAGCGACTATAATATAATCGGGGAACTGAAAAAGCACTATGATGTCCCAATGGAATTTGATACAGATGTAAATGGTGCGGCACTGGCTGAATCATGGTGGGGAGCTGGAAAAGGATTGAAAAATGTTATGTATATAACAGTAGGGACAGGAATTGGAGCAGGAGCAGTTGTAAATGGAACTATGCTTCAGGGGCTTACACATCCTGAAATGGGTCATATTTTCATGAAAAGACATCCTGAAGATACATATGAAGGAAACTGTCCATTCCATAAAGACTGTCTTGAAGGAATGGCGGCAGGACCTGCAATTGAAAAAAGATGGGGAAAAAAAGGGCATGAACTGGCTAATAATGAAAAAGTATGGGATATAGAGGCTTATTATCTGGCACAGGCTCTTATGAAGTATGTACTGATTTTATCTCCTCAGAGAATAATAATGGGTGGAGGAGTAATGAAACAGCAGCATCTGTTTCCACGTATAAGAAAATATTTACAGGAATTTTTAAACGGGTATGTACAGAAAAAAGAAATACTTGAAGAAATTGATGAGTATGTTGTGTATCCTGGACTTGGAGATGAAGCAGGTTTTGTAGGATCAATAGCTTTAGGAAAATTGGCTTTGGATATCAAATAAATTTAAATAATTCCGGAAGGGCAGGGAATAAAAGTGAATGTAGGACATTCAATAAAAAACACTAGAAAATACGCGATACTGGAAGTTATGTTCTTTAATGGTTTTTCAGTGGGGATGCAAAGTTTTGTGCTGTTAAGTCTGGCAATATATTTTAATATGAGTTCTTTTTTAATATCAGTAGTATCATCTTTGCCAACAGCCGGATATTTATTGCAGATATTTACTAAAAGAGTAAATTCAATTTTAGGTGGAAGAAGAAGAACACTTGTTCTGTCAGTTACAATATCAAGGTTAGTTATATGCTTACTGCCTTTTGCAGTGTTATTTGATATGCGAAATCAGTTTGTATATTTTATGATAATGTTTATTTATGGGTTGTCATCACCTTTTGTAAATAACGTATGGACAGCTACAATGGTAGAAATTATAAATAAAAAGGAAAGAGGAAAATATTTTGGGAAACGTAATTTATTTTCATCGTTGTCAACAGTGGTATATACACTGTTCTATGGATATGTTTTATCTCTACCTGATAAAAAAGCTCCATATTGCTGCTACATCAGTAATGGCAGTTTCAGCAATAGGATCTGCAGTATTTATGTATCTTCACTATATTCCGGATTTAGGAGAGGAAGTAAAGAATATCAGTATAAAAAGTCGCATTTAAAAATATAAAAAAATTTCGTCCTTTATCTAAAATTTGCATCCATATGGCTATTTACATGGGAATTTTTAAAACCTCTGACAGAATATTACAGAATAAAAGATACTTGGTGTAAATACAATGTTTCTTTCCCAGATGGGGGTTATTACTGCAATACTGTCAAGTGTACTTTTACATAATATATGGTAAATTGTCGGATAAATATGGGAATAAAAACTATGTTAAGAATGGGGATATTCTTTACAACATATTATGTCCTTACATATTTTTCCATGACACAGGATAATAAAATGTCAATGCTTTTTGCGGCGGCAGTAATTGATGCGGTAGGATTTACAGCAATAACATTAAGTCTACTGAATTTAATGATGGAAGTTTCTGAAGAACCTGCTGATGCTTATGTAGGAGCATATGCAATAGTCTGTGGAATTTCGGCGATACTGGCAGGAATATTTGGAGGACTTGTAGGAAAGTTCGTAAATAATGGAGTTATTTATGTTTTTGGAGAACAATTTTACACAATAAGATTTGCTTTTGCAATAGGATTTGTTTTAAGACTGTTTTCATTACTTGAACTGACAAGAGTTGATTCATTTGAAAAGACATTTATTTATAAGGGAAGCTTACCTATAAAGAACTTTTTTTCAAAAAGAATTTTAAATGTGGGTGCAAGCTACATTAATGATGTAAAGAGAAGTGAAAGGGAAAGCCAGGAAAAGAACTCTGAAAATGAGGAAAAACATGAATAAAAAAATGTTGAAAAATAATGAAGTAAACAATATAAATAAAGAATCTGAAAAAAACAGGGAAATAAAGCAGATAAACCTGAAAAACGGAAACTTTGAAAAAAAGTTCAGAAACAGAAGAAAAATAACACAGATAAAAACAGTTTAAAAAAATCAAAAGGGGGATTAAATTGACTGTTTTTTTAGCTTGAAAAAAATTTAGCAGTGATAAAATTACTGAAAAGGAACTGTGCTCCTTTACAAAAAGGAATGTACTATCTTTTAAAGGGAAAAAAATAGAATTAACTGAAGCTTTGAGGATTATTTCTGAAGGTTACAGGAAAGAAATAAAAAAATAGGATAATAAAAAAACTGTAAGAAAAAAATAGAAGGAGGAAATTCTTTAGGAAAAAGCTTTTTGGGAGCCTTACACAAAGTAAAGAATTTCTGGAACTGGTAAAAATAGGAGAAGAAACAGGAAACTTGGAAATAGTATTTAAAAAAATTTGTTTGAGAAGTATAAGTTTAGGGAAAAAGTTAAAAAGAGATGTCAGAAATCTCTCGATATATCCTGTGACAGTTATTATTACAGCGTTTGTGATAGTAACTGTTTTGCTTAGAGTAGTTGTTCCGAAGTTTACTGTCATATATTCTGATTTGGATCAGGAATTGCCGGAATTGACAAAGGCTATAATCAGAATAAGTGAAATTACAGATAAATATGGTTTTGTAATATTGATTTTTTTCTAATTTTAGGAGTTTTTTTATCATCTTATTTCTTAAAAATAATCAGAAATATTTCGAAAAAAATTGCTATGAAAAATATTCATATTTGGAGAAATATAAAAAAATATAGCTATTTTAAACTTTACTCAGAATATGTATTCCCTTACAGATGCAGGGATTTCTTTTCCTGAATCATTAAAAATGTGTGCAAATTCAGGAAATACACTTTTAAATGAAGAAGTACGGAAAATAATTTTTAGGCTGGAAAAGGGTACAGGTATAGGGAAATCCTTTTGAAAAAAACTCAGTTTTTTTAATGAGGAATATAAAGGATTTCTGAAAATAGGTGAAAAAACAGGAAAAATGACAGTATCTTTTGAAAATTTGACAGATATTTATTCTGAAAAGGTACAGGGGAAAACCCAGTTACTTTTAAAAGTTATGGAGCCTGTATCTATAATTTTTATTGGAATTATAATTGGAATCATAATTTTTCGCAGTGATGCTCCCAATGTTTAAAAATAGGGGAAATGATATAGTTCGGTATGAAAAATTAAAGGATATTGTGAATAATAGATGTTATGAAAAAAATTAATTATAAAACAAAGAAAAATAAAAAGATTAAAAATATAAAGGAATATGGTAAAAAAATATGATTGAAAAACTTTATTAAATCATCAGAATATACACAGAAATTATTCCAGATAGATGATGAAGTGCTGAAAAATATAGAAATGGAAAGTTTAAACGATAATGTTCCAATTATAACAAGGGAAGTTTTAAACTTTATGATATTTAATGCAAAAGGAATTGGAGCTAAAAATATTTTGGAGGTAGGTACAGCAACAGGATATTCAGGGTTATTCCTGGCACAGATTGCAAATAAAAACGGTGGTCAGCTCACAACAATTGAAATTGATGAAAAAAAGACATGAAAAAGGCTATTGAAAATTTTAAAAAAGCAGGTATTTTTGAAAAAAATCGTTTGATTTTAGGCGATGCATTGGAAGAAATACCTAAATTAGATCAAAATAATAAATTTGATTTTATTTTTATTGATGCGGCAAAGGGTCAATACATTAAATTTTTTACAATGTGCTGGCAGCTTCTAAATGGAAATGGTATTATATTTATTGACAATATAATGTTCAGAGGGTTAGTAGCGGAAGAGGAAACTGAAGTTCCAAAAAGGTTTAGGACAATAGTTATAAGATTAAAAGAGTTTATACAGAAATTAAACAATGAATTTGATTTTGTCCTGCTGCCATTTGGAGATGGAGTAGGATTAGTTAGGAAGTAATAAAAATGAGATTTCTTTTATATAATATACGATATGGTACAGGGAAATATTTAAATCAGCCGATGAAATATCTGAGGGGGTATTTAGGTCAGTCTTTAGATCATATTCACCGTATAGGAGAGTTTATAAAGGAACAGAAGGCAGATATTGTAGGACTTGTAGAAGTAGATTTAGGGTCATTCAGGACAAAGGAGACAAATCAGGCAAAACTGCTTGGGGAGTTGACTGGAAAACATTATGTGTCACAATATAAATATGGAGAAAACTCGAAATACATGAAATTCCCAGTTATGAGAAAGCAGGGAAATGCACTATTATCAAATAAAAAAATAATAGCCCAGAGATTTCACTACCTGGAAAGAGGGACAAAAAAACTTGTAATTGAAATGGAAACAGAAGAAGTTACGATTTTTTTAGTTCATCTAGCTTTGGGTGGAAAGACAAGGCTAAGGCAAATTGTGGAATTGAATAATATGATAGAAAATTATAAAAAGCCGTTTATTGTTGCAGGAGATTTTAATCTGCTGTGGGGAAAAGAAGAAATAGAACTGTTTTTAAAAGCGGGAAAATTACAGAATGTTAATAATAGAAGAGAACCGACATTTCCAAGCTGGGCACCTAAAAAAGAGCTGGATTTTATTTTATGTTCTGAGGATATAAAAATAAAGGATTATAAGGTACTGAGAAATACTTTGTCAGATCACCTGCCTATTTTATTGGATTTTGAAATTAAGAAAAATTGAGAAGGAGAAGATTAGTGAAAATAAGTAGGAAAATTTTAAATAAGGCATTATTATTTTTAATGGCAACATTTACAATGGGAACCTTAAATGCAGAAACTGTACATATGAAAAGTAATTATAATGAAATAACAAAAATCATCGGAGGACTTAAAAAGGATGATTCAAATAAGGCTAAAAAAAATTCAAAAAAGGAATTACGTGGAGTATGGGTGGCTAGTGTCATAAATATTGACTGGCCTTCAAAAAAAGGATTGAGCGTTGAGCAGCAGAAAAGAGAGTATATTTCAGTGCTTGAAGATGTTAAAAGATGGAATATGAATGCAGTATTTGTTCAGATAAAACCTACAGGAGACGCCTTCTATCCTTCAAAATATTCGCCATGGTCTGAATATCTTACAGGAACTCAGGGAGTAAATCCTGGATATGATCCGTTGAAATTTATGATTGATGAAGCACATAAAGAGGTATAGAATTTCATGCATGGTTTAATCCGTACAGACTTACAATGAAAGGGAAGTCTACCAGCACAGAAAGTCTTTCTAAAGATAATATAGGAAGAAAAAGGCCTGAATGGACAGTCGTATATGGAGGACAGCTGTATCTGAATCCGGGAATACCTGAAGTAAATGATTATGTTATTGACAGTATTGTTGAAGTAGTAAGAAATTACGATATTGACGGAGTTCACATGGATGACTATTTCTATCCTTATAAAGTAAAAGGACAGGAATACCCGGACGATGCACAGTTCCGAAAATATGGAGCTAAGTTTGCTGACAAAGGTGACTGGAGAAGAAACAATATAAATAAACTTGTTGAAAAACTCCATAGGGAAATAAAAAAACAGAATAGCAGCATTGCATTTGGGATAAGTCCTTTTGGAGTATGGAGAAATGCCTCGACTGATCCAGGAAGAGGTTCGGAAACACAGGCAGGAGTTCAAAATTATGATGACCTTTATGCAGATATTTTACACTGGATGGATAAGGGATGGATTGATTATGTAGTACCACAAATATACTGGAATCAAGGATTTAAAGTTGCAGAATATAATACACTTGTAAAATGGTGGAGTAAACATGCTAAAAGTACAAGAACTGATTTATACATAGGACAGGCTGCATACAGGGTAGGTTCATGGTCAAATCCTAATGAACTTGTAAATCAGATAAATTATAACAGAAATTATCCTGAAGTTAAGGGGAGTGTATTCTTCAGCTATAAATCATTAAAAGAAAATCCTAAAAATATAATAAATAACCTGTTAAATGGGCCTTTACAGTTCTCTGCCTTCAGATCTTGCTGATACAGAAAAATACAGGTAAAGAAACAGTAACTGAAATTGCTCAAAATAAATAGAAAATTATAAAAAAAGAGACTATCACAAAAAAATAGAAAAATAACATAAAAAAACCATATTTATTCATTTACTAAAATTTCACTTATACAAAAACAGTCATTCATAAAGAAAAAGTCAAAAACTCACCCTAAAAGGCTCGGGCAGATGACTTTTTTTCTAAATTCATTTCCTGTTTTGAATTGTGAAATTACAAATAATTCATAAATATGGTTTTCATTTTTAATTTTGTGATAGTCTCTTTTTATTTAAAGAAACTTATAAATAATGTAATTAAACTTACGTTTGCAAAATCTATAAATAATGCTCCGACAACAGGAACAACGAAAAATGCAAGTCTGGAATACTTATATTTTTCACACACAGATTTCATATTTGAAATTCCGTTAGGTGTAGCTCCTAATCCAAATCCGCAATGTCCTGATACTATTACTGCTGCATCATAGTCACTTCCCATTGCCCTGAATGTAATAAAATTCAGATACAGATAAATAAGAATTATCTGAGCTATCAGAAGTATCAGCATTGGAACAGCAAGATTTATTAATTCCCATAATTTCAGTGACATAAGTGCCATTGCAAGGAACAGGTTAAGTGAAACTTCTTCCATTACACTGATTTCCCTTATAGGTGCAGTAAATAATTTTGAATTATCTGAAATATTTCTCATAATAGCCGCAATAATCATTGGACCGATATAAATCGGGAAATTCATTGCAGGTAAAAGCTTTGTTATAATAATGGATAAATATGATCCTATTCCCATTGCTATTAAAATAAAGAAAAATGCCATTGAAAATTTTTCTGCATCAAGAACAGGTTCAGGCTTATTCAAAACATTTTCATCAATATCATCATCATAATTATTGCTTTCATGCTTTGAAGTTTGTTTTTCCATTAGTTTATGTTTAATAATAAGATTATTTGCAATAGGTCCTCCGAGCATAGAACCTGCAATAAGTCCAAAAGTTGCAGATGCTATTGCAACTGCTTCGGCTCCCTTTATTCCAAGAGCTTCAATACTTGGTGCAATTGCCGCTGAAGTTCCGTGTCCTCCGGTCATTGGAGTAGATCCTGTCATTAATGCAAGAAGTGGATTAATTCCAACGAATCCTGAAAGAAGAACAGCAACCAGGTTTTGTGCAAAACATAAACCTATGGCAAGAAGAAGAAAAATAAATACTTTTTTTCCTCCCTTTTTCAGAACTTTTAAACTTGCATTGAATCCAACACTGGTAAAAAATATTACCATAAAAAATGTCTGCAATGTAGTATCAAACTTTATAGTTATAATATTGGATTGTCTAAGTATAAAGGCTATTATTGAAAAAAAGAAATCCGCCAATAACAGGTGACGGAATACAATATTTTTCAAAGAATTTAACTTTACTTCTTAGTTTCATACCGATTATAAGTAAAAATAACAGACAAAACCAATTGTTTGAATCATGTCCATTTTTTTAATTCGAACATTAAATCTCCGTCCTTTCTAAATAAATATAATGCATTATTATACTATATATTAAAAAGAAAAAACAAATAAAAATTTAATGATAATGTAGGGTTTATATATGAATATAAGTTAAAAATATACTATGTTTTTTTATATTATTATAAACACATTTGAATAAGTTACTGTTTACAAAATTATAAAAGTATGTATAATATATATAATAAGTTAGCATAATATTTTTTATAAATATGCAACGAAAAACATCATTGTAAAATAATAGAAAACCAAAAATATAGAAATAGGAGGAAATTTTATAAATGAAATCAGGATTTATAGCAATTGTAGGGAGACCAAATGTCGGGAAATCTACATTAATGAATAAACTTGTAAAGGAAAAGGTGGCGATAGTTTCTGACAAGGCAGGAACTACAAGGGATCAGATAAGGGGAATTGTAAATATACAGGATAATCAGTTTATATTTGTAGATACTCCGGGAATTCATAAGCCAAAACATCTTCTAGGAGAGCATATGACTGAAATTGCCCTTGAAACGTTAAATGATGTGGATCTTATAATGTTCCTGCTTGATGGGACACAGGAAATTTCAACAGGAGATATTTTCGTAAACGAACATATAAAAGAAGTTACAACACCTGTAGTTCTTATAATAAACAAGATTGATAAAATGAGTGATGAGGAAATAGAAGCTAAAAAAGAGGAAATAAAAGAAAAGTTAGGGGATTTTGACAATATAATAACACTGACGGCAGAATTTGCAATTGGAATACATAAAATTTTTGAAGTGGCTGAGAAATATTTGTCAAATGATGTATGGTTTTATCCTGAAGACTATTATACAGATTTACCGGTAAATAAAATTGTAGTTGAAACTGTAAGGGAAAAAATACTGCATCATACAAAAGATGAGGTTCCTCACAGTGTCGCAGTAGAAATTGTAAATGTTGAAACAAAACCTGAAATAAGAAAATATGATGTAAATATTTATGTGGAAAGGGACAGCCAAAAGGGAATAATAATAGGAAAAGACGGGGCTCTGCTGAAAAAAATCGGTACTGAAGCAAGAAGAGAAATAGAAGCACTTATTGATTTGAAGGTAAACCTTAAATTATGGGTTAAAGTAAGAAAAAAATGGAGAAGGGATCAGCAGTTTCTTAATGATATGGGATATAAAATAAAAAAAGAAGGTTAAAAAAATAATCCAAATATGATGTAATCTATTGCAACCTTTGAAATTATGTGGTATAATAATGTTGAAGAGGGATTAGCTTGAAAGTTTCAATATAAATTTCAGATTTTAAATTAAAAAAATTTTAAAGCTGGAATTTTTTTGGAGGAAGAATGGAAAAAAATATGTACTTCTTAGGGGAAAAGTTACAGGTAAATGGTATGATTTTTGACAGAAAGGCTCATTATCATATCATTATGGCTGTAAAAGAGGATGAAAATAATATAAAGGAATATGACATATCAATAAATATAGGAAGCGTTCTTGAAAATAGTGATGAATTTTATTCTTCAAATTTACAAGTTTATTACGACAACAATTACACATATAATAACAAAATTCTAAAAGAAATGCTGTTACAGAAGCCAGGAGTAACAGCAGGCAGAAAAAATTTAAATTTGGATTATTTAAGAATGGAATTATTTCCTCATGAAAAAATGAAACTCATGAAGGGAATAGATAGGGAAGAAGTCTTTCTGACAGGAATATTGGAAAGGCATGTGCTCGAAGCTCTTAACAACGACATAAATGAAATTTTTGTATTTGGCCGTCTATATGATAATAAAAAGGGAATTCATGATATACATATGAATCAGGCTAGTACAGGAAGATACAGAAGTAGTGACGCTCCCTATTCTGATGGTGGAGTGTTTTTTTATAACAGTGAATCAAAAACATGGGCAGCGATTTTCATAGCTTTTACATCACAAAACCTGTGTGCAGGTAAAAATAAACACGATTAAAATTATAATTTAAAAATATTTTTTTATGATGTGGAAGGAGGAATAAGAGTTATGGAGTTGGCAATGACACGGGAAAATTTCTGGAAGTATATTGCAGAAGCTCATAAAAAGGAAAAGGATAATAATGGCAGAATGAACTATCTTGTAGAAAAATTATCAAATAAGTCATATGAAGAAATTTTCAGCTTTGGAATAATAGTAGATGAAATAATGCTGGAAAGTTATAATCAGAAACTCTGGTGTGCCTCATACCTGCTAAATGGAGATACACGTGAAGAAAGCTTTGATTTTTTTTAGATTATGGTTGATTTCGCAAGGTGAAAAAAATATAATGATGTTATGAAAAAAATCCTGACAATCTTATAAAAATATGTTGAAGAACCTGACGAGGATTTTTATATCAGATTTGTATGAAAATGAGGATTTTTTTCTTTGTTGCTGTAGATGCCTTCGGTATAAAAAAATGATATGGGAATATTTGAAGAACTGTTTGAAATTTATCTGGAAGAATTTGATTCCTATAAAGAAAAAGCTTAACTACAATGATGAAGATTATCCAAAAATTAAAACTTACATGGTGTGAAAAAAAGTGCCAAAAATCAATGAAGAAAAATATGTCCTAAAACTATTTGAAAGGTTTTATATTGGAGAAGATGAATATACTAGAAATTAATGATTACAATGAAAAAAAGTAGAATGACTGATATTAAGAAGATATGCAGTATTATTCTACTTTTTTTATTTTTTTCAGGAAATTAGATCTATTTTTCCGGCAATTATTTTTATTAAATTTTTGCTATTTCATAAAAGGAACCACAGATGACAATCGCTTTATATCCGGAATTTTCATCCTTTACAATACTCAAGGCGTTTTCATATGCAGTCATAATGTCATCTTCAAAAATAATATCGTTAACTGGAATATTTAAGGAAAGCATTCTTTCCCTGATTTCTGACGAAGTTAGACCATATACTGTGTCCTTCAAAGAGGTAATAAAAATCTTGTCAGTAATTTTTTCAAGCTTAGTAAATACCTGTTCAAAATCCTTTGTTGCCAGAAACGAAGTTATAATTACAACTTCATTTTTTTTATAAACTTCAGACAGATTTTCAGCAAGCTTCCTTATGGAATCATCATTATGTGCGGCATCAAGTATAACAGGGGGTTCAGTAGAAAAAAATTCAAACCTTGCAGGCCAGAAAACTTTACTGATACCCTTCTGGATAGTTTCATCATCAATATTATAAAATTTTGAAGTTTCATAAGCTAATAAAAAATTATTTGCCTGAAATTTTCCAAATAAAGGCAGAGTAAATTTTTTATCCTGAAATTTTATTACAGTTTTATAATTAGTTTTATCCAGTTCCACTTCCATATCACTGTATTTTTTTATGACATTGATGGAATTTTTCTGTCTTTTTATTAATTTCTTCTTCCAATTCAGGTAAACTGTCTGCATAAATACATAATTCCCTATTTTTTTAATAATACCGGCTTTTTTTCATAGGAAATTTCCTTTAGGGAGTTTCCTAGGATTGCCGTATGGTCAAAACTGATATTTGTAATAAGTGCAATATCGGAATTAAGAATATTTGTAGCATCAAGTCTTCCTCCAAGTCCTGTTTCTATAACAAGGAAATCAGAATTTTTTTTGGCAAAAAACATTAAGGCTATAAATGTTGTTATTTCAAAAAGTTAAAAATACATATCCTTAAAATCTATATTTTTTTCCTTTTGAAGTCTTCTATTACCTGTTTTTATAAAAATAATAGTTGTTTACAATTTCTTCATTATCAATCATTTCCCTGTTATAAAGTATTCTTTCATTATATTTGAGAATATGTGGGGATGTAAACTTTCCTACATTATATCCAGCTTCCAGAAGAATATTTTCAAGGAATGTGGCGGTGGATCCCTTTCCATTTGTCCCGGCAATGTGGATAACTTTCACAGATTCGCATGGTTTCCCAAGTAAATTATAGATTAACTTAAGGTCATCTATATTTTCCCTTCTTTTTACCTGTACGTAAATTGAACAGTTCATTTAATATATTATCAATCATAGTTATTTTCCTTCCTCTTACATGTTACAAATTATAGCATTAAATAGATATTTTTAATAGAAAAAGATTGAATTCTTTTTAGATAAAAAAAGATGTAATAAAAAGTTGTAATAAAAAGTTGTAAAATAAAGTGTCACTATATGGAAAAAATAAAAACCATAAAAGTTTTCTATGGTATGATTAATTCACCACAAACAATCAAAGGAGAAAACAGATATGGTTCAAGAACAGTATACAACAAAAAGAAGAAAAGGGCAACACTTAAAATTAATAGAGAGAGGAAAAATAGAAGCACTTCTTAAAATAGGAATGTCAAAAGTGAAAATAGCACAGGAACTGGGAATAAGTGTGAGAATCCTCCACAGAGAAATTAAAAGGGGCATGGTGGAGCTTCTGAATACAGATTTATCGGCAAGGGAAGTATATTCTGCCGAATTTGCCCAGTCAAAGTATGACAAGGCATAGAAGGGGAAAGAAGGAGAACTTAAGATAGGGAAGAACCTCAAACTGGTAAAATATCTTGAAGATTCGATGAAACGGGGGAAGAATTCCCCGTATGCCGCACTGGAGCAGGCAAAAAGGGAAGGACTGGAAGTAAACATAGGACTGAAGACACTGTATAACTATATACATAGCGGACTGTTTCTGGAATATAGCGAGGATGACATGCCCTACAGGAAGAGGAGAAATAAGAAGGTTGAGTTAAGGAAACGTATAAGGAAGCAGGGAGGGAGAAGTATAGAGGAAAGAGATGAAAGGATAGGAGAACGTTTAGAGCATGGGCACTGGGAAGTGGATACAGTATTAGGTAAGAAGGGGACATTGGCATGTCTTCTTGTACTGACAGAACGAAAGACAAGGCTTCAGCTGATAAGGAAGCTAGAAAACAGGACAGCATTACATACAGAAGGAAGAATAAAGGAATTAATAGAGGAATATCCAGGTTCAATAAAGACACTTACGAGTGACAATGGTAGTGAATTTATGAAGGTTGATGAGATAGAAGGACTGGGAGTAGGATATTTTTATGCACACAGCTTCAGTTCGTGGGAACGAGGGAGTAACGAAAATAATAATAAGCTGATAAGAAGGTTTATACCAAAAGGGACAGATATAACAGATATAACGGAAGAAGAACTGAAGAGTATAGAGGAATGGATGAATAATTATCCGAGAAAACTTTTTAATGGAAAAAGCTCAAAAGAAATGTATGATATTGAACTGAAACAGTACATTTCATAATATTTCATAAAAAAGTGACATTTACTATTGCAATTTACCTAATAAAAGTTGTAAAGAAAAAATACTTGACAATTTTTTAGAGATTATGTATAATGTCATAGTAAGTCAATTTACAAGCTAAAAAATCTAATAAATAAAAACTTGGAGGTAAATTTAAAATGGTAAAATTAAGATTAACAAGATTAGGAAGAAAAAAAGAGTTCCTTTCTATAGAATAGCTGCAATGGAAGCTTTATCAAGAAGAGATGGGAAAGCAATAGCTTACCTTGGAACATACAATCCTTTAGCAGAAGATGGGAAACAAGTTGTATTGAAGGAAGAAGAAATTTTAAGATTCCTTTCAAATGGAGCTCAACCAACAGAAACTGTAAAAAGTATCTTAACTAAAGCAGGATTATGGGATAAATTCCAAGAAACTAAAAAAAGAAATAGTAAGATAGAATATATCTGAAGCACTTCAAATTGGAGTGCTTTTTTTCTTTTTGCTAAAAAAATAATGTATCTAAAGATAAATATCTATTATTTTGAGGTAAAAATATGATAAAAATCTTCTAGCAATATAAAATGATATTTTATGGGGAAAAACATTACTATGTTGTAAATTTGGAAAGAAAGGTTTAAAGATAATAATTGTTATAAATGATTAGGTTTTTAATGGTGAAAATAAATGAAAAAGACAAAAAAGGAACATTCTTTAAAAAGAGTACTGGGACTACCGACTGCTACATTTCTTGTAGTTAACATGATAATAGGATCGGGAATATTTTTTAAAACTCAGGGAGTGCTTGAAATAACTAAGGCTACCCCTGGATTTGCACTGCTGGCATGGGTTTCAGCAGGTATAATTAATTTATGTGGAGGACTTACGGTAGCTGAACTGTCTGGAGCTATTCCAGAAACAGGTGGAATGGTTACGTGGCTAAAAAGAATATTTGGAGAAAAAATAGGATATCTGGCAGGATGGACATATGCTTTTGTATTCTGGCCTGCATATATGTCGGCACAGGCAAATGTTATTTCACTCCAGTTAAGCAGATTGTTTAATATTAATTCCTCGTATCAGAATATTATTGCAGTTTCATTTATAGTATTTCTGTTTGCAATGAATTTTATGGGGGCAAAAGCTGGAGGAATAATTACAAATATATTGACGGTGGCAAAATTAATGCCAATAATTGTTATTGTTATTGCGGCTTTCTTTTTTAAGGGAGGTTCTGTATCAAACTTAACTCCAGTTCTTCCAGTTGGCGGAAGTGCCGGAGGAAATCTAACAATATTTGGTGCAGCCATTCTGTCATGTATGTTTGCTTATGATGGATGGCAGCATGCGGGAACAATTGCAGGAGAAATGAAAAATCCGGGAAAAGATCTTCCAAAAGCAATTACAGTTGGAATAATAGGAGTCTGCATTGTATATTTTATTATTAATCTTGCGTATTTATATGTTTTACCTGCAGGAATTCTGGTAAAAACTTCTACTCCTGCCGCAGATGTGGCTTCCATACTTCTTGGAAAGGGAATAGGAGCTAAACTTATAACGGTAGGAATATTGATTTCTGTTTTTGGAACATTGAACGGAAGTGTGCTTATTTCAACAAGAATACCATATATAATGGCACTTCATAATGAACTGCCATACAGTAAAAAATTTACTAAACTTCATCCAAAGTTTAAAACATCCTTTGCAAGTTTTGCCTTAATGTTTGTAATAGGGGGAACTATGACATTTTTAGGAACATTTAATACATTGGCTGATATGGCAATGTTCAGCTGGTGGATTTTCAATGTACTTGCATTTGTAGGAGTAATTAAATTCCGTAAAGACTGTCCTGACATTGAAAGACCTTATAGAGTGCCATTGTATCCTTTTGTACCGGTAGTGGCTATAATAGGAGGAATAGTTGTTTTAGTAAGTGCCTTGATCACACAGACTGTATTGGCTTTGACAGGACTGGCTTTAACAGGTTCGGGAATGATAGTGTATTATTTTGTGAAAAGGAATGAGACACATGAATAGATTAATTTGGAAAAGAATTTATGAAAAAGCTGAAGGTGACGATGGATTCAGAGTATTTGTTGACAGACTCTGGGCAAGGGGAATAAAAAAAGAAAATGCCGGAATCAGTTATTGGGCTAAAGAAATTACCCCAACAAAAGAACTTAGGGAAGATTATCATAAAGGGAAAATCAGTTTTGAAACATTTTCTGAAAAATATTCTGATGAGTTGAAGAAAAACCCTTATTTTAGTCAGTTTCTTCAAAAAATAAAAGAGGAACTGGAAAAAGAAAATGTCACATTTATTTTTGCCAGTAAAACTCCTGAACTTAGTCATATTCCAATCTTGAGGAAATATATTGAGGAGAAATTGGAAGAAGAAGGATATAAAATGGAGTGTGTTAAAAAAATAACAGCTTTTAATTTAAATTGTATAAAAAAATAGAATAACTTTCAATTATAGGAAAGTAGGGAAAAAAATTTCATTTTTAAAAATGAAATTTTTTTATTAGGCTATTTACAAAATGAAAAAAATGAGGTAAACTTATAATGTGAAACTCAGTAAAAATTTTAATGGAGAAAAATATAAAAAAATTGAAGGGATAAAAAAATATAATCATGGAAAAATATTTGAATTATAGAGGAATAAGCCCTTTTCCTAATGACTTTGATGAATTCTGGAATGAAGAAATCAGAAAGGCTGATGAGTTTTTTGAAAAGGAATTGAAGTATGAAATGATTAAAAAGGATTTTGGTATACCTTTTGCAGAATGTTATGATTTGTATTTTAACGGAACAGGAGGAGCCAAAATTTATTCAAAACTGATAATTCCTAAAGAAGTGAAGGATAAAAAGATTCCGTTTGTATTGAAATTTCATGGATATCAGGGTCAGAGTTCAGACTGGAGCAGAAATATAGAATTTGTTGCTTCGGGAATGGGACTGGCAATGATGGATGTGAGAGGTCAGGCTGGGAAATCGCAGGATAATGGCATTTTTGATGGAATAACAGTTAGAGGACATATTGTAAAAGGTGTAAAAGAAGGAAGAGATAAACTTTTTTACAAGGATGTTTATCTGGACACATATCTATTATCTAAAATTATTGAAAATTTTAAATTTACTGATAAAGAAAATATAAAAGTTTACGGAGAATCCCAGGGAGGAGCACTTTCCCTAGTGTGTGCAGCACTAAATCAAAATATAAAGGACAGCTTTATAATTTATCCTTTTCTGAGCGATTATAAAAAAGTTGTGGAAATGCATACAATTACAGAGGCTTATGTGGAACTTTACAGATATTTTAAATTTATAGACCCGTTTCATGAGACGGAGGAAGAATTTTTTAATACACTTTCATACATTGATGTAAAGAATTTTGCACATAGGATAAAAGGAAAATTAGTGTTTATTGCGAGTCTTATGGATGATGTATGTCCGCCTGAAACTCAGTTTGCAGTGTATAATAATCTTGAATGTGAGAAAAAGCTTCTTGTAATGCCTGAATATTCCCATGAGGCAATGAATGTAAAGGTGCAGGATAAAATATTCAACTGGGCTACAGGAAGCAGTATAGAGTAAAAGTGGTTATTAATGGAAATGATTTGATAATAAATTTAGATTATAAAAAATAAAGGAGGTCGAATTAATGGCGAAAACAGGAAGTGTGATTTTGAAAAAATCAAAAGGTATTGAAAATCCTATAACTGGATATCTATTTATTCTGCCACAGTTACTTTTGTTCATAGTATTTATACTATATCCAATATTTGAAGGATTTAAAATGAGTTTATTCAGATCGACTTATGCAGAAGAAATTTTTGTAGGTCTGGACAACTATAAGGAACTGTTTCAGGATCCTGTTTTTATGAAATCAATGTTAAATACAATTCTATTTGTAATAGGAATTGTTTTTTTCTAACAATTATTTTTTTGGACTGTTTGTTGCAACAACTGTATATGATAAAAAAATCCAAGATATATTTCATTTATAAGAGGAAGTTACTATTTACCGGTAATGGTTTCAATGGTTGTAATGAGTATGGTATGGAACTTTTTACTTAATCCTGCCAATGGTCTTATAACATATTTATTCAATGAAATAGGAATAAAAAATGTAAGTTTACTAGGAAATGCAAAAATAGTAATGTATACGATTATTTTTGTAACTTTTGTAGGAAATGTCGGACAATCAATAATCCTGTACATTGCGGCAATGATAGGAATTCCTTCTGATTATTTTGAAGCTGCGGAAATAGATGGAGCTTCAAGATGGCAGAGAATAACAAAAATATTAATTCCTCTGGTAAAACCTACAACGCTTTATTTAACAGTTATAAATATAATCGCAGTATTGAAAATATTCGTAGTAATTCAGTTATTAACAGGTGGTGGACCTAATAATGCTTCAGTTACGATGATGTACTATCTGTATCAGAATGCGTTTGTATACAATAATAGAGGAGTTGCGGCAGCTGTAGGAGTGCTAATGTTTATATTTGCTGTATTGCTTTCAATACCTCAGTTTAAAGCGTTTGGAGATAAAAAATAAGGAGGCGAAAAATGATAAATTTAAAATCTAGGATAAAAAGAATGGGAGCATATGATGTAATTGCCAATGTTATAGTTTTTGTACTGGCGATAGCTGCCTGATGCCATTAGTATGGCTGATACTTAATTCTGTGAAAACATCTGCAGATATTTACAAGATGCCTCCAGACTGGTTTCCTAAGTATATCTATCTAGGAAATTATAAGGAACTGTTTCATAATCAGCCTGCAATGAGATGGCTTTTTAACAGTTTTTTTGTATCATTTGTAACAACGGTGCTGACAGTTATTATTTCATCACTGGCGGCCTATGCTTTTGCAAAACTTAAATTTAAAGGAAGTAATTTCATATATTATATGTTTATAGGGTCTCTTATGATACCGAAGGAAACATTTATAATTCCTTTGTTTAAAATAGTTACTACATTTAATTGGATGAATACTTACCAGGCATTCATAGTGCCGAATCTGGCGGCATGTTTTGGGGTGTTCCTGCTTAAAGGATTTTTTGAACAGATTCCTGATTCAATAAGGGAATCAGCTAAAATAGAGGGAGCAACAGAATGGCAAGTATTCTATAAAATAATGCTTCCAATAGCAAAACCAGGAATAGGTGCGTTATTTATTTTAAACTTTGTAACTGTGTGGAATGATTATCTGTGGCAGTTGCTAATGTCAGTAAACAAACAAATAAGCACACTGACAGTTGGAGTGGCAGGACTTATGCAGGATTTAAATCCTAACTTTGGATTGAAGGTTGCAGGAGCGGCAGTTGCTTCACTTCCTATGATAATAATATTTATTCTGTTCCAGCAATATTTCACAAGAGGAATATCTTCAGGAGCAGTTAAGGAATAAATGCATATTAATATTTAATTTATGGTAATAAAAAAATAATAAATAAAATTAGGAGGTAAAAAAATGTTAAAGAAATTTTCAAGTTTATTATTGGTAATAATGTCTTTATTATTAGTTGTAAGCTGTGGTGGTAAAAAGGATGCCGGTGGTGAAACTGCTGACGGACCTGTAACTATCGATATATGGCTTACTCCTCAATGGAAAGGTGTTTATGATGCTAAAGAAGAAGGAGCTGACTATGACAGTTTCCTTAAGAAAGCTGCAGAAGAATTTAAAAAAGAAAATCCTAATATTACAGTTAATGTTCAGGTAATACCGGGAGATCAGCGTTCAGACAAGTTAAGTGTTGCAATACAGACAAAAACATTGCCTGATGCATTCTTTGAATCAATTTTTGCTATGACACAGTATGCACACATGGGAGTACTTGCACCTGTTGATGATATAATTGATGAAGAAACTAAAAAAGATATTCCACAAGCAATATGGGATAATGTTCAGATAGGTGGAAAAACATACTTCTATCCATTTGGAAACAACCCTGGAACATTAATGTACAATGCTGACATGTTCAGAAAAGCAGGACTTGATAAATACATTAAAGGAGAACATGAAATAGCTACATGGACTTTGGAAGAATATGAAGAAATATTAAAAACATTAAGGGAAAAATTACCTCAAGATGTTGCTCCTATGGGACTGTATGCTAAAAATAACCAAGCTGATACATGGAACGTAGCATATTTAAGAATGTATGGTTCGCCTTATTTCGGTGAAGATGGAAAACTTGTTGTAAATGATGAAGCGGGAGTAAAAGCTCTTACAAAACTTGATGACTGGAGAAAAGCAGGGTATACAAACAGTAGTCCTGAAAGCCTTTCTTCAAATGATGTTCTTGGATTATTCCAAAATCAGAAGGTTGCAATCAGTTTTGCAAATAATAACCTTATGATGAATATAAAAGCAGATATGGAAGCAGGAAAAGTTGGAAAATTTGATGTAAGACTTGCAAATATTCCTGGAGAAAAAGGACCTTTATCAGTTACTTATATAGTTGGTGGAATGGTATTTAATACAGGAAATAAAGCTAAAATGGAAGCAGCAAAGAAATTTGTTAAATTCTTCAGCTCTAATAAAGAACTTGTAAAAGCTTCTAAAAATGTTATTCCGGTAAGAGATTCAGTCGCTAAGGAAGTTGCTGGAGAATTACCATTCTTAAAAGCTTACCAGGAAAATGCAAAATATATATTCAATTTCTCAAACAATACACCAGGATACGCTGAATTGAGAAACTTGTTATTCCCTGAATTGCAAGCAGTGTTTACAGGAGCAAAAAATCCTAAACAAGCTTTAGATTCTTATGTGGAACAAGGAAACAGAGTAATAGAAAAAGAACAGAAAAATTCTCTTGCATTAAAAAAATAGAATAGAAAATAAAAAGTAAAGCTTAGAAAAGAAAGGAGAATATTGGAGCTGTTGGAATTTTAGACAGCTCCAATATGACATTTAGAATGAAAAATAATATTTTTGCAGTATTACAGAAAATTGGTAGGGCATTTATGTTGCCAATAGCAGTATTGCCAATGGCGGGAATACTTTTAGGAGTTGGGGGATCGTTTACTAATCCAGTTTTAATAAAAACTTATAATCTTACTTTCCTGGAACCAGGAACACCTTTAAACTATTTGATGCAGCTGTTTTCAAATACAGGATTATTCGTTTTTGCAAATTTACCTTTACTGTTTGCAGTAGGAGTTGCAATAGGACTTGCAAATAAAAATAAAGAAACAGCGGCATTATCAGCAGTTTTAGGATTTTTACTTTTTCATACTATAATAGGAACTATTTTAGGATTTAAAGGAATAACACCTGATTCTGTAACTTATGATGCACTTATAGCTAAAGGACTTGGAGAAGCTGCAGCAAGAGGGACTGCTGCACTTTATGCAAAAGAACTTGGAATATTTACATTGCAGACAGGAGTTTTTGGAGGAATTGTATGTGGTATAGTTGCATCAGCAATTACAAATAAATTTTCTGATAAAGTTCTTCCTGATTATTTGGCATTCTTTAGTGGGAACAGATTTGTACCTGTAATGACAATTATTCTGTTTATTCCATTGGCAGCAATATTTCCATTCATCTGGCCAACAATTTTTATGGGAATTGTAAAGGCTGGAGAAATATTTGCGGCAACAGGAGCAGTAGGAACTTTCTTCTATGGATTTACAATGAGACTGTTAAATGTATTTGGATTACATCACGCAATATATCCACTGTTCTGGTATACTCAACTTGGAGGATATCAGGAAGTGGCAGGACAAATGGTAGCCGGTGGACAGAATATATTCTTTGCACAGCTTGCAGATCCATCTATAAAACATTTCAGTGCGGCAGCAACAAAAACAATGACAGGGGGATTCCTTCCTATGATGTTTGGACTTCCAGCGGCAGCACTTGCAATGTACAGAACTGCTGATGACAAGAACAAGGCGGCGGTAAAAGGAATACTTATATCTGCAGCATTAACTTCATTCCTGACAGGAATAACTGAACCAATTGAATTTACATTCCTTTTTGTAGCACCGGTATTATATGTAATTCACGCAATACTTGAAGGACTGGCATATATGCTTATGTATGTGCTGAATGTAGCAGTGGGAATTACCTTCTCGAGAGGTATAATTGACTTTACATTCTTTGGTCTTTTACAAGGACCGGCAAAAACTTCATATTACTGGATACTTATATTAGGACCTGTATATGCGGTAATTTATTACTTTGTATTTAAAACATTAATATTAAAATTCAATATTCCTACTCCAGGTAGAGGAGATTCTGAAAATAAACTTTACACAAGAAAAGATTACAATGAATCTAAGAATAAGGGAGAAGAAGGACAAGGGCAGGAACTTATTGATGATATCGTAACTGCACTAGGTGGAGTTGACAATATAGACAATATTGATGCATGTATTACAAGACTGAGAGTTACTGTAAAAGATTCTTCTAAAGTTTCTGATGATGCAAGATGGAAAGAGCTTCAGGCAAAAGGAGTACTGCGTTCAGGAAATGGTGTACAGGTAGTTTATGGAACTCAGGCTGAAATATACAAGAATAAGATAAGAGAAAAATATAGAGTATAATGATAAAAATTTGAAAAAACAGAAAATGAAGTTTGATAAAAAATAGAAATGGTACTATAGTCATTAAGTAAAATAGAATACAGGGGGGGTAATAGTACCAGGGTGTAACGTAAATAGAGCAAAAATTTCATTTGAAATGTTTAGAGATTCTTATTAATAGTGGTACATATATGGGATTTGTTTTAGTTTGAATATTTGGAATGAGGTGTGTAAATATGAGACACAAAGATATAAGAAGAGAATGTGAAAAGTTGTGGGCAAAAAATAAATATTATGTACTAAGCAAATCGCAAAAAAATATATCTGGAGATAAGGGAGTACCTGAAAGAAAAAGAATTGGATGTTATATGGGTAAATGAAAAAAATACAGGAAACGAGAGATATGAAGGAGAGTAAAAAAAGATTTTAGGAATGCCATTCTTCATATATGGGGATATTTCAAAAAAAAAGCAAGTACAATTGAAAAACAGGTATTATTTAATATATTAAATGAATATATGGAAGGAAAAAATAATCAAAATGCTGTAATTGAATACATTAACACTTTACTAAAGAAATACCCTAATGAATATTTAGAAAAATCAACCTTATTAACAGGAGAAAAATATGAGACTATGGCATGAAAAACTTATCCACTTATTGCCAAAAAATCAGCTGCTTGGCCAACATAGGGAATGTTGTGCTCTGAGGGGCAATGGATGGAAAAAAGAGGATATAATGTTTCTGCAGAATGGAAGGATAAAAATTATAGGGGAAAGACAGCAGTAAAATACGATAATCTTAAAGAGGAAATTATAGACAGCCCGATTTACAAAGAGCATAATACTGAATATCTGGCTGAATGTATAGAAAATTTAAGAAATAAAGGTATACATCTAAAAAGTATAGAATTTATAGGAGATAATGAATATCGGAATATTATAAAAAAATAACTGAAAAGGGAAAGAAAGTAATTTTTTTAGGACAGCAGACGCTGTTTTTTTATTAATAAAATTTTTTTCATATCTTGAAATTATATATAATACATAAATATTTTTTTATATTATGGGTTAAACTTTTTTTCAGTATGATTTGTTGTTATAGTTCTATACTTTAAAAAAAGTAAATAACAGTAGATTTTTTTGAAGAAAAAAATAGTAAAAATATGAAATTATCATAAAAAAACAATACTAAGGGAGTGATTTTTTTGAAAAAAACTAGGATTAATTATTTTATTACTATTTTCACTGCAATTATTTGGAGAAGGATATGAAGTAAAAAAGTAAAAAAAGTTACATTGTCTGAGCAAAGAGATAAGTCAGGAAAAATAGAGAAATAGAAGCAGGATTAAAAAAATGTTGTAAAAGAAACTTTCAAAGGAGTTTTTTTCTTCATTTTCCAATGTTATAGAATTTGGTTTTGAAAAATGAAATAGATACAAAAAAACATGACTAAAAAAAGGAAAAAGGAAGACATAAAAAATTACAAAAAAATAATGGTGGAAAAATTATTCGAAAAATTTTTTTGCTTTTAGTAGCTGAAACTACAGAAATTAAAAATAAAAAATAGAATATTTGTCAAATTCAAAAGTAAATGTGAAATATGAAACAAAAAAATTATAGATATTGATGAAGTAGATATTGATGGAAAAGATGAAAAAAAGAAATTGAAAGAAGATTTTTTTGAAAAAGATATGGACGTAAATTGCCAAAAAGATAAAAATAGATAACGTAGAAGATATTTCAAAAAAATGATGGATTTATATATGGAACTATTGAAGGAAAAAAATTTGAGACTGCTAAAAAGAACTAGAAAAATACGATGTTTCTAATGGAGAAATGGAATTAGATAAAATTAAAGGAAAAATGGACTTCAAAAAGAGTTGGAAGAATATCTTAAAGAACTTAATAAAAGCTATGAAAGGAAAAATAATTTTTTTGAGAAAAATTAGAAAACAGGGAGTTGGAAAAAAATTAATTCCCTGTTTTTTTATATAATCAAAAATGCATAACACTATCCATTTTTTTAACTGAATTTTTAAATTGCAATAAACTGGATTTCTTTATTGATTTTATTAGGTAAATTTTATATAATTATAAGAAATAAAGGGTAAATTGAAGGAAGGAAACTAAAAAATGGATTTTAAAATACATTCAAAATTTCAGCCTACAGGTGACCAGCCACAGGCAATAGATAAAATAGTTGAAAATATTGAAAATGGTATTACAGACCAGATTCTTCTGGGGGTTACAGGATCAGGAAAGACATTTACAGTGGCAAATGTAATTGAAAGGATAAACAGGCCGGCATTGATAATGGCTCCAAATAAGACACTGGCAGCCCAGCTATATAATGAATATAAGCAGTTTTTTCCTGAAAATGCAGTGGAATACTTTGTTTCCTATTATGACTACTACCAGCCGGAAGCATATATAATGCAAACGGATACATATATAGAAAAAGACTCTTCAATAAATGATGAAATAGATAAATTAAGACACGCGGCAACGGCAGCTTTATTAAATCGGCGAGATGTAATAATAGTGGCTTCTGTTTCGGCAATATATGGATTGGGATCGCCTGAAGCATATAAAAAACGTTCAATTCCAATTGATGTAGCGACAGGCTTTGATAGAAATGAACTAATCAGAAGACTTATTTCCCTTAGATATGAGAGAAATGATATTGCCTTCGAGAGGGGAAAATTCAGGGTAAAGGGGGATGTGCTTGATTTACATCCAAGTTATCAGGATACAGGATACAGATTTGAATTTTTTGGAGATGACCTTGAAAGCATTGCAGAGATTAATACCCTTACAGGACAGAAAATAAGGGATATACAAAGACTTACAATAATGCCGGCAACCCACTATCTTTCAACTGAAGATTCTGAAAAAATGTTTGAAAGCATAAAGGCAGAACTTCATGACAGGATAGATTTTTTTGAGAGACAGAATAAGCTTCTGGAAGCACAGAGAATCAAACAGAGAACAGAATATGACCTTGAAATGATAGCTGAAATAGGCTATTGTAAAGGAGTAGAAAATTATTCAAGATATCTTACAGGAAAGAAGGAAGGAGAGGCACCTGATACACTTCTGGATTATTTTCCTGATGATATGGTGGTTTTTCTTGATGAGTCGCATATATCAGTTCCCCAGATAAATGGAATGTATAAGGGGGACAGGGCAAGGAAAGAATCCCTTGTAAATAATGGGTTCAGATTGCCAAGTGCTTTTGACAACAGACCTCTTAAATTTGAAGAGTTTTTTGCAAAAGTTCCTCAGGTAGTGTATATATCTGCAACTCCAAGTGACTACGAGCTGGAACAGTCAAAGGAAGAAATAATTGAGCAGCTTGTAAGACCTACAGGAATTGTTGAACCTGGAATTGAAATAAGGCCTACAAAAAATCAGATTGATGATCTGATGGATGAAATAAAGACAAGGACTGCAAAGAAGGAAAGAGTTCTTGTAACAACGCTTACGAAGAAAATGGCTGAGGAGCTGACAGACTATTATCTGGAATACGGAATAAAGGTAAGTATATGCACTCGGATATTGATACGCTTGAAAGAACTGAGATAATAAGAGGACTTAGAAAAGGTGAATTTGATGTGCTTGTGGGAATAAATCTTTTGAGGGAAGGACTGGATATTCCTGAAGTTTCACTTGTGGCAATACTTGAAGCAGACAAGGAAGGATACCTGCGTTCAAGACGTTCGCTAATTCAGACGATGGGAAGGGCGGCAAGAAACGTGAACGGACAGGTTATCCTGTATGCAGATACTGTGACAGGCTCCATGAAGGAAGCCATAGATGAAGTGGAGCGTCGTAGAAAGATTCAGGAACAGTATAATATTGACAATAATATTAATCCTAAATCAATTGATAGGGAAATTGCCGAATCGATTGTAGATTATGAAATCGTAAAAGAAGACAGCATAGACAAAATTAAGAAGAATTATAAGAGTCAGGCGGAAATTGAGAAGGAAATTAAACATCTTGATAAAACAGATTAAGAAACTGGCTGAAGAACTTAATTTTGAAGAAGCGATAAAACTTCGTGATAAAAATGAATGAACTGAAAAAAATACTACTGGAATTGTAAACGGCAGAAAAGGAAATTAGCAAAAAAATAAGAATATTATGTATTTATGGGATACTATAAGCTTTTGGAAATTTTTTTAGAAATTTGAAGAAAAAAAGAAAAAAATCAAGGAGAAAAGAAAATGAGAATATATTATTATCCGGCATGTGGAACTTGTAAGAAAGCATTGAAATGGCTTGATGAAAATAAAATTGGTTATGAAAAACATATTGTGGAAGCAAATCTTACTGTAAAGGAAGTTGAGGATATTTACAAAAAAAGCGGACTTCCTATTCAGAAAATGTTCAATACAAGCGGGAGAGTCTATAAAGAACTGAATTTGAAGGAAAAACTGAAGGATATGACTGAAAAGGAAAAACTGGAATTGCTTGCTTCTGATGGGATGCTTCTGAAAAGACCCATTCTTGTAAACAGGACATTTGCACTTATTGGATTCAAGGAAGATGAATACAGGGAAAAACTGTTATAAAAAAATAAGAAAAAATCTGATAGGTGAAAAAATATGGAAATGAAAAAAGAAGATATAAAAAAAGAGGATATGATTTTAAGTCATGGACTGCTGACAGCTGTGTTTACGGTTATTTATTTTATATTTCAGCAGTTTATATACCCTTTCGTATATATAATTCTAGTATTAATTATAGCAACTTTAGGAGATAAAATTTCAAAAAAATTTTTACCATTCTTAGAAATGTCAGAAACGGCAGAAGATATTTTTTTGTCAGTATAACTTTCCTTTTCTGTTTACTAATAGTAGCTGTAGTTTCATATTTTTTTAGGTAAATGGACAGAAAAAGGAGTTAAAAAAAGAATTAATAAATTTATATTCGGATTTATAATGATAGCAATATTGATTTATTTTATATATAGATATTTCACTGAAAAAAAGATGATCCATATGCGATAATACTGCCTTCTTTAAAAAAATGGTCTACTTATATTGTGGAGCAATGCATATAATTTTTTTCAATAGGACTTCTATTCGGTAAACAGATTGAAAAACTGGTAAATAAGTTAAAAGATTATATAAAAATCAAAAAAATGAAAAATAGAAAAAAATAAATAAGTTAATAATTCAGAAAAAAATAGGAATTAAAAACAGAAGGGGGAAAGAATGGAACAGACTGTATTTTCAGTTAGTGAAGTAAACAGGGCGGTAAAACAATATCTGGAAGGAGCTCCAACTTTCAGGAATATGTATATTCAGGGGGAACTTTCAAATATAACATATTACCGTTCAGGCCATCTTTACTTCACGCTTAAGGATGATAAATCAAGCGTAAAGTGTGCTATATTCAAATATATTTATAAAAATATTCCAACTGATTTGAAGGAAGGCGACCATGTAAAAATAATGGGAAGTGCCACAGTGTATGAAGCAAACGGTTCATTTCAGATAATTGCTGAGACACTTGAAAAAACTAATAAGTTAGGATCCCTGTTTGAAAAGCTTGAAATGCTGAAAAAAATGTATCTTGAAAAGGGATATTTTGATGATTCAAATAAAAAGCCATTGCCTCAGCTGCCTGTAAATGTGGGAGTAGTAACGGCAGAAACAGGTGCGGCAATAAGGGATATAATAAATACAACACATAAGAGATTCAGAAATGTAAATATTTATCTATATCCAGCAAAAGTTCAGGGGGAAGGCTCTGCAGTTGAAGTGGCTTCAGGAATAGAGTTTTTCAACAGGATGAAAAGTGAAGGGCAGCTTGATACAGATGTACTTATTGTTGGCCGTGGTGGAGGAAGTATTGAGGATTTATGGTCTTTTAATGAAGAGCCTGTAATAGAAGCAATTTTTAAATCAGAAATACCTGTTATTTCAGCGGTAGGACATGAAATTGACAATCTTCTTTCTGACCTTGTTGCAGATAGAAGGGCGGCAACTCCTACTCAGGCTGCAGAAATACTTATTCCTGTGAAGGAAGAACTTGTAAATGCTCTTATACTTAGAAAAAATACTGTAAATAAGCTGCTTTTAAACAAAGTGGCCTTTATGAAAAAGGAACTGGAACAGAGAAAAAATAACTACTATATTAAGAATTTTGTAGGAACTTTCAATGAGAAAAAATTTCAGCTGATGGATAAAGAGCAGAGAATAACGAGGGAATTAAAAAGAATTGTGGAAAAATCCAGAGAACAGTTTGAGTACAGAAAGAAAAGATTTGATAAAGTTGATTTGAGATTGATTATAAACGAGAAAAGACAACATCTGGAAATACTTGAAAAGCAGATAAATACTGAAATAAATGAAAAGCTGAAAGAATTGAGGAAAGAGCTTCAGCTGAAAGCAGCAAAGCTTTCAAAATATTCAGTAGATGATATACTAAAACAGGGTTATACAATAACAAGAAAAAATGGAAAAATTGTAAAACGTGGAATAGAATTAAGTAAATCAGATGTTATTGAAACAATGTTTGCTGATATGAAGGTAAAAAGTACGGTTAAATAGAATATGAAAGCGAGGTATAATAAATGTCAAAAAGAGCAGATTATTTATCATGGGATGAATATTTTATGGGTATAGCATTTTTATCTGGAATGAGAAGCAAGGATCCTTCTACACAAGTAGGGGCATGTATCATAGATGAAGATAAGAAAATCATAGGAATCGGATATAATGGCTTTCCAATGGGAAGTTCTGATGACAATATGCCATGGGATAAAGAAGGTGAATTTCTGGAAACAAAGTATCCATATGTTGTACACGCTGAGCTGAATGCCATTCTCAACAGTATAAAATCCCTTAAAAATTGTACTATCTATGTAACTCATTTTCCATGCAATGAATGTGCAAAAGCAATTGTACAGTCAGGAATAAAGAAAGTAATATATTTTTCTGACAAGCATAAATCTTTGGATTCAACAAAGGCTTCAAGAAGAATTTTTGAAAATGCAGGGATTGAAACAGAACATCTTAAAATGGAAAAAGAAAAAAATAAATATAATTTTTAAAGATTGAGAAAAAAATCAATATTAGTATATAATAAAAAAAGTAATAAAAATTTATAAGAGGTGATATAAATGGAAGCAAATTCAATTAAAAAAGTAGTAGCAATGGGTATAGGAGCGGCAGTTTATATTGTATTGTCAAGATTTGCAGCAATCCCAACTCCAATTCCAAATACTACATTATAGGTAACTTATGCCTTTTTAGCATTAATGGCATTTATTTATGGTCCGGTAGTTGGACTGGGAGTAGGATTTATAGGACATACACTTAATGATGTTCTATCTTATGGAAGTGTATGGTTCAGCTGGGTTATAGCCACAGCATTTTTCGGAGTATGTATGGGACTTTTAGGGAAAATGATTAAGCCTGAAAATTTTGACAAGGCAAAAGCTGTAAAATTTATTGTAGGAGATATAATTATAAGTTTACTGACATGGGTAGCTATAGCACCTGCTTTGGATATTATAATATACAAAGAGCCTCAGGGAAAAGTATTTATACAGGGATTTGCTGCGGCATTGAGTAACGCTTTTGTTGTTGCAGTTTTAGGAACAATTCTGATATTTGCTTTCTCAAAAACAATTGTAAGTAAAGGAAGCCTGAAGAAAGAATAGTTTTAAATAACCCGCATTTTCTAGTTAGTAGTAATGCTGACAGATTAGGCGGGTATTTTAAATAACAGGGAGGAAAAATTCTTGGAAGAAATTAGAGAAAACAAAGATGTTAGAAAAGTTGCTATAAGCTTTGAAAATTTTACATTCCAGTATGAAAGTCAGTCAGAGCCGACATTGTATGACATAAATCTTAAAATATATGAAGGAGAAAAAGTTGTCATAGTAGGGCCTTCAGGTTCAGGGAAAAGTACGATGGGACATTGTATAAATGGACTGGCACCATATTTTTATAAGGGAAGTAAAACAGGAAAAATTGAAATTTATGGTAAGCAGCTAAATGAAATATTTGAACATTCCAAGTACGTAGGAACAGTTCTTCAGGATTCAGATGCCCAGTTTGTAGGACTGAGTGTTGCGGAAGACATAGCCTTTGTACTGGAAAATGATGAAGTTGAAACTGAGGTTATGAAGAAAAAAGTTAAGGAAATCGCAGAATTTGTAAAAGTTGAAAAACTACTGGATTTAAAGCCACATGATTTATCAGGTGGACAGAAACAGAAGGTTTCCCTTGCCGGAATAATGGTTGATGATACGAAGATATTCCTTTATGATGAGCCTTTGGCAAATCTTGATCCATTAAGTGGAAAATATGCCATTGAACTGATAGATGAACTTCACGGAAAAGGAGAAATTACAACAGTAATTATAGAGCATAGGCTGGAAGATGTGCTGCACAGAAAAGTTGACAGAATTATTGTTGTGGATAAAGGAAGGATAGTAGCAGATGATACACCTGACAATATCCTGAAGGGAAATATTCTTACAGAAATGAATATAAGGGAGCCATTGTATATTTCAGCATTAAAATATAGCAATGTTGACCTTGGGAAATATAAGGATATTTCTAATATTGAAAAAATTAGCTTTCCTGAAGTGAAGGAAAATATACTGAAATGGATAGAACACAATCAGGTGGAAGAGCAGAAAAAAAGATTCAGAAACAATACTTAAGCTTGAAAAATATTTCTTTTTCATATAATGAAAAAAAGAAAAAAATATTGAAAAATGTAAGCATAGATATAAAAAAGGGAGAAATGATAAGTATTGTAGGGTCTAATGGAGCAGGAAAATCAACACTTTCAAAGGTTATTACAGGATTTGAGAAACAGAATGAAGGAAAAATCTATTATAAGAATAGTGATATAAGTAGTGAAAGTATAACGAAAAGGGCAGAAAAAATAGGTTTTGTACTGCAAAATCCAAATGCCATGATTTCTAAAGTGACAGTTTTTGATGAGGTGGCACTTGGGCTTCAAACTAGAGGAATTTCACCAGATGAAATAGACAAAAGAGTGCTTGAAATCTTGGAAATATGTAAACTTAAGCCCTTCAGAAACTGGCCTATAAAGGCATTAAGCTACGGGCAGAAGAAAAGGGTAACAATAGCTTCTGTACTAATATTACAGCCGGAAATCATAATAGTGGATGAACCGACTGCAGGGCAGGATTTATTTCATTACAGGGAAATAATGGAATTTTTAAAACAGCTGAATGAATATGGAATTACAATACTCTTTATAACGCATGATATGCATCTGATGTTGGAATATACTGACAAAGCTTATGTTTTCAATGATGGTCAGGTTATAAAAGAAGGAAATCCTGCAGAAATTCTGGCTGACAAAAAAATACTCAAAGAAGCAAATCTTAAGGAAACTTCACTTCACTATATGGCTGAAAAAGCTGGAATAAATTCAGAAGAACTTATAAGAACTTTTGTTAACTTTGAAAAACATCATCAGAAGGCGGGTGATTAGATGGCAAGTACGTTTTTACTGGAATATATAGAAAAAGATTCAATAATACATAGACTGAATGGAGCAGCAAAACTGATATGTTTCCTGTTATGGACAACAGCAATTATGCTTACTTATGATACAAGATTGTTAATATTTTTTTAACAGTTTTAGGGTTTATACTGTTTAAAGTTTCAAAAATAAAAATTTAAGGAAATAAAAAAATTGTATTTTATCTGATTTCTATTTTTCTGATACTTAATCTGCTAATGATATTTTTTTATTTTCTCCTCTGGAAGGGACAAAAATATATGGAACACAGCATGATATTTTTAAAATTTTTGGAAATTATGTAGTAACTCAGGAGCAGCTGTTTTATGAATTTAATATATTTATAAAATATTTTTCTGTTATTCCTGTTGGTCTGCTATTTGTAATAACAACTCATCCGAGTGAGTTTGCATCATCCCTGAACAGGATAGGGGTGCCATATAAATTTTCTTATGCAGTATCAATTGCACTGAGATATATACCGACAGTTCAGGAAGATTTTATTACAATTAGTAAGGCACAGCAGGCGAAGGGAATAGATATTTCAAAAAATGTAAAACTGACAACGAGAATAAAAAATATATCCTACACGTTGCTACCGCTAATATTTTCAAGTCTCGATAAAATAGATGTTATAAGTAATGCAATGGTTTTAAGAGGATTTGGAAAAAAGAATAAGCGTACATGGTATCAGGCAAGAAAAATGAAAACATCTGACATAGTGGCAATTTTTATAACAGCGGTATTTGTTGTTGTTGCACTTATACTTATAAAGGTGAATAACGGAAGATTTTACAACATATTTGTAAAATAACAGTTTTTATTATAAAAATTAGGAGGAAATCAAAATGGGAAATAATAAAGTAAGTGGAATGCTTGTCCTACAGACAGATTTTGGATTACAGGATGGAGCTGTGGCGGCAATGTATGGAGTTGCACTTGGAGTAAATCCGGATTTGAAAATATATAATCTGACACATGAAATAGAAACATATAATATATGGGATGCATCTTATAGACTGGTACAGACTTTACAGTACTGGCCTGAAGGAACTGTTTTCGTATCTGTTGTGGATCCTGGAGTGGGAAGTGACAGGAAAAGTATTGTTGCAAAAACAAAGGACGGAAATATGTGGTAACTCCTGATAATGGAACATTGACACATATACATTCAAATATAGGGATAGAAGAAATAAGGGAAATCGATGAAACTAGGAATAGATTGCCATATTCAGGAGAGTCCTACACTTTTCATGGAAGGGATATTTATGCATTTACTGGAGCAAGACTTGCAAGTGAAGTAATTTCATATGAAGAAGTTGGAGAAAAAATTGAAGTTGAAAAAATGGAACTGCTGCAAACAACAGAAGTTAAAATTTCTGATGATGAAGTAATTTCAGGAACGATAGACATACTTGATATAAGATTTGGAAATTTATGGACAAATATAGACAGAAGTTATTTTGAAAAAGTTGGAATAAATTATGGAGATACTTTGGAACTTGTAATAAAACACAACATGAGAAATGTTTACAACAGTACAGTAAAGTTTGTAAAATCATTTGCTGAAGTTCACATAGGAAGAACTTTGCTTTATGTAAATTCACTTGATAAAATCGGTGTGGCAATAAATCAAGGTTCATTTTCAAGGGCACATCAGGTGGAATCAGGATACCAGTGGACAGTGGAGCTGAAGAAAATAGAGGAATAGACTTAGGAAAAGAGGACAGAAGTTATGGTAAATATAGGAAATGACTGGGATGAGATTTTAAAAGGAGAATTTGAAAAGGAATATTATCAGGATATGAGAAAATTTCTGGTAAAGGAATATAAGACAAAAACTATATATCCTAAACCGGAAGAAATATTTTCAGCATTTAAACTGACAAGCTATAAGGACTGTAAAATAGTTCTGCTGGGACAGGATCCCTATCATAGACCAAATCAGGCACATGGACTTGCCTTTTCTGTAAAGGAAGGGGTAAAACTTCCACCTTCATTGCAAAATATTTATAAGGAGATAAGCAGTGAATATGGGTATAACATGAGCAAAAATGGATACCTTGTTCCATGGGCAAAACAGGGGGTACTTCTTTTAAATACAGCATTGACAGTTGTTGCAGAAAATGCAAATTCACATTCGAAAATTGGATGGGAAATATTTACAGATAATGTCATAGAATACCTTAATGAAAGGGAAGAACCGTTGATATTTATACTTTGGGGAAATAATGCGAGAAGTAAGAAAAGACTTATAAATACAGAAAAACATTATATTCTGGAATCAGCACATCCAAGTCCGCTTTCTGCAAGCAGAGGTTTTTTTGGATGTGGCCACTTTGAAAAAGCAAATGATATCTTAAAGGAATTAGGAAAAAAAGGAAATAGACTGGAAAAATGTAAAAATAATAAAAAAACAAAAATAGAAAAATGTGGTTAAAAAAATAAATTTTCAATATAGATTACGATTAGAACTTTTTTTTAATTTTTTTAAAAAAAGTTGAAAAAAAGTTTTTTTCGATTCTATGTTTGTAAAATGAAATGTTCGGCCACACTTTTTTTATAATTAGTTAAAAAAAGTCTATCGAAAAAAGATGTTTATGAAAGTTGACTTGGTTAAAAAAATCAATATATAATACTATTGAAAAATAAAGTTTGTATTCTAATATGAAAAAAGGATATGAACGAAAAAAGTAGAAAGAGAGTTGGTTAAAAATGATGAAGTATTTACAGAAAATTGGTAAATCACTTATGTTACCGGTTGCAGTACTGCCAGCAGCGGCAATACTTTTAGGAATTGGTTATAGACTTGACCCGGTTGGATGGGGAGCAAATAGTCCCGCAGCGGCATTCCTAATAAAATCAGGAGCTTCCATACTGGATAATATACCTATATTGTTTGCAGTAGGAATATCAGTTGGAATGTCTAAAGAGAAGGACGGTTCTGCGGCATTGGCAGGATTAGTAGGTTTCTTAGTAATAACTACATTATTATCAAAAGAATCAGTTGCACTATTGACAAAGGTGGATGTAACAACTGTTCCGTTAGCTTTTGCGAAAATAAACAACGCATTTATTGGAATAGTATCAGGAATAATTGCATCTGAAATATTTAATAGATTCCATAAGACACAGTTACCGATGGCTTTTGCATTCTTCAGTGGTAAGAGATTAGTTCCAATATTGACAGCAGCTACAATGCTTATATTGTCACCTGTATTCTTCTTTGTATGGCCTATAGTGTTTGGAGCATTAGTTGCATTCGGAGAATCTTTCTTAAAATTAGGCCCTTTAGGAGCAGGAATATTTGGATTCTTTAACAGACTGTTAATTCCTCTAGGATTACACCATGCATTAAATGCAGTTTTCTGGTTTGATGTAGCAGGAATAAACGATATTGGAAACTTCCTTGGAGGAACAGGTGTAAAAGGAGTAACAGGAATGTATCAGGCAGGATTCTTCCCTATTATGATGTTTGGATTACCGGCAGCTGCATTTGCTATGTATCAGGAAGCTAAACCTGAGAAAAAGAAACAAATTGCATCATTAATGTTGGCTGGAGCTGTAACTTCATTTGTAACAGGAGTAACAGAACCTCTTGAATTTGCATTCATGTTTGTGGCACCTCTATTATATGGAGTTCATGCATTCTTAACAGGAGTAAGCTTGTTTATAGCATCTACATTCCATTGGACAGCAGGATTTGGATTCAGTGCAGGGCTTATTGACTTTACTCTTACTTCAGGAATGCCAATGGCGAATAATCCATTTATGCTGTTAGTTTTAGGAGTTGCATTTGGAGTAGTTTACTATTTGTTATTTAAAGTGTTGATAAGTAAGTTTAATTTGAAAACACCTGGAAGAGAAGATGATGATAACGAAGAAGAATTAAAAATAGAAGCTTCAAATACAAATCATGCAGAAGTGGCTGCAGTTATATATGAAGCATTAGGTGGAAAAGATAACGTAGTTTCTATAGATAACTGTGCTACAAGATTAAGACTGGAAGTAAAAGATTCAACTATAATTGATGACAAAAAAATAAAAAAAGTTGCAGCAGGAGTAATAAAACCTTCAAAAACAGATGTTCAGGTAATTATTGATCCATTAGTAGAATTTGTTGCAAATGAAATGAAAAAGATTATAAATCAATATAATTATACGAATAACTGTCTCATAAAAATAAATAAACTGCACTTAAAAATCTTAATAAGGTTGAAAGTGCAGTTTTAAATTTTATTTATCTCTATAATGTGAGCCACATTGCCATATTTCCAATGTATCATCAGAAATTTTGAAAACAATGCGATTTGCTTTATCAATTCTGACACTCCAATATCCAGTAAGATTTCCAGATAATGGTTCAGGTTTTCCTATATAATGATATCCATTACGGTCGATATCCTTGATTAAATTGTTTATTTTTTTTATGATTTTTTTATCTTGAGTCTGCCAATAGAGATATTCTTCCCATGCTTCATCAGACCATACTTTTCTCACTATTCCTCCTCAATTAACTCGTGTTCTTTAAGCGTAGTTTTCCCCTCTTTTACATTTTTGATTGACTGATTTAGACGTTCCATATTTTGAACACTATAAAAAGGATCTGCAGTTATTTCAAACGGAATACGTCTTTCAGAGCCTATTTTTTTTAAATAGATAGTTATGGCTGCTGATAATGAAAGTCCCATATCAGAACATGCCTGTTCTGCATTTTTCTTGATAGTATCATCAATTCGCAAATTAATTTGTGCCATAAAATCATCTCCTTTCGGATATAATATACTACAATTAATATTAAATGTAAAGTATATTTATACAATCTGCTATACAAATATATAAAATTAAATAAGACTGTCTCAAAATAGTAAAACTATAAATATAATATAAAAAAACTTTATTTTTATTCATTTACTAAAAATTTTCTTTTTGAAACAACCACAACTTATTTTTTTCTTTTTATATATTCTTTTATAATTTCATTTCTGATTTTTTTATATTTCTCCATATCAGGATAGTTTCCAAGGTCAATATCTCCATCTATTCTTTTTAATTAAATTTTTTTATCTCGAATTTATTTCTTAACTCATCATTTAAATTTTTCAAATTTAGTTTCCAAATGTCTGAAAATATTGAAATCCTGTATTCCATAAAGCATATTTTTCTCTTAAACTGTGGAGAGGTTTCATATTTTTTTTCCAGGATATGCAAATAACATATCACCGGCAGTCCATTTTTCCTTTTTTTATATGATACTTCAGAGAAAAACATCTTCCACATAAATACCATATGCCCAACGTAGCATTCCTTTCATTTTAAATAAATAAGTATATAGCCCTGTAAGTCTTGATTCTATAAGAGGGCTTTCTATAAAAAAATATTAAATGTTTTTTTGGAAAAACAGCATGAGTACCATGTCAATTTATCAGAATTTTTCTTCCAATTTTTTTATAGGCAGGATTTTTCCTTCTGATAATAATCTCCTAAAAAGTAGTGTGTTTATTGAAAAAAACTTTCTAAGTCATCGCTGTATTCTTCAAAAAAATCCAGGAGAATGAATGGCATATTTATATTGTAATTTTTTTCAGTTGTACATGAATTTAAGAAATCTGAGAATTTTTTTGAATACTTCCACTGAACTTGGTTCATCTCCTATTATTTTTTTGTTATAGAAAGATATCCTTTATTCTTTAAATGCTGGAATAAAAGTTTAATGTATTCTGCAAGTTCAGATTTATTTCTAATATAATCATTAATCTTTTCGTCTTCATCATAAACACTGATTCTTATCGGATCCGGATAATCTTCAAGAGGTGATCCGAAATCATAGCCATGCCAGTTTCCTATAAGTCCAAATAAATTAATTTCCTCGTCAATTCCCAGTTTGCAGCAAAGTTCAACATATCTGTCAAGATGAGAAAAATCAAGAATAAGGTTACCATTTTTTCTTGAAACCTTTATAATATTATATTCATATAAACGGGAAGCATTTTCCTTTACATCGAAAACATTTCTGGCCAGCCCATGGGAAATCTGAAACTACAAGGTTTATAACCTTTTGACCAAGTTTTTTCATTTCTTTCAGATAGTTTTCTATTACATAAAAAAATGTTCATCTGAAAAAAATATTCTAAATTATATGTTCTTGCCCATGAACAAGGATGCTGCCACAAATCAAGGAAAAAACTGTTTTCAGGCAGTACATAATCAATTACGTCTACATTTAAAGTCTTTTCTTCTATAAGTTTTTTTCCTTTTTCGTAACCATTATTTTCAAATAATTTCACATTTATTGAAACTTTTTCCCCTGAAAAATCCTGAGGAATAATTCCTTGGATAAAAAAACTGGAATTTTCCCTGCTGAATAAACTTTACTTTTTCTGGGAAAAGAATTATATCAGCAATTTCATTTCCATAATCATCTTTTGAATAATCTACAAGACTTGGATAAATAGTTTCAAGTTCAGAAGTTACTTCAAGACGGTATCTTCTGCTTAATCCCCACCATGGTAAATCAAGATCATTACTTATGTTAAGGCATGATTCCTGAGGAAAATCCACTGTGACAAAAAAACCGAATTCTTCATTTTTTATTACTTCTAAATTTGAAAAATGATTGTTATTAAATTTTTTTCAAATTTTTCCATTTCACAATTTCTGTAAAAAAATTATGTACACTGCTGTAAAACTTCATGCTTGCCTCCTAAAAATAGATTTTTAAATAAGTATTTATCCCCATGTTATAATATAAGCAGATAAATGTCAATCGATATTATGAATAGTGAATAATTTGAAAACGTAGAAATTCCTTTTATATTTTTAGCAGTTTTCTATTTTTTTGATATTTGTTTTTTTGAATACAGCATTTGTTTTATTTATATTATAGAAGCTTGAATTATAAGTTTTTTTATGGTATAATTATTATACAGAATAGCAATGAAAGAAGGGAAAAATATGAATATTTATACTAAAAATAGCGGATAGCACAAAAAAATAAAAAAATATTCTATTTAAAAAAATATCAATACTTTTTGCTTGTACTTGATTATCAAGTTCTAAAAAGAGCAGGTTGTTCTTTATGCAGAATTTTTGATAAGATTTTTTTAAATTGACTCTTTTTTGCAGAGCTAACATTTTAAATTCAAATTATTAAAGGGAAATATATACTTTCTTATCTAAAATTCATTTATCATATAAAGATAAATTTTTAAATAAAATATAACTGTTAAACCTATTTTTTTAAATAATCATTTGTATTTCCATATGAGGTTTATTCTGAATAAAAACTTATAAGGAGAGTGCAGTAATGTTTAATTTTCACAGTGGTTCCAAAGCTTCAAAAATAGCTCTTATGCTTTTAAGTTTAGGATTAGTTTTTTTATTGATGGCATGTCAGAGTAAAAAAGAAGAAGTTAAAGAGGTAAAGGAAGAAAAAGGAGGGAATGAAATAACAGTAATGCTTCCTGATTACGGCCTTCCACCTGAAGATATGCTAAAGGAATTTAAAGAAGAAACAGGAATAACTGTAAAAACTTTACCTACATCATGGGATGATATAAAAAGTAAAGTTTCAATTGCCGCTGCCGGGAAAAAAGCTGCTGCAGATATTATAGAAGTTGACTGGTCATGGATTGGAGAATTTCAAAGTGCAGGTTGGCTGGAACCTCTTGAAATAAATGAAGATACACAAAAGGACATCTTATCTCTTGATTATTTTAAAGTTGATGGTAAATATTATGCAATGCCACATTTTAATGATTTAAGAGTTGCATATATAAACAAAGAAATGCTTAAAAAAGCTGGACTTGAAACTCTTCCTTCAAAATGGAGTGAGCTTGAAAATGTAATGGATCAGCTGCAGGCTAAAGATGTTATTAAAAATCCTATGTTATACCCTCTAGGTGCTGAAGAAAATGCGACTACTTCATTTATAACTTTAGTTTATACAAGAAGTGGAGAAGTATTTAATAAAGACAATACTTTAAATAAAGCAAATGCACTGGAAGCATTACAGATGATAAAAAAATATCTGGACAAGGGATATATAAATCCTGAAACTATTTCTGCAGATGGTGGAACTGTATATAAAGGGATAATAAATGGAAATGGAGCATTCCTTATTGGACCAACTTTCTATATTACAAGTGCAAATGATCCTAAAGAATCAAAAGTTGTAGGTCAAATTTCTACTTTACCTATTCCAGGTAAAGAAGGAGCTTCAACTAAAACAGTTGCATTTACTGAAGCAATGGGAATTTCAACTTATTCAGAAAATAAGGAAGCTGCTAAAAAGTTTATTGAATGGGTTTCAAGACCTGAAGTTCAATTTAAGTTAAGCAAAGCAATAAACCTTACTCCTACTAGAACAAGTGTAATTCAGAAAATGACTGATGAAGGAACAATTCCAGGAGGACCAGGTTCACTTATAGAGCAGGCTAAAATAGTAGGAAGTCCTTTCCCTAATGGAGTACCTAAATATTACACTAAAATGAGTACAGAAATATTTAACATCATTAACCAGATGGCACAAAGAAAACTTACTCCTGAACAGGCTGCTGACCAAATGGAACAAAAAGTAAATGAATTGGCAAAAGCTAATAGTTAAATATAATAAAAAACAGTTGTTAATGAGTCTGTTTACGTAACAGGCTTATTAATAGCTTATCAAAATATAGGAGGATAGTACTTTATGAGGAGAGATACAAAAGGAATGCTGTTATTATTACCATGTTTATTATTATTGTTAATTTCAGTAATTTTACCGGTAGTTTTAACTTTTCGTTATAGCTTGAAGTACTACAATTTAACAGAGCCTCAAAAATGAAAAAAATTTATATGGTTTGAGAATTATGTAAAAAAATATTCAAAGATCCTCATTTTTACAATGCTTTATATAACAGTGTACTAATTTTAGTAATGGTTATGATTATAGGATTGGTATTTAGTATAATTACAGGTCTTGTTTTAAATGTAAAGTCTAAAATTAATCCTGTACTGACAGCTCTGGTAATAATTCCATGGGCTATGCCACCTATCGTAAACGGAATTATGTGGAAATTTATATTTTTTCCTGGATATGGATTTATGAACAAGATTTTAATGAATCTGCATTTAATAAAAAGTCCAATTTCGTGGACAGATAACAGGTATTTATTTTTACTTGTTATTTCAATAGTTGTTTCATGGAGAATTATTCCTTTTTCTTCGCTTGTAATATTATCAAACCTTCAGAATATACCTGAAAGCTACTATGATGCAGTAAAGGTTTTTGGAGGGAATAAATTTCAGGAATTTTATTATGTGACATTACCTATGTTATTACCGTCAATAGGGGTCGTCCTTATAAATTTAACAACAACGGCACTTAGCATTTTTGATGAGGTTATAGCAATATCAGGTTATCAGTTTGAAATCCAGACTTTACTTGTTTATAATTATTCAACAACGTTTAATTTTCTGGATTTTGGATATGGAAGTGCAATATCCTATGTTGTAATGATTTTATCAGGGATATTTGGATATTTTTTTATGTAAGAAATATGGCTTATGGAAAGTAGGAAAGGATTAATTATGAAGGAAACAGGAAAGCATAAACTGATTTATTATATTACCGTATTTTTTTATAATTATTTTTTTAGTGTAGAGCCTATTTTTCTGGTGTTTTCTTATAAGTATAACTCCGGAAGGGATTTGCTGAAAAAAATAATTTAAAGATTTTTTTCCTGAGGTAGTTACTTTTTATGAATTATAAAAAAATTTTTCTAACTTTGGGAAGTAAGGAAAGTGATGTACTTATAAACGGACTTTCAAATAGTATGTATCTGGCAGTAATTACAGTGCTGATAGGAATGCCACTATCTGTTGTTACAGGATATGCTCTTGCACGTTATAAGATTAAATTTAAAAATTTAATTATCAGTTTTATTCTGATGACAATAGTAATACCTGTATTTACTACTATTATTCCGATTTATTCCTTTTTTATGGAACATTCAATGCTTGATAGTATGTTATGGACATCAGTAATATTTATATCAGCATTTATTCCGCTGAATATATGGATAATTATGAATTATTTCAGGGAACTTCCTGAAGATTTATGGGAAGCGGCGGCGATAGAGGGAGCTAATGAGAGACAGCTGTTCTTTCAGATAGGATTGCCATTGGCAAAGCCGATAGTTTTGACTTCTTCACTTGTAATATTTTTAATGTCATGGAAACAGTATATTATTCCTATGCTGCTGTTATCCTCACATAATAATAAAGTATTAACTCTTATTATGTCAGAATTTATGACAAGGGATGCAATTAATTACAGTGTTATAGCAATGTCAGGAATTATTGTAATAATACCTCCGCTATTGGCAAGTATAATATTCAGAAAAAATTTAGTTTCAGGGCTGACAGCTGGTTCAGTAAAGGAATAATACGTAATCAAGGAGAAAAACAATTTTATGAACATATATTTAGAAGAAATTGCTAAAAGCAATAGTAGATATGGATGAAGACAATATCATACCATTAATAGACAAGGCTTTAGATGCAAAAAGTACTCCCGGAAGAAATCTATAATGACGGTTTAAGTAAAGGTATGCTTGATGTTACAAAAATTATTTGAAAATAAGGAATATTTTGTATCAGAAGTAATAGTGTGTGCAGATACATTAAATGTTGGAGTAAATTATCTGAGAAAAAAGTTTCCGGCAAAACAGGATGCAAAAGGACCAAAAGTTATTATAGGAGTTGTTGAAGGAGATTTACATGAAATAGGGAAAAATATAGTAAAAATAATGTTTGAAGCTGCCGGATTTAAAGTTACTGATATGGGAATCAATGTAAAAGCAGGAGATATAATAAAAAAAACAGAAGATGAAATCCCTGATATAATCTGTCTTTCTACAATGATGACTACTACTAGGGGAAAAATGAAGGATGTGGTGGATCTTGTCAACAGTAAAAATTTTGAACATAGACCTAAAGTGATCATTGGCGGAGGAAGTGTCAGTGCAAAATATGCGAAAGAAATAGGGGCAGACGGATATTCGGCAAATGCAGTTGAAGCAGTTTTACTTGTGAAAAAGCTCTTGGGAGGAGATTAAATGGACTTTAGAAAAATGACGTTATTAGAGTATATAAATAGCGAAAATAGATTTTTCTTTCTACCTGATATGGCAACAAATGGATTAAAATTTTTTGGAGTAAAAAGTTATGATGTGTATACAAATCCTGAAATGCAGCTGAAGTTGGCAAAACGTATGAATGAAGAGTTTGATTCAGATTTTATATATTCATTTTGTGATGGTGCAATTTTTTGTGAGACATTAGGACTTGATCTTTTAAAACCTGATTATGATTTTCCCAGTGTAATGAGTCATCCTTTTAAAGCAATTGAAGATGTTGAAAAGGCAACGGTACCAAATCCTTATAAGGATGGGAGAATGCCTGTAAATTTAAAAAGTCTGGAATTAATTGCAAAATCAATTGACAAGCCACTTTATGTTTCTATACAGGGACCTTTTACGTTAGCAGTTCAAATGGCAGGAGCGACACATTTATTGGGAGAGGTAATAAGAAATCCGGAATTTGTAGAAAAAATTCTTGATTTTGCAACAGAAACTGTACTAGAATATGTTAAAGCTGTTCGTAAAGCAGGAGCAATGTATATTTCAATAGCAGAACCGGGAACAGTGACTCTTAGTCCTAAAAATTTTAAGCGTTATGTGGTGCCGAGGGTAAATAAAATATTTGATTCAATAGACTGCTGGAAAGGAATGCACATATGTGGAGATACTTCGTTATTTCTGGATTTAATGTTAAGCTGTCATTTGGATGCGGTAAGTCTTGATCAGATAATGGATTATGAAATAGTTGCAAAAAGGATTCCGTCAGATAAAGTTCTTATAGGAAATTTAGATCCTATTGATCTGATTGGTAAAGGTACGGTTGAAGAAATTGAAAAATATACGAAGGAACTTTGTACAAAAATGCTGCCATATAATAATTATTTGTGTGCTTTCGGGTGCAACTGCCTAAATGACACGCCTGATGAAAATTTAAGGGCTGCAATAAATACAACTAGAACTTTTAAAAGAAAATGATTCTGAATGTGTGAAAATAAGAATAGAGGTAATTATGATAAAAAAAGAAGTGAAGTAATAGAAAATGTAAAGGAAAAATAGTTCCACAGTTATAAAAATTTTTAGGATTTATAAAAAAAGAGTCCGCCTCCTATTGTTGTGAGAAAAAAATTAAAGAAGAACTTGAAAAAAATTTGAAGAGTATATAGAAATGGAGTATGAGTATAAAGTATTTGAAGAAGATGGAGATATGTATGCCGATATACTATATACGATAGGGAATAAACTGGAGAAAGTAATTCAGAAATATGTAGACAATGGAGAAGGTATGCGGGCTATGATAATGGATAAAATAGGAGTTGTCACACTGGATGAGATAAAAGAAGGTATAGAAAATGAAATATATTCAAAAATATGGTTACAGTGTAACTCTGAAGGTTATCCAGGAAGTCCGAGATATCCTCTTAGTATACAAAAGGAAATACTGGATAAAATGGAAAATATAAAAAATATAGAAGTGAATGAGTATTTTCAATTGAATCCTGTAAAATCTGTTGCATTAAGACTATCTCTTTCTAAAAAAAAAAGTTCTATAACCCCTGCGGAGAATGTGAAATAATTTGTGAAGGGAAAAAGACTGATGAAGAGGCAGGATATAGATTTTTATTAAATAAAAAGTAAAAACATACACAAAAAGATTTATAAAAAAATGAAAAAGTCGCCAGATGAACTTTTTGCAGACAATGTAAAAGATCTTTATATATGGTCAGAAAAAAATATGAAAAAGGAAAAATAATGTAAAAGGTCTTTATGAAGAACATTTTAAATGGATAGATAGTATCCTTGAAATGAAGGTAATAAAACTTGGAAGATTACAGTTTGAAGTATTGGAAAAATATAGATGACTTGAGTAACGTATTTGAAGAAACAAAAGATTTTCTTTTTGTAAATGTTCATATAAGGGAAGGAGAAAAACTTACTCCTGAAGAATGTGAAAAAAATCCTATGATATGGCTGTTAATTTCTATAAATCAAGAGGGTATAAATTTTCAACAGTGGTTTTTTTGTATGTTATTCGTGGCTTTTAAGCCCAAATCTGAAAAAAATATTCTTTCTGAAGAAAGTAATATTATCAAGTTTCAGGAAAAAAATATACTTTTTTTCTCGTCAAACTTAAACGAAAAAAATATCCTCAAATTATAGAAAGAGTTTTTGTAACTAAAAAGTGAGAATGCTGAAGATTGGGATGAAAACACAAGTCTTCAAAAAAATTGAAGGAAGAATGGAAAAAAAGGGAATGAGATTCCCTAATGACAAAAAGGATATTTTATAAAAAAATATAAAAACAAAAAAATTTAAGGAGGAAAAAAACGTATGTTAAAACAAAGATTAGTAGCAGTAATAATTTTAATTGCCTGTCTATTTGTCGGATGTCAGTCGAAAAAAACTGAAGAAGTTAAAAAGGAAACAACGGAAGGAAAGGAAATAACACTGATGATACCTGACTGGGGTGCGCCTACAGAGGAAATGCTGGCAGAATTTAAAGCAGAAACAGGAATTACAGTTAAGGTATTACCTACTGCGTGGGATGATACAAAAAGTAAGATTTCAATAGCTGCGGCAGGGAAAAAAGCAGCAGCAGACGTAGTTGAAGTTGACTGGTCATGGGTTGGAGAATTCCAAAATGCTGGATGGCTTGAACCTCTTGAAGTAGATGAAGCAACACAAAAGGATATTCCATCCATTTCATACTTTAAAGTTAATAATGGAATATATGCCGTGCCTTATGCAAATGGGCTAAGATTAGCATATATAAACAAAGAAATGTTAGCAAAAGCAGGAGTTACAGAATTTCCAAAAACATGGACTGAAATGGAAGCAGTTTTTAATAAACTTAAAGAAAGCAAAGTTATAGAATATCCTATGCTATTCCCTTTAAATGCTGAAGAAAAAACAACAACTTCATTCTTAACTTTGGCATATACAAGAAACAATAAAATTTTCAATGATGATGATACTTTAAATAAGGAAAGTGCACTTGATGCATTGAAACTTATTAAACAGTATGTTGACAAGGGATACATTAATCCAGCAAGTGTTTCTACGCCAGGAATTGATACATTCAGAGGAATAAATAATGCTCAAGGGGCATTCCTAATAGGGCCAACTTCATTCATAACAAGTTCAAACGATCCAAAATCTTCTAAAGTTGTAGGACAGATAACAACAATTCCTGTTCCAGGAATAGACGGGCCTGCTAAACAGACTATTACGTTCACTGAAGCTGTGGGAGTTTCTGCTTACTCAGAAAATAAAGAAGCGTCTAAGAAATTTGTAGAATGGTTCTCAAGACCTGAAACTCAGTTGAAATTAAATAAAGCTATAAACAATACACCTACAAGAACAAGCGTTATAGAACAAATGGTTAAGGAAGGAATTATAAAAACTCCAGGATCCATAGTAGAACAGTCTAAAATAGTTGCATCTCCTTTCCCTAACGGAGTTCCAAGATATTATACTAAAATGAGTACAGAAATATTCAATATTATAAATCAGTTAGGACAAGGAAAACTTACACCTGAGGCTGCTGCAGACCTTATGGAACAAAAAAAGTAAAATGAACTTGTAAAAGCTAATAAGTAAAATTATATAATGAGCTATTAAAGAATGTAATAAAAACAGCTCTTTAAATGGCTTTTTTTCTAAAAATTAAAAAAATAAAAATACAAAAGTATTGACAAAGCAAAAAAGTGCTATAATGATACTAAAATAAATAATTTTTAGAAAGAGTAGAGAAAATGTATTATAATCAGCCAATATATGAAGAATTTGATAGCGATGATAATAAAAAAAGTTTTTTTATAAAAATGTATGAAGAAGAATTTAATAGACTAAATCAAAAATAAAAAAATATCTATAATTCAAGAAAAATGAGTTTATAGAAGAAATAAAAAAATCAAAAAAACAGGTGATTATTATGATTATAGAAATTTTTGATAATTATGGTGATTTTGCAAAATAATTTAAAAAAATAAAAATATATAAATAATTATATTAGCTTTTTATAATTTTAACAAACATTACAATTATCCAAATAATCCAAATAATCAATATGGCTATTATACAGGGGCAAAAGGAAGCGTATATTTTGTTTTGAATTATAATATAGGTAATTTTAATGAAGAAAGTTGGAGAAATCATTATAATAGTGTGAAAGAAACAAAAAGAATTTATTAAAGAAAAAAATTTAAAAATGTTCTAAAAGTATCGAAAATATGTTAGAAGATTTAGAGATATTGAATAATATGCATGGATATTATACGAAATTGCAATCATCATTTAAACAAATTAAAGATTTTGAGATATTTGAAAAAAAGATTTTTGATGCAGAGAGTGAAAAATATAAAAAAATACGATGTTTATAAATAATGTTATTTGGAACATAAAAATATAATACGATTTATATATCAGAAAAAAATAAAGGCACAAGAAAAATTCTAGTAAAAAAATATCAGAAAAAAATTGAGATGATAGAAAAATAAATTAGAAAAAAATAACCAAAAAAATGATAGAAATAATGGGAATATTTTTTTAGCAGTATTTTCAATAATAAATATTAATATGAATGAAGCTTCTAAAAAAATGTAAGTATAGGTAAGGTAATTGGAATAAATGCTTCAATAGTAATATGTATGATTGTGTTATTTGGGTTAATTTATTTAATTAAAAAAAGTGATAAAAAAATAAATAGTTAGAAAAATAAAAAGAAAAATTTTTTTATGTTGAAATCGGTACAGATATATTGAAATTTAATTAAAAAAACCTGAACAATTGATTGTTACAGGCTTTTAGTAAATCTCATTTTAAAAAAATAGATTTGTTTTTTTATTTTCTTACAAAGAATATAAATAAAGAGTTTAAATGTAATTTGAAATAGCTTCATGTATTAAAATGATGAGATTTGTAGTTTATAAGTAAAGTAAATTTATTTTTAATAATCAAAGAGATGTACTTATGAGTATATTGAATGACTTTTTAGAGGAGGTAATCACCTCCTCATTTATAGTTATTAAAAAAATTGTATTACAAAAATATCCAACCATATTAGATTAAAAAAATATTAATGATACTTTTTTTAAGTGGTGAATATAGATAATGATAGAATCCCTAGACAATCATCCTAATTTTTACATTCAGGACAGAAAAAGAGATTCATTCCAAAAAGTTATGTACATCTACCCAAAAAGTTATAGTGAAACCACTTTAAAAATAAAAACCGAGAAAAATTCAGTTAATTTGTTTTTTTGTATGGAATTATCACAGTTCGATATTAAAGAAGTTTTTACTATATGTACATCTACCTCTGATAAAAATGAATATTTTGATACGGCAATATTTTTTTCTTAAAAAGATTTCATAGTCTTTTTAATTTTTTTATATCTCTACATATATAATAGTGCCTATCTTTTCTAATTCAAGACAGATTCTTTTTATTTTAAATAAAGGATTTATATTTGAAAAATTTTGTAAAAGTGATAAAATATAATCCTAAAGCTTGAAAAAATAACGGAAGGAGCTGAGGATGATATTTAGAAAGACAGAAAAGAAAGATATTTCAGAAGTATTGAAAATAATAGAGTCTGCAAAGGAAAGAATGAAAAATATGGGGCTGGATCAGTGGCAGAATGGCTATCCAAATGAAAATAGCATTATGGAAGATGTAGATAAAGGGATAAGCTATGTAATGGAAGAAAATGGGCAAATATTGGGAACGTCAGTTCTTACATTTGAGAAGGAAGAAGTATATGAAAATATGAAGGAAGGCCAATGGCTATCAAATGGGGAATATGCTGTCATTCATAGAATTGCAGTGTCAGATAGTGGAAAAAATAAAGGAGTTTCAGGAGAAATTTTAAAGGAACTGGAAAAAATATGCATGGAAAAGGGAATATACAGCATAAAAATAGATACTCATGAAGATAATGAGCCAATGAAGGGATTTTTGAAAAAAAATGGTTTTGAATTTTGCGGAGTTATTTATTTGGATAGGGAACCTGATTTGAATGCAAAAAGAGTGACATTTGAAAAAATACTGGAAAAGAAAGAAGTTTAAAAAAATATAAAAATGGAGGAAGAAATATGGCACTTGAAAAAAATTAGCTGAAAAAAATATAACTTGAAAAAGACCGGAAGTTAAAAACAGTTGAAGGGAAAAATAGATGGATATTATGTCAATATAACAGATGACAACGTTGTGAAAAAAATATTATCTGACATTTAATGTGAGTGGAATTGCTGATAAGAAAGAATTTGAGAAATTTCTGAAGGAACTGGAAGATAAAAAAATAGCTCAATATGGGATGTGAAATATGAGAAGAATTATATTATAGTTGAAGTTTCCCAAAAAAGATCGGGATTTAATCACTTTAAGGAACTGAAGGCAATAATAGAAAAGATAATAACTTTCTTTAAAGAAAAAAATTATAAGAGCGGATGCGGATATTGTGGACTTGAAGATGCTGAAAATATTGAAATAGCTAAAATAGTTGATGAAAGGGTACATATATGCGAAAACTGTTTTAATAAAGAAAAACGTAGACTTGATGAGCGTAGGGAAGAAATGCTGAATACTAAGGAAAATATATTTCTAGGGATTTTAGGAGCACTTGCAGGTTCTGTCATAGGAGGGCTTACAAATTATTTTATGGTATTTTCACTGGTAGGATTGCTGACAATCATTCTGAGTCAGGTACTGTACAGCATACTGGCAAAAAAGACAAGCTGGTTTGGAGTGATATTTCCAATTATTACGTCAATGATATGTGCATTTGGAGGTTACTATTTAAAACATTCAGATGGAACTTTGATTATAAATGATCAGGTATATGTAGGAACAGGATTTATTTTAATTATAGGTATAGTGATTGGAATATTTATGAAAAAAACTTTCAAAAGGGGATTTTCTTGTAATAGAAAAGCTATATAAAAAAACTAGAAAAAGAGGTGAAACATTGAAAAAAACAAGCAAAAAAATACTAAATATTTCAATATTGAAAAATAATTTTTTTCTGATGATAATGATGTCCGGTATGAACATATTTTCTGCCAATATGTATAAAGTTCTTTATGTAAGTGACGGAGATACAGTTGCAGTGAAAAAGATTGAAAATAATAAAGAAACAGGAAATCTTATAAAAGTCAGATTATACGGAATTGATGCACCTGAACTGAAACAGGACTACGGATATGCAAGCAAGGAATTCCTAATGAAGCTTATACGTGGAAAAAAACAGTTAGAATAGAAGGAAATAAAAATGACAGGTATGGAAGGCTGCTGGGAACAGTTTATTATAATAATGAAAATATAAATGAAAAAATGGTTGCTACCGGAAATGCATGGTGGTATGAAAAATATGATAAGAAAAATACAAAACTTAAACAGCTTCAGGAAAATGCCCAGAAAAAAATAAACTTGGTCTTTTTCAAAAAAAGGGTATATTGCTCCATGGGAATTTAGAAAAATGAAAAGTAATAAAAAAATAAAGATATTAAAAGTTGTAAAACAAAGGTGTTAAAAGCCATAGAATGAAGGTATTTAAAAATGTCTTTTATTATTCAGTCAAACGTGATAAAATAATATTAAAATGATTTATTGTAAGGAGAAAAAATGTTTATAGATGAAAGCGTAATTACTGTCATTTCAGGAAACGGCGGTGATGGAGCAGCAACCTTCAGAAGGGAAAAATTTGTCCAGTTTGGTGGACCTGATGGTGGTGACGGTGGAAAAGGTGGAGATGTAGTTTTTATTGCAGATCCTAATATAAATACACTTGTAGATTTTAAAAGCAGCAAAAAGTTTCAGGCAGGAAACGGAGAAAAGGGAAGTGCTGCACGTTGTAAAGGGAAATCAGGAGAAGATTTGATAATAAGGGTTCCTGTAGGTACCATGATAAGAGATTTTGAGACAAAAAAACTTTTACTTGATTTGGATAATCCAAATGAAAGAGTTGTATTTTTAAAAGGTGGAGACGGAGGAAGAGGAAATATACACTTTAAGTCTTCTGTAAGAAAAGCACCGAGAATTGCTGAAAGCGGCAGGGAAGGTGCAGAACTGAAAATAAAACTGGAGCTGAAACTGCTTGCGGATGTGGCTCTTGTAGGTTACCCAAGTGTTGGAAAATCCAGTTTTATTAATAAAGTGTCAGCGGCAAATTCAAAGGTTGCAAGCTATCACTTTACAACTCTTAAACCTAAACTGGGTGTAGTCAGAATGGGAGATGAAGAAAGCTTTGTAATAGCAGATGTTCCGGGACTGATAGAAGGAGCACATGAAGGAGTAGGTCTTGGAGACAGATTTTTAAAGCATATAGAAAGATGTAAACTGATAATTCACATTGTTGATATATCAGGAATAGACGGAAGAGAGCCTGAAGAAGATTTTCTTAAGATTAACAAGGAGCTCAGAAATTACAGCGAAAAACTGTCAAATAAAATACAGATAGTAGTTGCAAACAAGATAGATATGCTTTATGATGAAGAAAAATATGATAAATTTGAAAAATTTATAAAGGAACAGGGGATAGAATATGTATACCCTATTTCAGTAATTGCAAATGAAGGAATAAAACCTGTTCTGAAGAAGGCATGGGAGCTTATTCAGGAAATTCCTCGTGAAGAACTGGAAGAAGAATATTCAGTTGAAGAACTGCTAAGAGAAAACAGTAAAAAAGAACCTTGGATGATAAAGAAACTGGAAGATCATGTATTTGAAGTGGATGGAAGAATAGTTGACGATGTCCTTAAAAAATATGTCTTTACTGGAGATGATGGTATTATAAACTTCTTACAGATGATGAGAAATCTGGGAATGGAAGTGGAACTGGAAAATGCCGGAGTTGAAGAGGGAGACTTAATAATAATAGCAGGGTATGAATTTGAGTATGTTATCTAATTTAAAAGGCCTTGTAATAAGCGGACCTACGGGTGTAGGTAAAACGGATATGTCGATAAATCTGGCAAAATCACTTGACAGTGAGATTATTTCAGCAGATTCTTCACAAATTTATAGATACATGGATATAGGAACTGCAAAAATAACAAATGAGGAAATGCAGGGAATAAAGCATTACCAGCTTGATATTGTAGATCCTGGAGAAGATTATTCTGTGGGAGATTTTGAAATACAGGTAAACAGTATTCTTAAAGATAAGGAAAAAAATCAGGAAAATATTCTTCTTGTGGGAGGTACAGGTCTTTATATAAAGGCAATAACTGACGGCTTTTCAAATCTTCCTTCAAAGGATGAAAAGGTGAGAAATGAACTTGAAGGGAAAACATTGGAAGAACTTAGGAAAATGCTTGAAAAACTTGATGAGAAGGCATATGGGGAAATAGATATATGCAATAAATTAAGGCTTGTGAGGGCAATCGAAGTATGTATTCTTACAGGCGGAAAATTCAGTGAGCTGAAAACTGAGAATGTGAAGAATAACAACTACAGTTTTATGAAGGTGTTTCTTACAAGAAACAGGGAAGAAATTTATGACAGGATAAACAGAAGAGTGGATATCATGATTTCCCAGGGACTGGAAGCTGAAGCAAGAAAAATATATGACAAATATGAAAATTTACGTTATAAAAATAGCTTCAATAGGATATAAGGAATTTTTTAAATATTTTGACGGGGAAAATTCTTTAGATGAAACAATTGAGGAAATAAAAAGGGAAAGCAGGAGATACGCCAAAAGGCAGATGACATGGTTCAGAAAGGAAAAGGACTATATCATTTATAATTTGTCTGAACAGAGTGAAAATGAAGTTATGAAAGATATAATTGAGAGATGGAATAAATTTTAGAAAATATAGAAATAGGAGATGAAAAGATGAAAAGATTATTGGAATATATGTCTGAGGACAGAATAATAATTGATTTGAAGTCCAGGGAAAAGGAAGAAGTTTTTGAAGAAATGGCCCCTCTTTTTGTAGCTGGCAATGTAATAGATGCTGATGAGCTGGATGAATTTATTGAAGGGCTGAAGGAAAGGGAAAAACTTACTGCAACGGGGATGCAGGATGGTATAGCGGTTCCTCATGCAAAATCTCCAAGTGTTCATAAAATTGCATTGGCATTGGGAATTTCAAAAGAAGGGGTAAACTTCGAAAGCATGGACGGACAGCCTTCAAAATACATATTTATGATAGCAGCACCAAAAGGGACAAAAGAGGAACATCTGGATCTCCTTGCAATGATTTCGGAGCTTTCTTACTCGGAAGAAGTTCTGGAAAAACTGTCGCAAGCACAGACAAAGTCAGAAGTACTTGAAATACTGGAAAATTTTGAGGAGGAATAGTATGGTAAGAAAAATAAATCACCAGAATAAGAATAAGGAAAAGAAATTGCTGGAAAAGGAAGAAAAGAAAAAGGCACAGGAAGAAAAAAAAGAAGAAGAAAAACCGTTTTTCAACTGGAAATCAATGGCTGTTGTTCTTGTAGGAGCAACTTTTGCAGTGACACTGTTTCCTTTTATGCTTTCATTCATAGGAGTTCCAATAACTATAGGTTCTGTTATTGGAAATACATTTATAACAAGTTTTGCATGTGCATGGACAAGATTCTTTGTAGATAATAAAAAAGGATTTTGCAAGGAATTCTGGCAGCAATATGCAGTTTTTGCGATTATTTTTGGATGTATTTCGTACTTCCTGATTTATAGAAGAGCAGTAAAATAAAATATGACAGGAGAGGATAAAAATGAAAAAAACTATGGTTGTGTTGGCTCATCCGGATATGGAGAATTCAGCAGTGAATAAAAAATGGATAAAAGAACTCCAAAAATGCAGTGATAAAATTCTTATCCATGATCTTCATAAGGAATATCCTAATTGTATTTTTAATGTTGACAAAGAACATGAACTTCTGGAAAATGTTGATAATGTTATTTTTCAATTTCCATTATACTGGTACAGCAGTCCTCCAATATTGAAAAAATGGCTTGATGATGTTCTTGTATATGGATGGGCCTATGGAGATGATGAAACGGCTAATTATAAAATGAAGGGTAAAAAAATAGGAATCGCAGTTACTGTAGGAGGACCGGAAGAAGGTTATTCAAAAAATGGAAGTATCGGATTTTCAATAAATGAAGTGCTGATTCCTTTTAAGGCAACAATAAAATACATAGGTGGAATTGAACTTCCAAGTTTTATTTTTTATGATGCTGTTCCTGAAATTGGTAATGAAAAAATAAATGAAAGTGCAAAAAAATATTCAGATTATGTATTAAATCTTTAATTTGAAATAGAACAGGAAAAAAATACGTACAGTAAAACTTAAGAATAAAAATTAAAAAAAGTTTACAGGTACGTATTTTTTTATTGAAAAATTGTTTATTTTAGCTATTATTTGATTACTTTTCTATAAGTTACAAGCAGTGGATTCCATACGCTTGCATTTGTTGGAGAGTAAGCAAAGTCTATTTCAATGAATTTTTCAATTGGTGTTTCTAAAGTAATGACAATTGCTATCTGATCTATAAACTGGGCAACTGCTTCTTTACCGACCATTGCTCCTCCAAGAAGAACTTTTTTATCCTTATCATAAATAATTTCAGTTTTTATAGGGAAAGAATCCTTAAATCCTGAGTTTTTATACATTGCCCTCATTTCAATCTTTTCAGCATTATATCCTAATGATTGTGCTTCTTCAAGTGAAAGGCCTGTCTGTGCCAGTTTAATATCATAGAAAGAAGTTGCAAAGGATCTGAGCAGTCCCTTCCAGCTTATATTCTGTCCAGAAAGATATTTTGCAAGAAGCATTCCATGCTTGTTTGCCACATCCCCAAAAGGTGCATAAAGATTTCTGTCAGTATGATAGAATTTGTTGAAAATACAGTCTCCCACAGCGTAAACATCAGGAAGATTTGTTTCAAACTTGTCATTAACAACTATTTTTCCATTTTCTGTTTTTAATTCAGAAGAAATAAAATCTATATTAGGAGTAATTCCAATACTGAATAGTGCAATATCAAAATCAATACTTTCTCCGTTATCAAGCTGTACAGACTTTGCAATATTATTTTCAGAAACAATTTCATTTACTCCGGAATTAAGTTTTAATGCAATTCCATGTTTTTCAATACTTTCATAAATTCCAGATTTTAAACTTTCAGAAACAGTAGGGAATATTTTGTCAGATTTTTCAACAATTGTAACTTCCATACCTTTTCTGTTAAATGCTTCGGCAGTTTCAAGACCGATAAACCCAGCTCCTACAACGACAGCTTTTTTAATTTTATCCTTATTTTCATTAATGTATTCTTTTATTTTCACTGCATGTTCTGCATGTGAAAGGGTAAATACATTTTCAAGATTTTCAGAATATCCTTTAATATTTGGAACAAAAGACTTTGCACCTACCGCAATGATAAGTCTGTCGTATTCAAATACTCCATTTATCTCGTTACCTTCTATATTTAAAGTTTTATTTTTAAAATCTATATCTGTAACTTTGTGTAATGTTTTAACATTAACTCCTCTCTTTATAAAATCTTCAGGAGTTCCTAGAACAACATCGTTAAATGACAGTTCATCTGCTATATAGTATGGTGTAGGACAACCAGCCCATGCCACATATTGAGATTTTTCAAATACAAACACCTCGTCATCAGGGTTTGCTTTTTTATATTGAGTGGAGAACATCATTCCTGCTGCTCCACCGCCTATTACTGCTATTTTCATTTACTTACCTGCTTTCTGTTAAATTAATTTATTTCTGTTTTGTAAGGCTATTAAACAGATATCTCAATCTGCTTGCAACCATTTTTATCCCGACTTTATTATCTCTCCCTCTTGGAATGATTACATCGGCATATCTTTTAGAAGGTTCCACAAATTCCAGATGCATAGGTTTTACAGTGTTAATATACTGATTCTTTACACTTTCAAAGCTTCTTGCACGCTCCTTCATGTCACGTTCCATTCTACGTAAGAGTCTTTCATCATCATCAGTGTCAATAAAGATTTTTGCATCAAAAAGATCTCTTATTTTTGGTATAGCAAGAATTAAAATTCCTTCAACTATTATTAAATTAGCCGGCTCAATATGTACCGTTTCATCAATTCTGTTATGAGTCTGGAAATCATATATCGGTTTTTCAATAGAATGCCCTGCCTTCAGGGAAAGTATGTGTTGTTCCAGTAAATCAAAATCTATTGAATCTGGATGGTCATAATTTAATAAAGTTCTTTCTTCATAAGTTAAATGATCATTTCTTCTGTAATAAAAATCCTGTTCCAGCAGAATGGAATGAATGTTCGATTTTTTAAGGTCTTCTATTATAGCATTTGTAACGCTTGTCTTTCCTGAACCTGTTCCTCCCGCAATTCCTACAATTATCGTTTGATAATCCATTTGAATACCTCCTAGTGATATAGTTAAGTATATAATAGATGGAGTAAATTTTCAAGAGGTTTTTTTGAAAAAAACATTAAAAAAATAAGAAAAAGTTCCCGTTTAAAGTATTAATATTATTAACATAAAAAGATAACATAAGCTAAATAACTTTAAAAATTTATAAAAATTTAGAAAGAAAAAGACAATAAAAAAATAAAAAAATTAATGGCAAAAAAACAAAAAAAGGAGTATAATTATAGTATTAACTATGAAAAAAATAATTGAAAGGGAAGTGAAGTTTATGCAAAAATAAGACAAATGAAGATATGAAAAAAATAAGGGAGATTCTTGAAAACAGGGGAGCATTAGACCATGCGATAACACTATTGAGCTGGGATCTTGAAACAGAAGCACCTTTCCTTGCGGCTGAAAAAATATCAAAGACATTGGGTTATTTGATAGGGAAAAGCTATTCAATGATTATAAATGATGAATTTAAGAAAAATGGTATATGGAATAAATACTGAAGAATTGTCAGAGATAGATAGAAAAAAATTATAGAAGAAGTGAAAAAAAGGAATCGTTTGAAAAAATGGAAAAAATTCCTAAAGATGAGTTTCAGAAATATTCGGAACTGAGGGTATTATCTGTAAGAAAATGGGAAGAAGCAAAGAAAACAAATGATTACAACATATTCAAGGATTATCTGAAACAGATGATAGAGTTTACTAAAAAAATTTATAAAAATATAGAGGGTATACAGGAAATCCTTACAATACATTGCTTGATGACTATGAACCTGAAGTAGCGGTGGAAGAACTAAATCAGTTTTTCGATAAAATAAAAAAATGAATTATCACCTTTTATAAAAAAAGTTACTGAAAAGGAAAGAAGTTCAGAAGAACTGGAATTAATTGCGAAATTCAAAAAAATGAATTTTTGATGTTCAGAAACAGGAAGAATTTTTCAAAATATGTACTTGATATTATAAAATTCAGATTTGATAAAGGAGTGCTTAAGGAAAGTGAACATCCTTTCACAACTGAATTTAGTAATAATGATGTAAGAATTACTACACACTACTATGATGATAATATTTTAAGCTCAATATATTCAACAATTCATGAAGGAGGCCATGCCCTTTATGAACAGCATATAAGTGATGAAATTACTGATACTGTACTCGGTGGTGGAGTTTCAATGGGAATACACGAATCCCAGTCAAGAATTTTTGAAAATATGTTTGGAAGAAGTAGGGAGTTTATTGGATTTATTTATCCAAAAATGGATGAACTGTTTAATCTTTCAGAAAATGGTATAGGTAAGGAAGAACTTTACAAACTGGCAAATGCAGTTGAAAGACAGTTTATAAGAACAGAATCCGATGAACTTACTTATCCTATACACATATTGATAAGATATGAACTTGAAAAGGAAATTTTCAGCAACCTCGATGAAGAAATAGACGTAGATGCACTTGCTGTAAAATGGGCAGATAAATATGAAGAATATCTTGGAATAAGACCTGCAAATTATACAGAAGGAATATTGCAGGATGTACACTGGGCAGAGGGACTGTTTGGTTATTTCCCTTCATATGCATTGGGAACTGCCTATGCGGCTCAGATATATGATGCTATAAATAAAAAAGTCAATATAAAAGAAGAAATGAAAAAAGGTGATTTCAGCCAGATAAATGAAATACTGAAGGAAAATATTCATAAATACGGTAAAATGAAAACTCCTAAGGAAATAATAAAAGATATGACAGGAAAAGACTTTGATTCACAATATTATATAGATTACCTGGAAGGTAAGTTCTCTGAAATTTACGGTCTTGATAAGTAAAAATCTGGATATAAGGCTGTATATATTAACAGCAACTGATAAAAAAATAAACGAAATTCAATATGAAAAAGACTATGAAAGGAGGAATGGGTTTCTCAGAAATTATGATTTCATCAATATAAAAAGTACAGAATTTTTATTTGGGAAACACATAATATTAATGATAGAAATTCAGGATGAAATGAAATTAATGCAGGAAAAATTTGAAGATATGGAAGTAAAAAGTTTTGCAAGGGAGGTTATTGAATTTATTGATGAATGTCCAAGCACATATCATGTAGCTAAAAACTGTTCGGAAATTTTAGAGGAAAATGGATTTGAAAGGCTTATACCTCAGGAAAAATGGAACTTAAAAAAAGGTGGAAAATACTACGTGAAAAAATCAAATTCCACAGTGGTGGCATTTACGCTTGGAACAGATATAAATTTAAAAAAGGGATTTAAAATATTCGGTTCACACACTGATTCGCCTGGATTCAGAATAAAGCCAAACCCTGAAATGGTAACGGAAAATATATTGAGATTAAATACAGAAGTATATGGAGGGCCTATTTTAAGTACATGGTTTGACAGGCCACTTTCAATAGCTGGAAGAGTTGTGGTGAAAAGCGATAATATATTCCTGCCTAAAACTATAAGGGTAAAAATAGAAGAACCTTTAATGGTTATTCCTAACCTTGCCATTCATCAGAACAGGGAAGTAAATAATGGAGTGAAGATAGATAAACAGGCAGATACATTACCTGTGCTTGGTCTTATAAATGATAAGCTTGAAAAGGAAGGTTATTTACTGAAACTGATAGCTGAAAAAATGAAATTAAAAGAAGAAGATATACTTGATTTCGATCTGTATGTGTATTCAATCGAAAAAGGATGTCTTGCTGGGGTAAATGAGGAATTTATATCAGCGCCCAAAATAGATAACCTTGCTTCTGTATATGCGGGACTTTAGGACTTGTGGAAGCTGAGGATGTTCATGACCAGATAAATGTATTTGTAGGATTTGATAATGAAGAAATTGGAAGTGCGACAAAACAGGGGGCAGATTCAAATTATTTATTAAATACATTGGAAAGAATAGTATGCGAACTTGGATATGGAAGAGGGGAATTCCTGCAAATGCTAAACTGTTCATTCCTTCTGTCGGCAGACGGTGCACACGCGGCGCATCCGGCACACATGAATAAGACAGACCCTACAAGCAGAGGAAGAATAAATGAAGGAATATCAATAAAAATAAGTGCTAACCAGAGTTATACATCAGACGGATTTTCAATAGCAGTAGTTAAACAGATTATAGAAGGAACAGATATAAAAATACAGCCTTTTGTAAATCAGTCAAATGAAAGGGGAGGAAGCACGATAGGGACTATTTCCTCAACTCACCTGGATATAGATGCGGTAGACCTTGGAGTACCTATGCTTGCAATGCACTCAGTAAGGGAACTTTGTGGAATATATGATGTATTCTATCTGAAAGAACTGGCAAAAGAATTCTTTAATAAAAACTAGGAAATAATAAATAATTTCTTAAAGTTATGAAGTTGGAAAAATAATATGGAAATGGAGGGCAACCTATGAAAAATCCGGATAAAAAACTTATACTTTCAAATGGGGTAAAAATTCCTGTTTTAGGATTTGGAACATATAAGATTGAAGATGATGAAATAGCTGTAAATTCAGTCAGGGAAGCTATAAAAACCGGATATAGGCACATAGATACAGCATCCTTTTACAAAAATGAAGAAAATGTAGGAAATGGAATAAGGGAAGGACTGAAACTGACAGGACTTAACAGAAAAGATATATTTGTAACAACAAAGGTGTGGAATACAGAGCAGGGGTATGAAAATACCCTCCGTGCCTTTGATAATTCACTGAAAAGGTTGAATATTGACTATTTAGATTTATATCTGATTCACTGGCCTGTTACGAAAAATTATGCGGATGAGTGGCAAAGCAGGATAAAGGAAACATGGAAAGCCATGGAAAAACTTTATAAGGAAGGGAAGATAAAAGCCATAGGAGTGAGTAATTTTCTTGTACATCATCTGGAGGAACTGATGTCTGACTGTGAAATAAAGCCAATGGTGGATCAGATAGAGTTTCATCCTGGTCACAATCAGAAGGAAACTGTTGAATTTTGTAAAAAACACGGAATAGTGGTAGAAGCATGGAGCCCTTTAGGTCGTGGTGTGATTCTTGAAAATGAATTTCTGGAAGGAATAGCACAAAAATACAATAAAACAATAGCCCAGATTTGTCTAAGATGGATTATTCAGCAGGAAGTAGTGGCATTGCCAAAATCAGTAACACCTGAAAGAATAAAAAGTAATTTTGAAGTATTTAATTTTGAACTTTCTGAAGAAGATATGGATAGAATAACAAATATGGGACCGGCAGGATATACAGGTTCAGATCCTAATTTAGGAAGATATTAAAAAATGAAAGAGGAGTAAAATGAAAATATATTTTGAACTGTTCTGGATATTCTTTAAGATAGGTAGCTTTACCCTTGGAGGAGGGTATGCTATGGTTCCGCTTATTCAGACCGAAATTGTTGAGAAAAAGAAATGGATTGAGAAGGAGGAATTTATAAATCTTCTGGCTTTGGCTCAGTCTTCTCCCGGGGCGTTGGCAATAAATATGGCAGTGTTTGTAGGTTTTAAAATTAAGAAATATTTAGGAATGATAGCAACAGTACTTGGGGCGGCATTACCGGCATTTCTGATTATATGGCTGTTGGCGGCACTGTTTCAGAATTTTCAGAACAATCCTTATGTCATTAAAGCCTTTAAGGCAATAAGACCGATGGTTGTTGCACTTGTTGGAGGAAGTGTCTATACAATAGGAAAACAGGCAAAAATAAATAAATTTACATTGATTATTGTTCTGGCAATAGCAGTTCTCGTTTCACAGTTTAAGTTTCCGCCTATAATGGTCATAATAGTGGGAGCAATAGCAGGAAACATCTGGATGATGAAGAGAAAGGGGGCTAAATAATGGCAGAATTATGGGCTTTATTTGTGGTATTCTTTAAAATAGGGCTTTTCAGCTTCGGAGGAGGATATGCAATACTTCCCCTTATACAGAAGGAAGTTGTAGAATCACATAAATGGATAAGTGTAACCCAGTTTACAGACATAGTGGCTGTTTCACAGGTAACGCCGGGACCGATAGCAATAAATTCTTCCACTTATGTTGGATACCTTGTAACTGGAAATGTTGTAGGGGCAACAGTGGCAACAGTGGGATTAGTATTACCTTCTATAATAGTAATGACCCTTTTCAGCATGTTTTTCCTGAAATTTAAGGATAACAAGTATATAAGCAATGCATTTACAGGATTGAGGGTAGTCGTCGTAGGACTTATTCTTTCAGCAACGATATTGCTTATGGATAAGGATAACTTTATTGACTATAAAAGCTTTATAATATTTGGAGCCGCATTGCTGCTATTTCTGAAATGGAAGGTAAATGCCATATGGCTGACAATAGGAGCTGCAATAATTGGAATATTAATATATTAAAATACAATTTAAAATAATAAAGCTGTCTCAAAAAATAATATAAAAGAGCTGTCTCAAAATAGTAAGAATTAAATATAATATATGGAAAAAAACTATATTTTTTTCATTTACTAAAATTTTACTCATACAAAACAGTCATTTATTAAGGAAAAGTCAAAAAAACTCGCCTAAAGGCTCGGACAGATGACTTTTCCTAAATTCATTTCCTGTTTTACATTGTAAAAATTTTTAAAAAAATATTTTTCATATTTTTTTATAAAAATTTCAAAAATAATGTGATATAATCAAATAAGTTTGTATTTTACAAACTTATTTTTAAGTTAAAAAAATTAATATAGTTGGGAGTTGAAAGGAGAAGACATTGAAAAAAAATCTTGAAATTAAAAACGTAGGGAAAACCTTCGGAAAAGACGAAATTCTAAAAAATATCAACATTGAAATAAAAAAAGGAGAGTTTTTTTCATTGCTGGGACCGTCAGGTTGCGGTAAGACAACATTGCTGAGAATGATTGCCGGGTTTATAAGGCCGGATAAAGGGTCTATTTCCATAAATGGAGAAGTTATAGATCATCTGAAGCCTAATGAAAGGAACGTAAATACTGTTTTCCAGAACTATGCACTGTTTCCAAATATGACAGTATTTGAAAATGTGGCATTTCCTTTGAAAATAAAGAAAACTGCAAAGGAAGAGATAGAAAAGGAAGTATTGAAATATCTTGAACTGGTGGGATTACAGGAACATAAGGATAAAATGCCTTCCAGCTTATCGGGAGGACAGAAACAGAGAGTTTCTATAGCTAGGGCGCTAATCAGCAAACCGGATGTATTACTGCTGGACGAACCACTTTCAGCCCTTGATGCGAAATTAAGACAGAAATTATTAATTGAACTGGATACTATACATGATGAAGTTGGAATAACATTCGTATTTGTAACTCATGATCAGGAGGAGGCACTAAGTGTTTCTGACAGAATAGCAGTTATGAGTAAAGGGGAAGTTCTTCAGATAGGAACTCCAAACGAAATATATGAAATGCCTGCAAATGGATTTGTGGCAGACTTTATAGGAGAAACAAATTTTATTGAAGGAAAAGTTATTGAAGTGCATGATAAATATGGATATGCCGAAAATGATGAAATTGGAAGATTTAAAATAGAACTTGATAAACCTGTAAAAGTGGGGGATAACGTAAAGCTTACACTTAGACCGGAAAAAATAAAGGTAGACACTGAGCCAAGATATACAGATAACGACAACTATAAAGTAATAAAAGGAACTGTAGATGAAGTTATTTATACTGGATTCCAGAGTAAACTGTTTATAAAAGTTGATGGAATGAATAAACTGATAAAAGTTTATGATCAGCATAGAAACTTCCTGACTGAGGAAGAGCTTTTCGAATGGAAAGAAAAAGTTTATTTTTACTGGCATTATGAAGATGCTTACTTAGTGGAGGTGAACTGATATTGGCAAAGAAAAAAATAAAAAAAATAAATGAAAATGGACCTTTAAAATGGATATATTATCTGCCGATCAGTTTATGGATGACACTGTTTTTCGGTATACCGACACTTATAATAATAATTTTCAGTTTTTTGAAAAAAGGTGCCTATGGTGGAATTGCAATGCCAATAAAACAGACGTTAGCTGCCTACAAACTGCTGTTTACTTCAAGCGATATTTTAAATAGCCGTTAAAACAATAAATATATCATTCTGGATAACTGCTATAACTTTATTTCTGGCATTACCTGTTGCCTATTATATTTCAAGATCAAAGTACAAGAATTTGTGGTTACTGCTTATAGTAATCCCTTTCTGGACTAATTTTCTTGTGAGAATTTTTTCCTTCATAGCAATACTGGGAAATAAAGGAATTATAAACCATTTTCTTATGAAAATATTTGGAATGAAAGAGCCACTGGCACTTTTATATAACAGAAATGCAGTAATAATAATAAGTGTATATGTATTTTTACCTTATGCGATATTACCTCTGTATTCGGCAATTGAAAAATTTGATTTTTCACTGCTTGATGCTGCAAGTGACTTAGGAGCAAACAAGTTTCAGGCTCTAGTTAGGGTTTTCCTTCCTGGAATAAAATCAGGAATGGTTACTGCAACGATATTTACTCTTGTTCCGGCAATAGGTTCATATGCTGTTCCTGACCTTGTAGGAGGGACAGATGGAGTAATGCTTGGAAATATTATTGCAAACAGAATGTTTCAGCTTAGGGACTGGCCTACAGCTTCAGCAATTTCAACAGTTTTCATAGTAATAACAACTTTTGGAGTATGGCTGTCAATGAAAATGGAAAAGGAGGAGGAATAATAATGAATGATAAAAGAAGAATTTCACTGTTGTTTTTCGTACTTGTAATGATATTTTTCTATTTACCTATAGTTATGCTTGTGACACTGTCATTTAATAATTCAAAAAACTTTTTATGGACAGGTTTTTCACTGAAATGGTATATAGAACTGTTTACAAGCTCCCCTGATTTGTGGCAGGCTTTCGGAAGAAGTATTCTTATAGGTTTAACATCGTCAGTATTTTCAGTATTTATAGCAACATTTGGAGCAATAGGAATAAAATGGTACAATTCCAGATTGAAAAATTATGTAAAGTTCCTGAATTATATACCTCTTATACTGCCTGACCTTATAATAGGGGTGGCACTGCTTATATTCTTTAACATGCAGATGGGTGCATATCATGGTATGGAACTTGGAATGAAGACTATATTTATAGCTCACACTACATTTAATATTCCGTTTACATTGTTTATAATAATGGCGAGACTGGATGAATTTGACTATTCAATAGTTGAGGCTGCAAGAGATCTGGGAGCAAATGAATTTCAGACTTTGATTAAGGTTATACTGCCTTCTATGATGCCGGGAATAATATCTGCGTTCCTGATGGCGATGACTTTGTCACTGGATGACTTTGTAATTACAAGTTTTGTTACAGGAACAAATTCAAATACATTGCCAATTCAGATATATTCAATGATTAAATTTGGAGTTTCCCCTGTAATAAATGCATTATCGACTATATTAATAATAGGAACTATTATTTTATCCCTGTCGAGCAGAAAATTACAGAAATATATGCTTAATTAAGATAGGAAAAATTCGATAGAAATGCAGGGTATGGAAAAATAAAAAAACAATATTCAAAAAAATAAATGAGCAGAAATTTTTAAAAAAATATGATATAATAAGATGTATTAAATTTATTAATAGTTATGATATATCAAAATTATAATATATAATAAAGATATTTACACAGAATATCAGATACGCAAAATGCAAGATGTAAAGGAAGGTAAAAAAAGAAATGCAAAAATTTGAAGATTTCGGATTAAGTATTGAAGTACTTGATGCGTTAGAAAAAAAAGGATTTGAAGAACCAAGTGATATACAGAAATTAGTTATACCCGAATTATTAAAAGAAAGAACACACCTTATAGGACAGGCACAGACAGGAACAGGAAAAACTGCCGCTTTTGGAATACCAATACTGGAAACGGTTGAAGCTGACAAAACGGTAAAAGCTCTGATATTGGCACCTACAAGGGAACTGGCAAATCAGGTTGCAGATGAAATCTACTCTTTAAAGGGTAAAAAGGACATCAGGGTTCTGGCTGTATATGGAGGAGCTTCCATAGAAAATCAGATAAAGAAACTTAAATCAGGAGTGGACATTGTAGTTGGAACTCCTGGAAGAGTAATGGATCTGATGAGAAAGAAAGTATTAAAGGTAAATAATCTTGACTATTTTGTCCTTGATGAAGCTGATGAAATGCTTAACATGGGATTCTTAGAAGATATTGAGCTTATACTTGAAGAAACAAATGATGAGAAGAAAATGCTATTTTTCTCAGCTACAATGCCTAAAGCGATAATGGACATTGCTAAAAAGTTTATGGATGACTACAAGCTTTTAAAGGTTAAAAAACAGGAACTTACAACAGATCTGACAGAACAGATTTATTATGAAGTTAAGCAGGAAGACAAGTTTGAAGCACTTTGTAGAGTTTTAGACTATACTCAGGATTTTTATGGAATTGTTTTCTGCCGTACAAAATCTGAAGTAGATGATGTTACAAACAGACTTAAGGCAAGAAACTACGATGCTGAATGTATTCATGGGGATATAACTCAGGGATTAAGACAGAAAGCTCTTGACCTTTTCAAGAAAAAAGTACTTACAATACTTGTGGCGACAGACGTTGCGGCAAGAGGAATAGATGTAAGTAACCTTACACATGTTATAAACTATGCTATACCTCAGGAAGCAGAATCTTACGTTCATAGAATAGGAAGAACTGGAAGAGCGGGGCATAAAGGGATAGCAATAACATTTGTAACACCTAGGGAAGCAAGAACTCTGGCTCAGATAAAGAGAGTTACAAAAACTGACATTAAAAGGGAATCAATACCAAACGTAAGTGAAATAATAGAAGCAAAGAAAGAAGCTTTAATTGCTTATATTGATGAAATAATAAAAGAAGAAGACTACACAAGCTATGAAGATTTTGCAGACAAACTTCTTGAAGAAAGAGATGCAAGACAGGTTGTTTCTTCGATTTTAAGACACTTCTATGAGGATGAATTCCTGCCTGAAAGTTATGGGGAAATACAGGATGTCAAGGTAAAAATTGAAGACAAGACAAGACTTTTCATTGCTCTTGGAAGCAAGGACGGATACAATCCTGGAAGACTGCTTGACCTGTTAAATAAAAAGGCAAAAACTCCTGGAAGAAAAGTTAAGGATATTAAGATAATGGATAAATATTCATTTATAACTGTACCTTTACAGGAAGCTGAATTTATCATGAGAGCACTGAACTCTAAAAAGGATTCAAAACCATTAGTTGAAAAGGCAACTGGAGGAGCATCCGGTGGAGGATCTTCAGAAGGTAAAAAAAGAGGAAGAAGATCAGAAAAGGATTCTAAAAAAAGAAAAAAATCCGGTGAAAAGGAAAAAAATCTCCAAGAAGATCTAAAAAATCAGATGATAAGAAGTCTTCTTCAAAATCTAAGGAAAAATCAAAAAGATAAATCAAAAAAGTCAGATAAATCATCTGGAAGAAGTAAAAAGAAATAAATAAAGAATAAGGTTCACTTTTATTAGGAAGGGGCTGTTTTAAAGGTAAAAGGATTTTTTTAAATCGATACTTTTGGAACGGCTCCTTTATTACAATTTATGTATTGACAAAAAGGAAGAAAAAAATAATATTATATATTAAAAATGACTAAGAAGTCACTTATTAGGAATTATGAAAAAGATGAGAGGTGAAAAAAATGTATAAAACAATATTACTTGATATTGATAATACGCTATTTGACTATCCAAAGACTGAAAAATATGCAATAAAGGCAGCATTTGAAGATTTTCATTTTTTCAGTAATGGAAGTGAAAGTGAATTTGAAGAAATAAAAAAGGAATATAAGGTTATAAATGATTTGCTATGGGAAAAGCTGGAAAAAGGGGAAATTACAAGTACAGAACTGAAGGTTGAGAGATTTAGAATGTTATTTGAAAAAGCAAATTTAAGTTACAGTCCTGAGGAGTTTAGCAAACAATATCTGAAACGTCTCGGAGAAGGAGCATTTCTTCTTGATGGAGCTGAAGAGGTGTGTAAATACCTGTATGGAAAATACAAGCTCGGAATAGTTACTAATGGAATGAAGGAAGTACAGTATTCAAGGATTGGAAAATCTCCAATAGGAAAATATATAGATAAAATAATAATTTCAGAAGAAGTAGGGATAAGTAAACCAAATGCAGGAATTTTTGAATATGCCCTGAAGGAACTTGGAACTGAGGATAAAAAAGAGGCTATAATGGTGGGGGATTCCCTGTCGGCAGATATTCAGGGAGGAATTAATTTTGGAATAGATACATGCTGGGTAAATCTGAAAAATGATGCTCCAAACGATAAAATAAAGCCAAAATATGTTGTTACAAAATTAGAAGAAATATGCAATATTTTATAAAAGGCAGGTAAAATATGGGAAAAATAAGAAAAATAATATATGTGATATTTTTATTTGTTTTAATTGGAAACAGTGTATTTGCACAGGAAGATAAGCGTGTAGGCCTTGTCCTCAGTGGAGGGACAGCGAGAGGTCTGGCACATATAGGGGTACTGAAGGTACTGGAGGAAGAGAAGGTTCCTGTGGAATATGTAACAGGAACAAGTATGGGAAGTATTATTGGAGGGCTTTACAGCATAGGGTATACGCCTGATGAAATAGAAAAAATTGCATCAGAAATGGACTGGATAAGTCTTTTCAATGACAGTATAGAAAGAAAGGACAAGGGAATATCAAGAAATCTGATAGAAGACAGGAATACTATGGTACTTCCTATGGAAAAATTCATACCGAAAATTCCTTCGGGAGCAGTTGGAGGGAAAAGTGCCAGTGAACAGCTGAATAATCTATTTTTCGGTGTTCTGGAAGTAAATGATTTTAAAAAATTTCCTAAAAAATTTGCACTTGTGGCAACAGATCTGAATACAGGAGAAGGAGTCATGATAGACAGGGGTTCAATTGCGACTGCTGTAAGATCGAGCCTTTCCATACCATCAGTTTTTAATCCGGTTCAGGATGGAGAAAGACTTTATGTGGACGGAGGGGTTGTAAGGAATCTTCCTGTTCAGGATGTGAAGGTGCTGGGTGCAGACTATACAATAGGAATAAATGTAGGAGAAGGGTTTTCTAAAAGGGATCCTGAAAAACTTAATATAGCCGGAGTAATATCTGACTCAATGACAATAGCAGGTAGGCAGGAAGTTGAAAGACAGATAAGAATGCTTGATTTATACATGACACCAAACCTTGAAAAAATAGAATCATATGATTTTGGGAAGGTGAAGGAAATAATAGCTGCCGGAGAAAAGGTGGCTAGGGATAATATAGAAAGCATAAGAAAGTTAAGTAATCCTGAAAAATTTGCAGAACTGGAAGAAAAAAGACGTGAATTCAGAAAAACATGGAAAGATGAATATGATATAAAGTATGTTGAAATCAGGGGAAATAAGAAGTATGAAAAAAAATATTTTAATAAATATCTTCCAAAAAATTTAAGAATGATGAAAAAAAGTGACATGGAAAAAATTGTCAATGAACTGTATGGAAATGGAGATTTTTCCACTGTCTACTATGAAGTGAAAAATAACGACACTTTAGTAATAAATGTCCAGGAAAAGGCAGGAGACTACCTGACACTTTCCGGAAATGTAAATAATGAGGATATGGCAACTGTAACTGTGGGTATACAGGGAAATAAGACCATAAATAACGCAGATACAAGATATAGGCTGAATGGAATAATTGCAAATGAATATGGAGTAAACGGATCAGGAATAATGGCAATTGGAAAGGATAACAGAGTTCTGTTTATAGGAAATTTTGACTTCAGGAAGGATATTATAAAAAACCAGTATTATGCAGGAAATAAGTATGAATTTAATAACAGAAGATTTAAAGCCGGAGTAGGACTAGGTATGGAAATTAGCAAAAATACACTCTTGCTTTTAGGTGGAGGATATGAAATGTCTCATGTTAAAGGGCATATGGATGAAAAGGAAAGTGCAAAAATAAGATTCCCTTATCTTGAAGCCTCACTTACACAGGATAGCAGGGATTCCATAGCTTTTCCTACGAAAGGGACATATCTGAAGGCAGAATATACAGTAGCAAATTCTAAAAATGCAGAATTTAATGCCCTGTATGCTAAAGCCGAAGTAAATATCCCATTAGGAAAAAATTTAACACTTACACCTGGAGTGGCATACATTACAAGTGACGGTGAAAAAGTTCCTGAAACATACAGACCAAAAATGGGAGGATTTCAGGAGGGATACTATTCATTAGCATTTGATGGTATTCCTGCAGACAAAATAAGAGGAAATAGTATTTTTGTCGGTAAAATAAATATGCAGTATAAATTTTCAAAAATTATATTTGTGGGAGCAAATGCATCATTTGCAACTGTTTCTGATAAAAGTTACAGTTTTGGGAAAGAAAAAAAGGAAAGTTATGGATTGGGATTAGGAGTAAGAACACCTTTAGGTCCTGGATATGTGGGAGTTGCCAAAAGTCCGGGAGAAGATGTGAGATATTTCCTGAATTTTGGATATGATCCAAAATCATTTAATGAAAATTAGATACAAAAATAGCAGAATGAAAGGAGATTATGAGGCTATATCAAAAATTTATAAAAATATGAAAAAAATATTATTATTCTTTAATTTTTTTGAGACAGCCTCATAGAAGTGAACATGAAGGAAAAAAGAAAATTAAAAAAAGCTCTTCTTGTGTATAACCCGAAATCAGGTAATTCAGACTTAATATTGAATAATTTCGACCTGATAACAAGCAGTCTTTTAAAGAATGGAATTACTCTTACCCTTTACAGTATAAGCAGGGAATACAATGAGCTGACAAACATTCTTAAAAATGAGAAATACGATATATTAATTCTATCAGGTGGAGATGGGACATTAAGTAAAAGTTTAAGCCAGCTGTATAATGAAGAAATCGAATTTCCTGATGTTGCAATATTTCCAACAGGGACTTCAAATGATTTGGCAAAGTCGTTGAATCTGGGAGATGATGTTAAAAAATGGGTTGACAATATTGTAAATGGAAAGGCAAAATCATTAGATTTTGGACTTATAAATAACAAAACTGTATTTTTATCTTCCTATGCAGGAGGACTTTTCACAAAGGTTTCCTACAATACTGATAAAAACCTGAAAAAAGTAATAGGAAAAACTGCATATCATATTGCGGGACTGGCTGAACTGACAAATATCAGAAAATTTGATTTGAATATAACTCTTGACAGCGGTGAAAAAATAAACGAGAAGGCAATATTATACATGATTTTAAATGGAAAGAGTGTAGGAGGATTTGACAGCGTTATTGATAATGCTGATATGAATGACGGTCTTATGAATATACTGATTGTGAAGAATATAGAAAATCCTTTTGATTTACCTGCAGTTCTTTTAGACCTTATTAACAGTAATCTTGAAAATAACGATTATGTGAGAACTGTCACTGCGAAAAGCTGTGTAATTGAAAAAATAGATGATGAAGTAGGTGTGAGCATTGACGGAGAAGAAGGGAAAAATAAAAAAGCTGAAATAAGATTTATAAGTAACAGACTTAAAATTTTTAGACAGTAATTTACAAGTAAAGGGGAAATTAGGATAAAGTAGCTAAAATAAAGAGGTTTAAAGGACTTTCACCTTTGAAATATGTATAAGGAAATACAAAAATGAAAAATAATTTTAAAAAATAAGTTTTAAAAATTGAAAAAATGTGGTATAAATATAGTATATAATTTGAAGTGTGGAAGAGTATATTTAAAGATGGAGGAAGAAGTTATGAATGGATATTTGAGTTTTGTACTGCATGCGCATCTACCGTATGTAAGACACCCTGAATATGAGGAATTTTTGGAAGAAGACTGGCTGTATGAAGCGATTACTGAAACATATATACCCCTTCTTGAAATGTTTGAAAATCTTACGAGAGACAACATCCCATGGAATTTAACAATAACAATGTCAGGAACATTAGTTAATATGTTAAATGATGACCTGCTGAGAAGCAGATATGTTAAACATTTAAATAAATTAATAGAATTCTGTGAATTAGAAGTAGAAAGATTGAAAGAATACCCAGATATGATTAAAGTAGCTAATCATAACTTATGGTTCCATAAAAGAGCAAAATCTGTATATGAAGATAAATATGCAAGAGATTTAGTTGGAGCATTTAGAAAGTTTCAGGATCAGGGGAACCTTGAAATAATACCTGTTACGGCAACGCATGGATTCCTTCCGTTAATGAAGGATTATCCGGAAGCTGTAAATGCTCAGGTTTATATGGCTAAAAAAGATTACATTAAAAACTTCAATAGAGAACCTAAAGGGATATGGCTCGCAGAATGTGCTTATTATCCTGGCCAGGACAAGTTCCTTGAAAAACATGGGATAAGATATTTCCTTGTGGATGCCCATGGAATAATGCACAGTGATCCAAGACCTGTATATGGAATTTATTCTCCAGTGTATACTAAAAATGGAGTAGCGGCATTTGCAAGGGATCTTGAGTCTTCTGAGCAGGTATGGAGTTCAGAAATAGGTTATCCAGGTGACGGAGTTTACAGGGAATTCCATAAGGATGCAGGATATGAACTGGATTATGAATATGTAAAACCATATCTCCACAGTGACGGAGTAAGAAGAAACATGGGAATAAAATATCACGCAATAACTGATAAAAAAGGAACTTTCAAAGCTGTTTATGATCCTGATGCCGCATATGGAAGAGCAAAGGAACATGCTTATAACTTTGTTTATAACAGATCAAAGCAGATAGAATTTCTGGCTTCAAAAATGAAATATAGAAAGCCGATTGTAGTATCTCCTTATGATGCAGAACTTTATGGTCACTGGTGGTATGAAGGGCCTATTTTTCTTGAATGGGTATTTAGAGCAACAGCAGAGTCTAATTTCTCTATGATAACTCCTTATCAGTATCTTGAAAGATATCCAACTAACCAGATAGTGGATGTAAGTATGTCAAGCTGGGGAGCAAATGGATATTATGATGTATGGATAGACGGGTCAAATGACTATGTTTACAGACATCTGCATAAAGCTGCCCAGAAGATGATAGAAGTTGCAAATGGAAGAGAACCATACAATGAACTGGAATATAGAGCATTGAATCAAATGGCTAGGGAACTTATGATGGCACAGACTTCATGCTGGGAATTTATAATGTATACAGGAACAATGGTTGGATATGCTCACAAAAAGGTAAGTGACCATGTTCATAGATTGTTTAAGCTGTATGAAGACTTTAAAAATGGTACCCTTGATGAATCATGGGTTGCTGAGATAGAGTCAAGAGACAACATATTCCCTGAAATAGAATATAGAATGTACAGAACTAGCTGGCTATAAAAATAGATTAAAAATAAGTAAATTATAAATGAAGATACCAATTCTTATGAAAATGAAATATTTATAATTGATAAAACTAAAAAAAGATATGGTAAAATGAACAAAATAATAATTACCATATCTTTTTTTATTTTTAATTATAATTTTTTTAAATTTGCAAAGTAGCTAAAATAAAGGGATTGGTGAATAAAAAAAGTTACGGAAATAAGTGAAAAAAACAGTAGAAATCTTGTCACATATCTGTTAATTTGAATAGAGTTAGATCCTTAAAAAAACTCTATAAAGGTTGAAAAATAAAGAATCTTCTCTGTAGAACGGATAAAAGAAGAGAATCCATTAGAATAAGGATTGAAACTCTGCTTCAACGCGACCAAAGAACAATTCTTTCTCTTTTATAAAAGAAGAGAATCCATTAGAATAAGGATTGAAACTTTATCAGAGTCAATAACTGAAGAAGATAATCAGAATTTAAATAACAGAAAAAAATTAGAATAAAAAAATTCTGAAATAGGTTATTAAGAATAAAAAAATAGAACAGTAAATTATAGTAGTAAAAAGAAAGGTCATTTTAAATATTCCTAATCAAAAAAAGCGCCTAGAGAACAACAGATTAAAAAAATAATATTATTATTTGAAAAATCGTGCTATAATATAAAAAAATTATAGCTGAGGTAAAATCAATATCATAAAAGAAAACTCAGTTTAATAGCTGAGTTTTTTTCTTCTAATGTAAAGAGGATATAATTATGAAAGAATTATTTCAAGGAAAGATAGAAATTATCGAACTGTTTAAAAAAATATTATACAAAGGTAAGAAAAAAAGGAAGTTGAAAAATTCAACTGAATTATTGAAGGAACTGGACAGAAAAATGAAAAGTGCTCAATAGTAAACTAAAGATTGAAAAATAATGAAAGAGATAAGATTTACAGAAAGCTTGAAAAAAATTCAGGATATAAAGAACGGAAAAAGTAGGAATTGTAAATGTAAACCGCTATATTATCAGATTTTTACTGATAATTCTGTTATGCATATCTTTTCTAAATATTTCACTGAATCTGAAGGGATACAATTATTTTATATACGTTTCGGCAGTTATAATCATTCTGCTTTCGTTGCTTTCAATATTAATCACTGTAGTTATAAAAAAGAAAATTTTCAGTGCCTATTATTATAATTACAATATAAAAAAAGGATATTCCTTATAATTATGATAAGTCTTGGAACAGGATATTTCCTAAATTCCTATAGGCAGGAGCTTGAAGATTTAAATAAGAAGTCCGTTCTGATAAAGGAAGCTGAAATAAACTCTATAGATGAACTGAAAAATAGCAGCATTGAAATAGTAAACAAGGACAGCAGGATAAAATGGAGAATAGATGAAAATCTTAAGATTATTACTAATGAAGATTCTAAAAAAAGGAAACATAAATATTGAAAAATACAGTGATTGATGATAATAATAAAGTGACATTGTATTTTACAAATGAAAAGAAAGAGCCTCAATGGCTGAAAGGTAAGATAATTTATTTTAATTGGGATACAGTGAAAATAAGGCTGAAGAATAAAAAAAGAATCGAAGGGGAAGTTTACGGAAAGATAATTAAACTTGATAATGGAGAGACCCTTATACTGAACAATAACTTTGAACTGAGGGATGAAAATAAGAAGATAAGCGACTTTGGAGTAATAGGGATTAACCTGAAAATAAAGGAAATAATAAATAACTTATTGTTTATAATACTCGTTGTATTTATTCTGATAGAATATGAATACTACAAATTTCCAAATGAAGACAGTCAAAAAATAATAGACAGGCTGATGCTTAATGAAAGAAAAAAGAAAGCAATAAAAAAATCAGTTTTTTCAATATTGCAGGCAGTAAAGCTTCTAATGTTTCCAATAGCATTGGTGCAGACATATCTGCTGAGAAGTTATATACTTAATCTGCTTTTTGATAAAAACTTGAAAAAAGGTTATGATACAATAAGTGTTGTGCTTTCATATTTTTCAAAATCTTACCTGCTGATTTTTATTATTTTGCTTCTTCCTGTATTTTTTTAGAGAATTTTAAAAATTTTTGAAAATGATTGAAAAAAATACATAAGGGAAAAATAGCGATGATGAACTGTCACATATGAAGAATAAAAAGAAGCTACTTGAGAATGATGGGATATAACAGAAGAAAGAATAACAGCTATAGAATGTTTTTTTGAAAAAAATAAGAAATAGGAAATAAGAAATTTGAAAGGGGAAAAAAATGTATAAAAAGGATTAATGAGAACGAAATAGAGGTTTATAAATCTGGAATATATGAAAATCATAAGGATTATAAGTCCTTTTTACCTTCTAAAATTAACTACCAGTGGGAATGGAACAATCCTAGACTGAATGTATTACTGGAGGAAGCAAATATAGAAATTGGCAACTTAAAAAGCTATTCAGAGCTTATTCCAAATATAGATCTTTATATAAAAATGCATATAAAAATGGAAGCAAATAAATCTAACAGGATAGAAGGAACTCAGACATCAATTGAAGAAGAATTGATGCCGATAATGGAAGTATCTCCCGAAAAAAGAAATGATGTAAGAGAAGTACAGAATTATATAGATGCTTTGCAATATAGTGTTGACAGGATAATAAAAGAAGATTTTCCTTTAAGTTCAAGACTTATAAAGGAAATTCATAAAGAACTGATGAAGGGAGTCAGAGGGGAAAGAAAAACTCCAGGAGAATATAGGATAAGCCAAAACTGGATAGGTGGTTCAATGCCGTCAAATGCAGTATATGTTCCTCCTGCACATATACATATTCAGGATTTAATTTCGGATATGGAAAAGTTTATTCACAATGATAATATTTTTATTCCTAAATTAATAAGAATTGCAATGATACATTATCAATTTGAAAGCATTCATCCTTTTTTAGATGGAAATGGGAGAGTTGGACGAATAATAATACCGTTGTATCTACTTAGTTCAAAAAAATGTTAAGTAAACCTTGTTTTTTTATATCAGATTATTTTTGAGAGGTATAGGACAGAATATTATGAAGCATTGAATAGAGTAAGACTTTATAATGACATGACAGGATGGATAAATTTCTTTTTGCAGGCAACTATTGAAACTGCAAAAAAACAGCAAGAAGAAAAATTTGAAAAAGCTGTAATTTTTTTGTTGAAAAAAATGAATAAAAAAATGTGGATAATATATCAGGTAAGAATAATAATATACGACAAATACTAGAAAGTTTCTATGAAAATCCTATTCAGGAAACATCAGAATTAATAGAAAAAAACTTAAAATAAGTAAAGCAACTATAAATAGGGCAATTACATCAATGGAAGAACAAAACATTATATCAGAAACAACAGGAAATAGTAGAAATAGAATTTATGTAATGGAAGAGTATCTTAATATATTCAAAAAAATAAAAATATAGACTTAAAAAAACGAAAAAAATTGAGTCTAAAAAAATTTATAGGCTCAAAAAAATGAAAAAAATTGAGTCTAAAAAAATTTATAGGCTCAAAAAAATGAAAAAAATTGAGCCTAAAAAAATTTATAGGCTCAAAAAAAGTGAAAAAAATTGAGCCTAAAAAAATATAAAAATCAAAAACAAAGAGGGATAAAAATGATATATTTAGATAATGCGGCAAGTACAAAACCAAGTGAAGAAGTCATAAAAGTAATGACTGATGCAATGAGGGAAAGTTATGGAAATCCTGATGCAATCCATGATTTTTCTCATGAAATATTTTTAAAAATAAAAAATGCGAGAAAAACAGTAGGAAATTTTTTAGGGGTAAATCCTGCAAGAGTGTACTTTACAGCGGGAGGTTCAGACGGAAACAATCTTGTTATTCAGGGAATTGTTGAAGCAAATTCAAGAACAAGAAAACATCTGATTACTACAAAAATAGAACATCCGTCTGTTTATGATACATTCAAGTATTATGAAACAAAGGGGTTTGAAGTTGATTTTCTTGATGTGGACAAGGAGGGTTTCATTAATCTGGAACAGCTTGAAAGCCTTTTGAGGGAAGACACTTCCCTTGTTTCAATAGGAGCTGTAAACAGTGAAGTAGGCTCTATCCAGAATTTAAAGGAAATTGCTAAAATTATAAAGGGAAAAAGTAAGGAAATTTATTTTCACACTGATTTTGTACAGGGACTTGGATGTACAGACATAAAATTTGATAAAATTCCTGTGGATGCAATCACTGTGAGCGGACATAAAATATGTGCACCAAAGGGAATTGGAGCAGTGTATGTTGCTGAAAATGTAAAAATTACAAATGTTATTCATGGCTCAAATTCTGAAAACGGTATTGTAAAAAGAACTATGCCGACAGAACTGATACTGGGATTTACAAAGGCTGTGGAAATACTGGATAAAAATTATAGGAAGGATATGGAGTATCTGCAGAAACTTAAAATTGAATTTGCAAAAAAAATAGAGGAAAATATAGAAAATGTAAAAATTAATTCTATATTTGATATTGAAAAATCAAGTCCTAAAGTTCTTAATGTATCATTTAAAGGGACTAAAGGGGAAGTACTTACACATTTTTTAGGAATGAACGGAATTTATGTTTCAACAGGATCGGCATGTTCGTCTAAAAAAGGGAACAGCAGAATTCTTACAGTAATGGGATTAAAACAGGATGAGCTTGACGGAGCGATAAGATTCAGTTTTTATTCAGGAAATACTTCGGAGGAAATAGATAAAACTGTAGAGGTTCTGAAAAAAAGTGTGGAACAGATAAGAAAAATGAGATAAAATATTAATGAAAAATATAATAAATATAGAAAGGAATATAAGTATGAATTATACGGATAAATCTCTGCTGAATTCGGTAGGACTATCATACGGTGAACTGTCCTTAAAGGGAAAAAATAGAGGTCAGTTTGAAAGAATGCTAAGAAACAGAATACATAAATCTTTAAATGGATTCAACCATGAACTTGTTGATGATTTGTCAAAGCTGTATGTAATAGTGGATAATAACGACATGGATGAAGTTGTTGAAAAATTGAAAAAAATATTTGGAGTTGTAGGATTAAACCCTTCAGCAAGAGTAAACAGGGAAGATGAAGAAATCAAGGCAAAGGTACTGGAATTTGCAAATTATGCCTATGAACAGGGAGCGAGAACTTTTAAAATAGGAGTAAATAGAAGTAACAAAGGATTTGAGAAAAAATCTATGGATTATGCAAGGGAGCTGGGAGCCCATGTCCTTATAAACAGTCCGTTTGAAAAGGTTCAGATGAAGGATCCTGATGTCCAGATAAATGTTGATATAAGAAAAGATGTATATGTGTATACTGAAAGAATTAAAACGTATGGAGGATTACCAATCGGTTCGACAGGAAAAGGTCTGGTACTGCTTTCAGGAGGAATTGACAGTCCGGTTGCTTCGTTTATGATGGCGAAAAGAGGAATGCGTATAAATTTTGTAACATTCCACAGTTTTCCGTTTACAAGTAAGCAGGCTCTTGAAAAAATAAAGGAACTGACAGATATATTGTCAATTTACACAGGGAAAACAAGACTTTACTCAATGAATATACTTAAAATGCAGGAAGCGATAAATACAAAAACTAAAAAGGAACTGGCTACAATACTTACAAGAAGGGCAATGATGAGGCTTGCTGAAAGATTAAGCGAAACAATGAATTATCATGCACTTATAACAGGTGAAAGCTTAGGGCAGGTTGCGTCCCAGACAATGGGAGGGCTTACTTGTACAAATGCTTCAATGGAAAGACTTCCGGTATTCAGACCTCTTATAGGAATGGATAAAACTGAAATAATAGACATTGCAAAGGAAATAGGAACGTATGAAAAATCAATAGAACCATTTGAAGATTCATGTGTAATATTTGCACCGAAACATCCGGTTACAAATCCTAAGCTTGAAGATGTTCTGGCAGAAGAGGCAAAAATTGAAAATTATGATGAACTTATGGCAGAAATATTTGAAGAAAAAGAATTTTTCAATATGGGATAATGAATATAGAAATATAAAATATACTGATAATCTGGAGTATGTATTTAATCAGTAATCTCTGAAAGGAATGACTACAAAGTATGAAAATAAAATTCAGTATTTCAGACATATTATCAAAAATAAACAGGGAAAATTTGAAAAAAAGATTCAAGGAAGCGGCACAGATGATAAATCTAATATATCGCAATTACAGTGACGGAGAAACTCGGATGCTGTCAACTTCCCTGACTTATTTTTCAATGCTGGCTATTTTTCCAGTTATAGCCTTGATATTAGGTATATCAAAAGGATTTGGATTTGACAGGATATTTATCAGAAAAGTTTTTGAAATAGTTCCTCAGAATGGTGGAATGGCAAGCACTGTTCTGGATGTTGCAAATAAACTTTTAATTTCCACTGAAGGAAGTATACTGACAGGAGTTGGTGTGGTTATTCTAATCAGTTCAGCTGTAAAGGTTTTAATAGTACTGGAAGATTCATTTAATAAAATATGGAATGTAAACAAAAGCAGATCCTTTACAAGAAGGATAATAGACTATATTGCCATTATATTCATAGGGCCTATATTTTTTATAGTGATTATAGCAACAAATTCATATGTAATAGAAAAGGTGGGGGCATTTTTCTTAGGGAAACCTCTTGTAATAGGATTGTTTATAAAAATGGTAGGACCGTCATTTTACATTTTGTTATTCACATTGCTTTTTTATCTTATTCCAAATACGAATGTGAAATTAAAACCTGCATTTATTTCAGGAATAGTAACGGCACTGCTATGTTTTATCTTAAAGGAAGCATTTGTATTCCTGCAGTCATTTATAACAAAATATAATGCAATATATGGAAGTTTGGCGTTTATTCCGATTTCCTTGTGTGGGTGCAGTATATATGGGTGACTATATTGCTGGGGGCGCAGATAGCCTTTTCAATTCAGACATCTGATGAATTTTTATACAATGAAAGAGTGGAAATGCCTATAAAACTTAGAAAAGAAGCAGGGATACTGATTCTTGTACTGATAATAAGAAGGTTTAAGGAAAATGAAAATCCTTACACACATATAGAACTGTCAAAAAGACTTGATATGGAAAGCCTGTTTGTGAAGGACATTCTTTCAGATCTTGAAAAAATAGGATTTATTAATGAAATTATGGCGGATAAAAATGGAGAAAGTGGATATCAGATTGCCTATGATCCGGAAGTATTTACTGTAAAAAACTTTATAGACAGGTTTGAAGGGAAAAACGAAGACAGATATGAAGATATTTTTTTGATAATCTTATAAATGAAGACAAGGAACTTCTGGAAAAAAATAAGAAAAAAATCTTTTACTTGAAAAATGACACTTTATTAAAAAAATATAGGGCAGGGAGAAAAATGGAAATATTAATTGTAGTAATGACAGCTATAATGCTTATAATAACGGCACTTACACTGTACCAGCTTTTTAAGATAAGAAAACAGCAGCAGTTGGAAATACTTTATCTGAAAGATGAAATAGAACAGCTGATGATAAAGGAATTTATATCGAGTACGGAAAAAAGTGTAAATGAAAATGCAAGAAGGCTTGGAGAAATTGAAAAAACAACTACACTGAGTATGAAAAATAATTTATTGCAGGGGATAGGCGAAGTTAATAATGCGTTATCAGGAAATAACGAAAAACTGTTAATGAAGTTTAATGATTTTATTCAGAAAATTGGAATTGTAATGAATGAAAATAATCAGGGGCTGACATCAAACATAAACAGATTCAAGGATGAATTTAAAAAGAGTGTAAATGAAGATTTTGAAGCATTGAACAGAAAAATAGAGGGAAGGCTTGACCTTATGAATGCCAAAGTTGAAGAAAGGCTTGCAAAGGGATTTGAAGAAACAACAAAAACTTTTGGAAGTGTTCTTGAAAGATTGGGAAAAATTGATGAAGCGCAGAAAAAGATAGAGTCCCTTTCAAGTAATGTAGTTTCACTTCAGGACATTCTTACAGATAAGAAAACTAGGGGGATATTTGGGGAAGTACAGCTTTATCAAATATTGGCATCGATTTTTGGAGAAAAAAATGACAGGGTATATGCAAAACAGTATAAACTCTCAAACAATACCCTTGTGGATGCAATTCTTTTTACACCTGAACCAATTGGAAATATTGCAATTGATTCAAAATTCCCGCTGGAGAATTATCGTAGGATGTATGATCCGGAATTGACAAATGAGGAAAGAATGAATGCGAGAAAGGAATTCACCGGTAATCTTAAAAAACACATTGATGATATTTCAACAAAGTACATAATCAGAAATGAAACGAGTGACCAGGCCATAATGTTTCTACCTGCTGAAGCAATTTTTGCAGAAATTAATGCCTATCATACAGATGTTATTGATTATGCTAACAAAAAAAATGTAAGGATAGCTTCGCCAACAACACTGGTTTCAGTGCTGACAACAATACAGATGGTACTTACAAATATTGAAAGGGAAAAATATGCCGATGTAATTCAGGAAGAACTTGCAAAACTTCATGAGGAATTCGGAAGATACGAAAAGAGATGGAAAGCTCTTGAAAAGGATATAGAAAAAGTAACGAAGGATGTTAAGGAAATAACAACAACATCAAATAAAATAAGCAAAAGATTTACAGCAATATCAAATGTAAATATGTCTGAGCAGATAGAAAACAGAAAAAATGAAATAATAGATATAGAGGAGCAGTCTGATGATGAATAAAACAGGGAAAAATGGAATAATCTTCGGGAAATTTTATCCATTACATATAGGGCATGTGGATTTTATCCAAAGGGCAAGCGGATATGTGGACACATTATATGTTTTCGTATGTACTGATGATGAAAGGGATATGAAGCTGTTTAATGAATCAAAAATGAAAAAAATGCCAACTACAAAAGATAGAATCAGATTTGTTACACAGACTTTTAAATATCAGGAAAATATAAAGGTAATCCATCTTGCAGAAGATGGAATACCGGCTTATCCTAATGGCTGGGCAGGATGGGCTGACAGGGTAAAGGAAGTTCTTGCCACAAATGGAATAAAAATAGATGCAATTTTTACAAATGAACCACAGGATGTGGAAAACTACAAAAGCAATTTTATTGATAAGGGATATACAGCAGATGTTTTTAATGATGAGCTTGAAATAATTACAATAGACACATCAAGAAATAACTTTAACATAAGTGCGACAGAAATTCGTAAGGATCCTTATAAAAACTGGCACTTTATACCAAAATATGTAAGGGAGTTCTTTATACTGAAGGTGGGAATTATAGGGTCTGAACATTCAGGAAAAACTAATTTGACTCATAAGTTGGCAAACCATTATAATACTACATATGTAAGGGAATACAGAAAGGAATATATAGAAGAAGTGCTTCAGAATAATGAAGATAACCTGCAATATGAAGATTATAGCCAGATAGCATATGGACAGAATCAGAAAATATCAGAAAGTGTAAAAAATGCTGACAGGCTTGTTGTTGTTGATACAGAATTTACTTCACTGCAGGCACAGTATAAAAAAATAATGGAAGTGAACATCCTGTAATAGAAGATTTTTATAAGAAACAGTAATTTTGATGTGTTAATATATATTGAAAAAAACAGATCAGAAGGGAACTTTTGATGAAATACTTCAAAAAGTTACTTAAAAAAATAATAAAAAAATATATAAAACTGACACATGAAAATAAGACAAGCCTGACAGAAAAATTATATTAAAAAGTATAGAAATAATAGATGATTATATAAATCAGAAAACAGTTTAAACTGTGGAAAAATACTGGGAAAAGACAGTCAACTTTCATATAAGAATTTAAAAATTTAAGAAATATTTTTCAAAAGAAGGTTGACTTTATTACAAAAAGTATGTTATTATAATTGAGCTAGTTTATTCTGGTAATACCAATATTTATTGGGAGGGATAGAAGATATGAGAGTACAAGTGATTTTAGAATGCACTGAAACTAAGTTGAGACATTATGTTACAACTAAAAACAAAAAAACTCATCCTGAAAGATTAGAAATGAGAAAATATAATCCGGTGCTTAAAAGACATTCTCTTTACAGAGAAGTTAAATAGTACATTATATAAATAGGTCAGTAGCTCAATTGGTAGAGCATCGGTCTCCAAAACCGAGGGTTACGGGTTCGATTCCTGTCTGGCCTGCCATTTTATTTTTATGGAGATGTTTTATGAGTAAATTTAATTTAGGAAAAGCTTTCGGAAATTTGCGTGAAGAATATAGAAAGATATACTGGGCAGGAAAAGCAGAAGTTTTTCATGTTACTGTAATAGTATTGTTAATAACTTTATTTATAGCAATTTATACTGTTATATTTGATACAGGATTTAACTTTATATTGTTGAAATTAACTAATACTTTAAAAAGCTTTTTAGGAGGAGCGTAAAGTGACGGAAGATTTTAATGTAGAAGAAGTGACGGAAGATGGAATTGTTTACGAAAAAAAATGGTATATAATTCATACATATTCCGGATACGAAAAAAAAGTTGCGACAGATCTTGAAAAAAGAATAGAATCTTTAAATCTTACAGACAGAGTTTTCAGAATTCTTGTTCCTGAAGAAGAAGTCCTCGAAGAAAAAAGAGGAAAAATGGTAAAGGTTCCAAGAAAACTGTTTCCTAGTTATGTAATGATTGAGATGTTATCTGTCAGAGAAGAAAATGAGTTGGGATTAGGATACCGTGTAGATAGTGATGCGTGGTACGTAATTAGAAATACCAACGGAGTAACAGGATTTGTAGGTGTGGGAAGTGATCCGATACCGTTATCCGATGAAGAAGCTTCAGATTTGTTAGCTAAAATAGGAGTGGAAGCAAACGAAAACGAAAACAGATTCAATATTGACTTTAAGATAGGGGAACGTGTTGTGGTGAAGAAAGATTCTTTCTATGATCAGACAGGTGAAATATCTGATATTGATTATGAACATGGTAGAGTAACTGTCATGCTTGAAGTTTTTGGAAGATTGACTCCAGTTGAGCTTGAATATAATGAAGTGGAAAAAAGTGAATATTAGAAATTAAAAAACAAAGATTAAGTATTAGAAGAATAACGTTAGCGAAATTTTAATTTAAGAAAAAGTGGGAGATTTAAAAAATTCAGTTACCACAGAGGAGGAAAAATGGCTAAAGAAGTAATCGGAAAGATTAAATTACAATTAGAAGCAGGGAAAGCTAATCCGGCTCCACCAGTAGGACCGGCGTTAGGACAGCACGGAGTAAACATACCTGAATTCTGTAAAGCGTTCAACGCACAAACTCAGGATAAAGCAGGATTCGTTATACCGGTAGAAATATCAGTATATGCAGATAGAAGTTTCACTTTCGTTCTGAAAACACCACCTGCATCAGATTTATTGAAAAAAGCGGCTAAAGTTCAAAAAGGAGCAGGAAATTCTATAAAAGAAACTGCAGGAACAATAACAAAAGCTCAGTTAAAAGAAATAGCTGAAACAAATTACCTGATTTAAATGCTGGAAGCGTAGAAGCGGCTATGAATACAATAGCAGGAACTGCAAGAAGCATGGGAATCAAAATAACAGATTAATAAAAGTTAATGAATTAGAAGTCTAAATTTCAAGTAGAAAAATGGAAATCGCAGAATAATTATCAGATTAAGTGGAAGGTTATAAAAAACCAATGACCACAGAGGAGGAAATAATAAATGGCAAAAAGAGGAAAAAGATATAATGAAATTTCTCAGAAAGTAGATAAAACAAAAGTTTACACTCCAGAGGAAGCTTTGGAATTAGTATTTGAAACTAAAAGTGCTAAATTTGTGGAAACTGTAGAATTAGCAATAAGACTTGGAGTAGATCCAAGACATGCTGATCAGCAAGTAAGAGGAACTGTAGTATTACCAAATGGTACAGGGAAAAATGTAAAAATATTAACAATAACATCAGGAGAAAATATCCAGAAAGCATTAGATGCAGGATCAGATTATGCTGGTGATGATGAATACATAACAAAAATACAAGGTGGATGGATGGATTTTGATTTAGTTATAGCTACTCCAGACATGATGCCTAAATTAGGAAAATTAGGAAAAATCTTAGGAACAAAAGGATTAATGCCTAACCCTAAATCAGGAACAGTAACTACAAATGTTGAACAAACTGTAGAAGAATTCAAAAAAGGTAAAGTTGCATTTAAAGTTGATAAATTAGGATCATTACACTTACCATTAGGTAAAGTTGATTTCACTAAAGAAGCAGTAACTGAGAACTTTAAAGTTGCTATGGAACAAATTATTAAATTAAAACCGGCAGCTTCAAAAGGTCAATATTTAAGATCAGTAGCTATCTCATTAACAATGGGACCTGGAATTAAAGTTGATCCGATATTAGTAGCAGCTTTTTGTTGGAAAATAATTCTTGATTTTAATAAAAAAATAGTGTATAATAATTTTTGAAATGAATAAATACGTTTCAAAATGATAACCAAAGACAGTAGGTGGAAATTCCATAAACCCTACCGAGGTAATAGTAAATGAATGAATAATCTATATAATATAAAGAATTCGTTAATACATACCTCTGGGCTTATTGTTTTTGTTTCAGAGGTTTTTAATATGAGGAGGTGAACAAATTGCCAGCACAATCAAAAATAGAAGCAGTAGAAAATTTAACTGCCAAATTGAAAGAAGCTAAAGCAATGGTGTTTGTTGATTACAAAGGAATCAGCGTTAACGAAGATACAGAATTAAGAAAGACTGCAAGAGAAGCAGGAGTTGAATATTTTGTAGCTAAAAACAGATTAATGAAAATAGCTCTAAAATCAGTTGGTGTTGAAACAAACTTTGATGATTTATTAGAAGGTACTACATCTTTCGCAGTAGGATATGAAGATGGTGTTGCCCCTTCAAAATTAATTTTTGATTTTGGAAAGAAAACAAAAGATAAATTAGTTATCAAAGGTGGAATGCTTGGTGGAGATAGAGTTGATGCAGCTACTGTAGAAGCATTAGCTAAATTACCTTCAAGAGACGAACTGTTAGGACAAATAGCATACGGATTACTGTCACCAGTAAGAATGTTAGCAGTTGGATTATCAAACTTAGCTGATAAACAAGCTGAAGGTGTATCAGCAGAATAATAGAAAATAAAAATAAAAAATTAAAAGAAAAAATAGGAGGAAAAAAATAATGGCATTTAATAAAGAACAATTCATAGAAGATTTAAAAGCTATGAGCGTATTAGAATTAAAAGAAGTAGTAGAAGCAATTGAAGAAACTTTTGGAGTATCTGCACAACCAGTAGCAGTTGCAGGTGGAGCAGCAGCAGGTGGAGCAGCAGCTGAAGAAAAAACTGAATTTGATGTAATTCTTGTTTCTGCAGGAGCTGCAAAATTAGCAGTTATTAAAGAAGTAAGAGGAATCACTGGATTAGGACTGAAAGAAGCTAAAGAATTAGTTGAAGCAGGAGGAAAAGCTGTAAAAGAAGGTGTTTCTAAAGATGAAGCTGAAGCTTTAAAAGCACAATTAGAAGGTGCAGGAGCAACTGTAGAATTAAAATAATAATATACAGCATTGATAGTGAAGACACTCTTAGGTTGGAGAGTGTCTTTTTCCACTATAAAGTTTATGAAAGAAGAAAAAAAGGCTGGAAAGCTTGATTTTATTGTGTTTTGATTTTTTTGAACATTCTTTATTGTATTAATTTTTTTATACACTTAACAGAGCTGTAAAAAGTATAAAAAGTGCAAATTGGAATTTATGGATTGTAATTAAGAAGTTGAAACGTAACAATTGCACAAAAATTTATATATAATTAAAGATATGTTCTTTAATATAGGGAGGAATTTTTTAAATGAGCAAACTTATTGAAAGATACAGTTTCGGAAAAATAGTAGACAGGGGAACAATGCCACATTTTCTTGAATTTCAGATAAATTCTTATGAAGATTTTCTGCAAGCTAAAGTAGCACCTCAAAAAAGAGAAAATAAAGGATTTGAAGCAATTTTCAATGAAATTTTTCCGATTGAATCCAGTAACGGGTTATTAAAACTTGAGTATTTATGGTATGAAATACATGACAATGATGTCCCTTTAAATGATGAACTGGAATGTAAAAAGAGAGGGAAAACGTATTCAGGCCAATTAAAAGTAAGATTGAAACTGACTAATAAAAAAACTCAGGAAATACAGGAAACATTAGTTCATTTTGGTGATATTCCATTGATGACGGATAAAGCAACATTCGTTATAAACGGTGCTGAGAGGGTTGTTGTTTCACAATTGCACAGATCACCGGGTATTACATTTAATAAAGAATTGAATATTCAAACTGGTAAAGATGTGTTTATTGGAAAAATAATTCCTTATAAAGGGACATGGCTCGAATTTGAAACTGATAAAAATGATATTTTAAATGTAAAAATTGATAGAAGAAAGAAAGTTTTGTCAACAGTATTTTTAAAAGCAGTTGACTTTTTCATGACTAATGAAGAAATTATGAATGAATTTTTTGAAGTGAAGGAAGTTGAACTGGCTTCACTTTATGAAAAATACAAAGGTGATGAACTTGATGAAGTATTAAGAACTAAACTTGAAGGAAGCTTCATTCATGAAGATATACTGGATGAGGAAACAGGAGAATTTGTAGCAGAATCTCAGGAATTAATTGATAATATAGTAATAGAAAAAATTAGGGAAAATACTATTCCTACTGTAAAAATCTGGGAAGTAAAACCTGAAGACAGAATAATAGCAAATTCATTAATACATGATAATACAAAGACAAATGATGAAGCTGTTATTGAAGTATTCAAGAAATTAAGACCAGGAGATTTAGTAACTGTGGAAAGTGCAAGATCACTTGTAAAACAAATGTTCTTCAATCCTCAGAGATATGACCTGGCAGATGTTGGAAGATACAAAATTAATAAAAGGTTAAAACAGGATGTACCTGAAGATATAATTGTGTTAACAAAGGAAGATGTGTTACAGACTATCGATTATGTTAAAAAACTTGTTAATGGTGAAGGATTTACAGATGATATAGATAATCTGTCAAACAGAAGGGTAAGAGGAGTTGGAGAATTACTTTCTATTCAGGTTAAAGGCGGAATGCTGAAAATGTCAAAAATGGTAAGGGAAAAAATGACAGTTCAGGATATAACAACTTTAACACCACAAAGCTTGCTTAACACTAAGCCATTAAATGCATTGATACTTGAATTCTTTGGAAGTGGCCAGCTGTCACAGTTTATGGATCAGTCCAATCCACTTGCTGAATTGACACATAAGAGAAGAATATCTGCACTGGGACCTGGAGGACTTTCAAGAGAAAGAGCAGGATTTGAAGTGCGTGACGTTCATAACTCACATTATGGAAGAATATGTCCTATAGAAACTCCGGAAGGACCGAATATAGGATTGATAGGATCATTATCTACTTATGGAAAAGTTAATAAATATGGATTTATAGAAACTCCATTTGTTAAAATAAAAGAAGGTAAAGCAGATTTTGATGATATAGAATATCTTGGTGCAGATGAAGAAGAAGGAATGTTCATTGCCCAGGCAGATACATTAATAGATGAAAACGGAAACTTCCTTACAGATGAAGTAGTATGCCGTTATGGAGAGGAAATAGTAAATATAGATAAATCAAAAGTTGATTTACTGGATGTATCTCCAAAACAGCTTGTATCTGTTTCAGCAGGATTAATACCGTTCCTTGAACATGATGATGCCAACCGTGCGCTTATGGGATCGAACATGCAGCGTCAGGCGGTACCATTATTGAAAACACAAGCTCCTTATGTAGGAACTGGACTTGAGAGAAAAGTTGCGATAGATTCAGGAGCAGTTATAACTTCAAAAGCAACAGGAAAAGTAACTTATGTTGATGCAAACAGAATAACTGTAACAGATAAAAATGGTGTGGAATATAATCATAGACTGCTTAACTTTGAAAAGTCAAACCAGTCAATGTGTCTACATCAGAAACCGATAGTAGATTTAGATGAAAAAGTTAAAAAAGGTGATATTATAGCTGACGGACCTTCAACAGCTGGTGGAGATCTGGCTCTTGGAAAAAATATCCTGCTTGCATTCATGCCTTGGGAAGGATACAATTTCGAGGATGGAATTCTAATATCAGAAAGACTTAGAAAAGATGATGTATTTACATCATTACACATTGAAGAGTTTGATATTGAAGCAAGAACAACAAAACTTGGAGATGAAGAAATAACTAGGGAAATACCTAATGTTTCTGAAGAAGCGCTTAAAAATCTTGATGAAAATGGAATTATAAGAATAGGGGCACATGTTACTCCGGATGATATACTTGTAGGAAAAGTAACACCTAAAGGAGAAAGTGAACCACCTGCAGAAGAAAAACTGTTAAGGGCAATTTTCGGAGAAAAGGCTAAAGATGTAAGGGATACTTCATTAAGATTACCTCACGGGGTAAAAGGAACAGTAGTTGATGTACTTGTGTTATCAAAGGAAAATGGAGATGACCTGAAAGCAGGAGTAAATCAGCTTGTAAGAATATATATTGCAGAAAAAAGAAAGATAATGGTTGGAGATAAAATGTCAGGAAGACACGGAAATAAAGGAGTTATTTCGAGAGTACTTCCTATCGAAGATATGCCACATTTGGAAAATGGTACTCCAATCGATATATGTCTTAATCCACTAGGGGTTCCATCACGTATGAATATCGGACAGGTATTGGAAGTCCATCTGGGACTTGCAATTGGAGATATGGATAAATATATTGCAACACCTGTATTTGATGGAGCCAGCGAAGAAGATGTAAAAGATTTCCTTGAAGATGCCGGATATAGCAGAACAGGAAAAGTTAAGCTTATAGACGGAAGAACAGGGGAACCGTTTGATAATCCTGTAACTGTGGGAAGAATGTACATGCTTAAACTTCACCATCTGGTTGAGGATAAAATGCACGCCAGAGCAATCGGACCATATTCACTTGTTACGCAGCAGCCTCTTGGAGGTAAAGCACAGTTCGGTGGACAAAGATTGGGAGAAATGGAAGTATGGGCTCTTGAAGCATACGGAGCATCAAATATACTACAGGAAATGCTTACAGTAAAATCAGATGATATAGGCGGAAGAACAAAAACATATGAAGCAATAGTAAAAGGCCAGCCAATGCCTGAAGCAGATGCACCTGAATCATTCAGAGTATTGATTAAGGAATTCCAGTCTTTAGGATTAGATGTTACACTTTATGACAAGGATGAAAATCCTATAGAACTTGATAAAAATGTAGATTTATAATACAGAGGTAAAATGAGTAAATGTGTGTTTATTTATTCTGATGAAGGAACAGATAAGGCAGGGATAGCTTCAATTGAAGAAAATTGCAGGAAAAGATTGAAGCTTCCTTACAGATATGTAAAGTCTGAAGATATTTTAGACGGAGTATTACAAGGAAAAAATATATTTGTAATGCCTGGAGGTGCAGACTTACCCTATTGTAAAAAGCTGAATGGACTCGGAAATAGAAAAATAAGAAAATTTATTGAAGATGGCGGTTTTTACATAGGAATATGTGCCGGAGCTTATTATGCCTGCAGAAGAATAAATTTTAAAGGAAAAGATTATGATGTCAGTGGTGAAAGGGAACTTGAACTTTTTGAAGGGACAGCAGAAGGTTCACTGCCATTTCTGACAGATGGAAATTATTTCAGTGATGACGGAGCAGAATCTAAGGCAATGATTTCACTGAAATTTAAGGAAAAATTATCCAAGGAATATTTTTACTATCACGGAGGTCCTGTATTTATTCCTGATTCAATAATAAATCACAAATACAGGGTAATAGCAAAGTATGAAGATAACACCCCTGCAGTAATTAAGGGAAAGGTTGGAAAAGGAAATTATCTTCTTTCAGCAGTTCACTTTGAGCTTGAAAAAGAACAGTATAGAAAATTTGTTCTGGAAAAGGCTGATATGAAAGACAAAGACAAGGAAGAAATTATCTGCAGTCATTTCACTGAAAATTATGGAAATAGAATCTGGAATGAAATAGTAAAAATAATAAATAAACAATAAAATATAAAGTTATGAAATATGGAAATATTGAGTTTGTCAGCTTTTAAAAAGCTGAAATATATATTAAGGAGGCTCTTTCTTAATGAGTATAAGAGATTTTGACAGTATTCAAATTAAATTAGCTTCACCTGAGAAGATACTAGAATGGTCTTATGGTGAAATTACAAAGGCCGAAACAATAAACTACAGAACATTAAAACCTGAAATGGACGGATTATTCTGCGAAAAGATATTCGGACCATCAAAGGATTACGAATGTTCATGTGGAAAATATAAAAGAATGAGATACAAGGGAATGACCTGTGAAAAATGTGGAGTTGAAGTAACAACTTCCAAAGTAAGAAGAGAAAGAATGGGTCATATTAAACTTGCAACTCCAATTGCACATATATGGTATTCAAAAGGTACTCCTAATAAAATGAGTTTATTATTAGGAATAAGTACTAAAGAACTTGAATCTGTACTTTATTTTTCAAGATATATAGTAACTGATCCAGGGGAAACGGAACTTGAAAAAGGACAAATTTTAACAGATAGAGAATACAAGTTACATGAAAGTCAGCATAAAAATGGATTTACTGCTAAAATGGGAGCAGAAGGAATTCTGAAACTATTGGAAGAAATTGATTTGAATGTTCTTGAAAAAGAACTTGAAAATGAAATGGATACAGTAAGTTCTTCACAGAAAAGAAAGAAAATTATTAAGAGATTAAAAATAGTAAGAGATTTGATACTGGCAGGAAACAGACCTGAATGGATGATTCTGACAGTATTACCTGTTATTCCGGCAGATTTAAGACCTATGGTTCAGCTGGATGGAGGAAGATTTGCAACTTCAGATTTAAATGATTTATATAGAAGAGTTATTAACAGAAATATAAGATTACAGAAACTTATGTCAATAAAAGCTCCTGAAATAGTAATAAAAAATGAAAAAAGAATGCTTCAGGAAGCGGTAGATGCATTAATTGATAACGGTAGAAGAGGAAAACCGGTAGTAACTCAGAATAACAGGGAACTTAAGTCACTGTCTGATATGCTTAAAGGGAAACAGGGAAGATTTAGACAGAACCTATTGGGAAAAAGGGTAGACTATTCAGGAAGATCGGTTATCGTAGTTGGACCTAGCTTAAAAATGAACCAGTGCGGACTTCCTAAGAAAATGGCACTTGAACTATATAAACCTTTCCTTATGAGAGAACTTGTAAAGAGGGAGTTAGCTTCAAATATTAAAATTGCAAAGAAAATGGTAGAAGAAGAAGATGAAAATGTATGGGAACTAATTGAAGAAATTATAAAAAATCATCCGGTACTGTTAAACCGTGCCCCGACATTACATAGACTTTCAATACAGGCATTTGAGCCAATTCTGATAGAAGGTAAAGCAATAAGACTGCATCCGTTAGTATGTTCTGCCTTCAACGCCGATTTTGACGGTGACCAGATGGCAGTCCATCTTGTACTTTCAAATGAAGCGCAAATGGAAGCTAAACTTTTAATGCTGGCAACAAATAACATTCTTGCCCCTTCAAGTGGGAAACCAATTGCAGTACCTTCACAGGATATGGTTATGGGATGTTACTATATGACTAAGGAAAAAAGAGGAGAAAAAGGTGAAGGAAAAATCTTCTCAAGTAAAAATCAGTTAATTACTGCACATCAGTCTAAACAGGTTGATACACACTCACTTGTAAAGGTTAGAATTGATGGAGAATTAGTAGAAACAACACCGGGAAGATTAATGTTTAATACAATGCTTCCTAAAGAAGTAAGAGATTATTCAAAAACTTTTGGTAAAGGGGAACTTGGAAAACTTATTGCTGACCTTTACAAGAGATTTGGATTTGCAAAAACTTCAGAATTAATAGATAAAATAAAGGATTTTGGATTCCATTACGGAACAATGGCTGGAATTACAGTAGGAATAGAAGATCTGGAAATTCCTAAAACTAAGAAGGCTATACTTGAAAAAGCTGAAGCTGACGTTACAGAAGTTGAACAGCAGTATAAGGCTGGAGAAATAATAGATATTGAAAGATATAGAAGAACAGTTGCCATATGGTCAGAAGCAGTAGATAAAGTTACAGATGAAATGATGGATAACCTTGATGAATTTAATCCGGTTTACATGATGGCGAATTCAGGAGCCAGAGGATCTATTAAACAGATGAGACAGCTTGGAGGAATGCGTGGACTGATGGCAGATACGCAGGGACGTATTATAGAGGTACCTATAAAGGCGAACTTCAGGGAAGGACTTAATATACTGGAATTCTTCATGTCATCACATGGAGCGAGAAAAGGTCTTGCAGATACGGCATTAAGAACGGCGGATTCAGGATATCTTACTCGTAGACTAGTTGATATTTCCCACGAAGTTATAGTTAATCATGATGATTGCGGCTGCGATGGCGGAATAGTAGTTTCTGATCTTGTTGATGCAGGGAAAGTAATAGAAAAACTTGGAGAAAGAATATACGGAAGAACTCTTGCTGAAGATCTTGTACATAATGGAGAAGTAATTGCTACTAGAAATACAATGATAATGGAAGATTTAGTGAAGAAAATCGAAGAACTTGAAATCAGGGAAGTAAAAATAAGAACTCCGTTAACATGTAAGCTTGAAAAGGGAGTATGTAAAAAATGTTATGGAGTGGATTTGTCCAACCATAAAGAAATACTTAAGGGAGAAGCAGTAGGAGTTGTTGCGGCACAGTCAATCGGAGAACCTGGTACACAGCTTACAATGCGTACATTCCATACAGGAGGAGTTGCGACAGCTGCAGAAGTTCAATCTAATTATAAGGCTGAAGTAGCAGGAAAAGTAAAACTTAAAGATATTAAAACTCTTGAAAATGACAAGGGAATAGAAGTGGTAGTTTCCCAGACAGGAAGAATAATTATAGGAAAACATAGATATGAAGTGCCTTCAGGCTCAGTTCTTAAGGTAAAGGATGGGGAAAGTGTAAAAAGGGGTCAGCTTTTAGTTGAATTCGATCCTTATCAGATACCTATAATTACTTCTGAAGCAGGAAAAGTAGAATTTAGAGACATCTATGTAAGAGAAAATATTGATGTTAAATATGGAGTTACAGAAAGAATAGCTATAAAACCTGTGGAAAGCAATGACGTAAACCCTAGAATTATAATTTACAGCAAAAATAAAAAAGTTGCTGAATACAGTGTGCCATATGGATCATATCTAATGGTAAAAGAAGGGGATACAGTTAAAAAGGGTCAGATTATAACAAAAATACTGAAAACAGGGGAAGGAAATAAGGATATTACAGGAGGTCTTCCAAGAGTACAGGAATTATTTGAAGCACGTAATCCAAAAGGAAAGGCAACTCTGACAGAAGTATCAGGACGTGTTGTATTCTCAGATAAGAAAAGAAAAGGTATGAGACTTATAACAATTGAAGATCCTGAATCAGGAAAAACAATCAAGGAATATACAGTTCCAGTAGGAGAACACCTTGTAGTAACAAATGAAATGCTTATTGAAAAAGGTGCTAAAATTACTGATGGACCTGTATCACCACATGATATACTGAAAATAAAAGGACTTGTAGCTGCCCAGCAGTTTATACTGGAATCAGTACAGCAAGTATATAGGGAACAAGGCGTTCCAATAAATGATAAACATATTGAAATAATCGTTAAACAGATGTTCCAGAAGGTTAAAATAAGAGAAGCGGGAGATACATTATTCCTTGAAGATGAATTAATCGATAAGAAAATAGTGGAAAGAGAAAATGCTAAATTAGTTGAAAAAGGTAAAACTCCTGCAACATATGAGCCTGTAATACAAGGTATAACTAAAGCCGCAGTAAATACAGAAAGTTTTATTTCAGCATCATCATTCCAGGAAACAACAAAAGTACTTGCAAATGCCGCTGTTGAAGGAAAAATAGATAAGCTTGAAGGATTAAAGGAAAATGTAATTATAGGTAAGAAAATACCAAGTGGAACAGGATTTAAGGATTACAAGCACATAAAAGTAACATTGAAAAATGAAGTGCTGGAAGATGAAGTTCCTGAAGAAGAAATAGCAGAAGAAATTATAGTAGTTAAAGAATAGAATATTAAGATAGGAGATGAAGGCTGAAATAATTGAGAATGTAAATTTTTCCAGCCTTTCATTCTCTAAAAAGAGGTTGATATGAGAGGAAAACTAATTATAGTATCAGGACCGAGCGGTTCAGGTAAATCAACAGTAACTAAAATTGTAAAAGATAAACTTAATATTCCTCTTTCAATTTCTGCAACTACAAGAAATCCAAGAGACGGGGAAATTGACGGGAAAGATTATTTTTCTTATCTAAAGAGGAATTTAAGAATAAAATTGCCAATGATGAATTTTATGAATATGCAGAAGTTCATGGAAATTATTACGGTACGCTAAAAAAAACAGTAGAGGAAAATCTTGATAAAGGTCTTAATGTAATACTGGAAATTGATGTTCAGGGGGCACTTATAGCCAAGGAAAAAAAGAAGGATGCTGTTTTAGTATTCTTCAGAACAAAAGATATGGCCATCCTTGAAAAAAGACTGCGTGACAGAAAAACAGATTCAGAAGAAGTAATACAGACAAGACTGAAGAATGCTGAAGCTGAGCTGAAGTACGAGGATAAATATAATTATACGATTATAAATGAAAAATTTGGATGATTCAATACAGGAATTGATAAATATAATAGAAGGATAAACTTTGAATTATTCCCTGAATGGAGGAAAAAAATGAAAAAAAGAAAAAAATAACTATTGATGATTTATTATCAAAAAAATACCTAATAAATACGAGTTGGCAATAGTTGCAGGAAAAAGTAGCAAAAAAAGAGTTTATGAAGGGTAATGAAAAATTTAAGATCATGGATAATGTATTTGAAGACATTATAAATGATGAAATTGAAATTAAAGAATAAATAAATTTTACTTAATGATATTGACTATTTAGAAATATAAAAATATACTTATAGTGGGATGAAAAAATTGAGGTGATTTATGTATAAAGATGAAGAAATAGAAAAGTTTCTTGAAAATCTGGATATAGTACAGGTCATAGGGGAATATGTGACATTAAAGAAGACAGGTGCTAATTATAAAGGATTTTCACCATTTAAAGAAGAAAGAACGCCGTCTTTTGTTGTAAGTCCCACAAAAAATATATTTAAGGACTTTAGTACAGGAATAGGCGGAAATGCTATATCCTTTTACATGAAGATAAATAATATCACTTTTTATGAGGCTGTAGAGGAATTATCTGCAAAATATAACGTACCCATAAAAAAATTGAATATAAATAAGAAGAATTCACTCCAGAATGAAAAATACTACGAAATAATGAGGGAGGCTCAAAGAATTTTCAGTGAAAATATTCTGAAATCGGAGCAAGCATTGAAATATATGGAGAATCGAGGTTTTTCTCTGGAGGAAATAAAAAAGTACGGAATAGGATTTTCACTTGATACATGGGACAGTTTACTAAATGCACTCAAGGAAAAGGAATATTCAGAAGAGGATATGCTGGAATTAGGACTTGTTAGAAAAAATGACAGGGGAAATGTTTTTGATTATTTTAGAAACAGAATTATGTTTCCAATATATAATGAAACAATGAAGCCTGTCGGATTTGGAGGAAGGATTATTATAAACAATGATAATTCTCCAAAATATTTGAATTCGCCTGATTCTAAAATCTTTAAAAAAGGAAACGAACTATTTGGTTTATACAATAGAGGGGAAAATATAAAGAAAAAAGGACTAGCCATACTAATGGAAGGATATTTGGATGTGCTTTCTGCCCATAAAAATAACTTTCCCAATGCAGTGGCCAGTTTGGGAACGGCTTTTACTGAAGGACAGGCAAAACTTCTGAAAAAGTATACGAATAACATAATAATAGCCTATGATAATGACAGTGCCGGTAAGGAGGCAGTATTAAAAGCTGGAGAAATACTAAAAAAAGATGATTTCAATATACGATGTCTGTCAATTGAAGGAGAAGTAAAGGATCCCGATGAATATTTAAGAAAAATACGGTAGAAAAAAATTTTTTTAGAAATATTGAAAAACTTCAAAAGGAATTTTTTTGATTATCTCTTTGATGAATATTCTAAAGAACTGAATTTGAATGAAATAACCGGAAAAAGGAAAATGATTGAAAAGTTCAGAAGTTTTTTTGCCAATGTAACAAACAATACAGAAAAAAATCTGTATATAAGTAAACTTTCTGTGGAACTGGGGATAGATAAGGAAGTTCTTGTAGAAGAGTTTGGCGACTTTTTCCAATATTAAGGGAAAGTATAGGAAAAAAACTTAAGAAAAAGAAGAAAAAGTTGTAAGTAAAGCAAAAAAAGATGAATTTTATAATTCCCTTGAAATAGAAACTCTGAAGTTCCTGTTAAAATATAAAAATAACCTTTCTTCAGAAAAACAGGAGCATTGTGAAAAGTTTGATGACAAGGTGTTCGAAAATGTTATTTACAGGGATATAATGGAAAAACTGAAGACAGTTAACTTCGAAATGGACAAACTGGATACCCTGGCACTGGAGGAAGAAGAGAGGGAATTAATAACGACTATGAAGTTAAGAGCAGAAGCAGATATCGAAAATGAAGGAAGACATTATAAAGATATTTTTGTAGGATGGTTTTTAAGAGAAATTGATCATATGCGTGAAGTTATTGACAGAAAAAATGAGATGTATGTAGTTTTAAGACGGTTGGAATCCGAATTGAAAATAATTCATAACATTGAGGAAATAGAAAAAAATGTATAAAGAATTTAAGTTGATAAGGAGATCAGATTATGTCTGAGAAAAATGAAAACCTAAGAAGTAATCTTGCTAATTTTATAAAAAAAGCTAAAGAAGATAAAATTGTCAGCTACGAAGAAATTAATTCAATTCTATCAGATGATTTTTCTGTTGAAAAAACAGAAAAATTAATAAAAAAATTGATAGATGTCGGAGTTCAGATAGTAGATACATTAAAAGATAAGCAGGATTTAATAGAAAGTGCAGAACTGCTTGAAGAAATGGAAAATGGAGAAATTGATGTCTCTGAAATGGATATTGATGATGAGTTTGTTGAAAGTGAAATAGATGAATCAGAAGTAGATAAACTTCTTCAGACAGATTTGTTAAAAATGGCAGAAAGCATGGATGTAGATGAACCTATTAAAATGTATTTGAGGGAAATAGGTCAGATACCTCTGCTTAGTTACGATGAAGAAATAGAGTATGCACAGAGGGTTCTTAAAGGTGACGAGGAAGCAAAACTGAAACTGATAGAGTCAAATTTAAGGCTGGTAGTAAGTATAGCCAAGAAACATACAAATAGAGGGTTGAAAATGCTGGATTTAATTCAGGAAGGTAATATGGGATTAATGAAAGCTGTGGAAAAATTTGAATATGAAAAAGGATTTAAATTTTCTACGTATGCCACATGGTGGATAAGACAGGCTATAACACGTGCAATAGCCGATCAGGGAAGAACTATAAGAATACCGGTACACATGATTGAAACTATAAATAAGATAAAGAAAGAAAGCAGAATCATACTTCAGGAAACAGGGAAGGAACCTACTGCCGAAGAGTTGGCAAAAAAACTTGAAATACCTGTGGATAAAGTGAAAAATATATTGGAAATGAACCAGGATCCGATTTCACTGGAAACTCCTGTTGGAAGTGAAGAAGATAGTGAACTTGGAGATTTTGTTGAAGATGACAAGTTTGCAAATCCTTATGATGCTACAACAAGAGTATTGCTGAAGGAACAGCTTGATGAAGTGTTGAAGACTCTTAATGAAAGAGAAGAAATGGTTCTGAGGTATAGATATGGTCTTGATGACGGTTCACAAAAAACACTTGAAGAAGTTGGAAAAATTTTCAATGTAACAAGGGAACGTATCAGACAGATAGAAGTTAAAGCATTGAGAAAAATTAAGACATCCAAGCAGAAGAAAAAAATTGGAAGACTACAGGAGCTAAGTAATAACTGGCTCCTTTAATAATAAATAGATAAAAAAATAAGGGGAAAAAAATGATTGAAAGAATAGTGGAAGACGTAAGAAAAAAAGGAAGTTTCAGTTTTGAAAAGATAATTGAGAATAATAATCTTTCTGATGATGAGTTTTTCGAATTCTTAAAGTTTGTCTATCAGGATAATATTCCGGAAGTCAGAACATCTGTTGATGGTAAAGATTTTATTGTTCTGGAAGATGAAAATTACTATGTTGAAGAAAAGGAAACAATAAAAGCCTATCTTGAAAATGTGAAGGAAAAAAATGAAGAAATGGCAGAAATCAATGAAAAAACTATAATTACAGATGAAAATAGGACCGAAATGGTAGAGAAATATTTGAAAATTGCAGTGAGGGAAAGTCTGCTTTATTCTAAATATGGTTTTTCATTCTTAGATATGGTGCAGGAAGCAACTTTGGGAGTAATAACAGCTTTAAATTATTATGAAAAAAATATTATTGATGACTGAAGAAATGGAATTTTTCATTAAAAAAATTTTTGCAGTAAAGTACATACTTGAATTTCAGAAGGATCTTTTAAAGGATATAAAGGCTTCAGAGCTTTCCTATATTTTATATCTTAAAGTTAAGGTAGACAAGGAATTAGGTCATACAGTGGATGAAATAAGTAAACGTATGAATGTAACTAAGGAATATATTGAAAAGCTGGAAAAATTATTTGATGATGTCGAACTGGATGAAATGCTGGAAAGCGGTCAGATACTTGAAAAAGCAAATAAAATAACACAAATGTACATACTGGAAAATATTCCTAAAAAACTGAGCTATATTGATGAAAGAATTTTAGTCATGTCTTATGGTCTTGATGATAAAATTTATTCAGAAAATGAAATTGCGAAGTCACTTAACATAGCAAAGCATAATGTGAATATACTAAAGGAAAAGGCACTGAATAAACTGTCAATTGACCTTTTGAAAAATGAATTTATGAAGAACAGTGAAGAAACAGATTATACAGTGAATTAATGAAAATAATAAAAAAGGAAGGAGGGTTTATAGATAAATATACAGAAATATTTATCTTACAGGAAAAATGCAGGTAAAAGATATAGTAGGAGAATTACATACAATTTATAATCCAAAACTGGCAGAAGACTGGGATAACGTAGGACTTCTTGTAGGAAATGAAAATTCAAAAAGTGAATACAGTACTTCTGTGCCTTGATATTACTGAAGAAGTTGTAGACAGGGCAGTAAAAGAAAATGTAGATTTAATAATTTCACACCATCCTTTCATATTTAGCGGATTAAAAAGAATTACGAGTGAAACTGTACATGGCAGAAAAATGCTGAAGATTATTGAAAATAAAATAGCAGTATATTCAGGGCATACAAATGTAGATTTTGGAATAAACGGATTAAATGATTATATATTTTTACAAGCTTGATTTAAAATGGAAAATTGGAAATATATAATGAATTTGAATACGAAGGATATAATTTTCATAAAAACATAGAAATGAGAATATAAAAAGGTGGAAGTGTCAGAATAAAAACCCTTAATCATGAAATGGAATTATCAGATTTGATTAGGATAATAAAAGAAAAGCTTGGCCTTGAATTTGTAAGATATGTCGGAGAAAATAGAAAAATCCGTAAAATAGGACTTGTTACAGGTGGTGGAAGTTCTTTTATGCATAGTGTAAAAGAAAAGATAGATGTTTTTTTAACGGGAGACTTAAGATATCATGAATCTCTTGATACGTTGGAAGAAGGTGGAATACTAATAGATATAGGACATTATGAAAGTGAATATCTGTTTGCTGAATTAATGGAACTTCAAGTTTCACAATTTTTCAGAGGTAAAATAATAAAAACATTTTGGAGAACCTGTCTTTAAACTGGGATAGATTTATAAGGCTGGAAATAACAGGAATCTAATTATAGACAATGTAAAAATAAAGAGATAACTAATTAAAAAAATTTCTAAAGATATAATATACTAAACTACAAAAAAAGAGGTAAGATTATGACAAAGAAAAAAATGTTAATTTTATTGGGAATTATAGTTTTAACTGTAAATTCATGTGTAGCAGTAGCCGCAGCAGGAGCAGGAATTGGGCTTGGATATTACTGCGGTACAACATCAAAATGTACAGGAAATTAAAAATATGTTATAATAAAGAATAAAAGGTTTCGGAGTCAATCGCCTGAATATTTCAGGAGGAAAGTCCGGACTTCGCAGGGCAAGGGAGACAGTTAATGGCTGTTGGAAGAAATTCTAAGGAAAGTGCCACAGAAAATATACCGCCTGAAATTCAGGTAAGGGTGAAATGGTAGTGTAAGAGACTACCGGTGATTTAAGAAATTAAGTCAGCCGGGTAAACCCCTCCCGAAGCAAGAATAAGTAGAAAGTGGTTAAGAGGCTGCCCGTCTTCACTTAATGGGTAATTCGCTCAAACCGGCAGGTAACTGCCTGTTTAGATAAATGATTGGCAAATACAGAATCCGGCTTATGCCGAGACCTTTTAAATAAAACTGTTAAAAAAAATAAAGTATTGATTTTATAGCAAGAGTGTTTTTTTCAGCACTCTTCTTTTAATATTAAAAAAATATTTAGTAGAAAAAAATATTTAAAAAAATGTTACAATTGTAATAAATAAATTGAATTAAGAGGCGAATATGGAAAAATAAAATGGAAGTTTTAAAAAAATAGTAGCCATGAAGAAGTAGTGAATCAAATAAATAGAGTAAAAAAATTATAAAAAAAGAAAATTTAGAAGAAGATAAACTTATTCATTTTTTTATGATTACATGAAAGTCAATAAAATAGAAGAAACAGAAGATACAGAAAAGGCGGATTTAATCATTTCATTTGGAGGAGATGGTACATTACTTGTTGCTGCAAAGGAAACTTTGAAGAAAGATATTCCAGTAATGGCTGTAAATATGGGTACATTAGGATATTTAGCAGACATTTCTCCTAAAGATATTGTTGAGATGCTGGAAAAGTACAGAAGAAACGAATGTATTGTAGATGAAAGAACATTTCTTAAGGTAAAATATAATGAAAAAGAGTATCATGCCTTAAATGATCTTGTTATAAGCAAGGGAGGAATAGCATCTCAAATAATTAGTGTGGAAGTTTATGCGGATGAGGTATTTGTAAATAAATACAGGGCTGATGGAATAATTGTTGCTACTCCTACCGGCTCTACTGCATATTCACTTTCAGCGGGAGGATCGATAGTTCATCCTAATTTGAGGGCTTTAAGTATAACTCCGTTATCACCTCAGAGCCTGACGGCGAGACCTATTATAATAGATGGGAATGAAGTGTTGAGTTTTAAGGTTTTTTCGCGGGATAATGATACTCACTTGAATATTGACGGGAGAATAAATTTCCGGATAAAACAGGAGGATAAAATTTCAGCAGTAATGTCAAATAGAAAAGTAAAGATAATAAGAAGCGGGAAAAGTGATTATTACGGTATATTAAGGGAAAAGCTCAGATGGGGAGAATCTTCAGTAAAATAAAAAAATAAGGGGAAATAAACAGAAAAGGTGAGAGGAAAATAAAATGCTGAGAGAATTAAGATTAAATAATTTGGCAATAATAAAAATTTGGATTTAGAATTTAACGAAGGACTGATTTCACTGACAGGAGAAACAGGAGCAGGGAAGTCTATTATACTGGATGGGATTTCCCTTCTAATAGGGGAAAGGTCTAATCTCGAAATGATAAGAACAGGAGAGGAAAGCCTTTTTGCAGAAGGAGTTTTTGATTTAAGTGAAGTTCAGAAGGAAAAGCTCAATAAACTTGGATTTGAAATAGAAGATGATGAGCTGATTATTTCAAGATATTTTTATAGAAATTCAAAATCAAAAATAACAGTTAATGGAATGAGAATGACAGTATCAAAGTTAAAGGAGCTTATGAGAAATGTCCTGGATCTTGTAGGGCAGCACGAGCATCAGTATCTTTTAAATAAAAACTATCATTTAGGGCTGCTGGATAGATTCCTTGATAAAAATGGCCAGGAACTTGCAAAGGAAATTAGAAATAATGTGTCATCCCTGAAAACGATAAATAAGAAAATAGAAGAAATAGAAACTGAAAAATTCAGAATAATGGAAAAGAAGGATATTCTGGAGTTCCAGTCTAATGAAATAGCGAATTTAAGCCTTAAGGAGAATGAAGATAATGAACTTGAGGAAGAATATAAAATCCTTTTCAATGCAGGAAAAATTAGTGAAAAACTTGAAAATTCGATTCAAAGACTAAAAGAAGGGGAATATTCAGTTATAAATTCACTTGGGAAAATAAAGAAAAACCTGGAACAGCTTTCTGATATATCTGAAACATATTCAGAACTGAAGGAAAAAATTGAGAATATCATTTATGAAGTGGATGACATAGGATATTCTCTTGAAGATATGGTTGAAAATGTGGAAAGTGATGATGTCAGGCTTGAAAAGGTAATAAGCAGAATAGACGAAATAAACAAGCTGAAGCTGAAGTATGGTTCGACGATAGAGGAAATACTTGCATTCAGGGAAGGAAATGAAAAAAAGCTTTCCCTCATAAAATTTGAAAATAACGAGCTGGAAGTTTTGAAAAAAGAAAAAGAAGAAAAGGCCAAACTTTATTTTGAAAATAGTCAGAAATTGCGTGAAATTAGAAAAAAAGTTGCTGAAAAACTTGAAAAGACAATAAATGTTCAGTTAAAGGACTTGAATATGGCAAATTCCAAGTTTAAGGTTGCCTTCTCAGAAAAAACTGTAATTTCTTCAAGAGGTATGGATGATGTGGAATTTATGATGGTTACCAATCTTGGTGAAAATTATAAACCACTTGCAAAAATTGCTTCCGGTGGGGAAATTTCAAGAATTATGCTTGCCTTAAAAACAGTATTTTCATCTGTTGATAATATTTCTGTACTTATATTTGATGAAATAGACACTGGAATTTCCGGGGAAACAGTAAGAAAGGTTGCAGAAAAGCTGAAGGAACTTTCTGGAACGGTTCAGGTTATCTGTGTTACACATTCTCCTCAAATTGCTGGGAAATCAAATCAGCAATTTTTCATAAAAAAGGAAATTGAAAATAATGTAACTGAAACAAAGGTAAGAGAATTGAACACAGATGAAAGAATAAGGGAAATAGCAAGAATAATTTCAGGAGATAATATAACTGAAACATCCATAAAGCATGCAAAAGAAATAATGAAACTATAGAAATAGGAGTTATGGAAAAAATAAATGAATAGGTATGAAGAAAAAAATAACTTTAAAAAAATGTAAAGAAGAAAGAAACAGGAATTGATAGGGAAAAAATAACCTGTATATTAAGGAATTCCTTTCTTATCTTGCTTTTTGAAAAGGGAAATTCCAGCAATACCATTGCAGGATATGAAAGAGACCTGAGAATATTTTTCCGAATATGTAAATAAAAAAACCTGATAGAAGTTACAGAAGAAGATATTTACGATTATATCAAAAGAAATAAATGACAAATTGAAGAAAAAAATTCTGTATTGAGAAAAAGTTGCAACAATTAGAAATTTTTATAAATTCTGTTATCTTAATAAAAATAGTTAAGGAAGATCCTACAGGGATGATAAAAATCCATAAAGAGGGAAAAAAACGTCTACCGGAAGTTCTTTTCACTTGAAGAAGTAAAGAAAAATAATAGATAACTGTAAACATACACCTGGAGGGATGAGGGATAGGCTTATTATTAAATTTTTAATAGCAACAGGAGCAAGAATTTCTGAGATTTTAAATTTAAAAATTAGTGATGTGGAAAATCAGGATTATGAATTTATAAAAGTTCTTGGAAAAGGGTCAAAATATCGGGTTATACCGATTTATGACAGTCTGGAAAAGGAAATAAAGGAGTATATAAATGATTATAGGACTGAGTTAAAGGGAGCAACTGAAACTTTTAATTTATTTCCGGGAACAAGGCGGGAAAATTTTTGGAAAAGATTGAAGGTTATTGCAAAAAATGCAGGAATTGAAAAAAATATTTATCCGCATATATTCAGACATTCATTGGCAACGGTACTTTTAAGTAACGGGGCAGACATAAGGATAGTGCAGGAAATACTTGGACACTCTAATATAAGTACTACAGAAATATATACGCATGTGGAGAAATCAAAACTGAAAAATATTTATAATAATATAAAATTGGGAGATGAATAAACATATAATAAAAAAATCATTCCAAATAAATTAAAGTTAATAATTATAGAAAAAAAGAAATCAGGAGGAAAAAAATGTACTTTAAAAAAACTGAAAATGCAAATGAAGGGAAAGATAGGCTCGTTTTACTTATAAGTACAATTATAGGATATTTTTGCTGTTTTTGCATTAAAAAAAGCAGATATCATTAATTCATATATAGGAGCGATAGTATTGATTTTTCCTATATATGTATTTAGATTTTAACATAACTAATATATTTTTTTACGAGTAAAAGGACTACTTTTTAAAAATATATATATTTATGGTGCTTGAAATAATGCATTTTTTTCATGATGGCTTTTAGTTTAAAAAAATATTTTTGTATATTTTTCTTGGATTGGGGATATTAACATATTTAATAACAATAGATGAAGGAAAAAGTTGAACTTAAGAAAAATATACCAGTTTATAGGGCTATATACATTAATAAAAGTGATTTTTTTGTATTAACATGGATAATTTTTTTAAAAATTACCTATTTAAAAAAATATTCAAATTTATGATAAAAATCTCTTTTGTGAATGGAGACAAAAAATGGATAATAAAGATAATAAAAAAATAAATGTAGATGTAATGAAAAACATAGAAAAAAATAAAAAGATAGGGCATTGGCAACTACACTTGAAAGAAACAGTTTTTTTAGGGGAATATAAAGAAAGAGTACTTGCGGCACTTACCTTTGATGAAATAGAAGAAAAAGGAACATATAATGAGATAGAAAAAAAGCACTTGAAGATAAGGAAGCAAAAAAATGATTGTATCTAGGGAAGCAGATTTTAAGTGCATAAAAAAATATCTTGATATGGCAAAAAAGTAAACATGTATCATGTAAAATGATGGATAATCTTTTAAATACAGGTGAAGTATGTCTGGTAGTGGCTTCAGATGATGCATTGAGCCACCCTGTAGAAAATCCGATTGTAGAATCAAAACTTGAAAAAATAAGGGAAAAAATTTACCTGATATATATTATAAAGCAATGGGAAATAAAATATGCAAATTCCATTCAGATATAATAGAGAAGGAAATACCCTGAATATATAAATTATTATGGAAAAATAGAATTTATGGACAGTCTCTTCGGAACAAAATGTCCTATATGTCAAAAATTAGGAGGAAAAAAACGTGGTTGATGGATTTAAAATTAAAGGGAAAAACACCTTTGAATGGAGTAATAAGAGTAAGTGGAGCTAAAAAAATGCAGCTCTTCCAATAATAATAGCAACATTAGTTTCAAAAGGGGAATATACATTAAAAAATGTGCCAAATCTTAGAGATATAAGAATATTAATGAAACTTCTTGAAGATTTGGGAATGGAAACTCAGAAACTGGATGACTCTACATATAAAATAGTGAATAATGGATTTAAAAGAAATGAAGCAAGTTATGAAATAGTTAAACAAATGAGGGCTTCTTTCCTTGTAATGGGTCCTATGATTGCAAATCTTGAAGAATCAGTTGTTTCACTTCCAGGAGGATGTGCAATAGGTTCTAGACCAGTAGATTTACATATAAAGGGATTTGAAGCACTAGGAGCTGAAATAACAAGAGTTCATGGATATATCCATGCAAAGTCTGATAAACTTAAAGGTGCTGAAATACCTTTAGGATTTCCAAGTGTAGGTGCTACACAGAACTTAATGATGGCAGCAGTTAAAATTCCTGGGAAAACTGTTATTTCAAATGCGGCAAGAGAACCTGAAATTGTAGATTTAGGAAATTTTCTGAATAAAATGGGTGCAAAAATAACAGGACTTGGAACACCTAATATTGAAATAGAAGGTGTTGAAGAATTACATGGAGTAGAATATTCAATAATGCCTGACAGAATCGAAGCGGGAACTTATGTAATAGCTTCATTGATTACTGAAGGGGATTTAAAAATAGAAAATGCTAATTTAGATGATTTAGGAGTATTCAAATCAGAGCTGGAATCAATGGGAGTAAAATTTGAACAGGAAGGAAATATTCTATCAGTAATAGGAAACCTTAAAGAATTGAAACCTTCAAAAATAAGAACAATGCCTCATCCAGGCTTCCCAACAGATATGCAGCCTCAGATGATGCTTCTTCAGACACTTGTAAATGGTTCAAGTTCAATGGAAGAAACAGTATTTGAAAACAGATTTATGCATGTACCTGAATTTAATAGAATGGGAGCAGATATAATAATAAGACATGGAGTTGCCATGATAAATGGTGGATTACCGTTAACAGGAGCAGAAGTTATGTCTTCAGACTTGAGGGCAGGAGCGGCACTAGTGTTGGCAGGACTTGCAGCTGATGGAGAAACAACTCTTAACAGAGTGTACCACATAGACCGTGGATATGATAAGCTTGAAGAAAAACTTAATGGTGTAGGTGCTGATATAAGAAGAGTTAAGTTGGATATTTAAAGGGTTTGATAGTATTTTTTTGAAAAAATAAAAGACCTATAGAAAAGGTCTTTTTTTGTTTATGGGGACAATTTGGGGACAAATTTCATATTTTTTTATATTTTCAAGTACTTCCAGTAATTTATCATTACTTTCTTTTAAATAAATGAGTGTAGGTATCAAGTGTAGTTTGTATACTGATATGTCCAAGTCTTTTAGATACAGCAACTATATTTACATTTTTTTACTGATTAAATATGAAGCATGGCTATGCCTTAAATCATGTATTCTTATTCTTTTTACTCCTGCTTTTTATTGAGTAAGTTCGCATATAATAGATAAGTAATGTCCGTGAAATGTCAAATAATAACTGTTTTTTTCCAGGTTTATAAATTTTATCAGTATAGTCATTTAAAATTATACGTAGATTTTCTGAAATCTTTATTATTCGATTAGATCCTTTTGTTTTAGTTTTTTTCCAATAACGTTATCATATTTAGTTTTTAGTTATTTTTAATTGTCCTGTTTTCCAAATCTATATCTTCAAAAATATAAAGCTAACAGTTCACCAACTCTCATTCCTGTAAAAAAATAATGTTATAAATGCAGACTTTTTATTGTCAGATTATCAATTAAGGATATAAATTTTTCCAAATTCTTCAGGCGTCCATATTTTTAAATTCTCTTTCAGGTTTTTTTATTCCCAATATTTCCAGCTATTAAACAAGGATTATTTTTTTCAAATCGTAAAATTTTACAGCAAAAATTAAAGATAGAGGTTAATTCTTTATTTATGGTTCTTAAATAAGTAGGCTGATATTTTTTTGATATTTGTTCATTTTGCCATTTTCTAATAATGATAGGAGTAATTAATTAGAAAAAAAGGAAGCAAGGTTATTTTTAAAAAAATGCTATTTTTTTAATTTTTAAAGTAGAAAAATTTACATCTGTGTTTCATATCTTCTATATAGTTACTATGTAAATCTAAAAAAATAATAATTCTGATTTTCCACTTATATGATTAATAAAATTTATTTCCCAATTCTGAGCTTCCTTTTTTTGTTTTTAAATCCTCTTTTTCTTTTTTTCTTTCTTTTTCCATCATAAGATGTATATCTGAACTCACAAAAACCAAGTATTTTTTTCTTTGTCTTTGTACGCTCCCATTATAATCACGATCCTGTATTGTATCGTTCATTAAAAATATTTAGCATTGACTCTACCTTGTTGTATTAAATACCCCTTTTTCTTCCAATTCCTTGTTTAAATTTCTAATAATCTGATATGCTCTATTTTGTTTAATATTAAGTATTTTCTTTATATCTTCACAAGTATAAAAAATTTTTGCTTTTTCCATTTTAATCTTCCTTAGTTTCAACTAATCCCTCTTGATTATTAATCCTCAAATGGATTTCCTTCGCTGTTTTTGAATAATGATTTTTCTAAATCTTCATCATCTTCGTTTACTACCTCGGCATCTTCTATTTTAGTTTTGCTATAATGTTCAGTTTCATTCACTTGAATAGGTGTTTCATCTAATTCGCTAGTATTCACACCTGATTCTTCAGCTTCGTACATTCCACTTAATTCTTCAATAAATGCTTCTCTTAATGCTTGTGCTTTTGCTACTTTTGTTATCATTGTAACTGGTCGATTTTTCCAGTTTTTGTTTGGTGTTCCGTCCTTTTTAGTTCCTATATATTCATCAAAATTTACTTCAGCAGTAACAGGGTTATCCCAATCTTTTCGATAAACAGTACACCAAGCTCCAACCAATTCTTCTTTATCTTTTCTAAATATAGAGCCTTCACGTTTTATTAATTCTCCAGTTTCTTTATTTTCCACATATATTCCAACTTTTTTACCATTATATTGCGGATGTTGTATTGCTCTTTTTTCAATAGCGTCCTTTGCAACAACCACTGTTGCAGGGTCATTATCAGTATATTTGATTAAATAGGCGTCCTTGACAAAAGGGTTTAAATTTCTCGCCTTACACAGTTTCATAAAATACATAATTTCCTGATCTGTTACATTTCCCTGTCCACTTACCAAATATCTTTTTACGAGATTATTGCTTAATTTAACTTCATCATTTCCTACTCTGAACACCATCAATCTATCATCATTATTTTGTTTTTCTTGTGCTAATCTTCCCATTTTATTTCCTCCTATAATTCTATATTTTTCTAATAATTGATATTTTTATTTCATATTTATCTGATAATGCTTTCAGTTCTTTCAAAAAAACGAAAGGGGAGTATTTTTCAAATCTTATTGTTGTATCAAAATGTTTTTTTCATTTTTTTGTATTTTCTTTTGTCATTTCTATATTCTGTCCAGCAGTTTGTTGTCTTTTGATTTCTTCAATCTCTTTTTGTTTTTTTGTATTTCAGCTTCTTCTAATGCTTTTATGTTTTTTTCTTCTTCTGCCTTTTTGTTTTAAATTTTCTTCGGTTTGTTTAATTTCGTTCTTTTTTTACTTTCAATTTTTTTTCAGTAATGACACTATAATCTTCAGACATTAAGAATTTCATACTCTCAAAAAGTTATCATGAATTGAATTTCTGCATTCGCTTTTTCAATTTGAGAATTTATAAAGTCTTGCTTTTTCTCGAGTTCTTCATATTGTTTTTTTGCACTTCGTTCTCAATTTTTTTGAAAGTAAATGATTTATCCAGCCATTTGTCGTTCCATTCAAGAAAAAAATTTTTTTAATCCAGGATTTCTAGTAAAGATGTTGTTTATTTTTTTCTGTACTTCAACTTTTTTTCTCTTCTCTGATTTTTTTCATCATATTCTTTAAGTCGCTCGCCAATAAAGTTTGATATTCCTTTTTACTTTTTTTTTCATAAGTTTTAAGATTCTCGATAAGTGATTCAATATCAGCATTTGCTTTTTCTGTATTTTTTTTTCTCATCACTTATTTTTCTTCTCAAGTTTATTTAATTTAGTTCTTTCTGATTTTGCTATATCAATATCATCTTCAGTGACAATCCATCCTTCGTATTTCTGTTTAACAATTTCCATAAATTTTTTCAAGTCATTAATGTTGCTTATGACTTTAGCTGGCACAAGTTCTGTTACTCCAAATTCAATTACCTGTAATTCCTGTGTTCCCATTTTTTTCCTCCTATATCATTAATTTTGTTTTTGATGGTGGCTCAATGTCATTAATCACAAATGAATTAAACCATATTTCTTTTTTTATAATTTCTTTTATATCATCCTCGTCTCGTTCAATGTTAAACCTTTTCAGAATACTTTCATCAGTCCACTCTAATTTTATATTTGCAAATAGTACTGCAAACTTCCACCCAGTTACAGCTAAGTAGTGCTGAACTTGTAAATGATAATGTAATGGTACTTCATTTTTCCAATCCCTCTCAAATTGCTTCCAGTTCATACATCGTGCTGTCTTTATTTCCAGTATTCCCTTTTCCTTACTCGTCTTATCCTCTAGCACACCATCTAAATTTGCAGACATAAAAGGATATTTTAAGGATATAAGTGTTTTTTCAAGTGTATCTACTTTAAACTCAGGATACTGTGCCTCAAAAATTCCTCTTAAATATGGTTCTTGTATTATTCCATTTTTTACCGCTGGAACATTACTTATATCTTTTTGCTTTTCTCTCCCTGTTTTGATTCGCCATAATTCCTGTATATCCTCGTTATAAGGATTATGTCCCATTATTATTGAACAGTCTGATCCACCAATATGCTTTTGCCTTATGCTGTGCCACTCTTCTTTAGAATGATATTCTATTTCCCTGTATTGCATTATTCCTCCTATTTCTTTAAACTCCATTTTTCCTTTTTAGCTGTCTCAAGTGTTTTAAGCACTTCAGATTCGCTAATTTTACACCTAGTCGCAATAAACTTTGTCTCATAAGGCAACAAAGTGCTATTTCTGAGATAAGCTATCGAGAGACTTAAGTCGTGTAACGTTTCCAAAAAGTTATTCTGTAAATTTTCCGACATCTTTCCCACACCTACTCCCATGTTTTTTTATCAAATGCCTTGCCAAGATACAGGCAAGTAGCAGATATTATTAATAATAAAGTTGCTGTAAATAAGTTACCAGCACCACCTGTTGCAAATAATGTTGCCATTCCTATTCCTGATAATGCTCTTCTTTTCTTCATTCTTCCTCCCATTCTGCCAGTTCTTCCAACTCTCCAGATTCATTGTTGCAGTTCTCACACCAATAACCTCTGTCTGTAGTTTCATCAATATAATTTATTACTTCCTCGTATTTATCCAGTTTGCAGTTGTGATAATTTATTGTTTCAATAACTGTTATGTTATCCTTACTTCCACACTTTTTACATCTCCAACTCATTTTATTCACCTACTTCTCTTATTTTTTCTTTATTCATAAATTCCTCCTAAATTAAGATTTTACTCAAAGCCACAACCGAAGTTATGGATTTGATAAAATATTAATTATTCAAATTCTAAAAAAAGCTTTTTTTACAGTGTTATATCCTTTGCCGTCAAAATATACGCTCATTTTTATTTGTCTTAAATCCACTATTTTTGATGTCCAACAGAGCATTCTCTATCATAGCTTTTCCAATGATTAAATTATATTTGTATTCGTTCAGTGCAATTTCCATTCTTTCTTTTGACTTATATATTTCTTTCATGTGCTTTACTCCCTCTTTATCTTCTTCAAAAGACAGAATGTGTTTTTGTTTATCCTGTAGTTCTTTTTCCATTCTGTTAAATTCATTGATGTATGCCATTTTGAAATCAATATGCCCCTGTATATTGAACATATACAGGATAAATCCGTCCTTTGTGAGCAGATATTCACGATATTTTTGTTTGTTTTGTGGATATATGTAAGTGCTTGGTATTATTAGCTTTTTGAGGTCTGCCGAAATTTCGGCTCCCCCCTTTAATAATATATTGTCAAGGCTTTCTAGTACATGTTTATGTTCCTTTTTCATTCCTCTTGCGATAACTCTTGAACTTACCACTAATCCGTTACCGTTGTGTTTAAAAATTTCTAATTTCATAAATTTCCTCCTATATTTTTATATTTTGTTTGGCTTTTAAACAATACATATTGTATCACTTATAATATAATATATATCATATAAAAATCTAAAAATGTCAACATAAAAAATATAAAAATCTAATATATTTTATTTGAAATATAACTCAAAAATAGAGTATAATACTAACAAAAATAAAGTATTAGGAGGTTTTTAAAAAAATGATAAAAAAATACATCTTTCAAAAAAATTATGGGTGCTAAAAAGAATAAATATTCAAGCATTGTCCGAATCAACAAAACTTAGCAGAAGTACTATATCTAATATTTACAATGAAAAAAAGTAAATAGAATAGATTTAGATACTATCTCAACTTTGTGTAAGGCTTTAGAATGTAAAATTGATGATTTACTTGAATATATACCTGATTAACCCCTTAACAATACCGCCTAAAATGAAATATATTAGTCGCCAAACAAAATATATAGAGGCATAAGCGGTATAGTTAAAAAGTTAATCTGCAAATGGAGGTTACAAAATGATTAAAAACAATATTCCAGTTCAAATGGCTGAAAAAAGAATGAACATTCAAAAAGTTTCAGATTTAACAGGTATAAGCAGGACTACGTTATCTAAAAAATAGTAAATGACAAATTTACTAGGATAGATTTAAAAACTATAGATGTTCTTTGTAAAGTACTTGAATGTAATACTCAAGATTTACTCGAATACATTCCAGATTAACCCCTTAACAGTACCGCCCTGAAATAAGATATATTAGTCGCCAAACAAAAATATAAAAAGGAATTTGAGCGGTACAGTTAATAAGTTATAAAATAATTTATTGGAGGTATTAAAATGATAAAACTAAAATTACATTTATTAATGGCTGAACACCGTATGTCTCAAAAAGAATTAATGGAGAAAACGGGTATAACTTCCAGTGTAATGAATAAGTATTATCACGATACTATAACAAGAATTAATAGAGAGCATTTAGATAAATTTTGTGAAATATTCAACTGCCAAATTTCAGACCTAATGGAATACATCCCTTATTAGTAGCTTGGAAATACTACCAAGTGCGGTTGGTAGCATTTCTAAGCCACTAATAAGGAGGTGATTTTTATGCTAGGAAAAATATGATTTACTTATTCTTAGTGAATTAACCAAATGGAATCATCCTAAAGATATGATATATTCAAAAATTTCCTGAAAGAAGTTATGGAACACAAGCAAGGTTAGATTTACTTTTTGGAAGAAAAAACTGATAAAAAAATTAATGAAGAAAAAAAGATACAATAGAAATAACAAGTTTAGGATTCAAGTATATACAAGATCATAATGAAAAATTTAAAATAGAACGTAGTATATGGTATCAAAAAAACTTATCATAGAAATACTTTTAACGACTATAATAGCTACTATTTCATCCATTATTGTGGCGTATATAACTGTTAAATATATTAAATAAAAATCTGAATCATAGTATTTAACTTTATGTTGTTCTAATAAGTTTTTTTGAAAAAAATTCAATTTTTTTGTTTTTTTGTTTCTTATTTTCAATATATAAATTGACTTTTTCAATTATTAATCTTATTAGTGAAATAGTTATAATTACAGAATAATTTATTAAAAAAATATAAACCAAAAATTTATTATTCATATTTTCACCTTCTTTCATAAATTATTTGACATTTTTATTAATATTTTGTATAATTAAGCTACCTTAAGGTAGACCCCAAAAGGGAACTTGTAAATGATATAAAATTTGTGACAAAACTGGCTGGATTTTTCCAGTCTTTTTTGTTATAATAAGCTTGGCTTCACAAAGCCGCATATCATTTACGAGGAGGTACTGCTATGCTTAAAATAGTAGTTGTACTGATTTTTATTTTAGTCAGTTACAATTTATTTTAACCATCAGACCTCATACCCTTAGGGGTATTTTTTATTTCCTCCTAAGCTCTTCCAACAATTACACACTTTATCTTTGATACAGTGTGAATCATGTCAGGTTTTTTTATGATTTTTTCTAACTTCTCATTTCCATATTCTGACGGGCTTAATTCGTATTCATCATATGTTCCAGAATACTCAAAGCCCCTTATTTCTTCTTCTGTAATATTAGGAATTTCTTTTTTAAGTTTTTCAAATCCCCAACCATAATATTCCATTTTGGTTATGCCTTGCTGTGGATAACCAAAGCAATTTTCTTCTGCCCATTCTCTTATTATTTTTTTCTTGCTCATTTTATTCAACTCCTTTTTGTTGACTTTTTTTCTACAAAATAGGTAAAAAATATTATAAAACCTGTTTTGTTGACTTTATTATACAATATGAGTTTAAAAAAAGTCAACACTTTTTTCAAAAAAAGTATAAAAAAATTATACAAAAAAATGTGGTAACATATTATAAATACTAGGAGAGTGAATTTTATGAAAGACTTAAAAAGAATTATTTAAAAATATTAAAAAGACAGAAGAATTGAAAAAGGTTATTCATTACGACAAGTAGAAACTTTACTACAAGGAAAAAGGTGTAAAATATACTTTTACTGCTATACAAAAAAACTAGAACAAGGCGAGCAAGATACAATAGATATTAATTTATTGACAGCTTTTTTTCAAAAAAATTTATAATTTAGATTATTTAAAAAAATGTTAGAATTAGCTGGTTTTAGATGAAAAGCTTTTTAAGTAAAAAAATAAAACTTTTAAAAAAACAAGAAAGCAACGTATCTAATGAGATATTTACAAGCTTTTTATTCAAATACCGATATACGGAATGGCAAGTGCAGGAAATGGATTAATTGAAATGGATGAAAAACATTGAAGAAATAGAATATATAAGCATTCCTAATATAAATAAGAATGTGAAAAAAAGAGATTTTGCTTGTCGAGTAAGAGGGGATAGTATGGAACCTCATTATCACGACGGAGATATAATAGTTATAGATGTTCAGGATGGTATAGATATAAGAATTTTAAATGGACAAGAAGCCTTAATATATCAAGAAGGCTCTAAATATTTGAAGAGAGTATTTTTTTGAAGAGGGAACAGGAAATTTAATATTAAAAATCTTATAACCCAGCTTATGCAGATTATATAATTCCAAATCATGAACTTGACAAGGTTGAGTGCAAAGGGGTTATAAGTATGGTTATAAGTATGAGAAATAGAAAGTTTATGTTTTAGGAACAAAAAAAGCATTGATGAGATTGGTGGAGTTGAAAAAGCAGATTTGGGGAATAAAAAAATAAAAAGTTAAAAATATAAGACAACAAATACTAAGAAGATAATTACAAAAGTATTAATTTTGGAAGGAAAGTGATGTGATTGCGAAAAATTGAAGCAAAAAGTTTTTGCGATTAAATGGAACTTTAAATTTTTTGAAGAAAAAAATTATTTTCTAGAAAAGGAAATAAGATATTTAAAAAAAGTAATAAAATAAAAGATTAAAAAGATTCATTTTAAAAGTCCCTAAAATTTTTTTCTTTTTATCGAAAAATCCAGATGAAGCATTTGATTTTATAAAAAAATATTTTTTTAAGTGTAGATACGAAGAGAAAGAAATATTAATAGATATTTCTCAGTGGGAAGAAATAGGGATGTGTGCATTATTTATTTTTTTGATTATATCTTGCTAATGATTTTTAGATGAAAAAAAGAACAAAAATCAAACTATTTGGTATGTGTTTTTCAAAGGATGAAAATATAAACAAATTTTTTTTATTGATGCAGGAATTAGCGGTTATATAGATAATGAGTTTTTTCACAGTTGTCAGATGATGAAGAAAAACAGTAAAATGACTATTATTTCTGGAAAAAAACTCAAATAAAGTTTGCTAAATCAGATTTTTAAGAGATATAATAAAGATAGAAATATTTTTTTAATGAATCATGTAATCCAAGCGAAAAAAACCTAATAGGAGAAACGTGATTAATATGAAAAAAATAAATTTCCAGGAACTTTAATTTCTATAAAGTTTGTATTTAAAAAAAGATTATATAGAAAAAAATTAATGATTTTTGTGAATTTAAATAAAAAAACAAGGAGAAAAATGAAAAAAATAAAAATTAGAGGAATTTTTTTTGATTCCACTTCGACTTACTTGTCAGGAAGGAACAAGCTCGGAATCTTAGAAAAAAATTTTTAAAAATTGGAAGAATTAGACAAGTCTGATAAAAAAAGTGACTTTTTTTATAAGCTCAAAAAAATTACAGGTATAAGTCCATCGTTTTTTTAGCTTTATTTGGTGATAGTGTTAAAAAAACTAAAAAGAAAAAAATTTTTTTAGAAAAAAATATGTTTTTGAGTACGAAGACGAAGAAACGAAAGAGTTAATAGAAGAAGATGTTGAATACGGAATAAAAAGAATCTCTAGATTCGCGTAGTATAGATGAAATATTGTTTGGGAAAAAGAAGTGATTCTTAGTGAATAGTTTTATAGAACAGATATTAAAAAAAGTATTAATATAATCGGACTGTTTAGTTTTATTTATACTGTTTGGAAAAAAATATCCAACATACAAAGTTGGAAAAGAAAAACTTACTGGTATAGAGAAAGAGTAATCAAAAGTAATTTTACCGTTTATGGATGATTTAGAAAAACGAATTGGATAATTTTATTAAAAAGCAGAAATAATGAAAATACAGAAAGAGATGAATTAAATAAACAAATGAAAAATTTTTAAAAAGAAAAAAATTTCGGCAACTAAGAAAAAAATATTAGTAATAAAAAGTTTTTTTGATAAACAAAGCAAAGATATAATTTTTAAAAAGATATAGAAAAAAATTATAGAAAAATGGTGAGAATAAATTTTTTTAATTTAACAAACGACATCTCTACAGAAGCGTCTATTAGTTTTTTTGTAACGAGTTAGTAATAAAAACTTTATACATACGAGCAATTGGGCTATAAAAATAAAAAAATCAAATCACAAAAAAATGAGAATCAAAAATTAAAGAGTTGTTTCATAATTGAAATAATTCTTTTTTTATACTTTTATTTTTTTCTTTGAAATATGATATAATTTGATAAAATTATAAAAATAGAAAGTGAGGGAATTATGGAACAATAAAAAAACGTTGGTATCAAAAGTGGTGGGGATGGCTGTTATTATTCTTTTTTTGGATAATTACGGTTCCAATTGCTATTTATCAAAGCAAACTTAGTTCGAAGAACAAAAAAATAGCTTACGGAGTGTATGCAATATTTTTAATTTTAGGATTAATCGGAGCAATCGGAGGGGAAAATTCAAATACATCAGTTAAAAACGAGAATAAAGCAGTGACAAAAAATAAAAACGAAACTAAACCAAAAAGTGTAGCGACTGTAGATCAAATCAAGAAAAAACAAGATATTGAAAGCAATGTAAAGATTGAAAAGAAAAGATTAAGAGATGAATTCCAAAAATACGAAACAGGACATTTAAGATTGTGGAACAATATGACTGATGCAATGCAGAAAAATGATGTTTATTCAGCATACGAATATGCTGATGAAATTAAAACAGTATTATTTGGAATTTGGCAAGATTTAAGTAAATTCAAGTGTAATAAAACTGGAGATAACGAATTTGATAAACAATGTGAAGAAACTGTAAAAATTTGGAGAAAAATGCATATTTATCTAAACAAGAGGCAGTAAATAAATTATTAAAATGGTTTGATGATTTACAATCTCCTAAAAAAAGCCAATGAAGCAAAAAAATCTTTAGAGGAAGGCGGAGAATATTGGCAAGCATTTATTCTAAAACTGGTCGCTTTGACAATAACAGACGAAGAATTAAATAACTCTAAAAACAAAGAAATAATCACAAAAAAAGGAAGCTGTAAAAGGCTTCTTTTTTTGTTAAATTTTTTTGTTGACTTTTTTTCTACAAATAAATTATAATAATTTTGAGGTGGTGAAAAATGGATTTTAAAGACGTGAGAAAAACTAATGATTGAAAAAAAGATGTAAAAATATAAAGATATGGTGGGGAAAGTGCCGGATACCAGAGGTGGTTTTTATAATACAAAGGCTGGATTAATAAGAGCTTTTAAATACTCGAAAAACAAATCTAAAAACTGTGATAGGGCAGTTAATTTTTTAATGCAAATTAAGTAGAAAAAAATATACAAAACGAAATCCAAAAGAAAAGGAAGGAGGTGTGAGATGGAGAAAATGAAAAAATGTCTGAAATCAGAAGATAAAGTAGAAAATGACAAAGCATTAAAAGGAATTTGTGTCTTTGTAGTAGATCCGCGAGGAAATAACATAGGTTATATCATGGTCAATGAAAAATTAGAAGTTATGGATAGATTAGAAAAAGGATACAAGGTAAACGGGGAATAATACTCCCCGTAAATTATCAAGATTTTATTATAGAAACACTAGCTTTTACATTGCCATTTGCTACTATTATGTACCAATGGTCATGATGTGGAATAGGAATTTTGACTGGAGACTGTTTATAATGTCCACCATAATATTTTACACGTCTTCCATTTTTATAATTTGATAGATTAGTGTAATTGACAAGCATAACATCACATTCCGTTCCTGTTAGTCTGACTTCTACAATATTACCTTGAGATAAGTGTTTCAAATCAAAAAGTAAAAATTTCAAAATAGTATCCTCCTTTCCTAATAAAGATTTATATCTTGTAAGAGAAAAAAGAGCCTAGAAAAGGCTCAAGAGTTATTTTTTCTTAGTCTGAGACAATGCAGAACCAGCTACACTTTTAGATTTACTACTGTATCTGCCATCTCTTAAAATGCTTGAAGCTTTTCTTGCAACAGACTTAGAAGTTTGTTTTGTATTAGCCATGATTTCCTCCTTTCCAGAATATATATTTTAAGAGGATACCGGCAAGTAAAACTTAAAAATATATAATTCTTGATTTTAATTTTATTAGCAATCATTGTACCATATTGCTAATAAATAATATAACACAATATTTTGTATTTTTCAAGATTAAATATACGAGATATAGAAAGGAAAAAAAGATGTATGACTTTTAATGAATTTTTTTAGAAAGTTGCAGACAGTATAAAAGAATTTGTGATTATTGAAGAAAAAAAGGAAACAAGAAAGAAATAGAAAGAGTCAGTAAACAGCATGGCAAAAAAACAAAAAGGATATGTTTTTGCTGTATAACAAGGAAACAGAGTTTTTAAGTAGACATCAGATTTATGTAAGTACAAGAGGTTATTCGATTTTATGGTGCAGAAGAAAGATTCTACTTGAAAAAAATTTAAGTGACAGATGTGAAAAAGAATAAAAAAAGCACTCAAAGAGTGCGAAGAAAATATTATTATAGGACAATTATAGCACTAATTATCCTGTAACACAAGAGGTGAAGAGATGAAAAAAACAATAAACAAAAAAGAAAATTTTACGTCAATACACAACAAATTAATCAATGACAGCAGAATTTCTTTAAAAGCTAAAGGAATAATGTTATATATGTTATCCAAGCCTGAAAACTGGAAATATAATCCAAAGGAAATAACCAAAAATTCAAAAGATGGATTGGATTCAGTATATTCAGGGATAAAGGAATTGATAGAAGCTGGTTATATAAGCAGGACACGTCATTCTGATGGAACAGTAGATTATTTTGTTTTTGAAGATGTAGAAGAAAATGACATTGTTGATTTTTCTAAAAAGGAAAATCCAAATCGGGAAAACCCAAATCGGGAAAACCCAAATCGGGAAAATCCCGATGTATATAAAAGAAAGAATACTAATAAAGAAAGAATTATAGTAAATACTGAATTAAATAAAGAAACATCAAAAAGTGATATTGATGACTTTATAAATTCACAGGATAAGAGCGAGGAATACAAGAAGCTTTTATTTGAATTTTTAAAATACAGGAAAAAGATAAGAGACACTGTAAAAACAACAGGACCCATTAAATTATTGCTGAAACATTTTAAAACTGAAGCAGACTTGAGAGAAGCTTTTAGAATATATGGATTTATATAACTGGAAAAACAGCAGAGCCTAGCTGGATAGAAAAAAAGAAAAATAGCAATGATAATAAAAATAGCAATGATTTTATAGTCACAGAAGAGAGTTTGGCTGAAACATTTGGGAGGTATAAATAATGACATTGCAGGAGTTTAACAAAGGATTTAAGCCATTCCTGGATTTTTTCCCGACAGATGGTATGACAAAAGAGAAAACAAATATATATTTTGTAGCCTTATCTGATTTAACATTCAGACAATTAAATATTTCATTTCAGAGAATGGTTAAGAATAGAGTCTGGAAAAATTTTCCTCAGCCAGCTGAAATAAGTCAATATGCGTTAGGAACAACAGAGACTGATATAAATGTCCGTATAAATTTAGCAAAAGAAAAGTTAAAAAGGGCAATATCAAAATATGGGGCTTATGGATCCATAGAATTTGATGACAAAGGAATACATGCTGTTGTTGATAGCTTAGGAGGATGGCATGAAGTATGCAAAATGTTAGTAGATGATTTCGATAAGTTCCTGACATTTGAATTTCCAAAAATCTATAAAGCATACTGGGAAATGCCATACAATGTAAATCCTTATTACCTTGGGATTACAGATAACAGCAACAATACAAAGAATATAAAAATTTATAGGAAATTCAAACATGGGAGTAGGAAATAATTTAATTGCAAATAATGAAAAAAATGCTGATAGGAGGATAAATGAGAGTTAAAAAATAGAAACAATAAAGCTGGAAAAACAAGGCTATAAAAACAGCGTAGAGATGAAATAGAAAAAGAAATGAAAAAAAGCTGGAAAAAGAAGATAAAAAAAGCTTTTTACAGCAATTAACGAAGAATATAGAAATATTGAAAAAGACAGGTAATATAAAAATAAAAAAATAAAAATCAGGAAGTGAGGCATAGAATGATATTCATAAGTGGCAATGTCCCAAGTTCAAAGAATAGCAAGCAATGGACAGGGAAAAATGCTCATAAATTCAAAAAAACTGTAAGAAATTATATAAAAAAATCACAGCGATGAATGGTGTGAAAAATTCAAGCAAATTTAAGGAAATGATTAAAGGAAAAAGAAAAACCTTACAAAAATTGGATTTTTACTTTATCAGGGACAGTAAAAAGAAAAATTTGATTATATTAATGTGGCACAACTTCCGTTGGATTTAATGCAAGATTATAACTGGATAGATGATGACGATGTTAATAATGTTATTCCTGTATTCCTAGGGTATGAAGTTGACAAAGAAAAATCCGGGAGTGAGAATAGAGATTTTGTAAAAATTTCAAATGGACAATGGCAATTTAATAACTGTGAATTAATCTCTGATACCTGAAAGTATTGAGGAGTTTATAGAGTATAATAAAAAAATTTTAAAAAAATATAGTTGACATTACGTGTCTAATAATATATAATAAGTTAGACACGTAAGATAAGGAGCAGAAAATGGAAAAAAAGAGATGTTAATATTTCTTTTTACAAAGCTGGGAATGGTGGAATTTCTAATAGAATTACTCTACCAAAAAAATGGGTAGAAAAAAATTGGAATTACACCTGAAAATCGAGCTGTTGAAATTGTTTTAGATGAAGAAAACAATTCAATCATAATTAAAAAGAAATAAAAAAAGCTCCCTTAATCTTACGATAAAAGGAGCATACAGTATAACACTGTCTAACCACCTTTATTATACTGTATAAACTCCAAAAAATCAATATTTTCAGGAGGAAAAAGCATGACATTTGAAGAAAAATTAGGATTTGAAGTAGCAAAGGAATTACTGGACATTCACAATGAGGAATTACAGAAAGCACATAAGAAATTCAGTGGAGTATTTCAAAAAATATGGGATGAAGCACTAGAAAAAGGAATTAAGTTATTCGATTTAGAAAGTGCCTTTGATGATTTCTTGGATGTAGTCAAAGAAGAATATTATAAGGCAGGAAAAAGAATAGACAGTATAGTGCAGTCAGAAACTCTCAAGAATGAAATAGCAAAGGCTACTACTTAAAATAGTATAATAGGAGGATAAAAGAATGAATGAGTTAAAAGTAATTGAAGAAAGAGAAGTGTTAGGAAAAGAAGTTAAAATTTATGGAGATTTTGAAAATCCATTATTTGTGGCTCAAGATGTAGCAGATTGGTTAGAATATGATAAAAGCAGTATAAATAAAATGTTGGCAAATGTAGATGAGAGTGAAAAGCTGGTCGGAAAAATTTTCCGTTCAGGTCAAAACCGTGATGTAACAATGCTTACAGAAGATGGATTGTACGAAGTTCTAATGTTGAGTACAAAACCTAATGCAAAGCCTTTTAAAAAACAGGTAAAAGAAATTTTGAGAACAATAAGAAAGACAGGAAGCTACTCAAAGCCAATGTCGGTACAGGATGTTTTAATAGCAACATTAGAAGAACAGAAAAAAATGGTGCATAGGATAGAAATTGTGGAAAACAAGGTTGATAATGAAATCAGAATAGACCAGTCGGAACAAAGAAAGTTACAGAAAGCTATAAATATCAGAGTATATCAGAGACTGGATGTAATTAATGCTGAAAAAAGACTGATGTTTCCAGCAATACATAGGGATGTGAAAGACCGATTTGGAGTAGCAAGCTACAGGGATATAAAAAGAAAAGATTTAACTGAAGCATTGGCATATGTTCAGAACTGGATTGAAAAAGCAGAACTAAGGGGGTTAAATTAAGATGTCAATAGAAAAAAATAAAAAACATTCGAAGAATTTAAAAAGAATTAGATTTTTGAAACAACAAAAAAAGCTGACAGAAATTTTTCAAATGATTGCTAAAAAAGATGGATTTAAAGCTACTGACACAGAAACAGGAAAAGACATTTTAGATGAAGTTATTGAAAATGAAATTGGAATGGAAAAGAATAGATATAGAAAGCATTGAATTCCTGATTTATAAAGAGTGGAAAAAATGGTGGAGAAATGTATAAGAAAACCCGAAGGAAAAATTTCCTTCGGCTAATATGATTATTATTCACAGTTATTAAAGACTGTGAATTTTTATTTAGGAGGAATTATGATAGAAGATCAAATTGAGAAAATTGGAATCATAAAAGACAAGCTGAAAACAGGAGAAGTTTTAAGCAAAGATGAGCATGATTTTTGCAGAATGAATACAAGAATTTTTGAAAACTTAAGATTCAGAAAAGTTAGGAGAGCAATGAAAAAATGGCAAATGCTGAAATCATAGATAGTCAAATTGTTATTACTTTACCAGTTGAAAGAGTAACTGCCAGGCTAAAAATAGAGCTTGAAGAGTATTTTAATAACCTGCCAATTAAAGTTATCCCAGTCAAGAAGTTATCACAAGCACAAAATGGATTAATTCATGTTCTTTTAAAAGAATTCGGAGAACAACTGGGATATACTCTCCTGGAAATAAAAGAATTAATGAAAGAACAGTTTGCAATAGCAACTGACAGACTGGACTTTTCAACTGCTAAATGCGATATGCAGACAGCTAATGAATTTATAGCTTTTGTCATAGAACAAGCACTTGAAATGGGAGTTAATCTGTATATTTTAGGAAAACATGACACTAGATATAAGCATATACTGGAAATAGACAATATCACTCAAAGATATGTTATAGCATGCTTGAGAAAAAGGACATGCTGTATATGTGGAAAAGTACATGATGAATATAATACAGTTGATTTGGAGCATTGGAAAACAGTTGCAAGCAGTACTGGGACTTATGAAAATGATGATGGACTAAAAAATCCATTCATAACATTGTGCCGTGAACATCACATGATAAAACATGCGATAGGAAAAGAGAAATTTCAGGAAAAATATATTGTAGGTGGTGTATGGTTAAATGAACAACTTGTATATGAGTTACTAGACATTTATCCAAATCACTTTAAGCTATTTAGAAAACGCTTAAAGGAAGGATATTATGATGGAATAATTAGAAAGGAGAAGAAATGAATATAATGTTATTATTAGTATTACTTTTGCCGATAACAATAGTTATTTTCTTTTTATGGTCGTTAATTGAAACAACAATAGAAATGGCAAAAGATAAAGATTTGTTTGGAGTAATTGTGAGTGGAAGTTCAGCATTTTTTATAGCTTATGGACTATATTTTTTTATTTTTAAAAAGTAATAAGTGTAGGATATTAAAAAAATAACAGGACAATGGCAGTTGAATATTTTTTTGGTCTTAGGGTATAATATATATTATTATGCTAGGAGGAGTTTTTATGAGAGAGTATTTTTAAATTTAAGTTTGAAAAATAAAGATTATACTTATGAATATTACTTTTTGAATGGATAGAAAAGCTTTTTTTCTTATGTAGTCGCTTTTAGATAATGCTATAAAAAAATATACAAAAATAAAAAAATATAAAAAAATTTCTTGAAAGATGTTCAAAGTACAGTTGCTAGATTTTTTTATATTATATAACAAAAAGAAGAAATGGCTAAGTCAGATGAAAAATGAAACATTAACTCCATTATGTCTAGCAATGTTCCAAAAAAATATATCGGTGAGTTAGAAGGTTCTTTTTTTAAAAAAAGATATATAACAACTTCTTTTAAATTCTAATGATATATTTATAAGTTTTCTATATGATTTTTTTATTGATTTTTTTGGTCAGACTTTGAAAAATGCAATAACTGTATCATGTGTTCCATTTGAAGAAGAAATAAGAGAAATATTGAAAAAAAGTAATTGGAAAAAAATATAGAAAAAGAAATAAAGAAAAAGCTTGGTAATTTTTGAAAAATTCTGAAGAAATATTGTTAGAAATATCGAAAAAAATAAAGAAAGGATTTTAAAAAAACAATTTATACCATTTTCCGATAGAATAAATCAAATTTTCAAAAATAATAAAAACTAGACTACGAAAAAAATATAATAGGAATGTAGATGAAGATAAAAAAATATTAGATTTTGGAAGCAAAGTGCGAAATACTATACATAATAATGGAAAAAAATATAGGAAGAACAATTGAATTAGAAATAAAAAGGTAAGAAGATAAAAACTTGAACAAAAACAAAGAAGTTTATTATTGTAATTATAAAGATATTTTTTTTATATTATTGATGAAATAATAGATATATGTGTAATGATTATAGAAACATTAGAATTATTAGAAAAAAAGACCAAATAAAACTGGTCTTTTTTTGATTGAATAAATGGAAAGGAAGTAAAATGAACGAAAAAAAGATATAGACAGAATAGCGGACAAGATATTGGAAAAAGATAAGGAATGACAAAGAAATAAAAAGCTGAGAAACAGTTAACTCCATTTCAGAAGACTGAGAAGTTATTATCAGAATTATCGCTACTGAAAGGAGCCATTGATTCTAAAAATATGCTTATAGAGGATTTAAAAAAGGAAGGAATTACGATTCAGAAAAGAGAAATAGGAGTAAATGTTCAATCAAGTAAAACTTATCTTTCTGAATTAGAAAAAGTAGAAAACAGGATAGAAAAAAATTGCAGGAAGAAATTTTAAGAATAGAGAATGTAGTAAATATGGTTGAGAGAGCATTGGAAACGATTAAAGGCAATAAATATTATGACATAATACAAATGAAGTATTTTTGAAGAACTGACATTTGAACATATAGCAGAAAAAGTTGGATATAAGTGTTATAACTGCAAAGAGATATAAAAAAACTATATGATTAGGCAATTACAACTGGTTATTTTTTTCGGATGATGTAATAAAAAAATATTTTTGAATTGATTTTAAAGACCTGAAAAATATTGAGGAGTTTATAGAGTATAATAAAAAAATTTTTAAAAAAATATAGTTGACAATCAGTAACTTATATATTATAATCATATCAGTTACTGATAAAGGAGAAAAAAATGGAAAGAAGAAATGGAAGAGTTTCTTTTCATAAATCAGGAAGTGGTAGAGGAGCAAAAAGTAACTATACCAATACCATGGCTTAGAAAAATGGGTATTTCTGAAGAAGATAGAGAAATAGTATTTATCTTTGATGAAGAAAAATCAAAAACTGATTATTGAGAAGAAATAAAAAAACTCCCCTATGTCCTTTATCAGAAAAACATAGGAGAGATACAGTTATAATAACCGATTAATCACCTTTATTATACTGTATAAACTCCAAAAAATCAATATTTTCAGGAGGAAAAAACATGACATTTAAGGAAGAACTAGGCTTTGAAATTACAAAGGTATTTTTCAATGATTACAATGAGGAGTTAAAAGAGGAAGAAAAAGCATTTTCAAAAGAATTTTTAAAAGTGGAAGATGAACTGAAAAAGATAGGGAAGAACTTAATAGAATTTGAAAAAGTTCTGGACAGCTATATTGAAAAATTGAAAGCAGAATATTTTAAAGCAGGTACAAAAATGACGGAACTTGTATACAATTCTGATGTAAAAGAAGCCTTAGAAGAGTTGGGAGCATAGTATAATAGGAGGATAAAAGAATGAATGAATTACAAATATTTAAAAAGTGAAAAAAATTTGGAGAAGTGAGGGTACAGGTAATAAATGAAATACCTTACTTTAATTTGAATGATGTATGTGAAATTTTAGGATTAAAAAAATCCTAGGCAAGTAAAATCAAGATTAAATCCAAAGGGTGTCATTTTGGTGGACACCCTTACAAGTGGTGGAAAACAACAAATGAATTTTATAAATGAAAGCAATTTGTATAAATGTATATTTCAAAGTGATAAACCTGAAGCAGAAGAAATAACAGAATGGGTAACAGGTGATGTTTTTGCCAATGATAAGAAAAAAACTGGAATGTATATAACTAACAACTTATGGGAAGAAATAATAAGTAATCCTGCAAAACTGGGAGAAGCATTTATTGAGTTTGGTAAAGTTAAAAAAAGAGAATGAGTTATTATTAGAAGAAAATCAGGTACAAAAACAAATAATAGCAGAATATAAGCCTATTAAAGAATATGTTGATACAATATTATCAAGTGAAGATACGATGGCAACAACACAAATTGCAGCTGATTATGGATTAAGTGCATATGAATTAAATAAAATGTTAAACGAACAAAGAATAATAAGAAAAGTTGGAGGACAGTGGATATTGTATATAGAACATATGAACAAAGGGTATACAAAAAGTGAGACAATAACATTAAAGAGGAAAGATGGAACGGACAAAGTAGTTCCAAATACAAAATGGACACAGAAAGGAAGATTATTTATACATAATCTGCTTGAAAGTCTAGGGATAAAAGCAAATATGGATAAGGAAAGAGAAGGAGCATAAAACAGAAAAAAATGAAAAATGATACTTTTTTGATATTGTACATAATTTTTAATATGTTATAATATGATAGAGTGAGATTTTAGGATTTGAGATAACTTTGTCGAGGTGAGTTTTGCAAACTATACACCTGACTACCAAAGGCAGTATAAGAGCTGTCTTTTTTTATTTACAAGAAACGAGGTGAAGTAGCATTGAAATTAAATGCAAGACAGAAAGCTTTTTGTGAATATTATGTAGTTAGTGGAAATGCTACTGAATCCGCAATAAAGGCTGGGTATAGTGAAAACTATGCGAATAAAAGGGTACATGAACAGCTGAAAAGAAAAGAGATATCTAATTACATTAAGAAATTACAGGAAAAAGCAAAAACAAGCAGAATAATGACAGCTATTGAAAGAAGAGAATTTTTTTAACAGAAGTTATTAAAAAAATAAATATGAAAAGTTACAGGATAGATTAAAGGCACTGGATATTTTAAATAAAATGGATGGTGAATATATTGAAAAAATGCAACTGTCTGGACAAGTTAATACCAATCCACTTTCAGGACTTACTACCGAGGAGTTAAGAGCATTAGCTGGTGGCAAGAATGGATAAAATGGAAGTGATAAGATTTGAGGCACTTAAGGAATTATCACGGAGAAACTTATTAGATTTCCTTATTTTTGATGGAAACGGGAGATATAAGAATTCAAGACACATCCAATTTTTAACAGATAAGGCACAGAAATTTGTTGAAGATGTCAAGAATGGGAAAAGTCCACGGTTATTTATCAGTATGCCGCCAAGACATTCTAAGTCTGAAACTATGACTAAAAAATTTCCTGCATGGATAATAGGAAATAATCCGGATTATGAAATTATAATTGCGAGTTATTCGATGGATTTAGCAAGAGATTTTGGGAAAATTGCCAGGGATACCTATAGAGAACATAGTAAGAATGGAACAGGGATTTTTAACAATATCATAGACAGGGATAAGAGTGCTGGAGACAACTGGGGCATTTCAGAACACAGAGGAGCCGTTGTCAGTACAGGAGTTGGAGGAAGTGCAACAGGAAAAGGGGCACACATTGCAATCATAGACGATCCGTTCAAAAATAGAGAAGATGCAAATAGTAGATTGCAACGTGACAAAGTCTGGGCATGGTATCAGTCAACAATCCGTACAAGATTAGCACCTGGAGGTGGGATTATAATTATTCAGACCAGGTGGCATGAAGATGATCTTGTTGGAAGAATAATCAAGGAAATGGAAAATGGGACTGGAGAAACTTTTGAAAGTATCGTTTTGCCAGCTATTGCAGAAGAAAATGATATTTTTGGAAGAAAAATAGGCGAGCCATTGTGGGAAGAACGATATGGAATTGATGAACTGGAAAATATAAAAAAGGCAATAGGAAGTCGTGAATTTTCAGCATTGTATCAGCAAAGCCACAAGTTGAGGATGGTGGATTATTTAAGCGTCAATACTTTAAATATTTTGATGTGAAAAAGGATTTTATTATAGCTGATAATAAAGTTATTAATATAAAAGACTGCTTTTATTTTCAGACAATAGATACAGCAATGAGTATACATAAAAATAATGACTTCACGGCAATAGCAACATGGATTTGCGACAGAGAGTGGAATTTATATTTAATTGACTTAATGCTTGAAAGGTTGGAAGTACCGGACCAGTGGAACGTAATTAAGCAGTATAGGAACAAATATAAATTACAATTTCAGGCAATAGAAAGTAAAAGTAGCGGTATCGGAATAATGCAACAGGCAAAGCGTGAGGGGATGCCATTAAAAGAATTGAAAGCCGACACTGATAAAATGACAAGAGCGTTAAATATTTCAGTTATGTTTGAAAATGGAAAAGTATTTTTAAACAAAAATCTTGAAAAGTTATTGGAACTAGAAAATCAGCTATTAAAATTTCCAAATGCTGCATACGATGATGCTGTAGATGTTTGCAGTTATGCAGGAATAGTTGTAAATGATTTAATACAAAATTCAAAAAGATATATAAGAAAATTTATAAGCGTATAGGAAGGAGGAAATGTGAGTATCAGGGAAAATGTAGTAAGTGCGTTAGTGAAAGAAATAATATCATTAGGTTCGACTTCAAGTGGGGAACAAAACATAGATGATAAGTTGCTGGAACAGATGTTAAAGGATATGGATATTGCTCAAGCGTTGCAGCTTATGACGCAGGCAGTCACATCTAAAGAATGGAAAATTGAAACGGACGCTCCGGAGTATACAGAAGTTGCAGAAAATATACAGCAGAGACTGAACAATCTTAATATATCAAAGTTACTGGAAAATATTTTAAGAGCTGAAATATATAAGAAGTCAATATTTGAAATATTGTATGATAAAGATAGTACAGGAAATACAGTGATTAAAGATTTGGTATTACTTCCAAACAGATATATAAAATATGATAAAGATAACGGTTGGGTTATTAAAACTCGTGACAGTGAAATCACAGTTGCAAATGAACCTAACCGTTTTTTAGTCTGTGTCAATGAGGAAAGGCTGGATAATTTAGAGGGAAGTACAGATTTATTACCGCTTGTTCCTGTATTTTCAGCCAAGGAAAAATTAGAACAGAAATTGAATGCCATTATTGAAAAGTATGGGGATATAATTACGGTATTTGCTTATGAACCTCCACTTGAAACAGATCCGCCTGAAGTTGTTGAGGCAAGAAGAAAAGATGTGGAAGCACAGGCAAAGGATTTAAAAGAAGCGAAAGGTAAGGACGTGCTTGCTGTTCCAAGTGCAGGAGAAAAGTCATTAGATGATTTTGTAAAATTCATAAAGCTGGATGATTTGAAACCTGAAATTTATCAGGAGCTATTAAATGAAAAAGCAAAATCAGTACAAAGATATTTACTTGGAAGTACGCTTGTTGTTGGAGTGGATGGAAATAGTGGGAACAGAGCTTTGGGAGAAGTCCATAAGGAGCAACAGAATTATAAGATAGAATCTAAAGTAAAAAAGATTAGAGACTGGATTCAGAAACTAATAGAAATAGATGCACAGATCTACGGATATGATTCAGGGAACTTTTACTTCAAATTTGTGGAGGAAATAAATGAAACAGAAACTCTTGAACTGGAAGATAAAAGGACAAAGACAACCATGGAAAAAGTAAACTACATAGTGAAAATAGCAGAGAGTGGTTATGCCTTTACTAAAGAAAAGATAGCTGAAATACTTGGAGTAGAAGAAAAGGATCTGGTAGAAGTTGAAAAAGAAGGTGGAAATTTAGAGTTTGCCAAGACTAAAAAAAAACTGAATATCAATAAAATAAATCAAAAACGTAAATTGATTGAAAAAAATCAGGAACATTTTGACAAATTTATTGATAATAACTTTAAGAAATGGCAGAAAAATGTATTAAAAGCCGTACGTGAGAAAATAGAAAAGGCAGATGATGTCTCTGATTTCTTTAATCTGGAATTTGATTATGAAAATACGCTTGAAGATATGATGCTGATGTCAACAATGCAGGGATTTGATAATGCGGTTATGGTTGATAATGAAATCATAGAATTTGCAAATACCAGAACTACAACAAGAAATGCTGCACTTGATATTTTTCTGAAAAGACATCCTGCCCTGTATGATGATATTGAAAATGAAATTGACTATGCAAGGCAGAAAAATTTCTGGATTAAGAAAGTTACAGATGTCAATGTTACAGAGAAGATATTTAAACAGATGTCAAATACACTTGAGAATGGAGGAACATTTAAAGAGTGGAAAAAAAATGTGGATAATATTCTGTCTCAAAGTGGATTGAATTTAAGTGAAGGGTATCTGAAGACGGTATTCAGAACTAACATGAATCATGCTTATAATGCCGGAATATATATGAAAATGGATAAATATAAGGATCGTTATCCTTATTATCAATATTGTGGAACGCTTGACGGAAGAGAACAGGAACATACAAGGGAACTGAACGGAAAAATATTTAAGATAGGAACGCCTGAAGCTGATAAATATTTTCCACCAAACGGATTCAATTGCAGATGCTATACAATATCATTGACAGCAGATGAGGTAAATCCTGATGAAGTTGTAGGCAGTGGAGATATTAGTCAAGACGTAGGAAGTTTTGCAGGAAATATTGGAAACGATGAGTATATTGAAATGCTGGAAAAAAATTATAAACAAAAAGTAGAGGTACTTGCCGATAAATATGACATTCCTGATTTTGTACTTGCTGAACCATTGAAAAAAGGTGAAAACAGTAGTATAATTGATACAATAACAACAGTAAAAGAAGCAAATAACTATTCTGAAAAAATACTAGGAGTTAAAGCAGATTACACCGGTATTGATGTACGTTGTGCTAATGAATGGAATCGTGGACTTACAGACATGAAGAGCAAATATCCTGAAGCTATGGAACAGATTAAATTTGTTGGAAGTATGCAGAAGAGAAATGAATTACTTGAAGCTGAATTGAAAAATTATGCTAAGAATAATAAGCTGACAAAATATGTGACAGATATAATTAACGATGCTATAAGTGACTTAAAAATAAAAAACAATCGGACGGCAGAATCTTTACAGCGTAAGGGATTAACAAATAATGAAGAGTTAGATGGTGTTATAAATATAATAAATAAATATGCTGGGATATCCTTAAATTCAAATTACTATAATGACTATGATAAAATTATTGCTGACAGGAAACAGCAAGTAGAAAGTGGATGGAAGCCTGTTGGATGTGATACAATGAAATCTGTTTTTGATCATGAATTTGGACATCAGATAGATAAGTTGCTGGGTATTTCTAAATCCAAAGATGTGAAAGAATATTTTGAGAATAATAAAGCCTCCATATCAAAAATCTTTCAGAATACGCAACAGTGAAAGTTGAAGAATTTATAGCTGAAGCATGGAGTGAGTATAATAACAATCCAAAACCACGAGAAATCTCGAAAAAAGTAGGTAAATTTATAGAAAGGTCGTGGGAAGAATGGCAAAAGAAAAATTTATAGAAGATTTAGAAGAAGCTTTGAAAAAGACTGAAGAAAGAGGTTTTGAAGCTGAAGAAACTCAAGAGGAGAGAAATGAAAGGTTTGCTAAAATGACACCTGAAGAAATACGCAATGAAATTCTTAAAGAATTACGTGAATTTCGTGAGACAGAGGAAGAAGAGGAAGGACATACATATGAATAGCAATGAATAATCATAGTTATTAATTTGGCTGTGATTTTTTTTTGAAAGGAAATACCATGAAGATTAATATAAAGACAAACATTGATAGTATAAGTACAAGCTTTAAGGAAAAGTTGAGAAGCATTAATAAAAACGAAATGCTTGATGAAGTAGCGTTCTATATGGAAAATGAAATGCGTAAAAGATTTGACACTGAAACAGATTACCAGGGAAACAAATGGGAAAAGTTAAAGTTGCGAGAAGGAAAAATTTTAAGTGATACAGGAATGCTTAAAGGATCTTTAGGAACAGCTGAGATAAAAGGTAATACAGTAACAGTATTTAGTAATTTAGTTTATGCAAAGATTCATGATGAAGGTGGAGTTATCAAAGCTAAAAATTTCAAAGCTCTACATTGGAAAATAGGAGAAGAGAAATATTTTGCTAAATCTGTTACTATTCCTAAACGTCAATTTAGTGGTGTGAGTGATAAAAATAAAGAGGATCTGATAAAAAAATTATCAATGAATATTTTGTTAATAAGAAACTATTTTTATAACTATGTATATAAATTTTAAATCCAGGTAATAACTGGATTTTTTTATTATATAGAAATTTTAAAAAGAGAGGAGGGGTAAAATGCCATTTGTATTATTTAAAGCCGGAGATTACGGAACAAAAGGTAAATGGAGCAATGAACAGTTATCTAATCTTATAAATAATAAAAAAGAATTAGATGTAATTCCGTTCCATACAAGTGAATTTACAAAATTGGGAATGCTCAGAAATGAAATACCTGTTATTGGAAAGTTCAAAAATATTTCTGTAAAAGATGATGAAATAATTGCCAATGATGTTGAGATATTCAACAGAGGAGAGTTTAAAGACCGTAAAGTGGATAGACTGTCTGTAGAAATTGAGAACGGAGAAATAACAAGGGTAGGAGCATTACCTGTGGGAGTTGAACCAGCCGTGAGCAATAGCGGAAGTTTTGCAAACGGTGAATTTTCACAAGGCTTTGAAATGGACTGGATCAATCAGAAAGATATAATAGAGTTTAGTGATAATAAAAAAATAATAATGGAGGAAACGGGGAAATGAATTTTTGAAGAATTACTCAAAAAAATTATTGGAATCTGGCAGTGAAAATAAAATAAAAGCAGCTAATGAAATAATGAAAACGCTTTCAAAAGAAGACTTGGAAAAGATTGAGGTTCCTAAAGTAGAAGAAACAAAAAAACAGAAGATGAAATTAGGGAAGAAGTAAAAAAAGAATTTGCAAGAGAGAGTGAAATTAAAGAATTTATGTTAAAAAAATTCTAATAAAATAACACCAGCATTAAAGAAATTAGGAATTGAGGAGTTTATAAAGCAATCTTTTGCAAATAATAATGGTGTTATTGAATTTTCTGAAAACGGAAATAATCAGACAGTGAAATCAAGTGATATTTTATCTAAACTGTTTGAGAATTTACCAAGTTATGGTGGGAATAAACCTTTAGAATTTAGCAGTGATGATGATAATGTTTCAAGACAGCAACAAATGATAGCTGATGAAATAGCAGGATATAAAGCTAGAAATAATTTAAAATAAGGAGCTGGGAATATGAAAAACAGAGTTAAATTTTTCGGAGAAGAAAAAAAAGAAGATATTGTGCTGAATGAATTTATACCAAGAAAAACAGTTACATTGGCACAGGGTGAAGTTATAAAATACGGACAGGCATTAATATATGATACAACTACAGGAAAATATAAAAAATATGAATCAAGTACTCCTGGTGGGAAATTACCGAAAACATTTTATGCGGGTTCGGATAAAGATGTGGATGCAACAAGTGGGGATACCAAAATACAGGTTGTAAGAGCCAGTGACATTGATGGATCTCTTGTTATAGGAGTAGCAGAAACAGATTATGCAGCATTAGATAATTTAGATAAATATGGCATTAATGTCAGATTTGATAATATAAAAAAATAGGGAGATGATAAAATGTTAAGTGATATTCAATTAAAAATTGATGGCATTATTTGCCGTAGTACAACCAAAAGTACAGACTCATTATCTGACAAGATTTGAAAATGCAAATCCTGAATATATGAGTGACAATGAAACAATATTATTGAAAGATTTGAATGATTATTTAGTAGAAGCAAGTATTATTGAAAGAGGAAGTGAAATTCCTTTCATAAAAGTAAATGGTATGGACAGTATGGCAATAACTCCAGATATAGTTGCAGCTTCTTATGAACTGAAACCTATAATGAATGGTGGGACAGTAACATTCGTTAATGGGCAGATGATAGATCCTCAAAAATATCAGGAAGACAGGCTGTTGTTAAAATTAAAAAATGCAATATTGAAGACTAAGGAAAAAATGGCTGCAAATGCTTTTCTTCAAGGAAAATATACACAGGCTAATACTCAGACAGAAATTGATTTTAAGTTTGAACCTGCAACTAAAAAGGATGCCAAAAAGATTGATAACTGGGTTACATTTTTCTTTGATATAATTGATGATTATGAGAAAAAGAATGGAGTAATGCCTGACAGAATAGAATTAGGTAGAACATTATTTGATAAACTGATTAAGAACAATGAGTTTATTGAGATAGCTAAGGCTTATTCAAATTCAATTGGACTGTCCGCAGATGAAAAACAGGTATATCTAGATTTATTAGGGCAAAGAATTTCTAAATTGAGAACGGCACAGGATTTTGAAGGTAACAATATAGCAACAGACAACATGATTTATCTGTCAAATGATAATGCTTTAGTACCTGTATTTGCAGCACTTGAAGCTGTAGATACTTCAGGAAAACCTTTTGTATTTGTAGGAAAAGAAATCCTGGATCAGACACAGGCAAATAAGGAAACAGCACGTGCCAAAATGTTCTGTAAAACAGCATTTGCTCCAGTAGTAGCTCTTAAGGATTTCATTGTCAGATATGAAATACAGAATACAGATAGCATAGTAATTGTTCCTAACTCAAAATAGTAGGTGGTAAAAGATGTTGGAAAAAGTGGGAGAAACTTCTGAAAATGGAGTTTCTCCTGAAATTAAGTTAGATGAAAAGTTATTTGGAAAAGTTCCTTATATTCCAAAGGTGATAGCAATTGAAGTTTGTAGATATTCCAAAAGGACCGCACAGGAGTTTATTGATTATATAGACAGTCAGCTTATACCAGACTGTAAAACTTTTATAACAGTATTTATAGGTGAAGAAAAATATAAATTTTTAGTTCCTGATACAAAGAGAATACTACAGGAACTTTATGTTGCCTGGAAAAATATGAAAGTATTGAAAAAGAAAAAAATATCAGAGGATAAAAGGGACACTCTTTATAAATTACTGGAAAGTTTGAAAGGTGGTTCAGAAGACGATGGGGGTTCAAAAAAATTTTTTTAAATGACAATAGATACGGTAGAATTTATAGATTTTAGGAGTTGGTAAGATGTTTGATGTAATATTTCAAAAAAATTTAAGGAAGAACTTAAAAAAAGATTATCCTGACTATGAATTTTATATAACAGATGATTTAGAGGCTGAGGACTTTGTAATAAATTCTGTGATATGTGAAATATCCAATATTACAATCAGTAATGCCAAGCATTATAATACTACCCTTAATTTTTATATCATAAAGCCAAAAGTTCAAGACAATTTAGGAACTTTCATTTTACAGGCATTGGATATTCAGAAAAAAATACAGAATTTAGACGAAAATAAGAAAATATTATTCGCATCCAAAATGGACATGCAGTTTGGGGAGCTAAGAGCAAAGGAAGTTAAAGATACATTGAGGGTATGTTTGATAACAGGAGTGTTCGATACATCTTTTCCAATAGAATATGTAATTGGGAAAAAAGAAGAATATAAACCTGCCGAGCATATATATCTGAATAATGGAAAATAAAAACATGAGACTGGATTATTTCAGTCTTTTTTTGATAAAGGAGAGGATTAAAAATGAATGGAAGTCCAAAATTTGTTTTGGAAATAGAGGAAAAAGCAGGTACTGCAATAGCAAGAAGTGAACAAGGAATTGTCGGTGTAGTGTTGTTTGATAGTACTAAGGATACTGAAAAACATGTATACGTAAGCAGAGGGGATGTCTCAAGAACAGACTGGGATAATGACAATTATAATCTTTTAAAGGATTTAGCTTTTGTAGGTAATCCATATAAAGTCATAGTCCGTAGAGTAAAAGAAGATGTAAGAGATACTGTAAAAATAACGGACATATTAAGTGATTTGGAAAATGATGTTGACAGTATTGTCATACCTAAAGCAACTGAAAGCGAAACAGACAATCTGATAAGTTATGCAAAAAGTAGACATAATACTGAACTTGGTAAATTGGCATTAGATTTCAATCAGGCTCATTTTTTTACATTTGTGGCAACCGACAGAGTGCCAGACCATCATGCAATTGTGAATAATGGTATAACAGGTGCGGTTGTAAATGGGCATGAATACAGTGATAAGGAATTTGCATTGGCAATAGCAAGTATTGAAGCAGGATGTCCTATTTCAAGAAGTATCACAAATATGAAAATGGGATTTTTAGATAAATGTGATGTTCCGGCAGAACCAGGAAAAATAACTAAGAAAGGTAAAATTTCAGTGAGTGTGCAACGTGATGACAGTGGAACTAGCTATTATGTAATTAATCGTGGCGTTACTTCATTCATAACTCCAAATTCTACTCAACAACGTAGATTCAGTAAAGTTAAAGTTGTAAGAAGTTTATTTATCATAACTGAAGACCTGAAAAAATCCTGGAATGATTATAAAGGGGCTAGATTAAATACTTACTTACCAAAAATGGCATTTATAAATGCTATAAACAGCTACACAAGAAGTCTTATGAATCAGGGAATACTTGATCCCGAATATTCAAATGCTTTTGACATTGATGTAGAGCAGCATAAATTATATTTAATGACAGAACGTGGAATATCAAGAGATGAAGTGGATAAAATAAATGAATCGGAATTGCGTAGAATTAACACAGTTGATGTTGTATTTGCAAGATGTGATGATTTAATGCCGTTGGATTGTATGGAAGACTTCTATGGAAAAGCAATAATTCAAAGTTAAAAAGGAGAGATAATAGATGGATATATTTAGAGCTAATCAGGTCATTTCAGGGTCACATGGGACCCTTATGATAGATGGAGAAGTGTTTGCCGAAGTATCTGAAGTAGAGATAGAAACAAAAATTGAACGTAAGGAAATTTGGTTGCCGGGTGGACAAAAAGCTGAAAAGATTGTAGGAGCAAGTGGAGAGGGAACTATAAAACGATATAAATTGAATTCAAACTGGTTTAAAAAGTTTGCAAAGCTGGCAAAAGGAAATGAAGTTTATTTTGAGCTCTACTTTCAGCTGAATGATCCTGATGTATCTGGAGCAGAAGCAATAAGAATATCAGGTTGCTGGAATAAGGAAGGCATTAAGTTTGAGGGGAAACGTGGAGAAGAGGTAACAGAAGAACTGAAAATAGGATACATTCCAACTAATCTACAGGCAACAGAATTAATTTAGATAGAAAGGAGACATAAGCTATGGATTTAAAAGAACTACTGAAAAAACGTGAAGAGGCAAGCCAGTATAGAGAGAATAAATCAATACTGGAATTTACTTTAAAAAGCTATAAAGATACGAAATTTAGATTAAAACTTCCTGATTTTCAGGAATTTGTAAATTTTCTTTCGAAAGTAGGAATAACGGATTTCAGTATCAGCCAAAAGGAACTGAAAAAAATATTTACTGATAAAATTTTAAAATCAAACTCCATTATATATGAATATCTATTTGATACTTTTATAGAACCTAATTTTAATGATCTTGCTGGAGAATTGATGGTGGAACTTAATGCTCAAAGCCGAATAGCAGTATTTAAGGATTTCTTTGATAGTGAGGAAATTATTGAAATATTTAATTTAGTTGTGAGTAAACAGGTAGAGCTTTTCACTGATAATAAAAAAATCCTAATGTTGTTGAATTAAAAATAAATCAAAAATAAGAGAGATACCGAACTCAATGCAATAATTTATTATATGCAAAAAGGATGGACTCCAAAAGATTTTTCAGATATAGAAAGTGAAGATTTGTGGAACTACTATATAGTAGCTTATGAAATGGCACAGGAACAGAAGCGTGAAATGCTTAATGAATATGTAAAATTAGGAGTGATGGCATATGGCGGATAATGTTATAGCTATACAGGTAAATGTAGATGGAATAGAAAGTGCCATTTCACATTTTAATTCACTGGCTGAAAGTTTTGGAAAATTGGCACAGGGAGCACAACAAGGAACAAGTGGCAATGAAACTTTAGAAAACAGTTTAAATGAAGTTTCAGAAACCGCGAGTGAAGCAGGAGACAATATAAAGAAATTAGATGAAAGCAATAAAAGTGCTTCTGAAAGTACTAATAAATTGTCTGAAAGTTCCAAAAAGGCAGAAGGTAATGTAGAAAAATTAGGTAAGAGTACAGACGAAGCAACAGGATCTTTAACTAGGTTAGAAGCTTCTGGAAGCATAGTTGGGGAATTATTTCAGAAAATTTTTGGAAGTAAAATTGTAACCAGTATAGGTAAAATTGGGAAAAAATTTAGTGGATTGCTTAGTCCATTAAAAAAAATAGGAGAAATGGGAAAGAATGCTTTTTTCTTTTTAGAAAAAGGTATTGGTGTAAAAATCGGTATACTAAGTTCAAAATTAAAAAATCTTTATAATACCATATCAATAGCCAGTGCTAATGGCGGTGGACTTGGTGCAATTGGTGGAGCGGTCAAAGGTCTTGCTGGACTAGCAACGGGACCAGTTGGTGCTACTGTCGTTGCTGTTGGTGCACTTACTGCTGCAACGGCTGGATTTGGAGCTAAAGCATTGAAAGCTTCAGGAGAATTCCAAAAAGGAATGAATATGGTTTATACCATGTTGCCCAATGCCTCACAGCAAACTAAAGATAAATTGAGTAAAGATGTACTGGACATTTCGGAAAAATATGGTAAAAGTGCAAATGAAATATCTGAAGCTATGTATCAGGCATTATCAGCAGGAGTAGAACAGGATAAGGTTAGAGGATTCTTGGAAGTAGCTCAAAAAGGAGCAACAGCAGGAGTAACTGATATTACCACGGCGGTAGATGGGCTTAGTTCTATTGTTAATGCATGGGGTACAGATGCTATAAATGCAGGACAGGCAAGTGATTTAATTTTTACAGCTGTTAAGAATGGTAAAACAAGTTTTGGTGAAATTGCGGGAAGTATTGCACAGGTATCGCCTATTGCCAGTGCATTAGGCGTAAATTTCAGTGATGTTTCAGCAGCAATTGGAACTTTGACTGCAAAAGGGACACCAACGAGTGTAGTTATGACTCAGATGAAAGCGGCATTCAGTGAATTTTCAAAAGGGTCAACAGTAGCTTCCAAAGAATTTAAGAAAGCAACTGGACAGTCTTTTCAGGAATTCATAGCAAAAGGTGGAAATCTACAGACTGCTATGCAGACACTGGAAAAACATGCTAATAAAACAGGTAAAAATATCAATGAATTTTTTGGAAGTGTGGAAGCAGGATCATTTGCATTATCTTTAACAGGTGAAAATACAGAAGCGTTTACTAAAAATATGCAGGATATGAAAAATTCAAAAGGTGCTACAGACAAGGCTTTTAATACAATGAATCAAGGAATAGGACCTTCAATGGAGAGAATGAAGGCTTCAATAGCTAGAGGAATGATAGAGGCAGGAAAGACAATAACACCTATGGCTTCTAAAGTGCTTCAAGGAATTGAAGGAGCTTTTCCTGCAATAGGAACAGCCTTTTCAAGTATTGGACAGTCTTTTTTGCCACTTATGGAAGGATGGGCTAGTAGTATTGGTGGATTTTTTCAAACCATACAGTCGAACGGAAGTCAATTTAGTGCGATGTTTCAAGGAATTGGGAGTGTACTGACAGTAATTTTTTCAGGAATAGGAGTGGCAATATCAGTTACAGGGGCTATATTTAATGCTATTTTTGGAATTATTATTAATCTGTTAGGGAGCTTTATGAGTTCTGCTGGACTTGCTGGTTCACAGGGGCAAAATTTTGCAAGTACAATATCCGGAGCTTTCAGTGCAATAGCTAGTGTTGTAGGCGGAGCACTTCAATTTATAATGCCTCTTTTGGTAGGATTGGCACAAATAATTGGAGGTGTACTTGGATTTGCAGTGAGAGCAATCACAGAGTCATTCTTATTTTTTGGAAAAATTATTTCAAAGGTTGGTGGATTCTTTAAAAAGTTATTTGGGAAAGATGATGCGGAACAGGCTACGGCGGCAATAAATGAAGTGAAAAAAGGAATGGAAGAACTAAACTCTGAAGCTGCAAAAGGTGCAAAAAAGGAAGTAGAAATAAATACAAAAGAAAATTTACAGCAGACAGTCACACAGGATTTTCAGCAGATGTTACCAGATATAAAAAACGCTGGAATGTCATTTGGAGAAGTAAAGCTAGATCCCAATACAAAAGTCCCTATAGATCCGACAAGTCTTTCAAATACACAGATGAAAATAGATCCTGCCGTATTTAGCAATGTGCATCAGGCAGTTCAACAAGTAAGTAGCGATATTAAAAGTAATCCGCAAGATGTAACTAGAAACAGTCTACTTGGTGAGTTAAAAGCCGAAATGAGTGCATTGAAAGCTGAGATGTCTGCCACTAAAAGTGCTATTGTTGGTAAACTTAGTGAAGTAGTGTCTGCTATACATGCAATAAAAATTAATGTGAATGTTCCTGCTGCACCAAGTGGTGATGATATAGCAAATAGAATTGCAGCAAGTTTACAGAAAGGATAGGTTATGGGGTTATTAGATTATAAAGTGTACATAAAATTTGACGAAAGTGTTAACTATAAGGACTTGAACTTTTTAGGAAGCAATTCTTTTAACACTGTTGATTTCTTAAATAAAAAACTAGGTGATAATAATTTTATTGAAAAAGCTAGAAAAAAATGTTATCAGATAAGATAAACAGTACAGGTGGACAAAGTCCTATTTTTTCGCAAATAAATGACAAAATGACAGAATTGAAAGAGTTTTATTTATTTCCTGTACCGCCAAGCGAACTTAAATTCAAAAGCATTGGTGGGTGGGAAAGTATAGACACAGTGAATGGCATATTAAAACTTAAAAATAGGAATAAATTACAGTCCTTGGCTTTTTCTTCTATTGTACCAGAACAGAAATATAATTTTGCAACACACCATCTGCTCGATCCTTTTACTACTTTTTTATTATTTAAATCATTGGAAATGTCAGATAAACCAATAAGAGTGATTTTAGTTGGTAAATTAGGAAAAGGGACACTTACATCGATTTTAAATCCTGTGGACTTGAATTTTCTAGCAACTGTTATTAAATTTGAATGCAATTTTGATGCCATAGGAACATTAAATTTTGAAATAGAATTTGAAGAATATCTGAGTTCAGTGATATCACAGAAGCTGATAAAACTGAAGAAAAATTATTCTATAAAGTGAGTGGGTAAAGATATGAAAAATAATTATAACTGATCCAGATGGAAAAAGATATGATCTGACAAGTATTGTAAAGGATAATATCCAGCTTTCAAGCAGTATTGATAATATCACGGCACAAATGGAATTTGAACTGGCTTACAATTACAGGGAAAATATGCCATACCATACAATTGATTTGGATAAGGGAGCTTATTTTATAGAACTCTATGATGATACTGATACTTTAATATTCCAAGGAATTATTCCTAAAATCAGTGTTAATAATAAAGGTCCCAAGTTTACGGCATATGATCCTAGTTTTTATATATCCCATATTTCCGAAATATTTCAGTTTGATAAGCTTCCTGCAGGAGAATACGTGAAGAAAATGCTTGAAGAATTTGACATGCCTGTTGGAACTGTAGAAAGCTGCGATGTAAAAATAGACGAGTATTACTATAAAGAAACCATTGCAGATATAATTAAAAAAATTATAGAAACAATAAAAGAGGATAAAGGCGAAAAACTGGCATTTTTTTACTTTTAAAGATAATGCTTTTCATTTTGTTAAAAAGAAATAGTGATAAATATTTGGAAGGGCAGATACAGCCTAAAGAATATCAAATATATGTTGAAATGGGTATGTGAATATTTTCAATTTTATCAAAGACGCAAGCTATACATCAAGTTTTGAAAAATATGAAAAAAATAGCATAATTGTAGTTGATGGTGATGATGAAAAAAATGAATAAAGTTGATACAGCGAAAGACAACGAAAAATATTAAAAAAATATGGATTATTGCAAAGCATGTTGTTAAACAGGAGAAAAAAATAATCAAGATAAATCAGCTAAAAAAAGGCAGAAGCAAGGATAAGAATAATAAAAAAAGATGGAAAAAGGTAAGAAAGAAGATAAAAAAATAATAAAGGTAAAAAAACAAAAAAATTCAAAACGCAACAAAAAAATACAGCTAAGAAAGGCAAAAAAATAATGGCTGGAAAAAAACTAGAAATTCAAAACGTAACAGAAAAAAAGTAAAAAAAGATGGCAATAACAAAGGTAAAAAGACTGAAAATTCTAAAACATCTAAAAAAAGTAAAAAAAAGCAAAAAGAGAAAAAACCAATAAAAGCGGCAAATGTCTTAAAAGAGAAAAATAAACTTGAGAAGACTTTTACTTTAACCGTTCCAGGAATACCTATTTTACGTGCCGGGGATTTAGTAAGTATTCCTAAAAAAACAGTACAGGAATTGCTGGAATATTTGAAGTTAAAAGCGTTAATCATAATTTTAGCCAAAAGTACAGCTTTTACGGGGTAAATATTTATTTTATGAGTTTAACTTTGGAACTGGTAAAAGAGTTAGAAAGTGAGGAATAAGCATGAAAGACAAAGTATTACAACCTGATGAGGCAAAATATTCTGAGCCTAGCAAGGCATTTGATAATTTAGCTAAAATTTTAAGGGAGAACTTTGATAATCCTGACTGGAATGGTCCTTTCTTAGGAAAAATTGTAAAAGCACCTCCAAACTTGGAAGTTCAAATTGATGAAAGAATAATATTAAAAGCAGATAGAATTGTTGTAGCTTGGGAGAAAGTGGCTGGATATACTAGAGAATTTGAAGTTAAAGGGAATATTGAAATAGATGTAACTGATAGTGAAAATCAAGATTCTGGCGGAAATATTCATAACAAAATAAAGGCGAAAGGAACATATAAAGCCAGTGGAACGAATAAATGGACTGACGAATTAAAGGTTGGCGATGAAGTCATATTAAACGAATTTAAGAATCAGAAAAAGTTTTATTTGGTAGACAAGGCTTATTATTATAAGGCAGGTGAGTAGAAATGTTACCTAATTCAGCAATTACAGCACTTGATACATATTCTAGCAATAAAAATATTGAGTATGATAATTCTGACATTTATTTTGATTTGAAATGGGATTTTAAAAAAGGTGATTTTGTTTATGAAAAAGGTACCCCTGTTCTTTTAACAACAAAGAAAGAAATTGTAAAGCAGTGGATTATAAAGTGCTTAATTGTTACTAAAAATGCTTGGAGAGTTTACTATAAGGATGTTTTTCCTTTTGGTGTTGGAATAAATAAGTATCGTGGAATAAATCCGCTTTATCAGGATTATGCACAGAGTGAAATAAAACGTGAAATACTAACTGCACTTAAAGAACATGAGTATATAAAAATCTATTAATAATTATTATTCAGATTTTAAAGAGGATAGACTGACATTTGAGTTTGATGTAATTCTAAAAGATGAAGAAGGAACTCTAAATATCAGCGAAACTTTTGAATTTGACAATCTTTTATAGTGAAAGGGGGTATTTATGGTTACAAGGGAAGATATAGATGTTTACGAGGAAGATATAAATGAACTTGTCAATAATATTTTTAACGGAAGTTTTATGAGCAAGTATAGTGATGTTGTTGGAAGTTTTTCAGCGGATATTGTAAGGGCGTTTTCAACGGAACTGATTGTACAACAGAAACTATATGAGGAAATGTCAAAAAGTTATGACGTTTCAACTGCTGAAGGTATATATCTTGATAGTATTTGTAGCGAAGATTATATTTTTAGAAAAAAAGCAACTGCTGCAACTGGAACAGTTAGGATTTACGGGACAAGTGGAACGTTAATTGAAAACGGAATGACAGTTGCTAGTAATAATTGTACATATACTGTCATTGAAACAAAAATAGTTGCATATAAATCAACTGGAACAGTTGGTTATAGTGATGTTGATGTAGTTGCAAATATTACTGGAGAAATTGGTAATTGCGGAATTGGAGAAATAAATAAATTTTCTGAAAATTATGCAGGACTTGAAAGGGTGGAAAATCTTAGTAATATTTTAAACGGAGCAGATGAGGAAAGTGACGTAGACTTGCGAGAACGTAGAAGAAAGATATTATCTAGTCCGAGCGTGAATTATAATGCAAATATGATAAGAGAAATGATATTAACCAATTTTGAAAATATCAAAAAATTAAGAATAATTCCGAGATGGAATGGCAAGGGCACAGCTAAGATTATTGGAATCGGCAAATCAGATATAAAACTAAAAGATGAAGAGCTGAATGCGATAAAAAGCGTATCTGGATAATGAAATTATAACGGATGCTGAATTTACTATAAAGACAATTAAGGGAAAAAAAGTATAAATCTTACGTTTGAAGCTGTGTTAAATAAGGAATATAACGAAGAAAGTGCAATTGAACTTACAAAAAAACACTTTAAATCAAGTATTTTTTTGGATAAATTATTTGAGGAAAATAGAATTTATTATGCAGAAATAATTGATAAATTGCTGGAAATAAAAAGCATTTAAGAAAAATATCAAATATAGACATCAATAATACAAAAGAGGATGTTGTATTGGATGACGAGGATTTAGCAAGTGTCTTGAATATAACATTAAAAACTTTGGATTAGGAGGATAAAATGAGCGGATTTACAATGGTTGCAAAAGCAAAAATATTAAACAATTTATTTGAAGGCAAAACATATTATGCGGGACTTTTGACAGCTATAACAACGGGAGCAAATGGAAAAGAGAATGCAACAGAACTTGTATCAGCTTCATATGCCAGAAGAGCTATAAATTTTGCTTCAACTTCATCAAACGAAACAAGCAACGTGGCTTCTGTGAAATTTCCTGAAGCAAGGGAAGATTGGGGGCGTATTATAGGAATTGGAATATATGATTCATTGACTGGTGGAAATTTAATAAATTTTGCTACTTTTGACGCAAGAGATGAGGTAATAATTTACGCTTTAATGCAGTATGAAATAGCAAAAAACTTTTATGTGATAGGATTTAGAAATTAATGGTAAAAAATGTACACCAGAAGTCAGTTGAATATATAAAAGATAATTTTAATATAAGCGAATTATCAAATTTTTTTATGTAAAAGATTTCGTAAATGATGGTAGAAATAATGATTTTGCTTTTAATCAAAAAGCAATCCTAAAGTAGCAAATTTTGTGAAACATACGAATAAATTATCTGAAATGACAGTATCAGAATTATTAAATTATAAAGTGAGTGATTTTTTTCATTTTTTTCATTGGATTGGATGATTATGTAAACTTTACACAAAAAAATTACTGAAAAAAAGTTCCCGTTAATTTTTTTCATACGACAATGATTATGCTGTTGTTATATACAATCTTGCTAAAAAAATGATTACTACAACAGTATGATAAATTCCCTTCCGGGAATATTCAGAAATTCAAATCTTATACAAGATGTATTTCATTTTGCGGATCTTGAATTAAAAATCACTGGAATTTATAATTGGAACATTAGTAAAAAAACAGAAGATTTATAACGGCAAGAAATGAAGTCTTAGAAGAGTTTGAAGAACATTATAAATTAATATCAAGTAAAAATTTATCGACAATTTTTAAAAATAAACAGAATTATTTCCAAAACGTATTTTTAAGGCGTGCAACCACTTTACAGAATTTCAAAGACACAATGAAACTATATTTTATCTATAACGGCAACGTAACAATAACGAATGATAAAAAAATAATTTTCAGTATATTGTAGATTTTCATTCTAGCACTGTAGATAAAGAGTATTTAGATTACTGGCTGGAATTGATTTATGAAGTTATACCAATTTGGTACGACATAAAAAAATTGTATATTAAATGAAGGGAGAAAAAATGAAACAAACAACACTAGATTTAATAAAAAATATAAATGAAAATACTTTTATACCTGCAGCTACTCAAAATGAATTATTCGAGTTGTTCCAATTAGACACAGTTGCTGATCTAAGAAAAGTTTCAAGAAATTTCATGAAATTATATGAACTATTGGAGCATTTGGATAATCAGACTTCAAACGCCACAATAGAAAAAGCAGGAATTGTAAAATTCGGGACAGAAGCAGGAAATGCAATAGATGCGGAAACTTGGAAACAAGCAATAGGACAAACATTAGGTGGATATGTAAGTAAAGTTGAAAATAAAGAAGCTGGGAAATGGTATATAAATGATTTGACTGATGGGAAAATATACAAGTGCACACAGAGTCACACAAGTACAAGTTTCGATATTACTAAATTTGTGGATATTACGAATGTTGGACTTTCGGATAAAGTGGAAAATTTATGCAAAGTTAAAAGCTACTCTGTAACAACTTTAGATTATATGTTTATAGAGAATGGAACATTAGCTATTTCAGAAGTTGGAATTAGAAATCTTAAAAATAAAATTGGAATCCCATCAAACTCTACTATAGTATCTGTTAGTGTTGCTCAAAGCTCCGGATACTGTGAGTATTGCACTTACAACTATGAATCCGATACAGCTCACGTTGGGCATATCATTCCTAAAAATAACCAAAGGGTAGCTACAATAAATGTCGTATATATTTAAATTTAGTACTAATTAATATCCAATTGTTAACCAACGGACACCAGTTCTCGCGAATTCGTTAGAAGGATTCCGTCCATACGCTCTAAATTGCTTACCGCTGATAGGCGTTGTCCCTATTCTATGTGCTCCACCACCTGTATCTGATACAACAATCTGATAACTGTTAGAGTCCCGGTAGCTTGTAGGTAGTGTGACAACATTATCACCGTTAGGGATTGTCTCCACACCCCATTGTATTATTAGTCCAAAAGGTAATTTCATCCAGTTGTTGCCATATTTGAATAAATTTTCCAATTTGTTTAAATACGCTATACTTAATAAAAAGTATAGGAGTGATGTAAATGGAAAATAACAAGAACTGGAAGATTTACAAGGAATACTTAAATAGCTGTATAGCAAGAAATGAAGCAGTGAAAAACACAACTTACAGGACTTATACAAACAGCATGAAACAGTTTATTGAGTATCTTAAAAAAATATGAAAAAAATAAGTATTTGTTAAATAAAGATACTTTTGAGAAGTACTATAAGCATACTCGAAAAATACATAAGACACTGTAGGGAGAAGCTTAGTAACAATGCAAGGACTATCAACAACAAAATAACAGCAATAAGTAGCTTTTATATATGGGCTGTTAAAAGAGATTTGATTGAAGTGCATCCGTTCCGTGACAAACTGGACAGGTTAAAAGTTACAGATGTGGAAAATAGGAGAAAAAGCTACTATTTAAGTAGTAAAGAGATAGTGGAAATACAAGTGAAAATGAAATTATCTGAAAAAAATATGATTTACAGGATCAGATAATATTCAATCTTATTATTGATACTGGATGTCGAATATCGGCATTACATTCAATTAAAAATGAGTAATTTAGATTTAGAAAATGGGATAATAAATGGAATTGTAGAAAAAGAACAAAAAATTGTGGAATTTGTGATATTTGAAAATACGTTAAATTTGATAAAGGAGTGGTTGAAATATAGGAAAAGCAACATAGAATACTTATTTGTTACTAAATACAATGGAGTATTTAAGCAAATGAGCAAATCAACTATACGTGATCGAGTAAGAAAAATTGGAAAGCTTGTGGGAATAGATAATCTTTATCCTCATTCACTTAGAAAGACAAGTATTAATTTACTGGCAGAAGTCGGAGGGATTGATTTGGCAAGTGAATTTGCTAATCATTCAGGAGTAGATGTAACTAAGAAACATTACATCAAAAAGACTACTGCTGTAGAAAGAAAGTCAAAATTACTTGAAATGAGAAAGAAAATTGGATTTTAAAAAAGAGAGGAGAAAAAACAATGGAAGAATTTAGAGTGTATTTATACGACAAAAATGGAAAGCTAATAGGAATATATTTAGCACCATCACAGGAAGAGTTTGAAGCTGATAAGTTAAAATATTGCAGTGAATATGTCGAAGGAGAAACTTATATTTCCTATGTCGAAATTAATAATGCAATAATTGATAACGGAATTATTAGAGAAATGAAAATTTCTGAAAAAATAAAGGCAGGTCTTATAACTCTTTCAGATGGACAGTACTTAGATAGCGAGGAAATAAAGACAGTACCTATGCCAAATGAGTACAGTAAGTGGGACAAAGACTCTAATACTTGGATTGAGGACAAGGCAGAAAAGCTGAAATATTTAAAAGAAGTGAGATATCAGAAACAACAAGAGTTTGTTAAGTATAAAAAGGAACTGGAAGGAAAGGAAGAGGAAAAAACGGAATTTGAGGCTCTTGGATTTGACATAACAGAAACTGAAGAAAGAATAACAGAGATAAAAGCAGAAATGGATTTAATAAAAACAGAAATAACGAAATTAACAAAGGACATAAAAAAAGTTGAAAAGGAAGTGGTATAAATGGATCGATTTGATAAAATTTTTAGCTTTATGTTGGCTATCGAAGGTGGTTACACTAACGACAAGAATGATAAGGGTGGAGAAACAACATGGGGAGTCACTAAAGATGAAGCAAGAAGAAACGGATATTATGGTTCTATGAAGAATTTGACAAAGAATTTTGCAAAAAAAATACTTGAAAAAGGATATTATCTGAAACATCATTTAAATGAAGTAAAAAACGATAAGGTCGCACTTTCAATATGTGATTGGAGTTTTAATTCGGGAAGATGGGCAACTAAAAAGGCACAAGTAACATTAAATAGCTATTTTGGGTATGATTTGGTTGTAGACGGTATTTTTGGTAATAAAACCATAAAGGCATTAAATGAAGTGGAAGAACAAGGAAAATCAGAAGAATTTTTGAGAGATTACCACAGTATACAGAGAAAATTTTATCATTCTGTAGTTGAATATAATCCAACACAGAAAGTTTTTTTGACTGGGTGGTTGAATCGTGTTGATAGAAAAGAAAAATATTTGAAGGAGATGGTGTAAGATGAAAAAAATTTGTGTAATAATTGGGCACGGCGGAAACGATTGTGGAGCAATTAACCCTCATACAAAAGAGACTGAACTTGCTTACAATACTGAACTTGCTGATATGCTTATGGAAACATTAAAAAATGAGTATGAAGTCGTAAAATATAACAGGGGATATAACAAGGTTGAAAATATTGGGATAGTCAATGGTTATAAATCAGACTTGATTTTATCGTTGCACTGTAATTCGTTTAACGGAATTGCTTCAGGAACAGAAGCACTTTACTGGTATTCAAGTGAAAAATCTAAAAAATTGGCAGAGATATTAAGTAAAAATATTTCCGAAACTTTTGGAATCCATAACAGAGGAGCAAAACCAAGAGTTACAAATGAAATTAAGAAACGGAATCCTATTAAATTCAAAGATATGGAAACAAGGGGAAGTTATTTGCTTTATAGGACAAATGTCCCTTGTAACATTATTGAACCGTTTTTCATAGATAACGATAGCGATTTGAAGCTCGGAAAAGAGAAAAAACGGGAATATGTGGAAACGATAAAAAAATCTATAAAAGAATATTTTGAAGGAGTGATGTAAAATGAACGTGATAACAACAGTATTAAATCAATTTGGAGGAAATATAATAAATCTAGTGGCAGTAGCATTGGCTGGATTTGTAGTAAAGGGAATTTCAACATATCTTGTAAAAGGATACACATATTTGCTTAAAAAGAAAATGGCAAGATACATAGCACGGTTTATACCAAACGGGATTGCATTCGGGGAACTGCTGAAGGGGGTCAAGCCCAATGAGGAAAGGCTGGTGCAGGCTGTATTGACAGTACAGAATTTAGTTCTGAAAGCTTTTCCGCCAAGACTGAGACCGACTGTTGACAAATTAATTGATGAAAACGCTATCGCAAGAGAAATAGAAAGAAAGCTCAATGAGGATAAACAGAAGGGTTTAGCAAAAGCTCCAGTACTGGAAGAATAGTAGAAAAACTGGAGCAGAAAACGGAAAAAATAATTGAAAAAACAACTGACAAGGTGGTAGATAAAGCAATTGAAAAAGTAGTGGAGACCGAAAAGCTCTCTGCTACTGATAATAAACTGAATTTTAATATTATTGACTACAAGCGTGATTATTCAAGGTCAAATGTTTATGCTGACATTAACTATCGTGATAATTTCAAAGGCGATAGGGAATTGTTAGCACGTGCTGGGTTTATCTACTATCTAGGAAGAAAGTAGGAATAGCAATGCAGTTAAAGGAGCTTATGCTGTACATAGAAAATCATGGGATTTCAATAGTTTTTATGTGCTTAACAATAATAATACTCTATCGTTCTGTAGTGCCTTTTATGAAAGAAGCACTTGAAACACAGAAAGAAAATGAAGAAATTCATGCAGAGCATGAACATGAACACTATGAGAGGTAAAGGTCTTGAAATGGTGCTAAACTTTACATCTCAGGGACTAAGATGGAGCTTACAGAAAAGAATAATTCAGTACATTATTGATAATAATATCAGTCTCAACTGGATAATCATTTTAAGAGAAATAGACCTTAAGATTGAGGAGAAAAAGCATGAAATATATACGGATCTGAGAGATATAATTGACAAGGCTGTATTAAAAGTGTTCATGACAATTCTTGATGAAGAGCTCACAGAAACTAAAAATCTTATAATTGCTCTGCTTGAAGATTTAAAAGAGCATGGTAAACATGATAAATCACTGTATGTGACAGCAGAAAGAAGTGTAGAAACACATTTTGAACATTTTGAAAACAGGATGTATAATAATATAAAAGATTTATTGAATTAGGGTAGCTATTATTAGTTACCCTTTCTTTTTTTATTGACTAACTAAGAAAGAAATGATATAATCTATCATCAACCTATCTGGGGAATCTCTATTGAAAAATAATCATAAATGTAGTAGTATACTCTGCATTTTTTTATCAATGTATATGAAAAAGGAGGAACTCTTATGAAAAATGATTTTTAATTTAGGGAATGGTGCAGTATGGGGGAATTCCAGATAGAAAAAGTTGACGGCACCATTAATCCCTCACCAGTAAATAAATATTTTAATATATATTGACAGTTGGTATGCTGTCTTTTCTATTGAAAAACAAAGAATGATGTGGTACAACAGCCTTGTTAATAATATGCAATCTTTTTCGTGATTATCATCCAATAGTCAGCTATCTTTAGTTGACTATTTTCTATTCTATTTTTTTCAAAAAAAGATTTGCGCTTGATTTTTTTAATTAGTTAGGGTATACTTATCTTATAAAAATAATTAGAAATATGTAAAAAAATTTCAATTCAAAGAAAAAAATATTTATAATCAAAGAAATATATAAATACATTTTTTTATTATATAATATATTAAAATTAGGAGAAAAAAAGTGAAACCATATAAGGATACTAGAATTGCTTTTAGAAAAAAATCTGAAGAATTTAAAAAAATCTGGAGAAATTTTATACAAACTTGAAAAACCACATTTAAATTCAGCAGTCGGAAGATATTATTATTCTATATATATCAGAATTATGCATTTATCAAATTTGTTAGGTTTCAAACTGAATAATAATCAAAAACTCTGAAAAATTTTTGAAAAAAATGATGGTCTACATCAACAGACAATAGATTTTTTTAATATAAAAATTGGAACGAGCTTTAAATCCAGATGATGAAAAAAAGAAAAAAAGAGCGAGTAGATAAAATTTTTAACTTCAGAGGAAAAAGAACTGAAAAAAATTATTGCGAAGGCTAAGGAAATTATGTGGAATTAGAAACAAAGCTGACTATAACGAGAAAAAGCGTTGAAGATGGAGATGTTAGCCAATTAAAAATCTAATCTTACTAGATTTGAGGAAAAAAATATGATAAAAATAATAAAAAAATTTTAAATATAGAAAAAAATAGAAGTGAATTGAAAGTGGGTGTATTAAAATGAATGATAGAATAAAAAAATATTATAAAGGAAATAATTTCTATGCTAAAAAGAAAAAAATATCCTGAATTAGAAGCTTTGAACAGATTTAATTCTTCACTAAAAAAATTCACGAACTTGTTATAAATGATAATAAAAAAATTATAGCGTTGATGATGAATTTGATGATTTGTTATATGATTTACTGGAAAAAAATATATATTCTAATAAATTTCATGTATATTGCTATTATCTTCAAGAAAATGAATTTGAAGAGCTAGAAAAAGAAGAAAGCTTATTTACAGAAAAAAACTTACAGTCAAAAAAATTTCTTCAAATATATTGAAAGAAATTGAAAAAAATATTATAAAGAATACCCTTCACCAATAGACTTCAAATTTGATGTATCTGAAAAATAGAAGTGTTGAAGTGAAAGAAGTTATAAGGTTTTCTAATAGCGATTCTAATGAAAAAAACATAGAATTTAATGTGTTTTTGGAAAGGAACAAATTGTAATGAAAAAAACTATCAATAGTTAAAAATATTAACGACTTCTTTGGAAATGAAAACAAACATGAAACCAAAAAGCAGAAAATGAAAACGAAAAAAAGAGAAAAAGATAAAGAATCTAAGTGTAAGTATAACAGTTAAAAAGTCCAGATATTTCTCAAATAAACAAAGGAAAAAAATGAACTGTCTACTTCATATATATTTACCATTGTAGATGGAAGTTATACAATTTTAGAAATAAATTCAGAATATAAACTTATAATACAATCTGAAAAATAAATTTGAAAAAAAGAGGAATGCAAAGAAATTGAAGAAAAATATAGCAAATATATTAAGAATAAAAAAATAACGAGTGATGTAAATGAAATTTTTAAAAAAAGAGTACATTTGGAATAGATATTCCTTATACTCTTTAAATATAAGAAACACCCCAAAAATAGGGTGTTTTTATATTACCAAAAGTTTCAATTGGCTCTTTTTGTTTTATATAATGCTGTTCTGGAATTCAAACAGCATGAGTATTTCTGAAAGTGCCAAACAAGTTCCAAAGTCCTCTTCTTCCATTATTTCGTAGTCGATTGCTTCTATGAATTTCACATGCTTTCTACTTCTTCTTTTATGCTTCAACTTATACATTTTCTTTGCTCCATATAGAAAAATGTCTTCTTGTATTTGCATGATCATGTCGCTGCATTCTATGTAGTCTATATCTTTAGTTACAAATTTGATTAATTTAAGCCATTCTTTTTATATAAGAAAATTCATTTCCTGCAATAATACTTTCTATTATTTCAGCATTTATTTTTATTCTTTTTTCTACTTCCTCATAATCTAGTTCAACTGTTCCAAAAATGTGAAACAAGTCATTCTCAATTTGCTCTCCTGTTCTTAACAACATTATAATCACCTCAATAAATTATATCCTGAAATTTCTTATTTTCAATAAAATGAGGTATAATAAAAAGGTAAAAAAATGAAGTATAGGGATATTAAATAAAAAAATGGGGACATTTTGGGGACAAAATATAAAAAAAGATAATAAAAAAATTTATTTTTTTGTAAAAAAATGAAGTCAATAAAAAAATAACTACTGGTAAGGGAGAATAATAATATTTTATAGACCGTGGATATGATAAGCTTTGAAGAAAAAAACTTAATGGTGTAGGTGCTGATATAAGAAGAGTTAAGTTGGATATTTAGTGATAAAAGTAATAGTTTGTATAATAAGAAAAAAAGCCTTAAAGTGAATAGGCTTTTTTTATTTCATAAAAAAGACATTGTTATTTATATAAATGTATAGTATACTATTCTTGTAAGGAAAAGAAAGATAAAAAAATAAGGTCAGAAAGGAGAAAAATATGGAAGGTATGACTGATTTACAATTTAAAGTTTTTTTATAAAAATTAATACTGGAACTTCTTAAATCAAGTAAAGATTTAGAAGATGCTACTGAAAAAAATAAAAAAATCTACTGAATGAAATCCAATAGAGCAAATCACAAAAATAATTGAATGAAATAGGTAGAGATAAAATGGGGACACTATTGAAAAATACTTAAATATGAGGTGTAATATATTATTAATATTAGGAAAAAAGCCCTAATTATACTGCCTTATGGTTTAGTATATTTGGGGCTTTTTAGTTTATAATCAAGTTAAATAATTTATTTTTTTGAGGAGTATAAAAAAATTAAGAAAAATCATTATCTTTAATTTTTTTCACCTAAAGTATCTTTTAAGCTCAGGATTATTAAGATTATATACATAGACATAAGCTTTGTCAACTTTTTTTATAATCACTGTCATATATATCAAGAAGAAGTCTGTCATAATGATTTTTTTTCAACATTTTCTCCATAATATCCTTCCATTTCATCCATATCTTTAAATACTTTGTCTAAATCTAAAGACTTGTCAGAAAGTTCATACAGCTCTCCTATTGTAAAATCTTCAGGTTTACCTTCTGTATTCTGATCAGATAGAATCAAGGCAGGATATTTTTGATTTGTAAGAGTAAAATTATCTCCTTTTACATAAAATAATCCCTTATATTCGGCGATTCCTTCGAGATAATGATGATTAAAACATCCTTTTCTTAAAGAACCATATACAAACAATTTTGTCATTTTATTCTCCCAGTTTATAATGTGAAGTCAATATGTTATAAACTAACATACTGTTCCTCCAACTTCCTTAATATCTTCGTCATTTTTAACAATTGCTTCAATAGCGGCAGTAAGTCCTTTTACTATTGTGCTTAATTCCATTGAAGGTGTATTTCTTTTATCCACAACCTGTTCAGGTAAGAATGGAATGTGAATAAATCCTGATTTTTTGCCATTGTATTTTTTTTCAATAAGATACAGAACACCATATAAAACATGGTTACATACAAAAGTTCCGGCAGTGTAGGAAACAGAAGCAGGAATATTGTTTTTCTGTACATTTTGAACCATCGCCTTTACAGGCAGTTTAACTAAATAAGCGTTTTCTCCATCAGGAAAAATAGGTTCATCTATAGTCTGATTTCCTTCATTGTCAGGAATACGGAAGTCATCAAGATTGATTCCAACACGTTCGATTGAAATATCAAATCTTCCTCCTGCCTGTCCAATTGAAAGAATAATATCAGGATTATGTTCATTTATAGCTTCTTCTATTTTTTCCAGAGATTTCTTTCTAACTGTAGGTATTTCCAGTTTGATAATTTCTGCCCCTGCAATATTGTCAGGAAGTCTTTTTACTGATTCAATAGCAGGATTTATAGGTTCCCCTCCAAAAGGATCAAAACCTGTAACAAGTATTTTCATAATATTTCCTTTCTTGGCTACAGTTATGCTTTAAATAACAGTATCATAAATATAATGTGTATAACCAGCATTGTAAGTCCCATAGGTAACTGGGTTTTAATAATTCTGTTTTTATCCTTAATTTCAAGGATGGAAGCAGGAACAATATTGAAGTTTGCAGCCATAGGAGTCATAAGAGTTCCACAGTAACCTGCAGTCATTCCTAATGCACCGATAGCGGCAGGATTTCCTCCATGTTTTAATATGAACGGAACTCCAATACCAACAGTTATTACTGAGAATGCAGCAAATGCATTTCCCATAATCATAGTAAACAATGCCATACCAATTGCATAGATAATAATTCCTACAACAATATTACCTGAAGGTACTACTGATGAAATGCTTTGAGCTATTACCTTTCCCAACTCCGGCTTTTGTAAAGACAGCTCCCTAGAGCCGCAAGAAGCTGAGGTAAAAGAGCAGTTGCTCCAATTTGCATTAACAATCTTGAAGTATCTTCAGATGTTTCGCTGAACTTAGGTTTTATAATAAGTGAAGCCACAAGAAGTGCTATTAATGCTCCTCCACCTATACCAACTGCTGACGGAATAGTAACTTTTCCAATTTTAAATTGTAATATAAGGAAAGCTGAAATTCCAATTAATGCAGCAGGAATAAATATTTTATTTTTAAATTTTTCACTTTGAGCTACTTTAAATTCATGTGTAACTTCCTTAAATGTACCTATCTGTAACTGATTTGTCACAGTAATTAATCCTAAAACTACAAGTAGTCCACCTGTAACCGCATACGGGATAGTTTTTCCAAGAATAAATATAATTCCTAAAATAAACCAGAATAAAAATGTTCCGATTTTTGCTTTTTCATTTTTTAGTCCCCTAATTGCCACGCTAATGCTGACAAGTCCGCAAAGGATATAAATAATTTCTGATAAAGTTGTAAAAAAAGCTTTTAAGTCCATTATTTATTACCTCCTTTATTTGACATGATTTTTTTGTCGTAGATATATGCCTGAGCAATAGTAAGTATTATGGCAACAATTCCCATTGGAATTGAGAATAATGAAAGATCCTTAAGCGAAACATTATATCCACTTTCTTGTAGAGTTCCCTGAATTAGAAGCAGTCCAGATGCTCCTATAAAAATATTCTGAGCAAAGAAGTTACCGTAGTTTTCAATAGCGGCACTTAGACTTTTCAGATCTTCAGTTTCTTTTTCAGTTAACTCATTCTGCTTGTGAGATTTTGCAGCAGCTTCAGCCATTGGGAAAATAAGAGGTCTGATAAACTGTATGTGGCCACCTATTCTGATTGACAAGGCACTGGCAACAGAACGGATAATCATGTAAAGTCCTAAAATTTTACCTGCAGTGGCATTTTCTAAGATTTGCAAATTAATGTTGCACTTCTTTCTCTTAAATCCATATCTTTCAAGTACTGCAATAACTGGAAGGCTGATTAGGAAAATAGACATAAGCCTGTTGTCCACAAAAGCTTTACCAATAATTTCAAGAATACTTAAAATATCCATTTTTGCTGCAAGTCCAGTAGCAATTCCGGCGGTAAGAACAACAGCAAGAACGTCCAGTTTCAGAGAGAAACCAACAACGATAATGACGATACCAATTAGTATCATAAAATTCATAAATATTCCTCCTTAATTTAGAATTTATATTATATATTTTACCCTTAAAAATATCATAAATGCAATAGATAGAATAAAAAAATTTTTTAAAAAAATTTGAAACTTTATTTTCTATCTTTTAAAAAAATATTCAATGATTTCTTGTTATTATCGGTTCTTTTTTTAAAAATTTCTTCAAGTTTTTTTCATCCAATTGTGATATCCTGTCTTCTATAGTTTCAAGTTTTGATTTGTTTTCAGATACAGATAGAAGTTTTTTTCATCAAAAATGATTTTTTTATATTTTTCATGGTATTCATCATCAGAAGAAAAAAATATTTTTTTCCAGTCTATTTTCAAGATTGTCAATTTTAGTTTCAATATTTCTGAATTTTTTTCAGAAATATCTTCTGAAAAAAAGTGCTGAAATTTCTGAGATAAAATTTCATTAGATTTATTTATATCCATTCTGAAGTCAATAAGAGCCTTTTTCAATTGAGGAAAGACGGTTACGAAGAAAACTGTAATCAAAATTTTTCAGCATTTCATTGGAACTTTTTATTAATTCCAGATATTCCGCTATTTCACTGAAATCAAATTTTTTTCAGATTTTTGATTTGGAAGCTTTCTGACTATTTGAAAATTCTTTTACAATGTAAATTTTATTTCCTTCCTTTACAGTTTTTTTAGAAGTCCCTTTTCTATACGGTTGTAAATAGTCTGTCTTGATACATTATGACTCTTCATATATTCCTTTATTGACACTTTCAATACAATCACCTCTTGTTTAGTATTATATAAAAAAATCCAGGGATAGTAAAGAAAAATTTTTTTGAAAAAAACTGTATAAATTTGATTGACAATGGAAGTCAAAAAAAGGTAGAATTTAAGCAATAAAATGAAAAAGGTGAATAAATTTGAAGATAGAAAAGATAAATGAAAAATGACTATGAGAGAATATTTCTAACAAGTGATATACATGGTCATTATTTAATGTTTAAGGATCTGCTGGATAAAATAAAGCTTACAAAGAAGGATTTGATTATTATATTGGGAGACTCGTGTGACAGGGGAACTCAGACATATGAATTATATAAAAAATACAATGACCTGGAAAAAGAAGGGTATAATATAAAGCATCTGAGGGGAAATCATGAGGATATGCTTATAAAGGCAATGGAGTCAGGAGATAACGAGCACTGGTACCGTAACGGCGGGGAGAAAACCCAGAAATCCTTTTACAATAATTCAGAAAGTAAAGATACATTAACTTTTGAAGAATGGCTGGAACGTGAAGGAATAAAAAGTGTAAAATGGTTTGTGGACTGGCTTGACAGAATTCCGATAATGATTTCAGGCGAAAAAAACTTATTTGTCCATGCGGCATTTGACACTACTAAAGGTGAAGATGAACAGGAACATAGATTTCTTATATGGGACAGAAATGATTTCTGGACAAATAATAGGACAGGAAAAGCTATATACTTTGGACATACTCCTAGCAAGGACGGTAAGATAAAACATTATGTAAATGATGTACACTGTATTGATACAGGATCATATAAAAATGGAATTATAGCCTGTGTGGAACTTAAAACAGGGAAAGAAATATATATTAAGGATAAGGAAAATAAAAAAGCTAAAGGAAAGGAAAATTCTGAAGACTAATGAGAGATAATATTTACGTTGGACTTGTACACTATCCTGTTTATAACAGAAATAGTGATGTTGTGGCGACATCTGTCACAAACTTTGATATTCATGATATATCAAGAACATGCAGAACATATGATATAAAAAAATATTTTATAATAACTCCTGTGGATGCACAGCAGGAACTTACAAACAGAATAATTAACTACTGGACTGAAGGAGACGGGATAGAATTTAATAAAAATAGGAAGGAAGCCTTTGAAAATACAGATTTATCAGATTCAGTGGAATCAGCAGTAGCTGCAATAGCTGAGATTGAAGGAAAAACTCCTAAAGTAATAACAACGTCAGCTAAAATATTTCCAAATACAGTGTCATATGATGCACTTGGAAAAGAAATGATAGAGGATGAAACTCCTTATCTTATACTGTTTGGTACAGGTTGGGGACTGACAAATGACATAATGGATATGTCGTATAAAATTCTGGAACCGGTGAGAGGAAAAACAAAATATAACCACCTATCTGTAAGAAGTGCTGTGTCAATAATACTCGACAGGCTTTTAGGGGAAAACTAGAAGGAAAACTTAGTGAAAAATAGGAAATATAGGATTGTTATTTAAAAACTGGACAAAAATTAGAACAGCAGAAAGGAGAATTTTAGAAATAATGGAAATTAAAGGAAATGGATTAGTAGGGCTTGTTGTAGTGAGTCATAGCAATAAATTGGCAGAGGAAGTTATCAATTTTGCAAAACTGCTGCAGCAGGAGGATTTTAAAATTGAAAATGGAGGAAATATAAATCAGAAAGTCTATGGAGCAACTGTGGATACAATAAAAGATGCCATAAGAAGAGCAGATGAAGGTCAAGGAGTTTTAGTATTTGTAGATATGGGAAGCTCTATATTTAATGCGGCAAAGGCAGTAGAAGATATTAAAGAGGAAGTTAAAGTTGAAATTGCAGATGCACCTTTAGTTGAAGGAATTATATCTGCTGTTGCCGCCAACTTTGATGAAATGTCTCTTTCTGAGCTAAAAGAAATAGCTGAAGGAAGCAGAAATTTCAAAAAAATAAAAAAATAGAAAAGGAATAGGAATGGAAAATTTAATAAATATAGGAACAATTATAGGAACTCATCACTTACTTGGAAGTGTAAAAATGAATTCAATTTTTGCAGAAACTGAGTTAATTATAGGTGAAAGAGTTCTACTTGAAAAAGATGATAAAAGGAAAACTTCTTACAATAAAAAAATATTAAAAAGGTTAAATGACAAGAAACTGATTGTAGACTTTGAAGAAATTGGGTAATATTGATCAGGCTAAGGAACTGAACGGATTTCAAATGAAAATAAGAAGAGATTTGCTGCCTGAAAAAAATGAGGACGAGTTTTACATAAAGGATCTTCTTGGAGTTGAAGTTTTTTTCTGATAATGAAAAAATAGGAGAAATTACTGATGTAATGGAAACTGCAGCCCATGATATACTTATAATCGAAGATATTGTGAGCAAAAAGGAAATAATGGTGCCTTTAGTAGATGAGTTTGTGAAAAAGATTGATTTTAAAAATAACAGGATAGAAGTAGAATTAATAGAAGGAATGAGAGAATAAATGAAATTTACTGTTTTAACTTTATTTCCGGAACTGTTTGAGCTATATTTGTCACAGACAATTATCCAGAGGGCAGTTGATGCGGAAATAACAGATTACAATATTGTAAATATAAGAGATTATAGCGGAAATAAGCATAGCCAGATGGATGACATTCCGTTTGGTGGAGGAGCAGGAATGGTTTTAAAACCTGAAGCCTACTGGAATTTTTTTAAGGAAAAATACAGTGACGGGGAAAAGCCATATACAGTATTTGTTTCTCCACAGGGAAAAAGACTTGATCACCAGAAGGTAACAGAACTTGCTGAAAAAAAAGAAATAGTACTGATTTCAGGGAAGATATGAAGGTCTTGATCAGCGGGTTATTGACAAGTTTGTCGATGAAGAAATATCAATAGGAGATTATGTTCTCAGCAGTGGTGATTTGCCTTCCCTTGTACTTATGGATTCGGTAACAAGAATAAAAGAAGGAGTTATAAAAAAAGAGTCTTTTGAAACAGATTCCTTCTATAATGGACTTTTAGGATTTCCTCAGTATACGCGTCCGTCTGAAATTGAAGGGTATGAAGTCCCTGAAGTATTAAGAAGTGGGAATCACGCAAAAATAGACGAGTATAGACTATTGAAATCCATTGAGAAGACTACTGAAAATAGACCGGATTTAATGGAGAAAAAACTTTCTGAAGATGAAGAATTTAAAAAAATGTATATTAAATTAATGAAGAAAAAGAATAAATAAATACAATGATATTAAGTAGTGAAAACTTTTCTAGGAAAAAAATTACAGAAAGATTAACAGGAGGAATAGAAAATGATTTATCAGCTTGGAGATAGAAAAGCCTGAAATTACAGGTGAAGTTTTTATTGCAGAAAGTGCAGATGTAATAGGTGACGTGGAACTTCATGATGGTGTAAATGTATGGTTTGGTGCAGTTATAAGAGGAGATGTGGAGAAAATAACAATAGGAAAGAACAGCAACGTACAGGATAATACCACTGTACACACGGATTTTGGCCTTCCATGTATAGTTGGAGAAAATGTGACGGTAGGTCATAACGCCATACTTCACAGCTGTGAAATAGGAGATAATGTCATTGTTGGAATGGGAAGTACAATTTTAAATGGAGCAAAAATAGCACCTAACTGCATGGTAGGAGCAGGAGCTCTTGTAACGCATAAAATTCCTTATGAGGAAGGGGTTCTTATTTTAGGAAGTCCGGCTAAAGTTGTAAGAAAACTGACTGAAGAAGAAAAAGAGCATATAAAGAAAAATGGTCAGCATTATGTGGAAAATGGAAAATTATATATAAAGGAACTAAAGAAAATATAATATAAAAGGACTATCTAAAAAAATTAAAAAAAGTAAAATGGGACTGTCTTAACATAGAAAAAAAGTGTAAATATGATACATAAAAAACTATATTTTTTTCATTTCTATTTTACATTGTAAAATTTTAAATAATTCAAAAAATATAGTTTTTTTAGATGATTTTTAAGTTTTTCTTTTCTGATACAGCTCTTTTTACAGTCATTTTTTTAATTTTTTTAAGGTAGTCCTATTTTTTTATATTATTTCATTTAATAGTTTCATATCTATTATTTTCCATTTATTGACTTTTGTCCTGAAATTACTGGATTTTTCAGAAATATGTCCTTTTATAAAAAAATTTAGAATAGTAAAAAGACTTTATTACTCTGCATTCTTGATTTCGTCAATTCTCATATTTATAAGTTCATCATTTGCCAATTGAGTTACAGCAACAGTTGAATTAGTACTTTTATCATAGTATACAAGAAGAAGCATTGCATTGTTGTAGTAAAGAACTGCATTTACTTTTTTGTTTTCTACTTTTTTCAGTTTACTTTCTGGTGTAGTTTTGAAAAAATTCATATAAGAATTTAAAATACTTTTATGTTCTGCTTCTGTAGAAGGAGTCATAAATACAGAAGAAATTAGCATATCATCAGCAAACATGAAACTTGAAAATTTATTCTCTTTGTTTAGCATGTCATTTACATCTGTATAAACGTATATTTGAGTGTCTTTGTTATCTACACTGTCTACTGGCGTTCTTTTAATTGCATCTTCCAGCTGTTTTTTTTAGTCATGAAGAAACTTACTTTTGATGTAATTTCGTTGTTAAGTCCTTCCTTTGCATTCGCACCGAACATTGAAAAAGCATAAAGCAAATAATAATAAAGTAAATATATTTTTTTCATAATAACCTCCTGATTTTTTTGTTATTTGTATAATAACATGGAAAAAAATGAAAATAAACTGAAAAAAATTAATTTTTTTAGAAATAAAGTAGAAAAAAAGTAGTAAATAGATTATAATAAAAATAAAAAAATGTTGAAAGGAGGCAGGAATGCTTAAAAAAAGAATTGCAATTTTGTTTTTTTACTGGTGTTTTTCACTGGGATTTTACAGCACAATACAGTACAACAAAAAGGAAAAATGTAAAAAAATGTCACAGCAGGAAATGGATAAAAAATGCAGACTGAAATAGTGGAACTTTTAAAAATTTTTAGATATGGATGAAGTTAAGCAGATCAACAATAAGAGGTAATGAAAAAAGGACATGAAAAGAAAACATTTGGAGAAGGAAGAAAGATACCTAGAAAAGTCGAATGTTCTGGAAATGATATAGATGTAATGAGACTCATAATTGAGAAATAGAGAAACAACAGTGACTAAAAGTAATGTTTTTATCAGATAAGGAAGTGCAAATGTAACAATTCAAATAAAAAAATTCCTGAAGTATTAGATAAACATAATGGAGCTGTTTGAAAAAAAGATATAGAAGGTAAATAGTTGAGTGGAGAATATAAAAAGAAATATGGAGAAATGCCTGACATTTAAAAAAACGTAAGAAAATTCTTCAAAAAGCTGAACAGAAAAAAAGGTAATGGATAGAATAGACTCATGATTCAAAAAGAATTAATTCAAAAAGAAAAATAAAGAAAATAAAAACAATGAAATATGAGTTTTCTTAACATGAAAATCTTATGTTAGTAAAAAAACAAATAATGGATGGAAAGTTAAAGGATAAAAAACAAAGAAAGGAGCAAATATATCGTAAATTATTTATACGATATAATTTGGAAAGAAAAAAATGGAAAAAAATTATAGGGATAAATCCAGTTCTGGAGATATTAAGATCAGATAAGACAGTGGAAAAAAATTGAAGTGTATAAAGGTACAAAAAAAGATACGATAAAAGAAATTTTAAATTTAGCAAGTAAAAGAAATATAAAAATATTTTATACAGACAGAAGAACTGAAAACTCTCAAGGAGTAGTTGCATTAGTTTCAGAGTTTGACTATTATGTGGATTTAGCTGATTTTCTTGGGAAAATACTTTCAAAGGACAAGTCAATAGTAGTAATTTTAGATCAGATACAGGATCCAAGAAATTTTGGAGCAATAATAAGAAGTGCTGAATGTTTCGGGGCTGACGGAATTGTAATTCAGGACAGAAACAATGTAAAGGTTACTGAAACAGTTGTAAAATCATCTACTGGAGCAATAGAGCATGTTGATATTGTAAAGGTTACGAATATTTCAGATACAATTGACAAGTTTAAGAAATATGGATACAAAGTTTATGGAGCGGAAGCTGACGGAGAAAACTTCTATTATGAGGAAGATTATCCTAATAAAGTCTGCCTTGTTCTTGGAAGTGAAGGAAATGGAATGAGAAAGAAAGTTAAGGAGCATTGTGACAAAGTAGTTAAGATACACCTTAAAGGTCATATAAATTCTCTGAATGTATCAGTTGCTGGTGGAATAATATTGGCTGAAATGGCGAAGTAGGATAGAGTAGTTGTATTTGGATAAATAATAGAAGTTTTTAATAGAGAATGTCAGAAGAAGTTTTATTATAAAGAAAGATGGTGTTAATATGAAAAAAATAATTTTAAGTTTGTTTATATTGCTAAGTTTATCAATTTTTACGCAGGAAAAAAATATCAGATAGAGATAGAGCCATCTGCTAAAAATTTCTCAAAAATGTAATTCAGGACTACAATTTACAAATTGAAAAAGAAGTGAGCAAAAATATATTCAAAAAGAAGAAATGTTTGGATTGATGAATAAAAATGATGAATGGAGCTTCTGTTCAAGGGAAAAAAATGGGGAAAAATGATCTAAAAAGAATTAATGAATAGATTTTTTTGGAGAAGACTATATTTCTAAAATGATGGATATAATGTTTAAGTATTATAAAATTGAAATAGAAAAAGATAAATTATATTTCCGAAAAATAAGGCCTATGTAAAGGTTAAACTGGGATTTCCTGTTAATTTAGACGAAATAAAGAATATAAGTAGCATTGATAAAATGCTAAAAAAAGCTGAGGAAAAATTCTAAAAAAATTTGAGGCAGCTTTTTAAGAAAAAAACAGGAAAAAAACAATGGAAGAATATTCAAAGTCAATTTCAGAAAAAAAGATGAAAAAAAGCAATAGAAAAAAATATTTTTAAAAATAATGGGCGAAATTCAAATGGAAATGATGGAAGAAGAATTGGCTAAAATGACGAAAAAAATGGGAAATATGTAGGAAGAAAAAGAAATTTTAGAAGCTAATAGGAAGAATGGAAAATGGGTAATTGAGAGTCCGAATTTTGGGTATTAGATTAGGAAAGGAAACAAATTATGATAATAAAAATTTAAAAAAATTTATATTCTATTGAAAAAGGAGAGATAGATCTTAATGATTTAAAAAGGAATCAATCTGATAATTGGGAAGAATAATACAGGGAAGACTTATTTGAGTAATTTGTTGTATTGTTATTTAAAAAAAGTAAATTTCAAGTAACAATAACAGTATTTAATTTTTTTAAAGGATTTTATAAAAAGAAGAAGAATGTATATTGAATTATGAAATATTAAAAGCAGAATTATGAAAAAAAGCAGTTAGTTTTAGAAATTCAAAAGCAATTACCACTAATATTTCATACAAATAGTGATTTTTTTCAAAAAAATTTCTATATAGAGATAGATTTAAGTGAAGAGATAGAAAAATTTTAAAAAAATGAGAATTATGAAAGTGAAACATTAATAACTTCTGAAAAAAATTATAATAACTAAAAAAAGTTGGTAATAAAAATTACTTTTTGAGGAAAAAGAAAGTTATTTTAATAGTGAAGATTATTTAGATGATATTTTTTTGATGGAGTAATAAGAATATTAGGCGATAAATTCACAGAAAATGAGAAGAAACATATTGGATTAAATATTTTACTTAGTAAAAAAATTGTATAAAAGAGATGATGCAGAAATTTATTTTTTTCCTGCTGAGAGAAGTGGTGCAATTTTGTTTTATAATCAATTATTGGAAAAATAGAAATAACATTTTAAGAAATTTGGAATTATCTCAAGATATGAGTTTGTTAAAAAAATATCTCAAGATATTCAGAACCTGTAAATGAGTATATTATACGATTAAACCAATTAGAAGAATATGAAAATAAGGAAGAAACAAAAATTTATAGAAATCTTGTAAAAAGATATCGATATTCAAAAATATAGTTGAAGGTGAAATATTAATAAAAATCTAATCAGATTATTTATAAAAACCGAAAAATAATGTGGAATTAAATATGGGTTTAGTTTCTTCAACTGTAAAAAAACTTTTAGCAGGTTTCTTTTTGTATTTAAAAATATCAAGCTCAAAAAGGAGACATAATTTTCATTGATGAAATTGAATTGAATTTACATCCTGAAAAATCAGAGAAAAAAATAATAAAACTTATAAATTATTTGTCAAAACAAGGATTGAAAATTTATTATAAGTACACATAGTCCGATTATTACTGAGGAAATTGATAATATGCTTTTATTTGAAAAAAAGTTAAAGAAATAAAATTAGTAAAGAAGAAATGAAAAGAATATGGAAATTAATGAAGAGTATGGTTTAAAAAAAGTAGTGATATAAATGTATTTTATTTACATGACAAAATTGTTGAAAAGAATCAAAAGAAAAAGGGATGGAGAATTTGAAATAGAAACGTTTTAATAGTGTTCTTGAGGAAACAGATAATCTTTATCAGACTTTATTGGTTTTATGCGGAGGGAAATGATTTTTGGAGGATAAGGACTTTTTTTAATTATTGCAGAAAGTACATTACATAAAGATTTTTTTATTGTGCCTGAATATAATAATGTAAAAAAATAAAAAGAATTTAAAGAAACAAAATTAGAAAAGAAGTTAAAGTATATTTTTGATAGCAGATAATTACAACGTACTTCAAATAACTTTTGATGTAAATAACTTTAGAAGAAAATAGAAAATATGAGTTAATATTTTTTTCCTTATTTTAATGGTGAAATATGTAAATCAGTAGATTCAATAATTTTAGCACAAGAAAAAAATACTGAAAAATTATTATCTTTTTCATATTGAATTGAAAATCTCAAAAAGACCTGACGATACAGAAATATTTAAAAAAATACATTTCTTCTATAAAAGATGCTAAATTTTATTTCTTTGAGATTCTGTATTTAAAAATATAGAGAAGAAAGTAGAAATTTTAAATTTCCTGAAAAGATAGTGAATATGCCAGTTTTATTTTTTTTCGGAACATAATAAAAAGATTAAAAAAAGTCAAAAAGAAAAAAAGAAATAAAAATTATTAGAAAAGAAATTCTCGAGTAATAAGTATATAAATTTTGAAAATGATACTTACTACTACTATTTTTCATAATTTTATGGGAAATCATGAAAGGGATTATTCGATTGAAAGGAAATGTGTAGCAAAAGCTAAGAATATAGGAGCAATGTTATCTAAAAATTAGATTTTTTTGAAAGTTAAAGAAGGAAAAAAATAATATAATATAACAATCATTGAAAAAAATTAACCTTGAAATGTTATACTGTATAACAAATATAGAGTTATTAAGATATGTTAAAATTAAAACTGTAAGTATATATGAAATGAAAGGAGAAAAGACTTTTATAGTCGTGAATACAAATGGTAAAAGAATACAAACCGTCGGAAATTGAAAAAAAGTGGCAGGAAAAATGGCAGGAAAAAAATGTTTTTAAAAGTGAAAATAAAGTAGAGGGGAAACAGAACTACTATACTCTTGAAATGTTTGCCTATCCTTCTGGAAAGCTGCATGTGGGGCATTTAAGAAACTACGCCATAGGAGATGCCATTGCAAGATATAAGAAAATGAAAGGCTTTAATGTACTGCATCCATTCGGATGGGACAGTTTTGGACTTCCTGCTGAAAATGCCGCAATTGATAATGGGGCACATCCTGGGGAATGGACAAAAGCTAATATCGACAATATGAGAAGACAGCTTAAACTAATGGGGCTTTCATATGACTGGGACAGGGAAATAAGCACATACACTCCTGAATACTATAAATGGAACCAGCTGTTTCTTTATAGAGATGTATAAAAAAGGGACTTGTTTACAAAAAAAGAGATCTTATGTAAACTGGTGTCCTGACTGCAATACAGTTTTAGCAAATGAGCAGGTTGAAGATGGAAAATGCTGGAGACATAGTAAAACAGATGTAATACAGAAAGAACTTTCACAATGGTATTTGAAAATAACTGACTATGCAGAAGAACTGCTTCAGGGACATGAAGAACTGAAGGGGCACTGGCCGGATAAAGTTCTTGCAATGCAGAAAAACTGGATTGGAAAGTCTACAGGAAGCGAAATAAATTTTGTACTTGATTACAAATTTGACAGTAACAGCCAGGATAAAGAAAGCAATCTGAACATAGGAAATAACGGAGAAGTTATAATTCCTGTGTTTACAACAAGGGCAGATACCCTGTTTGGTGTAACTTATGCAGTAATTGCACCTGAACATCCGCTTGTTGAAGAGATTATCTTAAAAGAAAATCCTTCATTAAAAGAAGCTGTTGATAAAATGATAAACGAGGATAAAATAAACCGTACAGCAGAAGACAAGGAAAAAGAAGGAATGTTTACAGGACTTTATGTTATAAACCCTGTAAATAATGAAAAAGTACCTTTATGGATAGGAAACTATGTATTAATGGATTATGGAACAGGGGCAGTTATGGCAGTTCCTGCACACGATGAAAGGGATTTTTTCTTTGCGAAGAAATATAACCTTCCTGTAAGAATAGTTATAAATCCTGTTGATAAGGACGGAAATTCTGAAAAAATAGTTGTTGAAGAAATGGAAGGGGCATACACTTTAAATGGAATTCTAGTTAATTCAGATGAATTTGATGGGACAAAAAATACAGAAGCAAAAATAAAAATAACTGAAAAACTTGAAAAAGAAGGAAAAGGAAAGAAAACTGTAAATTACAGACTTCACGACTGGTTAATAAGCAGACAGAGATACTGGGGAACTCCTATTCCTGTAATTTACGATGAAGATGGAAATATTCACTTGGAAGAAAAGGAAAACTTACCTGTAAAATTACCAACTGATATTGAATTTAACGGAAAAGGGAATCCGCTTGAAACTTCTGAGGAATTTAAAAATGTGATTCTGCCAAATGGGAAAAAAGGTAGAAGGGAAACTGACACAATGGATACTTTCGTTGATTCTTCATGGTACTATTTGAGATATCTGGATTCACATAATACTGAAAAACCTTTTGAAAAGGCAAATGCAGACAGCTGGACTCCTGTAGATCAATATATTGGAGGAATAGAACATGCAGTAATGCACCTTCTTTATGCGAGATTCTTCCATAAAGCATTGAGAGATATGGGACTTGTGGAAACAAATGAGCCGTTTAAGAGACTGCTTACACAGGGAATGGTTCTAGGGCCTTCATATTATTCACAGAATGAAAGAAAGTTCTATTTTCCTAAAGATGTTGAGATAAAGGACACAAAAGCATTCTCTAAATCAACTGGAGAAGAACTTACTGTAAAAGTTGAAAAAATGAGTAAGTCTAAATAATGGAGTAGATCCTGAAGAAATTGTAAAAGAATATGGAGCAGATCCTGCAAGAGTCTTTACATTATTTGCCGCACCGCCTGAAAAAGAACTTGAATGGAATGTAAACGGGCTGGCAGGAGCTTACAGATTTATAAACAGATTATTCCTGATTATTTCCGATTCGTTTGAATTTGCTGATAAAAATGCTGGAAAAGAAGATAATTATGGAATTGATTTAAGTAAAAGAAGTGAAAAAGATGAAGAAATACAGAAAAAATTACATCAGACAGTTAAGAAGGTTACTGAGAGCATAGAGGATGACTTCCACTTTAATACTGCGATTGCGGCTGTTATGGAACTGCTGAATGACATGACTACTTACAAGCAGGAAGTAATCGATAAAAATGATGTTTCAACAGAATCAAGAAAAATATGGAAGGAAGTACTGGACAAGGTTATACTTCTAATCGCACCTTTTGCTCCTCATATTGCTGATGAACTGTGGGAAATTATAGGAAATAAAACATTTACTTTTGAGGAGGAATGGCCTACATTTGAGGAAGAACTGACAAAGGAACATAAAATGAATCTTGTTGTTCAGATAAATGGAAAAATACGTGAAACAATACCAGCAAAAATAGGACTTCCAAAAGAGGAATATGAAAAACTGGCTTTTGATTCGGAAAAAATAAAGAAAGCTGTAGAAGGAAAAGAAATAGTAAAAGTAATTGTTGTGCCAAATAAACTGGTAAATATTGTGGTAAAAGGATAGAAATAATTATTAATTTGACTAAATAATGAAGGGAGCTGTCTCAAAAAAATTAAAAAAATACTGTAAAAAAACTATATTTATGAATTAGTTAGAATTTCACAATACAAAACTGAAATGAATTTAGAAAAAGTCAACAACCTGATTTTTTTCAGGTGTATTTTGACTTTTTCTTTATGAATGACTGTTTTGTATAAGTGAAATTTTTAGTAAATGAATAAATATGTTTTTTTGTATTTTTTTCAATTTTTGAGACAGCCTCTTTTTGTTATGAATCTTCACATAAATAAGGATGAATATATTATCTGGATTCCTTCCAGTTAAGAAAAAAACAGGAAAAAGAAAAAAAGGGGGTAACATTTTTTTCAAATATCTTTGAAATGTTATTTAAATTGATTATTTCAATTTATTAAGGTATCATTATTATAGAAAGGTGAAGAATATGTTGAATTATAGGGAAACTGAGATATTAAATAATCTTATTAAAGGGAAAAAAATATACTTTCAAATTAATATCTGAGAAATATAGTGTTTCAGATCGAGTCGCCAGATATTATATTAATAATATTGACAGCATTTTACGATTACTTGATTACAAAAATTACCGAAAAAGGATAAAAAAATAGTATTTCTCTTGACACTAATCAGGATTTCAAAAAAATCTGTTTGACATTTTGGAAAAACATTCATAAATTATCTATTAAAGATAGAATAACTATTTTTGAAGTTAATATTATTTTTTTGATACAGAAGGGCTTAATATTACAAAAAGTATGTGATGAACTTGAAATATCCAGAACAACGATAAAAAAAGATTTAAAGCAGATGTCAGAAAAAAATTTAAAAATACAGGGAATTGAAGTAGTTTATAAAAAAAATAATAAAGGTTATCGTATTAAGGGCAACTTTCAAGAAATTCTTATAAAGAAAAATTGAACTTTTAGAGAAGATATTTGATTTCCTTAATAATAAAAAAACTTCAAAAAAATAGTTAAAACACAGGTTCTTCGTTATTTCTTCAAATATATTAAACAAAAAAATATAGAAAAATGCAAAAAAATTTATTGTAGAAATCGAAAAAGATAATGTTTTTTTAAATATAAATGAAGGAAGTTATAATAAAATATTTTCTTATGTTTTACTTCTATTAAATTCTGAAAAAAATTTCAAGGAAATGAAAAAGGATTTAACTGCAAAAGAAATTTTTTTAATTCATACGGAAGAGTATCAAAAAAATTGAAAAAGATTTTTACAAAAAAATTTTTGAATAAAAAATGAAATAAAAATCTGAAATGTTACTTGAAATTACTGACTTGATAATGGGAATAAATATAAACAGTTTAAAAAAATAATTCATTTGAAGGCTGGATAAATGAGGAACTGATTATAAAAAAAGATGATTTCTAAAGTAAGTAAAATTGTGAAAACAGACTTGACACGTGATGAAATACTTTATAACGGACTTTTATATCATATAAAGCCTGCTATGTACAGGATAAAAAATAATATTCAAATTACAAATTCGGTTTTTCAGGAGCTGATTATAGAAAAAGATCCTATTTTAGATGTGGTAAATAAAGCTGTGCAGGAAATAGAAGAGCTCTTTGAAGTGAAGTTTCCGGAAGATGAGATTGCTCTTATGGGGTTTCATATAAAGGCTTCCATTGAAAGAAATACTTGCGGAAAAACTAAAAAAGTAATATTGATTTGTGGATTAGGTTATGGAAGTTCAAAAGTACTTGAGCACAGCTTGAAGGAAAACTATGACTTGGATATTGTAGACGTGTTACCATACTACCTGATAAAAACTTCAATGCCTAATTATGCAAATATTGATTTAATTTTATCTACTATTGATTTGGAAGAAAATTATGACATTCCTGTTGTAAAAATAAATCCATTGCCTAAAGAGGAAGACTTTATTCTTTTTATCAAAAATATGGGATACGAAAAAAATATAACAAAAAGTTTCTTTGAAGCAAATAATGGATATAATAGAAAATAATGTAACTATAAAGGATAAGGATAAACTTGTAAATGAACTGAAAAAAATAAGCTGGAAAAATAAAATAATTGATGATTTATCAGAAGTAGGAATTATTTTAAAAGAAATGCTTAATAGAAACAATGTCCAATTTGTAGATCAGGTTAAAGACTGGAAGGAAGCAATAACTAAAGCTGGAGAAATATTGGAAAAAAATAATGTTATTAGGCACGATTATATAGAGGAAATGATAAAATTGATTGAAAAACATGGAGCATATATCGTTATTGAGGAAGGAATGGCAATTCCGCATGCACCTATTTCAGAAAAATGTTCTAAAAGCCGGAATTTCATTGTTAGTTGTAAAAGAAAAAAAGTGTTATTTCCAAATGGAAAAGGAGCAAATATATTCTTAAGTTTTGCAACTACTAATAATACAGAACATTTAGGTATTTTAAATGACTTGTTTGAATTAATTACAAAAATATAATTTTATTGAAAAAAATATCAAAAAAATAACAGATTATGAAGAATTGGAAGAATACTTCAGAAAGGAACTCGTATGTTAGAAAAAAATACTTGAGGGTAATATACAAATAATGGATTCAGTGTCAGACTGGAAAGAAAGTATCAGAATTACAGGAAAGTCTTTACTGGAAAAAAATATAATAACTGAAAATTATATTAAAGCTATGATAGAAAGTATTGAAAAAATAGGCTTCTACGTTATTTTAAGAGAAAATTTGGCAATGCCGCATGCAAGACCTGAAGACGGAACATTGGGAACAGGAGTCAGCCTTTTGAAACTCAATGAACCTGTGTATTATGGGGATTCTAAAGTTCAGCTGATATTTGTTCTGGCAACTAAGGATGCAAATAGTCATTTGGAAACTCTTATGCAGTTAATGGAATTGTTTCAGGATGATGAAAGTATTGAAAAACTTATAAATTCAAAAGATTATGATGAAATATTGGAAATTATAAAAAAATATTAGATTAAAAAAACAAAAAAATAAATTATAAAAAAATTAGGAGGAGACAGTTATGAAAATTATGGCAGTTTGTGGATCAGGATTAGGGAGCAGCTTTATGGTGGAAATGAACATTAAGAAGGTTCTTAAGAAAATTGGTGTGGAAGCTGAAGTTGAACATTCTGACCTGGCATCAGCACTTCCTGGAGCGGCAGATGTATTCGTAATGGGAAAAGATATTGCAGAAAGTGCAACAGTTCCAGCTGATAAATTAATTGTTTTAGACAGCATTATAAGTATGCCTGAACTGGAAGAAAAAAATTAACAGAATATTTCAAAAAAATAAAAAAATAAAATTTAAATAAAAATTCAGGAGGTCAAAAATGAAAAGTTTATTAACTCTTATAGTGGATATTTTAAAAGTTCCATCAATTTTAGTTGGATTAATAGCTATGATCGGGTTATTAGTTCAGAAAAAACCTGGTACAGATATAGTGAAAGGTACAATTAAAACAATTTTAGGATTTTTAGTACTAGGTGGAGGAGCAGGACTTGTTGTAAGTTCGTTGGCACCTATGGGTGGTATGTTTGAACAGGGATTCCATGTTCAAGGAATAGTGCCTAATAATGAAGCAATTGTTTCACTGGCATTAAAAGAATATGGGACAGTAACAGCACTGATAATGGCACTTGGAATGTTCTGGAATATTTTTATAGCAAGATTTACAAAGTTAAAATATATTTTCCTGACAGGACACCATACTCTATATATGGCATGTATGATTGGAATAATATTAAAAGTTGGGGGATTTGAAGGACCTTTATTAATAATCATCGGTTCATTGACACTAGGACTTGTAATGGCAATATTTCCTGCTTTGGCACAACCTTATGTTAGAAAAATTACTGGAAGTGACGATGTTGGATTTGGTCATTTCAGTACAATAGGATATGTTTTATCAGGATTTGTTGGGTCTTTAGTTGGAAAAGGTTCAAAATCAACTGAAGAAATGAAATTACCTAAAAACTTAAGTTTTTTAAGAGACAGCTCAATTTCAATTTCATTGACAATGATGATAATTTACTTGATATTGGCATTAGTTGCAGGAAAAGAATATGTTGAAACTGAATTAAGTGGTGGAGATAACTACTTAGTATTTGCAATTATTCAGGCTATAACATTTGCGGCAGGAGTTTATATTATCCTATCAGGAGTTAGACTTGTTCTTGCAGAAATAGTTCCAGCCTTTGTAGGATTCTCTGAAAAACTTGTGCCAAATGCAAAACCTGCATTAGATTGCCCAATCGTATTCCCTTATGCACCAAATGCTGTATTAATAGGATTCTTATGCAGCTTTTTAGGAGGAATCGTTGGATTGTTTATGCTTGGTATGTTAAAATGGACACTTATTTTACCGGGAGTAGTACCTCACTTCTTCTGTGGAGCGACAGCAGGTGTATTTGGAAACGCTACTGGTGGAAGAAGAGGAGCTTCAATTGGAGCTTTTGCAAATGGATTATTATTAACATTCCTACCTGTAATCCTATTACCGGTATTAGGAAATTTAGGATTTGCAAATACTACATTCTCTGATGCAGATTTCGTAACAGTTGGAATTGTATTAGGAAATATGGCAAAACACGTATCTCCAATGGTAGTTTCTGGAATAATTATTGGAATAACTGCTGTTTTAGTAGCATTTGGATTTGTACCTTCAAAAAAATCAGAATAAATCATTGTTGAAATTGAATAAAAGTTAACTATCATTTGGAAGGAGCCAAAAGTGAATAGTGATTATAATGAAAAAGTGAAAGAAATCAAAAAATTAGCCGCAAACATTAGAATAAATACATTGAAATCTCTTACTAATCTGGGATTTGGACATTATGGGGGAAGTTTGTCAATCGTTGAAACATTGGCAGTACTGTATGGTGGAATTATGAATATAGATTCTAAAAATCCACATTGGGAAGGCAGAGATTATTTTGTCCTGTCAAAAGGACATGCAGGACCTGCATTATATGCAACTTTAGCATTAAAGGAATTCTTTCCACTTGAAGAAATTTATACATTAAATAAAAATGGAACAAATTTACCAAGTCATCCGGATAGACTCAGAACAAAAGGAGTTGATGCCACAACAGGATCTCTAGGACAAGGAATTTCAATTGCTGGAGGAATTGCAAAAGCATTGCAAATAGATAAGAAAAGTAATAGAGTGTTCTGTATTATAGGTGATGGAGAAATAAATGAAGGACAGTGCTGGGAAGCATTCCAGTTTATTGCTCATCATAACTTAAATAATTTAACTGTATTTTTAGACTACAATAAACAGCAATTAGATGGAACTTTAGAAGAAATAATAAAACCATTTTCTTTTGAAGAAAAAATGAAATCATTTGGTTTTGATGTGGTTACTGTAAAAGGAGATGACATTCAGAAAATGTATGAACTTTTGAAAGAACCTCGTAAAAATGATGAAAAACCATTATTTGTAGTACTTGATACCTTAAAAGGGCAAGGTGTTGAATATATTGAAAAAATGGAAAATTCCCATCATTTAAGATTGACTGATGAGTTGAAACAGGAAATTGAAAAGGCGATAAAAGATTTGGAAAGCGAGGTGGAATAAATGTTAAATCTTTATAATGGAGCTCAAAAAAAAGATGAAATGGAAATGAGAAAAGTTTATTCTTCCAAACTTGCTGAATTAATGGAAAAACACAATGAAATCATAGCACTGGAAGCTGATCTAATGAATGCAATAACAACTAACAAGGTGCAGGATAAATATCCTGAAAGAGTTATAAACTGCGGTATAATGGAAGCTAACATGGTAGGTGTTGCGGCAGGAATGTCTATTGCCGGGAAATATCCGTTTGCACACACTTTTACAGCATTTGCAAGTAGAAGATGTTTTGATCAGCTATTTATGTCAGGAGCATATCAAAAAAACAACATTAAAATAATTGCTTCTGATGCAGGAGTAACAGCTGTTCATAATGGAGGAACTCACATGTCCTTTGAAGATATGGGAATTATGAGAGGTCTTGCTGATACTGTTGTAATGGAAATGACAGATGCTGTAATGTTTGAAAATATTCTTGAGCAGCTAGCTATAAAAGATGGTTTCTATTGGATTAGAACAATTAGAAAAATGCAGTAACTATTTATGAGAAAGGTTCAACCTTCGAAATAGGGAAAGGTAACTTATTGAAAGATGGTTCAGATATTACTTTAATTGCTAATGGAATTATGGTGTCAGAAGCCTTGAAGGCAGCAGAAACTTTAGAAAAAGAAGGTAAAAGTGCTGCTGTAATTGATATGTTTACTTTAAATCCGATAGATAAGGAATTGATTGAAAAATATGCACAAAAAACAGGAAAGATAGTAACTTGTGAAAATCACAGTGTTCACAATGGATTGGGGAGTGCAGTTGCTGAAGTAATTGCAGAAAATGGAAATGCAAAATTAAGAAGAATCGGAATAAAAGAAAGATTTGGTCAAGTTGGAACGTTGGATTTTTTAATGAATGAATATGAACTGACAGCAGAACATATTTATAAAGCAGCATTAGAGTTACTAAAGGATTAGGATAAAATAGTAAAAAAATATCGGTTTATACTGCACCTAAAATCTTGGATACAAGACTGAAGGTGCAGTTTTTATATAGTATATCTATATTTTTCCTGTTTTTTTAATACATTGTTCTTCCAGATTTTGTATCCTTTATGACTTCCTGTATAGAATCCCAATGCTCAACAATTTTATTATTCTCATTAAAACGGAAAAAATCCATTGTAACGTATTCCTTATTATCTGGTTCACCCCAAATCTGATGAGTATGTAAAGCAACTAGATTACCCTGTGCTATCGCACGAACAAATTTTACTTCTTTTACAGGATATTCTTTTTTCATTCTAGTAAAATACTCTATTACACCTGATTTTCCATCTGCAACCATAGGATTATGCTGTCTATATTCATCTCCGACATATAGTTCTATTGCTTTTTCAGGTTCTCCATCAAATATCATCTGATAAAATGCTATAGCATTTGACTTGTTTTCTTCTAATTGATTATTCATAATTAAATTCCTCCATGGTGATTATTTCTATTTTTTTATTATAGCGCTAAAACTGATAAAAATATAATTAATTTTTTTACTATTTTGAGACAACCCAATTTTGAGAGTTTTCAAACAGACTCTAATTAAAAATATCAATTTATTAATAAACTTTCATTTAATAAACTGAGATAGCCTCTTTTCTTATTTCCTGATAATTCCGGCTTTTTTCAAATATTCTCTCGCAACATCATCCGCTTTTTCACCTTTTACAGAAACACGGTAATTCATCGATGACATTTCCTCATCTGAAATTTTACCGCTCAGTTTTTCCAAAATATTTTTCAATTCAGGATATTTTTTCAGAGTTTCTTCCCTCATTATTGGAGAACCTTGATACGGTGGGAATAGATGCTTGTCATCCTTCAATACAACCATATTATACTGAGCAAGTTCAGCATCAGTAGAGTAAGCATCAATCAGATTAATATCTCCGCTTTGGACAGCAACATAACGAAGTTTTGGCTCAAATTCCTTAATATTTGGAATTTCAAAATTATACAGTTTTTTCAATCCAAGGTATCCGTCTTCCCTGTCATTGAACTCCCTTGTAAATCCGGCTTTTATCTTATTCTTAACTTTTGCCAAATCAGAAATTGTTTTTAAATTATTCTCATCAGCAAATTTTTTACTTACAGCAATTGCATAAGTATTATTGTAGCTCATAGGCTTTAACATAATCATCTTAAATTTAGATTCCATACCTTTCTGAACCTGTGTAAAAACATCAGCAGCATTGTTATTTACAGGAGTTTCATTCAGGAAGGTGAAAACTGCGGTTCCTGAAAATTCAGGATAAATATCAATATCGCCATTTTTTAAAGCATTGAATACAAATGAAGTTTTTCCAAGGCCAGGTTTCAGTTCAACTTCTAAATTACTGTTTTCCTCAATTAATATTTTATACATATTTATCAGTATTTCCGGCTCAGAACCAAGTTTTCCTGAAATTATCAGCTTGTCCTTTTTTACAGTGTTGAAACTGTTTACTGATCCAAAAATACAAGCAAATATAATTAAAACTAGGAAAATCAGTATTTTTTTGATGCTCAGTTTTTCCAGCTGTTTAAAGACAAAATCAAACAAAACCGCAAGTAATGCGGCAGGAATTGCCCCCAATAAAATCAAATAGTTGTTATTTCTATCTAGACCAAGTAAAATTAATTTTCCAAGCCCTCCAGCTCCAACAAGGGAAGCCAGTGTGGCAGTCCCGATAATCAAAACAGCTGCTGTTCTGACTCCTGTCATTATTACAGGCATTGCAAGGGGGAGCTGTACTTTTGTAAGTTGCTGAAATTTATTCATCCCTAAAGCTCTTGAAGTTACCATATACATTGGATCAACCCCGGTAATACCGGTATAAGTATTGTGTAAAATTGGCAGCAGTGCATAAAGTATTAAAGCTATTATTGCAGGTCTTCTCCCAATCCCAACTAAAGGAATTAAAAGGGCTAAAATTGCCAATGACGGTATAGTCTGAATAACACCGTTAATTGCAATAACAATATTTGCAAGCTTTTTATGATAGCTTAAATAAATCCCAAGGGGAATGGCGATAATTAAGGCAATTATTAGTGCAATAAAGGAAATCTGGATATGCTCTATAATACCGCTTAAAAGCTCATTTTTTCTTTCTAGAAACGTTAAAATTAATTTATTCATGGGTTTCACCCTCTTTATTTCTGATAGATATAAATTTCTTTACAAAATCATTTTTAGGATTTGATATTATTTCCTGTTTTGTTCCAGTTTGAATTAATTCTCCGTCCTGAATAATACAAATTTTATCTCCTAATAAAAATGCCTCCTCAATATCATGAGTTACAAAAACGATTGTTTTATTAATCTGTTTCTGAAGTTTTTTCACATCTTCCTGCAAGCTTGCACGGGTAATGGGGTCTAACGCACTGAAAGGCTCATCCATCAGAATGATTTTTGGATCAGCTGCCAGAGCCCTTGCAATTCCAATTCTTTGTGCCTCACCACCAGATAATTCTGAAGGATTTCTTTTTCGATATTTTTTAGGCTCAAGACCAACCATATTTAACAATTCATCAATTCTTGCATTAATTTTTTCTTTTTTCCATTTTTTCAGTTCGGGTACAATTGCAATATTTTCTTCAACATTCATATGTGGAAAAAGAGCAACCTGCTGCAAAGCGTATCCAATATCCCAACGCATTTTATGAATATCGTATTCCTTCACATTTTTTCCATTAATTTTTACTTCGCCGGTTGTGTTGTCTTCCAGACGGTTTATCATTTTCAGAAGGGTAGTCTTTCCGCTTCCGGACGGACCAATAAAAACTGTTACTTCTGATTCATTTATAGTTAAATTTATATTTTTTAATCCTACATTTCCACATGGATAAGTCATTCCAACATTAATAAATTCTATCATTATTTACCTCCAATCAGGTACTGAATAATTCTTTTACATTTTATTCAATTCTTTTTATTATTTTTTTACTAAATTCCTTTTCAGCTTTTTTTCAAGATTATGTAAAATATTTTCTAAAGTTTTTTCAAAAGTCAATCTTTCATCTTCTGAAATTCCTTCAAAAGACAGTTTAGTCATTTTATCAGAAATTTCGTCATATTCCTTTTTCAAAGAATTTGCATATTCTGTCAAAAAAAGTAAGCATTTTCGTTTATCTTTAGGACAGCCTTTTCGTGTTAATAAGTTTTTTTCTTCCATTCTTTCAAGCATTGTTGTAAGTGAACTCATAGCAAGTCCAGACCTTTTTGACAGCTCCTGGTTACTAATTCCGTCATTTTCCCAAAGTACATGTAAAATTCGGCCTTGTTCCCCGTTAAATGCCGTTATGTTTTTCTGTGCCAGAAGTTTATTTAAAAGTCTTGTATTTATCTGTTTTATCCTGCTTATATAAAATCCGGAGTTTGATTTCATAAGATTCTCTCCTTTACAAATTTATTGCTATATGGTAGTATATCCATATAAAATATTACTATATAGTATAATTATATTACCATATAGTAATAAAAAAGTCAAATATTTTTACTGTCTAAATTATTATAAAAATGAAATTTCTCAATAAATATGATAAAATAAAATAGAAAATTTTAATTAAAACAGAAATTGAAGGAATAGAAATGGAAAAATAAAAAAAGTAGTAGTAGGAATGAGCGGTGGGATAGACAGCTCAGTAGCGGCATTATTGCTGCAGCAGCAGGGATATGAAGTGATAGGGGTTACATTGAAGCATCTGCCGGATGAACTGTCAGAAAATCCAGGTAAGACATGCTGTTCACTGGATGATATAAATGATGCAAGATACACATGCTATAATTTGGGTATTCCCCATTATGTTATAAATGTTACAGATGAATTTAAAAAAGAAGTAATGGAATATTTTGTAAAAATGTACAATGAAGGAAAAACTCCCTCACCTTGCGTAATCTGTGATGAAAAGGTGAAAATAAAAAGACTTGTGGAATTTGCAGATAAAATGGGGATAAAGTATATTTCAACAGGTCATTACTCGAAAAAAAGTATAAATGGACTTCTAATGTGGGATAAGGAAAATAGGAAAGATCAGTCATATATGCTTTACAGGCTTAATAAGGATATTGTGGAAAGATTTATTTTTCCGCTGTCAGAATATGAGAAACCTCAAGTCAGGGAAATTGCCCGTCAACATGGAATACATACACATAATAAACCTGACAGCCAGGGAATCTGCTTTGCTCCGAATGGATATATTCCTTATCTGGAGAAAGTTCTCGGAGACGAGGTCAAGAAGGGAAATTTTGTTGATAAAGAAGGAAATATAATAGGGCAGCATATGGGATACCAGTTTTATACGATTGGACAGCGGCGTGGGCTGGGACTTAATTTGGGAAGACCTTTTTTCGTTTCAGAAATACGCCCGGAAACTAATGAAATTGTTGTGGGAGATTTTGAAGAACTGCTAATAGACGAGATTGAAGTGATTAATTACAAGCTGTATTATGAATTGGAAGAGTTACTGGATAAGGAAATTATCGCAAGACCAAGATTTTCCTCTAAAGGACTGAAGGGAAAGTTAATTTTTAAAAATAATTCGCTATATTTTAAATTTGATGAAAAAACACATGAAAATTCTGCAGGCCAGCATATTGTATTTTATTTAAATGATGAATTAATTGACAGTGGAGAAATAAAAAAACAGAAAAAAATAAATTTTCATATTTAAAAATTATAAGAAATTGGTAAATATATAAAATGAATAAATAATATATTCATTTTTTTAATTTTACTAATAAACATGAAAGTGATAAAATATAAAAAGTTGAAATCGAAAAAAATATAGGAAAGTATGGAGGTAAAACAAATGGAATTTATGAAATATGCTTATTTTAAAAATGAAATTACTGAATTTGAAAAAGCAACAGTAAGTATAGCAACACACAGTCTTCAGTATGGGACAACATGTTTTGGAGGAGTAAGGGGATATTACAGAAATGGAAAGGTATCTATATTCAGGCTGGAAGACCACTATATCAGATTGATTAATGCTTCTAAAATGCTTGGATTTGAGTTTTATATAAGCTGGGATGAATTTAAAAATGTTGTAACGGAACTTGTTAAAAAGAATGAAATTAAGGAAGATTTCTATATGAGACCTTTTATATTCTGCAGTGAGCCAAGAATATCACCTAAAAAAGCAGGACTTACTTTTGAACTGGCAATTTATATGTTGCCGCTTGCAGATTATGTAAGTACAGATAATGGTGGAATGAAATTTATGAGTTCCACTTACAGAAAATATAACGATGCCGCAATTCCTACAAAGGCAAAAGCAGGAGGATCTTATATTAACTCATTCCTTGCAACGAGTGATGCACAGAGAAATGGATATGATGAAGCCCTTATGTTTGATGATGCAGGAAATGTAGTAGAAGCTTCGGTTGCCAATCTGATTTTAATTTACAGGGATAAAATAATTATACCTGATACAGGTTCAGCGGCACTTGAAGGAATTACTGTAAGATCAATGCTGGAAATTCTTGAATATAACGGATACGATATTCAAAGGGGAAAAATCGACAGATCAATGGTATTCACAGCTGATGAGTTACTTGTAACAGGAACTGCAATGAAAATAGTTTATGCAGAATCACTGGATGGAAGACCAATAGGACAGCTTGATTATTCAGCAAAGGCATTACCTGGAAAATATTATAAATTACTGAAATCAGAATTTGAAAAAATAATTTCTGGAGAACATGAACTTTCTAAAAAATGGTTGTTTGAAATTAAGTAGAATAATGAAGTAAAAAAACACCAAAACTATATTGGATACATATTATAGAAAGATATAAAAAGGTGTAAAAAAATAAAGAAATATTAACCATGGGGAGAGTCAAAGAAAAATTTTGGAAAAAATTTAAAAAAACATTTTTGAAAAAAATGCTTGACATTAAAAATAGGAATATGGTATAACTATGTTGTCTAAGAGAGACGCCCCATCTCTACATTTAGACTTCTTTTCATACAAGAAACGAGCACACGGCTCGTTTTTTTTATTTTTATGCTAAAAAAATTATGGAAGTCCAAATCAAAAAAACAATTTCAGATCAAATTGCGAAATTAAACTAATATCATTAAAACAACGGATTTATATTTGATTTTAAATAAATTTCATTATATAATTGATGTGGAAAAAAATAGCGAAAAAAATAAAAATGAAAAAAATTTTAGATAATAAATTAATGTAATTAAAGGAGAATATATGAAAACTGAAATAGCAGTTATAGGCGGAGGAGCATCAGGACTTATGGCAGCAATTACTGCAAAAAAATCAGGAAAAAGAAGTCATAATACTGGAAAGAAAGGACAGAATTCTTAAAAAAGTACTGATTACAGGAAATGGAAGATGTAACATAACAAATGTGAATGCTAATATATCCAATTATTTTGGGAAAAATATTTCTTCTGTGGAAAATATACTTAATAAATTTACTCCACAGAATACGATGGATTTTTTTAATGGATTGGGAATTGTATGTAATGAGGAGAACAGGGGAAAAGTTTATCCATTAAGCGGACAGGCATCTTCAGTGGTGGATGCGTTAAGATTTGAGGCTGAAAAGCTTGGTATAAAAATTGAAACGGAATTTTATGTAAGAAAGATTGAAAAGGATGGATTTAAATTCAGAATTTATTCAGAAGATAGAAAAAAAATAGAAGCGGGGAGAGTTATTATTGCGGCGGGTGGCCAGTCGTATCCGGAACTTGGTTCAAATGGTTCAGGCTTTGAACTGGCAAAGGAGCTGGGGCATAGTGTGACAAAACTCAGTCCGTCAATTGTACAGCTGAAGACTGAAAAAAATCAGGTGAAGGGACTTCAGGGAATAAAAACAGATGTAGCAGTTACAGCCTATGGAGACAATAAAAAAATATGTACATATGACGGGGAGCTTCTTTTTACTGATTATGGAATTTCAGGAAATGTAGTATTTAATATTTCATTTGTCATGCCTTTATATAAGAATGTTGAATTTGAAATTGATTTTATGGAAAAATTTGACTATAATGAATTGTACGAAATGCTGAAGGAAAGAAAGAAAATAATGTCGCATCTGACAATGGAAAATTATTTTAATGGAATGATAAATAAGAAATTAGGTCAGTTTCTTTCAAAAGTATCAGGAATTGAAAAACTTTCAAAACCTGTAAAAGATCTAAATGACAGTGATATAAGGAAGCTCTGTACAGTGTTAAAGAAATATAGGGTAAAAATACTGGAAACAACAGGATTTAAAAATGCACAGGTAACAGCGGGTGGAGTTTTACTTGATGAAGTAAATATAGAAACTCTGGAGTCGAAAATCGTAAAAGGACTGTACTTTTCCGGTGAAGTGCTGGATGTTTATGGAGAATGTGGAGGATTTAACTTGCAGTGGGCATGGGCTTCAGGGCATATTGCCGGAGAAAATGCAGCAAAATAAATTAAGAATCAAGAGGGAAATATGTTAAGAATAAACAATATAAAAATGCCTATAAAGCATAATGAGAATGATTTGAAAAAATCAGTGATGAAAATGCTGGGTATAAATGAAAACCAACTGAAAATCTTTGAAATAACAGGGCAGGCAATAGATGCCAGAAATAAAAATAATATAATATATGTTTATGCAGTGGATATTCAACTGGATAATGAAGAAGGATATAAAAATCTTCCTAATGTAAGGGAAATAGAAAAAGCTGAATATATTGTTGAGAAAATGGAACTTGGAAACAGAAATCGTCCGATAGTAGTAGGCAGCGGGCCTTCAGGACTGTTTGCGGCACTTGTACTTGCTGAAGCAGGATTAAAGCCTATAATAATTGAACAGGGAAAAAATGTGGATGAAAGACAGAAGGATGTATATAATTTTTTTAAAGATGGAAAATTTAATAAATATTCCAATGTCCAGTTTGGTGAAGGTGGAGCAGGAACTTTTTCTGACGGTAAACTGACAACGAACACAAACAATTTCCGTATGCAGAAAATATATTCGGAACTTATACTGGCAGGAGCTGAAAAAAGAATAGCCTATATGTCAAAGCCTCATGTGGGAACTGATAAGTTAATCGGAATAATGAAAAATATAAGAAAAAAAATTGAAAGTCTTGGTGGAGAATATAGATTCCAGAATAAACTTGTTTCGATAGAATATGAAAATAATAAAATTTCAAAGGCAATAGTGGAAATTGTATCTGATTTTGATTCTGACAGGGAAAAAGAAACATATGAAATAGATACGGATGTTATTGTACTTGCAATAGGTCATAGTTCAAGAGATACTTTTTATATGCTAAATGATAAAAATATAAAAATGGAAAGAAAAACTTTTTCAGTAGGTGTAAGGATAGAGCACAGACAATCCATGATAAACCGTTCACAGTATGGGAAATTTGCCGATAGGCTTCCTGCCGCTGAATATAAGCTCAATGCAAAGGCAAAAAATGGAAGAGGAGTCTATACATTCTGTATGTGTCCGGGAGGAGTTGTTGTTCCTGCGGCAAGTGAAGAAGGAAGACTTGTTGTAAATGGAATGAGTTATTCAGGGAGAAATCTTGAAAATGCCAATTCTGCCATTTTAGTAAATGTATATCCGGAGGACTTTGGAGAAGGTGGAGTTCTTGCAGGAGTCGAGTTTCAGAGAAAACTGGAGAAAAAGGCCTTTGAATTAGGTGGAAGTGATTATAGGGCTCCGGTTCAGCTGTTTGGAGATTTTGTGAAAAATGTAAAATCTGAAAAACTTGGAAAAGTAGCTCCAAGCTATGCAAAAGGATACAGATTTGCCAACCTGAATGAATGCTTTCCAGAATATATAAACGAATCATTGAAGGAAGGGATTCAGCTAATGGACAGAAAAATAAAGGGATTTGCAAGTTATGATGCCGTACTGTCTGCAGTGGAAAGCAGAAGTTCTTCCCCTGTAAAAATTCCTAGAAATGAAAAGTGTTTTTCAAATATTGAAGGACTTATCCCATGCGGTGAAGGGGCAGGATATGCAGGTGGAATAATGTCTGCAGCAGTAGATGGAGTAAGGTGTGCAGAGTTTGTTATGGAGTATTATAAGGGATTATAATTTAAAAATATGAACAGCCTTATTAGAATTTCTTCCGTGAAAAAAATAAGTAAATTCAACGTTGTAAAAATATTAAAAATAAGGAGTATAATAAAAAAAGAAGAAAAATATAAATCCAACAGAGATATTTAATATAAAAATAATTGATACAATTATTATATAATATAAAAAAATACAGATGAAAGGAGAGTATGAGAAATCATACGTGGTGGAAAAATGGAAAAAAGAACTGAAAAATTAACAAAATTGTTAGATGAATTGAATTTGGATGCAATATTTATTACAGATTTATATAATCTGAGATATTTTGCAGGATTTACAGGGACTACAGGAGTAGGACTTGCTACAAGAAAAAGGAAACTTTTTTTCTATTCTGATTTCAGATATAGAAGTCAGGGAGAAGCTCAAGTTACAAAAATGGGATTTGAATTTGTGGAAGTTTCAAGAGGTTCATTAAAATTTGTAGGTGAACATGCTGAAAAACTTGGATTGAAAAAAATCGGATTTGAAGATCATAATGTGACATTTTCACTGTATCAGACTTTGAAGGAACAATTTAAGGCAGAACTGGTTCCAATAGGAGATAAAATAACATATGTAAGAATGATAAAATCTGATGAAGAAATTGGATTTATAAAAAAAGCTATTGAAATAAGTGACATTGCATTTAGTGAAGCATTAAAAATAATAAAAGAAGGTGTATCTGAAAAGGAAATCGCTGGATACATGGAATATATCCAAAGAAAATTAGGAGCTGAAGACAGATCATTTGAAACTATTCTGGCAAGTGGTGTAAGATCTGCAATGCCTCATGGAGTTGCTTCTGATAAAAAAATCCAGAAGGAAGAATTTATTACAATGGATTTTGGAGCATACTACAACGGATATGTATCAGATATGACAAGAACAGTTTACTATGGAAACAACATTACTGAAAAACATAAAGAAATATATAACCTTGTACTTGAAGCTCAGATTTTAGGAGTAAATTCAATAAAAGAAGGTGTAATGTCTGATGAAGTTGATAAAATTGTAAGAAACTTCCTGACTGAAAAAGGTTACGGAAAAGAATTTGGACATGGACTTGGACATGGAATAGGGCTTGAAATCCATGAATTACCATACTTATCTTCAGTTACTCAAATAGAATTGAAGGAAAATATGGTTGTTACTTCAGAACCTGGACTTTATTTTGACGGATGGGGTGGAGTAAGAATTGAAGATGATGTAGTAGTTAAAAAAGATGGAAGAGAAGTTCTGAATAAAAGTAACAAGGAATTAATAATAATAGAAGCAAAATAATAGAAATGAAATGGAGCTGAGATTACTTTGTCGATGCTCCATTTTTTTCAAAAAAACTATAAAAATAAGTGTGGTTGTATAGTATTAATAATGCTAAAATAAATCCAATAAATAGAAGAGGTTAATACAAAAATCAAAAATAAGACAAGGGGAAATTTAAAAATACAGAAATCATTAATAAAAAGATAACACTAAAAAAAGATATTTCTTTAATTTTTATGTGTAATATTTTTTTCTTATCTTATATTTAAAAATATTTATTCAAAAAAAGAAATAGTAAGAACAGATAACAGTATATTGAAAAACAATGTATTTTTTTCCAGAATGGATAAATTATTATTTTGTACTCCAATTTTTTTATTACTTCATTAAAACTAATAAAGAAAAACAAATATTTTAAAGTAAATAAAAAAATTGAATATAACAGATTTCATTACATATTTTGCATTGATTTTTCTATATAAATATTTTTTTTGAATCTCATAATTTCATTTGTAATTAACATTGAGGGGCAGAAATTTACAGTACAGAGACCTATACACACAGATATAATTTATGCAATATGTATAGCACCTGTTTTAGAAGAAATTGTATTTCGTGGTGTTCTGATGACAAATTTAAAAAAATATGGAATTAAAAACAGCTATAATCATTAGTTCATTATTTTTTTGGAATATCTCATTATAATATATATATGGTTATCCCGGCATTTTTTTATAGGTATTGTATTAGCTTGTGTTACATATAAATATTCTCTAAAAATATTCTGTTTTTATTGCATGTATTGATGAATATAGTTGCCAATATGCCTAAAAATTATATTTGTACTAAGAGGCCAAAAAGGATATGATTTCTCTTTTTGGGACAATTTCTATGTTGCTATTTGTATTATGTCTAATTTTTCTTTATAATTGGACTGAAAAAGGAAAAAAATTATGAAAAAAAGTATTCTTAGCTTTTAAATTAAACAATGAAGATAGGAAAAAAATATGGTTATCTTTTTAAGAAATAACATTATATATATAGTGATAATATTTGTTATTGTAATTACCAGTTTATTATTTAATTATAAATTATTTTTAAAACATATTCTCAAAAAAATTAGAATTTGATATAAAAAAACTATATTTATGAACGGAAATTTCACTCATAAATATAGTTTTTTTCTATTGGAAATTTTTTTAAAAAATAATAAGATAAATGCCTAAAAATATGTTATAATAAATATATTTCTAACAGGAGAAAAAAATTCTGATGAAAAAAATTCAAAAATAAAAAAACTAGACCGTCTGAAGAGATTAGAATGGCAATAAATGGTGAACTTGATGATAAATTTATAAGTGAAAAATATGAAAAAAATGCTGGAAGAAGTATATAAAATTTTTACTCATGATTTAAATGGAAAACTGACTGTGTGTACACCTTGCTGTGTAAGTGAAGAAAATGTAGAAAAACTCATAAAGACACCGGTCAGAGAATTATCAAGGGAGTTAATGTGGGAGTATCTGGATGCTGTAAATCTAGATGAAACAGGACTTGAGATAAAACATTTTCTTCCAAAAATACTTGAGTTTATAGTAAAACATGCAGAAATAAGGCTGGACACTTCTCTTATTCTTGATAAATGCCACTTTGAGAAGAAAATCTGGAATGATGAGGAACTTGATTTCATGTATAGATTTTCGAAGGAGTTTATCCTTGAAGTTCTTAAAACTGAGCCTAAAACAGCAAGAATAGAAAATTTTTCAGTTTATATGACTATGTTTAATCTGGGGGGACTGAAAACAGAGCATCTGTTTGATATTGAAATGTGGAAAAAGGCAAGTGAAGATATAAATGCGTTGTGGCATTTTGAAGAAATGATGTATTCCTATACTGAAGGTTACACTTACTATTCTTATGCTTTTTCTTCCAATCCTGAATTTAATGAACAGATGAATTTATGGATGAACAGTAAAGAAATTGCAGAAGTATTTTTACCGGTTATTGAAAAATATTATTTTGAGAATCCGGAGATGGATTATGAGGAACAATGGCGTCTGGATCAGCTTTTATTCTGTTCTTGAAAGAAATCTGAAGAAATAAAAAAATAGACAGAATTAATATTTATTTCAAATAAAAATAAGAAAAAAATAGATAAATGCTTTTTAAATATAGTATAATAACTTTGGGAAAAAAATAAGCGTATTAAAATAAAAAAAGATAAGAAGGAAAGGAGAAGGTAATGAAAGAAAAAGATACAGGCTCTAATAAATGAAAAAAAGTTTTCTGAAATCAGAGAAGAATTTAGAAATCTTAACAATGTGGAAATTTCAGATTTGCTGAACCAATTTGATAAATCGGAATTAATAATAATTTTCAGGTTATTGTCTAAAGATCAGAGTGCGGATGTATTTTCATATCTGGAACCGGAACAGCAGGAAATTATTATTAATGCCGTGACTGACCGGGAGACTGAAGTTCTTTTTAGAAATCTTTATTTTGATGATATGATAGACATTATAGAAGAAATGCCTTCAAATCTGGTAAAGAAAAATATTAAAGAATACAAATTCCGAAGACAGATATCTAATAAATCAGTTTTTAAATTATCCTGAAAAATTCAGCAGGAAGTATAATGACAACTGAGTATGTGGATTTAAAGAAAAATATGAAGGTATCTCAGGCAATTAAAGAAATAAGGGATACTGTTGAAGAAAAAGAAAATATATACACATGTTATGTAATAAGTGAAGACAGAAAGCTTGAAGGAGTTGTTTCACTTAAAGAACTGATTACAAGTGATGATGACGTAACTATTGAAAGTATTATGAACCGTAACTTTGTAAGTGCCCATGCCAATGATGACCAGGAAGTAGTTGCTGATGTAATCAAAAAATACGATCTGATTATTTTGCCGGTGGTAGATATTGAAAACAGGCTTCTTGGGATTATAACAATAGATGATATTATTGATGTAATCGAGCAGGAAGATACAGAAGATTTTCATAGAATGGCAGGGATATCTCCAGTAGAAGAAACTTACTTGAAGACAAGTGCGTTTACAATGGCGAGACAGAGAATAATGTGGCTTGTAGTTCTTATGATTTCTGCAACCTTTACCGGAAGAATTATAAAAAGTTATGAAGATGTACTTCAGTCGGTGGTAGTACTTGCTTCATTTATTCCAATGCTTATGGATACAGGGGGAAATGCCGGAGCACAGTCTTCAACAACAGTAATTCGTGCTTTATCATTAGGAGACGTGGAAATAAAAGATATATTTAAAATATTGAGGAAAGAGTTTTTAACTTCCTTTATAGTGGCAGTAGTTCTGGCGGCTATTAATTATCTGAGACTTATAACATTAACTAAGACAAGTCTTGATGTTGCATTAGTTGTTTCGGGAACGCTTATACTGGTAGTTATTATTTCTAAAGTAATAGGGGCTTTTCTGCCGGTTGTTGCAAAAACATTCAAGATGGATCCTGCAATTATGGCGGGGCCATTAATAACAACAATACTGGATGCCCTGACACTTTCGATTTATTTTAAATTTGCCACTATATTTTTAAGTGGTATGATTAAGTAAAGGAGGGAACTGATGGAAGAAATGAGAGAAATAATTGAAGCTCTGGTAAAAGAAAAAAAATATTTTGAAATAAGAAAACAGTTAAATGAACTGAACGGAGTTGAAATTTCTGAAATAATAAATGATTTTGAGATTCCGGAAGTGGTAATAATGATATTCAGGCTCCTTAAAAAAGATAAAGCGGCTGTTGTATTTCCATATCTGGATTCCGAACATCAGGAAATGATAATTTACGCATCAACAGATATTGAAACAAAAAATATATTTGACGAACTTTATTTTGATGATATAGTAGACATAATTGAAGAAATGCCTGCAGATGTGGTAAAAAAAATATTAAAAAATACTAATGCAAAAGATAGACATCTTATAAATCAGCTTCTGAAATATCCTGAATACTCGGCAGGAAGCATAATGACAACAGAGTATGTTGATCTGGAAAAGGGTATGAAGGTAGCTGAAGCAATAGATCGTATAAGAAAGACAGGAAAAGACAAGGAAAATATATATACCTGTTATGTTACAAGTGAAGAAGGAAAGCTTGAAGGTGTTATTTCCCTTAAGGAATTAATTGGTAAAAAAGATGATGCCTTGATAGAAGATGTTATGGAGAGCAGTTTTGCAAGTGTAAATACGAATGACCATCAGGAAGAAGTAGTAGCAGTATTTAAAAAGTATGACCTGATAGTCCTTCCGGTTACAGACAATGAAAATAGAATTCTGGGAATAATAACAGCAGATGATGTAATGCATGTAGTGGAACAGGAAGCTACGGAAGATTTCCATAAAATGGCGGGGATTACTGCAACAGCAGAAGAACCTTACCTGAAAACGAATGTATTTACAGTAGCCAAACAGAGAATAGGATGGCTTGCTGTACTTATGATTTCTGATACAATATCAGGGAATATAATACAGGGATATGAAAAGGTTCTGGCACAGTCAATTATACTTACTGCATTTGTACCGATGCTGATGTCCACTGGAGGAAATGTTGGTTCACAATCATCAACAGTTGTAATACGTTCACTTGCCTTAGGTGAAATATCTCCAAAGGATGCCTTTAGAGTTCTAAAGAAAGAATTTTCAATTTCGTTAATGGTGGCAGTAGTTTTATCGCTCCTCAATTTCTTTAGACTGATATGGTTTGAAAAAATAGACATGATGATAGCACTTACAGTATCAGTAACATTAATATTTACAGTGATAGTTTCAAAAATAGTGGGTGCGTTACTTCCACTTGGAGCAAAAATTCTGAAAACGGATCCTGCTGTTATGGCAACACCTTTAATAACAACAATTTCAGATGCTGTAACACTTATTATTTATTTTAAATTTGCAACAATATTTTTTTAAAAAATTGGATAAATATAATATATAAAAAAACAGCTATAATTATTTAAAATTTTTTTAGTTTGATAACAAAAAAATAACTGAAGAATAATTTAAATAAAAGCTGTTTTTTTAATCACAACAAAAGTTTTTTTAGCCCTTTTCCCGCAAATTTTTCCTTCTTTAATGAAGCAATGCAGACAAGGTCATTTCCCCTTTCATAGTGGGGATTTTTTTTAAGGAAAAAAACTTTACATGATTGTCTCTGAGTTCCTTATTTGAAATATCAGCAATTCCTTCCTTAAGTGAGTCTGTCAATTTATTATATTCAATAATCCCTTCAATTGGATTATATTCTTCAGGATATTTTGTATGGCCAAAAAAATCCATCAGGGATTTCATTTCAGGTGGTGTATCTTCCTTGAAATTTGGATAGAATTTTTTAAGAAAGGTAGGTAAAATTTTGTAAGTTTTATGCCCCTTTACAATAAGAAACCAGTAAAAATTATCGTACTGTTCCCCATATGTAAAGAAAAATTTTGCAAAGACCTGGAACAAGGAAAAACTTCCCCAATTTTCCTTATGAATGACTGTATCTCCGGAAAATACCCCATGTATATCTTTCCCTTCATAATTTAATTTCAATATTTTTTGAGTGGAAAATCCTTTTATTTTGTCCTCTTCATCCTTAAGAATTATACAAAAAAATCCTTATCTAAAAAAATCCTTAGTAAAACTCTTTTTAGTAATATTACTATAAAAATTCAGCCATTAAAGAATACATTTCCTTAAGCTGTTTTTTTCTGAAACTTGATTTATCTTTACAATGCTCCCCTGTAAGTCCATAGCGAATCCACTCCTAAAAATTTGGATTATTTTATCTATATGTTTATTTTTAAAATTTCCTATATTTAATTATACTGTTTTATAGAATTATTTACAACTTAAAAAAATAGAAAAATAATATATTATTCCAATTAAAAAATACTTTGCTTAACAAAAATATTGAAAAAAATAATACTATAAAAAAATAAAAAAATTACTATATAATGGGGATTGGAGAGATAAATGCCAAAGGCTATGGGAAGAAACTTATTTGAAATTGTAGAAAAAAAAATTACTGGCACCAGCTATTTATATGTTTAGGGTATATTCACCATGGGTTGCTGAAAATTCAAATCCTGGTCAGTTTATTATACTGAAAACTGATGAAAAAGGTGAGAGAATTCCATTAACAATAGCAGATTATGACAGTGAAAACGGACTTGTTACAGTTGTAATACAGGCAATAGGTCATTCAACTGAAGATGCCTGCAGTTACAATGTTGGAGAAAAGTTCAATGATTTTGTAGGTCCTCTTGGACAGGCGTCAGATCTGATTAATCAGACTGATGAAGAACTTAAAGGGAAGAAAATCCCATTTGTAGCAGGAGGATTGGGGGCTGCACCTGTGTATCCGCAGGTTAAGTATCTTCATTCACGGAGAATAGATGCCGATGTAATAATGGGGGCAAAAACAAAAGAAATGATAATATACGAAGAAGATATGAAAAAAGTGGCTAATAATGTCTTTGTTGTGACAGATGATGGAAGCTATGGAAACAAAGGATTTGTAACAGATGAAATGGTACGTCTTATTGAAAATGAAGGAAAAAAGTATGATGAAGTAATTGCAATAGGGCCTCTTATCATGATGAAATCAGTTTCAGAGCTTACTAAAAAATATAATATTAAAACAATTGTCAGTTTAAATCCTATCATGGTTGACGGTACAGGAATGTGCGGAGCATGTAGAATTACAGTTGGAAACAGTGTGAAATTTGCATGTGTAGACGGACCTGAATTTGAAGCACATGAAATAGATTTTGATGAAGCATTGAAAAGACAGAAACTGTATAAAACTGTTGAAGGAAAAAAACTTTTAAATATTACAGAATGTGAGCAGGATAAAAGAGTAGAACTGGGAACAGAAATTTATTGTCTTGGAAAGAGCGGTAATGGAGAAAAAGAAGGAAAAGAAAACCAGGAGATAGTCCTCGACAGGAAGAAAAAAATTCCGGATAGATTACAGCCTGCTGAAGTGAGAATACATAATTTTGAGGAAGTAAGTAAAGGATATACAGAAGAAATGGCAATGGTGAAAGCAATGAGATGCCTTAACTGTAAAAAGCCCCTTTGCGTACCCCAATGTCCTGTAAATATTAATATTCCTCAGTTTATAATGCAGGTTAAAAATGGGGAATTTAAGCAAGCTGCAGAAACTATATGGGAAACAAGCTCACTTCCTGCAATTTGTGGAAGAGTCTGTCCACAGGAAAGTCAATGTGAAGGAAGCTGTATAGCAGGATTCAAAAATGAGCCTGTTGCAATAGGAAGATTGGAAAGATTTGTTGCTGACTATGCTAGGGAAAAGGGAATTAAAATGGTTCTTCACAATGTTGAGAAGAAAAATAAAAAAGTTGCTGTAATAGGAAGTGGACCTTCAGGAATAGCATGTGCAGGAGATTTGGCAAAATTAGGTTATGATGTGACAATTTTTGAAGCATTGCACGAGGCCGGAGGAGTTCTAGTATACGGTATACCTGAATTTAGGCTTCCAAAAAAAGAAGTTGTTGAACCTGAAATACAGGCTATAAAAGATTTAGGAGTAAAAATAGAAACAAATGTAATAATTGGGAAAACATTATCAGTGGATGAACTGGTTGAAAAGCAGGGATATGAAGCGGTTTATATAGCATCAGGTGCGGGACTCCCTAATTTTATGCATATAAAAGGTGAAGGATCCAATGGGGTATTTTCTGCAAATGAACTTCTGACAAGAAATAATCTTATGAAGGCTCACAGCGATGAATATAAAACGCCTATAACAGTAGGAAAAAAAGCTGTTATAGTTGGAGCAGGAAACGTTGCTATGGATGCGGCAAGAACTGCAATAAGATTAGGTGCAGAAGTTACAGTAGTTTATAGAAGAACTGAGGCTGAAGCTCCGGCAAGGCTGGAAGAAATAGAACATGCCAAGGAAGAAGGAGTTAAGTTTTCGTTCCTGACAAATCCTGTGGAAATTATTCCTGATGAACATGGATGGGTAAAAAAAATAAGATGTATAAGAATGGAACTGGGAGAACCTGATGAAAAAGGAAGAAGAAAGCCTGTGGAAGTTCCTGATTCAGAATTTGAAATAGAATCAGATACAGTAATTATTTCAATCGGGACATCTCCAAATCCGTTGATAAGTCAGGCAATTCCAGGATTGGAATTAAACAGATGGAAGGGAATTGTAACTGATGAAGAAACAGGAGCTACAAATAAGGAAGGAATTTATGCAGGAGGAGATGCTGTAACTGGAGCTGCAACAGTAATTCTTGCAATGGGTGCAGGTAAGAAGGCTGCAAAAGCTATTGATGAAATGTTAAGTGGAAAAATAGTATAAAAAAATAATAAAAAAATTAAATATAATATATGAAAAAAACTATATTTTATTCATTTACTAAAATTTTACTCATATAAAAACAGTCATTTATTAAGGAGAAGTCAAAAAAACTCGCCTAAAGGCTCAGACAGATGACTTTTTCCTAAATTCATTTCCTGTTTTACATTGTAAAATTTTTAAATAATTCAAAAAAATATAGTTTTTTTACATTATTTTTTTATTTTTTTGAGGCAGTCCCTTAAATTTTATGGGACAGTTTTTTTAATTTTATTATTTTTTTCCTATTACTGTTTTAGTATAAAATTATCTTTTTGCAACTATTGAAAATGTAAATTTATCCGGACGGTAGGAAATAGTACCATATTCAAAAAGACTTCCATTTGATAGAAATGCGTATGTTTCAATAACAACAACCATTTCATATTTTTTTCAAGTCCATATGTTTTTTTCTTCAGGAGTTGCATATCTGAATTTTATTTCCTTCTCGAATGTGAAATCTTCAGATTAAGTTCATTTTCCAAATATTCATAAATAGATTTCTGAGAAATTTCCTTACTTAGGAAAGGAATAATTCTCCTATCAAAATAAGAAACATCATATTCGAGCTTTTCTCCATCAAGAGAACGTGTACGGACAACTTTATAAAAATCATTGTCTTTAGTAGCATGAAAAATATCTATCAGCTTTTTATCATCCTGAATTATATAAAGACTGATAAGATGAGTTTTTATATTGAGGTTTTCAGCTTTATTCAGCTCCTGTGAAGTTTGGAGTGAAGAAAGGGATACATTTTTCAGGTATCCTCTTTCAAGTATTAAGGAATTTTTCCCTTTTATCTTTTGAATGTACCCTTCCAATTCGAGAATTGAAAGGGCTTTTCTTATAGTGTCTTTGGAATAGGAGTATTTATTTGCCAGTTCAGACTCACTGGCTAGAAATTCTCCCGGTTTTAAGGAACCGTCCTTTATTTTATCTTTTATATCGTTGTATACATCTTTGTATTTGCTCATATTATTCTGTTTCCTTATTTATTAAAAGTTATCTTGAGTACACTCTAGTTAATTTTGCAATTCTTTCAGCCAGTTCATCTGTAAGAACTCCATGTCTTAAACGCCATTGCCAATTGCCTGCAGCAACTCCAGGAGTATTTATTCTGGCTTCACTTCCAAGACCTAGGAAATCTTGAACTGGAGATATTGCCATGTTGGCAACTGAACTCCATGCTCCTCTTATTGCATTCCAGTGGATTTCATCATCTGATCTTGAATTCAGATAATCCCTTGCAAACTGTCTATCTTCTTCTTTTGCCTTCTGGAACCATCCTATCAATGTATCGTTATCATGAGTTCCTGTATAGACAACACAGTTTTTTGTATATGTATGAGGCAGATAGTCATTTTCTTCACCTGAATCGAATGCAAATCCTAAAATTTTCATTCCTGGGAATCCAGTAGCTTCTCTTAAATCAATAACTCCTTGAGTCATAAGTCCCAGATCTTCAGCAATAATAGGTAATTCACCTAATTGAGATTTAATAGCATTAAATAAGTCAATTCCTGGACCTGGTTCCCATTGGCCATTTATAGCAGTGTCATCACCGTAAGGGACTGCCCAGTATGCTTCAAATCCTCTAAAGTGGTCTATTCTTATTATATCGCAAGTTGAAAGGTTTGCTCTTACCCTTTCTACCCACCAGCTGTAGTTAGTTTCTTTAAGTTTGCCAGTTATAAAGCGGATTTCCCCATAATTGTCCAGTTGCACTGAAATAATCAGGCGGAACCCCAGCCACTTTAACGGGTTTTCTTTCTTCATCAAATAGGAATATTTCCGGATTTGCCCATGCATCAGAACTATCTGCGGCAACAAATATCGGTATATCTCCTATTATTTTTATACCATTTTCATTTGCGTATCTTTTTACATCTCCCCATTGTTTAAAGAACAGGAACTGTATGAAATTATGATATTCAATATCATCGGCAAGTTCATTTTTGTAATGTTCCATTGCTCCATGTTCCCTATTTTTTATATCGTGTGCCCATTCATTCCAAGGAAGTCCATTAAAATGGTTTTTCAATGAAATATAAAGGCTGTAGTCATTTAGCCATGAAGCATTTTCTCTTTTAAAATGTTCAAGATTTTCTCTCATTTCGTGATTATCAGAAGATTTAAAGTTTTCATATGCCTTTCTCAATAAAGGATATTTCTGATTATATATTGCCCCGTAATCTATATATTCTTCGTTATCTCCAAAAAATACATCTCTAAGGTCTTCCTCTGAAAGTAAATGAGCTTCAATAAGTAAATCAAAGTCAATAAGATAAGGATTTCCGGCAAAAGATGAAAATGACTGGTATGGAGAATCTCCATATCCTGTAGGTCCTAAAGGGAATATTTGCCATAATTTCTGTCTAGATTTTTTTAGGAAATCAATAAAAGCATAAGCTTCTTTTCCTAAAGTTCCAATACCGTATTTTCCTGGAAGGGAAGTCGGATGGAATAAAATACCTGAGCTTCTTTCAAACATATACATTTCCTCCTAAATTAGTTTATATTTTAAATATAGCCCATTTTTCCCAAAAAGTCAACAGATGAAAGTAGACATTTTCGGAGAAATTATTATAAAAGTACAAACATTTACGTAAATGTATTGACAAATTAAAAAATAAAGATTATAATAGACACGAAAATATACCATGAAAGGAATTTAAAAAAATAAGACAATGAAGAGTAATTTTATAGAATTTTTTTAAAAAACGTGGGGATAGCAAGGAACTTAAAGAAATGACAAATCAGGAGATTTATTACAAGCTTTTTAGAATATGTAAAAAGAAGAAGCTGAAAAAAAATCAGAAAATAAATCAAAGAAAAAGATATACTACATATCAGCAGAATTTCTTATAGGAAAGCTATTGTCAAATAACCTTATTAATCTTGGAATATACAAGGAAATAAGGGAAGAACTAAAAAATGCAGGAAAAAAATTAAGCGATATTGAAGAACTGGAGACAGAACCATCATTAGGAAATGGTGGACTTGGAAGACTGGCTTTCATGTTTTGTAGATTCAATATCTACTTTGGGAATAAATGGGGAAGGTATAGGATTAAACTACCATTGCGGTCTTTTTAAACAGGTTTTCAAAAAAAATGAGCAGAAAGCTGAGCCAAATTACTGGATAGAAGATGAAAGCTGGTTAAGGGATACAAATATAGGATATAAGATAAAAATTTAAAAAAACTTCACTTTAAATTCAAAAACTGAAAAAGAATTGATATACTTGGATATGAAAAGGATACAAAAAATTATCTGAATCTATTTGATATTGAAAGTGTTGATTACAATTTAATAGAAGAAGGAATAACTTTTGATGAGGAAGTTATAGACAAAAACCTTACATTATTCCTATATCCTGATGACAGTACTAAAAAAGGAGAACTTTTACGTATTTATCAGCAATATTTTATGGTTTCAAATGCGTCAAGACTTATTATTGCTGAAGCTTTAGAAAAAGGAAGTAATATTCACGACCTTGCTGATTATGCTTTCGTTCAGATAAATGACACTCATCCAAGTATGGTAATTCCTGAATTAATTAGAATTATGACAGAGGAATATAAAATTTCTTTTGAGGAATCTGTAAAAATTGTTACATCAATGACAGGTTATACAAACCACACAATATTAGCAGAAGCACTTGAAAAATGGCCGTTAGAATATCTTGAGGAAGTTGTACCTGATATAGTTGATATAATAAAAAAACTTGATAAAATTGTAAAAATAAAATATAATAATGATAACGTACAAATTATAGACAAAGAAGATAGAGTCCACATGGCAAATATGGACATACATTTTTCATCAAGTGTAAATGGGGTAGCTTATCTACATACTGAAATTTTGAAAAACAGTGAACTTAAGGATTTTTATGAAATTTATCCGGAAAAGTTTAACAATAAGACAAACGGAATTACCTTCAGAAGATGGCTTGAAAGCTGTAATGAAGACCTTGCAGATTATATAAAGGAATTAATAGGAACAGGTTATCTTACAGATGCTGAAAAACTGGAAGGGCTTTTAAAGTTTTCTGATGATAAGGAAGTATACAGAAAACTGGAAAACATAAAAAAGGAAAACAAACTGAAGCTGAAGGAATATCTGCAGCATACACAAGGTATTGTAATAGATGAAAATAGCATAATAGACACGCAGATAAAAAGATTCCACGAATATAAGCGTCAGCAGATGAATGCTTTATATGTAATAAAAAAATATCTTGATATAAAAAATGGAAAACTTCCTGAAAGAAAAATAACTGTACTTTTTGGAGGGAAAGCCGCTCCAGCATATATAATTGCTCAGGATATAATTCATCTGATACTTTGTCTGTCAGAAATTATAAACAATGATCCTGAAGTAAACAAGTATCTGAATGTATATCTGGTTGAAAACTATAATGTAGGACTGGCTGAAAAAATAATTCCTGCAACAGATATTTCAGAACAGATTTCTCTTGCATCAAAGGAAGCAAGCGGAACAGGAAACATGAAATTTATGTTGAATGGTGCACTAACTTTAGGAACAATGGATGGAGCAAATGTTGAAATCTGTGAACTTGTAGGTAATGAAAACATCTATATTTTTGGAAAACATAGTGATGAAATTATAGAATTATACGAAAAAGAAGGATATGTTTCAAAGACTACTATAAACAGGAAGGAATTAAAGAAGTAGTTGATTTTATTACTTCAGAAGAACTTGTTAAAGTAGGAAACAGTGAAAGACTGGAAAGACTGCATAATGAACTTATAAATAAAGACTGGTTTATGACACTTATTGACTTTAATGAATATTATGAAGTTAAGGAAAAAAATGTTGTCTGACTATGAAAAATAAGGATCTTTGGTATAAAAAAGGTCATAAATAACATAGCTAAGGCAGGATTCTTCTCTTCAGACAGAACAATAAGTCAATATGAAAATGAAATATGGAAAACAAAAAGATAAAAAAATAATTAAAATTTATAATATTTAGTGCTGTTTCGGAGAATTATCCGGAGCAGTTCTATTCCTCTCTAAAATAAAGAGAAAAAAAATAACATATTTACAAATAAAGTTATTATAAAATTTAAAAGAAAGGAAAGGTGAAGATATGAAACTGTTGACTATCAATGTTCATGCCTGGATAGAGGAAAATCAGGATGAAAAGATGGAAATACTGGCAAAAGTAATTGCAGAAAATGACTATGATGTAGTAGCTATGCAGGAAGTAAATCAGTCTATGAACAGTCCTGTAATCTTTAGGGCAATACGGCAGGATAACTATGGTTGGGTACTTCTGGAAAAAATCAGTAAATATACTGACAGAACCTATTATTATCATTGGAGTAATTCACATATTGGCTATGGTAAATATGATGAAGGACTTGCAATTATAACAAAACATAAGCTTCTGGATGTGGATGAATTTTATTGTACTAGGGCTCAGAGCGTAAATACAATTACATCAAGAAGAATTAACAGTGCAACAATTGAATACAAGGGGCAGATAATGGAATTTTATACTTGCCACATGAATCTTCCTACAAATCAGGAAGAAAAAATGGCGGATAATATTCAGACAATACTGAAAAGAAGTCAAACTGATAATTTAAAAATATTGATGGGAGATTTCAATACTGATGCAATAAATAGTCCTGAAGATTACAAAATGATTCTTTCTCAGGGACTGTATGACACATATACTGCAGCGGAAGAAAAAGATAGTGGAATTACAGTAGGCGGAAACATTGATGGATGGAGTAAAAGCAAGGAAGAAAAACGTATAGACTATATTTTAAGTAACAAGGAAATAAAAGTTAAAAGCAGCAAAGTAATATTCAATGGTGAAAATCATCCAGTTGTATCAGACCATTACGGGCTGGAAGTTATTCTGGATTTGTAAGAATATAAGGCATTTTAAATTGTAATACGAAAATGAAATAAAAAGTTAAAAAAGATTTACGTAAATGTATTGACAATTTAAAAAAATGTGGTATATTTAAGTTAGGAAAAAAATAAATAAAATAAATAAAAATTTTAGGAGGTATTAAAAATGATGAAAAAAATCCAACGTTTTGGTGGAGCAATGATGGCACCAGTTCTATTATTTGCATTTACGGGGATAGTAGTAGGACTTGCATCAGTATTCACTAATACGCAAGTTGTGGGGAAAATTGCTGAAGAGGGGACAATATGGTACAACTTCTGGTATGTAGTTGCAGAAGGTGGTTGGACAGTATTTAGACAGATGCCATTATTATTTGCAATAGGATTACCTATAAGTTTGGCAACAAAGACAAATGCAAGAGCATGTTTAGAAACATTTGCGTTATATATGACATTTAACTATTTTGTATCAGCAATATTAAAAGTATTCTATGGAATAGATGCGGCTAAACAGATAGCAGACGGTGTAACAGGTTACTCTGCAATAGCTGGGGTTCCAACAATAGATACAAGTTTATTCGGTGGTATTCTAATAGCGGCATTAGTAGTATATTTACATAATAAATACTTTGATAAAAAGTTACCTGATTTCTTAGGAGTATTCCAAGGTTCAGTATTTGTATACATAATAGGGTTCGTAGTTATGATTCCTTGTGCATTCTTAACAGTATTAATCTGGCCTAAGATTCAAATGGGAATTGGTGCAATGCAAGGATTCATGAAAGCTTCAGGAGTATTAGGAGTATGGATTTATACATTCTTGGAAAGAATATTAATACCTACAGGATTACACCACTTTGTTTACACACCATTTGTATTTGGTCCGGCAGTAGTTCCTAACGGAATTCAAGTTTACTGGGTTGAACACATAAAAGAATTTGCTCAAAGTACAGAAGCATTAAAAACTTTATTCCCAGGTGGAGGATTTGCATTACATGGAAACTCAAAAATATTTGGTGCAGCGGGAATAGCTCTTGCTATGTACTCTACTGCAAAACCTGAGAAAAAGAAAACAGTAGCGGCATTATTAATACCAATAGTATTTACAGCAGTAGTTTCAGGAATAACTGAACCATTAGAATTTACATTCTTATTTATAGCTCCAGTATTGTTTGCAGTTCATGCTTTCTTGGCAGCAACAATGGCAGCGACAATGTATGCTTTCGGAGTAGTTGGAAATATGGGTGGAGGACTTCTTGACTTCCTATTCTTAAACTGGATACCAATGTTTAAAAATCACTCTGGAACAGTAATCGCTCAAATAATAATAGGATTAATATTTACAGTAATATACTTCTTCGTATTTAGATTCTTAATTCAAAAAATGAATCTGAAAACTCCAGGTAGAGAAGATGACGATGAAGAAATGAAACTTTACACAAAAGCTGATTATAAAGCTAAACATGGTGAAGGTGGAGCAGCAGCTTCAGGTTCTTCAGATGACCAGTATATGGATCAGGCAAGAATAATTCTTGAAGCATTAGGTGGAAAAGATAATATTGAAGAATTAAACAACTGTGCAACAAGATTAAGAGTAAGTGTAAAAGATGAATCTAAATTAGCAAAAGATGCAGCATTTAAAGCAGGTGGAGCACACGGAGTAGTTAGAAAAGGTAAAGCAGTTCAAGTAATTATAGGATTGACAGTACCGCAAGTAAGAGAAAGAATTGAAAACTTAGTTAAATAGGACATAAAATAAGAAAGAATTTTCAGAAGTGATATAGAGCTTATGAAAGTTCTTTCTTTTTATAGGTTTTATAATATATATGATAGGGCTATCTCAAAAAATTGAAATATAGGATTCATATTTTTAAAAATTTGAGACAGCCTTTTTTTTCCTATTATTATTTAAAAATAAAATTATCTTTTGGCAATCGCTGTAAAAAGTGAATTTTTTTCAGGGTGGTGAACAATACTTTCATATTGAAATAATGCACCGTTTGAAAGATAAGCATGAGTTTCAATAACAACAACCATATTAATCCCTTTTAATTTGAAATATTCCTGTTCTTCGGGGGTGATTTTTTTCTAAATTTTATATCTCTTCATGAATAGGCAATCTTTAAATTTAAATCATTTTCCAAATATTCATATATAGAGTTTTTTTAGTGATTTCTTCATTTAGAAAAAGGCACAATTTTTTTCTATCAAAGAAAGAAGTAGAATAACTTAAAAACCTCATCATCTAGAGAATTTATACGAACAACCTTATAAAAAAATCAGCATCTTCAGAAACATTAAATTCTTTTCATCAGTTTTTTTCTATGCCCTGAACAATATACAAGCTTATCAGATTAGTCTTAATATTGATATTCTGCATTTTATTTATTTCCTGTTTAGTCTGAATTGTAGTTAGTGGAAGATTTTCCAGATTTCTTTTTTTCCATAACAATAGATTTCTTACCTTTTTATTTTCTGGATGTATCCTTCAGCCTCCAGCATGGCTAAAGCCTTCCTCACAGTAAGTTTGGAAAAACTTATAGTCTTTTGCCAGATCATCTTCCTTTTTTAGAAATTCACCTGTTTTTTTATTGTATTGTTCATAATTTTTTTCTTTTATATCGTTATAGACCTTTTTCATATTTATTCATTTTTTTATATACCTTTCATTTAATGATAATATATTATACTATAAAAATATATAAAATGACAACATAAATAGTAGAAGAATTATATAAAAAAATAAAAAAATATAAAAAAAGATTTATATAAACCTATTGCAATTTATAAAAAAATATGATATAAATAGACATACAGTAAAAAACAAACATATTTAATAATAAAAACGAATGGGAGATGAGTATTTATGAAAAAATTTTCAATTGTAGTAGCTGGTGGGGGAAGTACATTTACTCCGGGGATTGTTCTGATGTTATTGGATAACTTGGACAAATTTCCAATCAGACAAATTAAATTTTATGACAATGATGCAGAAAGACAGGAAATCATCGCAAAAGCGTGTGATGTAATAATAAAGGAGAAGGCACCGGATATTAATTTCGTATATACTACTGATCCTGAAACAGCATTTACAGATGTAGACTTTGTTATGGCACATATAAGAGTTGGAAAATATGCAATGCGTGAAAAAGATGAGAAAATACCTTTAAAACATGGAGTATTAGGACAGGAAACTTGTGGACCGGGAGGAATTGCATATGGAATGCGTTCAATTGGAGGAGTTATCGAGTTAGTTGATTATATGGAAAAATATTCACCAAATGCGTGGATGTTAAACTATTCAAATCCTGCGGCAATTGTAGCAGAAGCAACTAGAAGATTACGTCCAAACTCTAAAATATTGAATATTTGTGACATGCCAATCGGAATTGAATTGAGAATGGCTGAAATGTTAGGATTAGAATCAAGAAAAGATATGGTTATAAGATACTTCGGATTGAACCACTTCGGATGGTGGACAGATATAAGAGATAAAGAAGGAAACGACTTGATGCCTGCATTAAAGGAAAAAGTTGCAAAAGTTGGATATAATGTACCAATTGAAGGGGAAAATACAGAAGCAAGCTGGAATGATACATTTACAAAAGCAAAAGATGTATTTGCTGTTGATCCTACAACATTGCCAAACACATATTTAAAATACTACTTATTCCCTGACTATGTGGTAGAACATTCAAATCCTAACCACACAAGAGCAAATGAAGTAATGGAAGGAAGAGAAAAATTTGTATTTGGTGAATGTAAAGCAATTGCAGAAAAAGGAACAGCAAAAGACAGTAAACTTCACGTAGATGATCATGCATCATATATAGTTGATTTGGCAAGAGCAATCGCTTATAATACAAAGGAAAGAATGCTGTTAATCGTAGAAAATGATGGAGCATTATCAAACTTTGATCCAACTGCAATGGTAGAAGTACCTTGTCTAGTGGGTTCAAACGGGCCTGAAAAAATAGTTCAGGGGAAAATTCCTCAATTCCAGAAAGGACTTATGGAACAGCAGGTTTCTGTTGAAAAATTAACAGTAGAAGCATGGATTGAAGGGTCATACCAAAAATTATGGCAGGCAATCACATTGTCAAGAACTGTGCCAAGTGCATCTGTTGCAAAAGCAATACTGGATGATTTAATCGAAGCTAATAAAGATTTCTGGCCAGTGTTGAAATAGTTGGGAAATTAGAATAGTTATAATTAAAATATATATTTATTTTATGAGATTATCTTAAAAGTTAAAAAGATTTATTTTAAATTACTGCTGACTTGAGGGATAATCTCTTTTAAATATTAGTAATATACTTTTTAAGGAGAAAATATGGATACAAAAAAATTAGATAAAAAATGGTGGCAAAAAGAAGTTGGATATCAGATATATCCAAGAAGTTTTTATGACAGCAACAATGACGGAATCGGAGATTTAAATGGAATTACAGCAAAACTGGATTATCTTAAGGAACTTGGGATAACTCTTATCTGGGTTTGTCCAATTTTTAAGTCACCTATGGATGACAACGGATATGATATTTCAGATTACTATGATGTAAATCCTGAGTTTGGAACGAAGGAAGACCTGGAAAGATTAATTAAAGAGGCAGAAAAAAGAGGAATTAAAATAATTCTGGACTTGGTAATTAATCACACTTCTGATGAGCATGAGTGGTTTTTGGAAGCATTGAAAAATCCTGAAAGCAAATACAGAAACTACTATATTTTCAAAAGAGGGAAAAATGGATTGCCACCAACAAACTGGAGATCACATTTTGGAGGTTCTGCCTGGGAAAAAGTTGAAGGAGAGGCTGATGAAAATGGAAATGAAATGTATTATCTGCATTTATTTACAAAAAAACAGCCTGACTTAAACTGGGAAAATACTGAAGTTAGGGAAGAACTTTATAAAATGGTAAATTACTGGCTGGAAAAAGGAATTGCCGGATTTAGAGTAGATGCAATAAATTCAATAAAAAAAGATGAAAATTATTTGAATTTACCAGTTGATGGAGCAGATGGACTTGCCTATAACGTAAAATATACATTAAATCAGCCTGGAATTGAGGAATTTTTAAGCGAACTGGCAAAGGAAACATTTAAAAAATACAACTGTATGACTGTTGCAGAAACTCCAATGCTTGAATATGAAAGATATAATGATTTTATTGGGGAAGACGGATTTTTTTCAATGATTTTTGACTTCAGCTATGCAGATTTGGATATGACAAAAGGTGGATTTTATTATTCATTGAGGGATATTCCAACAATAGAGCTTAGGAATGCTATTTTTGAAAGTCAGCTGACTCAGCAGAAATATGGATGGGGAGCACCATTTTTAGAAAATCATGATTTGCCAAGAAGCTTGAATAAATTTTTTGGAGAAAAGGCAAATGAAACAAATGCCAAACTGCTTGGGAATGTATTCTTCTTCCTACGTGGAACCCCTTTCATTTATCAGGGACAGGAAATTGGAATGGATAATTTTGTAAGAAAAGATATTTCAGAATTTGACGATATTGCCAGCAAAGACCAGTATCAGCGTGCATTGGGAGAAAAATTTTCAACTGAAGAGGCATTGTATTTTGTAAATAAACGTAGCCGTGACAATTCTAGAACTCCTATGCAATGGAATGAAGGTAAGAACGCTGGTTTTTCAGAAGATGAAAATATAAAATCATGGATAAAGCTGACAGGAAGCCAGGCTGTAACAAATGTAAAAAATCAATTAAATGATGAAAAATCAATTTTTGCTCACTATAAAAAAATGATTGATTTACGGCAAAATGGGAAATATTCAGATTGCCTGATTTATGGAGATTTTATTCCTGTTCCGCTGGAAAAATGAAAAAAATAATTGCCTATGTAAGAAAAATATGGAAATCAGAAACTTCTCTGTATCAGTAATTTTTTTCTGAGTTGAAACAGGAAGTTAAATTAAATGATATTGCAAAAAGTTCTTGGAGAAAAAGAAATTACACTTGGAGAAATTTTTAATTAATAATTTTGATAAAATCGGGAAAGATGATAAAAAGTTGAATTTAGAAGGATTCCAAAGTTTGTTAGTTGAGATTTAGTAAAAAAACTGTCTAAAAAAATATACGTATAATATAAGACTGTATTTTTTTCATTTACTAAAAATTTTTTTCAACATTTGTAATTTTTTTGCTACAACAGTTGTACAGACAGCATTTCCTGTAATATTTACAACTGTCCTGGGCATATCAATAACTCTATTGATATCAATTATAGCTCTAAACTTCTTTAATTGTAAAAAAATCAAATAAAACACAAAAGGGGCTGTCTCAAAAAAGAAAAATAAAAAAATAATGTAAAAAAATGTAGTTTTTTTCATATATCATATTTAATTTTTTTATTATTTTGAGAAAAACCCCTTTATTTTCAAACCTCAATTAACCCTGTAATTTTTAAATTTAATTTGAAATCTTAAGTGTAAATTTTATCCCTTTTATCTACTTGAACAATTAAAATAACTAGTTTATCCTCTTCAATTTTTTTGCAATAATTCTATAATTTTTCAACTCTATATCTCCAAAAAAACCTTTTAAATTGTATCTTAATGCTTTTTCCAAATTTTTTTTGGATTGTCTGTATTAAAAAAAGATTTTTGATCAATATATTTCAAAAATTTTTTTGATTTTTATGGAATAATCTAGTCTATTTAATTGCTTTTTGTGCTTTTTTTCAGAGTACACTAGCTTATATTTCATTTTTCCAGCCCTAATTTTTTTGATTAAGTCTTCATGACTAATCCAATTATCCATATTGTTCTTTTCCTCTTCATAAGCTTCGACAGCCATTTTGTAGTCTTCTTCATCTTCGATTTTTTTTCAAGAATTAAATCTAGCATTACCTGGTCTAAATTGATATTATTTTCCTTAACATAGTTATTGATTTTTATTTTTCTATGTCAGGATTAGCATTGATGGAAATTGTTATCATTATTTTCACATCCCTTCCCCCAATTTGATTAATATAATTTTTAACATAAAAAGGAACAAAAAAACAATAGAAAAAGAGACTTTTATAAGTTATTTTCTACGCCTATTTTTCACTTATCCTGAAAAATAGGTAGTTACTTTTGGAGTACTTTCTATTTTTTTCAATAATATTCTCCGGAAGATATATTTCAATAATAGATTTTTTTATCAGAATAATATCTGACAAAGATTTTTTTATATCTTCATTTGAAAAAAATCAAAAAGAACCGGCATCCTTAAAATAACTTATGGAGTTAATTTCCTTCAATTTGGAAGTACGAAGAAGTTCTTCAATTTTAGGATAATATCTCTTTATTTCATTTAGTTTTCTAGTAAGGGTATAAAATAGAACTATCGGTGATTTAACTCTCTTAAATTCGTTTACATAAAGTTTCAGGTTATCTGATGCGAGATTAAGCATCAATGCCCTCTTTAAATTCTTTTCCAAATCTTGAGAAAAGGAATCTTTTACATAATTTACATTGTCGTGTACGTATTTATATCCTCTTTTTGCCACATAAAGTAGAAACAGACGATAAATTTCTTCAGGATTGGAAACTTTATCCTTAACAAGTTCAAGCATTTTATAAATTGTATTGTCATATGGGGTGTAAGGCTGTCTTGCTTTATTTATGAGAAAATTGACAGATACAATTTTATTTGTCAGTTTTCCACTTTCCTTAATTTTTTCATATGTAACAGAAAAATCAGTAAAAAGTATTTATATCCATCACAGCTTTTTTTAAAAATATGCTTTTCAAAAATCAAAAAAATCTTTCATACTTATTATCTGCATTAAGATAGCTTTTTACAGATGAAAGTGGAAGACAGACTTCATTTTTATCTTTGGCATTTTTTTAATGATATTATTGTAAAAAGCCAAATGAAAAAGGAATCTGTCATGAAAAATAAATTTTTTTCAATCTCAAGTAGAGAAAAAAACTCTTTTTCAGAGAGAAACAGCTTTTAAATTCTTCAGTGAAAAAAATATCTGACAATAGTCATCATGTAAAAATAAAAAGAAGAAAGGATTCCGAAAAGAACCTGAAAATTTAGTGTTTGGAGAAAAATACATAAAAAAAGATATATTTTTTTCTGATAGAGTTTTAAAGAATGAAGTAAAATTATTAATGGAAGAAAAATTCAGGTATGGAAAGAATTTCTTCAAATCTGATTTCAGCTTTTTTTCCAAGAAGGTGGAATCTGAAACAATTTTAAAAAAATAGTAATTTTTAAAAAAATATTTTTTTCATCTTTTTGTTATTTTTTTGGAAAAATTCAAGTTGAATATCCTTTTTCTGTAAATTTGTGAATTTATGGGAAAAAAATATGTTCATTTATAAACTCCTAACTAACGAAAAAAATTTTGATATTTATTTCGTTTAAATTTTTATGAATAAATTTAATATTTATCAATTATATAGATAAGAACGAAAAAAAGAAATAAATTTTTTTCGCTTTTTTTATAATTATACCTAAAAATAAACTATAAAAATCAATAAAAATAGAAATGATTATTATAAAAAAAGTTAAGTAAATAATTAAAAAAACATTTTTTTGACAAAATGGAAAAGGTGAGGTATAACGATAGTGAAAACAATAAAAGATAAAATTTTAAGTTGGAGGGAAAAAATGGGAAAAAGATTGCTTAGCTGTTTTACCAGTGACTTTAATAAAATGTCTGGTCAGGATTTGAAAAATGCCATCAAGGCAAGTGAAGGTAGAACAGTATTGTCAGAAAATGTTGTAGGAAGAAAAAGTGTTGCAGGGGATGTTACAAATAGTGAGTTAGCAAGGGCTTTTGGAGCAGATCTTATATTACTGAATGGATTGGATGTATTTAATCCATATATAGATGCACTTCCTGAATCAGATGAGCCTATAAAACTTGTAAAAAAACTTACAGGAAGACCGGTAGGACTTAATTTGGAACCGGTAGATCTAAATGCCGATATGATGGAGGAAATAGAAATTATTTCTGAAGGAAGAATTTGTTCAGAAGCTACATTAAAAAAGATAGAAGAAATGGGATTTGACTTTGTATGCCTGACAGGGAATCCTGGTACAGGAGTTACAAACCATCAGATTTCTGAAGGTATAAAGCTGGCTAAAAAATATTTTTCCGGAATGATAATAGCAGGTAAAATGCACTCATCAGGAGTTGATGAACCAGTTGCAAATTTCGATGTTGTGAAGGACTTTATTGAAAGCGGTGCAGATGTCATTATGCTTCCGGCTGTGGGAACAGTACCTGGATTTACTCAGGGTGAAATGGAAAAAGCTGTAAAATATATTAAGGAAAATGGAGCACTTTCAATGTCTGCAATAGGAACAAGCCAGGAAAGTTCTACTAGGGAAACAATAAGACAGATTGCAATAATGAATAAAATTGCAGGAGTGGATATTCAGCATATTGGAGATGCAGGATATGCGGGAGTTGCAAACTTCGAAAATATTCTAGAACTTTCTATAGCAATAAGAGGAGTAAGACACACAATAAGAATGATTGCGGCTTCAAATGACAGATAAAAAATAAAAAATATTATATATAAGGAGGATTTTATGAAAAGAATATACTTATTTTGCAGTGCTGGAATGTCTACAAGCCTAGTTGCCAAAAGAATGCAGGAAGTGGCAGATAAGCATAGCCTTCCAGTTGAAGTTAAAGCTTTTCCTGATAATAAGATTGATGTTATTGTTGAGGAATTTCATCCTGATGTAATTTTATTGGGACCGCAGGTAAAATTTAAACTTGAACAGACAGCTTCAAAATATGAACCTCAAGGAATTCCAGTAGCAGTAATTGATCTTGAAGATTATGGAAGAGTTGATGGAGAACGTATTTTAAAGAGAGCTATAAAAATATTAAAGGAAAAGGCAGGGAAATAGTATGTTTGATAAGTTGGAAAAAGTATTAGGCCCTTTGGCATCTAAATTGAGCAGTAATAAAGTTTTGACGGCAATCCGTGATGGATTTTTAGTAGGTACCCCATTAATTATAGCAGCTTCAATATTTCTAGTTATAGGAAACTTTCCTATTGAAGGATATGAAGCATTTGTTGCAAAGTTTTTAGGAGAAGGATGGGATGGATATCTTAATGCTGTTATCCGTTCAACATTTGGAGTAATAGCTCTTCTTGGTGTTATTGGTATTGGATATTATTATGCGAAGGCAAAGGGAGTAGAAGGAATTTCAGGAGCAGCTGTATCATTAGTAGCATTCCTTATTATAAGTCCTCAATCTCATGAATTATTTGTAAACGCAGACGGAAAAGCTTTCAGAGGTTTTGCACTTAGAAACTTAGGTACAGAAGGTTTATTCCTTGCAATGATTACAGCGTTACTTGCGGTAACTGTATTTGCTGCAGTTAAAAATAAAGGGTGGACAATAAAACTTCCTGAAGGAGTACCACCTGCAGTAATGAACTCATTTGCAGCATTAATACCAAGTATGTTTGTAATGCTTCTGTTTTTTGCATTGAGACTTTTCTTCTATTTCTTTACAAAAGATCAGTATGCACATGACTTTATTTATAAAGTTCTGCAAGGACCTCTTGAAGGATTAGGAAAGAATTTCTTCTTTGAACCAATTTATCAGTTCTTATCAACATTGTTCTGGTTCTTTGGTATTAACGGTCCTGCTGTTACAAATACAGTTTTCTCTCCATTACACCTGGCTATGACAACAGGAAATCAGGAAGCGTTTGCGGCTCATATGCCATTACCTCATATATTTACAGGTTCATTCTCTGATTTCTTCTGTAACTTCGGTGGTGGAGGAAGTACATTATCTTTAGTATTACTGATGATGTTTAAAGGAAAATCTGAACGTATGAAAAAATTAGGAAAACTATCAATAATTCCTGGAATTTTTGGAATAAATGAAATGGTTATTTCGGACTTCCAGTTGTATTGAATCCGATTATTGCGATTCCGTTTTTATTAACACCGCTTGTTAATACAATTTTAGGTACACTGGCAACAATGTTACACATTATTCCTCGTACTACAGGAACACTATTACCTTGGACAACGCCTTTATTCTTTTCAGGATGGCTTTCTACAGGAAGTATAATTGCAGGGCTTTTCCAAATAGTACAGGTAGCGATAGGATGTATGATTTACTATCCGTTCTTTAAAATATTGGATAACCAGTATTTACAAGATGAAACAAAACCTGTAGAACAAAGTAAAGAAGATGATTTAGAAGACATTTCACTTGATGATATATCTTTCTAGAAAATATAAATTTATGTTGAATAAGGCTGTTTCAAAATTAATTTATAAATTTTAATTTTGGAGCAGTTTTGTTCATTATGGAGACAGTTTTAATATAAAAGTGACAGGATAGCTAATAACAAAGCTTTTAAGCAAATTTTTTACAGCAAAGGAGATATATAAATGAGAATAGTTTTATTTTTTGACCAGATTCAATCGGGAACAGGCGGGAAAGAAGGAGCTAATGTGGAACTTGCACTGGAAAAAGGTGGAATGGGTTCATACATGATGTTTTCTGAATATATAAAAAATATAGGTGGAACTGTACTTGCGACTACATATTGCAGTGACAGTTATTTTAAGGAAAATCAGGAACTTGTTCTGGAAAAAATGACAGGACTTTTAAATAAAGTAAAGGCAGATATTCTTTTATGCGGGCCATGCTTTAATTATTACAATTATGCAGAAATGTCCTCCATTTTAGCAGAGCACGTAAAGAAGGAAACAAGCTGTAAACCGGTAGTTGTATGTTCGGAAGAAAATAAGGAAATAATAGATAAATATAAAAATAATCTGGTAATGATAAAAATGCCGAAAAAAGGTGGAATAGGATTGCGTGAATCCTTACAGAACATGACAGATGTAATAAAATGTCTGTATGAAGGATCAGATTTATCAGAAGTAAGTGATTATATATATAAATAGAAGAAATGGAGAAAAATATGAGATTAAAGGAATTATGTCAATTAAGGGGAGTTTCAGGAGATGAAAAAGGAAGTACATGATTTTCTGTATAAAGAATATGAAAAAAAGAAATCTTTCAATAATAAAGGATAGACTCGGATCTATTTTTGGCTTAAAAAAAGGGAACGATTCATCATATAAAATAATGATAAGCTCAAATATTGATGAAAGTGGAGGAATGATTTCAGATATCAGGGAAGATGGCCTAATGGAATTTCTGGCAATAGGGCTTTATGAAAAAAGTCTTTTTGAGCAGAGAATAGTGAAGGTTCTGAATAGAAGACATGAAGAATATACAGGATTTGTAATAAAAAATGAAAAAGAGCTGCTGCTTGATGCAGGATATGGAAGTAAAGAGGAGGTCTTAAATGCAGGAATACAGATTGGAGATATGTTTGTGCTAGATATTCCTACTTTATGCCTTCCGAATGAAGAAATACTTTCTAAAAATCTTTCCAACAGGGCAGGACTTGAGGCAGGGCTTACAGTATTAGATAAGCTGGAAGAAAATAAGGAAATGCTTCCATTTGATGTGGTAATAGGAGGGATATCCCATTCGGTAACAGGCCAGCGTGGTGCAATAACAGCAACAACTGCAGTAAAACCGGATATAGCTGTCGTTATTGATACGGCATATGTGAAAGAGCCTAAAGAAAATACAGTATATATTAGAAGTTTTGATAAATCAATGCTTCCAAATCAAATGTTAAAGCAGGAATTTTATGAAGTGGCACAGAAAAAAGGATATATTCCTGAAGGCCATGTTCAGCTGGAAGCGACAGACGGGTCTTTTATCCATAAATCACTGGCAGGGACTCCAACAGTTGTACTTGTACTGCCTTTAAAACATAAACAGGCTCTGGTAAATTCGTTAAAAATAGAGCATATAAATAATTTGAGTGACGTAATTATAGAGTTTATTAAGGGACTGACTGCAGAAAAAATAGAAAAATTCGGATTTAAAGGGTGAGAAAAATGGATTTTGATATTAAATGGGAAGTTCTGAAGGAGCTGACAGAAACTTATGCAATTTCAGGCTTTGAAGAGGATATTGCCAATATGTTGAAAAAGAATATAAATCTTCCATTTTCTCAGGATGGCCTTGGATCCTGCCTTTTCACAAAGGAAGGAAACGGGATTTCCATAATGATAGCAACTCATATGGATGAAGTAGGATTTGTAGTCAGGGAAATAGATGAACAGGGATATTTATATTTTCAGAATGTGGGAAATATGTGGTCTCATGTTCTGCTTAACCAGAAGGTGGCAATTATAAATGAGGAAAAAAAGATTTATTACGGTGTTATTGGTGGACCGGCAGTCCATTCAATAAAGGAAAAGGAAAGAGAAAAGGTATTGCCGATTGATAAACTGTATATTGATATGGGAGTCAGCAGTAAAAAAAGGATTGAAGAACTGGGAATAAAAGTAGGGGACATGATATGTCCATATGCAGAAATGATAGAACTTAATGAGGAAGGATATCTTGCTGGAAAATCCTTTGACAATCGTGTAAGCGTTGCAACGGGAATATGGCTTATGAATATGCTGAAAAATGAAAATACAGGAAACAAAGTCACATTGGCAGCAACAGTACAGGAGGAAGTTGGGCTAAGAGGTGCAAGAACAACAGCACATAAAGTATTTCCTGATTTGGCAATAGCTGTAGATACTACTTTGGCGGGGGATACACCTTTAAATAAAAATAATATAAAGCTTGGAAAAGGAGTAGCTATTAATGTTATTGATTCAATGACCATAATGAACAGGGGACTTCTCATTTACATGGAAAATTTATGCAGAAAAAACAATATCCCTTATCAGCTGAGCTGTTTTACAGACGGTGGAACAGATGCAGGAAATATTCATAAATCTGGAACAGGAATACCTGCAACAACTTTATCCATACCGATGAGATACATGCATACTCATCTTGGGGTTGTGCATAAGGATGATATTATCTCAGCATTAAAACTGCTAAAACTGATAATAGAAGACCTGACTCCTGAAAAGTATGAAAGAATACTAAAGGAAAACTATCATTACAGCGAATAGAACAATAAAACTTGAGGAGGTAAGAAAATGTGGGGAATAATTGCAACATGGTGTATGGCACATGACGGTGTCAAAGAAGCGGCAGAAATACTGAAAAATGATGGGAATGCAGGAAAAGCAATAGAAACAGCAATAAAAAATGTTGAAGATTTCCTTTTTATAAATCTGTAGGCTATGGTGGTCTTCCAAATGAAGAAATGGAAGTGGAACTGGATGCGGCGTACATGGACGGAAGCAACTTTGATTTTGGTGCAGTTTGTGCTATTAAGGATTTTGCCAATCCTATATCTATTGCAAAGGATTTGAGTCATTTAAATGAAAATAGCATGTTAGTAAGTGAAGGAGCAGAAAAATATGCTCATAAAAGAGGATTTGAAAGAAAAAATATGCTGACAGACAGGGCAAAAATACATTATAAAAATAGATTGAAGGATATGGCACATATAGAAGAAATGGCGATAAAACCTTATTCAGGACATGATACGGTAGGTATGGTATGTCTTGATACAGATGAAAATATAGTTGCAGGAACTTCTACAAGTGGACTTTTCATGAAAAAGAAAGGTAGAGTAGGAGATTCCCCTGTAATCGGATCAGGACTTTATGCTGACAGTGAAATTGGTGGAGCAAGTGCAACAGGGCTTGGAGAAGATATAATGAAGGGAATAATCTCATATGAAATAGTAAAACTTATGGAAAATGGACTATCTCCTCAGGAAGCATGTGAAAAGGCTGTATTCAGTTTTGAAAAAAAATTAATAGGAAAAAGGGGAAGAGCAGGGGATATTTCTGTAATTGCCATGAATAATAAAGGAGAATGGGGAGTAGCTACAAATATTGAGAATTTTTCCTTTGTTGCCGGAAATGAAACAAATCCTGTAAAAGTATACAGGACAAAAAGAAAAGGCGATAAAATGATGCATGAAGAAGCCACTAAAGAATGGCTACAGGAATATATAGATGAAAGAACAAAACCTCTTGTAGAAAAGTAAGGAAGGTAAAAAAATGGACGATACTTTAAAAAATAAAGGAAGTATTTGTGAAAAAGAAAGTAAAATGAAGAAAAGCAATTCTGAAAATTTCTGTGATGATAAAATAATTATGGAAATAAAGGAAGAAGTAAAAAAAATCCAGCCTGAATTAATAGAAACAATACGTGAATTAGTTTCAATTTACAGTATTCAGACAGATTCAGAAGAAAATGTCCCATTTGGGAAAGGGCCTGCAGAGGCACTGGCTAAAGCCTTGGAAATATCAGAAAGATTTGGATTCAATACAGTGAATATAGACAATAAAATAGGTTATGCAGAATATATGCCAGAAGGAATTAGAAATTGTGATGAATATATAGGAATTTTTGGTCATGTGGATGTTGTTCCTCTTGGTGAAGGCTGGAAACATTCTCCCTTAGGTGGAGAAATAGAAAATAACCGTATCTATGGAAGAGGAGTTCTAGATAATAAAGGACCTATTCTTTCAAATTTATTTGCCCTTCATATTTTGAAAAAATTAGGAATAAAATTTGATGTCCCTGTAAGAGTAGTTTTTGGAACAAATGAAGAAACAGGCTTTGAATGTGTAAAACATTATCTTACAAAGGAAAAACCTCCTGTTTTTGGTTGGACTCCTGACTGTAAATGGCCAGTTGTGTATGGAGAAAGAGGAAGGCTTAAAGTAAGAATATATTCTGAAATGAAGGATTTAGACAAATTATATGATTTTGTAAATAACTATATTTTATCAGCTCCCAACAATGGAGTGAAATTAAAGATAGATTTTAGAGATGATGACTTTGGAGAAATGATATTAAGAGGTTACAGATTTGGAATTTCTGAAAATAGACATTTTTTTGAATTTGTAATGAGTTATCCAGCAGTGTGTAAAAAAGAACAGCTTATGGATTTAATTAGGAAAAGTCTGACAGAAGGAACAGAGCTGGAGGAAGTTGCCAACTGGAATCCCGTATTATATGATAAAAATTCTGAATATGTGCAGACTTTACAGAAGGTATATAATTATGTTACAGGCTTTGATGCCAAACCTGTTACAACTACAGGAGGCACTTATGCAAAAATAATTCCTAATATTATTGCATATGGTCCAAGTTTTCCTGGACAGAAGGATATAGCACATTTACCTGACGAATGGTTTGATTTATCAGATTTAGAGAAAAATAACAGAAATTTACACACTTTCATTATATGAAATAAGTAAGTTGAAAAAAATAGAAAATAATAAAGTAAAAAAACTGCCTTTTTATTCTTAAAAAAATAAGAGTATCAGACAGTTTTTATTATTTTTCAATTCTCAATTAACCCAATATATTTAGAAATAATTCTAAATATAAATTTTATTCCTTCTATCTATTTGAACAATTAAAATGACTAATTCTTCCTTTTCAATTTTTGCAATAATCCTATAGTTTTTAACTCTATATCTCTAAAATCCTTTCAGAGTACATTAGATTATATTTCATTTTCCTCCTATTTTTTTCTATATAGGCAAATACTGTAGCCTTTTTCCAATTCCTCAGCATGAATGAAATCCATAAGAGTATTTTCTTCAGCTGCAGCTACTTCAGGTGTTACTTCGAAAATTGAAATAACGTAGTGTTTTCCAGCTTCAACTGGAGGACAAGTGATAGATATGTTTTTTGCTTTTATTTTTGAAGTAAGTACACCATTTACAGGTAAATCATAGTTAGCAGTAACTGTATACGCACCAGGTGCTACTTTTACAACATCTTCTAAATCATCACCTTTTATATGCTCTAATTCAGAATATTTTTGATCATCAATCATAATATTTTTACCACAATAAATATGGAAATACGCCTTTGTATCATCACTCATAAATTCCTTTTTCTTTTTTTTCCGCTAAATAAAACCAAACATTTTTTTCTCCTTCTTACTAAATAAAAATTAATTTTTACTATAAAAAAATTATATCACAAGCAAAAAAATTTAAATATTTCTTTTTTTAAAAAAATATGGAAATTATGTAATGAAAAAAATTGACTATTCTACTGTTAAGTTATATAATTATATTACTGAAGTAAAAATATGAAAAAGAAGAGTTATTTATAAAAAAATTATTTAGGGAAATAGTAATATTGATAATATATGTAATTGTTTAAATTAAAATAAATCAAAGTTTTATGGAGGAAAAAATGAGTATAAGCTTTTATGTGAAAAACAGGAAGAAATTTTTAGGTTATGAAGCAGTTTTAAATGTTGAAACAGCATTGAGTTTACTTGATAGGGAGCTTTACAACTATAATACCGGAAATATTGATATCAATGATTTACTGTTATCTCCAGTTTCTAATTATCAATGTCTTTTAATAGGAGATGGTAAGGACAGTGCAAGAGGGTTTGAATTGTCCTATGATAATGAAAATAAGTATTACAGCGTAAGGATTTTTACTCCGTCATCCAGGGAAGATTGGCTTTTGGCATTGGAATATATAAAAGCATTGGCTAAAAAATTTGATTCAAAAATTATAAGTGAAACAGGAGAAGAATATACAGCTGAAAATATTGAAAAATTTGACTATGAATATGATGTGCTTTATGGAATAAAAACGATTTCATCAGGATTACAAGATGAAGAAGTCAATGTGTATAATGTTTATGGCATAAATAGAGTTGTTTCTTTTAATCAGGAAATGATTAATAAAAATAGAAAAATTCAGACAGCCCTATTGATACTTTTTCTGATATCGTAAAGGAAATACAATATTTAGATGCCTTCTCGGCAAATCAGCAATTTTTTAGAAATAAGGAAGATGGAAAAATAATGGGAGCTTATACTCTTACACAAAAATCTTAGAACAATACTTCCTTATAAACCAAGTGTTGAATTTGAAAATATAGAAATAATTGAAAAATAAAGATGTTTCTTTTTTTGGAATATTGGTTTAGTTACTATTGATGGAGATGAAAAATAATGAAAGCAGTTATAATGTTGCAGAGATATTTGAATTATGATGATTTTATTAAAAATTTACCGGAAAAACAAATATAGATTTATAGATGCTTCATATATTATGGTTGAACCGTTAAATAGGGAAGAACTTTTTAGGACTGGTAAAATAATTTAAAAAAATAACTGAAATAAAAAAAGACTCTTTCAAAAAAATAAATACAATAGAAAAAAACTATATTTTAATCATTTCCTGTTTTAAATGATTTGAAAAATATAGTTTTTATATCTAATTTTATAGTTTTTTTGAGAAAGTCTCTTTTTTTATACATCAGAATATTGAATAATTCTGATTATAGAAGATAAAATTTACAGAGATTTTTTTAGTTTTAAACTACCTATTTAATATTATTTTTTTCTAATTCAAGTTATTTAACTTTTACAATTTCCCTGAATTACTGTTTACATCGTATTCAAACTTCTTTCCGTTTACGTAAAATTCAATTTCATATACGGCAACACCTTTTTTTCCACCCCAAGCTGAATTTTTAGTAATTTTAGCATCACGTTCTGCCACTCTTGCATGAGATAACGCAATCTGTTTAGCTTTTTTTCAGAAGAGATATTTTTTTCCTGCAGAAAAATCTAACTTTTTTTCAGCAGTATTATTCTGATTAAGAATGAAATCATTGTAATTAATGTTAGCAGAATATACTGTTATTTCAAGCAAAAGAGAAATAAATACTATTGATTTTAAAAATATTTTTTTCAATTTTATTCTCCCTTCCTATTTCAATTTTACTTATTAGAGCTCCATTTTATAGCTCTTCCTGTGTAAGCATCAATTTCAAAATCATACGTTACTCCGGCATGAATCAGTTTACCCTTAAATGAATCTCCTTCTCCACGGAAATCTTTAATTTCTGATACGTTTGAACCAGGAACTCTGGCTGTAACAATTTGTTTAACCCTATCCTGTGAAAGTTTTGTTCTATCATTTTTTGCACTTTTAATTTCTGAATTTCCAGTCTGATTTTCAATAACAAGATTTGGAGTTTTTACAGCAACATCAGGTTTACCTGTAGCAAATCCAATACTTCCTATAATCAGAAGACTAGACAAAGTCCATTTTAAATAATTCTTTTTCATATCGATACCTCCTTATTTGTCTTAATTATAGCATATTTATTTCTGTAATTCTATAATAGCAAATTTACATTAAAGAAAAAAATGAGAAAAAAAGACTTTTTCAAAAATAATTTTTTTAATAAAAAAATTTATAGTAAATGGATTTTAAGTGGAATTTTTTTATTGTGAAAAATTGTTCCTTCACCAAGTTTACTTACAACCGAAATAGTTCCACTATGAGCTTCCACAATCCATTTTACCATTGAAAGGCCAAGTCCTGTTCCCTCACTGTTACGTGAAGGATCAACCTGGTAAAATCTTGTCCATATTTTATTAATATGTTCATCACTTATTCCAATTCCGTCATCAGCAATTTTGATTACAATTGTTTTCTCCTGCACATCTAAATCAACATAAATATTTCCGTTAGTTTTTCCATATGTAACAGCATTTGAGAGAAGATTTATAAAAACTCTCATTATCATTATTTCATCAACATCAGCATAAATATCAGGAGTAATCTTCGAAAAGATATCTATATTTTTCCTTCTGGCATCTTCCCTTCTGGAATCAATTACTATTTCTGCCAGTTCACTAATATTGACATTAGCCAGATTTAATTTCTGATGTCCCCTGTCCATTCTTGAAAGGGTTAACAGTTGAGAAACAAGCTGTGACATTTTTTGAGCTTCATTAAAGATTATGTTAAAGATATTTTTACCTTCTTCAACAGAAACTACATTTTCCTTTCCATATTCCGATTGGGACATTATGACAGAAATCGGTGTCCGTAATTCATGAGACACATCTGAATTAAACTGTACTTCCCTTTCAAAAGAATCTTGCAGCCTGTCAAACATTGTATCAAATGTATTTGCTAACGTATAAATTTCATCATTTCCTTCACCCAGGTTTATCCTTTGTGATAGGTCGTTTCCTTCGTTTATTTTTTCAGCGGCAGACCTAATTTTTTTTATAGGTATGAAAGCATTTCGGGTTATAATATATCCAATTATTCCGGCAAAAATAAGGAAAAATGGAAATATAATAAGAGAAATTGAAATTACAGTTTCTATGGCCTGACTTGCTCCAACTGCAGACATTACACCACGAATCCAGATTTCTCCATATCCTTCATAATTTTTTTTACTTTCGTATACATACCATTTTTTTCATGCTGATGTTTAACAGTTTTAATAATTTTTTTGTCTGAAAAAGTATCATCATATTCAAAAATTTAGAGGATTATTACCGTATACAAATCCTAAATTTTTTTATTGTATACTGAAATCTGTATTGTATTTATCTTGGTTTCCATATCATTGTCAACGATAATTTCCCCATTTTTTTGACATATATCTCCTTAAAAGTCGCTTTCCACTGTAGTTTTAAGATATCCATACTCATAAGAATGGATAATCTTTTCACTCATATAGAAAAATAATCAGAAGAAAGAGTATTACAAGACCTGTCATTAATCCCATATACCATAGCATTATTTTTCAGTTTTATAGAAATTTTATTCATTGTCCACCTTCAGAATATATCCAATCCCCCTTATGGTGTGAATCAGTTTTGGTGAAAAATTATCATCAATTTTTTTTCTTAAATACCTTATATACACATCAACAACATTTGTACCACCTTCATAGTTGTAATCCCATATGTGCTGTTCAATTTTTTCCCTTGGAAGAACTTTTTCCTTGTTTCTGATCATATATTCCAGTATAGTAAATTCCCTTGTTGAGAGTTTTATTGGAGTTTTATCCCTGTACACTTCATGGGAATCACAGTTAACGCTAAGGTTTGCAATAGTAAAGACATTACTTGCATTATTTGTATTTCTTCTAAGAAGTACACGAATCCTTGCCAGAAGTTCATCAAAGGCAAAAGGCTTTATAAGATAGTCATCAGCTCCAAAATCAAGCCCCTGAACTCTGTCTTCTATTCCGTCACGTGCTGTAAGGAGAAGAACTGGAGTTTTAATATTACGGCTTCTTATCTTTTTAAGGACTTCAAAACCATTTAATTTAGGGAGCATAATATCCAGCAATATGACATCATACTCAACAGAAAAAATATAATCAAGTGCTTCTTCCCCATCAAAGCATGAATCAACGCCATAGTGTTCTAATTTTAATTTTTTGACGATAATGTCATTTAAGTTTACTTCATCTTCAACTACAAGTATCCGCATTTGAAAACAGTCTCCTTTCACTTTATATTATAAAGTTAACATATGTTTTTCTTTATTATACCGTAAGGATGGAATAAAAGCAAGGAGGGAGGGGTATGGAGTTTAGAAGCAGGTATAACAAAAAAAGAAAAATTACTTAAGGGAAGTATTAAATTATAACTGCTATATATAAAAAGAAATATATAGTATTAATAATATGAAATTGAAAAAAAGAAAAAAATAAAGGTTATACTAATAAAAAGTGAAAAAAATCTAAATATATTCATAAAAAAATTATGAAAGTTGGATACAGGATTAAATAAGTTGAAACATAATGGTTTTCTGGGGGGCACTGGATGATTATTATGTTTTTATTTAATTAAAAAAATTTAAAAAAATTAGATGATGGAATAGCTATCTTCATTATCTAGTTTTTATTATTATAGAGAATTACTTTGGCACAGTAGTATGGAAATACGATTAATTATTTTTGGAGTGGGGTTAGAAAAATGCTGAAAAAAAGAATGAAAAAAAGTTATGTTACTGATAGAAAAAAACTGAAATCTATAAATGAAAAATATTTTTTTTGATTTAGTAATTGATAATTTTAATAATGAATTGTTAGAAAAAGAAATTTGGAAAGCCATTTAATGAAAAATTCGATTTTTCTTTGAAAGGGAAATTGATATTGTTGGAAAAAAATTGATGAATCAAATAAGGATTTTCTGAAAAAAATTGACAGAAACGAATAATACATATGTTGAAAAAGAAATGTTTGGATTTTACAAAAGAAGATTATTTGAGGGAGTTTCAGAGGGATAAAATATTAAGGGTGAATGGAAGGGGCTTAAATCCCGAACAGATGATAATGTATGTTTTAAGTACAGATAATCTGACTGATCTTTTGGAGTTTTTTTCAAGGAAGAATATTCTAAATATTTAGAAAAAAACTGGAGGGAAATAGGCAGGAAATATTGGAAAAGGATCCGTTTCTGAAGCAGGCTCTGGAAGAACTGGAAAATGACACTTTTGAGAAGGAATTTCAGGAATATATAGATACGAAGTATAAGAATGTAAAAAGAGAAATTTGGAAAAAAATTATCACAAAAAAATATAATTTGGAATTTCAAAAGGAAGATAAAAAAACTTCATTGTCTCGGCAGATTTTTTTAAGTTTTTTTGATGAAAAGATGAAGGAATATTTTTTTCAATGAGGGAAACTTTCAGGAGGGGATTTGAATTTTTTTAATATAAATTCGTATAAAGTCAGTGAAAAAAAGAAAGGGACTTAGAGGAAATAATCACTGAAATAGAAGGAACGGAGCAGGAAAAATAAATTTCTGAATTTGAAAAAAATGACAGGCTTGAAGAAGAAAAACAGGAAATTGAAGGAAGATTTGAAAAAAACATAGAAATAAAGAAGCTGAAAAGACAATTGAAAAAAACAGAAAAAAAGAAATTGAAAAAAATTGAATTTACAGATAAAAACATCTTGAACAGGAAATTGAAAAATATGGAACAGGATGAAAAATCTAGAAGTTGTTGAAAAATATAAATATAAAAAGAGCTTTCAGAAGAGAAAAAGATAGATTTGACAAATCAGAATGTAAAGGTGATTGGCGGGAGATGGAGTCAAAAAAAGTTATTGAAAAAAAGCTGAAAAAAATATGCAGAAGAAAAAGGGATTTAGAATTGAGTTTATCCATGCCACAGCAGTTTTCAGAAATTCAGACAAATTAAAAAAATTCAGATATTATAATTTTTTTGATACATCCTATAATTCACATTCGGCGTATTACAAGTTGAAAAAGTCATGGATTGAAAAATATATAGAATTTCAACTTCAAATCTGGATAAAATTAAAAAGTTTTCTGAATAGTTAATAAATTTTTGATGTTTCTAACTAAAAAAAGAGGTGTAAAATGAGTAGTAGAATTTTTGTTTTTATTGATTGCTGGAGTTTTTTTGTTTTTTTGCTTCTATATTTCTAATAATTGGAATTATATATGAAAAAAATATATCAAAAATAATATGAAAGATTGCGACAAGGAAGTAGAAGGAGAAGTTTTAGAAGTTACGAAACTTAATTTTGGTAGTAGATTAACAGATACTTATGTCATATATCAATACATAGTAAATAATCATAAATATATAGTTAAACCTTATATTTTATTAAAAAAATGCAGATATAAATCTAAAAATATACTGATTCTGAAAATGTTACTTGTATTACTTATATGGGTCGTCATGGTATGAGTGGCCAAAACAAAAATATCGTACAGGTGAAGATATTATAGTAAAATATAATTCTAATAATCCTAAGAGACACGAAATTCTTAATGATAAGGATAAAAATATTTGCATCTAAAGTTTTTTTAAAAATAGTGGGGAAAAATACTTATGATTCTCCCAATAATTTTCCTTATCATATCATTTTTTGCAAAGGGACAGGTTGGTAGCTAAAAAAATAAATTATAAGAATTAAGTATAATAGATGCAGGGGAGCTATATGAAAAAGAAAATTAAAGTATTGATAAGTGCTTGCTTATTGGGAGATAATGTTAAATATTCTGGTGGAAATAATCTGACACCAGAACTTATTACATTGTTAGAGAAATATAATGTGAACATTGTAAAAGTTTGTCCTGAATGCTTTGGAGGTCTACCTATACCGAGAGTACCCTCTGAAATCAGGGAAAATAAAGTTTTTAGTAAGGATAACAGAGATGTCACAGAAGAATTTTTAGCAGGAGCTGAAAAAACTTTAAAAGCAGCTAAGGAAAATGAAATTGATTTTGTTATTTTAAAAGAAAGAAGTCCCTCTTGTGGTAGCACACATATCTATGATGGGACTTTCTCAGGAAATATTATTTTAGGACAGGGAATTACAGCTAAAAAATTGACTGAAGAAAAGATAAAAGTTTTCTCTGAAGAAAATTTAGAAGAGATTGAAAAAAATATTTAGTAGAATTAGATAAAAAAATTAGGAGGTCTTATGGAAAAAAATTGTACAATAAATCTTACTCACTTTTTACCTATAGAAGAAAAAGAAAGAAATTTTAGAGAATTTAGCCAAAAAAATATAATATGGAGCTTTTTAAGATTTGAAACTTTCTCCAAGTATTCAAAAATCAACTTTTACTGCTATTTTTTTAAATATAAGGAAAGTGAGTTTGTTTTTGTTCCTGGAGATACTGTAACTCTAGGCTATGAAGGATCACCTAAGAATTTATCTGATGAAACTTTAAAAAGGTTTAAAAATATTGTTTAGATGAAACTGAAGACTTAAATACAGTTTTAGGAAAAATATATCAGAGATAACTTTAGTAAACTTAGAAAAGTTACTATAAAACCTATGTTAGTTGAAAGGTATTTACAGACAGTGGCTTGGAGAAAATCTAATTTAGAAGAATTAAAAGATTTTGACAGCGATTTACTAAAGGACTATAATGAGTTTAAAAGTTCTGACTACAATAGGCTGACACTGGATGAAACGGCTAGATTTACAAAGGTTAAAGATGATATAGAAATAGAACTATATGATGATATTAGCTATGAGGAGCTTTGTGAAAATTTAAAAGATGAAGGATTTTCTTTAGCTAATTTAGATGAGTGGGAATATCTATGTGGTGGAGGTTGTAGAACTTTATTTCCTTGGGGAGATGACTTGGACTACAATATGAACTTGCTATATTTTTCTAAAGAAGACAATGATAAATATGACTTGGAAGAGCCAAATTTCTTCGGACTTTCTATTGCTTATGATCCATACAAAATGGAAATTATTGACAATAAATCTTTCTCTAAAGGTGGAGATGGAGGTTGCAATATTTGTGGAGGCTATGGAGATTTTTTAGGTTATTTCCCATGTTCGCCATACTTTAATCAAGTTATTGACTATGAGGAAGAAGATCTCAATGGCGATTTCAATTTTTATCGTAGAATTATAAGAATAGGAGAGTAAAATGAAAAAAATACTTGTGTTATTACTCATGTTAATTTTAGGAATCATCAGTTATGCTAAAGCAGATGATGTACTTGGAACTTGGCTTATTAAAGAAAATGGAAAAAAATAGTGGAAATCTATAAAAAAATAAAGATGGAGAATATACTGGAAAGATTAAAGAAGATAATTTTATTTTTCTTAAAAACAAGCTAATGACTTAAGTTATGATAAAGAAAAAAATAGCCTAGCCTATTTTTACTTTTAAAAATTTCCAGAAGATAAATTTTTCTTGGTATGTTTGGATAAACATAGAAAAAAAGATGGAAATATCTTTATCAAAGGACTGGAAATACCGAAGTTGGGAAACATGTTACAGAATTACATCTTATTAAACAAAAAAATAAAAAAAGGAGTTTTTTTATATGGATGAAATAATAAAAGAAAAAAATCTGAGTTTCTTAAAGAAAAAAATAAAAAGAAATAAAAAGAAAAAAATTGCAAGACCTTGTACAGAGTTCGAAACTAAAAAAATTTGACTATGATGATGAAAAATAAAATTAGTTGGATAGGTAGAGTATTTTTTTATGCAAGGAAAAATGAAGTTGAAGAAAGGCCTAAAGATAATAATAGTAAAACCATGTATCCTTTAGCACAATTTTATCTTGCTAATCTTCCTTACTTGCCGGAAGCATTGAAAAAATTTGAATATATTTCTGTATTTATGGGAGAAGATTTTCCAGAATATAATGAAGAAAATGAAGGAGTTTCAAAAAATGGAGATGGTTGGATATTAAGAACTTATACAAAAGATGATGTCTTAGTAAAAAATGAATATCTAAGAGACGATAATATTTGTCCAAAAGCTTATCCTTTAGAAGCTAAATTTCATGCTGAAGACTATCCTGTTTGGGATGGTGGAGGACTTGATGAAGATTTAGAAATTGAAATATGTGATTTAGAAGAAGAATTTGATGATGAAGTAAGTTACTATCAAGATATTGGAAATGATCATACATATTTACATAAATTCGGAGGCTATCCTTCATATTGTCAACCTGGTTTAGGGTTGGAAGTTGAAGAAGGTTATCACTTTGTTTTTCAAATTTCCAGTGATGAGGTTGCAAAATACAATGTAGTAGATTCAGGAAGTTTAATGTTTTTCTATAATGAAAATGAAGATAAATGGATGATGTACTACGATTTTTATTAATTAATAGGAGGGAATAGAATGTTTAACTTAATAGCACCAGGATTAGATATTGATAAAATGGCTAGATCAGTAGCGGCCGGGGAAATAAGTGGGAAAATGATATTTTCAATGATTGCGGGGAGTATTTTCCGATTTATTTTAATACTTTTAGTAATTGAAATTGTGATAGAAACAATGTATAAAAAAATCGTGTAAAAATTATAAAGGTGAAGTAAAGGGGGAGATTGTAGAAGTTCTGAATTCTGATAAAGGAGCAATGGCTGGGACTTTTCCAATATACCAGTATGAAGTGAATAATCATAAATATATTGTTAAACCTCTTTTTTTGATTTTTGGATCTAAGTTAAATCAAAAAAATATCATGACAGTGAAGATGTAACTTGTATTACATATAGGAGAAAGCATGGAGGAACTAGCAGAACAAAAATATCATGAAGGAGAAAGCATAATAGTAAAATATGATATTGATGATCCTAAAAAGCATGAAATTCTTAATGATAAAGATAAATTATTCGTATTTAAGGTAGCAAAAAAATCGGAATAATATTATCTATGATTTTTTTCCAATTGCCGTTTATATTATGACAATTTTTTTATAAAAGATTAAATATAATCTGATAAAAAAATTACTAAAATTAATAGTTATAATCTATAAAAATCTGTAAAAATAAACTTGTATAAATGAAACTATATATGATAAAAATACTAGTACTAGAGAACTTTTTCAGGAAAAAAATAAAATTATAGAAAAATTTATATTTTCTAATGGAAATATAATATGTTTTTACTTGAAAAGAGTTTGTCATCTGGTAAAAAAATGTATAGGAGGAAAAAAATAGAGATGAAAAATAGGGAAGATAATAAAAAAATTATATTATTTACAATGATATTTTTTTATACTGCAAAGCTGTGTAAAAAAATCGAAACAAGTATGAATATAAACTCTGATTTATCAGGAATATCAACTTCAGAAGTTTCAATTTTGAAAAAAACTTAATGCCTGAAGAACAATTGAAGAAAGAAATTGAAAAAAACTGGGTGTAAAGAAATTTGAATTTGAAAAAAATAGAATCAGATGATAATTCAGTTGATAAGTACAATGTAAAAGCTTGAATGGAAAACAGAAGAAGAACTTGAGAAAATACTTGCGTTTATTAATACCGGGATGACAATGTCTGAGCTGAATTCTCCAATAGTATCTCCGGCAGGTGAAAATAAGGAAAAAAAGTAAGGAAAAACGTTGAGAATGCAGAGCAACAGAAAAAAAGATGAATCAAAAAAACTGTTGAAATTAAGCCAAAAGATAAAAAAATAAAGAAAAATGTTGATAAAAAAACAGTGAAGAAAAAGTAAAAAAGAATATTTTTACTAAGGAACATGGAACTGTAACTGTAAATATGGGTACAGTTAAAATAAATAAGTTAGTTATAAAAGTACACGGTAAAATAATAGCTGATTCTGTTCAGGAAGGTATAGTTTCAGACGCTAAAGATGAAATAACATTCTATGAAGGAGATAAAGCTGAATTCAAATATAAAGACAGCAATCTTTTACTTCCAATTTTAATAGGTGTGGGAATAGCTATCGCCATTATTGTGATAGGAGCTGTAGCATTTGTACTGAAGAAAAAGAATAAGGAAAAAACTGAAGAGGAAGAATATGATGAGTTTGCTGAAGAAGCAAAGGATGAAATGGAAAAAAAGGAAGCAGCAGAAGAAAAAGAAAAAATAGAAGAAGCTGTAAATGAAATTTCAGGAGAAGTGGCAGAAATTTCAGAGGACAACGAAATTAAACCTGAAAATGATAATGATGAAGAAGAGGAAATTTCAGGAGAAAATATATAATATAAAAAAACAGGTTGACAAATTATGCAAATAAATAGATTATTTGAGATGCTTCATATGATGCTGAACAAGAAAAATATTACAGCTAAAGAATTGGCAGAATATTTTGAAGTATCTGTAAGAACAGTATACAGGGATGTAGAAACTTTAGCTTCTGCAGGCATCCCTGTATATTCTTTAAGAGGCAAAAATGGTGGAATTAGATTACTTGAAAGCTATACTTTGAATAAATCGCTGATTTCTCAGGATGAGCAGAATGAAATAATGTATGCACTACAAAGTCTAAAGGCTGCAAATTATCCAGAAACGGAAGAAACTCTTAAAAAATTGAGTTTGATTTTTAATAAATCTTTAGATAACTGGATAGAAATTGATTTTTCCAGATATGGAAGTGATGATAATGTTTTATTTGAAAATATAAAGCAGGCAATACTGAAAAAATTGACAATAAAGTTTATATATTTTTAATTCAAAAGGGGGAAAAATCTTATAGAACAGCTGATCCACTGAAAATATGGTTTAAAGAGAAATCATGGTACTTATTTGCCTATTGTCATGATAAAAAAATATTAGGCAGTTCAAAAACAAATAGAATAAAAGAGCTGATTCTTACAGAAGAACATTTTTGAAAAAAATCGCTGGAAAAATTTTGAGATTAATGATAAAAAAATCTAAAGTAAAAAGATATAAGAATTGTAGTTGAAATAGATGAATCACAGGCATATCGTGTTTATGATGAATGTTCGGAAGAAAAATATAAGTAAAATGGGAAATGGAAATTTTGAAATTATAATGGAATATCCTGAAAATGAATGGGTTTATGGATATCTTCTATCTTTTGGAGAATATTTGAAAGTAAGAGAACCTGAGAGAATAAAAAAATTTTTACTTGAAAAAAATCGAAAAAAATGAAGAAGAATTATTTTTTTAAAGGACTTGATTATTTTAATTTTTTTATAGGAGTAAAAAAATAATGATAAAAATTTGGTGAAAAAAATATAAAAAATGATGATATTTTTACCGTATATCTTAAAGATATGTGATAGTACAAATAATATATTAAAAAAATAATAGTTACTCTTCCTCTTTTAGGAGAAAAAAAGGTTCTGAAGTAACTAATACAGGAAATAAAGAACTTGATGAAATATTAAAGGAGTCTTATCCTGTTTTAATCAACTATAATGAAATTTATGAGATAGTATTTGAGAACTATATAATGTATCAAATTAGAAATGAATCCTTCGCAAATCCTGATGAAAATACTAAAAATTTCAGGAAAGTATTTCGTAATAATTAAAAAAATTCTTCATATCTTAAAAATGGTAAAAAAATATTACTTTTTTTATAATGATATTTTTTTGATGAAAAGTACATACACTATGGAATTTTTTTCATGGAATCATGTAGTTGACATTATTTCAGCAGAAAAAGCCTAAAAATTAGAAAAATTAGAGAACAATACTGAAGAATAAGTATTGTTTAAAAATAAATAAATAATATTATTATAAATATGACACACTGATGTCATATTTTTTTGTATTATAATATCTATAGAAAAATTTAAAACAATACAAACAAATTGATAAAAGGTGGTACAATTATGAAATACGAAATAGTAGAAATTAAAGAAAAAAACTCTTGTTGGGTTTAAAAACAAGAGTGAAAGATGATGAAAAAAATGTATGAAAAAGATTTCAGATTTATGGAAAAAAACTGTATTCTGAAAAAAAGGTGCTAAAAAAATATAGAAAACAGAATAAATGACAATGCTATAGGTGTTTACTATAACTACAATAACGAAAAATGGATTTGAGTATGACTGCCTTACAGGTTGTGAAGTAAAAGGATACAATAGAGAAAAATCCCTGAAGATATGATAAAAAAATACAAATTCCAGAGGGAAAAATATGCAAAATTTATAATTTTTCGGCAATCCTGAAAAAGCTGTTGGAGAATTTTTGGTATAAATTTTGGGAAGAATTTGGGAAGGAAAAAAATCTGATATGAGAAATTATATCTATGATTTTGAAGAATATATAACAGGTAGTGATTATGAAAATACAGAAATCCACATTTATATCAGCATAAAATAATCATTAGGAGATGATAGTTATGGCATTTGATTTTAAGAAGGAATTTAAAAGATTTTATAAACCATCAGAAAAACCTGAAATTATAGAAATTCCTAAAATGAATTTTATAGCAGTGCGTGGAAAAGGAAATCCCAATGAGAAAGAAGGGGAATATCAGAAAGCCATTGAAATGTTATACGGAGTTGCCTATACCCTTAAAATGAGTTACAGGACACAATATAAAATTGAAGGATTTTTTGAATATGTTGTTCCTCCGTTGGAAGGACTCTGGTGGCAGGAAAATGTAAAGCATGAAAATTATCTGCTAAACAAGGAATTATTTAACTGGATCTCTTTAATTAGAGTACCTGATTTTATTAAAAAGGAAGATGTAAAATGGGCTATAAAATGTGCTACTGAAAAAAAGAAAAAGGATTTTTCAAAAGTTGAATTTTTCAGCTATAACGAAGGGCTTTGCGTACAATGTATGCATATAGGAAGCTACAATGAAGAACCTGAAACTATCCAAAGAATGAATGAATTTGCACAAAATAATGGATATAATATAGAATTAACAGAAAAAAAGATATCATCATGAAATTTATTTAAGTGATCCAAGAAAGGCAGATATAAATAAACTGAAGACAGTGATAAGACAGCCTGTTAAAGAATAGGGAGAAAAAAATTATGGATATAGATATTTAAATAAGAAAAGTATTCAAAAAAAGATATTAAATAAAAAAATATGACGGAAATGATTTGGTAAGCTATGTTTTATAAATAAAGAAGTCAAAAATATCAATAGCTACAATAAAAAAATGTAAGAAAAACAAGTAGCTGAATAAATATCTCCTGATTTAATATATGATAAATAGGAGGATGACATGAAAATAAAAAGAATTTATGAATTTTTTTGGAAAAATGAAATAGAAACAAAGCCAAATTTATTTTTTTATTTAGAGACGATGAACCTAAAGCTACAATAGAAGATATAAATAATATTGAGAAAAATTTTATTAGGAAAAACTACCTGAGTCTTTTATTGAGTTTCAAATGAAATTTGGTGGTGGAACATTTGGATTTGCAGAAATATTTTTCTGTATGTGAGAATAGTAATTTTTATGTACTTAATAATGAAAAATATTCTTGAGAAAGATTTTTTTCCAGTAAGTGATGATCAATGTGGAGGAGTTTATTGTTTTAAGAAAAAAATAATGGAAAAATTTGAAGACAGAATTTATTATTTGGACTTATCAAATTTAGAAGTAATTGTTGAAGAAACAGAATTTGATTTTATTCAAATATTTATGAAGTTAGCATTTAATAAGTAGTCTTATATGTTAAAGTTAAGAAATGAAAAAAAGTAAGTAATAGAAAAATATAAATATACTGCACCTCCAATCTTATGTCCAAGATTTTGGGTGCAGTACAAAAATATAGTCTTCACATTAATTTTTATAGTTTTCTTTGAGGTAGTTCCATTTCTAACTTATATTGCACCTTATTATGTTTCTGTTTTACAGGAAAAATAAATGAAAAAAACAGTTTCACCTTCAGGAATACTGGAAACAGATATTTCAATATCATGTCTTATTGCAATCTGTTTTGCAATTGCAAGTCCTAGTCCCATTCCGCTTTCATTATTTTCTCCTTCAGATTTATGAAAACGTTCAAATATGTTGCTGATGTCCTTATCAGCAATACCGGATCCTTTATTGGAAATATCCATTTTAATTTCTTTTTATTTCATTTTTCTGATAAAGTTTTCCCAATATTAACTTTTGATAGGAGTATTTTCATAGGAAAATTTAATCGCATTATCCAGTATTATAATTATCATCTGTCTTATACGGAAATAATCTCCTTCAAAAATATAATCATCCGGATTTTCATTACATGTAACAGCAATATCTATATTTCTCAATCCTGCAGGCTGTTTCATACTTCTGGCTGCATCATTTGCAATTTCATATAAACTAAGTGAAGATTTTTCAATAGAAAAATCAGTATTTTGCAGCTTTGACAAATCAATCAGGTCATTTATCAGTTTCTGAAGGTGAATACTTTCAGAAAGTATCTGCTGGTGATATTCATCAATTCTTTCAGGCTCAGTAATAATGTTATCACAAAGTGCTTCCATTGAACCTCTGATTACAGTAACAGGAGTACGCAGTTCGTGAGATACATTTATAATAAAATCCTGTCTCATTTTTTCAAAATGTTCACTTTCCTTTGAACTTTTAAAAAGTTGTAAAGCCAGTTTATCTATTGTCTGAGCCAGATTTCCAATTTCATCATTCTGCTTGACATCTGTCTGAGCTTCGTAATCTCCTTCAGAAAGCAGTATAGCTGTATTTTTTATCTTATTCAGAGGTTTTGTAAAACTTAACGAAAGCAGTATGGCACTAATACTTGCAAGAATAAGAGCCACGAAGATACTTATAACAAGAGTGTAAATACCGTTATTTAATGCTGTAGAAAGATTTTCAATAGGAGAATGGAGTAAAACAACTCCGACAACTTCACCATTTTTGAAAATAGGAGCTGCAGTAGTTAGAGCTTTTTTATCTAAAAATTCATTGAAATCTTCGGTTGTATTAACTGTTCCTTTAAATGCTGTACTTACAGCTTTTTCAGCATTTGGTGGCAAGATTCTATATGTTTCAGGAACATTTCTTTCAGGAGTATCCTTTTCCTGAATAATATAGCCTGAATCCTTTTCAATTACCCAGACTTTTGCCATTGCAATATCCTCAATCATACGCATATTTTTCCTGTGTTTTCTTCTGTCACCCTGTTCTTTAAAATTCTCTTGATGGTCATCATTATACCACAGTTTTGAGATTGTTTCAGATACCTTTGTGGCTCTTGCTTCAAGATTTCTTTTGTTAAGATTGATAGTATTTCTCACATACATTGAAGCAAATACACTTCCAGTAACAACAGAAAAAAGAAGTAGTGAAATTCCAAAATAGAATACAAGTTTAAGAAAAAAATTCTACTTTTTAAAAGTTTATTTTTTTCATTTTTTTATATTTTATATTTTTAAAAAAATATTCATAGCAGTTATCCTTATAATTTTTTTAGTCATGAATGTCAAATTTATACCCTACACCCCATATGGTTTTTATATTCCATGCTTCATGTTCATAGTTGTCAAGTTTTGCACGAAGTCTCTTTATATGGGAATCGACAGTTCTGCTATCTCCAAAATAGTCATATCCCCATATGGAATCCAGGAGGGTTTCCCTCGTAAAAACTTTATTCTGATTAGTTGAAAGAAGCCAGAGAAGTTCTATCTCTTTTTTTGTAAGGGAAATTTCTTCATCATTTATCTTTACAGTAAAATCACTTAAATTAATTGTAAGGTTATTGTATGAAAAAATTTTCTTCTGATTAAGGTTTTCATTTGGAATAACCCGTCTTAAAATAGCATGAATTCTAGCGATAACTTCTCCAGGAGAGAAAGGCTTTACAATATAGTCATCAGCTCCTGTTTCAAGTCCCATTATTCTTTCAAAATCTTCCCCTCTTGCAGTAATCATTATAATTGGAATGTTTGAAAAAGTTCTGACTTCCTTACATACATCAAGACCATTTTTTTTAGGCATCATAATGTCAAGAAGAACAATATCAAATTTTTCATTTTTTATTTTATTGAGGGTTTCTTCGCCATCGTGGGCAAAGAAAACATTAAAATTATTTTTTTTACAGTATTCACTAAGAATAGACACAATCTGTCTATTATCATCGGCAATTAAAAACATTATACATTTTTTTATCCTTTGCATTTTTTTATTTTTTTAATTCTATCATAGATTCAATAAAAAAAGAATATTTAGTATAAAAATACTTTTTCAAATTTAAGAAAAAGAAAAAAAGTCATAATTTTGTCAAAATTAGATGGTATTATGTTTCCATAGAGAAAAAGGAAATCTCTAAAAAAATAAGAATAATGGAGGAAATTAATATGAAAAAAATATAAAAAAATAGTAGTAGTAATTGGAATTTTAATGGTATCAGCAGTATCTTTTTCTGCTCCCAAGAAGGCAAAAAAAGTGGATTCTAAAAAAAGAAAACTGTAGTAGTTGTGCAAAAATAACAAACAAAAAGAAAAAAACAATAAATAAAAAAATTCAAAAAGCCAAAAAAAGGGAAAAAAATGGTAAAAAAACCGATAGTTAAAAAGAAATCAGTAAAAAAATAAATTTATAGAAAATAATATAATTACGGAGGTATTAAAATGAAAAATAAAAGAAAAAGTCTTATAGGATTAGGATTAATTATGGCATTATCAGTTTATGCAGGTGCGGCAACAACAAGTAATTTAAAAAACTCAAAAGGTAACACAGAAACAGTGATAGAAAATAATCAGAAAGAGTTTGACAAGGATAAATGTCCTATGCCACCAGGACATCCAGGGCATGAAGGAAATGGAAAAAATCATGAAATGGATAAAAACTTTAAAAGACCGACTCCTGAAAGAATAGAAGAATTAAAGAAAATATTGAATAAAGGTAAAGTTACAAAAGCGGAAGCTGCTGAAATTATAGAACTTATAGAAATGAAAGGGAAAGGACCTCATGGAGGAAGACCTGGAGGGCCTAGGAAACCAGGAGAACACGGTAATATGCCACAGCTAAATAATAATCAGTTAAGCAATGATACTAAAAACATCAAATTAATTAATAAATCCAAAAAAATTTTTAAAAAAATATAACAATCTAAAAAAAGACTGGAAATAGAATAAATCTATAACCAGTCATTTTAATATTCTCATTTATATGCAATTATTGTGTGTGTATGTTTTTTTATTTAAGCGTTTGCTATAGTTGTAATAAGCTGTTCTAAAGTCTGTTCTCCAACAGAAGCAACCTTTCCGTTAATAAATACTACAGGAACTGCCTGAATATCTTTTTCTTTAGCTTCATCAAAGTAAACTGCACTGTCAACCATTGAAGTTGTTATATTTTCATTGTGAGAAGAAATAAGGTTTAACGCCTGTACAACTTCAGGGCAGTGAGTACAAGAAAGAGAAACAAAAGTTTCAATATTTAAAGGTTTTTGAACTGAAGCAACTTTTTCAAGCTGTTCTCCTTCAAGTTTTTTACCTAATCCTGCTAATCCTAAGATAGCAAGTATGAAACTGTTAAATTCGTGTCCTCCTGGAATTCCATAAAAATTAACTCCAGTTTTCTTTCCATTTTTAAGTAATGTGAAAGATGTAGGTCTTGTAATACCTGCAAGTTCTTCAAGAGCTTTATCTTCTCCAAAATTTTCTCTCGTATAGTTTACTTTATTTGAAATTGCATCAACTTCCTGTAAGAAACTGTCAAGTTCCTTTGATTTGTCACTGTCATTTAAGAAAGCAACTAATTCAATAGGTTCATCTATTTTATCGAAATAAACTTTCAACTGTTCAACTATATTTGCGTCTAGTAATGCCATTTTTAGACTCCTTTCTGATTTCGGATTATATTTTACCTACTAAATCCAATCCAGGTTTTAAAGTAGCTTCTCCTTCTTTCCATTTTGCAGGACAAACTAATCCAGGATTTTCAGCTACGAACTTAGCAGCTTTAGCTCTTCTTACAAGTTCAGAAGCATCTCTTCCTATTCCTTCATCATTTACTTCATAAGCAACTATTTTTCCTTCAGGGTTTACAATGAAAGTTCCTCTGTAAGCAAGTCCGCTTTCTTCATTTAATACTTCAAATATTCTGGAAACAGCAGCTGTAGGATCTCCTATCATTGTGTAAGTAACTTTTTTAATAGCTTCAGAATGATCGTGCCATGCTTTGTGAGTGAAGTGAGTATCTGTACTTACAGAGTATACATCAAATCCTAATTTTTTCAATTCTTCATGGTGATCTTCTAAATCCTCAAGTTCTGTAGGACATACGAAAGTAAAGTCTGCTGGATAGAACATGAATATGCTCCATTTTCCTAATACATCTTTTTCAAAGTTAATTTCTCTGAATTCTTCGTTTTGGTATGCCTGTACTGTAAAATCTTCTACTTTTTTTCCGATTAATGACATTTTTAATTCCTCCTATTTTAATTTTTTTTAAATTTGAAATCATTACAAAAATATGATAATTATATTATATAGGATATTATGTATTTTGTCAAGAAACTTTTTCATTACATGAAATATTTTCTGAATATTCAGTATATATGTGAAATTCAGGAAAATATTGAATAAAAGTTTAGTTTTCTGTAGCAACATCTATAACACGTATTTCAAATTCCATATCCGGCATACATTCTGCCAGGTCATCCTGGATTCTTTTAAGTGCCTCCATACGCATTTCAACAGATGTATTTGAATTACCCTGAATGATAAAAATTGCATTTTTTGTTTCATCATCAAATTTATAATTTTCTCCATCACGCACATCAAGCCATGCCAATATTCCTTTTTCATCACGGTAGACGTAATCTGTTTTGGCAACATGCTTTTCAGTGGACAGTATTGGAAGAAAAATATCTTCCCTTTCACTGACTGTAAATTCTATATAATCATGTATTTTATCAAAATCATGTCCACCTATTGCTAAAAATGAATTTAGGGCTTCTACGTTATAAATATCGATAATGCTGTTAATACAGGGTATAGAACCACGATGCTGAATATTTCTTATAAGTGCAGGAACAGTAGGTGGATTTTTCTTTACACTACGTTCAACACTTTGAAGCAAATCTTTGTAGCCTTGAATTACAGGATGATTAAATACTTCGTCAATATTACAGTTCAAAGCCCATTCTTCCATTTTTTTCTGTTTTTTCAAAAATGAATCTGATAATTTTGCATTTGGATTAACATTTTTTGCAATGCCAATCACGACACTCTTAATCCCAAGTGCCGCAATACTTTTATTAATAATAATTTTCATAACAGAAATACCTCCTATAGATTGTTTTATAGCCAAGTACCTGTTATTATTATACTCCCTTTAACAACTTTTTTTCTAATAATTTTTAGAACATTATTCAAAAATTTAAAAATATTAATCCATTTCAAATTCAATATACACAGTTTTTGAAAATGAAACTTTCTGAGGATTTATAACAATACTGTTTTCAGAAAGACTGTTTATGAAAGTCTGGTCATTTTCCTTCAGTATCTTTTCGTCATATACAGCATAATTTCCACTGTAATAACCGTAGTAAGGTCTTATTGCTCCGTTGGAATTATCAGTTATAGTAACAGGTTTTTTAAGGGCAAGATCAGTTTTATTAAGCATAACCTGTGCTTTTTTTGCAGCTTCCCTGTAAGCATTTTCATATAGTTCGTCTTCCAGTTTCTGTTTATTATCTATATCGTATTCAATATATCCTGTTGAACCAATTTTCAATGAATGTGCCAGATTAATTATATTTCCAATACTTTTCATATCCCTTGTAGTAACTTCTATAGTATGGGAAACTCTTTGCTTAACTTTTTTAACACTTGTTCTTTTTTCCATGTTGATTTCCTGATTGTTATAACCAGCAATTTTTATCTTATCTGCACTTATTCCCCTTGCAGAAAGTTTTTTCTGTAACTCATTGAATTTATTGATAGCTTTCTGATAAGCACCTTTATTAGTCTTATCCTGCTCAACTATTTTGAAAACATGATTTCCTCCGATATTTCTCTGAAGACTGAAAATCTTCTCATTTGCAAGGACAGCCATAAATTCCTTTAAACTGTTCAGGTCAATTGAAATAGCTTCCACTGTAAGAGTAGTTCTGAACTCCTTTTCCCCTTCATTTTGTACTTCAGTATCCCACCAGTAATTTTCCGAAGTGTTATAGTCTGAAGAATTAATTTTTTCATATTTTGTGTTTGTTTTTTTCAAAAGATTTTTATACTTTTCAAGAATTTCAGAGTTTTCCTTGCTTGCTTTATCAAGGTTATCATTTTCAGTGACAATTTCCAGAGTTATTTTTGCACTGTTTGGAAGAAGTTCCTTTGTTGCGGTTCCCCTTACCTGTATTCTCTTTCCTGAAACGACATCAGAAAAACTGAAGACAGAAAAGATTATAAATAGTATAGATATAATTTTTTTCATATTATTATTTCCTTTCTAAAAATATTATTTCATTTCATACATTACAGATATATTCTGCATTAATTTTATTGGTTTTGGAGTATAGTCAATTCTAGATTTTTTTGCTCCGGATGAACGTTCTGCAACAGCAAATTTTGCACTGGGAGCCGCAAATTCAGCTATTTCTTTACTGCTGTCAAAACTCCACGATTCATCAATTTTATCAATCATTTTTTGCTGAAACTCAACATCTTCACTTACAACAATTGGAGAAGCAAGTTTAAGGCCACTTGATTTCAGAATGCTTTCAGCTTTATTTTTTGCCTGTTTAAATGCTTCGTTATACATGTCTGAAGCTATCTGATCCTTATTGGAAATATCAAAATGGATACTTCCGTCTATATTTATTCCATTGTCATCAGCAAGGGAAATGATAGAATTCAATCCTTTAATATTTTTAGTAGTTATTTTAAAACTATGAATTACATAATAAACATCCTTCTGTTCCTTACTTTTTCCATTAAAGTTTTCTGTAATGTTATAGTCACCCAGAACAATATTACTTGCTGAAACATTTAAAGACTGAATTTTGGATTTTGCAGAATTAAGTTTGGCAAATACAGTATTTAGGGCTTTTTCCAAGGTAGTATCTGTTGCTTTTATGTTAAATTCAAATGTATTGTCACCAAAATTTTTATTTATGCTTTGAAGATTTTCCCCGTCAGAAAACTCTACAAGACCTGCTATCTGATTGAAGTCAGTGTTCTTAATAAGTACAGCTATATTTGCAGTATATGAGTCAGGCTTTTTACTTTCAGTACTTGAAACGGCAGTTTTTTCCCCCTTGATGTCATTGTAATTATCATTATCGTATTCTTTTTGTTTCCTGCTGTAGAAAGAAAGGGTTTCAAGCTGTGATAAATCAATATTCTTATTTTTCAGAGCAGACTTAAATTTTTCAATCCTGTCATTTGCATCCTTTGTTGCCACACTTAGATTCTGATTTTTAGTTTTTATCTGGAATGTTATAGTGGCAACATCAGGCATTACTTCCTTTTCATAATTTCCGGTTACGCTTACTTTTCTTATTACATTTTCTGAAAATGAAAATACTGAAAGGATAAGAAATAAAGCGATTAATTTCTTTTTCATATTTTTACCTCCAATTTAATTTTACTAGTTTTTAAAATCATTTTTATGTAATTATTCTATCATTTAAACCTTAAAGTAAAAATGAAAAAGAAAAAAATTTTTTTGTATCATATAAAAAAATGGTGCCCTCTCAAAAATAGAAAAATAGATAACGCTGAATACAGTTTTTTTCAGCAATTTTTCAATTTCATTTTTAAGATGGCACCTTTTGTACATAAATTATATTTTTTTCAAAAAAATTTTTCAAATGATAATTAAAGAACTTTCTTCAGAATAATTTCTAAAACGCCTTCTTCATAATTAATATATATGGAATCACATATTTTAGCGACAAGAGTAAGTTCGTCAGAAGTTTCTCCTTCCCCAATAAGTTCCCAATACTCTGAGTATTCTATATCCTGGTGGATTTCCATACTTTTTTTAATTTCTTTTACTTCAGCATCACTAAGTTCAACTGTTCCGCAAGTATAAATGTCATATCCATTTTTAGCATCGTTTATAGCAATGTCAATTTCTATTTTTTCTGCTCCTTTTTCTAAATAGAAAGAAGTAACTTCATTTGTAATTTTGGAAATAATCTTCATCTTTTTTGTTTTCATTTTTTTCCTCCATAAAATAATTGTAATATAGGAACGCTTACACTTGCAACGATTCCTGCGGAAAGCCCCGTATTATATAAATTCAATCCGCCATGAAGAGCTCCTATTTTTAAAACTAAACAGAAATTTACAAATCCAACAATAATTCCCGGAATGATTCCAAATTTTCCACTGATTGGTGCAAGGCATGTAGAAAAAAATAAAGTTATAGCAAAAGTTGTAAGTGGAATATGTATACCAAACATTATATATGAAAGTGAAACTCCGGCTATTATTGGAAGGACATTTTTCAGATGTTTTCCAAATCCTGCAAACCCTATAAGAGTAAAAAGACCAGATAAAATAGGTCCGTTAATATAAGGAAACATGAGAAAAATAAGAGCAATGGAAATAAATCCTAAAATTCCCATATTTATCATAACCATTGGAAAACCTTCAGTAACAGTGAAGTCTGTTACAAGTTTTCCTGAATGTTTGAGCAGGCTGTCAAAATTTTCGAATGAACGGCCATTTGCATAATAACCATAAATAATGTAAAAAGCAAAAACTGATACAAGTAAAATCAAAATAGGATAATCCATTTTTTCAACAAAGGTTTTATTTGGTGCAACTTTAAGCCCGACTTCCTCCAGTATTGCATAAATAATAATGGCAATAAGCCCTGCAGCCAGTCCTGTGTTATACAGTGTATAACCGTTATGGAAGTTTATTACATGTATAGAAACTGCCGGTACAATAAATCCCATAAGAAATCCGGCTCCAATTGCCAGAATAATTCCAAAGATGGAAAAATTAAAGGCTTTTGAAATACTGCTTACAACCGGTGAAAGTGCAGTTGTAAACATACAACCTGTTATAACTGTCTTAAAGCTTCTTCCTTCAAATTTTGCATAGGCATAGGTACCTAGATAAAACGGAATAATGTTTAGCAGATTTTTTCCCATGAAGGCAAAGCCAAGCATTATATAAATTCCAGATATAAGAAGACCATTGATTTTCATATCCATCCTGTAGATAAGATAAATATTCAGTAATGCAACTACTGAAGCATTAAACATGGCTGCGCCTTTTCCACCGACTACAAAGTAATCAGTCAGAAGAACTCCATCAGATAAAAAAATATCTTTCATTCCCTTTATTAATTCGGCAGGGTTTGTGGAAATTATTGAATAAACCAGCATAATAAAGGGTAAAAGTGAAATAATAAGGTACTCCTTCTTTTTTTCTTTTGTCATAGTATATTCCTCTCATGTTTTTTTAATTATAATAATTATAACATATTTTTTTAAAAAAATAGTAAGAATTTTTTTGATTTTTTTGTTCTTGAAATAATGATAAAATTAGGAAAAAACACAGATAAACTCTAATTGTATTTTTAATAGGATTAGTGATATAATGTACAAAATTTAAAAAATTATGAAAGGTGTAAAGAGGTGGATATGAAAAAAATAGCAGTCTTACTCCTACTTGCCATGTCACTGCAGGCATTTGGAGGAAAATACAGAACGCTTAAGGAAGAAAATGTAAATATAAGTTTATCAGAAATAGGAAATAATAATGGAAAAAAATTGAAAAGGCAATAAAAAAAGGGTTACAGTCAGGAGACATTTTTAAAAATACTTGAAAATCAGATAAACAGCGGAGAATCTTATAATAAAGATTCAATAGAAAAAAATGAGCCTTATTGGCATAACTTTGGCAACAATAAAATATATTAAGGTTGATATTGAAGAGATTAAATATTTATCAGATAATCAGGCGGAAGTAAGTTTAAATATAGTAATTCCTTCAATAGAAAAAAATTTGATGAGAAAAAGGTATGAAGAAAGATTGTCAGAGGCTTTTTAAAAAACAAAATAGGATATACAATTGAAGAAATAAAAAAATAGGGATCTGACAAAGTCTGAAATTGAAAAGTTGTTGCCTGTCTATATGAAAAATAACAGGTGAAGAAATAGGAAAAATAAATCACTTTACTTCACTTAACGAAACAGTAAAAGTTAATAAAAGTAGTAACAGTCAATGGGAAATGGAAGCACTGGGATTATTTTAAAAATGGGGGAAAATTTTTATATTCTTTAGGTATTGTAAAAATGGAGGGAACATGGAAGAAAAAAATAACCAGAAAGAAGAACTGGAAAGAGAAATAGAAAAGTTGAAGGAACAGGTTGAACTGGAAAGATTAAGAAAAGAAAGAGATGAGCTTAGGGAAAAGCTTAAGGCTGAAAATAATGGTAAATACAGTAATTCTACTTTAAATAGTACTCAAAGTGACAACGGGGAAGATGATGATTCAGAAGAAGATAATGGAAAAATGAAAGGAATGCTGACAGTGGTATTGTCAGCACTGGCAGTGGTCATGATTATTATTATCGGAATTATTGTCTTTAGAATAAATAAGGAAAGCAGGAAGTTATCTGAACAAATAGAAAATGTACAGACACAGGAAGAAAAAACAGAAAAAGAGGATAATCAGAAAAGTAATATAGAGGTAGTGGTGAGTACACCTCAAACTCCAGGAACTGCTACGCAGGAAACAGGACAAAATCCGGCGGATACTAATCTGGTAATTCCTGCAACTCCAATTTCAGATGCAACAGCACAGGGAAATCAACAGGGTAAACCGGAAGAAGAAATAAAAAAAGGAACAGAATATTATACGAAATCAACTAAAGGTCCTGTAAATATAAGAAAAACTTCTTCAATAAACAGTCCACTTCAGGATGAACTGCCTGATGGAGTAGTTCTGAAATTTATCGGAAAAGAAGGAAAATGGTATCGTGTATCTTACACAGTCAATAATCAGACAAAAGAAGGATTTGTTCATGTTTCACAAATAAAAAAGAAATAGAATAAAAAAACTAGACAGATATAATGAATATTATGTAAATTAGAAAAAAATAAAAATATTATAAAACATGTATTGAAAGCTTGATAAATTAGAAGGTTTAGAAGATACATGTTTTTTTATAATATGAATTTTTTTCAAAAAAACAAAAAAATAAAAAAATTGAAAAAAATAAAAAAATAAATTTGGTATAATTCATTCAAATCAGAGAATAAAAAAATTAAAAAGCGCCTGAATCTTTAGGGTTTAAATATAATTTTATATTTCCCTAAACTTTCATATATATTTAAATCTTAAAGATGACGAGGAAAAAGGGTTATCGAATTTTCGGCGGATGCCCTTTAGGTGATCACAACCTGAACAGTATACAAAATCGTAAGTAATTGCGGGAACAAAAGTGCTGTAGTGATTATTCCCTGAAAATAATATTACGAGGAGAATAGATATGTGCGGAATAGTAGGTTATATTGGGTCGCAAAACGCCCAAGATTTTGTATTGGATGGATTAGAAAAACTGGAATACAGAGGTTATGATTCAGCAGGTATAGCTGTAAATACTGGTGAAGACAAGTTTCATATTGTGAAAAAAGTTGGAAGGTTGAAAAATCTGGCTGACATATTGGAAAAGGAGCCATTAAAAGGAACAATGGCAATAGGTCATACTAGATGGGCAACTCATGGAAAGCCTTCTGATGAAAACTCCCATCCACATTTTAATAAGGATGAAACATTGGTAGTTGTTCATAATGGAATTATTGAAAACTATCTTGAATTAAAAAAGGAACTTGTTGCAAAAGGCTATAAATTCAACTCTGAAACAGACACTGAAGTTGTAACTCATTTGCTGGATGAACTGTATGAAGGTGATTTGCTTGAAGCAACAAAAAAACTTATTAAGATTATAAAAGGTGCATATGCACTTGGAATTATGGCTGTAAATGAACCTGACAGAATAATAGCTGTAAGAAAGGAAAGTCCTCTTATAATCGGGTTGGGAAAAGGAGAAAATTATATAGCTTCTGATATACCTGCAATACTGAAATATACAAGAGATGTATATCTGATTGAAAATAATGAAATAGTTGAAGTGAAAAAAGATTCAGTTAAAGTTATGGATACAGAAGGAAAAGAAATAAAGAGGGAAGTTACACATGTTGAATGGGATATGGAAGCTGCTTCCAAAGGCGGATATGAGTATTTCATGGAAAAGGAAATTCACGAACAGCCTGAAGTATTAATTGAAACATTAAATAGTAGAGTAGATGAAGATAATAATATAAATTTTGACAATGCCGGACTTACTAAGGAATATTTGGAAGGGGTAAACAGCATTTACATTGTTGCCTGTGGAACTGCATATCATGCAGGATTAGTAGGTAAATTTATTATTGAAAAGAAAACAAGAGTAAAAGTGGATGTAGATATTGCTTCTGAATTCAGATACAGAAATCCTGTAATTGATGACAAGACACTTGTAATAGTTTTAAGTCAGTCAGGAGAAACTCTGGATACTCTTGAAGCAATGAAGGAAGCAAAGAGAAACGGGGCAAGAGTTGTGGCTATAACAAATGTTGTAGGTTCATCTATAGCAAGGGAAGCTGACCATGTAATTTATACTTGGGCAGGGCCTGAAATAGCAGTTGCTTCAACAAAGGCGTATACTACACAGATGGTAATTCTTTACTTGCTTGCCACTGATATGGCTTATAAGTTTGGAAAAATTAATAGGGAAGATTATGAAAAGGATATAAAATCACTTTATAGATTAAAGACAGATATAAAGAAAATGCTTGAATATTCTGATAGAATAGAAAAAGTGGCTGATAAAATTAAGGATCAGACAAGTATGTTCTATCTTGGAAGAGGACTTGATTATGTTATAGCAGTTGAAGGAGCCCTAAAATCAAAGGAAATTTCGTATATTCATTCAGAAGCCTTTGCATCCGGGGAATTAAAGCATGGAACTATTGCATTAATTGAGGAAGGTATACCTGTAGTAATCAATGTTACTCAGTCAGACCTATTTGAAAAGTCAATATCCAACATAAAGGAAGTTGCTGCAAGAGGAGCTTATGTAATTGCTATTGCTAAGGAAGGAAATACACTTGCTGAAGAAGTGGCTGATGAAGTTTTCTACATTCCTAACGTGGAAGATGACTATACAGGATTCCTTTCAATAATAATTCATCAGTTATTGGCATATCATTTATCAAAGCTTAAAGGAAATGATGTTGATAAACCAAGAAATCTTGCTAAGTCAGTAACTGTAGAATAATTAAAAAAAGAATACCTCATTTAATAAATAACGAATTTATAACGTTGTCTAAAAAAGATATTTGAAAAAATAGAAAAATGAGGTATAATATTAGCACATAAAAATGAAATAAAAACTGGGAGGAATGCTATGAACTTTAATGATTTAAAAAAAGGAGCAGAAGAAGCTCTGAACAAAACTGTAGAAGGTGCGAAAGATTTAGCGGATAAAGCTGTTGACGAAGCAAAAAAATTGGGAGACAGTAAAGTAGCTCAGGATATAAAAAAAGGAGCAGAAGATGCCCTTAACAAAACAGTGGACGGAGCAAAAGACTTAGCTGGTAAAGCTGTTGACGAAGCAAAAAAATTAGGAGACAGTAAAGTAGCTCAGGATATAAAAAAAGGAGCAGAAGATGCCCTTAACAAAACAGTAGACGGAGCAAAAGATTTAGCAGATAAGGTAACAGATAAATTTAAAAAAATAATAATATAATGGAAAGCCCTGAAAACGGGCTTTTTATTTCGTTATATAAAAAAGGGGACAAAGAAAAAAAGTTATTGAAAATTAAAAGATAATATAATATAATTTATTATATAACTTTAGAAAAAAAGTGTTATAAATAAAATAAATTATGAAAGGAGATTGTACAGATAGATACTTTTATGTATTTATCTATACAAGAATAAATGACTGGAATAATATGTGCCACAGAAACAGAAATGAAAGCAATAATCAATGAAATAGAGGGTATTAAGGAAAATAAAATAGGTAGGATCACATTTTTTGAAGGAAAATTTAATAATAAAGATATTGTTTTTGTTCAATCAGGCATAGGAAAAGTAAATGCGGCAGTTACTGCGACACTTCTGATAGATAAATATGATATTGATGAAGTAATATTTTCCGGAGTTGCTGGTGCACTTGATAAAGTAGTTGGAATAGGGGACATCGTAATAGCTGATGATGTAGTTCAGCATGATTTTGAAGTAGAAGCTTTTGGATATAGAAAAGGCCAAATACCTCAAATGGAAGTATGGTCGTTTAAAGGGGATGAGGACTTAATAAAAAAAGTTAAGGAAACATCAGATGATGAAATAAAATTACATTATGGAAGAATTCTTACCGGAGACCAGTTTATATACAAAAGAGAAGAAAAGCTGGATTTAGGTGAGGAATTTGAAGCTTTATGTGTAGATATGGAAAGTGGGGCAGTTGCTCAGGTATGTTATCTAATGAATGTAAAGTTTCTTATTATAAGATCTATTTCTGATTCTGTTACAGATGAATCTTCAATGGAATATGACAAATTTGCAGAACTGGCGACAGAAAAATTCAAAAAAATATTGAAAAAAGATAATAAATTAAAATATATGGTTTATTAGGTAGAAAAAAATTGTAGAAAGGAGAAAGAGGCTGTCTCAAAATACTAAATATATAAATATAAAAAAACTGTATTGTTTTCATATTTTTTTATAAATTACAGTCTCTCAAGATTAAGTATGAGTTTTCGTATAAATCCTTATAAAATTATAAGATTGGTAGGACTAATAGTTTTACTTTCTTATGGTTTTGTTGAAATTTCTGAATTCAGAAAAAAAGAAAAATACAGGAAACGGGAAAAAGTTGAGAAAAAAATTAAATATACGTAAAAAAAGATTTTTATAATTCACCGGAAGAAAAGGAAAAAAATATTAAATTCAGGAAGTGACATAACAGTTTTTAACTAGTAGTAATAGAAAAACAGAAACGGAACAGACTGATGCAACTGTACAAAATTCAGAAGAAAATAAAGAAACTAAGAAAATAGATGAAGTACAGCAGAACGTAGATAAGAAAAAGGCAGAAACACTAAAAAAAGCGAAGGAAGAGAAAAAAGCTGAGGAAGAAGCTCAAAGAAAAATAGTTGATCAGATAGCCCAGCAGAAAAAAGTATTGGCAGAAAAGAAAGCAAAGGAAACTGAAGCAATAGCTGCCGCAAAAAAAGCAAAGGAACAGAAGGAAGTGGATGCAAGGGAAGCTGAGAAAAAAGCTAAAGAAAAAGCTTTGGCTCAGCAGGCACAGAAAAAGAATAATGAAGTAAAGAAAATTCCGAGAAAATATATTCAGGTTGCAACCCTCAGCTCAGAAGCGGCTGCAAGAAGTGCAGTAAGTAAATTGGGTGGAAGTTTCAGTTACCAGAAAATTGCAGGAAAAGGAAAAACATTATATGTAATAGTTTCAGTAAGTACTGATAACCAGGCAACGTTAAGTTCTTTAGAAAATCAGGTGAAAAGTAAATTACCTTCATCGAAATATATAGTTAGAACGGCAGGAAAATAATATGACTGAAAGAGTAGAGAAGTATAGAGGAAATATAACTCCTGAAGAAATAGTAAAAAAATTATAAATTCAAAAAGCATAGTATTAACGGTACATACTTCCCTGATGGAGATGCACTTGGTTCAGTTTTTAGCTTTTTTTCTAATGATAGAGGAATACAATAAAAAAATATAAAAAAATATCTCAGATTTTATTAAAGTTAAAAATCGTAATAGATGATAAACTTCCTAAGTATATTGGGAAATTTCAGGAAAAATGTTTTCCTTGAAAAAAATATGAAGAGTTTTCTCCAGATTCGGAGTATGACCTTTTCATAAGTCTGGATTGTGCAAATGAAGAAAGATATGGAAGAACGGTTGAATTCAAAAAAATATCTAAAACTTCAATAAATATAGATCATCATGTAAGTAATACGGAACATGCTGATTATAATTATGTGGAAGATGTGTGTTCAACAGCTGAGCTGATATATAAATTTTTAGAAATATTTAAAATAGAACTCAATAAAAAAATAGCAGAATATATGTACTTGGGAATAATAAATGATACAGGAAACTTCAGACACGATAATGTGACTGAAAAAAACATTTGAAATCTGCAGTAAATTAATAAAAAGCAGGAGTAAATAACCATAAAATTGCAAATATTCTCTTTTCGATGAGTAGAGAGAAATCAGATTTATTTGGAGATGTGTATGAAAAATAAAGTAATAGATGACAAATACGGGTTTATTTACTACTATTTATCAGAAGAAAAAAATAAAAAAACTGAATGTCTCAAAAGATGATACAGATGGAATAGCGGAATTTCTATTAAAAATAGAAGGCATGGAGCTATCGCTATTTTTAAGGGAAGAGGAAGGTAAGAGAAAAAGGTAGCCTAAGATGTAACGATAAATACAATGTCAATGAAATAGCTTCTATTTTTTTAACGGTGGAGGACATATTAAAGGTCGCAGGATTTAAAACGGATCTGTCTGTTGAGGAAATAATTAGTAAAAATATAAAAAAACTTTAAATTAACATACGGGAGGGAAAAATGGAATTTAATATGTTTAATTATCTAAAAATTAAAAAGGACTTGATAATTCTGAACTGGCAAAAGCATTTTGAAAAAAATAGATGAAACAAATGAAAATATAAATTCTATACTTGAAAAAAATCCAGGAGCTATTTTAAAGGAAATTAAAGTCACTTATTTAGATAAAGAGAAAAAAAGAATATACAGTTTGATATTAATATAGAGGTTGTGAATAGCTAATGAAGAGAAAAATACTTACTATTTTTTTAATGATGATACTTTTATTCAGTTGTTCTTCTCTTGGAAAAAAAGAACTGTTGCTGAATCTGAAGTAGTATCAAAAAAATACTGTAGTTGAAAGAGGAATTGAAGAAGTATCTGAAAAAGTTTGGAGAAGAAGTCAGCAGAAAAAAATATAGGGATATACAAAAGAGGTTATAGAAACTGGAAATTAGTTATGTATGGAAAAAAATAACTATTATATTGTCAATGTAACTGAAGACGGAAAGGTAGTTTCAAGCTCAAAAGAAGATTACAAATAACAATAAAAAGAGACTGACTTGGATGAATTCCAAAGGAAAGTCCCTTTTTAGTATTAAGAATAATAATTGTATAAAGTACTATAATTTGAAAATTTTATCGAAAAAATTAAGAAAGTCGTTTATGGAACTGTCATTTCTTTCAGTTTTTATTTTAAGCATAGTTCCTTCCAGAAGGGAAACAAGAATTCTTGCATAGAGTTCAGGCTCTACCTCGGAATATTCTTCTGGCTGAAAATGCTTTAATGCACCAAGAAAAAACGAGATTCTCTGTTCGATTTTTTTATAGGATTCCAGCAGTTTATCCCTTGCTTCATCATTAATATCTGAAAGTTCAATGGCAAGGTTTCCTAAAGGACTTCCACCATGAAATTTGTTAAGTTCAATATTATTAAAAAATTTTTAAAAAAAGATTTTTTTAATTTAAGTATTGATAAATCGTCAACTGTTATATTAAAAAAATGTATCAGATTATCTGTATGATGGTCAATTACCGTCATAAGTAAGTCATTTTTTTGATTTAAAAATAATAGTAGAATGATCCTTTTGGGATTTTACATTCATTTAGAATATCAGATACAGAAGTATTTTTTTGTAACCTTTGTAATAAAAAAAGCTTTTGCGCTTTGATGAATAACATTGTTCTTTTTAGATATGTTTTATTCATTTTTTTACCTCGTTAAAAAAATTATATTATGACTAATTTTATAATTTAAAAACCATATTGTCAATATGTTAATGAAAAATAAAAAAACAAATAAATAAAAAAACAATTATTATCAGGAAGGAAATTATTATGTTAAAAAAATAAAAGAGTAGTTTTAGGAATGTCCGGAGGTGTAGATTCTTCAGTTGCAGCAATATTATTAAAAGAACAGGGTTATGAAGTGATAGGAGTTTTCATGAAAAACTGGGAAGAAAAGGATGACAATGGAAACTGCATGGCTGAAGAAGACTATAAAGATGTAGTTGCTGTGGCAGAACAGCTTGATATCCCATATTATTCGGTAAATTTTGTAAAAGAATACTGGGATAAGGTATTTACATATTTTTTAGATGAATATAAAAAAGGAAGAACACCAAATCCTGATGTTATGTGTAACAAGGAAATAAAATTCAAGGCATTTCTTGATTATGCAATAAAACTGGGGGCAGATTATGTGGCAACTGGGCATTATGCGAGAATAGTCCATGAAGAAAAAGATGGGAAAATAAAATCGGTAATGCTGAGAGGGATAGACGACAATAAAGACCAGACTTACTTTTTATGTCAATTAAGTCAGAAACAGCTGGAAAAAGTGTTATTTCCAATAGGGGAATACACAAAACCACAAATTAGGGAAATTGCAGAAAAGTATAACCTTGCAACGGCAAAAAAGAAGGACAGTACAGGTATATGCTTTATTGGAGAGAGGGATTTTAATGAGTTTCTTTCAAAATATTTACCTGCAAAGGGTGGAAACATTGTAAACACAGAAGGAAAAATACTCGGTAAACATAACGGACTTATGTATTACACAATTGGACAGAGAAAAGGAATAGGTATTGGAAACAGTAAAGAAGGAACAGGAGAACCATGGTTTGTCGTGGATAAAAATCTTGAGACTAATGAACTGATAGTAACACAGGGGGATAAGTCAGTTCTTTATTCTAAAGGGCTTATTGCAACAGATTTTAATTTTATAAATATGGAGGATATGGAATTTCCGTTGGAATGTACTGTGAAGTTCAGATATAGACAGTCTGATTCAAAGGCTACGATAAAAAAAATTTCAGATGAAAAATATGAAGTTTTATTTGATGAACCTCAGAAAGCGGTAACGCCAGGGCAAATAGTCGTTGCTTATAAGGATGAAGTCTGTCTTGGTGGTGGAGTAATTGATGAAATAATAAAGTGATAGGCAATCAGGTCAGTTATTATATTTATAAACATGAAAGGGAAATATGGCTATGATTAATATTGAATTGACAAGGTTTAGGGTAATAAAAGGAAAAAGCGAAAAAGTGGATGAATGGATGAAATTTCTAAATAATAATATGAAAGATGTACTTCTAACTCTTGAAGGTGAAAAAATGTATGTAGAAACAATTTTTCGTGAAATACTTGATGGTGAAGAATATCTTTACTGGTATTCTGTCCAAGGAGAAGGGGGTATAGAGGTTGAAAATTCAGAAAGCTGGATTGATAAATGTCATCTTGAATATTGGGAAGAATGTATAGATAAAGATTTCAGACCAAAAGATTTAGATGTACAGGTAGTTATGATACCTGAAAAAATACAGGAAAAAATGAAATAATTATTTGCCATCTTATATTATAAGTGGTAAAATAAGAGTAGAACAATAAAATAAACAGTGAAAGGATGAGAAAATGCTTATAGACAAAGTAAAGGAAGTTAAAATCACTGAAAATATAACTGTTGGAAATGGTAAAATATTTTTAATAGGAGGACCTTGTGTTATTGAATCTGAAGATTTGGTAATGACAGTTGCAGAGAAAATGAAGGAAATAACAGATAAACTGAATATTCAGTATATATTTAAGGCATCCTTTGATAAAGCAAACAGATCTTCAATCAGTTCTTTTAGGGGACCTGGTCTTGAAAAGGGACTTGAAATACTATCGAGAGTAAAAGAGAAATATGGAGTAGCACTTGCCACTGATATTCACGAACCATGGCACTGCAAAGAAGCTGCGAAGGTAATAGACATATTACAGATACCTGCATTTCTTTCAAGACAGACAGATTTATTAATAGCTGCAGGAGAAACAGGGAAAGCTGTAAATATTAAAAAAGGTCAGTTTCTGGCACCTTGGGATATGAAAAATGTTGTAAAAAAATTTGAAGAAATAGGAAATCCGAATATAATGTTATGTGAACGTGGAGCAAGTTTTGGATACAATAATCTTGTAGTGGATATGAGAGGATTACTTGAAATGAGAAAATTTGGATACCCTGTTGTATTTGATGCAACGCATTCAGTGCAAATACCTGGTGGTCAGGGAGAAACTTCAGGAGGAAACAGGGCATATGTTTATCCTCTTGCAAGAGCTGCAGTGTCAGTTGGAGTTGACGGTATTTTTACTGAAGTTCATCCGGAACCTGAAAAAGGACTTTCAGACGGTCCAAATATGTTAAGACTTGATGATGTAGAGGAAATATTGAAAAAATTGATAGCATATGATAAATTAACAAAAGAATATTAAATATATTTTAAGGAGGAAATTATGAGTTCGAAGTTATTATTAACTCCGGGGCCTACAAATATACCGGAAAGATATCTGAAAATATTTGGGGAGGATATCATACATCATAGAACACCTGAATTCAGAAGAATTTTAAAAGAAAACAATGAAAACCTGAAAAAAGTTTTTAAAACAAAAAATGATGTGTATACTTTAACAACTTCAGGTACAGGTGCCATGGAAGCTGCTGTAGTAAATTTCTTTTCAAAAGGGGAAAAAGTACTTGTAATTAACACAGGGTATTTTGGAGAAAGATTTGCTAAAATAGCTGAAATTTATGGTTTAGATGTTATTAACCTGAAATATGAATTTGGTGATGGATATGAACTTGACGATGTAAAGAAAATTCTTTTAGAAAATCCGGACTTGAAGGGGATACTTGCTACTCATAGTGAAACATCGGTAGGAATTCTGAATGATATGAAAGCATTAGGAGATCTTACTAAAAATACAGATATTTTACTTGTGGTTGATACAATAAGTGGATTAGTGGCAAATGATTTTGATTTTGATGGATGGAATATAGATGTTGCCATTGCAGGAAGTCAAAAAGCATTTTTAATACCACCTGGATTATCATTTGTTACAGCAAGTGACAAAGCAAGAAAAGCAATGGAAAAATCAGACTTGCCAAAATATTATTTAAGCATAAAACAATATGAAAAATATTTCAATGAAATGACAGAAACTCCATATACACCTGCTATATCACTGATAATAGCATTAAATTATTCACTAAAGGATTTACTGGCAAAAGGAATTGAAAAATGTATTAAGGAAAAATATGAATTAAGAAAACATATAGAAGAGAAAGCACAAAAATTAGGATTCAATCTACTTGTTAAAGAAGAAAAAAATAGAACAAATACTCTAATTTCAGTTTATAGGGAAGGTGTTATAATAAAAGATATTATTAATGCACTGGAAGAAAAAGGATTTACTGTTACAGGTGGAAAAGGTAAGTATGCAGCAAGTCTTATGAGAATAGGAATCTTAGGAGAAATTACAAAAGAACAGGTAGATGATTTCTTCGTAATCTTTGAAGAAGAATTGAAAAAACAGATTAGCTAGGAGAGTAAATGAGACCAACTTTATTTAAAATAGGAAATTTTGAGCTTAGAATATACAGTTTAATGTATATTCTGGCTTTTATTATAGGAATAAAAATTGCTGAAAAGGATGACGTTGCTAAAAAAAGAGGTGTAAAAGATAAAAAAATGATAGAAGATTTTGCTTTTTTTGCAATGATATCAGGCCTTGTAGGTGCAAGAGCATATTATGTAATAATGAAATTTAACGAATATGCAAGTGACCCAATTTCTATGCTGAAGGTATGGGAAGGTGGACTTGCAATACATGGTGGAATAATAGGAGGACTTATAGGATCATACCTATATGCAAAAAAGCATAAAATAAGTTTGTGGACATTAACTGATATGGGAGTAGGACCTTTATTATTCGGTCAGTTCTTAGGGCGTTTTGGGAATCTGGCAAATGGAGAAATTCACGGAGTACCTACTTTTACTCCATGGAATGTAATATTTTCCGGAAAATTTAGTGAATGGTGGACAGCGTATCAATCAATGAGTTTAGAGGCACAGTCTAAATTTAAGGAACTTGTTCCATGGGGACTGGTATTTCCTCAAGATAGTCCGGCAGGGATGGAGTTTCCTAACTATCCATTACATCCGGCAATGCTTTATGAGGCAGTATTAAACCTTATAGGATTCATGCTATTATGGTTTTACTTTAGAAAGAAAGATTATAATCCAGGTGTTCTTACAATGATTTATCTTATAATGTATGCAGTAATAAGAGTTTTTGTAAGTACATTCAGAGTAGAAGATCTTATCGTTCCTGGAATTGGAATAAGAGCACCATATTTAATAAGTATTATAATGGTAATTGCGAGCAGTAATAGGAATAAAAATATTTTTTTCAAAAAAATAAAAATCTGACAAATAAGAAAAAAATAATGTAATTTAAAATAAAATTCAAATTATTTAACGACACTCTATCTATTTAAAAATAATGAGATTCAAATGACGTTAGATGTTATTTATAAAAAAAATTGAAAAAAGTTATTGACAAGGCGGGGTAAAATTTGATAGAATAATTTTTGTCAACTGCGGGAGTGGTTGAGAGGACAATGGAAGACATGAATAAATAGAGGAAGAAAAAAATAAGACGGAAAAGCATCGAAAAAGAAGAAGATAATTAACAAGGTGAAAAGAAATAGTTGAATGAAGAGTTTGATCCTGGCTCAGGATGAACGCTGACAGAATGCTTAACACATGCAAGTCGATGGGGAAGTGGTGCTTGCACCATGGTAACCATGGCGGACGGGTGAGTAACGCGTAAGGGACTTGCCCGCGGGACCGGGATAACAGCAGGAAACTGCTGACAAGACCGGATAAGGTCATGGAGCCGCATGGTTACATGATGAAAGGAGACGCCTGCGGAGAGCCTTGCGTCCTATTAGCTAGTTGGGGGGGTAACGGCCCACCAAGGCGAAGATAGGTAGCCGGCCTGAGAGGGTGGACGGCCACAAGGGGACTGAGATACGGCCCTTACTCCTACGGGAGGCAGCAGTGGGGAATATTGGACAATGGGGGCAACCCTGATCCAGCAATTCTGTGTGCACGAAGACGGTTTTCGGATTGTAAAAGTGCTTTCAGCAGGGAAGAAGTAAGTGACGGTACCTGCAGAAGAAGCGACGGCTAAATACGTGCCAGCAGCCGCGGTAATACGTATGTCGCGAGCGTTATCCGGAATTATTGGGCATAAAGGGCATCTAGGCGGCCTGACAAGTCAGGGGTGAAAACCTGCGGCTCAACCGCAGGCCTGCCTTTGAAACTGACAGGCTGGAGTACCGGAGAGGTGGACGGAACTGCACGAGTAGAGGTGAAATTCGTAGATATGTGCAGGAATGCCGATGATGAAGATAGTTCACTGGACGGTAACTGACGCTGAAGTGCGAAAGCCGGGGGAGCGAACAGGATTAGATACCCTGGTAGTCCCGGCCGTAAACGATGATTACTGGGTGTGGGCAGGAAGACTGTCTGTGCCGAAGCGAATGCGATAAGTAATCCGCCTGGGGAGTACGGCCGCAAGGCTGAAACTCAAAGGAATTGACGGGGACCCGCACAAGCGGTGGAGCATGTGGTTTAATTCGACGCAACGCGAGGAACCTTACCAGATCTTGACATCCCGCGAACGCCCATGAGGATGGGCGGTGCCTTCGGGAACGCGGAGACAGGTGGTGCATGGCTGTCGACAGCTCGTGTCGTGAGATGTTGGGTTAAGTCCCGCAACGAGCGCAACCCCTGTTGCTAGTTACCATCATTAAGTTGGGGACTCTAGCAAGACTGCCTGCGAAGAGCAGGAGGAAGGTGGGGATGACGTCAAGTCATCATGCCCCTTATGATCTGGGCTACACACGTGCTACAATGGGCTGTACAGAGAGGAGCGAGGCGGTGACGCGGAGCGAATCTTGAAAGCAGTTCGAAGTTCGGATTGAAGTCTGCAACTCGACTTCATGAAGTTGGAATCGCTAGTAATCGCGGATCAGCAATGCCGCGGTGAATACGTTCTCGGGTCTTGTACACACCGCCCGTCACACCACGAGAGTTGTCTGCACCTGAAGTTACTGGTCTAACTTTGGAGGAAGGTACCTAAGGTGTGGATAGTGATTGGGGTGAAGTCGTAACAAGGTATCCGTACCGGAAGGTGCGGATGGATCACCTCCTTTCTAGGGAGAAGAAGGATGCGAGTCGGAAGCTTCCTCTATATGTCTAAAATTGTTTAAAAAGGACAATGGGAAATGAATAGTAGGTAAAAGAGTTACAACTGAAGGAAACTTTAAGTTTAAGAAGAAGAGAAGCTGAGTAAGGGCACACGGAGGATGCCTAGGCGGCGGGAGCCGAAGAAGGACGTGCTAAGCTGCGAAAAGCCCGGAGGAGGTGCACAGGACCTGTGATGCCGGGATGTCCGAATGGGAGAACCTGCATACCTGGAGGGTATGCGCGAGAGAGGTAAGCCGGCGAACTGAAACATCTAAGTAGCCGGAGGAGAAGAAAGTAAAAACGATTCCCTGAGTAGCGGCGAGCGAACGGGGAGGAGCCTAAACCGTATATGTGTTAAAGCTGGCGGCGTTGCATATACGGGGTAGAGGGAGCATACCAGGTCGAAAGCCATGAGGCCGGGCTGGTCATGATGTAAGCGGAACGCGGCTGGAAAGCCGGACCGTAGGAGGTGAGAGTCCTGTAGAGCGTAAAGTCATGACAGCCTGTATGAGATCCCGAGTAGCATCGGACACGAGGAATCCGGTGTGAATCAGCGTGGACCATATCACGTAAGGCTAAATACTTCCGCCGACCGATAGAGGAGAGTACCGTGAGGGAAAGGTGAAAAAGAACCCTGAGCAAGGGAGTGAAAGAGAATTTGAAACCGTGTGCCTACAAGCGGTAGGAGCCCGTATGGGTGACTGCGTGGATTTTGGTTAATCATCCTGCGAGTTATGATGTGTGGCGAGGTTAAGTGCAAGCGGAGCCGAAGGGAAACCGAGTCTTAATAGGGCGCAAGTCGCATGTCATAGACGCGAAACCTAGTGATCTAGGGCCTGTCCAGGCTGAAGCTGAGGTAAGACTCAGTGGAGGCCGAACTCACCGCCGTTGAAAAAGTTGGGAGATGAGATAGGTCTAGGGGTGAAAAAGCCAATCGAACTAGGGAGATAGCTCGTTCTCTCCGAAATGCATTTAGGTGCAGCCTCGGTTGAAGATATGCGGGGGTAGAGCACTGTATGGCCTAGGGGGCGTATAGCTTACCGAAGTCAAGCAAACTGCGAATACCGTATATTGTTTACCGGGAGTGAGTCTACGGATGACAAGGTCCAGTGGACGAGAGGGGAACAGCCCGACCGCCGGCTAAGGTCCCCAAATCATGTCTAAGTGGGAAAGGAGGTGGATATTCACAGACAACCAGGAGGTTGGCTTAGAAGCGACCCATACCTTGAAAGAGTGCGTAATAGCTCACTGGTCGAGAGTATCTGCGCCGAAGATATAACGGGGCTAAGACATGAACCGAAGTCATGGAAGCGTGTGTATGCACGTTTGGTAGGAGAGCGTTCTGTAGGCCGTGGAAGGTGTCCTGAAAGGGATGCTGGAGGTATCAGAAGTGAGAATGCAGGAATGAGTAGCGAGAAGGAGGGCGAGAATCCCTCCGGCCGGAAGTCCAAGGTTTCAGGGAAGGTTTGTCCGCCCTGGGGGAGTCGGGACCTAAGCATAAGCAGAGCTGCGAAGGCGAATGGAAAACAGGTTAATATTCCTGTACCGCTGTGTACTGACTGAGAGACGGAGTGACGCAGGAAGGTATGCGGGAAGGCTGACGGAATAGCCTTTCTAAGGGTGAAGCGTGGACATACAGGCAAATCCGTATGTCTAGACGTGAGGCCTGACGGGTAAGTACCTTAGGGTATAAGCCGCAGATCCTACACTGCCGGGAAAAACTTCTATTTAGGGAAACAGCGCCCGTACTGTAAACCGACACAGGTGGACAGAGTGAGAAACTTAAGGCCGACAGGACAACTCTGGCTAAGGAACTCTGCAAAATGGCCCCGTAACTTAGGGAGAAGGGGTGCCCGCGGTACCTGAAGGGGGAGACACCCGGAGGGGAATCGGGTCGCAGTGAAGAGTCCCAAGCAACTGTTTACCAAAAACACAGGTCTATGCTAAGCCGGAAGGCGACGTATATGGGCTGACACCTGCCCAGTGCCGGAAGGTTAAGAGGAGGATTGAGAGATCCGAATTGAAGCCCCGGTGAACGGCGGCCGTAACTATAACGGTCCTAAGGTAGCGAAATTCCTTGTCGGGTAAGTTCCGACCTGCACGAATGGTGAAATGATTTGGGAGCTGTCTTGGCCGGAGACCTGGTGAAGTTGTAATGCCGGTGAAGATACCGGTTACCTGCAGTAGGACGGAAAGACCCCGTGGAGCTTTACTGCAGCCTGGCATTGGGTTTCGGCAATGTGTGTATAGGATAGCTGGGAGGCTTAGAAGATATGGCGTCAGCTGTATCGGAGCCGCTGTTGGAATACCAGCCACGCATTGTTGGGATTCTAATCTCAAGAGATGGGAGACAGTGCTAGGTGGGCAGTTTGACTGGGGCGGTCGCCTCCAAAAGAGTAACGGAGGCGTTCAAAGGTTCCCTCAGGCTGGATGGAAATCAGCCGGAGAGTGCAAACGCATAAGGGAGCTTGACTGCGAGACTGACGGGTCGAGCAGGCACGAAAGTGGGAGTTAGTGATCCGGCGGTTCTGAATGGAAAGGCCGTCGCTCAACGGATAAAAGCTACCCCGGGGATAACAGGCTGATACTTCCCAAGAGTCCATATCGACGGAAGTGTTTGGCACCTCGATGTCGGCTCGTCTCATCCTGGGGCTGGAGAAGGTCCCAAGGGTTGGGCTGTTCGCCCATTAAAGAGGCACGCGAGCTGGGTTCAGAACGTCGTGAGACAGTTCGGTCCCTATCCACTGCAGGCGTCAGAATATTGAAGGGATCTGTCCTTAGTACGAGAGGACCGGGATGGACGGACCACTGATGTACCGGTTGTCACGCCAGTGGCACGGCCGGGTAGTCACGTCCGGAAGGGATAACCGCTGAAAGCATCTAAGCGGGAAGCCCACCCTGAGATGAATGTTCTTCCAAGCATCCGCCGAGAACAGGCGGTGATAGGCCGGGGGTGCAAGCATGGCGACATGTTCAGCTGACCGGTACTAATAATGCGTAGGCTTACTTCAAGACTCTTTTACTTATACTATTTATTTCTCATTGCCCTTTTACTTGAATGGCAATACAAGAATGTTTGGTGATTATAGCGGCAGGGATATACCCGGTCACATTCCGAACCCGGAAGTTAAGTCTGCCTGCGCCTAAGATACTTGGATTAGGTTCCAGGGAAAATCGGCCGTCGCCAAACTTTTTTTGTTGTCTTTTTTTTTTAATAATGTTATAATTATATATTCTATTGCATAATATGAAGGGTGATAAAATTGAATATTACTTTATATAGAAAATATAGGCCTCAAAAATTTGAAGAAATTGCAGGTCAGGAATATGTAACACGAGCTATAAAAAATTCCTTGAGGGAAAATAAATTATCACATGCATATTTATTTACAGGACCAAGGGGTGTGGGGAAAACAACTCTTGCAAGACTTATTGCTAAAGGTGTAAATTGTCTGAATTCTGAAGATGTTACTGATAATCCTTGTGGAGTATGTGATAATTGCCGTGAAATAAGTCAAGGTATTTCAATGGATATGATTGAAATTGATGCTGCTTCAAATAGAGGTATAGATGAAATTAGGGAATTAAAAGAAAAGATAAATTATCAGCCTATCAAAGGTAGAAAGAAAATATATATAATAGATGAAGTGCATATGCTTACAAAGGAAGCCTTTAATGCTTTATTAAAGACATTGGAGGAGCCACCGGCACATGTTCTTTTTATACTTGCAACTACAGAAATTGATAAAATACCTGATACAGTAGTATCACGTTGTCAGAGATATGATTTTCTTCCTATTGATAAAAAAAGATATAACTAATCTTTTAAAAGGTGTAGCTGAAAAAAAGAAAAATATCGATATTGATGATGAAAGTCTTGAATTAATATATAGAAAATCAGAAGGAAGTGCAAGAGATAGTTTTTCAATCTTTGAACAGGTTATTTCTAATTTTGAAGGAGAAAAAATAGATATTTCCAAGACTCAGAAGGCATTAGGAGTAGTACCTGATATTGTTTTAAATGAGTTTTTTTGGAATTAATTCTTTCTTCAGATAAAAATTCAATTATTGGAATTTATCGATAAGATTTGGGAAGATGGAATTGTAATTGAGACTTTTTTTGAAGGATTTCGCCTATTATCTTAAAGAACAGTTTAAAAACAAATAGTAAGTTATCTGTTAATTTTATTTTTGAATACTATAAGTTCAATATTCTTTATTTTAAATGAATTTAAGTATGAAGAGGATAAAAGACTTTTAGGGTATGTCCTTATACATGAGTTATACAAAAAAATAGAAAGACCAATGAAAAACAGTGCAACTTCCACTAGTGAAAGCCATTCAGGAGTTAGTAATGTTACAATAAAGACAAATAGTAAAGAAAATGTTAGAGAAGATGAAGCTATAAAAAAATAGAGTTCCAGAAAAATATTGAGAATAATGGTAGTTTTCATTTGAATGATAGTGAAGTAAACCATTCAGAATCGTTTAAAAGCGGATGATATTAGCAGTTTAACTGGAAAAAAATGTATCTGAAACTTTTACCGGAGAAATTGAAAATAGAGGAAGTAATGAATCTTTACCACAAAAATACAGAAAGTTATCCTAAATATTCAATAGATTTATTTAAAGAAAAAGTGGGAACAAATACGTAAAGAAATAAAAAAATAGTGGTGCAATATTAAATGCTCTTATGGCTGATACTTATCCTGAAAAAGATTAAAAATGGCGTTTTGGAAATAAAATTTCCAGATGGTCATAAATTCCATAGCAGACAGATTATGGAGCTTGATAAAAGAAGCAAGATAGAAATGATTATAAATAAAATTTGTGATACAGATATAAGGATTACTACAGTTTTTGACAGTAATGATAGTCAAAAATAGCGATGATAAATTTATTGAAAAAAAGTTATTAATTTTTTTGAAGGTGAAATTATAGAGAAAAAAATAGTATGATGGAAACAGAAAAAAATACAGCAGGAGGAGAAATATATGAAAAATAAAAAGTTATTTTTAAAAAGAAACAATAAAAAGGTGTGGGGAAAAAAAGATGAGATTGTTGAAGTTAAAGACGGATATGCTAATAACTTTTTATTCAGTCAGAATAAAGCTGTTCCGGCAACACCTGAAAATATAAATAAACTGAACAGTAAAAATGAAAAAATTAAGAAAAATCATGATAATGATGTGAGAAAAGCAAACGAACTTAAGGAACAACTAAATTCAAAAGAAATATTACTGAAGGTAAAAGCAGGAAATAATGGGAAAGTATTTGGATCTGTTGGTGGAAAGGAAATAGCAGAGGCTATAAAAGAACAGCTGAATATAGATGTTGATAAAAAGAAGGTTTCAACAGATGCAAGAATGAAAGAATTAGGGCTACATACTGTTGAACTGAAACTTCATTCTGAAGTTAAGGCAACAATAAAAAAATAAAACTGGAAGCACAGGATTAATTTATAAAAAAATCTATAAAAAAATAATGAAATTTTGATAGAATTCCAGTTTATTAAAAAAATACAACGAATATATAATTTGAAAGGTCAAATATTATGGAATTATTTGATGAGTCTAAATTTGAAAATGAACTGAAAAATACCTTATAGTATTGAAGCGGAAGAAGCGCTACTTGGTTCAATTTTTCATAAAGCCTGATGCAATAAGTGAAATTATAGAAGTTATTACACCAACTGATTTTTTTATAAAAAAACAATTATAGAATAATATTTGAAGAAATGTTAAAAGCATATAATATGGGAAAAATCATAGATACCCTTTTAATTGTGGAAGCATTGAAAAAATCAGAAAAACTGGAAGAAATTGGTGGAGAAGATATAATTTATGATCTTGTTGATGTGGTTTCTACGGCAGCAAATGCTGTAAATTATGCATATGTAATTAAGGAAAAATCTATTCAGAGACAGCTAATTGAAACAGGTGAAAATATAACAAGAATGGCTTACCGTGGATATGATGAAGTGGATGTAATGCTTGATAAAGCAGAAAGTATGATTTTTAAAATAGCTGAAGCAAAACAGAAAAAGGATGTAGTTTCCTTAAATGAACTGGCAGGCATGAAAATATCAAGTCTGGATGAAATGTCTAAGTATAAAGGTGGAATAAGAGGAATAAGCTCGGGATTTTCTAAATATGATGAACTGACAAGTGGTTTTCATGGTTCAGATTTAATTATACTGGCGGCAAGACCTGCTATGGGAAAAACTGCATTTGCATTGAATCTGGCTCTGAATGTTGCGAAAGCAGGAAAACATGTTCTTGTATACAGTCTTGAAATGGGAAATGAACAGCTTTTTGACAGACTTCTTTCAATAGAATCTAAAATAAAGCTGTCAGCAATAAAAGATGGAACATTGAAGGATTCAGATTACACAGATTTAGGAAATGGAATGGGAAGGCTTGCTGAACTTCCATTGTATATTTCAGATTCTTCAAGTGTAAATATTCTTGAAATAAAAGCTGTAGCTAGAAGATTAAAAGCTGAAGGAAAGTTAGATTTTATGATGATTGATTATTTACAGCTTATAAATCCAACTGCAGGATCAAAAAAGAGCAGGGAACAGGAAATATCTGAAATATCAAGATCATTAAAAATAATAGCCAAGGAATTAAATATTCCTATTGTCACTTTATCACAGCTGTCGAGAAGTGTTGAACAAAGAACTGATAAAAGGCCTATACTTTCAGATTTGAGGGAATCAGGAGCAATTGAACAGGATGCCGATATGGTAATGTTCTTATATAGGGAAAAATATTACAACAAGGATAATGCACAGCAACCAGGTGATAGCAATAATTCAGAAGTACCAAGCCAGTATACTCAGCCTAAACAGCAGTCAAATGATGAGGAGATTGAGAAAGTGGAAGTAATAGTAGGAAAACATAGAAGTGGTCCTACTGGAACTATAATTTTAGGATTTAGACCGGGATATCAGCAATTTGTAAATGTCATGGGTGATGATGAAGCCACAAGACATTCACAATAAATAATGGTTATATATAAAAATGTATAAATAAGAGACAGTTAAATGTCATTTAAATAAATTTGAGGAGGAAAAATGCAACATCAAAAAGGAAAAGTTGAACTTCTTGCACCTGCAGGAAATATGGAGAAATTAAAAACAGCTTTTCATTTCGGAGCGGATGCCTGCTTCGTAGGAGGAAGTGCCTTTAATTTGAGAGGAATGTCCTCTAACTTTAAAAATAGTGAATTAAGGGAAGCTATAGACTATGTTCATAGTTTAGGAAAAAAAATATATGTCACTTTAAATATATTTGCACATAATTCGGAAATCGAATATATGCCTAGGTTTGTAAAATTACTGGAAGAATATGGAGCAGATGCTGTAATAGTAGCTGACTTGGGAGTATTCCAGCTTGTAAGGGAAAATGCCCCAAATTTACCAATTCATGTAAGTACACAGGCTAATAATACAAACTGGATGAGTGTAAAAACATGGAGGGACATGGGAGCAAAAAGGGTTATACTTGCTAGGGAAATGTCATTGAAGGAAATTAAAGAAATAAAGGAAAAGGTGCCTGATGTAGAAATCGAAGTATTCATACATGGAGCAATGTGTATGGCAGTATCAGGAAGATGTCTTTTAAGTAACTATTTTACATCCAGGGATGCAAACAGAGGTATCTGTGCACAGGATTGCAGATGGAATTATAAAGTAATTGCAGAAGGGCATGAAGAAAAGGGGGCACATGATATTGTTGAGGAACAGGGAGAAACTTTTATTTTTAATGCTAAAGATTTATGTACAATAGATTTTATAGACAAGGTTATTGAAACAGGAGTTGATTCACTGAAAATAGAGGGAAGAATGAAAAGTATCTATTACAATTCAACTGTTGTAAAACAATATAGAAAAGCAATAGATTCCTATTATTCAGGGAATTATGAATATGATCCGGAGTGGTATAAGGAACTTCAGACAATAAGTCATAGACTATATTCAAAAGGTTTCTACCTTGGGAAAACTACCGAAGAGGATCAGAACTATAATACAGGAAATTCTTACAGTCAGACTTATCAGCTTGTGGCAAATGTAAAGGAAAAGCTGGAGGATGGTAAATATCTGCTCCAAATAAGAAATAGAGTTTTTGCTGATGATACACTTGAATTGATAAGACCTGAAGGAGATCCGGTGAAATTTAAGGTGAAAAACTTTTTTAATACTAAAACAGAAGAGTATGTGGAAGTAGTACATCCAAATACTATAGCTGTTATTGAGTCGGAACTGGAAATGGGACCAATGGATCTAATAAGAATTAAATTACCTGAAGGAAAATCTGAAAGTGATATGGATACAGAGACTAACACGTTGTAAACAGCATTTTTAAAAACAAATGCTTAAGTTTATTCAAAGTTAATCTATAAATAAATCAAAGTGTCATGAAATATACTCTTCTAAAGGGAAAAATACACGATTATGAAATAGTAGAGTATTAAACTCTACTATTTTTTTAAAAAAATTGGTGTATAATATAAAAAGAATCAAAAAAACTATAAAAAAATAAAGTTGGTGAAGAAAATGAGAAAAAAATATTAGTAATTGAAGATGATCCAAAGATTTCAGATTATTGGAAATAGAATTAAAATTTGAAGGATTTGATGTGTTCTTTGCATATGACGGAAAAAGAAGGACTTAATATGGCAAAAATACGGTTCATATGACTTGATCTTATTGGATGTAATGTTGCCTAAAATGAGTGGAATGGAAGTATGTAAAAGAATAAGGGAAGGATCACAGGTACCTATAATAATGCTTACAGCAAAAGATGAAATAAGTGATAAGATAGTAGGATTTGATTATGGTGCTGATGATTATATGACTAAACCTTTCTCAAATGAAGAATTACTTGCAAGAATAAAAAGCTCTTTTAAGAAGAACTAAGAAAACAGTAGATCACAAAGGTATTTTTGAATTTGAAGATTTAAAAATAAATTATTCTACTTATGAAGTATTTAGAGGAGAAACACTAATTTCTTTATCTAAAAGAGAATTTGAACTATTAGATTTCCTTGTACTGAATAAAGGGATAGTATTATCAAGAGATAAAAATACTTGAAGAAGTATGGGGCTTTGACTACATAGGTAATGATAATATACTTGATTTATATATAAAATATTTAAGAGATAAAGTCGATAAACCTTATGAAAGAAAGTTTATTCAGACAGTAAGAGGAATTGGATTTATCTTTAAATAGGGAGACATTGTATGAGAAAAATGAAATTAGGAGGACGTATCGCTTGGAGTTACGCTCTTCTATTTTTGACGTTAATGACTATTTTTATAATCATGCTGAATATAACTTTAAGGAATGAAAATAAGAAAGTTTTGGAAACAGCAGCTGGAAAAAAAGTAGATGAAATAGAGAAGAGATATCTAAATAGGATAGCTGTCTATTCAGAATTGTACGATAATCTTCCTTTAGAGTTTAATCCTCAGTTTGATGGTAAGAAAATAACTTATAGAAAGCCTTTCGATCCGGGAGAAGAGGCATATCTCTATCTTGTGGAAATTAAAACAATACAGGGCAGCAGAGTACCTTTGAATACTGTAAGTTCCCAATATGATATAGTTGATGAATCTGTGGGATATAGTCTGATGGAAGAAATTGAAAAAAATAAAAATAACAGAAAAATACAAATATTGGAAAAAAATTATAACTTTAAGTGATAATAATAAATATTATGTATTTAAGCTGAGCAGGGAAATAAAAAAAGCAATACTTTAAATATTTATGTACTGAAAAAAATATAAATCAGGTAACTGAAATATATGACAGGTTAAATACTCTATCGATTATTTTTGTCTGTATAGGAGTTGCAATAGCAATAATAATGTCAATTATTCTTGGTCAGAGAATTGTAAAGCCGATAAAGAATATAATTAAAACGACAGAAAAAATTACAACAGATGATTTAAGCCAGAGAATAGTAGAACCAAAGTCAGATGATGAGCTGAAAACACTTACACAGATTATAAATCAGATGCTTGACAGGTTGGAAAACTCCTTTGATAACCAGTCAAAATTTGTTTCAGATGCATCACATGAATTACGTACTCCTCTTGCAATAATAAAAGGATATGCGGAAATTATAAAAAAGAGAAGGTTTGCTGACGAAGAGATTTTCGAAGAATCAATAGATTCAATCATAAATGAAACAGAGAATATGAAAAATCTTGTTCAGAAACTTCTATTCCTTGCAAAAGGGGAAATTTCAAAGATAAATACGAATTTTCAGATAATAGAAATGAAGGAATTTATTCAGCAGATATACAATGATACAGAAGTTTCTACTAAAACGCATAAAATATATCTGGAAAGAGATGACGTGTATGAAGTTAAAGCAGATGTAACTTTACTGCAGCAGGCAATTAGGGCACTTCTTGAAAATGCAATGAAATATTCTGAAAAAGGTACAAATGTCTATATAAAATCATCTATAATTGATGGGAAAAATGGAGCAGTTTCAATTAGGGATGAAGGAGTGGGAATTTCAGAAGAAGATGCCAGAAGAATTTTTGACAGATTTTACAGAGTGGATGATTCCAGAACAAAAGCAACTGGTGGAACTGGGTTAGGGCTTGCAATTGTAAAAAGGATAGTTGAACTTCATAAGGGAGAAATAAAAATTAATTCTGAACTGGGAAAAGGAACTGAAATTTCAATTGTTTTACCTTTAGTTACTCAAAAAACTGAAATAGTACCTCAAAGACTAAGAACTAATAAGAAAAATATAATATAAAAATTTTAGGAGGAAAAAAATGGCAAGAAAGTATTTTTGGTACAGATGGAATGAGGGGAGAGGCCAATAAAGATTTAACAATAGATCTTGTTACAGATTTAGGGTTAGCTTTAGGATATTATTTAAAAAAGAATAAAAAGGGAGATACAAAGCCGAAAGTAATTTTAGGAACTGATACCAGAATATCTGGATATATGATAAGATCAGCATTGACAGCAGGTCTTAACTCAATGGGGATAAATATTGATTTCGTAGGAGTTCTTCCTACACCAGGTGTATGCTATCTGACAAGAAAATTAAATGCAGATGCGGGAATTATGATTTCTGCTTCCCACAATCCGGTAAAAGATAATGGAATTAAAATTTTCAGCCAAAGTGGTTATAAATTGCCGGATGAAGTGGAAGAAGAACTGGAAAGATTAATGGAAAACAGGGAAGAACTTTTAAAACATCAAGTACCTGGAGATAATCTTGGAAGATTTAAATTCGTGGAAGATGACATGAGAATCTATCTTGACTTTTTAGGGTCAACAGTAAAGAAAAACTTCAAAGGAATGAAAATAGTAATTGATGCGGCAAATGGAGCGGCATACAGGGTTGCATCTAAAATATATCAAAGATTAGGTGCAGATATAATAGTTATAAATAATATACCAAATGGGAAAAATATTAATGTGAAATGTGGTTCTACACATCCTGAACTATTGCAGGAAGTTGTAAAAGTTTATAAGGCTGACCTTGGACTTGCATTTGATGGAGATGCTGATAGACTTATTGCAGTAGATCATACAGGACATATTGTTGACGGAGATTTAATAATAGCAATAATTGCACAGTCATTAAAGAAAAAAGGATTATTAAATGATAACAAGGTAGTTACTACTGTATTAAGCAATATGGGATTTGAAAAGTATCTGGAAGAAAAGGGAATAGGACTTATAAGAGCAAATGTAGGAGATAGATACGTTCTTGAAAAAATGAAAAAATTTGGACTTAATGTAGGTGGAGAGCAGTCCGGACACATTTTAATGCTTGATTATAACACTACTGGAGATGGAGTTCTTTCATCAATTCAGCTTGTATCTGCAATACTTGATAGCGGAAAATCATTGAACGAACTTATAAAGGACATAAAATTATGGCCTCAGAAATCTCAAAATATTATTGTTTCAAAAGAAAAGAAAGCAACTTGGGATTCAAATGAAGAATTAATGAGCTTTATTAAGGAAAAGGAAGAGGAAATAAACAAAAAAGGAAGAGTACTTGTAAGAGCTTCTGGAACAGAACCTCTAATAAGGGTAATGGTAGAAGCTGAAACAATGGAGATAGTTGATAAATATATAAAAATCTTATCTGAGAAAGTTCAGGAAATTTTAGGTTAAAATAAATAAAAAAAGAAGAAGCTATTTCAAAGAAATGTAATAATAATTTTTTTATTGCAGATTATACTTTGGAACAGCTTTCAGAATGATATACTAATCTGAAATTCTAATTATATTTAGATGGCAGAAGGAATTTGTCTTATTTTAAGACAAGTTCCTTTTTTTCTGTTAATTTTTTTCTTCATAATTTGAAAAAGTAAAAAAAGTATGGTATACTATTTTGGATAAAATAATGTGAGAGGAGGAAACTGTTTAGCTTCTCTAAACAGTAAGATAAAAATGATCAGTGCAAGAAATAAAATGAAGGGTGAAGTAATAAATGTAAACAAAGGAGCTGTAAATGGTATTGTAAAAGTTAAGTTCGGAAGCAACACAGTTTCAGCTACAATTTCGTTGGAAGCAATAAAGGAACTTGGAATAACGGAAGGAAAAGAAGTAACTGCAGTAGCAAAGGCTACTGATGTCATGGTAGGTGTTGGAGAAATAAAAGGAATCAGTGCCCGTAACATATTTAAAGGAGAAGTTGTTAAAATAAATGAAGGTGCAGTAAACTCAATAGTAAACATAAAAGTGGAAGACACATTGTTTTCAGCAACTATTTCAAAGGAAGCTGCAGAAGAGTTAAAACTGGCAGAAGGAAAAGAAGCTTCAGTCATTATAAAGGCAACATCTGTAATGATAATGGCTTAATGAAATTAATTAAAAATCATGTAAATTAGACTGGACTTTCTCCAGTCTTTTTTATATAATAATGTACAGAAAGAAAAAGCGGCAGTTAAATAGAAGCATTGTTTTGAAATCAGATTTGAAAATTATAGCTATTTTATTTAAATTCTGGAATTGCTTCATTTTGAAACAGTCTGATTTTTGTCAGTCTGATTTTGTAGAAACTTAAACATATCTGCATGATGATGCCGCAGATTGGAGAAAAAAATGAATATAGTCGCACCGGCAGGGAATTATGAAAAATTAGAGGCGGCAATAAAGGCAGGAGCAAATGAAGTATATTTTGGTCTTAAAGGTTTTGGAGCAAGAAGAAATAATCAGAATCTTAATATACAGGAAATACTTGATGGAATAGATTATGCACATTTAAGAGGGGTTAAGACTTTACTGACTTTAAATACAATAATGAAGGATGTTGAAATTGATTCGGCATATTATAATATAAGTAGAATATATGAACATGGAATAGATGCTGTAATAGTACAGGATTTAGGGTTTGTAAAATTTCTGAAGGAAAATTTTCCTGAACTGACAATACACGGGAGTACACAAATGACGGTGGCAAATCATGTGGAAGCAAATAAACTGAAAGAACTGGGACTTAGCAGAGTAGTACTTGCAAGGGAACTATCATTTGAAGAAATAAAAAGTATAAGGGAGAAAACTGATATAGAGCTTGAAATATTTGTTTCAGGATCATTATGTATTGCCTATTCGGGAAACTGCTATATAAGCAGCTTTATAGGAGGAAGAAGTGGAAATCGTGGACTTTGTGCATATTCATGTAGAAAGAAGTTTCAGGATGAAGAAGGAAATAAGGCATACTTTTTAAGTCCAAATGATCAGCTGTTACAAACAGAGGAAATTAATAAACTGAAAGAAATAGGAATTGATGCAATAAAAGTTGAAGGAAGAAAAAAGTCAAATGAATATGTTTACGAAACAGTAAGCTATTATGACAACATACTGAAGGGAAAACCTAGACCAACTGAAAGTTACAAATTATTTAACAGGGGATATTCAAAAGGATATTTTTACTTGGATAATAAACTCATGAATTTTTAAATATTCATCAAATTTTTGGATATTTTCTAGGGGCAAGAATTGAAAAATAGCAATAATTTTAAAAATAGATGATGAACTTATTTTAGGTGATGGAGTTCAGTTTGTAGATGAAGATTTTGAAAAAAATTTCAGGAGAATATGTAAAGCAGAATAACAATAAGAGGGAAAAAAAGTTCAGAAGGCTGAAAGAAATGATATTGTTTCAATTGGAAAAATTGCCTGAAGGGACAAAAATATATTTATAAAAAAATTATTCCAAGGAAATAAATGACAGGATAATTCATAATTTAAAAGTTTCTAAAAAGATTTTCATCTGTTGATGCAGAATTATATGCAGAAAAGGGAAAAAGAAATGGTACTGAAGTTTTCTTTAAATAATTTAAAGGGAGAAAGAATATCAGCAACAATAAAAAGGAAATACAATAACTGAAGATGCCAGAAAAAGAAATTACGAAGGAACAGATTGCGGAAAAACTGGGAGAATTAGGAGAAACAACATTTGAACTGGGAAATGTAAAAATAGATTATGACGGAACTTCTTTTATTCCTTTCAGCGAACTGAAAAATCTAAAGAGGGAGTGTATAAAGCGGCTTGAAATAGAACTTCTGGAATCATATAAAAGAGCAGGAAGTCCTAAAAAAGAATATTTATTTAATAATGAAAAAATAGAAAAAGAACCTTTATTTTCGGCACTTGTTTCAAATAAGGAACAGGAAAAAGCTTGCCGTGAATCAGGTATAACTAAAATCTATTATAAGCAATATGACGTGGCAAAGGAAAAAAATCTGGATAAAACTGATAAAATAAAATTAGATACAAACCTTGCATCAAATCTGTATCAGGTTGTGATGGGGGAAAAAAATGGATTAAAGGGACAGTCACTTGATTGGAATCTGAATGTATACAATAACTATACATTAGATCTGTTTTCAGAATTTGATAATCTTGAAACTGTATTTTTGTCGCCTGAACTGAATTATAAGCAGTTAAAAAAATATAAAGTCTGATAAAATAAAAAAAGGAATGGTAATATATGGATATCTTAAGGGAAATGTATATTGAGCATAAAATATTTGATAAAGAATACAAGGAACTGAAGGGAGATCATTACGATAGATATAAAGTGATGAAAAATGATCTGGATAATATTGAACTTTACCTTGATAAGCCTATGAACCTTATTCCAAAGATAGATTTAATTAGGGAATTTAATTTTGATGAACTGAGAATGGATTTTACATTTGAAACACCTCAGGAGGTAAAGAAAATCATAGGAAGTCTGAAAACAAAAAAAGGAAATTATAATCCTTATTCATTTGAAAGAGGAGTATTCTAATACGTGGAAAGAGGTTGTCTGAATTGGAAACTATAAAAAATAAGGGATATGTGGAAAAGCTGTATGTACTGCTTGGAGCATCAATTTTTATTCATTATGCTTTATTAGTGCTGGTATCTCTTGCAATACTGACAGAGATTTTTTTGTGTCTGGAGAATATAAGAAAAATTTTTAAAAAAATAAATCTTTAATGATTGTGGAAGCAGTTTTAGGATTTTCAATAATAATGTCAATAATATACAAAAATTATTATGGACTGATGGCAGTTCCAATTTTACTTTGCCTTATGGTTGGAAGGTATTATACCCTCATAATCGATGATAACTTTAAAAAAATAATCTGGAACTTATTGCAAAATTTTCAGCAGTGGCGTTTTTTTATAAGTATAGTGGAATATTTTGTAACAAAAAGCAGGGCAGGATATTTTGCCTATCTGAATCCCAATTATCTTGGAAGTATAATGATGCTTGCGGCAACAATAAATCTTTATTTCTTTTTTTGAAAAAAAGTCAAAAAGTAAACTTTGCAATATTTATTTTAAATATAGTAACATTGCTTTTTATCAGGCTCAAGAACGGCTTTTGCTACAGTAGTGGCAGGAATACTTGTATTATTTTATTTTTTTATCTGAAAAAGAAATATTTTTATTGGATGTATCTGTTTATTTATAGGATATATTGCAGGAGTATATTTTGAAGGGTGCCATTTTTAAGACTTGACAGTTTGGGGGAATATTTTAAGTTGAGAAAAGATATAATTAAAATAGCCCTCGGAATCTTTTAAAAAAGACAAATCTATTATATGGACATGGGAATTTTTATTACTACAAATATACTAATTATGTATATCCTCATTCACATAATGTTCTTATGGAATCACTTTTAAGTTATGGATTATTAGGAACAGTCGCATTATCAGGAGTATTTTTTTGAAATATTTATATGAAGTAATGAAGGGAAATAAAAGAAACACATTGAAAAATAGCTCTTCTTATAGGAACAGTAGTACATAATTCGGCGGATTTCACTATTTTCTGGATACAGACGGTTCTGCTTTTTATACTGTCTTTTTCCTATAATGAAGATAGAAGAGTAAATTAATGAGTATTTTAAAATGAAAGATGATAACTTTTTAGAGATAGACTAAAAAAACACAGTACTGACTCAAATTCAGACTGTGTTTTTTTATTTATAATTCATATTTTATTTTATAACATTAAAGTTAATAATTTTTTTAGTCTACGAATAATAAATTTACAACTTTTTTTCAAGATAAGGTATTTTTAAATTCTTTTTCTACAAGAGCAGATATAGTCGCAATTACTTGAAAAAAACTATAAATATAGCAGTAAGAATAAAAAAATACAAAAGTCCCTAGAATAACTACAATGTTTAATGCAAATGCAATAACAGTAACTACACTAAGTGCCAAAGTCTGTTTTTGCGTAATTTCTTACAAAAATCATTTTCACCTTCTAAAAATTAATGCTACTATTGGTACTATAAGATTTATTCCTGGCAGGAAATAAGAAAGATTAATTAAAAATGCAACATGCATTGGCTCTTAATCCTGCGATAGATCTTTGTTCTTTAATATTTGAGTTCATATTTCATAACCTCCGATTCTATATGATTTATTTTTAAATTTTATCACAAAAAAAGTAAAAAAATCAAATTGAAATAAATGGCTAAAGAGAGTATACTGTTACTATAAAAAAATAAAAAAACGATAAAAAAAGGAGAAATATGATATATTTTATCGGTGGATTGCAAAAATAGGGAATTTAAATATTTTGATACATTAAAGAAAAATAAGGGAGGAAAAATCCTGGAATTACAGAGAGTTTTTTTGATGCAGATATAAAAGAGGAAGAAAAAAATTCCTTGAAAAAGATAAGTTTTAATTCGATTTTTTTCAACAGAAGAGCTTGTTGTGTTAAAAAAGAGCGGAAAAAAACTGAAGGATTTAGAGAAAAACACTTTCCTATATAACGGAACTTGATTTAAATAAAAAAAGAAATAGTAATTGACTATGGAAAGGAAGACGGGAAAAATCCCTGCTAAATTAAATAAAAAAAGCTGGAATCATTAAAAAAAGGAAAAAGAAACTGGAAGTTTTTTTCTGTTTTTTTAAAGGAAGATGACAGGGATATAAAAAAATATATTCAGGAAGAACTTGAAATTTCACCATCTGAAGCAGATATTCTACTGGAAATGATAGGGAAAAAAATCCTTTTAAGGTGAGAAATGAAGTCGATAAAATAAAGGTTTACCTTAATGGAGAAAAAAATTTGAAATTGGTAAAATTAGAAATATAGTATCTATTCAAAAGGAATACAGAATATATGAAATGACAGAAAAATATATTTTCAGGAAAAAGCTCAGGAAGTTATTGATTATCTTGAAACAACAAAGGAATATATGGGGATACTTTATCAGCTTTATAATGAACTTGAAATAATGTATAAAGCTTTAGTAGTTTGAAGGAATCAGGAAAAAAAGTATTTCAGGCCAGTATAATGCTTTTTAAAGCCCAGTATGAAGAAATAAAAGAAGTTTTTTTAAATCTAATGGAAGAATTCCTAATTACTATTCTGTATTTAAGAAAAATAGAAAAAAATTAAGAAAGTATTCCAACAGAAATTTAAAAAAAGCTTGTTTTTTTCGATGCTGGGAAATTGAGAAGGATATAAAGATAGGAAAAATGGGAATGGATACAGGGGTTGAACTTTTAATAATGGAGATAGTAAGCTGTTATGGGAAAAAATAGGATGTTGATAAAGAATACAGGAAGGGAGAGTGGTTGTAATTTCCGGAATTATTGAATTCAGAAATGTGAGTTATTCAAAAAATAATAGTATGATACTGGAAAATATATCCTTTTCCCTGAAAAAAAATAAATATAACGTTATTATTGGGAAAAATGGAAGTGGGAAATCAACAATTCTAAAACTGATTGTAGGGCTTGAAAAAATAAGTGGAGGCCAGATTTTTATAGATAATGAGGAACTTGTTTATAAAAGGGATGAGCTTTATAAAATCAGGAAAAAGACAGGAATTGTTTTTCAGGAGTCAAATGAACATATAATCGGGGAAACGGTAGCTGAGAGCCTGATTTTTGGTATGGAAAATAATAGGATTCCTTTGGAGAAAATGAAGGAGAATATGGCTAAATACGTAAAATTATTTAAGCTTGAGAATATAATAGATAAAAAAACTGTAAATCTTTCAGGTGGGGAAAAACAGAAGGTGGCTCTTGCAGGAGCAGTTATAACAGAGCCTGATATTATACTGCTTGATGAAGTTACAGAAATGTGGGATAAGGCAACCAAGGAGAAAATGAACGGGATTATAGAAAAGTTTCTGGAAGATGGAAAAAACAGTAGTTTCGGTAACTCACAATCCAGAAGAAATAAGAAGAAGTGACAATATTATTTTTTTATAACTGAAGAAGGAAAAAAATAGTAACAGGGAAATCTGAAGAAGTAAATAAAATACTTGAAGAAAAAAGAAAAATACAGAAATAAACCATGAAATGATATCGGAATATTCTACTGATTTGACAAAAAAATATCCTTAAAGGAAGAAGAAATTAAGGTAAAAAAATTAAGGATATAAGTTATTATTATGAAAAGGAAAGAAAAAAATAATAGACAGTCTTTCGATTGATATTCCAAAAAGATAGTATAACTGCAATTACAGGAAAATCAGGAACTGGAAAAAAACAACGTTAATAGAGATAATATCGGGATTGGCATTTTTGGGAGAAAAATTTTTTTCAGGAGAAATCGAGTATAATTTTAGGAATGAAAAATAAAGAAAAGGAAGATGAAAAAAATTACTTCTGTATAAAAAAATATTTCAGAAAGAGAACTGTATGAAATAAGAAAAAGAATAGGAATAGTATTTCAGAATACTGGGGAACAGTTTTTTTCAGGAACAGTTTTGGAAGAACTGGAATATAACATAACAAAAAAATATAAAATAAAAAATAAAAAATCAAAGGAATTAAGTAACAGAATAAATGAAATAGCAGAAATATTTGGATATGATGAAAAGTTTCTTATGAAGTCGCCATTTATACTTTCGGGAGGAGAGAAAAAAATGCTGGGGTTAGCACTTGCAGTATGTCTTGAACCTGAAATACTTGTATTAGATGAACCGACAGGAGCACTTGATTATAATATGACAGTGAAATTTATGAAAAATAGTGGAAAAAAATGAAAAAAATGGTACAACAGTCATTCTGGTGACTCATGATGAAAAATATAGTAAAAACAGTATTCAGACTATATTTTTAAAGATGTAGTTTAAAGGGTAGGGATAGAAAAATTTATTTAAAAATAATACTGAATTGGAGAAGAAAATGGGCAATATATCATTTACACAGGGAATTTATAATCCTTCAGATTCCTTTTTACATAAACTGGATCCGAGGAGTAAGATAATAGGATCTTTAATGCTGATAATTTCAGTACTGTCAGGTTCTTTTTTTCATTTGAATCTTCATTTAAAGGATATTTTTTTAATTTCTGTATTCCTTTTTGCGGAAATGATTATATCAAAAAAATAAGTTTTACAGGAATTATAAAAAAATAAAAAAATATATTTAAGTATGGGAATTATTCTTATGATTTTTTTAATATTTTTTTATGAAAAAGCGGATTGCTCCTGTTAGATTTAAAAAAATTTTAAAAAAATTTACGATACTCCTGTACTGATTTCAATAAATGTAATGTGTCAGATATTTCTTCTTACATTAATAGTTGAAATTTTTTTACATCGACTACAAGTACAAAATGAAATAATGAAAGGATTAAACTATCTGACAGGTAAAAAAAGGAAAAAAATACTGAAATGAGCCTAGTTTATACTTTTTTTCTGTTTATTTTTTTGCCAATTGTTTATGAAGAATTTAAAAAAATAATAAAAAAATTCAGAAAAGCAGAGGAAATTTTTTTCAAAAAAATTTCAGTGAGGAATTTTAAGGAATTTTTTTCTTATTATAGTGCCTTTGTTTAGATTGACTATTGAAAAAAAGTGAATAGGACTGCAGAAATAATGACAGTAAAAAAATTTTTATTATAAAATGGAGAAATAACTGAATTTAAGGCTTTAAAATGGAGGTTGAAAGATACGATTTATATAGGTGTTGTGATTTTTTTTCGTTATATTTTACATTTTCCTGTTTTATTTTTTTAAATTTTTGTGGTATAATTTTAATAATGAAAAAAATTCAAAAATAGAATTTGTTACATTGTTTTAAAGGAGAGAGAATTATGAACTTGATAAGTGGAATTGGTAAAATCAGGCTCAATGGAAAGAAGGGATTGACAAAGAATAAGGAAATTGTCACTATACCTGAGCCTGAAATGATTTACATACCTCTGATCATAGGAGCTTCAACTGCATTTGATGTACATGTGCAGGAAGGAGATCATGTCTGTAAAGGAACAAAGCTTGCAACAAGAACAGATATGTATGTACCTATTTACAGTCCTGTTTCAGGAACAGTAAAGGGAATAGAAAAGAGAATGCATATATCGGGTAAGGTACAAAACCATCTTATAATTGAAAATGATTTTAAAGATGAGGAAGTTGTACCATTTTCTTATGAAAATCCGGATGAACTTTCGGCAGAAGAACTTGTTGCCGCAATAAAGGAAATTGGAGTACTGGGATTAGGAGGATCAGGATTTCCTACATACATTAAGTATGAAAATGCAAAAGATATAGATACTGTATTGATAAATGCAGTAGAATGTGAACCTTATCTTACTTCAGATTATAAAATAATGGAAAAACATGCTAAAGAACTTATTGACGGTACTCATTTTTTAATGAAGGCAGGTCATGCTAAAAAAGGAGTAATTGCAATAAAAGTTGTAAATGACAAACTTGCAAAGAAACTTCAGGAAGCAGCAGAAGGATACCAGAATATAGAAGTGGTTACAGTACCTGATGCTTATCCGATGGGATGGGAAAGAGTTCTTATAAGGGAGCTTTTCAAAAAAGAATATGACAGATTTCCAGGAGAAATTGGAATAATAGTAAATAATGCTACTACAGCAATCTATCTTTCAGAAGCGCTGAGAGATAAAAAACCTATAACTCACAGAATAGTTACAATATCAGGAGAGGGAGTAAAAAGTCCTGAAAATGTGTATGTTCCAATAGGGACATCAGTAGACTATATAATAGAAAAATAGGTGGATATACTGAAAATGTAAATGAAATGTTTGTATTAGGTGGAGGGCCTATGATGGGTAAATCCATTGCAAACGATACTTTTGTAGTGACTACTTACAGTAACTCGATAACTGTACTTCCTAAAGTAGTTGAAGAGGAGCTTCCTTGTCTGAGATGCGGACTTTGTGTTGAACATTGCCCGGCAAAAATACAGCCTGTACAAATTATGAATCTTGAAAAACAGAAAAATACAGATGGTGTAATAGAAGCCTGTGCTGACAGATGTATCACATGTGGATTGTGTACATATATCTGTCCTTCTAAAATAGAAGTTACTGACTGGGTCGGAAAAGCTAAAACAAGAGTAGCTAATGCACGAAAGGCGGGGAAATAAGTATGAAGATAATTTTTAAAAGAACAACACCTACATATAGAAATCAGCTGACTACTCAGCAGGTAATGTTATATTTAACAGCAACTCTGGTAGTAGTAAGTTTGTTTTCTGTCGGGTATTATTTTACTTTGGGAGCAGATTACGGTATTAAGGCTTTATTAATGATAATAGCATCAGTAGTTGCGGCTTATTTATGTGAAGCCGGATATTTCTATCTGCTTAAGGAAAAAGATATAAAAAAGGCAGTTAATAATTCGTTTCCATATGTTACAGCAATATTGTTTGCATTGATACTGCCAATAGGAACACCGTATTATGTTGTAGTTTTCGGTAGTATTTTCTCAATTTTAATAGGAAAATTACTATTTGGAGGATTTGGACAGAATATATTTAACCCTGCACTGATAGGAAGGGTATTTGTAATGATGTCTTATGGAGACAAACTTACAGCGGTACTTCCTGGAAAAGCTGTAGATGGTGTAGCTTCTGCAACTCCTACAACTATCATGTCAATGGGAAGCTGGATGGGAGATTCAAACATATCCCTTGCAAACTTATATTTAGGATTTTATAAAGGGTCAATTGGAGAAACTTTTGCAGTTATAATCATTATTGCAGGAGTATTCCTTGCTATGAAGAAAGTTCTTGACTGGAGACTTCCTGTATTCTATATAGGGACAGCTTTTGTAATAGCATTTATCGCAGGAATGACACATGGATTATCTCCATTACACTTTGCACTGGTTCATATAGGAATTGGAGGACTTGTATTTGGAGGAATCTTCATGCTTACAGATCCGGTAACTTCACCTGTAGATCCATTTGGAAAAATATTATTTGCAGTAGGAGCGGCATTCTTTACAATGCTTTTAAGATTCAGATCAAATATGCCTGAAGGAGTTCTTTATTCTATACTGATAATGAACATGCTTACTCCTATGATTGATAAATACACTGTAAAACCTACGAATAAAGATGAAAGTAGAAAACTGATAATAGTTATAGCGGCAATGCTTGTATGTTCTTTACTTATAGCATTAGTATGGAAGGGGGCGTAAAATATGAAAAAATCATTGTATTTAAGTTTCTTTTTGGCGGTAATAAGTATTATCTCGGCTTTTATTCTGTCAATGACAAATTCGCTGACTTCAGAAACAATAAAAAATGCAAGTATTGCAAAGCAGAATAAAAAACTGCAGGCAATGTTCAATGATAAAACAAAATTTACAGAAGAAGGAACTTCCCATGAAAATCCTGCAATAGAAAAAGTTTTTAAAGCGGAAGAAGATGGGAAGGTAACAGGATATGTATACAATGTAGTTACAAAAGGTTATGGAGGTAAAATTAAGTTTCTTGTGGCTATGAGCAGCGACGGGAAATACATAGCTTTTGATTCACTTGAACATAACGAAACTCCTGGATTTGGGACAAAAATGGATGAGCCTAAGTTTAAAGGGCAGTTTAAAGACAAACCTGTTACAGATGAAATAGATGGAATCAGTGGTGCCACAATAACAACAAAGGGTCTGAAAAAAGGATTTGATGCGGCAGTGGAAGATTTTGAGAAAAATTATAAGAAATAGGAGGCAGAAATGAAAAAGTCAGAAATAATTAAATCAGGAATATTAAAAGAAAATCCTGTTTTTGTAATGTTCTTAGGTACATGTCCGACACTGGCTACAACAAATTCCCTTACAAATGCTGTAGGGATGTCGATTGCATTTGCGGTTGTACTTATGATGACAAATACAATAATAGCGGCAATAAGAAAAATAGTTCCGGATCAGATAAGAATACCGGTATATATAGTAGTAATAGCAACAGCAGTAAAATTTTGTGAAATGCTTCTTAACGCATATGCACTTCCAGTTTATGAATCATTAGGAGTATTCCTTGCACTGATAGTTGTAAACTGTATAGTTTTAGGAAGGGCAGAAGCGTTTGCAAGTAAAAATACAGTAATGGATTCGTTTATGGATGCAATTGGAGTAAGTATAGGATTTGGACTGAGCTTGATATTAATGGCGGCATTCAGGGAAATTCTTGGAACAGGTGGATTAAAGCTGAAAAGTCTTTTTGACAGTGAAAAAGTAATATTTGATATTCCAGTATTCAGAGATTATGCAGCTTCATTCTTCACTTCAGGAGCGGGAGCATTCTTAAGCTTTGGAATATTGGCAGGATTATTTAATATATATAAGAGCCATCAGGAAAAAAAGGCTGAAGAAAAAATAAAGAACGAAGCAAAGAAAAAAGCAGCTGAAAAAGCGGCTGCCAAGGAAGGTAAGGTGGCATAATGGAACTGGTAACGTTATTTATATCAGCGGTTTTAATAAATAATATAATTTTGACAAAGTATCTTGGGGTATGTCCTTTCCTAGGAGTTTCTAAAAGTGTAAAATCATCTTTTGGTATGGGACTTGCCGTAATATTTGTAATTTTTTCATCATCAGTAATAACTTATGGACTATATTATACAGTTTTAGTTCCTTATAACATGGAATATCTGGATTTGATAACATTCATACTTGTTATAGCTTCACTTGTACAGTTTGTGGAAATGGTAATTAAAAAGTTTTCACCTACACTGTATAAAGCGTTGGGAGTTTATCTTCCATTAATCACAACAAACTGTGCAGTATTGGGAACAGCTCTTTTAAATATAAGGGAAGGTTATACTTTTGCACAAATGTTAGTTAACTCGATTGCAGTTCCTGTTGGATTTATGCTTGTAATGTTAGTATTTGCTACAATAAGAGAAAGACTTGAGTTATCAAAGACTCCTGAGCATTTTAAAGGAAATGCAATTTCATTGATAGTTGCGGCATTGATGGCAATGATTATGCTTGGATTTGCAGGGGTGGTATAAAATGGCTTTAGCACCAATATTATGGGTATTGTTTTTAGTGGCAATGTTCATAACAACTTATCTTTTAAATAAAAAAACACCTAAACCAAAAGGGTGTGAAGATATTATTAAGAATGCAGGGTGCAGAGGATGTAAAATGATTTCCTGTGGACATCATCCTTCTGCCGGAAGGGAGAAAAAATAATGCAGATATCAGCGTTAATAGCGTTAGGTCTGATAGGGGCAGTTTTAGGACTTCTATTGGGAATAGCGGATAAATATTTACAGGTAAAAGTGGATGAAAGATTGACAAAAGTAAATGAAATGTTACCTAATTTTAACTGTGGTGCGTGCGGTTACCCAGGTTGTAGCGGATTTGCAGATGGTGTACTAAATGGAGAAATTAAATCTTTAAAACAGTGTAAACCTATGAAACCTGCTGCAAGAGAAAAAATAAAAGAATATTTGGAAACAACACCTGGAGCAGACGGATCAGTTATAAAAGTGGAAGCATAAGTACGGAGATAAAATGAATTTTAATAAAAAAGTTAACATGAATAACATTAATAAAAAATTCGGGAAAATGGGACTTATATTTTTAATATCAGTCCTAATTTTCTCTTGTTTTAATAATAAGGAAAAGGTATATACTGAAACTGTGGATGGCCTATTTGATACAGTGCATGTAATATCAGGATATGATAAAAGTGAACAGGAATTTAAGAAAAAAGTCAAGTTTTATCAGGAGGAAATGGAAAAACTTCATAAATTATATACTTCTTATGAAGATTTCCAGGGAATAAACAATATAAGTACAATTAATGAAAATGCCGGAATAAAGCCTGTAAAGGTAGACAGGAATATAATAGACCTACTGAAGGACACACTGGAAAGAAATAAGGAAATAAGTGATAAGGTGAATATAGCGGCAGGAAATGTCATTGATTTATGGGATAAGGCAAAAACGGAAGGAAAACTTCCTGAACAGTCAGAACTGGAAAAAATGCAGAAATGTGCTAAAACTGAAAATATTGTAATAGATGAACAGAATTCAACAGTCTTTATTAAGGAAAGATGTACTAAACTAAATTTGGGAGCAGTTGCAAAAGGTTATGCTGTGGAGCAGGTTACAAAAAAAATGGAAAAGGCAGGAATGACATCGTTTATAATATCTGCAGGTGGAAATGTAAAAGTAGTCGGGAAAAGAAAAATTCCAAAAAAGGAAAGTGAAATAACAGATTTAAAAAGTTGCAAGAATCAGTTCTGTATTGGAATAGCTTTACCGTTATATAATGATAATAATATAGATAAGAGCAATCCTTATAATAATGGTAAAAATGACTATCTTGCAAAAATTGCGACAGAAAATATGTCGATAGTGACAACAGGAAATTATCAGAGATATTTTGTAATGGATAATAAAGTTTACGGGCATGTAATTAATCTTGAAACTTTAAAGCCGGAAGACAGTTTTGCTTCAGTAAGTGTAATAACAGAGGATTCAGGATTGGCAGATTTTATGTCTACTACATTGTTTCTGCTTTCTTATGAAGAAGGAAAAGCACTTATAGAGAAAATAGGTAAAAAAGAAAAGATAGATGTTATATGGGCAATGAAAAATGGAGATGTAATATCTTCTGAAGGGCTTATAAGTGGAGAAAATTATGTCAAATACAATTTCAGATAGAATTTTTAAAGATACGTCAGAAAAAGAAAAATGTTAAATAAATTTGATATATTGTATGTATTGTTTATAGTTTTTTTATCATTTTTTTCTAATTTTTTTGGTATTTTCTTTGTGAAAAAAACTGGAAACAGAGCAATTGTAAAATATAATAATAAAAGAAATAATGGCGATAGGATTAAATAAAAAAATCAGATAATAATACTAAAGAAGAAACAGTATCCGCTGTTACTTGATGACATGGTAATAGAAGTCAGGGATAAAAAAATAGCAGTAATAAAGGAAAAAAATCCCTTATAATTACTGTTCTATTGCAGGATTTACAAATGAAAGTACGAGACCTATAATATGTCAGCCTAATAAAGTTGTAATATTGATAGAAGATGTGGAGAATATCAACAAAAAAAGGATATTGATGCGGAGGTTCATTAATTTGGAAATAACAGGTAAAAAAAGAAAAATTGTGATGAAATATTAAAGAATGATAAGATATTTGAAAAAGAAAAAAATATAGTTGAATCGGATCAGGAATTGAGAAAAAGCACTTTTTAATATCGGTATTCCTCAGTTTAAGCATAATATTACAGATAGCTGAAAGTTTTATATTTATTCCTCTATTTTTACCTGGAATAAAGCTGGGACTTGCGAATATAGTAACAGTGATAGTTCTTTATGTATACGGAATAAAGGAAGCCGGTAAGATAGGAATAATGAGGATATTTATTGCAGGAATATTGAGAAATGGACTTGGGATGAATTTTATGTTTTCATTAGCCGGGATATTATGTTCATTAATTGTATCAAGTTTTCTAAAAAAAACAGGAAAATTTTCTGTAATGGGAGTAAGCATTGCAGGAGCAAATTTCCATATGATAGGACAGATAATAGTAGCATCAGCTATTTATAGGACAAATTTACTTTATGTAAGCTATTTACCGTATATGCTGTTAATATCATTGTTTACTGGAATGTTAACAGGGTATTTCGCTGAAAAAATATTGGAAAGAGTAGATTTTAAAAAGTTTTTTTGAGAATAGAAAAATGAAAAAGACTTGATTTTTTTCTTAAAAAAATGATAATATATTGTGGTAATTTTTGCATCTAATATTATAGAGCAATATTCATAAATATAAATATAATGTTTGAAAGGAGGATGTAATGGCACACTCAAAAATCATCTAAAAAAAGAGTATTTATCGGAGAAAGAAACGTCGCTAGAAATAAATCAATAAAGAGTAGAGTTAAAAACATTCGTGAAAAAAAGTTCTTATTGCTGTTGAAGCTAAAAAAATGTCGACGAAGCTAAAGCAAAGATTACAAGTTGCATACAAAGAATTAGATAAGGCAGTAACTAAAGGTGTTCTTAAGAAAAATACTGCATCAAGAAAAAAATCTAGACTTACGTTAAAAAGTTAATGCATTAGCAAACTGATTTTTGTTAATGATTAATTTTAAAAAAATTTTTTTAAAAATTGTATAAAAATATGGAAAACCGGTTTAAAAAGTAAATTTTTATCGGTTTTTTTGTTATAAAAAAATAATTTTTTTGTGCTATACTATAATAGAAAAAGTTATTAAAATAATTAGGAGTTTAAAAATGAAAGTGAATAATCAAAAAAATACTGATATAATGATAAAAAGCCACTGTACTTTCAGCAATAATACTTATTTTCTTGTGTTTAATACTTATAATTTATGTTGCTATGTTCAAGAGTGGTACTACCGAACTTCAATATAATAGTGAAGAATATGGAAACAGTGTATTCTACAAGAATAAAGATAAAAATCTATGCTTTAGTTTATGGAATGGATTATTAGAAGTTGAAGGAGTAGATATTCCTACTTTTAAAAGTCTTTGAAGAAGATAATAATGGAAATGTAGCTTATGATAAAAAAATAGAGTTTATTTCGGAAATATTGCAGTTTCAGATTTAGACACAAATAAATTGTATTATGTAGGGAATAATTATTATAGTGATGGTACTAATAGTTATTTTTTTGCTCAACATCTGTCGAAACATATGAAGAATTGTCAGCACGAAGTATAAATATAAAAAAATATCTCACTTCTTGTTTAAAAACAAAAAGACCTCAATACTATTTTTTTATCCATATAAAAAAATTAGAGACTAATAAAAAGATTAGAAAAAAAGTGGAAGAATTAAAAAAATGTCAGCAACTGATGGGAAAGAAGTATATTATGCTGGCGAAAAAGCTAGTTAATGCAGATATCAATACAATAAAAAAACAATTGAAGATAGCTTATTTTACTTTTGCTGATAAAGAAAAATGTTTATTATAAATCTAAACTTTTATCATTTAAAAAAATAACGGAAAAATTAAAAAGTATTTCATGAGAATGATTACAATGTCTACTATCTTTATGATGAGGAAAGTAAGAATGTTTATGCAAATGACTATCTTTTTGATACCGCAAATGCTCCCTATAAAGTTGTTGGAGTTGATGGAACACATCACTTTAGTTTACTTTTTATAAGTAAGAATGGAGTTTATTTTTATGACCCACTTAAGAGAAAAACAAGAAAGAATAGGGGATAATATTTTTTTAAAGGTGAAATTAAAGAAATTTATCCAGATATATTTTCTGATGATGAAAAATGTTTACTATTTAGATGTCTATGAAGACTGGGCAAAAAGGTCAGGTAATAATCCTTTTTCATTATTAAAAGTCCTTTTTAATGGCCAACTAATATCAAGAAACACTAGAATACGCTATCTTGATAAAAAAACAGCTTGGGAAAAATGATTGGAAAAAAAGTAGCTGATCTCAATTTTGGTAGAGATGGAAGTATATGGAAAAAAAGGAAATAAATATTACTATTTTGATATTTATGGTTTTAATCAAAAATATAAATAGAACTATTTATGAAATTGTTGATAAAGAAGTTCTTGACTATTTATTGAATTTTTTTCAAACTTAAAAAGATATCTATACTATAAACTTACCAGATAAAAATAAGAGATTTTATATCTAAAAAAATTAATATCCTTTAATGGTGAAGTTAAAATGACCGCTACTATCTATTTTCATGAAGATCCTTATGCTTATAGTATTCCAAAAAATTATTTTTTTATTTCTATCGCTTTTTTTAATTGGATTATATGCAAGATATAGATTTGATATTGCAAACTTTTTAAAAAAACGAAAAAAATCTAAATTTTCCAAGAAATAAAAAAATTAATATAAAAAAATTTTAGGAGAAAAATCTTATGAAGAAAAAAACAATTTAAGAGAGATGGTGAGCAATATGAATGCAGAAATTAATATAAGTAATGTTATACTGGAAACAGATAGATTAATCCTTCGTACCTGGGAAATTACAGATTTAGATGATTTCTTTGAATACGCTTCAGTTGAGGGAGTTGGAGAAAAAGCAGGCTGGGAACATCATAAAAAGTAAAGATAAAAAGTTTAGAAATTCTTAAAATGTTTATAGAGGAGAAAAAAAGTTTTTTTGCTATTGTTCTAAAAAGAAAATCAGAAAGTTATAGGTTCTATTGGTATAGAAGAACTTAGTGAAGAATTAGATAAAGATTTAGATAAAGATTTAGATAATCTAGTTGGAAGAGAATTAGGCTATGTCTTAAATAAAAGATTATTGGAACAAAGGAATAATGAAAGAAGCTATTTCAAAAAGTTGTTGACTATTGCTTTAATACATTAAAAATTAAATTTCCTGATGGCCTCATACTTCAATCATAATATTGCATCAAAAAAAGGTTCTGGAAAAACTTAAATTTCAAATTCTATAAAGATACTATTATAGAAACAGGATATAATAATATCAAAGAAAAAAATCTACTTTTAATGCTTTTTAAAAAAATAATTAGGAGTTTAAAAATAAAAAGTGAATAATCAAAAAAATGTTAAATAAAAAAATTTATAGCAACTTTTTTTCTGTTGTTTATTTTATAAAAAAATTTAAATACAGGAGGATAAATAATGAAGATGGAAGATTTTTGAAGAAGAGTTTGATTTTAAAAAAAGAAAAAAAGAGGGACTTTAATGAGGATTTTTGAATTTAAGAAGAAAAAGAAGTTCTGATACTTTATTTATAGTTAAAATTGTTTCTATTGGACTTATAGCATTTTCTTTTCTATTTTCTTTCTTGATAATGAGAAAAAAATAGGAAGTTCAGATTATGAAATAGAAGAAAAGGGCTATAAATATGGGAGAAGCCAGTTTATAAAATATCAGGGGAAAATTTCAGTTCCTGTTCCCAGTGGAGGAAGATATTTTTTAGAAAATGTTGATATTAGTTCATTTAGTGAAGTAGATTCAGGAGATGTATCGGATAGAAGTACATTAGTGGTTGGAATGGATAAAAATCATGTCTACTGTGGAAATATTTCTCTTCCTGACCTGAATCCAAATAAGCTTGAAATAATAGGAAATGGATATTATACAGACGGAACAAATACTTATTTCTGCTCGCCATTTTCTGAGAGAAATGAAAAATTATCTGTTCCAATGGAGCTGTTTCAGTATTTTATGTATGCTTTTTCAAAGACTAAAAAGCCACAAAGGTACATTTATCCCTATATAAAAATAAAAACTGACAAAAAGCTGGAACCAGTCAAAATTTACCAATATTTTGCAACAGATGAAGAGAAGGTCTATTATAAGGGAGAAATCCTGGAAAATGCTGATTTAAATACATTAAAAAGTGTTGATAGAAACAATGAATATTTTACTGATAAAGAAAATGTCTACTATAAGTCAAAAACTTCTGCCAATTAAAAAAACAGCGGAAAGTTAAAGATTGTTTCAACTGAACAGGGGAATGAATTTCTTTATGATGAGGTAAATGGATATGTTTTTATGGGAACTTATTCTTTTGATAGAGGAAAAGCACCTTACAAAGTTCTTGGAAATGAAGGAAATCATTTAAATAGTTTAGTTTTTTTGTAAATAATGAAGGTGTTTACTATTATGACACAAAAATCAAAAGAAACAGAAAAAGGGCGGGAGATAATATCTTTATTGGGAATATTGAAGAAATAAGTCCTAATGTCTTTTACCGATGATGAGAATATATATTATTTTTCATGCTTATAGCATATGGAGTAAACGTAAAGGTGGAGGAGGAGGTTTAGCTTCAAGAAATACAGAGATATATTATTTAGATAAAAAAAGAAGGCTGGAAAAAAATTTCAGATGTAGGAAGTGGAGTTTATGGAAGCGTCTGGCAGAAAGGTGATAAATATTATTACTTTGATAATTTAGGAATTTCTCAATTAATAGACAATGCCATTTATGAAATAACTGATATGGGAACATTGGAAGAACTTCGTTCTTCTCAAAAATGATAGAGTAATAAAAGAACTTATTGAAGATGAAAAAAATTGATAAAAAGTTGAAGGAGAAAAAAATAAAAAAATAGTAGAAAAAAATATAAAGGAAGCTGGGATTATTTTTATGATATTTTTTTACACTGTGTATTTTTTTATTGTTCCTACTATTTTTTTAATGCATGTAAAAAGATTATATCTAGGAGGATAGATAATGAAGCCGGAAGATTTTGATGAAGACTTTAATTTTAAGAGGAAAAGAACATCAGATATTTTATTTATACTTAAAATTATCGGAATTATGCTTATAGTCTTTATAATTTTTTTCATTTTCGCTTTCTATTAAGAAATTGGGAGGATCAGATTTAGAAATAGAGGAAAAAGGTGAAAAATATGGAAAAAGCTGGTTTATAAAATATCAGGGAAAAATTTCTGTTCCTATACCTAGTGGTGGAAGATATTTTTTAGAAAATGTTGATATTAATTCATTTAGGGCATTGGATTCTCAAGATAGAAGTACGCTAATGGTTGGAATGGATAAAAATCATGTTTACTGTGGAAATATTTCTCTTCCTGACCTGAATCCGGATAAACTTGAAATAATAGGAAATGGCTATTATACAGATGGTACAAATACTTATTTCTGTTCACCTAATCCTGAAAGAAATGAAAAGTTACCAGGTATAATGGAATTTTTACAGTCTCTTGTATATTCCTATTCAAAGACTAAAAGACCACAGAGTTATATTTATCCTTATACAAAAAAATTGAGAATGAGAAAAAAATTGCAGGCAGTTAAAGATTTATATCTTGTCTGCAACAGATGGAGAAAAAAAGTCTATTATAAAGGAAAAGTTTTAGAAAAATGCAGATTTAAAGACTTTAAAAAGTGTTGATATGTATACAGAATATTTGGCAGATAAGGAAAAATGTATACTATAAGTCCAAGTCGCTACCAATTAAAAAAATAATGGAAGGCTTAAGGTCGTTTCCTTGAACAGGGAGAAAAAAATTTCTTTATGATGAAATAAATGGATATGTATTTAAGGAAGATTATTTTTTTGATAGGGAGAAGTCGCCTTATAAGGTATTAGGAAATAAAGGGAACCACATGTATAACATGATTTTTTTGTTAATAATGAAGGTATATATTATTATGATAATCAGGAGGATAAACTGAAAAAGGGCAGGAGATAATATTTTTTTATTGGGAATCTTGAAGAAGTGAGTCCTAATATTTTTTTACGGATGATGAGAATATATATTATTTTTCATGGTTATGAAGTACGGGAAAGATATAAAAAAACTTCAAGAAATACGGAAATTTATTATTTAGATAAAAAAAGTTAACTGGAAAAAAAGTTGCAGATATAGGAGATGGAATTTATGGAAGTATATGGCAGAAAGGGGATAAACATTATTATTTTGATAATTTAGGAATTGATTCAACAATACAGGATACCATTTATGAAATAGCTGATAAGGAGACATTGGAATATCTGATAAATAATTCAGGAAATGAGAATAGGATAAAAAGAATTTATTGAAAATGGTAAATTAATACAAACTGCCGGAGAAAAAAAGTTGAAATAGCAGTAGAAGATAAAAAAATACCGGATAATGAGAAAAATGTGGTTTTTAGCAGTTCTTGCAGTAGTTTTTTTGTTATTGTAATTATTTTAAGGATTAAAGAAAAATCAATGAAAGAGGATGAAAAAAATGAAAAGAAATGACGAGGATTTTTTTCCAATTTGAAAAAGAAAAAAATGGAACAAGACTCTTAAAAAAAGTAACAATAACATTTATTGTAATATTTCTAATTTTTTTAATTTTCTTGCTTTCATTTCCATATTTACAATGAAATCATATTATGATTTTTAGCAAAGAAGTTTTTAATAATGGTCAAAAAAATATGAAAAAAAGCATATACATTAAATATAAAAAAATAAAAATATATGCCAATATATATGGAGAGGCCTATCAGCTAAAGAATGTTGATATAGAAAGTTTTAAAGTGATTGATTCGACAGATTATTCTGACAGTTATATAGCGGTAGATAAAAAAATTCTGTATATTTTGGAAATATTCCAGCTCCAGATTTAAACCCGGAAAAAAATTTGAAGTTATAGGAAATGGCTATTATACAGATGGAAAAAAATAACTATTTTTGTCAAAGGTATTCTGAAAAAAATGAAAATTTAAGTAAATTTGAGTATATAAAATATTTTCTTTTTAATGGGAGATAGGCCACAGCGATATATTTATCCTTTTAAAAAAAGTAGAAATGAATAGAAGTTTAGAAGTAATTAAAGATATAAATTTTTTTACAACTGATGGGAAAAAAAGTGTACTATAAGGGAGAAATTTTTAGAAAATGCAGATATAAATACTTTCGGAGTTGTAGATAGTAATAGTGAATATTTTTTTGATAAGGAAAATGTATATTACAAGACAAAAATACTGCCAGTTAAAAATAGTGGAAATCTGGAAATTGTTTCTATTGACCAGGGACATAATTTTCTTTATGATAGAAGGAATGGATATGTATTTCTGGAGGATTATCCGTTTGATATGGAAAAGGCACCTTATAGGGTACTGGGAAATAAAGGGAATCATATATATGACCTGCTTTTTGTAAATAATGAAGGTGTGTATTTTTATGATAACCAGGCAAAAAAGCAGAAAAGGGCAGGGGATAATATCTTTGCCGGAAAGATTGAAGAAGTGAACCCTAATGTTTTTACTGATGATAAGAATATTTATTATCTTCAGTCTTATGATGTAAAAAAAAGAAAGAAAAATAAAGGCAGTTATGCAGATATTTTAGTTTCAAAAAATATAGGAGTTTTTTATCTTGGTGAAAAAGAAAAAACTGGGAAAAAAATAAAAGATATTGATTCAGGAATAATAGGCTAAGTTTGGAAAGAAAAATAATAAATATTATTATTTTGATAATTTAGGAGTGCATCAAATTGTAGATGATGTTATTTATGAAATAAGTGATGAAGGAACTCTTCAGGAACTGTTGAATTCAGAAAAATATAAGTTCAGATAAAAATAAGGGAAATTATTAATAATAAAAAAATTATTACCTATTAGAGGAAAAAGAAGTTCTTACTGCTGCTGTAAAATATAAGAAAAAGTTATAAGGCGGAGATATTTTTTTAACAGTTTTTTTCTTACAATTTTTATAGGTAAACATTTTGTTTTGAAAAAAAGTTTAAGAAATTGGAAAAATATGAAAGAAGAAACAGATTATTACGAATTATAATATTATTTATTTTTTTCCATAAATATTAAAAATTTTTAAAGAATCAAACCTGAAAAAAATAGTATTAACTTAGAAAAATGCTTTTCTTAAGGTTTGATTTTTTTGACATATAATAAAAATTGTGGTATAATTACTTTGATATTCAACATATTAAGATAATTATAAGAATAATTAAATATGTAATCATATAAATCGCTATATAGTATAGAGGTGAGGAAAATAGTCACAGAAAAACTTAAGCCGGCAAGTGCAAAAAAGGAAAATATATACTTAGGAATAACGGTTATATTTTTAATTTTGACTGCTTTTCTGCTAATTAAAATGAGGAAACCAAAAGTAATAGAACAGAAAATAGAATCAGGCCAGATAAGTTCCTATACAGAATTTTCCAGCATTGAAGCGGGAATTTATTCGGATTTGATAAATTTTGTAAGTGAAATAAAAATGAAGGGAAATGAAGAGAAACTTCCAACGGTAAAACAGCTGGAAGATGAACTTATACCCCCATTTACAAAGGATATTACGTGGGAGGAAAGAGGGAGAATCACATGGGAAAGAATTGACAGGGAAAAAACCACATATTATGTCGGACTATGTGAAAATGTCATGACAAGTGGAAATTTTATTGTAATAGTAGATAATGCAAACAGGGAAAATATAAAAATATTATTTATAAAAACCCATTTACACAAAGATGAAGTAGAATTTGCCATTGATGAGAATTTTCCTGGATGGCAGGAAATAGTACCATATACTGGAGAAAATGAAAAACAGAAAATTGAAGGGAAAGGTGATACAGAATGAAAAAGTTTTTTTTAATTGTTTCAATGATACTAATAAACATAATTTCTTTTGGGAAATTGAGGGTTGGAGTAACACTGCAGCCATATTACAGTTTTGTAGCAAATATTGTTGGAGATAAAATGGAAGTTGTCCCTGCAATAAGAGGAGATATTTATGATGTTCATAATTATACGGCAAAACCGGAAGATATAAAAAAGATGTCTACATTAAATATTCTTGTTGTAAATGGAATAGGTCATGACCAGTTTATATACGGAATAATAAAATCTGCAAAAATGGATGGAAAAATAAAAATAATCAATGCCAATAAAGGGGTTTCCCTAATGCCTGTTTCAGGAATGAGAACAAATACCAGAATAATGAATCCGCATTCATTTATATCGGTAACTTCTTCGATTCAGCAGGTATACACTATTGCAAGGGAACTTGGTGTGATAGATCCGGCGAATAAAGCTTATTATAGTAAAAATGCTCAGGCGTATGCACAGAAATTGAGAAATATGAAGGCGGCAGCCATAAATAAGGTAAATCACCTGAAAAATCTAAATATGAAAGTGGCAACAGCACATGCAGGATACGATTATCTCCTATCTGAATTTGGATTAAGAGTAAAGGCTGTAATAGAACCTGCCCATGGAATTGAGCCAAGCGCTTCAGATATAAAGGCAATGATAGACATTATAAAAAGGGATAAGATAGATGTGTTTTTTGTGGATGCACAAACTTCCAACAAATATGCGGCGACTATTCAGAAGGCTACAGGTGTAAGGGTGAGAACGCTTTCACACATGAGTAGGGGAGCTTATACAAAAGATAGTTTTGAAAAGTTCATGAAATACAATCTGGATTCCTTGACAAATGCAATGCTGGAAGTTGGAAAATCAAGAGGAAAATAGTATGCCAGGTATATTAATTGAAATAAAAGATTTAGAATTAACATTATCAAATACAAAAATACTGGATAAAATAAATATGGCGATAGAACCTGGAAAAATACATTGTCTTATAGGGCCTAACGGTGGGGGAAAGACTTCTTTGCTTAGATGTATACTAGGGCAGGTTCCTTATGAGGGAGAAATATTTATTTCATATGATAATACTAAAATAATTGGATATGTACCGCAATCACTGGATTTTGACAAAACATTGCCGATAACGGTGGAAGATTTTCTTTCAATTGTTTATCAGAAAAAACCTTGTTTTTTAGGAGTTTCAGGGAAATACAGGAAAGTACTGGAAGATTTGCTGAAAAGAATGGGAATGTATGAAAAAAGAAAAAGACTCATAGGAAATTTATCCGGTGGGGAAAAACAGAGGCTTCTTTGGCTCAGGCAATATATCCGGAACCTGATTTGCTTATACTTGATGAACCATTTACAGGAATTGACAAGCTAGGTGAAGATTATTTTAAAAGTATAATAAGAGATTTGAAAAATAAAGGAGTAACAATTTTGTGGGTGCATCATAATCTGAAACAGGTAATAGAAATGGCGGACACTGTAACATGTATAAAAAAGGAAATTCAATTTTCGGGTGATCCTAAAAAAATTCTGGATGAAGAAAAAATTCTGACTGCATTTTCATAATTTTGTTTATGTCTTACTTTCAGAATATTTTATTTATATTCAAAAATGGAGGAAATTGTAATAATGCTCGAAATTATTAGAAGTTTTTTTACAGAAATGGCAAACAGACAGATGTCTGCCTGAGTATTTTAAATATGCCTTTGTAATAAATTCACTTATATGTACCTTATTTATAGGAACAATTTTAGGTGGAATAGGTACAATGGTTGTAACTAAAAGAATGGCATTCTTTTCAGAAGCTGTAGGTCATGCGGCACTTACAGGAATTGCATTTGGAGTAATGGCAGGAGAGCCTATTAATGCTCCATATGTTATGCTGTTTACATACTGTATAATATTTGGCCTGCTTATAAATTATACAAGGAACAGGACAAAAATGTCCACAGATACCCTTATAGGTATATTTTTATCAATATCAATAGCACTCGGTGGCTCTCTGCTTATTTTTGTTTCTGCAAAGGCAAATTCCCACATGATAGAAAATGTTATGTTTGGGTCAATTCTGACTGTAAGTGATTCTGATATATTAATTCTTGTAATAACAATTACAGTTTTAGGAATAATTCTCATACCGTTATTTAACAGGATGCTTCTTTCAAGTTTTAATGCAAATATGGCAACAGTTAAAGGGGTGAATGTCAAACTTATGGAATATATATTTACAGTAACTGTTACCCTTGTAACAGTAGTTTCTGTAAAAATAATAGGTGCGGCATTGGTGGAGGCATTGCTCTTAATTCCGGCAGCGTCAGCCAAAAATTTATCAAAATCAATGAGAGGTTTTTTCTTTTACAGTATATTTTTTTCACTGTTAAGCTGTATTTTAGGAGTTATTTTGCCTATTCACTTTAATATATCAATTCCTTCAGGAGGAGCGATAATTTTAATATCCTCATTTATATTTTTTTTATAACAGTGGTAATAAAAAAACATAAATGGAAAGTTTAATGGAAGTGAATAGTTTTATGGAATGGAGGAAATCAGAGTTGAAAAAGATAATATTCATGTTAATGGTTTTAATAGTGGGAACAGTACATGGAGAAAATATTACATATAAAAAAAATAAAAAGATTTTGACGTCAATCCAGGCAGTTTACTCAATTGCAAAAAGTTTGACAAAGGATACTGATATTGAGGTTTATTCAATATTTGATTCTGATGTTTCAATGGATTATGGAAAATCAGCCTTTGATAACAAGGATTTGGACTTGTCTTCAGCTAAAGATGCAGTGGCTGTTGTTGATGTTGCTAGAGTCTGGGGCAATGACTATCTCTATGAATATGCCCGTAGAAAGAATATAAGAATTATTGAAATTGATGCAAGTTATTCTTTTTCAGGAAATGACTATTTATCACTGTCGCTTTTTAAACTATAAAAAAATGGAGATAGAAATCCATATGTATGGATGAGCTTTCAGAATGTTATAAAAATGGCAAACATAGTGTCTGATGATTTATCAGAGCTTTTTCCTGAAGACGGCAAAAAAATAGAAGATAATCTTGAAAAGTTTTCTCAGGAAATAAAGAAGATAGAAAATGAATATCTTGAAAAAAACTTTAGCTTTGAGTTCATTATCAGTAATTACTCTTACAGAAAAATCTTGACTATCTGTTTAATGATTTGAATATTTTCTTTAATTATGTTGATTCAAATGAACTAACTGTGGAAAAAAATTTCTGAAGTTATGAAAAGAAATAATTCTAAAAATATTTGTATCAGACAGATGGCTAAAAAAAGGAAACTATAAATGAAATAGAGAAAAAAAGGTGGGAAATTTCTAGTTTTGGATAACTTTAACATTCCAAGGGAATTGAATGAGAAAATGGATCCCGATGGTTATCTGAAGGGAATGAAGGAAAATATGGAGAAATTAGTGGAAGTAATGAAAATTATGGATAAAAAAATAATGACTTTATGAAATGAGGGAATAAATTATGAAAAAAATTAATAACAATGTGCTTTCTTTTTTTATTTCGGTCGCAGTTTTTGCACATGCACCACTTTTGTCGGTAGATGACAATAACGATGGAACTATATATATTGAAGCAGGATTTTCAAATGGTGAAAAAGCAGAGGGAATGGAATTTATTATAGTAAAAGATAAGCCATATAATGGTCCAGAAGACACTTATGAAGGGAAAATGATAATATTTAAGGGAAAATTTGACAAGAAAAGCTCAGCAGTTATTTTGAAGCCTTTAACTCCTAAATATGAAGTAATTTTTAATGGAGGAGAAGCACATATTATTGCTAAAAGAGGGCCTAAACTTGAAGAAAATGAAGTTCCGGAATGGAAGAAAAAACTTGAAAAAGATGACTACCTAAAGGAATGGAAGGATAAAATGAGTCAAAAATAATGAGGAATTAAGATGTTATCAATTTATTGATATATTATAATATAAAATACAGGAGGTAATTTTTTATGAAAAAAATTTTAGGAATTTTAGCTGTATTAACTGCAGTAAATCTAAGTGCCCACAATCAGTTTATTTACACTGATACTTTAAATGTAACAGGAAAAACATCAGTTCCCTTCAAGGTAATGTTTGGTCATCCGGATGATGGTGGTGAGGAAGCTCCTATACCTGTTGGAAAGGTAAAAAATGAAACTCACCTGGCAGAAAAAGTATTTGCCGTACATAATGGTGAAAAAATAGATTTAACTGGAAAAGTAAAGGAAGGAAAAATAACTACAGATAAAGCTTCGGGAAGAACTTTAGACTTTACACTTGACACTGAGCTAAAAGGTGGAGGAGACTGGGTAATTATTGCTGTTCCTGGCCAGACTTTTGATGATGGAAGTTCTTATCTGTTTAACGGAATTGTAAAGACAGTTATAACAAAGGACGGAAGCAAGGGAAGTGACTGGAAAAAAAGAGTTGCTGACGGTTATTATGAAATAATTCCTTTTACAAATCCTTCTCAAGTAAATGTAAATTCAGTATTTAAAGGACTTCTTGTAGACAAAAATGGTAATCCAATGAAAGATACTGATGTTGCGATTGATTATATAAATGGAAAAGTAGACATGAAAAAAGGAACATTTACAGGAAAACTTCAGAAGGAAAAGGTTGCACTAAGAACTTATACAGATAGTAATGGTTACTTTGTAGTTTCTTTCCCACATAAAGGTCTATGGTCTATAAGAGGAAGAGCAATGATAGACAGAGAAAAGAAATATGTGGAAGATACGACTTTACTGATTGAAGTAAAAATAAAAAAATAGATATGTAAATATCTGAAACTTATACTTAAGGGATTTTGATTAAAAATTCATAACAATAAAATTTACTTGAAAAATTGTACCAATAAACTTGCCAATGAAAAATTGAAAAAGTTTGAGGTACATATTTTTTATGAGAAAGTAAAGAAAAAAAGTTGAAAAAAACCCTCATATATAGTAAAATCTTTAAGTAGGAGGAGAAATGAAAATTACTGATTTTATTAATGCCGATACAATTGAAAAAATGAGAGAAGAGATAAGTGGAGCAAACGGGAATGAAGTTTTCTTCAGGGGTGTTCCGGATGAAGCGGGAGTAGTCTCTGAAGTTGAGGTTATTGCAAGGGGGAATGAATATTCCGTAGCGGCATTACTGAATATGATGAAGAAAAATGAAGTAATAATACATAATCATCCTTCGGGAGTTTTACTTCCTTCAAATGCAGATATATCTGTTTCCAGTGGGTATGGAAACAGCGGAGGAGCATCCTACATTGTAAATAACAGTGTAGATGATATTTATGTCATAGTACCTTTAAAAAAACAGGCAAAAATAAATATAGATGAGTATTTCGGAGAAAATGGAAGAATTCATAAGAAAATTGGCAAGTTTGAAACTCGTAAGGAACAGTACGAGATGTCAAAGAATATTGAAAAATGTATGAATGATAACAGAAAACTTATAGTTGAAGCTGGTACAGGTACAGGAAAGACAATAGCATACCTGCTGCCTACTTTACTGTATGCACTTGAAAATAATCTAAAACTTATTATTTCAACAAATACTATAAATCTTCAGGAACAGCTTATAAGCAAGGATATTCCTCTAATTGAAAAGATAATCGAAAGAGAATTTCAATATGAAATAGTGAAGGGAAGGGGAAATTATCTCAGTAAAAGAAAACTGCATAATATGAATACTATCATAACTGAAAAGGATACAGAAGAGGAAAAGCAGGAAAAAAGAATAATTAAAAATCTTATTGAATGGGATAACGTTACTGCCACAGGTGATAGGGGTGAACTGAAGTATGATGTTCCTTACAAAATATGGGAACAGATAAAAAGTGAAACTGATACATGTATGGGAGTAAAATGTCAATTTTATTCAAACTGTCATTTTTTTAAGGCTAGAAAAAATATTTCTGATGCAAATATGCTGATTTTAAACCATCATATGTTTTTTGCAGATTTGTCAATAAGAAATGAAATTGGCTTCAATACAGACTATTCCATATTGCCTAATTATGATATTGTAGTATTTGATGAAGCACATAATCTTGAAGATACTGCAAGAAATTACTTTACTTATGAGATTTCAAGATATTCTTTTGGAAGGCTTATGGGAAGTATACACAACACAAGGGCAACAGGGAAAAATAATGCGGGGGCATTAACGAGACTTCTTGGATATCTGAACGAAAATCTTTCCCAGGGGGATTATATCAGGATAGATGATATGAAGGAAGAAATTATAAACATTTTAAACAGTTTTTTTATAATAAAGGAAATGAAATTTTTGACAAGATAATGTATCCTTTTGCTCAGGAACTTTCAAATGCTGAAATAAAGGAAAGAATAGATAGACCTAAAATAAAAAATACTAAATTCTGGAAGGAAATAATTGACAGAAATATTGAACTGAAGGAAATGTATGGTGAACTTATACGAAAAAAATAAATAAATTTTTTTAAATAATATAGAAGATTTTGACCTTGAAGATGAGGATGGAATAATTTTTGATTTTACAAAAATATTATAACAGATTGAAGGAATATTATAAAAAAATTTTTGAATTTATTATAGAATCAAATGATAAGGATTACGTATACTGGCTAAATTTTATTCCTTCAAAGGCAAATATAGAACTCCATGCTACACCTTTTGATATATCAGAAGACTTAAATGACAGTCTGTTCAGTAAAATGGAAAGGATGGTGTTTACTTCTGCTACATTGGCTGTGGATAATAAATTTAATTATTTCAGGGAAAGTCTTGGATTGAAAAATAATAAAGGGAAAAAAGTTGAAGAAAAAAATAATAGATTCACCTTTTGATTATGAGAAACAGACGGAAGTATATATTCCTGAAGATACACTCGATCCAAATAATATAGAATTTTTAGATGATTTGATAGGATTTGTGGAAAAAATAATAAAAAAGACAGAAGGTCACTGTTTTTTACTTTTTACTTCCTACAGTTCCATGAATTATCTGTATAATAAGATAAAAGTGTATTTCAGTAAAAATGATTACACGCTGATAAAACAGAATGACTATCCCAGACATGAAATGATAGAGATATTTAAAAACTCCAGAAATCCTGTATTGTTTGGGACAGATAGTTTCTGGGAAGGAGTAGATGTACAGGGAGAACAGCTGCAATCTGTAATTATAGTGAAACTTCCGTTTAAAGTGCCTAATGATCCGGTAACGGAAGCAATTATAGAAAATATAAAGGAAAAAGGCAAAAATCCTTTTAATGACTATCAGGTACCACAGGCAGTCATAAAGTTTAAGCAGGGAATAGGGCGACTTATAAGGAGTAAGGAAGATAAAGGAATTATAACAATCCTGGATAACAGAGTAATAAAGAAAAGTTATGGAAAGAAATTTTTAAGGGCATTACCTAAAAACATAACTGTAAAAAGTAAAGAAGAGATTTTAGAAATGGAAGATACAGAGTAATTGGAGGATGAAATGGTAATTAATATATTCGGGCGTGAAATTGTTCTGGAAGTAAAGGAAAAAAGAAAGCAGAGCAACAGTAATATAAAGAAGCGGAAAAAAATTTCTATTCCGTTTTACACTTGCTATTCTTGTATTTCTAATTTTTTTGGTATAATTATAGAAATTTCAAGATTACAGCGGGATTATAAAATAGGTTCCGTTGCTCAATCTGATATAATTGCCTATAAGAATGTCACATATTATATGGATATTCTGGATGATAATATTCAGGATAAGATAATAAAAACTACAACTCCGGAATATGATGAAATTCCGGAAGTGAAAAAAAGGAAACGATAGATTCAATTAATTCATTCTTTCAGGATATGAAAGGAATTGATGTTTCCAATGATGAAACAATAAAAAAATTATATAAAGGATCATAAGTATAATCTTACTGTTGAAGATTATAAACAGCTGGCAATGAGAAATGATGTTGGCTATATAGTTAATCTTATAACTACAGCTACAGAAGCTTATGGTATAGGAGTAGTAAAGGCAGAAGATTTTCCCAAAATACTTGGAAAAAAAGATATTAAAATAGATGGTCTGGATGCAAAACTGTTAAAGAATTTTATTAAGCCAAATTTGAAAATAAACGATGATGCAACAGCAAAAAAAATTGAAGAGAATCTCCGTTCGCTTCAGGATAAGGAAGTGAAAATATATAAAGGGGATATCATTGTAAAAAAAGGCGATACTATTGACAGTGATGCATATACGAAACTTGAAAAACTGAATATGATAAGAAAAGATGACAAAGTAAGAAAAACAGCTGGACTTGCTGTGACATTCATAATGATAGCTGCTTTATTTTATTTCATATTAAAGAAATATTCTGAAAAGGAAGTGGAATCAAACGCATTTTATCCGTCAATAATAACAATAATTATAACTAACGGATTATACATTATATTTTTCCACAGTGAATACAGTATATATCTTTTACCTTTTGCAATGATACCTATTATGCTGACTGTACTGGGAAATAAAATATATGCACTGACCTTTACTTTTTTCAATATGATGATTCTGTCAAGGGATGAATCATGGTTTCTGGTAACCCTTGCAGTGTCAGTAGTTGCTATTTACAAGGCTGATAAACTGACAAATAGAACAAACATAGTAAAATTAGGAATATTTTTAGGAGTATTTCAGGCGATACTTTCATTAAGCTATGGCCTTGTAAATCAGCTGGAATTTATATCACTGATGTTTATGATTATATTTTCTGTATTTTCAGGAATATTTACAGGAATGCTTTCACTGGCATTATTGCCTTACCTGGAAAATACATTTGATATACTGACGGATATTAAGCTGCTTGAATTAAGTGACTTTTCGCATACGTTATTAAAACAGCTGCTGCTTATAGCTCCGGGAACATTCCACCACAGTATAATGGTAGGGGCACTTGCAGAAAGTGGAGCGGAGGCGGTTGGAGCAAATGCAACCTTTGCAAGAATTGCTTCCTACTATCATGATATCGGTAAAATGAAATTACCTACATTCTTTGTGGAAAACCAGAAAGGTGGAGAAAATCCTCATGATAAGATAAAGGCTTCATTAAGTGCACTGATAATAACTTCCCATACAAAGGACGGGTATATTTTAGGAAAACAGAATAAGCTTCCTAGGGAAATACTTGATGTAATACTTGAACATCATGGAACTACATTAGTTCAGTATTTTTATTACAAGGCACTTGAAAATGGTGAAAATGTTCTGGAATCAGACTTCAGATACAGCGGTCCGAAGCCGAGAACAAAAGAGTCAGCTATTATATTACTTGCAGATACGATAGAAGCTGCAGTAAGATCTTCTGAAGATAAAAGTAGGGAAGGACTGGAAAATCTTATAAGATATCTTATAAGATATAAAATTGATGATAATCAGTTAAGTGATGCAGATTTAACTTTAGGTGAAATAGAAAAAGTTACTCAGGCATTCCTTAATACTTTACAGGGTGCTTATCATGAAAGAATAAAATATCCTAAACTTGATGAAAAAGTTAGAAAGAGGTAGGTAAAAAAATGCTGGAATGTGACATAACATATGAAATAGAAAAATCTTGAAGAATATCTCGATGAAGAGAAAAATAAAGGACTTTGGGAGTTTTTATATTAAAAAGTGAATATAATGAAGAATATGAAAAAAATGACTATTATCTTTCATTGCTGATAACTACAAATGATGTTATTCAGACAATAAATAGGGATTACAGGAATAAGGATGCTGTAACAGACGTAATATCATTTGCCTATAATGAAACAGAAAATATAGGGCCTATGAATATACTTGGAGATATTGTAATTTCTCTGGACAGGGTAAAGGAACAGGCAAAGGAATATGGCCATTCTGATGAAAGGGAATTTTACTATGTTTTTTGCCATGGACTGTTGCATCTGCTTGGATATGACCATATAATTGAAGAAGAAAAGGCTGTAATGAGAAAACGTGAGGAAGAAATACTTTCACAGTTTAATTATACAAGAGATTAAATGAATGGGGAGATGTGAATGAGTGAACAGAATCAGGAGAAAAGGCCTAAAAAAGGTTTCTTTATGTTTGGGAAAAAACCTGAAAATTATGACTGGGATATAAAAAAGGAAAGGGAAAGGGATCGTAGAATTATTGACAGCTTTAATTTTGCAATAGAAGGACTGACAGCCTCATTAAGAAATGAGAAGCATATGAAGTTTCATATACTGCTGGCAATAATAGTTGTGATTCTTGCAATACTTACAAATGCCACAAAGGTGGAAATATTAATAATTTCTTTATCAGTTTCATTTGTTATAATAACTGAAATGATAAATACTTCGGTTGAAGCACTTGTGGATCTTATATCTCCAAATAGACACCCTCTGGCAAAACTTGCCAAGGATGTGGCTGCAGGTGCGGTACTTGTATCAGCTATAAATGCACTTTGTGTAGGTTATCTTCTGTTTTATGACAAACTTCTTGATATATTTGACAGTAAGAATGATTTGCATATTATGGCTGCAAGAAAAGGAAATGTTGCAGTGCTTATATTGGTTCTGACTGCAATCATAGTAGTTGTAATTAAAACCTTTTATAAACATGGAACACCGCTTGAAGGAGGAATGCCGAGCGGACACAGTGCTATAGGATTTGCCACTTTTGGTATAATAATGTTTATGACAAGTGATATAAGAATACAGGCATTAGGATTGTTCATGGCACTTCTGGTAGCTCAGAGCAGAGTCAAGGCTGGGATACATAGCTTTAAGGAAGTCCTTGCAGGTGGAATACTAGGATTTATGATTGCTTTTATAATTATGTTTACACTTGTGCAGTTCAGGATATTGTATAACTAAGATGTCTTTGCTGTCAATTGAGGAGTTGAGCTAATGAAAAAAATATTGGAAAATATTGAAAAAAACGAATTATTAGAATATTACCGTTCATCCAGTGGAAAATTTGCAGTTGGAAATTTTGTAGGAATTAATAATGACTTTGCTATTTTTACTTCCATCAGTCCTTTTGGAAGATTTGAAGGATATAGGTTTATAAAAAAATTGAAGATTTAAAAAAATATAGGCAAAAAAAGCTCTATTTAGAATTTATGAAAAAAAGAATAGAAGAAAGAAAGTCTAAGGATCGTAAAAAGTATTATTCTAAAAAAAGGATAGATTCTTTAAGGAACTTTTTAAATATTTTATAAAAAAACAAGATAGAATTGCGTATAAATCTTGAAAGTGATATTATTTCATATGGTTATTTAATAAAAAAACTCAAAAAAACTTTTTTTCATATAAAATGGTATGATGAAAAATAATGAAAAATTCTGAAGAAATTTTAAAAAAATCAGTCAGATTAAAAAGTATAGAGATTGGAAAGAATGCTATTAAAAAAATATTTCTGTTGAAGATGGAAAAAGTAGAAAAAAATAAAAATAATAGAAGCTTCCGGAAGCCCTCATGGAAATGTTATTTTTTTCAAGATGATGATTATACTCTAATTTATGAAAAATGATTTATTTTACGGAGATGAAAAATTTTCTAATATTGAAAAACTTCAGATATATGGGAAATAACAGAAAAAAAGTTACCTTAATAGAAACAGAAGATATTTTTTTAGAGAAAAATTTTTTTCCTAATATTGAAAAAAATGAATATGAAGGAAATTTTAAAAAAATGTTTTGAAAAATAAATTACTCGTACATTTTGAATATGAGAAATCCTATTATGAAAAAAATATGGTATAATAGAAAAAAATACGATAAAGATAAAAATAATTTTAAAAAGAAATAGGAAAAAAATTCAGGGGTTTTTTTATAGCAATTTCTGAAATTGCAATAGATGAAATAACTTTTTTAAATTTAAGAAACACAAAAATTAAATAAAATACAATCAAATTTTTAAGGAGGACAAACATGTCAATATTAGTTTTTGGACACAAAAATCCGGATACGGATACAATCTGTTCAGCAATAGCATATGCTGAATTAAAAGGGAAATTGGGGAAAGATGTAAAAGCTGTAAGATTAGGAGAAGTAAACGAAGAAACAAAATTTGTACTAGATTATTTTAAGGTTGAAAAACCTGAATTAATAGAAAGCGTTTCAGGAAAAGAAATAATGCTTGTGGATCACAATGAAAGAACTCAGACAGCTGATGGATTTGAAGAAGCAAAGGTTTTAGAACTTGTAGATCATCACAGAATATCAAATTTTAATGTGGATGAACCTTTATATGTGAGAATGGAGCCGGTAGGATGTACTGCTACAATAATACTTAAACTTTTTAAGGAAAATAATCTTCTTCCTTCACCAACAACAGCAGGACTGATGTTAAGTGCAATTGTTTCAGATACTTTGCTGTTTAAATCACCTACTTGTACTGAATGTGATGTGAAGGCAGGAAAGGAACTGGCTGAAATAGCGGGAGTAAATGTTGAAGAGTATGGGCTTGAAATGCTGAAGGCAGGAACAGCTTTAGGTGGAAAATCAGAATCAGAATTAATAAATATGGATATGAAAATATTTGAAGTGGATGGTTCAAAAATTGGAGTGGCACAGGTAAATACTGTAAATGAAGCAGAACTTCTTGAAAGAAAGGAAAAACTGCTGGTAGAAATAGATAACATTATAAATAAAGAAGGATTAAAATTCTTTATATTTGCAATAACTAATATATTATCAAATGATTCGATAGGAATAGTTGCAGGAGACGGAAATGCAGTTATTGAAAAAGCCTTCAATGAAAAAATTGATAATAACTTAATAGCATTAAAAGGAGTAGTTTCAAGAAAGAAACAGATTATACCACCTTTAACAAAAAGCTATTCAGGAAGCATAATATAGGAATTTTCAGAAAAATAGACAGTATTTAGATGCCTCTTCGTACAGAGAGGAGTGGCAATGTTGCAGAAAACTGGAAATGAAATAATAAAATGTGAAAAATTTAAATTACTGGTATGAAACTTATGAAAAAAAATCAGGAATAAAAGGTACATTACAGGATTTATGGAAAAGAAACCATAAAAGAGTAATGGCGATAAAAAATATAAATATATCAATAAATAAAGGGGAAATAGTCGGATTGCTCGGGCCTAACGGAGCAGGGAAGACAACCTTGATAAAATTGCTGACAGGAATTCTCGAAGTCAAGTCGGGAGAAATACTTTGTCTTAATAAAACACCTTATAAAAAAGAAAAGAATTATCTTAAAAATATAGGGGTGGTAATGGGACAGAAAAGTCAGCTTATTTGGGATTTGCCGGCTATGGAAACTTTAAGGATGTTAAAGGAAATTTATGAAATAGACAGAAAGGAATTTGAGGAAAGGCTTGAAAAACTTCTGAGATTACTTAATCTGAAGGAAAAAGTCAGTACACCTGTCAGAAAGCTTTCGCTTGGAGAAAGAATAAAATTTGAGCTGACATGTTCGTTAATTCATAAACCTCAAATTCTATTTCTGGATGAACCGACTATAGGACTTGATATAACAAGCCAGTATGCAGTATATGATTTTTTAAGGGAAGTAAACAGAACAGAAAATACTACAATAATCTTAACGAGTCATTATATGAAGGACATTGAAAATTTATGTGAGAGAGTAATTATTATTTTAAAGGGTGAAAAAGTATTTTGACTTACCGCTAGAAGAATTAAAAGAAGAATTTATAACAAGAAAGACATATATTGTGGAAAGTAAAAGGGATGAATTGCCTTTTTCAGGAGATAACTTTACTGTAAAAAAACTGGAAAAAAATACTTTTGAAATTTATCCTGAAAATGGAGAATTTGAGATAGGTAACCTAAATTTAAAGGACATTGTTTCAATAAAGGAAAAATACACCTGACCTGGAAGAAATTATATTTAAAACTTTTCAGTAGCAAGGATTCTGACAGTGAAGTGAATATGCCGAAAGAAGCTGGCCAGAAAGAAGGCAGTGAATGAAAAAGTATATTATAATTGCACTCAATCAGGCTACAGTAAATTTACAGTATAAGTTTAATACGGCAATTACCCTTATTTCACGAACAATACCAATATTTATGTTTTATTTTCTATGGACTAGTATATATAAGTCAATGGATGGAAGTAAAGTAGGGAACTATACAAAAAGCCAAATGGTTACATATATTATTCTTATAAGTTTGGTGGACTTTCTTTTTAATTTCAGTCATATGAGGGAACTTGGAAAACAGATTCAGGAAGGAACGTTGACAACTTTACTGTTAAGACCTGTAAGTATACTGAATCAAAGTCTTGCAACTTTTATAGGAAAGAAATTTTTTTATGATAATTATATATGCGACAGGAATTCTTACATATGGGTTTCTAGGATATTTTAAGGATAATCTTTATTTTGCAGAAGTTGTTGTATTTATGATTCTATGTTTCATGATGTTTTTTTACCTGTTATCCTTTCTTTCAACAGTAGGATTCTGGTTGATTGAAGTTTGGCCAATACAGGTAATAATGATAGGAGTCTATTCACTTTTTTCAGGAGCGTTCTTCCCTTTGGATTTACTTCCTGAAAGAATATACAATATATTTAAGTATAACCCTTTCTCCTTGATTGGATTTATTTCAGTCCGAACTATTCAGGGAATGTATTCTCATAGGGAAATGGCAGTCTATATTCTTGTTACTGCATTGTGGATGGTAATTTTAAGGATAGGATACGAGAAGGCGTTTAGAAAAGGTCTGAAAAGATATGAAGGGGTAGGTGCATAGTTTATGAATTTGAAAATATATAAAGCGATGCTTTCAAATAGTATACAGAGAGTTCTGATTTATAGAACTACATCTATTCTAATTGTGGTATTTAGTTTATTTTTCTATTTTGTAGAAATGTTTTCAGGAATGGTTTATTTCAGCTATACAGACAATATACTAGGTTGGACAAAATGGGATTATTTTAGCCTTATAACAACAGCGGCAATTATTCAGAATAGTTATAGTTTCTTTTTTGTATGGGGAACAAGTGATTTATCTATTAATATAATTCAGGGGAAACTCGACTATACACTATTACGTCCATTAAACTCCTTCTGGTACTATGCATTATATATGGCAGATTTTCCAAGCCTTATAAACGTAATACTTGGAATTATAGTTCAGGGATGGATTATTTTTAAGTATCATATAGGATTTTTTCATATAATAATGTATATTCTATTTGTAATTATAGGAATATGGTTTCAGTTTTTAGTGTGTAATTTTTCAAATATGATTACCTTCTGGGTAGACAAGGCCGATCAGATTTTATGGATTCCTGAAACATTGGAAGAAATATCTTCAAGACCGGCATCTATTTATCCAAAATGGGTAAGAGGGCTTCTTATGTGGCTTCTTCCATTACTGACAGCAATTAATTTGCCGGTGGATATTATAAGAGGCCGGATTAATGTGGTGAATATGCTATGGTATATAGGATTTGTAGTTTTCTTTACGGTAATTAACTATAAAGTATGGTATGCCGGACTGAAAAAATACCAGTCAAGCAACTGATGCTTTAAAAACTTGAAAGATAATCTTAACTTAATTGAAATTGAAAAATAATACTCTGTATGATATAATCATGATAAGTATAGAAAAAAATTAAAGGATTAAGAAGGAAAAAGTATGGCGGTAATAAAAATTTAAGAAAAGAGAAGAAATTAAAATTCTTTTTGGGATAAAATTACCTTCGATAATAACGGAGTTTTATAAGGAGATTAAGAATAAGAAACGTGCCTATGAAATAATGAGGGATACACTTAATATTTCAGATGGAAGACTCATAAATGTAGTTGATGTAGTCGATGGTGCAGGAAATCCTGCTTCAGTTCTGGTAATTTACAGCAATTTTGTTACTGAAAAGGAAAGATTGAAGCTGGATCTGGAAATAGAAGTTTTTGATTTTCATATTTTTGAACTTGACTATAATAATAACGTTGATATTGAAGATATAATAAAAAAAGAATAAAAAAATAATAATCAGGAGAGGTTGATATAATGAAAAAGTTTACATTATTATTAGGAATTTTGATGCTTACATTTTTTAGTATCGGAAATGCTAAAATGACAAAAGAAGAAAGAAAATTTAAAAAAGCTATGAAAAGTTTTGAAATGGAAGCAGTGATTAAAACAACAAAAGGAGACATATCAGTATATCTGTATCCTGAAGCTGCACCAAAAAATGTTGCAAACTTTGTATATCTGGCTAAAAATAATTTCTACAATGGACTTACTTTTCACAGGGTTATCCAGAATGTTCTTATACAGGGAGGAGATCCTCTTGGAAATGGAACAGGTGGAACAGGATACACAGTTGATGATGAGATTTCAGACTGGTTAAGTTTTGAAAATGCAGGAATGCTTGCAATGGCAAATAGCGGTCCAAATACAAACAGCAGTCAGTTTTTCATAACAATATCTCCTCTTACACAATTAGACGGGAAACATACAATTATAGGAGAAACAAAATCTAGACAGGATTTAAGTGTTGTAAGAGTAATAAGACCTGAAGATAAAATATTAAGTATTGAAATTAAAGGGAAAAAAATAGATGATTTCTTAAATTATTTTGCTTATGAAACAACTCAATGGGAAGCAATCTTGAAAGGTTCTCAGCAGAGAGTAATAACAATATAACTGAATAACTTCTAATGAAGGATTTTATAAAAATCATGGATAATCAGGATTAAAAAAATACTTGTTAGAAGTTTTTTTTAGGAAAAGTGGATTTATATCAAACACTTTTAATACAGAAAAAAATTTATAAAAAAACTTGCAAAAAAATTAAAAAAATGTATTATTATATAGTTAGCAGTCGAAGTAAGTGAGTGCTAAAAATAAAAAGTAATTAAATGAGATAAAATTACAGTAAATATAGGAGGATAAAATGATAATTAAACCTTTAGGAAAAAGAGTATTGATTAAACAGGTGGAACAGGAAGAAGTTACAAAAAGCGGAATAGTTCTTCCGGGAACAGCATCAAAGGAAAAACCTATTACAGGAGAGGTTCTTGCAGTAGGAAAAGATGTGGAAGATGTAAAGGCAGGAGATAAGGTAATATTTGAAAAATATACAGGAACAGAAGTGAAAGATGGAGACGATTCGTTTCTTATACTTGATATAGATAATGTACTGGCTATTACAGAATAGCAGTTGGCAAAGCTTATATAATTAACGGAATTTAACAGGAGGAGAATATAGATGGCAAAAGTAATTAAATTTAATGAAGATGCAAGAAAAGCACTGGAAGTGGGAGTAGATACACTGGCAGATGCAGTAAAGATAACATTGGGCCCTAAAGGGAGAAATGTTGTATTGGATAAAGGATATGGAATCCCTACTATTACAAATGACGGGGTTACAATAGCAAAGGAAATTGAACTTAAAGATCCTATTGAAAATCTTGGGGCACAGATAGTAAAAGAAGTTGCAACAAAGTCAAATGATGTAGCAGGAGACGGAACAACTACAGCGACAGTTCTGGCTCAGGCATTAATAAAAGAAGGACTTAAAATGGTTGCTTCAGGGGCAAATCCAGTATTTATAAGAAAAGGAATGGAAAAAGCTTCTAAAAAAGTAATTGAAGAATTAGTTAAAAGAGCTAAAAAAATAGAGTCTAACGAAGAAATAGCACAAGTTGGAGCAATTTCGGCAAGTGACAGGGAAATAGGGGAATTAATAGCACAGGCTATGGCAAAAGTAGGAGAATCAGGTGTAATTACAGTAGAAGAAGCAAAATCACTTGATACAACACTGGAAGTTGTGGAAGGAATGCAGTTTGACAATGGATATTTGTCACCTTACATGGTTTCAGATTCAGAAAGAATGGTTGTAGAACTTGACAGTCCATTTGTTCTTATTACAGATAAGAAAATATCAAGCATGAAGGAATTATTGCCTATACTTGAAAAAACAGTTGAAATGGGAAGACCGATGCTTATAATTGCTGAAGATGTTGAAGGGGAAGCACTTGCAACATTAGTAGTAAATAAATTAAGAGGAACATTGAATATAGCTGCAGTTAAAGCGCCTGCATTTGGAGACAGAAGAAAGGCTATGCTGCAGGATATAGCAATACTTACAGGTGGAGAAGTAATTTCAGAAGAAAAAGGAATTAAGCTGGAAACAGCAGATATTAACTTCCTTGGTCAAGCTAAAAAAGTAAGAATTACAAAGGATAATACAGTAATTGTGGATGGACTGGGAGCTAAAGAAGATATAGCTGCAAGAGTAGGCCAAATTAAAAATGCAATTGAAGAAACAACATCTGACTATGACAGGGAAAAATTGCAGGAAAGACTGGCTAAACTTTCAGGAGGAGTTGCAGTTATAAAAGTTGGTGCGGCTACAGAAACTGAAATGAAGGAAAAGAAATTAAGAATAGAAGATGCTTTAAATGCCACTAAGGCGGCAGTTGAAGAAGGAATAGTTCCTGGTGGAGGAACAATACTTGTTCAAATAGCTAAAGCAATAGAAGACTTTAAACTGGAAGGTGAAGAAGGTCTTGGTGTGGATATTGTTAAAAAGGCACTTTATGCTCCAATGAGACAGATAGCATTAAATGCAGGACTGGATGCGGGAGTTGTAATTGAAAAAGTTAAAAGCTCTGAAGAAGGAATTGGATTTGATGCTGCCAAGGAAGAATATGTTGACATGGTAAAAACAGGAATAATAGACCCTACAAAAGTAACAAGATCAGCTATTCAAAATGCAATATCAGTATCATCTGTACTGCTTACTACAGAAGTGGCAGTTGCAAATGAAAAGGAAGAATCTCCAATGGGAGGAATGCCTGGTGGAATGGGAATGCCGGGAATGATGTAATTAAGTAATTATAAGTTATAAATAATTGCTAAAATATAATTGATGGAAATAAAAACTAAGAAAAAGTAATTTTTTCCATGATTTATCAATCTCTTAAAATCAGCCTTTTATTTTATAAACTTGAAAAAAATCTATCTCTAAATCTAACAACCATTAAAGATTTTTCAAGTTATAGGATTTCAGGCTGATTTTTTTATAACAAAAATAGACTGTTTTTAAAACAGTCTATTTGCTATAAAAAAATTATTTACTAATAAATTCAAGAAAATCTTTAACTTGTCTGTCTATTATTTCCTTATGTTTATCAGTAAGTGTCAGTACCCCTGTCTGCCAAGCTTCCATAGGTAATATTATCCCTGCTCCATTTCCTGGCATAGAATTCATACGTATATAACTAAACAGTGTTGATAAGTTTTCCCTGACAAATTTTCCTTCAGTAGATCCTGCAGCTGCACTTACTGTAACAGGTTTCCCTGCAATAACTGTAGGAGTTTCCTTATCAAAAGGCTTTTCAGGACGTGAAAGCCAGTCAAGAAGATTTTTCAATAAAGCAGGGTATGAACCGTTGTACTCAGGTGAAACTACCCACAATGCGTCAGCTTTTCTTACTTGATTACGTATATCAATCACTTGTTCCGGAGCAGGATATTCAGTATCCTGTTCCAATATTGGCAAATTCCTGTAATTTAGAAATTCTACATTTGCCTCATCTTTTAATGTTTCTGCAATATAATTTGCAAGAGTCTGGTTAAAGGAATTCTTTCTGAATGAACCTACAACCATTAATATATTTTTTTTATCCATTTCTATTTCCTCCATTTTATTCCAGATTTTTAAATTTCTTAAGAATTTCAATCAGTTTTTCCTTTTCCTCCGAAGTCAAGATACTGTATACATTTTCTATCTCAGCTCTATGCTGTGGCAGTAAATTTTCAAACAATTTTTTTCCTTCTTCAGTCAGGCCAACCAGAAATGCACGCTTATCTTCTGGAGATACTGTTTTATATAGCCAACCTTTATTTTCCATATTTTTTTAATAACTACAGTAATATTTCCTGAAGTAGAAAGAACTTTTTCAATCAGCTCACATATTCGCATTTCTCCTTTAGTATAGAGAACATCGAGTACACTGAACTGAGAAGAGGTTATCCCTTTTTCCTTAAAGTCTTTTCCGATTTTACTGTTTATAATTTTGACAGCTCTTTGTAACACTATCTGCAGATGAACAGATGAATTTCTTTCCCAATTTGTATTCATAAAAAATTCCCTCCTAATAAATCACTAACTAGTGATAAAATCATAATATCACTAATTAGTAATATTGTCAAGAAAAAAATAATAGAATATATAAAAAAATTATATTTATGAATTATTTAGAATTTTTACAATACAAAAACATGAAATGAATTTAGAAAAAGTCAATAACCTGATTTTTTTCAGGTGAATTTTGACTTTTTCTTTATGAATGACTGTTTTGTATAAGTGAAATTTTAGTAAATGAATAAATATAATTTTTTTGAATATTCTATCTATTTATTTCTTATTTCTTTTAAAAATATTTTTTTGCATTTTTCGGAATTTATGTGGTTTGTTTCAGAAGTTTTTTTCAACAACAATGTCTACTTCTTCATTTTCTGCTCCTGCAAAAAGGGCAAGAGATCTAGCCTGTAATTTCATATGCCCCTTTTGAATACCGGTAGAAACCAGTGCCTTCAAGGCGGCAAAATTTTGAGCAAGACCAACAGAAACAATAATTCCTGCAAGAGTTTTTGCATCAGAATTTTTTAAAATGTTAAAAGAAGCTTTCACAGTGGGATTTAATCCGATAGAACCTCCAACACTTGCAACAGGCATTGGTAAAGTAAGGCTACCTTTAAGTATATATTTTTCTTCATCAAAAGTCCATTCTGTAAGACCACTGTATTTTCCATCCTTTGTGGCATAGGCATGGCCACCGGCTTCTATTGCCCGCCAGTCGTTTCCAGTGGCGATTACAACAGCATCAATACCGTTAAATATTCCTTTATTATGGGTAGTTGCCCTAAAAATATCCATTTTTGAAAATTTCGATGCCATTTCTATTTTTTTTGCTATGTTAAAAGCCTGAACTTTATCATTGTTAAAAAGGCTGGGGTCAATTTCGCATGTGGAAGTTACAAGTGATTTTACAGCATAATTAGACAATATAGCCATAAGAGATTTTCCACCTGTAATATCTTCAAGAAGAGGCTTTATTCCTTCCAGCATTGTATTCAGAATATTTGCCCCCATTGCTTCCTTCACATCTGCTGTAAGATATACTACAAGAAAGGAAGTGTCTCCTTCCTTCAATATTTTTGCTTCAATATTTTCGGCACCACCACCTCTGGCAACAATTGAAGGATAAGATTCATTTGCAATTCTTAAAATTTCATTTTTATTTTTCAGTATATCTTCCATTGCTTTGTCAAAATCAGGAATATCATAAAGAGCCACTTCTCCAATCATTTTTCTGCTTTCTATATTTACAGTAAAACCCCCTGATTTTGAAATAAGTTTTGCTGCATAACTGCAGGCTGCAATAACGGAAGGCTCTTCAGTAACCATTGGAACACTATATTCGATGTCATTCACTATAAAATAAGGAGCAATTCCAAGTGGAAGTGCAAAGGTTCCAATATTATTTTCTGTCATTTGACCGGCAGTATCGCAGGATAAATTTACATTATTTTCTAAAATATCAGAAAATTCGGGATTTATTATATTATTTTCCTTTAAAATGGCAATACGTTCCAGCCTGTCTTTTTTATGAAATCCAAGCCAGATATTTTTTTGTTTTCCAGTTTTAGGATTATTCATTGTAAGTCCTTTCGGGAATTATTATTTACAGTTTTTTTCTTATATATTCTTTTGTGATTTTCTATTTTTTCCAGTGAAAATAGGCTTTCATCAGGTTCAAAACTGCAATTTCCTTCTTCATCAACTATAATTTCTTCAAAGAACATTTTTTCATATTCAGAAACAGACAGTTTTTTTCTATTTTGGAAAGATTCCAGACGATGACTGTTGATATTTTCCTTAAAGTTTTTAGCTAGAGTACCTGTAAATATTTCACAGACAGCTCCGCTTCCATAGCTAAAGAAGGCAATATTGTCATCAGGCTTTAAAGTGTTACTGTTTTCAAGAAGTGAAAGCAGGCCAAGATAAAGAGACCCTGTATAAATATTTCCAATTCTACGGCTATATGTAATGGAAGTATGGAAGTTTTCAAGAAGGTTATCCTTAACTTCCCTGTCAAGATTTTTATCAAAAAGGCTGTTTAATCCCTTCAATCCTAATTTAGGAAATGGAAGGTGAAAACAGAAGGCAGTAAAATCTTCAAGTTTTTTACCGGTTCTTCTACAATATTCAGCCCATGTTGTTTCAAGACATTCAAGATACTGTTTTGTGGAAAAATGTCCATCAACATAAGGGAAGGCAGAATAATTAGGACGCCAGAAATCCATAATATCACGTGTCTGACATACGTTATCATTATTTAGAATTAAAACATTAGGATCCTTTTTTATAAGCATTGCACAGCTTCCGGAACCCTGAGTAGATTCCCCTGAAGTTCCAATTCCATATTTTGCAATATCTGAAGCAATCAGAAGAACATATGAATCAGGATTGTTTTCAATATGTTTTTTGGCAAAATCAAGTCCGGCAGTAGCTCCGTAACAGGCTTCCTTAATTTCAATACATCTAGCAAAAGGCTGTATTCCAAGAAGATTATGGATAAAGACAGAGGCAGATTTACTCTGGTCAACACCTGTTTCAGTCCCAATAATAACCATATCTATTTTCTTTTTATCTTCTTCAGTTAAAAATTCGTGAGCGGCAGCGGCTCCCAAAGTTACAATATCCTGAGTAACAGGAGAAACGCTCATTTCAAGCTGTAGAAGACCTTTTAAAAATTTATTTGCATTTTCATTTCTGGCAATAGCTAAATCCCTAATATCCAGAAAAAATTCCGGAATTGCCAGTCCAAATTTATCTATACCTATGTTCATCTATATTTTCCGCCTTCCTTAATTAAAACGTATACTAAAATTGTACACTGTTTATAATTATAGATAAGTGATTTATTTTACTTCATTTTACTACAAAAAGAAGGAAAAATATCAATTAAAAAAATAAATAGATTATAGACATATTTTAAAAAAATTATAAGAAAAAAATTAAATGATTTATGATATAATGTAAAAATAAAAAAATTGAAAGGATAAATTTGAAATAATGAAAAAGTTATTATTAGTTTCGCTGTTATTAGCCAGCTTAAGTTTTGCCGAAGAAACAGTAAATACTAAAAAGACAGGAGAAATACCTGCTCAGCAGAAAGAAACAAAGAAAGAAGAGCCTAAAGTACAAAGAATAAATTTTCTGGACTATATGGAAAGAGTAAAGGTTAAAGGAGACAAGGAACTTGTAGCCGATTTAAGCAAAAATGTAAAACCTCAGGATGATTTTTATAAATTTGTGAATGAAAACTGGGAAAAAAGAACTGAACTTCCCGCAACAAAACCTTCATGGGGAGCTTTTTCAGAACTTATGGAAAAAAATCAGGATTTTACTAGAAATCTGATTAAGGATCTGAAAAAGAAAAAATACTCACAGCTAAATTCAGATGAGAAGAAAATACTTACACTTTATAATTCCTATTATGACATTAAGAAAAGGGATAAAACTGGATATGCTCCATTGAAAAAAAGGAATTGGATAGAATAAATGAAATAAAAAATGTAAAGGATTTCCAGAACTATAATATTGAATTAACAAAGGATGGAAAAATGCAGCTATATGGATGGGGTGTAGGAACAGATTTGAACTCATCCAAGCAGAATGCAGTGTATTTATCTAATGCAGGACTGGGACTTTCCAGGGAATATTACCAGAAGGAAACAGAAGAAAAATAAAGAAATTCTGGAAGAATATACAAAGTATATTTCAGACCTTTTAGGATATATTGGAGAAAGTAATACACAGGAAAAAGCAGGAAAAATAGTAGAATTTGAAAAAAGTATAGCTAAAACGCTGCTTAAAAATGAAGAAAGAAATGATGTAAAAAACTACAATAATCCCAGAAAAGTATCAGAATTATCTAAAATTGCCAAAAAAATATTGATTTAGCAGGATATCTGAAAGAAGTAGGAGTAAACACAGAAAGTGTTATAATCACTGAATTGAAATACTACGAAAAATATGGATAAACTTATAACAGATGCCAATATTGAAACAATAAAGGACTATATGAAATTTCATGTTGTAAATTCCGGAACAGCATTGCTGACCAATCAGTTAGGTCAAAGATCATTTGAATTTTATGGAAAATACTTAAATGGTCAGAAAGAAAGAGAAGTTCTGGAAAAAAGAGCATTATATTTTGTTGACGGAAATCTTGGAGAATTAATCGGAAAGGAATATGTAAAAAAACATTTTTCTGAAGAGTCAAAAAAAGAAGCAAAAGAAATGGTTGACTATATAATGAAGGCTTTCCGTAGCAGAGTACAGAGATTGTCATGGATGAGTGAAGAAACTAAAGTGAAGGCACTTGAAAAACTGAGTAAAATGTCAGTGAAAATAGGTTATCCGGATAAATGGGAAGATTACAGTACACTTGTTATAAATGAAAATGATTCCCTGTATGCACAAATGGAAAATATTGGGAAATGGGTATATCAGAGGGATCTGAAAAAGGTTGGAAAACCGGTGGATAAGACAGAATGGTTTATGAATGCGCATGAAATAAATGCCTATTATTCCCCTACGGAAAACGAAATAGTATTCCCGGCAGGAATATTGCAGTTTCCTTTCTTTGACTTGAAAAATTCAGGACCTGGAGTGAATTTTGGAGGAATTGGTGTTGTTATTGGTCATGAACTTACACATGGATTTGATGTATCAGGAGCAAGTTTTGACGGAGATGGAAATGTAAAAGACTGGTGGAGTAAGAATGACAAGCTGAAATTTGACGAAGTTACGAAAAAACTTTCACAGGAATTTTCAAAATATTCTGTTGCACCTAACATATTTGTAAATGGAGAATTTACGTTAACTGAAAATATAGCTGACCTTGGTGGTGTAAATATAGCTTTTGATGCATTAAGAATGTATCTGAATGATCATCCGGAAAGAAATGTAATAATAGACGGATATAAACAGAATCAGTTGTTCTTCCTGAGTTTTGCAAGAATATGGCATCAGAAGACAACGGAGGAATATTTGAAAAACCTTGTTAAGACAGACTCACACTCGCCAAGTTATTTCAGGGTAAATGGAACATTGATAAATGTAGACGGTTTCCACAATACATTTAATACTAAAAAAAGGGAGATAAACTTTACAAGGATTCAAAAAGATAGAATAAGAATCTGGTAATATTTTAAAAATATTCTTTACAGATAAAAAAAGGTTAATATTAAAAAAATATATAGATTAAAAAGAAAGGACAGTGAAAAATATGAAGAAACTGATATTTTTTTAATACTTACTGCAGGAATGATGCTGTATGGAAAAGAAACTGCAAAAAAACAAATTCCAGTCAGAAAAAGTATGATGACAAGTCACTTATTCAGGATTTGAGTAAAACTGACAGACCACAAGATGATTTTTTTCAAATATGTAAACGGAAACTGGGATAAAATAACAAAAAAATACCATCGACAAAAAGGAGGATGGGGAGTAACTGATGAATTGATTGAAAAAAATCAGAATTTTCTGAAGGAACTTATAGGAGAAATAAAAAATAAGAAATTGCCTGAAAATTCAGAGGAATATAAGCTTATTACTTTATATAATTCATATTTGAATACTGCCAGAAGAGATAAGGAAGGTATTAATCCGATAAAAGAGGATCTGGCTGCAATTAATGCGATAAAGAACCTTGATGACATCCAGAAGTATACAGTGAAAAAAACAAAGGATGGCTCTAAGCTGCTTTATGACTGGTCAGTGGCTACTGATTTAAATGATGCGAGAAATTACGGGATATTCTTAGTTAATCCAAAATTAGGTTTGTCGAGATCATATTATCAGAATGATGAAGAGGAAGATAAGGAAATTTTAGATGAATACACAAAATATGTAAATGATATGCTTGGTTACCTTGGTGAAAAAAATACAGAAGAAAAAGCAAAGAAAATAGTTGCATTTGAAAAGGAAATTGCAAAATTCCTTCTTACAGATGAAGAACAGGATGATGTAACTAAATACAATAATCCTATGAAGGTAAGTGAAATAGCTAAAAAAATAAAAAAATATTGACATTCAGAAATTTTTTTAAAAAGATGCGGGAGTTAATACAGACAATATAAATGTTGAAGAACTAAAAATACTACGAAAAATCTTGATAAAAATTATAAATATGTCAAATATAGAAGTTATAAAGGATTATATGAAATTCCAGTTAATATCAGGTGTCATGGGAGTACTTGATGAAAAAAACTTCCAACAGAGGATTTGAATTTTATGGAAAAGTTTTAAGTGGAAGAAAAGAAAGAGATGCCATTGAAAAAAAGGGCATTGGACTTTGTAAGTGAAGAACTTGGAGAAATAGTTGGAAAAAGTTTATGTAGAGAAGAATTTCTCGGCAGAAGCTAAAAAAAATACTGAAGAAATGATAAAATACATAAAAATAGCTTTCCAGAACAGAATTAAGAATCTTACTTGGATGAGTGAAGAGACTAAAAAGGCTGCACTTGAAAAATTGAGTAAAATTAACTCAAAAATAGGTTATCCAAATGTATGGCGGGATTTTGCAAGTTTAAAACTTAATCCAGAAGATACACTGTATAGACAAATTTCAACTATAAAGAAATGGTATTACAGCTATGACCTGAAAAAAGTTGGAAAGCCTGTTGACAAAAATGAATGGGGTATGGATGCACATGAAGTAAATGCATATTATTCTCCTACTGAAAATGAAATAGTATTTCCTGCCGGAATATTGCAGAGACCATTTTACTCTTTTGAATCCCAGCCTGGAGTTAATTTTGGAGGAATAGGGGCTGTAATAGGGCATGAAGCAACACATGGATTTGATGTAAGCGGAGCTTCATATGACGGAGATGGAAATGCAAAAGAATGGTGGCAAAAGGAAGATAAGGATAAATTTGATGCTGCAACGAAAAAGCTTGCTGATCAGTTTTCAAAATATACTGTTGCAAATGGTGTTCATTTGAACGGTGTACTTACATTGACTGAAAATATAGCTGATTTAGGTGGAACAAATATAGCTTATGATGCACTGCAGCTTTATTTGAAGGATCATCCTGAAAAAAATGTAAAATTTGAAGGGTATACACAGGAAGAACTGTTCTTTATGAGCTATGCAAGATCGTGGCGTGAAAAGATAACAGATGAAAGCCTTAAGAACTTAGTAAAATCAGATCCACATTCACCACCTTATTACCGTGTAAATGGTGTACTGGAAAATATGGATACTTTCCATGAACTGTTTAAGACTAAAAAAGGTGATAAGTTATATAAAGAACCAAAAGATAGAATAAAAAAATATGGTAAAAAAATTTGAGGCTGTTCCCAAATAGAAAAAAATAGAAATATAAGTTTTTATACTTTTTTTCGACTTTTTCTTTTTGGGATGGTCTTTTTATGTTATAAATTGTAACAATTTAAAAATAATATATAATAGTTTTCAGAATCAAATGTAATTAAAACTGAAAGAAAGTATAATAGAGCATTTAAAAAGGCTTTATTTTAAATCTCAGATTATGGTATAATTAAGATATATTGAAATTATTTATAGGAGAATAAAAGAGGGAGTGAATTTTTATGAGAAAGAAAGCTGTTCCTGTGGGGATTGAAGACTTTGAAAGAATAATAAATGAAGATTATTATTATGTAGATAAAAACGTTATTAATAGAGGAATTATTAATAAACAGAGCTCCTGTAACTCTTTTTACAAGACCTCGACGATTTGGAAAAAACATTGAATATGTCAATGATTAAATACTTTTTTTGATGTAAAAAAATAAAGAGGAAAAATAAAAAAACTTTTTTTGAAAAATTTGAAAAATATCTAATAGTGAATATATGAGTGAACAGGGGAAATATCCTGTAATTTTTTTATTTCACTGAAGGATTTGAAAGAAGATACTTGGGAAGAATGTATTGAAAGTATTAAGGATATTATGCATAATATTTTTGGCCTTCTTGAGAGTGAAGTGGTTGAAATACTTGATTACTTTAATATGAAATATAAAAATTGAAGAAGTTAGGGAATGGTATAATGGATATATTTTTGGAGAAAATGAAGTCTATAATCCCTGGTCTATTGTAAATTATGTAAGAGAAAAAGAAATTAAAGCATATTGGGCAAATGTTTCGGGGAATACTCTTTTGGAAAATATGCTTAATCATGCTGGAGAAAGTGTCTATGATGATTTGAAACGTTTTACTGACGGAGAAAGTATTGAAAAATATATTTCAGATGGGACAACAATAAAAAGTCTTTTAAGCAATGATGATGAGATATGGCAATTACTTTTATACAGTGGATATTTGACAAAAGACAGAAAGCAGAAGGAAATAGATGTAACAACAGAATATACAGATGTCTATAATTTAAGAATTCCAAACAAGGAAATACGAAAATATTTTTGGAAATATGTTTTTTTAAACAGATTTTTTTGGAAAAAGAAGTGAAGGTTGTTTTTTTAAATAGGGATTTAAAGGGAATAGATTATTTCAAAAATCATAGATTGTAATATTAGAGGAATTGTATCAGTAAATTGTGATAGTATAAAAATTATGGGCAAAAAAAGTAAAGGTATAACTTCAATAGGAGAATTAGAGTTGGCTCAATATACAATTGAAAAAGATATGAAATAACGGAACGATACAACAATTTATTAAGATTTAATCCTGAGTAAATAGCTTCCCAGATAATGGATTTGAGGTGATAATTTATGAAAAAAATTTTAATAATAACATTACTTTTTATTACTAATTTATCATTGTTTTAATAAGGGTGAAATAATTAAAGAAAAACCATTATGAAATTTCAATGCGTCGTTTAAATTATGGGGATGATGAGAAAAATTTCTAATATTGAAGATATAAATTTTGACAATGGTAATATAATTATTAAATTAAAAAAAGTTTGCAGAACAATTTATATTTAGAAACCGTAATAATCTATTATAAAGAGAAAAAAATAGGAGAAATTTATATAAATGAAAAATTTGTATATTGAAAAATATAAGTAATAATAAATATATTGATATCAACAGTTATATTTTTTTGAATATCCTATTAATAATGATTTGCTCTGGATTTTAGGAGAAAAAGAATGAAAAAAATATAACATATCTTCTGACTATATATGGAAAAATGAATTTATATTTGAAACTGTCATAAAAGATAAGGCTAATAATAAAATATATAATTTAAAAACGTGAAATAGATATACTATTTGTAAAAGCAAGGAAAAAAATCAGAAGATTGACTTTTGATCATTAATATTATTTCTTAGAATATATTTGTATTAAACGGTTTTTAACAGCGTCATAAATTATATGATGAATTTTCAAAAATCTTTTTGATTTGAAAAAAATGGTCTTCCAGATAAACGAGAACTTGGAAATAAATATAACTTACTTACAAATTATAAAAAAATCATGAAATATACAGAGAAGATTCAAGAACAAGAATAAAGATATAATGCTGAAAGAAATAACAAATTCTATAAATATGAGGATAAAAGAAGCAAAAAGAGAGGACAGGAGGAAAAAAATAGAAATGAAGAAACAGCTTTTGTTTTTATAGTTATGTCCATTGTTTTTTTGTATATATATTCTTCTTATAGTTGTATTAATGAAATAAAAAAAGAAAAAAATATGTCCAAAAATACACATGAAAAAAATTAATAACAACTTTAGCTTAGAAAGAATGACATTAAAAAGATGAAACATTGTCCATATATGAATATACTACTAATAGTACAGGTTATTTATTATGTGAAGGGATAGAAAAAAATAACATGGACAAATAATTTTAAATATATTGTAGGATATATAGAGTTAAGTAAACAAGGATTATGTAAAGGATATTTTTATATAAATTCAAATGACGAGAAAGATTATAAATTCAATTTAACCAAAAAAAGAGGTAGAAGAAAAATTTGGAAAAAGATATTAAATATCAAAAAAAGTATTGGTTTTATAAATATATTTGGAGAGAATTCATTTAATGAAGAAAAATATATCTGAAATAATTTCATTTTTATGAATTGGTAACTTTTTTTGGTAGTATACTTTTATATATACTGTTGAATATATTAAATAGTATTATGTATATTATAAAAAAATAAAAGAATAAGATTTACAGAGGAAAAATCCTTTTTAAATACAAATATATTAATCCTATTTTTTTAACATTTTGAAAATGTATTGATGTAAAAAAATATAACAAAAAGAGCATGTGTATATTTTATCAAAAAAAGTAAACTGTGACAGTTAGGAAGATTAAAATGAAAAAAATTTGAGATTTTTTTGTTAAAACTATTTGTAGTACTGCTAGTTATTTTTTTGTTTTGAAAGTTATTTTAAAGGAGAAATTATACAAAAAAACTTTTTATGGATATAAATGAATATTATCATCTTGAAAGTGATCCCAATCCTTTTTTTATTCAGTATTTATATGTGAGTCAAAAGGTAATTTAGATTGTTTTGTTGTAGAAGAAATTTCAAATCAGGATAAAAAATTATTTAATAGGGAAAATGGAAAATAACCAATATTTTTTTATATTAATTATTCAGATAATAATAAAAAAAGAAATTTAATTTAACAAAAGAAGAGATAGAAAAAAATTTTTTTCTCAAAAAAATTAAATTGGAAAAAAATCTAAAAAAATATAAATAAATATGGTAAAGATGAATTTAATATTTTTTTGAAGAAATGTTAGTCGCTAAATTTATAAAAAAACTTTGCTTTTTACTCCTATTATTTTAATGCTGATTAAATTTAAAAATATATCCAAAAATCTTGGAACGAAGAATAGAGATTGGAATAAGCAGAATCCAAGTTATCTTTTAAATCAGTCATTATCAGAAAAATTAACAATTGAGAAGAAGGGCATTATTACAAGTTACAACAAAAAAATATTGAAAGTACAAGGTTATTATTAAGGACAGTGAATCAGTAAAGACATATACAGGTATTTCTAAAAAAATGGGAATAAAGTATGGAATCTGAACCACGCAGAGAAGAAGCTGGCAAGCTATATTCAGGATAATTATTTAGGTAAAGAAGTAAAAGTAGATATTGGAGTACAGAACACATCTATAAAAAAATTCAGGTATGTGTACAAACTGTAATTCTTCAATGTTTGATTTTTGCAAAAGATAATCCTGATATGAAAAATAACCATTTATGAAGGAACAACAGGAAAAAAATCCGTAAGGGAAAGGAATACAAGATGAATAAAAGATATATGGATATACTAAAAAGAATATCTAAAGAAAAAAATGAAAGAAAGGCAATAGGATACAGTGAAGAAGAAATAACTAAAATTGAAAAAGCTATATGATATAGAAGCAAAAGGAGATTTCAGGAGTTCTTAAAAATATGCCGGAAGATGTGATGGAGATTTACTGGGAGATGATCCTATTATTTTATATAGACAAACTTGGAACATAGATTCCTATTTAAGGATGAACTATTTTTGGATTTATAGATGATGAAGATTTTGAAGAAAAAAAGTATTTTATGATGAACTGAAAAGAAAGCCATTCATATTTTCAATAGAAATGGAAAAACTATTATTTTTTTATAAGGACAGCAGATGATGATTTAAAGGTATACTGTTTTGATGAGAATGAAGAAAAAGATAAAAGATACTGGAATGAATTTTTAATGAATATATGGTTGATTTAGTAGAAACATACAATTCTGAATTAAAAACCTACACTAGATTTTTTTCTACTGTAGGAGAACTTCTGGTACAGTGTGATACATCTGAAAAAAAGAATTACAGGATTAAGGGAAATAAAGGAATACATATCTTCAGAAAGAAAAAGAAAAACTCAGAGTTTTTTTATTCTTCTTGAAAGATATCTTGAAAAAGAGCAAGAAGGAGTTTATAGGATACAATGATGATGAGATAAGGGGAATAGAGAAACTATATAATATAGAAGTGAAGGGAGACTTCAGGGAATATTTAAGTATAGCAGGAAAAAAATTTGGGAGGATTATTAGGAGAAGAAGAACTGTCATTATATAATGACTGGAGTATAAGAGAAAGAATAGTGTTACAATATGATTTTTCAGGAATATGTACAAAAAGATAAATTTCGTGGAAAAAGGAAGAGATGGCAAACCTTTTATAATTGACTTAAAAAAAGTAATTCTGAATACATTTTTATAACTACAAGGGATAATGATTTAAAAAGTATATCATTACAGCAGAGAGAACAGGACTTTAAAAGGAAACAGGAATGAATTTTAGCGAATATGTTGCAGATTTAATTAAAAGATATAATCCGGAGCTTGAAGAGTTAAAAGATGTTTCAGTATCTGGGGATATTATAAACATATAATAAAAGTTTTCTTCATTTCTGAGTGATAGTTTAGTGAAAAGCTAAAAATGTACTGCACCCAAAAATCTTGTGTACAACTTTTTGGGTCAGTACATAGATATCGTTAAAAAAATAATAAAAAAATGAATATTATTTAATTTTTAGAAAAAGAAAAAAATATTTAGCTTCACTAATAATTGCAGAACCTATTTTTTTGAACCTTATAAAAAAATATTTGCTTTGAAGTTTATAGAGTGAGTGATGAAAAGATAATTCTATTTTTATTATGATAATGAAAAATACCACTTTTGCAAAAAGAAAACGTAGAGCAAATAGATAAGATGTTAGACAAATTTATTGAAATAAATTAAAAAAATATGTAATGAAAAAGGAGAAAAAAACGGAAAAAAATTATCAACAAAAAGAATACAATGAACTGTATAAAAAAAGTACTTTTTAAAGAAGAAGGAAAAACAATTAACTAGAACATTAGGTGATGGGAAAAGGATTAGATATATTTAATCAAAAATATAAAAAGAGATCAATTTTAGAAAGGAAATAATAAAAAAATGGAGAAAAAAATAGTCTTGAAGAATTGAAAAAAATTAATGTTGAAAAAAATATAGAAAAAGAAATAAGCTTTCAACAATTACAAAAGGAATTTTTTTAAAAAAATGATGATGAAAGAATAGAGTATAAAAAAATAGAGTTGGAAAAAAAGCATATAATGAAAAAAATGGAAAAAGTATAAATACTCTGATTTTAGCAATATATATGTTTGAATTATATAGTGAAAAAAATTTGTTGATATTTTATGCAAATTAACAAAAGAAGAATGGCATGGAAAACACGAAGATATAGTGTTTTATCTCCAGCAACTAGAATTACCTTCTACGATAGACTGTATATACGAACTAGCAACTTCGAATTTTGAAAAATACCGTTGGGATGATAATTTTGCACTGGTCAGAAAATGTTGTTTTGCTTTGGGAGACATAAACACTCCTAAGGCGAAAGAAAAATTGGAATTATTATTACAAAGTGATGAAGAAATGATAAGAGAACATGCAATGGAGCAATTAAACAGATGTGACTTTACAAATAAAGACGTCGAATGAAAGGATTGATTATGAAAAAAGAAGAGGAAAGAAATATTTATGCAGTATTCGATGACAAGACAATAAGAGTTTATCAAGCATATAACAATGAAATAGCAGACGAGGCTTTAAAATTAGGAAAGTTTGGAAGTAAGTTTAGTTTAAACAGAATGACTTGGATAAAGCCGTCATTTCTTTGGATGATGTACCGAAGTGGCTGGGCTAGTAAGCAAGCACAAGAAAGAATACTGGCAATTGACCTGAAAAGGGAAGGATTTGATGAAATAGTGAAAAATGCTGTACTTTCATCTTTTAGAGAAGTTTCTGATTTATCTAAGGAAGAATGGAAAGAAAAACTAGAAAATTCAGAAGTAAGATGTCAATGGGATCCAGATAGGGATATTTATGGCAATCCAATAGGAAAAAGGGCGATACAGTTAGGCATAAAAGGAGAAACGGTGAAAAAATATGTAAATGAGTGGATTGTAAATATAACGGATGTAACAGATAAAGTTATTGAGATGAGAAACAGCATTCAAAAATGGAACTTTTTCAGAAGTTATGCTTCCTGAAGAAAAAAATATATTATTTAGTTGTATATTTTCAAATAATCGTTGTTGTAAAAGACAGCGATTATTTTTTTCCTCATATTGAAAAAAATAATCCAACCTTCAGAAAAAAATCAGTTAAAACCAATGTGAAACGAATATCTGAAAATCAAAAATAATATTTATAATATTGAACTGAATAATGGAATGACACCAGGTTATACCTTAACTAGAAACAGTAATATTAAAGTTACTGCTGATGAAAAATAAAATAAATAGCCATCAAAAAAACAGTAACTCTAGGGATTCAATAAAAAAATCGCCTATTTCAGGAGGACATGATTTAAAAAGCATTAGATGATTTTTTTTATGAGTGAACTAGACATTCAAAATGAGAAAGTTGTAAATATACCTAAATTTAAAAATAAAAAAATGTTAAAGATTTAGGAAATGGAATTTATGAAGTGAATTATTTAAAATTGGCAGAAGACAGAGCAAGTACAGAAATACGGTATAGAGAAAATTTACGTTCTAAGACAGTACTTGATCCTGAAATACATAATATTGAAAGTTTAACAAAAAAAGTTCTTAATAAAGTGCAAGATGTTATAACGCAGGATGATGTTGATAGAGCACTTACAAGTCGGAATGCAGTTCCTTTGGATATAAGTATTGACGGAATGAAAAATTAGGACATATATTCGAGCGAATCCTATAAATATAGAAAAATTATCATCTTGATACAACTAGGTGAAAGGAAGGAGAATAAAGTGAGCTTAAAAAAATAAAAAGAAAAATTTTTTTATGAAGAGTTAGGAATGAATAAGTATGATTTTTTTGAAAAAAAGTAGCTGATTATATAGGAAACTTTCCTATAATTATAGATGGCTTTTTATTTTGATAATACAAGTGTTGGAGATGGAGAATATTTGTACGCCTCTATAAATAATGTTAGTTACGAAATTGATACTGTATCAAAAGAAGTAAAAAAAGGAAACTCTGGATGTATATATGTTTTTTTATTCTGAAGAAGATGAAATTGAAGTTTATTACGAATATGAAGAACTTTTTGCTTTATTTTTGTTACTTATTATTTAAAAAAATATCCATTGTTATGGAGATATGATAGGATTTATAGAGCAAGAATTAATAAAATATTCCATATAAAAAAATGAATTTAGAAATTATAAAGTGAATTTAAATGTTAAAAAAATATTTTTTTATAAGAGATAATCTTAGAAATTTTCTTTATAATTATAATTTAGATGAAAATAAATATATCTTAGGTCTTATAAATTATCAATTAAAAAGAAATAAATTATTGGGATATCAATATAAAAAAAGAAATTTTTTTTCATATTTATTAGGTTCAAATAATTTAAAAAGAATTTCTGAATGAAAAATAAGAAAAAAATTTATAGAAAAAGAAAAAGATTTTTTTGGAATGTATGATGGTTATGATATAAAAATTTGTTGTTTCCGAAAAAAAGATGAGGGTTTTATAATAGAATATAATAACTATTTTTTTGATGAGCCATAATAGTGGAATGAATCTTTTATATGGAAATAATTATGGTAAATTTAGTAATCTTATATATGAAAAAAAGAGGCAAAAAGTACTCATACCAGAAAAAAATATAAAAAAATGAAAGAGAAAAAGAAAAATATAGAAAAGAATTTCGAAAGAAGATTTTTTTAAAAAGAACTTGAAATTATTGTTAATGCTTATGAAGATATTTATAATGATAATGAAGTTCAAAAAATGTTTGAAGACTTTAAAGAAAATTTTTAGACGAAAATATATTTTTATCTTTATTTTTACATAAACAATCATAGGTGGTTACAGAGTCATAAAAGGAGGAGGCCTAGTAGTAGGTGGAGCTGCAACCTGTCCGGAAACAGCTGGTGGTGGATGTGGAGTTGCAGCAGTAGGAGCAGCAAATGTAGGTTTTGGAATCAGTGATGGAATAGAAGGTTTTCAAGAATTAGGATATGCATTTTCTGGTAAAGGAAACTCTACATTTAAGATTGACACTTATGTTGGAAAAGATATACAAAATTATGATACAATGACAACAACAGGCGGCTCAATAGGAGTTTCACTTGGAGGGAAACCAAAAATTACTAACGTTGGATTTAATCAGGACAGCAGGGATAAGCAAGGTATTACAAGAAATACAGTAGTTGGAGATGTTGAGATAGCAGAAACTGAAGGAAGTCCAATAAACAGGGATTTAGGAAAAGACGATGAAGTAACAAAGGACACTCATAGCAGCACAAATATTAATGTAGAGAGCCAGACAATTGAATATACTACCAATCCTGATAAACTGAAAGAGGATATTGGGAAAGCTAAAAAAGAAATCTCAGATGTTGCAACAGAAATATTTTATACGGATACTGAAAACATGCCAAATGATGCTAAAGATTGTAGAGCAGTAGTCAAAAAAGATGAAACAGATAAACATCAGATTTATATTGATATGAACCAAATTGATTCGACATCGAATTTAATAGGAACTGTATTTGAGGAAATATCACATTCTATTGGTGAAAAAGCGGGAAGACAGCAAGAAATGACACAGAAACAAAAAGATAGAGGAGAATACGGACTGAAAAGTTTGGATCGTCCGACAAATAATTATTTTAAAGAACAGTATAAAGATAATGGCAAAGAATTTATATCAAAAGGAGATGGACTAAATTATATGAAAAAAATAATGTACTATATATATTTTTATTATTTTTGTAAAGTTTGTTTTTTTCAATTGGAAATAGTGATATAATTTTTAAATTCTGATAAATTTTTTTGAATGATAAAAATAATGGAAGTTAGAAAAAAATATCATATAATGGCTATGGCGAAATACAAAAAAATTATACTTTTTATAAAGATGGAACAGTTGATAATATTGTATTTAAAGATGATGGTAGTATTTTTTTATTGAAAAAGTTAAAAAAATTAAATCAAAAAAATGATATTTTATTTTTTTAAATAATTTATCGATAGAAGCTATAGATAGTGTCAAAAAATGATAGTTTTATATATATACAAAATCATAATAACAACATAAAAATTAAGAGAATTTATATTTTATAATAGCTTTAATATAGGAGAAAAAAAGTAAAGGTTGATTTAGAAAAAAATACTAGAAGAAATCCCAATGAAATATAATGATCAAGAATATACAATGAATTATAGTCAAATAACGCTTCATGATGAATTATCAAATTTAAAAAGATAGTATGTATTTGTATGAAGTAAGGTATAAAAAAATAAGTATTTTATTTTATCAAACAAAAATAAATTTATATGAAAATAAAGAAATAAAAAAAGCTGTTAGAATTAATTGAAACTCCATTTTTTTGTATTTTATGATAGAGAAGAAATAGAAAAAAATATGATGCCATAAATTTACAAATTGAGAAGATTGAATTTTTTTAGATGATAGACACTATAATTTAAAGAGATATATTATTTTTGACGATAAACTAATTGAAATTAATTTTCAAAAAAACAAATAATATAAATCAAGTTGATGTGATTGAAAAAAGAATACAAAATCAACAAAGAAATACAAAAATAAAAATAAAAAAATCTGAAAAGCGGATAAGAAAGAGGAAATAAGTACATTGGAGTATTCATATGAAAGAAATTCACTTGATGAAATAAATAATACTAAATTAAGAAATAAAAAAATGAAAGTAAAATTTAGGAATAGAACAATAGAAAAATCCAACAATTTATAAAGTATATAATAAATCCTTAAATGCAGATATTTCAATAAAAAAATTTCAGGGTAAGTAGAAAATACCAATTTTTAATAGATTATATTGAAAAAAATTAAATGTGGGTAATGCTAAAATCAAAAAAATATTTCTAAAATTAAAGAAAAAAATTTTTATAGAAATTTTTAGATATTTATGCAAATGAAGATTTTAGAAATATAAAGTATTTAGATTATAATAGACAAACAAATTATGGGGAAAAATTTAGAATTAAGATTATTCTCAATTGACTTAGAGTTATCAAATCCTATATCAGGAAAAAAATTGATTTTAATAATTTATGTAATGATATAGAATATAATTATGAAAAATATAGGTTTTATAAATTATGATAGTTATATTATTATTGGAGATACAGAAAAAAATTACATGATATTTCAAAAAAATTGAAAAAAATGAATTTAAATATAAAGGTGATACTATAATTGAAAATGTAGAGAAATTTTATAAAAAAATATGAAAAAAATATTGCAATTATGATAGATTAATAAAAAAAGATAAAAATTTTTCCAAAAATTTAAAAATAAGACAACTGTTAAATAGGGTTAAATAATTACTGTAAAAAAATTAATAATTATTTTTTTCTCTTAACATACATTCAAAAATAATTAATACAAAAAAATTTTTGATTATACCAAATTCGCCCATATAACTCCTACAACCCAAAAATTTTTTTATTTAAGGCATGTTTTTTTATACCAAAAAAATTGATTTTTTTGAGCTGTATGAATGTTATAGAGCCTGTTTACATAAAAAAACTGCCTTCAAGTCAATCATATCTCTTCAAGGCAGTTTTTACTTTATCAATTATCATATACAGCAATATTTCTATCTGGAAAAAAACTGAAAAATTTAAATGAAAAATTCAAAAATCCTTACAATAAAGTCTATATTTTTCAAGCACTTCTTCACCACAGCTGGCACTACCCAGTCCATACTGCTCCATGTCAATTTTTAACTGAAGGAAATCAGATTTTTTCAAATCATAAGTATGTCCTGCATTTTCAATATTTTCAATAGTATATTCACTGATACTGAAGTCAAATTTTTCATCAAGTGTTTCAAAATACATTCTGATATTTCTTTCATCTTCAAGAGAAAAACTTTTTACATTGTGTCTGTTTCCATTTTCCTGAGGGAAAATATAAGGAGTATACATATCTTCGATTTTTCTTTCCCATAAATCAAATTTTACACTACTGCATGAATCAATGTAAGATTCATGAGGTCCTAAACCGAGCCATTTAACATTTTTAAAACGTTTATCAATGTTCATTACAACCCCAATTCTAGGCAATGTTTCAGGTGCATTTCCATAGAGTTTTCCTGAAATTTTTACTGAAATCATGCCATTTCTGTGTATTATATACATATAATCAGTTTTATATCCCCAGTCAAGCACAGGAGGGGCAATTTCAGATGAAACATTAATTACAGCATAATCATGATTTTTTTCTATAATTTCAAAATTTCTGATATTATGCTGAAGCAAATGAATATTTTTTTCCTTCCAATGTTCCAGAACTTTTTTAGCACCAAATTCTTCAAGACCAAGTATATCATTATCAATAGGAGCACGCCATAAATTTAGCCTAGGACCGTCCTGAAATACATTTACTCCATCATAATAATAAGCTTTTATTTTTCCTGTATTTTTGTCAAATATCAGCTGTCTGTTGAAAAAATCTATTTTTACTTCGGTTTCAGTTTCAATCACATCAAATTTTTCAGAAGTTCTTTCAAAGAAGGCATTATCTGTTTTCTGAAGATTTTTACATTCCTTAAGGTTATTAGAAGGTGACAGAAGTTTTTCCTGATGGAAAGCCAGTTCTGTACCTGCTTCCAAAAGTCCTATTTTTTTCTTCAGTTTCCACGAAAAAGTAATATACAAATCATCATTGTGTTTTTCGCCTGCAGTCAGGAAAATGCTATTTTTTATCATGTCTACTTTAACTGTCCCTTTTTCTGAAGGATTTATTTTTATATTTTCAAGATAACCGCTCGTAACAGTTTTTCCTGCCTTTTTAATTTCATAACTGCATATAAAATTATCAAGATTAATAAAATCATATCTGTTTTCAACTTCATATTCAGTTTTCTCATCATTTAGAGCACACATTTTTATTGGTTCAATAGCTTTCTTATATTCTAAAAGTGCAGGCGAAGGAACTCTGTCAGGATTTACAAGACCATCTATAACAAAGTTTCTGTCATTTGGAGTATCTCCAAAATCTCCTCCGTAAGCAAAATATTTTTCTCCGTTTTCAGTTGTCTGAAGAATTCCATGGTCACACCATTCCCATACAAATCCTCCCTGCAGTCTTTTTTCACGATAGAACAGTTCCCACAGTTCCTTTATTCCTCCAGGACCATTTCCCATGGCATGAAGATTTTCACACATTACATGAGGTTTTTTAAGAAAATCAAGTTTTGCAACTTTTTCCATTGTTTCAATGGAAGTATACATTGTAGAGTGAACATCAGAACTTTCAGGGTCAGTCTGAGGAAGTCCTCCATTTGCTTCAAAAATTTCCCTTGTTTCCCCTTCATAGTGTATAAGTCTGCTGTCATCACGCTTTTTCATATAGTCAGCCATGGCGGCATGATTTTTTCCATAACCGGATTCATTTCCAAGAGACCACATAATAATAGAAGGATGATTTTTATCCCTTTCCACCATTCTTTCAGCCCTGTCTAAAAATGCAGGTTTCCATTCATCAAGATTATTCAGGTAATTTCTTTTATTAATAATTTCAAATCCATGAGTTTCAAGGTCGGCTTCATCAATTACGTAAAATCCATATTCATCGCATAAGCTGTAAAATCTAGGATTGTCAGGATAATGGGAAGTACGGATAGCGTTAATATTATGCTCCTTCATTAATTTCAAGTCTTTTACCATATCTTCAATTCTTACACTTCTCCCATAGACAGGGTGTGATTCGTGGCGATTCACACCTTTCAGCATGATATATTTTCCATTAAAGAGCATTACGCCGTCTTTTATTTCAATTTTTTTAAATCCTGTTTTTAATGGAATAACCTGAGATACTTCTCCGTTTTCCTTTAAAACAACATAAAGTTTATATAAATTTGGAGTTTCTGCAGACCATTTTAAAATATTTTTCCAGTTCGTAATGAAAATTGTATTTTTCAATATTATTTTCAGTAGTACTACGAAGACTGTCTAAAGAATATTCTTCTTTAACAAGAAAATCATTGGAGCTTATATTTTTCAAAATAATTTCCAGCGAGAGAGAATTTTCAGCTTCTTTAGTTTTTCCAGTAATATCTACTTCCAAATCTAAAATTCCATTTTCATATGTTTCATCAAGGGAAGTTATTGCAAAGACATCATATATATGGCATTCAGGCTGAGAAGTTATATAAACATCCCTAAAAATACCATTTAACCACCACATATCCTGATCTTCAAGATATGAATATACATTCCATTTATGGACTAGTACACAAAGAGTATTTTCTCCCTGAGTTATAAATTCATTAATTCTAAATTCTGAAGGAATACGGCTTCCCTGACTGTAACCTGTATAATTTCCGTTTATCCATACATGAAAGGCACTGTCGACACCTTCAAATTTTAAATAATGGACATTATCCAAATCTTTCTCTGATATGAAAAATTTTCTCCTATACACCATACTTGGATTTAAATTTGGTACATGAGGAGGATTTACGGGAAATGGATATTGGACGTTTGTATACCATGGTTTGTCATATCCTTCCATTTGCCAGTTTGAAGGGACATATATTGTATCCCAGTTGCTGTCATCAAATTCGGGTAGGAAAAAATTTTCAGGAAAGTTGAGGGGGTATTCATTATACAGACATTTCCAGTTTCCATTAAGAAGTTTAAAGCCATTGGAAAAATCTCTATTGTGAGTTTCTGCTTTTTCCATTGAGTCATATCCAAAAAAAGTTGAACGTGGCTCTACTCTGTCAATTCCCAAAATGCTTAAATCTTCTAAATTTTCTATCAGTTTCTTTATACTCATGATTTATTCCTTTCAATAAAAAAATTAGTCAATAATATAAAAAAACTATATTTATTCATTTACTAAAAATCCTACTCATATAAAAATAGTCAGTTATCAAGAAAAAAATCAAAAAAAGTTGATTTTTTTAAATTTATTTCCTATTTTAAATTGTAAAAATTTTAAATAACTCATAATGTACTGACCCCAAAAAGTTGGACAAATTAAATTAACTTGCCAATAAGGATTGACTTCTGTAAGAAGCAGGAGTTAATCCTTTTTAATTTTTTTCCTTTATTCTTTTGTTATTGTAATAATATATGTAATCTTCTATTGCTTCTTTCAATTCATCTAATGTCCTGTACGTCGCTTCCTGTCCATAAAACATCTCTGATTTTAACAGACTAAAGAAACATTCCATTAATCCATTGTCTAAACTGTTTCCTTTTCTTGACATACTTTGCGTTATCTTCTTTTCTTTTAGCCTTTCCTGATATAAATTATGCTGATACTGCCAGCCTTGATCACTATGAAATATTAAATCCTCATAATTCTCATTTTTCTTTAAATGCCAAATTTAACATATGATTTATCTGATCCAAGTTAGCATTTTTTTCGAAATATCATATGAAACTATATATCTTCCATAAGCATCCAATATTGGAGATAAGTATAACTTTTCCCTCTTAGATTAAATTCTGTTACATCTGTAAACCATTTCTGATTTGGAGCTCGCTTCAAAAATCTCTCTTGATATGGTTATCAGCTATCTTTCCTATTTGACCTTTGTATGAAGAATATTTTTCTCTTTTTACGGATAATACTTTGCAGATTAAATTTTTTTTCATAAGTCTCTGTACTTTTTTTATGATTAATATTTATCCCTTGATTCTTTAATTCCAATGTTATTCTTCGATAACCATATCTTCCTTTATTTGCATAGTAAATTTCTTTGATTTTTTCAATGACATTTTTATTCTTCTTTGCTGATATAGTAGTAATATACTGATCTTGATATTCCGGCAATCTTTAGCAGCATTTTGAAAGGGTATTTAACTCTAAGTTCGGCTATTACTCTTACTTTTTCTTCTCTTTTAGCTCCCTTTCCTGAACCAGAGCTCTCAATTTTTTTAAGTATTCGTTCTCAGCTTTGAGATACATATTTTCTTCTTCTAATTGTTTAATCTTATCCTTTTCAGATAGAACTTTCTCATTTTTTTTCTTGGGTTTAGTCATAGATTTAGGTTTCCTTCCTCTTTTCTTCTCTATAACATTATACCCGTTTTCTTTAAATTTTGAAAGCCAATTATGTAAAAGACCGGAAGAAGCTAAACCGACATCAATGGCGACAGAAGTAATAGATTCATTATTAACTAGAATTCTATTAATTATCTGTAACTTAAATTCTTTAGAATAGTGTTTATTTTCACCATTTCCTATAATATCATATCCATGTTTTTCTAATCAATCTGATTAAATAATGAAGAACAATCTTGTTAACATTAAAAAGCTTTTGGCTAACGAAGCAATAGTTTCACCGTTTTTTTATTTCTTTCATATATTTCAATTTTATCTTCTCTTGTTAATTTACTCATAAAAACTGCACCTCCAATCTTGTGTCCAAGATTTTGGGTGCAGTACATAAATATAGTTTTTGATATTAACTTTTAACTTCTTTTTTTAAAAATGGGTATTTAATTATTTTTTTATTACTAATCTTTCTTATGTTCGTTGATTATTTTATTTGCCAGTTCATAAGGAACTTCTTCATATCTTGCCAGAGCCATGATGAAGTATCCTCTTCCCTGTGTCATTGCTTTCAGGTCATTGGCATACTTAAATGTTTCAGACATAGGAGCTTCAGCCATTATTTTCTGTTTTGTACCTTTATGAGCTTCCATTCCTATTACTCTACCACGTTTCTTATTAATATCTCCCATAATATCTCCAACATATTCTTCAGGAATTATAATAGTAAGTTCCATAATAGGTTCAAGAAGAACAGGTTTTGCTTCCAGCATTCCTTTTTTAAATGCAAGGTTTGCGGCAACTTTAAATGACATTTCAGAAGAATCTACTTCATGGTAGGAACCGTCATAAAGTACAGCTTTTATATTTGTTACAGGGAATCCTGCAAGAACACCTTGTGCCAGAGATTCACGCAGCCCTTTTTCTACAGCTGGAATATATGATTTTGGAACACTTCCTCCCACTACTGTTTCTTCAAATGTAAAGTGTTCTTCCGAAGGAGAGAATTTAATTTTAACATCTCCATATTGACCATGACCACCAGATTGTTTCTTATATTTTCCCTGAACATCGGAAGTACTCTTAATTGTTTCCCTGTAAGGAACTTTAAGATCTTCTATTTTAACTTCTACTCCAAATTTATTTTTAAGTTTATCAATAAGGGTAGTTGTATGAAGTTCTCCCTGTACTCCCAATACAGTTTGCCCAGTTTCCATATCCCTATGCCATGTGAATGAAGGATCTTCTTCTGTAAGTTTTTGAAGTCCTGTAGATGTTTTTTCATCATCATTTTTATTTAATGGCTCAATTGCTACAAGCATCTGTGCCTTAGGGAAAGTTATATTAGGTACTGCAGCTTCTTTTTCACTGTTTGACAATGTATCTGAAGTCTGAGTCTGAAGAAGTTTAGTGAATATTACGATATCTCCGTATACAGCTTTAGGAAGCTCTTCCAGTTTATTTATAACCATAGTTGAAATTTTTCCAACTCTTCCTTTAATTCTCTTATTTATATTATGTATGTCACTATCCGGTTTTAGTTCACCTGAAAGAATTTTTACATAAGAAACTTTTCCAAGGAATGAATCTATCACTGTTTTAAATACCTGACATACAAATTCCTTCTTGTCAGGATTTATTTTTTTGTTGTCTTTTGGTGCAGGTAAGTAATCCCTAACCATGTCAAATGTAGTGTGAAGACCTATATTTTTAAATGTAGATCCGCAGATAACAGGAATTACATCACAGCTAAGAACACCTTTTCTAAGACCTCTATGAATTTCAGCAGTAGTAAATTCTTCTCCATTAAAGAATTTATCCATTAATTCTTCGCTTGTTTCTGCAACAGCTTCAAGCAGCATATCTCTGACAGGGCTTACTGCATCATTCATATCTTCAGGTATGGAAGCGTTGTGGCATTCTTTTCCGTCATATTCCCTTGCATACATGTCAACAACATTTATATGCCCTTTGAAGTCACCTCCTTTACCCCATGGAACATGGAATGGAGCTATTCTTTTACCATATTTTTCTCTTAACTGTGAAAGAATTTTTTCATAATCTGCCTTTTCACTGTCTATTTTGTTTACAAATATAAATCTTGGGATACTTCTGCTGTCTGCCAGTTCAAGTGAAGTTTCAGTTCCAACAGAAAGATCTGTAGTTCCGTCAACTATGATAATGGCACCGTCTGCAGCGGCAAGACCTGATTCAAGTTCACCAAAAAAGTCAGAATATCCTGGAATATCAAGAAAATTAAATTTTAAAGACTGGTATTCCACAGTGTGTAAAGTAGTGTCACTACTTATTTTAACTGCATCATTAGGATTGGAAATTCTTGTAGTAAGTCCGGCAGTAAATTCCAGAGCTTCTGTCATATTACTTTTTCCCGCACCACTATGTCCTAAAATTGCTACGTTCCTAATACTGTCACTCTCGTAAATTCTCATAATATCTCCTCTCAAACCAGTAATCTAAGCTACCGGTTTCACAAATATATTAAATTAACTAAAAATTCTTATTATTATAATTATAACTCGATTTTTTTAATAAAGAAAAGACCTTAAAAAAATAAAAATAAAAAAATGAATTAAAGGGGTTATACTTATTGACAAAAAAACATTAAAAATAAAGTATTATTTAAAGATAACAGAATATGAAATGGAGGGCTGTATGAAGTCAATAAAAATTCAATAGGGAGCCTGGGAAAAAAATAGTGGAAGAAATATTTTTTTATTATAATAGTAATTTTAGCTTTGTTATTTGCTTTTAAAGACAAAATAACGGCTTCTTTCAGATATGTGGATGGAGTAACACAGACAATTAATTTTAAATTAGTTAATGTAAAAAGTATGATTTATACACAAACTCTTAAGTTTAAGTCGAAGGTGAAGGATATAAGTTATACGAGTAATTATATAGAAAATAATAAAAAAAGGGATTTTGAACTTCAAAAAATCAAAGTGGAAAATATGGAACTTGCCAACTTGAAAAGGGAAAATGAAAAACTGAGGGCAGAATTGGGAATGAGAGCTAAAAATCCATCTGAATATGTAGCGGCAGATGTTGCACTAGTTGAAAATTTCAATTCTTCAGAAAGAATTTTTATTGACAAAGGTAAAAATCAAGGAATAGAAGTAAATCTCCCGGTCATGTATGATGGATTTTTAATTGGAAAAGTGACTAAAGTTGGGGAAAATTATTCGGAAGTAACTTTGCTTACAAGTAAAAGTTCAAGACTTAGTGTAATTCTTAATGGAGCTAACATGCAGATTCTGAGAGGAAATGGAAACGGAACTTTCTCAATAATCAATTTTAATGAAGATATAAATGAAAAGGATACTTTTGATGTAGAAACTTCAGGAGTAAGCGACATATTTCCAAGAGGACTTAAAATTGGAACGTTTTATATAAAGGAACTTAATGCATTTAAACAGATTAAGGAAATGAGATTTAAAACCATCATATAATATTTATGACATTAAAAGTGTACTTGTATATAAATGGAGTAAAAATGATCTTGTAAATCAGGAAATACAAAAAGCAGATTAACACTGAGATAGAAGAAGAGTACAAAAAAATAAAGGAACAACACAGATAAACTAAAGGTTGTTAACTTATTATATAAGACGGTACAGTTAGAACTGTATTAATTAACTAAATTTAATAATAAGAGGTGGAAAGATGTTTAAAAAAATTAAGAAATATATCGATAACTAAAAAGAGTATTATTTCTATTTTTATTAGTATCAGTTTTTTCTTTTTCAAAGGAATTCTGGGAAAAAGAAGAGTTTTACTGTTAACGTAACAGAATCATTAAAAATAAATGGTTCTACTAAATCAAAGGGATATGTTATGACTTATGGGGGAGGTACTCTGAAACTTCAGATAACTTCACCAAATGTAAATAAGGGAGAAGTTTATACATTTAAGCCAGGAAGCAAGACAATATATTATCCGTCATTAAAGCAGACTGTTACTCAGAAACTTCATCAGGATGAAGCAAATATACTTAGCGTATTTACTAAACTGAGCAGCCTGACAAGCAAAAAGACACAGACAAAAAATGGAGATACTTTTACATTCTCCAATTCTAAACTTGTTTCCATAAAGAGCAGAGGTTATACAGTAAGTTTCAGTAATTATTCAACTTCCAACGGATATTCATATCCAAAGACAATAACTGTAAGAGATGGAAACTCACAAGTTACTTATAGTCTGTCTAATTTTAGATAGAAATTTTATCTGGTTAGGAAAAAAACATGGATATTTTTAAAAATCAAAAATGTCTAATATTAAAAAAAGAAAGATTTAAGTGAAGCAGATTTACTGACAGTAGTTTTTAGTAAAGACTTTGGAAAAAAATTTCAGGAGTAGCATACGGAATAAGAAAAATCCAAAAAGAGAAATCTTATTACGCTAAATCCTCTAAATATTACCGAAATAACCTTTCATAGAAAAAAATGGCTACTATACAATAGTGGAAACAGAACTTGTAAGGAATTTCGGTAATATTATGAAAAAAATATTGAAAAAAATTGGAAATTTCTTTGTACATCTTGGATAGTGTAAATAAAATTTATGATGTAAATTATGAAAAATGAAGATTTTTTTTAATAAACTGGAAGAAATTTTTGATTTTATAAACAATTTGGAGAGCTTGAAAAAGAGGGTACAAGTACTATATAGTTCTAACTTTTCTGAGAAGAATTATGTTGGAACAGGGGATATATGATACTGATGAAATAAATAGGGAGCTTGGTATTGAATTTTCCCAATTGTACAGGGAAATTGCCATAATTCATAAAAAAATAATACAGGAAATATTGAAAAAAACTCAGGAAGATATAGAAAAAGTACTGTTATTCCTTAAGAAAAAAATAGTAGAAATTTTTTTGAAAATTACATAAATAGAAATTTACAGGTAAAAAAATAGAAATTAAAAAAATTTATTGTGGAGGATTTATAATGAAGGGTAAAAAAAGATTGCAGATTATATTAACGTGGATACAATTAATCTGGATTTAAAGTCGAAAAATAAAAATGCTGTTATTAAAGAGCTTTATGAAGGTATTAAAAATAAAGACACTGTGAAAAATGAAGAATTAGGACTTAGTGATATTTATGCAAGGGAAGCAATAGGTTCAACAGGAATTGGAAAAAGTGTGGCTTTACCACATGCCAAGACAAAGGCAGTAGATGAACTTACTGTAACTTTTGGTATTTCTAAAAATGGGATAGAGTATGATTCTCTTGATGAAGAAGATGTAAGAATATTTTTTATGTTCCTATGTCCTGAAGAAAATACACAGGAATACCTGACAGTTTTAGCAAGAATTTCAAGATGGATTAAAGAGGATAAATTTAGGGAAAATCTTTTGAAAGCTAAAACGGCGGAAGAAGTAATTGAAATTATCAAAGCAGAAGAAAATTAGAAATACTGTTGTGTCAAGTTGTTATATTAAGTTAATAATATATAAATTATGAAATTAAAGTTATAAAGATAAAGGGGAAAATTATGAAATGTCCATTTTGCGGAAGTGAAAATACCAGAGTAATAGACAGCAGGGCATATTCTGATGGAAACTCTATAAAAAGACGTCGGGAATGTGAAGATTGTAAAAAAAGATTTACTACACATGAAAAAGTTGTGGAGTTAACTTTGTATGTAATCAAGAAAGACGGTACAAAACAATCTTATTCCAGGGAAAAAGTCCGTAAAGGAATTGCCCGTTCTTTGGTAAAAAGAAAAGTTGATTCTGAAAGAATTGAAGAGGCAATAGATAAAATTGAGAGGGAAATTCTCACAAATTATTCAGGCGAAATAAAGTCAAGTGATTTAGGAAATATAATAATGTCGTATCTTCTTGACCTTGATGAGATAGCCTATGTCAGATTTGCCTCGGTTTATAAAAAATTTGACAGTCTGGAAAGCTTTATAAAGGAAATTGAAAAAATAAGAAAAGAAAAATAACTTAATAATGTAGTAATGTAAATTAAGGAGAAAAAAATAAATGGGAAAGAAATTATTTATTGTTTTTTTAATATTGGATTTATAATGTTAATTGGCATGATGTTATATCAGGCTTTCAGGATATATCTCATGAAGGAAAGCATAAATACTGAAATAATAATGCTGGAAGAAAAAAAGTTAATGAATATGCTGAAAAAAAGAAAAAAATCTGCAAAAGTAAAAATTGATAATTTCAGTGAAGAAGAAAAAAATAGAAAGAATAGCAAGAGACAGATTAAATATGAAAAAAAGAAGGAGAGATTATTTATAAAGTTGTTGAGTAGAAAAAAATTTAGATTTATTAAATTTCTGTTCTATAAATTTATAAATGAAGAAAAATATGTTTGACTTGTATGATTTAAAAAAACTTGAAGAAAATTTAAACACATTTAAAAATAGAAGGCGAAAAGGAAATGTATATATTCAGAGGAAATAAAAAGATATATTATTTCGTCGTCTATTTTTTTATAATTATATTATTTGTTGCCTTAAATTCCATTTATAAAAATAGTTTCAGGAGCAGAAAAGGTGACAATCATTAAAAATAATTTTGATTACAGTATTACTGATTTATGTATTGTTTGCATTTACTTCATTGATAAGATATAAGATTTTTTTATTAGGGGAAAGGAAATTATTTCAGGAAAAATTGAAAAATAAATATGGATAATATAAAAATCAGCAACAGTAAAAAAATAGACAGGGTAAAGGGAAGCAGATATGACAGGTTTCTTGAAATTATATCTGATGACAGCAGAATGATTAAATTTAGACTGAATATAGAAAAATCAGTTATTATTTCTAAAAAAATTATTCAAAAATAATATAAAGGAAAGATTCAGTATAAATAATTAATAACTATGTGAAGGGAAGTGAAAGAAGTTGAAAAAAACTTTTAATAATAATTAATTTACTTGTATGCATGACTATATTTTCAGAAGATGTAGCAGTAAAAAAAGCTCTTGTAAAAGTTTATACTTCACATCAGCTTTTTGATTATCTTTCTCCGTGGCAGTATGGTCAAAGTGCAAATTCCACAGCTACGGGATTTATAATTGATGGAGAGAGGATTATAACAAATGCTCATGCAGTTTTAAATTCTAAATTTCTTCAGGTGAGAAAAGAAGGGGATTCAAAAAAATATAAGGCAGTTGTAAAATTTACTTCAGAAGAATATGATCTTGCTTTAGTTGAAATTGAAGATAAATCATTCTTTAAAGGGACAGTTCCGTTAAAATTAGGAACTTTACCTGAAATTCAGGAAAAACTGACTGTGTATGGATATCCTTTAGGAGGGGATAAATTAAGTACAACACAGGGAATTGTTTCAAGAATGGAGCACAATACATATACTCTGACCAATCGTAAATTTCTGATAGGTCAGACTGATGCGGCAATAAACAGTGGTAACAGTGGAGGACCAGTTGTAAGTAAGGGGAAAGTTGCAGGAGTTGCTTTTGCAGGGTTAAATTCAGCAGATAACATAGGATATTTTATTCCTGTAAATATATTAAATAATTTTCTTGAAGATATAAAGGATGGTAAATATGATGGATCACCACTTTTAGGAGTGGAGTGGTCAGAACTTGAAAGCCCTTCACATAGAAGAATGCTTGGAATAGAAGCTAAAACAGGTGGGATACTTATAAAAAAAGTATTTAAAAATTCACCATTTGAAGGAGTTCTTCAGAAAAATGATGTGTTAATGAAATTGGATAATTATCCTGTTGAATATGATGGAACAATAGAATTTAGAAAAAAATGAGAAAAACAGATTTCTCTTATGTAAATCAGCAGAAAAAGTACGGAGACAATTTAAGTTATGAAATTATAAGAGATAAAAAAAGACAAAAAAACTGGTCAGGTAAAATTAGAGAAAAAAAGGATATAAAATATACAGTTGTGACGGAAGTAACGATTGAAACGCCACCTTCTTATATGGTATACGGAGGGCTGCTGTTTGAACCTCTTACAAGTAATTATATGGCGGGAACAATTGAAAAATTAGGATCTGTATACGATAGGGAGGAACTGTATAAAGATTATAAAGAACTTGTTGTACTTGTGAGGGTATTGCCTTTTGATGTCAATTTGGGATATACAGATGCAGAAAATGAAATTATTGTAAAGGTAAATGGAGAAAAATATAAAGATTTTAAAGATTTTGCCCAGAAGGTAAAAAATGTAAAGTCAGGATTTATTGTTTTTGAAAATGATAATGGTGATGAAATAGTTCTGGATGTAAAAGAAGTGGAAGAGCAGAGGGAAGAACTGATGCAAAACTATAATATATCATCAGATATGTCAGATGATATAAAAATAAAAAAAGGAAGGAAATGAAGAGATGGTAGAATTTTTTATAGCTGTCAGACACATATTGGAAAGAAAATTTCAGAGTATATTTTCTATTTTGGGAGTAGCGATTGCAGTAACTGTGTTTATTGTGTCATTAACAGTATCAAATGGACTTGAAAAAAATATGATAACTTCATTATTGACATTGAGTCCTCATATACAGATAAAGAGTAGTAAGGGAAGTTTTTTTGAAAATTATGATAATGTAATAGAAAAAACAAAAGGAATAAAAAGATGTAAAGGCTGTGATTCCACAAATAAACAGTCAGTCTATTATAAAATTTGATAATTATGCAAAAGGTGTACTGGCAAAGGGAATGAAAGCAGAAAATGTGGAAAATGATTTGAAGCTGAGAATAGTAAAAGGAAATAGCAATATTTCGGAATTAAATTCAATACTTATTGGTGAAGGGCTTTCAAAAGAAATGAAGTTAAAGGTTGGAGATGAGTTAAGCCTTGTTTCTGCTGAAAACAAAGAATTAAAACTTATTGTAAGAGGAATATTTAAAACAGGTTTTCTTGATTATGATATTAATCTTGTAATGGTGCCTTTGAAAACAATGCAAATTTTGGGAGAACAGGGGGAAGTGGCAACAGAAATAGGAATTCTTACAGGAAATCCCCAAAAAATAGAAGAAGTGGAAGCACAGGTTTATGAGAAACTTCAGAATGACAATTTCAGTATTGTAAGCTGGAAAACAATAAATCACAATCTTCTTAATGCAGTACAATTTGAGAAGTTCGTTTTAATTGCAATATTGAGCTTACTTTTAATGATAGCATCTTTTGCGGTATCGGTTATTTTAAATATGATTGTAAGGGAAAAAATAAAGGATATAGGAATACTGAAATCAATAGGATATACAAATAGCCACATAAGAAATATATTTACAATAGAAGGACTTATAATAGGTGTTTCAGGAATGATACTGGCAAGTATATTGTCCCCTGTAATATTAATGATATTAAAAAAATTATTTAAAAATATTTATGGGAAATTCCTATTATTATCTTGAAGAATTACCATTATATATTTCTGTACGGGAACTCTCAATGATATACGTAGTGGCATTTGCGGTTGTATTTATTTCTACAATTTATCCAGCTAAGAGGCGGCAAAGATGAAACCGGTGGAGGCGTTGAAATATGAATAATAAAGTAATTGAATTAAAAAAATGTAAATAAAATATATAAAAACAAAGGCTGAAGAAATTCACATACTGAAAAAAATGTAAATTTATCATTTTCAAAGGGAAACTTTGTATCAATACAGGGAAAATCAGGAAGTGGAAAGACAACATTGCTAAATATACTGGGACTTCTGGATGTTCCTACAAATGGGGATATGCTTATTGATGATAAATTAATAAACTACAAGGATGAAAAAATAAAAAATAAAATAAGAAATGAAAAAATGGGATTTGTTTTCCAGTTCCATTATCTTCTTAATGAGTTTACAGCATTGGAAAATGTCATGATGCCAGCTCTTATTAATAAAAAATTTAATAAAAAAGAGGTAAGGGAAAAGGCTATGGAACTTTTAGAACTTGTTGGATTAAGCGAAAGGGTGAAACATAAACCGCTTGAGCTGTCAGGAGGGGAAAAACAGAGGGTTGCGATTGCAAGGTCAATGATAAATGATCCTGAAATAATACTGGCAGATGAACCCACAGGGAATCTGGATACAGAAACAAGTTTAGTCATAAATAATCTGTTTAAAAAAATCAATGAAGAGAAGAAACAGTCGATTATAATAGTTACCCACAGTCTTGAGCTTGCAAATCTGGCTGAATATAAGTACAAGATAGAAAAGGGTGAATTTAACAAGGTTTTATAATGAAAAAAGTTTATATGCATTATGATATGGATGCCTTTTTTGCTTCTGTTGAGCAGAGGGAAAATCCTGAATTAAGGGGGATTCCAATTGCAGTAGGGCATGGAATTGTAACAACTGCAAGTTATGAGGCAAGGAAATTTGGAGTTAAATCTGCTATGCCGGTAGCTGCTGCAAAAAAACTTTGTCCTCATTTGAAACTTGTACCTGTAAGAAAAAACTATTATGGAAAAGTTGGAAGGGAAATACAGCAGCTTATTCTAAAAATAACAGATAAATGTGAATTTGCTTCAATAGATGAAGGATATATAGAAATTACTGAATTTGTAAAAAATAGGGATGAAAAATATATTGAAAGGTTTGTTGAAGGATTCAGGAAACATATTTATAAAAATATAAGGCTGACTTGTTCTGTAGGAATTGGATTTAGTAAAGTCAGTGCAAAAATTGCAAGTGACATAAATAAACCGAACAGCTATTTTATTTTTCGGAACAGGGAGCATTTTCTCTCATATATAATGGATAAAAATCTTTCCATTATTCCGGGAATTGGTAAAAAAACAAGGGAACTGCTGGGATTATTCAACATAAGGACAGTATCTGAACTGTATAAGATAGAAAAAAAGGAACTTGTAAAAAAGTTTGGAATCAATAGGGGAGAATACCTGTATAACGTTATTAGAGGCCAGCAGTTTTCTGAAATAGACAATAACAGAAAAAGGCAGTCCTATGCTCATGAAGTGACCTTCAACCAGTCTATGAATGATATTTTTGCTTTGGAGGAAGAACTGAGGGAACAGGCAGAAAAACTAAGTCACAGGTTGAAGGAATATGGAGAATTTGGAAAAACTGTGACATTGAAAATAAGATATGCCAATTTTCTTACTTACACAAGAGCAAAAACATTGAAAAATCCTACGAATAAAACAGAAGAAATATTAAATGCGGCAATAGAAAATTTCAGGAATTTAAAGAAAAAGGATGAAGTAAGGCTGATAGGAATTCAAGTCAGTTCCATAACAAAAAGTAATATTGTGCAGCTTACCTTTAATGATATGGAAAAACATGACTGAAACTGTAATGTATAATAATTAGTATATTAAGGAGAAAAAAATGGAATTTTATAAAAAGACTGATAATAAAAAAATATTAGAGAGAACAACGGTTGGAGAAAAATAATCATCTGCTGGTGAAACTTAAATCGGGACATGATTTGACACAAAAAGGAAAGAGCAGAACTTGAAGAGCTTTTTTTGATTCGATTCTTTAAAAAGATTTCAGGATGGAAAAAAATAGTTATAATAAAAAGTTGTCAATAAAAAGTTGTAAAATAAATTAAACTTGAATAATAGTAGTAAAATATTGTATACTTTAGGTAGAAACATATATTACTGCTATTTTTTAATGGAAAAATTAAGAAAGGAAGGTTTAACATGAGTATTGAGAAATTATATCCTGAAAAGGTTTTTCATTATTTTGCTGAAATTTCAAAAATACCAAGAGCTTCAAAAAAGGAAAAGGAAATTAGTGACTGGCTTGTGAAATTTGCAAAGGAAAGAAAACTGAAAGTCATACAGGATGAACATTATAACGTTATCATAAAGAAGAAGGCAACAGAGGGGTATGAAGATTTTTCACCACTAATTCTTCAGGGACATATGGATATGGTGTGGGAAAAAAACAAAGATACAGAATTTGATTTTTCTACACAGGGTATTGAACTGGTAATAGATGGAGATTTTTTAAAGGCAAATGGAACTACACTTGGTGCAGATAATGGAATTGCCGTTGCATATGCTTTAGCTATACTTGACAGTGATGATATAAAACATCCTGCATTGGAAGTAGTAATAACAACAGATGAAGAAGACGGAATGTCAGGAGTCGTTAATCTTTATTTTGATGAATTTGACGGAAAAACTCTTATAAATCTTGACACTGAAGAATACGGAGAAGTGTATGTAAGCAGTGCAGGTGGTACAAGAACAGAAACAAAATTTATATTTGAAACAAAAAAAATAGGAAATGGATACACTCCTATTTCGATAGAAGTAAAGGGACTTTCAGGTGGCCATTCAGGAGCAGAAATTCACAAAAATCTAGGCAACTCCATAAAAATATTATCAGAAGTGCTCTATCATTTGAGTAAAAGATATGAAATGTCACTTATTCACATTGATGGTGGAGGAAAAGTAAATGCAATACCTAGGGAAGCAGTTGCTGAAATAGCAGTAAAACTAGACGGAGATAGTATAGATGAATTGAAAAAACTTGCAGGACTTGCATTTGAAAATATATTAAAAGATTTCAAAGTTTCTGACAAGTCACCTATATTAGCAATTGAAAAGATTGAAGAAAAGAACTTGGGAATTTCTCTTGGAGATACTTTAAATATAATAAATTTCCTTCATGAAGTTCCTAACGGTGTTCTGGAAATGAGTAAGCATATAGAAGGGCTTGTAGAAACTTCTATAAATATAGGATTTATAAGCACTGAAATTGTTGACGGAAATGTAAAAATAAGAATTAAGTCGTTGGCAAGAAGTATGGCAAACAATCCATTAAATAAACTTGTGGAAGAAGTTACAGATTTAACAAGAAAACATGATGCAAACATAAAAATAGCGGCTTCAAATCCATCATGGGAATATAAGGAAGATTCAAAAATTAGAGAACTGATAGCAAAGTCATTTAAAGAAATTACTGGAAATGAACCTGTTATAAAAGCAATACATGCAGGTCTGGAATGTGGTGTCTTTACTCAAAATATAAAAGGTGCAGATGTAGTGTCAATAGGACCAAATATCTACGGAGCACATACTCCTGAAGAAAGAATGGATATAAAATCTGTAGGTGAAACATGGGAATGGTTATTAAAAATTCTGGAAAACTATAATATAAAGGAAGATTAAAGTAGAAAAATTAATGGAAAAGGAAAAAATAAAAATAAAAGAAATAATAGTTGTAGAAGGGCGTGATGATGTAACAGCAGTAAAAAGAGTTGTTGATGCCCAGATAGTACAACTGAACGGCTTTTCAGGCTTAACTGTAAAATCAATAGAAAAACTGAAGGCACTGTCTGAAAGAAATGATTTGATTTTATTAACAGATCCTGATTATGCAGGGAAAAAAATAAGAGCTGTTATTGAAAAAAATATCCCAAATATAAAGCATGCCTTCGTGAGTAGGAAAAATGCAACAAAGAAAGACAATGTAGGGGTTGAAAATGCTTCTAATGATGCAATAAGGGAGGCACTTTCACATATTTTAGTTTCTGGAAATTCTGATAAAAAAGAAAATTCAATTTTTACAATGGAAGATCTTGTAGAAAATGGGCTATGCATTGGAAAAGGTTCAAAAGAAAAAAGGTTAATGCTGGGAGATATGTTAAATATAGGTTACTATAATTCAAAAACAGTTATTAAAACGCATTGAATTCATTTAATATTACAAGAAGTGAATTTGAGGAAGCAATGAAATTAATAAAAGAAAAATAGAATAAAAACTGTCTCGACTCCTTAGAGCTAAGACAGTTTTTTTATAGGATGTGGTTAACCTTGACAATATTTATAATGTATGTAATCCCTTTTTGTTGTGATCTTTCTGTTTTTCTTTATATTTTCTTACTTGTCTTTCAAGTCTTTCTGATAAGTCGTCAATTGCGGCATATAAATCTGTGTTTCTTGCTTCAACTTTAATTTTAGTACCACTTGCATAGACAAGGCCGTCTGCTTTGTGAACTTCCCCCTCTGACTTTTTCTGTTCAACAGTCAGGACAACATCGACTTCAGTTATAGCATCTGTATACTTGGAAATTTTACTAATTTTTTCCTCAGTATAATTTTTGATTGCATCAGTAATTTTTAATTGTTTTCCGCTAACAATGATTTTCATAAAAAATCACTCCTCTCTTAATTGTCATTAATATTATACCCTGGAAATTATATAAGTCAATAAAATAAAAAGTGAACTAGTAATATTTATTATTAATGTGTAGATTAATAATAAAGATACATAAAAATGATTGTAAAATATAAAAAAAAAATAATAACTATTGATAAATATGAAAAATATGATAAAATAATAACAGAAAAATAAACTAAAAAAATATTGGAGGTAAAGAAATGAAAAAAATTCCTGAGGCAGTGGGGGCCTTATTCAGCTTACAGATTGGTAGGAGATTATTTATACATCTCAGGGCAACTGGGAATAAATCCTGAAACTCAAGCAATTGACTCTGACACAGTGGAAGGTCAGGCAAGACAATCACTTGAAAATTTAAAAGCAATCCTTGAAAATAACGGATTGACAATGGCACATGTTGTAAAGACAACAGTATTGCTTGATAATATAGCAGATTTTGCAGCTGTAAATAAAATTTATGCTGAATATTTTGAAGCACCTTATCCAGCAAGATCTGCCTTTGAAGTTGGAAAACTTCCTAAAGAAGGACTTGTTGAAATAGAAGCAATTGCTTACGTAAAATAAAAAAATTTATATAATAATTTAAAAAGAGGTTGTCTCAATATGGGAAAAAAATATAGTTTTCTTTTGAAACAGCCTCTTTTGCAATATAAAGTTTTTGAATTTGAAAAATCCATTAAATAAATTTTATAAAAAAAGAAAAAAAGAAACAGAATTAGAAACATAGAAAAAAATCTAGTAAAGAGTCGAAAAAAATAAACCAAAGTTTATTATAAGATATACAAAAAGTGTAAACAAAGCGGTAAACCATATAATGTGAAAAAGCATATTAAAAAGGAGTAGAGATGAAAATAGTTGTTTACGGTGCAGGAGTTATGGCACAATATGTAAAGGAATCTATACTTAATACAGGAAATGAGTTTGTAGGATTTGTAGATCCTTTAGGAAATGGAGATTATCTAACTTTAAAAAATACAGATGTAGAATATGAGGGGATTATAGATTTTTCTCATTTCAGTTTGTTGGAAGAAGTATTGGAATCTGCTATTGAAAAAAATGTTCCTTTATTAATTGCAACAACAGGACATTCAGAAGAACAGCTGAAAAAAATTAATGAAGTTGCAGATAAGATACCTTTAATAAAGGCAACAAATACATCTGTGGGAGTTACTGTTTTGAATGAAATAGTTGCATACGCGACTAAACTGTTGAAGGGATTTGATATTGAAGTTATTGAAAAACATCACAACCGTAAAATTGACGCACCAAGTGGGACGGCAAATACATTAGTTGAAGTCATAAATGAAAATTTAGATGAAAATTACAATACAGTTTACGGAAGGGAAGGACATAGCAAAAGACAGGAAAAGGAAATAGGTTTACATTCAATAAGAGGAGGAAATATAGTAGGGGAACACAGTGTTATATTCGCTAAAAATGATGAAATAATAGAAATAAAGCACGAAGCTTTGTCCAGAAAAATATTTTCTGACGGTTCTGTAAAAGCTATAAATTATCTTAAGGATAAAAAAATCCGGAATGTATACAATGAAAGATGTTCTTGGAATCAAATAATTTTAAGTGGATAATCTTATAAGAAAGGATGGAGAAAAAAATAAATGACAGAATTGGAAAAGTCAAAAAGAAATTATACAGTTTATTGCAAATGCTGAAAAAAACAACTCCAGTTGAACTGTATACAGATGAAGAAATAGTTAATTCATACAGTTGTAAAGTTATTGGTAAGGGTGGAGTAAAAAAATTGTATTTGGTAACTGGGAGGAAATTGAAAAAAATTATATCTGAAAAATAATCTTAAGAATTATCATCTGAAAAAATGATAGAAGAAATTCAGGAGTACCTATGCTGGATATAAAGAATATAAATGCCAGAATAGAGCCGGGAGCGATAATAAGAGATAAAGTAATAATTGGAGATAAAGCTGTTATTATGATGGGAGCGGTTATAAACATAGGTGCAGAAATAGGTGAAGCTTCTATGATAGATATGAATGTTGTTCTTGGAGGAAGAGCAAAAGTTGGGAAAAATTGTCATATTGGTGCAGGAGCAGTACTTGCAGGAGTTATTGAGCCACCTTCAGCGGATCCTGTAGTAATTGAAGACAATGTAGTTATAGGAGCAAATGCAGTAGTTCTGGAAGGAGTAAGAATTGGAAAAGGTTCAGTAGTTGCGGCAGGAGCTGTAGTAACTGAAAATGTACCGGAAAATGTTGTTGTTGCAGGAATGCCGGCAAGAATAATAAAAAATGTTGACGATAAAACTGCTTCAAAAACAGAACTGGTGGAAGAATTAAGAAAAATAATTAAATAAATAGACGAATTTAGGAGGAAAAATGAAAAAATTATTATTAGTAGCAGCAATTTTATACGGAAGTGTTCTGTCGTTTGGAGATGCGAAGGCAGATTATGAAAGTGCCAGAAAATTAGTACAAAATAACAAAATAAGTGATGCAGTAAAAGTTTTAGAAAAAATTTCAACTTCAGGGGAAAAAGAATACGAAACAAAAGCAAACTTTGATTTAGGACTTTACTATTTCCAAAATAAAGATAATGTAAAAGCAAAAAAACATTTATCTGCAGTATGGAATAATGGTACATCAGCTACACCTGAAGCATTGGAAGCGGCAAAATGGTTACATGCAATTGCAACTCAAAGCAAAAATACAGCTGAAGCTCAAAAATATATAGAATGGGCAGATAAAAGCACACAAGGAAAAGATATAGATATAGTTTCAAGTATAATTATATTCTATTATGAAAATAAAATGGATGCTAAAGCTCAGGAAAGATATAACTCTGCTATAAAATCAACAGATAAGAACTTTGTTGCAGAATTAAACTATAACTTAGGCCAATATTATATTGAAAAAAATAATATTCCAAAAAGCAAAAAAATATTTACAGGATTCATATAAAGCATCACCTAATGCTGTAGTTCCTGCAGGATTCCTACTTTCACAAATAGCTTTATCTGAAAAATGATAATGCAACAGCTGAAAAAAATACCTGTTAGAAATGAGTAAAGCAACTCAGGATAAAAAAACTCTGAAATATTAGGAATGTTAGGATCTTACTACATAGGAGTAAATAATTTACCAAAAGCTGAAGATTACTTGAAAAAATCTATAACTGCAGACAGCAAAAACAGTGACTCATTATTAATGCTTTTAACAATGTATGAATCTAAAAAAAGATACTGCAAACATAAATTCAATTTATAATAAGTTGAAAGTTATAGTTCCTAAAGGATTAAACAAAGAATTAGGAATAACTTATGCAGGAATTGGAAATGCAGAATTATCTGAAAAAAATATTTCCAAAAAAATCAATAAATGAAGATAAGGACAATGAATCTAAAATGTTCTTAGGCCAACTTTATTTCTTAACTGGAAAAACAGACTGAAGGAATAAATTTAGTAAAAAGAAGCTGTAAATGCTAAAGTAAAAGGAGCAGACGAAGTATTGAAACAGATGCAATCTGCAGGAAACAAATCAACTTCAACTAAAAAAATAGTAATTTAAATATAAGTAATTTAAAAGGGCATTTGTAAAAAAATGCTCTTTTTATTTCATTAAAAATTTTTGATATAATATACAGACAGGGGTGAAAATTGAGGATCCATTTAATAGTATGATTTCTCATAAAGAAAAAAATACTATAAATAAAAAAATGGATAGATAAAAGGGGAAAAAATAAAAAATCAAATGAAAATATATAAGGAGAATAGAGAATGGCAAAAAAGAAAGCAGTAGATGAAAAAGATGATAAAGCTTTAAGTGAACGTGCAAAAGTGCTGGATCTGGCAATGAAACAGATACATAAGGAATTTGGAGAAGGTTCCATCATGAAACTGGGAGAAAACCAGAAAATGAACATAAAGGTTATTTCTACAGGAAGTATGAATCTTGATATGGCATTAGGGCTTGGAGGAGTTCCAAGAGGAAGAATTATTGAAATATATGGAGCAGAGTCTTCAGGGAAAACGACACTTGCTCTACACATAATAGCAGAGGCTCAGAAAGAAGGAGGAGTAGCTGCATTTATTGATGCTGAGCATGCCCTTGATCCTGTATATGCGAAGGCTTTGGGAGTAAATATTGATGAACTTCTTATATCACAGCCTGACACAGGGGAACAAGCTCTTGAGATAGCTGATATGCTTGTAAGAAGTGGAGCTATGGATGTAATTGTAGTAGATTCGGTTGCAGCTCTTGTTCCTAAGGCTGAAATAGAAGGAGAAATGGGAGATCAGCAAATGGGGCTTCAGGCAAGACTTATGTCAAAAGCACTTAGAAAGCTGACTGGAAGTATTTCAAAATCAAATACAGTTATGATTTTTATAAACCAGATAAGGGAAAAAATAGGAGGATTCTCATTTACTCCGGGACCGCAGACAACAACTTCCGGTGGAAGGGCACTGAAGTTCTTTTCAACTGTAAGAATGGAAGTAAAAAGAATAGGTTCAGTTAAACAGGGGGATGAAGTAATAGGAAATGAAGTTTCTGTAAAAGTTACTAAAAATAAAGTTGCACCTCCATTTAAGGAAGCAAGGTTCAATGTAATGTACGGAACAGGAATTTCAAGAATTGGAGAAGTTCTTGATGTTGCACTTGAATTGGGAATAGCTTCAAAAAGTGGTGCATGGTTCAGTTATGGTGAAGAAAGACTTGGTCAGGGAAGAGTAAATGTGGAAAATATGCTGAAGGAAAATAAGGAACTATACGAAAGAATAGAAAAAGATGTCCTAAAGGCTATAAGACCTGATCTTGAAGAGGAAGAAGCAGAAGATGTGGCAGAAGAAATAGCGGAAACTGAAGAAAAAGCTGCAAAATCTACAAGAAAAAAAGCCAAAGCCGCTTCAAAAGAAGATGAAGAAATAGTGCTGGAAGATGAAGAAATGGATAATGAATAATGATAATTGAAAAAATTCAGAAAAACAAGCTGTATCTTTCAACAGGAGAAATAATGGATGTAAGTCCATTATTAAGACAGAAGTACAGTTTAAAAGTAAACGATAATATTGAGGGCCTCTATGATGAAATATCTTACGAGGCTTCCCTCGAAAAAGGAATATTTTTACTTTCATTGAGGGACAGGACAAAAAAAGAATTACAGCAGAAACTCAATGAAAAATATAGAAATAGCAGGATGATTGAAAAATCAGTTTTAAAATTGGTAGAACTTGGGTATATTAACGATAAGGACTATGCTGTTTCCTATATTATGAGCAGAAAATACGGAAAACAGAGAATAGCCTATAACCTTATGCAGAAAGGGATAGGAAGGGAAACAATTGAAGAAGCTTATTTTTCTATTGAGGAAGAATACGAAAGAAATATTGAGGATGAAAAACTTGAAAAAGCAATAGAAAAAAATATAAAAAAGGAAGAAAATAAGCTGATTCAATATCTTGTGAGACAGGGGTTCAGTTTAAATAAAAATTCTTTCAAAAATATAAGGAATTTAAAGAAAACAACGATATGGAAGGAGAATAACATTGAGAACAGTATTTTATCATTTTATATTGGCTGGAACATTTATATATGGATTATTTTTCAGATATCCTTACCTACTATTTGTTAAGGGAGAAAAAGCATACAGATACATTTGTAAAATAGCTAAAAACTGGGGGAAAAACTTAATTTGGGCTTCGGGGAGTAAAGTAAAGGTTATTTACAAAAATGACAGTGAAAATGAAATCAGGAAAGTAAAAGAAACAGGAGAAGCGGTTATTTTAATTTCCAATCATCAGAGTAATGTGGATATACCAGCCCTTTTAGGATATCTACCTCTGGATTTTTCTTTTATAGCCAAGAAGGAAATGAAAAAATGGCCTCTGATAGGACGTTGGATGAGAAGATTTGACTGTATATTTTTAGATAGAAAAAATCCGCGTCAGGGAATGAAGGATATGAAGGAAGCCATTGAAAAAATAAAAAAAGGTCACTCATATGTTATATTTCCTGAAGGAAGTAGAAGTAAAGATGGAAAAATTGGAGAATTTAAAAAGGGAAGCTTCAAGCTTGCAACAGATACAAAGGCAAGAATATTTCCGATAGCTTTGGTAGGAACTTATGAAATTCAAAGTAAAAAAAGTCTGAAGGTTACTTCGAATAAAAATGTAAAAATAGTAGTTGACAATCCTATAAATTTAGATGATTTATCAAGGGAAGATCAAAAAGAATACATGAAATAGTAAATGAAATTGTTAGAAATAATTTTTGAAGAGTATAATAATAAAAAAACTAAGAGGTAAAAAGGATGAAAAATAATATTAGCAACTAAAAAAATAAAGGAAAGATAAAAGATTTTGAAAAAAGCTTACAGATAAAATGGATATAGAAGTACTGTCTATTTTAGATAATATTGATTTCCCAGATGTAGTGGAAGACGGTAAGACATTTGAAGAAAACTCTGCTAAAAAAGCATTGGAAATAGCGAAATATACTGGAATAGTAACTGTTTCAGATGATTCAGGATTGTGTGTTGATGCGTTAAATGGAGAGCCGGGAATATATTCTGCAAGATATTCAGGAGAAGATGGAAATGATGAGAAAAATATTGAAAAGCTTCTGAAAAATTTATCAGATGTTGAAAAAAATGATAGAAAAGCTCATTTTGTTTCAGTAGTAAGTATTGCTTTTCCTGATGGAACTGTAAAATCATTTAGAGGAGAAACACAAGGGGAAATTCTTTTTGAAAAGGAAGGAAATAACGGATTTGGTTATGATCCTGTGTTTTATTCATATGATTTGGAAAAATCTTTTGGAGTTGCCACTATTGAGGAAAAGAAGAGCGTAAGTCATAGGGGAAGGGCATTTGAAAAGTTGAAGAAGGAAATACTTGAGAAATTATAAAAAAGAGATATTTTAGATGAAAATACGGATAATAAAAACTATATTTATGTACTGACCCCAAAGTTGGACAAATTAAATTAACTTGCCAATAAGGATTGACTTCTGTAAGAAGCAGGAGTTAATCCTTTTTAATTTTTTTCCTTTATTCTTTTTGTTATTGTAATAATATATGTAATCTTCTATTGCTTCTTTCAATTCATCTAATGTCCTGTACGTCGCTTCCTGTCCATAAAAACATCTCTGATTTTAACAGACTAAAGAAACATTCCATTAATCCATTGTCTAAACTGTTTCCTTTTTCTTGACATACTTTTGCGTTATCTTCTTTTCTTTTTAGCCTTTCCTGATATAAATTATGCTGATACTGCCAGCCTTGATCACTATGAAATATTAAATCCTCATAATTCTCATTTTCTTTAAATGCCAAATTTAACATATGATTTATCTGATCCAAGTTAGCATTTTTTTCGAAATATCATATGAAACTATATATCTTCCATAAGCATCCAATATTGGAGATAAGTATAACTTTTCCCCTCTTAGATTAAATTCTGTTGCATCTGTAAACCATTTCTGATTTGGAGCTGCTGCTTCAAAAATCTCTCTTGATATGGTTATCAGCTATCTTTCCTATTTGACCTTTGTATGAAGAATATTTTTCTCTTTTTACGGATAATACTTTTGCAGATTAAATTTTTTTCATAAGCCTCTGTACTTTTTTTATGATTAATATTTATCCCTTGATTCTTTAATTCCAATGTTATTCTTCGATAACCATATCTTCCTTTTATTTGCATAGTAAATTTCTTTGATTTTTTTCAATGACATTTTTTTATTCTTCTTTGCTGATATAGTAGTAATATACTGATCTTGATATTCCGGCAATCTTTAGCAGACATTTTGAAAGGGTATTTAACTCTAAGTTCGGCTATTACTCTTACTTTTTTTCTTCTCTTTTAGCTCCCTTTCCTGAACCAGAGCTCTCAATTTTTTTAAGTATTCGTTCTCAGCTTTGAGATACATATTTTTCTTCTTCTAATTGTTTAATCTTATCCTTTTCAGATAGAACTTTCTCATTTTTCTTGGGTTTAGTCATAGATTTAGGTTTCCTTCCTCTTTTCTTCTCTATAACATTATACCCGTTTTCTTTAAATTTTTGAAAGCCAATTATGTAAAAGACCGGAAGAAGCTAAACCGACATCAATGGCGACAGAAGTAATAGATTCATTATTAACTAGAATTCTATTAATTATCTGTAACTTAAATTCTTTAGAATAGTGTTTATTTTTCACCATTTCCTATAATATCATATCCATGTTTTTCTAATCAATCTGATTAAATAATGAAGAACAATCTTGTTAACATTAAAAGCTTTTGGCTAACGAAGCAATAGTTTCACCGTTTTTTTATTTCTTTCATATATTTCAATTTTATCTTCTCTTGTTAATTTACTCATAAAAACTGCACCTCCAATCTTGTTTCCAAGATTTTTGGGTGCAGTACATTATTCATTTGTTAAAATTTTTACTCATATAAAAACAGTTATTCATTAAGAAAAAAAGACAAAATTTGCCTTAAGGCTGTTGTCTTTTTTTCTAAATTCATTTCCTGTTTTTTTATCGTAAAATTTCAAATAATTCAAAAAAATATAGTTTTTTTAATTTCCAATTTTATCTGAAATGTCTGTCCTTATTAACGATATTATTTTACAAATTTTTTTCAAATTCTTCTGCATATTTTGCAGGAGTAAATTCAAAGTATTTTTAAAAATCAGCAAGTTCATTTTTTTATAGAAAGGATCTTCTTTCAGGATAGATTCAAGTTCTTCTCTGGTAACATTATTAGCTATTATAATTCCGCCTTCTGGAGGAGTCTGTCTACCTGAAACAATAAATTTTTCCAGATTTGTAGTATGTTTCCAGAAAAATCAAGATGTTCTGGACGGAATTTTGTTACTTCTTCCAATGATTTTTTTATAAGTAAGTACTGCAATAAAAATATTTTTCATAATTTTACCTTCCTTTCAAAATTATAATTTTACATATTTTCAATTTTTTGGTACAAAAAATGCTTGTAAATTAACACAAGCAATTTTTTTATTTATTACGGTTGTAATTTTGCCAATTCTTCCAAATCAATATCAGCGTCATAGTCAATATTATCAAAGTCAAAACCATTCAGCTGCATGAATTCTTTTCTTGCACCTTCATAGTCACTGATTTCCTTAAAGTTTTCAGGAGTAACCTTATCCCACAATGCTTCAACTTCAGCCTGAACATCTTCCCTCATTTCCCAGTTATCAGGTCTAAGTCTTCTTTCTTCATCAATTTCAGGTTTTCCACCATAAATCATATCCTTAAGAAGTCTATGCTTCTGCTCAATAGTACCTTCATGGATACCTTTTTCCTTCATTACTCTGTAAAGAAGAGCAGCATATAAAGGGAAAATAGGTATAACAGCACTAGCTTTTGTCATAAGGGCCTTACTTAATGAAACATATGCTTCCCCATTATATTTTTTCTTAAGGAAGTCATTCAGTACATCAGAAGTATGTTCCAAATCCCTTTTGGCAGCTCCAATTGTACCGTCTTTATAAATTCCATAAGTAACTTTTGGTCCTAAATAAGAATACGCTACTGTTTTGAATCCATCAGTCAGAACTCCAGCTTCATCAAGAGCATCAACCCAAAGCTTCCAGTCTTCTCCACCCATTACTTTTACTGTACTTTGGATTTCTTCAGGAGTGGCAACTCCCATAGTAGTTTCTTCCATAGCATCCTTTTCAATATTAATAGATGGTCCAACAATTTCCTCTTTTGTAGATTTTAGTGCAGATCTGTAAGTAACTCCATCTTTAGGGTCAGTTCTCATTCCACTTGCCAAGCTGTAAATAAGTAAGTCTATTTTTCCACCAAATTCTTCTTTTATGTACTTTATAACGTCAGCTTTCATTTCATTTGAAAAAGCATCCCCAATAAAGTTTTTAGCAGTAAGTCCTTCTTTTGCTGCAGCTTCAGTAAATGCAATAGTATTCCACCAACCTGCTGTTCCTATTCTTTTACCTTCGATTCCCTTTTCAAAAGCAACTCCAATAGTGTCAGCCCCTGCACCAAATGCCAATGAAATTCTTGAAGCAAGTCCATAACCGGATGAAGCACCGATTATTAAAACTTTTTTTAGCCCCGTATATTTATCCTGTGATTTAACGTAATCAATTTGTCTTTTTACAAATTCTTTAGCTCCAATTGGATGATTTGTCAAAGCTAAACTACCTTTTAATCTTGGTTTTATAACCATCTTTTCCTCCTAAAAAATTATTTATTACTATAGTATACAATAATTATCCTAAATTTACAATAGCCTATAAAAAAAGTCACAAACAATTGTAATTTACCCGAACAATTGTGTATACTAAAAAAATTAGACAAAAAAATTTTTAATAAGTGATATAATACTTTGATTATGATATAGATACAAATAAGAAATTAATAAATATATATTGTGGAGTGAAAATGAAAAAGAATAATAGATTTATTTTTTTATTATAACGTGTCTTCTTATTACTACAATAAACTGCTCGAGTTTATTTGGTACAGCAGGGATTTAATAAACAGCTCAATGTATTTGTAAATGAGAATAATTTAAGTCATGAGGACATACAGTGGATACTGTCTGAACTGAATCAGATAGAATATACGAAATATAATAAACAGCTGAAAAAAAGGTCTGAAAAAATTGGAAAAACTAAAGGAAAAAGGAATCAGAAGAGAAAAAAATACACTTCCTTCTGATGAAAATGGAAAATATTTTTGTAGAATATGCTGAAGATAATACTGAAATATATAATAATAAAACTTTTGATATTTTGGCAGTTCAGACTTCCAAACTAAAAGGAAAAATATACTGAAATTAAGGGAGTAAAAAAATATTTTTTTATTATGAAAAAAACAATGAAAAATATATTAGATATAAAAGAAAGGGAAATAAATGTTAGTAGATAAAATTACAAAAAAATTATTTGGGACACAGGATGAACGTGAAGTAAAGAAAATGAGAAAAGTTGTGGATAAAATAAATGCAATTGAACCACAATTTCAAAATTATACAGATGGAGAACTGGCTGCAAAAACAGCTGAATTTAAGGAAAGACTTGCAAAAGGGGAAACTCTTGATGATATATTAGTTGAAGCTTTTGCAACAGTAAGGGAAGCAGCTAGAAGAATTTTAGGAATGAGAGCCTATGATGTGCAGCTGATAGGTGGAATGATTCTTCATAGTGGAAATATAGCAGAAATGAAAACAGGGGAAGGAAAAACACTGATGTCAACTCTGCCTATTTATCTGAACGCACTGACAGGAAAAGGTGTGCACGTAGTAACAGTAAATGATTATCTGGCAAAGCGTGATAGAGATATAATGAGTGATATGTTTGAATTTTTAGGTCTGAATTCAGGAGTTATAGTTGCAAATATTTCTAATGAAGAAAGAAAAAGAGCATATAATGCAGACATAACATACGGAACAAACAATGAATTTGGATTTGACTATCTGAGAGACAACATGGTTGGAGAACTTGAAGAAAAAGTTCAGAGAAAGCATAATTTCGCAATTGTCGATGAGATAGATTCAATTTTAATTGATGAAGCGAGAACACCTCTGATTATATCCGGAGCTGCTGAAGAAACTACAGAATGGTATAATACATTTTCTGAAGTGGCAAAGCGTTTAAAGAGAAGTTATAAGACAGAAGAAATAAAGGATAAGAAAAATACAGTTATCCCTGATGAAGATTGGGAAGATTATGAAGTTGATGAAAAATCACATACTGTAACAATAACAGATAAAGGTATTAGAAATGTTGAAAGAATGCTTAAGATTGACAACCTTTATTCGCCTGAGTATGTAGAACTTACACATTTCCTTACACAGGCATTAAAGGCAAAAGAACTGTTTAAGCTTGACAGGGATTATATTATAAATGAAAAGGGAGAAGTAATAATAGTTGATGAGTTTACAGGAAGACTTATGGACGGAAGAAGGTATTCTGATGGACTCCATCAGGCTATAGAAGCAAAGGAAAAACTTGAAGTTGCAGGAGAAAACCAGACACTTGCAACAATTACTTTACAGAATTACTTCAGAATGTATGAAAAATTATCAGGGATGACAGGTACTGCTAAAACAGAAGAAGAAGAATTTAAGCAGATATATAATTTAAAGGTTATAGAAGTTCCTACAAATAGACCTGTTATAAGAATAGATATGCCTGATGTGGTTTATATGACAACAAGGGCAAAATATAAGGCAATTGGAGATAAAATCAAGGAACTTTATGAAAAAGGTCAGCCAGTTCTTGTGGGAACAGCTTCAATTCAGCATTCGGAAGAAGTATCAGAATTATTGAAAAAATTAAGAATTCCTCATGAAATACTAAATGCAAAGCACCATGAAAGGGAAGCGGAAATAATAGCACAGGCTGGAAGATATAAAACTGTTACGATTGCAACAAATATGGCAGGGAGAGGAACGGATATAAAACTTGGAGGAGATCCGGATTCATTTGCAGCAAAGGTTGCTGAAAAAGGAACTGAAGAATATGATGAAATTTTCAAAGTGTATCAGAGAGACTGTGAAGAAAATAAAGAGAAGGTAATAAAAGCTGGAGGACTTTCATACTTGGAACAGAAAGACACGAAAGTAGACGTATTGACAATCAGCTGAGAGGACGTGCCGGTAGACAGGGAGATCCGGGAACATCAGAATTTTATCTGTCATTGGATGATGATCTTATGAGATTGTTTGGTGGAGATAAACTGAAATCAATGATGAAGGTTCTGAATATTGGAGAATATGAAGAAATAAGACATAAACAGATAAGTAAACAGATAGAAAATGCTCAAAAAAGAATAGAAAGTAGAAACTTCTCATCAAGAAAAAGTTTGATAGAATATGATGATGTAAATAATACTCAGAGAGAAGTTATTTACACTCAAAGAGATGCAGTGTTAAGTAATGAAAAATCTTAAGGAACTTATTTTTGATATGATAAGGGAAACAGTGGAAGATACTGTTGAAATGTCTTTAAGTGGAGATTCAAAATCTGACTGGGATTTCAATCTTCTGAAAGATAAACTAAATGAAATTTTTGAATATGACATGGATAAATCACTTGAAAGTAAAAGTAAAGATGAAATAATTGATCAAGTGTATGAAAAATCTTATAAAAAAAGATATAATGAAAAAGAAGAAATTACAGGTGAAGAAGTATTTAGAAGAATTGAGAGATATATAATGCTTGAAGTTCTTGACCAGAAATGGAGACAGCATCTGAAAGATCTTACAGAATTAAGGGAAGGTATAAGATTGAGATCATACGGTCAGAGAAATCCTATCCATGACTATAAAAATAGTAGCTTTTGAAATTTATAATGAAATGATAGATGCTATAAAGAGAGAAACAGGTTCATTCCTTCTTAAATTAAAAACTTAGAAATGAAGAGGAAACAGCTAATTTAAAGCACGAAGAAGCAAAAAAATCTGAAATATGAACATACTGAAGAAGAAGTAGAAGATGCTGAAACAGCTGAAGAAACACCTCATAGAAAAACTTTCAAGAAGAGAAAGAAGAGAAATGGAAAGAAAAAAATAATTAAAAAAATGTGAAAGGGGCTGTCTAAAAAAATTGAAAAAAATACAAAAAAATATTTATTCATTTACTGAAAATTTTCACTTATACAAAAACAGTCATTCATAAAGAAAAAGTCAAAAATACACCTGAAAAAAATCAGGTTGTTGACTTTTTCTAAATTCATTTCCAGTTTTGCATTGTGAAATTCTAAATAATTCATAAATATAGTTTTTTTACAGTATTTTTTTAATTTTTGAGACAGCTCTTTTTATAAATATTTGGCGGTATTATCATCAGAAAGCCAATTTAAATACTTTTCATGGGATATAATCAGTTGCACTGCTTCTTTTACACGTAATTTATATTTATCAGAATAAATTCCATTACTCATAAATCCATCTCCATATTCCACTATTTAATTGGGATAATTATACAATAAATGTAAAAATATAAGCAATTTTAAAATTATTCCGGTTAATAATATTTTTGCCTTTTTGCCTATTTTAAAAAGTTTGAAAAAGAAATAATTTTCACAAAAAAATATTTTTTTGTGTGAAACACTTGAATTTTTTTCAAAATAAAGTTATACTTATAGTGGTATATATAAATAACAAATATATACTAAAAATAAAAAAATGAGAGGATGATGTAAATGGCGGTAGAATTACAAAAGAAATATGATTTATTTATTGATGGAAAATGGGTGCCTTCATCTGATGGTAGTACATTAAAGGCATATAGCCCTTCTACAGGGGAAGAACTGGCAGTTATAGCAGAAGCAACTGCTGAAGATGTTGATGCAGCAGTAAAGGCTGCAGAAAAAGCATTTGAAAGCTGGAAAAAAACGTCTCCGATTGAACGTCAGGATTTATTATTAAAAATTGCAGATATAATTGATAAAAATAAAGATTTTTTAGCGGCAGTAGAAAGTATGGATAATGGAAAACCAATAAGAGAAACTTCTTTTGCTGATATTCCGTTAGGAGCAGATCACTTCAGATATTTTGCAGGAGCAATAAGAAGTGAAGAAGGAACTTCAAAAATGCTTGATGAAAATACATTAAACCTAATATTGAGAGAACCAATAGGAGTAGTAGGGCAGATTATACCTTGGAATTTTCCATTCCTTATGGCTGCGTGGAAACTTGCTCCAGCTCTTGCAGCAGGATGTACAGTAGTATTAAAACCATCGAGTCACACATCGCTTTCAGTACTTGAATTAATGAGACTTATAGCAGATGTAGTTCCAAAAGGAGTAATAAATGTTGTTACAGGAAGTGGATCAAAATCAGGAAATTATATGCTGAAACATAATGGATTTAAAAAACTCGCATTTACAGGATCAACTGCAGTAGGGCAGGATGTATATTCAGCTGCATGTTCGTTAATGATTCCGGCAACATTGGAACTTGGAGGAAAATCTGCTAATATATTCTTTGAAGACTGTGACATGGATATGGCAATGGATGGAGCACAGTTAGGAATACTGTTCAATCAAGGACAAGTATGTTCTGCAGGTTCACGTATATTTGTTCAGGACACAATTTATGATAAATTTGTTGAAAGATTAAAAAATGTATTTGAAAAGGTAAAGGTAGGAAATCCTTTAGATCCTTCTACACAAATGGGATCATTAATATATGAAAGACATCTGAAAGATGTGCTTAATTACGTAGAAATTGGAAAACAGGAAGGAGCACGTTTAGTTACAGGGGGAACAAGAATAGAAGATGGAGAACTTAAAAATGGATTCTTTGTAAGACCAACAATTTTTGCGGATGTAACAAATGATATGAGAATTGCACAGGAAGAAATATTTGGTCCTGTAGTAGTAGTGGAAAAATTCCATACTGAAGAAGAAGTTATAAAAGCTGCAAATGACAGTATATATGGTCTTGGAGGAGGAGTATTCACCCGTGACCTTAACCGTGCAATTCGTGTTTCAAGAGGAATTGAAACAGGACGTGTGTGGGTAAATACATATAACCAGTTCCCTGCTGGAGCACCTTTTGGAGGATATAAACAGTCAGGAATAGGACGTGAAACTCACAAAGTTATATTAGAACACTACACTCAAATGAAAAAAATATTCTTATAAACTTAAACGAAAAAAACCATCTGGATTCTATGAAACTGAATAGTTAATAAAAAAGGCTATATTAGGGAAAAATATAAATATAATATATGAAAACTATATTGATTCATTTCTAGTTTTAAATTGTGAAATTTCAAATAACTCATCAATATAGTTTTCTTAATTATTTTATTATTTATCTACTGGAGTAAGCCTTTTTTCTATTTTTTATTAATCTTCAGTCATACAGTAATCAGCTTGTTTTTATTAGGTTTATAGTATATAATATAAATAAATTGAAAATAGGTGATGTGTATGAAAAGAAATATAGCGGCATTTTTTGACATTGATGGGACGATTCATAGGAATTCCCTGCTTATTGAGCATTTTAAGCTTCTTGTGAAATATGAGTATATTAATGTTATGTCATGGGAAGGGAAAGTGAAGGAAAAGTTTTCCAAATGGGAAAGTAGAACAGGAGATTATGACGATTATCTTGAAGAACTTGTAGAAATTTACGTGGAGGCACTGAAAAATTTCAGTAAGGCTGATATGGATTTTCTTGCAAAAAGAGTTATAGAACTAAAAGGGGATAAGGTATATAAGTATACAAGAGACAGACTTTTATATCATACAAATGAAGGGCATGAAGTAATTATTATTTCAGGAAGTCCAGATTTTTTAGTAGGAAAAATGGCTGAAAAGTATAATGTGAAAAATTACAAAGCTTCAAAATATTTAACAGATGAAAAAGGGATTTTTACAGGAAAAGTTATACCAATGTGGGATGCCAACAGTAAAAAGAAAGCAATTGCCGAATACTGTGAAGAATACGATATAGATTTGGAAAAATCATATGCTTATGGAGATACAACAGGAGACTTTACAATGTTTAAGAAAGTCAGAAATGCAATTGCAATAAATCCTGCAAGAAAATTGCTTGAAAAAATAAAAAAAGACAAGGAACTAAGAGAAAAAGTAATGATTATAGTTGAAAGAAAAGATGTTGTATATAAACTTAGACCTGATGTGGAAATTGTATCAAATATATAAATTTAGGAAAAAGGATGATAATGTATTATGGCCAAAAATCTTAAAATAGTTTTTCTAGATAGAATAACAGCCGGACCGATTGAACTTAAGGAAAGATTTTCAAAATATGGAGAATATATTGAGTATGATGATACAGATGCAGACCATATTATAGAAAGAATAAGCGATGCAGATGTAATAATAACAAATAGGATTAAACTGAGAAAAGAACACTTTGATAAGGCATCCAAGCTGAAACTTGTTCTTATAACTGCCACAGGTTTTAATCATATTGATATAAAAAGTGGAAATGAAAAAGGTATAAAAACTGCCAATGTTTCAGATTATTCCACAAATTCAGTGGCACAGCTTGCAATTACCTATCTTTTGAATGCCTTGACCCCAATAACGGAATACAGTAAAGAAGTAAAAAATAACAAATGGCTGGATATTACGATTCCTGAATATCAAAGTTATCCTGTAAATGATGCTGAAGGAAAAATTCTTGGAGTAGTGGGATTTGGAAATATTGGGAAAAAGGTAGCGGCAATAGCGGAAGTTTTAGGAATGGAAGTAATGGTTGCAAAAATTCCTGGCAGAAATTATGATGAAAATAAATCAAAAAAATATTCATGAAAAAAGATATGATTTGGATGAAGTACTTGAAAAATGTGATGTTTTAACGCTTCATACTCCTTTGTCAGAATTAACGAGGGATTTAATAAATCTTGAAAGAATGAAGAAAATGAAAAAAAGTGCAACAATATTGAATCTGGCAAGGGGACCTGTTATAAATCAGGAAGATTTATACTTTGCATTGAAAAATAAAATAATAAAATCAGCTGCAATTGATGTTACAAGTGTTGAGCCAATTGAAAAGGATTCAAAACTGTTTGAGCTGGAAAATCTTATTATAACACCACATATAGCATGGAAATCTGAAAAAAGTTTAACTAGACTTATGAATGAAGTGGAAAACAATCTTAAAATGTTCCTGGAAGGAAAGCTGGAAGGCCTGAAATAAGGATTGATGAATAATAATCGGAAGAGGTGAATAAAAATGTTTTCAAATACATTTAGTGGAATAAAGCTCGAGTTTGACGGGCTTTATTATGGAGGAAATTACGAAATAGAAATTTTTTCTGATGGAAGATTATATTATTCATATATTGAAAAATGATTCCATAGAAATAAAAAAAGGCTCATTTCAGGTAACTCAGAAGGAAGTAATGATTTTTTTGAGGAAATGATGGAATATTTTGAGTTTTTAAAAAAACACAGAGAAATTACATGGTAAGTGAATATGGATTTGGAAATGGAGTACTTGTAATACAGAAGAAAAATGGAAGAGAAGAGAAAATACGTTCAGGTAAGGAAATGATGTTTGAATATGCTAAAATTCTGATTGATAAATATACTGTAAAAATCAAGACAGATATTCTTACTGGATACATACCTTGCAGGAATAAAAATATAAGAAACTTCAATATTAAAAATGAGATATGCTAATGTACTTGATTTATTCAGGGAGTTTAATGGAGCTTCGTTAAATCTGGTGGCTGTATATAATGAAAATAAGGAAAGAGTCGGGTATCTTCCAAAAGAACAGAGCGAAATAATTGCAAGACTTATAGATTCAGGAAAAAAAGTAATAGCAATTCCTATTCCCTTTGACGAGGAAGTTGCATTGAAAGTTTATCTGGTAGATTAAAAGCATATATTGAAAAGGAGTCAAAATGAAAAAAAGATATTATTTGTTTTGATGATTGTGATGAGTTTTTTTAGGATTTTCAGAAAAATGTTGAAAAAAATATTATAAGGAATTTATAGCAAATAATAATTTTAAAAACGTATATTACAGATAAAGATACGTTTGTTTATGATACAGATGAACCTTATGACTCAAGAAAAATTGAAAAAATGCCAGTCCGTATAGTTCTGCACATACTTCCAATTGAAGATGAAAAATATGTGGTAGCCTATTCATATATATTTGTTGATGAAAAATATATAGATTCAAAGGGCTATCCTTTATTTGATAAAGTTAACAACTATACAGAAGATGCAGATATGAGGGATTATGGTTTTAGTCCTAAAATAGACATGAAACATCTTAATTTAATGCCTAATTATGAAGTGATGAATAGAGATGAAGTGGAAAAATTGCTGGAATCTGTACATGGAATTGAATATGATCTGTTTAAAGATAAAAAACTGCTGAAATATTTAAGATATTATGACAGAAATCTAGGTTATGAAGGAGAAGACTGGTGGCCTTCAAATTAATTTATTTTACTATTGCGAAAATATTACAAATCATATATAATAGTGAAATAAAAATATAGAGAGGTGGAATGAAATATGTGGTTTACAAAATCACAGGAAGAAGTACTGAAAGAGCTGAATGTAGATCCTAAAACAGGACTGACGACAGAAGAAGTAAATAAAAGACTTGAAAAATATGGACAGAATAAATTAAAGGGGAAACCTAAAAAGAGTTTATTACAGCTGTTTGTAGGGCAGCTTCAGGATGTACTTATTTATGTGTTAATAGGTGCGGCAGTAATAAACATAATAGCTCATGGACTTGAAGGAGTTACTGATGCTATAATTATACTTGCAGTTGTAGTTATAAATGCAGTTGTAGGGGTAGTTCAGGAGTCAAAGGCTGAAAAGGCACTGGAAGCATTGCAGCAAATGACGACACCTAAAAGTGCCGTAAGACGTAATGGGGAAGTTGTAGAAATAAATTCAGAAGATTTAGTTCCTGGAGATATAATAATAATTGATGCTGGACGTTTTATACCAGCTGATATAAGACTTATAGAAAGTGCAAATTTACAGATAGAGGAATCTGCATTAACAGGGGAATCAGTTCCTAGTGAGAAAAATGCCGACTTTATTACAGAAGATGCTAAAATACCTGTAGGAGATAAGGAAAATATGGCGTTTATGTCTACAATGGCTACTTATGGAAGAGGAGAAGGAGTTGTTGTAGCAACTGCAATGGAGACAGAAATTGGTAAAATAGCTAAAATACTTGATGAAGATGAAAACACACTTACTCCATTACAGGTAAAGCTTGATAAGCTTGGGAAAACATTGGGATACATGGCAATGGCAATTTGTGGATTTATATTTGTAATAGGACTTTTACAGGGAAGAAACTGGATAGATATGCTAATGACTGCAATAAGTCTGGCTGTTGCTGCAATACCTGAAGGGCTTGTAGCAATAGTTGCAATAGTTCTTTCAATGGGTGTAACAAGAATGTCGAAAATAAATGCCATTGTAAGAAAATTACCAGCTGTAGAAACTCTTGGTGCAGTAAATATAATCTGTTCAGACAAGACGGGAACATTAACGCAGAATAAAATGACAGTTGTAAAAATCTATACTCCTGACAATTTAAGGGAGGTTCCGTCAGAAGGAAGAGATTTTGAAGCAAACAGGGATGAAAAGGAACTGATAAGATCATTTGTATTGTGTTCAGATGCTTCGATTGATAGCGGACAGGATATAGGAGATCCGACAGAAGTTGCATTAGTTGTACTAGGAGACAGGTTCAATCTTGAAAAGAATACATTGAATACAGAATATAAAAGAGTAGGAGAATTTCCTTTTGACTCAGACAGAAAATTAATGTCTACGTTGAATGAAGAGGAAGGGAAATACAGAGTTCATACTAAAGGAGCTATTGACAATATTCTTGTTAAGTCTGACAGAGTACTTGTAAATGGTAACATTGTTCCTTTAACTCAGGAAATGAAAGATAAGATATTAAAAGCTGCAGAAGAAATGTCTGACTCTGCTTTAAGGGTTTTAGGAGTAGCATTTAAGGATACAGATGATATGATTTCTGCAGAAGAAATGGAAAAAAATCTTGTTGTAGTAGGAATTGTCGGAATGATAGATCCTCCGAGAACAGAAGTTAAGGATTCGATTACAGAGGCTAAAAAGCAGGAATAACTCCGATTATGATAACAGGAGACCATAAAAATACTGCTGTTGCCATTGCAAAGGAACTTGGAATAGCAACAGATATAAGTCAAAGTTTGACTGGAGCAGAAATAGATGAAATTCCGGATGGGCAGTTTGCAAGGGAAATTAATAAATATAGAGTATTTGCAAGGGTTTCTCCTGAACATAAAGTTAAGATAGTAAAAGCATTTAAGGAACAGGGAAATATAGTTTCCATGACAGGAGACGGAGTAAATGATGCACCATCATTAAAATTTGCTGATATAGGTGTAGCAATGGGAATAACAGGAACTGACGTTTCAAAAGGTGCAAGTGATATGATTCTTACAGATGATAACTTTACTACTATTGTTCACGCAATAGAAGAAGGAAGAAATATTTACAATAATATTAAAAAGACAATAATGTTCCTTCTTTCATGTAATCTTGGAGAAGTAATATGTGTATTTATTGCAACAATGTTTAACTGGCCTTCACCTTTACTTCCAATACAACTGTTATGGCTTAACCTTGTAACAGATACATTACCTGCAATCTCACTTGGAGTAGATCCTGGAGATAAGGATGTCATGAAAAGAAAACCTAGAGACCCTAAGGAAAGCTTTTTTGCAGAAGGTGCAGGATATAGGGCGGCAATAGCAGGAATACTTATCGGAGCTTTAACTTTAGTGGCATTTTATATTGGTGTTAAAGAACATGGTTTTGCAGTTAGTGAAGTAATCAATAATGAAAGTGAAGAAGCTATAAAGGCATTGACATATGGAAGAACAATGGCATTTATAGTGCTTACTGTATCTCAGTTATTCTATTCACTGACTATGAGAAATAGTAAAAAAACAATATTTGAAGTTGGATTCTTTAAAAATAAAGTTCTAATTTTATCAATAATAGTTGGAATAATTTTACAGGTGGGATTAACATCGATACCTGGAATTGCCCAGATATTCAAAGTTACACAGTTATCGTTTACAGATTGGGATATAGTAATTATATTTGCTTTTAATACCGTTCTTAGTAAATGAAGGAATAAAAGTTGTTACAAGAAGAAAAAAATAAACAACTTTCATAAATATAAAAAAATTAATTTATAATTAATTACAGAGAAAAAGTAATATTTTTTTACTTGACAAATTGAAAAAAATATATTACAATATACTATATAGCTTAAGGCTATATTATCAGTTTTAAGTACAATTAATAACAGGAGGACAGTAGTATGTCAAAAAAAGAATTTGTGGAAGCTTATGCAAAAGCTACAGGAGAAACTAAAAAAAGAGCAGAAGAATTAGTAAATGAATTTTTAGGAACTGTTGAAAAATCATTATCTAAAGGAAACAGTGTTCAATTTGTTGGTTAGGGGAACTTTTTGCAGTTCAAAAAAGAGCTGCAAGAAAAGGAAGAAACCCTCAAACTGGAAAAGAAATCAAAATAGCTGCTAAAAAAGTAGTTAAGTTTAAAGTTGGAAAAAAATTAGCTGATAAAGTAGCTGCATCAAAAGCAAAATAGAAATAATTTAAGATTTAATACTAAAATAGAAAAGCTGTTTCTAAAAAAATAGAAACAGTTTTTTTATATCATGGATTAAAAAAATTGAATAGTAATTATTTAATATATGAATAATAACATATATTGCTTTAAATAAAAAAATGTTATTATTATACTGTTAAAAAATAGTAGGATAGTAGGAGGAGTAGGAATGAAAAAAATATTTTTATTAGTAAGCATTGCTATAATGCTTGTTTTAAGTTGTGGGAATGAAGGAAAGGACATTAGTGAAGCAGGAGGAGGAAAATCCAAGGAGAGTTTCAAGATAGGGATTACCCAGATAGTTGCCCATCCTGCGTTGGACAGTGCAAGGGAAGGTTTTAAAGATGCCTTTAAAGAAGCAGGTTTAAAAGTAGTTTTTGATGAGAAAAATGCTAATGGTGAAATCGCAACAGCAAATATGATTGCAAATAATTTTGTTACAGAAAAAGTTGACATGGTTTATGCCATAGCAACAAGTACTGCACAGGCGGCAGCACAATCAACAGATAAAATTCCAGTAGTATTTTCAGCTATTACTGATCCGGAAGCAGCTGGAATTCTTAAGAAAAATGTAACGGGAATAAGTGACAGAGTAAATGTTAAGCAGCAGTTGGAACTTTTACTGAAACTTGACAGTAAAATAAAAAAAGTAGGTGTCATTTATAATTCTTCAGAACAAAATTCAAAGGTTCAAGTTGATGATTTGAAAAAAGCCGCATCAGAACTTGGAATAACAATTGTGGAAAAAAGTGTTACGCAGGTAAGTGAAATTCCACAGGCTTCAGAAACTTTAGTGAAAGAATCAGATGCGTTATATCTTCCAACAGATAATTTAGTGGCATCTGTAGTAAACCTTATTACTGAGAAGGCAATAAAAGCTAAGAAAATAGCATTTGGTGCTGAATCAGCCCATGTAAAAGGTGGAGCCTTGATAACTCAGGGAATCGACTATTATGAAATGGGTAAAGAAGCAGGAAAAATAGCTGTTGATATATTGAAAAATGGTAAAAGTCCTTCTGAAATAACTTTTAAAAAGATGGATTTAAATGATATAGTAATTAATAATAAAAACATTGGCAAAGAATTGGAATAAGTTTGCCGGAAGATATAAAATCAAAAGCGAAAACAATAGATTAAATATAGAATGTGGAAATAAAATTTAAAATTCTAGTTGGGAGAAAAATAATGAAAAAATTAATGGTATTAATCTTAAGTACTCTTATGCTTTTATCCTGTGGGAAGCCAGGTGAAGTTTCAAATAAGAATAATGAAAGTAAAAGTAGCGGAGGAAATGAAACTTATAAAATTGGTATTACCCAGATAGCAACTCATCCTTCATTGGATTTAGTTAAGGAAGGTTTCAAAAAAGCATTTGAAGAAGCTGGAATAAAAGCTGTCTTTGATGAAAAAAATGCAGAAGGTACTATATCGAATGCAACTTTAATAGCCAATGGATATAAAACTGATAAAAAGGATTTAGTTCTGGGAATTGGAACACCTTCAGCTCAGGCTTTAGTAAATACGATAACAGATATGCCTGTATTATTTTCAGCAGTTACTGATCCTGAAAGTGCAAAGCTGCTTAATAAAAATGTAACAGGTACAAGTGACAGACTTGATAATGTTGGTGAACAGCTTGACTTACTTTTAAAATTAAAGCCGGAAGTAAAGAAAATAGCTGTATTGTATAATCCTTCTGAACAGAATTCAGTTGTTCAGGTAAAAGAAATAGAAGCAAAGGCAAAAGAAAAAAATCTGATAGTTATGCTGCAAGGAGTAAGTTCATTATCAGAATTACCTCAAGCTACTAAAAATGCATTGGTTGAAAGTGATGCATTATACCTTCCAACTGACAACTTGGTAGTTTCCGGAATAAAATTAATTACTTCAGAAGCAAAAACTGCTAAGAAACCAGTTGTTTCAAGTGAGAATTCTTCTGTGGAAGCAGGAGCATTATTCACAATGGGACTTGATTATTTTGAACTTGGAAAAAGAACTGGAGAAATGGCAATTGAAATTTTAAAAGGGAAACCGGTAGATCAGATACCGTATGAATTATCTAAAAAAATGACTTTATATGTAAATGAAACTACTGCGTCAGAATTAGGACTGGATTTGAAAAAACTGGATTTAACAAATGCCAAAATATATAAATAAAAAGGAAAGTAAATTAAAGAAAGAAGGATAGGAAAAAGTAAATGAATGAATTATTAATATTTATACAAAGTCTCCCGACAGCAATGAAAACGGGGCTAATATATTCAATAATGGTAATGGGGGTTTATATAACTTATAAGATTCTGGATTTTCCGGACTTGTCGGTTGATGGAACATTTCCATTAGGAGGATTTATATTTGCAGCCTTTTCACTGTCTCAAAATGGTTTTTTTGGTATGACTAATCCAATAATAGGATTAATACTTGCAACTATTGGAGGAATGCTGGCCGGGTATATAACAGGAGCATTGCACGTATATTTTGATATTGAAGGTCTACTGGCGGGAATACTTGTAGGAACAGGACTTCACAGTATAAACTTTAGAATTAACAGTTCTTCAAATGCGATTATTCCAGGAGACAGAAGTTTATATGAAATGATAACATATGAAAAATACTTTATTATATTTACAGTAGTTTTTGTGTTATTACTTATTTTAAAAGGATTTTATGACTACAAAATAAAAGAAAATAAATATGTAATAAGAACAATGATTGTCTACGTAATTATATTTATACTTTTAGAATTTTATGTAGTTTCAACACAGGATATTAAACTTATGCTGACTGCATTAATAGTATTTATAATTAAAATGATAATTGATTATATACTTACTTCAAAATTTGGATTTGCATTAAGAGCTTTAGGAAACAATGAACAGCTTGTTGTAAGTCTTGGAGTAAATGAAAAAAGACTTAAAATTTTTGGTCTAATGATTTCTAACGGACTGGTAGCATTATCAGGGGCATTGTTTGCTCAGGATTTAAAAGTAGCGGATTTACAGTCTGGGGTTGGAACAATCGTAGTTGGCCTTGCTGCAATAATACTTGGGCTAGGTGTACTTAAAAAATCAAGAATGGTAAACGAAATTTCAATAATAATAGTAGGTTCATTGTTATACTACTGTATAGTAAATATGGCATTGATGTCAAACAACTGGACACAGAATCTATACAGAAACTTGAATATCAATGAAAATATAACTAAAATACTTGAAGTAAAACCAACAGATACTAAAGTGATAACTTCAGTAATTCTTGGAATAATTTTATGGAATGAGTATAGAAAGAAAAATAAAAAAAGGTAAAAAAATAAAGCAAAAATCAATGGAAAAAGGAGAAGCATAGATGATAAAAAAATAGAAAATTTATATAAGACATTCTTCTCTGAATTAGGTACTGAAAAAGAAGTATTTAAAAAAATCTGAATTTTGAAATAAATGATGGAGATTTTATAACAATAATAGGAAGTAACGGAGCAGGAAAATCAACTTTACTGAATGTTCTGAATGGTCAGATAATGCCTGATAAAGGAACTGTAATGTTGAATGATATTAATCTTACTAATGTTGAAAGACATAAGAGAGCTAAGTGGATTTCACAGGTTTATCAGAATCCTTCTCAGGGAACAGCTCCTTCAATGACTGTTCTTGAAAATCTTTCAATGGCTAAAAACAAAGGGAAAAAATTTAATTTTACTTTTGGACTTGATGTTAAGAATTTAAATTTCTATAAACAGCAGCTGGAAAGTATAGGACTTGGACTGGAAAATCAATTGTTTACACAAGTTGCATTATTATCAGGAGGTCAGAGACAATGTCTTTCACTAATAATGGCAACATTAAATCAGCCGGATATACTGTTACTGGATGAACATACTGCGGCACTTGATCCTCAGACTTCAGCTATAATTTTAAATAAGACAAAGGAAATTATAGAGAAAAATAATATTACAAGTTTGATGATTACACATAATATGCAGGATGCAATAAATTATGGAAACAGATTGATAATGTTACACGCAGGTGAAATAATATTTGATATAAGGGGAGAAGAGAAAAAAACACCTGACTGTGGAAAAAAACTGCTTGAAATGTTTAAAACAAAGGATGCAATGTTATCAGATAAGGATGTATTTTTAAAAAAATAAGACAATTACATAACTATCTCAATGGGAAGATGACTGTCATATGATTTTTTTAGTCACTGTCTCTTTTGAGATAGTTTTTTTATTTTAGAAAATAGATAAAACATTGGTATTCAGAAGAATTTTATAGAAAAAAATTAAAAAAATAATAATATTTTACTTGACAAAAATTTAAAAAAATAAGTGTATTATATTTTTAATTAATAATTAGTTAATTTAAAAATTTTAACTATTTATAAAAATAAAGGGGAGGAAAAAGTATAAAAATATTTATAATATTTTAATGCTTTTATTTGAGTATGAATAATAAAAAAATATTATTACACAGACAAACAGAACAATTCTATTTGAGGAAATAAATCCTGAAAAACCGGATTTACTGACATTGATTGATGAAGTAAAGGATATGGATTCCCTTTCTGATGAGAGGATAATAGAAATTAATAAATATCTTTTAGTATCAGATTTTGATGATTTTCTTAAAAAAATTTGAACCGAAAGTTTACAGTTATTACAATTCAGCTACACAAAGTATAAAAATATCTTTTTAAAAAAAGGCCGGAAGGAATACCGGATGAACTAATAAATGAGATAAAAAAATAGACAATGGAAATACGTTTTTTTAAAAATGTTAAATACGCTTATAGAAGCAAGAAAATCACAGGGAAATAAGAATGTGGATTTTAAATTTGAAAATATTCTGGAATTACTTTCACCGAAAAAGGTAATCGAGGATATAAAGCAGACTAGAAAAGAAATTGCATATATTTATAACAAATATGAGGAACTTGATGAAGAAAATCCACAGAAATTTGAGCTTGGTGACAGGCTTAATGAAAAATTTGAGGAAGCATCACATAATTACAGTAATGTCCTTGGTATGCTACCTTTGGCTATTGAAGATATTAAAACCAGACTTCTTTTAGGTCACGATGAAAATACATTTAAATCAGATCAGATAAAACTTGGAATGTTAAAGGTTGGAAATAAAGGGGAACTGGAAGTAATCGAATATAAGAAGGAAGAATCAAATGCACTTGCAATTACAGAGGATAAAAATACAAATGCCTTAGTTGCAACATTTAAGGAAGATTATGAAAATGTCACTGAAGAACCAAATGAATATATAAAAGATCTGGTTGTAAGAACATTTGTACCTTTGGCAGAAAGTATTGTAAATATTGAGCCTGAACAGGAAGTGAAAAATTATAATAACTATTTGAGTTTTTATAAGGATGCACAGGAAAATTTTATTAAAATTGCAAAACCCTTAATTGAAAAAGCTTTTTAGGAGTAAAAAAATGTTTTTTTCGAGCAATATAATACAAAAGCTTTCCTTAATGAAACCAAAATTACTTGTGACAAATATTAAATCAGAAATGCTTGTTAAAACAGGAAATAAAGAAAGACTGAGAGCATTCTTCAATACTGTCAATGCAAAAAATGACTTTGAAAATACAATATGGTTTGGGATATATCCAAATGTAGATCTGGATATAAATAAAAAGGAAAAGAAAATAAGGGAAAGATTTAAGGGGAAACAGAATGAAGAAAAACCTGAAAAAAATACAATGGAAACTTTAACAAACCTGATGACAGTTTTAGGGGAATATAAGGTACAGATATTTTTCAATTTTGAAAGAAATGATGAGACAACATTTAACAGTCTTGCAGTGGAAGGTCCTGATAAATACATGGAAAAAACTGCAATTCTGGAAAATCAGAGCTATTCAGAATATGTAATACCTGTAATTCCAAATTTTACAATAATACCAAAGGATAAGTCAGGAGTACTGCTGGATTATAAAATGAAGTACGAGGAAGAAAATGGAGTGAAACTGTCTTCTGAAAAAGAAGATCTTATGAAATTCTGGATTGAAGGAATATATATAGATGGAGCATATGTGGCGGCTGGAATTACAGGAGCATATCAATGTCCTAACTATCTGAGGGAAAGATTTACTTCAGTTTCACAAATATATCCTGGTGTAAGGTTTGATATAGAATCTGAGGATAACTCATATAGGGCCAGAACAACTATGTCAAAGGAAATATCTGGTTTTACAAATACTATTAAAGACAAAATAAACCAGTTTGGATATGGATTTATATTTTCTTCAGATACAGCACATGTAAAAAAAGAGAAAATAAGAAATATTATTGTTTATAAGGCTAGGACATTGTCAAAAATAGTGATGGAATATATGAACCGTTATATAAGACTTTAACAACAACTTTTATAGAGAGAACATTGAGATTTATAACGACAGATTTTAAGGAAGACAAGCTGGATTTCTTTTTCAGTACACATCCTGAAAGCCAGAAATCCATATGGGTAAAAGATGAGAAGTTTGTTAACGGAATTATGCAGAAGGGTGACGATATGTCGCATATTATAGATGAGGAAAATGGTATATGCCAGCTGAATATAACATTTGCAGGAAATGTTAAAAATCTTCAGGTGGAAATAAATAAATAGGTTGCAACAAATTTAAATAAATATTTAAGGAGGTAGTTAATGGGATTCAGACTTAATGTGAAAGGACAAACTGAAGAAATTTTACTGGATAAGGAGAGTATACTTGATGTAAGGTACATATCAGAAACTCCAGACGACTCGAATGCACGTGCGACAGACCTAAGCGTAATACTTGAAATTAAAGGGAAAATTTTAGCGGCGGCAGGTGGAGACGCTGAAGACGACACAAGAAAAGTGGCCAGATGGTCGCTGGTACCGTCAGAATCGAGTGATGCTTACAGACAGGCTTCGCTGGAAATAATTTCTGCAGGTCAGATGGTAAGAAAAATTGACATGACAAATGTATTTGTGGTGGACTATATTGAAGAATATGGAAATCAGGCAGGTACAGGGACATTTATGCTGAAAATCAAGCAGAAAAAAGAAAAGGTAAAAGAAGTAGCAATTGAAGGGGGTTATGCTTCACAGGAGGCATAACCGGATAACAGGAGATGTCTTTGAGAAGGTATATTTTCAAAGACAGTCTCCTTAAATAACAATACAAGATAGACTGGGGTTAAGATAATGTTTGAAAATAAATACCCCATATTTAAAAGGGGAGAACTGATAGATAAAAAAGAGCTGGACTTGCTTAGGGATAATCCTGAGGAAATGCTGAATCTCATGTATTTGGATAGAAAAAATGGGATAATTAAAGGATTTGGAATAGTAAGTGACACAGAAAAAAAGAGAAGTAAAAAAATAACCAGAGGAATTGTAAAAATATGGGAAAAAAATATTTATAGAATGGATGAAGATTATATTTTTTTCCAATGCCGGAGGTTGAAAAATAAATATATATTGAAATTAAGGCTTATTTCAGATATAGAAAAATAAAAAAATATTATATAAGAAGGGGAGAATTTATCCTTACAGAAGATGAAAAGAATTCTGGATAATGAAATAGAAATAACGAGGTTTATAACTAGAACAGGTGCAGAATTGAGAAATGATTATAAAGATTTTAAGGATTTGAGAAGAGATTTTTAATTTGCTTGAAATAATAAATGTAAAATATTCTTCTAAAAAAATGAGGAAGGGACTTTACATCCGGAAATATTAAAAATTATGGGGGTTGGAAGCTTCTAAAAAGGAAAAATCTTGACATATTTGATATTAATTTTTATAGTAACTGTTTACAGGGTAAAAATTGTTGAAAGGGAGGTAATAACAGCATACATAAATAGAAAAATTAGGTAATATAGGTGAAGATTATACTAATGAAGAGCTTTATGAGAACCTTTTTAAGGATATTGGAAAAATCTTGGGGAGGAAAGAACTATAAAAGAGAAAAAAAGAATAATTCCTAAAAAAAGATAACGATTGAATAGTTAGTGAAAGAGGTTTATAAAAGGGGGAAATAAATTTAAAAAGGAGGTAATAAAGGATAAAAAGAAGATTATTATGAAATTTTAGGAGTTTCAGAGAATTCAAAAAAATAGATGAAATAAAAATCAAAATATAGGAAATTAGCTTTTAAGTATCATCCGGACAGGAATCCTGATAATGAGAGTGCTTCAGAAAAAAATTTAGAAAAAAATTTCTGAAGCATATGAAATATTATCAGATAATAGGAAAAAGGGAAGAATACGATAAAAAGAGAAAAAGAGCCAGATTTGAAGGCTTCTAAAAAAAGAAAAAAAGAAATTTCAATGAATATAGGGGGACTTCCAGTAACTTTTCCTTTATGCCTGATGATATTAAAAAAACATGTTTAATTCACGATTTAACATGGAAAAATATTAGTAAAATAAACAAGGAAAAATTCAGAAAAAATATAAGAAAAAAATATAGAAAAAAATTTTTGAAGATTTTTTTAAGATGAAAAAGAAATAGTTAAAAAAATTCAATAGGGGAATATGAAAAAAATATATTGTATTTTTCTTAATCCAGTAAGATTATTTAGAAGATTTGTAATCAGAAGGGGAAATTTAAACAGATTTAGAAATTTGGTAAATAGGTCAGAAACAACAGGTGGAATGACAGAAAAATAAAAAGTAATGATGGAATATCGGTAAATAGAGGCATTAAAAAGATATGAAAAACGGATACTTTTAGCAAAAGGTAAAAAAAGAGAAATTTTTTTCAATCTAAAAAAATAGTATTATTCTAATAATTTTATTTATAACATTTGTGTATATTCATCTTTCGGGATATTCTATAAAAAAAGTATGTATGTTTCAATTTTTTTATATTTATAGCAATAACATTGTATCTGCTTATTGTGGAAAGATTCAACGAAAAAGGTAAAGATAGAAAATGAAATAAGGGAAATGAAAAAATGAGAGAACAAAAAGAGCATGATGTATTTTTTTAGAAAAAGGTTAAAGATATTGAACAGCTTGAAAAAAATCAGCTGGAAAATATAATATTGAAGAATTGTGATGACTATGATATTAAAGTATGGAAAATAGGTAGGGCAACTTCTTTATTATTAGGAAAAAAAACTCCTAGAAATAAAGTGGATATTGATGTTGGGGAAGCTATGTATGGAAATCTCGTGAGCAGGGCACACGGAATATTAAATAGGGTAAATGGTCTCTGGTATTATGAGGATTTAGGTTCACAGAATGGAAGTGGAATTGAGAGAATAAGGGATAAAAGAAAAGTTAAGCTTAAAAAGAATACGCCTGTAAAGGTAGAGTCAGGAGATATTATATATTTAGCAACAACAAAGCTATTATTAAAATAACGAATAAAATATAAAAGGGTAAAACGGGGGAAAATAATGAAATTAGATAGATGTAAAAATGGCCATATGTATGATGTTTCAAGATATGCTGTATGTCCATACTGTAAATCTGAAGGACTGGATCTGGAAATAAAGGAAGATAAAATAAATCTGGTTGAAGAAATGGAAGATGATGATAAAACAATGGCCTACTGGTCAAAAGATGTTAATATCGATCCGGTTGTTGGCTGGCTGACATGTATTGAAGGGGCAGAAAAGGGAAAAGATTTCCGGATAGTCAGTGAAAGAAATTTCGTTGGTCGGGGAGATGACATGGATATCCAGTTAACAGGGGATAATTCAATTTCAAGGAAAAATCACTGTTCGATAAGCTATAATCCCAAAAAAAGAATTTTTATGATAACGCCAGGCCAGGCAAATGGTCTTATATACATAGATAATGAAGCACTGTATGATACAAGGGAATTAAAGGCATATAATTTAATTGAGATAGGAGAAAGCAAGTTTATTTTTGTGAATTTGTGCGGAGAAAACTTTGACTGGAATAAGGAAAAATCAAAATCGAATAAAGAGGTATTATAAAAGGGGAATCAGGAGCGGGGTAAATGAGAAAAAATGAAGCAAAATTTACAACAGTTTTTTTCAGTGAAGCAGGTACAAAAAATAAAAATAATGACTATTTTGGGTATGTTCAGTTAGATAATTATGCCATATGGGCAGTAGCAGACGGTTTTGATGAAGAAGAAGGTGCAGATGTGGCAGCCAGATTGGCAGTGGAATCTGCAATAGAATATTTTATGCTACACCCAGAATTTAGCAGGGAAATAATTAGTGAAATAATGTCGTATGTAAACTTAAAAGTAAGGGAAAAGCAGAGTGAAACAGAAAGATATTCATTGATGCACACTTCATTTCTTATTGTCATAAGTAACTATAATGCATTACTGTATGGAAATATTGGAAATACTAGATTTTATCATTTAAGGAATGGATATGTAATATCACAGAGCAGGGATGACACAGTTGCTCAGCTTCTTGTAGAAGAAGAAGCTTTAAATACAGGAGATTTAAAATATCATAGACAGAGAAATGACTTACTTCAGGCAATAGGAGATTATGGGGAAATAAAACCTAATATACTGAAAACACCCATAACATTACAGGAAAAAGATGTTTTTTGCCTTACAACAATGGGTTTTTGGGAAAATATTGATGAAAAAGAAATGGAAGTGGAGCTTTCGAGATATGATGAAAGTAAGAAATGGTTAGTTTCCCTTGAAAAAAAGGTTGTGGCAACTTTAAGAGATGATGTGGAAAATTATACTTTTGCTGCAGTAACAATTGAAGATGTTGCAGAACCTTTACCAATGGAAAAAAATAACAAAAAATTTTTTATAAAAATTGTGGCAGTGGCAATAGCAAGTATTTTAATAATTTTAACTTTGACATTGTGGCATGTAAAGAAAAAGAAAGACATTATGAATAAAGTGACAGTTTATGAACAGCAGGCTGAAGAAGAACTTATAAAGAAAAATTTTGAGAATTCGGTTAAGGAACTGGAGCTGGTCATAGGAGAATATGAGAAATTAAAACCTAAAAGCAGAGGGATAATAGGATTTTTTTTAAATGCAGACGCACGAAGAAAAAGAAATGGATAAAAAAATAGAAGAAACAAAAAAAGTAAGATAAAGGATACAGAAAAAAATTAAAGAAGGTTTTTAGTAATATAAGAGAAGGGAATGAACTTTTTAATAGCGGAAATTACGAAGAAGCATCAAAAAAATATCAGGAAGCAAAATATAGTCTTGAACAGAATACATATAAGAGGGATGAAGTAAATACAGAAGAAGTTCTTTCTGAAATAAATAACAGGATAGAAGCAACTTCAAAGTTAAAGGAAGCCAAAAATTTGGAAATAACAGGTAACACAGCCTTTACTTCAGGAAATTATAATCTGGCTAAAGAAAACTATAAAATGGCTTCAGATATATATTTAGCAAATGGAAGAGCAGATTACGTTTCAAGTATGGAAGAAAAAATAAGGGAAATAAATGAAAAGGAAAAACAGTCGTATAATGGGGCTTTGCTGGCTGAAAACAGGGGTGATGTACTGTCGCATTCAGATGCAGATATGTCAAGGGAAGCTTACTATCAGGCAAGGGAAACTTATCAGATTCTTGGAGATACTGTAAAGAGCCAGGAAATAGATACTAAAATACAGGAACTTAATTCAAGACAGATGGCAAAATTACAGACGGCAAATAATATGGTACAGGAAGGTTTAAACCAGATAACAGCAAATAATCCTTCAGAAGCTTTGACACTTTTGACGAAGGCAAGGACAATGTATCAGGAACTTAAAGACAGTAATAATGTAAATAATGTAGATAAATTTATAAATCAGACACAGGAGTTTATAAAATATGAAAGTGAAAAGGAAAAAGAGCTGATTCAGCAGTCGGAACAGTCAAAACTGGAAATTCAGTTAAAAGATGAAGAAATAGAGCAGGAAAGAATAAAAAGGGAAAAAAATATCAAGAGATATTGAAAGTGGAACTAATTTTGAAATCCAGGGAGATCAGATGTATGTTCTGAAAAAGGTATTCAGAAAAGTATTTCAAAAATATGAAGAAGCAAAGAGAATTTTTTTGAATCTTTAAAAAAATGAAGGTAATTTTAATAATCAGCTAAAATTGGAATATTTAGAGAAAAAAATAAAAAAAGATCGGAAGTTTTCCTGTATGAAGAAGAAGGAGATAAGGAATCAAAAAAATAAAAAAACTGGAAAGAGGCTGAGAAAAAAATACGAACAGGCTAAAGAAAAATATAAAAACTATCAGATGTAAATACAGAAGATGAGCAGAGAATAGATAAAAAATTAAAGAAAATCCAGAAAAAAACTAATAAAAAATGGTGGCAGTTTTGGAAATAGGAATAGAAATTGGGAGGGAATTTGTGGAAAAAAAGAAAAATAAGTACACCACCTTCTTTTTTTGAAGAATATGAGAGAATGGCTGAAAAAAATACTTTTTCAGCTTTTTCTTCCAAATAGGAACAAGGGATTGTGGTGCATGTCAAGGGTTGACTCTTTAAAAAAGAATTTGGCTAAAACAGCAGTGATAAAAAGTAGTGGAGGAATATTTAAAAAAATGACAGTTTTTTTCAGTGGAAAAATATAAATAAATTTTTGAATGAGGCTATAAAGGAATTATGGAAAAAAATATCTGAAAAATAGGAATAAACTGGAAAAATATATCAATTTTAACTGTTATGATTGAAGGAAATAAACTGATAGCAGGTAATGTAGGAAGAAATAAGTTAAAAAAATATTCAGAGGAAATAAATTATTTGAAGAATTAAATGGAGATAAAATAAAGGAAGTTATTCTAAAAAGAAAAATGATTATATTCTTATAGGAACAGAAACGTTCTGGAAACTGATAAATGAATATGAAATTTGTGAAATGCTGGAAAAAAATTCAAAAGATAGAAATGTTGTTGAAGAAACTCTGTCATTGAAGATAAAAAAAGGAAGAAAAAGATAAAAAAATCGGTTATTCCTTTTTTTATCAATTCTTGTGGAAAAATTTAAAAGATGAAGAAATAGCAGTTTCGTATGATCAGTATAGAGATGTAGGGTATAGGAATCCATTAGGGTTTTTTTAATGGTAATGATGATATTTTTTTATTCTTTTTTTATGGCTACAGGAAAACAGATAAAAATATTCTGAAAAATATAGGAAATATAAAAAAATAATTTAGAAATAACAGAGACCACTCCAATAAAATTAAAAGAAAGAAAACTTCTAAAAAGCAGAAAATATCATAGAAACAGAAAAAAATAGATACAGAATATTCTGAAAAATATAGATATGGGAAAAAAATAGATAAAATAGAAGAAAAATAAGGATAAAGAAATAACGAAAAAAATAGAAGACAGAAAAAAATATTAGAAAAAAACTCTAGGAAAAAAATGAAAAAAATGGAAGGATGAAAGAAAAATTTAACTATAGAAGGTCTGGAAAAAGGAAATTCAGAAAAAAACTGGGAAATATTGGGAAGAGACAGTAATGGAAATAAAAAAAGCTGGAAAAAGAACAGCTGTAAAAAAATATTTAGGAATGGAAAGGATAAAATTGAACAGGTTACCATTAAATTATAAATTGAAAAAAATAAATACAAGATAATAAAAACATGTAGCTGAAAGTAATTTTTTTCCAATATTTATATGGTGTTATATAATAATAGAAAATATATTGTAAAGGAATGTTTTCCTGTAAACATTGTTATAAGAGACGAGGATAACAAAGTGTTTACGGAAAAAAATATAAAAAGTAAATTTAAAAATGATAAAGAATGATTTTTAGAAAGGAATCAGAGCTACTAAGAAAAATTTAATGATGAAAATATAGTGGAGCTGATAGATTATTTTACAGAAAAATAATACAGAATATATGCTTCTGGAATATTGTGAAGGTTCAAGCCTGAAACAGTATATTTTGGAAAATGAACTGGCTGAAGAGGAAATATCGGGAATATTTTTAAAAATCATAAAAGCATTAAAAAAAATACACGGGAAAAATGTACTACATAGGGATTTAAAGCCTTCAAATATAATAGTGGATGTTAGTAACAACATAAAAATAATAGATTTTGGATCAGGTAAAAACTTAAGTGAGGAAAATAGAGGATGTTTAAAATGGACTCCTGGATATTCACCGCTTGAAATGTACTCACAAAAAGCGGAAACTGATAAAAGAACAGATGTATACAGTTTGTGTGCATTACTGTATTTTATGCTGAATAAATACAGACCTATGGATTCATTGGAAAGGTTTTACAATCCTGAACTGATGTATAAAGACTATGTAAGTGAAAAAATAAGAAGGGTAATTGAAAAGGGGATGAATATGGAAAGAAGTAACAGGTACGGGGATATAGAAGAACTGGAGAAAGATTTGATAAATTAAAAATTAGGGGGGAAAATGAGACTTTTTTATGAAGAGGAACTGAGAAGAAAATCGTATTATGAAATGTACCAGATTGCAATGGATGAAAAACTTGTGGAGGCATATGCTGATACTCCTGACAGGGAAGATCTGATAAATATACTTTTAAAATATAGGGGAGCAAAACCAGATTACTGTATTAATATTTATAATGAAAATGGATTGTCGTATTTGCAAGCTTTGTTTGATGACAAGCTAAGTACAAAGATACATCACGAAAATAAAATAAAGATACCTCATAAAAATAATAATGTATAAGGAACTTAACTTGACGAGGGAAGATAACTATAAAATAATTCTTCCTGATTATATAAGCAGTGCAAATGCATTTTTAGTAAATGCAAATAATTATTTATGTGGTATTTTTCAGCTTGAAAAAGGATTTACATTCTAAAGATTCCTATTATTTAGTGTCTGATAAGAAATTTTTTTCAGAGTGGAAAAATTTGAAAAAAATAATAAATTTTCACTATTGTTTTTTTAAGGAGCCTGAATTAAAAATTCATAAATAAATTTTATAATATAAAAAAATGAGAATGAGTTACCTACATATCCGTATAAACTGGATTATTATAAAGTTGATATTGAAAAATTTTTGAAGTAAGGGAACTTGAAGAAACAAGTACTGTTTTATGTATAGATTTTGGAACAACGAATACAGCATTGGGGGCATATCTTGACAGTAATTATATAAAAAAATCTTCCTACAAATGACATATTAAATGGCAGTATAAAAACTAAATGAAATAAATTATGTAAAGTTTAATGATGGAGAAAAGAAATAACAGGGAAATAATTCCTACACTGGCTTATGTGGATAATTGCAGTAATTCAGAAGATATAAAAATATTCATTTGGATATGATGTAGTCAGAAAACTTGAAATGAATGACTATATAGTAAATGGAACGCTTTTTTACGGTCTTAAGAGATGGGTACATAATCATGAAGATGAAGAAAAAATTGTTGACGGATTTGGAAATACAGCATATGTAAAAAGAAAGGAAATAATAAAGGCATATTTAAAATATGTAGTGGAGAGGGCAGAATATACTTTCAAATGCAAGTTTAAAAAAATTCATGCTTCAAGTCCTGTAAGACTTAAGGAACAGTTTCTTGACATGTTTCAGGAAATTTTTACAAAGGAGGCAGGAGGAGAAAAAGTATATGAATATGAAATAATAAGAAAAAATGCTATGGATGAAGCAATTGCAGTGCTTTATAATACAATAGAAAATCAGATACAAAAAGGGAAATATAGTGAAAATAGAGAATATAGTGCACTAATAATAGACTGTGGTGGAGGAACTACAGATCTTGCCGCATGTAAATACAGGATAGAAAAATGGAAGAATATCCTATCATCTCGATATTAAGACAAGTTTTGAAAATGGAGATGAAAAATTTTTGGAGGAAATAATCTTACATATAGAATAATGCAATATCTGAAAAATAATTTTTTTGCGACTAAGTACTCTGAAAAATAGGACAGTATCCATAGATGAACTTATAAAATATGATAATGATACGATTTATAAAGTTATTGATGAATACGGGACAGAAAAAAATATTCGAAAAAAATGGACGAAGAATATGAAAAAAATGTGAAAAAAATTATACCGACAAGATTTGCAAAAATTTGAGAATAAAATGAGTGAAGAATATAGAAAAAAATAAGAAATAATTTCTATATGTTATGGGAAGCGACTGAAAAATATGAAAAAGGAATTTTTTTACAGTAGACAGCAGATTGAGGACAAAATTTGATGTACCTAAAATATATGAAAAAAAGTAAATGATTTACATATAACTCAGTTAAAATCATGGAAATTACATATAGTGCAGAAAGGAACTTTTAGGACAGTAACAGATTATCCTGAAGAAGTATTTACAATAAAGGAAATAGAAAAAATTGTAAAATCAGATATATATGGAATGTTAAGAAAATTTTTGAATACCTATTATAATGAAGGTCTATTATTTGAATATTCGTTAATAAAATTGAGTGGACAGTCTACAAAAATAAATACGTTTCAGGAAGTACTGAAGGAGTTTGTGCCAGGGAAAATGATAGAATACAAGGAGTTAAGCCATAGGGATGACTATGAACTGAAACTTAACTGTCTTGATGGAGCTATAAAATATCTTGATTATAAGAGATTTGGTCATATGGATGTAAATATTGAAAATGAAGTTCCTTTAGTACCTTATTCGGTGAAAGTGGAAAAATATGATGGAGAAAAATTTGTAATATTACAGACTTCAAGAAAGGCAGATATTCTTGTGGGATATATAGATAAATCAATATCAGCGATGGAACTTAAAATATATTTGCATAATGCTGAAGATGAGCTGAAAAAAGAAATGATTTACAAGAATGAATCAGACTATGTAGAAGAGGATGCAGAAGAAATAATGCCAAAATTTGAAGGAATAATCACCCAGAATGATACAGATACAATACAAAATGACACAGTAAGATTTTTTATTTATACAGATATGAATAACTGGGGATTTTTTGTATGCCCTGTTCAAAGGAAGAATGATCAGTTATATCTAGGAAAAAAAGGCAATATTTTCCATATGAGGATAATTTAAATGAAGTATCGTATTTTGATGGAGAACATTAATTATGAAAAAAATAGTAAAGAAAGTATTATATGGTTCTCGCCTTCCATATTTATTATTGTAATTTTACTAATGATAGGCACCTGTACTCCAAGAATAAATGATAAATTTTTAGTGGTAAAAGGTAAGAAGGGAAAAATCTTGAGATATTTGAAAAAAATGAGGGAAAAAGCTGAAGCAAAAAGATTTAATAGCTATTGGAATTGATATTCAGCTGGGAATTGATGAAATATATTTTAAAGAAGGGGATAAAGTAAAAAAAGGGGATGTAATAATAAAATTCAGTGATTATAAACAAAATGATGGGGATAATCAAATGAAAGATAAAAAAAGAGAATTTTTGGCGGGAAAAAAATCACAGCTCAGATTTCTGGAAGAAGAATACAAGCTTGGAATGGATGTTAAAAATCAGTTACAGAAGATAAAAAGGGGAAATAAAAAAGCTATTGAAGATGACCTAAATACAATTGTGGAAAAATGATGCCCTGATTCAGAGAAATGTAGTCAGTCCTGTAGATGGATATATAGTAAAAAAATTAATGCTGTAAAAGGAGGAACAAACAGCAAAAAAATCTTCCGATTGTTTTATTAGTAAAAAAATCGTGATATGAAAATAGTAAGTGATCCTGTGAAATTATCTAGAAATGAATATCTGAATGTAGGAAACAGGGCAGATATAGAAAAATATAACAGAAAAAAAGAGGGAAAAATTCCAGCAACACTTTATAAAAATAAACTGATACAGGAGTAAAAGATCTTAAAAATTTAGAATTTTTTTAGTAAATTCAAGTAGAGATTTTTAAGTTAAACGAAATATTTGATATATATCTATATTACCAGAAGAGGGAAAAATGTACTTACAGTTCCAGTAAGTTCAGTAGTTCAGAAGAAAAAAAGGAAATGAGAGTAAATTTTTTTATTTATTTGATTAATGGTGAAAATATAGTTACTGAAAAGGAAATATACTTAGGTATAAGTAATGGAGAAAGGATAGAAATATACGGAAAAGATATAAAAAGAAGGGCTGGAAATAATAGAAAATCCAAAATAATCATCTACGAAATAACATAATTGTGAAAAAGAAGAAGTTTACAGGAGGAGAAACGGGAAAAAGAAGAAAAAAATTGAAAAAAAGCTAAAGAGTGAAAACGACAGGAAAGAAAAAGGAAATAGAAAAAAATAAAAGGGAAATAATAATACTGGAAAAAGGGGAAGGAAAAATGATAAATGGGGCAGGAATTAGGATTATAGGGAAAAAAAGTACAATATGATATAGAAAAAAATAGCAGGATTTATAATGATTTTTTTATACTTCTATTTTTCTATATTTTTTTCAGATAAATCAGATAATTAGTATAAATAGTGGATATTTTGAGGAAGAAATAACAGAAAATATAGAAGAAAAAAATTAATGAACGCTGTTAATACTGAAGAAAAAAATTATCTGAAACTAAAGCAGAAGAAATAGCTAAAGATGAAAAAAATAAATAAGATAGAAAAGGTGCAGGGAATAATAAAAAAATAACAGGAGAAGAAATTGCAGGCAGTAAAGGAAATAGAATAATTAAAATAAAAGATACTCCCACATATATTAATACAAATGAAAATTTGAAAAAAATATTAATGGACTAAATAAGAAAAAAACTATAAATCTGGTATAAAAGAAAAATGTAATTGAAAAATATAAATGTAAAGAATATTACAGATAATCAGGAAGTTCAAAGAATTCAGAATATTCAGGGTGAAAATATTGAAAATAGAAGTTTTGGAAAAATCCTATGGCCTGTAAAATCAGGGAGAATAACAAGTAAATTTGGAAATAGGAATCATCCTGTTCTAAAATCAGTAAAATTTCATAGGGGAGTGGATATTGCCGTATCATTAGGAACTCCTGTATATGCTGGAATAAGGGGGATAGTAACTTTTGCCGGAAAAAGAGGTAATTATGGAAATCTTGTAGAAATTGAAGGAAGTGACGGAATAAAAGTGCGGTATGCCCACTTAAGTAAAATAGATGTTGTTGCAGGCCAAAGAGTTTCAGCTGGAGAAAAGGTGGCAGAAACTGGAAATACAGGAATGTCAACAGGACCTCATCTACATTATGAAATTATTGTAGATGACAATCCTGTAAATCCATTGAATTTTCATGATTAAAATTATGTAGAAATAAGATTATATAAAATCTATAAGAACTTCCATTTTACCATCTTCTGAAACAAAAAGACCTGTTACAGCTATTTCAGGTAAGTGTTCATGAATCATGGCAACAGATTTTTTTATATACCCCTTTTGTGTTTCATCATCAGCTGGACAACCGGCACAGTCACTATGACCGGCAACGAAAATATGGTCAGATTTATGTTTATTTATTGAAATAAGTACAATTTTATCCTCCACAGATTTAAGATAGTCATCATAGACAATTTTACTGACAGGGCCTGCATCGGTAATGGTATCTACGTATTCGTAACGATAATTTTCCCTGATATATTCATTGATTATGTGTATAAATCTCCCGTCCATGCAGCAGATTAAAGTACAGAACATATTTAATCCTCCTAGTTTATTTTAATTTTACTTTTTAGCATAATTGATTTTATCATTTTTGATTAATTTACTATCCAAAGTATACCATAATAGAATAGAGTTTCTCAAGTTGTAAAGGTATCGAATATATGGTACAATAAAAATAGCTTTTATTTATAAAAATAGATATAGATAGCTGAAAGGAAAAATGGTGAAAAAAATGGATGAAATAGTAAAAAAATAAATGAATTTACAAAGTTATCAAAAGAGAGGGAATTAACTGAAGAAGAAAAAAAGAAAGAGAAAAATATAGAAGACTTTACATTGACAAATTCAAGGAAAGTCTTAAAGGACATTTGGATAACATAAAGATTGTAAAAAGTGGATGATGAAGGAAATCCAGTAGATGATGACGGGAATATAATTCCAGCAGAGGCTTAATTTTATAATTTAGTCTAAAAAAACAAACAAAAATTGTAAAGGAATAAATTATAGCGAATCATAACAATCAAAAAGTTAATATTGGAAATAACAAAGGTGGAAAAAAATGAAATATAAATTAGTTTTATTTGATTTGGACGGGACATTGACAGATACTTTGGAAGCTATTGCAAAATCAGTAAATTCTGCATTTGAAGAATTAAATTTAAAAACATACACCCTTACAGAATGCAGTAGATTAATTGGAAATGGAATTGCTGGAATTGCAGATAAAGTTTTTGCTATGGAAAAATATGATGAGAACACTGTGAGTCCTGAAATGATGAAAGAAATACTGAGAAAACATTATGGGAAACACTATAACTACAATGTGAAACTGTATGAAGGAATTGAAAAATTACTGGATTTTCTGGAAGAAAATAATATAAAGGCAGGGATTGTGACAAATAAGGATCATGGCCTGGCATTAGATACAGTTGAAAAAAATCTTTCAAAATGGAAATTTGTTGATATAATAGGAGCTTCTGATAAAGAGCACCCTAGAAAACCTTCTTCTTATGGAATTGATAAAATTTCTGAAGAAACAGGTATTAAGAAAGAGGAAATACTCTATGTTGGAGATATGGATGTTGATGTGCAGACAGCAAAAAATTCAGGAGTGGATATTGTTTACTGTAAATGGGGATTTGGGACTTTAAAAGGTGAAGAAAATATTCCTGAGGATATAAAAGTTGATACAGTAAATGAAATAATTGAAAAAAATAAAGGCATAAATAGTAAATATAATTGATAATACTTTAAAAAAATCTTGAATTTTTTTGTATTTGAATTCTTGTAGGGAGAAAAAAATTAAATGGAAGAGATTGAGAAAGTAATAAGAAATTTTGAAAAATACTGAATATTTTGGATATATATTTTATATTGCATATGATGGGAGAAAAATTCAGTTCCTTTGATGAAAATCCGAATGAAAAAAAGTATAAAATCTGAATTTAGAAAAATTACTCGAAAAAATGGCATAAATTTTTTTAAAAGGAATTCAGCAGGCAGGAAGAACAGATAAGGATGTAAGTGCTAAAGAAAAATCTGCTTTATATTAATTCAAAAGCATTATATAGAATTTGAAAAAGCTTGGATATAAGGAAATAGATGGACTTGAGATACTGAAAATTGAAAAAAACGCTTCCATTTTTGGAATTTCCTGAATTAATAGCAAAAAGACATTATATTTATGAGTATCCGGAAAAAAACTTATAAAAAAATACTGATGAAAAAAATAAATTTAAACTGTATGGAGTTATCAGGAAAGAAAGATTTTAAGAAATTTACATCAAAAAAAGGTGAAAAAAACTTAAAAAAAATCATGTGAGGGAAATCGAAGTTGAATATAGGGAAGGAAAGCTTTATTTTACTGGAGATGGCTTTCTTCCACAACAGGTGCGGATAATGAGCAATTTTATTTTTGAATGGGAATATGAAACCCTTGTCTGGAGAGTATTTGACATTAGTAAAGGTAGATTTTTTTCAGATGAACTGGAAAAAAATGATTTTTAAAAAAATGAAGATATTGAAGAAATAATTGAAGACGTAGAAAAAAATAGAAAAAGAATGATTATTTTTTTCTATTTTTTTATGTGAATAAAGGTAATAAAGGCAGATTAATTGGGAAAAAAAGGAAAAAAATATAAAAAAATTTGAAAAAAATTATATGGAAATATAGTCGTTAAAGAAAAAAATAAATAAAAATCTAAGAATGTTAATGTATAATGAAATGAGGAAAATATGTATATTGTAAGAAAAAGGTATTGAGTACTTTTTTTCCAAAAAAATTGATGAAAATTTTATGAATAAAGTTATTGAAATACTTGATTCTGATGAAAAGAAAAATATTTTTTTAGAAATGGCCGGATATGATAAGTTTCATTCGCTGGAAGTGTATAAAAAAATTAAGCGAAACGACTTTAAAGAATGAAATTATATATTTGAAGCTTGCACTTCTTCATGATTGTGGAAAAGGAAAAAAACTTCAATGATAACAAGGGTTCTACATAAATTTAAAAATAAAGACACCGTTGAGGGAACATGCTGAAAGAGGATATGAAAAAAATAAAGGGTATAGATACTGAACTTGCATTGTTAATAAGAAATCATCATAATAGGAATTATTCGGAAAAAAATGAATATTTTCCAGAAATGTGATGATGAAAGTTAAGTTTGAAAAAAATTTGTATGTTATATGGCTTAATAGCCAAAAATAACCTTGAAAAAGTAAATTAAAAAGATAAATGGCGAGGAAAAAAATTAGAATGGAATCAAAATTAATAATAGATGTTCCTGATGAAGAAACTGGAGAGAGAATTGACAGTTTTTTATCAGGAAAGACAGATTTTACAAGAACGAGAATACAGCAGCTGATAAAAGACAGGAATATAACAGTAAATGGGAAACCAACAAAATCTTCATATAAAATCGAAGAAAATGATGAAATTACAATTGAAGTTCCTGAAGTTGAAACAACGGAAATTAAACCTGAAAATATAAAAATTGATATTGTTTATGAGGATTCTGACATAGCTGTGATTAATAAGCAGGCTGGGCTGGTTGTTCATCCTGCACATGGTCACTATTCCGGAACACTTGTAAATGCCCTTTTGTATCATATAAAAGATTTGTCAGGTATAAATGGTGAAATAAGGCCAGGTATAGTGCACAGACTGGATAAGGACACAAGTGGCCTTATTGTAATTGCAAAAAATGATAAAGTTCATGCTGCACTTACAGAAATGTTTCAGGAAAAGAAAATTAGGAAAACATATCTGGCAATATTAAAGGGAAAACTCAATAAAAGTGAAGGCAAAATTGTCACTCAAATAGGAAGGGATAAAAATGACAGGAAGAAAATGACTGTCATTGATGATGCAGCAAAGGGAAAAAACGCAATAACAAATTACAGGGTAATTTCCCAGAATAACCTATTTACGCTTGTAAAGGTAAATATTGAAACAGGGAGGACGCATCAGATAAGGGTTCATATGAGACATCTTGGATATCCGATACTGGGAGACAGTGTATATGGAAGAAAAGATAATGAAAAAAGACAGATGCTTCATGCATACAAGCTTGAATTTTTACATCCTGTAACAGGACATCCAATGGAATTTACAGGAGAAATACCGGAAGATTTTCAAAAGGCATTAAAAAAATCAGATTTAAAAATAGATGAAATAATAGATTAACGGATGGAAGAAAAAATGAATAGTTTAAGGGAATTTGACGAAACATATGAGGGAACAGTTTTAGGTGTTGATGAGGCGGGAAGGGGACCTCTCGCCGGAGCAGTGGTGGCTGGAGCTGTAATAATTCCTGAATATTTTTCTGAACTTGATGAAATAAATGATTCAAAGAAACTGACAGAGAAAAAAAGGGAAAAACTTTTTGAAATTATAATGGAAAAAAATGCATAGTTGGAATAGGGATTTCTGATGAAAAGGAAATTGATGAAGTGAACATATTGAATGCAACTTTTTCCGCAATGAGAAAGGCAATCAGCCAGGTGACTGAAAAAGCTAAATTTGATGTGGTTCTAGTGGATGGAAATCATAAAATAAAAGGATATAGCGGAAAACAGGAAGAAGTAATAAAAGGAGATGCAAAATCATTATCTATTGCGGCGGCATCAATTGTGGCAAAAGTTACAAGGGACAGAATGATGCTGGAAGTAGATAAAGAATTTCCTGAATATGGCTTTGCAAAGCACAAAGGATATAAAACAAAATTACATCGTGAAATATTACTTGAAAAGGGGCCTTGTAAATATCACCGTAAATCTTTTCTGAAAAAGATATTAGGTGATGAAAGTCAGGATAAAATCTCTGAAGGGAAAAATAATAAAGGGACATTAGAAAAAAAGGTGGATAAAAACAGGGGGTTAAAATTATTTTAATGAAAAAGAAAAGGGAAATAGGGTTTGAATTTGAGGAATTGGCGAAAAAGGTATCTTATTAAAAAAAGGGAATGAGATATATTGAAAGTAATTTTTATACAAGATATGGAGAAATAGATCTTATTTTTTTACAGATGAAGAGGAAAAAAACACTTGTGTTTTTAGAAGTGAGATATAGAAAAAAATGCTGAATTTGGTGAGCCGTTAGAAACAATTGACGGGAAAAAAACTGGAAAAAAATAATGATTTCTTCACAGATTTATATAAAAAAATAGAAAATGGAAACAAAATGTAAGATATGATGTCATAGGAATAAAAAAAGATAAATTAGGTAATAATAAAAATAAACTGGATAAAAAATGCATTTTGAGGTGAGAAGGAAAAATGAAAAATCATGAAAAATGTTTAAAATGTGGCTCAACCTCATGTGAGGTAAAGTCAATTGCATTGCCTACTAAAAAATTGACTGGAGCAAAAAATTTCTCTTGATACATTTTATTTAAAAAATATGCCAGAATTGCGGTTATACCGAAATGTACTCGGCAAAAAGTCATTGAGAAGGTCAAAAACCCAATTAAAAACTACTAGTAAAAAAATAGAGGATAAAGTTGACAAGGTAATTTCAACTTTTAAAGGAATTCTATTTAAAAATAAGGACATAATTTCAGGGAGGGAGTTAGTCGGGGGCAGATAGTATCAGAGGAAACAGAAAGTAGGCTTTTTAAATTTAAAGAAATTGAGGAAATTAAATAACATTTACTATATCTGGGACTATAATGAAGAGTTTAAGAAACTGATTTTTTTCCTATAAGTACAATAGGAAGAAAAAAATCTTGCAAAAATTAATTGCAGGGTTAATAGAAGAGGAGTTTGAATATATTATTCAGAAGGAAAAAAATAGATTTTATAGTAAGTGTTCCAATAAATAAAAAGAGGGAAAGTGAAAGGGGATACAATCAGGTTGATGAAATTCTGAAACAGCTGAATGTAAATTATGTGGAAATAAAGAGAGTAAAAAAATACAGAAAAAAATGCATAAGCTGTTAAATGAAAAAAACTGAGGGAAGAAAAATATCAGGGGAAGTTTCAGGATAGGGAGTGACTTTGATTTTAAAAAAATAAGAAAAATACTTTTAGTTGATGATATAATTACAACAGGAGCAACCCTTAGGGAAATAAAAAAACAGTATTTTAGATGATATTGACAGGAAGGTTTTTATTAATTCAAGAAATTGTAAAATTGCTGAAGCTGGAAGTGGAAGGACAAAAAATAGAAAAAAACGGAAATTACAGTTTTTTTGTCTGGCGATGACAAGAGAAATCAAGATGAATAAAGGAGAAGTATGAATTCTTTAAAAATTAAAAATTAGTAATATTGGCATGTATAATAATGTCTACGGCAAATTCCTTTACTAATACCAATAATAGTACAAAAAGTTGAGAAAAACATCAGTTGAAGTTGAAAAAAACATTATCGGATAAAAAAATAAAAAAACAGTAATTCTGAAAAAGAAGATAAAACAGAAGAAAGTGCTGTAGAAGAGGTGAAAAGTCCTACTAAATATAGTCAAAGGGATGATAACATCATTGATATAAATTCACTGGTTCATGAAGAAACACCTGATTACAGAATTGTTAATGGAAATAACGTAAGATTGATATTGAAAACAAAAAATAATGATGTTTATTCTGCACAAGTTGTATACAATGGTGGAGAAAAAATGATGAGAAGCATTGGAAATTATGGAGGAAATGAAATATTTGTTGCTGAAATTCCAAATAATGTAAGAGGATATTACTTTAAACTGGTTGACGGTAAAGTAAAATATTTTTATGGGAAAAATACAACAACTTCAGAAAATAGTGTGCTGAAATTTCAATACCAAAAATCAGATAAGCTGACGTATATCCCAGACTGGGCAAGAGGGTCAGTAGGATATCAGATATATATAGATTCCTTTAGAAATGGTAATGTGGATAATGATCCTATTTTCAATGAATTTGGAACGGATGATTTTGCTCAGCCTGAAGGAGAAATACGGTCAGGTACTCCAAAAAAAGACCTTGTTGCTGCTGAATGGGGAACAACGCCATATCCTTTTTCTGTAAATGAATGGAATGGAAATTATGAAACTAAAAATGAATGGGAAGAAGATGCACTGAATGATGTTCAGAATTATACGAGATATTATGGAGGAGATCTTCAGGGAATTAAGGAAAAACTTGATTATCTGAAGGAACTTGGAGTGGAATATATTATAATTTCCTCACCATTTTATTCCCTTTCAAATCATAAATACGACACAATATATTTTAACCATGTAGACCCTTATTTTGGATATATAGAGCAGACTGGTACAAATAAAGGGCTGGATATACAAGGTAAAGTACATAATAACAATGGGAATAAGGAATTGAATCTTCTGATTTATAATCCTGCCGCTAAAGAAAATCTTCTGAAAGAAAATTTAACTGATACAGCTACTTGGGTTTGGACAGATTCTGACCTGGAATTTGCAAGTCTTATAAAGGAAGCACATAAAAAAGGATTGAAGGTTGTTATGGAAGTGGCTCCGGATACAGTTTCAACAAAATTTTTTGCCAGAATGAATTCAGATTATAAGAAATGGTATAAGGACGGGGAAAATACAAAGCTTGATTTATCTTCAAAGGCGGCAAGGGAATATGTTGAAAATTCATTGAAAAAATGGGTTCTGGGACCTGATGAAACATTTAAGGAAAATGTTTATGATGACGGAATTGACGGTATAAGATATGTCTATTATGATGCTAAGAATAAGCCACATATTGTTGAAATAACGGAAAACCTGAAAAAGTTTAAAAAGGATCTTCTGATAGTGGGGGAATTTTCCAGAAATTTTGCTGATGATATAGATGCCGGACTTTATGATAGCGGAACAGACTATAATATTGTAAATAATATGATAAAATATACGATAAACAGTAACTCGAATTATAGAATTGGAAGTGTAGAGTTTGCCAGTAAAATGAATGAAATTTATAATAAATATTCAAGCGAAAGATTTAATCTGACACAGGTTTATATCGATTCGCTTGATACAGATAGAATTTTCAGTGGAATTATAAATCCAAACAGGGTTTTTGACAGAAACAATCAGTCGAATCAGGGATATTTAAACATAAGACCGGATTTATATGACGGAAATGCAATAAGTAAACTTAAGAGAATAATTGCTGTTCAGTTGACAATGCCTGCTACTCCGGTAATATATTATGGAGATGAAAAAGGAATGTGGGGGTCAGATTCTCCTAGAAACAGAAAACCGATGTTATGGGATGATTATGCACCTTACGAAGATGAAACTGACGATTTAAGTAAGTATGATATTAATACACTGAGAAATCTTCCGCCTGAAATTGTTCAGATAAATGAAGTTCAGAAAACGGTTTCTTATCCTGTCAAGGAAAATACTGAAATTGAGAATTTTTATAGAACATTGTTAAAGGTAAGAAGTGAAAATAAGGAATTGTTTAAAAATGGAAAATTCAGAGTTCTTGAAGTATACAATGATCCTAAAACTAAAGGAAGAATCGATGCTGAAATACAGCAGTATCTGAATGAGGAAAAGAGAAAGGCCAAAACATATCAGAATAGAGATATTAATCCACAATGGCCTAACACTGATTTTATTTCATACGAGGTAGCTTATGGAAATAAGTCTATGATTGTCATAATAAATAATTCGGGAGATTCTTATCCGGTAAGTCTTCAGGTTCCAAAACTTTTTGGATTCTATGAAAATCAGCTGAACAAAAAAAGGAAGTTTATTCAATTTCCGATAAGAAAATAAATGTTATATTGAAACCAAATGAAGTAAAAAGTTCTGTATAGTAATGATAAGAATATTTTTGATTCATTTAAAAAAATAGATGATTTTTATATGATGAGGAAAAAAATAATTATAAAAATATTGAAATACACAAGGGAGCTGTTTCAAAAATGAAAAAAATAGGGATGAAATATATGGAAAAATAGAATTATTTAATAAAAATTTTGCGATATAATTTTTTTCATATTATCTTTTAAATTTTCTTTTGAAACAGTTTTTTTATACAAAGGTAATAAAAAGGGGAAATTAAGTTGGGTAATGAAATTAAATTATTTGAAGGAAACAAAATTCGTTCTGTTTGGGATAATGAGAAGGAAGAGTGGTATTTTAGTGTTGTTGATATTGTAGGAGCACTAACTGAAAGTAAGAATCCAAGAAGATACTGGAGTGATTTAAAGAGAAAAATGAAAGATGAAGAAGGTGCCATTCAGCTGTACGAAAAAATCGTACAACTGAAGCTAGAATCTTCAGATGGAAAAATGTATAATACAGATGTTGCTGATATACAAGGAATATTCCGTATTATTCAATCAATACCGTCACCAAAAGCAGAACCATTTAAAATGTGGTTATCAGAAGTTGGAAAAGAAAGAATTGATGAAATTATTGATCCTGAACTTACAATTGAGAGAGCTTTGGAAACATATTTGGAAAAGGGATATACAAGAGAATGGGTAAACCAAAGATTACAAGCAATTCAAGTGAGGAAAGAACTTACAGATGCCTGGCAAGACCACGGAGTTAAAAAGGGTAGGGAATTTGCTATTTTGACTAATGAAATTTCAAAAGCATGGTCTGGCATGACAACGAGGGAGTATAAAGATTATAAAGGACTAAAAAAACAAAACTTGAGAGACAATATGACAACAACAGAACTTATTTTAAATATGCTTGCAGAAACTGCAACGAAAGATATTACCAATGCTTTCAATCCAAAAGGATTTGAAAAAAATAAGGAGGTATCCAAAAGAGATGGAAATGTTGCAAAAGTTGCAAGAGAAACTCTTGAAAGAGAAATAGGACAACCTGTTATTACATCTAAAAATGCTATTGATTTTGGAAAATTAATTGATGACGTTACAAAAGAAGTTTCAAGTAAAAAACATGAAGATAAAGAGAATGAGGAATAAATTATTTACCACATAGAAAAAGTGGTTGTAAACTTTCAGTTGATTACCACTCAATGTGTATGATTAAAAGTAAAGGCAACTGTCAACTATTAGTTGACAGTTCAAATCTTAAAATGATAAAGTTTAAGCATCAAGTTGTTTTCTATATAATCTCTTGATATAGTCGGTTATTAAATACTGTAGAAATCCGATTTTTTTATTTAAAAATTACATCGCTACGTAAATAATCAGTTTCAGTTACCCCCATTCTGACATTTATAAGACAGGCAGCAGTAAAGAAATAATCTGAAAGTCTGTTAATATATCTTAATCCCACTTCATTTACATGTTCTTCTGTTTCAATCAGAGCGACTATTCTTCTCTCCAGTTTTCTTGTAAAGGTTCTTAATATGTGAAATTCTGCAGCAATTTTACTTCCTCCGGGAATAATGAAATGCTTAAGTTCAGGCAGCTGGGGAAGATATTCATCTATTCTGCTTTCAAGCCATTCTACATCTTTTTCTGTCTGTTTGTAAGGACGTAACTCTCCAGGAGTTGCCAAATCACTTCCACAATCAAATATATGATGCTGTATAATGATACATTCTTTTCTAATATCAGATAATTCAGGATAATTTTCCATTTTTGCTACAACTGACCCAAGCAATGAACATAATTCATCAGATGTTCCGTATGTTTCAACTCTTATATGCGTTTTACTTACACATTCACCACCGTATAATCTTGTATATCCCTTATCCCCGTATTTTTGTATATATTTTCATAATAGACCTCCTGTAAATTATTTTTTTAAATTATATCACATAAATAACTGAAAAAAATTATAAATAAAATTAAAAAAATAAGTTGAAAGAAAAAAATTAATTTATGATATAATTAAAAATAAAGTTAAGGGATGGGGTAAATAAAGGTATGGAGAAGGAAACGATAACACTTGAAAAAGGAACTGGCAGGTAAAAACAATAAGGGAAAGTTTCTTTGAACTGAGAAAAAGAAATAGATGAAAGATTTTTCTGAGATAAAGGAAAAAAATATTTAAATAGTGTAATAAAAATCAAAGAGAGATGTTTTTCATTGAAACAATACTTTCTGATAATGAAGAAATATATAGTTTCAGGGAAAGTTATCATCCTGTTATGGAAAAAAAGTATAGTGTAACAGATATAGCAGATGAATTTTATTTAAATGAAGTTTATGTAGATATTTCCTACAATCAGCTGGAAGATATTGTCCAGGGAGAATACGAGGCATGGATAAATGTTGCCGGAGAAAATTATGGAATGAAAATTGTTCTTGAATATGACAGAAGATATGAGAAAAAAATTGAAAGATTGTATGAAGCTTTTAAACTGAACGGGAAAAAATGGCAGACTGTAAATATGGCACATTTTAAACGTATGCACAGAATAAAAGTTGTGGGATATGATTTCCAGATGACAAAGGAATTATATGAAAAAATAAAGGAAAATAGGGATGAGGCAGTGTATGAGTTTGGAATTTATGAGGAAAATATACTGTTTAACAAAACTTTGTTATGGAATATAGAAGAAAAGAAGATAATAAGTTCAATATTTGTAAGGCCTGTGAAAAATGATATTTCATTTGAATATGTAATAAAGAAAGATGAAAATGAAATACTTGTAGAAAAATAATGGAACAGGGAGATATACTGTCTTTGCTATTCTGAAAAATTTAAATGATCTTCATATGATAAGCAGGAAAAAAACTGGAAAAATATATGGAATGTATTCTCTATAAAAATCTATCCAGGAATGCAGAAAAAAATTTAATGGTAAACTCAATAGAGCTGGAGGAAATGCCTGAATATTTTCTTTTTACAAATTTCAGGAAGGAAAGTTTTACAGACAAGCTTTAAAGAAAATATAGGGATAGAAAAACAGGATAAACAGTAAGGTGGAGCTATATAAAGTTTTTTTCAGATTATGAATTTATAAAGGAGAATTTTTTTCTCTTAAGGAAATAAATATAGGCAAGGATGTCCTGAAAAAAATATAGAAACCTATAATTGCAACGAATTTATAAAAAAATGATTTTGAGCTGTTTTTTTATAATGAGAAAAATAAATCTGAATTTGTTTGCTGAGTGTATTGAAAAAAGTAATTATACAGAAGATATGCTAAGTTTCATAGTAAGTGAAATACAACTGAGGGTACCGGAATTCAGATGTAGGGGGTATCTGAATGATTAGAAGTAGGAAAGCTGGTTACGAATATTTATGGGCAGGTTCAGGAAAAAATATAAAATTTATATCGGGAGAGGGATATTCTCCGTATTTGGAGATTAATGGAGATTTTCTGAATGAATTTAGACTGGAAAAATGAAATAAAGATAAATCCGTTTATAAGATTTAATAGCATATTTTCAAGTTTTTTTGGAAATCTTTCAGGAAACAGAAGAAGAAAAAAATATAAGGAAATTAGAAAGAAATTTATTCACGAAGCACTAATGTGCCTCAGGGAAATAGACTATGTTACAGGAACGACAATTATAGATATATATTGTGAAAAAGATATTGAAGGATATTGAAGGGGTGTCTTTGGAGATGAATTAATGGCAGATTTTAAAAAAATTGACGGAAGAAGAAAAAGAGGATAATGGTTCTGCTGTATTATGACAAAAATTGTGACAGGAAAAGAAAGTTTTGATGTATTTTTCCAATGGAATAAAGTGCTTTTTTTCCTGATTCGATAATTTATCAGAAAAAAATATGAAAGGAAAAAAAGTAGTAATTTATATTAACAGGGAAAAAGAAAAAGGAAAAATAGAAATAAAGTAAAAAAATAATGGAAAATTTATTTCTGCCGTTAGGAGTAAAGGTGAAATATTACTGGGAAAAATCATTTTGGTGTAATAAATGTAGAAAAAAACATTAAAATTGGGAGAGGTTTCGGTTTTCTAAAAAAATATGAGGGGGATTGGGAATGAAATATAAAAATAAAAAAATTACTGATGAAAGTGAAAAAAAGAAAAATAAACATAGGGGAAGATGAAATAATAGAAATAAAATATAATATAGGACTGGCTGAAAAATACTGATTTTGCAAATAACAGAAGTAGTATTGAAATGACGGTTACAGGAAAAAGTCATATCGAATATAGAAAAATAATACAAATGCTGAAAGTCCTGAAAACAGCGACAACAATACAGATTTATATGAGCAGAATAAAAAAATATTATTGATTTGGCAAAATGGGCGGAATCATATCTTGAAAAAAATGATTATAGAAATGTGGAGGTGTTTGTAAATCTCGGAGCAAATAAAAAAATATAGACTACAAATTTGCAAATATGTTTGTAAGGAATTTTTCCCAGGAACTAAGCATTGAAAAGGGGATTGGAGTATTTGTACTTCATTTGAAACAGAAGTTTCATCAGAAAAATAAACTGGATATAAAATAAGAAGAGGCGGGACAAATTATATATTAAAATATTTGGGAAGTTGAGGTTGATAAAATGGATAGGGAAATTAACGAAAATATGTATGAGGGAAGAAACATAAACATAGCCCTTAATAATAGAAAAATAGAAAACTATCTCATAAGGGAATTTGAATTAACAGAAGGCATAAATGAACACCAGAAACTGAAATTAAAGATAGAAGTGGAAAAGGACAGAAAAAGTGAGCTTGAAGAAATAATTGGAAAAGAGGAAACTGAAATAAGAATAGAAGTTTCAGGAGAAGATATTTCTGTTGGGGAAAAGGAAATTTTCAAAGGGATAATTGATTATTTTGAAGTGCTTGAGTATGGAAGTGAAGGCTATCTGATTTTTATGGAAGCGTTTTCATACAGTATTCTTTTTGATAGAAAAATGGAAAAGAGATATAGGGTATTTCAGGATAAAAATTTTACATATGCTAATATAATTGATGAAATAAACAGTACATGCAGTAATAAGGATATACAGATAAAATATTTTAAGGGGGCTGAGGTACCGATAGGAAAGCTGATAGTCCAGTATAATGAAACAGACTGGGAATTCCTTGTGAGAATGGCTTCACACTTGAAGACAGGGCTACTAGTTACGGAGCAGGGAATAATTACATTTGGAGTAATAGAAACTGGAAATGTAAAAAAATGAAAAATAAATATTATTCAGATTATTCAATTGTCAGAGACTATAAAAAAACTTATACTATAAAGTTTATTCAAACAAAGTTGTAAGTCTTGGTGATTCTGTTTCAATTAACAGGGACTATACTTCTGAGGAAAAAAATGGAAGTGGCGATGATGCTCTGACAGTTTTAAAAAAACAAAAAAATATTTGAAAAAAATAATCTTATGAAAAAGTGAATTTCTGGCAACAGATATAAAAAAATTATAATATATTGAAAAAAATATAATGAAGAAATAAAGGGATGTAGTATTGAAGCGAAGGTTGAAAAGGTGTTTTCTGAAGAAGAAATTGCTAAAATGGAAGTTGTTTTTAATGAAGGTTTAAATAAAATAATCGAACAGAAAGGAGAAGTGGAGTTCAGCAGGGCTTATTCTGATTATGGAATAAGGAGATGGCCATTAAGTTATCAGACTTTCTATTCTCAGACAAATACAGGATTTTTCTGCACTCCGGAAGTAAATGATACGGTAGAGGTTTACTTTCCAAATGAAGATGAAAGTTTCGCAAAAGTTTCCTGGGCAGTAAATAATAAAGGAAATGGAAGGTTCAGTGATTATGAAAAAAGAAATTTTCATATTAATGGAAGTGATTTCAATCTTACAGTCAATAAAAATAAAATGGAACTGAATATGGAAAATTCATACACAAGAACTTCAAAAACAAGCAGTGAGACAGCAGAAAATTTTGTAAATAAGGGATTGAAAAACATGGTAGTTGTGTCGGATGACTATGTTGGAATTGAATCAATAGGGGAAATGGCAATTTATGGAGATAATATCAATGTTATTGGAAAAGCAAAGGATATCAGGATAGAAGCTTCGGGAGAAATAAGAATGAAGGGGCAGAAGATACATAATAATTGAGGAAATTGATTTGAAATAATGGAGGGAAATATGAAAATGAGAAGAAATTTATTTGTTTTAATGTTATTTGTTACATTGTTTGTAAATTGTAACAAAGTTAACAGCATGGAAAAGAAAAAGGAAATAAAAAAACAAATGAAAAGCGACGGATCAGTTTCAAAAAAAGTAAAAGTTGTAAAGAACTTGAGAAATACAATGTTAATTCTGAAAAAAATAGAGCTGAAAAAAATAAAAAAATTTGGAAGAAATAAGTTGTATTTTAGAGTACAAAAAATGTAAAGGAACTTGATTTACGATGGAATAAAAATAAGTGATTTGAAACCTTTGGAAAAAAACTTGAAAAAAATTAGAAGTTTTAAAAATAAATTTCAATCAGATAGAAGATATAACCCCGTTATTAAATTTAAAAAAATTTGAAAGAATTGTGGCTTCATAATAATAACATTAAGGATATTAGAGGCATAGGCAGATTATCTAAATTAAATCATTTAGATGTGAGTTTCAATCCGTTAAAAATATGGTGTTGAAGAAATAGAAAAAAACTAAGAAGCCTGAAAAAGACTTGAAGTAAGGGAAGTTCCTAAAGAAATAGTGGATTATATATATGAAAATTATAATAAATTTACTATGCTTGATAAGATATTTATTGAAAATAGAATGGCAGAAAAATTCAAAAAAGAGGGGAAATGAAACAAAATATCCGAATTTTTTTCAGAATTTGAGGATAAAATAAATGATTTTGAAACAGTAAAGATAGTAAAGACTATTTCCGTGTCAGAAATTTCAAGAGAAAAAAATTACCGGAAGAAGTTTATAAAAATAGTAAATAAATATGATAAAGAAGCAGAAAGTGAAGATGAAAAAATAACAGGAATAGAAAGCTTTAGAAATAAAGATTATGGAATGTATATAATTACATATCCATATGCTTATGCGGGACAGTCTAACAGGGAAACAATTTTTGTAAAGAAGGGCAAGGTAATAGCAAGGGAAATTGCATATGCTGAGGCATTACTTGAAAGTATGGACGGAGATAATTTATTTTTGTCAGTAGTAGCTGCACCTGGTGCAACTAATTATATTGTAACTGATTTGAAGGAAGAAATTTCCTGGCAGGATGATTTTCGGGATTATGGATTTGATAATGATACAGCAGCAAAGAAAAACTATAAGACAGGTAAAATTTTAAAAACAGCTTCCAAAGATGACAGTATTAATTTAAGAAGGGAACCAAGTGTAGAAAGTACGATATTATATAAATTAAAAAATGGTGTTGAAGTTGAGGAAATATATACTGAAAAATAATTGGAAATATGTATATTTCTATAATGAAAAAGGGTGGATATCATATGAAAGGGTATATACATAAAAAGTCAGTTGAAATAATAAAAATCAGTGAAAAGGAAGGAGCATCAATGAAAAAAAGGGAATTATCTGGAAAAATAATGTTTGTATTTATTTTTTTGTATTTCGTTAAGTTATTCAAAAAGGAAAAAAGTACAGAGAATAGGAATAATAGAGAGATAACAGAGAAAAAAATGTAACTCAAATAAATGACTACGCCTATGAGTTATAAAAAAAGGAAATTTATCAGAGTCAAAGAAAAATATTGGAGGACATATTAAATAAGTTTCCTAAAAAGAATTGTAGCCAATTTAAATTATGCAGATGTATTATGGAAATTAGGGCGAAAAAAACTAAAGCAGAGAAATTTTTATACGGAATATATAAAATTATTGATAAAGTCAGACAAACTTGAGAAAAAAATCTGATAAATGATAAAAGCATAAAAATTTGCCAATGGAATAACATTAAAAAGAAACAAAGTCAGGATATATAAATAAAGACAATAAGAAAGATTATATTTTGGAATATTCTAATATTGAAACTGAAAAAAAGCAAAGGATACGGGGCCTGATGAATTATATGAAATGTATAAAAACTGGTAAAAAAATTCAAGCTGTTTAAAAATTTTTTTATAAGTGAAGGGGAGGATTATAAAATTTTTTTGATAGCTGTAAGTTAATTATTCCAGTTGGAATAGAAGGTACAGGAGGTTCCTACGGAGAAGAAAGTTCATATGAAATAAAAAAATAATATGGTCGTCATAAGAGATATGTCAATGGTAAAATTATCAGGATTTAAGACATATTTTATTGAACTTAGCTATAAAAAAATAATAATATGATGATTGATAGTGCCTATGTAGAAGGATATTCGAAAATAAAAAAACAAAAGAAGGAGATGACTTTAAAGTATCAAAATCTCCTAAAAAAACGTATAAATAAACCAATAGAAAAGTTTGATGTGGATACAGAAATATCAGAATTATTCGAAAAATATTAATCATGAAAAGGGGGATTTCATGGAAGTTATAAATAAAAAAAGTAATATGAAATCAGTGAAAAGGAAGAGGTGTAAATAAAAACTTAAAGGTGGGGGAAACTGATTATGGTAAATAGAAAATTCAATGGTCAGGATATTGGCGATAGTGCAGTCAGTTTTTTTGAGAAGCTGGCAAAATTAGAGAGTGGAGGGAAATATGATTTAGAGGATCAGAAATTATATATTGGAAGATATCAGATAGGAACAGATATACTTGGAGATATGGGATGGGTTCCAAAAGGTTCGAAATGGTCAAATGTAAAATTTATTGGTGAGGCTGCAAAAAAATGGAAATTAACAGATAAAAAAAGTTTTTTGAAAAATCCTGCAGCTCAGGATGAAGTAATTATGAGATCCTTAAAAATGAGATGGCAAACTTTAAAAAAGTATAAGGAAAAAATCTGTCAAAAAATATCTATACCTCAGGAAGCAAGATATGTAGCACCAGGTAAAGTTAAAGCTTCAGAATCAAAAGTAAAAAATATACTAGCTAAAAAAAGAAGTCAGGGATATAAAAGTGAGGATTTAAGAGGAAAAAAGATTATACTTACCTCATCAGGAATGCTTGCAGCTTCTCATTTATGTGGTCAGGGTGCAATGTCAAATGCTTTAGGAAATAATTTTAAAGGTGTATGGGGAATACCCGTAGATGGAAATGCAGTTCCTAGCCTATTTTATCACGAAAATCTATCAGGGCATGATCTGTCAGTAATTATAGGACATAAAGATAATTGTGAAATAGAAGGGAAAGTAGTAGAAAAAAATGATGCACAGGTGGATAATAAAAATATAAATAGCCAGGCTAAAATAAAGGAAGCAAAAAATAACAGTACAGGAAAAAATTCAAATTCTGGTATGAGTTCTCCTGAGGAAAATAACAGACAGGGAGTATTTGTATTTAATGGTCAGAAGTTTGAAGAAGTCTGGGATAATGAAGAATATAAAAAAGACAGGTTTGAAAACAGTAAAGCTCCTGAACTGGTATTTGTAAATTCTGAGGAAGCTGTATTGGAAAGGCTGCAAGTTAAATTCAATGATAAAAACATGTATGATAGCGATTATATAAAATATCTGGAAACAAAAACATCAAAAAAGGTTTTGGAAGAAAACAGGGAAGACATCAATGTAATTTTGAAAATATATGATGAAGCAACCAAAGGCAGTGACAAAATAGGAAATGTAATAAAACAGCAGGGATTCGATATTTTAAGAGGAAGAGATGAAAATGAAAATATAAGAATACAGGATATTATCTATTATGTGTGGAGTAATCCAATTTTTAATAAAAAGCAGGATAGAATCACTGGAATACGTGTTAAGTCAATATTCAGCAAAAATATGTGAAATATCCCGACAGAAAGCCTATTGGAGAAAAATCAGCCTAAATTAGGATTTACAAATAAGATACAGGATACATTAAATAATAGTTCAAAAAAATGTAAAAGAGGAAAAAGAATGCACATAAAGTAGAAAAAAATGTACTCCCTGAAAAAAATATGACAAGTATATGAAGGGAATAAAAAGATATTGATGAAATAGTGATAAAGGTTGCTAAAAAAATATTTCAGATTCAGATTTTTCCAAAAAAATAAGATGTATAAGTTTAATGAAAGAGCTGTATTCAAACGATAGTGAATATCAGAAATTCTATGAAATTGATAAAAATGGAATAAATCAATATCCATTAACTAAACGGTTAATTGAAAATATAATAATAGAATTTTTTTGTCAGTTCAGACAGGATTTAAGGGAGAAAAATGAAACAAAAGCATTTTGATAACCATAAGTATAAGGATAGCAATATAGTTAGAAATTATTTATTGTGGTATGTAAAAAAACATAGAGGAATAGATATTCCTTCAAAAACAGATACGGGATTGTATAACAGGCTTGAAAAACTTGGAAAAGAAATACGGGTGACTACCCTTCTGAATGACTGGATAACCTCCAAATCAGCAATAAAAGTAAGGAATATACGGAAAATAAGTAACCTGATAGATGAGATATATGAAAATTACAGGAATAAGTCTGATTTTTGAAAAAAAGACAGGTCAATAATGCATAAATTATTTAAGGATTGCAAGGAATTAAGAGATTATTCAGCAAATATCGATTCCATGGACATCTATTCCTTCTATAAGTCATTTTATGATTTTCAGAATATAGTAAAGCCGACAGGAGAACTGTTTGTAAATGACAACTGTATATTGAAATGTACCTTAGGAGAAGATATAAGTAAACTGGTAATAAATCAGAACAGTATAACTTTAAGGGGAGGAAAGCAGGCAAATATAAATGATAAGAAAATTTTACCATTTAAAAAATGCCGTGCAATTGGAATATGCAAACCTGAACTTTTAGGGCAATGGGAAAAAAATACAGATGTGAAGGTTGGAGAATATCCGGCATTATTGGATATTTCCACAATAAAATGTAAATATGGGGGAACTGTCAGTATTGATGATGCAGGTCAGAAGGAAATAGGGATAGCAGAAGATAAAAAAACAGAGTTTAAAGAAAGTGTAAGGGATGCTGACTGTGTGTATAAACTGTTAGTCGATGTATGCAGGGATGTAAACAATAATTTTATGCAGACTTCATTGAAAAAATCCTGTCAGAAGTTTGCTAATGCGAAAAAATATATAAGTCAGACAGAAAACAAGCTAAAACCATATATAAATAAAAAAACAGCCGGAATAATTACAGGAAAAGGTCTTACTGCTGAAGAAGAAAAAGAGTATAAGAAAATTGTTGAGAGTAATAAGAAAAAAATGACAATAATGAAATCGGAGGTGGCAAAGGAAAAAGAAAATGAATTGAGAGGTAAAAATTTTTTTCAGGCATTCAGAAGTTCATATAAAAGAGTGAAACAATTGTCTAATCCTAATATTGATACAAAAGGGATAATAAGAAAAAAAGGGATTTCCCTGTGTGATCATGAAAGAAAAAATTTTTATTCTGCAAAAATTCTACCTGCAATGGTGTATGGTTATCTGATGCAGGCTGCAAGGCTTTCAATGAAAAAAATGAGGAAAAAGGAATTTATAAAAAGCAGAACTGACTATGGATGAGAAAAATGTAAAATCTAAAATAGCAGGACTGGATAATTTTAATGTTGGAGGAAACAGACTTAATCTGAAGGGAGAGGATAAGCAGGAGACAAAAATTGGCGATATATTGACTTGGATTGGAATGGGAGGAAATTTATACGATACTACAAAAAATATACCTACTGAATGGGATATTTTGAAAATAATAAGAAAAAGTGGGAAAATATCCACAATGTGTCCTTTTAATCAGATGGAATGGAATAAAAAAATCATGGAAAAAGATAAAACTTCTAAGATAGAAAAATACAACAGTTGCCAGTAATAGCAAAAAAATTCTTCTGAAGTTTCAGAAACTAATAAAAAGAATAATAATGAAAGTATATCCAAACCATCAAAAATCCTCCAGTAGTGTAAATTCATCAAAAAAACAGAAAAAAAGAGGATAGCTGTAGTTCAGGAAATTGTCCACATTTGGGAGTTCAGGGAAAAATATACTTTTTATGTTGAAAGATTTGAAGAATACTATAATACAGATCCTAAAAAATGGACAAAGGAAAATGCTAAAAAGAACTCTACTATATCTTATTTTTCAATATTGGATCCTTCCGGAAAGAAATTGGAAGGATATGACGGGTATGTTATAGAACCTGGGGGAGAAAAATGAAATAAATGGAAATAAAGATAAAAAGAATAATAGAAGGGACTCATGATTTAAGATGGCATTTAAGGCCAGAAAAAAAGAGATGAAAAAGGGAAATCTGATTAGAAAAATCTTACATGGCAATAGGAGTACAAAAATCATAAAAAAAGATTCAAATAACAGAACATTAATTCCTAAAAAAATAGATGGATTTTTAATTCATCATGGAGATCATAGGGGATATTCAGTAGGTTGTCTATTACCTTCTACAAAAAAAGATAATAAGTAGACATAAAAAAATCGTGGGAATATATATTTTTCAGAAAAATTCAAGGGAATTTTTTTGATAAAAATAATGGACTTTGCCTATAAGGTAGAAAAAAATTAATAGAAAAAAAGTAGAACAGCTTCAGGAGATAAAAAAAGATCAGGAGGTAAGTGGAGAGGTTTCATCGAATAAAAATAAATCAGCAGAAAAATAAATAATATTGTAATAAAAAGTAAAAAAATAATATAACTAATAGGATAGAAAAAAATATAAAAAAAGTAGGTGAAGCTATATGAAAAAAATTTCAAGTATTTCTAATTTTATTTTTTTATTGTTTTCCTGTATAAATAAAAAGTGAAGAAAGAAAAAAATAGAAAAAGAGGGAAGGTATGGGAAAGGAAGTGCAAAGAAAGTAAAGAAACTAAATATATGAACTTAGAAGATTTCAATAAAAAAATATTCTTATTTGAATCAAAATGAGGCAGAAATTCAAAGTGAAAAATAGAGTATTAGTCAGATACATTCAGGAAAAAGAAAAAAAGATTAGAAAAAGTTTTAGAATTTGATCAGGAATATATTGATACAGATATTGCTAAAATTTTTAAAAAAATTTCAGTACAGAAGAAGAAAAAAATAATACAGATGATTAAACTGATTATAGAATTTGAGAAAAAACTCTAATAATTTATATTTCTTTGAATCAATTTTAAGTGAAGAAATAAAAATATGGAAAAAAACAAGTACTGAAAGAATTTAATAAAAACAGAAGACAAGGAAAGTATTCTTCTTCCAATACTGGAGAAAAAAATTTTACTGAAGAAGAAATAAGAATATTTTTTTGACTTGTATTATAAGAATATAGAATTTGATAATTATGAAATTGCAGGAAGATATGGATTAAAAAAGTTGATAAGGTAATAGAGGAAGTTGAAAAAAATAGAGGGGCTTTCAGAAGAAGAATGGGGAGAAAGAGAAATGAAAAATAGATACCCCTTTATTTAAAAAAATGAATATAAAAAGTTTAGTAATGTCCACATCTTAAAAAGATAACCGAATAATAATAGTCGATGAGAATCAGAAACCGATAAAAAGAAATTAAAGTGAAAGATTACAGGAAAAATTGATTTGACAATATATAAAGGGATTTTATATATTTATGATGATGGGAAAAATTTATGAATATTCATTGAAAAAAATTTAGATGAAGTAAAAAGTAATTGATGTTAAAAAAATTTATAGGATAAAAAAAGTAAGAATAAAAAAATTATTGAAAAAAAGAATAAAAACAGAACGGTAATTGGATATTATTTCTTGAAAGTATCTTTATTACCGTTTTTACGTATATTTTTAGAAATTATATTTATACATATGGTAGCTATATTAAAGAAATGAGAAACTGAAAGAAAATTTAACAGAAATACACAATTGATTTTTTTCAGAAGATAAAGGTAAAAATAAAATAAAAAAAGTTGTGAATTGTCAGGAAAGGATAAATTTATGAATATAAGAAGAGGAAAAATCGAAGATCTGAAGGAAATAGCAGCTGTAGAGGCTGAGTGCTTTCCACCTAGTGAAGCTGCAACGGAAGAATCATTTAAAGGGAGACTGACTGTATATCCTGATTATTTCTGGATTCTTGAGGAAGATGGGAAAATTGTCAGTTTTGTAAATGGAATGGTAACAGATATCCCAAATTTATCAGATGAAATGTATGAAAATCCTCATTTACACAATTCTGAAGGTGAATGGCAGATGGTTTTTGGAGTTAATACATTACCTGACTACAGAAAAAGAGGTTATGCTGAAAAATTACTAAATGAAATGATTAAGGATGCAAAAGATAAAAAAAGAAAAGGAGTAGTTCTAACCTGTAAGGATGCACTTGTACATTATTATTCAAAATTTGGATTTAAAAATGAAGGAGTATCTGAATCTACCCATGGTGGAGTTGTATGGTATGAAATGCGTCTTATATTCTAAAAAAATTTAAGAATACAAAAAAAGAAAAATATGTTAAATTGAGATAGAATAATACAGTCTTTTTTTAGTATAATTATTATATAAATCAATATGGATAATATTTAAAAAGGAAAGGAGAAAAAAACTCTTCAGACAGCAATTATTAGAATGCTGTGGGATATTATTTATAATATTTGAAGAAGATTTTTAAATCTAAATATGAATATTAATTTTTTTTAAACCTGCTGGTGGAAAAAAACTGAATGTAGGTTCAATGAGGAGTATTTATCTAAGTGCAATGCCTGGAAGATATCGGGCAAGAATGGATTTATCAGATTTTGATAAGATAAATCCAGAATTTTCTAAAAAAATTTTTTTGAAAAATCTATTTACGAAAAAAAGGCTTCAGTATGAAAAATCAGAATGACAAATGAAGAAAAAAATCAGTCTGTTGAAAGAAAAAAATTCAGTATCTTTTTAATGAAAATATGAATATTTTAAGGGAAGAAGGAGTAAATAGCCTTGCATTGGGATATCCTATTCTAGTAAAAGCAGAATAGTAAGACAAAAATCAGTTATGAAATCTCCTTTATTTATATGGAAACTGGATATAACAAGATCTAAATCTGATATGAATGAGTTTATAATTTCAAAGGATGAAAAATTCCGCCGCAGAAATTAATAAAAGTACTTTTTAATGCAACTTCTTTCAGATGATAAAACTGATTTGTCGTCTGTGTATGAAGCAGGAAAAAGATGAGGGATGACAGTGTTCTTACATTTGAGGAAATAAAAAAATATACTTTCTGAAATAAATAGCAAGATAAAAATAGAATATTCTGAAGAATTTAAACTGGAGAAATTTCCTGAAAATGCTGAAAAAATTGATGAAAAGGGGAAAAATGCTCCGTTTATTTTCTATGGAGGGGTACTAGGACTGTTTAAACGTCAGAATGAAGGAATAATACAGGATTTCAATACTTTAACAGAAAATTTTTCCCAGTTTAAATTTAATGTGTCTGAAAGGGATGATTTTCAACTGAATAAAAATACATCAATTTCAACTGATCCAAGTCAGCAGAATGTTGTAGAAACATTGACAGACAGTCAGTATAAAATTATTCAGGGACCTCCGGGAACAGGAAAAAGTCAGACTTTGACAGCAATTATTACAAATTCACTTGAGAATGGTGCAAATATCCTGATTGTATGTGAGAAAAAAACAGCTCTGGATGTAATATATGAAAAATTGACAGATATTGGTCTTGGAGATCTTACTGTAATGCTGAATGATCCTGTAAAGGATAGAAGGGATATAGTAAAGAGGGTTAGAGACCTTGCAGAAAATCTACCTAAGACTGAACAGTTTGATGAAGCAAAATATGAGTATTCAGTAATGGAATATAAAGCCCTGAAGGAAAAATACAACAATCATCAGAAATCTTTAGAAGGAAATATGAAAAATACTAATTTAACAGTAAATGATGCGATGTTGAATCTTCTAGGAGGAAAAGAATATCAGGATTATTATCATATTGATACTGAGAAAAATAATACTGACACAGTTTACAGAATACTTGATATTGTGGATAGACTGCTTAATAAAAATAGGAACGATTGATAAAATTAGAAAAATTTGAAGGAATATATAACGATAAGTTTAAAAAATATACAGTCGTATGAAATATTTTTTTGAAGAAACTTCAAATACGTTAAATGATGCAAAAAAATGATAAATTTCATTAAGGATAATACATCGAAATACGGAAAAACAGTTTGAAGAATTTTTTTGGTGTAAATAAACTGAAGGTTTCAATATTTTCCATATTTAATTCCAAAGTAAAAAAAGTATAAAGAATGCATGGGAGGATATTTATAAAAATTCCGGTAAAAATATCTGCATATAATGACAAATATTTGGATAAAAAAATTTACTCATCATGATTATGGAAAAATATGAAAAAGGAACTGGAAGAATTTTTCTGAAATATTAAATGAAATTGTAGACAACAGAAATGGATTTATGAGTTTTATCGATGAAAAGAAAAGTGGAGAAATAACAAGGGAAGAAGAAGCTTTCATAAATAACTTTATAAAAATATGTTGATGAAAAATAAAATTGAAGACAGGAAAGAATTTCTGAAGCTATCTTATTATTACTCGCTGTTACAGAACAGTAATGTAAAAAAATGAGATGTACAAAGATTACTCAGTAAATATGGGGAAACTGTTTGAATATGATAAATTCATTATTAATAATCAGAAGTACCAGATAAAGAAAAAAACTGGCAGGAAACAAGAAGAAGAGCACTCGGTTCAATGGGAAGAGAAGACAACATAAAAAAATGCTGTATAATCTTAGAAAAAATGCAAAATATGGAAAAATAAACACATTGAGGGAAATTATAGGAACAGATGTAGAATTTTTCAAAAAGATTTTTCCTGTAATAATGACTGACCCGAATACATGTAGTGCTGTGTTTCCATTACAGGAAGGGATTTTTGATTTAGTAATATTCGATGAAGCCAGTCAGCTTAAGCTGGAAGAAGTTTTACCTTCCATGATGAGAGGAAAATATAAGATAGTTTCAGGAGATATTCATCAGATGCCACCTTCAAACTATTTTGGAGCAGAAATGGATCAGAAGGAAACTGATAATGAAGAAATAGATGAGGAAACATTATTTTTAGCAGACAGCGAGTCTTTGCTTGATTATGTAAATAATTTGAATGAAGATGTAGTCATGTCTTATCTTGATTTCCATTATAGATCAAAGCATCCGAAACTGATTAATTTTTCCAATGCGGCATTTTATGAATCAAGACTTGTTCCAATGCCGTCAAAGTCAGAATACACACCAATTGAATATTATAGAGTGGATGGAGTGTACAAAGGAAGAAAAAATGATGATGAAGCAGACAAAATCATAGAACATATTTTCAGCGATAAAATACTTATAGACGGTAAATTACCAAGTGTGGGAATAGTTACTCTGAATCTGGAGCAGAAAACAAATATTTTAAATAGGATAAACTCATATTTAAGGGAAAATGATAATGAAACAGTAAAAAGCCGTTATAATGAACTGCTTGAAAAGAATATGTTTGTAAAAAACCTTGAAAATGTTCAGGGAGACGAAAGAGATGTAATGATATTTTCTACAACTTTCGGAAAAAACGAAGAAGGAAAATTTATACAGAATTTTGGGCCTTTAAATAATCAGCAGAAGGGATATAAACTTTTAAATGTATTAATAACAAGGGCAAAATATAAATTTGATGTATTTACTTCAATTCCTGAAGAAAGTATAAATACATGGGAAAATGAAATTACAAAAAATGGGAACAATGGTAGAGGAGTATTTTATGCATATCTTGCATATGCACAGGCTGTATCAGAAAATGATACAGATAAGGAAAATAGAATTTTAGATACTTTAGCAGTAAATAAGACAAAATATTCCAGCGTTCCGTATGAAAAAATTCAGGAAGCAGGCAGCAAGATTGTAAAAATAATTGCAAAGGAAACAGGAATGACAGAAAACGAGGAAGTGGTAAAAAATTACAGAATAGGTGGATTTGTTCTTCCTTATGCAGTAAAGGATAAAGATGAGGATAGGGCAAAAACTGTAATAGACATAAATGATATAGAAACATTCAATGGAAAAACTGCATACAGAGGGCTTATATATAGAAAAAATATGTTTGAAGGCATGGGATATAAGTACAAATTACTGAACATGGCAGATTACATATAGAAATTTCTTTTGATATTTGGGAATACTTATAACGAAAGGATGAGCGTAAAATGAAAAGAAATATTTTTATAACAGGAGCTTCCAGCGGAATAGGAAAAGCAATGGCTTATTCCTTAGCGAAGTGAGATTTCATGGGGATAAGGAAAGAGCGAAAAAAGTTTATGAAGGGGTGGAAGCTTTAAAGCCTGAAAATATAGCAGATGTGGCATTATACGTAGCTAATCAGCCTAAACATGTTCAAATATCAGACGTTACAATAATGGCTACAAAGCAGGCTACAGGATTTAATGTACATAGGGAAAAATAAAAGCAGATGAAATGAATTTTTAAGAAGTGGTTGTTAATTTGATGTAGAAAAGAAAGGGGAAATTTTAAAATGGAAAATGAAAAAAATGAATCCCATAAAAAAGAACTGCCGAAGGAACTGTTAAAAGAAGCTTCACAAAAATATAATTTGTCTGATAGTTTACTTGAAGAAATAAGAGAAATCAGACAATATCTTCACACAAATCCTGAATTATCAGGAAAGGAATATAAAAACAACAGAATTTATAAAGAAGTTTTTAACAGAACATGATATAAAAATTTTACCTTTTACCTTGAAAACAGGAGTTATTGCTGAAATTGGAGAAGGAGAGAAAATAGTTGCATTAAGAGCTGACATTGATGCCCTCCCAATAAATGAAATGACAGATTATCCATATAAATCACAAAATGATGGGGTAATGCATGCCTGTGGCCATGATTTTCATACAGCTTCTCTTTTAGGTGCAGCAAAAGTATTAAAAGAAAGGGAAAAAGAGCTTAAGGGTAGGGTAAGGCTTATTTTTCAGCCAGCTGAAGAAATAAATGCAGGAGCCAGGGAAGTGATAGCCTCTGGTGCATTGGAAGAAGTTTCAGCAATTGCAGGATTTCATAATAAGCCTGATTTACCGCTGGGAACAATTGGGATAAAATCAGGGCCTCTTATGGCGGCAGTAGACAGATTTGAAGTTAAAATTAACGGTACAGGAACTCATGCGGCGGCACCTCAAAATGGAAATGATCCAATAGTGACTGCCAGCCAGATTGTGACATCAATTCAGTCAATAGTGAGCAGATACGTATCTCCTGCTGATATGGCAATAATCAGTGTAACAAGAATATCAGGTGGAAATACATGGAATGTAATACCTGAAAGTGTAGTAATGGAAGGTACAATGAGAACTTTTAAGAAATCTGTACAGGAAAGAATAAAAAAATTATTTGCTCAGGTTGTAAAAAACTATACTGAGGCTTTTGAACAGAAATATGAAATTTTGTGGGGAGATTCACATTCATTTGTGGACAATGATGAAATGCTTGCAAAGTTAATAGGAGAAGAAGTTTCAGCATTTGCAGATGTTAAAGTGCCTGAAATGACAACTGGTGGAGAAGATTTTTCCTTCTATCAGGGGAAAGTACCTGGCCTATTTGCATTTATAGGTACAGGATGCCCTTACGAATGGCATAATCCTGCATTTCAAATAAAAGATGAAGCTCTATATTTTTCAATAAATTATTATATAGCAGCTGTAGATGTTATGTTGAAAAAATAAAGTATATAAATAAGATATGTGAAAAACTATATTATTGTGAATTATAGTAAATGAAATGAATACAGTTCATTCATATATATAATTTATGGAATTTGTAAATTTTTATATATTTGACTTTTTGCTATAGTATCCATTATAATCAATTTATAAATCTAAGAAAAGGATTTAAAAAAACAGAAAACAAAAAAATTAGGAGGAAAGAAAATGAAAAAGATTTAGAGAAGCGATGTGTCATCATAGGTAAATAAGTTTGTGCTTTTAAGATTTCAGGTACAGGCTTATGTTGTATTGATAAGAATTTGTACCTGTGATGCTTCTAAATCTTTTATTAAATAAATAGAAAAGCTCTCAGGAAAAACTGGGAGCTTTTTTTCTAGGTTATAGAAGTTAAGGGGCAAATTGATTATTAAATATTTACCGATGATCAGTGAAATGACAAAAATAATCTTTAGAAAGAAGTATAGAGATGGAGGAATGAATTATGAAAAAGATAATAATTTTATTAGTGATGGCAATGACGATACTCATGTGCAGCGTGGAAAAAACAGATAAGAAAGAAACGAAGAATGAAGATAAGTTACCTCAAAAGGTAGTTGTTGGATTAGATGATACTTTTGCACCAATGGGATTTAAAAATGAAAAAGGGGAATTAATAGGATTTGATATTGACCTGGCAAAGGCTGTGGCAGAAAAGCTAAAAATAGAAGTTGAATTTAAACCTATAAACTGGGATTCAAAAATAATGGATTTAAACAGTGGAAACATAGATCTGATCTGGAATGGACTTACAATAACGCCTGACAGGGCAAAGGAAACTGAAATCTCAAAACCATATATGAGCAATAATCAGATAATAATAGTAAATGTAAACTCTCCAATAAAGACTAAAGCAGATCTGAAAGGAAAAGTCGTAGGAGTTCAGTCGCAGAGCAGTGGAGAAGAAAAGATTAAAAAGGAAAATGCAGATAAGGGATTTAAGGAACTGAAAACATATCCGCAATATGATCAGGCATTTATGGATCTTGGAATAGGAAGACTGGATGCAATAGTTGTTGATGAAGCATATGCAAAATATATAAAAAATACTGAAGAAAAAAACAGGCAGGAAAAAGAACTTTACAGAATCCTTGATGAAAATTTTGGAATTGAGGAAATGGGAATAGCGGCAAAAAAAGGAAATAAAAAATTAATAGAAAAAATAGAAAAAGCAATAGATGAATTGAGAAAAAACGGGACATATCAAAAAATATATTCAAAATGGTTTAAGGATTAAAAATGTCACCATTAAATATGTTCATTGAACTGCTGGAAACTTTGCCGGTAGTATTTTCACTATATGTCTGCACAATAGTATTTTCTGTCCCGTTGGGAATACTGGGAGCATTGGCATATACAGGGAAAAATAAAATTGTTAAGAGTATTCTTTCAGTGTATACATGGGTATTCAGGGGAACTCCCCTGATGCTCCAGCTGTTTATAGTATATTATGGAATTCCATTAATAAATTTCTTTGGATATAGAGTGAAACTTGATCCATATTCTGCAGCTGTACTGACATTTGTAATAAATTATGCGGCATACCTGATTGAGATAATGAGAAGTGGCCTGGAAAGTATAGATCAGGGACAGCATGAAGCTGCAAAAGTGCTAGGATACAGCTACTGGCAGAAAACATTGTATATTATACTTCCACAGGCTATAAGAAGAGTTCTTCCAACATTGGGAAGTGAAGCAATTACCCTTATAAAAGATACTTCGCTGATTTATGTTCTGGCAGTAACGGAAATAATGAAAAGAACAAAGGAACTTGCAAACCAGTATTACAATATAACTCCATACATATGTGCCATTATTATTTATCTTGTATTGAGTTTAGCTGTAGACAGACTGTTTAAGAATGCAGAAAAGAAAAATAAAATAAGAATTTAGGTGAAGGATATGAAAGAAAGAATAATAGAAGTCATTAATCTGAAGAAACAGTTTGGAAATAATCTTATACTGGATGATATAAATTTTACAATAAACAAAGGTGAGGCAGTTTCCCTAATAGGACCCAGCGGAAGTGGAAAATCAACAATTTTAAGATGTATAGCAGACCTTGAAACACTGACTGGCGGGAAAATACTTATAGAAGGCCATAATTTACAGGATAAAGGAATTGACAAGAAAATAAAAAAGGAGCTTTTACTGAAAACAGGAATGATATTCCAAAATTTTAATCTATTTCCACATATGACAGTGAAGGATAATATTGTAAAGACATTGAGAATAGTAAAGAAAACAGATGTGAAAAAAGCTGAAGAAATAGCAGGAAAAGTATTGGAAACAGTTGGTCTTGCCGATAAGAAGGATAATTTTCCTAATGAGCTTTCAGGAGGACAGAAACAGAGGGTTGCAATAGCAAGAGGATTGGCGCTGGAGCCGGATATTCTTCTGTTTGACGAGCCAACTTCTGCACTGGATCCTGAACTTGTAAAAGAGGTTCTTGATATAATAAGAAAACTGAAAAAGGAAAGAAAAATAACAATGCTCATTGTAAGTCATGAAATGAAGTTTGTAAGGGAAATATCTGATGAAGTTATAGTAATGGAAAATGGAAAAATACTTGAAAAGGGTACAGTAGAAAAAATATTTGAAAATCCTGAAACTCAGAGAGTAAAGGAATTTCTGAATACAATATATTAAAAAAAGCTTTTATATCATAGGAAAAAAATATAAATAAGAGAAATTAAGCAGAAATATAAATTTGTAAAGTAAAAATATACTTGCAATAGATATAAATTCAAGTTATAATAAGAAAAAGTCAAAAATTTTTGAAAGTAAAAATTAAGAGGTGAAGAAGTGTTTATTACGATTAAGAACTTGGTAAAAGAGTATAAGCTGCGTAACGGTAAGATTTTAAAAGCTGTAAATAACGTAGACCTTGAAATAGCAAAAGGAGATATTTACGGAATAATGGGACTTAGCGGTGCTGGTAAATCAACATTGATAAGACTCATAAACAGGCTTGAGGAGCCTACTGAAGGTGAAATATATGTAGAGCATGTTGAAAAAGGCGAAGAAATACCTGTAAAAAAGAATGTTCTGGATTTTGACCAGAATGAACTTAGAAATTACAGAAAAAAAACAGGAATGATATTTCAGCATTTTAATCTTCTAAATTCTAGAAGTGTAGGTGGAAATGTGGCATTTCCTCTGGAAATTTCAGGATGGAAAAAGGAAGATATAAATAAGAGGGTAGATGAACTTCTTGAGATAGTAGGATTATTAGATAAAAAGGAAAACTATCCGGAACAGCTTTCAGGAGGACAAAAACAAAGAGTTGCGATAGCAAGAGCACTGGCAAACAATCCGGAAATTCTACTTTCAGATGAGGCAACAAGTGCCTTGGATCCTAGGACAACAAATTCTATACTGGATTTGCTGAAGGATATAAATAAAAGATTTGGAATTACAATAATATTAATAACACATCAGATGGAAGTAATAAGAAAAATATGTAACAAGACAGCGATAATGTCTGATGGAAAAATAGTTGAAGAGGGAACTGTAAAGGATATATTTATGCATCCTAAAACACAGCTGGCAAAGGAATTTGTATCAAATATTTCCCACGAAAGTTTTGAATCAGAAGAAAAGACAGAGGTTAAAGAGCGTTCAGGAGGGAAAATAAGACTGAAACTGAAATTTAATGAAGAACAGGCTGATAAGCCATATATTGCTGAAATAATTAAAAGATATGATGCAGAAATAAATATATTAGGTGGATCTATAGATAAGTTGTCAAATACAGTTGTAGGAAATCTGACAATAGAAATTTCTGCTGAAGAGGAAAAAATAAAGGCAATAGTAAAATGGCTTGAAAAGAATCATCTGGAATTGGAGGTGTTATAATGAAATTTGATATAATAAAATTTTTGCATTTTGAAACAATGCTAAATCCGTTGTGGGAAACAGTTTACATGGTAGCAATAGCAACGCTTGTTTCATTAATTATAGGACTTCCAATAGGAGTACTTCTTGTTATTTCTGAGCCTAAAGGTGTAAAACCAAACAGAACATTGCATAAAATTCTGGATGTACTGCTTGTAAATATAACAAGGTCAATACCTTTTGTTATTCTTATAGTTCTTTTAATTCCATTATCAAGACTTCTTATAGGAAAATCTTATGGAAGTGTGTCGTTTATTGTTCCGCTTTCATTAGGATCTGCTCCTTTTATAGCGAGAATAATTGAAGGGGCACTGAAGGAAGTAGATGAAGGACTTGTAGAAGCTTCCAAAGCAATGGGAGCAACAACAAAAGAAATAATATTTAAGGTAATGATACCGGAAGCACTACCATCACTAATCCATGGACTTACTTTGACAATAATAAGTCTTGTAGGATATTCAGCAATAGCAGGTTCCATTGGTGGAGGTGGACTGGGAAATGCTGCAGTTATAGATGGATATCAGCGATCAAATCCAACATTAATGTGGCAGGCAACAGTAACAATTATTTTATTGGTACAGTTAATACAGTTTATAGGAAATAGTATAGTAAACAGAATAAATAAAAAAAGGTTAAGAGGATAACAGAAAAATAATATATTTAATTGGAATATAAATTGTTAATTTATATAAAAAAATAAAAAAATAGGAGGATTTTAAATGAAAAAAATTATTACTGGGACTTACAGTTGCATTATTTCTTGTAGCTTGTGGAGGAGCAAAAGAAGAAGCAAAAACTGATTCAAAGGCGGCAGAAAAGCCTGCAAAAGTTGAAAAATTAGTAGTCGGTGCAACACCTGTACCACATCAGGAATTACTTGAATTAGTAAAGGACGATTTAAAGGCAGAAGGTGTAGATTTGGAAATCGTTACATTTAACGATTACATACAGCCAAATAAATTATTAGGAACTAAGGAATTAGATGCAAATTTCTTCCAGCACATACCATATATGGAAGAATTTGGAAAATCAAACAATTTAGATTTAGTATCTGTAGGAAGTGTTCACGTTGAGCCTATGGCAGTTTATTCTAAAAAAATAAAAAAATATAAATGATTTAAAAAATGGAGATACTATATTAATACCTAACGATCCAACAAATGGTGGAAGAGCATTAATATTACTTGATAAAGCAGGAGTTATAAAATTAAAGGATAATAAAAAATTAGATTCAACAATAGCAGATATAGCTGAAAAATCCTAAAAAAATATTAAGTTTACTGCATTAGCGCCTGAACAGTTGGCACCAAGACTTGAAGAAGTTACAGTCGCAGTAATTAATGCAAACTTTGCTTTTAGATGCAAAAATTATCATTTAAAGATGATACAATCCTAGTTGAAGATAAAGACTCACCTTATGTAAATATAGTTACTGTTTTAAAAAGGAAGAGAAAAATGAAGAAAAAAATTCAAAAAGTTAATAAAAAGCATTACAAAGTGAAAAAGTTAAAAAAATATATTGATGAAAAAAATATAATGGTAGTGTAGTAGTCGCATTCTAAATTTAAACTGTAAATAGATTATCTTAAAAAAATGAAAAAAATATTATTCAAATCCCTAACTTTCTAAATATTTTTTTCTGATTGAGATAATCTTTTTACATTAAGTTCATCACAGTTAGAAAAAAATATTTGTATGTCTTGTGTGTATATTGATAATAATAGATAACTTTTATTATGTGAGTAATAAGGAGACAATATAAAATGAATGAAAAAAAGAAAAAAAGAAAAAAATATAAAAATTTTAAAAAAATATTATTGAAGATTCTGATTTTACAAAGGAAACAATGTTTATTTTTGATTTGTGCAATGATTATAGCTTCAATAGGATTAAATACAAATTCTGTTGCAGTAATTATTGGAGCAATGTTGATTTCGCCACTAATGTCACCAATTCAGTCACTAGGATTGGGATTATCAAATGGAAATTTAAAAAGAGTTTATGCATCACTTTTTAGATTGGGAATTTTTATATTAATAAGTGTAGTAAGTTCCACTTTTTATTTTTTATTAAGCCCTATAAATGATGCAACACCACAGATACTAGCAAGAACTTATCCTACTTTATGGGACGTTTTAATCGCAATTTTTGGTGGAATTGCAGGAGTAATTGGAAAAACTAAAGAAGATGGTGGAAATGTAGTTCCTGGAGTAGCTATTGCAACAGCATTAATGCCTCCTTTGTGTGTAGTAGGATTTGGGATTGCTCATGGGAATCCGAAAATTTTTCTTGGAGCAGGATATTTGTTTATAATAAATGTATTTTTTATAATGTTGACGACAATGACTGGTGTAAAAATTTATTCTGTGGGTGTTTCTCAAACAAAACATAGAATGTCTGTAAAACAGCAAATAGTATTTTATGTAGGAAGTTTGATTGTAATGATTCCGAGTATATATACAGCATGTTGATGGTAAATGATATAGCAAGGGAAGAAAAATCTAAAGACTTTTTGTTTCAAAGGAGTTAACGGATCATTATGTTTTTGATAATTCAATTGATAAAAAAATCTAAAAATGGTTACTTTAAAAAGTTATAGGAGAAGGTTTTTGAAAAGCAGGAAATTGAAAAAAACTTGAGAAAAAAATGGGAAAAATACAACTTAGGAAACTATAAATTAAAAAAATAGAGCAATTGTCAAATCAAAAAAATATTTAACAGCACAGGATTTGTCAAAAATATTTGAAGGAAGAAAAATTTAAAAGAAAAAAACTTGAAAAAAAGTTGTTTCACCAGTTGAAAAATCAAAAATAAAAACAGCTTTGGAAAAATGATTTAAAAAAATAGTTGAAAAATATATTGTACAAAAAAATTTTTGCAAGTAGTATTAATGAAGTAAAAAAATTGGAAAAATTAATAGATGCAAACAATAACGAAAAATTTTATTGTTCTAATTATTGGTAATGAAACTATGACAGATGAAATTTCTGAAAAAAATAAAAAAATCTTGAGTTTAATACTGAGAAAAAAATATGAAATTATTGTTGAAAAAAACAAACAAAATATAGTGAAACTGATTTAAAGTAGAATTGAGAAATTTCATTTAATTTGTTTTTGCATGGAATTATCAGTTCTATATTAAAGAAGTTTCGCTATAAATAGACACCAAATATGAAAAAAAGTATAAAAAAAGTAACATTTACTATTGCAATTTACCGTTTAATATATAATTTAAATTTACTTTTACTTATAAATAAGAGAGTGTTATAATATATAACATAAATAAAGTAATATTATAATTTTATTTTTTTAAATTTTTTTGAGTTATAATATGTATGAGGTAAAAAAAGTATGAATAATAAAGAAGTTTATATCTAAGTATAGATTGAAGGGATAAATAGTTTTTTTATAAAAAAACTTAGTCATTTCAAAAAAACAAAGTAAAAATAATTATTCAAAGAAAAAGAAATAAAAAGGTATAATCAAATGAATATTTAAGTATTGGTAAATTTATTGCTTTATTTTCATATTTTTAAATAACACAAAATTGCAATTTGATGATGAAATAATTTATATAAGACTGTTAATAATCATCTTAGTTGATAGTTGAAGTGATAGTGTTTTTTTAGGTTGTTTCAGTTAATTGAAATGAGCAATAAATATTAGTTAAAGCACCAATATTTAATTTCAAAAAAATGTAACAATTATAAATTTTCAAAAATTGAAGGGAGAAAAATTATGAAAAAAACTATTAATTGGATTATTTTTTTAGTAGCAAGCTTAAGTGCTTTTTTTCTGCTAATCAAGTAGTAGAATTAAAAAGGTGGTGTCGATTTAGGTGGAAAAATACGATACAGATTACATTAATTTGAATGTAAAAAGCAAAAAAACAGGATTGGAAATAGGAGCAGAATACAGATATAATGTATATCCTGGATTAGAATTAGGTGGAGGTTTAGCATTTCAAGGTCATAAAAAAATTAAAAAAAGGACATAATGGAGAAGGATTTAATTCAGTTCCAGTATATGCAACTATGAAATATAGTTTTGATACAGGTGAAGTAAAAACCTTATTTAAAAAAACAGATTTAGGATATTCATTTAATACTAATGATTATAATAACGGATTTTTATTATGGAGCTGGTATTGGAGTATCATACAATAACTTTAATGCTGAGTTAATGTATAAAGAAAAATAAATCAAATTATTCAGGTTCAGTATGGGATGATAATATTAACTATAAAAAGAGTTACTCTTGGATTCGGTTATAATTTTTTTCATTCTAATTTATAAAAAAATAATCCTAAAATTTTTTTAAAAATTAGAATTCAATTTTTATAATAACTATCCTATTTAATATAATTATTATGAAAGAAAAAAACAAATTAAAATTGGGAGTGAAGTTTATGTCAAAAGTATTAAAAAGTTCTTGTTATATTAGCAGTAATGATGTCATTAGTTGGTTGCAGTGACGCAATGATGTGTGAATTTGGATCATCAACAGCTTGCATGAGATATAATAAAGATGTATGGACAAAAATAAAATAACTGTCTCAATATTTAATTAATAAATTTGTTCATTAAATTTACAAATTAGAATTTAATAATTCAAATGAAAATTTTTGACAAAGGGAAATTTCCTTTGTCAAAAATAAAAAAAGTATAATATTATTGAACATGTTTATTATATGATTTTTTTGTGACAATGTTATTTATAGCTACAAATTTAGAGGTGAATTATGAAAAAAATGTTTAAAGTTTTTTTGTCATAGTCTCAATGATGATGACATTATGCACAAGTTGTGCAAAGATTATTTTTTTGGTGCTACTGCTGATTCTAAAACTAATCAAAGTACAAAAAAATAAGTTATTAATATAAAAACTGTCTCAAGTAATATTTGATATATTATTTATGAGGCATTTTTATTTTATTGATAGTAAATATATTAAATGTCAGTATTAATATTAATATCATAAATTGTAACTTTACTATTGTAGTTTACCAATTTGCAATATGTGTAAAATAAAAATTTGACAAAAAGTCAAAAAAATGTAGTAAAAATAACTGAGTAATAAAATTAGAAGTAGAAACGTTGTTTCTCACCTTTCCATCATAATATAACCATAGGAGTTATTTTTTTATCACATTTAAGTGAATGAGATGAGTCAGGTATATAGTTATTTTTTTAAGTATTCTTACATAAAAAAATGTAAGTCTGTTTTATATGACTATTTTGAGCAAGGTTTCTTATATCTTGTTTTTTTATTGTAAAAAAATTTTTAGGAGGTGTTCTTTATAAAAGGGACAAATAAATCTGATGAACCAAGAATGAATGAAAAAATCAGAGCGAGAGAAATAAGAGTTATTGGAGATGATGGAGAACAGTTTGGAATTTTATCCGTAAATGAAGCTTTGGCTTTAGCAACAGAGAAAAATTTAGATTTAGTTGAAATCTCACCAAATGCTACACCACCTGTATGCAAAAATTATGGACTATGGAAAAATTCAAGTATGAGAAAACAAAAAAAGAAAAAAAGAAAACAAAAAAAGAAACAAAAAAATGTTGTCATCAAAGAGATTAGAATAAAACCTCATATTGATGAACACGATAAGGAAACAAAAATTTCTCAAATTAAAAAAAGTTCATAGAAAAAGAATATAAGGTGAAAATCAGTTTAAGGCTTTCAGGAAGGGAAAAACTGCATGCTGAATCAGCAGTTAAGATTTTAGATGCTTTTGCAGACAGTTTTGAAGAAACTGCAATAGTCGAAAAGAAATATGGAAAAGAACAAGTTCAAAAATTTGTTATGTTATCACCTAAAAAGTAGTAAAATAAGGAGGAAAAAAAATGCCAAAAATGAAAACACACAGAGGGACAAAAAAGAGAGTTAAAGTAACAGGAAGCGGAAAACTTGTTATTAAACATTCAGGAAAAAGTCACATTTTGACTAAGAAATCAAATAAAAGAAAGAAAAGATTAGGCCAAGACGCAATCGTACCAAAAGGAGCAGAAAAAAGAATTAAAAAAGTGCTAGCAGGACAGGCAGGAAGATAGTTCAATCAGAATTATAAAAAGACTAAGGAGGAAAAAAATGCCAAGAGTAAAAACAGGAATAGTTAGAAGAAAAAGACATAAAAAAGTATTAAAGGAAGCAAAAGGTTATAGAGGAGCCATAAAAACAAATTATAAAAAGGCAAATGAAGCTGTTAAAAAAGCAATGGCTTACGCAACAGAGCATAGAAAACATAAGAAAAGAAAAATGAGAGAACTGTGGATAATAAGAATAAATGCCGCAGCAAGATTAAATGGACTTTCTTATTCAAGATTCATGAACGGATTGAAAAAAAGCTGGAATTGAATTAGATAGAAAAGTATTAGCTGATATAGCTTTTAAACAATCCTGCAGAATTTGCAAAAATTAGTTGAAAAAAATAAAATAGTTTTAAATAAAGAAAGAAATGTCAGATAAAAGGCATTTCTTTTTTTATCTTTATATACAGAGAGGTGACTTTAATGAAGGCAGAAATTATATGTATTGGAACTGAACTGCTAGTGGGAGATATAGTAAATACAAATTCACAGTATATATCAAAAAAACTGACAGATATTGGAATTGATTTATATTATCAGACAACAGTGGGAGATAATTTTGACAGGGTAAAGGAATGTCTTGAAATAGCCTTTAAAAGAGCTGATTTAGTAATAACAACAGGAGGGCTGGGACCTACTATTGATGATATAACAAAGGAAGTTGTATCCGATTATTTTAATGAAGAACTTGAAGTTGTTCAAAAATATTATGATGAAGTAGTGGAAAGATATAGTAACAGAGGATTTGATATAGCTAAAGGAGCAAAGAAGGAAGCTTCTATACTAAAAAATTCTGAATTGCTGGAAAATGAAGTTGGACTTGCACCAGGATTCTTTTATGAAAAGGAAAATAAGAAAATAATTGTGTTACCAGGTCCACCTAATGAAATGACATGGATGATGGATAATCAGGCCACACCTTTATTGAAAAAATATTCAGATAGTGTACTTTTAATGAAAACACTTGAGATAAGAGGAATTCCAGAAGGAAAAATTGATGAAGAGCTGGAAAAATATTTTAAGATGTCAAATCCGACAGTGGCTCCTTATGCCAAGGAAAAATGTGTACATGTGAGGGTTGCCATGAAGGGGCTCAGAGAAAATATTGAAAATATTGAAAAAGAAATAGATAGGATAGTTGAGGAAATTAGGGAATTTATCCTCAGGCTTCATTAATATTATAATTTTAACTGATTATACTATAAAAAAACAGGATGGTAAAATTTACTATCCTGTACCATATATCATATTTTTGAGTTTATACAGAATTCTGAATGCTCTTGACAAAAGAGCCTTAAATATTAAAAAAATCTAATCCCATTGAATATTCAAATAATGGATATATTAGCCTTTTTTTATTTCTTTTTCATCGATACCTTCGTCAAATAGTAGATTTGTAATTTGATCTATAAAATATTTTCTAATGTGTTTTTGGATTTCTATTAAAAAAATCCTTAAAAAGTTTCTCCTTTTATAGCTCCAACTTCTTCACATAATAACATCAAATTTTTTTATTCCAAATTTTAGATAATATTATATTATTTTGATAAAATCTATTATTTAAAAATATTATTATTACGTATTTTCTCTAAGCTTCCTCCTATAAAAGCCGATAATCAAAATTATGACTATTATTGTTATGACATATGACATCTCAATCTTTCCTTTCGTTTATAAATTTTTTTCTTTCTTCTATATATAGGAATATAAAAATAATTGACAAAAAAATGAATAATTTATTTATTATTTTCTTGAAAAAAATCTTTTTACTCCTTCTTCACCTTTACTTATAGTTTTTTTGCAGTTTCTGTATCTAAAAAAACCTTGTCTAGCTAATTCCTGCTTTTCCTTTTGTTCATCTCTTTCTTTTTATTTCTTTTTTTCAGAAAAGTTTTTTTGTTATATAAAAAAATCAGAATCACTGTTAATTTCTTCGTTTGAATATTGTTCTATAACAGATTTATATTTATCTGAACATTTTATTCTTTCTAAATTTTCATAAGTATATTTAATTTCTTCATTGATTTTTTTATTATCTGCACCTTGTTCAAATAAAGTTTGTGCCATTGCATAAACACCTAAATCTGATTTTCTTGGATTCATGAACATTTTGATAATAGTTTTTTTATCTTCACATGACATCTGTAGAGAAGGATTAGTGTATGCTTCATTAAGTTGATTTCTATCACCTTTTTTTCTACTGTAGATACGAAGTCTTTAAGTATATCAACTCTACCAATATCTAGAAGTTTATTTGTACCTATTGCAATTCCAATAATAATTATAATTATTATTGAAGCGACTACTATAAATATTCTTTTTAAAAATTAATTTTACCAAAAAAATATGTTGAATAAATCCTAGTATTGCAAAAAAAGAAAAAAATAAACCTATCCCCATCACAATTAAAAAAACATAAAAAAACATAAATCATTTCTATTCACTCCTGTCGTATAAAAAAACTCTTAAAAATCATTATATTTATAAATTTCTTTCAGCTCTTTTTCTATCTCTTTCAGCTTTAAGAGCGAATGCGCAGTATTTCCTAAATCTGCTTGTTCCATTAAATATTCATCATAATCATAATTATCTAAATCATCGTCAAGATTATATTCTTCACATTCATTGTAATAATTCTCATCTATAAAGAATTTTTTTACCATTTATATAAATTGTACGATAACCTTTAGATTTTGCATATTTTTTTCAGTATCTTCTTCTGTCCACATTGAATTAAATGAATCGTTAATAAATTTATTTACTAAATTTTTTTCTAGTTTCTTCATCAGCATTATCCCAAAAATTCAGCAAATTCATTTTTGTGAGTTTTCATTTTGTTTCCTTAGTTTTTTTCATTTTCCAACCATTTATGGTGTTCTTTAATTGAGGTGTGTATACACGCATATACACCAAAAAAATATATGATTATTTGCAGAATTATAAAAAAATGAATTTGTATTAGTTTCAGAAATTATTATAAAACCTAAAGACCAAATAGCAACATATGCTACTCTATTAAAAAAATACGAACTAATAGATTGCTTCTAAATTCCTTATAATTACTAAAAAAACAAAAAAATTCTTTTTTTCATTTTTACCTATATCAGAAATAAATCCAATTATCCCTAGCAATATTAAAAATTTCTATAATTAATTTAATGAATATCATTATAAAGTATCCTTTCCTTCATTACTTTTTTTATTATTTGTAATATCTCCTGTGATAATTCATTCATATATTCTCTCATACTTACCTTGTCTCCATATTTTGAACCACCACCACGTTCAAAAAAACTATCTTCAAATTGTTCAAAAATTCTTTTCAGCTTCTTCTATAATTTTTTTTCTTTTTCTTCTTCAGATATTTCAGCATTTGAGTTGGCTTTTTATCTGTTTATCTTTTTCATTTTCAGCTGAAATATATTCACTATGTGCTTCTTTTTACTTTTTTTAATTCTTCATTTAAGTCTTTGTATCTTTTCATTTCTTCACTGGATAATAAATTTTTTTCTGCATATTTTTAAAAATTTTTGTTCTGTAGCTGAACTTATAAATTCATATGTTAATTTTGTTATTGTATTCCAAATTCCCATAATTATTCTCCTTTTTTTATATTAATTATTACAATTGCAAATTTCATTATTTAATAAATGGTAGAGTATGTGTTCTGCTTCATTATTTCCTTTTTTTACTAGAAAATTTTTAAATATTTTATAGCCTTTTTATTATGATAATAATTTAGGTATAAATATGATAAATTTATTAGAGCATCAGTATCTCCAGTTTCTTTAAAGTTTTTTTGCGATATAGTTTTTTTCAGCTTTTTTTCATAGTTTTGATAAACTTCTTCATATAGGTTTCCTAAATTATTGTATGCAAACTTACACTTTTTTTCTATTGCCATTTGATAGTATTTAATTGCTTCCTCATAATCTTCTCTTCGATCATTGATTATTCCAAGATTATTTAAAGAAATTATATTTCCCATTTTTTTGTGCTTTAAAAAAATATTTTTTTCAGCTACTTCTAAATTATTACAGATTTCTAAATAATAAAAATCCTATATTATTAACAGCCATATCACTTCCAAGAATGAAAGCTTTTTTTCAAAATATTCCAAAGCATCAGTATATTTTTTTCTTTTTGAAATAATCTCTCTCAAGTTCATTAATAGCATAGAAATCATCATTTAATACTAATTGTTGTAATTCTTTATCTGTTTTCTTTTTATATTTAGCGTACAATTTTCTCCCCCTTTTTAATCTTTCATTACAATTCTATCCAATGATGTTGACCATTTGGAGAATTTTTTTACTCATACATGGAGTTCCCATAGTAGATGAACCATACGAAGTCTTTTTGACAATAAATACATTTTATCCATCTCGTAGTCGCCATTATTATCACTTCCTTTCTACTAAATTACTTATATATTACATGAAAAACATAAACAAAAATAAAAATATATTATATTAACAATATATATATATATATTGTTAATGATTAAATTGTGTAAAGAAAAAAATTTATAATTAATAGCATAAATTTTTACGATATATTTGATTAAATTTAAAAACCAATCTTGACATTGTAAAGATTATATAATATAATCTTATCGGTGATAAGATTACTGAAAATAAAATAAATTATATGTGAGGTTAAAATGAAAGAATATGGAAAAAGACTATCATCATGGAAATTTAAGGAAAGAACTTATTGAAAAAGGAATAAAGATGATAAATGACACCGGTGAAGAAAAACTTTCGCTAAGAAAATTGGCAGTAGAATGTGGTGTCAGTAATGCTGCTCCGTATACGCACTTTAGGAATAAGGATGAACTCCTTAAAGCAATGAGTGAATATATATTGGAAATTCTGACATCTGAACTGGAAAAAATATGCAGTAAATATAAAGATGATGTTGAACTGCTCGCTATGTTAGGAAAATGTTATGTTATGTTTTTTTATGAAAATCCCGAATATTATCACTTTATATTTTCAAGGAAAGATATGGAAGTTGACCTTTCACTGAAAATGCCAAAAAGTGATTTAAACATGCCAATGAACATATTAAAAAGGGAAGCTATACGAGAGTTTACTAAAATGGAAATGCCTGAAGAAGTGATACAGGATAAAATTATTGCAATGTGGGCATTGGTACAGGGGCTGACATCAATTGTAATAATGCCGAATGTTAATTATGCCCAGCAATGGGATGAAAAAATAGAAGAAATAATAAAATCAAGTTTTATAAAATGTTATTAAAAAAATATGTAAAGTAAATATAAAAAAATTAAATTCTAAATTTGTATGAATGGAGGTAGATTTTTTTATGCAACTTATTATACATGATATGAATAGGGAAGAATTTCAAAGAATATATTATGAAAAAAATTAAAAAAATGAAGCAATAAGGAAAGTTATTGGAAAAAAAGAAAGGAAAAATGAAAAATTGGATTGAAAAATAAAGAAAAAGAAATAATTATATATAATAATAGCAATATAAGAAATTGTACAGGCTGTTTCTGTCGCTGGATAAAAAAATCCTGGTAGATGTATATTGAAAGATGGATATGAGAATCTAGCTGAACTTTATTCAAAAAGCTGAAAAAGATAACAATTATAAGTAAATGCTGCTATGGGACATACAGTCCTTTTATAAAAAAATGTATTGGATAGAAGTATACCGTATCTTCTTCCGTTTTTTTAAATTAAAAAAACAATGAAATGCATCATACAATCAGATATAAAAAAAGAAATTGTTTCTGGAAGTTTATTTTTTTATGGAAAAGGATTTAACGGAACTGGAAAAAAATACAGCTGAAAAAAACGGTAAAAAGCTAACTGTATTAATTTGAATATAAAGAAATTTAATGTAAGTTTTTTTGGGAAATATTTTTTTAAGGAAGTGAGTAAAATGAAAAATTGGAATAGTAAACGGAAGTCCAAGAGGGAAAAAGTAACTCTGAAATATTGATAAAAATATTTATGTTCTTTGCTCGAAGGACATAAAATTAATAAATATTATTCATTTTCCAGTAAAATGAATAGTGAAATAAAGTCTGAAATTCATAATGCAGATGCACTGATATTTGCATTTCCTCTGTATGTTGACAGTATCCCATCTCATCTTTTGGATACTATTGTAAAATTTGAAGAAGAAAAAATAATAAATTCAAAAACAAAGATTTATTGTATTGTGAATAATGGATTTTTTGAAGGAAAGCAGAATCAGCTGGCAATCTTACAGATGAAAAACTGGTGTCAAAAAACAGGTGCAGAATGGGGACAGGGGATTGGTATAGGAGCAGGAGAGATACTGTCATATGTGGAAAAAGTTCCATTAGGGAAAGGTCCGTTAAAAAATCTTGGAAAAGTATTGGAACAGTTTACAAATAATATAAAGACATTAAAAAGCGGTAATGAAACTTATGTAAATCCTAACTGGTCAAGACTGCTATACTGGATACAAGGAACAATTTCTTGGATTATAAAAAGCCAGAAAAAAATAAACTTAAAAATAAAAAGACTTGATTGGAAAAAGCGATATAAATTTATAAAATTAAAAAAATAAAACTATTATGAATTTCTTCAAATTACACATATAAAAATTTTTTTCTGTAATTTAAATATGTCTTCTTATAGTAGTTTTTCTATGAATTCTACTTATTACTTTTTCCAGTTTTCTTCCTAATGATGTATTTTATTTTAATAATGATCTATTTTTTTATAAATATAAATAATATAATCAGATTCAAAAAAAGAGTATAAAAAAATTCCTAAAACAGTTATTATATACAAACTTTGCACTTAAAAATACTTTGATTATCAAATGTATTTTTTTAAGTGAAATATTTAATAAAAAAATGAGGAAAAAGGTATTGACAAATTCTAAAAAAATATGGTAAAAACATTAGTGTATGAAAAATAAAAAAATAATAAAGTTACTTTTGGAAAAAAATAAAAAAATAATAAAAATTTTTAAATTCAAGTCTAGTCAAAAAAATTTTGCAAAAAAATTTAATATAAAACAATTAAAAAAAGAAAGGAAGAGTTTAAGTATGGAAAAAATCAAATGGTGTTTAAACACGATGCCAAAATCCGATAAGGAAAAAAGCATAGAAATTTTAACGGAAGAAGAAGTCAAGAAAGCAAGAAGCTTTCACGAAAGTTTTCCACAATATGAAAAAACTCCTTTGGTGAGTTTGGAAAAATTATCTGAGTATCTTGGAGTTTCGGGAATTTACATAAAAGATGAATCTTATAGATTTGGTTTAAACGCTTTTAAGGTTTTAGGAGGATCTTATGCTATGGCAAGATACCTGGCAGAAAAACTAGGAAAGGATATTTCTGAACTTCCTTATGAAAAACTTGTATCTGAAGAAGTAAGAAAACAGCTGGGAGAGATTACTTTCTATACTGCAACAGATGGGAATCATGGAAGAGGTGTAGCATGGACTGCAAATAAATTGAAGCAAAAATCAGTAGTATACATGCCAAAGGGATCATCATTAGTGAGACTTAATAACATATTGGCAGAAGACGGAGCAAATGCAAGTATAACTGAACTAAACTATGATGATGCTGTAAGACTGGCAGCAAAACATGCTGAAGAAACTAATGGTGTAGTAGTACAAGATACAGCATGGGAAGGTTACATAGATATTCCTGTATGGATAATGCAGGGGTATGGAACAATGGCATTGGAAGCTAGAGAACAATTAGAAAAATTGGGAGTAGAAAGACCAACTCATATATTTATTCAGGCAGGAGTAGGTTCATTGGCTGGGGCGATACAAGGGTTCTTCGCTTCAGTGTATAAAGATAATGTACCTATAACAGTAGTTGTAGAACCAGATTTAGCTAACTGCTATTATCAGTCAGGATTACAGGGAGATGGAAAACCTGTAAATGTAGGTGGAGAAATGAATACACTTATGGCTGGACTTGCTTGTGGTGAGCCTAACATAGTAGGATTTGAAATACTGAAAAACTATGCAACAGCATTCCTTTCTTGTCCTGATTATGTGGCAGCTAAAGGAATGAGAGTTCTTGCAGCGCCATTAAAGGGAGATGCGCCTGTAACTTCAGGAGAATCAGGTGCGGCAACATTAGGGGCATTATTTAATATAATAAAAGATGAAAGCTATTCAGAACTGAAAAAAGCATTAAAAATAGATAAAGATTCCAGAATACTATTCTTTAGTACAGAAGGGGATACAGATCCTGATAAATATAAAGATATAGTGTGGGATGGAGATTATACAACTAAATAAATATATATAATTTAAATATATATAAAAAATAAATTTTTTGGGAGGATACAAAATGAAATTTGAAGAAATCAAATCAAAAGCAGAAAGCTACAGAGCGGACATGACAAAGTTCTTAAGAGAGTTAGTAAAAATACCTGGTGAAAGTGCTGAAGAAAAAGGTCATGCATTAAGAATCAAGGAAGAAATGGAAAAAGTTGGATTTGATAAGGTAGAAATAGACCCTCAGGGGAATGTTATGGGATATATGGGAACAGGATCAAAAATAATTGCATTTGATGGACATATAGATACAGTAGGAATAGGAGAAATTAGAAACTGGGAATTCGATCCATATGAAGGATATGAAACAGATGAAGAAATAGGAGGAAGAGGAACAAGTGACCAGCTTGGTGGAGTTGTTTCAGCAGTTTATGGAGCAAAAATAATGAAAGATCTTGGACTGATAAAACCTGATCATACAATTCTTGTAGTTGGAAGTGTACAGGAAGAAGACTGTGATGGACTATGCTGGCAATATATAATAAAAGAAGACAAAATAAGACCTGAATTTGTTGTTTCTACTGAACCTACAGATGGAGGAATATACAGAGGTCAAAGAGGAAGAATGGAAATCAGAGTAGAAGTGAAAGGTGTTTCATGCCACGGTTCAGCTCCTGAAAGAGGGGATAATGCAATTTACAAAATGGCAGACATTTTACAGGATGTACGTTCTTTAAATGAAAATGATGCTTCTGAAGGAAATGAAATAAAAGGATTAGTAAAAATGTTAGATGAAAAATACAATCCTGAATGGGAAGAAGCTAACTTCCTTGGAAAAGGTACAATAACAGCTTCTCAAATTTTCTACACAAGTCCAAGTAGATGTGCTGTTGCAGATTTCTGTGCAGTATCACTTGATAGAAGAATGACAGCAGGAGAAACTTGGGAATATTGTCTTGAAGAAATCAGACAGTTGCCTTCAGTTAAAAAATATGGAAGCGATGTAACAGTTCTTATGTACGACTATGACAGACCTTCATATACTGGATTAGTTTATCCTATAGAATGCTACTTCCCAACTTGGGTACTTCCTAAAGATCATAAGTAACATTGTCATTGGAAGAAGCATATAACTCATTATATGGAGAAAAGAGAATTGGTTCTAAAACAACTGTGGAATCAAGAGTAAATAGACCTCTTGTAGATAAATGGACATTCTCTACAAACGGAGTTTCAATTATGGGAAGAAATGGAATTCCTGTAATAGGATTTGGACCAGGAGCAGAAGCTCAAGCACATGCGCCTAACGAAAGAATCTGGAAAGATGATCTTGTAGTATGTGCTGCAGTATATGCGGCTCTTCCAGGAGTTTATGCTTCAAAATAGTATTCTAAGCAGAATTTATGAGGCAAATGTGGTTACAAAGACAGTAGATAAAATAGATAAAATTAGTCATAAAAAAATCAAAAATAAAAAGTATTTCAGGAGGAGAAAAAAATTTATGGATAAAAACACAAGAATTTAAAAAAATAATGGAAGAACTTGGAAAATTAAAATTTAATGAAATGTACGAAAACGACTTTTTCTTAACTTGGGAAAAAACAAGTGATGAATTAAAAGCAACATTTGCAGTGGCGGATGCTTTGAGAAATCTGAGAGAAAGAAATATTTCTACAAAAAAATATTTGATAGTGGACTTGGAATTTCATTATTTAGAGATAATTCTACAAGAACAAGATTCAGTTTTGCAAGTGCCTGCAACCTGTTAGGACTTGAAGTTCAAGATCTTGATGAAGGAAAATCACAAATAGCACATGGAGAAACAGTAAGAGAAACTGCAAATATGATTTCATTTATGGCTGATGTTATAGGAATAAGAGATGATATGTATATAGGTAAAGGAAATACATACATGAGAGAAGTTTCAAAAGCTGTAAAAGATGGAAATGCGACTGGAGTACTTGAACAAAGACCTACATTAGTAAACTTACAATGTGACATAGATCACCCTACTCAAAGTATGGCAGATATGTTGCATATAATTCACGAGTTTGGAGGAGTTGAAAATTTAAAAGGTAAGAAAATAGCTATGACATGGGCTTATTCACCATCATATGGAAAACCTCTTTCAGTACCTCAAGGAATTATAGGGTTAATGACAAGATTTGGAATGGAAGTTGTTCTTGCTCATCCTGAAGGATATGAAGTAATGCCTGAAGTTGAAGAAGTAGCTAATAAAAATGCTGCTGAATCAGGAGGAAGCTTCAAAAAAGTAAACAGCATGGCTGAAGCATTTAAGGATGCAGATATAGTTTATCCAAAAAGCTGGGCTCCTTTTGCTGCTATGGAAAAAAGAACTAATTTATACGGAGAAGGGAAATTCGACGAAATCAATAAATTAGAAAAAGAATTACTTGCCCAAAATGGAAATCATAAAGACTGGGAATGTACAGAAGAACTGATGAAACTTACTAAAGAAGGAAAAGCACTTTATATGCACTGTTTGCCAGCAGACATTACAGGGGTAAGCTGTGAAGCTGGGGAAGTTGAAGCATCAGTATTTGACAGATACAGAGAACCATTATACAAAGAAGCAGGATTTAAACCTTATATAATTGCAGCAATGATGTTCTTAAGCAAAGTTAAAGATCCTAAAGAATTATTGGAAAAACTGGAAGAATTAGGAAAAGAAAGAGTTCTTAAGAAATAATTATTTCATAAAAGTTTGTAATGATTTTTCATAAAATTTTTAATCACGGTGTGGCTATAATGACAGAAATCAGGATAGCCGCACTGAGTAAACTGAAATAAATTTGGAGGAGGAGAAGGTCATGGGTGGTAAAGAAAAATTATCAGACAAAGAATTAATTTACCAGTTAGATGGAAGACCAAGTTTTAAAGTTGCATTTCCCCTAGGATTTCAACATGTCCTAGCTATGTTTACAGGAAACTTGGCTCCAGTATTGATATTGGTAGGTGTATTAGGACTTGACAATGCTTTAAGATTGAGAATGATACAATGTGCAATGTTTGTTTCAGGATTAACAACGTTTGTTCAGCTGTATCCTATAAAAATAGGTAAGTTCCAAATAGGAGCAGGATTACCAATAGTTATGGGAACTTCGTTTGCGTTTGTTCCAACTTCTAAAACCTTAGGTGCCAAATTTGGATTGGCTGGTGTTTTAGGTGGTGCGGCATTAGGAAGTTTAGTTGAAGTTATAATGGGAATATTTTATAAACCATTGAAAAAATTATTTCCACCACTTGTTGTAGGAAGTGTACTTATAACAATAGGTATACATCTTCTTGATGTAGGAGTGGATTATTTTGCAGGAGGAGCTGCTTCAAAGGCGAATGGAACTTATGGATCATTAGGAAATCTTACATTAGGATTTATAGTATTTTTCACTATTATATTATTACAGAAGTTTGGAAAAGGAATGTGGAAAATATCAGCGATCCTTATAGGGATAATCGTAGGATATGTAGCAGCCTTTTTTATGGGAAATTAAACTTTTCACAAATAACATCAACTCCTTTATTTGGGTTTCCTATACCTTTGATAATGCCTTGGCAGTTACAGTTTCCAGCTGAAGCTGTGTTCAGTTTTGCAACTATATATATAGTTTCAGGACTTGAAACAATAGGAAATACAAGTGGAATTACTATAGCAGGATTTAACAGAGAAGCTAGTGGAGAAGAAACTTCAGGAGCAATTCTTGCAGACGCTATCGGTTCTACAACAGCAGTATTGTTTAATGCATTGCCTAATACAGCATTTGGTCAGAATGCAGGAATTGTTGCAATGACAAGAGTTGTAAACAAATGGTGTATTGCAATGGGAGCATTTGTACTGATGGGAGCAGCATTCTTCCCTAAAATTGGTATGATATTTAATATTATGCCTCCGAGTGTACTAGGTGGAGCAGTTATCACAGTATTTGCAATGATACTTATAAATGGAATAAAAATGGTCGCAAAAGCAGGATTTAGCGACAGAAACTTAATAATTCTTGGAATTACTTTTGGTCTTGGACTAGGACTGGGAGCACATCCTGATGCAGTGGCAGGATTACCATCATATGTAGGCTTCATATTTAAAGACACAGTAGCATGCGTATGTATAATTTCAATATTAGCAAATATGGTATTCCCACCAGATGAAAAAAAGATAGAGAAATAGCGACTGAAATGGTAAAAACACGGGGAATAATAATATTTAAGATTTGGAAATTAAAAAAATAGGAAAAATTGAGGTTTCAAAATATTCATAAAAATAGAATTTTTAAAATGGATTTTATAATTTAAACATAAAAAAATTTAAATAACTTAACAAGAAGTCGTACAAAAAAATGTAAAGATATGAAAAATAAAAAAATAACTGAACTAATAATATAAATGATAAGTAATATGGAATAAATATTGTGAGAGAAAAAAAGATTAAATTTTAAATTAATCGGAGGGAAAAAAATGAGTGAATTAATGAGACCTATCCCATTTGATAAGCTAGTGAAATGGTCGTTAAGGGAATATGAAGAACAGGAAAGCGTTTTTGGAATAAAAAAAGATAAGTTCTATAGAAATAAAAGTGGAACAAATTTAGTTCTTTTTGGAGATAAGTTAAGTTCTCCAATAGGACCTACGGCAGGACCTAACTCGCAGCTTTCACAAAATATTATAGCATCTTATTTGGCAGGTTCCCGTTTCGTAGAATTGAAAACAGTTCAGAAGATGGACGGAGAAGACTTGAGAAAATGTATAGCAAGACCTTGTATAAATGCAGAAGATGAAGGCTACAATGTGGAGTGGTCAACTGAACTTACAGTACAGGAAGCATTTGTAGAATATGTTAAGGCATACATAGCAATTCATGTTCTGGCTAAGGAATTTGAAATAAGTGATGTCAGAGATTTTGCATTCAATATGAGTGTAGGATATGACCTCGAAGGAATAAAAACTGAAAAGATAGACAATTATATAGAAGGACTTAAATATGCTGCAAATACTGAAATATGGAAAGAAAGTATTGCATTCCTGAAGGAAAATTTACATCTATTTAAAAAAGTTACAGCAGAAGACATAGATAAAATTTCTCCTAATGTATGTAGAAGTATATGTTTATCTACGCTTCATGGTTGTCCTCCTGCAGAAATTGAAAGGATAGCAAGATATCTGATTTCAGAGAAGAAAGTACATACCTTTATAAAATGTAATCCTACATTGTTGGGATATGAATTTGCTAGAAACATACTAAATGAAATGGGTTACGAATACATAACATTTGATGACCATCACTTTAAAAATGATTTACAATGGAATGATGCAGTTGTTATGATTAACAGATTGATAGATTTTGCAAAGGAAAATGAAGTGGAATTTGGTGTAAAGCTGACAAATACTTTCCCTGTGCAGATAGCTAACAACGAGCTTCCTGGAAATGAGATGTATATGTCAGGAAGATCACTGTATCCTTTGACAATAAGTCTGGCAAATAGAATTTCAAAGGAATTTAAAGGAAGACTCCCAATTTCGTTTTCAGGAGGGGCAGATTACTTTAATATTAAGGAAATATTCAACACAGGAATACAGCCTATTACAGTGGCAACAACAATATTGAAACCTGGAGGATACGAAAGACTTAAACAGCTTGCTGAAACCGTAGAACCTTTATTGACAGGACCTTTCCATGGGATAAATGTTGAAGCGCTTGACTATCTTGCAAGAAATGTTATTTATGACAAAAATCACTTAAAGGAAACAAGACCTGTAAAATCAAGAAAGACTTCAAGCCTATTGCCATTATATGACTGTGCAAAAGCTCCATGTAAAGATGGTGGATGCCCTATTCATCAACAGATACCTGAATACCTGAAAATGGTAAGTGAAGGTAAATTTAAGGAAGCATTTGAAATAATAGTAAATGATAACTCTTCTCCTGCTGTGCTAGGAGTAATATGCGATCACCAGTGCCAACACAAATGTACAAGACTTGACTATGAAGAATCTCTGAGAATAAGAGATGCAAAGAAAAAAGCAGTATTAAATGCAATGGATATATATCTGGAGGAAATGAAGCCGGCAAAAGTTATATCTAAGAAAAAAGTTGTTGTAATTGGTGCAGGACCTGGAGGAGTATCAACTGCATATTTCCTGAGAAGAAATGGTATGGATGTCACTGTTCTTGAGAAAAGAGACAAGCCATATGGAATAGTGCAGTATGTTATTCCTGAATTCAGAATATCCCATGAAATGATAAATAGGGATTATCAATTGGCAGTAAATGCAGGAGTAAAATTTGTATTCAATGTAAATGAAAACTACAATGTAGATGAACTGAAAAAAGAATATGATTTTGTTGTTCTTGCTACAGGTGCATGGAAAAAAGCGGCAAGCCCTGTAAAGGAAGGGGAAGAATATTTGAGAGATTCACTTGAATTTCTGGAATCTGCTAAAAATAGCAACTTGAACCTGTCCTTAGGTAAAAATGTGGCAATAATCGGTGGAGGAAGTGTGGCAATGGACTGTGCAAGAACTGCGTTACGTTGCCCTGGAGTTGAAAAAGTTTCTATTGTGTACAGAAGAACAAGAGACTTTATGCCGGCCGAACCTGAAGAAAAAGAAGTGGCATTACAGGATGGAGTAGTATTCCAGGAATTATACTCACCAGTAAGCTATGATGGAAAAACTTTTGTCTGTGAAGCAATGGAGCTATCAGACAGAGATGCTTCAGGAAGAAGAGGTGTAAAAGGAACTGGAAAATTTGAATCATTTGAATTTGATACGGTTGTAAATGCAACAGGAGCAAGAGTGGATAGCAGTCTTTTTGAAGCTAATGGCTTGAAATTAACAGAGAGAGGATATGCGGCCTTAAATCAATTCAATGAAACAAGCAAGGAAAATGTTTATATTGCAGGAGACTGTAAATCAGGAGCTGCGACAATTGTAAAAGCTGTTGCAGATGCAAAAATAATTTCAAAAAATATACTGGATAAATGTGGACTTACAAATGATTTCAAAAAATTTGATATACCTCAGGTTGAGAGCACATTATACGAAAGAAAAGGTATATTGGAGCATGGAACTGAAACTAAGGAAGATGGAAAACGTTGCCTTGCATGCGATAAAATTTGTGAAATCTGCGTAGATGTATGTCCAAACAGGGCAAATGTGCTTGTTAAATTAACAAGTGGCAGTGAAATATTCAGTCAAAAACACCAGATAGTTCATATTGATGGAATGTGTAATGAATGTGGAAATTGCGGTATCTTCTGCCCTCACACAGGAAACCCTTACAAAGATAAAATTACAGTATTCTGGACTGAACATGACTTTATAGATAGTACTAATAAAGGATTTTTACGTATAGGAGAAAATAAATTCAAAGTAAGAAAGGAAGATGGATCAATTATAGAACACACTTTAGGTGATGGTCAGATTTCTGATGAAATGAATGTCTATCTGAATACAATATTAAAAAATTATTCTTATTATATGCTAGAATTTTAGGAGGTTAAAATGATTTTAATCGGAAATGGGAAGGTTTTTACAAGAGATGATGAAAAACCTTATGTAGAAAATGGAGCAGTTTTAATTGATGGGAATGTTATTAAGGAAATTGGAAAGACAGAAGATTTGAAGACAAAGTATCCTCAGGCTGAATATAAAGATGCAAAGGGAAGACTTGTGATGCCTGGATTTGTTAATACTCATATGCACTATTACAGTACATTTGCAAGAGGGATGTTTTTAGGAGGAAAGCCTGCTACAATGTTTGGAGAAGTGTTGAGAAATCTATGGTGGAGACTGGACAGAACACTTAATCTGGAAGACGTAAAATACAGTGCACTGCTTCCTATGATAGAACAGGTAAAATGTGGAGTTACTACTGTAATAGACCATCATGCCAGCCCCAATGCACTTGAAGGAAGTCTTATGAAGATAGCTGAAGCTGCAAAGATAACAGGAATCAGAAGTAATCTCTGTTATGAAGTATCTGACAGGGATGGAGAAGAAATAGCAAATGCAGGAATAAAGGAAAATATAGATTTTATAAAATATTGTGATGCTGAAGATAATGATATGTTAAGAGGACTTTTCGGATTACATGCTTCACTTACTATATCAGATAAAACACTTGATAAATGTCTGGAGGCAGTATCAGGTGTAAATAAAGGATTCCATGTACATTGTGCTGAAGGGATAGAAGATGTTGTTGACTCTCTTGAAAAATATAACCAAAGAGTAATCGAAAGATGGTATAGCAGGGGAGTTTTAAGTGACAAGAGTTTAGCTGTTCACTGTATTAATGTTACAGATGAAGAGCTGGATATGCTGAAAGCAAGTAATGTTGCAGTTATACATAACCCTGAATCAAATATGGGAAATGCTGTAGGAGTTACACCTGTCCTAGATATGTTTAAGAAAGGAATTCCTGTAGGGCTTGGAACAGATGGATATACTCCTGATATGATGGAATCATATAAAGTGATGAATATAATTTCAAAACATGAAAAAAGACTGCCTAGTGTAGGATGGACAGAAGCACCTCAGATGGTTTTCAACAACAATCCGATGATAGCTAACAGATTTATGAAAAATGGTAAAGTTGGAGTCTTAAAGGAAGGATATTATGCGGATTTAATAATAGTAGACTATAAAGCTCCTACGCCTTTAAATGAAAGTAATATAAATGGACATTTACTATTTGGAATAAGTGGAAGAAATATTGACACTACAATAATCAATGGTAAAATCATTATGGATGAGAGAATATTAATAGGAATAGACGAAGAAGCAATCACAGCAAAAAGTGTGGAATTAGCTCAAAAAGTGTGGAATAGAATCTAAGGAAATTTTTTTGAAATGAAATGTAGTAAAAAAATAATTTTAAAAATAGAAATTTTATCTGTTTAGAATCCTGATTCTATTTTTGAGGTAATTATTACTATAAATTTAAAAAAATTCCGGATTTTAGAAGGAGTTATATTATGTATGAATTTACAGTTAATGGAAAGCAATGTTCAACGGATGTAAAAAAGAACTTACTGGCTTATCTGAGAGAAGATCTTAAACTTACTGGAACAAAAAATGGGTGCGGTGAAGGAGTCTGTGGAGCCTGTACAGTGATACTTGACGGAAAGACAATGAGAGCATGCGTACTTACAACAGAAAGAGTAAATGGGAAGAGTATAATAACAATAGAAGGGCTGACAGAAAGAGAGAAAGATGTTTATTCTTATGCCTATACAAGAGCAGGAGCAGTACAATGTGGTTTCTGTATTCCTGGAATGGTTATAAGTACAAAAGCTCTTCTTGACAAAAATCCTGAACCGACGTTAGATCAGGTTAAAGATGCTTTGAAAGGGAACATTTGCAGATGTACGGGATACATTAAAATATTTGATGCAGTGATGCTGGCTGCAAGAATTTTCTCTCAAAATGAGAAAATACCTAAGGTCAACTGTAAAGGGCTTGTAGGAGAAAATCTTGACAGGGTTGATGCTGTGGAAAAAACACTTGGAACAGGTAAATATGCGGATGATTTTACAACTGAAGGATTAGTGTATGGTTCATGTGTTAGAACCCCTCATCCAAGAGCATTGATTAAGAAAATAAATGTAGAAAAAGCAAAGGCATTGCCAGGAGTAATAACTATCATTACTGCAGAAACTATTAAATTAAATCCTTTAGGACATCTGGTAAAGGACTGGCCTGCATTTATTGGAGAGGGGGAAATCACAAGATATGTAGGTGATGCTTTGGCACTTGTAGTTGCTGAAACTGAAGAGATACTAGCTGAAGCAAAAAAACTCGTGGAAATAGACTGTGAGAAACTTGAGCCTATAAGAAATCCTATAGAAGCGATGGCTGAAGGAGCCCCAAAACTTCATGAAAAAGGAAATCTTCTTTTTAGGCAGGAACTTAAAAGGGGAAATCCTGAAGAAAAAATAGCCAATTCCAAATATGTTATAAAGGATCATTTTTCTGTGCCTTTTACGGATCATGCTTTTATGGAGCCGGAATGTGCTACAGCTATGCCGAATCCTGAAGTAGAAGATGGTCTGCTGATGTATACAGGCTCTCAGAATATATATGATGAACAGCGTGAAATATCAGGGATGCTTGGTATTTCTCCTGAAAAAATAAGAATTAAGAGCATGTATGTAGGAGGAGGTTTTGGAGGTAAGGAAGACATGTCAGTTCAGCATCACGCTGCACTGGCGGCTTATCTGTTGAAACGTCCTGTAAAGGTTAAGTTTACTAGACAGGAGAGCATAAATATTCATACAAAGCGTCATGCGATGGAAATGGATTTTACTGTTGGTTGTGATGAAAATGGAATCTTGCAGGGAATGATAGCAGAAATTATCGCAGATACAGGAGCATATGCCTCTCTTGGAGGACCAGTATTGCAAAGAGCCTGCACTCATGCTTCAGGACCTTACAACTTTCAGGATATACAAGTTGTAGGAGAAGCATATTATACAAACAATCCTCCTGCAGGTGCATACAGGGGATTTGGAGTAACACAGTCATTGTTTGCTATGGAAGCATGCGTGAATAAGTTGGCTGATATGGTGGGAATATCACATTGGGAAATGAGATATAGAAATGCACTGCGTCCTGGAGATACAATGCCAAATGGTCAGATTGCAGATTCTAGTACGGCATTAGTTGAAACATTGGAAGCAGTGAAGGAAGAGTATGAAAATGCCAAGTATGCAGGGATTGCCTGTGGAATAAAGAACAGTGGTTTAGGAGTGGGAGTTCCTGATTATGGAAGATGTAAAGCTTCTGTTGAGCAGGGGAAAATACATGTCAGAACAGCAGCGGCGTGTATTGGACAAGGACTTTTAACAGTTATGCTTCAGATTGCCGTTGAAACACTAAAATTACCTCCTAGTATGATAGTGATGGAAACTCCTGATACAGAAAGAACTCCAAACTCTGGAACAACAACAGCTTCAAGACAGACACTTGTCACAGGGGAAGCAGTAAGAAGAGTTACACAGCTGGTGAGAGATGAGCTGGATAAAGGTAAAACTATCGAAGAGCTTGAAGGAGAAGAATTTTATGCAGAATATTTGGCAAAAACAGATCCAATAGGAACAGATGTTCCACATCCAATAAGCCATGTAGGATATGGATATGCTACACAGGTTGTCATTCTTGATGATGAAGGAAAGCTTAAGAAAGTTATAGCTGCACATGATGTAGGAACACCTATAAATCCTCTGAATGTTGAGGGTCAGATAGAAGGTGGAGTGGTAATGTCACTTGGATATGCTCTGACTGAGGATTTTCCTCTTGTGGATTCAGTTCCTAAAGTAAAATATGGAACACTGGGGCTATTCAAGAGTAACCAGACTCCAGAAATAAAATCTATTATTGTAAGGAAAAAGGATAGAAATGAAATGGCTTATGGAGCAAAAGGGATAGGTGAAATTGCAAGTATCCCTACAGCTCCTGCAGTGCAGGATGCATATTATGTGTTTGATAAGCAGTTCAGAACTAAACTTCCTCTGGAAGGGACACCTTATAGCAGAAAAATCAAAAAAATAAGGAAAAAAACTTGTTAAAAAAATAAAAAAATTCGATAAATCTAATAAATTTTTAAGTTACATAATTTTTTTAGATTATCGAATTGCAAAACATTTTTTTATAACTTTTTATTCTGTTATTCCTTTTTTTCAATTAATTTATCATCTGACTTATATTATAAACTGTTTTTATAATATAAGATGGAAAATATTATAAAACTTGCAAATAGATGTATTATTTACTATCCCAGCAATCCTCCGTGTCCCATCTCAATAATTTCCTGCTTGGTTATCCTGTCATCTGTAAGAATTCTTGGAAGCAGAATATCAAAAACAGTTTTTTCTGAAAAGACAACTCCGCCTGGCAATCCTATCAATACTTTTTCTCCTTTGTATGCCAGCATAAACATTGCTCCCGGAAGAACAGGAGTACCGTAAGTGACTATTTCCCAATTGCTTTCTCTTATGGCAGAAGGCGTGACATCATCAGGATCTATGGACATTCCTCCTGTACACATTATAATATCTTTTTCATTTTCAAATTTCTTTATATATTTTTTTATTGTATTCTTGTCATCTGGAGAAAATACCTGTTCCATATCATTTAGTTCATATTTCTTATATTTTTTTAAAAAGGGCTTCTTTTTGATTTGTCCTTTATTATTCCGTTATATACTTCATTTCCTGTTGTTATTAGTGCTAATTTTTTTATTTTTTTGTCAATTTTTTTGAATGTCAGTACGTTCCTGTCTTTAACTATTTCCTTCATTTCATCCAGCTGGGATTTTTTTCTATCAGTAATGGAATTACTCTAGTTGCGACGACAGTTTCTCCTTTTTTTAATATAACTATTATTATACTTTGTAACTAGAATTATTTCCCCTATTTTGTTTATTTTTGTTCAGAGTATTGATATCTATCTTTAAAATTCCGTCTTCTTTGGCAGTTATATTTATTTTACCTTCGCGTATATCTGAAATTTCAAAAAACTCTTTATCTAGATTGAGTTTTTCTACGATAAACATTGCTGCATCATTTTCATGGATAAGATTTTTTTCCTTGTCTTCTTCTTCCATTACAAATATATTTTTCTTTTCCCAACGAGATTAGTACTTCTATGTCTTCTTTCCTAATTATATGTCCCCTTAAAAACTTTGCTCCTTTGAACTCTCCCGGTAATATTTGAGTTATATCGTGACAAAGTTCATATCCTTCAGCATTTCTTACATTTATTTTTTTCATTTTACTTTTCTCCTATCTGGCACATTCTATAGCACTTCCTGTAAGTATTTCTATCCCATGAATTATTGATTCTATACAATATTCTAATGATTCTCTCACAGCTTTTTCACTTCCTGGAAGATTTACTATCAGTGTTTCCTTTCTTATGCCTGCAATAGCTCTTGAAAGCATCGCCCTTTTAGTTATATTTATACTGTACTGTCTTATTGCTTCAGGTATTCCAGGAACTTCCTTTTCTATAATATCTCTAGTCGCTTCAGGTGTTACATCCCTTATACTGAATCCTGTTCCTCCTGTTGTAAGTATAAGATTTAATTTCAGTATGTCTGACATATTTTTCATTTCGGATGAAAGAAGTTCTCTTTCATCAGGAAGGATTAAGTATTTCATTACTTTCATATTATATTTTTCTACAATTTCTTTTATAGCTTTACCGCTTTTATCCTCTCTTTCATTTTTAGCACCTTTATCACTGCTTGTTATTATTCCTACTGTATACATCCTGTTCACCTTTCTTCAACATTTCGTAATCTTCCTTTGTGTCTATATCTTTTCCTTCATCCGAATTTTCTATTTCTACTGTTCTTATTTTATCAGGATGATTGCTTATGACGGTTTTTCCACCTGTATCTCCTTCCAGCTTGAGAAGTTCCTCTTTAAAATTTTCTCCAAAGATGACAGGAAGGCTTCTTTTTCCGTTATATTCAGGTATTGTTATTTTTTCCGGATTAAAATTTTTCAATATTTTTTTTATAGTATCTGAAGTCAGAAAAGGCTGATCGCAGGAAAAGAACATATATCCGTCACATTTTCCTAGAGTTTTCAATCCTATTTTTTTATACTTTCACTCTGTCCTTTTTCAGATTTTTTTATTATCAACTATATATATTTTCTTTTCATCTGTTTCCAAGTTTTTTTATAATCCTGAACTTTCCTCTTTACCTTTTTTTGTCAGAAACGACAATAGCAAATTCATAAAAATTTTTCCTTCAGTACTTTTTCCAGTGTATTCTCTATAAATGTCATTCCCTGTATTCGAGAAGAAGCTTGTTTGTTCCCATTCTTTCTGATTTTCCTGAAGCCATTATAATTGCACTTATTTTAGGCATAGAAAAAAATTTTTGATTTTTTTCCTTTATAATATTATTTTTCTTCTATTTTGTAATATTCCCTGTTTTTTTAAACTGGTCACACATATTTTGACATCCTTAAAATTTATATTATTTTGAATCATTTCGGCAAGATTTAATGCATTCTCTTTATCCTTATCCCTTTCGGCACAGTTTAGTATAAGAATTCTTTCCCCTAATGCATATTGAAAAAAAGTCCATTTTTATGAACAATGACATTATACAGATGATTTAATGTTAAAGTTTCATTTTTTTGCCCTTTGGATATCTTAAGAAATTCTTCCATCCTATGAATATTTATATCTGTTATTTTGTCCCCTATTATATTTATGGGTAGTATCCCTACTGATTTTGTAGTATTTTTCGTATATACAGGTTCCGTTTTTTTCCAGCCTTTGAGGGGCTTCATTTTGGAACCGTCTCCTTCTATTATCATATAATCACATTTTTTTCTGAAATATTTTCAAGGAGTTCTGGAGAAAGAGATGTTATTTTTCCCTATTTTATTATCATATATTCCTAAGACATATACATTGCCACTATTATTCAATTTTTTCAGATTTAATAAGAAAGAAGTTATTTCCATTTTTGGAAAAAAACTTCTCCTTTTTTTCTTCAGTTTTATTTTTCAGTATTAGGAATTGTTATATCAATAAATTCATATTTTTTTATTTACAGGCAAAATCTTAACCGTCGTAGTAAAAAAACTGTTTTTTTCTTTTTTTAAGTTCCTTACATAAATTCAGGCAGAAAGTTGTTTTTTTCCATTAGAGCCCACTGCGGTAATTATATCTTTTTTTACGTAAGTTCAGTAATTTTTTTCCAGGGTTTTCACTTTCTTTAAAAAAACATCTCTCCACCTTTTTCCTTTTCTATTTACCATTTAATATCTGACATATTCATCATTTTTATATCTTTTTATAAACTCTCCGTAGCCTTCATCACCTACAAATTTATTTTCCCTTACTATTACCTTTCCTCTAACAATAGTCATTATAGGATATCCTTGAAGTTCTATTCCTTCATAGCTCGTATAATCTACATTTTCATGGAACAGATCCTTTGTAATGGTAACTTTTCTATCCTTATCTATTATTACCAGATCTGCATCACTTCCTATAGCTATGCTTCCTTTCTTAGGATACATTCCACATATTTTTGCAGGATTTGTACTAGTTACTTCAACAAATTTGTTTATTGATATACGTCCTTTCATGACACCTTCCGAGAAGAGTACAGGCATTCTGGCTTCAACTCCTGGAGCACCATTAGGGCATTTTGCAAAATTGTCTTTTCCCATAGGAACTTTTTCTTTTTCATAGGAAAATGGACAATGGTCAGTTGCTACTACTTGAATATCACCATTTTTTATACCTTGCCAAAGCTTTTCCTGATTTGCCTTGTTTCTCAGAGGTGGACTCATTACATATTTTAATCCTTCTGTTCCTGGTAATTTATAAAGCTCTTCATCTAAAACAAGATATTGAGTACATGTTTCCACAAATATGTTTTTTTGCCCTCTTTCTCTTGCCATTTTAACATAGTCTAGTCCCATGTTGGAAGACAGGTGTACTATATAAATAGGGGCATCCCCTAGCAGATGTGCAATATTGATTATTCTATTTATTGCTTCCGCCTCACATTCTTCAGGTCTGCTTTTAGCATGGTATATAGGAGAAGTCATGCCGTTTTCAACATAATATTTTTTCAAAAATTCTATTGTATCATGGTTTTCAGGATGTACTGAAACTATAGCATTATTTTCCTTGGCTGTCTTCAATACCTTTATAGCTCCTTCATCATCTATTCTCTGACCATAAGTCATGTATATCTTGTAGCTTTCTATACCTTCCTCTATAAGTTCTTTCATATCTTTCAGTTTCTGTTCATCAGTATCATAGGCTATTACACCATGGAATGAATAGTCAATAACAGCTTTTCCTTCTGCCAGCCCATGATAATGTTCTATTCTGCTTCTAAGTGTACTGCCTACTGGACCTTGACCTATATGATCCACTATAGATGTTGTTCCTCCACATGCGGCAGCTATTGTTCCAGTTCTGAAATCATCATTAGACACGGCAATTCCCACATCAAGACTGAAATGAGTATGTACATCTATTCCTCCCGGTATTACGTAATTCCCTTTGGCATCTATTATTTCTTCCTTTTCTTCATTTTCAATGACTAGATTTTCTCCTATCTGAGATATAACACCATCTTTTATGTATATATCACCTTTATATACATCACTCGCTGTGGCTATTAAAGCATTCTTAATCAACATTCTAAATCATCCTCCTATTGAACTCATAATTCTTTCTTCTCTTTTTTTCGTTATGCTTTTTATAATCATTAAACTCATGTTTCTTATTTTTTTGTATAAATTTCCCTTTCAAGTATTTTTTTATAAGTGCTTCATCTGTAATATTTTTCAGTCCTGAAAAGTTCCTTTAAATCAATATTACCTCTATAGTAAAGACATTGTTTCATTTTTCCGTCAGATGTAACTCTTATCCTGTTACATTCATCACAGAAGCAGCTGCTTAACGGAGAAATAAATCCTATCCTTGTTGCTGTTCCTGAAATGTTATAGTACTGGGCAGATCCAGTTCTCAATTTTTTTCATTAATTTTTGTGACTTTCTATTATATTTTCCTCTACTTTTTATATCGGAGTTTTTTTCTTAAGAAATTCTATAATCTCCTGACTTTTCATTCCTTTCAGATTTCTTGCACATCCTATAGGCATAAGTTCTATAAATCTTATATCAACATTATTTTTCTATAGCAAACTTCACTAAATCCAAAATTTCATGGTCATTTAGTCCTTTTTATGATTACAGTGTTAAGCTTAATTTTTTTATTCCGTTATTACGGGCTTTTTCTCAAGGATTCTGTTACTCTATACAAATCTCCTCCACGGGTAATTTTATTAAAATTTTTCCCTATTTACAGAATCTATACTTATATTTAATGAAGTGACACCATATTTTATAAAATTATCTAAATATGTATCAAGAAGTATGCCATTAGTTGTAATTGCAATTTCTTCTATTTCGGGAATAGTATTAATTTTTTTCCTATCAATTCATCTATTCCTTTTTCTTGTAAGAGGTTCTCCGCCTGTAATTCTTACTTTTCGTATCCCAAGTTTTGCAAGAATTTCTACTGTCCTGTAATATTCATCTATAGTTAAATTATTATTATCAGATTCATTTTTTTAAATCTTCAGGCATGCAATAAATACACCTGAGATTACAGTTGTCTGTGATGGAAAGCCTCAAGTAGTTGATTTCTCTTCCAAATTGATCTTTCATTTTAATTTTTTTCCTTCTATAAAAAAATTTTTTTATTATATTTCACTTGTATATATAGATTTTTACCCTTAAAACGTATAAAAAAATCAATAGCTTATATAATTTTATTTACAAATAATCTTCCAACCGCTTGTTTTTAGTTGCATTTAACTTGACAATATATGAAAAAAAGGTATAATATATCATAGTAGACAAATGTATTTTTTCATTAACTTTATTAAAATAATTTTTTTTAGCAATATAAAATTCAAGGAGAGAAAATGGGTAAAATAGAAGCAATATGCATCTCTGAAAAGAAAGGTACTCCAAAAAAGGAAGTTCTTCATATTAATTTGATTGAAAACTTCGGACTGGAAAATGATGCTCATGGAGGAAACTGGCATAGACAGGTCAGTCTCCTTTGTTTTGAAAGCGTAGAAAATTTTAAAGTAAAGGGAGCACCTGTAAATTTTGGAAGTTTTGGGGAAAATCTTATAGTAAGCGGACTGGATTTCACGAAAATTGTTCCTGGTACTATACTATCGGGCGATAATTTTGAACTTGAAATAACCCAGATAGGAAAGGACTGCCATAACCGATGCCACATTTATTATGCTATGGGAGATTGTATAATGCCTAGGGAAGGAGTTTTTGCCACTGTGAAAAAAGGTGGAAAAATTGAAAAAGGGTGTAATATAGATATAAAAGAATAGGGCAAAACAGAAAGGATGTAAATGATAGAAGCAATTCTGCTTTCACTGAAAGTTACTGTAATAGCAGTTTTTGTAACGTTTTTTATTGGGACAGCCCTTGCCTATGTATTTCATAAAAATAACTTTAAATTCAAAAATATTATAGAGACATTGATAGTTCTTCCTATGTCCCTTCCTCCTACTGTAATAGGATATATTCTTCTTGTATTGATAGGAAGAAGGGGACTGATTGGAAAATATTTTTATGAATGGTTTGGATGGAATATAGTGTTTAGCTGGAAAGCTGCCTGTCTTGTTGCAATAGTTGTAACTATTCCATTGATGTATCAAAATGCTAAACTTGGTTTTGATAATGTTCAGAAAGAAATTAAGGAAGCTGCTAAAGTTGACGGAGCTCAATCTTTTCAGATATTCAGGTACATAATTTTTCCTATGGCTTCAAAGGGTATACTTGCCGGAATTCTTCTCTCATGTATACGTGCCATGGGGGAATTTGGTGCCACTCTGATTGTTGCCGGAAATATACCTGGACAGACACAGACAATCCCTCTCCTTATATATTTTTCCATTGAAAGTGGAGAAATAAAAAAAGCAAACATACTTATAATTATTATAGTAATATTCAGTTTTATACTGGTAATGGTAATAAACAGACTGATAGAAAAGGAGGGAAAAAAGCAAGGTGGATAAGTTTACACATTTTGATGATGATGGAAAAGCAGTAATGGTAGATATTACTGAAAAAAATGTTACTGAAAGAACAGCTGTCGCTACAGGTGAAATTGTAATGAATAAGGAAACACTTGAAGCAGTAAAGAAGGGTAATATAAAAAAAGGAGATGTTCTGGGAGTAGCAAGAATAGCGGCTATAATGGCGGCTAAGCAGACACAGTTTCTTATTCCCATGTGCCATAACATTCTGCTTACAAATGCTAAAATAGAGTTTTCATTTAATGATGAAGAGAATAAGATTCTTATAAAATCCACTGTAAAAACTACAGGAAAAACTGGAGTTGAAATGGAAGCACTTACAATGGTTTCAATAGCCGGTCTTACTATTTATGATATGTGTAAGAGTATGGACAAGTTTATGGTTATAGGAGAAATCAGACTGGTAGAGAAACATGGTGGAAAAAGTGGAGATTGGATAAAGAATGAGAAATAAAAAAATATAAATACTTTTATTTGATTTATGTTTATAATCAAAGGGTGTAATTATAGAAATTTTTAAAAATTAGAAATCATAAAAAAATAAAAAAAGAAGAGGAAAATTATGAAAAAAATTATTATTTCATTGACATTATTACTTTTTTTATTTTTTTTAGTTGTGGTGGACAGAAGGAGACTGTAAAAAAAGAACCTGTGACACTTACAATAAGTCTGTCATAAGTTTAAAAGAAATCGCTGGATACAATTGTGGAAAATTATAAGAAAGAACATTCTGATATAACTATAAATGTAAACTATGGTGGTTCAGGAGCTCTAGAAAAAAACAGATTATAGGTGGGAGTGCAACTGACATTTTTATTTCAGTCGCTAAAAAAACATGGACAATTTGGAAAAGGAAAAATCTTATAATTAAGGAAACAAGAAAAGATTTGTTAAAAAATACATTAGTTCTGATAGCACCTAATACTCAGAAAGATACATTAAAATCTTCAAAGGAATTAAAAAATACAGGAAAGATAGCTTTAGGTGAAGAAAAAACTGTCCCCGCAGGAAAATATGGAAAACAGACACTGGAAAAATTGAACTTATGGAATGATATTCAAAATAAGGTAGTTTATCAGAAAGATGTAACAGCTGTCTTAAACATAGTAGAACTTGGGGAAGTTGATGCTGGAATAGTTTATCTTACTGATGCAAAAAAGCTTAAAAACGGATTTGTTGTTGAAGAATTTTCTCAGGATTTACATGAACCTATAGTTTATCCTGCAGCTGTTATCTCTTCTACAAAAAATAAGGAGCAGGCTGAACAGTTCCTTAAATATCTGGAAGATCCTGCATCAAAAAAAATATTTGAAGATGCCGGATTCAAATTTTAAATAACAGAATTAAATAACATATTTACATTATGTAAACTGATTTGAATAAAAGAATATTTTTAAAAGGCAGGAAATAAAATGACATATCGAGATATTGTACTTATAAGAAGTGGAGGGGATATTTCTTCCGGAATAATTGAAAGACTTCATAAATGTGGTTTTAAAGTTGTAGTTCTTGAAACTGGTAATCCGAGCTCAATAAGAAGGGAAGTTTCTTTTGGCGAAGCAGTTTATAGAAAAAAAATGACTATTAATGGACTTACTTCTGTTTTGACAGATAGTATTGAAGAAATGGAAAAAATTCTCGAAAATGATGAAATTCCTGTACTCATTGATGGAGAAGGGCGATACATCAGTATACTAAAGCCTGTTATCCTTATTGATGCCATTCTTGCAAAAAAAAATCTTGGAACACATATAAATATGGCTCCGATTACAATCGGCATAGGTCCTGGATTTTTTGCGGGAAAAGATGTTCATGCAGTTATTGAAACTAAGAGAGGACATCATCTCGGAGAAGTAATATACAATGGCGAGGCTATTAAAAACTCTGGAATACCTGGAAATATAGGAGGTTTCACCAAAGAGAGAGTAATACATAGTGAATGGGAAGGGAACATCAGGAATATAAGTAAAATTGGAGATACAGTAAGGAAAGGGGAAACAATAGCCTTAATTAATGGAAATAAAGTTCTAGCCACTATAGATGGTATCCTTAGAGGAATAATAAGAGATGGATATTTTGTTACAAAAGGATTTAAAATAGCTGACATTGACCCAAGAATGGATGAATATGAAAACTGTTTCACAATTTCTGATAAGGCCAGAAGTGTAGGTGGGGGTGCTCTTGAAGCTATACTCACATTAAAAAGTCAAATACCGGGAGGCCTTACATGGATGAAATAATATTAAAAAAAATTATAGAATCTTTAAACAGGGAAGAAAAAGTTGCATTAGTTACTATTACAGAGATTAAAGGATCTACTCCCCGGGATGAAGGTTCTCTAATGCTAGTCTGGGAAGATGGTAAATCATTTGGATCTATTGGTGGAGGTAAAATAGAATATACTGTGATACAGGAATCTGTTGAAGCCCTTAAAGGTAATAAAAATAGGAATTTCAATCACAGTTTGACTCCACAGGGCGACTTAAAGATGGAGTGCGGAGGAGAAGCAAGTGGATTTATAAGAGTATTTGTTCCAGGAAAAAAACTTATTATTGCTGGTGGAGGTCATGTAGGTGAAAAAGTTCTAGAACTGGCAAATTTTCTTGGATTTAAATGCATTATAATAGATGACCGTGAAGAATACGCGACAAAAGAAAGTCTTCAAAAAGCTTCTGATATAATAATTACTCCCTATAATGAAGCCTTTCAGAAAATTACAGTCACTAAAGATACTTACATTGTCATAGCAACCAAAGGACATACAGGAGATTTGGATTTTGTAAAAGAAGCTCTTAAAACGGAAGCAAAGTATATTGGACTTATAGGAAGTAAGGTGAAACATGTTTTCATCAGAAATTCTCTTATTCAGGATGGATTTTCTGAAGAAGAGATTAATAGAATATATGGTCCTGTAGGATTAAATATATCCAACCAGCTTCCTGAAGAAATTGCCGTAAGTATAATGAGCGAAATACTTCTTATAAAGAATAATGGTACATTGGAACATAGAAAAGATATTTAGATAAAATATGAAATTTTCTAAATATAAATATATTTACTTATTTTTTTATTAATCAAGTTTATAATTATTTTTAATATATAAAGAATTATAATAAAAAAATATAAAGAATGGAGAGAAATATGTTTAAAATTGTGGAAAAGAAAACACTGGCTCCAGCTATATACATGATGAGAATTCATGCACCAAGAGTAGCTGAATCTTCAAATCCTGGACAATTTGTCATCGTAATGGCTGATAAGACAGGAGAGAGAATACCTTTAACAATAGCTGATTATGACAAGGAGCAAGGAACAGTAACAGTAGTAATTCAGGCAATAGGAACTTCTACAAAAGAAATGTGTGAATTTGAAGAAGGAGATGAGTTTCTAGATTTTGTAGGACCTTTGGGAAAACCTTCAGAATTAATATATGAAACAGATGATGAACTCAAAAGGAAAAAGATATTATTTATAGCTGGAGGGCTGGGAGCAGCTCCTGTATATCCACAGGTAAAATATCTTCATTCAAGAGGAATAGATGTAGATGTCATAATGGGAGCCAGAACAAAAGAAGCTGTAATATATGAAGAAGACATGAAAAAAATTGCAAAAAATGTATATATTGTAACAGATGATGGAAGTTATGGAAGAAAAGGACTTGTGACAGATGAAATTGAACGGCTTATGGGAGAAGGAAAAGAATATGATTTAGCAGTAGTGATAGGTCCTATGATAATGATGAAATTTGCTTCACTGCAAACTCAGAAACACAACATAAAAACAGTGGTGAGCTTAAATCCTATAATGGTAGATGGAACAGGTATGTGCGGTGCCTGTAGACTGACTGTTAATGGAAATGTAAAATTTGCCTGTGTAGACGGTCCTGAATTTTATGCTGAAGAAATAAATTTTGATGAAGCTTTAAAAAGACAAGAAATGTACAAGACAACAGAAAAAAAAGGAAAAGAAATCAGCACATCGGATAATCCTCATGGTGCATGTAAAATAGATGAAGAGAAATTAGAAATGCTGGAATCTGAACCTAGTTATTATTGTAACGGAGGAACAGATGACCATGAGAATGAAAAGAAACAAGATGCTCCTTCATTTAACAAGAAAAAAAAGGTAGAAGATATTGTCCAGCCTGCTGAAGAAAGAATAAATAATTTTGAAGAAGTAAGTAAAGGATATACTGCTGAAATGGCCATGCTTGAAGCTACAAGATGTCTGAACTGTAAAAAGCCACTTTGTGTGCCAAGCTGTCCTGTAAATGTTCATATACCTCAATTTATAACAGAAGTGAAATCTGGTAATTTTGAAAAGGCTGCAGAAATAATAAAAGAAACAAATGCACTTCCTGCTGTATGTGGAAGAGTCTGTCCTCAGGAAAGCCAATGTGAAGGAAGCTGTATAGTAGGATTTAAAAATGAACCTGTTGCCATAGGAAGGCTTGAAAGATTTGTTGCTGATTATGTGAGAAAGAAAGGGATAAAGATACCTGTACATATAGAGAAAAATCATAAAAAAGTAGCTATAGTAGGAAGTGGTCCTTCAGGGATAGCATGTGCAGGTGATTTGGCTAAAAAAGGGTACGATGTTACAATATTTGAAGCATTGCATGAGGCAGGAGGAGTTCTTGTTTATGGAATTCCTGAATTCAGATTGCCAAAAAAAGGAAGTAGTAGAACCTGAAATTCAGGAGATAAAAAGACTTAGGAGTAAAAAAATAGAAACAGATGTAGTAATAGGTAAGACTATTATGATTGATGATTTATTAGATAAAGAAAATTATGAAGCTGTATATATTGCATCAGGTGCAGGACTTCCTAACTTTATGCATATAAAAGGGGAAAAATTCCAATGGAGTATTTTCAGCCAATGAATTATTGACAAGAAGTAACCTTATGAAAGCTTTTTGATGAAAATTATAAGACTCAGTAAAACTTGGTAAGAGAGTTGTAGTAGTAGGAGCAGGAAATGTGGCAATGGATGCTGCAAGAACAGCAAGAAGACTAGGATCAGAAGTATATGTAGTATACAGAAGATCTGAAGAAGAAGCACCGGCAAGACTGGAAGAATTGGAACATGCAAAGGAAGAAGGAATTAATTTCATGTTTCTTACAAATCCAATTGAAATTATTCCTGATGAAAATGGCTGGGTAAAGGCAATGAAATGTATAAAGATGGAATTAGGGGAGCCTGATGCCAGTGGAAGAAGAAGACCTGTCGCTATAGAAGGATCAGAATTTGACCTTGAAGTTGAAACAGTAATAATGTCTATAGGAACTTCACCTAATCCGCTAATATCACAAACTACATCAGGACTTGAACTTAATAAATGGAAATGTATAGTTGCTGATGAAGAAACTGGTCAGACAACAAGAGACAGGGTATTTGCAGGTGGAGATGCAGTAACAGGAGCGGCTACAGTTATACTGGCCATGGGAGCTGGAAAGAAAGCGGCAAAGGCTATTGATGAGATGATAAAATCGAAAAATTAATAATCAGTGATACAGTTGCAGTAATTAAGGATTTAATTACAGGATAAGTACATAGATACTTTGCTTAAAAAAGACTGTAAAATGAGATTATGACAAATTCTTATTTTTAAGAAAAAGAAAATTTAATAAGTAGAAATGGGAGCATGAGGTTAATGAAAAAACTTCATGCTCTTTCTTATAAAGAATAGTATCAAACACATGATATTGTTTCTGAAAATCATACGTAACAGGAAGAGGATGATACAATAATCAGATTTTCTTATGATTTTATTTTTTTTTCAACAGTTTCTTGTAACTGAAATCAATTGCAAAAGCTCCTAGGGGAGCAGTTATAAGTATGGAAAGCACTGCAACTGTAAGAATAATATTTCCTGAAGGAAGTCCCATTGATAAAGGTATGGAGCCGATAGCCGCCTGAACAGTGGCTTTTGGACAATAGGCAATCATACAGAATAAACGTTCTCTATATGAAAGTGATGTTCCAAGAAGGCATAAAAATACTCCAGCCATACGGAAAGCTACAACAGTCATAATTAGTAGAATAGCAGGAATACTTGCTCCTAATGCATATTTTATATTTACAGTGGCACCTACAAGTACAAAAAGTATCACTTCTGCTGCAATCCACAATTTTGAATATTTCGCAGAAAGCCTTTTAGCGAGTATGCTATTTTTTTCCTGAATACCAGTTCCCATGCTCATTATGGCAAGAAGACCTGAAAATCCAATTATACCGGTCAGGGAATGTTCAAAAGTTACAAGCAGGAAGGAAATATTTAAAATAATAATTACCTTCATACTGTCTCTTATATGTACTTTTTTAAAGAAATAAATCAGTAAAATGGCACAGAGGAATCCTACAGATATTCCAAAAAATATGGAAGTAGGAATTTTTATAAGGTTAAGCGCTGAAAATGTACCGTTTGAAGCAAGGCCAATGAAAGAAGTAAATAAAACTATAACAAACACATCATCAACAGAAGCTCCAGCCATAATCAGCTGTGGAATCCCTTCCTCTGTTCCATATCCGTCTTCCATGAGTTTTAACATTTTAGGAACAACTACGGCAGGAGAAACAGCGGCGATAACAGTTCCAAGTATTGCAGAATCCAGAAGGCCAAGTCCTAAAAATTTTGGTGCAAAAATTATCATTCCCAGAATTTCAAAGGTTGCAGGGACAAAACACATTAAAACAGCAGGTCTTCCAACTTTTTTCAAATCATTTATATCGAGATTCAAACCAGCTCTTGTTAATATTATAATTAAAGCTATCTGACGTAAATCAGTTGATATTGATAAAATTTTCGGATCAAGAAGATTTAGGAGATAAGGTCCTAAAATTATTCCTGTGAGCAGCATTCCAAGTAGCTGGGGTAATTTCAGGCGGTTAAATATACTACCAAGTACAATACCTGAAAGAAAAATAAGTGTAAGACTAAATAACATAAAAGTCTCCTTTCATACAATGTAACATAAAAATTATTATATTTTTTTAGGTTAACATATGAAAGACTGTTTTTTTCAAGAATAATTTTTTTATAAAAAAACAAGAAATGTGATATAATATTATAAATTGAAAAAACAGGAGAAAAATAATAATGGATAAAGTTGTATTAATAATGGCAGGTGGAAGCGGAACGAGATTCTGGCCTTTGTCAACAAATGAAAGACCAAAGCAGTTTTTGGATCTTGTTTCTGAAAAAACGATGATTAGGGAAACAGTAGACAGGGTTGTGAAACTGGTTCCAGCTGAAAAGATATTTATTTCAACAAATATAGCGTATCTTGATATTATAAAAAAGGAATTACCTGAGATACCTGAAAAAAATATAATTTTTGAGCCAATGGCAAGGGATACTGCCGCGTGTATAGGTTATGCCGCATTAATAATACAGAAAATATACAAAGACAGTATTATGGCAGTGCTACCGTCGGATCATCTTATAAAAAAGGAAAAAGAATTTCTTGAAAGCCTTAACTTTGCTTTTGAAGAAGCTGAAAAAGATGTTATTGTCACATTGGGAATTAAGCCTTCTTATCCGGAAACAGGATATGGTTATATTGAATATTTTAAAAAAATAAAAAAATCAAAAAAAGTAGAAGAAGATAACGAAGAATGTAAAAATCTACAAAGTAAAAAGTTTCAGGGAAAAAAACCTAACAGGGAAATTGCAGAAAAAGTATATAGAACAGGGAAATTATTTATGGAATAGTGGAATGTTCGTATGGAAAACTGAATTTATACTGAATGAAATAAAAAAATATATGGATTCCCATAAAGAAGTTCTTGAAAAAATAGAAAAAAATGCTGGAAAAATAAAGATTTAAATGAATTTTATGGAAAAAGAATTGAGTGATTATGTCAGCGGGGAATTTGAAACATTTGAGAAAAATATCTATAGATTTTGGAGTGATGGAACACACAAAGTCAGTTCTTGTAATACCTGTTGATATAAGCTGGAATGATGTGGGAAGTTTCAAATCTCTTGATGAAATATTTCCAAAGGATGAAAAGGGAAATGTTGTAAGAGCAGAAAAAAATATTCAGAAATTGATTCAGAAGGAAATATAATAATAAATAAGGAAAAAGGGAAAAAAATAATAGCAACAATAGGGATAGAAGATATTGTTATTGTAAATACAGAAGATGCATTGCTTGTATGTCATAAGGATAAAAAGTCAGGAAATAAAAAAAGATACTTAATAAAAATTGAAAAAGAAAAATAAATAAAGAAAAAAAGAAAGGAAAGGGAAAAAGTCTATGGATATAAACTGCATTCAGGAAGCTAAAGAAGTTTTTGACATTGAGATAAGTGAACTTGAAAAGGTGAAAAATAAGCTAGATGACAGATTTGAGAAAACAGTAAATCTTATTTATGGTTTGAAAAATAATAAAGTTGTAGTTACTGGAATTGGGAAATCAGGACATATAGGAAGAAAAAAATCGTCGCAACCCTGGCTTCAACTGGAACAAGTGCCATATTTGTAAATGCCGCCGAAGCATTGCATGGAGATTTGGGAATGATAAGTAACGGAGATGTGGTTATTGCAATTTCCAATAGTGGAAATTCTGATGAAATATTAAGTATTCTAACTCCTATAAAAAAAATAGGTGGGAAAATAGTAGCACTTACAGGAAATGAAAAATCTACGCTTGCAAAATATGCAGAAATAGTTATAAATATAGGGATTGAAAAGGAAGCATGTCCACTTGGAACAGCACCGATGAGTTCAACGACAGCAACTCTTGTAATGGGGGATGCTATTGCAGTTGCTCTTATGAAAATGAGAAACTTTACTGAAAATGACTTTGCTAAATATCATCCAGGTGGAAGCCTTGGAAAGAGACTTCTTCTTACGGTTTCTGATTTAATGCATATGGGGGATGAACTGCCTGTTGCGGGAGAACATGAGGAAATTGAAAATGTTCTGGTTCTTCTTACAAAGAAAAAAATGGGAGCAGTTTGTATTTCAGAAGATGGAAGGGCAAATAGTAAATTGAAGGGAATTATTACTGAAGGAGATATAAGATGTGCATTACAGCATAAGGAAAAATTCTTCACATATAAAGCCAAGGATATAATGATTTCTTCTCCAATTTCTATCAGTAGAGATTCAATGGCACTTGAAGCATTGCATCTTATGGAAAATAGAAAAAGTCAGATAAATGTTCTGCCAGTTGTAGAAGATGGAAATGTAGTTGGAATAATAAGAATTCATGACCTGATAGGCTTAAAATAGAGGAAGGGAAATAATATTCAATGGATAATAAAAATTTATTAAAAGGAACGATGGTTTATTCCCTGATGAATTTAGTGACAAAAATGGGATCATTTATATTTCTTCCAATAATAACAAGACTTCTTACCCAGGAAGAGTTTGGTATTGTTGGGACATTGGGACCTATCACTTCACTGTTTACAGTTATTCTGGGACTTGGTCTTTATAATGCGCAGATGAAGAAATATGTGGATCTGAAGGACAATGAAGATGAATTTGGAAGCTATATGTTTTCATCAACTATGATTATAGTTGTATTTAACGTGCTGACATATATGTTTTTATTTACACCTTTGGCTCAAAAAATGTTTTCATATATTGTTGATTTAAGTAAGTAAGTTACTATCCGTTAATAATTGTAAGTGTACTGATTGCAACAGCAAATGCTTTTAACAATCTTGCCACAACTCTGTTCAGAATGAAGAGAATGTATATGAAGGTGGCAATTGGAAGTGTAGTCAGCCTTTTTACAACTTATATTCTGGCAATTTACTTTATAAAATCTCTGAAATGGGGAGTTTTTGGAAACCAGTTTGCAAATTTAATTGCACTGCTTATAGTATTTCTATTCTATTTTAAGGATTATTTTGGGAAATTTAGGTTCAAGCTGAATTTCAATTATGTGAAATATTCCCTGCGTAATGGACTACCTTTGATTTTTATAGAACTTACGGATCAGGTTGTAAATTTAAGTGACAGACTTGTACTGGCTAAGTTTGTGTCTCTTGCAACAGTTGGGGGATATACGCTGGCATTTACAGGTGGAAGAGTTCTTTCAGTTGTTACAGGATCATTTGTAAACAGCTGGACTCCTGAGTTTTATGAAGCAATGAAGACAGATAGGACAAACCCAAAAATAACGAAAAGTGTGGAAAACTTTATAGCAATTATTTCTTTTGCCTGTGTTATAGCACAGCTGTTTGCTCCTGAAGGAATAAAACTCATATTCCCTGCAAGTTATCATCAGGCAATAAATTATATGGCTTTAATTCTTGCGGGAATTGTAGTTCAGGCTCTATTCTGTCTGGATTATTTCTTCCATTTTCATGAAGACAGTATATATATTTTCTACTTTACAATGTTTGCAATGATATTCAATCTTGCAGGAAATATTATATTTATACCTAGATATCCTGAGATTGGCCCAATTATAGCGGCATGGACAACATTACTTGCATTTTTTTATTCAGGGCAATAATGGAAATGATGATAATAAGAAAAAAATATAAAATATCCTTTAATTATAAGAAGCTTTTTCTTATATTTGGTAATAGTTGTAAATCCTGTAATATTCTACCTTTCAAATTCTAATATTTCATGGATGAAATTTGGACTGAAAAATAGTTTATCTGGCAATAGTTACAAAAATTACTTGTAAACAGGGATGTATATAATAAAATAATGAATCTTGTAAATGGAATAAAAAAAGAAAGATTATAAAATAGTTAGTCATGAATGACTGCTGAAGGGATGAAAAATGAAATTTACGGTATTTACTCCTACTTTTAATAGAAAAGAACTGCTTGGAAAACTGTACAGTTCACTTCAAAATCAGACTTACAGGGATTTTGAATGGCTTATAATTGATGACGGTTCTACTGATGGAACAGAGGATAGGATAAAAGAATTTATAAATGAAAAAAAGCTGGATATAAGATATTTTCATATAGAAAATGGTGGAAAGCAGAGGGCATATAACTTTGGAGTTGAGAAAGCAGAAGGAGAGCTTTTTATATGTCTTGATTCTGATGATGAATATGTGGAAACTGGTCTTGAGACGATTTTAAAATACTGGGAAAAATATGAAAAAAATGATGAAATTGCGGGAATGGGGTATTTATCAATGTATCCTGACGGAAGAGTCATTGGAAGGGAATTCCCTCAAAAGGAAATGATTTCAACACAGTTTGATATTTACAATAAACATGGAGTTAAAGGTGATAAAGGCCTTATGTTCCGTACAGAGATACTTAAAAAATATCCATTTCCAGTTTTTGAAGGGGAAAAGTTTACAACAGAAGCGGTTGTTTACAACAGAATCTGTCAGAAATATAAAATGCTCTATGTAAATGAAAAATTGAAATAAAGGAGTATCAGGAAGACGGATTGACAGCAAAGTATAATAATTTACTGCTTAGAAATCCTAAAGGCCAGGCTCTTTACCATAATGAAATCAACTTGCAGACATTGACTTTCAAGCAGAAAATTTTAAATAATGCTGTTTATTATAAATTCTGCAAAGTTGCAGGATATGGATTTTCAAAAATCTATAAGGAATGTTACAATAAAATTGGATTAATAATTTCACTTCCTGTAGGAATGTATATGTACTGGAAGGCGAAAAAAAGATTTATAACAGAAAAAAATAAGGAAATAGGAATTAAATTATGAAAAAAAGATAAGATATTATTTACAATTTTACACGTATTCGTAATATTTTTTTCGTACTATTTTTTTAAAAAAATATAGTTGTCTTTCCAAATGATACAACGGAAATGAAGTTTTTGGAAATTCTTCTAATGGGAGTGTATATTTACACTTTTGTCACAGGAAAGATTTACTTGGACTGGCTGAATTCCTACATGGTATTCCTCTATACGCTGTTTCTCTTTAATTTTTACGAGGATATTTCTGGATATTGTAGGATATAAGGAATTTGGATGGGCTACAAAATTTGCAAACTATTATTTTTTTTCAATGATGTACGGATGGAAATAATAAATGTATTTATAATTGTACTTCTTTTTACTCATTTGGGATTTTTTTATAGGTATTCTAAATGAAAAGGAAAAATGAGCTGAAAAAGCCGTATAACTCTTAAAAAAATAAGAAGATATATACTGATTTTGGAATGTTTCTCTTTACAGTTGCATTACCTGCACTTGCTTATAAAATGTTTATTCAGCTGAAGGTCATACTGCAGGCAGGATATGAAGCGTATTATACAGGTATATTGAAAGGAGTGGACTATCCATTCTTTACAAAAGGTTCAGGGACAATAATGACAATAGGATTTTTGATATTTTTAATATCAATTCCTTCAAAAAGGAAGTTTCTTACTATTTCTTCACTGTATCTTATGGTGAAACTGTTGGATTCCTTTAAAGGTGCGAGGGCGATATTTTTAACCCAGCTTCTATTTATAATGTGGTATTACGCAAAGGTTTACGGAATAAAAATCAAAGCTAAAACAATGGCAAAACTGGTAGGATTTACAGTGTTGTTTTCACAGATACTTGTTTCAATAAGAAGTAAGAAGGTATTTTCTTTAGATTTGATAAATTCTGTATATAATTTTCTATTTTCGCAAGGAGTAAGTTACCTTGTGCTGGGATATACGATAGATCTGAAAAGTAAAATTGTAGGAGCAGGTTCGTATCCCTATATATTACAGGGAATATTCGGATTTAAACCTCAGTCGGCAGAAGCACTGAATACGACAAATTCTTTGGCAGATAAGCTGACATATGCCTTAAATCCCCTTGCATATATGAAAGGGGAAGGAATTGGTTCAAATTATATAGCTGAAATGTACGATCTTGGGTATGTGTGGATTATCGTTATTTCCATACTGCTGGGGTATATGATAATAAAATATGAAAAATACGTTGTAAGAAATAGATTTTTACTGCTTACAAGCTATTACTTCATTCCTAATCTGTTCTACATTCCAAGAGGTTCATTTTTTGGAGAAGGGCTGATAAAGAATATGGCTATGCTTGCAGGTGTATACATACTTATATTTGGATTTGACTATATGTACAGGAAAAATTGAAGAAAATGAGGAGTTTAAAAATTAATGAAAAATATAGAAATAATAGAAGGAATAAATAATAAAAAAATAAAAAAATTATATAGTTAAATGGACAAATGAAAAAGGGAAAAAAATTTTTTTCTTGAGCAATGGGCTGGAACAAACCTTGATTTTCCTCTTACAGATAGTCAAATTGATGATTTGAATAATATCTGTTCGATTTTTTTGTGAAAAATGAGTTTGTCGGGATTATTCAGAAAAAATACGTATAGAGCTTGATAATATTCATATTGGACGGTTTATGATTAATCCTGAGCTTGCAGGAAAAAGGTCTTGGAAAAAAAGGGCTTTGATGAAATTTATAAATTTGATTTTTTTCAAGATGAAAAATATAAATTCAATTACATTAAATGTTTTTTTGATTATAATGCAGGAGCTAAAAAAATTATATGAGAAAAATTGGATTTAAAGTTGTAAATATTGTTGAAAAATCCAAGGAAAAAAAGTACACAATGATTATGAAAAAAAGTGAAAAACCGGGAGAAAAAAATGATAGAGAAAAAAGATATATTACGTATGGATAGGAAATGCCAAGAAACCTGATATATTTTATAAATGTCTGAAATCATGGCAGGAAAAAAACTTCCAGATTTTGAAATAGTTGAAATAAATGAAAAAGAATTTTTGATATAGAAGGTCATCTGAAAAAAATAGATTTTTTTCAGGGAATGTTATGAGAGAAAAACTCTGGGCATATATGTCTGACTATATAAGGGTACATTATATGTATGAAAAATTCAGGAATATATGTAGACACTGATATGGAAATTATAAAAAAATATTTCACCATTAATAGAAAAATGAAAAAAATGAAATTTTTTTATAGGATATGAGGATGAAAAAAACATATAAGTGTTGGAATTTTTTTGGAACAGACAGGCATAATGAAATACTGAAAAAAATATGATAGAGTTTTTATGAAGGGGAAATATGGGAAAAAAACCTCTATGGACGATTCCTAAAAATATTTACTTATATATTTGAAAAAGAAATATGGATTGACTGATAAAAGGGAAAAATACATTAAAGGAAGGAGAAGTAACAATATATCCTAAAGAATATTTTTTTATCCTTACGGTTTTAGAGAGAAGTATTCACCAGATTGTATAAAGGAAAATACATATGGAATCCATTGGTGGAATGACAGCTGGTCAAGCCTTTAAGGCGAGGCTTTTTTTCTCGAGAGTAAGCATCTAACGGGAATTCCAAAATTAATAAAGAAAATGAGAATTATAGCCAGATACTATCTTGTTGAAAAAAAGATAAAGATATGAAAGGAAGTAAAAAAAGAAAATGAAAGTTTTAAAAAAATACTGAAAATATTGTTATTTATGAGTGTAATGCTAGTAGCTGAAGGAAAAAGAATTAAGAATAATGACATATAATATTTATGGAGCAAGACTGGCAAATGGTATAAAACTTGGGGAAAGCATAAAAAAATATAAGCCTGACTTTGTTTCATTGCAGGAAGTTGACAAAAATACAAAAAGAAGTAATTTTAGGGATGTAACTTTTGATATAGCAGTTGAACTTGGGTATAACTATTATTATTTTTCAGAAATCAAGGGATTTTTGATTCGGGGAATTTGGGATTTCCTTTATTTCAAAATATCCGGTAGAAAAAATATATGCCTATGAATTACCTTCAATCGGGGCTGAGAAACGTCAAGTTGTAATAGCAGAACTTGAAAAAGAGGAATTTGGAAAGAAAGTAATGATAATTAATACCCACATGGATTATAAAAAAGAAATAAAAAAGGAAGAGCTTGAATCCCTTTCACTGTTAAATGGATTATTTGAAAGTGATGTAAAGTTTTTAAGCGGAGATTTGAACTTGCTTCCAAATACGGAATATTATCAGACACTTACAAAGGAATGGAAGGATAGTTACTTTGAAGGAAAAGATAAAGAAATGAGAAGTATTGAAGATCCTAGAATAGACTATATATTTGGAGATTATTCCAATAACTGGAAGGTGAAAAAAAGTTTTTTCATAAAGGATGATACACAGGATTGGACTAAATTAAGCGATCACTTTCCATATATGAGCATAATTGATATAAAATAAAAATATACTGCACCTCCAATCTTGTGTCCAAGATTTTGGGTGCAGTACATTTTTTTAGATATTTTTATTCCAGAACAATGTTTTCAAGTAATGGTGATTCCATAATGTCAAAAGGCATTACCCAGCCACCCCCATCAGAATCAAGGTCAACATTACGTCCTGTATTCTTTCCTGCATTTTTAAAAACAAGATATACAAACTGAGAGCAGTACAGCCTTTTATCAAAATTCTTATCAAAGGTCAGTCCATAAGGTTTTGTCACAGTTTTATCAATTTCGTTAAATAGGGCACTTCTAAATTTATCATCTATATTTTTCAGTCTAAAGATTGCTATCTTTCTTTTTAGTTTTGACCATGCATAAATTGGGCTTTCACTATATCCTGCCGAATACGAAGGAAACTCTACAATTTTTTTCTCTTCATTCAGTATTGCACTGTGCCCCCACATAGAACGGATAGTAGGTTCCTTTGAAAGAATTAAAATATCTCCAGGTTGCAGCTGATCAACTTTTGAAATAACTTCTTCAGGCTGATACCATTTATATTTTGGATTTATTGATTGGCACGAAATAACTAAAAAAGTAAGTAAAATGGCAATCAATAGCTGTCTTATGAAAGTTTTATTATTTTTTATTGTTTTAATATCTGAAATCATCACTATCATATCCTTTCACATTTATTATATATTATATAAGAAAGCTGAAAAATAGTCCAGTTTTTATTCATATTGATAGTTTGAAGATAAATAATTTGTTTATCAAATTAATTTTTTTATAGGAACTTATAAAAAAATAATACTTTTTATAATAAAAAAATATGATATAATTATCTGCAATTATTTTAAGAAATATTATAATTTATAAAAAAATTAAGAAGAAAAGGAATGAAAATGGAAATACTGAAGGAAAATTTTTTAAAGTTAAGAGAAAAAATGATGCAAAAATTTGAGGAAGATTTTGCAAGGCATAGGGAACTCGGAGAAAAGGAAGTACCTATAAAAACAATAGGACCTATAAACGGAGTTTACTATGAAAGAGGAGAAAGAAGTTATTTTGTCCGTCCAAGAATAAGGGCAGGACTTATAACATTGGAACAGTTGAGGGCTGTGTCAGATTTGTCTTTAAAACATGGTGACGGAGAAATAAAACTTACAACAAGACATGGAATTCAGCTGAGGGGTATCAAAGCAGACAATGTTCTCCCATTAATAGAAGATTTATTTAATGCAGGATTAAAAACGCAGGCTGTAGGTGGGAAAAGTATAAGAGGAATGATTATTTCATCATATAGTGGTTTTGAAAAGGAAGAGTTTGATGTTACTCCTTATGCAGTCCATTCAATAAATTACCTGTTTCAGAATGGAGATACGTATACACTTCCAGGGAAACTTAAATTTTCAGCTTCAAACAGCAGCGAGGATACGGCAGGAGCAAAATATTCTGATATGGGATTTATTGCAAAAAAAATAAATGGTGAAGACTATTTTGAAGTATATTTTGATTTTGGGATGAACCTGTCAAATAAGAATCCTTATAAATATTCAAAAGATATAAAGGCTGAAGAAATGCTTTACTACATGAGGGCAATAGTAATGATGTTCAAGGATAATATGGAAGTTACAAATCCTAGGGCAAGAGTAAGAACAATGAACAGAAAAATAGGAATAGAGGCATTTGAAGAAAAATTTGAAGGATATGTAGAGAAGGCAAAAAAGGAAATAGACTCTGTAATTGATATAAAGGAACTTTATAAAGATGTGAAAAATCAGGAAGAAGCATTTGAATGGAGCAAGGAAGTAGACTTTGTTTCTGAAGGAATAGACGAGGCACTTCTTATTAATGTGAGGGAAAGTTACAGACAGAAGGGAATTTATGCTGTAAAACTAAAATTTGCAGGTGGAGTTATAAGAAGAAAACAGCTGGAAGGAATTCTTGAATATTTAGAAAGTTTAAATCATGAAATCAAAATAAAACTCACAAATAATCAGGAAATTATAGTTTTTCAATTTAAATGGTGAAGAAACTTTACATATTTTGGAAAATTTTGAAGAAAGACTTATAAGAAGTCCTTTTGAAGACACTATTACGTGCACCGGTGTTCCAAGATGCAGATTGGCAATAACTTCCAGTAAAAGTGCCTTTGACAAGATATCAAAGAAGTTTGATAATAATGACACAACATTGAAAAAGGAATTACCGCAGCTGAGAATTTCAGGGTGTCCTAATTCATGCAGTCTGACTTTTAAGGGAGATCTTGGATTTTCAGGTAGAATTAAAAAGATAGATGAAAAGGTAAATATTGCATATACATTGCTAAGTGAAAATAAAAATATAGAGCTGGCAGGAAAGGCAGTAATTTTAGAAAGAGATTTACCGGAAATGCTTTATGAAATGGCTTTATTTAAGAGAGAAAGTAAAATTAAGGATTTTCATGAATTTATGAATATAGAACACGAAAAGGTAAAATGAACTTATAAAAAAATATGCACAGTAATAAAAAAATTCTCTAACTAAGAAAGAACAAATAGAAAAGAGAAAAAAATTGTTGTATAATGAAAAAAATCTATTTTTGGAAAGAGGGAATGAAATGAAAAAGAGAATTTTGATAATTCTTGGAATTATGATGATGTTTATAGTAAGTTGTGGAGGAAAACATCCAGCAGTGAAGGATTTTTGAAGAAACTATGAAAAAAATTTACAAAGTGGAGATGTAAGTAAACTTTCAGAAGGATCTGATAAAAATTTTTTTGAGTCAAATATAAACCCTGAAATGAAGACGGCTCTAACAGAGGGATTGAAAAAAATTACTTATAAAAATAAATAAAACGACAGAAAAATAAAGATAAAAAAATGAAGTAATTATAAACGTAACTATGAAATCTCCTGATTTAAGTGGAGTTATGAAAGAACTGTTTGAAAAAAAGTAGCCGGATTAATGGCACAGATGCAAGGAAAAACAGAAAAGGAAATAGGAGAAGCAGCAGGAAAAAGTAGCGACAGAATTAATAAAGGAAAGAATAAAAAGTGGTAAAAACAAAAAGAAAAAAACATTTGATGTAGTGTATACAAAAAAAGATGATAAATGGAGTCCTGATGTAGCTTCAAATAAAGATTATTTTGAAATGTTAACTATGAATATGGCAAGTATGGAATAAAAGAGGCTGTCTCAAAATTTAAAAAAAATATAAAAGGGGATATCCCAAAAAGAATGAATATTTAAATATAAATATAGCTTTATATTAAATTTTAAGTTTTTTTCTTTTGAGATATCCTTTTTATATTTTTCAATTTTTTTGAGACACCCCTTGAAAAAAATGAATAAAATGGAGTATAATAATTAAAGATGAAGAGTGCAAGCGTGGCGGAATTGGTAGACGCGCTGTTTTCAGGGAGCAGTGGCAGTAGTCGTGTGGGTTCGAGTCCCACCTCTTGCACCAAAAAAATTAAATTTAATTATAAAAAAACTTGCAAAAAAACAGATAAAAATGTGGTATTATAATTATAAGAGCAAAATATTAGACAGAAAGAGTGGGAAGTTCCCACTCTTTAGTTTTAAATATGAGGTGGATATTTTATGGAAAAAAAATTGGAAATGCTTGAAGCAAAAATGGAGGAGCATTTAAAGGAGCTGGGACTGGAGCTTGCAGATATAGAGTATGTTCCTGAAGGTGGATACAACTACTTAAGAATTTATGTTGAAAAGCCTGACGGGAATACAAGTCTTGATGACTGTGTAGAACTTAGCACTAGAATAGACGGTATCGCAGATGAGCTGATAAATGAAAAATTTTATTTGGAAGTTTCAACGCCAGGACTTGAAAGAAGGCTGAAAAAACCTAAAGATTTTACTAGATTTACAGGAAAAAAAGTAAAAATATATACAAAGAGTCAAATTGAAGGTAAAAAAAGACATTTGAAGGTAAGTTAGAAAAGTTTGAAAATGAAACAATATTTTTTTTATTGGATAGTACGGAAAAAAAGTATATGAAATACCTTTTTCTAAATTGAAAAAAATCACATTTGATATATGAAATTCCGGTAAACATATTAGAGAGTGAGGAGGAATAATGAAATCAAAAGATCAGAGAATCTTTTTAGAAGCATTGGATGAACTGGAAAGAGAAAAGGGAATTATAAAGGAAGAATTGTTGGAAGCGGTAGAAACAGCATTGCTTGCAGCGTATAAGAAAAATTACGGTGAAAAGGATAATGCAGATATAACAATAAATAGAAATACAGGGGAAGTAAAGGTTTTTTCCAGAAGAACAGTTGTTGAAACAGTGACTAAACCAGATGAGGAAATAAGTCTTGAAGATGCACGTTCATTGAAAAAAAGATCAAACCTTGGAGATGTTATGGATGTAGAAATTAACGCTGAAGGGTTTAAAAGAAATGCTATTCAGAATGCTAAGCAGATAGTTGTTCAGAAGGTAAGGGAATGTGAAAAGAAAAATATTTTTAATAAATTTAAGCAGATAGAAAAAATGATTGTTGCTGCCACTGTAAGAAACAGATGAAAAAGGAAATCTTTACATTGATATAAACGGTCTTGAAGCTATTGTGCCTGCAAAGGAACTTTCTGAAGCAGATAGATTTCGTCAGGGAGATAGAATAAGAGTATATGTTGGAACTGTTGAAGAATCTACAAAATATACGAAAAGTTTCCTTTCAAGAAAGGCAGAAGAGCTGTTAAGAGGTCTGCTTGAACTTGAAATTCCTGAAATAGAAGATGGAATAATCGAAATTAAGAATATTGCAAGGGAAGCTGGAAGCAGAACAAAAGTTGCAGTTTATTCTGAAGATCCGAACCTTGATGTAAAGGGAGCATGTATAGGTAAAAATGGAATGAGAATACAAAGTATCATTGATGAACTTCAAGGTGAGAAGATAGATATAGTACTTTGGGATGAAGATATGACAACTTTTGTAAAAAATGCTCTTAATCCAGCAGAAGTAATTTCAGTTGATATAATTGAAAATGAAGAAGAAAGAGTTGCAAGAGTAGTTGTGAATGAAGATCAGCTATCTCTGGCAATAGGTAAAAAAGGACAGAATTCACGTCTTGCAGCAAAACTTTGTGGTATAAAGATAGATATTCATACTGCTGAAAGTTACGAAAATGACCAGGATGAATACGAAGAAGATGAAATAGAAGGTGAAGAATAATATATGCCTGAAAGAACATGTATCAGTTGTAGGAAAAAAGGCGAAAAAAAAGATTTTTTGAGAATATCCGAAGAAAATGGAAAATACGTATTTGATAAGGAAATGAAAGTACAGAGCAGAGGATTTTACGTGTGTAAGGATCCAGCATGTATAGAAAGATTATCAAAAAACAGAAAATATAATCTTGAGATGCAGGAGCTTCTCAAGTTACTGAAAGAAACAGAAAAAAACAGGAAAAACATAATAGACATTATACGCCCTATGAAAAATTCAGGCTTCTTTGTTTTCGGAATAGATGAAAACATTGAAGGAATAAAAAAGAATAAGGTAAGATTACTGATATTACCAAAAGACATAAATGAAAAAAATATAGAACAGTTTAAAAAGACTTGAGGAAAAATTTTGAAGTCACTATAATAAATATTGAAAAAAGAAGAATTTCTGAATGTTTTTTTCAAGAAATGTGAATGTCGTAGGAATAACAGATAAAAAGGGTAGTGAATGGTATATTAAGCAAAGTGGAGGTGACAGAATGAAATTAAGAGTACATCAGTTGGCTAAAGAATTGGGTTATGAAAGTCCAAAATTTCTTGAAAAATTAACTGAAATAGGCGTTCAAGTAAAATCTCACCTAAGTGGCCTGACAGATGATGAAATAGCCGATATAAAAAAAGGAAACTTAATAAAAAAAGATGACAAGCCTAAGGAACATAATAAATCTAACGAAAATCATAGTAAATATGTAAAAGAAACTCCAAATATAGATAAACATGATGTGGCAAAAGGACAAAACAGAGTCGAAACAAATAAAAAAGAAAATGAGGATAAAGTGGAATTGAATGTTGGATTAAATAATAATAATAGTCAAAAAAACAATAATAACAAAAAAATTATCAAAATAGAGATGAAAGAAAAAAACTGAAAAATATAAATAGAGATAATAACAGAGATAACAATAGAGACAACAGAAACAAATATCAGAATAAGGATAATAGAGACAGAAACAGAAATTATCAGAACAGAGATAATAATCAGAGAGATGGAAGACCGTCATTTGACAGGGATAACCAGAACAGAGATGGAAAGGACAACAATAGAAATTTCCATAATAACAGAAATAGGGATAACAGAAATTATCAGAACAGAGACAATAATCAGAGAGATGGAAGACCGTCATTTGACAGGGATAATCAAAATAGGGACAGAAGAGACGGTAAAATTGACAGAAATTCCGGAAGAAACTTTGATGACAACCAGAACAGAGATAGAAACTATCAAAACAGGGATAACAGTCAGAGAGATGGAAGACCGTCATTTGACAGGGATAACAGAAACAGGGATAATAGAAATTATCAGAACAGGGATAATAGAGATAACAGAGATGGTCAAAGGGATAGACGTTCTTTCGATAGAGGAAAGGACGACACAAGGGACAATAGAAATTTTGGAAACAGAAACAATAAAAAAGAAGCACCAAAAAATGATATAGCCCCTGCTCCAATTGCAGAAAAACCTAAGAACAATGTAAAGGGAAAAGCAAAATTTGACAAGAAGAGATACGAAAAGGAAAAGAAACAGAAGGAAGAAGAAAAGAAATTAAGAGAATTAAGATCTGATTTCAGAAAAGATGACAAAAAGAAAAAAAATAAAAAGAAACAGGAAAAAGTAATGAAGGATGAAATAATTAGAATAGAAGGTGAAAGTATCGGAATGATAACTATTGGAGAAGAAATAGTAATTAAAGATCTGGCTGAAAAGCTAGGAGTAAATGTTTCCGATATTATAAAAAAATTCTTTATGCAGGGGAAAATGCTGACTGCAAATGCTATCTTATCATTTGAGGAAGCTGAAGAAGTAGCTCTTGACTATGAAGTAATAGTTGAAAAAGAAGAAGTTGTTGAAGTAAGTTATGGTGAAAAGTATCATCTTGAAGTTGAAGACAAGGAACAGGATCTTGTTGAAAGAGCTCCAGTTATAACAATAATGGGACACGTAGACCATGGGAAAACATCCCTTCTTGATGCATTAAGACACACAAATATAATCGAAGGCGAAGCTGGAGGAATAACACAGAGAATAGGAGCCTACCAGGTAAACTGGAAGGGACAGAAGGTTACATTTATAGATACTCCGGGACACGAAGCTTTTACTGAAATGAGAGCAAGAGGAGCAAATATAACTGATATTTCAATACTTATAGTTGCAGCAGATGACGGAGTAAAACCTCAGACTGTAGAAGCTATATCACATGCTAAAGAAGCTGGAGTACCAATAATAGTAGCAATAAATAAAATAGATAAACCTGGTGCAGATCCTATGAAGGTTAGAACAGAGTTGACAGAATATGGACTTATGTCGCCTGACTGGGGAGGAAATACTGAATTTGTGGAAATTTCTGCAAAACAGAAGATAAACCTTGAAGAATTACTTGAAACTATACTGATTACAGCAGAGCTGCTTGAATTGAAGGCAAATCCTAAGAAAAGGGCAAAAGCTGTAGTTGTAGAATCAAGACTTGATCCTAAAATGGGAGCGGTAGCGGATATACTAATTCAGGAAGGTGAACTTGAAATAGGAGATATATTTGTTGCAGGTGAAGCACATGGAAGAGTAAGATCAATGCTTGATGACAGAGGAAATAAAATAGAAAAGGCAACATTATCTCAGCCAGTGGAAATTACAGGATTCAGTAATGTTCCAAATGCAGGAGATGTTCTTTACGGAGTAAATAACGATAAACAGGCTAAAAAGATAGTTGAAGACTTCATAAAAGAAAAGAAAATCAACGATCAGAACAAAAAGAAACATATCTCGCTGGAAAGTCTGTCTCAGGAACTGGAAGAACAGCAGCTTAAAGAACTTAAATGTATTATAAGAGCAGATTCTAAAGGTTCAGTAGAAGCATTGAAGGAATCATTACTGAAGCTGAATAACGAAAAAGCAATGATAAACATTATTCAGGGAAGTGCCGGAGCAGTAACTGAAGGAGACGTAAAACTTGCGGAAGCATCAAATGCAATAATAATAGCGTTTAACGTAAGACCTACAACTCCTGCAAGAATTGAGGCAGAAAAAACTGGAGTGGAAATTAGAAACTACAATGTAATTTACCATGTAACAGAAGAGATAGAAAAAGCCCTTAAAGGAATGCTTGATCCTGAATATAAGGAAGTTTACTTTGGAAGAATTGAAGTTAAGCAGGTATTTAAAATCAGTAACGTTGGAAATATTGCAGGAGCAATAGTAGTAGACGGAAAAGTAAGCAAAACTTCTAAATAAGGGTTATAAGAGATGGAATAATTATTTACGATGGAGAATTAGACTCACTTAAGAGATTTAAGGATGATGCAAAGGAAGTTGTCATGGGACAGGAATGTGGAATCGGAATTAAAGATTTTAATGATATAAAAGAAGGCGACATCATAGAATCATATATTTTGGAAGAAATACCAAGATAGTTTGATTATTTTGCATATTGATTAAATTATGGGGTGAAAAATTATTATGAACGACAGAAGGAAAAAAAGGACTTGAAAAAGAAATATCAAGAATAATCGGAATGATTATTCTGACAGAAGTAAAAAAATGAAAAAAATAAAAAAATCTGGTAACAATACATAAGACAGAGCTTACAAAGGATGGAAGATATCTTGATCTTACTTTTTCAATACTGGATCTGAAAAATAATGTAAATAAAGAAAAAATACTGGAAGAACTTGAAAAATTAAAAAGTTTTTTCAGAAAAACAATTGGATCTCAGTTATCAATCAGATTTGTTCCTGAAATAAGAATTCATTTAGATGACAGTATTGAATACGGTATAAAAATAACATCTTTGCTGAATGAGGTAAAAAAGAAGGACAGTGAATGATTTGTGAAATGGGAGTTGAAGAAACACGATAAAAATTATTTAACTCTGAAAAGCAAGGAATTTAATGAGAGTCAACTCATAACAGGTTTATTGCTTAACAGAGGAATTACTACAAAAAAAGAAGTGGAAAAATTTTCTGAATACGAGTGAAAGTGAGCTGAATGACCCTTTTCTTTTTGAAAATATGTATGAAGTTGTAGAAAGAATACTTGATGCAAAAAAACGGAAAGAAAAAATAGTAATCTATGGAGATTATGACGTGGACGGAATATCAGGAACGGCGTATCTTGTACTCGTATTTAGAAAACTGGGGTTAAATGTAGATTATTATATCCCAAACAGGGCACATGAAGGAGTTGGGATAAATAAGAATCTTATAAAATATTTATCTAAAAAAAATGCAAAGTTATTTATAACAGTGGATACAGGGATTGGGAGTAAGGAAGAGCTGCTAATGCTAAGGGAAAATGATATTGATGTAATTATTACAGATCATCATAGACCACTTGATGCAATCAGTGACATGAAGGTTCTTACAGTAAATCCCAAAATAAGTAAAAATTATCCGAATAAGAATTTATCAGGTTCAGGAGTTGCATTTAAACTGGCTGAAGCAGTTTATGAAACATTCGGAGCAAGTAAAAAGCTGCTGTATGACTATCTGGATATTGTAATGATAGGAACAGTTGCAGATGTTGTACCAATGACTGATGAAAACAGGTTTATAATAAAAAAGGGATTATATAATTTAAGAAAAACGAAGATAAAAGGATTAAAGTATATTATCAGTTACTTTGAAAAATAAATCCCAAAAATATAACAACAAGTGATATAGGCTTTTACATTGCACCTATTTTCAATGCTTTAGGTAGAATAGACAACTCCAAGATGGTGGTAAATTTCTTTATACAGGAAGATGACTTTAAAAATTTTTGCAATTATTGAGGAAATGAAAAAGGCAAATAAAATAAGAAGATATCTGGAAATAGAAATATACAATGAAATAGAGGAAAAAATTCAGAAGCTGAATAATCCCTAAATACATATTCATGAAAAGCAGGAAATGGCATTCGGGAGTTATAGGAGTTGTATGTTCCAGAATTTCCATAAAGTATAATATTCCGGTAATACTCGTTTCAATAAAAAATGGATATGGAAAGGCTTCATGCCGTAGTATAGAAGGACTTAATATATTTGATATTCTTAAGGAAACATCAGATAAGTTTGACAGATTTGGAGGACATGATCTGGCGGCAGGATTTCTTGTGTCGGAAAAATATCTTGCTGAAATAGAAAGATATCTGAAAAAAAGACTTTTAACTACAAATAAGTCAAGTATGGAAAAAGTGCTGAATATTGATGCAAAATTAGGGATAGAGGAAATAAATAAGAACAAACTTCTTGATATAAACAGGTTATCACCTTTTGGTCTTGATAATCAGGAGCCAAATTTCATAGATATGGGAGTGAAGTTTGTAAATTTCACGAAATTTGGAGTGAATAACCGTCATTTTAAAGGATATATAAGAAAAAACTAACAGATTTATATCTGTAATTGGATATAATCTGGGACATAAACTTAAACTTAAAAAAATCTCAATAAAAAAATATGAGATAGTTTATACTCCAGTTTTCAAGTCTGTGAGAACAGATTTGTTTATTGAATTGAAGGTGAAAAGACTTTAATTAGCCGAATAAAGATAATTATCATGGAAAAAAATACAGAAAAACATGATAAACTGGAGAAAGAGAAATTAATTAGTTAAACAACATAAAAAAATATATTAGAATATAAATTAGGAGGATTATAAAAAAATGTCAACAGTAAAAAAATTATCAGAAACAGTATATGAAGTATCAGTAACAAGAAATGGTGAAGAACTAAAACATCTTAAGGAACATGTATTAGTACATTTTAAAGATGCAAAAGTAGACGGATTTAGAAAAGGGCACGTACCGGCAGATGTACTTGAAAAAAAATTCAAAAAAGAAATAGAAGGGGAAATCCTTAATCACATAATTTCAGAAGAATATAGAAAAGCAGTTGAAGAAAATAACTTATCACCAATTGCAGACATTAAACTGGAAAAAAATATGAAAATAATGAAGATAACGTAGAAGTAGTATTTACTATACCTGTATTACCTGAAATCAATTTAGGAGATTACAAAAGCGTAAAAGTAGAAAAAGAAGCATTAGATGTAAATGATGAAAAAGTTAATGCTGAAATCGAAATAATGAGATCAAATGCAGGAAAATTAAAAGAAGTTGCAGATGATGAAGCAGCTCAGGATAAAGATGTTACAAACATCAACTTTGAAGGATTTATAGATGGAGAAGCATTTGATGGAGGAAAAGCTGAAGGATTTGACCTTACTTTAGGATCAAAAAGCTTCATAGATACTTTTGAAGATCAGATTATAGGACATAAAAAAGGTGACGAATTTGATGTAAACGTTACTTTCCCTGAAGAATACCATGCAGAAAATTTAAAAAGGAAAAACCTGCAGTATTTAAAGTAAAAGTAAATTCAATAAAGAGAAAAGAAGAAGCAGAATTAAATGAAGATCTTGCAAAAGAACTTGGATATGATTCAGTAGAAGATTTAAAAGTTAAAAACAAAAAGAAAATCTTACAAAAAGAGAAGAAACAAGAATTGAAAATGAATACAGAGGAAAAGTTGTAGATGCAGTTGTAGATACTGTAAACTTTGAAATACCTGAAGCAGTAGTAGAAAGAGAAATTCAATTTCAAATAAATAGATTTGCTCAACAGCTTCAAATGCAAGGAATGTCATTAAATCAATATTTTGAAATGACAGGTCAGGATATTGAAAAAATGAGAGAAAGTATCAAAGAATCAGCTGAAAAATCTGTAAAAAGAGATTTAGTATTAACTGAAATAGCTAAAGCAGAAAATGTACAGGCAACTGAAGAAGAAGTAAATGCTGAATTAGATAGAACTGCTTTAATGTATGGAATGGATAGGGAAGGATTAATTGCAGAAGTTAGAAAATCTGGAAACTATGCAAGATTTATAGATGAAATAAAATATCAGATTATAAACAGAAAAACTGTTGATTTATTGGCAAAATAAGGAGGAAATAAGATGTACAGTCCTGTAGTAATTGAAAATGACGGACGTGGAGAAAGAAGTTACGATATATACTCCAGACTGCTGAAGGATAGGATAATATTCGTAGGTGGAGAAATAGAAGATAATATGGCAAATGCAATTATTGCACAGCTGTTATTTTTAGACGCACAGGATAAGGAAAAAGACATTGTAATGTATATTAACAGTCCCGGTGGAGTAATTACCTCGGGACTTGCCATATACGATACAATGCGTCATATAAAATGTGACGTTTCCACAGTGTGTCTTGGTCAGGCTGCCAGCATGGGAGCTCTGCTGCTTACAGCCGGAGCAAAAGGAAAGAGATATTCACTGCCTAATTCAAGAATAATGATACATCAGCCTTTAGGTGGAGCAAGAGGACAGGCAACGGATATTCAGATACAGGCAAAAGAAATTGAAAGAATGAAGGAACTGACAAGTAAAATTCTATCAGAAGCTACAGGAAAACCTATAGAGGAAATTTATCAGGATACAGAAAGGGATAATTTCATGTCTCCTGAAGAAGCTATAGAATATGGTCTGATAGATAAAGTTCTGTAAACTTAGGAAAAAATAACGAGGTGAAGATCATTGGCAAAGGAGAAAAAAAGCTGCACATTTTGTGGAAAGTCTGAAGATGAAGTATACCAGCTTATAAGTAGCCCTGATAATGATGCCTTCATATGTGATGAATGTATAGAAGACTGTCAGGAACTGCTTGATGAAAGTGGGTACAGTGAAGATGAGAAAAAGATGGAACTTACTTTGCTGAAACCTGCTGAAATCAAAAGTAGACTGGATGAATATATAATAGGGCAGGAAAGGGCTAAAAAGGTTCTTTCTGTTGCTGTATATAATCATTTTAAGAGAATTAACCATAAAATGAAAAACATAGATGATGTGGAACTGCAGAAGTCAAATGTTTTACTGGTGGGACCTACAGGAAGTGGAAAAACCCTTCTGGCACAGACACTGGCAAAAATTCTGAATGTACCGTTGGCAATAGCTGATGCAACTACATTGACAGAAGCCGGATATGTAGGTGACGATGTAGAAAACGTACTTTTAAAACTTATAAAAGCGGCAGACTATGATATAGAAACTGCTGAACATGGAATAATATACATAGATGAAATAGATAAGATTGCAAGAAAGTCAGAAAATATGTCTATTACAAGGGATGTTTCAGGAGAAGGTGTCCAACAGGCATTACTGAAATAATAGAAGGAACTGTTGCAAGTGTACCGCCACAAGGTGGAAGAAAGCATCCAAATCAGGAAATGATAGAAATAAACACAAAAGATATACTGTTTATCGTGGGTGGAGCTTTTGAAGGTCTTGAAGGTAAACTTAGAAACAGAATAAATCAGAAAAGAGTGGGATTTGGTCTGGAAACAGAAGAAAAGAAACTGGATGACCTTACATTATTTGAAAATGTATTACCGGAAGATCTTATTAAATATGGTCTTATACCTGAACTGATTGGAAGATTACCTATAATTACTGCATTACATGGACTGGATGAAGAAGCAATGGTAAAAATACTTACTGAACCTAAAAATTCACTGGTAAAACAGTATAAAAAGTATTTTGAAATGGAAGACGTCGAGTTAAGCTTTGACGATGATGCAATAGCTGAAATAGCAAAACTTGCCCTAAAGAGAAAAATAGGTGCAAGAGGACTTAGATCAATCATTGAAAATGTAATGCTTGATTTGATGTATGAAATTCCTTCAATGAAAAAAGTTTCAGAAGTAAGAATTACTAAAGGAAGCAGTTGAAGATAAGGAAAAAAAGTAATAGTAAAAGTAATTTAATTTTTAAAAGATTCTGAATAGGAAAATTTAAAGGAAAAAATGTAAAAAGGACTATCTTTTTTAAAGTTTGTATGTTAAAATATACAAGTTTAAAAGAAAGGAGAAATATGTTAAAGAAACCTTTTATAGCAACAAGGGAACTAGTTGTTTTTCCTGGTGTGGTAACTCCTATATTTATAGGTAGGCAGGCCAGCCTTTCAAGCCTGGAAGAAGCCCTTTCAAGTTTTGATAACAAGCTGATACTTTCCACACAGAAGGATCCAAATGTAGAAGAACCTAAACTGCCGGAAGATGTATATGAAACAGGGGTGTTAGTTCATGTAATCCAGACAGTTAAAATGCCAAATGGCAATGTGAAGGTTTTAGTGGAAGCTAAACATAGGGTATTAATAGGCGAATTTGAGGAGAAAAAAGGTGTGCAGTATGCAGACTATGAAGAAATCTTCCCAAAACCTATTGATGAAAGCAAATCAGAAGCATTGAAAAGAAGAGTAATTGATGAGTTTTCAAACTATGCTAAAATAACTCAGAAAATATTACCTGATGTGATTTATAATATAAAAGGAAGTCAGAAATATTGATAAGGCTTTTGATCTTATATGTACAAACCTTATGATAGCGACTAATGTAAAACAGGAACTGCTTGAAATTCTTGACGTTGAAGAAAGAGCATATAAAATATTGAGTATTCTTGAAAAGGAAGTTGAAATATTTACTCTTGAAAGAGAGATAGAAAACAAAGTCAAGGAACAGATGGCAGAAGTACAGAAAAACTACTATCTGAGGGAAAAAATAAAGGCAATGAGGGAAGAAATGGGTGAAGATTCTGATTCTGATGAAGAATTGGAAGAACTGGATCAGAGAGTTCAGGACTCAAAAATTCCTAAAGAATTGAAGGCTAAAATGGTAAAGGAACTTTCAAGACTGAAAAAAATGCCTGATTTTTCTGCAGAGGCTTCTGTAATAAGAAGTTATGTGGAAACTGTACTGGAATTACCATGGGATAAGTCGACAAAGGATGAAATAGATATTGAAAAGGCTGAAAAAATCCTTGATGAAGATCATTATGGTCTAGAAGAAGTAAAGGCAAGAATACTTGAATTCCTTGCTGTGAAGAAGTTAAATAACACACTTAAAGGATCTATAATATGTCTTGTAGGACCTCCGGGTGTAGGTAAAACTTCACTTGCAAATTCTGTTGCACGTTCTATGAATAGAAAGTTTACAAGAATTTCATTAGGTGGATTAAGAGATGAAGCAGAAATTAGGGGACATAGAAGAACGTATATAGGATCAATGCCAGGAAGAATTATAAATTCATTGAAACAGGTGGGAGTAAACAATCCTGTTATGTTATTTGATGAAATAGACAAAATGGCATCTGATTTTAGAGGAGATCCTGCATCAGCAATGCTGGAAGTATTGGATCCTGCTCAAAACCATACATTTGAAGATCACTATATAGATTATCCGTTTGATTTATCAAAAGTGTTCTTTATATGTACAGCAAATGATTTAGGTGGAATTCCAGGTCCGCTAAGAGACAGAATGGAAATAATCTACATAGAATCATATACAGAATTTGAAAAGCTGAATATAGCAAAAAGATATCTTATACCTCAGACTCAGGAGGAAAATGGACTTAAAAATTACAAGATACCATTTACTGATGATTCGATACTTAAAATAATTAACGAATATACTAGGGAAGCAGGAGTAAGAAATCTTAGAAGAGAAATAGGAAAACTGTTTAGAAAAATGGCAAGGGAAGCTTTAACTTCAAAATCTAAAAAATTATCTGTAACTGAAGCAAAAATAAAGAAATATCTTGGAAATCCAAAATACAGGGAAGATAAAATTAAGGAAAAAGCAGGAAAAGTTGGAGTTGTAAATGGACTGGCATGGACTGCAGTCGGTGGAACTATGCTGGAAGTTCAGGCTGTAAAGATGGAAGGAAAAGGACATCTTCAGCTTACAGGAAAACTTGGAAGTGTAATGCAGGAATCTGCTAAAGTTGCATATTCATATGTCAGACATATAAAAAATGAACTTGGAATAAAGGACAAGTTCAATGAAAAAACGGATATTCACTTGCATTTTCCTGAAGGTGCTGTTCCAAAAGATGGTCCATCTGCTGGAATTACAATAACAACAGCCATTATATCAGTTCTGACTGACAAGGAAGTTAGACAGGATGTAGCAATGACAGGAGAAATAACTATTACAGGAGAAGTTCTGGCAATAGGTGGAGTAAAGGAAAAAGTTATAGCCGCTCATAGAGTTGGAATAAGGGATGTTGTACTTCCGATGGATAATAAAATTGATACGGAAGAACTGCCTGAAGAAATAACAAAGGAAATGAAATTCCATTTTGCTGAAACTTATGACGATGTTAAAAAAATTGTTTTTGTAGGAAAAAGCAGCTAAAAAAACAGAAAAAACTGTAAAAAAACCGGCAGCAAAGGCAAAAACTAAAAAGACAACAAAAAAATAATATAGAAAAAAAGGAATTATTTCAGTAAAATTAATTTTTATTAAATAATTCCTTTTCTTTTTATATCCAAATAAGGTATAATATAAAAAGAAGAAAGAAAAAAACTGGAGGAAAAATGGAATCGCTCAGAGAGTTTTTATAAAATAGGTAACAGTCCGTCGAGTAGTCATACTATGGGACCAGAAAAGGCGGCAAAGGAATTTAGAAAAATTATAGAAAATGAATATGACGGGAATAATATTAATTACAAAGTGGAACTATATGGAAGTCTTGCAGCAACAGGGAAAGGACATTTGACAGATTACATAGTGAGGGAAAGATTACAAAATGACCAAAAAGATAATGTGGAAGTAATATTTATGCCTGAAGTTGTGTATGACTTTCATACTAATGGATTGAAAATATCGGCATATTTTCCTGAAGATACTGAAATGAAAAAAATCCTCTTAAGGAAAAGATTTACTTTTCTGTGGGAGGAGGAAGCATAGTCGATGGAACTGGAATTGAAAAGAATAGTAAAATTTCAAGAAAAGAAACAAAAGTTGAAGTCTATCCGCAGAAAAACTTTCATGAAATTCAGGAATACTGCATAAAGGAAAATATAACATTACCGGAATATGTAGTAAGATATGAAGGAATTGAAATAAGGGATTATCTGAAAACAATATGGAAAACAATGGATGAAACAATAAAAAAAGGATTACACACAGAAGGATTGCTGCCTGGAAAACTTAAGATAGAGAGAAAGGCAAAAAGTTTTTATGAAAAATTTAAAAAATCTCCAATAAGAGATACAAAGGGAAGAGTATACTCATATGCATTGGCAGCATCTGAAGAAAATGCAAGTGCGGGAAAAGTAGTAACTGCTCCTACATGTGGGGCTTCAGGATTAATTCCTGCAATTTTAAAGACATACCAGAGGGAAAATGATCTTTCTGAAGAAGATATTATAAATGCACTGGCTGTAGCCGGAATTATTGGAAATGTGTATAAGCAGAATGCTTCTATTTCAGGAGCGGAAGTAGGTTGTCAGGGGAAGTTGGAGTAGCCTGTTCAATGGGAGCAGGAATGGTGGCTCATATACTTGGAGGAGATGTAAATCAGGTAGAATATGCTGCAGAAATTGCAATGGAGCACTGTCTTGGAATGACATGCGATCCTATGCTGGGATATGTTCAGATACCATGTATTGAAAGAAATGCCATTTATGCGGCAAAAGCAATAGACTGTGCATATTACAGCATGATGTCAGGAGAAGGGCATTTTATCTCGCTTGATGAAGTTGTAGAAACAATGCTTCAGACAGGAAAAGATTTACACGAAAATTATAAGGAAACTTCATTGGCAGGTCTGGCAAAACTGAAAAAGGAAAAACTGGATTTACATTAGAAAACTAAGGAGAAAAATGAATTTTTTAGGACATTCGATGATTTCGCTGGAAATTGATGAAAAGATTGATAGAAACAGAAAAACTTTATACGGTAATTTTGCAGGAGATTTTTATAAAGGAAAAATTGAGAGTATAGATTTGCCTGATAACCTAAAAGAAGGGCTTATTCTCCATAGAATAATAGATGGTGTTTCCGACAGGAATGAAAATTTTCTGAATGATTTACTGCATGAAAAATTTCATCATTTTAAAGGAATTGTATCTGATATGTTTATTGATCATTTTCTGTCTAAAAAAATTTTTATAGAATTTTCAATGATAATATTAATGATATTGAAAAAAAGATATTATATAATTTATCTTATAATAAAAAAATTTTTTTACAGAAGAATTTGAAAAAAACATTTAATTGGATTCGATTGGAAAAGGGTCTTACTCAAATATGCAGATGTAGATTTTTCTGGAAATGGCTTTTCGTGGAATATCACATAGGGTAAGAAATGGAGAGATATTGAAGGAGGCAGTAAATGAATTAAAGAAAAAAATTACGGACAGTTTGAGGAGAGGTCTATCAGGGAATTTAATTATACAAAAGATAAGAGTATTGAAAAATTTTTAGAAATAAATAGTATCGGAGGGATAAAAAAATGAAAAAAATTTTTATTAACACTATTAGTTTTAGCCCAATTAGTAGTTGTAGCAGAAACAAAAAAACAAAATGTACCTGTTTCACAGCCTAAAGAGTGCAGAAGACACCTAAAACCAGCTAAAACTGAAACTGTTGGAAAAGATGGGATAAAAAAAGATTTTGCAACATTGAAAGGAAGTCGCAGAAGATTATGCAAAGGCATTACAGGAAATTTCAAATTATGGTTCAAGGGAATTACTGCAAACAATAAATCCTAATGTAGATAAATATGTAAGTGAAAAGAATGATGCTGATTTACAGAAAAAGTGGGATGAAACAAATACAATGCTTATTGAACAGTTTGAAGTTCTTGTTTATAAGATAAATGAAAATGGAAATAACGGTGAAGTTATATTCCTTATTAAAGGCTATGACGAAACTGCAATGAATAAATATTTAAATGACAATTATAAAAAAATATGCTAAAAATAGATAAAGTCAGATCACAAGTAGATATAAATATTGAAGAATACATAAAATTACAATATGAATATCTTACAAAAAAACTAAGAAAAATAAATCTTGCAACATCTAAAGTACATTTTGTAAAAGATAGTCAAGGATGGAAAGTTACAGAAGAAAAAAAATAGAGAAAGTGGTGGAAGCAAATGTTGACTGATTACCATATGCATTTTGAATATGGAAGTTACGATGAAAACTGGGTAAAACTATTTTTTCAGGAGGCAGAAAAAAAAGGTCTTCACGAAATAGGAATTAGTGAGCATACCCATGGATTTAAGGAATTTAAGGATTTATACTATGAGGAATTAATTCTTGATAACTCTGAAATTGGGGAGTTTCAGAAAAAATGGCTTGATAATCCTAAGTCAAAATTTGTACATACCCTTGATGAATATATGGGACTTTATAAATTATTTGAAATCAAAGGGATATCCTGTAAAATTTGGTTTGGAAGTGTGTAATTTTCATAATCAGAAAAGGGTACAGGAAATTCTGTCAAAATATGAATGGGACTATTTAATAGTTTCCATTCATTTTATAAAGGGATGGGGATTTGACTTCAGTGGGTTAAAACATAAGTTTAATGAAAGAAATTTGAAGGAAATATGGAAGGATTATGCAGAAGAAATTGAGAATGTCGCAAGTACAGGTTTTTATGATGTACTGGGACATCCTTTTAACTTAAGGTTATTTAAAAATATTCCGGAAAAAAGAGATGTAGATAATCTGCTTGAAAAAACTGCAAAAATTCTAAAGGAAAATAATATGATTGTAGATGTGAATACCGGAACACTTCACAGATATCCGATAGAAGAGATAACACCTTATCCTGATTTTATGGGATATGTGAAAAAGTATAATATTCCAGTAATATTAACAAGTGATGCACATCAGCCTGAACATGTGGGAACGAAAAAAAAGGAAGCGGCTGAATATGTAAAAAGGATATGGGAATAAATGAAATAGTTACTTTTGACAGAAGAAAAAGAATCATGGAAAGTATTGGATAAAATTAACTTAAAAATGTAATTACAGGAGAGAATAAAAGGAGAAAAAAATGTCAAAAATTTTTACAGATTATACTTATGAACTATGTGTAGACAGTGTTGAATCAGCAATAAATGCTGGAAAAGGTTCAGGAAAAAGACTTGAGTTATGCAGTAATCTGGTAATAGGAGGTACAACTCCTACAGAAGCATTGTTTAATGAGGTGAAAAGAAATACGGAATTACCTGTTCATGTACTTATAAGACCAAGATTTGGAGATTTTCTTTATTCAGAACATGAAGTAAATATAATAAGGATGAAGTTAAAAAATTTAGAGAACTTGGTGCTGACGGAGTAGTTATAGGAATGTTGAATAAAGACGGAGAAGTGGATATTGAAAATATGAAAAAAGTACTTGCTGAAAGAGGAAACATGAAAGTGACTTTTCATAGGGCATTTGACATGTGTAAGGATCCCATAAAGGCATTTAAGGATATAAAAGATCTCGGAATAGATATATTACTGACATCAGGGCAGAAAAAAACAGCAATAGAAGGAAAAGAGCTTATAAAGGAACTTGTGAAAATTTCCAGGGAAGGAAAAACAGAAACAGAAAAAGGCTCTCCCGAAGTAATGATGGCATGTGGTATTGATTCCTTGGAAAAACTTGAAGACATGCTTAATTATACTCATGTATCAGCCTTTCATATGTCTGCTAAAAGAGTAGTTGACAGTAAAATGAAGTATAGAAATTCGGAAGTAAATATGGGAATAGAAGGTTTCAGCGAATATCAGAAACTTGAAACAGATAAAAATACAGTAGAGATGTATTATGACTTTCTATGTGAATTTATAAAAAGTTAGAAAAAAACAGATAAAAACATATCAAAAAAATAAAAAAATCAGTTCATTTAGTAATTTAAGAAATAAATAGACATTGGAAAAAAATATTCATATAAAAAGAAAAAGGCAAGGAACTTATTAAATAAGTTCGTTGCCATTCCAAAGTCTTCTAATTTTTAATTTTAAATTTAATTTTTTTACTATTCTACTAATTTATATTTCTGTTAATATTCCTAACTAAATGGATTTATAGCCCATCTAAATGTTTTGCTGTAAAAACTACTATCTAAACTGGAAACAGTAACTCTTCTACTTCCTGAAGAAGCGTGAATGAACTGTCTATTTCCCATATAGATACCTACATGTGAAATACCTTTACCAGTTGTATTAAAAAACACCAAATCACCTTTTTTCATATTCATTGATGAAATTTTTGGTTTGAATGTTGCCTGATCACTGGATACTCTAGGTAATGTCAAATTAGCTGCTGATTTGAACACATATCCAACAAAACCTGAACAATCAAAGCTATTAGGGCCAGTTGCACCCCACACATATGGAGAACCTAACTTTTTCTGAGCAAATGCTATGATTTGATCTCTAACACCTACTTTAGTTGACGAAATGTTTTTTTCAGTTTGGGAAACTTTTTTCGAATTAGATTTTTCAACATTAAGTTCTCTATTATTATAATGGCTTTGAATTGTATTCTCTAAATTACTTGTTTTTGCCGCGAAAGCAGAAACAGATAAAAGAAGAACTCCAGCCAGTATTACTATTCTTTTCATGTAACCTCCAATCTACCTTTGAACTTTGGTAACAGTATTATACAACCTGATACTTAGAAAAAAGCTTAGAGGTGTATAAATTGAGAATAAAGTTAAATATATAACAAGTTAGAAAAAAAGGCAGTTCTAGAAATTTTTGAGCATAAAAAAATATCAAAATAATAATATAAAAAAATATAAAACTATACATAATATATATAATATAATAAAAATTAATGCAGACAGAGAAGCCTATGATTTGAATTTAAAATGAAAAAAATATGTTACAATAATCTAATAACAAAAAAATAGGAAGGTAATGAAAATGAGTTTAAGATTTAAAGTAAGAGTACCGGCAACATCGGCAAATATTGGTGTTGGATATGACTGTTTAGGTTTGGCATTAGATTATCTGCTTGAACTGGAAGTGGAAGAAAGTGATAAAATAGAATTTCTTGAAAATGGAAAGCCTTTTTTTCCATACCGATAGAAGATAACTACATATTTGAAGCAATAAAATTTCACAGAAAAACATCTGGTAAAAAAATATACCGAGCTATAAAGTAAATATTATAAGAAATGATATTCCTTTAGCAAGAGGACTTGGAAGCAGTTCAAGTGCCATTGTTGCAGGAATACTTATAGCAAATACATTTGCAGGAAATCCTTTAAGTATTGATAAAATTGCAGAACTTGCCATTAAAATGGAAGGACACCCTGATAATGTAGTTCCTGCCATATTTGGAGGAATGGTTCTGACAGCCCATGATAAAGAAAATATAGTATACAGTACAATATCAGATACAGAAGAATTATGTTTTTACGTTATGATACCTGATTTTAAACTGTCTACAGAAAAAGCAAGAAGTGTACTACCGAAATCTTATCTTGTATCAGATGCAATAAATAATATGTCGAAACTTGGACTTCTTGTTAATGCATTTAATAAAAAAGATTACAGTAATTTAAGATTTCTTTTAGGAGATAAGATACACCAGCCATACAGATTTGCATTAATAAATAATTCTGAAAAAGATATTTGCGGTATCAAAGGAATATGGAGCACTTGGGGAATATATAAGTGGTGCAGGACCAACTTTGATTTCGTTAAATTATGACAATGATGAGTTTCTTGAAAATATGAAGACAGATGCTTGATACATTAGGGAGATAAATGGACTATTGAAAAGAAAAAACTTAACTTAAAAGGTGCAGAAGTATATGATGAGGAGATTTTCTAAATGGAATTTCAGATAAATAAAAATATAATGAGCATGGGCTCTCTTGAAGTTATTACCGGGAGTATGTTTTCAGGAAAAAGTGAAGAGCTCATAAGAAGATTGAGAAGAGCAAAGTATGCAAAGCAGAAAATAGTTGTTTTTCAGTCCGTCTATTGATAACAGATACGGAGAAAAAGGGATATATTCCCATGGGAAAGAAAGTCTTGAGGCTTATTCGGTAAATTCTGTAAATCAGATGGAAGAAATAATGACTGAAAATATTGATGCACAGGTAATAGGAATAGATGAAGTGCAGTTTCTTGGGGAAGATATAGTGAAATTCTGCAAAAAGTATGTTGAATACGGTAAAAGAATAATAGTAGCAGGGCTTGATCTGAGTTTCAGAGCGGAACCTTATCATCCTGTGCCTGAATTAATGAGTATTTCAGACAGGGTTGATAAACTGAATGCAATATGTACAGTATGTGGAAAAGCCTGCTTATGCAAGTCAGAGACTGATTAATGGGTGAACCAGCCTATTATGATGATCCTCTTGTTATGGTTGGGAGCATCTGAAAACTATGAAGCAAGATGCAGAAGACATCACATTGTAAAACATAAGGAAGAGGAAAAAGGGAAAATATTATTTGTTATCGGAACTGAAATTGATGCAGGGAAAAAAGAAGTTGAAGAAAATTACAGGGAGAAGTTTTTAAAAGGTAAAAAGTGTGAAACTCTAATTATAAAATCCCGTATAAATGAATTTGAAGAAAATGCTTCTGAAGTTTCAAAAAACGATTTTTTTCTCTTGTTGATTTAAGAAATAAAGTGGGAAAAAGCAATAAGTGAAAAATGACTGTGTATTTCATAAGAATAATAGGGAGGATTACTTCTTCCACTGGAAGGGATATTACAGCATTCTTGATTTTATATGTGAATATAGAAAAAAATCTGAAATAGTTGTAGTGGTAAAGAATAAAAAAAGGGCTTTTTAAATCAGGTGCTTTCTTACAGTTGATTTACTTAAAAAAAGTCAGATTTAAATATAGGAAAAATTGTTTATAAAAAAATGGAAATGATGAAAAGGAACATGAAGAAGTACTGGAGGAAATAAAAAGGTATTACACATCTGGAATATGAATTTGTTAACTAAAAATTTAAAAAAATTTTAGATATTGAAAAAAATGAAAAAAATTTGCTAAAAATACTAAAGGTTTATAGAGATGATTTTGAAAGGGTGATGTGAAATGAAAAAAATATACAGAAAAACAACCTCACATTAATAGCAAAAATGGAAAAATGATATTTTTGATTTCCTTTCATTATTATTTTTTTCAAAGTTTTTTTATAAAAATCAGGTATGTATTTTACCTTTAAAAAAACAAGAAAAAGCCAGATGTTCCGTTTTTAAAAATTAAGTAATATTTATATAGAAGGGAATAATAGTATTAGATATTTCTAATACTGATTATTCCTTTTTATATCAAAAAAATTAAATTATGGAGGTAGAAAGAAAATGAAAGACATTATTTCAATGAATGATATGAGCAAAGAGGAAATACTGGAAATTCTGGAAATAGCAGAAAAAATAGAAAATTCTTCAGAAGAAGAAAAATTGAATTTTTTAAAAGGAAAAATCGTTGCAACATTGTTTTTTGAGCCAAGTACAAGAACTAAAATGTCCTTTGAATCAGCTGCTTTTAGACTGGGAGCACAGGTGCTGCAGCTTCCGCCGCTGGAACAGTCATCAGTGAAAAAAGGTGAATCATTTTCAGACACGATTAGAATGGTGGAATCCTATTCAGATGTAATTGTTGTAAGACACCCGAATGACGGTGCCGCAAGATTAGCCTCAACAACGTCAAAAAAACCTGTAATTAATGCAGGAGATGGATCAAATCAGCATCCAAGTCAGACATTACTTGATTTATATACAATAAAAGAGGAAAAAGGAACACTTAGTAACTTATCGATAGCCTTTGTTGGAGATTTAAAATATGGAAGAACTGTGCATTCACTTGTTAAAGCTTTGACACATTTTAATCCTACAATTTATTTTGTATCTCCTAAAATACTTCAAATGCCGACATATCTTATAGAAGATTTAGATAAAAAAATAATATAAAAATATGAAATTTTTAGAAGATTTCAGAGACTGTCTTGATAAAATAGATGTTTTTTTACATGACAAGAATACAGAAGGAAAGATTTCGGATATAGAAGACTATCAGAAAGTAAAAGGGGTTTATGTAATAAATAAGGAAAAATATTTTTAGGAAAATGTAAGGAAGACATGATAATACTTCATCCACTTCCTAGAGTTGATGAAATATCTACAGATTTGGATGAAACAAAAGCATGCACTGTATTTTTAAACAGGCAAAGAATGGAATACCTGTAAGACAGGCAATGATGATGAAGGTTCTGGATAAGGTAAAGGATACTTTTTAAATAAGGAGAAAAAATAGGAATAAAAGATTAGAAAAAAATACAGGTTAATAGATTAAAAAAATAAGAGGATAAATAAAATAAAAAAATTGAAAGAAGGGAATAGCACATGGAAGAAAAAAAGCTAGAGAATTACAGATAACAGCGTTAAAAAAATGGAATAGTTATAGATCACATACCGTCAGAAAAAGGTATTTGCAATAGTTGAACTTTTTAAAAACTGAAAGGGATATAATGAAGTAGTTACAGTTGCCATAAACTTAAAAAAAGTACTTCGCTTGGAAAAAAGGGAATAATAAAAAAATAGAAGATAAAGTTCTGGATGAAAGTGAACTGAATAAAATTGCATTACTTTCTGATCATGTAACAATAAATATAATTGAAAAATTATAAAGTTGTGAAGAAAAATTCAGCTTGCAATTCCAAATGAAATAGTGGGATTAATGAAGTGCGGAAATAATAAATGTATTTCTAATCATGAAAATGTTAAAACAAAATTTATAAAACAGCTTAATGAAGAAAAATCATGAGATTAAATATAAATGTTTCTACTGTGAAAGAACAATATCAGAAGAAGAATTAGAACTGAAATTATAAGTGAATGAAAAAAATATAAAAATAAAAAAATTAAAGGGAGGAAAAAGTTGAATAAAAATAAAAGAGGAAGCAAAAAATAGGCTTATTGTTGCATTGGATTACAATAATATGGAAGATGCAGTAAAGTTAACTGAAAGACTGGGAGATAAAATTTCAATCTATAAAGTCGGTCTTGAAAGTTTTTTAAGTACAGATGGTAAACTGGTTGATTATCTGCATGAAAAAGGGAAGAAAGTATTTCTGGATCTGAAATTTCATGATATAACAAATACTGTGAAAATGGCATGTGCAAATGCGGCAGGGAAAAATGTATTTATGTTTAATATCCACTGTTCAAATGGAAGTAAAACAATGAAGGAAGTGGCAGAGCTTGTAAAGGAAAGCGGGATCTGAAAGTCTTCTTATTGGTGTGACAGTGTTGACAAACTTAGGTGAAGAGGATTTGCAGGAAATGTTCAGAAGCAGTATGAAACTGGAAGAAGTGGTGTTAAATCTTGCAAATCTGGCTAAAAAAAGTGGAATGAATGGAGTAGTGTGCTCTTCACAGGAATCTAAAAAAATAAAGGAAATGGCAGGGAATGATTTTGTAACTGTATGTCCAGGAGTGCGTCCGAAATTTACTTTAAATGCTGACAATAAAAGTAATGACGACCAGACAAGAATAATGACACCTTTTGATGCCATAAAGCAGGGAGTGGACTTTCTTGTTGTGGGAAGACCTATAACAAAAGCTGAAAGATCCAGTAAAAGCAACTGAAATGATACTGGAGGAAATTTCGAAGCTTTATAAAAAAATAAAAATCAGGAGCAGAAATGGAAAAAAATAAAATTATCATTTTAAAGAATGGTACTGATGTTTTCGGGAAAAAAATTGAAATATTAATAAATGGAAAAATAATTGAAAAGATTTCTGAAAACATAGAAGAGAAAAGCAATATTTAAATAGGGAAAAATGTAAAAATCATTGATGTTGAAAGAAAACTTATAATGCCTGGAGTCATTGATGTACACACTCATATGAGAGAACCTGGGAGTTACGTATAAGGAAGATTTTGAGACAGGATCAAGGGCGTGTGCCAAAGCAGGGATTACAACTTTTTATGATATGCCGAATACAGTCCCGACAACTACAACTTTAGAAAATCTTTTAAATAAAAAAAGGAACTGGCAAGGAAAAAATCAATTGTAAATTTTGGAATTCATTTTGGAGGAAGTAAAAAAATAATAATATAAGTGAGATAAGAGAAGTACTGGCTAAAAAAGAAGTGAATACTGTAAAAATTTTTATGAATGTAACGACAGGAGAAATGCTTATTGAAGATGATGAAATATTAAAGGGAGTATTTCAAAATTCAGGACTTGTATTAGTTCATGCTGAACATGAAATGATTGATAAGGCAATTGAGATGAATCAGAAGTATGGAAAAGGCCTTTATGTGTGCCATATTCCATCTGAAGAAGAATTACAGAAGGTCATAGAAGCTAAAAAGGATAGCAGTCTGAATAATGAAATACATCCTATCTATGCTGAAGTTACTCCGCATCATCTGTTTCTAAATGAAGAAATAAGGGAAAGCAGCGAAAGAAATAAAATGCTTTTAAGAATGAAACCTGAACTGAGAAAAAAATCTGATAATGAGTTTTTATGGGAGGCTATAAATGAAGGATTTGTAGATACTATAGGAACAGACCATGCTCCTCATCTGATTGATGAAAAGCTGGAGAAGGTTACTTTTGGAATGCCTGGTGTGGAAACATCTCTCGCCTTGATGCTTACTGCATATAATGAAGGAAGGATAGAATTGCCTGCCATACAGAAACTGATGTGTGAAAATCCTGCAGAAATAATGAAAATAGCAAGAAGAGGAAAGCTGAAGGAAGGTTATTATGCAGATGTGATTGTGGTAGATACAGAAAAAGAATGGATTGCAGGGGTTGATGATATGCTTGAATCAAAATGTGGCTGGACTCCATATGAAAACTGGAAATTAAAGGGAAAAAATATAATGACAGTAGTCAATGGAGAAATTGTCTATGAAAATGGTAAAAATAAAATGAAAATGTGAAAAAAAGGAAGTCAGTAGAATTTTTTGAATAAATGAAATAGTTTATAGAACAGATACTTATAAAAAAAGAGAAAGGAAAATATAAATTATGGCAAATCTAACGTTGGAAGAAAAAGTGGCAAAAGCACTGTTTGATGTGAAGGCAGTGAAAATAAACGTAAAAGAACCTTTTACATTTGCTTCAGGAATAAAAAGTCCCTATTTACTGTGATAACAGGTATATACTTGGATTTTCAGATGAAAGGGATATAATAGTTGAAAGCTTTGTTGAAAAAATTGATAAGGACACAGATGTTATAGCAGGGAGTTGCAACAGCAGGAATTCCATGGGCGGCATTTCATTGCCGACAGGATGAAAAAACCATTGTGCTACATAAGAAATAAGCCAAAAGATCATGGAGCAGGAAAACAGATTGAAGGTGCAGAAGTAAAAGGTAAAAAAGTAACAGTAATAGAAGATCTTATAACTACTGGAAAAAGTAGCCTTATTGCTGTTGATGTGCTTCAGAAGGAAGAAGTAAAGGAACTGGAAGTAAAATCAATATTTTCTTATGGATTTAAAGAGTGCAGAAGAAAATTATGCAAAATATAATTGTAAATTTTCATCACTGTCAAACTTTGATATTCTCATAAAAATACTGAAGGAAAGTAAATATCTTACAGAAAAAGAAGCTGAAATTGCCCTTGAATGGAGTAAAAAAATCCTGAAGTATGGGGATAAGAAATTATTATACTGAAATTATGAATAAAAAAATTAATAAACTAATTGAAAAAAATAAAAATGTATGATATAATGAGCATGTAATTGAAAAACATATTTAGACAAAAGGGGTTGTCTCAAAAATTAAAAAAATACTGTAAAAACTATATTTATGAATTATTTAGAATTTTCTACAATGCAAAACTGAGATAATTCTAGAAAAAGTCAACAACCTGATTTTTTTCAGGTGGATTTTGACTTTTTTTCTCTATGAATAACTGTTTTTTATAAGTAGAAATCCTAGTAAATGAGGATAAATATGTTTTTTTATTATTTTGAGACACCCCTTTTAATCATTTACATGAGGATGGGATATTAAAATATATTTTTAAATATATTTGAAAAATTTTTATTGTTTATATATGATATACTACTTAAAAATATGTTGAATAATATGATATAATATAAAAACAAATTATTTTACGGTAGAAGAAAGGAGATGTGTGATTAGGTATATAGATACATTGTAATCATGCGAAATAAAGATATGTTGTTAGAATTAAGAGAATTACAGTTAAACTCTGAAAAAAATATCTAGATAAGGAAATACAGCTAAATGGATGGATAAAAAAATTAGAAGTCAGAAAAAAATTTTTGGATTTATAGAATTAAATGACGGTACATTTTTTTAATGGAATTCAAGTTGTAATAGATGATAAACTGCCAAATTTTTGAAGAAATATCAAAATTAACAATTTCTTCATCAATTAAGGTTTATGGAAAATTAGTAAAGTCAGAAGGAAAAGGACAGGACTATGAAATAAAAGCTGATAAAGTAGAAGTTTATGACAAGTCAGATTCAGATTATCCTTTACAAAATAAAAGACATACTTTTGAGTTTTTAAGAACTATAGCTCACCTTAGACCTAGAACAAATACATTTTTTGCAGTGTTTAGAGTAAGATCAATATTGGCTTATGCAATACACAAATTCTTTCAGGAAAAACATTTCGTATATGTTCAGACTCCAATAATTACTGGAAGTGATGCTGAAGGAGCAGGGAGAAATGTTCAGATTAACTACATTGGATCTTGAAAATATTCCAAAAACAGAAAAGGGAGATATAGATTTTAAACAGGACTTCTTTGGAAAAGAATCTAACCTTACGGTAAGTGGTCAGCTAAATGCGGAAACTTTCTGTACAGCATTTAAAAATACTTATACTTTTGGACCTACATTCAGGGCAGAACATTCAAATACTCCTAAACATGCGGCAGAGTTCTGGATGATGGAACCTGAAATTGCATTTGCAGATTTAGTTGTAAACATGGATGTAATTGAAGAAATGATAAAATATATTGTAAAATATGTTATGGAACATGCTAAGGAAGAAATGGAATTCTTTAACCAGTTTATTGATAAGGAACTGTTTGAAAGATTAAATGTTCTTGTAAATTCAGATTTTGAAAGAATAACTTACACTGAAGCTATTGAAATTCTTAAAAATTCAAAACAGAACTTTGAATATGAAGTTGAATGGGGAATTGATTTACAGACAGAACATGAAAGATATCTGGCTGAAAAACATTTCAAAAAACCAGTGTTTGTAACAGATTATCCTAAGGATATAAAGGCATTTTATATGAAATTGAATGAAGATGGAAAAACAGTAAGAGCTGTAGACCTTCTGGCACCTGGAATTGGAGAAATAGTAGGTGGAAGTCAGAGGGAAGACAACTACGATATTCTTTTGGAAAGAATTCATAAAATGGGTCTTAAAGGAAGAAGATTACTGGTGGTATCTGGATCTTAGAAGATACGGAAGTGTACCTCATTCAGGATTTGGACTTGGATTTGACAGAATGCTTATGTACATAACAGGAATGACAAATATAAGGGACGTAATTCCTTTCCCTAGAACGACTAAAAATCTGGAATTTTAATAAAAAATTTCATTTTGGAGGGATAATAAAATGAAAAAGAAAATAATGATATTGTCCATATTAATACTGGGAAGCTTTGTAATGGTAAAGGAAAGTTTGGCTGAAAAAGCAAATGAAGTACAAAAGGAAACAGAAAGTACGACAGCCAATCCTGGAGGAAAAAAAACAGATAATACTCCAGAAGCTGGAACTTCCAAAACAACAGATAATAGCTGAAAACTCAGGAAGCAGCAAAGGATCCGGAGGCAGCACCAAAAGCTGAAGATACAGGAACAGCACCTGTAACTCAGACAGATGATGTTTCAGACGGATCAAAGTTTAAAACATACAATGGTTATGAAAGTGCAGTTCTTGCAAAAAAGAATCCAAGTTCAATTTATCAGCTTAGTCAGCTTTATTTTAAGGATGGACTTTATGAAAGGGCTGTAAATATTGCAAAAAAAGATGTGTCAGGAGATATAAGAAATCTATTTGTTGTAGCTATAGGTTCAAGACTTCTGGGATATTATGACCAGTCTATAGATTATTACAATAGAATACTGGCAACTTCACCTAATCAGGCTGAAGCAAAATTGGGAATAGGGATTGCATATAAGGCAAAAGGAGAGTTTTCAAAAGCTTTAGGATACTTGAAAGACTATGCAAGATCAAATCCTAGTCAGGAAGTAGTAAGAGAGATAGCTGAATTAAATGAACTGATTTCAAGTAAGTAAAAAAATATTAGAAATAAAAACTGAAAGCAAATAATGGGGGTTAATTGTGGGATGGTTAAAATTAAAGGAAGCTGGAATGAAGGACAGTCATATTAGGAAACTAATGAATATTTATAGAAAATATGATGAACTGTTCCTTGAAGAAAAATTTCAGGATTTTTAATAGTGGACTTAAGAAAACTCTTGAAAAAAATCAAGAAATATAAATTTAGAAAAATAAAAATAGAATTATATGAAAGAAATAAAGTACGAATAATTGATGCAAACAGCCAGGGATATCCGGAAAAGTTAAAGGAACTTATAGATTATCCCCTGTTTTTGTATGTTAAGGGAAAAGATTTAAATAAAAAACTGGATAATGAAAGAAGAAACATTGCAGTAGTGGGAACGAGAAAGGTTACAAAATTTGGAAAGAGTGCATGTGAGAAGATAGTCAGGGAGTTACTGGAATATGATGTGACCTTGATTAGCGGTCTGGCAGAAGGAATTGACACAGTAGCTCTTTCAGCTTCAGTTGAAAAGGATGGAAGTACTGTAGCTGTAGTAGGTAGTGGCCTTGATATTGTATATCCTTATGAAAATAAGATTTTATGGGAAAAAATAAGTGAAAAGGGAATACTGGTAAGTGAACATCCATTGGGAACAAAACCGTTGAAATGGAATTTTCCTAAAAGGAACAGGATAATAGCGGCACTATCAGATGGAATACTTATAGCAGAAAGTTTTAAATCTGGAGGAGCTCTGATAACTGCAGAACTTGGATTTATGATGGACAAGGAAATATTTGCAGTTCCAGGCTTTATAAACTATCCTTCCTTTGAAGGATGCAATAATCTCATAAAAGAAAATAAAGCAAAACTTATAACTACTGGAGAAGATATAGCAAAAGAATTTCTGTGGGATTTAAAAAATAGGAAAAGCAAGAGAGACAAGCTGACTTGTGAAGAAAAAATCGTATTTTTACAGTTAAGTGAAGAACTTGGACTGGAGGAAATAATGAAAAAAATTCAAAAATTTTTAATATGAGTGACGATACAGACAATGATAAGAACAAAAAAATACACTATTTGAAAAATGAAAGGTAAGTTAGAAGGAAATAAGGTTGAAATTCCTTTGAATAAACTGCTTTCAATACTGATGAGTTTAAAAGTAAAAGGACTTATAACTGAAACAGGAACTGCAAAAGTATATGAGAATAGTGTAATTCAGAAAAAACTTAAGCAAATGAAAAATTATAAAAATTGAAAAATAAAAATAAAAATACATATACATAAAGAAACAAAGAGTAAAGGAATTATGAGGTGAGAATTTTGGCAAAAAAGCTTGTAATAGTGGAGTCGCCTTCTAAAGCAAAGACGATAGAAAAAATACTTGGAAAGGGATATGAAGTTACGGCATCTTATGGCCATGTCATAGATCTGCCTAAAACAAAGATTGGAATAGATGTAGAAAATAACTTTGAACCCAAATACCAGGTAATAAAAGGAAAAGGTGAAGTTCTGAAAAAGCTGAAGGATAAGTCAAAAAAAGCTTCAACTGTATATCTGGCATCGGATCAGGATAGAGAAGGGGAAGCTATTGCATGGCATATATCCAATTATATTAAACAGCCTGAAAAAACAAAGAGAATAGAATTTAATGAAATTACAAAGACAGCTGTAAATAACGCCATAAAAAATCCTAGGAACATAAATGAAAATCTTGTAAATGCACAGCAGGCGAGAAGACTGCTTGATAGAATTGTGGGATATAAAATAAGTCCATTGTTATGGAAAACTATTAATAAAAATGCAAGTGCAGGAAGAGTACAGTCGGTTGCATTAAAGCTTATCTGTGATCTGGAAGATGAAATAAGAAACTTTGTTCCTCAGAAGTACTGGGAGGTAAATGCACTTCTTGAAAAGGAAATTAAAGTTAATCTTGTGGAAATCTTAGGAGAAAAGGTAGATAAGATATTTGATGAGGAAATTGTCAAGAAACTTAAAAAGGATCTGAAGGATAAATCTTTAACGCTTGAAAGCGTGGAAGTAAAGAAAAAATCCCAAAGGCCACCATTGGTGTTTAAGACAAGTACATTGCAGCAGCTGGCTTCATCATATCTCGGGTATGGAGCAACTAAAACAATGAGAATAGCCCAGCAGTTATATGAAGGGTTGTCAATTGATGGAGAAAATAGAGGGTTGATAACATACATGAGAACAGATTCCACAAGGGTTTCAATGGATGCCATAAATATGGCTAAGGAATATATAACTGGCAAATATGGTAAGGAATATGTAGGATATTATGTTACAAAAAATTCCAAGTCAAATGTACAGGATGCCCATGAAGGAATAAGACCATCAGACATAAATCTTGAACCTGATGCAATACAGTCTTATCTGACAAATGACCAGTACAAGCTGTATAAATTAATCTGGAACAGATTTCTTGTGTCACAGTTTGCAGCTATGAAATATGAGCAGATGCAGATAAATGCAGTAAATGGTGACTATAAATTTAGAGGAACTATAAATAAAGTAATTTTTGATGGATATTATAAAATCTTTAAAGAGGAAGATGAAATAAAAACTGCTGATTTTCCTGTACTTAAAGAAGGTGATGTCTATAATATAGAAAAACTTAATATTGAAGAAGGAATTACGAAGGCTCCTACAAGATATTCAGAAGCAACACTTGTAAAAAAACTGGAATCTGAAGGAATAGGGAGACCGTCAACTTATGCTTCAATAGTTGAAACACTGAAAACAAGGGAATATGTAGAAATTATAGAAAAAAGATTTCATCCGACATATCTTGGATATGAAGTGAAAAATGAACTGGAAAAGAACTTTCAGGATATAATGAATATAAAATTTACAGCAAATATGGAAGAAGACCTGGATAAAATAGAAGAAGGAAATGTCCAGTGGGTGGAACTTTTAAGAAATTTCTATAACTCGCTTGAAAAGGAAATCAGCAAATATGAGGTTGAGATTGAAAAAATTAAGGATAGAAGAATAGAATCTGATGTTCTTTCTTCTGATGGAAATCCAATGCTTTTAAAAACTGGAAGATTTGGAAAATATCTTGTTTCAGAAACAAATCCTGAAGAAAAGATAACATTGAAAAATATTCCGATAGAACCTGAACAGATGGAAGCAGGAAAGGTTTTCATAAAATCTGAAGTGGAAAAACTGATGGCTGATAAAATGGGAATTCCTACGGACTTCTTTACAGAAGATAACAAAAGATATGTTGTGAAAAAAGGAAGATTTGGAGAATATCTTGAAAGTGAAGATTTCAAAAATGATGAAAAAAGAATGTCACTTCCTTTACCAATAAAGCAGAAACTTAAAAAAGGTGAACTTAATACAGTTGACGGAATTCTTCAAATAAAGGATGAAATTACTGCCATTATTGATGAAGAAAGAAAAATTGTGGAAGAAGCCGGAGTCTGTGAGAAATGTGGTAGACCATTTGAAATAAAAACAGGAAGATTTGGGAAATTTCTGGCGTGTACAGGCTATCCTGAATGTAAGACAATAAAGGCAATTCCGAAGGATAAGAAGAGAGCATCAAAAACTTCAGGAAAAAGTAAAACGGCAGCCGCATCAAAAGCTAAAAAGTCAACAGTAGCAGCTGAAGGTGCTAAAAAAACTAAAAGTACAGCAAAGAAAACAGCAGCTAAAAAGACGGCAGCAAAATCATCTGCAAAAAAGACAACTGGAACAAAAACAGGAAAGAAATAGAAATTAGTATCCTGAAGTAAATGGAAAAGAGGGTATTTTAATGGGAAAACAGCTTAGAAATGAAGATAAGGATAAAAAAAAATATGAAAACAGCAAAGTTAAGGATTTGGCTGTACATGCAGAAAAAGTTTCTATATTATGAGGAAGTTATACTTGGAAAAAAAGTTATAATACAGTCAGAAGTTACAGAAGGGATATTTACCAGTTTATAGATTATCTGGATGAATATGAGGAAATAACTAAGTTTGATGAAGTTGAAACTATAACTGTGAGATCTTTTATAGCTTATCTGAATTCTGGAGATAAAAGCAGACAGGCAAGTACAGGAAGTAACGGAGAAAAAAAGGAAAAACCTGTGAATCCTGTATCTAAGCGAAGTATTAACAGAAAAATATCCGCACTTAGAACGTTTTTCAAATATCTTCAGGAAAAGCAGGTTGTAAAAGTTAATAAAATATCGTATATTGCAATGCCTAAATTTGAAAAGGAACTTCCAAATATATTAAATAAGGAGGATCTGAATAAACTTAGGGATGTCATAAATACAGAAAAAATAACAGGAGTAAGGGACAGACTTATTATTGAAATGCTATATTCAAGCGGAATGAGGGCAAGTGAACTGATAGATCTCAGTGAGTATATGATAAATATTCCTGAGAGGGAAATAAGGGTAATTGGAAAAGGAGATAAGGAAAGAATTACTTTTTTCAGTGAAACTGCAAGAAAATGGCTTGAAAAATATCTTTCAGATAAAAAGAAAGAATATGGAAATTACAGCAGGGAAACAGTTTTTACCAACAATAGAGGTGAAAAGCTGACAACCCGTTCATTGAGAAGGTTAATTTCAAATTATGCACAGAAGGCTGGAATACAGAAGGAAATAACGCCTCACGTATTCAGACATTCTTTTGCAACAGAACTGTTAAATAACGGAGTAGATATAAGATATTTACAGGAGCTGCTGGGACATAGCAGTATTTCTACAACACAGGTTTATACCCATGTGAGCAAGGCATTGCTGAAGGATATTTATATGAAAACGCATCCTTTGGCAAAGGAGTAAGCTTGTAGGAGAAAGTGTATATGATGTTTTCTAGTGTAAGTAGGATATAATAGTACAGAAGATATAAAAATATAAATAATTGGAGGAAATTTTGATTAGTAAAAAAATGTACAGGTTGCGGAATGGAACTGCAATTTGAAGATGAAAAGAAGGAAGGATATGTTCCTGAAGAAAAATTTATAATGGAAGGGGATTTACTCTGCCAGAGATGTTTCAAAATAAAAAATTACGGGAAAAATTCAGTTAATAACTTTTAAAAAGTGAAGATTATTCAAAGGAAGTTTTTAAACAGTGTAAAAAAATCTGATATAATTCTTCCGATATTTGATATAATAGATTTTGAAGGATCGTTCACTGAGGAAATCCTGGATTATTTAAGGGATTACAGGTCAATAGTCCTAGTAAATAAAACAGATTTATTGCCAGGATTTGTGCATCCGACTGAAATAGCCGACTGGATAAAGGACAGGCTTGCCGAGGAGGATATTGTTCCTGAAAATATTGCATTTATAAGTGCAAAAAAAGTAAATACGGAATAAATGGAGTTATAAGAAAAAAATTAAGAGTATTTTCCCTGATAAAAAAAGTAAAGGCCGTAGTGCTTGGTGCTTCAAATGTTGGAAAATCTTCAGTTATAAATCTGTTATTAGGTAAAAATAAAATAACAACTTCAAAATATTCAGGAACTACATTGAAGTCCATAAATAATAAAATACCTGATACAGATATAACAATAACAGATACTCCAGGTCTTATACCAAAGGAAAAACGTCTTTCAGATATGATAAGTGTAGAAACAGGATTAAAACTTGTTCCGGCAGGTGAAATATCCAGAAAGACTTTTAAACTTGAAGAAGGTCAGGTATTTATGTTTGATGCTTTCTGCTGGTTTAAGGTAAAGGAAAAATAAAGCTAAAAAAATGATGATACAGCAGAAGAAAAGAAATATAAACCTATATTCTCTGTATATTCTTCAAAAAAATGTAAAATTTCATGTTACAAAGGAAGAAAGAGTTGAAGAGCTCTTAGAGGGAGCTTTCTTTGATGTATTGAAAGGCGAAGAAAAGAAAAAATATTTTGAAAATGAATTTGTTACATTTAAAACAACAGTTAAAGAAAATGAAGATCTGGTAATTTCTGGACTTGGATGGATAAATGTCAAAAGAGGTCCATTAGCAATAGAACTCACAGTTCCTAAAGGAGTAAAAAGTAATTGTGAGACCTTCGATTTTTTTAAGGGGAAAAAAATAAATTAGAGAAAAATATTTAAAAATTATAATATAGAAAAGAAAAAAATATAGTGAAAGTATTAAATTCGGTTAAAAATATGGGGTTAAAAAGAGGAATAACTAAAAATGGAGAAGAGATATGGCACTATATAATAACAATAAAGATGCAAATAAGACACTGAAAAATGTCATTGGAAGAGCAACGCTTTTTGTAATAATGGCAATTATATCGTTTTTTATTTCAATTCATCTGTTTTCAGAAAAGGCAAAAGTAATAATAAAGGCAGATATTGAAGTTGAAACAGAAAAACTTTCAAATGCCATAAAAAATTATAAATCCAGGACAGGGTTTTTTCCTGAATTAACAGGAAATGAAAATAATCTGGAAAATATTAAAAGTCCTGACGGGAAATATTCCTTTGATACTTTTTATGGAGAAAAAAAACTTTTTGCTATTCCAGGGAATCTGGAAAAGGGAATAGAAGATTCAAATAGTGTGGTTTCAGTAAGAAATAATAAGGGCGGATGGTTGTATAATAAGACAGATGGAGAAGTAAATCCTAATATACAGTAAATTTGAGGTAAATTTATAGAATACGGAGAAACACAGGAAAATGAAATTTTCAATTTTAGGAAGTGGGAGCAGCGGAAATTCAAGCTATATAGAAATGGGAAAAAAGAAATTTCTGATTGATGCTGGATTCAGTGGAAAAAAAATTGCAGAAAAACTAAATAATATAGGAAGAAGAATAGAAGACATAGACGGTGTTTTTGTAACACATGAGCATTCAGACCATATTCAGGGACTGGGAGTAATTTCAAGGAAGCATGATATTCCAATATATCTTCATGAAATTACCTATGAAATGATAAGGGAAAAGATAGGGAAAATAGACCCTAAAAATATAAATTTTCTGAGGGAAGACAAGGTATCCTTTGAAGAATGTACAGTAAATAACTTTGAAGTAATGCATGATGCTGAAAAGTGTCTTGGCTTTACTTTTGAATATGATAATAAAAAATTGGCATATGCAAGTGATGTAGGGTGTACAAACAACATAATAAAAGAAAATTTTAAAAATAGCGATGTAATAGTGGTGGAAAGTAATTATGACTATAATATGCTTATGACAGGACCTTATCACTGGGAACTGAAAAACAGGGTAAAGGGAAGAAATGGGCACTTGTCTAATGCAGAGGCTTCAAAGCTGATTTCTCAAGTGATGTCAGATAAACTGAAAAAAATTTATCTGATGCATATAAGTAAGGATAACAATACACCGGAACTTGCGTATAATACTTTGTATGAAATTCTTGAGAGGGAAAACAGAAGTAACCTTGAAATAGAAATAGTCACTGAAAATGAGACAACAATGTATCACATTTGAAATTGAGATAAATGAGGTTGAAAATAAATGTGGAATGACTTGGAAATGGAAATAGAAATATGCAGTAAATGTGCTCTGGAAAGAGTAAGGAAAAATCCTGTAACTGGAAAAGGAAACAAAAAGGCAAAAATACTGTTTGTAATGGATAGCATAAGTACAGAAGAAGATAATAGAAACGAACTTCTTACAGATAAAAATGGAGAATATTTTATGAAGTTCCTCGAATATGCAAAACTTAATCTGGAAAAATGTTATTTTACAACTTTGACAAAATGCAGTTCACGAGGAGAAATTATTGAAAAAAATAGTATTTCCAAATGCAGGGATTTTCTTACAGGTCAGATTGCATTGCTGAATCCTTCATATATAGTGACGGTGGGAGAAAATCCTACAAGAAGTTTTATAAAGGAAAAGGAAGATATAAAAAAAATGGTAGGAAACAGTTACCGTTATATAGGTGATATGTGGATAGTGCCTATTTTCGATATTCCTTATCTTTTTAAGGCGACTGACAAGGAAATGGAAGCTTATTAAGATTTTAACTAAACTTGAAAAAAGTGTGGAACCTTAAGGTTAAGTAAATTTAAAAGTCAGTATTATGATAAAATGAATGTAAAAAATAAAAAAATTTATAAGTAACTGAAATAAAGGAAAGGAGATGTATGCAGTGAAAGCAATATAGCTTAAACTGTCAATACAAACTGATAAATGATAGGAATAGGTATAGTAGGGCTTCCTAACGTAGGAAAGTCAACATTGTTTAACGCAATAACAAAAACTCAGAATGCGGAGGCGGCAAATTATCCGTTTGCGACGATAGAACCAAATGTGGGGCTGGTAAGTGTTCCAGATGTTAGACTTAAGGAGTTGGAAAAAGTAGTAAATCCTCAGAGAACATTAGGTGCAACTGTGGAATTTGTGGATATTGCAGGACTTGTAAAAGGAGCATCAAAAGGTGAAGGACTGGGGAACCAGTTTTTATCCAATATAAGAAACACTGCTGCAATCTGTCAGGTTGTAAGATGTTTTGATGATGACAATATTATTCATGTTGAAGGAAGTGTGGATCCTATAAGGGATATAGAAACTATAAATACTGAATTAATATTTGCAGATATAGACACTGTGGAAAGAGCTCTGCAAAAGAATAGTAAACTTGCAAGAGGTGGAAATGCTGAAGGAAAGGAACTGCTTGCAGTTCTTGAAAAGTGTAAAAAACATCTGGAAGATTTTAAACTACTGAAAACACTGGAATTTACCCAGAGGGAAAGTGAATTGATAAGAGTATACCAGTTCCTTACATTGAAACCTATGATGTTTGCAGCCAATATTTCTGAAGATGATCTGACTAATAAAGTAGAAAATGATTATGTAAAAAAAGTAAGGGAATTTGCGGCATCTCATGATAGTGAAGTAGTAACTTTTTCAGCGAAAGTTGAAGCTGAACTTATAGAAATAGAAGATGAAGAAGAAAGACAGATGTTCATAGATGAACTTGGAATAACTGAGCCTAGTCTTAACAGACTTATAAGAGGAGGATTTAAGCTTCTTGGCCTTATCACTTATTTTACTGCAGGTGAAAAGGAAGTAAGAGCTTGGACTATAAAACAGGGAACAAACGCCCAGAAAAGTGCAGGAGAAATTCATACTGATATAGAAAAAGGATTTATAAGGGCAGAAGTTGTTGCTTATGAAAAGTTCATTGAATATAATGGATGGCAAGGTGCAAAGGAAAAAGGTGCAATGCGTCTGGAAGGTAAAGAGTATGTTGTAAATGACGGAGATGTAATGTATTTCAGATTTAATGTATAGGTAAATTTTAGAATATGGGGAGATATACAGAATGAAAGATTTTCAGAAATTTTTTTGAATGGAAAAAAACTTATCACAGTTTTTTTACAGACAAATTTAATAAAAAAATTGCAATAATAATAGTTGCATTGAAGATATCAGGAATGCTAAAAAAATATGTAGATAAACTTTTAAAATCCATAATGGAAAAAAAGCTAAAATGGATAAAAGTATATCTTCCTTCCTGATGTCAGCATTTTCTATACTTTATTATGTTGCTTTTGACTTATACGCTTATTGGTTTTTTTAGGTATTGATGTATCTTCAATAAGTGCATTTCTGGGAGCAGAGGGATAGTTTTAGGGTTTGCCTTTTAAGGAAACCCTTGAAATATTTGTGGAGGTTTAATAATATTGACATTTAAACCTTTTAGAGTAGGCCACATGATAGAATATAAAAAAATTATATAGGTGAAGTTAAAAGTATAGAAATTTTCTATACAAGAATAAAAACTCCTCAAAATGAACTTGTTATAATTCCGAATGGAATGATAACGAGTAATGAGCTTAGAAATATGACAAAGGAAAAAGGTCAAAAAGGCTGGATCTTAAAAATAGGAGTATCATATAAAAAGTGATATTTTAAAGGTTAAGAAGGTATTGAGGGAAATTATAGATGAGGAAATAAAAGGGCAGGATAAATTGATACTGAGATCTCCTGAACCTACAATAGGTGTACTTGCACTGGCAGAATCAGCAATTATTTTCTGTGTATACGTGTATACTAAAAGTGAAAACTATTTCACTTTACAGTTGAGAATGAATGAAAGAATAAAAATAAAATTTGATGAGAATAATATTGAAATACCATATCCACAAGTGGATGTGCATATTTCAAAAGGAGGAGAGTAAGATGCACGTGGAGTTATTTATGAATCAGAAAACAAATGGGAACAGTTATGTTGTGGACGACGGAAAAGACTGTTATATTGTTGATCCGGGAGGATTTGACATGTCTTCTCTATTGAGTTATATTGATGAGAAAAAGTTAAATCTGTCAGGGATTTTACTTACACATGGGCATTATGACCATATAATAGGAATACCTGAAATAATAGCTCATAAGGATATTCCTGTTTACGTAAGTGAAAAAGACTATGATTTCTTATATGATTCAAGTTTATCGCTGACACTGTGGATAGATATGGACTTTAAACTTGCAAAGGAAATAAAAGTAATTAAACTGAAAGAAGGAGATGAAGTCTTCGGATTTAAAGTGTTAGAAACACCTGGTCATACTCATGGTGGAGTTTGTTACTATAATGAAAAGGAAAAAATACTTATGTCAGGAGATACAATATTTAAAGCAAATTATGGAAGAACTGACCTGCCTACAGGAAATAGGGCTGATATGAAAAAATCAATAGCAAGATTGTTTGAACTTCCAGGAGATACAGTAGCATATCCAGGACATGGAGGAGAAGTGACTATAGCACAGAATAGGGATTATTTTGAATATTTAGTAAAAATCTAATATTTTCTTATTGAAATTCTATAAAAATAGGGTATACTTTAATATAAAAACTAAAGGAGGACGTTATGAAAAAATTTACAGAATGGATGGAACAGAAATTTGTTCCAAAAGCGGCAAAAATCGCATCACAGAGATTCCTTGTAGCTATTAAGGATTCTTTTATTGCAATAATGCCTATTACTATGGTTGGTTCAATAGCAGTGCTACTGAACGTATTTTTTAGAGATTTACCTAGAAGTTGGGGACAGGACAGCTTTGTAGAACTTATGACACCGTTAATTAACATAAACGGTATAGTTTGGTTTGCCTCAATAGCAATATTATCATTGGCATTTGTAATAGCTCTAGGATATAATGTAGCGAAAAGCTATGAAGTGAATCCGGTGGCAGGAGCTCTAGTTGCATTTGCATCATTTGTTGCATTCTTACCTCAGGAAGCAAGCTTGAAGCTGAAGTAAATGGTGTTAAGCAGGCAGTTTCTTCATGGGGATTTATAAATGTAGATTACCTTGGTGCAAAAGGGTTATTTCCTGCAATGATTATCGGACTTATTTCTACAATAATATATTCAAAACTTATGAAGAGTAAAATTACAATTAAATTACCTGATTCAGTACCGCCTGCAGTCAGTAAAGCATTTGCATCAATTATTCCAGGAGTTGTGGCAATTTACGTTTGTGCAATATTATCACATGTAATTGTAGCGGCAACAGGAAGTACATTGAATGACCTGATAGCAAAATATATTCAGGCACCATTGCTTGGATTATCGCAAGGTATGTTCTCAGTAGTATTGCTTTCATTCCTTGTTCAGCTTTTCTGGTTCTTTGGATTGCATGGACACAATGTACTGGCTCCGATAATGGACGGAATTTATCAGCCTGCATTACTTGCAAACGTAGAACATATGGCAAAGGGAGGAGCAGTAAAAGATCTTCCTTATCTATGGACAAGAGGATCATTTGATGCATATCTGCAAATGGGTGGTTCAGGAATAACAATAGCATTAATTTTTGCAATATATCTTTTCAGTAAGAGAAAAGAATATAAGACAGTTGCAAAATTATCTACTCCAATGGCAATTTTCAATATTAATGAACCTGTAATATTTGGAATTCCGTTAGTACTGAATCCTATATACATAATTCCATTCCTATTGGCTCCAACTGTGTGTGCAATAATTGCCTATACAGCAACAGTTATAGGATTAGTTCCACCGGTATATGTTGTAGTTCCATGGGTTTTACCTCCAGGAATATATGCATTCTTTGCAACAGGAGGTTCTATAATGGCTGCAATAGTTTCATTATTTAACGTATTTGTGGCATTCGTTATATGGACGCCATTTGTAATAATAGCCAACAGAATGGCTGATGAAAAGAAAAACTCAGAAAATTCTGATTTGGATGATGAAAGTTTAGAAAATATAACATTAGATTAATAGTTAGTTTATTAGTAGAGAACTGCTTTTAGGGAAAATAGTGTACTGATTTTAAAAATTATGGCTAAAGTCAGTGTGTCTGTAATTCCCAGGCAGTTCTTTTTAAAAATATATGGATTTTAATATGAAAGTATTGAAAGAAAGATAAAAAAATATCTTGAAATTATAGATAGGAAAAAAAGTATAATATATTTATACTTTTAGTGATAAGTATTAAAAATATGAAATAAGAAATATGGAAGGATAAATAAATGAAAACAAATTTTCATACACATAACTATAGATGTGGGCACGCCGTTGGAAATGTAGAAGATTATGTAAAGGTTGCCATAAATGAAGGATATTCTGAACTGGGAATATCAGATCATTCACCTGTACCTGATTATTATCAGGATAGAATGAAAATAGAAGAACTTGGGGAATATCTTCTGGAAATAGAAGAAGCTCAAAAAAAATACGGAGATAAAATAAAAATATACAAATCTCTTGAAATAGAATATTTTCCTGAATGGCAGGAATATTATAAGGAGCTGAAGGAGAAATTGGATTATCTAATATTGGGACTTCATGCCTTCAGGATTGAAGGGGAAAGCAAGATTTATAATGCTTGGAATATTAAGGAAGAGAGTCATGTGCTGGCATATGGAAAATACATGGTAGAGGCAATAGAATCAGGAAATTTTGATTATATAGCTCATCCGGATTTATATATGGTAAATTATAGAAACTGGACAGAAAGCTGTATTGAAGCGGCACATATGATATGTAAGGCGGCTGAAAAACATGATGTTCCACTTGAAGTAAATGCCAATGGAATAAGAAAGACATTAGTAAGACATCCGGATTGGGACAGATATATGTATCCGTATAAGGAATTCTGGGAAATAGCCGCACAATATAATATTCGTACAATAATAGGGTCTGACACACATGATTTTATGGAAATGGAAGACAAGCCTATGGAATTGGCTAGGGAGTTTGCAAAAGAATTGGGATTGAATGTGATTGAGAGTATATTTTAATAGAATAACTGTAAAAAGAAAGGAATACAAAATGGAAAACTTCAGATTTTTAAAGGGTGCAAAATGATACATCCTACAACAGGGATAACACTGGAATATTTAGATAAGTCACATGCAGTATGTTTTGTACTGTTTAATGAAACAAAGGAAAAAGTAATACTTGTAAAACAGTTTAGACCTGGACCGAAGGATTATACTCTTGAAGTGGTTGCAGGACTTATAGATGCAGGAGAAGATCCAAGAACAGCGGCATTTAGGGAACTGAGAGAGGAAACAGGATATACTGAGGAAGATATTACAGATTTTGAAGAACTTAAGAAGGGACTGTTTGTTTCTCCGGGATACACTACGGAAAATCTTTTCTTTTTCAGTGCAAGATTGAAGTCAGATTCGATAAAACCAAAAGAACTTTCTTTGGATGAAGGGGAAGAAATTGTAGTTGAATGGATAAATGTAAAGGATATTGTTGAAAAATCTAACGATATGAAAACATTGTTTGGAGTTACTTATTTTTCAAAATAGTATTGAAGAGAGGTCATAATGAGAATAGTAAATTTTTATACTTTTGTACTTTTATTATATATTTTCTGATAAGAAAAAAATGCTTAAAAAAATATAAAGCTAAAAATTCGAAAAAAACTGGAGGAACTGGAAGGGAATTTATATACACATATCTTATGAAATTCTCAAAAAAAGGAAATTTATTTCAGACTGGATGAAATAAAGACAGTGTTTTTTTACAAGAATGATTATAAAAAAATGATGAATTTGACAAGTTGACATTATTTATTATTCTTGAAGATGATTATGCCGTAAGACTTCAGAAAAAAAGAAAAATATAATATTATTTTTTTAAAAAGCTGTAAAGAAAATAATCCTGAAAATGTATGACAAGTTTCTAAAAAAATGCCCCTGATGGGGATAAATATTTCTGCAATAATGGATAAGGAAATAGAGAATTATAAGGAAAAAAACAGAGGCAGTAAATGAAGATAGAAAAAAATTCTGGGATATGATGTCCATAGAAAAAAAGTAAAAAAATATAAACCTGAGGATAAATCAGAATATGGAAGTTTATATCTCAGCACCTTTAAATCTGCATAGCAGTTACATAGAAAAATTTTATACGTTCAAAGGAAGAATGGATAAAAAAAGTGCTGAATAAGGTGGAAAATGTAAAATCACAGCAGAAGGAGTATGAATATATAACTGGTGAAATACATAAATTAGCTGGTAGGGAGTATGTTTTAAAAGTAAGAACAGGAAATGTAAACAGAGTAAGCTTGAACAGGGAAACTAATGAAATATTACTCGTAACAAATAGTGAAAAATGTTGAAAAATAAAAAAAGAAAATAATGGATAAATGGTATTTTGAATGTGCCAGAAAATTATTTCCTGATGTTGTGGATAAATGGCTTAAAATTCTTGGTGAAAGTATAGAACATCTGTCAGTCAAGCCAATGAAGACAAGATGGGGATCGTGTAACTATAACAAAAGATACATAAATCTTAATACAGAACTAGTAAAAAAAGAACTCCTTTTGAGATTGAATATGTTGTATTACATGAACTTGCACACCTGAAATATCCTAACCATGGAAAAAGGATTTTTACAATTATGTGGAAAAATTATATGCCAAATTACAAAAAGGCTGAGAAAAAATGTTAAATGCAAAAACATTATTATTAAAAAAAGAGAAAATAGAAAGAACATATCTTGATAAATATGAATTTAAAAGATATGTTCTTAATTTTTTTGCTTTATTTCAGTCAGTTTAAATTACATTTTATACTATTTAAATAAACTTGTTATGACAGCAACTACAATAGCAAATAATACAGTACTTGTAGTGACTACATTTGTTGCATATTTTACGTCTCCATTTGACTCGTTTGCCAATATAGGTAACACTGCCAGTGCTGGAGCAGAAGCCTGTATTATGTATGTTTTACTTTCAAGTGCGGGCATCGTCCCTGAGATTTTTTTACTCCTAAAATTATTAATACAACCATTATACATGGTGACATTATAAATCTTCCAAAAAGTGCAAAAATAGTATCTTTATCAAAATGTATACTTTTTAATCCTGCATTTGATAATACAATTCCAATATATATCAATGAAAGTGGAGTAACAATATTTCCAATATAAGTAAGTGCAGAATGAAGAAATTCAGGCACTGGAATTTTGAATATAAGAAATACAAGAGCAACCAAAAAATCCAAGTAAAGGTGGAGGTAAAAGTTTTTTTCCAATTAAATCCTTTTTTTGTTTTACTTTTTTCAGGATTATCGTTTTCAATAAGTATAACTCCAAAAGCCCATGTAGAAACCGTATTAGTTATATAATATACCAGGAAATAAGGCAGGCTTTCATTTTCAAAAAGCGCTATATTTAATGGTAAACCAATAAATATAGTATTTGCATTGACAATAGTATTTATAAAAGTACCTCTTCTACCAGCTTTTGACTTTAAGTATTTTTTTACCATTATCCACGCAATGATATATCCTATGATAACAGATAAAAAAATGTATAGACTAATCCTCCAGATAGTGAAATAAGTTTTTTTCGACTGTTAGGTATTTAAGCACGGAAACAAAAAAATAGAAGCAGGTAATGCAACATTCATAATTAATTTTGATATATTATTACTAAAAACCATCATCAAAAGCATTTTTTTCTTTTTAAAAATATATCCTAATAAAATAATTAGAATTATAGAAAGAATACTTTCTAATGAAGTCAGAAAAGCCATATTATCCTTCTCCTATTCTTTAATTTCAGTATATTCCGGTTTCCATTTTAAAGATTTTATTGCTTTTTCTATATCATCAACAGGTTTTTTATTCAGTTTTTCTTCCAGAGCACATTTTCCAACTGCCAATGCAACTGTTTCTGAAAATTCTGTTAATTTGGATACAGGCGGAAGGACAGCTGCTCCAGGTTTGGAAGTATCTACGATTCCTCCAAGTGAATGAGCTGCTGCTGAAATCATTTTATCAGTAAGAATTTTTGCTTCTGATGCCAGTACTCCCAATCCTAATCCAGGATAAATCAAAGCATTATTTGCTTGTCCAATTTCGTATGTAACTCCCTTAAATTCAATAGGATCATATGGAATTCCTGTAGCTATAAGAGCTTTTCCGTCAGTCCATTCAAGCAAGTCCTGTGCTGTAGCTTCAGCCAGCTTGGTAGGATTACTTAAAGGAAATATCATTGGACGTTCTTTATAGGAAGCCATTTCTTGTACAATTTCTTTAGTAAATGTTCCAGGAACAGTAGAAGTTCCAACTAAAATTGTAGGATGTACGGCTTTTACTGCAGCAGTAAGGGTAGTCAGTTCATCCGCATTAGGAAATTCAGAACGTTTACGTGCAAAAGGTTTTTGTTCAGGTGTAAGGTCATCCATATCATCAAATAAAAGTCCTTGTTTGTCCACCATATAAAATCTTTTATATGCTTCTTCCTCTGAAAGTCCTTCCTGAACCATTTCATCAAAAATACGTCTTGTAATTCCAGCACCGGCTGTTCCTGCTCCAAAACACATGTATTTCTGGTCAGTAAGTTTTTCACCGGTAATTTTAAGCCCACCTAAAATTCCAGCCAGTGTTATAATTCCTGTTCCTTGAATATCATCATTAAAGGTAGCTATTTTTTCCTTATACTTATTTAATATATTTGCTGCATTTGAACGGCCAAAATCTTCCCAGTGGAGATAAAGTTTAGGAAATAATTTTTCTACAGTCTGAACAAATTTGTCAACAAAATCATAATATTTATCTCCTCTTATACGGTTATGACGGTTTCCTAAGTAAAGTGGATCATTAAGCAGAGATTCACGATTTGTTCCCACATCAAGGACAACAGGAAGAACACTCTTAGGATTTATCCCTGCTGCTGCAGTATAAACCATAAGTTTTCCTACAGAAATATCTACACCATTTGTTCCCCAGTCTCCGATTCCTAATATTCCTTCAGCATCAGTAACTACAATAAGTTGTATTTCTCTACCATCAGCTGCATTTTTTAATGTTTCTTCCATACTTTCAGGTTCATTTATTGAAAGAAAAGCGGCATTTTGCGGATTTACAAATAATTCACTGTAATTTTCAATACTTTCTGCAATTACAGGATCGTAAACAATAGGCATAAATTCTACAACATGTTGACTGAATAAGTAGTAGAATAATGTTCTGTTAGTATTGAAAATTTCCATCAGAAAATGACGTTTTTCAATAAGTGGACTTTTCTTTTGAAATTGTCCATAGGCTTGTTCTGCCTGTTCTTCAATAGTCTGAACATACGGTGGAAGAAGTCCCATTAATCCAAATTGTTTACGTTCTTCCTTAGTGAAGGCAGTTCCTTTGTTTAAAAAAGGATTGTTTAAAATTTCGTACGATTTTTTCATTTTCCCATCTCCTTATTTATTTATAAAAATACAGGAAATAGTCTATATTTTAATGAATGTAGATAATTCCTGTATTTTATTATATAAAATTATACTGTTAGGACTTTTTTTAATCCAAACTTTTTACTAATCCATAAACATTTCGTTTAATCCGTCAAGAGTCATAGTTCCTTCAGAAATATCTTCAATTACAGATTTTCTTATTTTTAAGTTAAATGGCACTCCCTTAACTTTGAATCCATTTACAATTGATTTGTCAAAATCATAGAAAACAGGGAAAGTATATTTGTTGCTTTCAACAAATTTTCTTGCATCAAGTAGAGAACTTCTGTTGCTTATAAATACCACAACTACATTTACTCTATCCTTATTTTCGTCGTAGAATTTCTGAACTGCAGGCAATTCTTCGTGACAATCAGGACACCATTCAGCTGCTACCACAAATAAAGTAGGTTTATTGCTATTGAAAAACTTTCTACTTTTTACTTTTTGAGCTCTGAAGTCCTTCAATTCAAAATTAGGAACTTTAGAACCTTTTTCTACATTCACATCAAGTGTATTACCGTATCCAAACATGAATACCATAAATAATGATAAGATAACTAATAATTTTTTCATCTTTACTTCCTTTCCTACAATTAATGTATTTTGTTCTATCCTCATTATATACCATTATTGGAAAGTTGTAAAAACAAATTTTTTTCAGGAGGGAAAAATTGACAAATTAGATTAGTATTGTTATACTGAGATAAATTAAAAGTGGAGAATAACTATAGAAAGGAGAGTATGATATTTATATAATTTTTTTATATTATCATACAATTGAGAAATGATTACAGGAGAATTGAGAAACAAAGTAGATAAGATTTGGGAGACATTTTTGGACAGGAGGAATAACTAATCCACTTTCTGTAATAGAACAATTTACTTATCTTATATTCATTAAATCATTAGATGATAAACAGATAAGAGAAGAAATGGATGCAAATCTTTTAGGAATAGAACCTAAAAATAATCTTTAATGAAAACCAGCAAAAATTTAAGATGGAGTAATTTTAAAGAATTTGAAGCACAAGAAATGTACAATACAATAGTAAATGAAGTTTTTTTCCATTTATAAAAAAATTTAAATGAGGATAATAGTTCATCATTTTCAAGATATATGAAAGATGCTATTTTTCAAATTCCTACTCCTCAAATGCTTGAAAAAATAGTTACAGGAATTAATAATTTAGAGTTGGAAGGAGACATAAAAGGAAATCTATATGAATATTTACTATCAAAATTAGCAACATCTGGAGCAAATGGTCAATTTAGAACACCAAGACATATTATAGATATGATGGTACAGCTTGTTAAACCATTACCTACTGATATAATAGTTGATCTGGCTTGTGGGTTTCGTGTCATAATAATGACACAGGCAAATAGTCAAGTGAATACAAGGGTTTTAGAGCTTCTACCAAAGTTTAAAACTAGAAAAATGAATCGTTGGTGTACTGTTTAGAGCAGTTATTACAAAAATAAATGTTCTAAACAGTACATCAGCATAAAGGAGGAACTCATATGTCTAAGGTGAAAAAAGACACGATCGAAGCAAAAGGATTCGCTATTCAAGTTTATACTGAAGACTTTAAAAATGACTATATTAGTCTAACGGATATTGCAAGATATAAGAACAGTGAAGAGCCTAATGTAGTTGTTGCAAATTGGATGAGAAATTATAACACAATAGAGTATTTGGGGATATGGGAGCGGTTAAATAATCTTGAATTTAACCCCCTCGAATTCGAGGGGTTTTTGAAAGAAGCAGGCAGTAATGCATTCACTTTATCTCCTCAGAAATGGGTTAACACAACAAACGCAAAAGGAATATATGTGAAGCTTGGAAGAGGTGGCGGTACTTTTGCCCATAAAGATATTGCATTTAAATTTGCTTCGTGGATTTCAGCAGAGTTTGAGTTATATATCATTAAAGACTATCAAAGATTAAAAGATGATGAAAACTCAAGACTATCATTAGGTTGGAATCTTAATCGAGAAATTTCAAAAATCAACGACAGGATCCATACAGATGCAATTAAAGAGTATCTCTTAAAGGATCTTACCAACGAGCAATTATCTTACAAGTACGCAAGTGAAGCAGATATGTTAAATGTTGCCTTATTTAACAAAAGAGCTAAACAGTGGCGTGAAGAAAATCCAGATTTAAAAGGTAATATGAGAGACTATGCAAGTCTGAACGAGTTACTGGTACTTGCAAATATGGAAAGTTATAATGCAGTTCTGATTGGAAAAGGTATGTATCAAAAAGAAAGAATGATGGAACTTAGAAAACTTGCCAGAACACAATTAATGTCACTACAAAAACTTAGTGATAGTGGCATTAAAAAATTAGAAGGAAATAAATAATAACTTTTAGTATTTTATTAGATAAACAAATTGGAATTTGTTGAGGAGGGAAAGGCAATATGAATCCGGGAATGATAATAGGGTTGGTCATAATATCCATTGTTGCTTTGATTATGATAATAATAGGTATTAGCCAGTATAGGACAAAAGATGTACCGATTGGATTTTATAACATTGTTGATCCACCTAAAAAAGAGGATATAATCGATATAGGTCTATGGAACAGAAAACATGCTTTGATTTGAATTATATACGGTATATGCATTGAATGTGGATTTTGGTTGGGGTTTGTTATGCCTACAGAGGTATTAGAAATAATTTATTGTGGGCGGTGTTGTAGTTCCGCTTTCTTTCATCATAATAGGCCATCACAGATTAGAGAAGGAGTATTTCAGAGTAAAGTAAATTCCAGTTTGTAGCACTAACAATTCACCTGAATAGATTTAAGATCTAGTGTCTGTAACCATTGATATTACTACATGACTTTGCACCTGGGTCTCGTGTTATAATTATGACAACGGCAAATAGTAACGATGAACACTGGGTTTTAGAGCCCTTATTAGAGAAAAATATGGATTGGTATGCATTTTAGAGTAATTATGGCTCATGAATGTTCTAAAATAATGAAGAAGTATAAAAAAATATGAATTATGAAGATATTATAAGAAGCTATGTTTAGTTGAAACTATTGAAATTAAAGCGGTATATGATAATATTGTAACCCAAATTAGAGAAAGAGATTTATAAATCATTAATCTATGAGTTTAATGATAAAAAAATATGTTATATGTAAAATATTATTGTATATAAAATTTTAAAAAGTGAGGAGTTGGAATGAAAGTGAAACCAGATAAACAAGGTGGAAATTCTGATATATATTTTATTGAAGGTTTAAAAAGCGAGAAAAATATTTAAGGAATACTTCATCTAAAAGAAAAAAATAGAGAGATTCAGGTTAGAATTAGAAATAATGGGGTTTTTTTAAAGATAATCACATTGACGGCATAGTAAATGTTTATGATGTTTTTTTGTTGATTCTAATAATATTACAAAAATCTTATATAGAAATGAAAAAAATATGATGGTAATATTAATGATTTATTAGGTTACACAAAAAGCAAATGTGAGAAAAAAACTTTAAAAACTATTGTTACCAATTTTATATGCGTTGAATAAGATTTCTAAATTTAAAAAAATCCTATTTACCATAGAGATCTTAAGCCGGATAATATTTTATATGAAAAAAACATGGAGAAGATTATAAATTATTTTTTTATCAGATTTTTGGAATTTGTTATTTAAATAAAGAAAAAAAGAAAGATTGACTGAAGTTGAAATAGCAGTTACCCAAGAATGTTTATTGCTCCAGAATATGAAAAAAAGGAAGAATAGGCAATGTTGATCATAAAGGAGATGTATTTTCAATTGGAAAAAAATTATTTGGTATATGATAAATGGTGTAGTAAATGATTTTTTTACCATCAAATTTCTGGTTTGTTGATGAATATAATTTAATAAAAATTTGCTAATAATGAAGATATAATTTTTGCAAATAATATTATATCTTCTTGCTTAAATATTAATCCTGAAGAAAGACCCGATTATGATAAATTAATTAACTTAATTGAAGACTTTCTTAAAGAAACAAAAAAATAGATAATGATGAATCTTTAAAGTATGAAGTTGAACAATACAAGGAAAAAAAGAAAAAAATAGATTTAAAAAGAAATTAGAGAAAAAAATGCTTTTGCTAGTCAATACATTTAGTATATACTTTGTCAATGCTTTAGAAAAAAATTAAATAATTATTATGATTTAGATTTAATTTCTACAATATTATCAGAATATAGAAGTAATTCTAAAAAAATGGAGTAGATTATACTTCAATAAATATGGAAAAATAATTCTGCACATTATCTTTACAGTAGAAGTTTTGATAGAATTTATATTTCTATTAATTATCATCCAGCAAATGATAATGAGAAGTATTGTAATGTAGATATTAATTATTATATATATTCTAAAAAAACACAATATCAAAATTATTCCGTGTATTTTATAAAGAAGATGGAGAATTATATTCTGAATTTAAAAACAAAATTGAACTTTTTTTCAGAAAAAAAGTTATTTTTATGTTGGGGAGAGGACTTAATTTCGGAATATGTACGTTCATATATTTAAAAAAATGTATTAAATAATAAAAAAATTAACTAAAAAAAGTATTTTTGAAACGTTCTAAAATCAACCAACTCCTCGCTAGCTTTATAGGAAGAGTATTTTTACAAGAAGAAAGGAAATCAATTAAGAAAAAAACTTAAGATTTATTATTACAATCTTTTTATTGTATTGCTATATTGATTTTTTTCAAATGTCACAATTAGCATCAACGTTGGCAGTTCATAATATTTCAGCGATTTTTTTCATTTGCTTTTTGTATGAGTTGGAGAGCATTGGGTATTTTTTTTAGTAACAAAGAATAAGGTTTGGGTATTTGCTCATCTTAATGTAATTGGTGCAATAGAATTATTTATTTTGATTCCAATTATTTACATTATATTTTATGTTTGGATAATCGAGTAATTACAGAGAGTTTAGTTTGTGAGAATAATAGTCCATATAAATAAATGGGAAAAATTTATCTATAAGTGTTGATATTACTACATGATTTAATAGGTGGGTTTCGTGTCATAATAATGACAGTGGCAAATAGTTTTAGAAAATCAAGGGTTTCAAATTCTCTACCAAAGGTTGAAACACGAAGATTTAATAACCTTAGCATTGCTTAGAGTGATTTATCGGGTATAGATTACTGTAAGCAATGCTAAGGTAGAAAGGAGATTCCCAATAACGAGGCAAATTATCGGTAACCATTCTGATAAAAAATTTTTAGATTGAGGTTCAAGATGAGTTTAATAAGATTAATACTAAAGATTATCCTATTTCCAGTTTCAATATTACTGTCCATCCTGGTTGCATTTCTAACCTTTTTGTTAAGCGTGAGCAGTATCATCCTGGGAATTGTTTCCTTTGTCTGTGTCATTGCTGCAATCAGTGCATTTATTCAGCATGATATGGTGACAGGAATCCAAGGACTTGTGATAGGGTTTTTACTAAGTCCTTATGGACTTCAAAAGCTGACTATATATCTCATAGCATTCATTGGAGCGATTAACGAAGGGATAAAGGCGATATAACCGCTTTCTGAAAGTGGTAAACCCCAAAAATAATATTTTTTTCAAGGCGATAGATGAAAATTCTGTCGTCTTTTTTATTTCTCGAAAAATGAAAGGAGGCGCGATTTGGAGTTTGATTATTTTTATCATCGAGATAGTGAACGATTTAGTTTCTATATGCTCCCCAAAGTTTTACTCAGTCATGAGTTTTACAAAAATCTTTCTTCGGATGCAAAGATTCTCTATTCGTGCCTTTTGGAACGAACAAGTTTGTCCTTTAAGAACAATTGGATTGATGAAGTGATGAAAGTGCTGAATAAGTCGAATAAGACTGCGGTGAAAATCTTTGCCGAGCTGGATAAAGAAACAGGCGGAATTGGTTTGATTGAAAGAAGACGGCAAGGATTGGGAAAACCGAACATCATCTATGTCAAAGACTTTATGAGTGTTTTTCGTGATGAGAGCCTTGTCGAGTGTAAAAACTACACTTCAGAAGTGAAAGAATTACACTCCGGAAGTGTAAATATTACACTTCAAGAAGTGAAGAAAGTACACGGAAGTAATACTAATATTAATAATCCTGATTATAGTGAACCTGATATTAGTTTTAGGGGCGAGCAAAAGCAAAAGAAATATGGGACATTTCAAAACGTGTATTTAACGGATGAAGACATCAAAGAATTAGAAGAAAAAATCGGTTCTAAAGTTACGAATTACATTGAGAGACTTGGAGCGTATATGGGAAGTACCGGCAAAACCTATAAAAATCATAAAATGGCAATATTGACTTGGTTTTTCAAAGATGAAGGTAGTAATCAAAAGAAGAGCAATGTTCCAATCATTGAAGAATACAAGAGAGGAGATTATCTATGAGTAATTTACAAGAGCTGATGATTGATGGCGGGAGTTATACCATAAATCCCGATTTATAGAGATGTTTGGAGATTCGATTAAAAATGAAAAAGGTTGGGAAGAATCATATTTGAAAAATTTATCTGTGATTATTATGGGACAATCTCCACCTTCAAATTCATATAATAACATTGGAAAAGGATTACCTTTTTATCAAGGTAATATAGATTTTTGGTGATAAGTATCCTAAATTAAATAAGTTTTGTAGTAAAACCATTAAAAAAATTGCAAAAAAAGAAATCTATATTAATGTCTGTTAGAGCACCTGTTGGAGAAATAAATATAACAAATTGGGATTGTTGTATTGGAAGAGGATTGTGTTCTTTAGAATTAGAGGAAAATTTAAATATTGTGTATTTGTATAATTATTTAAAAAAATATAATAGTAACAGTAAAAATCAAAAAAAGTAAAGGTAGTACTTTTTAAATCTATAAATAAATCAGAAATTGAAAAATATTAAAGTTTTATTGCCTTCACTTTCTCCAAAAATGAATTTTCACAATTTGTAGAGAAAACGGATAAATTAAAGTTTCTTTTACAACTTAAAAACGATATATTTTTTTATCAATTTATTGAAAAAAAGTTGATAAAAGAAATATTGTTTTTTTCTTGACTTTTTGACATTTTTCGGCTAATATAAGATTAGATATTGAATTAGCCGAAAGGGAGGAAAAAAATGAAATATTATAGACGTTCAATAGAACAGGTTATCAATGAATACAAGGAACAATTTCCGATATTATTGCTTACTGGGCCAAGACAAGTAGGAAAAAGTACACTTTTTCAAGGAATTGTTTCGAGAAGAGTACAAATATTTTTCATTAGATGACCCGATTTTTAAAAAGAACAAATAATCAATGATCCAAGACTATTTTTTTGAAGAATAATCCTGAAAAAAATTAATAATAGATGAAATACAATATGCACCGTCAATATTTCCTTATTTGAAAATGAAAGTTGACGAGAATAGAGAAGACGGAATGTATTTAATGACAGGTTCGCAAGCTTTTGTTCTTATGAAAAATGTTTCTGAAACTTTAGTAGGAAGAGTAGGAATTTTAGAACTTCAGGGAATAAGCTTAAGAGAACAGTTTGATGTAGAGTTTAATAAGCCTTTTTATTCCTAATGAAGAATATATTTCTGAGAGGGAAAAAAATATAACAGAATACACAAATTTATGGCAAAGAATTCATAGAGGATATATGCCTGAGCTTGTATTTAATGACAGAAAGAAATGGGAGTTTTTTTATTCATCATATGTGCAGACATATATTGAAAGAGATGTAAGGGATTTAATAAATATATCTGATGAAAGTAAATTTTTAAAGTTCATGATAAGTTTAGCTTCGAGAAGCGGAGAATTATTAAATTATGGAGCAGTTGCCAATGAAGTTGGAGTAAGTAATGAAACAGTAAAAAGGTGGGTGTCTGTGTTGAGAACTTCAAGAATAATTTATTTAATGGAACCATATTTTAATAATCATTTAAAAAAAGAGTGATAAAGACACCAAAAAAATATTTTATGGATGTAGGTTTGTTAGCATACCTTACAAAATGGCTAACTCCTGAAACACTTGCAAATGGTGCAAAAAGCAGGAAACATATTTGAAAACATTTGTAGTATCAGAAATTATAAAAAGTTATCTTAATGCTGGTATTATAAATCCACCTATATTTTTTTACAGAGATAAGGACAAAAAAAGAAATAGATTTGATAATAGAAGAAGCAGAAAAAAATATCCTATTGAAATTAAAATGAGTGCATCACCTGATAAAGAAATGGCAAAGAATTTTTCGGTTCTCAAAGGAAAAAAATAGATAAGGAAATTGGAACAGGGATAATTATATGCCAATACGATAATAAAGTTTACTTATCAGAAGATATTCTTGTCTTACCAATTGAATATATATAAATGAATAAGAGTATTTTTAGAATAATAAACATAGGAGTGAAAGAAAATGTCTAACTTTGAATTTTTTTAAAAAAAGGATAACAGCTATAAAATATTTGCAGATGCCTGTATAGAAGCAGAACAACTTATGAATGTCTCCTATTCGGCAACAGTAACTTTTGTAAGGAAAGCATTGGAACTTGCTGTAAAGTGGGTTTATGCAAATGATGCTGAATTAAGAATGCCACCACAGATAAATTTAGCGTCATTGATAAAAGGAAAAAAATTTAAAGATATACTTCCTTATAATATGAGTGGTTTACTTTCTTACATACATCAATTAGGAAATAAGGCTGTTCATTCCGGAAGAGTTATAACAAGAGAAGAGGCAGTTTTAAGTCTTAGAAATTTGTTTTCATTTACTGCATGGATTGATTATTCATATTCAAGATATTATTCAGATGTGGAATTTGACGAATCAATTCTTGGAGAAACTGATAAAATAATTAAGGTTCAATCTGAAAAAAAGATAAATTATCAAAACAGCTTGCAGAAATTAATAAAAAGCTTGAAGAATTATCTAATGAAAATCAGACATTGAGAAAGGAAAATGAAGAAAAGCGTAAAATAAATGAAAAAGAAAGAGAATACAAAATAGATGAAATTTCAGAAGCTGAAACAAGGAAAAGATACATTGATTTGGTTATAGAAAATGAAGGCTGGACTATAGGAGAAGATTGTATACCGGAAGTTGAAATTTCAGGTATTGCAACTCCAAGTGGAAAAGGGAAAGCAGATTACGTACTCTATGGAGATAATGGAGTTCCGCTGGCAGTAATAGAAGCAAAAAAGTTAGACATAGATCCTCTGATAGGGAAAAATCAAGCTAAGGAATATGCAGATGCACTTGAAAAAAATATGATGTGAGACCTATCATATTTTTTACTAATGGGTTAGATTATTATATTTGGGATGATTTGAATTATCCTGAAAGACAAGTGTCTAGTATATACAGTAAAAAAGATTTGGAAAAAGTTAATATTCAGAAGAGGAAAGAAAAAAACCTTTAAAGAATGTAAGTACAGACATAAAAGATGAGATAACAAACAGAGTTTATCAGAAAGAAGCTGTTGTGAGAGTGACAGAAGCATTGGAAAAAGGATATAGAAAAATGTTACTTATAATGGCTACTGGAAGTGGAAAAACAAGAACTGCTGCATCTATAGTGGATATATTGACAAGATATAATTGGGTGAAAAATATATTATTTCTTGCAGACAGGACAGCTTTAGTAAAACAGGCAAAAAATAGTTTTAAGGAATATTTACCAAATCTTTCGTTGTGTAATCTTTTAGATAACAAGGATGATGTAGAGAGTAGAATGATTTTTTCCACATATCCTACAATGATGAATGCAATAGATGAAACTAAAAAAATAAAGATGGAAGCAGAATTTTTTTACAAGTGGATATTTTTGATTTGATAATAGTGGATGAAAGTCATAGAAGTATTTATAAGAAATATCAGGCAATATTTGATTATTTTTGATGCAAATTTATTAGGATTAACAGCTACTCCTAAAAATGATATAGATAAAAAAATACATATAGAATATTTGATTTGGAAAAATGATAATCCTACATTTGCTTATGAGTTAGACCAAGCTATAGAAGAAGGTTATTTAGTTCATTATGGAAAGCCAATAGATGTTGGATTGAAAAATAGTAAGAGATGGATTGAAATATAGCGAATTAAGTGAAGAGGAAAAAAAGAAGAATTTGAAGAAACTTTTGATGAAGAAAAAGAAGAAATTTCAAGTGAAGAAGTAAATAAAAACACTTTTTAATAAGGAAACAGTAGATCTTGTCATTAAAAACATTAATGAATAACGGACTAAAAAGTTGAAGGTGGAGATAAACTTGGTAAAACCATAATTTTTTTGCTGTAAATCAAAAGACATGCAAATTTTATTGTAGACAGATTTAATAAACTCTATCCTGAATACAAAGGAAAGTTTGCCCAAGCAGTTTGTCATGATATAAAAATTTGTAGATGATGTTATTGATAATTTTAAAGATAAGGTTTTATATCCTCAAATAGCAGTATCAGTGGACATGCTTGACACAGGAATTGATGTTCCCGAAATACTGAACCTTGTTTTTTTAAGAAAAATAAGATCAAAAAGCTAAATTTTGGCAAATGATAGGAAGAGGAACGAGATTATGTAAAGACTTATTTGAGCCTGGAATTGATAAAGAAAGATTTATGATTTTTTTGATTGCTATAAGAATTTTGAATTTTTTTGAAGTGAATGTTGATGGTAAAGAAATAAAAACTACAAAAATCAATTTCTGAGAGTATATTTGGAGCAAAAAGTGGATATAATAAAATCTTTACAGCATTTAAATTACCAGGAAAAAAATCTCTAATTGAATATAGAAATAATTTAATAGATGATATTATTACCAGTATTTTTAGATATAAATAATAATCGTTTTGATGTACGTATGAAGGGAGCAATAATTGATAAATATAAAAAAACTAGATAATTATAAAGCTCTTAATGAAAAAAAGATGTACAGGAATTAAAAAAATATAATTGCTCCTCTCATAACATATACAGAAGAAGAGGAACTGTCAAAAAGATTTGATTATCAGATGTATGTAATTGAAAATGCCTATTTGGGAAAAAAAGTCTTTTTAAGAGCTAAAAAAATAGAGTGATAGAAACAGCAGAAAAAAACTTAGTGAAAAAAAGGAACTATAGAAAAAAATTTCTAAAAAAGGAAACAATAACTAAAAATTCAGAAAAGAAGAATTTTTGGGAAAAATGCAGATTTATTTCAGTTTGAAGAAGTAAGAAAAAGAACTAAGGGATTTAGTAACACTTTTTAGATGGAATAACAACAAAAAAATTTATTATACAGATTTTAGAGATGAAATAGTAGATTACGGAGAACGTGAAACAGGAGAAAAATTTTAAAAATTGTAAATAAATTTGAAAAAAATATAATAAACAGGGTTGAACAATATCTTGAAGAATATAAAAATGATGATGTTATTCAGAAATTAAAGAATAATATTCCATTAACAATGTATGATATAAAAATATTTAGAAAAAAATTTTTATGGGAAGATTTGGGAACAAAGGAAGAATATGAAAAAAACTTATGGGAAAAATTCCTTTGTTAAAAAAATGGTTTCAAAAAATTATAGGAATGGATAGAAAAGCTGTTGAAAAAGAGTTCTCTATTTTTTTGAGTAACGAAAAATCTAAATTCAGACCAAATTAATTTTTGTAAAACATATTGTAGATTATATAGTAAAAAAATGGGAGTATAGATAAGAAAGAATTAAAGGATTTTCCAGAAGCAGACAAATTTGGAGGTTTATTTCAGCTGTTTGATAATAAAAGAGAAGTATTAACAAATATAGTAAAAAAATTATTGACAAGGTAAATGACAGGCTGGATTTAGTTCAATAAAACAAAAAAAGCAATAATAAATACAGTAATATCTAAGAAATAAGTAGTAAACTCACTTTGTAAGTAAAATCATATAAAAAAATGGAAAGAGAGAAGAAATGAAAAGAAAAGTTTTAATCTTACTGGTATGCGGAATATTACTAGCCAGTCGCTCAGTAAAAAAAGCAGATAAAGGAAATGCAGAAAAAGTTGATGTTTCAAGTAGTAAAGATGTTACTAAAAAAATGATAATAAATCTGAAGAAGAAAAAAATGAATATTTGAAGAAAATTACCTATTCAAATTTATTGGATAAGGCAACTCAGGAGGAAGTTCAGAAGGAACTTAAAAAAATGCCGGAGTTTCAGAAAAAAATATAAAAGATTTTCTTGAAGGTGTAAATTATTTCAATAATATAGGTCAAAAATAAGACATTTGTAAAAGAAGGATTTAAAACAACTGAAGAACTAAGTCCAACTTATGATCAGGCAGAAATACAGGAACAATGGAGTAAGAAAAGTCCTAAATTTGTAGGTCAGAACTGCAGAATTACTTCATATGAACTTATGAGGGATTTTATTTCAGTAGGAAAACCTGAGATAAAAAAATACAGAGCAGACTATTTATTGATGAAGATGCATTGAATAATTTTTCCAATAAAAAGTATTTACTGACAGTGAAAGAAATCAGTTTGAAAGTTTATTTTCTGCAATAAATACAGAAAATACAAAAGATGTGTCAGTTCATGTGAAAAAAGTAAAGGAAGACTGGGCAAAAAAGAATATTAAATTTACTAATGAGAATAAGATTTCACTGGTTTCAGTGTTTTTTCACTCACTGATTACTCCTGAAGAAAACTTTTTATTTATAGGTCATGTAGGAGTTTTAGTACCAACTTCAGATGGAAAACTGATGTTTATTGAGAAATTGGCATTCCAGGAACCTTTTCAGGCTATAAAGTTTGATAACCGTAGTCAGTTGAATGATTATCTGATGAATAAATATGATGTGGAATTTGATCAGCCAAATGCAAGACCATTTATAATGGAAAATGATGAATTGCTGAAGGGATATAGATTAAATCCAAATAATAAGGGATAAAAATAGAAATAAGAATAAGGTGATTGTACTTGCCAACACTTATCGATACTTATTGGCAAAAGTATAAGGAACCTTATTTTTTGTACATTGACTATATAAATTGTGACTCTATAATATGTGTGAGGTTGAAAAAAAGAAAAGAAAAAAATGAGATGTCTAATTTAGAATATTATTAGTTCTTACTTTGAGATAATTTTTTTAATTTTAAATGTATAATATTCTTTATAATAAAGAATTTGTAGAAAAATATATGAGAAATAATAAGTAGAGAATTTATAAGAATAATTTATGAAAAAAATATTTTTATGTGGTATACTTATTATAAGAATGCAATTTCATATAATATGAAGTTATAAAAAAATATGATTTTAAAGGAGGAAGAAATGAATGAAAAGTTGAATATTATTCAATTGGGAGCTCTTCTACATGATATTGGTAAAATTGTAAGGAGAGCAGGTGAAAGCAGTTTTAATCATTCAGAAGCAGGAGCAAAAATTTTTAAAAAGAGAATGAACTGTTATTGAAGGAATATAAAGAAATATATGATATAGTGAAATATCATCATGCAAAGGAATTAAAAATATGCAAATCTATCAGAAAGTTCACTGGCTTATATAGTTTATGAAGCTGACAACATATCTTCCGGAATAGACCGGGTAAAAATATGATGATGATAAACCTGTTGGAAATGAAATGTTACCATTAAATTCAGTTTTTTTAATAGAGTAAAGATGGATAAAATATCTAAAGAAAAAGTATTTTCTTTAGTTGATGTAACAAGTAAAGAAGAAATTTTCAATATGCCAAAAAGAAAAAAAGGAAAATGAAAAAAACTGGATAAAAACAGATTATTTAAGAGTCTTAAATAATTTAAAAAGAAAAATATGAAAGATATGAAGGAAAAATCTTTTACCAGAGAGATTAATGACAGTTTTAGAAGAAAAATTGTATATATTTTCCTTCGAGTGCATATGTAGATTATCCAGATATATCGTATTATGATCATGTTAAATTAACAGCGACCATAGCGTCATGTTTATATTTGTATGATACAGAAAAATAATATAGAGAATTATAAAGAGGAATATTTTGGAAATAAAGAATTGAGAAACAAAGAAAAAGTTTTTATTTGTTTCAGGCGAATTTAGTGGAATACAGAATTTTATATATACAATAACTTCAAAAAAATGGCTATGAAATCATTAAGAGGAAGATCTTTTTATCTTGAACTTTTTATTGAACATATTATAGATGAGATTTTATCTGCTTTAGAACTTTCAAGAATGAATTTAATTTATTCAGGTGGTAGTCAATTTTATCTGTTGTTACCAAATATTGAGAAATCTAGGGAAGTTTTAGAAAAATTATAAAGAAAGAATTAATGATTTTCTATTAAAAAGAAATTGGTAGTGGAATTTATTATGAAATGAGTTTTATTTCTGTTAGTGCTGAAGATTTAGGAAATGGATTAAGTAAAGAGAAAAAAAGATGAAAAATAGAATAGGAGAAATTTTTTTAGAAAAAAACATCAATATTAACTTCAAAAATCAAAATTAAATAGATATTCTGTTCAACAATTGGAAAAAAATTATTTGATGAAAAACAGTGAAATTAATAAAATTCATGATTCAACTAGAGAGTGTAAAAATATGTAAGAAGTCCGAAGAAAAAAAGTATTTTTAGAACATAATTCAGAACAAAATGCTGGAAATATTGAGATATGTAATGCATGCAAAAAAATTATATAGAACTTGGAAAAAAATATTTCCGGATTATATCACTCTGAAAAAGGATATGTTTATAGCTGAAATACCTATAGTTGAAAAAAATATAAAAAAATCATATAAATAGTCTAATATTTCCAAAAATATACGGATGGATATGTCAGTGTAGAATTTTTTTAAAAAAAGGACAAAATTGAAAAATGAATTGAAGGAAGGAAATATTTATAGATTTTATGCTGTAAATAGTTACTATTCAGGCAATGGACTGCCAAAAAAATATTAGAATAGGAAACTACAATATTAAGTCTGAAAAAAGATGAAAAAAATAAGCTTCAAGGACTTATAGAATTTACAGAATTAGTGGAAAAAAATCTAAAGGAATTGAAAGACTGGCTGTTTTCAGAGCAGATGTTGATAACTTAGGAACACTGTTTCAATCAGGTTTCGTAGATAAAAAAATAGTACTGATAATAAATATAAATATGTTACGTTATCAAAAATCTGTTGTATTATCAAGATATTTATCAGATTTTTTTAAGAGAAAGATAAATTTAATTCTTGAAAAGAAAAATGTCGCAAAAAGAAAAAAATGAATATTTTAAAAAGATATTGTGGTATTATAAATAATGATAATGATGAAGCTAGAAATATTGTGGTAGTGTATTCTGGGGGAGATGATATCTTTGCAATAGGAACATGGAATGACATAATAGAATTTTCAGTTGATTTAAGAACAGCGTTTAAGGAATTTACTAATGGGAAAATAACTATGTCAGCGGGAATTGGATTTTTTTCTGAAAAATTTTCCTGTTTATCAAATGGCAGAAAGAACAGGAGAACTGGAAAAAATGGCAAAATCCTATAGCAAGGAAAATTCAGAAGTTCCAACAAAGGATGCAGTAGCCTTATTTGGAGTTATAAATAATGAATTAAATCATGTATATGACTGGGATACTTTTTATAGATAAGGTTTTAAATGAAAAGTATGCATATTTAAAAATCAGCAGTAACATTTGAAGAGAATAATAATTCTGATAAGATTTTTTTGTTGGAAAAATCAAAATGGTACAGTTTGATGAATTTAATAGAAAAATCGATTAGAAAGTGAAGATAATAGAATGGATATTGCAAGGTTTGCCTATACATTGGCAAGAATAAAAAAATAATACTAAGAATAAGGAAAAATTATCTAAAAATTTAAAGAAAAAAATTATTTAACTGGATTAAAGATAAAGAAGATGCAAAACATCTTTTAACAGCGATAAATGTAATAATTTATGAAGAGAGAAAAATTAGGAAGGAGAAAGATATATATGGAAAAAGAAAAATAGACAAAGAAAAAAACAGTTGAAGAAATTTTACGGGAATATATAAATAAAAAAATACACTGGGAAAGATGCCTCTTTATTAACTATAGAAGAAAAAAAGGGAAAAAAATTAAGAAAAATTATTTTTTTAGTACAACTCAGTTAAGATTACTCTTATCAAAATGCTGTTGTAGTAAAAAAATAAAAATTTCAATGGAGAAGAACGAAGATGATAATTTATCGGAAGATATTCAAAATGAAATAAAGTATCTTTTAATTAAACATATATATCAGTGTGGTAGAGAGACTGAAGTAAAAGAATTCGATAAAGAGTTTAAAAATTTCTGAAAAAAATAAAAATTGGTAACTCAGAAAAGAAATTTAATGATTTTTTTATCGTTATCTTGAAGAAATAGTTGCGTATATGAAATATTACATTGACTAAATACTATATCAATATATAAATTTAATAAGGAGTGAAAGTTTTATGATAAATACAATTAAAGGAAAAAGTTATTATAGAAGGAAAAAAATTGAAGTTTTAACAGGATTGCATATAGGAACATCAGGAGACTTTTTCAGCAATAGGAGCAGTTGATAATATTGTTATAAGAGATACTGTTACAAATAAGCCTATGATACCTGGCTCTTCATTGAAAGGGAAAATGAGATATTTACTTATGAGAACAAAGTATAATACTTCAATAGAATTAAAAAAATATAAAGGAAGAGCATGAATCTATAAAAAGATTATTTGGAAGTTCAGATCCAATAGTAATTTCAAGATTACAATTTCAAGATTCTTTACTGGCTGTTAAAAAAATTTTTGGTAAAGTTGAATTTGATTTACCATATACAGAAATAAAAATATGAAAAATACAATAGACAGGGCTACAGGAGTGGCAAATCCAAGACAGCAGGAAAGAGTACCGGCTGGTTCAGAATTTGATTTTAAACTCGTATATAATGTAGAAAAAACAGATGAATTTGAAGAAGATATGAAAAATATCTTGTTAACGATGGAAGTTCTGGAAGATGATTATCTAGGAGGACATGGAACAAGGGGATATGGGCGTATAAAATTTAAAAAAATTTGAAATTGTATAAAAAAAGTATATATTGAAGAAAAATAGAGATGAATTAGATAATATAGAACAAAAAAATTAGAAAAATGATAAAAAGATTTAAAGAAAGATTTGGAAAAGTAAGGTGATATAATGTATTTATTATATAAATTGAAATTTCCAAATGGAATACATATTGGAGAAGCAGGTTCTATTGGTTTGGAAGCTACTGCATTAACTGTACCTTCTGATACTTTTTTTATAGTGCAATATATTCAGAATATATGAAATTATACAATAATGATGAACTTTTAAAAAAATATCTGAAAATGGAGAATTTAAAATTTCAGATTTACTACCTTTTAAAAAAATACTGGAAAAATATGAAATTTCATTTTATCTTCCAAAACCATTTGTGAGTATTGAAAGAAAAAGAAAAAAAGTGAAGAACAGACAGTTGATAGAAAAAAAGTAAAAAGCACTTACATATATTCCAGCAAGTAGACTAAAAGACTACTGTTCATTTCTGGAGAATGGTACAGATTTTCCAGAAATTGATCAGGAATTTGGGAAAAAAACAGCTTTATACAAAAAATAAAATTTCAAGAATAGGCGAAGATACAGAACTTTACAATATTGAAGTTTTTTTAAATTCAATGAAGAATCAGGATTATATTTTTATAGTAGAACTTCCTGAAGAATGGCAAGATAAATTTGAAAAATATTTTTAAATAGTTTATCATTAACAGGAATTGGAGGAAAAAAAGACATCAGGATATGGTCAATTTTTTTATTAGAGGAAGACCCTATGATATTTGATGGAGAAGATTTTGAAAAGATAGAGTCTGAGGATGATGCTTTTATAAATAGGGGCATTATATAGAAGAGAAAAATAATAAATATTTATTATTATCTTCCTATTCACCTTCTTTAGAACAAAAATGAAGTTGAAAAAAATAAAAAGAAAAAAAGGCAATGGATATCATTTAATAAAAAAAGAAGTGGATTTGTAAATAATTCTTCGTATAGTGAAAATCCACAAAAAAAGAAAAACAGGTATATATGATTTCTTCAGGGTCAGTGTTTAATTTTATACCTGAAGGAAGACTGCTAGATTTAAAAATTAAATGGGAACCATAGCCTATACAGAATGGGAAAACCAATAATTCTGGGGGGTTGATTTATGGGAAAAAAATAGTTAAATATAAAATGGAACTTGAAGTTCTTACACCAGTGCATATTGGTGGAGTGGATTATAAAACTAAATTGGATAAAAAAAGAATATTTATTTAATCCTAATACAAATGATTTGACAATAATAGATAATGCTAAATTTTCAGAAATTTTTGATAAAGAAAAAAATCTTTTTGATAAATACATAGGATATATTGAAGAGAATGGTAATATTACAAAGAATAAGAATATAAAAATTATTATCTTTTTAAAAAGAAAAATAATATTTATAATGATCTAAAAATATTTCACTAAAAAAAGAATATAAAAAAATCTGGATATTGATTCAAAAAAATAAAAAGAACCAACGATATTAAACTATTAAATAGAAATATATATGATGAAGTCTATATACAGGGAAGTTCTGTAAAAGGTGCTTTGGTAAATTTATTAATAGTTGATTACATTATAAATAACAGAGAAGAATTTTTTTAGATGAGAAAAAGAAAAATTTTAGATTTAGCATATAGCAGTGTTGATGAACAAAGTATAAAAAAAGATTTAAGGATGATGTAAAAAATAGTTAAAAAAATATTGAAAAAAAGATATTTTATAACGAAAAATAAAAAAATTTTGAGAAAATGAAAAAAATTTGGAATATCAATATCAGACAGTTATAGAAATCATGAAGAAATAAAAACAAATTTTTTTATCAGGATATTGATGAAAAGAGAAAAGATGGAAAAAGAAGCATGTATGCCAATTATAAGGGAATGCATTATGCCTAAAAAAATAAATTTGATTTTGATATAACGTTAGATTTTGAGGTTTTAGATGAAAGTAAACTGGAAATAAGGAATTATGATGATTTGATTTCTGCTCTTGAAAAATGCTGTAGATTATTTGATAGATAATACTCTGGGAGTAGAGAATGGAAAAAATCAGAATTTAATACTGGGAGCAAATACAGGATTTCATCAAAAAACAATAGTACATGCTTTATTTTCTGATAAAAAAAGGAAAGATTAGAAGTTACAAAAAAAGTTACTTCATAAAAAGTAAAAAAATGTCATCCTTAATCATTTGAATGATAGATTTTCTCCAAGAATTATAAATAGAGTAAGAAAAGAATGGAAAATTAGAATTGGCAGGTTTAGTAAGAATACAGAAAAATAGGTGATGGAAAAAAATGTTGGCACAGATTAAGATGGAAATAGAAGGAGAAGGGCTAAATATTAATATGGGATCTCTTTTTTTCATGGATATGTAATGAAAAAAATATTGATCCTGCTTTTTGCTGAATATTTTCATTATAATACTACAAATCCTTTTTACTTCATGTGTGTACTGGAATAAAGAAAAGCAGAAATATTACTGGAGAATAACAACTTTCAATAAAAAAAGGCATACGACATGATAGTTTCTTATTTTATTGAAAAATACAATAGAAAGCATATATCTGGAACATAAAGAATTAGAAATTTTTATAAAAATCTTTTTCACTATATAAAAACATCCTTTGAAGAAATATACTTAAATAATGAAAAATAGAAATAAAAATAAATTTTTTTAACTCCGACTGCGTTTAAATCAAATGGTGTAATACAGATATTTCCTAATATTTCTACATTACTAATGGGAGTGATAAATAAAATAAATCAGCATTCAGATACCGTGAAGTTGGAAGATGAAAAAAATAATAAATGAACTTTTAGAAAATGTGTATATCGATGAATACAATCTTAGAACAAGATATTTTTTTATATGGAACAAATAAGAGTAAAAAGGATTTATTGGAAATATGAGTTTGAAATTAAAAAAATAAGGATCCTATGTTAACACAGTTATTGAATTTTTTTTGCTTTTTGTCATCTGAATATACAGGATTGGGAATAAAAACAGCATTAGGAATGGGAGGAGTAAGAGTTGGCGGATAAAATAGGAAAAGAAGAAGGTGTAGAGAGAGTCCTTTTGACATTTGCAGGAAATACAGATCCAACAAGAGGTCAGCATGATGGGCCTATACTACATATTTGTAGGTATTATAAGCCTGAAAAAAATATATCTGATTTTAACTCAAGAAATGGTAGAGCGTGATGAAAAAGCCATTTAATATTTATGAAAAAAAGCAATCAAGGCCAATTTAGGAAATTATAATCCAGAAATTATACGAAAATATACGGATATTAAGCAAGCACATTTATTTGATAGTTATTTTGAAGTATTATATGAAACATTTGAAGAAATAAAATCAAAAATATTCGGATGCAGAGGTTTTAGTAAATTTAACATCAGGAACTTCTCAAATGACAACTAATTTAATATCGTATATTATTGATGCTACAAATATTAGAATAACACCATTACAGGTTGCTACTCATGAAAAATAATAGTAATAGAGAACCCCTAGTAGATAAAAAAACTATAATGTGGAACTTGAAGCAGAAATGAATTTCGACAATAAAGAAGATACTTTAACAAATCGTATTATAAAAACCTGATTTAAGAAAGTATTCAAGAGTACTGATAAAAAAATCAAATTCAGGAATTATTAAAACAATATAAGTATACTACTTGTATAGAGTTATTAAAAAAAGAAATATTTTCAATCAAAACGAAGAATTGAGTGTATTGCTTAAGTTTGCAAATGATAGAAAAAAATTTAAAAAGGATTAGAGTCTAATAAAAGATTACGTTATTTAAAAAAATAAAAAAATATAATGGATTGTACTACTATGACAAAAAAATGAAAAATACAAAAAAAGTAAAAAGAATGGTACAAAATTATTGATTACTTTGCACTTGCTAACATTAAGCAGAAAAACAAGAGATATAACAGGATATGTTCTGATGATAGAACCAATAACTGTGAAAAATTTACGAATCAATACTAGAAGATATAATGAAAAAAAGATTTAAAAACAAATATTTAAGTATACCAGTTTAGGATATAAAGTTAATGTTTCTAAGTTAGATGTTAAATTAAAAGATTATATTGAAAAAAAGATTCAGAAATATATTCACTTAAATCAGATACGTATGTTTCTGATAAAAATATTAAGTTCAACCATAAAAATATTATAATAAAAAAAGAGAAAAAAATAGATGAAGAAGATTTTTTTAGATTTAACAGCAACTTTGTCACAAATTAAACCTGTAAGAAATGGATTAGCACACAGCTTAAAAATCAATAAATAGAGATGATTTTGAAAAAGAAGCAAAAAAATAAGTATAAATGAAACCAATAAAAAAAGATATTGGAGTTTTTTTCAAAAAAATATTACTCGGATTTTGGGTATAAAGAAAGTATGATTTATGTATATGATGAAATAAATAAACTTATAAATGAACTTTTAGAACAGGAGAGATAAAATGAGCAATGTCTATGTTTATGAACAGGGAGCAGTATTAGGATATCGGGAAAATAGATTAATTATAAATTATTCAGAAGATGATTTTAAATCAATTCCAATTGAAAATATTGAAAATATAATACTTTTTGGTGGAATACAGGTAAGTACAGCCTGTATGCAGCAAATGCTGGCTAAAGGGGTTCATTTGACATGGCTTTCTAAAAATGGTTCTTATTTTGGAAGGTTAGAATCAACAAGTTTTATAAACATAGACAGACAAAGATTACAGTTCAGAAAAAGTGACGATGAGAAATTTTCTTTGGAAATAAGTAAGCAATTTATAAGAGGAAAAGTGACTAATCAGAGAACGATTCTTATGAGAGCTAATAAAATGCTTAAAAATCCTGAATTGGAAGATATTATTTTGAGAATGTCAGTATATTCCAAAAAAATAGGTGAAGCAAAAACTGTAGAGGAATTAATGGGAATGGAAGGTTTCTTAGCAAAAATGTATTATCAGGGAGTAAACTTTATAATAGATAAGGAATATTCCTTTAAACAGAGAACTAAGAGACCTCCAAAAAGACCCATTCAATGCAGCTTTGAGTTTTGGATATACGCTACTTCATTATGAAATTTTTACTTTAGTTGTATCAAAAGGATTAAATCCGTACGCTTCTTTTTTACATTCTGATAGACACAAACATCCTGCTCTCTGTTCTGATCTTATAGAAGAATGGAGACCAATATTAGTTGATTCATTGGTAATAGCATTATTAAATAATAATAAAAATAGGAAAAAGAAAAATTTTTGAATATAATGAAGAAAAATGGAGGAGTATATTTAGATAAGACGGGTTGCAAAAAAATTTATTGAGAATTTTGAAAAGAGACTTAAACAGGAAGTTGGATACGTTGCTGAAGTTTCTTATAAAAATGAGTTTTTAGAAGAATAATAGAATATCAGGTAATGCAAACTTATAAAAAGCTATGGAAAAACGATAATCCAGAAAAATTATAAACCGATATTGATAAGGTGATAAAAATGGAAACGTGGGATTTATTAAATGAAGATTTTTGAAAGTGAAGATTTTGAAGATACCTTTACAGTTGTTGTAATATATGATATTATATCTAACAAAAGAAGAACTTTTTTTGAAAGATTTATTAAATTCTTATGGGTATAGAATCCAAAGATCGGCTTTTTGAATGTGTCCTAACTAAAGAAAAAAATGTGCCTCTTTTGAAAAAAATTGAAGCTTTTGCAGAAAAAAAGATGATTTAATAAGAATTTATAAATTGAATCAAAATGTAAAAAAAGTAGTCTATGGTGAAAGATTAGAAACAGAAAATGAGGATTATTATTTTCTTTAAACTTACACGATAGTTGAAAAAAATAAGGAGTCTAACATGTTTTTTTGTTCAAAAAAATTGAAAAAAAGTAAAAAAATTTTTGAAAAATTCACACGAAAAATACCCAAAAAAACTTCTTATAAAATGAGCCTTTCCTCATGTGAGGATTAGAGAACAGATAACTCCGAAAGGAGACGGAAACATAGCCAAACTCCTCATATGCAATTGACACGACCTATTAGAGAACAGATAACTCCGAAAGGAGACGGAAACTTAAATTAAACTTATTTACTATATCTTTATTTTTAAAATTAGAGAACAGATAACTCCGAAAGGAGACGGAAACTGGACAATTACTGTCATAAGACACTCTCTTCACTATATTAGAGAACAGATAACTCCGAAAGGAGACGGAAACCTTGACAAGTTTTATGATATCTCATAGTTGTGTTCAATTAGAGAACAGATAACTCCGAAAGGAGACAGAAACTAATGTTCTTTTTTTTATAAAAACTTGTCATCATCTGATTAGAGAACAGATAACTCCGAAAGGAGACGGAAACAATAACTATTACTTTTTCATACTTGTTCTCAAATACTACATATTAGAGAACAGATAACTCCGAAAGGAGACGGAAACTTTATACATCATATAATCCTTCCTTTCTGCCTAAGATTAATTAGAGAACAGATAACTCCGAAAGGAGACGGAAACCAAAAACAAGGACTATGGCTTGATGCGACATTCAATTCATTAGAGAACAGATAACTCCGAAAGGAGACGGAAACGAATTTCCTGCTTGTTTATAAAGTTGTGCATCCGATATAATTAGAGAACAGATAACTCCGAAAGGAGACGGAAACTCCTTTTTCTCATTTTCAATTTTTAATCTTATACTTGCTAATTAGAGAACAGATAACTCCGAAAGGAGACAGAAACATCGTAAAAATCCTTGTAATATTGCCCATATTATAATTAGAGAACAGATAACTAAAAAAATCAAAAGTAAAAAAATAACAAATATATTTTAATCTGTTCTCTTCTTTTTCAATTCGCTTCATAAAAAAATCAAATTTTTCTTTCTCATCAAAAATGAATAAATACTTTATAAAAAAAGTGAGATATGTGGTATAATTTATAAAAAAATTGAAATGAAAGGGAGAATATTTTGAAAAAAATAAGATATATAAAATTTTTTTATATTTATTTTAGTGAACTTGACAGTATTTTCCAATACAAAAAAACAACTAATGAAAAACAGTAAAAAAATAAGAAAAAAATATAAATGAGAAGAAAGTTGAAATTATAGATGATTCTCAAGATGACGGATTAATTTATCTGGACAGAATAGTTGAAGTGGAAAAGGAAGAGGAAGCCAAGAAAAAACCTGGCAGAATAACTAAAATAATAAATAAAATTGATGATAAAGTAAATCCAGTCCTTAAATTTTATACTCCTTCTTCATATGGAAGCTGGTATCTGATAAAAAAACAACGGATAAAATTGAAGCTGAATATGAAAATGTAAAGTATAATTTTAATCAGGAGGAAAGTGGCTACAGAATAGTAAAGACATACTATTCTCCAAGTTCAAACATATGGAGGGAAAATAGTACTAAAGGGTGGATACAGGAAAAGAAGGGAAAAGTTTATCTGAAAACAGAAAACAGACGTTTTAAAAGTTTCACGAATGAAATCCTGTATTTTGACAAGGACTACAAATACATGATAATAAGTTATGAGAATGACGGTGTAATCAGAGTATTTTCCAAGTATCCGATAAACAAAATAATGATTACAGGAGAAGAAAAGGAAAAGCTGGAAAAGGAACTTGAAAAAATTGAAGATATGAAAACATTGTACGATGTAACTTATAATCCTGAGATGAAAAATCCAAAAGATGAAATAAATCGTAGTAAGATAGAACAGGAAGAAAGGGCAGAGAAAATAGAAAAGCAGACTGATGGAAGACTATGATAACTTTTTTTAAAAATAAATTAAAAAAAGGAAACGTATAGTAAAAAGATAAGAGAAGTATGGTTAAAATACAAAAAAATGTATAACATAAAAAGTTTATAAGAAAGAAAATGATTTAGGAGAATTATGAAAAAAATATTGAAGGTATTTTATGTAGTTATTGCAGTGTCGCTGATAACAATTTTAACTATTTTTTTATAACTTTTTTTGGAGCAAAAAAAGAGTATAAAAAAATGTAAATTTAAATATAAAAAAAGGGTAGCACTTTCACCCAAATATACAAAGATTTAAAACTAAATTTTTGGAATATTGGATAAAATATATCTGAAAAACATTAGGTGAAGACTTTAAGTTGAAGGTCGGAACATATAAATTTAATGGAAAAACTTTCAAAATATGAAGTTTTGAAAAAATTAAAAAATAAGGAATCAAACGGTATAAGAGTGACAATACCTGAAGGATTTACGAAAAAGCAGGTTTATGAAAGGCTTGAAGCACTGGGATTAGGGTCAGAAGAAGATATAAATAAGGCTTTAAGTGAAATTGATTTCCCTTATCCTCATGAAAATAACAACTTTGAAGGGTATTTTTATCCGGAAACATATATTTTTAATGAAGGAGTAACGACGAAACAAGTTTTAACAACTATTCTGAATGAATTTTTAAAGAAATTTCCACCGGAAAAATATCCAGATAAGCAGAAATTCTATGATCAGTTAAAACTGGCTTCAATAGTGGAAGCAGAAGTATCTGATCAGGTTGATAAACCAAAAGTTGCAGGGATTTTTATAAAAAGACTTGAAATAGGCATGAAACTTGAATCAGATGCTACACTGAAATATGAACTGGGAAGACAGGCGCTGAGAGGAGAACTTAAAACAAAAGAAACACCTTATAATTCCTATAAGGTAAAAGGACTTCCACCAACACCGATTGGAAATCCACCTGTTGAAACGTTTAAAGCAGTGGAAAATGCAGAAGTTACAGATGATTTGTTCTTCTTTACACATAAAGGGAAAACGTATTACTCAAAAACGCATGAAGAACATTTGAAAAAGAGAAGGGAAAAGCGGTCAGTTAAAATAAGAAATAGGGGTTAAAAAAATATGTTTAGTACAGGAAAAATGAAGAAAAAAAGTGGAAGAACTTAAAAAAAGTGGCTTAATAAGAAAAAAATAAAAAAATATTAATAGCTTTTTTTCAGGTGGACTGGATTCAGTTTTTTTGTATAATTTGCTGAATTTTTCTGAAGGAAGAATATTCTCTTGAAATATCTCTTATGTATATAAATCATAACTTACGGGAAGATGTAGGGAATGATTTGAAGTTTGTCAGGGAATTTTCTGAAGAAAACAATGTCCCACTATACATTGAAAGTGTAAATGTGAAGGAATATGCGGCTGAAAATAAAAAGTCTATAGAATTGGCGACAAGGGAATTAAGGTATCAAGCAATTGAAAGAACCTTGAAAAAAATATAAATTATGATAGAATTGCTACCGGACATAACCTTGATGATAATATTGAGACATTTGTTTTCAGGCTTGTAAGAGGAACTTCCTTAAAAGGACTTAAAGGAATACCTGAAGAGAGGGGAAATATAATAAGGCCTATACTGCAGTTTGAAAAAAATGAAATTTTTAAACTGTTTGCAGGAAAAATAGAAAAAAAGTTATATAATAGATTATACAAATAATGAAAAATGACTATACAAGAAATTATATACGAAATGAAATTTTTTTCCAATGTTTGTGAATATAAATCCTAATTTTAGAAATAAAGTTAATGAACTTATTCATGAAATAAATAATAGGGAAAAACAATGAAGATAGCATTTTAAAGGAAAGATTTGTCCAGTATCTGGAGAAATATGATGTAGAACTTTCAAGAAAGAAAAATAGACCAGATTTATGAAACGCTTTACGATAAAAAAAGGAAATCTTAATGCTGAAGGTTCGAAGGAATTTTTCTCTGGGAAATGGCAAGATATTAAGAAAAAAATATAATAAATTGGAAGTGATAGAAGAGAAAGAAAAAGAAGTTGATGAAGAAAGAGTTGAAGTAAAAAAAGGATGTTCCGGTAAAATGGTATAATTACTTTATAATGTTGACAGATAGTATATTGGAGATTGAAAAAAATAATTAAAACTGAAGTGGAAAATGTAAAATTAATGAAATTCACTGAAAAATTTCAATGAATATAGGATATTTGTCAGAAAAAAAGGCTGGAAGGCGATGTTATTTCATTAAATAATCTGGGACATAAGAAAGTCAAAAAAATACTGATTGACGAAAAAAATTTCAAAAATGGGACAGGGATGAGATACCTGTTCTGGAAATGGAATATAGGAAAAAAATAATAAAATTGTAACTGAAATATTGAGTGTGGGTGATATAAAGTTTTCGAAATATTTAAGGAAGAAAGAAGTTAAAGACAAAACACAAAAATGAAGAAATGTTACTAATAATAGGGAGGAAAAAAATGGACGATAAAAAAATAAAGATGACATCAGAAAAAAAGACTGGAAGGCGATGTTATTTCATTAAATAATCTGGGACATAAGAAAGTCAAAAAAATACTGATTGACGAAAAAAATTTCAAAAATGGGACAGGGATGAGATACCTGTTCTGGAAATGGAATATAGGAAAAAAATAATAAAATTGTAACTGAAATATTGAGTGTGGGTGATATAAAGTTTTTCGAAAATATTTAAGGAAGAAAGAAGTTAAAGACAAAAACACAAAAATGAAGAAATGTTACTAATAATAGGGAGGAAAAAAATGGACGATAAAAAAATAAAGATGACATCAGAAAAAGACTAGAAGAATTACGAAAAGAAAATAATAGAAAAAATGGCGGAAACGATGGAGGAAGATCACCTTTCTTCGGTTCAGCATTTGTATTTATTATGATAATAGCATTGTTTTTTTGCATTCGTATTTTATACACAGGATGTACAAAAACTATTTTTCAGGAAAAAGAAAGATGTTCCATATACAGAATTTGTAGCTGATATTAAAAGTGGAAAATTTACTAAGATAGAAGAAAAAGATGACAAGTTAATAGCAGTTGTCAGAGAAAAACAATAAAAAAATGTTGTTTATTCAACTAGAAAAATAACTGAAAGAGTAGGAAATGACCCTACTATCGTCAATGCAGTTAAAAATAAAAAAATAGAGCTTGTAGTTGGAGCACCTTCACAGGGAGCTGTATTCTTAGCACTAGTAGTTAACTTTTTACCAATAATAATAATGATAATATTAATGATTTATCTGGCAAAGAAAATGATGGGAAATGGACAGGGAGGTCCTGGAAATATTTTTGGTTTTGGTAAATCAAGAGCTGATAAGCTTGATAAGAAACCGGATGTAAAATTTGATGATGTAGCAGGAGTTGACGGAGCTAAGGAAGAACTGAAAGAAGTAGTTGATTTCCTGAAAAATCCTGAAAAATATACAAAGGCAGGAGCGAGAGTTCCTAAAGGTGTACTTTTACTTGGAAGACCTGGAACTGGGAAGACATTGCTTGCAAAGGCTGTTGCAGGAGAATCGGGAGCTTCATTCTTCAGCATTTCAGGGTCAGAATTTGTTGAAATGTTTGTCGGAGTGGGAGCTTCAAGAGTAAGGGACTTATTTGAAAAAGCAAAGAGTTCAAGCCCTTCAATAATATTTATAGATGAAATTGATGCAATCGGTAGAAAAAGAAGTGTTGGAAAAAATAGTGGAAGTAATGATGAAAGAGAACAGACATTAAACCAGCTTCTTGTTGAAATGGACGGTTTTGAAACTGATGCAAAAGTAATAGTTATAGCGGCAACAAACAGGGAAGATGTACTGGATCCGGCATTACTGAGAGCGGGAAGATTTGATAGAAGAATAAATGTTGATGCACCTGACTTACAAGGAAGAATTGCAATATTAAAAGTACATGCCAGAAATAAGAAACTTGCTGATGATGTGAGACTTGAAGATATAGCAAAAATAACTCCAGGATTTGTAGGAGCAGATCTGGCGAATTTATTAAATGAAGCTGCGATACTGGCTGCAAGAAAAGCTTCTGATACAATAACAATGGAAGATTTGGATGAAGCTGTTGATAAAATTGGAATGGGATTAGGGCAAAAAGGTAAAATCATTAAACCGGAAGAAAAAAGACTGCTTGCTTACCATGAAGCTGGCCATGCTGTAATGACTGAACTTACACCGGGAGCAGATCCTGTGCATAAAGTTACAATTATTCCTAGGGGAGATGCTGGAGGATTTATGATGCCGCTTCCTGAAGAAAAACTTGTGACTACAAGTAAGGAAATGTTAGCAGAAATAAAGGTTCTTTTCGGAGGAAGAGCGGCAGAAGATTTAGTTCTGGATGATATAAGTACAGGAGCTTACTCTGATATTAAGAGAGCTACAAGGCTTGCAAGAGCATATGTGGAAAGCGTTGGAATGAGTAAGAAATTAGGACCTGTAAACCTTGAAAACTCTGACGAAGAATTTACATTTACTTCAAATAAGAGTAATGAAACAATAAGGGAAATCGATCTTGAAATAAGAGAGATACTTAACGATGAATATCGTCAGACAGTTGAAACTTTAAGAGCAAACAGGGAAAAACTTGATGGAATTGCTGAACTGCTGTTGAAAAAAGAAACAATAACTGGTGATGAAGTAAGAAAGATAATTTCAGGAGTTTCAGTTCAGGAACTGTTAAATAATTCCCCTAAAAAAGATTCTTCCAATTCAGGAAATAAACAGGAAAGCAAAACTGAAGAAGTAAAGGTTGTTTCAGAAAATGCAGTGGAGGATAAAAAGTCTTCTGGAGATAAACCGATAGAAGAAAAATCTGCTGAAAATAAAATAGAAGAAACAAAAGAAGAAATAAAAGAAGAGAAATAGAAGAAGTAAAGGAAGTACAACCTGAAGAGGTAAAAACAGAAGAACCTAAGATAGAACAGGTAGAACTGGAAAAAAAAGAAGTAGAAGAAATTCCTAATATAGAAAAATGTTCTTTCTCAGGAAAAATAATGTTGTTTCAGAACCGCAGGAAACACAGCCACAGGAAATAGAAATACCTGAACATGTTGAAATTCCTAATGTTTCTGAAAATGTTGAATATACTGAGCAAATTATACAACCAAAAAAATACAGAATATGTTGAAAATTTTGTGAATGAAGAAAATGTTCTTCCTCAGGAAATTCAGGAAGTTAAAGAAAATCTTCATGAAATTGTAAATAATGTTCAAGAAAAATCCTTTTGAAACAGGAAATGTTCCAGAGAATATTTTTTTGAAGGAAATGAAGAAACTGGACAAAAAAACATAACATTGCAGATAGCGTAACAGAAGAACTGCAAGTGGATACTAATAATTTTAGCGGAATTTCTGAAGGATTTGTTCAGGAAGAAGTTAAAGCGGAAGAAAATGTTATTAGTAATGATGTGGAAAATAATGATATCAATGAAGAAAACTTAGTAAAAGAAGAAAAAAAAGAGAAAAAGATAGAAATTCCTTCTTTTATGAAATAAAAGAAATGTCAGGAGATGAAAATGAAAGCTTATGATTTCAGTTTACCGGCTGATAATGGAGAAAATGTCAGTCTAAGTGATTATAAAGGTAAGAAAGTTGTACTTTATTTTTATCCTAAAGACAGCACTCCTGGGTGTACTCAGGAAGCTTGTTCTTTCAGGGATAACTTTGCCAGACTTACTGCAAAAGGTGTTGTGGTACTGGGAATAAGTAAAGACAGCATAAAAAGACATGAAAACTTTAAGAAGAAAAATGAACTTCCTTTTTTACTCTTAAGTGATGAAAACAGTGATGTATGTGAAAAATACCAAGTCTGGAAGGAAAAAGTCAACTTTGGAAAGAAATATTTTGGAATAGAACGTTCAACTTTCCTTATAGATGAAAAAGGAGAAATCGTAAAAGAATGGCGAAAAGTTAAAGTTAAAGGCCATGTTGATGAAGTTCTGGAAGAAATAGAAAAAAATGTAATTAAATTAAAAAAATAACTATACATTTAGAAAAAAACTCCCTTGTTATTATAAATAATAGGGGAGTTTTTATGTATATTTTTAAAGGTGTCTAAAAAGACAATTTTTTTATTTACAGTTTTAAAAATCATATGATATAATATGTAAATAATTAGAGGTGAAACCATGACAAAAAAATTAATATATAAAAATATTTTTTTCTATTTATAATTTTTATCAAAAATTTATATATGCGGAAAAAAATGATTTTTGCGTAACGGTATAAGTGAAAAAACTATCGATCTTGTAACTGAAGAAAAAAACTTATGAGTATGAATGAAATGAGACTAAAAAAATTCTTTTTGAAGCTATAAGAAAGAACAATAATAAATTTGTCTTAAATCATCTTGCAACAGAGGAGAATAAGAAGAAACTTAGTGAAAATACTGAAAAAAGGAAAAAGAATGATAGTGGAAATTATTATGGACCTAAATATAGTGATTTAGTTACAGCAGCTTCTGATGAGTTTGAAGTAAATCTTATAGATATAAATGCCCATGATAAGACAGGATATAGCCCTATAATAGTCGCCATCGAATCTGGTAACAATGAAATTCTTAAAGTATTAGTCGAAAATGGGGCAAATTTATATGAAAAACATCCAGTTTTTGGAAAGCTGACATTACATACAGCCTGTTACTATGAAAATGAAGAAGCTGTGGAAATACTTCTGAAGGCAGATAGGAAGCTTGTAAATGTTCATAGTGGAACAGATGGATGGTTACCTTTACAGGATGCTACCCTTAAATCAAATGCCAGAATAGTGGAGATGCTGTTAAGATATGGAGCAAATCCTCAATTGACAGATGCTCATGGTGGTACTCCAATGGATATGGCAACTGAGTTTGGAAAAGGTGTAATAGTAAAATTGTTACGTGATAATATAAAGAAAAATAGAAAATAATTATAATAAAATAAAGAATATAAATAATTAATTGTAGAAAAAAATAGGAGGTAGTGAAAATGCATTGCGTTCAGCAAATAACTGATAAAATTTACTGGATTGGAGGAAATGACAGAAGACTGGAAAGATTTGAAAATATGTTTCCTATACCAAAAGGAGTTTCATATAATTCAAGTCTTATACTAGATAAAAAAACAGCAATTATCGATACAGTGGATGCATCAATAAGAGCACAGTATCTGGAAAATATAAAATATCTTTTACAGGGAAGAGAACTTGACTATCTGATAGTTAACCATATGGAACCTGATCACTGTGGGAATATAGAAGACTTACTAATGTTGTATCCAAATATGAAAATAGTTGGAAATAAAAAGACATTCGCATTCTTTGAACAGTTTTATAATACAACTGCAGCAGAAAATTATTATGAAATAAAAGAAGGAGATGTACTGGATTTAGGAGAAAATAAACTGAGATTCATTGGAGCGCCTATGGTTCACTGGCCAGAAGTAACAATGACATACGAAGAAACAAAAGGAATATTATTCTCGGCAGATGCCTTTGGAACATTTGGAACATTAAATGGAAATATATTTAAGGATGAAGTAGATTTTGATGGTTACTATCTTTCTGAAATGAGAAGATACTATACAAATATAGTTGGTAAATACGGAATGCAGGTGCAGAATGTATTTAAAAAGTTGAAAGAAACTACTATAAATATGATAGTACCTTTACATGGACCAATCTGGAGAACCCCTGAAGATGTAAATTATCTGCTTGATTTACATAATAAATGGAGTACAAGTACTCCAGAAAAAGATGGAGTAGTTCTGGTATATGGTTCAATGTATGGGAATACTGAAAATACAATTAACTGCATTGCAAATAAATTAGCACAGAAGGGAGTAAAGGATATAAAAGTTTTTGATGTTTCAAAAACACATCCTTCATACATAATTTCTGAAGCATGGAAATACAGCAACCTTGTATTGGCAGCACCTACTTACAATACTGGATTATATCTTGTTATGGATTCATTACTTCATGAGCTTGCATCATTAGGATATCAGAACAGAAAGGTTTCTTTAATTGGAAATCATACATGGGCAACAGGAGCTTTAGGAGCAATGAAAAAGAAATTTGAAACTGAGTTCAAAAAAATTGAAGTAGTTGGAGAACCTTTAGATGTAAAATCTGCATTAAGACCAGAGCAGGAAGAAGTTCTAGATAATTTAACAGAAGCAATTGTTGAAAGCATGAATTAATTTATAAAAACAGAGTTGTATTCATAGGTAAAGTATATAGAAATTGTTAGTAATAAATTTATATATAGAGGAGAAACGAAATGAGAAGATTGACAGGAATTGGAGCTTCGGAAGGAGTGTCTATAGGGAAAGTATTACTTTTCAGAGAAGAAGAAATGGTAATACCTGAAGTGAAAGCTGCAGATTCTACAATAGAATCTGAATTGACAAAATTGGAAGAAGGATTGAAAAAATCTAAAACTCAATTAATCTCCATTAGAGAAAAAGTAAAGGAAAAAATGGGGGAAGACAAGGCTGCAATTTTTGACGGGCACATAATGCTTTTGGAAGATGAAGACTTGCTTATGGAAGTTCAGGATAAGATTAAAGGGGAAAATATGCCTGCAGCAAGAGCATTGAAAGAAGGTATAGATGAGTACTGTGAAATGATTTCTCAGTTGGATGATGCTTATTTAAGAGAAAGAGCTGCTGACCTTCAGGATATAGGAAAAAGATGGCTTAAAAACTTATTAGGTATAAAAATATATGATTTAAGTAATCTTGAGCCTGATACAGTAGTAGTAACTTATGACTTGACACCTTCAGATACTGCACAGCTTGATTTAAAAAACTGTGTAGGATTTATAACAGAAGTTGGTGGAAAAACTGCCCATTCAGCAATCATGGCAAGATCTCTTGAATTACCGGCAGTAGTTGGGGTAAAAGGTATTCTTAGCGAAGTTAAGGAAGGTGAAACAGTTATAATGGACGGGGAAGCAGGAGAACTGTTCCTTAACCCGGCAGAAGAATTACTTTCTCAATATGAAGTTAAGAGAGAAGAATTGAGAAAAGAAAAAGAAGAACTGAAAAAATTAATCGGGGAAGAAGCTGTAACTATTGATGGAAGAAAAGTAGATATCTGGGGAAATATAGGAAGTCCTAATGATGTGGATGCTGTTATAGAATCTGGTGCTACTGGAATTGGATTATACAGAACTGAATTCCTATTCATGAATTCTGATCATTTTCCTACAGAAGAAGAACAATATCAGGCATATAGAATAGTTGCTGAAAAAATGAAAGGAAAACCTGTAACTATAAGAACAATGGATATAGGTGGAGATAAAGAACTTCCTTATCTTGACTTACCAAAAGAATTAAATCCATTCCTTGGATACAGGGCAATAAGAATTTCATTGGAAAATAAAGATATGTTTAAGACACAACTGAGAGCTATTTTGAGAGCTTCAAGATATGGTCAAATAAAAATAATGTATCCAATGATAAGCTCTATTAATGAAATTAGAAAAGCAAATACTATTCTTGAAGAATGTAAAAGAGAATTGGATGAAATAGGAAAAGTTTACGATAGAAATATAAAAGTTGGAATAATGGTTGAAACTCCTTCAACAGCAATTATTGCATATAAATTTGCTAAAGAAGTTGATTTCTTCTCAATTGGTACAAATGACTTAACACAATACTTCCTTGCAGTAGACAGAGGAAATGAAATGGTTTCAACACTATACAATTCATTTAACCCTGCAGTATTGGAAGCAATACAGAAGGTAATTGATGCTGCACATGATGCAAATATAAATGTAAGTATGTGTGGAGAATTTGCCGGAGATAAAAAAGCGACAAAATTATTATTAGGTATGGGTCTTGACTCATTCAGTATGAGTGCTTCATCAGGACTTCAAGTTAAAAAGATTATAAGAAACAGCAGCTATGAAGAAGCTCAAAAATATAGAGATTTAATATTAGAACAAAATACACCGGAAGAAGTTCTGGAACATTTATTACCATAGTGTGAAATAAAACTGCCTTAAAAAGGAAAAATCATATAAGATGATATGAAAATTCTATTTATTCATTTATTAGAATTTCACTCATACAAAAACATTTATTCATTAAGAAAAAGTCAAAAACTCGCCTTATGGCTCAAACAGTTGACTTTTTTTCTAAACTTATTTCATATTTTGTATTGTGAAATTCTAAAATAACTCATAAATATAATTTTTTTCATATTAAATTCTGTATTTTTTTCTTTTGAGGCAGTTTCTGTTAATATAAGGAGGCGATGAAAATGACTGATAAAAAAAGTATTAATATTCCTAGTAGATGGGTTTGAAGAAATAGAAGCAATGGCTCCAATTGATTTATTAAGAAGAGCAGGAATCGTTGTAGATACTGTTTCAATTAATGAGGATAAGAAGGTTATAAGTTCAAGGAAAATAACAGTTTTGACAGATAAAACTATAAATGAAATAAATTTTGAAAGTTATGAGATGATAGTTTTACCTGGAGGACCTGGAACAGGAAATTATATGAAATCAGAAAAACTTCAGGAAAAATTGAAGGAATTTTCAATAAATCGTAAATTGGGAGCTATATGTGCCGCTCCAACAATATTGTCAGCATTGGGAATATTAAAAGGAAAACAGGCGATATGCTTTCCGGAATGCAAGTCGGATATAGAAAAAGATGGAGCAATTATTGTAAATCAGGATGTTGTTAAAGACGATAATATAATAACAAGTAGAGGAGCAGGGACAGCAATTGACTTTTCATTGGCACTTATTGAAGAATTACTGGGAAAAAATAAATCAGAAGAAATTAGAAAAACAGATCTTATACAAGTAAAAAAATAATGCAAATAAATATAAAAGCACCATAAAAAAATATAAAAATTCATTCTTAAAAGAATAACGATTTATATTATATAAAAAAATAAAAAAACACATTATATTGTGTTTTTTTATTTTTATATTGCTATATACAGTGTAAACAATTAAAAAAATATAAAAAAAGATAACATTTCATATAAAAAAAGTAGTTGAAAAAAATTATAAATAAAGGTAAACTATAGTGGTAAAAAAAGTGGTAAATTGTGGTAAAAAGTGTAAAAATATAAAAAAATAAGGTGCAAAATAGAAACAAAAAGGTAGAGAAAATAATAGAAAGAACTGATATTAAAGGATGGACGCTATGTTTATAGGAGAATTTTCCTGTAAGGTAGATAACAAAGGAAGAGTAATGATGCCCATAAAATTCAGGGAACAATTGGGAAGTGAGGAATTTGTTATTACCAGGGGACTAGACAACTGCATAAACCTTTTTCCAATTGAGAGATGGAGCGAAGTTGAAGCCAGACTTAAGGAACTGAAGATGACCAACAGTAAACATAGGGCATATCAACGTTTTATATTATCAGCTGCCACAAAACTTTCTCTTGATAATCAAGGTAGACTTAGTATACCTGCATCTTTAATGAAATATTCGGAAATAGAAAAAAATGCCATAATAACTGGAAGTGACGATCGTATTGAAATATGGTCTGAAGAAAAATGGGAAACTTATATGAATGAAAAAATAGGAATAATTGAAGATATAGCGGATGAAATAGATTTCTAATAAAAATAGACTGTAATAAATGTAGCAAGTATGTCAGTCGGAAAGGAGCCTAAGGTGGAATATCATAAACCCGTTTTATTTGATGAAGTGATGGAAAATATAATAAGTGAAGGAGATGCTGTTTATGTAGACTGTACTTTAGGTGGAGGTGGACATACAGAGGGGATGCTTGAAAGGTCTTCGGCAGAATCTAAAGTTATAGGTATAGATCAGGACAAGGAAGCAATAAATTTTGCTAAAGAAAGATTGAAAAAATATGGAAATAAGATTGAGATTTTTCAGGACAATTTTAGAAATCTTGATACTGTAATCTACCTGGCAGGACATAATAAAGTAGATAGAATACTTATGGATATAGGAGTTTCTTCAAATCAGCTGGATAATCTTGAAAGAGGTTTTTCATACAGATATGATGCAAAGCTTGATATGAGAATGGATAGAAACTTGAAAATAAGTGCATATGAGGTAGTCAATGATTTTTCTGAAAAGGAAATTGCTGATATCATCTATAAATATGGAGAAGAACCAAAAGTCAAGAAAAAAATTGCTAAAAAAATATAGTTGAATATAGAAAAAATAAGAAAATAGAAACAACATTGGAATTGTCTGAAATTATAATAAAATCCATAGGAAAAAGTATGAAGAAACATCCGTCAAAACGTACATTTCAGGCAATAAGGATATTTGTAAATAAAGAACTGGAAGTGTTGGAAGAAGCATTGGATAAAGCTGTTAACCTGTTAAACAATAATGGAAAACTGCTTGTCATAACCTTCCATTCGCTTGAAGACAGAATGGTAAAGGAAAAGTTCAGGGAATATGAAAATCCTTGTACATGTCCACCGGAAATACCAGTTTGTGTATGTAATAAAAAAAGTTTGGGAAAAGTAATTACGAAAAAACCAATAACTGCAAAAAAAAGTGAACTGAATGAAAATAATAGGGCACATTCAGCAAAATTAAGAATATTTGAAAGGAAAGAGTCTAGATAGTTATGGAAAGAAGACAAATAAATCAAAAAAATTAAAAAAATAGTAGAATTTGAAAGTAATTATAGTCCTGTGGCTCCTGAATACATATATTCCGAAGAAATAGCAAGAGAAAAAGAGAAATTATCAATTGCAAATGGTAAAAAAGATAGGATTAGTAATAATTTATAGTATGATTTTTTTATATTTGCAACTATGACAAAAAAATGTATGTTACTTATGAAATAGGAAATTTAGGAGCAAGAAAAAAACTGCATTAGAAACTCAGCTAAGAGAAATTAAAACTGAAGTGGAGGCTTTGGATTATAACCTTATAAAAAAATTATAACATGCAGAGGGCTGAAGAAAAAGCAAAAGATTTAGGATTTGAAGCAATTGATAATATTAAATATATTAATATAAAATGATAAAAATTTTAAATTTAATTTTTTTATACTATTATACTTCTGTTGAATCAACCTTAAATTATATATTTTATCTATTAAATAAAAAAAGAAAAAAAGATATATTTTTTTAGGTTGATTTTTTTATTTAAATAATATTAAAAATAATTGTTATAAGAAAAAAACTTATATTATATTAGAATAGCTAATATTACTGTTGACAAAAAGCATAAAAAAATGATAAGATTAAAAATGACTAACGAGTCAGAAAAGAAAAAAAACTACGAAACTATGGCAATTTGTGAAAAATATGTTATAATTAGAGTAGAAAAAAATTTTGAGTCAAAGGAGGTATAGTCTTGGCAAATGAAGTTTTAAAGAAAATACAGGAAGCCGAAAAAGAGGCAGATGAAATTATTTCCAGTGCCCACGAGAGTGCTAAAAGGATACTCAAAGACATGGAACTGAAAATAAAAAGCAACAATGAAAAAGTAATTTCCGATGTCAATCAGGAATCGGAAAAGCTGAAAAACGAAGTAGTCAAAGATGCCGACAATGCTGTAAATATCCTTCTTAAAGAAGAGGAAGGCTATATTAACAACATACTGAATATTGATGAAGCTAAAATTGATGAAGTCGTGAAATTATTAACAGAGAGGATAGTGAGATAATGGCAATAGTTAAAATGAGCAAGTTTAATCTGATTGCTTTCGAATCTCAAAAGTCTAAACTTTTAAAGAATCTTCAAAAATTTAGGGAAGTCAGCTTTATCGATATTGACTTAGAAGAAAATATGAATACCGATGAAGAAAAAATAGTAAAAAAAGTTGTAAATAATGAGGATTTGACACGAATTGACGAAAGACTCAATGGAGTGGAAAATGCAATATCCCTTGTTAGGAAATATCATGTGTTTAAAAAGGGATTAAAGGCAATGATGGCAGGAAATGACAACTATACTTTTGAAGAATTGTCTGAAAAAATTGAAACGTATGACTGGAAGAAAACCTATCTTGATTTGAAAAAGCTGGGAGCAAAACTGAATCAGCTGAACAGTGAAATTTCAAAGAAATATACTGAGATAGAGCATATTTCCCTATGGAAAAAGCTGGATATAAATCCTGCAGATTTGAAAAAGCTTAAAAGAGTTACGGGATATCTTGGAACAGTTCCTGTGAAGATGAAAAATACATTCATAGACAGAATAAGTGAACTGGATAAGACGTATTATGAAGAGCTTAATGAAACAAAGGAAGATATGTACTATCTTGTTATATCTGATAACAGCAATGAGGAAAAAGCTAAGCTAATGATGTATTCAGAGCAGGAAGCTTTTCGGTTACAGATTTAAATATAGATGGAATTCCTTCTGACCATATGAGACAATTTAAAGAAGAAATTGAGGAATTGAGAAACGAAAAGAAACAGATAAAAGAGGAAATTAAGGAATATGATGGCGAATTAGGAGATTTGGAAGCAGTTTATGAATATTTGAAAAATAAAAAACTGAGAATAACTGAATCTGAAAAATTAGCTGAAACTAAAAATACTTGTATTATTAATGGATGGATTCCTTCAGACAAAAAAAGATGCATTTGAAAATGCAGTTAAGGAAGTAACAGGTGAAAAACTATTATGTGACATTTGAGGAAGCGGAAAAAGATGATTCTGAAGTACCGATAAAACTTAAAAATAACAAAATAGTTACTCCTTTTGAAAGTCTGACAGGAATGTATGCTTATCCAAGATATAATGAAATAGACCCTACACCTCTGCTTACACCTTTCTACATAGTATTCTTTGGAATGATGGGAGCAGACGCAGGATATGGGCTTACATTATTACTTGGAACTTTGTTTGTATTGAAATTTTTCAATCTTAATAAAAAGATGAAATTATTTGTAGAATTTTTCTTTTATTTAAGTTTTTCAGTAATTATCTGGGGAGTATTGTATGGTTCGTACTTTGGATTGGAAATTCCTGGAATGTGGCGATGGGTAAATCCATCAACTGAGTTCCAGAAACTGTTAATTTTATCCGTAGTCTTTGGATTAATACATTTATTCTTTGGTCTGGCAATAAAAGCTTATATGAATTTCAGAGATGGTAAACCTTTAGATGCATTATATGATGTAGGTTTCTGGTACATGGCACTTGCTGGTGGAATTTTATTCCTACTATTCAAAATGCTAAAATTATCACCTTCTATTGCAAATATATCAATGTGGGTAATGATTGTAGGAATGGTTGGAATAGTCTTAACTGGTGGAAGAGAAGCCAAAAGTATAGGAGGAAAAATTGGTGGAGGACTTTACAGTCTATATGGAATTTCAAGTTATGTAGGAGATTTTGTATCCTATTCAAGACTTATGGCATTAGGACTTGCCGGTGGATTTATTGCACAGGCAATGAATATAATTGCTGGAATGCTTGGCGGAAGTCTGATAGGACTTATATTTGTTCCTTTTATATTTGTTTTAGGACATTTATTTAATATGTTCCTGTCATTTCTAGGAGCATACGTACACACTTCTAGACTTATGTATGTAGAATTTTTTGGTAAGTTCTATGAAGGTGGAGGAAAACCGTTTAAAGATTTCAGAACAGAAAGTAAATATATAAATCTGGATGACTAAAACGATTGGAAATTTAAATTTACACTGTAAAAATATAATTTAGTATGATAAAGAATATAATAAAAAAACTATATAATTTTTAGGAGGAAAAAAATGAATATGTCAACATTATTTGCACAGTACGGTGGAGTTTTATTTGCTACTTTAGGAGCAGCAGTTGCAGTATTTTTATCAGGTATAGGATCAGCAAGAGGAGTTGGAATGGTTGGAGAAGTTGCAGCAGGACTTATGGCTGAAGAACCTGAAAAATTTGGTAAATCATTAGTATTACAGTTATTGCCAGGAACACAAGGATTATATGGATTCGTTATAGGACTTCTTGTATTCTTTAAACTTAAAATGAACATGCCTTTTGCTGATGGATTTTATTTATTTGTTGCTTGTCTTCCAATTGCAATAGCAGGATATGGTTCAGCAGTATTCCAAGGAAGAGTTGCAGCTTCAGGTATCAGCTTATTGGCTAAAAATGAAGAACAGTCAACAAAAGGAATAGTTTACGCAGTAATGGTTGAAACTTATGCATTATTGGCATTCGTTATATCAATGATTATGGTATTATTAGGAGTTCAGTAAAATTTGAGTTAAGGATGTGAAATAATGTCTAGTTTGGATAACTTAACAGCAAAAATATTAAATGATGCTAAGGAAAAAGCTGCAGAGATTGTAAAAAATGCAGAAGCTCAGGCTGAAGAAAAATTTAATTCAAGCCTGAAAAAGATTGATTCCAAAAAGGAAGATATACTTGAAGCTGCAGCGAAGGAAAGAGAATTAATATCAGAGAGAATAAAAGCAAGTGCCGGACTTAAAGCAAGAAATGAAAAATTGAAGGCTAAACAGACGGTAATTGAAAGAGTTATAGGAAGATTAAAGGACAGGCTTGTTAATTTAAATGAAGAAGAATATATGAACTATTTGAGAAAAAATATAGATACAGCTTCATTTAATGAAAACAAAAAGCTGATTGTAAAAAAAGAATATATTGGTAGAGTCAAGAATGAATTTCCTGGAATACATGTAGCAGAAGATGAGTCTGTTTCTTCTGGGTTTATTATTGAAGAAAATGGAATACAGGAAAATTATACTTTTGAAGTAAAACTTGACTTTATGAGAGATGAATTGGAAGTTGAGATTTCAAAACTTCTCTTTTCATAATATCCATATAGTAAGGGAGAAAGTACATGAATAGAATGGATTACGGGCGAAGCGTCGTAACTGTCAGAGTGCTGGAAAAGAGACTTCTGACTAAAAACATAGGCTTGAAAGAATGATTGAAGCCGGGTCTCCCGATGATGTACTGAAACAGCTGGGAGAAACGGAATACTCTCACAATATGGCTGATATAAAAGATAGCAGAAGTTATGAAAAAATATTGAGAAGAGAAACTGAAAGAGTGTTCTCCCTTGTTAGGGAAATGAGCAACGACAGTGAAATCGTAGATATTCTTTCAATTAAATATGATTATCATAATTTAAAAGTATTATTGAAAAGTAAGCTTTCAGGAAAGGATTTTACAGATCTGCTAATGGATGCCGGTACTGTAAAAGCTTCTAAACTGAAACAGAAATTTGAAATACAGAATTATGAGGATCTGCCTGAAGAATTTATTGAGGCAATTAATGAAGTGGAAAAGGATTTTTCTGAAAATAACGATCCTCAGAAAATTGATCTGATAGTGGATAAATATTATTATAAACATCTGTCAAAAATTGCATCTAAAATAGATGTGGAAATAATGAGGGATTATGTTTCAGGACTTATTGACTTTCAAAATATAATCACTTTATTAAGAGTTAAAAAACAGAATAGGGATTTGAAATTCCTTGAAGGTGTAATACATGAAGGAGGAAATATACCAAAGGATAAAATTGTAGTTTCTTTGAATGATACTCCTGAAATGATAGCCAATAAATTCAGAAAAGAAAAGATAGGAACATATCTGACAGCAGGAATAGAAGCATTTGAAAATACAGGAAGACTGTCTGAACTTGAAAAAATTTCAGATAACTACCTAATGGCGCTAAACAGGGAATCTAAATATGTTGTGTTTGGACCGGAACCTTTATTTACTTATCTTGTGGCAAAAGAAAGAGAAATAAATGCCATAAGAATGATAATGGTAGGGAAAATCAACAGCCTAGACTCTGACAGAATTAAAGAAAGGTTGCGTGATACTTATGCATAAGATAGGAGTAGTCGGAGATAAGGATTCAATTTTAGCTTTTAAGGCATTGGGAGTGGATGTCTATCCTGTTGTAAGTAAAGAAGAAGCAAGAAAAACTATAGATACCTTGGCAAATGACAATTATGGAATTATATTTGTAACTGAACCGGTTGCCGCCCTTGTGGAAGAAACAGTGGAAAGATACAACAGGGAGCTTTTACCTGCGATTATTCTAATACCGAATAACCAGGGAAGTTCAGGAATAGGAATTCAGAAAATAAATGATTACGTAGAAAAAGCCATAGGTTCAAATATATTTTAAAGAAAAATAGCAAAATAATACTTCGAAAACTTTGAAGAAAGAAGGAGATGTTCATTGAAAGTAGGAAAAATTATAAAAGTATCGGGACCCTCTTGTCGTAGCAGAAGGAATGGATGAAGCAAACGTATATGACGTTGTGCAGGTTTCCGATAATAAATTAATAGGGGAAATAATAGAAATGAGAGGTGACAGGGCTTCTATACAGGTTTATGAAGAAACAGTAGGAATTGGACCAGGAGAGCCAGTTTATTCTACAGGTGAACCTCTAAGTGTTGAATTAGGACCAGGACTTCTTGAAGCAATGTTTGATGGTATACAGAGACCGTTGAAGGAATTTCAGGAAGTTGCAGGAGATTATTTGAATAAAGGGATAGCAGTACCTTCTTTAAATAGAGAAAGAAAATGGGAATTTGAACCTGTTGTAAGTGCAGGGGAAAAGGTTGAAGCTGGAGATATAATAGGAACAGTTCAGGAAACTTCAGTTATAAGCCATAAAATAATGATTCCTTTAGGAGTTGAAGGAACACTTAAATCAATAGAAAAAGGAAGCTTTACTGTTACAGATACAGTTGCTGTAGTTGAAACTGCAAATGGTGATGTAAATGTACAGCTTATGCAGAAATGGCCTGTACGTAGAGGAAGAAAGTATAAACAGAAATTGAATCCAGAAGCTCCGCTAGTAACAGGACAAAGGGTAATTGATACATTCTTCCCTGTAACTAAAGGTGGAACTGCCTGCGTTCCGGGACCATTTGGATCTGGAAAAACTGTCGTTCAGCACCAATTGGCAAAATGGGCAGATGCACAGATAATAGTATACGTAGGTTGTGGAGAACGTGGAAATGAAATGACAGACGTTCTTATGGAATTTCCGGAAATAATAGATCCAAATACAGGCCAATCTCTGATGAAAAGAACTGTACTTATAGCAAATACTTCAAATATGCCGGTTGCAGCGAGGGAAGCAAGTATATATACAGGAATAACAATTGCAGAATACTTTAGGGATATGGGATATTCAGTAGCGATAATGGCAGATTCTACATCAAGATGGGCAGAAGCACTTCGTGAAATGTCAGGACGTCTGGAAGAAATGCCAGGGGATGAAGGATATCCGGCTTACCTTGGATCAAGAGCTGCTGACTTCTATGAAAGATCAGGAAAAGTAATATGTCTTGGAAAAGATGGAAGAGAAGGAGCACTGACAGTAATCGGAGCAGTATCACCTCCAGGAGGGGATATTTCTGAACCAGTATCACAGGCTACTCTTAGAATAGTTAAGGTATTCTGGGGACTGGATGCAAACCTTGCATACAGAAGACACTTCCCGGCTATTAACTGGCTGAACTCATACTCATTGTATCAGACAAAGGTAGATAGTTGGATGGATGTAAATGTAGGACCTGAATTCTCTCAAAATAGAAAAAGAGCAATGGCTCTGTTACAGGAAGAATCAAGCCTGCAGGAAATCGTAAGACTGGTAGGAAGAGATACACTTTCAGAAAAAGATCAGCTTAAACTGGAAGCTGCAAAGTCAATAAGGGAAGATTATCTGCAACAGAACGCCTTCATGGAATCAGATACATATACTTCACTTACGAAGCAGGATAAAATGCTTCAGCTAGTTCTTAAATTCTATGATGAAGGACAGAGAGGACTTGAATCAGGTGCATATTTGAAAGAAATTTCTGAAATGCCTGTAAGGGAAAAAATTGCAAGGGCAAAATATATGCCTGAAAGTGATTTAGATAAAATGAATGATATTTTAAATGAAATCGAAAATGAAGTAGATAACCTTATAAACAAAGGAGGTTCATTAGATGCTTAAGGAATACAGAACAGTCAGTGAAATAGTAGGTCCTTTGATGGTTGTTGAAGGTGTTGAAGGTGTAAAATACGAAGAACTTGTAGAAATAGAAATTCAGACAGGAGAACTTAGACGTGGAAGGGTTCTGGAAGTTAACGGAGACAAAGCGATGGTTCAGCTGTTTGAAAGTTCTGCAGGAATAAACTTGAAAAATTCAAAAGTAAGATTTTTAGGAAAACCTTTATCATTAGGGGTTTCTGAAGATATGATAGGAAGAATATTTGATGGATTGGGAAGACCAAAAGATAACGGTCCAAAAATAATACCTGAACAAAGTTTGGGATATAAACGGAGTAGCAATAAACCCAGTTGCAAGGGATTACCCTTCAGAATTTATTCAAACTGGAGTATCAGCAATTGACGGACTTAATACACTTGTAAGAGGACAAAAACTGCCTATATTCTCAGGATCAGGACTTCCTCATGCTGAACTTGCGGCTCAGATAGCAAGACAGGCAAGAGTACTAAACTCAGAATCAAAATTTGCGGTAGTATTTGGAGCAATAGGTATAACATTTGAGGAAGCTCAATTCTTTATTGATGACTTTACAAAGACAGGTGCGATTGACAGGGCGGTATTATTTATGAACCTTGCCGATGACCCTGCGATAGAAAGAATAGCTACACCGAGAATGGCTCTTACATGTGCTGAATACTTGGCATTTGAAAAGGGAATGCACGTACTTGTTATACTGACAGACTTGACTAACTACTGTGAAGCTCTTCGTGAAGTGTCAGCAGCGAGAAAAGAAGTTCCTGGAAGACGTGGATACCCAGGATATCTGTATACTGACTTATCTACAATTTATGAAAGAGCAGGAAAAATAAAAGGTAGAGAAGGATCTATAACTCAGATTCCTATACTTACAATGCCTGAAGATGACAAGACACACCCAATTCCTGACTTGACAGGATATATAACTGAAGGACAGATTATACTTTCAAGGGATTTATATAAACAGAACTTGATGCCTCCTATAGATGTATTGCCTTCACTTTCGAGATTGAAGGATAAAGGGATAGGAAAAGGTAAAACAAGGGAAGACCATGCGGATACAATGAACCAGCTGTTTGCGGCCTACGCTACAGGAAAAGAAGCAAAAGAACTTGCAGTAATATTGGGAGAATCTGCTTTATCTGATACAGACAAGGCTTTCGTTAAATTTACTACAGCTTTTGAAGATCAGTATGTGGCACAAGGATTTGAAAAGAACAGAAGTATTGAGGAAACATTGAAATTAGGATGGGAATTATTAAAAATATTGCCAAGAACAGAGTTGAAGAGAATTAGGGATGAATATTTGGAAAAATATTTACCTGCAGGAGATGAATAGTTATGGCAAAGTTGAATGTAAATCCTACCCGTATGGAGCTTTCAAGGCTTAAAATAAGACTTAAGACAGCAGTAAGAGGACATAAATTACTGAAGGATAAACAGGATGAATTAATGCGTCAGTTTATTGATATGATAAAGAAAAATAAAAAATTACGTGAAAGAGTTGAAGGAATGTTACAAAATTCCTTCAAGGATTTCCTTTTGTCAAGAGGAGTAATGTCTGATGAAATGCTTGAAAACGCCATTGCCTATCCTAAAGAAAAAATAGGAGTGGAAGTTAAAAAGAAAAATATAATGAGCGTTAATGTACCTCAAATGACTTTTGTCAAGGAAAATGAGGGAAATCAGGGAATGATATATCCTTATGGATATGCACAGACATCTGCGGATTTGGATGATGCAATTGATGGACTGAGCAGTGTTATGGATAATTTGCTGGAACTAGCTGAAGTGGAAAAAGCTTGTCAGCTTATGGCAGATGAAGTTGAGAAAACTAGACGTCGTGTAAATGCATTGGAATACATGACAATACCGCAGCTTAAGGAAACAATTAGATTTATTCAGATGAAACTTGATGAAAATGAACGTGGAAGCATAACAAGACTTATGAAGGTTAAGGACATGATGTCCAAAAAGGAAGCATAAAAAATATATGAAAAGTCATGGGACTTTCTTAAAAATAATAGTTTGTAATATATTGTTATAAAAAGTAAATTTTTCTGATATATTATAGGACGTTATTTTTTTGAGAAGTTTCATGATTTTTTTTTAATATATATTAAATAAAAATATACTTGAAAAATTAAAAATAAAAATAAGTTATAACGAAAAGGGAAGAAATTCTTATGTTTTATAAAATAAAAAAATGTTAATCTTTTATCTGAATATACTTTGCTTATAGAATTTCAAAAATAATGTAAAAAAATATATGATGTAAAAACCATTGATTGAGAAAATATTCTTCTTTTAAGGATTTAATAAATATAAAGGGACTATTCAAGCAGGTTAAAAATAGATAAAGGTGGGTATGGTATAAGTTGGAATGATAATATAGATTTATTATGTAATACTCTCTGGAATGAAGGAAGATTAATTTAAAAATATTGAGATTTGATATAAAAAGTATGCTTTAATAAAAAAACAAGGCATACTTTTTATTATAGAGTCTTTTTATCTAAAAATTATGTCTTATAAATTTATTCTTCATTAAAATTTAATGACTCTCCATTAATTGCTTTTTATTTCTTTCAATTCTTCTGAAGAAAGATTTTCCAAAAAAATACAATATTCATTTGGATATCCACCAACAAACTCCATTTTGGGCATTTTAATTTGATTTGAATTTTTTTGATCCATAAACATAATTTGTTATTTCCCCAAAATCTTGTTAATGTTAAAATTTGACCTTTATATATAACATCTATATTTTTTTCAATATAATCACCTATAAATTTAAAGTTTAATGATTTATATTATATCACAAAAAAATCTTTTATCAAAAAGATGGAGTTGAAATTAAAAAAGTATAAAATTTGAGCTTTTAACTCAAAAAAATATTACTTTTTTTGATAAAAAAAGATGTATAATGAAATAAATTGATTTTAGAAAGGAGAAAGAAGAATGTTATTACAATTTTATTTCTCAAATTACAGGTCATTTGAAGGTGAAGGAATTTTTAGATATGAGGGCAAGTGGGAGCAATGAGTTATCTTCACATATAAGAAATAGCCTTAATGAAAAAAATTTTTACCTGTGACAGCTATTTATGGTGCAAATACAAGTGGAAAAAATCTTCTGTATTTGAAGCTTTTTCAATTTATGGCCTTCTGCGTCTTAGAATCTTTTATCTTTTTCAGATGATAATAAAAAAATTCATATAAATTGAAAGTGGATTCTTTCAAATTTAGTGACAGTAGAGATAAAACCAAGTGAATTTGAAATTAATTATATAGATAAAAAAAGGTAAAAAAAGAATTGTATTATAACTATGGATTTAAAATTGATAATTCAGGTATTCTGAAAGAATATTTAGCTTCAAATACAAAAAAACAGGAGTAAAAAAAGAAATGAGGAATATACTTATATTTTTTTAGAAGAGAAAGAAATCAGAAACTTTATTTAGATTCTTCAATAGAAAAGTTCAGAGAAAAATTTAGAGATTTCTTTTAAAAAGATAAAACACTTCTGGTTTCATTAGGTGCAAAAATTAAATATCAATGAATGAAGAATCATCAGGAACTAAAAAAAGATGTTTTCACTATATCAAACTTTATTAGATGTTTTTGGAAAAAGGAGCAGTGTTTTTTTACTGATGAGTTGGATATTAAATTACATCCTTTACTTATGAGAAATATACTGTTGACATTTACAGATAAAGAAAAAAATCCTAATAATGCTCGGTTAATATTTACAACACATAATACAATCTATATGGATATGAATTTATTGCGTAGAGATGAAATATGGTTTGTTGAAAAAAAGATAATGGAGTATCAAATTTATATTTTTTTAGATGATATTACAAATGAAAAAAAGGTGAAAAAGTAAGAAAAGATTCTAATTATGAAAAACATTATTTATTAGGAAACTATGGAGCTATTCCTAACTTAAAGAACTTATTAGGGAGGGAATAATATTGAAAAAAATTAATAAATTAACTCAAAAACGTAGTGAAAGAAAAAAAGTACTTTTTAAAAATCAGGTGCGTATTTAATTGTTACTGATGCAGAAAAAAACTGAAAAAAATATTACTTTGAAGGAATAAAAAAATCGCATTCCAGACAGTTTAAAAAAATGATTTACAAATAAAAAAATATACTCTAATAAAGCTTTTGTCAAAAAAATTATTGATTTTGCTACTGAACAAAGAAATAAAGATGAAAGATTTAGAGATATATGGCTTGTATTTGATAGAGATGAAGTTAAAAAAATTTTGATAAGCTGATAGAAGAGGCAAAAGAAAAAGTAATAGATAAAAAAATACAAAAAAATAATGTAAAATTAAATGTGTCAAATAAAGTGATAATTATATAATTACATGAGGAGGAAAAATATGAAAAGAAAAAAATTGATGTACTGGAAAATTCAGGTAAAATTATGAAGGCATTATCAAAGGGGATACTTCTTACAGTAAAGGGAGATGAAAAGGTAAATAGCATGGTTATAAGCTGGGGAGCTTTGGCAATAGAATGGAATAAGCCAATTTTTGTAACTTATGTAAGGGAAAATAGATACACAAAACCAATTTTAGATAAAACAATGGAATTTACGGTAAATATTCCTTTAGAAAAAATGGATCCTAAAATATTTTCAGTGTGTGGAATGCAAAGTGGAAGAAATATTGATAAAGTAAAGGAAGCAGGAATGACATTGGTGGAGCCTGAAGCTGTTTCTGTACCGGCTATAAAGGAACTGCCAATTACATTGGAATGTAAGGTTCTGTATAAGAAAACGCAGGAACTGAAGGATTTACCTGAAGAAATAGTGAATAGAAACTATCCTCAGGATATAGACGGATTTGCAGTTGGTGCAAATAGGGATCCGCATACTGCATATTATGGGGAAATAGTGGCAGCTTATATAATTGAAGAGTAAAATGTGATATAATAAAAAGAACTGGAAAAATAATAATGAAATATTCATATGATATATTTGAATTTTAATATTGTAAAAAGAATATGAATTTATAGTATAAATAAAAATTATGGAGGACAAATAAATGGTAAAATTACTTGCAATTGATATGGATGGGACACTTTTAAGTGACAAAAAACATATTGCAGAAGAACAGAAAAGGGCAATTAAGGAAGCGATAAATGCTGGAGTTCATGTTGTTCTATGTACAGGGAGACCTCTGATAGGCGTTCTTCCTTTTTATGAAGAACTGGCACTGGAAGATAGAAAAGGATATGCAATTGTAAATAATGGTTGTGCTATCCATAATACAGAAGATTGGAGCATTGTAGATTGTGAAATGCTACCAAAGGAAGAACTCGAGTATCTGTACAGTTTCTCAGAGGAGTTTGAAGAAGTAAACTTTACGTTATTTGATGATGATAGCTATTTGTGTATAGGCAAACCGAATAAATACACAGAAAAGGATGGAGCATTTGTATTTACCAAAGTAAAAGAAGTTTCAATGGAAGAAATTTTAAATGGAGAATACAAAATTTATAAGACAATGTATGTGGGTGAACCTTCGAAAATAGATGAAATTCAGGAAAAATACGGAGAAAAGTTATGTGAGAAGTATAACGGAATAAGAAGTCAGGTGAGCATATACGAAACAATGCCTTACAATGCTGATAAAAGTTTGGCAGTAAAGAGACTGGCAGAAAGGCTTGGAATAAAAAGGGAAGAAGTAATGGCAATGGGTGATGGAAATAACGATGTGGAAATGCTCAAATATGCAGGAGTAAGTGTGGCTATGGGAAATTCCACTGAAGATGCACTAAAGGCTGCAAAGTTTGTTACAGATACTAATGAAAACGACGGAGTGGCTAAAGCTATTGATAAATATATACTTGGAAAATAAATTTAATAAGTATTTCTATAAATTACTTAATAGAAATACTGAAAATACTGGAATATTGTTAAAAATTGTCAGAAATGGCAATTTTTTTTTGAAATATACTTGACAAAAATCGATTACTGTTGTAAACTATTTATATAAATTACAATTGTAAACGATTTATAGAAGAGAAATTTTTTTAAATTTAATATTCTATAAGATAGAAAAAAATCAGAATAGGAGGGAATATGGAGGAAAAGCAGTAACTGTCACATAACAGGGGCAGAATGGGAAATAATGAGAGTTGTATGGGCTAATGAGGAAGTCACGAGTAAATTTGTTTCTGAAGTTTTGGGAGAAAAGATGAACTGGAAGCACGCAACTGTGAAAACATTGTTAAATAGACTTTTTAGAAAAAGAAGTTCTCAAAAAAAGGGAGAAAGGTAACAAATATATTTATTATACAGAGTATAATGAGCAGGAAATTGCAAAACAGTATGTTATGGAAACCTTTAACAGAATATGCAGGACAAAGGTTGGAAATATGATAACGGAACTTATAGAAAATAATGTACTCAGTTTTAAGGATCTTGAAAATATAAGCAAGGCAGTAGAAGAAAAAAGGAAGACAGCTGTGGAAAAAATTCCATGTGACTGTCTGCCGGGACAATGCAACTGTCCGGAGCATCAGCATGAAAAGAAAAAGGGAAAATGCTGTTCAGAATAATAAATATCATAAATTAAGAAGACAAATAATGGAGGCGGAAAAAATGAAAAACAGTACTTTTAATGTAACAGGTATGAGCTGTGCGGCCTGTGCCAGAACAGTGGAAAATGCCCTCAATAAAAATGAGGATATAAAAGGAAGTGTAAATATTGCAACTGAAAAAGTTAACATTGAATATGATGAAAAATAAATATAATTTTGAAAAAAATAAAGAATATAGTTGAAAATTCAGGATATGGATTAGTTGAAACATTAAGTGAAGAACAAAAAATGCAGATGTATGAAGATAAGATAAAAAGTCTTAAAAATAAACTGATTCTGGCTGCTGTATTTGCTATCCCGTTAATTTATATTTCAATGGGACATATGATGGGGATACATTTACCTGATATTGTAAATCCTAAAAAAAATGCCGTTATTTACTCAATAGTGCAGTTGTTACTGACAATACCTGTTGTTTATGCAGGAAGGGATTTCTTTATTCATGGATTTAAAAATCTTGCAAGAAAATCTCCAACTATGGATTCACTGATTGCAATGGGGGCTTCAGCGGCAATTGTTTACAGCTTATATGCCACATATATGACAATAACTGTAGATCCTGAATATCATATGAATTTGTATTTTGAGTCTGCAGGAACTATTATAACATTGATTCTGCTTGGAAAACTTCTGGAGGCAAGAACAAAAGGTCAGACTTCCTCAGCAATAAAAAAACTGATAGGGTTGCAGCCAAAAAAGGCTAAAATCATTGAAAATGGGGCAGAAAAGGAAGTTCTGATAGAAAATATAAAAGTAGGGGATATAATTGTAGTAAAACCTGGTGAAAAAATAGCTGTGGACGGAAAAATAGTCAATGGAAATACTTCAGTAGATGAGTCGATGATTACGGGAGAAAGCATTCCTGTAAGCAAAAATCCCGGTGACAAAGTTATTGGTGGAAGTATAAACAAAAATGGAAGTATACAGTTTGAAGCTACAGAAATAGGGAAGGATACTGTACTTTCACAAATAATAAAATTAGTGGAGGAAGCACAGGGGTCAAAAGCTCCAATTTCAAGAATGGCAGATATTGTGGCGGGATATTTTGTACCAATTGTTATAGGAATTGCAACCGTTACTGGAATAATATGGTTTATAAGCGGTTCAGGACTGACAGCGGCACTTACTTTCTTCATATCTGTTCTTGTAATAGCGTGTCCATGTGCATTAGGGCTTGCAACTCCTACATCAATAATGGTAGGTACAGGAAAAGGTGCTGAAAACGGAATACTTATAAAAAGTGGGGAAGCTCTTGAAACTGCCCATAAAATAAAAACAGTTGTGCTGGATAAGACGGGGACAATAACAAAAGGAAAGCCTGTTCTTACAGATTTGAAGGTGTATAATAATTTTGACGGAAATGAGATTTTACAATTGGCTGCAAGTGCTGAAAATAATTCGGAACATCCTTTGGCCGAAGCAATTGTAAATGGTGCAAAAGAAAGAAATGTTGAATTTAAGCAATATGATAAATTCAGGGCAATGCCTGGATATGGAATAAGAGCAACGATTGATAATAAGGAAATTCAGATAGGAAACCGTAAACTGATGGCTTCAAGAAAAATCAGTACAGAAGCTGCTGAAAAAGATTATGAAATATTGTCAAATGAGGGAAAAACTCCTATGTTCATATCTGTGAATAATGAACTTGCAGGATTGATAGCTGTGGCAGATGTAGTAAAGGAAACAAGTAAGGGAGCAATTGAAAGAATGCACAAGCTTGGCCTGAAGGTAATAATGCTGACAGGAGATAATGAAAAGACTGCAAAATATATTGCAAAGGAAGTAGGAATAGACAGTGTAATAGCTGAAATACTTCCATTCCAGAAATCAGAAGAAGTGAAAAAACTTCAGGAAGCAGGAGAATTTGTGGCAATGGTTGGTGACGGAATAAATGATTCGCCGGCACTGGCACAGGCAAATGTGGGAATTGCAATAGGAAGTGGAACAGATGTGGCAATAGAATCTGCAGATATAGTACTTATAAGAAATGATTTAAACGATGTGGCAGGGGCAATAGCATTAAGTAAAGCAACAATTACCAACATTAAGGAAAATCTTTTCTGGGCATTTTTCTATAATGTAATAGGAATACCTTTTGCAGCCGGAATCTTTTATGCATTTTTCAATGGACCTAAACTTGACCCTATGATTGCTGCATTTGCAATGTCATTGAGTTCAGTATCGGTGCTTATGAATGCGTTAAGATTGAAATTTTTTAAAGTAAAGCATTAAAAAAACAATACATAAAGGCTTTTTAATTTAATAAAAAAATATGATAGAATAGAAAAATGAAAAATTTATAAAAAGAAAAATTTTCAAATTTATTATTATTTTAGGAGGAAATTCAGATGAAAAAAATTATGAGAGGTGTACTGTTATTCGGTATGTTAGGAGGCATGTTACTGTCATGCGGAAGTAAGAAAGAAGAGAATAATTCTCAAAATCAGGCTCAGACAAAGAGCGAAGAAAAGGTTTTTAAAATTGGAATAGGGCAGATTGTAGACCATCCGGCTTTAAATGATGCAAAACAGGGATTCAAGGACGCTTTAAATAAAGCAGGAGTTAAGGCAGAATTTGAAGAAACGGTGGCAAATGGTGAAATGGCAACTCAGACATTGCAAATGCAGCAGTTTTTGAAAAGTAAGAAGGATTTAGTTTATGCTATTACAACCCCAACATCACAGGCGGCAAAAAGTCAAATTACGGATATACCTGTAGTTATTGCTGCGGTTACTGATCCGCAAGGTGCAGGACTTGTAGGAATTCCAAATATTACAGGAACAAGTGGAGCTGCTCCAACAAAAGAAAATCTTGAGATGATGAGAAAAGTATTTCCGGATGCGAAGAAAATTGGGATAATTTATAATTCATCTGAACAAAACTCGGTATCAGAAGTAAAGACTTTAAATGAACTGGCTAAAAATTATGGTTTTGAAGTTGTGGAAAAGGCTGTAACTAATGGGACAGAACTTGTATCAGCTGCAAATATTCTTGTGAAGGATATAGATTTGTATTATGCTATACAGGACAACACAGTATCTTCATATTTCCCAACATTGCTTGAAATAACTGATAAACATAAAATACCTGTATTCGCTACAAATAATGTTTATACAAATCGTGGAGGCCTTATTGCACAAGGGGCAACAGACTATGAAATAGGTTACAGGGCAGGAGAAATAGCTGCGGAGATTTTAAAGAATGGTAAAAAGCCGAGCGAAATTCCTATAGAAACAATAAAAAATTTGAAGATTGAAATAAATAGAAAAAATATGGAAATGCTTGGGATAAAAATACCTGAGGATGTGTTGAAAGAGGCAACCTATACAGAAGATAAAAAAATAGAAAAACTGTGAAAAAGCAAAAAAACTATATTTTACTCGTTTATTAAAAATTTCACTGATATAAAACAGTTATTCATTAAAGAAAAAAAAGTCAAAAAGTTTGACTTTTTTTCTAAATTCATTTCATACTTTATATTGTAAAGTTTTAAATAACTCGAAAAAAATATAGTTTTTTTAGTTTTTCAAAATTTTCTTTTTGAGACAAGAAATTTCAAAAAAATATTTTCAATCTTATATTGTGAAGTTTTAAATAACTCGAAAAAAATATAGTTTTTTTAGTTTTCAAATTTTCTTTTTGAGACAAGAAATTTCAAAAAAATATTTCAATCTTATATTGTGAAGTTTTAAATAACTCGAAAAAAATATAGTTTTTTTAGTTTTTCAAATTTTTCTTTTTGAGACAATTTTTTTAGATTTCTAGTGAAGAATCGTATATTTGTTTAACTTTACTCTTTATTTTGTTATTTAACTCTTCCTGTAAGTTTTCCATTATTTTTCTGTTTTCCTATAAGGGAACCGTTTCTAGTATTTCTATATTCTGAAGGAACATTTCCTGTGTATGTAATTTCTTCAATGGAATTTTTTTGTAGGTAACTGTGTCTTTATAATTTTTTTCCAATTGCTCCTCTTGTGGAAATATAAAATTCTATTTCGCCATATTCTTCAGATTTAACAGTATTTTTTTAGTGAAATATATTGTTTCGTAGATAAATTCTCCTTTTTCATTAACTCTATTTGTATTTACTATTTTAGATAAATTTTCTATTTTAACCGGATAATTTACAATATTATACTTTGGATTTTCCCTGTATTCAATGACAATATCAGGTTGACCGCTAAAATTCTGTGTACCTATGTCCTTCATATAGAAATTCACAATACGATTAAATTCAGATGAATTACTTACTACGCTGTATCTTACTTTCCCCATGCTGTTGTATTTATTTATCAGTTCATCAGTATTTTTATATCCTGGAACAAATTTCTGAGCCTTTTTGAAATATGACACAGCCTGTCTGTAATCTTTTCTTTTTATGTTGCTTCCCTTGTTAATGATTTGAGCTCCAAGATTATAGTTTATTTCAGCATCTTTTAAATCAGCATTTTTTTTACTGCTGTCACGATTTTCCCTATACATCTCCATATAATCTGCATTTAATTCAAAAGCACTGTTATAAGATTTTTCTGCAATTCTGTACGCTCCGTCTTTTTCAGCCTGTATAGCAAGTTTTATATAATTCTCTGCTTTTGTATTGACAGTAATGTTTCTAATTTTTTGATAGTAATGTGCATTTTTCGGATAAAGTCTGTAATCAAGTATATCTAGAATCAAATATGCACTTTCATAATCTTTTGCTTTGATTTCTTCATTGACTCTGTTAAGAATGACATTCTGATATCTGTTATGAAATTTGTCAACATTATCAGTATATTTTGAATATGAAGTGACAGCAGTATCAAAAAATTTCTTTACTGAAGCATAGTGTGAGTAACGTAGTTTTCTTTCGGCAGTTTTAAAATAAAGTTCAGATAACGTTTCATATGCTTCCTTTTCAATTCTTACATAGTTTTCCCTGCTGAAGCCGTAAGTCTGTTTCTGGTGAGCAAAATTTGCATCATTTATAAGACTTTCAAGATATTTCTTATTTAGGAATGTTTCTTCCCTGTTTTCAGAAAGTTCATAATCAAAGACTCTAGTAATACTAGATTTTTGCATTATTAGCAAAATATTCAGGATTATTTTTTCCCGTAAAGTCAGTAAAATTCTGTGCATAGCTTCTTGTATCTAGGAGAGTATAGATTTTAAATAATTTTTAAGTTAGCTTCAATTTTTTTCAGTATCTGTACCATTTTCAGCAAGATTTTTTTGTAATGAGTTATTATATTTGAAAAATTTTTTTCTGAAATCATTTCTTTATCTTTAGGTTTGATTGACTCCAGTTTTTTTATTGTGGGAATCAAAGTAGTCTAATGTGATTTCAATACTTTTTTTATAGTTTCCTTTCTTATACTCTGTTTCAGCCTTCTCCAAAGCGCACGAAACAGCAAAAAAATAGCCAAAAAGACAAAGCAAAAATAGCCTTTTTCAAGTAATTTAACATAACATCATATCCTTTCAATCTGATAAATTTTTTTATTTATAGAAGTTTTTAAATGAAAAATTTGAGATATATCTGAGTGAGATTATTATATACGAAAAAAAGTTAAAGAAAAAAATGAGAAAAATAAATGGAAAGTAGGAAAAAAATTTTTATTTTGAGAAAAAAACGTGATATAATAAGTAATAAAAAAATTAGAATTAAGGAGGAAGTATAGAAAAAAATAAAAAGAAATTGTTTCAAAGTGAATTTTTTTCAGATAAAAGTAATTTTTTTAAATTAGGTGATATTTAGAAATATGAAATTTAAGCAGTTTCAAAAATATTTTTATATATGTAAGAAAAATGAGTAATAAAAATAAAAAAATATAGCAATTATAGCCCATGTCGACCATGGGAAAACAACTCTGGTGGATGCCCTGCTGAAACAGTCGGGAACATTTGCCGCACATGAAAAAGTGGAAGAAAGAATTATGGATAGTGATGATTTGGAAAGGGAAAGAGGAATAACTATCTTTTCAAAAAATGCGTCCCTGCATTATGAAGGTTACAAAATAAACGTAGTTGATACTCCGGGACACGCAGATTTTGGTGGGGAAGTACAGAGAATACTGAAAATGGTGGATTCTGTATTATTGCTTGTAGATGCCTTTGAAGGAGTAATGCCTCAGACTAAATATGTACTGAAACAGGCATTGGAACATGGATTGAAGCCAATCGTAGTAATAAACAAGATAGATAGACCTAACTCTGATCCTGACGGTGTTGTTGATACTGTATTTGATTTGTTTGTAGATTTAGGGGCAAATGATATTCAGCTGGATTTCCCTGTGGTATATGCTTCAGCTAAAAACGGTTTTGCTAAAATCAATATTGAAGATGAAGACAAGGATATGAAACCTCTGTTTGATATGATTCTTAAACATGTGGAAGATCCTGAAGGGGATATAAATGAAACATTGCAGATGCTTGTAACTAATACTGAATATGATGAATATGTAGGAAAATTAGGTACAGGGAGAATCTACAATGGAAAGCTTACTAGAAACCAGGAAATCACCCTTATAAAAAGAAATGGAGACCTTGTAAATGGAAAAGTTTCCAGAATATATGGTTATGAAGGGCTGAAAAAGGTTGAAATGGAAGAAGCTTTCGCTGGAGATATCGTTACTATTGCCGGAATTGATAAAATCGATATAGGGGAAACAGTTACAGATAAGGAAAATCCAAAGGCGTTACCATTGATTGATATTGATGAACCTACTCTTGCAATGACGTTTATGGTAAATGATTCGCCATTTGCAGGGAAGGACGGAAAATATGTTACTTCGAGAAATCTTCTTGAAAGACTTACAAAAGAAGTAAATCATAACGTAAGTATGAGACTGGAAATGACTGATTCTCCGGATGCGTTTATTGTAAAGGGAAGAGGAGAACTTCAATTATCAATATTACTTGAAAATATGAGAAGGGAAGGATATGAAGTAGCAGTATCTAAGCCTGAAGTTATTTACAAGGAAGAAAATGGAATGAAAACGGAACCGGTGGAACTTGCCATAATTGATGTTGCCGATGAGTTTGTAGGAGTTGTTATAGAAAAGCTTGGACTTAGAAAAGGTGAAATGGTAAATATGGTTCAGGGAAGTGACGGATATACAAGACTTGAATTTAAAGTACCTTCAAGAGGTCTGATTGGATTCAGTAATGAATTCCTTACAGAAACTAGAGGTACAGGAATATTAAACCACTCATTCTTTGAGTATGAGCCATATAAGGGAGATGTTACAGGAAGAAGAAGAGGAGTGCTTATTGCAATGGAGGCAGGTACAAGTATCGGATATTCATTGAATAACCTTCAACCAAGAGGAATCCTGTTTATCGAACCTGGAGTGGAAGTATACGAAGGAATGATAGTTGGGGAACATTCAAGGGAAAATGATCTTGTGGTAAATGTATGTAAAGGTAAAAAACTTACAAATATGCGTGCTCGCAGGAAGTGACGATGCACTTAAACTTGCACCACCAAAGGTATTTACACTGGAACTTGCACTGGAATATATAGAAGATGATGAACTTGTGGAAATTACACCTAATAACATAAGATTAAGAAAGAAATATCTGAATGCTAATGAAAGAAAGAAATTTGAAAATTCAAAAAACTAACATGAATTGTTTCTGGAGATTCATTGTTTCACATATAAATAGTTCATGTTAAATATATGAATGGAGTGAAATCTATGGAAGGTGAAAAATTAGAAGAGCTGGAAAGAGCATTGAGAAGCCAATTGTCTGAGGAGAAGCTGAAGTTTATAGATAAATATAGACTGCAGCTTAACTCCAGAAGACGTTGGGTGTGCAAAAAGAACCAGACTCCTGAACGTGTGTATTTTTCCCATAAGTTTGCTATGGATAATGGCATACTGGAATTTCTGTTCAGGAAATATCAGTTCTGTTTTGCAAAATTGAAATATTTCAGAAAGAATCTGGATAAGTTTTCCTTCTGCAAATATCATCCTCAGAAGGGATTTTACGACACTGAATTATGGGATGCAGAGTTTTTCTGTCATAAACAGTCAGGAACAATGATTGATTTCAGATATCTGCAGCAGATAAGACAGGTTGAAGTTTTTCAGGGATTTATAAAATGGCTGGAAGAACTTCCTGAAGCTGAGGAGAAGTGAAGGAACAGTTTAGTTGATAGGTTATCAATGGGACTGGGAAAAGAGCATTTCAAAAGATATAAAAAAATGATATTCACTTATTTTACAAAATTTTTACTTATTTAAAATATTCATTCATTAAGAAAAATCATAAACTCGCCTAAAAGGCTCAGACAATGATTTTTTTCTATAATTCATTTTTATTTTAAATTGTAAAAATTTTTGAATAAATTCGTTAATATCATTTTTTTATTTTGAAATGTTCTTTTTATTGTAAAAAGTTGAAAAAGGACATATAGTGTCCTATCTAATGTGTATAATAGGAGTATGAAAGAATAATTTTTAAAAAAAGGACAAATATGCAGATAAATAGCATGTAAAAATAGTTTTTTTAAATAATTTAAAAAAATATTTGAGAAAAAAATCTTTAAAGCATTGATTTTTTTGAAAATATCGTGTTATAAATTAGAGTATACTAAGAATTCTATTTGTCACATATAAGAAAAAAAGGAGCATATTATGGACGAGACTCAAATCGAAAAAAAGAAAAAAAGCAAGGTGTCAGATTACTGTTATTAAGAGAAGATCTGGAAAAAGGAAAAAAATATAAATAAAGAAGAAATAAAAAAAGAAAAATTTGATATAGATGACAAGACATTTCAACGGGACATAGACTTTTTAAGGGCATTTTTATACTGAAAAATATAAATCCTGAAATAGAAATAAAATACAATAAGAAGAAAAAGGGATATATTTTAGAAAATAATAAAGACAGATTTAGAAATGAGGAAATACTTGCAATTAGTAAGATTCTTCTTGAAAGCCGAGCCTTCTGTAAGGATGAACTGGATGAACTTTTTAAGGAAACTGCGTCTTCTGTCAGAAGAAGATGAAATGAAACAGGTAAAAAGAAATGATAAAAAAACGAAAAAAATTTAATTATGTTCCGCTAAAACATGGGAAAAAACTTCTTGATTTAATATGGGAACTATCTAAATATATAACAAAGCAGGAAATAATATCTATAAGTTATACGACAAAAGAAGGAAAATCAAAGGTTTATCGTATAAAACCGGTATCAATAATGTTTTCAGAGTACTATTTTTACATAGTGAGCTTTATGGCTGATAAATTTGTGGAGGACGGGCCGACGATTTTTAGGATAGACAGGATAAAAAAATTGAAGGGAACAGGAGAAAATTTTGAGGTGTCATATTTGGAAAGATTTGAAGATGGGGAATTTAGAAAAAGGGTGCAGTTTATGCTTTCAGGAAAATTGCGTACAGTGAAGTTTGAATATACGGGAATACTGGAAGTGGTTCAGGACAGGCTGCCAACAGCGGAAGTTATAGAGCAGAGTAAAATGGAAGATGGTACGAAAAATATATAATAACAGCAGAGGTATATGGAAAAGGTATAGATATGTGGCTGAAAAGCCAGGGAGATAAGGTAAAGGTTGTTGAGGAGAAGGAAAGTAGTACATTCATCACATGACAGAAAAAAATAGAGTATAGGAAAAGTGTTGTAATTTCTAGAAATTGATGAATATTCTTTGGAAGCAGAGGGACAAAGTGCATGGACTGTTATTGTAAAAAAAGTTGCAAAAAAACAATAATCAAAAAAACTTTTTTTCAATAAAAATTTTTGTGATTTCTCAGAAAAATAAATTCATTTTTATCAGAAATTTTTGGAAAAAAATACTTGATAAATTAGAAAAAAATGTGATAAAAATAAATTAGTAAATCCGTTTAAAAGTTCTTACCACTAGTATGTATAAAAAAATTGGAAAAAAACTTACTTAAAAATCAGTAAAAAAACAATATTTAGGAGTTACGGAAAAATGGTAAAAAAATAAGCAAAAAAATCACTAAAAAAATCAAGAAAAAGATGATTCTAATGTCTGAAAAAAACTCTGTAGCAATAATAAATAGAAGGTTTTCTCGACAGAACGGATAAGAATAGGTAATCCAGTAAAAATAAGGATTGAAACGTATTAACTGCACTATTTATGATCCGTTGACCTATGTATAAGAATAGGTAATCCAGTAAAAATAAGGATTGAAACACTATGAATTCTACCTGGCAACCTCTAGTTGCTGAAATATAAGAATAGGTAATCCAGTAAAAATAAGGATTGAAATGTTTTTTTAATTTTTTTCGTTGATTTATAAGTAAATTAAATTTTTTTAAAAAAATTAAAAAAATAAAATTTTACTAAATATCCAATTAAGTTGGATTAAGAAAAATATTAATAATACTTTTTAAGTGGTGGATATAGATAATGATAGAATTCTCATACAATTATTCTAATTTTTTTATCATTTTAAAGTTTTTTTAGGAGGTAGATGAATCAGAATCTGTGAGATAAATTTTTTTCAGCAGACATAGTAATGTAAGTTTTCTTTTTATTGTTAGCCAGATTATTGAAAAAAAGAAAGTAACTTTATTATTTTTTTCATGCAAAAAAATTTATAGAATTTAGTAGAATGTTGTTATTACTGAAGATATATTTCAGTTTATTTTTGAATGATATATTGTTGGTCATGAATATATCATAAAAAAATCAGCCGAATTTCAAATTCGGCTATTTTTTTATTAGAAAAAAATAGGATAGTAAATTGAAAAAAATAGGATATAAAAAAATGGTAAATTAATATCAAGAAAAGGAAATGAAATTTTAAGGAGATGATGAAGTATGAAAAGAAATGAAAAAAATATTTTTGAAGGGTTTAAAAAGAACTAATATCAGTGAAAAAAAGAATTAAAGAATGCAAAGAAAAAAACAAGTTTTTTTTAAGAGAAAAGGAAGAAAAGCTTTTTATTATTAGTTAGAATGGTAAAAAGCAATATTAAAAAGGAGAATACAGAATAGCTTTTAGGAAGTTTAGCATTGTTAATAGCAAGAGTAATATATGTAATTTCACTGATATATAAGGCATCATATTTTGTAGCTTTTTATAAGATGGTTAGACGATGTTGGTGTAGTAGTAGGAATTATTTTTTTAGAATTTTTGGAATATATAATGTCAAACTTTGAAAAAAATATGAAAAAGAAAAAGAATAAAATGCAGGAATTAAATTAAAAAAAATGAAAAATAGTAAAAAAATTTTTAGTAAGGGAATAGGAAAAATATAAGAAGATAGGATTGCAAAAGAACGAATTTCATAAAAAGGAAATTAGTACATTTTTTTAGAAAAAGCAAGAGATATCAAATATAAAAATAGAGTAAAAAGAAGTAATTGGAGCAACAATAAGAAAGGCAGTATGAATATTTTTAACGGGTATAGTGAAACTCTTTTAATATCGAACTGATAATTTCATACAAAAAACGAATTAACTGAAATTTCTCAGTTTTACTTTTAAAAGTAGTTTCACTATAAATAGAAATTGCTATAATTTAAATTGAAATTGTATTGATTTTTAAAAATTAATACGGTAAAATAATAATATTGAGAATAGTTTTTGATGGGATTTATGATTTTCTATTTGAAGTACTTAATGTGGAAAAAAATCAGTAGAAAAATAAAAAAATCTTATAATAAACTGGCTAGATAATAAAAAAAGAAATAATAGTAATTTATGAAGTTTTAAAAGAACCAAATGATTCTTCAAGTAAGGTAGAATTACGAGAATATTAAGCTGGAAAGATTAAAAATTATAAAAAAATTAAAGGAGATAAAAAAATATGGAGAAAAAAAGCACTTTTTACTATTTTCACATCAATTGACAGATAATCAAGCAAAAAGAATTGATGGAAGATTTTGGGGTAAAAAAAGATAGTAAGTTTAACAAGCGAATTACAAGAGATGTGGTCAAACGTATCAATTAAAGAAAAATTATATAGAGAATTTAGAAAAAAATAAAGAAATACATTGAAAAATAATTTTAGTAAGGATGATGTAATGCTAATTCAGGGAAATTGGGGATATACTTATAATCTTGTTAAATGGTCAATAGATAATGATTTTCTTCCTGTATACAGTTACACTGAGAGAAATGTTGAAGAAATAAAAAGATGGAGAAAAATGTAAAGAAGATTAGTTATTTTAAACATATAAAAATTTATAGAGTATAGCTAAAAATATTTGAAGCAAAAATAAAGAAAAATTAATTAATTTAGTATTATAAAAGATAAAAAAATAATATAAATGAAAGAGGATATAAAAATGAAGAAAACTGAAATTTCGAGAATAGAATTAGCACGAGAAATAAGAGAATTATTCGTAAAGGATAGAAATATACAAGAGTATTCAAAAAAATAGATGATAATTTTTTTAGTGGATTATTATTTTAATAGATATGATGAAAGAAATAATCAATTAGGAGTAAAAATTGGTGAAAAATGATTACAACTTGAAAGCCTTTGAAGAAGATTTTATAAGACATCTGTCAAATAAAAAAAGATTACTTGAAGAAGATGGAATAAAGACAGAGAAAAATAACAAAAAAATAGTTTCAGCTTATAGTCATAGTTACAGTGAAAAAATCTATTCTAGAAGATCTACCATTTGAAAAAAAGATTTAAAGATATTTACCAATATAGATACCCTATATTTATTATATACTAAACAAACTAAAAAGTAAATTTTTGGAGTATAAAGAAATATGTAAATATAAGGACAAGGTAAAAAAATAGAAGGTCTTTTAATTGATACGAGTATAGAGATGTTGTATAAAGAAATAGTAAAAATTAATTCAAGATGGAAAAAAATTTCAAAAAAATGATACAATTTTTGGATACAACACTTGGTTTTAAAGAAATAGGGATTGTGTTTTATAGAATTTCAGTTGAAAAAGCAAATAAAAATCAATTAATTGGCGTGAAACTATGTTACCTAACTATAAAACCAATTGATGACAGTGGAAATATATTTGTAAAAGAAAAATGGTCAAGGACTTAGGATGAGTTTAGTTACTAGATTAAATCTAATGAAAGAACCATTAGAAGAATCAAATAGAATATATAGAAAAATAAATGAAAAATATTTTTAAAAAGTAAATTGTAAAAGCTGTTTCAGATTTATATGAAATAGTGGGGATTGATGATTTAAGATTTTTTTATGAAGAAATCGGAAAAAGTATTTAATTTTTTTCAAGATGCAGGAATATTGTGAAGATACTGAAAAAAATTTTTATAGTGATTTAAAATGAAAGGTTGAAAAAAATATTTGAGTATAAATTTTTACCTGAAAAATATTTCAAGATTGAGAGAATATGTGAAGTATCTTTTAAGAATAGTATACAGAGTAGAAAAATGATAATATAAATTGGATAAAAATTTAGTAAAAAAATATTTTTTTGGAAGAACAGAAAATGAAATAATAAATGATGAAGATTATGAAATTGATGATGAAGAAATTTCAATTGATGATCCAGATTATTTTTTTCTATTTGTTATTAAAAACAAGCTATTTTTTTGAAAAATGTTTCTAGTTATTATTTTTGAAAATGTGAAAAAAATATTTTTGAAAGATTACTATGAAAAAGAACAAGTACAAAAAGATAATTAGTATAATAAACTTAAAAAGATAAAAAGTGTGAGCGAAAAAAATAAACTTATAAAAAAATATTTTATTTGATGAATTTAGCATGGCGTATAAATTAGAAGAATTTGAAATACCGGATTTAGCAGATATGAATATAGGATTAATCAAATATAAGGGAGGTATATTAGATATAACTTTTGAAAAAGAAGGAAAATTGAAAAATACTAAAAATTAATTTTAAGGAAGAAACTTTTATAAGAAAAAAAGAAAAAAAGAGATGAATTTGATATATCTAACGAAAAAGATAGAAAGAAATTGAATAAAAAAATAAAAAGTTGATTTTACATTAGAAAAAAATATGTGATAAATATGATAATGGTGAAATAGAGTTACCGTTTAAAAATATCGGAAAAAGTCAGATATAGTCGAGATTCAAAAATAAAAACAAAAAAAGTAGTTACTAAAAACTGATAGAAAAACACAAACTGAAAAAAATCTTTTTAATAATCCAGTCGCTATAATTAATGCTCCAATAGTAGAATTATTTAATAATATCGAAAAAAATAAATTTGAAATTTCTAAAAAAAGATATGGAGAGAAAATTTAAAAATAAAAAGATCAAAATGTCACTAAATTAAAAAGAGATTATTACAGGATTAAACCAAGTAATTAGAAGAAAAAAATTCAAGAAAAAAATTTCCTGAAGTGGAAGAAATTGAAGATTTTATTATTTATGAAAAATGGATTAAAAAAATTAATTTAAAAATATAGATAAAGTAATAAAGAGAATCATTTTTTTAAGATGGTTCTTTTTATTTTGTAAAAGTTTCAATTATTATAATTAGATGCATTTAAAAAAATTAGAATTAAAAATAAAAAAATTTGTTAATAATTAATAGGATAATTTAAAGAAAAAAATAGGTTAGAAAAAAATAGAATATAATTATATTGTAAAAAAATAAAAATAATAGAAAGAAGGTATTAATTATGAAATATGATTTATTGAAGGAATTTGAAAAATATTATTATGAAAGAAAAAAATGAATGAAAATGTTAAAGAAAAAAATTATTAGGTAATTTATTGAAATTGAAAAAAAGGAAAAAAGTTAATTTAATGGTAACAGGTGCAACTGGTTGTGGTAAAAAGTAGTACAATAAATGCATTATTTGGAGTGGAAGTAGCAAAAAGTAGGAACTAGTGTAGAGCCAGAAACAATGGAAATTGAAAAAAATATGAGTTAGATAATTTGGTAATATGGGATACACCAGGTTTAGATGATGGAAAAGAAGCTGATAACAGACATAGCAAAAGGATGATTGATAAACTTTATGAAAAAGATGAAAATGGAAATTTGTTGATAGACTTGGTTTTAGTGATTTTAGATGGTGGTAGCAGAGATTTAGGAACATCATATGAATTAATAAATAACGTGATTATACCAAATTTAGGGAGAAAAAGAAAGAAAATAGAATATTAGTGGCAATTAATCAAGCAGATGTGGCAATGAAAGGTAAATATTGGAATGATGAAGAAGATAGGCCTGAAAAAGAATTAGAAATATTTTTAGATAAGAAAGTAGAATCAGTGAAGAAAAGAATAAAAGAGGCAACAGGAATAGAAGTTGAACCAATATATTACAGTGCAGGATATAAAGAAGAAGGATATATGCAGCAAAAAACCATACAATTTATCAAAAATTATTATACTATATATTACAACATACACCGGAAGAAAAAAGAGTTATTTATGCACAAAATTTAAATCAGGAAAAAGTAATGTGGAAATCTAATGATGAATTGAAAAATTATAGAAAAGGAATTTTAGAGAGTATTTTTGGAGCAACAATAGGAGTATTAACAGAAGGAGTAGCAAATGTAGTAAATGGAGTTGTAAATGTAGTAGAAGGTGCAGCAGATGGAATTTCTGAAGGAAGTAGCACAGGATCAGATATAGGTGGAGCATTAGGTGGAATATTTGGAGGAATTGGAGAGACAATAGGTTCAGTAGTTGGAGGAGTTGTTGGTGGAACAGTAGGAGCGATAGGTTCAGCAGTGAGTAATGTGTGTGATGCGATTGGAAATTTCTTTAGTGGATGGTTTTAGGTTATTTAATCTTTTTGTGGATGAGATGAAAAATTAAGTTAAAAATAGAAAAAATGTGTTGTATGAGAGTATTAAAATATAGATGTGAAAAGATAGAAAAAAATCAAAAAAATAACTTAAATTCTAGGAGTTGATGATGATGTTAAGTAAAAAAATCTAGTTTTTGAGAAAAAAAGATGCTATTCTTATGGAAATAGTGAAATAAAAACAGATTCTAAAAATTTATCTTAGTAAAACTAAAAATGGAATTGATGAAAAAAAGTTTTTTTAAAGTACTGGATTATGTTAAAAAGTATATTTGAAGAGGATATTGTTGCAATTGATTTAGAAACTAAAGAAAGAATGATTTTTTTGGTGAACAAGCATTAATATTTAGAAATAGTAAAAAATGAAGATTACATTGTTTTTTTATGTTAGGGAAATAGGGACATTTGGTATATGTAAAGAAGGAAAAAAATTTTTAAAAAAATGGGTATGAATTTTCAATTATGAATGACGGTACATTTAATGACATGGATGAAGAATTTCTTTATGAAATTGCTGATTTATTTTCAGAAGTGAAAGAATTATTTGAAACAAATAAAATGTTAGAAATTGCATAAAAATCTTAATAAAAAGAAAAAAATTATTCTGCTTATTTCTCTTTAAATTGAAGAAATTTGAGTGGAATAATTTTATAAAAAAATCAAAAAAATAGGTGTGTTAAATAAAAAAATGAGATATAGAAAAAAATGCTATCATAATTTTGTAAATATAAAAATAAAAAGGAGGTACTAACTATGCTAGAAAGAGAAATGATGAGTTTATTGGACAAATGCTATGATGGAGCACTAGAAGGGATACTACCAGGAGAAAGAACAGTTGAAGAGTTAGCAGAAGATTACTTAATGAAAAATAGTGACAAAGAAAAAGCAATAGATGACTTAATAGCATATCAGACAGTATTATGTGGAACAAATGGATTTGTAGCAGGATTAGGTGGATTATTAGTACTACCAGTGGCAATACCAGCAAATATAGCAAGTGTAATTTATGTACAGTTAAGAATGATAGCAGCAATAGCATATATAAATGGATATGACATTCACAGTGATCAGGTAAGAATATTAGCATACACATGTTTAACAGGAAGTTCAGCAACAAATATATTAAAAAATGTCGGAATAAAAATTGGTGAAAAAGCAGCAGTTAATGCATTAAAAAAAATTCCTGGAGCAATATTAGTAAAAATAAATCAACAAGTTGGATTCAGACTAGTAACAAAATTTGGATAAAAAGGGATAATAAATTTATGTAAATTAGTACCATTTGTAGGTGGAGTAGTAGGTGGAGGAATTGATACAGCAACGACAATTGGAATAGGAAACATAACAAAAGTAGTATTTGCAAGATAATGTAATGTAGGACACGTCTAAGAAAGAAGGATGAAAAAAATTATGGAACTATATATAACAGATTTAGGAACAATGATAAAAAAAGAGATGATTTATTTGAGATAACAACGAGTGAGAAAAAAAGTCGCCGTAGCTCCACAAAAAAATAAAAATCATTGGTGTTGGCGAAGGGAATTTTTTTGACAACAGATGTAATAAAATTAGCAGTAGAAAAATAATATAGATATAGTAATTGTTGATGACTTTGGTAATCCTTATGGAAGATTCTGGCCAAGTAAATTTGGATCAACAGCAAATATAAGAAGAAAACAGCTGGAAATATTTGTAACTAAGAAAGGAATTGAAGTAGCAAAAAAAGATATTAATAGAAAAAAATTAAGAATTGTGCTGAACATTTAGAAGATTTGAAAAATAAAAAGAGAAGCAAAAAAAGAATATTTAGATGAGAAGATAAAGGAAATGAAAAAAATACATCTATCAAATAAAAAAATGGTTGAAGGAGATGTGAATGAAAAAAAGAGGAACATTAATGGGATATGAAGGTAACGCAGGAAAAAAATATTATCAGGCATTGGCGGAATTAATGCCGAAAGAATTTAAATTTGAAAAAAAGAAGTATGCATCCAGCTGAAGATGAATTTAATGCGATGCTGAACTATGCTTTTGGAATATTGTATAGCAAGGTTGAGAAAGCCTGTATAATAGCTGGACTTGATCCCTATATTGGAATAATTCATACAGATAATTATGGGAAAAAAATCACTTGTTTTTTTGATATTATTGAAGGGTATAGACATTTAGCAAGTAGAACTGTATTTTCACTTTTTACCCAAAAAAAGAGTTCAAAGATATTTTTTTTCATAAAGGAAGGAAATAGTGTAACACTGTCAAGTGAAGGGAAAAAAAGGTTGTAGTGGAAAGTTTTTTTATAACAGACTGGAAAAAAAGGTAAGATATAAAAAAATAGAAATGTATCAAATTTAGATAAATTGCAGTTTGAATGTCATGAATTAGCAAATTTTTCTAATATTAAAAATAGGTAGGTGAGAGGAATGATGACTTGGTTTATATATGATATAACAGATGATAGAACTAGAAGGGAATTAATAAAAAAATAGCACAAAGACATGGATTATACAGAGTTCAGAAATCGGTATTTTTTTAGGAAATATAGAAAAAGATGAAACTGATGAAATTATATTTGAAAGTAAAAAGTTATCAATCTTAGAGAAGATTCACTGTATATTTTTTTCCAGTGTGTGAAGCAGATTATAAAAAAAGCAACATTATTAGGTCTTTCTTTTGAGAAAGATATTGTTCAGGATGAAAAACCGGTACTATTTTTTTAAAAAGAGGTGAAGATAATGGATAATGTTAATTTTGAGGGAATATCAAGTTTTGAAGTTATAGACTACATCTATTGTCCTAGAATAATATACTATGAAAAAAACATTGAAAAATATCTGAAAGTAAAATGGAAGCCTTCAAAGAAGAAGAAAAAAATAGATTGGAAGAGAAGGGAATGATAAACAGAAGGTGGGTATGGGATAGACTCAAGCTGAGAAAAACAGAGTATAAATAACTTGGAACAGTGGACTAATAAAGAATTTAATAAAGAACTGTATTCACAAAAAAATATCATTTTCATGGAAAAATTAGATGAAATACTCTATTTAGACGAAGGAACAATAGTCCCGCTTTTATTATCATAATTCAAAAATATACAGCAAGAGAAGATGAACAGTATAAAAAAATTTGATGACACTATTTTTTTATGTTGATTGAAGAAAATTATGAAACTGAATGTCAAAAAAAGGATATATGCTGTTTTTTTGAAAGACTCTTCGTTGAAAAAAATAGAATGTACGGATAGAGATTTTGAAAAATATAAAGCAATATATTGCTAAAAACATTGGAACTAATAGAAACTGAGAAATATCCTCTGGAAGCAGAAGGTGGAACAAAGTGCAGGGATTGTTATTATAAAAAAATTTGTGGAAGATAATAATTGTATAAAAAGTTATTCAATAAGATTTTTGTGATTTTTTTCAGAAAAATAAATTTATTTTTTTATTTTCAAGAATTTTTTTGAAAAAAAGTATTTGATAAATTAGAAAAAAATATGATAAAATAAATTAGTAGATCCGTTTAAAAATTCCTACCACTAGTAGGCATAAAAAAATCGGGAAAAAAACTCATTTAAAAAGCAGTAAAAAAACAATATTTAGGAATTACGGAAAATGGTAAAAAAATCAGCAAAAAAATTATTAAAAAAATCGAAAAAAAGAAGATTTTTAATGTCTGAAAAAAACTCTGTAACAGTAATAAATAGATAGCTTTCTGATAGAACGGATAAGAATAGGTAATCCAATAAAAATAAGGATTGAGACTATGTTTCTTGGTTCTTCTAAAAATAGATTTCTTTTATAAGAATAGGTAATCCAATAAAAATAAGGATTGAGACGAAAAACTCCATATATCCAGAAACTTAAAAAAATAAAAAAATAAGAATAGGTAATCCAATAAAAATAAGGATTGAGACTTTTTAATTCTTGGTTGGTTTATAAATGAATTTATTTTTAAATATTTATAAAAAAATATAATTTTTGTTAAATATTCATATGTCAAATAATTTTCAGAGGGGCTATTGCTTTCTCACATCTAGTTATCAGAAAAAAATTATATTACAAAAATATCCAACCAGTTGGATTAAGGAAATGTTTATAATACTTTTTAAGTGGTGGATATAGGTAATAATAGTATTTCCATATAATCATACTAATTTTTTTATCATTTTAAAGTTTTTAGGAGATGGATGAATTAAAAATCTATGAGATAAATTTTTTTCAACAGGCATTGTAATATAAGTTTTCTTTTTATTGTTAGCCAGATTATTGAAAAAAAGAAAGTAACTTTATTATTTTTTTTATGTAAAAAAATAAATAGAATTTAGTGAAATATTATTACTGAAGATATACTTCAGTTTATTTTTTGAATGATATATTTGTTGTCATGAATATATTATAATAAATTAGTCGAATTTGAAATTCGACTTTTTTTATTTGAAAAAAATAGGATAGCAAATTGAAAAAAATAGGATATAAAAAAATGATAAATTAATACCAAGAAAGAAGAAATAAAATTTTTAAGGAGATGAATAAAGTATGAAAAAGAAAAAGAAAAAAATGTATTTTTGAAGGATTTAAAAAGAACTAATATCAGTGAAGAAGAATTAAAGAATGCAAAAAGAAAAAGCAAGTTTTTTTAGGAGAAATGGCAGAAAAAAATTTTTTTATTATTGGTTAGAATGATAGAAACAGCATTAAGAGGAGAATACGAAATAGATTTAGGAAGTTTAGCATTATTAATAGCAAAGAGTAATATATGTAATTTCACCAATAGATGCAAGACCAGATTTTTTTACCTTTTATAGGGATGGCTAGATGACGTTAGTGTAGTAGGAATTATTTTTTTAAAAATATTAGAAGACATGATATCGAAGTTTGAGAAATACGAAGAAGAAAAGAATAGAATAAAGGAATTAAATTAGAAAAATAAAAAGTAGTAAGGAATTTTAGTAAGGGAATATAAAAAAATATAGGGAGATGGAATGAATGAAAGCACTAAATGATTATAGAATAAGAGATATAGAAAAAAATTAGAAAAAAAGCAAGATTTAGACCTTTGGATGTGATGGTGACAGGAGTAACAGGGGCTGGTAAATCAACAACATTAAATACAATTTTTAGGAAAAATGTGGCAACAGTAGGTAATGGAGTAGATCCAGAAACGATGTATCTAGATTATTATTCATTAAATGATGTATTCAGATTATGGGATACTCCAGGGTTGGGAGATGGTGTTACAAATGATGAGACTCATAAAAAGAAAAATTGGTAGATTTATTGTATAAGACTTATTCATTAGATGGAAATATTTATGGTTGGATAGATTCTATAATTGTGGTTTTAGAAGGTTTGAATAGAGATATGGGAAGTACATATACATTATTAAACGAGGTAATAGTTCCAAATATACAGGCAGAAAGAATATTAGTTGTTATTAATCAGGCGGATATAGCAATGAAAGGTAAATATTGGAATGTACAGGAAAAATAAACCTGAAGAAAAAAATTACAGGAATTTTTTTAGAAGATAAAGTTAAATCAGTGAAAAGACGAATTAAAGAAGCAACCGGAATAGAAATTGAACCAATTTATTATAGTGCAGGAGAAAAAGAAGAAGGATATATGCAAAGAAAAACCATACAATTTAGCAAAAATTATTATATTATATACTAAAATGTACTCCAAAAAGAAAAAAAGATTAGTTTATGCAGAAAAATATGAATAGAGAAAAAAAGTAATATGGAAAGACAACGATGATTTACAAGATTATAGAAAAGGAATTTTTAGGAAAAATTTTTTTAGAATCAGTAACAAAAAGGAATGGCAACAGGTGGAGCAATAGGGTGAGGCATTAGGAAGTTTAGTAGGATTAGGACAAGTTGGAAGAATTATAGGTGCAGTAGGTGGGGTAGTAGTTGGAGTAGAAGCAAATATAATTGGTGGATTTGTTGACTTCTTTTCTGGGATATTTTAATAGGTAAATGGGAATAAGCAGTAATTTTTAGAGAATAAATAGTAATTCTATTTTAAATGAAGATTTTTTTCTAAATTTAAAGTAGAATTTCTATAATTTGAATTATGATTGTATTGATTTTTAGAATTAATACGGTAAAAATAATATTATTAACAATATTTTTTTAGAATAAAAGATTTGAATTAGAAGGAGTAGTGTAAATGGAAGATATTATAACTAAAAAAAGAAATAAGAGAAAAAAATCAGAAAAAAATATTAATTGGAACATTATTTGAGAAAGATGAAAAAAATAACAGATGGATTATTAGATGCAATAATAAAATATTATTTAATAGATGGTAAAAAAATATTGAAATAACCAATAATGAAAAAAATTTTTTGGAAGAAAAGTATTTAGATCATATAAAAAAAGAGGGAAATAAAATAGCAGACAACATAGGGGAAATTGAGGAGATAACAACTTTAGTATCAGCTTTTAGTTATTCAAATAAAAAAATAATTTGATGGAAGAATTTCCTTTTTGAAAAAAAGATTTGAGGATTTTTTTCCAAATATAAAGAAAAATATATCTATTATATACGAATGAAATAAGGAATAAATATTCAGAATATATAAAAAAATCTGGAATTAGCGATAAGATAGAGGGTATAGAAATAGATGGAAAGACAGTAAATGATGTATATCAGAAAAATAAAAAGGTTAGTTTTAGAAGGAAAAAAATAACAAAAAAACACCATATTAGATATAACTTTAGGGATGAAAAACTATAAGTATTGCTTTTTATAGAATTTCAGTAGAAAGACAAATTAAAAGCAATTAATTGGAATGAGAAGTTTTTAAATAAGTATGAAATTATAAATGATGATCAATTTAAAGAAAGAATAGGATTTACTTCAAGAATTTCTTTATCTACAAAAATTAAATGTAATGCGAGAACCAATAATTGAATCACTTGGAATATATTCTAAAAATAAATGATAATATAAGAAAAAGGTAATTATGAAGTAGTATCGGATTTTTTTATAAGATTATAGGTATAGATGATATGGCATTTTTTTATAGGAAATTGGACAATATATTTGATATAGAGGAAAAAGAATGCGATGAATTTTTATAAAAAATGTTGAAAAAAATATAATTGATATTTATCAATATAAGCAATTTACAGACGAAAAATATTGAAAAGATAAGAAATACAGTACAGTTTCTTTTTAAAAATTAACTATTTACAGTAAAAAAATTTTTTTTTGAAGAAATGAAATGGTTTGATTTTATTAATAATAAATATGGGATAAAACTTAAAACAGAAGAGGAAATTTGTAGTATTGAAGATGAAATTGATGAATTTGATAAAGAGAAATATTATGAATATTTAAAGGTAAAGTATAGAATTATTAGAACAAAAGAAAAAAATATCAGAATTAATGTATGATATAGAAGCTTTTTACATTCTAGCAAAAAAATATAGCAGAGGAAAATGAAATAAGTAATATAGAAGAGATTGAAGATAGAAGGGATTTTTAATAAAAATTATTTGAAGGATTATATGGATACAGTATACAAGATAATGATATATTTGAAAGTTTTGCTATAGAAAAAGAATTATTAGAGGAAATTGAGGAATTAAAAATTAGAGTATAAAGCTGAGAAACTTATAATACCTAATAGTAATTTAGAGAATTATAAATTAATAATAAATTTAAGAAATGAAAAAAATTTAAAAAAATTGTAAGAAATACAGAAACATATATCCATAAACCAATTTTAGAATTATTAGAAAGTATAAATGAAAAAAATTCTATGTTTCATCAAATGAAGTTGAAAGATTAGTGACTGTGGGTGATGAAAATAAGAGTTTTGAAGATAAAAAAAGAAGAAAAAAACAGAAGCGAGAAAGAATAGCTTCTCAAATTACAAAAAAATGAGAAAAATTAATAGATGAGATAAATAAAGTAGTAAAATCAAAGATGTCTGAAGGAGGAATAGAAGTTGGAGATTTTATTATTTATTCAAAAGGTAAAAAAATAAAGATTATTCAATCCACATAAGTGAAGAGTTTATAATCTAATTTGAAACAGATGAAAAAAAGGAAATTTAAGAAGTTTTAATTTAATGGAATACAATACAAAAAAAGATGTGATTGAAATTAAAGAAATGTTATAATTAATAGGAGTAAAAAAATACTAAAAAAATATAAGGAGAATAAAGATGGCAAAAAAATATTAATAGCAGGGTTGGGAAAAAGGAATAAAAAAAGATGGAAAAATATTCAGAAGCAAATTATAGTATTGAAAAATGAGAATCAAGAAACTATAATTTATAAAGGAGAAAAATTTTATAACATCAGCATTAGAAAAAAACATTTTTGCAATAGATGAAACTATTTATATAGGAACTGTTGGCTCGATGTGGGATAATTTATATAGTTACTATTGTAATAAATATGATTTTTGAAGAAGATGAAGATTATACTTTTGAATTACTAGAAGCGCAAGTAATGCAACAAAGGATTCAGATTTTTTTCAGAAATAAATATAAAAAAATTTAATGAAATATTTGAAGGAAGAGCAAAAATTATACTTACAAAAATTTGGAATGAATACAAATGAAATATTTGAAAAATTTTAATATGATGATGGAAATAGGAAATATACTTAATAATGGAGATGAAATTTATCTTGATATAACTCATTCATTTAGATCAAATGCTATGTGGATGTTTTTAGTTATAAATTATATAACAGACGTATTAGATAAAAAAATATTGAAATAAAAAAATGATTTCATATGGAATGTTTGAGGCAAAAATATGAAAAAAAGAAATTAAAGAAAAATGGTGAAAATATAAAAATTAGTTATTAGTCCAATAGTAAATTTAAAAAGCTTTTTTTGATTTAATGAATTGGATAAAAAGGGGCTAATGAATTAAAAAAATTATGGAAATGCCTATACAATTCTTGAAATGATTGAAGATGATGATGTAAATAAAAAAATAAAAAAACTTTTTCAAATTCGATAAACTTAAATTATATTGGAACAATAAAAAAAGAAATCTGGAATCTATAAAGAAAAATTATTGATAAAATAGATTCTATAAAGTATCCTGGAAAGTTAATAATACCTAGCGTATTAAAAAAATTTTTATAGAAATATTTGGAAATATAAAACAGGAATATGAATTTTTTTATTCAAATTAGCAGAATGGAATTTTTAAACAAAAAAAGATATGCAATGGTAGCAATAAATATAAATGAAGGATTAAGAGAATTTGTTGCAAAATCTTTTAGAAATAGAAGATAGAGTAGTAGATTTCAATGATGAGAATAGTGAAATATTTAAATATTTTAAAAAAATAAAAACATTCAATACAGTATGCAAAAAAATCATATGAAAGGAACTTTTGACAAAAAAAGAAGAAAAAAATTATATAAAAATGTTTGAACATACAAGAAAAAAATAAGAAATGAAATAGCTCATTCAGCTGGAAAAAAAGATACTGCAATAAATGATGTTGAAAGTTTAAAAAAATTATGTTAAAGACGTAAGTGAACTTATAAATGATAAAGAACTTTTGAAATATTTAAAATCAAAAATATAATGTTTAATAATAATAAAATTAAATTTATATAAATTGTATAAAGATAGAAAAATTATAGATATAAAAAAAGGAGATAATATTTATGGAGAAAAAGAGCACTTTTTATTATTTTCACATCAATTGACAGATAATGAAGAAAAAGAATTAATAAAAGATTTTGAGGTAAAAAAAGATAGTTAGTTTAACAAGTGAATTACAAGAGATGTGGTCAAATGTATCAATTAAGAAAAAAATTATATGGAAAAATTTAAAAAAATAAAAAAGAGTATATTAAAAAAATAATTTTTAATAAAAAAATGATATGATGTTAATCCAAGGAAATTGGGGATACACTTATAATCTTGTCAAATGGTCAATAGATAATGAGTTGATACCAGTATATAGTTATACTGAGAGAAATGTTGAAGAAATAAAAAGATGAAGAAAATGTAAAGAAAAATAAGTTATTTTTAAACATATAAAAATTTATTGAATATGAGTAAAACTAGATAATTTTAAAAATATTTTGGAGGAATTGTGTCAAATTTTTGCAACAGTTCCTTTTTTTATTTAATCCAAGCTAAAAATAAAAAAATAGGTTATTAGATTATTGTAAAAATAAATTGAAAAATTACTAAGAGGGGTGATGAAATGAAAGAAATTAAAAAAAGTAGTAGAAATAGCAGTAATAGTAACAGAGGGAGAAGTTGCAGTAGCTAAAGGGATTAATGAAACAGTAAAACTAATGAATGAAACAGTAAATACAGCAGATGATATGTTTACTACAACGGGAGATATGTCAAGAAAATTTGGTAACAGTGTAAATGAATTTTTAGATGATACATTTAGCTTTTTTTGATAATTTTAGATTGTAGTTTTTTTAGGGGATGTAGCAGTTCAGCTTCAAAAATGGAATTGTGTAAATCCCTCAAATTTAAATTATAAGAAAAACTAGAAAAAGAGAACTTAAAAAAATTGATTTTTAAAAATTAATAAGGTAAAAATGTCGCAATTAATATTGTGATTTTGGGAATAAAAAAATTAATGTCAAGAAATTTGAAAAAGATAAAAAAATGATAGAAAGATGGAGGAATAATTATGAGAAAAGATTATTTAAAAATATATAATGGAGGGGAAATGATCTTGAAAAATGATTTTGAAAAATGATCTTACCATAAGAGAATACCTTTTAATAATTAAACATAGAGAACTAATGAATTGTAAGCTAATCACTCCAGAACTTACAAAAAGGATATTTAGAGAGTGAGGATGAAAAAATTTGAAAAATTTAATGAAAAAAATATTGAGAAGCTAGATGAAAAATAAGCATAGTACTATTAAGAAAGATTTGACAAAAAAAGGCTCTATTAGATAGGGAGATGACAAACTTAATATTAAGTTATTATTACGAAAAAGACACATTTAAAGATACTCTTATCAGAATATATAGTTATTTAGAACCTAGAAAAAGAATTTAATGAAGTTTTTTTGAAAAAATTTATAAACAAAAAAATAAAATAGGAAATTTTTAATCACAGTTATTTAGCTATGATTTTTTTAAAATTGAATAATATTGAAAAAAATGTAAAAAAATTTAAGAAATAGAAATGAAGTATATATTTTATATGCTTATTTATTTTTTTGTTAATAGTATAATTTAGAGAAAAAGTAGGTTATAAAAAAATAGAATATAATTATGTTGTAAAAAAATAAAAATAATAGAAAGAAGGTATTAATTATGAAATGTAATTTATTGAAGGAATTTGAAAAATATTATTATGAAAGAAAAAAATGAATGAAAAATGTTAAAGAAAAAAATTATTAGGTAATTTATTGAAATTGAAAAAGGAAAAAGTTAATTTAATGGTAACAGGTGCAACTGGTTGTGGTAAAAGTAGTACAATAAATGCATTATTTGGAGTGGAAGTAGCAAAAGTAGGAACTAGTGTAGAGCCAGAAACAATGGAAATTGAAAAATATGAGTTAGATAATTTGGTAATATGGGATACACCAGGTTTAGATGATGGAAAAGAAGCTGATAACAGACATAGCAAAAGGATGATTGATAAACTTTATGAAAAAGATGAAAATGGAAATTTGTTGATAGACTTGGTTTTAGTGATTTTAGATGGTGGTAGCAGAGATTTAGGAACATCGTATGAATTAATAAATAACGTAATTATACCAAATTTAGGAGGAAATAGAGAAAATAGAATATTAGTATCAATTAATCAAGCAGATGTGGCAATGAAGGGAAAAATATTGGAATGATGAAGAAAATAAACCTGAAAAAAGAATTAGAAATATTTTTTTAGATAAGAAAGTGGAATCTGTGAAGAAAAAGAATAAAAAGAAGCAACAGGAATAGAAATTGAACCAATATATTATAGTGCAGGATATAAAGAAGAAGGATATATACAGCAAAAAAACCATACAATTTATCGAAATTATTATACTATATATCACAACATACACCAGAAGAAAAAAGAGTTATTTATGCACAAAATTTAAATCAGGAAAAAGTAATGTGGAAATCTAATGATGAATTGAAAAATTATAAAAAAGGGATTTTAGAAAGTGTTTTTGGAGCAACAATAGGAGTGTTAACAGAAGGAGTAGCAAATGTAGTAAATGGAGCTGTAAATGTAGTAGAAGATCTGGCAGATGGAATTTCTGAAGGAAGTAGTACAGGCTCAGATGTAGGTGGAGCATTAGGTGGAATATTTGGAGGAATTGGAGAGACAATAGGTTCAGTAGTTGGAGGAGTTGTTGGTGGAACAGTAGGAGCGATAGGTTCAGCAGTGAGTAATGTGTGTGATGCGATTGGAAGTTTCTTTAGTGGATGGTTTTAGGTTATTGTGATGAGATGAAAAATCAAGTTAAAAATATAAAAAATGTGTTATATGAGAGTATTAAAATGTAGATGTGAAAAGATAGAAAGATCAAAAAATTTAAATTCCAGGAGTTGATAATTATGTTAAGTAAAAATTTAGTTTTGAGAAAAAAATATGCTACTATTATGGAGATACTAAAATAAAAAAACAGATTCAAAAAAATTTATCTTAGTAAAAACTAAAATGGAATTGATGAAAAAAATTTTTTTTAAAGTACTGGATTATGTTAAAAGTATATTTGAAGAGGATATTGTCGCAATTGATTTAGAAGCCAAAGAAAGAATAGGTTTTGGTGAACAAGCATTAATATTTAGAAATAGTAAAAATGAAGATTACTTAATGAAAAAAATAGTGACAAAGAAAAAAAGTAGCAGTTAATACATTGAAAAAAAGTCGTCGTAGCTCCACAAAAAAATAAAAATCATTGGTGTTGGTGAAGGAAATTTTTTTGACAACAGATGTTAATAGAAAAAAATTAAAAAAATTATGCTGAGCATTTAGAAGATTTGAAAATAAAAAAAGAGAAGCAAAAAAAGAATATTTAGATGAGAAAATAAAGGAAATGAAAAAAATACATCTATCAAATAAAAAAATGGTTGAAGGTGATGTAAATAAAAAATGAGCATTAATGAGATAGCTCTTTTTAGTATTCAAAAGTATAAAAAAATAGGTTATTAATCATTAATTTAGGTTATATAGTTAGTGTATAATTTAAATAAAGAAATAAAAATAAAAAAATAACATGTAACTATTGACTTTATTTAATTTTTTTAGGTTAACCTTAGAGGAAGAGGAGAAAATATAAGCTATGAAAGAAAAAGAAAAGTATGAATCAATAAATAATACAGAAAAATAATAAGATAAATAAATCTTTGAGAATATCATTAACTGAAAAATGTAATTATAAATGCTTTTTTTGCCATGAAGAAGGTCTTGATATGAAGAGTTCCAGAAAGTCAAATAAGACAAAAGAAGAAGTATATGACTTGATTCAGGAAGGTTTGAGAAATGGCTATAAAGATATTACATTTACTGGTGGAGAGCCTTTATTAAAGCTAAAAGATGTAATATGGTATTTTTCAAAAAAATTAAGAGAAAAATAATGAAAATCCAGATATTACAATAGTTACAAATGGAGAATACATAACAGATGAGCTTATTGATGAAGTTTATCACTATAAAGGGAAAGCAAAATTTAACATATCACTCCATTCATTAAATCCAGCAGATTATGGAAGGATTATATGTGTACCTAATGAAAATGGAAGATTTGAAAAAGTTACACAAAAATATAAAAAAAGTAAAGAAAAAAAGGAATAGAAGTTAAACTGAATTTTGTTTTTATTAAAGGGAATAAATACAGAAAAAAAGAGAAAAATAAAGGAAATTTTTAGAATATGGATTAAAAAAATAATGTTGATTATATAAAATTTCTAGAATTACTTGTAATAGAAGGTAAAGAGGAAATATATAAATATTTTACAGAATTAGAGCAGATTGAAGAAAGTATTAAGGATGAACTGATTCTTGTTACAGATAAAATTGCTAGAAGAAAGCTTTTATTTGTATAAAAAAATAAATTGAAAAATAGAAATGCAGAAATGTACCTGCAGTTTTGGATGTAATAGTTGCTTGAGAAATAGAGATGTGAATGTGACAGCTGAATTAAAATATTATCCATGCTTCATTTTATCAAATGAAAAATTATGAAATAAGTAGTGAAGATTTTATGAATAAAGTTGAAATGGGAAATGATAAAAATCAGAGAATATGCTAAAGAATATAAGAATGACAGTCCTTTATTGATAAAAAAAGAAAGAGTACATAGAAAAAAATTAGAATTTTATTATGAAGCTAGTTCGGGAAAAAGATAAAAAAATAGGATAAGAGAATTACTTGAAGAAGAAGGATATCGAATATACGAAACAAAAAGAAACAAAAGAAAGATATTATTCCAGTGGAGAAAAGTATGAAATAAAAAAATTATTTATCCATTCACATAACGACATAAAAATATACAGAAATAATACAGAGTTATTCGGTAAAATGAAGAAAATGGAGGAATTATAATAAAAATTTCTAAACAGAGGAAATACATTTAAGCCAGAAAAAAATAGATAATTTAACAGAATATGAGAAAAAGCTTGAAAAAGAGGAAAGTTATTACATTAGAGAACTTGACTGGGAAATAGCTATATTTAAAAAAATAATGATAAAAACAGTAAGTATAGGGTTTTGAAAAAAACAAGTAAAAAAATATTTATTCTTTCACCAGAAAAGGAAATAGAAGATAAAAATAGTTAATAAACTACAACTGATAAAGCTGAAAGAATTACCTATAAAATACATATTGAAACTAGAAGGGAAAAAAATTAATGAACAGTATAATTTTAGAACTTTCTGCAATAGAAGATAAAAATAATAGATAATACAGGAATGTACAGTTTTGAGATTTATAAAAAAATTATCTGAGATATTAGAAATTGAAAAGAAAGAAGAATTAAGAGTTTCTAATATTTTTTTGGAGAGTTTTTTTCAATGAAACAATCAAATTAGAAAAAGGAAAAAAATATAAAATTAGAGTAATAACTAAATCACAAAAATCTTTTTCTAATTTACAGAAAAAAAGTTATTTGAAATAGCTGTAAATAAAAGAAAAAAATTGAAATTGGAGAGGGAGTTTTCAGGTTATCTGGAATCATAACAAAAAAATGAGACTTGGTGTGGTGAATACGATTTAAAAAGAAGAATGGGATAATTTAAGTCCAGAAATAAATAATTTTTTTATGAAAAAAATAAAGATAAAAATTGTTAATCCTATTCTAATGAATAGAAAATCTATACTTGGATTTGATAAAATATTGGAAATTATTTTTAAAGGATGTAGAAAATGAAGTAGAATTTAAAATGGAAAAGATAAAAAGAAAGTATTTTAAATTCAGTTGTAGTAAAAAAAGAATATTATAGGGAAAAAAAGAGTAAATCTATTAAATAATGAAATAAAAAAAGTATACTTAGGTGATATTGAAGTTGTATTACAAGGATACTATGGAAAAAAATGCTTTTAAGTTTTCTTCAGTATGTAAAAGTATACTGGATTGGGAGAACTTAAGGAATACGGATTTGGAGAAATTATAATTACAAATGAATAAAAAAATGAAATAAAAATAAATTTTTAAGGAGTAGGCATGGACGAAAAAAATAAGACATTTAAGGAAGTATTAAAAAAATAAATAAATTTTTAGTTAGTATTGAAACTGTAAAAAAATAAAAAGATTTTATTTTTTTCAACAAATAAACTGAAACTAATCAGAGGAGCAAGTTATCTTTTTAGATTATATGAATCAGGTAGAAGTTCCAAGAGTATTGGAAAAAATACAGATTAAAAATATAAGGCAAAAAGAGCTTGTAAATGAAATTTATGATATTAGTAATGATGATGAATTTTTTTAAAACAAGTAGATGAAAAAAATAGATGACGCGATTGATAAGAGGATATTGTATATCGGTGCAGGAAATGCTAAATTTTTAGTTGATAGTAAGGAAACGGCTAAAAATATATGTAAAGAGATAAAAGAAATATACAAAAGTTTAGCTCCAAGTGCAAAAGTAGTGGCAGAATATTATGAAATAAAAGAAAATGAGAAAAATATGGGACGGAATTGATGAATTGGCACAAAAAACTGCCGAGAAGAAAAGTGAAGGTTTTCCTGTATTGAATATTGACCTGCCATTTGCTGTAAAGTGTGATTTATCAGGTACAGAAGCAGCTGTTGTAAGTTATAAAAGTATTGATGAAGATTTAGAGAAAATAGAAATCCATAGAAGTGGTAAAGGTTCTGATAACGATAAACAGGTCGAAGATACTATAACTGCTATAAAAAAATGTTATAAAAAGAAGGAAAAATTGAATATAAGTGAAGAAAGTGCAGTGAAAAATTAAATATTCTAATAAAAATGATTAAAGATGATGTGAATGAAATTGGATTTTATTCGATTATTAAGAAAGCTCTTAAAGATGATATTCATTTGAATACAGAAATTGAAAAATTATGCAGTAGGTGATAGTTTTATTGGATTTGTATACAGTGACGGAGATGGACTTGGAGATTTTCTAAAAAAATGTAAAAAAAGTTTATACAACTGAAGAAAAAAATATTTAAAAATTTATGAGAAAAATTTAGTGTTATTTTTGGATAGAAATACCAAATATGTATTAAAAAGAAGTTATTAAGGGAATGTATGAAAATGGAAAAATTTGTTAAGAAAAAAACCTATTTTTAAAAAGATGGAAGACTAAAATATGAAATAATTAATGGAGAGAAAAAAATAGTTGAAAAAAATCTGTAATTGGAGAATTTTTTTAATCGTTGGTGGAGATGATGTCTGTGCAGTATTTCCAGCAGATTTAGCACTAGAAATTTCAGCTAAATTCCAAAAAAACAGTTTGAAGAAAAAAATGAAAAAAAGTTTACTGAAAATGAAAAATAAAAAAATAATGAAGAAAAAATCCAGAAAAATATAACTTCCTCTTGTGGAGTTGTTTTCGCTAAAGATAAGACACCAATGTTTAAATTATTTGAGCAAGGACTTAAATTACAAAAAAATTAGCCAAATGGAAAAGATATAATGAAAATCAAAAATAGAAAAAAAGATGCAGTAAGAACAGGATATATTGATTTTTCAAGTGATTGGTAATGAAGGAAATGTTAATTTAAAAGAATATAGAAAAAAATGGTATGATGAATTTGATAAAGAAAAAAATGGAAATCAATTACATATTTCAAAAAAGACCATATAGCATTAATAAATTAGATGAAAAAAAGTATCTGAAAGTATTGATACACTGATTAAAAAAATGTAAAAAAATTGAAAAATGAAAAATTTTTCCAAATACAAAAAAATTAGATATATTTATGATTTAAAAAAAGATGAAACAAAAACTGATAATGAAAAAAAATTATGGAATCAATAAATATCTTATCTAAAAATGAGCGAAGAAGATATTAAGGTTTTAAATGATTTATGGGGAATAAAAGATAAAATGAAATTAGATTTTTGAAAGTGGTAATGAGAAATTTAAGGAACTTTTTGATAATATTTTTTTGATATATTGGAAATTTATGATTTTATTCAAGATGAACAACCTTTAAAGAAGGAGGAAAACGAGAGTGGGAATTAAAAATAGAATATGAAGTGAAATTACTAACACCAGCAAATACAGCTGAAACAGGTATAATTGGTAAAGAAATTGATGTGGAATTAAAAAGAGATAAGAATGGCAAACCATATTTTCCAGCAAAAACATATAAAAAGGAATATTTAGAGGAAAAGTTTTAGAGTTTAGAAATGCTTTTGCAGGAAGCAGTGAAAAAGTTTTTTTGAAGATTATTTTGGAGATACTTTATCTGGAGAGAAGTTTACAGAAAAAAATACTTTGGAAGCGAAGGAAATAATCCTAGTAAAATTATATTTTCAGATTTAAAGTTTCAAATTGAAGACTCTAAAAAAACTAAACTATAAAAATTGGGAATAGATATGGTGTAAAAAATTAACAGAAAAAAACTAGAGTGGCAGAAGATAATTCATTGTTTAACTATGAATTTGTAAAAACCTAAAAAAATATTTTTTTGTAGGAAATTTTTGAATTAAGTGATAATTTTTTTGAAAAAAATGAAAATGAAGAAAAAGTTAGAGAAAAAAATTTAGAATTTTTTTATTAGCAAGTTTTTTTACATATTGATAGAATTGGAGGTTTAAAAATCAAGAGGATTAGGAAAAAGTAGAAATTCGATTTACTTCTGTGGGAATTGATGAAAAAAATTTGTTTCTACTAAAGAAAGTAATAGATTTGAGACAATAAAAAAATATCTGAAATTATATTAAAAAGATAGATCAAAAAAATTCAAACTCAAAGGAATTAGGAAAAAGTAGAAAAAAATATACTTATACTTTTGAACTTTTTAGAACCTTCAGTACTTCAAGGTAGAGTTAGAAAGAATGAGGCTGAATTAAGAAACTCCTTACAAGCATCTTCAATAAGAGGAATGATTATTCAACATGGATTGGATAATAATTTTAAAAATTGAAGATTTATTGAAAAATAAAAAAATCTCTGAAGTGAAAAAAATTGTGAAAAAATGAAGAAGAGAAGGAAGAGTTCAAATTAGCGAGTGGATTCAAAAACAAAATATCCTGTAAAAAGATAATAAAACAGAAAAAAATTGATAAAAGCAATCAGTGTGATGAGAGAATATAAAAACAAATTCAAATGATGAAAATGGAATAAAGTTGGAAAGAGATTCTTTAGTCTTATTGGCGAGAACAGGAACAGAATTAAGTATAAAAAAATTGATGAAAAAGACACGAACTGCAAAAAGAAAGTTTCTTATTTAATACAGAATATACAGATTTAACAAATATAGAAACTGAAAATGAAATAAATTTTAAAGGGAATATTGAAATTCCAGAAGGATTATTTGAAATTGGAAAAAGAATATGAGTTGAAAAATTGGGAAGTTTAAAACAAAAAGGATTTGGAAAAAGTAAAGATTAAGTTTGAAAAAAATATTCTGAGAAACAAGGTATGAATATAAAAAGATAGAATTGAAAAAGTTGAATAATCAAATTAAGAAAGATTTTGTAAGATTTGATGAAGAAAAATAATATAAAAAAATGAAAAAAAGAGAAAAAGTTTATTCTGGAGATGAAAAAAATTGAAGAAAGGAGAGCAAAAAAATTAATAACATTTGATTTTCTTTTCGGATATGATTTTACCTTTTCAATGAAGTTAGTAATGTAGGAAAACCAAATTTTAATGTTATTTAAAGGTTTTGGAGAAAAAAACTAACTTTAAAACAATCGAAGAACTTTTTATAAATGTAGAAAAAAATTAAGAGGTTATAATATTGTAAATAATATTAGAAAAAAATGGATGAAATAGTTATAACTCAAGGAAGTGTAATTTCTTATTGCATTAACAATGAAGATTTAGAAGATATTTTAGAAAAAAATTAGAGAAAAATGGAAAAAAATGGAATTGGTCTTAGAAGAAATGAAGGTTTTGGAAGAGTTAGAATTTGTAGTGAGAGAATTTGAAATATATAAAACTAATGTAGGAGAAGATTATGTATAATTTTATACCCCAAAAGAAAAAGAAAAAAATTAAAAAAATAGTGGTAATTTAGAAGAAAAATAAAAAAATTTAAGTATAGAAGACCTTTTTTTAAAAAGATATTGATGAAAAAAATTATAGATAATTCAGAAAAAGAAAGAATTCTAAGAAAGTTTTTTTAGAAAATAATAAATTTAAAGAAATAATTTCTGATATAGAAAAAGAAAAAAAGGAAATATTGAATTTAGCACAATTTAAAAAGATTTTATAATTTTATAAAAAGAAAGAAAAATTTGATTTTTTTCAATGAAGAAAAAAATAATAGATTTTATTGAGAAACAAAGAGAGAAAAAAATTGCAACGAAATTTTTATGAGTTTATAAAGGAAGAATTTATTGAAAAAAACCTTTGAAAAACAAGAGAAAAAAGATAAAAAAAGTCAGATGAAGAATTTAGAAAATCAGAATCTCAAAAAAATAAACAAAAGTTTTTCAAGTATTAGAAAAAAATATCTGTTATATGTTTTTGGAAAAAAAGAATGAAAAGAAAAAAATTAGATAAAATAGAGAAAAACGGAGGTAGAATAATGGATTTTTTTCAACATTTAAAAAAATAAATATATCTTAACAGGGAAAAATAGTTGTTTTAAATGCTCTACATATAGGAAGTGGAAAGGAAACAGATGATAGGGATGCACCTTTTTATATCACTAGATGATGTTAAAAATTTTTATATTCCTGGCTCAACTTTTTAGAGGATATTTAAGTACAAAAATTAGAAAGAATTTTTAGATAGTGGAAATGGATTTAAGATTAAAAAGTAATGGTGAAGAACTAAATGAAGCTGATGTAAAATTAATATTTGGGTATACTAATTTGGATAAATTAGAAACTAAAAATTAATGATAAGGATAATGAAGAAGATAGAAAATTAAAAAGAAAATAATAGAAAAAAATTCAAGATAGAATAATAAGAAAAATTAAATGCAAAAAAATTTAGATGAAGTAAAAATCGTTAGCAGGAAGAATACATATATCTGATATGCCTGTATTAAAAAGATGTCAAATATGTAACAAGAGATGGAATAAAAAAATTGATAGAAATACAGGAGCTACTGAAAAAAAGAGCAAAAATTTGATTATGATGTAGTTCCCTGCAGGAACAGAATTTGACTTAAATATTGAATTGGAAAAATATAGAAAATTACCAATTGGATTTAATAGGATTAGCGTTAAATGATATTTTAAAAGATAACGGTGATTTATTTGGAGGTAAAACTTCAAGAGGAATTGGAAAATGTAGATTAAAAAGATTTAAGAATGAAGTATGTGATATCAGATGATAAAGAAAAAAATTAAAAAAATATTTTTTTGAAGGTAAATTTCCATATGAAATTAAGGAGCAGGAAAAAAATATTTAAAAACAGAGAATCTTAGTTTAGATTAGGAGGAAAAAAATGAGAAAAAGAATTTTTTTAAAAACTAGAAAAATAAGTTGGTTTTAGAGTTAGAAATCGAACCTCTTTCTCCTTTAATCATAAAAATTAGGAGATGATTCTGAAGAAAAATAGCAAGAATGAAAAAAAGTGAAAGTGTAATATCATTTGTAACTTCAGATTCTCCAAGAGGGAATTTAGTGGAATATGATAAAAAAATGAAAAAGAGTAAGGATGAAAGAAAAGGAGAAATATTTATACCAGGTTCTACATTAAAAAGGGTTATTTAGAGAAAAAAATTTAATAAAAATTTATGATATAAAAAAAGAAAAATGAATCAGACTTTAAAGAAAAAAATAAAAAAATCATAAAGAAGTTGATAATTTATTTGGTTGGATAGAAGGAGAAGAAGCTCAAAAAAAGGTAGAATTTTTTTATAGAAGATGCTTATCTAGAAAAAAAGAAGAGTTAAGAAAAAAATTTTTTTATTTGAAAAAAATATTGACGAAGCATTGAGTGAAGTAATAATGAAAAGAGATATAACTCCGATAGATCAATTTACTGGAAAAAGCAGTTGTGCCACTAAATTATGAATGTACAATGGAAAAAAATTCGAAACAGAATTGATTATAAATAACATTAGTTTAGAAGAAATAAAAAAATATTTTTTTCATTTTAAGAGACAGCCATTTAGGAGAAATTCGCTTTGGAAACTCTAAAACTAGAGGATTTGGACAAGTGAAATTAAATATTAAAAAAATATGCTAATTGAAAATTATAGAGATAAAACAAAATTTGTAGTTAATTTAAAAAAATTATTTTTGAGATAGATTTTTTTAATTCAATAAAAATTAGGAAATGAATTTTTAAGAGAAGATTTAATATTGAAAAAAAGAATTTAAAGAAATAAATGTAAAACATCCAAATGAATTTATAAAGGCACTTTTTTTAGAGAGGTGGAATAATGGAATTTAAAGAATTTGATAAAGAGAAAATGAAAGAAGAATTACGAAATGATATTTACAATTTAGTTTATATAAACTATGAAAAAGAAAAATGGAATAAAAAGCATTCAAAAAAATGAAGGAAATGCTTTTAAATTTACTATCTGAAAGTGACTTTGAAAAATTTTTTTATAAGATTTACCTTTTTAATAATAATTTTATGAAAAACAATTTATCAATTTGGAGAAGACGATTACAAATATTCAGAAGTAAATTCAGAAGAGTTTGATGAAAAATACTAAAAAAAGTTTAGAGAAATATTGATAGAAATTAAAGAAAAATTCAGGTAAGAAAAAAATTAATCGTTTAAAAAGTTTTAACTGGAGAAAAATAAAATTACTAAAAAAAGAGATTGTTCAGTTTCTAGAATTTTTTTGGGAGGTGAGAAAGATGAAAGGGAAAAGTAATTAAAATGGATAGCTCTACAAAAAGAAGTAGAGATAGAAGTTAAAGGGAAAAGTAGAAAAAAATATGAAAATGTAGGTAAAAAAATTTTTATTCACAAAAAAATTTTTGAAGTTGGAGATACAATAGAATACAACATTAAAGGTGTAAATTTTGATTTTTGTAAAGAAGGTTCCTGAAGAAGAAATAAGAGAAACAAGAAATAATTTTTTTCAAATCATAGAGATAATAGAAATTTTTAATAAAAAAATATAATTCAAAAAGAAAAAGGAACCAGTAAAAAGTGAAACAGTATCCATATAATTTTTGTTTCTCTTAAAGACAAAAAAATGATGTTGTGGATAGAGGAGAAAGAAAATTAGGAACAAATACTGGAAAAATTAGTTTGTAAACTTAAAAAAATAAAAACTCCCTTATTTATTATGGGAGAAAGTGAACAAGATAGTAAAGGACATACTAAAGAACGGTTTTATAGAGAAAAAGGAATACCTATAATTCCAGCAAGTTCTTTAAAAAGGTGCAATAAGAAATGTAATAGATGTTTTGACAAATAGTGTTATTAGAAATGTAGAGGATGAAAAAAATTAGAACAAAAGAATTGGTGCAGGGAAATTTGAATCTGTATTTGGAATAATAGAATCCTTCCAGAAAAATGGTAAAAAAATGGAGTAATTGTTGAAGCAGAAAGAATAAAAAGTTAAGACGAAAGAAAAAAATAGAAATTGAGCATAAAAAAATTTAATTTTTGAAGATAATGGTAAGGAATTTTTCAAAGAAATATAACAATAAAGATGGATTAATAGAAAGAGTAAAATTAAAAGATTCAATTTATAATTTAAAAAGAAACAGAAATTAAAAATAAAACCTGGTGTAACAACAGTAGAAAAAAATTGATTACCAATTCTGAAGAATATAAAAAAATTATTTAGCAGATAATGAAAATGGAGTTCAGGGAGTATTATGGTTTTCATCTCCAATTTTTTTGGAAAAAAATATGAAAAAAATTATTAATTCCTAAAAAAATGGTAGAAAAATTTGAATTTTCAAAAAGAAGAATATGAAGATTTTAAATATATAATAAAAACAAAGGGCAGAAAAGAATAAAAAAATGGAAAAGATATAAATTCAAGCACATTTTATTATGATAAAAAAATTTAGAAAAAAAGGGGATCCTTTATTATTTCAACAGAAAGATGTAAAAAAATAGCAGAACATTTAGCTTTTTCCGAAATTCCACGATTGAGATACAAATTTTCTCCATTAGATTTAGTTCCAGAAGAATTTCGTCCAAGTGATTCGTTAAAAAAATTATCTTTTTCAGAAAGATTATTTGGTACAACAGGAGATACTACAAAAAAAGATGAAGAGAAAAAAGATGAGTTAGTTGCACTTTCTGGAAGAGTATTTTTTGAAGATGCTAAAAATTATAAACCTGAGATGATAGATAATGGAAATCCAGTTACTTTAAAAAGCATTTGGGGAGCCACACCCTACTTTAACAACCTTTTATTTAGATAATATTGAGAAAAATTATAATGAAAATAAAGGTGTTAGTATTCGAGGTAGAAAATTTTATTGGCATCATAAGGAAAAAATTGGAAAAACCTTTTTTTCAGAATATAGGAAATCAGTAGAAATGCCAAAAGATAAAAATGGACAAAAATAAATTTGCATATAATTCAAGTTTAGAGTTAATGGATATAAACAATGAATTTGAATTTAATGTTAATTTTGAAAAATTTAACGGATGAAGAGCTGGGAGTATTGATCTATGCTATAGAGCTTGAAGATGGATTATTGCATAAAAGTAGGTAAAGGGAAAGCCTTTGGATTTGGAAGTTGTAAAATCGAAATAAAAAGAATTTTTATTGGAAAAATAAAGATAAATATAAAGATTTTTTTGATTGAACCTTTTTGAAAAAGAAAGTAAAAAAAGAAGACTATATTAATAAAGCAAAAAGAAAAAAAGATATTTTGATGAAAAATAGAAAAAAATATTAAAGAATTAAAAAGCAATACTTTCTAAAAACAAATGATTTAGATTTTTAGTGAAAGTCCATTTCCTGAAGATATTAACAAAAAAAGGAGAAACGAATAGTTTAAACTGGTTTGTTAATAACAAAAAAAGGAGATAGAAAGATAGTTTTATTATCTATATTGGATAAAAATCCAAAAATAAAAAAATTTAAGGAATGATTGTAATTACTTATATCTTAAATTACGTGTTATGTTTAATATAAGAAATTAGGATATTTTTTTCTAGCGGAACAGTTTTCAAGCTGTTTCACTAGAAAAAGATAAATATAAATTAAAAATTAACAATAAGAGGAGTATACAATGAAATATTCTATTTTAAAAATTTATAACAGATAAAGAATACAAATTAAGGGATTTAGAAAAAGCTGAGAGGTTTTTTTAATTCAAAAAAATATGAAGGAAATACAATATTTCATAATCATATTTCGGGAAATTTTGATTATACCTATCCAAAAATTACAATATAAGCTGATTAAAAAGGAATTTAGCAATAATGGCTATTGAAGAAGTTTGTGATTTGAATTCAAAAAAATGTTTGAAGAAATTGAGTATATTGATATTTTTTTGGAGATATGTTTTTTTGATATAAAAAAAGGAACTGGAAATAAAAAAATGAAGATATTGTTTATTCAAAAAGATGAAATGTTTGACTACAAATTTGTTTCTCCCTATCTTCCTTTAAATCAGAAAAAAACTTTCGGAAATTTCTGGATGGAGAGTATGATTTGAATAAAGCCATAACAAATAATATACTTGAAGTGCTGAAAGGACTCGGAATATGGCTTAAACCAGATGAAAAAAATATATGTCAGTCAGGACTTGAAAAATAAATAAGAGAGAGTTAAAAGATGTGAGTATGGTAACTTTTGATGGAAAAATTTTCTACTAATATAAAGTTTCCGGATTATTTTTTTCTATAGGGAAAAAGGAAAAAGTATAGGTTATGGAACATTTGTAATTGATAAAGCTAAATAGATATGATATAATGAACATGGTAATTATTACCCTATCTTTATATTTTTAATTGTAATTTCTTTTACTTGCAAAAGTAGCTAAAAATAAAGGAATTGGAAAAATAAAAAAAGATACGGAAACAAGTGAAAAAAACAATAAAAAAATCTTGTCATATATCTGTCAATTTTAATAGAGTTAGATTCTCAAAAAAACTCTATAAGAGTTGAAAAATAAAGAGTCTTCTCTGTAGAACAGATAAAAGAAGAGAATCCAGTAGAATAAGGATTGAAACATTAAATTTAGTGCCTCTTATCTAATATTCCATCTAATAAAAAGAAGAGAATCCAGTAGAATAAGGATTGAAACAGACAATATCTATTGTCTCCAGCAATTGCTAGACAATTATAAAAGAAGAGAATCCATTAGAATAAGGATTGAAACAGATCCCCTTAATAAGAACTCTAAAAATAGTTTTGGGTATAATAGAATAGAATCCAGTAGAATAAGGATTGAAACTCTAGAATATTTAAAATAGTAGTTTTTTTGTTACCAGAAAATAATAGAATAGAATCCAATAGAATAAGGATTGAAACGCAAATGGAATTATTTCCTTTTTAGAGAATATGTTATATAAAAGAAGAGAATCCAGTAGAATAAGGATTGAAACATCACAATATTTCTAATTTTTAATTCTACTAGCCTGTATAAAAGAAGAGAATCCAGTAGAATAAGGATTGAAACTTTTTTTAATCATCCTCCCATTCCGCCAGTTCTTCCAGATAAAAGAAGAGAATCCAGTAGAATAAGGATTGAAACTAAATATGGGAAATATATAACTCATCTACTAAATCATATAAAAGAAGAGAATCCAGTAGAATAAGGATTGAAACTAAATATGGGAAAATATATAACTCATCTACTAAATCATATAAAAAGAAGAGAATCCAGTAGAATAAGGATTGAAACTATCATTACTTTAAAAAAATAAATAAATTCCTATTACTGTATAAAAAGAAGAGAATCCAGTAGAATAAGGATTGAAACATAAAAATAATCAAATCTAATTCATTTGCATATTTTTTTCTATAAAAAGAAGATAATCCAGTAGAATAAGGATTGAAACTAGGCAGGTTCTGTACCTGTACAAGTCTTCCAGCCCAATAAAAGAAGAGAATCCAGTAGAATAAGGATTGAAACATAGGATCTACCACATATGAATAATTTTTTTGTTTTTCCTCATAAGAGAATAGAATCCAATAGAATAAGGATTGAAACTGGTTTATTTCAACATTTAATTCTGTTTCTTTTCCTATAAGAGAATAGAATCCAATGGAATAAGGATTGAAACGTTTGTTCTTCTTTAAACATTTTCTCTCTTAACTTCATAAAAAGAAGAGAATCCAGTAGAATAAGGATTGAAACGTATTATTAGGGATCCATAAACTCAGCATAATCAACAGATAAGAGAATAGAATCCAATAGAATAAGGATTGAAACTTAATATCTTTTTAAATACCTGTCAATCCTCTTGAGATATAAGAGAAGAGAATCCAGTAAAAACAAGGATAGAAAAATCCTCTAGAATCACTAACAAAAAAAGGATATTATCAGAATCTTAAATAATAGAAAAAAAGTACAGGACAAAAAAATTTCAATCACAGTCACCAATCCAACTGTGATTTTTTTTAATTAAAAAAACAGTAGGATATCTGAAGAAATTTAAAAATACACTGGACTTTCAAACACAAAAATTAATATAATTAAAGAAAAGACAGTATAAAAATAAATTAGGGTTTATTGAAAAAAATATTATCAAAAATTGAAGAAAGGACATTGAAAAATATGAAAAAAATTTTTCAATAGGAATAATTATTCTGGCATTCATAATATCCTGTTCAAAACGGAAATAAGGAAAGTGCCGGTAACGTAGATAAAACAGACAAGGAAAAAAACAAGTTGTGAGTATTGTAAAACCTGAAAAATCTGCAAGGTCCCTACCGTTGCATTGAATCCAACAGATTTTTAATGTAAAAGGAGAAGGAGAAACTGCAAATGATTTAGGTAATATTTATAACGGAACTCTTTATTATAAAGGGAATATTTTTACAGGAAAGGTTACATTTGACACATTTTACAGTAGCGGATATTTCTTTGTGAAAGACGGAAAAATTAGAAGGGGAATATGAAAAAAACTACAAAAAAAGCGGAATAAAAAAAGAATAGATACTTATAAAAAAACAATAATATTTTAAGCCGTTCAGAAACAAGAGATGGAGTTACAACTGAACTTATTTTTTTGATGTAAATAGTAAAGTTCCAGATAAAAAAATCTCTACAGTTAATACAATTTATGAAAAAGATTCATATTTGCCAAATGTTAAAAAAATCGTACCGGAGAACTGGAAAAAAAGGCTAAAGATGTAAATTCATATATTTCTAACTATAAAAATTATTGAGGAAAAATGGAAACTTCTACAAAATTGTCTATTCCTTTTCAGATGAAGGCATTGTAGAGAGAATATTTAAAACTTGATTCAAAAAGCAGACAATATAGAAACTCTGGTCGAAGAAAGATTCCTGAATGGATTTGGATTAAATACAGAACCATTGGGAATGCTCGAAGTAGATCATCTTATGCGTGTTATAGGAGGAAACTATGAATAAGCGGAATAATATAGAAAATAATCATAATAATGAACAGAATCATACAAATGAACAATCTCAGCAATCTTTAAATAATGCACATGATAAGAAAAAAATTCCTTCTGAAATGGAATCCTAAAAATTTTATTCGGAGTAATTATAATGGTATTTGGCCTTTATTATGCCGGAGCAAATTACATTTTTTTGGAAAATGTAGATTTTAGCAAGGTATACACTGTTAGAGTGGAGGGAGATTCAGAAGGAGCTTTTATATCAAGAACAATAAATACGAATTATTACAGCAAACTAAAGGAAAAGAAGGATAAGAAATCCCAAAAGAAAAACTAGATTTTTCTAAACAGTGTAAAAAAATCATTCCTGAATATCATGTGGATAGACCTTTTAAAAAAATGGTGATATTGCAGATGTTGAATTTAAATATGATAAGAAAATGGCAAAAAAATTGAAAAATCCGTATCAGAAACACAAAAACTGAAAAATAAAAAAATAGAAGGACTGCAGAAAGTAGTAAAAAAATATTAATGAAGCTGAAGATTTAAAAAGGATTTATAACAAAAAAATTTCTCAGAATACGCTTGAAAAACTTTATGACAGTCCAGCTGTTGATGCAGATTCAAAACTGATTGAATATAAGTTGTCGCCAAATATTTATTATAAACAGGATAATAACGGACATTTAGTCTTTAAATATTTTATAAGCAGCAACTCTAAACATTTAATCAAGGAAAAACAGAAAACATCCCAAGGGTTCAAGTACATTAATAAAGGGAAAGCAGGAATATCCAATGTTTATGCAATGGAAGTAAAGGATCTGGTTCTAGATAAAAAAACAGCAATATTACTTCATACAGGGAAGATTTATTTGTGAAAACATACAGCAGTTTTGAGGAAGCGGAAGAAGCCATGAGGGAGTTAGGATATAATTTGCTATATTAATTTATGTTTTTATACTGGATTTGTACCTCAAAGAAGATACTTTAAATGAAATATAAAAAGATATACTGGACATTTAAACATAAAATTAATATAATTAAATAAAAGACAGTATAAAATAATTGGGGTTACTGAAAAAATATCAGAAAATGAAAGAGGGGGAAATTAACATGAAGGATGGGAAATTAAAAGAACTGACAGGAAAAGAGGTGGAAGAAATGAGGGATAAAAAGCCTTTACCAATAGGAATTGATGATTTTAAGACGATAATAGAAGCAGATTACTATTATGCAGATAAAACAAAAATGATAGAAAGTCTTCTAGATGACGGTGCCGGAGTGACTTTGTTTACACGTCCGAGAAGATTTGGGAAAACACTAAATATGTCAATGCTGAACTATTTCTTTAATCTTAAAAATAAGGAAGAAAACAGAAAGCTGTTTGAAAATTTATACATTTCCAAAAGCAAATATATGAATCAGCAGGGGGAATATCCTGTAATCTATCTCAGTTTTAAAGATATAAAGGCATTGAACTGGGAAAAATGTTATTACTTGACTAGAAGGCTGATAACTTATCTATACAATGAGTTTGAATTTTTAAGGGAAAAGTTAAATAAAAAGGATTTGAGTGATTTTGACAAGGTATGGCTGGATGAAGAGGGAGCAGACTGGGAAAATTCACTGAAAAATCTTTTGAGATATCTATACGAATACTATAATAAAAAGGTAGTAGTTCTTATAGATGAATATGATACTCCAATAGTTTCAGGCTACAATAATGGTTATAAGAAGGAAGTTCTTGCCCTTTACCGTTCTTTATACAGTACAGTGCTGAAAAGTAATATGCATCTTCAGTTCAGTGTAATGACAGGAATTTTGAGAATAGCAAAGGAAGGGATATTTTCAGGTCTTAATAATCTTAAAGTAAACAGTATATTTAGTGAGAAATATTCAGAATATTATGGAATGACAGAAGAAGAAGTTCTGGAAGGACTGAAATATTATAACCTTGAATATGAAATAAATGATGTAAGGGACTGGTATGATGGATATCAGTTTGGAAATATAGAAGTTTATAATCCGTGGTCAATTATAAACTTTCTGGATAATGGGAAATTAAAACCCTACTGGCAGGGAACAGCAGGAAATGAAACAATAAATGAGCTTCTTGACAGGGGGAACAGAGAGCTTTTTGATGATCTTGAAAAGCTTTTCAGAAAAGAAACAGTATACAAGAAAATAAGGGATTTTACTGAATTTACAGATGATATAAATGAAATATGGGAATTATTTCTTTACAGTGGATATCTTACAACTTCAGGTGAACAAAAAGACAAGGAACATCCAATAAGAATACCAAACAGGGAAATTATGGAATTTTTTGAAGACAGGTTTATAGATAGATTTACAGGAAATTATCAGAAATTTTCGGATACTATAAGATATTTGAGAGCAGGAAATATTGAAAAAAATTTGGTGAAATACTTCAGAATGAAGTAATTTCTTCATTAAGTTATTTTGATACAGATAAGGATGAAAAAAATATTATAAGGTGTTTCTTATAGGGATATTTGTTGCTTTAATGAATGATTATGTAAGGCTTTCAGAAAGGGAAAGCGGATATGGAAGAGCAGATCTTATACTGGAACCGAAGAAAAAGGAAAATCCTGGATACATATTTGAGTTTAAAGTGGCAAACAGTGAAGAAGAACTGGAAAGCTATGCAGAAGAAGGATTTGAACAGATAAAGGAAAAAGAAATACGATACAGAGCTCATAAATCATGGAGTTACAGAAATAATTTATATAGGACTTGCCTTCTACAAGAAAAAAACTTAAGATGAAATATGAAAAAAATATAATAATTATTTAAAAAGATATTTTGTATGAATTATTAATAACAAGAGAATTTTTAAAGAAAGATAGTCATATATAAGAACTGAAGAAAAAAATAAGCTATCAGGAACTTGTATCTTAAATCTTGACAATTGTCAAATTTTAATATATAATAAGACATATCAATACCTTTGCAGTACTTTAAATAGTACAGGGTTCTGGCCTATGCAAAGGTTTTTTTAATTATAGGGAGGGAGAAATCATGTATAGTAATGTTTATAAAGGTATACATTTAACTTTTTGAAGAGCAGATAAATCTTTCAGCTCATAATCATAATATTGTTGATATTGAATTTACAACTAAACCTAAAATTCAAATTCAAGAAATGAAAGAAAAAAACTTCATATATATGACATTAAAAAGTAATACTACTACTAATAAAATTGCTCTTACAGTTGTGATTATGGAATACCTGGTTTTTAAAAATTAATGCTGATTTTCCAGGAGGAGCAATAAAAAAAGCTTTTAAAAACAATTATGTAAATATAAAACAGATGAAGAAGCACAAAAATTAGGATTTAAAAAAATTTTCAGATAATTGAAAAAAACTAAAAAAATATAAATAAAGATACAAAAAGAATTAATAAGAAGGACACTTTATGTCCATACTCCTTTGCTATAATAACTTATCAATAGCAGAGGAGTTTTTATATTGCTCTATAAATACTATTGAAATATTAATAATGAAGTTCTAATAATTTCAAGGGAGGAAGAAAAATGAAGTAATCAGTTATAATAACTGTTTTAATCTGGATTCAGGTACATTCAATACAAATGTTTTGAACTGTTTTGAACTTAAAAACAAAGACATTGTATAGATTGAAAAAAATGACAGGATTGAAAAAAACAAAAAAAGTAAATATCGGAAAAGTATCGGAAAAAAAAGAAAAAAATTTTTTTCCAAATTATAAAAAGATATACTGGACAATTAAAAAGTAAAATTAATATAATTAGAGGGAAGGGAGAGAGGATAAAATGGATGTTATGGAATTTAAAAAAACATATAGGATTCGAGGAGGAAAGTGAAATGGAAGAAAAAGGAAATGAAACAGGAACAGAATTACAAGTAGTGGAATTACTTAAGGATTCAGTTGATGTTTCAACAGGAGAAAGTAACTTACAGTGAGTATGAATCAAAAAAATATTAATAAGGAAAAGGTAAATATTATTGTTGCAGGAAAAACAGGTGTAGGAAAAAGTTCACTTATAAACTATATTTTTGGAAAAGAAGTTGCAAAAGTTGGAGATGGCCATCCTGTAACACAGGAAATACAGGAGTATGACCTTGAAAATGATAATATTACGCTTTTTGACACAAAAGGAATAGAAGCAAAAGATTATGAAAAAACATTGGATAATATAAAGAAATATTTGGAATTGAGACAGGATTCACCAGATGAAAATGACGATATTCATATTGCATGGCTATGTATAAGTGAAAGAGGAGACAGGGTAGAAGAAGCGGACAGGGAACTTTTAAAAATTTTAAGTGAAGCTGGAATACCTGTAATAGGGGTATTTACTAAAAGAGAATCCAAAAGGGAATCAAGCTTTGTAAATAAAGTGGTGGAAGATAACCTTCTTCCTGAAGCAAAAGCAATTGTAAGAGTAAGAAGTATAACAGAAGAAGTGGAAATAGAAGACAACCTTGTGGAATTAAAGCCTAAAGGTGCAGAGGAACTTCTTGAGGAAACATACAAATATATGTCTGAAGGAAGAAGAAATGCAATTAAAAAAGCACAGACAGCAGTCTTGAAAGATAGAATAGAAGCAATGTCAAAAGAAGCAGATGTACTGACTAACTGGTATGCCGCAGGGGCAGCCGCAATAGGAGCAACTCCTTTACCATTTGCAGATTCACTTGCATTGGCGGCATTACAGACAAAAATGGTTGTTGATATAAATACTGTATATAGGGTAGATGCAGGAACACATACATTTACTGATATAGCGGCGGCATTAATAACTATTACAGGAGTGGCACAGGTTGGAAAGCTTGCGGCAGGTCTGCTTAAGGTTATTCCGGTTATAGGATGGACCGCAAATGCAGGAGTTGCTGCCGGAATTACTAAAGGAATAGGATTTGGTTATTCAGAATATCTGAAAAACAATATAAATAAGGAAACAGGAGAAATAAAGCTGGATTTAGAAGACCTGAAACAGAACTTTATGAAATTTTTCAATCAGTTTAAGGACATGATTTAAGAAAATACCGTATAGCATGCGACAGAATGAAAGGAATATATAAATGAAGAAAATATTCATATCCTTCTGCAGAGGAGGAGATAATATTATAGAGCAGGTTATTAAAACCAATCTTAAGTCTGATTTTATACATGTGGAAATAATAACAGTGGAACAGGACACTGAAAACGGACTGAGAAATAATAGGGTTTATGACTTTGCTGAAAAATAATGGAAAAAGACGGTAAGAAAAAGTGGTTTCTTGAAGATAGGTTAAAGGAAACAAAAAAAGCTATGTGGATAATATAAATGAAATATTTGAACTGAAAAATTCCTGAAGGAAAAATTTTTATGAAGTTTATAAATATATTGAAAAATTACTATAAAAAAATTATAGTTATGACAAAGCTATGAAAAATATACAAAAATAGGAGATCTTGGAGTTGGAAATAAAGAGTTTATAAAGGGTTCGCCTGACAGGACAACGACAATATGTTCACATTTCTGTTTTAAAAGTAATAAGATTTATAGTGAGAAATTATTATAAAGATTATGATCTGCTAAATTACCGGGTAGAAGAAATTGAAAAATCATTATAGGGAAAAAGCTGGAATATATAACACCGGGACATTTATATAATGTATTTAGGCAACATACGGAATTATTTGGATAAAAAAAGGAATGGAGGGAATGTCTTAAATTAAAAAAATAAGGTATCCATTTATAAAAAAACATTAAAGTGACTATATGAAACTTCGAACTAATATAGAAAAAAATATAAAATATAAAAAAATATAGGGGAAAAAGTTTATAAAATTACTTGACAAATGGCAACTTATTTATTATAATTATTTGTATTATAATTTATTCAAAAAGCAATATTTAGTTTTAATAATGCTTACTACATACCAATTATTGGAAAGGAGTCGATAAACAATGGCAGTACCTAAGAAAAGAACGTCCAAAGCAAAAAGAAATATGAGAAGATCACACGATTCAATCAAAGCACCTAACATAATCGTAGAAGCTGATGGAACTGTGAGAAGACCTCATAGATTAAATTTAGATACAGGTGTATACAGAGGTAGACAAGTTTTACAACCTGCTACAGACGAAAGTACAGCTGACGCTGAATAATATATAAGCAAGATAGAGATAGTCTTGCTTTTTTTGTAGTTAAAGAAATTTTTTTATAAAAACAAAGAATAAAAAAACATAAAATAATAATTGTCAATTTATGAAATATTTGTTATACTCTAAAATAATATGACAATTAGAAAAATTAAACTTTTCATGAGTCATAATTAAAATAAAAGAAAATAATAACTGAGGTGAATAAATGAAAATAGGAGTATTGGGAACGGGTTCTTTTGCACCTGAAAAAATTCTGACAAATGATGATTTGGCAAAAATGGTTGATACAAATGATGAATGGATAAGTACAAGAACAGGAATAAAAGAAAGAAGAATAGCTTCTGATGATGAAGCAACTTCAGATTTAGCTTACAGGGCTGCTCTGAATGCGATAGATAATGCTGGAATTGATAAAAATGAAATAGAACTGGTACTTGTGGCGACAATGACTTCTGATCACTTTACTCCGTCTACAGCGGCACTGGTACAGGATAAACTTGGAATTAAAGCTGCTGCATTTGATCTTTCGGCGGCATGTACAGGATTTATTTATGCATTTACAACAGGGTACAGCTTTATTAAAGCTGGAATATATAAAAAAGTACTTGTAATCGGAGCTGAAACTATGTCCAGAGTTATAGACTGGACAGACAGGGGAACGTGTATCCTTTTTGGAGATGGAGCAGGGGCAGTTGTTTTAGGAGAAACAGAAACAGGAGGATTTATTTCAAGCCATCTTGTTGCTGACGGTTCAGGAGCATGCGAACTTCTTGTTCCGGCTGGAGGATCTAGAACTCCTGCAAGCCATGAAACACTGGAGAATAAAGATGTCTATTTAAAAATGAACGGAAGGGAAATTTTCAAATTTGCAGTTAAGGTATTCCCTGAAACAGTTGAGAATATACTGGAACAGGCAAACATTACAGCAGATGATGTTGATTTATTTGTTCCTCATCAGGCAAACATAAGAATAATAGAATCTATATCAAAGAGATTTAAACAGCCGTTGGATAAATTTTATGTAAATTTGCATAAATATGGAAATACTTCCGGAGCATCAGTGCCTTTAGCCCTTGATGAAGCTAACAGGGAAGGAAGACTGAAAAAAGGAGACAAGGTTGTTATAGTTGGTTTTGGTGGAGGACTGACTTATGGTTCAATTTTATTTGAATGGTCAAAAATAATGAAAAATAGTAAAAATTAGTAAAAATAGTTGGAAGGAGAGATTGAAATGAATAGAAAAAAATTACAGGGGACTTTTAATAATCTTCATAAGTCTGTTTTATCTGTTTCAGAAATACATTCCTGAAAGTATATTAATGTATGTATTTAATTATCAGATAATACTTGTATTACTGGGAATTTACTTTATATTCCAGAAAAAAATACCCTAGGAATATCTTTAGCTTTTAACAGGATTATATCTTTATTTTTCAAGAATTCTTCACTGAATATTTTGAAATAGCATTCCCTCTAATTACATTAGTAGCAGGGGTTGTAATATTTGTTCTGGGACTTAATGAAAAAAATAAGAAGAGCTTGAAAAAAATCAGGAACCTATTTATAAAAAGTACTTATAAAGCAGATGATTCTAAAAAAACTACAGATATTGAAGATGCAGAGGAAATAAAAATAATATAAAAAAATCTATTGAAATGTAAAAAAATCTATATTTTTTTAATAAATAAATACACAGTTAAAAAAATAATGATATAATAATTATTTATAGGAGGAAATGATGTCAAAAACTGCTTTTGTATTTCCCGGTCAGGGAACACAGTATCCTGGAATGGGGAAAAAACTGTATGATGAAGTAAATGATGAAAATAGAAAAGCAATTGATGAAATACTTGAAAGTACAGGAAATTCAGAAATAAAGAGAGTTTTATTTGAAGGAACAGAAGAGGAATTGAAAAATACCCAGTATGCACAACCTGCCATTGCATTATTTTCAGTGTTTTTAACTAAACTTTTAAAGGAAAAGGGAGTAAATGCCGACTATGTTGCAGGACACAGTTTAGGAGAATACAGTTCCCTATATGCGGCAGGAATACTTGGAGAAAAGGATGTAATGAAACTCATTTCAAGAAGAGGGGAAATAATGGGAACTGCTGAAATTGAAGGTAGCATGGCAGCTATTTTAGGACTTCCGGCAGAAGAAATTGAAAAAATATGTACTGAAATTGACGGAACAGTTGAGGCAGTGAATTTTAATGAACCTAAACAGACAGTAATTGCAGGGGAAAAGGAAGCAATAGAAAAAAGTCTTGATATATTTAAGGAAAAAGGAGCAAAAAGAGCTATACCTCTTGCTGTGTCAGGGCCATTCCATTCATCACTGATGAAGCCTGTTGCAGAAAAATTGAAACAGGAATTTGAAAATTATGTATGGAATGATGCAGAAGTTTCTCTTGTTGCAAATACAACTGCTAATATTTTAACTTCAGCAGATGAAATAAAGGAAGAATTATACAGACAAACTTTTGGTCCGGTAAAGTGGGTTGACACTATAAACAAACTGGCTGAAAACGGAGTTACAAAAATATATGAAATAGGTCCTGGAAAAGTTCTTGCAGGGCTTATAAAAAAGATAAATAAGAACATAGAAGTAATCAATATCGAAAATGTTGAAGCAATAAATACATTAGTTATTTAAAAAGAGTTGCATTTTTTTCAATTCTTTTGATATAATAATTTCAAAAATAATAAAAATGGAGGTGGCATTGTTATGCTAGAAAAAAATAAAAATCAATAGTAGCAGATCAATTAGGAGTGGATGAGGATCAGGTAACTGAAGATGCATCATTTATTGATGATTTAGGAGCAGATTCTTTAGATACAGTTGAATTGATAATGGCTTTTGAAGAAGAATTTGATGTGGAAATACCTGATGAAGATGCTCAAAAAAATTAAAAACAGTTAAAGATGTAATTGAGTACATTGAATCAAAAATAATAATTAAATATTAAAAAAATATTGGGGGTTTCCCCATTTTTTTATTGAAATAATCGGAAAAAAATTAGTATAATATAACTACTTGGTTAATGTATGAAAAAAGAAAACTAAAACAAAATTGTGAGGTGTATAAATGAGAAGAGTCGTTGTTACAGGGATTGGATTGATTACTCCGTTAGGGACAGGAAAAGAAAAAACTTGGAAAAGTTTGTTGAATGGGGAGTGCGGTATAGATAAGATTACAGCCTTTGATACTTCAGAACATACTGTACATATTGCCGGAGAAGTTAAGGATTTTAATCCGGAAGATTATATAGAAAAGAAAGAACTTAAAAAAATGGGAAGATTTTCTCAGTTTGCTATTGCAGCTACAAAAGAAGCATTAGCTGATGCAAAATTCGAGATTACTCCTGAAAATGCTGAGAGAGTTGGAACAATAATAGGTTCTGGAATTGGTGGGCTTGATATAATTGAGCAGGAAATAGGTAAGCTTGTAGAAAAAGGACCAAAAAAAGTTTCTCCTTTCTACATTCCAGCTGCAATATTGAATATGGCATCAGGAAATACTTCTATTTATGTAGGTTCAAAAGGGCCAAATAAAACAGTAGTTACAGCGTGTGCATCAGGAACAAACTCTATTGGGGATGCTTTTCAGACTATTCTGTTAAACAAAGCAGATGTAATGATAGCTGGTGGAACAGAAGCAACTGTAACTCCAAGTGGTATAGCCGGATTTGCTAACTTGAAGGCACTTTCTACAAATCCTGATCCTAAAAAGGCTTCAAGACCTTTTACTGCTGACAGGGATGGATTTGTACTGGCTGAAGGGGCAGGAATCTTAATTTTAGAAGAACTGGAACACGCTAAAAAAAGAGGAGCAAAAATATATGCTGAAGTAGTAGGATATGGAGAAACAGGAGATGCTCACCATATGACTGCACCTTCAGATGGTGGAGAAGGAGCTGCAAGAGCTATTAAAATGGCTTTAGAGCAGGGAAATATCAAACCTGAAGAAGTTGGATACATTAACGCTCACGGAACTTCTACACCTGCAAATGATAAAAATGAGACTCAGGCAATAAAAACAGTTTTTGGAGAACATGCTTACAAAATAGGTGTAAATTCCACGAAAGGCTCTACAGGTCACTTGCTTGGAGGAGCAGGGGGGATAGAAGCTGCTTTCCTTGCAATGGCTATTGATGAAGGAATAATGCCACCAACAATAAATCAGGAAAATCCTGATCCTGTATGTGATTTATATTATATTCCAAATAAAGCTGAAAAGAGAGATATAGAAGTAGGACTTTCAAATTCATTAGGATTTGGAGGACATAATGCTATCCTGGCTTTCAGAAAATACAGAGGGTAAAATCTGATAAGTATTACGGATAATTTAGGATGGCTTAATAGTTTTCAATAGTTAATAATTTTATAGGGAGGGACTGTTTCAGGACAAATGAATTTCTGTTCAGAGCAGCCCCTTTTTCTGACTAGGAAAACATTAATTTATAAAATGGAGTTGTTTTAAATGATAAATGGAAGTAACACTGATAAACTTATGAAGAAAATAAACTACAAGTTTAAAAATGAAGAATATTTAAAAGAAGCTCTGACTCATAGATCTTATGCCAATGAAAACAGTGCATTTAAAAATTTTGATAATGAAAAACTGGAATTTTTAGGAGATGCAGTATTAAACCTGATTGCAACAGAATATATATACAGTCTTGGAAAAGGGAAAAAAGAAGGGGAACTTGCAAAATTAAAAAGTCAGATAATAAGTGAACCTGTTTTTTCATCTATTGCAAGTGATATAGAACTTGGAAATTACCTGTATCTGAGTAATGGTGAAATTTCTTCTGGCGGGAGAAAAAGAAAATCAATATTGGGAGATGCTTTTGAAGCATTGATAGGAGCTATTTTTAAGGATTCAGATTATTATACAACTAAGAATGTTGCACTAGGTTTTATTCTTGATAAGCTTGAAAAACTTGATAATATTGAAGGAACGGGAGATTACAAAACAATATTGCAGGAGGTTTTTCAAAGTAAATATAAAAAAATTCCTGAATATGAACTTACAGGTACAAAAGGTCCGGATCATAATAAAGTTTTTGAAGTTTCGGTTAAACACAATAATAAGACAATAGGCCATGGAATAGGGAAAAGTAAAAAGGAAGCTGAGAAAAAAGCAGCTAAGGAAGCTCTGAACTATATAAAAGGAAAAAAATAGAAAAAATAATATAAGTTCTCAATCTAAGTGTTTAAATTAAAATATTAGACTGGATAAGTGAAGGGAAGGATAAATTATGGAAAAAAACAGCATTATATCCGGGAAGTTTTGATCCGGTAACAAAAGGTCATATTGATATAATAAGACGTTCAGCAGACATTATTTGATAGAGTTATTATTGGAATTTTTAAAAAAATTCTTCTAAAAAAATAGAGCATGGTTTTCAGATGAGGAAAAAAATGTCAGATGATACAGGAAATACTTGAAAAAGAAAATATAAAGGCTGAAATAAAAGTGTTTAATGGACTTCTGGTAGATTTCATAAAGGAAGAAAAAGTAAATATACTGGTAAGAGGACTTAGGGCATTATCAGATTATGAATATGAACTGCAGTTTACCCTAACAAATAAAACTTTGGCAAAAAGTGATTTTGAAACAATATTTTTAAGTGCCTCAAGGGAATATTTGTATTTAAGTTCCAGTTTAGTGAAGGAAATAGCACAAAACAAGGGGGATTTAAAAATGTTTGTTCCAGGAAATGTTGAAAAAAGAATGATTGAAAAGGTTAGACAAATGGAAATATAATTAAAAGGAGAGGTAAATTATGGCAGCAACTAAAGGAAGTTATGGTAAAACTAAATACATATGTTCTGAATGTGGCTATAATTCACAAAAATGGCTCGGAAAATGTCCAAATTGCGACTCGTGGGGGACTTTTGAAGAAGAGGTGGATATAAAGAGAACACTGAAAAATATTCAGTCGGAAGAGGTTTCAATCAGTAAAATAAGCGAGATAGAAATAGCAAAGGAATTTAGAATGGTAACTCAGTATGAAGAATTTGACAGAGTCCTTGGAGGAGGACTTATCAAAGGTGAAGTAGTTCTGATTACTGGAAGTCCGGGAATAGGAAAATCAACATTTCTGCTGCAGCTGTCTGAAGAATATTCCAAAATAGGAAATGTATTTTATGTTTCAGGGGAGGAATCTCCAAGACAGATAAAACAGAGGGCAGAAAGAATAAATGTAAATAGCGGGAATTTATATATTCTTAATGATACAAACATAGAAAAGATAGAAAAAGTTGTTTTAGAGGATAAACCGAAGGTAGTAGTTATAGATTCCATACAGACTTTGTACTCTGAAAATGTAAATTCAGTGCCCGGAAGTGTGACTCAGATAAGGGAAACAACGCTAAAAATAATAGAAATAGCAAAAAAACATGAAATAGCTTTTTACATTGTAGGGCATGTAACCAAGGATGGAAAACTTGCAGGACCAAAACTTCTGGAACATATGGTTGATGCAGTTTTACAGATAGAAGGAGAAGAAAATAGTTATTATAGGATAGTCCGTTCCATAAAAAACAGATATGGTTCAACAAATGAAATTTCAATATTTGATATGAAGGAAAATGGAATAAGTGAAGTAAAAAATCCTTCTGAGTTTTTTATAAGCGACAGGGAGGAAAAAAATATTGGAAGTATTATTGTACCTATATTTGAAGGAAGTCGTGTATTTCTTTTTGAAATACAGTCACTCCTTGGAACTCCAAATTTTGGAATGCCTAGAAGAACAGTTGAAGGTTATGACAGAAACAGAGTGGAAATTTTAAGTGCTGTCCTGTCACGGTCATTAAATGTAGATGTTAATTCAAAGGACATATATATAAACATTCCTGGGGGAATAGAGCTTAACGACAGAAGTTCAGACTTGGCAGTAGTATTTTCCCTGCTCTCTTCAGTTAATAAAATACCTATAAGCCAGAAAATTGCCGCTATAGGAGAATTGGGGCTAAGAGGTGAAGTAAGGAAAGTTTCTTTTATAAAAAATAGGATAACTGAACTGGAAAAACTTGGATTTACAGGGGTCTATCTCCCAAAAAGCCATGAAGCTGATCTGAAGAAGGAAAAAATAAAACTGAAACTTAATTATATAAGTAATATAAGTGAGTTAATCGAAAGGGTGAAATAATTGAAAAAAACGAAATTAGCTAAAAAACAGATACTGGAACATTTATTTTCGATAATGTCTCCAGGTAAGCCTTTGAGAGCAGCAATAGATAGAATACAGGAAGCAAATCTTGGAGCAATTATTGTTTTAGGAGATCCTAAAAAATTATCAGATGTAATGAGGGGCGGATTTGAATTAAATACAGCATACACACCTCAGAAGGTATATGAACTGTCAAAAATGGACGGAGCTATAATACTGTCTGAAAATATAAAAACAATACATGGAGCCAATATACAGCTTCAGCCTGATTCGGATATAAAGACAGATGAAAGTGGTACAAGGCATCAAGCAGCAAATAGAATTGCAAAACAGAAGGGTAACCTTGTAATAGCTGTTTCTGAAAGAAGAAATAAAATAACAGTATATAAGGGAGATTTCACCTATTCACTAAATGAACTGAGCAACCTGCTTGTGAAATCTTCGCAGGCGATAACTGCACTTGAAAAATATTCCTTAGGGATAGAAAAAGGATGGACAAATCTTTCTGTTCTTGAATTTGATAACATGGTAACATTATATGATGTTGTTGAAGTTATAAGAATGTACGGATTGTTATTTAAAATGTCTGAGGAACTTCTGGATTATATGGCAGAGCTTGGGGTGGAGTCAAGGCTTGTAAAAATACAGTATGAAGAGATAATGCTCAATAAAAATGAAAGCTTCCTTGCCCTTATAAAGGATTATAAGATGGAAGGGGAAAAGGCTGATAAAGTAGTGGAAAATATTAGAAATCTCACAAAAGAAGAACTTTTTGAAGATGAAAATATTGTTAATATTCTTGGATACAATCTGAAGGATATAAGCTTGGATGAAGCTATAAAATCAAGAGGATACAGTCTTCTTAGCAGTATAAATAAAATAACGAAAAAGGACATTGATCTTATTACCGGAGAATTACAGGATGTTCAGATGATTCTGCTTGCAACTCCTGAGAGAATAGCTCAGATAAAGGGAATAAGCAAGTTTAAATCGGAACATGTACATAAGGCGTTAACAAGATTGAAAAATAAAATAGCCCTAGATAGGGAATAAATTTAAGATTAATTTGGAAAGAGAGAAAAAGATGGAAAAGAAATTAGTTGTTGGTGGTCAGGCTGTAGTGGAAGGTGTAATGATGAGAGGACCTAAAGCTATAGCAACTGCTGTAAGAAAACAGGATGGAAGCATAGTTTATAAAAAAATAGCTTTAAATGAAAAAAACAATAAATGGCTGAAGATACCTTTTGTAAGAGGGGTGCTGGCTTTATATGATGCAATGGTAGTAGGGACAAAGGAACTTATATTTGCATCAAATCAGGCAGGTCTTGAAGAGGAAAAAATGAATGACAAGGAAATAAAAGGAACAGTGGCTATATCAATACTTCTTGGAGTAGGATTGTTTATGGTGCTGCCATCTTTTATAGGAAGTCATGTTTTCAGGGAAAATAGATTGCTTGCAAATGTCCTGGAAGCGGCAATAAGACTTGTATTATTTTTAGGATATATATGGGGGATATCATTTTTTAAAGATATAAAAAGAGTGTTTGAATATCATGGTGCTGAACATAAAAGTATAATGGCTTTTGAGCAGGAAAAGGAACTTACTCCAAAAAATGCAAAAGAATGTACCAGATTTCACCCAAGATGTGGAACAAGCTTTCTTTTACTTGTAATGTTCATAAGTATATTAGTATTTTCAACTGTTGATGTAGTATTCTCAACATTCTTTACAATACCTCAGAATCCTATTTTACTTATACTGTATAAACTTATAACAAGAGTAATGTTTGTTCCTATGGTTGCAGGTATTTCATATGAACTGCAGAGATGGACAAGTTATCATTTAGATAATATATTTGCAGGATTAATTGCAAAACCAGGTTTATTGCTTCAAAAGATAACAACAAGTGAGCCTGATGAAAGTCAGCTTGAAGTTGCAATAGTAGCTTTAAATGTTGCACTGGGAAGAGAAGTTGATAATGCAACAGAAGTGTTTGAGTAACGTAATATAAAAAAATTCAAATAAAAAAAGATTTATTAAAGTAATTCGTCAAAAACAAAAAAATAGAAATAAAAAAATATAGAAGGTGTAAAAAAATATGTTACAGAATTTTTATGGAATTATAGAAGTAAAACATTATCAGCTTGGTCGTTTAAGACTTCAGACAGATGTATTGAAGAAAAAAATACTGAATTAGGAGAAGAATTTCAAAAATAATATAAAGAGAATTTCAGGAATAGAAAAAAAGTAGTTGTAAATCCTATTAATGGAAGTATACTGCTGATTTTTTTGATGAAAAACATAATAGAACATTCATTTTTTTATATTTGGTTGTGTTAAAACTTTTACATTTGGAGGAAGAAATATTCAAAAATAAAAATCTTCAAAAAAACAGAAGTAGCATTAAAGAAGTTATTTGAAGTATTAGATTTGGCAATATATAATAAAAAGTAGAGGTTTTTTTAAATGTTAAGACAGTTTTAGCAGGAGTTATTGGTTTTTATGGTATAAAAAAACTTAGAGCAAGTAATGCGATTCTTTCAGGATGGACATTACTATGGTGGGCTTCATCCTTGTTAAGAGGGGAGAATAAGTCATAATGTTAAAAAAATTTTTTGAAAAAAACATATCATTTATTTAATCAGGTAAGAGTGGTTCATAGTATTCCTGGAAGACTGAGGCTTTTTAATTCCAAATCTTTCAGATATTCCTGAAACATTAAGAAAAAAATATGAAGATAGGGTAACAGAACTGATTCTTTCCAAAAAAAGGAATAAAAAAAGTATAGAGTATTCTTATAGAACTAATAAGGTACTTATTTATTACGACATAAAAGTATATTTCAGCAGATAAGATATTAAACTGGCTGAACAGAATTTCAGAACTGATTATTGAACATTCGGAATTTTATGAGAACAAATCCTTAGAAGAAATAGAGAATGATATTGATATTCTTTATAAAAATATTGAAAGAAGGAAATTTTGATGAAAAAAATAGAAATTATATACTTGATTGTGAAATTGTGCATAGAATACACGGAAGAATTCGGATAAAATCAAAAATCATTAAAAATATCTTGGAATTTATAAAAAAAGAAGTAGAAGAACAGCTTAAACAGGTACATTATATACAAAGTGTTGAAATATCAAGTATAACAGGAACAATAGTTATATATTTTTGATGATTTTTTTCCTTGTTAGAAGAAAAATCTGATTTCGTTATTACAAAAATACTTTAAATGTATATCTTGTAGAGATTTATAAAAAAATGAAAAAGAAAAATAAAGTCAGATAAATATGTTATTGAAAGAAAAATTACAGGAGGAATCTCCAAAGGAGATTATGCAGAAAATACTGACATCCTTAATTCTTCTTGTTTTACCTGGACCTAAAAAAAGAACAGGATTAGGATATTTGATTAATTATAAGATACTTTCAACTATTTCATTAGCACTTCCTGTAATAAAAAATGGTCTAAATTCTTTAGTACAGAACAAAAGGCCTAATGCCGATACTTTAAGTTCCACTGCAATCATAAGCAGTCTTCTGCTTGGAAATGAAAAAACAGCCTTAACAATTATGATACTGGAAAGAATAGCTGAATTACTTACAGTATATACTATAAAGAAAACAAGAGGCGTAATTAAGGATATGCTCAGTGTAGGAGAAAGTTATGTATGGAAACAGATTGATAATGGTGTGGTAAAGAAAGTTTCAATTGATGAAATAGTTAAAGGGGATTCTGTATTAGTCCAAACAGGAGAAAAAATCAGTGTCGATGGAGTAATTGAAAGAGGAAGTGCAGTTATAGATCAGTCATCAATAACTGGAGAATATATGCCTGTTACTAAAAAAACAGGAGAAGAAGTTTTTGCCGGAACAATAATAAAAAGTGGAAATATTACAGTTAAGGCAGAAAAAGTTGGAGATGAAAGAACTGTTTCAAGAATTATAAAACTGGTGGAAGATGCCTCATTTAACAAAGCTGATATCCAGTCTTATGCGGATACTTTTTCAGCACAGCTTATACCGCTTAACTTTCTTTTAGCGGGAATAGTGTATTTTTCTACACGTAATGTACAAAAAGCTTTAAGTATGCTGGTTATAGATTATTCATGTGGAATAAGATTATCTACGGCAACAGCTTTTTCTGCTGCAATAAATACTGCTGCAAAAAATGGTATTTTGATAAAAGGAAGTAACTACCTTGAAGAATTATCAAAATCTGATACAGTAATTTTTGATAAGACTGGAACAATTACAGAAGGAAAACCTAAAATACAGACATTACAAGTGTTAAAAAAGAATATGCAGACAAATGAACTTCTCGCATTTGCCGCAGCAGCTGAAGAGACATCATCACATCCTTTAGCAGTGGCTATTTTAAATGAAGTGAAAAATAGAGGAATAAAGATTCCTGAACATAAAGATACAGAAGTTAAGATTTCAAGGGGAATAGAAACATTTGTAAATGATGATGTGATACGTGTCGGAAGCAAAAAATATATGAAGGAAAATGATATCTATACTGATAATGCCTCCGATGTTATAAAAGGTATTTTAAATCGTGGTGAAATTCTTATATGCGTAGCAAAAAATAGAGATTTGATAGGTGTAATAGGTGTTTCAGATCCTCCACGTGAGAATATTAAAAAAGCCATGAACCGTTTAAGATATCATGGAATAGATGATATTGTACTATTGACAGGAGATTTAAGACAGCAGGCAGAAACAATAGCTTCAAGAATGTCCATGGATAGATATGAATCAGAACTTCTACCTGAAGACAAGGCGAAAGATATCCTAAAGTTTCAATCAATAGGCTCAAAAGTTATTATGATTGGTGATGGAATAAATGATGCACCTGCCTTATCTTATGCAAATGTAGGAATTGCTTTAGGAAGTTCTAAAACGGATGTTGCTATGGAAGCAGCAGATGTAACAATTACTTCTGACGATCCTCTTTTGATACCCGGTGTGATAGGATTAGCAAAGAAAACAATAAAAATAATTAAGGAAAATTTTACGATGGCAATAGGAATAAACAGTTTTGCTCTTGTATTAGGAGCAACAGGAATGATTCCTGCTATTTACAGTTCTATTTTACACAATTCCATAACTATTTTAGTTGTAGGAAATTCTTTGAGATTATTAAAATATAATGTCAATAAGTAGAAAGGGATGTTAATATGGATAAGTTAAATGTTACTATACTGCATAAACTGCCTAACAGAATTAGATTTAAAATTTCACATCATATTAAGGATATGAAAAAAATTTTTTTCCAAGATAGTTAAGTCTACTAATAAGAGCGTATGCTTACGATATAATAGTACAATAAATACAGTTCTGGTTCAATTTAATCAGGAAGAAGTGTATTTGCAGGAAATTATTTATCGTGTTATTACAGGGATATCAATTGAAAATAATATGTCTCCTGTAAAATTAATAGAAGATTATTATGAGAATTCGATCAATTCCCTTTCAATGTATTCAGGAGGAGCTATTTTACTGGCTTTTCTTTATAGTCTGGGTGGAAGAAAATTGAAAAATCTTCAGACTGGCATGAATAATTCTGCGCTAATACTTACAACAGCGGCGATAATAGAACATGCTTACAGTGACACAAAGAGAAAAGGATTTTTTGACATTGAAATTTTACCTGCGATATATCTATTGAAATCGTATTTTAATAATAAATCTATTATTACAATAATTTTAATGTGGCTGACTACATTCGGAAGACACCTTATAATACGAAGTCATTCAGATAAAAATAGTTAGGATTTATAGATTAAAAAGATAGAAACAATAAATATCATTATATAGCAAATATACAGGATGATAATTCAATTGAAAAATTTAAATGATTTAATATATCATATATTTTTTTCAACAACAAAGTAAGTAATGATATGAATGATAAATATATAACATTACAATAAAAAAATTTAGGAGGTAAAAAAATGATAGGATTTGGAAACGTAAAAAAAGGAGCATCTTATAGGTGCAGTAGCAGGAGTTGGAGCAGTAGCAGTAACGTATTATCTGTATAAAAAAATCAAAAATAAAATAGATGATTTTTTTAAGAAAAACAAGGTATAAATGTAAAAAAAGCTCTAATCAGACAAATTATGAGAATATGAGTCTTGAGGAATTAGTAACAGTAAAAAGAAAATCTGGAAGATTTAATTGCTGAAAAAAGAACTTGGGTCAAATGTAGATAATGTAGTTGTTTCTAAAAAAATAATATTAATCTACATTTAAATAAAAATTTATTTGATTTTATTTATTTAAGTTGTATCAGAAGGAAACTGTTTAAAAATCTATTCAAAAACAGTTTCTTTTTTTATTTATAAGAATTTAAAAAAAGGCTTGACAATTTAAGTAAGTAGTGGTAACATATAAAAAAAGAATTAGGATAACCTAATTAAGAATTAGGCTTGGTTAAGATAAGTGGAAAGGAGTGGTAATGAGCAAAAGTTTAGAAGACTACCTAAAAGGAATATATCTCCTGAAAAAAAGAAAACAGTATTCAAATAAAAATTTAGCAGAATATCTGAATATTTCACCTGCATCAGTAAGCGAAATGATAAAAAAGCTTTCAAATGAAAATTATTTAATTTCAGAAGGCAGGAATATTAAGCTTACTAAGAAAGGAAGTGATATTGCAGTAAACATCATAAGAAAACACAGGGTATGGGAAGTATTCCTTGTAGAAAAGCTAGGATATGATAAGGATGAAATACATGAAGAAGCAGAAGTTCTCGAACATGTAACAAGTGAAAAATTGCTCCAAAAACTTGAAAAATTTCTTTTCTATCCAAAAGAATGTCCACATGGAAGTCCAATATTTTATGACAGTGATGAATTTAGTGAAGAAAATATGATGAAACTGTCTGAAGCAGAAGAAGATGACGAGATAGTAATATTGAGTGTAGAAGATAATATAGAACTGTATGATTATCTAAGAGAAATGGACATAACAATAAGAGAAAGTTATAAAGTTACAAAAAAAGATCCTTTTAATGAATCTATTTATCTTAAAAAAATAGTAATAAGAAAATAAAAAAATAATCGCATATGATGCTACTAAACTGATAGAAATTTATAGAAAAAAATATGAAGGAGAATGATGAATATGAATAACAATATAGTAAAAAAATAAAAAAAGAATTTTAAATTTATAATAATGTTTGGATTAATGATGTTTGCACTAATAAATTGTGGAAGTAAAAGTGGAGATGCAAAGGATAATGCTCAGTCAGGAAATGGAGATAAAAAAATAAAAATTGTTACAACAACAACAATGCTTGCAGATCTTAGCAGAATAATTGGTGGAGATAAAGTTGAAGTTGAAGGGCTTATGGGAGAAGGAGTAGACCCACACCTTTATACAGCTAGTGCAGGAGATGTTGATAAACTTTCAAAAGCTGATTTAATTGTTTATGGTGGCCTTCATTTGGAAGGAAAAATGACAGAAGTATTTGAAAGTATGGAACAACAGAAAAAAGCTATACTTAATGTAGGAGATGCAATAGACAAGAGTCAAATTACAATGGAAGATGCAAATACACCTGATCCCCACGTATGGTTTAATACAGAATTCTGGGGAAAAGAAGCTGAAGCATTGGCAAATAAACTAGCTGAAATGGACACTAAAAATGCTGATTATTATAAACAGAACTATGAAAACTATAAAAAAGAACTGGATGAACTTACTGAATATGTAAAAGGAAGAATTAATGAAATTCCTGAAAAAAGTAGAGTACTTGTAACAGCCCACGATGCATTTGGATATTTTGGAAAACAGTTTGGACTTGAAGTTAAGGCAATACAGGGAGTTTCTACAGATTCTGAAACAGGTACTAAAAATATAAGTGATTTGGCAAACTTCATTGTTGAAAGGGATATAAAGGCAATTTTCGTAGAATCTTCAGTACCTAAAAAAAGTATAGAAGCATTACAGGAAGCAGTAAAGGCGAAAGGAAAAGAAATAAAAATAGGTGGGGAACTTTATTCAGATTCACTAGGAGACAAGGAACATAATACTGAATCTTATATAAAAACAGTAAAAGCAAATGCTGATACAATTGCAAATGCATTAAAATAGGTATATAATAAAAGATAAAAAGAAGAATGTAGAGGTTAAGTTATGACAACAGCAAATAATATGGAAAAATAAACAGAACAATGAAATAATTATAAAAAGTGGAAGATTTAACAGTAGCCTACGAAGATAAGCCTGTTTTATGGGATGTTGAATTAAATGTAAAAAAGGGAGTACTGATGGCCATTGTAGGTCCAAACGGTGCCGGGAAATCAACATTAATCAAAACAATGCTCAACCTTATAAAGCCTGTTACCGGAGAAGTCCTGTTTTATAATGAAAAGTACAGCAAAGTAAGAAATAAAATAGCATATGTTCCTCAAAGGGGGAGCGTTGACTGGGATTTTCCAACGACTGTATTTGATGTGGTTGAAATGGGGCGTTATGGAAAGGTTGGATGGCTTAAGAGGGTAAGTAAAATTGATAAGGAAAAAACAAAGGAAGCTATTGCAAAAGTTGGAATGGAAGAATTTTCAGACAGACAGATAAGCCAGCTTTCGGGAGGACAGCAGCAGAGAGTTTTTCTGGCAAGGGCATTGGTTCAGGAAGCTGAAATTTATTTTATGGATGAACCATTTCAAGGAGTAGACAGTAAGACAGAAAAATCAATAATTGATATTCTGAAAAAATTGAGAAATGAAGGAAAAACAGTAATTGCTGTACACCATGACTTACAGACTGTAAAAGAATATTTTGATTATGTGACTTTTATAAATGTTTCAGTAATTGCGTCAGGCCATGTAGATGATGTATTTACCGAGGCAAATATTGAAAAGGCGTATAAAAATAAAGCCCATTCGATTTCTATAGGGCAGTCTTTGGAAAAAGAAAATAGAGAAATGAAAAAGGAGGAGTAAAATGAATATTTTAAAACTTCTTTTAACAGATCATACATTCAGGACTGTAGCTATGGGATGCACACTGCTAGGTATTGTTTCAGGAATGATAGGATGTTTTGCAGTACTGAGAAAGCAGAGTCTTCTTGGAGATGCTGTATCACATGCTTCACTTCCTGGAGTATGTATAGCTTTTATGATTACAAATAGTAAAAATACAGAAGTTCTGCTGATAGGAGCTTTATGTGTGGGGATTATGTGTATTGGATTAATACAGATAATTCAGAATTATACTAAAATAAAATTTGATAGTGCGTTGGCGTTTATATTATCGGTCTTCTTTGGGTTGGGACTAGTTCTCATGTCATATTTGAATAAACTTCCAGGTGCTAATAAATCAGGACTGAATAAATTTATATTTGGCCAGGCATCAACATTTCTTGAAAGAGATGTAAATATTATGTTTTATGTAGGAATTGTCCTTCTGATAGTAATTGTATTATTCTGGAAGGAATTTAAAATATCTTCCTTTGATGTTGATTTTGCCAGTACGTTAGGATTTCCTGCAAAGGCTATTGGATTATTTATATCATTTTTAATAGTAATTACCGTTATAATAGGAATACAGGCTGCAGGAGTTATACTGATAAGTGCCATGATAATTTCACCTGCTGTCGCGGCAAGACAGTGGACAGACAGACTTTCAGTAATGGTTGTTCTGGCTGGGATTTTTGGAGGTCTTTCCGGATTTATCGGAACAGCAGTAAGTATAAGTAAAAGTGATTTGCCTACAGGTCCTGTAATTGTAATGCTGATAAGCATAATTGTAGTTTTTAGCATACTATTTTCCACTAAGAGGGGAATAGTATTTAAAATAATTAGAAATAGAAGAAGAAGAAAGATAATAACTGAAGAGCTTAAAAAGTATAAGTCTGAAAATATAAAAGTTGTAGAGCAGGTTCATCAGTCAGAGGGGGGGATTTAATATGAGTGCAGGATTAGAAATACAGCTGATTGCAATTCTTGTGGCAGGAGCCTGTTCCATATTAGGAGTTTTCCTCGTTCTGAAAAGTATGGCAATGGTATCGGATGCGATTACCCATACAATATTGCTTGGAATAGTTCTAGCTTTCTTCATTGTTCATGATCTTAACTCTCCATTATTAATTATTGGAGCAGGAATTGTAGGAGTTTTAACAGTTTATCTTGTGGAGCTGCTTAATTCAACAAGGCTGTTAAAGGAAGATTCGGCAATAGGAATAGTCTTCCCTTTATTATTCAGTATGGCAGTAATTTTAATTTCAAAATATACAAAAAATGTTCACTTGGATGTAGATTCGGTTTTGCTTGGAGAGCTTGCATTTGCACCATTTAATAGAATTGAAATATTTGGATTTTCAGTTGCAAAAAGTCTAGTAAGCATATTTATAATTTTTATAGTTAACTTTCTCTTTATTACAATCTTTTTTAAAGAGTTAAAAATATCTACATTTGATAAGGCTCTGGCAGTAACTTTAGGTATGCAGCCTGTACTAGTACATTATATCCTTATGTCCCTTGTTTCTGTAACAGCAGTAACTTCCTTTGGGGCAGTAGGATCAATACTGGTAGTGGCTTTTATGATAGGCCCTCCAATAACAGCATATCTGCTTACAAACAAGCTGAAGGAAATGATAGCTTTAAGTTTACTTATTGGAGCAGTTGCATCAGTTATCGGATACAATATGGCAATTTTATTTGATGTATCAATAGCAGGAAGTATTGCTATAATAATAGGAGTATTATTTATTGTAGTATTAATACTTTCTCCAAAAAGTGGATTAATTTCAACAATAAAGAGAAAAAGAAACCAGAAACTTGAGTTTTCGGTTAAAATATTGCTTATTCATATTGCAAATCATATGAATACGCCTCAGGAAACAGATGAATGCGGAGTGGATACATTAGAATACCATTTAAGATGGGAAAAAAATATTTTTTTAAATAAGGTTCTTAAGAAAGCAATGGAAAAAGAAACTTGTCTATATTGAAAAATAGAATCTTCAAATTGTCAGACAAAGGAAAAAGAATATCTGATATAATAATCAGACACTTAAAAAAAGGTTACCCTATATAATTTTATTGATATTTTAAATTGTCTAAAACAGAAAAAAAGTACAGCATTAATAAGATATTTTTTTATAATTTTTTTATAAAAAAATGAAAAAAATTTAAAAAAAGCTTGTATTTTTTTCTGTTTTTTTGGTATTATCTTAGTATAAAAAGAAAAAAATCTAAGAAAAAAATACAACATTATGAAATATAATTATGAAAAATATATATCAAATATATGTAAAGGATTCATAGTTTGTAGTAAGGGAGGAAAATCAAATGGTCAAAAAACCTACATTAGTAGCGTTATCATCGTTGGTGGCGTTATCTGTACCAACTGTATCAGAAAAATTATCTACATCTGAAATGAGAAAAAATTCTATAAAACCAAATGCGGTTGAATTAAATGGAGACGCACAGAAAGATATTCCAGTAACAGAGCCTGCAAAGCAGCCTACTTTAGCTTCGGATCCTGATTTGATAACAGTAGAATTGTCACAGGATGGAACATCAACAGTAATAAAAAATGATCAACAGGCAGAAAATAAACTGCAAAATAATAAAAAAGATGATTTTGTACCAGAACCAAAAATGATAGGAAGTTCAAAGCTTGATATTACTAAAGTGGAATTACTTAGTGTTAAGGCTGATGAACTTAAGTTTAAATTAAATAGTTCAAAATTATCAGAAGAAGCAGTTCCTACATTAAAGGATATAAAAAGATTATGTTGAAAAAAATGATTACGTTGTAACTATAGTTGGATATACTGACTCTACAGGAGTAAATTCATATAATGAAAAAAACTATCTTTGAGAAGAGCGGAAAGTGTCAGTGCAAAAATTGATAGAATTAGGACTATCTCCAACAAGAATAGTAGAAATACTTGGAAAAAGGTGAAGAAAAATCCTGTCGCAAGTAATGATACAGAAGCAGGAAGAAATGCCAACAGAAGGGTAGAATTTAGACTTGTTAAAAAGAGGAATAAGTTTATTTTAATCATAATATATCATCTTCAATTATATAAAAAGGTTTATTAATTTTAATAAGCCTTTTTTTCGTGTTTAATGGAAAAAGGAATATATGTAATAATAAAAAAATGATGTATAAAAAGTAAATTATTAAATGATAAGATTTACAAATTTATACATCATTTTTTTAAATGTTTCAAAAAAATTTAAAAAAATTTTTTTATAAAGCTTTACATTAGATGTTTATCGTATGCCATTTTTTCCAGTTCTTTTATTCTGTCAGATGTAGCAGGGTGTGTTCTGAATAAATCAGCAAGACCCTTAATTCCTGATAGAGGATTCACAATAAACATATGTGAGTATGCAGGATTCTGCTTTGACATTGCGACATTATGACTATATGCTTCAAGCTTATTTAATGCATCCCTTAAGTATAGAGGATTTCCTGAAAATTCTGCTCCTGCCCTGTCAGCCATGAATTCCCTACGACGGGAAATTGACATTTGAATAATTGCAGCTCCAATAGGGGCAAGAAAAGAAAATAACATAAGAGCTCCTGTGTTGTTTCTACGTCTTCTTGAGTCTCCTGAATTTCCAAAATAAGGCAAGAATCTTGCTATATTTGAAATTGCTCCTGCAAAAGTTGCGGCTATTGTGCTTATAAGAATATCCCTATGCTTAATGTGGCCAAGTTCGTGGCCTAAAACTCCTGCCAGTTCGTTGTCATTCATAATTTCAAGCAGTCCTTCAGTACATGCAACTGCAGCATGCTGAGGATTTCTACCTGTGGCAAATGCATTTGGCTGTCTTTCTGGAATGATATAAACTTTAGGCATTGGTAATTTTGCGTTGGCAGCTAAATTTTTTACCATTCTGTATAGCCTTGGATTATTAAGTTCTGTAACTTCTTTACCTTTGTATGCGCTTAAAACCATTTTATCACTGAACCAGTAGCTGAAAAAACTCATTCCTCCAGCTATCAGAAGTCCTATAAATGCACCTTCACTACTTCCGAGCATTCCACCAATGGCTGTAAACAGCATAATTAATGCAAACATAAGCATTCCTGTTTTTAATGAGTTAGCAAACATTTTTTTCTCCTTTTTATAATTTTCTTCATTATAATATATATAAGTTATTTTTTTCAATTAAAAAGTTTAAGGAAAAATAATTATGATTTTTTTATTTGAAAAAAATATTTGACAGTAGTCAGTTTTATATTTATATGTTATAATAAAAACAATTCAAATAGGAGATGTATGAAAAAAAGCTATATTGTATATAAATTTAGGAGGAATATAAATGAGTATGAGAAGAAATTCAAAATTAATTATTGCAATATTGGGGATGCTATTTTTAGCAAGTTGTACAACAGCCCCCCTTACAGGAAGAAAGCAGCTGAAATTAGTAAGTGATGAAAGTGTTGCAAGGGATTCAGTAGCAGCTTACAGAGAATTTATAAATGAAGCGGCTTCAAAAAATTTACTGGCAAATAATAGTGCTGACGGAAAAAGATTAAGGGAAATTGGTGGAAGAGTATCAAGAGCAGTTGAAAAATATATGAATGAAAATGGAATGTCAAAAAAGGTAAATAACTTAAACTGGGAATTTAACCTTATAAAAAGTGAAGAATTGAATGCATTTGCAATGCCTGGTGGAAAAATAGCGTTTTTTACAGGTATAATGCCTGTTTTGAAAACAGATGCAGGTATAGCATTTGTTATGGGTCATGAAATAGGTCACGTTGTAGGAGGGCATCATGCTGAAGGTAAAAGTAATCAGATGACAGCCGGAGTAGTAATGATTGGAAAGGGAGTTGTAGACGTTCTGACAGGAGGAGCGACAGAAGTTATAAATAATGACTTAGTAGGTCAAGGTCTTCAAATAGGGCTTCTGAAATTTAATAGAACACAGGAATATGAAGCAGATAAGTATGGAATGATATTTATGGCAATGGCAGGATATAATCCTGAGGAATCAATAAAAACTCTAGAAAGAATGGCTACAAAAGAAAGTGGAAGTGGAGTTGATTTTCTTTCTACACATCCGTCAAATGATAAAAGAATTCAGGCTTTGAAGGACTTTTTACCTGAAGCTATGAAATATTACAGAAAATAGTAAAAAAGATTTGGAAAATAAGGAATTAGAGTGAAAAATATGAAGAATATAATAAGTGTTGCACCAATGGTTGATAAAACAGACAGAAATTTTAGAAATTTTGTAAGAATGATAAACAAGGATGTTACACTCTATACAGAAATGATAACAGCACAGGCAATTATCAAAGGTGATACTGATTATATGCTTGGCTTTGATGATGTTGAGAATCCTATAGTTTTACAAATATCAGCATCAAATAAAGAAGAAGCATATGAAGCAGTAAAGATAGCGGAAGATTATAACTATGATGAGATAAATCTGAATGTTGGATGTCCATCAGACAGAGTTTCAGGTAATGCAATGGGAGCCTATCTGATGGCTTTTCCGGAATTAGTTGCCGAAATAGTTCACGAAATGAAAAAAGCTACTAAAAAAACAGTTTCCATAAAACATAGAATAGGAATTGATGGAAAAGGAATTCTGCCGGATGATTATGGCAGAACTCTTCTGGATAAATATGAAGACATGCTTAATTTCATTAATATAACAGAGCAGGCGGGAGTAAATAAGTATATTATTCATGCAAGAATAGCCATACTGGCAGGACTTGATCCAAGGGAAAATAGGGAAATTCCACCTTTGAGATATGATGAAGTATACAGGATTAAAAAAGAGAAGCCGTATCTTCATATTGAAATAAATGGAGGAATAAAAACTGTTGAAGCAATTGATGAACATTTAAAACATGTAGATTCAGTAATGCTTGGGCGTGAAATTTATGATAATCCCATGATACTTTCTGAGTTTGGTAAATATTATGGCAAGGAAATAAATATTACGAGAAAGGAAATTATGGAAAAGATGCTTTCATATGTAGAAAAAATGGAAGAAAAGGGTAACCGTCCACATCTTTTTCTAATGCATACACATGGCCTATTTCATGGAGTAAAGGGAAGTAAATACTGGAAACGTGAAATCAATGATTCTAAAGCAGGTTCTGAAACATTGAAGAGATTATTATTGAAAGTAAAATAGAAAAATGCATCATTTAATGATAAATTAATATCGAGCAGGAGTTAAATAACTGATTTTAGGGTGATTTAAGAATTAATAAAAAAATTAATAATACCCCTAAAAATTAGTTCTTGTAACTGTTAACATATAAGAAAAACAGGTACGAGGTGGAATTTCTTGCTCGATTTTAATTACGATGAAATAGAACTGATATCAAAAAAATATTAAATTTTAAGATTATAAACAAGAAAGACGCATTTGAAAAATAAAAATTATTACAGAGAAAAAAATTTTTTTCAGAAAAAAACTGAAGACTGTAAATAATATGTTAAATGCTGAAAAAAACTAGGACAGATAGTGGAAACAAAAGAATATCTTTTTCTTTTTTTGGAAAAATATGACAAAAAAATTCTAAAAATGGAAAGAAGTTTTCAAATTTCTAAATTCAATGAGAAAAGAAATGATTTATCTTTTTTTCTTTTAATAAGCAGTAAAAAAAATTTAATATTATGAGGTTTGGACAAAAAAATTTGGGGAAGTAATGAAAACAGGACAACATTGAAGTCGGATTTGAGGTCTGTATTAAATGGTTTGGATATAGATTATAAAAAAATATATGTCATCTGAAGCACCTGCCGAACTTATAAAAACTGAAAAATAAACAAATTTGAAAAAAAGTGAGACAGGAATATATAAAAAAATATATTATTGAAAAAGATGGGAAAAGAGTATATAACGGAATAGCTTCAAAAACCGGAAATTATAGAAATGGAAATGCTTCAGGAAGAATTGGGTATAAAGAATTTATATTATATGTATGAAATACTTGAAGAGTTTTTTTAATGAATATGGGAGAATGAATTCTAAAGGTGAAAGATATGATTTTTTTACATATTTGATTTTAAATTTTAAAAAAATGAAAAAGATAAACTGTAGAAAAACGGGTAACTTCATCGGGTGTTAGGATGAAGGAAGAGGATAATTTCAGGCTTCTTAATGAATTGCTGGGAAAAAATATCAGTATCAGAAGAGATAAAAAAATATTCATATTTTAAATTTAAGTTATACAAGTACCTTTTTGAAAAGGGAAAAAAGCTAATAATGAAATTATGTATGGAAGCTATGAAATAGAAGATTTTAGAGTAGCTGAAGATATTTTTGAGAGAAAATATAGAAAAAAATATCAAGGAGAAAAAAAGAAATAGAATGGAATAATAAGGAAGTTGAAAAAAATAAGAGTTGTTATGGTTTATGACCTGGAAAAACACAGAAATAAGTAAAAAAATATTAAAAAAATTTAAGAAAAAAATATCAGATTTGATGGAAATTATAGAAATATACAAATTTGATGAGTTTAAGAGAGAATATTTAGATTTGGATGATAAGGAGGAAAAAAAGATTATTTTGACCAGATTCTTATTGTGTCTAATGATGAAATTCAGAATACAGTTATAAATTATTCAGAAAAAAACCTATAAGTTTTTTTAAAAATTAAGTGATAGAAAAGTAATGGAAGGAAAAAAAGCAGGTTTAAGAAAAAAATGCTGAGTTTTACAATAATTTAAAAAAATTATGGATAATATGATGAAGGAATATAAAAAAATGCATAATAAAGAATATAATTAAAAATAAAAAAAGTCGCAAGTGGTTATACTATATATAATTGGGGTACATTACAAATTTTTATAGATGCTTTTAACTAAAGAAAGGAGAGAAGCTTGTAATGATAAAAAAATGAAAGAGGAGGGCGTAAAAATAGAAAATAAAGAAACAGCAGGAGCATTTTATTTCCTTGAGAAAGTCAGAAACTCTTTAGAGGTTGAAAAGTACATTGAGGATAATATTTGTGAAGGAGGGAAAAAATACCGTATAGAAGGGAACACAGGGAGAAATGCTATGACAATTGATCTGGGTAAATATAAATTTGCAGTTTATCCTATCAGGAGTCATGGAATTAGGGAAAAGGTTATTATGTTAAAAACAAAGGAAAAAATCAGGTATAAATCTGATAAATTAACTGAAAACCTGTCAGCAGACTTTAAGTCGAATCATTGTTTTGTTATTTTACATGATGCTGATAACAGATTCAACTTTATTTTCGAACAACTTTTTAGAAGATATTCTGGAGAAAAATAGAAACATATAGGAATTTTTTTAACTAAAAAAATGTAAAACAGGTAGCTAAATAAACTGTCTCAAAAAAAGAAATCAATTGGAATAAAGGTTATTTTCAGTGATTTAATTTATTTGAGGCAGTTTTTTTCTTATTAATTACTAGACAAATGAATTTGATAAATGAGAATAGGGATATTTGAAATAAAAACAAAAATTTGGGGCGTTTATGAGCTTCAGAATTAAAAATAAAAATAGATAATTTAATATATTCGCCAGTCCAAAAAAATGGTTTCGGTTAATGACAATAAAAAAATAGTACCCAGTAAAAGCCTATTAATACCCCTAAGGGTTGAGGTCTGAATGGTTAAAAATAAATTGTAACTGATTAAAAATAAAAAAATCAGTACAACTATTACTTTAAGCATAGCAGTACCTTCTTGTATAGAATTTATGGCTTTTGTGAAGCCGATAAAGATTATAACAAAAAAGACTGGAAAAATCCAGTCAGTTTTGTCACAAAATTTTAAATTCTATACAAGTTACCCTTTGAGGGTCTACCTTAAGGTAACTTCATTATATCAGATTATTATATTTTTATGCAAATTTATTTTACCCGAACACATTTTTTTGTGCTAGGACATCCGTATATAAATGTGTCAACTATTCAGGGAGCTAAAATAAAGTATGAAAATGTGAAAAAAATTTAAAAAAACAACTTATAACAAGCCGTCTGAATTTTTCTTTCTTCATACTATTTTTTTTCAATAATATCTTCAATGTTCTCATTCTTAAAAATTTTTTTGCTATCTTTCATTTTGTAAATAGAAAAAAATATGATATTGTAAAAAAATATTATAAAAAAATGATATAATTATTAAAAATTCAGGAAGGTATTTGAGTAAGTAATTGTAAAGAATTTTATTGGAAAATAAAGTTTTTTACTATTATTTGCTCCCTTCTTGATTTTGAAAAATTGAAAAAGGTAAATTTAGGAGGAAGTAAATGTTTGATGAAAAAAACTACGGGTTCAATTTAGGAACTCAACAAGTAAAAATAAGCACAGGAAAAATAGCAAGACAGGCTGGAGGTTCAGTAATTGTTCAATGTGGAGGAACTGTTCTGCTTGTAACTGCAACTAGAAGTAAGGATGTTAGGGAAGGTCAGGATTTCTTTCCATTAACAGTAGATTATATTGAAAAATTCTATGCTTCAGGAAAGTTTCCTGGAGGATTTATCAAAAGGGAGTCAAAACCTTCAACAGAGGAAATATTAATTTCAAGACTGGTAGATAGACCAATAAGACCATTATTTCCTGAAGGATTTTTAAATGCTGTACATATTGTTATAACAGTAATTTCATATGATGAGGTTAATCAACCTGAAAATCTTGCAACAATAGGAGTTTCAATGGCTTTAGGATTGTCTGATATTCCATTTGCAGGAACAGTGGCAGGAGTAACTGTTGGATACATTGACGGAGAATACATTTTAAATCCTACACCTGAACAGCTTGAAGTAAGTGAAATCGAACTGTCTGTTGCCGGGACAAAAGATGCAGTAACAATGGTTGAAGCGGGTGCAAAAGAAGTTTCTGAAGATGTAATGCTTGAAGCTATAATGTTCGGTCATGAAAGAATAAAGGAAATCTGTGCAGAGCAGGATAAATTCCTGTCACAGTTTGAAGTAGTAAAATATGAGTTTGAAAAACAGGAAACTGATGCTGAAGTAAAAGAATTTATAGATGGTTTTGCGGCAGAACTTGAAGCGGCAATAATGACACCTGGTAAATTGGAAAAATATGAAGCAATAGACAATCTTGAAATAGAACTTTTTGATAAATATACTGCAAAACTTGAAGAAGAAAATAAGGAAATACCTGAAGATCTTGAAAAAGTATTTAAAAACTATTACCGTGATTTAGAAAAGAAAACAGTAAGGGATGCAATACTTTATAAAAAATATAGAACTGACGGAAGAACGACAACAGAAATCAGACCACTTGATGTGGAAATAGATACGCTTCCTGTTCCTCATGGTTCAGCACTGTTTACAAGAGGGGAAACGCAGGCTTTAGTAGTTGCAACTCTTGGAAGTAAAGCAGATGAGCAGATAGTAGATGGAATGGAAGATGAATCAAGAAAGAAATTTTTCCTGCATTATAATTTCCCTCCATATTCAGTAGGAGAAGCAGGATTTATGAGAGCTCCTGGAAGAAGGGAACTTGGGCATGGAAATCTTGCTGAAAGAGCATTGAAATACGTAATGCCTTCACAGGATGAATTCCCATATACTGTAAGACTTGTTTCAGAAATTACTGAATCAAATGGTTCTTCATCTCAGGCAAGTATTTGTGGTGGTTCGTTGGCACTTATGGCAGCAGGAGTACCTATAAAATCAACTGTTGCAGGAATTGCTATGGGACTTATAAAAGAAGGGGATACATTTACTGTATTAACTGATATACAAGGACTTGAAGATCACCTTGGAGATATGGACTTTAAAGTGGCAGGAACAAGAAAAGGTATAACTGCTATTCAAATGGATATTAAAATAGAAGGAATTACAAGGGAAATAATGGAAATAGCATTGAGACAGGCACTTGAAGGAAGAATGTTCATAATAGATAAAATGGAATCAGTTATAAGTGAACCAAGACCTGAAGTTGCTGAAAATGCACCAAAAATTGAACTGATGAAAATAGATCCTTCTAAAATAGCAGGATTAATTGGACCGGCAGGAAAAGTTATAAAAGCTATAATTGAAGAAACAGGAGTTTCAATCGATATAGAAGATGACGGAAGTGTAGCAATATTCGGAAAAGATCCTGAAATGATGAAAAAAGCTATAGAGCTTGTAAAAAGACAGACTCAATCAGTGGAACTTAACGCAATCTATGAAGGAAAAGTAACAAAACTTATGAAATTCGGTGCATTTGTAGAAGTTCTTCCAGGTAAGGAAGGATTGCTTCACATTTCTGAAATAAGTGATAAAAGAGTAGGAAAAGTTGAAGATGTGCTGAAGGAAGGTCAAATTGTAACAGTAAAAGTAATAACATTGGAAGATGAAAATAAATTTAATTTAAGTATGAAAGCTTTAATTCCTAAAGAAAATAAAGGAGAAGGTGGTAAGGATGAATCTGCCAAATAAACTTGCAACTTTAAGAATGATTTTGATAATTCCGTTTGTATTTTTACTTGAAATAGCTTTAGGAACGAGTAGTATGGCATTATCAATAACAATGAGAATACTTACATGTATTATTTTTGTGGGAGCGGCAATAACAGATTATTACGATGGTCAGATAGCAAGAAAATACAATCTTGTTACTAATCTTGGAAAACTGATAGATCCTCTTGCTGACAAGCTTCTTGTTATTTCAGCACTGGTAGTTCTTGCTAAGTACAATCAGATAAGCTTATGGATTGTTCTGATTATTATTTTTAGGGAACTTCTTATAACAGGGCTTAGAGCCATAGTGGCGGCTGAAGGTGTTGTTATTGCGGCTGAAACACTTGGAAATGGAAGACGGCAACGCAGATGGTAGCTTTAACGATTATTATATTAATCCCGTTAAGCTATACTGCAAATAATATTCTGTTGTTAATTCCGTTAATTTTAACGATAATTTCAGGATTGGAATATATTTTAAATTCTAAAGATGTATTTATGTAAATTTTTATAAATGTAAAAAAATAATTTTAAAGAAAGAATAAGGTAAAAATATGGGATACAGTTTAGGAAGTTTGCTCATCAGAGCAATAGATTTTTTTATTCGTTTTTAATATTAATATCAGTTTTAGGTTCATGGGTTGATCCTTACAGGAAATCAAAGGTATTTCAGACTGTTGAAAAAGTTTACAGAACCATATCTGAAATTGTTTAGGATAATAATACCTATAGGAAATATGAATCTTGACATATCTCCTGTAATTGGGCTTTTTATATTAAATTCCGTAGTAAAGAGAATAATTTTTGTAATATTTTAATAAAAATTAAGGAGGTAAACTTTGGCTAAATGTCTGAGAGCCTCCTTAAATAATATATTGAGGATTATTAAATAAAATGAATTGGAAAGATGAATATGAAAGGGATAGAGGATAATTTATGGGAAAATTTAAAATGAGCTGGAGCCGGCTTCTGTCGACAGAAAGTCAAAGACCGAGAACAAATAAGAAAAATAATTTGACTAAAAATGGGAAAAATCATGAGAACAGGAAAAAGCAGTCAATGGATTTACGGAGTGACTTTGAAAGGGACTATCATCGTATATTGAGCAGTCCTTCCTTTAGAAGATTACAGGATAAAACACAGGTATTTCCTTTGGAAAAAAATGATTTTATACGGACAAGGCTTACACATTCGATAGAAGTGTCATCATTTGCAAAGTCTCTTGCCCAGTCGGTTGCAAGTGAAATAATGTGTCAGGGACTTGATGAAGAATTTAACTATGGGGAAGCAAATGCAATATCAGATATTCTTGCCAGTTCAGGTCTTCTGCACGATATTGGAAATCCACCATTTGGTCATTTTGGTGAAGATACAATAAGAACATGGTTTCATAGAAATTTAGATAAAATCACTATGAAAAATTCAAAAGGGGAAGAAAGGAAACTCAGGGAAATACTTAATCCCCAAATGTGTGGAGATTTACTGAATTTTGAGGGAAATGCTCAGGCAATAAGGGTGACGGCCAAGCTGCATTTTCTGATTGATGAAAATGGGATGAACCTTACTTATGCTTTACTGAATAGTCTTATTAAATATCCGGTGGATTCTTTAAATATTGATAAGAAAAGTGGCGATATAAAAACAAAGAAAATGGGATATAATCTGGCTGAAAAAGATTTGTTTGAAAAAATAGTTCAAAATACAGGAACTTTGAATGAAGAAACAGGAGAAGTATATCGTCATCCTTTGACATTTTTACTGGAAGCGGCTGATGACATAGCTTACTGTACGGCAGATATTGAAGATGGAGTAAAAAAGAAATTTATAAAATTTGAAGAGCTTGTAGAGACATTATGTGAAGCAATACCTGAAAATAAGAAGTTACACGAAGATCTGATAAGTTATAAACAGCATGCAAGGGAGAGAAAATACGATGATCCTGAATTATATGCAGTACAAAGATGGGTAGTAAAAATACAGGGAATATTTATAAGATCGGTGGTAGGTTCATTTATTCATAATTATGCTGCCATAATGAATGGAGAGTATAATAGGGACCTGTTTGCAGATACAGAAAGTGAAGTTCTTCTTAAAACATTAAAAAATCTTGCATATAATGAAGTTTTTGATTCAAAGGCAATTGTAAAAATGGAGGTAACAGCTAATAACATTATAAATTATTTTTTAGATAACTTTATATATTCAATCTTGTATTGGGATACGGAATATGAAGATGAAATGAAGGGAATAGACAGAAAATATCTTTCAATTCTATCTGAAACTCACAGGTATATTTACAGCTATTACAGTAAAGTGTATTCTGAAAGTGAAGAAATATCTCAAATCTCTGACAAAAAGTGAAAGGGAAGAAAAAAATATTCATATAAACTTTATTTGAGGATACTGCTTGTTACTGATTATATTTCAGGAATGACTGACAGTTTTATGAAAACATTATATCAGGAACTGATAGGAATTGAATAGGAAATTTTATTGAGATTTTTAGTCTTAATTTTTTTAAAGTTGTAAATAAATAAACTAGACTATAATTATTAATCTATAATATATATATAAATTAGTAAAAAAACATAATAATATAATATAATATGAATCATAAAAAAATACTGGTAAAAAAACAACAAAAAAACATGTATAATAACTAAAGTAACGCTAAAAAAATAAAAACAATTTAAAGATAGTAATTAGTTTTAAAAATGAAAGGAAGGTCAGAAATGGTATTAGACAAGGCTGAATTAAAAAACAGTATTCTTAGAAAATTAAGAAGACAGTATGGTAAAACTATGGAAGAAGCTCATGAATATGAAATTTATTATGCAGTTTCAAGAGCAACTTTAGACTATGTAGTCGAAAAATGGTATAATACTAAAAAAACATATGCAAAAAAGCATGTAAAACAGATATATTATTTTTCAGCAGAATTTTTGATGGGACGTTATTTAGGAAACAATCTTATCAACTTGCAGATGAACGAAGTAATAAGAGAAACATTAAGTGAACTGGGAGTAGATATTAATAAAGTTGAAGATCAGGAAATTGATACAGGACTTGGTAATGGAGGATTAGGAAGACTTGCAGCATGTTTTCTGGACTCAATGGCAACACTTAAATTACCAGGACATGGTTATGGATTAAGATATAAATACGGTATGTTTGAACAGAGAATTGAAAATGGGTTTCAGGTAGAGTATCCTGATAACTGGACAAAATACGGAGATCCATGGTCAATAAAGAGAATGGACAGAGTTTTTGAAGTGAAATTTGGTGGGAAAATAGAAGTTCATAGAGATGAAGTTGGAAAAGAATACTTCAAGAGGGTAGATACCGAAAATGTTCTTGCAGTAGCTTATGATGTACCTATAATAGGATATGGAAATGACACAGTAAATACACTTAGATTATGGGAAGCAAGATCACCTGAAGGATTTGATCTGAACCTGTTTAACTCACAGAAATACCTGATGGCTTCAGAAAAAGCAGTAGAAGCTGAAGATATTTCAAGAGTACTGTATCCAAATGATACTGAAAAAGATGGAAAAATGTTAAGACTTAAACAGCAGTATTTCTTTACATCAGCTTCGTTACAGGATATCGTCAGAAGATATAAGTCAATATATGGAAATGATTTCTCTAAATTCCATGAAAAGGTGGCAATTCAGTTAAATGATACTCATCCGGTAGTTGCAATACCTGAATTAATGAGAATTTTCCTGGATTATGAAAAATTAGGTTGGGATGAAGCATGGTCAATATGTAAAAAAGTATTTGCGTATACTAACCATACAATATTGTCAGAAGCATTGGAAAAATGGGATATTTCATTGTTCCAGCCACTTCTGCCTAGAACTTATCAGATTGTTGAAGAAATCAACAGAAGATTTATGGATGAACTGAATGCAAGATATAATGGAGACTGGCAAAAAATCCAATATATGTCAATTATCGGAAATGGTCAGATAAGAATGGCATGGCTTGCAATAGTAGGTTCACATAAGGTAAATGGAGTTGCGGCACTGCATACTGAAATATTGAAAAATTCAGAACTGAAGGACTGGTATGACCTTTATCCTGAAAAATTCCTGAATAAGACAAATGGAATTACTCAGAGAAGATGGCTGTTAAAGCTAACCCTGAGCTGGCAGAAATGATAACTGAACTTATTGGAGATAAATGGATTACAGACCTTTATGAATTGAAAAAATTGGAACAGTTTATCGAAAATGATGATGTGCTTAACAGACTTACTGAAATTAAGTTTAACAATAAGAAAAAATTAGCTGAATATATTAAGGAAACAACAGGAATTGAAGTTAATCCTAATTCAATTTTTGATGTTCAGGTAAAAAGACTTCATGAATATAAAAGACAGCTGTTAAATGTACTGAATATAATGAATCTTTACAATAAACTTAAGGAAAATCCATTACTTGATATAGAGCCTAGAACATTTATATTTGGAGCCAAAGCAGCTGCAGGATATAGAAGGGCAAAAGGAATTATCAAGTTAATTAATGCAGTAGCTGAAAAAGTAAATAATGATACGGATATTAATGATAAAATAAAAGTTGTATTCCTCGAAAACTACAGAGTTTCACTTGCAGAAAAAATATTCCCTGCGGCAGATGTTTCAGAGCAGATTTCTACAGCAGGAAAAGAAGCTTCTGGAACAGGAAATATGAAATTTATGCTTAATGGTGCAATTACTATAGGAACATTAGATGGAGCAAACGTAGAAATCGTAGAAGAAGCTGGAAGCGAAAATGAATTTATTTTTGGCCTGAAGGCAAATGAAGTTGAAGAACTGCAACATAGCAACTCATATAATCCTTTTGAAGAATACAACAATGTTGAAGGACTGAAAAAGGTTATTGACCAGTTAGGTGACGGAACTTATGATGATAATCATACAGGTATATTTAGGGAATTACAGGCTTCATTACTATATGGGGCGGAAGGATCAAGACCGGATGTGTATTTCCTTCTGAAAGATTTTGATTCATACAGGGATACACAGATTGAACTTGGAAAAGCGTATAGAGATAGAAGAAACTGGACTAAAAAGGCTCTTAAGAATATCGCTAATGCAGGAAAGTTCAGTTCTGACAGAACTATAATGGAATATGCAAACGAAATATGGGATGTTCATCCTGTAGAAGTAGAAGATTATATAGATTAGTATTATTGACTAAAAATATATTATCTGTTATACTTGATATAGAATACATAGGAGGTGCGAAAATGGAATACGTAAATAAGGACATGAATATAATGGAAGCAGTAGAAAAATATCCTGTAATAGCACAAGTTTTAATGAGATACGGACTTGGATGTGTTGGATGTATAATTTCAAGTGCTGAAACTTTAGGCGAAGGAATTGCTGCCCATGGATTAAACCCTGATATTATAATAGAAGAAGTAAATATGATATTGGAAAAAAACAGGGAGAATAATTTAGAAATTCAGATTAAATTATAAAATTTTTAAATAGAGCTGTTCAAAATAAAGATTTTTTTCTTTTGGATTTTGATGCAGTTCTATTTTTTTTATAAATTTTCATATAGGCTTGTAAAAGTTTTTGATTTAATGGATCATTACTTCATAAAAAAATAACAAAAAAAGATATTATTTTATAATTTCTATTTGACAAAAATAAAAAAACACAAGTTATAATTATTCAAAGAATAAAGAAAAATTATAAGGAGAAGCTATGAAACTAAAAAAATCGCAATTATGTCATTACTGACAAGTATATTAATGAGCGTCGCAAGTATAGATTATTTATCTAATAACTCAGCAGCTTATTTCCAGAATCCATCTCAAACAGGGAAAATATCTGTGGAAGGAGTTTTCTATAACCCTGCCGGAACAGCATTTCTAGAAGATGGAACTTATTTAAACATGAATATGCAAAATTCCTTAATAGAAGAATCAATGACTTTAAAAGGAAAAAAATATAAATCTAGCAACTATGCCGGAGCACCTTCATTCAATCTTTTATACAAAAAAGATAACTTTTCATTATTTGGAAATGCAAGTGTAATAGCAGGAGGAGCAACTTTAAAATATAAAGACGGTGTAGCAGGAATAGCTCTTGCGGCAGATACCTTCAATCAGCTTACAGGTGGAAGTTTAGGTGCAACTTTGACTTCAAATAATTTTAAAGGGCAGAACAGATATTACCAACTGATTTTAGGAGGAGCTTACAAAGTTAATGACCAGTTTGCAATATCAGGAGGACTTAGATATGTTCTTGGTGTAAGAAAACTTAAAGGAACTGCCGGATATAGCTACAATCCATCAGTTGGAAGAAGTATGCTAAGGCTAAGCGGAAATGACCTTTACATTGATTCAGAAAGAAAGCAAATGGTGTTGGAGGAACAATAGGATTTGACTATAAACCAACTGATACATTAAATATTGCAGTAAAATATGATACTCCGGTAAAAATGAAATTTAAAGCTAAGGCAACTGAAGTAAAAGGAATGTCAATAGCAGGAAGACCATTGGGAATATCATTCTTCTATCCTGAATATGCAGACGGAGCACAATATAGAAGGGATTTACCAGGAGTTCTTTCATTAGGAGTTTCAAAAGATGTTGACAGATTTACTTATTCTGCCGGATATATCCACTACTTTAATAAAGCCGCTAAAATGGACAGATTTAAATATAAAGACGGATATGAACTTAATTTTGGTGTAGATTATAGAATTAATGACAAATTTACATGGCATGCAGGATTTAACTATGCAAATACAGGAGCACCAAGAAATACTTTCACAGATGTGGAATATGCTGTAAATTCTCAGATATATGCTACTGGACTTACTTATAAGCCAACAGAAAATTCAGAATGGAAATTTGGTATAGCTCATGTTTCATATAATTCTGCCAACGGTGAAAAGGAAAATACTGCATTAAGAGGAGTATCACTTGACAAATCACAAGTTAAGTATGATAAATCAATAAATGTGTTTACAGTAGGATACACACATAAATTTTTAAGTTTGAAAATAAATTCAGATTAATATAAAAATAGAAGAAACTGTTTAAAATCAAGTATTTAAATCAGTTTCTTTTGTTATATAGGTAAAATTTATTGTATAAAAAGTGTGTGGACTTAATCAGATATTTACTGTATAATATAATAATAAATATTTAACTTGAAAATAGAAAATATAGAAGGAGCTGATGGGCATGAGTAATTTTATAGTAGATAATTCATTCTGGGGAATTTTTCCGGATGCCAGTGTAGGAGTGCTAATTCTGGATAATTTAGATAATACAAAGGAATCTTCAGATAAAGTGATAAAGTTATTGGAAAAGTCAAATGAAGAAGCCAAAAAGCATCTAACTGAGGCACAGCTGAGTCAAAATCCGGTTATTTCTGTATGGAGGGAAGCTTATCAGAAATTCAAGACTAAAAAAGGGGTGCGTGCAAGTATTGAAGCCCTTCTTAAAAGAGTTGAAAAGGGAAATGGTGTAGGCACAATTAATCCGTTAGTCGACATATATAATTCTATTTCATTGAAATATGGTATGCCTTGTGGAGCTGAGGATATTGATACATTTGAAGGAAACCTTGTTTTAGGAGTAACTGGAGGTGGAGATGAGTTTTATGCATTAGGTGATGAAGAAAATTCACCTACACTTGAAGGAGAAGTATGCTACAGCGATGATAAGGGAGCTGTATGCCGTTGTTTCAACTGGAGAGATGGAAAGAGAACAATGATTACAGAAAATACAAAGAAGGCGTTCTTAGTTATTGAAGCTGTAAATTCTGACAGGAATGAGGAAATATTAAAAGCCCTTGAAGAGATAGCAGTTTATGCAGGAGAAGAGCTCGGAGCAAAGAAAGTAAAATTGGAGTTATTGAAAAAGGATAATAATACATTGGAACTGTAATATTTGATTTATAGAATGAAATATATTTTGTATGGGGTGACTTATGGATTTTAAACATGTCAAGGAAAATGAAGAAAAATCTGTTTTAGAGAAAAAGGAAAAAGTAGATCAGGATTTCTGGAGACAGAAATATCATCTGCAGGGAATTGTAGGATTGATTAATGATCCAAATGGATTTTCACAGTTTAAGGGGAAATATCATCTTTTTTATCAATGGAATCCTCTAAAAACAGATCACACTGCAAAATACTGGGCACATAGCGTGAGTGATGATCTGCTTCATTGGGAGAGAAAAAGTACAGCTCTTAGACCGGATACATGGTATTCTAAAAATGGAGTATATTCAGGAAGTGGAATAGTTATAAATGAAAAGCTTTATCTGTTTTATACGGGAAATGTAAAGGATGAAGAAGGAAACAGAAGTTCCTATCAATGTTTCGCAGTTTCAGAAGACGGGGAAAATTTTGAAAGACTCGAACCAAGTATAGTAAACCAGCCTGATGGATACACAAGACATATAAGAGATCCTAAAATCTGGGAAAAAGATGGGAAATACTATGCTGTTATTGGAATTCAAAGTGAAAAACTTGAAGGGAAAACAGTTTTATACAGTTCGGAAGATTTAAAAGACTGGAAGTTTCTAGGTGAAATCGCAGGTGGAAACAAAGAGCCTTTAGGAGATTTTGGATATATGTGGGAATGTCCTGATTATTTTCAATTAAAGGATGAAAAAACAGGAAAAATTATGGATATACTGGCAGCATGTCCTCAAGGTCTTGAACCGCAAGGAGATTTGTATAATAACAAATATCAGAGCGGATATTTCTTTGGAAAATTAGACTATGAAAAGCCTGACTTTGAAATAACTTCTGAATTTACTGAACTTGACAGAGGACATGATTTTTATGCACCTCAGACAATGGAAGATGACAAGGGAAGAAGAATTATTGTTGGATGGATGGGAGTTCCTGAAGAGGAAGACTATCCTACAGTTAAAAATGAATGGCTTCACTGCCTTACTTTACCTCGTGAATTGAAGGTAATAGATGGTGTACTTTATCAGCTGCCTATAGAGGAAATGAAGGGCATAAGAGGAGAAAAAACAGAATTTAACGGAACAGTAAATGGAGAAACAGAAGCAGGAAAAGGTACAGTATATGAAATGATGGCTGAATTTTCTGATTTTTCAGATAATTTTGGGCTTAAATTGAGAACTGGTGAAAGCAGTGAAACAGTAATAAAGTTTGATTATAAGGAAAAGAAGCTTATTCTGGACAGAAGCAGAGGGGAACAGCCTGATAAAAAGCCTAGAAAGGTATATTTAGGTGATATTGAAAAGCTGGATTTAAGAATATTTGTAGACAATTCATCTGTGGAAGTATTTGTAAATGGTGGAAAGGAAGTATTCAGTTCCAGAATTTTCCCTCAGAAAAATGCAGATGGAATAAAGGTCTTTTCTGAAGGAAATGTAAATGTCAAAATTGAAAAATGGGAATGGAAGAATTAGAAATTAACAAATAAAAAATTATAAATTAGGAATTACTAAGATGAGAGAAAAAAAGAATATAAAAATTAGATGCAGTAAATTTACTGGATGAGATTCAGAATGGAAAATATAGTAATATTCAGATGAATTATTATTTTAGCCAGAATGAATATTCAAAAAAAGGAAAGAGATTTTTATAACAAATATAATAAATGTAACACTTAAAAAAACCTTATATTTGTAGATTATGTGCTTGGCCAGACTGTAAGAAATATTCAGAAACGTAAAATAAAGCAGCTTCTGAGAATATCAGCTGCCCAGATATTGTTTATGGATTCTGATAATGCAGGAATAGTCTATGAAGCGGGAGAAATTTCCAAAATAATAAATAAACATCAGACAGGATTTGTAAATGCGACTTTACAGGCGATTATTAAAAATAAGGAGGAAATTATAAATGCCATATCTGAAGATAAAAGGGAAGGTATAATTTATTCATATCCTCAATGGTTTGTAAATAAGCTTAAAACTGATTATCCTGATGATTATATAGGTATAATGAAAGCCTATAAGAACGTAGCTATCTTTCTGTAAGATATAACAGAAAGAAATTAAGTAAAAGAAAAATTTTTAAAAAAATATTATCAGAAATAAAAAAAGTGAAGTTTTATTTTCTGTTGATGAAGTGTATTACCTTTCAAATGGAAATATACTTTCAACAGATGAATATAAAAGAGGAGATATTATAATACAGGATGCTTCTTCATACATTGCAGTAAAAAATCTGAATGTGTCGGAAGAAGATATTGTTCTTGATGCCTGTGCGGCTCCTGGAGGAAAATCTTTGGCAATATTGCAGACATTTACCCCAAAATTACTTCTGGCAACAGACATACACGAGCATAAAATAGAAGTAATGAAGAAAATTAAGGAAAAGTATGGATATGATAACTTTGAAGTAAAGCTGAATGATGCGGCAAAGATTGATAACCTGGATATGAAGTTTGATAAAATATTACTTGATGTTCCATGCAGCGGACTTGGAGTTTTACGTAAAAAACCTGAGAAAATATATAATCTGACATCTGATGATATTAAAAATCTGAAGAAGCTGCAGAAAAAAATATTTGACAGTGCATATTCGTGCCTAAATGACGGAGGAGTAATTTTATATAGCACATGTACTTTTACTAAAAATGAAAATACAAATAATCTGCAGTACTTTTTAGAAAAAAATATGATGATTTAAAAAGTGGAAGAAATAGAAATACCTGAAAATGTAATTATTAATAAAGATGAATTTGGTGGAACTTATATAAGCTATAAAAATCAGTTTTTAGATGGCTTTTATATAGTTAAGCTGAAAAAAATAAAAAAATAAATTTTAGAAAGGATATCCGATATGCAATTTAATCTGAACAGTGATGTCAGCTTTATATTGGAACAACTGAATAAAAACGGAAGCGGATTTCTTGTTGGCGGAGCTGTCAGAGATATGATAATGGGACGTGATCCCGGAGATTATGACTTTGCAACGGATATTGAATACAGCAGGCTGAGGGAAATATTCGCAGATTACAGTCCAAAAGAAGTGGGAGCCCATTTTGGAATACTTATGATAAAGGTAAATGGAAAAAGCTACGAAATTGCCAGGTTTAGGAAGGAAAAAGGAGTATACAACAGTAGACATCCTAAGGAAATTAAATTTATAAACAGTATAGATGAGGATCTTGCAAGAAGGGATTTTACAATAAATGCACTTGCATACAATGAAAAAACCGGAATTATAGACTTGTACAAGGGGAAAAAGGATTTAAAGTACAAGACAATAAGATTTGTAGGAAATCCTAAACTCCGTATAGAAGAAGATGCGTTAAGGATAATGAGGGCATTCAGATTTATTTCAAAACTTGGTTTCAGCCTGGATAAGAAAACAGCTGAGGCGATTTATGAAAAAAGAAGGTTTCTGGGTAAAATTTCAAAGGAAAGAATTTTTGATGAACTTAGCCAGATTCTTTTAGGCCCTCATGTAAAAAAGGCATTATATGAAATGAAAAATCTTGGAATACTTGAGTTTATAATACCTGAATTCAGATATACATATAAATTTAATGTTGGTGATTTTAAAAATAAAACTACTCTTTTTAATCATATTGTAAATACGGTAGGGTTCTGTAAAAGAGATTTGATTACCAGGCTTGCGGCATTATTCCATGACCTTGGAAAAATAAATACACGGATTATAGATGCAAAAGGAAATTCATTTTACTATGGGCATGAAAAGGAAAGTGCACTTATTGCCGAGGAAAAGCTTCGTCACTTGAAGGTTTCAAAGGATATAGTTTTTTCAGTTAGAAATCTAATATTGAATCATATGGTAATAGATAAGGATTTATCAGTAAAAGGATTGAAAAAGCTTATTATGGAGCTTGGCAAGGAAAATATTGGAAGGCTTTTTGACCTACTTTCTGCAAATATTAATTCCAAAACTGATTTAGACAGGGAAAAAGAAAAGATTTTAATTGAAGGTTTAAAAAACAGAATAGAAGAAATAGAGAAAATGGGAAAAATTCCTGATATAAGGGAAATTGAAATATCAGGAGTAGATTTGATAAATTTAGGTTTTCACGCAAAGGAAATAGGTAAAATAAAAAGTGAAGTATACGATTTGATTTTGGGTGAAGAACTTGAAAATGAAAAAGAAACAATAATCGCTTATCTGTCTGAAAAATACAAATTAGGTACATTCAAGAGGGAGAAATCCTGTGGTGCAGTTGTCTATAATCCTTATAAACAGGCATTTTTAATTATAAAAATGCTAAATGGGAACTGGGGATTTCCTAAAGGGCATACTGAAGATAAGGAAACAGATATTCAGACTGCCATGAGGGAAGTGAGAGAAGAAACTGGAATAAATATAGAAATAGTGGAAGGATTTAAGAAATCCATTAAATATATTCCATTTCCTGGAGTTTTAAAGGAAGTTATATTTTTCATTGGAATAACAAGGGAAGAAGAGGTTACCATTGATAAGAATGAAATAGAAGATTATATGTGGTGCACTTATGGGGAAGCTTTAAAAATGATAACTTACAAACCTCAGAGGGATGTAATGGACAGTGCATTGAAATTTATTAAAAATTACTATGGAGGTGATAAAAATGATATACATGGATAAAGCGGCTACTTCCTATCACAAACCTGAAGAAGTGGCAAAAGCTGTGTACGAAGCTGTAAAGGCTACTGGAAATAGTGGAAGAGGAGCTAATTCCGCTTCACTGAACAGTACGAAAATGCTTTATGACACAAGGGAGAAACTTTGTAAACTTTTTAATGGAAAGGATTCTTCAAGAATAGCATTTACCCATAATGCAACAGAAGCGTTAAATATTGTGATTAGAGGTTTATTTAAGGAAGGGGATCATATTATTACTACAGAAGCTGAACATAATTCGGTTCTGAGACCTCTTTACCGTAGCAGAAAGGAAGAAAATACAGAACTTACCTTTATAAAATGTGATAAAGAAGGAAGACTTCTTATTTCAGAAATTGAAAAAAATATAAAGGAAAATACTAAGGCTATTATATGTACTCATGCTTCCAATCTTACGGGAAATATAATGGATATTGAAAAAATAGGAAAAATATGCAGGGAAAATAATCTTATTTTTATTGTTGATGCATCTCAAAGTGCAGGAAGTATACCTGTAGATATTGAAAAACAGAATATAGATGTATTATGTTTTACAGGACACAAGAGTCTTTATGGAGCTCAGGGGACAGGTGGCCTATATGTAAGGGAAGGGATTTTGATTGATCCCCTAAAAGTTGGTGGAAGCGGAATAGATACATATAATACTGAACATCCTGCTGAAATGCCTGAAAGACTTGAAGCTGGTACTTTAAACAGTCATGGAATAGCAGGACTTAGAGCTGGGCTGGATTTTATAAACAGTACAGGGCTTGAAAAAATTCACAATAGGGAAAAAGAACTTATGTGGAGATTTTACAATGGAGTAAAAGATATAAAAAATATAAAAATTTATGGAGAGTATTTTGATACTGATGGTAGGGCGATTGACAGGATTTCCATCGTTACAATTAATTTAGGGGATATTGACTCTGCCGAAATATGTGATATACTTAATGAAGAGTATGATATTGTTACGAGGGCGGGAGGACACTGTGCTCCTTTAATGCATAAAGCCTTAGGAACTGAGCTACAAGGTGCTGTAAGATTCAGTTTTTCCTATTTCAACACAGAAGAAGAAATAGATATGGCGATTAATGCAATTAAAGAAATAGTGGAACTCTTTTAAGTGTTTTAGTCCTTGTGAAAATAATATTATATAAAACACTATTATAAGGGAGAGATTTATATGGAATTTAGTAATTCGAAAAAAGGTCAATTTGCTTTTGGTTTGTTAGCAGGATTAGTTGCAGTTGTTTTGGCGATGTCCGGGAATCCTAAGAACATGGCTATTTGTGTAGCATGTTTTATAAGAGATATGGCAGGTTCAATGAAGTTTCACACAGCTGCGGTAGTCCAGTACTTTAGACCTGAAATAGTAGGATTTGTTCTGGGGTCATTTATAATTTCAAACTTCACAAAGGAATATAAGGCAACTGCAGGATCATCACCTGTAATAAGATTTTTCTCAGGTGTGGCAATGATGATAGGTGCCCTTGTATTTTTAGGATGCCCTTTAAGAATGATTATACGTATGTCAGCAGGAGATCTTAGTGCATATGTTGGATTTATAGGACTTCTGGCCGGTATAGCAACTGGAATTTTCTTCTTGAAGAGAGGATATTCCCTAGAGAAAAAAGTTGAAATAAGAAAAGAAAATGGATATATATTTCCTGCAGTATTAGTTTTACTGTTAATATTAAGTGCAACAACAGGACTATTTGCTGCAAGTCAGAAAGGACCTGGAAGTGTGCACGCACCTTTACTTATTTCTTTAGCAGGTGGTATCGTATTTGGTATCGTAGCACAGAGAGCAAGAATATGTTTTGCAGGAAGCTTCAGAGATATACTTCTTATGAAAAATTTTGAATTAGCAACTCCAATTTTTGGAATATTTATTGTACTGTTAATTTTTAATATAGCAACAGGAAATTTCAAATTTGTTGCTTATGGTCCAGTAGCTCACCCTCAAGTAATCTGGAACATTTTAGGTCTGTATGTAGTTGGACTTGCCGGAATACTTATGGGAGGATGTCCATTAAGACAGTTAATTCTTGCAGGTCAAGGTTCATCTGACTCTGTAATAGCTGTTCTTGGAATGTTCGTAGGTGCAGGTGTGGCACATAACTTCAATTTAGCAGGGGCAGCCTCGGCAAAAGCAACAGCAACAGCTCCGGCATCAGCAGGAGGACCTGGAATAAATGGTCAAATAGCAACTATAATCTGTATAATATTCTTACTGATTGTAGGATTTATAGGAAGTAAGAAGGAAAGTTAATAATGAGGAAAAAAGAATTAAAGGCGGTAGTAGCATTTCACACTACCGCCGAAGCTATAAAATTTGAAAAGGCATGCAAGAGGGAAAAAGTGAAAGGACGTCTAATAACAGTTCCAAGGGAAATTTCTGCAGGATGTGGATTTGCGTGGTGCTCTGATTTAGAGCTGAAAGAAAAATTGAGAGAAGTATGTAAAATGGAAAATATTGATAGTGAAATCTATGAAATATATAGATAAACAAAAAAACTATATTTATGAATTTTTTTAAAATTTTACAATTTAAAAACAGGAAATGAATTTAGAAAAAAATCATTGTTTGAGTCTTTAGGAGAGTTTTTTTGATTTTTTTCTTAATGAATTACTGTTTTATATGAGTAAAATTCTAATAAAATGAATAAATATAGTTTTTTATATATTTTTATACATACAAAGGAAAAAAACAAATGGAATATATTCTGAAAAAAAGATTTTAATTAGATTAAAAACATGGAAGATGCAAAAGGGAGATGGTATTGATGTTTATTTTTAAGAATGTTGCTGGAAATAGCAGTAATGATTGGGTTATGTGTTATTGCGGGATTAGTTGCAGTGAAGATAATTTTTTTAAGAAGAAAGGCAAAAAATTATCAATAAAAAAAGTAAAAAAACTATTGTGTTTGATGTGAATAAAGTGAAAGAAGATGTGGCAATCCCAGCAATAAAAGGAAAGGATGAGTTAGCCTATTATGAGGTATTGCAGGGACTAAATGATATTGCTGAAGATAAGAATATAAAAAAAGTGATAATTGATGTAGATGAACTTAGCTTAACCTTTTTCCCAATTGGAGGAAATTTCAAAAAAATTTTTTTGATAAGATTAGAAAAAATAAGGAAGTTGTGGCGATAGGAACGCTTTTTTTGATGAAAAATAAATATAAACAGGCATTGCTCGCAGATAAGATTTATATGCTTGATACGAGACAGTCGACATTTATTTTTAGAGGATATCTCCATAAGGAACTTTATTTAAAGTCATTTCTGGAAAAATTTGGGGTAAAGATGAATGTACTTCATATTGGAAATTATAAGGTTGCTGGAGAAAAAAATATAATCACAATGAAATGTCTGAAGAAAAAGAAGGAGTCTATAAAAAATATAAAAGATAAGATTTTTGAAGGCTTTGTGAAATTGGTAAAGGATAAAAGGGAAACTGATATTGAAGAAGAAATACTGAATGGTAATCTTATTTTTGCTGGAAAAGAAAAGGCACTGGAATATAAGTTGATTGACGGCGTTGCAGATTATGATGAAATTGGAATAAATTACAAGGAAGATACTGTTTCGCTTGAGGATTATGTTTCAATGTCAAAAGAGAAAAAAGAGAAGGCAAAGGATACAATCGCAGTAATAAATCTTGAAGGTGTCATAGATGGAAGAAATTCTAAGAAAAGCATTACTTACGAAAATGTATGCGATAAGCTGGAAATATTGGAGAAAATGAAAAACTTGAAAGGGCTTGTATTAAGAATAAATTCTCCTGGAGGAAGTGCCCTGGTTTCTGAAAAAATATATAAGAAATTGAAAAAACTGACTGTACCTATATATGTTTCAATGGGAGACCTTTGTGCCAGCGGTGGATATTATATTGCTACAACTGGGCAGAAATTATTTGCAAATAATCTTACTCTGACAGGTTCAATCGGTGTTGTCATGATGTATCCTGAAGTTGAGGGTGTATTGAAAAAGCTGGATGTCAATCTGGAAGGTTTTGAAAAAGGGTCAGGATTTGATATGCTGAATCCGTTTGAAAAACTGGGAGAAGATTCAAAAGAGAAGATAATTTACAATATGAATGAAGTATATACTGAGTTTAAGGAACATGTAATAAAAGCCAGAGGAATGAATGATGAGGAACTTGAAAAAATTGCACAGGGAAGAGTATGGCTGGGAAGTGAAGCTAAAAATATCAATTTAGTTGATAAAATTGGTTCCCTTGAAGAATGTATAAAATCAATGGCAGATGATTTGAAACTTGATAAGTATAAAGTAAGAATTATAGAACTGACACAGACTATTAAGGAAACTTTGACAGATATAAAATTACCATTTATATCTGAAGAGATTAAGGAAAAAAATTGAATTTTTACAGGGAAATATGAATCAAGTGCTGTATTATGAAAATGATTTTTGAATTGTAGGTATTTTAGAAATAAAGATAAATGACATTGAGAAATAAAGTTTTTTTAGTTAATGATCATTACTTGAGAATATCGTTTACATTCTTTAAAAAAATTGTGATATAATTAATACGTAGAATAGAAGAAGGAAAAGTTGCTTTTTTTATAAGAAAAAAATTCTTAATAAAAAAAGATAGAGTGTAGAATATTTAGCAACAGATTAGATAAATAAAAAAAATTTTTATATAGGAAATAAAAAGAAGGAGGATATACCAATGAGAAAATTGGAAAATTTAAAACCTGAAAGAGTTTTTTACTATTTTGAAGAAATATCCAAAATACCTAGGAATTCTTATGAAGAAAAGGAAATAAGCGACTTTCTTATGAACTTCGGAAAGGAACATGGACTTGAATCCTATCGTGATGATGTTTTCAATGTTATTTTAAGAAAAAAGGCCAGTCCTGGGTATGAAAATTCACCTAAAGTTGTTTTACAGGGACATACTGACATGGTGTGTGAAAAGGCTGAAGACAGTACTCATGACTTTAAAAAGGATCCTATTAACCTGATAGTAGATGGAAAATATCTGAGAGCAGATAAAACAACACTTGGTGCTGATAATGGAATAGCTGTGGCAATGATGCTTGCTATAGCTGAAGATGACAAGCTTGAACATGGTCCAATGGAATTTTTATTTACTACTTCAGAAGAAATAGATTTAGGAGGGGCAATGGCTCTTAAATCTGGAGTATTGCAGGGAGATATGCTTATAAACCTTGATTCTGAAGAAGAAGGAATACTTACTGCAGGTTCTGCAGGAGGGGAAAATATTGATGTAATACTTCCTATTAAAAAAGTTACTTCAGATGTAAATTTCAGCTATAAGATTAAATTACAGGGATTTTTTGGAGGACATTCAGGTTCAGAAATCCATAAAAATAGAAAAAATTCAAATAAGGCATTAAATGAAATTTTAAAGCTTTTAAATGAAAAATCTGATATTTATCTAGTTTCAGTATCCGGAGGAGGAAAGGACAATGCAATTCCGAGAACTGCAGAAGCTGTAATTTCTTCCAAGGAAGATGTAAAGAGTGTAATAGAAGCTGTAGCAAAAGAAGTAAAGGAAAAATATATAAAAGATGAACCTCAGACAGAAATACTGGTTGAAGAAGTTGATAAAATAACTGAAACTTTGGATAAAGAATCTGCTGACAAGTATATTCATCTGCTTGAAGAAATTCCTACCGGAGTGTACAGTTTCATGAAGGAATACCCTGAAATTGTTGAAGCTTCTGATAATCTGGCAATAGTAATAACAGGAGAAGATAATATAAGAATTATAACTTCAATGAGAAGTTCTGAACCTCACGTTCTGGAAGAACTTAAAGGAAAAATAGTTGCAATTGCTGATAAATACAATGCAAGTTATGAATTTTCTGCAAAATATCCTGAATGGAGATACAGATCTGAATCAGTTTTAAGGGAAAAAGCTGTAGAAGCATGGAAGGAACTTACAGGAAAAGACATGATAGTTCAGGTAATCCATGCGGGACTTGAATGCGGTGCCATTATGGAACACTATCCTGATATGGATTTCATAAGCATAGGTCCTGATATGCAGGATGTACATACTCCTGAAGAAAAACTTGATATAGTTTCAACAGAAAAAAATTTATAATTACGTAACTAAACTATTGAAAAAAATCTAAAATAGTAAATTAAATAGGTAACTAAGAGAGAATATTTGCAATCACTTTTTTTAAATAATATTGAACAGAAAAAAATTAAAGATAAAAAAACAAAAAAATACTCCATCTTTTATGCTAAATTCAATAATCCTGTAAGATTTCAGTTTGGATTATTTTGTACTGGAGTATTTTTTTATTTATATATCGAAAAAAATTATATTTATCAAAAAAATATGGTATAATATAAGTATAGAAGTATATAAATAATAATTTAGGAGCTGAAGTTATGAGATTTGGTATAATCGGGACTAACTGGATTACTGACAAACTGCTTGATGCAGGAAGTCAGATTGAAAACTTTGAATTGACGGCAGTATATTCAAGAACTGAAGAAAAAGCCAGGGAATTTGCTGATAAGTATAATGTTAAAAATATTTTTACTGATTTGAAGAAAATGGCTGAAAGCGATTTGATAGATGGAGTTTATATTGCTTCGCCAAACTCTTTCCATTGTGAACAGAGTATACTGTTTCTGGAACATGGGAAAGCGGTTTTATGTGAAAAACCTTCAACCTCAAATTCTTTTGAGCTGGAAAAGGTTATAAATGCTGCAAAGGAAAATAATACTTTATACATGGAGGCCCTAAAAACCACATTTATCCCTACTTATAATGCCTTAAAGGAAAATCTTCATAAAATAGGGAAAATAAGAAAAGTTGTGGCAAACTACTGTCAGCATTCATCCAGATATGAAGACTATAAAAAAGGTGATGTAAAAAATGCCTTTAAAAAGGAATTTTCTAATGGAGCATTAATGGATATAGGAGTCTATCCACTGTTTTTTGTAATTTCCCTATTTGGAAGGCCTGATAAAATAACTGCTGATGGACTTATCTTTGAGAATGGAAATGGAATTGATGGACAGGGAACAGTTAACATGGTATATGATGAAATGGAAATTACAGTTCTTTATTCAAAAATTGCCAATTCCTATTTACCAACTGAAATTATGGGGGAAGATGGTTCACTTCTGATAGAACATGTTTCTGAAATGGATAAACTTTATTTTATGCAAAGAGGAAGTAATGAGAAGATTGATTTAACATTGCCAAGGAAAGAAAATTCAATGTATTATGAATTGAAGCACTTTGTTGATTTATATGATGAGAATAAAAAAGAATCCCCTATAAATAGCTTTTCACTATCTTTAGAAGTTATGAATATACTGGATGCAATAAGGGAAAAAGATAGGAATTGTATTTCCGGCAGATAATAAAAAAATAAAAAAACCTATGTTATTTTAAAGAAAAAAATAATGTATAATAAATATAAAAAAAGCAAAGGAGTAGTCTATATGAAAAAAAGTATTATTTTTTTGTTAATGATTTTTATTTGGAGCGGTTAACAGTTTTTCAGCTCATGTTTTAAATAGTAAAAATCTTGGTATTTTTACAGATAAGGAAATGATAAATCTTGTATCAGGAAGTTATAATACTGACACTCAGCTGGCTGTTGTATCTAAAGCAAGAGGAAGTAATCAGGAATCAACAACAAAGGCTGAAAATGATGCAAGACTTACTTTACAGAGTACAATTAAGGAATATTCCTATCTGGTATTAAATACATATTTGAAGGAAGCAGGAGTAACAGGACATGGTTTTGATACAAGAAAAATGAGAGATATAGCTGACCAGATAGCAAAGGAAGCCCTGAGTTCAGCAATTCAGAAGGGAAAATGGATAACAGGGCGTAATGATACTGTAATGCTTTATCTTATAGAAAAGGAAACTGTAAGAAAAATGTCGGCAAAGGCATTTAAGGAAAGATTAACAAATGTTATTGAGAAACTGACAGAATATAAAGGTGTATTTGAAACTTTAAAAATAAGTGAAGTAATAAATTAACTGTTAATAAATGAAGATAAATAAAATAGAAAAAAACTCATTGAAATGACAAAGAGCATTTTAATGAGTTTTTGTTTATTATGTGCCGTTTTTATAAGTAGTTTTAAAAAGCTGTAATTGTTGCAAGCAGTCCAAAGATTACTCCTGGTAAATTTGCAGCTGCAAGAGGGTAGTCTCTCTTTTCTTTTAAAAGTCCATAACTTGTCCATATTGTACAGTTAATTGCCGCTGCTAAAGGTTGTAGGAAAAATGTTTTATTTCCATGTAAATTTCCTAGTATTTGTGGAACATAAGATACGTACATTATTACAGAAAGCATTGTTCCAATCCACCCTAAAATTTTTAGATTTCTTTCATTCATATTTTTCCTCCTATCTTAAAAGAAATTATTTGTAAAGTATATCATAATGTATTAAAAAAAGTCAAAATTTTTTTATACATATTTTTTTATTGAAGAATATGAAATTTTGTAGTATAATGAACCGGAATAAATCAGAATGGATTAAAGGGAACTGGAAATAAAAGGAGATAGATGTGTAAATGGAACAGATTTTTTCAAGATTTGCAATGCTTGTAGGCGAAGAAGGAATAGAAAAACTGAATAAATCAAGTGTAATTGTTTTTGGAATAGGAGGAGTAGGTTCATATGTGGTAGAATCTCTGGTAAGGTCGGGAATTGGGAAAATAACAATGGTTGATTTTGATGAAATTTCAGAATCTAACATTAATAGGCAGATTCATGCATTGAAAAGTACAGTTGGGAAATCAAAGATAGAAGTAATGAAGGAAAGAATTTTAGATATAAATCCTGAATGTGAAGTTATTCTAAAAAAGAAACTTGTTTTTGAAAATGTACCTGAAATCTTTGAAGGAGATGGTGAAAAATATGATTTTGCTGTTGATTGCATAGATTTTGTTTACAGTAAAATTTCTATTATTGAATACTGTATGAAAAATAATATAGAAATAATATCATCAATGGGATTTGGAAATAAGATGCATCCTGAAAAAATAGAACTGTCTACTATAGAGAAAACTTCTGTCTGTCCTATGGCAAGGACTGTAAGAAGGATTTTAAAGAAAAAAGGAATTAAAGGGCTTGTAGTTGCCTATTCACAGGAAAATAATATTAAGCCTGACAAATCAGACTTACATGCCAGTGAAGAACCAACTGAGTTTAGGGAAAACAATGAAATGCCAAATAAAATTACGCCTGGAAGCAATGCTTTTGTACCAGGAACTGCAGGACTTGTAATATCTGCCTATGTAATAAGAAAACTTTTAGGAATGGAGTAAAGTAAATTTAAGGAGGGTGATTTAAATGCTTCAGATTATAAAAAAATAATAAAAAAATAAAAATTATAAAAAAATTGCAATAATAACAGGAATTGTCTTCTGTATATTTGGAATAATGGATAAAATATTTGAAAATACTATTTTTCAATTTATTTAAAAAAATTTAACAAAAACCTTATTTGGAAAAAGGCTTACGAAGAATCAAAAAAACTGTTCTTTACTTTGTCATTGCTGAAGGGAACAGCAGATGTCATTGAAGGAAGTACAGTTAACGTAAATATGATACTTGGAATGAATGTAGAGATAGGAGATATTGTAAAAGCCTATTTATGATATAATAAATACAATATGGCAAATATCACTGGCAAGTGTAGTTGTTTTTAAAACTGGAAACAATTTATTATGAAATATTCAGGGTGAAAAATCGCATCGATTCTGATTTTTATTTCGCTGGTTGCTTATTTTCCGTATACTTTTACTAAGAATAAAATTACAGAAATTTTTAAAAAAGTATCGAAATATACGTTTTCTATGCTAGTTTTTATTTATATTCTTCTCCCAAGTGCAATTTTAATAAGCTCAGGAGTATCAAACTATTTTGAAAATGAATATAAAAAACCTGCCGTTGCACAGTTGAATGCAAGCCTTGATAAACTGAATAAAGTTAAGGATGGATTGTTTGTACTTGAACAGTCAAAAGGATTATTTAATATACCTGGCCAGATTGAAAGTGCCAAAGAAAGATTTAACAGTTTTGGAAATGAAATAAACAATGTTTCAAAAAGCCTTACAGACAATACTCCTATAATTATAGGAATAACACTGCTTTCCTATCTGATTATACCGTTGCTTGTAATTGTATTCCTATACAAGCTAATGAAGGATATATTCTGGGAAAAAAATTGAAAAAAATAGAAATAAAAAAAGAGGATATTCAAAATTAAAATGTATTGTATGAAAAAAACTATATTTATTCATTTATTAGAATTTTACTCATATAAAACAGTCATTTATTAAGAAAAAAATCAAAAAAACTCGCCTAAAGGCTCAGACAGATGATTTTTTTCTAAATTCATTTCCTGTTTTAAATTGTAAAATTTTAAATAATTCTTAAATATAGTTTTTCACTTTAACACTTTATTTTTTAGATATCCTCTTTTTTTAATTTCTAGTATTGTGATATTCCCAGATTAAATCCGTTTCTTGCCACAGGAACGCCTCTCAAGTCATAAGCAGTCCAAGTTCCATCAGCAGCATAATTTCTTATTTTTCCTTTAAGCTTTATAGCACCGTTATTGTAATATTGTTCGAAATCTCCATTTCCGTTTACAAGTTCAGCTTTTCTTTCTTTTGATCCATCAGGATATTGTCCTTTAATTGATTTTAATTTACCATAATCATAAGTTTCAGTAAGTCTTTTTATGTTTCTTCCTTCTGAAGCAGGATAGTACCAGTTCCATTCATTATCCCTTACATTATCTACATATGTACCTTCAGCTTTTAGACTTCCGTCTGTATAGTATGAAACTGATTTTCCATTTTTTCTTCCGTTTCTATAAATATCTTCCTGTATCTTTATTCCGTTAGAAAATTTTATTTCAGTCCCTTCCTTTACACCATTACTGTATTCAGTTGCTGAAGTTAAACTTCCTTTATCATCAAATTCATATCTTGGACCATCTAAAACACCGTTTCTGTAATTACTTATAACAGTTGAGTATCCGGTAGATAAACTGAAATCTATTTCTTCACCATTTTTTTGTCCATTTCTGTATTCTGAAACCTTTGATACACCTCCGTCACCATTAAAGTAATATACTTTTCCGTCAAGTATACCATTTCTGTAATTTTTATGGATTGTATTCCATAATTATAATTATACTCAACCAGTGATCCTGTAATAGGAGAGTTACTTTCCAGACTTACAACAATTCCATTGGAGTTGGCAGTATTTTCAGATGTGTAGTAATTTCTGCTATCCAGTATTCTATGCTGTTCAGAATAATAATTTCCTGATGATTTTGGTCTTGTATTTGGATTTATGGCATATGCAGACTTATTGCTATAATTGAAAAATAATACGATAATAAGTTTTTTTCATGAGTTTCTGCCTCCTTTCTGTATTTTCAATTATAACAAATAAAAAAATTATAATTTCATTTGAAATTTTTTTCAATTAATATTTCTATAATGAAAAAAATATGATATAATAAATATAAAAACTGTTTGAAAGAGGAATAAATATGAATGAGATAAAAACAACGGTTGGAAGAAAAGTACTTAAAAAAATGGAAGATTATTATAATATCTCTTTTGATGTGTTGAAAAAGAATATTTGAGCAGAATAAGATGCTTATAATAATTTTTATTTTTAATTAATATGTCGATGAAAAATTATTGCTGAAAAAAATATCAGGGATTTCTGAAGTTTCTGGAAATAACAGGAGCATTTGACTTTACAGAAGTTAAAAAAACTACTGGTATTCTGTAAATGCCAGTATAGTATTATCGGCTATTTCAATTCTTGTTTCTTTAATTATTTTAAGAAAAAGCAGGGGCAATTATAGAAGAAGATAACGGGAAATTTATACAGGAAACAGTCATGAAATTTTTTTATGCTAATTTGTACAGCACTTGCATTATTAATAGTTTTCTCTGTATTATTGACAGTATTGTGAGTCGCAATTTTTTTGTAATTTATTTTTTTCTTTTTCAGGAATTGAAAAAAACTCTCTTTAAAACAATATGAAAGGTATATCATCTATTAATATTTTTTTATATATTACAATTGCTATATCTGCTATAATTTTTTTGTTTTAAAAAATGTTATATTTCGTTCAGATGTATTTTCTAAGAAGAATAGGAATGTATGAAGCTCTCGTTTATAACTTTCATCTATGTAAAAATAGGTTGAGAATTATACTTCCAGTAGCATTACTAGTAATTTTGAATATATTACTTAACCTCCCTTTTTGGTATTTTAGGTTTTTGCAACACTATTTTCAAAAATATAAGTTTTTTTGATAATCATTATAGCATCAATATTAAACAGCATATTGAGTATATTTTTTTATTTTGCTGACAACAGTTGTATATTTAAATGTAGAATATATGGATTTAAGAAAAAAATAGGCAGATTTACTATCAAAAAAAGGAATTTTTTTATTTGAAAAAAACAATGAAAAATTGTTATTATATAAGTATAATTTAATTGAAGAGCCATAATAATTTTAGGAGGATACATGAAGATTTTCGATATATTTAAATCAACGGAAGATAATAATAAAAAAATGATGAAGACATTATAGAAAATGTAGTAGAAGATTCTCTTCCTGAGGTAGAACCGGAAGAAGAGGAAAAAATATCCTACTATGACGAATTTGGTAAAGAACATATAGTGGAAAAAAAGAAATGGGTAGAGAAAAAACTGAATCCCGATATAAGAAAAAACTGGGACAATGTAGAAGCTTTATATCCAATCGTTTTAGATGCCTTTTCAAAGGGAGCTTATGCTGAAGTGCAGGAAGCCTGCCTTAGAATATATTCAATGGATAAAAATAAGGAAAGAAAAGCTAATATTTTAGGAACATATTATATAAAAACAGGTGCGTATGAACGTGCTATTGAAATGTATAAAAAATACCTTTCTTCAGAAACTGCGACTGAGTCTATATATGTAAACTATGCAACTGCACTTGAAGGAGCTGACAGGACATGGGAAGCGGAATCAATATATCTTAGGGCGTTAAAGCTTAATCCAAACTCTGTTGCAGCCTTCAGAAATTATTTTAAACTTATAAGAAGAAAAGGAACAAAGGAGTATTTAAAACAGCTTGAGAAATTTTCTTCTGAAAGAGGTTCATGGAGGGCAAAACTTACTCTGGCGACTGATTATTTTAAAAGAGGGGATAAGGATAATGGTAACATATATTTAAGAGATGCTTTACGTGAATCCAGCTATAATGCAGAAACAATGGCAGTGGCATCAGGAATTTACAGTATGAATCATTTATTTGAAGAACTTGAGCAGTATGTATTTCCATTTTATATTCCTGAAAAGCATGGTGCTTACACAACTTTAAATATTTTAGAATACTATAAAGTAAAAAAAGACTATAAAAAAGGACTTGAATTATGTAAGTTTACTTCAAAATATTCATGGCCTGAATTTTTTGATAAGTTTATAGCCTATGAAGATGAGTTTTTAAGAATACGTTTGGAAGTTGAACAGAATGGATCAAAAGAAGGGGAAAGCAGTTTTTTCTCTACAAATTATCCGTTATGGTATTATAATTTCAACGAACCTAACTGGTTATTGAATAATAGTGAAAGAAGAAAACCAAATCTGCTTGTACTGTCTTTTACAGCATTGGGAGAGCAGTCTGATTTTGCAGAAAATCTCGCAGTTTCATTGCCATTACAATTGAACGAAACATTACATTATAAAACTAATTTAAATTATCAGGTGGCAATTTATCATAATAAGGATAAAAATTTTTCGTATTTAGAAAAAAATATAGTGTGGATTATATAAATCTTATAAAAAAAGCAGAATCCAAAAATTAGATTATGTTTTTATCAGGAAACATAATGAAAGTGCCTAACAGCTATGAAAAAAATACGATATCGAAATATATCTTTACGACTATGCAAATGAAGCAAAAAGTAAGATTAGTTAACAAAATTTATGAACAGGATGAGCTGTACCAGGTACAGAATGACATGTTTGATAAATTTAATGAATTTTTTTAAATGTTTGAATAAAAAAATCATATAAAAATACGAAAAATGATTATGACAACTTGCTTTTATTTGGCCAGAAGGTAAAATTCCTTATGACAGAAGAAAGAAATAAGGAATTTCAGGCATGGAGATACAAAAAAACTGTTTATTAATCAGATAAAGGTTGTATTAAATGATCAGAAAAAAACGATCTGAAGAAAAATAAATTTAATTGTACTTCTTTATGAACTGAAAAAAATATAACAGCCAGTTATTGAAAGGGCAAAAAGCCTTTAATTTACGATATGATTTATAAGGAAATCTTTAAAACACCTACTTTAAAAACTGTTGACACCTATTATATATAATGTATATAATGATGAAGAAAAATTATAACAGTTATATGGAAGAGCTTCAACAGAACAGTCCTATCTACATAAAAATGGATAAATAAATTTTTAGATTATATTAACTAGAGGTGTATATGAATATTAATAAAAAAACATTGGCTATATTTCCAATTATTTTGTATATAATTGCCAATATGCTATTTTATAGTGTTATTTTCAATGATTATGTAAACAGAAAGGTCTTTTTCATTACAGGCTTTCTGCTTTTGTGTGAAATTATATTCTGGATTGTAATTTTCTATTTTGTAAATTCAGTAAAAAGCATACAGCAGTGGGAAAAATACCTGATTGAAGGAATTTTTCTTGCAGGAATTGCAGCTACCGGTATAGGGAGAATACTCCTGAATAGTTCCCCTTATGTAAATGATCTTTTAAATAGCAGTACAACATTGATTTATCTTTTTGGAAGCGGAAGGGTTTTAATGCTGTTTTGTGGATTTTTGCTGTTTGGTTATGTTTATAAGCCTGTAAACTGGTTAATACGTTTGGTTGCATTTCTAAATATTTTCATTGCATTCTTGATATGGCTTGATTTTGACAATACCATTTCATCATCAATCAGAATAGTTATGGGGCTTATAGCAATTATATATATCTTGTTGTTTAAAGAAAATGAAACAAAAGAAGTAAAAATGGAGGGAAAAAATGAAAAGAAAGCTGATTAAGATGTTATTAATGGTAACATTGATGTCTTTTACAGTAAATAACGCTTACCCGTATAATGTACTTGGAAAAATTTTAAAACCAAAATCTGATAAGGAAACAACAGATACAGGTAACTCAAATAAATCTAATAAGGTTCGTGAAAAAAGAACAGTAAGTAATTCTGCAGGAAGTATAGTACTTGATTCAGAATATGATTCTGTCGGTCAGAATTACAGGGAAAGATTTATAATTTTACATTATACAGCGTTAAACAGGGAGAAATCACTGGCAGCACTGACAAAAAATCAGGTAAGTGCACATTTTCTTGTGTCAGATGATAAAGATGACCCAGTTTTTGCACTAGTTCCTGAAGGAAAAAGGGCATGGCATGCAGGTGACAGTGAATGGAAAAATTCAAAAAACTTAAATGACAGCTCACTTGGAATAGAAATCGTCAATGATGGGGATGCTTCAGGACAATTTGTTCCATATAAAAGCTTTCAGATAAAAAATGTAGCCGTCCTTGTAAAATATCTTGCTGAAAAGTATGATATTCCAGCTACAAATATAATAGGCCATTCTGATATAGCACCTCAGAGAAAATCTGACCCGGGACCATTGTTTCCATGGAAGGAGTTATACACTAAGTATAATATAGGAATGTGGTATGAGGAAGCTACAAAAAGATCTTATGAAAATCAGTATTCTTCCGGATTAGGTAGTATACCTGTTTCAGAAATGCAAAAAGAACTTAGAAAATTTGGTTATTCAATAGAAATAACTAATCAATGGGATAAACAGGCTAAAAATGTTGTCAGAGCGTTCCAGCACCACTTCAGACCTTCAAGATATGATGGAGTAATGGATGTTGAGACATACGCAATATTAAAGGCATTAAATGAAAAATACAATAAAAAAATAGAGACTATGAAAGGAGAATAATAACTTAATAATGGGGAATAAAACTAAGTATAAAGTTATTATTAAACGGTTATGAAATTTTCAAATAGAATTTTAGGAATGCAGTATTCACCAATAAGAAAACTGGTTCCGCTTATAGACAAAGCAAAAAAAGAGGGAGTAACAGTATATGAGCTTCATATTGGACAGCCGGATGTAAAAACTCCGGATACATTTTTTGAAGGATTGAATAATTTTAAGGAAAAAATTGTAAAATATGCCAATTCAGCTGGATTACTGGAATTAAGGGAATCTTTTTCAAAATCTTATGAAAAGAGTGGAATTGATATAACTCCGGATGAAATGCTTATTACACATGGTGGAAGTGAAGCTATACAAATGACATTACAGACTATTTGTAATCCGGGAGATGAAGTATTGATTCCGGAACCATATTATACAAACTATGAAAGTTTTTTAAAGACAGCAGAAGCGGTTCTAGTACCGATTGAAACTTCAATTGAAAATCATTATCATTTGCCGGCAAAGGAAGAAATTGAAAAACTTATAACTCCACGTACAAGGGCAATAATGTTTTCAAATCCAAGTAATCCGACAGGAATTGTTTTTACTGCCAAAGAAGTGGAAATTATTAAGGAAATTGCAATAAAACATGATCTTTGTATAATTTCAGATGAGGTATATAGACAGTTTATATATGATGAAGAAATTGAATACAAATCATTTATGACTATACCTGAAATAAGTGACAGAACTATACTGATAGACAGCATTTCTAAGCACTATAGTGCATGTGGTGCGAGAATTGGTGTTCTGGCTTCGAAAAATAAGGAATTTATTGCTCAGGCATTGAAACTTTGTCAGGCAAGACTGTCAGTTTCAACTATAGAACAGATCGCAAGTTCAAACCTGATTAATACACTGGATACTTACATAGACAATGTTAGACTTGAATACAAGGTAAGAAGGGATCTTATGTACAATCACCTGAAGGAAATACCTGGAATTGTTTCATTTAAACCTAGCAGTGCCTTTTATATTGTTGCAGAACTTCCTGTTGACAATATAGAAAACTTTATCAAGTGGCTGCTGACAGAATTCAGATATAAAAATCAGACATTGTCTTTTGCAACAGGACCGGGATTCTATTCTCAGAAAGGAAAGGGAACTAAGGAGGCAAGATTCTCTTTCTGTACTCACAACCTGACTGAAATAGAAAATGGAATGAAGGTTCTAAAAAGAGCGTTAGAAGCATATAATAACAGATAAATTTTAAGGAATGATATAGATTTGATAGAAAAAAATATAAAAGATGCAAAAGAAATTTTAGAAAGAATGAATCAAAACCAGAAAATAAATTATCATACAATACTTACTAAACTAGTTGATGATTGGAAAAAAAGTGAAGTAAGGCCCAAAATACTGATTCATAGCTGTTGTGCACCATGCAGTACATACACTCTTGAGTTTCTTTCAGAATATGCCGATGTCACTGTACTTTTTGCCAATTCCAATATTCATCCTAAAGCTGAATATGAGAAAAGGGCTCTTGTACAGAAGGAATTTATTGATAACTTTAATGAGAAAACAGGAAATAATGTAGGTTTTATCGAAGATGAGTATAATCCTGCGAGTTTTTTTCAGAAAGTAAAGGGACTGGAAGAGGAAAAAGAAGGCGGTGCCAGATGTACTTCATGTTTTCAGATGCGTCTTGATATTGTTGCAAAGAAGGCTCAGGATTTAGGTTATGATTATTTTGGAAGTGCACTTACACTGAGTCCTAAGAAAAATAGCCAGCTGATTAATACACTTGGTCTTGAAATACAGGAAATATTTGATGTGAAATATCTGCCTTCAGATTTTAAGAAAAACAACGGATATAGCCGTTCTATTGAAATGTGTAAGGAATACGATGTTTACAGGCAGTGTTACTGTGGTTGTATTTTTGCCGCAATGGATCAGGGGATAGAGTTTGAATAATTAAGTTATTACTAAAAATAAAAAGAGATATATAAACTGATTTAACAGTCAATATATCTCTTTTTCCTATTATATTTGAGTACTACTTATTTTTTTAAGATGTCTCTTATTTCAGCCAGTAGAGTTTCTTCTTTTGTAGGAACTTCTACAACAGGTGCTTCTTCTTTTTTTGAAGTTCTTTTCATTTTATTAACTAATTTTACCATTAAGAAAAATAACAAAAAGCCATTATTAAAAAAATTTACTATATTTTTGAATGAAAGTCCCATATAATACAGCAACTTCAGGTGTATCCCCAACAGCAGGTGCAATTACAAATTTTAAGTCGCTAAAATTAATTTTTTTCCTAATATAATTCCCAAAATAGGCATTATCATATCATCAACAAGTGAAGTTACTATTTTACCGAAAGCTACCTATAATAACCCCAACAGCAAGATCCATTACATTTCCTTTAGAAATAAAAATCTTTAAATTCTTTAAACATTAAATATTCTCCTCTCAAATTTTTTTCTATTTATTATAATGTATTTTTTTGATAAAAATTACAACAATTAATTATACAAATGTAAGAAAAATTCAAATAAAAAAATTTATGTTTTTTTATAAAAAAATTTTTTTGTATAAATTTAGTAAATATTTTCTTATAAACACTAGGAAAAAAAGCAAATTTATTATATAATAAAAAGGAAATAAAAAAATAGAATTGATATATGGAAGGAAACAGTATAAAATGTCAAATCAAAAAAATAAACGTAATTTTTCTATAATTGCCCATATAGATCATGGGAAATCAACTATTGCAGACAGATTGCTGGAAGTAACAGGAACTGTCACTCAGAGGGAAATGGTGGATCAGGTACTTGACAGTATGGATCTTGAAAGGGAAAAAGGAATAACAATTAAGGCCCAGGCAGTAACTCTTAACTATAATGCCAAAAATGGGGAAACATATGAATTAAACCTTATAGATACACCAGGTCACGTAGACTTTATTTATGAAGTTTCAAGATCGCTTGCTGCCTGTGACGGAGCACTTCTGGTTGTGGATGCGGCTCAGGGAATTGAAGCACAGACATTGGCAAATGTATATCTTGCACTTGAAAATGATCTGGAAATATTGCCAGTTATAAATAAAATAGATTTACCGTCAGCAGATCCTGACAGAGTAAAACTGGAAATTGAAGATGTTATCGGATTACCTTCAGATAATGCAGTACTTGTATCAGGAAAAACTGGAATAGGTATTGAAGATCTTCTTGAAGCTATAGTTGAATATATTCCAGAGCCTAAAGGAGATGCAGATGCTCCGCTAAAAGCTCTTATATTTGATTCACATTATGACGATTTCAGGGGAGTAATTACTTACATAAGAATAGTGGAAGGAAAACTGGCCAAAGGTGACAGAATAAAGATTATGTCAACAGACAGGGAATTTGATGTCCTTGAAGTTGGAATTTTCTCACCTAAAATGAAGGAAGTAAAGGAACTGACAGTAGGGTCAGTAGGATATATTATTACAGGAATAAAGTCAATAAAAGATACACAGGTTGGAGATACAATTACGCATGTAAAAATCCTACAAATTTACCACTTGCAGGATACAGACCTGCACTAAGCATGGTATTTGCCGGAGTTTATCCAATATCTACCGATGATTATGAAGATTTGAGGGAAGCGTTGGAAAAATTGCAGCTTAATGATGCTTCACTGACTTATGTACCGGAAACATCACTTGCTTTAGGATTTGGATTCAGATGTGGTTTCTTAGGACTGCTTCATATGGAAATAATAGTTGAAAGACTGAGAAGAGAATTTAACATTGACCTTATATCGACAGCGCCTTCAGTTAAGTATCATGTAACGCCCGAAGCAGGTGAAATGATAGTTATAGATAACCCAGCTGAATTTCCTGCAGGTAAAAAGTATATAGAAGAACCTTATATAAAGGGAACTATTATTGTTCCAAAAGATTATGTAGGAAATGTAATGGAACTTTGTCAGGAAAAAAGAGGAATATTCCTTAATATGAGTTATCTTGATGATACACGTACAATGATAAGTTATGATTTACCATTGGCTGAAATTGTAATTGATTTTTATGATAAGCTGAAATCCAGAACAAAGGGATATGCTTCATTTGAATATGAAATGATAGGATATAAGGAATCTGATCTTGTAAAAGTAGACATTCTTGTAAGTGGAAATCCTGTAGATGCATTTTCATTTATAGCTCATAAGGATAATGCCTACTACAGAGGACGTTCAATCGTTGAAAAGTTAAAGGAAGTTATTCCAAGACAGCAGTTTGAAATACCTTTACAGGCGGCACTTGGAACTAAGATAATAGCAAGGGAAACAATAAAAGCACTTAGAAAAAATGTACTTGCAAAATGTTATGGTGGGGATATAACACGTAAGAAGAAACTGCTTGAAAAGCAGAAAGAGGGGAAAAAACGTATGAAGGCTATTGGTAATGTTGAAATACCTCAGGAAGCATTCCTTTCAGTATTGAAATTAAATGATTAAATTCCACAGCTTCATAAGTTAAATTTTGGGAAAAGAGGTTTTAATGGACAGAAATATAATATTTTTTGATGTGGAGACAAATGGAAAAATTGGAAGTTCCGTTTTATCCATTTCAGCAATAAAAGTAAATTATAATTTTGAAAAAAATGAATGGACTAAAGTATCGGAATATAACAGGTTTTATTTTAGAAATGAAGGGGAACCAATTGATTTTGGAGCAGTAAATGTCCATGGTCTGACAGATGAGGTTATAAGCTCAAGAAGACAGGGAACAAATTATCCTTTAACATTTAAGGAGGATATAGACTCATTTTTTTCCTATATTGTCAGGATACAAATCATTTTGTAGCCCATAACATAAAATTTGACCGTAGTTTTATTCCTTTTCCATTGAAAAATCAGTTTGATACAATGATGGAAAACATAGATATTGTCAAAGCAGGGATAAATCCCAATTATGGAACATATAAATGGCCTAAACTGATGGAATGTGCTAAGTTTTATAATGTACCAATGAATGAAGATCAGCTCCATGAAAGTCTTTATGATGTGCTGATTACCTTCAGGGTATTTTATAAAATGACTAAAAAAATCCTTTTGGAAAGCCTAGAGTTGAAGAGTTTTTTTAAAAAAAGACTAGAAATAAAAAAATAATTAAATTCATAAATTTGGAGTAAGTTAAATGGGAATTTTAAATGAAAAAAAGTAATAAAAAAATGGAATTGTTATCAATGCGGAAAAATTATCCTGAAACATTAAAGTTTGAAATTTTTAGAATATTTTTTTCAAAAAAATATTTCTAGTTTTATAAATGAAAAATGCCTATCAGGAGGCACTTTCCTACGTTGAAGAAAAATACAGGAAGAAAATTTGAAGTTCCTCTCAGAATAGATGAAACAGTATCATTTAATGGAAGACTTAATGAACTGATAATCAATGAAAAAGCCAAATTTATGAATTTTTTTTGTACATTTGAAAAAAATGAACTGATGACTTGTAAAAAAAGTTTTATTTTATAGTAAGTTTTATAAAAATATTCAGGCATTCAGTCGCTTGTAAGCACTCTTGATGAACTGGAAGCTTTGGGAATTCAGGGAGAAATCATAACTTCAGTGTATTTGAACATAACTGATCCGAAAGCATTAAGTAAACTGCTTTCGTATAAAAATATAAAAGTAAAGATATATAATAATTCCAATGAAAGTTTTTCATACAAAGGCTTATTTATTTGAGAAGGAAAAAAATATCATACATGCATAATCGGTTCTTCAAATATAAGCCAGAGTGCCTTGTATTCAGCGGAAGAATGGAATGTAAAGCTTACGGATAATGACTTCTTTGATATTTATAATCAGTCTTTTAATCAGTTTCAGAAACTATGGAACAGTAATGAAGCTATAGAATTGACAGAGGATTTTGTTGGAAAATACGAAGAGTATAGGGAAAAAAATAGACCTCAGAATACTTTTGATTATAGAAAAATACAGACAGAAAAGAAAAAGTTTATTCCTAACAGTATGCAGATAGAAATTCTGGAAAAATTAAAAAACACAAGGGAATCAGGAAACAATCGAGGACTTGTTGTGGCAGCTACTGGAACGGGAAAGACATATCTTGCAGCAATGGATGTAAAAGAATTCTTTAAGAACAGAAAAAATTTAAGTTTCCTATTTATTGCACATAGGGAAGAACTTCTGGATAATGCCATAAGAGTTTTTTCTGATATATTACATATAGAGAAAGAAAATTTTGGAAGGATTTTCAGTGGAATTAAGGAAGTAGGGCACAATATGATTTTCGCATCAGTCCAGTCCCTCAGAAATTGTTATAAAGATTTTACCTCAGATAAATTTCATTATATTATTATTGATGAATTTCATCATGCAAGTGCTTTCAAGTTATGAAAAAAATAATACATTATTTTAAATCAGATTTTCTACTGGGACTGACAGCAACGCCTGAAAGAATGGATGGAAAAGATATTCTTGCATTATGTGATTACAATCTTGTAGGGAAAATGGGAATGAGAAAAGCCATGGAAAAGGATTTGATAGTTCCCTTCCATTATTTTGGAGTAAATGATATAATGGTAGATTATGAGAAAATCCCATATAGAAATGGAAAAATATGATGAAGAAATACTTTCAAAAGATTTGTCTGTTTCCATAAGAACTGACTATATAGTCGAAAAAAATGGAAAAAAATTTGGATATGACGGAAAATATATGAGCGGAATTGCCTTCTGTCAGAATATAAAACATGCATTATATATGAAAAAAATGAATTTTTCTAGAAAAGGCTATAAGTCAGAATTATTAACATCAAAAAAACAAATTTGACCGAACGGTCTAAAAATTTTAGAAAGTTTTAGAAATAAAGAAATAGAGATATTGTGTGTAGTTGATATTTTAAATGAAGGAATTGATATCCCTGATATAAATCTTCTACTTTTTTTGCGTCCAACCCTATCTTCAACAGTATTTATACAGCAGATTGGAAGAGGGCTTAGAAAGTCAGTGGGAAAAAGATTTTTGTTACGATTATTGATTTTATTGGAAATCATAAGAAGGATTATCTTATAACAAAGGTATTTTTCAGATGAAATTCATAATAAAAAGTTTTCTTTATGAAAAAAGGAAAAGATAATAGAGCAGATTAAAAAAATCAATTTTCAAATATTCCTGGTGCATCATATATTGAACTTGACAGAATATGTCAGGAAAGAATTATTGATAAAAATAGAAAAAAATAAATTTCAATTCGAGAAATATCTTAAAGGAAATGTATAATGAATTTAAAAAAATGATATTGGAAAAGTCACCTGAAGAATTTTTTTAGAGATTTCAGATTTTGATTCTAATATTGAATTGTTTATAGAAATGGTATCCAAGGTCGGATCCTTTTATGAAGCACAAGTTCAGTTTGAAAATGATAATTTTATAAAATATTATCGGATGGAAAAATCCTAAAAACGGATTTATTGGCTTATATGGAGAAGAAAAATAAGATTATGCGAACCATTTACCTATTTGACTGTAAAAAAATCTTCTTAAAATTGAAATATGAAGGCCAAAAATTTAAGAAATAAATATATAAATTCTGAAATTTTATTATCCGAATATAAAAAGTATTTTTTTCAATAAAAGATGAATTTAAAAAAATTTTTTTATCTACTGGAAAGAATTTTTTTAATGAACTTATTGAAGATGAAATTCTGGAAGTTGATTTATATGGATATAAGATTTCAAAAAAATATGAAGGTATCTTTTATGAGGAAGACAAGAATTTTGAGAAAAAGATTAAGCGATTTAATAAATCTTGGATTAAATGAATTCAGGAAAAAAATGATATTGACGAGTTTAATGATAATGTATTAATAACTCATAAGGAATATAAGCGTATTGACCTGCAAATTCTTCTTGACTCCAAAGTTCCTAAAGGGACGTGGCGTGCAGGTTATGCAAATACTGAAAAGGATATATGTCTTTTTATTACAAATGATAAATCCCATATTATGCAGGAAAACTTAAAAATATGATAATTCTCTGCATTCAGATGAAATAATACAATGGATAAGCCAGCCTAAGACTTATCATTCATCAAGCGTTGGGCAGATGTTTATAAAGCATAGGGAAAAACAAATGAAAGTTCATATATTTGCAAGAAAATATGCATTTATGAATGGAAATAAGACAAATCCTTTTATATATTTGGGACAGGCCGATTATTACAGAAGCTTTGGGGACAAGCCTATGACCATTTTATGGAAATTACGGAGAAAACTTCCGCAGGAATTAATTCAGGAATTATATAAACTATGAAAAGAGAGGGAAAATGTATTCAGAATTTGAAGTTTTTTTAATTATATGTAACTATCTTGGAACGATGGCTTTTGCCGCATCAGGAGCTTTAAAGGGAATAAAATATAAGCTGGATATTTTTGGAATGACACTTCTTGCCACAATGACTGCATGTGGTGGAGGAATTATAAGAGATATACTCTTAAATGAAGTTCCAGCGACCCTTATCAATCCGGAAGGATTGTATATATCAATTGTTACAACTGTTATATTATATGTATTTATGAAAAAGTTCAGAAAATCAATTAAAAAATCTAAAAGAAAAAATGCCCGAAGATATAGAATTATATATAGAGCCAACCTTATTTTTGATTCACTCGGACTTTCTGCCTTTGCAATAATAGGTGCAGAAAAAGGAATAGGATTGAATCAGAACCTTATAACTACTGCAATTCTTGCAACACTGACAGGAGCAGGAGGAGGAGTGATAAGGGATATGCTAGTAAGTGAAGTTCCGGCAGTTCTTAGGGAAGATATATACGCTGTATTGGCTTTTGGAACAGGAATGCTGTATCATATAATGATAAAAAATCTTCATTTTATGAAGATTTCAACGACAATTTTATTATTTACAGCAAGTTTATGCATAAGATTGCTTATTATTAAATATAAGATTAATTTACCAGGTGCAGATAAAAAGATATAATTTAAAATTAAATTATCGGACTTTAAAAAAGGATATTACACAAGTAAATAAAAAGAATAAAAAAATGGAGAGAAAAATTTGAAAGAAAAAAATAAGATATACAAAAAAACTGGAAAACAGGGTTGAAACATATGAATTCGAAGGAAGGCTCCATCAGAAAATAATACTTGAAAAAAGAACAGTTTTATAATCATATTAAAGCTAAACATCCTGAAATAACACTGGAAATAATTGAGGAGATTCTGGAGGATCCTGATCATGTAACAAAAACAATCTAAGTCACGTAAGGAACATTATTATCAGAAACAGATAGAAAAATATGAATTATTTTTATTGTGGTTTCTGATTACAGGAATATAAAAAAATTATAGATTTATACAGACAGCATTTTCAATAAATAATTTAGATTTTCTGAAGGAGAAAAAAATATTCATTATAGATATAGTAAAAAGAAGTAGACATATAATTTGTAATAAATTAGTTACATTTTATATGTCTAATTTTTTTTATTTTTATAAGTCCGATAATGTATGTTATGTATATATTTTAAAAAAATAAGAAGCTTAAATCACTTATTCTTTGATGCTAAACCCTCTATAAAAAAATGCCATAAAAATATTACTTTTTCCCCAAATGTAAAACAAATATTTTCCAAACTGGAAACTAACTGTAAAATGTTACACTAATTATGACCAAAAAGCAATATACTTTTTTTCTTCATAAACTCCTTTTAGACTTAGGCTTTATAGCCTAGGTCTTTTTCTTCTTATGCTCCTATATAGTTTGCATGAAAAAAATTGTCAAAATTTAATATTTGTGCTATAATGACACATGTTATATAATTACTATATACAAATTACTATTATAGGAGGATTTAATGAATAAATTTATAAATGAAAAACTTGTTAAAAAAATGAATACTGAAGAGTTTTTTTATCTAATATAAAAAAGGCATTTAATGAAGTCTTTTCTGATGGAAATATCGAAAAAATCAATCTGATGAACTATCTTTCAGAAAATAAATGGCTTAATATAAAAAAAAGTGGACTTCTACTCCCCTTTTTATCTGAAAAGCTAGGTGGACGTAAAGAAAGTCAGTTTGAAATTCAGGAAGTTTTGAGAATTGCAGGAAATTATGGGGTTCCTGTCACACTGCGTACAGGTATTGAAGGGGCACTTGTGCTACAGCCGCTGACTGAATATGGAACTCCAGAACAGATAGAAAAAGGTCTTGAACTTATATTCAATGGTGAAGGTGGAGGTCTTGCCATAACAGAACCTGGAACTTCAGGATCGGCTATTGCTAAGGAAATGCAATCTTATTACGAATATATAGATGAAAATACTATTCATGTAAAAGCTGATAAATATTGGCAGGGAAATTCCCAGAGCGATTTTCTTTTAGTTGCAGCTAAGGAAAGAAAAGATGGAAAGCTTTCTAAAGTTATAAGCCTTATTTTTATTCCTAGGAAATATATAACTTATGATGTATTAAATTCTGAGGGGCTTAAAGCTGTCAGATATGCCGTCAATCACGTTGATGCAGATATTCCTTCAAAATATGTTATGAAACTTTCAGAAAGCAAAGCAAACAGCCTAAGGAAATTTCAGAATATTTTTATAAGAAGCCGTCTTCAGCTTGTAGGAATGACTCATGGAGTTATGGAATATATTGTTAAAAATATAGGTAAATATGCAAGAAAGGAAATTCCGTTCGTTCAGAAGGAAATCTCTGATATTGAAACAGTGTATGGAATATCTCAGATTATGTATGATTACACATGTAATAATGTTTCACCTGAAAAGTCAGTTTCTGATAAATTAATGGAAGCTAATATTATAAAGAGTCTGGCTACGGAGTATATTTATGATGCTGCCGGAAAAGCACAGAAACTTTTAGGAGCCAAAGGTTTTGAAGCTGGTCATCCAATGAGCAATGTTGCAATTGATTTTAGGCCATTTACTATTTTTGAAGGTCCAAATGATATGCTTTATGCAGAAATCTACGATCAGTTTTCAAAGGCTACTCCTGCTGAAAAGGCAGAAGGAAAAAAAGTGAGTAAAGAACTTACTATTTACGAAAGAATTATTTCAGATAAAAAGATTTTGCAAATGTGTCAATAAGTAATTCTATATTTGAAGAAAATGATTTGACTAACTTCTTAAAAAAATATACTTTAAATGAAATTAATCAGATAGGAAAAAGTATTTATAGGAAAAAAATTTTTAGCCAGAATTTTTTTCTTCTCATACAGACAAAAATCTGAAAAAAATTATCAAAGTATCTCATAAGAGACATACGAAAAGATATACTTGACTTTTGAATATAATAGTTAAATATATATAATATCTGCCAGTTAGCTGTTTAACTGGCAGTTTTATTTTAAATTTTTATATTGTAACTTTGTTTATTTGTAAACCATCTTTAGCTTTTAATAATAAACAGTTTTTATTTTAAAAAAATAAACCAAGAATAGATTTACAAAAATAAAAACTAGACTCAGTTTAAAAAAATAAAATAAATCTGAATTGTAGAATAAACCGAATTTCAGTTAACTAATATATACCACTACTCTACTATTCTATAATATATAAAAAAACATGATTTAAAAACTTATAATTTCAGAATAAGTTATATTAAATCATGTTTCTATAAATTTACTGTTTATATTTCTATTTTTTTCTTTTTTTCTTTTTGTTAGGCAGTAACATTCTTTTTTTATAGCAAATATAATTCCCCATAAAAAAATAAATATACAGTCGCAAATACCAGTACGTTGACTAAAAATTCCAAATTTTTCCTAATCGTGCTATATTAATATATCTTGATACATGAAATGCGACCATTGAAAAAAACTGGAAGCTACAATTAATGAAACGATATATTTTAGATTATTTATCTTAATATGCCTCTTATTCAAGGATATAAACAAAATAATGAAATTTACAAATGCAGACAAATGATGTTGCAAAAAGTAAGTCCTTTATGAGCATATTGTTTATATAACAGGTTATCTAGCAATATATTACATCCAATACTTATAAAGGAAGATATTACTGGAAGCGTACGATCTTTATATACATAATGGCTTCTTGTAAGCAGATGAATCGTTGAGAAAAAAAGTAATCCCAATGCATAAAACTGTAATGTTTCAGTAGTTACTATCACATTCTTATCAGAAAAGTTACCTCTTTTATAAATTAATGTAACAATTTCCCTTGCATAACCATATAAAATTACAGTTGATGGAACAATCAGGAATGAAAGCATATTTAATCCCTGCTCCACTACCCTCTTTACTTTCTTTCTTTCATTTTTTACTACCGCCTGAGATAATGTCGGAAATATTACGACCGATAATGATATTGCGAATACTCCAATCGGTAACAAATATAATCTACTTGCATAGTTTAAAGCACTTGCCGTTCCTGCAGAAAGCTTTGTTGCAAATCTGTTATCAATAATCTCGTTAATCTGATATCCAAAAATACCTATCAATGTTGGTACCATAAGTTTAAACATTTCAACTACATATTTGTCATTAAGATTAAAAGTGAATTTATATGTTTTCATTATTTTAAAGAAATCTGGGAGCATAATTGCCAGCTGTAATACTCCTGAAAGCAAATATGAAATTCCAAGTCCGTAAATTCCCATTTTCTTTCCTAAAATTATTGTACCAATAATGATTGTAAGGTTAAAAACAATTCCCATGGAAGCCGCCACAGCAAACTTTTTATAATTATTCAGCAGCGATGACACTACACCTGACAAAGCAATAAATAAAAAGTAAAATGCTGTAATCTTTAACAGGTTATTTGCTGTCTCAAATCTCTGTGCATCAGCAAATCCAGTTGTTATTTTTAAAATTTGCCGTGAAAATACAATAATAATTATCGACATTGTAGATGTAAAGGTGATAATCAGATTCAGAACCGAATAAACAAATTCGTTTATCCTCTCTTTTCCCTCTTCTTCAAGTCCACGATTATATATTGGAATGAAAACCGTTCCCATCGAGCCTTCTCCAAAAAGGGTGGTAAAGAAGTTCGGAATCTTGGTCGCACTTACGTATGCATCAGTTAAACCGGTTGCTCCAAACATATTAGCAATTATCATTTCACGAATTAGACCGAGCAGTCTACTCATCATATTTATTATCATTACAATAAAACTTGATTTAAACATTAGCTTTACCTTTCCAATTTTAATTTATTTTTATATAGAAATTATTTTCCATGGGAATAATATCAATCTCTCCACTTTTAAATAATTCCAGCACGCACAAAAAAATAGTACTACTATTCTTGATTTTGTAAATTTATTTTTTTAAAAGACTGTTAAATTCTATTTCAGCTTCATTTTCCATTATTTCCTGTATTTCAGAAAATGCTTCTTCAGAAGAATACTCCTCTTCCAGATTCAAAACCATTTTTTTGGTTTCCGGTCTTCACTTTTTATCAGATTTTTAAAGTTATTCAACAGATTATCAAGAGTTAACATTGACATATCATATTCAAAAAGAAACTTCCTGAATATTCTGACTTCCTGATTTTTTTTATATGGAATATTATATTCTTTTTCATGTTCAGAAAAATAATTCAGAAATTTCCTTGAAAAATCTTGTATTCAATAATTCTTTTTTTCAAGATCTTCCATTCTTTCCAATTTCTTTTCCTGATTCAATATGGAGTAAGCTTTTTATCTCTATGAGATCTGTTGCCATTATAAGAAACTCAATTTTTATTTTTTTAAATTTTTCTTCCTTATGTTTATTGATGTATTCCAGATAATCATCTATTATTTGTGAAATATTTATTTCACTTATCTTCATCTGTTTTTTTCAATTAAATGCAGAAGCAGATCCATAGGGATCTTCAAAATTATCTATTTTTTTACTTGTATCATGATATTTCTCTTCTATTCTTTTTTTCCATAATATTGCATCGACATTGATTTTTTCTATTAATTCATCTATGGAATTTAACTTTATCTGGTCACTTATTTTTTCCAAAACTTCAACCATTATTATTTTTCCGTAAATATCACGGTTAAAGTCAAAAATATGAGTTTCTACACTTAATCCATGACCTTCTATTGTAGGATTTTCCCCAATACTCATTACACCATGATAAATCTTGTCATCTCCTTCTATATGGACATATACTCCATACACTCCAAAATCAGGATACACTTTATTATCAAATTCCAGATTTGCTGTAGGAAAACCTAAAGTTCTTCCTAGTTTCTTCCCATGAATAACTTCTCCCATTATGATGAAATTATGTCCTGAAAGATCACTAATTTTATCAAAATCAGTCTTTTCAATATAGTCCCTAATACGAGTACTGCTTATTATATCGTTCTCACTGTCCAGAACAGGCGACTGGACGTTAATGATAATACTGTTATCGTATTTATCTCTAATTATGTCATCCAGAACTTTTATATTTCCAGACTTATTCTTTCCAAATGTAAAATTGAAGCCACAGTAGATTTCTTTAACATTTAGAGTATTTACAAGTACCTTTTCAATAAATTCCTCAGGAGAATAATTTCTCACATCTTCAAATTCTTCCAGATAAATGTAATCAATTCCTACTTCATTTATCAGTTCTACTTTTTCTGAAGGCGTAGTAATTCTGGTAGACTTCTTTTGAGGATATTCACGAAAAGTATAAACTACAGTGTTGTAGTCCTTTTCCTTTGCTCTTTCTATTGCATTTTTAAAAATAGTCACATGCCCTTTATGAACACCGTCAAAATTTCCTAAAAATTACAATGTTTCCTTTCTTTTTCAATTCTTCTGAATTTTTTTGAAAGTTGCAATGTAACCCCTTAAATTTAATTATTTCATTCAGGTATTCGCATTTTTTTGCAATTAATTTTATTTTTGATTCCATTTTTACCGTCAACTTCCTAGATTAATCATCTGCTAATTTTATATTAAAATCGTTATACTTTATTTTTTTGAATATTTTTTTCATATATTTCGGAATATTTTTCAACTATATGTGAAATATTTATTATATATTGCTCCTTTAAAAAGAACATCACCTATATATCCATGTAAAAAAGCCCCTATTTTAGTACTTTCCAACAAAGAATAATGCTGACCTGCAAGTGAAGATATAATTCCTGTAAGACCATCTCCCATTCCGCCGTTTGCCATATGGGAGTTACCTGTGCTGTTTATATATACCTTTGTTCCATCTGTTATTAATGTATTTTTTCCTTTTAATAGAAGGATAATTCCGTGCTCGGAAGCAAAATTTTTACATTTAATGAAACTTTTTCTTTTATCTTCTGAAATTTCTTCGAGTGAAAAACCACTTAATCTGGAAAATTCCATTGTATGTGGGGTAAGTATGGCACGATTTTCAATTTCTTTAAATAATTCAGGGTTTTCAGAAAGTAAATTTAATCCATCAGCATCTATTACAAGTTTAATCGTCTCCCCTTTTGTATTTTTCTTATATTGTAACAGTTTTTTTCATAATTTGCAAAAGAATTTTTCAGATTTTCCTATTCCTGGCCCTATTGTAATTACATCTGAATTTATAGCCATATCCTCTATTTTTTTGAAACTGTTTTCTATATTTTTGTGCTCTATTTCAAGTATCATTGATTCAGGTGAGGAAGAAATATTTCCTGAAAAAGTATTGTCATAAGTCAATAAAGTAACTAGTCCTGCACCTGCCCTCACACATGTTTCTGAAACAATTGCAGCTGCTCCTGAAAATTCACGACTTCCGGCAAATATTAAGACTTTTCCAAAATCACCTTTATGTGCATCCTCTTTTCGACCGATAATTTTTTCTTTAATTAACTCTTCAGTCATATAATATTCATTAACTAAATTACATACATTTTTTTGTATTAAATCCTATATCTTCAATAAAAATTTCTCCAAAAAACTCCTTATTGGCAATATTCAGGAAAGCTTTTTTATAAGTGACAAAAGACACTGTTTTTATCTGCTTTTACAGCTGTTCCTAAAACTTCACCGCTATTTCCATCAATTCCGGAAGGGATATCTATCGAATAGACAGTTCTATTATGAGAATAATCATTTATCTTTTTCAATTACAGTTTTATATATTCCTTCTATATTTGAATTTAGACCTGTTCCAAATATTCCTTCAATTATAGCATCACATTCCAGAAGAAGGCTATCCAGTTTTTTTATATCGGAAAAATATTTTTCATATTGAGATTTTTTTACATATATCATAGTTTACTTGGCAATCCTTTGATAAATTTTCATTACCCAAACTGAATATATTTACATTTTTTCCAGCTGAATGGAGATGCCTGGCAATTGCATATCCGTCTCCTCCATTATTCCCTTTACCGCATATAACAAGGTAGTTTTGTGAGCTCATATCAATATGTTTCATAAATGAAATGGAAGCATTTTCCATGAGTACAATACTTGGAATTCCTAAATTATTTATTGCATAATTATCTATGAGTTTTGTTGTTTCATTATTTCCAATCAGCATAGTTTCTCCTTCCGGCATGTTATTCAACTGAATTTATAATAAATGATAAATTTTCTATAATAACAACAAAAAGGGGTTGCTTACATAAAAGCAGTCCCAATTGTATATTTCGTCTGTGCTATTTATTTTTAATAGACAACCTCATCTGTATACTTTTACATTCATTCCGGAAAAACAGGCCTATATTTTTCAAAAAGTTCTTTTCCGTTAGTGCTCGCATATAAAGTGTAAGTATCCTTTTTTTCCTGTCATATTCGTATTTTCCTATTATAAAAAAATTTATCTGTATTTTGCTATTTTGGCATAAAATCTAACAACTTCCTTATCGGGAAGAGGTAAATTTCCAAGATTTTTTTTCTATCAAGAGTCTGGATAAACTTTTTATATTCTTCAAGTTTCTCATAAAAACTTATATTTAAATTGATTATTAGTGGTAGTTTCATCGATATTTATGGCAACACCTACATTTAAGTTATAATCTTCTCCATCTATAATATAGTATGTCATTTTTTTAAGTCATCACTATCACAAAAGATTTCATCAGATTTTTTTCAATCTGGATTTTTTTAATTACTCTATCGACTAAAACATCAGAATTTTGTACGAAATTACAGCTGAATGTCTGTGCTCCGATAGCAAGTAATGCTACAATCATCAGTTTTTTTCATTTTTTTCTTCAACTTCCCTTTTTTTATTTTATTTTATAATATTATACCATATTTTTCGAGATTAATTTATATTATTTTTTTCAAAATTAAATTTAATTATTGATAGAAATTCCCTCAAATACGATTTTTGGTATTGAAATAAACGGAGTCTTTGCAGGAAGACCATAAGCTTCATATCCAAACAGTTCAGCTATTTTTCTTTGATCTGTAAAGATGATAGCCATTCGTAACAATAAGTGCTTTGACTTTTTCATTAGTATTTTTTTATTGTTAGTAGCTCTATTTTGATTTATTTTTTTCAAGGCTGAATTTTTAAATTTTTCTATAGTATTTTTTTAGATTTATCTTCCTTTATAATTCTAGTTTCATCAATTCCATTTTTTTATAAGTTCTCTTTTTATAGCTTCCACTTCAGATATTTCCTCACCTTTTCCTGTACCACCTGAAGCTATTACCATTATATCTTTATGTTCTTTTTAAGTATTTAGTAGCGACTATTATTCTCTCATTTAAGGAACGGGAAGGTTTTTTTCGCCGTAAACCCTCCCGCCTAAAAATTATAATATAATCTACCTGTTTGTCAGACTCATCCTTTCCTCCAGACAAGATTAAAAACTGCACTAAAATAAATGGTATAAAAGAAAAACTATAAAAAAATATTTTTAAAAATATTTACTATTTTTTTCTCTTTAAATTATTTTTCACAGATATATCCTTTCTTCTCTAGTTTATTCCAGTTCAAATCCTCCAGTATAAAGCTGATAATAAGTTCCTTTCTGCTGCAGAAGTTCATCATGGTTTCCTCTTTCAATTATTCTTCCTTGTTCCAGAACCATTATTACATCTGAATTTCTTATAGTTGAAAGTCTATGAGCTATTACAAATACTGTTCTACCCTTCATCAGTTTATCCATACCTTCCTGAACTATTTTTTCTGTTCTCGTATCTATACTTGATGTTGCTTCATCCAGTATCAGTACAGGCGGATCAGCTATGGCAGCTCTTGCTATTGAAAGGAGCTGCCTTTGACCTTGAGATAAATTTGCCCCACCATTGCTAAGGTAAGTATCATATCCCTTAGGTAGATGTTTGATAAAGTGATGTGCATTTGCAAGTTTTGCTGCTGAACGAACTTCTTCATCGGTTGCATCAAGCTTTCCATATCTTATGTTATCAGCAACTGTTCCTGAAAATAAATGAGTATCCTGTAATACTATTCCTAACGATTTTCTTAAATCGGATTTATTTATTTTCTGGATATTTATACCGTCATATCTTATTTTACCATTCTGTATGTCATAAAATCTGTTTATAAGATTGGTAATTGTTGTTTTTCCTGCTCCTGTTGCTCCAACAAAGGCTATTTTTTCTCCAGGTTTTGCATATAGATTTATATCATGTAATATAATTTTACTTTCATTGTATCCAAAATCAACATTTTCAAAAACAACATCACCAAGAAGTCTTTCGTAGGAAATTGTACCGTCTTCATGGGGATGTTTCCAAGCCCATATTCCTGTATGCTTGTCTACTTCTTTTATATTTCCGTTTTCATCAATATCAGCATTTACAAGCTTTACGTAACCTTCATCAAATTCAGGTTTTTCATCAAGAATTTGGAATACCCTCTGTGCTCCAGCCGCTGCCAGCAATACCGAATTAATCTGCATTGCAGTCTGAGATATGGGCTGGTTCAAAGTTCTTGTAAACTGCAGGAAGGAAGCAAGTCCTCCAAGAGTAAATCCTCCTATATTTGAAATAGCAAGGAAAGATCCAATTGAAGCTGTAAGAACAAAATTTATATTTCCTAAGTTTCCTACAACAGGGCCTAAAATATTTCCGTATTTATTGGCATTATTTGAACTTTCAAAAAGCTTTTCATTTAAAACATCAAATTTGCTTTTTGCTTCTTCTTCATGTGAAAATACTTTAACAACTTTTAGTCCTTCTAGCATTTCTTCAATATATCCATTTACTGCTCCAATATTTTCCTGCTGAGCCTTAAAATTTTTTCCACTTTTTCCTGATATGTTTCTAGTAACGCTAATAGTAAGAATAACCATAATCAGAGTAAATATTGTCAGAGGAATACTGAGGATAAACATTGAAGTCAGAACACTGATTACTGTTATAACAGCAGATATTATCTGAGCCAGACTTTCTGTTATCATATTACGCAACGTATCTATATCACTCGAATAAACACTCATTATATCTCCGTGGGCATGAGTATCAAAGTATTTAATTGGTAATTTTTCCATATGGGAAAATACATCATCCCTAAGAGTTTTTAATGTTCCCTGGGCTGCAACTATCATAAGTCTTTCATATAAATAGGTTGAAATCATTCCTGTCAGATATGCTGCACCCATTGAAAGTATTATTTTTACAAGAGGAGCAAAATCAATATTGGGGTTTCCTATATTAGGTGTAATGTATCCGTCAATAAGCTGTTTCGTATACATTGTTCCAACAACCATACACAATGAACTTAAAAGTATAAATACTAAAACTGCAATAAAATGAAATTTATACAGTTTAAACATATATGCTATAAGACGAAGCAGGGCTTTTAGCTGTTTTCCTTTACTACCACTATTTTTATCTGGACTATTCATTGTTTTTTCCTCCTTCCTCCTGAGAATTATGTACTTCCTTATAAATATCATTTGAAATAATCAGTTCTTCATGAATTCCTATACCAGTTACTTTACCATCATCAAGTACAATAATCTTATCAGCATCCTTTACTGATGAAATTCTCTGTGCAATAATAATTTTTGTAATGTCAGGTATTTCATTCTTAAAGGCTTCCCTTATAAGCTTATCAGTCTTAGTATCCACAGCACTTGTAGAGTCATCAAGAATTAAAATTTTTGGATTTTTCAAAAGTGCCCTTGCTATACAGAGACGCTGTTTTTGGCCACCTGATACATTTGATCCTCCCTGTTCAATATAAGTATCATATTTATCAGGAAATTTCTGTATAAATTCATCTGCCTGAGCCAATTTACATGCATGTATCATTTCTTCTTCAGTGGCATTTTTGTTTCCCCACATAAGATTTTCCTTTATTGTACCTGAGAAAAGGACATTTTTCTGTAATACCATTGCTACATTATCTCTTAAAGTTTTTATGTCATAGTTTTTTACATTTATTCCGCCAACCTTCACTTCACCTTCCAGTACATCATATAATCTCGGAATTAGTTGGACAAGTGCTGATTTTGCACTTCCTGTTCCTCCTATTATTCCTATTGTTTCCCCTTGATTAATGTGAAGATTTATGTTTTCCAGATTTAATACTTCAGGGTTGTTACTGTAGCTGAAATTTATATTTTCAAATGAAATTGAACCATCTTTTACTTCAAATACAGGATTTTCAGTATTTTTTATGCTTGGCTCCTCATCCAGAACTTCTACTATACGTTCTCCTGATGCTCTTGAGAAAGTTATTGTAACTATAACCATTGCAAACATAAGAAGACTCATAAGAATATTTGCTGTGTATGAAAATAAGCTCATCAGCTGCCCTGTAGTAAGGTTTCCGGCCACAATTTTCTTTGCACCAAACCATGAAAGCAGAATAATACACGAATACATACAGAACTGCATCGCAGGAGCTACAAATATAATAATTTTTTCTGCTTTTAATAACGTATTTCTCAAACCATCTGTTGAATTTTTTTAAATTTATTTATTTCATAATTTTCTCTTACATATGCTTTTACAACTCTGACAGCATTTATATTTTCCTGAAGGTCAGAATTTATTTTGTCATATTTTTTTCATTGCCTTTAAGAAAATAGGATGTACAGAAAAAAATAACAACTGCCATTACAATTCCAAGAATAATTATAGCACCAATAAATATAGTGGATAATTCAGGACTTATATAAATCGTCATCATAGTTGCAAATATCAGCATTAATGGTGCTCTTACAAGAAGTCTTAAAATCATCTGATAAGAATTCTGAATATTTGCAATATCTGTAGTGAATCTCGTAATAAGTCCGGCAGTTGAAAATTTATCTATATTTGTAAAAGAGAATTTTTGTATTTTATAAAAAAACTGCTTTTTCTTATATTTTTTTGCAAATCCGGCAGAAGCCTTAGCTGCACATCTTCCAGCTACAAAACCTGTAGACAGTGAAATCATGGCAATTATTAAAGTTATAAGACCTATGAAATATATATGTCCCATATTGCCCTTGTTCAGTCCGTCATCTATTATAGAAGCCATTAGAAATGGAATAAGTATTTCCATCATTACTTCCACAGCAATAAATATAGGAGATAAAAGTGAAACTTTTTTTATATTCTCCTACATATGCTAATAATTTTTTTTAACATTAGAACAAATCCTTTTCTTATTTAAATTTAGAGAGACTGTCTCAAAAAAATTAAAAAAATAATGTAAAAAAACTATATTTATGAATTATTTATAATTTCACAATGCAAAAACAGGAAATGAATTTAGAAAAAGTCAATAGGGGCTGTCTCAAAAAGAAAACTTAAAAATTAATGTGAAAAAACTATATTTTTTTGAATTATTTAAAAATTTTTACAATGTAAAATAGGAAATGAATTTAGGAAAAAGTCATTTGTCCGAGCTTTTAGGCGAGTTTTTGACTTTTCCTTAATGAATGACTGTTTTATATAAGTAAAATTTTTAGTAAATGAATAAATATAGTTTTCATATATTGCATTTATATTTTTTTGCTATTTTGAGATAGCCCCGAATTTTGACTTTTTCTTTATGAATGACTGTTTTTGTATAAGTGAAATTTTAGTAAATGAATAAATATAGTTTTCATGTATTTTTCTAAATTTTGAGACAGCCTCTCTACTGTACTGTTATTAAAGAACTTTTTTTCCATAAAATATCTTATCTGAAGTCGCCACCAGTTCCAGTCGTGTGCAACATCATATCCCCAGAAATCCACCCATGCCGGAACATTTTTTTCCTTCAGGATGGCATTCATTTCATGATTACTTGGCAGAAGTTCTTCTTCCCATGCTCCCTGCCCTATACAAAGTATAATTTTTTTATTTCTGTAAATATCCAAATAATAATGATCTTCAGGCATATTTCTTAAAAAATGTACCGGTGAATTATTATACACCAGATCATCCATATAATTTCCAAAGAACATGGAAGCATCAAATGCTCCACTTAACGCAATTAGGGTTTCAAATAAATCCGGTCTACGGAAAAAAGAAATTCCGGCGTGAGTTCCTCCCATGCTGCATCCTGTCACTATAAGGTCTTTTCTTCCAGTATAGTTATGAATAAATGGCACCATTTCATTTGTAATGTAGTTAAACCATTTTTCCTGCATTTCAGCCCTATATCTTGGATTTCCTTCCTTATCTGACCAGCTTTCCCTGTCAACGCTGTCTACACAGAAAAGTTGTAATCTTCCCTGCTCTATGTAATCAGATAAAGTTTCCACCATTCTAAAATTCTCATAATCTGTAAATTTTCCATCCTGTGGAGGAAATACCAGACAAGGTTTTCCAGAATGACCATATATCTTAAATTCTACTTCCCTATCTAAATACCTACTGTATTCCTTTCTATATTCCGTATGCATTATTCACTTCCTTTAATTATATTTTTTAAACAGTTTCATGAACAAATTTTATAAATTCATCCATTACTTCCTTATCCTTAAATTTAGCAGTGTACATTCTATTCCCCATAGCCGCTGAATAAAGATCTGGCATTCTTTCATACATAAGAATAGCTTCTCCGTACTTTTCAAGAACTTCTTCATCAGAATGCTTATAGTTCTTTTCATCACGCCTACTTACATATATGCAGAAGTATCTTTCCATATCTTCATTTAGGGAAGTATTTACAATTTTTCCATAAGTTACCATATCTGCCCATATTTGATATACATCTGTATTATTGGCATAATTGTACATGCTTGGAGTATATCCTCCCGCCGGACGCATATTTACTTCAAGTCCTATATATTCCCCTTTTTTTCCAAGTCCTTTTCTATCTTCCAGCAGTTTAAAGAATTCCATATGAACAAATCTGCTCTTAACTCCAAACCCTTTGATTGTACGTCTTCCAGCATCAATCAGTTCAGATGGAAGCTGTTTTCTTACATAGTAATATAAATCAAGCCCTTCATTTACAATATCCATGATTGTCGGCTCCCAAGTGATTCCTGTTTCAAAAATAGGATTCCCCTCAGCGTCAACTATCGCATCATAAGATACAAGATCTCCGAAAACATACTCTTCCATAATATATGGAATATCTGGAACATTTTTATAAAATTCTTTCAGTTCCTGTTCGTTTCTTATTCTGTAAGTATTACTTGCTCCTACTCCATTATCCGGTTTTACTACAACAGGATATCCAACTTTTTTTATAAATTTTTCTGCTTCTTCTAAAGTTGAAACCATATGATATGCCGCAGTAGAAATTCCTCCCTTTTCATAAGAGCTTTTCATTGCTGACTTTTCTTTAATATTGTGTATTTTATCAGTTTTAATTCCTGTAGTTATGTTAAAATCAGTACGCAATTTTGCGTCCTGTTCAAGCCAGTATTCATTATTAGATTCCAGCCAGTCTATTTTCCCATATTTAAAGGTAAAATATCCAACAGCTTTTAAAACTTCATCATAATTTTTCCAGAGAAGATACTTTATAATACTCTGTTAATGCATTTTTCAATTTTTCGTCAAGTTCATTATATTCAACATCTGCAATCCCCAATACAGTTACCCCATTTTGTTTCAGTCTATCACAGAATTCCCAGTTTGTTTTTGGGAAATGTGGCGAAATATAAACAAAATTCATATTCTTTCATCTCCTTCTTAATACTTTTCGCGTTACTGTTAGCAAATTATAGCACAAATTAGAAGTTTTTTGAAGAAATCTTTTTCTTTAAAAAAGCTCTTTCTATATTGTTAAATCTAAATAATATGCCCATTTTATCTGGCTAAGTCTTTTAAGCTCTTCCAGAGATTCCTTACTTACTTCGCTGTCTACAGTAAGCAGCATAATGGCGCTGTTTTCACGTCTTCCTACATTCATCGTTGCAATATTTATATTTTCCTTACCTAAGGTTGCCCCTACAGCTCCGATAACTCCGGGAACATCATCATTTCCAAGATATATCATATTGTCAGAAATTGCCATATCCATATTGTAGTTTTTCAAGCTTATAATTCTTTCCTCGTTATTCATTCCAATTGTACCGACAACATTGACTTTTTTTCCATCTTCATTATTTATAATAAATTCAATTGCTGAAGAATAATTTTCATATTTATGATCTTTTTTATTTATTGAAATATTAATTCCTCTCTTTTCAGCAAGAGATTTTGAATTGATGTAGTTTACCTCTTCCTTCAATACAGGTTCCAGAATTCCTTTTATTGCAGTTGAATCCACAAGTGCAGTTTCCTGCTCTGCAATTTCTCCATAATAGTTAATTGCAATATTTGTAATTGGGGCCTTTTCAATCTGGAAATAAATTTTTCCCAGCTTTTCAGCAAGATTTATGAAAGGCTTTACTATAAGGAACTCTTCCCTTCCTATTGACGGTAGGTTTACAGCTGTTTCAACTATTTCACCACGAAGACCATTTAGAACCTGTCTTACCACTTGTGTTCCAACATTTCTCTGAGCTTCATAAGTTGTTGCCCCTATATGTGGTGTAGCAATTGCATTTTCAAATTCATACAGTATACATTCAGAACGTGGTTCTACAGTATGTACATCATATCCAAAACTTGCAATTTTACCACTTTTTAATCCTTCAGCCACAGCCTCTTCATTGAAAAGTCCTCCACGTGCAGCATTTACAAGTCTAACACCATCTTTTAACTTATGAAGGTTTTCAGCATTTATCATATTCAATGTCTCTTTTGTCTTTGGAGTATGAATTGTTATAATATCAGACTTTTCAAGTAATTCATCTAAAATTTCTGCTTTTTTACAACCATTTCTCTTGAAAATCTCATCTGAAATATACGGATCGTAAGCGATAAGTTCCATTCCAAATGCTTTCATTCGCTTCGCCATAAGGCTTCCTATTCTTCCAAGTCCAATAATACCAAGTGTCTTTTCAAAAAGCTCACTTCCTACAAATTTCTCTTTCCCATTTTCCGCTTTTTATATAGTTATTTGCCGCCACTATATTTCTAGCTGATGCAATCATAAGCCCAATTGCAATTTCACAGGCTGAAACAGTGTTGCTGTCAGGTGTATTTGCAACTATTACCCCATGTGCAGTTGCCTCAGGAATGTTTATGTTGTCTGTTCCATTTCCTGCACGCCCCACAATTTTAAGTTTTTTTGCCTTATCCAGCAGTTCCTTGTCAACCTTTATAACACTTCTTACAATAAGGGCGTCATATTCATGAATAATATTTAGAATTTCTTCCCTTGAAATTCCCACCTTCACATCTACTTCTACATCTTCTGATTTCAGCAATCCTGCAATAGCCTCATCATCAATGTATTCTCCTACTAATACTTTATACATAATTTTCTCCTCCCTTATTCCAGAAATATTTATTATCTAATATATTAACATAATTTAATTTTTCAATTCAATATAGAGAAAGTATATTTTGATATAGGAAAAAGTTCTATAAAAATTATATATTTAATTAAAAAGAGCTATCTCAAAAAAATTGAAAAAAATAGTGTAAAAAAACTATATTTATGAATTATTTAGAATTTTTACAATACAAAACAGGAAATGAATTTAGAAAAAGTCAACAACCTGAATTTTTCAGGTGAATTTTGACTTTTTCTTTATGAATGACTGTTTTGTATAAGTGAAATCTAGCAAATGAATAAATATTTTTTTTTATATTTTTTTCAAAATTTGAGATAACCTTAAATTAAATATATTATTTTTAATGCATTTAATCCTGCCACGTTTATAAAGTTCCAAGGCTTATTATAATGTGGCTGGAAGAAGAAATCTACAAATGCCAGGTCATCTATTGTCATTCCATTTTGAATGCATACAGATAGAGTGTTTATTGACTGAGTTAAATCCATTTTAGAATTTAACTGTGCCCCTAAAATTTTTCTGCTGTTCTTGTCAAATACCACTTTAAGCATTACTTCTTCATATGTAGGCATAAATTCAGGTCTGTAGTTATCTACAGCTATAACTGATTCTACTTCAATTCCTTCTGCTTTAGCCGTTTCTTCTGTAATACCTGTTGCTGCCATATTATTTTCATATATTTTTATTCCTGATGTTCCTTGAGTTCCAGGATGTCTGAATTTATTTTCAGATAAGTTCAGTGCAGCCAAAGTTCCCATTCTTACTGCATTTGTTGCAAGAGGTATATATATATGAGTGTTAAGTGCATTTGAGTATACTGAACAGCAGTCTCCTGCAGCCATTACATCCTTATCGCTTGTTCTCATATATTCGTCAACTTTTATAGCTCCGTTAGGCAGCATGTCAAGCTGTCCTTCAAAAAGTGATGTAGCAGGTGCAAATCCTACACACATTATTACCATGTCTGCATCATATTCATTTTTATCTGTAATTACTTTTTTTACATTTCCATTTTCTCCTTCAAATTTTACAACTTTTTCTCCGGTAGCAATTACAATTCCTCTATCTTTAAATGCTTTTTCAGCAATTTCAGTATATTCCTTATCAAAATATCTGCTTAATATTCTTTCTTCTGCATCTACAAGTACAACTTCTTTTCCATTATCTCTAAATGCTTCGACAAGTTCCACTCCGATATATCCTGCCCCAACTACTACTACTTTTTTAGCATTTTTCCCTTTTTCAATTATTTCATTTGAATGGTTATAATTTTTACAAAGGAGAATATTATTCATTTCTATTCCTTCAATTGAAGGAATTATTGGCCATGAACCTGATGTTACAATTAATTTATCAAATGTTTCATCAAATTCTTCCCCAGTTTCTAAATTAGCCACATGAATCTTTTTACCTTTTATGTCAACATTTTTTACATCGTGTCTCATTTTTGTATTAACATTTAATTCTCTCAATTTTTCCGGTGAACAGTAAAAATAATCCTTGAGGGTCTTTTACTACACCACCAACATACAGTGCAATTCCACATGAAAGGAAGGAAATGTTGTCATTTCTTTCAAACACTGTTATTTCCACATCTGGATTTACCTTTTTCAGATTTAGTATTGCTGCCGTTCCAGCATGAGTACATCCAACTACTATTACTTTCATAATTCTTTTCTCTCCTCATCTTTTTTCAGCGTTTTTTACTCCCATATATTGAATAGGAATAATTTCACGTGTTAGTATACTATATTTTTTTCACAAAATGTAAATACAAATAAACAAAAAAATTAATATTTTTTTTACTGGCATCTTTCACAAAAAAATAGGAACCGGATATGGCTCCCATTTAATTTAATTTAAAAAAATCCTAAATCATCTTCTTCTTCTTCCATTTCCATCTCTTTTTTTACTTCCTTATCTTTTTAAAAATCTCATCAATATTCAAATCACTTAATTCAGGATCTACTTTATCCAGAAATTCTGAAAAATTCTTTTTTTGCTTTTCTTAATTCTGATTTTTATTGTCAGTCTTTAAAAATCATTTCATACTGTTCAAGATATCCAGAGATATAACTTCTAATTTCACTGCTACTTATTTCTGAATAAATTCTGTTTGCCCTTTCTATAAGCAGTTTATCCTTATTTCTACTTTCTGATTCCATTTTAATTTCTTCAAGTTTTTTTATTTTTTTCTGCTTTTTTTCCTTTTCTGACAAATCATCATTTATAAGAAGTTTATTACGTTTTTTTCTCCTGTTGTTACAGATGTTGCCTCTACTTCCAGAATACCATTAATATCATAGGTAAATCTTACATTTATTGCTTCTTCTCCTGCTTTATTTTTAGGAACTTTAAGCTCAAACTCTCCTAGAAATAAATTTTCTTCTACTTCAAGACTTTCTCCCTGATAAATGGCTATTCTTATAATTTTCTGATTATCGTGAACTGTATAGTAATATTCAGACTTACTTGCAGGTACCGTTGTATTTCTATGAATGATTGGTGAAAATTTTTTCCCTATAACTTCTATACCTAGTGTAAATGGACATACATCTGTAAGTATTCTCTCACTGAAAGCCTTATTTCTTTCCTTCATTCCCACAGTGACTCCAGCTCCATAAGCTACTGCAGAATCAGGTTCTCCAATGATTGAAACCAGTTCTTCACCATTGATAAAATCATTTTCTTCATAATAATTTTCATTGAAGGAATTATTTCTGCTTCTCAACTTTTCAAAATATTTTTCTGTAAATTCTCTTATTATCCCCATTTTTACGGCTCCTCCAACAAGAATAATTTTCTCTATTTCACATGGATCCGTATTTCCATCTTTTAATGCTATATCTATTGCATTCTTCATTCTTACAAGAAGAGGTTTTACCGCTTCCTTAAAATCTTCCTGTGTTATCATTGTAGAATATTCTTTATCCTTAAGTTTTATCTTCATTTCAACGTTTTTAACACCTATAAGCTTTTTTACCCTGTCAGCTTTAGTATAAATCAAGGTTTTTTCTTCCTTTGTAAAGTCTCCTTGGTAAAGGCCATTCTTTTTTAGAAATATCTCACATATTTTTGTTGTGAAATCTTCACCTCCAAGCATTGTATCTCCACTTATTGAAATTACTTCCATGATTCTTTCAAATGTTTCAAGCAATGTCACATCAAATGTTCCTCCACCTAAATCAAGTACTAGAAATTTAAGATTTCTATCAAGAATATTGCTTCCAAGGGATAATGCAGCTGCAGTTGGTTCATTTATCAATCTTTCCACCTGAAGTCCTGCAAGCTCTGCCGCAATTTTTGTATCTTTTCTCTGTTTATCGTTAAAATAAGCAGGAACACTTATTATTGCCCTGTCTACTTCACTTCCAAGCTGTCTTTCAGCATTCTCCTTTAAATGTTTCAGAACAAGTGATGACAGCATCTGTGCATCAAATTCCTTCCCTTTTATTTTTATTTTAGCATTTGTTCCCATCTTTCTTTTAAAATTACTTGCTGTATCTAAAGGATTTAACATTCTTCTTTCCTTTGCCAGTTCCCCCACAATTACTTCATCATTTTCATTAATTCCTACAACAGAGGGGATAAGTATATTTCCATATTCATTTTTTATAAATTTTATTTCCCCTGTCTCATCAATATATGTTGCAAGACTGTTAGTTGTACCCAAGTCTATTCCTATCATTTTCCCCATTGTGTTTTTCTCCTTTCAGCAGTAAGACCTATTCTTGAATATTTTAAAGTTTCCTAAAATCCCCATACTGAGTCATCTTTTTTTATAAAATTATCTAATATTTCAGATATCATTGTTTTTTTAATTTATTATAATTTATTCTTGCAATTATAACTTTTTCCAATCAAAAAGAATTAAAAGTATAGTCATTATTATTATAAATAAAAAAATGATATTCTCCTCTGGTCTCAACTATTGAATTTTTGAAAAAAACTGCAATACATATAATTATAATTATATTTTTTTATTGGAGATAATAATTTTGACCAACCAAATCCATTTGTTATTTTTTTGTAAATATGCAATCTAATAAAAATTACAACACCTGTAATTATAACCCATGCATAAAAAAAGAAATTAAATCTAAATTAATGCACGCCAAGAAAGTAGTAACATATATTAAAAGGCAGAATATAAAGTTAGATATTTTTTTAAAAAAATTTATTTTTGATTTTTTTAGAATACATAACTTCATACAATTCAGAAATTTTTAGTGAATTTTTTTCTTTTTAAACTTGTAGATATAGATAAATCCATCTTTCCTATAGTTCCTATTTTTTTATATCTTTTCTCTTCTTTTTAAATCATACAGACCAAAAAGTTTGATTTATTATCTTAACCATTCCTATTTCAAAAAAATTTTTTCAATAAAATTATCCACTGCTTTGTCTTTATCAATATTTTCCCTATAATTTTTCAATTATTGCAGATGTTATATGATATTTATTGAAAAACTGTATTATCCATAAAAAAATTTTTCTTTCTATCTCTGTTAAATCTGTTAGCATATCAGGTATTTTTGTAAATAGTTTCGCCATTATTGAAAAAAAGAAATTTGAAATTTCTATATAATTATTCTTTTCATAAATCATTCCAAGCTTTTTTTATGATTTCCTCTTTTTTTCCTTACTATCATATTTTTCATTATATTCTTTAAAAAGATAAAGCCAATCTTCAAGTTTTCTGAAACTTTCTATCCAATCCAAAAATTGTCTCCTTCTTAGGATTAAATTTAAGAGTATTATTCTTCTAATTTCCAATATCTATTATTTCCATCGCCTATATATTTACCAGCTAAACTCTTCAATTACCTTTTTTTGATCTTACTGGATACAGATTCATCCTCTTTAATTTCTTTAATTAAAAAGTGCAAATTTACTATGCAAAGGATTATCTTCATCAATATAACAGCGATGAAGCATCCATATATTGTACATAGTAGGATTTTTTTCGGACAGATTTAAGCAACAATTCCTCATATCCCTTTTTTTATAAAAATTTCTCTACAAAATGTACTAAATCTCCCGGTGTTCCAAAAATCTATATCTGGATTAGATTCAATAATTTCCAGAATAGGAGCAACTAATTCAAAAGGATTAGGATATTCAAGCATAGCTTTCATAACTTCATCTTCAATATAATATTCTTCATAAGGATTTATCCCTTTTTGTAATAAGATAATTATCTCGTTTTTATCCATAATATCTTTTCCTTTTCCTATTTTAATCTGCAGTTTTTCTGATGAGCCTTGATTTTCTTCATAGCCCAGTCATAGTGACTTGAAGTTGCACTCACAAAATATGAGCCAAGCACACTCCCTCCAACCCATTTATATACATCTTTTGAAAACAGTTCTTCGTTTGTAAATGTATCGGCTAAGTCTAAAACTTTTTTATGTGACTGCTTTAGCATTTCTTTTGCTTCCTCTAATTTTGTATTCTGATGTTTTTTCCAAAACTCAACATTTAAATCACCATAAGTTTTCCAGTTATATGGTTTAGGAATAAACGGCTTTTCTTCTCCGTTCTGATTAGAATTTACCCAATTTAAAAGTAGCTGGTGCCATTCATAAAGATGAATTAATACATCCCTTAAATTTTTATCTCTTTTCCAATGTGCTTCCTTCTTCTTTTCATCCTTTGAAAAATCAAAAGGTGTATCCAATTCTTCATCAGACATTTTGGAAATCAGTATATTCAGTTTCTCGTAATTTTCTTTAGCAGTTACCATTAAATTCTCTTTTGTTTTTGGTCTTGGCATGATAAGTTTATCCTTTCTTTTACTTGACTTATTTTTTTATATTTAAAGTATCTTCCATATATTTTCTAAATGCTTCATTCTCCCAAAAACCAAGCCGAATCCCATCAATACCACGAGTCAATAAAACATAGTACTGATTTAAAATATAAAGAGTGAACTCAAATTGATTATCTGGATCTTTCATTTCCTCAACAGAAAATTTGTTATTAGTATTGATATGACTATCTGGCACCGCTTCAAGCATCCCATCTGTATTTACTTGAATATCAGGACCTATCATTACTCCAACTTTGTTTAAGTCAATCCCCTGAACAGCAAATACTGAACCTATCTGCTCTTCTGCATCAGCATCATTGATATTAATCCAATTTTCTTGAGTAGAATTCCACCTTCTGTCCAATTCATCTTCATGAAAATGAGTTATTGAAGAATCTTTTCCATGAGCAATACTCCATTTGTCTACAGTAGCACAGCAGAACATGCCGGAAAGAACTCGGTTAATATGCTCTGCATTAAAATTCCTATCTTCTTCTATCCATTCTATTAATTGATGCATAGGCTTCCCTGTTACATATCCAAAATATGCATCCGGTGATTTATCATTAAATACTTCCCTATTAAAATTTGGATTATAGTTTGTAAGTTCTGAACTTAATAATTTTGTATCCTTATACAACAAATATTTAATACCATTTACATAATCATCAGAGGTGTAGTTTTTTCCTTTAGGTGCTTGTATTCTGAACTGAGTATGCAAAAATTTTTTCTCATAACCATCTGTTAATCTTTGAAACATTTCTCTTGTAATATTTGCAGGTCTGATAGACTGTAATACATCATACATAAGAATTATCTGCTGTCCCATTTTCTGAAGTATTTCAAGATGGGAGTTACAGTCCTCAAATCCTTGAATATTATATACTTGGCCAAATGAAGGATGTTGTTTACCGTATCTTCTTGAAAGCTTATGTGATTCATCTACAATAATAACATCATATCTTTTATTTTCAGTAATAATTTTTGTTGTAGTAGTAATGGAAAGATAATTACTATTCATTCCATATACTTTAAAAATATTTAATCCTGTTTTCTCCCAGTTTGGTTGAACAACTACCCCAATTTTTGCTTCCGGTCTATCTTTAAGAATATTTGCAACAAGATGGGTTAGCAAAACAGTTTTTCCTGTACCTGCATCCCCATTAATAACGTAGTTCCTGTCCGGATTATTAATAATTTCTGTTATAAGCTGTCCCTGCTCGGCAGTTAATTGCTTAATTGGACTGTATTTAACCAGCTCTTTAGTTCTTAATTCATCAAGTGTAGGAGTTGTAACCCATCCTCTTGGATATAACTCTTTTTCCCATAATGGAAGAATTACATCTGAAACAATATTTTCTCTTCCAACGTATTCATTAACGCTATTTCCACCAGTTCTATTAATTACATCATCATTATCAAATGATACTGTTCCGGCTTTTTTAGAATTATCTGCAGTAAAATAGGTAATTAACTGGCTTTCGACATCATCAAGGGCAGAACGGTTAAAATGTACCGAAAAAATAACAATGACTTGATCAAAATTTGCTATATTAAATTTTTCTTCTGTTCCATTATAATGCTGTTTATGTCTATCTATAAAATGGATTGTCTGACCTATATAAATTTTTTTAGATTTTGTTCCTCTATATATATAAATAGCATTTTTTTCAATTCCAATGCCGTTTTTTTCATTATTGTTCAAATTATCTATTCCAATTAAATTACCTTTATTAATAGATAGTTCCACTATTGAGTATTTCGCCATCCAATCACCTTTTTCCTATAATTTATCATACTTAGTAGATACTCCTCTTGCTTTATCAACGGGATATTTTTTTTCAGTGTCATCCATCTTGCGATTAATTATGTCAATTATATCAACATCAAGAACCTGTGCCATTTGTAAACAGTAGTTTGTTACATCTGCAAGTTCTTCCAGGACATCATTCATATTAAATTCAGTGTCATTCCACTGAAAACATTCAAGTAATTCATTTGCCTCTATGGAAATGGATTTTGCTAAATTTGAAGGTGTATGAAACTGTTCCCATTCCCGTTCTTCATTAAATTGTTTTATACGTAATAGCAGTTCACCTAATCTTTCCATCACTATTCCTCCATCAGACAAATTTTTTTAAAATAATTTTTTGTTTCTTCATCTTTAAACCAGATACCAAGACCTTTTTTTGCTCTAGTAAGCATAATCCGGTATATATTTAAAAGTAATTTATCATTATCCATATTATTTTTTATTGATTTTTCAAGCTGAACATCATGTTCTGTTACCTTTTCCACATTAAATTCCCAGTGATCCGTTCTCCAGACCAGATCATCCCACCAGATAAAAACCCACATAATCAAAAACCAAGACCTTGTGCCGTATAAACACATCCAACTTTATCTATAGAATCTAAATACCAGTTATATTGATTCCAATAAGGATTCCATTTTTTTCTGAAATATTGGATTTTTTTCCGGAATCTTTATATCAAATTCATTAGGATTATTTTTACTTTTCCATTTCCAGCAATATGAGGCATAATATTTAACACTTTTTCGATTTTTTTGTATTGTTCCTCCATCCACATATTCATATCCTGAATAGTATTAAAAAAACTGTCACATCAATTCCTAGACCAGCATCATCACTATAATTCTGATTATAAAGAAGTTTATCTAATCTATCTACATAACTTCCCAATCCGGATCTCTTCTGATAATCAAGAGAAAATTTAACAAAAGTATATCCTTTATTTTCAGCATATTTTTTAAACTTAGCCTTAGTTCCAATTTCATTTCCCAAGATTCTCTGTCTGTCATCCTGTAATACAATTACAATTTGGGCATACTGTAGAACATCAGTAAATTCTGTAATTCTATGCGCTTCATCAATTACTAAAAGATCATTGCCGGAATCTATACTTTCTAAGAAACATGTTTTAATTCCTTCCTTATCATTACTAAATCCTTCAAGAATCTGTTTTATTGTACGGTTTCTTGGTAATGTATATTTACATTTATAACTGTTGTCTGAGGAAGGATGAAGTTTCCAATATTCAGAAAGTATCCGGAAACCTACTATTGTTTTACCTGTACCTGCAGCTCCGTCAATTAGAATCATATGATTTGTTTTTAATTTTCCATTAGCCTGCTGTTTCAGAAGAGGCATAATATAATCCAGAATTTTAGATTGATCATGCCACAATGGAATATTTTCTGGAGATTCAGTAATCTTATTTATAATTTCCATATCTAATTCTGTTGTTACATACTTTCCTTCAATAAATAATTTCTTTTGCAACTTCATTGTCTACTGCTGAATCAAATAACAATTTTAAATACTTTTCAAAGGAATCTTCTTCTCCCATAACATACATATTGGACACATCAACATCTGCATATCCTTCAGATGCAAAGAATATCTTTTCAGATAATTCAAATTCATGAAGATACTGACATCCAAATATCTTCAATTTTCCATTTACAACATTGCTATGGTTACTATTTAATGCGTCCACATATTCTTTTGTCTGATTGACAGGATGTCTTGAAAAATAGAATTTTGAAGCATTTACTTTTATTACTGGAAATCCATAATCTGCACAATATTCAATTCCGTCTCTGCTCCATTGCTTTAGTTCAACAACCAGAGCATAATGTTCTCCAGATATATTATCTCCAATAAGTACCGCATCAATTCTACCACCGGCAGGTAATTCATATTCTGTAACAAGATATAAATTATCTAATCCTGCATTATGAACTCTTTCTATCAATTTTGGAAGAGAATTTCCCCATGACTTTTTTTCTCTCAAATTACTACACTTGCTATATTTTTTTCTAATTTACTAATTATTTCTTCTCCAGTCAAATCAAAAAGATTCGATATTTTTTTCATAAAAACATACTCAATATACTCCCCCTTTTCCCGCAAAATTTTCTTTTAAATACAAAAGTATAGTTTAAAAGTTTTCCTTATAATCCCTTTTTAAAGAACTTCTTAAATTCTGAAACTTCTTCAGAAGATTGAGTGATAGAAACTGAATATGACGCTCCTTTAGCTATACCTGGCTGATATGTCATAGGTACAAACTGGAATGAAATTTCAGGATTGGCCACCATACAGTATCCCAATGTAGATTTAGTCTGACTTTCATTTCTTTTATTGAATACGTAAGCTTCACCATATTCCTTTAATTCTGAATCAACAGGAATAACTACAACTTCTCCTTCTTTATATCCCACAATAAAATTACTATGTTTTGTAATCTTAACAATAATAGCGTTAGTAAGGTTTTCCATATGGCAATAAATTAATTTATAATCATCACCATTCGCAACACATTCATTGAATATTTCCCTCATTCTTGCCTTATTTTTTTGTTCTCCTCGTCAGTAGCTCCTAAAAATGCTTTTTTTCACTAAATCTTTAAGTCCCATGTTTTTTTCTCCTTTTTCTTTTTTTATATAAATTTAATTACAAACAAAAATATTAAAATTTGTAAGAAATGATTTCTAAAAATTATTTAAATCTTGGCTATTTTTTTATAAAAATACAGCTTATTATATCACATTTCAGCTCAAAAAAATATACTGTTCTATTTAAAAAAAGACAGTATATTTTTTTCACTTTTATTTTTATAAATACGTAATGTCATATCATAGTAATAAGAAATGAAAATTACAGAATTAACTTGTAGCTCATCCCATTTTTAGTTTCTTTAAAAGGTTTGAAACCAAGATTTGTATACAATTTTTGAGAATCTAAGTTCCAGCTGTATATTTCTTCAATTTCCAGTTCCTTATACCCTAATTCTTTTCCACGCTCAATCAATTTTCTGATAACTTTTGTGGCAATTCCTTTTTTTCTGTAATTTTTATCCCCTATTAAAATAGGCATATCATCCTGCTTAAAAGAAACATCTCCTATTGATTTGTAAATTTCATCTTCAAGAACTTCTATAAAATATACTTCACCAGCCTGATTCCACCATGTATACATTTTATCCAGCAGTTCCTGTGTGTATGGTTCCTTATCTCCATCAAGCATCCACACTGTATCAATATCCTGATACCATTCAAAAGCAAAATCATATTTCCCATCAAATTTTCTCAATCTGATTTCCTTATCAATTTCAATATATTCCGGCTGTTCTATTCCTTTAATTGACATATTGACTCCTTCTTAATTATACTAAATCACCTGAAAGTTGAAACTTTTTTTATTTTTTTTACGGATAGTATGAAAAATTTTTTTCATTTCTTTATTCTTATAGGATTTTTTTATTCTATATTAAGATTATTTACCTATTCAAATCAAGTGTTTTTACTGTTATCTGATTACCATACATCTGGTAAATATTATCTGGCTGAATTTCTTCTTCAATCGGATTTTCAGTTTTATTAAATCCAAATTCATGTAAATATTTTTTTTATAGATGAATTTTTTTCAAGTTCATTTTGGTGAATAAAAATTTCAATAAAAATAATATAGAAAAAAACAATTATAATACTTGTTAATAATGTTATAAACAGTTTTATTATTTTTTTCTTTTTTTCATTCAGATACACCAACCTTTTTTTCTGTTGTTTCGACAGTATATGTATTTCCTCTAAAAATAATCTATCGTCATTATTACAAATTTATCTTCTCTACATATATTTTTTTCTTTTTTTAAAAATCTCTTAACATTTTACTTCCTTACTACTTATTAAATTTACTCTGATATTCCTCCATTTCCTTAAATAATTTTTTTCTTCTTCCTTATCTTCAGGCATTTTCCCCAAATACTTGTACTCAAAATAGTTCATCAATGGTGTCGGAGTATATGGACTACTTAACCAGTCTGCATAGTCATAATCCATTTTCAATGATCTTTTTTTCATCTACTATTATCGTTATCGCTTGCCAAGGTTCTTGATTATTTTCTATAAATAACTGTTTTAAAGATTTTTGATAGTCTGTATAATTTTTCTCCTTTCATTTGAATATTCTTCTTCATCTACATTATATATCTCAGGGATATCTTCACAATAAATATAATTTACATCTTCCTCTGTATTAAAGAAAAAAATACACTCCCCACTAAAAATCATCATTTATATCTGCATGAAAATAAAATTTCTCCCAAGTATCTGGTATTGTATTGCTTACCTGTTGTGCTATCGCTCTTATTAACTCATTTTGTTTTTTTCAAAAAAATTCTTCTTGCCATTCTTTTTTTTCATAGTTGGTCTCCTTTTTATAATTACTTTTTATTTTTAAATCAATCTCAAACTCTACTAATCAACTATTAAGAAAAAAATTTCTTATAGTTCTTATTAATTATTTAAATTCTTATATTTCTTTACCAATTCATCAAAAAAATTATCAGAATATTTATATAATTTCTCTTTTTATTTTTTTCTTTTTTTCTTTTTTTCTTTTTTTCTTTTTCAAATTCTGATATATCAATATTTTTTTATTATCTTCTATTTCAAAATAAAATAAATCATTTAAAAATTGACAATATAAATATACTTCTTATTTTATTACTGTTTTCTGAATATTCTAACATCTTCATTAACAATTCTATTATCCATATATTTTTCATAGTAATAAACTCCCATATGATTACTGCCAATTATATCTATCACCTCATCGCCTATTTTTTTCTACATCATCTGAATTGAGAAATACTACTTCTTTTTAAAAATTCTTCTTATTTTTTTCTTTTTTTCATCATTATTGATATTTTTTTAGAATTTCACTCTCTATAAGACTTAATAATCTTTCTTTATCTGATTTATTTTTCCATCCCAAATTTCTTCTTCTTAATGCTTAATTCCACTAAAAAATTGATCTTTAGTATATTTAGTTTGACATCTACGACAAACTGGTATTGTTTTGTATTCTAATTCTCCTGTCAATTTATTTCTTCTCCATCCTTTCACTTCGCCTAATTTTATATCTGAACCATATTTTTCTATAAGATTATCTCCTACACATTTCCCATTTTCCGAATGCTCTACATAAATTTCTCCATCTTTATACCCAGACCCATAGGCAACATATTTTCTTTTATGTTTATTTGCTAGTTCATCTCTTTTAGCATTCATCTCATCAATAATTTCATTTTCATTTTTCTTAGTTTCAGTATTCTTTTTCCTAGCTTCATTCCCAGGCGGACATCACTCAACATTATGTACCAGTACTCCTTGCTCTCCAACATAGTAATTTTCTGTACCTTCTATGCTGAAGTTATACACCTTCTGTGGTATCTCGTTCCTTATTAAAAAAATATTAATTTTTATTTAATAACTTTATTTTTTTCAATATTTTTCTTCATTTACGGTTAGTACATCTAACGTTTCTCCATTCTCCATAAATTCAACCATATAATTATTTGGAAAAATCAGAAAAAGGTAACTACAACTGTTCCCAATGCATCTTTTTTTACTTTTTTTCTGACAAATTAATTTTTTTGCTCTAACTACATCTAACTCTTTTAACATATTGTCTCATTCCTTTCATTATTTTTTTTAGTTGGTATTGCTGTTACTAATCTAATAATACCATCATTATTTTTTTTATCCAAGAAAAAAATTTACATCTATATTTCTTCCATTAGCATCTTTTATTTCCTCAGTATGATAATACTCATGTATCTTGCTTTATGTGTACTTAGCTTGGTACTTACTTTTGAGCAATAAAAAAAGGAAGCATCGGCTATTTGTTTTACCTCCCTCTTTTTATAACTCACTTTTTAAAAAAATTTATTTTTTTATATTTTTTTCTACTTACTCAGCGAGCTGAGAAACCGTATATTAAAGACAACAGTACTGTAATCAATATACGAATTATAATATGAGACAATTGTAAATTTCCAACTATATAACCGGTAAAAAAATTACCAATGGAATCATTAACACTAAGGAAAGATATACAAGCCATGGTAGATTCGTGACTGTAGCCGAAATCAACAAAAATAGCTCCGATAAAATATAGCAAGTGAATGCTTTGAAAACCTATCTCTTTCATTTCCACAATTACTGCAATAAGAGTCAAAATTGCATACAATGCGATAAATGCTCTAGAAAAAAATATTAAGTACAATTTTTCAATTTTCTTCCTCCTTTTGAATAAAAATTATAAGCAAAAACTTTTATATCTTAACAGTTCGATTGTAATTAAACTAAGTTATTTGAGATGATTTATATATAGGTAACATTATCATCATATATGAAATTGAATTATATCCTATATGAGCAAGGATACAAGAAAATATAGAATCAGTATAAAAAAATAAAAGCAAACCTAAAATTATGCCACATATAAATGAAGGTACTATTTGAGCGATATTAAAATGAAGTATTGAAAAAAGTGCGGCAGATATAAGTAAGGCAACAATTTTCCCATAGTTTGTGGAAAGACCATCAAGCAAGAATCCTCTCATTAAAACTTCCTCAAGAATAGGTGCAAGGATACAAAAATAGAAAAAACTGACAATCGGCGATATCTTTATTAAACGGATAATTTGTTGATAGTTTTCTTTACTTGATGGAAATAAATCTTCAAATATGGGATCTAATCCCTTATCTAAAAGAAAATAAAATAATACGGAACACCCTAACACTAATGTTATTCCTATAAAGGAAATATTTGAAAACAATTGTAGTTTGAAACTTGTTTTATTCTAATTTCCAGCTACCAAGCTCAATTTTAATCAACTCTGGAAATTTCTTACTAATATCCCTTAAAACATTTTCAACTGATTTTCTCACATATTCGCTTACATCTTCTTTTAAGTTGGCAATTCTTTCAATAGCTTCATTCGGATTTTTCTTGAAATATGGTATACTTGTCTATATTCTTAGTCCCTCCGTAACAGCTCTCCTTGTATTAGGGTTATTTTTTTTTAACCATTCATCAATTATTGGAAGTGCTTTTTCATATCCTATTTTCTTACAAAATTTATCAAATGCCTTTGCCAATACTTCCTGAACTTTCTAATTGTCATCTTTAGAAACTTCATCTCTCATAAATTTAAAATATCAGCTTGTTCTGATAAATATCCAAAAAGAAATACATCGTACATTCTTACTTGATAAGTATCAGATTTATATGCTAAAAATGCCAAATTCTTAGCATATTCATTATCATTAGATTATAATCAGTTGAGGCTCTTTTCTCTTCCTCTTTGAAACCATTTTCTATCAAAGAAAATTCTTTTTCCAAACTCGCAATATATTCTTTCAAGTAATCTCGCCTCCTCACGAAAATACTTTATTTAATCTATTTTTCCGTTCAACATATTTATCATCAAAAGAGAATACATCGTTAGGTGTACAGTCAAGTGCTTTGCATATTCTCTCTAAATTTTTAAGTATTATCGGCTTGTTCTTTCCCATCTATGCCATAACATTGGTGGTTAATCCTGCCATTGCTATATCACTAATATTGATTATATTCAACATTTGCTTAATATATAACAGCACGTACGCACGAAATGTTATGTCTCCCTTTTGACAAAAATAGTATTTTTAAAAAATTCAATACTTGCCATTTTTTATAAAGCTGCTGAAGTATATCTGATTGCATATATCATAAAAAAGAGAATTGTTCATAATTTATTTACTCATACGTTTGTCCTGCAAATAAACACATCTGAAGCAGAGAGTTCGGATTAACTCCTGTTTTCTTAGATATGTTTCTAATCGCTCCTTTTATTTGTTCCGGTGTTTTCACAGCAACACCTCCGAATATTGTTTTAAAGCATATTCCATATTCATCATAATAGCGTATTTCGATAGTTTTAATAAATTTTTCTCCTTGCCCGCAAAGTAAGACTTTATCACTTCACTAAACACTTGTACATCTATTCTGTCCTTATCTTTGATAATATCAAGTATCGTTCTTTCTTTGTCATATACTGATATTTCTCTGCCAAAAGGACTGGTTATAGTTATTTTCCCAATATCGTAATAATCTTTTTTTACATACTTAAAAATAATATTATCTCTTACCGACTTAACTCTGCTGACATTATCTCCTACCTTTACAGTCATCACATAAACAAGGGGCATTCGTGTTGATAATCCTTGTAAATACGCCGCTGTTTCGTGAGAAAAAATACCTTTTGGTATTCTGTATGAGAAATAAAGATACTCATCAATATTCTCACTTGGAAGTGCATAGAGTCCATTTGTTATTTTTTCAAGTTCCTTTTTTTATAGTTAATTCTTTTTAGGATATCCTTATGAATACCAAGATTTAAGGCTTCTTTGGTAGTTATAATCCCATTATTTTCTTTTATTTTTTTTAGCAGGAGTTCCCGTTTACTCATTTGCATCACCGCCTTTTTGTTCTTAAATTATATTATTTATAAGAACAAAAGTCAATATTTAAAAAAATCGAAAAAAATCTTTTCACTATCACTCTTTCTGTAGCAACCCCACAACCTCCACATGGTTTTGTCTGCGGGAACATATCTACAGCTGACACCTTTTTCCAGCCTGTATCCATTCTCAATCAGAAATTTCGTATCCCTTGCAAAAGTCGCAGGATTACATGAAATATATACTATTTTTTTTATTTTATTCTTTACAACACTTCTTAAGGCCTTTTCATCTATTCCCCTTCTTGGAGGATCAAATATGATTGCTTCAGCCTTTTCTTTTTTAAGTAATTCAGGCAGTACCTTTTCAACCTTTCCATTTATAAATTCTACATTATCAATTTCATTTTCAATGGCAGTTTCCTTTGCCGCAGTTACTGAACTTTCTACACTTTCTATTCCTATCGACTTTTTAACCTTAGATGAAATAGCCATTGCGATTGTTCCTGTTCCTGAAAATGCATCAATTACTGTATTATTTCTGCTTTCTCCTAAAAATTCCATTGCCTTGTCATAAAGTTTTATTGCCTGTGATTTATTAATCTGAAAGAAAGAATCCGGATATATGTTAAATTTTATACCTTCCATTTCCTCTTTTTAGATATTCATCTCCAAATATATGTCTTGTATCTTCTCCTAGGATAACATTATTTGCTTCTGTTTTCACTGAAATATATACTGATTTTATAAACTCATTTTCACTGTACAGTTTTTTTCAAGAACCTTCACTAGTCTGCTTATACTGGGATTTTTTTACTTACAACAATTATAAGCATAACTTCATTTTTTTCATTATTTCTTACTACAACATGTTTCAAAAAAATCCTGAATCTGTAATTTCATTATAAACTTTAAATTCATTTTTAGTTCCTGCATAGCTATTTATTTCTTCCAAAAACTTCTCTATCACTTCTTCAGCAATTTTTTTGATTTTTAGAAGGCTTTCCTTTGCAGAAAAAACATTATGGGATTTTCTGGAATAAAAATCCTGTTAAAATCTTTCCGTCCTTTTTAAATAACGGCTCAGATGTTTTATTTCTGTAATTTGCTTCAATTTCACTTCCGATAATATTTTCTATATTGATATTTTCAAGATTTATGCCACCTATCTTTTCCAGAACTTCCCTCAGCATTAAATTTTTGTATTCAAGCTGTTTATCATATTTAAGCATTCCAAAATCACAGCCGTCAAAGTCTTCAAAACTTACTTTTGAAGTGTCTTCTATTCTATCTTTTCCAGCCTTTATTATTTTTGTAATCAGCCCTCTGGCGTAGGATTTTTTCACTGAAATTATTTCAATTTCCAGTATATCTCCAGGAACACTCATCGGCACAAATACGGTAAATCCATCGGTTCTTCCAAGTCCTTCCCCACCAAATACTATTTTTTCTATTTCAATTTCCAGTTTCTGCCCTATTTCATAATTATTTTTTTATATTCTCCATTATTTTACCTCTTTATTATTTATATTCACTATTGATACGCTATTTTAAAAATTCAAGTATGTTTTTCAGCTGTATTCCCATTCCAATTTTCAGACTTTCCTCATCAATATTGAATTTTGGATGATGCAATCCATAAATCAATCCTTTTTCTTCATTTTTTGTTCCCAGCCTGAAAAAAGTCCCTTTAATTTCATTCAGGAAATAGCTTACATCCTCCACATCCATTCTCGCTTCATTAATTATTTCAAGGCTTTCCTTTCCATAAAGGTCTACAACATTCTCTTCCAGAATTTTAGTAATCTCTTCATTATTAATAACCGGAGCATAACCTTCCCTTATATTTACATCAATGCTTCCGCCAAGGCCTTCTACAAATTTAGGTAAATCCCTTTTCATTGTCTCTATTATGAAGGAACGTGTTTCCTGCGACATTGTTCTAATAGTTCCACGCATTTCCACCTTGTCGCAGACTACATTTTCCGCTTCACCGCCTTTAAATGATCCGACTGTAATAACAGCTTCTTCTCTCGGGTCAATTTTTCTGCTTACAATTGATTGCAGAAATTCAACAACCTTTGCCCCTATCAGTATCGCATCTACTCCCTTATGTGGCAGTGCCGCATGTGAAGAAATTCCATTTACTGTCAGTTTAAACATTGCAGAAGTTGCATGAGCCTTGCCATATCTTACTCCAATTTTCCCAAGGTCAATTTCAGGTGCCATGTGAAGTGCAAAGAAGGCATCTATTTTTTTATCTGTATCTTCCTTAAATTTTAATGCTCCGGCTTTTATCATTCTATCGGCTCCTCCGTCTGTTTCTTCAGCCGGCTGAAAGAAAAATCTCACTGTTCCATGCCATTTATCTTTGTTGTCAGCTAAAATTTTTGCTACTCCCATCTGTATTGTCATATGGGCATCGTGGCCACAGGCATGCATTTTCCCAGCTGTTTTTGACTTGTACTCCACTTCATTTTCCTCAAATATTGGCAATGCATCTATATCAGCCCTCGTAGCTGCTGTTTTTCCTTCTCCGTTATATATTGTTGCCACAATTCCTGTATTTATAATTTCTTCATATTCTATACCGTTGTTATTCAGAAATTCCTTTATTGTTTTACTTGTTTCAAATTCTTCATCCCCCAGTTCAGGATTCATATGTATTTTTTTCTTCTTATTTTTTTACCATTTCATCGTATATTTTTTTCAGTATTTTCTTCTATAAATTTATTTATCTCGTTTGAATTCATTATTTTCACCTTTCATCTAGATTTCTTTCATTTTCAGGTTTGAATTAATCAATCTGAAGTGCTATAATTATTATAAGAAAAAAATAACGAATAAAAGCAATAAAAAAATTATTCTGAAAGGAACATTCATGAAATTAATAAAAAAAGTAGAAAAACCAAGAAATCTTATGAATATATATCGGCTATATTTAAAGTCTTTTTCCAAAAAAATGAGAAAAACCCTTTCCTTTCATTCTTCTTAAGCAATGGAGGGGACAACTGAAGTCCTTTCCTTAAAAAAATAGCAAAGGTGAGTTTCTAGGCCTGGTAATTACAGCATTACAAAATAATCTTGCACTGATAGCATATTTTGCCATTTCAAGTGAAAAAAAGAGGTAAAGGGATTGGATCGAAAGCTTTAAAACTGCTGAAAGAACGTTATTCTGATAAAAAAATTTTTCCTTGAAATAGAAAAATACTGAAACAGAATCTGAAAAATAAGGAAGAAAGAAAAAGAAGAAAAAAATTTCTATCTGAAAAAAACGGAATGCTGGAAATGCCCTTCATAATAAACTTTTTGGAACTGAAATGGAAGTTTTGACTTATAATTCACCTGTTACTTTTGAAGAATACCATTCCATCTACAAAAAAGGAATTTGGAAAAAAATTATAAGCAGAAAAAGTCAGTTTTGTGAAAAAAATAAATAGTCTCAAAATTTGAAAAATACATGAAAAACTATGTTTATTCATTTACTAAAATTTCACTTATACAAAAACAGTCATTCAAAAAGAAAAAGTCAAAATCCACCTGAAAAAAATCAGGTTGTTGACTTTTTCTAAATTCATTTCCTGTTTTTGAATTGTGAAATTATAAATAATTCATAAATATAGTTTTTGCATTATTTTTCAAATTTTTTTAAGACAGCCTCTTTTTATTATGAATATCTCCTACCCTGTTATCCCAACTCCATTTTTCAAATATTTCTATTTCCATACCCAGTTCTTTTTAAGTTTTCTGATACAAAAAAAGTCATTTTTCTGCACCAAGTCTATATATTTTTCAATACTGTTTTTATTTTTTTATGATTTATCTCAAATAAATATTCTTCAATTACAAGTTTTGTTTCCTTTTCCTTCTTTTTCAAAAATCAATTACAAGTGTCACTACAATATTATTTATTTCGGTTTTACTGTATCCAACCTTATTTGTCAGGTATTTCATAATGTTCTGCTTTATTATATCTTCAAGTCCTTCTTCTATTTCACTTCTTGATTTTTGTTAAATTATTTTTTTCAAAAAAATAACCGCTTTATCTAAAAAAATATCAATTTATTCATCTCCTTTTTTTATCTTTTTTTATTATTTAGTTAGTTATATCATTTTTCCTTTATTGTATAGTCATAACTAGTATTTTTCAATTATTTCTTCTAATTTTTTTAAAAATTTACACATCTTTTTAGAAGTTCATTTTGATTTTTTTAGATCTATTCTTTTTATATATAATTTTTTTACTAACGTATATAAATTTTTCTGCTTTTATCAGAAATTTTATTTCTATGTTTTTCTTATCCATGAAAAACTGGTTATATAGTACATTTCTATATTTAGATTCCTGGCTATCAAAAATCTAATATTTCATAATTATCTATATCATTTATTGGAATCATATTATTAAAATTAATTACTCCATATTTGCCTTCAGCTATTTTTTTATAAAAATCAACTTGCTCTTTCATATGTAAATGTTTGATTTTTTTGGTGATGATAATGGTGCAAAAATACATATAATGTTTAACTTGAAAAAAATAACTCCTATCCATATTCTTTTTATTTTTTTGAGCTATTTTATATTCATATTTTGATAAAAAAATTCAATATACTCATTTTTTTATTGTTACAAATAATATTTTATCCTTTTTCATTTTCCCTCTATTCCCCTATTATAATAGGGCGATTAATTTATCGCCCTATTGCTTCTTTTTTCATTTCCCACTTTATTAACAATATTTCATCAAAGAGCAGGGATTCGCTTTCTCCTATTAGCTTCCCACTTTATCGAATGACTTTCCTTCAAAAAGCAGGGATTCGCTTTCTCCTATTAGCTTCCCACTTTATCGAATGGCTTTCCTTCAAAGAGCAGGGATTCGCTTACTTTTTCACAATAATTATACAATATTTTTTTCCCCATATTTCAACCGAAAGATAAAATTTTTATTAAATTTCAGCTCTTTTACTTCATTTTATCCGTATTTCTAAAAAACATAACTTATTATTTAAAAATGTACGCAGAACCATATACAGCATGGATTTTCACTGGTGTAAGCCACCCTGTGCCTTTCTCTTTTTTCAATAAATATTGTATCCCCTGATTTCATTTCCACTGTTTTATCATTAAATTCAATAACTGCATTACCTTGAATCAAAAGAACATATTCCCTCTTTTCCTGTACCATCCAGTCAGAAACCTGTCCTGTAGAAATTATTCTTTCAATTTTAACATCCTCGTTTTCCTTTAGAATATCTACAATTTCCTCTTCTTCTATTCCAGGTAATTTTTCTATTTCAAATATATTCATAGACACCCCTTATATAATTTTTAACTTTTTTTATTTTTCCATTAAACTATTTAAAAAAATTCTTTTCATTATTAAAAAAACTTACATTTTTCTCCAGAACTTTTTATTCCAAGAAGCGACAATCCTTCTTTAAGCGTTACTGCTGTTTTTTTCAGCAAGAAGAAGTCTTGTATTAAATTTCTTTTTATCCTCTTCCCTAATAATGGACTCCCCCGCATAAAAAAACTATTGAAAATTTTAGCAGTTTCAAATAAATAGTCAGTAATGAGGTTAGGTTTGCACAAGTCATAAGCTTTTAATATAGCATTTGGAAATTTCAGAAGTTTTACTGCCAGTTCCCTTTCATTTTCATTAAAATCATCATCTAATTCATTATATTCAGCATCATAAGTATTGTTAATCTCATGACTTTCTTCATCCATTTTTCTAAATATGGACATTATTCTGGCATATGTATATTGCAAATAAGGTGATGTATTACCTTCAAAATTCAAAATTTTATCCCATGAAAAAGAGATTGAACTCATTCTGTTCTGGCTTAAGTTAAAATGCTTTATTGCCCCAAGTCCAACTATTTCAGCTATTTTCATCTTTTCTTCTTCAGGAAAAGTCGGATTTTTAATATCTATTACTATTTTTGCTTCTTCTATCGCCTGATTAAGTATATCAATCAGTCTTATCATTCCACGTTTTTTCAAAGATAACATTACACTGTCTTCAAATCTCATAATACCGAACCATACATGATTTTTCTTGTAATCATAGGGCTTTCCCATCATTTCTGCAATTTTAAATACCTGCCGGAAATGTTCTTTCTGCTTCTCTACAGCAACATAGACCGAATGGTCTATTTTTAAAATATCCCTTCTGTATTTAAGGGTTGCCAAATCAGTTGTAGAATAAAGATAGCTATTTTCAGCCTTTTTCTTTACTATACATGGCTCAATCTTATCTTCCTTTTTAAAGAATACCTTTGATTCCCCATCTATATTAGTTGTAATTTTCTTTTCTTCAAGTATTTTCAACGTTTCTGGAATTATATCATTATAGAAGGATTCCCCTATGCAATAATCAAATTTTATATCCATCTTTCTATAGAAAACCTTAAATTCACGAAATGAATGATCTACAAAACTTTGCCATAATTTTCTATTTTCTTCATCTCCTGCCTTCAGTTTCATCCATTCTTCCTTGGCCATAACCTCCAGTTCAGGATTTAACTGTGCTTCCTCAGAAAACTTTACGTAAAGTCTTTCCATTTCTCCAATTGGATTCTTTTCATACTCTTCCACATTTAGCCATTTTTTATATCCTATTATCAATTTACCAAACCGGCTTCCCCAATCTCCCAAATGATTATCCCCTAATACTTTAAAACCCATATATTCAAATATACGCTTTAAAGAATCTCCGATTATCGTACTTCTTAAATGGCCAATATGCATTCTTTTCCCTATATTTGGAGATGAATAATCTACCAAAACTTTTTTAGATGTATCAATCGGAAAATCATATTTTTCAGCACCTATCTTTCTTAAGTTTTCTCTTATCTTGGAATTTTTTTAAAAAAATATTCAGAAAAACCAGGTCCTACTATCTCAATTTTATCAATAATATCATTTTTCTTCATCTTTTTTTCCAGACTTTCAATTATCATTTTTCCTATTTCATCAGGAGTTTTTTTCCAATAGTTTCAGAATTTATTAATGCGAAATTTGTCTGAAAAATCTCCAAACTCCTTTTTGTAGAATACTGTATATCAATATTTTTTTAAACTTTCTTTCAAACATATTTTTCTATTTTTCTTTTTTTAGTATATTTCTGATTTCTATATTTACCAATTGCATATTTCCACCATCCATCTCATTTATTTATGTAGTATTAAAAATTCAAGTATGTTAAGAACCATGTTTTTACCGTTTTCCTAAAAATCAGTCGGTGACATATTTTTTTAGTTTTGAAAAAAATTATTATTAAATGTTTTCACTGTATTAAATCCCAGTTCAAATGAGATATCTATTACACTTTTTATCAGTTGTTAAAAGCATTTCACATGCTTTATCTATTTTTTTAAAAGCATTAAGAAATTCTATAAACCTTTTTTTCCAGAGTAGGCCATCAATATTTTTATTCAGTTTAGTATCTGTTATATCAAATTTTTTTCTGTTACATCATTAATTGTTAATTCTTTTGTATAATTATCATAAATATATTTTATTACATCTGAAACAAGCTGTTGTTCCTTTTCATTGAATATCTGATACATATCCTTATATTTTTTTCCCTATATTTATTTGGGGACATTTTTAAATGCTTACTGCATAAATTTGAAATATGTGCTCCATCTACGAAACCTACAAGATGAGCAATTTCCTCAATATTTAAATCTGTATAGACCAGCAGGTTTAATGCCTTCGAAATCCTCATATGCCTTAATAAATCATTAAACATGAATCCTGTTACTTCCTCAAGATACTTTGATATTGAAGATTCACTCATAAAAAAATATAACTGAAAGTTTATTTAATGTAAGTTTTTTTCATTTAGATGGGCATAGATATACTTAACTATATTTGTATCATCTTCTTCCTTTTTTTATTCGCACACTTTTTCATCACGGATATTTTTTTCTTGGCAATAAGAATTATAAGCTCAGTAAGCTTATTTGTTATATAAACCGTACTCAAATCAAATTCATCTTTTACAGCATTTTTCTTCTTTCCTTATATCAAAAAAATGGCTTGAAATCCGATAATGATTCCAAGCCTACTTCATTCTTTATTTCATAAAATATTTTTTTTATTGTTTTTTTGCTTCTATTTTATTAAAAATAAACAACCGGTATTTTTTTTATAAGAGAAAGTATATTATTTTTTTGCTTTTTTTATATCTATTCAATGAATTCAAAAATAAAGTTATTAAATACCGAATTATAGGATATCTTCATCATGGCTAAAGGTTTTTTTCAACTTGAGTAATTTCTACAATTTCCCAAGGAAATATCATTAATAATGTATTTGGTACTACATCAAATTCCTTATTATAAATTTTTTTATTTTTCCTGTTCCTTCAGTAAAAAAACAACAATTTTTGGTATATTATGAATTACCGGTTTGACAGGCTCTTCCAAATATTCAACATCAAAAGAACATAGTTCATAATGTTTGTCCATCTGAAGTTGCAAGTCCAGTTCATTAAGCATATACTTTTTCCTCACTATAATATTTTTCTTTTATTTTATCACTTTATTATCATCATTGCAACAGTTAATATTACAACATCCATTACAACTATTATAGCTATTAGTTTTGCTACGAATTTAATCCAAGTTGTATATTGTACTCTTGCAGTTGCAAGTCCACCCATTACAACTCCTGATGTAGGTGTTATAAGGTTTATAACTCCTGAAGCTGCACTGAATATCAATACCATAACTTCTGGACTATATTTTAATGCTGCAGTCAGAGGTCCTAAAACCGGGAATGCAACTGAAGCCAGTCCTGATGTTGATGGAATTAAGAATGACAGCACAAGGAATAAAACATAAGAAGCTGGTGCAAATATAACTGGAGAAAGTCCATTTAATGCTTTTGAAGCAGAATCAAGTATAAATACATCAAATTTAGTAGCCGCCATAAGTACTGATGCACCTCTTGCAACTGCGATTATTAATACAACACTTAATATATCCTTTACTCCATCCATAAATGAATCTATAATTTCCTGTTCTTTAAATCCATTAACTATTCCTATTAAAATACCAGATAATAAGAACCACATAGAAAGTTCAGCAAAATACCATTCCCCTAAAGATGTTCCAGTTAAAAAGCTTGTCCATCCCTTAAAGATAGTAATTCCAAAATTTTCCCATGGAATTAATGAAATAACCATTATAATAAATGTGATAGCGAATATAATTAAAGTAACTCTTGTTTTTTTGATGTGAATTCTATATTATCAAAATTTGCATGTCCGAAATGTTCCTGCATGTCATTTTGTTCCTGTAATGATAATATTGTTGAACCTTTTTCTGCTTTTACTTTATTAGCATATTTTAAAACATAGAAAATAGCGGCTAATAGAGCAGTAATCCATAATATTGCTCCTAATAATATTACAGTTCCACTATTGTACTGAATTCCTTTTTCCTTTAATGCATCTAGGGCAACTCCTACTGCAAATGGGTTAACTGTAGATCCAAGAACTCCTACTCCTGCACCAAGCATTATAGTAGCAACTCCTACAGTTGTATCAAATCCGGCCGCAACCATTGTAGAACATATTAACACATAGAATGCAACTGTTTCTTCAGCCATACCATATGTTGTACCACCAATTGAGAATAAAACCATCAATACAACTATTAAAACTGTTTCATTTCCTTTCAGTTTTTTTACAAGTGCACCTACACCGGCATCCAAAGCTCCTGTTTTTGTAACAACTCCCAAAAATCCACCAAGTAACAATATAAATATACATACATCTATTGCTTCTTTAAATCCATTAAATGGTGCCATTACCACTGTAGCAAGTGAAGCATTGTCAACTTGTGGGAAAACCCATGTTAAAAGTGCCAAAGCAATTATTATAAGAAACAATATTGAAAATGCTGATAACTGTATACCTTTTTTCTTAGCCATATCATTCTCCTACTTTCCTCTTAGATTTGTATTTAATTATTTGTAACAGGGCATGAGGGCATACAAGCCCCCATAACCAATATTAAAACTAATGTTTTATAACTGTTCCTGTGTTTCCAGCTAATGCTGAACCGGCATTCTGTAACGAAGTAATTATGGCCTGTCCATTAGGATTATTTACTACATATTCCATACATGCTTCTATTTTTGGCAACATACTTCCTTTAGCAAAATGTCCTTCTTCAATATACTTTTTAACTTCCTCGATATTTAATGTGTTTAATTCTTTTTGATCAGGTTTATTATAATTGATATATACCTTATCAACAGCAGTCAAAATAACAAGCATATCAGCTTTTAAATCAGCTGCAAGTTTAGAACTTGACTTATCTTTATCTATAACTGCATCTACTCCCTTATAGTGACCGTCTTCTTCAACTACAGGTATTCCCCCACCACCAACAGTGATTACAATAGTACCATTGTTTACAAGTGTTTCTACTTCTTCAATTTCTACTATTTTTTTAGGTAAAGGTGATGCAACTACTCTTCTATAACCTCTTCCGGCATCTTCTACAAAAGTAAATCCTTTTTCAGCAGCAATTTTATCTGCTTCTTCTTTACTATAGAACATACCTATTGGTTTTGTCAAATTAGTAAACGCAGGATCGTTCTTGTCTACAACTACCTGTGTTACCAATGTAACAACACCTTTTTTAATGTTTTGAGCTTGTAATTCTTCTCTTATTGCCTGTTGAAGGTGATATCCAATGTATCCTTGACTCATTGCACCGCATTCAGCAAAAGGCATATAAGGAGTTTTTACTTCTCCATTTGCTGCATAATCCATAGCTAAATTTATCATTCCCACTTGAGGACCATTTCCATGACCAACTATAACTTCATATCCCTCTTTAGTCATTTCAACGATTGATTTTGCAGTGTTCTTTACAAGTTTTAACTGCTCTTCAGGAGTATTTCCTAAAGCATTCCCTCCAAGTGCTACTACTATTCTTTTTGCCATATTATTTCAAAGTTGCATACATTACTGCTTTAATTGTATGCATTCTATTTTCAGCTTGATCGAAAACTTTTGATTGAGGGCTTTCAAAAACTTCGTCTGTTACTTCCATTTCAGGTAATCCAAATTTTTCATTTATTTCTGCTCCGATTGTTGTTTTCAAATCGTGGAATGAAGGTAAGCAATGTAAGAAGATTGCTGTATCTTTAGCATAGCTCATAGCTTCTTTGTTTACTTGGAATTTTTTCAATTCATTAATTCTTTTTTCCCAAATTTCATCAGGTTCTCCCATAGATACCCATATATCAGTATAGATAACGTCAGCATCTGTACAAGCTTCCTTAACATCTTCAGTAAATCTGATTACGCTTCCAGTTTCCTTAGCAATTGCTTCAGCAGCTTCTACTAATTCAGAAGCTGGTTTTAAATCTTTTGGTCCGCACGCAGTAAAGTTAAGTCCCATTTTAGCACATGCTACTAATAAAGAGTTTCCTAAGTTGTTTCTTGTGTCTCCCATGTACACAAAGTTAAGACCTTTTAAATGTCCAAAATTTTCTTCGATTGTTAATAAATCTGCCAACATTTGAGTTGGGTGGAATTCATTAGTCAATCCGTTCCATACAGGTACTCCTGCATTATCAGCCAATTCTTGAACTATTTCCTGATCAAACCCTCTATATTCGATTCCATCATACATTCTTCCTAAAACACGTGCAGTATCTTCAATACTTTCTTTTTTACCCATTTGAGAACTTCCTGGATCAAGGTAAGTAACACCCATTCCTAAATCCATTCCTGCAACTTCAAATGAACATCTAGTACGAGTTGAAGTTTTTTCAAATAAAAGAACGATATTTTTTCCTTCTAAGTATTTGTGAGGTGTTCCAGTTAATTTTAATTCTTTGAATTGTTTTGATAAATCTAACAGATATCTGATATCTGAACTACTGAAATCTAATAATTTTTAAAAAAAGTGTCTTCCACTTAAATTTTTTTGGCATTTTAAAAACCATCCTTTCTTGATATGAGTTTATATTTTCAGCTAATCAACCGGCTATATTAATAGTCGGTCGATTAGCTTTAGTATATTTTAAATATACCATATTTTTCAATTATTTTTTTCTAGAATTTTCTATATTCCTTTATATTAGTCTTCTCTAACTAAAGGCATACTCATACATCTAGGGCCTCCACGACCTCTTGATAATTCGGCACTTGGCATTTCAAGAACTTTAAGTCCTGCTTCTCTTAAAAGAGCATTTGAAACATCGTTTCTTTCATAAACAACTATAACTCCAGGAGCTATACATAATGTGTTTGAACCATCATTCCATTGTTCTCTTTCAGCAGCGATTCTGTCTTCTCCACCGCATTTTATCAATTTAACATCTGGTACACCAAGATATTTTTCAAGTATTGCTTTTAATGTATCAGTTAATAATTTAATTTCTACTTTATCTCCATTTTTAGTTAATTCATAAACTTCTAATGGTCCCATGATATTTGGGTGAATAGTAAATTTATCGTAATCAATTTGAGTAAATACTGTATCTAAGTGCATGAATGCTCTTGATGAAGGTATTCTAAATGCAAGTATAGTTTCGATTGTACTGTCAGCTGAAGCAAAAACATTTTTAGCTATTTTATCTATTGCTGCAGATTCAGTACGTTGAGAAATTCCTATTGCAAGAACTTTATCATTCAAGTTAAGGATGTCTCCACCTTCTATATGGAAATTATTATCTCTTTCATAGAAGTAAGGAACTTTTCCTTTGTAATCATTATGATATTTGAAGATATAATCTGCATAGATAGTTTCTCTGTTTCTTGTTACAGAATACATTCTATTCATGCTTACTCCGTTACCTATTGAAGCAAACGGATCTCTTGTGAAATATAAATTAGGCATAGGATCTAATATCAATTCATCCTTGTCGTCATTTATTTTAGTGACCAATGATTCAGAAGATACTTTTAATTCTCCGTATCTTACACCTTCCATAGTTTTCAAGATCAATTCCTTGTTGTCTTTGTATGCATCAAAGAACTCAAATAAAGCTTTTTGATATTCTTCAGTGTAAACTCCACCTTCAACAATAAACTGTTCTATAAACTTTTTTCTTAAATCAGGACACTGACCTATTGTTTCAGCTGCCAAATCTTCAAGATAAACAACTTCCACTCCATTATCCTTTAAAATTTGTGCAAACGCATCATGTTCCTGTTGTGCAACTTTTAGAAAAGGTATATCATCGAACAATAATCTACCTAATGTATCAGGTGTTAAGTTCAATAATTCTTTTCCAGGTCTGTGTAATAAAACTTTTTTTAACGGTTTTATTTCACTTCTGACATTAATTGCCATAATTATTACCTCCTAATTGTTTTCTTCTACACTAAGTATACTCCGTTTTATAAAAAAAGAAGGAAAAATTTCCTTCTTTTTTTGTATAATTAATTTTTTTGTTTTTTTAATTTTTTTATTTTAGGTATTTTTTTCATTCTATTACTGTATTTATTGACTTTATAACTAAAAATCAACTCATTATTTTTTTAATAATTTCTTCTTCCTATTTTGAGTTTCCTAAATGCCTCAAAAGATAATCAAACAGCTGTTCTGCTATAATTTCAGAATGTTTTTTTCATAACAGGAAATGTAAAAAAATAATATTGTTCTGAATATTTTTTTCCCAGAAATAGTTATCAATTAAAGAAAATTTCCTGTAAGAATCAAATATATTGCTTACTTCTTTTGATACATATTCCAGATCTACATTAAAATTAGTAATATCATAAAAATATTTCTGTGTAATCTTTATTTGTATCTTTTTAAAAAGTATAAATGGAAATTTGTTTTTTTCACAATAATCCCAATGTTTTTTTCATCATCAAAAATTATATACATATTTTTATAATTTTTCATTTACTTTTTACCTTTCAAATTTTTTTCTATTTTTTTCTTCTGCAACTTTTTTTGTAAACATTATATTTAGTCTGTTCCATATAATCCTTTTACCTGTTTTTTTCTATTGTTCCATTACCATTATCATATTTCTTCACTTCTTCAATATAACCTATATTATTTGCAAATAATTCAAATTTTGAATTATCTCCAAAGGACAACAAACCCAAAACCAATAAATAACAAAAACTAAAATTTTTCTTCATAGCTTTTCAATCCCTTCTTTACTTTATTAATATTATTTATATTTTATCAATCTTTTAAAAATAATTTCCACCTTTTTTTCTTAAATTGTTGGCTTTACTATATTTTTTTAAATATGCTAAAATATAAAAAAATTAAATTATGGAGATAAATAATGACTAACACACTTGCGTTTTTTTATCAATTTTGATAATATTTATGAGACTATATTCGATATTTGGAATCACTTTTTTTAACAGAAGGAAAAAGCTAGATTTGCAGAAAGAATAACTATTTTTTTCTTCTTATATTTGAAATATCAATTATTTTACTGCATTTATTTTTTTAATTCCTTCCGGCCTTTATTGCCACCTATACTTATATTTTTTTAAAAAAACAACGCAATATCAGTTTTTTTCATGCTTAAAAAATATATCAGTAGAAGGAATATTATACATAATTTCAGATATCACACTGTTTGCTTACATTTAATTTTTACGTCTGATACTGCAAAAATCCTTCAATCGTATATTTCTTACATATACGTTCCTTATAAATGCTTTACTAGGTATAATAACATTATTATTTTTAAAAATATTGAAATCTCTATGTTCTGTCACTTTGTTTGTTTGACAGGACATTTTTTTATTTCTAAATTTTTTTATTCAAAAGAAAAAAAGAAACATTTTACTGTCTTTTAACTCAGTAAATATGTTTCTTTTTATAATAAATTTTATTTATATTCAGTAGCTTTTTTTGTTTATTGCATCTTCAATACTTTTTATCCGATGGTGCGACACTTGGATTACTTCCACCTTTATTTGAACCTTTTTCTCTTTGAAGCTCTTCTTACTGCATCCGCTACTGCTTTCTCAGCTCTTCTTTGTTCCTTTTCATCCATTTTCTCTTTGCTGTATCTGTTCATTTTGCAGGTTTAGCTGACTTATTATCAACTTTACCTGTTGATACTGTATTTGTTTGTTTAGCGTTATTTGAATTTTTTTAGAGTTATCTTTATCTAAATTTACATTATAGTTTGGAGAACTTGTCTGCTCATTTTTTCCAATACTAGGATTGAATATTGAATTACTTTTTGGTTCATTATTTTTCAAGTTTGAAATTGTACTGTCTGTAAGACTTCTCTTAGAATTATCACCTAAGATTGAATTAACTTTATTACTTCCTCCTTCAATCTCAGCTACTGTTGCCTTAGCATCCTTATCTCCATTTTTCGCAGCAATTTTATACCATTTCAATGCTTCCTTCATATTATTTTCTTTATGATAGGATAATGCAATAGGCATTGCCAATGCTTTATTTCCTGAATTATACGCCTTCATAAGGTAAGGTCTTGCTTCACTTTCCTTACCTGTGTCATATAATATTGCTCCTATTTCAAAGTTTGCCGCTGTAACTCCACGTCTAAGAGCAAGCTTAAACCATTTTAAAGCTTCATTATAATTTTTAGTTTCTTTATTTAATAGGGCTATTTGTATATCAGCTTCCTTTATACCTTGATTATAGGCACTTTGAAACTGTGCTTTTGCTTCATTATATTTTTTAGCCTTTATTAAATCAATACCATTATTGTATGCCTGTGCTCCTGGTCTTAACTGTCTTGAAGTAGTTGCTGCATTTTTAGGTAATTTGTCCATAAGTTTCTTTGCTTCTTCTTCCTTACCTTCTTCTTTTAATAATACAGCCAAGTTATAAATAGCTTCAGGATAATTTTTATCTACTCCCATTTGTAAATATTTTTTTGTTTTTTCATTATCTTTCAAATTAAAATAAAGTTGTGCCAGTGAAAGTATGGCTTCCTTATCTCCCTGCTGAGCCTTATCAATTGCAGAAGAAACTTTCGACGGATCAATTTGATTGTTAATCAGGAACTGCTGTTCTTCAGGCGTAAGATTTTTTATATTTGGATCACCTGTGGGCTGATTTCCTGCATTAAACATATCTGTATTTATTGGTCCATTTGTATTTGTGTTATCTTTCTGTTCTGTAGTCTGTTGATTTTTATTGTTGTCTTTTTTCTTAAAACATGATACTGTCATTGCTCCCAATGCTACTATCAATAGCAAAAGAAATATCTTTTTCTTCATCTTTTCATCACCTTATTTTTCTAATTTTATTGTTCTAGAAAAGAACCTAACTGAGTAGCATCCAATATTTTTATACATAACATCTGAAAAATCCACTTGTTGTTGGTTCATCATCAAAGTTTATTGTAAATAAACCATCTTTGTTTTCCCATAGCCTGTCAAAGTATTCATAAATATCCTTTGACATTTTAGAATCCTGAGTTGTAAGTATTCTAAAGTTTGAATCCATTATATATCCTCTAATATTCTTTTTTTATTAGATTCGCAGATCCTGCGTTGATTATAACATTGCCATCTGTTTTTTTCATTAGAGTAATCTTTGTGTGGTATTGTTCATTGTTTGTAAAATACCATTTTATTTCAATTTTTCCTTTTGTCTTCTTTTTCAATTTTTTTGAAACAGGTTTATTCGGAAGTCCATTTGTACTCATTCCAAAGGCATCCCTACTTCTGTCAAAAATTATTCTTATATTTACTCCTCTGTTTGCGGCCTTAATTAATCTATCTATTACTCCCTTATCAGCCAGAAAATACATTCCCATAAGCAGTTCATCACCTGCTTTCAGACTATCAATATCTGCATCCAAATGTTTTCCTATCGCAGCTTCAGTAAGGTACTGTATTTTATAAGTTTTTCCTTCTGTATCGGTAATTTCATTTTTTTCTGCATTAATATCAGAATTCTCTCTCACTCCTGCTGTATTTACTATATCTTTATTAGTTTCTGTTTTATCATCTTTGACAGCAGTCACAATCTCTTCTGATTTTTCATGAGAACTACCTGTATCTATTTCAGAATCAGAAAACTTTGCAACAAGCCGTAAATCATGAAGTACATCCTTTACTATAGGACCATCAGCATATACTGCAATATTTTCATGGAAATAACTTGGATCATGTATATTTGCACTGGAAACTACTACTTCCTTTTCATTCAGAAAAACCTTCTTATGATCGGCTTTTACATTAAGTGCCCTTAATAAATTTCTTACAGTAAGTTTTGGCCACATATCTCCATAAAAATTTGTTATCCAACCTTTATTCTGAGGATTTCCCATAGGTTCTATAAATGTTCTCCAGAAAGGGGAATACCATGGAAAAGTATCCTTCAGCTTAAAAATATCTACTATAATTACATTTATTCCTGCATTTTTCATTGAGGTTATAAATGGATGTTCAAAAGCTCCATAAAAATTATTATTTTCATCTGCCAGCACATACACCTTCAAATTTGGATTTTCTTTCTGTTTTTTTATAAGTTTTTCAGTATATTCCTTTGCAAATTCCGGAAAATGTTCCTTATCCTTATTATAAAGGTCATTAAGTAGGAACATTTCTATTACAAGATAATCTTTTGCATTATCCACTACTTTAAGAGTTGCATCCCATAAATTTCTGTCATACTGAATATTTCCATCTTTATCAAGATATGTCAAATCATAATGAAACTCTGCATTTTCCGTTTCACGTATAGGACTTTCATAGTTTATTCCTAAAGGTGGATTCTTTATTGTTGAACACGATGCCATTAACAACATAGTTCCTATTAATAAATACTTTTTTTCATACCATCTTTTCTGTTGTTTTTTTGAAATTTTTTTATTTAGTTCTACATTAAAATCTTTATTTTTTTATTCATTTAATTTCTCCCAATTTAAGAAGTTTTTTTACTAAGTTATTTATCCATTTTCTACTTTTCAATCTCTGTATACAGAAAGGCATTTTTAATAATTCATCACTTCCTGAACATAAATATACAAGTGCAACAGGAAGTCCAAATTTAAGTCCTGCAATATACGTCAGAGGTATTGCAAATGTCCATAAAGGAATTAGATCTGCAAACATAGTCCACAACGTATCTCCGCCAGCTCTTAAAACTCCTACAATAAACAATGTTCCCGTAGTTTTTATTATTATAAGAATTCCTTCAGAAAATACTATTTGTCTAGCTAATGGATAAATTGCACTGTCTACCTTCATTAAAATTAATACAACAGGACATATCGCATAAACAAATAAAGCTACAGCAGTTCCTATTACTAATGAAATTTTTAGTAGTTCTACTCCATACTTGTATGCATTTTCCTCGTTTCCTGCTCCTATTTCCTGTCCAATTATGGCAGCTGTACCACTTGATAATCCAAATACAAGGGTAAATACAAGATTGCTTATTGATTTTACAACCTGTATTGCAGCTGTTGCTTCTGTTCCTATTCTTCCATATATTATTACATACATGCTTACACCTGTTACCCACATTATTTCATGACCAAATACAGGAAGGGAAATCTTCAATGCTTTCGCAATAAAACTCCATGATAATTTGAATAATTCCTGGAAATTTCCTGCCATAGGTAACTTATTTTTATAGATTATATATATCAGATAAAAAACACTCACTATTCTCGCTATTACTGTAGCAATTGCGGCTCCTACAACTCCCATTGCCGGAAAACCAAGGTTTCCATTAATAAAAAGATAATTTCCTACAAGATTGATACATAATCCTATAATTGTAGAATATAAGGAATACTGATTCTTTCCAATTGCACGTAACTGCATATTAAAGGAATAACCTAGTCCTATCAATGGATAAATAAGAGCTATTATTCTAAAAATAATTTACACCTAATTTTTAAAACCTTAGGATCCGATGTAAAGATTCCTATAATTTTTTCAGGAATAAAAAGTCCCATTAGAAAAAAATAAAAAAATGAAAACAGAAGTCCAACAGTAATTGTTATTCCCAGACACTTTTTCAAATTTTTATAATCTTTTTTTCCATAGTATTGAGCGGCAAGTATTCCACCTCCACTATTCAATCCAAAAAGTGAAACTATAAAAATCATAAATACCTGATTAGCAAAACCTAAACCTGCAACTCTTTGCTGTTCCTAATCCCAGTGCAACATTCTCTTTTCCAACCATAAATACATCTATAAAATTCATCAGACTGTATATCATATTTTCAATTGATACTGGTATTCCTATTGTAAAAACCTTTTTATATAATTCTTTAACCGAACTGTCCATAATTCTCCTCTATATTCTTCATCCTTTCCTATAATTTATGTAATCATCTTCATTAATCCAGATCATATTCAATGGAATATTCTGAAAAATATAGGCAGATGATCTGATATGTATTTTTTTATTATAGCATAATTGTCACTTTTTACAAAATTATAAACTCCTGAATTTTCTAAAAAAATTCTCTTGTTTTCTCTTTATTTATAAAAAAATTGTCATACGAGCTTACAAGCCTTTCATCTGAAAGTGTAGTGGGATTTTCTCCAGGCGAAAGAAGATAAGATACTCCTGCTCTTTCTGAAAGATTTCTAAAAGGCTGGGCTATCTGCCGGCACATTAAAAATCTCCTGCTATTATAATATCACTTTCTCCACTTTCCTTTAAAAAAATATTCATACACATTTATATAATTTGAAGCTTCAATTAATCTCTGGGTCTCCTTATCTCCAAAAAAATTGAATGACATATAACATACACAAAAATCAAAAATTTCCTGATTTGAAATATGCTCCATAAGGCTCTCTCATAAATTCGTTTTCATTTTTTTCCTTGTAAAATCCCAATTTCCTTACTTCCTGAAATTTCTCTTTTTCTGTAAACATATCCATAATATTCACGATATCCTTCACTTCCAACAGAATTTTCAGATATTATATATTCCCATTTTTTTCTCCTGTAAGCTTTTATTAAATGAGCTTTTAACTTTTTCAGTCCCTTTTCGTGCATTACTTCTTCTATTCCAATCAAATCAAAGTTTGAAAGAACTTTTTGCCATTATCTCATAATTTTTTTCCTTTTCCCCTAATCTCATGGCATTAAAAAGAAGCTATTATTATTTTCCCCTCATTTTTTTCTTTTTGTTTATCATCACTATTTACAATTTCTTTTTCCAATACTCAATTCTTCAGAAATATTTTCATTGAAAAATTTTTTTCCGCAACTAACTAGACAATAAAAAAATAACAGTAATAAAAAAATGCCGTTTTTATACTTTTCAAAAAAATCCCCACCTTTTTATCTAATTTGTTTATTAACCCCTATACTTCTATTTTTCAAAAATATTAAAAATCTCAAAAAAACTTTGTGAATTTATTATAACAAAAAAAGACTGGAGTATGCCAGTCTATTTTTATAAAAATTATACTTTTTTTATTTCTAGTTAGCTCTTTCTAAATATTCCCCAGTTCTTGTATCAATTTTAATTTTATCCCCTATTACTACAAATAAAAGGTACTTGTAAAGTATATCCCGTAGAAATTGTTGCAGGTTTTGTTGCTCTTCCTATTGTGTCCCCTTTTAATCCAGGTTCAGTATAAGTAACTTCTCTTACTACTGTGTTAGGTAATTCAACTCCCACTGGTGTTCCTTCATACATAAGCACTTGAATTATCATTTCTTCCATTAGGAAGTTTACTGCATCTCCTAAATCCTCTTCTGTAAGACCTATTTGTTCAAAAGTTTCCTGATCCATGAAGAAGTATTCTCCTTCTGATTCATATAGGAATTGCATTTGGTTTCTATCAAGAATAATATCATCCATAAGTTCTGTTGCAAGAACAGTAATTTCCTGAATTTTTCCTGAAATTAATTCTTTTGTCTTAAACTTTACTTCTGCCGCTCTTTGTCTTTTACCTGATGTTGACTGATGTCTTTCAGCTTTAAGTATCAAATATGGGATATTATCCTTTCTATATGTGCTTCCTTGTCTTAATTCTGCTGCTGGTTTCATTTTCTAATTTCCTCCTAAAATTTTATATAAGTTTTATAATTTAATATTTTATTAAATATGTTGCTGTTACTACTGAACGTAGTTTTTTATACATTTGATTAGGTTCCTCATCATTTACACGTTTTGAGTCTTCCTTGTCAGGGTAGAATTTCAAACTGTCCTTGCGTCATATTTTCCAATCCACCGATTTCATTTTTGTTGACTTTTTAGCATTTCCCTAGCTCTCATTTCAGCATTTTCAGTCGCACTGACAAGCAAATCCTTTTTATATTTCTCAATACTTGTAATATAATACTCAGGTTTTACAATTTCCATATTATTAAATGTCAGTTTTAATTCCTGCAGTTTTTTTCATAAATTTCATCACTTCTCTCAATATTTTTTTGGAGCAATAACTACAGACTGCATAACATCATAATTTAATATTTTAGTTTCCTTTTCCTGCTGTCTCTCTGAAAAATTAGGCTGTATTTTAACATTATTTATATGATACTCATTCTCTTTCAGTTCAAGAGATTTTAAAATTTCAAGAACAGCTTTTTTTCCTTTTCAGATATATTAGTCTTAGCATCTTCTAATTTTGTATTAGATGTTGAAAATACGACATTTATTATTGCCTTGTCAGCTTTTTACTCTTTTTTTCAGCTACACCTTTTTACTGTTATTCTGTTCTGATTTTTTTATCTGAATTGTGCATTGCATTAGATAACAATCTTGCAGATATAATCAATCCAAATGACAGAATAGTTGCAGTTATTATAAATTGAACTTTTTTTCATTATCAATCACGACATCCTTTATATTAAGTTAACTTTATGAGCTTATATTGAATTATAATTGATTTTTTTTCAAAAATGTCAATTTTATACTTTCAATATTTATCAATAATTTTATATTTTTTTGTTTATTTTCTCCTTTTTTTGACAAAGAGCCTGAATTTTTTTCTTTCGTGATTATTTTATGCTATAAATAATATTTACATAAAAAAATAGAGACTTTCTCAAAAAAATAATATAGGAACTATTTTTTTCTATTTGAGAGAGTCTCATTTTATTATTACTGCTGGCTTCCTCTTCTTGAAAGCTTGAATTCTATTCTTCTGTTTTGTGCTCTTCCTTCATCTGTTGTATTTGTTGCTACCGGTTCTTCTTCTCCTTTTGATACTGTTCCCACTATTCTGCCTGGATCCATTCCAAATTCCAGTAACTTAGCCTTTACGCTTTGTGCCCTTCTCATTCCAAGTGCCATGTTGTAGGCATTTGTTCCTTTTGAATCTGTATGTCCTTCTATTACTACTTCGTAGTCATTGAAGTTTACATATTCAACAAATTTATGTAACATTTCAAAGTATTGAGGTTTTACTACTGATTTGTCAAAATCAAAGTTCAATGCTCTTTCATCCATTACTACTATCTGCTGATCCGACCCTTTATCTTCAGGTATTATATCTGTTATATCTATTCTTTCTATTTCAAGGGCGTTTATTCTTATTGTATTTTCTCTTATCTGTGTTGTAGTCAGCTTTCTCGCTGCAGACGATAATGAAGATACTGCCAACAGCATTGCTATCCCTGCTACTACTGTTGCTGTCCTTCTAGCCATGCGTCTGCCTCCTTCTCAAGTGATCTGTATTCTTTTGAATAATCAATTTTTCCTTCTTCTTTTAATTTTTCCACGTTTTCTGATGGTTTTACAAATTTGTTTTCCCTCAGATAATCTTCAATATTATCTAATCTGTCTGTATTGTATTGAACCAATTTTGCATTAGTACATGACATCATTAATGCTCCAAGTCCTATTGTTATTAATCCTTTTTTCATATTTTTATTCTCCTTTTCTATTTTTTTCTTCTTTCTATAATCCAATCAATATGTATTACGATAATATTTTTACACCAAAATTAAAATTTTAATATCCTAGTTCAGCTTACTTTCAATTCCTTCTAATCTCTGTTCCATTTTATCAAGCATTTCATTTGTCTTATGGAATGTTTCTATGTTACTGTTTATTTCATCTACTCTCTTTTTGATTCTTTGAATTTCAACATCCATTTTTTCGCTTTCACTCATGTTCTTGTATTTTGCCTTCATTGCCTTAGCTTCAGCTTTCTGCTTTCTTGCTTCTGCTTCCTTGTTTCTCTTTGCTTCAAGCTTTTCGTTTGTTTTTGGTGCAGCTACTGTTACAGGTACTGTTTCCCCTTCTTCTGTTACTGAGTTTAAAAGTTCCTGTTTTCTTGCTTCCTTTTCTTCAGTCGCTTTCTTCTGTTTTGCTATCTTTAAAAGTCTTTCTATATTCGGGTCTGTCTTTTCTGCCATTGATACTTGCCCTATCGCAAACGCCAGTAACGCTATTCCCATTATCTTTTTAGTTTTCATATCTTCTTCCTTTCGTGTTAGTTTCTATAATTCCATGTTTTCTTGCTTCCTATTTTTTCTTTGTTTTTGCTGGTTTTTCTGCTTTCTGCTGTTTCACTTTGGCAGGTTTCTTTTTACCTAATACTTCATTGTATCCGTCAAGTTCCTTTTCTTCCCTTGCTACACTTCTTACTACTCTTTCATAGAAGTCCACTTTTATTGCCGCCTTGTTTGCATTGTATTCAAGTTTTTCCATCGGTGTTCTTGGTTTTACTTCCTCTTCAGCAACTTCTTCCTCAACTTCTACAACTTCAACCGGTGCTGTTTTTTCAGCTTTCTCTACCTTCTTAGGTGTTCTTGCGGCTTTCTTTTCCACTTCCTGCTGTTTATAGTAGTCATCCCTTGCTTTCTTCAGTACATCCTGTGCACTGTCTGCCATTGCTATGCTTGACATTGCCAGAAGAAGTCCTGCCAATATTATCTTTTTCATATAATTCTTCCTTTCATTATCTTTTATTCTTGTGGTGTTATTAAAATCTTGAAAATATTAGAAAATATTTTGTATGAATCCATTCTTAATTTTTTTCAGCTTGAAACAGTTTGTGAATTATAGAAAAAAATCATTGTCTGAGCCATTGGCGAGTTTATGATTTTTCTTAATGAACTGCTGTTTCATGCCAATAAAATTAAGCAGAATGAATAAAAAAATATTTTTGTTATATCTTTCAACATTTTACTTAACTAATTTCCCATTATTGCGAGTATTTGTTCCAACTCAGCTATCTTCTGTTCTTTTTTTCTCTTATTAATTTTGCTAAATTTTTTTGTAATATGTGTCATAATTGTTCAAAAATTTGTTTATATTTGTCCCTATGCCATCTGACTTCAGAGTCTTTTTTTCAATTTTTTTCAAACAATTTTTCTTTTTCCTTCTTCTTTTTGCCTTAAGGTCTGCTACTTCATTTTCAAGTTGAGCCTTCTGTGCTTCAAATTCTCTTTTTCTTCTGTGCTTCCTTTTCAAGCAAATCATTGAATTTGTTTTCTATCGAGTTCAGACTTGCCTCCAGACTTTGTTTTTTTCTGCAGAAAAAAACTTAATGCTGAAGTGTTAATATTCCTAACAGTAAAAATACTTTTTTTCTCATATCTTTATTCCTTTCTATTTCAATTATAAAATTTATTTCTAAAAAAATAAAAGCATTAGCCAGATAATTTCTATTTGAGTTTTTGTCTGAAATTCCATTAAATTACCTTGCTTTAACTTTTTATTTTTGCTTTATTCACTAAGATAATACCAAAAAAATTTTTGAAAAAAATTACAACAAAAGTTTTTTTAAAAAAATAAAATTTTTTTATTTTTGAAATTTATTATACTATTACTTTTTTTCTATGCTTCAAATATTCAAAAAAATATGATATAATATGCTAAAAATATCATTAAAAATTTATTTTTTTAATTTCAATTATCTACATAACAAAAAAAGGAGCAATAATTAAGATGAGATATAATAAACTTATTTTTCTACTTTGTGCAATACTTTTTAATTTCTTCATGTACTTCCCTTCCGGAAGGACTGGCTACAAAAACTGAAGTATATAATGCAGACAATGTGGATTTTTATTATGATTTAAACTATGAAACAACTGATGGTGAAAGAAAATTCGATAGGCAGATATGGGATGAAGCTTATAAAATTTTAGATGAAGCTCAGGATTTTTTCCTTATGGATATTTTCGTATTTAATGATTATCTTGGTAAAGGAGTCAGGGAAAAATTACAGCCAATAGATATTGCTACTGAATTTGCTGAAAAAATTCTGGAAAAGAAAAAGAAAAATCCAAATGTTGAAATTTATCTGATATTGGATGAAAGTAATACTTTCTATGGAGCATTTGATAATCCTACACACAAAAAACTTGAAGAAGCCGGAGTAAAAATAGGGTACGTAGATTTAGCAAAGTTAAGAGATCCTTTACCTCTTTACTCAAAACCATGGCGTTTATTTGTACAACCTTTTGGAAATCCTAAAAATGTTGGAAAAAGAAAAAATCCAGTTTACGAAGGAACTGATAAAGTTACTATAAGAAGTATATTAAGAGCTTTAAATGCAAAAGCAGATCATCGTAAACTTATTATGAATGAATCTACTGCAATGCTTACTTCTGCCAATCCTCATGCAGAAGGTTCCAAGCATTCAAATGTAGCTTTCAAGTTTTCTTCGCCTATTATTAAGGATATTTACAATGCAGAAAAGCCTGTTGCCAAAATAACAAAACCTGACGGAAGTTTGCAGCAGAAACTTCCTGATAAAGATTTTAGCAGTATTCCTTTTTCTCAAAACAATAGCCTAAAATTACAATATTTTACCGAAGGGCAGACTGTCATTGATATTACAAGGGAAATCGAAAATGCAGGAAGCGAAGATAAAATAATAATTGCCCAATTTTTCCTTTCTGACAGGGGAATTATAAATAGTATAAGAAAAGCTGCTAAAAGGGGAGTGGAATTTCAAATTATTTTAAATAATTCCAATGCAGGACTTCCAAATAAAGCTTCTGTAGGAGAACTTATGAAATACGCAAGAAAGCATAATTATAAAAATAAATGTCAAATTCTACAATAAAGCTGAAGAAATGTACCATGTTAAAATGCTTTCCATACTAAAAAAAGATTATATGATTACTTATGCAGGATCAACAAATTTTACAAGAAGAAATATGAGAAACTACAATCTTGAAAAATGAAATAAAAAAATTATTTCTACATATGACCAAAAAAATTTCTGAAAGTCTTTTTAAACTACTATGATACATTATGGAATAATAAGAATGGGATTTTTTTACTCTTCCATATGACGAACATAAAAAAATGAAAAGGTATTAAATGATTTATTATTCAGATTTATAGAAATTAATGGTTTAGGTATATTCTAATAGTATAAAGGGTATTTACTTTCTATAATTATATTATATAATTTAACTATAATCAAAAAAAACGATATCTATCTGTCTTTTTAGATTCTGAAATCTAAATTAGACTTATAAATATCGTTTTTATTTTATTTTTGAATATCGTCATTTAATTTCTATTTATTTCCCATATATTACATCATTTACTAGGGAAAGCATTTCACCACTCAGATTTAAGAGTCCCTTCTCTGTAAATATTTTTTTTGCCCATTCCATACCTTTTTCTTGATCTTCTTTATCATAAAAATAATAGTACATCAGCTTAAACATTGCTCTTGCCTCCTTCTGGGCAGCAGCTTTTTCAAACCACTTAGCAGCTTCATCTTTTTTATCATTTTTATTTAACATTTCACCGTAATCCAACTGACAACTTACTTTTCCTTTTTCTGCACACATTTTTAGTAATTTTTCTTCTTCGCTTTTATTTCCTCTTTGTCTTTCAATTATTATTAGGGAATATGTTGCATCCAGAGATCCTTCAGCATGTCCTTTTTTGTAGAATTCCATTGCCTTATCTTTATTTTTATAACTGCGATAGTACATAGTTCCCAAATCATTGTATGCCCTCTTATTATATTTTATTGCTTCAGTGTACATTTTTTCTGCTTTCTCATATTTACCTTGATATTCCATTATTTCTGCTTCCAGTAAAATTTTCAGATACTTTCTGTCATTTTCACTTCCGGTAGCATAAAGCACTATATCCCTTACTTCTTCAGATAAATTTTTTCTTTGAGGTTTATTAAAAAGTCTTTCCTTCCATTTCTGCATTTCAGCTTCCTTATCTGTTTCAAAATATAGAAGAATCAGCAGATATATCGAAGTTGTATCCTCTCTCTGTGCACCTTTAAAAAGCAGTTTTTCTGCTTCATCCCACTTTTTTTCTTTTTCGTATAATATTGCCATTGAATTTTGTGAATATAAATCGCCCTTTTCAATTCCTTTCTTGTACCATTCCTTCGCCTTATTAATATTTCCTTTTTCTTCCTCTGATTCTCCAAGCATTCCGGCTGCTGAATAAGCCCCCTTCTCATAAGCTTCCTTCAATTTTTCTATTCCCTTTTCCTTATCTATATTATCATAGTACATTTGGCCTATAACCATGTATATTTCTTTGTTATACTGGGCTGCTTTCAAGTAGTATTCCTCAGCTTTTTCATATTCCCTATTTTCTTCATATTTTTCAGCCGTATCTAGCCATTCTTTATACAAATCCTCTATACTCTGATTTTTCACCTGATTCTGAAAAGCCTCAGACGGTTGCAGTTTATTATCCGGACCGTCACAAAAACGGATAATAGCAATAATTATACCTATCACTATCCACCATGGTGATTTTCTCCATTTTATAATTGGGTTATCTGTTATAATTTTTTCAAATTTACCTATTTTCTCCTTTTCAGTTTCATATTTTTGGTTTTTCTTCAGTTAAATTAATATTTTCCTTATATTTTAAATCTTTTTCACTGTAGTCTTTTTTTCATTATTTTCTCTACCAAAAAGCTCTTTTTTTCCTTTTTTTCTTTCACTTTCCAATGAAAAGTCATCAAAATCTTCCTTTTCCTTTTTTTATTTTTTTAAAAAAATACCATCAATCCCCTATTATAATCCCCAGTACAAAAAAATCCATACCAAAATAGACAATCTCGACATTTTCTTCCTCCTTCATACAATTGTAATAATACAATTTTACAATTTATTCCATATATTTTCAATAATTTTTTTAGAAAAATAACATTCGATTTTTGAAACTTCATTACTATATTTATATAATTGATATTTTTTTCGTTGTAAAAATCCCTGATATATGGTATTATTTACAATATTAATTTCAACTGAAAGAGGTATTTATATGAATTATAAAAAGTACAAGAAGTAACGATTTAAAGTCATCTACATTTGCCACTCTGCATGGACTTGCAAATGACGGAGGTCTTTACATTCCGGAAAAATCTTCCAGATGTAAAAGCTATCTTATGAAGAACTTAAAAAAATCTTTCATATCAGGAATTATCTGAAAAAAATTATAAAAATTATTTTTTTTACGGAATTTTCTGATGAAGAAATAAAAACTGTAGTAAACAATGCTTATAACAGTACTACATTTACAGATGAAAGCATTGTACCTTTACATAAATTAAATGAAAAAGTAAGTTTTGGGGAACTTTTCCATGGAAGAACATTGGCATTCAAGGATCTTGCCCTTTCCCTGTTCCCTTATTTACTGCTTTTAAGCAAGAAAAAACAGAATGAAAATAAAAAAGTTCTGATTCTTGCCGCAACTTCAGGTGACACAGGAAAAGCTGCATTAGAAGGATTTAAGAATATTGAAGGTATAAATATTGTAGTATTTTATCCTAAAAATGGTGTCAGCCCTATGCAGGAAGAACAAATGAGAAAACAGAAGGGAAATAACGTTGATATCGTTGCAATAAACGGTAACTTTGATGATGCCCAAAGTGCCATAAAAGTTATTTTTTCCAACGAAGAATTTAAAAATTATGCAAATGAACATGAAATTATGTTTTCAAGTGCAAATTCAATAAATATTGGGAGACTTTTTCCCACAAGTTATTTATTATGTTTCTACTTATGTGAATCTTGTAAATTCTGGAACTATAAAAGAAGGAGAAGAATTTAACATTGTTGTTCCTACAGGAAATTTTTGGAAATATACTTGCAGGTTATATTGCTAAAAAAACTGGGAATACCTGTAAAGAAATTTATTTCAGCTTCAAATAAGAATAAAGTTCTTGCTGATTTCTTTAAATCAGGAACTTATAATAAAAACAGGGATTTCTACACTACAAATTCTCCATCTATGGATATTCTTCTTTCATCAAATTTTGAAAGATATCTTTATTATGCCACAGGAGAAAATTCTGTAAGAACAAAGGAATTAATCGATTCCCTGCTTACAACAGGTGTACTCTCAGTTTCTCCTGAAGAACTTACAAAAATTCAGAAGGAATTTTATGGAGAATTTGCTGACAGCGAAGAAACTGTAGAAGCTATCAAAAAAGTGTATGATGATTATAAATATTTAATGGATCCACATACTGCAGTTGCATATTCTGTATATGAAAAGCTTGAAGATGATAAGCTTGATAAAAATATTCATACAGTAATTATGTCTACTGCTCACCCATTTAAGTTCCCTGAGCCAGTTGCAAAAAGCTCTTGGTCTTGAATTAAATAAAAAAATCCATATGTTATTTTTGGATAAAGTAAGCGAAATTACAGGAGTTAAGTTCCCTGAAAAGCTTGTGGAAGTGAGAAATTCTGATATTAGATTCTCTAATGTAATTGAAAAAAAGTGAAATTGAAGATTATGTAAAAAAATACATTGAAAAAAATTTAACAGAATAAAAACTTTGTACTTAAAAAAATACTATTAATATAAAAAAATTTTTAGGAGGAAAAATCTATGCACGATGGTTGTTCAGGAAGTTTTAATGATGGAATAGAAGTTGTAGAAAAAAATTAAGAATGATGGGATTCAGCAGTCAGCCTATGCCTGTTCCTGCTGTTTTCACATGTAAGGAATGTAACACAGAAATAGTAATGGATACATTTGAATATGAATGTCCTCATTGCGGAATGGTTTATGCTGTTACACCTTGCCACGCATTTGATGTTGCAAACATATTAAGTGCCGGAAAAATTGAATAAATAATAAAACAAATGATTTAAACTGTTTCTTTTTGATTGTTATGTCAGGAAACAGTTTTTTTAATATTTTAAGATATATTGACTTTTTTTCTAATTAAGGTATTACAATAGTATTACCAAAGATAAAAGAGGTGGTATTATATGGCAGTAATTACTTTGAAAGTATCAGAAGAGGAAAAACTTTTTCTACAAAGTATGGCAAAATTTGAGGGAAAATCATTATCTGAATTAATAAGAGAAAGAACGTTAGCGTCATTAGAAGATGAATATGATGCTAAAATAGCAGATATGAAACTGGAAGAATATGAAAAATATCTGGCTTCTGGAGGGGAAGTTTTAAATTGGGATGAGTTGTAATGTATAATTTAATTCCTACCCCTCATTTTGCGAGACAATTTAAAAAACTTGATAAATTCACCCAGAAAAAAATCAAATCTTATCTTGAAAATATATTAGATAATCCTAGAAGCAGGGGAAAAATGCTGCAAGCCAATCGAAGTGGCCAATGGAGGTATAGAATAGGAGATTACAGAGTTATTGTCAATATCCAAGATGAAAGATTGATTATACTGGCTCTTGAAATAGGTCATAGAAGAGAAATTTATAAAGCATGAAAAAATGAGTTTTTTTAAACAGAAATTTAAAAAAACTATATTTAACAGAATTTGAAACAATTATTCTTTAAATATAGTTTTTTTATTGTCTATTTTATCTTCAACTTCCTATATCTGTTCAAAGCTGCACAGAATTCCTGTTTCCGTGGCAAAGCCAAGTTTCCAGGATGACCTGTATATGATGAAATTGAATCTAATCCAGATTTTGCAATATACTCATAAATCCTATCAGCAGCTTCTGAAAGAGTTAATCTTTCATCCATAAATTTCTTTCTGAAATAGTCCATCATAACAGCGATACCATTCGTCTGGCTGTCATCAACAAGCTGTTCCAGTCCTGAAATATCAATCATTTCTTTTCCATAAAAAATACTGTACTTTCCTTTAGCTTTTATCCTGTCTTCTTTTCCTGATAATGAAAAGCTTCGTTTTAATGGAATACGCTGTGTAATTCCTTTAAAACTGTCATTTGAAGAAAATTCCCTTTTACTTTTATCACTATTCGCAATATTTTTAGCTTTTTCTGTTACATCCAGAGGAATATATTCGTCCATCATTATGACTCTGTCAGTCACATCAAAATAATCTCCTGAACCACCTACAATCAGTATTGTAGAAATTCCAAAATTATCATAAAGTTCCTTTACCCTGTCTATAAATGGAGTTATAGGTTCTTTTTCCTTAGCAACCAGTTTCTGCATCCTTCCGTCACGTATCATAAAATTCGTAGCAGAAGTATCTTCATCTATTAATAATAACGAAGTTCCATATTCTATTGCTTCTGACACATTCGCAGCCTGTGAAGTACTTCCACTTGCGTTTTCCGTAGAAAATGCCAAAGTATCTTTTTTTCCCCGGGAGATTATTTATAAATCCGCTTATATTTACTCTTTCTACGTTTCTTCCATCTTCAGAACGTATTTTCACTGCATCTGCTTCAGATATTATCATTTCCCTTCCGTCACCTGCTATATGATTGTACACTCCTCTTTCAAGTGCCTTCAGCAAGGTTGACTTTCCATGATAACCTCCTCCTACAATAAGAGTAATCCCTTTTGAAATACCCATTCCAGTTACCTTTTTTCCACTTGGCAGACTTAATGTTACTTCATATTCTTTAGGACTTTTAAATCTGACTCCGTTTTTCATTGGTTTATCAGATACTCCATTTTCACGAGGTAATATAGAATCATTGCCTACAAATACAACAAGTCCTTTTTCTTTCAAAACTTTTCTTATATGCTGCTGATCAAGCATAAGAATTACCTGTTCTTTAAGGAGTATTTTATCAATATTCTTATAAACAATGGCTTTTTCTGCTATTTCAGGAAGTACTTCCATAAGAATATTTTTTGCGGCTTTTCCCATTATCCTTCTTCCGGCTGCAGGAAGTCCCAGCTCAAACCTTACTTCAATTTTATCTTTTTTTATTAATACCGATGTTCTTTCCAATATTTCCTGACCACATCTGTCAATGGAAATTCTTCCACTTCCACCTGTTCCAGTGCTTCCCTTTTCTCTTTTTCTTACTTCCTTATAAAAATTTCTTGTAAGAAAATCAGAAACTGCAATTTCCTTATCCTTAGTATCAGTCAGTTCTTCAGGAATTCCTGAAACCTTCCTTGGCATTACTATCCTCATTTTTGAAGGTGGAGCATATGGGTCAGACTGGACATGATCTATGGAAAGAATATAATTATCATATTTATACTCACCTTTTAAGGATTTATATGCCGAATAGCTTTTCTTTTCCAGCGAAATCAGTGTTTTTTCAAGTTCTCTATAATTTTTCATTTTTTAATCTCCTATATTTCTATTATTATTTTAAAATCCTGTTATCCTGACAATCTGCTATATCTACGAGTTGAATCAGGAAAATCCATGCTCATTGCAAACGAGGAAATCAGGAAAAATATTACTCCTGTTACAAAAGCAGTTCCATAATCTAAAGTTTCAGGAATTGAAGTAATTCCTGATGGAAAAATCATCACAATCAGCCCAAAAAAGTACATTCCTACACTGAACCACTGATATATTCTCAAATTCCCTATTATTTTTGTCAGAGGTTCACCCCTATATGCTTCCTCAATAAATCTCGTTATTCCTGCCCCAATTAAATATAAACCTATTACTATCGTATATTTTACTCCGCTAATCCAGTAAAATAAAAGTATAATTTCCAGTATCACATTTCCAATAATTGAATATAAAGGGGTTGGATATATTGGAATACCACATTTATGTGACAGTGCGCAAACTCTTGAATGAGGATTATTTACAACTATTCCGTGTCCTTCCTCTGTATTATCTCCATGACAGCACCCCTGTATCAGGCATCTTATCCTTCCTATAGCCTGTGCAACAGGTGAAGCGATGGCAAAAGCTCCAAGAACTTTAAATATTTCAGGATAAAAAATGGAAATTATAAGTCCGGCTGCAGACACTCCAAATAATGAACCAAAATATCCGAAAGGTCTGCTGAGTCTATTTGTTGAGCCAACCAGTATCTGACCTATAATTGCGGCTCCAATCAGTCCAACAAACATTAAAATTACAATATATAGAGAGTATTTTCTTCCTAAAATAAGTGTAATAATGAAAGAACCAATTCCTCCTGCAAGTCCTGAATACAGAAAATGATTTATTATTCTGAGTTTTCCAAATCTCCATGATTTCCAGCTATTTGCCCTGTTTTCAGCCCATTTTAATAAAATATTCCATAATTTATCCATCCTGAAAATCTTGGTAAATGGCTTTGAAATATTGGAAATCCCTAAAAGAGGATGCGGAACTTTTCCAAATTTTTTTTTGAGATATAAATTTTCATATCCTAACACGAGTGCCATGCATCCCCCTATTATAACAGGAGTAACTAGATAAAGTCCTGCCACTGATTTATAAAATATAGAAATTCCAATACACATAATACAGAAACCAAAATATATCGGATGAGGAAAAACACCATATATTCCGTCCTCTACAAGTTCTTCAGGTGGAAAGGCATTCATTGGAAGCCCATTTCCTTTTACCTTCAGTTCGTACATTCCTCTTATCATTATCGCTAACCCTATTATAGCCATAACTGAACCGCCATAACCTAATTTTGGAACTTCAAAAGGCAAAGAAAGACTATTTGCCAGAAAAATGAAGTATAATGGCAATACGAATATGAAAAAAGTTCCATATAGCATCTTCTGTAACCTTATTTTCTGCGATTTTATCATTTCCATATAACCTCCTCATAAAGTATTTTTCCTTTTTTACCATTCATTATTCCTTCTGAAAAATACTTCTTTTCATCAATATTTCTTAGTTTCTTAGGCAATAAAAATGAAAAAATATCTTTCCTTCCCAAGATACTTCTGCTTACTATTTCATCTCTTATACTTTTTTTATTCCTGATTTCAATTTTTCTATTACCAAGTCTAATTTCATCATCAGTATAAATGATCTCACTATTCTCAGTATAATTTTCTCCCCAGATTCTGCTTATATTTTCATTTTTTATACCGAACCAGCTAATCCATGTAACAGCTTCATTATCTGTATCACTTATCCATCTTCCCCATTTTAGCTCAGTAAAAGGCAGTTTCCACAAAGGCAGTGTTACATCAACATATTCGGCATATCCTTTTCCTGAATACTCTTTTCCATTCCAGTTTATCTTCACATTTGCACCATTATTAGTGCAGTGCCATTTTATATATCCATTCTTTGAGAAAAACAGTTCCTGAGCTCCTGTATCTGTACCACCTTCCCAAGTTCCTTCAAATGACAGCTTTATATTTTCCCATAAGCTGCTTCTGGCTACCTTTCTAATATTTCCTCTAAATAGAAACTGTTTCTGAAACAGAGGTTTTGACTTCTTCTTATATATGATACATGAATATGGAATAGTAATAATTCCTAATTTTAAACTCGCTGAATATCCGATAATTACCGCTTCTCCATCTTCAACATGACAATCAAAATAATATTTTAAAAAGTCTCAAAATTTCACCTTCCTGTAAATAGTATACTTAATAATACAAAAAAACAATATTTACAAAATTTTCAAAAATTCCCAATTTAATAATTATAATTTTTTTCTTAATAAATAACTATTTTAGAAGTAATTCTTAAATTTATAAATATTGTTTCCTGCTTATCCTATTATTTTATTATGTTATGTATTCTCTTTAATGTTCTCTCTTTTCCAATAACTGCTATTACAGTATACAGATCAGCACCTCTCGCTTTTCCTGTAATTACTGCTCTTAAAGGCATAATTACAGCTGCTGGACCTTCTCCAAGTTCATCCTGTAATTCATGTAAAAGAGTTTTCGCTTCTTCTTCTGTAATTTCTTCTCCAAATTTATTTAATTTTTCAATAAATAATTCTATTGATTTTTTTACCAATCTCTGTTTCAAGTGAAGAACGAAGTTTTTTTCTACTGATTTTCTTTCTTTTTTTATTCATTCCTTCTTCAACAACAGGCAATTCAAATTCATCTTCAAAGTATATTGAAGCAATCTCAGGAAGTTCTTTTAATGTGTGAGCTCCTTCCCTTGAAATTTCAACTATTCTTTTTAATTTTGCATATTCTTTTTCTGATAAATTTTCATCTTTGTAATATCCTGCCTTCACAAAATAAGGAAGTGCAAGTTTTGTAAGCTCATCAAGATCTTTCAGTCTCATATGCTGATTATTTACCCATCCTAATTTAACTAAGTCAAATACCGGACCTCCAAGCGAAATCTTATCAAACGAGAAATTTTCTACCATTTCTTCAATTGTAAATATTTCCTTATCTCCACCAAAGCTCCATCCCATTAAGGCAAGGAAATTAAGCAGTCCTTCCTTCAAATATCCTTCTTCAACATAATAATTCATTGATACAGGATTTTTTCTCTTGGATATCTTTGTCTTATCAGCATTTCTAAGCAATGGCATATGATACCATTTTGGTTCATCCCATCCAAATGCTCTATATAACTGAACGTGTTTAGGTGTAGAAGCTATCCATTCTTCTGCTCTTATTACATGAGTTATTCCCATTAAATGGTCATCCACTATATTTGCCAAATGATAAGTAGGGAATCCATCTGATTTTAGTAAAACCTGATCATCAATCTTACTGTTTTCAAATACTATATCTCCTCTTAATTCATCGTGAACTATAGTTTCTCCTTCATATGGCATTTTAAGTCTTATTACATAAGGTTCTCCTGCAGCCAGTTTAGCTTCAACTTCTTCTTTTGAAAGGTTTCTGCAATGACCGTCATATCCAGGTGCCTGTTTCATTGCAACCTGTCTTTCCCTTAATTTCTGTAATCTTTCAGGAGTACAGAAGCAATAATATGCTTCTCCTTTTTCTACTAATTTTTCAGCATATTCCTTATATATTGAAAATCTTTCAGACTGTCTGTATGGACCTTTGTCTCCTCCTATATCCGGACCTTCGTCATAATTAATTCCCAGCCATCTCATCATATCAAATATCTGCTGTTCCGAAGTTTCGGAAAATCTTGTCCTGTCAGTATCTTCTATTCTTAACAGGAAATCTCCATTATTGTGTTTTGCAAATACATAGTTAAATAGCCCTATATAAGCTGTTCCTACGTGCGGATCTCCTGTAGGTGAAGGTGCTATTCTAACTCTAACTCTTTTTTCAGACATAATTTCTTTCTTCTCCATTCATTTATTACTTTTTATTTATATATTATATAACACTTTTTACAATCTCGCAACTGTCTTTAATATTTTTTTCATAATTTTTTTCACATATATTTTATATATTCTAAATCAGAAATATAACCCTACACGATAAAAAAATATCCCTATTATCCCTTATAAAATTTCAAATATTCATTTATAAAAGTTATTTATATCTCCGTCCATTACTTTATCTACATTTCCTTCTTCAGCCTTAGTCCTATGATCCTTTACCATTTTATACGGATGAAATACATAAGATCTTATCTGGCTTCCCCATTCAATCTTACTGTCAGTTCCTTTTAAATCTTCCATTTCCTTTTCCCTTTTTTCAAGTTCCATTTCAAATAATTTTGATTTCAGGATTTTCATGGCAGTTTCCCTATTTTTTATCTGGGATCTTTCCTTTTGACACGTAACTACTGTATTTGTAGGAATATGAGTAATCCTAACTGCAGAATCTGTAGTATTTATATGCTGTCCTCCTGCTCCACTTGCCCTGTATGTATCAATTTTTAAATCTTCTGTTTTAATCTCGATTGAAACATCATCATCAATTTCAGGAATAACGTTTACAGCGGCAAAAGATGTATGCCTTTTTCCATTTGAATCAAAAGGCGATATACGTACAAGTCTATGGACTCCCTTTTCGCCTTTTAAATATCCGTAGGCATAATTTCCTTTTATATTTAAAGTTATACTCTTAATTCCTGTCTCTTCTCCCGAGGTGCTATCTAAAATTTCAACTTTAAATCCATTATGATAAGACCATCTGTCATACATTCTATAAAGCATTTCTGCCCAATCACATGCTTCAGTCCCACCTGCTCCTGAATTTATAGTTAAAAATCACATCATTCATATCATATTTTTTTCATCAAGTAACAATTTAATTTTTAAAACCTTGTATTTCATTTTCAGTTTCTACTATTTTTTTCTTCTAATTCATTAGTGTAGGAAGTATCTCCCATTTCAATAAACTCAATAAGCATAATAATATCTTCATTCATGGAATTTATTTTTCTCATATTCTTCCAGAATCTTTTTTTCTGCTATTCAGTTCCTTTAAAAATATCCTTACTCCTGTCATTATTCCAAAAGTTCTGATCAAAAGTTTTTTTCTCTAAATCTGAAATTTTCTTCTTTAGAAAAATCCAGGTCAAAGGTGCCTCCTAATTTCCTCAATTTCAGCATTGTTCTGTTCATTTTTTTCTTCTTGATTTCAAATATATCCATATTCATCTCTTTTTCCTATAAAAAAATTATACCCGAAGATATAATTTTTTTCATTATAAATTTATTTCCTAAATTATTATTTTTTTGGTCTTAATCCCTCTACTATTTTCTTAGTTTCAGTATCATACCATACTTCGTTTACTAAATCTTCTTTTTTTGCAAATGTCAATATATTATTTAATGTAGTTTCAACTATGTTATTTAATGCTTCTTCTGTAAGGAATGCCTGATGTGAAGTAACAATTACATTGTTAAATGTAAGAAGTCTTGCCAGAACATCATCTTCAAGAACTTTTCCAGATTCATCTTCAAAGAAGTAATATCTTTCATTTTCATAAACATCAAGACCTGCTCCACCAATTTTTCTACTTTTCAGTCCTTCAATTAGTGCTTCTGTATCTATCAGGCCACCTCTTCCTGTATTTATAATTATAACTCCATCCTTCATTTTAGCTATAGTTTCTGAATTTATCATATGTTTTGTATCTGGGAATAAAGGACAATGTAATGAAATAACATCAGACTGTTCGTACAGTTCTTCCAGTGAAACATATTTGAAATTCTCTTCTTTTGCAGCCTGTTCATTTGGGAACTTATCATAAGCTATAACATTCATCCCTAGACCATTTAAAGCCTTTATAAATATTCTTGCTATCTTCCCTGTTCCAACTATTCCTGCAGTTTTTCCATTTAATACTACTCCTGTAAGTCCTACTAAGCTGAAGTTTCCTTCCCTGGTTCTGTTGTATGCCTTGTGAATTTTTCTGTTTACACCCATTAATAATGCAAGTGAGTGTTCAGCAACTGAATATGGAGAATATGCAGGTACTCTAAATACCCTAACTCTGTTATGGTATGCTGCCCTAATGTCTACATTGTTGTATCCTGCTGCTCTTATTGCTATTGCTCTTACCCCATTTTTTGAAAGAATATTTATAACCTTTTCATTCAAATCATCATTTACAAATGTGCAAACTACATCCTGATATTTTGTTAACATAACGTTGTTTAACGTAAGTTTTTCTTTGAAATATGTTATTTTCGCCCCGTATTTTTCGTTCCATTTTTCAAAAAACTCAATATCATAAGGTTTTGCATCAAAAACCACTATTCTCATCTCGACTTCCTCCTACACTTTATTATTATCATTAATTATATCAAAAAAACTGAAATTAGCAATTTTTCACAAAAATTTACTTTTTTTCTTTACCATAGAATAATTTTTTTAAAAATAATAAAAAAACTACCTCAAAAAAATAAAATTAATAAAAAAACCATATCTATAAATTATAATAAATTCACTAGATATAGTTTTTCGTATATTTTTAATTTTTTTATTTTGAGGTAGCTTTTTTTCTCAGATTATTTAAAAAAATTAAACTATTTTGCTTTTGAATATCTTTCAGCAACAGCATCCCAGTTAATTACATTAAAGAAAGCAGTTATGTAATCAGGTCTTCTGTTCTGGTAATTTAAATAATATGCATGTTCCCATACATCTATTCCTAAAATAGGTGTACCTTCTGAACATGGGCAGCAAGTAGCTCCTGACATTAAAGGATTATCCTGGTTAGCAGTTGAAGTAACTCTTAATTCTCCTTTTTTATTAACAACAAGCCAAGCCCATCCTGATCCAAATCTTGTTGCCGCCGCTTTTGAAAATTCCGCTTTAAATTCTTCAAAGCTTCCAAATTTTTCATTAATTTTTTCAGCTAATTCTCCTGTTGGTTCTCCACCGGCATTTGGTCCCATTACTGTGAAGTAAAGGTTATGGTTGTAGAATCCTCCACCATTATTTCTTACTGCACCTCTTATTGCTTCAGGCAATGCATCTAAATTTGAAAGAATTTCTTCGATTGATTTTTCTAAAAATTCAGGTGCATTATTTTTTAATGCGTCATTTAAATTGTTTGTGTATGCTGCATGGTGCTTTCCATAATGGATTTCCATTGTTTTTGTGTCTATGTTTGGTTCTAATGCATCAAATGCGTAAGGTAATTTTACTTGTTCGAACATAATTATCACTCCTATATTTTTTTATATTTTATTGATATTATTATTTTAACATACAAATTATATAAAAATCAAGAGCAAAAATTATTTTTGCTCCTGATTTTTTTCTATTTCAAGTTTATTCTTTTACAATGTATCCCACGCTTCTTACTGTTTTTATAATTTTCTGATCGTATCCTTTGTCTATTTTTTTGCTCTAAGAAATTTATGTAAACATCTACTATATTACTTTCAGTTATAAAGTCAATGTCCCATATTTTTTTCAGAAATCATTGTTCTTGTAAGTACTCTGTTTTTTTATTTCTTAGGAAATATTCCAGTAATAAAAATTCTTTATTTGTCAGTTCGATTTCTTTTCCTGCTCTTTTTTTACTTCCCTGTTAATAGGATTTAATGTTAAGTCATATGCTGATAACAGCTCTGAATTATCATTGTTTAATTTTTTTAGTTAATACTCTTACTATAGCTTTTATTTTTTTGCTGAAAGCTCTTCAAGTCTGAAGTCATTGTAAATATAATCATCTATTCCCTTTAACAGTGCTTCTGTCTTAGAATATCTGTCATCATTCTGAATAGACAGTAACACATAGCTATCTTTTTTTATGCTTTAGCACATCACTGATTACATCAGTAAAATTATCAAAAAGAATTTACATCAAGTATAACTAAATCAGTAGATTCTGTCTTCAGTTCTTCAAATAATTTTTCTTCTGAGTCAGCCAATATTACGCTAAAACTTAATTCTTTTAATAGTTGTCCCACCACTAATCTTGACTTTTCATTCTCATTATAAACTAATATTTTCATTTTTTTTCCTTTCTCCAAAAATTTTTGAAATATATTTTCAGACGAAATTTCCTATATGCATAAGATATTTCTGTACTCTATAGCTGTTCTAATAAATTTGTTATAATTGAATTCATTTTTCTGGCAGCCATAGAATCTGTTCCAACATAGGGTATTCCTGTATCTCCAGCTTCAACAATACTTACATCCATTGGAATGGAACCTAAGAAATTGGATTTTGTTTCTTCAGCCATTTTTTCGGCACCGCCCTTTTTGAATATATTCACTTCTTTTCCACAATCAGGACATACAAATCCACTCATATTTTCCACTATACCTAATAATTTCAGATTTAGCAGTCTTGCAAACTTCACTGTACGTCTCGAATCCAGAAGTGAAACATCCTGAGGTGTAGTAACGACTACAGCCTTTGCATCAGGTCCTATATTTTGTGCAATACTTAAAGTTTCGTCTCCTGTTCCTGGTGGCAAATCTACAACTAAAAAGTCTATTTCTCCCCATTCAATTCCTTCCAGCATTTCAGAGATTGCTCCCATTTTCTGAGGTCCTCTCCAAATTATCGGATCATTATCCGGAATAAAAAAGCTTAATGAAGATATTGCCAGATTGTCTGTAACTGGTAAAGGCATTGATATTGAAGGAAGTTTTATTCCTTCTTTCCCCAGCATCAGCGGCACATTCGGTCCATGAAGATCTGCATCAAGTATCCCTACTTTATATCCTATTAATGATAATCCGTATGCAAGATTAACTGAAACTGTAGATTTTCCAACTCCACCTTTTCCACTCATTACTGCAATTCTATGTTTAATTTTAGACATTTTTTCCGTTATTCTTTTTTTTCTTTCATCTAAATTTGGATTTCCGTGCATTAAATTCCTCCTGATTAATTTACTATACATATAATTAAAACATATACTGAAACAAAAAAACAAGTTATTTTTTTAATCATATTTTTTTATTTTATGGTATAATGCAATTCCTACCTCAAAGAAGTGAAATAGAATTTCTTTTGATTAACTCATAACAGAATCAAAAAAACTTCAAACATAGTATTTTTACATAGACAATCAAACAGATTAAAATAATACTTTTTAAAATAAAATTTTTCCAAACATATAAGTTTTTTTCACAAAACGAAAATTATTCTATGTCACATTCAAATTATTCAAATTAACAAATTTATAATTTATCAATTTTCACTACTTTTTAATTATACCCCCAGTAATGTCATTTTGTCAACTGGATTATTTTTAATTTGGCCTTGTATCTACAAGTCTTTTTAGCTCATTCTTATTTTTTTATTTATCATATTTTTTTAATATATTTCATAAGTTATTTATTTTTTTATAAAAAAATTCTTTTTCAAACTCTACTTCACTTAAAATTCTTACTCCTAGTTTTTTTCAGCCTTTTCCAATTTACTTCCTGCCTTTTTCGCCTGCAATAAGAAAAATCAAGATTTTTTTGATACACCGGAAAGATAATTTCCTCCTTTTGCCAGGATAATATCTTTTATTTCTTCCCTTTTATATTTCTCCAGTTTACCAGTTGCAAGGAAATTTTTTTACCTTTTTATAGGGTTATCTTCAATTTCTTTTTTTCTTCAGCCAAATCATATTCAAATTTTAACCCTATTTCCTTTAGTTTCAATATTTTTTTCCAGTTATTTTTCATTTTTTTAGATATTCATGTACTGCAACGGAAGCTTTTTTTCTCCTATCCCTTTAATTTGTGTTAATTCCTCAACAGATTTTTTTCCTTCAAAAATATCAATACTTCTAAAGTTTTTTTTGTTAGAAGATTTGCATTAAATTTTTCCAACAAAAGGTATTCCCAAAAGCATATAAAAACTTTATTGTACTCTCTATTTTTACTTTCTTCGATGCTGTTCAATAAATTTTCTACACTTTTTTTACCCATTTTTTTCAAGACCTTCAAGCTCTTCTTTATAATTTTTTTTAGTGAATAAATATCTACAACTGTTTCTATTTTTTTCAGTTCAATGAATTTTTTTCAACTATCTTTTCTCCAAGTCCTGTTATATTCATGGCGTCCCTTGAAACGAAATATTCTATTTCCCTTTTTACTTTTTCAGGACAAAGGGGATTTGGACATTTTAGTGCAACCTGGCCTTCCTCTTTTATAAGTTTTGTATCACATACAGGGCATTCTACCGGAATTTCTATATTCTTCTCACTTCCATTCCTGTCATCAAATACCACATTTACAACCTGCGGAATTATTTCTGCCGCTTTTTCTATTATTACATTATCCCCTATTTTTATATCTTTTCTTCTTATTTCATCAAAATTATGAAGACTTGCACGTTTAACCACTGATCCTGAAAGATTTACAGCTTCAAGCTCTGCAACTGGTGTTATTACCCCTGTTCTTCCCACCTGCAAAGTTATATCATAAAGTTTTGTTTTTACCTGTTCTGCCGGAAATTTATATGCAATAGCCCATCTAGGACTTTTCGTTGTGTATCCAAGTTCATTATAATAGGAAAAATCATTTACCTTTATTACAAGTCCGTCTGTTTCGTAATCAAGTTTTTCCCTTTCTGTATGCCACTTATCTATTGCCAGTTCCAGCTTTTTAAAGTCACTGTATTTTTCAAATATTTTAGTTGTTTTAAATCCAAGACTTTCTATATAATTTATACTTTCTTCATGAGTTTTCACTCCAAAGTTTTCAGGATTTACAAGATAATATAAATAACAGTCTAACCCTCTTTCTTTCACAATACTGCTGTCAAGCTGTCTTATTGTTCCAGCTGCGGCATTTCTTGGATTGGCAAATACATCTTCCCCAGCTTCTTCCCTTTCCTGATTGACTTTATTAAAATTTGAAATAGGAAGCACAACCTCTCCCCTTACTTCTATATTTACAGGTTGTTTCAATCTTTTTGGAATTGACTTTATTTCCCTTATATTTTCAGTAACATCTTCTCCTACTTGGCCGTCTCCCCTTGTAATTCCCTGCTTCAATACACCCTTTTCATATATCAGGCTTATACTCAGTCCATCCAGTTTTAATTCAAGTATATATTCCAGCTTTTTATCCAGTCCTATTATCTTTCTTGCCCTCTGATCAAAATCTTCTATTTCTGAAATATTGTATGTGTTTGATAAACTCAGCATTGGAACCTTATGAGTTACTTTTGAAAACTTTTCACTTACAGTTCCACCTATTTTTTCTGTAGGAGTTACAGCATCTCCTGAAGTATTTTCCCTGTTATACATTTCCTTAAGTTCAGGATTTCCTTCTTCAAGATCTTTCAGCTCCCTGATTAATTTATCATATTCTGCATCAGAAATAAGTGGAGCGTCTTCATCATAATAGGCTTTGTTGTATTTTTCTATTTCATTTCTCAATTTACGGTATTTTTCATATGCATCTTCATTGTTTTCTGATTTATTTTCTATATTTTTTTTATTTTTCAGCATCAAATAATTTTTTTATCTTCTAAAATTTCTTCATCTTCATTTTTCTTCAATGTATCAAATAAATTCACACTTCCACCTCTATCTCAATTCAATTATATTTAGTATTATACTACATCTTTTTCTAATCTGTATATTTGAAATTTTTATATCTGTATTATTTTTTTCCAAAAATATGCTATTATATAAGGGTAACAAATCTAATAAGGAGGTTTTTTTAATTATACCTGATATTTAGGTATAATCATGAAAAATGTCAAATAATATTACAAATGATAAAAATTGATATATTAAGCTTAAATCTTGAAAAATTGCAGGAAGTTTTTGTCATTACAGGCTTGAAAAAATTTAATGCGGCACAGGTTTTTGACTGGCTTCACAACAAACTTGTATTTGATTTTGACGGATTTACTAATATTTCAAAAAATGACAGGGAAATATTGAAAAAACGATTTTATCTGCCTAAACTGGAATATCGTACTCATCAGATTTCTGATGATAAAAAAATACAGAAAAAAATTTCTTTTTTTGAACTAATAGATAAAAGGCTTATAGAAAGTGTTCTTATTTCCCATAAAAATAGGCATACGCTTTGCGTTTCTTCACAGATAGGATGTCTTCTGGGATGTGATTTCTGTGCTACTGCAACTATGAACTACGAAAGAAATCTTGATATTTCAGAAATTCTTTTACAGTTCTACTATGTGCAAAGTTATTTGTCTAAAAGAGGAGAAAAACTTGGAAATGTTGTATTCATGGGGATGGGGGAACCTTTTCTAAATTATGACAATGTTATCGGAGCAATTAACATACTAAATTCTGAAAAAGGCCAAAATTTTTCCAAGAGAAACTTTACTATTTCCACAAGTGGAATAGTACCAGGAATTAAAAGATTTACAAATGATGAACCTCAAATTAATCTGGCGATTTCCCTCCATTCTGTAAGAGATGATGTCAGAACGGAAATTATGCCTATAAATAAAAAATGGAATCTAAAAGAACTTAAGGATACTCTTCTGGAATATCAGAAAAAATCAAAAAATAGGATTACATTTGAATATATTCTTATTGACGATATGAACTGTGAAACAAAAGATGCCTTTGAACTGATAAATTTCTTACGTTCTTTTTCCTGCCTTGTAAATCTTATTCCTTACAATCCTGTAGCAGGAAAAATTTACAAGACTCCACCAAAAAAGAAACAGAAGGAGTTTTATAATTTGCTTAAGGAAAAAAATATTAATGTTACACTGCGTGAAACAAAAGGTCAGGACATTGCGTCGGCTTGCGGGCAGTTAAAAGCAAAAAAGGAGATGAGCAGTATAAATGAAAAACAATAAAGACACTAATATACAGGAGAAAAAAGTTCTTGTAAAAAAGAGAAAAAAGAGAAGAAGTATTCTTTCCTTTTTCATTAAACTTTTTGTATTTCTCATAATAGTTGGTGCAGGAGTTATTTCATATATGATTTATAGCATCAGAAAGGAAACTCCTACAGAACTTATTGAAAGTTACAGTCCTATTTCACCTTCGGTTATATATGATATAAATGGAAATCAGCTGGATACAATAATTGTTGAAAATCGTTCTCCTATTAGTATAAACGATATTCCACGACATGTTCAGGATGCTTTTCTTGCAATAGAAGACAGAAAATTTAGAACACACCATGGATTTGACTTTGTACGTACAGGAAGAGCAATGTTCCTTACACTTACAGGACGTCGTCGTGAAGGTGGAAGTACACTTACCCAGCAGCTTGCTAAAAATGCCTTTCTGACTCCTGAACGTACATGGATAAGAAAAGTAAAGGAAGCTATTCTGGCGATTGAAATTGAAAGAAAATATACAAAAGATGAGATATTGGAAAATTATCTGAATACAATCTATTTTGGCCAGGGAGCATATGGAATTAAAAATGCCTCAATAAGATACTTTAACAGGGAGCCTAAAGACCTCACAATAGCACAGGCTGCTGTACTGGCGAGTTTACCAAAGTCTCCTACAAAGTATTCAAAAATAGAAAATGCTGTTGAAAGGGAACAGCTTGTACTCCTACAAATGAGAAATTTTGGATTTATTACAGAACAGCAGTATGAAGAAGCTAAAGCTGAAAAAAATTCAATTTGTAAATGGAAATATTAAAAATAAAAATGAAGAGGAACAAATTTCAACTTCAAATATTGCTCCTGAATTTACTACAATTGTATTAAGTGAAGTAAAAAAGATTCTTAAGGTTGCAGATGATGATCAGAAGTTTATATTTGACGGATATAAAATATATGCCACAGTTGATTTAAACATGCAGAATGCCGCTTATAAAGCCTTCAATAGTAATTACAACATGAGAAGACGGGAAAAATTAAATGGTGCTTTGTTTTCAATTGATCCAAGCAACGGTTTCGTAAAAGCCATGGTTGGAGGAAAAAATTATAAAAAGGGTGAATTTAACAGGGCTTTAAGTGCAATGAGACAGCCTGGTTCATCATTTAAACCATTAATTTATCTTGCTGCCCTTCAAAAAAATATGAATATGGGTAATGTAATGGAAGATTCACCACTTACTACTCCAGGATGGTCTCCAAGAAACTATGATGGAAAATTTAGGGATAGTATGACTCTTGCTAAAGCGTTAGAAATTTCAAACAACGTAATTCCTGTAAAACTTCTTCAATTTGTAGGTATTGATGCAGTTGAAAAAATATGGCGTGATTCAGGAGTTGTAGGAGGAAATTTCCCTAAAGATTTAACCCTTGCGCTAGGTTCCATAACAACAAAACCGATTGATATGGCTTTATTTTATGCAGCCCTTGCAAATGGTGGTTTCCAGGTAACTCCTCAATATATATATAAAATAGAAAATAAATTTGGTGAAATTATTTATGAGGCAAAACCTCAGAAAAAGAAAATATTTGAACCTGAAGATGTTGCAATACTTACATATATGCTTCAAAATGCAGTTAATTACGGTACAGGACAAAGTGCAAAAGTATTTAAAAACGGAAAACTTATTCCGATGGCTGGAAAAACAGGAACTACCAGTGATTACGTTTCTGCATGGTTTACAGGTTATACTCCTACCCTTGCTACAGTAGTTTATGTAGGAAATGATGACAACAAATCCATGGGTGGAGGAATGACAGGGGGAGCCGCAGCAGGTCCTATATGGAAAAACTACATGCAGTCGGTAGTAAATATTGAAAATTACAATGTCGGTTTCTTTGAGTTTATTGATGATTATATTAAGAGAAAAGATTTAACTTTAAGAGAAATTGATTTAAAAATAGGTCTTTTAGATACAGATGGTGTAGATAAGAGAACTGCTTTATTTAAAGCTGGAACAGAACCTGTTGAATATGAAGGTAAATTTAAAGGTGGAATAACATATTAATTGGTTGAGGGAGCTATCTCAAAAAGAAAAATTTAAAAAAATGCTATGAAAAACTATATTTTTCTATATATCGCATTTATATTTTTTTACTATTTTGAGGCTGTCCCTCTTTTTATATCTAAGTAATAAAAAAATTATATTTATATTATTTACAATTTCACAATACAAATATATTATCTGTAAGCGAAATTATAATAAATAAATATAATTTTTTTATTTTCTATTTACATTTTTTTGAATTAATTTCTTACTCTCTCAATGCTAATGGCATAGTGAAATACACAGACTTATCATCAGCTTCATCCTTTACCACTACTGAACTCTTTGAATTCAGTAATTTCAGTTCTGTCACTTTACCACCAATAATTGAAATATAATCTACCAAAAAAATTTAACATTTAATGAAATTTTTTTAAATTTTCACCTTCCTGTATTGTTGCAAGTTCTTCTTTTTATTTTAGCATTTTCACTTATACCTGTAAGTATAAGTTTATTATTTTCAAAACTGAAAATACCACCATTTTTTTGAATCCTTATTATCTCTAACGAATATTAATGTTCTTTTTCAATACCGACAGAAAATCTTTTGTATTTAAAAGAATTTTCTTATCATGCTGGGCACTTTTTCAATATTGATTTGTAATCTGGAAACTGTAATTCTATTACTCTTGTTAAAAATTTCTACATTTGAAAAATTTAAAAAAATACTCTTGTTCCGTCAGATTTAAAAGCTTTATAGTTTCTTCATCTATAAGTTTCATTATTTTTTTATTAATCCTTCGATTGTTTTTTTAAAGGAATACTTACACTTAATCCTTCCTTATTCTTCTGATTTTCTTCCAGTTCCTCTTCAATGTAAGTAAGTCTGTAAGTATCAGAAGAAACAAGCTTAAGCTTATTATCCTCTATTTCAAGTCTTATACAGTTTACAGCAAGATTTTCTGCATCTGTTGAAGCTGAAATTTTTACATTTTCTATATTTGCAAGAAGTTTACTTTTTTCAAAAGTATATTCTACTCCCATTTCAAATCTTGAAGGTGTAGGATAATTTTCCGCATCATAAAGGGAAAATTCAGTATTTGTACTGTCTGTTCTTATTATAAGCTTTCCTTGTTCTTCAATTAATTCTATTTTTTCATCAGTTATCTGTTTTAAAAAAATTCTTCAATCAGCTTATGTTTTATTACTATTTTTTTCCCTCGGAATTTATCTCACCTGATATTTCAGTATTAATTGATAATTCAAGATCTGTTCCTTCAATATTATACAATTTTTCTTTGGCCTCTATATAAATACCTGAAAGTACTTCTCTTATTTTATTTTCTGTTACTGAATTTTCAACTATCTGAATAGCTTTTTAAAAATTTCTTTTTCTATCAACTTTAACATTAAGCATGCATAATCTCCTCCCTTTTTAGTTTTATTTCGTTACAGCATTTCTTTTATATTCTTTAAAATGATTTTTTTCAATTTTATAATTGCCTTTTTTTCTCTATTTGTCTTACTCTTTCTCTTGTAATGTTTAAAATAGAACCTATTTCTTTTAGAGTATGTATTTTATTATTATAAAGACCATATCTCAGTTCAAGTATCTCCTTTTCCCTTTCTGTGAGGGTATTGTCAAGCAGATCTCTCATTTCTGACAACTGATCTTCCTTAATAATTTTTTCTTCAACATCATCATTTTTTCCAATGATATCTTCCAGATAAATATTATCTCCTATTGTTTCATTTAGGGATATTACATCCTGAAATTCATTTAAAAGAAGGATTACCTTACTTTCCTTCAATTCCACTTCCTTTGCAATGTATGAAGTTGACGGGGATTCCCCATGCTGTGCTACATAATCTGTAATTACTTTATTTACTTTGGCAAGCTGTTCATATTTATAGGAAGGTATTCTTATATCTCTTCCTGTATTAATTATCGCTTTCTTTATAGACTGTTTAATCCACCATACTGCGTATGTACTAAATCTATGTCCCTTAGTGTAGTCAAATTTATTTATTGCCTTTATTAATCCTATATTTCCCTCACTAATCAGGTCAATTAGCGGAAGACCGTTACCAAGCGACTTTTTTGCAGTACTTATAACCAGCCTTAAATTTGATAAAATTAATAACTGTCTCGCCTGCTCATCATTTTCTTCTCTAATTTTCTTTAAAAGTTCATATTCCTCTTCTTTTGACAGCAAATGAAATTTCTGAATATCACTCAAATAGAGAGAAATCAAATTTAAATTATTCTCTTCCATATATCAGCTCCGTTGTTATTATCTTGTTAGTTTAATATACTTATTCTTATGCTAATCATCACAATATTTCATCGCAGTAATTTTAAACAAATTCTGATTTGAGGTTTCTGCTCATGAATAATGAAACTAATTCATTTACAGGTTTTCCTTTATAAATCACTTCATATAAAGCAGAAAAAAATAGGTGCATTTATATTCTGTTCCTTTATAATTGCATATAGAGCCTTTATAGTTTCTGCACCTTCAGAAACCATATTCATATTTGCAGTTATATCTTCTATTTTTTCACCTTTTCCAAGTTTTTCTCCTACATATCTGTTTCTACTGTGGTTACTTGTACATGTTACGATTATATCACCAAGACCCGAAAGTCCCATAAAAGTTTTTGGATTTACATCATAATACTTACTTATTTCAAATATTTCGTTTATTCCTCTAGTAATCAAAGCAGCCTTAGAGTTATCTCCAAAACCCAATCCGTCAGATATTCCTGCAGCAATTGCCAGACAGTTTTTTAACGCTCCGCCCAGTTCTGCTCCAGTAAGATCTGTTCCGGTATAAACTCTGAAATATTGGTTACTGAATATTTTCTGAACCTGTATTGCCGAATTTTCATCCCTAGACACTGCCAAAATTGCTGACGGAAGTTTCATCGCCACTTCTTCAGCATGAGTCGGTCCGGCAAGCAGGACATAACTGTATTCTTTATCTCCGAGTTCTTCTGCCACTACTTCAGAAATTCTTTTCTTACTTGAAATTTCAATTCCTTTCGCGACATTAACTAATATTATATTATATATCAGACAATTTTTCAACCTTTTTAAAACTGCCCGTAAAAATTGTGTAGGTGTAGCTAATAAAATAACATCAATTCTGCCATATTTTTCTTCATCAGAAAGAACTTCACAATAATTATCTACTATTTTTCAGCTCATCTGGTAGTTTAAATTCAAATGAAAAAAATAGGATTTTTTTTCTTTCTGTTTTCATTATTTCCCTATTTTTTTCGTTATGTTCCCACAGATAGACATTACTGCCATTTTCCACCAGCAATTTAGCCAGACAACTTCCCCAGCTTCCTCCACCTATTACTAACACATTTTTCATTAAATACACCTGCCCTTATTTTTTATTTATTGTAAATTTTGATTCTGTACCATTTAATAAACGTTGAATATTACTTTTATGTTTAACAATTATCAGTACTGCAATTATTCCTCCAAAAATAGTGTAAGGAATATCTCCATACAGGAAGAAAATAAATATTGGCAATGATGTTGCGGCTATTATTGAAGAAACCGAAACATATCTTGTCAGTGCAAATATTACAAAAAATACCACCGCTGCAAGTAACAGGGCTTTTGGCACCAGAACAGTAAATACTCCAACCGTTGTTGCAACTGCTTTTCCTCCCTTAAATTTCATGAAAACTGAAAAACTGTGGCCTATAATTGCAAATATTCCAATCATTATAGAATCTAAATTTGATATTCCTGTCATATTTCCGAGTAAATCTACCTTCATAAAAAACGACAATGCAACCGGAATTGCTCCTTTGGAAATATCAAGTATCAATGTAAGTATTCCCAGTTTTGCTCCAAGAACTCTTGCAGCATTTGTAGAACCTGTATTTTTACTACCATGTTCCCTTACATCTATTCCTTTGAAAACTTTTCCTATCCAAAGAGCATTAGGAATACTCCCCAGAATATAAGCAAATGCCATCAATACAATTGTATTCATAAACTTATACCATCCATTCTTTTATTTATCTAATTTTTTTAATTTTTCTTCTTCTTTCCTTTTTAATTTTCTCAATTCAATATACAGGAAAATCAGCAGCACTATCGCAAACAGCAAATCTGTAAATGGCTGTGCATACCATACTCCATCCAATTTCCATATTCTTGAAAAGATTACCATAACAAGAAGAAATATTACAACTTGACGTAATAAGTTCAATATTACTGCATATCTTGGTCTTCCTGTAGACTGATAGTAGTTTGGTATTATTATTCCCAATGATGCAGGAATTACTAATGAAAAATAAATTCTCAAGGCTTTTATACCTTCGTAAAGACCTTCCACTGTACTTTTTTCATTGAAAAACAGTATAAGTTCCCTAGGTATTAACATTACTACAATCCAGAATATGGCAGCTGAAAAGAGTCCCATAGCAACTGCTATAAGAAGAGCTTTTTTCACCCTCCTGTAATTTTCCGCTCCATAGTTAAACCCAATTATAGGCTGTATTGCCTGTGCCACTGAATAGACAGTCATTGTCATTACCGGCAGGTAGGAATTTATAATTGTCATTACAGCAACTCCATAAGTTCCTCCATTAGTTTCAACTATTTTATTTGTTACAAGTCCCACAACTGAACTTGCCATCTGTAAAAGAAACGGAGACATACCGATTGACAATATATCCTTTACTATTGGATACGATAACTTCATATTTCTTAATTTAAGCTTCAAGGAACTTGTTTCTTCCAGCTTATATCCAAAAAGATTAATTTTAATTGGAAATTTTCCTGCTATTATAAAATACATTACAAAAATTGCAGAAAGGATATTTCCTATTAAAGTGGCATAAGCTGTACCTTCTATTCCCGTATGTAAAACCATTACCGCAACATAATCAAGTATAATATTAGTTATTGCACCGACCATCATTGAAAACATTGCAACTCTTGGAGTTCCTGCAGCATTTAAAACATTTGTAAGCCCATAAGAGAAAAATAATGGAAGTATTGCATACATTATTATCTCAAGGTAAGTTTTTGCATAAGGCAATGTTTCTGCATTTGCTCCTGAATAAAGAAGAATAGTGTCAAGATTTATCATCATCAGTATATAAAGAACTATACCAAGTATTGCAAATATTGTTATAGTATTTCCCAATATTTTTTCAGCTTCTTCACCCTTTTTCTGACCAAGCCTTATTGATACCACTGCTCCTGATCCCACTCCTACAAGCATCGCAAATGCTATAAAAATCATAACTATATAAAAGGCTACTCCTGCTCCTGCAAGAGCTTTTTCACTTATTTTCCCAACAAAAAATCTGTCTACAATATTATAGAGCACTACTACAACCGAACCGATAAACGTCGGTATAAAATATTTTATACAAAGCTTAAAAATCGAATCATCATTTAATTCATTATGCTTTTTATCCATATCTATTCCTCTAATTTTTCATTTATTATCTTTATTAAATATTCTGCCACTTTTTGGCAATACCCCGCTGTTTCCTAGTTTTTTTCCCTTTTCCTTTTCCAGTCTTACAACTGTTTTTTCCTTATTTTCTTCCATTTTTTTACATTCTTCCAGTAACTTTTCCACTGTAAAATCTTCCTGCAGCAGTTCTGAAAACACCTCTTCCTTTGCATTCAAATTAGTTAATGAAATATACTTTATTTTCAATATTTTTTTCTTGCAATGAAGGCATTTATAGATGATGTTTTATAAACTACTATTACAGGTAATCCTGTAAGTGAAACTTCAAATGTTACTGTACCTGAAGTTGCTATTGCATATTTACATCTGTCACGTAATTCAGAAATTGAATCAAAACTTATTTCCAAATTTTTCAATTTTTAGACAGATTGACATCCTCAATATATTTCAAATGTGACTTATCAGCAAATTTTACTATAAACTTTTCATTTTTCATTTCTTCTGATTTTTACCAGTTTTTATAATTTCAGGAAAAAAACTTTTGTAATTTCCTGTCTTCTGCTACCTGGTAACAGAAGTATATCATTTCCTAGATTATTTGAAAAATACATATTTATCAACTAGAGGATTTCCAAAAATACTTTACATCCATTCCAGTTTCTTTCTGTTTGCTGTCAAAATATTCCTTTTCAAAAGGAAAAATAACAATCACATCATCAAATTTCATAAGCTTCTTTATACGTTTTTTTCCCCATGCCCATACTTTTTGGCGGTATATAGTATATTGTTCTTACATCTGGAAGATTTTTTTCTTTATAAGTTCAAAAAAATCTCAGGTTAAATCCTCCAAAGTCCACAAAAAAATAACAGTTTTAATATCATTTTTTTCCTAATATAATCCAGATATTCTTCTGCCTTCTGCTTAAAATATTTATATTTTTTTCAGAGCTTCCACAAATCCCATAATATCATTGTCCTTTATGTGATTTATTTTTTTATTGCACCTGCATTTATTGAATTATCTCCAACTACTCCACAAAAATTCAAGATTTGGATCCTGTTTTTTTCATTTCTTCAATAATATATGATAAATGAAGGTCTCCAGACATTTCTCCGCATGAAACAAATATTTTCTTTTTTTATTTTTTTCATTTATATTCCTTTATTTTCTCACAATTTTATTAATCGTTTATTTTTATTCCCTTTATAAATATTTTGTTTTTGTTTGCAAATTCTATAACTTCCTTCTGATCTATGAAAAGCATTTTTTCAGCTTCAGCAATTATACCTCTTCCATTAATTTCCACTACTTTTTTTACAGTCTCCAGCCCTATTGTCGGAATATCTATCCTGTAGTCCTGCTTCCTTCTGGCTGTTTTCACAACGATACAGTTTTTCCCTGCAAGTTCTCCTCCACGTAAAATAGCCTTGTCAGTTCCTTCAATTCCTTCAAGTGCAACAACTGATTCATCCTTTACAACAACAGTCTGTCCCGCATCAATATCTGTAAGCATTCTTGCCGCTTCTATTCCTATTTCAATCGTTTTTTCCTCATTTTTTGACGGACTGTTTTTTGTGTAGTTTTCATTTTTCACCATATATTCATCAAACAGGTAATTCTGAGGTAAAACTGTTATTCCTTCACCTTCAATATAATCAATTATTGCTTTTAATATATTCTTGTCTTTTTTATTTCTGGCTGAAAACAGTATTTTTGTAGCAGTAAAATCAAATTTTAAGTTGGAAAAAATAAGATCTTTTTCAACTTTTTCCAAGCATAACAAGACGGGAAATGTTATTTTTTTCTTAAAAATAAGAAATTATCTTTCCCGGTTGTGCTATACTATATTTTGCCGAATTAACATGTTTTTTGACAGATTCTTCAACACTGTCAAATAAATAGACGGAAACAGGTTCTATACCCTGCCGAATACATTGTTCTATAAACATTTCAGGTAATTTACCGTTTCCTGCTATAAGTCCAATTCTATCCATTTATCTCGTTATACCTCTTTTACTTTTTCTTATAAATTCTACAACCTTCATTGCTTCATCAAAATGGCTGTAATCTCTTTCAAGTATTTGTAATGCTTCTTCCAGCTTCAATTTTTTCTTGAAAATTATTTTATATACTTCCCTTAAAGTTTTTATCTGTTCTTCAGAAAAACCTCTTCTTTGAAGACCAACAATATTTATATATACTGCCCTTGCCTTATTTCCTTCAGAAAGCATATATGGAACAACATCCTGAGTTACTGCGGAACATCCTCCTATCATTGCGTGTCTTCCCACTCTTGTAAACTGGTGAACTGCAGTAAGTCCTCCAACAACAGCATAATCTTCAACTTCAACATGGCCTGCAAAAGTCGCTGCATTTGCAAGAACACAATTATCACCAATAATACAGTCATGTGCTATATGTACATATGCCATTATTAGACAGTTATTACCAATTCTAGTTTCATATTTGTCGTCAGTTCCCCTATGAATTGTAACAAACTCTCTTATTTTATTGTTATTTCCTATTACTGTCCTTGTTTTTTCACCTTTAAATTTTAAATCCTGAGGGACTTTTCCTATAGATGCAAAAGAAAATATATAGTTATTTTCTCCTATTATTGTTTCCCCTTCTATTACTACGTGAGATTCCACAGTAGTTCCATTTCCTATTACAACTTCCGGCCCTATTATTGAATAAGGTCCTACTGTTATATTTTCCCCTAGTTTAGCTTCTTCAGCTATTATTGCAGTTGGGTGAATGTTATTCCTACTCATTGTCATACCTCTTTATATTTTTTATTGTATTAATTATAATTCCTGTATCGCAAATTTCAAATCTGCTTCACATGCAACCGCACCATCAACGGTACATTTCCCTTTTGCAACTATAACATTTCTTTTTACTTTTATTTTTTCAACTTCTATTCTAAGCTGATCCCCTGGAACAACACCTCTTCTAAATTTACAATTATCTATCGACATAAATAAAGGTATTTTCCCTGGTTCCAGCATTAATAATCCTACTGCCTGGGCCATAGCTTCTACTTGTAAAACTCCTGGCATAACAGGTTTTCCTGGAAAATGTCCGTTAAAAAATTCTTCATTCATAGTTACATTTTTTATTGCAACTAAAGAGTCTGTCCCATTTTTTTCTATTACTCTATCCACTAATAAAAACGGATATCTGTGTGGCAATATTTTCATAATATCTTCTATTGTCATAACTGGTTCCATACTTATTTTTTTCCTCCTAAAATTTTTATATATAAATCGTTATTATCGTATTATAAACTTTATCCCCTATAAAAGTCAATAACCTATTTATTATCTTTTTATTACAACTTTTTTTACTTAATAACGTTTTTATTTTTCCAACTTTCCATAGTTTTTTTATCATTATTCATAAACAACTAGTGTTATTATAAAAAAACAAATTTGAAATAAAAATTATTTTTAAATATTTTTTTCAGCAATAAGTGCTGTAAGTTTTGCATTTACAAAATGCCCTGCCTTTATGGCTATTACATGTGCCTTTAATGGTCTTCCCAAAACATAAAGATCTCCTATTATATCAAGTATTTTATGTCTTACAAATTCATCCGGATATCTAAGTCCTTCAGGATTTAAAGGACCGTCTTTCCCAACAACTATTGCATTTTCAAGGCTTCCACCAAGAGCCAGATTGTTTTTTTCAGAAAAATCTATTTCATAATCAAATGCAAATGTTCTGCATCTTGAAATTTTTTTCAATATATTCTTCAGGATTTACATTTATTTCAAAATACTGTGATTTTAAGAAACTATGGTTAAAATCTATCGTATATGATATTTTAAATCCGTCATAAGGCAAAGCCAAAACATGCTTCCCATCTTTTTCCTGAGTAAATATTATTGGTTCTGTTATTACCACAGGTTCTATTTCACTTTCCAATTCTTTTTATTCCGGCTTCTTTAAGCTTTTTCCATAAATTGTATCGAGCTTCCGTCAAGTATTGGAAGTTCATTTCCATTTATTTCTACTAGAATATCAGTAATTCCTGAAACTGAAAGCGAAGACATAAAATGCTCTATTGTGTGTACTTTCACATCTGCTTCATTTTTTATATTTGTTCCTCTTTCCAGATCAAATAAATTTCTATAATCAACTTTTTATAATATTGTCTTTATCTGTAATGTCTACTCTTTTAAAAAAATTATCCCTCTTCCTGCTTCACTGTTATCTCCATTGGGCTTTAAAGTAAGCTTTATATTTTCTCCTTTATGAAGACCTATTCCAGATAGGGAAACTTCTTTTTCTATTGTTCTTCGCTTCATAGTCTTTCCTCCATTTCTTTTTTTATTTCCTGAAATGAATCCAATTTCAATATTTATCTTTCATAAATATTGAAAATTATCCTTCAAGTTTTTTTCTGCCAGTATTAATGCTATTTTCTTCTCTCCTGTCATAAAAATCAATCAGCAGACTTTTTTTCATCTACTTTTTTTTATTTTTCCTTTTCCAAACTTAATATGATTTACAACATCTCCAACTTTATATTTGGATTTTTTTCCTTATTTTTTTCAGCTCAGAAGTTCTCACTGATTTCAACGAAAAAGGATTAAAATTCTCTATTTTCCTTTTTGGTTCCTGATTAAAGAGAATTGTTGTTCCAGTTTTTTTGCTTAACTTATCATTTTTTTCTGATAAATAATCAAGATTCCCCTGTTTCATTTCACTAATAAATCTTGAAGGTCTTATCATATAGTTCATTTGTCCCCATACCATTCTCTCTGAAACGTGGGAAAGATAAAGTTCCTTTTTTGCCCTTGTTACAGCAACATAACAAAGTCTTCTTTCTTCTTCAATTTCATCTTCAGAAGTATCAAAATTACATGAAGGGAAAAGTCCGTCCTCCATTCCGGCAATAAACACATAATCAAATTCAAGTCCTTTTGAACTGTGAATTGTCATCAGTTTTATAAAATTCTCATCCTCTTCAATGGAATCAGAGGAAGAAGTAAGTGAAACCATATCCAGATATTCACTTAAAGACATTCCAGGATTCTGTTTTTCAGATTCTGTTATACTGTTTAACAGTTCTTCAATATTTTTTACCCTGTCTTCCTTGTTATCTTCTATTGAATCTATATACTTTGTCTGTATAAGCACTTCATCAAACACTTCTTTTACTGAAAGTTCATCAAGTCTTTCATATATTCCGTGCATCATTTTATAAAAACTTTTTATAGCTTCCTTGACAGCTGCCCTCAATCCTGGAATTTCATCAATATATTTTGTTGATTCCAGCATTGAAATTCCCTTTTCATTTGAAAGTTGGGCTATTTTTTCAAGTGTCTTGTCTCCTATTGCCCTTTTTGGAACATTTATTATCCTATAAAAATTATGATTATCATTAGGATTATTCAGCAAATTCATGTATGCAAGGATATCCTTTATTTCTTTCCTCTGGAAGAACTGCATTCCACCATAAATTTTATAAGGAACCTTTGCCGCTAAAGCTTTTCCTCAAGCACACGTGACTGGGAGTTTGTTCTATACAGTATTGTCATATCCTTATACTGCTTTCCGTCTTTAGCCTTAGCCTTTATTTCATTTACAATAAATTCTGCTTCATCATAGACAGTTGGAGCATTGAAAAACTTTTATTTTTTTCACCTTTTTTTCTCCATTAGTCCAAAGTTTCTTTCCTTTTGAACTTTTATTATTTTTTATAAGTTCATTTGCTGTGTCAAGGATTGTTTTGGTAGATCTGTAATTTTGTTCCAGTTTTGCCACAAAGGCATTTTTATAATCCCTTTCAAAATTCAGTATATTATTTATATTTGCACCTCTGAAGGCATATATACTCTGATCTTCATCTCCTACAACACATATTTTTTTATATTTTTTTCTGCAATCTTACTTATTATTTCATACTGAATATCATTTGTATCCTGATACTCATCTACAACTATATATTTGTATCTATTCTGAACTCTTTCAAGTACATACGGATCTTCCAGAAGCCTTTTTGCATTAAGAAGAAGATCTGAAAAATCCATGGCATTATTTGCCTTCAATGTTTCATCATATTTCTTATAAATATCCCTGAAAATTCTATTTGAATAGATTCTCGTATCAACTTGTTCTTCAAGTTCTTCTATTCCTATTCCCTGTTCCTTTAATTTACTGATTCTGTTTGCAATTTTTGCAGGGGATACTTCATCATTTTTTATATTCAGTTCCTTTTTTATCTTGGTAATAATTGACTTCTGATCATCCACATCATAAATATTAAAATTTCTTCCGTACCCTATTCTATCAGAATATGTTTTTAAAAGTCTCACTGAAAATGAATGGAATGTTGATACTACAAGGTCATTTGCATCTGGTCCTATTAAAGCCTCTGCCCTTTCCTTCATTTCCTTAGTCGCCTTATTCGTAAATGTAAGGTCCATTATATTTAGCGGAGAAATTCCTTTTTCCTTTATCATATGAGCTATTCTATATGTAACTGTTCTTGTCTTTCCGCTTCCAGCTCCAGCCAGTATTAATACAGGTCCGTCGATTTTTTCAGCTGCTTTTCTCTGTTCTTCATTTAGTTCATCTAAAATACTCATTTTTCCCTTCCTTTACTATTAATAATTTAGTTTATCATATGTTCGCATACTCATTTTTTTGTGCATTTTCTTATATTTAAATTATACCACAATTTATAGATTTTGTCTTTAAATATTTAGAATTAAAACTTAATTGCATAATTTCCCTTCACTTCAAAAATTTTTTTCTGCTTAAAACCTCTATTTTATATTGCATTTTCATCTAAAAAGATGTAAAATTGCTTTGATTATATTTATATTATAAAGGAGCTTTATGAAAAAGTTTAAGTTTATTATTTTTAATAGTTCTGATATTAGTATTCTTTTCCTGCGATAACACCTACTTTGGAAAAAAAGAAGCTGAATCAGACATAAATTCTAAAAAGGAAAATACAGAAACTACTGTTGTAAATTCTAATGAAACTGAAAAATTAGAAGATAAAAAAATTACTGTTATAGCTGTTGGGGATATAATGCTGGGAAGTAACTATCCTTCCAGAACTCTTCTCCCAAAAAATGATTACAATGTATTGACAGATACAGAAAAAATATTACAGGATGCTGACCTTACTGTTGGAAATCTTGAAGGAACTCTTTTTGATGAGGGAGGAACTCCAAAAAGCTGTTCAGACGTTTCTGTATGTTATGTTTTCAGAACTCCTTCAAAATATGGTAAATACCTTAAGGACGCAGGATTTGACTATTTAAGCATTGCAAATAACCATTCCAATGACTTTGGAGATGAAGGAATTAACAAAACAATGAAAAACCTTGATGAATTGGGTATAAAATATACCGGGATTAAAAAATTAGCTGAAACTGCCATAATCGAAAAAGATAATTTAAAATATGGTTTTGTTTCTTTTGCTCCCCTTTCTAAAACAGTAGATTTAAATGATTATGAATATGCCACAGAACTTATAAAATCCCTTAAAAGTTCAACTGATATTGTTATTGTAATGTTTCATGGAGGGGCTGAAGGAAATGGAAAAGAACACATTACCAGAAAAACTGAAATATTCTTTGGAGAAAATAGAGGAAATGTATTTAAATTTGCTAGAATGGCTGTAGATGCCGGAGCTGATATAATTTTTGGTCAAGGTCCACACGTAACTCGTGGAATTGAATTATACAAAAATAAATTTATTTCCTATAGTGCCGGAAATTTTGCCACATATGGAAAGTTTAATTTGAAAGGTAAAAAGCGGTATTGCTCCAATTTTTTTAAAAATAACCGTTGATTCTAAAGGAAATTTCATTGAAGGCGAAATCATCCCTGTTAAACAGACTAAAGGAACATTTGGTCCTTTTGTTGATGAAAACAGAACTGCCATTAAGGAAATTATTTCCCTCAATAAAAGTGATTTCCCGGAAGGAAATGGTCTTTCTGTAAGTGAAGATGGAAAAAAATTAAAAAGAAATAGAATTCTAAATAGTATAAAAAAACTATATTTCGAGTTATTTAAAAATTTTTACAATTTTTAATAAACGTAGAAATATAGTTTTTACTTTATGTATACGTATTTTCTTTCATCAGATATTTCTTCATTATATTTATATCCATTTAAAGATATATTCTTTAACAGAGTAACATCAGTTATTCTGTTTTTTTATAATATAATTTACAGTAAATCCACGCATTTTCTTTTGAATTAGTGCTTATCTGTTTTTAATTTACCGTCCTTTTTCATCATAAAATTCAAAAATTATAAATATTATCAGTTGAAAGTATTTTTAGAATACTCCTTTGATGCCAAGTTTATTATGAAATCCTCATTTTTTTAAAATAATCGTTTATTTCCTTCCTCCATATTTCGTAAAGTGATTTATCCGGAAATATTGAATTTACCATATCAAGCCTATATTCCTTTAATTCAGTAAATGGAGTAAGAACACCATATAATGCTGAGAATATTCTTAAATTTTTCTTCCATAAACTCCTGATCTTTCCTATTCAGTTCATCTACATGTATTTCTTTATATGCAACTCCTGTATATGTAGAAATAGCATGACCAAATTTTTTTCTTTTTTTAAAAATTTTTTTATAGAAGTCCGATAATTTTTTTGGCTTGTTCACTTTTTTTAGTTTGAATTTAGCTTCAATATCTTCCACTGGCTAACTCGCCACTTCTTTTTACTATTTTATCAGTTATTTTTAGAAAAAAATAGGAGTTTCAAAGCTGTCAACTCCATCCAAAAACTCCTATCTTTTTTTGTTTTACTTGGTGATATTATTATTTTCATATTTTATCCTTATCTGTTTTTTTACAATTATTTTTTTAGCTGAAATTATATTATAACCGTCTACTGTCTTGCTATGTGCATTTAAAAAAATTTGCTTGCATATATTGCGACATCTTTCTGTGCGCTATTTTCTGCACCTTTATCATTTTATCTGCATTTTTCAAGCAATTCTTCCGAATTTTTTTCTTAATTTCCTTAAATTCCTCTGCATTTATGCCTTCCTTAGCTGCAGACTTCATCAGTAGTTTCTTTTAATTTCAAATATGATTCCTGCATTTTTACTATGTAATTCCTTTTAATTTTTTTACTTCTTCCTTATCAAATTTAAGATTTTCTTTTTGCAAATGCAGTATTTACAAAATTATTCGCTTCATTTACATACTTAACAAGACTTGCCATTGCTGTTTTTACCGTCTGTTTCTGCTTTTTTTACTATTTTTATCTCCTATTTTTTTTCAGATAATTTATCTAATACTGCTGAATATGCATTATAGCTGTTTTTCTTTCTTCAGTGGCAGTTTTATATTTTTTTCAGCCAATTTTTTTCCTTCTTCAAAATTATCTTTTTCATATTTTTTTATTTTTTTATAGTAATCCACTATTTCTGTTATTACATTTTTTTCATTATTCAATGACTGAACAAGACCTTCAGCAGATTTATCCACTTCATCAAATTTTGGTTCCTTTTTTTATATTTTCTTCCAAATCTTTCATATATTCAGAAAATATATTAACAGTATCTTCTGTTTTAACAATACTTTCAATTCCTTTAGCCGATGGCTTTTTAAATTCCCCTTTTTTTCATCAGAAAATTCCCTTGTGAATACTTCTTTAAAAGAATCCTGCCATTCTTCCTCATTTGGAACATTTTTTTAAACTGATGTATTCTGTATATTTTTTAATTTCATTCTCACTTATATTTCCTGAATCTTTAGATGTCTCAGCCGCTGTTTTCTCAGGATTATTTTTATCTGCATTCTTCGCTTCCTTTTTACCACAGCTTATGGCTATTAAAAAGAACTGCAAGCCCTATTATTATTTTCTTTTTTTCATTTCCATCTTTTTAAATCATTCCTTTCAATTTCCCTGTATTAAAGAAAAATTTAGATAAATTGATTATTTTAATTTTTTTCTAAATTGTAGATTCATATTAATATATAATACATATTTAATTATTATTTTTTTACTTTTTTTATTTCCTATCATTTTTGTTATATTCAGATACAATTTTTTTCTATAATTTTTCACTAAAAATCATATAATAATGGATATATGTCATCTCCATTTCTTTTTACTTTCCATTATTCTTTCACTTAAATTTACAACTTCCTTCGAATAACCTCTAATTTTTGTTATAGCTTTCCAATGAATATTTTTTTCCTTTTTTTTATCTGTTTATCAGAGATTGCCTCTAAATCCTGATACCCTTTTTTTCATTTCCTCTATTAGCCCTCTTAACTTCAAAACTTCCATTTTTGAAAAAAATCAAACTGTTTTCTGGAAAAATAAAAATCTGTGAAAAATTCTTCTGTATTATCAATAAATGTAACTAAAGCTTATAGTTTGCTTTTCTTCCTTTTTTTCTGAAGTCTTTCCATTTCCTTTTCTTTTTTTGATTTTTTTATAAGAACCTTCATTACTTCAACATATACACCATATTTTTTTCATTACTTTTTCTTAAAAGCATTTAAATATGCAGATTGTAAAAAAATACCGCCCCTTCATAATTATCTTCCTTGTAAACTCCATTTTCATAATAGTCGAGTATTTCCAAATCCAACTTTTTTTCTTCCTTAAGTGCTTCAATATATTCCTTAATATAGTTATCAATATTTTTGAAATTCAGGCTTTGAACTGATTACATTCTCTATTTTGGAAAGAGGTTCATCTAGAGAATTCAGTTTCTGCCTCATTGAATTTAATTTTAGCAGATCCACCCTATTCAATTTTTTTAATTTTTTTCTATTTTTCAGTAAAAGTATCAAAATAATACTCACCAAAAATCCCCTAAAATTGCAGGATTTGACTGATTATAAAAAGCTGCATATTTATTATACTTTTTCTATTTCCGCTTTTACTTCTTTTTCCATAACAGATTCTTTTTTTCATATAATATCCCATAACAGCTGAAATTATTATAAGTATACAAAAAAATAAAAAGCCATATATTTCGTTATCTTTTTCTTCATATATATTCACCCTTCAGTTATATTTCTCCTTTTTACCTGTTATAATATTATACACTATTTTTTTACAATATTTTCCATTTTAAAAAAATTTTTTTATTACAGTCACTTCTATTCTTCAATTATAAATTCTATTTCAATTGCAACTTCCACATCTTTTTTTCTAAATCCCATTCCAATTTTTTTGTAATGTTTTCATATCCTTCGTATTTCAGTCCATCAGCATAATTCCTGTCATTAATCTGCTTTTAAGGCACTTTTTAGCCGTTCTTTTAAGATTTTTTTACTATTCTTTTGCCCTGGAATACTTAAATTCAAATATAAATGCTGTATCTCTCTTATTTTTAGGCTTTAAAACTAAATCAGGAATCCCGTCTCCACTTTCATAATTAGATTTAATATAATAATTTTTCATACATTATGGCAACCATTCCCATTACAAAAAGATGATATGAATTTTTCTTCCTTTAAATCACGGAAACTTACAGAATTTTTTTGAGTAGAGTCTTGACTTCATTTCTAAATTTTTCATACTTTCCAGTTCTGAGGTATTCTTCAAGTGTGGAAAAATCTATAATGACCTCCATAAGTTCTATAAAAAAACCTTATTTTTGAAAAAAATCAAACAGTTCTTCATTAGGAATTTTCAAATCATAAATATTTTTTTATCAACCTTTTTTTGTCAATTGTCAGATATCCGCAATGAAGAAAAAAACTGCCATATATTTGCCTGTCCAAAAATCATTTATATAATAATTGCGTTCCTTTTTCATAATTTATAATATTTTCCTTAATTTCCATATTTCTTTTTATTATTTATATTCAATGCATAATCTATATCCTGAAATGTTACAAAGTTGTATATTTCCTTTCTTACACTTTCATGAGCTAATAATTTTTTTCTAAATCAAAAAAATAATATTTTCGTCAGAATTTTTCCAGATAGTTCATAATTTCATCATTATTTGAAGTATTTACCCAATGTTCTTCGAGTATTTTATCATCCAGAAAATTTACAATTGACCATGGGTTGTAAACTTCATTTTTCCCAAAATGATAGCCATTATACCATTTTTTTACTTCTTCAACTTCAAAAATCCAAATTGTAATACTTCAGTGCTTCCTCTACTTCACTTTCTAAAATTCCAAAATACTCAGTATAATTCTCACTGAGGACAGTATTTACCTTTAAATTATTCAGTCCTGAAAATATTCCTTCTTTAGCTATTCTTAATATTCCTGTCATAACAGTCAGTTCAACATAATTGTTACCTTTTACTGCCTTTTCAAAAAATCCTTTAAAAAATTGTATTACTTCATCATAATAACCATTTGCATGAGCTTTTATTATTGGCTTGTCATATTCATCAATTAACAGAACTATTTTTCTTTCCATAGTAATTATATAAATATTTTTGACAAATTTAAAAGAGCTCTAGTGTAGTCGTGTTCCTCTTCAAACCAGATTTTTATCAAAAATCTTTTTAATTCATTTTCACTTAAATATTCCCTCAAAAAAATTCAAATTTACTGTATACATTGCTGATAGTCCACTTTATACTTCTATATCCATTTTTCCCAGTTTGAATCTTCAAAAATCCTTGAAACTTATAAATATGACAGGATTCATTCCCTGCTTATCAAAATATTTACTTTTAGAAATTTCAAGGCCTTCAAATAACTTTCTATTTTTCTGCATTATTTTTGACATCAAAAAAATATTTTTAACATGGACATATTCAATGACTTCCCAAACCTACGAGGTCTTGTAAATAAAATACTCGATGTTCCACTTTCGAGGATTTCCTTAATTAGACCTGTCTTATCAAAATAATAATAATCTTTCTGTATCATTACCTCAAAAATTATCAATACCTACAGGTAAATTTTTTTCTTTTTTTGTCTGTATCTTCCTCTTTAATTTTTTTCCTTTTTCATATCCCTCAATTCCTCTCTTTTACTCATTTAACTATATTATATTTATTTATCCATATAATGTCAATTTATATTTTTTTAATTTTTTTCATTAAAAAAATATCGGGTAAAATGAAAAAAACGGCTCTTTATACATTACTTCAAAAACTGTCCTTTTACCAGCATTTTTGAAATGTTTAATCTAAGCCGCTTAAATTATTTTCTATATATCTAAATCAATTTCATTATCTTTAAATTCAAAGTCTTCATCATTTAAATGCACAACTTCTAGTGCTTTTTCATAATTTGTAGATTTCTTGGAGAAAAAGTCATGCTGAGTAGTTTCTACATTCAATCCATTTAATACAATAGGATTTACATCCTTCACTTCAAATTCCTCTTCAAATCCAAGGTTCATAAGAGCCTTGTTTGCATTGTATCTTATGTATTCCTTGACATCTGCTGTAAGTCCTATATCTCCATATACTTCATCAGTATATCTTGCTTCATTCTCATAAAGATCATAAAGAAGCTCTTTCAGTTCCTTTCTTACACTTTCCTTTTCCTCATCAGTAAATGTTGCGTAAATTTCCTGTGAAAGAAGTCCTACAAACACTCCATGAATAGACTCATCTGCTATTATTTTCTTTATTATGTCACAGCTTGCCACCATCTGACCTTGCCCTGCAAGCCATAAAGGTAGGAAAAATCCACTATAAATAAATATGTTTCCAGATAAACCGAAGCACACAGTGCCATATAAATCTCCCTCTTAGATGCTTCAGGATTATTCATTTTCTGGTAGTAATAATCTATCTTGTTTGCCTTATACTGCAAATGCTCATTTTCCTGTACCCAGTTAAATGTCTCATTGATTTCAGCTGTAGAAGCAACCGTTGTAAATATTGTCGAATATGACTTTGCATGAATTGTTTCCATCATACACATATATGACAGTACTGAACGGCATTGCAACGAATCAATATGATCTATGATTTTTGGCATTCCTGTATGACTCTGTAAAGTATCCAGCAATGTCAATCCTCCCAGTACCTGCAAATAAGCCAGTTTCATTTGTGGCTCAAGAGAATGCCAGCTGTCTATGTCCTTTGACGGAATATATTCTGTATCTATCCAGAACTGCTTTAAATTCTGCTCCCAGAACATCTCTACATAATCATTTTCCGGAGTGTTCCAGTTTACTGCTTCATAAGTTTTATTACTCATTTTTTATTTTCCTTTCTAAAAAATCAATAACCAGTCAGAAGTAATATGACATTCTCGTACTCCTTCATAATTATTAACTAATTTATGATCTTTATTTTTAGACGGAAGTTTTTCTCCCTTTGCTAATGTTGAAATAATCTTCTCCCTATATATCTTTAAACATCTCTCCTGGATTACTATAAGATTTATAATTTGAAGGATTTTCTTTAATTTGTTTAGCTTCTTCGAATGCCTGAGTCAATTCTGAATTTTCAGGTAAAAGAATTTACATAAAATGGTATACCTTTTTTTCTCTTATAGCCTGTTTCAAAAAAATATTAATAGTTTGCACTTAGGCTTAGGCCTAAATCTTTAAATAATTTTTTTGAGCTTCTTTTTTTAGTTTCTTCATCTATCTTTATACTTGTATTAACTGTTGCCATAAAACATCACTCCCTCTTATGTCCATTATACATACAAAGTATATCTTTTGTCAATTGATTAGTTTGCTATAATTTCTATTTATTCCAATCATAATACAAAAGTTTCATACAGTATTTTCTTTCTTTTGATATTTGAATAAAAAAATCAAAAAAATTTTTTTCTACAACAATTACCAATCTAAATCCAAATCTTCATTAAGCTCCTCGTATTCTATTAATTTGCTTGGATTTTTCAAGCTTGTCATAATATTTATTGTTATGAACAGGCTCTATTTCAATCAGTTTAAGTTCATTATCAATAAGAAATTTCTCAAAAAAATCTATATAATGGATTAATATTAGGATTTATAAATTCATTGTGTCTGTTAAGCTGTGAATAATTGGCTAAAACAAGGCAATCCCTGAAATATTTTGCATTATCTTTAAACAGGTCGTTTGAAACATCAGAAACTCCTAGAGAATCTAAAAATTTCAATGTAAATACTGTAGCTGTTCTAGTATTCCCTGCCACAAATGGATGGACATCCCATATTTTTTTCACACAGTCTACAGCTAATTCCACCACATCATTAATATCTTTAATCTTATATTTTCTAATATCCAATTCCCTGATTATATTCTTCAAGTCCTCTTCAATCGTCTTAAAATTCCCTAAGTTTTGATGTTATTTATATTGTCATAGGCAAGCTTTTTCAGTTCCTCCGACGGCTTCAAATCATCAACCTGATTAAGACCAACCGCTATTTTCCAGTATTTCTGTTTTTTTTATACTTGTCTGTCGTTTCTTATATTTTTTTATATTCGCCTTCTATAAGTAACACCTCTTTTACACTGATTTATGCCAATCTTTTGAAAAAAATCCATTTTATATAAAAATATCATTTATATCTATAATGTCCTTTAATTTAAATTCAAGTAAACTTAATAATTCTCGTAAATTTTTCCGTTAGACTTTCATATTCTTCTTTTTGATAAAAAAATAATTTAAGTCCCTCGTATATCGTAAATAATTTTTTTGTTTCTTATTATTTGTTATTCCCATAATATTATTTATATTTACAATATTTTTTTGATGAAAAAAATCATACATTCTTTCGTTATGTGCTGCTATGTTTCTAAATAATGAACTTGCACGTAAAAAAAGTTTTTATAAAATTATTATTTAATTTAGGTAAATTTGTGTACTCATTTTTTTATACAAATTTCTAAAATGGCTTATTATTTTATTTTTGTACTCTATTTTTCCAAAAATCAAATAAAAATCTGCTCATTTCTCCAAATGTAAAAAAATTAATTACTATCCAAAATGGTATATTATCTTTTGTTGTACTATAATGCTTTTATTATACTATTGCTTTTTGTTATTTCTTAAAAAAATTTAGTTTTTTTTACTAAATGTGAAATAAGATGTATATTTTCATTTCTAACTCCAACATAATAATTATTAAGTTCTAAATAACTTTCTTTATTTGTATAACATTCCGAATAATAATATGCAATTGCCGTTTTAAAAAGCTCTTTCCAATTGTGTCAAAACATCAAAAAAACAACATTCTCAAACTTTTTATCAAAAATCATACAATGCTTTCAAATGATTAAAATGAACTCCCGATTTATAAATATCATTTCCTTTTTAAAAAGGTTCTTTATAAAAAAATTTATGATGGAATAATAATTATACCTCATTAAATAATAAATTGTTTCATCATTAGTTTTTACTCTTAATTTACCTCCATTTTCTCCATTTAAAATCTCAACTTGTTCCTTAAAAAGTTTTTAAATGAGCTTATCCATTCCCTTTTCCCCCTTTTTATATCAAAAAAATGCAAAAAAAGCCCTATCAAAATTGAAAGAGCTTTTTCTACAGTCTACAACAACGCACAATTAAGTGGGTTATTCTTGTAGTACGATCACTAAAATTATTATACTCTATATTTTTGATATTTGTCAAATGTAAAAAAACTTTCATTTTACTTCTCTTTTTCTATAAAATAACATCTACCTTTATTTAACTATTTATCCCAATTACTTGGAAAATCTCTTTCTGTTTCAGGGTAATTCCCAATTCTTTTTCTGATAGATTTCCTGTGGATTAATTCCTTTATTTTTTTAAGTATTCTTCAAATTTTATTTTCGTATTTTTCATCAAAAATATTTATAATAAATCCAAAAATATATTTTTCAATGCTTTTTTTCTATAAAATCAGTGAGCAATCTATAATCTGCCTTTGCCTGTGCAGTTTCCAATGCAGTATAATACTCTTCCCTTTCCTCATTTCGTATAACTGTAATAGGATAGCCATTTTTCATCAGTTCTAAATTCAGTAATAATCTCCCTGTCCTTCCATTACCATCAATAAATGGATGAATCTTTTCAAAATCAGCATGAAAATGTGAAACTTTTGTCACTAGATTATCAACTTTATTACTATTATATTTCTCAATCAGCTCAGTTAATTTTTCCTCAACCGAGTAATAAGGAGTTGTCTCAAATCCAGCTCCAAGAATTTCATTGTTACTCTGTTTGAATTTACCTCTATTTTCAATATCATCATTTAGTACAAGAGAATGGAATTCCCTTATAAGCCTTAATGAAAGAGTTTCATTCCTTTTTATAATTTCTTTTAAAAAATTAATGGCATATTCCTGTCCCTTTACTTCTTCATGCTCCTTCAAACTTTTCCCTTTCACAGTAACTCCATACTGAAGTATGATGTCAGTTTCTTTCAGAGTAAGAGTATTTCCCTCGATAGCATTTGAATTATAAATAAAATTTGTCTTAAGATTACTCTCCAGCTTTTTTTCAAGATTCCTTCATTCAAAGGTCTTTCCAGCTCTAAAAATTCTTTAAAAAAATTTTCAATCATAATAATTCTCCTATTTTGAAAGATTAGATGTTTATGATGATTAATGCAAAAAAGCCCTATCAAAATTGAAAGAGCTTTTTCCACAGTCTACAACAACGCACAATTAAGTGGATTATTCTTGTAGTACGATCATTTAAGTTAGTATACTCTGTATTTTGATATTTGTCAAATGTTAAATTTTAATTTTAAATGTAATATCTATACTATCATTTTCGTATTTCTTGAAAATAATTTTTTTCCATATTTCATACAGTTCATTATGATTTTTCTTTTTAAGAAGTTTATTATTTCATCTAAATCTGAAATATCAAATTTATTTTTTTAACAGTTTGTATTTTGCATTTTTATAGATTCTATACTTTTATCATCTTCATTTATTAGATATTGTGCATTAACTAATTCTGTTTTTTTAAAAGATTCCATATGATTTTTTTCTTATCAAAGGAAGTATTATTACCTCTATAAAATTTTTGCATCTATGGCTATATTAAAAATTTTATCTATAAAAAGATAACATTCATCTTTTTTTAGTTTCTATTACAAAAATCTTTAAAAAAATTACAAATCTCTTCTAGTGAAATTAAAGATTTTTTTCTAAAAAAATTTTTAAACTCTCTATCTTTTGCATATCTATAAAAAGAATTAACTAATAATAAATGTCCTATAAATATGCAAATATCATTCCTTGAAATTTTTTTCTCCCTCATTTCTATTTCTTTCTAAATCTTTAAAAAAATTTTTCACAATCTTCATAATTCCATTTGTAATTTATCCTGTATGCTATCATTAAATTCAATAATTCGCATTGAGTAATGTTCTTGTCTTTCATTAAAAAAATTAAATATTTCTTTTCTTTCATCAATTTCAAAAATTAAATATTTGACTCACAGCTTGATAATCTTTAAATTTGTATTTTTTTGATTAATTTCATTTTTTTAACAGTCCATCTTTAATACTTAAATAATGAGATATTAGTTCATCATACTCTCCTAATTTATATTTTTTTCACAGACTCTAAGACAGAAAGTACAAATTCTTCTCTTTTTCTAGATTTATTTTTATTTAATTTACTTCGCCATTTTAATTCTAATAATATATTATTATAAAAAAAGGTGCTTTACTATTTTTTTTGTATCCTCTAAATTTGGTTCATATTTCTTTAACTTATCCCAATAATTTGGAATTAAATATTCTATAACATCCCAAAATATATAAAGCTTGCTCGTAAATAATATCATATTCCTGATTTTCTATATTTATTTCTTTTTATACTTTTTAATCAATCTCTCCACATTTCTAAAATTTATTTCTTCATCTATCAATAACTTTTCATCATATTTATTTATTGAACTTATAATTTCTTTTTATAATTTCTTTTTTTCCTTATACTAATATTATATACATCTGAAAAAAATCTATTAATTCAAAAAGATTAGAATTTGGTAAGTAAAAAAATCTTATCAAAATACTTTTCCAAATTTTTTTCTTCCTTCTTTCTTATCTTTATTTTCTTTTTGTACTCTTTTCTTTTTCCTCTTGATTTCTTTCTATAATATTAATTAATTTTTCATAAGATGATAGAGTAATTAATGTGATGCTTTCATTAAATTCTATATTCAATTCTCCAATAAAAATTCAATACTTCTAATATCTTCTCTCTATTTTCTATTCTATCAAAAATCATCTAAAATAATAACAACTTTTTTTCTAAATAATTTAAGTTATCTTTTTATACTAATTAAAACTTCTCTATAGTCATCTTCTGTATTTTTCACTTAATAGTTTACTTAAATTAAAACTTATAAATCCTAATTTAATACCTTCATCATTAACATTAAAATACGACATTAAATCTTTTAAAAGAGCTTGTTATAATCTTATTTTTTTAAAAGATTCTATGTATTTCAGATAATATTTTTTTCTAAATTCAGTTTTAGTGTCAAAATAAGGAACTTTTATATAAATAAATTCATACTTTTTTTCATATTTTTTTCCATAAATTTTTTTATAAAAAAAGTTTTTTTCCATTTCCCCAAATATTGTTTACTAATATTGAATCTTTCCCCAATTCTATTTCTTTTTTTCTAATTTTTTTAATATTTCCTATTCTTGATGAAAACAATTCATCTTCTACTGTTAACGTAATCAATATGTCACATTTTCTTTTTAAGATTTTTTTAATTCATCATCTGTATTTTTTTCTTGACATTATCAATTACTAACATATTTTTTTCATTTTTTTATTTTTTTACGTATATTTATATTTAGATGACAATTATTTAAATAATATGAATTATTCTTATAGATTATGTTATACTTTTTGTTCATATTCCTTTTTTTATACTATAAATAAACTCATTTTTTTATATTTTCTTCTTTAAAAATTAAAAATTAATTTTTTTATCTCCTTGCTGTATTTTTTTCCTTTATTAAATCAATTTTTATCATGATTAAAAAAACCATACTTCTACTTTTATTCCCATATACCTTTTTCTATTTTTTTAAATCATAATTTTTCTTTTGAAGAAAAAAATTTTTAAGCAAGAAAAATTATTAGAAACATAGAAATAAACATTAATTTAAAGGTATAATATATAAATTTTTAAAAATACTGATTTCTTTTTATAAAAAAATATTTAAAAATATCTTTTTTTGATTTTCTATTAAAAAAATATAAAAATAAATAAAATGCAAGTTGTTTCTACTAATAATATAAACATTTTTTTACAAAAAAACATGATTCTTTTTCAGCTGATTCAAGATTAATAAAAAAATAACGAAATAAATAACAATAGTACCCATATTCTAATATTATTATTTATGATATAAGAATTTTTTTATTATCTAGGGTTATTGATAAAATTTGAAACGAAAAAAATACAGAACAAAAAAATAAAATTGACTTATTGATACTTTTTATTTACCATTCTAAAAGGTATAATAGAAATTAAAAAAATATTGCTATTATTACCAATACAGGTATCCTTAATATATGATCTATATTTTCTATATTTAATATCTTTCCTAAAGTTACTTTTTATTGCTGTGAAATTATGATTTAGCACAAGTAGTAGTATTAAATTAATTGCAAAATATAATAACATATAGAATTGATTTTTTTTAAATATTTATATGGTTTATCAACATATTTATATAGTTTATCAACCATTCATCCTCCTATATCATCTTGGTTTTAAGATAATAGCAACATTCAAATTTTACAACGTAAAAAATATGTAAATGAGCGTAATGAAAACAAACTATTTTGTTTTCATAGCGAATGAATATTTTTAAGTATGTAAAATTTGAGTTGTAAGTTTTTTGCTAAGCTTTTTTACAAAAAAGCGTAATCACAGCGTGGCTACACCGAACAACTTATACACTCCTCAATCGTAGCCTTTCTCGTTCTTGTATAATAAAGAGATTTCAATCCTAATCTATGTGCATAAACATACAGTTTCGCCAGATCCCTTGTTGTATCTGTACTTTTATTAAATAATATTGTAGAAATTCCCTGGTCTACGTGTCTCTGTATTACAGACACAAGCTTCAGTATATTTTTCTGATCCATATCATATGCAGATTTATAGAAGAAATAGTTGTCATTTGTCAGGTAAGGCATTGGATAGAATGTAGTACTGTCTCCATATTCCCTTACTTCTATCGTATCCACAACAGGCATTATGGAAGCTGTGGAGTTCATTATATAAGATGTAGACTGATTTGGTGCAATGGCCATTCTATAAGCATTATAAACACCATATTTCATTACATCCTCCTTCAGTCTTGCCCAGTCATCCTGAGTTGGAATATGTATTCCTTCAAATAGTTCCCTTACCTTTTCTGTCTGAGGTAAATATTCATTTTCAAGGTATTTATTAAAATAATTTCCATTTGCATATTCCGACTTATCAAAATCCTTAAATGTTTCCCCTTTCTCCCTAGCTATTTCCATCGATCTTTCAAGCGAGTAGAAGTTCACCATCATAAAGAATACATTACAGAAATCAAGTGCTTCTCTGCTTTCATACATTATAAAGTTCTTTGCAAAATATCCATGCAGGTTCATTGCTCCAAGTCCTACACTGTGAAGTTCCTCGTTTGCCTTTTTGATTGAAGGCACTACATCAATGTTTGTCAAATCTGACACTGTTGTAAGTGAATCTATCGCAGCCCTTGTGGCTTCCCTTATTCTTTTATTTTCCATTACTGTGGCAATATTAAGTGACCCAAGATTACATGAAATTCCTCTTCTTATAACATCTTCCTCAAAATATGAATTTATATCTGAAACTTCTGACAGCTGCATTATTTCTGTACATAAGTTTGAAAATTTCACAGAACCTATTTCCTTTAAGGCGTGTTCCTTGTTTGCATTATCCTTGAAGAATAAATACGGATATCCGCTTTCCTTCTGTGTCTGGGAAATTTTAATTAATAGTTCCCTTGCGTTAATTTTTTTCTTTTTAACATTTGGATTATCAACCAGTTTTTCATACATTTCGTTCATATCCATTTCATCCAGATATTGACCATATTCTAAAAATACAGTATGAGGATGGAATGTATAGCAGATTTCATCTTCCCTTGCCAGTTCCATAAATTTATCCGGTACAATTACCCCTATTGAAAGGGATTTTATTCTTATTTTTTCATCAACATTTATTTTTTTACAGTCTAAAAACTCATTAATATCAGAATGGAATACATTCAAATAGACAGCTCCCGCTCCTGCCCTCTGACCCAGCTGATTTGCATAGGAAAAAATATCCTCCATTATTTTCATAATAGGCAGTACTCCTGAAGCTCTTCCTTCAACACCTTTTATGGATTCCCCCCTTGCCCTTACTTTAGAAAGATTTATTGATACTCCTCCACCAATCGAAGAAAGTTTCATTGCAGAATCAAACACATATCCTATTCCACTCAGATTATCTCCCATTTCATCTAGGAAACATGATACAAGCTCTCCAGATCTCTTTTTCCCTGAATTAAGAAATGTAGGTGTGGCAGGCTGATATTCCTGATTTATCAGCATTTCTGCATATTCCATTGCCTTATTCTTATTTCCCTGTGCCAGATACAACGAAACAATGGATATTCTATCTTCATATCTTTCAAGAAACTTTTCCCCTGTGTCATCCCTTAAAGCATAACTTTGATAAAATTTCGACGCGCTCATAAAAGAAGCAAATCTGAATTTCTTATTATACACTGACTTAAATACTTCTTTTATTTCTTCAAATGTATACATGTCATAAAAATTTATATAGTAATCATTTTCAATAAGATAGTCCATTTTTTTCCTTTTAAATTATGAAAAAAATACTGTATTTTTTTGTTTACATAATCTATAAAAATAGGAGTAAACAGCTTCCTTTATCCTTTTCAAGCTGAAATTCTCCATCCTTTTTACCATTATCTCATTATTTAGATATATCCATTTCTTCGCTCTTGCCAATTTTTTTCCCTCATTTCTAAATTTTTTTCATATATTATTTATTTTTCAATACTATTTATAAAATATTCCACCTGAACGTGTGTTCCCTGAAAGTTCAAACTTCATCAATACTGGAATTCCATATTTCTCTTCTATGTTATCTGCCGCTTTTCCAAATAGCGTTCCCCAGTTCATATTTCCACTTGAACATACTGATTTCTATGCATTTCTCTATTATTTTTCATTTTCCAGAAATTTTTTTCTGTTGTACTGGGAGTTTCTCCAAAATTAGTAGTAAATGTTACTAAATGACCTTTTTTTCCGATATTTCCATATCATCAGTTATCTTTTTACAAAATTCCCATTCAGGTCTTTCTTTTTTTTATTTTATCTATAAATCTTTGTACATTTCCTGTTTTTTTGAATCATAATATACAAACATAATTTATATCCTTTCATTATGGCTTTCACACCTTTATAAATTTATGAAACTAAGTCTGAAGTATAAATAAAAAAAGAGGTCGCTTTAAAAAACAGAAATTTTTTTGATAATTAATCTATCATTTACAGGTTGAATGAGTTATCTCAAAAAAATAAAAATCTGAAATCCTATATGAAAAAAATTATATTTATGAATTATTTGTAAATTTCACAATATAAAACAGGAAATGACTTTAGAAAAAGTCATCTGTCCGAGCTGGCGAGTTTTTTTGACTTTTTCTTAATGAATGACTGTTTTATATGAGTGAAATTACAGTAAATGAATAAATATTTTTTTATATTTAACTTTTATTTTCTACATTTTTAAGATAACTGCAAATTTCTATTTTTTTAAGACCGCCCCTTTTTTTATAAATATATACATTTCTCCAGATAATTTTTTTATATAATTATATCATTGCTATTAATTCTTTCAATTCTTCAGGATTGAAACCAATCGTTCTTTTTATTTCTTCATCCTGATCCAGAAGTATTGTTGTAGGCACTGTTCTTACTTTATATTTCATTGCAAGTTCAGGGTTATTAAATGGATTTATCTTTTCATATTCAACACCGCTTTTTATCCAGTAAATCTGACACCATTACACATGGATTGCAGTCTGCCTTTTCAAATTTAATCAGTTTTTTTCATTTCAGTTTCTCCTTCTCCTAAATTGCTGAGCATTGATATTAGATAGCAATTTAATGTTTTTCATTAATTTTTCTATTGTCTTTCCAAAAACAAAAAAACACAATATATTGTGTTCATGTTTTTTTCTTTTTAGGTTATATCTAGTATAACTATTATTTTAGATTTTTTTTCAATGTTTTTTTATTCTGTGAAAAAAATTAAATGATTTTAATTTTCATCCTTTACATAAGACATTCCAATTACTATAAATTTGTCAATATGTTTTATATATATAATTTTTTTATAAAAGAACAATTGTTATTCATATTTTTATTTTTAATCTTTTTGTATGTACATTTATATCTTTTTTTATGATACAATCATTTATATGTTGAATTTTACATAATAATGTATATAATGATATAATATTGCTTTAAAAATATATCAATTCAATTGTAAATCGGGAAAGGAATGATTGATGACTAGTAACAATAACTATGACAATAATGACATAAATAAGCACTACAAGGAATCCTACAGTCTTCTTAAAAATGATCTGGATAGTAAAATCGTTATGATTGACGGGGCTATGGGAACAATGATACAGCAGCACAAACTTACTGCCGAAGACTTTGGTGGAGAAAAATACGAAGGATGCAACGACTACCTTGTACTTACAAAGCCTGAAGTTATAAAAAACATACATAAAACTTACCTTAAGGCTGGAAGTGACATTATAGAAACAAATACTTTCGGTGCACTTGATATAGTCCTTAAGGATTATGATCTGGAAGATAAGTCATTTGAAATGAATAAAGCCGCCGCTGAAATTGTAAATAAAGCAATTAAGGAATACAGGGAAGAAAATCCTGAAGAAAAGAGAAATCTTTATGTGGCAGGGGCACTGGGACCTTCAAATAAGTCAATAAGTGTCACTGGAGGGGTAACATTCAATGAACTTATACATTCATACTATACTGCTATTTCCGGATTGCTTGAAGGTGGAGTAGATATAATACTTTTTGAAACTATTCAGGATACACGTAATTTGAAGGCTGCATTTTTAGGATTTCAGAAGGCAACGTCTGAAAAGTATCCTGTTCCGCTTATGCTTTCATTTACTATTGAAAGTACAGGAACTACTCTTGCAGGGACAGACTGCCGATGCATTTTATTATGCAGTAAATCACATGAATCCGCTGTCTATTGGATTAAACTGTGCTACAGGACCTGAGTTTATGACACAGTTCCTGAAGACTCTGAATAATGTTTCAGATACATATATTTCAGTATATCCAAATGCCGGGCTTCCAAATGAAGAAGGTGTGTATGAAGAAACTCCGGATACACTTGCTGCAAAGATAGAGCCTTTTTTCCAGGAAAAACTTTTAAATATAGTTGGTGGATGCTGTGGTACTACTCCACAGTACATAGAAAAAATAAAGGCAAAAAGTATAAACTACGAACCAAGATCAATTAAGGAACATCAGGATACAAAGAACGCAGTCAGCGGGCTTATTACACTGAATCCTCCTGCTGACAGGCCTATTTATGTAGGTGAAAGAACAAATGTAATTGGTTCACGTATATTTAAAAATCTGATTGCAAATGAAAAATTTGATGAAGCAACTGAAGTGGCAAGGCTACAGATAAAGGGAGATGCTGATGTAATCGATATATGTCTTGCAAATCCTGACAGGGATGAAATCAGTGATATGAAATCATTCCTTGAAAAGGTTGCTAAATTTGCAAAAGTACCTATAATGCTTGATTCCACTGACATAAATGTAATAAAGGAAGGACTTACATATCTTCAGGGAAAAGGTATTATAAACTCCATAAACCTTGAAGATGGAGAGAAAAAATTTGCTGATATGTCAGAACTGATTAAAAAATTTGGAGCTTCTGTCGTTGTTGGGCTTATAGATGAAAGCGGAATGGCAGTTTCACTTGAAAGAAAACTTGAAGTTGCAAGAAGAAGCTATAAACTGCTGACAGAAAAATACGGTATTGATGAAAGGGATATAATTTTTGATACACTTGTATTCCCAGTTGCTACTGGAGATCAGAAATATATCGGTTCAGCCACTTCCACTATTGAAGCAATAAGAGAAATTAAAAGGGAAATGCCAAATGTAAAGACGATACTTGGAGTAAGTAATATTTCCTTTGGACTGCCTATTGCAGGAAGGGAAGTTCTGAACAGCTACTATATGCAGAAAGCTTATGAAGCAGGACTTGACTATGCCATTGTAAATACTGAAAAACTAATTAATATGTCAGATATTTCTGATAGGGAAAAAGAACTTTCTGAAGCGCTGCTGTTTAATACAAATGATGACACTGTTGCAGAATTTGTTGCATTTTACCGTGAAAAGAAAGGTGTGGAAAAAAAGGCGGATACAAGTAATATGACTCCTGAGGAGCAAATTGCAAACCTTGTTGTTGAAGGAAGTAAAAAAGATTTAGTTCCTCTGCTTGATAAGCTGCTTGAAAAGTATACTCCACTTGAAATTATAAACGGACCTTTAATGACAGGAATGGATGAAGTTGGAAGGCTTTTCAATAAAAATGACCTTATTGTTGCTGAAGTTCTTCAAAGTGCTGAAGTAATGAAGGCTTCTGTTTCACATTTGGAACAGTTTATGGAAAAATCTGATTCTGCAACAAAGGGAACTGTTATTATGGCAACTGTTAAGGGAGATGTTCATGATATTGGGAAAAACCTTGTAGGAATAATAATAGGAAATAATGGATACAATGTTATTGACCTTGGAATTAATACCCCTGCAGAAAAAATAAGGGAAGCTATTATAACAGAAAAAGCTGATTTTGTCGGACTTTCAGGACTTCTTGTCAAGTCTGCCGCTGAAATGGTTAATACCGTGGCTGTACTTCGTGATGCAGGAATTAATATTCCTATATTTGTAGGTGGTGCCGCCCTTACAGAAAAATTTACAATAAATAAAATTGAACCTTCATATGAAAATAATATTGTAATTTACTCTAAAGATGCCATGACTGCACTGGCTGACCTTAATAAAATGATTGTACCTGAAAAATTTGAAGAATTTAAGGGATATCTTCAATCAAGAAGGGAACTTATGCTTGTAAAGGATGAAAAAGCTCTTGAAAGGCTGAATGTACGTCAGACTTTTGGAGAATCTGCTGAAACATTTGATTATTCAAAAATAAAAAAACCTGAATATGACTTTGAAAAGATTTACAAGCCTGAAACCCTTAATAAACAAATAATTACAAACATTAATGCTAAAGATGTATTTAAATATATGAATCTTCAGATGCTTATTGGAAAACACCTTGGAATGAAATGGGTTATAAGTGACCTTCTTTCAAAAAAAGATCCTAAAGCTATGAAAATATACAATGAGATTCTTGACATTATAAATCATGGTGATGAATATTTTGATATTAAGGCTATTTATAAATATTATCCATGTAGGAAAAATGGCGAAAAAATAGAAATTCTTTCTGATGATTTATCAGAAGTTCTGGAAACATTTGAATTTCCAAGACAGACATGGGGACAGTATCTGTCACTTAATGACTACATTCATCCAACTGAGATAGATTATATAGGTATGTTTGTTGCAAGTGCAGGAGAAAAATCCAGAATTGTTTCAAATGAACTGATAAGCAAAGGTGAATTTTACCGAGGTCACCTTGTAAATTCATTAGGACTTGAACTTGCAGAATCTGTAGCTGAATACGTTCATACTATAATGAGAAAAGATGTGGGAATTATAGATAAAGATATAAGTATTGATGATGTACTGAAGGCTAAATATCAGGGAAACAGATACTCTTTCGGATATCCTGCCTGCCCTGACCTATCCGATCAGGAAAAGCTGTTTGGATTATTGAAGCCTGAAAGATTTGGCATTAAACTTACTGAAGGATACATGATGTATCCTGAAGCTTCTGTAAGTGCAATTGTATTTTCACAGCCTTTCTGTAAATACTTTAATATATAATATTATTTATTGCGATATATTTTTTTAATAATTGTTGAATTGTCTGATTTTAATAAAACCCTATTAAAATCAGACTTTTTTTATTAAGCAAAACATTCTTTTATACTTTCAAAGTTTTTTTACAAAAGTTTTTTTCATGATACAATTATATACAAATTTTAATTTTATGAAAGAAGGAGTGAAGTTTTTTTGAGTAACAATTTAAGAAATATAGAAAAAAATTTAAGAGCATTTGCAAAAAGATCAAAAATCAATAAAATTTTTCATCTGAAGTGCTTTTTAGCTTTTTTTAATATCAGGAGTATCAGGATTTGCAGCTAAGAAAAACTGTTTCATCTGATTCTTCTTCTGAAGGAACTAAGAAACAGCTTGTAAGTTCCATAGGAGATATGAAAAAGCTTTTTAAGGAAGCAAGACAGGAAAAATAATAAACTTTTAAGAAATTCTAATCTTGAACTTATCCAATTAATGGAACAAGGAGATCATGTTGTGAAATCACCTTGGAGTTCATGGCAGTTTGGGGCAAACTTCTATTATGATAACTGGCATGGAGCATTTAAAGGAAAAGGGGATAAAATATACGAAAACCAGGTTTATCTAAGACAAAGTCAAAAATTTTTCAGATAGTCTTTTTGAGATACGTAACAGATAATAAAAAAATTTAAATTCATATAATCTTACTGAATTGAATATTGTGCCTGAATATCCTGTAACAGTAAGTATAAGTGCAGGTATTCGTCCAAAATCAGTAAATAAAGCTGAAACTACTTTTGTACCTCAGGCACCAAGCGGGTCATTACCACCTTTTGAGCCTAGAATGGTTGGAACACCGTCGAAACCGAATTCTCCAACTTTGACACCACCATCATTTTTTACGCCACCAACAATAACTGCAAATGGGCAGTCTTTTTCACAAAGGGCAACTATTGGACATAGGGATAAAGATGAATTTTTAAATCAGATAAGTCCTAGTTATCCTAATCAGTCTGTTACACAGAATTATGATTCATATTCAAATACAGGAACTACTACTGTAAATTTCAATGATAATTCAACAAGCTGGAGCGGTGGTTCTTTACAGATGAAAACGGACCAGAATGTAAGAACTGTTTATGGAAATTTAAATACAACTATTGCAAACACTGCCGGAGATAGTAAAGTTGTCAACTGGACAGCTGATCCTTATATTTTAAGAAATGCAGGAACATATACGCTAAAAGATGGCACAGTTACAGATACCCAGATAACAAGAACTTCAGGGGAAGGCGGTGCTGATAATGTACTGGCTTTCATAAGTGACACAAGAGATCACGATACTAATATTTCTGGAAATTATGTTATGAACAATAATGTTACATCTGGAGGAACTTCTAAAACTCAGACTAAATTATTCTACAGTTTAAATCCTGCCGGAGTTGGAGGAAAACCTATCTGGGGATGGAGTGACGGAACAGGTGTGGAACAGCATAGAACTGCTACTTTCACAAGTGGAAGTACTTTAACTTTAAATGGAACTGCAACCGAAGTTGGAAGTACATTAGTAGGGATGGAAATGCAACTGTATAATAAAGATGTAAACTCAACTAGATCAGCTGATGAGAGTGAATGGAAAATAGCATCTTCCACTTCAACTTTAAAAAATGAAGGAACTATTGATTTAGCTTCAGGATACAACTTAGTTGGAATTATGGTAGATGTTGAAACATCAAATGATATGGCAAAAGTTCAGGATAAAGTTATAAATGATGGAAAAATAAATATAAACAGCAAAAAAAGTGTCGGAATTGATTTTGGAAAATATCAGAACGGTTTCTTAAAGGCTGATATATCGCTGGGAGAAATTAATGTTAATGGAAGTGAGAACTATGGATTTAGAATGGCAAATATTATGAATAGTCAGAGTACATCAAGTGGAGCTACTGTTACTGGATCTCCAACGCCTTCTGTTACATGGGCAACTTTTGAACCTGGAGATTACTACAATTATGCTACAATTGATGGAAGTGGTAAAACAATAACAGTTAGTGGTTCACAAAATGTAGGTGTTTCCATAAGTAAAGGTATGTCACAAACTTCAACTTCAAAAGGAAATAACAATGCAGTAAATGTAAATAACGGCTCTACTACATTATATGGTACAACAAACCCTATTGCCAATATAAAACATTTAAATATTTTGGTAAAAGGTACTGACAGTGTCGGATTTTTAAGAAATGCAGACTCCGATGCAAATAATACTGCTGATATTATTTTAGATAATGATGCTAATAAATCTTCTTCAAATGGTGGAACAATAGAAAGTCTGAATTTTGGAGCAGGTGCGGTAAACAGTACACTTGTCCGTAGTGATAAATACGGAATAGTAATAAATACTGACATTGATTCTACACAAGGTTCTACAGGAAACAGCTTTGCCCAATCAAGTAACGGCGGATATGTAATAAACAAAGGAGCTTTATCTAGTAGCCTTGATGAATTTACAGGAATGGTATCTTCCGGAGCTAACGGAACAACAAAATCTAAAGTTTCCAATGAAGGAACTATTACACTTACAAGTAATTCTGATAATCTTGTAGGATTGGCAGCATTAAACAATGCGGATATTGTTAATACAGGTACAATAAAAGTTTCAGGAACAGGAAAAAATAAAGCAGGAATATATAACAATGGTACTGGTACTGCAACTATTGGAAATGGAAGTAAAATCGAAATTTCAGGAGATTCTTCTTCTGCTGTTTACAACAATGGAGGAACTGTTAATTTCAGTGGAACAACAAACTCTATTACTGCAAATAATGGAGCTGTTGGCGTTTTCTCATCAGGAGGAACTGTTACTTCAACTTCTGGAAATAACTTAACTATTAATGTAAGTGATACTACCAAAAAAGGATTAGGAGTATATGCTGAAAATGGAGCAAATGTAAATCTTGGAAGTGCAAAAATTGATGTTCAGGGAGGTGTAGCTGGAGTTGTTGCAGACGGAGCCGGAACTAACTTAAATTTACAAGGTGCTACTTTAACATATAATGGTGATGGTTATGCAATTTATGCAAATAATGGAGGATTTATAGATTTATCCAATAATGCAACTATCAACTTATATGGAAAAGCAACAGGATTTGAAAAAAATACTTCAACTGTGAACTTGACAGGGTCAACTATACATATTTATTCTGACGATGTTACAGTTGTCAATGTAAAAGATGGTGGAACTTTAAATACGGTTGGATTACAGAGTAATGTAAACACAATGGCTGGAGCAGGAACACTTTCAATAAATTCTTCCCATGGATTTACAAACTATAAGCTGGCTGCCATAGATGGTTTAACTGCCTATAATGTATATAATATTGACAAAAGCATTGCAACTGACCCTTCTCAGTCAAACAGTGATTCGTATGTATTTACGAAAAATTTACTTGTACAAAGAGCTATCACTAACTTGAAGGCAGGGAATTCTGTAAAGGCTGTACTTAGCGGATCAGATTTAACTCAAATAGGGGCTTCTTCTGTTGTAGGATTAGATATAAGTTCAAGTAAAAATGCAGCATCTAACAATGAAACTCAAATAAATATGGAAGCAAATACTGCTGTAACTGCTGACAGATCTGATGCCGGTTCAGGCGCAGTGGGACTTTATATTAACTATGGTAAAATAAATACTTATCCAACTGCTACTATAAATGTAGAAAAGGAAGCAAATACTGTTAATGACAGTGCTGTGGGAATTTATTCCGTAAATGGTTCAGAAGTTAACAATGCTGGAACTGTAAATGTTGGTGGAAACAGCTCTGTCGGAATTTTAGGAATGGGATATAGGGAAGATACATCAGGAGCAGTCGTTGGTGCTGAATTTGGAACAGGTGCTGCCGGCCAAGGTAAGGCAACTGTTACAAATAGTGGAAATATTAATTTAGATGGAGAAAATGCATCAGGAATTTACATGAAAAATAATTCCGGTGCTGCAACATCAGATATATCAGGTACTAATACAGGAACTATAACAATGTCAGGAAATTCTGCTGTGGGAATGATTGGAACTGGAGCAGCTCTGGCAAATAGTGGTATTATAAATATTACAGGCCAAAAGTCTGTAGGAATGTTTGGTAATTCAAATTCAGTTTTATCAAATACAGGAACTATAAATATAGCTGATTCTGCCAATACAAATTCTATAAATATAGGTATGTTCACAAATGATATCGGAACAACAATATCAAATGATGGAACTCTTAATGTCGGTAAAAATTCTTATGGAATTTATGGTAAAAACGTAACAACAGGAATAAATTCCAAAATAAATGTAGGGGATAATGGAGTCGGGCTATTCTCTAACGGTAACTCTGTAACTGTAAATGGAGAACTGAATATAAATCCTAATGAAGCTGTTGGAGTATTTACATCTGGAAATGGTCCTATGAATATAACAAACAATGCCAATATACTTACTATTGGTGATAATTCTTACGGATTTGTTTTAAGAAGTGGTGCTACTCCTGAAAGAATACAGGCAAATGGAGGAACTACTGGACTTGGAGCTACTACATTTGTAAGTAACACACCTAATGTAACACTAGGAAATGATGCAGTATATGTTTACTCAGCTGACACTTTAGGAACTGTCACAAATAATACAGCAATAACTACTACAGGAGCAAACAATTACGGATTGTATTCAGCAGGAAATGTTATAAACAATGCTTCAGGAAATATGAATTTAACTTCCGGAGTAGGAAATGTTGGAATTTACAGTATTGAAAGCGGAAATGCAAAAAACTATGCAACAATAGATGTAGGTTCATCTGACAGAGATAATAAATATTACAGTATCGGTATGGCTGCCGGATACTACAACGAAAAATACAAGAAGAATTGAACAGACAGGAACAGTTGAAAACCATGGTACAATAAATGTAAATAATGATTATGGAATTGGAATGTATGCTGTTGGAAATGGTTCAAAAGCAGTAAACTATGGTACTATTAATCTTGATGGAAAAGGTACAACAGGAATGTATCTTGACCAGAATGCAACAGGAATAAACTACGGTACTATCCAGACTTCTGCCGCTCCATCAAACAATGGAATAATTGGAGTTGCAGCATTAAATAATTCAGTAATTAAAAACTATGGTAGAATAATCGTTGCTGGAAATGGAAATATAGGGGTATATACTGCTGGAAATGGAAGTTATTCTCAGGAGACAGGTGCAAATCCTGCTCAAGGTGGAACAGTAACTACAGGAAGTATCACTGCTGCTGATGGTGCAATAGATAGAAAAAATGAAGCACAGGTGGCAACAGATAAAACTGTTGGAGGAATAAACATAATAGCTCCAGCCGGTGCATCAGTTGCAACAATTGAAAGAAATGGAGCTCAAGTGCCGATTGATTCAATTGATACTGTATCTCCAGTACCACAACCTCAATATGTTACAGTAAATAATACTTCATTAATTGATTTAAACAACTTAAATAATGGTACTGCAAATGTAAACTTGGCAAAAGCTTCTTCACTGGGAATGTATGTAGATACATCAGGAGTTAACTATACTAATCCGATAGAAGGAATTCAAAACTTGAATTTAAGCAATGTAAACTTGATTTTAGGTTCAGAAGCATCTAAATATACTCTAAGCAGGGATATTGAAGTTGGAGATAATATTCTGAAACCTTTCAATGATGTTTTAGCTCCATTGGCACAAAATGGGCTTACAATGTCATATATTTCAGGAGCATTAAACTGGATTGCAACTGCAACATACAAAACAGATGGAACTCTATCTAAAGTGTATATGTCTAAAATTCCATATATTGCTTATGCAAAAATAGGAGATACTGACAACTATAATTTCCTTGACGGTTTAGAACAGAGATATGGTGTTGATGAAATAAATACTAGGGAAAAAGTTCTATTTGATAAATTAAATGCAATTGGTAAGGGAGAATCCAGAATATTTGTTCAGGCTGTAGATGAAATGAAGGGGTACCAATATTCCAATACACAGCAAAGAATTGTTTCTACCGGAAGAATTTTAGAAAAGGAATTTGACTATTTGAAGGATGAATGGAATACAAAATCAAAACAGTCAAACAAAATAAAAGCTTTCGGATCAAGAAATGAATACAATACTGACACTGCCGGAATCATTAATAATACAAGCAACGGATATGGAGTCGCTTATCTTCACGAAGATGAGACAGTAAAAATGGGAGATACAAGCGGATGGTATGCAGGAGCTGTATATAATCAGTTTAAATTTAAGGACATCGGTGGATCAAAAGAAAATCAGATAATGCTGAAATCAGGAATATTTAAATCTATTCCATTTGATCATAATAACAGTTTAAACTGGACTATTTCTGCTGAAGGATTTATCTCAAGAAATGAAATGGATAGAAAATTTTTAGTTCTTGATGAAATTTTTTTAATGCAAATTCTCATTACTATGCATACGGAGTCACTGTTAAAAATGAAATATCCAAAGCCTTCAGAACAAGTGAAAGAACAAGTATTACTCCATATGGAAGCTTAAAACTTGAATATGGAAGACTTTCTAAAATTAGTGAAAAGAACGGACAGGTTAGATTGGAAGTTAAAGAAAATGATTACTATTCAGTCAGGCCGGAAGTCGGTATTCAGTTTAAATATAAGCAGCCAATGGCTGTAAGAACGACTTTTACTACTTCTTTAAACTTAGCTTATGAAAATGAGCTTGGAAAAATAAATGATGTCAACAATAGAGCAAGAGTAAACTATACTACTGCTGACTGGTATAATCTAAGAAATGAAAAAGAAGATAGAAAAGGTAATTTCAAAGCTGATTTGAATTTCGGAATAGAAAATCAGAGATTTGGTGTAACACTAAATGCAGGATATGATACAAAAGGTGAAAATATAAGAGGTGGAATTGGATTTAGAGCAATCTACTAATAAAAATTTTTTGTGTCATTATATGGCAAAGTGTAAACTAATAATAAGTTATATCATTTATATGTAGAAATATAAAAAAATAAAAAAAGTATACAATACTATAATCTTCTTACAGTAACAAACAAATATTATGAAGAGGTGACTTAATTATGAAAGCAAGTAAAAAAGTATTAACAGTTGTACTAGGAGCAGCTTTAATTGGAGGTTTATTACCAGTAAACGGTTATTCAAAACCTAAGAAAGGACAAAAATCTGCTATTCAGCAATTACAGGAATTTTTTGCAAAGGAAGAAGCTGCAGAGAAAAAAGAAACTCCTGCTGTAACTTCTGAACAGGAAGAAAAACCTGCTGCTGAAGTTATCAAAAAAACTTTTACATGTGGTAAGGAAACAATTACTGTTGAATATGGTGATGGTGAAAAAGCAATACTTACTGACGGAAAAGGTAAAACACATGAACTGGCTATTACAAAAGCTGCCAGTGGAGAACTTTACAGTAACAAAGAAGGTGTTTCCATTCATATGAAAGGAAACGATGGAGTATACACATCATCTTCTACTGCTGAAGATGTTAGCTGCGAAATAAGCAAATAATACTTTATTCTTTCATTTATCATTAAAAATAGATATCTATATGTAATAAAAATTTAGAATATATTACCTAAGAAGGCTGATTACAGCTCTATCAGGTAATATTTTTTATTATCTCTATACTAAAAATGACCGGATTTCTCCAGTCATTTCACATTCATTAAATTTATTGTAAACCTTTAAAGTTAAATATTGGCTTTATTACTTCTATTATGTCCATTGTTTCTTTTGTAGCTTCCACTATTTCATCAATGTTTCTATATGCCTGTGGTGCTTCATCAAGAGTATTTTCCGTAACAGTAAAGCTTTTTACACCTTCCATGCTCTCTTTGTAATCCTGCAGGGAAATACTTTCTTTTGCCTGACTTCTGCTCATTACACGTCCTGCTCCATGAGGTGCCGACTGCAGCCACTCCTGATTGCCTTTTCCCATTGCTATAATGGAACCGTCCCTCATATTTATTGGAACTATTATTTTCTGCCCTTTTCTTGCAGGGGTTGCACCTTTTCTGACTGTCATGTCTTCAAAATCTATATAATTATGTACAGATTCCCAAAAATTATCTGCATTAAATCTGTATCCAAAAAATTCAAGTATTTTTTCTATCATTTTTCTACGATTTTCACTAGCAAATTTTTGAGCTATTTTCATGTCGTTTATATAGCTTTGAGCCTTTTTTCCTGTCAAAATATGTGCTGTTTTATTATATTTTTGCCTTAATACTGTCCTTCATATTTTCCCTCTCTTCAGGCGGTGTATTATTTAAGTCATTTTTATAGGCTTCCAAGTCAAATTCAAGCATTTTGTTATAATATTTACAAATATCCAGTCCAAATTTTCTTGATCCCGAATGAACTACAATATAGTCATTATCCTTACCAGAATTTATTTCAATAAAATGATTTCCACCACCTAAAGTTCCAAGTGCCCTTGAATAAGATTCTATTTTTTCTTTAGGTTTTTGCATTATTAAATTACTGAAATCAAATTTCTGGGTCTTATCCTGTAATTTTGGCCCTGATGGAATATTTTCATTTATATGATTGTAAAATGCCTTCCAATCAATATTTTCTACGTCCAGCTTTGGAATTTCATACACACTCATTCCACAGCCAATATCAACTCCAACAATATTTGGAATTACTCCCTTTTCTACATCCACTTTTGCAACAAATCCTACAGGAACATCTTTTCCCCTGTGAGTGTCAGGCATTAAATGAACTTCATCATACAATCCATGTGTATTTTCATGAACATCATTTATTATTCCATAATCAAAATTTATTGCATGATTTACAATGTTAATTTTGGCTTTTTCATTTCCTTTCTCCTCCATATTCATTATAATTTTTTAGAGGGTTAGGGGTTTTGAGATACTTTGACCAGTATTATACCTTATTTTTTTGTAAAAAGAAAAGGAAAAATTTGGGATTTTGGTATGAATATTATTATTTGATAGTCTTATTATTCTATGGATTGTTACAATTCTGTGTAAATCAATAAGTTACATATATAAATCCTCTCTTTATAACAATCATATCTAATTTGTACTTCATGAATTGATTTTTTTTATTAAATTAATATCCCTTGCATAAATTATTTATCCCTTTTTATTTTCATATTATCTCCAAATTAATCGAAATATAGCAGCTAGAATTATTATCCAAGTTGCAATTCCAATTATTTTTTTCTGTTGTTGTTGCACTTTTTCCAACCTAAAAGCAATTTTTAAGGTTTATTTTTGTTTTTTTCCAACCATTATTTCTTTTTTTCATAGTTTTTATGGCATAATGATTTTTAAGGATAGGATTTTTTTGTCCTAAATCCTATTTGAATACAATTTTTGATATAGAGCTTTAAAGGTATCAACTTAAATTTAACTGTGATTTCCTTTTATTGCTCTTTTTTTCATTTATCATTATCCCTTTTTACCTCCTTTTTTTATTTTTTTGAACATATCCATTATTATATTTAATTTTTTTACTATTTTGAGATAGCCTCTTCTTCTATTTTACTTCTTTTTGTTTTTTTCTCATATCTAAAAAAATGGAATATTCCAAGCAGGATATTTTTGAACTTCCAGTAACTAATGCTACTAAAGGATATTACTTGAAATATCATAATCAATTGAAAAAAATTGTAATCAAAATTATGTAATTCTTCAATATAAGTATTTAATTTAGCACTTATTTTCTTTTTCTTCAAGAGGCATATTTTCAATTTTTTTAAAAATAGAATCTAAGATTTCAGTAGATCTTTTACTCATCTTCTATCACTCTCCCTATATTTTTTTATACAATTTATCTCTTTAGCATTATATATAACTTTAGAACTAGTTCCAGGCTTAGTACTATTGATTTTTTTCATTATTAAAAAAATGATTATTATATTTATAATTTTCACCTATTGTTTTTTTATGATATTATATTCTTTTTGAAAAATTCAGATATAAAAATCAAACAAAAAAATTTAATTTATCTCCTATTTTTTTGTTATTTTCTTTTTTTCTTTATATTTAATTTTTGGTTCTAAATCTACAGACTTCCAAATTCTGTCTATAATTTCTATTTCTTCGTTATCTGTTAAATCTAATATTTTCTCTAAACTTACAAAAGCGACTTACTATTTTTGAAATTTTTAGTTTTATCTTTTTAACTTCTCATTTTTTTCCAATACTTTTGCATTTCCAAAAATTATCCCAAAAAAATACATACCTTTTTCCTAACCATAAAGAATCATAAGGATGATTTGACTCTAACAACTTATTTTCAGAAATAAATTCGTTACACTTCTCACTTAAATTACAATGATAAACTTTTTATTATAGGTGCTAATTTAGCATTCACAACTTCTCCCTTTTTTATTGAATGTATTAATTATTTTAATAATATCATTTTTTTATCATAAAAAGTAAATATTTTTTTAATTTTTTTTATTATTATTTTTTTATAATTTTTTTATTTTTCAATATAAATTCCATTAAATAACTTTCACGTTTCTAAATTTTTCCCACACATACAATTAAGTCTATCATATAAAAATTATCCTCAAATATTTTTTTCTTTTTTTCTCCCACAAATATTTTAGAGGGATTTCTTCTAACCCTAAGGTATAATCCGATTTACCTTTTTACAATATGTTGCATATTTTTCTCCAAATTTTTTTCCTTCATCCATTTTTTTCTTCTGTAAATTTCATCAATATTGTTAAATAAGCCCAAAAGATAAAGGGAATTATTAATAAATACAAATTTGATGCAAAAAAAGTAAGAAACCTGTAAAAATAAAGCTAAAAAGCTGAATATATTGGATTTCTTACAATAGAGTACACGCCATCTGTAACTAGATGACCTGCTTTTATTTCATCCCTTATTCTTTGAAATAAAACAGCTTTTATCCATAAAGTAATACCACAGATAATAAAGATTATGCCTATAATAGACAGCAATATTTTTGCTTTTGGAACCTCACCTGATTCCAGTAAGCCATAATAGTCCAGCAGTAATCCGCATATTGTAAGAATAAGACAAGTTATCACATATACTGGGCCAACTCCAAATATTGGCAATTGTCTTTCTCTATCTTTCTTCACTTACTTCCACCTCTTCAGTTACAATCAGAGCCCTTTAACTAGCAAAAAATCTAATCTTCTTCATTATTGGAAGGTTCTATCTCTTTTTGTCTCTTCTCTTCCATTTCTTTTTCTTTTTTAGTTTCTTCCTCTGACAATACTTCTACTATAAATCCATCCTTTTTCCATTCTTCTATTTTTTCTTTTGATGTATCAAATGGAAAAACAATTATCGGAGGCATATCTATAAATTCGCATACTGCTCCCACTTTTTCTTCTTTTTCTCCTTTTTTTATTTTTTTCTTTTTTTATTTAAAAAAATTAAATCTAAATATTAAAAAGATAAAGTATTATTAAATATATTTTTCAGGTAATCTATTACTTTTTTTATCTCTGACTGTCACATTTATATTAAAATTTAATTTGAATTCTTTATCCATAATCCTGTCATATCTTGTCATCACCTTTCTAATTCCTCATTTCCCTTAACATACTCACTACTTCCATATGTAGCGTCACAGGGAACATTTTTTTATTTTTCAAAAGCCTTTAAATTCAGTATTTTTTTATCATTTCTATTACTTATAATATACCAATAAATTTATTTTATTTCAAGATAAAAAAATACTGATAACTAACGATAATTTTTCAATACTTAAGTATAGTAAAAAAATATTTGACTTATATAATTTTTTTATAATATAATATGCATAAGATAACTTTGTCGAGGGTTTTTTTAGAAATCTGACTACCATCTCATTACATATTGTAATGAGATTTTTTTTTAGGGGGTAATATTAATGAATAAAAAAATGTTGTATATGATAAGCCATTTTTTTAAGTACTTTAGAGTTACTAAAAAAATTAGAGAAAGATTATAAATTAGCCATTGGATATACTGATTTTTGAATTTAATTTATTAGAAACAGTATCTTATTATGATTTAATTAATGGATATAAGGAATGTTTTTATGGAAAATGAAATTTATCAACATCCATACACGTTACTTGATTTATTTTCGTTCAGTACATTTGATAGAGAATTTCAAAATATTTTTATTCAAATATAGTGTTTATGCTGAAAAATTGTTTTTAAAAATAGACTTTCATATGTTTTTAAGTAAAAAAATTTTTGGTGTATATGAAAAAGATTATTTAAAAAAATATGTTGACTATTATTAGAAAATTTAGAAATAAAATTGCTCATAATCATAAATTTCTAACATACAAAGTTCCATTAAAATATGCTTTATTACAAAAAAATTAATCAAAAATAAATCCCTACCAATTAATGAGAAAAAGAGACTTAAATAAAAAAAGAAAACTGTTGGACGAAATGATATTTTTTTCTTTTTATACTTTCACTTTCTATTGTTGTTAATAATCATATGCTTAATCATAATATGTTATCCGAAATATTATCGTTATTTCAATCAGAAAGTAATAATTTATATAAAAAAATAGATGTTTCAAAACTTTATATAAAATTTTTCCAATTTGCCAGAGGATTTTTTTAGAACGTATATCTAAAAATTGATTTTTTTGGTCACTTATTCAAAAATCAAATAAGAAAATAAAAAAAGTGGACTATGGTGATTAAATAATTTGTTACCAGTAGTGTTACCATTTTGTTACCAATAGTCCAATTTTATCTTATTTTTTTTCAATTTATTTCAATTTTTTTATTTTCTCAACCCCTCTAATTCCCTTACTTTCCTTAATATACTCACTACTTCCATATGTGGCGTCACAGGGAACATATCGACCGGGCAAACCCTCACAACTTCATAACCATTCTCCTGAAAAGTTATCAAGTCCTGAACTAGTGTTTTCGGATTACATGAAACGTAAATTATATTTGAAACATCATACTTCAGAAGTTTCATTATAGTCTTTTCTCCAACTCCGGGTCTTGGCGGATCAAGAATTATAATATCAGGCTTTATTTCCTTTTCTTCCAGCTCATCGAGTTTCTCAAATACATCTCCCGCAATGAACTCTGCATTATCAATATTGTTTAATCTTGCATTTTCATTGGCTTTTTTGACTGCCTCTTCCACAAGTTCTATTCCATAAACTTTTTTAGCCTTTTTTGATACAATCTGACCTATTGTTCCTGTTCCGCTGAATAAGTCAAAAACCGTATATTCCTTTGTATTTTCACCAACTTTGTCAATGTACTCCATAACTTTTCCATAAAGAAGCTCCACTCCATCAGAATTTGTCTGAAAAAAGCTATATGGACTTATTTTAAATTTCAAGCCAAAAATTTCTTCAGTCAAATCCCTTTCCCCGTATAAAATAGTTTCACTCTCAGAAATAACCATATCTGAAAAATTATCATTAAATGTATGTAAAATTCCTGAAATTTTTAAATCCGTCACTTAAATTTTAGAGCCAGAAGCCCTTCCTTAAACATTTCCTGAAATTCCCTCTTCTGAGTTTCCTCAATTTCAGTAGTTGTTATAATATTTACTAAAAATCTGCTTTTGTAAATTCTGCTTTTCGTATTACAAGATTTCTAAAAAAACCTTTGTGATCAAGCCTATGATAAAAATCAAAACCTGTTTTCTTACAGAAATTCATTGCAAAAAATATATATCTGATTAAAATTATCATCCATCAGCTTAAGTCCCGTCAACTTCCACAATATCGTGAAAACTGTTCTGTTTATGAAGACCAAGAATTATAGAACCGTCTTTTACTGCATTTCCAAAGCTGAATTCCATTTTATTTCTATATTTTTCCGGCTTCGGACTTTTAACAGGTTCTTCAAAATTATACTCATTCTTAATAATCCTATCCAGTTCCTTCTTAATATGCCCTGCTTTAATTTCCAGCTGTTCTTCATAAGTATAGTACTGATAATTACAGCCTCCATTCTGTCTTGCTTCATCATCATAAATTGTATTTTTTCTTCCTGCAAAATCAATTATTTTACAATGTATCAGCTCATATTTATGACGCCTTTTTACAAAAATCCCTTCAACAATCTGATCTTTTGCTGCATTTATATTCGTATATATCTTATTTTCATCATAAAATCCATATGCTCTACCTTTTGTATCAAGATTTTCAATTTTTAATTGTATTAAATCACCCTTTTCTCAAAGGTTTTTTTATTTAATTTTTCCATATTTTCCATTAATTTCTCCATTTTTTTATAAATTCATATATTTTTTTAATCTTTCAATTGCCTCTTCCAGTATAGGAATATCGTGCACTATTGAAAATCTCACATAACCTTCCACCTGGAATGTTGACCCTGGCACAATTGCAAGTCCTGTTTTTTCAAGTAAATCCAGTGCAAAATCCAATGATTTCATATCTTTAAGCCTGTCTATATTCTCATATCCCGCAAAAATATAGAATGCTCCTTTAGGTTCAAGGCACTTAAATCCCATTTTTTCCAGTTCATTTTTAAAATAATCGACCCTTTTCTTATATATTCCAGAAACTTCCCTTCTGTCAGAACATTTTTCAAGAGCCGCCATTGCACCATACTGTGACAATGTGGAAGTACTTGTAACATTATACTGGCTTACCTTTTTCACCTGAAGCTGTAATTCAGGATTTGTGATTATATACCCTATTCTGTATCCTGTCATTGAATGGGATTTTGAAAATCCGCTCACTATTATAAGCTGTCTTTCCAGTTTTTCCCAATGTTCTGCAAATGAAGTATACTCCTCAAAAACTATTGAAGCATATATTTCATCACTTAAAAGGTATATTTCCTTATCTTTTAACAAGTCTGCGATTTTTTCCATTTCCTCCTTTGGTAAAGTTGTTCCTGAAGGATTATTTGGATTAGTTAAAATTATTAGCTTTAGTTTTTTTGGTGTTATATGTTTTTCCAGTATTTCTGCTGTCAGCTTAAATTCATTTTCCCTCAAATCAATGTATTTAGGCTCTCCCCCTGTCAATTTTATCAATGAACCGTATCCCACATAGGCAGGAGTCGGCATCAGCACCTCATCTCCTTCAGCAATTATAGCCTTCATCACTGATCCAAGTCCTTCTGTAGACCCCACTGTCACCAGAACATTATCTAAAGAAAATTTCCCATTAAAATTTTCATTATAGAAATCAGCAATTTTTTTACGTAATTCAGGCATTCCTCCCACTGGAGAATATTTTATCCTTGTGTTTACTGCATGATATGCCACAGCCTCCTTCACTTCCTCAGGCACATCAATGTCAGGCTCCCCAATTGACATATTTATAGCATTGTCATATGTCTGCATTTTTTTCATATTTTTTTCTTATATCAGAAATTTGAATTTCTTTTTACAATTTTATTTATATACATAATCTTTCCTTTCATAGTTAAAAATACTGTTATTTCTATATTTTATCATATTTTTATAACTAAAAAAACAGTTATGTATTACTTTTTTTATTTGAAAAATTTTAAAAAAATTTCATTGTAATATACATATTTTTTTGATAAAATCTATATGTAGCTCTTTCCGATTTTTTTAACATGGGTTATTAGATAAAAAAATTTAACATTGAAAGGATAATATAATGAGTGAAAATAAGGAACAATCCATAAACTTAAATATAATATTCAAAAATAATTTATAAAAAAATATTTTTTTCTTATAGGACTAGTTACTGTTCTTATGGCTGGACTGGCAGGTTTTTATGCCTTTACAAGTAAGTCCTTTAAAAGTGAGATTATTTTATATGGAAACGACAGGGTTTTAAATGAAATTGGGGAAAATTCCCAGTATTCATTAAATTCCTTCGACTTCTTCAGATTTATACAAAAAAATTCAAAAACATTAACAAATACAAAGCTTCCTGAAGAAAAATTTTTGAAGGAAATGTCAAAAAAGCTGACAGCACAGACAGAAACAGGAAACCCTACAGTTAAAGTTAAATTTTCCAATTCAAATAAAAATGAAGCAGAAAGCTTTTCAGAGGAATATGCCGACCTTGCTGCAAAATATCTTACTACAAGGGAAGATGATTTTTTAGATAAACAGATTAAACTGCTGGAAGAACAATATAATTTTATGGCAAATAACGTTGATTTGAGAACAACTAAAGATTCATTGAGTGATACTCTTGTTTCCAGGCTTGCATATTACAGACTTTTGAAAAGTGATACTTCACCACTTGTAAAACTTGTAAATATAAGCGTAAAACCTGCGTTAAATAAAAAATTCGTTCTGGCAGGTGGAATTTTTGCAGGATTATTTTTAGGAATTTTAATTGCATTTATTAAAGAATTCTCCAAATCACTGGATTGGAAAGATATAAAATCAAAAATAATAGACTATTAGGAGGAATTATGAAAGATAAAGCTTCCAGTAAGCTTGAAACAATGGGAAAAGCTTCAATTTTTCCTATATCATTGCTACCTCTTGCCGGACTTTGTCTGGGATTGGGAACGTTATTTACAAATGCTATTAACATTAAAATATATAGCCTTCAGAATATTTTAGGAAAAGTATATTTTGCCGGTGATACCTTTACAGTAACTAAAACTACGGCATTATATGAATTTCTGATTATTCTGTCGAAACTTGGAAATATAATTTTTTCAAATCTTCCTCTGCTTTTTGCAATTGGAACAGCATTTGCATTTGCTAAATATGAAAAACCTACAGCAGCACTTATGGGGGGAGTATTTTTTCTGATTATGCATCAGACAATTAATGGCCTCTTATCTACAACTATAATTCCAGGTGTTCCACTAGTAGCTGATACTCCTGAAAATCCATATGCAATGCTTATGGCAGGACAAAGTGTCATGCTTGGAATACAGTCACTGCAAATGGGAATATTTGGAGGAATTGTTGCAGGACTTATAACTGCAGGAATACATAGCAGATATTGTAAAATAAAATTATATTCAAATATGAATTCTCTTTCTGTTACAGAATTCTTTAAACTGTCGAAACTTCCAGCATTACTGACTGTAATATGTGCCATTTTTACCGGAGTTGTTTTATATGTAGTATGGCCACTTGTTCAAATGGGAGTTGCTAATTTAGGATTTTTTATAAAAAATACAGGATATGTTGGAACATTCCTATTTGGGTTCATTGAAAGAATACTGATGCCTTTTGGGTTACAAAATGTCTTCTCTCTTCCCCTCATGTATACAAAAACAGGAGGAGAAATGATTGCAGGAGGAACTTCTATTCAAGGATTTCAGAATATGTTCCTACATCATCTTACTGATCCTGCTACAAAGAAATTTTCTGTTAATTATACAAGATTTATGACAGGAAAATACTTATTTATGATGTTTGGATTGCCTGCCGCTTCACTTGCAATGTACAATGCGGCTTCAAAGGATAGAAAGAAATTTATAGCCGGTTTACTTTTTTCAGCGTCATTTGTTTCATTCCTTGTTGGATTTACTGAACCACTTGAACTGCTTCTTCTATTTACTGCACCATTGTTATACGTAATACACATTATTCTTGCAGGACTTTCATTTGTGGCAATGCAAATTATGAATATTGTAACAGGAGTATCATTTTCCGGAGGACTGGTAGATTACTATTTATTTGGAGTATTACAAGGACAGGCAAAAACAGGATTTACTACTATTATTCCTTTGGGAATTGCCTATTTCATAATTTATTATCTACTATTTAGAATTCTTATTTCAAAGTTTAATTTAAAAACCCTTGGAAGAGAAAAATATAGTGCAATATGATAAAGAAATTAAAGTAGAAGAAATTATTCCAGCTGTAGATACTGTTACTGTTAGAAAGCTTACTGAAGAAGAAATTAAAAGCTGACAGTAGTCTTACTGTTGAAAAATAAAGATAATGAAAATGCAACTGATGAGTCTAATAAAAACTTCTGAAGAAAAATTCAGAAAAAAACCTGAAGAAGAAATTTCTGAAGAAAAAAATATTAGGGAGCTTGAAAAAAACTGAAGCAATCCTCTTTGCTCTTGGAGGAAAAAAAGAAATATAATAAATATTGATAACTGCTCTTCAAGATTAAAACTGGAAGTAAAAAAATTCTTTATTTGTTAACGATGCGAGCACTGAAAATTACTGGTGCACTAGGAGTTATAAAAAAATAGGGAAAAATGTGGAAGTGATTTATGGTCTTGCTACAGCAGATATAAAAAAACAAGACTGGAAGAGTTTTTTTGAAAGCAAATAAAAAAATACAAATAATGAGAATATAAATAATATAAATTAAGTAAATAAAAAAATAGTCTTCTATGCTAAAAAAACTCATAGAAGACTATTTTTTTATAAAAACTCATCTTTCTTTTTTTCTATATAGTAAAATTCCAATTATTATGAAAAAAACTACTATATAAGGCAAGAAAACCAACATAAGTTTCTTTATTCATTGCTACAATTAAAAGAGCAATAATTGAAAGCAATATTAATATTAATCTATTTATATCACGTAATATTCCAGCACATAAGTATCCTATAAAAACTGATATCATTGAATGAATAATAACTGTAAGTATACCCTCTCCATTCAATGAATAAGATAAATAAACAGAAAAACTTTAAAAAAACTCTGTTTTTTTGTATGTAAATAATAAAGAAATATGAAATAAATCGTTAATTTTAATATCAATAATATTATATTTTTTTACTTTTTTTATTTTCCATACTAGCTCCATAAAAATTAGTACATTTTTTTATTATTTCATATAAAAAGATTCCAGAATTTTTCCAGATTAATTTTCTTTCCTGCCATAATAATATTACCTTTTTTTGATTTTCTTTATTTTCACAGTTACAGCTGTTACATACTGTCTGACCATATTTTTCACTGTCTTTGATTTCAACTCTACATTCTACTTTTTCAACTTCAACAATACTTTCATCTATAATATAAGCCAATGTCACAACATCATGTAATGTATGATAGATAAAATTCCCATTTTCATCATATCTTTTTGGGAAATGCAGACTTTGATATAAGAAGTCGCTTGCTTTTGTATTTGTAGCCTGAATTTTATTTACAATTTCAGCATCAGGCATTGTTTTATTTGTAACATCAAGCCCCATCATTACAATTGGTACTCCTGATGAAAATACAATATGAGCCGCTTCAGGATCGGCATATATGTTAAATTCAGCATAAGGAGTATGATTTCCGGCACCACAGCTTCCACCCATAAGAACTATCCTTTTAATTTTCCCTTTTATTTCAGGCTCAAGTCTTAATGCCATTGCAATATTTGTCAAAGGTCCAACAGGAACAAGCGTAACTTTTTCTTCACTGTTCAAAAGAGTATCTACTATGAAATTCACTGCATGCTTTTTTTCAATTTTTCTTTCTGTAGCAGGTAATTTTATTCCATCCAATCCTGTTTCTCCATGAAAATCACTTGCAATAATCTGTTTTCTCACAAGCGGACCTTTCACACCACCATACACACGTGTTGTATCAAATCCAAAATAATCGCATATTCTCAATGCATTATTTGTTACATTTTCATAAGTCTGATTTCCTGCAACTACTGATATTCCTAATAAATCCAATTTTTCATGTAGTCCTGCCACCATTATTGCAATCGCATCATCATGTCCCGGATCGCAGTCTAAAATTATCTTTTCTTTTAACATAGTATCCTCTCTCCTTCTCTAAATATATTTTTTATTTGAATGTTTTGTTATTATCTTTGACTTCTTTTTATCATAAAATCAACCTCAGCATTAGCATTTATAGGTATAATCTGAATATCGGGATTCTTATTTATATAAACTCTGAAAAATCTCATCTGCAAATGCCTGACCTATTATATCCACTTCAGAAAAAAATCTAAAAAAATATTATTCTAAACTTTTTCAGCATTTAACAATATTCTTCTTGCCTGCAGAACGTGACATGAAAGACTCACCCATATATTCTTTTTGCCAAATATACTGTTATTGTTGTCTTATCAAAAAAACATAGTTATCATCTGTGTATTCCTGAAATACTTGAAATGTTGTTCTTTCAGTATTTTTTTATCTAAAAATAAATAAAACACTTGTTCCTTTTTATTTCATTATCAATATTCTCAATTTTTTTGAAAAATTATATAAATTCTGAGCATTTCCTGTATAAAATTCTTTATCAAAAGACTTTATTTGAAAAAAAGTCTACTACTTTAGATGTAAAAAAATATTCCTTCTCCACTATGATTTTCAGCATCTGAAGTTAATTTTTCCTTTTTGTAATTCAAATATTGCCTGATTTTCATTTTTCCAGATTATGATCTTCTTTAATTTTTTTCTGAATATACCTATTCCATTATCTTCAATATATACAAATATTCTTTTTATAATCTTCTGTATAAAAAAATCGTTATCTCATTTCCACTTGAATGCTCAATAGCATTATTTAACATCTCTGTAAATGTATAATTTAGAATATGTCGTATATTTTTCTTTTTTTATCTTTTTCATATTTAGAAATAAATTCATTATAAATAATATCTTCTTCTAAGTCTTTATTGCTATATTTTTTTCAATTCATTTACATAGAATTTTAACTGATATTCATTTTTTTCTCTTTTTTTTCAATTATATTCTCTTCTAAAAAGTTCTTTAATGTATTTTTGATACTGTTTGTCTACTAACTGGATATTTTTTTCAAGAACTTTCTTATAAGGATTTTTCTCTCATATCAATGGTATCTATAATGAATTTTTTTATTTCTTCTCTGTATTCCTTACTAAAACCCATATATTTACCTCCTAATTTAAAAACATGTAAACTTTAATAAAAAAATATTTCTCTGTTAAGTTTACATATTAATTATATCCTATTTTTATATTGTAAGTCAAATTTTATTAATAATTTGGATATAATAAAAAAATTAGGGATTTTTCACCCTAATTCATTAGATTTACTATTTTTTTAATCATTCCATACACTGCTTTTTAAATCTGATTTTACAACCGAAACATGCGGAGCATAATTTATTGGAAGAAGTATTACATTAAACTGTCTTCCAGTATCACACAATTACAACATCTTTCAATCCATTTTTCACTGCAATTCTTTTAAGTTTATTCATATAGGCATCATTTGGTGTGTAAGCCTTTAAAACATCCTCCCTGACGCCATTCTGACGGAATTTTATAATCTTATATTTTATATCACTGTTACATTCTGCAATAAGTTTACTTATATTATCCACCATTTTCTCATTGTCAGTTATTTCAGGCACAATTACTGTCCTTACTTCATAAATCTTATCTAGTCCTGCTAAAAACCTAAAATTTTCAATGACAGTCCTATTTGTCGTTCCTGTGATAAGATTATGCTCCTCTTCAGTAAATCCCTTTATATCTATCATCATCTTATCAAAAATCTCAACAAATTCCTTTTTTTCTTCAGTCCAAAGGGGAAATCCACAGTTACTGTCCACAAAACATGTCATTTTTGGCCATTTCTCCTTCACTGCTGTAAAAAGCTCTGTTAAAAATCTCCACTGTAATGTACATTCTCCACCTGAAACAGTAATTCCTGATATAAAAGAAGCAACTTCCGAGATTTCATCCATAATTTCTTCCACAGTCATCGGTGTTACATCTTCAGAACAGCTTCCTTCCTTCATTATTTCAATTGTTTCAGGATTATGACAATATAAGCAGTCAAAATTACATCCCTGAAAAAATATTGACAGCCTGTTACCCGGGCCGTCAACATTACTGAAGGGTATTATTTTGTTAACAATCCCTTTCATTATTCATTTCCTCTCACTTTTCTTTCCAATATTTTTGAATTTTCCCTTGCTCCCAGTCCAAATACAACTGTCTGCTGTATAACCTGCTCATTCTTGTATAGTTTTTCCATTTCAGATTTTTTTACAAGATATCCTGTTATTCTTATTACATCAGCATCTGTAGAGTAAACAGAGAAATATCTCATTCCTTCCTTAAATGCACCTTTTATAATGTCAAGAATTGAAGCCGGATTCTTAGAAGACATTTCATCAAATGGGAAAATATCTCCTATTCCTGATTTAAAATAAGGGTGGAATTTAGCAGTCTGTTTTATGTGTTTAGGTAAAGCCGGTTCATCTCCTATAGGAATTCTACATCCTGGACTTATTCCGGCATCTGTATCTATTCCTACCTGAGCATGAAGTACATAATGATTATCAGTTATTTCACAGTACTCTGTCTTGTAGTTGTGTACCAATTCCTGTAATCTTTCAATAACTTTAACTCCAAATTCATCAGCATATTCACTCCATCCAAACTTATCTTCCTTATTTTTCTGCACCAATTATTTTATTTACACATTCAGCAAGTCCTACCACTCCAAACATTCCACTGAATCTATCTCTATGTATAAGTCCTTCTTTTACAAGGAAACTTGTATCAAAGAACCCACTTTCTTCTACAAGGAACTTAACTCTTTTATCCATATAGCTTGCCATTCTTTTAACAGCTTCAGGCAATGCATTGTTAAGCAAATCTTCCTCATCTTTTTGCTTCATTCGCCAATTTTTGCAAGATTAAGCCTTACAAGCGTATAAGCTCCACCACCTATGCTAAGCCCATTGTAGCAGCTTGCTATTGCATAGTCTTCTCCATAAAAGTCCTTTCTGAACATTTTATTATTTGCAAAACTAGGTTTAGCCACTTTCAAACTTGTTTCAATTCCCAATATTGCAAAATCATCAGGAGTCACTTCTTCATCATATTTCAATGTCAGGTTAGGAGTCATTGTATTAAGCTCAGCTGTAGCTCTCATTATCATTTCTCCTGCCTTTGTTTTGTGAGGTCCTAAATTTGCATGACAGAAGGAATCTGTAATAGTTCTGTCAATTTGAAGAAGGAACAGCTTAATAGCCTTATATGCTTCTTCCTCATCTTTTATGTATGGCTCAAGCAATGTATCAAGATTTCCAAGATAAACTGGATACGTAGTTATGGAAGGTACATGATTATACAATATAAGTAAATTAGTTGTAGCTTCCCATATGTCCTTTGCAGGTTTTATTTCAAGAAATTTACTTCCCTGTTTCATAAACACTTCATAGTCAGGTGTAATGTATCTTGCCCTGTATGGAGCATTTCCTTCAAATAAATCACAGATTATGCCTTTATCTCTATATTCCTGAATTTCAGGTGTAATTCCAAGAACATCAAGCGTTGCTTCAGCAGCTCCTGCCAGTGTTCTCAGCTTCTGTTCATAAGTAAGAACTCTATTTTTAACGATAGATAAAATTTGATCCGACATAAAAGTCCTCCTCTAAATAAATTCTTTTCCTGTACTTTTTTTCCTGTATATTTTAAATCAAAAATACTAAATTGATTTTTCTATTTGTCTTTTCTTCGTACAAATATTGTACCACATTTTTTTTCTATAAAGGCTATATCTTAATTATCTTTTTGTGACTTTATTTTTTTCAACTTTATCTATTCTTAATTTTTTTAAATTATATTTTTTTATTTCTTATTTATTTTTCTTCAATAAACTTTTTCTATTTCTTCCCTTGTTGGAATCGAATCCTGTGCTCCCTGTCTTGTTACAACAATTGCCGATACTGCAGTTGCGTATTTTTATAGCTTCGTCAGGATTTCCTATTTCGCATATTTTCATTGTAAATGCTCCTATAAAGGAATCTCCAGTACGCAGTTGTATCCACTGCTTTTACTTTATAAACATCGTATTTCTTTATATTATTATCTTCGCTGAAAAGAATACTTCCTTTATCTCCTAATGTAAGAATAATATTTTTTTATACCATATTCTTTCTTTTTTTAATAGAAATTTTTTTCTGTGTATTCCTCATCATTAAATTTTTATTTCAAAAAAATTTCTTCCATTTCAGTTTCATTTAATATCAGATAGTCTGTATTCTTAAAAAACTTCCCCACTTAACTTTTCTTGCAGGAGCTGGATTAAATATTGTTATCTTTCCAAGTTCCTTTTGCCTTCAGAAGAGAAAAATTCCACTGTCTCAGAAGGTATCTCATTCTGTAATATTACAACATCACTTGACGCTATGACATCCTGTTTAGCCTGAATATGTTCCTTCGTAATTTTAAAATTGCTTCCAGGAATTACAATAATATTATTATCTCCTTTTTTATCAACTGTTATAATGGCTCTTCCTGTCAGTTCATCACTTTTAATAACATTATCGGAAATTATTCCATATTTATTCAGATTTTGAATTAATTTTTCTCCCTGTGAATCTTTTCCAACCATTCCAATCATTTCTGTTTTCATTCCCAGCTTTGAAACTGCTACAGCCTGATTAGCTCCTTTTCCTCCACAGCTTTCATAAAAATCATTTCCAAATATTGTTTCTCCTAGCTTTGGAAGTTCTTCCACCTTTACTGTCATATCCATATTTAAGCTTCCTATTACGAGTGCTTTTTTCATTTTGACACCTCCTCATTTTTTAAATTTTACCATACTTTTGCCCATTTTCCTAATTAATCTACTCTTAATGCTTCCATAGGCTCCAGAGCCGCGGCTTTTTTCGCCGGATAAACTCCAAATACAAGGCCAATCATTGTTGAAACGAAAATACACACAAATACAACAACTGGGCTCAGAATAGGGGTTGCTCCCACAAATATTCCTATAAGAAGTGCCAGTAAATATCCTATTATTGCTCCTATTATACCTCCAAAAAATGTAAGAATAATGGCTTCAATTAGAAACTGCACAAGAATATGCACTGTTTTTGCTCCAATCGCTTTACGAAGACCAACTTCCCTAATTCTTTCCGTAACACTTACAAGCATAATATTCATAACTCCTATTCCACCTACAAAAAGTGAAATGGCGGCAACTCCGCTTATAAACAGTGACAACATATTTAGAATATTGTTAAATTCATCAAGTCCCTGGCTTGTAGAAGATACATTATAAATATCTGGGTCACTTCCTCTTGTTTCCAGAGATTTCTTAACTGCTTCCATTACCCTGTTCATATCATTGGCATCTGCAGCTTTTACCTGTAATTCCGTGTATTTATCCTGTTCATTACCGTTTATATGATTAAGATAATTATTTGGTAAAGTCCCATTGCAGGCATACGGTTATCTCCGCCACCTAAAGTTGCATATGGATTTTTAAAAATCCCAACAATTGTAACAGTTTGACTATTTTTTCTAAAATTCAAGGTAAGTTTTTTTCCTATAGGATTTTCACCAGGAAATAATTCCTCTGCCGTTATATTATCCAGCATTACATATTTCCCATCTTTTCTATATTCACTCGGTAGGAATTTTCTTCCTTTTAACACTGTATAACTTGACATTTTAAAGTAATCCTCTGTCACTCCTATTCCTGAAAACATTTTTGTGCTGTCGTCTACAGTTAGTCTGGCAAATGTACTCGAAGTAGGAGTAACTGCTTCAACCCCTTCTATACTTTTTATTTTTTCTATATCTTTTGATGTAAGCAGATCATCTGTCTTATATGTCTGACCAGGGGAAGTATCAATTGACACTTCAAAATTTGAAACTCCAAGCTTATTCAAATCCCCTGTAATATTCTCCTTAATTCCTGCACCAAGAGAGGACATCAGTACAACTGCGGCTATTCCAATTATTATTCCCAACATTGTCAGAAAGGAACGCACTTTATAGCTTAACAGGTTTGACAGGGACAATTTTAACAGTTCAAAAAAATCCATTTATACTCCTCTCCGATTATAAACAATTTCATCTTTTTCTATTACGCCATCTTTTAATCTTATTATTCTTTTACAATGTTCCGCCACATCTTCCTCATGGGTAACCATTACTATCGTTGTTCCATTATCATTTAATTTTTTAAATATTTCCAGTACTTCTTCTCCTGATTTTGAATCCAAGTTTCCTGTAGGTTCATCTGCCAGAAGAATTCTAGGATTGTTTATTATCGCCCTTGCTATTGCAACCCTCTGTCTCTGTCCTCCCGACATTTCACTAGGTTTATGATGTATCCTGTCACCTAATCCAACACTTTCAAGCGCTTCTGTCGCCCTCTTTATCCTCTCACTTTTTTTCACTCCTGCATAGAGTGCCGGAAGGGCAACATTTTCCACTGCTGTCATTTTAGGAAGCAGATTAAATGTCTGAAAGACAAATCCTATTTTCTTATTTCTAACTTCAGCAAGTGCATCCCCTTTTATCGTTGAAACATCCTGATTATCAAGAATATACTTTCCTGATGTCAGGCTATCCAGACATCCTAAAATATTCATAAGGGTAGATTTTCCACTTCCTGAAGGTCCCATGAAGGCCACATATTCACCTTCCTTAACGGAAAGATTAAGCCCTTTCAGTACTGTCAGTTCCAGATGGCCTGTTTTATATATTTTTACTATATCGCTTACGTCTATCATAAAAATTTACCTCTAATTCATATAATTACTGTTTCCTACATTGGTGGTCCATCAGGACCTCCTCCGCCACCTTTTTTCTTATTGCCTTTTATATTCGCTTTTTTTCCGTTATTTTTTGAAGGATCTGCTATTTTTATTTTTTCACCATCTTTAAGTGCTTCATCAATTACTGAAATTATTCTGTCTCCTTCTGACAATCCTGATGTAACTTCATAATATGAATCATCATTTGTTCCAATCTGTATTTCCTTTTTTGTCACTTTGCCGCTATTATCCACTGTAAATACGTAAAATTTTCCATTTTCATTCATAACTGCACTATAAGGAACTTTTATTACGTTTTTACTTTCCTTATAGAAAATTACAGCATTGATTGTCGCTCCAGGTCTTAAACTCTTGGCATCATTAAATTTTATTGTAACTGTCGTATTACTTTCATCAAGGCTTGAACTTTTTGTAGCAACTCCTGATACTTCAGCAACTTCCCCCTTCAACCTTTTCCCCATCAGGTAATGAATCTGATGTTATCTCTACCCTCTGCCCTACAGCAACATTTTTTATTTGTGAATCTGAAAGGCTCACTTCCACCTTCATATTTTTTGTATCTGATACTTTAAAAAGCGTAGTTTCTGTATTTACCCTATAGTTTTCATCTGCTGTCATTTCAGTAATTACACCATCCACCGGACTTACTATTTCATCTTTTATTAAAGATAAATCTTCCTGCAATGTCGAAAGTTCCAGCTGGGCAGTTTCCAGGGCAATTCTAGCATCATCAATTGACACTTTTGATGCTCCTCCGACTTTAAAAAGCTCGCTGGCATTTCTTAAATCCCTTCTTTTCTGTTCTACTTCCAGAGCTTTTATCTGAATTTTTCTTACAGTTTCATTTTTATCCACAGGATAGAATGTAACAACTACATCACCCTTTTTTACATTATCTCCCTTTTTGAAAAATACCTTCTGAACTCTCTGGCTTGAAGTTGTATAGACTGAAATTTCATTATCAGAAACAACTTGTCCTGTCTTTTCAGTAGAAAGTGATATATCTCCCTTTTCCACTGTCGTAACTTCATATTCCTTGACTTCCGTCTTTTTACCGCAGGAAAGCAGAAAAACCAGAAGCAGGGATAAGAATAATATTCCTTTTTTCATGGAAATCTCCTTTTTCATTATTTATAATATTTTATTTTTCTAGTATATGCGGCCAGTTCATTTTTAGCCACTTCATAGTCGATTACTGCCTTGTTGTAAGCATTTCTCTTTTCCACATAATTTTCATATGTATCTGCTCCAAGCTCGTATTTTTTAGCGTATATTACGTAGTTTTCCTTAGCTATATCCATATTTCTTGCTGATCAGTTCATTTGTCTGATAAGTTGTATAATTTAACATTTCCTGACCTACATTGGACAGTATTTCATTTTTCTTCTGTTCATATTCCAGTTTCAGCTTTTCCGATTCATTTTTCAAATCTTCAAGCGTATCATTATACTGTTTAAAAGTCTTTGTTATCCCCACACCTACAGTAAATGATTTATTTTGTATTGAGTATCCCGCATCTGCTGTCACTTTTGGATATTTATAATCATAAGTTTCCTTTTTCAGTTTTTCACTGTTCAGACTTTCGTTAAGTTCGATTTTTTTCTGCCTCTGACAATCTCAGCTTATAGAAATCTTCATTTTTAAGCTCAACTTTTTTTATATCTTCAAGCTTTTTCATTCTCGGAATTGTTACATTATAAATCATGAATTTTTTTCCTTTAAAATTTTTCAGTTCCTCTCTAAATTTTTCATATTTCAGCTGGGAAGTTTCATATTCTGTTTTAGCTAAATCAAAAATCATATTTAGCGACCGTTCCAACTTCATATTTTTTTAGCCTGTATTGCATAATCCTTCTTTTTATCGTCCAGAGAAAGAGCTTCCTGCTCCATTTCCTTTTCCTTACTTTTTATAATTTTTTTATAAAGGTCTATAAGCTCTCTTATTTCTGAATTTTTTTGTTGTTTCATTAGTTATTTTCTGAATATCCCTCTGAATATTGTTTATTTTTTTAAATTATATTTATTATCTCCATTTTTTTGAAAAAAATCATTCAGAACTTTTTGAAACTCCAATTTTATTTTCTGTCATTTCATTATTTGTTATATTGTAAGTATTTTTTTATAATAAAATACTCCATATTTCACAGTATTATCTGTACTTATTCCATCATATGTGTGACTGTTTTCGTATGTATTTTGGGAAGATATGGATACTTCATTCCAAGAACCTTTTTTCAGAACTTTATCTTTTATGTCATATGTTTTCAAGTTGGCTTCGTTTATTTTTTTGTAGTATAGGATTTTTTTCATATTCTGAAATTGCAGTATCTAAATCCATTCCATAACTTAAAGCACTTAAAAAACATAGAAAAAGCAGCTGCAGCTTCCTGCTCTTTATATTAGGAATCACCTTAAACATTCATTACTCCTTTCTTACAAAATGAATTGTATCATTTTACACCTTTTTCCTTAGAATACTCTTTTTTTGTACTCCTTTTTATACTTTTTTTCAAGCTTTTACTATAATTTTTTTCCGTTGAATAAATCCTATCAGATAAATTTGTCAAAATTGTGTCATTTTTTTCTTTTTTTTATTCTGAATATCGGATTTTTTTAGTTAAATTTTTTTCTTATTTATAGAATTTCATTGAAAAAAATATGTTAAAAATAATGAAATAAATTATATATGAAAAAAAGGTGGGTATATTGACAGAAAAAAATTCTTTTTTTAAACAGGATGAGGAAAGCAGGAAACTATATACTGATTTATTAAAAATGATGGGATTGCTATCTAACTTATTTGCAGAAAGCAAGAATCCATTTTTATATTACAGGGCAATGGAAAATATTTTCTGTAAGGTATTTCATGCTGATAACCTTTCAAGAAGTGATGTTTCAGCTGATGCAGGAAAAAATGGTATAGGAATAGGTTTAAAGACATTTTTTTACAGAATAACGGAAATACTTTCCAGAAAATTGCAGAATTTAACAAAGAGTCTTATCTTCTAAGGGATTTAACGGGAACAGATCTCGTAAGAATGGTTTCAGAAATGCGTAATCAACGTATTGAATCTACAATGAGAATATGTAATTTGTATGATATGATGTATCATCTGGTTACAAGAAGCAATAAATATATGGCTATTTATGAAGAGCATATGGATTTAATTAATATAAATAACATTAAAATAACCCAGACTAATAATACAACAATACATTTTACTGACAGTCTGCATGATTACAGCTTCAGTCTATCAAAAAGTACGTTATTAAAGAGATTTGATACAACAGATAAAAGAAAGATTTTTGGTTTTGATGTGGAAGTTTTAGCAGACCCTTATGATTTTTTTTACTGAACATTAAAAATGGAAAAATTTCAAAAACTGAATTAAATGCAACTTTAAATGACAGTGATGATTTCATAGACTATATAGTGTTACCATTGTATAGTCCACGTACAAAACAGGTTGAAGAAAGATCCGGCCTGAATCAATGGAATGCAGGTGGAAGGCCAAGAAGTGAAAATGAAGTCTATATTTCAATACCTAGCTGGATACATCAGAAAAAGAAAGATTTTTTTACATATAATTCAGATGAGAATAAAACTAATCCCTTTGATGTTAAACTTCCAAATGGAAAAATAATAAGTATGAGGGTGGCACAGCAGAAGGGAAAAGCTCTCATGAGTAATCCAAATTCTGCCTTGGGAGAATGGATTCTGAGAGATATTCTTGAATTAAAGCCAAAAGTCCTGGTCACAAAGGAAATATTAGACATGATAGGGATAGACAGTGTAAAACTGTCAAAAACTGGAGATGGAAGATACTATCTTGATTTTCTCAAATCAGGAAGTTATGAAGAATTTGAAGAAGAAAATAAGGAATAATAAATATATGTTATGAAAGGAGGCTGCAAATGACAGTATCGGGATTTTTTGCAGGAGTTGGAGGAATTGAAATAGGATTTAAGCAGGCAGGATTTGATATAGTATGGTCAAATGAAATAGATGAAAAAGCTTCTAAAACATTTAGAAAAAATCATTCCAACCTGCTTATAACAGATGATATTCACAATATAAGCAGTGATTCTGTTCCTGATACAGATATCATCGTGGGTGGATTTCCATGTCAGGCTTTTTCTGTCGCAGGTTACAGGAAAGGATTTGAAGATGAAAGAGGGGAAGTATTCTTTCAGCTTGCAAGAATTATAAGTCAAAAACTGCCTAGAGTTATTTTTATTGAAAATGTAAAAAACCTGGTGGGGCATGATAACGGTAATACATATAAAGTAATAAGAGAAACTCTGGAAAGTTATGGATATCATTTAAAAAACTATGGTTCTGAATGCCTGTGAATACGGTAACATTCCCCAGAACAGGGAAAAGAATCTATATAATTGGATTTTTTTAAACGAGGAAGATTTTTGATAATTTCAAGCAAATTTCACCAATAAATTTAACAGTAAAAAAATTTCTGATATTGTTGATTATAATGCCAAAGTAGATGATAAATTCTATTATACAGAACAAAACTGTTCTTTTTATAATCTGCTCAAGGAAGGGGTAACTAACAAAGATACTGTTTATCAGTGGAGAAGAAAATATATCAGGGAAAATAAGTCAAATTTATGTCCTACACTTACAGCAAATATGGGAACAGGAGGGCATAACGTCCCTATCGTTCTTACAAAATATGGTATAAGAAAACTTACACCAAAAGAATGCTTTATGTTTCAAGGATATCCTGAAAGCTTTGTACTGCCTGATGATGTCGCTCAAAGTCATCTATATAAGCAGGCAGGTAATTCTGTAGTAATTCCTGTAATTTACAGATTAGCGTCTGAAATAAGGAAGGCTTTAAAAAAAACTGATAAAAATAAAAAAATTAATGCTTCCATAAAAAAAGACAAAAAAATATGACTTCAGCTGAAAAAAATAACTGAATCTATAAAAAAATATTTAACGCGAGTATCTTACTGCTCGCTGTATCAAAGGAGATTTTATGGCAAATTATAAAAGATTTGATTTTAAAAAAACTGTATTTTATTTTATACATAATACTTGTACTCATTGTAGTATACTTGATTTTTAAACTTGGGATTTTTTTGTTTCCTTTTACATTGGCTCTGTTTTTTTCAATAATGACTCAGCCATTTTCAAGGTTTCTGGAGAAAAAGCTTAAATTTTCACAGAAAATTGCAACCATAGTGTCAATTATCCTGTTTCTGGTAATATTTTTAGGATTTATAAGTCTTTCTGCGTTACGTTTATCAGGGGAAATTTACAAGCTTTCCATAAATCTTAACAAATATTCCAAAGAAGCGCAAAGTTTATGGAATACTGCAATAGATAAGGTTTACTCCCTTCTAGGATATTTTCCTGAAGGTTTTGATGAACAGGTAAAAAACTCCATAAACGGATTTATCAGAATGGGAACTTCAAAGCTAGGTTCCTTCATAAACAGCCTTATAAACTTTATTACATCAATACCAACAATAATACTTTATATCTGTATTACAATACTTTCAACGTTTTTTATAAGTCTGGATAAGAATAAGATAATGGCTTTCCTGGAACAGCAGTTTCCAAAATCATGGATAAAAAAGGTATATAATATAAAAAGAGAAATGTTTAATGTCCTCGGTTCCTATATAAGGGCTCAGATTATACTTATGACAATCTGTTTCTTTGAGCTGCTGATTTCATTCAACATACTGTCATTCTTAAAATTTAATTTACCATACCCATTGATTTTTTCAATAGTAATCTGTATTATTGATGCCCTTCCAATACTGGGAGCAGGAGCTATACTTCTGCCATGGAGCTTAATATCATTTGTAACGGGGGATATTAATCTTGGACTGGCTTTACTCGTTATTTATTTTCTGGTTCTTTCTGTACGTCAGATGCTTGAACCAAAGCTTATAAGCCAAAATCTGGGTGTACATCCGCTTGTTACACTAATATCAATGTATTCTGGATTTAAATTCTTTGGAGTTATAGGATTCCTTATAGGTCCTGTTGTAATGATTATACTTAAAAATGTATTTTCACGTGAACTGGAAATTGGATTTTTCAGGGAAATCTTTTCAGAAACCCCGGAAGATGATGAGAAAAATAAATCTGATACAAGTAAATCTGATAATGCTGAAAAAAATGGTGATTCTGATTCTGATTCTGATTCTAATACAGAATCGGATAGTAACTCTAAAAAAATAATGAATCTATAAATGAAAAAGTAAAAAAATATATAGATAAGGAATTTATTGAAGACAGAAAAATGTTAAAAAAATAAAAATGATAAAAACTATCAAAAAAGAATATATATCAAAAAAACTTATATAATGATATATTAAATTCTTTTTGAGATAGTTTTTTTATTGAAAGTCAATAGAAATGCAAGTTTCCCTGCATTTCCATCAGCTTATTAAATTTTATATCTGAGTGATAATGATTAGTAAATCAATCTGAATCCAAGTCCACCTCTCAGGTTATTATTATCACTGTCATATCCTGTATTAAGAGTCATTCCTACTCTGGAATTTTCTATTCCAAAGTTTAAATCTGCTTTGAATTTTCCTTTTCTGCTGTCTTTGTCTCCTCTTATGTTAAACCAGTCAGCACTTGTATATGATACTCTTGCCTTGTTATTTACATTTCCTACTTTTCCTAGTTCACTTTCATAACCTAAACCTAAAGAAGCTGTAAATATGCTCTTAACTGCAAATGGCTGTCTATACTTAAATTCAACTCCTATTTCAGGTTTTACTGAATAATAGTCATTTCCTTGTACATCCAGTCTTACCTCTCCTGATTTTTCCTTGATGTTACTGAATCTTCCATATTCAACTTTTAAACTTCCATATGGTCTGATACTCGTTCTTTCACTTGTTCTTATATTGTATCCGACTTCATTTTTAACTGCCACACCATAAGTTGTATAATCTGATTTAGCATTGAAGATTTCATCTACTACAAGATATTTTCTATGCATTTCATTTTTAGATACATATCCTTCTCCTGAAATTGTCCATTGAAGATTTCCATTATGGTCTGATGCAGGTGTCATTGTCTTGAAGATTCCAAGTTTTAACATAGTCTGATTTTCTCTTGATCCTCCGATGTCTTTAAACTTGAATTTGTTATGCACTCCTCCTGCATACCATCCTGATACGTTTCCTAACTTGACAGTTTCATCTTCATGCAGGTATGCAAATCCATATGCATTACTTGTATAGTCTATTATTCCTGCAGTGTCTGTAGTATATTCATCCTTCATTCCAAATACTTTTATTTTATTTGACTGTTTAGACTTAGTTTCCCATTCCTTAGACAGATGAGTGATTTCCTTATCTATCAGTCTTCCTGTTCCGTATGTTCTCTGCTGTATATTTGCATACTGGTGACCCATCATTTCATCAAATGCCTGAGTCAGAAGTACCTTCTCATTTTTTCCTATGCTGTTAAGCTTGTTAAACAGTACTTTCCCTGGAATCAAGAGAATTAACTCCATATCTCTGCTCCAGTCCATCTGTAAAGTTCCATGCATTATCAGTTGTCTTAACGTATGATGTATACGGTACCTTTGCCATAGCAACCCCTGTTATTTCACCATATGAATTAAGTACTGGTGTCGCCATCCATGTCAGTGACCCTGCAAGTGATGTAAGTTTAAAGTTACGTCCTGTTATCTGATCAAGGAATGGTTTTATTACGTCTCCCTTAACTACCCAGTATTTTGAGTTTGTCATTTCTGAATATTCTGTTCCAATTATCAGCTGACTGTTTATAGGTGGTATACTTCCATCTATATCTATTGGTTTTGTTCTTCCTAAAGTATCCACATAGAATCCAATATCTGATAACCCAATGTTTGATTGATTACCTATCAATTTGCTTATTTCTACAATTTCATCATCTGAAACAGGTACTCCATCCTTTGTGAAAACAGGTTCCCCATTCTTTATGCTTATTTTTATACCTTCAAATTCCTTGTCTGTTCCACTTGTCTGTCTTATTTCCTGTCCTTTTGCATCTGATTTTATCTTACTATTTATCTGATTTTCTAAATCTTCTAATTCAGCACGGGTAATGTCTTTCCAGTTTATTCCGTATGTTCCTCTTCCTCTTACACTTATTTCACCATAGTTTTTAATTGTAGCGTATCTTTGTACGGTACCATCTGCATTCTTTTTACCTCTTATTACAACTCCATAACTGTTATCCGCATCTATCAGTATTTTTGCATTCTCTTTGTTTACAAGAGTTGAACCGTTCATTACTGCCACTCCTACAAGTCCGCTTACATTTTCATTTACCTTTCCTTCTCTTCCGGCATATGAGTCTGCTGTACGGATAATTCCTTCATTTATAAATGTAGCTCCTTCATCAACGTATACACCTGTCATTGATTCTATTTTGTTTGAAGCTGTGGCTCTGCTTCCATCAAGTAGTATATTTCCTTTATTTTCAACAACTGTTCCTGCTCCTGAACCATACATTCCTATTGACTTATCTCCAAATATACGGATTTCCCCATCATTGGCAATTTGACCTCCATTGTCTGTTGCCATTCCTATTCCGTATACAATTTTGCTCTTGTCACTGTATATTTGGCCAGTTAGAGGGTCTGTATAATCTGTTGCTCCAACATATATTCTTCCTGAAGCACTGTTTGTGGCTGTTGATCCTGGTGCATAAACTCCTATATTTCCTTTTCCATTAGAGAAATCCAGCAATCCATTATTTACAAACTCTCCTTGTCCTGTACTATCACCCTTAATATAGAACCCTATCACACGGTCTACATTTCCAGTAGCTATATTTTTATTGTTTGTTATTTGTGCTCTTCCTCCAGAATACAGGTATGTACTGTCACTTCCCAGAGTTACATTTGATCCTGCTGTATTAGTGTAAACATTTACTTTTGAAGAATTATTGTGGCTAAGAATAAATCCGTAAGATTTTTCTCCCACTGTTACATTTGCACTGTCATTTACTGTTGCTCCATTTACTGCATAAACTCCTACAGGTTCAGTATTTGGTGTAGTTGCAGTATGAGAATCCACTACAATATTTCCTGCAACCGAAACACTTCCATCCTGTTTGTATATTCCCATACCTTCATCTTTTACATGAAGATTTCCTCCTGTCATATTTACAGGCGAATTTGTTGTTGAGTATACTCCTATTGATTTTACTCCTACTTCTATGTTTCCACTTGTCAGAGTAATAGGTGATGTTCCATTTGAAGTATATACTCCAATAGTAGGATTCTGTGCATCTGCTGAATCAGCTATTGAAATATCTGCCTTATTTTCAAATGACTGGCTTCCCTTCAGGAATACTCCCAGTGTCTTTTTACCTGAAAGTTCTAATTTCCCTTCATTTACCACTGACTTTGTACTGTCTGCATTTGAATATATTCCTATTGAATTATCTCCGCTTAAACTTATTTTAGTTTTATTTAGCAGATTGGAATCTATTCCTAAAATTCCCTTTGCATTGGCCTGTGTTCCTGTTATTTCTTCTATTTCTGATGTAAATACTCTATCTTCTGTATCTTTAAGGAATATTCCATTTGAATTTCTTCCAAGAGTGATTTTTCTAACTCCTGTAAGCCTTGAATTTCTTCCTTCAACATACGCTCCTGTATAACCATCTGCTACTGTCATGTCAACTTTTGTTCCTGCTCCATCCATTTGAGCAGTACTGTTTTTTAGATAAAGCATTGTATTCTGAGTTGGAGATATATTACCTAAATAGGAAACAAAATTTGAATCCTCAAGGTATGCAAGTACACCTTTATTGTTGAAATTAACTCTTCCCTTTGCTGTAATATCCGAATTTTTTCCATAAAAAGCTATACCATCTTCTCCTACTGTGATATCTGATGATGGTCCTGGTGTTGAAGCATCTGCAATAAGATTAGTATTTTCAGCATATATTCCTACTGAAGGTGCTCCTGCTATTTTCTTTCCAACTGTTATTTTACCAATATTTTTAACTGTATTTCTGGCATTTGGAGCTTTTCCTTTACTGTAAAGTCCTACTGATCCATCTCCAAGAGTTATCTCTGCATTAGGTCCGTTTACCATTCCTTCCAGTTTTTTTCCTTGGTCAGCTTGTGTTCCAGCTTCGTTTATCATGTATATACCGACATTCTTTGTCGCTCCTGCTGAACTTGTTATTTTACCATCCAGATTTATACCCGTTGATGCATTTTTCAGATACACTCCTACAGATTCCTCTCCAAGTTCTATTTCAGAACCTGCTAATGTTTTTACTGCAAGTTCATTAGAAGTAGGCGTAAGAGGTGGTGCTACTTCATATTTAGGCGAATCACTGCTGTATACACCGTAAATTCCTGTTGACTTTTTACCTAACATTATTTTACCTAAAGCTCCTAGTTGAGCTCTTGCTGATTCTGCATATATTCCAGTTGAACCTTCTGAATTATGGAAATCAATTGTTCCATTATTTACAATTTCGTAGTCTCCTATTATATCCCATGATGTAAATGGTGCAGGTGCAGTAGGATTTTTTATTCCTTGTGCCATTAATCCTATATTATTTTTTGCTTTATATGATGGTAAATCATCTGCTGCTGATATAGTCGCTCCTCCTGACAGTGAAGTTTCCCCATTAATTACGTGAGTTACTACTATTCCAGGTTTTGCAGACGTAGTTCCACCTGTTATATTTGCCTTTCCTTCCACTGTTCTTACAATTTCTGCAGTATTTCCATTATTTTTGAATATCAAGTTAGTAATTCCATTAGAAGCGTCTATTTGTGATCCTTTCAAACCATAAACTCCTACGCCTTTAAAGTTATTATTAAGATTCTGTTTGATTTCAATTGTTGCTCCTGATTTTATAGATAGTTTTGATCCTTTTCCAATAATAACCCCTACTCCGTTGGTTCCATTTAAATTAATATGAGATGTAGAACCCAGTGTAGCTTCATTATTTCCTGTTCCAGGTTTATCAACAATATATATTCCTGTTCCTGAAGTTGCTCCATTTCCTATATTCATTTCTCCTAAATATTTTATTGAACTTCCTGTATTTGTATCATTATCTTTACCAACAAAAATTCCTATTCCGTTTGCACCTGTTGTGATAGGAGCTTTTATTTCATACGGAACTGTTGTTCCTACCTTTTTTTGTCCTTCTGCATATATTCCTATTGCATATTTTGCATTAGTTGTTCCAGCATCAACAGAGTCTCCTACTTTTATAAGCTTTGTATAGTTTGAAATATCTGTAGTATTTTTTAGGTACAATCCTATTAATCCATGACCTTTATCTGTTCCTGTTGTATAATTTAATATTGGAGCATGGTTCAGATTTGAGCCATCCAAGTAGACTCCTACTCCATAACCTAAGACTTCTCCTATGTTAATACCTTTCAATTTTGTTGCAGTATCTTTTATATAATATGCAACTCTCTGCTGACTTGCTTACCTAAAGAAATATATCCGTTATCCGATGTTATTTCACTTCCGTCAGAACCGTAAACAGCAATTGATCCATTTGTTACAGCATCATCTTTCAATATAACTTTTCCAACTCCTGAAACTGTTGCCTTAGGAGCATAAATACCTATTGAACCTGCGTTATTTATATTAATTGTTCCTTTCTCAGTTACTCCTGCAGTTGTTATTGTATTATCTATAACTAAATTTGCAACAGTACCTCCTGTATTATTTACAGATATACCTACTGATTTATTTCCATTTACTGTTATATTTCCTGTATGAGATATTGTCAACTTATTTCCTGCAGAAGTTAGTTCCCCATAAATACCTGCTGATTTAGTATCTCCAGTTGGCATAGCTTCAGCTATTATATCTCCTGTATTAGTTATTGTTTTATCTGCAGTACCTGAAACTACTCCAAATATTCCTGCTGAGCTTCCTTGTTTTACATATATACCTTTAGTATCTGTATCTGTTTTTTTTTCCACTGTTTGTTATATTTGAATCTTGACCATAGATTCCAGCTGAGCTTGCTCCTGATATTTCTATTTTCCCACTATTAGTTAGCGTAGAATTATCTTTTCCCAATATACCAACAGAACTTAAATTTTGCATTGTTATAGTTCCTGTTGAATTCCCTGTACTTTCACTTGTATAAATTCCTATACCCGAATTTCTTGTTGATACAATAATACCATCATTTTGTGCTGTTGAAGCTGCTGCTCCTTTTGTTGCAATAAGCCCAATATTTGTGTTTGTTGTTAATTTTGCAGTATTTTTTACAGTAGAACCATTTGTTCCAACTAAAACAGAAGTTGAAACTGCTCCCCCATTTGTTACGGTATAATTTTCATTTAAATTAGCAGTTACACCACCCGTTGTATAGAATATACTTGCTTTGTCTCCAAAAGTTGAAATATTAATAGGGTTATTGTTCAAATAAGTTCCTACATTTACATCTCCTGATCCTGAACTTCCATTTAAAAGTCCAAAAGTTGAGTTTTGTCCTAATTCTACTTCTAAACTCTTACCTGCTTCAACTTTAAAGTATTTCCAAATTTAGTAGCAACTGATGAATATAATCCTACTGCTCCTGTCCCTATTGTTAATTTAGAATTTTCTCCAAAATTTACTTTAGCATCTCCATCTGAATAAATTCCAATTGTTGTTCCAGGAGTTGTACCTGTTCCACTATTTTCTATATTTATTGGAGCTTTTATATTTAATGTTCCATGTGCATTTTTAGCATATATTCCTACAGCATTAGTTCCAGCATTAATTATTGCATCATTTCCACTATGATTGAAGGTATATTTTCCATCAGCATATACTCCAATATTTCCTTTTCCTATTGTTTCTATTTTACCTTTATTATCAAAAGTTACTCCTGTTGTTGTATTTCCAACTAGAGCAACTGCATTTGCATAATTTCCTGATGAAGAAATTGTTCCATCTTTTTTATTAGTGAAAGTTCCTTTTTCTCCATAAAAACCTAAACTAGGAGTTGTATCTGTATTACCTGTATTACCAGTTACAGAAATTGTTCCATTGTTAGAACCTATTCCATTCTTTAAAACATAACCTATTGCCTCTTGTCCACTTACATTAATTTGTGTATTTTTTTCTAAATCAAGTTGTACCCCGTCTAAAACAGCACCATAGCTTTTTGTTCCAGTAACATTAATTTTACCTAATGTTCTATTATCAGCATCTGCATCAGCATTAGTTCTGTTATCTTTTAAAGTAATGCTTCCTGTATCTTTTGCATAAACTCCTGAGCTTCCAGTTCCACTTACTGTAATTGTTCCTGTAACTTCTACTGTTTCAGTTCCTACCGTATTCGAACTAGTATTTATTAATCCATGATCATCTTTATATCCAACTTTCACAGGTCTTGTTGGTACCTCTGTATATACACCTACAGAACTACTTCCAGTTACATTAATAGTACCACCAGCATAAACACCTTGTATATTATGAAGATGTCCTATACCAATTGAAGAAGTTCCGCCTACATTTATAGTAGCTGTATTCTTCATATAGCTCATATTTTCTTTTTGAGCTCTACTTGCAATTTGACCTCCAGGTAATGTAGTAATTCCATAATTTAAATAAGTTTTTGGAGCAACTGGTTGAGAAGTTGTTGAAGTTCCCTTTATTTTTTTATTTTGAACAGTCAACATTCCAAAACTACCATTACCATTTAGTGTTATTACTCCATTACCTTCATTTTTAGCCACCATCATATTTAACCCTCTTCTATCAGAGGTATTTCCATCTGCATGTGGATCTTCTGGTCTTAATTGAATTCCTGCACTTTCTTGTGCATTTAAAGTTATTGTTCCTACATTAATCATTTCTGTTCTAGTGTTATTTGTAGAAGCATCAAAGTTATTAAAACCAAAAGCTACTTGATTTTTTATACCTGCTCCACCATTTCCTATAATTGTTCCAGCATTAGTTACAACCACATTTGCAACAGTACCTATATTATTATATTTAGGATCTGTATTTACTCCAAAACCTACATCATCATAACTAGTATGAGTTCCTTGAACGTCTATACCGACATTTTTAGATTTATTTAGGTTTATTGTTCCTTTATATTTAAAAGGATCATAATTAGTAGTTCCTGCAGCAATTCCTTCATCAACCATAAATGCACGAGTATCATCAATAGCAACCGTCACATTAGTGTTTATTCCTGTTAATCCTTGAACATAACCCCAAGTAGATATATAGTTTCCTGTTTTTTTTTGCTCCCGGGCTAGGAGCATAAGTACGGTCAACTATTACATTTTGATTATTTAAATTATATGGTTTATTTTGTATTTTACGTCCACTACCAGGAGTACTTAATTCAGCAGGTGAAAGTATAAAATCAACCGGATTTACATTTGGAGCTGTTACTGTTATAGCTCCAACACTTCCAGGTGTAGTTATAGCTAAAGCTGTTATAGTTGGCGGTGTTATCGTTATTGTTATTTGAGGTGCTCCTGGTATAGTTGGTGGTGTTACCTCTGGAGTTTTAATTTCAGGTGCTGTAAGCGGTGTATTTACATTTGGATTAACATCCGGTGCTCCCACTGGTTCAACAGTTGGCTCAGCTACGCTTAGTGAAACAGCTTCCTTTTTTACTTCTTTTGGAGAAATTCTTGCCAGTATTTCAACTTCGTTAAGAGGTTCATGAATATCTCTCAGCTCTACAAGTCCCCATCTAACTTCTCCATTTACTGATGAACCTTTACTAGTATCAAAATTCATTCCTGAATAAATATTTCCATTTGCTGTTCTCCATGAAACCTGGGACTCATTTCCCGGAGTTATTGGAAGCCCCGTAACTTCTATTGAATCATCACTAACTAATGCATTTCATTTTCCAGTTATTTCTGAAATACAGGCTGTTATATGTGTATTTTTCCTCTTTATCTCCATAACCATCTCCAGAAATAATGTCTGCATTGGAAAAAAAGTTCATACCAAATTGCCATGAACGCCAAGGTGATTTAACAACCTGATCTCCCTGTTCCATTAATTGAATTAACTCTAAATTAGCTCCTCTTATATACATCTTGTTTCTATTTCTCATATTTTTCAGCATAAATTGAGTTTCATCAACAGTATTTTTAAGATTTTCATCTTTGTTTTTCTTATTAGGCTCCGCTTTTGGCGTGTTTGCTAAAAGAGCTCCCGTTGTAACTCCCATTGCCCCTGCTACAAACATAAGATTTTTTGAATATCTTACTGCTTTAGTGTTTCTCATTATTGATTTTGATTTCTTTTCTGAATTTTTAATTTCATCACTCATTTTATTACTCCTCTACTTTTATTTTTTTATTATAGCAGTAACTCCTGTATTTTATATGCTAAAAAAACTTCTAAAAATAGAACTGATACTTTTGGAACAGGCACAACTATAATGGATTTAAGTTATGTTATTTTTTTACATATCTTATAATTAAATTATTTTTTTAGTTTAATAATATCATTTTTTTGCTTTTTTTCAATCTTTATTTTTCTAAAAATAAAAAAATTTTTTTCAACATTATTTCCACATCAATAAATAACACTATAAATAAAAAAAGGAAATCGCAAAAATATTATTTTTTTCAAATATATATCTATTTTGCATTCCCTTATTTATGTATCAAATAAATAATATAGTCATTTCTAAGTATATTTACAGATAAGATGACTATTCACCATCTTCAAAGTACTTCAACAATTTCTGAATTTTTATCTAAAATAACGATTTTTTTCAATTTATCATCAAATCCAAAAATACAGATAATCGTATTTTTTTCTCCTTTAAGGTCTGTATAATCCTTCACATAATATACATTTTTTTCTAGTATCTGGATATATTAAATATTTTTTTCAGTTTTCCTTCCTTTTTCACCTTCAGATATTTTTATCCTTCGGATAAGGCTGTGTTTTAAATCTTTTTTTAGCCTTCTTGAATGGCAGGTAAATACAATAGCTACTTCTGGATTCCACTGAATAAGATAGTGCTCACCATTTTCTTCTATAATACTGAAATTATGTTTCCCAATTTCTTCATCAAAATATTTCTGGGAATTTGCACTGAACCATGAATATTTTTTTCAACTTCACTGAACATTTCGCTTTTTTTCTGTGTATCTGAGTAAATTTTTTTCAGCCATCACACTCATTCCCAACACAAGAAACAGCAATAAAATAATTTTTTTCATTAATATTCCTTCTTTCTAAATAGTATATTGAATATCTTCCATATAATTTTACCTCGATTTCCAAAAAAATTTCAATATACAAATAATAATTAATATTTTCTCATGAAAAAAATTATCTTATCTTACCAATATCATTTCTAAAATACATATTTTCAAAATGTATTTTCTTCAGGGAAGTATAAGCATGTTCCCTTGCTTCTTCCAGAGTATTTCCAAATCCTACAACGTTTAAGACACGTCCTCCTGAAGTGACAAAATCATCATTTTCTTTTTTGGCTCCACATATAAACAATATTTCTCCATTTTCTCCAACACTTGATAATCCTGATATTTTATCTCCTTTATTGTATTTTTCAGGATAACCTCCTGCCACTGCAACTACACAGCATGAAGACTGTTTTTTCCATTCCACTTTAACTTCCGATAATTTTTTATCGAATGCACTTTTTATCATTTCAACCATATCTGTTTCAAGTAGAGGTAATACTGCCTGTGTTTCAGGATCTCCAAGTCTCATATTATATTCAAGCAGATATACACCTTTTTTCGTAATCATAAGCCCAAAGAAGATTACTCCTGCAAAATCCATTCCTTCACTATGAATTCCCTTCAGAGTAGGCTCCATTATATTCTTTTTAAATTCCTCAAATACTTCATCAGTCACATATGGATTTGGTGAAATTGCTCCCATTCCTCCTGTATTAAGTCCTGTTTCATTTTCACCTATCTTTTTGTGATCCTTTGCCGATAACAGAGGTAAAATCACATTACTGTCTGTAAATGATAAAATCGAAGCTTCCACCCCGTCCAGATACTCTTCAATTACAACCTGGGAACCGGCATTCCCAAATTTTTCATCAACCATTATCTCTTCCACAGCCTTAACTGCCTCATCCAGATTCTGTGCAATAATAACACCTTTTCCTGCTGCCAGCCCGCTTGCCTTTATAACTACAGGAAAATCCTTCCAGCTATTCAAAAATTCCTTAGCTTTTTCAGAATTATCAAAAATCTCATAAACAGCTGTCTTAATTCCATACTTTTTCATAAAATCTTTAGAATAGGCCTTGCTTCCTTCAAGAACTGCAGCCTTCTTATCAGGCCCGAATATCCTTAATCCATTTCTCTTAAATTCATCAACTATTCCCTGGACAAGCAGTTCCTCACTTCCAACAATAGTCAAATCAATTCCATTTTCCTTGGCAAACTCAATATATTCCTGTATTCCCTTCAATTCAACATTTTCTGCAATTTCAATCAGTTCAGCTCCTGCATTTCCCGGTGCAATAAAAATCTTTTCAACATCTTTATTTGTGACAGTTTCCATGCAATGGCATGTTCCCTTCCTCCAGCTCCGACTATTAGAATTTTCATTTTTTTCCTCCTCCGGCATTTTAGACTTTTGATTAGCCTATTTTCTTATATCTGTTTAGTATATTTTTATCACATTTTTCCCCTAATATTAAATGTAAAAAAATCTTTAAATTCTTGCATAATTTTTTTAATCCAGCTTCTGATGCCGTGGACAATCTATCAAAAAAACAGTCATATAAAAAAATTTAGGATAAATTTTTTTACTTCTGGTTTATAATCTGTTTCCAATATTTTTTTCATATTCTGCCTTCAAATACTTTTATTTGTCTTTTTATCTCCCTAATTTCTTCTTTTTTTATACGATTTCGTACATTCTGTTAAAAAAATTCTCCATTTTTTTAATGCTCTCAATCTCTTCATCTTTAATCTTCAAAAACTATTTTAAAAATTTTTCTTGTAATTTTTTTCTATTTCATTTAACTGCTTTTAGAGAATAAAAAAATAGAATTTCAGCCACCAAGCTGGAAATTGATAATCTTGTATTTTTAAACTTTGAATAAATTTTTTTCTGCTTTTTCTCATAACTTCCTATCAAATAATATAGCTCTGCAAACTCTTCCTCAAAAAAATCATCTTTATTAACCATTTCTAGCATTAATTCATTAATTTCATCCTCAATATTTTCAAATTTCCCTAATTGAATTTTTATTTTGCAATATAACTATATTTTTATCTTAGCAAAATCTTCTTTTTCCAAACTCAAAAATCTTTTTTTATTAATTCTTCCAAAAATTATTTTTGCCTCTTCGTATTTTTCCATTAAACATCAGCAAATTCGCATATTCAAACTTATAAATCGGATTATTTTTCTAATTCGCAGGCTCTTTTATACATTTCTTCAGACTTATCGTATTTCCCAGCACCATAATAATCGGCTCCAAGCCCATAATAAGCCTTAGAATTATTTGGATTAAATGTAACAGCCTTTCTCAAAGTTCTAATTGCTCTCTTACTGCCATTTCTCTGATCATCATAATAAAACCCTAAATTAGTATAAATCCGTGATTTTTTTCCTCATCAGTCAGTTCATTTTCATATTTTTTAATAAATTCATTCAATAATTTATAAATATCATCCCATTGATAGTTTAATTCATTGTAAGTTGCCGCTAATTGACAAACTTTTGCTACATCTCGGGGATTTTTCCAAAAGACATTTCTCCAAATAATCCTTATATTCAATAAATGCATGCTTATAATTATCGTAACTATCATTTTTTTGATTTCATCCTGAATATATCTTGCCCATTCTTCTTGTGTCTTTTTCATAATTTTATTCCTTTCATGTTTTTTTCAATTTTATCTTTTTTTGTTAATTTACTCATAAAAAAACTGCACCTCCAATCTTGTGTCCAAGATTTTTGGGTGCAGTACACATAGTATAAATAATTACTCAATTACAAATTAAATATATATTCTAATCCATAGATATACTTAATTTATCATTTTATATAATTTCATACTTCCTGAAATAGTTTCTTTTTTTATTTATTTCTCTTTTTCATAAGTTTCAAAAAAATTCTTTATTGGCTATTCTGTACACTTCATTATAATCTAATGGAGTTACTAAAAAAATCATTTCTTTTAACAATCATTTTTTTCTCCCACGATGTAAGAATATAAAATTCCTTTTCTTTAATTTTTAAATACTCTAAATATTTTTACCATTTACTTTTTAAAAGCTTTTTATTCTTCCCAAAGGACTATATACTTTCCATTCATTATCTAAATCCGTTTTTATATTTATATCTTTCATTAAATTTTTTTCAGATAAAATATACATTTCTTTTTGCTTCAGTATTGTTCTTAACTACATAATCTCCTTCTTTTTGCAACATTTTTGTGTTTCAAGTCCGTCTTTAGTATATGTTTTTATAATTTCACCATCTATGGCTTTTTCTTGCATACACTTCTTTATATTTTTTTATACACTGGAGCCTTTTTAAAATCCAAATTCAATGTTTCAAGAAGTTTTTTTCCTGTGAAACTACCGTATCTGAAAAAAACATAAAAACTGGTATAAAGAATAACAAACATATTAGCATTTTTTTCATAATATCAATCCTTCCTTAATTTCATACCAAAAATTATACCACAAAAATGTACTGAAAGCAAGTTTTTGTTGTATATTTTTAAAAACTAAAATTTTGTTTTTTTCATTTTTTTATATAATTCTTTTTAAAGAATCCTTACAGATAAAAAAATAAGAGTTCAGACACTCTTACATAATAAACATTATTTGAAATGGTGGGACTGGTGAGGATCGAACTCACAACCTACCGATTAAGAGTCGGTTGCTCTGACCAATTGAGCTACAGTCCCTCTCACTTCCTATATTAGGTTTATCACATTTTTCATCATTTGTCAAGTATTATTTAGGACATGTACTTCTTCATATTCTCAAGTATTTAATCTTACTTTTATATATTATTTTAAGTACATGGCCTAAACAAATTAATCCTAATGTTTAAAATGTCTTATTCCAGTTAATGCCATGCTTATTCCATGCTCATTGCAGGCCTGTACTGACTCTTCATCCCTTATTGATCCACCAGGCTGAACAATGGCTTTTATTCCATATTTTGCAGCTTCATCCACACAGTCTCTGAAAGGGAAGAAGGCATCTGATGCGAGAACTGCACCTTCCAACGTTTCCAAATCTCCTTTTGCATGTTCCAGAGCGTGTGCAGTAGCCCATATTCTATTTGTCTGTCCTGTACCGATTCCTGTTGCGGCACCGTCCTTAACAACTACTATCGCATTTGATTTTACGTGCTTAACTACTTTCATTCCTAAAATCATATCCTGTTTTTCCTGCTCAGTAGGCTGCTTTTCCGTTACTATTTTCATTTCATCTATCATTTTTTTATTTGTTTCCTGTACCAGTATTCCGCCATCAACCTTAATATACTCAAATTTATCCTGAGGTTTTGGCACTTCACACTGTATTACTCTTAAATTCTTCTTATTTTTCAATACTTCAAGAGCTTCCGGCGAATAAGAAGGGGCAATTACTATTTCAAGGAATATTTTATTCAGTTCCTCAGCTGTTGCGGCATCTATTTCCCTGTTAATTGCAACAATTCCACCAAAGATGGAAACTGGATCACAGTCATGCGCCTTCTTATAAGCTGTAAATACATCATCAGCAATTGCTACTCCGCATGGAGTCGAGTGTTTTACTGCACAGCATGCAATTTCATCAAATTCATTTGCAACCTTCCATGCAATATCCATATCCCTTATATTATTAAATGACAGTTCCTTTCCATTCAGCTGGACAAAATCCTTCATGCTTCCTTCTTCAGTTGTTGAAACATAATAAGCTGAACTCTGATGTGGATTTTCCCCATATCTGAGGTCAAATTTTTTCTCATAGGAAACATTCAGATATTTAGGATATTCTTCTTCAAGAAGGAAGTTTGATATTGCCGCATCATAAGCAGAAGTCAGGTTGAAAACTTTTCCAGCCAGTCTTTTTTTAGTTTCAAATGACACTTCACCTTTTTCCTGAATTTCCTCAGTTACCTTTCCATAGTCTTCAGGATCACATATTACTGTTACATCCTTAAATGACTTAGCGGCAGATCTCAGCATTGTAGGCCCGCCTATATCTATAAACTCTATCTTTTCATCAAAAGTTTATCTGTCTGCACTTCCCTGAAGAAAGGATAAAGGTTAACTACTACAAAGTCTATTGTTTCTATCCCTTCCCTCTGAATTGTTTCCATATGTTCCTTATTATCCCTTATGGCAAGTATTCCGCCATGTATATTCGGATGCAATGTCTTAACCCTCCCATCAAGCATTTCCTTAAATTTTGTAACTTCTGAAATTTCAATAACTTCAAGGCCATTTTCCTTCAGATATTTATAAGTTCCTCCAGTTGATACTATTTCTATATTTTTTTCCTTAAGAAACTTTGCAAATTCAAGTATTCCTGTCTTATCAAAAACACTTATCAAAGCTCTTTTTTTCATTTTATCCGCTCCTTTCAATATCTGCCTTCAATATGTCTAATTTTCCAATATTTTTTCAAGTCCCTTTACCAGAAGCAGATGTTCCTTTTCAAGAACTCTTTTCTGAAGTATTTCAGGCGTATCTCCTTCAAGTACAGGTACCTTCATGCTCATTATAGGCTCTCCTGTATCTATTCCTGTATCCACATAGTGAACTGTACATCCACTTTCCTTCTCTCCTGCCTTCAGTACTGCTTCATGGACTTTAAGCCCGTACATTCCTTTCCCACCAAACTTTGGAAGAAGGGAAGGATGCATATTTATAATTTTTCTGTTCCATTTCTTTACAAAATTTTCAGAAATTATTGACAGGTAACCTGCCAGTACAATACATGAAATTTCTCCGGCATCACTTAAAATCATATCAATTTCATCTGAAAGTTTTTCACCAAATAATTTTCTATCCAGCATAACAGACCTTATATTATGTTTTTCAGCCCTTTCGAGTGCATAACATGGTCTGTCAGCTATAACAAAGGCAATTTCACAGTTCAGTTTTCCAGATTCGATGCTATCTATTATTGCCTGCAGGTTGCTCCCTGAACCTGAAACAAAAACTGCTATTTTTTTCTTTATTTCAGACATAGCTTATTCTCACCTTTACTTATATATCCTATTTCATAGGCATTTTCTCCATTTTCCTTCAAAATACCTATAGTTTTTTCTGCATCTTCCTTCTTAACGATAACTATAAATCCTACACCCATGTTAAATGTTCCCCATAACTCATCTTCAGTTACCTTTTTAAAATATTCATGTTTAAATATAGAAGGTACTTCCACTTTTTTTTTGTCGATATTTGCACAGAATCCGTCAGGTATTGTTCTTGGAACATTTTCTATCAGGCCACCTCCTGTTATATGGGCCATTCCATTTATTTTTACACTTTCCATAAGCTTCTGGATGGATTTTACATAAATCTTTGTTGGAGTCAGCAGATGTTCCCATATTCTTTTATTTTCATATACTTCGTTTAAATCAGCAAAAAGTTTTCTTATGAGGGAAAAACCGTTACTGTGAGGCCCGCTTGAAGATATGGCTATTATAGCATTTCCTTCTTCGATATCTGAACCATTCACTATTTCTTCCTCTTCTACTGCACCTACTGCAAATCCTGCAATATCATACTCACCAACTGTATAGAATCCAGGCATTTCAGCAGTTTCTCCACCTATCAGGGAAGCTCCCGCCTGAAGACATCCGTCTGCAACTCCTTTTATAATTTCTGAGGAAACATCTGAATCAAGCTTACCGCATGCCAGATAATCAAGAAAAAACAGAGGCTTGGCACCATGACACAAAATATCATTTACGCACATTGCCACACAGTCAATTCCAACTGTGTCGTATTTTCCCGTTTCAAAAGCAATTTTCAGTTTTGTTCCCACTCCGTCAGTTCCCGATACAAGAACAGGCTTTTTATAATCTCCAAGTTTATAGAGTGCTCCAAAGCTTCCAATTTCATTCATAACATTTGCACTATATGTACTTTTCACCTTGTCCTTTATCTTTTCTACCGTTCTGTATCCTTCTTCCTTATCTACTCCTGAATCTTTATAAGAAATCGTCATGTTATTTTCCTTTCCTTTTCATATTTTATTATTTGCTGTCATCCTTGAAACAGTCCAGATTTACATCCTTGTTCTGAAGAGATTTTTTCATATTCTCCAATGAAAGATAGTCAAGGGTTGTTGCTCCTATATGTTCCCTTATCTGATCCACTGTCATAATATTTCCTATCAGTTCCTTCTCACTTGCAATATTTACACCAAAGTAGGATTCACTTATAACTACCGGAGAAGCTAATCTGAAATGTACTTCCTTTGCTCCTGCTTCAAAAAGAATTTTTATCAGTATTTTTGAAGTTGTTCCTCTTACAAGCGAGTCATCAACTACTACAACCCTTTTATTTTCAATAAGACTTTTCATTGGATTCAATTTTACCCTTACTGCAGTTTCCCTTAATTCCTGTGTCGGTAAAATAAAGGTTCTTCCCACATACTTATTTTTCAGGAGGGCAGCTCCATAAGGTATTCCACTTGCTTCTGAATATCCAATTGCTGCAGGGACTCCAGAATCAGGAACTCCAATAACAAGGTCTGCTTCTATTGGATTCTGTTCATATAAAAGTCTTCCTGCTTCATGTCTTGAACTATACACATTTATTCCATCGATAACACTGTCAGGTCTTGCAAAGTAAACATATTCAAATGATGAATAGGACTTTTTATCTCTGACATCGTATTTATTGATTCCACACCATTTTCATCAATAATTACTACTTCACCGGGTTCTATATCCCTTATAAATTTTGCATTTATTGCATCCAGGGCACATGATTCTGAGGAAAGGGCGTACACTCCGTCTTCTGTTTTCCCAAGGCAGAGAGGTCTTATTCCTAAAGGATCACGCACTCCTATCAGTTTATCTTCCACAATTACTGCAATTGCAAATGCTCCGTCAATTTTTTTCAGTGTATTCAGCATTGCTTCCTTATATCCATACTTTGCATTTTTCCCTAATAGTTTCAATATTATTTCAGTATCAGTCTTAGTCTGGAAAATAGAACCGTTTTCCATTAATTCCTTTTTTACTTTTTCTGTATTTATAAGGTTCCCGTTATGTACTATGGAAACTTTTCCCATAAGGGATTCTCCACGCAATGGCTGGTAACCATGTGCAGATGCACCGCCTTCAGTAGCATATTTCAAATGTCCGACAAGTATATTTCCCACATAGGACTGTAAATCCTCCAATGAAAATACATCTGCCACAAGTCCTTTTCCTTTAACTGTCTTCATTCTTGTTTCACTGTTGGATGAAGTGTCTATTATACTGAATCCTGCACTTTCCTGTCCCCTATGCTGTAAAGCATACATTCCATAATATGCCAATCCTGCTAAATCTGATCTCAGCTCCTTTGAATAGAGGGCAAAAATCCCACCTTCCTCAATTTTATCTGCACTTTTTACACTTGCCATTTGTCCTTATGCCTCCAATCTGTTTAATATTTCAATATATGCTTCTTCTATTCCACCTAAATCCTGTCTGAATCTGTCTTTGTCAAGTTTCTTACCTGTCGCTTTATCCCACAGTCTACATGTATCAGGTGTAATTTCATCTGCAAGAAGTATTTCACCTTTACTGTTTTTACCAAATTCTATCTTGAAGTCCACCAATGTAATTCCTTCTTCATCAAATACTTTTTTCAGAAGATCGTTTATTTTAGAAGTTGTTTCATAGATATATTTCAGTTCATCAAAAGTAGCAAGTCCCATAGCCACCGCATGATAGTCATTTATCAATGGATCTCCATATTCATCATTTTTATAGCATATTTCAAATATTGTAGTTTTAGGTATAGTTCCGTCAGCAATTCCTACTCTTTTTGCCATAGAACCAGTTATTACGTTTCTAACAATTACTTCCAGAGGTACTATTTCAAGCTTTTCACAAAGCTGATCCCTTTCATTCAGCATTTCCTTAAAATGAGTTCTAATTCCATTTTTTTCAAGTACTGAAAAATAATTTGGCAGTAATTTTTGTTATTTATAATTCCTTTATCTTTAATAGTTCCTTTTTTTACTCCATTTCCTGCTGTTGCGTCATCTTTATAGTGGATTATTACCAAATTCTCATCATCTGTTGAATATACCTGTTTTTGCTTTTTCCTTCATAAATGAAATCTTTTTGCATTTTTAATTCCTCCTGATTTTTTTATAATTTTTTTATCTAAAAATTCCACTTTTTTTCTTCGTTTTCCTTAATAAACTTTTTCCTTCATTTCTTTTCTGAATTTTACAAGCTTTTCCTTGATTTCAGGATACTTTAAAGCAAGAATCTGTACAGACAGCATAGCCGCATTATATGAATTGTCTATTCCTACTGTTGCAACAGGAATTGACTTTGGCATCTGTACAATTGAATAAAGTGCATCAAGTCCTCCTATTGCTCCGTTTAAAGGCACTCCCACCACAGGCAGTACCGTTTTTGAAGCTATAACCCCTGGAAGATGGGCAGCCAGTCCTGCTCCCGCTATTATCACTTCAGCTCCTCTTTTTTCAACATCTGCAAGTACTTCTTCCAGTTTTTCAGGAACTCTGTGGGCAGAAAGTACATAAGCTTCATATTCTATTCCAAATTCCTTAAGACAGTTTGCGGCTCCTTTCATTTTTTCCGTATCAGATTTACTTCCAAAAAATATTGCTGCTTTCATTCTTTTCATTCCTCCTGTTTTCTCTTTTTATTGCTTTTTCACTTTGTATTTTTCGGATATTTTAAATTTTAAAGGAAAAAAATTTTACTCCATTTTTTTAAATATATTCTGATCCTTGTTTCCATATATTTTTTTATACAGGTTCTTTCCTGTTCTTTCTGAATGTGCCATTTTTCCAAAGATTCTTCCTTTATGTGCAAGCATTCCTTCTATTGCATAGTAGGAACCGTTAGGATTAAACTGTGAATCCATACTTGAATTACCTTCAAAGTCTACATATTTTGTAGCTATCTGGTTATTTTTATATAATTTTTTATATTCCTCCTCTGTAATGACAACTCTTCCTTCCCCATGTGACATTGGAATGGCGTGTATATCCCCTTCATTCATTCCCATAAGCCACGGTGAATTATTTGAAATAATTTTTGTCATTACTATTTTTGACATATGTTTATTTATATTATTAAATGTCAATGTAGGTGAATCTTCATTTAGCTCCCTTACTTCACCATATGGTAGAAGTCCTGACTTTATAAGGGACTGGAATCCGTTACAAATTCCCAGTATCAGGCCATCCCTCTTAAGAAGCTTATCAATCGCTTCCTTTACCCTTCCATTTTTCAGAACAGCAACCATAAATTTCGCAGATCCGTCAGGTTCGTCTCCGGCACTGAATCCTCCCGGAAGCATAAGTATCTGTGAATTTTCTATTTCCTTAACAAATCCGTCTATTGAATTTAATATATTTTCATGTGTCAGATTGTTAAACACTCCTATTTTAGCAATTCCACCTTCCCTGTTAAATACTCTTTCCAGGTCATATTCACAGTTTGTTCCAGGGAATACAGGTATAAATACTCTCGGTTTTGCTATACTGTTTGAAAAACTGCTTATTACATTTTCTCTTTCAACAAGTTCTATTTTCTTATATTCAGTTCCATTGCAATGAGGCAGTAAATGACAATTTTCTGTTTCTTTTCTTGTAGGGAAGATTTTTTCCAGAGGTTTTTCCCATTCTTCTATCAGTTCATCAAGATTAATTTCAACTTTACTGTCAATTACTATTTTTCCTTCCGGAATTACATTTCCAAGCAGAACTGCATTTTCATAATCAAATTTTTCAGCTGTTTCAACTATGAAAGTTCCATATTCCGCCTTAAACCATTCATTTTCCCCTATTATTCCGTCAGATTTTATATCTGCACCCAGCTTGTTTCCAAAAGCCATTTTTGCAACTGCTTCAGATAAACCACCATTTTTTATTGCCGCTGCCGATACAATCTTTTTATTTTTAATATTTTCAGTTATAAAGTCAAAGTTTTTCTTTAATTCCTTCAGGTCAGGCAAATCATTTTTGTCATAGGCTGTCCTTACAAGATAAATATTATTTCCTGCCTTCTTAAATTCAGGTGAAATTACATTTTCAGCAGTCGTCATACTCACCGCAAACGAAACCAGTGTAGGCGGTACAGATATATCATTGAAGGTTCCGCTCATGGAATCCTTACCTCCTATTGAAGGCAGGCCGAATTCCTTCTGGATATGGAATGCTCCCAATAATGCCGATAAAGGTCTACCCCATTTTTTGGAATCCTTACCTAATCTTTCAAAATATTCCTGGAAAGTAAATCTTATATTTTTATAATTTCCACCGGCCGCAACCACTTTAGCTATGGATTCTATTACAGCATATGCTCCTCCATGGAATGTAGACTGTTTTGCCACGAAAGGATTATATCCGTAACCTACCATTGAAGCCACATCTGTTTCAGCATTTTCAACAGAAACCTTCTGTACAGACACATCTGCAGGTGTCAGCTGATATTTTCCTCCATAAGGCATTAGTACAGTTGTTGACCCTATTGATGAATCAAATGTTTCCATAAGTCCTCTTTGTGAACATACATTTAAGTCCTTAAGATTATTGATAAATCTTTCCTTGAAATCTGCTCCGTCAACTTTTCTTTCCAAATTCAGTTTTCCTGTTTTTTCTATTTCTATGTTTATATTTGATTTTGCACCGTTTGTATTAAGGAATTCCCTTGAAATATCTGCTATGACTTCATTTCTATATTTCATTACAAGTCTTCCTGTATCATTTACTTCAGCCACTTTATATGCTTCCAGATTTTCTTCTTCAGCAAGTTTTATGAATTTCCCTACATTTTCATTTGCTACAACTACAGCCATTCTTTCCTGTGATTCTGAAATGGCAAGTTCTGTCCCTGTAAGACCTACATATTTAACTCTTACCTTATCCAGATTTATTTCAAGCCCGTCAGCAAGTTCCCCTATTGCTACGGAAACTCCTCCTGCCCCGAAATCATTACATTTTTTTATAAGCTGTGTAACTTCCTTATTTCTAAACAGTCTCTGAATTTTTCTTTCAGTTACTGCATTTCCCTTCTGAACTTCAGCACTGCATTTTTCTGATGATTCTGTAGTATGTTCCTTTGAAGACCCTGTTGCTCCACCGATACCGTCCCTTCCTGTTCTTCCTCCTAAAAGAATAATGACATCCCCTTTTTCAGGTTTTTCCCTTATAATATTTTCAGCGGGTGCAGCTCCAACTACAAGTCCCAGTTCCAGCCTTTTAGCCTTGTATCCTTCATCATATATTTCATTTACATAAGTTGTTGCCAATCCTATCTGGTTTCCATATGAGGAATATCCATGCGCGGCCTTCTGAGTTATTACCCTTTGAGGTAGTTTCCCTTTAAGTGTGTCGTTCAGTTTTTCAGTCGGATCTCCAGAACCGCTTATTCTGACTGCCTGATACACAAATGTTCTTCCTGATAACGGATCTCTTATGGCACCACCAATACATGTTGACGCTCCTCCAAATGGCTCTATTTCTGTAGGGTGGTTATGAGTTTCATTCTTAAACTGTAAAATCCACTTCTCTGTTTTTCCTTTTACAGGTACATCAATGTAAATTGAACATGCATTTATTTCATCTGAAACTTCCAGATCAGGAAGTTCTCCCTTCTTTCTCTGTTCCTTTCCAAATACTGTCGCCAAATCCATTAATGTCATAGGTTTTTTCCCAAGTTTTTCCCCATGCACATATTCCCTGCTTTTTACATATTCTCCAAGAGTTTTTTCTATTATATCCCTGTACACTTCATTTTCTATCTTTACATCATCTATTATTGTTTCAAAGGTAGTATGTCTGCAATGGTCAGACCAGTATGTATCAAGAACTCTTATTTCAGTTTCAGTTGGATTTCTTTTTTCCTCATTTTTAAAATATTCCTGAATAAAAAGTAAATCATTTACAGTCATTGCAAGTTCAAGACTATTTCTCATATCTGCTATTTCTTCAGAAGTTTTGTTTATAAAGTTTTCATAAACCGGAACTTTTTCCGTATTTTCCTGTTCCGGATTTTCTTCAAGTATATTTAAATTTTTCTCCCTCATTTCAACTTCATTTATATAGTATTTTTTTATTTTAGCCAGTTCCTCAGGAGTTATATTTCCGTATAGGACTATCAGTTTTCCGCTTTTTACATTAAAATTTTCATTATCTGCCAGAAGATCTATACATTGAACTGCTGAATCTGCCCTCTGATCATACTGACCAGGTATAAACTCAACTGCGAAATGTTTGTTTTCCTTATTTTCTACGGCAGCAAATACTTCTTCCAATGAATTATAAACTTTATCCACATTTACTTCGGAAAAAAACAATTTTTTTCCATTTTTTCCAGCTCTTCCTTGCTTAAATTAAAAAACATCATAGATATTTAATATTCTCAGGAAATCCAGCGATTCAATACCTACGTTTTCCCTCAGATCATTCATCAAATTCTGTGCTTCCACTCTGAAATCTTCTTTTTTTTCCACAAAGATTCTATAATTCATTTTCTCCTCCTAATGTATATTTCAATTGATTTAATGATAAAACTAATGTAATAAAAAAATCTAAGTATGGGCATACTTAGATTTCAGGTATATTCAGATTTATATCTGAAAAAAATACTTTTTTTGGGTCATAAAAAGCTGACAGGACAAAAAAATCATGTCTAAACATTGTTATTTTTTTAAACTGATAGATAGCAAGCTTTTTCATTATTCCTCCCAAAAAAATTATTTTATAACTTTTTCCTTCTATAACAAAAAAATCTGATTTAATTGCACTACAAAAGCAAAAATAACCAGATTATAATTCTATTTATTTCACTTATAGTTGGCAATTTATGGTTGCCTGTAGAAACAATTCGCCTTATTCGAAAAAAATATAAGTTACATTTTATTTTGTATATAAAGTATATCAGATATTCATTTATTTTTCAAGAATTAATCTGATTAAATTTCCTTCTGCTTTATTAATCCTGTCCTATATGATATTAACAGCTTCTTCAGGTCATCTATCTGTCTCTGAAGTTCCTTTCCTATGTCAGTGTCTTTTACCTTGGTTATTTCACGGATTTCATCAAAAACTACTGTTGATGAAAGAATATCTGCCCCTTCCTTTATGGCTTTTTCCTGAGATTCAAAAGGTGCAAGGGAAATAATTTTTATTCCGTAGGAATTATAAACCAGTGTATATCCGGCTATTCCGGTAGTTTTACGGTATGCCTTGGAAAATCCTCCGTCAATCATGAAAAGTTTTCCGTCAGCCTTTACCGGCGATTCCCCTTCCTTTACTTTTACAGGAACATGACCATTTATTATATGGGAAGTTTCCGGATTCAGTCCAAATTCCCTTAAAATCATTTCACATGTTTCCTTTTTATTGATAAAAGTATAATATGGATTCTTATTTTCCTTATGAATTTTCTTATCATCTATAAAGTATCTTTCAAAAGTCCTCATTACATCCTTCCCAAATAGCGGGGAATTTTTTCCGCACCAGAGATACCATAGGAAATCCCTGTTTCTTTTGTCCTTTTCATTATTTTCCCAGTTAAAGAAACTTTCCCTTATTATAGCCTCTATCTTATCAAAATAAGACTTTCCTTTATAATTTATTCCGTCTATGTTCACTTCAACGAGCTCCCCTTCGCTGTTAAGAGGAATACATCCATGATATAACAGGTTTGAGTTACATTTTAAATACATGGATCCTTTATTCAGTAAAAATTTCAAATGTCTCTGTAGCTTTTCACTATTCATAAATGAATGTTTCAATTTATTCAGGAGGGTAACTTCTTCCTTTGTAAGTTCCAGAGGATTATCAGGATTTACAGTAGGAAAATGGGTGTCATTCAGCTGATATTCCTTTCCTCCTATTGCCACTGTCCCCTTGTGGTAGTTTATATTTTTCAGAAGTTCCTTGTCTTCCATTTCAAATTGGGGATTCCGTTCCGCAAATATTCCTTCCACCTTAAACTGTATTATGGAAATAGCTTTGTGCATCTGCGCTATAAGATCATTATCTACTCCCTCCTTCGGTCTGAAACTTCTGCATGGATCCTTTCCATAATGTTTCATTGCAAAAGTTGCAAGGGGCAGAAGATTTATCCCGTATGCTTCTTCCAGAATATCGTGGTTGTTGTATCTCGAACATATTCTTATAACATTTGCTATACATGCCTTATTTCCAATTCCCGCTCCTATCCATAATAAATCATGGTTTCCCCACTGGATATCCACATCATGGTACTCCTGCAGGCAGTCCATAATAAGATGAGGTGCAGGCCCCCTGTCATAAATGTCCCCCACAACGTGCAGCCTGTCAATGGCAAGGCGACGTATCAGTTCCCCCATTGCCTTCATAAAAGCTTTTGTATATTTTATTGAAATTATGGTGTCAATAATTGCATCAACATAGTCCTTCTTGCTTTCATCTTCATTTCTTTCGTATAGAAGTTCCTGAATAATATACTCAAAATCCTTTGGCATTGCTTTTCTTACCTTTGATCTTGTATATTTTACAGACACCTTCTTACACACCTTTACAAGTCTATATATATTTTTTCTTGACCATTCTTCCATGTTTTTATTTTTCTTTTCTTCAAGGTCATACTTGGCTTCAGGATAGTAAATCAGTGTAGCCAGTTCCTTCTTTTCACCTTCCTCCAATGTTTCTCCAAATATATCTTCTATTTTCTGTCTTATGCTTCCTGAACCGTTTCTAAGCACATGTGTAAAAGCCTCATACTCACCGTGCACATCCGAAAGAAAATGTTCAGTTCCCTTCGGAAGATTCAGTATCGCCTCCAGATTAATAATCTCCGTAGAAGTTTCTGCAATGTTCCTAAAATTTTTAGACAGTAATTCCAAATATTTTAACTCTGACATATTCCACCTCACTTATGATTTATTTTCTATATCCAAAAAAATTTTTAAATTATCCAGATAACATTTTTTTACTGACCTGTAAAAAAAATAAAAACAGGCCTGCTTTAAAACTAAAGTTCATATTTCATGACACACTAAAATACTTTGCTTACAATAGCTTTTCCCATTTTATTTTTTGTCATTCCATAACTTTTAATTTCAAAACAGCCCCGTTTTAATCCTGTTAATATTTATTTCTATATCTTTTTATATATACTATACTCTATTTTCCAAAACTCTTTCTGCAATATTTCTAGTATGATCCGCTATTCTCGTAAAGTGCAGCACCAGATCAACAAAAGACAATCCCGCTTTTATTTCACAAGTCTGCTCACTTAATCTCTTTATATGATTCTTTCTTATTTTCTTTTCCTTTTCTCTTTCCTTATTATGTAAATCTATAACTTCCACTGCCTTATCAATGCTTGATTCCTTTAAAGCTATTGTTGCAGTTTCAATCATATTTTCCACTATTTCTTCAAGTTCCTTTATTTCTGCATAAGCCGTATCAGAAAACTTGAATTTCTTGCTTATTCCATATTTTACATCTTTTACGATACCGTGGGCATGATCTCCTACCCTTTCAATATCTCTACACAAATCAAGGTAAGCGGCTATTTCTTCCCCTTCCTTTTCTCCAAAATCCTGTTTGGATAGAAGTGCCAGATATTTTGTTATTTCCTGATCAACTGTATTTATTTTTTCTTCCCTTTTTTCAACTTTCTCAAACAATTTTTCATCCCTGTCAAAGAAGTAGGAAACTGAAGTTTTAAAGTTCTTCAATGCAAATCCTGTCATTGTAATCAGCTCCTGTTTTACCTGGCCTAAGGCAATAACCGGTGCAGTTATCAATGCCGGATCAAGAGTTGTCTTATATGCTTCTTCCTCATCTTCTTTTTTATCTTTAATTATTTTAACAACCAGATATTCCAGAACTCCTATAAAAGGAAATAAAAGAACTGTTGTCATCATATTAAAGGATCCATGGGCAAATGCTATTGCCATTTTAGGATTCAGATGAAGAATCTGTTCCATTTTTGCAACAAACATTGAAAATGGAGTCAAAAATATTAAAAATATAACTGTTCCAACCACATTAAACATTACATGTGAAGCCGCAAGCCTTTTGGCTGAAGTATTTGAACCTATAACAGCTATTATTGCTGTAATTGTTGTTCCTATATTATCTCCAAATAATACAGGTAAGGCGGCTTTCAATGGTATAAGCCCTTCCTGATATATATTCTGAAGTATACTTATTGTTGCACTTGAAGCCTGTACAAGCACTGTTATCGTTGTCCCTATAAAAACACCTAGAATTGGACTTCCGCTCAGACTTACCATTACATCTTTAAATGCAGGCAAGTATTTCAGAGGTGCCATTGCTCCCGACATAAGTGTCAGGGAAAAGAATACTCCTCCAAATCCAAATAAAATACGTCCTACATTGTTTACCTTTTCAATCTTCACAAAAAACAGGCAGAAAGCTCCAATAAATAATATCGGCAATGCATATGCAGAAATATTAAACCCGATTATAAATGTTGTTATTGTCGTTCCAATATTTGCTCCCATTATAATTCCTATAGCCTGTCTTAATGTAAGTAATCCTGCCCCTACAAGACCTATAGTTATAACAGAAGTTCCTGAACTTGACTGTATCAGTGCAGTTACAAAAATTCCTACAAGGACTCCTAAAAAAGGAGAAGTCGTATACTTATCCAGAATGTATTTCAGTTTATCCCCGGCAGCAATTTGTAACCCGTCCCCCATGTACTTGATACAGAATAAAAACAGACCTAATCCTCCAAGAAATGTGAAGGCCATCTGTTGAAAATTAATTGTGTTTAACGCCGTTTCCATATCATTTTTTTCTCCACTTCTTTTTATTTTATGATTTCTAAAATATATGGAAATCATAATTCGCACTTATGATACATCATATCAAAGAAAATATCAAGTTTTTTTTATAAATTTTCTAAATTATTCTCCCCTGTTTTTAACATCTTCTTCAATTCCGTTTTTCCATGAATCATTAAGCTGATATCCACCTCTTATTTCCTTAATTGCTTCATTTAAGACTTCATAATTTTTTGCTGTCCCTTTTTTGTCTGATTTAAAACGCACAGCCCTTGAAGAGTCTATTCCTATATTTTGTGCAGCTCCAATTGCATCAATATTCGCTCCTAAAAACAGGAATTCCCAGTTATCTTTTTCTTTTCTTTCTTCAATTAATTTTTTTATCTGATCCGCCCTGTACTCACGGCTTGCATTTTCCATTCCATCAGTTATTATCACAAACAGAACCTTATCTTTAATTTCTTTTTTATCCTGATTTGCCTTTACCTGCATTACAGTTTTTCCTATTGCATCAAGTAAAGCTGTACTTCCCCTCACATAATATTCCTCTTCCGTCATGGGAGATACTTTTTCAATAGGAACCTGATTATAAAGCAGTTCATACTGATCATCAAACAGAACTGTTGTTACAGAAACTTTCCCTGTTTTTTCCTTTTTCTGTTTTGAAAGCATTGAGTTGTATCCTCCAATAGTATCTGATTCAAGGCCACCCATTGAACCGCTTCTGTCAAGGATAAAAACCAGTTCCACATCTTTTGGTTTATTATTTTTGTTTTTTTGATCTGTTTTAGCTGGAACCTTCGTAAATGCCAATACTGACATCAACATAAATATTACTGTTAAAATTTTTTTCATTAAATCACATCCTTTAATATTTTTTTTATATTTAAATCAAATAAATATTTTCAAATTTCGTATAGCTTCGATTTTCACAAATTTTTCATGAAAATATCCAATTACTGTTGAAAACAACAATAAACTTACAACAGTCCCTCCCTTATTACTAAAGGATAAGAAAACAGCAATGTTATCAGAAGGGAAACTGATACTGAAATTATATCTATGAGCCTTCTGACTTTAGAAAATTTTATATTTTTTTCATATTTGTAATTTCAAGGCAGAATGCCTCAACTGGAAAAAACTCATTGTGTCCAGTGCCAATATAAATGCCACTGAAATCCCCCTATAAATACTCCGCACACCAGATACATTACTGAAATAAAAATAGTTACCAACTTCCATTTTATCAAAAAAATATTATATGTGAAAAAAATTTATTACAATCCCTATGGATGAAACAGCAATTAACTGAAAAAAACATATTTTTACTATAAATTTACCCTTTGTCAGAACAATGTAGAGAAATAAGAAAAAGCAAATTTAATATTATTGTCATTGTTCCTATTTTCATTTGAAACAGATTGGACAGACTGTAATTTAGAGCATTAAAACTGCTTATTCCTATGGCTCCCTCTATCGACATGCTTGTTCCTAGACCCGTGAGTATAAACGCCATTAATGATAACGCTAAATTACATAAAAAAACTTTTTCAGGTTCATCAGTTTCTCCTTTCCTGTTTCCAAATTTACTTCATGTTAATATTATAAACCAAAAAAAGTTATTTCACAAGCTTAAAATTTTTTTTCTTTTAATTACTTTTTTTGAATATATCTCTTTTCTATTTGTCATTCACCTCTTTTTTTGATATAATGTATCGAATAATTAATTTAAAGGAGGGAATTTTTTTGATTTCAACAAGTAATTTATCAGTCCAGTTTGGAGGAAGAAAACTTTTTGATGAAGTGGACATAAAATTTACACCAGGTAACTGTTACGGAATAATAGGGCCTAACGGTGCAGGAAAATCAACATTTTTAAAAATACTTACAGGAGAAGCTGAATCTACTTCAGGAGAAGTAATCATTGATAAAAATAAAAGACTGTCATTCCTAAAACAGGACCACTTCGCATACGAAGACGAGCAGGTTTTAAATGTTGTAATGATGGGACATACAAAACTTTACGATATTATGATGAAGAAAAATGAGCTCTATTCAAAAACTGAATTTACAGAAGAAGATGGAGAGCTGGCAGCAGAACTTGAAGGAGAATTTGCTGAACTTGATGGTTGGGAAGCTGAAACTAATGCTGAAAAATTTCTTATCGGTCTTGGTATCGGTGCTGAATTGCATCATAAACTTATGAAGGAACTTACAGAACCTGAAAAAGTAAAAGTCCTTCTCGCACAGGCAATATTTGGAAATCCCGACATACTTCTACTTGATGAGCCTACAAACGGACTTGACCTCAAGGCTGTAAGATGGCTGGAAGAATTTTTAATGAATCTTGAAAATACTACTGTACTTGTCGTATCACATGATAGACACTTTTTAAATAAGGTATGTACACATATTGCAGACATTGACTATGGAAAAATTAAAATGTTTGTAGGAAACTACGACTTCTGGTATGAATCAAACCAGTTAATGCAGGATCTTATAAGAAACCAGAATAAGAAACTTGAGCAGAAAAGAAAAGAACTTCAGGACTTCATTGCACGTTTCTCTGCAAATGCTTCAAAATCAAAGCAGGCTACAAGCCGTAAGAAACAGCTTGAAAAACTTCAATTTGAAGATATGCAGGTTTCAAACAGAAAATATCCTTATATAGAGTTTAAACCAGAGAGAGAAGCTGGAAACAACATGCTTAAAGTGGAAAATCTTTCAAAAACAATAGATGGAGAAAAAATTCTGGATAATATTTCATTTACTGTAAATACAGGAGATAAGGTTGTTATCCTTTCAAATAACGACATTGCCAAAACTACTCTTTTCCAAATATTGGCAGGGGAAATGGAACCTGATTCAGGAAGCTACGAATGGGGAATGACTACTTCCCAGAGCTACTTCCCAAAAGATAATTCAGAATATTTTGAAAATGTGGACTTATCTCTTATAGACTGGATGAGACAGTTTTCTACCGATCAGCATGAAGAATATGTAAGAGGATTTCTTGGAAGAATGCTTTTTTCGGGTGAAGAAGCAAGAAAAATGGCGAAGGTACTTTCCGGAGGAGAAAAAGTAAGATGTATGCTTTCAAAAATGATGCTTTCAGGAGCAAATGTACTTCTTCTTGATAACCCTACTGACCATCTTGACCTTGAATCCATTACTTCTTTAAATAAATCCCTTATAAGATTCCCGGGAACTGTTTTATTTACCACTCATGACCATGAATTTATTCAAACCGTGGCAAATAAAATAATTGAAATTACTCCAAACGGAATACTTGAAAAAGAAATGGAATATGATGACTACATAAATGATGAAAATGTACAGCAGAGACTTTCTGAACTATATGAAAAATAAAAAATGACATTTTCAAAATCTTAAGGGACTGTCTCAAAATAGTAAAACATTAAATATAATACAAGACTATATTTTTTTCATTTACTAAATTTTTTTACTTATATAAAACAGTCATTCATTAAGGAAAAGTCAAAAAAACTCGCCTAAAAGGCTCAAACAAATGACTTTTCCTAAATTCATTTTCTGTTTTATATTGTAAAATTTTAAATAATTCAAAAAAATATAGTTTTTTTAGATTATTTTTTTAGCTTTCTTTTTGAGACAATCCCTATAAGATAACAAAATGTCATTTTTTTTACTATGATTTTTTTAAAAAAACTTCTTATCTTATTTGCAATGCTTTCTTTAGTTGCGACTTGCACTATTATAAATGTGTGATCCAGCATTCTATAAACTTCTATCGTTTTTTTGTCATTATACAATAAAAGAGCTGTTTCCGTCTCCATTTTTTTCATTTTTTCCTTCGATAATTTACTCTGATTTTTTGAATATGCCTTCACAATTTTTTTATGTTCTTCTTCTGTAGTCTGTGAATCAAAAATTGCCGAAACAAGTCTGTTGTCAACATAATTAAAACTTGTCAGATTTCTTGGTATCCCCAGCGGATCTTCCACTCCTGAATAATAGTAAACTGCATATCTTCCATTGTCATGAGAATTTGATAATGGTGCTTTTGAAACCAGTGATGGGTAACAAAGGTTACCTTCAAGTTTGGAATGAGAATTTGATAATGGTGTTTTCGAAACTGACCTGCTAAATTCTTCCTTGGTCATTCCAAATTTTATCCTGTCTGTTATTCTTTCCCCAAAACTTTTTTCAAAGGAATTCCCAAATACAAATGATGAAAATATCATCATAATCAATAACATTGTCTTTTTCATTACTTTACCACTCTCCTGTCTGAATTTATATTTATTATACAATATTAAACTGAAAGCAAACTGAAAATTTATAATAATATTTAGCAAGAATTATAAAAAAATAAGGTATTGAAAAATCAATACCCTATCAATTAATAGTTTTTGTTAAATTACTGAGAAACAACGTTTGTTGCTTGAGGTCCTTTTGTTCCTTCTTCTACATCAAAACTTACTTCTTCCCCTTCATTAACTGATTTGAATCCTTCTTTATTGATTTTAGAGAAATGTAAGAAATAATCATTTCCATCTTCTCCTGAAATAAATCCAAATCCTTTTTTGTCGTTAAACCATTTTACTTTACCTAACAAAGTGCTACCTCCTAAAATTTTACACCTCAAACAACTTGTTACAAATTACTTTTGAATATTTTGTTCCATTTACTTGCTCTTGGTTTTTCTGTATATATTATACCACATTTTTTTCAAAAATTCAAAGTTTTTTTTAACTATATTTCTTTTATCTTCAAAAAAACCTAGTGTTATTAGTATTTTCAGACATTCATTTTTTTTCATTTTTTTATAATATAAATAGAATATATACATTATTGAGAAATATATATAATTGTATTGTAAAATATTTTTAAAACATATATTGAATTTATGGACAAAATAGTATATTATATTAAGGTATATTTTTGGGGTATAGGTTCCCATTTAAACCTAAATTTTAAAAAAGGAGAAGATAATACAGTAATTAGTATTATCAATAATTAACATGGCATTAATAATACAAAAATATGGCGGTACTTCTGTAGCAGATGCTGTAAGGGTGAAAGAAGTTGCCAAAAGAGTTTTGAAATATAAAAATGAAGGGCACGATGTCATTGTCGTAGTTTCAGCACCGGCAGGTACAACTGATTCTTTAATAAGACGTGCATATGAACTTTCTGAAACGCCTAGTAAAAGAGAGCTTGATATGCTTCTAACATCTGGGGAACAGATTTCAATCGCATCTTTAGCCATTGCCATAGAAGATCTTGGTAAAAAGGCTGTTTCATTGAATGCTTTTCAGGTTGATTTTAAAACTACCGACGAACATACTAAAGCTACTATACTTGATATTAACACAGATATTATTAGAGAAAAACTTTCTGAAGGAAACGTTGTAGTTTTCGCAGGTTTTCAGGGAATTACAGAAAACAATGAAATTACCACTCTTGGAAGAGGAGGTTCAGACACTACTGCCGTTGCATTAGGAGCTGCATTACAAGCTGATGAAGTGGAAATATACACTGATGTAGACGGAGTTTATACTGCCGATCCTAGAGTTGTAAAAACTCCAAAAAAACTTAATACAATTTCTTATCAGGAAATGCTTGAAATGGCAGCTTCCGGTGCTAAGGTATTACACCCAAGGGCAGTAGAAATTGCAGCAAGATATGGAATAAAAATTCACTTAAGATCATCATTTGATGATTCAACTGGAACTATAGTTAAAGAAAAAGGAGACGAATCAATGGAACAAGTTAAAATTATAGGAATTACATCAACAAAAAATGAAGGGAAAATTACTCTTTCCGGAGTACCTGATAAACCGGGAATTGCTGCTAAAGTTTTTTCAAAACTTGCAAAAGCTAAAATAAATACAGATATTATCCTTCAAAGTTCAAGCGTTACTAAAGAATTCAATAATATCTCATACACTGTAAGTATTGATGATTTAAAGGAAGCTGTGGAAATTTCTCAGGAACTGAAGGAAGAATTAGGAGCTGAAGGTGTTTCATACGATGCAAATATAGCTAAAATTTCTGCTATTGGAATAGGATTGAAAACTCATTATGAAACAACTGCAGAAATATTTGATACACTTGCTGAAAATGGTATTAACATAGATATGATTTCATGTTCTGAAATAAATGTTTCATGCATAATCAAAGAAGAAGATGTAAACAAAGCTGTAAGAGCACTTCACGAAAAATTTATCGAAGAAAAATAGAAAATTTAAATTTAGGAGGTCTATATGAAAAATAGGAATAATAGGATTGGGGACAGTTGGTGAAGGTGTCTTAAAGGTTTTAACTAAAGAAAAACATAGTATTTTTGAAAAATCTCAGGCTGATATTGAAGTAAAATATGCCTGCGACTTAAATATAACAAGGGACTTTTCCTTTGAATTTGATAAATCAATTCTTACTGATAATTATAAGAAAATATTGGAAGATTCTGAAATTAAACTTGTTGTTGAGCTGATAGGTGGAGAAACACTTGCAAAGGATATTATTATCCAGGCATTTAAATCTAAAAAAAGTGTTGTTACTGCAAACAAAGCCCTAATTGCTAAACATGGTGTGGAATTATTCCAGATAGCTAAAGAAAATGGAGTTTCATTCTTATTCGAAGCTGCTGTTGGTGGAGGAATTCCTATAGTTACACCTTTAATGGAAAGTTTAGTTGCAAATACTGTAACTGAAATAAAAGGTATTATGAATGGTACTTCAAATTATATACTTACAAAAATGAAAGAGGAAAATTTATCTTTTGATGAAGCTCTTTCAATCGCATCGGCAAAAGGATATGCAGAAGCTGATCCAACTTATGATGTTGATGGAATAGACGCAGGCCACAAAATAAACATTCTTGCTTCACTTGCTTATGGTGGTTCTATTAAATTCAAGGATATGCAAATTTCAGGAATCAGGGAAATCAATACACTCGATATTTTCTCAGCAAACCAGTTAAATTCTACAATAAAGCTGATTGCAAGTTCAAAACTGATTTCAGAAGATTCTGCTCAAATTTCTGTAGAGCCGGTTATTATTTCAAATAATGAAATACTTGCAAAAGTAGATGATGTTTACAATGCAATCGAAACAATCGGTTCATATACAGGAAGAACTTTATTTTATGGAAAAGGTGCAGGAATGGATCCTACAGCATCTGCCGTTGTTGCTGATATTGTAAAAATAGCTACAATAAATCACATTGAATCTGATTATTTCTTTAACTCTACAAAAATAATCAATATAGTAGATGCAAATACTGTAAAAAGCTAATTATTATATAAGAGTTTCTAATGACTTCAATCTAGAAAAAAATCACCTTTTGAAGTTTATAATAAAAATTGATAATTTCTTTATCATTTTAGCTGAAAATATTTCAAGAAATGAAATAAATGAGTATTTAAAAAGATGCACAGGAAAAAAACTTGTATTAAAAAAATAATTAAATAATTGAATAATTTAAAAAAAGCCCTGAATTTTCAGGGCTTTTTATCTATATACTCAAAATTTTCTCTCCAAAAAAACATTGAATACTTTCAAATTTAATTTTTTTAATTAGTTAGCTTGTGATATAGCTTCTACTGGACATACACCTTCGCATGCTCCACAATCAATACAAGTTGCTCGCATCGATTTCATATTTTCCTTCTGCTTCAGAAATTGCTTCTACTGGGCAAACTCCTTCACATGCTCCACAAGCTATACAAGTTTCTTTTTCTATTGAAAATGCCATAATATATTCCTCCCAAGTTTTTTTATTTTTTTATTTTCTTTTCTTGATAATAAAAATACCATTTTTTTGTTATAAGTCAACAAAAAAATTATTCATTTGAAAGTCATAATTTACAGTACTTTTGAATAGTTTTTATTTTGAAAGATTAAACGTTTTTTTATTTTTGGTTATGGAAATAAAAAAATATTTTTGAGTATAAAACAATGTTATTTTTTTGACAAATCTGTTATCTTTACAAATTGTATATACATATTGAAAAACTCTACATTTTTTTAAAGATTATTTTTTTAAATATAACCGCTTCATAAGGTTTTAAAATAAATTTTTCCATTTTTTTAATTTCAAGTGCTGTTTCATAGTTTGATAATAAAAATTTTTAGCATTTTCCAGTTGTGTAATTCCATTAGATTCCAGTTCAAATTCCACTTCTGTGCCATAAAAAAATTACTGATTACAATCAATTCTTCATTTTCTCCAGCACGTTTATAAGCATATACATTTTTTTATTTTCCAAATCTATATCTTCATACTTTCCAGTCACTATAAGTTCTTCATTTCTTCTTAAATCAATTAATTTTTTATAATGATAGAACACTGAATTTTTATCTTTTAAAGACGCTTCAGCATTAATTGTCTTATAATTTTCTGACACCCCGATCCACGGAGTTCCAGTTGTAAATCCTGCATTTTGAGAATTATTCCATTGAACAGGGGTTCTGGAATTATCTCTGATTTCTGCATTAAAATTTCAATGGCTTCTTCTTCGGAACAACCTTTATCCAATAAAATTTTATAATTATTAGTTGATTCAACATCACGATATTTGCTAATATCATCAAAATATGGATTAGTCATACCAAATTCTTCCCCCTGATAAATATAAGGAGTTCCCTGCAGTCCATGAAGAACTGTCGCAAGCATTTTAGCCGATTCGCTGTGATATTCCTTATCATTTCCAAATCTTGACAATGCCCTAGGCTGATCATGGTTATTCCAGAAAGTTGCATTCCATCCGTTCCCTTCATACATTCCAGTTTGCCATTTAGAGAATATTCTTTTTAACTCCACAAAATCAAATGGTGCTTTTGCCCATTTTTCTCCATTTGGATAGTCAACTTTCAAATGATGGAATGAAAATGTCATTGATAATTCCTTTTCATCAGGATTAGAATATTTTATACAATTATCAATGCTCGTAGATGACATTTCTCCAACTGTAATAAGTTCTCCTCCTCCAAAGGCTTCCTGATTCATTTCTTTTAGAAATTCATGAATTCTAGGTCCATCTGTGTAAAATCTTCTTCCGTCAGGAACAAATCTCGTATCACTTCCGTCATCATTTAAAAATCTCTGGTCTTTTGATATAAGATTTATAACATCCAGCCTAAATCCATCCACTCCTTTATTTAGCCAGAATCTTATCATTTCATATACTTTTTTTCTTACATTTCCATTTTCCCAGTTTAAGTCAGCTTGAGTTACGTCGAACAAGTGTAAGTAGTATTGCCCCCTCTTTTCTGAATATTGCCAGGCATTTCCACCAAATTTTGATTGCCAGTTTGTAGGCTCTTTCCCGTCAACTGCATCTTTCCATATATAGAAGTCCTTATATTCAGGATCTCCTGCTTCAGACTTTTTAAACCATTCATTTTCAGTGGAAGAATGGTTGACAACAATATCCATAACTATTTTTAGTCCTCTTTTATGGGCTTCAGCCAGCATTTCTTCAAAATCTGCCATTGTTCCATAATTAGGATCAATGTCATAATAGTCACTTATATCGTATCCATTGTCGTTTTGTGGAGATTTATACATTGGAGTAATCCAGAGCACTTCCACTCCAAGTTCCTTCAGATAATCAAGTTTTTCAATAATTCCTCTTATATCCCCTTCTCCGCTTCCAGTTGTGTCATTAAAACTTTTTGGATAAATTTGATAAACTACCGATTTATGCCACCATTTCTGTTCAAATTTTTTTTTCATACATCTTCCACCTTCCAGTTTTATATAATTATCTTTTTATTTAAAATCCCTTTTTTTAAAAAATTATATCTCAACAAGCTCAAATTCTTCACATAAAACTTCCATATCCTCATTAAATTTATCTCCAAATTCTTCCTCAAAAAACTTTATATGTACTTTTCTCCAGTAATCAAGTGACTTATCTCCCTCTCCTTCCATAAAGGCATGTTTTTCAGATACTTCTCTAAATGGAACTGAATAAACTCTTGTATTTCTTGTGATGCATACTTCGTTTCCTTTGCTGTCCAGTATTATATTTAAATCACCTTTTTCAGGAATTCTCTCATTATCAGGTTCGTATAAAGCAAGCAATGAAGTTGTTGCCTTTTTCTCGCCTTCCGCTACAAGCTGTGCAAGTTCATCTTCCATTTCCGGAGTATTTCCAAAAGAATACCTTTCAATATGAGTATTTTCCCTTTCCTCTTTACTTAAAGAATTCAGATATGCTTCAATTATCTGATTTATATCCATATTTCCACCTCTCTCTTCATTAAAACAACTATTTGACAGAATAGTCATCATAGTCCCAATATTCATCTGAACTTGTACAAATTTCAGAAATAGTGTATTTTACACTGTCAACGATTCTTATAGAAGTCAGGTATGGTTCTTTTTCTGAATATTCAAGTTCAATTCCGTCATTTTCCACTCTAAATCCTTCATTTGCATTTTCTCCCATATGGTCAGGCAGATATTTGTTTATATAGCCTAATGACTTTTCACTCTGACCATCTTCCCCTGTTACTACACTGGAATAGGTTCCATTTACATTATTGACTTTAAAACTTTTATTATTCAGTTCCGCTACCTGAAAATAAAGTTTAAATCCCTTCAGTTTTTCTATTTCCTTCTTTGTCTTTTCATCATAGAATATTCCATTTTTATAAATAATGTTTGCTGTTTCATCTTTCTTATCAGTTACGCTTCCATAAAATTCCAGTCTGTAAGTTCCCCGCCATACATTTTCCTTTTTGGCCTTAGTAAGCTTTATATGGAGAATTTCTCTCCGTGTAACAAGAAGAAGCTTATATTTATTATTGCCACAAAATTCATTCAATGTTTTTTTATTGTCATATGCATGAAGAAGTCCCTTCTTTGTGCTGTTAATTGTTTCTATATTATGTTCTCTTATAAAGAATGATAAAAATGATGAAAAAAATATAACCATTACACCAACTAACATTCCAATATAGGATTTTTTTATTTTTTTATATTCTTTTTCCACATTAAAAATTCCTGCAATAAATATTATTAGCTGAAAAAAATTATAAAAGACGATATTAAAAATAATATTGTCAAACAGGAGAAGTTTCCATATAAATAATAACAGTTCTTTTTGAATAGTAATTGCATAAAATAACTAAACTGCTTAAAAATTACAGAAATAAAAAAATTATTCTTTTTTTCGTTTACATTTTTCAGTATACATTTTATTTTATAGCCAAATACAAAGCTCATTATTGTAAAAAAATGATTATTTCAAAAAAATACGCCACTGTTAAAAAAATGCAAATTCTTCTTCAACTTTTTATCCATGAATAATAAGAGTTTATAACATTATCATTTAAAGGAACAAGCACAATTAGAAGAATTCCTGCTAAAAAAAATGGAAATACAAACTGAAACAGCAAATACAGAATTGAAAATTTTACTGTTTCCTTATGTATTGCATTATTATCATTACTTCCCATTTTTCTCCTTTCATAACTTGAAAATTATCGTATCTATTCTGTTACATTCTAAGTAGCAGCTTTACTATATCAAATGCAAGAATTGTAACCATAGATACGAGTATTACTCCTCCCAGCCCCATTTTTTTCAATGAAAAATATACAATTACACCTATTCCTGCAAAAACTTTAATGAGCCCAAATACTCCCGTTCCTGTTGAAGTAAATATATCAGGAAAAATAAGAAGGACTAAAACTGTATAAGGTAATGCCTCAAAAAATTTATTTACAAACGGATTATTTTCAGGTAATTTCACAAACAACGGCAACAATTTAAACGACAAAGTTATTAATGCCGTTATTATAAGTAATTGAACTAATAAAATTTCACTCATTTTCTACTGTCTCCTTTTCACTTTCTTCCTTATAATGTCTCAACGCATACAGCGAACTTGCTGTAATCATAATTATTATTAAAGTCCACCCTTTGCTTATATCCTTTAAAACAGGGGTAAACATAAAAAGTAGCTTTAATCCTATCGCAGTAATAACTACTTCTGCATATTTGAAACTGCTTGTTAATGAACTTACAAGAAGACTTAAGAATGTAGCATATAGCATGAAATTTAGACTTGCCGCAAAAACTTCCGGAATCAGATTACCAAAAAGCGAACCTGCAATTGTTCCTACACCGAAAAGGACATAAGGCATTGTATTTACTCCTATTACATACCACACATTTGTAGCCTTTCTTATTGTAAGATATGCAACAGCTTCATCAGTAAGCCCTATTCCCATCAATATTTTTTCAAATAAAGTTGTCTTATTCGAAATCTGCCTGAACATTATTATATTCAGCAACGTGTATCTTAAATTTATTACAAAAATCGAAACTATTATTTCAACTGGTGTTGACTTCAGCTCATACACCATTTTTAAAAAAGCTGTCTGTGCACTTCCTGCATACAATCCAAACGACATGACTATGGCTGTGAACAACTTCATTCCAAAGTTTTTTGAAATCAGCCCTATTGTTATCCCAAAAGGAGTATAGGCAATACCTATTCCCATTCCATCCCTTAACCCCTTTAAATAATTTTCCAGTTTTCCATTATGTGCCATTTCTTATTCTATAACTCCTTATCTAAATTAACTTATAATTTTATATATATATATATTTAATATTTGGATTCTCCTAAATCTCCCCGCATTGTCGGAGTCGACTTTAGTCGCGAAGACCGCGGGGTAACGGGAGTATGAGGGCGGCAATGAGCCCTCATAAGGTTTATTTCAATAACCCCCAATTCTTCGCCAAACTTCCATTTGCACTCAGTTTTATATCCTCAAACTTTATTGTTCCTTCCATTATTTTCTTGATTTTTTCCATATATTTTTCAGAAACTTCATCTTTTACTTCAAAAATAAGTTCATCGTGAACCTGAAGAATCATTTTTATATCATCATTATTTTTAAATTCATCATAGAGCTTTATCATAACCTTTTTTATAATATTTGCAGCTGTACCCTGAACAACTGTATTTACTGCCATTCTATTTGCCTGTGCCTGTAAATTTTTATTGCTTGAATTTATATTGTTGATATATCTTCTCGTTCCGTAAAGTGTTTCTACAAAACCATTCTGTCTTGCATTTTCCAGAATATTTTCAAGGAATTTCTTTACTTTCGGATATTGTTCAAAGTATGTTTTTATATATTGGGAAGCATCGGCTACAGGAATTTTGAGCTCCTTTGAAAGGCCGAAAGGTGTTTTTCCATATAAAATACTGAAGTTTATTACCTTCGCTATACTTCTTTCTTCCCTTGTTACAGGTTCTTCATCTGTTTTGAAAAATATTTTTCTTGCTGTAAGGTCATGTAAATCCTTATCCTTTTTATATGCAAGAAGCAGATTGTCATCCTTTGACAGTTCAGCTAGAACTCTCAGCTCAATTTGAGAATAGTCAAATGAAATCAGACTCCAGCCATCCTGAGAAATAAATCCTTTTCTTATTTTTATTCCTTCATCTGTTCTTACAGGAATATTTTGAATGTTAGGATTTGCAGAAGACAGTCTTCCTGTTGAGGTTCCATTCTGATTAAATGTTGTGTGAATTCTGTCGTTTTCATCAGCAAGTTTAGGGAATGGTTCCACATAAGTTGAAAGAAGTTTTGTAAATCCTCTGTATTCCAGCAGTTTTTCAGCTATTTCTATTCCTCTTAATGCCAGAACTTCCAGAACTTCCACATCTGTAGAATATCCCGTCTTAGTTTTTTTGACAGGTTCTATTCCCATTTTTTCAAACAGTATTTCTCCCAGCTGCTTTGGTGAACCTATATTAAATGTTTCTCCTGAAAGTGTGTAAATATCCTTTTCAAGCTTTTCAATATTTTCCTGTAATTCCTTCTTATAATTTTCAAAATAATTTATATCAATTTTTTTATTCCAAAATTTTTCCATGCTTGCCAGAACAGGTACAAGCTTATTTTTCCAGATTTTCAAAAAAATATCATGTAAATCTTCTGTTCTCAGTCTATCTTCCAGAATTACTTCCAGTCCTTTTTATAAAAAGGCTCTTTTTCCATAAAAAAATTCAGATTTTTTTCATCATCGGAAACTTCACTTATTTTTTTCTTTTCTTAAACTGTTCCTCAAATTTTTTTCAAGATTTACTCCCAATTCAGAAAAAAATTATATTTTTCAAGATCCTGTGAACTTTCAGTTCCAAGTACATACCATGCCAGCATCACATCAAAATACTTTTCACAGCTGATACCTGTTTTCATATATTCTTTTACATTATAAGCTGTTATTCTTTTTGAACTTAATATTTTGTATACTTCTGTAACATCTGCTTTTTCATCATTTAATAAAACGATATTTTTGCTGCTGTCACATACTGCTAAACCAAATTCATTTCCAAACAATGCTATCTCATCATCCATTTCAGATAAAACTTCCGCCGCTTTAGTCCATTCTGTCAGTTCTCCCCTAATTTCAGTAAGGTTTTCCTTCAATGCTTCATCTGAATGTGCTTCTTTATTGTTTCTATGCGGATGATTAGCTACTCCTCCAAACAATGAATTTTCTCCTGTATTATTTACTTCTCCATTTTCTGGACTACTACCGGATTTTTTAATCTCACCCTCAATTGTTGCAGCAAATTTCTTAAATTCCATTGTTTTATAGATTTCAAGCAACTTGTTCAAATCCTTATTTTCAAACTTTAATTTATTCTTATCATATTCTATTTCTATATCCCTGTATACAGTTGCAAGCTTTCTGCTTAAAAAGGCATTTTCCTTATCCTCAATAAGTTTTTCCTTTCTTTTCCCCTTTATTTCATCAATATGTTCGTAAAGTCCTTCAAGATTTCCATATTTATTTATCAGTTCAACTCCTGTTTTAGGTCCTATTCCTGAAACTCCAGGGATTCCGTCTGAAGAGTCCCCCATTAAACCAAATAAATCAGGAATTTTATCAGGGGTAACTCCGAGATATTCAATAACATCTTCATCTGTTCTAATATATTTAAACAATGAATTTTTCTTATCCCCTTTTCCCAGCAATGCAATATTTATTTTCCCATTGACAAGCTGTGCCAGATCCTTATCTCCTGTAACAACATAAACTTCTATTTCTTCTTCAGTATCTTCAGAAAATTTTGTGGCAAGTGTTGACATAACGTCATCAGCTTCATAGCCATCAATTTTATATTTTGGTATTCTATAACCATCAAGTACTGACATTATGTACTCCTGCTGTGCCACAAGATCGTCAGGCATGCTCTCCCTGTGGGCTTTATATGTTTCCAGTTCAGCAGATCTTTTTAACTCGCTTCTTTTTACATCAAGACAAGCTACAAGATAATCAGGTGAAAACTCCTTCAATACTCCTTCCAGAGTATTTACAAATCCGTAAGTCGCTCCTGTTGCCAATCCTTTTGAGTTTCTCATGCCCATCAGGGCAAAATGAGTTCGGTACATAATTGCACTTGTATCCAGAATAACTGCTTTTTTCATATATATCCTTTCATTTTCTCAATAATAATAGTCTTTTTCATTATTATAACATATTTAATTATATACTGAATATATAATTTTTTTATTTATTTTTTTAAAAAAACAGTAGTTTTTTTATACTTGACTATTTCGATTTTTTTAAGGTAGAATTATTTTTGAGATATAAATTTTTCAATTTTGTGTCTTTTAAAATATATCGTTAAATTACTTATAATTTAATGTTATATCAATTTTTTTAAAAAAATTATAAACTATATTAAATAAATTAAATTAGTTTTTTTATGTAGTTATTTAAAAATAAAATTAAAAAAATATAGAGGAAAAAGGAGAAGAAAAGAAAATGACAGAACGAGAAAAAGCAGATTGTTAATCTTATTAAAGAAAAATCCTCTTATCACTCAAGAGGAAATTGCTGCCAAATTAAACTGTGCTAGAACTTCTATTGCAGTTCACATCAGCAATCTTATGAAAAAAGGTGTTATTCTTGGAAAGAAATACATCATTAATGAAGACCCTTATATTTTGACAATTGGTGGAACAAATGTTGATATTCAAGGAAAATCTCATACAAATGTTGTCCGTTATGACTCAAATCCTGGAATGATAGGTATTTCATTCGGAGGGGTAGGAAAAAATATTGCAGAAAACATCGCCAGACTTGGGATAAGTTCAAAGTTAATAACTGCCCTTGGAGATGATTTTTATGGAAATGGTATTAGAGAATATCTGAAAAATCAGAACCTTGATATCAGTGATATATTATTCCTTAAAAACCAGTCTACTTCAATGTATCTGTCTATTTTAAATGATGATAGAGAAATGGAAATGGCTATCTCTTCTATGGATATTTGTAAAAATATTACACCTAAATATCTGGATTCAATCAGAAAAAGAATAGTTAATTCTAAAATTATCGTGCTTGACACAAACCTGGAGGAAGAAACTCTAAGATATCTGGCATTCCTGAGAAGAAAGCCGCCTTTAATACTTGACACTGTTTCTACTAAAAAAGCAATAAAGGTAAAAGATTTTATTGGAAGATTCCATACTATAAAACCTAACAGAATAGAAGCGGAAATACTTTCAGGTATCTCAATATATTCAAAAGATGACATGAAAAGAGCTGGTGACTACTTCTTAAATAAAGGAGTTAAAAAAGTATTTATTTCATTAGGTTCAGACGGTGTCTTCTACATGACTGAAAATGAAGCTGAAACTATTAAAATTCCTCGTATAAATCCTGCAAGCTCGACAGGTGCCGGTGATGCATTTGTTGCCGGAATTGCATATGGAGAATATAACGATTACAGCATAAGGGAAGCTACAAAGCTTGGATTAGGAGCTGGAATTCTTACTTCTTTAAGCGATAAGACAGTAAGTGATCAGATGAATATTAAAAACGTAGAAAATATAATAAAGGAGATGGAAATATAAAATGTTAGAAAAATATCTTGAAATTAACCCGGAAGTAAAACATGCACTTGAAAATAATATACCTGTTGTAGCGTTAGAATCTACAATTATCTCACACGGAATGCCTTACCCACAAAATGCTGAAACTGCATTAAAAGTAGAAAGCATAGTTAGGGAAAATGGAGGAATTCCTGCAACAATAGGAATAATCAAAGGAAAATTAAAAGTTGGATTATCTCCGGAAGAAATTGAATTATTAGGAAAAGAAGGGGAAAAAGTTGCAAAAGTCAGCAGAAGAGATATTCCATACATAGTGGCAAATAAATTAAATGGTGCAACTACTGTGGCCTCTACAATGATAATAGCAAATATGGCAGGAGTTAAAATATTCGCAACTGGTGGAATAGGTGGAGTTCACAGAGGAGCTGAAACTACAATGGACATCTCTGCCGATTTGGAAGAATTAGCAAACACTAACGTTGCTGTTATCTGTGCCGGAGCAAAATCAATCCTTGATTTAGGACTTACTCTTGAATATCTTGAAACTCATGGAGTTCCTGTATTAGGATATCAAACTAAGGAATTACCTGCATTCTATACTAGAAAAAGTGGATTTAACTTAGATTATGAAATTGATACTCCAGAAGAACTTGCAGCATTACTTCATACAAAATGGGACTTGGGATTAAAAGGAGGAGCTGTTATTGCTAATCCTATTCCAGAAGAATACTCAATGGATAGCGAACTTATAAATAAAGTTATAAAGGATGCTGTTGCAGAAGCTGAAAAATTAGGAGTAAAAGGTAAAGATACTACACCATTCCTTCTTGATAAAATTCAAAAACTTACAGAAGGTTCAAGCTTGAAGGCAAATATAGAATTAGTATTTAACAATACTAAACTTGCAACTAAAATAGCAAAAGAACTTGCAAACTTGGAAAAATAGTTATTAGAAATAAATAAAAAAGAGTTATCTCAAAAATATAAATATAATATATGAGACTGTCTCAAAAATTTAAAAAAATACGAAAACTATATTTATTCATTTACTAAAAATTTCACTTATACAAAACTGTCATTCATTAAGGAAAAGTCAAAAAAACTCGCCTGAAGGCTCAAGCAGATGACTTTTCCTAAATTCATTTTCTGTTTTACATTGTAAAAATTTTTAAATAATTCAAAAATATAGTTTTCAGATTATTTTTAAATTTTTCTTTTTGAAAACAGTTCTTTTTATATTATTTTCCAATTTTTTTGAGATAGTTTCTTTTTACAATTTAAAAACTACTTTTCTATATATCCGTAGTTGAAGTCTGCTATTCCAGTAATACTTCTTCTTAAAATTCCTTTTTATACTAGGATTTATATAATGATTTTCAACTGAAAAGTACAATGGTGCAATAACAGCTTCATTTATAAGTATCATTTCTGCTTCATTTGTCTTTTTATCTCTTTCATTCCCTGAAGGCATTTTTGAAATTTTATCAACAAGTAAGTTATATTGTTTTTTTGGCCATATATTTTCATTTTTTCCGTCATTCTTTTTCCATCTTTCAAGATAAGAAAGTGCATCATCAAATTTTGGCGACCACGTATTTAAAACTATATCATAATCTCCTGTTCTTGTTCTATTCAGCCTTTCCTTAAAAGGAACAACAGTAACATTTGTCTCCAATCCCAATTTAGTTTTTAATTCTTCCTGCAGAAATTGAATTTCAAGTTTTTCAGGATCAGAATTTCCAGATAACAGATTCAATTTTAATGTTGAAATTCCCAATTCCTTTAATGCTTCAGAATAAAGTTTTTTTGCTTCTTCAATGTCATTATCCTTAAAATTATTAGTATCAGGATATTTTTCCCTATATTTTTTAGAATATCCTGAAATTATACTGCTTATTAAGGATTTAGCAACTACTGAACCGTCCTTCTTTATTTCCTTCACATATTTTCCCCTGTCTATTACAAGTGAAATTGCTTTTCTTAACTTTTTTTATTCTGTAAATATTTATTGTTTAAATTAAAATCCAGATACCATACTCTTCCATTAAGAAAAGTATCTACTGTCCCTTCTTTTTTTGTATTTTTTTCCAGATGATAGTTTTCAACCCTCGACATATCTATTTCCCTGTTTTTTTATCAGGTCGTCCACCACTTTAAAAATCTTTCGAAATAACATATTTTTATCTCAGGTATTTTTTTATATTTTTTTACTATTCCAGTAATATTCATTTTTTTCAAGCAATATTTCATTTTTCCTTAAGGGAAACTATTTTATACAGACCGTTAAAAAGAAAACTGTCCTGTTTTATTGCATATTTATCTTTATGAATATTATAAAATTCCTCTTTCAGCGGAACTGTAACCGGTAATGTCAATATATATTTAAAATATGATACAGGATTTTCAAGAGTAATTTCCAAAGTCCCTTCATCAATCACCTTTACCCCAATCTCATTTTCCTGAGCTTTCCCTTCGTAATAGGCTTCTGCATTTTTTATTGGAAAAAGCATTTCTGCAAACTGGGCAGCCGTTTTAGGATTCAGGACTCTTTTAAAAGCAAACAGAAAATCATTTGCTGTAATTTTACTTCCGTCACTCCATTTGGCATTTTCCCTAATTTTAAATATAAGCTTATTCCCTTCCTCCTTAAAGCTTTCAGCCACTCCACCTGTATAGTTTCCATTTTCATCCAGTCTCAGAAGTCCCTCAAAAATAGACGAATCCACCTGTGCACCGATCATTTCACTGAATAAATGAGGATCCAGAGTTTTATAGTCACTTCCAAGATTAAATACTATCGGATCTTTTTCTTTACTTTTTTTCACATTTCCATTATTTTTTGAAAAGCATCCTGTCACCAGCAGCACTACCGCTAATATAAAAAATAGTATACCTGTATTCCTTTTCACATTTTCTCCTTTAATATTTTTTATAAATAACTTTTTATTTCATCAACCTTATTCAATCTTTCCCAAGGTAAATCTATATCAGTTCTTCCTATATGGCCAAATGCGGCTAAATCCTGATATCTGAACTTAGGTTTTCTCAATTCAAGATCCCTTTCTATTCCTCTTGGAGTAAGATCAAATATTTTTTCCACTATTTCTTCAATTCTACCTTCTTCAATCGTAGAAGTTCCAAAAGTTTCCACTCTTACTGAAACAGGTTCTACAACCCCTATTGCATATGAAAGCTGAACTTCACATTTTGTAGCTATTCCTGCTGCAACTATATTTTTTGCAATCCATCTTGCTGCATAGGCGGCAGATCTGTCAACCTTTGAAGGATCCTTTCCTGAGAATGCCCTTCCCCCATGTCTGAAATATCCTCCATAAGTATCGATTATTATTTTTCTTCCTGTAAGTCCTGAATCTCCATGAGGACCACCTATTACAAATCTTCCAGTAGGATTTATGTGGTATTTTCTTACATTGATATAGTCAAGTCCATATTTTTCCAGTACTGGTTTTATAACCTGTTCCTTCAGATCCCCTTCTATTTTTTCCTTTGTTACATCTTCATCATGCTGCACAGATAGAACAACTGTGTCAACACCTTTAATTTTTCCATTTTCATCATAAATAAGCGTTACTTGTGCTTTTGCATCAGGTCTTGCCCATGTTAAAGTTTTATCTCTTGTAAGTCTTGTAAGCCTTACTATTATTTCTCTTGCAAGTACCATTGCTAAAGGCATAAGTTCTTCTGTCTCATTTACTGCTCCACCAAACATGATTCCCTGGTCTCCTGCTCCCCCAGTGTCTACACCCATTGAAATATCAGGCGACTGTGAATGGATAGTATTAAGTACTCCACAATCTGAGTCAAATCCCATTCCAGGTTTATACCCTATTTCATCGATTTTATCCCTTACAATTTTTTGTACATCAACATATGTTGTTGTAGTTATTTCCCCTCCTACAACTACAAGCCCTGTTGTTGCAAATGTTTCACAAGCCACTCTGGCATTTACGTCTTCTGAAAGACACGCGTCTAATACTGCATCTGAAATTTGATCACATATTTTATCAGGATGCCCTGGTGATACAAATTCTGATGTAAAATAAATGTTCTTTGACATTTTTTCCTCCTTAAATTTAATTTTCAAATTTAGAGTTTTTTATATCAGGCAATTACTTATAAAAAAAACTCTTCACAAAGAAGAGAATTAGAAATTCTTATCTTCGCATTTTTTATGCCGGGAATTGGCACCTTATATTTTCATACAGGTTGCCGGATACTAGTAACAGGGCCCTGTCCCTCATATCTCTCTGGATAAGTTGCATATTTAACTGTTGGTATATTATAAATTATTTTTTTCTAAATATGTCAATTTTTTTATTTGATACACTTATAAAAATTTTTAACCTGAATTTTTTTATAATCTTTTTCAGATGCTATAATTCTTGTATTTTTTTCCCACTTCTGAATATATTATATTATTTATTCTATTTCACGTCTTCCTTCTAACGATCTTCCCAATGTGGCCATATCTGTAAACTCAATATTTCCTCCCATAGGAATTCCACTTGCAATCTGTGATACCTTTACTCCTTTATTTTTCATCATTTTTATAAGATAAAGTGCTGTTGTCTCTCCCTCCATATCAGGATTTAAAGCCAGGATTACTTCCTCCACATCTTTTTCATCAAGCCTTTTCATCAGTTCCGATATATTCAAGTCTTCTATTGTCACTCCATTAAGGGGATCTATTTTCCCGCCCAGTACATGATAGAGACCATTGTATGTTTCAGATTTCTCAAAGGCAATTACATCCTTTACACTTTCCACTATACATATGACACTTTTATCCCTTTTCTCACTTGAACAGATTTCACATATTTCCCCCTCACATAAATTTCCACAGATTGAACAGTGTTTTATGCTAGTATATGCATCCTTTATCGTTGAAAGTATATTTTCAATCTCAATTTCATTTTTCTCAAGTATGTCAAAAGCTATCCTCATGGCACTTTTTTTACCTATTCCAGGCAGTTTCCCAAAAACTTCTATAAGCTCATCCAATTTTTTCATTATTTCACCTTTTATTGTATTTTCTATAAATAAAGAGGAGCTTCACAGTCTCGCCAGCTCCCTTTTATTTATTTCTTTATCTGTTTTTATTTAATTTAAGAGTTATTATTCTCCAATTCTTTCAATTTTGAATGTATTAGTTGTTCCAGTTTCAGAAATTCCTGTAACAAATACTACTAAATCTCCATTTTTAACTTCTTCGTGAACTGAAGCTATTTCTTTAGCTTTTTTGAAGAAATCATCAGCTACATCAAGGTTTTTCTCAACGTATGCTCTAACTCCTCTTACTAAAGCTAATTGTCTTGCTGTCTGTTCACTATCAGTAAGAGCTATTATAGGTACAGTAGGTCCATATTTTCTTATCATTCTTGCAGCTCTTCCTGTTTTAGTCCAGCAAAGGATTAATTTTGCATCAAGTGCTTCAGAAGAACTTACTGCTCCTCTTGAAATCGCTTCTGTTACAGTAATATTTGTTGACCCATCGATTTCGATGTTTTTATATCTTTTAAATTCATCAGTTCTTTTTGAAATATCTGCCATCATTTTAACAGCTTCTATAGGATATTTACCTTTTGCAGATTCTCCTGATAACATTACAGCATCAGTACCATCTAAAATAGCATTTGCAACGTCTCCTGCTTCTGCTCTTGTAGGTCTTGGGTTTCTAATCATTGAGTCAAGCATTTGTGTTGCAGTTATAACAGGTTTTCCTACTTTGTTACATTTTCTTATCATCATTTTTTGCATAAATGGAACTTCTTCAGCAGGTATTTCTACCCCAAGATCTCCTCTTGCTACCATTATTGCATCACTTAATTCAAGAATTTCATCAAAGTTATCTACACCTTCCTGATTTTCTATCTTAGAAATAATCTGTATTTTAGATCCTCCATTTTCATCAAGAACTCTTCTAACTTCAGCAACGTCAGATGCTTTTCTTATGAATGAAGCCGCAACAAAGTCAACTCCCTTTTCACAACCGAATTTCAAATCAGCTATATCTTTTTCAGCTAATGCAGGTAATCCTACAGAAACTCCTGGAAGGTTAACTCCTTTAATTTCTCCTAATTCTCCTGTATTTTTTATTTCACAGAATATTTCATTATCTTTTATTTCAAGTACTTCAAGTCCAATCAATCCATCATCTAAAAGAATAGTATTTCCTGGTTTCAAATCATTAACAATTCCTGGGTATGAAACTGATATTTTATCCTTGTTTCCTACATGAGAATAATCAGTTGTAATTGTTATTTTGTTTCCAGCTTCCAGTAGAATGTCATTTCCACCTTCTAATTTTCCTGTTCTTATTTCAGGTCCTTTTGTATCAAGTAATATTCCTATGTATCTTCCTGTATTATCTGTTATTTCCCTAAGTCTGTCAATTCTTCCTCCATGCTCTTCGTAATCCCCATGAGAGAAATTCAATCTCATTATGTTCATTCCATTTTGAACTAACTGCTGTAACATTTCAGAACTTTCGCTTTTTGGTCCTATTGTACAGATGACCTTTGTCATTTTTATTTTCATATGTTTCATTTTTTTCCTCCTATAAATATCTTAAGTTTATAAAATACGTTATTGTCTGTTATTATAATGACAACATGTTAGCTATTGCATAATCTGCAAATGAACTTTTAGTATAATTTTCCCATGCATATGCTAATGGGTGAGTAGTAACTTTTTCACTCTGTATTCCTACCATTAGGCCACCTTCACCTGCTTCAAGCAGTTCAACAGCTTTTACTCCCATTCTTGTTGCAAGTATTCTGTCAAATGCTGTAGGTGAACCTCCTCTTTGAACGTGTCCTAATATTGTAACTCTTATGCTCGTATCTACTTTTTTAGCAAGTTCCTTTTGTATCTCTACAACATTTCCTACTCCTTCAGCTACTATGATTATGTCATAAAGTTTTCCTTCTTCTCTTCTGAATTTAATAACTTCAGCCATATCATCTATTGAAAATTCAACTTCTGGAATAAGAACTCCACTTGCTCCTCCCGCTATTGCAGAATATAATGCAAGATCTCCACAGTTTCTTCCCATAACTTCTATTAAATATGTTCTTTCATGAGAAATTGCCGTATCTTTTATTTTTGATATTGCATCAAGTATTATATTTAAAGCTGTATCATATCCAATTGTATAATCTGTTCCTGCAACGTCATTATCTATTGTTCCAGGTATTCCTATTGTCTTTATTCCATGTTCTGTGTATAAGTAGTGCGCTCCATGGAATGAACCGTCTCCACCTATTACAACTAATCCATCTATTCCTCTTTTTTTAAGGTTTTCTGCCGCCTTAGCTCTTACTTCCGGGTCTTTAAATTCAGGCAATCTGGCTGATAGCAGAATTGTCCCTCCCTGATCTGCAATTCCACTTACATTAAGTGCTGTCATTTGGAATATCTGGTCTTCATATAGTCCCTTATATCCTCTTCTGATACCGTAAACTTCAATTCCTTTTGTCATGGCAGTTTTTGCCACAGCTCTTACAGCGGTATTCATCCCCTGTGAATCTCCTCCACTTGTTAAAATTGCAATTTTTTTCATATTTTTCTCCTTCTATCTTTTCCTCTTTTCTGTGTCGCATAAATAATAGCATTTTTTTTACTTTTTTTCAATGTTTATTTTAAAATTTGTCACTTTATTACACATCCTGAAGAATTATTATCATACACAGGCTCTGCATGAATTAAAACTCTTTTTATATTTTTATACTTATGTTTTATAAACTTTGAAATTTTATTTGTTATTTCGTGTGCTTCATCTATTGTTAAAGACTTATTCATACGTACATCTATAAATAGATATATGCTCTTTCCTGAAGTTGTCATCCTGAAGTCATGTGCATTCTCTATTTCATCAAATTCTGAAAGATCTTTCCTTACACTTTCCAGAAGCTCCTCATCCTGTGAATCTAAAAGTATAAGTGCATTATCCTTTATCAGATTATAACCTGAATACATAATATAAATTGCCACTAAAACCCCTACGAGCACATCAAACACAGGATTTATTTTTGAAGATAATATTCCTATTAAAACTGATACTGAGACAGCAATGTCTGCCTTATAGTCTTCCAGAAGGGAATTTATCAGTGCCCCCCTGTAATCTTTTGTCTTATTTTTCATGAAAAGTAATTGGAATATTTTTATAACTATTACTATAACCGTTATAATTACTGGCATTGAAGATGTAATAACTTCCCCCTTCAACTGAAAAAGCCCCACTATATTTTCCTTTATTATATTAAATGCTGTAATCATTATGAAAGTACCAATAATTACGCTGAATACTGATTCTATCTTTCCATGACCAAAGGGATGTTCCTTGTCTTCAGGATTTTCCCCAACCTTCAGTCCAATAATTACCAATATATTTGTTATAAGGTCTGAAAGGGAATTCAACCCGTCTGAAATAAGTGACACACTTTTAAAAACATGTCCTGAAACTATTTTAAGCAATGCAAGAACTATATTTACAGCTATTGCAAATTTCGAAACAAAAATCATTCTTCTATTCTGTTTTCTTTCTTCCCTGAAATTTCCAAGTTCATAAAATCCATCCTTATTTTTTATAAAACGCTGCTTTTCAAGAAAATTATTCATGTGTTTGTGATTCTCCACAACAAGTGAATCAAAGTTATTGTTTATGAGCCAGTTTATAAGATATTTCAGAAGTATTGAACCAAAACCGTTATTTCTAAACTTTTTATTAATGAATATTCTTTTAAGGCATGCTCTTTCCGTTAGTTCAACTATTGCATATCCTAGAATGTTATTTTTTTCAGTTATGTAAAAAAAGACTTTCTGAATCATTTTTTCCTTGAAATTCAAAATCATTATCCAGTTTTTTCAGCTGCTCAAACAATTCAGTATTTTTTCCAGTTTTTTCCAGTTTTACTATTTCCATTTCAAATTTTCTCCCTGATAATTTAAATCAAATATTACAAAAAAATAGCAATTAGGATTTCCTTTCTTGCTATGCTGTATATTGTCTTTTATTGTCAATGTATTTTTGTCATACATCGGGCTCTCGAAAGAATTTTACCACCTGTTTCTTGCCTTAAAGACTCAAAAACAGCGACCCTGTAAACCTAGAGAAATCAACTTAGTGCTGCTTCGTTCCCGCCCTGACACGGTTCGCTGACTCTCTACAATACAGGACTATTTTCTCAACACCTTTAAAGCAAGGCTTTGATACTAAAACTTCCCTTAAGCCCGACATCACCTCTACTAAAGCGGATTGTAGATACAGGGCACCGCTAACTCCCCAGCTAGTATGACAAAATGTATTTTATCATTTTTTTTTATTGTTGTCAATGCTTTAAAAATAATTTCCTCATAGAAATTTTTCTATTTTAAATCAACAAATTATTTTTTTATAGTTTATTAAAAATATATTTAATTAATTATAAAAAAATATGATATAATTACATCAACCTTCGTTCTTAGGAGCAGAAAGGAGGTTCTGCTATGTCATATATTATGACAGAAGTTTTTTTATCAATGTAACTTCAACTTTGATTGTATATTTCATAATCAAGTTAATTGAAAAGAACAAAGATAAAAAAACTAAAATAAAATCCCCTCTTTGCTACAGGGGATTTTTTTGGTTCTGCATGTTATATATTATACTGGATTTAGTATATCATATTTTTTATTTTTTATCAATACCTTTTTCCATTAACTGTTCTAATAATTCTTTCAAAGTCTTTCGGCAGTTTATCATAAGGATTTGGCTGCACTCCGTCTGTCACCATAATCCATCCTGCATTACGTCTTTTTGAAAGTTTTATTATTTCCTCATATTGATCAGGTTTTGCCGCATAGACGATATGCCATATGTGTGAAAAATTATCTTCATCATTTTCAAACTCAGACTCAGGTTCGGTAAATCTATTTATATACTCATCTGCTGTAATTTCACTTGTTACAAAAATATCTGCATATGGAGCAAGTTTATCAGTGATTTGCCTTCCAGGATTGGCAACTACAATATTTTCCTTCCCTTTTCCCTTCACATATTCATAAACTGCTTTCATATAGGCAGGCTGATTTGCATCATCCACTCCCACTTCATCAAAGAAAAAACCGCTTAGATTATCTTTTCCATACAATTCATAATACTTGTCTACATCTGCCAGAACTTCTGTCAATGGACGTTTCTGATAGTTTGTCCTTATATATGCAATATTTTTAATTCCGGCTTTCATATTTTCCTTCAGTTGTTTTACATAATTCGAATCAATTTTATCTCCAGGCCCGCTGTTAGGATTGATTATTACGTAAGGTATATTTTTCCCACCTTCTTTAATAACTTCCTTCCAGTAATTACTGTCATCAGAAGGATAACTGTAAGCCGCCAGAGCAACAGATTGCTTTTTTTCAAGTTTTTTCTTCATATATACTGCAAAAGCACATATTCCCACTAGTACAACTGCCATTAATACTATTTTTTTCATATTATAGTCCTTTTTTCCAATTTATATTACTGTTTCTTTATTTTTTCAAGAACATCTGCATCAAATTTACCATTTTTCAGCATTTCTATTTCAAACTTATACGGCGGAACTGTTTTTGCACCCTTTTCAGGTGTCAAAGCCACATAAGGTGTTTCCAATATCTTTGGTAAATGTGAAAACTTTTCATAATGAGCTATTTTATTAAGTGCTTCAAATCCTATCGTTCCAAATCCAAGATTTTCATGTCTGTCCTTCATTGCTCCTCTGGGATTTTTACTGTCATTCAAGTGAATTACAGATATTTTGTCGATTCCTACGATTCTGTCAAACTCTTTTATAACTCCTTCAAAGTCATTTACAATGTCATAACCTGCATCATTTACGTGGCAAGTGTCAAAACATACTGAAAGTTTATCCTTAAGTTTTACTCCGTCTATTATTTTTGCTATTTCTTCAAAGCTTCTTCCACATTCACTTCCTTTTCCTGCCATAGTTTCAAGTGCCACTGTTGTTTTCTGTTCCTTTGTCAGAACTTCATTCAGTCCTTCTACTATTTTTGCAATTCCTATTTCTGCACCTTCTCCTACATGTGCTCCCGGGTGAAGTACTATTCTTGGTGCACCTATTGCATCTGTTCTTTCTATTTCTGTTCTCAGAAACTGTACTGCAATTTCAAAAGTTTCAGGTTTTACAGCATTTCCCAGATTTATTATATATGGTGCATGGACAACAATATCCTCCACTGAAATGTTATTTTCCTTCATCAGTTTTAATCCTGCATCTATATTCAATTCTTCTATCGGTTTTCTTCTAGTATTCTGTGGTGCTCCTGTGTATATCATAAAAGTATTTGCTCCATAGGAAAGCGCCTCTTCCACTGATCCAAGAAACATTTTTTTCCCGCTCATTCCTACATGTGATCCAATTTTAAATATTTCATTTTTTTGACATTTTTTTATTTCCTTTCTTTAATTTTTTTAATCCCACCAAAAAAATACCATTGTATATTTTTTTGTATAAAGCATCTACTAATTTTTTTCAAATGTACCATAACATTGAGCTACAATATCATAACAGAAAAATATAATGTTCAACTGCTAGATTTTTTTGCTTCTTCTAAAGTTTGAACAGGATTTTCTACATAAAATTCTATCTCATCATAAGTTACAACTGCTGGAACTGCTCCATATTTTTTTCATACCAATATTTAGCAATTACTATTTGTTCTTCTGAAAGGGGACAGTCATTAAAACCACCCATTCCAAAAATATCCCAAAAACTTCATAAGGATTTTTTTGTAGGTACCTTTACTAAGATAACATTATCTTTAAAAATCTCCGTTATAATCAAATAAAGACGAAAGTTCTAAATCATATTTTTTTCACCATCATCAAATTTATAACTTTTTTTCTGCAAAATACTCATCTATATTTTTCTTTTTATATCTTCCATATTTTTCTACTTGAATTTTTTTAGCAATTCAAGTGCATTTATATTCTTAGATTTTTTTCAAGATTCAGATTAACCACATCCATTATATTATTAGTTTCTTCATCTTCCATATCTAACTCAAACTTTTCTAATAAAAATATCATCAAGAACTAAAAAAATACAGGAGTAAAATTTTTTTCTTTCCCTTCCTTATAAATTTCTAAATACTTTTTCTCAATTTCTTTATAACTTAAATCCTTTATTTCCTCAAATTCAAAAATTATATAAATCTTTAAATTTATTTATATTCTCTTTCATTTAAAAACCTTCCTTTAAATATTTCATCGTTAATACTTAACAATAAATTACGGAATTGACTGAATAACACGGAAAAATACCTTGTATATCAGCAACATCTGTCATATACATTTTTTTCCATCTTTATGAGATTTTCATTTTTCAGTTGGTTACAATTTGTAACCAACTCATTCCCCTCATCTTTCAAACGTTTTTTTAATACCTTCCAATAATTATTGGGATTCAGACTATCCGTTAATATTCCTACAACATCGACAACAGAAAAAAATACCATTCTTCCTTTTCATTCTCTCCAATTCACTATTTAATTCCAAAAGTTTATCAAAAATCTGCTATTTTAATCAACAATACAATAAGCATTATTACTTTTCTCGTATTATTATCTCCACAATTTTTTTATAAGCCTTGCAATTTCTCCCTCATCTTATACAAAAAAATATCCCTGTCGCCACACTTACATTCAGTGACTCAATATTTCCATAAATTGGAATAATTGCCTTTATATCTGAATTTTCTATCAGATATTCAGATACTCCGCCACCTTCATGGCCAAAAAAATAAATGCATTATTTTCTCTCAATTCAATTTTTTTCATAAGAAACTGAATCTTCATGTAAAGCTGTTGCTATTTTTTTAAATAATTTTTTTATCATTTAAAAAAATTTTACAATTTTTTTCAGGTGTTTCATAAATTATGTTCAGCTTGAAAAATTCCACTCATTGTGGCTCGTACTGTCTTTGGATTATAAACATCTACTGAACCCTTTGTCAGAATTAAATTCTGAAAATTTGCTGCAATCATCGTTCTAATAATTGTCCCAGCATTTCCCGGATCCTGAATATCGTCAAGAATTACCACATCTCCCTGTATATCCTCAATTGTATTTAAATTTTTTTAGAATAAAGGAATATTATTCCTGGCTATTTTCCTGAGTTGAAACTTCATCAAACAGATTATCCTTCAAAATTGTCAGATTATCATGTTTAGAAATATCATATTTTTTTCATCAAAATAGTCAAATTTCGATTCCTTCACAATAATTTTATTAAAATTGATATTTTCATTTAGAAACTTTTTCCCCTTCAGCCTTAAAAAAATGCTGTTTTTCATCACGATACTTCTTTTTTTATCCAGCTTTTTTTCAGCAATTTATAAAATTTGTTATCTGAACTTGCTATTACATCTCTCATTTTCTATTTTTCCACTTTCTATATTATTTAAAAAGTACAAAAAAACCCCAATCTATTTAATTTGTAAAACTCAATTTTACGGGGTTTTATGCACTCTAAAAATTCTTTATAAATTTTATTTTTTTATCTTTTACCAGAACTTTACCATTTGAAATAATTATTTTAAAAACTTTTTAACATCTGCACCTTTTTAATTCCTTACCTTCAAAAATATACTTTATTTTTTTTATCTTTGGCATAGCCAAACATTAGCTGTATAAATGAATGGATGTCTGCACCTTCTATTTTAGAAAAAAATATTATCTGAAGAGAATTTATTTAATTTATTCATATCAAAATAATAAACTCCATTTTTTTATCCTGCAGGTAACCATTAGCCTCAGCAGTAGTTAAACCATTTGTGTAAGTGTCAGTATCAGAATATTTAAAGGACTCTGTATCAACGTTTAAAGGTACTATTTCATATGTTTCTTTTCCTATTTCTGTTTTTTTAAGGCATAAGACTTATCTTTATTTTTTTTAGAAAAATAAACAATATCCAAATCTTTTATAAAGTTGTTTCCCTCAAACTCAAATTCTTCTGAATTTAAATCTTTTATTTTATTTCCATAGTAATAAACATTTTTTTATTATCTTTTGAAAAATTCACTATTTAAAAAGAGTAAAACTCTTTCTATCTGCCTCTTCTATCTTTTTTTAAAGGTATCTGATACAATTTATTCTCATAATACACATTATTTTTTTATCATGAAAATAATTCGGCCATTCATCAAATATTTCAAAAAGTTTTAAAAATCTACTTTAGGATTTTTTTAACAGCAACTGCTTTTACACTTTTCAGTTCCCTATTATTTTCATCAAATATTTCAACAAGTCTGTATAGATTTTTTTATTATCACTTATAAAATTAATTGGTTCGTTTGGTCTTCTAATTACCTTTTAATCCGGCTGATGTTACACCATCCACTTTTTTCCCTGCATAATAAACATTTTTTCTGTCATAGGAAAAAGGAAACTGCTCACTAATGACAAAACTGACCCTATCCACATCCTCCAACTTCACAATACCATAATTTCCTAGATAATAAATATTATTCTTATCTTTTTGAGTATCTATTATTTTCCATTACCTCAAAAGTATCTTTATCCGCATTTTCTATTATTCTAGTATTTTCCGAAGCATCATCAGGTGTTACTACATATACATTTTCATCATCTTTTCCGTAAACAATAATCTCTACGCCTGTAAACATAATATGCGAATTTTTTTATTAATTTAAATTTTTTTCGCGTCTTTTTAATTTTAATTTCTTCCCATAAAAAAATATTTCATTCCCATTTCTAACTATAGAATGATTTAAAAAAATTCAAAATTATTTTCAACTATTTTTTTCCAAGAAATTTATCTTCACCAAAAATAGTAATACAGGTTATTTTTTTATCCCTGGAATAGCTTGTTTCAGGAAATTCCCTAAATGTTTCAGGATCTGCACCTTTTATAACCTCTCCTGAAGCATATACGTTTTTATCATCTTTTGAATATTCTCCGTCTGAAATTACTTCAAATGTTTTTGCATTTGCACCTTCAACTTTTTGCCCAAAATAATATACTGAATTTTTTTATCCTTTGCATATCCATTTTCTTTATCCAGAGCTATAAAATGAATTTGCATCTGCACCTAAAATTTTCTCATCATTAAAAAATACATTTTTATCATCTTTCAGATAAAACTGATTTAAAACCTTTATTGTTTTTGGATTTGCACCACTTACCCTTTGAATCCAGCCATTTTCCGGACTGTATACATTATTTTTGTCCTTTGAATAATCCGCCGGCAATACTTCAAAAGTTCCGGCATCCACATCTTCAAACGACTTATTTCCTGAAAAAAATAAACATTTTTTTCACATCTTTGGCATATTTATCATTTAAAAACTTTAAATGTACCTAAGTCCACATTTTCAACTTTAAATTGAAAAATCCTTCCCTTCAGCATATTTATAATAAACTTCATTATTTGTTTTAATATATTCTGCCATTCCTAAATTAGCTAAAAGAAATATCCCTATCAGAACTTTAAAAAATGTAGTTTTCATAAATTTCCTCCGTTATTTAGAAATCTGACTATTTTATTTTAGCTTGGTAGGCAGCTTTTCTCCACCTAAAATATGATAATGGATATGTAAAACTTCCTGCCACCATTTTTCTCCAATATTAGTTATAACTCTATATCCTTCTTCATTAATTCCAAGTATTCTTGCCACCTTTGCCACAGTCAGTTGAAGTTTTCCAAGTAACAATGCATCTTCTTCTGTTGCAGCTTCAAGATTTTTTATCTCTTTTTTAGGTATTACAAGTACATGTACCTTTGCAGCAGGATTTATATCGTGAAAAGCCAGAAACTCTTCATCTTCATAAACTATATTTGCCGGAATTTCTTTATCTATTATTTTTTTAAATATTGTTGACATTTTTTCCTCCTAATTTTCGATTATAATTTTTTCACCTATTCAAAATTTCCCTTTCGCAATTGAAAGGGATTTTTTTATTTTCTATTTTTCTATTTTTCCAACTCTTCTTGCATGTCTTCCACCTTCAAATTCAGTGTTTATAAAAGTTTCTACACATGCAATTGCCAATGAATCACCTAAAACTCTCGCTCCAAGTGCTATAATATTTGCATCATTGTGAAGTCTTGAAAGCTTTGCAGTAAATTCATTATGTGCAAGGGCAGCTCTGATTCCTTTTATTTTATTTGCGGCAATTGAAATTCCTATACCTGTACCACATATTAGAATTCCAAACTGTGCTTCTCCGCTTAGGACTTTTTCACTTGCCAGTACAGCAATATCAGGATAATCAACAGAATCAAGAGTATCTGTACCAACATTAATAACTTCATGCCCTTTTTTTCTCAGTTCCTCTTTTACCTTGTTTTTCAGGTCAACACCTGCATGATCATTTCCAATTACTATTTTCATAATTCTCACCAGGGATAGAAATCCCTGTCTCCTTCCTTTATAAAATTACTGTCCTTTTATTTTTTCCAATATTTCCTTGCTTACCCTTTTTAATTTACCTTTTTCATCTGTAAATACGTTTATTGTTTCTGCTGTTACTTTCAGTTCCTTTTCTGAATTATAGATTTCATAGTAAAATCTGATTTTTATGCTGTTAATTTCCTTTATTTCCACAAATACTTCTATTTCTTCATCATATCTGGCAGAACTTATATATTCTATATTCAGACTCTTTACAGGTAAAATGAACCCCATATCCTCTATCTGCTTATATGGAAAGACATCCCTGAAAATATTCTGTTCTCGCCATTTCCATCCACTTCAGATAGTTTGAATGATATACAACTCCCATTTTATCAGTATCATAATAATAAACTCTCAATTTACAGCTTTTTTTCATAAGATTTTTCCCTTCGATTATAATTCCTTAACTTCAATCTTTACTATTTTCTTTTTCTTTTTTTAGCAATTGAAGAAACAAGAGTTCTAAGTGATGTTATTACTCTTCCGTTTCTACCTATGATTTTTTTCCCATATCTTCCTGTGCCACATTTATTACTATATCTACGTATTTCCCTTTTTCATTACTTTCTATTGTGTAGTTTCCAACTGAATCCAGCAGGTTTTTCCAGCCAAAAATTAACTGTTTCAAAATATTTGCTCATTTTTTTCCTCCCATAATTTTTGTATTTTTTTAATTGTATATTTCTATCATTTTATCTATTTATTTCTAAATTCTATATTTAAAAAATTCCTTATTTTACAATATTCCAAGCCATTCCCTTTTTTTCAAGTATTTCTATGTGGATGTCCTTTGCCCTCAATCTTTCGATTACCTTATCCATATCATCAATAAAATAGGAATTTGTAATTATTTTTATTAGTCCCTTGTTATTGTCAAGTGTTCTGACATTTCCAAGACCGTCATATGCTTCAACAATTTTATTAATAAAATCAATATGTTCTTTCCTAGTCTGAATTATATATTCCCAACTTTTCAATTTTCTACTCCGTTTCCTCTGCAGTTTTTTCCTTCTTTAATTCATCTATCAGATTTATAAATTCCTGAACAGAAAATTCCTCTGTTCTTGCAAGCCTTGTTTTTCCCAGTTTCTCAAGGATATTTCCTATTACTTCCTTGCTGTATCCTTCTCCCGACAGATTATTTGCGATACTCTTTCTTTTATTGGAAAAAGCTGTCTTCAGATATTTAAAATATTCCTCTTCAGAAATCTGTTTTGCATATCTCTCATCATCAAACATTTTGATTTTTAAAAATGCAGAATCCACCTTAGGAACAGGAATGAATTTCTCCTTTGGGACAGTGAAAAGATATTCTGCATCAGCATAAAACTGCACTGCATGAGTCAGCAGACTCATATTTTTACTTCCTGCCTGTGATGCAATTCTTTCAGCAACCTCCTTTTGAACCATTAAATAAATTTCAGATATATTTTTTTTCTATATTCGATTAATTTATTTATAATTGGAGAAGTTATATAATATGGAATATTTGCCACTACTTTGATATTTTTTTCTTTCCTTCAGAAAGATGCTTAAATCTGCTATCATAAAGTCTTCATGAATTAATGAAAAATTATCCCTGCCTTGAAATTTTTTTATTCAATACAGGAATTAAATCATCATCTATTTCAAAAAGCAGTCAAATGCTTTGAGTTTTTCTATCAGTTTTTCAGTTAAAAAAATCCTAATCCAGGATCTATTTCTATCACTTCTATATCTTTAGATACTCCTGATATTTCTATTATTCTTTCTGACAGCTCAGAATCCTCCAGAAAAATTCTGGCCATATTTTTTTCTTTGCTTCATGAGTTTCTTTTTCTATGATTTTTTTTATAAATTTATTTTTTTACCCAAAAATTTCTCCTAAATATTTATTTTCAATTCATTTCTACTAAAAAAATTATTTCTTATAAAGTTCATCTGCTGAAGTGCCACATAAGGAATATTTCTATATTCTTCAATAAAGTCAAGCCCATATCCTAGTACAAATTCATTAGGAATTTCAAATCCTACATACTGAACATCAACTTCAACTTCACGTCTTTCAGGCTTATCAAGTAAAGTACATAATGAAATTTTCTTAGGTCCTCTACCACCCAATACTTTCATTACTTTTTTCAGAGTCATTCCTGAATCTATTATATCTTCAACAATAAGTACATGTTTTCCCTGGATACTTCCTTCTAAATCTTTAAGTATCTTTACTTCCCTTGTTGATTCAAATCCTTCTCCGTAACTTGAAACAGACATAAAATCCATTACTAGAGGCAATTTTATTTCCCTTACAAGATCAGCCATAAAAATAATGGATCCTTTAAGCAGTCCCACTACAACAAGAGGAGCATCTTCATCCTTCAAATCTTCTGTTATTTGTTCTCCAAGTTCCTTTATTCTTTTTGCGAGGGCTTCTTTTGTAATCATTTGAGTTTTGATACCAAATTCCCAATCTTTTTTCATTTTTACAACTCCATTCTTTATTAAATTATGTTTGTCTCCTCATATTTTTTTATGATTATATCATTTTTTTTATTAATTCAAGGTAACAAAAATACAAGGAAAAATATATAGACTTAAAGTTTTTATTTTTATATATTTTCTAATAACTATCAATAAAAATCGAAAAAGTCATAAATAATATTGAAAGTTCTTCAGCAATAAAATTTCCCTAAAAAAATAAGCATTACTGCAAAAGAAAATATTATTAATCCAAAAAAATTTTTTTAAAAAAATCCTTTTTTTACGTAAACGCATTTTCTTCTCCAGATAAATCTCATTTACAAATAGCATTAAATAAAAATCCTGTATATCCGACAATGTAAAAGATTGCTAAAAATGTTTTATCCGCGTTCTTTCCAACCAAATTCCAACAATAAATTATAATCTCTAAACTCATTAGCAGAAAAAAATGTGAGTACATAAGGATAAACCCTCTTGCCTTCTGGTTAGGATTTATTGCTTTATTTATCAGTACTGTATAAGTTCCAAATAGAAAAAATATTGTAATGAATGCTATAAAAGGATAAATAGTAAAGTGTTCTGGACTAAAATATTGTGCGATGGTCACAACCATTTCCCCAAAAAATAACATTGTCAGCAGCTCGAATCTTTCTTTAAAATGTCCAAAATTATTGATATTGTTGCCAAATTTCGCTCTATGTATTATAGGCAGAAAAATACCGGAAATGTTTGCAGCTATGCAAAACAGTATTCCTACACGAAAACCTAATAATAAACACATTGCAAATAGTGTTATAACAATCAGCAGGATATTTCTTGCACTGATTGATTCCCTTTCTACAACACTTTTTTTCATAGCCTGACAATGATATAAAAATGCTACACTTGAAAACATTATCAACATAGAAATACTAAATGGATAAAAAATCTGCTCCCATTCTAAGGAAAGAGAATTGGAAAGATAAATTGCAGCCCCCATATTTATACATATAACGACAATTTCTTTAATGTTAAATGTCCCAAACCTGTTTAAATAATTAGTTAAATATGACCACTCCTGAAGTACTGCAAGAGAATACAATATAAAACTTATAAGTATCCAGGGCTCAATAATTCCATTATGAGGATGATGAGCAAGTTCTGAAATTTTTGAGATAGCGTAAGCAAATATCAAATCATAAAAAAAGCCGAATTTGAAATTCGGCTGATTTTTGATGTTATAAACTCATTAAAATAACCCCCAGTTAGATTTGGAATATTTTTTTTATTCTGTGTCACATAAAAATAAATAAAATGACTGGCTATAGCTAGAGCAAAAATGGTTGTTATACTCACTACTATTATAGGATTAGAAGCAAAGATTAAAGAGAGAATCAAGGCAGCCAGATAGAGTGTTGCTTGGACACAGTAGTAACTTTTCGAATAGCTAAGATAGTGTTTGTTATAGGGTCCATTTGCTAGGACAGCAGCTTGAAAGAGGCCAAATCCGATATAAGAGAAGCTGGTTGCAAAGAGACGATTAGCTTCAGGATTCAGAAGAAAACTCATCGAAACAGTCATCATAATAAGTCCAATGAAAATAGGATAGTGACTGTAAATTAGAAATAGTCCCTTTTGATTAGATTTTTCATCAATAGCATGGTCGAATTGACCAAAATAAAACAAGAACAGAGAAAGCATAATAATGAAATAAAGAACCGAATAAATCGAGAAATTCTCGATTGTAAAGAAGTTAGTTAGCTCCATAATCATCTCTCCAAACGTAATAATGACAAGAAGGGAGATGCGCTCGATTAAATGGGGGAGATTTACCTGATAATGCTTATCTTTACTAAGCAAGATAATTGGCATAATAAATGTTAGCAGAATACTAGCAAATAAGATATAGACTCTAACGTAAATAGGAAGAAGAGCTGCTAGATAGACTCCTAAACTTCCTAGACCTGTTATCCATAGAAAACCTTTGATATTTTCCCGATTAACATCATCGGTTGATTTTCTAAAAAACTCAACCAAATATTGAAAAAATAAGGTAAGGGTTAATGTACCAACAGCCCAACAGAGATAATGAAAATATTGTTGCCAATCAGGTCCCATCATATTGGCTATAAAGAGTAAAAGTCCCATTTTGATAAACATGATTACTATGTTAAATAAAGAGTTCTTTCCATAGCGATTGGTATAAACGGTTTGAATCATCCAGGAATCGGTGAGAACCAAGACAGCCATGAAAAAATCAAGGAAAGAATTCCAAGTCAAAATACCGTTATGAAGATGGTCAATTAAAGTAGTTGCTTTTTGAAATTGCAAAAAAACAAAAAAACTAGGTCATAAAAAAAGTTCTGAAAAATTCTACACGTTTATGTTTAATAAGAGTTGTCATATTAAGTCCTTTCTATTTTAGAAGTACAATTTATTATAACAGAAATGGCAATGAAATACAAGGAGATTCTTAAATAACTTAATGTGGCGCGAATTGTCAACACCTTGACTTCTTTTGTCATTTACTTGTAGTGTAACCATTCCCTTTTTTATTTCATTTGTAGCATAATTTATTGGTATTATTAGATTTTTTTAAATGAATGTTGGGTACTTATAATCAATCTTAAAAAAATGTTGTAACTTCTTTTTGGTAAATATAAAAAAATTGTTCTGATTTGTCTTGTTATTAAAAAAATAAATTTACTTTTACTTATAAATAAAAAAAGCTCAATATTCTCAACTTTCCTTTCTTTAATTAAACTCATTTTTATAATTTCTCCTTATTTTTTTCTATTTTTAGCACATTTAAATTAAAAAAATAAAAATATAACTGATGAACTAGCTGATAAATTTGATTATAATATTTTTACTACTACTTCCTAATTTTTTTACCTTCTCTTTTCCATATGATAATATTGCCTTTTCATGCTATTTATGTTATTATATTTACAGTAACATAAAAAAATATTTGAGGTGCTGAAATGGCTAAAAAAATTTAAATTTAATATTATAAAAACTATAAAAAAACTTTTCTTGTGTTAGTTTGTTTATTTATACTTTCAACAGTAGGAAAAAATGTTTTTATAAGGCATTTCTTCAATGAAAGGCTTACTGTTATTCCTAACGTTGTAAATCTTAACGAAAAGGATGCTGTAAAATATTTGAAGGATGCAGGACTTAATGTTAAAGTAATTAATTCAAAAACTGAAAAAGTTCCACTTGATACAGTTTACATACAGTTTCCTTTACCTGGAAAAACTGTAAAGGTCAACCGTGCCATACAAATTTGGGTAAATAACGGCAAAGGGCAGGAAGTACCTAATATCATTGGATTGGAACTTCTTGAGGCACGTTCATTGCTGCAGGGGCAGAACATACAGATTGAAAGGATAGATTATCAGCCTTCCAATCAGAAGTACAACACTATATTAGGGGTTTATCCTAAACCTGGAACTACTCTTGAAATAAATCAGAAGATATCAATACTGGTTTCATCACAGAAAGTTGTTGATCCTTCTGTTATGCCTAACTTAATAGGACTGGATCTAAATGATGCGAAAGTATTACTGGCTCAAATTGGATTGGAATTGGGAGGAACTTCTAAGTCAAGCGATCCTACTCTTCCTGTAAATACTATTATTTCAACATCGCCTGCACCAGGACAGAAAGTTACAAAAGGCCAAAAAATTTCTGTTGTTATAAACATTGGTACTCCAGTAAAATCTGATAAACCTTCAGTAGAGGAAATTATAAATCAGACTAACAACCAGATTGATGATAAGCAGATTGATAATATAATTAACAATACTCTGGAAAAAATTGATAAACGTAACAATGAAGATAAAGACAACCAGAAAAAGAATTCTAACCAGAATAATCAAAATAATCAGAACAACAGCAATAATAATTCGGATGATTCAAATGACAATAAAATATTTACAAAAACCTAAAAAAACGTGAAGTTGATCGTCCTGGCAATGATTAAAATGTGGGTGGTTAGTAAAATATAATTGGGAGGAATTTATATTAAAGGAAAAAGTTATTAGAAAAAAATTAAAGGATTTTACTATGTTTCAGATGAAAGATACGATCATTTGAAGGAAGAAGATACTTATGAATGCAAACTTAAGGGAACTTTAAAAGTCAAAAAAATAATAAAATGAACTGTATCATAGGTGATATTGTTGATTTTGATGAAAAAGGAAAAAAAGTTATTATAGGAATTAATGAAAGAAAAAAATTTCCTATATCGGCCATTGCTTGCCAACATTGATTTTTATAGGTATTCTATTTTCCATAGTTTCTCCAGAATTTAATTGTAATGTATTTCAGAAAATGTTATTAAATGCCTCTTGGCAAAATATTCCAGCTATATTAATTATTTCAAAAAAATTGATTTAGTTGAAAAAAATACTTTAGATGAATTTTTAAACAAAATAAAGGAAAATTTTGGGGAAGAATTTCCAGTTTTTCCTATTTCTACTGAAAAAAATATTGGTTTAACAGAATTAAAGGAATACATAGAAGGAAAATCTGTTACAGTTTCAGGTCCAAGCGGAGTGGGTAAATCAACATTGATTAATTCCCTTATTGGAGAAGAAATTCTTACTACAAATGAAGTCAGCGAAAAGACTTCAAGAGGACGTCACACTACGACAGAAAGCCGTTTTTTCAAAATAAATGCATCTACATACATCATTGATACTCCAGGATTTACATCACTTGATTTTCCAAAACTGGATAACAAAAAAGAACTGGAAACACTCTTTCCTGAGTTTCTTAATCATATCCAGAATTGTAAATTCAGGGACTGTCTCCACAATAATGAGCCTCACTGTGGTATTAAGGAAGCTGTTGAAAATGGCGATATTCCTAAAATGAGATATGAGTTTTACTTAAACTCTCTGGAAAATATTTTTAAAAATTAGATATTGAAGATTAAATAAAATTTATTTAGTAAAGGTGGTTTTTATGGAAAGGAAAATTATTATAGCTCCTTCATTGCTTGCTGCAGACTTCAGTAATTTAAGGGAAGAAATATCAGAAGTGGAAAAACATGGTGCTGAATATTTGCATCTTGATGTTATGGATGGTAACTATGTTCCTAATATAAGTTTTGGAGCTCCTGTTATTTCAGCAATAAGAAAACATAGCAGTCTTGTTTTTGATGTGCATCTTATGGTTGAAAATCCTGATATGTACATAAAAGATATGGTTGATGCAGGTGCAGATATTATCACTGTTCACGCTGAAGCCACAAAACATCTTAACAGAACAGTGCAGTTAATTAAATCCTATGGAAAAAAAGTAGGAATTGCCCTAAATCCGTCCACTCCTCTGGAAATGATAAAGTACGACCTTAAAAATATTGATATGGTGCTTATTATGACAGTTAATCCTGGATTTGGTGGACAAAAATTTATAGAAGATATGACAGAAAAAATTAAGGAATTACGTAATATTAATAAGGATATAGATATTCAAGTAGACGGTGGAATAAATGCTGAAACTGCAAAAAAAGTAAAGGAAGCAGGGGCGAATATCCTTGTTGCCGGTTCTTATATCTTTAGCGGAAACTATAAGGAAAAAATAGAATCTTTAAAATAATCGATATTAAAAAAATGAAGGAAAAGGAAGGTACATAATGTATTTAGAAATCGAAGCATTGCTAGATGAATTTTATAAGACATACTATAAAATTGAGGAAATCAACTTGAATCAGGTTATAAAATGTCTTACTACTACTGAATTACACGTAATTGAAGCAATCGGGGAAGAATCTCTTACAATGAATGAGCTCGCTGATAAGCTGGGAATTACAATGGGAACAGCATCTGTTGCAGTAAATAAACTGACAGATAAATATTTTATAGAACGTAACCGTTCTGAAAGTGACAGAAGAAAGGTTTTTGTACAGTTATCTAAAAAAGGACTTTTGGCTTACAAATATCATGGAAATTTTCATTCAAACATTCTTGAAAAAGTCACTTCAGAAATTCCTAAAGAAAAACTCAATACTTTTGTTGAAGTTTTTAAGGTAATTGTAAATAACCTCAATAAAGTAAAAAAAGATATTCAGCCGGAATCCATACTGAGCTTTGAAAAGGGGGATATTGTTCAGGTATCATCTTTTTAAAAGGGAGCCCTGCAATAAGAAAATATTTGAATGAAAAAGGAATTGTTATAAAATCCCTTATCAAAATACTTGATATTAACAAACACATTATTATGTCGCTTGTTGATGGGGATGAAAAAAAGTTATCAGTATCGATGATGCTTCTGATATAATGGTTACAAGAAATTATGTATAATTAAATACATGCTTTAAATGGATAATATTTTATATAATCTATGTAAGATTTTTATCCATTTTTATTTATTATTTGAAAGGAATTATAAGATATGATATATATTGACGGAATAGGATTATCTTTTTTTAATTAAGGAGATAAAGGAAAAAAATAGTGAATTACAGGCTAACTAAAATTTATCAGTATGACCGTTCTTCACTTTCTTTTTTTCTTTGGTAAGAATAACCTTCTTTTTTTCAGGTAAAGGATAACTCTACGATTTTTTTTATTTAAAGGAAGAAAAAGGATTTGAATACAGATTTTCAGTCAAAATTTCTTCTTTCCCTGAAAAAAACATCTTCTTAATTCTATTCTTATAAATATTAGACAGGAAGGTTTTGACAGGATTGTATATTTTGATTTTGAAAAGCTTAATCAGTTTGGAGATGTTGAAAAGTTTACTCTTACGATGGAGCTAATGGGAAAAGCGAGTAACATATTTCTGACATCCGCAGATGATGAAAAAATTATTTCAGCCCTCTATTTCTCTTCCATAGATGAAGGAAATAGAGTTATAATGACTGGGGCAAGATACACTCTTCCATTTGAAGAGAAAAAAATCTCTCCTTTATATTTGGACAAAGATAATTTTCCATTTGAATCTCCACAGGATTTTATCCAGAAAGTCGAAGGAATAGGAAAAGTTTTTGCCACACAATGTTATAACAGTTATGAAATTTATAAAAAAATATTACAACCTATGTTCCACTTCTTCATGAAGCTGAAATTAAGGGAAAAATTACAAAAAAATCCTTACTTATAACTATTTTTTTCCGAATATGAGGATAAAGTTACTGAAACTAAGGAATTTTTCAACATTAAACGAAGGATTAAACGAATATTTCAGAACAACAATTACATCTAATGTAATCAATGAAAAAGAAAAAAAGAACTTATAAAAATATGTGGATACTCAAATAAAGAAATTTGAAAAAAATACTTAAAAAAATATAGATATTGATTTAAAAAGAACGGAAATTATGAAAATTACAAAAAAATACAGGAGATATATTGGTCGCAAATATGCATTTACTTAAGCATGGTATGGATAAAAATAACAGTTTTTTTGATTTTTTTACAATAATTGTGATATTACTATTTCCCTTGATCCGCTACTATCTCCAAATGACAATCTGAATTTTTTTACTATAATAGATATAACAAAGGAAAAAGAACTGAAACTGCTCTTAATGCAAGACTTCTGGATATAAAAAAATGAAATAAAATATTTTGAAGAGGTAAAACTTTTTATTGAAAAGGAAACTGACTTTGTCGGTATTGAAGAAATAGAAAATGAGCTGAAATTCAGTGGTAAAAAGAAAATCAAACTTAATAAGGCAAAAAAGAGGGAACTACTTTCTTTTGAATATAACGGCTTCAAAATATTTGTTGGAAGAAACAATAAGGAAAATGAAGAAATAACCTTTAACAGAGGTACTTCAAGAGATATATGGCTGCACGTGAAGGATATTCCTGGAAGTCATGTCCTTATCATAAGGGAACAGAAGGAAGTTGACGAAGATACTCTTCTCTATGCGGCTAAACTTGCAGGAGAATTTTCAAAAGCTAATAAAGGTGATAAAGTCACAGTAGATTACTGTGAAAAAAAATTCGTTAAAAAAATTAAAAATTCAAAACCTGGAAATGTAACATACACTAATTTCAAGGCTTTTAACAATTACAGTTTAAAAATATGAATTTCAAATAACAAATGTTATGATTTTTTTAAGGGATACTATTTAATATTTTATTGACAAATACCCAAAACTATTGTAAAATTAAGTTACATAAATATTTTTAGGAGGATATATAAATGGCAAGTAAGACAGTTGTTATGACAAACCCTACAGGATTACATACAAGACCAGGTGGTGTGTTTGTAGCTAAGGCAAAAGAATTCGAAAGTGATATTTTCGTTGAAAATGAAGGAAAAAAAGTAAACGGTAAATCATTGTTAAAATTATTATCAATTGGAATCAAAAATGGTTCTGAAATAACTGTTCACGCAGAAGGGGCTGACGCTGATCAAGCAGTTGAAGTTTTAGGAGAATTATTAGCAACTATTAGAGACTAATTTACACAATTTAATATTTATCGGATGGAAGGAGATAGTTTAAAAACACTTGTTTTTAGCTATCTCTATTTTAATAATATCAATATAAAAAAACTGTCTCCGGAGAAAAATATGAATAACTCATAAAAAAATAGTTTTTTTCACTTTTCCTGGGACAGTTTTTTTATACTTATTGTTTACAATTTAACTTCTATTTCTCTTTTCTTTTTTTTAATGCCGCTTTTACCCATCCTGTAAATAATGGATGCGGTTTTATTGGTCTACTTTTAAATTCAGGGTGATATTGACAAGCTATGAAATAAGGATGATCTTTTATTTCAATAACTTCCACATAATTTCCATCAGGTGAAAGTCCCACTATATCCATTCCGGCTTTTTCAAATTCTTCCTTATATTTATTGTTAAACTCGTATCTATGTCTATGTCTTTCATTTATAGATGTTTTACCATAAACTCTTGCCGCATGGCTGTCATCTTTTAAAATACATGGATAAGATCCAAGTCTCATTGTTCCACCTAAATATTCAAGCCCTTCCTGTTCCTCCATAAGACTGATTATTGGATATTTTGTATCGCTATCAAATTCAGTTGAAGTTGCCCCTTCATATCCAAGGACATTTCTTGCAAATTCTACACATGCCATCTGCATTCCAAGACATATTCCAAAGAATGGGATTTTATTTTTTCTTGCAAACTCTATTGCATCTATTTTCCCTTCTATTCCTCTGTCTCCAAATCCACCTGGAACAAGAATTCCATCATAATTTGCAAGTTTTTCTATTTCAAATTCTCCAGCTTTCAGATAATCAATCTCAACCTTTGTATCAAGATTAAATCCGGCATGTTCAATTGATTCTGTTATACTTATATATGCATCCTTCAATTCTACATATTTTCCTACTACTGCTACTTTTATAAGCTTTTTAGGGTGTTTAAATTTTTCCACCATCTTGTTCCATTCAATAAGGGCAGGTTTTTTATTTTCTATTTTAAAATGTTTACAAATTACATCTGCAAGTCCAAGTCTTTCCATTGTTAAAGGTATTTCATACAGAGTTTCTGCATCAAGGGATTCTATTACAGCTTCTTCATCTATATCACAGAATATCGATATTTTCTTTTTAATATTCTGATCTACAGGATGCTCACTTCTTACTATAATCACATCTGGAGAAATTCCAAGTCCCTGAAGCATTTTAACACTGTGCTGTGTAGGTTTTGTCTTTAATTCTCCTGCAGCTTTCAGATAAGGTAATAAAGTTACGTGAATATAGGCTATATTTTCCCTTCCTACTTCCCTTTTAAGCTGTCTTATTGCTTCTATAAAAGGATCACTTTCTATATCCCCTATTGTTCCTCCTATTTCTGTAATAACTATGTCAGATTGGCTTTCTTCTGCAGCTTTCATAATATTATACTTAATTTCATCTGTTACATGAGGTACTGTCTGAACTGTTCCACCTAAAAATTCACCTTTTCTCTCTTTAGAAATTATTTTTGACATGATTTTTCCGGTAGTAAGGTTATTATATCTAGTAAGATCTTCATTTATAAATCTTTCATAATGGCCTAAATCCAAATCTGTTTCAGCACCATCTTCAGTTACAAATACTTCTCCATGCTGGTAAGGGCTCATTGTTCCAGGATCGACATTTATGTATGGATCAAATTTCTGTATAGTTACTTTGTATCCTCTTTCTTTTAAAAGTCTTCCTAATGAAGATGCCACTATTCCTTTTCCTAACGAAGAAACTACACCTCCTGTGACAAAAATATATTTTGTCCCGTCAATTTTCGTTCTCATTTTTTTCCTCCTGAATATATTTTTAAATTTATTATTTATCACGAACTGCTCTTTATCTGTATATCTTTTAATATAAGGATTTTTACTGCTATGATATCATTTTTAAATAAAAAAAGATGATTTTCATCTGTCATGTAACAATTTACTTTTAGTTATTCATCATTCTAAGTCGGTCATAATAACCGACTTAGAACTTAATTTTTATTTTAAAGGTCAATCAAATTGATTATTTTCTTTCAGCACCTTTTTTGTAAGCACCTTCAGATCCAAATACATCTTTGATTTTTTCTTTGTAGTAATTTTTCATGTAATTTTTTGCAGGCCCTAAATATTTTCTAGGATCAAATTCTCCTGGTTTATTAGCAAATACTTCTCTTATTCCAGCTGTGAAAGCTAATCTTCCATCAGTATCAACGTTTATTTTAGCAACTGCTGATTTAGAAGCTTTTCTTAATTCTTCATCAGGTATACCGATTGCATCTGCAATTTGACCACCATATTGAGTTATCATTTTTACGAATTGTTGAGGTACTCCTGAAGATCCGTGTAATACTATAGGGAATCCAGGTATTCTTTTTTCAATTTCAGCAAGAATATCCAATCTTAATTTAGGATCGTCTCCTGGTTTGAATTTATGTGCTCCGTGAGAAGTTCCTATAGCGATTGCTAATGAATCTACTCCTGTTTTAGATACGAAATCTTCAACTTCATCAGGTTGAGTGTAAACGTGTTCAGCTGCTACAACATCATCTTCGATTCCAGCTAAAACTCCTAATTCAGCTTCAACTGTTACATCGTGCTGGTGTGCGAATTCTGCAACTTCTTTTGCTTCTGCAACGTTTTCATCATATGGATGGTGGGATCCATCATACATTACTGAAGAGAATCCATATTCTATGCAATCTTTAGCTGTTGCAAAGTTTGGACCATGATCTAAGTGTAACGCTACCGGTATATCTGATCCTGAAGCTTCAACATATGCAGTTGCCGCTTTAGCTAACCAAGGTAACATTTCTTTTCCAATGTAATCTCTTGCCCCTGTAGATACTTGAAGTATTACCGGTGACCCCATTTCAACACATGCTTCTATAATTGCCTGTAATTGTTCCATGTTGTTAAAGTTAAAAGCCGGTACTGAGTATCCTTCCTTGTTCGCTTTTGCAAACATTTCTTTTGTGTTGCTTAATCCTAAATCTTTAAAATGATATTTCATTTTAGCCTCCTAATATTAATAATAAATTTTTGCTAAACTATTTCATTTCCTTAATACATATTAGCAAATTTTTACTCAAAATTGCAATATTATTTAATTTTTTTGTTTAAAAACATTATAAGATTTTTTTATTTCCTAATTTTTTTCCTGCATTTCAATCTTTATTCTGCTATTTTCAATAAGTTCTTCAACTGTGCCATTTCTCAAAACATTTTTATCAGTAAAACCTGGTATTCCAGTCACTTTTCCTCTGTTTGAAACCTGCCATATAACCCATCTGTCATCTTCAGCAAGTTTAGGAATATATTTTATGTCTCTTATCCACAGCCTATTATCTGGAAATTCTCCCTTTATATAGGCATTATATGTGTGATAGGTTACATATATTATGACTCTTTTTTTATAATGTCTCTCCAATTTTTCTATCATATCCTTCAATTCTTTTATAACCACATTTTTAGGATACTTAGTCGGTATTTCCAGATCGATTACCGGCGGAAGAGCCTTATCCGAATCAGGTACCATGCTTATATAGTAATCTGCCTGTGCATCTCCGCTGCTTAACATTGAAAAAAAATGATAGGCTCCTACTGTAAATCCATTTAGTCTCGCATTATTCCAATTATAAAGAAAATCACTGTCTAAGAAATCTTTTCCTTCAGTAGCCTTCATAATAATAAATTTATATTTCTTGTCTACCCTTTTCCAGTTTATTCTTATCTGATGATGCGAAACATCCAGCCCTTCAACATTATAGTGCAATACCTTGGCAATAATATCATTATGATATACGTATCCTGAAAGTTCAAGATAAACTCCTACAGCTCCGAGAATTATAAGAAAAACTAAAATTTTTAAAAATTTCTTCATCCTAACTCCTCTTCAAATTAAGGATTTTATATTTCTTTCAATTCAAAAATTTTTTTATTTTATAACTGTCATTCCACCCATATAAGGTACTAGTACATCAGGTACTTTTATACTTCCATCTTCCTGCTGATAATTTTCCATTATAGCAAGTAAAGTTCTTCCTACTGCCAATCCAGAACCATTTAACGTATGCACAAATCTACTTTTTCCAGTTTCTTTTACTCTATATTTTATCATTGCACGTCTTGCCTGGAAATCCTCAGTATTTGAGCAAGAAGAAATCTCCCTGTATTTATCCTGACTAGGAACCCATACTTCAAGATCATATGTTTTTGCCGCACTGAAACCTATATCTCCGCTACAAAGTGAAATTACCCTGTAAGGAAGTTTTAATTTCTGTAATATTGCTTCAGCATTATTTACCATTTTTTCAAGTTCTTCGTAAGAGTTATCAGGGTGAGCAATTTTCACCATTTCTACTTTGTTAAACTGGTGCTGTCTTACAAGCCCTTTAAGGTCTCTTCCTCCTGAACCTGCTTCCTGTCTGAAACATGCAGTAAATCCACAGTAATATCTAGGGATTTCTTCTTCATCTAAAATTTCTCCATTATGAAGGTTTGTCAGTGTTACTTCTGCAGTTGGTATCAAGAATAGGTCTTCTCCTTCTATTTTATACATATCATCAGCAAATTTAGGTAACTGTCCTGTTCCCATCATTATTTCCCTCTTGGCAAGCTGAGGTGTCATTATTTCTTCATATCCATGTTCTGATGTGTGTGTATCCAGCATAAAGTTAATAAGAGCTCTTTCAAGTCTTGCTCCTGCTTTTTTATATACTGTAAATCTTGATCCACTTAATTTTGAACCTCTTTCAAAATCAAGAATACCAAGAGCTGTTCCAAGTTCATCATGAGGTTTAGGAACAAAATCAAATTTTGTAGGTTCTCCCCATTTTCTCACTTCAACGTTGTCATCTTCATTTTCTCCTATCGGAGTGCTTTCGTGAAGTCTGTTAGGTATAGTATAAGCTAATGCAAGCTGTTTTTCATCAATTTCTGCAAGTTTCTGATCCAGTTCCTTTATTTTAGCACTTACACCCTGCATTTTTTCCAGTAATTCTGTTGCATCTTTTCCTTCTTTTTTATATTTTCCTATAAGGGAACTTGATTCATTTCTTTCCTTCTTAAGCATTTCCACTTCCTGAAGAACTTCCCTTCTATCTTCATCCAGCTTTAAAAAAGCATCCAGATTAAAGTCACTTTTTCTATTTTTCAAATATTCCCTTACCTTATCGGCATTTTCTCTTATATATCTTGTTTCAAGCATAATGTTCTCCTCTTTCTTTTCTATTTAGTTGTTTTTGTAAAATAATCATAAAGTTTTTTTCTTACTTTCTGATAGCTCTGCATATTCTTTTTTTCTTCATTAATTTCAAAATTTATTTTTTTCTGATATTTTTTTATATCATATTTTTTTACGATTTCATCATATTTTTTTCAGTATATATTTTTTTATAAAGCAGATCAGCCTTATTTTCAATAAAATATTTCATATCCGATTCATTTTCATAATCTAAAAAAATTCTCTGTCTGATTTAATAAAAATAATTAATTATATTTTTTTATGATTTCATCCCTAAATATTCTGTTTGCTGAAAAAAACTTCCTTCTTCATTTTTTTATCAGTTTCATCAAGCATTTTTTTCAGTAAAAATAAGCTTTTTATAAGTTTATTACAGTCACACGACACAAGAGCAAAATTATACATTATTTCCAAAAAAATACTTTTTTTATCCCTGTACATAAGCTCATTTCCAAGTTTTTACCGAATGTTCTGCACTTGCATTAATTAAAAGCTCTTCTGTAACTGTCCTTTAATTTTTGAAAAATTCTATTTTCGACATTCTGTCTATACGTTTTTTTCTTTTTTTCCTTATAAGTTTCTGAAAAATTCCTCTTCTAAAAATCTTTTCAATTTCTTTTATCCTTATTTTCAGTCCCTTTATAATAAATATTTGCCAGTTCCAATATAAAAGAAGGCTCTTTTTCTTATTATTTTAAAAATTTTTTTATCAACTGTAAAGTATTTCTTTTTTTCGAAAAAAACAGTTTTTATATTTTTAAAAATAAATTGAAAAAAATCAGCTGTTTCTTTTAAATATTTCCATTTTTTTCTATTTTATTTTTTTATTCCCTCTTCCAAATAAATGATGCCTCCTTTTCTATTTTTTTAAAAATCTTTTTATCTATTATTTAAAAATATTAATTACACTATTTTTGAATCCCATTTTTAAAAACAAGCAGTTTATCTATCTTTTCATTAATTTTTTTACTATATCTTTTTTTCTGTAGTTACAATATAATCGTAATCTTTTTCCCTTTTCTGAAATATTTTTTTATTTCTTCCAATTTATAAAGATGATGATCTTCAAATTTAATTTCTTCTATTTGAGAAGGTTCCAGTCTTTTTACAGTTTCATAAAAATATTTTTAGGATTTTGCAATTGAAGAAAAAAATGAGTATTTTTCTTATCTTTTACTATACTAAGCTCCTTTTCTTCCCCATTCATATTGTAAAAATTTTCTTCAGAAAAAAGTTGCAATAGATATTTTTTTTCATATTTTGATAATCTCTGCTTTATTTTTTTCAAGTGATTCACTATTTACATAATTGCTTTTAGTTATTATAAGTTCATCTGCCCTTTTTAATGATTTAAGGGATTCCCGTAATCTGCCCTTTGGAAGATAATCATTTCCACCAAAAGGATTTGTTGCATCTATAAGTATAATATTCCTGTCCTTTTTCAGTTTTCTATGCTGAAATCCGTCATCCATAATTATAATATCAACTTTACAGACATCACGCAAATATACTGCTCCTTTGTATCTGTCCTTTGACACTGCAACAGGTACTTTAAGATTCAGGGCATGAAGATATGCTTCATCTCCAGACTCAGCAGAGGTTGCCAGTATTTCCTTATTATTTCTCACTAACAGCAAATCCTCTTTTCTTTTACCCTTGTATCCTCTACTCAAAATTCCTACCTTTTTACCTTCATTCAAATATTTTTTTACAAAATACTGAACAGCAGGGGTTTTTCCTGTACCACCTGCGACAATATTTCCTATGCAGATTACTTTCACACCTTCAGCTTTTTTTGATTTTAATATATTCAGGTCATACAGCTTATTCCGTATAAAAATTACCGAGCCATAAATAAGTGATAGTATTTTCAACAATATCTGCATCTAATTCTCACCTCTGTTTTCAGTTAAATTTTTATAGATTTCTTCAAGTCTCCTGAACCTATTTTTTATTCCCGATTTTGAAATTGACATTAAATCAGCAAGTTCCTGCAATGACATTTCTTCATTTTCAAGACGGCTGACTGCTGTTTCCCTTAGTACTTCCGACAATTCTTCCAGTCCAATTTCTTCATCTATTTTATTTATTATTTTTATCTGTTTTTTTCTGCAAGAGAGAGTTTCTTTTGTCTCATTTGCAATTTCCCAGTTCATATTTCTATTAATTTTATTTCTTATTTCCTTATTTATAGTTACTTCTTCAAATTCGAAAAAGGAAGTTAATCCACCGATTAAAAAAATATAATATCCAGTATATCCTCAGAATTTCTAAGATACACAAGGCTTTTATTTTTTTTCTCAGTCTGGAAGACTCTCTTTCCCATATTCTTAAAAAGGTAATAAAGATATGTTGCCGCATCTTCAGTGTCTATAAAGAAATCCAATGCATAGCCTTTTTCAGGAGATTTTACATATCCACAACAGAGAAAAAATCCTCTTATTATTCCAGTAAGCTCCTTTTCTGTTTTTTCTGTGAAAAAACTCTTATATGAAAACAGTTTTTTTATAAGATTCCTATATTCCTTTTCTTCCGTTGCCATGAGATGTATTTCATAAACCTTATGTACACCAAGCCTTTTACTCATCACATATTTCAGCTGAATATCAAGTTCTGTCACAGATTTCAGTCCCGAATAAACTCTTTTTGCCAGTGATATGTTTTCTGTACTGAAGTGTATTCCCTGTTCAGTTATTACATCCCTGGCAATAAAAATTCCAAAAAGTTCGGCAAGAATCTCCTCCCTGTCTGTAACTGATTTCCCAAAAATTTCCCTTTTCAAGTCTACCGAATAGGACATTTTTGCCTCCTTTCCAGAAAATTCCAGTTATTTTAAACAAACCTCAATCAATTACCTGACTTTATCTTATTAAATTTCCCATTTCATCATAATATTTCCAGTTTCCTACTTTTTTTCCCTTTTCCAGTTTCCCTTCAAATCTTAAAGTTCCATTCTGGTCGTATCCCTTTACACTTCCGTCTTTATCATTCATGTTTCCTTCGTAAAAAACGGCACCAGTATCATAATACACTGTCATTTTCCCGTCAACTATATCATAGCTGTAGTTTATAACTGATTTTTTCTGACCATTTTCATACCATTCAGTAAATGTTCCCTGTCTATGTCCGTCTGAATAGTCACCTGACAGTTTTTTTCTTCCTGAAGAGTAATAGCTGTTCCAGTTTCCTGATTTTCTGCCATTCACGTAATTTCCAACTGTTTCTTCCACACCGGTTTTTGTGTAATAATTTACAAATTTACCATTTAACTGACCATTTTTATATGTATGTTTTTTCCAGAGATACCCTTCTTCAGTGTAAGTCTTCCATTCCCCTTCTTTTTTACCGTCTTCATATCTTCCTGACATGAATGTATTTCCATTGCATAATATTCTTCATATTTCCCATCTATAAGACCTTTGCTTACTTTAGTTACAAGTATTCTTCCGCCACCGTCAGTTATTCTTAAATCTTCCGAGCCTGTAATCACTTCAGCTCCATTTTCCCTCTTTACATTTACACTGTCACTTAATCCTCTATCATAATTAAGTAATTCTATTTTCCCGTCATTTATTCTGTAATTTCCTGCATTAATATTTTTTTACCGTATACTGCAAGTGATAAAAAAACATCAATGTTACTAATAAATTCTTTATCCTTTTCATTATTCTTCTCCTTATGTCTATAATTTATCTTTTATATTATAGCAAATTTTTTTGTTTTTTTAAACCGAGAATTTATTTATTTGTTACATTTATCTCTTGTAAGTTAAACATTAACAATATATATTCAAACTTATTTTCTTTCTATACTTTTAAAAAAAATGTTGATTTTTAATGATAAATTGGTGTATAAAATAGGTGTGGGAAGTTCTCAGTCAGACTGAGAAAAATTGAAATTTAGAGAGGAGAAATATTATGTCTAAAGAAACACTGAATCCTTTTGAGATTGCTCAAAAGCAGGTAAAGGCAGCGTGTGATAAATTAAATGCGGATCCGGCTGTATATGAAATTTTAAAAAATCCTATGAGGGTGCTGGAAGTTTCATTCCCGGTTAAAATGGATGACGGTACTGTAAAAACATTTACCGGTTACCGTTCTCAGCATAACAATGCTGTAGGACCTTTTAAAGGAGGAATAAGATTCCATCCAGGTGTAACAATGGATGAAGTTAAAGCATTGTCAACATGGATGACTTTTAAATGTTCTGTTGCCGGAATACCTTATGGTGGAGGTAAAGGGGGAATTACTTTAGATCCTAAAGAGTATTCAGCTACTGAACTTGAAAGAATTTCCAGAGCTTACGCAGAAGCTATTGCTCCATTAATTGGTGAAAAAGTTGATATTCCTGCTCCGGACGTAAACACTAACGGACAAATCATGTCATGGATGATAGATGCCTACGAAGGTATTGTTAAAAAATCAGTTCCTGGTACATTTACAGGAAAACCTCTTGGATTTGGAGGATCACTTGCAAGAACTGAAGCTACAGGATATGGGGTAAATCTTGCCGCAAAACTTGCTCTTGAAAAACTTGGTCAGGATATAAAAGGGGCAACTTATGCTGTACAGGGATTTGGAAATGTTGGTTACTATACTGCTTACTACGCTCATAAGGCAGGAGCAAAAGTTGTAGCAATTTCAAATGTCGATACTGCAGTATATAACGAAAATGGCCTTGATATGGAAAAAATAATTAAGGAAGTTGGACCTAACGGTGTTATTGCTGATGGTGTCTATGGTAAGAAAATAACTAATCAGGAACTTCTTGAACTTGAAGTTGATGTTTTAGCTCCTTGTGCACTTGAAAACCAGATTACTTCTGAAAATGCAGATAGAATTAAGGCTAAAATAATATCTGAAGGTGCAAATGGACCTACTACTCCTGAAGCTGATGAAATTTTAAATAAAAAAGGTATAACTATTATTCCTGACATACTTGCAAATGCAGGTGGAGTTGTAGTTTCATACTTTGAATGGGTACAGAATCTTCAAGGATACTACTGGGGATTTGAAGAAGTTCAGGAAAAAGAAACAAATGTTCTGAAAAATTCATTTAATGACATCTGGAATCTGGCAAAAGAATACAATGTTGATGTAAGAACAGCTTCTTATATGACAAGTATTAAAAAAATTGCCCATGCAATGAAACTAAGAGGATGGTATTAATTAAGTAAAAATACTTTGATATAACAGATATAGGATATATACTCGATAACTCAATAAAAATTTTTATTAAAGTTTAGAAATATATCCTATATTTTTTTTAATTTTATTTCTACTATTTTCAATATTTCTATATCATATATAGTTTACAGGATAAGATTTTTCTTTAAAATAATATTGACATATTGGAGACTTTAATATATTATATAAAAATAAATTTAAAGAAGTGAGGAGCTTAAAAAATGGAAAATATTATGAAAGTATTCGGTGAAAATGTTTTTACCGAAAGTAACTTAAAAAAGAGAGTTCCAAAATCGGTATTTGAAGAATTCAGACTTTCTCAGCTGGGATTGACTGAATTGTCTAAAGAATCTGCTGAAGTTATTGCAAATGCAATGAAGGACTGGGCGACAAAAAGAGGGGCAACACATTATTGTCACTGGTTTCAACCTCTGAATGACCTGACTGCAGAAAAGCATGATTCATTTCTGGAACCTACTGGGGATAAGGAAATTATTTATAAGTTTTCAGGAAGCAGCCTTATAAAAGGAGAATCAGATGCCTCTTCTTTTCCAAATGGTGGTTTGAGAAGTACTTTTGAGGCAAGGGGATACACAGTCTGGGATACAAGTTCATATCCGTTCATAAGAGAAAATAAAAATGGGGTTACATTATATATACCTACAGCCTTTATTTCGTTTACAGGTGAAGCTTTAGATAAAAAGGTTCCACTGCTTAGAACAATGAAATATGTAGGAAAACAGGCATTGAGAGTTTTAAGAGCTCTAGGAAATAACGAATCACACCACGTATTCAATACTTTGGGAGTGGAACAGGAATATTTCCTTGTAAACAAGGATTTATTTGAAGAAAGGGAAGATCTTCTGCTGACAGGAAGAACTTTATTTGGTGCACCTGCTCCTAAGGGACAGGAATTAAGCGACCACTATTACGGAAAAATAAAGGAAAAAGTAATAAACTTTATGAGTGATGTCGATGTGGAACTTTGGAAGTTGGGAGTACCTGCCAAAACAAGACATAACGAAGTAGCTCCTAACCAGTTTGAAATAGCTCCACTATTTTCAGTAGCCAATCTGGCTTCGGACCAGAACCAGATTATAATGGAAACTATTGAAAAAACAGCACTTAGACATAACATGGTCGCACTGCTTCATGAAAAACCTTTTGAAGGTGTAAACGGTTCAGGAAAACATAATAACTGGTCACTTAGTACTGATGACGGAAGAAACCTTTTCAGTCCTGGGAAAGATCCACAGACAAATAAGAGATTCCTTCTGTTTGTATCAGCTGTAATTGAAGCCATAGACAGATATTATCCTTTACTGAGAGCTACAACCGCAACTGCAACAAATGATCACCGTCTTGGAGGACACGAAGCACCACCTGCAATTATTTCAATCTTTTTAGGTGATGAGCTGACAACAATACTTGAAAACATTGCACTAGGAAAAAATCTTCCTGTAGCTGCAAGTTCCAAGCTCAATCTTGATGTGGATGTTATTCCTTCATTAAGAATTGATGCCGGAGACAGAAACAGAACATCTCCATTTGCCTTTACAGGAAATAAATTTGAATTTAGAATGCCTGGATCAAGCTCTACTCCTTCCACAACTGCAACTGCAATAAACGCAATTGTAGGAAAGGTTTTAAGCGAATATGCCGACAGGCTGGAAAAAAGTAACAAGAAAAATTTAGATCAAACTATTGTTGAAATTATAACAGACGCATACAAAAACATGGAAGAATTATCTTCAATGGTAACGGATACAGTGAAGAATGGCAGGAAGAAGCTAAAAGAAGAGGGCTTACAAATGAAACATCTGCAAATACTGCATTAAGAAAATATCTTGATCCGGATATCCTTAAAGTTACTGAAGAAACTGGAATGCTTACAATACAGGAATCTGCATCAAGATATAATGCCTATGCAGAAAGATACATTACACATTTATGCATAGAAGCTAGAACGCTAATTGATATGGCTAACAAATATATCCTTCCTTTTGGACTGAAATATTCAAACCTTCTGGCTGAAAATATTGAAAGAGTTGAAAAATTCTATCCTGAAGGTTCAGAAGAACAAAAAGAACTTTTAAAAAGCGTGCTGACAGATATTTCCAATATCCGTAAAGAAACAAAGCTTCTTGAAGCAAGAATTGCAGAAGTTAAAAAAGAGGAAAATCTTGAAAAGCAGACAGACATGGCAAAAGAATTTTTAGTTGAAGGACTGGAAAATCTTAGAGTCCCTTGTGATAATCTTGAAAAAATAGTTGACAATGAGATCTGGACATTGCCTACTTATACTGATTTACTGTTTAAACTATAAGACTTAATATGAATATAAAAAGCACTGACTGCCCAAATGGGAAAGTTAGTGCTTTTTACTTTTTCAAGATAAACTTTTTATAAACTCTATTTTTATATATGATCTTCCAGTTCCCTTACTTTCCCTTGTTTTTTCCATAATGCCGCTATATACACGAAAGGTGTATCCATTACTGAAATAAACAATTCCAGGAAGTATGTTGAAAAGGCGATTACAAATAATTCATTGATTTTGTATACTCCTGCAAATGCAAGAACTGTAAACAGGGAGTTATCAATTATCTGTCCAACTACTGTACTCAGATTGTTTCTAATCCAGATATCCTTATAGCTTGGACGCCATTTTCTTATAACCTGATAGGCCCATACATCAAATAGCTGCGATATTATAAATGCTGTCATACTTGCCGCTGTTACTCTTATAACAGATAGTTCATTTAAAGCAAGGCCAAAAATAGGTTTCAGATGTTCCTGAAACTGATCAATAGATGCAGGCTTTATTGCTAATGCCCAGTTCATAACTATCGTAGTAAATACCATTGTAATAAATCCAATTGTAACTAGCTTTCTTGCATATTTTTTCCCTTCGACTTCAGATAAAATATCCGAAACAAGAAATACTCCTCCAAAGGCTATATTTCCCATTGTTGTTTCAACCCCAAATAAGTTCATCATTTTTAACACCTGTATATTTGCCAGTACTACTGACAGAGGAACAAATATAAGTAATCCCACTTTACCCCAATATTTGTAAGCAAATAAAACTGCAGTATAATTGAATAACATATACGCCAGCCAGAGCATTTCATTTGTTCCAAATTGAAAATTCTTAAAAAATTCTAACATCTTCTCCTCCATTTTATATTATTTTTTTCACAAAAAAATGTATCATCCCCTTTTTGACAACGATACATTTGTAAATCTGTTATCTTATTAAAGGTTTTTTTATGGATGGATTCTCCCAAACATCCTGTTATTTCTAACTTTTATTATTTTCAATTGTATTTACTGTGTTATATTTTACAATTATTTTAAAAAAATTGCAATGTTTTTTTATTTATTTACGTTAGAATTTTCTGTTTTCCAGACATTTCCCCACCTTCATTATTTTTTTAAAAATCCACTAAATAAACACCTAAAAATTTCACAAATAACCATTTTATTCCCTCAAAAAAATTAAGCATATCTTTTGATATGCTTACTGTAGTTCTTAAACGAATAAGGCTCTTGATGTAATAATATTATAGTATTTACTTTTTCAATTTGTTAATAGTTTTTTTAATTTATTTATAATTTTTTTAAAAAAACATCTTTAAAATTTACTGTTTTTTTATCAATTTAATTTAAAAAAAGTAGTGTTCTTTACTTTCCACTGTTCCAATTTAATATGTACCCAAAAGGAGTAAATTCCTAATGTTACTATTATCAGTAACAACCATTTTATCCAGTTTCCAAATAATCCCATAGCTGTACCATTAAATTTTAATCTTTTTCCTTCTATAACTGTATGATTTATTTTCCATCCATAAAACATGCATATAGCCCAAGGAAAACAAATTCCAACAGTACATGTTGTTATAAAAAGAACCTAAAAATAATCCAACCTATGTAACTAAGCAGGCCTCCATCAAAATAACTTCTTTCTTCCATCTTTCCTCCTTATAATTTTTTTCTTTAATTATATCATAAAAAAATAAATTTATAAAAACTACTCTTCCCATTTACTTATTTCTCCGTTATCTTCTCCAGACTCCCATTCCCAGTCATCTGTTATTTCACCTTCATTTCTCAGCATTTCATCGTATTCTTCTTTACTGTAGGATTCTGATTTCCCATTTGAATAGGAGCTTCCATAACTATTTCCTGAATTTCTTATCCTATATTCATATTCCTTAATTTCCCCTAATTTTTCCAGTTCTTCTTTTGAAAAAACAGCCCTGTAATTATTTTTTTGATAATAATAAATATTTGATGCATCTGGATCATCTTTTTTGCCACTTTCCTTTTTCTTTTCTTCCTCTTTTTTCATTTGTGATCTCAAACTGTCATAAGTATTCGCTTCACTTTTTTTAAGGTTTTCCATTACCTTTTCTGCGACTTTTAATTTCTTCTAAAGTCATTTCTTTTGAAGATGCTAAATCTGTATAATCAGTTGTTATAAAAATTCCTGTATTCTTTATATTCAGATTTTTTTCATTGTAAACTAAAAATTTCATTATAATGACTGGAATGATTACTGAAAAGTCTACCATTAATAAGATGTATTCCATAAGGAGTATAATCTTTTATTGAATAAAGTCCATTTTTACTTCTTATTTTAAATCCCCTAAAAAAAGTATAGCCATTCATTTTGGGAAATTTTTGTATTTTACCATTTCATAAGCTTTTAAGGTAGATAAATTTATCTGAGTATATTACATTTGTAGCAAATGTAAATTTTTTTGAATTTATAATATAATATTTTTTTCCGCCCTGATTTCAACAGGATTTTCAGAATTATCATTTTTTTCTACCATCACTTTTAAATTTTTGAACTTTTCATCTAAATCTTTTTACTTCCTCTTTAATCCTTTTCATCTCTTTTTTTTCTGCTAAAATTTTTCTCTTTCATTGCTTTTTTTCAATTTTGTATTTTTTTCATATATAGGAGTAAGATAAATTATTGATACAAATACAGGAAAAAAAGTATAAATATAGTCACAAATAATGAAATAAATACCAATCTAATTTTTTTCTGCTATTACTTAATTCTTCATTTCTCCATTTCATGTTGGGACTCCTTCAAAATGAACTTTAAAAACATACTGATTATTCTTTTTCCTTCAGATACTTATAAACTAAATTTTTAATTTTTATCAAACTTAATTTTCAAATTAAATTCTAATACATTATACCATATATTATTTAAATATTACTAAAAAAATCCAATAATTTTTAAGCTAAACTTCTTTTTCCTTTTTTTATTCTATAAAATAACTATCTAACTTAAGCCTTTATAAATAAAAAAATCTCACTATCTATTTCAGATAAATGAGATTCTCAAAAATACTTATCCTAAAAAAATTATCCAGTCTTAGTATCATTGTTTTTTTAATTTATTTTTCTGAACTGAATTTTTTTTATCAGGTTAAATCCATAATTTGAATAAAAATCTTATCAGTGAACTGTTATCTTCACATTCTAACCATAAATATTTTTGTATTTATGATTTTTTTACGATTAATAATAATTCGTGTGCCAATGATATTATTTCATTACCTGTTATCATACTCTTATCAGAAATATTATAATTTTTTTCCTATCTGTGCCAGCAAAAAAACTGTTTACAACATAACTTCCGTCTTTCAATTTTCTTCCACTCTGTGAAAAATCTTTTTCTGCTGTGTCTTGCTAAGACTAAGAAAAATTTTTCTTTTTCAATGATTAAACTCTTATTTGCAAATGTAAAAATACCCCAATATTTCCCCACTTTTTATCATTACGGATTAGATGAGTGGCAGATAAAGAACTTTTTTTCAAAAATTTATAGCTTTATTATGTAGAAAAATCCTCAATACTGTTTCTATCTCTACTTTTAAACTGTTTCAATATTTTTTTCTTTAATATACTCTTCATCTTTTATATCTGCTATTATATCCTGTAATGAAATAATTCTGTTATTCTTCATCCTTTGAAGAATATCCAAACATTTTTCTTATTTCTTCCGGGTCATCTACAATTTCAAAATCAACATCAAGTTTTTTTACTTTCTTTTTTTACTCTCCATTGCTTCAAGCACTTCATCTGCATATCTTGCAGGAATTCTCAAAAGCATCAAGTAATATACTTTCTGTAGCCATTATTACCACTCCCTTTTTATCTGTTTTAATTTTTTTACCATAATACTTCTTTACTAACTTCGTAGACGCTTCATCATCTATATACATTTCAATATATGATAATTGTTTTGCTCCCAATATTTTTTTATAATGTTCTATTAAGTTAGTTTTCGCTAAAAATGAAACATAGCCATCATAGCCTTTTTCGAAACTTATTCTTGCTATTTCAGCAAACAAATGCCCTCCAACTCCTAAATACTCTTTACTTTTTTTAAAAAAATTTTTTTAGGGATTATGACGATTATTAAATGGGGCAATTTCAACTAACACAACTTCTAATAATTTTTCTTTCTTTATTTTTCATAATATTCTACAATTCCCTGTAATCTTTTATCACTTTCAGCAAATAATCCTAAAAATTTTTATTTCCTTTTTTACCTTCCTCAATCCAATTAAACTCCCAATCTTTGAAATTATAATGCTGTGTATTAATTTCTTTTTACTTCAGTTTTTACAATTTTATTATCTTTTTGTTCTAATCAGACACTGAGTTAATAAATCTATATCTATTTCTATTAATTTTTTTATACCTCAATTTAACCCACCCATTTTTATTTTTACTTTAAACATTTCCAATTCTTTTTTTCAGTTAAACCATTCTCAATATGATTTTTTTAATATATTCGTTAGCTTTACGAATATCGTAATAACCCTCTGTTTCTCTAGGTAATACATAGAAACCAATATCATCAAAAATCCTTTATATTTTTCAAAATCCATTTTTTTCAAAAAAATTTTTTTCAGCTTCAACTCTGTTACTAAACATTTTTACCACTCTCCCTTTTTTTAACTTTATTTTCATTTTTTTATGATACCATATCTATTTTAGAGTGTCAATTGGATTTCTAATTTATAATCTGAAAATTAAGGCAATAAAAAGGCTTTTCTTTATTCTTCTATCAAATCATGTTCTACTAATTTTTGATTTTCCTGATTCAATATCTGTAATAATTTTTTTCTAAATATTTCATGTTACTTTCAGAATAAAAATAATTCTTTTAATTCTTTTTCCTGGGTTTTTTTATCAATATTAGAATCAATCATTTTTTTGTGTCATGTTAATCACCTTCTTTACTTTTTAAGTGTATTTTGTAATTTTGATTTTGTTAATCATTATCTTTACAAAAATTATACATTATACATACATTTGTTATAATAATTTAAAATAATCTTTTTTTATTTAATGTACTCATGTACAATGATATTAATAATACAAAGTATCACTAATATTGAATAAAAGCAAGTATTTATTTTCATCAAAAAAACTTGTATTTCCACCTGTTTTTTTCTATATTTTCTGCCATTCCAATTTTAAAAAAATCTCAAAATAAATCCCATAACTTAATTCCAGTTTTATTAAACCTTACTTTTTTTAAAGTAAATTCTAATATATTATACCATATATTATTTAAATATGACTAAAAAAACGTCTAGAAATCTTTAGTCATTTTTTTCTTTTTCTATATAATTTTAAAACCTCTGGAATTAAGTATTCAGCTTAATCCTCCTCAAATGAAAAAAACTTCCATAAATATAGTAAAAATTAATAAGAACTATATTACAGGGAGGTAAAAAAATATGAAAAAAATAATAATAATTGTAAAAAGGATATAAAAATTTTCAGAATGGATTGATTTTTTTGGCTAGAAAAATGAAAAAAACTTTTTTTAAGAATCTACTTATGCAACATACTCAAATATTATTGAAAACCACATAAAAACCATCCTTAGGCACTAAAAAAATATAAGCCATATCCAAAAATAATGACTTACAAAAATATGATATTTGAAAAAAATTAAATTCAGGAAGATTAAGTAATAAAAAGGACTGTCACTGAAAAACTGTAAAGGATATTATGACAGTTACCAAATCTTGTTTAAATTCTGCAATGAAAAAAATGGTATTATTAAGAGGAAAAACTTTTTGATTATAAATTTCCTAAAAAAATATTTCAAGTAAGAAAATAAAAATTTTTTTAGTCATACTGAACACCTTAAACTTTTTCCAATATATAAACTCCAATCTAGATGAAAAAAATCTCTTGGTATACTGATTTCTTTACTATGTGGTTTAAGAATAGGAGAAGTTTGTGGTTTGAAATGGTATGATATTGACTTTGAAAAATGAAATCTTATCTGTAAATAGAACTGTTCAAAGAATTTATATTAAAAAAACTATTTCAAGTGAAAGTAAAATTATAATTTCTTCTCCAAAGACAACTTCCTCATTTAGAAATATTTCCCTTAGCAAACATCTAATAAAAAAATAATGAAAAAAATTTACGCAAAAAAATGATGATTTCTATATTATTACAGGTAACAAGAATTTTATTGAACCTAGAATATATAGAAAAATACTACTATTCAATACTTTCCTCACTAAATCTTTCAAAACTTTCTTTCCATTCTTTAAGACATACTTTCGCAACACAGGCAATTGAACTTGGAACTGATTATAAAACTGTTGCAGAAATTTTAGGACATTCCAGTATAAATACAACTTTAAATTTATATGTTCACCCAAAAATGGAATACAAGAGAAAATGTCTAAATTTAATTTATAATGAACTCTCTTCATCCCTCAAAAAGAAAAAAAGATAAGGTCTTTACCTTATCTCCTGCTCCCCTTCTTCCTTCCGGAAACTTTTCCATTATTTGAAATTTTTTTATTCTTTTCTTCCTCTTCCTTTATCCTTTTTTCGTTTTCCTCATCCATAAACACACTTGCCAGCCTGAAACCTTCTGCATATTTTTTATCAGCCTTCCAGACTAATTGAGTGGCTTCATACTGGACTTTCTTCTCTTCCTCAGATAATTGATTCCCATTTTTTATCTTAAAATACATTTCAGGATCTACCCTGTTAACAAGTCCTTTTCCCCGCATTTCATAAGCTATTTCAAAATGCAGATGCGGAGCACGGGTACCACTGGCATTACCTGTAACTCCTGTTTTTCCAAGTACCTGCCCCGCCTTTACTGTATCTCCAACTTTTACACTGACTTCACTCAAATGACAATATCTCAGATATTTTATTACCATTCCGGGTTCATAATTTGGACCGTAGTTTTCTTCTCCCGAACCTTCCTTTGGCTTATAATTTTTTCTCTTAATTTTTTCAAGCTCCTTAGGATCCACTTCCAGATAAAAATTTAACCCATAACCCTTTTTATCTACATATAAATCAACAATTTTTCCATCCAGAACTGCAAAGACATCTGTTCCCGGAACAGCAAAAATATCAATTCCCTGATGAGCCTTTATTCCATTACTTCTTGTCATTCCAAATTTAGCCCAATCAGGATATTCTTCCCCCCTGAAGTTATAATATGTAACTTGGGGATTCTTTACAGGATCTATCCTGAAAATATTATCTTCTTCCTCTTCCATTGCCGCTTTGACAACTGCTTCTTCACGTTTAGTATTAATATAAGTTACAACTGAAAAAAATAATTCCGGCAATTATTAAAGGAATTATAAAAACAAACATAACTTTTCTCTTGTTAATACGCCATTTTTTTTATTTTTTTCATATTACTGTAATTATTTTCCATAGTAGTTAAATTTTAAAAATCTCCTCTTTAAATTTATTCAAATTTCCTCAAATACTCTGAAAAGCCTTTTCCAGTCCCTTTTTCAAGTATATCTTTATGTGTACAATATCCTAGCCTTGCATATCCTGGCATGTCAAAACGGTTCCCCGGAACTAATAATACACCCTTTTCCTTCAGAAGTTTTATGCAAAATTCCTCTGTATCAACTGGAATATCCAGTTTAATAAATGAAGTCGATACATATTTAGGATAAATCAATGATACTTTAGGTTCATTTTCCACCCATTTTTTTACAACTTCTAAATTTTCTGTTACTATTTTTCTATTTCTTTCAAGTACAGCTTCCTTATTTTCCAGTATATATGTAGCCAGATAATCATCAAACACTCCTGCACATATCATTGTATAATCCCGATATTTACGGAAAATATCACTTAATTCAGAATTTGCTGCAACCCACCCTATACGTATCCCTGGAACAGAATAAGTTTTTGAAATGCTGTTGACTGATATCCCTTTGTCATATAAATCAGCAATCGAAGGAACTTCTATTCCCGTTTCCAGCGATTTGTAAACTTCATCTGAAAGAATATAGGCTCCACAGCTTTCAGCAATTTTTACCAGTTCCTTCAGAAAATCTTCCTCCATAACTGCTCCTGTAGGATTATTTGCATTATTAATACATATCATTTTTGTATTACTTCTTACAAGTTTCCGTAATTCTTCCAAATCCGGCAGCCATCTATTTTCTTCCTTAATATGCCACAAATCCACTTCTGCACCAAAAGAACGCGGTATATCATACAGCTGCTGATAAGTGGGATACAGTGAAATAACATGGTCTTCAGGCTCAATCAGAGAATATAAAGCCAGGAAATTGCCTCCTGTTGCTCCATTTGTCTGTAAAACCTGTTCTGGCGTAATATTTTTATATAAAAGGCTTACCTGTTTCTTAAATTCCGGAGAACCTTCTATCCAGCCATAATTCATTTTTTTTGTCATTAATTCTGAAAAAAATTCTTTTTCACTTTTGTTTCCTGTTTTTATAATTTCTTCCAATGTAAATGACGCTATTGAACTTCCTGCAATATCATAAATCGCATCATTTTCCCATACATTCAGCCATTCTTCCACTCCAAAGTTTGCAATTTTCATATTACTCACCTCTTTTATATATAAATATACGGGATACCCACTTTTAAATGAATACCCCGAATATCCTGTCTAAATATTATTTTATCGTTTAGAGCTATTTTACAAGCATAACTGTTGGAACTTCAGGTACTCTGAAACCGTTCTTATCTCCAGGCGAAGCATTTCCAAGCCAGTCATATATAAACTTTATTTGATCATCATAATGTCTTATACATTTATGCGATTCAGGATAAGTTCCTATTTTCTTTGCTGTTACAGCTTTTCTCTGATTTCTTGTTTCCTTTGGCTCAAATAATGAAGGTATACTATGCATATATCCTCCACCACTGAATCTTACGGCATTTTTAGCATCTCCTACCACTGTTCCTGCAGAACCTGTATACTGCATTACAGGTTTTGAATAAGCTACATGGAATACTCCATAAGGTGTTGCATATGAACCATTTCCATCTTTCCCTGTTGTTACAAAAGAACTTGTTACAACATTCCAACTGTTTGTATCTTTATTTTTTTCTATTATCATTTCATTCTGGCTATGTCTATCAACATAAATGAATCTTGAAACTTCTTCCTTAATTCCTGAATCCTTCAGAAGTTTCTTGTTTGATTTCTGAAGATAATATTCCTTATCATCATAAACATCTATTTACCTTTATGTATTTATCAGTTTCTTCAGTTATTGTCATGATTGATCTGTCAGGAATATTTATAAATTCCTTAAATGAAGAACTTAAATATCCTCTTTCACTCTGGTTTTCTTTATTACCATACTTATCTTTATTTGAACCGTTACCTCCACCTAATGGAGTATAATCATCTAAAACATAAATTTTCTGATTTTTTGCAACTGCTTCCTTTATAAAGTTATTAGTTTTTTCAGCCCTTTTCATCATGTCATTCCAGTCAAATTCCCTCTTTATTGCATTTGCAGCTAAAACATACCCAAGTTTACCATCAAAATAAACTTCATACCATTCTGCAGTTCCACCAGGTACATTTGTCTTAACTTTTCCAATAACTTTATATTTGTGACTGTAAGCGGCATTCTTTAGAACTCCTGATTTTGTATTTGGCTCTTTTCTTACTGCCGTTGCTGTTTTTATAAATATGAAATCATCCATATCTTTAGGAGAATTCTTGTCGTATTTATAATTGAAAGTTAAATTTTTTGGTCTTTCTTTTACATAGTAATTAATATAAGTATAAGGTCCTTTAATATTTTTTGCAGGCTGTTTACCTTCATCTACCACATTGTCCTTGGATTTTGTATCTGTATCTGTATTCTGAGGTACATTAGTTATATTATCCTCTTTCTTTAAATCTTCAGGAACATCATTTTTTTCTGTTACAGCAGGAGCCTTTTCTACTGGTGCTTTTTCAACTGTAGAAGGCTTTTTATCTACTACAGCTGGCGTTTTCTCTGCTGGTTTTTTTTCTTCTGTTTTCTCTTCAGTTTCTGCTTTTTTAATATTTTCTTTTTTTGGTTCCGTATTGGAATTAGAGCTAGGTTTTGCTACTTCTTTTTTAGGATAGCTATCTATAAAGCTAGTCATAAAATTACCAAAATCATTATCGAAATTTGATTTTCCAAATATTTTTTCAACTTCTTTTCCTTTTACAGACTTTCCTTTATCATCTGTTATATATGGAATAAACTTAGTTACAACCCTATCCGGTTCAATCAGATACATAATAACCAGTTTATCCTTCTTACCGTCCTTATCTAAATCCGGTTTAAGCTCATTTGATTTCCATTCCTTCTTTTCTTCTGTTTTTTTTCTGTAGTATTTCCACTAGTTACAGGATTACCTGTAACATTTCCATCACAGATAAAAACCATAAGAACAAATAATAAAAATTTTTCTTAGTACCTTTCATACTTTACCTCATCTCCAAATTTGTGAAATATTTTTTTATGAAATTTGTTAATTTTTGATTATAATCTTAAAATTCCTAAATTTATTTTTTTATAAAAACTACTACTACTACCGGCTCTGCAGGTATTGTATTTTCTTTTTCCTTTTTTTGACTGTCTGCATTTATCCATTTTACTATATATTCAATCTGGTCATCATAATGTCTTACACATTTATGCGATTCCTTATACGTTCCTATTTTTCCTGCAGTGTACGCTTTTGTTGATCTTGATGCACCAAATGCAGCCGGAATTCCATGCATATATGCTCCACCACTGAATCTTACAGCATAATTGGCTTCTCCTGCTATTACAAGTCCTTCTTTTCCTGCACTTTTACGTGTGTCACCCTCTTTAGCATGACCTGTAAATAACATATAAGGTCTGGTAAATGCAACAAGGAAAGCTCCGTGCGGTGTTTCATACGAAGAATATCCGTTATCTACCCCTGTTGTTACAAAAGAATAAGTTACAACATTAAATTTATTAGTGTCATTTTCCCTTTCAAATATAGCTTCTGTCTGGCTTTCAGGATCTATTGCAACAAACTTGTTTACTTTAGAAGTTATATCCGTTTTTTGTATGTTATTATCCTTTTTATCAATATAATAAGGACCTCCATACATTGGTGTTTCTATTTTTTTACCATACCATTTTTCTTCACCTAAAACTCTAAGAAGAGTTCTATCCGGTATATTTATATATTCTCCTTCTTTGTTGGAATTTACATATCCTTTTTATACTTTGGTTACTTCTATTTCCAAACTTGTCTTTTTTTACTGTAATAGTCATTTTGCCAATGGTCTGTATTCAGTAACAATATAAATATCCTCTTTCTTTGCAAGCGTATCAGATATAAAACTGTTTATTTTCTCCATTTTAGAAACCATTTTATCCCAATAGAATCCTCTTTTTATAACTTTGTTTTTATCCTGAATAAATCCTTTTACTTTTGATTCCTTACCAAATTCTGCAAGGTACCATTTCTGACTTCCATTTTCCTTTATTGAAGTAAATTCAAGTAACAGTCTAGGTTTATCCTTGTATTTCAAAGATGCAACTCCAGGTGATGAATTACTTGGTGCTTCCCTCAGAACATCTGAATGCCCAATAAAAAGAAAGTTCTCCAAATCTTTAAGAGAATTTTTATCATATTTAAGGTTTACTGATACATTTTCATTTGTATTGTCACCAAAAAGATTTACTACTCTCACTTCACCCTTTTCTATTCCTTTTAGAATATTCTCCATAATAATCTTTTTATACTTTTCAATGTTTTTTTCAGTATTTTTCAAAAGAAAAATGCAGTTGCTTCATTTTTTTAATGGAATCTGATAAGTAAGTGCATACTGATCATCCTGTAACGTATAAATTGAAACTAGACCTCCCTTTGTAATAATACTGTCACTTTTTTTATTTACTACTACTTTCTCCGGTATTCCATCATTATCAAAATCATATTCTGTTTCATAGACATCATAACCGTCTACTTTTATATTTCCTGTATATTCCTTTGGTAATGATACTTTTTCACTTGATTTACCTGCAAAAATTAAATCTTGCCAATGCAAATGTAAACAATGCTAATTTATTTTTTTCTCATTTCAACTCCTATTTTTTTCTAAATCATTTCTCAATATATATTCACACATAATTTTATAATAAATTATTAAAAAAATCTACTATATTTTTCATATATATTATCTACAATATATAATATATATAACATTAGTTTTTTTATATTAATATTTTATATTAATATAAATGAAAAACATCCCTTTAGAATCCCTAACACTCTTAAATTATAATATGTCCCTTTAGGAAAAAAATCATCGTATCTTCTTTTTTTCGTTTAAAAGCTCTTAAAAATAATTGTTTCTTCAATATATTCAACGTTTTTTTATATTTTTTTTATTTTCATATTCAACAAGACAGTATTTTTTTTATGTAACTCTTCAAAGTTGATTTTTTTCTGTTTTGAAAAAGATTAAAAGTATCCAAATAATGAAATTTTTGGCTCATAATGTCCTGATTTTACTACTATTGCAAAAAGATCCTCATCATCTTCTTCAAATTTAGGAAATACCTGAATTTCCTTTTCATTAAAGAAATATATTTCGTCATTTGGAAGAATTTCACCATCTAGTACAATATTACTAGTAGGAAGTCTGTGCTTTTTTTCTCCTGTATTATCTCATCCTGCCTAAAAAAAGTGTGATTTCCTCCTGAATTTTCTTTGGCAATCTTCTAAGTTCCTCATATTCAGAAATTTTCTTTTTATCTTCAGCCGATACATCAAATATTTTATAAAACTTATCCAGAAAATTTTCCGACGGTCCTTTCAAATCATTTATTATATTACTTATGTATTGGGGAGAAACTCCTATCAGTTTAGACAGTTCTACCTGGGATATTTTTCCTTCTGATATATTTTTTTCCAGTATTTCTCCTGTACTTTCCATAATCTCTCCTTCTGATTCATATTTCATATTGTTTTAAACTTACATTTGTTCTAATTCATCCAAATTATAAGGAGTTTCCTGATAAACATGATGGTTAATCCAGTTTATAAAGAAAAGGTTTGCATGCCCTCTCCACTTAAACAGAGGTGTTTTCTCCGGGTTATCTTCCGGATAGTAATTAAATGGAACGCTTATTTCCTTGCCTAATCTAACATCTCTTTCATATTCAGCTGCAAGGGTCATTCTGTCATATTCCATATGTCCTGTAACAAATATTCTTCTTTTATCCTTTGTTCTCACAATTGAAACTCCTGCTTCAGGAGATTTTGCCAATATTTCAAGTTCCTCAATTTTATTTATATCTTCTTCCTTTACTTCTGTATGTCTTGACTGCGGCATATAAAATACTTCGTCAAATCCCCTAAAAAGTCCTATGCTGCTGTCATCAAGCTTTAAAGGATATATTCCAAAAAGCTTTTCATCGAGAGGATACTTTTTAATTCCGTAATGATAATAAAGTCCCGCCTGTGCTCCCCAGCAAATATACAATGTTGAAAAAACGTGTTTATTACTCCATTCTAAAATTTCTGTAAGCTCCTTCCAGTAGTCAACTTTTTCAAATTCAAGAGTTTCCACAGGAGCTCCGGTAATTATAAGCCCATCAAACTTCTCATCTTTTATGTCATTAAAAGTCTTATAGAAATTTTGCATATGTTCTTCTGAAATATTTTTTGAAATATAGCTGTCCATTTTTAAAAGTGTTACCTCCATTTGAAGTGGAGTATTACTTAATAACCTTAAAAGCTGTGTTTCTGTTTCTATTTTTTTGTAGGCATCAGATTTACTATTACAAATTTTTAAAGGCCGAATATCTTGCGACAATGCTCTTGCTTCGTTCATTACAAAAAAATATTCTCCTTTGCTAAAAATATTTACAGCTGGCAAATTATTTGGTATTTTTTTTATAGGCATTGTCAATATTCTCCTTTCATTATTTTTTTTATAGCTTAAAAGCTTATTCAATTTTATTAAATATTATATATTTTTTTCCCTTAAATTGCAATAGTATTTATACATTCTTCCTATTTCTATAAACTAGAATATAGCTCATTTATTTGTTAAAACTTTTAAAATGCTTAGATGACAATTTTTTTTATATGTAATTTCAAATAAAAAAATTAAATGAAATTATAAGAAAAAAAGCTTGACAAATCCTCAGAATATTTATAAAAATAGAATAACAAAGATACGTTTTTTTCAGGTGGTTTTTATGAAATTAATTATACAAAGGGTAAAGTCTGCTAAAAATGTCTGTTAATAATAGTTTTAAATGCGAAATTAACAGAGGAATAGTTGCATACCTGGGTATTACACATGAAGATGATATTAAAGATATTAATTACTGTGTCGATAAATTAATCCATTTAAGAATTTTTTTGATGATGAAAAATGGTAAATTGAATTTATCTGTACAGGATATCAAAGGGAACTGTTAATCGTAAGTAATTTTACAATTTACGGAAATACAAAAAAAGGCAGAAGACCGGATTATTTAAATTCAGCACCTGCTGAAAAAAAGCAAAAAAATATATGACCTTTTTATTGAAAAAAACTTTCAGAAACAGATGTTCCATTTAAAAACAGGAGAATTTCAGCAATATATGGAAATAGAGTCAATAAATGATGGGTAGATAAATTTAATTATAGAATCTTAAAAAAATAAAAAAACTTCAGAAAGGAAAAGTTATTATGAAAAAGAAAAAAATGTTATTCTGATGGCTTCGCTTTCCTTATTTGCAATGAACTGTTCAACTTTACAGAATAATTCTGCTTCTAGAAAAAGAAATAATAAAGTTAAAACAGATCCTGAAACTGCAGATGCAACTGAAAGCAGAAAAGAAGATGACAGGGAGCACAAATCAGACAATCAAAATTTAAAAAACAGATTTAGTAATGATAGTTTAGTTATTACTAAAATTAATGAACTTCAGGAAAAAAATCAGAGACTTTTAATTAGCGGTACAAGTTCTGAAATACGTACAGTAAAATTGCAGAATGCTCTCTTAAAATCATTTGAAAACTGGAAAGGGACAAAATATTCATTTGGTGGAGATTCAAGCAGAGGAATTGACTGTTCTGCCTTAACACGTAGAGTTTACCGTGAAGTATTCAGTTTTGAATTACCTAGAGTTACAAAAGATCAGATTAAAGTAGGAAGACATGTTTCAAGAAATAATTTGAAACCTGGAGATATTTTGTACTTCAGACCTGATGGAAAATATAATCACACAGCTGTTTATCTAGGAAATTCATTGTTCATAAATGCTTCTTCCTCAAAAGGAGTTATATTATCTTCATTGGAACACTCCTACTGGTCAAAATATTTTGTACATGGTGTGAGAGTTGATACTGCTAGTGCAAATGTATAAATAATAACTATAATATAAAAAAACTGTTTCAGCCAGATATTTTTTTAAAAATCTGAAAGCTTGAAACAGTTTTTTTTTATTATTTTTTTCTATTCTTCTATTTTATCTTCTACTACATTATAAGTTTCTTCTTCTTTACCTATAAGATAAGAAAAATTCTTCAGGTGTTTCACTTGTATATTCCACATTAAGATAAATAATTGACAGCAGCATTATTTTAAATATATTAAGCGTCACTGTTATAGCTGTGCTTAAAAGAAGCCCTATAATTCCAAATCTACCTAAAGTCTGGCCTATTCCAACGTTTAATAACCCAATAACAAATATTGGTATGAGTGCTCTCATTTTATTTCCTTTGGAAAGATATAAATTATATCTGAATGATTCCCAGAAACCACCTCTTCTTGATATATATATTGGCATAAAGTATAAAATAAATATTTGCACAAAAAACGCCATAACTGCCAATATTATAATTGGATTTCGCATTTCAGGAAGTAAATTTAACTGATCTGCTCTTGACAATCTTTCTAATCCAAGGCTAAAAATATAGTGCATTAACATTATACCCAATATAATTCCAATCAAAGCTAAAAAAAGCCTAGCAGTGCAAATATTTTTTTCTTAGATTACCGTTGTTATCATATTCCCTTTCCTCTATTTTTAAAAAAATCACTTTCTTGTATAGCAACCACATTCTAGATATAGCTACAAGTGTTACTATACCTGTAAGCATTTCGAATAAAGGATTCTGACTTATAACAGAAAAATACAGTCGCCAAATAAAGAACATATAATACTATTATTTCCTTATTATCATTTTTCATCATTTCCCTAAATAATTCATATGCCACTATAAGATACTGTCTGATAGTAAGCTTTCCTTCCTTTAGTAGTTTTCTTAATTCATCCATTAACTTTTTTTCTCCTTTCATTATTTAAAAATTTCCCTTTAAAAATTCTATCATTTTTTTAATGATTTAATCAATATTTTTCTTTATTATACAACTTTTTATTTTATAACTTTTTCTTTTACAACACCTGAAAAAAAGAAAGAGGGCATTTATTACCCTCATTCATTTCAACTGTAATTATTTTTTTTAGATTTTATAGGTTCTGCAGCTGTAAGTTCAACCAGGTGTATTCCTTTTCCTTGTTTTTGTAAGCCATAAGCTACATCAAAGTTTTTAACACGTTTATTTACAGGATATAATTGATATCTGTAAGTTAAAGGTACTTCTACTGCTTGATTTATATAGTATTCCTGCCATTTTTTATAAGCTTCCGGCTTATAGTTAGGATCCGTCAATGTTTTAGGACTTGCCACTTCAGCCATCAGTTTGTCATTTTCATCTGAAGCAAATCTTGTATAGTTGAACATTGATTTACGTCCTGCTGTTTCAAATGGACTTAAGTTTGTTCCAACTCCCCATGCTGCAAAATATACATCTATTTCAGGATCGTCAGCTTCAACCTTGTCGTAGAAACTGTTAAATTCTATAAGTCTTCCTGTTGCAAGAACACCTTTTATTCCTATTTCTTTCCATTGCTGTATATAGAACTGCACTAATGGTTCAGCTATATCTCCACCTGACATTGCGGCAATTTTTATTTCAAATGGTTTTCCATTTTTATCTTCTCTGTATCCGTCACCATTTACATCTTTATATCCGGCTTCATCTAAAAGTTTTTTTGCCTTTTCAGGATCATAAGGGAATCCTGCTAGATCTTTTGGATAATATTTTCCAAATACAGGTGGCACAGAAGAAGTCGCTTTTTCTCTTAATCCATCATAGAAGGCTTTTACCATCTGGTTTATATCAAGTCCGTAAGCAAGTGCCTGTCTTAATTTTAAATCTGCCATTTTTGCATTAGGATTAACAACATTTTCTCCTTTTGCCTTATCATATTTACCCATTTTAAATCCTAAATATGAATAGTAAAGTTCCTGTCTTCCAAGTGTTTCTATATTATCAAAATCTTTATAAATTTTATATAATTCTGTTGGAATAAAAAAATACTATATCATATTTTCCAGACTTCATTGCGGCAGTTATTGTCTGTGAGTTTACAACTTGTACTGTAACCTTTTCAGTTTTAGGTTTTCCTCTAAAATAATTAGGATTTGCTTTTAATTCTATACTTTCTCCAGGCACTATGCTGCTTATAGTATAAGGTCCTGCCACTACCAATTTTGTTCTTACTTTTTCTGATTTCTCAAGATCTTTTATAGGTATATCCTTCAAGTAATGTTTAGGCATTGCATAAGTCAGTAGCCCATTTCCACCTGTAAAGATTCCCTGTCCTATTTCTTTAAAAGAAATTTCAACTGTCTTGTCATCAACTTTTTTAATTCCTGAAATTGTGGATGCCTTTCCTGCTTTATACTCTTCCATTCCTACTATTTTGGCACTCTCATCACTGTATCTTACACCTGTATAATCTTTATTACCTATTACTTCATAAGGATAGATTACATCATCTGCAACTATTGGCTGTCCATCAGACCATTTCATTCCATCTTTTATTTTTATAGTTGCTTTTTTATTTTCCGGATCTACATTTAATGTTGCTATTCCTGTATCAGTTATTTCAAAGTTTTCATCAATATCTAAAATGGTATTTGTTAAAAACCATTCAATTATATCTCCGTCATAACCGTCCTTATACATTGCTTCATTAAATATCCCTACCAATGGTGAATCCTTAACCATTGCAACACTTAGAACTGCTCCTGGAACTGCATTATCTTTATTCTGAGTTTCTGTTTCAAATTTTATGCTCTCAGAATTCTTGTTTCCATCAGCACTCTTTTTCTGCCCTGGTCCACATGACATTAACAACATCATCATAACTAACACTGAAACTACACTTTTAATTTTCATACTAACCTACCTCCAGTTTTTTTTATTGATATATTAACTTAATTTATTCTAGCACTTTTAATAAATTATATCAATACTTTTTTCACATCATAAAAAAACACTGATAAGCCTTTATTTATCAGTGTTTGAATCAATTTTACATCTTTTTCGATATCTTATATCTTTTATATAATTTTCATATATAACAGTTATATTTAACTATTAATTTGTTGCTTTTATAGGTTCTGCAGCTGTAAGTTCCCACTGGTTAACCATTTTTCCATTTTTATACAAATCGTAACCTACATAGAAGTTTTTAACCCTTTTGTTTACAGGAGATAATTCATATCTGTAAGTTAAAGGTACTTCAACTGCTTGATTTATATAGTATTCCTGCCATTTTTTATAAGCTTCTGCTTTATAATTAGGATCTTCCAATGTTTTAGGGCTTGAAATTTCAGCCATTAACTTATCATTTTCATCAGAAACGAATCTTGGGAAGTTAAATGGTGATTTTCTTCCTCCACCTTCAATTGGGTTCAAGTTTGTTCCAACTGACCATGCAGCAAAGAATACATCTATTTCAGGGTCATCAGCCTGTACTTTATCATAGAAACTGTTAAATTCTATAAGTCTTCCTGTAGAAAGTACACCTTTTATTCCTATTTCCTTCCATTGCTGTATATAAAACTGTGCCAATGGTTCAGCTATATCTCCTCCTGCCATTGAAGCTATTCTTACTTCAAATGGTTTTCCATTCTTATCTTCTCTGTATCCGTCTCCATTTACATCTTTGTATCCTGCTTCATCTAAAAGCTGTTTTGCTTTTTCAGGATTATAAGGGAATCCAGCTATATCTTTTGAATAATATTTTTTAAATGCAGGAGGTACAGCCATTGTAGCTCTTTCTCTTAATCCATAATAGAAAGCTTTTACCATTTGCTCTACATCAAGTCCATAAACTAATGCCTGTCTCAATCTTACATCTGACATTTTTGCATTTGGATCTGTTATGTTTTCACCTTTTACCTTGTCAAAATGACCTACTTTGAAAGCCATATATGAATAATATAATTCCTGGTTTCCAAGTATTTCAAGGTTATTTAAATCTTTATATGATTTATATAAATCTGTAGGTATACGTAAAGCCATATCATATTTTCCAGTTTTTAAAGCTGATACAACAGTATTTGAGTTTACTACTTCCACTGTTGCTTTTTCAATTTTTGGTTTACCTCTGAAGTGATATGGGTTTGCTTTAAGTTCTAAACTTTCTCCTTGAACTCCGCTAACTATAGTATACGCACCAAGAGTTATCATTTTGTTTCTTACTTTTTCTGATTTTTCAAGATCTTTTATAGGAATATCTTTTAAGTGGTGTTCGGGTAATGCTGACCCTATTAATCCATTTCCTCCAGTGTAAACACCTTGTCCCAGTTCTGTAAATGAAACTTCTACTGTTTTGTCATCAATTTTCTTAACTCCTGAAATATCCTGTGCTTTACCTTCATGATATTCCTTCATTCCTACTACTTTTTCATTGTCATCATTATATCTTACACCTGTATAGTCCTTATTTCCTATTACTTTATATGCAAATATAATATCATCAGCTGTCAATGGCTGTCCATCTGACCATTTTATTCCATCTTTTATTTTTATTGTAGCTTTTTTATTTGGAGCATCTACAGATAATGTTGCCATTCCTGTGTCTGTGATTTCAAAGTTTTCATCCAGATCAAATATTTCATTTCTAAAGAAAGTAGATATTAATACACCATCAAACCCATCTCCTTGACCAATATCTGAATAAAAAATACCAATCAAAGGTGAATCCTTTACTATTGCAACTTTTAAAACTGCATCTTTTACTGCAGGTTCTTTATTTGTAGTTTCAATAGGGAATTTTGAAGCATCTACAGTTTCTCCTCCACCTGTCTTACTTTTCTTTTCTCCCGGTCCGCAAGCTGTAAGCAGCATCATTATAGCAACCAGAAAGAACATAATTGACTTTCTAATTTTCATTTTTTGTAACCTCCTGTATTTTTTTATTTATATCTAGAGTTTACCACCTTTTTTTCAAATTGGCAAATATTTTTTTCAAAAATTTTTTTCAAATTTTATTATAATTTTTAAAAATTACACTGAAATCTGCACTTCAAATCTTATTTTAAGACTAAAAAGTGCAGATTTATATAATTTATTAATACTTTAATTCTAATTTTTTTTGCTTTTATAGGTTCAGTTTGCTGTTAATTCTATTGTATGAACTCCACCATCACTTCCATATGAAATATTAAAGTTTTTTACCCTTTTATTTACAGGGAATACTTCATATCTATATGTTAAAGGTACTTCAACTGCCTGATTTATAAAGTATTCCTGCCATTTTTTATAAGCTTCTGCCTTATAATTAGGATCTGTCAATGTTTTAGGATTAGCAGTATCTTCCATAAGTCTTGTATTTTCATCAGACACAAAACGTGTATAGTTAAATGCTGCACGTGGTCCTTTTACTTTCATTGCATTCAAATCACTTCCAGTTCCCCATGCTGCAAAATACACGTCTATTTCAGGGTCATCTGCTTCAACCTTGTCATAGAAACTGTTAAATTCTATAAGTCTTCCTGTAGAAAGAACTGCTTTTATACCTATTTCCTTCCATTGCTGTATATAAAACTGTACTAATGGTTCAGCTATATCGCCACCTGCCATTGAAGCTATTCTCACTTCAAATGGTTTCCCATTTTTATCTTCCCTGTATCCATCTCCATTTACATCTTTATATCCTGCTTCGTCTAAAAGCTGTTTTGCCTTTTCAGGATTATAAGGGAATCCTTTTATATCTTTAGTATAATATTTTTTAAATACAGGTGGTATTGATGTTGTAGCTCTTTCTCTTAACCCATGATAGAAGGCTTTTACCATTTGTTCTATATCAAGTCCGTAAGCAAGAGCCTGTCTCAATTTTATATCTCCCATTTTTGCATTTGGATCTACTACACTCATACCTTTTTCTTTATCATATTTTCCTACTTTGAATCCCATATATGAATAATACAGTTCCTGTCTTCCAAGTACTTGAAGATTATCCAGGTCTTTAAATGTTTTATATAAATCTGTAGGTATTTGATACGCTATATCATATTTTCCTGCCTTTAAAGCTGAAACTATAGTTTGTGAGTTTACAATTTCCACAGTAACTTTTTCAGTTTTTGCTTTTCCTTTATAGAAATGCGGATTTGCTTTAAGTTCAAGGCTTTCACCTTGTACTGTTTTCTCAACTGTATAAGGTCCTGTTGTAAGAACTTTATTTCTTGATTTTTCTGATGTTTCAAGTTCTTTTATAGGTATTTCTTTTAAATAATGTTTTGGAAGAGCATATCCTATAAGACCATTTCCTATTGTATATATTCCCTGACCAATTTCATTAAAGGAAATTTCAACTGTATTGTTATCAATTTTTTTAATTCCTGATATAGTTGGAGCTTTTCCTTCATGATATTCCTTCATTCCTATTATTTTTTCGTTATCATCAGTATATCTTATACCTGTATAATCTTTATTTCCAACAACTTCGTATGCATAAATCACATCATCAGCAACGATAGGCTGGCCATCAGACCATTTCATTCCGTCTTTTATTTTTATAGTTGCCTTCTTATTTTCAGCATCTACTGTTAAAGTTGCAATTCCTTTGTCTGTCACTTCAAAATTATCATCTGTTTCAAATATGCTGGAACCTAAAAAGTTATCAATAAGAATTCCATCATAACCATCTGAATAAAGTGCATTGCTTAACAATCCTACCAATGGAGAATCCTTTACTATTGCAACTTTTAAAACTGCATCCTTTACAGCTTGGCCATCATTTGATGTTTCAATTGGAAATGCCACATTTTCATTTGCAGTATCCCCTGCCTTACTTTTCTTCTCCCCTGGTCCGCACGCGGTCACTAATAACATAATTGTTAATAAAAACAGCATGACTATTTTCTTTCTGCTCATTTTTTTACCTCCTGGTTTTTATTTTTTTGTTTTTATTTAACTAATGTATATAATTAAAATTATATCTAAATATCATTTACTTGCTTTTTATAGGTTCTTCTGCAGTTAATTCCCATTGTTCTACTCCTCTACCTTTTGAATTGGCATCATAACCTATATAATAATTTTTTACTCTTTTATTTACAGGAATTATTTCATATCTATATGTCAAAGGTACTTCCACTGCCTGATTTATATAATATTTCTGCCATTTTTTTATAAGCTTCTACTCTATAATCAGAGTTTTCTAGTGTCCTAGGACTTGAAATTTCAGCCATCAGTCTATTATTTTCATCTGAAACAAAACGTGTATAATTAAGTTGTGACCGTGGACCTTTCGCTCTCATTTCATCTAAATCAGTTCCAACTCCCCATGCAGCAAAGAAAACATCTATTTCAGGATCATCATTTTCTATTCTATCATAAAATTCATAGAATCCCATTAACATATCTCTTGAAGGTACTGCATATATCCCAATTTCATCCCATTGCTCAAGATAATAATTAAGTAATTCTTTACTTATTTCTCCACCAGACATTACAGCAACATTTACTTCAAACTGCTCGCCATTTTTATTTTCCCTGTATCCATCTCCATCGATATCTTTGTACCCTGCTTCATCTAAAAGTTTTTTTGCCTTTTCAGGGTTATACGGAAAACCTTCTATATCTTTTGTATAGTATTTTTTAACTATCGGAGGAACAGCCATTGTAGCTCTTTCCCTCATTTCATAATATTTTTTTATCATTTTATCTACATTTAGTCCATAAGCAAGAGCTTGCCTTAGTCTTATATCAGACATTTTTGCATTTGGGTCTGTAATATTTATTCCTTTTTCCTTATCATATTTTCTTAACTTAAATCCCATATATGAATAGTACATTTCCTGTCTTCCTAGTATTTCCAAATTATTAAAAATTTTTATATGATTTGTATAATTCTGCAGGAATTTGCAATGCTATATCGTATTCCCCTCTTTTCAGTGCTGAAGCTATAATCTCTGAATTTACTACTTCTACTGTCACCTTATATTTTTTTGGCTTACCTTTGAAATAATATGAATTTGCTGTAAGCTCTAATTTTTTTCCCTGAATCCCAGCTGTTACAGTATACGCACCTAATGTTACTGTTTTATTTCTTATTTTTTTCTGATTTTTTTCCAAATCTTTTTATTGGAACATCTATTAGATAATGTTTAGGAAGAGCAAATCCTATAAGTCCATTGCCTATTGTATAAACTCCCTGTCCTAATTCTGTGAATGAAATTTCCACTACTTTCTCATTTATTTTTTTTATTCCAGAAATATTAGAAGATTTTTCCTTCATGAAAATCTTTCATTCCAACAATTTTTTTCACTGGCATCACTATATCTTATACCTGTATAATCTTTATTTCCAATAACTTCATAACTATAAATAATATCATCTGATGTTAAAGGTTTCCCATCTGACCATTTTATATCATTTTTTATTTTTATAGTGACTTTTTTCTTTGATGCATCTACATGCATTTCTGCTATTCCTGTATTTGTGACCTCAAAATTTTCATCTGTCTCGAATATGGCACTTCCTAAAAAAATTATCCATGATTGTTCCATCATAACCGTCAGAATAAAAAGCTTCATTCAAAATTCCTACCAATGGTGTGTCTTTTACTATTGCAACCTTTAAAACAGTATTTTTTACTGCAGGTGCATCATTTGTAGTTTCAATAGGAAAATCTAACTGTTTTGTTTTAATTATTTTCGATTTTATATTTTTTTATTATTTCCGTAACCATAAACTGTTATCAATAGCAATACAATCATTAATATTGATATTTTTTTCCCCTTCTTCATAGCACTTCTCCTATAATCAGCTTTTTATTAATAAAACCTTGACTAATAAATATTACTTTCATATATCCTATGAATTTTTTTCTCTGTTTTTGAAAAAAAGTTTTTCAAAAAAACGGAATGTTTAATAACATATGCTTTTTGAAATATACATTTCTTAACTCCATTAAACAATCCGTTTCATATTTCTATTTTTCAGTAAATTTATTAAATTAAAACTATCCTAATCTCTGTCTTGCATCTGCTGCTCTCTTTAAAGCTTGGCCAACATAGTTAATACAAAGCATCATTATTAATATCAGTATTGATGCCGGAAGCCATATCCAAAGCTTTGATGACAATACTTCCGGATCTGTTGCGTATCCTACAAGTGTTCCCAAACTAGGTATTGAAGGTGGCAGTCCAAATCCAAGGAAACTTAATCCTGTTTCTATTCCTATATTACCTGCTAAAGCCAATGTTGAGTCAACTATTATAATTGAACTTATATTTGGCAGCACTTCCCTGAATATTATTTTTAAATCGCTTGTTCCCATTGTCTTTGACGCATGAACATAATCTCTTCTACTTTCTGAAAGAGCCTTACTTCTTATAAGTCTTGCTGTTCCTACCCAGTAGAAAGCTGTCATTATGAAAACAAAACTCATAATATTATATTTTGGCACAATAGTTATAAATACTATTACAAGCATTAATTGTGGCAATATCATTATAAAATCTATTAATCTCATTATAAGATCATCTACTATTCCACCATAATATCCTGCTACAAGCCCTACTACTATCCCTATTCCGGAAGTTAAAATTGTAATTGTAATCCCTATTATAATTGAGTTTCTAGCTCCTATTATAAGCTGGCCTAAAATATCCCTTCCTCCGGAATCTGCTCCAAGATAAAATCCTTCACCAGGTGCCGCATATTTGTCAAGAAGACTTATTTTCATTATTTCTTCCTGATTTGTAAGGAATGCACCGATAAATATTGTCAAAAACAGTACTCCTAGAATTATAAGGGAAATTATAGCAAACTTATCCTTTTTTATTTCCCTCATTATAACTGTAAATCCTGTCGGCTTTTCACTGACAGTTATATTATTATTTTCCGTCTTATTTTTATCCTTTTTCACTCTATATCACCTACTCTATTCTGATTCTTGGATCTACTATACTTAAGATAATATCTGATAGTAAACTTCCCATCAATGTTAAAAATCCGAACAATAAAATCAATGCAGTAACTACACTGTAATCTCTTGATCCGATAGACGATATAAACAGATTTCCCATTCCTGGATAACTGAATATTCTTTCTATGAATATTGAACCACTTAAAAGTCCTGTAATTGAATATCCAAAGAATGCAGCTATTGGTAAAATTGAGTTTCTAAATATATGTCTTGAATACACTACATTTTCAGGTACACCTTTACTTCTCGCAGTTTTTACATAATCAAGTGATTTTGCATCAATTATTTCATTTCTTAAATACTGTATTGTACCTGTTGTATTAAGTATTGCATATGTTATTGCCGGTAACAGTATATGATGTATTCTGTCAATGAAATATTTAAATGTTCCAGGTGTTAATCCGATTGTAACTGATCCTGTAGTTGGGAACCATCCTAATGTATATCCAAAGAACCATACCATTATAAGCGATAATACGAATGTAGGTATAGTGTAACTCACATAGTTATATAATGTAACTCCTCTGTCAAGAAGTGAATTCTGATATCTTCCTGAAAGCACTCCTAAAGGTATTGCCAGCGTATATGTAAGTATCATACTGAACAACGACAATATAAATGTATTGTTTACCCTCTGCCCTATTAAAGTACTTACAGGCAGTTTATACGTATAACTCATTCCAAAATTACCTTTAAAGGCATTTCCCATCCATCTTATGTACTGTACATGCCAAGGATCATAAAATCCTGCTTTTCTTCTCAGCTCTTCCAATACAGCCGGACTTGTCTGAGGTGTTATCAATCCAGTAAAAGGATCTCCCGGCATTTTCTTGGCAAGTATAAATATTAATATACTCAATATGAATAATTGAGGTATCATTACTAATACTCTTCTCAATACTGTTTTCCACATCTTACTTTTCTCCTCCTTTTACCTTATGTGCCAAGGCGGCATAGTGAGTATCTGTTAATTTCTGTAAATCATACACTTTCCCATTTGCATCATAATATTCCAGCTCATTTTCCCTATATTCCTTTTCAACAGCAAGTCTTCTTGCTTTATTTGACTCCCTGTGATTAGGATTTACTTCAGGAATGGCAGCTATAAGTCTTTTTGTATATATATGCTGTGGATTATTGTAGATATCAGCCTTTTCACCAGTTTCTACAAAACGTCCCCTATACATTATAGATATATGGTCACACATATGTTTTACAACTCCAAGGTCATGCGAAATAAACAAATAACTCAATCCAAACTGTTTCTGAATTTCCTTCATGTAGTTCAGAACTTGTGCCTGAACTGACAAGTCAAGAGCTGAAACAGGTTCATCCGCAATAATTAATTTTGGTTTTATTGCTACTGCCCTTGCAACTCCAATTCTCTGTCTCTGTCCTCCGGAAAATTCATGAGGATATTTATAAAGTGCATCATCAGTCATTCCAACTATTTCAAGAAGTTCAGAAACTCTTCTGCTTTCTTCCTTGTCAGTAAGATTTTCAAAATTTCTCAAAGGTTCAGCTATAATATCAATTATTCTCTTTTTTGGATTCAAACTTGAAAGTGAATCCTGGAATATCATCTGTATATTCTGATTGTAATCTGATTTTCTGCTTCTTCTTTTTTCAATTACTTTTCCTTCGTATGTAATTGTTCCGTCCTTTATTTTTTCAAGTCCTATAATTGCTTTTCCAATTGTTGATTTCCCTGATCCAGATTCTCCTACAAGACCGTAAGTTTTTCCCTTTTCTATCATCAGATCTACACCGTCTACCGCGTAAACATGATCTACAATTCTATTAAAAAAACCGCCTCGAATAGGATAATGAACCTTTAGATTCTTTATTTCAATAAAGCTCATCTTATACTTCCTCCGATTCATGATTATTTATTTTTTCTTCATTCTTATCTTCGAAATAGAAATTCTTCCAACATGTACATCTTACGAAATGTCCAGGTGAAATTTCATGCATTTCCGGATTTTCTTCATGTTCTTCATGGCCAATCCATGGTATTCTAGGTGCAAATCTACATCCTGTTCTCTTTAGATTTTTAAGAGACGGTACAGTTCCCTGTATTACATGTAATGTATCTGATTCCTGTTCCATTTGAGGTATAGAATTCAGTAGCGATCTTGTATACGGATGTTTTGGATTATTAAACAATTCGTGTACCGAAGCCACTTCAACTACTTGACCCGCGTACATTACAGCAACTCTATCTGCCATTTCCGCAACTACCCCAAGGTCATGTGTTATAAGTATTATTCCAGCCTGTATTTCTTCCTGAAGTGATTTAAGCAGATCCAGTATTTGTGCCTGTATTGTAACGTCAAGTGCTGTTGTCGGTTCGTCAGCAATTATAATTGTAGGTTTACATGAAAGTGCTATTGCTGTCATTACACGTTGTCTCATTCCTCCTGAAAGCTCATGCGGAAACTGTCGTGCCACTCTTTCAGGTTTAGGTATTCCAACCTGTACAAGTAATTCCTGAACACGTTCTTTTCTCTGAGCCTTTGTCAGCTTAGTGTGATAGATTAATCCTTCTTCTATCTGTTCTTCTACTCTCATCAGGGGATTTAATGCTGAAAGGGGGTCCTGAAATATCATTCCTATGTCATTTCCTCTTACTTCATTATACTCAGCTTCAGTCAAAGTGAGTAAATTTCTTCCCTTGTAGATGATTTCTCCTTCCGACTTCGTATTTATAGGATTATGTAATCCTATAACAGATGTCGCAAGTGTACTTTTTCCACAACCTGATTCTCCAACTATTGCAAGTATTTCGTTTTTGTTAAGCTCAAGCGTGACATTGTCCACAGCAGGATAATATGCATCTTTAATACGAAAACTCGTATATAGGTTGTTGATTTTCAACAAAGTCTTGTTCTCTTCCACTTTTCTTCTCCTCTTACTCAAAAATATATTTATTACTATTATTTATCTTTGATTGTTCTATTATACCACATTTTAATATTTTTTTCAATACTTTTTTTAAAAAAAACGCCCTAAACACTAACTTCATTCTCAGTTATATATTTAGAAAGGCGATTTTTTTCCCCATTTATATATTTTTATTTATCTTTCTTATATGCTACATTTATCTTTTTTTATTTTTCATAGCTTTTTTTCCATTATTTTTTTCCCTTTAAAGTACTTCTATACTTTAAATTTTTCAAAATTGTCTTTTCACTTTTTATACTTGAAGCTGTCCCAATTATTCAGTTACTTTTTTTCTTAATATTCCTAAAATTACTGCCGCAACTAAACTTCCAAGCAATATTGATACTAAATATAGGAAGAAATTGTTACTTAATGCCATTACAAGTATTCCACCATGAGGTGCAGGTATTTTTATCTGGAATAACCCTACTAATGCACCTGCTATTGCAGAACCAATTACACTTGCTGGAATTACTCTCGTAGGATCCGCCGCTGCGTATGGGATTGCTCCTTCTGTTATAAATGACAGTCCCATTATGTAGTTAGTCAGCCCTGCTTCTCTTTCCTGTGCAGTAAATTTATTCTTAAATAATTGTGATGCCATTGCAATTGCTATTGGAGGTACCATTCCGCCTGCCATAACTGCCGCCATTGAGAAACTTCCACCTGTTGTCATAGTTGTTGCAAGTGTACCTGTTCCAAATACGTAAGCAACTTTATTTATAGGTCCTCCCATGTCAAGAGCCATCATACCACCTAATAAAGCACCTAATAATACTGCACTTGCACCTTGCATTGAACCTAATCCGTTATTCATCCACACATTTAACTGGGTTGCAATTGGATTAATTACAAGCCACATTATTGAACCTGTTATTAATACTGAAAATACTGGATAGAATAAAATCATTTTTAATCCATTTAAAGCCTTAGGTAACCCTTTAAATACCCATACTAGAAATTTAACAACATAACCTGCCAGGAAACCACCTATTAATGCTCCAATAAATCCTGAAACAGGCCCATTTTCAACAAGAGGAGTACTAGCTAGAAGTCCAGCTACAAGTCCTGGAGTTAAGGCTGCCCTTTCACTTATACTGTAAGCTATGTATCCACCCAATATTGGAAGGAATAATCCAAATGCGGCTTTTCCCACAGTCATAAATAATTTTGCCAGATAACTTGTTGAACCAAATCCACCACCGGCATTTGCATGCCCTGTTATTGTATCTACTAAAAATGCCAATGCTATCAGTATTCCACCACTTATTACTAATGGAAGCATATATGAAACTCCACTTAACAGATGTTTGTAAAGTCCTTTTTTCTCTGAAGAAGACCCTTCTGAAGCTTCTGAAGAACCGCTTGCATGGAAAATTGGAGCCTGCCCATCTAAAACCTTCTGAATTAATCCTTTTGCATTATTTATTCCTTCTTTTGCTTCAACCTGAATTAAAGGTTTTCCATTAAATCTGTTCACTTCAATGTTTCTGTTTATTGCCAGAATTACACCTTTTGCTTTCTTTATATCATCTTCTGTAAGCACGTCTTTTCTTCCGTCTGCCCCATTTGTTTCAACTTTTATATTTACACCCATTTCATTTGCGGCTTTTTTCAATGCTTCTGCTGCCATATATGTGTGTGCAATCCCTGTAGGACAAGCCGTTGCAGCTATTATATAAGGTTTATCTTCTGAAACTTGACTATTTCCAGTTTCAGCAACTTCTTCTTTTTTCTCTTCCCCTGAAAACTTTTCAGCTTCAGCTTTATTAATAATATCCACTACTTCATCTGCTGTTGCGGCATTTTCAAGAGCCGCTTTAAAGTCATCATCCAGTAAAAGCTGTGATAATCTTGCCAATGTTTCAATATGCGTGTTATTTGCACCATCTGGAGCCGCAATCATAAAGAACAGTGTTGCAGGTTCTCCATCAAGGGAATCATACTCAATCCCTTCTTTTTTTCTCCCCATTGCAAGTGCAGGTTCTTTTACAAATTCTGTCTTTGCGTGAGGAATTGCTATTCCTTCCCCAATTCCTGTTGAACTTTGTGCTTCCCTTGCCATCAAGGCATTTACATATCCTTCATAGTCATTCAGCACTCCTGTACTTTCATGTAATTTGCTAATTCTCTTATAATTCCTGTCTTGTCACTTGACTGTACATCCAGATTTATTCTGTCCTTAATCAGTAAATCCGATATTTTCATACTCTACACACTCTCCTTGATTATTTTTATCTCTTTGTACAGTTTTTCAACAAGTTCATTTTCAGCCAATCCATATGAATAAGCTGTTGCACTTCCTGAAGCTACTGCTAATCTGAAAGAATCTTCTATTGAATATCCCTTCACATGTCCTGCAATAAATCCTGCAACCATTGAATCCCCAGCACCAATTGAGTTTACAAGTTCCCCTTTCGGTACAGTTGCCTCCAGTACAAAGTCCTTATTTACGAGTAAAGCCCCATCTCCACCACGTGAAATAATAATATTTTTAACTCCTCTTTCCAAGAAAAACGAACATTTTTTTACTATTTCTTCTTTTGTTTCAAGCTTTTCATTAAACATATCCCTTAATTCATGTATATTTGGTTTAATGAAAAAATTTCCATGTATATTATCCTGTAATAAATTTCCTCTTGTATCAAGCACTATTTCAACATTTGCCTTTACATTTTCTGATAATTCCTTATATATGCTTCTGCTTATACTTTCTGGAATACTTCCTGAAAGCACCAGAATGTCCCCATCCTTCAAATGTGAAATTTTTTCAGTCAGTTCCTTCAGTTTCTTATCTGTAATTTCAGGCGATAATCCTGTAAGTTCTGTTTCCTTGTCATTACCATTTACTTTTACATTTATTCTTGTATTTCCTTCAAGCTCTACAAATTCTGCATTAATGTTGTCCTCTTTCAAATCTCTGACAATAAAATCTCCTACAAAACCTGCAACATAACCTATTGCAGTAGATTCTACACCAAGATTCTTTAGAACTTTTGACACGTTTATTCCTTTTCCGCCCGCCCTGAAGTTTACTTTTTTACTCAGATTCAGATGTTCCGGCTTCAGTTCTTCTTCAAGATACATGTCATAATCCAGTGCAGGATTCAATGTAAGCGTATAAATCATATTTCCTCCTTCTCTTTTTTATTGCAATATCATCTATCACAAGCTGCTGTTGTTAAAATTACGTTTAATATTACTAATAAAAAAATATTTTTTTATATCTATTATTTTCTTTAATAGCCTTTTTTTGTTGTAATTATTTTACAATTTTCAAGCGATGAAAACTTTATATTTGATATTTTGTCAAACTTATCTTCATCAGCCAGGATATACTTTTCTTCTGAAAGCTCCAGCACTTTTTTCTTTACCATAGCTTCATTAACTTCAGGTGTTGTAAAACCTGCCTTCAAGCTTATGCCATTTGTTCCCAGAAAACATTTATCAAACCGGTATTTATCCAGAAACTCAACTGTTTCAATACCTACAACTGCTCCTGTAAGTCCCTTTATTTCTCCACCTGCTACAATTGTTCTTATGTTGTTTTTTAATAATTCATCGATATGCATAGTCCCATTTGTTATAACCGTTACTTCAATGTCCTTTAATTTTTCAATAAGATAGAAAACTGTCGTCCCTGCATCAAGATAAATAAAATCTCCTTTTTTTATCCTTTTGAATGCTTTTTGAGCTATTTCCTTCTTTCCCTCCACATTCCTATTGAACCTGTCTGCTATTTTCGGATCAAAATTCAATTTTTCCAGTTGTGCAACTCCGCCTTTTATTTTTATCAACAGACCATTTTTGAACATTTTTTCAATATCTCTTCTTATTGTTGAAGCAGAAACTTTCATTATACTATCTAATTCCTGATATGAAAGTCTTCCTTTCTTTTCAGTTCATCCAATATTTTTTTCAAATCTGTCTATTTCCAGCATCTCATCTTCCCATTTCATAATTATTATTGTCTTGTTTTTTTCTTGACAATATAATATACTTTTTTTACCATAATGTCAACATATTTTTTTCAAAAATTTTTTTCATTTTTTTCATTTTTTTCACAAACCCAAATTTTTGCTGTTTTTAATGTTCTAAGAATATATCATTTATAATTCTACTTATTTTCTAATGTAAGAAATGTAATATATACCTACACTAAAAAAATGGAAGGAGTTTTTTTATGAAAATAAAAAAATATTATGATTACAGGGCTTATGTTAGCTGCAGCAGGAGCATTTGCAGATACTGCTGCACAGACAAACAACAACGTAAATGTACAGACTACAGCAAATGTCACTGACAAAACTCAGGATGCCTTTTCAAATGTATATGAAAAAACAAAACATTCAGTAGTTAATATCCGTACAAAAAAAACAATAATAGTTAACACTTATAATCCACTTGAAGAATTTTTATTCGGTACTTCAGGAAGAAGACAGGAAAAAAGGGAATCAGGAAGCTTAGGTTCAGGATTTGTTATTTCAAGCGATGGTTACGTTATGACAAACAACCATGTTATTGACGGTTCTGACGAAATTTTTGTAAAATTTGGGGATGGGGAAGAATACTCTGCAAAACTTGTAGGTTCTTCACCAGAAGTTGATATTGCAATATTGAAAATTAATTCAAACAAAACTTTTACTCCTTTAAAATTTGCAAACTCTGATAACATTAAAATTGGCCACTGGGCTATTGCATTTGGAAATCCGTTAGGGCTTAACAGTTCCATGACAGTTGGAGTTATCGGAGCTTCCGGAAGAAGTTCACTTGGAATAGAGCAGATTGAAAACTTTATTCAGACTGATGCTTCAATAAATCAGGGAAACAGTGGAGGACCTCTTTTAGATATCAGTGGTAATGTAATAGGTGTAAATACTGCTATTTTCTCAACAACTGGAGGAAGTATCGGAATTGGATTTGCAATTCCTTCAAACCTTGCACAGAATGTAAAGGATTCTATTATAAAAACTGGAAAATATGAACGTCCTTATATAGGAATATCAGTTGAAAATCTTACATCTGTAAGTGCTAAGGAATTAAAAATACCTTACTCTACAGGAATTATAGTAAAGAAAGTATACCCTAACTCTCCTGCTTCAAAAATATGGATTAAAAAAATAATGATGTTATTTTTGGAACTTAACGGAAAAAAAGGTTAATTCAGCAGGTACTTTTATAGGGTGAACTGGTCGCAAAAAGAATCGGAGAAACTGTTAATTTAAAAAGTTTACTCAAATGGAAAAGAAAAAAATATAAATGTAACTCTGGAAAAAAATTTAAATAATTGGAAAATAAATAAACTCAAGGAGGAAAAAAATGAAAAAAATTATTTGGAATTCTATTAATTATGTTATTATCAGTTTCATTGGAGGCACACAACAAGGATATGAGTAAAAAAGTAACAAAACCGGCAAATATTGAGCAAAATGCTTCTACTGACAACAAATATGTGAATGAAGATTTTCCTGAGCAAAAAATGATTGGTACGGCAAATCCCGCTTCAGCATACTGCGTTGAACAAGGTGGAGAATCAATCATAAAAAAAGATAATGATGGAAATGAGTACGGAATTTGTAAATTTAACGATGGAAAAGAAATAGATGAATGGGATTTTTACAGAAAAAACCATAACTTGACAGAAAAGGGTACTCCTGAAGTATATGTTAAACCTGAAGCAATAATTAATGACTGTACAGAAAGTTGTAATATAAAAATCAAAAAAATAAGGAATTTTAATATTCACCTGAATTAAATTATTAAAATGTAAAAAAACTATATTTCACATTATTTAAAATTTTTACAATTTAAAACAGAAAATGAATTTAGAAAAAAGTCAATAGCCTGATTTTTTTCAGGCAAATTTTGACTTTTTTTCTTTATGAATAACTGTTTTATATAAGTAAAATTTTAGTAAATGAAGAAATATAGTTTTTCTGTTCTACATTTATTATAATTTCAGATACTTTCTAGTGATTGTGGCCACATCCGCATCCGCATTTTCCTTTTTTCATATCAAGAACCATACGTCCTTGTATTTTTCCTTCTTCCATTTCTTTAAAGATTTCAGGTGCATCTTCAAGTGCTCTTGTTTGAACAACTGGAACTACTTTTCCTTCAGCACCGAATTGGAATGCTTCTTCAAGATCTTTTCTTGTTCCAACTAATGATCCGATAACTTCTATTCCATCAAGAACTGTTTTAACTATAGGTAAATCCATTGTTTCTGAAGGTAATCCTACAGCAACTACTTTTCCTGCTGGACGTACTGAATCAACAGCTTGGTTGAAGGCAACTTTTGAAACTGCTGTAACTACTGCAGAGTGAACTCCTCCTTTTGATAATTCTTTTATTAATCCTGGAACATCTTCCACTTTTTTACCATTGATTACATGGTCAGCACCTACTTCTTTTGCCAGTGCTAATTTATCATCATTAATATCTACTGCGATTACATGAGCATTAAACACGTGTTTTGCATATTGGATAGCTAAGTTTCCTAATCCTCCTGCACCGTATATTGCAACCCATTGTCCCGGTTTCAAATCTCCTACTTTTATAGCTTTGTATGTTGTAACTCCTGCACATGTGATACTGCTTGCTTGAGCCGGATCCAATCCTTCAGGAACTTTTACTGCGTAATCAGCAGTTACTAAGCAATATTCTGACATTCCACCATCAACAGAATATCCTGCATTTTTAACTTCTCTACAAAGAGTTTCTCTTCCTGTTGTACAGTATTCACAAATACCGCATCCTTCAAAGAACCATGCAATACTTACCCTGTCTCCTACTTTTAATGATTTTACATCAGGTGCGATTTCTTTTACAATTCCTATTCCTTCATGTCCTAATATTCTTCCAGGAACTTTTCCAAAATCTCCATTTGCAACGTGTAAGTCTGTATGACATACTCCACAGTATTCAACTTCTACAAGCGCTTCCCCTGGTCCTACTTTTGGTATTTCCTTTTCAATTATTTGTACTTCTCCGCTCCCTTTTTCATTTACAACTACTGCTTTCATGTTAATTCCTCCTAAGTTTATATTTGAATATCCGTTCAAATATTATTATACTCCTAACTTGAAAAAAAATCAAGTTATTTTTTTCTTTTTAGTGGCTCTATAATATATATGGGAGTGGAAAAAAATAAAAAAATAATGTAAAAAAACTATATTTTTTTGAATTATTTAAAATTTTACAATTTAAAACAGTAAATGAATTTAGGAAAAAGTCATCTGTCCGAGCCTTTAGGGCGAGTTTTCTGACTTTTCCTTAATGAATGACTGTTTTATATAAAGTAAAATTTCAGTAAATGAAAAAAATATAGTTTTTTTGTACTGACCCCAAAAAAAGTTGGACAAATTAAATTAACTTGCCAATAAGGATTGACTTCTGTAAGAAGCAGGAGTTAATCCTTTTAATTTTTTTCCTTTATTCTTTTGTTATTGTAATAATATATGTAATCTTCTATTGCTTCTTTCAATTCATCTAATGTCCTGTACATCGCTTCCTGTCCATAAAACATCTCTGATTTTAACAGACTAAAGAAACATTCCATTAATCCATTGTCTAAACTGTTTCCTTTTTCTTGACATACTTTTGCGTTATCTTCTTTTCTTTTAGCCTTTCCTGATATAAATTATGCTGATACTGCCAGCCTTGATCACTATGAAATATTAAATCCTCATAATTCTCATTTTTCTTTAAATGCCAAATTTAACATATGATTTATCTGATCCAAGTTAGCATTTTTTTCGAAATATCATATGAAACTATATATCTTCCATAAGCATCCAATATTGGAGATAAGTATAACTTTTTCCCCTCTTAGATTAAATTCTGTTACATCTGTAAACCATTTCTGATTTGGGCTGCTGCTTCAAAAATCTCTCTTGATATGGTTATCAGCTATCTTTCCTATTTGACCTTTGTATGAAGAATATTTTTCTCTTTTTACGGATAATACTTTTGCAGATTAAATTTTTTTCATAAGTCTCTGTACTTTTTTTATGATTAATATTTATCCCTTGATTCTTTAATTCCAATGTTATTCTTCGATAACCATATCTTCCTTTATTTGCATAGTAAATTTCTTTGATTTTTTTTCAATGACATTTTTTTATTCTTCTTTGCTGATATAGTAGTAATATACTGATCTTGATATTCCGGCAATCTTTAGCAGCATTTTGAAAGGGTATTTAACTCTAAGTTCGGCTATTACTCTTACTTTTTCTTCTCTTTTAGCTCCCTTTCCTGAACCAGAGCTCTCAATTTTTTTAAGTATTCGTTCTCAGCTTTGAGATACATATTTTCTTCTTCTAATTGTTTAATCTTATCCTTTTCAGATAGAACTTTCTCATTTTTCTTGGGTTTAGTCATAGATTTAGGGTTTCCTTCCTCTTTTCTTCTCTATAACATTATACCCGTTTTTCTTTAAATTTTTGAAAGCCAATTATGTAAAAAGACCGGAAGAAGCTAAACCGACATCAATGGCGACAGAAGTAATAGATTCATTATTAACTAGAATTCTATTAATTATCTGTAACTTAAATTCTTTAGAATAGTGTTTATTTTCACCATTTCCTATAATATCATATCCATGTTTTCTAATCAATCTGATTAAATAATGAAGAACAATCTTGTTAACATTAAAAGCTTTGGCTAACGAAGCAATAGTTTCACCGTTTTTTTATTTCTTTCATATATTTCAATTTTATCTTCTCTTGTTAATTTACTCATAAAAACTGCACCTCAATCTTGTGTCCAAGATTTTTGGGTGCAGTACATTTTATATATTATATTTAATTTTTTTACTATTTTGTGACAACCCTTTTTTTGGTATATTTTATTTTTTTATGTTCTCACAAAGAATTTACCATCTTTTATATACATATTTTTTTACCTTTATCTTGGATTTTTTTACCTTTTTGCTTCCTTTTTTTCTTTCTTCTTCACCATATTTATATACAGGTGACATTTCCACATAATTAGTTATCAATGTTTTCAAAGTTTTTTTCTGCTTTTTGAATTTTGCAGTCTCCTCTCCCTTATCATTGATTATTTTTGTCTACTGATAAATCAACAAGATATAGCTCTTCCTTTGCTTCATCGTATCTTATCCCACTGCTTAAGTACATTTTACCTTTACTGTTTTCATCTAGCAGGTTTATATTATAGTCTGCTTCTATAAGTAATTTTTCATCTTTAAAAATTAACTTTTTGGATTTTTTTAAAGTTATACTTGCCACTAGAAAAATTCTTCGTAATTGGAAATTTTTTTATCTGTTTTTTTCCTGAATTATTGACTTTGGAACGTGTATCGTTTTATTTGCAAGAAAAATCACACGATAAAAGTCCAAATATCATTACCACAAATAATAAAATGTATTTTATTGATTTTTTTCATTTGTATCATTCCTTTCATTTTTTTAATCCATAAAAATAAAGAGTATCCTGAAATTTTCAAGATACTCCTATTTTTAAATCTTTTTCCCTTTGTTTTCTTATATATTTTTCCCTGTAAATAGTATTTATACTATTTTTCTAATTCTAATACAATATATTGTATTTCTATTTCAGATATTTTTTCAAAAATTTTCCTGTATGGGATTTTTTCGACTTAGCAATTTGTTCGGGAGTTCCTTTGGCAATAATCTGACCTCCTTTATGTCCTCCTTCAGGGCCTACATCTATAATGTAATCAGCAAATTTTATCACATCCAGGTTATGTTCAATTACAAGTACAGTATTTCCCTTTTCTACAAGCCTGTCCAGTACAACCAGTAATTTTCTTATATCTTCAAAATGCAGTCCTGTCGTAGGTTCATCAAGTATGTAAATTGTTTTCCCCCTTGAAACCTTTGAAAGCTCAGTAGCAAGTTTTATCCTCTGGGCTTCTCCTCCTGAAAGGGTAGTAGCAGGCTGGCCTAATTTAATATAGTTCATTCCCACATCTATAAGTGTCTGAAGTTTTCTCTCAAGAACAGGTATTGTCTTAAAGAATTCATATGCTTCTTCCACCGTCATATCAAGTACTTCTGAAATATTTTTCCCTTTGTACTGTACTTCAAGCGTTTCCCTGTTATATCTCTTACCTTTACACACTTCACATTCCACATATACATCAGGCAGAAAGTTCATTTCAATTTTATTAATTCCTGCTCCTCCACAGGCTTCACATCTTCCGCCTTTTACATTGAAGGAAAATCTTCCTTTTGTATATCCTCTTACTTTTGCATCCTTAGTCTGTGAAAATAAATCCCTTATATCATCAAATATTTTCGTATATGTTGCCGTATTTGACCTTGGAGTTCTTCCTATTGGAGACTGGTCAATATCTATAACCCTTTCCAAATGTTCAAGCCCGTCAATTCCTCCATTTTCAAGGGGATAAAGCTTTCCTTTATTTAATCTGTTATGCAGTTCTGGAAACAGTGTCTGATTAATAAGTGAAGACTTTCCACTTCCTGAAACACCTGTCACCACTGTAAATACTTCAAGAGGAATACTCACTGTCACATTTTTCAGATTATTTCCCTTTGCATTCTTAAGTTTTATTTCCTTATCTGATTTTCTTCTTTTTTCCGGAACTTCTATTTTAACTTTTCCAGTAAGATATTTTGCCGTGAGTGAGTTTTTATTTTTCAGCACTTCCTTAGGAGTTCCTGCCGCAACAACTTCTCCTCCATTTATTCCGGCTCCAGGTCCCATATCTATAAGATAATCTGCTTCCCTCATTGTATCTTCATCGTGTTCCACCACAACAAGAGTATTTCCAATATCCTTCAATTCCTTCAATGCTTCCAGCAACCTGTCATTATCCCTCTGATGCAGACCAATACTTGGCTCATCAAGTACATATATAACTCCTGTCAGACGGCTTCCTATCTGGGTTGCTAGCCTTATTCTCTGGGATTCCCCTCCTGAAAGGGTTTTTGTCATTCTCGACAATGTAAGATAATCCAGTCCCACATTTATCATGAAAGACAGTCTTTCCTTTATTTCCTTCAGAATTTCCGTTGCTATCTGTTTCTGTTTTTCGGTAAGTTCTATATTTTCATAGAATTCCAGTGCTTCTGTGACACTCATTTCTGTAAGATCTATTATATTTTTTCCATTTACAGTTATTGCAAGCACTACATCCTTCAATCTTTTCCCATTACACGTTTTACATGTCCTATCTGTCATGTATTTAGCTTCTATTTCTTCCTTCATTGACTCTGAAGAAGTTTCCCTGTATCTTCTTTCAATGCTTTTCACAATTCCTTCAAATTCTCTGTAGCCATTATAGCTGAAGCTGTCTCCCGACCAGACAAATTTAAATTTCTTATCACTTCCATAAAATATTATTTCCTTTTCTTTGTCAGTCAGTTCAGAAACCTTTTTATCCATATCTATTTTATGAGCTTTTGCCATGCATGTAAAAAGTTCCCATCCCCAGCCTTTTTGCGTAGATGCACCTGGGAAAATTATTCCTCCCTCCCTCAAGGTAAGATCTTCATTTACAATAAGCTTCTTTTCATCGACCTCAAGGGTGGAACCAAGTCCATTACAGCTTTCACATGCTCCATAAGGTGCATTAAATGAAAATAATCTTGGAACAATATCCGGAAAAACCACATCAGGATGATCAGAACATGCAAAATTTTCACTATATTTGTTATCTTTTCCATTTATATTTGCAATTATTTTTCCTTCAGACAGTTCACTGGCAGTTTCCACAGCCTCCGTAAGTCTGCTCAGAAAGTCCTTATCATCATGTTTTATCACTATTCTATCCACTACAACTTCTATATTGTGTCTTTTATTTTTATCAAGTTCTATAACATCATTTAAATCTAGAATATCCCCGTTTACTCTAACCCTCTGAAATCCCTTCTTCTGTAAATTTAAAAATAAATTTTTATGAGTACCTTTCTTATCGATAACAACTGGTGCAAGAACTATCAGCCTATCTTTTTCTGCTCCATTTTCGATTATACTGTCTGTAATTTCTTCAATAGACTGTTTTTCCACCTTCTGACCACATATTGGACAATGTGCCTCTCCTATATGTGCCCATAATAATCTCATATAATCATAAATTTCCGTAGTTGTTCCTACAGTTGATCTTGGGTTTTTTTGAAACACTTTTCTGCTCTATTGATATTGCCGGGGAAAGTCCTTCTATACTGTCCAGTTCAGGCTTCTGCATCTGGCCTATAAACATTCTTGCATATGCTGAAAGACTTTCAACATATCTTCTCTGACCTTCTGAATATATTGTATCAAAAGCAAGGGAAGATTTTCCACTTCCTGATACTCCAGTAATAACAACAAACTGGTTTTTCGGTATTTCTATATTTACATTTTTCAGGTTGTGCTCCCTTGCTCCCACTATTTTTTTATCTTATCATTCATTATAATAAAATTTCCTTTCACTTTGTCTTTTTATTAAAAAAACATCTCTTCTAATATTACTATATTATTTTGAAAAACAAGTTTTTATTATATTGCAAAAAAAGACAAATCCCACAAGGAATCTGTCTTTCTAATTATTATTATCAGTTATTAAGCTTCTTTTCTTTCAGCGTAGATGCTTACTCTCTTTTTACCTTTTCCAAAAGTTTCAAATTTAACGTATCCATCAGTTAAAGCAAATAATGTGTAATCTTTTCCTAAACCTGCATTAGTTCCTGCATGGAATTTAGTTCCTTTTTGTCTTACAATTATATTTCCAGCTTTTACTTCTTCACCATCATATTTTTTTAACACCTAAATATTTAGGATTAGAGTCTCTTCCGTTTCTAGTAGATCCTTGTCCCTTTTTTTGAGGCAAATAACTGTAAATTTAATTTTAATATCATTTTTTATACCTCCCTAACTCTTATTTCTACATACTTTCCATAACTTTCTTCCACTGCTTTTTAAATAGGAATACATTGATTGGATTAGAATTTCTGACTTTTTCGATTTCATTATCAGTCAAATCAGATTTATCTAAATCACAGACTATATATCCTTCCGTTTCTTCATATTGAAGCCTGCCATCCAGTTTTAAAATTTCAAGCAGACCATTTAAAGTCATTTGGGAAACCGAAGAAACAGCTGAACATACTATATCTTCCCCATATTCACCATGATTAGCGTGTCCTGTTATTTCAAAATATATAATTCTTTCATTTTTTTCAGAAATTTTATCTTTATCATTTAAACCACACATCAATTAAGCATTTATTGATTTGATTTCAATTGCTGTATATTGCTGTCTGTGTCCTTTTTTTCTGTAGTAAGTTTTTTTATTGTATTTAAAGTTTATTTTCTTGTCACCTTTTCCGTGTTCTTTAACTGTAGCTACAACAGAAGCTGTTCCAACAAAAGGAGTTCCAACTGTTACGTTATCCCCTTCTCCTACTAACAAAACTTCTTTGATTTCTACGTCTGAATTAACTTCAGCTGCTAATTTTTCAACTTTTAATACAGATCCAACTTGAACTTTATATTGTTTTCCACCTGTCTTAATTACTGCAAACATTTCGTCCACCTCCAAAATTTCAAAATCGCTAAATTATAGGTATTAGCCACCCAATTTATGCGTATACTATGATACTATATCATATTTTTACACTGTTTGTCAAATTAATTTTTCCCTACTTCTTCTCAATTTCCACATATTTTATATTCATATTATGCTTACTTAAAAATAGCTGTTCAAATTCTGTTTTAATATTTTCTGCAGCCTTTTCAGTATTGTGTAAATCATCAGTATGATAAACCACTTCATATCCATCAATTTCCTTCAGTAATTCAAGTACATCTTCATAGTACTGCTGATGATCTGTCTTAAAGTAAAGTTTCCCACCTTTTTTTCAGAATAGTATCCATTCTTTCAAAAAAAGTTCTTTATTTATAAAGCCTTTTTATGTTCTTCACCTTCCCAAGGATCAGGAAAATTAATATACATTCCTGAAATTTCATTTTCTCCAATAAATTCAAGTACAGTTTCTCCTCTTTTTCTTATAAATAAAATATTTTTCAAATGTCTTTTCTGAGATTTTTCTCGCTCCCAGCACAAGTCTTTTTAAATCTCAGCTCCAGTGCAATATAGTTTCTATCCTTAAACTTTTCAGCATTTCCAACTGTAAAATTTCCACTTCCGCAACCTATTTCAAGAAATATGTCATTGTCATTTCCAAAAAATTCATTCCATTTTCCTTTGCAGCTGTCGACTTTTTCATTGTCGTACATCAGATAATCAGGATATTCCACCATTTCAAACATATATTTATTATAATTCTTTTTTTGGCTTTTCAAAAAAATATTGCCATACTTCCTTTTTTTATTTTCAGCTGTTCCCATTTGTAATTTCAATTTCCTTTCATTTTTTTATTTTTTTAATAGAATTTATAGGGATAATTATTCCAGTTCCTCTAAAATTTTATCTATCTCATTATTTTTTTTCTAAAAAAACTCTGATGTATCAACTATTTCAGATTTTTTTAGATATTCAACTATTTCATTTTTTTATTTTCAACTATTTTTTTATGAAACTCATTTTTTTTAGCATCTTCCACTATTTCAGCTATATTCTGATAATAATTTTCCAATTATAGGCTTCTTACCATAATAAAGAGGTTCCAATATCGAGTGTCCACCAATATCTACAAGTGTACCTCCTACAAATACAAAAGTCTGCAAGCTGATAGAAATCCCTTAAAACTCCCATTTTATCCACTACCAGTATATCTGTCTTTTTATCTTCAGACATTAATGAATAACTAATTTTTTTGAATTTTTCACCTTCTGTAAAAAAACCTGATGTATTTCATTTATAACTTCATCAATTCTATCAAGATGTCTAGGTACTAATACAAGCTGATATTCTTTTTCTTCATTTATTTCCTTAAATACTTCCAGCCAGATTTTTTCCTCACCAGGACGTGTACTTCCACAGACTATTATTTTTTTATCCTTCTGAATATTATTTTCAATGTACTTCTCTTCTGTTTCTTCAGATATTTTTTTCGTATTTTATTGAATATTTCAAGTTTTTTTATACCTTTACTTTTTTTCATCAGTTAATCCAAGACTTACATATCTTTTCCTGTCTTCTTCACTTTGAACCATTATTTTTTTCAGCCTTATTAAGCAATTTTTTTTATAAATCCTTTTTATTTTTTTAGATAGGATTTCATTTTTCTTCTCAGTAAGCCTTCCATTTATAATATAAAGTTCTGACTTTTCAGATGCAACAGAATAAAAGATTTGGCCATATTTCTGTCTCAATTATAACTGTCTTTTTTTATTTTGTATGTTTTTAAAAAGATTTGCCAGGCATACATAATCATCCAGAGGAAAAATAAAAATATTGTCACATTTTCATTATTTCCATAAACTTTTTCAGCAGTAGCTTTTCCAGTATCAGTCATTATTGAGAGTATTACATTTTCTCCTTTTTAAAAATAAGTCTGTCAATCAGTTCCCTTGAAAGATTAAATTCTCCAACAGATGACATATGAATAAGTATAGCCTCATTTTTGATTATTTGAAAATTTCCGTTTACTGAAATCCTGTTTCAGCCGTTTACTGAAAAAAATATACGTAACTTTTTTTATTAAAGATTGAAACTATACCTATTATTCCATATAAAAAAACATCTTAGAATATTGTAAACTATAATCATACAATGCCCTTTCCATATATAAAAAGACCGTTCCTGATAGATTTCCTCTATTTGAAACAGTCCCTTAACTTGTTTTCTGTAGTCTATTACTTAGCAACTTTTTCAGCTAATTTTTTACCCACTTTAAATTTAACTACTTTTTTTAGCAGCTATTTTGATTTCTTTTCCAGTTTGAGGGTTTCTTCCTGTTCTGGCGACTCTTTTTTTGAACATCAAATGTTCCCCATCCAACAAATTGAACTGTTTCACCTTTTATTAAAGATTTTTCAACTGTTCCTAAAAATTCATTTACTAATTCCTCAGCTCTTTTTTTAGTTTCTCCTGTAGCTTTTGCGTAAGCTTCCACAAATTCTTTTTTTGACATACTTATTTACCTCCGTTATTTTTTTAATTATAATAATTCTTTAACTATTATACACTATTTTTGAAATTTTTGTCTAGTACTTTTTTTCGTTTTTTTTATTTTTTTCCGATATATTTTTTTAATCATATTTTTTTGATTTTTTTGTATAGTTTTTCATATCATTAGTTTTTTTACTAACACAATATTCTTTATTATTATAAAGGTTTAATATTATATTTTTTTACCTCTTCTATATTCTTTCCTGTAGTATCCACTTCAATTGCATCATTTGCCTTTTTCAGAGGTGAATTTTCTCTTGTAGAATCTAGCTTGTCACGTTTCAAAATATTTTCATATATACTATCTAAAGAAATGTTCTCTCCTTTTGCCTTTAATTCTTTAAATCTTCTTTCAGCCCTCTCTCTAGGGTCTGCAACAAGAAATATTTTTATATCTGCTTCCGGAAAAACAACAGTTCCAATATCCCTTCCATCTAAAATTACATTTTTTGATTTGGAAAATTCCCTCTGGAGACTTACCATTTTTTCCCTGACTTCATCTATTGCAGCTGTTTTAGAAACATTTTCAGCAACATCTGTCTTTCTTATTTCTTCACTTACATCTTCATCATCAAGATAAAATTTGTCATTTTCTATATTAATATTCAATTTTTCCAGCAATTCATTTATTTTATCATTATCAGAAAATGAAACATTTTCTTTCAGCATCTTCAATGTAAAAAGTCTATACATGGCACCTGTATCCAGATACACAAGTCCCAGTTCCTTTGCAAGAAGTTTTGAAATTGTACTCTTTCCACTTCCGGCAGGTCCATCTACTGCAATAATCATTTTTTTCCTCCCTGAATAGATTTATCCCACATATTTAAATACAAAGGGAAACCCAGTTATTTTTTTCTTTTCTATCTAATTTCTGTAAATTATACTTTTCTGCTTTTTCTGTAAAAGCTTCTTCCTTCTCTGCAAGTATTCCGGAAAAAATAACAGTTGCATCCTTTTCAAGAGTTTTTTCTATACTTTCAAGGAGTTCAGTCAGTACATCTACCAGTATATTTGAAACAGCAATATCGTATTTATCATTTATATCTTCAACAAGATTTCCTATTATTACCTGAAAATTATCCTTTATATCATTTTTTTCAAAATTTTCAAGTACAACTTCTTCAACCTTTTCATCAATATCTATTCCTGTTACTTTTTCTATTCCCATTTTTTTCCCTATAAGCATTAAAATTCCCGAACCACATCCTATATCAAGAAGTCTTTTTCTTCCACCAGAATATTTTTCCAGAAATTCTGCACATAAAGATGTTGTTTCATGTGTTCCTGTTCCAAATGCAAGACCAGGATCTATTTCTATGACTATTTCATCATCAATAGCTTCATAACTGTCCCAGCTTGGTTTTATAACTATATTTTCAGTAATATTTACTGTATGGAAATATTTTTTCCATTCATCCTGCCAGTCTTCATCAGAACATTTTTGCAGTATATATTTCATATATGAAATCTTCCTTGGTTTCACTATATTCAGATAATTTTTTTCATAAATTATATTTAATTTCAGGCTTGCAAACCTGTTATCAATAATATATCCTGTAATACTCCATACATCACTTTCTTTTTTTAAAAATTAACATTATAATCTAAAGAATTATCTGTGAAAAAAATCAGAAACTTCTATCTGTTTTTATCCCTATTTCAGAAAGTATATTAATCAAGTTTTTCCTTAGTCTGATTAAGTTCATCTGAAAAAAATAATCTATTTTTACTTTTTATCCACTTCATCTATTAAACCTCATCATAATGCATATTAATTCTTTTTATTTTTTCAGCTTTTCCTGTATTTTCATTTACTTCAACTTCAAGACCATTTATCCTTAAATTCTCTTCACATACAGAATATCTTGAAGGCATTCCATCCTTAAACCTCTGTATACTTTCCTTTTTATTCATTCCAAGTATTCCGTCATGTCCTCCTGTCATTCCTGCATCAGTAAGGTATGCCGTTCCTCCTGGAAGTATTTTTTCATCTGCTGTCTGAGTGTGGGTGTGAGTACCATAAACGGCTGAAACTTTCCCTGTGAGATTCCATCCCATTGCCTGTTTTTCAGAAGTGGCTTCAGCATGGAAATCCACAATAATAACATTTGTTTCCTTACGTATTTCAGGGATTATTTCATCCATTGCCAGAAACGGACATGCTATAGGAGGCATGAAAACCTTCCCCTGAGCATTTACAACAGCTACTTTTTTACCATTTTTTTCAACTATTGTATATCCTTTTCCAGGAGCTTCCTTTGTAAAGTTAATCGGTCTTATCAAATTCTTCGCTTCATTAATATAAGAATAAATCTCCTTCTTATCCCAAGTGTGATTTCCAAGCGTTATTACATCTGCTCCTCTTGCAAATATCTGTTCAGCAATCTTAGGAGTTATTCCAAACCCTCCCGCTGAATTTTCTGCATTGACTATTATAAAGTCATAATTCTGCTTTCTTTTCTCCAGATACTTAAACAAAATATTTCTTCCCGGCTCTCCAACCACATCTCCAATTATTAAAAATTTCATTTCTTCCTTCTTTCCTTGTTTCGTATAAAATTTATTTGCTGTTTTTCTTTCTTTCTTCCATTATTTTATCAACTGCTTTTGTAACTTCAGGATATACACGTACCTCTACATCCTTTCCTATCGGATAATACCATATAAACTGTGAAAAATAATCCTTCAGGTCTTTTCTTGAAAAATCATATCCTGCAAGGGCAAATGGATAGTTTCTTAAAATTTCAAGCTCCTTATTAGACAATTTTTTCAGTTCTTCCTCCTTCTCCCTGCTGACTTCCAAATCTGCCTTATAATATTCATATTTCTCATATTTCTTTGCTGTAAGGCTCTGTCACATAACAGCACATTAAACTGGCATAATCAAAGTTATCATCAGTAAAAATATATCCTTTTTCTGTTTTTTCGTATGGAAAATAATTATTTACTATATTTATTACATCTTCCATCCAAAATTCATCATCAGGAGCAAAATCTTTTGTCCTGTATGCTATATAACCATTTTTAAGTTTGGCATACACTCTTTTCATTACTGTTTTTCTATTTGTAGAACTTTCAGTTATTTCATTCACTGCTGTATCAATTTTCCCTTCCCCTACAATTTCCCAGTTAATTTTCTTTCCATTTTTCCAAAATGTGTAAGGCAAGGAAACAAAACTGTCTCCAGGCTCAATAATAAGTTCAAATTCATCAACTCTCTTATTCTTCCATTTTGATATAGTTGTCCATACATATTGAAAATCATTATATCCTACTCCATGACTTCCTGAGTAGTTATAACTATGTTCAACAGTATTTTCACCCTTTAAAAAATTCGCTTTAAAATAGTATATGTAACTGTCTTTATATTTTTTTCAACATTGTATTTTTTTCATTTCTTCTTTACTTAATACATTTTTTTCTTATAAAAAAATCCTTCATTTTTCTCAACATTGGATTTCACAGTTTTTCCATTCACTACAGTTGTAAAATTCTTAAAATGCATTTCTCCATCCCATTGATAATTGTCATCATTATCAAATCCTCCTTCAGGAGTGATAAATCCTATTATTTTTTTCTTCTGAAACCGGGCTATTAAAAAAATAAATTTTACTTTTACATCCATTCCGTCATTAACAATTTTTCATTCTAATTTCTTCTTTTTTTATAGATACTTGAGAAGTTTCTATCGGTATGATATTTTCTCCCTCGAACTGAATTCCCAGTCATTTGCAAAAGAAACTGTCATAATTACCATAAACAAAAAAACCAAAAATCTTAATTTAAAAATTTTTTTCATTTTTCATTACTCCTTTTTTTGGCTTAATTTTATTTGTATTACTTTTATCATTATACTATATATTATTATTTTTTTATAGTTTTATTTTTATAATTTTAACACTTTTTACTATTTTTTTAGTTTTTATTTTTTTAATATATTGAAAATAATAATAAAAAAACTTTCATTTTATCTAAAAATTATAAGTTTCAATGAAAGTTCCATGTAATTTTTTTATTTAATTATTTTTACTTCGATAAACTGGGATTTATGAAGCTGAATTTATCTACGAATTTATCTATTAAAGATTTTATCCATATTTGAATAAAAATAAGGGTAAATCCAGATTTTTCTTGCTTCCCAGCCTCATAAATACTTTTTACATCCATACATAATGTCTTTTACATCATTATGTAAAGTCATAATTCTGCTTGTGAGCTCATTTCCTGCAAACATTCGTTTCATTATCATACCTGCGACAGCAGAAGGTATTTTGTAAGGAAGAAGTTCATTTTTATATAATTTCAAATTGACCCCTCTAGCTTTTACTACTTTAACAGTTTCTCTTACCGATTTCACTGCTATAGATAATGCGTGGGAATCTCTCATAAGATTAATCGCAAGCTGTTTTGGGTCATCAATTTTTCCTGCTCGTGCAGCAGTAGAAGTAACACCTGCATTTATTGCCATGTGAATCCATATCCATTCCACCATATCATAAGGAACTTCTGTTTTTAGGTCTGTAGATTTAAGAAGTTCTATCAAATCTCTATAGTTTGGAATGCTTGCTTTTTCCTTGCTTTCAAGCATTATATGGCCAAATAGAACACAGTTCAACTCTTGCTGTATCATACTTCCACCAGCAGTAGGAAATCCTATAATGTATTTAAAATTACCTACTATTTCTTCAATCTCTTTGCGACTGTTCCAAAAGTTACAGAATAATATCAAACTTCCCGTAATGTTGTTTTGCGAAAGTGTTGCTATAGCATCTTTTATTTTTCCGCGTGAAACACTCAAAAGAATAAAGTCATAACTTGTATCCGGTTTTGCAAGATTTACAGTGTATGTATCTGTTTTTTCTTCTCCCTTATTATCATAACGTCCGTCTAATATAGTTATATTCAGCTTTGCTGGAACATTTTGTTTTTTATTTTCCCTAACTAAATGCTCAATCTGATGTCCTGCTTTTTGAAATACATATCCATAAGTTGTACCTATCACACCTAAGCCTAAAATACATATTTTCATTTATATACACCTCTATAAATTCTAAATTTATCTTTTTTTCTTGTTCGTTCATCATATCACTTTTTCTAATTCTTATGTCAATCAGAAGAATGAGTTAATCAAAAAAATTTTTAGTTTAATTATACACTTTATTTCCACCTTAATTATTAAAAATTGAAAAGGACTGACTCCTGTTTTTCACAGAAATCAGTCCTTTCAACCAGTCCTATTTCATATTCTATTTTATTTACAATTTAATTATTTTGCATATTCTATTGCTCTTGTTTCCCTAATTACTGTAACCTTTATCTGTCCAGGATACTGCATTTTTTCTTCGATTTCCTTAGCAACTTCCCTTGAAAGTATCATTGCCTTATCATCATCAATTTCATCAGGATGTACAATCAATCTAAGTTCTCTTCCAGCCTGAATTGCATATGTGCTTTCAATTCCTTCATGGCTGTTTGCTATTTCTTCAAGCTGTTCAAGCCTCTTCAGATAGTTAGATAGTGTTTCTCTTCTTGCTCCAGGTCTTGATGCTGAAATTGAATCTGCCGCCTGTACAAGTACAGCTTCAACACTTAACTGCTCTACTTCATTATGGTGTGATTCAACTGCATTTATTACTGTTTCATTTTCTTTAGAGAACTTTCTTAAAAATTCCCCACCGTTTATTGCGTGCGATCCTTCCTGCTCATGAGAAAAAGCTTTTCCTATATCATGAAGCAGCCCTGCCCTCTTGGCAACATCAACATTAGCTCCTATTTCTGCCGCCAGAGCCGCAGCTATATGAGCAACTTCTATTGAGTGCTGTAATATATTCTGTCCAAATGATGTTCTGAATTTTAATCTTCCAAATACCTTTAATACTTCTCTTGGAAGTGTTGGTATTCCAACTTCCAATATAGCCTGTTCTGCCGCATCAAGTACACTTTCTTCCACTTCTTCCTGTGCTTTTGCAACTACTTCCTCTATTTTTGTAGGGTGTATTCTTCCATCAGAAATAAGTTTTTCAAGTGCAATTCTTGCAACTTCCCTTCTTACACCATCAAATGATGAAAGAACAACTGCTTCAGGTGTATCATCTATTATAAGGTCAACTCCTGTTGCCGCTTCTATCGCTCTTATGTTTCTTCCTTCTCTTCCGATTATTCTACCCTTCATTTCTTCACTAGGCAATTGAATAACTGAAATTGTAGAATCTACAACATAATCTGCAGAAGCTTTTCCTATTGCAGTAGATATAATTCTTTTTGAAATTCTGTCTTTTTCCCTGTCAAGATTATGTTCAAAATCCCTTATAAGAACTGCTTTGTCATGATCAAGCTGATTTTCAAGTTTTGTAAGGATGATTTTTGCTGCATCCTCCTTCGTAAGTTCAGAAATTCTTTCTAATTCCTTTTCTTCCTTAGAAATCAGATCATTCAGTTCAACTTCTTTTCTTACTAACTTTTCACGCTGTTTTTCTATTTTTGTTTCTTTTTCTTCAAGTCTTTCTGTTTTTGTTTCAAGTATTTCTTCCTTTTTTGCAATTCTTTCTTCCTTAGAAACAATCTCCGATTTCATTTTCTTTATTTCTTCATCGGCAACTTTCTTTTCATTAAGTAATTCTTCCTTTACTTTAAGTGTTTCTTCTTTTTCTAAATGATTCTATTTCTCTTTCAACTTCTTTTTTTAGAAGACTCAAGTCTTCTTTTTTTGCATCAACTATTCTTAATTCAAGTTCACTAAGTTCTCCATATTTTTTTCTTAAATATTGAACTCCCATAAAAAATAGGCAATAAAAAAAGTTAGAAAAGAAAAAAATAATAATCAGTAAAATCGTTATTGGTAATGGCATATTTCTCCTTTCTTATTTTTTTCTGCTACATTTGAAATCTTCCATTTACCGTTTTTCTTCTGTCTTTTTTTCCAAGTTACTATATAATAATTACTCTGGTTTCCATAATTTATTATCATTGTCCCACTTGCCCTGTTTTTTTGTAATAACCTTCACATCTGAAAAACATAAATGTTAATCTTGAAAGATCATATTGCTCTATATTTTTTTCACAATATAATTATTTTTTTAAATGTAGGTAAGAAAAAAATTCTTTTTAATTCTTCGTATTTATTCAATTCTGTCGCTTCTTTTAACTTCCCAATAGTGTTCGTAACTTCAGTACTGACTTTCTCGATTTCAGTTCGTGACACAATTTTAGATGCGTTAACAGTAGTGCAACTTATAAAAAAATCAACAAAATTGGTAGAAATAAATATCTTCTCATATTCCTCCAAAAAAATTTCGCTATATAATTTTTATCATACTTTTTTTGTTATTCAAGTGCGATTAAAGATAATTTCTATATTTTTTTATTCTTCTCTCCATCTTTTATCTTTGCCACATATATTGTTCAGGATACTCTCTTATAATTTCTTCAAATTCATGAAATATTTTTTTGCATATTAAACTTTACAGTGGCTTTTTAAATTTTTCCTGTTTTTTTCTATTTCCAATATTTTCTTATTTACAACTTTTTATAGTATTATTTTCAAAAAAATAGCATAAGCCAATACAAGAGGAACTTTGTGCTTTAATCCAAGTAGAACCGGTCCTGATACTGCCTTTGCCTTTCTTCCAAAAAACTCTATTTCCACATCATTTGCATGATGATCTGATGCAAGGGCTATTATTGTCTTATTTCTCAAAGCATCATTCAATGTTTCACTATCTCTCAAAGGTATGGAATGAAGCCCACCTTCTTCACGCCATTTTGTCATTAAATCATTAAGCTTTTTATTTTTCTGTTTTCTGAAAACAGCGTAAAATTTTCTTATATTTCTCATTATACTTCCTGCTTCAAATCCTCCTAGATGAAGCGAAACTATTATTATAGCCTTTTCATTATTTTCACAGGCCTTCAACATAAGCTCCTCATTTTCCATAACTGTATTCCCATTTGAAGTAATTTCTTCAAGATAAATGGAAGTCATTATCATTTTTCCCATTGTTTTATATGATTCTTTAGCAATTCTAACTACTTCCTCATCACTTTTTTCAGGAAAAGCCTGTCTTATATTATCTAAAGTTAATTTTCTCCGTTTTTTTATCAAATAATAACCTAGTAACCCAAGATTTTCAAAAAATGAATATCTAACCTTCAGAGGAAAAAAAGACAGTATCTTTCTTATTGCAGCAACAATTCCTCCAACAATTTTTTCACTTAATTTATATGCCATATCTTACCTCATTATAATTCACTATATTAATTCATGATAACCAAATATTATAAAGAAGGCTCCCTCAAAAAGCTTATTTTGAGACAGCCCCTTCCTAAATTACTATTTTCTGATTCCTAATTTGTCTATTAATTCTCTATAGTCATCTACGTTTCTATTTTTTTGATGTAATTTAATAATCTTCTTCTTTTCCCTACCATTTTTAATAATCCTACTCTTGAGTGAACATCTTTAAAATGTACTTTCAAGTGAGCAGTTAAATGATTAATTCTTTCTGTAAGTAATGCTACTTGAACTTCTGCTGATCCAGTATCCTGTGCGTTTTTTCCGAATGTTTCAATAATTTCTTTTTTTGGTTTCATTGCCATTAATATTTCCTCCTAAATTTTTATTATTTAATCCAAGAATATAGAGGCAACCTATATTCATAGAAAAAAATTCCTTATAATAATACCATATTTACTGAATTTTTGTAAAGTAAATATTTATTTTTTTCCTATCATAATTTTTTTGGTACTTATTCTATTGGGCAAACTCACTTGCAAGTTTTTCCATAATCTACAGGTAATTCTAATGTTTTTTTCTATTTTTAGTACCGTCAACTTTTATGTTAAATGGGAATCCCTGTACTCCAAGTCCGTTTAAAACAGAACCATCTGCATCATAATATGCAGGAATTGTATATCCATTTTCTGATATATATTTTTTTACTGCATCAAGACTTGATCTTACATTACTAAATACTACTACAACATTTACCTTATCTTTATTTTCATCGTAAAACTGTTGAATATGTGGCATTTCAGTATTACAGTGCGGACACCATTCTGCCGCTACAACAAATAAGGTCTTTTTCCCATTTCCCAGCAGACTTTTACTGTCAAACGTTTTTCCTTCCAGATCTGTTAAAGTAAGTGCCGGCATTTCATTTCCTGATGATGCTTCTTTTACAGTTTTAGTCTTATTTTCCTTTACTGTTTCTGCTACGTCTTTATTTTTACTGCATCCTATTGCAAACATAGTCCCCATCATTATTAGCAATATTAATTTTTTTCATTGTTAATTCAATCCTTCCTCTCAGGTTTTTTTATTTTTAAATAAAATTTTCTGAAATTCGATTTTCCATTTCATCATTTTCATTTACAAACAATACTAACCGATTTTTCTTTTATTGCCTTTTGAATTTTATTTCTAATTTCTTATATATCTTTCAAATACCGTACCTATATCATAACCATTTTCCTTAGCAACCTTTAAATAGAACTTTGCCTTTTCCTTGTTTTTCTTCTCATAATAGAATACTCCAAGGTTATAGAAGGCTGTCTTATTTAACTTTGCCGCAGCTTTCAAGTTTAAAGTTCTGATATTAGGGTCTCCTTGAGGATAATAAAGACTCAAATCAACCATTGAATAATCATCCCCATTTTTAACAAGGTTTTCCAGTATTTTTTTAGCTTCCTTACTTTTTTTGACATCATCTTTATTGTCTTTTTTAGCATTATCTTTTTTATTATTTTTACTGTCCTTAAGCTTATTTTCCTCCAGCTCTTCAAGCAGATATGAAAGCTTATATCCCGCATCCACCGAACCTAAATGATACGCCTTAGTATAAATGTCTTTTGCCTTCTTTGTCTCACCTAGATTTTCATATAAACTTCCAAGGTAAATCATTATTCCGATATCATTTTTTTCAACTGCCTTCAGGTAGTTCTCTTCAGCTTTTTTATATTGCTTCATATTCTCGTATACAAAACCTTTATAACCAGAAATTACTGGTTCGTCAGAATTTGTATCCTCCAGAACCTTCATTGCAAGTTCATAATTTTTACTAGTTTTCACCAGTTTTGATGCCAGCTCAAATCCTGCAAGGTAATATTTATTTTTCATAAATATTTCATTGTATATTTGAATAGCTTCTTCTTCCTTATCTTCTAATTCCAGAATTTTAGCCTTTGCATATAAAGCAGGTGGATAATTTTCAGAAAGGAAGTCTTTTAATATATTATATCCCTCTTCATAGTTTGATACCTTTTCCACAATCAGAGTTCCCAATTCCTTCTTCTCTACCTGATTTATAGTATCATCCTTAAGTTTCTTATTCAGTTCTTCAATACGGCTGTATACATCTGCCAAATTTTTATTATAGTTATACGAATATACCGAATATATTTCACCGGCATCCTTACCTTTTTTCAGATACTCCTGAGCCTTTGAAAATTCAAATTTTGATTCATATATGCTTCCCAGCATGTAATACGCCTTATTATTTCCCTGTTTTGCAGAACTTTCAAGAAGATTTATAATTTCATCTTCCATACCATTTGTTTCCTTTAAGAACATGGCTTTATAATATTCTGCATATCCGTTACTTTTCTTTAAAAATTTATTATAAAATTCTTCCCCTTGTGTTCCCAGATATACATACGCCAGTGCAAATACATCTTCATTTTTCTGTTCAGCAGATTTTTCAAGCTGCTGCAATATGTATCCTTCATCTTTTTTCTCAAGAATTCCTATTAATCCTTTTTCTAACGCATCATAGCCTTTTTTATCCTGAGAACATGATACTATCAATAGAAAATTAAAAAAATACATAAAAATATAAATTTTCTCATTTTATTATATCATCCCATTCTAATTACATCTTAATATGTTATTTTATTACCGCTCCTGTTTTTTTATACCATTATCAATTTCTATTAAAGTCACTTTTTTCTTTGTGGCTGTCGTAAGAAGCATTCCCTGTGAAAGTTCCCCTTTTAATGTTACAGGCTCTAAATTAAGTACAGCAGGCACTTTCTTTCCTATGAGTTCCTGTTCATCCGGATAATATTTTGCTATTCCTGAAATAATCTGTCTCTTTTCACTTCCTGTATTTACAATAAATTTAAGTAGTTTGTCTGCCCCTTCAACTTTGCTGACTTTTTCTATTTCAACGACTTTTATTTCTACTTTAGAAAAATCATCTATTGTTATAGGATTTTCAATTTTAAGGTCTTCCTTATATTCCTTTTTTGCTTCTTCTTCGACTTCAATTCTTGGGAACAATGGTACTGCTTCTCCTAAAAAATTTCCTTCAGGATATATTCCCCATTCCTTAACATTTTCAATTTTAATTTCTTCAGGATTTATGTTCAGTCCAAGCTGTCTAATCATTTGTTTAGCTGTATCAGGCATAAATGGTGCTATAAGCACTGCAATTTTATATAACCCTTCAACAAGATTATACATTACAGTTGAAAGCCTGTCTTTTTTACTTTCTTCCTTTGCCAGATTCCATGGTTCACATTCATCAATGTATTTATTCATTCTTCCAATGAATTTCCATATATCCTTCAACGCTTCAGAAAACTGGAATTCATTCATGTGATTATCCAGATTTACAAGTGTTTCTTCCCATAAATCTTTTATTTCCATATCATATTTGTCTTCAACCTTATTCAGAACTACTTTTGAATCAAAATATTTTTTCTGCATTCCTATTGTTCTGTTAAGAAGATTTCCCAAATCATTTGCCAGATCTGAATTTATTCTCTGAATCATGGCTTTTTTAGAATAATCTGCATCCTGACCAAAAGTTGCTTCTCTCATCAGATAATATCTGAAGGCATCCAGTCCATATTTCTGTACTTCTTCTTCAGGATTTACTACATTTCCCAATGACTTAGACATTTTTTCACCTTCTACAGTCCACCATCCATGGGCAGCTACTGTATCAGGAAGTTTTATTCCTGCAGACATAAGCATTGCAGGCCAGATTATCGCATGGAATCTCAATATATCCTTTCCAATAAGATGAGTTACCCTTCCATTAGTCCATCTCTTTGCAAATTCATTTTCATCCTGCTGGAAACCTGCTCCTGTAAGATATACTGTCAGAGCGTCAAACCATACATATATTACGTGGCCTTCTTCAAATTCAAGCGGTATTCCCCAGTCAAAAGTTGTTCTTGATATTGATAAATCCTGTAATCCCTGTTTTATAAATGCCACAACTTCATTTTTCTTGCTTTCAGGTTTTATAAAGTCAGGATGTTCATCTATATATTTTAAAAGGGCATCCTCATATTTTGAAAGTTTAAAGAAATACGAAGCTTCCTTTACATCAATAACTTCTTTTCCCATATATTTCCCGTCAACCAGCTGATTTTCAGGAACAAATGTTTCTTCTGAAACTGAGTATTTTCCTACATATTCTCCTCTGTATATATCCCCTTTTTCGTGTACTCTTTTTATTATTTCCTTAACACTGTTAATGTGTCTTTCCTGAGTCGTTCTCAAATAATCAGTGTTGGAAATTCCAAGTTTTTCCCATAAGGAAGTGAAATTCAAGGACATTTTATCTACCCACTGTTGTGGAGTAAATCCATTTTTCACTGCAGCTTCCTGTATTTCTGACCATGTTCATCTACACCTGTCATAAATGATACATCGTATCCCATTATTCTCTTGTATCTTGCAATAACATCACAAATTATTGTAGTGTATGCTGTTCCCACGTGTGGAGCTGCATTTGGATAGTATATTGGGGTTGTTAAATAAAATGAATCGGACATTATTTGTTTCTCCTTCCAGTATTGTTAAATTTATTTTTAAGTTAAATTATTTTTTTCAAGGTATTTTTTTCTTTATATATTTCATATGCCTTCAATCCTGCATCATGTATATTTTTTTTAACGATTTCTGTTGCTTCATCAAGAGGCATTTTCTTGTCTATATAAAAAGGTTTTCCCACAAAATGAATATTTTTTGAAAAGGGTTTCGGTATTTCAAGTCTATCCCATATTTTTTCAAATATCCATTTTTTATTACAGTAGGAACTTACAGGCACAATAGGTAATCCTGTCTTCTGGGCTATATAAATAGCTCCCGCCTTTGGTTCAAATATAGGGCCTTTAGGCCCGTCAATTGCAATTCCCAGAGCATATCCGTCTTTTGCATACCTCAGAGATTCCTTCAGACTTTTTATATTATCCCTGTTAGATGAACCTCTTATAAGTGCATTTCCTTCCCTTCTTAAAAGTTCAGATAATATTTCTCCATCTTTTGAAGCACTTACCATAGATGCCTTCTTTTTTATAACTCTTGTAGCATTACATACCGTAAATATTTTCCTATGCCAAAATACAACTATATTCTGGCTGTTCATATCAAAATTTTCAATCTCATAATAATACTCTTTTTTCGTTGTTCCGCTCAATGCCCTATATATAAAGTGAAAGAGCATTCCAAGAAATTTATATTTATTCATATTTTCTCCATTTATATTTATTGAGATTATCCCTCAACTCCATATAATTTTCTAAATTGATCTGCAATGTCTATTATTTTTCTTTCGATTTCTTCATTTGTTTCATTTTTCATTGAACCCACACATGTAAGTGTTGCATATCCAAATGCCCAGTACCATAATCTACGGACTGCCGTTTTTTTGCCGTTTCATAAGTTAATGTTGGAAAACTCACCATTAGAACTTCTTCCTTAAGAAGAGACTCCATTGTTTCATTAAACAATGTTTCAAATCCCTTTGCTCCATCCAGGAAAATCGCCCTGAAAAGTTCTTTTTCTTCTCTTGCAAACAGTATAAATCCTATTGCTCCATTCATAAGTTTTCTTTCAGAATAATTTCCATATAAATATTCTTTCAATTTGTCTTCTGCTAATTTTATAATTTCATCCTTAAGTTCTTCTATTGTTGAAAAAAATTTTGCATATATAGGTGCTGTTGACCCTTTAAATTTGTTTGCTATTTTTTTCTTGCACTTATATTTTTGAATTCCATCCTGTTTCATAATATCATAAGTAGCTTTTAAAAATATCTTTTTTTGTAAATTTTACTCTTGGCATATTTCCTTCTCCTAATCCTTATTTTTTTATTCCTTTTTCATACATACAGAATTTCCAGTTGTCATAACTCTTTTCTTTTATTATTCTCCAGCTGTTATAGTCAATTTCCGGAAAAATAAGCATCTGCTTCTGAATCTGAAAATTCAATATAACTTATATACAGTCTTCTAACCAGTCCTTTTTGCATAAATTCCCTGTATATCTGCTCTCCACCAATTATAAAAATCTCTTCTTCAGAATTTTTATAATCTGCTATTAAGTTTTCTAAATTTTGGTAAAGCTCAATTCCTTTTTGTTCAAACGATTCTTTATCCCCATTTTTAGATAAAACTATGTTTTTCCTGTTTGGCAATGGCCTTCCTATACTTTCAAAGGTTTTTCTTCCCATTATAACTGTTTTACCCGTCGTTATCTCCTTGAAATTTTTCAAATCTTCCGGTATATGCCATAGAAGTTTGTTTCCTTTACCAATTTCACTATTTTTTCCTATTGCAACTATTATACTAAACATTCCAATTCCTTTTCATTTTTCATTTCAATCTCTATTAATTTTAGTCCTATTAAACTGCAACTTCAAATTTTATAACAGGATGACTTTCATAATCCTCAAGTTTTATATCATCAAAAGTCAGTTCATCAAAAGGTTTATCGGCTATTTTAACTTTACATAATTTCAGAGGCTCCCTTTTCAGCTGTTCCTTAAGCCCTTCCACGTGATTTTCATAAATATGTGCATCTATTATAGTGTGGGCAAACTCTCCCGGTTCATATCCACATTCTTTAGCTATCATCATTGTCAGCAATGAATAACATGCCAGATTAAATGGTATTCCAAGGGCAATGTCCCCACTTCTCTGTGTCAAATGGCAATTCAGTTTATTTCCTGAAACATTAAATGCAAAAGTATAATGACATGGAGGTAATTTACTGATAGAAGCGTTTCCTGGATTCCATGCAAGAACAATCATTCTTCTTCCATTTTTATGATTTGGGTTAACCTTCAGTTCCTTCAACGTATCAATCACATACTGAATCTGATCAAAAACCAGCTGACCATTTTCTTCCCTTTTTGTCCATTTATTATTTTCATCTGCAAAAACTTCTCCATCCAGTGAAACTTCAGGTACAGGATACCTTCTCCAAAATCTTCCGTAGGCAGTTTCAAGTCTTCCTTTGCTATCAGCCCATGCATCCCATATTTTTGTTTTTTCTCTCAATGTTTTTATATGCTCTTCTCCGGTCAGATACCAGAAAAGTTCATGTAACATTGAATTAAAATACATCTTTTTTGTTGTCAGGAGTGGAAATCCTTCGCTCAAATCAACTTTATAAAAATAGGCAAATGTAGAAATAGTATCTACTCCTGTTCTATTTTCCTTTTTCACTCCATTTTCAAGAACGTATTTTACAAGGTCTAAATATACTTTCATTTATTTTTTTCTCCTCCTTTTCATTATTTATCCGGAATAAATTATAATTTCAATATCAATTTATGTAATTCTTTTTAAAAACTTAAACCCATTCTGTCTCAATGCCTCATATAAAATTATTGCGGCAGAGTTTGACAGATTTAGTGATCTTCCTAAAGGAAGCATTAGTATCGTAATGTTGTCTTCCTTGTATTTATTCAATATATCTTCCGGTATTCCCTTTGATTCAGGTCCAAACATTATGTAGTCATTTTCATCATACTTTACATCTGTGTATTTTTGTTTTGTTTTAGTTGTTGCAAAATATAGCTTTACATCGTCTTTTCCTTCTATATTTTCCTGAAAAAAATGTTCAAAACTTTCCCATACATGTAACTGGACATCCTTCCAGTAATCAAGTCCTGCTCTTCGCACTTCCTTTGCATCAAGAGAAAATCCCAATGGTTTTATCAGATGCAGTTTTGTATTAGTTAAAACACATGTTCTTCCGATATTTCCTGTGTTGACATGTATTTCAGGATATAAAAGAACTATATTCATTTCCCTTACCTTCCTTATCTTATGAGCTTTTTATAATCTTCCAGTTTTATTTTATTAGAATTGAGTTTTTCAAGTTTTTTGCTTATATTGTCTCCTCTTGTAAATCCTCCAAAACTGTTTTTAGAATTTATATGTGTTATGGCAATTGCCAGAGCATCTGCGGCATCATCAGGTTTCGGAATTTCATCAAGTTTAAGAATAATTTTGACCATTTCCTGTATCTGTTTCTTTTCTGCCCTTCCATAGCTGGCTATTCCCATTTTAACTTGCAATGGTGTGTAACTGAATATATTCAGCCTGTTTTTCTGACCGACAAGGGTTATTACTCCTCTTGCCTGGCCAACTTTTACTATTGTCTTCTGATTCTTAAAGAAAAATAAATCTTCAATAGCCATATCAGTCGGTTTCCATAATTTTATAAGATTGTCAAGAGAATCATATATTTTTTCCAGTCTTACAGGCATATCTTCATCTTTGTCAGTATAGATACATCCGTAATCTAAAACATTATATTTTCCTTTATCAAACTCAATAATGGAATATCCTACGATAGCAGTCCCTGGATCAATACCCAAAATTCGCATTTTTTCCTCATTTCTATTTTTTACTGTTTTATTATTATAACACACAAATGTTATTTTTTTCAAATACAAAAAAATTTAATTACGATTAATAAATTCAATATTTTTTTCATATTCTGAAAAACTTCATTTTATATTATTTTTATATGAAATATTTTTTTCCCTTTTTCAAATACACTTTATCATGGCCTTTTCTTATAACTTTTTACAATTCCTTTAAATTCCTTCTGTTCTGTCATTTCATTTTTTTACATATACACAGTGTAGCTTGTTCTCTGTAACAGTGTGTATTTCCTTAAACTTTTTAAATCCCACAAGAACCGTCATCCCATTTTTCAGTTTTTTTATATTTTTTTCTTCTGAAACACTTATTTTTTTCATAATTAAATATGCATTCTATATTTTTTTAAATTTAATAATTTCCTTTATTTTTTTTCCATATTATTTGAGATATCTTTACAAATATTTTCTCCAGATGTTTCCTTGGCCTTACCTAGTTTTTCTTCTATTTCTTCCAGTAAAACAGACTCCTCAATGCTGTATTTATCAATTTTTGTCCGTACCAGCCTTGTCATTGTTGCATAAACACCAAGTTTCCTCCCAATATCCCTTACAAGTGACCTTATATATGTTCCGCTGCTTACTTCTGTATAAAAGGAAATCCTGCATTTTTCCTTATGCTCCACATTTATTTCCCTTATTGAGTAGATTTTTACTTTCCTTGCTTCCCTTTCCACTTCAATTCCTTTACGCGCCAGTTCATAAAGCTTTTCTCCATTTATCTTTATGGCAGAATACATAGGAGGTACCTGCATTATTTCCCCTGCAAAGCTGTTAACAGCTTCAATTATCTTTTCATCAGAAATATTTATATTTCCTTCATATTTTTCAGTTACTTCACCTTCTGTGTCATACGTATCAGTTTCATAACCTAATTCAAGTTCTACAAAATATTCCTTATTTCTTTTCATGAGATTATCAGAAAATTTTGTAGCATTGTTTATCATTACTATAAGAAGTCCTTCAGCTATGGGATCAAGAGTTCCTGCATGACCAACTTTGCTGGAACCTATAATCCATTTCAGTTTATTTATCGCTTTAAATGAAGAAATCCCTCTGCTTTTATTTAGCAGAACTATTCCATCACTTTTAAATATACTATTTCCTTTCATCTCACATCCCTGCCTTATCGCATTAACAAATATAGTCCAGCCATTTAATTACATTAAAGGTGAAACTACCCTGAAAAGGGAATTTCTGATTTTTCTCCAGAATACTGTTTCCTTTAGATTTTCCTCTTTTATTTCCTCACAAAAATCTAAATCCTTATAAAACTGATTTCTTATACTTTGACTTATTTCCTCATTATAAAAAATAGAATTTATTTCATAGTTGATTTCAAAACTTCTCATATCAAAATTACACGTTCCCATAGTAGACATCTTTCCATCAACCACTATATTTTTACAATGTATAAATCCAGCTTTATATCTATATATTTCAACTCCTGCCATAAGAAGTTCCTCAAAATATGTTTCAGCAATCCAGTAAGGTATCTTCTTATCTGGAACTCCTGCTATCATGAGTTTTATTTTTACTCCTGAAAGGGCGGCTATCTTCAGCTGGCTTACAAGGGAAGTGTCAGGTATAAAATATGGACTCTGAATAAGTATTTCCTTTTTAGCTGATGTTATAAGCTTTGAATATGTATACTTCAATGTCGTCCATATCGTATCAGGTCCGCTTGATGACACCTGCATAACATAAGGACTTTCATTCCGCAGATTTTTATGTTCTTCTATTACTTCTTCTATATCATCCATTTTAAAATCCTGTTTCCCGCCACTGTTAAGCCAGTCTGTTACAAATATTGCTAGATAATGCAATACAAGTTCCCCTTTTATCCTCACATTTGTATCTCTCCAGCTTTCAAATCTTCTTCCCCCTGTTATGTACTCTTCTCCAAGGTTCATTCCTCCGGTGTGAAGAATTCTATTGTCTACAATCGTTATTTTTTTCTATGATTTCTATAATTAAATTTTGAAAGGGCAAATTTTATATCCAGAAAATATTTAAATTCTACGCCAACTTTTAAAAGTTCTTTCCTGTATTTTTCTGAGATTGTTCCAAGAGATCCCATTCCATCAAAAAGAAGTCTTATCTTTACACCTTCTTTTGCTTTTTTTACTAGTATATCCTTTATTTTTTCTCCAAGCTTATCCGATTTCCATACGAAGTATTCCATATAAATTGTTTCTTTTGCATTTTCCAGATCCTGAATAATGGAATCAAAAGCTTCTTTCCCATCATAAAACATTTCATATGAACTGTTGTGAGTCAGATATGTACCTTCTGAAGCATATAAAAGCTTAACAATTTCACTTTCTTCCTGGGAAATTCCTGCATTATTCATAAGTATATCTAAATCTTCGGGTTTTACTTTACGGGAATGAAAAATCTCTGCAGAATCATATTTCAGAAAGTTTTTTGTAAGGCTCGGAAACCCTTTGAATAAACTTCTCCGATTCTTATTTTGTAGAGATTCTATCCTGTTTTTTCTCCAGTTTATTCCAAATACAAGATACAGTATAAATCCAAAAACTGGAAACAGTTATTGTAAAAATCCATGCAACTATTGTTTCAGGTGATCTTTCTGAAACTAAAATAGCTATTAGGAACATTATATAAATCGCTAAATGTATATGCTCTATGGAAACTATCCATATTAATAAACTTTCAAAATTTTTGAAACATTTGACCTCCTAAAATTTATTTTCTGATGTTTTATAATATTTTTTTATATTAACATTTTTATAAGTCTTTTTTTCAAATACAAAAAAACATATGTATTTATTCATATGATATTCTAAATATAAAAAAATAAAGTAAAAAAATCAAATTTATAGAGTTTTTTTACTTTATTTAGAGTATTTATTCAGTTGTTATTTTATTTATAAAAAAACTTTTATAAACTTTTTTTCTGACTTTTTATCTTGAACTGCTGGAACCAATCATTACCAGCTTATCAGGTTTTATTTTTCTTTCACTTCTTTCAACAAGCTGTTCTGAAGCTCCTACCTTTAAAAGTCTTTCCAAAACTTCCACTGTAAATTCTTCATCATCAGCTATGCCGCTTCCACCATTGGAAAGCTCTATAAATTCCTGATTTTTCAGGTGTAGGAATAGGACTGTTAATATATTTTATTATCTGATTAGTATTTTTATCTTCCTTAACAGTTCCCCATAATAAATCAAAATTATCAGATAATTTATCTGAAGGAACTATTGCTTCTTGAGAATGGGCAACTTCTGAAAAGTTACCATACTGATCTTCATATCCTATAAGCGCTTCATAACTTTGACTTGCATCAACTTCAGTAATGTAATGTGAACCTATTCTTTCATGTCTTATTATTTTTCTATATTCATGACCATCTTTCATAAGCTTAATTACAACATTATCCAGTACATGATTATTTTCAGATAATCTTGCAAATGTGTCATCCCTTATTTCCCAGTAAACAAACAATGTTGTAGGGTTTTTAGGCATTAACACTACTTCATCTACAAAATAAGAACTAGGCAGATATGCCTTATCAAAATAGATTGCTTCTTCTTTCGACTTATTTTCATAATCTGTTCCTTTTTCAAATTTTGAACGGTTAATCTCTGTTTCAGTTTCTCTCTTTTTTATCTGTTCTTCATCTATATCCTTGTAGTTAAAAGAAATTTCCTGAAAAGAATCCCTTCTTCTTCTTCTGTGAATTCTTATGACAGATCTCATTAACTTTCTGTTAGGATAGTTTCTGTAATAGCTTCTACTTCTGTAAGGAAATATAGATTCTACAGAAAAGTCTACTTCTTCAACTTGAGTTTCTTCTTCAATCACTTCTGTACCCTTTAATTTTAAATCTTCTTTCATATCTTCGTAGCCTCCCTTTTTTTCTATATTTTCATTTTCTTCATCCAGATAAATTTCTTTTTCTTCTGCTGAAACTTTTTCTTTTTTAGGTAGACTTCCGGTTTCCTTAATACGTTCATATCCTTTCTGCTCAAGCTTTTTCATAATTTTTTCCTTATCAAAAGTCAATTCAAGAAGGACGCATTCCTGCATTGCAAGATGTATTAATTCTTCCTTTGTCATTTCATCCAGATATTTTTTCATAAATCAATCTCCATTTATACTTGTTATTTATATATTAACATATAAATGAAATAATTGCACTATTTTTCTTTTCAAATTCTGCTGAATTTTTTTCTTACTTCCTAAAAATATCCTGTTCTTCTCTTATTTTATGCTGTTTTGCCTGCTCAATTGCAGCCTGTCTTGCCATTTTTATAGCTTCTGCCGTTGTAGCCTCCAGTACATCTTCCCCTAGAATAACTACCTTATCCTGTCTAACTTCCAGAAAACCTCCCGATATATAATAGGAAGTTTCCTTATTATCTTTTTCTCTTATAAGCATTTCACCTGCACCAAGAGGAGATATGAAATTAATATGGTTTGCCAATATTCCAATATCTCCATTCTCTGTTCTTATCTTTAAAAAAGTTACAGGTTTTCTGAAAACAAGACCTTCAGGCGTTACAGCTTTTGCAATAAATTCTGTTGCCATATAGTATTCTCCTGTCTTTAGATTTTTATTCACTCATAAGTTTTCTTGCTTTTGCTACTGCTTCATCAATAGTTCCTACATATAGGAATGCCTGTTCAGGAAGGTCATCATGAAGGCCATCCAGAATTTCCTTGAACCCCCTTATTGTATCCCTTAAAGGAACGTATTTCCCCTTCATTCCTGTAAACTGTTCTGCTACTGAAAATGGCTGTGAGAAAAATCTCTGAATTTTTCTTGCCCGGTTTACAGTCAGTTTATCTTCCTCATCCAGTTCGTCCATTCCAAGTATTGCAATTATATCCTGAAGTTCCTTATATCTCTGTAATACCTTCTGAGTATCCCTTGCAACTTTATAATGTTCATTTCCTACTATTTCAGGCTCAAGTATTCTTGATGTGGAATCAAGCGGATCCACAGCAGGATAAATTCCCAAGGATGCAATTTGTCTTGACAGAACCGTAGTCGCATCCAAATGTGCAAACGTAGTTGCAGGTGCCGGATCTGTAAGGTCATCTGCCGGTACGTAAACTGCCTGTACAGAAGTTATTGACCCTGTATTTGTGGAAGTTATTCTTTCCTGTAGTGCTCCCATTTCTGTTGACAGATTCGGCTGATATCCCACCGCTGAAGGCATTCTTCCTAAAAGGGCTGAAACTTCTGCCCCTGCCTGAGTAAATCTGAATATATTGTCAATAAATAACAATACATTCTGACCTTCCTTATCTCTAAAATACTCTGCCATTGTAAGTGCTGTAAGACCTACTCTAAGTCTTGCTCCAGGTGGCTCGTTCATTTGCCCGTAAACTAATGCTGTTTTATTAATAACACCACTTTCCTTCATTTCATTATAAAGGTCTCTTCCTTCTCTTGTTCTTTCTCCTACCCCTGCGAATACAGAAAGTCCTCCATGTCCTTTTGCAATATTATTTATAAGTTCCTGTATCAGTACGGTCTTACCTACTCCCGCACCACCAAACAGTCCTATTTTTCCACCTTTAAGATATGGAGCCAGTAAATCTACTACCTTTATTCCTGTTTCAAGTATTTCACTGTCAGTCCCCTGCTGTTCAAATGAAGGGGCTTCCTTATGTATTGAATCCATTAAATCTGCACTGATTGGTTCCCCGTTATCAACAGGTTCTCCCAATACGTTAAATATTCTTCCAAGTGTCTGTCTTCCCACCGGAACCTGTATAGGTTTTCCTGTATCTACTACTTCCAGACCTCTTCTAAGTCCATCTGTCCCTGTCATTGCAACTGCCCTGACAACATTGTTACCATTATGGGAGTGCACTTCGGCAACCAATTTCTGACCATTATCATCGTACACTTCCAGGGCATTATAAATATCTGGCAGATGATCTTCAAATTTAACATCTATGACCGGTCCTATTATCTGAACCAGTTTTCCCTTGTTAAGCAACTTTTTAACCTCCTCTGCTTATTTCATTTCTTTTCTTTCATATATTTCTTCAGTTTTTTATTTTTATTCCTAATTTTATTTCAATGCTTCCGAACCACTTACTATTTCAGATAATTCCTGTGTAATCATTGTCTGACGTTCCCTGTTATACTTAACAGTAAGTTTATTTATCATTTCTTCAGCATTGTCACTTGCCTGTTTCATGGCAGACATTCTTGCCGAATGTTCACTGGCAGAATTTTCAAGTAATGACTGATATATTTTTATATTCAGCACTTTAGGAATAAAAGAACGTAAAACCTCTTCTTCCGAAGGTTCAAATACATATTCCTTATTAGGAAGCCCCTCCTTTTTTTCAATTGGAAGAATTTTTTCTACCTGAATACTGTATTCTATTGCAGAAACAAATCTTGAGAAAATTATGTACACTTCATCATAAAAATCATTCAGATAAAACTGTACAATATCTTCACTTATTTTTTTTCCTTTTTCAAACATAGTTTCAGGTATTAACTGTGTATATTCACTGTCTACCGATATATTTCTTGACTTGCAGTAATCTTTTGCTTTTTTACCTATTGTAATTACCGAAACTTCCTTATTTTCCTTTTCAAAATTCTTTTTCATTCCTTCAAGTTTTCTAAGGGTATTTGAATTAAAGCTTCCGCATAATCCCCTGTCAGATGTCATTACAATAATACCTATTTTCTTCACTTCAGGCTTTCCATCAAATATTTCATAGTTATAACTTTTCATTCCTGCAACCAGATTATCAAAGGCTACTCCAATTGTCTTTGCATATTCCCTTGATTTCAATGTAAGAACCTGAAATTTTTTAAATTTAGTCGAAGAAACTATATTCATTGCATTAGTTATCTGACTGGTATTTTTTACACTGTCAATTCTTTCCTTTATTTCCTTCATATTTTCAGCCATTTATGTCACCTACCATACATAATCCTGCTTGTAGTTTGTAACGTATGCAATCAGTTTTTCATTAATTTCATCTGTAACTTTTTCTTCCTTCTTTATTTCAGATAAAATTTCATTTTCTGTTCTCAGACTTCCAATCAGGTCATGCTCAAACGCTTTTACCTTTTCTGTCGGTATGTCATCAAAGTACCCGTTTGTAACACAGAAGAAGGATACAACCTGTTCTTCAACTCTGTATGGATTATATTGGCTCTGTTTCAGAACCTCCATAATTTTTGCCCCTCTGTTAAGCTGATCTCTTGTAGCTTTATCAAGGTCTGATCCAAACTGTGTAAATGCCAGCAGTTCATTATATTGTGCCAGTTCCAGTTTCACTTTTGATGCAACTTGTTTCATTGCTTTTATTTGTGCACTTCCTCCAACCCTTGACACTGAAACTCCTGGATTTATTGCCGGTCTGAATCCTGAATTAAACAGATCTGTTTCTAAAAATATTTGGCCATCTGTTATTGAAATAACATTTGTAGGTATATATGCCGAAATATCTCCTGCTTTTGTTTCTACAATTGGCAATGCAGTTATAGAACCTCCACCTAGCTCATCACTAAGTTTAGCGGCTCTTTCAAGTAATCTTGAGTGAAGATAGAACACATCCCCTGGATATGCTTCCCTTCCTGGCGGTCTTCTAAGCAGAAGCGACATTTCCCTGTATGACACTGCGTGTTTTGACAGGTCATCATAAATTATAAGTACGTGTTTTCCCTGTTCCATAAAGTATTCTCCCATTGCAACACCCGCATATGGTGCAAGATATTGCAGAGGAGCTGATTCTGAAGCTGTTGCGGCAACTATTATTGTATATTCCAACGCTCCAAGTTCTTCAAGCTTTTTATATATTTGTGCTACTGTTGATCTTTTCTGACCTATTGCTACATATATACAAACTACATCATTATTTTTCTGATTAATTATTGTATCTATTGCAATGGCTGTTTTTCCTGTCTGTCTGTCTCCTATAATAAGTTCCCTCTGTCCTTTTCCTATTGGAAACATTCCGTCAATTGCCTTTATTCCTGTTTGAAGTGGCTCACTTACAGGTTTTCTATCTATTATTCCGTAAGCCGGTCTTTCTATTTTCATATATTTTGAAGCTTCAATGCTTCCTTTCCCGTCAATAGGCTCTCCCAAAGCATTTACAACTCTTCCTAGAAGACCTTCTCCTGAAGGAACCTCTGCAACTTTTCCGGTACTCTTTACAGTTCCTCCTTCTCTTATTCCTCTGGATTCACCAAAAATAACTGCTCCTATATTATCTTCTTCAAGGTTCAGTGCCATTCCCATGACACCATTTTCAAACTTCAGCAGTTCTCCTGACATTGCCTTGCTTAATCCATATACTCTGGCTATTCCATCTCCTACTTCCAATACAGTTCCTGTATTTGCAATATCCAGCGATTTATTATATCCTTCTATTTCATTACGGATAATTTTACTGACTTCTTCCGGTTTAATTCTCAAGAAAAAACACCTCCTGTTCTAAAATATTTTCTTCATGTTTTCAATCTGATTTTTAATTGAACCGTCTATTACCTGATTACCTACTTTTATAATTCCTCCACCTATAAGATTCTCATCAACTGAAAGGTTTAATACTATTTTTCTTGTTGTATTTCCCTTCCAGTTTTTTTATAAGTGTCTCTCTCTGATTCTCTGATAATTCCTTCACAAAAGTTGCATTTACAGGCAATTTGTTATTTTTCTCATAATAAATTTTTAAATAGCTGTCCCTTATTTTTATCAGAAAGGGCAACTCTTCCTTTTTTTACAAGGTATTTTTATTACATTAAAGGCATCTTCACTTACAAAAATCAAAAGATTTATGTAAATATTCCACTTTTTTGTCATATTTTATCGACGGATCCAATAAAAAAACTTTAAATTCCTCATCTTCATTGTAATTTTCCGCCAGAATATTAAGTGCTTCCCTTATCTCACCTATTTTACCTGAAGACTCAGCTATATCATAAATAGCCGTTGCATATCTTTTAGCTATTGCCTCCTTGTCCATTCTGTTAATCTCCTATTTCATTAATAAAATTGTCTATTATTTCATCCTGCTTGTCATTTATATTTTGCTTAATGATTTTTTCTGCCAGCTCGACAGCTATTTCCCCGACTTCCTTCTGAAGTTCAAATTTAGCATTCTGTCTCATTTTTTCAATATCCGCTTCAGCTTTCATCATCATTCTTTCCCTATTGTTCATTGCTGAAGAAACAATCTGGTCTTTTCTTTCATCTGCCTGTCTCTCAGCTTTAATAAGTATTTCATTGGCTCTTCTTTTTGATTCCCTTTTCAGTTTTTCCATCGCTTTTTTCTGTTCATCAAGTTTTTCTTTTTCTTCCTCTACTATTTCCATTTCTGATAAGGCAAGATGTTTTCTATCTTCAAGGACTTTACCTATTTTCTTTGAAAAAACTCTCCAGAAAAAATAAACCAGTACTAGAAAATTTATTATTTGAATAGCCATTGTAAAATCTATATTTACTAATTTTGCTCCTTCTGACATTTCTTTTCTCCTTAATATTTACGTACTGCATTAACTGTTAATACACAATTATCCTTTTAAGAATATTAAAAGGAATGAGATTACCAAGGCGTAAATCCCTGTTGACTCAGTTATTGCCAACCCTGTAATTAAAGTCTGCATTATATCCTGTTTTGCTTCAGGTTGTCTTGATATTGCTTCAACCGCATATCCTGTAGCAATTCCTTGCCCCAGTCCTGCTCCTATTCCTCCTATTGCCGCTATTCCTGCTCCTAATAAAGCTGCTGCCTGTACTATTCCTTCCATAACTTTTTATCCTCCTGTTTTTTTGTTTTTATTTATATTTTTTAATTTATAAAACTTAATAATTTCTAATTTTCTTCTTCCGCTTCTTCTCCAAGCACTTCTCCAACATATACTGATGACAGCATAGTAAAGACAAATGCCTGTATTATTCCTACAAATCCGTCAAGATAAAGCTGTATCAGCATTGGCCACCCTACTGAAAAGGAAAAGCTTCCCTGAAGGGCATTGTGAGTCCATGACTGGATAAGCCCTCTTCCTACAAGGCTATATAAAAGTCCTCCTATTACAAGTCCTGCCAGCATATTCCCAAATAATCTCATTGAAGTGTTCAGTATTTTGGATATTTCCCCTACGATATTTATAGGAAGCATAAACCATGCCGGATGCATAAGGCTCTTTATATAACCCAGCACTCCACCTTTTCTTATACCAACTGATACAAACAGTACCGCTACCACAAGGGATAACCCTATCGCTGTATTCGGATCTGCTGTAGGAGTTCTGAAAAAGTGCCCTACTGTATATCCTTCGGGTCCCCTAGTTACTGTTACAATAAAGGGAAATAAAAACAGACTTAAATTTGAAAAAAGTATAAATGCAAATAATGCTGAGAAAAACGGCATAAATTTTTTCTTATACTTTCCAAATGTAACTAAAAATGTATTTTCAATAAAATGATAATACTCTTCTAAAATAATCTGCATTTTACCTGGATTCGTAACACTTATATTTTTCACTCCCTGTTTAACAAGAATTACTATTAAAAGCATTATTGCCCATGTATTTAAAACCGTCTGGCTTAAACTCAAATTATATTTTCCTAAAACAAAGTTATAGTAATGTGGTGGTTCTACCAGTCCGTCAGGCATTACAAACTTTACAGGTAAAAAACTTGTAATAAGTGACAGTATGATGTTGACAACCAGCATTAAAATAAATAGTCCCAATATGGAAATAACTATTTTCTTTTTTTCATTCTTTCATCTCCCTTCCTTATAAAAATTGAAATATCAGGTATAAATCTGAATTTCCGCTTTTTATTATACTCCTATCATTTTTTTATTTTTGCAAATATATTTTTTTTAAGGTTTTTTTAATATATTTTGAAATAAAACTATTTATAAATATGGAAAATTTAAAGGAAAGGCTACCTGCCCCTGTTGCTGCAATATTCTGCAAAACACTGTCTGTATAATATTTCTTACTTATATACACTACAAAAAGCACTCCAAAACAAAAAAACAATCATACGCTTTATAAATTCAAGTGTTCCTGCAATTTTTCCATTTAATTTCACATGAAGGATTTTATATGTTCCTGATATTAACAGATACGTATTTAAAAGGGAAATAAGACTTCCAGTAAAAAAATCCCAGATATATTTCTTCCCTCTGTAATAAAACACCTGCAATAAGTGATATAACAGAAATACATATTGTTATTACATAAGTTCTTTTTATCATTTCAGGTATATTTTCAAACATTTTTCTCTCCATTTATCAAATATTTTCTACTCACTATTTTTATATCCCTTACCTGTTTTATAAGGGACCAGTATCCCGTAAAAGCCCCTAATATAAGAAATATTATGAGTACTATTGGCTGCTGTTTCTTAAATACAAATTTTTCCAGCAGAAGATATGCCCCCAGCATGAGTATAATAGGCTATGCCAAAATATAAATCATATTTGTTGCTATAAGAAAGTATTTCATAAGAATATTATTTTTTTCTTATGTCTTATTTCCTTTGCCTTATCATATCTGCCAAGACGTTTTTCTATTTTTTCCAGTCTTTCCCGTCTTTTTTCTTCGCTATCTTCATTTTCTGTCTTATCTTCATTACTTTCCAATGAAAAAAACATCATCATTCATATTTCCTTCAAAATATTTATTTTTCTGCTGTATCATCTTTTTTTATTGACTTCTTTTATACTTTTTACTGCTTTTTTTAATATATCAGACATTTAACTTCTCCTAATTTACCTATATTTTTTTAAATATAAAAAAATATTCTGCTTTCCCCAAAAATCAGGATTTGTAGCGACATCAAAAATTTCAAAACCGGCTTTTTGAACTGTTTCCACAACCCATTCAGGCTCATATATAAATTTGTTATGCTGTTCATTATACTTTCTGAATAAGTTATCCCCTTCCTGCTGTCTTATAAACAAATCTATTTCAACAAAATATTTACTTTTTCGATTTTTTTCGTATCTCCAGATACTTGTATACTCAGGCTCTTCATCTAAAAAAATATTCCATTTTCAAATATTTCTTCAAATATTTCTTCCGTCACAATATCAAATATGAGATATCCACCTTTTTTTAAGATTTTTTTATAGGCTTTTTGATATGAACTTTTTAAATTCTGTCTTATTTTTCAAAAATAGTTTACTGTATCAAAATTACACATAATATAATCAGCTTCATTACTATGCTCATAATTTACAATATCCGCCTTTACAAGCTTATAATCATTATTTTTCAGATTTTTAGACTTTATCTTTTTTTCAGCCATTTCAAGCATTCCTTCAGATATATCAACTCCTGTAACTGAAAAATCCGTCATCTAAAAAGCCTGTATATAAATTCTCCTGTTCCACATCCCAGATCGAGAACCTTTCCCTTAGTCTTAATATATGTTTTAAGAAACTTGTACCAGCCTTTATAATCCACATGTTTCATAAAAACATCATATACTTCAGCAAATTCCTTGTGCATTTCAAAACCTCTTTTCTATTCAATTCCTTTTTTTATTGATAAATTATAATATTTTTTTCATATTTTTTTGTCAAAAAAATTTCACCCCTGTTTTTAAACAATAACCTATCCTTAAAATCAAAAAAAGAAACTGAGTTATAATCTATAAAAAAATATACTCCCTATATTGAAATATATTATTTACTTTTTCATTATAAAACAGTTCCTTTTTCATATTTTATTGATTTTTCCTATAAATCATCAGAGTAAAATGAATAAGGCAGTAATTCATTTATCGACCATATTTTTATACTTTTTATCCTTATTTGTCAGAATAATGACTGTATCCTTATCAGAAAATTCTGAAATTACCTGTCTGCAGGCACCACACGGACTAATTGGTTCAGGTGTACCTCCGGTCACTACTAACAGTTTGATTTTTTTCATTCCTTCAGTCACTGCTGTGGGAATTACATTTCTTTCTGCACATATTCCTAACCCATAGGAAGCATTTTCCACATTTACTCCTCTGAATTTTCTTCCCTGTTCATCAATCAGTAATGCCGCAACAGGAAACTTAGAATACGGAACATACGCATTTTTAAGTATGTCATTTGCTTCGTCTATGTATCCGGATATTTCTTCTTCAGTTAATTTCATTTTTCCATTTATTTCTTTCATAATTTTCTCCTGTTAATTAGTCTGTATCCTATAAACTTAAAGTACTTTCAAGAGCTACTTCAATCATGTCATTGAATGTAAGCTGTCTTTCTTCTGCAGAAGTAACTTCTCCTGTAACTAATGAATCACTTATTGTTAAAAGAGTCAATGCATTTACCCCAAATTTTGCAGCTGTCGTATACAGTTGAGCAGTTTCCATTTCTACACATAGCACACCAAATTTTGCCCATTTTTTCCATCCTTCAGGGTCATCTCCATAAAAAGTATCGCTTGTAAGAACATTTCCAGGTTTCATGTTCAATCCTTTTGATTTTCCAGCTTCATAAGCTTTAAACAGTAATTCTGCACTTGCAGTAGGTGCATAGTCAGCTCCGTTAAATCTTAATTTGTTTATTGCAGAATCTGTAGAAGCAGCCATTGCAATAACTACATCTCTTATTTTTACATCTTCCTGTAAAGATCCTGCTGTTCCTATTCTTATTAAATTTTTACATCCATATTCATTAATTAATTCATGAGTATAAATTCCTATTGAAGGCACTCCCATTCCTGTTCCCTGAACAGATACTCTTTTTCCTTTATAAGTTCCTGTAAATCCTAACATTCCTCTTACATTGTTATATTGTACTACATCTTCCAAAAATGTTTCTGCAATATATTTCGCTCTTAGCGGATCTCCCGGTAATAATACCGTTTCTGCGATATCTCCCTTTTTTGCTCCTAAGTGCGGTGTTGCCATATTCATACCTCCTAAATTTTATTTTTATATTTTTAGCTAACTCTTAAATTTCAATGGCTTTTTTCAACTAAATTAATAACTATACTATTATAGCATAATTCCCATAATTATTTCATCATAATAATTTCCATTTTTTAGTTGATGTTCTTCCAATGGTAAAATCAAAGTATCACCTCTTTTATGTATAGTTTTTCCTTAATAAATTTCCACAATTCACTATTCTACTCATGCTCCTTGCATGCAAGTTCTTCTACTTCAAGCTTAAATACACATACAGAATTTACCATTTTTTCATTAAATTGCCATTCTGCTTTTCCGGTATTATGTTTCATTATTTCAATAAGTCCCTGAACCTTTTCATCATAATCTTCAACAATAAAAACCTTTCCTGTTCCTATAATACTCTGAAATGCTGAAGTATAAGTACATGCAACATCATCTTTCCCATATATTCTATGATTCGTGTCAAGTTCAAAGCCTACATTGTTATTTTCTTTCATTATGTCATGTTTTCTTCCTGTTTTTGCACCATGAAAATAAAATATAAATTTTTCATTTCTTTCGATGAATCCAAAATTTAAGGGAACTATATAAACTTTTCCATTGTCATTAAATCCTAATCTGCAGCAATCACAACTGGATATGATTTCTTTTATTTTTTCTCTACCTGTTATTTCCCTGTCTTTTCTTCTCATTGTTTATATTTTCTCCTTTAGGTTGCTCTAATCAAACAATGCTTCCCAAACATCTGATTTATATGCTTCAAAACACATTCTAATCTGCTTTTCAGTGTTTCTTATTTCTGAAAGTTCAGGTAAATTATCAATTTCAAAATACCCTCTTTCAGATGTTTCAATATTTTTGACAAATTCACATTCATTATCATCAGTTATTCTGCAAAGAACAAAAATTTTTGTAACTCCATAGGGAACTGTACCTAAACCACAGCCTAAATTATTTTTCACACCATCCTGTACAGCTATAATTTTTTCTGCAGTTACATTTATTCCTGCTTCCTCCAGTACTTCCTTTACAGTGTTGTCTGCAACTGACTGATCCACATCTACCCAGCCTCCAGGAAGCGACCATTTCCCGTCTCTTTCCTTTACCATGAGAACCCTGTCTTCCTTAAATACTGCGGCACGGCAGTCAATCTTAGGTGTCTGATATCCGACTTCATTGCAGAAAAGATTTTTCACCTTTTCCACTGGGATATCTCCTTTATTAGCCATTATTTCTGCTGAAATTTCCCTTATCCGTGTATATCTTTCCACATCAAACACATCTTTCGCATAATTTAGTCCGGCCTGCGACAGACTCTGTAATTCCATGGCCCATTTTAGCCACTGTTCCCTATCTTTCATATTAAGTCCTTCCGATAAAATAACCTTTTATAATATTTCCTTAGCAAAACTTCCTTCTTTTTCAGTTCCCAATAGAAGTTCTTCAACTGTTGCAGCAATATCCGCAAAAGTTTTTCTAGTTCCAATATTTACATTCTTTTTAACATTTTTACCACAAATTAATATTGGTATGTATTCTCTTGTATGGTCTGTTCCTTTGTATGTAGGGTCATTTCCATGATCCGCAGTGATAATAAGAATTTCATCATCTTTCAAGTTCTTTTTGGATTTCAGGAAGCCAGTTGTCAAATTCAATTAATGCTTTTACATAACCTTCTACATTTCTTCTATGTCCGTATACAGCATCAAAATCAACTAAGTTAGTGAAAATCAATCCTTTTTGTATCTTCCTTCAATGCGGCCACTGTTTTCTTAATTCCATCCAGGTTATCCTGATTAGCTTTTTCTGTTGTCTGTAATTCCTTTTCCATTGAAGAGGTCGCTTGTCTTACCAATTCCCACTACATCAAGTCCAGCTTTTTCCAATCTTTCAATCATGCTTTCTCTTGGAGGGTCAATGGAGAAGTCGTGTCTATTTGCAGTTCTTTTAAATTCTCCTACTTTTTTACCAACATAAGGTCTTGCAATTACCCTTGCCACAGGTGATTTCTCATTACAAATTTCAAGTGCAATTTCACACGCTTTGTAAAGTTCTTCCAATGGTATAATTTCTTCATTTGCAGCAATCTGGAATACAGGATCTGCTGAACCGTAAACTATCCAGTTACCTGTTTTTATCTGCTTTTCTCCATATTGATCAATTGCGACAGTTCCTGAAAGTGGCTTGTTTAACATAACTTTTCTTCCGGTTTTTTCTTCAAATTCCTTTATAACCTCATCTGAAAATCCATTCTGGTAGTTTGGAAATGGTCTTTCCAATGGTACTCCTGCAATTTCCCAGTGGCCAGTCGTAGAATCTTTTCCATGTGATACTTCAATAGCTCTTCCGTAAGCTCCTTCAGCGCTTTCAACAGCTGGTGTCCCTTCAATTTCAGTAATATTTCCAAGCCCTAATTTCCCCATATTAGGCAAACTCATTCCCCCATAAGCTTTAGCCATATTTCCTAAGGTATTTGACCCGCAGTCATCAAATAAATTTGCATCAGGCAATTCTCCTGCTCCAACACTATCCAATACTATTATTGTAACTCTCTCCACTTTTCCCATTTTTCTGCTTTCCTTTCTTTTTTTATTAATTATATTATACCTTTTTATATTTTTTTAAAAAGCAAATTAATTCTATGGTTTTTATGTTATTTTTTTAGTAATTTGAACCAAATATAAACATAGCTATATATGATGTATATTCGATAACTTTAATTATCATATTTTTTTTATAATTTTTTTAGGCATAACATTATTCTGAAAAATAATAAAAAAATTAAATTTTACACTATTAAAATTTGTATTTTTCATAATTAATTATTACTTTTTTTATCTGTTTCAAAAAAATGATTCATAACATAAATTTCTTTTTTTCTTTTCAGATATTGATATACTGTAATTATTGTATCTTTTTCATAACATAATCTTTTTTTAAAAAAATCTTATTACGGTTATTATTAGTAATAATATTATTACTGTAAATAATTTGATTATTAAATTTAAATATCCCCAAGCAATTCCAACTGAAAAAAATTATCATTAAACTAAATACTGCAAAACACATCATATAATGCTTTTTCAAAAAAATTGAGTATTTTACATATAATTTTTCTTCCTCTTTTTTTCACGAATTTCTTTTTTTGGGATAACCTATTTTCTCCAACAAATATTCCAAAAATTTCATCTTTATTTTTTTTATGTCACAAAAAAATATAACTTTTTTTATGATTATTTTCTATTGAAACATCGATTATTAAATTACAGAAATACTTATAAATATTCATTGAGCTGTCAAAGTTTAAAAAAATATCATACGAACCTAATATTTTTTTTCTCACTGTCAAAGTTTTTTTATATCATTGTATGCAATAGTTTTTCTCAAAAAAATAGACCTTTTATTTTCACTTCATAATCAGAAAAAAATCAAATTTCATCTTGCTTTTTAATAATCATTACCAAAAAGAAATCTATATACAAAAATAACTTATTCCAATAGCTAAAAAAATATTCCAGCCTTTTTCTTTTTCATTAAATAAAATATAGATTCCTGCTAATAAATGTCCTAAAAAAACAGTATTAGAAAAAAATATATCCCACCTATTAATTTCAAATTTTTGAATATTTTATTTTTCATTCAATTTATCTCCATATTTTATTATTTCTTCCTATATTTTTCTCCCTTTCTTCTCTCCAAATGCCTCCAAAATCCCATTTTTTTCAAAAAGTTTATTCAAAAAAATCTTCTCGCCGTAGAATCCGAAACATTCAAAAATCTTTTGAACTTCACTATTATCAATATAATTATTTTTTTCTCAAAAATACTCTTCCAGTATTTTTCAGTCTTTGTAACTCTTTATCAGTCATTTTTATCAGTCAAAATATCAGTCATTTTTTTAAGTCTTTTTTTTGTAATTCTTCTAAAGTTTCTTTTTATTATTTCAAGAATAAATGTAATAAATTGCGTTGATTTTCCAGCAGTATTTGATAAATTTATAGCTTCATAATACTTCTGCTGTTTTTTCTGAATCAAGTTTTCAATTGGAAGCCAAGCAAAAAAATCTTTCCATTTTGACAGGATTAATGTATGCCAAAGTCGCCCTAATCTTCCATTTCCATCTTGAAAGGGATGTATAAATTCAAATTCATAATGAAATACACAAGCTTTTATTAGTGGGTGAACTTTACTCTTTTTTAACCACAAAAAAAGTTGTTCTACTAATTCAAGAATATATTGAGGTGGTGTCCCTGCATGAATCAGCTGACTTCCCTGATAAACTCCTGCTCCTTTTGTACGAAATCTGCCGCTTTCATTTATTAAATCAGCAGTCAGAATTTTATGTGCTTTCAATAAATCTTTAATTGAATATGGATTTAATAAACTTAATTTTTTTCATAGATTTCATAAGCATTTTTTTGACTTCTTTTTATATCCTTTGGCGGAGCTAAAATTTTTTTCCATTAATCACATCTGTTACTTGTTCAAATGTTAGTGTGTTTTGCTCTATCGCAAGCGATGAATAAATTGTTTTTATTCTATTTTCTCTTCTCAAAACTGGATTTGAAGATAGTTTTTCTGAAACTATAATCATTCCTGTTAATTCAGTAATCTGAGCCACCAGCTCAATTATCTCATTTGTGATTTCAAATGGTGGACTATAACCATATTCTTTTTCCATATTAAAATTATCCTTTATCATTTCTTTCTTTTTCCACAATATTTCCAATTTCCTCTGCCATATACAATGGTAAATTTAACAACCATTCTTCTTTTTTTATAATCATTCATTGATATTCTTACTGATATTTCAGGATTATATTTTTTTCTTTATACACTTTCAAACTTTTTGGCTTTTTAAATTTACTTCAGCTTTTTACTTCGACAGGGATTACACTTTTCTCCATTATCTAATAAAAAAATCAATTTCACATGAACCACGGTCATTTGTGTAATAATATGTATTCAAATTTTCAATTGTAACAAGTTGCTGCAGCACATATTGTTCTGTTAATGCTCCTTTAAATTCAACAAATAGTTTATTTCCTTCAATAAGCGTACTCTGATTCAATCCTGTCATGCAGGTAAGAAGTCCTGTATCAAGTAAAAAAATAATTTAAAAAGCCTTTAAATCCTCGTATACTTTTAATGGAAGTTTAGGATTATTAACCCTGTTCACTTTATAAATAAGACCACAGTCAATAAGCCACATTAATGCCATTTCATATTCTTTTGCCCTCGCACCTTCTCTAACCAGACCATAGATAAACTTTTTATTTTCTTTTGCAAGTTGTGATGGAATACTATTCCATAACATTCTCAATCTAGGCACAATTTCATTTGGAGCATGTTTTGAAAAATCCTGTTCATAGGCTAAAAGTATACGCTTTTGAATTTCCCTAACTTCATTAAAATCTTTATTTTCCGAAAAACGAAGTACGCATTCAGGCATTCCACCTACAAAATAATAATATTTAAGCATATCTATAAATTTTTTTGCTTAAATACTTTTTATCATCTGATAATCATTATTTTTCAACAAGTTTTAAAAAAATTTTTCATTCCCTGTGGCAAGTAAAAAAATTCCTTAAAAAGATAAAGGATACAACTTTAAAAAAATCAATTTTCCCAACTGGAAATGATGTTCCCTCATGCAGTGCAACTCCTAACAACGAACCTGCACAAATAATATGATACTGCTGTGCATTTTTCGTAAAAAAATATTTAAGGCTGGAAATTGCTCTTGGAACTTCCTGAACTTCATCAAAAAAATAATCAAAGTTTCTTCGGGCACTATTTTTTTATTCCACTATAAAGCTCAATCCCCATAATTAGTCGCTCTACATCTAAATCCACTTCAAACAATTCTTTCATATTAGAATTAGAATCAAAATTTATATAAACTGTATTTTTATAAGCCTTCTCTCCAAATTCCTTCATAAGCCAAGTTTTTTTCCTACTTGTCTTGCCCTTGTATAACCAAAGGTTTCCTATCTTTTTTTATTTTTCCATTCATAAAGATTTTTCAATAGCAATTCTATACATAAAACACCTCTTTTTTTATAACTTTATGTATGAAATATAGCATATCTCAACAAAAAAATTACAACGAAAAAAATGTTTTTTTATTGCACACTTTTTACAACAAAAAAATGCAAACGTATTACAAAAAAATTACAACGATACTTCATTATTTTTTTAAATTTGCTAAAAAAGCCATACAAACCCTTTTTCATTAAATAGAAGCTTTTAACAACTCTATTATAATAGAAAATATTTCTTACTTGAAAATTTTGTTTCCCCATAACTTATTTTTTTAAACCTTACCTGTATTGTCATTATTCTAAATTCCATTTTTTTATTTCCTATCCTTTTTTTATTTTAATCTGTATAAGCAATTAGTTCCCTTTGATTAAAAACCATCTCCATTCATCTTTAGGCAGATATTCATAACTTCGATTTTTTTATCTTTTTCCATCTCCATTTGGAAGCACTTCAAATGTATTATAATCTACACCTTCTAAAAATTTTTTTCCCTCAAAATAAATATTTTTTTATTATCTTTTTATAAACCAGTTATTCAAAACTTCTACTTTATCTTTATTAATTCTTTTTTTACTTCATAAATAAAAATAGGATGAATCAAAAACAGTTTAACATTTTATTTTTTTATATAGTATACATTGTATTTATCTTTTTCCATACAATGTACCGTATATTATTCCATTTGGCAAAAAAATTCAAATGTTTCAGGATCTTTAATTTTTTTCCAGATAATGAAGAATCTATTGCTTCACTTCCTCTATAAATATGATTTTTATCTTTCGCATAATCTTCATTTTAAAACTTTAAAACTCATAATATCAGCATTTTTCTATTTTTTTCATCCCGATAATAAATTTTATTATCATTTTTTTCCAATAATTCTTCCCTAATTTTTTTCGAAATTTTTAATTTTTACATCTTTTATTTTTTTACCCATGTAATAAACATTCTTATCATCTTTTTAAAAGAGAAAAATCCTATCAACTCAGCAGTTTTTCGGATTTGCTCCTCCAAAAATTTCATTTCCATAATAAACATTTCCTTTATATATTGAATAACTATCTCCTAAAAATTTGAATAACATCTCCAAAACTCACATTTGCCAAAAATTAAAAAAATAATACTATTTTTTTAAAAAAATCTTTTTCACAAATCATCCTTTCTCTTAATCCAAAAAAATTCCTTACTTCCATGTGTCTTCCTTCATTTCCACCTTCTTCATTCCAGAAACAAATTTATTTCCTTTCACAAAAAAATCTTAATTTCTTCTCAGTCCAAATTCCTTTATTTGGAATTCCTATTCTTGCAGAAGTTTCTATTTTCCTAGGAATTTTAGCATTTTCAAAGTCAAGATATAAATATTTTTTTCATTTATTTTAGAAATATCATATTTAATTCCAAAAATTTCTATTTTCTAATTTCTCTAATAAATTTTTCTTTTCAAACATATTCTTTTCAATAATCTGAATTTCTGTCTTATTGAATCTGTCATCTATTCCAAACGCCTTTGTCAATTTTCCTGGGCCATTACTCACCAGAATTCCGCTTTTCCCACGATTTTCTTCCATTATATTGACATTTAGAATAGGCTCTACTGCCCGAATTAATACTGCCTGCGGATTACCTTCCTCACATGAGACGATATTCAGCATTTTATGAGTATGCATCGTATAAATATAGACTGTTCCTGCCTTCTCAAACAATGCTTCAACTTTTGGCGTCTTCTTATTTCCATATCCGTGACAGGCTTTATCAAACTCTCCTAAATATGCCTCTGTTTCAACAATGTACCCCGCAAATATTCCATTTTCATTTTTTAAAATCAGAATCTTTCCAAGCAGTTCCCTTGCCATTGTAACAGTATCTTGCTGATAAAATTTTTCTTTTACTTCTAAAATCATCTCTTTTGTTTCCTTTGTATTTTACTCAACATATTTTTTTAACTGACTTTTATGAATAAATCCTCTATATTCTTTAACTCTCCATTCCTTCTCATCTTCAGAAGGATAATCAGCATAGTGAATATAATACCAGTCGCCATATTTCGTAATATATTTTACAATAGTTCCATTATCCATTTTTAAAACAATTTTTGAATCTTTTGTCGGCTTTTCACGTAAATTTGAATATCCATCCTTTGAACTTACTTCATATTTTTTTCAAATTAAATTCTTCATCCGGATCTATAAAATCTTCTTCCGAATCTTCTGATTTTTTTGTTTTAATTTCTGTTATTTTTGATTTTGCGCTACTAACTCTCTTTAATTCCGTGGCATAAGCATAAACTGTTGTAAAATCACATTCTGTATATGGTACCACCTTTTTTATCTTTACTATTGACTGAACTTCAAAGCTTCCTCTACGGATTTTCTGCATTTTTTTGTACTCTTCCGGGAAATTTTTCTTTAATATTTCAGTTACAGTTTTCTCTGTCTTAACAGCTTCCTTTTCATAATCCGCATCAATATCCGGATTATAATAATCAAAATTTCTAAGCCTCAATACTAACGGCTTTCCATTTACAATATCTTTATTTTCAGGATAAAATAGCATTTCACCATATCCTGCCGCAAAACATGGAATATCTCTATCATTTTTATCCCAATCCATTTTAAGAAGCCCTTTTAAATTTAAAATTACCCCTTCATCAGTCAGCAGAACTTCATCAGCTTTCACATTCTGACTAAATCCAATCATAGAAATTAATAGTAAAAATCCAAAAAATAAATAATTTTTAAGTTTCATTCTACTTCACCCCTCCAGCTATTAGCAAAATATTTAATATCCTGATTTTTCACTTTCCATTCCTGTTACAATTGCTATTCCAGAACTTGTACCAAGTCTTGTTGCTCCTAATTCAATATATTTTTTTGCAGTTTCAAGGTCTTTCACGCCACCACTTGCCTTAACTTCTGCTTTATCTCCGACTACTGATTTCATAAGTTGTACATCTTCAAATGTTGCTCCTCCTGTTCCAAATCCTGTAGAAGTTTTTACAAAATCAGCCTTTGCATTTAATGACAGTTCACATGCCTTTTTCTTTTCATCATCAGTAAGGTAACAAGTTTCTATTATTACTTTTAATACGTTATTTCCAATAGTTTCCTTGATTTCTCTGATTTCATTTTCCACATATTCGTATTCTCCATCTTTTAATGCTCCAATATTTATAACCATATCTATTTCTGAAGCACCGTCTTCTATTGCTCTTTTTGCTTCAAAAACTTTCGCATCCTTAGACATTGCTCCCAAAGGAAATCCCACAACTGCAGCCACCTTCACATCAGAATTTTTTACCTGCTCATAAGCATATCTGACATTTGCACCATTTACACATACAGAAAAGAAATTATATTTTTTTGCCTCTTCACATAATTTCTTAATATCTTCCTTTCTGGCAGTCGCCTTTAAAATTGTGTGATCAATAAATTTGCTTATTTCCATTATTATCATTCCCTTCTTTGATTTGTTATTTGTTGTTTTTATTTTATTATATTATATCGGCTTTTTTTATTCTTTTAGCAACTTTATTTTTAAACAAAAAAAGACTGGAAAAATCCAGCCTTTTTATCACGAGATTTTTTTATATTATAATTAAATTTTTCTCTTATAAGTTTTTCTGATTACATAGATTATTTTTTTAAAAATTTCTGCTGTCTTTTGTTAAAAAAATTCTATCAGATTCATATGCTTTATCCCATTTCTTGACATATCAAACTCATCCATTGACAACACATACTTTGGATAGTTGTCTTTAATATTTTCTAAAACTGAAAATTCTCTTTCTTTTTGTGTCTTCTGATGCCAGCAGGTAACTCACCTGAATATATATTGTTTCATCATTTTTTTACAGATAAAATCTACTTCAAGATTATCTACCTTTCCAATTTTTTTACATTATATCCTCTTCTTAACATTTCAAAAGTACACAATATTTTTCCAGTACTTGATTTATATTTTTTTGATTATTTTCCATTATAGCTTCCCTTATCCCATGATCAGCTATGTAATATTTTTCATTCACATTCAGTATCTTTTTTTCCTAATAAATCATTTCTAGCAACCCGGTAAACTAAAAAAACGCCTCTTCACATGCCTTTATATAGTTTAGTATTGTTTCTGTTGCCACTTTTCTATTCTCGCTTTTTAAAAAAATTTAGAAATTGATGTCGCTGAAAAATGTATTTCCAATATTCATAACAACATAATTTATTATTCTTTCTAGCAAATCTGTATCTCTAATATTATTTCTCCGGGTAATATCCTTTAATATAATGGAAGCATATAAGTCCTGTAAATATTGCATACTTGCTTCATAATTGTAATCTAAATTATGAAGAAACGGCATTCCTCCAAATTTTACATAGTCTTGAAATGCTTCTTTTAAATCTATTTCTTTATTTTTCTCTTTCATAATTTCAAAAAAACTCTTTAAATGAAAAACGGATACACAACAAATTCAATATATCTCCCAGCCAGATATGTCGAAAGTTCCCCTGAAAGCAGCTTGGCATTTGAACCTGTGATATAAATATCAAATTTAAAGTCTTCATCCACCCTCAAAGAGTTCACACATCTTTCCCATTCTTCCACTTCTTGAATCTCATCTAAAAAAATATAGTAGCTCTTATATTTATCATTAACCTTATTTAAAAATAAAAATCATATAATCTCTCATAATTCTTTAGTTTTCTATATTTCAGATTTTTCAAAAATTAATATAAATAAACTGATTTTCATTTATTCCTCTATTTTTTTCAATTCCTCCATTAAAAGTTTTTAACATAACTGATTTTCCACTTCTCCTTATTCCTGTCAAAAACCTTTATCACATCTTTATCAATAAAAAGGTACTATTTTTTTATATACTCATCTCTTTTTTTAACATCTTATCACCTCTTTTCAATTATAACTTACAAAAAAATTAAAAAAATCAATATTTTTTTATCAGTTATAACTTACAAAAATATTTTTTTACAATTTTATAAGTTATAACTTAGCAAATAAATACGAAAATAAAAAAAGATTAGCCTTCACTTTTCATAAAAACTAATCCTTCAAAATTTATTAAATTTATAAATTACAATATTATAATATCGTTCTACAAAACCTTATCTTTCAAATACTTCCACAATACAACCATCAAAGCTACCATTATCACAAAAATTATGACTAATGCCCAAAATCCTGTGTCTTGAAGTGGTAATTTTACATTCATTCCATAAAATCCAAAAATCATATTTGGAACTGTGATTAGTATTGTCGCCACTGCCAAAACTTTCATTGTAATATTCATATTATTTCCAATATATGAAGAGTATGTTTCCCTTGTTGTTTTACAAATTTCACAGTATGATGAAGATAAATCAAGTGTAAAGTTTATTTCCTGTAAAATTCTTGTCATATATTCTTCATATTGCTGAAATTGTTTATCTTCTTTCAAATTCTCAACGACATAATCCAAGTTTCTCATTGCAATATTGTAAACATAAAAGCCTTGCTCCACTTCCGATAATGAAATCAATTTTTCATTGCTTTGCTGTTCCCTTAAAACTGTTTCAATATTATCGTGCTCACCAATCAAAAGTCGTACATATTTATACAAACTTTGAGAAATTTTATGAAGCATATTTAGAAAAAAACGATTTTCCTCAAGAACATCATCCCTCAATTCAGCATATTCTTCAACAAAATCATAAAAATCTTCAAAATAATCATCATCTAAAATGACAACTTTGTCTTCCTTCATACAAATCACAATTGGATTAATTTCGTAAGATGTGACCTCTTTATCTATCATAGGTTTTTTCACAGTTGGATAATACAGCTTATAAATTTCCCAGTCTGATTTTTGAAATTCTTGGAGTGAAAGTTTCTTCATCAATAACATTTTTTTATTTTATCTTCACCCATTTCCAATCTTTCAGATACAATTCTATAATCTTCATCTTTTTAAATTATATACATATGAAATTGTTTTTCCCACTTTTTTTGTATCTATTCTTTTTATCATAACAACCCTCCTCGATTATTCATAATTTTTCATTTTATGAATAAATTATATCAAAAAAATAAAGGGGTGTTGTCAAGTATTTTATAATTTTTTTATAAACTCTTATATATTCTTCATTTCTGAATTTTTTTCTATAAATCCTAATTTCTTAAACAGATTAATAGATGGATTATCTATGGCTATATTATCATAAAAATTCCTTTATTCCATTCTCTTTTTGCACTTCTACAAAGTAACTTTATACCTTCAGTTCCATAGCCCCTGTTTCTCCATTTATCTAATATCAATATTCCGCAACAATAGGCATCTGTGCTTTCATCATATCTGTAATAAACTTCTCCTATATATTCTTTAAGATTTTTTTGTTATACAAATATCTGTAAAATCTTTTGCCTTGAACATTTTCCATCCAATAAGCATACCATTCTTCCCATTGTTCTTTTGGAAAATTTATAGTTCCACCATATGCATGATTGTAGGACATTGTTTCCGGATCACTTAAAAGTTTCTCTATAAACCACAATTCTTCAATTGTAGGACTCTTTAATACTATTTCTTCCATTATCAAGTTCCTTTCTGCACTTCAAATCCTGCTTTATTATAAATATTTATAGCTGGAATATTACTGTCTGTCACATACAAAACTATCTTTTCATACCCTTTTTCCTGTGCTTTCATTAATAGTCTTGAAAGCAGGTTAAGAGAAAGATTTTTTCCTCTCTATTCAGGCAATACAGCCAATGTGACTATATATAGTTCTTCTTCATCAAGTACTGCTACTATTCCACCAGCAATATTTTCATTTGAAGTTACTTGCTATGGTGTATAAATCTTCTTCTTTTTTTCAGATTATATTCCATTCTTATTTTTCATATTATTTCTCCTAGTTGCAGAAAACTCCTATTATTCTATTATTTCCAGTATTGCCTTCTGTTTTTTTCCACTTTTTTTCTTCCTGAATTACGTAGGCATCTAAAAGCATATTTTTTTAGAATCTTCAACATTTTTGCTGTCATTATAATAGATTTCAGCTATTTTTTCATTTTTATTGACCTTATCTCCAACTTTTTTCAATATTTTTATTCCAACAGCATGGTCTATCAAGTCTTCCTTAGTTGCTCTTCCAGCTCCAATAATCATTGCAGCCTTTCCTATTTCTTCAGCTTTTATTTTTGAAACATATCCTTCCTTTGGAGAAAATACTTCCATAACTTCTTTTGGCTGAGGAAGAAGACTGTAATCATTTACCAGATTTCCATTTCCTCCACTTTCAGTTATAAATTGAGATAATTTTTCAAGAGCACTTCCATTGTTTATTACTTCATCAATTTTTTTCTTTCCTTCTGATAAATCTTTTATTTCACCTTTTGCCTTCAATGACAGTAAAGCAATAGTATAAACTACTTCATTAAGGTCTTCAGGACCATTTCCCTTTAATGTTTCTATAGCTTCCACTATTTCATTTGCATTTCCTATTGCAAATCCTAGAGGTTCGTCCATGTTACTCAACACTACTTTTACCTGTCTTCCTGCTCCCTTTCCAATTTCTATCATTCTTTTTGCCAGCTCTTTAGCATGACTGATATCCTTCATAAAAGCCCCGTCTCCCACTTTTACATCAAGTACTATCACATCAGACTGTATAGCCAGTTTCTTACTCATAATACTGCTTGCAATCAGAGGAATGCTCGGTACTGTTCCTGTAACATCCCTTAAGGAGTAAAGTTTCTTGTCAAGGGGAACTATCTTATCACTGTATCCCATAAGTCCTATCCCAGTTTTATTTGCTATGGAAACAACCTCTTCCCTTGTATTCGAAAATCTAAATCCTTCTATTGATTCAAATTTATCTATTGTTCCTCCTGTATGTCCCAATCCTTTTCCAGAAAGTTTTGTAGTTCCCATTCCAAGTGCTGAAAGTATTGGAGCAAGTACAACAGTTACTTTGTCTCCAACTCCTCCTGTACTGTGCTTATCTACAAGAAACTTATCAACATCATCAAATTTTACAATATCTCCAGAATCCCTCATTATAGTTGTAAATTCCAGTAATTCCCCAGCTGTCATATCATTAAAGTAAGTTGCCATAAGAAATGCTGACATTTGATAATCAGGTACATTTCCCTTTAAATATTCATTTAACAAAAATGAGATTTCTTCTTTTTGAAAGTTCTTCTTTATTTCTTTTCTTTTCTATTAAATCTACTGCTCTCATTATACTCTCCTAATTTTTTTATTTAATCAAGAAAAGCAGGAAAAAAATCCTGCTTTTGCTGTATTTAAATTTTTCTAACTGTTATTATTTACCTTGTACAGTAGGGACTAACTACGATTTTTCCCATCACTTATATCTTGTTTTATCTGATCTAACTTTTTTTAATATTTTCTTCTCCAATTTTATCTTTTTGTATTTTTTTGAAATTAGTTGTTCCTACACCGTTTTCTTTAACACCAAATTCATGATGTTCGTTAGTGAATTTTCCTTCAAGAGTATCTTTTACTACATTAAATGTAGCAACGTCAACATATTTCATCATTGAAGTCAATATTGTTCCTGGTACTATATCATCCTGATCAGAATCTACTCCAATTGCATAAACATTTTTTTCTTTTGCAGCCTGGAATACTCCTGCTCCACTTCCTCCAGCAGCATGGTAAATTACATCAGCTTTTTGTTGAATTAAAGTTTCTGATTTAGTTTTTGCAGATGCAGGATCGTTAAATGCATTACTTCCACCAATGTAAACTGATAATACTTTTATATCAGGATTGATGTATTTTGCTCCTTGAGCGAATCCAGCTTCAAATTTTTGGATAACAGGATTTTCCATTCCACCTATAAATCCAACTGTTCCTGTTTTACTCATCATCGCAGCCAATGCTCCTACAAGGAATGATCCTTCATGTTCTTTAAATGTTAAAGAAGTAACATTTGGAAGTCCTGTAATTGTTTCATCAACGATAGCAAATTTTTGATCAGGATAAGCTGTTGCAGCTGCCATTACTGATTCTTTCATTGTGAATCCTACACCAATAATTAAATCATATTCTCCTGTTTCAGCAAATTTTTCCAATGCTTCTTTTGCTTCAGATTCTGCGTTTTTAGGTTCATATTCACTAAATTTGATACCTAATTCAGCTTTTGCTTTTTCTAATCCGTGGAATACAGCATCATTAAAAGATTTGTCTCCTTTTCCACCTGTAGAATAAACAACTGCTATGTTCTTTTTAACATCAGCTGACTGAGCAACCTGCTTTTCTCCACCGTCTTTTTTCTGTTCACCTTCTGCAGGCTTTGAATTCCCACATGCTACAAACAGTACCAATGTAGCCATGATACTTAAAAATGTTAAAAATTTTTTTCTCATTTTTTTGTTTCATCCTCCTATTTTATTAAATATTTTCATTGATAAATTATACCCTTATTTTTTTCATTTTTTTACAAATTATTTTTTTGTTACTTTTTTTAAAAATTTTTTTCAAAAAAATAAAAATTTTTATTTGTCATAAGGTTGTCCAGAAGCTTTTGGTGCTCTGGCTTTTCCCACAAATCCTATAAGTGCCAGCAATGTCAACACATATGGTATCATTGTCAGGAACTGCTGTGGAATAGGGAAATTTGAAGCCTTTATTACGTCAGCAAATGCCTGTCCAAAAGCAAACAGCAGACTTGCCAGTATTGCCCCTATTGGATTCCATTTACCAAAAATCATTGCCGCCATGGCCATAAATCCTCTTCCTGCAGACATATTGTTTGAGAAGGAAGGCAATGTTACTGCTGTAAGGTATGCTCCTCCTAGTCCTGCATACATTCCTGATAAAATAACACTTATATATCTTATTTTATAAACACTTATTCCAACTGTATCTGCTGCAAGCGGATGTTCTCCAACCGCTCTTATTCTCAATCCAAGTACAGTGTGGAACAACAGATAATGACTTAAAATCGCAATTGCATATATTATTATTAATACTAATTTTTTATTTGCAAGGTGCGGTGCCTGAGGTGTAGTTCCTGCTACACCATATAATGTCTTTATTAGGAAGGATGTTGTTGCTAATGCAAAAAGGTTTATTGCAACTCCACTTATTATCTGATCCCCTTTAAGATTTATACTTATGACAGCATGAATAAGGGAGATAAGTCCTCCTACTATTATTCCGGCAAGTATTCCTAAATAAGGATTTCCTGTAGCTATATTTACTACTGTTGTAGCAAATGCTCCACTTAACATTATTCCTTCAAGTCCGATATTTACAACTCCACTACGTTCAGATAGACAGGCTCCTACTGATGTTATCAATATTGGAGGTGCTATTACTATAGTTTGTTCTATTAAAAATTTTATAATCTGAAATATATTCATTATTTCCCCTTTCTCTTCGATACGAAAATTTTAAATAAATTTTCAGAAGCAACAAAGATTATTATTAAAGCCTGTATTATTGAAACTATTTCCTTATCAACCTGATATCTAAGCTGTAATGTAGATCCTCCAACATCAAGGGCAGCATAGAATATCCCTGCTATAAGTATTCCAAAAGGATTGTTTTTTCCAAGCAGTGCAACTGCCAGTCCTGTAAATCCGGCATCACCCATTATACTTTCTGTGTATACATACTGTGCTGATCCTCCTAAAATTCTTTCAGCACCACCTAGACCGGCACATATTCCTGCCAGTCCCATTGCAAGAAACATCATTTTCTTAGGACTGATTCCTGCATTTTCCGCAACAGTTTCGCTATTTCCTACAGCCTTTATGTCATAACCTGTTCTAAAATATTTGAAGAAAAGGTAAATCGCTATTACTAAAATAACTACAATAACAAATCCAAGATTTAAACGCTGTTTTGTAACTTTAAAGAAAAGAGTAGGAAGTTTTGCTCCATCAAATATTTTTTCTGACTGTGTATTTCCCGCTTTAGCATCTTTTAAAGGTCCATTCAGAACGAAATTCTGGAATTCAATAATTATATAGTTCAGCATAATTGTACTGATTACTTCATTTACACCAAATTTTGACTTCAGATAACCTGCAAGCCCTGCCCATAAAAATCCTGCAATCATTGCAACAATAAGAACTATAAGCAGATTACCTATAACATAATTTCTAAATGTTACTGCCCAGAATGTTGCGGCAAGTCCACCTGCTATCATTTGCCCCTGTGCCCCTATATTAAATAGTCCGGCCTTAAAAGCCACCATTGCGGCAAGTGCCGAGAATATTAACGGCGTAGCTGTCAATAATGTTCTCGCAAGTCCACTCATGAAAGGTGATCTTGGTGAAGTCTGATAAAATGCAGATTTTGCCATATCTGCGTATGCAAATATTGGATTTACTCCTTTTGATATCATTATAATGCCTCCAACAAGCAACGCGATCAGAACTGCTATAAGCGATGGCATTATTTCCTTAAATTTTTTACTCATCTAATTTTCCTCCTGCCATTAAGATTCCTATTTTTTCAGTAGTAGCATCCTTTCTGTCCAGCATTCCTACAATTTTTCCAGAGTGCATTACTGCTATTCTGTCGCTTAAAGCCATTATTTCAGACAATTCCGCTGACACTACCAATATTGCCTTTTTCTTAGTTTTTTCATTTAGAATAGTGTTATGTATCATTTCAATAGCTCCTATATCTACACCTCTTGTAGGCTGAGCAGCTATTATAAATTTATTTTCCTTTTCCAGTTCCCTTGCAACAACTACCTTCTGCTGATTTCCTCCGGAAAGTCCTCCAAACTTGATTTTTCCATCTGTTGGTCTTATATCATATTTCTGTATGTATTCATCTGTCTTTTTAGCAAGCAGTGAATAATCAAGAAGCATTCCCTTCTGATATACATTCTGTACTCCCAATGCCATATTTTCTTCAATTGTAAAGTCATCAAGAGTTGCCCTTTTATGTCTATTTTCAGGTATGTGTGATAATCCCTTCTGTCTTATGCTTCCAGCATCTTCATGTGTTAAATCCACCCCGTCAATAGAGTAGCTTCCACTTTCAATCTTTTGAAGTCCTGCCAGTGCTTCTATAAGCTCTGTCTGACCATTTCCTTCAACTCCGGCTATTCCCAGTACTTCACCTTCTTTTATGTCAAAGGAAATTCCTTTAATTTTTTCTATATTGTTGTCAACTTTTACTACAATATTGTCAACTTTTACAACTGTTTCCCCAATTTACATCAGGTCTTTTCACTTCAAACAGAACAACCCTTCCAACCATCATATTTGCTATTTTTTCTTTTGTTGCTTCTGCTCTTGTAAGTTCTCCAACATCTTTTCCTTTTCTTATAACTGTTATATTATCTGAAAGTTCCAGTACTTCATGCAGTTTATGTGTTATAAATATTATTGTTTTTCCTTCTTTAATCAGGTTTCTCATTATCGCATAAAGCTCAATTACTTCCTGTGGAGTAAGTACCGCACTAGGTTCATCAAATATAAGCAGTTCTGCCCCTTTAAACAGTATCTTCAATATTTCTATTCTCTGATGGATACCGACAGATAAATCTGAAATTTTTGCATCCGGATCAATATTCAGTCCATATTTTTCTGAAACTTCCTTTACCTGTTTTCTGGCAGTTGCCAAATCAAATATTCCTCCTGCTTTCTTTGGCTCAAAACCTAGAACCATATTTTCGGCTACAGTCAATGTGTCTATAAGCATAAAATGCTGATAAACCATTCCTATTCCAAGATTTGCAGCTACTGTAGGACTTGTGATTTCTGTTTTTTCTCCCTTGTAGTATATTTCACCTGAAGTTGGCGAATAAAGTCCATTCAGTATTTTCATAAGAGTTGATTTTCCAGCACCATTCTCTCCAACTATTGCATGAATTTCACCCTTTTTTATCTTTAGGGTAATATCATCATTAGCAACTATTTTTCCGCCCAAAAACTCTTTTCTTATATTTTTCATTTCCAAAATGTAGTCACTCATACTTCCTCCTAAACAAATTTAAACTCACATCTTACTCAATAGATGTATCAATTTTTTTGTAACTGTAATTATTTAAAAAGATTTCAATAATTTAGTGAATCTCAATATTTTTATTTAAAGAAATCTGATACATAATAGTTTTGAATTCAGTTTTAATAAATTCAGAACATCTGTCTTACGTTTTATAACATTTATCTTATAATCACCGTAATAATACTTGGTTTTTTTACCATTTATGAAAAATAACCGTGTTTTTCTTCATTATAAGTATACCCTTGATATTCATTATTTTCAAGTAGTAAAAATTCTTCTTTTTTTAATTTTAATTTATTTGTGGCTGAGTTTATCCAGTATATCTTTCGGAAAAATCTGTCAGATAGATATTTTCCTTTATTTCAGGCAAGATTGCCTGATCTTCTATATCTTCTGAAATTACAATATCCTTGTCAAAAAGTATATACAGAGTCATCTTCAAATTTATTAAAATCTATATTTTTTTATAACTTTCTTTTTACGAAATATTCAAAATTTGATTTTCTAAAATTTTTCAACAATATTTTTTTCTTTTTTTCCTTTAATTCCGATATAAGAAATTCTTTATCCAATTCTGAATACACGTTATTTTTCATCAAATTCTTCCTTATTAAGAAGCTGATTCAGAATATATATCTGTCTGTTTAAAAATTCCTGATCCGTTCCAATATATTGTGTCAGATTTAACTTACCTGACATTGATATAAGTTCCTGTCTCTGATTTTCATCAAGGGATGATGCCGGTATTTCCAGAATTTCTTCTTCGTCTGAAAGTTCACTTTCTTCAAGTTTTTTTCATATCATCATAAAAAAACGTTTTTTTCTAAAAAGTAAAGAGTATTTCTTATTTTTTTATCAACATTTTTTTCAATACCTGATTAAATTCATTGTAAAAATTTATTTTTTTCAAAAAGTTCTTCAGGATAGTTAAGCTCATATATTTTTTTATTTCATATTTTCCTGGAATTACCTTTCTCATTTTAGGCTCTCCATTTATTACTACTTTTACTTGTCCAAATCTTGGCTGTTCCTCTTCTTTCCATTTAATTTCTGATTTTATTTTATCAAACATGCTGAAACTTGTTAAACTTGCTCCCAGCACCATTATCATTACTATCTTTTTCAAAGTTTTCCTCCTGTTTCCTGTATTATTTTTTTATTTCTATTATTAATTTTTCATAAAAAAATTATAAAAAAAGTAACAGTTATTATAGATTTTTTATAAACCTTCTTTTATAGCTTCCGCTATCTTTTCCGGTATTACTTCCATAAGTTCTTCCATAGTGGCATTTCTTATATTACTTATTGTCCCAAACCTCTTTATCAGTTCCTTTTTCCTTTTAGGCCCTATTCCATCTATATCATCCAGTGCACTTTTAATATTTCTTTTACTTCTCAGTTTTCTATGATGAGTTATTCCAAATCTGTGGGCTTCATCCCTTAATCTCTGAAGTATCTTCAAGGTTTCATCTTCCCTTTCAAACAGATATGGATCACTTTCATAGCTTTTAAATATCTCTTCTTCCCTTTTTGCAATACTTATAATATCTGTATATTCTATTTTCCCAAGCTTTTCCAGTACTTCTGTCGCAACTCCCAGCTGACCCTTTCCTCCATCTATTAATATAAGATTTGGAAGCTGATCTGTTTCCAGCTTTGAGTACCTTCTTGTCAGAGCTTCCCTCATCATGAGGAAATCATCAGGTGTATCCTTGACTGTTATCTTAAAATGTCTGTATTCCTTAGGTGTAACTTCACCATCTATTGCAACAGTCATTGCGGCCACTGCATCTTTTCCCTGAATATTGGAAATATCAAAACATTCAATTCTGTAAGGATGACTATTCAATCTTAGTGTCTTTTTAAGATTTCTCAAGCCTTCCTGAACTACTTTTTTCTGTCTTAAGTATTTCTCCACTTCTTCCTTCAGGTTCAAATATCCCATTTCAAGCAGTTCATAACGTCTGCTATGAATTTTAGGAAAGTGCATTTTTATTTCCTTACCCTTTTCTATTTTTGACCATTCCTTTATCAGTTCACTCTTGGCTTCATATCTCATGTCACATATTATATTTCTTGGTATACTCCTCTTTTCATAATATGAAGTTATAAGCCTTTCAAATAAGTCGTCTTCCTGACTTTTTTCCATAGAAATTTTTATATGATTCTTATTTATAACCTTCCCTTCCCTTATATTCAATACACATAAAAAAACAAATTCTCTTTTTTCTTCAAACACAAATACATCTTCATTAATTTCCTTACTATATTCTATTATCTGTGTCTCCAGCATTCTCTTAAGGGAGTTTATCTTTTCACGTTCATTTATTGCCCTTTCAAATTCCATGTTATCGCTGAAATGTTTCATTCTTTTTTCGAGTATATCTAAAATATCGCTCTGATGTCCCTTCAGAAAACTTTTAAAATTTTCCACATTCAAATTGTACTCTGTTTCTATATCCTTATACATACATGGAGCAGGACAAGTGTTCATATGATATTTCAGGCAAGGTTTTGTTATTTTTTCCATGTTTCTGTTACAATCCCTCATTGGAAATATTTTCAAGAGCGATTTTACAGCAAAAAATATCCCCATCGGATAAGGTCCAAAATAATCCGCCTTTCATTTAACCTTTTTGTACTACGCACAACTTCCAGCTTGGGAAACTTTTCCCTTGTAAATTTTATGTAAGGGTAGGTTTTTTCATCCTTTAACAGAATGTTATATTTAGGTTTGTTTTTCTTTATAAGATTATTTTCCAGTATTAGTGCTTCAACTTCCGTCTTGCATATGAAAAATTCTATATCTCTTATATTTTTCACGAGTTCCAGTGTTTTTGCATTATGGGAGTTGACATTCTTAAAATAGGAAGACACCCTATTTCTAAGGTTTTTTGCCTTCCCTACATATATTATTTTACCTTTTTCATTTTTCATTAAATATACACCTGGATTATCAGGTATATTTTTTTATATTCTACAGGCGACTTGACTTCTATCATTTTATCTTTTTATACCTCCGTTTTATCACCTATTTCCCTATGAAACTTTGTTATTTTGTAATCCAGTTTTTCAGATAAATCCTTATACAGCATATTTACAAATGTTGCAGATCTGTGCTGACCTCCTGAACATCCTATTCCTATACGCAAATGCGATTTCCCATCCTTTTCGTATTTTGGTATGAGGTATTCCAGCATATCCAGAAGCATCTTATAGAACTCCCTGCTTTCTTCAAGCCCCATTACATAATCTATAACATCTTTATGATTTCCTGTTTTACGCTTTAAATCCTCAATATAATAAGGATTTGGTAAAAATCTCAAATCAAACATCAGATGTAAATCCAGCGGAATTCCATTCTTAAATCCAAAAGAAGTAAGGTTCACATTCAGTTTTGTCTTCTTACCTGAAAATGCTTTTTCAAGTATTTGCTGAAGCTCTTTTGCTGAGGTTTTAGTTGTGTCTATAACTAAATCTGCCTTCAGCATGAAATCCTTAATTAACTTTCTTTCTTCTTCAATATTTTCAAGCAAGGTATCATACAGATTTAAAGGATGCTTTCTTCTTGAAAGTTCGTATCTGCTAAGAAGTACATTTGTTCTGGCATCCAGATATATAACTTTATAATTTATCTCATTTTCATCAAGAAATTCAAGCTGTTTTAAAAACTGATCTATAAACTCCTGATTTCTTATGTCTATTGCAACTGCAACTTTATTTCTTTTTTTGTTGCTTAGAAATATTTCGTTTAGATATTGAAATAAACTTATCGGAAAGTTATCAATGCAGAAATATTCCCTATCTTCAAAAAAATTCATTGCTTCAGATTTTCCTGCACCGCTCATTCCTGTTATTATGACAAGTTCTTTTTTTCTTCTCCGTCTGCCATTTCTATTTTAATTCCTCTCACTTCATTTTTTTGATTAATCTATTTTTTTATATTTTACTTTATTAATTATACCATAATTTTTACTATTTCGCATAAATTATTTTTTTAAAAATTTTTTCAATAACAGATTTTTTTTATTTTATCATCTGCTGTTTGAATGATTTTTTTCTAAGTTCTTTTTTTAAGCTTTCAATGATAATATTGCATTATTCTAAATAAAGGAGAAACTCATATGAAGAAAAATTTTTAAATTTTGTTATTTTAGGAATTATTATAGCCGTAATTGCTATCGGTGCTTATATATTTACACAGAATAAAGTCGGTATCCCAAATTCTATGATACAGACTGCTGTTAAGGCACGTTTTCCAATTGAAAAATCGTATCCGTTGGGAAAAATAAAACTTTTCAATCCAAAAAGTCATTTTGAAAATGATAAACTTGTAATCGAAGCTGAATATATGAATGATGCCCTCAATGATAGAATTAGCGGAACAATGACATTTGAAACCGACTTAATCTATGATCCGATGAATTCGAAACTTTACTTAAATAACTTTACTCTGAAAAAGCTTACAAAGGAAGGAAAAGATATAGATATTAATAAAAAAAGCCTATTATAAGAACGGCATTAAATTTTTGCCTTTAGTCAGCTGGAAAAAGAAGAACTGCTTAATTTAAAAAAATATTGAAAAGTTTCAGACTATAAGAAATATTAAAATTGAAAATAATAAAATTGTAGTGGAGAAATAGAAATCTATTTCTCCTTTTTTTTATTCCATAATTTTTTTCCTGGCGTTCATTTGCCGCATTTTCAAATTTATTATCTCCAGAATTATAAAATTTTATTTTTTCATTCATATAATTCTGCTTTACAAAATGTTCAGGATATGCATGTGGATATTTATAATCCTTTGCGCCTAACTTTGTCAGATGCTTAGGTACCTCCTGAATTTTATTATTCTCAATCTGGCTGATAGCTGCATCTATTGCCAGGTATGCTGAATTGCTTTTTGGAGAAAGTGCAAGATAAATAGCCACTTCAGATAAAATTATTCTTGCTTCAGGCATACCAATTTCTTTTGTTGCATGCATTCCCGCCACAGCTATTGGAAGAGCCTGGGGATTTGCAAGTCCTATATCTTCAGACGACAGAATTACAAGCCTTCTTGCAAGATACATCGGATCTTCTCCCCCCGAAAGCATTTTACCTATCCAGTAAACTGCCGCATCAGGATCACTTCCCCTTATGCTCTTTATCATGGCTGAAATAGTATCATACTTATCTTCTGTTTTATGATATGACTTTTTCGTATTCAGAACTTCCTTCACTTCATCAATTGTAAAATTCACACCTGTATTTGAAAGCAGTTCAAGTATATTTATCGCCTGTCTTGCATCCCCTTCGATTATTTCTGCAATATATGACAGAATTTCTTCAGAAAAATCAAATTTTTCCTTTTCATTTATATTTTTTTAAGGATTTTTAAATAAATCTTCTTCATCCCAACTTCTTAAATTCAAAAGCAAGACATCTTGATAAAAGTGCATTATTTAGGCTATAGTAAGGATTTTCAGTTGTTGCTCCTATTAATATAATATTTCCATTTTCCAAATCCTGAAGTAGTGAATCCTGCTGCAATTTATTAAATCTATGGATTTCATCAAAAAACAGCAATGTCTGTCTTCCTTCTATGCTGAATATTCTTTTTTTGCCCTTTCTGATAATTCCTTAATATCTGAAACTGAAGACTTTATTGCATTAAGGTATTCGTAGTTGTAATTCATTCTATTTGCAATAATTTCTGCAAGAGTGGTTTTTCCCGTACCTGGAGCTCCCCAGAAAATAGAATTCATGAATGTTTCTTTTTCTATAATCCTTTTCAGTACTCCCTTTTCCCCCACAAGTTTTTCCTGACCATAAAAATCCTCAAGAGTTTTAGGTCTGTATCTGAAAGCCAAAGGCTTTTTTTCTTCATATAGATTTTCAAATAAATTCATATTTTTACCTCTGTTTTTTTCACAATATTTATTTTATATTTTTTTACTTTTCTAGTATTTTTCAATATAAAATTCCATTTATTACTTTTTTTCATTATAACACAAAACAGAAACTCTGAAAATATCAAAGTTCCTGTTTCTGTTCTTCTAATTCTTAACTAATAAAAAGAAGAACTTCAAAAACTGAAGTTCTCCAAATTAAAATTTTATTTTCCAAGTTTATCAGCAACTAATATTGCGGCAAATACACTATCAGCAGTTACTTTAAAAGGCATATTATGAATAGTTTCTGTTTCTACTGTACTTGCTTCTGCAACTTTATATAATCTTTCTCTTGAAACACTTCCAAGTCCTAGCTGTCCAAGAGTTGTAGGTAATCCTACACTTTTACATAATGCTATAACTTCATTGATTTCATCAAGTGATCTGTTTTCCAGAACCATTTGAACGATAGTTCCAAATGCAACTTTTTCTCCGTGATACATATGATGACCTTCTTCAAGTATTGTAAGTCCGTTATGAATTGCATGAGCCGCAGCAAGACCTCCACTTTCAAATCCTATTCCACTTAAATAAGTATTAGCTTCAATTATATTTTCCACAGCTTTTGAACATACTTTATTTTCTACAGCAATTTTAGCTTTAAGGCCATCTTCAAAAAGAGTATCCAGACATAATTCCGCTATGGCAAGAGCCGCTTTTGTAGCTTTTCCTCCTGCGATAGATGTAGCATTTGAATCCACACATGCTTTTGCTTCAAAATATGTAGAAAGGGCATCTCCTATTCCTGCTACTAATAGTCTTACAGGTGCATTTACAATAACATCTGTATCCATTATTACCATATCAGGATTTGATTTTAAGAACAGATATTTTTCAAATTCACCTTCAGGAGTGTATACTACTGATAAAGCACTGCATGGTGCGTCAGTAGATGCTATTGTTGGAACTACAATTACAGGAATATCTGTATAGTATGAAATTGCTTTAGCGGCATCAAGAGTTTTTCCTCCACCTATTCCTATCATTACATCACATTTCTTAAATTTCAATATTTCGATATTTCTGTCTATTTCCTTTTGAGAACATTCTCCACCAAAAACTTCAATATGGTATGGTACATTCTCCTTTTCAAATCCTTCGATTATCTTTCCTTTAAAGTTATCATAAACAAATTTATCTGCCAATATATAAGCTGATGTTTTTCCTTTAACTTTGTAATATTGCCCAAGATTTGACATTTCTCCTGCTCCTTGAACATATTTTTGAAGGGGAATTAATAATTTTTTTCTCATACAATCATCTCCATTTGTTATTTTTTTATTTTAATTAAGTTAATTATATCACTTTTTTTGTTTTTTTGAATAGATATTTTTTTAATATTTTTTTAATAAAAAAAGAAACTATCCCTAAAAAGCATATTTTTAAATCCTGGATAATGATATCCACTTTTTTTAACATACTTATATAGAATAGTTTCCGTTACTTTATCTCATTTTTCTATTTCCTAATATTCCTTAATTAAATATTCAAATGCTCCAAGTGCGGCTTTCGCTCCTTCACCCATTGCAATGATAATCTGTTTCTGTTTTACTGTTGTAACATCTCCTGCGGCAAATATTCCCTTTACGCTTGTCATGTTATTTTCGTTGTCTATTTCAATTTCTCCAACTTTATTAAGTTTTACTAAATCCTTTACTAATTCGCTTCTTGGAGATAGACCTATTTCAATAAATATTCCATTTATTTTTAATTCATGTTCTTCATTAGTTGCTCTATCCACATATTTTAAACTTTCAGCAAATTCTTTTCCAACAACTTCTTTTGTTGCTGAATTAAGTATAACCTTTACATTTTCCCTTTCTGCAAGCTTATCCTGTAATACTTTATCTGCTTTCATTTCTGGCATAAATTCAATCAAAGTTACACTTTTAGCTATTCCAGACATATCAATAGCCGCCTCTACTCCTGAGTTTCCTCCACCTATAACTGCAACATCTAATCCTTTATAGAATGGTCCGTCACAAGTTGAACAGTAGTGAACTCCTTTTCCTGTATATTCCTTTTCTCCAGGAATGTTAAGTCCTCTAGGTTTAGCTCCTGTTGCAATTATTATTGCCTTTGTTCTGTAACTTTTTCCGTCATCTGTTACAAAAATTTTATCTTTTCCATCTTCTTTAATTTCAGTTACAAGATGCCCTTCCTTAAAAGCCACTTCATATTCCTTAAGATGCTTATGAAGAGATTCTGCAAACTTTGCTCCTGTTGTAGATGTAGTTCCTATTATGTTTTCTATTCCATCTGTATCTAGAACCTGGCCTCCTACTTTAAGACCTACCATTGCAACTGAAAGTCCTTTTCTTGCAGAATATATAGCTGCTGAAACTGCTGCAGGTCCTGCTCCTATTACAGTTACATCATATAGTTCATTTTCATCAATTTTTACTAATTTTCCTTCATCAAGGACACCTAAATTCAAGCTAAAATCCATTTCTCCTCCTAAATATATAATATTTTTTTAATTTTTGTAATCATTACATATTATATATTTTTATTACAAATTATAGAATTTGTCAACTCTTTTTATGATGAAAGTAAAAAAATTTCTTCATTATTTTTAATTTTATAGATTTTATAGCCCTAAAAAAATATTTCTAACTATATTTTTCAACATTCACACTTCCTGAGGCTAAAGCCGCTTCCAACGTTCTAACTCCTGGCATAATTGAAAATATTGCATCAAATCCGTTATCATATAAAATTTCATAACCGCTTCCCAGATTTCCTGCTATTCCAATTACAGGAATATTATATTTTTTAGCGACTTGTGCAACTCCAAAAGGAGTTTTTCCAAAAATTGTCTGTCTATCCATTCCACCTTCACCAGTTATTACTAAATCCGCATTCTTCAATTTCTTTTCAAGATCAACTGTATCAATTACAATTTCTACACCCTTCATTAAAACTGCTCCCAAAGTAAGAAGTCCTGCACCTAGACCTCCTGCCGCTCCTGCTCCTGGAACATCATTTATTTCTATTTTCAAATCCTTTTTTACAACCTCGGCATAGTGCAAAAGGTTTTTATCTAACACTTCTACCATTTCAGGAGTTGCTCCCTTTTGGGGACCAAAAATATGAGCGGAACCATTTTTACCTGTAAGAGGATTATTGACATCGCATGCAACTAAAATTTCTACATTTTTCAGTCTTTCATCTAAACCTGAAAAATCTATATTTTTCAATTTTCCAAGCTCAAATCCTCCAAATCCAATTTCCTTTCCTTCCTTATCTGTTAATTTTGCACCTAATGCCTGCAACATTCCTGCTCCTCCATCAGTTGTTGCACTTCCTCCTATTCCTAAAATAATTTTTTCCACATTATGATCTAAAGCCTTCAACATTAACTGACCTGTTCCATATGTTGTCGTTATGTAAGGATTTCTTTTTGATTCAGGAATTAATTCAAGCCCACTTGTTGTTGCCATTTCTATAATAGCTATATTTTTATCTCCTAATACTCCGTATTTTGAAACAATTTTTTCACCTAAAGGATCCAGTGTTTCTTCATTATAAATTTTCCCGTTGGTTCCGTCTATGAGTGATTCTACTGTTCCTTCTCCTCCATCAGCCATAGGAACTTTTACTATTTCCCAATCCGGAAACAGTGATAAAATCCCTCTTTCTGCACAATCGCATACTTCTTTTGCTGACATGCTTTCCTTAAAAGAATCAGGTGCTATAACTACTTTCATATTATTTTCCTCCTATATTTTTTATTTCTTATAATCCAAATATTCCAAACAGTATTGTTGATACTATTGTCAATGTAAGTCCAATCAGACTTTCAAACGGAATTATTAAAAGTCTGTCCTTTATTTCCATATTAACAGCTCCGGCAGTTGCATGGAAAAAGCTTCCATGTGGTAAATGATCAAGTACAGTTGCTCCACTATGAATCATAGCTGCAGCACTTAATGGCTTAACTCCCAATGAAACTATTGAAGGACCGAATACTTTGCTGGCTACTGCAGTCCCTGATGTTGTTGAAGCTGTAGCTGCTGACATTAATATACCTGAAAGCGGTGCCAATAAAAATGCTGGTGCCCCTGTTGAACTCAGTAATGATGTAAATATATCTTTTATATTGGAGTTTGCAATTATTCCTGCTAAAGTACCTGTTCCTATAAGTATTACAGCAACCATTATCATTTTATTTAAACCTTTTTTACAATATTCATCTATATTTTTAATTTTTCCCATTGCAATACATCCTATCAGTCCACCTATCGGTAAGGCTATTAACGGATCTATTACTATATTTGCTATTGGTCTTAAAGCTAATAGCAATATCGCACATACAGGCCCTGCTATTGCCGCCAGAAATGTAGGTTTTTCTTTTACTCCTGTCTCTACCTCTACATCTGAATCCAATATTTTTACGCCTTTTCTAGACATCATTCCTGCAATAATTACAGTAATAATTATACCAACTATTGCTGGAATAAGTCCTGAAAACATAACAGATGTCAAAGGAATTCCGAATGATTCTGAAGCTGCTATCGCATTTGGATTTGGAGAAATTATATTTCCAGATTTCCCTCCGCCAATCATAGCTATTAATATTGATGTTTTTGAAATATTAACTCTTTTTGCAAGAGCTATTGCTATTGGTGATACCGTGATAACAGATATGTCTACAAATACTCCTACTGCTGTCAGTACAAATGTGGATATAACTAAGGCAAATATTGCTTTATTCTCTCCTAGTTTATCTACAATTGTTTCTGCTATTTTGTTAGCAGCACCTGTTTCTATAAGTACACCTGCTAAAATTCCTGCTGTTATAATACGTAAATGGCAGGCATCATTCCCTGTGCTCCCTTAATCATGAAATTAACTGTTTCCACTAGACCTGCCCCGCCTAGAAGACCTCCTATTAGGGATCCTAATATTAGTGAATAAGCTGGATTAAATTTCTTCACTATTAGTACAATTGCAATTGCCAATCCTATTACGGCTCCTGTTGCTGTAATCATTTAAATTCCTCCTTTAAAAATTTTTTTCTATTTATTTTTTTCTTTGCTTATTTATACCTTCTTTTTTTACTTAAAAAAACTATATTATATAGAATATGATTTTTTTATATTTTTTTAGTACATATAACAAAAAAATTATATTTATTTTTTTTATTTAACATGCTATAATAGTATAAATTTATTGTCATAAAAGGAGGAATTCATAATGAATATATCCCAAAATCTCGCAACAAATATACTTTATCATATGAAGGATATTATAAATCAGGATTTAAACTATATCAATGTTGATGGAATAATAATTGCAAGTACTGATCCGAAGAGAGTTGGAACATTCCATGCTACTTCTCTTGAGTGTGTAAAAAAGAAAAAAATATAATAATTGAAAATGATAGTCAGTATGAAGGCAGTAGAAATGGTATAAACATGCCAATTTATTTTGATGATTCTATTATAGGAGTTATTGGTATAACAGGAAATAAAAAAATGAAGTAGAAAAAAATTTGGGGAAATTATAAAACTTATGACAGAAGTTCTAATAAAGGAAGCATGGATAAAAGATCAGGATATAAGAAAAAAAGGAAATTATAAAAGCATTTATTGAAAGGGTAATTCTAGAATATGAACATGACTTTTTTTTCCTATGTCTGATTTTTTTCTTTCCCTTATGTTGTTATTGTAGGAAAATATGATATAAGTGATGTTTTTTTGACTGATGATGATATTTATAATATTTTTAAAAGATCATTTTTCCCATAATAAACATCATTTTTTTCACCATTTCACGAAATGAAATTATTATTTTTGTATAATTACTATAAAAAAATGAAAAAAATTTCCTTTTCCATTGAATTGTTGAAAAAATATTCTTAAAAAAACAAAATTAAATTTTAAATTTGGAATTGGGACTAATGCTTCTGATTATAAGGATTTAAAATTGTCATATAGAAATGCCAAGGAAATTTTGAAAAATATCTGATGTATTTTTCAACTTCAGAATCTGTTTTTTTGAATATGAGAAAATGGATTTAGAACTTCTTTTTATGAATCTAAAAAAATCTAATATTGAAACTTTTTAAGAAAAAAATGCCTAAAAGATTTTTTTCTTTAAAAGGAAATAAAAAGAATTTTCAGTTATTCTTTCTGTTTATGAAAAAAATTTAATGGAAGTATAACTAAAAACTTCTGAAGAACTTTTTATGCACAAAAAATACCCTCCAGTACAAACTTGCTAAAAATAAAAAAATTAGTGGATACGATCCAAGAAATCTTAGAGACTTTACTGTCCTCAGTCTTGCTTTTTAAATTATAGATCATTGTTTCTGAAAAATACGGACTATATTAATTTTTTTCACCACGAAATTAAATGTATAAAAAAAGACCGGTTAATATATCCAGAATATACTCTCCTGTCTTTTTTTATAAATGTATCAATTTGAAATTTTTATTTAAAATTGATTCTATATATACATTTTTCTCTTTCACCTAAAAACATATTGCTCGCTACTTTCCGGTAACTTTACAATCTCAGGAAATTCAAATCCAATATACTCACAAGTTTTTCTTGAAGCAAAAAATGATAAGCCGGTACATAATTTTTTTCTTGATTTCCTTCTGAAACTTTTTCCAATTTAAGATAGATTTCTTCACTTTTTAAAAAAATCTGTATTAAAAAAACATAAATTCTCCTTTATGTATAGATAAATTCAGGAATATCACTTTTTTTCATAAGGATCGTAATTATTTAATTTACACATAAATTCTTTTTAGATTTTCTATTTTTCCATCTTCTGTCCATTCTATCAAAGAAACTCCTGAAAAAAATCTTCAGATTCTTCATTTTTTTCTTTAAATTTAAAAATACCATTCAACAATTGTCTGATTATCTTTATGAAAAAAATTGTTTTTATATCCCACGCAAGAACATCAGCACGACTGTTCCATTCATAAAAACCAGAGTTTAATTTTTTCTATTCCTCTGTATTCAGGACCCCAACTCTCAGTATAAAGAATATTTTTTGAAAATATTCTATCTATTCCCAAATCTTTTTTTTCTAACCACATATTAAACCAAAGTGTAATAATTTCTTCTTTATTTTTCATTTTTTTACACTCCTGACATATCCAATTTATTATCTTCTCAGCATTTTCGCCGCAATTTCTACCATTCTTATTGCCAGTTCGTGATTTTCTCCGAATAAATTGTAAGCACCATCTTCACTTAGGACACCACATTTTAAATCTTCAGGCAAAAGATTATTGTTAGAATCTTCCACATCTGAAAACCAGTCCTGGCTGCTATAATACTCATCCAGTTTTTTATAATCAGGCAAGTTTTCACACAGTTTATCAAGAACAGCATTAAGTTCATTGAAAATATCTGCAGATTTATCCATTATTTTTTCCATTTCTTCAATTCTTTTTATTTTATCCATAGTTTCTTTCTCCCTATTTTCTTACCTGCATTTTTCTGTAATTGTAATAGAGTGCCTTTACAAGATCATACTCAAAAGGGGAATTTAAATCTCCGTATCTGAATCCTATAAGCGATCTGGCATTCAATCCTGTAACTACCGGTCTTGTAAATCCATAAATACTTTTATCAAACACTCCTGTATCAAAAAATAGTTCTGTTTCAACTTTTCCTTTTACGTATCCTTCCATTGCCGAGTCTGCAATGCTTCCTAATCCATCCCTCAATGTGCTTGGTCCCAATACAGGAAGTACAAGGTAAGTCCCTGTAGGAACACCGTAAACTCCAAGTGTATCTCCCATTGTTTCCCAGTCTTTCTTCAGTCCAAATTTTTTAGCAACATCATTTGTTCCTAAAAGACCGATAGTTGAATTTATTGCAAATCTTCCAAGTGCATTTGCAGCTTTTTTAGGTTTAAACTGTAACAGAGAGTTAACCATTGTAGGTATTTCCTTAAAGTTGTTATAGAAATTTTCTATTCCTATTCTAATTGGCTTAGGAACAATTGCTCCATACACCTGTGAAGCAGGATATAAAACTTTTCTGTCAAGCTGTGTATTAAAGGCATACATTCTTCTGTTAAATGGTTCCACTCCGTCATTTATATCAGTCAGTTCAAATACTTTACTGGAAATAATATATTCTTCATCAAGTTTATCTATGTTACTTGCGACAATTCCGTATTTATCCTTTTCAAATGCTACATAATGATCGTTGTATTTCTTATTTTTATTCTTAGGATTGTAGTTATATCTCTCATATATTTCCACATTTTTTTGAAGGTTCTTCAACAATATCTCCATCTATAAATTCCAGAAATATATCATCATTTATTTCCTTTTCAACCATTTCAGTATAATTGAGATTTTTCCGTGGTATAAGACTTTTAAAAGCCTCCGACTTCTCTCCATATGCAAAAGAAGTCGTAAACAACACTCGCCCCCAGTAATATAAATTTATTTCTTATTTTCATCTATTCTTCCTCCAGTTTATCTATCATCAGGTTTTGCAATATCTTTATGCCACAATATTCCTGTATGTCCCCCATAAGGTATTATAACTTTATTACCAAATGTTTTATTTATGTAGTCCAGATCACTTTCTGTTATAAGAATATCATCTTTAGATGTCATAAATATTATATTTTTATTATTTTTTTCTCAATAAATTCCTGACTATTTCTCAAATCAAATTCCTTTATAAACTGTTCCATTGTCAAGTCAGGATATTTATTCTTTTTTTCAGGTAAGGATATAAAATCTCTTTTGAATATTCATCAAAAGATACTGACAGACCTTCCCTGAATTCTTTTGTTACTGAATCAAATCTCTTATATGCTTTTTTGTCAGAAAGTCTTCCGACAGCATCTTTCCCGCTGAAAACTTCTCCCGCAAAAGTCATATTTGCTGAATAAAATCTGAAAAGAAGCCCTGTCAGAACTTCAAAATCACTGTCTTTTAACTGTAATTTTGATACTGCCGATCTTACATCTGTAAAATCTATATCGCTTACTTCAATTTTTTCATCATATACAAGCTTTCCGAATATATTATCCATAAATTTTTCAAGACCTTCTGCATTGTATATTCCATTTTCTACAAGATAGCTGTCAAGTTTCTGCGTTGCTGTCAGAATACTTACAGGTGAATTAAGCATAAGTGATTTTTCGATACCAATTTTTTTATTTTTACTGTCCAACTCCTGTATAAGTAATGACTGGAATCCTCCAAGACTGTATCCACCAATATGAGTTTTAGTAACCTTCATTCCATCAGCCTTTTCCTTTAAAACTGCTGCTGCTATCAGTTCATACATATGTGTAGATTCATCTTTTATATATCCTGCATAGTTATTTTTACTCTGGCTCACAATATATGGCATTGTAGTAGGTGAACTTAAGGCAATTACATTGTATCCCCTATCATAAAATACATTTGCCATATACATTGTAAGGCCACTGTTATACAGTGATCCTGTCCCGGATACAAGTATCATTAGAGGAGCATCGTTTTTCTGTGTCCATACTCCATATTCATAATCACTCCACTGTCTTAATATTTCAGGAACTTTTTTTATAGCCTTGAATTTTTTTACTTTTGGTGCCTTCCCCTTTTTAAATTTATACCATTGACTGCTAGGAGTTCCCATAACAGTTGCCATTATTGCATTATCCTTATAAGGATAGTCAACTGCTATCTGTGATACATCTACTTCTTTTCCAAATCCAATTATTGAAAAGAGCGTTACTGCTATTACAATTAATATTTTTTTTAACATATTTTCTGTATGATAATATATAAACTTATATAAACCATACTCTCCTTTCCTTTATTTTTATTTCTAATAACTCAAGCAGTATCAGATATTTTAAATGTTCCTGTAACATTTTCGCCCTGATGAATTTAATCTGATTTGAGTTTTATTTTTCTATTTTAACATACATTTTTTTATCCTTGTAAACATTCCTCTTTCCATAACTATACATCCACCGAAATTATCCTTGATTCACCTATTTCTTTATTCATAGTGACTCCATAAAGCCTATGTGAACCCTTCATTGTTTCCTTGTTATGAGTTATCAGTATAAACTGTGACTTAGTTATGAACTTATTTAAAAGCTTGACTATTTTCTTAGTATTTTCTTCATCTAGCGCTGCTTCAATTTCATCAAAGAAGGTAAATGGACTCGGCTTAAACATAAATATTGCCATTATAAACGAAACTGCCAGCATTGATTTTTCTCCTCCTGACAGAAGCATAAGTGTCTGTTCAGGTTTATTTTTATATTTCACGCTCAGTTCCAGTCCTGTTTCCAGCATATTTTCCTCATCAAGCAGTCTTATTGCTCCTTTTGCTCCATTCAGGATAGTTTCACACATATACTTGAAATTATTATTAATTTCTTCCAATGCAATGTTAAACTTTTCAATTATATCATTTTCAATATCTCCAATTAATGTAAGAAGGGATTCCCTACTTGCAAGCAGGTCTCTTTTCTGATTAACAAGTTCAGTATATCTCTTATTTTCCCTTTCGTATTCTTCTATCGCCGAAAGATTTACACTTCCTATTTCTGTTCTGCTTCTTTCATTAACAGAAAGTTTCCGCTTCACTGCCTGAAGTTCTGTTTCATTTTCAATTTCTTTGTATTCTTCGTTATTCTTTGCTCTTTCCTCAGAAATTTCCTCCAGTTCGTAATTGTAGGATTCCATTTTTTTCTCATTTTCAGAAATCTTTTCAATCAGTTTTCCATATTCATTTTCCTGATCTCTTTTCTTAATTTCAATGTCCTTAACCCCTTTTATAAGTTCCTTTTCAGAAACTTCCAGTTCCTTTATTTCCTTTTCAAGGGATTTTTATGAGCTGTGACTTTTCTGTATTTTCCTTCTGTTTTCCTTCAATTTCTTCTTTTTTATTCTGAATCTCTTTTGTAAGTTTTTCCTTCATGACAGTTTTTTTCTGCTGAAACTCCTCAACTTCCTTCTTTTCGTTAACAAGTTTCTCATAATCAGCTTTTATTTCAGCATATCTCGACTTGTTACTGTCCGTTTTTCACTTTTAAAAATCTCATATTCCTTATCAATTGTATTTAATTCATGATAATATTCGTTTATATTTTTCTGACTTTTTCTATTTCATTGTTTAATGTCACAATAGCCAACTTATTTTTCTTCTATCAGCTTAACTATATTTTCAATAATCTCGCTATTTTTCTTTAATTTTTTTCTTTTCTCGAAGCTATAAAAATCTCTATTTTGCTTGATTTCATACTCTAATGTCCCAATTTCCCTTTTTTTCTTTTTGTTATATTCAGAACTAAAATTATCATATTCCTTCAGAAATTCCCTGTAATTTCCTTCCATTACTTCAGTTCATTATGAATTTTTTTCTCTTTCCTTTTCTTCTATCTTTAATATTTCTGATAATTTCTCAAGTTTTTCTTGATAATTCTTCCCTTTCATTCTGAATTTCATTCATTTTTTTCCTTTATTACTTTAAGTTCTTTCTTTCTCTCTAAAAGTTCATCCTTCCCTCTTACAGAGTAACCTCCTGTCATTCTTCCCTTGCAGTTATTATATCTCCTTCAAGTGTAACTATTCTGTCATTAAAACCTTCTTTAAGAAGCTGTGTTCCTATTTCAATATTTTTTACCACAATTGAATTTCCATAGACAAAATCTACAATCTTTTTTATTTTTTCATCGCATTCAACTATATTTCTGGCGAAACCTATAACCCCTTCTTTTTTAGGATATTCATTTAGAATTTTATACACTTTTACATCTGCAACTGGCAGAAATGATGCTCTTCCAAGCTTTTTATCCTTTAAAATAGCTATACATTTTTTACCGATATCACTGTTTTCTACAACAATATCCTGAAAATTCCCTCCAGAAAGGGTCTGTATCGCTTCCTCATATCCATCAGGAATATTTATTAGATTTACAAAAGCTCCTATTACTCCTTTTATATTTTCCTGAAGTATTCCCTTTGTCGCCCTTGCAAATGTTTCATTTTTCTCAATTATATTTTCATTCGCCCTTTTTTTAGCGTTAAGGTTTTCATATTTATAGCTGAGTTCTCCCAAATCCTTATTTATATCTGAATACTGCTTTCTTCTTTTTTCAGCTTTAGCATCAGCCTCTTTTAAAATCAGCTCTTTTTCTTTCTTTTCATTTTCTTTTGTAAGTTTATTCTGCTCAAAAACTTCCATTCTGCTGACAAATTCAGAAAATTCCACATCCATGTCTTCTTTTTCAGTGGCTTGCCTTTTCATTACAATTTCAGCAGTAGCAATTCTTTTTTCATATTCTTCATTTTCACTTGTTGCCTTTATTTTATCAACTTCAAAATCGTGGCTTTGCTGTGTCGCCTTTTTTAGTTTTGTTGTTAAAAGTTCACGACGTACCTTCAGTTCTTCCACTTTTTCTTCTATTTTATTTTTAGATTTTTCCTTTTCTGAAAGTTCCTTCACAATTTCTGAAAGTTCTTTTTCAGATTTTGACAAAATTTCTCCCTTTTCCTTTATATCTGTCTCAAGAACTTTATTTCTCTTTTCCTTTTCTTCAGCCTGAATATCCAGATTGGAAAGCTGGCCTGATAGCTTTGCATATTCTTCTCTAAATGTTTCCATTTCAAGAAAAATCTGTTCATTTGCATTTTTCTCATTTTCCAGAAGTTCATATTTTTCTTTTTTACTTATAGAGATATTTTCTGCTTCAGCATTCTTTGCTTCATATTCCTTCTGTATTTCCAGAATGACTTTTTCAAGCTGGGAACGTTTTACTTCAAATTCTTCCTGCTTTCTCTTTCCTTCATTCTGATTATATTCTAAAATCATGAGCTTATGAGTATCTATTTTTTCAGAAAAAGTCTTATAAAGTCTTGCTTTTCTTTCTTCTTCCCTTAGGTGCCCCACCCTTGTAGCCAGTTCCTTTTCAACAAACTCTATTTTTTCAATCTCATTTTTTACTTCCTTCAGCTTTTTCGTAGAATCTTCCTTTTCCACCTTGGCTCTTTTTACTCCGGCAGCTTCTTCTATAATTTCCCTCAGTTCTCTTGGATTCGAGCTTATTATTCTTTCAACTCTTCCTTGCCCAATTATGGAATAAGCCTGTTTCCGATACCTGTATCCATAAAAAGATTACTTATATCCTTCAGTCTTACCCGTCTGTTATTTATAAAGTATTCATTTTCTCCGCTTTTATATATTCTTCTTGTTATTTTTACTTCAGAAAAATCTATGTCAAGATATCTGTCTTCATTTTCAATGATAAGGCTGACTTCCGCCATGGAACGTGGCTTTTTATTTTTTCCACCTGAAAAAATAATATCCGAACTTTCCTTGGCTCTTATATTTTTGTAGCTCTGCTCACCTAAAACCCATAAAATTGCATCCAGAATATTGCTCTTTCCACTTCCGTTAGGCCCAACTATAGAGGTAATTCCTCTGTTAAACTCAACTGTCGTCTTTTCAGCAAATGATTTAAATCCTGCAAGCTCCAATGCCTTTAAATACACTAATTTCCTCTTTTCTATAAATTTATTTTTTTCTGTAAAAAAATATCATGATTTTTTTAATATTTTTTTACTAAATATCATGATTTCTTTTAGCTTTTATTTTGTTTTCTAAAGAATAATTTATATCAAACTCTACAGAACTAAATTTTCTATAAATTTCTTTTAATTTCTTCACAATTATCATAGGTGACAATCCAGTTTTTTTAGTTATTTTTTTATAGATTCATAAAGCTCTAAATGATTTTTGATGACTATAAAAAAATTCGTATATAATTCAGGTATCTTTTTTGTAATAGGGTGGATCAAAAAAATATAAATTTTTTTCCTGTTTTATTCTACTTATTATATGTTTTTTTAAATTCTAAAACATCTAAATTATAAAAATTCTATTTTATCTTTTTAATTTTTCAATTTCTTTTTATTTGGCCTATTAACTTATTTTTTTATTAAATCTGCAATTCATTTTGTAATTTCCTTTTTGCAGATTTCCTCCTATTACACCTGCTTTTTAAAAATACCAGACCGGTTTTACTCTATTTAAATAAAAAAAGTAGCCACCCCTAATTTTAAAATCTCTTCTTCCAATAACAGGTTCACATTTTTCTTTATTTGCATATATTTCTTTTTTTGCTTCTCACGTTCAAGAAGAAATCTCAATATTTTCTATTATATTACAAAAATTTTTTTCCGTATGATTTAAGACACAATGCCAAAAAGAATAAATACCTTTATCTATATCATTAAGTACCAGTTTTTCTTACCTTTTTCATTTTTAACAATAATAATGCTAAACCTGCTCCTCCGGCAAAGGGTTCTATATATATGGGATTTTTTTAATATCATTTTTTTCAAAAAGAGAAATTATGATATTAAAAACCTTTGATTTCCCGCCAGGATAACGTAGTGGAGAAAGTGTATTTCTCATAATACCACCTACTTATTTCAGTTTTTCTTTTTACTATTCCATAATTTCTATTTAATTGATTTATTAATTTTCTTTCTAATTCTTCATTGAATTCTTCTATTTCTTTTTCATACTTTTCTTTAAACTTTTCCATTAATTTATTTCCATTTTTTTCCCAAAAATTTTTTTCCGTTCTTCTAAGAACCATCGTTTATCCTGTTCCCTTTCAGGTCTGCCTAAATTAGTGTACTGTAATCTTTTTGCATAAAATTTTTTTGTTTGTTATCACATTTACATTTATCCCAGAATTTATCATTTTCTTCCATATCTGATAAAAATTTCCAGACATTCTTTTTCTATTGATTTTATTCCTGGAAAAAAATAATGAGTTTTTATGATTTTCAACATTTATTTTAAAAATTATTTTTTTGTAATTTGTACTTTTTTTTATTATAATCTGCATCATAAATAATAATTCCATTTTTTTAATTGAGAAATTTTATTAGATATAACTGCTATATTCGTTATCCCTATTTTTTTAAAGGATATAGCTCACAGTATTCTCTTAAGTTTTTTTGAAACAATATTTTTTTAAAAAAGATATTCTCCTTCCTCATCTTCAAAAAAATACATCTATTTTTGATTTCTTTTTTTGACTATTATTTTTCTTCTTTTATTTTAACTAATATATTATTCTTTATTTCATCATAATCTATATGTGTTCTATTTATTAAACTTCCTCTTGTTTTATCTAAAAAAATTTACTTTAGAATTAACACTGTAGACCTTATTATTTAAAAAGCTCCTCTATTATTTCCAAAAGAATGTGTAGTAAAAAAATAATTTTTTTATATTATATTTTACAGAATATTTATTTAGAAATTCAATTAATTTTTTTCTGAGCTCCAGGATATAATGTAGCTTCTAATTCATCAATAAGTAAAAATTCCTCAAAATAATTATCTTTAAATTTTTTTCTTTCAATCTTTTTAAATTCGAGTACAGTTAATATGATTTTACCAATATTGTCCTGACCAGCAGAAATCGTTTGCCAGTCATAGGAATTTGTTGAAATTCCTCCTGTTGATATTTTATTTTTTTATCAATCAATTTTTATTTCATTTTTATATTCTTCACTGTCAAAATTTAATAATATTTCAGAATAATATTTTTTTAAAAAAATCTATTTCTTCAGTAGACAACTCAAGATTATTTTCTTTTTAAATCATCAACTTCCCCAATGGGATATAATCTACTTAAACCCAAATAAACTACAGGAATCGGAATGTTTCCTTTCCCAGTAGAACGGCTTTTTTTCCAGCAACAAATCTTATATGCTTTTTTTCGCCATCAGGTCTTTTTCTTGATTTTACCTGTAATGGATTTTTCGTAAATAATTTTCTTTTTTTACAATATCACTATTTTCATCAAAACAAATATAGTAAATATGATTTCCAGGTAGATCATACTCTCTGCTAAATTTAAAAATATCATTTATATCTGTATAAAATTTTTTTGATTCACTATCATACAATCAGAATAATTCTCTTTTTTTATCATCTTTTTTTCTTCCTCTTCCTACACCAAAAGGTTGGGCTATACACCCAAGCAGCGTACTTTTCATTGTCCCATTCTGACCACATATGGCTGTCAAATTTTTCCCTATTTCAATTTCTAAATCTTCTGCTAACCTAAACTTATTAATTATAACTTTCAATATCATAGTTCCCCCGAAAATTTCAAATAAAATTATCTCCCTTTTCCAAAAATAACTATCGTTACTGTTTTTAGAAGCACCTTTACATCAAATGGAATGCTGTGATGTTTTATATAATATAAATCATACTGCAATTTTCTGTAAGCATCTTCAACACTGGCACCATAAGGATACATTACTTGTGCCCACCCTGTCAGTCCTGGTTTTACAGTATGTCTTAAATTATAGTAAGGTATTTCTTTTTCAAGCTGCTGAATAAAATATTCCCTTTCAGGACGGGGACCCACAAAACTCATTTCCCCACGTAACACATTCCATAGCTGAGGTAGCTCATCAATTCTCGTAGCTCTCATTATTTTCCCAAACTTTGTAACCCTGTTGTCATTTTTAGATGCCCATTGAGGCCCGTCTTTTTCAGCATCAGTAGTCATTGAACGGAATTTTACTATATTAAATTTTTTATTTCCTTCACCTATTCTCTCCTGTATAAAGAATATCGGTCCTTTAGATTCAAGTTTTACTATTATTGCGGCAAGCATAATTACCGGAGCCGCAAATATTCCTATTAGCAATGCAAAAAGCAGATCCAGAAGCCTTTTTGCCTTAAGGTTAAAGTTGTTATGATATATTTCAAACCCTGTATTCTCAAGAAACCATTTTGGACTTAAATGAGATATTGGAAGTTTATTTTCGTATGTTTCATAAAATTCCAGATAGTTATAATACTGTAATCCTTCAAGTTTATATTGTAACAATTTTTCTGTTATTTTAGGATCCCTTAGCAGTTTATCCGTAAAATCCACAAGCACATCAAATTTCTTTGTATTATATAGTTCAAGTACTTCCTTTCCAAGTGCCTTCATATCAGTATTATTCAATGATGTCACAAATACATACTGGCCATCCTTTTTCACACTTTCAAGCAAATCCTCCGTATAGTCATTTTCTCCAACAAATACAACCCTTTCCTTTTCAACTACCGCCATAATAACTATGTATCTGAAAGCTATCTGAAATATTGTTATTATTCCAAAAAGGATAATCCCTTCATAAAAAGTAAATATTTTAGAAAAAGTTGTAATAGTCATTAAAATCCCGTTTATTACAATTACTGTTGTCATATCCTTCAATTTATACTTATTTGTCGCTACATTATATACATTTGCTATATAATAGGCGATCAGAGCACCGACTATTATCATTGCATTTCTGAATCCCAGTCCTCTGTTTATTATAATTAGCCCAATAAAATACATTGCTACCGTTAATATCCCAAATAAATAGGAAAAATTTTTTCTTACTCCGCTCATGGCCATTTTTCTGTTTCCCACCTTTACATTTTTTTACTTTATAATTATTTTTATTTTCTAATTTTGTTATGCAAGTTTATTTTGTCTTTTTTTAAAGCTATTATTACGTAATTTATGAAATAATAGGCCGCCTGAAACAATGAAAGTTTTTCCACATCCCTGTATATTCTCCATCTTACTTTGGCAGCATCTATTTTATTGCTGGATCTTGATTTATCCAGAACCCTGTAAAATGCAAGATTTTCCTTCAGTCCATATATTTTTCCAGTATCTTTCACTATTTCAAGCCAAAGGACATAGTCTTCATTTTTATCCCTTTCCTTAAAATATCTTTTTCCAAGCTTTTCAGCATTGTAAATAACCGTAAGGCAACCTAAATAGTTATTTTTAAGTAAATCCCTGTATGTTATTTCTTCTTTTATTTTTATTTCATTGATAGGCTTTCCATTTTCTGTAACCCTTGTATATTCTGTACAGCTTATGGCGATATCCTTATTTTTCATAAATTCAATCTGTTTTTCAAGCTTGTCTTCCTTCCAGTAATCATCGGCATCAAGAAAGGCAATATATTCTCCATCTGCTTCATTTATAAGTCTGTTTCTTCCTTCAACTACACCAATGTTTTTCTCACTGTTAATAACTTTTATCCTGTCGTCTTTTTGTACATACTTCTGTATGATTTCATAACTTCCGTCAGTAGACCTGTCATTTAATATAAGCATTTCCCAATTTGTATATGTTTGGAAAAATAACTGATTCTATTGTTTCTCCAATAAATTTTTTTCTGCATTATATACAGGAATTATTATAGATACTTTATTTTTTTCCATTTTTTTCTCCAAGTTTTTTTATAATCAGTTCGTATACTCTCTTACAGTTTTCCTTATCAGTGTATTTTAAGAACATACTTCTCATTTTATCCATATTTTCCTTTACAGCTGGACTATATTCAAAGTTATTTTCTGCAATTTCTTCTATTTTTTCCACACATTCCCTTATACTGTGAACCCCTTCTCCAAAAAGTTCTTTATCCAGATCCACATAGGAACCGACTTTCTTCTGATATTCCTCCCTGTCAAACTGAAAGAATACAATTGGCTTATTCAGATAATAGAAATCATATGCAACACTTGAATAATCAGTTATAAGTATTTTTGCTTTCATCAGTTCCTTAGTAATGTCAGCATCTTTTGGTAACAGAGTGACATTTTTCCCAAGTTTTACCTTATTAAAATCCTTCAGGTAATCATGCATAAGCTGATGAATATACACATTCAGATAAAGATTTTTTTCTTCCAGATATTTATTAAATCTTTCATCTGTTATAAGTCCTGTAATATTTTTTTAAAAATATTCTGTATCTTCTATCCTTGCATTCTCAAGCTTTATCCAGTTTCTCCATGTAGGCATAAAAAATATTTCTTTTCTTTCAACTTCCACATTGTACAATTTATCATATCTCGGATATCCTGTTATAAATGCTGTATTTTCAGGAACATTCCACCATGTTTTAGTCTTTATATTTTTTTCATATTCTGAATCACATATATTTACATCATAGGATTTTACAAGATCTTCAGCTATTTTTTCTGTTTTCTTGTTCATTGCCATTCTAACCTTGAAACCTACCGTCCCATGATTTAAGAACACCTTCAGAGGTTTATAGTGAAACAGATTTATAACTGGAACAACAAACAGATAAGGTGCTATATCTGCAGATATTGAATGTGAAAAAAGGACAACTTCCGAATTCATGAAATAAAGGTAGCTTTCCACACTTCCCTTTACAAGCTTTCCACCATGAATTTTATCAAAAACTGGCGAATTTTTATTAACAACCCAGTATTCTTCTATATCCTTTTTAGATCTCAGATATTCATAAATTGCTCTTCCATTGTCAACAAAAAGCTCTCCCGCATTTCCTCCAACAAGCCATATTTTCCTATTTTTAAATTTCCCCTTTGTAAAAGGATAAATTATAAAGGCTATTATCATATTTATAAGGCATTTTATCTTGTCCATTTTTAGTTTTCCTTCTTTCCTACTTGTATTTGTTAAATCCTTCGATTCTTCCCTTTAAAAACTGTCTTATGATATTTTTCTATTTTTTTGTAAGTATTATACCCGCTATACTTCTAAATATTTTTTTAAAAAAATTTAAAAATAGTAAAGGAAATTTTTTTCTTCCTAAAACTTCCTTCTTTACAAGAGCTCCATATCCAAGTGCATATTTGTATGCCCTGTCCAGATCATCATAGTTTCCTTTTTTGGCAGGATGAAAAATAATGTCATCTGCAAAATACTCACCTTTATATCCTTTATGCAGTAATGTCAGTACATAGTCTGTTTCCTCTCCACTTCCAAAAACAGAACCTACCCCCAGATTTTCATCAAACAGAACTATATCCTCATAAGTATAATTCACGAAAAAAGTAATGGATTTTACAGTTTTTTCAATATTTCCTTTAGTGAGTTTAAGATTCTGATCAGACATTATTCCTGTTCCGTAATCTTTTCCTCTTTCAAGAGTCCTACACGAATATATTCTCTTATCTTCATTTTCCTTAAAGAATTTTACTACCTTTTCCAATGTATCAGGCTGATATTCGCAGTCATCATCAGGAAATCCTGCAATACTTCCGTCCATTACAAGTAATCCCCTGTTTCTGTTCAGACTTAGACCTTTCCTGTCACTTTTCATATACTTTATTTCAAAATCATTTTCATATTTTTCCAAAATTTTATAAGCCTTGTCATCCTTGTTCTGATCCACTGCAATAAGTTCAAAATCCTTATAAGTCTGCTCCTTTAAACTTTTTAAAAACAATTCCAGTTCATCAGTAACATTTATTGTTGGCATTATTAACGAGACCTTCAATATTCTCACTCCTTTTTAATGCATATTTCTATAAATTCTATTTCTTTTCCTAACATCAGTTTTATTTAGTATTATATCATAAAAATTTTTACAAAATTAAACACTCAAAAATAATGAAATCACTTTTTAAAAGGGACTGTTTTTTTCAACAGTCCCTAAATAACATTTTCTATTTTAGTATTTTTTTTCATTTTTGGTACAAATTTTCATTTTCCAGATTTACATTTTTTTCTGAATTATTCCCATTCATTTATTTCTGTTACTTTTTTAAACAATCGCAGAATTTATTTACAGAATTCAGGATAATTTTCTTTTATTGCCTTGTACAGTCTTTCGAGACCCTTTTCAAGAACGTGGGTTGGAACTGCAAGATTCATTCTTTCAAATCCATCTCCATTTTTTCCAAATGTATAACCTTCACTGAAAAATAATTGTGCTTTCCCATTCATAAACTTTTTCAGATCTTCTCCTCTAAGCCCCAAAGCCCTGAAATCAATCCACTGCAAGTAAGTTCCCTGAATTAAAGGAGCTTTAAGTTTAGTAAACTTTTCCTCAAAAAATCTATTTACAATTTTCTGATTTTTATTAATAAGCTGAAGAAACTCCTCAAACCATTCTTCTGCCTGAGTATATGCCAGTATGCAGGCTCTATATCCCAATGCCGCAAACACGTGTGCAGATGATTTTCCCTGTTCATTGATAAACTTTTTCCTCATCTTTTCATTTTTTATAATTATATTTGATATTCCAATCCCGGCAAGGTTAAATGTCTTAGTCGGAGCAGTACAAGTAACTGTAATTTCAGAAAGTTCTTCTGACAATGTCTGCAGGACAGTATGTTTTTCCCCTTCCATAAGAATATCAAAATGTATTTCATCAGAAACAATTTTCAGATTATTTTCAAGGGCAATTTCACCAATTTTCTTCAGTTCTTCTTTTGACCATACTCTTCCTACAGGATTGTGGGGACTGCATAAAATAAGGAGTGTATTTTTTTCTTCCTTTGCAAGCTTTTCAAAACTTTCAAAATCTATTGTGTATCTTCCTCCATTTTCCATGAGTGGACATTCTACAATTTTTCTTTCATTTAATTTTATTGCACTGTAAAAAGGATAATACACAGGTGTAAACACTATTACCCCGTCTTCCTTTTCAGTAAATGCCTTTACAGAATCAAACAATGCAGAAACAACTCCTGATGAAGTTACAATCCACTCCTTCTGGATATCAAAATTATGTTTTCTTTTCATCCAGTTTATTACAGCTTCAAAGTATTCTTCATAAGTTCCCGTATATCCAAGTATTGCTTCATCTATGTATTTTTTCAGTCCTTCCTTTATTTCAGGTGCAATCTGCAGTTCCATATCTGCCACTGAAAATGGTACTATTCCGTCAGGTAAATCAGGATATTCCTTGTACATCCCTTCCCACTTGTATGAGCCTTGATTTTTTCTACTTATTAATGTTTCAAAATCGTATTTTTTTGACATTTTTAGACCTCTCATTTTTAGTTATTTTCTTCATTCTGTAATTTTTTTAGTCTATTTACAGTTTCCTGTTCCAGCTTACTTGTCGGATAACCTTTTAATGAATCTAATACTTTATCATAATATTCTTTCGCAAGTTCTATATTATTATTTTCTTCATAATAATTTCCAAGGTTGAAAAATGCTAAAGGATTACCTTTTTCAGCTGATTTCAGATAAAGTTTCATTGCTTCTTCTTTATTTCCTTCCTCACTATAAATATTAGCAAGGTTATTCATTGCAGTTGTCTCTCCTTTTTCTGCGGCTTTTTTTATACCATTTTTTTAGAATCTTCAATTCTATCCTGTTCAGAAGCAAAAAGACCTAACTCATACATTGCATCAACATTATCTTTTTCTGCAGCTTTTTTTAACCACATGTCAACTTCTTCTGTATATTTACCAGTTTCTGAATAAACAGATAATGCATAACTAAACATACATTGGCTATCTCCTAATTCAATTCCTTTCAAAAATATATTCTTTGTATTTTTCTATATTTCCTTTTTTTGACTATTTATTACTGCTAAATTATAATAGCATTCCTTTATACTATATTTTTTTCAACCAATATTTTTTTAAATATTTTTTTCAGCTTTTTTCAAAATCTCCACTGGTTAGATAGAAATTTGCTTGACTGTTATATACATTTATTAATTTTTTTCAGTAGCATTTTCTCTAAGATGCGGGACTTTCTCTATTACTTCCTGAAGATACTTCTCAGCTTTTTTTCAAAATTTTTCAATTTCATAATAAACATGCCCTAAATTATATTTTTGCTTCTAAAAAATCCTAACTTTTTCAGATTCTAAATACCATTTCTCAGCCATTTTATAATCTTTTTATGAAAATAAAGATTTCCTAAGGTTAAAAAAATCTTCTCCTCTTTTAACTCCCATCTTTCTCAATTAACTCTCTAAACTTTTCTATATTTTCGGTTGTTTGATAAAGATTAAATAATTTATCCTTTGAATCAGGACTTCCATTTTCCAAAAGCAATTTTATAATATTTTTTTCAGAATTTTTCAAAAATCATCTTCAGCAAAATATGCATCACCTAAACAATTAGGTGCATACTTATCATCTTTTTTTATTTTTTTAATATTGTAAAATTTATTTCTTTTTACTTTATCGTAATTATCTTGAAACATATAATAATTTGACATGTAGGCTAACACATCATAATCTTCCTTATCATCAAGTTTATTGTACCATTCCAGCATTTTTCTCTTCATTATTATTTTTTTGCATAAAAATATAGCAAGACTTTTTCTTTGCTATATTTTTCTCCTTGATTCTGCACCTTTTAAACAATATTTTTTTCATACATTTCATCATCTTTATCCATATAAAAAAAGTAGCTAGCATTGTTGAAGCATGAGGAAAAATAATCTTCTATTCGTTCAAAAATACAATTTTTGAAACTTCTGGATAAAGTTCTCTTGTATCCATTCCCAACTTCATCATTTCATTAATTTGCTCTTTTTGTTAAATTTTCTCCTGCTTTATCAATATGCTCCTTAGCAATCTTCAAGTATTTTTCTTTTTCTCTATCTTTATCTTTATTTCGAAATTTATTTATTATTTTTTTCAAATATCCCCAACTATTTCACCTTCCAATTTTCATCTTCTTATTTAAAACAATCCTGTAATTACTCCATTTTCATCTATATCAATCAGTTCTGCTGAAGGTTTTTTAGGAAGTCCGGGCATGTCTATGATTTCTCCTGCCATCGCCACTAAAAATCCTGCTCCTGCAGACAGTCTGATTTCATTTACTGTAATTTCAAATCCTGTAGGTCTTCCCAGCAATTTTGGATTATCTGACAGTGATTTCTGTGTTTTCGAAATACATACAGGAAGCTTATCATATCCATATTCTTCGTATTTTTTTATGTTATTAAGTGCCTTAGGCATAAATTTAACCCCGTCAGCTCCATATATTTCCTTTGCAATAATTTCTATTTTTTCCTTTATCGGAAGTTCCAGTTCATACAATGGAGAAAATTTTTCTTCTGATTTTTCATTTTTCTCAACTGCAGAAATTACTTTGTCTACAAGTTCCTTTCCACCTTCTCCACCTTTTTCCCAAATTTCACATAAAGCTACTTCTACACCTTTTGCATTACAGAATTTTTCAATTTCCTTTATTTCAGCATCAGTGTCAGTTATAAATTTATTTATTGCAACAATTACAGGAATATGATATTTCTGCATGCTTTCTATATGTCTTTCAAGGTTTACAAGTCCTTTTTTCAATGTTTCTATATTTTCTGATTTCAGGTCTGTATCTCCACCATGATGTTTCAATGCTCTGACAGTTGCAACTATAACAATAACATTTGGTTCAATTTCTGCTTTTCTTGCCTTTATATCCAAAAATTTTTCTGCTCCAAGGTCAGTCGCAAATCCTGCTTCTGTTACTACATAATCTGACAATTTCAATGCCATTTTTGTCGCAAGCACCGAATTACATCCGTGTGCAATATTTGCAAAAGGTCCTCCATGTATAAATACAGGAGTGTTTTCCAGCGTCTGAACAAGATTAGGCTTAATAGCATCCTTAAGAAGTGCTGTAACCGCTCCTTCTATTTTCAGCTGTTTTACCTTAAGCATTTCTCCTTTTCTATTGTACCCAAAAACTATTTCACCTATTCTTTTTTTCAGGTCAGTAATTGAGTTAGCAAGACAGAATATTGCCATTATTTCTGACGCTACTGTTATTTGGAATGAAGATTCCCTAGGAATTCCGTTAAGTCTTCCTCCCATTCCAACCACGATATTTCTCAATGCCCTGTCATTCATATCAAGGACACGTTTCCAAGTAATATTATTTACATCTATATCCAGTTCATTTCCTTGCATAAGATGATTGTCAATGCACGCAGAAATAAGGTTATGTGCAGTTGAAATTGCATGGATATCTCCTGTAAAATGAAGGTTTATTTCTTCCATAGGAACAACCTGGGACATTCCTCCTCCTGTGGCTCCTCCCTTTATTCCAAATACAGGGCCTAATGACGGTTCCCTTAGTGCCGCAATTGACTTATATCCAAATTTGTTAAATGCCTGAGTAAGACCTACTGTCACTGTTGATTTCCCTTCACCAGGAGGTGTAGGTGTTATAGCTGTCACAAGTATGAGCTTTCCATCCTTCCTGTCAGAATTTTTTTTCAATACATCAAGGCTGACTTTAGCCTTGTAATTTCCATATTGTTCGTAATCTTCTTTAGAAAGTCCTGCTTTTTCAGCAATCACATTAATTTTTTCCAACTTTGCCCTTTGAGCTATTTCGATATCCGTCATTTCATCGCCTCCAAAAATTTTATTTATACAATTTTATTTTTACCTTATTTCAATTATGCCACACTTATTTCTTATTAAATTATAATATCTTTCTTTTTTTCAAAGTCAATTTACTTTTTTTCTTATTTAATGATACAATAAAAAAAGAAATATTTTTTTCAGAAATAATTTAAAAAAACAAATTATAACTGATTTTAAAAAGGAGAAATGAAATGAAAAAGAAGAGATTCTTTACAGCAATCTGTATGGTCTGCATTTGCATTTATTACTTCAGGATTACAGGGAAAATCTGTTAAGCATAAAAAAAATGTCAAAGCAAAGCAGAATACTGCTAAAACTGTAAAAACAAAGAAAACTGTTTCTAAAGGTCCGGCTGTTAAAAACACAGCTGTTAAGGTTACAAACACTAAAAGCACAGCTACTAAAAATATAGCTGTTAAAAATACAGCAAGTAAAAGTTCAGCTGTTAAAAGTACTGTAGCTAAAAATACTACTATTAAAAACACAAACAACGTTAAAAGTGCAGAAAGCAAAACAAAATCAACAGCAGCAAAACATTCTGCAGAAAAACATCCTATTGCGAAAACTTCTCAAGCTACAAAAACAGATACAACTTTAAAACATGTAAAGACAGCTCCAGCAAAACCTGGAAAAACTTCAAGCGTCGCAAATACTGCAAAAACAGTTCCACATAATAAAGTTTCCCATAATACAGGTATTTACAGTATTTCTGCAAACAATAAAGATCAGCTTATTATTGATAAAATGACTGAACTAAGAAAAAAACATGAAAGAATAGCAAAATCAGGAACTGCAAGTGAAAAAAGAACTGCTGCCGCTGAAAAGAAACTTCTTGTATCTTATAGCAAGTGGAAGGACACAAAATATGCATGGGGAGGAGATTCTAAAAAAGGAATCGATTGTTCAGCCCTGACACGTAGAATTTACCGTGAAGTTTATGGTCACGAACTGCCAAGAGTTTCAACCCAGCAGGCACAAACTGGAAAAAAAGTTTCATCTAAAAATTTAAAAGCCGGAGATATTGTATTTTTCAAACCTGAAGGAAGAACTAACCATACAGCAGTTTATGTGGGAAATTCCTTATTTATAAATGCTTCTTCTTCAAAAGGGGTTGTAATGTCTTCACTTAAAAGTCCCTATTGGGAAAAGTATTTTAAATACGGTGTCAGAGTTGATAAACATAAAAATACTTAAAAGACTTTTACTAACATGTCATAAAATTAAAACTTTGATTTTCACATGCTATACTAGATAAATAACATATTAAAGGAGTGAATATTATGAGCAAGAAAGTAATAACTGCATTAATTTTTTTAATGTTTTCATTATTAAGCTTCGGAGAATTTTCAAAAACAAAAGACGGTGTTCTTGTTAATGATTCTTTTGAAGAATGGGCTACTTTCTATGGAGATGACCCATCTTCAGATAATTTAATGTGTAGTCTGATTGGATCCACAATTATGGAAATTTCCTATACGAGTGAAGGAAAAATCTTACAAAGACAAAATGATACAGCTGCAATACTAGATTATGTAAATGAAGAACTTTTTTATGCAGGAATAGTAAATCCTATAAAAGGGAGACGGATATCTTTTTGAAATATACTTTGCTAATAATTGTAAAAAAATTCACAGAAAAAAAGATTATAATCTGATAGGGTCTCCAGCATTTAAGAAAGCTATGAAAAAGATTTTTTTCAACATATAAATAAAATTGGTTAAAAAGAATCAGATTGAATTTTATATAAATTTAAAAATACAAAAAAAGGGATTGTCTCAAAATGGTAAAAATTAAATATAATATAAGAAAAAAACTATATTTTTTTCATTTACTAAAAATTTTACTTATATAAAACAGTCATTTATTAAGGAAAAAGTCAAAAAACTCGCCTAAAAAGCTCGAACAAATGACTTTTTCCTAAATTCATTTCCTGTTTTACATTGTAAAATTCTAAATAATTCAAAAAAATATAGTTTTTTTACATTATTATTTTATTTTCTTTTTGAGATAGCCCTTTTTCTTTTACAAGTGTTCTAAATCCTATCTATTTTACTTTTTCCACAGAATTTAGTATAAAATTAATAGATTGCCCTGAATCCAATTCCACCTCTTATATTGTTTCCTTTAGTATCATATCCTGCGTTTACTGTTACTCCAAATCTTGTGTTATCAATTCCGATATTCAGATCAAATTTACCATTTCCTCTTCTATCGTCTTTTTCTCCTCTGATTCCAAACTTATCAGCATTTGTAAATCTTACTCTTCCTTTATTGTTTACATCTCCAACTTTTCCAAGCTCATTTTCATATGCTGCTGATAGTCCTACTGATAACTGGGTTTTTACTGCAAGTGGCTGTACATATTTAAATTCCAGTCCTACTTCAGGTTTTACAGAGAAATAGTCATTTCCATCTATTTCTAGACGCATTTCTCCTGTTTTTTCCTTAATACTGCTAAATCTTCCATATTCCAGCTTCAATGCTCCAAATGGTCTAAGATGCGTTCTTTCACTCATTCTTATATCATAACCTAATTCATTTTTCAATGCTGCTCCGTATGAATAATAGTTTCCTGTATTCGCCTGGAATATTTCATCTACTACTAAGAATTTACGTTTAGTTTCATTTATTCCTCCAAATACATCTCCTGATATTGTCCATCTTAAGTTTCCATTATGATCTTTTGCCGGTGACATTGTTTTGAAGATTCCCAGTTTTAACATAGTTTGATTTTCTCTTGATTTTCCAATATCTTTAAACTTAAATCTATTATACACTGCTCCTGCATACCATCCTGAACTATGACCAAGTTTTACTGTTTCATCTTCGTGAACATATGCAACTCCTGCTGAATCACTTGTATAATTTATAATTCCTGCAGTGTCTGTATTATATTCGCTTCTCATTCCAAATACTTTTATCTTATTATTCTGTTTAGAAGGATTTCTCCATTCATCCCTTAAATATTTAAATTCTTTATCCAGCATATTTCCAGTAGCATTTATTCTTTGCTGCAGATTTCCATATTGGTGTCCCATCATTTCGTCTGTTGCCTGGAAGAATAATATTTCCTCATTGTTTCCAATAGAGTTTAATTTTTGGAATAACTGATTTTCTCTAGTTCCAAGTTCTTCAACTCCATATCTTTGTTCCAATCCATCAAGGAAATTATATGTATCTGTCACTTCTACCGGTGTCGCTTTATTCCCTGCAAATGATGTATATGGTACTTTTGCCAGATAAATATTATGTATAAGTCCTGTTGTTCTATCTATTGTTGCTGTTGAAATCCATGATGCTGAGCCTGAATATATATTCCAGTCTGTTATTTGCGGGTTTGCAGTAATTGCATCATTATAAGGTTTTATTATATTTTGTGCTACCTGAATATATTTACTTTGTGTATTTGCTGCAGCTTCAGCTCCTACTATCAGATCAGCTTTTTGTGTTGCTATTGCACTTAATCCAGTAATTGGATTTGTTCCCCTCAAGGTATCAATGTACATTCCTATATTAGATGTTAAAGCATCTCTTGTTTCAGGTAATGAATCAACTATCTGAGGTGCCACAATTTCTCCACTCGGTGCAATTATTTCTGCATCAAGCACTCCCGGATTTGCAACTATTTCAACTCCTCCTACCTTTTTACCTGTCGGTTTATTTCCTGGTGTAAATTCTTTTGCCGCTCCTCCTGTTACATTAAAGACACCATAGTTCTTTATAGTTCCTCCTGCCGCTTTAAAGAATGCGTAACCACCTGCTGAATTTATATTAATAGTACCCTCATTTGTAAATTCAGCACCTTTTCTTACAACTACTCCTACTGCTTTTTTAGGTGTCCCTACTGTTGTTATTGTTCCATAGTTAAATCCTTTTGCACCTTCATCAAGATAGATTCCCATAGCTCCTTCAGCTTCAAGATTTATAGTTGCTGTTGAACCTGGTGTAGTACCATTATATACTGTTGTTCCTGCTCCTATCCCATACATTCCTATACTATCTTTTCCTTTTACGTTTATTGTTCCTTCATTGACAATATTTCCAGTATAAGCAGGGGTTGTTGCGTCTCCTACAAATCCAGCCGCCATACCTATTGAATATCTTGAATTTGCTGTATCAGAAGCACCCACAGTTATTGTTCCTCCAACGTTGCTTGCGGTACCTCCATTTGTACTGTATATTCCAACATTTCCTGCACCATTTCTTAAATCCATATCTGCATAGTTGTTAACTGTTCCTGCAGAATATATTCCATAGTTGTCTCCTGCCACTCCATTTGCTGTAAGTCTTGTGTAGTTGCTAACTGTTCCAGTATTATCTCTTGAATAAATATATATTGAATTACCATTTAAATTAACACTGTTTACATTTGATGTAACATGGTTTCCTTGGCCTGCATTGGCAAATCCAAATGAACCGCTTCCAATGTTCATAGTTACACCATTAGCAACATTCACATTCTGCCCAGTTCCTGCAGTATATATTCCCACTGCTGAATTTGACCCATTGTTAAGACTCCTGATGTTACATTTATGTTACCACCTTGTGAGTATATTGCTGTTCCCTGAGATCCAGTTGTAATATTTCCTGTGTTGTTAACTCCATATCCATAAATTCCTACTGCATTATCCCCTGCTGTTATATTTCCTGTATTTGTTACAGTATTGTTTGTTTTTGCATATATTCCTATATTTGGTTTGTTTGGATCAGATGCATTCCCTAATGTAATATTTCCTGCATTATTTACATCTGTATTTTCACCTATGATTCCAAATTCCTTTTCTACTGATGTTCCACTTACTGCTCCATTATTTGTAAATGTTCCTCCACCATTTGCAAATATTCCAACAATTCCTCCTGTTGTTCCTGTACTGTTTACAAGATTTACATTTGTATTATTTGTACTATTTGCAACATTGTATATGATTCCCATTCCTCTTCCTGTATTGCTTCCGGAATATTTATATTCTAAATTTGTTGATGTTGGCAATGTTGAACTTCCTGTCAGATAAATTCCCACTCCTCCATCTGTTGTTTCTATTCCGTAATTACTGTTTAAATTAACTGTTGAGTTTTGAGCATATATTCCTATTCCATTAGCTCCAACTTTTATGTCTGAAGAACCTGTTCCTGTAACATTTATGATTCCTCCACTTCCTGAATTTGAAGAATCTGTCACTGCAATTCCTACTCCTCCATCTCCAAGAGTAAGCGACTTGCTGTTTGTTACTGTTATTTCATTCAGTGCTACACCTTTATTATCATCTGCAAATATTGCTATTCCGTTATTTCCTGCAATATTTACTGTACCATTGTTTATTATTTCTACTGCTTTCCCAGTAGCTCCTGCATCTTTTCCGTATGCCTGTGCTGATGAACCTGTTGCCATTCCCACTATTCCATATCCTGAATTTGTTACATTTATTGTTCCTGCCGATGTATTTTCAAGTTTACTTCCATTTGTTCCATATATTCCAACACCATCATCAACAGTTACTGTTCCATTGTTTGTTATTGTTCCATAACTCACGTTCATTGCTGCTTTATTTGCCGCTCCACCTGTTATCTCAACTGTTCCCTGATTGTCATATCCTGAATCTGCATTGCTTGCCGCTGTCGTTGAAGATGCCATTCCAAGACCTTTTCCTGTTGTAGAATATACTCTCACTCCTGGATTTACTGTAACTTTTTCTCTTACAAGCTGGACATTGTCAAAACTGTCTGCAGCTGTGGCATTTCCAAGCTGTGCATTTCCTCCTATTATGAAAGTACCGTCTGAGTAGTATGCTTTATAATTTGAAGCATTGGCAGTAATATTTGCAAATTTTGTAGTTGTCAGAACATCAGATGCAAGGCTTCCAGAACCTGTCCATGTTACAGTAGGCCCTCCCACTGTATTTTTTACGATTTTTGCATCTCCTGTTACTGTCAGGTTTACATTTCCCATTCCGTTATATTTTGTAGAAGTTCCAACCGCCGCCGCATAATCACTGGCAGCTCCCACAAGTATAGTTCCTTTGCTCATGCTAACATTAGTAGTACCTGTAATATTGATTTTTGAAGTTGCATCAGCATAGAATGGCGTTGTGTTGTTTACACCGTTATTTCCAACAGTTATACTTCCACCACCAAATTTAATTGTTCCTCCATTTGTTGCTGCAATTCCTGCACTTTCTCCTGTATTTATTACACTTCCTGTACCATTTATTTCAACTGCTCCACCTTTATCAGCAAAAGCTGCAAGTCCGTTTATTGTGGCATTTCCACTAATAGTAACTTTTGATCCTGTTCCGTCTGCATAAGCTCCAATATTTTTATATTTTTCTGCAGTCGTAGCCGCATCAGTTGCCGCCCATTCATCTTTAGCTTCTATATTTCCATCTATTGCAATTTCTCCTGAACTCTTTACAGTAGCTCCATCCAGTTGATTTTTTGCATAAGCTATAACTGATCCATATCCATATGCTTTTGTATCTTTGGCAGTTACTTTTCCACCTTCAGCAACATAAGCAACTGGATTAAATTTAGTTCCATTTATTTCAGCATACTTAGCTGACATCTCAACTGGAACTCCGAAATTTATTTCAGACTTAGCATCTTTGAATGCATTTCTTGTTGCTGATGACATTGGATCTACTCCTGTCACTTGCCCCATACGAGTATCAGAATCTTTCCAACTTCCTTTTGCATAAGCAATTATAGTTCCAATAGCTGCTTCATTATTAGCATCTTCAGCTGAACTTATAATTTTATTATCGTTTGTATAGTCTGTACTAGCTTTATTATAGTCTAAAATTGGAGTAGTTCTTACTGGAATAGTTGCTGCATCTTTTTATTTCCTATAGGATTTCCACTTCCATCTTTAACTACATCTGTATGATGTGGATTAGTTGGATCAGTAACTGCAACATCCACTTGTGTTCCTCTTTCAGAAACTACCATTAATCCAGCTTTAGAGTATTTACCAAAAGTTACATCTATATCATTTACATACAGAGCATGTATCTTATCTTGATCAACCCAAGCAAATCCAGCAGCTCCTAAATCTTGAGTAGGAGTTATCTTTCTACCTCCTACTTCTCCTCTTTGACCAGATTGAGCTAATATACCTACGTTATTTTCTACATACTTATTATCTCCATTTATTAGAGTTCCATTAGCTTGTTGTATTTTATTTCCTTCTGTTGTTTGAGTAGCTGTACCATCTATATTTAATTTTTCTCCTATTCTAGCACTAGCCCTTACTTCTCCTTGGAAGATACCAATTTTTGTTTTTTTCCAATTATTATCATTTCCATCATAAACAGTTGTTTCAGTATATCCAGCTGCTTTATCTGGTAACAAATCACTGAAGTACATTATCACATTTCCATCACCATAAGATTCAGGTGCTGTTTTTAAATTTATTACAGGAGTCATACCTGTTTTATATCTATCTGATACAAAACCATGTGCAGCATCATTTCCTATAAAGTTTTGGAAACTTGGTGAGTAACCTAATCCAGAATAAATAAGGTTATTAGAACCTTCCAGTTTATATGTACCTGTACTTGTTATATTTAATCCACCTGATAATCCCATTACTGAGTATATAGCATTCTTTTGAGATTTTATATCTGCATTTACTTCTCCTATAAAGGCTCCTCTTTGTGCAAAAGCATTATAATCTCCTACACTATTATTAACTAATCCATTATAACTATGAGGATAGATGTAAAATAATGTATTTTCATTACCTTGTATATCTACTTTTATATTTTTAAATACCAATTTAGGAGAGTGCCATGTTTCAATTGAAAACATTGTTGATCTTCCTTTTAAGTATCCTTCTATATCATGGTAAGTTCCATTCCATACACTGTGTAGAGCTATTGCCCCTTTTTTATAATTATTTCCTAATAAGTTGCTTCCATCATCTTTAATATCTCCAGCAACATAGAATTTTACCCTATCTGTTGCTGAAGTTCCTCCATAAGTAAATCCTTCAACTATTGGATTAGTTGGATCTTCTGTCATAATAGAATTCCAGTAAGCTTCAGTATTTTGCCCTCTTAGGGAACCTTTTTTACTGCTTATACGGAAAATAGCAGCTGCAACTCCTCCTCCTGAAACTGTTCCACCTTGAACTTTATATGTTCTATTATTTAAATCTCCGGTCTGTAAATTACTAGGATCTATATTTGGATTATTAGGATTTACTCCTAAAGTATATGTTACTCCAGAACCTTCTATTATATTTAAACCAGATGTAGGTGATGAACCTGAATCATGAGTTCCATATCTACCATTTGTAAAACTAAAGTCATTAAATGGTTTAGTATTAGGTGTTGGTATACTCAATGTTACTGTTGGTGGATTAATTGTTGGTGGGGCTGCTGCTATTGGTGTTGTTGCCGCCACTGACAATACTGGGGCATTTGGTGCATTTACTGGTCCAAGTACTATATTTAAAGGCTGTTTATCAACTTTTCTAGGTTTTATTCCTGCACTTAGCTCAAGACTTACAATTGGTTCAGGTACTGGTTCAGTACTTGCTAACCCATATTGTGAAGTTAGTCCTCTTCTCAAAGTTGTAGATGCTGATTTTTCATCAGCTGATGTTGCTAAAGTATCATAAAATGGACTTAGTGGAGATACATATCTGTTAAATACATTTTCTTCTCTCTGGAATATACCTTCATACGGATATTTTTCCTTCTTATCCCCTTTTCCTTTGTATGTCCCTTTCCAGTCACTATAAAAATAGTTCATACCAAACTGCCATGAACTCCATGGAGATTTCACCACATGATCTCCCTGTTCCATCAATTGTATCAGTTCAAGACTTGATGTCTTCATCAGCTTATTATTTTCTGCTTTGGCTTCCCTAAACAGTTTCTTCATATCTGTGATAGATGTCTGTAAACCTTTCTTTGCTGTCTCTATGCTATCTTCCTTATTAGCTGTAAGAGATATCGAACCTGTTACCAGGAACGAAAACAGTAACGCCACATTGTACTTTATATCTTTGCATTTTTTTGCAAAAGCTCTCAGTTCTTTTTCAATTCTCTTCAAATTGTTATCCATAACTGCCTCCAACTTTCTTAAAATTCAATTTTTTAATGCTTTTTCTTTACTTCCCTAAAATTTAATTTTTGTTTTTTTAAAGGATTTTTTTATATTATTAATCTTAATATCCTTTTTGTTCTATAAGACTTATTTTTAGTGAATTATAACAAAAAAATAAAAGATTATGTCAATTTTTTTAATACCCTATGACATAATCTTAATTAAATTCATTTACTTTTTTTAACTGAGAAACTTATAGTTTTACAAATCTATAAGCTATTTATTTTTCCTAATTCAAAACATTTTCTCTCTCACTTAAAACAATGTCTGCTGGTTTGTTGCTGATAATTCAGGTATACATTCATATGTTTTCAGCAAGTCCATTACTGTTTTATTTAATTTTGTTCTTTTTACAAGATCCTCCATCGACAGGAATTCTCCGTTCTTTCTTTCATTTACAACGTTAACTGCAACTGATTCACCAAGTCCGTCCATTGCAATCAACGGCATTCTTATCTTTCCATCTTCAATAGTGAAGGAAGTGGCTTCCGATTTATAAATATCTATCTGTAGAAGCTCTATTTTTCTGTAATGCATTTCAATCAGGATTTCATATAGGAACAGTTCCTGTTTTTCCTTTGCATTAAGGTTTCCTTTTGCATCAAGCTCCTTTTTTGACCTTTTCAGTTCATCCACAGGCTTGAACATGGCTGTCATTTTAAAATCAGCGGCCTTTCTGTTTAAAAATGCCGTATAAAATTCAATCGGATAATAAACTTTAAAATAAGCAATTCTCACAGCCATCATAACGTAAGCCACAGCGTGCCCCTTAGGGAACATATATTTTATTTTCTCACACGAATCAATGTACCACTGCTTTACCTTATGTTTTTTCATTATTTCTGAATATTCTTTCCATTTTTCAGGGTTTTTCGTAGGCTGACCTTTTCTCACAAATTCCATTATCGTAAAGGCAACTGATTTATCAAGTCCGTTATCAATCAGATAGTTCATAATGTCATCACGGACTGTTATTATTTCACTTAAGGTAGCAATACCCTGCCTTACATATTCCTGTGCATTATTCAGCCACACGTCAGTCCCATGGGAAAGCCCTGATATTCTTACAAGTTCCGCAAATGTTTTAGGTTTCGTATCCATAAGCATCTGTTTTACAAACGAAGTTCCAAATTCAGGTATTCCTGACGAACCTGTTTTAGAATCAATGTCTGCTGGTTCCACACCAAGAGCCCCTGTTCCACTGAACAGGCTCATAACCTTTTCATCATCAAGAGGAATACTGTAGATATCCACTCCTGTCAAATCCTGAAGTATTCTCAATGTAGTCGGATCATCATGTCCAAGTATATCAAGTTTTACAAGTTGCTCATCCATTACGTGATAATCAAAGTGAGTCGTTTTTGACTCGGCATTCATATCATTTGCCGGTCTCTGAATAGGACAGAAATCGTATATGGACTTGTCACTTGGTACAACTATCATTCCTCCCGGATGCTGGCCGGTTGTTTTTCTTGCTCCTTCACAACCTTTTGCAATTCTTGTAAGCTCTGCTTTTCTCTTACTTATTTCAGGAGTTCCTTCTACTTCCTCAAAATATTTTTTTACATACCCAAAAGCATTTTTTTCTGCCAATGTTGCAATTGTTCCTGCCCTGAATACGTTGTCAGATCCGAACAGTTCTTCAGTATACTTATGTATTTCTCCCTGATATTCCCCTGAGAAGTTCAAATCTATATCCGGTACCTTATCTCCATTGAATCCCATAAATACTTCAAAAGGTATTGCATGACCGTCTTTTATATATTTTGTTCCACATTCAGGACAAACTTTATCAGGCAGGTCAGGCTCACTTCCTTCAAATTCCATAAATTCCGTATGTTTACAGTTAGGACATCTATAATGTGGATACAGACCGTTAACTTCCGTTATCCCCATCAGATATGCCACAATCGACGAACCTACTGATCCCCTTGATCCCACTAAATATCCATTATCAAGAGACTTCTTAACAAGCTTTTGGGCTATAAGATAAAGAACTGCAAATCCATTTCCTATTATTGAGTTCAGTTCTTTTTCTATTCTTTCCTTCAGATGTTCAGGAACATTTTCTCCATACAGTTCATGAAGTTTCGCATAAGTCATCTGTCTTACTTCTTCTTCAGCCCCCTCTATTTTTGGCGGATAGAATCCTGTAGGGATAGGTCTTACTTTCTCTATCATATCATTTATTTTATGAGTATTTTCCACAACAACTTCATACGCCTTTTCTTCACCTAAATAAGAAAATTCTTCCAGCATTTCCTCTGTTGTTCTGAAAAATAGCCTTTTATCATAAGAAAATATACGGCGACCCATTCCGCTTCCCAAAATAAGTACGCTACGGTTAATTGCTTCCCTTTCTTCCAGATAATGGGCATCTCCCGTTGCAACTACTATTTTCCCCAGTTTTTTCCCAAGATTGTAGAAATAATTATTCATCTCCACAATTTTATCAAGACTTTCAATATCTCCTGTTCCTTCCAGATCAACATAGTTTGTTAGAGGATGAATTTCAATGTAGTCATAAAATTTTGCCCTTTCCTCAATATCATTCAAATCTGATCCACGTATAAACATATTCGCAAGCTCACCGTTATTTCCAAATACTGCTGACGCCGAACTTGCAATCAGAAGATTTTCCCTTTTTTCATTTAGCAGTGATTTAGGTATTCTTGGCTTTCTGTTCCCGAAAAATTCAATGTGGCTTCTTGATATAAGCTCATAAAGATCCCTTAATCCAGCCTGATTTTTTACAAGTATCATTGTATTCAGAGTTTCTGCATTCTGTATATTTGTTTCAAGCTCCCTGCTTATTTCTGTAAGTTTTAATATTCCCTTACTTAGCACCATATTTAAAAATTTCTGAAATATTTCAGCAGTTGCCTTTGCATCATCTACTGCTCTGTGGTGATTTTCAAGGGAAATATTAAAATAAGTAGCTATATTCTTAAGACCGAATCTTTTCTGATCAGGTAATAGAACTCTTGCCCAGTGCAATGTGTCAATAACGCTTGGCGAGTATTCCAGCCCCTGATTTTTAGCCTTCTGGTTGATAAATCCCACATCAAACTTGGCATTATGTGCTACAACTGTAGTATCCTTACAGAATTTCAAAAATTCAGGCAGTACCTTTTCAATGTTGTCAGCATCCTTCACCATATCATTTGTAATATTTGTAAGCCTTGTAATTTCTTCAGGAATACCCATTTCAGGATTTACAAATACAGAAAATTCATCTATTATCTCTTTTCCTTTTAATTTAATTGCTCCAATTTCAATTATTTTGTCATTATAAGGGTCAAGTCCTGTCGTTTCTATATCGAATACAACATAAACTTCTTCCTCTATCAGTTTATCTGACGGCTTTGTTATCATATCCTGCTCATCATCGACAACATAAGCTTCCACTCCAAAAATTATTTTGAAATTATCATTTGATTCCTTATATGCAAAAGGAAAGGAATGCACTACTCCAAAATCTGTAATTGCAATTGCTTCATGGCCAAATTCCTTTGCCCTCTTTGCTAAATCCTTTGCAGAAACTACTCCGCTCATTTCACTCATATTTGTATGGGCATGCAGTTCTATTCTTTTCTTTTCTGCATTATCTTTTCTAGCCTGTATTTTAGGCTCTATCTTGTCAATTTTCTTTACATTTATATAATATTCCCCATTAAATCTGTCTGCTTCAAGTCTTCCAATTACCTTCACCCAGTCATTCAGACCTATTTTCACATCTTCGGATTTCTTAAGGAAAATTCTACATCCTATAGAATCTGCATAATCGGTAATTATAAAGTCACATTTGGTATTTCCATTTTTCGTTTCTGAAATATCTATGTGGAAAATATGCCCTTCAAGAGCAATTTCCTCATTCAGGTTCAAGCTGTCAAGCACACTGAAATCACTGGCTTTTCTGTCAGACACTTTTTTCCTGTAATCACTGTGTACTGTATTTCCCTTATTTCCATTCCATTTTTCCTTCGTTTCTTCCTTTGGAGGTTCAAATACAGGAAGTTCTTCCACCTTCACAGCCTTTTCCAGATTTTTCTTTTTTTCTTCAATCATTTTATGAATTTTTTCAAAATCCCCACTTGTAAATTCCAGATTAAAATTTTTTCCTGTGGCATTGTATATTCTCTGCTTCAGTTCTCTCAATATATCAGAATTTCTTCCATGCTCTATCAGATGTTCTGACGGAAGTTTTATAAAAATATTATCTTCAATATTATCCACTTCATAATTGGCAAAAATATACTGATGTCTTGCACTTTCAGACTTATAATTATCAATAATGAATCTTATGAAACCTTGCACATCTCTTTCAAGCGTTTCAGGTTCAACAGTTATTTTTATGCTGAGCTGAAGAGCTGTACCAAGACTTTTGTATAACAGTTTACGCAAATCTGCCAGTTCTTCATTTGCGTTATAATCATTTACTTTAACGTGTATTTCCATTGCCTTCTTTTTTGAAAACAGATTTACATGCTCTATCTTGAAACTTTTCATATCATACTTTGCCGTAAAATCGTTTGATGGTTTTAATTTTAAATACTTTGCTGACATTCTATCATTACCTTTGCTTTCTAGTTTTTTTATTTTTATGATTTTATTTTTTTATATTATACAATATCCAAAAAAATTATTACAAAAGTTTTTTTGGTTAGAGTTTATTTTATCTCTATAATACATATGAGGTGAAAAAAAGAATACCCTAATGCAAGAGTATTCTTCTGCAAAATCCGATATGAAAGAATTGTATCAAATCAGAAAAAAATTATGAAAAAAATATGGGTATGGAGACGGAAAGGTAATTAAATATTTTCGATTTTTACTTTTAGCGTGAGCGAAAAAAATATATTCATTTATTACTCTTTCAATTTCTCTTGCGTTTTTTTCATCACCTTAGCAAATCTCAGGATATTGCTTAATGCTTCTTCCTTGTTTAGCAATATTTTGTCAGTTTCAGTTAAGCCATCATATATTTTCAAGAATTTTATCTGTATCAGTTCCTTAGAAATTTCTTCTGATAACTCCTTATACTCAATAAAAGCATCAAATCTACTATAAATCGGATCCCCTAGAGTTTTTTTCTGACATCAGTTAAATTCACAAAAATTCGAAGTGCAAATAATAATACTATTTTTTTAAATTTAACGTATAATTTTTTTATCAACAAAAAAATACCTTCATCAAACATCTGATAAAAATGCACTATAAAATATGCTATTAGGGTTTATCAAACTCATCGAATAATATAACATTACTTTGTCTCTCTACTAAGTCTCTTGCAAGTGAAGAAGCTGTATGATTTGCACCAAAGACATAATCTGCAAAAAGAATTATTTTTGATACATAGAAAAATTGTTTCCTGAACACTTTTTTTCTTCCATTAGGCTGGCAATATATTTTTGCTGTTTCAGTTTTTTTCCTACTCCTGCTGATCTAAAAATAATACTACTAAAGGCTTATCTTTATTATAGTTCTGAGACATTTTATAAAAGATTTGTCGCTAACTTATTTTTTTGAATCATCTTGTCCCAGTATATATTTACCAAAGTCTCTATAGAATTTTCTTACCATATCTACAGAAAAATCTTTTGTATCTGTGTTCAGTTATCGATATATTTCCATAAACTCCTTTTTAGTTGTTGTACAATTGTATCTGGCGGATTTTGAAAAATACATATTACTAATATTTACTTCCGCTATCAAGGATAGAAAACCATTTATACCTGAATCACTAAGTCTAGAATATTCTTCAGTTGTAGCAATCAAATTTTTTTATATTTGGTTTTTCTTTTTTTATTTTTCTTATCTTGAGGAACTACTATATCAAATTTTCTATTTTTGAGCATCCAATTCAGTAATTAATTTTGTTAAAGTTTTTGGTCTAATGCCATTGGGAAGGAATTTTTCAAATTCGACTGCTGGTCCATAAAAAATCTTAATCATTTTTTTCACTCCTGCCAACAATACATCAAATACATCTATATCATCTTCAGATATTGATTCAATCTTGTTAGCGATTTTATATCCATCTATCTCTTTATCAATATTTTCATATGCGAACTCCTTCGAGGCATCAAGATTAATTAATTTAGTTTTACCAACACGCACCGCATGATAAGTTAATTCCATTTTCACTAAGTCTGATAAAGAATATGAATTTTTAAATGATTTTAAATTAAATCGTAATATTGACTTTGTCCCTTCATCTTCTAATACCATTTCAAAATAGCCTTTACCTTTATTCAACGCCTCATCCATCATTTGAATATTTAACTTAATGTCCCCTGCATCCATCTTACCTTCAGTCATTACCATATATGGAGTAATTAATTTAAAGTATGCAAGTGAATTAGGAAAAGGATAAACAGAAGCTTTATCAAATTTTTTTACAAGATTATTTTCTTTTGTTAAGTCTAAGTAGTCCGTTAATACAGTATTCGTAATTGCTTGATTAATTAATTGTTGTGAACCGTACCCAACAGAAACATCGGTTCCAATTTTAAACTTTGCTCCCAACAAAGAAAGCAAACTAGTTTTAGCTCCAATACCAGCTTCAACACTTGTCTTTGTATCCAATTTGTTATTTTCAGTATCTACAATTGACTCTACTATCTTCCCTTTATTTTCCATGTAAATCAAATCTGTCGCTGCTTCTTCATCAAAATAAACTATTTTCAAAAACGATATATTTTTGTTCTCTTTTTTCAAAATTTCACTTACCTCCTTACCTTATATTGATTTCGAATAATAATCCAACACTAAATTTAAGTTAATGTAATGTTCTACTATTTTAACTCCATCTAAATCAGTTCTATCCACATGAATTTTTGTATAGTAGTTTTTTTCTGTAGGTAAAAAGTAATCCATTATATATAATATATTTTTGGGTACTTTTTGCTTTTAAATTATAATGATAGAATAACTGTTTATAATTCAGTTGATCCACTTCTGCGTTAAAAATACTTTGAATCAAAAAAAGAACAATTTTTTTCTATTATCATCATCAATAAATATATGATCGTACTGTATTTTATATGGATTTCTGCTTCTATATTGCAATCTTTTTTTCTACACTTTCCACATATTCCATTTCTGGCTTATAGAATCTATTTTGTTTGTTTTCTCCCCAAATAATTTGATCTTCTTCTATTCCACAAAAAACCATCGTTGAGATATTCATTTATCATTACTTCCCAATAATTTTCAAATTTCAATGTTATAAGTCTAACATTATCTCTAGTTGTGCTTTTTCCACTCTATATATTCAATCAAATTGTTAATAAGCCTTTTTTTCTATATCTTTAAAAAAAGCCGAATTTAAAATTTGGCTGATTTTTTTGTATAATATATTCATGACCAACAAATTTATCATACAAAAACAAACTGAAGTATATCTTCAGTAATAACAACATTTTACTAAATTCTATAAATTTTTGCAAGAAAAATAATATTGACGATAAACATCTTAAATACATTATACAATCTATCGATAAGTTCCTCGCTTGCAGGGATATGTCTAAGGGTTTCATTAAATTTAAATGCCCTATCTGTCCCATTATCCACAAGTTCCCTCTTACTTGTAAGTCTAAACTTTGTCCTTCATGCGGTTTCAAATATTCCAGTATCTGGGCTCAGAATACTATGAAACATATTCTGAATATTGAACATCGGCATGTTCTCTTTATTATACCTAAAGAATGCAGACAATTTTTCTTCTATGACAGAAACCTCCTCTCAAAGCTTTCTGTCGCTGTTAATGAAATCTTTAAGTTCACCTTCCATAACATCAGTAAGAAAAATCTTAGAAAAAATAAAATCTCAAAATTTTCCAAAAAATATTTCACTGACTCCGACATCGTACACTATGGACTAATTTCAATTATACATACCTTCGGAAGAGATCTTAAATGGAATCCGCATATCCATGCCATTGTCTCTCTGGGAGGATTTACTAAAAATTTTGATTTCAGGAAAATGAGACATTTTAATGTCGATACTATTGCCGGTCAATGGAAGTACCATGTCCTCAAAATTATTCAGAATGGAGAATATCATGACAGTAAAATTAAAAAGAAGGCCTTGGACACTGCTGCAAAACTTTACAGGGAAGACAAAAGATTCTTCTTTAATGTCGGTGACGGTGACATCAACAGCACAAAGGGTATTATCAGATATCTCGGAAGATATCTTGCCCGTTCTCCTATTGCTGAATACAAGATTACTGAAATTGATGATGATAAAGTTACTTTCTTTTTCAATGACCTTGCCAACAATAAAAAGAAAACTTTCATTACTATGTCTGCTGAAAAATTTATCTCACAGATTCTCATTCATCTGCCTCCTAAAAACTTTAAAATGGTAAACAGGTACGGTTTCTATTCAAGACATATTTCCGATAAACTTAAAAAGGCTATGGAGCCTTTTAAGAAAAATATTGCCGTATCAAAATATTCATTTTATCAAAGACAGATGTACATAACTTTTGGAATGAATCCCTTTTTCTGTCCAGAATGCAAAGTTAGGATGATTATATGGGAATTCTACCATTATCTATATCCACCACTTAAAACGTATTATTAATATTTTCTTAATCCAATATGATTGGATATTTTGTAATACAATTTTTTTAATAACTATAAATAGAGGAGGCAATCGCCTCCTCTAAAAAGTCATTCAATATATTCATAAATATATCTTTTTGATTATTAAAAAAATAAATTTACTTTTACTTAAAAAAATACCGCCAATATAATATTGACGGCACTTTTCATATTTTCAATTAATTTCTTAATAAGAAAAAGTAA